>Ga0076929_100001_pt1 | contig 1717904 bp, 1570 predicted proteins | sample HotLakConUCCSL28_FD_87104 | JGI IMG/M metagenome (GOLD analysis project Ga0076929, IMG submission 87104) | Hypersaline microbial mat communities from Hot Lake, Washington, USA - Hot Lake Consortium UCC-SL28 (version 3) (version 3) | ecosystem: Environmental > Aquatic > Thermal springs > Hot... | reverse complement strand
CCCCCCCCCCAACCACACAAACCCCCCCCCCCCCACCCCCCCCCCCCCCCCCACCACCCCCCCCAACCCCCCCCCCCCCACCACCCCCCCCCACCCCCACCCTCCCCCCCACCCCCCTCCCCCCCCTCCCCCCCCGCCCCCCCCCTCCTCTCCCCCCCCCCCCCCCCCCCCACAAAGATTCGCCCCCCCCCCCCCCCCCCCCCCCCGCCCAATCTTGATGAACGTTCCGATACCGGTGGCTTCGTCCGGCCCCGGGAATGCCAGAGGAACGGACACGATGCATATCGAGGCGGTGTATGATTTTCTGTTTCCGTGGTGCCCATGACCACGTGCGAATGCTGCTGTCCTCGGATTGCCTAACGTGCAAGCGCGGCTCCGCCGAGTTGTTCGCGTCCGGCGGGCACCGGGGCCGTACCCAGCATCATCAGGTGTCCCGCAACATCCATCAACAGCCTCATCTTGCCCTGCCATACGCTGCCGCAGGCCAAATCTGGGCCTGCCGCGCGGCTCGGGATCAAAAAGGCGTGGTTCCCGGCACCTGTCCATGACCGGTGGATGATGGCGCCGATGCGCGACGTTAAGGCGGTTCCGTGTCGCCAGAGGCATTGGCCGCGGTGCGCTTGATAGCGATCCGGGGCCGCGGCGCACGGCATGTCTCGCCGGCGGCAGAACCTGTCTATCCAGCCGGATCGAAGGCGATCCGTTCGGCTGCTGCGCCGCTCATGATAAAGCCGATCGGCTGTTCGGTTTCTTCCTGCAGATGCGCGATCAGGCTGGCGGTGCGGGCCAGCAGGGAAATGCCCTTCAGGGCGGCGAGCGGGAAGCCGGCATCCAGCATCACGGCGGGGATCGCGCCGTTGACGTTGATCGGCAGGCTGCGACCGATCGCATCGGGAAGCACGCTCGCGATGGTGTTGAGCATGGCGATGTGCTGTCCTTCCATGCCGTGTTCCTGCGCGAGCGCCAGCAGCCGGTTCGCACGCGGGTCACCCCCCGAATGCTGCGGATGGCCAAAACCCGGGACCGCTTTTTTTTCGGCGCGCAGTTCGAGGATCGCGGCCTTGGCAGCTTCGGCCGGGTCGATACCCTCTGCTTCGGCCCGGACAACGCATGCGGCGTAGAACTTGCCTGCTACCTCGGCGCTGCCCAGCACAACCGAGCCGCAACCGAGCAAACCGGCAGCGACCGCCCCGTGGAACGCCTCGGGGGCCGCAGCATAGGTCATGCGGGTGGCGACCACGCTCGGCACCAGCCCGTGTTCGGCGATCGCACACAGCACCGCGTCGGCCAGCGCCTTCTGACGCGGATCGGGCATGGTGCCGGTGACGAGCAGCCAGAAATAGCTGGTGAAGTCGATCTTGCCGATCACCTCGTCGCACAGATCCAGCCCGCGCACGGTGATGCTGGACGCATCCGAGGTGCAGATCGAGGTGACGGCGTTATCCTGCTTACCGATACGCATGATGCCTCTTTTCGTTATTCGAAGTTGATTTCGTTATTCGAAGAATATATTATCCTCGGATTGTCAAGACAAGAAGACGGGATCAGGCGGATGACGGCAAGACCTCTGGCAGGCGTTACCGTGCTCGAAATGGGCACCTTCATCACCGGCCCGGCCGCCGGCATGATCCTCGCCGATCTGGGCGCGGATGTCATCAAGGTCGAACAGCCCGGCACCGGGGACCCGTTCCGTTCGTTCGAGGGCGGGCTCTATTCGCCCCATTTCCAGACCTATAACCGCAACAAGCGTTCGGTCACCATCGATCCCAAACAGCCCGACGACCTCGCATTGCTCGACCGCCTGGTCGCGGATGCCGACGTGTTCATCCAGAATTTCCGTCCCGGTGTAGCGGGTCGGCTCAATGTCGATGCGGCGCGATTGCAGGCTATCAACCCGGCGCTGGTCTATGCCTCGATCTCGGGTTTCGGCAGCGAAGGTCCGGACCGTGACCGGCCCGCCTTCGACACGGTCGCGCAGGCTGCGAGCGGATTTCTCCGCCTGCTGGTGAACCCCGAGCATCCGCGCGTTGTCGGCCCGGCCATCGCCGATGCGATGACCGGCTTCTACACGGCGATCGGTGTCCTGGCCGCGCTCAACGAACGCCATACGACGGGCAAGGGCAGGGTGGTAGAAACTTCGATGTTCGAGGCGATGTGCCACTTCAATCTCGACGATTTCACGCATCTGCTTTCTGTCGATCAGTTGATGGGACCCTATAGCCGTCCCCATGTTTCGCAAAGCTATGTGTTCCAGTGCAGCGACGGGCAGTGGATTGCGCTGCACATGTCATCGCCGCCGAAATTCTGGGAGAATCTTGCGACAGCCGTCGGCCGCCCCGATATGCTTTTGCTCCCCGCCTTCCAAAGCCGCGAGGCGCGCATAGCGCATTATGAGGACGTGGTTGCCTTTCTTGCACCGATCTTCGCCGCCCGCCCGCGCGACGACTGGGCGGCCGAACTGACCCGGCTCGAAGTGCCCAATGCCGCCGTCCACACTTCTGCCGAGGTGCTCGCCAGCCCGCAGGCAAGGGCGTTGGGCATCGAGGTGTCCGATCCTGACGGGCCGCACGGAGAGTTCCGCACCATCCGTTTCCCGCTCAGCTTCGATGGTGAGCGGATGGACAGCGTCACTGCACCCCCGGTATTGGGGAGCGACGACGCGGACATCCGCGGCAGCATCGAAAGGCGCAAAGATGGGATACGAAGGGGCTGAGACGTCAGCCAAGGACCCCGAATTCCTCTCCACTCTCGAACGCGGCTTGCGCGTATTGAAGGCGTTCGACGAGGATCATCCGGAAATGACCCTCAGCGAGGTGGCGGCCAAGACGGCTTTGCCCCCCGCGGTGGCGCGGCGCTGCCTCAAAACGCTGGTGGAACTGGGCTATGTCGGTCAATATGATCGCAAGTTCCTGTTGCGCCCGGCAGTGCTGACGATCGGTTCTGCCTTTCTTGCCTCGATGCAGATCGAACAGGTGGTGCTGCCTCCCTTGCAGTCCCTGCGCGACCAGACCGGCGACAGCGCCAGCCTTGCCGTGCTGTCGGGCAGCGATATCCTTTATGTCGCGCATGTCTCGACCGACCGGCGGTTTCGGGTCGCGGCCAATGTCGGCACGCGATTTCCCTTTCATGCCACGTCGCTGGGCAAGGCGGTCGCTGCCAATCTGCCCGAGAGCGAGCGTGCTGCCTTGCTCGCCCGGGCGCCGTTTCAGCGTTTCACCGAACGCACGGTGACCGAAGGCGCCGCGCTGGCCGAGCGGCTCGCACTGGTCGCGACCCGGGGATATGATTCGGCGCTCGACGAGCTGGATTATGGCATCGTTTCGGTCGCCGTGCCGGTGTTCGGACGCGACCGAAGGGCAATTGCGGCAATCAACTGTTCCACGTCCACCACCCGGATCTCGCAGGACGAACTGGTCCGCACACGCCTGCCGTTGCTCCGCGGCGCGGCAGGAGAGATCGAGGCGGCGCTACGGCGCTGGCCTGCGCTCGAAGTCTCGCTACGGTCCTGATTTTCGCATATCGAAGTTGACTTCGCATTACGAAGTCAATATGCGATGCCGCTCGGAGGGGACCGAAGCAGGGCCGACACGCGCCCACAGGGGAGAGAATTATGCAGAATCCGGGCTCCAGGCTCGTCAGCACGCTTGCGCTTGCCACCGCTGCGCTGGCAGCCGTGCCGCTTGCCGCGCAGGAAACTGCGGGTGCACCCGCTACTGCCGAGACAGAAGATCAAGGCATTGTGGTAACCGCGCTTCGTCGGAGCGAGAGCCTGCAGGACACACCGGCCGCCGTCACCGCCTTCGATGCGCAAGCGATCCGGAACGCCGGGATCGAGCGGCCGGCCGATTTCATCGCCCTTACTCCCAATGTGAATCTCGTCGAGACGCAGAACGCGGGCAATGCCTTCGTCATCATTCGCGGTATCACCCAGAACCGCAATTCCGAGCCTTCGGTCGCAGTGATTGTCGACGGGGTGCAGCAAGTGAACCCCGCGCAATTCAACCAGGATCTGTTCGATATCGAGCAGATCGAGGTGCTCAAGGGGCCCCAGGGCGGGCTTTACGGTCGCAACGCCATCGGCGGGGCAATCATCATCAACACCAAAAAGCCCACCGACCAGTTCGAAGGCAACATCACCGCCGGTGTCGACAATGGCTTCGGCTACTTCCTGCGCGGCGGGGTAAGCGGCCCGGTCGCCGACAATGTGTTCTTCCGCGTGGCCGGATCCTATTATGACACCGAAGGCTTTATCCCCAATACCTTCCTCGGGGAAGATGCCGACCCGGTCGAGGATTTCTCCCTGCGCGCCAACCTGCTGTTCGAAGCCACCGACCGTCTGAGCTTCGATCTGCGCGGCTCGGTCAACAAGCTGCGCACCCAGGGACTGTATTACAACATCGTTGCCGACGTGAACGATATTGCGCCGGTCAGGGTGAACAACCCCGGACAGAACGACCGCGACATCTACAACGCCTCGCTCAAGATCGAGTATGAAGGCGACAACGCGATCTTCACTTCGATTTCGTCCTACGACACGCTTGAAGAAGTTCTCACCGGCGATGCCTTCGACTTCCTGCCGATCGAGGACAGCTTTTTCTTCAACCTGTTCGAATCGATTCTCGGCCCGGGCAACGGGTTTGACCTCAACCAGAGCCAGTTCCTCGATGTCGAGGCCTTCAGCCAGGAAGTGCGGATCGCCTCGCCCAGTGACTCTGGTCGCTTCAACTGGCTGGTCGGCGGTTATCTGGTCGATACGCAGCGTTTCATTTCCACCGGCAACATGATCGATACCGGCAATGGCGTGTTCCCGGTGTTCCGCGAACCGTCGACCAATCCGCTGAACCCGCAGTTCAGCTTCCTGTCGGACGGGCAGGACAACTTCGCCTGGGCGCTGTTCGCCAATGCCGGTTACGAGATCACGCCCGAATTCCGGGTCGATGCCTCGCTGCGCTATGATCGCGACAAGCGCCGTCAGACCACGCTGACCCCACAAGGTTTCCTGCCGGTGGTGCCGGGCGTGCCGCAAGCCCAGAGCGGTGAGGTGCGTACCGTCACCTTCGACGACTGGCAGCCCAAGCTGACGCTGACGTGGGAGCCGACCCCGGACCTTACCCTTTACGGCGGTTACAGCCGCGGTTTCCGGTCGGGCGGGTTCAATCAGACCGGCGTCGGGGCAGAAGCGATCAACAACGGCATCGTCGGTGTGGGGGACATCTTCCGGGCCGAAACCGCCGATACCTTCGAATTCGGAGCCAAGGCCCAGCTTGGCCCGGTGCGGCTCGCCGGCGCGGCCTACACCACCTTGTCGAAGAACAGCTATTTCTTTGTCTTCCTCGCTGAATCCTCGACCCAGAACCTCGGCAATATCCCCGAAACGCGGATTACAGGGTTCGAGCTCGAGGCCAGCGCCGAAGTGCTGCCCAATCTCGATATCAATGCCGCGGTCGGGGTGACAGACAGCAATATCAAGGAGTTCCCCGATCCCGCGGTGATCGGCAACGAGGCCCCGCAGATATCGCGCTACACGCTCAACCTCGGGGCACAATATGCCGGGCCGTTGACCGGCAGTGTCGACGGATTGTTGCGGGTCGATTACCGCCGCACCGGCAAGACGTGGTGGGAGCCGTTCAACACGACCGTTCGCGCACCTGTCGATATCGTCGACGCCCGCGCCGGGATCACAGTGGATGACGTCTCGATCACCGCATTTGCCCAGAACCTGTTCGATGAAACCTATAATGCGGAATTTTCGCCCGGCGGGTTTGTTTTCCGCGCGCGTCTGCGGCGTTATGGTGTCGAGATCGGATACAGGTTCTAAAGGAGGCGCGACATGACCAAGGTGCTGGTGCTGTATTATTCGAGCTATGGCCATATCGAGACAATGGCTGGTGCCGTGGCCGAGGGCGCGCGCGGCGTTTCCGGCGCGCAAGTCGTGGTCAAGCGGGTGCCCGAACTGGTGCCGGACGACGTGGCCAAGGCTTCGGGTATCAAGCTGGATCAGGACGCCGAAGTTGCCACGCCAGACGAGCTGGCCGATTATGACGCGATCATCTTCGGCACGCCGACCCGGTTCGGCAACATGGCGGCGCAGATGCGCAACTTCCTCGACCAGACCGGTGGGCTTTGGTTCCAGAAAAAGCTGGTCGGCAAGGTCGGGTCCGTGTTCGTCTCCACCGCCAGCCAGCACGGCGGTCAGGAAACCACCATCACCTCGTTCCACACCACCTTGCTGCATCACGGCATGGTGATTGTCGGTCTGCCCTACACTTTCGAAGGCAATTCGGAGATGAGCGAGATCAGCGGCGGCACCCCCTATGGCGCATCGACGCTGGCCGGGGCCGACGGCAGCCGGATGCCGAGTGAGAACGAGCTGGCCGGGGCGCGGTTCCAGGGCCGCCACGTGGCGGAAATTGCAGGTAAACTGTCTGCCTGAACGGGTTTGAGGGACTGAAGGAGAGCACGAAGATGACGCAGAAAATCCTCGCCAACCGGCTGCATCACACCGCCTATGTGACCAAGGATCTCGAAGCCACCCGCGCCTTCTACGAAGACGTGCTCGGATTTCCGCTGATGGCGACCTATTGCGAAAAGGACGAATTGTTCGGCAAGGAGCGCACCTATTGCCATTGCTTCTTCGAGCTTGCCGATGGCAGCGCGCTTGCGTTCTTCCAGTTCGCCGATGCTGAGGATCAGGCCGAATTCGGGCCGGAGATGCCGTCGAGCCCGTTCATTCACGTGGCCCTGCAGGTCGATGCCGACGCTCAGACCGAACTGGCGAGGCGGATTGCCGCCGCCGGGATCGTCGAACCGCAAACCTATGTCCTTGAACATGGCTATTGCCGTTCGCTCTATGTCACCGACCCCAACGGGATGATCATCGAATTCACGCATGATGATCCGCGCGCCGAACCTCTTGATGCCGAGCGTCGCGCCTCGGCCCATGCCGAATTGCAGCGCTGGCTGGCCGGCGAGCATCACAACAACAATCCGTTCCGCGCCGAAGAAGCCGCCTGAGCAGTGCGGGAAGCCTGCCGCTGATGCTTCCCGCGCGCTCGCCCGGTCCTGCTGGTGTCTGGTTCAGCGAGGCTGTCGTGGCTGGCGGCAAGGTGCTTTTCGCCTTGGCAGGAGAGGGGCCACCCCTCATCTTGCTGCACGGCTGGACGCTCGATCATCGCATGTGGCAACCGCAGGTGGCCGCCTTGGCGAAAGATTTCCTGCTGGTGATGCCTGACCGGCGCGGCTGCGGCGGATCGACCGCGCCGCCCGATCTCGGGCAAGAGGCGGCAGATGTCATCACCATCGCCGATTTCCTCGGGTTTGACCGGTTCGGCCTGCTGGGCCTGTCGCAGGGTGCGGTGGTCGCGCTCGACGTGGCGCGCAAGTTCTCTTCGCGTCTGGCCGGGCTGGTGGTGTCGGGCGCCCCCTTGCCCTGTCTGGTGACGCGCGACGAGACAATCGATCTCGACCGCTACCGTGCGATGGCCGCGGCAGGTGATATGGCATCAATGCGCGCCGAATGGGCGCGGCACCAGCTGATGCGCACACATACACCCGAAGCGCGAGCTCTGGCGATGGCGATTCTGGAGGATTATCACGGGCGCGATCTGCAATTCGCGTCCGAGCCACCCGGCCTTCCGCGCGAAGTCCTGGAACATCTCCCGGTACCGGTGCTGGCTCTGGCCGGAGAACATGACACGCCGTGGCGCCGTGAATGTGCTGCCGCGCTTGCGGATTGCGCGCCGCGCGGCCGCCATAACCTGATTGCCCGCGCGGGCCATCTCGCCAATTGCGACAATCCGAAAGATTTCAACACGCTCGCAGGCAGCTTTCTGCAAACCTGCGCCGATCCCAGCAAAAGGCCAAGCCGATGACCCAGACCCGTTTTCTCACCACCCATGTCGGCAGCCTGCCGCGCCCCGAAGCCTTGCTCGATCTCGTGTTTGCGCGCGAGAGCGGCGGGCCGGTGGACGAAGCGGATTTCGATGCTGCGGTCGAGCAAGCCACCGCCTATGTCATTTCCCGGCAGATTGAGGCCGGAATCGCGATCGTGAATGACGGCGAGATGTCGAAACCCAGCTACGCCACCTATATCAAGCACCGCCTTTCGGGGTTCGGCGGCGAGGCCGGACAATACGAGTTCCAGGATCTCGAAGACTTTCCCGGTGCCAAGGCGCAGGTGTTCGGCAACAAGGGCCGCGCAAAGCGTTCCGCGCCCGCCTGCACCGCGCCGATCGAAGTGATCGACATGGAGGCCCCGCGCATCGACGCCGAACGGCTGGTGCGGCTGGCCAATGGCCATGCGACCTTCATGTCTGCCGCCTCGCCGGGGGTGACCGCCTTGTTCTTTCCCAACCAGTTCTATGCCAGCGACGAGGAATATGTCTTCGCCCTCGCCGAAGGGCTGCGCCACGAATACGAGACGATTGCGGCGGCCGGGATAACCTTGCAGGTCGATTGCCCCGATCTGGCGATGGGTCGCCACGTGCAGTTCACGCATCTCTCCCTCGAGGAATTCCGCAAGCGCATCGGCATGAACATCGCTGCACTCAATCACGCGGTGCAGAACATTCCGGCAGAGCAGCTGCGCATGCACCTGTGCTGGGGCAATTATCCCGGCCCCCACCACTGTGATGTGGCGCTGGGCGAGATTGCCGATATCGTCTGGACGGCCAAGCCGCAGACCGTGCTGATCGAAGGCGCCAACCCTCGCCATGCGCATGAGTTTGCCTTCTTCACCGATCATCCCTTGCCCGAAAGCAAGATTCTCTGCCCCGGAATGATCGAACCGCAGAGCCCCTATATCGAACATCCCGAACTGGTTGCGCAGCGCATCGGGCGCTATGCCGATTTGCTCGGGGTAGAAAGGGTAATGGCAGGTGTCGACTGCGGGTTTTCGGTTCATGCTGGCAGCAATGCGCTCGATCCCGAAATCGTCTGGGCCAAGCTGGCCGCACTGGCCGAAGGTGCTGCCATCGCGAGCCGCAGATATTGAAAACGGTCTGCGATGATCGGAACCGGATCGATTTGCAGCGCGAATTGCAGGACCGTGCGAGCTTGAAACATCCATCGGACAGCAGCGCCACAGGGTCATGAGGCATGCGGAGGGGAGCCGGCAAACCGTTACGCCAAGTATCATGAGGTCGTCAGCGGTCTCAGGTTCGTCGCATATCCTGGGATGCAGTCGTGACTGGACCTTTCGTGACCGGAACCCCACAAGTATCGCCTACACACGGGAATTGGGGAAAATGCCATGGATCTCGAACTCGAAGGCAAGGTCGCGCTCGTCACGGGTGCAAGCCGTGGCATAGGCAGAGCGATTGCCAAGGGGCTGGCTGCGGAGGGCGCAAAGCTGTGCATCGCCGCGCGCGGGCAGGAAGCGCTCGACGAAGCTGCCGCTGATCTGGCCGCAGACGGGGCCGAGGTTCTCGCTGTGCCCTGCGATGTTTCCGATGATGCCGGGGTCCGCGATCTGGTGAGCGCCGCGATCGCACATTTCGGTCGCATCGATGTTCTCGTGAGCAATGCGTCAGCGCTCGCCGTGGGCGGCCAGCGCGAGGACTGGGACAAGAGCCTGTCGGTCGACCTGATGGGGGCCGTGAGGCTGGTCGAGGCGATACTGCCCGGCATGCGGGCGCAGGGCAGCGGGTCGATCCTGCTGGTTTCCTCCGTCTCGGCGGTCGAGGCTGCGCCGATGGACGACTACGGTTACACCTCGGCCAAGGCCGCGCTTAACGCCTATGCGAAGAAGCTGGCCATGAACGAGGCCGCAAATGGCATCAGGGCCAATGCGCTGCTGCCCGGCTCGGTCGAATTTCCGGGTGGAGGTTGGGACGTCATGCGCACCCAAAACCCGCCGATCTACGAGATGGTGCGCAGCAGCATTCCCTTCGGACGTCTGGGAAAGCCTGAGGAGATCGCCGATGCGGCGGTCTGGCTTGTGTCGGCCCGTGCGGGCTGGGTGACCGGAGCGGCGCTCGGCGTGGACGGGGGGCAGGGCAAGGGTATCCGCTGACCTGTCCCCCTTCGTCAGAAACGAATGCTGGCGTCAGGGTTGCTTGCGCTTGTGCTTGTACTTCGCCGCCGGCTTGCCCGGCCTCGGGCCGCCAGCGGGCGGGGCGTGGTTTTTCTTGCCGAAGTTCCGCCCGGCCGGCTTGGCCTTGACGAAGGCGTTATCCGAAGCGCTGCGTGAAGGGTGGCGTTGGCGGTTGCTGCGCGCGGCTTCGCGCGGGCCAGCCTCCGAACGTTCGATCACCAGCGCTTCTTCCTCGCCATCGGATGCGCCTGTCCGCGCGGCGGCGGCGGCGAATTTCTCGGCGATGGTGCGCGGAATCTGGAAGTAGGTTTCCGCCTGACCGATCCGGATCGCGCCGATTTCGTTGCGGGTAATGTGCCCGCGGCGGCAGATGATCGGCAGCAGCCAACGCGGGTCGGCATTGTTGCTGCGACCGACATCCATGCGGAACCACACCGTGTCCTCGAACCCGGGGCGATGACGATCTTTCTGCGCGTCGGCGCGCGCCTGGGGGGTGTTGGCGATCAGGTCCTCAGGCTCGGGCAGGCTTGCGCGGTGGGCGTGGACCAGCATCGCGGCGATTTCATCCGGGCTGCGCTCGGCCAGCAGGCGCTGGGCAAGATCACGGTCGGCATCCTCGACTTCGACCGGCGCGAGCAGTTTGGCGAGCAAGCGTTCGCGGTCGCGTTTGCCGATGGCTTCGCGATCGGGGACGTCCTGCCACTCCGCTGCGATTTTGGCGCGGTTAAGCATCGCCTCGACCCGGCGTCGGCCCGAGAACGGCACGATCAGCACCGCGATCCCCTTGCGCCCGGCGCGCCCGGTGCGCCCCGATCGGTGCTGCAGCGTTTCGGCATCACGCGGGATTTCGACATGGACGACAAGGCTGAGTGTGGGCAGATCGATCCCGCGCGCGGCGACATCGGTGGCGACGCACACCCGCGCGCGGCCATCGCGCAGCGCCTGCAAGGCCTGATTGCGCTCGCCTTGCGAATGTTCGCCCGACAACGCCACCACGGCAAAGCCGCGCTCCTGCAAGGTGGCGTGCAGATGCCGCACCTTCTCGCGGGTGGCGCAGAACAGGATCGCGGTTTCGGCTTCGTGGAACCGCAGCAGGTTGACCACCGCGTTCTCGACTTCGGGCGGGGAGACGGTGACGGCCTGATAGGCAATATCGCCATGTCCGCGTCCCTCGCTGATTGTGGCGATGCGCAAGGCATCGTGCTGGTAGCGGCGGGCCAGCGCCTCGATCGGGCGCGGCATGGTGGCTGAGAACAGCAGGGTGCGGCGCCCGTCAGGGGTCGCATCCAGAATCGCTTCGAGCTCCTCGCGAAAGCCCATGTCGAGCATTTCGTCGGCTTCATCCAGAACCGCCACCGCAAGCTGCGACAGCACGAGCGCACCGCGCTCGAAATGGTCGCGCAGCCGTCCGGGCGTGCCGACCACAATGGCCGGGCCGGAGGAAAGCGCCTTGCGTTCGGCCGACGGGTTCATGCCGCCCACGCAGGTCGCAACCCGCGCGCCGGTCCGGTCATATAACCATGCGAGTTCGCGGCTGACCTGCAGCGCCAGCTCGCGGGTCGGCGTGATTACCAGCGCGCGCGGCGCTGTGGCAAACCCCATCCGTCCATCACCGTCGAGCAGCTGTTCGGCCATTGCGAGGCCGAAGGCGACCGTCTTGCCCGATCCGGTCTGGGCCGAGACGACGAGATCGCGTCCCGCCGCCTCTGGCCGAAGCACTTCGGCCTGTACCGGGGTGGCCGTGTTGTATTCGTGTTCGACAAGCGCGGCTTCGAGGGTCGCGGGAAGGGCAGGAAAGGTCATGGCGGGGGCTCGTATCAAAGGGTTCGCTCAAAGCGTGGCGAACATCCGGGGGATTTCGGGGGGTAGGGCGGAGGGGGCAGAGATGCTTGCATCACGCCGGTTCGGGCGCCCCATAGCCGAAATTGTCGCCCGCGGCTTGCGAAAAGTGAACGAGCCTGATCGCACGCGTCATTGCCGTCGATTTTTTCGGGTATTCGGCGCATTGCGTCCGCGCCGGGGTGCGTTAGGCTGGGCAACCGTGTGTTCCAATCCGTGAGGTGCCCTGTGATCCGCTTTGCCCTTCTTGCCAGCGCCGCTGCCATTCTTGCGCTTCCCCAGGCTTTGATCGCTCAAGATGACGACGAAACGTTCGGCGGAGCCAAGGGCGCTGATCTTTCGATTGACGCGATGGAACCTGATGGCGGCGCCGTCACCATTGGCCGGGCGGGCGAATACCCCGCCGATATCGCCCGTTACTTGCTCGCTTCGGGGCCGAGGGCGGCGAACCTTTCGCCCGATGGAAAAACGATCGCCTTTGCCTGGGATGTGACGGGCGAATCCGAATTGTGGGTCATGCCTGCAAGCGGGGGCCAGCCGCAACAGGTGACCTTCAAGACCGGCGTGTTCGCCCCTGTCTGGACGCCGGACGGCACCCGCCTGTTCTATTCGGCCGATCGCGACGGCAACGAACAGCCCGGCTATTTCGCGATCACGGCTGACGGTTCGCAGGAAAGCGAAGTCCTGCCCGCAGCGCGCGGCGATTTCCGCATCTTCGGCGATTTTGCGGCTGATGGCAGCTTCATCTACGCCTCGACCGCGCGCGGGGCCGGGGTGTTCGACATCTATCGCGGCACGCTGGATGGTGAGAGCGAGCTGATCGTCCAGTCCGAACTGGGCCTTGCCGCCCGATCGATCTCGCCGGACGGCAAATATGCGCTCGTCACCGAGACCGTGGGCGAGGATGCCGACAATCTTTATCTGCTCGACCTTGCGACGAAGAAAATGACCACGATTTCCAAGCCGCCGGTCGAGGATCGCGCGGCGCATACGCTGGGCGGATTCGAATGGTGGCCCGATTCAAGAGGTTTCTTCTTTTCGACCAATGTCGGTCGCGAATTTGGCAGCGTGGCCTTTTACGATCTGACCAAGGGGAGTTTCGAGATCATCAGGCCATCGGCGCACGATGCCGAAAACCTCGAATTGTGCGGCACACCGGAAACCGGGGTTCTGGTATTCTGGACCGTAAACAGGGATGGGTTCGACACGCTGCTGGGCTATCATGTCGGCGAGCAGCGCGACATTCCAATGCCCGACTTGCCCGAGGGCAAGTACCAGCTCGATTGTGAAGGCGACGGGCAGTTGATGGTGCGGGTCAATGGCTGGCAGACCCCGGGCGAGATCTGGATGACCGATCCGGTTGCAGGCACGGCAACGAAGGTATTTGCGGCGAACCTGGCAGGGCTCGATCCCGCGCGGCTCGTCCGGCCCAAGGTGGTGCGTTATAAAGCGCGCGACGGGGTGGAACTGCAAGGCCTGCTCTACCTGCCCGAAGGCGCTGGCACGGGTGCGGACGCGCCGCCCGTGCTGTTCAACGTCCATGGCGGGCCTTCGGGTCAAAGCGTGGCGAGCTTTTCCGCTGTAAACCAATATCATGTCGCGCGCGGGCTTGCCGTGTTCCAGCCCAATGTGCGCGGGAGCACGGGCCTGGGCCGCACCTATTCGACGCTGGATGATCGCGAGAAGCGGCTGGATTCTGTGCGCGATCTGGTCGACCTGAAGCGCGCGCTCGCCGCTGACGGCCTGATCGACGGCACCCGCGCGGCGGTGATGGGCGGCTCTTATGGCGGCTATGCGGTCAATGCCGTGCTGGCCGAATATCCGGGCGAATTTGCCGCCGGTGTCTCGCTGTTCGGGGTGGCTGACTGGGTCACCGCGCTGGAGATCGCCTCGCCATCGCTCAAGGCGGCGGACAAGATCGAATATGGCGACATTGCCGAAGCGAAGTGGCGCGAATTCTACAAGGTGAATTCGCCGATCCGAAAGGCCGACCGGATCACTGTTCCGGTGCTCTATTCGCACGGCGTGAAGGATCCGCGGATTGACATCGCCGAGACCGAAACGATGGTGAAGACGCTGCGGGCCAATGGCGTGCCTGCGCCTTTCATCCGGATTCCCGATGAAGGCCACGGCTGGCGCAAGCTTTCGAACCAGTTGTTCTATTTCCGCAAGCAGGCCGAATTCATCGAGGAACAGTTGGGGCTTTCGCAGCCTGAGTAACTCCGCGACCTTCCCGGACGCATGAATCACCCGCCCTGACGCCGTGCCGGCCAAACGGGCGATCTGTTTGCCGCCGATTCGGGATGCGGTACCAGGCGCCACGTCGGCGGCGCCCCTTGGCGCCGGTCCTGGCTAATTTGTTAGGCGGTACCGGCCGACCTTCGGCCGTCGCTGAGTCAGGCGCCCAATTTTTTGAAGATTTGCAAGATATTGCAGATTTGAACCGATTTTCACTCGGCTCATCGTTCAAAAAGCACGGTATGTCGGGAACTTTCACTTTGACCGGGATCAAGGAACCGGCTGCGTGTCGGCGCAAACCGTCTCTTACAGCAGGTGGAAAGGGGTTCCATCCTGTCTGTGGGAGACCTCTTATGACAAGAATCTGTCTGAAGAATTCGATCATGTCGGCCAGTTCAGTAACGGCCTGCCGCAGTCTCAGGGTAGCGGGCCTGATGGCGACCACTGCGCTGGTTGCGGCTTGGAGCCCGGCGGCACTCGCCCAATCCGGCCCGATTGACGTGCCGATCGACGTGATGTTCGATCTCGGTGCGCTGGAAGATGGCGACGAATCCAATTCCTATGCCATCGATGTCAGCGCCGACGGCAATGTCGTGGTCGGCGAATCCCGCGTCAACATTTCCGACAACAGCTGGACCTATCACGCCTTCATCTGGACGCCGCAGGATGGCATGCTCGATCTCGGCACGCTGGGCGGCAACTATTCCTATGCCCGCGCGGTCAGCGCAGATGGCAATGTCGTGATCGGGCAGTCCGACCTTGCCGATAACAGTTCCTCCCGTGCCTTTCGCTGGACGGCGGATGGCGGGATGCAGGATCTCGGCACGCTGGGTGGTTACTATTCTCAGGCTTATGACCTGAATGACGATGGCAGCGTGGTGGTCGGTTATTCCTATGTCGACACCAATAACTCGTACCATGCCTTCCGCTGGACCGAAGCGGGCGGGATGCAGGATCTCGGCACGCTGGGCGGGCGCTACTCCTATGCCGAGGGCGTCAATGCCACTGGTGCGGTGGTGATTGGCCATTCCGAATTGTCGTTAGACAATAGTTACAGATACCATGCCTTCCGCTGGACCGAGGCAGGCGGGATGCAGGATCTCGGCACGCTGGGCGGCAGTTATTCCTATGCCCGCGATGTGGATGCGTCGGGCGATATTGTGGTCGGCTATTCCAGGGTCAGCGACATGGGCGGCATCCAACACGCTTTCCGCTGGACTGCGGAAGACGGAATGGAAAGTCTCGGTACGTTGGGCGGCGATTATTCCTACGCCAGACATATTAGCCGCGATGGCAGCACGATTGTCGGTTATTCGACCTTGGATGACAACGACTTCCAGCGCGCCTTCCGCTGGACCGAAACGACCGGGATGGAAGATCTCGGCACGCTCGGTGGTGACTGGTCTTATGGCGAGGATGTCAGCGCCGATGGTTCAGTGATCGTCGGCTATTCCCAGCTTGGCGGCGAGGATGGTGATTACCACGCCTTCCGCTGGACCGAGGAAGACGGGATGCAGGATCTCGGCACACTGGGCGGGCGCTGGTCCTATGCCCATGCCATCAGCGAGGATGGCAGCACCATCGTCGGCCAAGCGGAAACCTCCGAGGAGGGCATCTACCGTGCCTTCATCTACCGCACGCAGATGCAGGACTTCACCAACATGATCGCATCGTTCGGGATGCTCGCCAATGATCTGGCGCTGACGACCGAATTCCAGCGCGACATGACCACCTGGGCGGTGGATGGCGGCTGCAATCCGCGCGCCGACCAGCAGGTCTGCCTCGGCATCGACGGGCTGATGACCATGACCGGCGCGGATGGTGCGCTCGGCATCGCCAAGCGCGAGGATCAGGCGGTAAAATTCAGCGCAGGCCTCCGCCTCAACGAACAGATCGTCGTCGGCCTCGGCGCGGTGATCACCGATTACCGCACCCCGATCGGGGCGATCACGCCTGATAATGGCAATGCCTTCGGCGCATGGATCGGATATGATAGCGACGCGGCGGCAGCCACCGGGCTGTCGGGCCGGATCGGGGTGGCTATCGCCAGTCAGGACAATCTGTTTCAGCGCGGCATGGGGCTGGACAATGTCGAAGTGACACCTGGCCAGTCCGACATCGGCACCACCATGATCGGGGCCGAGCTCGCCTATGGCTTCGATGTCGGCGGGATCGTGCTTGCCCCGGTGCTGGGACTGGCCTGGCAGAACAGTGAGCTCGACCCGTTTACCGAGCTCCCGGGCGATTTCCCGGCCGCTTTCGCCGGAGGCTCGTTCGATGCGACCTTCGCGACCGTCGGGCTGGAAGCGATTATCCCGGTCGGCAGCGGAGGAGCCTTCACGCTGGGTGGGCTGATCGAGCAGGATCTCGATGCCGATGACATCCTGATCGAAGGCACTTCGCAGATCCCGGGGATGGAAGCCTTCATCTTCCCGGCCATGATCGAGCGCGAGGAAACCCGCCCGCGGGCCGAGTTGACCTTTGCCCAGCAGGTCGGACCCGGCGTCGTCTCGGTGTTCGGACGGGTTGGCGCGCCGACCTTTGGTGACAAGGCGCGTTACGCGGTGGGGATCGGCTTTGGCATCGGCTTCTGAAGCCGGCCACGCCACAGCCGCCGGCGGGCAGGTCTTCGGGCCTTCCCGCCGGATGGCCGCAGAGGGTCTATCGATGAATACACAGCGCGCGCTGTCATACGAGGAATTGTTCGGCCGGCGCGGCTCGTCCTATGACCGCGCCATGCTCGCCTTTCCCGAGGCCCGGGCACAGGAATTCGCGCAGGTCATCGTGCCGGCAGGGTTGAAGGCAGGCATGGTGGTGGCCGATATTCCTGCAGGCGGCGGCTATCTGAGGCGTTATCTTCCCGAAAGCTGCGACTGGATCGGGCACGAACCCTGCGCCGATTTCACCAACCACCGCACCGGTGCAGGCAATGCCGGGCGACCATTGCTGCCGCTGCCCTTTGCCGACGCCGCGGCGGATGCGGCGATAAGTCTGGCGGGTGTGCATCATCTTGCCGACAAGCGCCCGCTGTTCCGGGAGATCTTGCGCATCACCCGTCCGGGCGGGCGCTTTGTTCTGTCGGATGTGGCAAGGGGAACCGCCACAGCGCGCTTCCTTGATGGCTTTGTCGGTGACAGCAACAGCACCGGACACGCGGGCATTTTCCTCGACGATCAGACGCTGGTTGAACTGGGCGAGGCGGGTTGGAAGATTGTCTCGAACGGGCTTGAGCGGTTCCATTGGGTGTTCGATGACACCCTATCGATGGTGACATTCTGCCGCGGATTGTTCGATATCTGCAAGGCCGATGATGCCGCGATCGCGCGTGCGCTGCGGGATGGCCCGGGGATCGATGCCTTGCCGGGTGGCGGCGTGGCGCTGCGCTGGAGCCTGATGACAATTGTGGCAAGGCGGCCCGATGCGTGAGGCCCAAGGTCCACAGGTCTGGCGCCTGTCTGTCCCGGTGCGCGCCTGTGTCGGCTTTGCCTATGGCAGCGCCTATCCGTCGATTGTGTGCGAACTGGCAGGCCCGGCCTTGTCCCCCGCAGCGCGGGCTGCGGTTGCAGAGCGCATCGCCGCGCTGCTGCCGTCTGCGGGCGGGCCGCCTGCGATGCCTTCCCACGAGGGGCACGATGATACGCTGACATGGATCCTCGCGCTGGTCGATGCCTGTCAGGCGGCCGCAGGCCTGCCGATATGCGAGACGGCACGGGTGCTGGACGACCTGCCTGAGGGCGGGCGCTGCCAGATCCCATCCTTGGGGCGGAGTATCGGACCGCTTTCGGCGCTGCTGCAATGCCTGCTTGCCGTTATGCCCATATTGATCGAGGGGCGGCGCGATCTGCCGCTCGAGAATGAACTCATGCGGCTTCACGGTGTGCTGGCAAAGTCCAATTTCCGATCCAGCAATATGCCGCGTTTCGTGCGCGCCGCGCATGGTCTGCGCCTGCCTTTCCGAGAGCTTCCGGGCCAGTTCCTGCTATTGGGAGAGGGGGTGCATGGCCGCTGGCTCGATAGCACCTTTACAGATGCGACGCCGTTCATTGCGACCCAGCTTGCGCGCGGAAAGCTGCTGGGGGCGGCGCATCTGCGGCTCGCCGGGCTGCCGGTGCCGCCGCATCGCCGTGCTGCGACCGTGGCAGAAGCACAGGCGGCGGCCCGCGCTCTGGGCTATCCGGTGGTGGTCAAGCCGGCCGATCTGGATGGCGGCACCGGGGTTGCGGCCGGTTTGCAGGACGCGGAGGATGTTGCCCGCGCCTACGAAGCTGCACGGCGTCATTCGGCCAGTATCATTGTCGAAAAGCACATCGAAGGCCGCGATTATCGCCTTACCGTGTTTCAGGGCGAAGTGGTGTGGGCGGTCGAACGGGTGCCGGCCGGGGTGACCGGCGATGGCAAGGCCTGCATCGCTGAACTGGTTGCCGCTGCCAATGCCGATCCGCGCCGGGGCAGCGGCGATCACGCGCCGTTGAAGCGGCTGATGCTCGACGACGAGGCCAATGCCCTGCTCGCCCAGTCGGGAATCTCGGCGGACACTGTGCCGCCGGCGGGCTGCTTTATTCGGTTGCGCCGTGCCGCCAATGTCGCCTCGGGCGGGATGCCGGTGGCGGTGTTCGAGCGGGTCCATCCCGATAATGCACAATTGGCGGTGCGCGCTGCGGCGGCGCTCCGACTCGACCTTGCCGGGGTCGATCTGATCATTCCCGACATTGCCCGTTCCTGGCGTGAAGGCGGCGCGGCGATCTGCGAGGTCAACGCCCAGCCGCAACTGGGCGGAACCACTTCGGCGCATGTCTACCCACAAATACTCGAGGCGATGGTGCCGGGATCAGGGCGTATCCCTTGCGCGATTCTCGCCGGCTTTCCCGCTGGCGGGTCGCTGGCGCAGGAGGTTGCGGATCGGCTCGAAGCGCGCGGCATTGCCACGGGGGTCCACGATAGCGCCGGGGTGCGGCTGGCGGGCGAGTGGCTGTTCGAGGGGGCATGCGGGCTGATGGAGGCCGGGCAGATGCTGATCGGTAACCGGACTTGTGCAGCCATGGTGCTCAGCCTGCCTGCCGATGACGAATTGTCCGCTGGCCTGCCTGCTGCGCGGTTCGATGTGCTGGCGATCGGGCAGGAGGTGATACCTGCGCAGGCTGCTGCGATGCTTTACGGGGCAGCGCCCGGTGTCAGCTTTTCGCTCGCGCATGGCGACACTGATGCAGCAGCTTTGGCCGATGCTATAGCCGCAGCAATGGCCGAAACGACAAGCACCCGATGCCTTGCCCCGTGAAGGCATATGGCTGAAACACCCCGGGTTCTTGCATCGCGAGCGGAAACATAGCGTAAGCATGGCAGGAGCTGCCCGGTTTTTCGGACGCGTTTTTGCGGGTTCGCCTTGGGTGACTTGCGATGCTAACGCTGCTGGCATGAACGGATGGATTATCGAGGCGCGGGCAGCCCTTGCGGCGGCGCGCGCTTATTGCGAGACCTTGCGGATGAAACTGGCAGCGCGGGTTGCGCCTGCCGGATTGCCCGACACCGCCCGTCTCGAGCGGGAACAGCACGCGGTTCACGGCTTTGCCTGGGCGGCAGCGACAGTCGCTGCACTCGAGGCAACCGCCGATTGGGCGGCACGGGCCGAAGCCGGCGGCCGGTTCGGCGCCACGGAGCAACTTGCACTCCGCATCGGCTTTGGCGAGGCGCTGGCGCAGCTCGCCTTCGGCCTGCCGATGAGCGCGAGCGAGGTGGTGCGCCCGACCGCTTTCGGTTGCGAGGCCGAGGCGCGCGTGCTGGCGGACAATCCGGCGGTAGCGCGCTTTCTTGCCCAAGGCAGTACCCCCGAGACCCGAGCCGCCTTTGCCGCCCTGCTGGCCGATGGTCAGCGTCCGGATGAGGCCCTCGGGGACGACACGCTGGATATGGTCCGCGAAAGCTTCCGCGTCTTCGCCGCCGAAAAGATTACGCCGCACGCCCATCAATGGCACCTTGCCGACGCGCTGATCCCCGACGAGGTCATCGCCGAAATGGCGCAGCTCGGTGTGTTTGGCGTGTGCATTCCGGAACAGCATGGCGGGCTTGGGCTGGGCAAACTGGCTATGGCGGTGGTGTCCGAAGAGCTGTCGCGCGGATGGATCTGCGCCGGTTCGCTCGGCACCCGGTCGGAGATCGCGGGCGAGCTGATTGCCGCGAACGGGACCGACGACCAGAAGGCGAGGCTGCTGCCGCGCATTGCCGACGGATCGTGCCTGCCGACCGCCGTTTTCACCGAACCCGATACCGGCTCGGACCTCGCGGCTGTGCGCACCCGTGCGGAACGACAGCCCGATGGCGGCTGGAAGGTAACGGGGGCCAAGACCTGGATCACCCACGCCGCGCGCGCCGATCTGATGACGATGCTGGTGCGCACCGATCCTGCGCAGGCGGGATATGCGGGCCTTTCGATGCTGCTCGCCGAGAAGACCCGCGGCAGCGACGCGCAGCCGTTTCCCGATCACGGCATCGACGGCAGCGAGATTGCGGTGCTCGGTTACCGCGGGATGAAGGAATATGCGCTCGGCCTTGACGGGTTCATGGTTGCAGCCGATGGCCTGCTCGGCGGGCACGAGGGGCAGGGCTTCAAACAGCTGATGCGCACCTTCGAAGGCGCGCGAATCCAGACCGCCGCGCGCGCGATTGGCGTGGCGTGGAATGCCTTTGATCTGGCGCTGGATTATGCGCAGAACCGCAAGCAGTTCGGCCAGCCATTGGCCGCGTTCCCAAGGGTTGCGGATAAACTGTCTCTTATGGCCGCCGATATCGTGATGGCGCGCGAGCTGACCTATTATGCCGCGCGCGCCAAGGATGCCCGCGCGCGTTGCGATATCGAGGCCGGGATGGCCAAGCTTCTCGCCGCGCGCACGGCCTGGGCGGCGGCGGACAACGCGGTGCAGATCCACGGTGGCAATGGCTATGCGCTCGAATATCCGATCAGCCGGGTGTTGTGCGATGCGCGGATTCTCAACATCTTCGAAGGAGCGGCCGAGATTCAGGCGCAGGTCATCGGGCGCGGGCTGCTCGCCGCACAGGCGCAGGGGCAGGCGGCCTAGATTACCCGCCGGGGCATGGGAACGCACTGCTGCGGAGCCCCGCCGGTCTCGATCGCGAGTGCTGTCTTGAGATCAACATGCCGCGGCCGGTCGCCACGCAGCTTGATCATCCGCCCGACGCGCCGCACCAGTTGCACGGGATCGAACGGCTTGCGGATGAAATCCTGTGCCCCGGCGAAGATGGCCTGTGCCTCGTCCGCCTCGCCGCTCAACGCGGTAAACATGATCACCGGCAGGTCGTAGAGCTGCGCTGAAAGGCGCAAGCGCCGCAGCATGGTAAGACCGGATTCGCCTGGCAAGGTCTGGTCGAGCAGGAGGATATCCGGGCGCTTGCGGCGGACGCATTGCCATGCCGCCTCTGCGCTGGTGACCCAGCCACAGGCATGACCGGCATCGATCAGGACTTCGCTCGCCAATTCGGCGACCAGTTCATCGTCATCGGCAATCAGGATCCGGGCCATAGGAAGGGGGCCTTTCGGTTAATTCGACTTCAGCGTCATGATTAACCACGTCAGGCTCAAGGCGAGCTTGGCACGCCCCCACGCAATTCCCCCTAGACCGGCTGCAGCGGGGCTTGCCTTGCCCCCGTCACCCGGCGCTGCCAGTGTCGCGGGCGATGATTCGCGACAATTCCAGTTCCGCCGCTCTGCCTGATGCCGAAGCATCGGCCATCGGTCCGTTCCTGCCGACCGAGGGTATCCACAACCTGCGCGATTATGGTGGCTACGCCGTGCCGGGCGGGGCGCGGGTGCGCACCGGCAAGCTGTTCCGTTCCGGGCAGCACATGGAGGCGAGCGATACCGATCTGGCACTGATCGACCGGCTCGACATCCGCACCATCATCGATCTTCGCGGGGTGAGCGAGCGGGCGGGTTTCCCCTGCCGACGCCATCCGCGCTTCTCCGCCGAGGTGATTGCGCACGAAGGCGAAACCAGCAATTCCCCGCCGCACGAGGGCGGCGGCGGGCAGGTGGTGATGACGCCCGAGAAAGCGCGCGAGCGGATGCTGGCGGTCTATACCCGGATGCCGGTGAACCCGGCGATGATTGCCATGTTCACCCGCTATTTCGCTGCGCTCGACGAGCGGGACGGGGGCAGCCTTGTCCATTGCTTTGCCGGCAAGGACCGGACCGGCATTGCGGCCAGCCTGCTGCTCCATGTCCTTGGCGTGCATCGCGACGATGTGGTGGCCGAGTTCCTGCGCACCAATGACGCGCCGACGCGCCATGTCCTCGAACGCCAGTCGCTACCCCGTATGGAAACCCACTATGGCGCGATCGACCCGGAGGCCCTGCGCAACCTGATGGGCGTCCTGCCCGAATATATCGAAACCTACTTTGCCGAGGTCATTCGTGATCACGGTTCGATCGATACCTATCTGACCACAAGATTAGGTGTGGACGAGGCAAGGAAAGAACGCCTGCGCGCCAAGCTGGTGGCGTGACAATCGCTGCGCCGCGTCCCATATCGCGGGCAACCTTTTTGACCGACTGAAGAGACGCGACCCATGGCCATTCATCATACCAAGATGCTCATTATCGGCTCCGGCCCGGCGGGTTACTCTGCCGCGATCTACGCCGCGCGCGCGATGCTCGAACCGATCGTGGTGCAGGGGCTGCAGCCCGGCGGGCAGCTGACCATCACCACCGATGTCGAAAATTACCCCGGTTTCCGCGACGTGGTGCAGGGTCCGTGGCTGATGGAAGAGATGAAAGCGCAGGCCGAACATGTCGGCACGCGGATGATCTGGGACACCATCGTTTCGGTCGATCTCGAAAATGGCCCCCCGTTCCGCGCCATCGGCGACAGCGGCGATGAATATATCGGCGAAACGCTGGTCATCTGTACTGGGGCGCAGGCCAAATGGCTGGGCGCACCGGGCGAAATGGAACTGGGCGGCAAGGGCGTTTCGGCTTGCGCCACTTGTGACGGGTTCTTCTATCGCAGCAAAAAGGTCGCAGTGATCGGCGGCGGGAATACGGCGGTGGAGGAGGCGCTTTACCTTACCAACCATTCCGACGACGTTACCCTGATCCACCGCCGCGACAGCCTGCGGGCCGAGAAGATCCTGCAAGAACGACTGTTCGGCAATCCGAAGATTACCGTGCTGTGGAACAAGGCGGTGGAAAGCTTCGAGGCGGGCGACAACGGCATGCTCCACCACCTCGCCCTGAAAGACACGGTGACAGGCGAGGACTCCACTATCGAAGTCGACGGGGCCTTTGTCGCCATCGGCCACGCGCCCGCGACCGAATTGTTCAAGGGCAAGCTGCCGATGGATGACAGCGGCTATCTGCTTACCGAACCGGGCACGCCCAAGACCGTGATCCCCGGCGTGTTTGCGGCGGGCGACGTGACCGATCACGTCTATCGGCAGGCGGTGACCGCAGCGGGGATGGGCTGCATGGCCGCGCTTGATGGCGAACGCTACCTCGCCGCGCGCGCCCATGCGGCTGCCGAACCCGAAGTGCAGGCGGCGGAATAATCCGCCGCCTTGCGCGCTGGTCTAGAACACCGCCAACGCGGCGTGCAGGATCAGCGCCATCAGCACCAGCGATGACAGGGCATAAAGCGCGAACCGGATGATCACCCGGTTGATCGTCGCCTGCACGATGGAATGCGCGACCCGCAAGCCGACATAGGCCCAGGCGAGAATGGTATTGAACCCGTCACCCTGGCCGATGATCGCCAGCACGATGCACACGGCATAAAACAGCGTCGGCGCTTCGTGCAGATGGTTGTAGTTATCCGCCTTCCAGCTGACATTTTCGGGCAAGTGCGCGCGCAGGCTCGATCCCTCGCCGCCGACGAGGTTCTTGGCATCGATCCCGGCGGCGTTCATCGCCGGGATGCGGGTGGCATACATCCACAGCCACATCACCATCGTCCACGCCAGCAGCGCGACGACAGGTTGCAGAATATCCATTCCGATCATTGTGTTGTCCTTATACGGGAAGCGCGGAAGGGTCGGCCAGCAGCGTCGCCATCACGGCCCGCACCGCCAGAACGATCAGCGCGATGGTGCTGGCGAGAAACAGCGCGAACCGCACCGGAACGGCGTTGACAAGGTTCTGCCACAGCGAATGCACGATCCGAAGCCCGACGTAGACCCAGGCCAGCGTCACATCGAGCGCGCCCGGCCCCATCACCGCCAGGATCAGCACCGTGGCGTAGAACAGTGTCGGCTGTTCGTGCAGGTGGGTGTGGTTGTGCGCGGGCCAGTTGGCCTTGTCGGGGATCACGCCTTCCAGATCGCTCCCGCGCGCGCCTTGCTTTGCTGCCAACGCGGATTTGTCCGCCAGCTTGCCAATCGCGCCGAACCGCGCCGGAATGATCCAAAATAGAACGATCAGCGTCCACACCACCAGAACGGCGGCAGGCGCGAGAATTTGCGCTTGCATCTGATTGATCCCCTTCGAGAGCCTCTCTCGCAGTTCTCACTGCGCAAGCAAAGAACGATTGTCAATTGCAACCGATTTTGGACCGGCGAGCGGGCCTGTTTTGCAGATAATCCTGTCCGGCTGCGGCCGCTAGATCGCCCTGCGGCAGAGCGGTGCGTAGAGTTCAGGCCCCTGATAGGCGGTGAACGCTGACGCCGCTTCGGCGCTCGGCGCTTGCAGGAACACATTCAGGCGATCGACCATTTTCGGGTCCATCCCCGACATCCACAGGCCGAATGTCACCGCCGAGGCGCAGGAACAGAATGGGCTGTCGGGGGCCACCCCTTCGCCCTTGGCCGAACAATCGGCGCGAACGGCATCGTCGATGGCGGCAAGCGAGGGGTGCTTTGCGATCAGGGAGTCGCGGACCTGCGCCATCTCGCCGACCATGTCCTGCGCTTTCCGGTCGGCTGCTAAGGCATTCCCGCCGATCACCGACAAGCCGCCGAGCAATCCAGCTAACATGCTGAGCCACAAGCCTTTCATCGCGTGCCCTTTCCCGGACTCTGCTAGTCTGGAGCCCTCGGGTCGTCCACCCGAAATGCAGGTATCTGCGGCTGTCCGTTCAAGGCTGGATTCAACGGTTCGCGGATCGTGACCTTGGCGGCTGGGCTGATGATGAGCCTGTTCGACCCATTACGCGTGCGCGAAACAGACGATAAATTGGCGAGTATCAGGTAAGGTATTGACTATTAGCAACCTTTTAGCTGCGCTTGTCTGATGCACATCGCCCATGTTGATGACTCAGAAGGCGGGAAGGTTGCCTGCTTTTCCGCTTTGATGTTTCCGGCAACCGATTGGCTGACCGCGTTAGATCATCTTGTTGATATGCGTCAGGCTTGGAAGAAGTCGGACGGTATTTCCGTTCGAAAGGAGCTTCGTGCCACCGGTTGGCTTGGTGGCAGGGGCCATTTAGCCCCACATGCAGAATGCTAGGAATAGCCTTGCGATTATCATCTCTGATGAAGAAAAAATTACGATCACCTTCTGCGCCATATGCATCGAGTGAATTTCATCACGAGCGCATTCGGTCAGTGGCAGAACGGTCGTTTCACCAAAAACCTTCCAGCTTAAACCTAGTTGAAGACATTGTGTATCGAGCTTCTGCTCGAAGTTACTTCATTCAAGCAGCGGACTTCTGCGCATTTAGTCTTCTGAGGTTTGAGCACCCAACTGCGCAAGCCCCCGCATGGGATTTCATCAATCGTTTAACTTCCTCAAGCCGAGACTCTTTACGACAGCCTTTGCGAGGGATCCTAACGGTCTAGGGATCATCGGTCCGTAAGCGAGCAGGGCGCATCCACCATTGGGTGGCGCAGCCCGCGCTAAGTTGATGTGCTGAAACCTAGCGAATTTCAAGAATTCTGCCCTTTAGTCAAACCCCACAAACCGCGCAGCCTCGTCCACGCTCTTGCGATGGCTCACCACCGCGTTCGCCGGAAAGTCCGGATCGGGCCAGCCCATCGCCACTGCCTTCATGATCACTTGGGTCTCGGGGATTTCGGCGTGTTCGCGCACTACGGGGCTTTGCATGATCCCTTGAGAGTTGATCACGCAGCCAAGCCCGCGCGACCACGCCGCATTGACCAGCGCGGTGGTGACCGCGCCGCAATCAAACGCTGTGTCATCGCTACCGGACAATTCGCGGTCATAGGTGACGATCACGCAGACCGGTGCGTCGAACTGGCGGAAGCCGCGCAGCACCCAGTCCTGCCGGGCATTCTTGTCGTCGCGCTCGATCCCCATCGCGCCGAACAATTGCTTGGCGACTTCGACTTGGCGTTCGCGGTGGACGCCCGCGAAGGGTTCCCCCCGGCGGAACTCGCGACTGTCGGGGACGCCGGCGAGGATGTTTTCGGTGTTGCCGTGCCGGATGCGGTCGAGTGGCTCGCCAGTGATGACGTGGAAATGCCACGGCTGGGTGTTCATCGAAGTGGGGGAGCGCATCGCCATCGCCAGCACGTCCTCGATCAGCGCGCGCGGCACCGGCTTGTCGAGATAGCCGCGGATGCTGCGCCGCCCGAGGACGACTTCGGCGTAAGTCTGGTCAGGCGTGCCGCCCATGATAGTCTCTCCCGATTCTGGTTTCGGGGGAGGCGTTAGCCCAGCCGCGCGCCCCTTCAAAGAACGTTACGGCACGTGGGGCGCGGATCAGGCAGCCTGCGCGAGATCGAGTTCCAGCCGGTCCCAGATTTCCACCAATGCGGCTGTCAGCTCGTCCATCATCGCCTCGGTGTGGCCGGGGCCGGGGGTGAAGCGCAGGCGTTCCGTGCCGCGCGGCACGGTGGGAAAATTGATCGGCTGCACATAGACGCCATATTCGGCCAACAGGATGTCGCTGATCTTCTTGGCGCGCACCGGATCGCCCACCATCAGCGGGACGATGTGGGTGGTGCTGTCCATCACCGGCAGGCCAGCCTCGGCGAATTTCAGCTTGAGCTGGGCTGCGGCGCGTTGCTGGGCGTTACGCTCGACGCTCGATTCCTTGAGGTGCCGGACCGAGGCGAGCACGCCCGCCACCAGCACCGGCGACAGGGAGGTGGTGAAGATGAACCCCGGCGCGTAGCTCCGGATGCAGTCCACCACCTTGGAACTGGAGGCGATATAGCCGCCCATCACGCCGAACGCCTTGCCCAGCGTGCCTTCGATGATGTCGATCCGGTGCGCGGCATTATCCCGCTCCGAAATGCCGCCGCCGCGCGCGCCGTACATGCCGACCGCGTGAACCTCGTCGATATAGGTGAGTGCGTTGTATTTCTCGGCCAGATCGCAGATCGCGTGGATCGGGGCGACATCGCCATCCATCGAATAGACGCTTTCGAAGGCGATCAGCTTGGGCGTGTCGATATCTTCGGCCGCCAGCAGTTCTTCCAGATGGGCCACGTCGTTGTGGCGGAACACCCGCTTGTCGCAGCCCGAATTGCGGATCCCCGCGATCATGCTGGCGTGGTTGAGTTCATCGGAAAAGATCACGCAGCCCGGCAGCAGCTTGGCCAGGGTCGAAAGTGTCGCATCGTTCGAGACATAGCCGCTCGTGAACAGCAGCGCGGTCTCCTTGCCGTGGAGGTCGGCCAGTTCGTTTTCGAGCTGCACGTGAAGATGGGTGTTGCCGCCGATATTGCGCGTGCCGCCCGACCCTGCACCGACATCATGCAGCGCGGTTTCCATCGCGCCGATCACCTTTTCGTGCTGGCCCATGCACAGATAGTCGTTCGAACACCACACGGTGATCGGCTTGGGCCCGTTGTGGCCGTGGAAACAGCGGGCATTGGGATAAGCGCCCTTGTTCCGCAGGATGTCGATGAAGACGCGGTAGCGGCCTTCCTCATGCAGACGGTCAATCGCAGAATCGAAGATCTGATCGTAGTTCACACGCGTCTCTTTATCCTGCGGGCGGAGCCGTTCTTCCGGGCCGTTGCGGCTTCCGGTTCAGCGTCCATAACCCACAAACCGGGGAAATGTTTCGCGGATATCTAGGTCAGGGTAATCGGTTTGACCACCCGCGATCTTTGCGAGCGTTTCGCAAGCCTTTGGCGCCGGATCAAAAGGCCTCCGCCGGGCCAAAACCGCGTGTGGCAAGCGCCAGCTCCAGACCGGCCGCGCCCGTCAGCGGGCCGGTGACAATGAAGCGGTTGAGACCGCCTGAAGCGAAGCTTTGTCCGTGCAGCAGATGGCCAATGCGCCGTGCAATGCCCTGCGCTCCGTCGACCAGCAGAACGTCCGGCCCGAATTCGGCGGCGAGTTCATCGGCAAGGAGCGGGAAATGGGTACAGGCGAGCACCAGCGTGTCGATCTGCGTGCCGCCGGGCATCGCGGCAAGCTGAGTGCGGGCCGCGCGGATCGGCGCGGGATCGACGGTGTGGCCGCGCAGCTTGGCCTCTGCGGCATCGACCAGCCCCGGCGCGGCAATCCGCAGCAGGCGTGTGCCATTGCCGAATTGGGCTTCGAGATCGTCGACATAGGCTTGCCGGATGGTCGCTTCGGTGCCGAGAAGTCCGATAACGCCGGTTTTGGTGAGCGCGGCCGCAGGCTTGATCGCAGGCACGGTGCCGACCACCGGAACCGCCAGCACGTCGCGCACCATGCCCAATGCGATGGTGCTTGCGGTGTTGCAGGCGATGCAGGCGAGGCGCGGCTGGAACCGTTCGGCCATGCGCCCCAGCAATCCCGCCACCCGCGCCGCAATCTGCGCCTCGGTCTTGGTGCCATAGGGCAGGCCGGCAAGGTCCGCGGCGTAGATGACCGGCGCATCGGGCACCACCTTGCGCAGCGCATCATACACCGTCAGCCCGCCGACGCCGGAATCGAACAGCAGGATGGGGGAGGACGCCTGGGCCATCACGCAAAGCCGATGGCCGAGCGGCCCGCATAGGTCAACTTTCGGGTAAGGGCCTCAGCTTCAGAACCCCGGTGATGCCGAGTTCTGCGAGTTGGGCGCTGTTCCAGACATGAAATTCCCGAAACGAAATCCGACCGTCGGCATCTGTGTCGGCCAGCTTGTAGAATTCGGCAACCTGATCGGGATCGGTGCTGTCGCCAAGCAAAGCCGCGGGCTTCGCGCCTGTCGGATTTGCCGGACCGATGAGGGCCATTGTCACGAACGGCGATTCGGGCTGTTCGAGATATCCGCTCCCGTTCTGATCCAGCTTGTCAAAAATGGGCGCCATGTTGGCGTCAAGCTCGATGGCATCGGTGTCGGCGGGTGTTCTGGCATCAATGGCGGGCTGTCCCGCTGAAACAAGGGCAAGGGCAAAGATGGTCGTGAGAAGCATGGCAATACCTCCAAGCGTGATGGTCTGATGTCGCCATCCTGTGCGCGCTTGGCTGGCCGATTGAAGGCCCGCAGAACCGGTTACGGCTTGCTGGTACCTCTCCGCCGCCGCCAGCGCCCGCGCCGCTTCGAGAGACGAGCCAACCCCCAGCTTGACCCGCGCCATCTTGAGCCGCTTTTCCACCGCGTGGTGCGAAATGCCGAGGTCGAGCGCGATCTCCTTGGCCGTCTTGTGCCCGAGCCAGCGGCGCAGGGCTTCCTTTTCGCGCTCGGTCAGTCTGGTGATGCGGTTTTCGGCTTCCATGAGGGTGAACCTAGCTGCTAGCGGTGAAAGCCAAAAGTACGGTCGGACCGGAAAAGTGCGCGGAAAGACAGCGTTCCCGCATAAGTTTAGACAAGCCCGGCACGGAGATTATGAGAGCGCCATGGAAACCATGATCGCCGCCTTGCTGGGCTTCGTACTCGGCTCGATTCCCTTCGGTTTGATCCTCACCCGCGCGGCGGGTTTGGGCGATGTGCGCGATATCGGCAGCGGCAGCATCGGCGCGACCAATGTGCTGCGCACCGGCAACAAGGGGCTGGCGGCGGCGACCGTGCTGCTGGATGCGGGTAAGGCAGTGGTGCCCGTTCTGGTGGCGCGGGCATTCTGGCCGGGTACGGAAGGCATCGCAGCCGTCGCGGCGGTGGCCGGGCATTGCTTCACCCCGTGGCTCGCCTTCAAGGGCGGCAAGGGTTTTGCCAGCGCGGCCGGGGCGCTGGGGGCGCTGGCATGGCCGGCAATGCTCGCCTGCGCGGCGATCTGGGGGCTGACGCTGTTTCTCAGCCGGATTTCCTCGGTGTCGTCGATGGTGACGGTCATCGCCTCGCCGCTGGTGGCATGGGGGCTGGGCTACCCGCAGGTGGTCGCGCCGTTGATTGCCATTGCCGCTATCGTGCTGGTGCAGCACCGCGCCAATATCGGGCGGCTGATGCGCGGGGAGGAGCCCAGAGTGGGCGGCGGCAAATCATGAAACGAGACGACATCTGATGGAAAGCCCCGGGTCGCAGCGGGCGCTTTCCCCGCCCCAACTCAGCCAGGCAGAGGCCTTTGCGCGCATCCGGCTGCTGCGTTCGCCCAATATCGGCCCGGTGAGCTACCGCCAGTTGATCGCCCGCTTTGGCACGGCGGCGGCGGCGCTGGATGCTCTGCCCGATCTCGCGAGCCGGGGCAGGGGGCCTTATCGTCCGGCCTTGGCAGAATCGATCGAGCGCGAGGTTCTCTCCGTGCGCAAGGCAGGCGCACGTTATCTGTTCCACGACCAGCCGGATTATCCAGCCTTGCTGGCAGAACTCGATTCCGCGCCGCCGATCCTTACCTGCCGGGGGACGCTCGCGCTCGCTTCGGTGCCGTGCGTCGCGTTGGTCGGCGCACGCAATGCCAGCGCCGCGGCGGTAAAGCTGGCGCGCGATTTCGCCGCCGGGCTGGCGGAAGCGGGGTTCACCGTCGTCTCCGGCCTTGCCCGCGGGATCGACGGCGCGGCGCATGAAGGCGCCTTCCCGGACACCATCGGCGTGATCGCCAGCGGGATCGACATCGCCTATCCGCCGCAGCACGCCGCCCTGCAGGAGCGCATCGCCAAGGAAGCCCTGCTGATCGCCGAACAGCCCCCCGGCACAGAACCGCGCGGCCGGCACTTCCCCAGTCGCAACCGGATCATCGCCGGGCTGGCACTCGGCACGCTGGTGGTGGAGGCCGCGCCGCAATCGGGCAGCCTCATCACGGCGCGGCTCGCGGGCGAGGCGGGGCGCGAGGTGATGGCGATCCCCGGCTCCCCGCTCGATGCCCGCGCGCTGGGCTGCAACCAGTTGATCCGCGAAGGCGCGGTGCTGGTGCAGACGCCCGAAGAGGTGGTGGAATTGCTGCAAAGCTTCACCGGCGCCCCGCGTTCGCGCTTTCGGGTAAGCGAAGGAGCGCGTGATTTCGACTATACCGAACTGGCCGAGGCCGAGTGGGACGGTCAGGGCAGCGAGGCGATTGCTGCGCTGCTCTCATCCGCTCCCATCGCGATTGACGAATTGATCCGCCAGTCGGGCGCAAGCACGGCGGCTGTGCACATGGCGCTGCTCGAACTCGAACTGACGGGCGATCTCGTGCGCGAGGCCGATGGGCTGGTGCGGCGGAGCGCGCAAGAGCGAGACTGAAAGCCGCGATCCGATACGATTACTCGCTGGTGGGGATGATCACGCCGCAGGCAGCGCGCTCGCCGCTTGAGGCCATGTTCCGGTAATCATCGGCCCGGGCATGAACCATGATTGCCGAACCATCCGCATCCTGCAGCGTGAAGGGATAGCGGTCGTTTTCCGGTCCCGTCAGCGACACCTGCGGCACAAAAATATCCCCGCGCGCGACCCCGTCGGCGGCGACGCTGATGTTCGGCAGATCGCCGACGTGATAGCCGCCTTCGCTATCGAAGCCGTGTTCGGAATCGATCGGGTTGTAATGACCACCCGCCGCCTTGAAATCGGGTGTGCAGGCCCCGGTCTCGTGAATGTGGAGACCGTGCGGGCCAGGCGTAAGGTTCCTGAGATCAAGGGTGATGATCACCCCGTGGCGCGCCTGCGTGAAGGTCGCGGTCCCGGCACTCTGGCCATCGGCGGTGCGCAGGTCGACGCTCTTCATCCCGTCCTGAGCCGTTGCCGGTGCGCAAGCAAGCGCCATTGCCCCAAGCGTTGTCATTGCGATGCGGCGGATCGGGTTCGAGCAGGTCATGTCATTTCTCCTCCGTGTCTAAAGCGACAATCCGGCAGCATGGGGCGATGTTCCGGGCGCCGGGACGGAGCGGGCAGCGGGCGGGACATGACGAGTGGCTGGTCGGCTTGCCGGATATTTCTGCGCGGCCCCCCATCCGTTTCCCCATTGCCTTGGCGTTCGGCCTGCGCCACGGGGAGGCGCGTTTCCTCGCTTGACGCCATCAGCTGACGCGCTCCACCCTCGCGCGTACACACGTAAGGGACACCCCGGCACTATCATGCAGCTTGTCATCGTCGAATCGCCCGCGAAGGCGAAGACCATCGAGAAATATCTCGGCAAGGACTTCAAGGTTCTCGCGTCCTACGGCCATGTCCGCGATCTGCCGCCCAAGGATGGCAGCGTGGATCCTGATGCCGATTTCGCGATGGAGTGGGAACTCTATCGCGACAAGCAGAGCCGGTTCAAAGAGATTGCCGACGCCGCCAAGGGCGCATCGCGGCTGGTGCTGGCGACCGACCCTGACCGCGAAGGCGAGGCAATCAGCTGGCACGTGCTGGAACTGCTGAAGAAGCGCAAAAGCCTGCCCGCCAGCGTCGACCGCGTCACCTTCAACGCGATCACCAAGGCGGCGGTCACCGAGGCGATGACCCGCCCGCGCGAACTCGATCAGCCGTTGATCGACGCCTACCTTGCCCGCCGTGCGCTCGATTACCTGTTCGGCTTCACCCTGTCGCCGGTACTGTGGCGCAAGCTGCCGGGTGCCAAAAGCGCGGGCCGTGTGCAGTCCGTGGCGCTGCGCCTGATTGTCGAGCGCGAGCGCGAGATCGAGGCGTTCCGGGCGGACGAATACTGGAGCATCGTCGCCCGGATGATGCACGACGGCACCGAATTCGATGCGCGTCTGGTGCGCTTCAAGGGCGAGAAGCTGGAGAAACTGAGCCTCGGCGCCGAAGGCATCGCGATGGAAGCCAGGGCCGCGGTCGAGGCCGGGCGCTTTACCGTCGAGAGCGTCGAAACCAAGCCGCTCAAACGCAACCCCGCGCCGCCGTTCACCACGTCTACGCTGCAACAGGAGGCGGCGCGCAAGCTCGGCTTTTCGGCCCAGCACACCATGCGGCTGGCGCAATCGCTGTATGAAGCGGGCGCGATCACCTATATGCGGACCGACGGCGTGCAGATGGACATGAGCGCGATTCTGGCCGCGCGCGATGCCATCGCGGCGCGCTTCAGCGAGGAATACCGCCCCGAAAAGCCGCGCTTTTACAGCACCAAGGCGAAGAACGCGCAGGAAGCGCATGAAGCGATCCGCCCCACCGATTTCACCCGGGAACAGGTGGCGTCGGGTGACGAGGGCAAGCTTTACGACCTCATCTTCAAGCGCGCGATGGCCAGCCAGATGGCGACCGCCCAGTTGGAACGCACCACCATCACCTTGCGCGATGCGACCGGCCAGCACGAGCTGCGCGCGACGGGCCAAGTGATCCGCTTCCCCGGCTTTCTCGCTGTCTATCAGGAAGGGTTCGACGATAGCGACGAAGATGACGACGGCCTGCTGCCGGTGATGAAATCGGGCGATTGCCCGGCGAAGCGCGCGGTTGATGCGGCCCAGCATTTCACCCAGCCTCCGCCGCGTTTCTCCGAAGCATCGCTGGTCAAGCGGCTTGAGGAACTCGGCATCGGGCGGCCGTCGACCTATGCCTCGACCATCCAGACCCTGCGTGATCGCGCCTATGTGCGGATGGAGAAGAACCGCTTCTTCGCGGAGGAATCGGGCCGGCTGTTGACCGCTTTCCTCGAACGCTTCTTCCCCACCTATGTCGCCTATGATTTCACCGCCGGGATGGAGGACGAGCTCGATGTCGTCTCCGACGGGCGCGAGGATTACAAGCTGCTGCTCGCCCGGTTCTGGAAAGACTTCAAGCCCAAGGCCGACGAGGTGATGGAGAAGCTGCCTTCGGAAGTGACCGAGGCGCTCGACGAATATCTTTCCGACTTCCTTTTCCCGCCCCGCGAGGACGGGGCCGACCCGCGCGCCTGTCCGCTTTGCGCCAGCGAGGGCCGCGAAGGGGGCCGCCTGTCCCTGCGCGGCGGCAAGTTCGGCGCCTTTGTCGCCTGCGCCAATTATCCCGAATGCAAGTTCACCCGCCGCTTTGCCCAGCCGGGCGGCGAGGGCGACGACGGCGCGGATGATGGGGTGATGGGCCAGCATCCCGAAACCGGCGAGGATATCCACCGCAAGACGGGGCGCTTTGGCCCCTACGTCCAGATGGGCGAGGGCAAGGAAGCCAAGCGGGCCAGCATCCCCAAGGATCTCGACGATTTCGATCTCGATTGGGCGGTGAAGCTGCTCGATCTGCCGCGCATCATCGGCGCGCATCCCGGAACGGGTCTGGAAATCGAAGCCAATATCGGGCGTTACGGGCCATATCTGCGGCATGATGGCAAGTACGGTAAGCTTTCCAACACCCGTGAGGTGTTCGAGGTGGGCATGAACCGCGCGGTCGATATTCTCGCCCAGGCCGCCAACCGCAGCGGGGCCGCGCGCGGCAAGGCCGAACCCATCGCCGCGCTTGGGCCGCACCCGGAAAGCGGCGGCGAGATCAAGGTGATGCCGGGCCGCTATGGCCCCTATGTTACCGACGGCACCACCAATGCCACGATCCCGCGCGAGACGAAGCCGGAGGACGTCACGCTGGACGCCGCGATTGCGCTGATCGATGCCCGCATCGCCAAGGGCCCGGCCAAGGGCGCCAAAAAGGGTGCGGCCAAGAAGAAGGCCGCGCCCAAAAAGAAGGCTCCGGCAAAGAAGAAGGCCCCGGCGAAAAAGGCGGCAAAATAGTCGCAGGCCGTGTGCCGCACGCGTTCGCGTTGGTAAATCATAAAGCATTGCTGCCTATCACGGTGCTGCAAGACCAGGGGCTGCACCGTGATTGAAATCGAAGTCCAGAACGAAACGCACCAGACCCAGGCGCGCATCCGCTTTGCCGCCGTGCCGCGCATTGGCGAGGGAATTCGCCTGCGCGAACCCGACGGGATCTGGGCGAGCTATGACGTGCTCGACGTGTGGTACCAGAAGGCTGAATTCGGCGATGTGTGGATGCCTTATCTGCACATCCGCATGACGCCGGGCGAAGGCGCGGTGGCGGGCGAGGATCCCTACTCCGACGATTACGCCGCGCGCAGCTATGATGCCGGATTCGTCACCATGGGCGGGGAGCGCGAAACGTGCAAAATCTGATCAAGCGCAACTCCGGCCCGAACCGCCGTTCGGGCATGGAAGGCAAGACACTCGCCGAAAAACTCGCCCAGAGCGAAAGAACGCGCGACACCGATCAGGATGAGACCGAGGCGGTGACCGAAGCGAAGGCCGAGATGCAGAGCCGCGCGCCGGCTGCGCCCGAGCCGGGTTCTGCCGACACCGACACCATCGTCGCCGCCGCCAAGGCGATGCGCGATCGCTATGCCGGGCGCGAGGCCCCTGCGGCGGCGGCCAAGACCTGCCTGATCGTCGACGATAGCCGGGTGATCCGCAAGGTCTCCTCCAAGATTGCGATCAGCCTCGGCTATGTCGCGATCGAGGCCGAAAACGGCGAGGAAGCGCTCGCCCGCTGCAAGAAGGCGATGCCCGATCTGGTGCTGACCGACTGGAACATGCCCGAGATGGACGGGATCGAATTCGTGGAGAAGCTGCGCGCTATCCCCACGCCCAAAGAGCCGGTGGTGGTGTTCTGCACCTCGAACGGCGAGGCCAAGGATATCCACGACGGCATTGCGGCAGGGGCAGATGATTACATCGTCAAGCCGTTCGACGAAGCCGCGTTGAAGGCGAAGCTGGAGAAGCTGGGGCGGGGGTGATTTTTGCGCCCAACCATTTCCAACACGTCGCCCCGGACTTGATCCGGGGTCCCGCTTTTCCTCTGTCGTCAGGTCATTAGGCCGAACAGATCGTCCCAAGCGGGATTCGCCTTCTCGACCAGCGCAAACTTCCATTCCCGACGCCACCGCTTCATGCGCTTCTCGTGCGCAATAGCAGCTTCAATCGAATTGGATCGTTCCGCCCAAACGAGTCGCTTCAACCGGTAGCGTGCACAGAAATCGGAGCCGGTGCCAGCGCGATGCTGGCTCACCCGCAGCGGCAGGTCAGCCGTGACGCCGATATATATTGTGCCGCGATAGCGGTCCGCCATGATGTAGACCCAGCCGCCTGACGTTTCGCGATCCATCCTCGCATGGAAAAGGAAGCGGGACCCCGGGTCAAGCCCGGGGCGACGAGAATTGAAGAGGTTTTTCCTTTGCCCATCGTGTGTTAGCGCGGCCGAATGGACGCACCGTGGGACGAGGATGAAGTCGCGGGAATCGCAGCCCGATACTTCGAGGGTGTAACATCAGACTTGCTCAAGTCTGGTGGTGTGCGCGTCGACAGGGTGCTGCCGCTGCGCCGAAGCCCGCAATTCGCCAGCGCCGTTTATGACAAGCTGGCGTTCATCCTCGCCCGCAAATACCGAAGCGGGGAGTTGGATTACGAGACCGCCGATTGGTTCGCCAACCAGTTCGAAGGCGAACTTGTCGACCTCACCATCGCCATTTGGCCGAAGAAAGGTGGGCCTCAACCATCCAAGTGGGCGGAGGTTTATGAAGCCTTTGACGCCGGCGAGTTCGACCACTTTGGCCGGTCAACCGATCCGGTGGCCGAATTCACGAATCCACAGACAGCCGAATTCCTTGCCAAGCACAGGTAGGCATCACCGCACCCAATCCAGCCCCATCTCTTCGAAAATCTCCTTGTCCTCGGCCCAGTTTTCCGACTGCTTGACGTGGAGATAGAGGTGCACCGGCACGCCCAGCACTTCGCTCAATTCCTTGCGCGCCGCCGCGCCGATTTCCTTGATGCGTGATCCGCCCTTGCCGAGCACGATCGCGCGCTGGGTTTCGCGGGCGACCACGATCTGCTGGTGGATTTCGATGCTGCCGTCCGCCCGCACTTCGTAACTCTCGGGCCGCACCGCGCTGTCATAGGGCAGTTCCTCGTGGAGCTGCTGGTAAAGCTGTTCGCGGGTGATCTCGGCGGCGAGCAGGCGTTCGGACGCGTCGGAGACCTGGTCTTCGGGATACATCCATTCGGCTTCGGGCATCATGCCTGCGAGCGCGTCCTTCAACTCCGGCACGCCGTCACCGTCCAGCGCCGAGACGAAGTAGATTTCGGCGAAATCGACCTTGCCGGAAAGCTCCTGCGCCAGCGCCAGCAGGGGTTCCTTCTTCGCCTTATCGACCTTGTTGAGCACCAGAATCTTGCGTTCGGGCCGGTTTGCCAACGCCTCCAGCAGCGGCTCCAATTCGTGACGGCGCTGCTTGATCGGATCGACCAGCAGCAGCACGGCGTCCGCAGCTTCAGCGCCTTCCCATGCGGCGTTCACCATCGCGCGGTCGAGCCGGCGGCGGGGCGCGAAGATGCCGGGGGTGTCGACCAGAATCATCTGCACTGGTGTCCCCGCCAGATCATGCAACGCAATGCCGAGCATTCGTGCGCGGGTGGTCTGCGCCTTGGCACTGGTGATCGCGACCTTCTGGCCGACCAGCTGGTTCACCAGCGTCGATTTGCCCGCGTTGGGCGCGCCGATCACGGCAACCATGCCGCAGCGGGTGAGGGGCGTATCCGTCATATCCGTCTTTCAATCCCGGCCCATCATCGGGCCATGTGAGAAATGTTTCACGTGAAACATAGCAAGAACATTTGCGTTGTGGCAGCCTGTTCCGGCCTAGCCATATTGCTCCAGAAACGCCTTCGCCGCCAGCCTTTCAGCCTCGCCCTTGCTGCTTGCGCTGGCATCGGCCTCGCCGACATTGCGAATGCTGACCCGCACGGTAAAGCGCGCCGCGTGGTCGGGGCCGCTGCGTTCGACGACCTCGTATTGCGGCATCGCCCGCTTGTTGCCCGCCGCCCACTCCTGAAGCGCGCTTTTGGGATGTTTGGCCTTGCCGACATCGCCTTCGAGTTCGTGCGCCCACAGGCGGTACACCATGCGCTGCGCGGCATCGAAGCCGTTTTGGATGAAGCACGCGCCGATCAGCGCCTCCATCACATCGCCCAGAATCTTGTCGCTGTCCGTTCCGCCATCATCGCGCGCCTGCTTGCCCAGCCGGATGTGGGCGGGCAGGCCGATGGTGCGGGCGATGCGGGCGCAAGTCGCCCCGCTGACGAGCGCATTCAGGCGTTGCGAGAGCTTGCCTTCCGGCCCGTCGCCCGCGCGGTAGAGCCAGCTGGCCACCGACAGGCCCAGCACCCGGTCGCCGAGGAATTCGAGCCGCTGGTAATCGGTCGCCCCCCCGCCTGCGCCGTTGAAACTGCCGTGGGTCAGCGCTTCGAGCCACGGGGTTTCGTCCCCGACGGCAAAGCCTTGCGCCTCCAGCCATGCGCGGGCGCCGGGATCGAGCGCGTTCACAGCGTGTTGCCGATCCGGTTCCAGCGCGCGGCGGAAAACCATGTCCACGGCTTGATCCATTCGGCGCTGCCATCGGTCGACCACACCACCACCCCGGCGCGGCCCACCAGCCGATCGAGCGGGACGAACCCCACAGCATCGCCCACCGCCGCCGGCCAGCGACTGTCGCGCGAATTGTCGCGGTTGTCGCCCATCACGAAAACCATGCCATCGGGCACGGTGACGGGGGCGAAACTGTCGCCGGGGGTGATGCCGAAATCGAGCACGTCGTAAGCCTTGCCGCCCGGCAGCGTTTCGCGGAAGCGGACATAGCGGCAGGCCTTGCGTCCCCCGGCCATGGGCACCGTCGTTCCGCCCCATTCGCAGCCCGTGTTGGCGGAAAGCGGGATCAGAAAATCGGCAAGCCGCTCGCGCGCAAGCGGCTTGCCGTTCAGCACTGGCTGGCCGCCTGTCACGGCCACAGTGTCGCCCGGCAGGCCGATTACCCGCTTGATATAGTCGCGCCCGTCGATCGGGTGTTTGAAGATCACGACATCGCCGCGTTGCGGTACGCGCGACAGCACCCGTCCGCCCGGCAACGGCAGTTCGAACGGCAGCGAATGGCGCGAGAAGCCATAGGGCCACTTGGCGGCGAGCAAAAAATCGCCGTTCATCAACCGCGGCAACATGCTTTCCGACGGGATCGAAAAGGGGGAGAAGACCAGTGTGCGGAAAGCCAGCACCACCACCAGCAATTTGACCAGAAACCAGGCAAAGCTGCCCCACCCCTCGCGCGGGCGCGGCTGGCCTTGCGCGCCCATCATCGCGCCCCGCCCGAGAGATTGGCTCTTAACATCCATCTCTCATGCCCTTAGTCGCAGCGGCAGTTATGCGCAAAGGGGAACGGCAATGAGCGGATCGGGCAAGGCACAGGGCAAGGCTGCGGTCGCCGAAGCATGGGCGCGGCTGCGCGCGCTCGATACCCCGGCACTGGCCGACCTTTTCGCTGCCGATCCGGATCGGGTCGGGGTGATGACCCGCCGCATCGGCTGGCCGATCGCGCCCGGCAGCGCGGCCGAGGCGGGCATGGTGATCGACTTTTCCAAGACACATCTTGGCCCCGATACGCTGACCGCGTTCGAGGCGCTGGCCGAAGCGGCGGGCTTTGCCGCAGCGCGCGAGGCGCTGTTCGATGGCGGGATCGTCAACCCCACCGAAGGCCGCGCCGCCACCCACGGCGCGCTGCGCGGCAGCGGCACGGCGGCGCAGGTGGACGAAGCCGAGGCGCTGCTGACCCGCATGGGCTTGCTGGTAGAGGCGATCCATGAAGGCGCACTGGGCGAAGTCAAGCACTGCATCGCCATCGGCATCGGCGGTTCGGCATTGGGCCCGGCGCTGGCGATTGATGCGCTGACCCGCGATCTTTGCCTTGTCGATGTCCATGTGGTGTCGAATATCGATGGGCTGGCGCTCGAACAGGCCTTTGCCGCTTGCGATCCGGCCACGACCCTGATCGCGGTCGCTTCCAAGACCTTCACCACGATCGAGACGATGACCAACGCGTCCAGCGCGCTGAAATGGCTTGCCGACAATGGCGTTTCCGATCCGGGCGGGCGGGTGGTTGCGCTGACCGCTTCGCCCGACAAGGCGGTTGACTGGGGGGTGGACGAAACCCGCGTCCTGCCGTTCCCGGAAAGCGTGGGGGGGCGTTATTCGCTATTTTCCTCGATCGGCTTCCCGGTGGCGCTGGCGGTGGGAATGGACGAATTTCGCGCCATGCTGGCGGGTGCCAAGGCGGTGGACGATCACTTCCGCGAAACCGAAGGCCGCGCCAACGCCCCGCTTCTCGCCGCCTTTGCCGATCAGTTCTACACCCGGTTGAAGGGCTGCCAGACCCGCGCGGTGTTTGCCTATGACGAACGGTTGGCGCTGTTCCCGTCCTACCTCCAGCAGCTCGAAATGGAGTCCAACGGGAAAAGCGTGACGGTTGATGGTCAGCCGGTCGACGGGCCGACTGCGGCGGTGACATGGGGCGGGGTTGGCACCGATGCGCAGCACGCGGTGTTCCAACTGCTGCACCAGGGGACGCATCTGGTGCCGGTGGATTTCATCGCCAGCATCGGGCCTGGCGACGCGCTTGACCCGGCGCATCATCGCACGCTGCTGATGAATTGCCTTGCACAGGGCGCGGCGCTGATGGCGGGCAAACCGTCCACCGATCCCGCCCGCGCCTATCCGGGCGACCGGCCTTCGACCACCATCCTTGTCGACGATTGCGATGCGGCGGCGCTGGGCGCGCTGATCGCCTTCCACGAACAGCGCACCTTCGCCAATGCGGTATTGATGGGGATCAACCCCTTCGACCAGTTCGGGGTGGAGCTGGGCAAGGCCATCGCCAAGCAGATCGACAGCGGCGAGGGCGCGTTCGACCCGTCGACCCGCGCGCTGATGGCGGCAGCGGGACTGGGGTGATGCGGGAATGGATTGACTTTCCGCAGGAACACGCCCATCTGCCGCCCATCGAAGCGCGCTAGCCATGCGTGAAGCGGCGGAAATCTAAAAGCATCCGCCCCGGCCGCACTTCGGTTCTACCTTTCAAGACTTCCCTTTTCACGCGGGCGGTTTCAACCCCCGCGCCGCGCCCGCAGTCCGTTTGGGACTGGTGGAAGCGCGTCGCAGAATATTTGCGAGTTTTTTTCATATGACGACTTTTGCTGACCTCGGGCTGTCGCAGCCCGTGCTCCAGGCCCTTGACATGAAGGGCTACACCGTTCCCACCCCGATCCAGGAACAGGCGATCCCGCCGGTCCTCAAGGGCCGCGATCTGCTTGGCATTGCCCAGACCGGCACCGGCAAGACCGCCGCTTTCATGCTGCCCGGCATCGACCGGCTGCGCGAGGCTGACAAGCAGATCCCGTTCAAATCCTGCCGGATGCTGGTGCTGGCCCCGACCCGCGAACTGGCGGTGCAGATTGCCGACAGTGCCAAGGATTACGGCGCGCTGGCGGGCCTCAAGGTGCAATGCATCGTCGGCGGCACGTCGGTGGGCAAGGATCGCAACAAGCTGCATCGCGGCACTGACATTCTGGTCGCCACGCCGGGCCGCTTGCTCGATCTGATCGATCAGAAGGCGCTGAACCTCAACGGCATCGAAGTGCTGATCCTCGACGAGGCGGACCAGATGCTCGACCTCGGCTTCATCCACGCGCTGCGCAAGATCAAGGAACTGGCCCCGAAAGAACGCCAGACCCTGTTCTTCAGCGCGACCATGCCCAAGGCGATCAAGGAACTGGTGAGCGGCTTCTGCAACAACCCCGTGCAGGTCTCCGTCACCCCGCAAAGCACTACGGCCGAGCGGATCGACCAATACCTGTTCATGGTGCAGCAGGACGAAAAGCTCAGCCTGCTCGAAATGATCCTGAAGGGCCGCCACGATGTGCCCGGCACGATCGAACGCGTGCTGATCTTCACCCGTACCAAGCATGGCGCGGACCGGGTGGTGAAGCGGCTGTCGCAGGCCGGGATCGAATCGAACGCGATCCACGGCAACAAGTCGCAGCCGCAGCGCCAGCGCGCGCTCGACGAGTTCCGCAAGGGCCGGGTGCCGATCCTGATCGCGACCGATGTGGCGGCGCGCGGCATTGATATTCCCGGCGTGTCCCACGTGATCAATTACGAACTGCCCAACGTGCCCGAACAATATGTCCACCGCATCGGCCGCACCGCGCGCGCCGGGAAGGAAGGCATCGCCATCGGCTTTTGTGCCGAGGATGAACGGGCATATCTGAAGGATATCCGCAAGGTTACCGGCGCCGAGCTGGAACGTCTGCCGCTGCCCGACAATTTCCGCGCCGTCGTCGAAGGCGAAGGCCCGACCAAGCCCGCGCCGCGCCAGCCGATGAAGCGGGTCAACCCGCGTCCGCTCGGCCAGCGCAAGCCGCAAGGTGATCGGCGTCCACAGGGCGAACGTCGTCCCGAAGGCGACCGTCGCCCGCAAGGTGATCGCAAGCCGCAGCAGGCGCATGGTTCGAGCGGCTCCGGTCGTCCCGGCGGCGGTCGTCCCTCGGGTAACGGTAGCGGCGGCGGCGGCGGTGATCGCGGCCGTGGACGTGGCCGTCCCGGCGGCGGCGGCGGTCGTCCGCGTTCGGTCAATGCCTGACTGGTAACCTGATGCCGGCGCAAGACGAACTCTCGTGCATGAGAGGCGCGTCTTGCGGTTGGCATCAGCCGTGCCATCGGCCATAGCGCAGCCCCACCGACCGGAGGATAAGCGGACATGGCCGACCAGTATGACTACGACCTTTTCACCATCGGGGCGGGTTCGGGCGGAGTGCGCGCCAGCCGCGTCGCCGCGGCCCACGGTGCGCGGGTCGCGGTGGCCGAGGAATACCGGGTAGGCGGCACCTGCGTCATCCGTGGCTGTGTGCCCAAGAAAATGCTCGTCTATGGCGCGCATTTTGCCGAAGACCTTGTCGATGCGAGCCATTTTGGCTGGACCATCGAAGGCAAGAGCTTCGACTGGGCGAAGCTGCGCGATCATGTCCAAAACGATGTGAGTCGGCTCGAAGGGCTTTATGGCCAGACGCTCTCCAACCACGATGTCACGGTGTTTAATGAACGTGCGACCATTTCGGGCGACCACGAAATCACGCTGGCCAGCGGCAAGACCGTCACGGCGAAATATATCCTGATCGCCACCGGCGCGCGGCCCTTTATTCCCGATTTTCGCGGCAACGAACACGTCATCACCTCGAACGAGGCATTTCACCTCGATGCGATCCCGCGGCGCATCCTGATTGCGGGCGGCGGCTATATCGCCAATGAATTTGCCGGCATCTTCAACGAATTCGGCAGCAAGGTGACACTGGCCAACCGTTCCGACACGATCCTGCGCGGCTATGACGAAAGCATTCGCGACCGGTTGCTGCAGATCAGCCTCACCAAGGGGATCGAGTTCTGCTTTATGGCCGAATTCGAATATGTCGAAAAGCAGGACGACGGCAGCCTCAAGGTCAAGCTGACAGGGCAGGACGAACGCGTGTATGATGCTGTGATGGTCGCCACCGGCCGGGTTCCCAATATCGAGGGCCTGGGGCTGGAAACCATCGGGGTGGAGTGCGGCAAGCGCGGCGAAATCGTGGTTGATACCTTCAGCCGCACCAATGTCGATTATGTCTATGCCGTGGGCGACGTGACCGACCGGGTGCAGCTGACCCCCGTCGCCATCCGCGAAGGGCAGGCTTTTGCCGATTCTGTGTTTGGAGCGGTCGAGCCCTATGCGGTCGATCATTCCTGCGTGCCCAGCGCGGTCTTCAGCCATCCGCCCATCGCCGCGGTCGGCATGACCGAAGGCGAGGCACGCAACACGTTGGGCGCGGTGAAGGTCTATCAGGCCGATTTCCGCCCGATGAAGAACGTGGTGGCGGGCCGCAACGAACGCAGCCTGTACAAGATGATCGTCGATGCCGCGAATGACCGGATCGTGGGGCTGCACATGATCGGCCCCGAGGCGCCCGAGATCATGCAGGCCGCAGCCGTGGCGGTGAAGGCCGGGCTGACCAAGGCCGATTTCGATGCCACGGTCGCGATCCACCCGACCATGGCGGAAGAACTGGTGCTGTTCAAATAGGCATCAGGCGCCCAGCCGCGCAGGCGCGAATTGTTCCGCCGACAGACCAGCCGCCGCGCAATCATCGGGAAAGGGCAGGCCCAGCACTGCGCTTTCGGCAATCCGCGACAAGGCGGGCGCTGTCTGAAAGCCATAGCCGCCTTGTCCCGCACACCACACGAAGCCGGGCGCATCGGCGGCATGGCCGATCACCGGCAATTCGTCGGGCGCGAAGCTTCTGAGGCCCGCCCAGGAATGGCTGATGCGGCGGATCGCCAGGGTGGTTGCCTGTTCCACCCGATCTGCCGCGATGGCGATGTCGAGTTCCTCGCCCGCCGCATCGCAAGGATCGCTCGGGGTCTGGTCCATCGACGAGGCGAGCAATTGCCCCCGGCCTTCGGGCAGCAGGTAGAAGCCTTCGCCCACAGTCTTGGTAAAGGGCCAGGCCTGCACCTCCTCGCCTTCAGGCGCGGCGAAGGAAATCACCGTGCGGCGGCGCGGCTGGATGCCGATGGGCCGGGCGCCCGCCATCCGCGCGATCTCGTCCGCCCATGCGCCAGCGGCGTTGACGAGAAGCGGCGCGGCGTAAGTCGCATCGCCGGCTTCGACCCGCCAGCCTTGGCCCTCGCGCACAATCGCGCCGACCCGCGCGCGCGCCACCAACGCGCCGCCCGCACTGCGCAGTTCGGCAAGGTGCGCCTGCAACATCGCATCCGTATCGAGCTTCAGCGCGCCGTGATCGACCAGCGCGGCGTGGCAATGGTCTGGGCCGGTCTTCAGCACCGGCAGCAGCGCGCGCGCCTCGTCAGGAGTGATGCGGGTATGGTCGCATCCGAATTGCCGGTGCACCGCCTCCAGATCGTCCAAGGCGCCGACCTGCGCCGCGCTGGCGATATGCAGGGCCGGGTGCCGGATGCCGAAGGGCGCGGCAAGATCGGGCAGGCTTAGCGCCGTCAGGGTGCGCACGATCGCCTCGCCCAGCCCGAAATGCGCCACCGCCACGCTGCGGCCCGAGGCGTGATACCCGGGCGCATTCTCGCTCTCCAGCACCACCACCGTGCCGTGCCGTGCCAGCCGAGCTGCCAGACTGAGGCCTGCGATCCCGCCACCGATCACCAGCATATCCGCTTGCCGCATCTCGATCCCTTCCGCGCCGCCCGCCAATTTTGCCACGTTGACGCTTGCGGCGGGCTAAGGCAACGCATGGGGCAAAGCAATCGAGAGGAAGCCCCATTGTCCGCCAATATCGCCGAAATGGAACGCCGCCGCGAAGCCGCCAAGATGGGCGGCGGGGCCAAGCGCATCGAAGCCCAGCACGCCAAGGGCAAACTGACCGCGCGCGAACGGCTCGACGTGCTGCTCGACGAAGGCAGTTTTGAAGAGCTGGATACCTACGTCGAACATGACTGCAACGATTTCGGCATGGAAACGCAGCGCATCCCCGGTGACGGGGTGGTGACCGGCAGCGGCACCATCAACGGGCGGTTGGTCTATGTCTTCTCGCAGGATTTCACCGTGTTCGGCGGCAGCCTGTCGAAACGCCATGCCGAGAAGATCTGCAAGGTGATGGACACCGCGATGAAGGTCGGTGCGGCGGTGATTGGCCTCAACGATTCGGGCGGCGCGCGCATTCAGGAGGGCGTGGCGAGCCTCGGCGGCTATGCCGAGGTGTTCCAGCGCAATGTGCTGGCGAGCGGCGTGGTGCCGCAGATCAGCCTCATCATGGGGCCGTGCGCGGGCGGGGCGGTGTACTCGCCCGCGATGACCGACTTCATCTTCATGGTGAAGGATTCCAGCTACATGTTCGTGACCGGCCCCGATGTGGTGAAGACCGTCACCAACGAGGTCGTGACGCAAGAGGAGCTGGGCGGGGCGATCACCCACACCACCAAGACCAGCGTCGCCGATCTCGCCTACGAGAATGATGTCGAGGCGCTGCTGGCGACCCGCCGCTTCATGGACTTTCTCCCGCTCTCGAACCGCGAGGAAGTGCCGACGCTCCCCACCAGCGATCCGTGGGACCGGCTGGAGGACAGCCTCGACACGATCATCCCCGACAACGCCAACCAGCCCTATGACATGCACGAAGTCATCAATAAGGTGCTGGACGAGGGCGATTTCTTCGAGATCCAGCCAGCCCACGCGGGCAATATTCTGTGCGGCTTCGGCCGCGTGGAGGGGCGCACCGTGGGCGTGGTGGCGAACCAGCCGATGGTGCTGGCAGGCGTGCTCGACATCAATTCCTCGAAGAAAGCCGCGCGCTTCGTGCGGTTCTGCGATGCCTTCGAAATTCCGATCATCACCTTCGTCGACGTCCCCGGCTTCCTCCCCGGCACGGCGCAGGAACTGGGCGGGATCATCAAGCACGGCGCAAAGCTGCTGTTCGCCTATGCCGAGGCGACCGTGCCCAAGATCACCGTCATCACCCGCAAGGCGTACGGCGGGGCCTATGACGTGATGGCGTCGAAGCACCTGCGCGGCGATTTGAACTACGCCTGGCCCACGGCTGAAATCGCGGTGATGGGCGCGAAAGGCGCGGTGGAGATCATCTTCCGCCAGGACCGCGGCGATGCGGAGAAGATCGCCGAAAAGACCAAGGAATACGAAGACCGCTTCGCCAACCCGTTCGTGGCCGCCTCGCGCGGGTATATCGACGAGGTGATCCACCCGCATTCCACGCGGCGGCGGATCGCGCTGGGGCTAAGGAAGCTGCGGACGAAGCAGTTGGAGAACCCGTGGAAGAAGCATGACAATATTCCGCTGTGAGGTGATTTGTGAGTGACCGTTTCATAGTGAAGTTCGCTATCTTTTCCGCCTGGGGGGGCTCGGTGATCTTCTTGCTCTCGCTTGGCGCAATAGCGGCAGGCTTCCTCGCCACTGGCACGGTCCTATTTCTTCTTTTCTTCCTGAACATCTGGGTCGCCACGTTGGCGACTCTTTATTGCCTCGTGAAGGTTCACTGCATCAAATGCCAAAAGCCTTTTTACAAATTCTGGTCCCCTCCTTTCCTCCAGCCACGGTGCAGGAACTGTGGCACTCATATGAATGAAGCGATCCGGAGGTAAGGACTGTGAGCCTTATCCGTCATTGCGAGCGTAGCGAAGCAATCCAGAGCGGTGCGCGAAACACTCTGGATTGCCACGTCGCCTGCGGCTCCTCGCAATGACGAAATTGCCATTCGTCTACATGATGGCCAGCGGACGAAATGGGACACTCTACGTCGGCGTCACATCCGACCTGCCCAAACGATCATGGCAACACCGCGAGGGTCTCGCGGAAGGTTTCACAAAGCGATACGGTTGCAAACTGCTGGTCTGGTTTGAACGACACGAAACGATTGAGAGCGCAATCATACGAGAGAAGCAGATAAAGGCCGGCAGTCGCAAAGCCAAGCTGGTGCTGATCGAAGCGGCCAATCCGACTTGGCGGGACTTGTTTGAAGATATTGCGCAGTGATCGCGGGGCCGTCATTGCGAGCCGCGAAGCGGCGCGGCAATCTAGGGCGGGTTGCCCAGACGCTCTGGATCGCCACGGCCCTGCGGGCCTCGCGATGACGACTTGGAGAGGGAATTTATGAAACTAGGCCGTCTCAATCACATCGGGGTCGCCACGCCCTCCATCGCGGACTCGATCGCGTTCTACCGCGACGTCATGGGCGCGACGAAGATCCACACGCCGTTCGACCTTGAGGAGCAGGGCGTGAAGGTCTGCTTCGTCGACACACCCGGTGCGGACGGGGCGATGAACGGCACCCAGATCGAGCTGATCGAGCCGCTGGGGGAGAACTCCACGCTCGCTGGCTTCCTCGCCAAGAACCCGCTCGGCGGGCAGCATCACCTGTGCTTCGAGGTGCCCGACATAGCCGAGGCCCGCGCCGAGTTCGAGGAGATGGGAAAGCGCATCCTTGGCCCCACCCGCATCGGCGCGCACGGCACCCCTATCTTTTTCGTCCATCCCAAGGACATGGGCGGCATGCTTACCGAGATCATGGAGACCCCGCGCGAGGATGCGCATTGGTCGAATTAGTTTAATCGTCTCCCCGGACTTGATCCGGGGCCCCGCTTCTTTTGTCACCTGATGAAGAAGAAAGCGGGGCCCCGGCTCGGGGGCCGGGGAGATGTGAAAGAAAGGTTGAACGAATGTCCTACGAAACCATCCGCGCAGAACGGGAAGGCCCGCTGCTCACCATCACGCTCAACCGCCCGGAGCGGCTCAATGCCATGCCGCCGCAGATGGCGGACGAGTTGGGGCAGGCGTTCTACGATCTTGGCAATGCGCGTGCGGTGCTGATCACCGGCGAGGGCAAGGGCTTCTGTTCGGGCGCGGATCTGTCCGCACGCGGCGATGGCAGCGCGCTCGGCGGGAAGGGCGGCAGCCACGAGGCGCTGATCAATCATTACAACCCCGCGATCAGCCAGTTGATCCGTGCCAACGTGCCGGTCATCTGCGCGGTTAACGGCCCGGCGGCGGGCGTGGGGTGCAGCCTCGCGCTGGCGGCGGACTTCACCATTGCCGCCAAAAGCGCCTATTTCCTTCAGGCCTTCGTCAATATCGGGCTGGTGCCAGATGGCGGATCGACCTGGCTTCTCGCCCGCGCCATCGGCCGCGCCCGCGCCACGCGGATGATGATGCTGGGCGAGAAGATCAGCGGCGAACAGGCCGAGGAATGGGGCCTCATCTACAAGTGCGTCGATGATGCGGCGCTGATGAGCGAGGCCCGCGCATTGGCCGAAAAGCTGGCGAACGGCCCGACCATCGCCTACGCCCAGATGAAGCGCAATATCGCCACCGCGATGGACGGCAATCTCCAACAGGTGCTGCTGGCCGAAGCCGAAGCCCAGCGCGTGGCGGGCGGTACGGCGGATGCGATGGAGGGCGGCATGGCCTTCCTCCAGAAGCGGAAGGCGGAATTCAAGGGGGAGTAAGTCCCCGCAACATCCGCACCCGTTCGCCCTGAGCTTGTCGAAGGGCTGCACTTCTTCGGGTGCAAGGCGCAAATAGAAGGGCAGGGCTTCGACAGGCTCAGCCCGAACGGATATAGCTTGGCAATGACTCAAAAACCGACCCTCTCCGACTGGAAAGCCCTGGCCGACAAGGAAGTGAAGGGCCGCGATCTGACATGGCACACGCCCGAAGGTATCGCGGTCAAGCCGCTGTATACCGAGGAAGATCATGCCGGGTTCGACCCCGGCCTGCCCGGCTTCGCGCCCTTCACGCGCGGGGTGAAAGCCTCGATGTATGCGGGCCGCCCGTGGACGATCCGGCAATACGCGGGCTTCTCCACCGCCGAGGAATCGAACGCTTTCTACCGGCGCAACCTCGCGATGGGGCAGAAGGGGCTGTCGGTCGCCTTCGACCTTGCGACCCACCGCGGGTACGATTCCGATCACCCGCGCGTGGTTGGCGATGTCGGCAAGGCGGGGGTGGCAATTGACACCGTGCGCGACATGGAGATCCTGTTCGATCAGATCCCGCTCGACACGATGAGCGTCAGCATGACGATGAACGGCGCGGTGATCCCGGTGCTGGCATTCTACATCGTCGCAGCTGAGCGTTCCGGTGTGACGCAGGACAAGCTTTCCGGCACGATCCAGAACGACATCCTGAAAGAGTTCATGGTCCGCAACACCTATATCTATCCGCCCGAACCTTCGATGCGGATTATCTCGGACATTATCGCATACACCTCGGCCAACATGCCGAAGTTCAACAGCATTTCGATCAGCGGCTACCATATGCACGAGGCCGGGGCGACGGCGGTGCAGGAACTCGCCTTCACCATCGCCGACGGCAAGGAATACGCCAGCCGCGCCATGGCGGCGGGCCTCGACATCGACGCTTTCGCGGGCCGCCTCAGCTTCTTCTTCGGCATCGGCATGAACTTCTTCATGGAGATCGCCAAGCTGCGCGCCGCGCGGACTTTGTGGTACAAGGTGATGGACGATCTTGGCGCGAAGGACGAACGCTCCAAGATGCTGCGCACCCACTGCCAGACGTCGGGCGTGAGCTTGCAGGAGCAGGACCCTTACAACAACGTCATCCGCACCACGGTGGAGGCGATGGCGGCGGTGCTGGGCGGAACGCAGTCGCTCCACACCAATGCGCTTGATGAAGCCATCGCGCTCCCCACCGATTTCTCGGCCCGCATCGCGCGCAATACGCAATTGGTGCTGCAGGAGGAAAGCGGCATCTGCAACGTCGTCGATCCGCTCGGCGGCGCGCATTACATCGAGGCTTTGACCGCCACGCTGGTGGCCGAGGCCGAGGCGATGATGGCCGAGGTTGACGCGGCAGGCGGCATGACCGCTTACGTCGCCACCGGCGCGCCCAAGGCCGCGATCGAGCGCGCGGCGGCGGAAAAGCAGACCGGGATCGACAAGGGCGAGACGGTGATCGTCGGGGTCAACAAGTATCGCAAAGACAGCGAAGACCCGATGGACACGCTGGATATCGACAACCAGAAGGTGCGCGCAGGGCAGATCGCCCGGCTCGCGAAAGTGCGCGAAGGACGCGACGAGGCCGCCTGCCGTGCGGCGCTCGCGGCGCTGACCGAGGGCGCCCGCGTGAGTCCCTTTGTGAGTCCCCGCGAAGGCGGGGACCTCCCTCAGGATGACGCTGCCTCGACTGAGGCCCCCGCCTCCGCGGGGGCGCACAATCTTTTGGCCCTCGCAGTCGAAGCTGCCCGCCACGATGCGACACTGGGCGAGATTTCCTCGGCGATGGAAGAGGTCTTCGGCCGCCACGATGCCACCCCCGCGCCGGTCAAGGGCGTCTATGCCAGCGCCTATGAATTCGACCGCCGCTGGGCGCAGGTGACCGATGGGGTGGAAGCCGTGGGCCGCCGCCTTGGTCGCAAGCCCCGCATCATGGTCGCCAAGATGGGCCAGGACGGCCACGATCGCGGCGCAAATGTGATTGCGAGCGCTTTCTCCGACATGGGCTTCGATGTGGTCAGCGGCCCGCTGTTCCAGACGCCTGAGGAATCCGTGGCCATGGCGCTGGAGCATGATGTCGATGTGGTCGGCGCGTCCAGCTTGGCCGCGGGCCACAAGACCCTGATCCCCGAACTGATCCGGCTTTTGAAGGAAGCAGGAAGGGGCGACATCAAGGTGACCGCAGGCGGCGTTATCCCCCCGCAGGACTATGACTACCTGCGTGAGGCGGGGGTGCAAGGGATTTACGGTCCGGGCAGCAATGTTGTGGAGTGCGCGGCGGATATCCTCGTGCTGCTCGGCCACAATATGCCGCCATTGGGTGAGGGACTGGACGAGCCGGCGGAGTGATTTATGCCATCTTGCTCTTGCAGGCTTCAGCCGCGGAAGATCCAGCGCGGAGTTGGCGCAATCCTCCCGATTGCTGGGACGGGCCTCAGAGCGAACTCACCCACTGCGCCATAATGGAATACCGCGAAGCCGATCAGACAATGGCTCGCCAATTCGAACGAGCCAAGGCAGTGCTGGAGCGCGTAGACCGGGAATATCCGCCAAATGCCGCAATCGGTCAGAGTTCGCACGCCGCTGCATTGGCCGCCGGTCAACGAGCCTGGTTGGAGTTTCGCATCCAGCATTGCCGCCTGTATCTGGTCGGAGGTGGCTCGATGGCCCCGATGCTGGAAGGTATATGTTTACGCGACATCACAAGAGAACGTACGAATGCGTTGGCCGCGATGGCGCTGAATCCGGCGACAGGAAATCCCTATTTCGAGGAATGATGATTTGATTTCGCACCCCCGCACCGACTGGACCCGCACCGAAATCGCGGCTCTCTTCGACCTGCCCTTCACTGAGCTGCTGTTCCAGGCCGCCAGCGTCCACCGCGCCCACCACCCTGCAACCGAAGTCCAGCTGTGCACCCTGCTCAGCATCAAGACCGGCGGGTGTCCGGAGGATTGCGGCTATTGCTCGCAGTCGGTGCACGCAGACTCGGGCGTCGAGGCAACCAAGCTGATGGACGTGCAGGCCGTGCTCCAGCGCGCGGCACAGGCGAAGGATGCGGGCAGCCAGCGGTTCTGCATGGGCGCGGCGTGGCGCAATCCCAAGGACCGCGACATGCCCGCGATTGTCGAAATCGTGAAGGGCGTGCGCGACATGGGGCTTGAAACCTGCATGACGCTGGGGATGCTCGAACCGCATCAGGCGGCAATGCTGGCCGAGGCGGGGCTCGATTACTACAACCACAATATCGACAGCAGCCCCGAATATTACGAGCGCGTCATCTCCACCCGCGATTTCCAGTGCCGGCTCGATACGCTCGATCACGTCCGCAAGGCGGGGATCAATGTGTGCAGCGGCGGGATCGTCGGCATGGGCGAGACGCGCGAGGATCGGGCGGGCTTCGTCCACACGCTTGCCACCCTGCCGCAGCATCCCGAAAGCGTGCCGGTCAACGCGCTGGTGCCGGTCAAGGGCACGGTGCTGGGCAATATGCTGGCCGATACCCCGCTCGCCAAGATCGACGATATCGAGTTCGTCCGCACCGTTGCGGTCGCGCGGATCACCATGCCGCGTTCGATGGTGCGGCTGTCGGCGGGGCGCGAGTCGATGTCCGAGGCGACGCAGGCGCTGTGCTTCCTTGCGGGCGCGAATTCGATCTTCACCGGCGACAAGCTGCTGACCGCGCCCAATGCGGGCGATGACAGCGACGGCGCGCTGTTTGCCAAGCTGGGCCTCACCGCGCTGCAAGGCGAGGAACCGGCGCGGGCGTGCAAGGCGGCGGCAACTGCGTGACCCTCATTTCCCCCGTCTCCCCGGGCTTGACCCGGGGCCCCGCTTCCTTCGGGCAGGCTGAGGCAAATAAAGCGGGGTGCCGGGTCAAGCCTGGCAAGGCGAAATAGGATGAGTTTAGCCTTCAGCGTCGCCACCCTGCTGCCCAAAGCGCGCGGGGGCGGGCAGCTCCGTATGGGGCTGGTCAAGCTGGATGAGCGCGACTGGCTCCAGCCCGAGCCCGATCTGGCGGCCCGGGCGGAGGGGTTTGCCGACTGGCCGGACGGGGTGCAACTGACGCCGGAAGTGGACGCGCCGGGCCGCGAGTTGGCGGCGATGCTCGGCGTCCCCGGTGCGCTGCCCGAAGCCGCGCTGGCGGTCCACGAAGACCTGTGCCTGCTGACCCAAGTCCCCGGCGAAGACGTCTACCGCCTGATCGGTGCAGCAGTGGCGTGGCCATCAGACTGGCACCCATCGGAGAAAATCGGTCTCCCCCTGCGCGCCCTCCACGCGCCGATTGCGGGCTATGAGGAGCAACTCGCCACTGGGGTAGATCGCTTCATGGCAACCCTGCGCCCCGGCCCGATCTACGCCCGCTGCAACTGGTTCATCGCCGCCACAGGCAACCGCCGCTGGCTGCCCGACCGGCCGCCGCAGGAAGCCTTCGCCCATGTCACCCCCGACAACGCGGGCGAAACCCTGTTCGTGCGCTCCGAACGCCAGACGCTCAGGCGGCTCCCGCAGACGGGCGCGATCCTGTTCGGCATCGGGATCTATGTCGAGCCGCTGGGCAACCTTTCGCCCGCCAACATCGCCATGCTGGGCAGGGCGGTGCAGACCCTCGTCAGCGGCGAGGGTGACCGCCGGGGCGCGCCGGCCTATGCTGACAGCCTGATCGCTTTTGCTGAAAGGAACGCCGCATGATCGCTGCATTCATCCTCCCCCTGCTGCTGCAATCGACCGAATCCCCGGTGCCCGAATGGAATTGCGACGATCCGCAGGTGCAGCAGGAAATGAACTGGTGCGCGGGCCGCGATTTCGACGTCGCGGACGAACGCCTCAATGCGCAATGGAAAGAAACCGCCGCAGTGATGAAGGCCCGCGATGCCGACTTCGCGAAATATGGAAGCGAGAGCGACACCCGCGAAGGCTTTTTCGAAAGCCTGCTCGAAGCCCAGCGCGGCTGGCTGCGCTATCGTGACGCCCATTGCCGCGCCGAGGGCTACACCGCGCGCGGAGGCAGTCTTGAACCGCTGCTGCTGTACTCCTGCAAGGCCCGCCTCACCCGGATGCGCACCGATGAGCTCAAGGAGCTCGTCGACGTGCCCGGCTGAAGGCCCAAATCCGCTAGCTTGCAGGCGGGGCAATCAGGCGGCATAGCCCGGTGATAATATAACGCGTTTGCACGAGAGGTTGTCCGACTTGTTTGCGAAAATCCTGATTGCCAATCGCGGCGAAATCGCCTGCAGGGTCATCACCACCGCCAGGCGGATGGGGATCAAGACCGTCGCGGTCTATTCCGATGCCGATGCGCGCGCGCCGTTTGTCACCATGGCGGACGAGGCGGTGCATATCGGGCCTTCGCCCGCGGCGGAATCCTATCTTGTCGCGGAAAAGATCATCGCCGCCTGCAAGCAGACCGGGGCCGAGGCCGTCCATCCGGGTTACGGCTTCCTGTCGGAGCGCACTTCCTTTGCCGAGGCACTCGCCAAGGAAAACATCGCCTTCATCGGCCCGCCGGTCGGGGCAATCGCCGCGATGGGCGACAAGATCGAATCCAAGAAGCTGGCGAAACAGGCGGGGGTCAATGTCGTCCCCGGTTTCGTCGGCGAGATCGAGGATACCGAACACGCGGTGCGGATTTCGGATGAAATCGGCTATCCTGTGATGATGAAGGCCAGCGCAGGCGGCGGGGGCAAGGGTATGCGCCTCGCCTACAGCGAAGCCGACGTGCGCGAAGGCTTTGAAGCGGTGAAGCGCGAGGGGCTGAGCTCCTTCGGCGATGACCGCGTGTTCATCGAGAAGTTCATCCTCAACCCGCGCCATATCGAAATCCAGATCCTCGGCGATCAGCACGGCAATATCCTTTACCTGAACGAGCGCGAATGCTCGATCCAGCGCCGCCACCAGAAGGTGGTCGAGGAAGCGCCGTCGCCCTTCGTCACGCCCAAGATGCGCAAGGCGATGGGCGAGCAATGCGTCGCCCTGTCGCGCGCCGTGGGGTATTACAGCGCGGGCACGGTCGAACTGATCGTCAGCGGCGCGGACCCGACGGGGGAGAGTTTCTACTTCCTCGAAATGAACACGCGTTTGCAGGTCGAACATCCCGTTACCGAAGCGATCACCGGCATCGACCTCGTCGAGCAGATGATCCGCGTCGCTTACGGCGAAAAGCTCAGCCTGACGCAGGACGATATCGGGATCGATGGCTGGGCGATCGAAAACCGCGTCTATGCCGAAGACCCCTATCGCGGGTTCCTGCCCTCCACCGGGCGGCTGGTGGAATATGCGCCGCCGCTGCCGGGCTGGAGCGAGGACGAAACCGTTGCGGGCAAGGCGCGGCGCGGGGTCGCGCGCGGTGCCGGATCGGTGCGCGTCGATGATGGTGTTTACCACGGCGGTGAGGTGTCGCGGTTCTACGACCCGATGATCGCCAAGCTGATTACCTGGGCCCCGACCCGCGACGAGGCGGCCGATTTGCAGATCGAGGCGCTCGACAATTTCCGGATCAAGGGGCTGGGGCACAATATCGATTTCCTCAGCGCGATCATGCAGCACCCGCGCTTTCGCTCGGGCGAGCTGACCACGGGCTTCATCGCCGAGGAATATCCCGAAGGCTTCCAGGGTGCCCCCGTGACAGAGGAATTTGCACGGCGCCTGGCGGCGATCTGCGCGGGCAACGAATTTACCCTGCAAAGCCGCGCCCGGCGCATTTCCGGCCAGCTTGACGGCGATGATGGCCGCGAAGGCGTAAAACGGATGACGAGCGAATGGCTGGTCAAGCTGGGTGACAGGCGGTTCGAGGTCGTTCTTGGCGAGGGCCACGCGATGGTCGACGGTATCCGTGTCGATGGGAATTGCGATTGGATGCCCGGCATGGTTCAGGCCACGGCCACCAACGAGCAGGGCCAACGCTTCGGTCTGATCGTTGAACGTGAAGGCAATCGCTGGCGTGTGACGACGCGCGGCGCGGCCCATACCGCTCTGGTGCTGCCGCTGCGTCTCGCCGCGCACGAGAGCCTGATGATCGAAAAGGAGCCGCCTGATCTTTCGCGGCTGCTGATCTGCCCGATGCCGGGGATGCTGATGAAGCTCCACGTGGCCGAAGGCGAGACTGTGCAACCCGGCCAGCCGCTCGCTACGGTGGAAGCGATGAAGATGGAAAACATCCTGCGCGCCGAAAAGGAAGGCGTGATCGCCAAGATCAACGCAGCGGAAGGCGAGAGCCTAGCGGTGGATTCGGTGATTCTCGAACTGGAGTAACGGGCTCCCCCGCGCGAGGGATGTTCAGAAATCGGCGTTGAAGCGGATGGTGGAATAGGTCCAGCCCTTGGGCAGGCGATCCGTCGCAAACTCCCACAGAATCAGAATATCACGGTGCTGGCAGATATAGCTGGTCATGATCCGCAGGCTGGACGTGTAGTCCTGCTTCCAGCCGACGCATTGCTCGGCCTTGCCATATTCGGCGCTGACCGTTTCGTACTGGCTCACGACCAGGCTGATCTGGCTGGTTTGCCGCGCCACCACCGGGTTTTCGCCAAGCGCCGCGCGCAAAGCGTCGGGCGCTCGGCCTGCGATGATTTCGGCGATCAGTGCATCGGTTTTCTGCCGGACATCGGCGAAATCAACCGGGGCAGGCGCTGAAAGCTCTTCCACAGTGCCTTGCGCCATCGCAGGAGCGGCAAGAGCCACGGGCAATACGGCAAGAGCAGCCTTGGCGGAACGGAACATCGGTAAGGCGACCTCCTGATTGCAACGATATTTCAGTTATCCTCAAACCATCGATCCCTTATGCACGATTCTTGAGACCGGATCATGTGCTACGCAAACCGGTAATCCCGCTACGAAAAAGGGAAATTATCTTACTCGAGCACTTGTAGATTTGCGCCAATATCGGGTTTCAAGACGCAGATTCCCGTAGGAGAATTGGCGGACCATGCCTGTCAAGGTGATAATCGTGGCGCCGAGTCGCGGAATTCCCCGCGCACGGATTGGATCTGAGTGGGAGGGTTTGATCATGGCACATACAGGAACAGGGTTCTTTGATCGCAAGGGGAACTTCTTCAAATCTGCCCGTGATGCGACGGTTAGCGATCTTGCCGGGATGCTTGGGCAAATCGGTGAGGGCGAAAGCCTTGCGCCGGGTATTGCCTATATGCTGCTCGAACGGCGCACAGAAATCGAAAGATTGTTCGCTGAGCATGACAAGATGCTGGAAGAGGAAGCCGCGATCAAGGAGGCGCGTCAAGCGGCAGCCCCCGACAATGTCGCCAAACTGCCGAACCGCCCGGCTGGCTGAACCGGTTCAGTCGTCGAGGATGGCAACCGCGCGGATCCACCCGGCGCTGGCCCGTTCGATCTTAACCGGAAAACAGCTCACCATGAAGCCGTGCGGTGGGAGCGCGGCGAGGTTCGCGAGCTTTTCGATCTGGTAATAGGGCCGGATTCGCCCAGCCTTGTGGCCTTCCCAGATGATCGCCGGATCGCGCGTTTCGGCCCAGCGCCGGGCGGTGTGGCTGAAGGGCGCATCCCAGCTCCATGCATCGGTGCCGACCACTTCGACCCCGCGCTCGGTCAGCCACAAGGTCGCTTCCGCGCCGAGGCCGACTCCCTGATCGGTAAAACCCTCGGTCCCATAGACCGCACCCGATTGCACCAGCACGATATCGAGCGGTTCGAGGGCGTAGCCGATCCGCGCCAGCGCTGCCTCGACTTGCGCCGCGCTGACCACATGGCCGGGGGGCAAGTGCGAGAAATCGAGCTTTACGCCGGGGCGGAAAAAGCGGTCGAGCGGGGCCTCGTCGATGCTGGGGGCCGGACGCCTGCCGGAATCGGTGGTCGAATGATAATGCCACGGCGCGTCCATATGGGTGCCGTTATGGGTCGAAAGTTCGACGAATTCGACCGCCCACCCTTCGCCGTCGGGCAGGTCTTCGCGCTGCAAGCCGGGAAAGAACATCGCGATCTGTTCCCACGTCGATTCGTGGGTCATGTAGGTGACCCTGGGTCGCATCACCTCGGGATCGGAGATCACTTCGTTGGTGATCGGGATCGACAGATCGACAAAGCGGGTCATGGCGCAAGTTCTCCGTCGAGAAAGGCGGCAATATCGGCGAGATCGACATTGCGGGCCATGTAGGCATCCCCGATTCCCCGGAGCAGCAGGAAGGGCAGGGTGGTGCCTTCGGCCTTCTTGTCGTGGCGCATATGTTCCACCAGCGTAGCGCCATCGCAGGCGAGACCGAGCGCGGCGAGGCTGGCGGGCAGGCCGGCCGCGGCAATCGCCTGCCTCGCCCGCTCGGCATCATCCGCGGAAATCTCGCCGCGCCGCGCCGAGTAGCGCGCCGCCAGCACCATCCCGAGCGCCACAGCCTCGCCGTGGAGCAGCCGGTCGGAAAAGCCGGTCTCGGCCTCGAGCGCATGGCCGAAGGTATGACCGAGATTGAGCAGCGCGCGGCGGTCCAGCGTCTCGCGCTCATCCTCCGCGACGATCTGCGCTTTCATGGCGACACTGGTGGCGATGGCGTGTTCAAGCGCCGCCGGTTCGCGCGCCAGCACCGCTGCCCCGTTTGCCTCCAGCCAGCCAAAGAACGCACCATCGCCGAGCAGGCCGTATTTCAGGACCTCGGCATAGCCAGCGCGCATTTCGCGGTCCGGCAGGGTGCCCAGCACCAGCGGGTCGATCAGCACCAGCGAGGGTTGATGGAATGCCCCGATCAGGTTCTTGCCTGCTACCGTGTTGATCGCAGTCTTGCCGCCAACCGACGAATCGACCTGTGCCAGAAGCGTTGTCGGCACCTGTACAAAGCCGCAGCCACGCTTGGTGATGGCACAGGCAAACCCGACCAGATCGCCCACCACTCCGCCGCCCAATGCCAGGACATGGTCAGAACGGGTCACGCCCAGTTCCAGCAGCCAACCTGTCAGGTGTTCGAGGACCTTCCAGCTTTTTGCATCTTCGCCCGGTTCTGCCACGAACCATTCCGTCGCCAGTCCGTGCGCCGCGAGATCGGCGTCGACCGCCGCATGGTACAGCCGGTAGGTGTTCGCATCGCCAACAACGGGCACCTTACGGCCGCCTGCATAGGAGGCGAGAAAGCGGGCGGCAGCTTCGCCGAGGCGCTCCAGCAGGCCTTCCTCGATGACCACATCGTAAGCGCGCCCGGCCAGCGCGACGGGAATTACAGCCATTGATCGATTGCCTTGATGATGGCGCGGGCGGTATCGGCGTGGGGGCCGTTCTCGCTTACCACGCGGATGGGAGCCTCGGCATAGAAAGGTCTGCGCTCGGCATCGAGCCGGGTCAGGATTTCGCGCGGGTTTCCGTTCTTCAGCAGGGGCCTCGTATTGCGCCTTGCGGTGCGTTCGACCAGCGTATCGACATCGCAGTCGATCCAGACTGCGATGGCGCGTTCCCGGATCAACGCACGGGTTGCAGGATCGACAAAAGCCCCGCCGCCGGTCGCGATCACGCCATGACCTTCTTCTATCAGCCGGGCAATCACGCGCCGCTCGCCGTCGCGGAAATAGGGCTCGCCGAACTGGGTGAAAATTTCGGGGATGCTGAGCTGCGCGGCCTCGGCAATGGCATCATCGGCATCGACGAAATCGCGCACAAGCAGTTTTGCCAGCTTGCGCCCAACGGTCGATTTGCCGACCCCCATCAGCCCTACCAGCACCACCGGACGCGTGATGCGCGCGGCGACGGCGGCGATTGCGTGATCGGTTGATGCAGGCTCGGCGGACATTGCCGCACGGCCTATAGATGGGCTAGGGCGCGTGCAATATGGCAAACCTGTCCCGGCCGCTGGCATCACGGCAGATTCTCTCGCGCGAACCGGCACCGCGATCGCGGCTGCGCCGGCTGGCGGTCGCGCTTGTCGTGATGGCAGGCCTTGTCGGGTTGGCCTGGATCGACGGCGGCGAAGAGCCGGTCCACCCGATTGCCCAGCCGGTGGCTCTGCCCGGAGCTTCGCGATGAGGCCCGCGTCTTCCTGCTTCGTGCTGGCTGTCAGTGCGCTGGCGCTAAGTCTTGCAGGCGCGCTTGGTGGAGCGGGTCTTGCAGGCGTGGCGACCGCGCAGAGCAAGCCTGAATCGATCCTGCCTCCGGGGTTTGACGATCCGGCCCCGGTGCCCACCCCGACACCGCGCCCCACGCCAGCGCCGACATCAGGCCCGCCGCCGATTGCCCGTCCGACGCCCGGAGAGGCTGCACCAACCCCCGGTGCGCCGCTCCCCGGCGCCGTCCCCGCCGTCCCTGTCGAAGTGCCGCCCTTGCCTTCGATCACGCGCGATGAACTGGCCCGGCTGCCCAGCCTCGAAGAGCTGGAAAGCATGTCGACCGAGGAGCTTGACCAGCTGCTTGGCCTCAAGCCCAAATTCGACATTCCCCCGGGCGCGCGCCGGGCGCTGACCCGTGTCGGCGTGCTGGCGATGGCGGAAGGCGGATTGCCGCCGCGCGCACTGGCCAACCAGCCCGCCGCTCTGGTGCGCGCGGTGCTGGCGGGCAACAAGGGGCCGATGGTCTCGCGCTGGGGCCATATCCTGCTGCGCCGCGCACTGGCGAGCCGCATGGCCGCGCCTGCGGGGATGGAACCGGTTGAATTTGCCGCGCTACGGGTCGGTTTGCTCAACCGGCTGGGCGAACACGCGGTCGCGCGCGCCGTTGTGCAGGATATCGACACCGCCAACTGGTCGGCCGAACTCACGGCCGAGGCGCTCAGCGCCTATATCGGCGTTGGCGATATCACCGGGGTCTGCCCAGCCGTGCGGCTTCAGGGCTCGGCCCGCGAAGACGGCGAATGGCAACTGATGCAGGCGATCTGCAATGCCTACGCCGGCGAAAGCGCGCTGGCCGCCTCGCAGCTTGACCGGGCGTTGTTCCGCGGCATTGCACCGCGCATCGACGTGTTGCTGGCGCGACGCTTTGCCGGAGCAGCGGGACGCGGCCAGCGCGCTGTCCAGATAGAGTGGGACGCGGTCGATGAACTCAATCCGTGGCGGTTCGGGTTGGCGACGGCGCTGGGCGAGCCGGTGCCCGATCCCTTGCTGCAATCCGCGCTCCAGGCCCCTGACGGAGCCTATTACGCCCGTGCCGGAGCCTTGCTGCCGATGCTTCCTGCGTCCCGGCGCGCGCCTTTTGCCGGACGTGCGGCACGCGAGGGGATTCTTTCCTCGCAGGCGCTGATTGACCTGTACAGCGCCGTCTATGCCGAACCTGCTGCCGATGCCGAGACTGCGGACCGCGCAGCGACCTTGCGCGAAGCCTATCTTGCTGCCGCCCCGGCTGCGCGCGTCGCGGCAATGCAGCGTCTGTGGGACGCGGGCGAGGCGATCGGCGGCGGGGACGGTTATGGCGCGCGCGTGCTCACCGCTTATGCGGCGGCCCGCATTCCAGTGGACGCCGCCCATGCGGATGCTGCTGGCGGTCTGGTCATGGCGATGCTGACCGCCGGGCTTGATCGCGATGCGCTGGCGTGGCGCGAGGTGGTCGATCAGGGCTCGCTCGGCTGGGCGCTGATTACGCTTGCGGCTCCGGGCGATACCAGTGTCGGGCAGGGCGGGGTCGATGATTTTCTTGATGATGACGATAGCCCCGGCGCGCGCAAATCGGCCTTTCTGGTGGCGGGGTTGGCCGGACTGGACAAGCTTTCGTCGGGCGATGCCGGGGCGCTGGCGGGCCGTATAGGGATGGATCTGGCACGCGAGACCCGCTGGAGCCGTGCGATTTCGCAAGCTGCCGAGGTGAACAATCCCGCGCTGGTGGCCCTTCTGGCAGGACTGGGCATGCAGGGCACGGGCTGGCAGCAGATGACCCCGCTGCACCTCTACCATATCACTTCGGCGCTGCGGCGCGTGGGGCTGGAAGCCGAAGCCCGGATGATCGCCGCAGAGGCGGTCGCGCGGGGCTGAGGCCTGCCGCACGGAGGGAGGGAGATGTCCGCCGCCACCGAAGCATTCCTGGCCATGCTCGCTGCTGAACGCGGGGCGGCGCCCAATACCCTCGCTGCCTACCGCCGTGATCTGGCCGGCGCGGAGGAAGCGATCGGCGATCTTGCCAGCGCCCCGCGCGATGCGGTCGCCAGCCTGGCGCAGGTCTGGGCCACGCTCGCGCCCGCCAGCATTGCCCGCAAGGCCTCGGCGCTGCGGCAGTTTTACGGGTTCGCGATCGACGAAGGGTGGCGGCGCGACGATCCGTCGGGCGCGCTGCCGGCCCCGCGCACCAGGCGCCCGCTGCCCAAGGTGCTGGGCCATGAACAGATCGCCGCGCTGTTCGCCCGCGCCGAGATGGAAGCGCTCACCGAAGAACCGCGCGCCGTGCGAAGCCTTGCGCTGATCGAACTGCTCTATGGATCGGGCCTGCGCGCGAGCGAATTGGTGGCGCTGCCGCTGGTGGCGGTGCCGCGTGATGCGCCGTTTCTGACCATCACCGGCAAGGGCGGAACGACCCGGCTGGTGCCGGTCGGTGCGCGCGCGCTCGACGCACTGGCGCGCTGGATCGCGTTGCGCCCCGGCCTGCCTGCCTCGCGCTATCTCTTTCCGTCGAGGGATGGCAAGCCGCTGAGCCGGGTGCGGCTGTTCCAGTTGCTGAAGGCGCTCGCCGCGCGTGCCGGGCTTGATCCGGCCACCATCAGCCCGCACGTGCTGCGCCATGCCTTTGCCACTCATCTGCTTGAAGGTGGGGCGGATCTGCGGGTGCTTCAGACCTTGCTCGGCCATGCCGATATCGCCACCACCCAGATCTATACGCATGTCGAGCCGGCGCGGCTGGTGGCGCTGGTCAATGCGCGCCATCCGCTTGCCCAGCCTTCGTTTGTCCAGCCTTCACTTGCAACCCGGGCAACATCGGACTAGCGCCGCGCGATGATTTCCTATCTCGATTTCGAGAAGCCGGTCGCCCAGCTCGAAGAACGCATCGCCCAGTTGCGCAGTGTCAACGCGCTTCATGATGTCGATGTCGAGCAAGAGATTGCTCGGCTAGAGGCCAAGAGCGCCGAGCTGCTCGCCAGCACCTATGCTTCGCTTACCCCGTGGCAGAAAACCCAAGTCGCGCGCCATCCGCAGCGCCCGCATTTTCACGATTATGTCGCCCATGCCTTCAGCGATTTCATGCCTTTGGGCGGGGACCGTCTGTATGGCGATGATCAGGCGATCATGGGCGGATTTGCCCGCCTGAACGGACGGCGGGTGATGTTGATCGGGCACGAGAAGGGCAACGACACGCAAAGCCGCATCCGCCATAATTTCGGCATGGGCAAGCCCGAAGGCTACCGCAAGGCGATCCGGCTGATGGAACTGGCAGGGCGATTCGGCCTGCCGGTGGTGACGTTGGTGGATACCTCGGGCGCGTTTCCGGGGATCGAGGCGGAAGAACGCGGCCAGGCCGAAGCCATCGCCCGTTCGACCGAAGCCTGTCTGGCGCTCCCGGTCCCGATGGTCGCGGCAATCGTCGGCGAGGGCGGATCGGGCGGCGCGGTGGCGCTGGCTTCGGCCAACCGGGTGCTGATGATGGAGCACGCGGTCTATTCGGTGATCTCGCCCGAAGGCTGCGCTTCGATCCTGTGGCGCACGTCGGACAAGGCAGCCGATGCCGCGCAGGCGATGAAGGTGACCGCGCAGCATCTCAAGCGCAACAATGTGATCGACCATATCGTCAAGGAGCCGGTGGGCGGGGCGCAGCGCGATCCGAAAGCCGCCGCGCGGCTGCTCGGACTAGCCTTGAGCGAGGAGCTCGAATTGCTTTCGAACAAAAGCGACGAGGCGTTGATCCGCCAGCGTGAAGAACGGTTTCTCGCCATCGGCGGTTAAGCCGGGCTGCTCCAAGGCTATGCCAAAGGCCGCTGAGCCTGTAGATTAGCGGCTCGACACAGTCACACGGAGAGATTGCCATGGCACACATCGCACGCAGGATCCTTGCCGCCAGCGCCGCGCCGCTGGCGCTGGCAGGATGCATGGGCGCAGGTGCTGCGGTGCCTTCCGCTTCGACCCCGATCACGCAGCAGGAAGCGCAGATGGGGGCGAAATATCACCCCCAGTTCCTGGCCGAATTCGGCGGCGCGATGAGCGGTCCGCACGCCGCCTATGTCGAACAGGTGGGTAAGAATATCGCGGTGCATTCGGGCCTCGGCAATGCGCGCGAAAGCTTTACCGTCAGCCTGCTCAATTCGCCGGTCCACAATGCTTTCGCGGTGCCGGGCGGATATATCTACACCACGCGCCAGCTGGTGACGCTGATGAACAACGAGGCCGAGTTGGCAGCGGTGCTGGGCCACGAAGTCGGCCACGTCGCCGCGCGCCATTCGCAGCGTCGACAGCAGGCGGCCCAGCGAAATTCGATCTTCGGACTGCTGGGCGCGATCGGCAGTTCGATCCTTCTGGGCGACTCGGGGCTGGGCGAAACCTTGTCGCGCGGGTTCCTGCAGGGCTCGCAGTTGCTGACATTGAGCTTCTCGCGCTCCCAGGAACTCGAAGCGGATGGCCTGGGTATCCAGTATCTTTCGCGGGCAGGCTATGAACGGCGTGCGATGGGCACTGTGCTGGCCAGTCTCGCGGCGCAGAATACGCTCGATGCGCGGCTTCAGGGACGCAACGCAAGCGTGCCCGAATGGGCCTCCACCCACCCCGATCCCGCTAGCCGGGTCCAGGGCGCGCTGGCCAGGGCGGGCGCGGCGGATGGTGGCCGGACGAATCGCGACACTTTCCTGGCCCGGATCGACGGGCTGCTTTATGGCGATGATCCGGCGCAGGGCATCATTGACGGCAGCCGCTTCATCCACCCCGATCTGCGCCTGTCCTTCAGCGCGCCCCAGGGCTTTTACATGGTCAATGGCACCCGCGCGGTCAGCATTCAGGGACAGGGCGGTCAGGCCCAGATGATGTTGGCGCCCTATGCCGGCAACCTCGACACCTATGTGCGCCAGCAGTTCGCGGCGCTGGGTGGAGAGGGTCGCAATCTTGCGCCCGCACGAATGCGGCGCACCACGGTCAATGGCCTGCCGGCAGTGGTGGGCGAAGCACGCGTCAATAACGGCAATTCCCAAGTCGATGTGGTCGTGTTTGCTTATGAATTCGCGCGAGATCGGGCGTTTCACTTCACCGCGATAGCGCCGGCGGGGCGGGCGGGGGTGTTCAACCCGATGTTCCAGTCGATGAGCCGGATCACACAGGCTGAGGCGGGCGCGGTGGTGCCCAAGCGTCTGCAGGTCGTGACGGTGCAACGCGGGGACACGGTGGCAAGTCTGGCGCGCAGAATGGCCTATCCCAGCGCGCAGGAAGAGCGTTTCCGTGTGCTCAATGGGCTGGGTAGCCGTGATGGCCTTGCGGCCGGACAGAAAGTCAAACTGGTGGTCCGCACCCGCTAGCGCCGGGCGCCGCTGTCGTTCAACTTATTGCAGACAAAGAAAAAGCGGCGGGGAATTTCCCCGCCGCTTCTCTTGAGCTTGGAAAAGCTGCGATTACGCTTCGAGCGCGGTGTTCACTTCGCCGAAGGTGGTGTTGAGGTTGCTGCCGAGGTTGGTCATGGCAGTGATCGCGGCGACGGCGATCAGAGCGGCGATCAGGCCGTATTCGATGGCGGTGGCGCCCTGTTCGTCGCGAAGCAGCTTGTTGATGAACTTCATGTCTAGTCTCCTGGTTCAGTCTTCGGTACCCGTGTCCGTTCCCTTGGTCAGTCCGGACAGTTGCGTGTTAAATGGCTAGCTGTTGAGAAATCCCTAACTCGAAAAACTTTTCGCGAATTAGTCTCCCGTCGCTTCCACGATCTCAGTCTCGACGGTATTCCACATTTCGATGGTGGAGCCGGCAACCGCCTGCAACATCGAGACCATGGCAATAACAACCAGACTGATAATCAGGCCGTATTCGACAGCAGTCGCCCCGGAAGTGTCGTCCCTCACGGTCCATATAAAGGTCTTCATCTTCATGGAGGCACCTGTCGTTGTGGGTCCTGATGCACGCAAAATCCGTCCTGCGAGTTAAGAAAAGGTTGATGACTTGCCCGAGTCTGGAAAAAATCCCGACATCGAACCCGGTTGGATCATGGTCGTGGCCGGTGCATTGCAACGCGCGGATGGGCGTTGGTTGATGCATCTCAGGCCCGAGGGAAAGCATCATGCAGGCCTATGGGAATTTCCCGGCGGCAAGGTTGAAGACTCTGAACTTCCTGTAAAAGCCCTGATCCGCGAGCTCCGGGAGGAGCTCGGCGTCGAATGTTTCGAGGAAGGGTGCAAGCCTGCCGCCTTCGCCGAAAATCGGGACGATGACGGTGAATATGCGATTGTCATCCTGCTTTACACGGTGAGCGCCTGGCTGGGCGAACCGGCGTCACTCGAAGGCGGTGGAATCGGCTGGTTCACGCCCGAAGAAGTGCTTGCGCTGGCCAGGCCGCCACTCGACGTGGCGCTGGCCGCCCGGCTGTTCGAAAATCAGTGAAAGCGGCCCAAGCCCACTTGCCAAGCCTGATGGACCCCCTTATGTGGCGCCCCTCGGCACGCACCCGTAGCTCAGCTGGATAGAGCACCAGACTACGAATCTGGGGGCCGGAGGTTCGAATCCTTCCGGGTGCGCCAACAACGCCCGCCCCTCGGCCGAGGGGCGGGCGTTGTTGGTTTTGCCTGCGGCAAACCGGCGATTTCAAAGGACGCTGGCGGCCGGTTCCTTGATGATCGGGGCAGGGACATCGGCCTGACGGGCGCCGCCCGATCCCGTGCTGTCGCGCTTGTTGACCAGATATTTGCTGCCCTGCCACATCAGGATGATCGTGGCCGCCGAGACGATCCCGTCGAGTGCATAGTGCCACGCCAGATGCACCGAACCGATCCAGATCAGAACCGCGTAAACAAGCGTCGCCCGGCTCGTCCAGTGTTTGCGGCCGAACTGATCGCGGCAGAGAATGAACAACAGCACCGCCAGTGCGACGTGCAGCGAGGGCATGGCGCTGATGCCTGAACCGATGTTTTCGTTGCCGAGCGTCAGCAGCAGATATTCCTGCGCACCATGTGCGAACAACTGCTGCTGCGCGAGCCGGTCCATCAACGGGACAAAGCGGTCATCGCCCAGCAGCGGCTCCATATAGCACGGGCCGACCGAAGACAGCATCACCGCCATGAAAGAGCCGAGCACGGCCCACGCCCCGAGATGGGTAAAGCTTGCCCGCAGCTGGAATGCCGGATCGCGCGCGAACGCGGTCCAGACGAACAACAGGGCGACGATCGGAAACCACACCACGTAAAGTAGGTCGATCACCAGCGTTCCCGTGGGGCCGATTATGGCATGGGTGATCCGCCAGGGATCGACGCCTCCAAACAGCATGCGATCGGCCTCAGCCAGCCAGTTATCGGCATAGAACGGGTTGATTTGCGGAATGGCGACCTTGATTGCGGTAAAGGCCCGGTTGGCCGGCACCAGCAGCATCACGATGATATAGGCCCGCAGGAACCAGTAGCGCTGTTCATAGGCCTTGCGGCGGACGTAGCCGATGATGTCATCGGTTTCGCGCCGGGCCTCGATAGCGAGCCATGCCAGCCAGATGAAGATCGGCACGACAAAGCGCAGGGTGTCGGAGATGTCGCGCGGCAGGAGATAGGAGGCCGCCGGTTCGCTGCCGACGACTATTCCCGCTACAATTTCGACGGCTGCCAGCGCAAACAGGACGCAAAAGCCGCGATGATGGCCTTCGAACAACCGTTCATGCAGCTTCGGCCGGATTGCCACAGTCGCCATTGCTTCGCTCCCGCCTGCGTGTCGGATTGCCATGGCGCGGGCCATCCGCGCTTCGGCGGGAACCCTAGCCCGGACGTGGTTAAGGCAAGTTTAAGAGGGGTTTGCCGCAGCTGCGCCAAGGCTGTCGCTGCATTCTGCGTGCGGCCGTGCCAGGCGCACCGCGGCAATGCACAATCCGATCAGCAGGGGTGCGATCATGGCGGGCGCCGTACTGACGGCAAGATTGCCTGCTCCGGTCTGTTCGGCCGGCAACAGGGCTTCGATTATCACGCCATAGCCGCAGGTCATCCACCCCAGCGCCAGCAGTGCCGCCAGCGCACGGGGGCTGGCGCGTGCGGCGAGATCCGGCGCGATAAACGCAAGGCCGATGCCGAGAATCAAGAGGTCATAATCATAGCTGTACGGACTGACGAACAATGACAGGGCGCAGATCAGCGCAGCGCGATGATGGAATGCGAATTTCGCCAGTGAGACCCAGACCAGCAGGCCCAGCGCCGCAAGCGCGCCGAAGAGATGTCCCGTCATCGCCAAATCCGTCGGCAATCCCCAGCTGCGCAGCGCGGCATAGACCGAACTCATCCTGAACAGCGAATAATGGCCCCCGGCCAGAAAGGCGCCCGCTTCCCCAACCGCACCAAGAAATGCAGTCCATACGTCAAAACCATAGGCCAGCGTGGACAGCGCCAGCGCAGCCAGCGCGACCAGGGCGGCGATGACCAGCACGCTCCAGCGGCGGCCGAACAGCGCCAGCAAGCCGATGCCTGCGGCCAGATGCGGCTTTATGATCATCAGGCCGAGCGGCACGCCTGCGGCCATCTTGCGATCCCGCCACGCCAGCAGGAAGGCCCCGATCAGCGCGGCGACCAGAAACCCGTTCTGGCCGACGCGCAGGTTCACCAGCATGGCAGGCATCACGAACAGCAGCACTGCAGGAAGCCACTTTCCTGCAATGCGGTGCAAAACCGCGAGGTAGCAGCCAAAGCTGGCGAGGACGAACAGCGCATAGGCGACCCCGATGGGCAGATCGGCCAGCCCGTCCACGAACAAGGTGAAGGGCGGCGGATAGGTCCACGGCATCAGTCTTGCCGAAGCCGAACGTTGGGTCTGCGCCTCCATCATGGCTGCCGCATCATAGGCATCGGCAACATCACCCCGTCCTGCGAGGGTTCCGGCGATATGGAAAGCATCGAAATCGGTCAGAATTTTGTCCTGCCCGATCAGTTCGGGCGTCTGGAACCGGATGGCCGAAATCCCCACCAGAAGTACCGACACCAGAATGAGGGCGGCGAGAATCAGGCGGCTCTGCCCGATCCGCTGCAGCACCGGTACAGCATCCTTGCTCACAGCTTTGTTCCCTTGAAAATTCCTTCGGGAATGGCGCGGATGACCGCCATCACCAGCCGCCAGACAGGCTTCACGTAGATCACGTCGTACCTTTTTGCCGCCGCGCGGTAGATCGCTTCGGCGACGGCGGCAGGCTCGGTGGTGAGGCGTGCGGGCAGGTCCATGCCTTCGGTCATGCGGGTGCGCACGAAACCGGGCAGTACGGTCATCACGTGGACGCCGCGCTTCGACAGGCGGTTGCGCAGGCCCGAAAGGAAAGCGGTGTAACCGGCCTTGGCCGAGCCGTAGACGTAATTGCTCGCCCGCCCGCGCTCGCCAGCGACCGAGCTGATGCCGATGATCGTCCCGCTGCCGCGCGCCTCCATACGTTCAGCGATGAGACCGGTCAGCAGCGCCGGGCCTTCGTAATTGCTGCGCATGGTGAGGCGGGCGGCTTCCGGATCGGTTTGGGCGGCAGCCTGATCGCCGAGCAAGCCGACCACGCAGATCGCCAGTTCGGGAAGCACGGGGAGGCTTTCGAGGAAGGCGGCAAAGCTGCCGGGTTCGAGAATGTCGAGCTCATGCACGCTGGCGCTGGTGCCATGGCGCAGGGCGATGTCGGCGGCATCCGCTCCCAACTCCGCACTGCTGCGCGCGGCCAGCTGAACCGTATGGCCGGCAGCGGCATAGCGGTGTGCCAGCGCCATGCCGATATCGGACCGCGCGCCGATGATGAGAACGGTCGGAGCAGTCACAGACACAGCCTTTCGGATTGGCTCGAACGGAAATTGGTCATGCCGCCATCCCGGCGCATCCCGGCGAGGGTTTCGGCGCGCGGATCGGAGCGGCGCAGCGTCGCGGCGCTCATGCGCGCGTCCTTGGCGAGGTAGAATCGCCCGCCGTGATCGAGCGTGATCGCGTCAAGTCGCCCCATCAATTTCGCGGCTTCGGGCGAAAAGGGAAAGTCGAGCGCCAAGGTGTAGCCTTCGAGCGGGAAGGAGAAGGGGCCATGTTCCGCCCCCATGCGCTTCAGAACAGAGAGGAACGAGCCGGAGCCGCTGGTGGTGATCGCTCGCAGCAATGCGTCAAGTCCCGCACGCGCGCTATCCATCGGCAGTACGCACTGGAACTGCATGAACCCGCGCGCGCCATAGATACGGTTCCATTCGAGGATTGTATCGAGCGGGTAGAAATAGCTGTCCCAGTCGACCAGCTTGTCGCCCGTCGCCGCGCGGGCATTGCGGTAATAGAGCGCGTTGAAGGCCTTGACCGTCATCCGGTTCAGCGCTGCGCGCGGCAGGTCGACCGGCATGGTGCGGGTGGGCTTCTTCGGCACGGAGAAAGGTGCGGCGCGGCGGGTGCGGGGCAGTTCGTCGGCATGCGCGTGTTCGCCCAGCATCAGCGCCGACCGCCCGAGGCTGCTGCCGGTGTTGAGGCAATCGATCCAAGCCACCGAATAGGTCGCAGTCTCATGCTCCTCGAACAGCGTCATGACATGATCGAGGTTGCTGGCGGGCAGGGTGGTCTGGCGTATCCAGGCGCTCTCCACCCGGCGCAGGCGGAAGGCAACGCGCAGGATCACCCCGGTCAGCCCCATGCCGCCAATGGTCCATGCGAAGAGCTCGGCGTTTTCCTGCGGGCTGCAACGACGCACCTCGCCATCCTCGCCCATCAGGTCGATCCAGTCGACAAAGCGCCCGAAGGTGCCGTCGCGGTGGTGGTTCTTGCCGTGCACGTCGGCGGCCACCATCCCGCCGATGGTAACGAACTTGGTGCCCGGCGTGACCGGCGCAAACCACCCGCGCGGCAGGAAGGTGGCAATCACGTCGGCCAGCAGCACGCCGGCCTCGGTTACCAGCTGGCCGGTCTCGTCCTCGAAAGCGAGCATCCGGTTGAATCGGCGCATTTCCAGCGTGGCGTTGCGCTGCATCGCGCAGTCGCCATAGCCGCGCCCGTTGCCGCGTGCGATCCGCGGGCCTTGGGCAAGCAGCGCACGCAGTTCGTCCTCGCTGCCCGGGCGATGCAGCGCACACCATTGCTGCGGAAACCGGCCCCAGCCCGACAGCATCATGCCGGCGCGCTCCCGCCTGCGATGAAGACGAAGCGGCGGTCGAGCCGGTATTTGACGACATAGCCGATGGCCAGACCCAACACCGCGCCCAGCTCGCGCGCGGCGTGGGTTTGCCAGGTCAGCCAGAACAGCGTTTCGGTGCCCCAAAATATCGCGGTGGTCGCGACCCCCATCAGCGCATAGAGCGAGAAGCGCTTGCCGTGGGCCTCAAGCCCCCGCGACCGGTCATCGAAGATCCAGCGCTTGTCGAGCACGTACTTGATCACCAGGCCGGCCACCGTGCCTGCGCCCAGGGCCAGCGGATAGGCGAGCATTGAATGCGGCCCCTGCACCGCCAGCACCAGCCGCTGCACCGCCAGATTGGCGAGCGTGGCCAGCACCGCGAAGGCGATATAGCGCAAGGTCAGCGTGGTGCGGGTCACACCGTCGCTCCGACCAGCGCCAGCGCGCCGACGATTCCCCCGCAGGCAAGGCTGACCGGGTCGCGCGCGGCGAACACCAGCGGGTCGTCATGCATCTGCCCGCGCTGGGTCAGGATCGCGATGCGGCTGTTCCAGAACAATAGCACCAGGCATACGCCCCACAGCATCTCGGGCATGCGGTACAGCATCTGCACGGGTTCCGAATTGGCGTAGAGCGCCAGCACCAGAACGGACACCATGCCCGCCGAAACCGCGATATTGCCGACGATGGCCAGGTCATTGGCCTCATAGCCGCGCCCGTGGGCCTTCAGCCGGCCTGCGGCAATGCCATCGACCAGTTCGGCCTGCCGTTTGACCGCTGCGAGCGAGAAGAAGAAGAAGGTCGAAAACGCCAGCAACCACATCGACGAAGGGATCCCGGTCGCCGCGCTCCCGGCGAGAATCCGCAAGGTGTACAGCACCGCAAGTGTGCAGATGTCGATCACCACCAACCGCTTGAGCCTGAAGGAGTAGGCGCTGGTCACGGCAGTGTAGAGCAGCAGGACCCCGAGCAAGGCCGGGCCTGACAGCAGCGCCGCTCCGATTCCGGCCAGCGCCAGCAGCGGCATCAGCAGCGTGCCTTGCGCCACGCTTACCGCTCCTGCGGCAAGCGGCCGGTTGCGTTTGCGCGGGTGGGCGCGGTCAGCGTTGAGATCGAGCAGATCATTGAGGACGTAGGTCGCCGAAGCGATCAGGCTGAAGGCGATAAAGGCGAGTACCGCTTGCCACGTCGCGCCCGGCGTAAGCTGATGCGCGGCGAGCATCGGCACGAAGACCAGTGCGTTCTTGAGCCACTGATGGGGGCGCAACAGGCGCAGGACGGCCCCGAAAGAAGCGCGCGCACGAGTCTGGGCCGGGGTCACGGCGCCGGGCACAGCCGTTTCGTCATGCGCGATCATGGCATAGCCGCCGGTGCCGTAGATCTGCTCGAGCGCTGCGTCACCATTGGCGCCGTGCGCGATCCCGACATGGGTTTCGTCGAACAGGCCGAGATGGGCGGCGATATTGCTCACGGTGGTGCTATCGTGTGGCGCGGTCAAGGCGGTCCGTCCGCCGCTGGCCCGCCACGATTGCACCGCTTCGATCACATCTTCCCGGTAAGCCAGGCGCGCAGGGGCCGTAAAGGCGGTCTGATCGAGCCGCATCCGCAGCGTACCGGTATCGCGAGCGTGGCGTGCGAGCGCACCAAGCGCACCGGTCCAGCTGGCCGAGGCCGCCGACCAGAAAGCTTCAAGCAAGCTTGCAGGCGGCCTCACCAACTGGTCGAAACCGACCACCACCACTATTTTCGACGGGTTGCGCCCACCCTCGTCCATTGCACCGCCTTTGCAAGACCATCGACCGCAAGGTGCGACCGCTCAGGACGGGGTTATAGTTAATGTCCTAATAATTTCTGACCGGGGGTGCGGCCGCGCGCAGGGGGTGAAAGCGCGCTGCGTCAGTCCGCCACGCTTGCCTCCAGGGCGTGCATATCCTCGTCCGAAAAGCCGAAATGATGCCCCGCCTCGTGGATCACGACATGGCGCACAAGCTCGCGAAAGCCGACACCGGTCTCGTGCATTTCAGCCAGAAGCGGTTGGCGGAAAAGGCTGATGACCGGGGGCATGCGTTCATGATCCCATTGCGACTGTTCGGGCAGCGCAATGCCTTCGTAGAGGCCGGTCAGTTCCCAGCGATTTTCCATGCCGACCGCAGCGAGCTGTTCAGTGCTGGCAAATTCGTCGATCCTCAAAACCACATCGGCAAGCTGTTGGCGGAATGCGACCGGCAGGCGGTCGATCACCGCGCGGGCGGCACGTTCGAATTCGGCGGCGCTGGGGCTGGGCACGCGGTGATCCTTTTTTGCCTGAAAAGGGGGGTGATTTGCCCGTAAGCGGACTTACATATGTCAATATGGGGCGCTTGCCGAGCGGCGCAACCAGAGGTTTCGCGGCGAAAACTGCGGAACGTCAGGTTGCCTTGACGGTTAACGTCACGCAGGATCGACAGTTCAGGGGGGCGGGATCAAATCATGCTCCGCCGATTTGCCAAGAAAGACCAGTGACGATGAATTATGTTTGTGCCCATGACGACGAGTTCGATCCGGATAATCCGCTCGGCAAGCCCGATGTTCCCCAGAATGTGCAGGACGCGATCCGCACCTTGATCGAATGGGCAGGCGATGATCCTAAGCGCGAAGGGCTGCTCGACACGCCCAAGCGGGTCGGGCGGGCGTGGCTCGAATATTGCGAGGGCTACAAGGAGGATCCTGCAATCCACCTCACCCGTCAGTTCGAGGAAGTCGGCGGCTATGACGAAATCGTGCTCCTCAAGGACATTCCGTTCCAGTCGCATTGCGAACATCATATGGCGCCGATCACCGGCAAGGCGGCAATTGCCTATCTGCCGAACAAGAAAGTGGTGGGCATCTCCAAGCTTGCCCGTGTGCTCCACGGCTTCGCCCACCGCTTGCAGATCCAGGAGCGCCTGACCGCAGAAGTGGCCCAGTGCATCTGGGACAATCTCGACCCGCAGGGCGTTGCCGTGGTGATCGAGGCGCAGCACGGCTGCATGACCGGGCGCGGGGTGAAGACCCACGGAGTCGAAATGGTGACCAGCCGGATTCTCGGCTGCTTCCTCGAAGATCATCGCAGCCGCAAGGAAGTGATGAGCCTGATGGGCTATTGATCCGGGCGTCGGCCTGCGCGCAGGTGATGGATTATCATCACACCAAAATTTGGCGCAGACGCGCAGAATTGCTATATCAGCCCCTGTAATCGGCCAAAAAAGGCCGGAGCAAAGCAGGAGACACGATGATGAAGAAACTCGCATTTGCGGGATTGGCGATCGGCATCTGCCTCAGCGCGCCAGCACTGGCGCTTGAACACGAAGTCGTGATCGATCATCCCGCCGGGCCGATTGCGGCCGATTATGAAGGCTCGGTCCGGGTCGAAACCCGCCAGATCGGCACCGCCGGCGTGGCAGGGCGGCCCAGCACACTGCGCTGCAATTGGAGCGCGGCGCTCAATCTCGAACGGACCGCGAAGGTCGGCGAGACGCTGCACAGCCGCCGGGTCATGACCAGCGAAGACGTGGCCAGCGGCTCGACCCCGGGCTGGTGCAAAAACAGCGACAAGGCGATCGACCGGCTGGTCGAGGCGAGGCGCGATTCGTTCCGCAGCGCGATGCTCGCGCTGGTCGATCAGGACCGCACGGCTATCCTTGCCGAGGCCGAAAGCGCTTTCGGCACTGGCCGCGAAGGCTGACCACAAGGCCTGACAGGGCTTCAAAAAAGGGGCGTCCTTTTGCTAGGGCGTCCTCTTCCGTGGTGCTCAGCGCGCCCTCCAAGGCTTGCCTACACCGGCCCGCCTGAAGGCCAGATCAGCGGCTGGGCAAAGGTTCTGTTTGCGATGCGGGCCAATGCGGCATAGCTTGCTGCCCGGGATCCGTCTGACCACCTCTCAAAGGAGTTCCGAATGCATCGCAATCTTATCTCTCGCCCTGCCACTCGCATTCTTGTCGCCGCCGCGTTTGCGGGCGTGTTGGCTGCCTGTTCGAGCGAAGCCCCCACGGATGCTCCGGCAGGGGCTGAACCTGCGGTGCTGAAGGAACGGCATGATAATTTTGAAGCGATCGGCGATGCCTTCAAGGCAGTGCGCGGCGAACTGGAAAAGGACACGCCCGATTTCACGCTGATTGCGGCCAGCGCCACCGACATCAACACCCGTGCAGGCAAGATCACGGACCATTTCCCGGCCGGTACCAGTGTTGATGATGGCTATGACACCGAGGCGCTTCCTACGATCTGGCAAAAGCCCGAGGAATTTTCTGCCGCTGCGCAAAAGCTGGTCGATGAAAGCGCCAAGCTTGCCGAAATCGCGGGCGAGGGCGACAAGGCTGCCGTCGGAACCCAGGCCATGACCATGGGCGGTGCGTGCAAGAACTGCCACGACACCTTCCGGCTCGACGACGACAAGTAAGCCGATGAATGCTCCGCTCGGCAAACCCGCCATGACCGAGCCCGATGTCACGGTCTGGGATCCGCTGCTGCGGCTGTGCCATTGGAGTTTCGCTCTGCTGGTTCCGGCGATGTGGTGGACGGCGGAAAATTCTGCGTGGGGCTGGCACAGGCGGCTTGGCCTGGTGTTGCTCGGCATCCTTGTTTTCCGCGTGCTGTGGGGCTTTGTCGGGCCCGAGACCGCGCGCTTTGCCAGCTTCGTGAAGGGTCCGGGTGCGGTCATCGCCTATCTGCGCGGTCAGATGTCCGACGCGGCGACCCGGATCGGACACAGCCCCCTGGCGGGATGGAGCACGCTGGCGCTGATCGGCGCGATGCTGCTGCAGGTGGGAATGGGCCTGTTCTCGGGCGATCCCTATGACGGGATGACCGGACCGCTCAATCCGCTGGTGGGGGTGATGACCGCCGACACGCTGACCGATTGGCACGAGACATTCTTCAACGTGGTGCTCGGCCTGATTGTGCTGCACCTTGCGGCCATCGTGTTCTATGCTTCGGTCAAGGGTCAGGATCTTGTGACCCCGATGGTCAGCGGCGATCGCCCGCCAATCAAGGGGGCTACGGGAATCGGACCGGTATCCTGGGTGCGCGCTGGGCTGGCAATAGCGCTTGCGGCCGGGTTTGCCCTATGGATTGCCGCGGGCGCGCCGCCGCTGGGCTGATCTTTTGCAGGGACAAATAAGGGGCGCTCCCCACGGCGGGAAGCGCCCCTTTTCAGCCGGCTATCGCCAGTGCTTCAAAGCTGGCCGAGCATGTATTCCGCGCTAGACACCTTGAAATCGCCCGGCTCCTCGACATTGATCTGCTCGACCACGCCATCATTGATGACCATCGAGAAACGCTGCCCGCGCTTGCCCATGCCGAAGCCAGAGCCATCCATCGTGAGGCCGATCGCTTCGACGAATTCGGCGTTGCCGTCAGCCAGCATTGTGATGTCGTCGCTGCCCGCAGCCTTGTTCCAGGCGCCCATCACGAAAGCGTCGTTGACGGCGGTGCCGACAATTTCGTCGACGCCCTTGGCCTTGAGGTCGCCGGCTTTCTCGACGAACCCGGGCAGGTGCTTAGCGGAGCAGGTCGGGGTGAAGGCGCCGGGGACCGAGAATAGTGCGACCTTTTTGCCCGCGAAATATTCGGACGCCTTGACCTGCTGCGGCCCCTCGGCGGTGGCCTTGACCAGCGTGACATCGGGGAGGGTATCGCCAACGGAAATCGTCATATGCCTTGATCCTTCGAAACGGGGGAAACGGTGTCCGTCTATCGGGTCTGGCCGATGTGGGCAACAAATAGACATATAAAGATAAGTTTATATTTGCCTCCAAGGCAGGGTGCGGCTAGGGGCTGGCAACAGGAAATCCCCCGCAATACGTGCGCTTGACGCAGGAGACAGACAAATGGCCACTCTCGCCCCGACTCAGGAATATGTGATCAAGGACATTGCGCTGGCCGATTTCGGTCGTGACGAAATCCGCATCGCCGAAACCGAAATGCCCGGCCTGATGGCGCTGCGCGAGGAATATGGCGCGGCGCAGCCGCTCAAGGGTGCGCGCATCACCGGCTCCTTGCACATGACCATCCAGACCGCAGTGCTGATCGAGACGCTGGTGGCGCTGGGTGCCGAGGTGCGCTGGGCGACTTGCAACATCTTCTCGACGCAAGATCATGCCGCCGCCGCGATCGCTGCAAGCGGCATCCCCGTGTTCGCGATCAAGGGCGAAACCCTGGCTGATTACTGGGACTATGTCGGGCGGATATTCGACTGGGCGACCGAGGAAGACCCCGATCTCACCTGCAACATGATCCTCGACGATGGCGGCGATGCCACCATGTTCGCGCTGTGGGGTGCACGCCTCGAAGCGGGCGAGGAAATGGGCAAGCCGACCAACGACGAGGAAGTCGAATTCCAGCGCGCCCTGAAGGCGTTTGTCGCCGCTCGTCCGGGCTACCTCACCCGCACCGTCAAGGCGATCAAGGGTGTGTCGGAAGAAACCACCACGGGCGTGATGCGCCTCTACCAGATCGCCAAGCAGGGCAAGCTTCCCTTCCCTGCCATCAACGTCAATGACAGCGTGACCAAGTCGAAGTTCGATAACCTCTACGGCTGCAAGGAATCGCTGGTCGACGCGATCCGCCGCGCGACCGACGTGATGCTGGCCGGCAAGGTCGCCTGCGTTGCCGGTTACGGCGATGTCGGCAAGGGTTCGGCAGCGAGCTTGCGTGACGGCGGCGCGCGCGTGATGGTGACCGAGATCGACCCGATCTGTGCGCTGCAGGCGGCGATGGACGGGTTTGAGGTCGTGACCATGGAAGACGCAGTCAAGCGCGCCGACATCTTCGTCACCGCCACCGGCAACGAAGACGTGATTACCGCCGAACACATGATGAATATGAAGCCGATGGCAATTGTCTGCAACATCGGCCACTTCGACAGCGAGATCCAGATTTCCGCGCTTTCCAACTACGATTGGAAGGAAATCAAGGAGGGCACCGATCTCGTCACCTTCCCCGATGGCAAGTCGATCCTGATCCTCGCCAAGGGTCGCCTTGTGAACCTCGGCTGCGCCACCGGCCACCCCAGCTTCGTGATGAGCGCGAGCTTCACCAACCAGACGCTCGCCCAGATCGAACTGTTCACCAAGGCCGACGAATACGACAACGACGTCTATGTCCTGCCCAAGCACCTCGATGAAAAGGTCGCCGCGCTCCACCTCGAAAAGCTGGGCGTCAAGCTGACCCAACTCAGCAACAAGCAGGCGAGCTATATCGGCGTGCCGCAGGCCGGCCCGTTCAAGCCCGATCACTACCGCTACTGATCGCTGACAGTCCGCTCTGTCTTGCGCGCTTTGCGCCGGGGCAGAGCGGCGCTGTGGCTTGGACATCTTAACCCCGTTGCACTGGCGCGCCCACGCGCATAGCGGTGACGCGATGGATATTTCGCCGCTCTCGCTTGTGCTGATTGCCCTGGTGCTGGCCGTCTGGGCGGTGGCAGCTGCATGGGTGGTCCTGCGCGCCAGCCGCGGGATGAAGCGCGCCCGCGCGCTCAAGACCGGTATGAAGCGGATGCAGGCGCTGCTTGATGTGGCGCCTGCAGTCCCGCTGTTGGTCCGGGTTGACGGACGGATTGAGGCACCTGACAAGCTGGCCCGGCTGCTCGGTCTCAAATCCATGCCGAAATATCTCAGCGAACTCGCCATGCCGCCGGGCAATGGCGCAGCCGGAGGACTGGCACCCGAACAGCTCGACCAGTTATGGGCGCGGGTGCAGGCGACGCAGAAAAGCGCCGCGCCGTTCCGCATGGCGCTCAACCCTCCCGGCTCTGCGCGCAGTCTTGCGCTTTACGGCACGCTGGCCGATCCGCAGGTCTCTCCCGGCGGGGCGGCGCTGGTGTGGGTGTTCGACTTTACCGAAAGCCATGCCGAAATGGCCCGCCTGCGGGCCGCCGCTGCGCGCGCCACGGGCGATTTCGCCGCGCTGGTCGGCCTGATCGAAGCCGCGCCCATGCCGATGTGGTTCCGGGGCAGCGACCTGTCGCTGCAGCTGGTCAATCAGGCCTATGTAGATGCCGTGGGCGGGGCCAATGCTGCCGATGTCGTGCAGGGGCAAGTCGAACTGCTCGAACCCGAGGACGGACGATCGCCTGCGGAAATCGCGCGGGATACGCTGCAGAACCAGAACAAGTTCGAGCGCAGCGTTGCCGCCACAATCCACGGCGCGCGCCGCACCATGCGGGTCAGCGACCTGCCGCTGGGTCAGGAAGGCGTGGCAGGGTATGCCATCGACATCGAGGAGCAGCAGCAGGTCGCGCGTGAATTCCGCGCCTTTCGCGATGCCCAGCGCGCGCTGCTCGATCAGCTCTCGGTCGGCGTTGCACAATTCGATGCCGAGGAGCGGTTGACCTTCGCCAATCGCCCGTTCCGCCGTCTGTTCATGCTGACCGACGATGCGATCGAGGCGCGAACCCCGTTCGGCCGGTTTCTCGCCGAAGCGCGTGAGCGCGGGCGCACACCCGAGGTGCGCGACTTTCCCGAATGGCGGCGTGAACGGGCCGCCTGGTTCGAGGCCAGCGCCACGCTGGAGGAGGCATGGCCTCTGCCGGGCGGCACGCACCTGCGCATTGTCGCGCAGCCGCTACCCGATGGCGGGCTGGTGCTGATTGCCGAGGACCGCACCGAACAGCTCGCCCTGTCAGCGGTGCGCGATACCTTGCTGCGCACCCGCACCGCGACGCTCGACAGCCTGTTCGAGGCGCTGGCGATCTTCGCGCCCGACGGGTCGGTACAGCTGTGGAACCGCAGTTTTGCGGGCACTTGGGGGCTTACGCCCGAACTGCTCGACGCGCACCCCAGCGCCGATGAACTGCTCGGGGCGATCGGGCGCAATCTCGTGCGGCCTGACGAGGCCAAACTGATCGGCGCGGCGGTGCGCGCAGCGACACTCGACCGGCGCGAGAAGGGCGGCCAGGTGGATCTTGCCGACGGGCGCACCTTGCGCTTTGCAGGCGTGCCGCTGCCGGACGGCAACGGGCTGCTCACCGTGCTCGACATAACCGCTTCCCAAAAGGCCGAACAGGCACTGCGCGAACGCGCGGCTGCGCTTGAGGAGGCGGACGCAGTCAAGGCGCGCTTTCTTGCCAACATGTCGTATGAATTCCGCACACCGCTCACCACAATCGGTGGCTATGCCGAACTGCTCAAATCCGGGGCAGCAGCAGGACCCGAACAGGTGGGCGAATATGTCGATGCCATCCTCAGCGCGGTCGAGCGACTGACCGAGCAGGTCGAGAACGTGCTCGACCTGTCGCAGAGCGAGGCTGGGCTGTTGCCGATCCGCAAGGAACGGCTCGACCTGCTCGAATTTCTCACCACGCTGGTGCGCGAGCGCGAGACGGCCATTATTGCCGCGGGCCTCAGCCTCGATCTGAAGGGACGGAGGGGCCGCGTCGTCGAAGGCGATCCGCGTCAACTGGGGCGTGCGATCGGCAATCTCATCGACAATGCCATTGCCGGAACCCCCGATGGTGGACGCATCGTGATCGAGATCCGCAAATTGCCCGAGGGTGCAGGCAGCGGGGTCGAACTGAGTATCGCCGATAACGGCCGAGGCATGACACCGCAGGAACTCGCGCGGGCGCAAGGAGGGCTGAAGCCGGGCACTGACGGTGCGCCCGAACGCCGCACCGGGCTTGGGATCCCTCTCGCACGGCAGTTGATCGAAGCCCATGACGGAACGCTCGATATTGCCAGCCGCAAGGGCGCAGGCACCACCGCTTTGATCCGTCTGCCGTGACCGAAGCACGCGTGCACCTGCCTGATCTTTCGGCGATGACCGATTATGGTGCCCGCATAGCGGCGCGCCTTCGCGCAGGCGATGTGGTGGCATTGTCAGGCGGATTGGGGGCAGGCAAGACCACTCTGGCGCGGGCGATCCTCGCAAGCCTCGGGCATGACGGCGAAGTCCCTTCGCCGACCTTTACCATCATCGAGACCTACGATGCCCCACATCTGCGCCTGCCGGTGGTGCATGCCGATTTCTACCGGCTGGAAGATCCAGCGGAACTGGTCGAAATCGGCCTCGACGATTATCGTGAAGGCGCGGCGCTGCTGGCGGAATGGCCTGATCATGCGGGCGGCTTTGGGCATGAGCCCGGGTGCCTCGAAATCAGCCTGATGCCGGTCGGAGAAAGCGGGGAAGGCGGACGGATTGCGATTGCCCGGGGGGCTGCGGATTGGGTAGGGCGCATGCCATGAATCAGCTTCCGCAAGGCCTTGCCGAATTTGTCGCCCACGCGGGCTGGGCCGATGCACAGGTTGAGCCATTGCCCGGCGATGCCTCGTTCCGGCGCTATTTCCGGCTTCGGAAAAATGGCGCATCAGCGATGTTGATGCATGCGCCTCTGCCGCACGAAGACCCTGCGCCGTTTCTGAAGGTGGCGCATTGGCTGAATGCCAACGAAATGCGCGCGCCTTCCATTCTTGCCGAGGATGCAGCGGCGGGCTGGGTGCTGACCGAGGATTTCGGCAATGACCGGATGCGCGACTGGCTGGATGCAAACCCCGCCGATGAACGCGAAGCCTATGAAGCAGCAGTCGAGGCGCTGGTGGCGCTGCACCGGATCGTGCCCGGCCCCTTTGGGCCATACGACATGGCGACTTACCAACGCGAAACGGCGCTGCTGACTGAATGGTACTGCCCGGCGCAGGGGCTTTCGGTGGATGCGGCAGGCTATGCGCGCGCATGGCAAGAAGCGCTGTCGCCAATGCTCGAACGGCAGGCGCCCGGTGTCACTGTGCTGCGCGATTATCACGCGGAGAACATCATGCTGCTGGGCGGTAAGGCAGGTGCGCCACAGGGACTTATCGATTTTCAGGACGCGCTGGTGGGTCACCCAGCCTATGACCTAGTCTCGCTGCTGCAGGATGCGCGGCGTGATGTTTCCGAGGAACTCGAAACCGCGATGCTGCTGCATTATGCCCACCACTCGGGGCGGGCGGATGAGGATTTCCTCGCCGATTACGCGCGCCTGGGCGCACAGCGCAATGCCAAGATCGTTGGCATCTTCACCCGGCTGAACGCACGCGATGGCAAGCCGAAATATCTGGCGATGATCCCGCGGGTCTGGGCCGCACTCGAACGCGATCTGGCGCATCCGGCGCTGGAGCCTGTCGCGCGGTGGTTCGATGCCAATATCCCGGACACCCTGCGCTTCGCGCACGGAGCCTTTGCAGCATGAGCGCCCAAGGACTTGTATCCGACACCGCGATGGTGCTCGCCGCCGGACTGGGCAAGCGGATGCGTCCGCTTACCGCCAGCCAGCCCAAGCCGCTGGTGCGGGTCGCAGGGCGCGCTCTGATCGATCACGCGCTGGATCGGCTCGCCGAGGCGGGCGTGGCGCGGGCGGTGGTTAATGTCCATTACCTCGCCGACGCGCTTGAGGCCCACGTGGTCGCACGCACTGCGCCCGAGGTCAGCGTTTCGGACGAACGCTCGCAATTGCTCGAAACCGGCGGCGGGATGATCAGGGCGCTTCCCCGCTTGCCCGATCCGTTCTTCGCGCTGAACGCCGATAACATTTGGCTCGACGGACCGAACAATGCCTTTGCCGAGCTGTCGCGCCGCTGGAATCCGGAACAAATGGATGCGCTGCTGCTGGTGGTGCCGCACGCGCGCGCGGCCAATTTCAATGGGCCGGGCGATTTCCACATGGACCCGCTGGGCCAGCTTTCGCGGCGGCGCGACGGACGGATTGCGCCGTTCATATACACCGGCATCCAGCTGGTATCGCACCGCCTGCTGCGCTATGCGCCCGAAGGCCCGTTTTCGACCAATGTCCTGTGGAGCCGCGCGATTGCCGAAGGGCGCCTTTATGGCCTGTCCTTCGGCGGATTGTGGTTCGAGGTCGGCACGCCGCAAGCAATCCGCCCGACCGAGGAGGCGCTGAAGCGTGGCTGAGCCGCGCAAACCCGGCCCGCTGGTCTATTCGATAGCCGCGCATCGCGGGTTTGCCGATGCGCTGGTGGCCGGGCTGGTGCCGCGCTACCGCGAGCCGGGCTTCGGGCTGGCCCGCCTTACGCTGCTGGTGCCTTCCAGCCGCGCCGCGCGCACCCTGTCCGAAGCCTTCATCCGCCATGCCGGGGAGACGGGAGAGGGCGGTTTGCTGATGCCGCGCATGGTCGCCGTGGGCGATCTCGATCTTGACGAGAAGCTGGGCGCGGCGCTCGATCCGCTGGGCGCTGTGGAGATTCCACCCGCCTGCGATCCTGTGCAACGCTGGCTCGCGCTCGACAGGTTGATCGCCGAGGAGCGCGCGGCTGAAGGCATGGAGCCGCTGCCGGGCCGCGCGCGGCTTGGCCTTGCGCGCGACATGGCCCGGACGATCGACCGCCTGCTGGTCGAGGAAAAGCGCCCGGAGGATTTGCTGGGCGATGCAGTGCTCGATAGCGTCGAGGCAGTAGCCGAGCATTGGAAGCGTGCGATCCGGCTGTTCGCGCGGGTCAATATCCGCTGGCAGGCGGAGCTGGAGACGCTCGGACAAGTCGATGCCGCGACCCGCCGTAATCTGCTGTTCGATCGCGCCGCACGCCGCTGGAAGGGCGTTCCGCCGCCTTATCCGTTCGTTGCAGCGGGCGTCACCAGCGCCGCACCTGCGCTGGCGCGTCTGCTCAGGGTCATCGCCGAACTGCCCCATGGCGCGGTGGTGCTGCCCGATTTCGATCGTGAGATGGGCGATGATGCATGGGACGAACTGGGCCGGGCGGGCGCGTCGGACGGACCGGGTGGGGCCGCGTTCGGCGCGGGCGATGCGCTGACGCACCCGCAATATCATCTGAAGTTGCTGCTGGGCCGGATGGGCGTGAACCGGGCCGAGGTGCAGCCCTGGCACCGGCGCGGGATCGCCGCTGCCGCGCCGGCACGCAGCAGGGCGATTTCCTCGCTGTTCCTCCCTCCGCTGGCGAGCCGCGCCTGGGTGGATCTACCCGCCGACAAGCGCCGCCTTGCCGGGGTGCGGTTGCTGACCAGCGCGACGATCGAGGAGGAAGCGCAGGCCATTGCCCTGCTGGTGCGCGAGGCGCTGGACCTGCCGGAAAAGCGCATCGCTGTCATCACCGCCGACCGCGGCCTTGCGCGGCGGGTGGTGCAGCACCTCGAACGCTGGAATATTGCGGCCGATGACAGTGCGGGCCAGCCGCTGGCGCTGACGACGGCGGGGCGGCTGATCGGGCTGCTGGCAGAGATTGCCGCGCATGGCCCCGATCCCGCCAATCTGGTCGCCGCCTTCGCCCATCCGTTGGTGCGCGGCTGGGACGGTGAGGCGCGGCGCGATTGGCTGAAAGGACTGCGGGCCTTTGACCGGGAATTGCGTGGGCCATTGCCTGCACCCGGCATGGAGTCGCTGCGCGCGGCGGCCTGCGACGCAAAGGCTGAGGCATGGTGGGCCGAGGCCGAGGCACTGATCGCGCCGCTTGCCGATTGGCCCCGGCAAATCGCGCTCGCCGAGGCGCTGACCCGGCTTGCCACCGCTGCCGAGGACTTCGCCCGCACCACGGTGTGGGAGCGTGAGGACGGGCGCGCGCTGGGCACCATGATCGAGGCACTGCGCGAACAGTCGCAGACTGCGGGCACGATGATAGAGACCGCCGACCTGGCCGGAATCCTGCGCGATTGCATGGACGAAGTGGCGGTGCGCCCCGGCTATGGCGGGCACCCGCGGGTTGCCATCTACGGCCTGCTCGAAGCGCGCATGGCCCGCGCCGACCTGGTGATCTGCGGTGGGCTCAACGAAGGCAGCTGGCCGCAGCCGCCGGGTGCCGACGCGCTGCTCGCGCCGCCGATTTTGCGTGCACTCGGTGTGCCGGGGGCGGAGTTCCGCATTGGCCTCGCCGCGCATGACCTTGCCGGCGCCATGGGCGCACCGGAGGTGGTGTTGAGCCGTGCCTTGCGCGATGCCGAGGGGCCGACGCTGCCGTCGCGCTTTCTGTTGCGGGTCGAGGCGCTGCTGGGCGATGATCTGGCGAAGGAACACCGCGAGAGCGCGATCCCCGCGCTGCTCCCCTATCTCGACCGCCTGCGCCCGCCCGCGCCTGAATATCCGCGCCCCGCGCCCGATCCTGCGCCCGAATTGCGCGATGTGGCGATCAAGGTCACCGCGCTCGACCGGCTGCTGGGTGATCCCTACCAATTCTATGCGCAGGCGATCCTCGACCTGCGTCAACTCCAGCCGCTCGCCGCCGATCCGTTCAGCGATCCCGCGCTGCGCGGCACGCTGGTTCACGACCTGCTCGACAAGTGGCACAGGCAGCGCGCCGCCGATCGCGGTCTTGCGCTTGCGCCCTTTGCCGCTGCCCATTTCGCCGAGGCCCGCGTCCACCCGCTGTTCCGCGCATTGTGGCAACCGCGCCTGATCGCCGCGCTCGAACACTTCGAGCAATGGCTTGCCGAGGATGCCGCTGAAAAGGGACGCACCGTGCTGGCAAGCGAGATTGCGGGTGAAATGGTCGTCGAAGGCGTCAGGGTGATCGGCCGCGCCGACCGGATCGACCGGCTCGCCGACGGAAGCCTTGCCATCGTCGATTACAAGACCGGCGCGCCTCCGGCCAAGAAGCAGGTCATGGCGGGCTTTGCACTGCAATTGGGCCTGCTCGGGCTGATCGCGCAGCAAGGGCGGTTCGCGGACAAGCAGACCGGGCAGGTCGTCACCGGTACGCCGAGCCTGTTCGAATACTGGTCGCTCGGCAAGGCGAAGACGGAGGAAGGTTTTGGCTACCGGGCAACCCCCATGAAGGTCGAGAAGGCCAAGACCGGCCTCGAACCCGAAGAATATCTGCCTTTTCACGAAGCGAAGCTCGCCGAAGCTATCGACAAATACATCAAGGGCAGCACACCCTTCACCGCGCGCGAGAACCCCGATTACAAGGGCTATAACGAATATGACCAGCTGATGCGGCTGGAGGAATGGATCGTCCGCCAGACCGAGTCCGGTGTTGATCGGGGACACGAGGCATGAGTGGGGGCGGCGCGGTTTTCCCGCTACAGGACAACCAGCTGAAGGCAGTCGAACCCGAGGATAATGTCTGGCTGTCGGCCTCGGCGGGCACGGGCAAGACGCAGGTGCTTTCGGCGCGTGTGTTACGTCTGCTGCTGCGCGAGGATGTCGAGCCTTCGCAGATTCTGTGTCTGACCTTTACCAAGGCTGGCGCGGCGGAGATGGCCAACCGCATCAACGCTGTGCTGGCGCGTTGGGCGCGGCTGCCGGCGACGGTGCTGGCGAAGGAGCTGGGGCATCTCGGGGCGGATATCGACCCGGCGACGCAAAGCAGGGCACGCAGCCTGTTTGCCAGCGTGCTCGATTGCCCCGGCGGCGGTCTCAGGATCGATACGATCCACGCCTTCGCGCAATTCCTGATCGGCAATTTCCCCGAGGAAGCGGGGCTCGTGCCCGGCACGCGGGTGATGGATGATCGCAGCCGCGAATTGCTGGCGCGCGAGGTGCTGACCGATCTGATCGAGGAGGCCGAGCAGACCCATGATGTCCGGCTGACCGACAGCTTTACCCTGTTCACCACCCGCAAGGACCCCGGCGCGCTGCACAAATGGCTGATGCGCGCGGCCGAGGCGCAAGAGATGTGGAACGGGCCGGGCAGCTGGCAATCGCCGGTGGCGGCGCGGGTTCGCCAGACGCTCGGCATTCCTGCCGATGCGGACGAGGCCTGGGCGGACGAGCCGTTGCATCCCGAAGTCTTTCTTGACCATGAGCTTGAAGCAATGCTGCCGGTGCTCGATGGCTGGAAGGCCAAGACTGGGCAGGAATCCGCTGCCTTTATCCGCCGCTGGCTCGCGCTCGATCTGCCGGGGCGGGTTGCTGCGGTAGCCGGTTTCTACGATACGCTGCTCAAGAAGGACGGCGAGCCGCGGGCAATGGCGACGCCGCACAAGACCGATCCAGGCTTCCGCGCGCGGCAGGAGGAGATTGCCGAGGCGCTCCGCATCGTCGAAAACCGTCGTGCGCTGATCGCCTGCGCGGAGATTCTCACCGCTTCGCTCGAAATCGGGCGCGCCTTTGCGGTGCGGTGGGAGGCGAGGAAGGCGCGCGAAGGCTTGCTCGACTTCGGCGACCTGATCCGCAAGGCCGCCGCGCTGCTGTCCGAGCGCGAAGCCTCCGACTGGATCCGCTACAAGCTCGATCGCCATTTCGATCACATCCTGATCGACGAGGCCCAGGATACCAACCGGAACCAGTGGGATATTGTCGAGGCGCTGATCGACGATTTCTTCAGCGGCGAGGGCGCACGCGGTGACAAGCTGCGCACCATCTTCACCGTCGGCGATTACAAGCAGGCGATCTTCGGCTTCCAAGGCACCAGCCCGGAAAATTTCGCCCGCGCCAAGGCCCGCGTCCACGCTCGCATTTCTGCCGCGCAGGACGGTATCCGCGCCAGTCGCAGCGACCGTCGGGCGCCCGGCTGGGAGGATCTTGACCTCGGCAAGTCGTTCCGCACCGCCGATGTCGTGCTTGGCTTCGTGAACCGCATGATCGATGCGCTGGGTTTTGCCGAATTCGGCCTCGACCGCGCTCCGCCTCGGCACAAAGGCGACGACCGGCCCGGTCTTGTCACCCTGTGGCCACCTGCGGTCCCGGAGAAGGGCGAGGGCAAGGGCCAGGACGAGGACGATGATGAGGGCCGCAGTGGTGAGCGTGACTGGCTGCCGCGCCACGACACCCTGCTGGCCGAATGCATCGCCGATCAGATCCACCGCTGGGTCAGCCTCGAAGACCCGTTTGTCCTGCAAAAGGGCACCCGCCGCCACGCGCAGGCCGGCGACATCATGGTGCTGGTGCGCCAGCGCAAGGAACTTGCCGCGCAGATCGTCGCCAAGCTTTATGCGAAGGGCGTGCCGGTTGCAGGGGTCGACCGGCTGCGGCTGGGCGCGCCGCTGGCGGTGAAGGATGTGCTCGCGGCCCTTCGTTTTGCCGCGCAGCCGCAGGATGATCTTTCGCTGGCGAACCTGCTGGCGTCGCCGCTGGTCGGGTGGACGCAGGACGAGATTCTGGCCCATGTCCCGCGCGCGACCAAGCAGCGGCTGTGGGATCATCTGCGCCGCGATGATGCGCCTGCCTTTGTCGTCGCCACGGCCGACAGATTGCGCGATCTGCTGTGCCGCGCCGATTACCAGACCCCGCAGGCGCTGATTGCATGGCTGTTGACCGGCCCGTGGCAGGGCCGCGCGCGACTGGTGGAGCGGTTGGGGGCTGAAGCCAATGACCCGCTCGACGAACTGCTCAACGCAGCCTTCACCTATCAGGCCGAACATTGGCCCAGTCTTGCCGGTTTTCTGACCTGGTTCGATGCCGGGACGGGTGATCTCAAGCGCGATTCCGATAGCGCCAAGGGTCAGGTCCGGGTGATGACGGTGCATGGTTCCAAGGGTCTGCAGGCGCCGATCGTGATCCTTGCCGATGCCACCGGCGCGCCGGGCGATGCGGGCGATCTGGCGCTGGCGGACGATCCGCTCGGCGTCGCAGCCAAAGGCGAGCGCGTGCGCGAGGTGCCACTCCCGCCCCTGTCGAAGGACGAACGCAAAGGTCCGATTGCGGTGGCGGAGGAGACCGCCAAGGCCGTCGCGATGCAGGAACACTGGCGGCTGCTTTATGTCGCGCTGACCCGCGCGGAGGAAGCGTTGTTCATCGGCGGGTCGCTCAACAAGAACGAGGCGAAAAATGGCGCTCCCCACGATGACAGCTGGTATGCCCGGCTCGCCCCGCTGTTCGAAGGCGATGAGCTGGCGGATCCGGTGTGGAAATGGCGCAAGGAATGGGGCGAGGCTGCAGCGCCGCTGGTGCCCGATGACACGGCCAAGGGCCCCAGTGCCGCGCCGCCTGATCTGCCGCAGTGGATGACCATCCCGATTGGCCCCGAGCCGCGCCCGCCGCGGCCGCTTGCTCCGTCTACCGCGGGCGAGGATCAAGGCGCCGAGCCCCCGCTCCCGCCCGAGGCCGCGCGCCATGCCGCGCGGCGGGGAAGCCTGATCCACAAGCTGCTTGAACGCCTGCCCGATGTGGCCGAGGCCGAGCGCACTGAGGCAGCGCGGCGCTGGCTCGAACGACAGGCAGGCGATCTTGACAGCGCGCTGCGCGAGGAGATGGTAGCAGCGGCCCTCGGCGTGCTCGGTCACCCGGATTTCGGCCCGCTGTTCTCTCGGCAGGCGCTGGCCGAGGTGCCGCTGGCCGCGACGGTCGATGGCGTGGTCGTGGCCGGCACCGCCGATCGGCTGCTGATCGAGGAGGGGCGCATTACCGTGGTCGATTTCAAGACCACCCGCCGCCCGCCTGCCAAGGCTTCCGGCATTCCGGCAGGAACGCTGCGCCAGATGGCGGCCTATGTCGCCGCTCTGGAGGTCATCTATCCAGGCCGTGAAGTGCGTGCCGGCGTGCTTTACACCCACGCGCCTGCGCTGTTCGAACTTGTGCCCGAAGCCCTGCGGCACCACAAGATCGCGTTGCAGGGGCCGCAGCAATCCTTGTTGCCGCCGGATATTGAGTGAAAAGTCACGCGCACTAGATTGCATTCACGCGCCCGGCGCTTCTATGCTTGCCGGCGAACAGGAGAATGAAAATGGCCACCGTCAATGTCACCGATGCCAGCTTCCAGACCGATGTGCTGGGCAGCGATACCCCCGTGCTGGTCGATTTCTGGGCCGACTGGTGCGGCCCGTGCAAGATGATCGCTCCGGCGCTGGAGGAAATCAGCGAGGAACTGGCCGGACAGGTCAAGATCGCCAAGGTCGATATCATGGAAAACACCGATATCGCCGCGCAGATGGGCGTGCAGTCGATCCCGCTGATGGTGCTGTTCAAGAACGGTGAGGCGGTCGCCCGCAAGGTCGGCGCCGCGCCCAAGAGCCAGTTGAAGGCGTGGATCGAAGGCGAGCTGTAAAGCTCAGGCCAGCACACGCGCGACGAATTCGTCCCAGATCGCGGGGCTGGATGCGCCGACAAGTCCCGGCTTGTCCTGTTCGTCCAGCCGGTATTCGCTGCCGTCGAGGCGCGCGGCTCTGCCGCCCGCCTCGTTGAGCCATAGCACGCCGGCTGCATGATCCCATGCGAAGGTGCGCTTGAAACTGGAAACGTCGTTCTCGCCCAGTGCGAGGCGCGGATATTGCTCGGCAGCGCAGCGCGGGATGTCCACCAGCGTGTAATGCGGGGCGAGCTTGGCATCGACCATCGCCGATTGTTCGGGGGTGAGGAATATGCGGCTGACGGCGGTCACGGGCTGGGCCGCCCCGGTGGTGCGGGCGGTGATCCGTGTCCCGTTGACGAAGGCACCTTCGCCCGCGCGGGCGTGGCAGAAGCGGTCGCGCACGGGATCATAGATCCACCCCGCCACTGCGCGGCCCGCATCGGCGAGCGCAACGATGATACCGAAGGGTTCCTTGCCCTCGGCGAAATTGGCCGTGCCATCGAGTGGATCGATGATCCAGCACTGGCCCGACAGCGCCTTCAGCACCTCCGGATCGGCATGGGCGGCTTCCTCGCCCACCACCGCCACGCCGGGCGCAAGTCTGGTGAGGGCTTCGGTCAGGAAGGCTTCCACCTCGCGGTCGACGATGGTGACGGGATCGTCCACCCCCTTCATCTCGACCTCGTGCGCGGAGAGCTGGCGAAAACGCGGCAGCATCGAACGCTGGGCGGCAAAGCGCATCAGATCGCGCAGTTCGTCATCGAGCGCGCTCATGATCTGTAATCCGCGTTGATGGCGATGTAGCCGTGGGTGAGATCGCAGGTCCACACGGTGGCATGTCCTTCACCGAGGCCGAGTTCGACCGCGATGTCGATTTCCTCTCCCTTGAGATGCGCGGCAACCGGGGCTTCGTCGTAATCCTCCACCGGCAGGCCTTCGCGGGCGGTCCAGATGCCGCCGAAAGCGATTGAAAGCTTGTCCCGGTCGGCCGGTTCGCCCGCCTTGCCCACGGCCATGACCACGCGGCCCCAATTCGCGTCCGCGCCGGCAATCGCGGTCTTCACCAGCGGCGAATTGGCGATCGCAAGGCCTATGGTGCGCGCGCTTTGGTCACTCGCTGCGCCGCTTATGCGGATGGTGATGAATTTCTGCGCACCCTCGCCATCGCGCACCACGGCTTGCGCAAGATTGCGGCAGACGTCCTCAAGTGCTGCGGCAAAGGCATCCGCGCCGGGGCTCTCCCAGCTTGCGATCCGGGCATTGCCCGCCTTGCCGGTAGCGAAAACCAGCACGGTGTCGCTGGTCGAGGTATCGCCGTCGACCGTGATGCAGGAAAAGCTCGCCGCGTTGGCGCGTTCGAGTGCTTCCTGCAGAAAGGCGGGCGCAACATCGGCATCGGTGAAGACATATCCGAGCATGGTCGCCATGTGAGGCGCGATCATGCCGCTGCCTTTGACGATCCCGGCCAGTTCCACCCGTGTTTCGCCGACCATTGCGCTGGCCCCTGCGCCCTTGGGGAAGGTGTCGGTGGTGCCGATCGCATGGGCCGCTTCTTCCCATCCGCAAGGCTTTGCCGCCAGCGCCGCTGCCACGCCGGCGCGCGCCTTGTCCCTCGGCAGCGGCACGCCGATAACTCCGGTCGAGGAGACGAATACCTCCTCTGCCCCGCATCCCAGTGCATCGCTCACCTGGGCCTGAATGGCCTCCACCGCCTCGCGTCCGCGATAGCCGGTAAAGGCGTTGGAATTGCCCGCATTGACGACCAGCGCCCGCGCCCGGCCCTGTCTGACGGATTTGCGCCCGAGTTCGACCTCGGACGAAGCGCAGGCGCTTTGGGTGAACACCCCCGCCACGCTGGTGCCTGTCGCCAGTTCGGCGAAGGTCAGATCAGCCCGGTCCCAATCCTTGTAGCGCGCGCGTGCGACACGCAGGGTCACCCCGGCAATTGCGGGCAAGGCAGGGAAGGGACGGGCAAGCGGAGAGCGGACGATCTGCATGGCGCAAAGCCTCTAGGCGGGGGAGGCGTTGCAGTAAATGCGCGAATGCTGGTGGACGAACGCTGCGCGATTCCCTATCTGCTGGAGATCATGACCCGGCATTTCTTCGCCCTTCTGGCCTTGCTTACCGGCCTTGCTGCGATCGGCAGTCCGGCGCAAGCGTCGTTGGCAGATGCGCTGGCATGCGATTCCAGCATTGCCGCCGCCGCCGGGGACGAGATTGTCCGTACGGAAACCGCGCGCGCGCAGGCTGTGCCGGCCACAATCCGCGAAAGCCGCGCCGCCGAAGCGCCCGAAACACGCCCGGCCATGCCTGCTTCCTTGCGTCTGCCGGTGCTGATGGGGATTGAACGCGCCTTCGAATAGGCGGGCGTTCCCTTCATCTTTCAGGCTTTCCCGCGCTGCGCTGTTGCGCGCGTATTTTTCAGCACAATTCCCGGCCCGCCAGCACAGGGCCGCACCGCTTCAAAGGCACGCCCATCCATGCTCAACACCATCATCAAGTCCGTCTTCGGCTCGACCAACGATCGCTACGTCAAATCGCTTGGCAAGATTGTCAACCAGATCAATGCTCTGGAGCCGCAGCTCCAGGCGCTGTCGGACGATGAACTGAAAGCCCAGACCGCCAAGCTGCGGGGCCTTGTGGATAATGGCGCCAAGCTCGATGACATTCTGCCCGAAGCCTTTGCCACCGTGCGCGAGGCATCGGTGCGGGTGTTCGGGATGCGCCATTTCGATGTCCAGCTGATCGGCGGCATCGTGCTCCACCGCGGCGAGATCGCCGAAATGCGCACCGGCGAGGGCAAGACCCTGATGGCGACGCTGGCGGTCTATCTCAACGCGATCGAGGGCAAGGGTGTCCATGTCGTCACCGTCAATGATTACCTCGCCCGGCGCGATGCGGCGGAGATGGGGCGGCTGTACAACTGGCTCGGCCTGAGCGTCGGGGTGATCGTGCCCGGCATGCCCGAGGAGATGAAGCGCGATGCCTATCATTCGGATATCACCTACGGCACCAACAACGAATTCGGCTTCGATTACCTGCGCGACAACATGAAGCACGAGCGCAGCGCAATGGCGCAGCGCCCGTTCAACTTCGCGATTGTCGACGAGGTGGATTCGATCCTGATCGACGAGGCGCGCACCCCGCTGATCATCTCCGGCCCGACCGAGGACAAGTCAGATCTCTACATCGCCCTTGATGAGGTCGCGCGCGAGATCCCGGTCGAATGGCTCGACATCGACGAGAAGGTGAAGCGCGTCCAGCTGACCGAAGACGGGCTGGAGGAGGTCGAAAAGCTGCTGATCGAAAAGGGGCTGCTGGCCACCGGCAACCTGTATGATGTCGAAAACACGCAGGTCGTCCACCATCTCGATCAGGCGCTGGTCGCCGTTTTCGCCCGCAAGCGCGATACCGACTATATCGTCAAGGACGGCAAGGTCGTGATCATCGACGAATTCACCGGCCGCATGATGGACGGGCGGCGCTGGTCGAACGGGCTGCATCAGGCGGTCGAGGCCAAGGAAGGCGTCAAGATCGAGCCGGAAAACCAGACCATGGCTTCGATCACTTTCCAGAACTATTTCCGGATGTATCCCAAACTGTCCGGCATGACCGGCACGGCCGCCACCGAAGCGGCCGAGTTCTGGGACATCTACAAGGTCGGCGTGGTCGAAATCCCCACCAACCTGCCGGTCGCCCGCATTGACGAGGAAGACGAGTTCTACAAGAACACGATCGATAAATTCGGCGCCATCGCCAAGGCGATCAAGGAAAAGAACGAGATCGGCCAGCCGGTGCTGGTCGGCACGGTTTCCATCGAGAAGTCCGAATTGCTCAGCCAGTTCCTCGACAAGGAAGGCGTCACGCACGCCGTCCTCAACGCCCGGATGCACGAACAGGAAGCGCGCATCGTGGCGCAGGCCGGGCGGCTGGGTGCGGTGACCATCGCCACCAACATGGCGGGGCGCGGCACCGACATCCAGCTGGGCGGCAATGTCGAATACCGCATCCAGGACGAACTTGGCGAAATGCCCGAAGGGCCGGAGCGCGATGAAGCCATCGCCCGCATCAAGGCCGAAGTCGCCGAGGAAAAGCGCAAGGTGATCGAAGCGGGCGGCCTGTTCGTGCTCGGCACCGAACGCCACGAATCGCGCCGGATCGACAACCAGTTGCGTGGCCGTTCGGGCCGTCAGGGCGACCCGGGCCTGTCGCGCTTCTACCTGTGTCTTGAAGATGATCTGCTGCGCATCTTCGGCCCTGACACGCTGTTTTCCAAGATGATGAAATCGAACCTTGCCGACGGCGAGGCGATCGGTTCGAAATGGCTGTCGAAAGCGATCGAGACCGCGCAGAAGAAGGTCGAGGCGCGCAATTACGACATGCGCAAACAGGTCGTGCAATATGATGACGTGATGAACGACCAGCGCAAGGTGGTTTATGAACAGCGCGCCGAGATCATGGATTCCGAGGCCGTGGACGACGTGGTGGTCGATATGCGCCACGACACGATCAACACAATCGTCGGCACGGCTTGCCCGCCGGGCTCGTACCCCGAACAGTGGGACATGGAGGGCCTCAAGGCCAAGGTCGAGGATATCTTCGGTCTGCAGCCCCCGTTCGACGAATGGCTGGCCGAAGACCAGGTCGAACCCGAACTGCTTGAAGAACGCCTGCGGACCCTGACCGACGCGATGACGGAGGAAAAGATGGCCGCCAATGCGGCGACCTGGCGGATCGTCGAAAAGGACGTGCTGCTGCGCCAGCTTGACTATCACTGGAAGGAACACCTCGCGACGCTGGATGCGTTGCGGCAGGTGATCTGGATGCGTTCGATCGCGCAGAAGCAGCCGATCAACGAATACAAGCAGGAAGCCTTCGGCCTGTTCGAATCCATGCTCGATACCCTGCGTGAGGAAGTGACCAAGATCCTGTTCCGCGCCGAACTGCGGATCGAACCGCCGCAGATGCAGCAATTGCCCGAACTGCCCGATTTCCTCACCGGCCATATCGACCCGCTGACCGGGCTCGACAATTCGGACGATGGCGACGGATCGGAACTGCGGCCCGAACTGTTCGGCTCGCTCGCCGGTTCCCCGCGCGCGGCCTCGGGGCCGGGCGGGGCCAATCCCGACAACCCCTTCGCCAATCTCGACATCAGCCGCAATGCGCCGTGCCCGTGCGGGAGCGGCAACAAGTACAAGCATTGCCACGGCGCGGTTGGTGCCAAGCAGATCGTCTGAGCCGCAACGCGCGGGGCAGGGGGGCTGAGCGATGATCGGGGCGGTGCCCGTGTTGCTCGCGCTCGGCTTCTTCGTCACCGCGCTGCTTTATGCCAGCGTCGGGTTTGGCGGAGGTTCGACCTATGCCGCGCTGCTGGCGCTGTCGGGGCTCGATTACCGGCTGTTGCCGCTGGTCGCGCTGGCCTGCAACATCGTGGTGGTGGCAGGTAGCAGCATCCGCTTTGCCCGTGCCGGGATCACCCCGTGGCGGCCCGCGCTGGTGCTGGTGGTCTTTGCCGCGCCCGCGAGCTTTCTGGGCGGTCTGATCCCGATCGGGCGCGAAGCGTTCCTGACCCTGCTCGGCGCAAGCCTCGTGCTGACCAGCCTCACCATGCTCATCCCGATCGCCGAGCAGCGCGCGGGCGAGCCGACCCGCTTTGCGCGCTGGATGCCCTTTGTCGCGCCGCCGCTGGGCCTGCTGGCCGGTCTGGTGGGTATCGGCGGGGGCATCTTCCTTGCCCCGCTGCTGCATCTGGCGCGCTGGCAGGGGCCGCGCGCGATTGCGGCGACAGCGAGCCTGTTCATCCTTGTCAATTCGCTGTTCGGTCTGGCGGGACAACTCCTCAAGAACGGCCCCGGCATGATGGGGGAGGCGATCAGCGCCGCCTTGCCGCTGCTGCTGGCGGTGGTCGTCGGCGGCCAGATCGGCAGCCTGCTGGCTGCGCGCCTGCTGCCACTGCAATGGATCCGCTGGCTGACTGCGCTGCTGGTTCTGGTGGTGGGGTTGCGGCTGCTGGCAGGGGTGTAAAGCGCCAAGCGGTTATCCCGCCCGCAGGACGTGGAGCTGGTAATAGCCGAGCGGCCCGCGGCTGCTGGTAAGGGCCAGCCCGCGCGCGGTAGCAATCCGCGCAGCTACGTCGCCCATCGCGATGCGCGGGGCAACGTGGAACTTTGCAAGCCAGGCCCGCAGCATCCCGGCAAGGGGACCGGGCAGGCCTGCAAGATCGCCGAAATCAACCACATGCAATGCGCCGCCATCGGCCAGCAGGCTTGCCGCATGGTCCAGCGCGCTGTCCCAGTCGGGGATCATCGAAAGCGAATAGGACAGCACAATCCGTTCGAACCCCGGCTCGCCCAGCAGTGTCTGCGGATCAAAGGCACAGGCATCGCCCTTGCCCAGCCGCGCCTCGGCCCCCAGTGCCGCGCGCGCGCTCTTGAGCATTTCGGCCGAGATATCGAGGCCGAACAATCGCACCCCGGGCCACGCCTTGCCGATCCTGGCCAGATTGCGACCCGTCCCGCAGGCGACTTCGAGCACCCGCATCCCCGGCTGCGCATCCAGCCCGGCAATCAGCGTATCACGCCCGAACAGGTAATATTTGCGTGTAAAATCATAGATATGGCGCTGCCCGCGATAGACCTCGTCCATCAGCGCCGCGTGACCATTCGCGCCAGAGCCGCCAAACGCCATCAGGCAAGCTCGTAGACATGCACCCCGCCATAGATCGACGAACGATCGCGGCGGGTAAGGTCGGCGGAGTTCTCCTCGAGATAACGCCACTTGCCAAGGATGCTGTCATCCAGCCGGCCCGGCAACAGGCTCGGCTCGGCAGCGGTGCGGAACAGCACGCGCGCGCCGGGGCGGCTGGCGCGGGTGATCTTGCTCCACAGATCATCGAGCTGCGCGTTGTTCATCCAGTCCTGTGCATCCAGCAGGACGAAACGGTCCATGCTCGCTTCCTCGCGGCCGCCGATCCAACCCACCATATTGGCGCGTGTCACATCCAGCCGCTCGACCCGCTCCTTCATCGCGTCCCAGTTGGCGCGCTGGAGATAGGGCGGCAGCGGCGCGCCCTCGGCCCTGCTGTATCCGCGCCCGAAGGCCTGCCATGCGAAGTAGTTGTCCTTCACCTCGAAATCGCAGGCGAGCTTTTCCAGCCGCCGCCGCAGCACCTCGGCCATGCGTTCATCGCCGGCGAGGTGTTCGAACTGCGCGGGCGGAATGCCGAGGCCGAACAGCGAGGCGGGCTGATCGGTCAGCCAGCGAATGAACTTCTTCTCGAACACCGGGGCAAGCTCGCGCTCGAACACCGCGCGCTGTTCTTCCAGCGTCTGCGCCTCCAGCACCCTGGCCAGATCGATCTTGTAAAGCTTGGCAAAGACGTGGGCCAGGCCGATGAAATTGCCCAGCAATCCTTGCCGATATATGCCGCGCGTGAAATAGGAGATTCGCCGCCGCCCGCGGATGTCGCGCTTTTCCCAATAGGCGCGGCTTTCCGCATCCAGATGCGGCGCGATCATGGTTTTGTAGACCGCGCTGTTCTCCTTGTGATCGGCGTGCGCGAAAAAGCGGTGGAAGCGTTCGTAATTGGGCAGGTGCCGGATTGCCGCGATCTTCAGCTGGCCGAGCGCGACGTGCGCCTTGTTGAGATCGACCGCGGTCACGCTTTCGGGGTTTGCGGTGAGATAGGACAGCGCGTTGCAACTGCCGCTGGCGATGCACATCACGCGGCTGTCGGGCTGGATGGCGAGGCCTTCCATGTCCACCACCGGGTCTTCCCAGATCTGGGCATAGACCAGCCCCTTGAAGGCGAGCGCGAAGGCCTTGTCGAGCAGCTTGTCGCCAAGCCCTGCGTCCTTGCGGACCACCGCATCCTCGATGATCCGCTTTGCCTGAGTTGCCATGTCGATTGTGTCCTGTGTCACGTCAGGGACTTGTCATATGCGGGCAGCGTGTCGGCAATGTGACGCTTTCTACAGTCATGCCTCCAAGAGCGTCCGGGCATAGGCCGCCGGATCGGCATTGCCGCCGGTCAGCATGATGACCGTATCGGCGTCCACCGGCACCTTGCCCGCCAGCGCCGCCGCCAGCGCCGCCGCGCCGCCCGGTTCGAGCACAAGGTGCAGGTTCGCAAAGGCAAAGCGCTGGGCTGTGCGAACTTCGGTATCGGTCACGGTCACGCCCGGTGCGGCGCGGCCTTGCAGCAGGCCGAGGTTGAGCGGCTTGGTCGCGGTCGGTTGCAGCGCGTCACAGATGGTTTTCGGCGCGTCCGGCGCGGCATGGACGATATTTCCAGTTGCGATCGCCTGCCCCACCATGTCCCAGCCTTCGGGTTCGACGATGTGGATCGCGCTGTCGGGCGCGCCCAGCGCCAGGCCTGCCGCAAGTCCCCCGCCGCCGCAGCAGGCGATGATGCGGCTTGGCGCGCGGCCCAGTTGTGCCGTCGCCTCGATCGCGGCGCTGCCCTGTCCCTCGATCACCCACGGATCGCCGAAGGCGTGGACCAACGTGCCGCCGCGGGTTGCGATGAGCCGCGCGGCCACCGCGTCGCGGTCTTCGCCGGGCCGGTCGTAGAGCACCACTTCGGCACCCAGCGCCTTGGTATTCGCCAGTTTCACCTGCGGCGCATCGCGCGGCATGACGATGGCGGCGCGGATGCCCAGCCGCCTGGCCGCCCAGGCCACGCCCTGCGCGTGATTCCCCGACGACACCGCGACCACGCCCGCCGCCCGTTCTTGGGACGACAGGTTCACCAGCCGCCACCACGCGCCCCTGATCTTGAAGGCGCCGATGGGTTGCAGGCTTTCGGCCTTCACCCATGCCCGGACATCGCCGATGTCCACCGGAAGCAGCGGGGTGGGCGGCAGGATGCTGGCGATGGCTTTGGCGGCGGCTTGCACGCCCGCGCTTGTGGGGATTCGTTCAGTCAAGGGCCGGCAAACCTGTCTGTAGGAGACACATGAGACACTGTCATAAAGCAGAAAATCCGGCTTGGCGCAAAGGCGGTATCGCAGGCGGGGCGCAATGGATCGGCGCGGGGCGGGCGACGGCGGGCATGGCGGCATCATCGCAATTCACGGCCATGTAGGAAATGCGGATCATTTGTCGCCCTCCGCGCATTGCAGTAAGTTGTTGCCGCATTGCGATGCTCCGAAAACCGGTTCCCACTTTTCGGAGCAATGCTCTAAGGCGCGCGCAAGATTCGCATTACGAAAGGTTCCACTCATGTCGGCAGCTAAATCCAGCACGGTCCTTGTTATTGGCGCGGGCGGGGTCAGCTCGGTCTGCGTTCACAAGATGGCGTTCAACCCGGATATCTTTCCGGAAATCCACCTGGCCAGCCGCACCAAATCGAAATGCGACGCCATCGCCGCCAGCGTGAAAGAACGCACCGGGCGCGATGTGGCGACCTATGAAATCGACGCAGAGGAAGTCCCGGCGATGGTGAACCTGATCCGCAAGACCGGGGCGGGGCTGGTGGTCAACCTCGCGCTGCCCTATCAGGATCTGCCGATCATGGATGCCTGCCTCGAAGCGGGCGTGGATTATCTCGACACCGCCAACTACGAGCCCAAGGACGAAGCCAAGTTCGAATATCACTGGCAGTGGGCCTATCACGACCGGTTCAAGGACGCAGGCCTGATGGCGCTGCTGGGGTCGGGCTTCGATCCGGGCGTCACCAGCGTCTTCACCATGTGGCTCAGGAAGCACAAGCTGAAGACCATCCGCCAGCTCGACATCCTCGATTGCAACGGCGGCGATCACGGCCAGCATTTCGCCACCAACTTCAACCCGGAAATCAACATCCGCGAAGTGACTGCGCCCGCGCGGCACTGGGAGAACGGCCAGTGGGTCGAGACCCCGGCGATGGGCCGCAAGGTCGAATTCGATTTCGAGGCGGTCGGCCCCAGGAACATGTACATGATGTATCACGAGGAGCTGGAAAGCCTCGCCAAGTTCGTCCCCGAACTGGAGCGCGCGCGGTTCTGGATGACCTTTGGGGACCAGTACATCACTCACCTCACCGTGCTGCAGAACGTCGGCATGACCAGCATCGAGCCGGTGCGCTATCAGGGCAAGGACATCATCCCGCTGCAATTCCTCGCCGCCGTGCTGCCCAAGCCGGAAAGCCTTGGCGAGACCACCAGGGGCAACACCAATATCGGCGTCATCGCGACCGGCGAGGCTCTGGACGGCAGCGGCGAGAAGACGTTCTACATCAAGAACATATGCTCGCACGAGGCGGCCTACGAGGAGACCGGCAATCAGGCGGTCTCGTATACGACGGGCGTGCCCGCCATGATCGGCGCGGCGATGATGGTGCGCGGCGACTGGCGCGGGGAGGGCGTGTTCAACATCGAACAGATGGACCCCGATCCCTTCATGGACATGCTCAACGCCCACGGGTTGCCATGGAGCGTCGAGGAAATGGACGGGCCGGTTTCCTTCTGATGCAAACCAAAGCCGGTGATCCGGGCGCCTTCGCCCATTTCGACCTTGCCCGCGTCGATAGCCCCGCCTTCGTCGTCGACGCGGCGAAGCTGCGCGCCAATTGCCGCGTGCTGGCAGGCGTGCGCGATGCCGCGGCGGCGGAAGGCGCGGATATCAAGGTGTTCGCGGCGCTGAAGGCGTTCTCGATGTGGTCGGCCGCGCCGATCATCGGCGAATATCTCGACGGGGTCTCCACGTCCGGCCTGTGGGAGGCGCGGCTCGCCTCCGAATTCTACGACGGCGAGATCGCCACCTATTCGGCCGCCTTCAAACCGGAGGAGCTGGAGGAAATCTGCCGCCTGTCCGATCACGTCATCTTCAACTCACCCTTCCAGCACCAGCGCGCCCGGCTGATCCTCGAAGCGGCAGCGGCGAACGGCGCGGCCGTCAGCGTCGGCCTGCGCATCAACCCGCAGGTCGCCACCGGCGAGGTCGACAAATATGATCCCAGCGCGCCGGGTTCACGCCTCGGCTTCCCGCTCGACCAGCTGACCGAGGAGCACATGGAAGGCGTGGAAGGCATCCACTTCCACAACCTGTGCGAACAGGATTTCGAGCCTTTGCGCGCCACGTGGGACCGGGTGTTCGACGTGATCGAGCCGTTCTTCGGCCAACTCAAGTGGATCAACATGGGCGGCGGTCACCACATCACCCGTGCCGATTACCAGCGCGAGGAACTGGTGGAGTTTCTCAAGGACGCCGCCGAAGATACCGGCGCGCAGATCATCCTCGAACCGGGCGAGGCGGTGGCGCTCGATGCGGGAATCCTCGTCGGCACGCTGCTGGACACGATGTTCAACGAAGTGCCGGTCGGCATCACCGATATCAGCGCGACCTGCCACATGCCCGATGTGCTCGAAGCGCCCTATCGCCCCGCCATGCTGGGCGAAGTCGCCGACCCCGATATGATCCCGCTCCGCCTCGGCGGCCCGTCCTGCCTCGCGGGCGATGTGATCGGCGACTATCGCCTGCCGGTGCCAGCCGAACCCGGCGCGCGTTTCGCCTTCCTCGATCAGGCGCATTATTCGATGGTCAAGACCAACACCTTCAACGGTGTGCAGTTGCCCTCGATCTGGATGTGGGACAGCGAAACCGATGCGCTCGACTGCATCAAACGCTTCGACTACGAGGATTTCCGCGATCGTTTGAGCTGACGCGGGGTGCGCCCGGCCAGTGGGGTGCGGGAGGCCATATGAAATTTGCATCATTCTTCGCCGCAGGCGCGCTGGCGCTGGGGTCCCTTGCCGCCCCCGCCTTGGCGCAGGATTATGTCGCCGACGAGGTCAAGAAGTCGGTGATCACCGCCGATCTCGCCGCCATCGCCGGATCACTCGGCCATCAGGTGATCGAACAGGGTGAAGGCGATGAAGTCCTGATTATCGCCGAAGACGCCAACCGGCTCAAATATGCGCTGGTCGGCACCGCCTGCGAAACCAACGGGGTCAGCGGGTGCCAGGGCGTGATGATGCTGGCGCAGTTCGATCTTCCGCCCGCCGCCACCTATGAAACGGTGGCCAAGGCCAACCTGCAATATGTCGCGCTCAACATCTGGGTCGATTTCGAACAGAAGTCGCTGGGATTCACCCGCTACGTCGTGGCCGATCACGGGGTGACGATGGCCAATATCCGTGAAAACGTGAACGTGCTGCTCGGTCTGGTGGAAGAGGCCTATCCGGTCGCTGCCGGCGAGCAGTAGGGCGCGGCGCTACAGCCCCTTGCGCCCGAACCCGGCAGCGGGGCGCGGCGGCACCAGCGCGGCGGGCGCTGTCACCTCCTCGCCATGCCGTGCGCGGGGCAGCACGCGGGACTTATCCGCCTCGGGCATCCGGGCCTCGCCCAGCGCCCGCCCGCGGGTCGTCTGGTTGATCGCCACCGCCAGCCCGGCCAGCGCGGCAAATTGCTCGGCGGTCTCCTCGGCCCTTGCGCGATCCTGCGCGGCATCCATCGTCCCGCTTTCGAACAGGTTACGGCTTTCGACCGCAAGGATCACCTCGCCATGGGCGAACAGCGCCCGCAGTTCCTTCGCTCCGAAAGCCTTTTCCAGCCGCAGCAGGTGTTCGATGTAGGACGGGTGCACCAGCACGCGGGCTTCGATCCGGTCATCACTGAACAGGGCGAATTTCTCGGCAAAGGCCGGGTGCACCTGATCGACCCGGTCGAGCCGGTGACCGTCGAAACTGACCGTGTCCGCAGCGCCCCCCAGCCCGAGCCACTTCTTGTGCTTGCCCGCACGTTGCAGCAGCGTGGTGGAACGGAACGGGCGTCCGAAGCCCATCTGGATGATCACCCCGCGAAACACCGTCACCCAGCGACGGTTCTTGCCCGATCCGCGGCGTTCCTCGAGATGGGCTTCATAGAGGTTGAATCTGTGCCCCTCGAGCGTGCCGTGCCAGCGATCCTCGAAGCTGGAACGCTGGAACGACGGTACCAGTTCGTAACGCTTGGCCGCCTTGAACTCGGCGCCCGGTTCGACTTTGTGTTCATAGGCGATGCCCAGGCTGCGGGCGATCGCCGAATTGATCCCGACCTTGATCTGTTTCTTGGCTGCGGCGATCGGCTGATAACCCCACACGCCCACGCCGATCATCCCGGCAAGGCTGGCGATCATCCGCAGTCCGCCGAATGCTTCCGGGCCGAACCACAGGAACGCCAGCGCCGGCATCAGCAGCACCGCCCCCCAGGTCCAACGGTTTGCAGCCCTCTCTCTGGCTTCGGCGCGCATACTGGCCTGCGAGGCCAGCCATTCGCCCAGTTCGCCCTGCATCAGATGTTCGACATTGGCGCGCATGGGCTTGCGTCTAGCGCAATTGCGTCTGCATTCCCTTAACGATTCTCCGCTATGGTCGGGTCCGGATTTTGGAGTGGTTGCATCATGGTTGATATTCTCGACTCGTTCTGGACTTCGGCGATGCTGGTAATCGCGGTCGCTCTCGCGCTGCTGCTGATCGGGATCTATAACAACCTCGTGCGCCTGCGGCAGAGCGTGCGGCAGGGTGTGGCCGATATTGATGCGCAACTGCGCCAGCGCCATGATCTGATCCCCAATCTGGTGGAGACTGTCAAAGGCTATGCCGGACATGAAGCGGGCACGCTCGAAGCGGTGATCGCGGCGCGCAATGCCGCCGCGCGGGGCGAGCCGTCCTCGGGCAGCGAACAGCGCCTGCGGGTCGCGCTCGACAATCTGCTGGCGCTGGGCGAGGCCTATCCCGATCTCAAGGCCTCGGCCAATTTCCAGTCGCTCCAGAACGAACTCGGCGATGTCGAGGACAAGCTGGCCGCCGCCCGCCGCGCGCTGAATGCCGCGGTCGCGCGGTTCAACGCGGCGCGCGAATCCTTCCCCGCTGTCATCTTTGCCGGAATGCTCGGTTTCGGCGAGGCGGATTTCCACCGGCTCGACGACAGCGAAAAGGGCAGCGTCGATCAGGTGCCACGGATTGCCTTCTGAATAAGGCGGAACGTTCGGCAAAACAGGAACATTTCTGTCACAATCCGTTGATGAGGAATGATCTGTCTTCAAAAAGTAACATTTCGGCCCGCAGCAGCCCATTTTTCGTTTGCATTTCGGCCCCCAAGCCCTAAATGCCCGCTTCCGCTGCCCCAAGGGGACTTCCAAACCGCAAGGCAGCTTGTCGTTTTATGGTTTCAACAAACCGTTTTGGGGGTCCCTTGAGTTGCACATTTATCCCGATGCCAAGGCTGTAGTCCGCGACCTTCGTCCGGACGAACCCGTCATTCTCAACCGTCCGCACGCCGCGCGGAGGGCCGCCCGCTTTTTCGTCGAGAAGTTCCCGGGCAAGGTGCTTTACGCGGTGAAGGCCAACCCTGCGCCTGATCTCATTCAGGTGTTGTGGGATGCCGGCGTGACGCATTACGATGTCGCCTCTATCGCCGAGGTGCGGCTGGTGCGCGGCCTGCTGCCGCAAGCCGTGCTGTGCTTCATGCACCCGGTGAAGACTCCGGCGGCGATTACCGAAGCCTATTTCGATCACGGCGTGCGCACCTTCAGCCTCGATTCGCTCGAGGAGCTGGAGAAGATCGTCGATGCCTGCCGCTCGCCCGAAACCGGCGAGCCGGCGCGCGATCTGCGCCTGTGCGTGCGGCTGCGCGTGTCGAGCGAGTATTCGGAGCTGTCGCTGGCCTCGAAGTTCGGCTGCGACCTTGTCGAAGCGCCCGCGCTGCTGCAGCAGGCCCGCCAGCATTGCGACTGGCTGGGCGTGTGCTTCCACGTCGGCAGTCAGGCGATGACCCCCTTTGCCTTCGTGCAGGCGATGGACCGCACCCGCGCAGCGATTGCCGAGGCGAGCGTCGTGATCGACATGATCGACGTGGGCGGGGGCTTTCCCAGCGCCTATCCCGGCCTCGAACCGCCGCCGCTGGAAGATTATTTCGCGATCATCGCGCGCCATTTCGAGGCGCTGCCGATCGCCTACAACGCGGAACTGTGGTGCGAACCCGGCCGGGCGCTTTCGGCCGAATACAGCTCGATGGTGGTGCAGGTGAACAAGCGCCGCGGCGAGGAGCTTTACATCAACGATGGCGCATACGGCGCGCTGTATGATGCTGCCCACGTCGCATGGCGTTTCCCGGTGAAGGCGCTGGAAGACGACCTGATCGAGGATGACGCCGATTTCGCCTTCTACGGCCCGACCTGCGACGATGCCGATTACATGAAGGGGCCGTTTGTTCTGCCTGCCGACATTCAGGCGGGCGACTATATCGAGATCGGGATGATCGGTGCCTATGGCGCGGCGATGAAGACCGGTTTCAACGGCTACGGCGCGGCGCAGGTGGTGATCGTTCAGGACGAACCGATGATGAGCCTGTTCAACGGCACCCGCGTGCGCGAAGCGACCGACAACGTCGTCAGCCTGAGGTAGCAGCTGCCGTCCCGGCCATGCGGACGGGACGGCAGCAGCGCCCGAAGCGAAAGGCGCGTCAAAAGCCGAAAAAGGCCCTGCAGCGATGCCGGACCCATGCCTCCTTGCCCACCAAAGCCGGTGCAGCCCCTCGCAATGGGCGTTGGAACATGTATTTATAGCGCCCGTGAGCAAACGTCCGACCCTGGCGGCAATGGCCGCAGTCATGTTCCTGTGCTTTTCCACCGCGCTGCATGGGCAGAGCCTTTCTGACCTGCCGGGTGCCGCTGCTGCCGGTGAAGCCGAAATCACCGACGCGGAACGGATCGACATTCTTGACCTGGACGAGGAGGCCGATCGCGCCATCGCGTCCGGGCTTGGAAGGGTCTTCGCCCAGATCGATGGTCTGCGAGACGTCGAAATCAGTGTGCAGGCCGGTGTGGTCACGCTGACCGGCACTGTCACCACCCAGTCGGACCGCGCCAAGGCAGAGGCAATCGCCGCGCGCATTGCCGGGGTGGTGGCCGTCGAAAATGCGATCGACCGCAATTACGAAGTCGACAGCACCCTGTCCCCGGCTGTCCAGTCGTGGGCCGACGATGTGCAGGGGCTGATGCGCGGGTTGCCCTTGTTCGGCGCGGCGCTGCTGGTCGCGCTGGTCATATCCGCGCTGGGATATCTGCTCGCTGCGCAACGCAGGCTGTGGCTGTGGGCGCTGCCGAACGCCTTCCTTGCCGAACTGGTGTCCGGTTCCATCCGCGTGGCGGCGGTTATCGGCGGGCTGATCGTTGGGCTGCAATTGCTCGATGCGACGGCATTGCTGGGGCTGGTTCTGGGCGGTGCCGGTATCATTGGTATCGCATTGGGCTTTGCTGTGCGCGACACGGTGGACAATTACGTTTCGAGCCTCATGCTCAGCCTCAGGCAACCCTTCCGCGCCAATGACCATGTCCTGATCGACGATAGCGAAGGCCACGTCATCAGGCTGACTTCACGCGCAACGGTGCTGATGACGCTTGACGGCAATCATTTGCGAATCCCCAACGCGAAGGTCTTCAAGGCCAATATCCTCAACTACACCCGCAACCCGCAGCGCCGGTTCGAGTTCGATCTGGGGGTGGATTCCGCCGATGATCCGATCGGTGCGATGGATGTCGGGCTGAAGGCAATCAGAGCCCTTCCATTCGTGCTCGAAGACCCGCGCAGCCAGGCGCTGATCCACACCGTCGGGGAATCGAGCATCGTGCTGCGGTTTTTTGCATGGGTGGACCAGGGTTCGACCGATTTCATGAAAGGCCGCAGTCTGGCGATCCAGGCGGCCAAGAATGCCGTTGAAGAAGCGGGCTACGAACTGCCGGAGCCGATCTACCGCATCCGTTTCGATCAGCGGAGCAAAACGTCCGGCGATGTCCCCGAGGACACCACAAAAGCGGCAAAAGCGGCCAAGGCTGTAAAAGCGCCAGGGGCAAAAGCGGCGCAGGCGTCCGAGGCCGACAATGCCGCCCCCGATCGCACGATCCAAAACCTTGTCAGCAAGGAGCGCGGAGATGACTTCGAAAGCGATCTGCTCGACACGAAAAGACCGGTCGAATAGGCGCGTTTTCCCCAACCGGACCGCATGCTTGTCATACGATTCCGGCAGACCGGACCCGCGCGACGAACGGTTCCCGCAGACCGCAAAACAGCAGCGATCAGTGTCGGAAATAATGTGGGGAAGGGCAGGCAGCCAAACCGCCAACCATCCCAAAAACAACAAATTCCGGAAAGAAAATGGCTCCCCGAGTAGGATTCGAACCTACGGCCAAGTGATTAACAGTCACCTACTCTACCGCTGAGCTATCGGGGAGCAACTCTTCCAAGCGGTCTAAGGAAGAGCGGAAGCGCGCCTATATGGGGCAAGGCGGCGGATTGCAAGGGGGTTTTGGCGAGTTACAGGGCCGTTTGGCTGCAAGGCATCAGCAGCTTGCTGCGTCAAGGTTATCTCTCATCATCGGGACCGCACGCGGTGAATTGCCTGCGGCATTCCCGCAAGGGTTTCTTCGCCCTATCCGGTCACGAATTGTTCGGCGACGATACGTTCCTCAAGGCTCTGTCCGGGATCGAACAGCAAGGTCAGCGCAATGTCGTTGGCAATGGCGAGCCGCACCTCGGCGATATCGCGCAATTCCTTCTGGTCGGCGACGGCCGCCACGGGGCGCTTGGCCGGGTCGAGCACCCTGAGGACGATCTTCATCCGGTCAGGCAAAATCGCCCCGCGCCAGCGCCGCGGGCGGAACGGGCTGATCGGGGTAAGGGCCAACAGTTTGCTGTCCAGAGGCAGGATCGGGCCGTTGGCGGAAAGGTTATAGGCGGTCGATCCGGCCGGGGTCGCCACCAGCACCCCGTCGCACACCAGTTCGGCGATCCGCACCCGGTCGCCCACGGTGACTTCGATCTTGGCGGTCTGGCGGGTTTCGCGCAGCAGCGAAAGTTCGTTGATTGCGCAAAAGGCGTGGCATTCGCCGTCTTGCGTAACAGCCTCCACGCGGAGCGGCGATATCGACCAGCGCCGCGCCCGTGCCACGCGCGCGGCAATCGCGTTGCGCCGGTCATAGCGGTTCATCAGAAACCCGACCGTGCCAAGGTTCATGCCATAGGCCGGGATCACCCGCCCGGCATCGATCATCGCGTGGAGCGTATGCAGCATGAAGCCGTCACCTCCCAACACCACCACCGCGTCGGCTTCGTCGAGCGGCACCCACTCGCCTTGACGGGCGAGCGTCTCGCACGCTTCCTGCGCGCGCGGCGTATCCGACGCCAGCAGCGCCAGCCGCTCGAAAGGTGCTGGATTGTTCGCCACGTTTCCCCTCCCCGGGTGTCACCGCCGAAAATGCCGCTTATCCCCGGTGCAGTGCCCGCGGATCGCCCTGATGTGCCAGATTCGGTCGGATTGCAATTGATGCACGCCAATCGCAGGATGCGCGGCTATGGATGATGCAGAAAGGGCGCGGATGGAACAGGGCCGGTCATCATTACGCGGCGCGGCGCGTGGCACATTGCCCGGCGTGCGTCCGGGCACGCTGGAGGCTGATCTGCTGCGCGCACTCGACCGGCGCGAGATCGAAGTTCTGTTCCAGCCACAATTTGCCAGCATCAGCGGGGCGGTGGTCGGGGCCGAGGCGCTGGCACGCTGGCGGCATCCGACGCTGGGTGCCATCGGCGCGCGCAATCTGTTCGCCATTGCCGAGCGTGCCGCGCTGGTTGCGCCGCTTTCGCGCCATGTGGTCGCACGTGCGCTGGAGGATGCCGGCACCTGGCCGGACAATCTCACCCTGTCGCTCAACATCACGCCCGAGGAACTGGGCGATCCGCGCTTTGCCGCCGATTTCGCCGCGCTGATCGGGCAATCCGATATCGCGCCGCGGCGGCTGATGCTGGAAATTACCGAGGATCTGCTGCTGCGCAATCTCGCGCAGGCTGCCTCGGCGCTGAAGGCGCTGCGGGGTCTGGGGTTCCGCACCGCGCTCGATGATTTTGGCGCGGGGTTCTGCAATTTCCGCTATCTGCGCGAACTGCCGCTCGATGCGATCAAGCTCGACAAGGCCATGGTCGATGGCGTACCGGGCGATCCGACCGCGCTGGCCGTGCTGCGGGCGATCGTTGCACTGGGCAAGGCGCTGGGCCTTGCGATCTATGCCGAGGGTATCGAAAGCGAGATTCAGCGCGCTGCGATCACGGCGGAAGGCTGCGATTACTGGCAGGGCTTCCTTCGCGCCCAGCCGATGCCGAATGAAAGCATGCTGGCACTGGCGCGCACGGCGCGCGGGATGGGGCACGGATAGGGGCGGAGGCGGGCGTCCCGACGGACCTTCGCAACCCCGCCCTGAACACGTGCACTGCGGCGGAGACACAGCATCGCATGGCGGTTTTTCCTGTGCCTTGCCTTTAAATCTTTTGGCAATTCATTCCGAACGGAACGGTGATCGTGAAGCTCCAGATAGACGTGCATCTCGATTACCGGTTCGAGCGATCATGCGATGTCCTGCTGCAGGTGGAGGTTGCCGCGATTGCCGATCAGCTTATCGAGCACGCCGGGATCACTGTTACGCCGCATGACCATCTTGTCCGGGTTGCCGCCCAGGACGGCATTGGCGAACGCATCTGGCTGCGAACCGGTGGTCAGGTGCTGATCGACTACAAGGCCACTGTAATCATTGACCGAACACCCAGCGATTGGGCGGCTCTGCAAGAAGTGCCGCTGCACCGGCTGCCAGGCGACGCGGTGCAATATCTGGTGCCGTCACGCTATTGCCCGTCCAGCCGGTTTACCGACTTTGTCGAAACAGAATTCGGCGCTCTTGCGGGCGGGGCAAGGATCATCGCCATGCGCGATTGGATCGCGAGCCACCTGTCCTATGTCTCGGGTTCGAGCGATGCGGACACGACGGCGGCCGATACGTTTCACGATCGCGAGGGGATCTGCCGCGATTATGCGCATCTGATGATCACCCTGGCCCGCGCCGCCGACATTCCCGCCCGGATCGCCAGCGTCTACGCGCCAGGCGTGATCCCGCCCGATTTCCATGTTGTGGCCGAAGTGTTCCTCGGCGGCGCGTGGCATGTGGTGGATGCGACGGGCATGGCAAGCGAACACGACACGGCGATCATCGGGGTAGGCCGCGACATTGGCGATGTCGCTTTCCTGACAGCCTTTTGCGCGTTGCAGATGAACGGACAACGTGTCGCGGTGCGGGCCACCCCGTCCTAGAGGTTCGTTCGCGTTCTCGAGGAGGTGGGCGGGGTTGCCATGTCCGGGGTTGAGCGTGTCGTAGGCATCGGCCCCGCGCGGCGACGCGACCGGCCGCTGCGTTGCCGGGGGCAGTTCGCCCGCGCGCGCCAGCCGCCAGAACTCCTGCATGGTCGGCAAGGCATCGCGGAAGGCCAACCGGCCCGGAACAGCAAGACCGGGCATGTCAATTCCGTTCACCGGACGAATGACAAAAGCAGTCGTGGTCGCAGACTTCACGGAAATACGCTTGTGGAAGAGTGATTGATATGGCTGCCGACTATGTCCTGATGCACCGCAGCGATGCCCGCAATGACAATGATCGCAAGCAAATCGTCAGCCGGCTCTCGGCAAGCCCGCCCGGCAGACCAAGGGACCGGGAAAGCAGCGTGGCCCTGTCGCCGCACCCCCCCCGACGCAAGCCGATAGATCGTCTTCTCAAGAAATCGGGTTCTACCAGTCCGAAGATGTTCTCCTGATGATCATTCAGTTAACCCGATAGTGAAATTTCTGCTGCAGCAAGATGTGCCGGTTTCAAATCCTCGAACACTGCCACGCGTGAACGTGACGACAATCAGCGGTCCAATCGGGGAGGGCCGGACCATTGCAAGGCAGATTGGCATGAATGACGTCAGGGTTTCCAACGATACGTCCGGCTTCGAAGTGCCGGCTGCCGTGGATGAAAAGGGCAGGCTGACGGATGATTGCGTCCGGCAAGCCCTGGCCATGATGGATCGGCACGGCCTCGTTATCCTGACCAGCCTCCTTTCGGATGATGAAGCCAATTTTGGTCTGGAGCTGATGCGTCGAACCATCGATGATCCGGATCGCAGTCGCAGCTCCTTTGCCAGCGAAACGGATAATTCCTATCTGCGCCGCGACTTTTGCTCGCTTCCTTCCAGCCCGCCCGTAACGCGTTTTGCGGCCACATTGTGCCAGCGGCTGGAGGGCGTGCTTTCGGAATATTGTGGCCGGTCACGTCCGGTTCTGGAAGTCGCGACATTCACCAGCTATCTCGGCTCGTCACATCAATATATTCACCGCGACCCGAGCGGTGTGATCAGCATGTTTGCTGCTGTCGAAGACGTATCGGATCAGCAAGGCGGGACGGTTTTCGTTCCGGGCACACACATGTATGGCGGTGCGGGCAACGGGCATGGCGGCCGAGCCTACGGGTTGATGGAGTTGTTCCGGACCAGGTGCAACTATCGCATCTTCCTGCATAACCTGAAAAAACTGTGGCGCATGCGCCAAGACGAACAGGCTGCGTTGGCGCCCGGCGAATTTCTTGACCGGGTGTTTTCGACCAAGTGGGACCAGCACCAGCCCAATCTGCTGCGATTTGTCCTGGGCAAGAATTCCCAATTCAGTCTTCGCATGCTCGGTCCGCGCACCTTGTGGCAGCTATATCGCGAACGTGATGCGCTCGATGACCTGTTCACCCTGGTACAGGTGGCACCGCGCAAGGGTACGGTCATTCTCTATCGGAGCGATCTGCTCCACGCCGGCCCTGACAACCGGTCGCCGTATCCCCGGCGGTTTTTCGGCATGAGCATCGCGCGCGACATCATCGAGCCCAAATATTGGCATGACGGCTATTCGCCGCACCCCACCTTGATCGATCATCCCATGAGCTTTGGTGACCTGCTGGATTGCCCAGCGTTGCCTGCGCTTTCCCCTGCCGAGAGCCATCGCTCGACCGCACTGGTGGAATGATCCCAAGGTATGAAACCCCGTTTCGGCTAGCTGGATGCATCAACTCCAGCAAGGGTGCGCGCCGCATCTCCGCGTCCGGCCAGAGACATCCGATAGCCGGTCTCAGGCCGCCTTCTTTGCCCTTGCCGCCTTCCTGACAATCCCCGACAGCCCCTTGGTGAGCTGGAACAATCCGTTCAGCCGGCTTTGCGGATCGCTCCATGCGCGGTTGATCACCAGCTTCATGTCGGGGCGCAGCTTGGCGGTGTCCTTGCCGCCGTCATTGAGCCGCTCGACATAGGCGATCAGGCCGAGGGGATCGGGGAAATCATCCTTGTGGAAGGTCACCAGCGTGCCACGCGCGCCGACATCGATCTTGGCGATATTGGCGCCGATCGCCTGATGCTTGATCTCGATCAGGCGAATGAGGTTTTTCGTGGGCTGCGGCAGGTCGCCGAAACGGTCGATCATCTCGGCAGCGAGGCTTTCGATCTCGTGCTGCCCTTCGGCCTGATTGAGCCGGCGGTAAAGCGCCATGCGCACGGCGAGATCGGGGACGTAATCTTCCGGAATCATGATCGGCGCATCGACGGTGATCTGGGGTGAGACCTTGTCGCGCGCTGGCTCCAGACCCATTTCGCCTGCCTTGGCCGCCAGAATCGCTTCTTCCAGCATCGCCTGATACAGTTCGAAACCGACCTCGCGGATATGGCCCGATTGTTCGTCGCCCAGCAGGTTGCCCGCGCCGCGAATGTCGAGATCATGGCTGGCAAGCTGGAAGCCTGCGCCAAGGCTGTCGAGGTCGCCCAGCACCTTGAGCCGCTTCTGCGCCACTTCGGAAAGCGCCACGTCCTTTTCATGGGTCAGGTAGGCATAGGCGCGCAGCTTGGCACGCCCCACGCGCCCGCGCAGCTGGTAAAGCTGGGCGAGGCCGAAGCGGTCGGCGCGGTGGATGATGATGGTGTTCGCGCTGGGGATATCCAGCCCGCTTTCGACGATGGTGGTCGAAAGAAGCACGTCGTATTTGCGATCGTAGAAGGCGCCCATCCGCTCCTCGACCTCGCCGGGCGACATCTGGCCATGGGCGGAAACCGATTTGATTTCCGGCACGTTTTCGCGCAGCCATTCTTCGACATTGGCCATGTCGGAAATACGCGGCACTACGATGAAGCTCTGCCCGCCGCGGTGATGTTCGCGCAGCAGCGCCTCGCGGATCACCATGTCGTCCCATTCCATCACATAGGTGCGCACCGCGAGCCGGTCGACCGGCGGGGTCTGGATGGTGGAAAGTTCGCGAAGGCCGCTCATCGCCATCTGCAAGGTGCGCGGGATCGGGGTGGCGGTAAGGGTGAGGACGTGAACATCGGCGCGCAGCTGTTTCAGCTTTTCCTTGTGGGTCACGCCGAAGCGCTGCTCCTCGTCGACAATGACCAGGCCGAGGTTCCTGAACCTGGTGGACTTGGACAGGATCGCATGGGTGCCGACGACAAGATCGATCTGGCCGTTCTCCAGCCCTTCGCGCGTTTCTGCGGTTTCCTTGGCCGCGACCAGCCGCGATAGCCGCCCGACCTTGAGCGGGAAGCCCGCGAACCGTTCGGCAAAATTCTGGTAGTGCTGGCGCGCGAGCAGGGTGGTGGGGGCGACAATCGCCACCTGCTGACCCGCCATCGCCGCCACGAACGCCGCGCGCAAGGCCACCTCGGTCTTGCCGAAGCCGACATCGCCGCACACCAGCCGGTCCATCGGGCGGCCGCTTTCCAGATCGCCCAGCACATCGGCGATGGCGCGTTCCTGATCTTCGGTTTCCGACCACGGGAAGCGGTCGACGAACTGGTTGAGACTGGCGTGATCGGTCGCCAGAACGGTTGCCTGCTTCAACGCGCGTTCGGCGGCGACCTGCATCAGATCGCCCGCGATGGCGGTGATGCGTTCCTTCAGCTTGGCGCGGCGGCGCTGCCATGCCTCGCCGCCCAGCCGATCCAGCGGAACCGCCTGCTCGGACGAGCCATAGCGGCTGAGCACGTCGATATTCTCGACCGGGATAAACAGCTTGTCTCCGCCCGCATATTCCAGCGCAACGCAATCATGCTGGCTTTTGCCCACCGCAATCGGTTCGAGCCCGAGGTACTTCCCGATCCCGTGTTCGATATGCACCACCAGATCGCCGCGCGACAGCGCCTGAAGTTCGGCGAGGAAGGCGTCGGAATCCTTGCGTTTTTTCTTGCGCCGCACCAGCCGGTCACCCAGGACATCGGCTTCGGTGACGAGTTCGAGCGTATCATTGGCAAAGCCGGTCTCGAGCGGCAACACCAGCACTGCGACCTTGGCTTTTGCCGCCAGGCCCAGCCCCTGCTGCCAGCCGTCCGCCAGCACCGTGGGCGCTCCGGCTTCCTCCAGGATCGACGCGATCCGGCGCGCGCTGCCGTTGGAATAGGCGGCGAACAGCGGCTTGCGCCCGGCCTTGGCCACCGCCTTGAGGTGCGCGGCGGCGGCTTCGTAGACATTCTCCCCGCGCCCGCGTTCGGGCGAGAAATCGCGCGCCGAACGGAAGCCGAAATCGACCACGTTGACGGTGCCTTCCGATACGAAGCCGGTGGCGCGGTGGGCGGGGGCAGCGGCCAGCGCGGCATCGATCTCGGCGCGGGTGAGATAGAGCGCGTCGGGGCCGAGGGGGCGATAGCTTCCCGCCCGCTCGCCCGCGATCCGCCCGCGCTGCGTGTGGTAATCGGCAATGTCGGTCAGCCGCTCATCCACCGCACCCAGCGCGCCCTGATCGATCACCACGAGATCATGCGGCGCGATGTGATCGAACAGGGTCGCCAGCCGCTCCTCGAACAGCGGCAGCCAGTGTTCCATCCCTGCCAGTCGCCTCCCGTCCGAGACTGCCTCGTAAAGCGGATCCTGCGTGGCGTTTGCGCCGAACTGCTCGCGGTAACGGCCACGGAACCGCTTGATGCTGTCCTCGTCCAGCAGCGCTTCCGAGGCGGGGAGCAGCAGGTGCGAATCGATCCGTTCGATGGTGAGCTGGGTGGCCGGATCGAACAGCCGCAGGCTTTCCAGTTCGTCCCCGAAGAAATCGAGCCGCAACCCGGCATCGAGCGACGAGGGGAAGATATCGACAATCGACCCGCGAACCGCGAATTCGCCGTGGTCGATCACCGTGTCGGTGCGGTTATAGCCCTGCCGGGTCAGCAGCGCGGCAAGGCTGGCGTGGCCGATGCTGGTGCCCACCCGGAATTCGCGCACGCTTTCGCGCACGCGGAACGGGGTCAGCACCCGTTGGAGCACAGCGTTGGCGGTGGTCACCAGCAATTGCGCGGTTGCCGCAGGGTTCTGCGCCGGGTTTTGCAAACGATGCAGCGTTGCCAGCCGTTCTGCGCTGATCGACAGGGCGGGGCTGGCGCGGTCATAGGGCAGACAATCCCACGCCGGGAAGGCCAGCACCTCGACTTCGGGTGCGAAGAACTTCGCGGCATCGGCCGCGGCGCGCATTGCGGCCTCGTCCGGCGCGATGAACACCGCGCGTTGGCCGCCTTTGACCCCCTGCGCCGCACGCGCGAGATCGGCCAGCACCAGCGGCAGGCTGCCGCGCGGCAGCGAGGACAGGGTCAGCGGCTCGCGCGCGGCAAGGATGCGGGAAAGGTCGGGCATGGTCTATCCAGTCAAGCCCCACTGCCTCGGGCGGTTCCCTTCGGCAGGCGGAGCGGTGCGCCCCTAGCGCGGAATGTCGACGTAATCGAGGCGTTGCATGGCCGAGAGCAGATCCCCCGCCAGATGTTCCGGCGGCGCGGCAGAACCCAGCGCCCAGGCCATGACATCGACATCGTCTTCGTCAAGCAGGGCTTCGAACCACGCCAGCTCCGCCGCGCCCCATGCGGCATGGTAGCGATCATAAAAGCCGCCGATCATGTAATCGGCCTCGCGCGTGCCGCGATGCCATGAGCGGAACTTCGCGCGCGCAAGACGCTGTTCGAAAGAAGGGGTGTCGGTCATTCCGCTCACCTAGCCACAGGTCTGCGCCGCTTCAACTCGCAAAGACGCAGCAGCAGTGATAGCGAATGCAACAATGCGCCCTGAGGAACTCAATCCGCTGTTCGCCGAGGTCGAGACGTTCGAAGGCGTCGGTCCGAAGCTGATGAAGCCGCTCGAACGGCTTGGCCTCGCGCGGGTCAAGGATGTCGCCTATCATCTGCCCGAACGCTTCGTCAGCCGCCATGCAATCGCCGATCTGGATGAAGGCAGCGAAGGCGAGCAGGTGATCATCGCGCTGACCCCGGTCGAACACCGCGCGCCCCGCGCGGCAAGCCGCGGGCCTTACCGGGTGCTGGCGCAGGATGCCAAAGGCAATATCTGCGCGCTGACATGGTTCGGTAAGGCCGCCTATACCGCGAAAAAGCTGCTGCCGGTGGGTGAGAAACGGTGGATCGCGGGACGGCTCGATCGCTATGGCGACATGCTCCAGATCGTCCATCCTGACCATGTCGAGGTCGAAAGCGCGGCCCATATGGGGCGGCTGTCCGAACCGGTCTATCGTCTGTCCGAAGGTCTGACCCAGCCCCGCGTGGCGGGGTTCGTGGAGCAGGCGCTGGCGCGGCTGCCGGAACTGCCCGAATGGATCGAACCGGGGCAGTTGGCCAAGGCCGGGTGGCCCGCATGGCGCGATGCGCTGCGCACGGCGCATGAAAACACCGACGAAAAAGCGCGTGACCGGCTGGCCTATGATGAATTGCTGGCCAACAGCCTTGCGCTGCTGCTGGTCAAGGCCGAAGGGCGGCGGCGCAAGGGGCAGGCTTTGGTTGGTGATGGCGGCCTGCGGGCCAAGCTGCAACTGCCCTTTGCCCTGACCGGGGCACAGGCGCGGTCGATCGCCGAGATCGAAGGCGATATGGCGCAGGAATCGCCGATGCTGCGGCTGCTGCAGGGCGATGTCGGCGCAGGCAAAACCGTGGTGGCGCTCAGCGCCATGCTGATCGCGGTCGAGGCGGGCAAGCAGGCGGCGCTGCTGGCCCCCACCGAAATCCTCGCCCGCCAGCATTTCGAGACCTTGCGCACGATGCTGCGGCCCACCGGGGTGGAAATCGCGCTGCTGACCGGGCGGGCGAAAGGCCGGGAGCGCGAGAGTATCCTGATGGGGCTGCTCGACGGTTCGATCCAGCTCCTGGTCGGCACCCATGCGATCTTTCAGGACACGGTCAATTACCGCGATCTGGGCCTGGTTGTGATCGACGAACAGCACCGCTTCGGCGTTGCGCAAAGGCTGGCACTGGCGGCCAAGGGCCGGCGCGCGCCGCACACGCTGGCGATGACGGCCACCCCGATCCCGCGCTCGCTGACGCTGGCGCAATATGGCGAGATGGATGTCAGCCGATTGGATGAATTGCCCCCCGGACGGCAGGCGATCGACACCCGTGTGGTCGGACAGGAGCGGATGGAGGAGGTGGTCGAAGGGCTCGCACGGCACCTTGCCGGTGGGCAGCAGGCATACTGGGTCTGCCCGATGGTGCGCGAGATCGACGGGGTGCCCGATCTGGCCGACATCGCCGCTGCCGAGGCGCGCTATGCAACGCTGAAAGAACGGTTCGGTGATGCGGTGGTGCTGGTTCACGGCCAACTTCGCCCGGAGGTCAAGGACGCGGCGATGGAACGTTTCGCCAGCGGGCAAGCGAGTCTGCTGGTGGCGACCACCGTGATCGAGGTGGGGGTCGACGTGCCCGCCGCCACGCTGATGGTGATCGAGCAGGCCGAACGTTTCGGCCTTGCCCAATTGCACCAGCTGCGCGGCCGGGTGGGGCGGGGCGCGGAAAAATCGGTTTGCCTCTTGCTGCGCGGGGGCGAATTGTCCGAAACGGGCCGCGCCCGGCTGGCGCTGATGCGCGAAACGCAGGACGGGTTCCGGATTGCCGAGGAAGATCTCGCCCTGCGCGGCGGGGGCGAATTGCTCGGCACGCGGCAATCGGGGGAGGCGGCGTTTCACATTGCCAGCCTCGATCAGGTGCAGCGGATGTTGCCGCTGGCCCATGCCGATGCACGGCTGCTGATGGAGCGGGACGGCGGCCTTACCAGTGCGCGGGGCGAGGCAGCGCGGCTGCTGCTTTACCTGTTCGAACGCGACTGGGGAGTGCAGCTGCTGCGCGGCGGATAGATGCCCGCTCTAGAGCCGCATGCCAACGCCTTCGCGCGCGAAACGCAGGGCCAGAGCCTCGACCGCTTCGGTAATCTCGTTCCAGACTTGGGCAAACAGCGTCTCGTCGCCGTAATAGGGATCGGGAATGGCCTCGCCCCTGCGGCCTTCGACCGCGTCCATCAGCAATCCGATTTGCGCTGTCACATCGCGCGGGGCCTGAGCCCGGATTCCGGCCAGATTGGCCCCGTCCATGGCGAGGATGTGGGTGAAACGGAAAAAATCCTCGCGTGCTATCTGGCGTGCGGTCTGGCCGCCAATCTCGACGCCCCGGGCGCGGGCGATGGCAATCGCGCGCGGATCAGGCGGGTCGCCGATGTGGTAGGATGCAGTTCCTGCCGATTCGACGTCGCATTCAAGCCCGTGGCGCGTCGCTGCCGCGCGGAATGCGCCCTCGGCCATTGGCGACCGGCAGATATTGCCCAGACACACGAACAGCACCGACAATAGAAAACCCCCTCCCAAGGAATGCAGTCGGTTATTACGTGTTTGCGGCAAAGTCCAGTCGAGAATGTTTCACATGAAACAGCGCCGAAACAAGCGGCTAGACGGACGTGGAAGGGGCCAAGGCAGGGTCGCAGCGGGGGCTGGACGGGTCCTGGAACGGTCAGGCGGCCGCTGCCGGTAGCGGGGTTGTGCTGGCAAGCACGTCCTCGGTGATCCGGCGGATGTTGACCTTGGCCTTGAGCCGTGCGCCCAACAGCGCGGTGCCGGACACCTTGCGCTGCACGAACAGCGTTTCGATCGGCGGGAAGGCCCAGGTGTCCTTGTCCTGCGCGATGGCATAGCCTTCTTCGCGCAGCAGCGGGATGAAGGCGCGGTCGCCGAAATCGAACGGCGCGTCCTCGCGCATTTCGTTGATCACGATGTCGATCATGCGGTTCACCCGTTCAGGATGTTTTTCGGCGACGATCGGCATCATGAACCCGGCCTCGATCGTGGCATCGAGCACCTGCTGCGCATTGCCCTTCAGCCCTGCTTCGAGCATGTTGCGATAGCCGTTGGCCACCGCAGGATCGACCGGGCGGCACGCGCCGAAATCGAGCAACACGATCTCGCCCGTCTCGCGCCGGTAGCGGAAATTGGCGAAGTTGGGATCGGTCTGCATCACGCCGAAATCGAACAATTCGCGCGCCACCAGCCGGATCAGCCGGGCGAAGACTTCGTCGCGGCGCTCGGGCGGTTCCTGCCCCAGTTCCTCGATCGAGACACCGTCCTCGAAGCTCATGGCAAGGATCGATCCGCGCGTCAGGCCTTCGTGCAGGCGCGGGACGACAAAGCCCTCGACCCCCGCCAGCCGTTCGCGATACAGCGCCATCTGTTCGCCCTCGCGCTGGTAATCGGCTTCTTCGTGGAGCTGCTGCTTGGCCGCGGCCATCAGCTTTTCCATTTCCAGTTCGGGCGGGGCGAAACCGGCAATTTTCAGCAGCGTGATGACATTGTCGACATCGCTGTCGATGCTTTTGGCGACGCCGGGATATTGCACCTTGATCGCCAGTTCCTCGCCATCGCGGGTCAAGGCCTTGTGCACCTGCCCGATGCTGGCCGCCGCAATCGGGCGGGGGTTGAACCAGCGGAACTGCTTGCGCCAGTCCGGTCCCCATTCCGATTTCAGCACCTGATCCAGCTGGCGGGTCGGCATGAAATTGGCCTGATCGCGCAAGGTGGCGAGGATTTTCGACAATTCGTCGGGCAGGAAATCGCCGGCATCCAGACTGATCATCTGCCCCATTTTCATCGCCGCACCGCGCAGGTGCGACAGGCGGTCGGTCAGGCGCTGGACATTGCCGGGGGTGAGGATCAACTCGCGTGCCGAGACGCTGTCGCCGCTCGCCAGCCGCCGCGCGCCTTCGGCCATCATGCCGCCCGCCACACCGCCGACCAGCCGCCCGAACGTGCCGAAACGGGCGATGCGGCCCGAAGGCACGGCGCGCTGGCGGGCGCGGTCTTCGGGAAGATTGGCGAAATCCGGCCCATAATCATCAGGGGTTTGGTCGTCGGCCACGGAAGGGGGCTTTCTGTTTTCGAGAGGCGTACATCGGCAACGGTCGGCGGGGGGCCGCGTTCCTGATGAAATGGTGCCAATCAGCTGATACTCAATCCCCCATCCACCGGCAGGCATTGCCCGGTGATGTAATCGCTGTGCGGCGAGGCAAAGAATACCGCCAGCCCTTCCAGCCCCGCATGATCGCCCGGCCGGCGCAACGGGATGCGTTTCGCCATCCATTCGCCGAAACGCGGATCGGCCTTGGCGGTGATGTCCGTCTCGTAATAGCCGAAGAGCAGCGCATTGGCGGTGATCCGGTGGCGCGCCAGTTCAAAGGCGGCGGCGCGGGTGAGGCCGTTGAGGGCTGCCTTGGAGGCCGCATAGTCGGACGAACGGTTGACCCCCATGATCGATTGCCCGGATGAGGTCGCGATCAGTTTGCCGCCGGCATCGCCGCCCATTGCGCGTTCGATCATGTGGCGGGTCACGTGCTTGTAAACAAGCGCCGCGCCGCGGGCGTTGACGGCCTGCGTGTGGTCCCACCCTTCGGTGGTGATATCGGGAATGGCGGTGCCAGCCCCCGAAATCCCGGCATTGGCAAAGCAGATATCCACCCGTCCCAGCGCCGAAAGTGTCGCCGCCATCGCGGCTGCGATATCGTCCTCGGCGGCGATATCGCAGGAAAGCGCGACCACTTCGCCCTTGCCGAGCGCGGTCAGTTCGTGGCGCGCGGCGGCGTTTTTCCCTTCGCTCCGCGCCCAGATCGCAATATTGGCGCCCGCCTTGGCAAGACCCCTCGCCATGGCGAGACCAAGCCCGCCATTACCCCCTGTGATGATGGCCGTGCGGCCCGACAGATCGAACAAGTCCATGGGCCAAGTGGTGGCGCAATCGCACCGCTCCTGCAAGAGCGCGGGAACCTCGCGGCGGCCCGATCCTTTGTGCCACCATGGACGCGCCCAACCCGATCTCCGCTTCGTCGCTCTCTCCTGCTGCTCGCGCTCTGGGCTACGCGGGGCTGCTGCCGCAAATCATCTGCCTCGTCATGGTGGTGACCGGCAATGAATGGCGGTTCGTCGCCATTGCTGGCGGGTTTGCCTATGCCGCGGCCATCTTCAGTTTCCTGGGCGGAGTATGGTGGGGGCAGGCGGTTCAGAACGGCCGGGCCGGCGCCGGGGCCTATCTGGTATCGGTCATGCCGAGCCTGCTGGCGGTGGCGCTGTTTCTGCCCTGGACCATCGGCTGGGAATGGCCCGGGCCGGCGCTGCTCTATCTGGGTGCGCTGATCCTCGGCTCGCCGCTGATCGACCGCGCGCTGGGCTTTGCGAGGGCCGATTTTCTGCGTTTGCGCTGGCATCTGTCGCTGGGGCTTGGCAGCCTGACGATCGTGCTCGGCCTGCTGGGCGGACAGGCAATCTAGCGGCGGCCTCGCGGGGCTCTTGCGGCTGCGGGGGGTGAAACGGCTGGTGCCGTCCGTGCGCAAAACCGCTTCGTTTGTGATGAATTAACCACTGCCCGCTAAGGAAAAGTCCGGTTTTCATTCACGGCCCGGGCGCTTCATGATTGCATCGCTGGTATCTTTGTCGGCATTTCTGCGACGCAGCCTCGGCCTTGCCGAGACTGGCCCGTCCGCGCCCGCAAACCAGAAATCGGTGGAATCGGGTGAGGGGCTGCTGCGGCGCAAGCGCACCAAGGTGGCGATATTGGCGATCCTGTTCGGGATCGTCTCGTCGGTGATCGAACTGCCGATGCCAGTGGAAGATGGCTTCCGGGCCGCCCGCGCGCAGTTGCGATTGCGCCCAGTGTCGCAGGACATTGTCGTTGTGGCCATCGACGATGCCTCGCTCAACGAGATCAAGGTCACCATGCCATCGCGGGTGCATGACAGTGCGGTGATCGATCGCCTGATCGATGCCGGGGTCGAAAAGGTCGTGTTCGACCGCGCCCATGCCGATCCGGAAAGCCCCGCAGCCGATGCGCTGTTCGCCCGGACGCTGCAGGTGCACAGCGACAAAGTCTGGTTGGGGGCGACCTACGATGTCGATCGTGCGCTCCAGCAAAGCGAGGCGATCCTTCCAGCGCCGCAGTTCAGGGACAAGGCGCAACTGGCGGTCATGATCGGCAAAGGTGGGCCGTTCTTGCTGTCTTCGGCCTTTCCGACCAATGCAGAAGTTCTTGGTCGGGATGTCCAGTCGATATCGGCTGTACTTGCGAGTTATCGTGGCAAACCATTGACATGGTATCGGCCCGATTATGCCTTCAATGTCGATACGATCCCGACAGTAAGTTATGTCGATATCCTGAAGGGACGGTTTGATCGCGCCGATCTGAAAGGCAAACGTGTTGTCATCGGCAGCACTTTCATCATGAATCCCGACTTCTTCTACCTCCCGTATGTCGGCAAGGTTCCCGGCGTCTATTTTCATGTGATGGGTGCGCATACGCTCAAACGCGGTACACCGGTGGATCTCCTGTGGTTCCCGGCCATGCTGATCGCTGCACTGGCGATTATGTCGCAGGCATGGTCGCGATCGCGTTCTGCCAAGCCCCTGTGGTTAGCCTTCCTTGGCTTGCCGGCTCTTGCGCTGGTTTTCGACGAAGTCGGTGTCAATATCGACATCATGTCCGCGCTGCTGGCCCTGCTTGGCGCGGCCATCGGATTCCGGCGTCTGGCAAGGAAATATTACAGCAACGAAGTCAATGCGATGACGACATCGGCACTGAGCCTCGACAAAGCCAATGGCGATCATGATGTCTATGCGCTCAAGATCGCCAGTCTTGCGGAAATATCCGAAGACTGGTCTTCGCGCGAGCTGGGCGAATTCGTCAACACGCTGATCACCTATGTGAAGGGGCCGGGCGAGGCGGGCGATGTGGCGTTCGAGCGTGATATGCTGGTGTGGCTCGGTCCGCGAATGGACGCCGTCAGCCTCGAGCGCCATGCCGATGGCCTTGCGCTGATGTTCAAGACCATCATCAGCCACGAATGGCGCTCGGCCAGCAGTTCGGCAGCGCTCGGGATCGATACCAACTATGCCCTGCCGCTGGGCCAGCGCATCAAGAAGGCGATGCAGGCGGCCGATGAGGCGGCCAATCGCGGCGTCCGCTTCATCATCAACGATCCGGCCTATCTGGAAGCCCGCAACCACCGGATCGAGATCGTCCGGGTGCTGGAAAAGGGTCTTCGCGAACGCTCGATCGGTGTCGCCTATCAGCCCAAGGTCGATCTCGCTTCAGGCCGGATCGTCGGAGCCGAAACGCTCATCCGCTGGCGGCCCAACGGGGATGACTATGTCAATCCGCAGGAGCTGGTGCTGGCCGCTGAAGCCCATGACCGGATCAATGAGCTTACGGTCGTGGTGATGGAAACCGCGCTGGCCGAAGCGCGCGCTGCGATCGCAATCGACCCGCAGTTCAAACTGGCGATCAACATGTCGGCCAAGAGCCTGAGCGATACGCACCTATTATTCGACATGATGACCGTGCTGGGACGCCATGGTTTTCCGGCAGAAAACCTGATGCTCGAACTGACCGAGACCGCCAAGCTGGAGGACGCGCGCATCGCGCCGCAGATTGCTGCGCTCAAGCAGCGCGGGATTTCGCTGTCGATCGACGATTTCGGCACCGGGCAATCGAATCTCGAATATATCGAGAAGCTGCCCAGTTCCGAGCTCAAGATCGACAAGAAATTCGTGCAGCACATGGCCAGCTCGGAGGAAAGCCGCGCTGTGGTGCGTGCCACGATCGAGATCGCCCATTCGCTCGGCAAGGTGGTGGTCGCCGAAGGAGTCGAAAATCATGCCGTCGCCGCCGCGCTGCGCGCGATGGGCTGCGATCAGGCCCAGGGCTACCTCTATTCCCCGGCAATCCCCATGCCGGAGTTGCTGGCGATGATGGGAGGCCGCCGAATCGCAATTAACTCTTGATTAAGGTTAATTTTGTGTTAAACCCTGTGGGTCACAACCTACAGGAGGCAGCTATGTGGGCTTGGTTCTATCACGTCTTTGGTGGCCGGTAGGTCGCTGATTTAATCATTCAAAGCCCCGGGAAACCGGGGCTTTTTTCGTTTCCGCGTCCCATATTTGCCTTACCGATAGGTTCCGGCGGGCGCAGCTTTGCCGCTGCCGGACGCACCGCACCCGATACGGGCGTGCGGATAGGGGCGCGTTGCGGCGCAGAATGACAGGGCTGGGTATCATCAAGCGGCAGCGTGAGGCCGGTTGGGAATTACAGGCCGGTTGGAAACCACACTGCGATCCACTTCAGCGGCCGAAAGGGGCCGGTGCTCTCGCGCCCGAGGGCACCTGCCGAGAGCATTGCCCCGGTGACCGCGAGCAAACCGAAATCAGACTGAAATGGTCAGGTGCCGCGACTCTTCGGCGCCATCACAGGCCGCCCTCGCGGCTTGCCCGGGTCGCGTGTCCGAAGTCGAGGGATTGACGAGGCGCCGGGCCGCTTCCCCGGCGCCTCGCACTTCTCTTGCCTTACCGCAGATCGAAGCGGTCCAGCATCATGACCTTGTCCCACGCCCTGGCAAAATCCGCAGCGAATTTCGCCTCGCCGCCTTTGACAGCATAGGTTTCGGCCACAGCGCGCAGTTCCGAATTCGAGCCGAACACCAGATCGACTTCGGTGGCGGTCCACTTGAGCGCGCCCGTTGCCCGGTCACGGCCCTCGTAGATCCCCTTGGACTCTGCCGGCTTCCAGGTGTTCCCCATGTCGAGCAGGTTCACGAAGAAGTCGTTGCTGAGCGTGCCGGGGCGGTCGGTGAAGACTCCGTGCTTGGCACCGCCGCTATTGGTATCCAGCATCCGCATCCCCGCCAGCAGCACCGTCATTTCCGGCACGGTAAGCCCCAACGTGTCGGCCTGATCGATCAGCATCTGCGTGGGCGTAAGGCGGGCCTGGTCGCTGTAGAAGTTGCGGAACGCGTCGGCAACCGGGCGCAGCAGTTCGAAGGATGCAGCATCGGTCTGGGCCTCGGTCGCATCGGTCCGGCCTGGGGTAAAGGGCACGCTGACGGGCTGTCCGGCCTGCTTGGCCGCGTCCTCGACAGCGACCACGCCGCCCAGCACCACCAGATCGGCGATCGATACCTTCTTTGCGCCCGAACTTGCGTTGAAGTTGGCTTGAATGCCTTCAAGCGCCGTCACCACCTTGGCGATGGTGTCGGGGTCATTGATGGCCCAGTCCTTCTGCGGCGCAAGCCGGATGCGCGCACCATTGGCGCCTCCGCGCATGTCGGTATCGCGGAAGGTGACGGCCGAAGCCCAGGCCGTGCGAACCAGGTCCGGGCGGCTGAGGCCAGTAGCGCGGATCGCCTCCTTCAGTGCGGCGACATCGGCGGCCTCGACCATGGCATAGTCTGCGCGCGGCAGCGGATCCTGCCAGATCAGGTCTTCCGCCGGGACTTCGGCCCCGACATAGCGCGCCTTGGGACCGAGATCGCGGTGGGTCAGCTTGAACCATGCGCGGGCGAAGGCCTCGTCCATTTCCTTGGGATTCTTGACCCAGCGCTGCGTGATTTCGCCATAGGCCGGATCATAACGCAGCGCGAGATCGGTTGTGAGCATCACCGGCGCGTGGGTTTTATCCGGATCGAAAGCATCGGGGACGAACTTGACCTGATCTGCGTTGACCGGTTCCCACTGCTTGGCGCCCGCCGGGCTGGTGGTGAGCTTCCATTCGAAGGCGTAGAGGTTGTCGAGATAGTTGCTGCTCCAGGTGACCGGAGTGGCAGTCCATGCGCCTTCGAGGCCGCTGGTGGTAGCATCCTTGCCCACGCCGGTGCCGCAGCTGTTCTTCCATCCGATGCCCTGCGCTTCGACGCCTTCGGCAGCAGGCTCCTTGCCGATGCATTCCGACGCCTTGTGCGCGCCGTGCATCTTGCCGATGGTGTGGCCGCCCACGATCAGCGCGACGGTTTCCTCGTCATTCATGCCCATCCGCGCAAAGGTGGTGCGGATCTGCTGGGCGGACCTGAGGATGTCGGGATTGCCTTCGGGGCCTTCGGGATTGACGTAAATCAGCCCCATTTCAGACGCGGCGAGCGGGTTGTCGAGGTTTTCGCCTTCGGCATTGCGCTCGGACGTCAGAAACTTGGTTTCCGGCCCCCAATAGACCAGCTCGGGCTCCCACGCATCGGCGCGGCCACCGGCAAAACCGAAGGTCTTGAAGCCGGTGTTTTCCAGCGCGACGTTGCCGGCCAGAATGATGAGATCAGACCACGACAGGCTGGCCCCATACTTTTGCTTGACCGGCCACAGCACGCGGCGAGCCTTGTCGAGATTGCCGTTGTCGGGCCAGGAATTGAGCGGTTCGAACCGGATCTGGCCGCCATCCGAACCACCGCGTCCGTCGCCCGAACGATAGGTCCCGGCCGAATGCCAGGCGAGGCGGATGAACAGCCCGGCATAATTGCCGTAGTCGGCCGGCCACCATTCCTGCGAGTCGGTCAGCGCGGTGTTGATGTCAGTCTTCACCGCAGCAAGATCGAGCTTGGCGAATTCGGCCGCATAATCGAATCCGGGGCCGTTCGGGTCAGGATTATATTCGTTCTGGCGCAGGCGGTTGAGGTCGACCACGTCCGGCCACCAACCCTGCACGTTGCGCGGCGCGGCCTCTCTCTGTGGCATGGCAGCGCGGCCCATCCCGGGCTCGTTGAAGCCCGGAGGCGTTGCTACGGCAGGTGCGGCAAGCAACAGGCCGGAGGATAGGAGCAGCAGCCCCTTCAGTCTGATCGTCATGGAATAGCCCCGTTGATGTTGATCTTTGGTCACGCCCTGACCGGCGATAGTGACGCATGTCACGATCGGCCCGGACCGGCGGCGACAAAGCGGCTAGGGCAGGTTGTCGCTTCGGGGAAACGGCTTGTCGCGATAACTGTGATGCGGTTTGCCGATGATCCGGGCGGCAGCACTACGGCGAAACAAGACGTTCGGCTTCCCACCCATTTTCAGTAATGAAAGCGGAATTTTCAAAGCGCCCCCTGCGCTTGCGAGGCGCTGCCTCGATGAAGCGACGTTCCTGCCATGCATCGCGCCACCTGCCAGCCTTACGCATTGATGTAGGAACGCAGCATTTGTTGTAGTTCCCGTGTCATGTCACCCGGCTTCGCCGGCACCCCATGTTCGTCAACGAACCATTTGTGGGTCAAAGCGTCGGCAGCATCGATCATCAATGTGGCCTTCAGCTCGGGCCGTTCTACTCTGCCTGCGAATAGCCCAGCCAGCAGCGCAATAGCCTGGCTGCGGATCTGATTGATCCGTTCACGCTGCCGGTCTGAAACCGGCACCTCTCCGGAAAGAACCCGGTGCAATCTTGGATTGTCGCAATGGACGACGACAAATCCTTCCACCAGCAAACCAACAATGTCATCAAGACAAACCGCATCATGCGTAACGGCAGCGAGTTCCGCCAGTTGCGCTTCACCGCTTGAGAGGTGACGATCGAGGATCACGTCAAGGATCGCCTCCTTGTTCTTGAAATATTCGTAGACCGAACCGACCGACACCCCGGCAATCCGGGCGACCGCATTTGTGTTGAGAGCAGACCAGCCATCGCTTGCCAAAATCCGAGTTGCGGCTTCGACAATGGTCTCGACCGTGTTGCGCGAGCGCGCCTGAACCGCCCGTCTCGGCAGCTTTTTCGCGCGATTGATCGGGTGCGGGCGGGTCATGCGAACCCGAGTTTCACAATCCGAGCAATTATTCAATAATTCGCTCATGCAGACCTTTAGCAAATTGCCTTCATGGCCAGCCTACCGAACAATCCTCGCTGAAGAATTCAGCATCCCATTGCAGGCCACCCCTGCCGAGCGTTTCATTCCGATCAGAGGGCACAGCGTCCGGATCGATGAATGGGCTGCGTCAGGGCCGTGCCGAGGGACAGTCGTTCTGGTGCATGGCGGCGGTGGAAACGGGCGTATCCTTGCCCCCTTCGCTGAACCGATCGCAAAGCATGGCTGGCGCGTCTTCGCGCCTGATCTCCCCGGGTTCGGTTTGACCGTTCCGGCCCCCGGTTTTGATTGGGACTACGCGGAATGGCCCAAGGTCGTCGCGGAGATTGCTAACGCACAAAGCGCCCCGGTTGTCCTCATGGGCCTTTCGCTTGGCGGGATGACGGCCGTGTTTGCTGCGCAGCAGGCCGGTAATGTTGCCGGGGTAATCGCAACGACCTTGCTCGATGCATCGGTGGAGCAAAGCTTCATCAAGGCTGCGCGCTGGCCATGGCTCGGCAGTATCAGCCTACGAGGCATGACATTGGCACCTGCGATCGTGGACCGGATCAAGCTCCCGCTACGGCTTGCAGCGCCGCTGGGACGGATGAGCGCGAACAGTCGCATGGCGGCGTATTTCTCTGCCGATCCGCTCATTGGGGCAAGCTGGAAGCCGATCAGATTCTTCCGGAAAGTGCACAGCTTCCTGCCGCCATCGCGCAAGCTGGATTGCCCGCTGTTGCTCATCCACCCTGGTGCGGATGCTTGGACGCCGACGGAAATGAGCCTTGTAACCTACGGCCAGATCGAAGCGCAGAAGGAGTTCGTCGTGTTGAGCAACGGCTCTCACCTGCCACTCGAGCAACCGGCCTACAACGAACTGAACCGGCACGTCGCCAGATTCCTGGATAGCGTTCACCATTGACTGCAGGCCACCCAAAATCCGGCTATCCGGCTATCCGGCCATCCGGCAGAGCGCGGCTTTGCTGCAAGGCCCGCCATTCACCAGACAATCGGAAGCCGACGAGCGCCTCGGATAAGCGTGCACTACGCGGCCGCGGTCGGTGAGCAGTCAAAAGGCGACTTGAGCGAAAAGTGAAAGCAGGCCTTGCCGATAATTGAGGCACCTTCACGCCTGTAGAATGCAATCCCGCGAGAATTCCATTCCGGCGTCTGACCTTCGAGCCGGTCTGCGCCGGAAATACCGGCAATGTCTTTCGCATGCGCAAGCAAGGCTGCGCCGACCGCCCGCCCACGTGCATCTTCGCGTACGAACAGGCAATCAAGGTGCGCCCATTTTTGCCCGCGCCAAAGCGAGAAATCGAATGTGAGGGCAGCGTAACCCAGCAGGCAACCTTGCTTCGAAGCCACAAGGATTTCGGCAGGACGCGAGCTTTCGGCAAGCAGTTTCGCGAGGCCATCCACACAAAGGGTCGCTTGTCCGCGTTCAAACCCGGCGTGCTGCTTGATCAACACGTGAAGCTGGCGAGCGTCTGCGAGCTCCGCCCTCCGGATCACGTGCTCTGCGTCGTCACGCTTCGGTGACAAGCTCGAAGCCTTCGTCGATCCACCCGGTGACGCCGCCGGGCATGGTCTTTACCGGTCGGCCGAGATCGGCAAGCCGCAAGGCTGCCCGGGCTGCGCCGTTGCAGTGAGGCCCTGCGCAATAGACTACGAACAGAATATCATCAGGCCAATTGGCCATTTTCGAGGCAATGATCTTGCCATGCGGCAGACTGATCGCGCCCGGGATATGCCCTTTTGCGAACATGCGGGGGCTGCGGACGTCAAGCAGAACGAAACCTGCGTTTTCTTCCCGCATGGCTTCACGAATGTCCCAACAGTCGGTTTCGAAAGTAAACAGCGCGGCGAAATGATCCTTGGCAGCGCTGCTGGACGCTGCAGGGATTGCGGTAACAGCATTGGGCATGTGACGTTCTCCTTTACCGCAGTGGTATGTGCAGCGCGGGCGGGGGGCTTGCAATTGACGTGAATGGCAATATCCGTGCAGATTATGCCAACGCCGAAACCCCCTTTCGTGGTTGCTCTCGTCTATGATGATCTTTGCACCTTCGAATTCGGTATCGCTGCCGAAGTCTTCGGCGCCGCGCGGCCCGAACTGGGGCCGGGGTGGTATCGTTTCGCCAGTGCCGCGGTCGAGCCTGGCCCCCTCCGGGCGCATGGCGGGCTTGCGGTCACCGCTGATGGCGGGATGGAACTGATCGACAAGGCCGACATGATCGTGGTTCCCGGCTGGAAAGGGTGCGATGCGACCATTCCGGCAGAGCTGATCGCGCGGCTCCGGAAGGCGCATGAAAGAGGTGCGCGGCTCGTCTCGATTTGCTCGGGCGCTTTCGTCCTGGCCGCAACGGGGCTTCTCGACGGGCAATGGCTGACCACGCACTGGCGCCATGCCGCGTCCTTGCAGTCAAGGTTTCCCAAGGTTCTGGTCGATGCAGCCGCACTTTACCGCGGCGATGGCACTATTTTCACCTCGGCCGGGAGCGCCGCCGGCATCGATCTGATGATCGAAATCGTGCGCCGCGATTTCGGGGCGGAAGCCGCCAACCTCGTCGCCCGCCTGATCGTGATGCCCGCTCACCGCAGCGGCGGGCAGGCCCAATATCTCGAACGCCCCGTGCGGATTCGGCCCGATCATGAAATCGCACCCTTGCTGGATCACATCAGGCTCAGGCTGCATGAGGGCTGGAGCATCGCGCGGATGGCGGCCCAAGCAAACATGAGCCGTCGCACTTTCGAACGCAGGTTCAAGCAAGCCACCGGGCAGAACCCCGGCGATTGGCTTCTGGGCGAACGGGTCGAGGCCGCCAAGGATCTGTTGCGCCGCTCATCGCGGTCAATGGAAGAAATTGCCGAGGCGGCAGGCTTTGGCAGCGCGCATGCCTTGCGACATCATTTCAGGCACAGGGTGCAGCAGTCCCCTGTTCAGTATCGCCGCAGCTTTTCCTGCGCACCTGAGGACGCATGATTGATCGATGCGTGCGCTACTGCTGCGCAAAGAACCCCAGCGTCTCCGCCATCACCCTTTGCGGCGCTTCGATCTGCGGAAGGTGCCCCACCCCGGGCATCGGCGTGAAATCGGCTTTCACGAGCCGTTTGGCGAGTTCCTTGCCGCGGGCAACGGGAATCCACGGGTCATCCTCGCCCCAGATCACTTTTACAGGACAGCGCACATCCGCCAGCAGCGGTGCGATTGCGTCGGTGTAGCTTTCATCAGCCTGCGCGAACTGGCGATAAAAGCTCCCGCGCCCTTCTTCGGTGAGCCACGGGCAACACAGCGCGTCAAAATCCTCCGGCGGAATTGGCGAAACAAGAGCGCCCTCGATATATGCCCGCACCACCGCCTCGTGGATGGCGGGCGGAAGGCCGGTAAAGGCGTCCACGTACCGTCCGACATGATCGAAGAAATCCGATCCCCACGGGCTGAGCGCAACCACGTTCATCAATAGCAACGCTTCGTATTCGCAGCCGTGCAGGAGATGGGCGCGCAGGGTTATCGCGCCCCCGAAATCATGCGCCACGACCCGCGGTTTTTCGAGACCGAAATGCGCCAGCATGAAACCAAGAATCTCGCCCTGAATATCGAGCGACGTGGCCTGGTCTGGCGCTTTTTCCGACCGGCCATATCCGGGCATATCATACCAGAAGACTTCGTATTCGGCGGCCAGCCGGGGAATGACGCGGTGCCAGGCGAATGACGACCATGGCCAGCCATGGGCGAGCACGATGGGCGGGCCGCTTCCGGCTCTTCCGCAGGCGATATGGCCCGCGGGCGACTCCACGCCTTCGCGGACATGCCAAAGGGAAGGCTGCCCGCCATCCTTGGAGGCCGTTTCGTTCGGCGGATGATTGTCCGAAGGCTTCTGCAATTCGCACTCCAGTGATTTTCACGCCTGAATGACGGTGTATGCCTGCCTTCACTCGTCGTAAACGAAGATCACCTGATCTGCATCAGCGACCCGCACCCAGACCTGATAATACCCCACTTCACGTTCTCCGCGCTTGTTGGCGACAGGGCGGGGCGAGCCGATGCCGGAATCGATCCATTGCAGGCGCACTTCGCCATCCACCACGATCCGTCGGCCACCGAGCCGCTGCATCATCGTGAACATGTTGAGGTCGGAAACCCCGCCTGTGCGGCAGCCTTTGACGTCGATCTGCCCATCGGTCACATTGGCCGCGCCGCAAACCTTCGCCCGTTGCAGGAGCCCACGCAGCGCATCGGGTTCGAATGCGATTGTGAGCGTGCCGAGCGTGGCGTAATCGTGCCAGGAATTTACGAAGAACAGTTCCTCGAGCTCTCCGTGGAGGCTCTGACCTCCGCCGCGTATGTCGAGCAGGAAGCGGCCCGATCGCTCCTCGCTTTCGCGGGCGGAAAAGGCCATCATGGTCGCTTCGTCCGGCGTGATGCATCCCGGCTCGCACTCAGGCAGCATTTGGCGCGCCGTCCTGAGGCCACCATCGGCCTCTCCAAGGCTTGCGAGAAGCTGTTCGATTTGCGTGGGGCTGCCATCCTCGGCCGTTTCAGCCGACAGTGCGGGTGCCGGCAAAAGCACAAGTGATGCAAATGCCGCCCGCAGCACGCTCGATCTCCATTTATCCCGAAAGCCCAAGGCACCGACCTCGCCGTTTTTCGCAGCACCCAATGAACCCGCGATGAGCGCACATATCCCTGGGCGGAAACCAAATTGTGGACAGAGCGTCGCTGCCAGGCTGCAAAATAAGGCGCCTGCCGGGCGTGGCAAGCCATCGGCCCCATAACACCGAAAGCATACCTATAACCAATCAAGCCCGGATCGCGCGGCTCGGCCCTGCGCGAGGTGATCGGGCAGGCGGAAACACGGCCTGACAAGGCCAGCGGCGCAATCCCGCGCTGGGCCAGCCATTGCGATGACCGCGCTCGACCAGCTGTGCGGTCTAGCCATGCAACAGCCCGTCGGCGATTTCGATCACCGCGATATCGGCGAGTTGCGCCAGCAGCGACTGGGTCATCCGTCCCGATTACACGGGGGCAACACCGACGATCGGGGCAAGACCGGCATCAGTGAAGACCACAGCCCCGTTGGGACGGCGACCGCCTCGCGCGGCGACGAGCCGCGCTTTTCGGCCGGCTCGGGATCGACGCTCGTGTCCAACCCGATCCGCACAGGCAAGATCGACGGGGCGAACCGGCATGAGACAGATCTTGTGTCACGCCACTTCACCGAGAGGGGAAATCGGTTAAACTTCAATGCCTTGCTGGGAAAGTGGTCGGGGAGACAGGATTCGAACCTGCGACCCTCTGGTCCCAAACCAGATGCGCTACCAGGCTGCGCTACTCCCCGACACTTCTTCCACCTCGCCCCGCCCCCGGTGGGCCCGGCAGGATTCGAACCCGCGACCTAGCCGTTATGAGCGGCCAGCTCTAACCGCTGAGCTACAGGCCCTTGAATCAAGGCACCGGATGCAGGGCGATTGCCAGCCCCTACTCTGCCGGAACGGGGGAAACAAGCAGGGAAGACGGACCCGTGCGCGGCCTAGCCACAAGTGGCAGTGATAATTTCGGCCACGGTGCAGCTTTGCACCTTGCGGCGGGCAAGCTCGGCATAGACCGAAGACAGCCATTGATAGAGCGTTTCCACATCGGCCTGAGTGGCCGCGTAAGGCGTGTGGCCCGGCGCAAGGGTCGGGCTGTGGAACGACAGCACAAGCACCGGCAAGCCGCTGTCGAGGGCTATGTCGATGCCACGAAGAGCTTCCTCGGCGGTAACCCCTTCGGGTGTCAGCGCAATCCGCTCCAGCAGGCTGAGACGCGACATCGCCCCCATCGCCCGTGGGATCCGCGCGCCCAGCCGTTGCAGGCCGGTTCCCAGATTGCGCAGCAGGCCCCAATGGACACTTGTCACCGGCAGTTCGAGCAGTCGGCGTTCGTCATCGACCCAGTACGGCGCGAGGGGATGGCGCGTGTAGTCCGGCCCGCCTTTTGCACGGTAATCGAACAGCGAACGCACCGAAGTGTCGATGCGGATCCCGGCGGTCTTGAGCAGATCGGCGGTGTGCGGGCCGAGGCCGTACCGGCCTGCGCGATAGATCAGCGGCGGTGTTCCGAAGACGGTTTCGATCCGGTCACGCAGCGCCATGAACTTCGCCGCTTCAAGCGCGGGCGGAAGATTGCCGGCAAAGGAGTTGTGGCCGCTGACTTCTTCCTCGAAAGGCGGATTGACCCATGGGTGAAGCTGCACGCCTACCTCCGCAGTGCCGCGCCGCACTGCATCAGCAATGATTTCGGCAGCGGCAGGATCGGTCGCGATCGGCCAGTCCACCAGGTAAACCGGGTGCGCCCCGATTCCTTCGCAGAAGCTCTGGAAGCGCGGTATCGCCGCGACATGGGACAGGCCATATCCGTCGCGGCGGAAGGGTGCGATCCAATCGAACTCTTCCTCGGTATCGACAGTCAGCAAGACGCGCTGGCCGAAATCGGGAGCAAAGCCTGCTTGCGCGCCAACGGAAGGTGGCGCAAGCATCGAACCGGTGGCCATGATTACCTTCTCCTTGCACCCGTTACCTTGTTAGGCAGCTTACGCTGCTCCGGCGGCGTTGTCTTTCGCTCCGTCGCCGGTCAGCCCCCGGTGGACCGTCAGCAGTGGTAGGGTAAGCAGGATGACGGCGCCATCACGCACCAGATCACCACCCGCCGCGCGGGCCTCTGCCCGGGCCAGTCGCAGTGTGAAGCCGGCGCCGAACAAACCGGGGTTGATGATGCTGTCGGTCACCCGCGCGGTGGCGGCGAAGAGGTCTTCCTCCTGCGCAAGCGCGGCCGGCAAGGTGCAGGACAGTCGCGCCATCGCGGTCCCGTTGCCGATCAGCGGGTCAAGTTGTGCCTCCAGCCGCTCATCCGCAGCGCAGGCGGCAGCCAGGCTCGCCACAAGCCGCCACAGCATCGCCTCGGCGTCCTCATGGTCGCTGGCCACGAGCAGGCTGGCATCAGGCGCCAGAGCCAGCGCGATTCCGGCATTGCGGGGTTCCAGCACCGGGGCCAGCTGTTCGAGCGTGCGGCGGAGGAGTTGCGCCAGATCCGCCTCGCCCGGCTCGATTCCAAGGGCGCTTGTTTCAAGCAAGGCCAGCCGGTCGAGTTCGTCAAAGCCCGCGAGGATCCGTGCCGCATCTGCCGCAATGGCGGCTGCGAGCGCACGGTATTCGTTGGGAGCCGGGCCAAACAATTGCTGCTGGATCACTTCGGCATAGCCCTGCACCGCAGTGACCGGCGTGCGCAATTCATGGAGCAACTGGCGGATACGATCGGCTTCGCGGGCTTCGGGCCGCTGGGCAGAACCGGCTGCTGCAAGCGATCGGCGGAAGCGTCCGGCATAGCCGGTGAAATGGCCCTCGGGGCTGAAGCTGGGTTGCGCATCGAGGATCCAGTCACCCGCAATCGGCTCTGCCCCGTCGAGGGTGAAGGGCGTACCGGAGATCGGTTGACGACGCGCAAAGGCGCGGGCGACGGCGGTGTCTTCGCGACCCCGGCTTGGGCTCGGCTGAGCGGCCGAAAGACGCCCACCCAGCAGCCTGAGCCCGACGACCATCGCGCCGGCTTCGCTGCTCGCCCATTCAATCCGGCCCCCGGCATCGGCGACAAAGCCAAAGCTGGCAATGCGCTGGTCAGCCTTTTCGGGCAATTCCTCCAACGGCAGCCGCGGAGAGAGTTCGGCATCGATGCGGTTTTCGCCGCGTTCGCGGCGGAACTGGGCGATGCGTTCGACCAGTGCGGAAATCTCGCTGCGTCCGGTCTCGTCGCGGTCGCGGTTATGCAAGGGCTGCCTCGCCGGAGTGACGGAACGCCGCGCGACCGGGGGCGCTTGCGGCGTGGGTGCAGGTTCGGGTGAGGGCGCGGCATCATGGTGCGCCATCCGGGCATCGCCTTCGGCCTGTTCGGGGCGGGGCAAGCCGCGGTCATGGATGCCGAGCCGGTCGAGCAGGGCTTCGGCATCAACCGGCAAATCGCGGCGCCGGCGCAAGAATCCGCGCGCGCGCACCGGCAGGCGGGGGATCAATGCCGACCAGTCCTCGGGGGAAAGCTCGGCCCGGGTGATCGCTGCGGCAGCAACTTCTGGTTCGTGATCGGCTAGGTGCGCGGCCAGATCTGCGCTGCGGAACCGCCAGCCCGGCTCGCGAATCATTCGCGCGCGTTCTGCGGCCGGGATCGCTTCGGCCAGCGCATCCATCCTTAGCCACGCTGCCGCAACAAGGCTCTGGTCGCGCCGCCCGCCGCGGTGCAGCCGCTCTTTGCCGAGCAAGTCGAGCAATTGCCGGTATTGCGTGCGCAACCCCGCCTCGCCGGTGGCGCGCTGACGCAGCACTGTGGCAAGGCGATCGTCGAAAAACAAACAGTTACTCCCCTCAGGTCGCCGCAATCGGCGACACTGCAACCCGAATCAGTGCCGCGCTTTTTCGGGCAACATCACCACCTAGTGCAGGCCGCCTGCCATCTTCTATCAGTATGATCCGATTGTCACAGTCTGACGTGCATGCTGCGTTGCAAAGCGGGACAATTGCTGGCAGACCTAATAATATTAGCGAAGCGAGCCTTCCGGCGCGCCTCTTCTTACTCTTGAATGATAAGGCCCGTGGCGTTGCTGTGTGGTGAGCGGCGCGGTGCAGGAGGAGTTTAACCCAAGTGGCCAATCTGGACGATATCGACCGCCGCCTGTTGGCGGAACTGCAGGCGGAAGGCCGGGTGACCAATGTCGAACTGGCGCAGCGCGTCGGGTTGACCGCGCCGCCGTGCCTCAGGCGGGTGCGCGGGCTTGAGGAAGATGGAGTGATCCGCGGCTACCATGCCGATCTTGACCCCTCGAAACTTGGTTTTGCCATCACCGTGTTTGCCATGGTCAGCCTCAAGAGCCAGGCCGAATCCTCCCTACGCGAATTCGAGGAACACATGCGCGCGCTACCCGAAGTGCGCGAGTGCCACATGCTCAACGGCGAAATCGACTTCATTCTCAAGATCGTCAGCAAGGATCTTCAGGCCTTTCAGGAATTCCTGACCGGCAAGCTGACACCGGCTCCCAATGTCGAAAGCGTGAAAACCTCGCTGACGATCCGTACCGCCAAGCAGGAGCCGGGCGTCCCGCTTTGAGCGGGGCAGGGCCGGGCGATGAAGATCGACGAGCCTGCAGCGCCGGTTGTCACGCAAGCCGCCGATGAAGGCGAAGGCTCGCTGCACCTGCCGATGGAACAGCGGGCGGACGGAACGCTGGTGATAGACCTGCTGCCGCTTGCCCCGCCGCCAAGCGCATGTGTGGCGGAGGAACCCGACCCTCTCAATCCTGAAATCATCGTCTGCCGCGAAACCGCGCCTTCGGCGCGCATCGGCCACGATATTCTGCCCGATGTCGACGATTTCGGGATCGGCATTCCGCGCGCAGGCATCAGGCTATCCGGTACGGCAACGATGGAGGCCAACACCATCAACAAGAGCGTCGGAGGCATCAACGCCAATGGCGGCGAGGTGCGGCTGAAGATCGACTTTTAATGCAGTTTGAGCCGCGGCCGCACGATGCGGTTTACCCGGCCGATCAGCATCAGGAAGGTGCCTTTGACCCAGCCGTGAATGCCCCACAGGTGCAGGCGGTAAAGCGAGGTGTAGATGAACCGCGCCAGCCGTCCTTCGATCGCGAGACTCCCGCCAACCAGATTGCCCATCAGGCTGCCGACGGTCGAGAAGCGGCTGAGCGAGATCAGCGAGCCCTTGTCCCGATAGACGAAGTGTTTGAGCTTTTTGCCCTTCTGCATGCGCACGATATTGTCGAATACGGTGTTTGCCATCTGGTGGGCGGCCTGCGCGCGGGGCGGAATCGGGCGATCCTGGCCGGTGGGGATGTAACTTGCGCAATCGCCAAGGGCGAAGATCCTGTCATCGTCAACGGTCTGGAGCGTGTCGCGCACCACGAACTGGTTGCGGCCATTGGTTTCGAGCCCGAGGCTTGAGAGGAATTCCGCGCCTTTGACCCCGGCGGCCCAGACCATCAGGTCGGATTCGATGGTCTGGCCGTCCCTGGTCACCAGCGCGCGCGGCCCGGCTTCGATCACCTGCGTGCTTTCCATCACCCGCACCCCGAGCACGGTCAACTCGTGGTGCGCGGCACGTGACAGACGTTCGGGCAGCAGCGGCAGGATACGCGGGCCAGCTTCGATCAGTGTCACCTTGAGCCGGCTCTCGTCGAACACTTCGAGCCCATAATGGCTGAGCGCGCCCGCGGCATTGTAAAGTTCCGCCGCCAGCTCCACGCCTGTCGCCCCGGCACCGACGATGGCGACCCGCACCAGTTCATCGGCGCCCGGATCCTTCATCATTGCCCGGCTGACACGCAGGCAGTGATTCAACAGCCGGGTGCGGAAGCGTTCGGCCTGCTCGCGCGAATCGAGGTAGAGGCAATGTTCCTTTACGCCAGGCACGCCGAAATCATTCGAGATCGACCCGACCGCCAGCACCAGAATGTCGTAACGGATGGTGTGCTGGCCGATCAGCTCGCGCCCGTCCTCATCGTGGACCGGGGCAAGGCTGATGGTCTTGGCCTCGCGGTCGATGCCGTCGAGGCTGCCCTGAAAGAAGCGATAGCCCCAGCGATAACAATGTCCGCGGTAGCCGACTTCATCGAGATTCGCATCGAGCGATCCGGCCGCGACTTCGTGCAGCAAGGGCTTCCAGATGTGGCTGAGGTTCTGGTCGACAAGGATGATGTCGTGAGCTTTCCGTCCGTATTTCGCGCCCAGACGGCGCACCAGTTCCAGCCCTCCGGCACCTCCGCCGACGACGACGATCTGGGTCTTGCGGCTCATCGACAACTCCTTCGCGCCCAAACAGCGCAAGCGGATCCCGATGGGGAAGAGGCGCTGGCGATAGCCGAAACCCTGTCCCCGACCGAGGCCCGCCCGAAGCTGTTACGCGATTTCTTGCTGCATTGCAGCATCATTTGTCTCAGCGGCTTGCCGGGCCAAGGCTTCGCTGCCCCGCATCCCTCAGGCCTCGCGCTCGTCCAGCCACTTTTCGAGCCACTTGATCGAATAATCGCCATTGAGCACATCATCCTGCCTCAGCAGCTCCTGGTGCAGCGGGATGTTGGTCTTAACCCCTTCAACCACCATTTCCTCCAGCGCGCGGCGCAGGCGCATGATGCATCCTTCGCGGGTGCGGCCATAAACGATCAGCTTGGCAATCATGCTGTCGTAGAAGGGCGGAATACGATAGCCCGCGTAAAGTCCTGAATCGACCCGCACGTGCATGCCGCCCGCCGCATGATAATAAGTCACAAGGCCGGGCGAAGGCGCGAAATTGAACGGGTCTTCGGCGTTGATCCGGCATTCGATCGCGTGGCCTTTGAACTCGAGTTCATCTTGCGTCACCGACAGCGGCTTGCCTTCCGCAATACGGATCTGTTCGCGCACCAGATCGACGCCGGTGATGGCTTCGGTGACAGGGTGTTCGACCTGCAGCCGGGTGTTCATTTCGATGAAGTAGAATTCGCCGTCTTCCCACAGGAATTCGATCGTCCCTGCGCCGCGATAGGCCATATCGCGCATCGCCTGGGCGCAGACCTCGCCCATGCGGTGGCGTTCTTCGGGGGTGATGACGGGCGAGGGGGCTTCTTCCAGCACCTTTTGGTGGCGGCGTTGCAGCGAACAATCGCGTTCGCCCAGATGGATCGCGTTGCCGTTGCCATCGCCGAATACCTGGAATTCGATATGGCGCGGATTGCCGAGATATTTCTCGATATAGACCGTCGCATCGCCAAACGCGGCCTTGGCTTCGCTGCCAGCCTGCTGGATCAGCGTTTCGAGCTGGTCCGGCCCGTTGCACACTTTCATGCCGCGCCCGCCGCCGCCGCTGGCGGCCTTGATGATCACCGGATAGCCAGCGGCTTCGGCAATCGCCTTGGCTTCGGCGATATCGGAAACCGCGCCATCCGAGCCGGGGACCAGCGGCAGACCGAGCGCGCCTGCGGTGCGCTTGGCCTCGATCTTGTCGCCCATGGTGCGGATATGTTCGGGCTTGGGGCCGATCCAGGCGATGTCATGCGCCTCGACGATGTCGGCGAACTTGGCGTTCTCCGACAGGAAGCCATAACCCGGATGGATTGCATCGCATTGGGCGATTTCCGCTGCCGAAATGATGTTGGCAATATTGAGATAGCTGTCGGTTGCAGGCGGCGGACCGATGCAGACGGCGTGGTCGGCCAGCCGCACATGCATCGCATCGGCATCGGCGGTGGAATGCACCGCGACGGTTTCTATCCCCATTTCGTGGGCCGCGCGATGGATGCGCAGCGCGATCTCGCCGCGATTGGCGATCAGGATGCGTTTGATCCCCATGGCTTTACGAAATCACGACGAGCGGCTGGTCGAACTCTACCGGCTGGGCGGTTTCGATCAGGATAGCCGTCACTGTGCCCGCGCGCGGCGCGGTAATCGGGTTCATCACCTTCATCGCCTCGACGATCAGCAGGGTATCGCCTTCCTTGACCGCCTGACCAACCGTGATGAACGGCGCAGCGCCAGGTTCCGGCGTGAGATAGCAGGTGCCGACCATCGGCGATTTCACCGCGCCGGTCATGTCCGGTCCGGCGACGGGTTCAGGAGCCGTGGGCGCTGCAGCAGGTGGCGTTGTCGCGGCTGCCGTCGGAGCGGGCGCAGCCGCATAGACCGGCGCGGCCGCAGCCACAGCCCCGCGCGAGACGCGGATCTTGCGATCATCGTCCTCGACCTCGATTTCGGTCAGCCCCGTTTCGTTGAGCAATTCGGCCAGTTCGCGCACCAGCGCGGCGTCGATATTCATGCCGGACTTTCGTCCGCCCGACTTGCTGCCCTCGGCACCGTCGTTTGCCATGTATGTCCCTTGTTTTGTGAAACGCCCGTTGTGCGCGTGGGACTATTGCCGCGAATTGCGGCTGGCAAGTGGCAAGGGTGCAAAATGTGAAAGTCCGGTGACGAATCAGACCTGCCCGGACGCTACGGCTTCCAATGCGATGCGGTAGGAATCGGCGCCGTGTCCCTCTACGGTCATGGCGGCGGCCATGCCGACAAAAGACACGTGGCGGAAAGCCTCGCGGGTTTTCGGGTCGGAGAGGTGGACTTCGATCACCGGGGTCCGGATTGCCCGACACGCATCCAGCAACGCGATCGAGGTGTGCGTATAGGCCGCCGCATTGAGCAGCACCGCCCGCGCGCCTTCCGCCTGCGCCTCATGCAGCCAGTCGACCAGCATCCCTTCGTGATTGGTCTGGCGCATCTCGATCTCGAGTCCGAGTTCGCGGGCGCGATCCTCCAGCATCCCGGCGATATCATCGAGCGTGGTGGTGCCATAAATCTCCGGCTCGCGCGTTCCGAGGAGGTTGAGGTTGGGGCCGTTGAGGACGTAGACGAGGTTGGTCATGAGGCGGGGATAGCGGGAAGGCCGCCCTTGGCAAAGTCGCTTTGCCGCCGGTGAGAGTGATGATACGGTTTCCATATGACATCTGACGTCAAATACTTGCTTATCTTGTTGCTTTTCGGGTCGCTTACGGCCTGTCAGCCGCCAGTGATCGACATTTCGGTCAAGCAGTCAGGCGGCCGCACTATGCTTCGGTTCTCCCAGGTTTGGGGCGTTGTTTTCAGGGAACGCGAGATTCCGTGCATCAAGCATATCGGCCTATATGAGCAGGGCGATGACGGAATGGCCGACTATGTCTGGTCGATCATGGTTGACGGCGACAAGCAATGCACCGATGTCGCCGCTGTGGAAGTCGGGATGGTGCCGAAGGGATGGCAAGAGGTCGAACCTCTGAACGTCGTGGCCGGACAGACCTACTTTGTCGAGGCGCACGGCATCGGCTTTGGCGGAACAAAGGTCACGTTCTGATTGTGATGAAATTCCCTGCCACGCCTTTTCGCACCTGAAGCTGGGCGGTGCTACCGGTCAACGCCCTTGACCTTGCCCCATTGCCGCGCCGCAGTGTAGCCAAGGTATCCGGTGCCGAACAGCGCATAGAGCGGTTCGGGAAGGCCGTTCAGGTATGCGTTCATGCCCGCCGCGATGTCCTTCGCCGCCGCCGGGTGGAAGGCGGAAAGCAGCCCCATCGGCAGGGCGGTCAGCAACAGGATGTACATCACATAGAGAAAGCTCGGGCGCGCGCGGCTGGTCCAGGGGTCGGCGGAATTGGCTTCGGCGACGATCGCCTGCAATTGCGCCTCGATCATCCGCATTTCCTGACTGCCTTCGAGCGCGATCAGTTCCAGCTTGGCCTTGGCGCGCGCCTCTTTGTCGGGGATGATCTTGTCGATGATCGAGGAAATCGGGCCGATCAATACGTCGAGAATGGCCATCTTGTGCGCTCCTTGGTTGAGTCGCGCGCAAAATGACCAAATGGGTTAAAGTAGGAAAATGATTTAACCTACTCTGCGCCCGCTTCGGCCAGCAATCGCTGCGCCAGCGCCAGATGCGGACGGTCCAGCATCGCGCCGTCGAGCGCCACCACGCCTGCGCCGGGATGATCGGCAAAGGCCTGCACCACCGCGCGAGCATGGGCCAGTTCCTCCGCGCTGGGGGTGAAGGCGGCGTTGATCGGATCGACCTGCGCCGGGTGGATTGCCAGCATGCCCCTGAACCCGGCTGCGCGCACGCCGCGCGCCCGCTTCTCCAACGCCTCAAGGTCGCGGAATTCCGGCTGAACCGTCTCGATCGCCGCCACCCCGGCCGCGCTCGCCCCGATCAGACACAGGCTGCGCGCCATTTCATAGGTATGGCCATATTCGCCGTCGGCACCGCGTTGTTCGCTCGCGCCGAGCGCTGCCGACAGATCTTCCGCCCCCCAGCTCATTGCCACCAGCCGCTGGCGACCCGGATAATCGCCTGCATATTCGCCGGTCCGAAACATCGCCGCCGCCGTTTCGGTCACCAGCGCAGCGATCAGTGTCCGGCCCTGCGGGATGCCGTTAGCGGCTTCCAATGCGGTCAGATAGTGGTGCAACTGCGCAATATCGCCTGCACCCTCGGCTTTGGGCAGGAACACCCCACCGGGGCGCGAGGGTATAATCGCGGCAAGATCGGCGATGCAATCGGCCGTGGGAAGCGGGTTGATCCGCACCCACAGCCTTGCCCCATTGTCGCCGACCGCAATCTGTTCGGCGACCATCGCGCGGGCTGCCGGCTTGTTTTCAGGCGAGACCGAATCTTCCAGATCAAACAGCGCGATGTCGGCGGGGCTGGCCTGCGCCTTGCCCATCTTCTTTTCGCTGTCGCCCGGCGCGAATAGCCACGAACGCATACGCGGCAGGGAAGGGGGGGCGGCGTGATGATCGCTCATGGGGTGCTTCCTCTCTGGCCGCAGCTTACGAAGCGCGGGCGGCAAGGACAAGCCTAGAACGAACCTTCCACATCCAGCGTGAAAATCGTCCCGAAGCGGCGATCACGCTGTTCGGTGAAGGCGGGAAGCCCCGCCGCGCGGTCGGCAAAAATGGTGCGTTCGAACCTGTCGGCCTGGCCAAGGATGTTGCCCATCGTGGCGCGCAGCGTCATGCCCGCCACATCCTTGTTTTCGACAAAGGCGGACAGGAAGGCAAAACCTGGGTCATTGAGCGAAATCTCGTCCAGCCGCACCGAAAGTGCATTTTCGCGCCAATCGCCTGCCGCGCCGAACGCCCATGATGTCCCCGAAAGATCATGCCGCAGGTTCATGTTGAGATCGATCAGCCGGTTGCCCGATAATTCGCGGGTGAACCCCAGGAGCGGATCGCGCACCGCGCTCCCCGCGAGCCCGAGGCCGAGATCGATCCGGGTGCCTTTCCAGCCGAAACGGTCAGACAGCAGGGTCGCATTGCCGTTCAACCCATAACGCGTTGCCGAAGGCAGGTTGCCCGGTGCCTGTCCGCCGCCGGCAATCGGGATCTGGTCGACAATATCGGTGATATCTTCGAAAAACGTGCGCAGGTTGAGATTGCCGAGCGTGCCGACCCGCCAACTTGCCTCCAGTTCGTAGACCCAGCTCTGCTGCGGCACGAGGTTGGCATTGGTTACGTTCTCGCGATCCTGATCGAGATCGACCGAGGCAATGAAATCGAAGAAATTGAGCTGGCCAACGACCCGCTCGATCCGCCCGGACAGGTTGAGCGCCTCGTCGGCTTTCCAGTCCAGCGCGGCAAAGCCTTTGGGCCGCCAGAAGGAACGCGTGAGGCCGAGCGGGCCAGCCTGGCTGATCCGCGAATATTCCGCCCCGGCCGAAAGCTGGAGCTGCAGGTTGCTGGCCAGCGGACGGCTGTAGGTCAGACCTGCATCGGCGCGATCCTCGTCCACGCGGTCGCTTGCGCCGGGCAGCGGGACCGCCTCCAGCTCGCCTCCGGCATCACGCACCGCGAGCGCCGAATCGATCTCGAGGAAATTCCGCACGCCCTCGACCGCAGCGACGATATTTCCCCCCGCACCGGCAAAGGTATATTCCGAACGCAGAATGGTTTCGCCTTCGTCGGCATCGCGGACGAACAGCGAGCCTTGCGGTGCCGAGCCGTCGGCGAAGCTGGTGACGACCTGGCTGGTGGTCGGGCTGTCTTCATAGCGGTGATAGGCGATCAGCTTCAATCGACCCGGGCCCAAAGCGAACTGGTAATCCAAGCCGAGTTCGAAATTGAATTCGTCTTCGCTGCTGCGCAGGATGCGGGTGCGATCGAAGGTAAGACCGGGGGTACGCTGCGACGAGAGCTCCGTCTCTCGAAACAGAAATCCTTCCACCTGACCCGTCAGATTGAGAACGTTGGCATTGTCGGCGATGCGGGTGAAAGAGCCCGAAAGGCCGGGCCGGTCGGAATTGAAATTGGACTGTTCGTCGCGCAGCGCGACCAGCATTCCAGCGGCGTCGAAGACCTGTTCCAACCCTTGATTGCCGCGACGCTGGGAATCGTTCTCCAGCGCCAATGTCCAATCGGTCTTGGCCCCGCCGCCTGCCAGCGCGACCGAGCCATTGAGGAGCCGCGCAGGAGTCCCGAAACTGCGAAACTGCGGCGAATAGCGGAATTGCCCGGCAACGCGCCCGCTCGATTGGGTAACGACATTGAGCACCTGTCCCGTCAGCCCGCCGATATCCAGGCTGGCCCCGTCCACCAGCTCCAACCGCACCACATCCTCCACCGGAATGCGGCGCAGGGCGTCGACTGGGCCATTGGACTTGCCCGAAATGCGCCGACCATTGATCAGGACATTGGTATCGGCCTGGCCAAGCCCGCGCGCGCCGCCGCCCTCGCGGATCGCAAAGCCGGGCACCTGACGCGCCATGTCGAGCGCACTGCGCGGCGCGAAGCGGGCGAAATCATCGGGCGCAAAGGTGCTCCGGGTGCTACCCGTGCCGGGTTCGCCCGTCTGATCTTCGCTACTTTCTTCAACAGATGATCCCGGCTCTCCGAAAGAGGCAAAGTCCTCCGCGCACAACGGCGCGGCAAGCCCTGTGCCGATCAAGGGCAGCAAGGCCATGCGCTGCAGCCGGAATGCAAGGTAGCGGGACTGGTTCATCAATGTTCTATCAGCGCAAATGCGATGCAATGTCGATGCATTCTTTGCCTGTGTCTCGCCCAACCGACCTTGCGGTTCGACGAAAGGCACTTCCTGCAATGTCAGGCAGTTTCCCCCGGCTCCATCAGCGCAGCAATACCCGGAATCGTGATGCTGCGATCGCCGCCGAAATCCTCGCGCACCACGACCAGCCCGCCGCGTTCGAGATGATCGAGCAGGCGGCGCACCCGGCTGGGTGAGGAACTGCCATAGAGCCGGGCGAGTTCATCTTCATCGGGCATTGGACCGCCGGTCGCTGCGGCGACGACCAGCGCAAGATAGGGGGCGAGCACATCCTCGTCGACGTTGGCGGCCATGTCCTCGACCATCCTTCGCCTGGGTGGGTCGAGCCGGTCGAGACCTGCGAGCGCGAAGGCGAACAGGCGGCGAAACGCAGCCAGATCGATATGCGCGCTGGCAATGGCGCGCTGGCGGCAGCGGATCACGAAATCGCGGAACAGCGCGGCGACCGGACGAAAGGTCGCGTCTTCGCTTGCGGCAATCTCGCGGATCACGGCGGTTGTGGAGGATGGACCATCGGCAGCGGTAGCCCTGCCATCGGCGGTTTGCGGCAATGGTGCGGAAAGAGGCGTTTGGGTGCGTGGCGGCGGCGGGGTCGGGGGCAGGGATGACGGCTCAAGAATACCCGGGGCGCTCGATAGCGCCCGCTCCAACTCCACTGCGGGGCGCGCTGCAGCCGCCGGCCGGGGCGCAGGCTGGGCGCTGGCGGCCTCGGCAAGGCGATCGGTGAGCAGCGCCTCCATTTCCTCACCCGGTGCATCGGGCAGGGGGATCAGCGCGGCCGCGGTGTTCTTGCCAGAGGAGCGGACCGAGCCGATCTGCACAGCCACCGGGCGGCGGCTGATCGCCGGGCCAAGCCCTAGAAACTGCCCACGCTGCAGATCGCGGATGCGTTCGGCCTGCCGCCGATCCATGCCAAGCAGGTCGGCGGCGCGCTGCATGTCGATATCCAGGAAGGTGCGCCCCATCAGGAAATTCGAGGCTTCGGCCGCGACGTTCTTGGCCAGTTTGGCGAGGCGCTGGGTGGCGACGATCCCGGCCAGCCCGCGCTTGCGTCCGCGGCACATCAGGTTGGTCATCGCCGCCAGCGTCAGGCGGCGGGTGTCGTCATTCATCTCGCCCGCGGCGGCGGGGGCAAACATCTGCGCTTCGTCGACCACCACCAGCGCGGGATACCAGTATTCGCGCGGGGCATCGAACAGCGCGGTCAGGAACAATGCGGCGCAGCGGATTTGCTGTTCGACCTCCAGCTCCTCCAGTGCCAGCACAACGGAAGCGCGGTGCTGGCGCACCCGCCCGGCCAGCGCCTCGATCTCCTTGGGCGAATAGGCAGCAGCATCGATCACGACATGGCCGAAATGGTCGGCCAGGGTGACAAAATCGCCCTCGGGATCGATCACCACCTGCTGCACCATGCCGGCGCATTCCTCCAGCAAGCGGCGCAAGAGGTGCGACTTGCCCGAGCCGGAATTGCCCTGCACCAGCAGTCGCGTGGCGAGCAGCTCCTCGAGATCGATGAAGATGCTCTGCCCGCTTGAGTCCCGGCCGATGTCGATCTGTGCGCTCACGCCACCGGCTTAGGCAGGTGCAAGCATGGCGCAAAGGCGCAAGGCGCAAGTTTTCCAGTGATTAGACGGGATCCGGCGACATTCCCGTTGAACGGCGCTTGCGACGGGGAAGAAACTTGTCAGCGCAGCAGGGTGTGCGGGGCATTCTGCGATGATGCGCGCAGGAAGGATGTGACGTCCCGGCCCCTGCAAGGTGTAGACACTGCAACCAGACTGATGCCCATCGCCCTTGCGGCCATGCTACTTTGCAACAGGCTGTTACCCGCATAGGGCCCTGGAAATGCGTGCCGACAGCCCGTGCCGCCGCACCTCGTTTCGCAGCATTGCTATTCCTCTGATCGGGATGTGTGTGATCATCGCTTTGCTAGCTCCGCCCCGCCTATCAAGAGAACCCGCCTATCAAGAGAAATTGTCGGCTGCGGCCCTGCGCCCCAAGTATATCAGATTGAAAGCTGGCTCCTTGCGGTAAGGGCTTTCGAATTCGACCCGTTCGACGCGAACATCCGTCAGGCTCTTTCGCAGCGCCGAGACGAAATCAGCATCTTCTGCATCGGTCGACCAGAGCGCGAAGACGCCGCCCGGTTTCAACCTTTCGGTGATCGCGGCGATGGCTTTGGCGCTGTAGAACCGCGCGCTGGCGTCGCCGATGAAATGCTTGGTCGAATGATCGATGTCGATCAGGATCACATCGTGGAGTTGGCCGGGCACTGCGGGACGGAAACCTTCCGGTGTTGCCGCAAGCGCAAAGAAATCCCCCTGGTGCAGAATACAGCGCGGGTCATCGGCGACGAGCTTGCCGAGCGGGAGCAGGTGGTCGCGGTGCCACTGGATCACCTCGGGTATCAGTTCGACAACAGTCAGTCTTCCGATCCGCGGATCGCGCAGCACGGCTTCGGCCGTATAGCCGAGGCCCAGCCCGCCGACGACGGCATCCAGATCTTCACCATGGGTCATCGCCAGGGCCATCTGGGCAAGGGCAATCTCGCCATCCACAAACTGGCTGGACATCAGGTAGCCTTCATTCAGCTTGATCTCCCAGATGTCCTCGCCGTTCGGGGCGAGGCGGCGGCGGCGCAGCACAAGTTCTCCGATCGGGGTCTGTTCCCAGGCAAGCTCTTCAAACATCGGGGTCATGCACATGTCGTAGCCCGGTGAAGCTGCGACGGCATCTTCTTTGTTCATCCTCGCACTTGCCGCATTGGTGAGTTTGGCTTATCGGGCCGACATCTTCGCCGGACCCGGATCATTCCAGGTGGCTCGGCCCGGCGCCTATCCCCGGGATAACCTTACCCTTTCCTCCGGCTTGCTTCCTGCATCGCTGCCTATCGGTTCAGCGCGCAGGTCCATGCCGAGCGTCAGAACGCAAGCAAGGTTACGCATGACGAAACTCGAAACCATCAAGCCGGAATGGCTGTCCAACCCGCGCGGCGACATCCTGGCCGGTATCGTCGTCGCCCTTGCGCTCATCCCTGAAGCGATCGGCTTCTCGATCATTGCCGGGGTCGACCCGCGCGTGGGGCTTTATGCCTCGTTCTCGATCGCAGTGATCATTTCGCTGGTGGGCGGCAGGCCGGGGATGATCTCGGCAGCGACCGCCGCCATCGCGGTGCTGGTGCTGCCGCTGGTACGCGATCACGGCGTGGAATACCTGTTTGCCGCCACGATCCTGATGGGCGTGATCCAACTGATTGCGGGCTTTTTGCGGCTGAACATGCTGATGCAATATGTCTCGCGCTCGGTCATCACAGGGTTCGTGAATGCGTTGGCGATCCTGATCTTCATGGCGCAGTGGCCCGAACTGACTGGCGTGCCGATGCTGACCTATGCGCTGGTCGCAGGCGGCCTCACGATCATCTACCTGTTCCCCTATCTGACGCGCGCGGTGCCATCGCCGTTGGTTGCGATCGTGGTTCTGACCGTGCTGGTCTACTACACCGGCTTTGATGTGCGCAGCGTAGGCGACATGGGCGAACTGCCGACAACTTTGCCGATGTGGCTGATCCCCGATGTGCCGTTCACGCTGGAAACGCTCCGGATTATCCTGCCCTTCTCGGCGACGATGGCGGCGGTCGGCCTGCTGGAATCCATGATGACTGCGCAGATCGTCGATGATCTGACCGATACGCCGTCCGACAAGCAGCGCGAGATGAAGGGGCAGGGCATCGCCAATTTCTTCACCGGCTTTCTCGGCGGCATGGGCGGCTGCGCGATGATCGGGCAATCGGTCATCAACGTGAAATCCGGCGGCCTGACCCGGCTTTCCACCTTCGTGTCGGGCACGTTCCTGCTGTTCCTGCTGATGGTGCTGGGCGGACTGGTGGCGATCATTCCGATGGCGGCGCTGGTCGCGGTAATGATCATGGTGTCGATCGGCACGTTCTCGTGGCGTTCGATCAAGGATATCCGCTATCACCCGTGGCAATCATCGGTGGTGATGGTGGTCACGGTTGTTGTCACCGTGTGGACCCACGACCTTGCGCAGGGCGTGCTGTCGGGCGTGATCCTTTCGGGCCTGTTCTTCGCCAGCAAGGTCAAACGGCTGTTCGTCGTGGAATCGCAGCTGTCCGATGATGGCCGGACCCGTCAGTATCAGGTCTCGGGGCAGGTATTCTTCGCTTCATCGGAAAGCTTCGTCGAAGCGTTCGATTTCAAGGAGGTGCTTGACCGGGTGGTGATCGATGTCAGCGATGCGCAATTCTGGGATATCTCGGCGGTGGGTACGCTTGACAAGGCGATCCTGAAGTTCCGGCGCGAAGGCACGGCGGTGGAAATCGTCGGCCTCAACGAAACCAGCGCCGCTCTGATCGAACGCTATGCCACGCATGACAAGCCCGGCGCCGAAACGCAGCTGGGCGGGCACTGATGGGAGAAAGTTCAATGGAATTCATTCTCGCCGCGATCGACGCCTCGGCCCATGCGCCGGGCGTTTGCCAGTATTCTGCATGGGCTGCGAAGCGCCTTTCGATGCCGATCGAATTGCTGCACGTCGTCCAGCGTCAGGACGCGGTCGCCGCGCGGCGCGATCTGTCGGGCGCCATCGGGCTCGGTGTCAAAAGCGACCTGATGGAAGAACTGGTGCGGCTATCGGAAGAAAGCAGCCGCGCCGAGATCGAGAAAGGCCGGGTGCTGCTGGCGGCGGGCCAACGGATCATACGCGAGGCGGGGGTGGATGACGTCACCACACTGCACCGCCACGGCGGCGTGGTGGAAACGATCCTCGAACGTGAGGAGAATGCGCGCATCGTGGTGCTGGGCCGTCGCGGCACCGACCACGAATTCGCGCCGGATCATATCGGTTCGATGATCGAACGTGTGGTCCGTTCCAGCATCAAGCCGGTGATGATCGTGTCGCGCGCCTACTCGCAGCCGGAGCATGTGGTGTTCGCTTATGATGCCAGCCCCGCGGCGAAACGCGCGCTGGAACGGCTCGCCAATTCGCCGCTGTTCGATGGGCTGCCGGTCACCATCGTCATGGCCGAGGCCTCGGGCGAGGCCAAGCGCGCCGCCCTGGCCGAGGCAGAGGCGGTGTTCGCGCCCGGCCACCCGGTCAGCAGCGTGATCGACCCGGGCAAGGCCGAGAAGGTCATTGCGCAGGTTGTCGCCTCGGTTGAAAATCCCCTGTTGCTCATGGGCGCTTATGGTCATTCGCCGATCCGCAATTTCATCGTTGGCAGCACCACCACTGAAATGATTCGCACCATCCACGTGCCGGTTCTGCTGGTACGATAAGGCGGCGCCTGATCCTGCAGCCTTGCGCGCGATGCTGGTCGCCCGGCGCGCGGAATTCCTGGCCGGGGATGTAATATCGGCTTACGGCCGCGCACCGGGCAGGCTCGGACAGGACAGCGTCGGCCGATTATCGCGGATCGATGCAATGCAGGTTCAGAACGTGGCGCTGGCACAGGCGCGGCGCGGCAAAGTTGGACGCGGCCCTACGGGCAAGGCGCTGCGCCGCATGGACGAAGGCGAACAAGGCAATTGCCTCAAAAGCGGTGCCGACATCGCGCCGACTTTCCTCGAACATGGCCTATCGGTTGCAATGGGTATCAAGTGCGAGACGGGGGCTAGTCGCAGGATGCCGATCCGCACCATCAAATGGGTTGGCCGTATTCCGACGCGGACGATCTCCGCTCGTCAATGCCTTTTGCAGGTACTTTCGCGCTGATCCAAGGCAAGGAAAACCCCGCCGACTCTGTGAGTTGCGGGGTTTTGCGCGATGGTGGGCGTAGCAAGGATTGAACTTGCGACCCCTACGATGTCAACATAGTGCTCTACCACTGAGCTATACGCCCGCACCATCGGACCGACCTCTGAACGAGGCGGAGGCGGCCCTTACCGCGTCACCGGCAAGGGCGCAAGTGATTCGCTTATCTAGCCCGCTTCCTCGAATACCCGTTCCACTTCCAGCACAAGATCGCGCAGGTGGAACGGCTTGGACAAGACCTTTGCACTGGGCTGTTCGCGGCTGGCGCGCAAGCTGACGGCGGCAAAGCCGGTGATGAACATCACCTTGGTGCGGGGCGAAATCTCCGCGCAGCGCTGAGCCAGCTCGATCCCGTCCATTTCGGGCATGACGATGTCGGACAGCAGCAGATCGAAGTCCCCGCTTTCGAGCAGCGGTATCGCCTCGGTGCCGCGGTCGACCGCGCTCACCCGGTAACCGGCATTGGTCAACGCGCGTTCGAGGTAGGTGCGCATCGCCTCTTCGTCTTCGGCGAGCAGGATATGGGGAGCATTGGTCGCGGTCATGGCAAGCCTGTTAGCAGGCCGTGCTTAAGAAATCTTTGTTTCCGAGGCCCGCAGATCGTGGTTCCCGCACGCAAGGGCGCGATCAGGCTTTGACAGGCAGACGCAAAGGCGGCAGCAGGGTGAACGAAATGTCGCCCCTTTTCCCGGATACGCCCGACGCCGATTGTCACTCCACGGGTGAAGGCCCGGGCCTGATCGGTGGCAATGTGCCGGGCCTCGCCGGCAGTGCGGCCTTTTCCTATATCGCCCCGCGCCGGATGCGCCTGCCCGTGTTGGTGGCGGTGCCCCACGCCGGGCGTGCCTATCCGCCGCACGTGTTGGCGCGGATGCGCGATCCGGATGGTGCAAAATTGCGGCTTGAAGACCGGCTGGTCGATCGGCTCGGCCATGCGATCGCGCAAGCGACCGGCGCCGCCTTGCTGGTGGCCCATGCGCCGCGCGCCATGCTTGATCTCAACCGCGCCGAGGACGATATCGACTGGGACATGGTCGAAGGCGGCAGGCCGGAAGAACTCGGACCTGCGCGAGCTGTCGGGCCGAGCGGCAACCGCCGCGCCCGCAGCGGGCTGGGGCTGGTGCCGCGGCGTCTGCCTGGATCGGGCGAAATCTGGCGCGGGCGTCTGGGCCTGGCGGAACTCGATGCCCGGATCGTGGGGATCCACCGTGCCTATCACGAATTTGTCTGCGCTCAATTGACGCAGATCCGCGATGCATGGGGCGCGGCGCTGTTGATCGATCTGCATTCAATGCCCCCGCTGCGCCCGGTCGAGGGCGAGGCGCACGCGCCGCAGATCGTGCTGGGTGATCGGTTCGGGGTTTCGTGCCATCATGGTTTGATGGGCAGGGCGTTGCTCCATCTTGAGTCGAGCGGCTGCCCGGCGGCGCAAAACCGGCCCTATTCAGGCGGCTACGTGCTCGATCGTCATGGCGCGCCGGAGCGGGGCATTCATGCGCTCCAGGTCGAGGTTTGCCGTGCAACATATCTTGATCGCAAGCTTGCCGAACCGGGCGAGGGGATGGGCGCGATGGCCGCGCTGCTCGGCTCGCTGGTGCGCGCGATGGGCGCAGAGACCGCGCTGCTCGGCGGCGGCGACGCGACCATGCAAGCCGCCGAGTAGGCCGGTTCCGGCGTCTGTCCTGATAAGGAACGACAAGAAACCACCTCGCCGCATGAGGGGGGATTGCGCGAGGTGGTCAAGGTTCAGGGGAATTGCGCTTTTGTCAGCGCCTCGCTGACGGCGCATGAGGGACACGCCGCCAGTGCAAAGGATGTGGGAAGGATAGCGGCGCTTTTCAAGAACGTCGCCCAACGCGCCAAGCCATGCTTTTCGCTCTGTCGGCGCGGCCCCCGCTTTGACGGAGGCCGCAGCCCGACTGTCAGTTTACCGTAGCATCCGGCATCGTCACTTTGCCCAGCGCAACCTGCCGCTGGAAGATGTTGCGCATCAGGTTCAACGAGAACAAGTGGGCATGGATCAGGATCAGCATCCCGTTCTTGTGCAAGGCCTCGAGCTTCTCGCTCGGAAGCGCGCGCAGCTTGCTTTCGTCGACCATGCGGAAGCCGCGATAGACAAAGGGCTTGTCGGGGGCGTCGTTGCGGGTGATCGCGATTTCGCCATCCATCATGATGTCGAGCTTGCCGAGTTCATCCATGAATGCCTTGGTCCGCTGCCCGGCCTCTTCGAAACGGCGGCAGAAATCCAGCACGCCCTTGGTATATTCAGTCGGCTCGGCCTTCTCGTCGAACAGTTCGATACCCTCGTCATGCTTGCCGATGACCCCTACGGTCGGGTCGAAGCACAGCGACATTTCGTCGCTGTCCTGACGCAGTCTTGCAAGGATGAACGGGTAACGCCGTACATATCCCGGAACATAAACGTCGCTGACCAGCTTCTGGTCTTCGCCGATGAAGGTGTTGACGCCCTCGTTGAGGCCGAACAGTGCGATCGGAACCGGAGTTTCGCCAGCGGTAAAGACGATCGGGAAGTTGCGTTGAGCGTCGACGAATTCGTCCGAGGTCAGCGGAACGGCATGGGTTTGGGCCAGAAACGCGGCGTTTTCCATCGTGCCGACCTTCCAGTCCGAGTGGTCCCGGCTATTGAGCGGCAGAAGGTCCTTGTAGAACAGCGGAAGTTGCGGTTGCGGCGCGCTGGCCATGACATCGTCTCCGAGAAAAATCAGTTGCGGGTGATCCCTGCGGCAGGCTGCCCCCGCCGGACGCGGCGGCCTTTAGGCGTTTGCGGGCTCAGGTGCAAGCCGCCGGCTCGGCGGCAATCAGCTTGCCGGGATTGAGCAGCCCGTGCGGGTCGAGCGCTTGCTTGACGCTGCGCATCACGGAAAGCGCGACCGGATCGTGCAGCCGGGCGAGCTCCTCGATCTTCATCTGTCCGATCCCGTGTTCGGCGCTGATCGATCCACCCCATTCGGACACCAGATCATGCACTCGCGCGCTGACTGTCTTGCCGTCGCGCTCTTCCCATTCGCCACGAACCGCGCCGGGCGGGGCGAGCACGTGGAAATGGACATTGCCATCGCCAAGATGTCCGAAAGCCACAGCCTGAGTGCCGGGAAATTCGCTCTCGATCAGCGGACTGGCGGCGAGGATGAACTCGGGCATTTTTTCGACCGGTACGGAGATATCGTGCTGCATCGCCGGGCCGAGCGCACGCTCTGCCGCCGAGATCGAATCGCGCAGGTGCCAGAAATCTTCGGCCTGCCGTTCATTCGCAGCAATCACCGCATCTTCGAGCAGGGCATCCTCCATTGCGGCGGCAAGGCTGGCTTCCAGCCTGTCGCGCAAGCTTGCGCTGTCGGTGCCGGCCGAGACGCATTCGATCAGCGCATTCCAGTGATGGCGTCCGGCCAGCGGAGCGCGGGCGGCTGGCAGGTGGGCCAGCACGCTGTCGAGACAATGGGCCGGCACCACCTCGAAGCCTTCCAGCGCCTCGCCCAGATCGCGTTCGACCCGGCGCAGCAGAGTGCGCGCCTCGGTTATCGTGGCAAGGCCGGTCCACGCCGTCACCCGCCCCGTCGCCGCGGGCAGCAGCCTGAGGGTGGCGGCGGTGACAATCCCCAGCGTGCCTTCCGATCCGATCAACAATTGCTTGAGGTCAAATCCCCGATTATCTTTCTTGAGCGGGGTCAGCGCGTCGAACACCTCGCCATTGGCCAGCACCGCCTCAATCCCCAGCACCTGCGCGCGCATCGTGCCGTGGCGCAGCACCTGCGTGCCCCCGGCATTGGTCGACACCAGGCCGCCGATGGTCGCCGATCCCTTGCCGCCCAGTGTCAGCGCAAACCGCATGCCGGCATCTTCTGCCGCGTCATGCAAGTGCTGGAGAATGACCCCGGCCTCACACACCACCTGTCCCGCATCCCGGTCGAGCGCGCGGATGCGGTCCATCCGCCGCAACGACAGCAACAGCGCGCTACCGCTGTTATCGGGCGTGGCCCCGCCCGCCATCCCGCTGTTGCCGCCCTGCGGCACGATCGGCACGCGGTGCGCAGCGCACAGTTTCACCAAGTCGGCCAGCTGCGCTGTCGATGCAGGAGAAGCCATTGCCAGCGCCCGCCCGGTGTAGCGCCCGCGCCAGTCGGTCAACCATGCGCCCATCAGTTCGGGATCGCTGGTCAGGCCGCGTTGACCGAGGATCCCTGCGGCTTCGTCCAGGAAGCTGGTGGCTGGAGGGGGCATGATCATTGTTGCGCCCATGCCACAGTCGGCGGCAAATGCGCCAGAAGTTTTGCGCTGCGCCGCGGGCGAGTTAAGCCGGGGTTCAATTGCCGACGCTAGTCGTGAGGCCGCGCGGACCTGCGCCTGCCGGGTCGTTCTGGCACCTTGAGGAGAAAGCTTCAGTCGCCATGCACAGCCTGTTTGCCCTGACAGCGCCGCTGGCGTTGATGCTGCCTTTGGCGGCGGATCGGGGTGCGCCTTTGGACGCAGTATGGCCCGCCGTAACAGCACCGGTTTCTGCGCCGCGATATGAGGCTGCCGGGCTGTCCGATGTTCCACTGGTCAATCCGCTTTCGGCACTGCGTGCGCATCAGAGCGCGCGGCAGGTACGGATCGAACAGCGCGTGGTGGTGCGGATCGCCCCGCAACGGCCTGCCGCGCGGCAGAACATGCTGGCGCAGTTGCCCCAACGCGCGGTTGCGCCGCGTTTCGAGGAAGCGAACAAGGAAAAATGCGTCCCGCTTGAAGGCATTGCCGGGGTGCAGACCGGCAGCGGCAACCGCCTTGTCCTGTTTCTGCGGGACCAGCGGATGATATCGGTCAATCTCGAGAAATCCTGCCGTGCGCGTGACTTCTATTCAGGGTTCTATGTCGAGCGGAACAAGGACGGGCGGCTGTGTGTCGATCGCGACAAGGTCCAATCACGCACCGGCATGCGCTGCGAGGTCGAGGCGATGCGCCAGCTGGTCGAAGTGCGCGATTGAAACGTCCGTGCGTGGACGCGCGCGATTCCTTGACTTTTGCGCCCGATTGGGGGAAAGGCGCCGCAGGACAGCCGTGCCTTTGGCGCGCGCATGCCAGCAATCCCGGCAGCCCGTCTGCCCGCTTATCCGGACATATCGCCAAGCATGACCTTCGCCGATCTCGGCCTTTCGCCCGAATTGCTCAAAGCCGTGGAGGACGCGGGCTACACCACGCCGACCGCGATCCAGGCGCAAGCCATTCCCACGATCCTGATGATGAGGGATCTGATCGGCATCGCCCAGACGGGGACGGGCAAGACCGCCAGCTTCGTTCTGCCGATGATCGATGTCATGGCCGCCGGTCGCCGCCGCGCGCTGATGCCGCGGTCGCTGATCCTCGAGCCGACCCGCGAACTCGCCGCGCAGGTGGCCGAGAATTTCGAGAAATACGGGGCGAACCACGATCTGAAAATGGCGCTGCTGATCGGCGGCGTGCAGATGGGCGACCAGTTGAAGGCGCTGTCTGACGGCGTCGACGTGCTGATCGCCACGCCGGGGCGGCTGATGGACCTGTTCGAACGCGGCAAGATCATGCTCAACGGCTGCGAGCTGCTGGTGATCGACGAGGCTGACCGGATGCTCGACATGGGCTTCATCCCCGATATCGAATTCATCTGCTCCAAGCTGCCCGAAACCCGCCAGACCATGCTGTTTTCGGCCACTATGCCGCCGCCGATCGAGAAGCTGTCGAAGAAATTCCTGACCAATCCCAAGCGGATCGAAGTCAGCCGCGCGGCATCCACCAACGCCGATATCACCGCCTTCAAGGTGCCGGTGAAGTCGCGTTCGAAGAAGGATACCTTGCGCTGGTTCCTGGAAAATGACTTGGTCGAGACCGCGATTATCTTTGCCAATCGCAAGACCACAGTGCGCGAACTCAATCAGAGCCTGACCCGTTCCGGCTTCCGGTCGTCCGAAATTCACGGCGACATGGACCAGTCGAGCCGGATCAAGGAGCTTGACCGGTTCAAGGCGGGTGAGGTGAATATCCTCGTGGCTTCCGACGTTGCGGCGCGCGGGCTGGACATCAAGGGTGTAAGCCACGTGTTCAACTACGACACCCCGTGGCACCCCGATGACTACGTCCACCGCATCGGCCGCACGGGCCGCGCCGGGGCCAAGGGCCGGGCCTTCACCTTCGTTTCCGAAGAAGACGCCGAAGCCATCGCCAATGTCGAGAAATTGACCGGTAGCGCGATCAAGACGTTCGGCAAGGATGACGTGCGGGTCGATCTGGACGCGGTGATCGCCAAGGCCGAAGCGGCGAAGGTCGAGGCGCCGGCAGACGAAGTCGAAGAACGCGCGCCGCGCAAACCCCGCCGCGCGCGCGAAGACCGCAAACCGCGCGCGGAACGCGAGGAGCGCACGCCGCCAGCGGAACGCGCCGAGCGTCCGCGCCGCGAAAAAGCGGGGCAAAGCACTGAAACTGTCGCGGTCAGCAACGAGCGCAAGCCGCGCCGCCGCTTTTCCGAGGACGACGAACCCGTGCCGCCGGGCGAATGGAACGGCCCGCGCCCGAGTTTTCTCGATGTCGGGTTTCGCTAAATCTAGCCGACCACCGTCACAAAACTATCCAGCACCCGTTTTTCGCCCGCGTCCTCGAACATGATGGTGAGCTTGTTGCCCTCCTGATCGATGACACAGCCGGTGCCGAATTTGTCATGGCTGACCATTGCGCCAATGGCGATGTCGCTGCGGGCAGGCGCGGCGAAGCTGGCGGCCGAACGGGTATTTTCGCGCAGGCGGGCCGGCTTCGTGTCGTAGCCCGAGGCGAGCGCGCGCTGCCAGCCGGGGCCGCGGGTCTGGGCGCGGTCGGGGCGGTCGCGGGCGACATGGGCGAAGGGGTCTTCCTGCTCGCTCCAGTTGGCCCGCCACAAGGAAGCGCCTCCGGTGAGGGTGGTTTCCTGTTCGATATGCTCCTCGGGCAGTTCCTCGATGAAGCGGCTGGGAATGCTGCTCGTCCATTGGCCATAGATGCGGCGGTTGGCGGCGTGGAGGATGGTGCAGTGCCGCCGCGCGCGGGTGATCGCGACATAGGCGAGGCGGCGTTCCTCTTCGAGGCTGGCGAGCCCGCCTTCGTCGATCGCGCGCTGGCTGGGAAACACGCCTTCTTCCCACCCGACGCAGAACAGATTGTCGAATTCCAGACCCTTGGCGGCGTGGATCGTCATGATCGTTACCCGTTCACCGTGGCCGGCACGGTCATTATCCATCACCAGGCTGACATGTTCGAGGAAGTCGCCCAGACTTTCGTATTCTTCCATCGCGCGGGCGAGTTCGGTGAGGTTTTCGGCCCGCCCCGCACTCTCCGGCGAACGATCGGCCGATAGCATCGCATTGTACCCCGATTCCTCCATCACCAGCCGCAGCAGATCCGAAGGGGTGAGCACCTCGGCCTGTTCGCGCCAGTGCAGGAATTGCCGCATCAGCCCGCCGATGGTGCTGGCTGCACGCTTGGGCAATTCGTCGCTGTCGGCCAGTTGCAGCGCGGCCGCCGCCAGCGGCAGGCCGGTGCGGCGTGCATGGCTGTGCATCGCCTCCAGCGCCTTCGCGCCAAGCCCGCGCTTGGGCTGGTTGTGGATGCGTTCGAACGCCAGATCATCCTGCGGCTGGGCGATCAGGCGCAGATAGGCCAGCGCATCTCGGATTTCGGCGCGTTCGTAAAAGCGGAAACCGCCGATGATGCGGTAATTCACTCCGATCTGGATGAACCGGTCTTCGAACTCGCGGGTCTGGTATTGCGCGCGCACGAGAATCGCGACGCCGTCCAGCGTCGCACCCTCACGCTCCAGCCGCTCGATCGCCTCGCCCACCCGGCGCGCTTCTTCGGGCGCGTCCCACACGCCGATGACCTTGACCTTGTCGCCGCCGTTCACCTCGGTCCACAAGCTCTTGTCATGGCGCTGCGAATTGGCACGGATCAGGCCTGCCGCTGCGCCCAGAATATGCGGCGTTGAGCGGTAATTCTGTTCCAGCCGGATCACTTGCGCGCCCGGGAAATCCTTCTCGAACCTCAGGATATTGGCGACCTCTGCCCCGCGCCAGGAATAGATCGACTGGTCATCATCCCCCACCACGCAGATATTCTTGTGTTCCTGCGCCAGCAGCCGCAGCCACAGATACTGCACTGCGTTGGTGTCCTGATATTCGTCCACCATGATGTAACGGAAGCGGCGCTGGTAATCGGCGAGGATATCGCGATGGCTGCGCAGGATGTTCAGCATGTGCAGCATCAGGTCGCCGAAATCGCAGGCGTTCAATTGCTTCATCCGCTCCTGATAGCGGGCATAGAGCGCCGTGCCCCGGCCATTGGCATAGGCCTCGTTTTCGGCCGCATCGAGATCTGCGGGGTTCAACCCGCGGTTCTTCCAGCGGTCGATCAACCCTGCCAATTGCCGCGCAGGCCAACGCTTCTCGTCAAGGTCGGCCTCGGTGATCAGTTGCTTGAGCAGACGGATCTGATCATCGGTGTCGATGATGGTGTAATTGTGCTGCAACCCCACCAGTTCGGCATGGCGCCGCAGCATCTTGGCGCAGATCGAATGGAAAGTGCCGAGCCACGGAATTCCCTCTGCTCCGGGGCCGAGGTGATGCGCCACCCGCTCACGCATTTCGCGCGCGGCCTTGTTGGTGAAGGTGACGCACAGGATCTGCGAAGGATAGGCACGCCGCGTCGCCACCAGATGCGCCAGCCGCGCGGTCAGCGCCGCCGTCTTGCCCGTGCCGGCGCCTGCCAGCATCAGCACCGGGCCTTCCGTGGCCAGCACGGCAGCGCGCTGAGGCGGGTTAAGCCGCGCTGCGTAAGCGGGGATCGCATCGCGCCCGGGCGCAGGGGAGGGCAGGTTGGAACTCATGGTGTCATGTGAACAGGTAGGGAACAATGCTGCATGCGGCAAGTCGCAAGCATATGCTGTGCCCGGTTCCGGTGAAGCAGGATTTCGCCTCACCGCGTGCCTGCCACAATTCACGCCCGGCTGTGCCAGCGACAGGGTGCGTGGGCCTGCAGACGCATTGTTTCTCCCGACGCGAAGGCCATACTGATGGCGTCCGGCCTGAAGGGGACACATCGCCGGTCGTGCTTGCGTTCGTTCGTGCTTCGGAGTGTCAATAATGGAGATACCCATGCACAAGCCGATGAATATCCTTGGCCTTGCCGCAGTGTCCGCCGCTTTGGCGTTCACCCCATCACTGGCCGCAGCGCAACAGCAAGCCGAGCCCGGAATGGCAGCCCCGACCGCCAAACCGAGCCCGCAGCAGCAGGCAGACATGGACAAATGGCCTGCAGACAAGAAGGCGGCCTATCAGCTCTGGCCAGCCGATGCGCAGGCCTACTACTGGACGCTCAGCCCTGAGCGGCAGAAAATGTTCTGGACGCTTTCCGATAGCGACAAGCTCGCGCTGGCGACCATGCCCGAAGCCCAGCGCGAATCGATCTGGGTTCAGCTTGAAGAGCGCAAGGCGCCTTCGCAAAGCTAACGGCTTACCGCTGCTCAGCCAGCAGGCGGACCCGGGTCGGCCGTGGGCGGAGCCAGCCGCAAGATGCTGAGCCTGCCTTTGCCGACCCGGCGTTCGGATTCGAGCGCAAGGCCGCTTATGCTGACCTCCTCTCGCTCTGCCGTCTCCAGCGCGATCCAGGTTTCCGGGCCAACCCAGCCGAGGCGTAAAAGCCGGTCGAGCGCAACTTCGCCCACGCTCGAATGATAGGGCGGATCGGCGAGGATGAGGTCGAACGGCTTGGCCGCGGCGCGCAGTTGTGTTGCCGACCCGGCTTCGACCCGGGCGCGTAGCCCGACGCCAAGCGCGGCGATATTCGTGCGGATCGCATCAAGTGCGGCGCGATCCTGTTCAACAAACAGGCAGGTCGCAGCGCCGCGTGACAGCGCCTCCAGCCCCAGCGCGCCGGAGCCCGCAAACAGATCGGCGACGGTCAGTTCGTCAAAACTGCCGAGTCGGCTGGTGAGCATCGAAAACAGCGTCTCGCGCATCCGGTCGGCGGTAGGACGGGTGATATCCCCCTTGGGTGCCACGAGTTTGCGTCCGCGCCATTCGCCCGCAACGATCCGCATCAGCGCCCCTTTCGCGGCGGCGTGTTCCCGCGCGTCGGCGCAGGACGCTTGCGGGCCGGGCGCCGGGCTGGTGCAGCATCACCGGAGCCTTTGCGCGGTGCGTTGGTCAGTGTGGCAGGCCCCTTTCGCGGCGCGGGCGATGGAGCCGGGCCCTTGCGCGGTGCGGTGGTGGTGGCGTCATCGGCCTTGCGCGGTGCGGGGCGTGCCGATTTGCCTTTGCGGGCCGGAGGACGTGCAGGCGTTCGGGGAGAACGGGACGGTTTGGCCGGAGCGGCGATCACCTCCTTTTCGGCCTTCTTCACGCCCCCGCGCGGGATCGGCACGCCGGTCATGTCCGAAAGGAACCGCGCCACCGGCTTGCCGGTCAGTTCCACCGCCTGCCCGCGCGCCAGATCGCCGAGATTGAACGGGCCATAGCCGATGCGGATCAGGCGGTTGACCTTCAATCCGAGATGTTCGAGCACGCGGCGCACTTCGCGGTTCTTGCCTTCGGTGATAGTCATTTCAACCCACACATTGCGGCCCGTTCCGCGCTCAAGGTTCGCGTCGATCGCCCCGTAGCGCATGCCGTCGATCTCTACCCCTTCGATCAGGTCTTCGAGTTGCGACTGCGTGACTTCACCGAATGCGCGCGCGCGGTAAGTGCGTGGCACGCCGCTCGAAGGCAGTTCGAGCTTGCGCTTCAATTCGCCATCATTGGTAAGCAGCAGCAGCCCTTCGGTGTTGAGATCGAGCCGCCCGATCGGCATCACCCGCCCGGCATTCTCCGGCAGGGCGTTGCGTAGCGCGGTGTAGATCGTAGGCCGGCCCGTCGGATCGCTTTCTGCGGTAATCAGGCCGGTGGGCTTGTGGAAGGCGAACAGCCGCGTCGGCTCGGCAGCGGTGACAGGCTTGCCGTCGACGGTCACGCCCTTGAGGTTCGGCAGGATGGTTGCGGGGGTCTCCAGCACCTTGCCGTCCAGCGCCACGCGCCCTTCGGCAATCATCCGCTCGATCTCGCGGCGGCTGGCGACACCGGCGCGGGCGAGCAGCTTGGCGATGCGGTCACCTTCGGGGCGCGTTTCGGAGCGAGGGGGCGTGGTGGGCATACAAGCGCCCTTAGGTTCCCGCCAGCGCCATAGCAATGGGGCGAGGGCTAGTTCGCTGTCCGCAAGGCGTTGCTGACGATCTGGTCGAACCGCGCAATCCCGCCTTCGAGCGTGCCAAGCGTCAGATGCTCGATAGCGCCTGATTGCAGTCCCTGCTGACCAAGTTCGGCAGCGCGAAAATCCTCACTGGCGAAGACGCCGCCGTCAAGCAGGTTCCAGCTCCTTTCCCAATGGGCCAGCGCCTTCTCGGTTGCGGGGGCTTGCGGAATCAGCATGAAGTCCTCGACCAGGGTCAGGTCATGGGCCTGAGGCATCAGCACCATCACATTCACGTAATCGGGGCTGGGAACGATAATGGTCGCGGGCAGGAGCTGGTAGGCAAAAGTCACCACGCGGCGCAGCCGGGCCATGTCGGTGAGATCGAGCCCTTCCATCTCTTCAAGCCGCCCGACTGCCGAGCGTTGGTGCGGGCCGATCTGGTCGCCTGCGGTGATTCCGTCCTTGAAGAACGGGCCGATGGTGGCGGCGTGCAGGCGCGTGACATGGTAGCTTTCAAGGAAGGCATCCATGATCAGCTTCCAGTTGCCCTTGACCGTGTGAAGTTTGCGCCGGAACAGATGCGCTTGCGGCAGGCCGAAAGCGGCAAAATCGTCGCCCAGCTGCCGGGCATGACCAAAATCAACAGAATCCTGCGGCGCGAACCAGATCAGCCCTCCCGTTTCGCAGGACGGCAGTTCCACAAGGCCATAATCGCCCTTGTCGAGGCCGGGGAATGTCTCGGGACGCGGCAGTGCCATGAGCCCCCCGTCGAGCCGATAGGTCCAGGCATGATAGGGACAGACGAGCCGCTTGGCGCATTGCACATCGCTGCCCTCGACCAGCCGGGTGCCGCGGTGGCGGCAGACATTCAGGAAGACGTGTGCCTTGCCCGCATTGTCACGGGTGATCAGCAGCGGTCGGCCCGTCGCATCATGCGGCACCGCCATGCCGGGGTCGGGCAACAGCGCAGACGGAGCGATGACCTGCGGTAGCCGGTCGAACAACGCGGCTTTCTCCCGCGCGAAGTGATCGGGGCAGGTGTAATTGCTCGCCGGCACCTGCTGGATGCCGACACCCACCTTGCCGATCCCGCCGCGGATCGCCTCGGCCAGCGCCAATTGGCCGGGTGTCGGGCGCAAATCGGGCATATCTGTTGTGGGCGCGTTCATCGCTCTTTGCTCATCCTCTCGTCCGGGCCTAATGGTGCAGGCAAATGGCGATGAGAACAAGGATCGATATCGATGGCTGAAGCGCAAGGCGGCAAGCCGGGCTGGGCGGCAGTGCTGCGCGCGATGGGCCAGCGCAAGACCGGCTACATGGCGCTGTTCGGCTTTGCCAGCGGGCTGCCCTTCGCGCTGTTTCTCGGCACGCTCTACGCCTGGCTGTCCGAGGCCGAGGTCAATCTGGAAACCATGGGCGTGTTCTCGCTGATCGGTCTGTCCTATGCCTTCCAGTTCCTGTGGTCGCCGCTGATCGACAAGGCCAATATCGCAGGCTTTTCGCGACTGGGGCGGCGCAAGCAGTGGATGGTTCCGGCGCAATTGCTGCTCGGCGCTATCCTCGTGACACTCAGCCTGCTCGATCCAGTGAGCCAATTGGGCTGGTTTTCGCTGCTGGCGGGGATCGGCGCCTTCGCCTCGGCCACGCAGGACATCGCGATTAACGCATGGCGCATCGATGTGGCGGACGAGAAGGCGACGCTCGATATCCTCTCGACTGTCTATCAGATGGGCTACCGGCTGGCCGCCCTTGTGGGCGGTGCATTCGGCCTCATCATCGCTGCCCGGATCGGCTGGCCGGAAACCTATGCGCTGATGGGCGTGATCCTGCTCGGTATCGGCGCGCTCGGCCTGTTTGCGCCCGATACCAGGGTGGGCAATGTGGCCGATGACGCCGCATCGGACGCGCAATTGCTGGCGCTGCGCAGTGCCGGGGAGCTGCGCCCCGAAATCCGCGCCCGCGCGCTGCTGCTGGTGGGCGTGCTGTGGGCAGGGGCGATCGGTGTGGTGGTGACCTTCATGGTCATGTCGCTCGCTTTCCCGCCCGAGCAGCGGCCCAATCCGACCGCATTCACGCTCAAGTACGGTCCCTGGATCATCGTCGCCACCGTCGTCCTGCCGGCGCTGATCGCCGGATGGCTGGCGGCGCAGAAGCGCGACGGCGGGAACCTGCTGTCCGAGGACGCACCGCCCGCGCGCGGCGCGGGCTTCGCGATGGACCACCTCTACCGCGCGCTGGTGCTGCCGCTGGTGGAATTCGTCGGACGGATCGGCTGGAGCCTCGTCCTGATCCTCGCGCTGGTGCTGACCTACCGGATCTGTGACGCGATCTGGGGGACGTTCGCCTATCCGTTCTATCTGGGCGAATTGCAGTACACCAATGACGAGGTCGCCTTTGCCTCCAAGTTCTTCGGCGTGGGTGCGATCATCGCGGGGCTGGCGCTGGGCGGCTACCTGCTGACGGTGCTGGGCCGGATGCTCACGCTGACGCTGGGGGCGCTGCTCGCCGCCCTTACCAACCTGCTCTATGCCGATCTCGCGGTAGGCGGGGCGCGGATGCAAGCGGCAAGCGATGCGGTGGGCTTTACCTATCTTATCATGCAGGTGCCGGTGATCGGCAGCCCGGCGCTGGCCAAGCTGACCTTCACCGTGATGTTCGAGAACCTCGCCATCGGGATCGCAGGGGCGGCCTATGTCGCGTGGCTTTCATCAATCGTGTCGAAGCAATACAGCGCGGTGCAATATGCGCTGCTGTCCTCGCTCACGCTGCTGGTGGGGACGCTGGGGCGCGGCGCGCTGGGCGAGATGATCGAGGATCGCGGCTATTTCGATGTCTTCGTGCTGACGACGCTGATCGGTTTCGTCGCGGTCGCGCTGTGCCTTGCCGAATGGTATCGGCAGGCGCGGTTCGGACGGGCGGCGGGGGTGGTGACGCCCGAAGTGGTTCCTGCGGAGTAGCGCCTAGTCGGGCAGTTCGTCGTTGAGCCGCAGCACCTCGCCTGCGAGGTAGAGCGAGCCGGCGATCAGGATGGGGCAGTCATCCGAAGGCAGGCGCAGCAGCGCATCCGCGACATTGTCGGCGGCCTGTGCGGCAGGGCCGAAGGCGCGGGCCGGGTGATGATCGTGCCCGGGCACCGGCACAACCGTCAGCGTGCGGATGCGCTCGCCCAGCGGTTCGATGATCGCGCGCGGGTCCTTGCCCTCGATCATGCCGATGACGAGGTGGAGCGGGCCATCGAAATGTGCCGCAATCGCTGCGCCGGCGCTCGGGTTGTGGCCGCCGTCGAGCCAGACTGGCTGATCGGGGGCGAGCACGGTGAGCGGACCGGGGCCGAGATGCTGCATCCGCGCGGGCCAGCGGGCAGCCTTGGCGCCTGCGACGATGGCAGCCTCGGACACGGCGAGCTTGCTCTGTGTCATCAGCAACGAGATGGCGAGACAAAGGTTGAGCGCCTGATGCTGACCCGACAGCGCCGAGAATAGCGCAACTTCGGTGTAGTCAGCCCGCAGAAACGCGGCGCGGCCTGCGAACTGGTAGCAATCGGTGAAGCCCTCATGCAGCACCGCTCCGGCGCGGGCTGCAACGGCGCGGATCGCAGCCTGCGCTTGGGGAGGGTAGGTGTCGTGCAGCGTCACCAACGGCACGCCCGGCTTCGCAATCCCCGCCTTCTCGAATGCGATCCGCGCCATCGGCTCGCTTGGCGTGCCCTCCTCGGGCGCCAGCAGAAACCGCTCGTGATCCAGCCCCAGCGCCGCGATCCCGCAGGCCGCCAGCAACTCGGGCTCCAGCACATTGGTCGCATCGAAGCGCCCGCCCATGCCGACTTCGACCACGCAGGCATCGGCGGGCGTGCGCGAAAAGGCGAGGAAGGCGGCGGCGATGGTGACTTCGAAGAAGCTTGGGCCGAGGTCTGCGCCGGCATCGAGCACCTCTTCGAGGGTCGAGGCGAGTTCGGCGTCCGAAATCAACTCGCCCGCCAGCCGGATACGTTCATTGTAGCGTACCAGATGGGGCGAGGTAGTGACGTGGACACGGTACCCTTGCGCCTCCAGCATCGCGCGCAGGAAAGCGCAGGTCGAACCCTTGCCGTTGGTCCCCGCGACGTGGAACACCGGGGGAAGTTTGCGGTGAGGGTTGCCGAGGCGCTCCATCAGGGCGCGGATGGTATCGAGGCCGAGCCGCCCTTGCGGCACGCTGAGCGCGCTCAGCCGGTCAAGCTGCGCCTGAACCGCCGGGTCGTCGGAACGACCGAAATCGAGCGGCTTCACTTGGAGCCCCTCCCCTCAAGGGGAGGGGTTGGGGAGGGGTGTGACACGCCGGAAAGTCGGGAAATCCACCCCCCGGCCCCCTCCCTCAAGGGAGGGGGAGATGTCACGCCGCTTTCACCGGCTGCAGAAAATCCAGCACCTGCCCCAGCCTTGCCTTCAGCTCCCAGCGCGGCACGACCATGTCGACCATGCCGTGCTTGTGCAGATATTCGGCGCGCTGGAATCCTTCGGGCAGTTGCTCGCGGATCGTGTCCTGAATCACCCGCTGCCCCGCAAAGCCGATCAGCGCGCCCGGTTCGGCGATGTGGATATCGCCCAGCATGGCGTAGCTCGCGGTGACCCCGCCGGTAGTCGGATCGGTCAGCACCACGATATAGGGCAGCCCGGCCTGCTTCAGCCTGCGCGTCATCACCGTGGCGCGCGGCATCTGCATCAGGCTGAGGATCCCCTCCTGCATCCGCGCGCCGCCTGCAGCGGTGACGACGATATAGGCACAGCCACGATCCAGCGCCTTTTGCGCGCCTTCGCAAAAGGCCTGCCCCACGGCCATGCCCATCGAGCCGCCCATGAAGCTGAAATCCTGCACCCCGACCACGGCGGGCCGGGTTTCGATGGTGCCCGATCCGACCACGAAGGCATCCTCATGCGGGTTCGCGGCGCGTGCGGCCTTGAGCCGTTCGGTGTATTTCTTGGTATCCTTGAACTGCAATGGGTCTTCGGTGACCTTGGGCAAAGGCAGCAGTTCATACCCCGGATCGAGCAGCAGCCCCAGCCGTGCGTCCGCCCCGATCCGCCCGTGATGTTCGCATTTCGGGCAAACGCTGAGGTTATCCTCATACTCCGCCACAAACAGCATTTCCTGGCACGACGGACACTTGATCCACAGATCCTTTTCTGTGGAGGCCTTCTGCTCGGAGGAGAAGCCGAGCGAATTGCGGACGCGGGTGAACCAGTTCATGCTGCTTGCTCCTGTCGGGCGGTGTGGACCGCGCTGGCGAGGGCCGAAGTGAGTTCCCTTAGCTTGGCCGGAGCCTCAACACCATATTCGCCGCAGATTTCCACCAGCGCGCTGCCCACCACCACGCCGTCAGCCACTTTGGCGATGGCGGCGGCCTGTTCGGGCGTGCGCACGCCGAAACCGACTGCGACGGGAAGGTCGGATGACGCCTTGATTCGTGCCACGTTGGCTTCGATGCTCTCGATCGCAGCCTGCTGCTTGCCGGTGATCCCGGCGACCGAGACATAGTAGATGAACCCTGCCGACCCGGCGAGCACCTGCGGCAGGCGCGCGGCGTCGGTTGTGGGGGTGGCAAGGCGGATCGGTGCGATGCCCTTGGCGCGCAAGGCCGGGCCGAGCGCGTCGTCCTCTTCCGGAGGAATGTCGACGCAGATCACGCCGTCGACGCCCGCAGCCGCAGCAGCGTCCGCGAACCACTCCGGCCCGCGCCGCACCATCGGGTTGGCATAGCCCATCAGCACCAGCGGCACGTTGGGGTGCCGGGCGCGGAAGTCGGTGGCGTAGCGCAGCACGTCAGCCGTGGTGGTGCCTGCGCCGAGCGAGCGCAGATTGGCGCTCTGGATCGCGGGACCATCGGCCATCGGATCGGTGAAGGGCATGCCGAGTTCAATCACATCCGCGCCGCCTTCAACCAGCGCATCGAGATTGGCCGCCGTGTCGCCATCGCCTGCGGTGATGAAGCAGACGAGCGCGGGGCGGGGGGCGGTGAAGGTGGTGGAGAGGCGGGTCATTGTCGAATTGGCCTAAACCAGATGTAAAGGAGAATTCCTATTGTCGTCAGAAGGAGTCCAAGTCCCAGTAATTCTATCGTCGCTGGATCGCTGTGATCGCAAGGCGGTCCGTCAACGTATCCCTCGAATGGTTTCTCATGGCAGATATTATCAGTTTGATAACCATATCTTTCATGCAGAGGAAAGGCGCTTCGAACGTGTTCGTGCTCAAGGCCGATCCTGATTGCCTCGATAAAGCAAAACTGGCTCAGCAGGAGAGTGAGAACGGCAATGAGTGCGCGCCAATCACGCCTCAAAGCTCAACCCCCAGCTTTTCCGCCACGGTGAAAATATCCTTGTCGCCGCGCCCGCACAGATTCATCAGCACGATGCTGTCCTTGGGCATGGTCGGTGCGACCTTTGTCACCGCCGCAATCGCGTGGGCAGGCTCCAGCGCGGGGATGATCCCCTCGGTGCGGCACAGCAGCTGGAAGCCTTCCAAAGCCTCGTCATCGGTGACGGCGGTGTACTCCACCCGGCCCGATTCCTTTAGCCACGCGTGTTCCGGGCCGATGCCGGGATAGTCGAGGCCTGCGCTGATCGAGTGGCCTTCGGTGATCTGGCCGTCTTCGTCCTGAAGCAGATAGGTGCGGTTGCCGTGGAGCACGCCGGGCGAGCCGCCGAGCAGGCTGGCCGCGTGTTCGTCTCCGTCGAGGCCATGCCCCGCAGCTTCGACGCCGAGCATCTTCACGTCGGCATCATCAAGGAACGGGTGGAACAGCCCCAGCGCGTTGGACCCGCCGCCGATGCAGGCGACCAGCAAATCGGGCAGTCGGCCCACGCGGTCGAGCATCTGGGCGCGGGCTTCCTTGCCGATCACGCTCTGGAAGTTGCGCACCATCTCAGGATACGGGTGCGGGCCTGCGGCGGTGCCGATGATGTAGAAGGTGTCGTGGACATTGGCGACCCAGTCGCGCAGCCCTTCGTTCATCGCGTCCTTGAGCGTCGCGCCGCCGCTGGTGACGGGAATCACTTCCGCGCCGAGCAGCTTCATGCGGAACACGTTGGGCGCCTGCCGCTTCACGTCCTCTGCGCCCATGTAGATCACGCAAGGCAGACCGAAGCGCGCGCAGACCGTGGCGGTGGCGACCCCGTGCTGGCCTGCGCCGGTTTCCGCGATGATGCGGGTCTTGCCCATCCGCATCGCCAGCAGGATCTGGCCGATACAATTGTTGATCTTGTGCGCACCGGTGTGATTGAGCTCGTCGCGTTTGAACCACACCTGCGCGCCGCCGAGTTCTTCTGTGAGGTGCGGCGCGAAATAGAGCGGCGAGGGGCGGCCGACATAGTGTTCGAGCAGATCGTCGAATTCGGCAGCGAAGGCCGGGTCAGCCTGCGCCTTGCGATATTCGCGCTCCAGATCGAGCACCAGCGGCATCAGCGTCTCGGCGACATAGCGCCCGCCGAACTCGCCGAAATGGCCGCGTTCATCGGGCTGGTTGCGGAAGGAGTTGAGAGGTGTGTTCATATTTGGGCCGCTTTGCAGAAGGCCGTGATCTTGTCCACGTCCTTGATACCGGGGGAACGCTCGACCCCCGAAGAAGTATCCACCAGAGGCGCACCCGTCAGGCGTATGGCCTCGGCGACATTGGCAGGTGTCAGCCCGCCCGCAAGGCCCCATGGGGTAGGGGCTTTGTAAGCGCGCAGCAAATCCCAGTCGAAGCGCGTGCCATTGCCACCCGGCAATCCGCTGGCAGGCGCATCGAACAAGAGCATGTCCGCCGCGCCATGGAACCGCGCCGCCTCGGCAAGCGATTCTGCGTCACGCACGCCAAGCGCGCGCCATGCTGCAACGCCGGTCTCGGCGCGAAGCCGGGCGAGGGCTTCAGGGGATTCGGCCCCGTGGAACTGCACCACATCCGGGCGCACTTCGCGCACAGCTTCGGCCAGCAGGGCAGGAGTGGGGTTCACCACCAGCAGCACCACCTTGACCTGCGGCGGGACCAATCCGCGCAGCCGCGCTGCCTCGGCCAACGGCACGTGGCGCGGGCTCTTTTCGAAATGGACCAGGCCCACATAATCGGCCCCGGCCTGCACTGCAGCGGCGAGGGTCTCAGGGGTCGAAAGCCCGCAGATCTTGACAAGAGCGCCCGGCATTGCGCGGCCTTACGCGGCCCCGAGCGGCTTTTCCAGCACCGCGAAGGTCAGCGGCGGGTCGCGCACCACGGGAAAGGGTCGTGTCTCGCCAGTGCGCAGGTAGCCGCGCCGTTCGTACCACGCAATCAGCGCGTCGCGGCTGTTGATCACGGTCATCTCCAGTGCGGCGACCCCTTGGGCGCGGGCATGATCCTCCGCCGCGTCGAGCAACCGCCGCCCGAGGCCCGCCGATTGCAGATCAGGTGCGACGCACAGCATCCCGAGATAGCCGAGCGCGGCGCCTTTGACGGTGACGGCGACGCAGCCGGTCAACGTGTCACCGTCCCGCGTCGTCAGAATTGTCACCGCCGGATCGGCCAGCATGGCCTCGATTTCGCCGGGCGCGATGCGTTCATCGCTGATAATATCGGCCTCGTGGTTCCATCCGCGCCGCGCCGAATCGCCGCGATAGGCGGCTTCCAGCAGCACTTTCAATGCGGGGGCATCGCCGGGCGATGCCGTCGTGATTGCGATCAAAGTGTCGCCTCGATCGCGCGCGCCGCTGCCTCCGGGTCTTCAGCGCGGCTGATCGGGCGGCCGATGACGAGCACACTCGCCCCGTTGTCGCGCGCTTGGCGCGGGGTAACGACGCGTTTCTGGTCGCCGGTGCCGCCACCTGCCGGGCGCAGGCCGGGGACGACGAAATAGCCGTCTTTCCAAGCCTTTTTCACGAAGCCGACTTCCTGCCCCGAACACACCACCCCATCGAGGCCCGCCGCGTGCGCCAGTTCGGCAAGGCGCATGACCTGCGTTTCCGCGCTGCCGTAAACGCCGGTAGCGGTCAGATCATTGGCGTCGAGGCTGGTGAGCGTGGTCACAGCGACCACCTTGCAGCCTTCTGCGGCCGCGGCCTTGGCATCTTCCATCATCGCCCGTCCGCCGCTGGCGTGCACGGTGACGATCGCGGGCTCGTAGACGTGGATTGCCTGCATCGCGGCAGCGACGGTGTTGGGGATGTCGTGGAATTTCAGATCGAGGAAGATCGGCAGGCCCAGATGGGCGATTTCGTGCACTCCGTGGCTGCCGTGGGCGCAGAAGAATTCCAGCCCCAGCTTCACCCCGCCAATATGCGATTTGACCTTGGCCAGCAGTGCCTTGGCCGGTTCCAGCTGCGGTACGTCAAGCGCGAGATAGACCGGGTTGCTCACTTTGCGTGTCCCCCTTCGGCGCCGGTATCGGCGGGGGACAGCGGATCAGGCGTTTCTCCCGCTTTTGTCCCGGACTTGTCCACAGGCGTGTCCACAGCGGCAGGAGACGCCGCATCAGAGGCGTGCGGTTCGTGGTGCCGCGCGAGCGCGCTCGTTTTCAGGGAATTTTCCAGCGCCTTTACCCGGCGATTAAGCCCCCACTTCACGCTCAGGTGATAGGCCCACAGGGGGACAAATCCCAGCGCGAAGGCAAGCAGCGCCAGAACCGGCACCTTGGTTTCCATCACGAGGTTCTGCCACAGCGTCACCTCGACCGGCTTCCAGTTGTAGATCGCAAAAATCAGGAAGGCGATGAGGGCAAGAACCCAGATCATGGTGCGCAGGATCTTCACGAGGCACGTCTCTCCCAATGGCCCATCAAGCCGGCGAGCCTAGGCGATTTGCTCCCCATGTCCAGCATCCGCCGCGTCAACCGAACACCCGCGCGAAAATCGTGTCGATGTGCTTGAAGTGGTAGGCAAGGTCGAACTTCTCGTCCAGCGCGTCGGGCGAGAGCGCGGCGGTCACAGCCTCATCGGCCTTGAGCAGGTCGAGCAGCGACAGCGCGCCGCCCGATTCCCATACCTTCATCGCGTTTCTCTGCACGAGGGCATAGGCATCCTCGCGGCTGACCCCGGCTTGGGTCAGCGCCAGCAAGACCCGCTGGGAATGGACCAGACCGCCCATGCTATCCATGTTTTTCTGCATCCGGTCGGGATAGATCAGCAGCTTTTCAACCACGCCGGTCAGACGCGCCAGCGCGAAATCGAGCGTGATCGTGGCATCCGGCCCGATGAAGCGTTCGACCGAGGAATGCGAGATGTCGCGTTCGTGCCACAAGGCCACGTTTTCGAGCGCGGGAAGGGCATAGGCGCGGATCATGCGCGCCTGCCCAGTGAGGTTTTCGGTGAGAATCGGGTTGCGCTTGTGCGGCATCGCGCTCGATCCCTTCTGGCCGGGGGAGAAATATTCCTCCGCCTCCAGCACCTCGGTGCGTTGCAAATGGCGGATTTCGACCGCGAGCCGCTCGATCGACCCGGCGATCACTGCGAGCGTGGCGAAATACATCGCGTGGCGATCACGCGGGATCACTTGCGTGCTGACGGGTTCGACGGCGAGACCGAGCTTTTCCGCGACATGGGCTTCGACCGCCGGATCGACATTGGCAAAGGTGCCCACCGCGCCGCTGATGGCGCAGGTGGCGATCTCGGCCCGCGCCGCCACCAGCCGGGCGCGGCAACGGTCGAACTCGGCATAGGCCTGTGCCAGCTTCAACCCGAAGGTTACCGGTTCGGCATGGATGCCGTGGCTGCGACCGATGGTGGGGGTGTATTTGTGCTCCATCGCGCGGGTGCGGATCGCGGCGAGCAGCGCGTCGATGTCGTCCAGCAGAATGTCGGTCGCGCGCGCAAGCTGCACCGACAAGGTGGTGTCGAGCACGTCGGAACTGGTCATGCCCTGATGCATGAAGCGCGCTTCGTCGCCGACCTGCTCCGCCACCCAGGTGAGAAAGGCGATCACGTCATGCTTGGTCACCGCCTCGATTGCGTCGATGGCATCCACATCGATCGCCGGATTGGTCGCCCACCAGTCCCACAGCGCCTTAGCAGCCGACGGCGGCACCACGCCAAGCTCGCCCAGCTTTTCGGTCGCATGCGCCTCGATCTCGAACCAGATGCGATATTTCGCCTCCGGCTCCCACAGGGCGGTCATGGCAGGGCGGGAATAGCGGGGGACCATCATCGACTCCGGTTGGCAGGTTCGGGCGGAGCGGTAGGGAAGGGGGGCGATCAAGGCAAGATGGCCACCGCGCGGCATCTGCAGGCTTCAGCGTTGCACCGCGTCCTTCGGTATTGTGGCCATCACCCGGCGTGCAGCGGCGGTGGTCATGTGGCTGCCGTCCCAGTAATTGAGCTGGCCGTCCTGAATCAGCAGGCAGCGCCCCGCGCGACATAGCGGCGCCTGCGCATCGGCATAGGCAAAGCGCGGATCGCGTTCGGCAAAGCTCCGCAGCATGGCATTGATCTTGCGGCCTTCGGCGCGGGCGGCGGGGTAACTGTCCGGGCAGACCACGTTGCGCCACGCGCGGCATCGCATCCAGCCGCCCTCCATCAATGGGCCTGCGGCCCAGGCGGTCGGCGAATTGCCCATGATGATGATGCGCACCCCCGCAGGCAGGCTGTCCGCAAACCGCTCCATGGCGGCCAGCAGGTGCGGCCCGCCCTCGCCATCGGTTGCCCCGAGCGACGTGGTCGAATCCGGCGGATAAAGCGTGCGCTCCCAGCGCTGCGCCCAGATGATCGTGCGCACTTCACGCTGCCTCACCAGGTCTTGCACTCGCGTGTCCAGCCCGCGGCAGGCCATGGTTTCGGGATCATCGGGGTACTGGTTCGATAAACCGCCCGCAGACAGGCAGCCCGGATCACTCACCAGAGCCCCCGATCCGAAGCGTTCGGTGGCAGCATCATGATATTGTGCGGCATGGCTATCGCCATAAAGAACGAAAGCCAGCGCGCCGTCGTCCGGCACGATTATCCGCGCGGAGGCATTCGGTGGCCGCAAACCGGCAAGGCGCTGTGCCTCGGCCCCGCTGCGGGGCAGCAGCAGGGCAAGGTAGCCGGCCGCGCCAGTGGCCAAAGGCAGAACCAGCGCCGCGCCGCACACCAGCGCCAGCATTGCCGGGCGAGCAAGTATCCTGCGCCTGCGCACCGGTTCTTCAAGCCAGCGATAAGAAGCAGCCCCGAGAGCGAGCGAGGCGACTATCGCCGCAGCGGTCACAGCCATCGGAAGCGGGCCGAACCAGATATAGTGCAGGAAGAACAGCACCGGCTGGTGCCACAGATAGGTGCCGAACGAGATCATCCCCAACAACACGAGCGGCCGCCAACCGAGCAGCCGGGCGGCGCCATTGCCGGACTGCGCGCACAGGATGACCAGCGCTGTTCCTGCCGCGGGGAGCAGGGACAGCGGGCCGGGAGCCAGAGTCTGCGGGCCGATCAGCCAGAACCCGGAGAAAATCAGGCCAAGCCCGGCCGCAGCGAGCCAGTTATTCCCGCGCGATACCTTCGGCAGCAAAGCGCAGGCTGCGCCCAGCAGCAGCTCCCACATCCGGGTCGGCAGCAGGTAGAATGCCGCCACCGGCCAGCGCGGCGCCAGCCACAGCGCCAGCGCGAAGCTCGCCAGCCCGATAAGAGCCACCAACACCAGCATCGCATCCTTGCGCCAGCGTGATGCGGCGATAAGCATCAGCGGGAACAACAGGTAGAACTGTTCCTCCACCCCCAGCGTCCAGGTGTGGATCAGCGGCTGCAAACCCTCAGCGCTTGCGAAATAGTCGGTGCCACGCGCGAATTGCAGGTTCGCGGCGAAGACCGATGCGGCGACGAGCGCCTTGGAAAACTGGTTGAAATCCTCCGGCGTCAGGATCGCCCATCCGGTGATCGCGGTGGCTGCGAGCATCGCTGCCAGCGCCGGGACGATCCGCCGCACCCGGCGCTCGTAAAAACGCCACAGGCCAAAGCGCCCCTCCGCAAGCTCGCCCGCTATGATCGCGGTGATGAGATAGCCGCTGATGACGAAGAACACGTCGACCCCGGTAAAGCCGCCCGGCAGCAGGCCGGGATCTGCATGATGCAGCACCACCGGCGCGATGGCGATGGCGCGCAGCCCGTCGATTTCGGGCCGATAGGCGACCCGTGCGCGCCGCAGCGGCGGCCCCGGCAGCGCGGCAGCCACCATCAGATCAGCCCCTTGGCCCTCAACGAGGTGTGCCCTTCGCGCCCGATGATCACATGATCGTGGACGGTCACGCCGAGCAACCGCCCGGCCTCGGCGATGCGCTGGGTGATCTGGATATCGGCGCGGCTGGGCTCGGGCGAGCCGCTGGGGTGATTGTGGACGAGGATCATCGCGCTTGCGCCAACATCCATCGCCCGACGGATCACCTCGCGCGGGTGGATCGCGGCTTCGTCGATCGAACCGTCACCCAGATGATGGTCTTCGATCAAGCGGTTGCGGGTGTCGAGATAGAGGATCCGCACCCGCTCCACCGTCAGATGCGCCATGTCGGTGGTGAGGTAGTCGATCAGCGCCTGCCATGAACCCAGCACCGGTTTCTTGATGATCTCGCCGCGCGTCATCCGGCGTGCGGCGGTGGCGACGCTCAGCAAAGCCGCAGCGCTGGTTTCGCCCACGCCTTTGACGCGCTGCAACGCCTTGGGATCGGCATTGAGCACGCCCGCCAGACTGCCGAACTGCGCGATCAGCGCCTTCGCGATCGGTTTGGTATCGCCCTGCTTGATCGCGGCGAACAGCAGGTATTCGAGCACTTCGTAATCAGCCAGCGCCTCGGCGCCGCCGGTCAGCAGCCGTTCGCGCAGGCGGGCGCGGTGGCCCGCGCCGGCAGCCTTGCCCGCGTCGGAGGACCCGACTGAAGCGCGCTGCGGCCCACCGCCAAAATCGAATCCGTCTTCAGCTCCCGGCAATGCGACCCCCGGCAGGAATTGACCCTGCTCTCTCATTGCCTTTGGGCAGCGATGCGCGCAAGGGTGAGGAACAATGGCGGTGCCTGATACGCATGACGAACCTTCCCCGCCAGCGACCCGGGGCCGGCTGCGGCCCGGGCGCCTGTGGCCCGATCGGCTTTGGCCTCGCCGCTGGCGCACCCGAATCGGACTGGGCAGCTTCGCGCTGTTACTGGCGGCCGGCAGCGCCACATGGGTGGACCGTGAGCGGATCGCGGGCGATTTTGTTGACGATTACCTCGCCGAAAATGGTATTCCTGCCACCTACGAAATCATCGCCATCGGCCCGCGCACGCAGGTGATCGAAAATCTCGTCATCGGCGATCCTGCGCGGCCCGATTTTACCGCGCGGCGGATGGTGGTCGAGCTTGGTATCGGCTGGGCGGGGCCTGAAGTGCGGCAGGTGCGGGTGGACGGCGCACGTCTTCACGCCACCTATCGCGGTGGCAAGCTCAGCCTCGGCGCGCTCGATCCGCTGGTCTTTACTGAAAGCGCCGCGCCGCCGGCACTGCCCGCGGTCGATCTGGTGGTGCGCGATGCCCGGGCGCGGCTGATCAGCGAATACGGCGCGGTAGGGGTGAAGCTCGAAGGTGCCGGCCGGTTGGACGATGGCTTTTCAGGAACCTTCGCCGCGACCGCGCCGGGGATCGGGGTGGAGGGATGCCGCGCCGACAGCGCGACGCTCTATGGCAAGCTGAGGACTGCGCAAGGCGCGTCATTGCTCGACGGGCCGCTGCGGCTCGGCGGCGTTGCCTGCGGCGGGGCGAGTATCGCCCGCGCCGACATCGGCACCAGAATCGCCCTGGCCCGCGATTTTGCCGGGGCGGACGGGGACCTCGCGCTCGAAGGCTCCGGGTTGGCGCTCGGCTCGATCACCGGCGCGGCGCTGGCGGGAACCGGGCGGCTGACATGGTCCGACAAGGGACTGGTGCTGGCGCATGATCTGGCGCTGACCGGCCTTGCCGCACCGCAGGGCCGCCTAGGACGGCTCGTCGCCGAAGGAACATGGCGCGGCGGCAGCGATTTTGCGCTGGGCGAATGGCAGGGGCGGCTGACAGGCGAGCGGTTGGCCGCCGGCGGGGCGCTGGGCGATCGGCTCGCGGCAGCCGAAAGCGGGCTTGAGGGAACCTTGCTCGCCGCGCTGGTTGCAAAGGCCCGCGGCGGGCTGACGCAGGCGCTTGATGGTGCAGGCTTTTCTGCCGAGGCGATCCTGCGGCGCAAGGACGGCGAACTGGCGCTGATTATCCCCGAGGCCACGCTGGCCAGCCGTGCGGGCGAGCGGGTGCTGGCGCTGTCGCAGGTCAGCGCCGCGATAGTTGCAGGTGAGCTTGCGGGCCTGCGCGGCAATCTGCTGATCGGCGGGGCGGGATTGCCATCGGTCAACGCGCGGATGGAGCAGGGGGCGGACGGCGGCTGGGGCATGCGCATGGCGATGGCCGAATATCGTGCCGGTACAAACCGGCTGGCGATCCCGCGCCTCACCCTCAGGCAGGAACGCGGCGGCGGGCTGCGGTTCGAAGGGCTGGCAACCGCCAGCGGCGATCTGCCGGGCGGCACGGTGACCGGGATCGACCTGCCGATCGAGGGGCGCTGGTCTGCGGGGCGCGGCCTGATGCTGGGGACACGCTGCACGCCGCTGCGGTTCAAGTCGCTGGCGCTGTCGGGTCTGGAACTGGCGGGACAGCAGCTGACCCTGTGCCCGGAAAATGGCGCGCCCTTGCTGGCCTATGCTGACGGCCTGACGGTCGCTGCACGCAGCGGGCCGCTGGCATTGGCGGGCACGCTCGGCGACAGTCCCGCCAGCCTCGCCGCCGAAAGCGTCGTGCTGCGTTACCCTGCGCCGTTTCTGGTGGAAAGGCTGTCCGCCCGCTTCGGCGCGCCGGGCAGCGAGGCGCGGCTCACCGCTGCCAGCCTTACCGGCAGTCTTGCGGGCGATATCGGCGGCGCGTTTGCGGGCGGTTCGGCGCGGCTCGATGCAGCGCCGTTCGATCTCGGCGCGCTGGCGGGGCGCTGGTCCTTTGCGGACGGCGTACTGCGCGTGGAGGAGGGCGGCTTCATCCTCACCGATCGTCCGGTCGAGGGGCCAGCGCGATTTGCCCCGCTGGTCATACGCCGGGCGAGCCTGAGCTTGACCGACAGCGCCATCCGCGCCCGCGCCAAGCTGCGGCATCCGGCCTCCGACCGGGTGGTGGCCGAGATCACGATCGACCATGATCTGGCCAGCGCCGCAGGAGGCGCGAAGCTTGCGGTGCCGGGCCTTGTCTTCGACAAGGTGCTGCAGCCTGAAAACCTGTCCTACCTTGCGGAAGATCTGATCGTCTTCGCCGACGGCACGTTGACTGGCGAAGGCCGGATCGACTGGATCGGCGAGGACATCACCAGCAGCGGCACATTTGCCAGCGACGGGTTCGATTTTGCAGCGCCCTTCGGTCCGGTGCGCGGAATGAAGGGCAAGGTCGCGTTCAGCGATCTGGTCAACCTTACCACCGCGCCCGATCAGGTGGTCACCATCGATGCGATCAACCCCGGCATCGAGGTGCTGGCCGGCAAGGTGCGCTTTGCCCTTGAAGGCGGCACGCTGCTGCGGCTCGATGATGCGCGCTTTCCCTTCATGGGGGGCGAATTGGTGATGCGCCCTCTGATGATGGATTTTTCGCAGCCCGAGGAACGCCGCTATATCTTCGAGATCATCGGTCTCGATGCCGCGACCTTCGTCACCGAAATGGAGCTGACCAATCTTTCCGCCACCGGCACCTTTGATGGCACGGTGCCGATCATCTTCGATGCCGATGGCAATGGCCGGATCGAACGCGGCCTGCTGCTGAGTCGCGCCGGGGGCGGCAATGTCGCCTATATCGGCGAGCTGACCTATGAAGACCTTGGCACGATGGGCAATTATGCCTTTTCCGCGCTCCGCTCGCTCGATTACCGGCAGATGAGCGTCGGGCTCAATGGCAGTCTTGCAGGCGAGATTATCACCAATTTCGATTTCGACGGGGTCAGGCAGGGCGAAGGAGCCAGCCAAAACTTCGTCACCCGCCGCCTTTCGCGACTGCCGATCCGGTTCAAGGTCAATGTGCGGTCGGAGAATTTCTATGAACTGTCGATGATGGTGCGTTCGTTATGGGATGTCGATTTCCTCGGCAATCCGGTCGATCGCGGCTTGCTCAAGGCCGAAGATGGCCGATTTGTTCCCGCCAATCCCGCAGCGCCTGTTTCAGCCCCCTCGGGCCATTCCGTTCAACCTCCTGAAAGCGAAGACCAGCCATGATCCACACCGAATTGACCGGCCGACCGCGCGCTGCCACACCCGCCGACACGATGCGGAGAGGGCAGGCACGGATGGCACGGCGAGGATATGGAAAGCCCGGAGCCATGATGGCGGCAGCGGCGATCCTTTCGGGAGGGCTGGGCGGCTGCATCAATATTGCCGCGCCCGATGAACCGATCGTGATCGAGCTGAACATCAACATCCGGCAGGAAGTGATTTACCGGTTGGCCGAGGACGCGGCCAACACGATCGACGAGAACGCGGATATTTTTTGATGGCCTACGGCTTCTCTGATGGAAGCCCGATTGGTCCCGTTTTCCTGAGGAGGAATGATGATGCGCAATTCAGTTCTGGCCGGGATCGCCGCGCTGGCGGCGCTTGGTCTTGCGGCCGCACCCGCGCTGGCCCAGCGCGATCCGGCCTACGCCGCAGCGCGCCAGGCTGGTACGATCGGTGAGCAGCCCGACGGTTATCTCGGCATCGTCGGCAGCGCGGATCCGGCTTTGCAGCGGCTGGTCGATAACATCAACATCAAGCGCCGCGCGGTCTACGCCGCCAAGGCCAAGGAAAACAACGCCACGCTGGAAGCCTATGCGCTCACCGCCGGGTGCCAGGCGGTCGCCCGTACCGTGCCGGGGGAAAAATACCGCGCGCCCGACGGCAGCTGGCAGACCCGCACCAGCGCGCCGCCGATCCGCGACCCGCGTTGCCCTTAGTTTTGTGCGACTGCACAAACAAACCCCTCCCCATGTTGACACGTTTGTGCCCCCCTTCTAAGGGGGCGGCGCCCTCGGCGGGCACCTGGTTGCGCGTGCCTTGTCGTTCCTTTTAGGAAGCATGGCATGAGCGACGAGAAACCCGCCCGAGAACCTATCGACGAGGATGCGCGGATCAATGCGCTCGAAGCGCGGCTCAGGGCCGCACGCGAGCGGGAAGAACAGCGCAACCGGCCGAAGGTGCAGGGAACCGACGCGAATTATCGCAGCGGCAACCGTGCACTGGCCAGCCTTCTCGGCGGGATCATCGGTGGCCTGGTGATCGGCTTCGCAGTGGATGCGCTGGCCGGGATCGCGCCCTGGGGCCTGTTGACCGGACTGTTCCTGGGAACGGCGTCGGCCTTCAGAAGCATCATCCTTGCGGCGAATACGCGTCCCGCAGAGCCGTCCGAAGGGCAGGATAAAGAGGGTTAGACCCCTGTTTGACCCGCCTTAGGCCCGGTTTGGGGCGTGTTTCATGTGAAACATTTGAGGACCGACACACCGTGGCAGCCGAAGAAGGCAAGGTCGATCCGATGAAGCAGTTCACCATCGAGCCTCTGCTGGGGTCCGATTGGCAACTGGCTGACGGGTTCAATATCGCGTTCACCAATTCCGCGCTGTGGATGGCGCTGACCGCTGTGCTCGTCTGGGCGTTCGTCGCCGGCGGCATGAAGCGCGAGTTGGTACCGGGTCGCTGGCAGATGGCGGTCGAAAGCATGACCGGCTTCATTGACGACATGCTCGACGCCAATATCGGCAAGGCCGGGCGCAAATATGTCCCCTATATCTTCACCCTGTTCATGTTCATCCTGTTCGGAAATCTCCTCGGCCTGGTGCCGGTCGGCGTGATTCCCGGGGTGCATGCTTTTACCTTCACCAGCCACTTCACCGTCACCGGCGTGCTCGCGATCATGAGCTTCTCGATCGTGCTGGTCGTCGGTTTCGTGAAGCACGGGTTCCACTTCTTCTCGCTGTTCGTTCCCAAGGATACGCCGTTCCTGATGGCGATCTTCATCGCCCCGATCGAATTCGTTTCCTTCATGGTGCGGCCCTTCAGCCTTGCGCTGCGGCTGTTTGTGGCGATGATGGCGGGCCACGTGCTGCTCAAGGTGCTGGCGAGTTTCGTGATTGCTGGCGGCGGCGCGGGCCTCGGCCTTGGCGCGCTGGTCGGCGTGCCGAGCTTCATCCTGATGGTGGCGATCAGCGCACTCGAAATTCTGGTCGCGGGGATCCAGGCCTATGTCTTTGCGTTGCTGACCTCGCTCTACATCAACGACGCGGAAAACCTTCACTAAAGACGCCTTGCGTGGCGATCTTCAAAACCCTCACCAACCAACGAATTTTTCTCAAGGAGTTTATTACCATGGACGCACAAGCTGCAGCTCTTCTGGGTGCCGGTCTCGCGGCAATCGGCGCGGGTCTTGCCGCGCTCGGCGTGGGCAACGTCTTCGCTTCGTTCCTCGAAGGCGCGCTGCGCAATCCGGGTGCCGCCGACGCGCAGCAGGGCCGCCTGTTCATCGGCTTTGCGGCGGCAGAACTTCTCGGCCTGCTGGCCTTCGTCATCGCCGTTCTGCTGATCTTCAACTGAGATCGACGATCCGGAAGTGCCGTGCGGATATGGGCTTGACCCGTCCGCCCGGCGCTCCAGAATAAAGGCGAACCATGCCCCAGATTGCCCAAATCGCTGATACTCTGACAAGCCAGGTGTTCTGGCTGCTGGTGTTCTTCGGCCTGACCTTCCTCGTTGTGGGGCTGGGCATGGTGCCGAAGGTCATGGGCACAGTCGACCTGCGCGACCAGCAGATCGCGGCTGACCTTGCTGCCGCGCAATCTGCGCGCGACGCCGCCGACAGCGAGGAAGCCGCATGGCGCAAGCGCGAGAACGAAAATCGCGCTGCCGCCCAGGCGCTGATCGCCGAGGCCAAGGCAAGGTCGGCCAAGGCGAATGAGGCGAAAATGGCCAAGGCGCAGGCGCGGCTCGACACCCGTCTTGCCGAGGCCGAAGCCGGGATCGAGGCCGCTCGTGCCAGCGCGATGGCCGAAATCGAAGGCGTGGCTGCCGATGCCGCACGCGACATCGTGGCCCGCATTGCCGGCGCTGAAATCGAACCCGCTGCAGCCGAGGCTGCCGTCAAGGAGGTGATGGCTCATGGCTGATATTCTCCCCCTGCTGGCCAGCGGCGCCGAAGGCTACGCCGAACCGGCCGTGTTCGGGCTCGATTCCTATCAGTGGGTCGCGTTGGCCATGCTGGTGCTGATCGGGGTGTTCGTGTGGAAGAAGGTGCCCGGCATCGTGACCGGCGGGCTCGACGCGCGGATCGCTGAAATCCGCGCCGCACTGGATGAGGCCAAGACCTTGCGTGCCGAGGCCGAGGCGCTGCGGGCCGAATATGCCGCCAAGATCGCGAGTGCCGAAAAGGACGCCGAAGCCATGCTCGCGGGCGCTCGCGAGGAGGCCGATGCGATCGTCGCCAAGGCCGAGGCCGACAGTGAAGTGATGGTCGCCCGCCGCCAACGCATGGCCGAGGACAAGATCGCTGCCGCGGAACGCGCGGCAGTGGCCGAAGTCAAGGCGCGCGCAGTGACGGCTGCGGCTGCCGCCTCGAAGGTTCTGATCGCCAAGGCCCACGACAAGAAAGCCGACAAGAAGCTCGCCGACGAGGTCATTTCCTCGCTCTGATCATAGGCGGTTTTCCGGTTGGAGAGGGGGGCGGTCCAGCGGGACCGCCCTTTTTCCACCTTGGCGCCTCAGCGGCCCGGTACGAACACCACTTTGCCCACCAAATCACGCCGCGCCATGGCGTCGAAACCTTCGCGCCAGCGCGACAGGGGCAGGGTGCGGTCGATTGCGGGCGTGATACGGCCCGCCTCGGCCAGTCTGGTGATGGCCTGCTGGATCCTGCGTCCGCGTTCGGGGAAGCGGCGCGCAAATTCCCCGGCGCGCAGCCCCACGACCGAAAACCCCTTGATCAGCGGGATGTTGGTGGAGATGTCCGCGATCCGGCCTGAGGTAAAGCCGACCACCACCAGCTTGCCCCCAAACGCGACGCAGCGGGTCGATTCGTCGAACACATCGCCGCCGACCGGATCAAACACGATGTCGGCGAGCTTGCCGCCGGTGAGCGCACCGATCTGTTCACGGAAACGCCCTTCGGCAAGGATCACGGCATCGGGCCGGGCAAGGGCGGCGATGCGCTCGATCTTGCCGGGGCTGCCGGTGGTGGCGATCACCTTTGCCCCCAGCGCGCGGGCGAGGTCGCAGGCGGCAAGGCCTACTCCGCCACTTGCACCATGGACCAGCGCCCATTGGCCTTCCGTCAGGCCGCCAAGTTCAACAAGGCCGGTATAGGCGGTCGAATAGGCTGCGCCCATTGCAGCGGCCTGAGGGAAATCCATGCCACGCGGCATCAACGACAGTTTGCCTGCCGGCACGCAGGCCAGTTCGGCAAAGGCTCCGGTCTTGTTGCCGCCCATGACCCGGTCACCGGGGGCAAAGCCGCTGTCTGCGTCAGCCACCAGTACCTCGCCTGCGAATTCCAGCCCGCTGGTGAAGGGCGCTGCGGGCTTGAACTGGTATTCCCCGCGGGTCATCAGCAGATCGGGGAAGTTGAGCGAAGCCGCGCACACCTTCACCAGCACCTCGCCTGAGGTGCGGACGGGCTCGGCAATGTCTGCAAGAGCGGTGCCCGAGAGATCCTCGGCGAGGCGCTCGACCCTGAGGGCCTGCATCGGGTTAGAAATTGTCCTTGGCTGCGCGGAGCGCCGCGAAGGTTTCGTAAGGCGCGGTGCCGCCCCACCTGGCCATCAACGCCGGTTCGTCCGCGCGCAGGAAGGGGTTGGTGGCGAGCTCGCGCTCGAGCGTGGTCGGCACGGTCCATTCGTCTTTCGCGCGCTTGTCGGCGATTTCCTCTGCATAGGCTTGCAAGGCGGCATTGTCCGGGTCCGCATGCAGCGCAAACCTGGCGTTCGACGCAGTATATTCATGTGCGCAGTAGAGCAGGGTTTCGGGCGGCAGCGACTTGATCCGTTTGAGGCTGTCCCAAAACTGCTTCGGCTCACCCTCGAACATCCGCCCGCAGCCCAGCGCGAAGACGCTGTCACCGACAAAGGCCACACCCGCATCGGCCATGTAATACGCGATGTGCCCGTTGGTGTGGCCAGAAACGTCCATGACCTGCGCTTCCACCTCGCCCAGCCTGACTGTGTCTCCGTGCGCGACGATGCGGTCGACCGGGAACTTGCCCTCGATTTCGGCCGGGCCGGTAATGGTGCAGCCGGTCGCATCGCGTATCGCCGCATTGCCGCCGGCGTGATCGGGGTGCCAGTGGGTGTTCCAGATCTGGGTGATGCGCCAGCCTTTCTGGTCGGCCTGACGCAGATATTCCTTGCCGTCGGGCGTATCGATCGCCGCGGTTTGGTGGCTGTCGGTGTCGTGCACGAGGAAGCCGTAGTTGTCGCTAAGGCAGGGGAACTGGTGAACATGGATCATGCGGGTGACCTTACGCCCCTTGGCCTCAAAGGAAAAGGCCCGCCGGCTCGGTTGAGCGGGCGGGCCTTTCTGTATGTCGAGGACGCTCGCCCGCGTGGGGCGGCGCCGGTCAAATCGCTTAGTCCTGACCCTTCTTGAGCGCAGCGCCGAGAATGTCGCCCAGCGAAGCACCGCTGTCGGACGAGCCGAACTGCGCCACGGCTTCCTTTTCTTCGGCGATCTGACGCGCCTTGATCGAGAAGTTGGGCTTCTTGGAACGGTCGAACCCGATTACCATCGCATCGATCTTGCTGCCGACCTGGAAACGGTCGGGACGCTGTTCGTCGCGGTCGCGGCCCAGATCCGAACGCTTGATGAAACCAGTCGCGCCATCTTCGCCGACCTGCACTTCCAGCCCGCCGTCGCGCACTTCGAGCACGGTGACGGTAACGGTCTGGTTCTTGCGCAGGGCTCCGCCGGTCGAAGCGCCTTCAGCCGAAGGCGCGCCCTTTTCGAGCTGCTTCATGCCGAGGCTGATGCGCTCCTTGTCGACATCGACATCGAGCACCACGGCCTTGACCATTTCGCCCTTGCGGTGAAGCGCCAGCGCGTCCTCGCCCGAGATGCCCCAGGCGATGTCCGACATGTGCACCATGCCATCGACGTCGCCGTCGAGGCCGACAAACAAGCCGAACTCGGTCGCGTTCTTGACTTCGCCTTCGACCACGGCACCAACCGGGTGCTTTTCAGCAAACTCGTCCCACGGATTGCGCTGGGCCTGCTTGAGACCGAGGCTGATGCGGCGCTTGTCGCTGTCGACTTCGAGCACCATGACTTCGACTTCCTGCGAGGTCGAGACGATCTTGCCCGGGTGGACGTTCTTCTTGGTCCAGCTCATTTCGGACACGTGGACCAGGCCTTCGATGCCGGCTTCGAGTTCGACGAAAGCACCGTATTCGGTGATGTTTGTCACCTGACCCGACAGCTTCATGCCGACCGGATACTTGGCGGCTACGCCGTCCCACGGATCGCTTTCGAGCTGCTTCATGCCGAGGCTGATGCGCTGGGTTTCGGCGTTGATGCGCACGATCTGCACGGTCACGGTGTCACCGATATTGATGACTTCGCTGGGGTGGTTGACGCGCTTGTAGCTCATGTCGGTGACATGGAGCAGGCCGTCGATGCCGCCAAGGTCCACGAAGGCACCGTAATCGGTGATGTTCTTGACCACGCCGTCGATCACCTGGCCTTCGGCCAGATCGTTGATCAACTCGCTGCGCTGTTCGGCGCGGGTCTCTTCGAGCACCGCGCGGCGGGAAACGACGATATTGCCACGGCGGCGATCCATCTTGAGGATCTGGAACGGCTGCGGAATGTCCATCAGCGGGGTGACATCGCGCACCGGGCGGATATCGACCTGCGAACCGGGAAGGAACGCAACGGCGCCATCGAGGTCGACGGTGAAGCCGCCCTTGACGCGGCCGAAGATGCGGCCTTCGACGCGCTTGCCTTCGCCGAATTCGCTTTCCAGCTTGTCCCAGGCGGCTTCGCGGCGGGCGCGGTCACGCGAGAGCATGGCCTCGCCATCGGCGTTCTCGACGCGGTCGACGAAGACTTCGACTTCGCCGCCCACGGTCAGGCCGTGGTCGTCCTCGCCACGCGAAAATTCCTTGAGGGGGATGCGGCCTTCGCTCTTGAGGCCGACGTCGATCACGGCAAAGCCGTTTTCGATCGCGGTGACGGTACCCTTGACGACGCGGCCTTCGAAGCCTTCGTCGCCGGCACCGCCGAGTTGTTCGTTGAGCATCGCCTCGAAATCGGCGCGGGTGGGCATCTGGGTTGCCATAGGCTGAAAAAGTCCTGAGTTCGTTATGCTACCGGCCACCGGCTTTTCCGGGGTCTTAAACTGCTTCCCGCGCACCATTGCACGGGCTGGCAGGGCAAGAGGCCGACTTCTCCGCGAGGCCGGATGCCGCCGCGAAGGTTCTTCAACCGATCAAGATTACAAGAACGGTCGCGCGCCTAGGCGAGACGGCTACGAAAAGCAAGGAAAACCGCCGCGGAAGCCGGGCGGGGAAGGAATATCTTAAGCGCATTGTGCCAAGAAGCTGTTGGCCCTTTCACGCGGAGCGGGATCAGGAACATGATTGCAATCGGGAAATCTGCCGGCCTTGCAGTGGTTCTGCTCGGCGGATGCGCGATATTGAGCGGATGCGGCGCGCAGGCCGATGTCTACGCGCTTCCTCTGACCGAGGCGAAGGCCAAGATCAGCAGCACCAAAGCCTCGTACAAGGCCGGATCGCAGACCCGCTGGATGCGATCTGCAGGTCTTGCCCCCGACGGCTTGCGAGTGAAGTTATCCAACGCGGGCACTTATTCGTCGTCCTGCGTCGTACGGTTCGAGGCTGTGGATTCCGACCAGACCCGCATCACGCCCGATTGCGGGGATACGGGCGCGGCGATCACCGATGCGGGCGCGCAATTCTTCGAACGCGAAATCGCCGCGCTTGTCCGCCAGACCTTGACCGGCGAGCCGGTCGATGCGGACGTGCTCGGCAGGGAAATGGCAGTTATCATGATGAAAGGCCTGCCGAAGATGCAGAAGGAAGGCTTTGCTGCCGACGAAAAATGGGTCCAGGCGCAGCAGGATGCCGCGATCCAGCGGGTCGAGGATCAAAAGGCTGGCTGGGCCGACTGACGCCCGAACCTTTGGCCCGGCCTATCGCAACAGGTGTTCTTCGACCGCTTCGATCGCCGCTTCGATCGCTTGCTCACGGCCGAAATGCGTGGTGTCGATCACCAGCGCATCGGGCGCGGCGCGCAAGGGGGCGTCGGCCCGGCTCATGTCGCGGGCATCACGGGCGGCGATGTCACGTTCGATTTCGGCAAGCGGGATGTCGATTGCGCGGCCCGTCATCTCCAGCCAGCGACGTCGCGCGCGTTCAGATACGCTGGCGGTGATGAACAGCTTCACTTTCGCCTCGGGCGCGATCACGGTGCCGATATCGCGCCCGTCCAGCACCGCGCCGCCCGGCTGCAGCGCAAAGGCGCGCTGGCGATCATACAGCGCCTGCCTTACTTGCGGATGCACTGATACCCGACTGGCATAGCCTCCGATCCCCTCGGACCGCAGGATATCCTCCTGCAAAAGCGTGTCTGCAAAGGCGCAGGCGGCCAGTGCTACTTGCGGATCGTCGGGATCGCCGCCGTTCAACTGCACCTGGCGCCCGACCGCGCGGTAAAGCAGGCCGGTGTCGAGATGCGGTAGTGCGAACTGCGCGGCGAGCGCCTTGGCGATGGTGCCCTTGCCCGAAGCGGTGGGGCCGTCGACCGCAATGATCATGATGACTCCTCCCCCTTCCGGCGCATCTCGCGCAGAGCCCGCAGCAGTCCGAAAATCGCAATCGAGGCCCAGAATCCTTCCAGCACCAGGCTCGCCCAATTGGTGTGGACCAGCAGCGAAACAGTCAGCAAGGCTGCACCGATCAGATTGGTGCCGTGGAGCAGGAAGGGATTGGTCGTCTTGACCAGAGTCAGATAGGCATAGGCGCCGATGATGCAGGCAGTGCCGCAAAGGCCGACAATGCTGGCCCAATCGAGCGGGGTGTCAAACGCGGTGTTCATTGCGCTGCCTCGGCCAGCAGGTCCGTGAAGGTCGGAAAGCTGGTATTGATCGGGCTGGTATCGTCCACGTCTACACCATCACGGCTCACAAGGCCTGCCACCGCCATGCTCATGGCGATGCGGTGATCGAGCCGCGTGGCAACAAGTGCGCCGTGCGGCGTGCCGTGGAGCGGCTCTCCGCCGCTGCCGTGGATGGTGAGGCCGTCCTCCTGCTCCTCCACCCGCGCACCCGCCAGCGTAAGGGCCGCAGCCATGGTGGCAAGGCGGTCGCTTTCCTTTACGCGCAGTTCCTCAAGGCCGGTGGTGCGGGTGGTGCCGCTGGCGAGGGCTGCGGCGACGAACAGGACCGGAAATTCGTCGATCATGCTGGGCGCAATCGCGGGGTCGATATCAATGCCGGTCAGCGGGGCGTGGCGCACCCGCAAATCCGCGACCGGCTCGCCGCCGACTTCGCGAAGTTCAAGCCGGGTAATATCTGCGCCCATCGCCCGCAGCACTTCGAGCAGGCCGGCGCGGGTCGGGTTGAGGCCGACATTCACGATCGTCAGATCGCTGCCCGGAACGATGCTGGCCGCGACCATGAAGAACGCAGCCGAGGAAGGATCGCCCGGCACGGTCACATCCATCGGTTCAAGGTCAGCCTCGCCGTGAATGGCGATGATCCGTTCGCCGTTTTCCTCGCCCACTTCAAGGCTGGCGCCGAAGCCGGTCAGCATTCGTTCGGTATGATCGCGCGTCGGCACCGGCTCGATCACGCGGGTGATGCCGGGGGTATTGAGGCCCGCCAGCAGCACCGCGCTCTTGACCTGCGCGCTCGCCACCGGAAGCCGGTAGGTGATCGGCACGGCAGGCGCCGCGCCCCGGAGCATCAGCGGCAGCGTGCCGCCGGCCGAGGCCTCGATGCTGGCGCCCATTTGCGCGAGTGGATCAATTACCCGCTTCATCGGGCGGCCCGACAGGCTGGCGTCACCGGTGAATGTCGCCGTGATGGCATGGCTGGCGACCAGCCCCATCAAAAGCCGGGTCGAGGTGCCTGAATTGCCCATGTCGAGCGCGGTTCGAGGTTCCAGCAGGCTGCCGACCCCCGCGCCGTGCACTGTCCATGTGCCATCCGCGCCGCGCAGAATGCTGGCACCCAACTGGCGCATGGCTGCCGCCGTCGCCAGCACGTCCTCGCCTTCGAGCAGGCCGGTGATGCGGCTCTGCCCCACGGCAAGCCCTGCAAACATCAGCGCGCGGTGGCTGATCGACTTGTCGCCCGGAACGCGGATTGTCCCGCGCAAGGGGCCGAGGGCTGCAAAGCTATGGCTGGTCATCAGGCGGCGGTCTTTGACAGCGCCCCGCGCTTCTGGCAAGGCGCGCCGCGCGCGGGCCGGGACGCTCTTGATAAAGGGCTTGCCGGAACCCACAAATCCTGAACAAGTCACCCGTGATTGTGCACCCGTTTCGCCTGCCCCTGCCGGGGCTGGCATGTTTTGAGGAATGAAAATGGCAAAGCCCGAATGGGGTACCAAGCGTACCTGTCCCAAATGCGGGGAGCGGTTCTACGACCTCGGCAAGGAAGATCCGGTTACCTGCATCGAATGTGGCGAGACCTGGACGCCCGAGCCGGTGCTCAAGTCCAAGCAGCCGATTCCGTTCGAGGAAGAAAAGAAGAAGGATGTCGAAGCCGACGCCGATCTGGGCGGCGATGACGTCGATGAGCTGGACGACATCGAGGACATCGACGACGATGGCGATTCGCCCGACAACGACGTCGATCTCGGCGGCGACGATGACCTCGGCGTGTCCAAGGGCAAGGGCGACGACGAGGATGACGAGAGCTGATTTAGCTCTTGCAATGGGGGAGGCGCCCCTATATTGGGCGCCTCCCGCGAGCAGGTTGCAAAATCGGCTCGCATGATGACTGGTTCGGGGCCTTAGCTCAGCTGGGAGAGCGCAACACTGGCAGTGTTGAGGTCAGCGGTTCGATCCCGCTAGGCTCCACCAGTCACACAGGCAAAGTCGGGTCTTCGCTGTTGAAGTCCGCAACGCTGGCCGACGAGGTTTCGTCCGCCGGCGTTTTTCGCGTTTTCCGGGCGGCACGGCTTCCCGGCAGGAGGAGCAGGCGATGTTCGATACGCTGTCCGACCGTTTGGGAGGCGTTTTCGACAAGCTCAAGGGCCGCGGCGCGCTGCGTGAGCAGGACGTGCGCGATGCCATGCGCGAAGTGCGCATCGCGCTGCTCGAAGCCGATGTCGCCCTGCCGGTCGCCCGACGCTTCATCGATGCCGTTACCGAAAAGGCTGTCGGGCAGGATGTGTTGCGCTCGGTCACGCCCGGCCAGCAGGTCATCAAGATCGTCCATGACGAATTGATCGCAACGCTCGGCGGGATGGAGACCGAGGGGCTGAACCTCGATGCCAAACCGCCGGTGGTGATCATGATGGTCGGCCTGCAGGGTTCGGGCAAGACCACCACCACCGCCAAGCTTGCCAAGCTGATCCGCGAACGCCACGGCAAGAAGGCGCTGATGGCTTCGCTCGACGTCAATCGTCCTGCGGCGCAGGAACAATTGGCGGTGCTGGGCACCCAGGTCGATGTCGCCACTCTGCCGATCGTGCAGGGCCAGCAGCCGGTCGACATTGCGCGGCGGGCGATGGAATCCGCGCGGCTCCAGAATTTCGATGTGCTGCTGCTGGATACCGCAGGGCGGCTGCACGTCGATGATGCGCTGATGGCGGAGATGAAGGCGGTCGCTGGTGTCTCGGCGCCGGGCGAAGTGCTCTTGGTGGTGGATTCGCTCACCGGTCAGGATGCGGTCAATGTCGCGCAGAGCTTCAGCGGCGAAGTGCCGCTGACCGGCGTGGTGCTGACCCGGATGGATGGCGATGCGCGCGGCGGTGCGGCGCTTTCCATGCGTGCGGTGACGGGCAAGCCGATCAAGTTTGCCGGCACCGGAGAAAAGCTCGACGCGATCGAGGCGTTCCGTCCCGGTTCGGTCGCCGATCGCATTCTCGGCATGGGCGACGTGGTCAGTCTGGTCGAGCGCGCTGCCGCGACGATCAAGGAAGAAGACGCCGAAAAGCTTGCCCGCAACATGGAGAAGGGCAAATTCGACCTCGATGATCTGGCCATGCAATTGCGCCAGATGCGGTCGATGGGCGGGCTGGGGATGCTGGCAGGCATGATGCCGGGCATGAAGAAAGCCAAGGCGGCGATGGCCAATTCGGGCATGGACGACAAGGTGCTGATCCACATGGAAGCGATCATCGGTTCGATGACACCCAAGGAACGCGCCAATCCCGATTTGATGAATGCCAAGCGCAAGAAGCGCGTGGCGGCGGGCAGCGGCACCGATGTGCAAACTGTCAACAAGGTGCTGAAGATGCATCAGGAAATGGCCCGCGCAATGAAGCAGATCAAGAAAATGGGCGGGCTCAAGGGCCTCGCTGCGATGTTCGGCGGTGGGGGCGGCCCCGGCGGCGGCCCCGCCGGCGGGATGGGCGGGATGGGCGGTCTGCCCGGTCTTGGCGGTCCCGGCGGTTTTGGGGGCGGCGGCGGCCTGCCCGGTCTTGGCGGCCCGCCGCGCGGCAAGAAGTAGGTTTCGGTTCAATCGATCAGGTTCAACAAATTCAATCAATTCCAATCGAAAGGTAAGATCACATGTCCATTTCCATCCGGCTCTCGCGCGGCGGCGCCAAGAAGCGTCCCTATTACCGCATCGTCGTCGCCAACAGCCGTAGCCCGCGCGACGGCAAGTATCTCGAGCAGATCGGGACCTATAACCCGCTGCTCGCGAAGGATTCTCCCGAGCGCGTCAAGCTGATCGAAGATCGCGCCCGCTACTGGCTCGGCGTCGGCGCGCAGCCGACCGACCGTGTTGCCCGCTTCCTCGACGCCGCCGGCATCAAGGAACGCGCTGCACGCGTGAACCCCAAGAAGGGTGAGCCGGGCGAGAAGGCCAAGGAGCGCGCCGAAGAGCGTGCCGCCAGGATTGCCGAAGCCGAAGAAGCGGCCCGTGCCGCCGAAGAAGAAGCCAAGGCCGCTGCCGCCGCTCCGGCTGTGGAAGAAGCACCGGCTGAAGAAGCTCCCGCCGAGGAAGCTCCCGCCGCTGAAGAAGCTGCTGCCGAAGAACAAAGCGAAGGCTGATCGCTGCAATGACCAAACCCGTCACCCTCGCCGCCATCGCCGGCGCGCACGGGGTGGCGGGCGAGGTGCGCCTGAAACTGTTCGGCCAAAGCGTGCAATCGCTTTCCCACCACAAGCGTTTCAATGATGGCGCGCTCACACTCCTGAAAATTCGTGACGATGGCAAGGGCGGGGCGATTGCCCGCTTTGCCGAAAGCTGCAGCCGCGCTGACGCGGAAAGGCTGCGCAGCACTGCGCTCACCGTCCCGCGCGAAGCCCTGCCACAGCTGGCCGAGGGCGAATTCTACCACGCCGATCTGTTGGGCCTGCCGGTTGTCACCGATGCGGGGGAGGAGGTCGGCACCGTGCTCGCCATCGAGAATTTCGGCGCCACCGACATCATCGAAATCACCCGCGATCCGGTGCCCGAGAAGGGCCCCAAGACCTTCATGGTGCCGATGATCCCGGCGGCGGTGCTGGAATGGGACGAACACCGGCTTGTCATTGCGGGAGCCTTCGCCGAAGAATAGCCGGGTGAACGCGCTCGACAGCGAATTGTGGCACCGCCTCGCGGCTCATCATATCGGCCCCGCTGATGCGTCCCTGACATTTGTTGCCCGCCTCGCACGGGAACACTGTTGGAGCCTGCCCCACGCCGAACGGGTGATCGGCGAATACAAGCGCTTCTGCTATCTTGCCATGATCGCCGGGCACGAGGTCACGCCGTCGGATGCGGTCGATCAGGCATGGCACCTGCATCTTACCTATAGCCGCGATTACTGGCAGGTGTTCTGCCCGAAAGTGCTGGGGGCAGACCTGCATCACGGCCCCACCGATGGCGGCGCGAACGCACGCGATCGCTATTATCGCCAGTATGCCGCCACCCTGGCCGCATACGAGGCCAGCTTCGGCGAACCGCCTCCGGGTGATATCTGGCCTGAAGCGCACAGGCGTTTTGCCGTCGATCCGCAAGGTGCGCGCGTTAACTTTTTCGATGTTATCGTCCGGAAACGTCGGGTCGCACTGGCGCTGGGTCCGCTTGCCTTTGTGGCAGGCTGGCTCGCGGGAAGGATAATGTAATGCAGCTGTTCTCGTCCTGGACGGGCGGCGAATTTCTGTTGTTTTACGCGGTACTGCTGGCGATGGCCGTGGCAGCATCCTGGTGGATCCCGCTTAATCTGCGCCCGGCCGGGCGGCGCGACGAATCGCTCGATTCGGAAAGCCTTGCCTTGCTGGCAGGCGGACCGCAGCGCCATGCCGATTCGGTCATTGCCGATCTCTATGCCCAAGGCGGGCTGGCCGATGCCGGGGATGGCAAGCTGTCGGTGGTCAATAGCGCCATTCCTGCAAGCGTTGCGGGCAAGGCGGTGCTGGCGCTCGAAAGTCCATTCAAGGTCAATGCGGCTCGTGCCGCGCTTGCGGTTCATGCCGAACGGGTGACTGCGCGTCTGCGGCGTCAGGGACTGGTGGCTTTTGCCGAGGAGGTCAACCGGCTGCGCTGGCTGGCGATCACGCCCTTTGGCGTGCTGTTCGTGACGGGCCTCTATCGCCAACGGGCCGGAAGCGCGCTGGACGAGCCGACCGGGGGGCTGGTGGGGCTGCTGATCGTGACCGTCATGGCCGCTGTGATCCGCTTTGCCACGGTCGATACGCGCACTGCAGGCGGGATCGAGACCTATCACCGCATGTGTGACCGGGCTGAGCGGATGCGCCGCGCGCCGCAGCCGCATGAAGCGGCGCTGGCGGTGGCGCTGTTCGGCACGGGCGTGCTGGTGGGCACGCCATGGGAAGCGGTTCATGCCATGCGACAGCAGGGGAGCGGCGATGGCGGCGGCGGCGACAGCAGCGATGGCGGCGGCGACGGGGGTGGCGGCTGCGGCGGTTGCGGGGGCTGATTTCCCGGCGTAAGCGGCGGGCATGACGAAGCTTCCTGTTGCCGTTGTCCAAGCCGCGCCGATCCCGCTCGATTTCACTGCGGGGATCGACAAGGCTGTGAGCCTCGCGCGGGAGGTCATCGACAATGGCGCGCGGGTGGTGGCCTTTGGCGAAACCTACCTTGGCGGCTATCCCTTGTGGCTCGACGAGGCGCCCGGCGCGGCGCTTTGGGATCATCCCGGCACGCGTGCGCTGCATGCGATCATGCTCGAACAGGCGGTGGTCGCCAATGACGAGCGGCTGCTGCCCTTGCAGGAACTGGCCGACGCGAGCGGGGCGATCATCAGCATCGGCGCGCATGAGCGGGTGCGGCGCAGCCTCGTCAACAATCAGATGACCTTCCGCCCCGGCTTACCGGTGCTCGACCATCGCAAGCTGGTGCCGACCCATGGCGAGCGCCTGATATGGGCGCGCGGAGATGGCTCGACCCTGGGGGTGCATGAGGCGGAGTGGGGCCGCCTCGGCACGCTGATCTGTTGGGAGCACTGGATGCCGCTCGCCCGCGCGGCGATGCACAATCTTGGTGAGGACGTGCACATCGCCGCATGGCCGACGGTGCGCGAGAGCCACCAGATCGCCTCGCGGCATTATGCGATGGAGGGTCGGTGCTTCGTGCTGGCGGCGGGGCTGGTGCAGGTGAAGGACGATCTGCTCGATGGGCTGGAGCGGGTTGGCGGTTGTGACGTTGCCCGCGAATTGCTCGAAGCCGTCCCTTTGGAAATCCTCAACCACGGCGGCTCCCTCATCGCCGCCCCCAACACCCGCGTGATCGCGCAGGCAGGAGAGGGGGAGGAGACTTTGTTCGCCGAACTCGATCTGGCCGAAGTGGCCAAGGGTTTGGCGAACCTCGACACCGATGGCCACTATGCGAGGCCGGATGTGTTTGAGTTGGCGGTTGATACGCGTGAGAAAGGTGGGGTGACTTGGAAGTAGCGTTCATCTTATTGGCGCCGTCAGGGCTGGCCATTCTTCTTCGGATCTTCGATTGGCCAAAGTCGCGTTTTGGAGTGTTTGGGGCAGCGATTTTCGTCGCAACACTGAGTCCAATTGCAACAATCGCGAGCGGCCGTGATAGCAATGCCATCACGGCTGCGGCTTCCCTTTATCTCGCCCCGGCATCTTTTGCGTGGGGCCTGCTGACCGCCGGGTTTGTCCTTACCGTGTCCCGAGAACTATGACCTTCGCCGCCACCATCCTCACGCTCTATCCCGAGATGTTTCCCGGGCCGCTCGGCGTTTCGCTGCCGGGCCGCGCGCTCGCCGAGGGCAAGTGGGCCTGCGAGACGGTGCAGATCCGCGACTTTGCCACCGACAAACACCGCACCGTCGATGATACGCCCGCAGGCGGCGGGGCGGGGATGGTGCTCAAGTGCGACGTGCTGGCGCGGGCTTTGGACAGCGTCCAGAAGCCCCTTCCCTTGGGGGGAAGCGAAGCTGATGCGCAGCGTCAACGGGTTGGGGATGGGGGTTCGGCGATCGAAAGTCGCTCTGCCCCCGCAAGCGCCGAGCCCCCACCCCTCGATCCCCTCCCCACGGGGAGGGGAGGAAGAAGGCCCATCCTCGCCATGACGCCGCGGGGCAAGCCCATCACCCAACAGCGCATCCGCGAACTCGCCCAAGGCCCCGGCGTCATCATCCTGTGCGGGCGGTTCGAGGGGTTTGACGAACGCCTGTTCGAAGCCCGCCCCGAGATCGAACAGGTTTCGCTTGCCGACATCGTCCTCTCTGGCGGCGAGATGGCGGCGCTCACCATCCTTGACGCTTGCATTCGGCTGCTTCCCGGCGTAATGGGCGCGACCTTGAGCGGGGAGGAGGAGTCGTATGAAAACGGCCTTCTCGAATACCCGCACTATACCCGACCTCAGGAATGGGAAGGGCGCACGATCCCCGAAGTGCTGCGATCGGGGGATCATGCGAGGATCGCGGCGTGGCGAAAGCAACGCAGCGAGGAAGACACACGGTCACGCAGGCCGGACTTGTGGGAGCGCCATGAGGGCGCTCGGGTCCAACCTGCCTCTGGCGCGCGGCGTGAAACGAAGGAACCGGACCAGTGAACCTGATCCAGCAGATTGAAGCCGAAGAAATCGCCAAGTCCGGCAAGGACATCCCCGAATTCCGCGCGGGCGACACCGTCCGCGTCGGCGTGAAGGTGAAGGAAGGCAACCGCGAGCGTGTTCAGAACTACGAAGGCGTCGTGATCGCCCGTTCGAACCGCGGCATGGGGAGCAACTTCACCGTGCGCAAGATGAGCTTCGGCGAAGGCGTCGAGCGCGTTTTCCCGCTCTACTCGCCGATCATCGAAAGCATCACCGTGGTCCGCCGCGGCGTGGTGCGTCGCGCCAAGCTTTATTATCTGCGCGGCCGCACCGGCAAGAGCGCGCGTATCGCCGAGCGCAAGGTCAACGCGCCCAAGGCGTAAGGCTTTTCCAGCCAGCAAATTCGAAGGGCGGCTCTGGTAAGGGCCGCCCTTTTGCTTTGCGCCTCTTGCCATTCGGCTTCGCGATTGCGAGGAGCATGAGCACGCCCCCCGGTGGTGCGCAATGACGAGGTGAGCTTTGGATGCGTTCGATTTTTGCTGCTTTTGCCGTCTGTCTCGCTGTCCCCGCTGTCGCGCAGGACGCCATGCCTGAGGCTGTCCCCACGCTTAGCTTCGAGCGGGTCTTCGCCAGTCCTGCCCTCGATGGCCCAGCGCCGCGTCAGGTGAAGCTGTCACCCGACGGGCGCTATCTCACCCTGCTGCGCAATCGTGTCGAGGACCGCGATCGCTATGACCTGTGGGGCTATGATATCGACACCCGCGAATGGCGGATGCTGGTGGACTCGCAGGCGCTGGGATCCGGGCGCGAACTCTCGGAAGACGAGAAGATGCAGCGCGAACGCGCGCGCGTCGGCAGCCTCAAGGGCATTATCAGCTATCAGTGGTCGAGCGACGGCAGCGGCGTGCTGGTGCCGTTGGACGGCGACCTTTACCTGGCCCGGCTCGACGGCACAGTCACGCAGTTGACCGATACCGAAGGCACCGAGCTCAATCCCAAGCTTTCAAGCAAGGGCGGCTTCGTCAGCTTCGTGCGCGACCGGCGGCTGTGGGTCGGCCCGGTTGGCGCTGAGGCGGCCCCCATCACCCCGGCCGACGAGGCCGACACGATCCGCTGGGGCGAGGCGGAATTCGTGGCGCAGGAGGAAATGGCGCGATTGCAGGGCTACTGGTGGTCGCCCGATGACAGCCGCATCGTCGTGCAACGCACCGACGAGGCCAGCGTGGGGATTGTCACCCGCGCCGCGATCGGTGCGAAAGGCACCAAGGTCTTCGATCAGCGCTACCCCGCCGCCGGCACCGATAACGCCGTGGTCGAGCTGTTCGTGATGAACCCTGATGGGACGGACAGCGTAAAGGTCGATCTCGGCCTCGATCTCGATATCTATGTCGCCCGCGTCGACTGGGCGCCCGATGGCAGCGCGATATATGTCCAGCGGCAGGACCGCGCGCAGTCGAAGCTTGACGTGCTGCGGGTCGATCCCGCCACTGGCGCTTCGCAGATCTGGTTCACCGAGGAAGCCGCGCGGCCCGATTACTGGGTAAACCTCAGCGACAATTACCGCTTCCTCAAGGATGGCCGCCTGCTGTGGTGGTCCGAACGCGATGGCTACGGCCATTTCTACCTTTACGCTGATGGCCGCTGGCTGCCGCTCACCGGCGGCACTTCTCCGGTCACCAGTCTCGTGGGCGTCGACGAGGAGGCAGGCACCTTCACCTATCAGGCGACATCGGATGTGCTGACCCAGCAGATCTACCGCGCCCGGCTGGACGGGGAGGCCGTGCCGGAACGGCTTACCGATCCCGCCTATACCAACTCCGCGAGCATGGATGGCAAGGGACGGCTGCTCTATGTCAGCCGATCCAAACCCGATCAGCCGCCGCAGTCCTACCTCGCCACGCCGGACGGCAAGCGGGTGGCCTGGATCGAGGAAAACCGCGTCGAGGGGAACCATCCCTATGCGCCCTATCTCGCGGGCCATACCGTCCCCGAATATGGCACAATCGCCGCCGAGGACGGCACCCCGCTGCACTGGATGATGCTGCGGCCCGCAATGGAGCCGGGCAGGCGTTACCCGGTGTTCTTCAGCCATTATGGCGGGCCGGGGCCGCAAATGGTGACCAAGGGTTGGGGCGGAGCACTGGCGCAGTCCATTGTCGACAAGGGTTACATCTACTTCGTGCTCGACAATCGCGGCTCGGCGAACCGGGGCGTTGACTTCGAACAACCGCTTTACCGCGCGATGGGCGGAGCCGAAGTGCGCGACCAGAAGGCGGGGGCCGAGTTCCTGAAGGGCCTCGATTTCGTCGATCCCGAAAAGATCGCCATCTATGGCTGGTCCTATGGCGGCTATATGACCTTGAAGCAGCTTGAGGCCGATCCGGGGCTTTACGCCGCAGGGGTTTCCGGCGCGCCGGTCACCCGGTGGGAGCTTTACGACACCCACTATACCGAACGCTACATGGGGAACCCGCGCGAAGTGCCCGAAGCCTATGAAAAGGCCAGCGCTATTCCCGAGGCGACGAAAATCAGCGACCCGATGCTGCTGATCCACGGCATGGCGGATGACAACGTGGTGTTCGAGAATTCCTCGGAACTCATAGCCAAGCTGCAGGAAAACAACGTGCCGTTCGAGATGATGCTCTATCCCGGTTATACGCACCGCGTGTCGGGCGAAAATATCGGCCCGCATGTGTGGAACAGCATTCTCCGCTTCCTCAAGAGCCATGGGGTAACGCCGCCGGAAGACGAATAGGTCTGCACTGGCAAGGATAGCGGTTGCGCGTGGCCCTGCGTTCGCTATCTCGCGCAGCCTAGGTCCAAGGAGAACGTCTAGTGGGTTACCGGGTGGCAGTGGTCGGCGCGACCGGCAATGTCGGGCGCGAGATGATGCAGGTTCTGGCCGAGCGCAACTTCCCCTGCGATGAAGTCGCGGCGGTCGCCTCGTCGCGGTCGGTCGGCAGCGAGGTCGAATTCGGCGATACCGGCAAGATGCTCAAGTGCAGGAACATCGAGCATTTCGATTGGGCCGGTTGGGATATCGCGCTGTTTGCCGCAGGCTCCGGCCCGGCGAAGGAGTACGCTCCGAAGGCGGCAGCAGCGGGCTGCGTGGTGATCGACAATTCCTCGCTTTACCGCATGGACCCCGATGTGCCGCTGATCGTCCCGGAAGTGAACCCGGACGCGATCGACGGCTACAAGGCCCGCAACATCATCGCCAACCCCAACTGCTCGACCGCGCAGCTGGTGGTGGCGCTGAAGCCGCTGCACGATGCCGCCACGATTAAGCGGGTGGTAGTGAGCACCTATCAATCGACCTCGGGCGCGGGCAAGGCCGGGATGGACGAGCTGTTCCAGCAAAGCCGCGCCATTTTCGTGGGTGATCCGGTGGAACCGTCCAAATTCACCAAGCAGATCGCCTTCAACGTCATCCCGCATATCGATGTCTTCCTCGATGATGGTTCGACCAAGGAAGAATGGAAGATGATGGTCGAGACCAAGAAAATCCTCGACCCCAGGATTAAACTGACCGCGACCTGCGTGCGCGTGCCGGTGTTTGTCGGCCATTCCGAAGCGGTGAATATCGAGTTCGAAAACGAACTTTCCGCCGAAGCGGCGCAGGACATCCTGCGCGAAGCCCCCGGCGTGATGCTGATCGACAAGCGCGAGGATGGCGGTTACATCACCCCGGTCGAATGCGTCGGTGACGCCGCGACCTTCATCAGCCGCGTGCGTGAGGACCCGACGGTCGAAAACGGCCTGACGCTGTGGTGCGTTTCCGACAATCTGCGCAAAGGCGCCGCCTTGAACGCTGTGCAGATTGCCGAACTGCTCGGACGCCGGCACCTGAAAAAGGGGTAAGTGCGTGCCCACGCTGGCGAAAGCGCAAGGCTGGATGCTGGTGGCGGTGGCCATGGGCATCCCGATGAGCGCGTGGGGTGCGATTTACCCGACCAATACCTGGCTTCAGATCGGGCCGGTGGTCTTGTTGCTGCCGCTGGCTTACTGGGCCTTGCGGCGCTGGCCGATCAGCAATCTTGCTGCCGGATGCGTTACGGGCTTCGTGTTGCTCCACCTGTTCGCCGCGCGCTGGTCCTACAGTTTCGTACCCTACGACCAGTGGGTGCCGGGCGGGGTCGACGCCACCTTCGGGTTCGAACGCAACATGTTCGACCGGTTGGTGCATTTCCTGTTCGGCGTTTTTGCAATGCCGCCGATGGTCGAAGTCGGTTTGCGTTACTGGAGCCTTTCGCGCCGCATGGCGCTTGCCTTCGCACTGATGTTCGTACTGGCAGTTGGCGGGCTTTACGAGATTTTCGAATGGTGCCTGACGCTCACCCTCTCCCCCGAAGCTGCCGGGGCCTATAACGGCGAGCAAGGCGATATGTTTGACGCGCAGAAGGATATGGCGTTAGCCGCACTGGGAGCAATTCTGGCTTTGCCTTTCCTGAGGCAAGCCACGTGGTGGAAAGGGAAGCAGTCATGACCCGGAGTTTCGCTCTCCTTGCGCTTGCGAGCGCACTTGCCCTTGCCGGCTGCGACAGCGGCGAGGTGCCGAGCCCGGCCGAACGGCAGCAGGGCGAAGCGGCCGAGCAACCCGTCGCCGCCGATGTTGTCGAATTGCGCGGCGAGGGGCTTGCAGCGGGGACCGAGGCGTTTTTCTTCGCCGCCGGGCAGAAGGAAGTCGAAGCCGCGCTCGGCCGTGCGCTGGGCGCGCCGCTGCGGCAGGGATCGAACAATGAATGCGGGGCGGGGCCGATCACCTTCACCGACTTCGCCGGCGGGCTGACCGCGCATTTCCAGCAAGGGCGACTGGTCGGCTGGAACTGGCATCTGGCGCAGGATGGAGACCGTCCGGCGACCGGCGTCGTCAAGCTGGCGGGCGATGTGCAGATCGGCAGCCCGCGCAGCCTCGCCGAAGCGGCGCCCGGCTATGCCCCGGTCGCCGGCAGCACGCTGGGCGAGGAATTCGCGCTCGGCCAGCGGATCGGCGGCTTTATCGGCGGCGATGCGGTGGAAATGCTCTATGCCGGCACCCAGTGCTTTTTCCGGTGAGGCAGACATGACCCTTCGCGCCGACCTGTTTTTCAGCTTCCGTTCGCCCTATTCCTACCTTGCCGTGGGGCGGTACCGTGCGATGGCGGAGGAATATGATCTTGCCATCACCCTGCGCACGGTCTTGCCGATTGCGATCCGCGATCCGTCGATCCTGTTCACCGGCAATCCCACAGCTGGCCGCTATATCTTCATCGACGCGGCGCGATCTGCGCAGATGCTCGGCATTCCCTATCGCTGGCCGCGCCCCGATCCGGTGGTGCAGAACCTTGCCACCCGCGAGATTGCCGCCGAACAACCCCATATCCACCGGCTGTGCCGCATGGGGCAGGCGGCAACGCGGCGGGGCATGGGGCTGGCCTTTGCCGACGAGGTGTCCAAGGTGATCTGGTCGGGCGCGGTCGATGACTGGCACGCAGGCGATCACCTCGCCGGGGCAGCGGCGCGCGCTGGGCTCGATTTTGCCGAGCTCGATACCGAGGCCCGGGATGATGCGGCGGCGCTCGATGCCGAAATTGCAGCCAACCAGGCCGCACTCGATGCGGCGGGCCATTGGGGCGTGCCGACTCTGGTGTTCGAAGGCGAGCCGTTCTTCGGGCAGGACCGGATCGCAATGGTGCGCTGGCGGATGGAGCAAAAGGGGCTGTCGCGGCGCGATGCCTGAACGCTTTGCCAGCTTCGACGGCACTGAAATCGCGGTTCATGCCGAAGGCGAGGGGCGTCCTGTGATCATGTTGCACGGGCTGTTTTCTTCCGCCCACATGAACTGGATCAAATGGGGCCACGGCGCGCGCCTCGCGGTGGCGGGGTTCCGCGCGATCATGCCTGATTTCCGCGTCCACGGCGACAGCGCGGCGCCGCATGATCCGGCCGCCTATCCCAAGGGCGTGCTGGTGCGTGATGTGGCCGCCTTGTTCGAGCATCTCGGGCTGGAGCCGGGGGGGTTCGACCTTGTCGGTTTCTCCCTCGGCGCGCGCACCGCGATCCACGCCGTCGCCTATGGGATACTGGAACCGCGCCGGCTGGCGATCTGCGGGATGGGGGTGGCGGGCCTTGCCGAATGGGAACGCCGCGCGGCCCATTTCAAGCGCGTCATCGACGAATTCGACATGATCAAGCCCGGCGATCCGGCCTTCGTGGCGCGCACTTTCCTTAAATCGCAGGGAGTGGACAGGGTCGCGGCGCGAATGTTGCTTGATGCGATGGACGATTTCAACCTCGCGAAGCTGGCCAACATCACCATGCCTGCCGCAGCGATCTGCGGCGTGGAGGATCAGGACAACGGCTCTGCGGAGGAACTCGCCGCGCTGCTGCCCGATGCGCGCTATATCGAAGTTCCCGGCAGCCATCTCAACAGCGTGACCAAGCCCGAGATGGGCGAGGCGATTGTCGGCTTCCTGACCGATTGAGCCGCGCGGCTTGCTTCGCCGGCTGCCACGGTTCACACCCTGAGCCATTGTCACCCAAGGGTCGCGCGGGAAGGCTTGCCATGAAAGTGATCGCTGTTCTGACTGGAGCCTGCGCCGCGGCGCTGTCCGGCTGCGCGCCGGTCGCAGCAGCCGACGAGGCCGACGCGCAGGCGATAGCGCCGACGCTGTTCGTGGCAAACAAGCGCGGCAACACGTTGTCGAAGGTCGATCTGGTCACCGGCGAGGAAGTGCTGCGCCTGGCGAGCTGCATCAATCCGCATGAACTCGCGACCTCGCCCGATGGCCGCCACGTGGCGCTGGCTTGCTATGGCGGCACCACGGTGGACGTTTTCCGCGCCAGTGATCTGGAGAAGGTGGCCAGCTACGACTTGGGTGAGAATGCCCGTCCGCATGGCATTGTCTGGCACGAGAATGGGCGGATCTACGTGACGGCAGAAGGCCGGCAGGAAATCGTCGAGATTGCCGCCTTGTCCTCCCACGCCGTACCTCCGCCGATCCGCTATGCCACCGGCAAGGAAGGCAGCCACATGCTCGCCGTAAGCCCCGATGCGCGCACCGCATGGACCACCGATCTCGGCTCGCGGACCGTCACGCGCGTCGATCTCGTCACCCGCCGCGCGCCGCTTTCGGTCACGGTGGGAGAGGAGCCTGAGGGCATCGCGCTATCGCCCGGCGGCAATACCCTATGGGTCTCGGCGCGGGGCTCCGATCAGGCCTTCGCGCTCGATCCGGTGACGATGCAAGTGCGCGAGACGGTGGAGACCGGGCGCTTTCCCTTGCGCATCGCGATCCGCCCGCAAGGCGATGTGGCGGTGACCTCCAACCTTCGGGACGGCAGCCTCAGCGTGATCGACACTGCCACTGCCAAGGTGATCCGCACGATTGCCGTCTCCAGCCCGCAGGAAGCCGAGGCGCGGTTTCAGGTGACGATCCTGTGGTCGGATGACGGCACGAAAATCTACGTCGCCGAAACCGCCAGCGACACCGTGGCCGAGGTGGATTACGCCAGCGGCACGGTGCTGCGCCGCCTCGCTGTGGGCAAGGGCGGGGACGGGATGGCGATCCTGCCTTGAAGGACGCCAAGCCTCTTACCATCGTCGGCTGGCGCGAGTTGGCCAGCCTGCCCGATCTCGGCCTTGCGGGCATCCCGGCCAAGATCGACACCGGCGCGCGCACATCCTCGCTTCATGCCGAGGTGCTTGACGAGTTCTGCCGCGAGGGCGAACGCTTCGTCCGGTTTGCGGTCGATTGGGATGGGACGCGCCGTGTCTGCGAGGCGGTGCATGTCGATCTGCGCGGCATCACCAGCTCGAATGGCGAGCAGCAGACCAGGTTTGTCATCAAGACGCCGCTCAGGATCGGTAATATCGACTTCCGGGCAGAGATCAGTCTGGCGGACCGTTCGCAGATGCAATTTCCGATGCTGATTGGGCGCACCGCACTCAGGCGTCGCTTCGTCGTCGATAGCGGTCATTCGTGGCTGCAATCGGGTGGAATTGCGGATAAGGGGCGCATCCGCCGGTAGAACGCCGGCCTTGAAAGGGTTTCCATGAAAATCGCGATGCTGGCGCGCAACGCCAATCTCTATTCGCACCAGCGCCTGAAGGAGGCCGCCGAGGCGCGCGGCCATGAACTCGACATTCTCAACACCCTGCGCTGCACAGTCCATATCGCCAGCCACCGCCCGCAGGTGTTCTATAATGGCGAGCCGGTCGCTCCCTATGATGCGGTGATCCCGCGCATCGGGGCTTCGATCACCAATTATGGCCTTGCGATCCTGCGCCAATTCGAGATGCGCGGCTGCTGGCCGCTCAATGAAAGCGTTGCCATCGGTCGCAGCCGTGACAAGCTGCGCTCCTTGCAGATCCTCGCCAAGCACGGGCTGGGCCTGCCGCTGACGGCCTATGCCAATGATCCCAAGGCCGCCGAGGAGATCATCAAGGCGGTGAAAGGCCCGCCGGTCGTCATCAAGCTGATCGAAGGCACGCAAGGGATCGGCGTGGTGCTGGCCGAAACCATGAGCAGCGCCAAATCGGTGATCGAGGCGTTTCGCGGCGCGAATGTGAATATTCTGGTGCAGGAATTCATCAAGGAGGCCGGCGGCACCGATATCCGTGCACTGGTGGTGGGCGGCAAGGTGGTGGCCGCGATGAAGCGCACCGGCGCGCCGGACGATTTCCGTTCCAACCTCCACCGCGGCGGCAGTGCCGAGGTGATCCGCATTACGCCCGAGGAGCGCTCGACCGCAGTGCGCGCGGCCAAGCGGATGGGGCTGAACGTGTGCGGGGTGGACATGCTGCGCAGCAATCACGGCCCTGTCATCATGGAGGTCAATTCCTCGCCGGGGCTGGAGGGGATCGAAAGTGCGACGGGCAAGGATATTGCCGGCCAGATCATCGATTTCATCGCCGCCAATGCCAAGGATGGGCAGACCAAGACCAAGGGCCAGGGTTAGGCTAGGCCCCGTCCTTCACAATAAGGATAACAAGCAATGCAGATCACCAGACATAATCCGACTCCGTGGCTCGAGCACTTCGGATTGAACCACGCCATCGAGGTCACCGGAGCCAGCCGCACCCTCTATCTGTCCGGTCAGACCGCCTCCGATGCCGATGGCGCGCCGCTTCATCCCGGTGATATCGTCGCGCAATACAAGGCGGCCTGGGCCTGCCTGATCGCAGCGCTGGAAGCGGCAGGCATGACTCCGGCAAACATCGTGCGGATGAATATCTACACCACCGATATCGATGCCTTCATGGCGACTGCCGAGGAGACTACGGCGCTGCATGTCGCAGCCGGGGCGCAGATTGCCTGCACCCTGCTGGGCGTGGCGCGGCTGTATGATCCGGCGATAATGATCGAGTTGGAGGCAACAGCGGTGGCCTGATCGGACTTGATCCGGTCTCAGGCGTTGCGCGCCATCAGTCCGCCATCGACCGGGATCGCCGCGCCGGTGATGTAGCTCGCAGCGGGCATCACCAGCGAAAGGGTGATGTGGGCGACTTCCTCGGGATCGCCATAGCGGCGCAAGGCGGTGCGGCGCTTGGCGAAGATCACCTTGTGCTCCTCGGTCACGGGGTCGGTCATCGCGGTGCGGATCGGGCCGGGACAGATGCAATTGACCGTGACGCCTTCCGGGCCGAGATCGACGGCCAATCCTCGGGTGAGGCCGACCACGCCCGACTTGGCCGCGACATAAGGCGTATCGCCGGGGGTTGCGCCCAGACCTTCGGTGCTTGCGATGTTGACGATGCGGGCGGCATCGCTTTGACGCAAATGGGGCAGGGCAGCGCGCGCCATCCGCTGATGCGCGGTCAGCATCACGGCAAGGGCGCGGTGCCAGACATCTTCGTAGGCTGGATCATCGATGCCGCAAAAACTCGACACTCCGGCATTGTTGACGAGGATATCGATGCCGCCAAAATCTGCGGCGATCTGCGCCACCGTCCGCGTGATAGCATCCCCGTCCGCTACATCGAGCGCATAGGCGCGCGCGTTCGGGCCGCATTCCCTCGCTACCGCTTCACATCCCGCAAGATCGCGGTCGGTGATCGCAACCTGCGCGCCCTCGGCGGCGAACAGGCGGGCGGTCGCGCGGCCCATGCCGCTGGCCGCGCCGGTGATGATCGCCACGCGGCCGGCGATCGAGCGGGAGCGGTTGAGCGTGGTCATGGCCTAGCGGAACGGCGGTTCGTTGAACGCCCGCAGCTTGCGCGAATGCAGCCGGTCGCCTTCGTCGCGCAGGCGCGCCACCGCGACGATGCCGATCTGCAGGTGCGCGGCGATGGCTTCCTCGTAGAACTTGTTGGCTTGTCCCGGCAGCTTGATCTCGCCATGCAGCGGCTTGTCCGAAACGCACAGCAGCGTGCCGTAGGGGACCCTGAAACGGTAGCCCTGCGTGGCGATGGTGGCGCTCTCCATCTCGATCGCGATGGCGCGGCTTTGCGAAAACCGCTTGGCCGAGGAAGAGTAGCGCAGCTCCCAGTTGCGATCATCGGTGGTAACGACCGTCCCCGTGCGCATCCGTTGTTTCAGGTTGGCACCTTGCACGCCGCTGACTTCCTCCGCTGCGCCCGCGAGCGCCTGCTGCACTTCGGCAATCGGCGGGATCGGCACTTCGGGCGGCAACACTGCATCGAGCACATGATCGTCGCGCAGATAGGCGTGGGCGAGCACGAAATCGCCGATCTTCTGGGTGGAACGAAGGCCGCCGCAGTGGCCGATCATCATCCAGGCATGGGGCCGCAGCACCGCGAGGTGATCGCAGATCGTCTTGGCGTTTGAGGGGCCTACGCCGATATTGACGAGGGTAATGCCGCGCCCATCCTCGCGGATCAGGTGATAGGCGGGCATCTGGTGCTTGCGCCAGGCGGTATCGTTGAGCTGATCCTGCGCGTGCGGAGTGTTTTCGCGGATATCCAGCCCCGCCGCTCCGGTCAGGGCGACATAGCCGTTTTCGCCGATCTGCTTTGCACCCCAGTTCACGAATTCATCGACATAGCGATGATAGTTGGTGAACAGGATGAAGTCCTGAAAGTCGCTGACTTCGGTGCCGGTATAGTGCTTCAGCCGGGCTAGCGAATAATCGGTGCGCAGCGCGTCGAACAATGACAGCGGCATGTCCTGATCTTCGTCGAACTCGATCCCGTCGGCCAGTTCATCGCCGATCAGGGCCAGATCGGTGGAGGGGAAATGCTGGGCAATATCCTGCGGCGCGATGCCGACCATCGCCGCCCCCGCCTCGCCGTCGAGCACATAGGGAAAGGGGATTTCCTGTCGCGACCGTTCGACGCTGACATCGATCTCGTATTCTGCGGCAATCAGCTGGAGTTGTTCGGTCAGATAGGCCGCGAACAGATCGGGCCGGGTGATGGTGGTGGTATAGGTGCCGGGCATTTCGAGCCGTCCAAATGCGCGGCTGCGATCGCGCGGGGCACCGATCCCGGCATAGCGCATGGTGATCTGCGGATAGGCATAGCTGCCATCCTCGCGTTTGCGTTGCGGGGGGACCGTGCCGTTCTTCCCAAAGGCGATGACGTCTTCGCGCAAGGCACTGACCGCCGCGTCGTAATGCTGCTGCAACTGGGCGAGGATGGCTGGAATATCGATCATGGCAGTTGATCTGCTCCTTTGTTGTTATGGTTGTATGGCAGCACCTTCGGGCGATTGGGCGCTGTTTACAAGAAGGGCGCGGGAATCGCATCCGATCCCCGCGCCCTTCCGCAATGTCCTGGCCGTGAGGCTGCTGGCATCAAGCCCGATGGGCTCAATCCTCGCTCTCTTCCCCGCTGCGTTCTTCAAGCAGTTCGGCAGGGATTTCACCCGGTTCGAGGCTGGTTTCGATGCGGGTGGCATCGGCCTGTTCCTCGATCGCGCGCTGTTCGTCTTCGAACATCTGCGCCAGCACGTCGACGCCTTCGCTCTGCAGCTTGGCTTCGTCGTCCGAGCGGGCGACATTGGCCTTCACCGACACGCGCACTTCGGGGTGCAGGGCAATGGTGACATCGTGCATCCCGATGTTCTTGATCGGCGCGCCGAGGATGACCATGCGCTTGTCGATGTCGTGGCCCTGATCGGCAAGGCCTGCGACCATGTCGCGCACGTTGACCGAACCATAAAGCTGGCCGGCATTCGAGGCGGCGCGGATCAGCACCACTTCGGCGCCGGCGATCTTTTCGCCCTGCTTTTCGGCTTCGGCGCGGCGCTCTGCGTTTTCGGCTTCGAGCCGGTCACGATTGGCTTCGAACACGCGGCGGTTGGCATCGTTGGCGCGCAAAGCCTTCTTCTGCGGGAGCAGGAAGTTGCGCGCATAACCGTCCTTCACGGTGACCACGTCACCGATCGAGCCGAGCTTTTCGATGCGTTCGAGGAGAATGATATCCATGGTCTTTCTCCTCCTACTTCACGATGTAAGGAAGCAGGCCGATGTGGCGTGCACGCTTGATCGCCTTGGCGAGTTCGCGCTGCTTCTTGGCGGAAACGGCGGTGATGCGCGACGGCACGATCTTGCCACGTTCCGACATGAAGCCCTGCAGCAGGCGCACGTCCTTGTAATCGATCTTCGGGGCGTCCTTGGCCGCGAACGGGCAGGACTTGCGGCGGCGGAAAAACGGGCGGGCCATCAGTCGCGCTCCTCACGTTCGACGCGGCGCTTACGCTCGCGTTCGTTCTTGCGCATCATCACCGAGGGGCCTTCCTCGTGTTCGTCCACGCGGATGGTCATGTAGCGGATGACGTCTTCGTTGATACGGGTCTGACGCTCAAGCTCGGCCACCACGTTGCCGGGCGCTTCGATGTTGAGCATCACGAAATGGGCCTTGCGGTTACGCTCGATCTTGTAAGCGAGCGATTTAAGGCCCCAGGTTTCGGTCTTGGTGACTTTGCCGCTGCCTGCTTCGATGATTTCGGTGGCTTGCGCCGCCAGCGCGTCAACCTGAGCCTGGCTCAGATCCTGACGCGCGAGGAAGATGTGCTCGTAGAGCGCCATCCGCGTGTCCTTTCACTTCCATGCCGATCGCTGGCTGATCCGTTCGGGTGAACGGGGCCCCTCCGGCTTTCTTCGATAAATCGCCGGGCGGTTCCCGTGCGAAGCGCGGCCCATACAACTTCCCGCGTCAATTGCAAGACTTGTCGGGCGGCGGCCGGAGGTGCAAGCGAAGATCCTGGCGCGAATGACTCGCGCGGAGGGGATGAAAACGTGCCATCAGGTCTGGTCGCGCTGCTCGACGATATTTCGGTGATTGCCAAGGCAGCCTCGGCCTCGATCGATGATATCGGGGTGGCCGCAGGCAAGGCGGGCAGCAAGACCGCAGGCGTCGTGATCGACGATGCGGCGGTGACACCCAGCTATGTCACCGGCCTTTCCCCGGCGCGCGAGCTGCCGATCATCTGGAAAATCACCAAGGGCAGTTTGAAGAACAAGCTGCTGATCCTGCTGCCCGGCGCGCTGCTGCTGTCCGAATTTCTGCCCGGCGCAATCATCTGGCTGCTGATGCTGGGCGGTGCCTTTCTCAGCTATGAAGGCGCGGAAAAGGTGATCGAGAAGCTCGGCGGGGGCAAGCACGGCAAGACGTTGGAAGACGAGATCCGCGACCCGGTCGCTTTCGAGAACAAGCGGGTGGCGGGCGCAATCCGGACCGACCTGATCCTGTCGGCCGAAATCATGGCGATCACGCTTTCCGCGCTCGATCTGGATGTGTGGTGGGAACGCGGACTGGCGCTGGCGCTGGTGGCGGTTGTCGTCACCGTGGCGGTCTATGGCACGGTGGCGGTGATCGTGAAGATCGATGACGTCGGGCTTTACCTCACCAAACAGGCCAGCGGGGCGAAACAGGCCTTCGGGCATTTTCTGCTGCGATTTGTGCCGAAACTGCTCACCTTCCTGTCGATTGTCGGCACCATAGCGATGCTGTGGGTCGGCGGCGGGATCATCGTCCACGGCACCCACGAGGTGGGCTTCCATGCCATCTACGATATCGTCCACGGTGCGGAATATGCCGTGGCGGGGATGACCGGCGCGCTCGGCGGCGTGCTGGGGTGGGTGACCTATGCGGCGCTTTCGGCGCTGGTGGCGCTGGTGCTGGGCGGGGCAATCGCCTTTGTCCTGCACAAAGTGCTGGGTGTGGGGGCGGACGAAGGACACTAGACCGGCACAATGACCAAACCCGTGCTTTACACCTGCGCCCGTTCGCGCGGCCTGCGTGCTACTTGGGCCGCAGAAGAGGCCGGCGTGGATATCGACCTCAAGATCCTGCCGTTCCCGCCGCGCTATCTTGCGCCCGAATTCATGGAATTGAACCCGCTCGGCACGGTGCCGCTGCTGGTGGACGGCGACGCGCGGCTGACCGAGAGCTGCGCGATAGCGCATTACCTTGCGACGCGGCGCGGCTACACCCCGCTCGCCATCGCGCCGGGGGAACGCGATTACGGCGAATATCTGGACTATACCTACCACGCCGATGCGACGATCACCTTTCCGCAGACGGTCTACATGCGCTTTGCCATCTTCGAGAAGGACAAGGGGCTTGCCGAGGCCGGGCACGCCTATGCCAAGTGGTTTCACAAAAGGTTGGTGAAGGTCGAGAAGCGCCTCGAAAGCCGCGACTATCTGTGCGGGGACCGCTTTACGGTTGCCGATATCTGCGTCGGCTATGCGCTGATTCTGGCGGAGAGCGTCGGGCTCGACGAGGGCGTACCGCAGAGCCTCAGGGACTACCGCGCAAGGTTGACGGCGCGGCCTGCCTATAGCCGTGCTTTCGAACGCGAAGAGATAGGCAGAAAAGCGTTGGCCCAATAGGCCGATGGCCTGGCCCCGGCCTTTGCCGGAGCAGGTATCGCGGTTTGACGCCGGGTGTGCCGCGCCCGATCTGCAGCCCTCCGGCATCATCGCAGAACGTCAGTCTTCACGGTAAAGCGGGTCTCGCGCCCGCTGTTCAACTTTCGCTGCGCGTCACGCGCTCGACGACGAAGCCGGCGGTCAGCCCGTGAATCGAAGTCGACAGAACAATCGTGAACGCCACGATCACCCACAAGGCGCCCTCGTTGACCAGTTCGACATGGTGCCCCGCGTAGGCGAGATAGTAGACCGAGCCGATCCCGCGCACACCATAGAACGAAATCACCGCCCTTGGCCGCCAGCTTAGGCCGAGACCGGTAAGCGCCAGCCAACCCGCCAATGGACGAATAACGAACACGAGTGACAGGCCGATCGCGAACTCGGGCCATCCAAGATATGGCCAAAGGCTCGACAGAGCGGCACCCAGCGCAACCAGGATAAGCGCCGTCAAGGTATGTTCGAGGGACTCGGAGAAATCATGCAGTCGCTGATGGAATTCGCTCTCGGTTTCCTGTCGTCGCAAGGCGAGGCCCGCGACAAACGCAGCGATAAAGCCGTAACCTTCGATCAATTCGGTAAGGCCGTAAGCAAAGATGACACCAGCAAAAGCGACCACACCTGTCTGGGTCATCGCCAGTGCATTTCCCTTTGGCAAGACGAACAGAACCTTGCCCAGCAGCCACCCTGTCGCAGCGCCTCCAACCGCGCCCACCAGCACGCGATAGACAAGATCGCGCATGGCCCATTCGGTTATCAGGTCCGCGGTGATGGTGCCCGCAGTGGCGATCACGATGCCGAGATGCACGAACGGAAATGCCAGCCCGTCATTCAGACCGGCTTCGGTCGTCAGGGCAAAGCGAACGGGGTGTTCGCCGCCTTGCGAAGGGCGGCCCACCTGGATTTCTCCGGCAAGGACAGGATCGGTCGGGGACAATACCGCACCCAGCAACAGGGCCCCTGCCAGCGTCATGCCGGCGGCTTGCCATCCGATGATCGCCAGCGCGATGATCGTCAGCGGCATCGCGATCACCAGCAGCCGCAGCGTAGGCGTCCACAGGTTGCGCCCGACCAATCGGTCCACTCGCAAACCCGTGCCGAACAGACTAAGTATGACGCAAAGTTCGGCTGCGACTTCCCAGATTCGAGGTGTTTCGACGGGGTTCAAAGCTGCGGGCATGCCTGGCACCCACGAAAACCCCGCAAATCCGGTCAAGACAAGCAATGCGGACGCCGCTGGCTCGCGTCCCGAGATGAAGCGCGGCGACCAGTAGGACACGATTATGGCAAAGCCTGCGGTGGCCAGCAGAACGTGGTAGGATTCGAATTCAAACACGCGGTCTCAAGTTCTCCACGGCTGAAGCCAATGCACCGACCCGTGCAGAACCGGCATCTGGTCTCGCCTGATCAGCTATTGGGGTACCATAGCGCAAATGTCCTTGCTGCGGGAATGTTCAACGCCCGCGTGCTTGGGGTTCGATGGCCGCGCGCCGGTGTTCGGGCGCAAGTCGATCTGTCCCGGACTTGCGTGACCTGCAATTTCCTGCTTGCGGATCCGAAGCCAGGGTAACGCCGGATCTTTCGCATTGGCATGGAGAAGGTCCGGAGACCGCGGGACACATTTCCGCGTGCGCGCACAAGGTTTGCCCGCAATGGGTCCATCGAACCGTAATATTGATCCTGTTTGCTTGATCCGCCTTTGCACAAAGCGGGCAGGGTATCCGCCCTGGGGCGGAATCAGGCCGCCTGATCGGGGGTCACGGGCCGTGCTGACAACTCGCGGCGCAGCAGTTTGCCGATCGGGTCGCGCGGCAGACTTTCCACGAATTCGATGTAGCGCGGGCGCTTGTAGCCCGCGATCTGCCCCTTGAAGCGAGCGGTGATCTCCTCGCGGGTCAAGGCATGGCCAGGTTTCAGCACCACGAAAGCCTTGACCGCTTCGCCCCATTGCCGGTCAGGCACGCCGCAGCAGCCGGCATCGGCAACTTCGGGCATGGCGGCGAAGATGGCGTCGACCTCGGCAGGATAGACATTCTCACCGCCGGTCTTGATCAGTTCCTTGGCGCGGCCGAGCAGGTAGCCAAGGCCGTGTTCGTCCATCGTGCCGAGATCGCCGGTGCGTAGCCAGCCGTGGCCAAGCGCGGCCTCGCTCGCCTCCGGGTTGCGCCAATAGCCCAGCATTACCGAGGGGCCGCGCAAGGCGAGCTCGCCTTCTTCGCCGGGGGGAAGGTGATTACCCTCAGGGTCGAGCACGGTCATCTGCACATGCGGCAGCGTCCAGCCGATCGAGCGCGGGTGTTCGAGCATGTCCGCATAGTCGATGAAGGTCGCAAAGCCGCAGACCTCGGTCTGGCCGTAGCCGCCGACCACGCGCGCGTCCCATTCCTTCTCGATGAATTCGTAGATCTGCGGGCGGCCCGTCCCGGCGCCCCCGGTGTAGTTGGTGAGCGGCATCTTCCCGTCGCGCACGGGCTCCATGCCTTGCCACGGGAAGCAGATTGTGGGGAAGGCGCTGGTGGTCGTGCAGCCTTCGCGGTGGAGCAGATCGAGGATCGCGGCATTGTCGTCATCGCGCCCCGCGAAGACCGATGTACCCCCGCAGGCGAGCATTGCCGCGACCTGCTGCATGCCGACGACATGGAACATCGGGTTGACTGAAAGCAGCCGTTCGGTGTGAGAGAACCCGCGATGCAGCGCAAACCCGAGCGCCGATGCCGCGACCGCGCTGCCGGCCTGCAGGCACCCCTTGGGCCGGCCGGTCGTGCCGCTGGTATACATCATGTAAAGCGGCCTGTCGGGGGCGAGATCGGGCAGAGCAGATCGAGGATGACCGGTCGTCACCAAGGTTTCGAACGCGCCGTGGGGATCGTGGCCTTCGTCCACTGCAACTATCTCGCCTGCGTCGGCCTCAGCCAGCAGGTGCGTGAAGCGCGGGTTGACGAAGGTCATCGCCGGTTCGGCATTGCCGATGATCCACGCGATCTCGCCCGGCGCCAGCCGCCAGTTGAGCAATACCGCAATCGCCCCGATCCGGGCTGACGCGAGCAGTGTGGTCAGGAAGGGCGCACCATCGGTCAGCAGCAGCGCCACACGGTCGCCCGGGTTGATACCCTTGGCGCTTAGGCTGCGGGCAAGCTTCCCGACCCTTCCGTCGAGTTCGGCCCATGTCAGGCGTTGCGGGCCGTCCACCGTGGCAAGACGGTGGGCGTGGCGCGCAGCGCAATTGGCAAGCAGCGTATCGAGCGAAAAATCACGGGGGTGCATGGCGGAGAAGCTATCCTTGCGCAGCAGCCTCATCCACCAGCGTTTTTGGGGATCTGCGCGTCGAGATCCTGTCCGCAGCGGGTGCAGATGCGGTTCGGCCAGGGAATGACGAAGATCCCGCGGAAAAAGGCATTCTTGCCGCAGTTTGTACAATTGAAACGCAGCATCGGCGTATTTGCGATAACCAGAAGCAGAATGGCGGCGGCAAATGCGATCGACGAATGGCCGTAAAAGCGATCGACCACCGCCACCAACAGCACCGCCAGCGCCAGCGCGGCCAGCATCCGCCAGGCGTGGCGCGCGGCGCGGCCATAAAGCGTCAGGGCAGGCGGGCGAGCAGCGATTGCGCGAACTCCGTCAACGTGTCGTCGCGGGCGCCCATCACGACGATCCGGTCACCGGGACGGGCGAGGTCGGAAATCCGAGTGCCGCAATCCTCGCGGGCCGGGATGTGTTCGGCATTGCCTCCGGCTTCGTTGATCAGCCGCACGATCCGGTCGCTCCCCTCGCTGCGGTCGACGGTTCCGCCGAAATAGACCGGATCGCAGAGGATCGTGATGTCATCAGGGCCAAGTTCGCGCGCGAAGGTGGCGGCAAGCTCGGCCCCCATTTGCCGCAGGGGGCCGAAGCCATGAGGCTGGAAGAAGGCGATCACCCGTCCTTGACTGGCCTTCATTGTGCGCAAGGTTGCGGCGCATTTTTCAGGGTTGTGGCCAAAATCGTCGATCACGGTGATGCCGCCCGGCGAGGTGCCGACAACGTCGAATCGCCGCGCCAATCCATCGAAACTGCGCAATGCGTAGGCGGCATGACCGATACCGATCCCCGCAGCACTTGCCGCCGCAATGGCTGCCAGCGCATTGGAAAGATTGTGCAGCCCCGGCATCGGCAGGATCAGCGGAAAGACCTCGCGCTTGCGGTTGTCGAGCACGGCCGCGCGGATACCCAGTTCGCTCTGATCGATCGAATCCGGTTCAACGGTGATATCGGCATTGCGGTCTTTGACCCCGAAGGTCACGCATTGGCCTGCTCTGGGCACCAGATAGCCCGCTTCGGGACTGTCGAGGTTGATCACTGCCGTGCCGGACCGGGCGACGAAATTGCCAAACAGCACGCGCAATTCCTCGATGCTCTTGTGATCGAGGCTGACATTGAGCAGCACGCCGACCGTGGAACGGTAAAGCGCGATCGAACCGTCGCTTTCATCGACCTCGCTGACGAACAGATCGGGCCGTCCGATGCGTGCGCTGGCGAAGGGGTTGGCCGCACTGGCGAAGTTCTTCATCACCGCGCCGTTCATCACCGTGGGGTCATATTCGCCCTCGTGCAGGATCCAGGCGATCATGCCAGTGACGGTCGACTTGCCCGAAGTGCCGCCGACCGCAATCGAAAATCCGGCATCGTTGAACAGCGCCGAAAGCAGTTCGGCCCGGCTCAGCCGGTCGCAGCCCAACTCCCGCGCCCGCACCATCTCGGGCACGCTGTCCTCTATCGCGGCCGAGGCGACCAGAATCTGATCAGGGGAGGTGACTCCGCTGCCATCCTGCGGAAACAGCGAAAAGCCGTGATGTTTCATCCATGAGAATTTTTCAGGAGTCCTGCCGGCATCGTGACTGCGATCCGATCCGGCAACCGGATGACCCAGCCCATGCGCAATCTGGGCGAGGGGAAGCATGCCCGACCCGCCGATGCCGCAAAAAAACAGCGGTCGCCCCGAAAGCGTTCCAACTTCGACCCCATAATCCATGTTTTGCGAGGTTATTGACTTGCGCCAAGCCTGACAAGCAACATAGGCAAGAGGCATGACGAATATCGCCATCTGCGCGCCAGCGACCCCGATCACCCGCGAACAGAGCGAGGCGCTCGAGGCGCTTGTTGCTGCGGAGTTCCCGGCACACCGGGTAACCTTTCACGATCAATGCTTTGAACGCCAGGGCCATTTTGCCGGCGACGATCTGCGCCGGCTGACCGCGCTGCTCGAATGCGCCAATGATCCGGCCTTTGATGTCGTGTGGTTCGCCAAGGGCGGCTATGGTTCCAACCGCATCGCCGAAGCAGCCGTGGCGCGAATGAACGTGAGCGCGCGGGCCAAGACTTATGTCGGCTTTTCCGACTGCGGCTATCTGCTTGCTGCGCTTTACCGGGCGGGAATCGGGCAGAGCGTCCACGGCTCGATGCCGGTCAGCGCGCGTTCCGAAGGCGGGCGCGAGGCGATCCGGCGGGTGCTGCGCTGGTTTGGCGGGGATACCAGCGGGGTCGAGCCGAGCCTTGATGGCAGCACCCCTGCAGCAGCCTTCAACCTGATCACGCTGGCGATGATCGCCGGCACGCCGATGATGCCCGATCTCACAGGCCATGTGGTCATGGTCGAGGAAGTGTCCGAACATATTTACGCGATCGACCGCTTGTTCTTTCACCTTGCCGCGCTGCTGCCGCGGGTCGCGGGCCTGCGTCTCGGCGCCATTACCGACGTCCCGGAAAACTATGTCGAATTCGGCCAGAGCGAGGAGGAGATCGCCCGTTACTGGTGCGACCGGGCGGGTATCCCTTATCTTGGACGTGCGTTGATCGGCCACAATTCTGCCAACAGGGTTGTGCCCTTCGGGCTTGCCAGCCCGCCTTCGCAGACGTAACGGCGCCCGCCAAAATATAGCAAAGACGGGGTCGATGATGCGCGCGTTTCTTTTTCCCGGACAGGGCAGCCAGAAAGTCGGCATGGGAGCCGAGCTGGCTGATGCCAGCGAAGCTGCACGTGAGGTCTTCGGCGAGGTCGACGAGGCGCTGAAGCAGAAGCTTTCCGCGCTGATGCGTGAGGGGCCGGAAGATCAGCTTACCCTGACCGAAAATGCCCAGCCTGCGATCATGGCCAACGCGATTGCCACCTTGCGGGTTCTGGAAAATGATTTCGGGGTAATACTCGCGCGCCATGGCAGCTGTGTCGCAGGCCATTCGCTTGGCGAATATTCCGCGCTGTGTGCGGTCGGGTCTTTCAGCCTCGCCGATACCGCCCGGCTGCTCAAGCTGCGAGGGCAGGCGATGCAATCGGCGGTCCCGGTGGGCGAGGGCGCAATGGCAGTGCTGCTCGGAGCGGATCTGGCGCAAGCCAAGGCCTTGGCCGAAGTGGCAGCGCAAGACGAAGTATGCGAAGTCGCCAACGACAATGATCCGACACAGGTCGTGATTTCGGGTCACCGCGAGGCAATAGAGCGCGCGATTGCGTTGGCCAAGGAACACGGGATCAAGCGCGGTATGCTGCTGCCGGTGTCCGCCCCGTTCCACTGTTCGCTGATGCAGCCTGCCGCCGACCGCATGGCGGAGGCGCTGGCCGAAACCCCGCCTGCGGCCTTTTCCCTGCCGGTCTATGCCAATGTTACCGCCGCGCAGGTCACCGATCCCGATGCGGAACGCGCGCTGCTGGTCGAACAGGTCACCGGCCGCGTCCGCTGGCGCGAAAGCGTGCTTGCCATGCGCGCCGATGGGGTGGAAAGCTTCGTCGAACTGGGCGGCAAGGTGCTGGGACCGATGGTGGCCCGGATCGACCGCGATGCGCAGGTTGCCAGCCTCGTGACGATGGCCGATCTTGAGGCCTTTGCGAAGGAGATCGCATGATGTTTTCACTGAAGGGCATGAATGCGCTTGTCACCGGCGCGAGCGGCGGGATCGGGTCGAGCATTGCCCATGCGCTTGCGAGCCAGGGTGCGCGGCTCGCCCTGTCGGGATCGAACGCATCGAAACTTCGCGCGTTTCGTGATGAACTCAACGAAACCTACGCCCATCACGATCATGATGGCCATGTCGAGATCACCTGTGATCTGGGCAACACCATCCAGGTCGAGGAACTGATCCCCGCGATGCTCGATACGCTCGGCAGCATCGATGTCCTTGTCAACAATGCCGGCATCACGCGCGACAATCTGGGGATGCGGATGAAGGACGATGAATGGGATCAGGTGATACGCATCAATCTCGAAGCCGCTTTTCGCCTGATGCGCGCCGCCGCCAAGCCGATGATGAAGGCGCGTTTCGGGCGGATCGTCAACATCACAAGCGTGGTGGGCGCAACCGGCAATCCCGGCCAGATGAATTATTGCGCAGCCAAGGCGGGCCTGACCGGCATGACCAAGGCGTTCGCGCAGGAAGTGGCGAGCCGCGGAATCACCGCCAACTGCGTCGCCCCCGGCTTCATCCGTACCGCGATGACCGCCGCGCTCGATGAAAAGCAACAGGCGGCGATCAATGGCCGGATCCCGATGGGCCGGATGGGAGAGGGTAGCGAGATCGGGGCTGCGGTTGCCTTCCTCGCCAGCCGCGAGGCGGCCTATGTCACCGGCGAAACGCTGCATGTGAACGGCGGTATGGCGATGCTGGGGTAATGAGTCGGGCGGTGTTTGCCCCTTATCCCCAGCCGCGTGCCCCCTCGCCAAGCCGCCAACTTGCCCGTATTGTCGGCTGCGCTAAGGTTTCATGAACTTTCCGGCGCTTGGGGGCGATTCCTTGCGGCTCCTGCGCCACACACAGGAACGATAGGGACAAGCGATGAAGGCCACGATCGAACGCGCGACGCTGCTGCGGTGCCTTTCCCATGTTCAGTCGGTGGTGGAACGCCGCAACACCATTCCTATCCTTTCCAACGTGCTGATCGACGCGAGCGACGGCGGCTCTGTCCGCGTAATGGCGACCGACCTCGATCTGCAGGTGGTGGAAACCATGTCGGCCTCCTCGGTCGATCAGCCCGGCGCGATCACCGTGTCGGCGCATCTGCTGTTCGATATCGCGCGCAAGCTGCCCGAAGGCAGCCAGGTCGGCCTGACCACCAGCGACAACCGGCTTGAGGTCAAGGCCGGCCGTTCCAACTTCAAATTGCCGACGCTGCCGCGCGATGATTTCCCGGTTATCGTCGAAGGCGATCTGCCGACCAGTTTCGAACTGCCGGCGCGTCTGCTGGCCGAACTGATCGACCGCACCCGCTTCGCGATCTCGACCGAGGAAACCCGCTATTACCTCAACGGCATCTTCCTGCATGTGACGGACGAGGACGAGCCGCTTTTGAAGGCCGCTGCCACAGATGGTCACCGTCTCGCTCGCTTCACACTGTCGCGCCCCGAAGGTGCGGCCGGAATGCCCGACGTCATCGTGCCGCGCAAAGCTGTCGGCGAATTGCGCAAACTGCTCGAAGAAGCGTTGGATAGCAACGTCTTGATCGACCTGTCGGCCAGCAAGATCCGCTTTGCCCTGGGCGGAGAGGGCGGGGTGGTGCTCACCAGCAAGCTGATCGACGGAACCTTCCCGGACTACAGCCGGGTCATCCCGACCGGTAATGACAAACTGTTGAAGGTCGATCCCAAGCTGTTTTTCTCGGGCGTCGATCGTGTGGCAACGATTGCCACCGAAAAAACCCGGGCGGTCAAGATCGGGCTCGATAATGACCGGGTGACGCTGTCGGTCACCTCGCCCGATAATGGCACTGCAGCCGAGGAATTGGCAGCTGACTACAAATCCGAAAGCATGGAAATCGGGTTCAACGCCAATTATCTCAAGGACATACTCGGCCAGATCGATGCAGATACGGTCGAACTGCATCTTGCCGATGCCGGCGCGCCGACTCTGATCCGTGAGAACGAGACCAGCCCCGCGCTTTATGTGCTGATGCCGATGCGGGTGTGACGGCTGCGGACGCTGCCGCCGTCCCGCAGGTGCGGATTTTCGGCACGGTCATTTCGACCTATACTCGCATCGTCCAGATCGCTTGCGAGGAGGCCGGTCTTGCCCATGCGGTGATTGCGACCGCGGCCCGCTCTCCTGCCAATCGCCACCCCTTCGGTAAGGTGCCGGTGGTGGAGATAGACGGGCTCGAGCTGATCGAGAGCGTCGCCATCACCCACTATATCGACAACGCCCATAATGCAGGCGCGCTCCAGCCCGTGGATCCCGCCGCGCGGGCGCTGATGGACAAGTGGATCGCGATTGCCAACAATTACCTCTTCCCGCTGTTTGAGCACGGGCTGGTCATGCCCTGGATCATACACCGTGTTGGCGGCTTTCCGCTCGATAATGACAGGATCGACCGCGCATTGCCGCAGATCAGCCGCACGCTGGCCTTTCTAGAAGCCGAGCTGACCGCCGATGGTGCATGGACGTCGCTCGATGGCTTCACCCTGGCCGACGTGTTTCTCTACCCGGTGCTGCGCGGACTGGAACTGACGCCGCAGGGCGGGGCGGGTATCGTCCAGTGCGACCGGCTGCAGGCCTGGCTCCACATTTGCCGCGTCCGCCCGTCGATCATCGCTACCCGCTGGGAAAGCGAACCGTAAGCCGCTAGGGCCGGGACACGAGGAGATCACCATGACCATCACCCAAGTCCATGTCCGCAAAGCCGTCTTGACCGAAGCGATGCTGGCCAAAGTGCCGGCTCCCCCGCTGGCCGAGGGCGCGGTACGGCTGGTGGTTGAGAGTTTCTCTGTCACGGCCAACAACATCACCTATGCCGTGGTGGGGGACGGGTTCAAATATTGGGATTTCTTTCCCCCAAAGGCAGACGCGCCAGACGGCATGGGCATTGTGCCGATGTGGGGTCACGCGCGGGTGATCGAGAGCCGGCACCCGGATATTGCTGTGGGCGAACGGGTCTATGGCTACCTGCCGATGGCCAGCCATCTGGATGTGCGGCCCGGCAAGATCAGCCCCGGGGGATTTCTCGACACCACCGATTATCGCCAGCCGATGAGCCCGGTCTACAACAGTTACACCCGCCTCACCGCCGACCCGGAGCATGATCCGTCGCGCGAGGCGGAGCGGATGATCTTCGGCCCGCTGTTCCGCACCGGGTTCCTGATCGAATATTTCCTGCGCGGCGAAGGCTGGTTCGGGGCCGAGCAACTGGTCGTCACCAGTGCTTCGTCCAAGACCGCGATGGGCCTTGCCAGCGTGGCGCGGCAGCATTCGCCGGACATCCGCCGGATCGGCCTGACATCAAAGGGCAATGTCGCCTTCGTCGAAGCGAGCGGGCTGTATGACGATGTCATCGCCTATGATGATCTGGAACGCCTGCCCGTGTTGCGCAGTGTCAGCGTCGATTTCGCGGGCAATGCCGATCTGCTGGCGCAGGTACACCGCCATTTCGACGCCGCGCTGGCCCATTCGGCGCTGGTGGGTGTGACCCATATCGAGGCCCGCTCAACCTTCGGCGGTGGGGAGCCGCTGCCGGGTCCGAAACCCGCCCTGTTCTTCGCCCCCGATCACGCGGTCGCCTTCTTCAAGGCGCACGGGGCCGAGGAGGGCGGCAAGCTGGTCGCTGCGGCGTGGCGCGAATTCCTCGCGGCAGCGGATGGCACGATTACGATCGAGCGGCACAAGGGCCTTGAAGCGGCGCGCTCGGTGTTTCTCGAAATGCTGTCAGGCAAGGTCGACCCGGCCAAGGGGATCGTGATCGAGCCTTGACCGGGCGCGGCGCGGCGGCGGATTACTCCGCCGCTTCGGCCATTTCCACCCGCTGCGGGCCGCGGATCAAGCCGCCGGGGGTTTCGCCGGTCCATGCCCCGTTGCGGAAGGTCACCGCGCCGCTCTTGATCGTGGCGACATAGCCCTCGGCCTTCTGCAACAACCGCTTGCCGCCAGCAGGCAGATCAAAGGCGAGCCACGGTTTGCCGAGCTTCAGCCGGTCCATATCGATCACGTTCACATCAGCGAGATAGCCCGGTGCGATCACCCCGCGATCCTCCAGCCCGTATAGCAGCGCGGTATCACGGCACTGGCGCTTGATCGCCTGTTCAAGGCTGATCCGATCCCCGCGCCGACGGCTTTTGACCCAATGTTCGAGCATGAAGGTGGGCGAGGCCGCATCGCAGATCGTCCCGCAATGCGCGCCGCCATCCGACAGCGAATTGACCGTGTCATCGGCGTGTTGGAGCGGGTGCAGGAAATCGAGGTTCCCTTCCGCATAGTTGAGGATCGGCAGGTAAATGAAACCCTTCCCGTCATCGCGGCAGAGCAGGTCATAGGCATATTCCTGCGCGTCCATCCCTGCAGCGCGGGCGCGGGCGTTGACGCTGGCATCGGGGCCGGGCTCGTAATCGAAGTCCGGGTCCATTTCATATTGCAGCGCCCAGCCTTGGGTGATCACCATCACCACGCCGATGATGTCCATCGGGGCTTCGGAATAGTCGTTGGCCTCGGCCAGCAATTGCGCCTTGAACGCCGGATCGAGCAGCTTTGCCTTCTGCTCCTCCCACGGCAGATCCTTGATCGCCTGCCAACTGGGGCGAAAGGCGAAGGGGTTCACCGTGCCCTGCCACGCCATGATGATCCCGTTGCCGCGCAGCGCAATCTGGGCGACGATGTTGGCTCCGTTGTCATTCTCGGCCCGCATCAGCGCGATCTGTTCGTCGAGCGGCATTTCCTTGGCGATGGATTGCAGCGCGGCGAAGGTGACGGGGATACCTGCCTCGCGCGACAGCTGGCCCATCCATGAAAACTCGTTCCATTCCCGCTTGAGGTCGCTCGCCATTTCGAACACCGCATGGCCGCCCGCCGCCCGGGCGCGGCCCATTGCCTTGCCGATGGCGATCAGTTCTTCCGGCGTGGCGGTGGTGCCGGGGACAAGCTCGCCATCGACCGACTTGTGCAGCACCGTGCGCGAGGTGGAAAAACCCAGCGCGCCTGCGCGCACGCCTTCCTCGACGATGGCGGACATGGCAGCGATATCCTCGGCGGTCGGCACCGCACCGGGTTGCTCGCGGTCACCCAGCACATAGGCCCGCACCGCGCCGTGGGGCACATGGGTGCCGACATCAATGGTGCGGGGGAGCTTCTCCAGCGCGTCAAGATATTCGGGAAAGGTCTCCCAATCCCACGTCATTCCTTCGGCCAGCGCGGTGCCGGGGATATCCTCCACCCCCTCCATCAGGCTGATCAGCCATTCGTGGCGATCAGGCTTGGCGGGCGCAAAGCCGACCCCGCAATTGCCCATCACCACCGTCGTCACCCCGTGCCAGCTCGATGGCGCCATTTCCTGATCCCAGGTCGCCTGGCCATCATAGTGGGTGTGAATATCGACAAATCCCGGCGCGACGACCTTGCCGCGCGCATCGATTTCCTCCGCGGCACTGCCGTTGACGGTGCCGACCGCAGCGATCAGCCCGTCTTTCACCGCCACGTCGCCGGTAAATCCGGGCGCGCCGGTGCCATCGACAATCGTGCCGCCCCGGATGATGAGGTCGTAATGCGCCATCTTTTCTCTCTCCCTTATTGGACGGGATCATGTCGCAAAGTGTGCTGGCCTGCAAGACAGCCTGTCAGCAACGGGCCGCGTTGCAGCATGGCAGCTTTACCGTAACCATGGGCTGGTGATTGTCGAACTTGACAAACTTGACACCCTGTCAACCTTGGAAGGTATTCAAAAAACACTGTTATTCAGTGCATTGAATGTCCATCGACAAGGTGGACGGACAGGGGGAAGCAGGGCTTTTTTGACCCCGGTGGTCATGGGACCACCCTGATAACGATGCGAAAGAGCCGGCATCGGATGATAGTTGCAGACAGGGGTGTAGGAAATGGCGGGAAATCGCCGCGTCGGTCGGAAAGGTGCCGTTCGGGCCGCGCCGCCGAAGCGGTCAGGGCTGCTGTTTCAGGCAGACGGCGTTTTTTCCGGATCAGCCCACGAACTGCGACAGCGCCACCCCATGATCGCGCGCGATCATTTCGGCCGCCTTCTCTGCGATCATGATGCAGGCCGCATTGGTGTTGGCGCTGATGATGTCGGGCATGATGCTCGCATCCGCGACGCGCAGTCCCGCGATGCCCAGCACCCGCAGTTGCGGATCGACCACGTCGCCGATCCGGCAGGTACCGCATTGGTGATAGATCGAAAGCGTGTGGTGAAGTGCGACGTTCTCCAGAAAGGCATCGGACGGCTCGTCGCCATCCTGATAACCATGCTTGCGGGCGAGGTCAGGCGGCGCGAACCACTGGCCCAGGCCCGGCGCGGGCCAGTTCTGCGCCAGCTTCAGCGCCAGCCTCATCGCCGCGACCATCTGCTTCAGGTCGTGCGGATCGCCATAGTAGTTGAGATCGATCTCGGGGTGGGTTTGCGGATCGCTGCTGGTGATGGTGATCTCGCCCTCGCTTCGCTGCAGGACCGGGTTCGCCACGATACCGACGCGCTGCGCGGTTGCATCAAGCACCTGATCGAAGGCTCCGAACGCTCCGGCAAGGTCGAGATTGCAGCGGTCGCCGAAGAAATCGGGACCGTAGACCGATGGAATGAAACCGATCTGGATGTCGTGGCTATGCTCGTCCCCGAGTCCCGACTGGCACCACAGGCCCGCATCGTAGAGCGAGGATGCCGCAGAGCCGCTGCCGGTCGCCAGGTATTCGCCATGCTGCCGTTCCGCCTCGGCTTTCAGCGCCTTCAGGTCCTCGGGCAGCGCGTCGTCCTCGGCCGGGTTGGCGGGCAGGGGACCGCCCGGACCGCGTAGTGCGTCCGGCCCGAGCGACAGCGCTGCATGGGCGAGCGGTATGCCGATGCCCGGGGCATCGAAGGCCATCGCCACCATCAGGTGATCCTTGAGGTGCTTGCCCACATGCGGGGAATCGAGCCGGCATGTGATGTCGGCGAATTCGAGCTCGCGCTTCGGACCGATGCCCGAAAGCAGGAGGATATGCGGGGACCCGATGGCGCCGCCGCTGAGGATGACTTCCCGTGCTGCGCCAATGCCGTGACGCTTTCCGGCCTCGTCCTCATACTCGATCCCGGTCGCCTGAAGGCCGCCATCTGCATCATCGAGCAACACCTTGGTGACGTGCGCTCTGGTGATGATCGTAAGGTTGCCGCGCGCTTCCGGCTCGCCCTCGATAAATGCGTGATAGGTGCTGGAACGGCGGCCCTTTTCCGTGGTGGTCTGGAAGAGCGAAGCCACCCCGGCGGGATTGGATCGATCCCTGCCGTTGTAGTCGCCGCGAGGAATGCCGACGGCTTCTGCAGCTTCGAGGAACTGCAAGGAGGGCGGAAGCACCGGGGAGCGCACCGATATTCCCAGCCTTCCCGCGGAGCCATGGGCCTCGGGATCGACGGTAACGGCGTTGGTGGCGTTGAAGCGTTCGCTTTTCTTGAAGTAGGGCAGCACCTTTTCGTAAGACCAGCCGGTTGCCCCCAGCGTCTCCCACTTGTCGAAATCGCCCGGATGGCCACGGACATAGGCCATGTAATTCATGCCCGACGATCCCCCGAGCATCTTGCCGCGAGGGACGAAAGTCTTCCCGTCGCGTAGCCCGCGTCCAGCCTTCCCGGGCTTTGCGCGATACATCCAGTCGGTCTCGGGATCGAGTTGCAGCATCGCGGTGGCCATCGGCACCTGTTCGTGCGGTGGCGGGTGGCCGCCCGCTTCGATCAATGCCACGCTGCAATCGGGATCTTCGCTGAGCCGGGATGCGATGACAGCACCGGCCGAGCCACCCCCGACCACGATGAAGTCGAATATCCGATCCGTCATTGCTGTGCCCCCGCTCCCCGCTCCGGATCCGGAATCTAGGCCGAGCAGCCCCGGTTGTCACTCGGCAGTTCGCTGTCCTTGCAATGTCACCCATCCCGCCGCGCGCTTGAAGCGCGCCAGCATCAGTCTGCCAGCCGGCATTCCCGCCCCGCCGGCGTTCTGCCGACCACCCGCACGATTGGGCCGCGAAACGCAAAATATCAGGCTCCGCCCAAGCGCAGCCCGACCGGATGGCTTACGCCGCCGCCATTCGCCGCGCTTCCTTTTCGGTTTCCGGCGCGTCAAGGAATTTGCGGATTGCGGCCACGCTTTCGTCGGCGTGGGTCAGCAGGAACAGGTGGCCGCCGCCCTCAAAGGTCTGCAGCCGAGAATTGGGGATCATCGCTTTGAGGATCTTGCCATTGGCGAGCGGCACGATCTGGTCATCCTCCCCCATCATGATCAGCGTCTGCTTGGTCATGAAGGGCAGGGCGGGCAGACTGGTCCAGCCCATCATGCACAGCAATTGATACATGTAACCGCGCGGGGAAGGGGGCTTCAGCCGGCCGATATGGCTGTCTTTCTGGTGCTCGGCCCCGTCCTTGTCGACCCCGCCATAGAGCGTGGCGAAATGTTCGTTCATGAATTCGGGATCGATATAGCGGCGCGGGTCGGCCATCTTGGTGAAGGCCGCCGGGTTGCCCGGTACCATCACCATCCCCGGCGTGGTCGCGATCAGCGTCAGGCGGCGGGTGCGCATCGGGTGCTGCAGCGCAAAATGCTGCGCCATCGCGCCGCCCCACGAAACGCCCATGACGTCGGCTTCCTCGATCCCGTAACGCCCGAGCAGCTGGGCCGCGGTCCAGCTCATGGTGAAGGGGTTGTAGGGGATCAGCGGATCGGGTGATTCGCCGGTGCCCGGCATGTCGAACATGATGAAGCCGCGTTCGGGCATGGCGGCAGCAAGCGGGGCCACGGCTTCGATATTCGCGCCGATGCCGTTGAAGAACAGAATCGGGAGATGGTCGGAAGCCATATCGAGCCGCCAGGTCGCAGTCCGTAACGTCCGTCCGCCCACTTCTTCCATCGTGACGACCGCGTCGTCCATTGCATTGGCCACGAAAAACCCGTCCTTTCTGTGCGCCTTGTGCGGCGCGGGTCGGGCGCGCGCGTTGATCCCTTAACGCGCGCGCCCACAACAAATTTCACGCCTGCGCTGCCCCCTCGGCACCGCTTGCGCTGCACTGCAATATCAGACTTCTTCGATAACGTAGAGTCCCGGTGCCGGGTCGAGCGGTTTGAAGGCATCATTGCCCAGCGCCTCGGGCGCGGGCTTTTTCTTGCCGGAACGCGCCTGCACCCATTCCATCCACGCCGGCCACCAGCTGCCCTTCACCTCCTCGGTGCCCTGGAGCCATGCATCGGCGGTGGCGGGGAGCTTGCCCTTCTTCTTCTGGACGTAATATTTCGCCTTGGGATTGGTCGGCGGGTTGAGGATCGCCTGCATATGGCCCGACTGGCTGAGCACGTAGGTCACGTCCTTGGAACCGAACAGCTGGGTCGAACGATAGGTCGCCTTCCACGGGGTGATGTGATCGGTCACCCCGCCGAGGATGAACAGGTCGGCGGTGACTTTGCTGAGGTCGATCTTGTGGTCGACCATCTCGACCTCGCCCTGCTTGGTGAAGGCGAGGGTTTCGTAGATCGTCAGGAAATCGCCCATCAGGCTGGCCGAAAGGTTGGTGGCGTCGGCATTCCAGAACAACACGTCAAAGGCCGGCGGATCGGCGCCGAGCAGGTAGTTGTTGATGACATAGTTCCAGACAAGGTCATTGGGGCGCAGCCAGGCAAAGCCGCGCGCCAGATCATCGGCCTTGATCACGCCCGCCTTCAGCGCGCGCTGGCGGGCGAGTTGCATACCGTTTTCGGACACCAGCGATCCGGCCTCGATATCGGTTGCCTTGGGATGCAGCACGCAGACCATCAGCGTCAGCGTGCCGAGCAGGTCGGAACCATCGGCGGCCAGCTTGGATGCCAGCATCGCGGCAGTCTGTCCGCCCGAACAGCCGGCCGAGACATTAACTTTCTTGGAGCCGGTAATCGCGGCGACCGCTTCCATCGCCTCGCGGCAGGAATCGACGTAATCGGCCATGCCCCAGCGACCCTGTTCCTTGGTCGGGTTGCGCCACGAGATCACGAAGGTCTGGATGCCGTTGTCGACCTGCCATTTCACCACCGATTTGTCCGGGCTGAGGTCGTTGATGTACATCTTGTTGATCTGCGGCGGGATGGTGAGCTGCGGGATCTCGTAGACCTCGTCGGTGGTCGGCGCGTAATGGATCAGCTCCATCATTTCGGTGCGCAAGACGACCGAACCCTTTGAGGTGGCGACATTTTCGCCCAGCTTGAACGGTCGCTTGTCGACCTGGCTGACCATGCCCTTGTTATGGACAAGATCGTTGTAGGCATTCTGCAAACCCTTGATCAGGCTCAGCCCGCCACTGTCGATCACCCGCTTCTGCGCGGTCGGATTGCCGGCGAGGGTGTTGGTCGGTGCAAGGCCATCGAGGATGATATTGGCGATGAAATTGGCGCGGTTGCGCTCCAGCTCGTCAAGCTCCAGCTCCTCCAGCCAGCTGCGCATCCCCTTCTGCACGGCGAGGTAATATTGCGCGCCTGCGCGGAAGAACGGGTTGTAGGCCCAGGCCGGGTCCATGAACCGCTTGTCCTTGGGATCGGGCGCGAGTTCGCTTTTGCCGGTCATGATCTTGACCATGTCCTGCGCCATCGCGGTAGAGTGGCGGATGAACCGGGTGGGATCGGAGGCGGTCTCGCGCAGCAGCAGTGCGACCGCGCTGACGAAATCCTCGCGCGCCACGCCGATCAGCGGTCCGAGCGCCGTGGTCGACTGGGCTGCCTCGTTTTCGAGCCGTACTTCGCTGTCTGCCATCGGATCCCCTTTTCCTGCCTGTTTTTTTGTGCGGCGTTTTGCCCTTTTCACAAGATGCAGCCAGCCGGGCCAAGTTGCAAGCATGACGCGCCTTTGGCGTGGCAAAGGCGGCACGCGCAGTTTCGCGCAAAAAGGAAGGTCTTGTTTACCGTTTCGATTCACGCTTTTCGAAGGCGTATCGGGGCATTTGCTGACCATGTCAGGGCCACGCCTCCGCACCGATCATAACCCTGCCGCGCCTGCGGCGGAGGAGCGGCGCCCGCTGGCGCTGGTGCCGGATGCGCAGGATGAACAGCCCGGACCGCGCCGCCAGACGGATCGCCGCCGGCTGGAACGGCTTTTGCCCGGACAGATCGCCGGGCTGCGCAAGCGTGCGTCCGAATCGGGACGCGACCGGCCGTTCTATCTTCCGCGGCAGATGCGGGGCATGGCCCTTACGATGTTGGTCGCCTTTGCTGTGGCTGCCGCGATGCTTCAGGCTCTGCCCCCTTGGCCGATGGGATGGGCTGCGCTGGTCGCGGTCGCGATTCTCGCATCCGGCAGCATCTTCGCCGCGATCGAACGCCGCTCCGGCAACAGCCCGGCGGTGCAGATCATCCTCGTCGCTGTCGCCGTGGCTCTGCCGATGGCCTGCGCCGGCTTTGCGATGGCAGAGGGGATCGGGGCCGGGGTGCCGTGGCAATGGGCGGTGGCGACGCTGGTGTGCATCAATGCCGCTTCCGCGATCATGTTTTCGGGACGGATGGTTTCGCTGTTCTGCGCCAAGCTCGCCAGCTGGGCGGGCTTTGCGATGGCCGCGCCCGGTCTTGTCACATGGGCGGCGCTGGCGGGAATGGCGGCCACGCTCGCGCTGATCGCGCGGATCGAGTGGCGCGCGATCGAGCGGCGCCGGGCCTTGCGCGATGCCCGCGAGCGGGTGGCCGCGCGCGCCGAGGATATCCTCAAAAGCTTTGAGGAAAGCGGGCAGGGCTGGTTCTGGGAAACCGACCGCCGCGGGCTGTTGACCTATATTTCCCCAAAGGTCGCCCGTGTGATGGGGCGCGGCGAGGCCGAACTGGTCGGCGAGCCGCTCGGCATTATCGTCGATCCGGGAACTGACGGGGTGGAGGCGGAGCGCACGCTTGCCTTCCACCTTTCCGCCCGTTCGGCTTTCGCGGATGTCGAAGTGCGCGCCGCGGCGCAGGGCGAAGAACGCTGGTGGGCGCTGACCGGCCGTCCGGTGTACGATTCCTACAAGAATTTCTGCGGGTTCCGGGGCCATGGGACCGACCTGACCGAGCAGCGCCGGAGCGAGCGGCAGGTTTCGCGCCTTGCGCACTACGATTCGCTCACCGGCCTCGCCAATCGTATGCAGATGAGCCAGGCGCTCGAACAGATACTTGCCGCCCCGGCCCGGCGCGAACGCGCCTGCGCGGTTCTGATGCTGGATCTCGACCGTTTCAAACAGGTCAACGACACCCTCGGTCACCCTGCGGGCGATGCCTTGCTGCGGCAGGTCGCCCAGCGGCTGGAGCGGGTGATCGGCACCGAAGGCCGCTGCGGGCGTCTGGGCGGGGACGAATTCAAGATCATCATTCCGGGTGAACAGCCGCGCGCGCGGCTGGAGGCGCTCGCGCAGGAGATCATCGCAAGCCTGTCCAAACCCTATGCCATCAACGGCCAGAGCGTGGTGATAGGTGCGTCGGTCGGGATCGCGCGGGCGCCTGTCGACGGGATGACCTGCGACGAGATCATCCGCAATGTCGATCTGGCGCTTTATGCCGCCAAGGATGCCGGGCGCGGCTGTTTCCGCTTCTATGCGGCCGATCTGCATGCCGCGGTCGAGGAACGCGCCGCGCTGGAACAGGACCTGCGCGAGGCGATTGCGCGCGGCGAACTGCAATTGTTCTATCAGCCGGTCGTCTATGCCGCGAGCGAGACGATCGTGGGTTTCGAGGCGCTGATGCGCTGGCAACATCCGGAACGCGGCGCGCTGTCGCCGTCGAAATTCGTGCCGATTGCCGAAGATGCGGGCCTGATCGACCGGCTCGGGATTTGGGTGCTGCGCACCGCCTGCGCCGATCTGGCAAAATGGCCCGAGAACATCCGGTGTTCGGTCAATGTCTCGGCGCTGCAATTCGCCAATCCCGAATTGGCGACCATCGTGGCCCACGCGCTGGCGCATAGCGGTGTCGATCCGGCGCGGCTTGAGCTGGAAATTACCGAAAGCGTGTTCCTGAACGACAGCGAGGGGATCGAGACAATGTTCCGGGCGCTCAAGGATCTCGGCGTGCGGCTTGCGCTCGATGATTTCGGCACCGGCTATTCCTCGCTCGGCTACCTGCGCAAGGCACCGTTCGATCGCATCAAGATCGACCGCAGCTTTGTGCGCGGTGCGAGCGAGCAGGGCAGCCGCAACGGCGCGATCATCGCCTCGATCACCAGTCTCGCCGAGGTGCTGCACATGGACACCACCGCAGAAGGGGTGGAGACGCATGACGAGCTCGAACTTGTGCGCCTGCTCGGCTGCAGCCATGTGCAGGGGCATATCTATTTTGCCCCGATGGACGCCGCCAGCGCCGGCGAGCTTGCCGGGGGTAGCCTGATCGCCAAACCCTGCGGGCCGCAATCGGTCCGCGCCGAGCGCAAGGTGCTGTTGCGCCGCGTTGCAGTGGTGCACAAGGGGGTCCGCCACAATGCCACCTTGCGCAACATATCCGAAGGCGGAGCGATGATCGAAGGGCTGTGGAACATGGCCGAGGGCCAGGTTCTGCGCGTCGAGTTCACCCCTAGCCAATCGATCACCGGTCAGGTGCGCTGGTCGAGCGAAAATCGCGTCGGGATCGAGTTCCACGTCCCGCTCAAACGCCGCTCGGATGGCTCTTATGCCCTGCTCAGAAACCGTGAGGCGCACCCCGGAACCACCGCCGGATAGCCGCGGCGCACACCAAAGGTTAGCCGCCGGTTAGCAATATCCATTTGGCCAGCGGCTTAGCGGAAAAATAACCATCCGGCTTTACCTGTGAGTGACGCAAGGCACAAACCCGCAACCGCGCGGGGCTGTCCGAAGCTTGGAGGTCTGGATCAAGGTGTCCCTCAAGGGTCTCTTGTCATCACGCAGCGGAGGTTTCCGCCCGCAACGCAGCGAAGTCGGCTCGGCCCTGTCGGACGGCGAACGGCTGGCCATGCTCGACGAGCTGGAGAAATCCGGTCTCGGCTGGTTCTGGGCCAGCGATGCTGCCGGCAACCTGTCCTATATTTCCGCTGCCATTGCCGAGCGGCTCGATGTGCCGTTGGCCGAATTGCTCGGCCAGCCGGTCAATACGATCTTTTCTGCGGCCGAGCGCGAAGGAAGGGCCAAGTCGCTCGCGCTGATGCTGGGCGCGCACAAGGGCTTTTCGGGCTTTGCGGTGCGGGCCGCGCGCAAGCCGGAAGGGCCGGTGCTGCGCCTTGCCGGCCAGCCGGTTTTCACCGACGGCGACCGGTTTGCAGGCTTTCGCGGGACCGGCGCGGACATCACCGACGAATTCCACCGCGAGGAGGAAACTGCCCGACTGGCGCGCTACGATTCGCTCACCGGGCTTTCGAACCGCCACCGCATGGCGCACCAGATCGAGACCACGCTGACCGCGTTCAAGGCCGCCAGACGCAACTGTGCGGTGATGATGCTCGACCTTGATCGCTTCAAGCATGTCAATGACACGCTGGGCCATGCAGCGGGCGATGAATTGCTCAAGCAGGTCGCCGAACGCCTTGCGCGCGCAATCGACCGCGAATGCGAGATCGGGCGGCTGGGCGGCGACGAATTCCAGGTGATGCTGCCCGACATTGATGATCGCGGCGTGCTGGGCGACCTTGCGGCGCGGATCATCGCCATGTTGCGCCAGCCCTACAGCCTTGAAGAAGGGCGTTGCGTGATCGGCGCATCGGTCGGCATAGCCATTGCGCCGCATGACGGCGTCACCAGCGATGAAATCGTGCGCGCCGCAGATCTTGCGCTTTATGCCGCAAAGAACGGCGGGCGCGGACAGTTCCGCTTTTTCTCCGGTGAGCTGGAAAACGAGACCATTTTCCGTCGCCGGCTCGAGCAGCATCTGGGAGAGGCGCTGCGCGAGGAGCAATTGTTCCTGCGCTTCGAACCGATCGTCGATGCCGCTTCGCAATCGGTGCAGGCGCTTGAAGCCCATGTCTGCTGGAACCATGCCGACCGGGGGATCATCGACGAGGAGGAATTCGCGCAGATCGTCGAGGGGTCGAGCCTGATCGGCGAGGTCGGCATCTGGGCCATTGGCGAGGCTTGCCGCCGGGCGACGCTTTGGCCCGACAGTGTGCGCATCGCGGTCAATGTGCCGGTTCCGCTGTTTCTCTCCGATGGCTTTGTCGAACAGGTGAACGAGGCGATCGAGGCGTCCGCTCTGGCTCCGGGGCGGCTCGAACTGGAGATCAGCGAGGCGGTGTTTTTCGGCGATACCAATGTCGTCGACCGCACGCTTGCCGCTCTGTTCAAGCTTGGCGTGCGGCTGACGCTGGACGAATTCGGGTCGGGCTATTCCTCGCTGGCCTATTTGCGCCGCGCACCGTTCGACATGATCAAGATCGATCAGAAGCTGGTCGCCGAGGCCGAGCGCCATGACAGCCACGAACTCGGGCTGGTGCGCGCGATTGTCGCGCTGGCAGGTGCGCTGCAGATGGACACAATCGCCAACGGCATCGAAAGCGCGAGCCTGTTGGCCGCTCTGGGCCAATGCGGAGTGCGATATCTGCAGGGACCGATTTTCTGCGAACCGGTAGATGCCGAGACTGTCGAAGAGGAAATGGCGGGAGAAGCGTGGAAAATCGATCCCGGCGCGAACCGCACCCGCCGCGCCCGTCGGCGTACGGTGTTCCGCAAGATCCAGGTGTTCCACGATGACTATGCCTACGAGGTCACGCTGCGCAACCTTTCGCGCACCGGGGCGCTGATCCAGGGTCTGGCGGATGTGCCAAAAGGCACGCAGTTCGTGGTCGATCTGGGCGGCGGGCAGCTTGCCGTGGCCACGGTCAACCGGGCGAGTGGCGATACGCAGGGGCTCGAATTCGAACAGTCGCTGGTCGATGACGGGTCGGGCGGATTGTGCACCCGCAACCGGGTTTCGCCCTATGCGCTCGCCTCTGCCGGAGCGCCGCTCGCCGCGCTGGCGCCAGGCAGCTATCAGGGCATGATGGGCGGGCTGATCGATCAGGGCGGCGCGCCAAAGTTCGGTTATGCGCCGTCGACACGGGGGGATTCGGTGTAAGCGACTGTTGCGTTTTTCTCGAATGACATCGCTGCGGCGCGGCGCTAATCGCGTTGGGTAATGACCGACCTTTCCAAAATCCGTAATTTTTCGATTATCGCCCATATCGACCATGGCAAGTCCACGCTTGCCGACCGGCTGATCCAGTTCACCGGCGGCCTCACCGCGCGCGAGATGTCCGAGCAAGTGCTTGATAACATGGACATCGAAAAAGAGCGCGGGATCACCATCAAGGCCCAGACCGTCCGCCTCAACTACACGGCCAAGGATGGCGAGACCTATCAGCTCAACCTGATGGACACCCCCGGCCATGTCGATTTCGCCTATGAAGTCTCCCGCAGCCTTGCCGCCTGCGAGGGCGCGCTGCTTGTCGTGGACGCGGCGCAGGGGGTCGAGGCGCAGACGCTGGCCAATGTCTACCAGTCGATCGAGCACGACCACGAAATCGTCCCCGTCATCAACAAGATCGATCTGCCCGCCGCCGAACCCGAAAAGGTCCGCGCCGAGATCGAGGAGATCATCGGGCTTGATGCGTCCGACGCCGTCCTCACCTCCGCCAAATCGGGCATCGGGATCGAGGACGTGCTCGAAGCCGTCGTCACCCGCATCCCGCCCCCGCAAGGCAAGATCGACGCGCCGCTCACCGCCAGTCTGGTGGATTCGTGGTACGATCCGTACCTCGGCGTCGTCATCCTCGTGCGCGTGATCGACGGGAAGCTGACCAAGGGGCTTAATATCCGCTTCATGCAGGGCGGAACGCAACATCTTGTCGACCGCGTCGGCTGCTTCACGCCGAAACGCACCGACCTTGGCGAGCTTGGCCCCGGCGAAATCGGCTTCATCACCGCCCAGATCAAGGAGGTGGAGCAGGCCCGCGTCGGCGACACCATCACCACCGTGAAAAACGGCGCGATCGCGGCGCTGCCGGGCTACAAGGAAGTGCAGCCGGTGGTGTTCTGCGGGCTGTTCCCGGTGGACGCTGCGGACTTCGAGAAACTGCGCGAGAGCATCGGCAAGCTCAGGCTCAACGACGCCAGCTTCTCTTACGAGATGGAATCCAGCGCCGCGCTGGGCTTTGGCTTCCGCTGCGGGTTCCTTGGCCTGCTCCACCTTGAAATCATTCAGGAACGCCTCAGCCGCGAATATGATCTCGACCTCATCACCACCGCGCCATCGGTGGTGTACCGCATTCACCTTGGCCACACCAAGATGGAGGACGCCAAGGTCATCGACATCCACAACCCCGCCGATTGGCCCGACGTCAACCGGATCGAGATGATCGAGGAACCGTGGATCAAGGCGGTGATCTACACCCCCGACGAATATCTCGGCAGCATCCTCAAACTGTGTCAGGACCGGCGCGGCATCCAGACCGAACTGACATATGTGGGCGGCCGCGCGCAGGTGACCTATGAACTGCCGCTCAACGAAGTGGTTTTTGACTTCTACGATAGGTTGAAATCAATTTCGCGAGGCTACGCCTCCTTCGATTACGAACAGATCGGCAACCGCGAAGGCGATCTGGTGAAGATGAACATCCTCGTCAACGCCGAACCGGTCGACGCGCTATCGCTGATCGTCCACCGCCACGTCGCCGAGGAACGCGGGCGCGGGATGTGCGAACGCCTGAAAGACCTGATCCCGCGCCACCTGTTCAAGATCCCGATCCAGGCAGCCATCGGCGGCAAGGTAATCGCCCGCGAAACCATCGCCGCGATGCGCAAGGACGTGACCGCCAAGTGTTACGGCGGCGATATTTCGCGCAAGAAGAAGCTGCTGGACAAGCAGAAGAAGGGCAAGGCGCGGATGCGGGAGTATGGGAATGTGAGCATTCCGCAGGAGGCGTTTATTGCGGCGCTGCGGATGGGGGAGGAGTGAAGCCCCGCGCCTAGCGCAGGCGATTGCGCAGCAATCGACAAGCTAGAAGCGAGTGGCTGTAACTCCGGCCGGCGGGTGGCCGCAGGCCAGCCCGTTCGACGTCATGGCCGCGGCTTTGCCGTGGCTTTTTTCTTGCTTCCCGTTCGCCCTGAGCCTGTCGAAGGGCTGTCCTTCAATTTGATTCCGGCGCTCAAAGAAAGTGCGGTGCTTCGACAAGCTCAGCACGAACGGTTTTTGGTGAGACTGGCCGCAATTCTCCCCTCCCGCTTGTGGGAGGGGCCGGGGGTGGGCGCGTCAAAGTGCTCGCTCCGCTCGCTCCCACCCCTAAGCCTTGTCGACGTTTTAAGGGGTAAGGTCGTTCAACTAATCGGCGGGGCTCTTCGCACGAACTAAGAGAAGCGACAGGCCGATGGCATGTAGATGATGCCTCAGGTGGGGCGCCGTGCTTTCCGTTTCGCTTGACGGGAACGTTCCTGACTCTTTGCATCCTTTGAACGACAGAGCCTCAGACGAGGCCTTTTCGACGATGGCCAAGTGTTCTCAAAGGTTATATCCCACGCCAAATCCATGATATAATTAGATAGTGCACTAAAGTCGCCTTTAAGATATCGCCAGTTTTTGTCAAAAGGCTGTTCTTCAAGTCTTTTTCGAGTCCCATCTTTCGCCAGTAAACCCGCTTCCATTTTGGTGTAGGCCCACATCATATCTGTGTGGGCTATATCGTTTCGAAGAATTGCGAGTTCGTTTAACGCGGTGATTGCCCAAACAATTGAGCGCCGAATTGGCGGTTTAATTTTTTTGTGGTTGCGCACATAGTTCATCACAAAGTCGCGCTGCGATTTGTCGGACCCAAACGAGAACCATATCGCATGACTTGCTTGGTGATTGTCTTTCGCGGCAGCATGCGTCCACGCCAGGTAAGTGAATGAATGAGCGCTGTTATATGCGTGTATGACAGCGCCTACCCGTTCGTTGTGCTTGCGTAGCGCAGTCGGGTTACCGTGGTGGAGTGATCGCCTAGGGTGGAAACGGTCTCTTGGTTCGCTTATCTTTCCAACGGTACGAAGAACTTTACTCATTATCAGATCATACCTCCCGACCAATTCCCACCATGTGTGTGAGTCAGGGCTAAAGCGGCAATTGGGTACGCTGAAATTTTATTACCCTATGGGCATGAAAACTGCGAAGTCTAGCCGGTAAGAGTAAGTTTCAATAGTAGTTTGTCGGAATCAATTACCGCCCTCAACCCCCGTCTGCAAAAGATGCAGCGCCCCCAGCACCGTCTGGCCATCCCACTCATTCTTGCGGCAGGAGTAGTAGGTTCCGCTTGACTTGAAACGCCTACGGCAAGATCAAACGGCCATGACCTTCGGCGTTTTCATGCACAAGGATGGGTCGATCTACGACGACATCCCTGAGGTGCATTATCAGTTTCCGAAATCCTACCTCAGCCGAGCCAAGCAGATGGTCGGTGATTGGATCGTCTATCGCGAGCCTGTGAAACTGCCGCAATCGAAGGGCTTCTTCGCGGTGGCAAAGGTTGAACGCATCATTCCTGACCCCGACATATCGGACCGCTATCGCGCTCTGATCGAACCGGGCAGTTATTTGCCGTTCGAGCCAACAGTCCCGCATATGATCGACGGGCTTCCGGTCGAACGCGATCTGGCAAATGCGCAAGCAGCGGTGCGACCGCTTTCAAACTCGGACTTCGCTCGCATCATTGCGCTCGGCCTGCCCGACGATGACACACTCCCACGCGTTGGCGATCCCGAACCTCTTGATCGGGTTCGTGAGGAACAAACCCCCTACGAAATCGAGCGCCCTTTGGTGCAATCCCTCGTCAACCGCCCGTTCCGTGACCGCGCCTTTCGTCGCGCTGTCCTGCACGCCTATGACGGGCGCTGTGCTGTGACCGGATGGAGGTTGGTCAATGGAGGAGGGCGGCTAGAGGCTGAGGCGGCGCATATTCGTCCGGTCGAACATGGCGGGCCGGATTCGACGCGCAACGGATTGGCGCTGTCAGGCACAGCGCACTGGATGTTCGACCGTGGGCTGATTTGCGTATCCGACAATCACGAAATCATGATCCACCGCAAGGTGAATGACCGTGCGGGTGTCGAGGCAATCATCAATCCCACTGGCCGATTGATTGCCCCGCAGCGCGAGGCGGATCGTCCCCATCCGCAGTTTCTTGGCTGGCACCGGGAATTTCACGCTTTCGCGGCTTAAGCGGCCTCGCTCGCCCCTCCACCACCTTCGGTGGTCCCCCTCCCCTGAAGGGTAGGATTCTGCGCCTCAGGGCTTGAACCCCTCATCCTTCAACGTCCACCGCGTCTTCGGCGGCTCCGGTTCGGGCGGTTTCCATTTCGGGGGCGGGGGCAGGGCGGGCGTATCGTCCTTCGGGCCGAAGCGCATCCGGCGGCGGTGGTCCTCGTCGGCGCGGATCGCGTCGAGATCGCGGTTGCGCAGGGTCTCGAAGGCGTCCCATGCGGCGCGGGTTTCGGGTGACAGGCTTTCCCATTCGCTTTGCCACCGCGCCTCGGCGCGGGCGCGGATTTCGTTCAGTTTGCGCTCGATGCTGGCGCCCACGTCGGCAGAGGTGACGCTGGCGTGTTCGGCCTCCCACTCGGCGCGCCATTGCTGTTTCAGGCGCTCGGCCTCCATCTTGCCGACTGCGTTCAGGCCCTTGGCGCGGCCCCCGTCGATCCGCGCGCCAAAGCGGTCGGGCCCGCGGTTGCGCAGGATGAACATCAGCAGCCGGTCATTGTAACGGGTGCGGGTGCCGATGAGCTTGCCGTAGGAATAGAGCGGTTCTTCCACCCCGTTCAGGGCGCGGTCCATCACCACGTCCTCGACGCGCCGTACGCCGAGATCGAGCGCGATGTCCCAGGCGTGGCGGAATTCCTCGGCACCGGGCTGGCGGCGCAGGTGGTAGGCGCCGCGCTCGCTCATGTTCACCGCCTTGCACGCGGCGGCGACGCTGCCGGTATCGGCGAGCGCCTCGATGAAGGCGCATTGGCGGGTCGGGGTCCAGCCGTCGTCGCGTTCGCTTTGGCGCGGGACGGGGGTGAAGGGGGGCAACTCGCCCGCAGGAACGGGGAGGCGGGCGGTGCGGGGGTCGGCTTTGCGGGTCATGGGAGTCCTCGTTTGTGCACCCGCCTCCGCGGGCGCCGCCGGTTTGGACCACAAAACGCCCGAGTAGGAAAATGTGGGCGGCGCGGGGGCAGGGGTGCGCCTTCACTTGGCGTTCAGCGCGCAGCCCGTTATAGAGCGCGCCATGGCGACCCTTTTCCCTTCCCGTATCGCGCGCGCGGCCCTGCTGGCTGCGACCCTTGCCACCCTGTCGGCCTGCGCCGGCAGCACCGAGGGCAAGGATGTCGCCTACGTGGCGCGCGATGTCGAATCGCTCTATGCCGAGGCGCAGCGGCGGCTTGACCGGGGCAATACGCTGGTCGCCGCCGCGCTGTTCGACGAGGTGGAGCGCCAGCATCCCTATTCGCCCTGGGCGAGGCGGGCGCAGCTGATGAGCGCCTTCAGCTATTACATCGCGCGCGATTACAACAAGGCGATCCAGAACGCGCAGCGGTTCCTGTCGATCCACCCGGGCAACAAGGATGCGCCTTACGCCTATTACCTGATCGCTCTGAGCTATTACGAGCAGATCAGCGACGTGAACCGCGATCAGAAGATCACCGAACAGGCGCAGACCGCGCTGCGCGAGGTCAACCGGCGCTTTCCCCAGACCGAATATGCCGCCGATGCGCGGCTGAAGCTGGATCTGGTGGTCGATCACCTTGCGGGCAAGGAGATGGAGATCGGGCGCCATTACCAGCGGATGGGCCTGTGGCTGGCCGCCGAGATGCGGTTCCGCAACGTGATCGAGACCTTCGACACCACCAGCCACACGCCCGAGGCGCTCTACCGCATGGCCGAAACCAGCCTGGCGCTCGGCATTCCGGAAGAGGCGGTGAAATATGCCGCAGTGCTGGGGGCGAATTATCCCGGCAACGAATGGTACGAAAAGGCCTTCAAGCTGGTAGACAAGCACGCGGACGGGGTGACGGCGTCCTAGTTTTGCGCTCGCCCCTCCGGGCGTGCGCCAAAAAGCTCTGGCGCCCTTGCGGCTGGGGTGCAGCCGGATCAGCGCCTGACGCTCAGGCTGGCAGGAAACCCAACTCATACACCATCGGTCGCAGCTTTTCGGTGAGCGCGCCGTAAGCGGCCTTGAAGGGGTCGAAATCGGTGAGGGCGATCTCGCCATAGGCTTCGAGCGCGCGGCGCACCTGATACCAGCCCGCATCGGCGCGGCCCAGCTTGAATTCCTGCCTGATCTTGTTGGGGAAGCTGGTGGCGTGGAACCGCTGGAACAGCTTGCGTCCTTCATCGAGCACGGCCTGCGCTTCGGAGGAGAAGACCATGCCCTTCATGTAGCGCACCATGAAATCGCTCTCGAACCGCGCCTTCGCGCCGACTTCTGCCTCGGTATACGGGATGAAGTGATTGGTGAGGCTCCAGTCGCGATCATTCCAGCGCAGCCCGTCCGCGCCAGCGGTGAGGTTGCTGCCGTTGAACAGCATCCAGACGAGGCAATCGGACTTGAAGTCGTCGGAGAGCGGCTGCGAGGGTTGCAGGAACTGGTCGCGGTCGTTGAGCCATGTCGGCTTGATGAGGCGGCGGACAGAGAAGACGATGGCGGCTTGCCAGAGGTTGTCTTCGGTGACGAAGAATGCTCCAGCATTGCCGTAACCCGAGGACAGCAAGCCGGTCGTTCCGGCGTGTTGCAGGTCGTTTCCAAAAACGATCATGCTGCCAATAGCACCGTCCGCCCACCATCGGCCCCTCACATCAATCGTGCTGGATGTGGGCAAGAGAGCGTTCTTGAGCGGCAGTGCAGGCGTCCGGTTAGAGCGGGGCCGGATGATCCATTCAGCCAGAGGCGGGCGCGGCGGCTCGCGGTAAAACGTGTGCTGCCCGACCACTTCGCCCGCCTTGTCGAGCGCGATCACGCCGACAGATTGTGCGGCTTGGTTCTTGGCCAAGTCCCAGATCAGAAAGCCAATAGGAAAATGGCCTTTCAACCCGTCGAATGCCTTGCTGTGAACCACAAATCCATCAAGGTAACGCGCCGTCCACTGTTCCCGAAACTGTGCGAAATTTGGCGCGTTCACGTACTTGAGTGTGCTGAACATCGCCAAAGTCGACTTCGGCAATTCCACCATAATCCGGTGCAGGAACTGCACGAATAGCTCGCGCGCCGCATAGCCAAGATGCCCCATGCCGTGGCTGATCCGGGTGCTGGCCACACCCGACTTCATCGTCGCATTCGCGCCGCTATCCTTCGTGTTATCGACATTCATCGCCTCCGCATAAGGCGGATTGATCAGCACCAGAATCGGCTTCGCGCCCTTCTTGCCCTCGCGCGCATCGGCAATCGCCTGCCGCAGCGCCATCGGCACCTTGCCCGACAACTGGTAATCAATCTCGCCGAAATCGGTCACATCATCATTAAGGTAATCATATTGAAAAATCTCGGCCCCGGCGAAGGCGGGGTTGCTGCGCATGATCGTCACATCCTCGGCATCCAGCGTGGACATGAAGACATTGCGCAGGTTGGAATGCTTGGCCTCCAGATTGCCGACCCCTGCGCACATATCCCAGACGATATATTTCTGCTGCCAGTCCGCGCCGAGAGTGGCATTAAGCTGGTCATAGGCTTTGTCGACGATGTGCAGCGGGGTGTAGAACGCGCCCTTGAACTTCTGGTCGTCCATCGGCAGCAGGCTGTCGCGCCGTTCGAGCAGATAGTGCCGGTGCTTCTGTTCGGGTGGACGGTGGTAGATGTTCCAGAAATTGCGATAGCCGCGCTCGCTGGCGAGTTCGTATTGATCGGCGCCGATGATGAACACCGGCTTGTCGCCGCTGAACAACAGGCGTGCGGGCAGGTTGCGCATCGCTTCGTTGCGGCCATCATGCATGATGTCGGCAAAGAACAGCACGGCGTAATCCGCCTCGCGCTTCACGCCGAGTTCGACGCCGATCATCGCCACCCACTTGTCGAACACCTGCCTGAGGTTGTTCGGCGTGATCGGGGTGCGGATGATCCGGCCTTCGCTAACGGCATCCTTGGCGGCCTTGATGAACTCGGCTTCGTAACCGTCAATCTGATAGAGAATGAAATGGGTCTCGATGGTGGGAGCGATCTGGGCTGCCAGCGCCTTGTCCGCTGCCGAGCCGGATTTGGGCCAGACAATCGCCTTGTCATCCAGCAGCGGCAGGGCGTGTTCGGTCGCCATCAGCGCCGCTTTCTCACGGTCGATCACGCACAGGAAACCGGGGATCGCCTCGCCCCGTTTGCGGGCGGCGCGGACATAGGTCAGCAGCTGCGCGAACATCAGCAGCGGGGGGCAGGGGGATTCCTTGGCCTCGAACCAGATTTCCGGGGTCTGGATATCGACCAGCCCCTTGAACACGCCTTTGAGTCCAAGCGCCTTGATATAGGCATCCTTGACGTCTTCTTCGGTGCGGGCGCGTCCCAGTTCTTCAAGCAGGCTCATGACATAGGATTTCCCCGTTTCCGCGTACCGGTTCAAGACCCGTATAGGCCGCTTTGCAGGCTTTGCGATTGCATTGGGGGACTTATGCCCGCCAAGCTTCGGGGAATGCCCGGTCGTTCGCAGGTGACGCAGCTTTGTCTGTGCGCTATCTGTTCCTTCACCCATGCTGACCCGCCTGTCGATCCGCAACATCGTCCTTATCGAAGCGCTCGATCTCGATTTCGCGCGCGGGCTGGGTGTGCTTACGGGGGAGACGGGGGCGGGCAAGTCGATCCTGCTCGATGCGCTGGGGCTGGTGCTGGGCGACCGGGCGGAAACCAGTCTGGTGCGCGGCGGAGAGGACAAGGCCAGCGTCACCGCCAGTTTCGAATTCGCCGCGCTTCCCGTCAGCATCGCCGCCGCGCTCGATGATGCCGACATCGCTATCGAACCGGGCGAACCGCTGCTGATCCGGCGGCAGGTCAAGGCCGATGGCGGGTCCAAGGCCTTCATCAATGATCAGCCCGCCAGCGTCGCGTTGCTGCGTGACCTTGCGCCCGCGCTGGTCGAACTGCACGGCCAGCACGACGACCGGGGCCTTGTGAACCCGCGTGGGCACCGGCTGCTGCTGGATCGTTATGCCGGCACCGATACCGCCGGGCTGGAGCGTGCCTATGCCGCCTGGGCGCGGGCCGAGGCGCAACTGGCCGAAGCGCGCGCGGAGGTCGAGCAGGCCAAGGCCGATCAGGACTTGCTGATTGCCCACCTCGCCGAGCTTTCCGCGCTGGAGCCGGTCGCAGGCGAGGAAGCGCGCCTCGCCGCGACCCGTGCCGACATGCAGAAGGGCGAGCGGTTGGCGGGCGAGCTGGAAACCCTGCGCCATATCTGGGAAGGATCGGATTCGCCGCTCGCCGCCCTGCGGGTTGCCGCGCGCAAGCTGGACCGGATCGCACCCGAACACCCGCTGCTGGCCGAGGCGCTGGCCGCGCTTGACCGCGCGGTGATCGAAGCGGGCGAGGCCGAGGACAAGCTGCAAAAGGCCGCCGAGGCGCTGCTGCACGAACCTGCCGCGCTCGATGCTGCCGAAACCCGCCTGTTCGAACTGCGCGCCGCCGCCCGCAAGCACCGCTGCGATGTGGATGGTCTGCCCGAACTGATGCGCACGATGCGCAGCCGCCTCGACGCGATCGAGGGCGGGGAGGCGCAGTTGGATGCATTGGAGGCTGCGGCCAGGGAAACCCGCAGCGCCTATGTCGCGGCGGCCGAAAAGGCGCACGGCGTGCGGGTTGCAGGTGCAACCAGGCTCGACAAGGCGGTGGCGGCGGAGCTTGCGCCGCTGAAGCTTGATGCCGCACGGTTCCTGACGCAGGTGACGAAGCTGCCCGAAGACCGCTGGACCGCGCACGGCATGGATGCGGTGGAATTCCTGATCTCGACCAACCCCGGCGCAGACTTCGCCCCGCTGGGCAAGATCGCGAGCGGCGGGGAACTGTCGCGCTTCATCCTCGCGCTCAAGGTGGCGCTGGCGGAGAAGGGCGGGGCGGCAACGATCATCTTCGACGAAATCGACCGCGGCGTGGGCGGGGCGGTGGCGTCTGCCATCGGTGAACGGTTGGCGCGGCTGGCGGCACGCGAAGGGCAATTGCTGGCAGTGACCCACAGCCCCCAGGTCGCAGCGCGAGGGCAGCAGCATTACCTGATCGCCAAGGCATCCAGCGGCGTGGTGACGAAGACCAGCGTCGTGCTGCTGGATAGCGCCGGACGGCAGGAGGAAATCGCGCGGATGCTGTCGGGCGCGGAGGTCACGCCAGAGGCGCGCGCGCAGGCGGATCGCTTGCTGGAGGGGGTGTGAGATGAAGTTGCGGGATATGTTGACTTGGGTGGTGAAGCCGAGACTACATGATCGGTTCTCTAGGTTAGAGCTTGAGATACGCGAGTTCGACGATGAAGATCTCGATTCCGAATCGCTTGATTCTATGGAAAACGTTGGCGGCTTGAGTGTTGTAATCGAATACACAGACACAAAGGGAAATTCGTCGCAGCGACTAATCACATGTTGGAAGTTATCGGTTCGAGCAGACAAAGAATATTTGAACGCCTTTTGCCACCACAGGAAGGCACCACGGTCTTTTCGCATCGATCGTATAACCGATATTTTTGATGCTCAAACTGGCGAGTCTCTGAGTCCTGCCCAAGCCTTTTTCGCCACCTTCAAGCCTGATGAGACATCGGCTTCGGGACTTACGTGGGGACTCTCTGTGGGTCGCCGCGCCGACCTTGTCGCGCTGTTAAACGCGCTCATCTTTATCGCTCGTTGTGACAAAGAGTTTCACCCGTCAGAGCGAGAAAGTCTGGAAAATGCCCTGACTTCGTTTTGGATGAGGCTGGAAATCTTGGGTGATCCTGATTTCGAGGATGTGCTTCGCTACGCCGATAAACTCGCACCCGATGGGGAAACTTTCTGGGTAGCTATGCATCGGTTCAAGGAGGAGCCTAGGCTTGCAGATATCTTTAAGCGGCATGCAAACTTGCTGATCCAAGCTGACGGCGTCATTCAAAAGACCGAGGCTTATTGGTCGGCAGAGATTTCCGATTTTTTCTCTGACATATGAACAATGCTGCCACTCTCACCGAAGCCGAAGCCGCCAATGAATTGATGCGGCTCGCCCGCGCCATCGCCAAGCATGACCGGCTCTATCACGCAGAAGATTCGCCGGAGATTTCCGACGCCGAGTATGACGCGCTGGTGCGCCGCAATGCCGAGCTGGAAAACGCCTTTCCGCACCTGATCCGTGACGATTCGCCATCGCGGAAAGTCGGCCACGCCGTCGCCGCCTCGCCGCTCGGCAAGGTTCGTCACGAGGTTCGGATGATGAGCCTCGACAATGCCTTTTCGCCCGATGAAGTTGCCGAATGGCTGGCGCGGATGCGGCGGTTTCTGAACCTGCCCGAAGGCGAGCCGCTGGCGATCACCGCCGAGGACAAGATCGACGGATTGTCCTGCTCGCTGCGCTATGAAAACGGCCGGCTGGTGCGCGCCGCCACGCGGGGCGACGGGCAGGTGGGCGAGGACGTGACGGCCAACGTCGCGCACATCCCCGACATCCCGCAACAGCTCCCCGCCGGCGTCCCCGAAGTGTTCGAGGTGCGCGGGGAGGTCTATATGGAAAAACAGGCCTTTACCGCACTCAATGCGGCGCAGCACGAAGCGGGCGGAAAGCTGTTCGCCAACCCCCGCAACGCCGCTGCCGGAAGCCTGCGCCAGAAGGACGCCAGCGTCACCGCGAGGCGCCCCTTGCGGTTCTGGGCGCATGGCTGGGGGGCCGTGTCCGATCTTCCCGGTGCCACCCAGAGCGAGATGGTCGAAACGCTGGAACGCTGGGGCTTTCCCGTCTCACCGCTGTTCACCCGCATCGAGGGTGATGCGGCCGATCTGGTCGCGCAATACGATGCCATCGGCGCCGCACGGCCCGATCTGCCTTATGATATCGATGGGGTGGTCTACAAACTCGATCGGCTCGACTGGCAGGAACGGCTTGGCTTCGTCGCGAAAGCCCCGCGCTGGGCGCTGGCGCACAAGTTCCCGGCCGAGCGCGCCGAGACGCACGTGCAGGGCATCGACATTCAGGTCGGTCGCACGGGCAAGCTGACCCCGGTGGGCAGGCTGGCCCCGGTGCTGGTCGGCGGGGTGACGGTGACCAATGTGACGCTCCACAACCGCGACGAGATTGCGCGGCTGGGTCTGCGGATCGGCGACAGGGTCGTGATCCAGCGGGCGGGCGACGTGATCCCGCAGGTGGTCGAAAACCTGACCCGCGACGAACCGCGCCCCGCTTTCCCTTTCCCCGATCACTGCCCCGAATGCGGCAGCGAGGCGGTGGCGGAAGAAGGCGAAGTCGATGTGCGCTGCACCGGCGGGCTGATCTGTCCCGCCCAGCGCACCCAGCGGCTCGAACATTTCGTCAGCCGCAAGGCGTTGGATATCGAGGGGCTGGGGGTAAAGACCATCGCCCAGTTCTTCGCGCTCGGCTGGCTGGAAAGCCCGGCGGATATTTTCCGCCTGCGCGCCCGCCGCGCCGATATCCTCGCGCTCGAAGGATGGCAGGACAAGTCTGTGGACAACCTGTTGGCAGCGGTGGAAAGCAAGCGCGCGCCCGATGCCGCGCGGCTGCTGTTCGGGCTCGGCATTCGCCATGTGGGCGAGGTGACCGCGCGCGATCTGATGAAGGCGCTCGGCGATCTGCCGGCTTTGCGCGCAGCCGCCGAGGCGTTCCACGCTTACCGCATGGCCAACCCGCAGGGCGATGAGGAGAAAGCCTCCCCGTTCAAGGCGCGGATGGATCAGGCGGCCAAGGATATGTTCGGCGTGACCGATCAGTTCGGTGCGACGGTGGCCCACGCGCTCGCCGATTTCTTCCATGAACCGCATAATGTCGCGGTGTGGGAAGACCTGCTGGGGCAAGTCACCCCGCCGCGTTACGAGGTCGAAACGGTTGCCAGCCGGGTCGCGGGCAAAACCGTGGTGTTCACCGGCAAGCTCGAAACCATGAGCCGCGACGAGGCCAAGGCGCAGGCCGAACGCCTCGGCGCCAAGGCTGCGGGCAGTGTCAGCGCGAAAACCGATCTGCTGGTCGCCGGGCCGGGCGCGGGGTCCAAGATGAAGAAGGCCGCGGAACTCGGGATCGAGGTGATCGACGAAGCGGGCTGGGCGGCGATCATGGCCGAAGCGTTTGGCGGCGGCGCCTGATGGACCTGCTGCGCGAACTTGCGCCTCAGGCCGCGCGGATTGCCACCTTGCTGCGCGCGCGCGGGGAGAAGGTCGCCGTGGCCGACGGGGCTACCGGCGGGTTGATTGCGGCGACATTGCTGACTGTCCCGGGTGCGCTCGACTTTTTCGTGGGCGGCGGTGTGGTTTATTCCTTCCGCGCCCGCGACGTGCTGTTCGCGCTCCCGCGTGATGCCTACAAGGGGATGCGCGGGGCGAGCGAGGATTATGCGTTCCTGCAAGCCCGCGCGATCGCTGCCAATTTCGGGGCGGACTGGGGGCTGGCGGAAAGCGGTTCGGTCGGCGGATCGACACACCCTTCGGGCGCGCCTGCCGGCCGCAGCGTTGCCGCCCTGGCAGGACCGGACAGCGAGCACACGCGGCTGATCGAAACCCGAAGCGATGATCGCATCGCCAACATGGCCGCTTTTACGCGCAACGCGCTGGCGCTGCTCGAAAGCGTGCTGCTGGACGATGTGCTGGACGAAAGCTAGTCGTTGGGCATCAGGTAAATCTCGCGCACCGCCGAGGTCGCCGGCTGTTCGAGCGCGAAGATCACCGCATTGGCAACATCCTCGGGCTGGATCTTGGTCGGCTGCGGATCGTCGAAGAAGGCGGTGTCCACCATGCCCGGCGCGATGACGGTGCAGCGCCCGCCCCATTCGCGCATTTCCTCGGCGAGGTTCTCGCCGAAGCCGTGGACGAACCACTTGGTCGCCGAATAGACCGATCCCTTCATGTGATCGCGCCCCGCCTTGGAGCCGGTGACGACGAAATGGCCCTTGGTTTTGCGCAGGTGCGGCATCGCGGCATGGGCGGCGTAAAGCACCGCGAGGATGTTGAGGTGGATCATGTCGTGCCATTCCTGCGGGTCGCCCTGTTCGATCCCGGGCTTGGGCACGCCCTTGCCGGCGTTGGCGAACACCGCATCGAGCGTGCCGAAATGCTCTGCCGCCCGGTCAATCGCAGCGGCGGTCTGCTCGCGCTCGGTCACATCGCAGGGCAGGGCAAGTGCGGCATCGCCGATCTCGTCGGCCAGCGAAGTGAGCTTGTCGGCAGAACGGGCGAGCAGCGCCACGTTCCAGCCATGGGCGGCGGCAGCGCGGGCGGTGGCGGCGCCGATGCCGGAAGATGCGCCGGTGATGAGCAAGGTGCGGGCCATGAATATCTCCTGTGATGATGCGTGCCCCCACTTACAAAGCGAGCGGGGTGCGGCAGTGTTCCAGCGAATATTTTCGCAGTCCCTGTCGAATCCGGCTTGGCATCAGCGTCTCCGTGTCAGAGCCTTGCCATTCCGGCGGGGTGATGACGGAGATGTGCGATGCAATTTATGCTGATGATCAACGAGGACGAAAGCGCCTATGCGGGCGAGGGCGGCGCGGCGCTGATGGAGGCAACGCTGGCGGGCCACATGAAGCTGGCCGAGGATCTGGTCGCTGCCGGAGTGCCATTCTCCGGCGAGCGGCTGAAACCCGCCGCCACCGCCACCACGCTGCGTTTCGATCACGGCTCGGTCAGCTTGCACGACGGCCCCTTTGCCGAGACGCACGAGGAGCTTGGCGGGTTCTACATCATCGACGTCGCCAGCCTCGACGAGGCGCTCGAATGGGCGCGGCGCATTCCGGTGCCCAGAGGCGGGATCGAAGTGCGCCCGATCTGGCCGATGGAGGGGTGAGGCAGCGCGCCGATCTGGCGGCGGCGATCATGGCGGTGCGGCCCCGCGTGGTGGCCGCGCTTGCCGCCGCTTTGCGCGATCTCGATCTGGCTGAGGAGGGGTTTGCGGATAGCGCCCCCGCCTGCCTCGCGCTGCGCGATCCCCCACGCGACGTGGCGGCATGGCTTTACGTGGCGGCGCGGCGGCGCGCGCTGGATGCCCTGCGCAAGCGCAAGGGCGAGGCCCGCATAGCGCACGCGCTGGCAGAGGTAAGCGACATGGCAGATATCCTCGCGCTGCCCGAGCCGATCCCCGATGAACGCCTGCGTCTGCTGTTCATCTGCTGCCACCCCGCGATTGCGCCCGAGGCGCGCGCGGCGCTCGCCCTGAAGGTGATCTGCGGACTGCCGGTGGAAACCATCGCCCGCCTGTTCGTGGTGAGCCAGTCCGCGATGTTCCAGCGGATCACCCGCGCCAAGGAGAAGGTGCGCGAGGCGGGGATCGCCTTCGAACTGCCCCCGCGCCGCGAGTGGAACGAGCGGCTGGGAGCGGTGCTGCTGGCGCTCGAACTGGCGTTCACCGCCGCCTATGCCGATGCGGGCGGCGAGCTGTCGGCGGCGCTGCCGGAAGATTTCGGGTCGGAGGACCTGGGCGCGGAAGTTGAACGGCTGGCATTGCTGGTCGCCGAACTGCTGCCGCGCGAGCCCGAAGCGCTGGGCCTTGCCGCGCTGGTGCTGCTGGCGCGCTCGCGGCATGGCGCCCGGCTGGACGCGGCGGGCGCGATGGTGCCGCTGTCACAGCAGGATTTCGGAAAGTGGGACCACGCGCGCATCGAGAGCGCGCGGGCAATGCTCGACAAGGCGGCGGCGCAGGGACGATCCGGCCCCTATCAGGTAATGGCGGCCATCCAGCTCACCCATGCGCGCCGGGCGTTTGACGGGACGACCGATTGGGGCGCGGTGCTGCGGCTGTACGATGCGCTGCTGGCGATCCGCCCATCGCCTATGGTGGCATTGAGCCGCGCGCTGGCGCTGGCGCAGGTCTCGGGCGCAGAGGCCGGGCTGGCAGCATTGAACGAACTTCCCGCCGAACGGCTGGCGCTGGCGCGGCCGTTTCACGTCGCACGCGCCGATCTGCTGGCGCGGGTCGGGCGGACAGGGGAGGCGCGGGCGGCGCTCGATGCTGCACTCGCGCTCGCTCCGCCGCGTGCCGAGCGGCTGTTGCTGGAGGCGCGGCTGGCGGGGTTGGCCTAGCGCGCTCTCCGCCGCCGCAGCCACAGGATCGCCCAGTCGCCGCGCTGCAGCCTTGCGGCCATGCGGAAGCCTGCGCGCAGCATCGCCCGCCTGACTGCCGCCTCCTGTTCGCCCGCCAGCAATCCGGCCAGCAGCAGGCTTCCGCCCGGTGTCACTGCCCTGGCGAAATCGGGGGCAAGGCTGACCAGTGGCCCTGCAAGGATATTGGCGATCAGCAGGTCATAAGGCCCGCGCACCCGGATCAGCGGATCGTCCATCCCGTCAGCCACCACCATCACCGCCTCGCCCGGTTTCGGCCCGAGCGGGACGGTGTTCAATGCCGCGTTTTCCTCCACCACCGGGACGCAGACCGGGTCGATATCGGTGAGGGTGACTTTTGCGCGTGGCCAGAGCGCGCGCGCGGCAAAGCCGAGCAGGCCGGTGCCGGTGCCGATATCGGCGACATTGCGCGCCGTCATCCCGCTCGCCTTGATGGCGGCCAGCATCTCGAGGCATCCGGCGGTGGTGCGGTGCTGGCCGGTGCCGAAAGCCTGGCTTGCGGGGATGATGAAGTCGATGGCGTCGGGATCGGCGGGAAAATCGGGCGTGTGGACATGAAAGCGCCCCGCGCGGATCGGCTCCACCCCCTGCTGGCTCAGTGTCACCCAGTCCTGCGGCGCAAGCTCCGTGATGGCGATCTTTGGCGCGCGCGCCTCGAACAACCTGGCGAGTGCGGCTTTCTGCGCTGCGCCCGGTTTGCGCGGATACCAGCCTTCGAGCACCCAGTCCTCGGGCCGGTCCTCGGCGACCTCGCGGCCCGCGATCACCAGCTCGTGGTCCCAGTCGTCGATTCTGTCATGCGCCAGCAGCGCGGCCTGCACCACGCGTTTGGGGGCGAAGGCCGAGAGCTTCCAGGTGGTGCTATCGGACAAAGCTCGCTCCGTTCGCGTCGATCACCGCGCCGGTCATGCTGGGCGGGGCGTCGAGCGCGCAGAACGCGATGATGGCCGCGATTTCATCGGGCGTGGCGACGCGGCCCAGCGGAATATCGGCGAGCAACCCCGGTCCGCCGCGGCTGGCGAGGTAATCGTCCGCCATGCTGGTATCGGTAAAGCCGGGGGTGACGGCAAAGCTGAGAATCCCGTCTGCGGCATAGGCGCGCGCAATCGTCTTGTGCATTGCCACCATTCCGCCCTTGGCGGCGGCATAATGCCAGTGTGCCGGCGAATCTCCGCGATAGGCCGCGCGACTGGCGACATGGACCAGCCGCCCACCGCAACCGCGCGTTTGCCAGTGCCGCACCGCAAAGCGCGAAAGTTGCGCGGCGGAGGTGAGGTTGACCCGCAAGGTATCCTCCCACGCATCGAGCCATTCGATGTCGGAACGATCGAGCCGGTTGGCCTCGAACCGTCCGGCATTGTTGACCACCGCATCAATTTCCCCGCCGGCCAGCGCAAGCGCCTGTTCCCACAGGCTTTGCACGCTCAGCGGATCGCCGAAATCGGCAGCAATGATCGGTATCGCGCTGTCCTGCTCCGCCTGCGGGCGCGAGGTCCCGCCCGAAGAATGGCCGATCACCCCGGCCCCGCGCGCGGCCAGCGCGGCCAGTGCCGCCTTGCCGATTCCCCGGCTCGATCCCGTGACCAGAATGTGTCCCATGCAAGCGCCTATCCGAAACTTTGCAAGCTGTGTCCACCGCTCGCGGCTTGCCTCATGCGTCAGCCGCGCTAAGTGGGATGGCGATAACACGGACCAATTGGGATCACGATGAACCAAAGACCGCTTTCTCCCCATTTGCAGGTGTGGCGCTGGGGGCCGCACATGCTGGTATCGATCCTGCACCGCGCGACGGGCGACGGCATGGCGCTGGTCGGCCTCGGCGTTCTGGTGTGGTGGCTGGGCGCGCTGGCCAGCGGGCCGGAAGCCTACGCCGGCTTTCAGGCGATCATGGGCTCGCCGCTGGGCATGGTGGTGCTGGTCGGCCTGTCCTGGGCGTTCTTCACCCACATGATGAGCGGGCTGCGCCATTTCGTGCTGGATATCGGGGCGGGATACGAACTTGATACCAACCGCATGTGGTCGATCGCCTCGCCGGTTATTGCCATCCTTTTCACCGCGGGCTTCTGGGCCCTGATGCTGCTGCGCTGAAGGGGGCGGACCAATGGGTAACGGAACTTCCATAGGGCGCGTGCGCGGGCTTGGCGCGGCAGGCGAGGGCGCGCATCACTGGCTGGTGCAGCGCACCACCGCGATCGGCAATCTGGTGCTGATGACCTGGCTGCTGGCCAGCTTCGTGATGCTCGGCGATTTCGGCTATGACAGCGTTTCCAATTGGATCGCCCGGCCAATTTCTGCCGTGCCGATGATCCTGCTGGTGATCAGCCTGTTCTGGCACGCAAGGCTCGGGCTGCAGGTGGTGATCGAGGATTACCTCCACGATACCGGCTCCAAATTCGCCGCCATTTCGGCGCTCAATCTCGTAACTATCGGCGGCGGCGCCTTTGCCATTTTCAGCGTTGCCGCGCTCGCATTCGGAGGACAGGCCTGATGGCGACGTCAGCAGCAAGCGGAACCGCCAACGACGTTGGCGGCGCGCATCTCAAGGGTGCCTACACGATCATCGATCACACCTATGATGTGGTGGTGGTGGGTGCAGGCGGATCGGGCCTGCGCGCCACGATGGGCGCAGCCGAAAGCGGCCTGCGCACCGCGAACATCTCCAAGGTCTTCCCCACCCGCAGTCACACCGTGGCAGCGCAGGGCGGGATCGCGGCAAGCCTCGGCAACAACAGCCCCGATCACTGGACCTGGCACATGTACGACACCGTCAAGGGGTCGGACTGGCTGGGCGATCAGGACGCGATCGAGTATCTCGCACGCGAGGCGCCTGCCGCGGTCTATGAGCTGGAGCACGCGGGCGTGCCGTTCAGCCGCAACGCCGATGGCACGATCTATCAGCGCCCCTTCGGCGGGCATATGCAGAACATGGGTGCCGGCCCGCCGGTGCAGCGCACATGCGCCGCGGCTGACCGCACCGGCCACGCGATGCTTCACGCGCTGTACCAGCAGAGCCTGAAGTACGATGCGGACTTCTTCATCGAATATTTCGCGCTCGACCTGATCATGTCGGGCGAAGGGGCCGACAAGAAGTGCGTCGGCGTGATGGCGATGTGTCTGGATGATGGCACGATCCACCGCTTCCGCGCGCAGAGCGTGGTGCTCGCGACCGGCGGCTATGGCCGCTGCTATTACACCGCCACTTCGGCCCACACCTGCACCGGCGACGGCGGGGGCATGGTGCTGCGTGCGGGCCTGCCCCTGCAGGACATGGAATTCGTGCAGTTCCACCCCACTGGCATCTACGGCGCGGGCGTGCTGATCACCGAAGGCGCGCGCGGGGAGGGCGGCTACCTCACCAACTCCGAAGGCGAGCGGTTCATGGAGCGTTACGCGCCGTCTGCCAAGGACTTGGCGAGCCGCGATGTGGTCAGCCGTTCGATGGCGCTGGAAATGCGCGAAGGGCGCGGCGTGGGGCCGGAGGGGGATCACATCTACCTCCACCTCGACCATATCGACCCTGCCGTGCTGGCCCAGCGCCTGCCGGGGATCACCGAAAGCGGCAAGATCTTCGCGGGCGTCGATCTCACCCGTCAGCCGCTCCCCGTCACCCCGACGGTGCATTACAACATGGGCGGCATTCCGTGTAACTATCACGGGCAGGTCGTGACGCTGGGGCCGGACGGCGATCCCGATCATGTGGTTCCCGGCCTCTATGCCGTGGGTGAGGCGGCGTGTGTTTCGGTGCATGGGGCCAACCGCCTCGGCTCGAACTCGCTGATTGACCTTGTGGTGTTTGGTCGCGCCACCGGCCATCACCTGCGCGACAATATCAAGCCCAATGCCAAGCAGCCCGAACTGCCCGCTGACAGCGCGGACTTCGCGCTCACGCGCCTCGATCACTTCCGTTATGCCGAGGGCGGCTCGCCCACCGCGCAGATCCGCGCCGAGATGCAGAAGGCGATGCAAAAACACTGCGCCGTGTTCCGCGATCAGAAGCTGATGGATGAAGGCGTGGCCAAGCTGGCCGAGCAGAACACCCGGATGCAGGACATCCACGTCACCGACAAGTCGCTGATCTGGAACTCCGATCTGATCGAGACACTGGAGCTCGACAACCTCATGGCGCAGGCCAATGTCACCATGGCATCGGCGGCCAATCGCAAGGAAAGCCGCGGCGCCCACGCGCACGAGGATTTCCCCGATCGCAACGATGCCGAATGGATGAAGCACACCATCGCCTGGTTCGACGGCTGGGGCGGACGCGGCAGCAACAGCCGCATCGCTTACCGTCCGGTCCACGAATACACGCTGTCGGACGATATTGCGTATATCGAGCCGAAAGCGCGGGTGTATTGATCATTGTCTCCCCTCCCTTTGGGGAGGGGTTGGGGGTGGGGGTTCGGCGGTTCGTTTTCTACCGCCGCCACGCCCCTCTCCAAGCTGCGCCAGCCCGCAAGCGGGCAAGCTTCGCTACCCTCTCCCTGTACGGGGAGAGGGAGCAGAAGCGCCCGTCCCCCCCTTTTTCCCACCCGCGGGCTTGACCCGGAGGCCCGCTTCCTGCTGTTTCGGACGGGAGTAAAGGGGGATGGCCCATGACCAACAAGCTCTATTTCGGGGACAATCTCCACGTCCTGCGCGAACATATCGCGCCTGAGAGCGTCGATCTGGTCTATCTCGACCCGCCGTTCAATTCGAACGCCAATTACAACATCCTGTTCAAATCGCCCGAGGGCGCGGACAGCGACGCGCAGATCGAGGCGTTTGAGGATACCTGGCACTGGAATGACAACGCCGAGAAAGCGTTCGACGATGTGATGCGCAGCGGCAATTCGGATGCGTTCGAACTGCTGCGGGCGATGCGCGCGTTTCTGGGCGATAATGACATGATGGCTTATCTTGCCATGATGGCGGTGCGGCTGATCGAATTGCACCGGGTGCTGAAACCGACCGGCTCGCTCTATCTGCACTGCGATCCGACCGCGAGCCACTACCTCAAGCTGCTGCTGGATGGGGTTTTTGGCCCTAAATCGTTTCAGAGCGAGGTCGTTTGGAAGAGAACAAGCGCACATAGCGGCGCGACACGATATGGGCCTATTCACGACATTATTCTGTTCTACACAAAGTCGGGCAAATATGTTTGGAACGAGCAGCTTACGCCATATGACCAAGTATATATTGATGCATTCTTCACCCACACCGATGAGGAAGGCCGACGGTGGCGGAGGACTGACTTAACGGGACCGGGCACGCGCAAAGGCGATTCAGGTAAGCCTTGGCGGCATTACGATCCCACGGAATCGGGCCGACACTGGCAGCCACCTTCTTACTTCTATGACAAGTATAAGGCGAAGACTGGCCGAGAACTTGGTGATTTTGAACTGATTGACCGCCTTGAGGAGCTTGATCGTATAGGGCTGATCCATTGGCCCAAGAAGGCAGATGGCGTTCCGCAAGGAAAGCGACTGCTGGAAGATGCGCCGGGCATCCCGGCGCAAGACGTTTGGACTGACCTAAAGCCAATTCACAGCAAGACAGAAGAACGCCTCGGCTACCCCACCCAAAAACCCCTCGCGCTGCTCGAACGCATCATCGCCGCTTCCTCCAACGAGGGCGATGTGGTGCTCGATCCCTTCTGCGGCTGCGGCACCGCCGTTCACGCCGCGCAGAAACTGGGGCGGCAGTGGATCGGGATTGATGTGACGCACCTCGCCATCGGGCTGATTGAAAAGCGGATGAAGCAGGCCTTCCCCGGCCTCGCCTTCGACGTGGTGGGCCGTCCGCAAGACCTCAACTCCGCGCTCGATCTGGCGGCGCGGGACAAGCACCAGTTTGAACTCTGGGCGCTGTCCGTGGTCGAAGCGCAGCCGTGGAAGGGCGGGCGCAAGGGGGCCGATGGCGGGATCGACGGGATCATCTACTTCAAGCCTGACGGCAAGAAAACCGAACGCGCCATTGTCGAGGTCAAGGGCGGCGGCATCGGGGTGAAGGACATTGGCCGCTTGGCCCAGGTGATCGAACGCGAACGCGCGCCGTTTGGCGTGTTCATCACCGCGCAAAACCCGACCCGCGCAATGGAGCGCGACGCGGCGGCGGTGGGCGTGTGGGAAAACGAACTCACCGGCCGCCGCCATCCGCGCCTGCAAATCCTGACGCTGGCCGAACTGTTTCAGGGCAAGCGCCCGGATATTCCGTGGGTCGATGCGAGCATGCTCAAGCAAGCGAAACGCGAGGATACGAGCAAGCAGGGGACTTTGCTGTAACACTTGACCCTCACCTCATGTCGCGCCACCTTGCCCGCCGATGAACAGGGGCGCGATCATCGCCGGGGCTTTTGCGGCATTGCTCGCAGGCCCGGCGCTTCCCCAATCCTCCGCGCTCAATCCCGTCCAGCCGCCGCCGCACACCGCGCCGTTTCCCGACCTCGGCAGCGGGGGGAGCCGGGCCGAGCGGCGCGTCAGTTACGAACTCGGCCCGGAATTGCAGCGCGGGGTTTCCGCTGCGACCATCCGCCAACAGCAGCGCCGGCTCGACGCGGCGCTTGACGCGCTGAGACCCGAGCGACCCGGCACGCCGGATGCCTATGTCGTCACCATCGCGCTCGACAGCGACCCCGTCTTCGCCCGCGAGGCGCGGGAGGCGGGGCGGGTGCTTTCGGCGCGCTACGGGGCGGCGGGGCGAACCCTGACGCTGGCCGGGCCGGACGGCACCCGCGACGATGCGCCGCATGGCTCGATCACCGCGCTGCTGCTGGCGCTGAACCACATCGGCAGCCTGATGGACCCATCCGAGGATGTGCTGGTGCTCTACACCACCAGCCACGGGATGGATCTGGGGCTGGCCTATCACTACGGCGATAGCGGTTTCGGCATCCTCTCGCCCGCGCGCCTGAAATCCGCGCTGGAGGAAGCGGGCATCCGGCGCCGCGTGCTGATCCTGTCGGCCTGCTATTCGGGGGTGTTTGTGCCGGTGCTGGCCAGCCCCGACACCGCAATCCTTACTGCTGCGGCCAGCACCCGCACCTCGTTCGGCTGCGCGGCGGAGAATGACTGGACCTTCTTCGGCGATGCGCTGATCAACCGCGCCTTGCGCCAGCCGGTCGGGCTGGAAGATGCCGCAAAGGTGGCGGGGCGTTCGGTGGCCGAATGGGAGATCACCGCACGCTTGCTCGCGTCCCTGCCGCAGGTCAGCATCGGGGCGCAGGCCAGGGCGTGGCTGCCGCGGATCGAGGCGCAGATGCCGCGCGTCGCCAGTGCGCCGGTGGGGCGGCCCGCCTTCGATCCGGCGGCGTTCAAGGTGCCGGTGCCGGCGCAGAAGGTGCGCGGCGGGCGGAAATGATCTTGACCGGTTTTGCCAGGATCTCGCCCTTCATCCAGCCTTCGCCCTTGGCGGGGTCGATCGCGCTGGCATGGATTGCGGCGACCACGTCCATGCCGTCCACCACGTAACCGAACACCGCATAGCCATTGCGCCACACCGGATCGCTGGCCGAAGGATCGGCGTCGAGGCCCGTCTGGTCCTCGATCATGATCGAAAAATCGCCATTTGCGCTGCCCGGCTCGCCCATCGCCATCGACAGTGCGCCGTGGGTGTGGGTGAGGCCGGTCCGACTGGTCGGCTCGTGCGCGATGCCCGGCAGGATACGCTCGGGGTCGAACTGGGTGCCACCTTGCAGCAACCCGTTGGGGCGCGGTTCGCGGTCCAATCGCATCGCGCGGTAGAAGACCGTGCCGTCAAAACGCTTTTCATCGACATAGCGCAGGAAGTTTTTCGCGGTGACGGGCGCGCGTTCGGTTTCCAGCGCAATGGTGATGGCGCCCATTTCGGTCGTCAGCACCACATCGATGTGGGCGGCATCGGGGAAGGGGCGGGTGCCGGGGCGCTCGGTGGCTTTGGTGGCGGGCGCGGCTGCGATCACTGGCGGAGCGCCCGGAGGCGGGGCGGTGCCCGAAATCTCGAACTTCATCAGCAGCGTGCGCTGGCATCCGGCGCGCGCATCTCCGTCGCAATTGCGGAAATTGTCGTCCGAGACGAGGTAGAGGAACTGCCGTCCGGCCTCTTCGCGCAGGGCCAACCCTTCGAAATTGTCGAGGGTGAGCGGCGGGGCCAGCACGGCGAGGGGCTTGGCGGTATTGTCGGCGCCGAGTTCGACAATCGCGGCGCGGTTGCCCTCGCTGGCGTTATAGCTGCGGAAGAGGACGAAGCAGGTGCCGTCGCCCTTGCACGCCGCATCGGTCGGCACGCCGCCCGCTTCGGCGATGCCTTCGGGCGCGGCGAGATGGAAGGCTTGCGCGCCAGCGGGCGTGATCCGCAGGCAGTTGGTCCGCGCAGGCTCTGCCCATTCGCCGCAGGCCAGCAGGTTATCGCCATAGGCCGCCAGCGTCTCGATCCCGCCATTGGTTGCGGCCCCGGCGATCAACGTGGTGGCGCGATCCTCGCTGCCGCTGGCAGCGGCATCGGGGGAGGGGTAGCGCCAGATCCGGTGCTCGCGCTCGAAGGCGATCAGCCATTCGCCTTGCGCGGTGCGGGTGATCGCCTCGGCATCGCTGCTGTCCTTGCCCCCGAGCTTGCGCCCGCCTTCGCCCAGCAGCGGGCCGAGCGACACGAGCGAGACATCGACCAGCCGCCCCTGCACGTCCTCTGGCGTCAGCACCAGCCAACGCCCGTCGTCGCTGACCGCGTAAAGCTCGCCATCATGCCATTCCAGCCCCGAAATCCCGCCGATCCCGGCCTTGTCGGGCGCGATTTCCACCCCGCCGCGAAAGATCAGCTCGCCCACCTTTCGGTCCGGCTTGCCTTCGTCCAGTTCGACCGGAGTGGTGAGCGGCAGGAATGCGTCGGTCTGGGCCAGCAGCGGCGCAGCGACCAGCAGGACCAGGGCGGAAAAGAGCGCGCGGATTGTCATCGGTCCGAACATATCGGCGCTTCATCGAGGCGCAAGCGGGGAAGCGTGTCGTTCATCGGGCGGCAATGTTTACAATCGTAGTCGTTGTGACTACAGGTGTAATCAATCTTGAGGAAGGCGCCATGAACACCCCGCCCGTCAACAGCCCTGAAGAACCGATTGGTGATCGTATCACCGAAGCCGAACTGGCGGTAATGGACGTGTTGTGGGAACGCCCGCGTCAGACCGCTGCCGACGTGTGCGAGGCGGTGTGTGCCAAACGCGGCTGGAGCCTCGCCACGGTCAAGACTTTGCTTTCGCGCCTTGTGCAGAAAGGTGCGATTGCCGCTGCGCCTGATGGCCGACGCTATCTCTACACTCCGCTGATTGCCCGCGCGGCTTACGTCGGCGGGGAATCGCGCCGTCTGGTCGATCGCCTGTTCGGCGGCAGCGCGGCTTCGCTGGTCGCGCATCTGGCCGAAAGCGAGGCCTTGACCGATGATGACCTCGCCGAGATCGAGGCGCTGCTGAAGGAGCTGCGGCCATGAGCGCGGTGCTGGCCGAAACGCTGCTATGGACCGGCGTGCTGATCGCCGCCGTGCTGGTGTTGCGCCGTCCGGTGACCCGGCTGTGCGGGCCGCAATGCGCCTATGCGTTGTGGGCGTTGCCGCTGCTGCGGTTGATGCTGCCGCCGCTGACGCTGCCTGCGTGGATGGCGCCTGCATGGATGCCCCCGGCGCAGCCGGCCGCCGCGCCGGTTGCACCCGATCCGGTGGTTATCCTGCAGGCCGGAACCAGACCCGTTCCGGTTGCGGCGGATAGCGGCTTTGATCTGTTCGCTGACCTTGCCGCCCTGCCATTGGCCGAGGCGCTGCTGCTGGTGTGGCTCGGCGGAGCAGGGGTGTTCCTGTGGCGCCGGTTCGCCGCCTATTTCGCCTTGCGCGACGATCTGCTCGCCAAGGGCCGCGAGGTCGGACGTATCCCGGCGCGCTTCGGCACGATCCGACTGGTCGAGACACCCGGCACCCAGGCCCCGATCGCCTTCGGGGTGATCGATCCGGTCATTGCGCTGCCACCAGGCTTCATGGCGCTGCCCGACCGGCATGCGCGCGATCTCGCGCTGGCGCATGAACTGGCGCATCATCGCGGGCTTGATCTGGTGGTCAATGTGCTGGTCCAGCCGCTGTTCGCGCTGCACTGGTTCAATCCGCTCGGCCATTATGGCTGGCTGGCGCTTCGCCGCGATCAGGAAGCGGCCTGCGATGCCCGCGTGATCGCCGAACGTTCTGCCGAGGAACGCGCCGCCTATGCCCGCCTGATCGCCGGTTTTGCTGCCAGCCCCAACCTTGCCCCCAACGCCGCCATCACGGCGCCGATGGCGTGCCCGGTGCTGGGTGAAAAATCCATCATCCACCGATTGAGGAGCCTGTCGATGTCGCAAATGTCACCCCGCCGCCGGTTTGCCGGACGCGCATTGCTGGCCGCCGGTGTGCTGGCACTGCCGCTGACCGCGACGATCAGTTATGCCGCCTCCGAGGCGCAGTCCGAGGCGCCCGTGCCGCCTGCCCCGGCGGCGGCGCCATCAGCCTCTGACGCGCCGCAAGCACCGAACCCGCCCGAGGCGCCCGCAGCGCCCGAGGCTCCTGGCGCTCCCAAAACCTTCATGTCCATCGACCCCGACAGCGAGATCGACGAAGTGCGCGACGTGATCGTGACAGAGAAGGTCGAGCGCGGCGCCGACGGCAAGGAACGCCGTCTGCGCGTTGTCCGCCGCACCGGCCCCGATGGCGAAACGGTGACCGAAGACGTGCGCCCCGCCGAAGGGGTGACCTGGGACGAGCGCGAGGAGTTCGTGATCGAACTGCGCAAAGGGCTGGCCGAGGCCGACGAGGCCCTGGCGGCAATGCCGGAGGTTCTGGCCAAGGCCCTTGCCGAAGCCGAGACCGCCCGCGCCGGGGCGGGCCGGCAACGTCTGATCGTCGAGCGCGGATGTCGCCCCGGCAGCGAAGAGGTGACCGAGACCATCCAAGGCAAGGAAGGCATCAGGACCATCATGTTCTGTCAGCGCAACGTTTTCGCCTCGGCCCGCAACGGTTTGAAGGAAGCGCGCGACGAAATCGCCAGCGACAACAGCATCCCGGAAGAGACGCGCACCCGGCTGATCAAGGAACTCGACCGCCAGATCGCCCGTTGGAGCGACAGGGAGGGCTGATCCCGGCCGGCTACTGTTCCGCGTCGGTCACCGGCTTGGGCCGCGCGGGGTATTCGCACCCGCGGCCCATGCCCAGGCCTTTCAGAAAGGCGCGCCGCACCATTCCTGCGGTATAGGCCGCCCGCACCAGCCGATCATTATCGGCCGCGCCTGTCACCTCGCGCACGACCCCGCGGAACGGAATGAGCGAACCGACCACGCTCTGGCCGACCTTGCCCATGTTGACATCGGGAAGGCCATTATTTTCTCCGTTCTCGCTCACGGCAATATCGTAATCCGCCCCGAGCACCCGATCGAGCACGGCAATATCGGCGACAATCGCGTTGCAGTCCGTCATTCGCGCGATTTCGTAAGGATCCTGCACCGCGATCCGCAGCGGTTCGGGGATGTCGCGGCCGTCGATATTGAGGTCGCGCAGCGGGGTCTTGGCGACTTCGGTGGCATCGGGATCGGGGATCACCTGCGCGTCGAGCGGGGCTGCGGCAAAGAGGGCCAGCCCGCCTGCGCCCAGCACACAGGCCAGACTATTCGAAAAAGACATTGCAGGCGGTATCATCGTTGCTCTCCAGTCCCAGCCTCAATGCGGCCATCCGCTGGCGGCTGGTGCCATGGGTGAAATTCTCCGGGTTGATGCGCTGCCCCGCACCGCGCATCAAGGTATCGTCCCCGATCGCGCTGGCGGCGGCGAGCCCTTCTTCCAGATCGCCCGGTTCGATCCTGTCGCGGTTCTTGCCGGCCCACATTCCGGCATAGCAATCGGCCTGCAATTCCATCGCGACCTGCAGCCGGTTGGACTGTGCAGGATTGCGCTGCTGTTCGCGCCTTACCTGTCCGGCCAGCCCGGTGATATTCTGGATATGGTGGCCATATTCATGCGCGATCACGTAGAGCCGCGCAAAATCGCCGCCGGTTCCGGCCATCTGCGCCAGCTGATCATAGAAGCTTGTGTCGATATAGATACCCCTGTCTGCCGGGCAGTAGAACGGCCCCACCGCCGATGACGCGCTGCCGCAGCCATCGGTCGATACCTGTCCGCCGCGATAAAGATCGAGCACCGGGCGGGTGAAGGGGATATTGTTGCGTTCGAAAGTCGCCTCCCAGGTGGTGTTGAGGCTGGCGAGCGCGGCGCAGGCTTCGGTCGCATAGGCGCTGCTGGCGCAGATATCGGCCTCGCTCAGGTCGCTGTCACCCCCTGCATTCGACGGGGCGGTCTGCTGCTGGACGCTGTCGATCACCCCGATGGTCTGCATCGGGTCGATCCCGAACACCACCGCCCCGACCAGCGCGATCACCAGCGTGCCGCAGCCGATCCCGCCCGCCCGGCGCGCCCCGCCGCCTCCGCTTGAGCGAACATCGATATCCGACGTGTCGAAAGGCCCTAGCCGCACCTTGTGTCCTCCTGCCCGTTCAAATCGCTGGACAGCCGCCAGCCACGCGGCAAAAGCATGACGCCAGCGGCATGATTCAGTGCAGGAGTTCCCGCCAATGCTCAAGGAAAAGCGCGCCCTCGTCACCGGCTCGACTTCGGGGATCGGTCTCGCGATTGCCCGCGCGCTGGCCGCCGAGGGGGCCGAGGTGATCCTCAACGGGCTGGGCGATCCGGACGAAATCGCGCAGCTGTGCGAGGAACTGGGCGCGGCCTATCATGGTGCGAACCTGATGGATGCCGGGGCGATTGCCGCGATGATGGCCGAGATCGGCCCGGTCGACATCCTCGTCAACAATGCCGGGATGCAGCATGTCGCCCCGGTCGAGGATTTCCCGCCCGAGAAATGGGACGCGATTATTGCGCTGAACCTGTCGGCGGCGTTCCACACCACGCGGCTTGCCGTGCCGGGAATGAAGGCGAAAGGCTGGGGCCGGATCATCGCCACCGCCAGCGCGCACTCGCTCACCGCTTCGCCGTTCAAAAGCGCCTATGTCGCAGCCAAACACGCGATGGCAGGCTTTACCAAGACCATCGCGCTGGAGCTTGCCACCCATGGCATCACGGCGAACTGTATCAGCCCGGGCTATGTCTGGACGCCGCTGGTCGAAAACCAGATCCCCGACACCATGGCCGCGCGCGGGATGACCCGCGATCAGGTGATGAACGACGTCCTGCTGGCCAAGCAACCGACCAAAAGCTTCGTCCTGCCAGAGGATGTCGCTGCGCTGGCGGTGTTTCTGTGCGGCGATCCGGCGCGCAATATCACCGGGGCGAATTATACCATCGACGGGGGCTGGACCGCCGAATGACCCGTTTGCGCGTGCGCCTTCTGGTCATGCTGCTGGCAAGCCTGGTGCTGACCGGCTGCGCACGCACGCCGGTGGCGAGCGTCCCGGTATCGGAGCGGATCGGGATCGAGCAGCGTCTGCGCGCCGACATCGCGATGCTGGCGAGCGAGGAATTCGGCGGGCGCAAGCCGGGCACGCCGGGCGAGGAAGCGACGCTCGGCTATCTTGAACAGCGCTTTTCGGAGATCGGGCTGCTGTCGGGCACGGGCGATCCGGGCAGCTACTGGCGCGCGCCGGTCGAACTGGTCGCCGCCGCGCCCAGGTCCAGCCGCCTGCTGCTGGCGCGCGGGCGCAGCGCGGTGGTGGTGCCCGAGGAGGAAGGCGTGGCCTTCACCCGCCGCCGCCGCGCACTGGCAGCCGGCGGTCCGGCCACCGGCGTGCCGGTCGTTTTCGTTGGCGATGGCGAAGGGCCGGTTTCCCCCGAGAGCGTCGCAGGCGCGGTGGTGGTCATGCTGGGCGCGCGCGGGCCGGACCCCTCGCGCATGGCCGAACCCTTCCGCAAGCGCGCGACCGCCGTGCTCACGGTGCTGCCCGATCCGAAAGCCGTTGCCGATCTGCGCGCTGCCAATGCTGCGGAAAAGATCAGGCTGGCGAGCGACGAGGTCGATACCCTGTCCGCCTATATCACCGATTCTGCGCTGGGCCGCGTGCTGGGCGAGGCGCGCTGGCAACGTTTGAAGGACCGCAGCAAGGAGGCCGACTTCACCCCGATCGAGATCCGGCTTTCCATTACCATCGAAGCCAGCGCCGCGCGGCGCGAATTTGTCAGCAGCAATCTGGTCGGGCTGATCCCGGGCAAGGCCGCGGGCAAAGGTGCGGTGCTGTTGCTCGCACATTGGGATCATCTGGGCGAATGCGGCCCGCCCGAGGCGGCCGACCGGATCTGCAACGGTGCGGTCGACAATGCCAGCGGCGTGGCGGTGATGCTCGAACTGGCGCAGCGGTTGAAGACCGGCCCGCCGCTGGACCGGGATATCTATGTGCTGGCCACCAGCGCCGAGGAAGCCGGGCTGCTCGGCACCCGTGCTTTCATCAAGTCACCGCCGCTGCCGCTTGGCAGCATTGTCGCCGCATTCAATTTCGACATGCTGGCGCTGGCCCCGGCGGGCGCGCCGGTCGGCTTCATCGGGCGCGGGCGCACGTCGCTGGACGATGTGATCCTCGGCGAGATCGCGCGCAGCGGGCGCGGCACCGGCGACAAGCTGCTGGCCGAAAGCTTCGTTACCCGGCAGGATGGCTGGGCGCTGCTCGAACAGGGCGTGCCCACGGTGCTGCTGTCGAGCGCCTTCGGCAGCCGCGCGGTGCTGCGCCCCTTCCTCGACAGCGGCTATCACCAACCCTCGGACGAGGCCGGGCAGATTGAACTTGGCGGGGCGATCGACGATCTTTTGCTGCACGAGGCGCTGGTGCGGATTCTGGCGGACCCGATGCGCTATTCTGGCAAGAGCGCTGTGCAGCCCTAGCGTAATCGCGAAACCGCGGTTACATGGGCCGCCACGATTCTCCCTTCAAGGAGAACCCCCTCCCGTTGCAGAAAGTGGCGCCCATGGATATCCCGCTCGGCCTGACCTTCGACGATGTGCTGCTCCGCCCCGCGGAAAGCGGCGTGCTGCCGAGCATGGCCGATACCTCGACCCGGCTGACCCGCGACATCGCGATGAACATTCCGGTATTGTCTTCGGCAATGGACACCGTGACCGAGGCCGACATGGCGATTGCCATGGCGCAATTGGGCGGGATCGGCGTGTTGCACCGCAATCTCGACATTGACGAACAATGCGCCGCGGTGCGGGCGGTGAAGCGCTATGAAAGCGGCATGGTGGTCAACCCCATCACTATCGGCCCCGATGCAACGCTGGGCGAAGCGCAGGCGCTGATGCAGCTGCACCGGATCAGCGGGATTCCGGTGGTGGATGCGGGCGGCCGGCTGGTCGGCATCCTCACCAACCGCGATGTGCGCTTTGCCGAAAACCCGCTGCAGCCGGTGCGCGAACTGATGACGACCGAAAACCTCGCCACCGTGCCATTGGGCACCGGGCAGGAAGAGGCGCGCCGTTTGCTTCATGCGCGCCGGATCGAAAAGCTGCTGGTGGTCGACGATGCTTATCACTGCATCGGCCTGATTACGGTCAAAGACATTGAAAAGGCGGTGAATTACCCGCACGCGACCAAAGATGGCACGGGCCGGTTGCGGGTCGCGGCGGCGACTACTGTCGGCGACAGCGGCTTTGCCCGCACCGAAGCACTGGTCGATGCCGAGGTCGACGTGATCGTGATCGACACCGCCCACGGCCACAATATCGAGGTCGCGCGCGCCGTCGAACGGGTCAAGAAGCTGTCCAACGCGGTGCAGGTGATCGCCGGCAATGTCGCCACGGCAGAGGCGACCCGCGCGCTGGTCGATGCGGGTGCCGATGCGGTCAAGGTCGGGATCGGGCCAGGCTCGATCTGCACCACCCGTGTGGTGGCAGGCGTGGGCGTGCCGCAGCTGACCGCAATCATCGAAAGCGCCGCCGAAGCCGCCAAGTCGGGCGTGCCGGTGATCGCTGATGGCGGCCTTCGCACCAGCGGAGACGCGGCCAAGGCGCTGGCGGCGGGCGCTTCCAGCGTGATGATCGGATCGATGCTGGCCGGCACCGCAGAAAGTCCGGGCGAGGTGTTCCTGTATCAGGGCCGCAGCTACAAATCCTATCGCGGCATGGGCAGCGTTGGCGCGATGGCGCGCGGCAGCGCCGACCGCTATTTCCAGCAGGACGTTTCGGCGATGAAGCTGGTGCCCGAAGGGATCGAGGGGCAGGTGCCGTTCAAGGGCCCGGCATCCGACGTGGTCCACCAGCTGGTCGGCGGGATCAAGGCGGCGATGGGCTATACCGGCTCGCCCACGATCGAAGACTTGCAAAAGCGCGCAAAGTTCGTGCGGATCACCAATGCGGGGCTTTCCGAAAGTCACGTCCATGATGTCGCCATCACCCGAGAGGCTCCGAATTATCCAACCCGTTAGGCCTGTTTCGTGACCCCCGCCGCCCGCGTTCAGGCGGGAATCGAGTTGCTCGATGCGATCATCGCGTCCGCGCGCGGGAAAGGCGCGCCTGCCGACCGGATCATCGCCGAATATTTCCGCGCCCGCCGCTATGCCGGATCGAAAGATCGCCGCGCGGTCCGCGATCTGGTTTACCATGTCATCCGCCTGTGCGGCCCGGTGCCGCAAAGCGGGCGTGCGGCGATGCTTGCGCTGGCGGGGCAGGATCCGGCGATTGCCGCCCTGTTCGACGGATCGCCCCATGGCCCCGCCGCAGTGACCGACGGCGAGCCGGTGGCGAAAACCGGCCTTGCGCCCAAATGGCTGGCCGCCGCCCTGCGCGCTTCCGGACTGGGTGGGCCGCAGATCGCCGCGCTGCTGGATCGTGCGCCGCTCGATATCCGGGTCAACGCCCTCAAGGCCGACCGGGCGGGCGTTGCGCTGCCCGAAACGGGTGAACCGCTCGCCGCGCCGCTGGGCTTGCGCTTTGCTTCGGGGACGCAGGTCGAACAGTGGGATGCCTATACTCAGGGGCTGATCGAGGTGCAGGATCTCGGCAGCCAGCTGATCATCGATGCCCTGCCGGTGGCGCAGGACGACACCATCATCGATCTGTGCGCAGGCGCTGGCGGCAAGACTCTGGCGCTGGCGGCAAGGCTTGGCAATTCGGCAAGCATTATCGCTGCCGATACCGACAAGCGGCGGCTCGGCAATCTGGCCCCGCGGGCCGAGCGGGCCGGGGCGGCAATCGACCAGATCGTGCTGCTCGATCCGACCCGCGAAATGCGCGCACTGGGCAACTGGGCGGGCAAGGCCGATCACGTTCTGGTCGATGCGCCGTGCTCGGGCAGCGGGACGTGGCGGCGCAGCCCGGAAGGGCGCTGGCGGCTCGACCCGGCGGAATTGAAGCGATTGAATGCACTGCAGGATCACGTGCTCGATATCGGCTCCTATCTGGTGCGTCCGGGCGGAACGCTGGCTTTCGTCACCTGTTCGGTGCTCGACGCCGAAGGGCCTGACCGGATCGCCGCCTTTCTTGCCCGCCATCCCGGCTGGCAGGTTGAGCCGATGGCCTGCGCGCTCGGGCGGGCGCACGGGTCAGGCTGGCGACTTGATCCGTTCCATGACAACACGGATGGTTTTTTCGTCGCAGGCTTGCGTTCACCATGATAATGTGGCCTCTTATGGCCCAGCCTTCCGGTTCCCGGTCTCTTGCACTGAAGGAGCTTTTGATGCGTTTCGCGCCCGCTGCCGCTGCCTTGTCGCTGTGTCTTGTGATGACGGCGAGCATTACCAGCGCCGGACGCGGCGATACGCCCGATCCGCGCGCGGCGGCGCTGATCGCGCAGGGGCAGGCGTCCTTGCAGGCGGGCGAAACCCAGGCCGCGATCGACGCCTTCGAAGCCGCTCTGGCGGTCGATCCCGGCTACACCCCGATCTTCATCGACCTTGCCGATGCCGCCCGGCAGAGCGGGCTGCAGGGCAAAGCCATCCGCTATTACCGCGAGGCGCTTGAGCGTGATCCGGGCAATTTCGCCGCGATATCGGGCGAAGGCGCAGCGCTGGCCGAAAAGGGCGCGGTCGAAAAGGCCAAACGCAATCTGGCCCGGCTGCAGAGCCTGTGCGGCGAAACCTGTCCTGAGACCATGGCCTTGGAAAGCACCATCGCGCGCGGTCCTTCGGCACGGCTCGCGGTCGACACAGCGGCCGAGGGCGCGCGCGCCAGCAACTGACAACTCAGATCAGCGGGCCGAACTCCGCCACCAGCGCGGCGTAGACATCGCGTTTGAACGGCACGATCAGATCGGGCAGCGCTTGCGGAGGAACCCACTTGTAGGCGGCGAATTCGGGTGGATCATGCGCCACCAGATCAATATCGGCGTCGCTCCCGAGAAACCGTCCCAGGAACCAGTGCTGTTCCTGCCCGCGATATTCGCCCTTCCACACCTTGCCCAGCAATTCGGGCGGCAGATCGTAGACCATCGGGCGCGAAGCCGGAGCGACCACCTCGACCAGATGCGCACCGATCCCGGTTTCCTCTGCCAGTTCGCGCAAGGCGGCCTCGCGCACGTCCTCGCCCGGATCGATCCCGCCTTGCGGCATCTGCCAGAAACCATGCGCCGATTTGTCGATCCGCTCGCCGACAAAGACGAGGCCCTCGGCGTTCACCAGCATGAAGCCCGCGCAAGGGCGGTAGGGCAGGCCTTCGGGGTTCATGCCGGGTTCGCCAGCATGAATTGCATCGCAGCGATGATGCGTTCCAGATCGCCCTGCGTGCTTGGCACCGCGCCGCGCAGGTTGGTGAAGCTGTGCGTCACTCCGCGCATTTCGAGGAACACCACGTCGCGCCCGGCATCCACCAGCGCCTTGGCATATTCGCGGCCCGAATCGCGGATCGGATCGAGGCTGGCGGTGACGACGATGGTGGGCGGGGCTTGGCCGTGGTCGGCAAGGATCGGGAAGCCGCGCGGATCGTTGCGGTCGGCGCCGTAAGCCGCATCGAAAAAGCCCATGGTGTCGGCGGTAAGCAGGAAGCCTTCGGAAAAGGCCGCCATGCTGGCCGAGCCGTTCGCGTCGGCCACCAGCGGGAAGATCGGCACCTGCAGCACCACCGGCACGGCAGCGGGGTTCGCACCGAGCATTTGCCCGACGACAACGGTGGCATTGCCCCCGGCGCTGTCGCCGATGGTGACAAGGCCGGTCGCTTCGCGGCCCAATTCGGCGGGACTGCCCGCCACCCAGCGGCTCGCCGCTTCGCAATCGAGGATCGCGGCGGGGAAGGGCGCCTCGGGCGCGCGGGCATAGTGGACCGCGACCACCGGCAGGTCGATCAGCGCCGCGATCTCGGTGCACAGTGCATGGTGGGTGTCGAGATCGCCGATCACGAAGCCGCCGCCGTGGTAGAACACCACCACCGGCGAGGCCTCGTCGCGGGTTTCGCGCGCGTCATACAGCCGCAGGGGAATGTCGCCCGCCGGGCCGGGGCAGGCCAGGTCGCGGATTACCGGCAACGCGCGCGCCGGTCGGTCGGCGATATTGTGCATCGCCTGATAGGAGGCGCGGGCTTCCTCCAGCGTCATCTCCGCCATCGTCGGCCCGTTCACTGCCGCCATCATGTCGAGAAAGCCCTGCATATCGGGACGGATATGCGGCGTCTGGTCGGTCATTCTGTTTCTCTCCCGAAAGTCTCTTGCCAGGAGCGATAGGCGAGGGCGGCGCGATTTTCCAAGCGCATTTGCACTCGCACAGCCGTTCGGGCGCGGCTAGGCTGCAAAGCGATGGATAATCTGACACATAGCCTTGTCGGCGCGGTGCTGGGGCAGGCGGGGCTGAAGCGCACCACGGGCCTTGCCATGCCCGCGCTGATCATCGGCGCGAACCTGCCGGACGTGGACGCCGCGTGCTTTTTCTGGCTGGAGGGCACCGAGCATCTCGCCTTCCGCAGAGGAATCACCCACGGCCCACCCGCGCTGGCGCTGTTGCCGTTGGTGTTGGCAGGATTGCTGTGGGGATGGGACCGCTGGCAGACCCAGCGCGGGACGCGGCCCGAGGCGCGGCTGCCGGTGCGCTTCGGCTGGCTTTACCCAATGGCCTTCATCGGCTGTCTGAGCCATCCCTTCTTCGACTGGCTCAACGTCTATGGCATCCGCCTGCTGGAGCCGTTTTCCTCGCAATGGTTCTACGGCGATACGCTGTTTATTATCGACGTGTGGTTGTGGGCGCTGCTGATCGGGACCGTGTGGCTATCGCGGTGGCGCGAAAAGCGGGGCGGGGACTGGATGCGGCCTGCACGGGTGGGGATCGTGGCAACGCTGGCGTATATCGGAGCGAACTGGGCGATCTCGGTCTTTTCTGCTTCCTTCATCTCGTCCGACAATCAGGTTATTGCCAGCCCGGCACCCCTGCTTTCGTGGCGACGCGAGACCATCGTGATGCTGGATGAAGGCAGTTGGTCGATCGACGGTAAAGTGGTTGGCGACTGCAGCTTGCCCGACCTCACCGCAGCCCGCCGCGCCAATTCGCAGCTCGACGCCTTCCTGTTCTGGTCGCGCGCGCCGTTCGCGGTGCGGGCGCCAGATGGCTCGGTGATCCTCCACGATGCCCGCTACTACGATCCGCGCGCGCGGGGGCGGTTCTCTGTGGCGCTTCCGGATGTGCGGTGTGAGGAACTACCCACGCCCTAGGCGCATTACCTCCCCACACCCGTTCGGGCTGAGCTTGTCGAAGCCCTGCTTTTCACTTTCTCGCTCAGAGCCAGAAGAAGGACAGCCCTTCGACAAGCTCAGGGCGAACGGAGGTTTGTTTTGAGTTCCCCTCAACTCGTATGGCTGCGGCGCGATCTGCGCTTGGCCGACAATCCCGCGCTCTACCATGCCGCCAAGGCTGGCCCCGTTGTGGCGGTCTACATGCTCGACGACAAGAGCCCCAAGCACTACGCCTATGGCGGCGCCTCGCGCTGGTGGCTGCACCATTCGCTTGAAAGCCTGTCCAACAGCCTCGCCAAACGCCACGCCAAGCTGATTCTGCGGCGCGGTGATGCCGTTGAGGAATTGCGCAAGCTCGCCGAAGAAGTGGGCGCGACCGCCATCCACGCCAATTGCCATTACGAACCGTGGTGGCTGAATGCCGAGCGCAAGCTCGCCAAGAGCCTCGATCTCAAACTCCACCACGGCAATTTCCTGATGCCGCCGGGCAGCATCACCACCGGCACCGGCGGGCAATACAAGATATACACCCCGTTCAGCCGCGCCGTCCGCGCCGAATTCCCGCCGCGCGATGAACTGCCGGCGCCCGAGACCCTGTCATCGCCCGGCACCTGGCCCGCCAGCGACGACCTTGATGATTGGAACCTGCTCCCCACCAAACCTGACTGGTCAGGCGGGATGCGCGATGTCTGGCAGGTGGGCGAGGATGCCGCGCACGAACGCCTTTTATGGTGGCGGGATCACGTCGACGACTACGACGAAAAGCGGAACTTTCCCAGCGTCGACAAAGTCTCGCGCCTTTCCCCGCACCTGCATTTTGGCGAGATTTCGCCGATCCAGATCTGGCACGCCTTCAAGCACAAGCGCTCGGACGGATGGCGCACCTTCGAAGGCGAACTGATCTGGCGCGATTATGCGCAGAACGCGATCCTGCAATTCCCGGCTTATGCCAGCAAAAACTACCGCGAGGATTTCGATCGCTTCGGCTGGCGCGATCCGGCGGCCGACGAAACCGCCGCGCGTGATCTTAAAGCCTGGCAACAGGGCCGCACCGGCTACCCCATCGTCGATGCCGGGATGCGCCAGTTGTGGCAGACCGGCTGGATGCACAACCGCGTGCGGATGATCACAGCCAGTTTCCTCATCAAGCATCTGCTGATCGACTGGCGCGAAGGCGAGAAGTGGTTCTGGGACACGCTGGTGGATGCCGATTATGCCTCCAACGCCACCAACTGGCAGTGGACGGCGGGGACGGGGGTGGATTCGAACATGTTCAGCCGGATCATGGCGCCGCTGACCCAGTCGGAGAAATTCGACGCGGCGCGCTATATCCGCACCTATGTGCCCGAACTGGCGAAGCTGGAAGAACCCTACATTCACGATCCCGAGGAGTTCGGACGTCGGCCTGCGGGCTATCCGCGCAAGATCGTCCCCCACAAGGCCGCGCGCGAGCGGGCGCTGGCGGCGCTTAAGGCGATGAAGGACGGATGAAGGGGGCTTGCCCCTGCGTTGCGCCCGCGCCTATGCATGCGGCTGATAATTGCCGGTAGGAGCAGGGGTATGACGGGATTGCAGCGGATCAGGCACGGGCTGGCAGGGGCTGCGCTCGCGGCGCTGCTTGCTGGGTGTGCGGGCAGTTACGCTCCCGCACAGGATGTCGCCGCCGCCCCGCCGCCGCCCGCCCGGCCAGCGCTGCTCCAGCCACCGGCGCGCGACCCGTCCGAATTGCAGGTCCTGTTCTGGAACGAGTCCCAGCGTTCGGAACGTTTCCGCACGATGGAGGAATGGTTTGCGGGTCATGAAGTCCCCGCCGCGCGCACCCCTCGCACGTTGCCTCAGGGCAAGCCGCTCAGCCCGGCGCTACAGGCCGAATTGAAGACCCTGATGGCCGAAACCGATACTGCCGGGATCATGGTTCTGCACAATGGCAAGGTCCGCTTCGAAGAATACGGTCTTGGCATGGGGCCGCGTGATCGCTGGACCAGCTTTTCGGTCGCCAAGAGCTTTACCTCCACGCTGCTCGGCGCGGCGGTGAAGGATGGCTTCATCACAAGCCTCGATGACCCTGTCACCGACTATATTCCGCAGCTGTCCGGTTCGGCCTATGACGGGGTGACGGTGCGTCAGGTCGCGACCATGACCAGCGGCGTCGCCTGGAACGAGGACTATACCGATCCCGATTCGGACGTGGCGAAGATGGGCGACTATACCCTGAAATACGGGGCCGAAGGCGGGCTGATGCAGATGAAGTCGCTGAAGCGCGAAGTGCCGCCGGGGACGAAATTCGTCTACAAGACCGGGGAGACCAACCTGCTGGGCTTACTCGTCGAAAATGCCGTCGGCCTGCCGCTGGCCGAATATGCGCAAGCCAAGATCGTCGAGCCTGCCGGGTTTGCCGGCGGATTGTTCTGGATGGTCGATCCCCGGCCCGGCAATATCGGGGGCTGCTGCCTTAGTCTGCGCCTGTCCGACTATGCCCGCATGGGCCAGTTCGTGCTCGAAGGCGGCAAGGGGACCGTGCCTGAAGGCTGGTTCGCCGAAGCGGGAGACAGCCAGGTCGATTTCGGCAATTCGGGATTCGGCTATGGCTACCAGTGGTGGACCTATCCCGGCGGCAATTTCGGTGCGCAGGGGATTTTCGGCCAGGGCATCAACCTCGTGCCCGAACGCGGGCTGGTGGTCGCCTATGTCGGCAACTGGTCGCGGGCAAGCGGCGGACCGGAACGGCGCCAATTGCTCGAACTGACCGGCCGGATCGCAGCCGAAGCGGAATGACCGTCAGGGCATAGCGGCACGAAAACGGGCGGGGGCAGGTATCGCGGCGCATTGCCGCGGGGCCTGTGCCCGGCTCAGATCATCTGCCGGTACACGCCGACATTGCTGTAACGCTGCAGGATATTGTCGTGCACGATCGGGCTCAACAGCTCGGAAAAGGCGCAGCCGACGATACAATTGTCCCACCACACCACTTCGGCCTGGAGCGATTCGAGGCCCGGCAGGGTCAGCCAGCAAAGCTGGCCGTCGTGCATCCGGTTGATCGAAGCGGCGGAGAACCCCGAGATCGACAGGTCGTGCACGACGCTCTGGAAGGCACGCCCGCCCGAGGCGCGCAAGGTCGCCGGAATGGTCAATCGGGTGCGCGGTGCGCAGCGGTCTTCCTGCGCGGCCAGGCGATAGGGATCGGTTTCCGTAGGCATTGCGTTCAACCTCGTTAGGGCGTTCAACCTCGCTTGGGCCGGCAGCGTCTGCGCGCAGCGTAATCTAATCCCCGGTTTGCCAGCGAAAGCGTTAAGAAGCGGTCGCCGAGATTGGTAAACGAAGCTTTAGGGATCTGGAATTGCGGACAATTTCTATTCGATCCGTTCGCGATGCAGACTGTCGAACCCTTCGCTCAGCAGCGCAACGATGCGATCGGCCACGACTTCGGGCGGTTTGACCGTATCGGGATCCTCGCCCGGATAGGCGCGGGCGCGCATCTCGGTGCGGGTCGCGCCCGGATCGATGATTGCGACGCGGAGCGGGCCGAGCTTCTCGACCTCGGCGGCATAGGTTTCCAGCAGGTTTTCGAATGCCGCCTTGGTTGCGCCATATGCCCCCCAATAGGGCCGCGGCGCAGCGCCGACACTGCTGGTCAGACCGATGATCCGACCGGCCTCGGCATGGCGCAGCATCGGGTCGAAGGCGGCCAGCAGCGCCTGAGTGGCTACCACATTGGTCAGCAAGGCCTGATTGAACTGCTTCGGCTCGATCTGCGAAAGCGGTGTGAGCTCCGGCAGATAGGCCGCTGACAATACGAGAATATCCAGCGTCTTCCAGCGCCCGGAAATCGCCGCGGCGAGGCGGGTGACGGAATCCGGCTCGGTCAGGTCGAGCGGGGCGATGGTGGAGGTGCCGCCAATGGCGTGGATCGCGTCTTCGACCTCCTCCAGCACCTTGACCTTGCGCGCGACAAGGATGACATGCGCGCCCGCTGCGGCCAGCGCCTTGGCCGTGGCCGCGCCGATCCCGCGGCTCGCGCCGGTGACAAGCGCGGTGCGCCCGGAAAGCGGTTTTTCGTTTTCGGTCATGGAGTCAAGCAGCCTTGGGATCAGCGAAGGGAAGTTCGGCGGTCTTTTGTTCGGCCTGCGAAAGGTCGGTCAGCGACGTCGGATAATCACCCGTGAAGCAGGCATCGCAGAATTGCGGACGGGCAGCATCGCGCCCCTCGCGTCCGACCGCGCGGTAAAGCCCGTCGATCGAAATGAAGGCGAGGCTGTCGGCCTTGATGAATTCGCGCATCGGTTCGAGATCCATCCGCGCCGCGAGCAGCTTCGAGCGTTCGGGCGTATCCACCCCGTAGAAGCAGGAATGCGCGGTCGGCGGGCTGGCGACGCGGAAATGCACTTCGGCAGCGCCCGCTTCGCGCATCATCTCGACGATCTTGAGACTGGTGGTCCCGCGCACGATCGAATCGTCGATCAGCACGATCCGCTTGCCCGCCACCAGCGAACGGTTGGCGTTGTGCTTGCGCTTGACGCTCGAATGGCGCGCGCCGTCCGATGGCTGGATGAAGGTGCGCCCGACATAGTGCGAGCGGATGATCCCGAGTTCGAACGGGACGCCCGATTGCTGGGCAAAGCCGATGGCGGCCGGCACCCCGCTGTCGGGCACCGGCACGACCAGATCGGCCTCGCACGGGGCCTCGATCGCCAGCTGCGCGCCGATCGCCTTGCGCGCTTCATAGACGCTGCGCCCGGCGAACACGCTGTCGGGACGGCTGAAATAGACGTGTTCGAAGATGCAGGGGCGCGGAGACGGGTTGCCGAACGGGCGCACACTGCGGGTTTCGCCCGCGAAATCCGCCAGCACCAACTCGCCCGGCTCGACCTCGCGGATGAATTCGGCGCCGACGACGTCGAAGGCGACGGTTTCGCTGGCGAACATGATCGTGTCACCCATCCGCCCCATCACCAGCGGACGAATGCCGAGCGGGTCGCGGCAGGCGATCATGCCTTCGGGCGTCATCACGATCAGCGCATAGGCACCTTCGACCAGCCGCAGCGCATCCACCAGGCGATCGGCGATGGTGGGATAGCGGCTGGTGGCGACCAGGTGGATGATCACCTCGGTGTCGGAGGTCGACTGAAAGATCGAGCCCTTGTTCACCAGATCCTTGCGCAGGGTGGCGGCATTCGAGATATTGCCGTTATGCGCCACGGCAAAGCCGCCGCTCGCCAGATCGGCGTAAAGCGGCTGGACATTGCGCAGGCCCGACCCGCCGGTGGTAGAATAACGCACATGGCCCGCCGCCATATGACCGGGCAGTTCGGCGATGGCTTCGGATGAAGAGAAATTCTCGGCCACATGGCCGAGCCCGCGCCGAACGAAAAATTCTCTGCCGTCGTAGCTGACGATGCCGGCAGCTTCCTGACCGCGATGCTGGAGGGCATGCAGGCCCAGCGCGGTCGCGGCAGCGGCATCGGCGGCGTTGATCGCGCCGAAAACCCCGCATTCCTCGCGCAGCTTGTCGCCATCCGCATCGCGGAAAGGGTGGGTCATATTGAGGGGTGTCATCGGCATCACCAGACCTGTCCGCAGCATTGCTTCCGGGGCGCACCGCTCCAATGGCGATGTGACGGATCAATTACAAGGGAAAGCGCATCGCCGATGCCCGCCTTTTTGCTGACCGGGGTGTGACAGGCGCGCCATCGCGGAGGGGTGGGGGACACAGGCCTTGCGCGGGATTGCGGCACCGGCGCGGGCGCACTACAGGCAGCGTTCACCTTTCAGGCGGCACTGACCCACCCATGCTTTCCCCTTTCGAATGGATGATCGCCAAACGCTACCTCTGGCCCGGCAAGGGGGAGGCATTCATTGCGCTCGTCGCTGGCATATCGGTGGGCGTGGTGATGCTGTCGGTCGCCATGCTGGTGATCGTGATGAGCGTTATGAACGGCTTTCGCGCCGAACTGCTGGACAAGATCGTGGGCCTGAACGGTCATGCCATCGTGCAGGCCTATGGCGGGCGGATCGATGACTGGGAAGGCGTGCTGGAAAAGGTCAGGGCGACGCCCGGCGTTGTCGAAGCATCGCCGCTGATCGAGCAGCCTTTGCTCACCAGCTTTGGCGGTCGGGTGGAAGCGGTGTTCGTGCGCGGGCAGACCGACGAGGATATTGCCGCACTGGGCGACAAGGTGGTGCTGGGCGATATGCGCAGCCTCTATGCGCCTTCCCCACAAAGCGGCGCGGGCCGGGTCGCGATCGGCACGCGGCTGGCGCAGAACATCGGCGCACGCGTGGGCGATACGATCACCATCATCAACCCGCAGGGACGCAGCACGCCGTTCGGTACATCGATCCGTCAGGTCGGCTACGAAGTCGGTGCCATCTTCGAGGTCGGCATCTACGACTATGATGAAAAATTCGTCGTCCTGCCGATCAGGGACGCGCAGACCTTGCTGCTGATGGGCGATTCGATCGGCATGATCGAAGTCACCGTGGATGATCCCGACCGGGTCGGCCAGATCCTTGCCCCTGTCGCAAAGCAACTGGCGGGACAGGCGGTGATTGCCGACTGGAAGACCATCAATTCGGCCCTGTTCGAAGCCTTGCAGGTGGAACGGGTTGCGATGTTTTTTGCCTTGAGTTTCATGGTGCTGGTGGCGGCGTTCAATATCCTGTCGAGCCTGGTGATGCTGGTGCGTGCCAAGACCCGCGACATCGCGATCATGCGCACGATGGGCGCAACGCGGCGCAGCTTGCTCAAGATTTTCGTGACCACCGGCACCACCGTCGGTGCCATCGGGACAATGGCGGGGCTGGCGCTGGGCGCGATCGTGCTGTTCTTCCGCGAACCGATCGTCGATATCATCGCCTTTACCACCGGGCAGGAAATCTGGGATCCCGAAGTGCGGTTCCTGTCCACCCTGCCTTCGCGCACCGATCCGTGGGAGGTTGCCGGGATCGTCACGCTGGCGCTGGTGATGAGCTTCCTTGCCACGCTCTATCCCGCCTTCAAGGCGGCCAATACCGACCCGGTTCAGGTGCTGCGTTATGAATAGCTCCCTGACCCCAGGCGCTCCGATCGTGTCGCTCAAGGGGCTGAAGCGTTCCTTCGAACAGGGCGGGCAGCGCATCGACGTGCTGCGCGGGATCGATCTCGACATCATGCCGGGCGAGATTGTTGCGCTGCTCGGCCCGTCGGGTTCGGGCAAGTCGACCATGCTGCAAGCTGTCGGCCTGCTCGAAGGCGGGTTCGAAGGCTCGATCGCGATTGCCGGGCAGCAGGCGGAAAAGCTGCCTGCCGATGAACGCACCCGGCTCAGGCGCGAACATCTCGGCTTCGTCTACCAGTTCCACCATCTGCTGCCCGATTTCGACGCGCGCGAAAACGTGGTGATGCCGCAGATGATCCTCGGCACGCCGCGGGCGGAGTGCGAGGTGCGGGCCGACATTCTGCTCACCAGTCTCGGGCTCGGGGCGCGGCTGACCCACCGCCCGAGCCAGCTTTCGGGCGGCGAACAGCAGCGCGTCGCGGTTGCCCGCGCGCTCGCGAACCGGCCCACCCTGGTGCTGGCGGACGAGCCGACCGGCAACCTCGACGAGGCGACCGCCGATAATGTGCTGGCCGAGTTTCTCGGCCTGGTGCGGGGAGAGGGCAGCGCGGCATTGGTTGCCACCCATAATGAACGCCTCGCAAGCCGAATGGACCGCGTGGTGCGGCTCAAGGAAGGCGTGCTGACCTAGCGATCCGGCCTCGTCGCGCCTACATTGGCAAGGGCGAACAAGGAGGATCAGACCATGACCGACCATCCCAGCACCTTCAAAGGCAGCACTGTCGAAAGCGGCGCGACCGCGTGGCAGGACCGCGCGGCGCTGCTCCCGGCCGATGATGCATCGGGCGTATTCGATGGCGGCAACGCCTTGCAGCGCGGAACATTTGCCGAAATGATCCGCCATCTTGCCAGCATGCCGGACGAAGAGCGTCAGGGCTATGCCATCGAGAAGGCCGGCGACAGGCGATATTCCGCCGATGAAGCGATGGCGCTTGCCTCGCACCCCGATTTCCCCGCAAAAGATGCCGAATGACATCACTGCCCGAGCGGGGGCCAACAAGGGTGCGACCATGACCACGATTGCCGATTTCACTGTCACCACCAATCGCGGCGAGGAGCTCGACCTCAAGGCCAAGCTCGGCAAGGTGCTGCTGGTGGTCAACACCGCCAGCAAGTGCGGCTTCACACCGCAATATGACGGGCTGGAAAAGCTCTATCAGCAGTTCCATGGCCGCGATTTCGAGGTGCTGGGTTTCCCCTGCAACCAGTTCGGCGGGCAGGAGCCGGGCAATGCCGACGAGATCGCCGAATTCTGCAAGGTCAATTTCGGCGTCACCTTTCCGCTGATGGCCAAGGTGGATGTCAACGGCCCCGACGCTTCACCGCTGTTCGACTGGATGAAGTCCGAGGCCAAGGGGCTGATGGGCTCGACCTCGATCAAGTGGAACTTCACCAAGTTCCTGATCGACCGGACGGGTAACGTCGTGAAGCGTTATGGCCCGCAGGATACGCCGGCGAGCATCGCCAGGGATATCGAAAAGCTGCTCTGACGGGGGCGCCCTGTGGAGAAGTAAGCCCGCGCGGCGCTTTCGGAATCGGCGCAAATTCCTAAAATGCGCGCCATGCCGTTCGCCCCCTTCGTTCCGCTGCGCGTGATGTCGTCCTTCTCGATGCTCGAAGGGGCGATCGATCCCAAGGCCATTGCCAAGCTGGCGAAAGACCGCGGTTTTCCCGCCATCGCCATTTGCGACCGCAACGGACTTTACGGCATCATGGCCTTTGCCGCAGCGTGCAAGGCTGAAGGGGTCCAACCGATCATCGGCGCTTTGCTGGGCGTGGCGCGCGAAGGGGTGGAAGGATCGGGCGCCCGCGCGATCGATTACCTGCCGCTGCTGGCTCAGGATGATCAGGGCTATGGCAATCTGTGCCATCTCGTATCGGCTGCGCATCTTGATCGTCCGCTGGAACTGGAGCCCCATGTTACGCTGGCCGACCTGGATGGGCGTACCGGCGGGTTGATAGCGCTGACCGGCGCGGGCGAAGGGGGTCTGACGCGGCTCCTGGCCGATGGCCAGCACGCGGCAGCAGCCCGGCTATGCGACCGGCTTGAACACCTGTTTCCCGGGCGGCTCTATGCCGAAATTGCGCGCCATGGCGACCCCCTGTGCGAGCGGGCCGAAGCGGCGCTGATCGATCTGGCCTATGCCCGCGATCTGCCGCTGGTTGCCACCAATCCCGCCAACTTTGCCGAGCCGCATGAATACCGCGCGCATGACGCGATGCTGTGCATTGCCCATTCGACCCAGATCGAGGCCGAGGACCGCCCGCATTCCAACCCGCAGGCTTTCGTCAAGTCGCACAGGATGATGCAGGAGCTGTTTGCCGACCTGCCCGAAGGCCTCGCCAACAGCCTTGTCATTGCCCAGCGCTGCGCCTTTGCGCCGCCCTATCGCAAGCCGATCCTGCCGAGCCTTGCGGGCGATCTGGCGGGCGAGGCACGGATGCTGGCGGAGGATTCGCGGGCCGGGCTGGTGGAGCGGCTGGCGCCCTATTACCCCGAGACTTGCCACGCCGAACTCGCCGAGGCGCTGCACTTCGCCTCCGCCGATGCGCTGGCAGAGGCCGAAGCTTCCTTCGCCGCGCTCGTCGAGGCGGGGATTTTCGCCGAGGTGCTCGAATACAAGCGCCGGCTCGAATTCGAGATCGAGGTCATCGCAGGGATGGGCTTTCCCGGCTACTTCCTGATCGTGGCCGACTTCATCAAGTGGGCCAAGGATCAGGGCATTCCCGTGGGGCCGGGGCGCGGTTCTGGCGCGGGCTCGGCAGTGGCCTGGGCGCTGACCATCACCGATCTCGATCCGCTGCGGCTGGGGCTGCTGTTCGAACGGTTCCTCAACCCCGAACGCGTGTCGATGCCCGACTTCGACATCGACTTCTGCGAAACCCGGCGCGGCGAGGTCATCCGCTATGTGCAGGCCAAGTACGGCACCGATCACGTCGCCCAGATCATCACCTTCGGCAAGCTGAAGGCGCGCGCGGTGCTGCGCGATTGCGGGCGCATCCTGCAGATGAGCTACGGTCAGGTCGACCGGCTGTGCAAGATGGTGCCCAACCACCCGACCGATCCCTGGACCCTGCCGCGCACGCTGAATGGCGCGGCCGATTTCAAGCGCGAATACGGCAATGACAACGAGGTGAAGCGGCTGGTCGACCTTGCGATGCAATTGGAAGGCATGCCGCGCAATTCCTCGACCCATGCCGCCGGCGTGGTGATCGGCGACAGGCCGCTGGCCCAGCTGGTGCCGCTCTATCGCGATCCGCGGTCGGACATGCCGGTCACGCAATTCGACATGAAGCACGTCGAAAGTTCCGGTCTGGTCAAGTTCGACTTCCTCGGGCTGAAGACGCTGTCGGTGCTGCGCAAGGCGACCGATCTGCTGGAACAACGCGGCATTTCGATCGACCTCGGCGCGCTGCCGCTCGATGATCCGGCGGTCTATGATCTGATGAAGGCGGGTAACACTGTCGGCGTGTTCCAGCTCGAATCCGAAGGGATGCGGCGCACGCTGAAAGCGGTGAAGCCTACCAATTTCGGTGACATCATCGCGCTGGTTTCGCTCTATCGTCCCGGCCCGATGGACAACATTCCGCTGTTCGGCCAGCGCAAGGCGGGTCTTGTCCCGATCGAATATCCGCACGAGAAACTGGAAGGGATTCTGGCCGAAACCTACGGCATCTTCGTCTATCAGGAACAGGTGATGCAGGCCGCGCAGGTGCTGGCCGGGTACTCGCTGGGCGATGCCGACTTGCTGCGGCGCGCGATGGGCAAGAAGGTGCAGGCCGAAATGGACGCCCAGCGCGGGCGCTTCGTCGATGGTTGCAAGGCGGTGTCCGGCATCGAGGCGAAGCGCGCCAACGAGTTGTTCGACTTGATCGACAAGTTCGCAGGCTATGGCTTCAACAAGTCGCACGCGGCCGCCTATGCGCTGCTTGCCTATCAGACCGGCTGGCTGAAAGCGCACTATCCGGAAGAATTCTACGCGGCCTCGATGTGTTTCGACCTGCCCCAGTCGGACAAGCTCAATATCTTCGTCGATGATGCGCGGCGCTATCCCAACGGTAATGGCGGGGTTGCGGTGCTGGCGCCCTGTATCAACGCTTCCGAAGCGCGCTTCAGTGTCGAGCAGACCGACACGGGCTATGGCGTGCGCTATGCGCTCGCCGGGATCCGCAATGTCGGCGAAAAGGCGATGGAGGCGATCGTCGCCGAGCGCACGGCGAACGGCCCGTTCGCGAGCCTCAAAGACTTTTTCGAACGCCTGCCGCAGGGCACCATGAACCGCCGCCAATTGGAAGGGCTGATCTGCGCCGGGGCACTCGACAGCCTCGAACCCGACCGTGCGCTTCTGTTTGCCAATGCCGAATTGCTTCTGGCGGTGGCCGATGCGGCGATGCGCGAACGGTCGAGCGGGCAGGTCGGGCTGTTCGGCGGTGATGACAGTGCGAGCGAAGACCTGCGTCTCCAGCCATGCGAGCCATGGAGCCGCAACGAGCGGATGGCCAAGGAGCGCGAGAATTTCGGCTTCTACTTTTCCGCCCACCCGGTGCAGCAATATCGCGATGTCGCCTCGGCCAATGGCGCGCGCACATACCAAAGCCTGATGGAAGCGGGCGCGCCGGCGGGGGGGCGCGGCTCTGCGGTGATGGCGGTGCTGGTCGAAGGCATCACCAAGGCCCGCACCCGCAAGGGCGGCACCTTCGTGCGCGCCGATTTCTCCGACACCTCGGGCCAGTTTTCCGCCGCTTGCTTTGAAGAGGCGCTGGTGCCGCAGTTCGAACGCTGGGCCGAGGACGGCGAATGCCTGCTGCTGACGGTCGAACTCGATGCGCCCAATCCCGACGAGCCGCCGCGCCTGACCGTGCGCAGCGCCCGCCCGCTGACTGCCGTGAGCGGATCGACCGCGATGCAATTGAAGGCCGATATCGCCAGTCTCGACGCGCTGCTCGAACTCAAGATCGCGCTCGATGTCGAGGATGATTGCGATTTCATCGGCAATGGCGAAGTGGTGGTGCGATTGTTGCTGGAACGCGGCGGTCAGGCGCAGATGCGGCTCGGGCGCAGTTTCCTTTTGAGCGGCGAGCTGGCCGAGCGGCTGGCCGAGGTGCCGGGCATCGCCAACGTGGAACTGGTGCCCGTCAAGAACCGTCCCGGATTGCGGCTGGTCGCCTGACCTGATCGCGGACCAGGCGGAAAAAAGGGGGCGGATTGCGCCGCCCCCTTGTTGGTTGTTCCGGCAGGTTAAGGTCTACATTCCCGATCCGGGGCCATAGGTGACTTCCACGCGGCGGTTCTGCGCCTCGCGCACGCCATCAGCCGTGGGCACGCGCGGCTGGCTCTCGCCGAAAGCCTCGCCGGTGATCCGGCCATCGGGGATCCCGCGTCCGGTCATGTAGCTGCGGACCGAGGCGTTGCGGCGCTCGGCGAGCCCCATATTGTAGCGCGCACTGCCCGAGGTATCGGTATGCCCGGCCAGCATCACCCGCGCCGAGCCGCAATTGGCATAGGCAGTGATCGCGTTGTCGAGAATTGCCGCCGCTTCCGCAGTGATATCCGACCGGTCGAAATCGAAGAACACGATGTAAGGCCCGGTGTTGCACTGCACCTGCGGCGGCGGCGCTGGCGGTGGAGGCGGGGGAGGCGGAGGCGGCGGCGGCGGCGGAGGCGGAGGCGGAGGGGCTTGCTTCCCGCCGAAATTGTAAATCAGGCTCGCCAGCACCGAATGGGAGTTGTAATCGGCCTCGATCGGCAGGCCGTTGGCGGCCTCGAACTCGAATTCGTCGACCACGAAATAACGATATTTGAGGCCGATATCGAGTTTGTCGCTGATCGCGACCCGTGCGCCCGCCAGCAGTTGCCAGGCAAAATCGGTGGTGCTGTCATCGATTACCGTGCCGACGCCCGCGACCTCGACCGGCAGATCGACATTGGCAAAGCCCACGCCGCCGCCTGCGAAGACCTGAAATCCGTCATCCTTGCCGAATTCGACCAGCCCGTTCAGCATCCCGCTCCAGATCGACAGGTCTTCCTCGTTCTGCACCACGGTGCCGGCCGGCACGGTCAGGCCGCCCGGCAGGATCGCGGAATTGACAACAGTCAGGCTGTCATAGGAATTGCGCTTGTACCCGCCCTCGGCCTCGAGCCGGAAGGCACCGAAATCATAGCCGATCACGACATCGGCATCGATGCCGGTATTGGTATCGGCGAAAGCGGCGTTGGTTTGCGGGTCGGTATCGGCCAGATCGACATCGACCTGGTCTTCCAGGCTGATGCCGCCGTTGACACCGATATAGGCCTGCCCCTCGCGCGCCTGTGCAGGCGCGGCGATGCTGGCCGCAGCACCTGCCAGAAGAATTGCGGTATATTTCATCTTCACCCTCCGGGTCGTTGATCTGCAAGCGGTTCTATGCCGTCTCGATGGCAAGGATATGACAGCTGCGTCGGCAAACAATATCGGGACTTTCACGAGGATAGCCACGCAACATGCGAATGAAGCGCGCGGGCGATTGCCAACCGGCGAGGGTAAAGGCATGGATACGGGCCGGAGATATCATCACACGCGCAGCCTTGCGCGGCAGACAGGGAGAGGCACGACATGGCAGCAAGCAAGCTCGGGGCAATGCAGGACTGGACGATGCGGGTGACTGCGGTGATCGATCACGCCGCGCGCGAGGCGCCCACGCGTGAGATCGTGACGCGCTGGGCCGATGGCAGCGAAACCCGCACCGACTGGGCCGGCATCCGCCGCGATGCGCTGAAAATGGCGCAGGCGCTTCAGGCACTGGGGATCAAGCCGGGCGACAAGGTTGCCAGTCTTGCGATGAACCATTCGCGCCACCTCGTCAGCTGGTACGGCGTGGCGGGCATGGGCGGGGTGTTGCACACGGTGAACCCGCGCCTGTTCGACGATCAACTCGAATACATCGTCAATCATGCCGAGGACCGGGTGCTGTGTTACGACGCGGCCTTCCAGCCGATTGTCGACCGCATGAAAAGCCGCTGGCCCACGGTCGAACATTACATCTGTTACGATTCCGGCGAATATGCGCCTGCCTTCGAAGACTGGATCGGCGCGCAGGATGGCGATTACGAATGGGTCACCGGGCCGGAAACCGACCCGTGCATGATCTGTTACACCTCCGGCACCACCGGCAATCCCAAGGGCGTGCAATACGAACACAGATCCACCGTGATGCACGCCATGTCCGGGCTGCAACCGGCGGCGTTCAACTTCAGCGCAGCCTCGGTAATGCTGCCGGTCGTGCCGATGTTCCACGCGGCGAGCTGGGGCCTGCCCTATGCCGGGGCCATGGCCGGGATCAAGTTCGTGTTCTCCGCGGTGAATGACCCGGCGGTGCTGCACGATCTGATGCTGCGCGAGAAGGTTACCGACAGCGCCGGGGTGCCGACGGTCTGGCTCGCCCATTTCCAGTATTGCGATGCCAACGGCCTCGACCTGCCGCCCTTGAAGGCCGCGACCATCGGCGGATCGGCCGCGCCGAAATTCATGATCGAGCGGCTGATGAAGAACGGCACCCGCGTCCAGCACGCCTGGGGCATGACCGAAACAAGCCCCATCGGCACCGTCGGCGGGCCGACCTGGGACTGGGACACGCTCAGCTTTGAAGAAAAGGTCGCCAAGACCGCAATGCAGGGCCGCCCGATCTTCGGCGTTGAATTGCGCACCGTCGATCTTGACGACATGGCAACCGAACTGCCGCGTGACGGCCAGACCTCGGGCGCGCTTCAGATCCGCGGGCCGTGGATCATCAAGCGCTACTTCAAGGCCGAACAGGATGCGGCCAACAACGAAGGCTGGTTCGACACCGGCGATGTCGGCATCCTCCACCCGGACGGCACACTGCAACTGACCGACCGGACCAAGGACGTGATCAAGTCTGGCGGCGAGTGGATCAGCTCGGTCGAGCTCGAAAATGCCGCGGCCGGGCACCCTGCCGTTGCCGAGGCCGCCTGCATCGGGGTCTATCATCCCAAATGGGACGAACGCCCGGTGCTGTTCGTGGTGAAGAAAGCCGGTGCAGAGGTGACCGGCGGAGAGATCATCGAACATCTGAAGCCGCTGGTCGCGAAATGGTGGCTGCCCGATGCGGTCGAATTCGTCGATGACATTCCGCACACAGCCACCGGCAAGATCAGCAAGAAGGACCTGCGCGACAGGTTCAGCAAGTACACGCTGGAGGCATGAGCGCCGATGTTACGCAAACTCGCGCTCGCTGTTTTGTTTCTCATGGTTCTGTGCGTGGGCTTCTGGGCAACGATTGCCCCCGTTACGATCGCGTACAAGCTCGTGTTCTGGAATAATCCGATCAGCGTTCAGGCAAACATCGCGCTTTGGATTCTCGGATTGATCGGTGGTGTTGCGGCCGCTTTCGTGGTGACCCGCGCCGTTTCATGGCGGTGGAGAGGACAAGACTGATGACCGACGAAACCTACATCGATCCATCCTCGGCAAATTTTCAGGCTTTCAAAAACCTGCCGCGCGACACGCCGATCCACATGCTCAACCTGTTGCTCTACCGCGACGAGGCCGAATATCCCGAGGGTCACGAGCACGCGGGCAAGGGCTGGAGCGGGCGGCGGGCTTACGAGGAATACGGCGAGGCCAGCGGCCCCATTTTCAAGCGCGTGGGTGGCAGCATCGTGTGGCGCGGCCGCTTCGAGACGATGGTGACGGGGCCGGAGGTGCGCCAGTGGCACGACGGTTTCATCGCCCGGTACCCGAACGCAAGCGCCTTCTTCGCGATGATCAAGGACCCTGATTACCAGAACGCCGTGGTCAACCGCACCGCCGCGCTGGTTGACAGCCGCCTGGTGCGGTTCGCGCCCGGCGAGGCAGGCGAGGGGTTCGGCTAGCCGCGCCGCACTCACCGCCGATTGCTGCATCTGCGAAGGAGGCGTTTGACGCGTGCGCCTGAGGCTCTATTGCTGGGGCGATGGCAATGCCGCCCCGCCTTCCTCAGCCGCCGCCGCTGGCCAGCCTGCTGGCAGAGGGGCGCGTGGCGCTGTTCCTCGATTTCGATGGGACGCTGGTGGATATTGCGGCCGGGCCGGACACAATCCTGGTGCCTGAACATCTTGCTGGCGGGCTGGAGCGGCTTTCCGACCGGCTCGGCGGGGCGCTGGCATTGGTGACCGGGCGCTCCATCGACAATCTCCGCCAGTTCCTCGGCCCCTTGCGGCTGCACCTTGCCGGATCGCATGGCGGCCATGTGCTGGCACCCGGCGAAAACGCGCTGCGCGAGGGCGAGCCGCTGCCCCGACCCGTGACCGATGCCCTCGCCGGGTTCGCTGCCGCCTTCGGGCTGCTTTATGAACGCAAGGCGCATGGCGGCGCGCTGCATTACCGCGCCCGGCCCGAACTTGAAGAGGAAGCCCATAGTTTCGCCGGCGGCCTTGCCGAGGCGCACGGGCTGGCCACCAAATCGGGCAAATGCGTGATCGAACTGGTCTGGCCCGGCGCGGACAAGGGCGGCGCGGTCGATCTGCTCTGCCGGCAGCCGCCCTTTGCCGGGGCCATGCCGGTGTTCATCGGGGACGATGTGACCGACGAGGATGGTTTTGCTGCCTGCACCGGGCTGGGAGGCTTCGGTATCGCCGTGGGCGAGCGGCCTTGCGCCTCCGCCCGCTATTCCCTCGCAAGCGTAAAGGACGTGCACTTTTGGCTGGATCTGTGACCCCTGACCTCGAACTTTGGCCGATCGGCAATTGCCAGGTCAGCGCGCTGATCGACGGTGAAGGCGCGATCGCATGGGCCTGCGTGCCGCGCGTCGATGGCGATCCTGTGTTCTGCTCGCTGCTCAACGGCGATCAGCGCGAATCGGGAATCTGGCGGTTCGAACTGGTCGGCCAGATCAGCGCGCATCAGGAATATATCCGTAACACCCCGATCCTTGTCACCCGGCTCGATGCGGATGACGGCAGCGCGGTCGAGATCCTCGATTTCTGCCCGCGCTATGAACACAAGGGGCGGATGTATCGTCCCGTGGCGATCAGCCGGATCGTGCGCGCGGTGGCCGGCAATCCGCGCATCCGTGTGGTGCTGCGCCCGCTGCACGGATACGGCGCCCATGTTCCCGAAACCACCCATGGCACCAACCATATCCGCTATATGGTCGGCCCGCACACGCTGCGGCTCAGCACCGATGCGCCGGTCGGCTACATCCTCGAACAGCGCATTTTCAGGGTCGAGGGCGACCTGCATTTCTTCCTCGGGCCGGATGAACCCTTCACCGGGAACCTGCGCGAGGAAATCCGCCGGATGGAACAGGCCACCCGCAAATACTGGCAGCACTGGGTTCGCAGTCTTGCCACCCCGTTCCAGTGGCAGGAGGAGGTGATCCGCTGCGCCATCACCCTGAAGTTGTGCCAGCACGAGGAAACCGGCGCGATTGTCGCCGCGCTCACCACTTCGATCCCCGAAGCCCCCAATTCCGAACGGAACTGGGATTACCGCTACTGCTGGATCCGCGATTCCTATTATACCGTGCAGGCGCTGAACCGGCTGGGCGCGCTGGATGTGCTGGAGAAATATCTCGCCTATCTGCGCAACATCATCGACAATGCGGAAGGCGGGCAGATCCAGCCGCTTTATTCGGTGATGGGCGAATGCGAGCTGGACGAGACGACTGCGGCATGGCTGGCGGGCTATCGCGGGATGGGGCCGGTGCGGCGTGGCAATGCTGCCTACAAGCAGATCCAGCATGATTGTTATGGTCAGATTGTGCTGCCGACCGTGCAGGGCTTTCTCGACCAGCGACTGCTGCGCATGGCGGATGACCGCGATTTCGAAAGCCTCGAAGATGTCGGCGAGATGGCGTGGGCGATGCACGACCAGCCCGATGCCGGCCTGTGGGAATTCCGCACGCGGCAGGAGGTCCACACCTATTCCGCGGTGATGAGCTGGGCGGCGTGCGACCGGCTGGCGATGGCGGCGGACTGGCTGGGCAAGGAGGATCGGGCGGTGCTGTGGCGGACCCGCGCCGATGCGATCCGCGCGCGGGTCGAGTCCGAAGCCTGGGTGGAGAATGGCGAGGAAGGCGGCCATTACGGCGCCAGCTTCGAAAGCGACTATCTCGATGCGAGCCTGCTGCAGATGGTCGAATTGCGTTTTCTCAGCCCCGACAATCCGCGTTTTCTTTCGACTTTCGCGGCGGTCGAACAGCAATTGCGGCGTGGCGATTTCATGCTGCGCTATGCCGCCGAGGATGATTTCGGCGCGCCCGAGACCGCCTTCAACGTCTGCACCTTCTGGCTGATCGAGGCGCTGCATCTGGCGGGCCGCAGCGACGAGGCGCGGCGCCTGTTCGAAACCATGCTCAGCCACACCACGCAATCCGGGCTGCTGAGCGAGGATCTTGACTACAACAATGGCGAGCTATGGGGTAACTTCCCGCAGACCTATTCACTGGTCGGTGTGATAAACTGCGCCGGATTGCTGTCCAAACCATGGAGTGAGGTCCGATAGAACGGCTGGTTGTCATCTCGAACCGCGTGGCCGTGCCCAAGGCGCGCGGCGTCGCCGGAGCGCAGGGCGGGCTGGCCGGCGCGCTCAATGCCGCGCTCAAGGATCATGGGGGGATCTGGTTCGGCTGGTCGGGGCAGGAAAGCGAGGAGCCGGAAGGCAATATCCACCTCCAACGCAGCGACGGCGTGACCACCGCCACCATCGACCTGTCGGCCCGCGATATCGAGGAATATTACAACGGCTATGCCAATTCGACCCTGTGGCCGCTGTTCCACTATCGGCTCGACCTGACCCGCTACGAGCGCGAAACCGGCAAGGGTTACGAACGGGTCAATGAACGGTTCGCGGAATGCGTCAGCCCGCTGATAGAGCCTGATGACCTGATCTGGGTGCATGATTACCATCTGCTCCCGCTGGGTGAGCGGCTGCGCGCGCGCGGCATCACCAACCGCATCGGTTTCTTCCTCCACATCCCCTGGCCGCCGACGCGATTGTTCGTGTCGCTGCCGTTCCACGAACGGCTGGTGCGCACGATGCTCGAATATGACCTGATCGGCTTCCAGACCGACGAATGGCGCGAAAGCTTTCTGCATTACTGCCGCGAGGAACTGGGCGCAAAGGTCGATCAGGCCAGCGGCACGATCCGTTTCGAAGGGAGCACCGCAATCGCCCGGGCCTATCCGATCGGAATCGACTGGGACCATTTTCAGGCGCAGGGCGCGACCGAGGAAGCCTGCCACGCGCAGCAACGGCTGGTGTCCTCCACCCGCGACCGCACGGCGATGATCGGGGTCGACCGGCTCGACTATTCCAAGGGCCTGCCCGAAAGGATCGACGGGATCGGCCGGTTCTTCGACCAGCATCCCGAACAGGTGCGCGATCTGGTCTTTATCCAGATCGCTCCGCCCAGCCGCGAGGATGTGGAGAGCTATCAGGACATCCGCATGACGCTCGAACAGAAAGCGGGGCAGATCAACGGGGCGCGCAGCGAGGTCGATCTGGTGCCGATCCGCTACGTCAATCGCGGCTATTCCCATGCCGAGCTTTTCGGGTTTTTCCGCGCCGCCAAGATCGGGCTGGTCACGCCCTTGCGCGACGGGATGAACCTGGTCGCCAAGGAATATGTCGCTGCCCAGAATCCGCTGGATCCCGGCGTGCTGATCCTGTCGCGCTTTGCCGGGGCCGCGCAGCAACTGGCGGTGGATGATGCCGGCGCGGTGCTGGTCAATCCATATAGCCCGGACGATATCTCACACGCGATCCGGGTGGCGCTCGATATGCCGCTGGCCGAACGCCGCGCGCGTTATGAAGCGATGATCGGGACGGTCCGCGACGACAACGTGCAGGCCTGGACGCGCCGTTTTTGCGATGATCTGGCCGCGACCGGAGGCGCAGGGTCATAAAAGCCGCAACTGGCCGCCGACTGCGGGCGGAACGAAGCGCGAGGAATCGAGTTCGAACCGTGCCTTGCCGATGCCCGCTTTCTTGCAGGCGACCTTGAAACGCGCGCGGATCAAGTCGGCCCAGACGCCTTGCGGGTTCATCCGGCTGTGAAAGTTCGGATCATTGTCCCTGCCGCCGCGCATCTCGCGCACGATGCCCATCACCTTGCCCGTGCGTTCGGGGAAGTGCACGCCAAGCCATTCGCGAAACAGCGGTGCGACTTCGTGGGGCAGGCGCAGCGGAATCCAGCCGACACTCTGCACGCCCAGTTCCGCCACGCGGGCGATGATACCTTCGATGAATTCGTCCGTAATCGCCGGGATGATCGGCGAAATCGAGCAATGCACCGGCACACCGCGTTCGACCAGCTTTCCCAGCGCCTTCAGCCGTTTGGCAGGGGCAGCGCAGCGCGGTTCGAGCTTGCCTGACAGCACAGGATCGAGGCTGGTCACCGAAATCGCCACCGCCACCAGATTTTCGCGCGCCATGTCCGCCAGCAAGTCGGCATCGTCCAGCACCCTGTCGGACTTGGTGGTGATGGTGACGGGGTGACGTGCCTCGCGGCACAGTTCAAGCAACGCGCGGGTGATGCGATATTCGCGCTCGATCGGCTGGTAGGGATCTGTGTTGGTGCCAAGCGCAATCGGCTTGGGCCGGTACCCTTTCTTTGCCAGCGTCGCACGCAGCAGACCCGCCGCATTCGGTTTCGCGAACAGCCGCGTCTCGAAATCGAGACCGGGCGACAGGTCGTGATAGGCGTGAGTCGGGCGCGCAAAGCAGTAGATGCAGCCATGCTCGCAGCCGCGATAGGCGTTGACCGAACGATCGAACGGCACGTCGGGCGACCGGTTGAAGGTCAGGATCGACTTCGGGCGCTCCTCGGTCACGGTGGTGCGCAGCTTGATCGGCGGTCCGTCAAGGTTTTCGACATGATCGCGCCAATCCGCGTCGATCACACGCTCGGCGAGGTTGAAGCGGGTCGGCACTTTGCCCGATTGGGCTCCACGTCCATGGATTCGTTCCGGCATGGCGCAGAACATACAAAGAACAATCCGGCGCGTCTATCCCAGTGCCACCTGCAATCCTGCGCCGCCCAGCCAAATCACGATGAGCAATACCGATTCCCAGCCGATTCCCCCCGGCCCCTGCCGCTCGCGCCGCAGCAGTCCCAGCAGCAGAACGGTGGTCATCACGATGACGAGGCTCATCCAGAACACAGTCCGTTCGGAAATGGCATTGTAGATACTGCCCTCGCGATAGGCGATATCGGCCGAGGCGACGAACAGCGCGTCGAACATGTTGCCCCAGATGATTCCGCCGATCGCCAGTTGCAGCGCGCCTCGGCGCACCGCCGCAATGGTGGTGACGAGTTCGGGGAGCGAGGTAACAATCGCGGTGCCAAGTGCACCGACGACGCTTTGGCTGATCCCGAGCCGGGCCGAAAGCGCGATTCCCGCCTCGCCTACGACATATCCGGCAAGACCGACCGCTGCGACCAGCCCGGTGAACAGCGCGCCCACCACTGCGAGCGAGCGGGTGTCATGGGGCGCTTCGTCGTCGTCCTCGTTGCGGGTCGCATCGGTCTGGCGCACCAGCCACATCGGGCGTTCGTGAATGCGGTGGGCGTTGTGGAGCCCGACGAGGTAGGTGCCGATAAGCACCGGAGTGAGCGGGTTGACGCCCAGCACGGCAAAGGGCGGCGCGGCCCAGGCCATGATCGTGAGGGCGATCAGCAGGATCAGCACAGTCGCCTGCGCGATATTGACAAGGCTCGCGCCCGCGTGTTCGAGATTGACCTCGCGGTGAAAAACGTCGGCGAGCGCCAGAAACATGGTCTGCGCAGCGATGCCGCCCATCGCATTGGCGACGCTGAGGTCGGGCGCGCCGCTTGCCGCAGTGCTGGTCGAGGTGACGATGCCGGAAATGCTGGTGCCCGCGCCCAGCAGCACCGAACCGATCAACGCCTCTCCGAAACGTGTACGGTCTGCGATCGTGTAGGCATAGTCGGCCATCTTGGTGCCGAGCACCGCGATGAGCACCGCACAGCCTGCAAAGACGAGCGCGATGGTCGAGGTGGCATATTGGCCGAGGTCGACAAATCCGCCTCCCATCACTCGATCCAACGAGGGAGGGTCAGGTGAGGTTCCGCCGCGCCGCTACACCTCTCGCAGCCGGGGCATCAGTTCGACAAAGTTGCACGGCCGGTTGCGGGCATCGAGCTGTTCGGCAAGGATGCCGTCCCAGCCATCCTTCACCGCGCCGTTCGATCCGGGCAGAGCGAAGATATAGGTTCCGCGTGCCACCACAGCGCAGGCGCGCGATTGCACCGTGCTGGTTCCGATCGACTTGAAGCTGAGCCAGCGGAACAACTCGCCGAAGCCGGGAATGTCGCGTGCGCCTGCGATCATGCCGAGCGCTTCAGGAGTCACATCGCGGCCCGTCAGCCCGGTGCCGCCTGTGCTGACCACCGCATCGATCTGGGGGTCATCGATCCACGCCTCGAACCGGGCGGCCAGCAGCACGGCATCGTCCTTGACGATGGCCCGCGCCGCAAGGTTGTGGCCCGCGCCGGTCACCCGCGTTGCCAGAATATCGCCCGACGTGTCGTTCTCGGCCGTGCGCGTATCCGACACGGTCAGCACCGCGATATTGATCGGCTTGAATGCGCGGGTTTCGTCGATTGCCATTCCGGTTCCAGCTTCAGGGCTCGAGCCGGGCCGAGCGCATTGTCGCGGGACGCGGAAACGCCGGCCAGCGGCCCTGCGCCAGCGCGCGTCGGCTGGGCGATTCGGCGCCCGCGGCGCGTTCATACATCCAGTAATTGCGCATCACGATCGCGACATAGCCGCGGGTTTCCCAATAGGGAATCGATTCCATCCACAGCAGCGGATCGTTCTGATCGTTGATCTCGCTGTTCCAGCGCCCGACCGGGGTGAGCCCGGCGTTGTAGGCGGCCATGATCTTGGGTAGCGCGCCGCCGGTTGCCGGATGGTCGCGCAGCATCTCCAGATGGCGCTGGCCATAGGCGAGGTTGACCTGCGGGTCGTTCAGATCGGCATAACTTGCGCCGAGGCTGAGGCGCCCCGAATGGTCGCGCGCGGTGCCTGGCATGATCTGCATCAACCCGCGCGCATTGGCGGGGCTCACCGCATTGGCGCGGAAGTTCGATTCCTGCAGCGCGTGGGCAAAGGCAAGCGCGGGATCGACCTGCCAGCCGCCCACCGGTTGCCAGCGCGCCACCGGAAAGCGCAAGCTGGGGTCGCTGCGCGCGCCATAGGGCGCGTTGTGCGCCATCCACAGCTGCGTCGCGGGCAAGCCGAGTTCGCGCGCCAGCCGGGCGAGCGCGTCATACTGGCTTGCCGGGCCGATCCGCGCCTCGTGGCGCAGCACCTCGTCGGCGAGACCGGGACGGCCGATCTCGGCCAGCGCGATGGCGACGCGGATATTGGTGCGGCGTGAGAGCTGTTCCCAGTCCCCGTTTCCGAAGGCCGGGGGCGGAGCATGGGCCGGCAATTCGATACCGAGTTGGTCGGCGGCGAGCATGCCGTAAAGCGTTTCTGCCATCAACGCGGCGGCCCTGAGGTGCTGCTGTGCCTGCCCCGGCTCGCGGCAGCGCACCAGCGAACGATGCGCCCAGTAATGCCCGGCGGCGCCCAGTTCGACATTGGATGCCCGCGCGGCGGTGCGGCCGAAGGCATCGCTCGCGAGCGAACAATGCCCCAGCCGCCACGCGGCCAGCCCTTCGACCCATGCGCCTTCGGCGACCCATTCGCCGGTGCCTTCGGCGACCGTGCGCGCCAGTTCGAGCGCGGCGGTATCGTTGTTTTCGATATAGTGGCTCCACGCCACGCGCTGGCGCCATTCGGCGCGGGCATCGCCGGAAAGCTGCCAGTCGGCCTCCGCCAGCAGGCGCTGGGCTTCGACCGGATTGTCGCTCTTGATCGCTTCGAGAATCGCGCTTGCTGTAGCGGCGGGCATGGTGCCATCATTGACCGTGCGCGGCAAAATGCGCTTGGGCGCGGATGGCTGGCGGGCAAAACCCTGCTCGGACGGAAGCGGGGGCAGATATTCGACCCCGCGTTTGGCCCCCATGCGCGCCAGCTGTTCCGCTTGCGGCAGGTCCACCCCGGCATTGAACCATGCGGCGATCTGTTCAGCGGAGACCTTGGGGCTGTTGGCGTGAGTGTAATACTCGGCCCGGGCCAATTGAGCCAATATCCCGTTGGGGCGCGAGGCAAGCAGGCTTTCGACCAGCGTCCACTGTTCTGCATCGATCGCGGCGAACAGCTGGCGGTAATGCGCGCGCTCATCGGCGGGCAGCACCGCAGCGAGACCGTTGCCAGCCGGGTCCGGTTCGCCCCAGCGGGCGACCAGATCGCCCGATTGTGCGGCGGCGGCAGCGGGCAAGTTCAATCCGGCCAGCACCAGGGCTGCCAGCACCGGACGCGCGCACTTTACGACTAGGCCGACCATTCCATCCATCTCCGCCAGAACCGGGCCTTGAGCCGGGGCATGTCCATCATCGCTTCGAGCGTTTCGCTCACCATGACCGGAACCTTGCCGCTGCTATGGTTGATTTCCCGTAAACCGTCAGCCCACTGTGCTTCCAGCATCGGCGCCAAGGCTGTCCCGAGCACCAGCAGCTGTCGCGGCGCGGCGAGCGCGATGTGATGGGCGGTGACCGCGTCCATACCGCTTGCGGCAAGCGCTGGCAGATCGGCCATCGGAGTGTGGCAGGGAAGCGCGGATGCGATATAAACCGCGCTCTCGTCGAGCCCGATGGCAGCCAGAATATTGGCGAGCAGTCGGCCCTGCGGCCCATCAAGCAGCCGCTCGCGGTCGCTGGCCTCGGGCTGGGGCACAAGTACCATCAAGCCCGCGCCTCCCGGCCCGCGCGGCGCAACGCGGGGGTTCAGCCGCGCGCCATGCAGTTCCGGCGCGTTCATCCACCAGTCGCGAAAGGCCGCAAGATCGGCCGGCGGCGATTCGCCCAGCAGGTCGCGGCGCTGCGGTGTCCGGTTTGGTGCCGACGGCGCGGTGCGGGTCGGCATTGCCTTGGTATCGCCCGTCAGGGCCTGTGATGCGGCAAATTGTCCGGGCAATGGCGCACGCTTGTCGCCGGATGATGGAGCGGGCGCGGCGGGCGCTTCGGCCAACCACGCCGTAGCGTCATCGCGGTAGTCGCAGTCCACCCCGGCCGCCTGCCACCAGGCAAGCGCGGCTTCGAATTCGCGGGCAAGGGTAAAGCCGGGCGGGTTCATCAGGGTGTCATGCTATCCAATGCAGGTCTTGACTGTCCGTGCCCCCGTTAGCAAGTGGAGCCCCACAGCAATTCGCCGGAATGTGCGCCGCGCGCGCCCAAAGTATCAAGGATCAGGAAAGCCCCATGAGCGAACGTGAATCAATGCCCTGCGATGTCGTGATTGTCGGCGGCGGGGTAGCGGGCCTCGCGGCGGCGATCAAACTGAAGCAGGTCAATGCCGATCTGGAAGTGATCGTGCTCGAAAAGGGCTCCGAGATCGGCGCGCATATCCTGTCGGGCGCGGTGATCGATCCCAAGTCGCTCGACGAATTGCTGCCCGAATGGCGCGACCAGGGATGCCCTATGGCCGAAACCCCGGTGACCGACAACTGGCACTGGGTGCTGTCGAAATCGGGCAAGACCTCGCTCCCTCACGCGATCATGCCGCCGCTGATGAGCAATCATGGGTGCTATACCGGCTCGCTCGGCAATATGACCCGCTGGCTCGCCGAACAGGCTGAAGCGCTGGGCGTGATGGTGTTCCCCGGCTTTCCTGCCGCCGATGTGATTATTGATGATGAAGGCCGCGTCGCAGGCGTCATCACGCAGGACATGGGGGTTGCCGCCGATGGCAGCCACAAAGGCGATTACACCCCCGGCATGGAAATCCACGCCAAGTACACTGTGCTGGCCGAAGGCGCGCGCGGCAACCTGACCAAGCGGATGAAGAAGCGCTTCGATCTCGAGGCGAACTGCCAGCCACAGGTCTATGGCCTCGGCATCAAGGAATTGTGGGACATTGATCCCAAGAAGCACAAGCCGGGCCGGGTGATCCACACGCAGGGCTGGCCGCTGACCGAAAGCGACTGCTGGGGCGGGGGTTTCCTCTACCATCAGGCCAATGGGCAGGTGGCTTTGGGCTTCGTGACCGCGCTCGATTACAAGAACCCGTGGGTTTCGCCCTATCAGGAGTTCCAGCGCTGGAAGCAGCACCCGGCGATCCGCGAATATCTCGAAGGCGGCAAGCGCGTGTCCTATGGCGCGCGGGCGATCAACGAGGGCGGGTGGCAATCGGTGCCCAAGCTCGCCTTCCCCGGCGGCGCGCTGGTCGGCTGCGCGGCGGGTTTCGTTAACGTGCCGCGCATCAAGGGCAGCCACACCGCGATGAAGAGCGGGATGCTGGCGGCAGAGAGCATTGCTGCGGCAATTGCGGCCGGGTACGAGAAGACCGAACTCGCCGATTACGACACGGCGGTGCGTTCCAGCTGGATCGCGGACGAGTTGAAAAAGGTGCAGAACGCCCAGCCGGCGGTGGCCAAATATGGCGGCGATATCGGCACGGTGCTGGCGGGCATCGACATGTGGATGCGCACATTGAAGATCGGCCTGCCGATCTCGATGAAGCACAAGCCCGATTACACCTACACGGGCCGCGCTGACCTGTATCCGAAGATCGACTATCCCAAGCCCGATGGCGTGATCACCTTCGATAAGCTGACCAACGTCGCCTACAGCTACACCAACCACGCCGAGGATCAGCCCTGTCACCTGCAAGTGTGCGACATGGAATTGCAGAAGGACAGCGAGTTCGCGGTCTATGGCGGGCCGTCTGCGCGGTACTGTCCGGCGGGGGTGTATGAATGGCTGGTCGACGAAAAGACCGGCGAGCCCAAGTTCCAGATCAACGCGCAGAACTGCGTCCACTGCAAGACCTGCGACATCAAGGACCCCAACCAGAACATCAACTGGGTCACGCCGGAAGGCGGCGGCGGGCCGAACTATCCGAATATGTGAGGTTGCGGGACGGCATGTTCTCCATCGAGCGATTGCGTGCCGTCCTCGCTGTGCTGGCATTTCTCCTCGCCTGCGTGTTCGCTGGTTTCGCCAATGAGCAGGTCAAGCAGGTGCTCACCAGTTTTGACCGCGCGGTGTTGCTGATTGGGTTCATTCTCGGCGCTGGCGCCGCTTCGCGTTGGATTGCCAATGGCTCAGTGCGCGATCCGAGAAGCAGAAAGCGTCGAGCGTGACCCTCACCGAATCCGCCTACGCCAAGATCAACCTTGCGCTGCACATCCGCAGGCGGCGGGAGGACGGGTATCACGAGCTTGAGACCCTGTTCGCGTTCGTCGATGCGGGCGATGTGCTGAGCGCCGCGCCTGCTGCGCAGGACAGCGTCACCACGCTGGGCGAGTTTGCGGGCGGGCTGGACAATCCCTTCGACAACCTCGTCGCCAAGGCACTCACCGCGCTCCCGCGCCCGCAGGGTCTTGCGGTGACCCTCGAAAAGAACCTCCCCGTCGCGGCTGGCCTTGGCGGCGGGTCGGCGGATGCGGGGGCGGTGTTCCGGATGGTCGAGGAACTCTACGGGCTGCCCGATGACTGGCAGGCGAGGGCGGCCGAACTCGGCGCGGATGTGCCGGCCTGCGTTCTTAGCGGCACCCACATCGGCCTCGGCACCGGCACCGAGCAAGTGGAGGTGGAAGACGACCTCGCCGGAACCCCCGTGCTGCTGGTCAACCCGCGCGTGCCGCTCTCCACCGGCCCGGTTTTCAAGGCTTGGGACGGGGTGGACCGAGGCGCGCTCCCCGAAGGATCTGCGTCAAAGATCGCAAGGGAAGGGCGCAACGACCTCGAAGCGCCCGCCATTTCGCTCTGCCCGGTGATCGCCGAGGTGCTGGCGGCACTGGGCGAAACCGCGCCATGGCTCGCCCGCATGTCCGGCTCGGGCGCGACCTGCTTTGCGCTCTATGACACGCCCGACGTCCGCGATGCGGCGGCGGCGGCCATGCCCGAGGGCTGGTGGACAATGGCGGGGCGATTGCGGTGAGCGAAGCCTTCCGCCAACTCGGCACGCCCACCCCCGGCGGGATTGTGTGCGCCGCCGACCATGCCAGCAACCGCATTCCCGCTGACATCACTCTCGGCATCCCCGCGCATCTGTTGGGCGATCACATCGCGGTCGACATCGGCACTGACGCCATCGCCGAAAGCCTCGCGCGCGATCATGGCATCCCTGCCCACATCGCCGCTGTCAGCCGTCTCGTATGCGACTTCAACCGCGACGAAGCCGCTCCCGGCCTCGTTCCCGAGGCCAGCGACGGGCACCCCATCCCGGGCAACATCGGCGCGGACAGGGAAGGGCGGCTGAACCGCTTCCATCGCCCCTATCACACCGCGCTGGCGGACTGGCTGGATGCGGCGCAACCAGCGCTGATCCTCTCACTCCACAGCTTCACCCCGCGTCTTGCCGCGCGCGAGGAAGCCCGCCCTTGGGAGGTCGGGATCCTCTACAACACCGACGAGTCCGCCGCCCGGATAGCGATCCCTCTGCTCGCTGCAGAAGGACTGAATGTCGGCGAAAATCTCCCCTATTCGGGCCGCGATCTCAATTACACCATGAACCGCCATGCCGAAGCGCACGGACGGCCCTATCTGGGTGTCGAATTGCGGCAGGATTTGACGCGAACGCCGCAAGACCACACCCGCTGGGCGGCACTGCTCGCCAATATTGCGCAAAGGGTTGCGTCGGCGCTCGCCTGAAGGCAGGGGAAGTTTCGCAAGATCCCCGCAACAGGAAATCTTATGTCGCAGAAGTTTGACAAGTCGAAGCTCCCCAGCCGCCATGTCTCGGTCGGGCCGGAGCGCGCCCCGCACCGTTCCTATTACTACGCGATGGGCATGACCGAGGAAGAAATCGCCGCGCCTTTCGTCGGCGTGGTCAGCGCCGGGAACGACAGTGCGCCCTGCAACACGACCCTGAACGCCCAGGCCGATATCTGCCGCGAAGGCGTGATCGCGGGCGGCGGCACGCCCCGCAGGTTCAACACCATCACCGTGACCGATGGCATCGCGATGGGCCATCAGGGGATGAAATCCTCGCTCATCAGCCGCGAGATCATCGCGGATTCGATCGAGGTTTCGGTCAGAGGCCATTGTTATGACGCGCTTGTCGGCTTCGCGGGCTGCGACAAGAGCCTGCCGGGCATGATGATGGCGATGCTGCGGCTGAATGTGCCGTCGATCTTCGTCTATGGCGGATCGATCCTGCCCGGCACCCACCGCGGCGCGGACGTGACCGTGGTCGACGTGTTCGAAGCGGTGGGGCAATATGCCGCCGGCAACTGCCCGCTGACCGAATTGATCGCGCTCGAAAAGGTCGCTTGCCCCGGGCATGGTGCCTGTGGTGGCCAGTTTACCGCCAACACCATGGCCTGCGTCGGCGAGGCGATCGGATTATCCCTGCCCAACAGCAACATGGCGCCCGCTCCTTACAGGTCGCGTGATGATATCGCCGTGGCGGCAGGCAAGCAGGTGATGGAGCTTGTCGCCCTGAACCTGCGCCCGCGCGACATCTGCACCCGCGCCGCGTTCGAGAACGCCGCGAGGGTCGTCGCGGCCACGGGCGGCTCAACCAACGCCGCGCTGCACTTGCCCGCCATGGCCAATGAATGCGGCATCGAATTCGATCTGTTCGACGTCGCCGAAATATTCAAGACAACGCCTTACATCGCTGACCTGAAGCCCGGTGGGAAATATGTCGCCAAGGACATGCACGAGGCAGGCGGGGTCTACATGGCGTTGCGCACGCTGCTGGATGGCGGGTTCATCGATCCCAACCCGGTCACCGTGACCGGCAAGACGCTGGGTGAGAATATCGAACAGATCACCTGGAACCCCGACCAGAAGGTGTTCTACGATGTGACGACGCCGATCACCCCGACCGGCGGTGTCGTCGGGCTGAAAGGCTCGCTTGCCCCCGATGGCGCCATCGTGAAGGTCGCCGGGATGGCGCGGCTGCAATTTTCCGGGCCGGCGCGCGCGTTCGATTGCGAGGAAGATGCCTTTGCCGCGGTCGAAAGCCGCGACATTGCCGAGGGCTGCGTGATCGTGATCCGCTACGAAGGCCCCAAGGGCGGCCCCGGCATGCGCGAAATGCTCTCCACCACCGCCGCGCTCTACGGGCAGGGCATGGGCGAAAAGGTCGCGCTGATCACCGACGGGCGGTTCTCGGGCGCAACCCGCGGCTTCTGCATCGGCCATGTCTGCCCCGAAGCCGCCGAATGCGGCCCGATTGCGTTGGTCGAGGATGGCGATATCATCAGCATCGACGCCGAAACGGGCAGTATCGAGCTTGAAGTGGCCGAAGACGTGCTGGCCTCACGCCGCAAGGCGTGGCAGCCGCGCACCAACGATTACCAATCGGGCGCGCTGTGGCGCTATCAACAGGTGGTTGGCTTGGCGCGCTATGGCGCGGTCACCCATCCCGGAGCCAAGGCGGAAACCCATGTCTTTGCGGATATCTAGTGGCTTAGCGCTGTTCCTTCTGGCCGCTTGCGGGGGAGCGGAAAGCCCGCCGTCACCGGGCGACGAAATCGAATGCGCGATCGGGGCGGGGGCAGATTTGTCACCCGTGTGCACGCTCGAGGTGGTCGCCGGAACCGACGAGGTCGTGCTTCACCATCCCGACGGCGGCTTCCGGCGGCTGACCCGCGATCCGGGGAGCGGCAGGTTCGCCCCGCTCGACGGAGCCGAGCCGCTGGCGATGCAGGCGGGCGAGGGCGATGAGCTGTATTTCGCCATTGGTGCCGATCGCTACCGCATCCCGAACGCGCTGATGGAACGTCCGGTTCCGTGAGCGCCGCGCAGGTTCTCACCGCAGAACAGATGCGCGAGGCCGAACAGGCGCTGTTCGATACCGGGACCAGTGTTTCCGATCTGATGGAAGTGGCCGCAGGCGGCGCGGCGGAATGGATCCGGCGTATAGCGGCGGGGCGCAGTGTCACGGTGCTGTGCGGCCCCGGCAATAACGGCGGGGATGGCTATGTAATCGCCCGCCGCCTGCGCGAGGCGGGCAATGCCGTGACGGTCATCGCCGGGCTTGATCCGGCTACCGACGCCGCGAAAGAGGCACGCCGTCGGTGGGATGGGGTTGTGGCCAGCAGCGACAGCGGCGCGCACGGCGAAATCTTCGTCGATTGCCTGTTCGGATCGGGCCTTGCGCGCCCACTGGTGGCCGAACACGCGCTGCTGCTGCGCGATCTGGCGGCGCGGCACCGTTACAGGGTGGCGGTGGATGTGCCTTCAGGCATCGCCAGCGATAGCGGCGCGGTGCTGAACGAGCGCCTGCCGCGCTTTGATCTCACGTTGGCGCTCGGAGCGTGGAAGTTCGCGCATTGGCGCCTGCCGGGCCGCGCGCTGATGGGGCTGATGCGGTGCGTACCGATTGGCATCGCCCCGGTCGCAGGCGCAGCGCAGCTGATCGGGCGACCGCGTCTCGCAGCCCCTGCCGCCGACAGCCACAAATATCGCCGGGGCCTGCTCGCCATTGTCGCCGGCGCCATGCCGGGGGCAAGCCTGCTTGCGGCGGCTGCGGGCCAGCGTGCCGGGGCAGGCTATGTGAAACTGCTCGCGCGCAAATTCGACCCGCGCACCCCGGCCGATGTCGTCACCGATTCCGCACCGCTTGCAGAGGCGCTGGCGGATGATCGCATCGCAACCGTGCTCATCGGCCCGGGGCTGGGGCGTGACGGAGCGGCCAAGGCGATGCTGGGTGACGCATTGCGGCAGGCACGCGCGCTGGTGCTCGATGCCGATGCTCTGGTGCTGCTCGCGCCCAATATGCTTGCCCGCCCGATGTCCGGCGAGGAGGTGCCGATCCTTGCCACCCCGCACGACGGCGAGCTTGAAGCCCTGTGCCGCAATTTCGGGGTGATTGCCGAGGGACGGCGCGCGCGCGCTCTGGCTCTCGCGAAGGTCAGCGGGATGTTCGTGCTCGCCAAGGGGCCGGACAGCGTGATCGCCGCGCCCGATGGCCGGCTCGCGCTCGGCTCGCCTGCGCCAAGCTGGCTTTCGGTGGCAGGAACAGGGGATGTCCTTGCCGGGATCGCCGCGAGCCGCATGGCGTGCGGAGTCGATCCCTTCAGCGCTGCCTGCGAAGCGATGTGGCTCCATGGCGAGGCCGCACGGCGTGCCGGACCTGCCTTTACCCCTTCAATGCTTGCCGAAAAGGTCGCAGAGGCGCTAGCGGCCTGTCTGTGAACCTTTCAGAACCCATCATCCGCCTCGCCGCCAAGGGCGACGGCGCGACCGCGTCCGGTCGCCATGTCTCCGGCGCAGTCCCGGGGGACGTCGTGGACGAGGCCGGAGCGATTGTTCAGGGGCCACATCACATTGCACCTGCCTGCCGCCACTTCACCACCTGCGGCGGATGCCAGTTGCAGCACGCGGACGATCCGGTGCTGGCCGATTTCGTCCGTGACCGGGTGGTGAATGCCGCGCGTGGGCAGGGGCTGGAGCCGGGCGAATTGCTCTCCGTCCACCTCTCCCCCCCGCAGACGCGTCGCCGCGCCGGGCTCCACGGGCTGCGCACGGCCAAGGCTGCGGTGCTGGGGTATCGCGAGGGCGGATCGCACCGCGTGGTGGACCTCGCCGAATGCCCGGTGCTGCATCCCGCGCTTGCTGCGTTGATTGCGCCGCTGCGGCGGTTCGTGGCGGCGCATGGGCCGAAAGGCATGGTCGGCATCGATCTCGCGCTCGCCGATCAGGGGGGTGAGGTCAATCTTGCCGACTTCCCGCTCGAAGGGCTTGGCCCGACCGAAGCGGCGCTCGATTTTGCACGGCAGCACGCGCTGGCGCGGCTGACCATCAATCAGGGCTATGGCCCCGAAACCCTGTGGGAGCCCGAGCCGGTCACGGTGACACTTTCGGGCGTGCCGGTCAGCCTGCCGCCGGGTGCATTTCTGCAAGCCACCGCTGACGCCGAGACGCGCATGGCCGCCGATGCCGCCGCATGGCTGGGCGATGCGCGGATGGTGGCCGATCTGTTTGCCGGGCTCGGCACCTTTGCCTTTGCGCTTCGGCAAGGCCGCAAGGTGCTCGCCGTGGAGGCCGAGCGCGCGGCCCATCTCGCCTGCAAAAGCGCCGGTGCATTGGTCGGGGGCAGCGTGCTGGCGCTCCACCGCGATCTGTTCCGCAATCCGCTCCAGCCTGCCGAGCTCAATCGCTTCGATGCCGTCGTGCTCGATCCGCCGCGTGCCGGGGCCAGGGCGCAGGTGGCCGAGATTGCCGCCAGTACGCTCGCCCGCGTGGTCTATATCAGCTGCAACCCGTCAAGCTGGGCGCGCGATGCAGCGACGCTGGCCGAGGCGGGCTTCCGCCTGACGAAACTGCGCCCCGTGGGCCAGTTCCGCTGGTCAACCCATGTCGAACTGGTGAGCCTGTTCGAGCGCTAGGCGCGCAAGGCCGAGAGGATTTGCGATTCGAGCCACGCGGCGTGTTCGGGCTCGACATAGGCATGGCCCGCGCCTTCGCAGCGGCGGATGCGCGGATCGTTCCGGTCCCACGCGGCCTCGAATACCTGCGCCGTGCGGTCTGCGGTGGCGAGCAGGATGCGCACATCGCCCGCGTAATCCACCAGCCCTGCGCGCATCTCCCCGGCCAGGCTCGTAGGCGCGGGGGCCGGGCCGACCGAGCGGACCAGCCCGCGCGCCAGCTTGCGCAAGTCCACGCCGCCGCGCAGCAGTCGGGCGATCTCGCGCGGGTTGGCGAGCTTTTCGAGATAACGCGCGCGGATCGCGGCGGGGGGCGGGGCGGTGTCGCTATCCTCACCGCCGGCCTCTTGCTCGATGGTCCAGGGGTTCGACAGCACCAGCCCGGCCAGTCCCGCGCCGCCCGCCAGCATCAGCGCCGAGGCGGCATCGCAATTGCCGAAAGCGACCACGCGCGAGACTTGCGGTGCGATCGCGCGGAAGGAGTCGAGCGCGGCCGCAATATCCTTGGCCGAGTGACGGAACCCGCGGTTCTCGCCCTCGCTGTCACCCACTCCGCGCCGGTCGAAACGGAACACCGGAAACCCTGCGCGGGCGATGCGGGCGGCGAGCTGCGCCTGTCCCGAGAATGCACCCGAGCGGATTTCGTTGCCACCGCTGACGATCAGCAGCCCGGTAGTGCCGGGTGCCGTGTCGAGCGTGGCGGCAAGGCGCAATTGCCCGCAGCCGAAAGAGAGCGGCAGACGGCTCATCCTGCGGCTTCCGTGATGATGGCGGCGAGGCTATCCGCTTGTGCGCTGTCCTCGTCCGGTTCGGCGCGCAGCCATAATCCCGGGCCGCCGAGCCGGTTTTGCGCGATGTCGCTCTGCCCCTTGGCCAGCACCGGTTCGGCAGTTTCGAGGTCGCGGATAAGCCCCGCGCCGAGCTGCCAGCCGCCCAGCATCAGTCCCTCGGTGCGGCCAAGCGCCATCAGCGCCTCGGCCTTTTCCTCGCGACCGGCCTCGCGCGCGGCGATGGTGCGGGCTCGGATCATGCCGCGCAGCAGCTTGGGCCCGGACTGGGCGGCATAATGCCAGCCGGGCAGATGTTCAGGCACCAGCAGTGCCCCCGCCCGGATCGCCAGAACATGAGTCGCGCCGAAAATTCGCGCGGCGGTTTCCATCCCTGCGCGCCAGCCGGCCAGCGTCTGCAAGGCAGTGGGCGCAAGGCTGTCATTGCAGCCCGGCAGATCGGGCAGGAAGCTGTCGATCCCGGCGCTATCGAGCCGCCGCATCGCCTCGACGGTGAAGCGCCGCAGCTTGTTGGCCTCGTCGAACCACGCCGGACAGACCAGCAGGCGCGTGGTCCGGTCGCGATCGAAAGCGACCAGCAATTCTTGGCTGGTCGTCCCGTCAGGGCCGGCAATGTTCCACGTGGAAATCACGCTAGGGCGGGCTAACGATCGGCAAGCTTGGCTCTGGCGAAGGCCAGCAGCCCGCCATAGGTTTCCAGCATCTCTCCATCGACATCGTCATCCTCGATCACGATACCGAGCCGGTCTTCCATTTCGGTCAGCAGGCCGGCGACTGCCATCGAATCCAGTTCGGGCAGGTGGCCAAACAGCCCCGATTCCGGCCCGAAGCCAGCGGCCTGCGCAGGGTCCAGGCCGAGCACGTCGGCGATCAGGCCTTTGAGTTCAGCATCAAGCGCCGCTTCGGCAGCGTCGTTCTGGATGGTCGGAATGGTGTTCATCAGATCGCCCAAATCCCTGTCGTCGGCGGATGGCCGCGGGGCTTAGCCATGCGGCAGCGCGGGTGCAAGCGCTCCAGCCTGTCAAGCGCGCAATGAACGCAGCATCCGCTTGGCAAACGGCGGCCATGCAGCGGGCTGGCCCATGTCGAGACAATCCACGCGGAAACGTGGACGCACGTCTTCCATCCAGTCAGCCTTGTAGCTCTGGTCGCCGGTGCCGAAATCCACCAGATCGACATGGTCAACGTCGATCACATGGGCAAACAATGCTGCGCTCAATGTCGTTCCGGCCGAAAGCTGCTTGTGGCTTTCAAGATGCGCAAGCTTGTGGATGTAGGCGATCGCGTTCTCGACCGTCCAGCACTGCGCCGCGACCGCCACACCGTCGGCCCGGGCCACCCCGAGCCGTAATCGCCCCGCCGCGCCCTCGTCTTTCGCAAAGGCGCGCAGCATCGCGGGCTGATCCTCGGCAGGCTTCCAGCTGGCGGCATAGATCGTCTCGTAATCGGCCCACACCTGCTCGTCGAAATGGGTCAGGATCTGTGTTTCGACCTTTTTCGCCTTGCGTTTGAGCGTGGTGCGCAACTGTCCCGGACGGCTGTCCCAATATTCGGCAAAGCTGCGCCCGCGCACCGGCAGAACGTGGTTGGTGTCGCACGGCTCGACGTGGACCCGCCAGCCCGCTGCCCGGAACGCGCGGGCGAGCCGTTGTGCAGAGCCATCCTCCCCCGGGACGGGTTCGAGCGTGACCCGATGTCCGCGGGTCTTCAATGCCTTCGCAATCGCTTCCAGCAGGCGATCTCCCGCTGCGCCTTCGGGGGCAAGCTGGCGCCAGGTGAAGCTGTACCAGTTGCGCAAGGGGCTGATTCGCCCGCCATCCTCGGTCAGCGCGAGCGCGGCGGCATTATCGGCATCGCTGGCAATCGCGATCAGCGGGGTCAGCCCGGTCCCGGCCAGCAGCGCGTACCACTCCGCCCGGTCGAACGGCGCGTCCGCTGCATTCGCAGACAGCGCTTGCAAGACGTTAACGCTATCGTGATACCGCGCTTCGATCACTGAAAGAATGCTCCCGTTCATGCCGCGACCGCCCGATCCTGCCCCGCGCCCGCTTGACCACCTTGCCGAACTGGCAGGGGGGGCGGGGTATGGGGAGCATCCGGCGCTGGTGCTGCGCGAGGGCACGCTTAACCACAATCAGTTAAGACAGCGTGTTGCTCGCCTCGCCGGATGGCTGGCGCAGATGGTGCCCGAACGCGGCGCACGGGTGGCAAGCTGGGCGGCCAAGGGTGAACTCACCTGCCTGCTGCCTTTGGCGGCGGCGCGTGCCGGTCTGGTGCATGTCCCCGTCAACCCGCTGCTCAAGCGCGCGCAGGTCGCGCATATCCTTGCCGATAGCGGCGCGAAGCTGCTGATCGGCACCGGATCGCGGCTTGCCTCGCTGGAGCCGGGCGATCTGCCACCCGGCTGTGCGGCGCTGGGCGAGAGCGAGGCGCTGGCAAGCGCCGAGGCGGCGGGGCGCGAATTGGGGCCTTCCGCGGCCGATCCGGCAAAACTGGCCGCAATTCTCTACACCTCCGGCTCCACCGGCAAACCCAAGGGAGTGATGCTGAGCCATGCCAACATGTGGCTCGGCGCGGTCAGCGTGGCGCACTATCTCGGCCTCGCGGGGGACGATGTGACGCTGGCGGTGCTGCCACTTTCGTTCGATTACGGTCAGAGCCAGTTGCTTTCGACCTGGTATGCCGGCGGTTGCGTCGTTCCGCTCGATTTCCTGTTCCCCAAGGATGTCGCCAAGGCCTGCGCGAAGCATGGCGTGACGACCCTCGCCGCAGTGCCGCCTCTGTGGGTGCAACTGACCGAGATCGACTGGCCCGAAGAAGCTCGCGCACCCTTGCGGAGACTGACCAATAGCGGCGGGGCGCTGACGGTCGAACTGGTCACGTCCTTGCGCAGGCTGTTCCCGCAGGCGGACCTGTTTCCGATGTACGGGCTGACCGAGGCTTTCCGCTCCACCTTCCTTGATCCCCGGATAGTCGATTCTCATCCTACTTCAATGGGTAAGGCGATTCCCTTCGCAGAGATTCTCGCAATCAACGATGCAGGCGAAGTGGCTGCCGATGACGAAGAGGGCGAGCTTGTGCATTGCGGGCCGCTGGTGGCGCAAGGCTATTGGCAGGACGCGGAGCGCACCGCCGAACGCTTCAGGCCCGCGCCCGCTGCCTCCATCTATGGCGGGACGGCCGTCTGGTCGGGCGACCGGGTGCGGCGCGATCCCGATGGCCTGCTCTATTTCGCCGGGCGGCGCGATTCGATGATCAAGAGCGCGGGCAACCGCATCAGCCCGCAGGAGGTCGAGGAGGCGGCGATGGCGACCGGTCTTGTCGTCGAAGCTGTCGCGCTGGGCGTTGCGGATGCACGGCTAGGACAGGCAGTGCATCTGGTTGTGCGGGGGAGCGGCGACAAGGCGGCACGCACTGAACTGCCCAAACGCCTCCAACGCGAATTGCCGAATTTCATGCAGCCGCAGCACATCCATTGGCGCGAGGCGATGCCGTTGAACCCCAATGGCAAGATCGACCGCACCGCCTTGCAGGCTGAATTGACGGAGGAATTTGCGCGATGAAGCCTGTCGGCCCGATCCCTGCTGGTTACGAGGCCATCGAGGGCGAACTTGCCATTGGCGGCAAGCGCGCCAGCGAACTGGTCGCCGAGGCCGGGCGCACCCCGTTGTTCGTCTATTCACGTGCGCACCTCGATGCCCGCGTGGCCGAGCTGCGTGCGGCTTTGCCGGGACGTGTGGGCATCAATTACGCGGTCAAGGCCAACCCGCACTTGGCGGTGATTGGCCACATGGCGCCGCTGGTCGATGGGTTCGACATCGCCTCGTCGGGCGAACTCGCGCTGTGTGTCGCGGTGGGGATCGATCCGGCGCGGATCAGCTTTGCAGGTCCCGGAAAGCGCGATGATGAACTCGAAGCTGCGATTGCCACCGGTGTGACGCTCAATTGCGAGAGCGCAGGCGAGGGAGCCCGCGCGCTCGCCATCGGTCAGCGTCTGGGCAAACCGCCGCGCATCGCCATCCGCGTCAATCCCAGCTTCGAGCTGAAGGGGTCGGGCATGAAGATGGGCGGCGGGGCCAAGCCATTCGGGGTCGATGCCGACAAGGTGCCCGACCTCGCGCGCCATCTGATTGCCGAAGGGGCCGAATGGCGGGGCTTGCACATTTTTACCGGAAGTCAGGCCCTGAGCGCGGACGCGATCATCGAAGCGCAAAGCAACGTGATGGAACTGGCTGCGAATCTCGCCGACGCGATCGGCCAAGGCTTGCCCAAGCTCAACATGGGCGGCGGCTTCGGCATCCCCTATTTCCCCGGTGACCAAGCGGTCGATCTGGCGCGCGTCGGCGTGGCGCTGGCCGAGCGGGTGGCGAACTTGCCGCCGGTGCTGGAGGACAGCGAGCTTTGTGTCGAACTCGGGCGCTATCTCGTCGGCGAGGCCGGGGTCTATCTCACACGGGTGATCGACCGCAAGGAAAGCCACGGGACAATTTATCTCGTCACCGATGGCGGCCTGCATCACCAGCTGGCCGCCTCGGGCAATTTCGGCACGGTGGTACGGCGCAATTATCCTTCAGCAATCGCAACGCGTTACAAGGCAGAGCCAACAGAGGAAGTGAACATCGTCGGCTGTCTGTGCACCCCGCTCGACCGGCTTGCCGATGCCGCTGCCATGCCGCGTGCGGGGGTTGGCGATCTGGTGGCGGTGTTCTGTGCCGGGGCTTACGGCGCGAGCGCCAGTCCGGTGAACTTTCTGGGTCATGGTCCAGCGGCGGAATTGCTGGTCTGACCAGCGCGCCTGCGGCGCATCGTTAACGCGCGCGCAGCCGCTGTCCCGATACGGGATGGGGCGGGATTTGCCGCTGTATAACTAACAATATGTTCACCATTTCCGGCGAGAAGAGCCTGACGTTTCAAGGGTGACGGAGAGCAGGTCGCGCCTGCCGTGTGTCCGTGTCCGGGCGAAACGCAATATTGGCCAAGGATTCTCGTGCAATGCCTCAACCGCTGTTTCTCGTTCGCATCGCTACCCTGGCTCTTGCGCCGCTCGCGCTGGCCGGTTGTGCGGGAACCGGAACAGAGCTGCCCCCGGCAAGCTATGGCAACACCCCCATCGCACCGAGCGAGGAATATACCATCGGCCCGCTCGATGAGATCACCATTCACGTCTGGCGCAACCCCGAACTCAGCGCCGACAAAGTGCGCGTACGCCCCGACGGGCGGCTGACGATCCCGCTGGTGCAGGACATCCCGGCCGTGGGCAAGACCGCGACCGAACTGCAGGATTACATCGCCGGAGAGCTGGCGAAATATATCGAGCAGCCGATCGTGTCGGTCATCGTCAACACCCCTGAGGGCAATTTTACCCAGCAGGTGCGGATCATCGGTGCCACGCCGCAGCCCGCGTCGCTGCCGTTCCGCGCCAACATGACCGTGCTCGATGCGATGATTGCGGTCGGCGGGCTCAATGAATTTGCCGCCGGCAACCGCGCCAAGCTGATCCGGCAGGATCGTGAAACGGCCAAGCAGGAGGAATATCGCCTGCGCCTGTCGGACCTGATCCGGCGCGGCGATGCCAGTGCCAATGTGATGCTGATGCCGGGCGATACGATCATCATCCCGGAAAGCCGGTTCTGACGGGGCGGCTGCGCAGATGAGCGACATCTTCGAGGAACTGCGCGCGGCGCTGTGGTCGGTCTGGCACCGGCGCTGGCTTGCGATCGCGATTGCCTGGGGCGTGTGTCTGGCAGGCTGGCTGGTGATTGCGATGATTCCCAATGCCTATGAATCCAAGGCCCGCGTCTATGTCGATGTCGAGGATGTGCTGTCGAAGCAGCTCGGCATTGCCGGTGACGGCAAGGAAGAAATCATGCGCGTGCGGCAAACCCTGTCGAGCGCCAAGAACCTCGAAAAAGTGATTACCGCCACACGCCTTGGCGAAGGCATTACCGGGCGCGGCGCGTTGGACGCGGCGGTTTCCGAACTGGAAAAGAAGGTCAAGGTTTCCAGTGAGCAGGACAACCTGTTCGAGATCACCGCCGAAATTGGCCGAGGCGAATTGAGCGACGCGGAAAACGCCGTGCTGGCGCGCGACGTTGTGCAGAAACTCCTCGATATCCTGCGCGAGGAACATGTCGCGGGCAATCGGGCGGGGATCAGCCAGGCCATCGCCGATCTTGAACGCCAGCTCGACGGGCGCAAAAGCGAACTCGAAGAGGCCGAGCAGCGCCGTCTGGCGTTCGAGGCGCAATATCCCGATCTGGTCGGCGGTTCGGCCAGCCTTTCGAGCAAGGTGGCGCAATCGCGCGCCGATCTGCGCGCGGTCGATGCCGATCTGGCCGCCGCCGAAAGCGCGCTGGCAGCGATTTCCGGTCAGCTCGCCAATACGCCGCGCACGATCATCGGCGGACGCGAGGCGACCGGCCCGCGCGCCGCGTTGATGCAGGCGCAAACCCAGCTTGCCGAGCTGCGCGCCCGCGGTCTGACCGATAGCCACCCCGATGTCGTCTCCACCTCCAAGCAGGTGCAGATCCTTGCCAAGCAGGCTGCGGCGGCCGGCGAGGATGCGGGCGGAACGCCCAATCCGGCCTTTTCCTCGCTGCTGGCGATCCGCACCGACCGGCAGGCAACAGTCGAGGCATTGCAAGCCCGCCGCGCCGCCTTGCAGAGCGATTTTGCCGCATTGATGGCGAGCCAGGCCTCCGAACCGCAAGTCGCTGCCGAGGCCAATCGCATCAGCCGCGATTATGACGTGCTGCGCGAAAACTATGAAAAGCTGCTGCAGGACCGCGAGGCCCTGCGCACGCGCGGGCAGGTCGAGGACAAGGCCAGCCAGTTTCGCTTCGATGTGATTCAGGACCCCACCGTGCCGCAGAATCCGGCCGCGCCCAATCGCCCGCTATTGTTGCTCGGCGTGCTGATTGTCGGTTTCGGCGCAGGGGCTGCGGTAGCTTACGCGTTGAGCCAACTCAAATCGAGCTTCGCCACGCCGCAAAAGCTGGAACGCGCGTTTGACCTGCCGGTGATCGGGGCAATCTCACTGACGATTTCCGAAGCCGCGCGCGAAATCGAGAAAAAGCGATTGAAACAGTTCGCCGGAGCCTGCGCCGGACTGGTCGGCATGTTCGTGATCCTTGTCGCCATCGAGATCGTCTCGATCGGAACGATTGCGTGAGGGCAGGGCAGATGAGGACAGGAAATCCGCGATGACCGATCAGGGTAGGATCAACCGCGAAGGGGCACGGCCCGCATCGCTGTTCGAGCGTGCCGATGCCGCCTTCGGACTCGGCCCGCTGAACGCGCCCAAGCTGCCGCCGGTGCCGCCGGCGCCCGAGCCGGTGCGCCGCCCGCTTGTCTCGGCCCTGCAGAAGCAGCCCGTGACTTCGCAGACCGCCGCGCCGCAACCGAAAGCCGGGCCGCAGAACGAAGTGCCGCAACCGGTTGCCTTTTCCGGCCCCTTTGCCGCGATTGACCGCGACGATCTGCGGATCAGCGGGCTGATCGTGCCGGAAGACCCGGTTACCCGTCTTCTGGAAGAATTCCGCATCGTCAAGCGCGAGCTGCTCGCCGATGCCCGTGCCGAGGACACGCCGCTGGCCAGACGCATCCTCGTTTGCTCGCCCCATCCGGGCGAGGGCAAGACCTATTGCGCCACCAACCTTGCCATCGCGCTCGCCGCCGAGCGCGGGCTCGAGGTGCTGCTGGTCGATGCCGATGTGGTCAAGCCGACTGTCGCCCGGCGGCTTGGGATCGCGGTCGAGCAGGGGTTGATGGATGCGCTGGCCGATCCCGCCATCGCGGTCGAAAACCTGGTAATCCGAACCGATATCGAGGGTCTTTTCGTGCTTCCTGCCGGGACCGCCAACGCGCTCGATGCCGAATATCTCGCAAGCGCGCGCACCGGCGAAGTGCTCGACCGGCTGACGCGCGGCGCACCAAACCGCATCCTCATCTTCGACACCCCGCCAGCGCTGGCTGCGTCACCCGCGGCGGAACTTGCTGCCCATGTCGGGCAGGCGTTGTTGGTGGTGCGTGCTGACGAGACCGCCCGCGCGGCGCTGGAGGACGCGCAGCAGCTGCTGTCGGCCTGCGTCGACATCAAACTGTTGCTTAACGCCGCGCGCTACAGCCCCTCGGGCCGACGCTTCGGCACTTACGGCGCAAAAGGGAAATGACCATGCGCGCGACCGTTCTTGCATCGGCATTGGCCATTGCGGGCTTCGTTTCCGCCACCCCGGCGCTTGCCCAGGCGCAGGGTCAGCAGGGCCAGCAGGCCGATCCTGGCGGGATGGGTGATCAGGGCAGCAACCGCGTTATCCAGCCCTATATCGAAGTGTCGCAGATCATCTCGGCCGAACTTTCGCCGGGCGATGATGTGCTGACCTTCACCCAGGTCGCGGTCGGGGTCGATCTCAACGTACAGGGCCGCAACAGCGGGGCGGCGGTCTCGCTGCGGTATGAACGCAATATCGGCTACGGCGACAACAGCATCGATACCGACACCATCAGCGGCGTCGCGCGCGGCACGCTGGCGCTGATCCCCAATGCGTTGAGCTTCGAGGCGGGCGGCCTGGCGGCACGCACGCGGGTCGATGCCGGCGGCGGCACCACCGCCAATCCGCTGGTGCGCGAGGATGCCGAGAGCCGGTTTTACAGCCTTTATGCCGGTCCCAGTCTCAACACCCGTGCGGGCGATGTCGATCTGCAGGGCGTGGCGCGGGTGGGCTACAATCGGTTCGAGAATGATGCGCTGCTGACCGATGCACAAGGTGATCCGGTCGATGTGTTCGACGACAGCGTGACCTATCTGGGACAGCTGCGTGCGGGTTTTCGTCCCGGCACCGTTCTGCCGGTTGGGCTTGCGGTTACTGCGGGTGGCTTTCAGGAAGATATCGGCAATCTCGACCAGCGCGTGCGCGACCTTTACGTGCGTGGCGACGTGACCGTGCCGCTGACCCCCAGCCTCGCGCTGGTCGGCGGCGCGGGCTACGAAAATGTCGAGATTTCCAGCCGCGACGCGCTGCGCGATGCCAATGGCGTGCCGATCATCGGCGATGATGGCCGCTTCGTGACCGATCCCGCCTCGGCGCGCATTCTCGCGTTCGATGTCGACGGACTGCTGTGGGATGTCGGCGTGCTGTGGCGGCCCAGTTCGCGCACCTCGCTGGAGGCGCGGGTGGGGGAACGTTACGATTCAACCACCTATTACGGCACCTTCACCTACGTTCCGAACCAGCGCAGCGCCTTTGCGGTTGCGGTCTATGACGGGGTGACCGGCTTTGGCGGGCTGCTGAACAATTCGCTCGCTGGTCTGTCGAGCGATTTCGAGGCGATCCGCAATCCGGTGACGGGCGATTTCGGCGGTCTGGTGAACGGCACCGAAGGCCAGTCGGTGATCGGCGGGCTTGGTTCCGTTCGCTCGGCGGCGTTCCGCGGGCGCGGGGTGCGGGCCTCGTACCAGCGCACAATGGGCCGCACCACGGCGGCGCTGGGCGCGGGCTATGACCGGCGCACCTTCATCGCTGCGCCCGGTACCGTGCTCGCCGCGCTCGATGGCCTGACGGACGAGAGCTATTACATCATCGGCGGGCTGACCCGCGAGATCGGACAGAGCGCCAATCTCACCACCAATGCCTATGTCAATTGGTTCGACAGCGCCTCGCAGGGCGGGGATGTCACTGCGATGGGGGCATCGGCTGCCTATAATCATGCCATCACCAGGCGTCTGGTGGCCCGCGCGGCGTTGGCGGTGGATTATTTCGACAGTGAATTCACCGCAGAGGACTTCGCCTTCGCCACCGCGCTGCTTGGCCTGCGGTACAATTTCTGACGGGGAGCGACAGCTCATGTATGATCAATATTACAGCTTTACCGCGCGGCCCTTCCAGCTCACGCCCGATCCGCAGTTCTATTTCGAGAGCGTGAGCCACAAGAAGGCGATGAGTTATCTCGGTTATGGCCTGTCGCAGGGTGAAGGCTTCATCGTCATCACCGGCGAGGTCGGCGCGGGCAAATCGACCCTGGTCGCGCACCTGATGGAACGGATCGATCCGGCGGCGCTGACCGTGGCGCAGGTTGTCACCAGCGCACTGGATGATGATGAGTTGGTGCATGTCGTCGCGCAGGCTTTCGGGCTGGCGGTCGAGGGCCACGACAAGGCCGGCGCGCTGGGGGCGATCGAACGCTTTTTGCAGGACGAGGCGCGCGCAGGGCGGCGCTGTCTGCTGGTGGTGGACGAGTGCCAGAACCTTGATCTGACCGCGCTTGAGGAACTGCGGATGCTGTCCAACTTCCAGCTCGGCTCGCATCCGCTGTTGCAGAGCCTGCTGCTGGGCCAGCCCGAGTTCCGCCGTACGCTGGCGCATCATCCGGGGCTGGAGCAGCTGCGCCAGCGGATCATCGCCTCTCACCATCTCGAAGCGCTCGATGAAAGCGAGGTCGAGGATTATATTCGCCACCGGCTCGGTCATGTCGGGTGGAGCGGCCATCCTGCCTTGAGCGATGGCCTGCTCGAAGCGCTCTATCGCCAGACCGACGGGATTCCGCGCCGGGTCAACCAGGTGATGAACCGCCTGCTGCTTCTTGGCGCGATCGAGGAGCGCAGCGAATTGACGCTGGCCATGCTTGACGAAGTAGTGGCCGAGATGGCCGCCGACCAGAGCCGCGGTGCGCATGGGCGCAGCGACCTGCGCGAAGCCCCTGCCGCGCCCGCAAGCGCCATGTCCGAGGGCAGCCTGCCCGCCGCCGAGGTCGCCGCGCTGCTGGCAGACCGCGATGCCCGCACCGCCGAGCTCGAAGCGGCAATCGGCGAATTGCAGGCGGCCGGGATCGGCGAGCGCGTGAATGGGGACGAGGCGCTTTCGCCCGAGGAAGCCCGGATCGCCGAAGCGCGTATCGCCGCCGAACTGGAACGCATCGAAGCCCGGCTCGAGGAGCAGGAGCAATCCTTCCGTCATGTGCTTGCGATGCTGATCGAGTGGCTCGAGGAAGACCCGTCGCGCGAGGCCGCGTGACCATGAATGTGCCGCTTCATCCGCAACCCGGACCCGCTGGTCCGACGATCGTCAACGGCCTTTCGGTCGATGTCGAGGACTGGTTCCAGGTCGGCGCGTTCGAGAACGTGATCGCGCGCGGTGAGTGGGACAGCATCCGCACGCGGGTCGAAGACAACGTCTATCGCATCATCGACCTGTTCGCCGAAGCCGATGTGCGCGCGACCTTTTTTACGCTGGGTTGGGTGGCAAAGCGGCATCCGGCGATGATCCGCCGCATCGCCGAGGCCGGGCACGAAATCGCCAGCCACGGCTATGACCACGCGCGGGTATTCACATTTGATCGCAAGACCTTTGCCGAGGATATCCGCAAGGCGCGCGCCATCCTTGAAGATTGTGCGGGCGTGGCCGTGACCGGCTACCGCGCGCCGAGCTTCTCGATCGACCAGCGCACCCCCTGGGCCTTTGCCGAGCTGGCAGAGCAGGGGTTCACCTACTCCTCCAGCGTCGCGCCAGTGGCGCATGACCACTATGGCTGGCCCGAGGCACCGCGCTTTGCCTTTCGCCCTTTGCCGTGGTCATCGCTGGTCGAATTGCCGGTGACCACCGCGATCCTTGGCGGGCGGCGCGTGGCGGCAGGCGGCGGAGGCTTTTTCCGGGTGCTGCCTTATGGTTTCTCGCGCTGGGCCATCCGGCAGGTGAACCGCACAGAGGGCCGTCCGGCGGTGTTCTATTTCCACCCGTGGGAGATCGATCCCGATCAGCCGCGCGTGGGCCATGCGCCTTTGCGCTCTCGCCTGCGGCACTACACCGGCCTTGCCCGAATGGCCGACAAGCTGCGCGGGCTGGTGCACGAATTCCGCTGGGGCCGGATGGACATGATCGCGCATCGCGAGGCGGCGCGGGCAGAAGAGTTGCCGATGCTGCCCCCGGTGGAGGAGGTCGCGGCATGAACGCGCCGGTGCGGGCCGGGCATCAGGTGCGCAGCCTGGATTGGCGCGATGCGGGCGAACTGCATCGGATCGAAAGCTTCGTTTCCGAACAGCGCGCCAGCCTGTTCCACAGTCCCGCATGGCTATGCGCGGTCGAGGCCGGGACGGGCCAGCGCGGCGCCGGGCTGGTCGCCGAACGGTTGGGCGTGGTCACGGGCTGGCTGCCGCTCACCGAAGTGCGCTCGGCCCTGTTCGGCAAGGCGCTGGTATCGAGCGGCTTCGGCGTCGGCGGCGGCATCTGCGCCGAAACGCCAGAGGCTGCCCGGGCGCTGGCAAGCACAGCCGAAGCGCTGGCGGCGCGCGGCGGCTTTGGCGGGATCGAACTGCGCGGCGGACCGATCCCGGAAGGTTGGGATTGCTGGGACGACAAGCATTGTGGCTTCGAGCGTCCGCTTGCCGACAGCGACGAGGCCGAACTCCTTGCCATCCCGCGCAAGGCCCGCGCTGAAGTGCGCAAGGGCCTCGCCCTTGGCCACCGCGTGACGATCGGGCGCGGAGTTGATGATCTGGCGGCGCATTATGCCTGTTACAGCGAGAGCGTCCGCAATCTCGGCACGCCGGTTTTCCCCAAACGCCTGTTCCGGGCGATGCTGGAGGCCTTTGCGAATACCAGCGATATCCTGACCGTGTGGGACGGCAGAACCCCGCTGGCGAGCGTGCTGAGCTTCTATCACAATGGCGCGGTGATGCCGTTCTGGGGTGGGGGCGTGCTTGCTGCGCGAGCCACGCGCGCCAATGAACGGATGTATTACGAACTGATGCTTCACGCCCGCAGGCAGGGCATGACCCGCTTCGATTTCGGGCGCTCCAAAACAGGCAGCGGTCCTTTCGCCTTCAAGAAGAACTGGGGTTTTGCGCCCGCGCCGCTGACCTATGGCGCATGGACAGCGCCGGGCGCGCCGCCGCGCAATATCGACCCTACCGATGTCAGCTACAGCCGCAAGATCGCCTTGTGGAAGAAGCTTCCGCTGCCCGTTGCCAACCTTCTGGGGCCGCGGATCGCGCGCGGGCTGGCGTGATGGGCGGGATCCTGTTCCTTGCCCACCGCGTCCCGTTCCCGCCCGACCGCGGCGACCGCATCCGCGCCCATCATCTGCTGAAATGTCTGGCGCGGCTTGCTCCGGTCCATGTCGGCTGCTTTGCCGAAAGCGCCGCCGAACGCAGCGGCGAAGCGGAACTGGCGCAGCTCGCCACCTCCTATTGCATCGCCCCGCGCACCAAGCCGCTGGCGCTGGCCGGGGTCGAGGCCGTGCTGGCGGGCAAGCCGGTGAGCCTTACCGCCTTTCACAGCCGCAAGCTCGAAAGCTGGGTGCGCAAGACAATCGCAAGCCACGATATCGGCGCGATCGTCGTCTTTTCCGGCCAGATGGGTCAATATGTCCCCGCCGAATTTCAGGGCCGCGTGGTGATCGACCTGTGCGATGTCGATAGCGCCAAGTTTGCGAGCTACGCCGAAGCGGGCGAGCGGGTGTGGATCAATTCGCGCGAGGCACGGTTGCTGGCGCGCGAGGAAGAACACCTTGGCCAGCGCGCCGATGCTACGCTGCTGATCTCCGCGGCCGAGGCGGCGCTGTTTCGCAGCCGATTGAACCATCCATCGCGGGTCAATGTCCAGGTGATCGGCAACGGAACCGACGCGGAGTTTTTCGATCCGGTCGGCATGGCTCCGCAAGCATTGCTTGCCAGCCTGCCGGGGCCGCATTTCGTGTTCACCGGGCAGATGGATTACCGCCCCAACGAACAGGCCGCGCTGTGGGTTATCGAAAGGCTGATGCCGAAACTGCGCCAGCGTTACGCACAGGCGCTGTTCCATGTCGTCGGGCGCAATCCGACCACGCGGCTGATGGCGCGGCACGGATTGCCCGGCGTGCAGGTGTGGGGCGAGGTACCCGATGTGCGCCCTTTCCTTGCCGCGGCCGACGTGGTGCTCGCCCCGCTGCTGATTGCGCGCGGGGTGCAGAACAAGGTGCTGGAAGCCATGGCGATGGCGCGGCCGGTCGTGCTGACACCAGATGCGGCCACCGGAATTGCGGCCAAGGATGGCGAGCATTGGCTGATAAGCGCGCCTGACGCGCAGGCGATGTGCGCGCGGCTCGAACCGCTGCTGGCCGAGCCGGAAGCCCGCGCCCGCATGGGGGCTGCGGCAAGGCGTTTCGTGCTCGATCATCATGGCTGGGAAGCAATGCTGGCACCGCTCGGCGATATGCTGGGCATCGGCGGGAAGGGCGCGCGCGATGCCGCCTGAGCCTGCTGTCCTTTTGCAGCCGCGCACCGTGCTGATCGCGCGGCTTCCCGCTGCCTGGCGAAAGCCGCTTGTCGCGCTTGTCGGCGCAATCCTGGCGCTGATGCTGGTGACGGTGCACGAGTGGGGCGAGATGCTGCACCAGTGGTGGAACATCGACACCTATAACCACCTGCTGCTGTTGCCTTTCATCATCGGTTGGCTCGCGGCCCTGAAGTCAGGCGAGCTTGCGCGGGTGACGCCGCGCCCGTTTCTCCCCGGGCTTGCGCTGGTGGCGCTTGCGCTCGGGCTGGTTTGGGCAGGGCGTGCGAACGGCATCAACCTTGTCGCACAGGCCGGAGCGGTCGCTGCGTTGCAGGCAGGGATCGTCACCGTGCTGGGCCTGCGCGCCAGCCTGCTGCTGGCCTTGCCGCTGGTGATGGCTTGTTTTCTCGTGCCCTTCGGCGACGAGATCATCCCGCCGCTGCAAATGATCACCGCCGATATCGCCATCGCGCTGACCCGCTGGAGCGGTGTACCCGCCAGTATTGATGGCATCTATATCGAAACCCCGGCAGGATTGTTCATCGTTGCAGAGGCCTGTTCGGGCGTGAAGTTCCTGATCGCCATGGTCACGCTTGGTGTGCTGGTGTGCTGCACCCGGTTCGACCGCTGGTCGCGCCGTGCGGTGTTCATGGCCGCCTGCATCATCGTGCCGATCCTTGCCAACGGGGTCCGGGCATGGGCGACGATCTATGTCGCGCAATATGTCGGAGCCGAGGCTGCCGGCGGGTTTGACCACATTGTGTATGGCTGGATCTTCTTTGCGCTGGTCGTCGCGGCGTTGCTGGGCGGCGCATGGCGCTTCTTCGAGCGCGAGCCGGAGGAGCATGGCTGGACCGCGGATTCTCTGGCGCAATGGCGCTGGCTTGCCCGCAGCGAGGTCCGCACTCTTGCGCCGACTGGGGCTGCGCTGGCGATCGCCGCTCTGGCTTCGATTGCCGCGCTGGCAACCGTGCTCTAGGCCCGCGCAGCCATGTGCGCAATTGCCGGAATCTTTCATGCCGAAACGCCCAAGCCGGTCGATCCGCTACGGGTCGAACGGATGTGCGATGCGCTGGTGCATCGCGGGCCGGACGGTGCGGGGGTGTGGACAGATCACGGGGTAGGGCTGGGCCATCGCCGCCTGTCGATCATCGACCTTGCCGGTTCGCCCCAGCCGATGCATTCCGCCGATGGCCGTGCGGTGATCGTCTTCAACGGCGAGATCTACAATTTCCGCGAATTGCGCCGCGAGCTGGAACAGGCCGGTTTCAGCTTCCGGACATCGGGCGATACCGAGGTGATCCTTGCTGCATGGCAGCGTTGGGGGCCTGATTGCCTGTCGCGGCTCGACGGAATGTTCGCTTTCGCGCTGTTCGACCGCAAGAAGCGCCAACTGTTCCTCGCCCGTGACCGCTTCGGAGTGAAGCCGCTGTTCATGGCGCAGCTGTCGGACGGCAGCATCGCCTTCGCTTCGGAGCTGAAGGGCTTGCTCGTCCATCCGCTGCTTCGCCGGCGCGTGAACCCGCAGGCGATTGAAGCCTACATGACCTGGGGCTACGTGCCCGATACGCATTCCATCCTTGCAGGCGTGGAAAAATTGGCGGCCGGGCATTTCTGGCTGCTCAAGCAAGGCTGCACGCCGGGGCGACCGCAGCGCTGGTGGGACATCGACTTCACGGGGCGCGAGCGCGGAAGCGAGGCCGATCTTTCGGCACAACTGGTCCATCACTTACGCGAAGGGGTGCGGTCGCGCATGGTGGCCGATGTGCCTTTGGGCGCATTTCTTTCGGGCGGCGTGGACTCGTCGGGTGTGGTCGCGCTGATGAGCGAGGCCAGCAGCCAGCCGGTGCAAACCTGCTCGATCGGCTTCGATGTCGCCGCCTATGACGAGACCAGCCATGCCCGTCTGGTCGCCGCGAAGTTCGGCGCGGATCATCAGGAGCGCATCGTCGCCGCCGATGATTTCTCCGCCATCGACCAACTCGCCGCGATGTTCGACGAGCCTTTCGCTGATGCCTCGGCGCTTCCGACGTGGCGCGTGTGCCAACTGGCGCGCGAGCGGGTGACGGTAGCGCTGTCGGGCGACGGGGCGGACGAGGCGTTCGCCGGATACCGGCGGCAGGTGTTCCACCATCACGAGGAGCGCGCGCGCGCTGTGCTGCCTGCGGCCTTGCGTGGTGCGCTGTTCGGCACTTTGGGCCGTGCATGGCCCAAGGCCGATTGGGCCCCGCGCCCGCTGCGGGCGAAGGCGACCCTGCTGGCGCTGGCGGAGAGCGGCGAGGAAGGTTATGCGCGCGGGCTTTCGATCACCTTGCCCGAGGCCCGCCGGGCGCTTTATTCCGATGCCTTCATCGCGAGCCTTGCGGGCTTTCGCGGTGAGGACGAGCTGATCGACCTCATGCGCAATGCCCCGGGCCGCTCTGGGCTAGACCGGGCGCAGTATGCCGACCTCAAGTTCTGGCTGCCGGGCGACATTCTTACAAAGGTCGATCGCACCAGCATGGCGGTCAGCCTCGAGGCGCGGGAGCCGCTGCTCGATCACCGACTGGTCGAATTCGCCGCGCGCCTGCCCGAGGGGATGCGGGTGCGCGGCAGCACCGGCAAATACCTGCTCAAGAAGTCGCTCGAACGCTATCTGCCCCGAGACATTCTTTACCGGCCCAAGCAGGGCTTCGTCACTCCGATTGCCGAGTGGCTGAAGGGTCCGCTGGCGGGCGCGGCGCGGGGTATCGCGACGAGTCCCGTTATCGCTCAATCGGGTATCTTCAATCCCAGGCCCATCGCCGCGCTTGCCGAAGCCCACATCGCGGGCCGGGCCGATCATTCGCGTACCTTGTGGCAGTTGTTGATGCTGGAGAAGTCGCTCGAACGGCTCGGCGTGTCCTCCTAACCTTCGGCGCCGTGGCCCAGCGCCATGTATTCATCCGACTGCATTTCGTTCAAACGGCTGACCGTGCGCTCGAACTCGAACGCGCCGTCGCCCGCCTGATACAGCTCCTCCGGCACGGCGGCAGCGGTCGCAAACAGCTTCACCCGGTGTTCGTAAAGCGCATCGATCAGGGTCACGAACCGCGCGGCTTCATTGCGGTTGTCCGGCCCCATCTTGGGTATACCGACCAGAAACACCGTGTGATAGGCCCGCGCAATCGCGAGGTAATCGGGCGCACCGCGAGCGGCGGCGCACAGTTTTTTGAAGCTGAACACGGCGACGCCCTTTAGCGATTTCGGCACGTGCATCACCCGGTTGCCGCCCACCGCCAGTTCCGCTGTCGGCACATGGGCTGCGTCTTCGGGTGCAAAGTCGGTCAGGCGGAAAAACGCCTCACGCACCTTGGCCGTCGCTGCTTCGCCCAGCGGAGTGTGCCACGTTGCCAGCCCACCGATCCGGCCGAGACGGTAATCGGTCGGGCCATTCAGCGGCACCACATCCAGCGCGCGTTCGATCAGGTCGATGAAGGGCAGGAAATGTTCGCGGTTGAGCCCGTCCTTGTACAGGTCGCGGGGCGGACGGTTGGAGGTCGTGACGATAGTGACACCTCGCTCCATGATCAGCTGGGTGAACAGCCGGCTCATGATCATGGCATCGGCGGAATTGTTGACCACCATTTCGTCGAAGGCGAGGCAGGTGACACCTTCGGCCAGCCGCGCGGCGACCTGAGGGATCGGATCGCCGGTCTCGCCCTTGCGCACCTCGCGCATTGCGGCGTGGACATCCTGCATGAAGGCGTGGAAATGGACGCGGCGCTTGGCGGGCAGGGCAAGCGTGTCGTGGAACAGGTCCATCAGCATCGACTTGCCTCGCCCGACCCCGCCCCACATGTAGACCCCGCGCGGGGCGGGCGCCTTCTTGCCGAGCAGCTTGCCAAAGAACCCTGTGGGCGCGTCAGCCTCAAGCGCGGCCTGCAGGCCTGCCAGCTTTTCCGCCGCCGCGTGCTGATCCGCGTCGGCGCGCAATTCGCCGCTGGCGATCATCGCGTCGTAACGGGCGAGCAGTCCGGCCACGCCAGGGTTTAACCGCGCGGCTGCATCTTGCGCACGATGCCCGAGAAGCTGGCGACGATATTGTCCTCCTGCTCCACCATCCCGCGCACGAACACCAGCTTTCCGGTTTCTCGCACGATCTCGGTCACCGCATCCATCGGGCGGGTCGGATCGCCGCCGCCGACGAACTGGGTCGAAAGCTCCAGCGTGACCGACGGCCCGGCATTGCCACTGCCCAGAGTATGCATGGTGGTGAACAGCGAAATGTCGATCAGCGAGAGCGTAACCGCGCCGTGGATGATGCCTTGCAGGTTTTCGTGCTTGCGCTCCGGAAACATGCGGAGCCGTGCCTTACCGTCTGGGTCAACGCGGGTGATGAGCTTGCCCATCACCGCGCCGTTGAACAGCGTGGCATCCTTCAGGTTCCAATGGTTCCAGCCGGGATTCTCCGGGTCTGGCCCGTGTTCGAAAACGTCGTCTTTCAGCGCCACCGGATCAGATGGTCCGTTCGGCCATCATCTTCTTGGTTTCGGCAATCGCCTTGGCCGGTGAAAGTCCCTTGGGACACACATTCGCGCAATTCATGATGGTGTGGCAGCGATACAGCCGGAACGGGTCTTCAAGATCGTCAAGCCGTTCGCCGGTCATCTCGTCGCGGCTATCGGCCAGCCAACGGTAGGCCTGGAGCAGGATCGCCGGACCCAGGAACTTGTCGCTGTTCCACCAATAGGACGGGCACGAGGTCGAACAGCAGGCGCACAGGATGCATTCGTAAAGCCCGTCCAGCTTCTCGCGCTGTTCGGGCGATTGCAGGCGCTCCTTGCCGCTCGGCGTCGGGGTGACAGTCTGCAACCACGGCCGGATCGAGGCATATTGCGCGTAGAAGTGGGTGAAATCGGGCACCAGATCCTTGATCACGTCCATGTGCGGCAGCGGGGTGATGCGGATTTCGCCCTTGAGATCCTCGATCGCGGTGGTGCAGGCGAGGCCGTTCTTGCCGTTCATGTTCATCGAACACGAACCGCAAATGCCTTCGCGGCAGGACCGGCGGAAGGTCAGCGTCGGGTCGATCTCGTTCTTGATCTTGAACAGCGCGTCGAGCACCATCGGCCCGCATTCATCGAGGTTGATTTCGAACTTGTCATAGCGGGGGTTCTGCCCGCTGTCGGGATCGTAGCGATAGACCTTGAACGACTTGACGCGACCTCCGGAAGCCTTGTGGGTCTTGCCGTCGTTGCGGATCTTGGAATTCTTGGGGAGAGTGAAGGTCGCCATTGAGTGATCCCGTTTTGGTTTGCACCCTATCTAACGTCTCAACCCCGTGTGGCAAGCGGGCGCGAGTTGCAGGCTTTCGCACACTGGTTGAGCGCGGCACAGCAGCCCTGTAGGAGACACAGGTTACACTGTTCAGGGATCAAAAACCGGCCAAGGCGCTGGTTGCATCGTCGGCCGGGGCGGCATGGTGACAAAAAGCGTGGAACCGGCGGGACATGCCGGCACTTTAGCTGGCATGAATGATGTAGGAAACCAAGCCCGCCAATGGCCGCGCAGCGCATGCATTTTCGGCGCGTCGGGCGGTATCGGGCAGGCGCTTTGCGAAGAACTGGCCGCGCGCGGTGCCGCGGTTATCCACGCCGGATCGCGCGGCGGCTCCAGGCCAGTGGGTGGGCCTTTCCATCCTTTCACCTTCGACCTGACCGATGAAAGCACCATTGCCGCGGCTGCCGAATCCATGCGCGATGATCCGCCCGAATGGGTGATCGTGGCGACCGGCGTGCTGACGCTGGCGGACGGGGCAGGGCCGGAGCGCACCTATAAGCGGCTCGATCCGGCGGCCATGGCCGAGGTGCTGGCGCTCAACACCATCGGTCCGGCGCTGATCGCCAAGCACATGTTGCCGCTGATGCCGCGCGGGCGGCGCTTTGTGTTTGCGGCGCTTTCGGCGCGGGTCGGGTCGATTTCGGACAACCGGCTTGGCGGGTGGCATTCCTACCGCGCCTCTAAGGCAGCGCTCAACATGCTGCTCAGGAACTTTGCGCTGGAGATGGCGCGCACCCATCCCGATGGTGTGGTTGCAGGATTGCACCCCGGCACGGTCGACAGCGCCTTGTCGCAGCCGTTCCAGTCGAATCTGCCCGATGGGCAATTGACCACCCCCGGCGATGCCGCGGGCAATCTGCTGGGCGTGCTTGCGCAGCTCGGCCCGGAGCAATCGGGACGGGTGTTCGATTTCCGCGGCGAAGAAGTCCCTGCCTGACCGGGGGCTGGTTGCGCGTTACAGCAGCCCGTGGCGGGCGAGGCTTTCGGCCAGCAGCGTTTCGATCAATTGTTCCTGCGTCCAGCCCGCCAGCAGCGCCGCGCGGCCGAACACTTTCTGCGACCACAGGTTGCAGTTGAGGTTCAATTCGAGGAACTGGATTTCCCCCGTCGCCTCGTTCACCCGGAATTCGAAGCGGCCATAATCGAACGGCCGGTATTCCTCCCATGCCTTGTGGGTAAGTTCGGCGATACGGGCGACCAGATCGGGCTGATCGAAGTGGTCGAGCGAGTATTTCTGGCTCCGGTCGACCAGATCGCGTTTTTCGTAATAGGTTCGCAGGTGCGCCGGATCGGCCTGGCGGAAGATCATCATCGGCAGGATCTGTGGCTCGCCTTTGATCGTTATCACCGGAACCTCGACGTCGCTGCCTTCAATGAACGGCTCGACGATGGCATCATGGCGGTCGGCATGAGTGCGCTCGATCGCGGCTTTCACCCCGTCCCAGTCATGCGCGTCCTCGACCCCCCAGCTCGCCGAGGAGGCATTGGGTTTGATGACGTAACGGGTCGCCGGGGGGCATTTGTCGGGCGTGATCGGTGCGCCCTTGCGATAGATCGCCCACGGCGCAGTCGGCACGCCCGCATCGCGCGCGGCGCGCTTGGCCAGGTGCTTGTCATCCGAAAGCCCGCGCAAGATCGGGCTGGCACCGAGATAGGGAATGCCCGCGCGCTCGCACAAGAGCGGCAGCAGCATTTCCGAATTGAAGAAGCCCGCGCGGTTGAGCAGCGGAAAAACGAAATCGACCGCGGGCGGATCGAACATCACGTCATGCGTCTGCGCGACCTCGAGATTAAGGCCCAATCCTTCCAATGTCTGGCGCATTTCGCGGTGGTACAATGCGTGATTGCCATCCTCGGGATGCAGGTCTCCGTCCCACAGCGCGTTCTTGGCGATGAACAGGATGGTCAGCCGCGCTTTGGCGGCCTCCGAAATGGCAAGAGGACGGAGCTGTGACAAGTTTTTGGGTGTCCGTGGAATGGAAATAGCGCTGCCGCATAAATCTGCTACGCGTTTCGACCAAGCTTAATCGTTCAAGAAGAACCTTGTGGTCGCACAATTTCCCGATCTTCATCCCGATTATCATGGCCAGCCGGGTGTTGCAGGACTGGTGGACTTGCTGTCTTCGGGCGGTGATGCGCGCATCGCGCTGGATTCGCAGACCGGGCTTAACCGTTATCTTGCAGCGCCTTACCCGCGCCGCACGCTGGCCTTTGCGTCTTCGACCGCGAACGATATTTCGGTGCCCGCCACTGATCATCTGCTTGCCCTGTGCGCGGCGGGCTTGCCGTCCCACGCGGCGCATCTCGGCACATTGCGCCAGCGGATTCGAGCGGCCTATGCGCTTGATCCGCACGTCGGAGTCGTTTTCGCGCCTTCTGGCACCGATCTCGAATTCGTCGCGCTGGCAGCGGTTGCCGGGCGCGGCGCGGCGGGGGTCCACAATATCCTGCTCGGTGCGGACGAAGTGGGCAGCGGCTGCATATTCTCGGCGCGCGGGCAGTATTTCGCCGACGAGACCGCACTGGGCCACGCGACCCGGCCGGGCGAGCTGGTGGAGGGGATGGAAAGCGTCACATTGGCCGATGTGGCGGTGCGCTGCGAAGGCGGCATGGCGCGCACCAGCGCCGAGATCGCCGATCAGGTCCGCGCCGAGGTGCGCTGCGCCGTTGCCGAAGGGCGCCACGCGCTGCTGCATGTGGTGCATGGTTCCAAGACCGGTCTTATCCTTCCCAAACTGGCCGAGATCGATGCGCTGCGCAGCGAGTTCGGCGATGCCATGAGCCTTGTGGTCGATGCCTGTCAGGCGCGTATCGCTCGCACGGCGGTGGGTGAGTATCTTGAACGCGGGGCGGTGGTGCTGCTGACCGGATCGAAATTCATGGGCGGCCCGCCGTTTTCCGGTTTCGCGCTGGTGCCTGGTGACGTGATCGCGCGCGCCGTGCCGCTGCCGCACGGCTTTACCGGCCTGTTCCGCCGGGCGGAGTGGGGCGCGGACTGGCCCGGTTCGGAGCAGCTCGCCGATACTGGAAACCCGGGTCTTGCCCTACGGCTCGAAGCCTCGGTGTTCGAGCTTGAGCGGTTCAATGCGCTTCGATTCGACGCCATCGAACGCGTCATTCTCGCCTTCCAGCGCGCCATCCGCGAGCTGCTCGAACGGCGGCTCGGCTTTCCGCGGGTGGCGCCCCACGCACCCGGCCGCGCCGCGCAGGCGGCCGATCACCCGATCGAAATGCTCACGCTGGCGACGCTCGATATCAGCAGCCACCCTGAAGCCGGCAGCTTCGATGATGCGCGTGGGCTTTATCATGCTCTCGACCGGGCCGGGCTGCGGCTCGGCCAACCGGTGAAATGTGTTCGGCTGCCGGATGGGCAATGGGGCGGAACCTTGCGGGTCGGCCTGTCGATGCCGCAGATCTGCGCTCTTTCCGCGCTGTCTGACCATGCGCTCGAAGCCACGCTGTTCGCGCAAATCGGCCGGTTTGCCGAGGCGCTGGCAATGCCGGCCTGACGCGCCGCGTCAGCCGCTGATCAGGCCGTTGCGGCGCCAGCTTTCGGCCAGCAGCGTCTCCAGCAGGTCGGCATGGCTCAACCCGGCGCGCGCGGCGGCCTTGGCCATCACCTTTTCCGACCACAGGTTGCAGTTGAGGTTGATCTCGATGAAATTGATGTCGCCGGTGTTCAGATCCAGCCGGAACTCGATCCGGCCATAATCGAACGGCACGAATTCGCGCGCGACCGCCTTGGCCATTGCGGCGATCTGCGGGGCGAAATCGGCGTGGTCAAAGGCCTTGAGCGCGGCCTTTTCGGTGTTCTGGACCAGGTCGCGCTTTTCGTAATAGGTCCACAGCCGCTGGGTATCCTCGCGCTCGTACCACAGCATCGGCAGGGCAACGGGGGCATCGTTCATGGTGATGAAGGCGCACTGGATGTCATAGCCATCGAGATAGGGCTCCACGATCGCATCATGGCCCTGCCCGTGGATATTGGCGATGGCGTTGGCGACCCCGGCAAAATCGAAGGCATCGGAAATGCCCCAGCTGGCCGAAGATGCATTGGGCTTGATAACCCAGCGGCCTGCCGGGCTGGCGGGCAGATCGGTCTCCAGCACAGGCGCGCCGCGGCGATAGCAGAACCAGTCGGCCGTCGGCACGCCGGCATGGCGCGCGACCAGTTTCGACACCGACTTGTCATCGCCCAGCCCGCGCAGGAACGGCATGGCACCGAGATAGGGCAGGCGCTGGCGGTTGCACAGCAACGGGATCAGCATTTCCGAATTCACGAACCCGCCGCGGTTGAGCAACGGAAACACGAAATCCACCGGCGGGCGGGTGAACAACATGTCATAGCTGTCCCCCAGCGTGAGGTTGAGCCCGAGCCCTTCGAGCGTCTGGCGCACTTCATGATGGTAAATCGCGTGGTTGCCGTCTTCCGGATGCATCCCGCCGCCCCACTTGGCGTGCTTGGCCATGTAGAGCAGGCGGACCCTGTTCTTGTCTTCGGGGGAGATCCGCAGGGGCTGGAGCGTGTCGGTCATATCAGGTCCGTCCAAACAGAATTTGCCCGGGCCTTATCGCTTCGCCGGGTTGCCCGCCACTCAAATATTGCGTCCGCGCGCAAGGAAAAGATTGGCAAGCGCCGGACTTTGGCGGAATGTGACGCGGCAGATTGCGTCATGGAGGGCATATGGGGCTGGAAGCATGGTACGAAAGGCACGTCATGCCGCGGCTCATCACCTGTGCCTGTAGCCAGGGACAGGTGATGAAGCGCCGCAGCGCGGTGGTGCCGAGGGCAACGGGTGACGTGTTCGAACTGGGCTGCGGGGGCGGGATCAATCACGAATTCTACGATCCGGCGGCGATTACCTCCTACGCCGGGATCGATCCACATGAAGGCCTGCTCGACGGTGCGCGCGCGGCGGCGCGGGACAAGGGCTGGAAGGCAGACCTGCGCGCCGGGCGCGGCGAGGCCATCCCCTTTGGCGACAGCAGTTTCGATTGTGTGGTGTGCACCTTCACCCTGTGTTCGGTTGATGATCCCCAGCAGGTGATGGGCGAAATGCGCCGCATCCTGCGGCCCGGAGGGCAGGTGCTCTTCCTCGAACATGGCCGCGCGCCCGATGCCGGCGTTCTTCGCTGGCAGGAACGGATCGAGCCTGTTTGGAAACGCCTTGCCGGGGGATGCCATCTGACCCGTCCGATCGGTGCCGCGCTACGCGGTGCGGGATTTGCGGTGGAGCCGATCGGGCAGGGCTACACGCCCAAGGCCCCGCAATTTGCCGGATGGATGGAGTGGGGCATCGCCCGCAAGGCTGGCGCCTGAACAAAGCGGCATGGGCAAGCGCCAAAACAAAGGCCGGGTGAGGTTGTCCTCTCCCGGCCTTTGCTGTGTTTCGGCGCTGGTGCCGTGCAGAAGGATTATTCTCCGAAGGTGCGCTGCCACCATCCGCGGCGCGGCTTGGCCTCTTGCGTCGGTGTTTCTTCCTGCGGTGCCCCTTGCTCGGGGCTGGCCTTGGCCGCCTCGTCCTCGGGACTGCTCTTGGCCTTGGCCCGCGATTTTCTGGGCGGCCTGGCGGGCTTTTCAGCCATCGCTTCGGCGGTTTCGGGCGCATCGTCGGGCCCGGCGATCACCGCCATGTCTTCCTTGATCTGCTCCGCAATGGCTTCGGCAGCAGGAGCAGGAGCAGGAGTCTCTGCGAGCTTGGCCTTGCGCGGGGCGCGCTTGCGCTTGGGCTTTTCGGCCGGAGCCTCGGGCGCGGGAGTTTCCTGTGCCGGAACGTCCGCAGCTGGATCGGCCGCGAGTTCCGGAGCCATTTCCGCAGCCGTTTCGCCAGCAGGCTCGGCCTCCTTTTTCCGGCGCGGCGCGCGCTTGCGCTTGGGCTTTTCGGCCGGCGCTTCCTCTGTCGCCTCGGGCGCAGGCGTATCTGCCGTTTCTGTCTCGGGCGCGGTTACATCGGCGTCGCCCGCGTCTTCGCTGCCATCGTCGCTGTCACCCTGCGTGTCTTCGCCGGTGCCATCGCCGTTATCCGAACGCCGCTTGCGTCCGCGACCGCCGCGGCGGCGGCGTTTCTTGGGACGTTCCTCGCCGCCATCTTCGCCGGGTTCGCCGGGAGTGGAATCGGCTGTGTCGCGATCATCCTCGTCATCCTCGGCATCGCTGTCGGAGCCATTATCCTCGCTGCCGTCCTCGCGATCCTGACGGTTGCGGCTGCGTCCGCCGCGCCGGCGCCGGCGCTTCTTGCGGCGCTGGCCTTCGTCGCCTTCGTCCGAGCGTTCGCGCCGGGTTTCGCGGCTTTCGTCCTCTTCCTCGAAGTCGTCGTCCTCGGGGATATCCTCGTCTTCATCCTCGTCGATGATCGGTTCGAATTTGGGCGCCTGCTCGGGGCGCGGACCGGCGCTGGAGACGCTCATCTTCGCGCCTTCCTGCTCGCCTTCGGGCAGGACTTCGACCGTGACGCCGTAGCGATGTTCGATCTCGACAAGATCGGCACGCTTTTCGTTGAGGAGGTAGATCGCCGCCTCGGTACTCGCGGCAAGACGGATCAGCGTGCCCTTGCCGCGCGCGGCTTCATCCTCGATCAGGCGTAGTGCTGACAGACCGGCCGACGAAGCCGTGCGCACAAGTCCGGTGCCATCACAATGCGGGCAGGGGCGGGTGGTCGCCTCCAACACGCCGGTGCGCAGGCGCTGGCGGCTCATTTCCATCAGCCCGAAGCTCGAAATCCGGCCGACCTGAATGCGCGCGCGATCATTCTTGAGCGCGTCCTTCATCGCCTTTTCGACCTTACGGACGTTACCCGAATATTCCATGTCGATGAAGTCGATCACGACCAGACCGGCCATGTCGCGCAGCCGCAGCTGGCGGGCGATTTCCTTGGCCGCTTCGAGATTGGTGTGCAGCGCGGTCGCTTCGATCCCGTGTTCCTTGGTGGAACGGCCCGAGTTGATGTCGATCGACACCAGCGCCTCGGTCGGGTTGATGATCAGATAGCCGCCCGATTTCAGCTGCACCATCGGATCATACATCGCGCGCAGCTGGTCTTCGGCGCCATAGCGCTGGAACAGCGGCACCGGATCGGAATAGGCCTTAACCCGGCGCGCATGGCTGGGCATCAGCATTTTCATGAACGCCTTGGCGGATTTATAGCCTTCCTCGCCTTCCACCACGACTTCTTCGATATCGCGGTTGTAGATGTCGCGGATCGCGCGTTTGATCAAATCGCTGTCGGAATGGATCAGCGCGGGCGCAACCGAAGCCAGGGTCTTTTCGCGGATCTCGTCCCACACGCGGGCGAGGTAATCGAAATCGCGCTTGATCTCGGGTTTGGTGCGCGAAAGGCCGGCGGTGCGCACGATCAGGCCCATGCTGCGCGGCAGGTTGAGATCGGAGACCATGTCTTTCAAGCGCTTGCGATCGCTGGTCGAGCTGATCTTGCGGCTGATCCCGCCCCCGTGCGAGGAGTTGGGCATCAGTACGGTATAACGTCCGGCGAGGCTGAGATAGCTGGTCAGCGCCGCTCCCTTGTTGCCGCGTTCTTCCTTGACGACCTGCACCAACAACACCTGGCGGCGCTGGATCACGTCCTGAATCTTGTAACGGCGGCGCAGCGCCATGCGCTTGGCTCGCACTTCGTCGACCTGCTTGGCACGGCTGCGACCATTATTGCCGCCGTTCCTGCCCTTGTCGCCCTTGCCCTGACGGCGGCGTCCGCGCCGGCCACGACCGCGCTCCTGCTCACCGTTCTCGCCGGACTCGCTATCGCTGTCGCCGTCGTCTTCGCCGTTGTCGTCGTCCGATGCGCCATCTTCGATGGTGGAAACATCGTCCTTGTCGGTGGTATCGATTTCCTCGACCCCGTTTTCGGCGAGGTCTTCGGCCAGCGCTTCGCCGCTGTCGTCCTCGGCGTCGTATTCGTCGCCGGGGGCAAAGCCTTCGTCTTCGTCTTCCGCGCGAAGGCGTTCTTCTTCCTCGGCGGCCTCGGCCTCTTCAGCCAGAAGCGCATCGCGATCAGCCTTGGGGATCTGGTAGTAATCGGGGTGGATTTCACTGAAGGCAAGGAAACCGTGGCGGTTACCGCCAAAGTCGACAAAAGCCGCCTGCAGAGAAGGTTCGACCCGGGTTACCTTGGCGAGGTAGATATTGCCTTTGATCTGCTTGTGTTCGGCAGATTCAAAATCGAATTCCTCAATCCGGTTGCCTGTAAGAACCGCCACCCGGGTTTCTTCCGGGTGGCGCGCATCGATAAGCATGCGCGTTGCCATTGAATAGTCTCCATGCGTCCGGCCTTGTCCGCGTGGCGGAGGGAAGGGGACGCCGATTGTTGGATGATCCGGACAGCCATGATGGACGGCCGGAAGGGATTGCCGCGCTCCGCCCGATACGGGCAGGAGGCGCGAAGCTCGTGTCTGCAGTGGCAAGATCGCGGGGGATCACCGCGCTTCGGCCCGCAACGACACAGGCGACAGAAAGGCGCACTGTGCTGAATTGCGGGGAAAAGCGTCTCGTCACTACATCAACCTGTTGTTGGACCGGGAGCCGCATAAGAGAGGGAGCCCGGCGCGAGAGGCGGGCGACACCGGTGCCATGGCACCAGAATGCAACCTCTCGGGAAACATCGCTAGCACTGTGGGGCAAACCCCGCAACTCTATTGCGTTATCTTCGGGCAAGAACGTAAGCCTGCGGCGACATGAGCTTTCGTACTCTTCTGCTGATCGTGCTGCTGGCCCCTGCAATGCTTGTCGGCGGGGCGATGGTGCTTGGCGTGGCAATCCCCGTCCCGCACTGGGGCCGCGACTATGTGCTGCGCTTCGTGCTGGACGCAGACACCGTGCCGCCAGAACTGCCCGATGTCGCCGGGCCGAATGAGCCCGACCGGCCGCTGGTGGTGATCGATGCAGGGCATGGCGGGCGCGATCCTGGCGCGATCGGATCGGATCGCGAGGGGCGCGAAGTGCGTGAAAAGGACATCACCCTTGCGCTTGCGCTGGCGCTGCGCGACCAATTGCTGGCGCAAGGCGGCATCCGGGTGGCGCTGACCCGCGCGGATGATCGCATCCTGCCGTTGGCCGACCGGCCGGAAATCGCCCGGCTGCTGGAAGCTGATCTGTTCGTGTCGATCCATGCCGATTCCGCCGGCGAGCGCGATGATGTCAGCGGCGCAAGTATCTACACCTTGTCGAACGCCGCATCGAGCGAGGCGGCCGCGCGCTTTGCCGCGCGCGAAAACGATGCCGACAGGGTGAACGGCATCGCCATCGAAGGTCAGAGCGCGGCGGTCAGTGCAATTCTGGTCGAATTGTCGCAGCAGCGGACACAGGAAGACGCGCTTGAATTTGCCGGTCTGGTGCTGCGCGAGGGCGGCGAACAGCTGGTATTCCACCCGCAGCCGCGCCGTTCGGCGGCGCTGGCCGTGCTGCGCGCGCCCGATGTGCCCTCGGTTTTGTTCGAAAGCGGCTTTGTCACCAACCGCGCCGATCGCGACCGTCTGACCACGCCGGAAGGCCAGGCGCAATATGCGGGCGTTCTGGCCCGTGCGATCCGGGTCTATTTCGCGCGCCGGGCGGATGTGTCGCGGGACCGGCAATAGGCCCGAAAACCGGCTAGCCTTGCCCGTCAGCTGCGTGCTAGTTGCGGTTCGCCCATGACCGAGCAGACCCCCGCCACCCCTATGGATTCCGGCTCGCTGCCGAACTGGGCCTATCTGCGCTACCGGGTAAACCGCGACATCGGCGGCGCGCTGGCGTGGTTCGGCGAAAAATGGCGCGAAAGCCTGCTGTTCAAGGTGGCGGCCAGCCTGTTGGCGGTGGGTTTGGCGATCTGGATCGCGGTGTTCGTGTGGCTGGCGAGCGACCTGCCCGACGCCGAAACCCTGCTGGTCTATGAAACCCCGCTGCCAACCGTGGTGCGCGGAATCGATGGCGAGATCGTCCATTCCTACGCGCGCGAGCGGCGGGTGCAGCTGCAATATGCCGATTTTCCCGATCAGTTGATCGAGGCCTATCTTTCGGCCGAGGACAAGACCTTTTTCAGCCATGGCGGCATCGACTTCTTCGGCACTGCCAATGCGGTGTTCGATTATGCCCGCAAGATGGGCTCGGGCGAGCGCGCGGTGGGCGGATCGACCATCACCCAGCAGGTCGCCAAGAACCTGCTGCTGGGTGACGAATATTCGGTGACGCGCAAATTGAAGGAAATGATCCTTGCTGGCCGTATCGAACAGGTGCTGACCAAGCAGGAAATCCTTGAACTTTATCTCAACGAAATCCCGCTCGGGCGGCGGTCTTTCGGGGTGCAGGCGGCGGCGCGGGCCTATTTCGACAAGGATGTGGGCGATCTTGATCTGCACGAAATGGCGTTTCTCGCGATTCTGCCCAAGGCACCCGAACGTTATGGCCGCAAAGGCCAGGAACAGGCCGCGCTCGGCCGGCGTAATTTCGTGCTGGCTCAGATGGAGGCCAATGGGTTCATTACCGGCTCCGAACGGCGCGCGGCGGCGGCCAAGTCGCTCGGTCTTGGCACCCAGCGCGGCACCCGCAGCGTTGATGCCGGCTATTTTCTCGAACAAGTGCGCCGCGAACTGATCGAACGCTTCGGCGAAGTGGCCGATGACGGGCCCAACAGCGTCTATGCCGGCGGGCTGTGGGTGCGCACTTCGCTCGATCCCGAAATCCAGCTGGCCTCGCGCGATGCCTTGCGCGAAGGGCTGTTGCGCTATCACGGCGGGCGGGCCTGGAGCGGGCCGATTGCCACCATCGATGTGAGCGAGGGCAACTGGGCGAGCCAGCTGCAAAGCTCGCCGCTCGGGATCAATTACCGCGACTGGCGCGTGGGCGTTGTCACCAGTCGCAGCGGTGCGGCAGCGCGGATCGGCTTTTCGGACGGTAGCGAAGTTGCGTTGACGGGCCTGCCCGACCGGCTCAAGGCGGGCGATGTGATCGCGGCGAGCCCATCGGGCAATGTCTGGCGGGTGCGCACCATTCCCGAAGCGCAGGGCGCGCTGGTGGTGCAGAATGCACAATATGGCCGGGTTCTTGCCATGCAGGGTGGCTTTGACCACCGCCTGTCCGGTTTCAACCGCGCGACCCAGGCCAAACGCCAGCCGGGTTCGACCATCAAGCCGTTTGTCTATGCCACCGGACTGGACAATGGCATGACCCCTTCGACCCAGATCGATAATTCGCGCTATTGCTATTATCAGGGTGCGAACCTCGGCGAGAAATGCATCCGCGGCGGGCGCGCCGGGCAGTTTCCGATGCGCTACGGCCTTGAACAGTCGCAGAACATCATGACCGTGCAGATCGGGATGACCGCCGGCATGGGCAACGTCGTGAATGCGGTGGAAAAGCTTGGGATCGGTAGATTCGATCCCTATCCGTCGACCGCGCTGGGGGCTGGGGAGACGACGCTGTCGCAGATGGTGGCGGCCTATGGTGCGCTGGCCAACCACGGACGGCTCAATCCGCCGACGGTTATCGACTATGTGCAGGACCGGCGCGGCAAGGTGCTGTGGCGCGCCGATACCCGCGATTGCCGGGGCTGCAATAGCGCTGAATGGGATGGTAAGCCGATGCCGCGCCTTGGCATCAAGGGCGTGCAGGCAATGGATGCGCGCACCGCCTTTCAGGTGATGCATATGCTGCGCGGAGCGGTCAGCCGGGGCACGGCTACGGTGCTCAATCCGCTGGGGCTACCGCTGTTCGGCAAGACCGGCACCACCACCGGCCCCAAGGATGTATGGTTTGTCGGAGGAACGCAGCAGATGGTGGCCGGGGCTTACGTGGGCTTTGACCAGCCGCGCAACATGGGCGGCTATGCCTATGGCGGGACGATCGCTGCGCCGATCATCAAGAGCATGATCGAGAAGACGCGGAACAAGTGGAACGCGTTGCCTCCGGTCGCGCCAGAGGGTGTGCAGATGGTGCGCGTCGATCGACGCACCGGCAAGCAGGTGTTCGAAGGATGGCCCACCGACGATCCGCGCTCGGCGATCATCTGGGAAGCGTTCAAACCCGATACCGAGCCCGAGCGTTACACCCGTCAGGATGAAATCGCCGCTCGCCGAAACGAGATACTGCAGCTGATCCGCGCCGGCCGGGCGAATGCCGATGGCGCTGTGGTGGACGACGACCCTGATGCCCTGCGTGATTTCGTGATCGACCAAGGCGGGATTTATTGACGCTGTCCCATGGGCCGGGGAACCGGCGTGGGTGTTGGAGGTTGCGTTGCCATGACCAGAAAGCTTGTTTTCCTCGTCGCCGCCGCGTTTGCCGCCGCGGGCCTTGCCACCACCGCTGCGGCCGAACTTCCCGTGGGGGACAAGGCTCCGGGCTTCACCACCCGCGCCGCGCTGGCGGGCAAGGAATTCGGCTTTTCGCTCGGCGCGGCGCTCGCGAAAGGCCCTGTGGTGCTGTATTTTTATCCCAAGGCCTTCACCAGCGGTTGCACCTTGGAAGCCAATGCCTTTGCCGATGCGATGCCGCAATTCAGGGTCGCGGGGGCGAGCGTGATCGGCATGTCGAACGACGATATCGAGACGCTCAAACGTTTCAGCCGCGAGGAATGCCGCGATGCTTTCCCGGTCGGGGTGGCAAACCCCAAGGTCATGGCAGCCTATGACGTGGCAAAAGGCGGCTCGACGTTTGCCAGCCGCACCTCCTATGTCATCGCGCCCGACGGACAGATCATCGCAGTGCATTCTGCCAGCGATTATCGCGGCCATGTCGAAAAGACCCTTGCTGCAGTGCGCGCGCTGACGAGATAGGCGACAAGGCCGCGCGGCGGCGCGGCTTTACAATCGCGCCGCCCACGTTAAGCGGTGGCCACTTTTTGCGACTTCTGAAGGACTGACCATGCGGGCCGAGGCCCAGGCTTATATCAACCGGATCGAAGCGGCGCTGGCACTGGTGCGGCAGTCGCTCGACTGGGAGCGCGCGCTGCGGCGGCTCGATGAACTCAATGCGCGGGTGCAGGACCCCGCCCTGTGGGACAATCCCAAGCAGGCGCAGGCGATCAGTCGCGAGCAGAAGACGCTGGAAACCGCGGTGAATACGGTCAACGAGATTTCCGCCGAGATGAGCGACGCGGTCGAATTCATCGCAATGGGCGAGGCCGAGGGCGAGGACGCCATCGTCGATGACGGGTTGGCAACGCTCGCCTCGCTCGCCGACCGCGCCGATGCCGACAAGGTGCAGGCGCTGCTTTCGGGCGAGGTCGACGGCAACGACACCTACCTCGAAATCCACGCGGGCGCGGGCGGCACTGAAAGCCAGGACTGGGCCGAAATGCTGCTGCGCATGTACGCCCGCTGGGCCGAACGGCGCGGCTTCAAGGTCGAAACGGTCGAATATCAGGCCGGCGAGCAGGCCGGGATCAAGTCCGCCACTTTGCTGATAAAGGGCGACAACGCCTATGGCTATGCCAAGACCGAAAGCGGCGTCCACCGCCTCGTCCGCATCAGCCCCTATGACAGTTCGGCCCGCCGCCACACCAGCTTTTCCAGCGTGTGGGTCTATCCGGTGATCGACGACACCTTCGAAATCGACATCAATCCGGCCGATCTCAAGATCGACACCTACCGCGCGAGCGGAGCGGGCGGGCAGCACGTCAACACCACCGATTCCGCCGTGCGCATCACCCACCAGCCGAGCGGCATCGTGGTCGCCAGCCAGCAGGACCGCAGCCAGCACAAGAACCGCGACATCGCGATGAACATGCTGAAAGCGCGGCTCTACGAGGCCGAAATGCGTTCGCGTGAGGAGGCCGCCAGAGCCGAACATTCGGCCAAGAGCGACATCGGATGGGGCCACCAGATTCGGTCCTACGTTCTGCAGCCCTATCAGATGGTCAAGGACCTGCGCACCGGGGTTGTTTCGACCTCGCCCGATGCGGTGCTCGACGGGTCGATTGATCCGTTCATCTCGGCGGCGCTTGCGCAGCGGGTGACAGGCGAGACTGTCGAGATCGAGGACGTGGAATAGGCATGTACGCCAGTCGCCGGATGGCTGCGGGATTTTGGGCAGCAGGCGCGCTGGCGCTGTTGGCGGCGTGCGATCAGGTGCTGCCGGTTCCCGGCGATCGGCCCGACAGCGCGATCACTTTTCCCAAACCTGATCGCCCGGTGGCCAAGGTCGTGTCCAACCAGTTCGCCAACGAAGATGCGCGCGACGAGCGCAACGAGGCGCAGGTGGTGATGGATCTTGCCGACATCCGCCCAGGCATGACCGTGGCCGATATCGGCGCTGGCGAGGGCTATTACACCGTGCGTCTTGCCGAGCGGGTGGGCGAGGACGGGCGGGTGCTGGCGCAGGACATCAGCCGCGAAGCGCTCGAACGTCTTGGCCGACGGGTGGAGCGCGAGCGGCTCGAAAACATTTCGATCAAGCTGGGCGAGGCTGACGATCCGCAATTGCCGGCAGACAGTTTTGACCGCATCTTCCTTGTGCACATGTATCACGAAGTGACGGAGCCCTATGCCTTCCTGTGGCGGATGTGGCCGGCGCTGAACGCCGAGGGCCAGATCATCGTGGTCGAGAGCGACAGCCCGGTCGGCCGCCACGGACTTCCGCACACGCTGCTGTTCTGCGAATTCGAGGCGGTCGGTTATGTGCTGGTCGAATATCTCGAACGGCCCGACATCAAGGGCTATTTTGCCCGATTCCAGCGCGGTGCCGAACGCATCGACCCAGAGGCCATACGCCCCTGCAATCTCGGCTAGGGGCAAACCACGCTCTAACATTGCGGCCAGCCGCGCGCGACACTATGTCACAACCAGATTATGCGCGTCAGAAGGGCGCGAAAGGGAGTTTTCATTGTTCAAGGGACTGAGCCCGATCGTCTATGGCGGGCGCGAAGTGTGGCCGCTGGTCGAAGGCGGCAAAGGCGTATCGGCAACCAATCACGCCAGTTCCGGCGCATGGGCGGCCGCGGGTGGCATCGGCACGGTTAGCGCGGTCAATGCTGATTCCTATGATGATGACGGCAATCCGATCCCGCAGATCTATCACGGCGCCACCCGTGCCGAACGCCATCAGGAATTGATCCGCTACGCCATCGACGGCGCGACCACGCAGGTGAAGAAGGCCTACGAGCTGTCGGGCGGCAAAGGTGCGATCAACATCAACGTGTTGTGGGAAATGGGCGGGGCGCAGGCCGTGCTCGAAGGGGTGCTGGAAAACACCCGCGGCATGGTAGCGGGCGTCACCTGCGGGGCGGGTATGCCCTACAAGCTCGCGGAAATCGCGGCGCGGTTCAATGTCTGCTACCTGCCGATCGTCAGCTCCGGCCGGGCGTTTCGCGCATTGTGGAAGCGTTCCTATCACAAGGTGCCCGATCTGATGGCGGCGGTGGTCTATGAAGACCCGTGGCTTGCAGGGGGGCACAACGGCCTTTCCAACGCCGAAGACCCGACCAAGCCCGAAGACCCCTATCCGCGCGTGAAGGTGCTGCGCGAGATGATGCGCGCCGAGGGCGTGTCGGACGACGTGCCGATCGTGATGGCAGGAGGGGTGTGGTACCTGCGCGAGTGGGAAAACTGGATCGACAATCCCGAGCTTGGGAAAATCGCCTTCCAGTTCGGCACGCGGCCCCTGCTGACGCAGGAAAGCCCGATCCCGCAGATCTGGAAGGACATGCTGCGCACCGTCGAGCCGGGCGATGTGTTGCTGCACAAGTTCTCGCCCACCGGCTTCTATTCGAGCGCGGTCAAGACCCCGTTCCTGTATGATCTGATGCACCGCAGCGAACGCCAGATTCCGTTCTTCAAGCGCGGCGAGGAAGAAGGCACGGTGCAACTCGGCGAGGAAGGCAAGGCCCGCAGTTTCTGGGTGACCCCCGAAGACAAGGACAAGGCCGAAATGTGGATGCGCGCCGGTCATACCGAACCGCTGAAAACCCCCGATGGCACGATCATCTTCGTGACACCGGAATCGCGCGATACCATCCGCGAAGACCAGCAGGCTTGCATGGGCTGCCTGTCGCATTGCGGGTTTTCGAGCTGGAAGGACCACGACGATTTCACCACCGGGCGTCTGGCCGATCCGCGCAGCTTCTGCATCCAGAAGACCCTGCAGGACATCGCCCACGGCGATAACCCGGACAACAATCTCGCCTTTGCGGGCCATTCGGCCTACCGGTTCAAACAGGACCCGTTTTTCTCGAACGGCTACACGCCGAGCGTGGGGGAATTGGTCGAGCGGATTTTGACGGGGGATTGATGGGCGTGGCGGCGCGGGATGATCGATCTCCTCCACCGCTTTCGCTCTGGCTGAGCGAGCTGCCCTATACGCTCCCGATCATCCTCAGTCCGCTGCGGCGTGTTCGCTCGGTTCCGGACGGAGCGCCGGGAGCGGGTCAACCGGTTCTGGTGTTCCCCGGCATCCTGTCGAGCGATCGATCGACTGCTTTGCTACGCCGCACATTGGAGCGGGCCGGATACTGCGCCTACCCATCGCAACTTGGGTTTGTGACCGGTATCACACCTGAGACTTTCGCCAAGGCCGAAGCGCGGCTTGCCGAGGTTGTCAAAGTCGAAGGCCGTAAAGTGGCGTTGCTGGGGTGGAGCCTTGGCGGCATCTACGCCCGCGTTCTGGCCCAGCGTCACCCTGATCTGGTCGAGCTGGTAATGACGCTCGGCACCCCGTTCTCCGGCGATCGCCGCGCCAATAATGCCTGGCGCGTTTACGAGGCGCTCAATGATCACAAGGTCGATGCACCGCCGCTGCCGGATGATCCCGCGATAAAACCGCCTGTGCCCACCATTGCTCTGTGGTCGCGCAACGACGGAGTGATCGCACCGGCATCAGCACGCGGATTGCCGCACGAGCGTGACATCGAAGTGGAAATACCGGTGCGCCATTTCGCGATGGGATCGAGCAGGGCGGCGATTGATCTTGTCGTCGCCGAACTTGGCCAGCGACTGAAAGTTCAGCCCCGCACCAGCGCCGTCAGCACCTGATCGGGCGGGCGGTGCCCATCGGCCCACATGCGGATGTTGGCGATCACCTTGTGGCCCGAATCCTCACGCCCCTCGGCGGTGGCGCTGCCGATGTGGGGGAGAGTCATGACGTTGGGGTGCGCGATCAGGCGCGGATCGACATGGGGTTCGTCCGGATACACGTCGAGGCCAGCGCCCGCCAAGTGGCCCGATTCCAAAGCCGCGATCAGCGCCTCCTGATCGATCAGCTCGCCGCGTGCGGTGTTGATGATGCTGCTGCCCGGTGTCATCAATGCAATCCGCCGCGCATCGACCAGCCCGCGCGTTTCCTCGCTCAGGGGGCAGTGCAGGGTGAGGATATCGGCTTCCGCCATCACTGCATCGACATCGCCGACGTGGCGCACGCCCAGCATCCTCTCGACCGATTCGGGCAACGGCTTGCGGTTGTAGTAGACGATCTCCAGCCCGAAGGCGCGGGCGCGGTGGGCGACGGCTTGCCCGATGCGGCCCATACCGATGATGCCCAGCACCTTGCCCGCCAGCTTGCGCCCGAGCAGGCCCGAGGGCGTCCACCCCGTCCACTCGCCGCGCCGCACCAGCCCTGTGCCTTCGCGGATCCGGCGCGGCACGCCGATGATCATCGCCATGGCGAGGTCGGCGGTATCGTCGGTAAACACACCGGGCGTGTTGGTGACGAGGATTTTGCGCGCAGCGGCCGCGGCGAGATCGATATGTTCCGTGCCCGCGCCGAAATTGGCGATCAGGCCCAGACGCGCGCCTGCGCCCGCGATCAGTTCGTCGTCAATCCGGTCGGTCACGGTCGGCACCAGCACATCGCAATCCTGCATCGCGACGGCAAGCTGTTCGCGGTTCAGCGGCACGTCATCCGCATTCAGCACCACGTCGAACAATTCGCGCATCCGCGCCTCGACCTCCGGCACCAGATGGCGGGTGACGATAACGCGGGGACGCTCGATCGGGGTGCGGCTGTCAGGCATGATCAATCGGCTAATGCCAGTGGCCCCACGCGGTCAAGGCGTGATGCTGCAAGTCTGCTTGAAACAAGGACAAGAGAGCGGCTATCGCGTGTTGCGATGATGGGATTTCGCGTCTTTGCCGTGTTCGGCCTGTGCTTGGCTTTGGCCTTTGTGATTGTCTGCAATCCGGCCCGTGCGCAGGATCGCGAAGTCCCCTACTGGGCCAGCCTGCGTTATGACGAGGTGCGCATGCGTGTCGGCCCGAGCGAGGAATATCCGATCGAATGGGTCTACAAGCGCAAGGGCCTGCCGGTGAAGGTCGTGCGGGTGCGCGAAGGCTGGCGTTTTGTCGAGGACCCGGAAGGTGCGACAGGCTGGATCGCCCGCAGCCAGCTTGACCCGCAGCGCGGCGCGCTGGTGGTGGGCAAGGGGTTGGCCGATATCCGCGCCCAGCCTGCAGCGGCATCGGCGCTGCGCTGGCGGGCCGAGCCGGGCGTGGTCGGCAAGCTCGGCCGCTGCCGGGAAGGCTGGTGCGAGATCGAAGTCGCCGGGCGCGGGGGCTGGGTGGTGCGCGAGCGGTTGTGGGGTGCCGAAGGCCTGCCGGGCGACGAGTAACCCTGCGTCGGGACGCCGTGTTCCGCGGTCAATCGGTCGGAAGATCGGGCGGCTCGACCGGTTCAGGCTTGGGCGAGGGTTCACACCCCGCCGTTGCCCCTGCGGCCAGCAGCGCCAGCATCAGCGCGAGCAGATTCTTGCGCGCCGTGATCACACCAGTTCGACCGCCACCGCGGTCGCCTCACCGCCGCCGATGCACAGCGAAGCGACACCGCGCGTCTTTCCGTGGCTCTTGAGCGCATGCAGCAGGGTGACGATGATGCGCGCGCCGCTTGCCCCGATTGGGTGACCCAAGGCCGTGCCGCCGCCGTTGACGTTGATCTTGTCATGCGGGATGCCAAGATCGCGCATGGCGAACATGGCGACGCAGGCGAAAGCCTCGTTGACTTCGAACAGGTCGACATCCTCCACGCTCCAGCCTGCGCGTTCCAGCACCTTCTGGATGGCGGGGATCGGGGCGGTGGTGAACTGCGCCGGGGCCTGGGCATGGGCGGCGGTGGCGATGACGCGGGCGACAGGCGTCAGCCCCTTCTCCTTCGCGACGCTTGCGCGCGTCAGCACCAGAGCGGCGGCACCATCTGAAATCGAGCTGGAGGTGGCAGCCGTGATGGTGCCGTCCTTGGCGAATGCGGGCCTGAGTTGTGGAATCTTGTCAGGGCGGCCTTTGCCAGGCGCTTCGTCATGCTCGATCGTGACCTCGCCCGCACGGGTGACGACGGTGACCGGCACGACTTCGCCCGCAAAGGCCCCGCTTTCGATCGCGCGGTTGGCGCGGGCAAGGGATTCGATGGCATAGGCATCCATGTCCTCGCGCGTCATCTGATAGGCATTGGCGGTGTCCTGCGCAAAAGTGCCCATCGCCCGGCCCTGCTCATAGGCATCTTCAAGCCCGTCAAGGAACATATGGTCATAGGCGGTATCATGTCCAAGCCGCGCGCCCGACCGGTGCTTTTTCAAGAGATAGGGCGCATTGGTCATGCTCTCCATGCCGCCCGCGACCACCATGTCGATGGTGCCGCTGGCGAGCGCCTCGGCGCCCATGATCACGGTCTGCATGCCGCTGCCGCAAACCTTGTTGACCGTGGTTGCTTCGACCGAAAGTGGCAGTCCGGCCTTGATCGCCGCCTGCCGTGCAGGAGCCTGACCCAGACCAGCGGGCAGCACGCAGCCGATATAGGCGCGGTCGATATCCTCGCCCGCAATGCCAGCACGCTCCACTGCAGCCTTCACTGCGACTGCGCCCAGATCGGTCGCAGACGCATCGGCCAGTGCGCCCTGCATCGCCCCCATCGGGGTGCGGGCGTAGGAGAGGATCACGATCGGATCGGCGGGGGAGAACTGGATCATTTCGGTTCGTCCTTACATCAGGATGGAATGTCTGCCGCGGGCTCTAATGCTGCGTTGCGGCATTAGCAATCAATTGAGGCAATCGCACGGCCAGCCGCCAAGCACCTTGTCAGCGGGGCGGCTTTGCGCGAGAACGGGTCGCAAATTGCAACGCAACTATGTCTATGGGAGAATGACATGGCCGATGATCGCCGCCACGAACTCGAAGCTCTGCTGGCGCGGCAGCGCGCCGCCTTCACCGCCTCGCGCCCCGAGCCGTTGTCGCAGAGGAAAGACCGCATCCGGCGTGCGATTGCGCTGGTGAAGGACCACGGCGAGGACTTCGCCAAGGCGATGAGTGCGGATTTCGGCAATCGGTCCCACGCGCAATCGATGCTGACCGATATCGCGGCTACGGTGGGTGCGGGCCATCATGCGCTCAAGAACATCGACAAGTGGGCAAAATCCGAAAAGCGTAAAGTGCAGTTTCCGCTGGGTCTGCTCGGCGCGAAGGCAGAGGTGCGGTTCGAGCCCAAGGGCGTGATCGGCATTCTGTCGCCGTGGAATTTCCCCGTGCAGCTTGCCTTTGGCCCGCTGATGCAGGTGCTTGCCGCAGGCAATCGTGCGATGATCAAGCCGTCCGAATTTACCGAGCGCACCAGCGAACTGATGGCGGGGCTGACGGCGGAATATTTCGCACCCGAGGAAGTAACGGTCATTACGGGCGGGCCTGAAGTCGCGGCAGCGTTTTCCTCGCTGCCGTTCGACCACCTCGTCTTCACCGGATCGACCGCGACCGGGCGCCGGGTGATGCAGGCGGCGGCGGAAAACCTCGTGCCGGTCACGCTCGAACTGGGGGGCAAGTCGCCGGTTATCATGGGCCGCAGCGCAGACTTCGCCAAGGCAGGGGAACGCATCGCGATCGGCAAGATGATGAATGCCGGCCAGATCTGTCTTGCCCCCGATTACCTGATCGTGCCCGAAGACAAGCAGGACGAGGCGGTTGCGGGCGTGACGCAAGCGGCCAGCGCGATGTATCCGCGCCTGCTCGACAATGACGACTATGCCTCGATTGTTTCCGACCGCCATTTCGAACGGCTTCAGGGGCTCGTCGCCGATGCGCGCGACAAGGGCGCCGAGGTGATCGAGGTCAATCCCGGGCAGGAGGATTTCGGCAACGCCAACCAGCGCAAGATGCCGCTCACCATCCTCAAGAATGTGAATGACAGCATGGCCGCGATGCAGGAGGAGATTTTCGGCCCGGTCCTGCCGGTGATGACCTACCAGTCGGTCGATCAGGCGGTGGATTATGTGAACGAACACGACCGCCCGCTCGGCCTTTATTATTTCGGCGAGGATAGCGGCGAGCAGGAACGCGTGCTGACCCGCACCATTTCGGGCGGAGTGACCACCAATGACGTGGTGTTCCACGTGTCGATGGAAGACCTGCCGTTCGGCGGGGTCGGGCCATCCGGGATGGGGAGCTATCACGCGATAGAGGGCTTCCGCGAATTCAGCCATGCGCGAGCGGTGTACCACCAGCCCAAGATCGATATTGCGAAGCTGGGTGGGCTGAAACCACCTTATGGCGATGCGACCGACAAGGCGGCGGCGCGCATGATGAAGTAGGGGAAGGCGGCGCACCACCTTTTTGCTCGCAGCGACTGTTCGATTTCCTGCAACATCCGTAAGGGCTTTTGCCCGAGTCGCGGGCTTGCGCGGCGGGCGCGAGAGGCTTAGGGCGGCCCTCGGGATTAACAGCTTGGACATCGCCGTGATCGATCTCAGCCAGTATCTGCCGATACTGTTATTCATTCTCATCGCATTCGGATTGTCGATCCTGTTCGTGGTCGCGCCGATGGCGGTGTCGCGGCTGACCGGCGCGCATAACCCCGATGCCGAAAAGCTCAGCGAATATGAATGCGGCTTTCCTGCGTTCGAGGATGCGCGCAGCCAGTTCGATGTGCGGTTCTATCTGGTCGCGATCAGCTTCATCGTGTTCGATCTCGAAGCCGCGTTCCTGTTCCCCTGGGCGGTCAGCCTCGGGCAGACGGGCTGGGTCGGTTGGGGCGGGATGATGGTGTTCCTGTTCATCCTCGCGGTTGGTCTTGCCTATGAATGGAAGAAAGGGGCGTTGGATTGGGAATGAATACCACCGTTACTCCTCCCCAGGGTTTGCCCGACATTTCGGCTCTCACCACCGCCAAGGGCGGCGAGGTGCGTCAGCCCGATGCGAGTTATTTCACCGCGCTTCAGACCGAGGTCAATGACAAGGGCTTCCTCGTCACCAGCACCGAAGACCTGTTCCAGTGGGCGCGTACCGGCAGCCTGTGGTGGATGACCTTCGGCCTTGCGTGCTGCGCGGTCGAGATGATCCATGTGAACATGCCGCGTTATGACATGGAACGCTTCGGCATCGCCCCGCGAGCGTCCCCGCGCCAGTCGGACGTGATGATCGTGGCAGGCACGCTGTGCAACAAGATGGCCCCGGCGCTGCGCAAGGTTTACGACCAGATGTCCGATCCGAAATATGTGATCAGCATGGGTAGCTGCGCCAATGGCGGCGGTTATTATCACTATTCCTATTCGGTGGTCCGCGGGTGTGACCGCATCGTGCCGGTGGATATCTACGTCCCCGGATGCCCGCCGACCGCCGAGGCGCTGCTTTATGGCGTGATGCAATTGCAGCGCAAGATCCGCCGCGTGGGCACGATCGAAAGGTAAGGGCGAAAGTCATGGCCGTTCTGCATTCCGCCCCGAAGTTCGCTTCCAACGAGGGCGTGATTGACGCCATCAGCGAAAGCATCAGCGTGTGGCTGATCGACGCTGCCGAAGCGCATGGCGAGCTGATTTTCCGCGTCCGGCGCGACGATATCGAGCATGTGCTGCGCACTCTGCGCGATGATCACGAATACCAGCAATTGATGGAAATTGCCGGGGTCGATTATCCCGATCGCGTGGAACGCTTCGAGGTCGTTTACATGCTGCAAAGCCTGACGAAGAATCACCGTGTGATCGTCAAATGCGCCACTGACGAGGATACCCCGGTGCCGACCGTCACAACGCTGTGGCCCAATGCGGGCTGGCTGGAACGCGAAGTGTTCGACATGTATGGGGTCACCTTCGCAGGCAACCCTGACCTGCGCCGCATTCTTACAGACTACGGCTTCGAAGGGCACCCCTTCCGCAAGGATTTCCCGATGACGGGCTATACCGAACTGCGCTATTCCGAGGAGGAAAAGCGGGTGGTGTATGAACCTGTCGAACTGGCACAGGAAATGCGTGACTTCGATTTCCTTTCCCCGTGGGAAGGTGCCGATTATGTGCTGCCCGGCGACGAGAAATCGCGTGGCATGCCTGCGGTTGAAGAGGTCAAAACCACCGAGAAGCCGGGACAGACCGGTGCCGGCCCCAAGGCCAATGCCAATGCGGCAAAGCCCGCGTCCCCCGGCTCGCCCGATCAGAAGGACACCGGCAAACCGGTGCCGCCCGCACCGGCTCCCACCTCGAAGGAGGGCGGACGATGAGCATGCAACGCGAAGAATCGCTCACCACCACCGGTGAGGTGATCTCCAACTACACGATCAATTTCGGCCCCCAGCATCCGGCGGCGCACGGCGTGCTGCGGATGGTGATGGAGCTGGACGGCGAGGTGATCGAGCGGATCGACCCGCATGTCGGCCTGCTCCACCGCGGCACCGAAAAGCTGATCGAGCACAAGACCTATCTTCAGGCGCTGCCCTATTTCGACCGGCTCGATTACTGTTCGCCGCTGTGCATGGAGCATTCCTATGTGCTCGCCATCGAAAAGCTGCTGAACATCGAAGTGCCGATCCGCGCCCAATATCTGCGCGTGATGTTCGCCGAGCTGACCCGCATCTGCAACCACATGCTCAACATTGGCGCGCATGTGATGGACGTGGGGGCGATGACGCCGAACCTGTGGGTGTTCGAACTGCGCGAAGATTGCCTCAACTTCTTCGAACGCGCTTCGGGTGCGCGGATGCACTCGGCGTGGTTCCGTCCGGGCGGCGTGCACCAGGACGTGCCGGAAAAGCTGCTGGTCGACATCGGCGACTGGCTCGACAACCGGTTTTTCCAATTGTTCGAAGACGCGATGAGCCTCGTGGTCGACAACCGCATCTTCAAGCAGCGCAATGTCGATATCGCCGTGGTGGGCCGCGACGATGCCGTGGCGTGGGGCTTTAGCGGCCCGATGATCCGCGCGGCGGGCATTCCTTGGGATCTGCGCAAGAGCCAGCCCTATGACGTCTATGACCGGATGGAATTCGACATTCCGGTCGGCACCAATTCGGACTGCTATGACCGCTTTATGGTGCGCGTGAAGGAAGTCTACGAAAGCGCCAAGATCATCAAGCAGTGCCTGCGCGATATGCCGACCGGGCCGATCGCCAGCAGCGACACCAAGGTCGTGCCCCCCAAGCGCGGCGAGATGAAGCAATCGATGGAAGCGCTGATCCACCACTTCAAGCTCTACACCGAAGGCTTCCACGTGCCCGCGGGCGAGGTCTATGTGGCGACCGAAAGCCCCAAGGGTGAATTCGGCGTCTATCTCGTCAGCGACGGCACCAACAAGCCCTACCGCTGCAAGATCCGCCCCACGGCATTCTCGCACCTTCAGGCGATGGACTTCATGTCCAAGGGCCACATGCTGCCCGACGCGACCGCCATTCTCGGCGCGATCGACGTGGTGTTCGGGGAGTGTGACCGGTGATTGGTGTTCGCTCGGGCGTCGCAATGCTGCGAACCACTTTGGCTTTAATGGTCTTCACGTTTGCCTGGAATGTGAGTGCGCAGGAGAGTGCCGAGCGTCAATTGGTGGCAGAGTTTGTTCGCCACATGACGGCCTTGGATTTGCAACAGGCCGAGGCGATGATTCTGGAGAAGCCTGCACGACAGCCCAACAGGGCGGTGAGCAATCCGGGCTCCAGTCCGATGCGCTTCCATAGAGCTTTCGGTGATAGCGATTTCAAGACCGTATCAAGATTGATCGAAGGAGCTGCCGACCCGATCGTAATCTTTGATCGGGCGAGAGATGACTCTCTACAGTTTTCCGCGCTCTGGGACAAATCGCCGGGCGTTGGCATTTCGGGACACGTGGCCGACGATCAAATCGTGATCACCGAGCATTTCGCATATGTCTATCCGCCTGCCGATGGATACGTAAAATAATGGCTGACCGTACCCCCGCTCCCGACACCCCCGAACTTCGCGCCCGCTGGGGCGGCTTTGCGTGGACGCCGGAAAACAAGAAAACCGCTGATTGGCACATCGCGAAGTATCCCGAGGGGCGCCAGCGCTCGGCGGTGATGCCGCTGCTTGATCTTGCCCAGCGGCAGGTCGGCGCGGAGACCGATACGCAGGGCTGGCTGCCGCTGCCGGTGATCGAATATGTCGCCAAGTATCTCGACATGCCGGTGATCCGCGTGCTCGAAGTCGCCAGCTTCTATTTCATGTACAACCTCCGCCCCGTGGGCAAATTCCACGTGCAGGTGTGCGGCACCACGCCCTGCATGCTGCGCGGCAGCGACGACATCATCGCCGCCTGCAAGAAGCGCGGGATGGAGAAGGGCCACGTTTCGGCGGACGGGCTTTGGACCCTCACTGAAGTCGAATGCATGGGCAATTGCGCCACCGCGCCGATGGTCCAGATCAACGACGACAATTACGAGGACCTGACCCCCGAACGCCTCGACGCGGTGCTCGATGCGCTCGCCGCGGGCCAGCAGCCCAAGGCCGGCACGCAGGAGCCGGGGCGGCACACCTCCGAGCCTTCGGGCGGGCCGACGACGTTGAAAGAAATGGTGTCCGAAAATCACGATTATCGGGGGGAATGGTGATGGCGAACAAGGTTCAACTGGGCGGCGGCATTATCGGCCTGATGTTCCTCGGGCTCGGCGTTCTTAAATTCGTGCAGGGTGATGGCTGGGTGGTCTGGATCCTGCTGGGCTTCCTTTTCGGCGGCTTCGGCGCGGCGGGACGGTTGTTGAAGGGTAAGGGCGAGCCATGACCGCGGTCGCCTCGCTCCTTGGTGCAGCCGTGCTGGCCTTTATCGCCTACAAGGTGCTGATGGGCTTGGTGCGCGTGGGGGTGATCATTCTTATTCTGGGCGCGCTTTACGGGCTGTATGATCAAGGGGTGATCGGATGAATGGCGCGACGCTCTCTTTGGCACTGGGCGGCCTCATCCTGTTTGCAGTGGGCGCCTATATCAGCGCGACCGGCGACCTGAGCCAAGGGATCGTGTTCATGGCGGCGGCTCTGGCGTTGCAGATCGTGTCGTTGGCGCGGCTGCGGCAGGCCAGAAACAAGATTGAAATCAAGGACGACGACAATGCTCGCGGATAAGGACCGCATCTTCACCAATGTCTACGGGTTCCAGGATTGGGGCCTGAAGGCAGCGCAGGCGCGCGGCGATTGGGATGGCACCAAGGCGCTGCTCGAACGTGGGCCGGACGCGATTGTCGAGGAGATGAAGGCCAGCGGGTTGCGCGGCCGGGGCGGGGCGGGTTTCCCGACGGGGCTGAAGTGGAGCTTCATGCCGAAGGAAAGCCGCGATGGCAGGCCGAGCTTCCTCGTCATCAACGCCGACGAATCCGAGCCGGGTTCGTGCAAAGACCGCGAAATTCTGCGCCATGATCCGCACAAGCTGGTCGAAGGCGCGCTGGTCGCAGGCTTCGCGATGCGCGCGCGGGCGGCCTATGTCTATGTGCGCGGCGAATATATCCGCGAGGCCGAAGTGCTGCAGGCCGCGATCCATCAGGCTTACGAAGCCGGGCTTATCGGCACAAACGCCTGCGGTTCGGGCTATGATTTCGACGTCTTCATGCACCGCGGCGCGGGCGCTTACATCTGCGGTGAAGAAACCGCGATGATCGAGAGCCTCGAAGGCAAGAAGGGCCAGCCGCGCCTCAAGCCCCCGTTCCCGGCGGGCGCGGGCCTTTATGGCTGCCCGACCACGGTCAACAACGTCGAAAGCATCGCGGTCGCGCCGACGATCCTGCGGCGCGGGGCCGCGTGGTTCTCGAGCTTCGGGCGCGAGAACAACAAGGGCACCAAGCTGTTCCAGATCAGCGGCCACGTGAACAAGCCCTGCGTCGTTGAGGAATCGATGAGCATCAGCTTTGAAGAGCTGATTGAGAAGCACTGCGGCGGCATTCGCGGCGGGTGGGACAATCTGCTGGCGGTGATCCCCGGCGGTTCCTCCGTGCCGCTGGTGCCTGCGGCGCAGATCCGCAACGCGCCGATGGATTTTGACGGGCTGAAGGAGCTTGGCTCGGGTCTCGGCACGGCGGCGGTGATCGTCATGGACAAGTCGACCGACATCGTCCGCGCGATCAGCCGCCTCTCCTACTTCTACAAGCACGAAAGCTGCGGCCAGTGCACCCCCTGCCGCGAAGGGACGGGCTGGATGTGGCGCATGATGGAGCGCCTGCGCACAGGTGACGCCGCGATCGAGGAAATCGACATGCTGCAGGAAGTCACCAAGCAGGTCGAAGGCCACACCATCTGCGCGCTGGGCGATGCGGCGGCGTGGCCGATCCAGGGCCTGATCCGCCACTTCCGTCCAGAGTTGGAGCGGCGGATCAATGAGCACAACGCCCAGTTTGCGGAGGCTGCGGAGTGAAGCTGACGTCTGAAATGCAGAACGAGATCACGAACGCTTTGTCGCGAGCGGCAGCATCGCGCGCTGTCGGTGATGTCGATGCCGCCTGGAACGCCTTGCAGCGCGCTCATGTGATTTCTCAACCGGCGCTCCTTCCTCATCTGGCCGTTCACCGTGCGATGTTGTCGCTTGCGGTGGCCCAGCGCGACGGAAAAGAAGTGTCTGGCCAGTTGCTTAGGCTGGCACTTGCGCCCTTGGGTCATGTGCTTGGACGGACGCCTTGGGGCAATCCGGGAAGGTCGAATGTCAGCAAGTTTGCCCGTGCACCACTGCCTGATGATGTCGCGCAGCTATATGCCCAAGCCGGCGTAGAGGTGAAGTAATGCCTAAAGTCACCGTAGATGGTCAGGAAATCGAAGTCCCGGCGGGCGCGACCGTGCTTCAGGCGTGCGAGCTGGCGGGGAAGGAAATCCCGCGCTTCTGTTATCACGAACGGCTCAGCATCGCGGGCAATTGCCGCATGTGTCTGGTCGAGGTGAAGCCGGGGCCGCCTAAACCGCAGGCTTCCTGCGCGCTGCCGGCCAGCGAAGGTCAGGAAATCCGCACCGACAGCCCGATGGTCAAGAAGGCGCGCGAAGGGGTGATGGAGTTCCTGCTCATCAACCACCCGCTCGATTGCCCGATCTGCGATCAGGGCGGCGAGTGCGACTTGCAGGATCAGGCGGTGGCTTATGGCCGCGGCGGTTCGCGCTATGGCCGCGAGCACAAGCGCGCGGTGACCGAGAAATACATGGGCCCGCTGATCAAGACGATCATGACCCGCTGCATCCACTGCACCCGCTGCGTGCGCTTTTCCGAGGAAATCGCGGGCGTGGACGAAATCGGCGCGCTGTATCGCGGCGAGGATATGCAGATCACCACCTATCTCGAACAGGCAGCGGCGCATGAACTCAGCGCCAACGTGATCGACCTGTGCCCGGTCGGCGCGCTGACCTCGCGGCCCTATGCGTTTGAGGCGCGGCCGTGGGAACTCAAGAAGACGCTCAGCATCGACGTGTCGGACGCGGTGGGCGCGAATATCACGCTCCATTCCAAGGGCCGCGAAGTCATGCGCGCGCTGCCGCGCATCAATGACGACGTCAACGAGGAGTGGCTGTCGGACAAGGGCCGCTATCAGGTCGATGGGTTGACCAAGCGCCGCCTCGACCGCGTGTGGGTGCGCCGTGATGGCAAGCTGCAACCTGCCGATTGGACCGAGGCTTTCGGGATAATCGCGGGCGCGCTTGAGGGCGACAAGGCCAGCATCGCAGCGGTCGCGGGCGATCTGCTCGATGCCGAGACGATGTTTGCGGCCAAGGCTTTGGTGAACGCTTGCGGATCGCAGCTGACCGAAGCGCGGCAGACCGGCATGACCTATGATGTGTCGAACCTTGCGGCGGTGAATTTCAACTCGACCTTCGCAGGGATCGAAACCGCCGATGCGATCCTGATCATCGGCAGCAATATCCGCTGGGAAGCCGCGCTGCTCAACGTCCGCCTGCGCAAGGCGGTGAAGGCGGGGGCCAAGGTCTATGTGGTCGGGCCGGAGTGGGAAACGACCTTCCCGGCGACCTTCCTCGGTTCTGATCTGAAGCTGCTCAACCGCATCCCCAAGGAATTGGGTGACGTCATGAAGTCGGCCAAGCGTCCGGCGGTGATCGTCGGCGCGGCGGCTTTGGCCAAGGGCGCGCTGCCTGCCGCGCTCAAGCTGGTCGACAAGTTCGGGCTCGTGAAGGACGATTGGAACGGCTTCAACGTGCTGCACATTTCGGCGGCGCGGATGGCTTCGCTGATGCTCGATTTCACCGTTCCGGGCGGGATGGCTGACATAGCCAAGGCCGCGCCCAGGGTGCTGCTGAGCCTTGGCGCGGATGAGATGGATTACTCGCCGTTCTCGAACAGCCTCAAGGTCTATATCGGCCACCACGGCGACAAGGGTGCGCATTACGCCGACATCATCCTGCCGGGCGCATCCTATGCCGAAAAGGACGGGACTTACGTCAACACCGAAGGTCGGGTGCAGTTCGCCGAAAAGGCCGTATTCGCCCCCGGTGATGCGCGCGAAGACTGGACGATTCTGCGCGCGCTCGCCGATGCGCTGGGCGTTACCGTAGGCTTCGACAGCTTCGGTGCATTGCAGGCCAAGATGATCGCTGCTGTGCCTGCACTGGGTGAAGAGGGCCTCGCCGATTACGGCGCGCTGCCCAAGGCGGATAGCGGTGCCAAGGCCGAAGGCGAGATCACCGGCTATCCGGTCAAGGATTTCTACCTCACCAACCCCATCGCCCGCGCCAGCGAAGTGATGCAGCGTTGTTCGGATGAACTGCTCCATGGGGCCGATGTGAAGGAGGCTGCGGAATGACCGTCTTCTTCCAATCGCTCGGCCTCAGCTACGAATGGGCCTGGGCCGTCGCCACGCTCGCCGGAATCCTCATTGTCGCGCTGCTGGTCATGTTCAGCGTGGCGATGGTGATCTACGTCGACCGCAAGGTGCTGGGCGCGATCATGATGCGGCGGGGGCCGAATGTGGTGGGGCCGTTCGGGCTGCTGCAAAGCTTTGCCGACGGGCTGAAGGTGTTCCTGCAGGAAACCATCATCCCCACGGCGGCGAACAAGGGCATCTTCCTGCTTGCCCCGATCATCACTTTTACGGTGGCACTGGCGGCGTGGGCGGTGATCCCGTTCGATGCGGGCGTGGTGCTGGCGGATGTCAATGTCGGCCTGCTGTATATTCTCGCGATCTCGTCGATGGGAGTTTACGGCGTGGTGATGAGCGGGTGGGCGTCGAACTCCAAGTACCCGTTTTTCTCGGCGATGCGCGCCTCGGCGCAGATGATTTCCTACGAGGTTTCGATCGGCTTTGTGCTGGTCTGCGTGGTGCTGTTCGCCGGCACCTTCAACCTGTCTGGCATCGTCACTGCGCAACAGGGCTTCGGGCTGGGCGTGATCAACGCCTATGTGGTGCACCCGCTGCTGTTCCCGATGTGGGTGGTGTTCTTCATCTCCTCGCTCGCGGAAACCGCGCGCGCGCCGTTCGACCTGACCGAAGCGGAGAGCGAGCTGGTTGCGGGTTACCAGACCGAATATTCGTCGATGAGCTTCGCGCTGTTCTGGCTCGGCGAATATGCGAACATCCTGCTGATGTGCTCATTGAACACGCTATTGTTCTGGGGCGGATGGCTGCCGCCGATCGACTGGGCACCGCTTTATTATGTGCCGGGGATCATCTGGTTCCTGCTGAAGACCTTCGCGTTCTTCCTGATGTTCAGCTGGATCTGGGCGACAGTCCCACGCTACCGCTATGACCAGCTGATGCGCCTCGGGTGGAAGGTGTTCCTGCCGATGAGCCTGCTGTTTGTGGCGGTGACAAGCGGGTGGCTGATGGCGACGGGGCATTTCGAACGCGCCCGCGCCCTCACCCCCGTGCCGCCCGCCGCGATGCCCGCATTCGTCGAAACCGCCCCTGTGCAGCCTGAATCTGCGAGAGCACCGTCATGAGCACCGTTGCCCACCTCGTAAAGTCCTTCACCCTCTGGGAATTCCTCAAGGCGCACGCCTTGACGCTGAAGTATTTCTTCAAGCCCAAGGTGACGATCAACTACCCGTTCGAGAAGTCGCCGCTTTCCCCCCGCTTCCGCGGCGAGCACGCGCTGCGCCGCTATCCGAACGGCGAGGAACGCTGCATCGCCTGCAAGCTGTGCGAGGCCGTGTGTCCTGCGCAGGCGATCACCATCGAGAGCGAACCGCGCGAGGACGGCAGCCGCCGCACCACCCGCTATGACATCGACATGACCAAGTGCATCTATTGCGGCTTCTGCCAGGAAGCATGTCCGGTCGATGCCATCGTCGAAGGGCCGAATTTCGAATACGCCACCGAAACACGAGAGGAGCTGCTTTACGACAAGGCCAAGCTGCTCGCGAATGGTGACAAATGGGAACGGGCCATCGCGGCCAATCTTGAAGCCGACGCGCCCTACCGCTAGGGCGCGCCGCAGAGGGTAACAGGGTCAACTTTTCGTCATCCCGGCGCCAAGGGATTAACGGCTCCGGGATCAAGCTTGGACAAGGGATAACATAGCCGCTTTCTGTGCCCCGGCTTTAGCCCGGGGCGGCGGATCGGCGGAGTAATATCATGATACAGGCCATCGCCTTCTATTTCTTCGCGACCATTGTGGTCGGCGCCGCCGTGATGACCATCATGGCCAAGAACCCTGTGCATTCGGTGCTGTGGCTGATCATGGCGTTCTTCAACGCTGCCGGCCTCATGGTGCTGGTAGGCGCGGAGTTCATCGCGATGCTGCTGGTGATCGTCTATGTCGGCGCGGTTGCGGTGCTGTTCCTGTTCGTGGTGATGATGCTCGACATCGATTTTGCCGCGATGCGCGCAGGGTTCAGCCGCAATGCGCCGCTGGGCTTGGCCGTGGCGGCGGTGCTGTTGGCTGAATTGCTGCTGGCGGTGGGCGCTTACAGCGCTGGCGGCATCCAGCTGGGCACCCCCGATGGCAGCGCGGTGCAGGCGGCCGAGGTCAACAATATCGAGGCTTTGGGCGCGCTCCTTTACGGGCGCTACATCCTGCTGTTCGAGATTGCGGGGATCATCCTGCTGGTGGCGATGATCGGCGCGATTGTGCTGACCTTCCAGCCGCCCAAGCCCGGCGCGCGTGCGCGGCAGGACGTCGGCAAGCAGATCCGTCGTCGTCCCGAGGATGCAACCGTCATGAAGAACCCGGAGATCGGGCAGGGGGTCGAGCTATGACTAGTGCAGGTGGGATCGGCATCGAACATTACCTCACCGTCGGCGCGATCCTGTTCGTGCTGGGCGTGCTGGGGATCTTCCTCAACCGCAAGAACGTGATCGTCATCCTGATGGCGGTCGAACTGATCCTGTTGGCGGTGAACCTCAACCTTGTTGCCTTCAGCGCCTTCATGCAGGATCTGGTCGGACAGGTCTTCGCGATGCTTGTGCTGACGGTGGCGGCGGCCGAGGCAGCGATCGGGCTGGCTATTCTGGTGATCTATTTCCGCAGCCACGGCTCGATCGCGGTTGACGATATCAACCGGATGAAGGGGTAAGACGCTCGTGCATCCTATCCTTATCATCACCTTCGCGCCGCTGCTCGCTGCCCTGATTGCAGGGCTGGGCAACCGCATGCTTGGCAATGTCGCGGCGAAATCCATTACCACCGGCGCTCTGCTGCTGTCGGCAGGTTTGAGCTGGCCGATCTTTCTCGGCTTTCTCGGCGGGACCGAAAGTGCCGAAGTGGTGCAGGTTCTGAAATGGGTCGAAAGCGGCACGCTCTCGTTCGACTGGTCACTGCGGGTCGATACGCTGACCGCAATCATGCTGGTCGTGATCAATAGCGTCTCGGCGCTCGTGCACCTCTATTCGTGGGGGTATATGGAGGAAGACCCGGACCAACCGCGCTTCTTCGCCTATCTGTCGCTGTTCACCTTTGCGATGCTGATGCTGGTGACGGCCGATAACCTCGTCCAGATGTTCTTCGGTTGGGAAGGTGTTGGCCTTGCCTCCTATCTGCTGATCGGTTTCTGGTTCAGAAAGCCCAGCGCAGGCGCGGCGGCGATCAAGGCTTTCGTAGTCAACCGCGTGGGCGACCTCGGCTTCATGCTCGGCATTTTCGGCACCTATCTGGTGTTCCAGACCACTTCGATCCCCGAGATTCTTGCCGCCGCCCCGGCGATGAGCGGTTCGACCATCACCTTCGTCGGCATGCGCCTCTACACCATGGATATCCTGTGTATCCTGCTGTTCATCGGGGCGATGGGCAAGTCGGCGCAGCTGGGCCTCCACACCTGGTTGCCGGATGCGATGGAGGGGCCGACGCCGGTCTCCGCGCTGATCCACGCCGCGACCATGGTGACGGCGGGCGTGTTCATGCTGTGCCGCCTCTCGCCCATGTTCGAAACTGCGCCGACCGCGCTGATGATCGTCACGGTGATCGGGGCCGCCACCTGCTTCTTTGCCGCGACCATCGGTACCACCCAGTGGGACATCAAAAGGGTCATCGCCTATTCGACCTGTTCGCAGCTCGGCTACATGTTCTTCGCTGCGGGCGTGGGTGCTTACGGCGTGGCGATGTTCCACCTGTTCACCCACGCCTTCTTCAAGGCGCTGCTGTTCCTTGGCGCGGGCTCGGTGATCCACGCGATGCACCACGAACAGGACATGCGCTATTACGGCGGGCTGCGGAAGGCGATCCCGTTCACGTTCTATGCCATGCTGGCAGGCACGCTCGCGATCACGGGGCTGGGGGTCTATCACCTTGGCGTTGGCTTTGCCGGGTTCTGGTCGAAGGATGCGGTTCTCGAAGTCGCCTTTGCGCGCGGCACCCAGATTTCGGTCTTGGCCTTCTGGCTCGGTGTTGTCGCGGCGCTGCTTACCAGCTTCTATTCGTGGCGCCTCATGTTTCTGACCTTCTGGGGCAAGCCTCGCTGGATCGAGAGCGAGCATATTCAGCATTCGGTCCACAAGACCCCTGCCGAAGCGGGCGCGGACACCACCGGCGGATATCACCCGCATGAAAGTCCGGTGTCAATGCTGATTCCGCTCGGCGTGCTGACGATAGGTGCCGTAGCCGCGGGGCAGGTGTTCGCGCCCGCTTTCCTCGATAGTGCTGCGTTCTGGGCAGGATCGATCTTCTATAACGAGCCATTGATCCACGCCATGCACGCGGTGCCATACTGGGTGAAGTATTCGGCGCTGATCGTGATGCTCATCGGCTTTGCGGGGGCATACGTGGCCTATATTGCCAGGCCCGATATTCCGGCCCGGTTCGTTGCCACTTTCCCGGCGCTTCACAACTTCGTCTACCGCAAGTGGTACTTCGACGAGCTGTATGACGCGATCTTCGTCAAGCCCGCGTTCTGGCTCGGGCGGCAGTTCTGGCGGCTCGGCGATATCGGCACGATTGACCGCTTCGGCCCCAACGGCATCGCCTGGGTGGTCGACCGCAGCGCCGGCGCCGCCAAGTCGATTCAGTCAGGCTATCTCTACACCTATGCGTTGATCATGCTCCTCGGGCTGGTCGCTGCTGTCACCTACGTCCTGCTTTAGGAGCGCGCTTCGTAATGGAAGGCCTTCCCATCCTGTCGCTGATGATGCTCGTGCCGCTTGCGGGCGCGCTGGCGTGCCTGTTTGCGGGCGCTGCCCAGGCCCGATGGATCGCACTCGCGGCAACGTTGGTCACCTTCGTGCTCGGCATCGCGCTGTGGTCGAGCTACGAGATCGGGGGCGCGCAATGGCAATTCACCGAGCGCGCCGAACTGTTCGCGGGCTTCAGCTACGCGCTGGGGATCGACGGGATTGCGCTGCTGCTGATCATGCTCAGCGTGTTCCTGATGCCGATCTGCATTCTGGCCAGCTGGGACGGTATCACCAAGCGTGTGGGTGAATACATGGCGGCCTTCCTGTTCATGGAAGTGCTGATGATCGGCACCTTTGCAGCGCAGGACCTGTTCCTGTTCTACGTCTTCTTCGAAGCGGGCCTCATCCCGATGTACCTGATCATCGGGGTGTGGGGCGGGGACAACCGCATCTATGCCAGCTACAAGTTCTTCCTGTACACGCTGTTCGGCTCGGTGCTGATGCTGATCGCGATGTTCTGGATGGTGGCCGAGGCCGGCACCTCCGACATCCCGACGCTGATGCAGTATGATTTCCCTGCCGGCGCGCAGACGTGGCTGTGGCTGGCCTTCTTCGCGAGCTTCGCGGTAAAGGTGCCGATGTGGCCGCTGCACACCTGGCTGCCCGATGCCCACGTGCAGGCACCCACCGCCGGCTCGGTGATCCTGGCAGGCGTGCTGCTCAAGCTGGGCGGCTATGGCTTCATCCGCTTCAGTCTTCCGATGTTCCCCGATGCTAGCGCCGAATTCGCGTGGCTGGTCTTCGTCCTGTCGATGATCGCGGTTGTCTATACCTCGCTGGTCGCGCTGGTGCAGGCCGACATGAAGAAGCTGATCGCCTATTCCTCGGTAGCGCACATGGCGATCGTCACCATCGGCCTGTTCGCCTTCAATGTGCAGGGGCTGGAAGGCGCGATGATCATCATGCTCAGCCACGGCCTCGTTTCGGGCGCGCTGTTCCTGTGCGTGGGCGTGATCTACGATCGGCTCCACACCCGCGAAATCGCCCGTTACGGCGGGCTTGCCATCAATATGCCGTACTACGCGCTGTTCTTCCTGCTGTTCACCATGGCGAGCATCGGCCTGCCGGGGACAAGCGGCTTTGTCGGCGAATTTCTGGCGCTGGCGGGTATCTACCAGACATCGAGTCTTGTCGCGCTGGTGGCGACCACCGGCATCATTCTTGGCGCGGCCTATATGCTCTACCTCTATCGCCGGGTGGCGTTCGGCGGGCAGGTCAACGAGGATGCTGCCGCCATGCGTGACATCAGCTTGCGTGAATGGGTGATGATGGCTCCGATCGCGGCTGCGGTACTGTGGATGGGGGTTTATCCCGAAAGCTTTCTTGCGCCGATGCGCGCCGACATCGCGGTGCTTGACGCCCGCCTAGCAGCCGCCGCTCCGGCCTCCGACGCACAGCTTGCCCCCGGCACCCCGCGCGCCGAGGCTGCCAATGCGCTCCCGCATGATAATGCCGCCAAGGAGGGCGCGCACTGATGGATTTCGTCCCTTCCTTCGCGCTCGTTGCGCCTGAACTGCTGCTGATTGGTACGGGTCTCGTGCTGCTGCTGGTCGGCGCCTGGGGCGGCGATAAGGCTGCCCGGCCGATCACGATTGCGGCAGCGGCGGCACTGTTCGGCGCAGGCTTCATGCTGGTGCCGGGCCTGCATTTCGGTACGGACGGCCCGGCAACGCTTGCGTTCGGCGGACTACTGAAGATCGACAGCTTCTCCTTGTTTGCCAAGGCATTGATCTACCTTGCGGCGATTGGCGCACTGATGGTCGCTCCTGCCTTCTTCACCAGTGCCGCTGCCGGGACCGAGCGGGTGATGCGCGCCGAATATCCGGTGCTGGTGCTCTTCGCTTGCGTCGGGATGAGCATTATGGTGTCGGCCAATGATTTCATGAGTCTCTATCTCGGGCTCGAACTGAACAGCCTATCGGCCTATGTGCTGGCCGCGATCCTGCGGCGCGATGTGCGCTCGGGCGAGGCGGGGCTGAAATACTTCGTGCTCGGCGCGCTGGCCTCGGGGATTCTGCTCTACGGAATGAGCCTGCTTTACGGCTTCACCGGCGGCACCTCGTTCACGGCGGTGCGTGCGGGCCTGACCGGCGAAATGGGCACCGGGGCGCTGTTCGGGGTGATCTTTGTGCTCTCCGGCCTTGCCTTCAAAATTTCCGCAGTGCCGTTCCACATGTGGACGCCCGATGTCTACGAGGGCGCGCCGACACCGGTAACCGCTTTCTTCGCCACTGCGCCCAAGGTCGCCGCCGTGGCGCTCACCGCCCGCGTGGTGTTCGAGGTGTTCGGCGGGCAGGTGGCCGCATGGCAGCAGATCGTGATGTTCACCGCGCTTGCCTCGATTATCTTCGGCGCACTGGGCGCTATCGGGCAGGAAAATCTCAAGCGCCTGCTGGCCTATTCCTCGATCAACAATATCGGCTTCATCCTCCTCGGCCTCGCGGTTGCCAACCAAGCCGGGGCCAGCGCCATGCTGGTCTATCTGTTCATCTATGTCGCGATGAGCCTCGGCAGCTTTGTCGCGCTGCTGATGCTGCGGGGCGAGGATGGCGACCTGTTTGAAACCTTCGCCGACATCCGCGGCCTGTCGGTCACCCAACCGGCGATTGCCTGGGCGCTGCTGGTGTTCATGTTCAGCCTTGCGGGCATTCCGCCGTTGCTCGGCTTCTTTGCCAAGTTCGTGATTTTTCAGGCGACGGTCGAGGCAGGTCTGGTTGCCTTCGGCGCCATTGCCATCGCCGCGAGCGTTATCGGTGCGTTCTATTACATCAAGTTCGTGAAGGTGATGTTCTTCGACGAGCCCGCAGGCGTTGTCACCGGCAAGAGCGGGGCGGGCCACTGGTCGCTGCTGGGGCTGACGGCGCTGATCATCTCGCCGCTGGGCTACCTGCTTACGCCTTCTCTTGCCGATCTGGCCGACAAGGCCGCTGCCTCGCTGTTCATCGCGGTTTGAGCGCATCGACTGCCATTACGCTGGTCGAGGAAACCGGCTCGACCAATGCCGATCTGGCTGCCGCAATCCGCAGCGGTGCAGGCTGGGCGGAAGGCGCGTGGCTTGTTGCCCGCCGGCAAAGCGCAGGGCGCGGGCGGCAGGGGCGCGAATGGTTCGACGGAGCGGGCAATTTCATGGGCTCGACCGCGGTAAGGCTGGTTGCTGGTGGGCCACCGCCTGCCTCGCTTAGCTTCGTTGCCGCGCTGGCTGTACGAGATGCTGCCGCAGAGGCGCTTGGCGATGGTGCCGCTCTGGCGCTGAAATGGCCCAATGACGTGCTGCTCGGCGGCGGGAAGCTGTCCGGCATCCTGCTTGAAATGGTGAGGGGGCATATCGTGGTCGGCATCGGCGTGAACCTCGCCTGCGCGCCCGACCTGCCTGATCGCAAAACCGCCGCCCTCGCCGGTCCGATCGCCCCGCCGCTGCCGGAAATCTTCGCGGCCGACATGGCTGCTGCCTTTGCCCGCAGACTGGGCGATTGGCGGGCAAACGGCCTAGGCGCGACGCTCGGCGCCTTTCTTGCCGTCTCGCTCCATGCCCAAGGCTCGCCCGTTACCGTGCATGACACCGACGGATCCATGCTGTCCGGCTCCTTTGCCGGGCTTGAAGAATCCGATGGCGCGCTGCGCCTGCGCTTGGCGGATGGCAGCGAACGTGTCATTCGCGCCGGGGACATATCCTAGGAAGGAACGCATCAGATGCTGCTCGCCGCCGATGTCGGGAACACCAATGTCGTCTTCGCCCTGTTCACCTATGACGAGGACGGAACACATCATATTCGTGCACGCTGGCGGATCGCCACCGATCCGCGCCGGACGGGTGATGAATATGCCGTGTGGCTGCTGCAGCTGCTCAAGATCGAAGGGGTGGAACGGGCCGACATCACCCAGATCATCGTCGCCTCGGTGGTGCCCCGTGCCGATCATAACCTTACCGTGCTGTGTCAGAAATATTTTGGCATCACGCCGCTGTTCGCTGGGCAGGGCAGGGCCGCGTGGCGGTTCGACATCGATGTCGACCAGCCCAGTTCACTGGGCGCCGACCGCGCGCTCAACATTCTCGCTGCACATCACAAATATGGCGGTGACCTCATCGTGGTCGATTTCGGCACCGCCACCAAGTTCGAAGCGGTCGATTTCACCGGAGCCTACAAGGGCGGGTCGATCGCGCCAGGGATCAACCTGTCACTGGATGCGCTGGTGGGCAAGACCGCCAAACTGCCGCGCATCGCCATCCGTGCGCCATCGAACAGGAGCGTGATTGGCCGCAACACCGAAGACCAGATGCTGATCGGGGTGTTCTGGGGCTATGTCGCGATGATGGAAGGCATGGTCGCGCGGATGCAGACCGAAATTGGTCGCCCCGCGAAGGTTGTAGCTACGGGCGGGCTCGCCATATTGTTCGACGACGCCACTGAAATTTTCGATCACGTCGATGCCGATCTGACGCTCGACGGCCTCGCGATCCTTGCCCGTCAGGCCGAAATCGCCTGACCCTACAGACAGAACCGGAAACCCATTGAAGAAAGATTTTACTCCGCAAGACGAATTGCTGTTTCTGGCCCTCGGCGGCTCCGGGGAGATTGGCATGAATGTCAATCTTTACGGCTGCCAGGGCAAATGGCTGATGGTCGATCTCGGCATGACCTTTTCGGGAACCGAATATCCCGGCGTCGATCTGGTTTTCGCCGATCTCGATTTCATCGAGGAGCGGGCCAGCGATCTGATCGGCATCGTTCTTACCCATGCGCACGAAGATCACATCGGCGCAGTGCCCTATTTCGCCGGCGAACTGGGCGTGCCGCTTTACGCGACGCCCTTCACCGCCGATCTGGTGGCGCGGAAGCTCGAAGAAGCGGGGCTGCTCGGCAAGGTCGAACTCAACATCATCGAGGATGATCACGGCGAAATCGAACTCGGCCCCTTCACCGTCACCTATATCCCGCTGGCGCACTCCATTGCCGAGGGCAATGCGTTATTGATCGACACCCCGCACGGTCGCATTTTCCACACGGGCGACTGGAAGCTGGACGAAGAACCGATTATCGGCGAACCCACGACCGAGGCCGAACTGCGTGAAATCGGTGACGAGGGCGTGCTGGCGTTGGTGTGCGATTCGACCAATGTTTTCAATCCCGAATCATCCGGTTCCGAAGGCGCGGTGCACCGCGCGCTGATGGAGGAAGTCGCGCGACACAAAGGCAAGCGGGTGGTGGTCACCACCTTCGCCAGCAATGTCGCCCGCCTCCAGACGCTGGGCGAGGTCGCGCGTGAAACCGGGCGGCAGATCTGCGTCGCAGGCCGCTCGCTCGACCGGATCATCGAGGTGGCTCAGGATAATGGCTACCTTGAAGATTTCCCGACGCCGGTGAATTTCGATACCGCGATGGGCCTGCCGCGCGGCGAGGTGCTGATCATCGCCACAGGCGGTCAGGGTGAACCGCGCGCCGCGCTGGGCCGTATGGCGGAAAATAACCACCCTATCGAACTGACCCAAGGCGACGTGGTGCTGTTTTCCTCGCGCCAGATTCCGGGCAATGAAATCCCGATCGGCAAGATCCAGAACCAGCTGGCCGCTCGCGGAATCCAGATGGTGACCGACCGTCAGGCCTTCATCCATGTCTCGGGCCATCCGGGGCGGCCCGAGCTTGAGGCGCTTTACGATTGGCTGCGCCCCGAAGTGCTGGTGCCCGTGCACGGCGAGATGCGCCACATGGCGGAACAGGCGCGGGTCGGCAAGGAAAGCGGCATTCCTGCGCAGGTGGTGCAGAAGAACGGCGATATCATTCGCCTCGCACCTGGCGCACCAGGAAAGCTTGCCGAGGTTCGTGCGGGGCGCCTCGTGCTGGATGGTGATATCATTACCCCGGCCAATGGCGAATCGATTACGATGCGCCGCCGCATCGCCCAAGATGGCGTGCTGGTGGTGGTTCTGGCCCGCGGCACTCGGCCGCAGATCGAGGCGATCGGGCTGCCGTTGGAAGAAGATCTGCCCGATTTCCTCGAGGAGGCGACGGGTGACGTGCTCACCGCAATCAGTCGTCTCAAGGGCAAGGACGCCAAGGATCCTGCCGTTATCCACGAAGCCGCCCGGCTTGCTGCCCGACGTGCGGCGCAACGCTGGTCGGGCAAGAAGCCTCAGGTGCGTGTGGTGATGCCGGGGGCGCCTGCCTGATGCAGATCACCTCGATTGCGGCGATCTATTTCCTGTTTTGGGTGATGAGCGCCTTCATGATGCTACCCTTCGGCGTGCGGACCGCCGATGAGACCGGTGCACCAATAGTAGCGGGGCAAGCGGAAAGCGCGCCGGTCAATTTCCGGCCCGGCAAGCTGGCCTTGCGCGCCACCATCATTGCATCGGTGTTTACCGCGCTGTTTGTCGCCAACTACCGATACGGGTGGATCACCGTCGCCGATATCGACGTCCTGCCGAAACCGCCGAACGCCGCCGCAAGCTAGCGCGGTCGGTTTGTCGCATTCGGAATAATCGCTTTAGGTGCGCAACCGCTGGATTGCCTGAGCCAGCGCGACATAGAGCTTGCCCATGTCCGACCCCAGCATCGTCACGCTCAGCACGTGTCCGTCGCGGGTCGACAGGGTCGAACGCAGCATCGCCTCGAAATCGTGGATGTAACGCGTAACGTTGGATTTGAAGGCCTCGTCACGCTGATAGAGTTCGGCGATATCGCGTGCGGTACCATTGTCGATCAGCCGAACCGCACGGCGGGTGAATATGCCGCGATCGCCCTTGAGATAGGCATCCCAGGCCGTGTCGGCGACTTCGGTCGATAGCGCCCCGGTAATGTCGATCGCCGCCGAATTCAGGCTGTCGGCGATCAGCGCCATCCGCCGGGCGAAGTCATTATTGACCTGCTCCTCGGCCAATTCTCGCGCCCGGGTGACGCGTTGTTCAAGATTGCCGGTAAGCTCGTTGACCCTCACCAACTGGTCGCGCAGTTGGATCACCACCTCGCGGCCTACACCCGAAGCGTGTGCAGCAGCTTGCTCGATCTTGCCCATGGTGGTGGCGGTTTCGTTGCGGAGCGTCCGTTCGAGCACCTGCACCGCCTCGCCGCCAAGACCTTCGGCCAGTGCCGCGGTTTTTTCGCGCACGCCATCGTCGAGCGTTGCAAAGGTCTGCGCGATAGCGGTTTCGAGCGTTGCCAGAGCTTCCCGCAGCCGCTCCTGCGTGTCCCCTGCCAAACTCCCACTTTCCTCGGCCAGCCTCGCAAATCCACCGCGCAGGCCTTGCAGTTTGGCCAGCGCATCGTCGGATTGGTCGGAAAGGCGGGTGCGGAAGCCTGCGATAGCCTCATCGGCAGCCTCGATCCCGGAACGGGTCTTGAGCAGATAATCCGACAATTCGCTGCCGTGCCCGCTTGCGCGCAGCATCAACTGATTGACGTCACCCGCCCGGCTTTCGACCGAAGCGAGGCCCTCGGCGGCGGTGGCGATGGCCTGCTGCAGATCCTCGCGGCTCGTGCGGGCACCTGCCTGGATGATTTCAAGCAGACGCACCCCGCTTTCGGTCAACTGGGCAAGCCGTGCCTCGGTTTCGCCAAGCGCGATGCGCTGCGCCGAAAACTTGTCGTCAAGCGCATCAAATCCGTCCGAAAGGCTTGCCCGCGCGGTGTCACCTTGCTGGCTGACCTCGCCCAGCAAGGCGCCAAACGCCGCCAACTGCGCGGCAATTGCCTCCCCATGGGCAACCAGCTTTTCTGTATCGGCAAGCTGGGCCTCGCGGCGCTGAGCGAGGGCATCGTCGAGCGCGGTCAGCCGTTGGCCGAGTAGCTCGCTGGCCTGCGCTTCACGTGTGTCGAATTCTGCCTGGCGTTGTTCAATCGCCTCTGCAAACCTCAGATCGCGTTCGGCAAGCCGTGCGTCGATCCGGCCCGCTTCCTCGGTGATCGATGCGATCCGTTCGCGCGCAGCGGCAATGGCACGGGCTTCGGTCTGTTCCACCAGAGCGAGCCGCGAAGCGACATCCTGTTCGAGCGCTTCGAGCTCGGCACGCATCTGCTGGCGCGCGATTTCCTCGCCCTCGCGCAGACGTTCGGCAGCGGCGGCGATATCGGTTTCGAGCTGGTTCGTCTGTGCGCGCATGGCTTCCAGCGCGGCGGTTTCCATCGCTTCGATCCGCTCGCGATAGGCAATGGTTTCGCCCTGCAAAGCAGTGAAGCGGTTAATCACGAGGGAGTCGATCCGGGCGACTTGCGCCTCGAAGCCGTCAAGCTTTTCGCCAATGGTGGCGCTGAGTCCCTGGACCCGGGTTTCGCTCGCGCTGCCGAGCTGGCCCAACCTTTCAAAACCCTCGGTCAATCGTTCAAGCTGGCTTTGCGCATTGTTGCCTGCGCCGCCGATCTGGTTGGCGACGTCGCGCGCGGCATTGGCGATTACCGGCAGATCGTCGCGGAGCCGGTTCATGTTGCCCAGTGCCGTCTCGCTGGTGGTGCCGATGGCTTCGACCTGCGCGCCGTTGGTGGTGATAAGTTGCTGCAATTCGGTCGCATGGGTTGAAATCCGCTCTGCCGCGATCCGGCCCAGCGCCTCGAGATCGCGCGACTGCGCGGCGAGGAATTCGCGCGCGAGGCTGAGCTCGCGATTGACCACCTTGAGCCGTCCTTCAAGCTCGGCGCTCTCGCGGCTGAGCAGCGCTGCACTGGCGGCAAAGCGGCTTGCCTCGGCGCGAGAGGAGCGCATCGCCAGCAGCCAGGCAATCGCGATCAGCGCGACGGGCACCGACCATTGCACGATCCAACCGGCCCACGCGGCAGGCGGCGCTCCGGCGATGACCTCGGCACTGATGGTCCAGCCGAAAAAGCCGGTCCATCCGCCAATCGCCAACAGCGCAAGGGCAGGGGCCAGCCATCCGAAACGCGGTACGGTCGAGACAGCCGTTTCACTATCGTCCCATGCCTCGTCCAGCAGCATTTCGCCGTTGTCATCGGACGCTTCAGGCGAACCTGTATCCTCCGCCGGAACCATGTCCCCCGCGTCATCCGCGCCGCCCTTGCGCCCCAAAGCGCGCATTTGATGCCGTCCTGCCATGACCCCTCATACCACAGCCGGAATCGCGATAAACCCTGCTTTAACCTTGTTGGTGTTATCCGCTTGCCGATGGCCTACGACAACGGAGCTCTCGACGCGACCCTGGCGGCAGCAGCCGGCGATGATGCCGTGCTGATGCGCGAGTTGCGCGGGGCGTTTCTGGAAAGCGCCGTTCGCCAGCTCGATTTGCTCAAGCGGGCGCGCTGCGATGGCAACTGGAATGTCGCGGCCATGCGCCTGAAGGGGCTGGCTGCGAGCTTCCATGCGGAAGAATTGCTTGCGGCTGCCGAACAGGCGCTGAATTCCGCGCCGGGCGAGCCGATGGCGATCCGTCAGATCGAGGCTGTGCTGATGCGGTTTACCGGCACGATGCAACGCTGATCGGGTGGACTGGTCGCTAATCCGGGCAAAGTCCCGGCCTGTAGCTTGAAGCGCAGGCACTAAACCGCCAATCCCGCTGCATCAGACCCCTTGTGAAAGGCGGCCACGATGCGCACGGCCTTGATTGCGGCCCTGAAACGAACCGCCAACGGTGCCCTGCGCGCCGAACTTCCGCTTGCCGGGCGCTCGGTGCTGGCGCGCCAGGTCGACGTGTTGCGTGCACAGGGCTGCGAACGGATTTTGTGCCTGTGCGGCCGGGTCGATGGTGAGGTGCTCAGGGTGCAACAGGCGGTCGAGGCCTCGGACGGCACGTTTCAGGCCCTGCGCGGGTTTCTCCATTTGCCGGCGCTGGTACGCGCCGACGATGATCTGATAATCCTCGCCGATGGGGTGCTGCCAGATCCCGAACTTGTCCGCGCCCTGTTTCCAGGTGGTGCGCAGCCGCCGCGCTTCGTGGCGGCGCTGCCGTCGGACAGCCCGCTGGTTGCACACCATCCGGATGACTTCGAGCGCATTGATGCACGGCATCACTGGGCCGGCCTGCTGGCGATGCGCGGCGCGCCAGTGCAGCAACTGGCTGATTTTCCGCCTGATGCCGATGCGGTCTCGCTGCTTCTGCGTCTGGCCCTTCAGGCCGGAACGCCGTGCCGCGCGCTGTCCGGCACCGATCCTGCCTGCGAGGCATGGCTGCTCGCCGATGATCCGGACACGCTGGCTTTGCAGGAACAGGCGCTGATCAAGCGCGCGGCCGGCCATGCAGATTGGCGGGCACCGATGATGGCGCTGGCAAACCGATTGGTCGAAAAGCTGATGCCGCGCGCTTTGTCGCAAGGCGCCTTGGTTGGCGCGGCTGCATCGATTCTGTTTCTGACATTGGGCGTACTTGCCGCCGCATGGGGCGCTGCGGCAGGCGGGCTGGCACTTGTCGCGTGCGGGGCCTTTGTCGCGAACATGGCTGGGGCATATGCGCGGCTGCGGCGGCTGCTGCTGGGCGAGGGGCCATCGCCCGTTGCCGTGGCACGTTTGGTCTGGGCGGTGGACGGGCTGACGGCGCTGGCTCTGCTGCTCGCGCTTGCGCCGTGGCCAGTGATCTCGCCGCTTGCTGCACTCGGGCCGCTGGCAGTCGGCCTGACCCGGCTCGCAGCGCGAGGGCGGGAAGGAATGTTCGCTGTCACCCTTTCCGATCGCACCACCGTGCTGGCAGGCTTTGCGATCGCCAGCCTTGCCGGTTTCCTGCCACAGGCGCTGGCAATGTTCTGTCTTGGGGTTCTTGCAGCTTTGATGCTGCGCGCCGAGCCGGATTGAACTAACGCGGATTTAACTATGCGCACGCTATGCGCGCATGATGGGCGACAAAGCGATGGACTTTGCTGGCGACGGACTGGTCGAGGCGATCCTACGGGATCAACTCGTGCGCGAGGAGCGTGCGCTGGGCTCGGTTGTGCCGGTGCTGCACCATCTGCTGGCCAGCGAGGGTCAGACGCTGGTGAGCGAAGCTGTTCTGGCGCGGGTGCGCGGGATGCTGGCGGATCTTGCTGCACAGTTGCTGGCCGCGGCCGATGGGCGCGATGCGGCGCTGCGGTTTTCGGGTGAGAGCGATCATGCCGCCCGCGATGCGCTGGGCGATACACTGGCGGGGGATCCGGCGTTGCTTTCATTCTGTCATGCCCTTGCGACAGAAAGCCAGATTGCCCAGCGGCTGCAACAAGGCAGCGGGATCGATCCGGTGCTGAGCCCGCTGCTACAGGAACTCATCGCTTCCGATGAACCGGAAATTGCCGAACTGGCGATGAACATGCTCGCCGCGCAATCGCGCTTCATCCAGAGCCAGCGGCGCATGGCGCTGCCGCTTGGCGAACTTCCGGCCGAGCTGTTTCATTCGCTGCTCGCCGGCCCCGCCCGGCAGGTGAATGATGCCGCTGGCATTGCACGACTTCAACACACCTATGACGAGGGCATGAGCCGGCTTGGCCTGCTGGCCCGACTTGTTTCCGCCATGCGCCGCGGGGCGGTGGCGGCACTCGCGCTCGATCATGCCGGGCTCGCGCTGTTCGCCAGCGCGCTTGCGGCCCTTGCCCGACAGCCGCGTGAGGCAACCGTGATCGCCTGCCATGAAGGCCAAAGCGCGAGGCTTGTGCTGGGCTTGCGCGCTGCGGGACTCGGGCAGGAGGCGATCAAGCGGCAAATCCTGCTGATCGAACCTTCCGCGCGCAGAGCACCGAGCATTGGCAATGTCTCTCCCGAGCAGGCACGCCAGTTGCTGGCTGCGGGCGCGGGCTGAATGAACAGCATGGACCGCCGCGATACCCTGCTTGGCGCCCGCGGGCTCACCGATGCGGCAGATCGCCTGATCAGCGCCGACGAGGCGCTGGCCGATTTGCAACAGCGCTGCGGGGGGCGGATGCCCGGAACGCTGGCCGTCCCCGAATTGCTGGCTCTGGTACGGCAGGGGCGCTGTATGGGCCTCAGGATCGCGCGCGAATTTGCTGCTTTCGATGGCGAGGCGCAGGTCAGCGGCTTTGTCCGCATTCATCCGCTGGGTGAGGCCGGTGGCGGCGGCTGCGAGTTGCTGATCGAAAACTGGCAGCGGAGCGCGGCTTCACCATCACAGGGCCGGGAATTTGCCGAGCGGCTTGATGCCATCGATCGTGCCACCGCTGAAGTCAGCGCCCGGCTCGATGCCCGTCAGCGCGTGCAGGTGCTGAGCGCGCTCGCATCCGACGCAGCCAGTCTGCAAACGGCAGCGATGGCGGCACCGGGCGCGGTATGGAGCGATCTTGTCGCTCTTACGGGAATCGCTCATCAGCAACCGCTGCACTGGCGGCTGCTCGATGGCGCAGCCTGCCAATTTGCCGGATCGCAGCGTCACTGGCGTGTGCGGTTGATCCCCTTGGGGCCCGATCCGCAGGTGCCCACGGGCTTCGAACTCCTGCTGATTGCCGACGAGCCGCTGTTGGCCGACGGGGCAGACGATGAAGATGGGCAGCGCAAGGAGACCGCCCCGACCCGCCTGATCGGCAGCGCGCTGGCTCCGGTGCTGCGCAAGCCGGTCGCGCGGATTATCGCCAATGCCGAGACCATCCGCGCGCGGCTCGCCGGGCCCTTGCGCGATGAATACAGCGATTATGCTGGCACCATCGCCAGCGCCGGTCAGCACCTTGCGGCGATGCTGGATGACCTTTCCGATCTCGAAGTGGTTGAAACGCCGGGTTTTGCGACGGTGCGCGAACGGGTCGATCTGGTGGATGCGGCGGGACGCGCAGCCGGTATCCTCGGCGTGCGGGCGCAGAACCGCGAGATCAAGCTGATCGTTGCGGGCGATCGCGGCGCGGCGATGGCGCTGGCCGAGTTTCGGCGGGTGTTGCAGATCCTGATCAACCTGATCGGCAATGCGATTGCCTATTCGCCGGCCGGCAGCACGGTGACGATCACTGCCAGTGCTGTGGACGAGCGCCGCGTGGCTGTCAGCGTCGCCGATGAAGGGCCGGGCGTCACACCCGAGCAGGCGCAGCGCATCTTCGAGAAGTTCGAACGCTTGGGACGTGACAATGACGGCGGCAAGGATGGCGGTTCGGGCCTGGGCCTCTATATCTCGCACCGCCTTGCCGCGGCGATGGACGGCAGCCTGACGGTAGCGAGCGCCGATGGCGGCGGGGCGGTGTTCAGGCTGGAACTGCCCGCTGCGTAACGCGCCCTAATTGCCGATGGCTTCGAATTCTTCTTCGGAAAAGGAGAATGTGCATTCGATCTTTGGCTCATATTCCGCTGATGATTCTGCAAGCGGAAGTCTCTGATATTTCAGGACACCTCCTCCTTCCGGGCGTGCCTTTTCCGCACGGTAGCAAGTCTCAAGCGCGGTGCATCCGCCCAGTCCCCACTCCACCGACTGTCTTATCTTCTCGTCGTTAGTGGGTGCCATTGCGAATTTTGCCGAAAATACAATTGTATATTGTCGTTGAACATTAATGAGAGGATGGGGTGGAAGGACCTTAAGGTTCAATCCTTCTGGCTTGATGCCAAAGACCGAGGTGTCGCCGGGTGCGAATTCGATCATCTCACCTTCACCATGCAGGCCGGGGAAAGGTTTGACCGGAGTCTGGCTCAGCACCTCGAGCGATCCCATCGCCATCATCGTGTCGCGATAGGGCAGATCGCATTGGAACGCCTTCGCCGCGTCCTGTGCCTGAGCCGTTCCGGCAATCGAAAGTGACGCAAATGCAGCGGCATAAGCCAAGGTGTTCATGCTATCCCCCCAAAAGCATAGCGACCGTGGCGACCATAGACCTAACGGGGGCGCTGGCCAAGCCTGCTTGCGCCCCACATCACAAGCGCTCCACCCACTGCGGTAAGCGCGCCGTAGAGTGCCCATTCGGAGCTTGCCAGCATGAAGCTGCCTGCGGGCCAGTTGAGCAGGCCCAGCCCCTGCAAGGCCCACATGATGCCGAACGCGATCAGCAAACCACCGAACGCCTTCAGCACCATCCGGAACATCGCCGCAATGGCCTTAACGCTTGTCCAGCGGCACGTAGTCGCGCTGGGTCGGGCCGGTGTAGAGCTGGCGCGGACGACCGATTTTCTGGCCAGGGTCGGAAATCATCTCGTTCCATTGCGCCACCCAGCCGACGGTGCGGGCGAGGGCGAACAGCGCGGTGAACATGGTGGTCGGGAAACCGATCGCCGACAGGATGATGCCCGAATAGAAATCGACGTTCGGGAACAGCTTCTTCTCGATGAAATAGGGATCATTGAGCGCCAGTTCTTCCAGCCGCAGCGCGGTTTCGAACAAGGGATCATCGACCTTCAGCGCATCGAACACTTCGCGCACGGTCTTCTGCATCACCGCAGCGCGCGGGTCGTAGTTCTTGTAGACCCGGTGGCCAAAGCCCATCAGGCGGAACGGATCGTTCTTGTCCTTGGCCCGCTCGATATAGTGCGGGATCCGGTCCGGCGTGCCGATCTCGCGCAGCATGTTGAGTGCGGCTTCGTTGGCGCCGCCATGCGCCGGACCCCACAGGCAGGCAATGCCCGCTGCAATGCAGGCAAACGGGTTCGCGCCCGAAGATCCAGCCAGACGCACTGTCGAGGTCGAGGCGTTCTGTTCATGGTCGGCATGGAGGATGAATATCCGGTCCATCGCGCGTTCCACCGCCGGGATCACCTCATATTCCTCGGCCGGAACGCCGAAGGTCATCCGCAGGAAATTGCCGGTATAGGACAACGAGTTGTCGGGATACATGAAGGGCTGCCCGACCGCATACTTGTACGCCATCGCCGCAATCGTCGGCATTTTGGCGATCAAGCGGTGCGAGCTGATTTTGCGGTGTTCGGGATCGGAAATGTCGGTGCTGTCATGATAAAACGCCGACAATGCGCCGACCACACCGCACATGATCGCCATCGGGTGCGCATCGCGGCGGAACCCGCGGTAAAAGGTCATCAGCTGTTCGTGCAGCATCGTATGGCGTGTGATGGTGTAGTTGAAGTCTTCAAACTCTTCCTTGCTCGGCAATTCGCCATTGAGCAGGAGGTAGCTGACTTCCATGAAGCTGGAATGTTCGGCAAGCTGGCCGATCGGATAGCCGCGGTGCAGCAGCACGCCCTCGTCACCGTCGATATAGGTCAGCGCGCTTTCGCAAGATGCGGTCGAGGTGAACCCGGGGTCGAAAGTGAAGGCACCCGTCTGTGCATAGAGCTTGCGGATATCGACCACATCCGGGCCGGTGCTGCCTTCGAGCACGGGATACTCAAAGGTCTTGCCGCCCAGTTCAAGTTTCGCCGACTTGTCTGCCAAGGTCTGTCTCCTGTCCAATTACCCTGCCTGGTCCCGCGCTTACGCAGCCTGATCGTCAAGCCGGGCCAGAGCTTCTTCCCGTCCCAGAAGGACCAGAACATCGAAAATACCGGGTGATGTGGTCGTCCCGGTCAGCGCCGCGCGCATTGGCTGCGCCAGCTTGCCGAGGCCCAATCCCAGTTCCTCCGCGAGCGCCTTCGTAGTGGCTTCGAGTGCCTCGCTTGTCCAGTCACTTTCCGCAGCCAGCCGCTCGCAAATTTTGCGCAAGGTGATGCGCGCATCGTCATCGAGCAACTGGGCGGCTTTCTCGGTCAATTCGAGCGGGCGCCTTGCGAAAAGGAATGCTGCACCGTCAGTCACTTCATTGAGGTTCCTCGCGCGGACTTTAAGCACCGGCATGGCGCGCGTCAGCAGGTCTTCGTCAGCCGCATCGCCGATCCGTGCCGCCACCAGCGCCGCAAGTCGCGCGTCATCGGCCTCACGCAGGTAATGGCCGTTCAGGTTCTCGAGCTTTTTCATGTCGAAGCGCGAAGGGCTTTTGCCCACACCATCGAGATCGAACAGCTCGACCGCCTCGTTACGCGTGATTTCCTCGCGGTCGCCATGGCCCCAGCCGAGCCGCAGCAGGTAATTGAACAAAGCCTCGGGCAGAATGCCGAACTCGTCGCGGTAGGCCTCCACGCCGAGCGCGCCGTGGCGCTTGGACAGCTTTGCACCGTCCGCGCCGTGGATCAGCGGGATGTGGGCATAGACCGGATCGGGCCACTTGCCTTCGATGTCATTCATCGCACGGATGATCGGCAACTGGCGGAAGGCGTTGTTGAGGTGATCATCGCCGCGGATCACGTGGGTCACGCCCATGTCGTGATCGTCAACCACCACCGCCAGCATATAGGTCGGCGTGCCGTCGGCGCGCAGGATGATGTAATCGTCGATTTCCTCGTTCTTTACCGTCACCGCGCCCTGCACCCGGTCATGGATGGTGGTTTCGCCTTCATTGGGCGTTTTGAGCCGGATGGTGAAGGGCGCGCCTTCGGGCGCTTGCGAAGGATCGCGGTCGCGCCAGCGCCCGTCATAGCGCAGCGGTTTCTTGAGCGCGCGCTGTTCCTCGCGCATCGCTTCGAGTTCCTGCGGGCTGGCGAAGCATTTGTAGGCATGGCCCGCCGCGAGAAGTTGCCACGCCACTTCGGCATGGCGCTCTGCACGGTCCGACTGGAACAGCGGCGGCGCGTCATAGTCGAGCCCGAGCCAGTCCAGCCCTTCGATAATCGCGTCGATTGCGTTCTGGGTGGAACGCTTGTGATCGGTATCCTCGATCCTCAGCAGCGTGCGGCCGCCATGGTGCCGGGCATAAAGCCAGTTGAACAGCGCGGTCCGTGCGCCGCCGATATGCAGGAAGCCGGTGGGCGAAGGAGCGAACCGGGTAACGACCTGTGCGGCGTCCTGATCCCCGATCGCGCTGGTTTCGCTTGCCATGGAGTGTATATTCCTGTTCACTTTGAGCGGCTTGGGCGCTGGCTTGTACTGGAGCCGGGCAGGTCGGGGGACGAGCCGATGCGCGATATGCCGATCATTCCGATGGGGGACGATCCCGGCAGCGCGTCTGCCGCAAGCGTCGTATCGGCGCGGCCTTGGCAAAGCGGGCGCGGAATGTCCAGCACCGGCAAAGGCGCGGTCGGCAGGTTGGCAGATGCAGCGGACCGATTTCTCGCCGATGCAGGGTTTGATCGTGCGCCGTGGCTGGCAGTGTTGTTCATGGCCGGCATCATGGCCTGGTTCGCGCTTCCGGGGACGTGGCATTGGCTGGCGGCCATGGCGGCGGGGGGCGGATTGGCCGCTGCGGGGGCGGCATTGACAACGACACAGGGCGACACCCGCATCCACCTGCGTCTAGCAGCGATAGCCTGCGGCCTCGTATTCGCAGCGGGGGTGGCGGTGATCTGGGTGCGATCTGAAGTCATCGGCGCTGATCCGATTGCTCGCCCTCAAGTTGCGCTGCTGATCGGCCATGTGCTCGAGCGGGAGGACCAGCCTGCCCAGAACCGCATCCGTCTGACGCTCGCCGTTCGCGGTGTCGACGGACCCGAAGCGCGTAAGGTGCGGATCAATGTACCGATGGAGGCGCTTGCCGGACCTGCGGGGAATGCTGCACCGGAGGAAGGCGCTCTGGCCGAGGGGGCCGTGGTGCGGCTTCGGGCGCGGCTGATGCCGCCCGCAAGCCCCATGCTGCCGGGCGCCTACAATTTTGCCCGTGCCGCATGGTTCATGGGATTGGCGGCAACGGGCAGCGCTGTCGGCCCGGTCGAGCTTGTCCGAGGCGCGCCGACAAGCGGGGGGATTGCGACGATCCAGCGGGCTTTGTCGGTCCATGTCCGCACGCGGGTGGACGGGTCGGCGGGAACTATCGCGGCGGCCTTTGCCAGTGGCGACCGCGGCGGCATTGCCCGTGCCGATGAAGAGGCGATGCGCGATGCCGGGCTCACCCATCTCCTGTCGATCAGCGGGCTGCATGTCAGCGCGGTGATTGCGGCAGCCTATTTTGCGGTGCTGAAATTGCTTGCGCTTTGGCCCGCGCTGGCTCTGCGGGTGCGCCTGCCGGTAGTGGCGGCAGCCGGCGGCGCATTGGCAGGGGTCGGTTACACCTTGCTGACCGGAGCCGAGGTGCCGACGGTCAGAAGCTGCGTCGCCGCCATGCTCGTGCTGATCGCCCTGGCGCTGGGCCGTGACGCCTTGTCGCTGAGGATGGTGGCGGTGGCGGCAGGGTTTGTGCTGCTATTGTGGCCCGAGAGCGCCATAGGGCCCAGTTTCCAGATGAGTTTCAGCGCAGTACTGGCGATTATTGCGCTTTCTTCCAGTGCGCCGGTGCGGGCTTTCCTGGCCGCCCGCGAGGAACCGTGGTGGACACGGTTCGGTCGGCGGGTGGTGATGCTGTTTGTCACCGGCGTGGTGATCGAACTGGCATTGATGCCGGTGGTGTTGTTTCATTTTCACCGTGCCGGCCTTTATGGTGCACTGGCCAATGTGGTCGCGATCCCGCTGGTCACTTTTGTCTCGATGCCGCTGATCGCGTTGGGTCTGCTGTTCGACCTTGCAGACGCAGGCGCGCCGTTCTGGTGGCTGGTAGAGCAGTCGCTAGATTTGCTGCTGGGGATCGCGCACATCACAGCGAGCCAGCCGGGAGCGGTGAAGCTGATGCCGCAGATCGGCTATCCTGCGATTGCGCTGTTTGCGGCGGGAGGGCTTTGGCTGGCGCTGTGGAGCGGACGGGCGCGGCTTTTCGGGCTGGTCCCCGTGACGGTCGCAAGCCTGATGACGGTGCTGACCCCGGTGCCCGATCTGCTGGTGTCTGCCGACGGCCGGCAGGTGGGCATCACCATCACCCGAGCCGATGGCGAGCGACGGTTGCTGTCCTTGCGCGACAGCCGCTCGTCCTATGCGCGTGACAATCTGATCGAACTGGCGGGGGTCAAGGGCGATCCGCTGCCGCTTGCCGAGTGGCCCGGTGCCCGCTGTTCGAGCGCTTTCTGCACGCTGGTGATCGAACGCGCCGGGCGCGACTGGGCAATCCTGATGGCACGCAGCCGTGATCTGGTGGAAGAGCGGGCGCTGGCCAGTGCCTGCGCCAAGGCCGATATCGTGATCGCCGACCGCTTTCTGCCGCGTTCGTGCCGGCCACGCTGGCTCAAGGCCGACCGGCGGTTGCTGACGCGGACTGGCGGCCTCTCGATCGATCTCGAAGCCCAGACGATCACCACCGTTGCCGATCGCGAGGGCCGCCATGGCTGGTGGCGCGGGGGAGGCTAGCCAGGCCTGTCCCGCGCGCCGCCTGAGGTTTAGTGATAGCGGCGCAGCAATCCGGCGAGTTTGCCCTGCACCTGCACTTCGTCGGGCCGGTAAACCTGTGCTTCGTAGGCCGCATTGGCCGGATCGAGCCGAACCAGCCCGCCATCCTTGCGCAGATATTTGAGCGTTGCTTCCTCGCCGCGCACAAGCGCCACCACGATTTCGCCGTCGCGGGCGGTATCGGTGCGGCGCACCAGAGCGAAATCACCATCGAAAATCCCGGCCTCGATCATCGAATCGCCCGACACTTCGAGCGCGTAATGCTCGCCGGGGCCAAGCAGGGCTGCAGGAACGGGCAAGGTGCTCTGCCCTTCGAGAGCTTCGATCGGGGCGCCCGCGGCAATCCGGCCATGCAGCGGCAGTTCGATCACGTCATTGGCCGGTTCCGGCGCGGTGCGGACCGCAGGCGCAGCAGCCGCCAGCGCGACGACATTGCCGCCCGCGTTGCGCACCGGGGTTGCATCCTCGGGCTGGCGGATCACCTCCAACGCGCGGGCCCGATTGGGCAGGCGGCGCAGGAATCCGCGTTCTTCCAGCGCCGAGATCAGCCGGTGCACGCCCGACTTGCTCTTCAGATCGAGCGCTTCCTTCATTTCCTCGAAACTGGGTGAGATGCCGGTTTCTTCCAATCGCTGCTGGATGAAACGGATCAACTCGTGCTGCTTTGCCGTCAGCATTGATCAAATCTCCTATGGTCGCACCCACACCTGCCCTGACGGGCAAGCATGCCAATCTCTTGTGTGCGCCAAGTGGCACCGATTGGTGCGTTGAGTGCACGCCCGCGCAACAATAAGGTGAACGGACGAGGAACAATTAGGCAACCATAATCCCGGAGTCAAGCGCGCTGCGCCCGCAACCCGCGCAATTCAGCCATTCCGGAGGTGGAACACGGGCAAGGGTTCGCCAGTGACGACCGCCGCCGCGCCCGCCGCACGATCGATCAGGCAATTGGCAGCGGCAAGCGCGGTCAGCGCGCTTGAATCCTGCGATCCGGCGAGCTGCACGGTTTGCCCATCTGTCACCGCGCGCAGGAATTCGCGCCGCTTGCCGACGACGGGCAGGGGTTGGCCGGCGGGCAAGGTGATGCTGCGGGGCAGGGGCGCGGGGTCGCCCAGCGCCGCGCGCACCAATGGCAGGGCAAACAGGAAGGCTGTGACAAAGCTCGACACCGGATTGCCGGGCAGGCCAAGGATGACCTGCGCCCCGCGCGTCGCCACCAGCAGCGGTTTGCCCGGTTTGATTGCGACCTTCCAGAAAGCGGTCTGCGCGCCCCAGTCGGCCAGTGCGGGCTTGATCAGGTCGTGATCGCCCACCGATGCCCCGCCCGAGGTGATCACGATATCCGCGCTTTCGGCCTCGGCCAGCGCCGCGGCGAGCGCGGCCATATCATCCCGCACGGGGCCAAGGCGCAGCACCTCGCAGCCGAGCGGGGCGAGCATCGCGGCTATCATCGCGCCATTGCTGGCGGGGATCTGGTGGGGCGCGCAATTGGCCGGATCGGCGCTGAGTTCATCGCCGCTATCCATCACCGCCACCCGCACCGGGCGAACGGTGGTTGCCTGCCGATGCCCGGCGGCAAGCACGAGCGCAATCCGTCCCGCGGTCAGCCGCGTGCCACGCGTCAGCAGCAGATCGCCCGTGGTGAAATCAAACCCGCGCGCGCGGATATGGCGCCCAGGCGCGGGTCGTTCGGTCGCGGTGACACTGTTGCCCGCGCGCGCCGCGTCTTCCTGTAACAGTACGCAGGTTGCACCGGGGGGCACAATCGCGCCGGTCGATATGCGGACGCATTCTCCTGCACCCACGGTACCGCCAAAGGGCGCTCCGGCGCGGCTCTCGCCCACCAGCGTCCATGGGCCGTGTCCGGGGGCAAGCGCATAGCCATCCATCGCGGACAGATCGGCCGGAGGCTGGGTGCGCGCGGCGCGGATATCCTCGGCAAGGTAACGGCCCGACATCGCGGCGACCGGGACACTTTCGAGCCGGAGCACCGGGGCCAGGGCGAGCAGCCGGGCCTGCGCTTCCTCGAGGCCGAGCAGCTCGCTCAAACCGCGTCGACCTTCCAGTCGCCCGACTTGCCGCCGGTCTTTTCGATCAGGCGGACCTGCGAAATGACCATGCCCTTGTCGATTGCCTTGGCCATGTCGTAAATTGTCAGGAGTGCGATGGAAGCAGCTGTCATCGCTTCCATTTCCACGCCGGTCCGCCCTGTCAGGGATGCTGTCGCCGTAACCCGGATCGCACTTGCCCCTTTGGCGTCCTCATAGCTGAAATCCACGTTCACAGCCTCAAGGCCGAGCGGATGGCATAGCGGGATCAGATCGCCGGTACGTTTGGCGGCCATGATCCCGGCGATGCGCGCCGTGCCCAGCACATCGCCCTTGGGCGCATTGCCTGCGCGAATTGCCGCCATGGCGTCAGCCGACATGATGATGATCCCGGAAGCAACCGCGCGGCGCGGTGTCGCAGGCTTGCCACCGACATCGACCATGCGCGCGGCGCCATTGTCGTCGAGATGGGTGAGTCGGGAATCGTTTTCGTTCATCCTGAAGCCCGCAAAGCTTTCCGAACCGGCGTGTTGGAGACACATGAGACACTGTTCAGGGGAAGAAAATCCGCCCGGTCGCCAATGGGCGAAAGGCGCGTGGGCAGGAAGGGCATTGGCACGGTCATAGCCGGGGTCTTGCCCGAATTTGCCATTGTAGGACAGCCAGCGATTTGATCAGGCCGCGATTTGATCAGGTTCAGCCTTCGAGCAGGTTGCGCGTGGCGGCCGCGATGTCGGGCAGGCGCATCAGGCTTTCGCCGACGAGGAAGGTGCGGACACCTGCGCGTTCGAGCCGGTTGAGATCGGCATGCGTGTTGATCCCGCTTTCGCCCACCAGCAAGGTGTCTTCGGGCGCGAGCGGGGCGAGCCGTTCGCTGACGGAAAGCGAGGTGGTGAAGGTTTTCAGGTCGCGATTATTGACCCCGATCAGGCGCGATCTGAGCACGCGCGCGGCGCGTTCCAGTTCGGCCTCGTCATGGACCTCGACCAGCACATCCATGCCCTGTTCGGCGGCGGCGGCCTCGATCTCGGCCATCAGGCTGTTTTCCAGCGCGGCGACGATGATCAGGATCGCATCGGCCCCGATCGCGCGCGCTTCACGGCATTGCCACGGATCGACCATGAAATCCTTGCGCAAGACCGGCAGGGCGCAGGCGGCGCGGGCCTGCACCAGATAATCCTCGTGCCCCTGAAAAAAAGGCGCGTCGGTCAGCACCGAAAGACACACCGCGCCACCCGCTTCATAGGCGGCAGCATGTTCGGCGGGGCGGAAATCCGCGCGGATCAGGCCTTTGGAGGGGCTCGCCTTCTTGATTTCGGCAATCAGCGCATAGGAGCCGCTCGCGGCGCGGGTGCGCAGCGCGGCCTCGAACCCGCGCGGCGGGGTCTGGACGCGTGCGGCGGCGGCGAGTTGCGCTTCGCTGATGGCACGTTTGCGGGCTGTCACGATTTCGCGCTTGGCGGTGCAGATTTCCTCGAGCTTGTTCATTGTCTCACTTCGTTGGCGGATTAACGGGCCAGCGCAATCCATTGTTCGAGCAGCGCCATTGCCCGCCCGGAATCGAGCGCCTCGGCCGCCATTGCGGCCCGTTCGTGCCAGTCGCTTCCGCGGCCCGCGACCAGCAAGGCGCCCGCCGCGTTGAACAATACCGCATCGCGATAGGGACCGGGCGCGCCCATCAACAGCGCCTTGAGCGCGGCTGCGTTGTGCCGCGCATCATCGCCGCGGATCGCCTCGATCGGGGCATGGGGCAGGCCCGCCGCGCGCGCATCGACCCGTTCCATTTTGAACGCATTGCCCGTCACAACCGCGACTTCGTTCCCCCCGGCCAGGCTCAACTCGTCAAGCCCCTCATCGCCCGAGACAATCAGCGATCTGCCGGTGCCGAGCCGCGCCATCGCGCCCGCATAGATCGGCACGTAGGCGGGGCGGGCAATGCCGATCAGCTGACTTGTGACACGCGCGGGGTTGGACAGCGGCCCCATCAGGTTGAAGATCGTGCGCTGGCCGATCCTGACGCGGATGGGCTGGATCCGCGCCATTGCGGGATGGTGGTTCTTGGCGAACAGGAAGCAGATGCCGATTGCGGCAAGGGTCTTTTCGGCGGTGCGCCCGGCGGCGTCCATGTCGAGCCCCAGTGCCTCCAGCGTATCGGCCGCGCCTGCCTTGGAGCTGGCCGCGCGGTTGCCGTGCTTGGCGACCGGCACGCCGCAGGCCGCGACCACGAGGCTGACGGCGGTGGAGACATTGAGCGTGTGGTGCCCGTCGCCTCCGGTGCCGCAGACGTCGATCGCGTCGTCGGGCGCTTCAATCGGGATCAATCGCGCCCGCAGCGCTCGCGCCGCACCGGCGATTTCGTCGGCTGTCTCGCCGCGTGCGGACAGATCGACAAGGAAGCGCGCAATCTCTTCTTCGCTGGGCGCCCCGTCGAGCAGCACGCCGAAGGCAGCCTCGGCCTCGATCTCGCTCATCGGCGCGGCGATTTGCGGCAGCGCGCTCATGGCTTCAGCCTGTCGGGGAGGACGGGGTCGATCCCGCATAGCGCCAGAAAATTGGCAAGCAGCGCATGGCCATGCTCGGTGGCGATACTTTCCGGGTGGAACTGCACCGAATGGATCGGCAGGTCATGATGCCGGAAGCCCATCACGCTTGCATGATCCGCGCCCGGCGTTTGTGCATGGGCATTGGCGATCAGCACATCGGGAAGGTCTACCACCTCAAGGCTGTGATAGCGTGTGGCGATGAAGGGCGAGGGCAGGCCGGCAAATACCCCGCTCGCGTCATGCGTGACCGGAGACGTCTTGCCATGCATCAGCCCGCCGCGCTGCACCCGCCCGCCGAAGTGCTGGCCGATCGCCTGATGACCGAGACACACGCCCATCAAGGGTTTCCGCGCATCCGCGCAGGCGGCGACCAGATCAAGGCTGATGCCCGCCTCGTTCGGCGTGCAGGGGCCGGGCGAGATGAGGAAACCGGCCGCATTGGTTTGCAAGGCTTCGGCCGCTGTCAGCGCATCATTTCGTTCGACGCGAACCTCGGCCCCCAGTTCCATCAGGTAATGGACGAGGTTGAAGGTGAAGCTGTCGTAATTGTCGATGACGAGGATTGCGCCTGAAGAAGTCATTGCGCCGCTCCCTGGTGTTTGGTCACGACAATGATCGGCCCGGTGCGGCCCCCATCCATGCGCCCACCCTGCTGCCCGCTGGCCGGATCCCATAGCGCCGCGGCCGGACCATCCAGATAGAGCGCATTGGCCACCTTCAATTCGTCGCGGAAATAGCGCGCCAACTGGCCGAAACTCAGCGGCGCATCGGCAATGACGAAATGGGCACGCCCCGTGCCGTCCACGCCCACGCCGTTACGGATCGCACGCGAGGGGCCGTTGTCCTGAATATCGGGGTGCAGCTTGCCCGCGATCACCAGCATCGGGCCGGACTGCGTGCCGAATTCGGGCCGTTCGCCGACCGTGGCAAAAAAGGAATCGCTCGCCAGTACCCGCCACGTGGCGCCGGTGCCGAAGAACACCCCGTTGGGTTTCATGTAGAAATTGCCCTCTCCGTCGCCACGATCCAGATCCGACAAGCGCTCGCCGTTTTCGACGTAATAGCCCACGGCTTTCAGATCATCGCCATAGGCCCCGCCGTTCATGGCAAAAGCAATGGTGCCGGCATCGGCGCTGGCGGCAAAGGCGCTCATCGAACCATAGGGCTGCCCGCCTGCGGGCGCGTTGACCATCGCGATCCGGTGCGCGGCCGGATCGGCAATGCAATGGCTCAGCGGCACGTCTTCGAATATCGCCGCGCGGCAGGCCGAATCCACCGCCGTAATGCTCGGGGCAGGTGAGGGGGCTGCGACCTGCTCTGCCGGCGTTGTTCCGTCAAGGTTGGCGCGTACCACCGGCTCGCCCGCAGGCGGCTCTGAACAGGCGGTAAGAGCCATCAGCAGGCCCGCGGCAATGGCGCCCGTGCGCGTCATTGCCCATACCCCGGCTCGCCCGCCACCCGCACCGCCTCACGCGCGGCGGCGATCAACGCGCCGGCCTTGGCGCGGCATTCGGCGAGTTCGTAATCGGGGTCGGAATCGGCGACGATCCCGGCGCCGGCCTGCACGTGCATCACCCCGTCCTTCACCACCGCGGTGCGCAGAACGATGCACGAATCGAGGCTGCCATCGGGCGCGAAATAGCCCACCCCGCCGGCATAGGCCCCGCGGGCTTCAGGCTCCAGTTCGGCGATGATCTGGCAAGCGCGGATTTTTGGCGCGCCGGAGACGGTGCCTGCCGGAAAGCCTGCAAACAACGCATCGAGCGCGTCTTGCGACGGATCAAGCTGTCCCACCACATTGCTGACGATGTGCATCACATGACTGTAGCGTTCGACGGTGAAGCTGTCGGTGACCTCCACCGTACCCGCCGCCGCGACCCGGCCCACATCATTGCGCCCCAGATCGAGCAGCATCAGGTGCTCGGCACGTTCCTTGGGATCGGCGAGCAGGCTTGCTTCGTTGGCGACATCATCCTCGCGCGAATGCCCACGCGGACGCGTGCCGGCGATGGGGCGGATGGTCACTTCGCCGTCACGTACGCGGACAAGAATCTCGGGGCTGGAACCGACCAGCGCAAAGCCCGGCAAATCGAGGAAATAGAGGAAGGGCGAAGGGTTTATCCGCCGCAGCGCGCGATACAGTGATAGCGGCGGCAGCGGAAAAGGGCAGGTGAAGCGCTGGGCGAGCACCACCTGAAAGATGTCACCCGCCAGGATGTAGTCCTTCGCTCGCAGTGCCATTGCCTTGTAGTCATCGGGCGCGACAACGGCCTCAAGGTCGGGCAGCGCATCGGGCAGGGCGGGCTGCTCCGGCTGCGGGGCTGCCTGCGCAAGCTGGCTCAGCACCGTATCGATGCGCTCGCCCGCATGTTCGACCGCAGCTTGCGCATCATCCGCCTGCCAGATCGGTGCGACCGCATAAAGCGCGTCTGTCAGCCCGTCGAACACAAGGATCACCCCCGGGCGCACAAACAGCAGGTCGGGCAGGGCAAGCGGGCTGTCGGCTGCGCGCGGCAGGCGTTCGACCAGGCCGATCGTCTCATAGCCGAGATAGCCCACCAGACAGGCGAGTGCGGGCGGCAGGCCTTCGGGCAAGGGATCGATCCGGCAGGCGGCGGCGAGGGCGCGCAATTCGGCCATGGCGTCGCCATCGCAGGGCACAAAGGCTTCGCGATCGGTGCGCCAATCGCGGTTGATTTCGGCTGCGGAGCCGGTCGCGCGGAATACCAGATCGGGATCGAGCCCGAGCAGGCTGTAACGCCCGCGCACTTCACCGCCTTCGACCGATTCGAGCAGGAAATCGCCGCGCCCCGGCACGATCAGCCGCCGCGCCGCGCCGACCGGCGTGTCGCTGTCGGCGATGATCCGGCGCCACACCAACGCCGAACGACCGCTGGCCAGCGCGTCGGCGGCAGCGGCAGCGTTTTCGGGCAGACCGGTCGATTTCCTGTCAGCGCTAGCGGTCACGAAGCATCCATGCCTGCGCTCACTGTTCGCCGGTAAGCTGTTTGCGAACTGCCTCGATCGCGGCTTCGTTACGGGTCGTTCCCAGCTCCTTGCGCATCGCGGCAAGCGCTTGACGACGATATTCCTCGGTCAGGGTCGGGGCAAGCTGGCGGCGGGTCTGTTCGAGCAGGTCGGGTTCGCCATCGACGGGATCGGTGGTGATCGCGTCGAGGCTGATGACATACCAGCCCAGATCGCGCGGCGCTTCGAGCAGCTTGACCGAACCTTCTGCCATGGAGAACATCAGCACCAGCGGCGGCGGGATGTTGCCTTGCTGTCGGGCGAGCACCTGGCGGCGTTCCAGATCGATTGTCTCCCGTTCGAAGCCGGGCTTGTTCTCCGCGGACATGGCTGCGGACAGCGCGGTGTCGTCGCGCACCTTTCCGACAATACGGTCGGCTGCTGCCCGAGCGAGTTTTGCGCCTTGCGCGCGCGCCCATGCTGCCTCGGCCTGTTCCTTCACTTCGGCCAGCGGCGGAGCGGCGGCTTCCTCGATCCGTGCGACTTCGAACATGACGAATTGCTCACCGGGTACGACCTCGGCCAGCTGCGGCTCGCTTTCCTCCATCTGGAACGCGGTCGCAAGCACCGGCTGCAGTTCCTCGACGATCTGCACATCGGGCCGCCCGAAGGCCTGCCCGTTCGCGAGCAATGCGGGCGTTGTCTCGATGGTGAGGTCGTACGCCTTGGCCACTTCGGCCAGCGCTGTTCCGCCGTCGATTTCGGCCTCGATTTCCGAGGTCAGATCGGCCACGGCAGCGCTGCGCTTTTCGGTGGTCAGCTGCTCGGCGATGTCGCTGCGGGCCTCGGCAAGACTGCGGGCCGGGATGCGCTCGATCTCGTCGACCCGCGCGACATACCAGCCCAGCGTGCCCTGCGCCGGCTCGACCGCCGCGCCGCGCTCGGCCTTGAAGACGTTTTCGGCAAAAGCAAAGCTGGTCGCATTGGCCAGCGTTTCGCGGTCCCGCAGCTCGGTGCCGGAGGAATTGAAGCCGGCCTCGCGCGCAACGGCTTCGAGCGAGGTTCCCGCGCGGATGCGCGCGGCCAGCGCCCTGGCGGCATCTTCGGTTGGCACCACGAAAGAGGTCACGGCGCGGCGCTCGCCCGCCTTGTAACGGTCGGCATCACGCTTGTAGCGGGCAGCGATTTCGGCTTCGCTCGGCGTTGCCGAAACTTCGAGCATATCGGCCCCGAACACCGCAAAGCGCAAGGTCCGCCGCTCCGGACGGATGAACTGCGTGCGGTTCTCGCCATACCATTGGGTCAGCTGCGCCTCGCTCGGCCCGCTTTCCGGCGCAAAGGCGCTGCTCGGGATAAGCGCAATTTCTCCGCGCCGCCGTTCCAGTACCAGCGCGGCATATTGCCGGGCGATCTTCTCGGGCATTTGCGGCGCAACCACCGCCGGCTTGACCAGTTGCTGTTCGAGCAAGCCGTCCTCAAGGTCGCGCCGGAACACCGCATCGCTCAATCCGATCTGGCGCAACGCAGCCAGGTAGCTGTCCTGATCGAATTCGCCGGTCAGCCCGCGGAAGGCATCGATCTTGAGAATCTCGCTATTGACCAGGTTCTCGCCAGCCCTCAGTCCGTATTTTTCGGCATAATTGCCCACTGCATAGCGATCGATCAGCTGGCGCAGCACTTCGTCCAGCCCGCCGTCTGCGACGAATTCGGGCATGGTGAGGGTCGGGTCTTGACGCCGCAACTGATCGAGTCCGGTATTGGCCGCGGTAACCAGTTCGGAATTCGCAATCGGTTCGCCGCCCACCGCGGCCACCCGGTCGCCCCCCGACACGCCGCCGAAAGTCGATCCGGTGATGTCGGCTGCGGCAAAGGCGAGCGCCATCAGCACGAGAAAGCCAATGAAGATGGGCAGGCCGATCTTCGACTGGAAAAAACGACGGAAGAAGGAGAGCATTGCGGTTCAGACCCTACCGGTAAGTGCTGGCTGCCGGCAGGGACGACGAGTGTTCCCCGCCTGCCGCTGGCGAAATGATGCGAGCGCGCTTTATCCACCCTTGGAGCGTGCGGCAACAGGTCTCCCGGCCTTTTGTTCAACCGGCGCGATTTGTTCAACCGGCGTCATTTGTTGATCGGGCCTTTTGACTGCGGGGTGTTCCTCGGCTAGCGGACGCGCCCCCGTCGTCGTAAAGCCTTCGGGAATCGCTTCTCTCTCTCCAAAGGCGCAGGACAAACCCATGACACGCCGACCTTACATCGTCGGAAACTGGAAGATGCACGGCACCCGCGCGATGCTTTCCGAAGCGCGCGCCATCGACCGCGCGGCCCAGCGGCACATGAAGGTCGAGGTTGCGCTGGCACCGCCGTTCACGCTGATCCATCCGATTCACCGCGAGGCCGAGCAGATTTCGGTCGGTGCGCAGGATTGCCACCACGCCGATGGCGGGGCGCATACCGGGGACATTTCTGCGGCGATGGTTGCCGATGCCGGAGCCAAGTTCGTGATCCTCGGTCATTCCGAAAGGCGGCAGGATCACGGCGAAAATGATGCATTGGTGCGCGCAAAGGCTGACGCAGCACTGGCCGCAGGCCTCAGAATCATCATGTGTTGCGGGGAAAGCGACGAGACCCGCGAATCGGGCCGGGCGGTCAGCTTCGTCAAGAGACAGCTCAAGGCCTCGCTCCCGCCGCCGGCCGATGCACCTGCCGACATCGCCGAACGCATCACTGTGGCCTATGAGCCGATCTGGGCGATCGGCACAGGCATTGCCGCCACCACCGATGACATCGCCGAAATGCACCAGGCGATCCGCCAACTGCTGATCGAGCTTTACGGCGAGGAGCAGGGCAGCGAGGTCCGCATCATCTATGGCGGCTCGGTCAAGCCCGAAAACGCTGCCGAAATCTTTGCCGTGCCCGAAGTGGGCGGGGCGTTGGTGGGCGGGGCAAGTCTGACCGCCGACAGCTTCATGGGCATTGCGCTGGCGGCAGGCGAGCCTTCGGATCATTGAGCGCAGGCGGCGCGGATTGCGCCGACGCCCTTGCCGATAATGCGTGCGTTGCCTACATGACGCGCAGATTGACACACCGGGCGCAACGCCCTTCAAAGAGATTTGTCCATGTCCCTTTTCATCTTCCTCACCGTGATCCAGGCTCTGGTGGCCGCAGCGCTGGTCGGCGTGGTGTTGATGCAGCGTTCCGAAGGCGGGGGTCTGGGCATCGGCGGGAATACGTCCGGCGGGATCGGAGCACGCGGGGCTGCGGATTTCCTTACCCGTTCGACCAAGTGGCTGGCAGTGGCTTTCGTGGTCCTGTCGATCGTGCTGGCCGCGCTCGCCGTGCGGGAAAGCAGTGTCGGCACTGTTACCTCGACGCTTGACCGCGCCGAGCCGGCCCCGGCGGAAGCATCCGATCTTCTGGCCGACCCGGCAGACGCTCCGGCCGAGCCTGCGCCTGCCGAGGATCCGCTCGCCGAATAAAAAGGCGGCCGCGCGCCGGTCTTCCGGTGGTTCCCGATGCGGCTTGCAGGCCACACGCCTGTGGATGGCTGTGCGTGGACGCCGCAATTCGCTTGCCCCGAATCCCTCTCGCTGCTTAAGGCCCGACTCCCATGGCGCGGTACATTTTCATCACCGGCGGCGTGGTCTCCTCGCTCGGCAAAGGTCTCATGGCTGCCTCTCTGGCGGCGCTGTTGCAGGCGCGTGGCTACAAGGTCCGCATCCGCAAGTTCGATCCCTATCTCAACGTCGATCCGGGCACCATGAGCCCCTATCAGCACGGCGAGGTCTACGTCACCGATGATGGCGCCGAGACCGATCTCGATCTCGGCCATTACGAACGTTTCACCGGGGTTTCCGCGCGGCAGAGCGACAACATCACAAGCGGTCGCGTTTATCGTGACATCATCGCGCGTGAGCGGCGCGGCGATTATCTCGGCGCAACGGTGCAGGTGATCCCGCACGTCACCGACGCGATCAAGCAATTCGCGCTCGCCGATCAGGACGATCACGATTTCATCCTTTGCGAGATTGGCGGCACGGTGGGAGACATCGAATCGCTGCCCTTCATGGAAGCGATCCGCCAACTCAGGAACGAACTGGAGCCGTGGCAGACCCTTTCGGTCCATGTCACGCTCGTGCCCTATATCAAGGCTGCGGGCGAGCTGAAGACCAAGCCGACCCAGCATTCCGTCCGCGAACTCGCGAGCCTCGGGATCAAGCCTGATCTGCTGCTTTGCCGCGCCGAACATCCGATACCAGACAGCGAACGCCGCAAGATCGCGCAGTTCTGCAACGTGCGTCCCGAAGCGGTGATCCCGGCGCTGGACGCGCCTTCGATCTATTCGGTGCCGCTGCAATATCACGCCGAAGGGCTCGATGCCGAGGTGCTGCGCGGTTTCGGCATCACCGACGCGCCCGAGCCCGATCTGTCGGCGTGGAGGGACGTTACCGACCGCTATTTCAACCCCGAAGGCGAGGTCACCATTGCGGTGGTCGGCAAGTATGTCGGCCTGCCCGATGCCTATAAGAGCCTCAACGAGGCGCTGGTGCATGGCGGGCTCGCCAACCGGGTCAGGGTCAACATCAAGTGGATCGATGCCGAGATTTTCGAGGGTGACGACCCATCGCAGATCGTTGCCGCGCTCGAACCGATGCACGGCATTCTGGTGCCGGGCGGTTTCGGGACACGCGGGAGCGAAGGCAAGATCGCCGCGGTACGCTTTGCCCGCACCCGCGATGTGCCGTTCTTCGGGATTTGCCTCGGGATGCAGATGGCCTGCATCGAAGGCGCGCGCACGGCCGGTTTCCCCGAGGCTTCGTCAACCGAATTCGGGCCGACCGAAACGCCGGTGGTGGGGATCATCACAGAGTGGATGAGCAAGGAGGGTCTGCAGCAGCGCGAGGCAGGCGGCGATCTGGGCGGAACCATGCGTCTGGGGGCCTATCCGGCGCAGCTCAGCGCAAATAGCCATACCGCGCGCATCTATGGCGGGGCCGAGATCATTTCCGAGCGGCACCGCCACCGCTACGAGGTGAACAGCGCCTTTATCGATCCGCTGGAAAAGGATGGGCTGGTGTTCGCGGGGATGTCGCCCGACGGCTTGCTGCCCGAAATCATCGAGCGGCCCGACCATCCATGGTTCGTCGGAGTGCAGTTCCATCCTGAGCTCAAATCACGTCCGTTCGATCCGCATCCGCTGTTTGCCGGTTTTATCGCGGCGGCGCTTGAACAGTCGCGACTCGTCTAGGTCGCAAGCCGCTTTTCAGGCGTATCTGAACCCGTCATCAAGGGTATCGGCAATCCATCACTTGGCTATTTTGTTACAATATGCCGTAAACTTGTGTCGCATCCTTACAAAGGTGTAAGTTTAGTCTTGCGTGACATTGCGATTCCGCATTAGACGCGCAATCCGGAAGAGGGTTTGGTAACCGCTGCGCAGCCAGACAGGCGGCGGCAACCGGTGGATGCGGAGCCTTATTCCGGTCTGTACCAGACATTCTCTGGCGGAATTGATCTTGCTGGATTTTGTCCGTCTTCTGCGACCCGGACGGACAGGATCAGGCGAGGCGGCGAAAGCCGCGGGGGCGGATTGCGAGATCCGCCCCCTTTCAGGTCGGTCAACGAAAAAAGCTGGCCCAACAATTCAGGCCGCGCTGGCCTGATCGTCCTTATCGCTTTCCACCGGAACAGCTGTCAGGCGGGCGGCGCCATTGATGGCGATCTTCTTTGGCTTCATCGCCTCGGGCACTTCGCGCACAAGATCGATGGTCAGCAGGCCGTCGGCAAGATCGGCGCTATCGACACGGACGAAGTCGGCAAGTTCGAACCGCCGTTCGAACCCGCGATTGGCGATGCCGACATGGATCAGTTCAGACCCGTCCGCATCTTCCTCGCGCTTTTTGCCCTGCACAACCAACAGGTTCTGCTGCGCGGTGATGTCGATATCCTGTGGGCGGAAACCGGCCACCGCGAGGGTGATGCGGTAATTGTCGTCGCCCTGGCGCGAGATGTTGAAGGGGGGATAATTGTCGCCGCCATTCATCCGCGCCTGATTTTCGAGCAAGTCGAACAGGCGATCGAAGCCCACGGTGCTTCGGCGATAGGGGGTGAAATCAAAACGTGACATAGTGCAAATCCTCTTGTCTGAGCAATTTGGTTCCGTTTGGCGGGCCTGCCGGATGCAGCGCCCGCTTTGCCGCCCCCGACGTTTGCCAGGATGCCGTTCCCCAAGACTGGCGGAACGCGGCGGCAAGTCCTATCTGGTTTGCAAGTTTCCGCTTTCAAGAGGATCGCAATGGCTGGCCCACAGATCGACATCTACACCAAATTCGGTTGCCCTTATTGTGTGCGTGCCAAGCACCTGCTCGACCGGAAGGGCGCCACCTATTCCGAGCACGACATTACCATGGGCGGGCCGAAGCGCGACGAAATGCGCGCGCGCGCACCGCAGGCGATGACAGTGCCGCAGATCTTCATCGGCGATACGCACGTGGGCGGGTCGGATGATCTTGCTGCGCTGGATCGCGCCGGCAAGCTCGACGCGCTGCTCGCGGGCTGATGCCGAAAATCGCCGTCCTGCAGATGTGTTCGGGGATCGATCCGGCCGGCAACTTCGATGTGATCCGCGATGCCGCCCATGCCGCGCGCGAGGGCGGGGCGGAGATGCTGTTCACTCCCGAAATGTCGTTGCTGCTCGATCGCAACCGCGAGCGCGCCGCGGCGCACATCGTGCCGCAGGATCAGTCGCACTTCGTTGCGATGTTCGCGAAGCTTGCCGGGGAGTGCGAACTGATGCTCGCGCTCGGCTCGATGGCGGTGGCGGTAAGGGGAGGCAGAAACGCCAACCGCTCGATGATCTTCCCGCCAGGCGGAGAGAGCCCGATAACCTACGACAAGATCCACATGTTCGATGTCGAACTCGCCACCGGCGAGAGCTGGCGCGAAAGTGCGGCCTATGAACCGGGCCGCGAGGTGGTGACGTTCGCGGACACGCCGGTCGGGCGGCTCGGAATGACGGTCTGCTACGATCTGCGCTTTCCCGCGCTGTTTGGCGAACTCGGTAGCCGTCACTGCGATGCCATCGCAGTGCCGGCCGCTTTCACCAAACCCACCGGCGCTGCGCATTGGCACGTCTTGCTTCGCGCCCGCGCAATCGAGGCCAGCGCCTTTGTTATCGCCGCCGCGCAGGTCGGCAGGCACGCTGACGGGCGCGAGACCTACGGTCACAGTCTGGTGGTCGATCCCTGGGGCGAGATACTGCTGGACATGGGCGGCGATGAACCGGGGCTTGCTTTTTGCGACATCGATCTTGCCCGAATTGCCGAAGTCCGCGCGCAGGTGCCATCTCTTGCCAATCGCCGCAAAATTCCCAAATCGGACTGATAATGATCGTATTCGACCTTTCCTGCGCTGACGGCCACCGGTTCGAGGGCTGGTTCGGTTCGTCGGCCGATTACGCGGAGCAGCAGGAGCAGGGACTTCTCGCTTGCCCGCATTGCGGCTCGGCCGAGATCAGCAAGGCACCGATGGCCCCGGCGGTTGCGGCCAAGGGGAACGCGCGGACCGAACCATCCGGCCCCGTGCCCGAGGTTTCGCAGCAGCTCGTCAATGCCCCGCTGCCGCCCAAGGTGCAAAAGGCGCTGACTGCGCTCGCCAAGGCGCAGGCCGAGGCACTCAAGAACAGCACCTGGGTCGGCGACAAATTCGCCAAGGAAACGCGCGCGATGCATTATGGCGAGCGGGACGAAGCGCCGATCCACGGGCAGGCCACTCTGGCCGAGGCCCAGGCGCTGATCGATGAAGGCGTGCAGGTCGCGCCCTTGCCGTTCCCGGTCGCGCCACCCGAAAAGTTGAATTGAAAGCACAGCGCGCGCTGCTAAGACACGCGCCGGGACCCCGTAGCTCAGCCGGATAGAGCACCAGATTCCTAATCTGGGGGCCGCGCGTTCGAATCGCGCCGGGGTCACCATCCTCGCTGGTCGGCTAGGCGGCGGCTTCCCGCCAGCGGCGTTCGGCATGAAAGGCGAGCGAGACGACCACCAGCGACATGGCGAACATCAAGGCGCAGGTTCCGGCCCAGCCCCCCCAATCATAGATGGCTGTGCCCAGCGCGCTGCCGATCGCGCCGCCGATGAACATGATCACGATGTAAGAGGTTGTCAGCCGGGTGCGGATTTCCGGGGCGAGAGCGAACAGGATCATGCGTCCGGTCACATCGATGGTCGGACCGACGAGGTTGACCAGCAGCAGCGGCACAACCAGCGGCATAATCCCGAACCCGAGGGGATAGAACAGGCCGATGCCCGTCAGTTGCACCAGCGCCGCCACCAACCGCGCCCGCCGGGCGCCCACCTTGTCGGCCCAGCGCCCCAGTCGCGGGGTCGAGAAAATGCTGATCGCGGCAATCCCCGCAAGATAGCCGACACTGTCGGTCCCATAGCCCATTTCCGGGCTGGTCAGATGCAGCGCCAAGGCCAGCCAGCTGGCTGTGAAAATCGCGAAATTGAGGCCCTGGATCGCTGCCGAGATCCGCATGTCTGGATGTCGCGCCGCTAGCGTGAAAACCGAACGGATCAGCCCGCCATAGCTGGCCTGGGGCTGTTTGCGCGGCGTGCTCTCACTGCGCATGGCAAAGGGCAGGAACGCCGTCACCCCGGCCATCAGGGCGAAAGCGCACCAGTAAAAAATGCGCCAATCGGTATACTCGGCGATTACGCCGGCCCCCACGCGCGCCACGAGTATGCCAAAAATCACCCCTGCGGTTAGCAGTGCGGTGACCTGACCCAGCCGTTCGGGGGCGACCCGTTTCGAAGCAAAGGCGGGTATCAGATAGGGCGCGATGGTGACAAAGCCGAGCAGGGTCGAGGCGAGGGTGAACAGGACGAAGTCTTCGGCCATCGCCATGCCCAACATGCACAATGTCTGTCCGACTACAAAGATCAGGCACAACCGCCGGTTGGAATAGAAATCGCCCAGCGGCAGCAGCAGCAGGATGCCCAGCGCCAGCGCCAGCTGGTTGAGCGCAGGGACAAGCCCGATCTGTGCCTCGCCGATCCCGAACCCGCGCGCGACCTCGCCGATGATCGGGTGGATGTAATAGGCATTGGCGGTAACCACCGCGACGGTCGCCGCGAGGGCATATTCCTGTCCGCGGCTCAGATAGGTTGTGGGCGATGACATCGCTTTGGCCGTATCGGAACATTACGCTGGTGTCAGCGCGCAGTTTTGCGCGGGCTGGCATTCTCGTCAGGTGGACAAGCCGCGCCGCTGCGGGCAATCCCTCGTCCACCATCAGGAGCCATGCCAGACGATGTCGCACAACACCGAAGAACTCACCGAAATCCGCCGGGCGGTGCGCAGCCTGTGCGAGGGATTTCCGGGTGAGTACTGGCGCGGCAAGGATGCGGTGCGGGAATATCCGGGCGAGTTCGTCGATGCTCTGACCAAGGCAGGGTTTCTCGCCGCGCTGATCCCGGTCGAACATGGCGGCAGCGGACTCAGCCTCGAAGCGGCCTGCGTGATCATGGAAGAAATCCAGGCGGCCGGCTGCAACGGTTCGTCGGCCCATGCGCAAATGTATATCATGAACACGCTGCTGCGTTACGGAAGCGAGGAACAGAAGGCGCATTATCTGCCGCGCATCGCCAGCGGGAAACTGCGTTTGCAGGCTTTTGGCGTGTCCGAACCGACCAGCGGCACCGATACATTGAGCCTCAAGACCCGCGCGGTCTTGGATGGCAATGAATATATCATCACCGGCCAGAAGATCTGGACCAGCCGCGCCGAACATTCCGACCTCATGATGCTGCTCGCCCGCACCACCCCGCGCGAGCAAGCGGCGAGCAAGACCGAGGGGTTGTCGATCTTCCTCGTCGACATGCAGGCGGCGCTGCAAAGCGGCATGAGCATCAAGCCGATCCGCACGATGATGAACCATTCGTCCTGCGAAGTGTTCTTCGATGACCTGCGCATCCCCGCATCGGCGCTGGTGGGCGAGGAGGGCAAGGGCTTTCGTTACATCCTGTCGGGCATGAATGCCGAACGCATCCTGATCGCGGCCGAATGCATCGGGGATGCCAAGTGGTTCATCGACAAGGCCACCGCCTACGCCAAGGATCGCAGCGTCTTCGCCCGGCCTATCGGGCAGAACCAAGGCGTGCAGTTTCCGATCGCGCGCTGCTATACCCAAATGCGGGCGGCCGAGCTGATGGTCTATCATGCGGCGCGGGTTTACGATGAAGGCGGCAATCCGGGAGAGGAGGCCAACATGGCCAAACTGCTCGCGTCGGAGGCCAGCTGGGCCGCCGCCGACATGTGCGTACAGACCTTCGGCGGGTTCGGATTCGCCGAGGAATATGATGTCGAGCGCAAGTTCCGCGAGGCCCGGCTTTACACCGTCGCACCGATCTCGACCAACCTGATCCTGTCCTATCTTGCCGAACATGTCCTCGGCCTGCCGCGCAGCTATTGAGCCGCAATCCGCAAGGATTATCGCACTGACCGACGCTTGGCCCTTGCAGCCGGGCGGCAAGTGTGATTCTGTGACAATGCTCACGAAGGGGATTGGGCCAAGCATGCGCAAGAGTGGATCCGGCGAAAGGTTGAAACAGGTTATCGCGCTGGGCGCGCTGATGGCGCTGTCGGGCTTTGCTGTGGCTGGCCCGACCGGACTGCTTGCCTGGAGCGAAAATCGCACCGCGCTCGAACAGCGCGAGGCCGAGGTTGAACGCCTGACCGCCGAACGCAATGCCCTGCGCAATCGCGTGATGCTGCTCGACCCTGAGGCTGCCGATCCCGATCTCGCCAGCGAATTGGTGCGCGAAAAACTCGGCGTCATTCACGAAGACGAGATCGTCATCACCCTCGACGACGAGTGATCGTGCGGCATCCTCGGAAAAACCGCTGATTTCGTATGCGAGTGCGGGTTCCGCTACGGCTTGGCGTTGCGCGCCGGGTGAATCCCTGCCTATAGCACCCAGGCGTGCAACTCCTCCCCGTGAGCACGCCTGAGAGAGGAACCCGATCTTGGCAAAACAGCCTTCCAAGTCCGCACAGGCGGCAAAGAAATCCGCGCCGCGCACCAGCAAAGCCGCCGCCCCGGCGGAAGATCCCGACTTCATCCTGCATTCGCTGCAGGATGCCTTCGAGAAGAAGAAACGCTATGCCGCGTCCGAGGCGGAAATGCTCGAATTCTACCGGCAGATGCTGCTGATCCGCCGCTTCGAGGAAAAGGCCGGACAGCTTTACGGCCTCGGTCTGATCGGCGGGTTCTGCCACCTTTATATCGGGCAGGAAGCGGTCGCCATTGGGCTGCAATCGGCGCTCGACAATGATCGTGACAGCGTCATCACCGGCTACCGCGACCATGGTCATATGCTCGCCTACGGGATCGATCCCAAGGTCATCATGGCCGAACTGACCGGCCGGGAAGCTGGCATCTCCAAGGGCAAGGGCGGGTCGATGCACATGTTTTCGACCGAGCACAAGTTCTACGGCGGCCACGGCATCGTCGGCGCGCAGGTGGCATTGGGCGGAGGTCTGGCACTCGCCCACCAGTACAACGAGGACGGCGGGCTGTGCCTCGCCTATTTCGGCGACGGCGCCGCCAACCAGGGCCAAGTCTACGAGACGTTCAACATGGCTGCCCTGTGGAATCTGCCGATCGTCTTCGTGGTGGAGGACAACCAATACGCGATGGGCACCTCGACCAAGCGCTCCTCGGCGGAAACCCGTTTTTACCGCCGCGGCACGTCGTTCCGCATTCCGGGCATGGAGGTGAACGGCATGGACGTGCTCGAAGTGCGCGCGGCTGCCGAAGTCGCGTTTGCCCACGTGCGTGACGGCAAGGGGCCGGTGCTGATGGAGTGCAACACCTATCGCTATCGCGGCCATTCGATGTCCGATCCGGCAAAGTACCGCACCCGCGAGGAAGTGCAGGATCAGCGAGACCACCACGATCCGATCGAGCGGTTGAAGAAGACCCTGATCGAAGCTGGCAAGACCGAAGACGAATTGAAAGGCATCGACAAGGCGATCCGCGCCGAAGTGGCCCAGGCTGCCGATTTTGCCGAAACCTCGCCCGAGCCGGAGGCCGGTGAGCTCTACACCGATGTGCTGGTGGAGGCGTACTGAGCCATGGCAATCGAACTGAAGATGCCGGCGCTCTCGCCGACCATGGAGCAGGGCACGCTCGCCAAGTGGCTGAAGGCAGAAGGCGACCGGATCGAACCGGGCGACATCATCGCCGAAATCGAAACCGACAAGGCGACGATGGAATTCGAAGCCATTGATGAAGGTGTGCTTTCGAAGATCCTGATTGCTGCCGGGACCGAGGATGTCGCGGTCGGCACAGTAATCGCGCATCTGGAAGGGGAGGGCGAGGAAAGTGCGCCTTCACCTGCCCCTGCGCCCACCCCGACAGAGTCTCCGGCGCCGGTTACCGCTCCCGCCGCCAGCCCCAAGGCCGAAAAGCCGGCAGCCGACGCTCCGGTCAGCGATCCTTCGCTCCCCGAAGGCACCAGCTTCACCAGCACCTCGGTGCGCGAGGCGCTGCGCGACGCCATGGCCGAGGAAATGCGCCGCGACAAACGCGTCTTCGTGATGGGCGAGGAGGTCGCCGAATACCAGGGCGCCTACAAGGTCACGCAGGGCCTGCTCGATGAATTCGGCGCGAAGCGGGTCATCGACACGCCGATCACCGAATACGGCTTTGCCGGGATCGGTACCGGCGCAGCAATGGGCGGTTTGCGCCCCATTGTCGAATTCATGACCTTCAATTTCGCCATGCAGGCGATCGACCACATTATCAACTCTGCCGCCAAGACCAATTACATGAGCGGCGGGCAGATGCGGTGTCCGGTGGTATTCCGCGGCCCCAACGGCGCGGCCAGCCGGGTCGGCGCGCAGCACAGCCAGAATTACGGTCCGTGGTATGCCAGCGTGCCGGGCCTGATCGTCATCGCGCCCTATGATGCCGCCGATGCAAAGGGGCTGTTGAAGGCGGCAATCCGCAGCGAGGATCCGGTCGTCTTCCTCGAAAACGAACTGGTCTATGGTCGCAGCTTCGATGTGCCCGATATCGATGATTACGTGTTGCCGATTGGCAAAGCGCGGATCGTGCGCGAAGGCGGGGATGTGACCATCGTCAGCTATTCGATCGGCGTGGGCCTCGCGCTCGAAGCCGCTGCGGAACTGGCGGACGAGGGGATCGAGGCCGAAGTGATCGATCTGCGCACCCTGCGTCCGCTCGATCGGGAGACGGTCCTTCAAAGCCTTGCCAAGACAAATCGTCTTGTCGTGGCCGAGGAAGGCTGGCCGACCTGCTCGATCGCCAGCGAAATCATTGCCATCTGCATGGAGGATGGCTTCGACCACCTCGATGCGCCGGTGCTGCGGGTATGCAATGAAGACGTACCGCTGCCCTACGCGGCCAATCTCGAAAAGCTGGCGCTGGTCGATGCCGCGCGCATTGTCGAGGCCGCGCGCAAGGTCTGCTATAAATGACGGCTCGGGGCCGCCTGGCCGAGATCAGGCCGGGCGGTCCGCCGAATAGACGTTGCAGCGCGCGACCGGAGAGGGCGGATTGCGCTGAAACAGGCCCGTAAGATCGCGATTGTCGCGGACGTTAAACGCCGCAGTGTAGGTAATGGTGTTTCCGTCGAAAATATCGAACGGCGTGAGCGAGTCGTAATCATACGAGATTTCGACGAAGATCACTGCCGTTCCGGGGCTTGCGGTAATCTCGCGCCCGGTTTCGCCCATTCCGGGGAAGCTCGTTCCGCTTGCGCCGTCGCCCTGGACGCCAAAGGTCGAATCGTGAACCTTGGCGCCGCGACAACGCTGCCATGCGATCCACTGGCCACCATCGGCGTTCTGCTGAAGGCTGGAGACGATGATCCGCCCCTGTTCGAAAATGTCGATCTGCTCGCCAAGGCGCTCGGCGCCGATGAAGGATTCGTTGACATCGGCTTCGAACACCTGGCGCGCGATAAGCACATCCTGTTCGCCCACGCGCGAGACGTTGTCGGCAATCTGCATCGCCACCTGGCTGACCTGCATATGGGTGATGACGTAATAGGCGGTTTCGGTGCCGAGCATACCCATGCCGAGCACCAGCGGTGCGGCAAAGGCGAATTCGACAAAAGCAACGCCCGAATTGTTCCGAGCGAGAGCCCGGGGGATCCGGCGGGCACCGCGGCAAAGCCTTGCCACGGAGCCTGCGAAGCCGCTTGGCTTTCGGCTGCAAACGGGTGTCATGGGCAGTTCCCTGTGTCGCTCGAACGATCCTGTTCATCGAAAGGCTGGTTGCGCAGCACGGTCGATGCGCGCAGCGTCACGCTGTTGGGCAGGCCGACGAGGCCGTACATCGGAAACAACCGGGGGTATCTGACAATCGCGGTGTAGAGCACCGCATCGCGCGCACCGCCGATCCCTTCGCGTCCGCGATTGGCATCCCATTGGCCGTTGCCATTGGCGTCGACATAGACCTCGCCGTCGTTGCAAACGCCATCGCCGTTATCGTCGGTATATTCCTCGGCCTCGCCGATATCGCTGAAATCATAGTGCGAAAGCTTCTCGAACTCGACCGTGGCGTCGGGCGGTACCACGGTCATGACCTGCGCGCGCACGGCATCATCGATCGAAACCTGCTGGCTGCCCGCATTCTCGAGCGTCAGATCGCGGCCCGCTTTCTGCAATGCACCATTGACCAAGGAGGTGGTATATTGCGTGTGAGCTATGTCGAAGACGCCCATCACCATCAGGATCAGCACCGGCCCGACAAAGGCGAACTCGGTCAGGGTGGCCGCGCGCTGGTCGCCGGTGATGCGGGCAAACAGCGCGCGGGTGCGGGATACGGCGGCGCGGATCATGACGTGAGCCTCAGGGCAGCGATCTTCTGGGCGATTTCCCGGAAGGCCGAATTGAGCGCGGCATTGTCCTGCGCACTATAGGCCCGGCCTGGAGACGCACAGTCGATCAGGTTCTGGCTCAGCGTCGTTCCGAAGGCGACCACCCACACCGTGATGTTTTCCTGCCGCGCCGCGCGGCAGGCGGCCTGGAAACGCAGCGCATGGCGGGTATTGGCCTGTCCGCCCGAACCATCATCGGTCACGCGCCGGTCAACACGCTCCATGCCGTAGGGGACATAGCCCGCATTGCTGGTCACCAGCAGACCATCGGTCATGAACACGATGTGCCGGGCAATCGCATCGCCATTGGGCGCGGACTGGTTGTCGGATGCGAAAATACCGCGCGGCGAGATGAAGCGGGCACCCCAGATCATGCCGATATCATGATAGGTGTTGCCGCGGGCATTGATGCTGTCGACGAAGGTCTGCATTTCGGCGCGGCTGATATCACGCAGACGGAACGCCTCCGTCGGACAGTCATGGCCGGGATGGTTGAAGTTGTTCGTGGTTTCAACCCAGGTCGGGTCGTTGCGCAGATACACGACGTTGCGCAAGCTCGGCTTCCACTGTTGCGCCCGATTGGTCGGGACAAGATTGATGTTCAGGTCGAAGGCATCGGCCGGAACCGGGCTGAACGTGCCGGTGGCCACGGTATCGGCTTCCTCGATGCAGCCTTGCCAGACATGGGTTTCCATCGCACCCTGGTTGCCGGTGGGCAGATCGATGCGATTGTCGTCGTACAGCGTGGACAGGTCCACGCTTTCCCAACCCGCAGGGCTATCGGCCGGATTGTTGACGTTGCAGGGCGTGGCATCCCCGGTATCGACCGGGCAATAGACATAGTCATCGAAGACGACATTCCGGATCGTCTGTTCCTCGACCACGTCGGCTGCGGTTGCGATGCGGGTCTTGCGGACCCGCCCGGCGCAGCCGCCGCGGTTGTTCCAATTGCCTCCGCTCCAGACGCCCGTGTAATACAGGGTACCAGAGAAAACCTCCCAGGTGTCACCGCCGACATTGTAGGTGCCGGGCAGGGTATTCCAGCAGAAATTCTGCGCATTGTTGCGCGGATTGGTCCAATCCGTTCTGAAGCGGTACGCGCCGATGTTTGTCGATCCGAAATTCGACAGGTTCCGCGGCAGCCATTCCCACTGGTCAGACAAAACGAGTTCTTCGCCGACTTCGACCCCGTTGCCGGGGATGAAAGTGATGTCTTCGCGGAAACGGGCAACGCGCGACTGGTAGGTGTGCCGATCCGCCATGAATTCGCGCGGAATCGAAAAGCCGACATTGACGTTGGAGGCATAGGGCACGACGCCATATCGCACCTGTGCGGCGGCGGCGGTGGCATCGTCTACTGCATCATAAAAGCTCATCACCGCGACCCGGAGCGCGTCGATCTTCGATCCCGGATCGGGCGTGTTGCCGCAGTTGCCGCCGCCCGGGTTATCGGGCGCACAGTTCATCGATCCCGTCACGTCGAGCACGAACATGATGTCGGTGTTCGAAATGTTGATTTCGGCCGTGCAGCTCACATCGATCTGGAAATTCTCGTAGCCGAATACGCCCATAATACTCGTCGGCAGGGTGCCGCTGGCCGTGCCGGTGACCACGCCTTCGCCATCGCTGGTGTAATCGCGCTGACCGCCCTCGATACCGAACATGCCATCGGAAAAATTCTGGTCGAAGAAATCGAGCCCAAGCTGCTTGTGTTCGTTGGTAAAGGTGTCGTCGACCATGGCGCGCCGCGCTGCCAGCGCGCCTGCGTCGCAGGCTGCCTGCATCCGCGAAGCGGTCATATAATACCGGCTCGCGTCGACGCCGCCGCCGACCATCGCAACCAAAGGGATCATCGCTGCAGCCGCGATGGCAAGGGTATTCGCGGTCCGGTCGCGCACGAGCGAGCGGAGAAGCGCCCGTCGCTGGTGTTTGTCATGCCCCATCGAAATCTTGTCCTTCCCTGAGCATCCCCCCGAAATAAGGAGAATTCCAGTCGCACCGGATGTGCATAAGACAGTCTGGTAAGCGGATTGCGAAAGGGCTTGGTTAACCGGTTCCTAAGGTCGCACCGAGCGTTGCCGATTGTGGCTGGTGTTCCTTCCGGGGACACCTTGCTTGCCAATCCTTTGCCGGCATGGCTAGGCACGATGACGTGACCAGCGAAGAAACCGAAATCCTGCCGCCCGAAGCCGCGCTCGCACTGGCATGGAGCCCGAAAGATGTTCGCGGGCGGTTAAGCATATTGCTTCAGCTTGATCGCAGGCTTGCCCGGATCATTGCGCGCACCAGCGAACCGATGCTGGGGCAGATGCGGCTTGCCTGGTGGCGAGATGCATTGCGGCAGCCCCCCCATGCGCGGCCACGCGGCGATGTGGTGCTCGATGGTATCGGCACCTATTGGGACAGTCGCGAGCCTGCTTTGGCAGCGATGATCGATGGATGGGAAGTGCTGATCGGCGAGGGCGCTCTGGATTCCCGAGCGATTGCCGCCTTTGGCGCGGGCCGGGCTGCACCGTTCATGATGCTGAGCGATGATCTTAATGATGCAAAGCGTCCGATCGTCGAACAAGCGGCGCGATGCTGGGCGCTGGCAGATGCTGCTTGCGCGATGTCTGATCCGGACGAACGGAGGCAATTCCTCGAAGCTGCCCGTGAATGCGGCTCCCGCAGCGGCAAAATGCCACGCGACCTGCGCGGAGTGGGGCTGCTTGCGGCACTCGCGCGGCGTTCGGTCAGGCTGGGCGGTGCCCCGCTGATGGCAGGACGGGGCGCTTCGCTGACTGCTTTACGGGCGGCTATCTTCCGCGTCTGAATGGCGTATATTACGGGAATCGTTCAGCAACAGGGGGCAGACCGTTGCGCCAGATCGTACTCGGGGTAGTTGGTGGCCTGTGCATGGCCGGAATCGGCGTGTTCTGGTGGCAGGGGCGTGCCGCGGTCGAGAATTATGCACCGCCACCACCCGCTCCCGAAGCGCCCGCGCCGGATCCGGAAGACCTCCCGGTAACCGACCCCGGTGATATGCAGGGCCCTACGCCGCCCGAAGTCAGCGACCTGACCCGTGAAGAACAGCGCTTTTTCCGCTATGATCGCAACCGCGACCGGATCATCACGCGTAACGAGATGCTTTCAACCCGTTCCGACGGGTTCCGCGCGCTCGATGTCGACGGCAACAACCTTCTGACGTTCGAGGAATGGGCCGTGACTACTGCCAGACGCTTCGATAACGCCGATGCCGATGGAGACGGGCGGCTCACCCCGCGTGAATTTGCCACCACCGCGCCCAAGCGGGTAGCAAAGAAGCCCGCCTGCAAGTGCTGATCAGGCCGGTATGGCCTCGCGGGTTTCAGCGATCCAGCGTGCCAGATCGGCCTTCGCGCGGTTCGTATAGGCTTCCTTTCGCACTTTCTTGCCGACCTCGTGCAGGGGCGGAAACAGGCCGAAATTGACATTCATGGGCTGAAAGGTCTCGGCTTCGGCATCGCCGGTGATGTGGCTCAGCAATGCGCCCAGCGCGGTGGTGGGGGGCAGGGGCTGCCAGTCGCGTCCGGCCAGTTCGGCTGCGGTCATCATCCCCGCGACAAGTCCGATGGCGGCGCTTTCGACATAGCCTTCGCAGCCTGTAACCTGTCCGGCAAAACGGATATGCGGCGCTGCGCGCAGGCGTAGCTGTCGGTCGAGCACCTGCGGCGAATTGAGGAAGGTGTTGCGGTGCAGGCCACCCAGTCGCGCGAATTCGGCGTTCTCCAGCCCCGGAATGGTGCGGAACAGTTCGATCTGCGCGCCGTATTTGAGCTTTGTCTGGAAGCCCACCATGTTCCATAGCGTGCCGAGCTTGTTGTCCTGGCGCAATTGCACCACGGCATAGGGCCAGCGCCCCTGCGGAAATTCGGGCGTGGTGTCGAAGGGGTTATCCAGCCCCACGCCCTTCATCGGGCCATAGCGAAGCGTTTCCACACCCAGTTCCGCCATCACCTCGATCGGCATGCAGCCGTCGAAATAGGGCGTGTCCTTTTCCCACTGCTTGAATTCGGTCTTCTCGCCTTCGATCAGGCCCTTGTGGAAAGCGAGGTACTGTTCCTGCGTCATCGGGCAATTGATGTAATCACCGCCCTCGTTCGAAGCCTCGGTCCGCTTGTTCCAGCGCGACTGGATCCAGCATTTGGACATATCGATGCTGTCGCGATGGATGATCGGAGCAATGGCATCGAAAAAGGCGAGCCGCTCGGCCCCGGTGGCGCGCACGATGCTGGCGGCCAGTGCCTCTGCCGTAAGCGGCCCGGTTGCGACAATGGTGAGCCCGGCGGGAGGCAGGCTGTCCACCCGTTCGCGCATGATGGTGATATTCGGCTGCTGGCCTAGCGTCTTCTCGACCTCGGCGGAAAACACGTCGCGGTCGACCGCCATCGCGCTGCCCGCCGGTACCCGCGCGATATGCCCTGCACGCATGACAAGGCTGTCAAGCTCGCGCATTTCGTGATGCAGCAGCCCGACCGCGTTTTTCGAGTCGTCGTCCGAACGGAAGGAATTGGAGCAGACCAGCTCTGCCAGCCCGTCGGTCTGGTGCGCCGGGGTCATTTCGCCCGACCCGCGCATCTCCGACAGGCGCACTTTCACTCCCCTGCGGGCCAGCTGCCAGGCGGCCTCGCTCCCGGCGAGGCCGCCGCCGATGATGTGGACATCGTGAATAGTCGCATTTGCGCTCATGGCGGGGCAGGTAATTGCGTGATAGCCCGCCTGCAAGCCCCATGGGCGCTGGAAGGGAATTCAACGCGATGGCAAAACAGGCGCTGATCGAACAACGGCCATGGCTGCTGGCCAGCATCGCTGCCGCGGGTGCGTTCTATTTCCTGCGCGATAATCCGGTGGGAGAGGGGACCTGGGGTCTGCTGGCCAAAGGCGCCGCAGTAGGCCTGCTTTCGGTCTATGCTTGGCTGCGGGTGCCATCCGATCAACGCGGGCTTGACGGCGCGCTGCTGGTGCTGGCGCTGCTGCTGGCTGCGGCCGGCGACGTTGCCATCGAACTCTATTTCGAGGTGGGCGGAGCTTTCTTCACCGCGGCCCATTGCGCCGCCGTGGCGCTTTATCTCCGCAACCCGCGCGTACGCCACACTCCCAGCCAGAGGATGCTGAGCCTCGCTCTGCTCGTCGCCACGCCGCTGATCAGTTATCTTCTAAGCGGGCAGGTCCTGATTGCAGTCTATGGTGCCTTCCTTGGCGCGATGGCAGCCGCCGCATGGTACAGCCGTTTCCCGCGCTATCGGGTGGGGACGGGCGCGGTGCTGTTCGTGGTCAGCGACTGGTTGATCTTCTCGCGGTTCGGCAGCTTCGATCTAGGAGTGTTGCCCGACCTGCTGATCTGGCCGTTCTATTACGTCGGGCAGGTAATGATCGCGACCGGAATCGTGCAATGTCTGCGCGGCGAGCAGCCGGTCAGGTGACGGGCTGCTCGCGCTCTGGGCTGGGAATCAGGTAACCGGCGGCTCGCTGTCGTTCGACATTTCCGCTGCGATGGCTTCCTCGGCCGGGTTTTCCGGTTCCTCGGTTTCGTCGATCAGTGCAGCGCCGACAATGTGTTCGCCCTTGGCAACGTCAAAGATGCGCACGCCCGACGAACTGCGTCCCGAAATTGAAAAGCCCTTGAGATTGTCGAACCCGCCTTCGATCAAATGACGGAAATCGATCCCCAGCCGGATCAGCTTGGCCTGATCCGTCACCAGCATCAGTTGCGATCCGTGGCGCACCGGGAAGCTGGCGACCACGGGGCCGTTGCGTTCCGGGTTGCTTTCGGGGGTGCCGATATTGGTGATCCCCTGACCCCCGCGCCCGATCGTGCGATATTCGTAGGCCGATGAAATCTTGCCATAGCCATTGGCGGTGATGGTGAGGATGAATTCCTCGGCCTCGGCCATCGCTTCCATATCATCGGCGGGGAGGGTGGAGACGGCATCGTTGTTCTTCCAAGCCGCCGCGCGCAGATAGGCCTCGCGCGTTTCCATGTCAGCGGTAAGCGACCCAAGCACCGCCATGCTGACCACTTTGCCGCCCTTCTTGAGGCTCATCCCGCGCACGCCGATGCCGGTGCGGCTCTTGGTTTCGCGTGCGTCGGTGGCCGAGAAGCGGATCGCCTTGCCGCTGTCGCTGGCGAGGAAAATTTCCTGTTCCTCGGTCAGCAATTGCACCCCGATCAGGCGGTCGCCCGAGCCTTCGACGAAGCCCATGGCGTATTTGCCGGCAGTGGGCACGTTGGTGAAGGCATCCATCGAATTGCGCCGCACCATCCCCTGTTCGGTGGCGAAGACGATATTGAGATTGGCCCAGGTCGCCTCGTCTTCGGGCAGGGGCAGGACGTTGGTGACGCGTTCATCATCGCCAAGCGGCAGCAGGTTGACCATCGGCCGACCCTTGGTCTGCGGCCCGCCTTCGGGCAGTTTCCACACCTTCAGGCGATAAACGCGGCCGGTATTGGTGAAGAACAGCACCGGGTTGTGGGTGCTGGTGACGAACAGCTCGACAACCGCGTCTTCATCCTTGGTCGCCATGCCGCTGCGGCCCTTGCCGCCGCGTGCCTGCGCGCGAAAGGTGTTGAGGTTGGTGCGCTTGATGTAGCCGTCATGGGTGACGGTCACGACCATGTCCTCGCGCTCGATCAGGTCTTCATCGTCCAGACCATCCCATGCGGGGGCAATTTCCGACAGGCGCGGCGTGGCATAGGTGGCGCGAATTTCCGCCAGCTCTTCGCGCATTACCGCATAGAGCTTTACCCGGTCGGCGAGGATCGCAAGATACTCCGCGATGGCAGTGGCCAGTCCCTTCAACTCCTCGCCGATTTCGTCACGGCCCAGCGCGGTCAGGCGGTGGAGGCGCAATTCGAGGATCGCCTTCACTTGCCGTTCGGACAGGCGATAGGTCCCGCTCTCCTGATCGGCGTCGGGCTCGATCGCTTCGACCAACCGGATATATTGCGCGATCTCGCCGATCGGCCATTCCTTGGCCAGCAGGCGCGCGCGCGCTTCGGCGGGGTTGGGGGCGGTGCGGATCATCGCCACGACTTCGTCGAGGTTCGACACCGCGACCACCAGACCGAGCAAGATGTGCGCCCTTTCGCGCGCCTTGGCCAATTCGAACTTCGTGCGCCGGGTGATCACTTCTTCGCGGAAGGTGATAAAGGCCGCGATGAAATCGCGCAGCATCAGCGTTTCCGGGCGTCCGCCGCGGATCGCCAGCATGTTGGCCGGGAACGAGGACTGCGCCGGCGTGTGCCGCCAGATCTGGTTCAGCACCACTTCGGCCGTTGCATCACGCTTGAGATCAACCACCACCCGAACGCCTTCGCGCGATGATTCGTCGCGGATGTCGACAACGCCTTCGATCCGCTTTTCCTTGGCCGCTTCGGCGATTTTCTCGACCAGATTATTCTTGCCGACCTGATAGGGGATCGAGGTGAATACGATGCTCTGCCGGTCGTTGCGGCCGGTCTCGATCTCGTGGCGGCAGCGCATCAGGATCGACCCGCGTCCGGTGGTGTAGGCCGACCGCGCGCCGTGGGTGCCAAGGATCAGCGGCGCAGTGGGGAAATCGGGGCCGGGGATATATTCGATCAGTTCTTCCGAGGTGATCGCCGGGTTGTCAATGTAGGCAAAGCAGGCATCGATCACTTCGCCCAGATTGTGCGGCGGCACGTTGGTCGCCATGCCCACGGCAATCCCGCCCGCGCCGTTGACCAGCAAGTTGGGGTAACGTGCGGGCAGCACCGTCGGCTCGCGCTCGGTGCCGTCGTAATTGTCCTGAAAATCGACCGTATCCTTGTCGATGTCGGCCAGCAGGGCCTGCGCCACCCGTTCCAGACGCGCTTCGGTGTAGCGTTCGGCGGCGGGCGGATCGGGGTCCATCGATCCGAAGTTGCCCTGGCCATCAATCAGCGGAACCCGCATCGACCAGGGCTGCGTCATCCGCGCCAGCGCGTCATAGATCGCGCTATTGCCATGCGGGTGATACTTACCCATCGTATCCCCGACGATGCGCGCCGATTTGCGATAGGCCTTGCCCGCGACATAGCCGTTTTCCTGACAGGTCCACAAAATGCGACGATGCACCGGCTTCAACCCGTCGCGCACGTCAGGCAGCGCACGGCTGACGATCACGCTCATCGCGTAATCGAGATAGCTCGCCTTCATCTCGTCGACGATGTCGATGCGGTCGAAACCGCCCATCGGCGAAGGCGGAGGGGAATCGAGAATGTCGCTGTCGTCGCTCAAGGCTCGGGCCGTTTCTGTTAGTGTTCATGAGCCCCGCAAAAATAGGGGCGGCGGCCATTGCGACCGATCGTGCGTCTTATGTAGGCCTCCCGCTATCGTTTCGCCACCTGCGCACGCGAACACAGCATGAACAGTGCCGGTTTTTCCACATTTCGCGAGCGTTCTGCGCGAGGCGGGCGCGAACCATTCAAAAGCCGTTCAGCACGGCTCGCCTAGCGACAATTGCAAATTCGTCGCAAGCCGTTCAAAGGCTGCACCACGTTTCACCCGCTCCCGGCAGGCCTGTGTCGCGGGTTGCGGTAATTTCTGGAGGAAGAATTGACCAATCCGTCTTCGACCCGTCGGCGCTCGCCCGGCCTGACTCGCCAGCTTGCTCTCGCGCTGGCACTGGCCAGCGGGACAGCAATCCTTGCGGTGCCCGCCCTTACCGATGCCGCTCACGCCCAGAAGCGCGACAAGAAGAAGGGTAAAAAGGGCGAAGCAAAGCCGCAATATTCCTCGGAATTCGTTGCTGCCTATCAGCCGGCCAACGAGGCGGTGATGGCCGAGGGCGCGGATATCAACGCCTTGAAGCCACAGCTTGCATCGCTTGCGACCCTCGCGGCGTCGACTGACGAACAGGCGGCCGCTGGGCAATTGATCCTCAATGCCGGGATCAAATCAAAGGATTCCGCGCTGCAATTTCAGGGCGTCGAAATGGTGCTCGCAAGCGGGAAGCTCCAACCCGAAGAAGTGGGCCGCTACAATTTCGTCGCCTACCAGATTGCCGGCAATCTCAAGGATTATGGCAAGGCAGAGGCCTATCTCCAGCGCGCGATCGACGGTGGCTTCACCATGGAGGGCGTGTCCACCAGTGATCTCAAACTGAACATGGCGGAACTTTATTTTTCGCAGGATCAATACCAGCGCGGGCTGGATTACCTGCTGGAAACGATCGAAGCCCGCAAGGCTGCCGGCGAAACCATTGAAGAAGCATGGTATCGCCGCGGAATTGCCTTTGGGTACAACAATGAAATCGTCCCGCAAGTCTATGACTTCGCGATGGGTTGGGTGAGCGATTACCCGTCGAGCGACAATTGGCGCGACGCGATCAATCTGACCCGCAACCTCAATGACTTCGAGTCCGATCCGCTGGTCGACGTGATGCGGCTGAGCAGGCTTGTCGGAGGGCTGCGGGACAAGAAGGATTACGTCCAGTATGTCGAGGCCGCCGACCGCGGGATCGTGGGCAACGGCGCGCTGTTGATGCCCAAGGAACTGAAGGACCTGATCGAGGAGGCCTATGCCAAGGACGTGATCGACAAGGGCGACACCTATATTGCCGAAACTCTGGCTTCGGCCGAAAAGCGCATCGCCGCCGATGTGGCCGAATTGCCGTCCTTCGAGAAGGATGCCGATGCGCCAGATGCCCGGCTGCGCACGGTCAGTGCAGCCGCCAACACCTTCCTGAGCTATGGCGAATGGGCCAAGGCTGCACGCTTCTACGAAAAGAGCCTGGGCATGGACGGTGTCGATCGCGAACAGGCACTTGTGCGGCTTGGCATCGCCCAGACCAACATGGGCGAATACGCCGCCGCGCAGGCAACCTTCGCCAAGGTGACCGGCCAGCGCGCGCCGATTGCGAGATTGTGGATGACCTATGCGGAGCAGAAAGCGGCAGGTGCGGCTCCCACCGTCAGCTGATAAGCCGACAGATAAACGGGAAGGGGCGACGGACCTTGGTTCGTCGCCCTTTTTTGTCTTCACTCAGCGATGCGATCAGCGCAGACGTTTTACCCAGATCTGGTTGTCGGCGCGTCGCTCAACTTTGAAATTGCCGAGCGAATCGAACAATTCCGAAAGGCTCTTGAAGCCGTAATTGCGCACATCGAAGCTCGACCGGTTGCCTGCGATCTGGCCGACCTGATGCAATCTTGCAAAGCCCTCGTCATCGCGCTTTGCCTCGCGGTAGGCAGCGAGGATCAGATCGTTGAGGTCGGCCATTTGCGCCGTGGACTCCGGCTTTGTCGCTGGTGCCTCGTCCCTCGTGCTGGCAATCAGTTCGTCGATGTAGAGAAACCGGGTGCAGACCGACTGAAATGCCTCGGGTGTCTTTTTCTCGCCGAAACCATAAACGAGAATTCCGTCCTGACGCAGCCGGGTGACAAGCGGGGTGAAATCGCTGTCTGAGGTCATGATCCCGAATCCGTCGACCTTGCCCTGATACAGCAGGTCGATGGCGTCGATGGTCATCGCCATGTCGGTGGCGTTCTTGCCCTTGGAAATGTCGAACTGCTGCTGTGGGCGGATACCGAACTTGTTGGTGATCTTGTCCCAGCGCGAAAGATTGTCCTTGGCAAAATTGCCATAGGCCCGGCGAATGTTGACCTGACCGAGTTCGGCCATGACGGTCAGAACCGGATCAATTGCCTGCGGTGTGGTATTGTCCGCGTCGATCAGCAGCGCGATATTCTTGAGCGTGGTTTCAGACATCGCGGCGGTATGCAGTGTGCGGGCCGCTGGGACAAGCATGGTATCGCTAGGCTGATGCCCGCCGCGCTTGCGGGAGCGGACTTGCGCTCCTAAATGGCCTTCATGAACGACCTCGCCAGCACACCGCACCCCGATCAGCCCGAACAGCGCCCCGCACGCCAGCGCAAGCCCGACTGGATCCGTGTGCGCGCGCCGGTGAGCGAAGGCTATCATGAAACCCGCCGCCTGATGCGCGAGCTCAATCTCAACACAGTGTGTGAAGAAGCCGCCTGCCCCAATATCGGCGAGTGCTGGACGAAAAAGCACGCGACGGTGATGATCCTCGGCGATGTCTGCACCCGCGCCTGCGCCTTCTGCAATGTCAAGACCGGAATGCCGCGCGCCGTGGACCCGATGGAGCCGGAAAACACCGCCATCGCCGCGGCCAAGATGGGGCTCGAACATATCGTCATCACCAGCGTCGACCGCGATGATTTGCCCGATGGCGGGGCGAAGCAGTTCGTCAAGGTTATCGAGGCGCTGCGTCGCAATACGCCGAACACCACGATCGAGATCCTGACCCCCGATTTTCGCGGCAAGATGCGCGCTGCGGTGGAGATGATCTGCGAGGCCGGGCCGGATGTGTATAACCACAATCTCGAAACCGTGCCGCGGCTTTATCCCACCATCCGCCCGGGTGCCCGCTATTATGCCTCACTGCGTCTGCTGGAAGAGGTGAAGGCGCATAATCCGCTGATCTTCACCAAATCGGGCATCATGCTGGGTCTGGGCGAACAGCGGCTCGAGGTACACCAGGTGATGGACGACATGCGCAGCGCTGAAGTCGATTTCATCACCATGGGCCAATATCTCCAGCCGACACCCAAGCATGCGACGGTCGAGGAATTCGTCACCCCCAAGGCGTTCAGCGCCTATGGGGCGATCGCCCGCGCCAAAGGCTTTCTGCAGGTCGCTTCCAGCCCGCTCACCCGTTCAAGCTATCACGCAGGCGATGATTTCGCAGTGATGCGGGCAGCCCGCGAGGAAAAACTGGCAAAGGCGCGGGAGCGGGCAGGCGACTGATGCCGGGCATCCGAGAAACGCGGCGCCTGCCCTATAGCGCCGAACAGATGTATGATCTGGTTGCCGATGTGGGCCGCTATGGCGAGTTTCTGCCATGGGTGATCGCGACCCGCGTGCGCTCGGACAGCGAAACCGAGATGGTTGCCGATATGGTGGTGGGGTTCAAGTCCCTGCGCGAAAGCTTCACATCGCGGGTCGCCAAGGAGCGTCCGCGCATGATCGATGTGCATTATCTCGACGGACCGCTTTCCGATCTCGACAATGTCTGGACCTTCCGGGCGATCGACGATCACACCTGCGAGATCGATTTCCTCGTCGAATTCACCTTCAAGAACCGCCTGTTCGAGCGGATTGCCGGGCAGTATTTCGACAAGGCTTTCCGGAAGATGGTGGCAGCTTTCGAAAAGCGGGCGGCCGATCTTTACGGCAGCAGCAGTTCCAGCGCGCAAAGCGTTGCCTGACGGCGGATTTCGGCGCGACCATCGGGGCCATCGCCGCCTTCGAAGAACCTGAGTTCGCCTTCGGGCTCACCCGTGGAATCGCGCACCACACGGGCAAACACCACAGTGCCGACGGGTTTCAACGCCGTCCCGCCGCCCGGCCCTGCAACGCCGCTGATTGCCACAGCGATATCGGCCCCCGAACGCTCCAGCGCGCCTTTGGCCATCGACCAGGCACAGGCAATCGACACTGCACCGAACGTCTCGATGATATCCTGGGCGACGCCGAGCATCTCCATCTTGGCCTCGTTCGAATAGGTCACGTATCCGCGATCGAGTACGGCGGAAGACCCGGCAATCTCGGTTAGAGCACCTGCCACCAGCCCCCCTGTGCAGCTTTCGGCCAGCGTGACCTTGCGTGCCGCAGCAGCGTTTTCGGCCACGACACGGGCCGCCAGTGCGGTGATGTCATCGGGCAGGAGATAGCCGGGCATGGAGTTGATTACTTCGCTGTCGTTGCAGAAACGGTGGAGCAGACCGGCGGGTTCTTGAGGTCGGCCAGTTCGGCGATGAACGTCATCAGGCCAGCCACGTTGTCAACCGGCAGGGGGCTCAGCAGTTCCAGCCCGCGTTCGATCTTGCCGCAGCTGTCAGGTTTGATTTCCTTGGCGATCATCTGACCGACAAGCCCGTCGACAAAGGGACGCAGGTTTTCTTCGGGCAGGGCAGAAATCAGCGCGGACATATCGGCATCGCTTCCGCCCTTTTCGGCATTGTTCTGCGCCATGAATGTCTTGAGCAGGCGAAATGCGCCAGGCCAGGCACTGTCCTGACGCGCGCGGAAATTGTCGATGAAGGCCCCCCCGCCACGCGCCATGAATCCGTCCGCCTTCAGCTGTCTTGCACAGGTCGTGCTGACCGCATCATAGGCAATCGGCATGGCGTAGAGCACCGTATCGCCAAGATCGGCCGCTTCCACGCACGCCTGTTGCTGGGCATGGGCGGCATTCGCCGTGGCAAGCGCAATAAGGGCAAGACTGGTGGCAAAAACACGCTTGGTCATGGATGGCATCCTCTCATTCAAGGGAAAGCGCTACGATGGCTTGAGCGGCGATCCCTTCGCCGCGACCGGTGAAGCCCAGTTTTTCGGTGGTGGTTGCCTTGATGCTGACCGCGCTTTCGTCAAGCCCGGTGAGGCGCGCCACTTCGGTACGCATCGCCGGCCGGTGCGGGCCGATCTTCGGCGCCTCGCAGATCAGGGTCAGATCGACATTGGCGATTGTATAGCCTGCGTTGCGGGCAAGGCCGACGGCGTGTTCGAGAAAGCGTGCCGACCGTGCGCCGCGCCATTGCGGGTCGCTGGGGGGAAAATGGGTGCCGATATCGCCTTCGCCGATCGCTCCGAGCACGGCGTCGGTGATCGCATGCAGCGCGACGTCGGCATCGGAATGGCCGGCAAGACCCATGTCATGCGGGATCCGCACCCCGCATAGCCACAATTCCTCGCCCGCTTCGAGGCGGTGGACATCGAATCCCTGTCCGACCCGGAAGGCGGGTGCTGGCCTGCTGTCCACGAAATCCTCCACAAAGGTGATTTTTTTCAGGCGTTCGTCACCATCGACCAGCGCGACTGAACCGGAGCTTGCCATCAGCACCTGCGCATCATCGCCCGCATCGGTGGGCCCAGTCCAGGCGCGGTGCGCGAAGAGGATATCCGCGTAGCGAAACGCCTGCGGGGTCTGGACCCGGCGCAGCGTCTCGCGGGTCGCCTTGCCTGCCATGACGCTATCCGCGCCCGCAACGGCGAGACTGTCGACCACCGGCAGCACGGGAATCGCGCCGGGGTGGGCGGCGAGTGCGGCGAGCAGGCGCGCGATCACGGCTCGGGGCAGATCGGGACGGGCAGAATCATGGATCAGAACCCGCTGCGGCGCCTCATCGGACAGTGCCTCAAGGCCATTGCGGACCGAATCCTGCCGGGTCTTGCCACCCTCGACGAACCGGATGCCGCCCAGACCTGCCAGCGCCGTATCGGCATCGGCGCGGGCATCGGGGGCGATTACCACTACCAGCGGACTGGCCCCGGCAGCTAGCAAGGCTTCCACCGCGTAACGTATCAACGGCTTGCCGCGCCAGTCACGGAACTGCTTGGGTGTATCGCCGCCAACGCGCAGGCCTTTGCCGGCGGCAACGACAATCGCCGCAAATGAGGGAAGGGGGGGCAGGCTTGCCATGGTGGCCAGCGCTTAAGGTCTGGACGGACTTTCGGCAATCCACTATGCGCCTGCCCAATTATTAGGCACACCAGCACGATGAGCATGCTTCCCACCCCCCCGGCGCTCAAGCCGATCGCCATCGGCCCTGTCACGGTTGCCGAGCCGGTGGTGCTGGCACCAATGACGGGCGTGACGGACATGCCGTTCCGCACACTTGTGCGTCGCTATGGTTCAGGCCTCAACGTGACCGAGATGGTGGCGAGCGAGGCAGCGATCCGCGAGACCCGCCAGTCCTTGCAGAAGACCGCTTGGGACCGAATTGAAGAACCCGTCTCGATGCAGCTGGTCGGCTGCGACCCTGCGAGCATGGCCGAAGCGGCGAAATTGCAGGAAGGCAATGGCGCGGCGATCATCGACATCAATTTCGGCTGTCCGGTGCGCAAGGTCGTTGGCCAGTTCGCCGGCAGCGCCCTGATGCGCGAAGTGCCGCTGGCGGTGCGTTTGATGGAAGCCACCGTGAAAGCGGTAAAGGTGCCGGTCACGGTCAAGATGCGGATGGGTTGGTGCCACGACAGTCTCAACGCGCCCGAACTGGCCCGTATGGCCGAGGATCTGGGCGTGCAGATGGTGACCGTCCACGGTCGAACCCGAAACCAGATGTACAAGGGAAGCGCCGACTGGGCCTTCATTCGCAAGGTCAAGGAGGCGGTGAATATCCCGGTCATCGTCAACGGCGATATCTGCGGTGTCGAAGATGCCGCCAAGGCGCTCGAACAATCGGGCGCGGACGGACTGATGATCGGGCGCGGTGCCTATGGCAAGCCGTGGTTGCTTGGACAGGTAATGCACTGGTGGCGCACCGGTGAAGCCCTGCCCAACCCCGGGATGAACGAACAATATGGCGTGCTGGTGGAACATTATAACCGGATGCTCGACCATTACGGGCGCGACACAGGGGTCAAGATGGCGCGCAAGCATCTGGGTTGGTATACCAAAGGACTGCATGGTTCGGCCGAATTCCGCAATCGGGCCAATTTCATCGACGATCCCGATCAGGTGCTTGGCGAGATCGAGCGATTTTATGAACCTTTCCTTCTTCAGCAGGCGGCCTGACCTGTGGCGACCAGTGTCCCCGCCCGTGAGGGCGGCCCTTCCGGACCTGCCGATCCGACCCTGATCGATGCTTACCCCGATGCGCGCGCGCAGATTGCCGGCATGATCTTTGCGGTTCTGCTGATCGACGGGGCAGGACGGATCGTTGAAGTGAACCATGCGGCCGAAAATCTTCTCGGCACCAGTGCCAGCCGCCTCGTCGGCACCCTGTTGTCCGAACGCATCGGACGGATCGATCCGCGGGTTGAGGCGCGCCTTTCGGTTGTGGACGAGGCACTTGTCGCCCGCGACCTCGCCATCACGATGGGAGCCACGGAAATCCGGGCCAACCTGACGGTGTCTCCGCTTGGCAGTTTCCCTGGCTGGCGGGTGGTGACCCTGTCGGAAATGGGCCATGAAGATGTTTTGCAGAACCAGGGGAGGGAGGCCATGCTTGCTGCCCCTGCGGTGCTGGCACACGAGATCAAGAACCCGCTCTCTGCCATTCGCGGGGCCGGGCAACTGATTGCACGCAAGCTTCCACCTGCCGACAAGAAGCTGGCCCGCATGATCACCAACGAGGTCGATCGCATCGCGCGTCTGATCGACCGGATGCAGGAACTCGGAAGCACCCGGACCGGACCCGTCAGTGCCTGTAACCCGCATGAAGCGATCCGGTCGGCGGTCACAACGATGCGCGTGGCCGCCTCGGACCGCGGAGAGGTGGAAATCCGCGAGGAATTTGATCCGTCCCTACCGCCCGTTTTGGCCAACCGCGACGCGCTCGAACAGGTGCTGATAAATCTCCTCTCCAATGCCCGTGATGCCGCGCTCGAGGGTGACAGCGAGGCCGAAATCGCGGTGCAGACCCGCTTTGTCAGCGGACTGGCCTTCAGCGCAATCCGCGAAGGTCGCGCCGTTCCTCTGTCGATCGAGATAACCATCACCGACAACGGTCCGGGCATCCCGCCCGACCTGCGCGATCATGTGTTCGAGCCGTTCGTATCCTCAAAGCCGTCCGGACAAGGCCTTGGCCTGTCGCTGGTGCGCAAGCTGGTGCGCGACATGGGCGGCAATATCAGTCACGAGCGCGACCAGCGCGCCGGGCTCACCCACTTCCGGCTGCATTTGCCGCAGGCTCAGCGGAAGCGCTAGATGCCCGGAGCCGCCAATAGAACCGTTTTGCTGGTCGAGGACGACGCCGCGATCGCCACCGTGATCATGGCCGCGCTCGAGGACGAGGGCTACGCGATAGAGCATTGCACCAGCATCGCCGCGCGCGACCGCCTGCTGGGCGAGGGCCGATTTGCGGTCATGCTGACCGACGTCCTCCTGGATGATGGCGACGGTCTGGCGAGCCTTGCAGCGGTGCGCGAAAGCGCGCCCGAGATGCCCGTGATCGTGCTGTCTGCCCAGAACACGCTCGATACGGCGGTGCGCGCAAGCGAGAGTGACGCCTTCGAGTATTTTCCCAAGCCCTTCGATCTCGACGAACTGGTCCACGCCGTCCGTCAGGCAGCAGGGCAACGGGCAGCCAGCCACTCGGGAACGGACGACGATCTTCCTATCGGCGAAGGCGACGGCGAAAACGCGCGGATGCCGCTGGTAGGTCGCAGTCCTGCCATGCAGAGCGTCTATCGCATGATCACCCGCGTGCTTCGCAATGATCTTACGGTTCTGATCACAGGCGAAAGCGGCACTGGCAAGGAACTTGTGGCCGAGGCGATCCACCAGCTTGGCAATCGCAGAACCGGGCCGTTTGTCGCCGTCAACACCGCGGCGATCCCGGCCGATCTCGTCGAAAGCGAGCTGTTCGGACACGAAAAGGGTGCCTTTACCGGGGCCATCGCGCAAGCGATGGGGAAGTTCGAACAGGCCAATGGCGGTACGCTATTCCTCGACGAGATCGGGGACATGCCGGCTGAGGCCCAGACCCGATTGCTGCGGGCGCTTCAATCGGGGCGGATCCGTCGCGTCGGAGGACGGCAGGAAATTGCGGTCGATGTTCGCATCATCGCCGCCACGAACCGTGACCTCGGGCCAATGATCGCCGCCGGCACCTTTCGCGAAGACCTGTTCTATCGCCTCAATGTGGTGCCGATCGTGCTGCCGCCTCTGCGTGAGCGGCGCGAGGACATCGGCGCGCTCGCACAGCATTTCCTAATCCTTGCGGCAGAGGACGGATTGCCGCGGCGGACACTGACGCCCGAGGCATTGGGGCTGCTTGAACAGCGCAAGTGGCGCGGTAACGTGCGCGAATTGCGCAATGTCGTTTATCGGCTTGCGCTGATGGCGCGCGAAGATCGGGTTGACGCCGAGAGCCTGACCGACATCATCGGCGATGAAATCGCGCCCGGCGCCGGCCCGGGCCGCGCTGGCCAGGCCGGTTTCGTTCCCGCGCTTGCCGCTTGGCTCGCAAGCGAGGCCCCGCCGTCAGGAACGCTTTATCATCGGGCTTTGGCTGCCTTCGAAAAGCCGCTGATCGAATACGCGCTCGGCCGTACGGGAGGCAATCAGCTGCGCGCGGCCCAGTTGTTGGGCATAAACCGCAACACCCTGCGCAAGCGGATTGGCGAACTGGGCTTGGAACCGGACCGTTTTTCGCAGCCTTCCTGACACGCATGGGCAGATGATCCGCAGTTTCGGCTTGCGCATTTGCCACACCATTGTTGTAAAGGGGCAACGATGGATGCGCCCCTGTCCCGCTTGCCCGGCTTTTCGCCGAGGCAATCACCGCGTTGGTGGCGGCGTTTCATCGTCGCCTCGCGCAGGGCCAATATTTTTCGCTGGCTCGAAATCATATCGGCGGTTGCGCTTATTGCTGCAATCGGGGCGACCTATCTGACCTATTCGCGCGTGGCCGCGCCCGACGACTTGCTACCGACGATGCAAGTCTCGGTGCTGTTGATGGCAACGCTGGTCCCGGCGATGGCGCTGCTGGTACTGATCGGGCGCCGGGTCGCGCTGCGCCGGGCGGCGGGAAGCACCGCGCGATTGCATGTGCGCCTTGTGTTCTTCTTCTCGATGGTTGCCGCGCTTCCAACCTTGCTGGTTGCCGGCTTTGCCGCTTTCCTGTTCCAGACCGGGGTCGATTTCTGGTTTTCCGACGACTCGCGCGGTCTTATGGAAAACGCCAACGCGCTGGCGCAGAATTATTACGACGCCAACCAACGCGACGTGCAGCAGGAAACGCTCGCTATGGCGAGCGACATGCGCTTCATCCTCGAGCGTGTCGCGATTACCGATGGCGATTTCCCCGATTTTTACGCGCTGCAGGCGCAGGGCCGCAAAATCTCGGAAAGCGCGATCCTCCAGCGCATGCCCGACGGAAGCCTGCGAACGGCCGCGATCCTCAATCTTACCGAGGATAACAGTCCGTCCGACTTTGTTGACGAGGCGCTACCGCGGCTCGAACAAGGCGAATTCGTGGTCGTGTTCGGCAGCCCGGAGCGGATCGAGGCGCTTTCACCGATCGATCCCGACAGCGGTATCTATCTCTACAATGCCCGCACAACCGAAGAAACGATGTTCAATTCGTGGGAAAAGGCGCAGTCGATCGTGACCGCCTATGACCGCCTGACCGGCAGCGCGCGGATGCTGCAGCTGCGGTTCAACATTGCGCTGGTGGCAGTCAGCCTGCTGCTGGTTGGGCTGGCAATCTGGTTCGCGCTGCGCTTTGCCGATCGGCAGGTCAAGCCGCTGACCGATCTGGTGGGCGCGGCGCGAAAGGTGGGGCAGGGCAATTTCGCGCTGCGGCTCGAAGGGCGCACCGGCGCAGACGAGATCGGTCTGCTCAATCGTGCCTTCAACCGCATGACCTCGCAGCTCGAAAAACAGACCCGCGCGCTGGTCAGTGCCAACCGACAGATCGATGACCGACGCGCTTTCATGGAAGCGGTGCTCGAATCCGTGACCGCCGGGGTGATTTCGGTGGATGATGAAAACCGGGTAACGTTGATGAATTCCTCGGCCCAGTCGCTGCTGGCCCCACCCGGTGTGGAGGCCGAGAGTATGACCGGGCATGCGCTTGACGAAATGGCGCCCGAATTGTGCCGGATGATGGCGGAAGGCAAGGAGCGGGCGATCATCACCCATGCCAAGGGCACCGAGTTGCTTACGCTTGCGGTCAAGGTCGCGCCCGGCACTAACGGCCACGTGATTACCTTCGAGGATATCACCCGCCAACTGCTCGATCAGCGTCAGGCAGCCTGGTCGGATGTCGCACGGCGGATCGCACACGAGATCAAGAACCCGCTTACACCGATCCAGCTTGCGACCGAGCGGCTCAAGCGACGCTACCGCACGCAAGTGGGGGATGAGGACCGCGACCTGTTCGACGAGCTCACCAGCACGATCGTCCGTCAGGTCGGCGATCTCAGGAAAATGGTCGACGAGTTTTCGTCCTTCGCACGCCTGCCCAAGCCGGTTTTTCGTGACGAGGATGCGCTCGATCTCGTGCGGCAATCGGTGTTTTTGCAGGAAGTTGCCCATTCCGGTATTGCCTTCAGCGTGTCGTCCTCGGATTTGCTCGACCGCGAGATACGCTGCGACCGGCACCAGTTCGGCCAGGCGATGACAAACGTGTTGAAGAACGCCGTCGAGGCCGTGGAGGCCCGGGCCAGCGAGGCACGCGGGGAATATGCCGGACGAATTGCGGTTGCGATAAAGGACGCAGGCGAGGCAATCATGGTCATGGTCGAGGACAACGGAGTCGGTCTTCCGGCCGATCGGGAGCGCTTGACCGAACCTTACGTGACCACGCGTGACAAAGGCACGGGGCTCGGCCTTGCCATCGTCAACAAGATCGTGGACGAACATGGCGGCGATATGAGCTTTGCCAGTACGTCCGGCGGGGGAACCTGCGTAACCCTGCGTTTTGCCCGCAATCCGCAGCCGGTCGGGGGCAATTTAGCCTGATGCAACGCCGCCCACATAACCAACCGCTAGCCAAGGGACCCTGCCAATGGCGCTCGAAATCCTGATCGTCGATGACGAACGCGATATCCGTGAACTGGTTGCGGGGGTTCTGGGCGATGAGGGCTATCTCTGCCGCACCGCTGCCGACAGCACAGAAGCGCTGGCCGCCATCGACGAGCGTCGGCCTAGCCTCGTGCTGCTCGACGTGTGGCTCCACGGTAGCCAAATGGACGGGCTTGAGCTTCTCGATGCGATCAAAGCGCGTGAGCCGGGCCTGCCGGTGATCATCTTCTCGGGCCACGGCAATATCGACACGGCCGTTGCCGCGGTGGGTCGCGGGGCCATGGACTTCATCGAAAAGCCGTTCGAGGCCGAGCGCCTGCTGCTGCTGGTCGAACGTGCGACGGAGACCGAGCGGCTGCGGCGCGAGAATTCGCGCCTGCGCGAGGGCAGCTGGGGCAGCGCCGAATTCACCGGCAATTCGCCGGCCATCAATGCCGTGCGCGCCACGCTTAAACGCGTCGCCAATACCGGCAGCCGTGTCCTTATTTCCGGCCCCCCTGGTGCCGGAAAGGAAGTGGCCGCACGTCTTCTCCACGCATGGAGCAGCAGAGCCGAAGGGGCTTTCGTGCTGGTCAATTCGGCCCGTATCACGCCGGAGCGTTTCGAGCAGGAGCTGTTTGGCGAGGAATCCAACGGCAAGCAGGTGCGCCCGGGCCTGCTCGAACTGGCCGATGGCGGGACGCTGTATCTCGACGAGATCGCCGATATGCCCCTGTCGACCCAGGCCCGCATCCTCCGGGTGCTTACCGACCAGAGCTTCGTGCGGGTCGGCGGCACGCGGCAGATCGGAGTGGATGTGCGGGTCGTCTCCTCGACCACGCGCGATCTGACCGTCGAGATGGCGGAAAAACGCTTCCGCGAGGACCTGTTCTACCGGCTCAACGTGGTGCCCGTTGCCGTTCCATCTCTGGCCCAGCGACGCGAGGACATCCCGGTGCTGGCCGAGCATTTTTTCACGCGCTATTCGAATGATCAGGGCCTTGTCCCGCCCGAATTATCGTCCGAGGCCATGGCTGCATTGCAGGCCTATGACTGGCCCGGCAATGTCCGGCAGCTCCGAAACGTGGTCGAACGCACCATCATCATGACCCCGCGTGAAAAGCTGAACACCGTGGAAACCGACATGCTCCCTCCCGAAATCACCGGCGGACAACTGGGTCCGGCAGGCGAAAACCTGTCTGCTATCATGGGCGTTCCGTTGCGCGAGGCGCGCGAGAGCTTCGAACGGGAATATCTCTCGATCCAGATCCGGCGGTTTTCCGGCAATATCTCCAAGACCGCGAGCTTCATCGGCATGGAACGCTCGGCCCTGCATCGAAAGCTGAAGCTGCTCGGCATGGCCGACCGGCGCGACGAAGCCGACAAGGAATAGCGGGCCGTAACTCCAAGCCAAATCAGGCCTTGTCGCTTCGTCCCGCAATCGCCATTATGTGAAAGGGAGCTTGTCACTTATTGAAGCGGCGGACCTTCCGACCCTGCGGACCGCAATACCGGCCGCCAAGAACAGGAGGCAAATCGATGTCCAGCGGGCGAACGCTCTCACCCCGGCCCGTAACACGCGCCGCCGGCTCCGCCGACCAGCACAGCGCAGACACCGGCCCTTCGGCAGGGCGCCAGGGCAATCTGCAGGATGCCTTTCTCAACCTGCTGCGCAAGAGCAAGATCCCCGTCACCATGTTTCTGGTCAAGGGCGTGAAGTTGCAGGGGATTGTCACTTGGTTCGACAATTTCTCGATTTTGCTGCGCCGTGATGGCCAATCGCAATTGGTCTACAAGCACGCGATCTCGACGATCATGCCCGGCCAGTCGCTCGACCCAGGGCAGTTCCAGAGCCGTGCCGGCGGCAAGAAGCAGAAGCTGCTTCAGGATGTGTTTCTCAGCCGCGTGACCGAGGCCGAGGTGCAGGTAACGATGTTCCTCGTCAACGGCGTGATGCTGCAAGGCCGGATCGCTGCCTATGACCTGTTCTGCATGCTGCTTGAACGCGATGGCGCGGTGCAGCTGGCCTACAAGCACGCTGTCTCCACCATCCAGCCTGCCGTGGCGGTCGATCTGAGCGTCGGGGATGACGATGATGACGATATTGATGATTTTGCCGACAGCGAGGCGATAGACTGACTTTCGATAGCGAATTTTCCGAGGAAGTGACCCGCGGTGCGCGGGCTCTGGTTCTGTGCCCTGACATCAGGGCACTGCGCTATGATCTCGACGCCGCCGAGCGACTGGCCGAGGCCGAAGGACTCGCCGGAGCGATAGGCCTGGCAATCGTCCACGCTGCCATCCTGCCCGTCAGGCAGATGCAGCCCAACACCCTGTTTGGCTCGGGTCAGGTCGAAAATATTGCCGTATGGTGCGAGCAATACGAAGCCGAACTGGTGATCGTGGACGGCGCGCTGACTCCGATCCAGCAACGCAATCTCGAAGACCGGCTGAAACGCAAGGTGATCGACCGGACAGGATTGATCCTCGAAATTTTCGGCGAGCGGGCCGCGACGGCCGAAGGGCGATTGCAGGTCGAACTCGCCCATCTCGATTACCAGCAAAGCCGCCTGGTGCGCAGTTGGACCCACCTCGAACGCCAGCGCGGCGGGTTCGGCTTTCTTGGTGGTCCGGGCGAAACCCAGATCGAGGCTGACCGGCGGATGATCCGCCAGCGTATGGCGCGCTTGCGGCGAGAACTCGAACAGGTGCGCAAGACCCGCACGCTTCACCGCGAGCGGCGGGGCAGGGCGCCGTGGCCGATCATCGCGCTGGTGGGATACACCAATGCCGGAAAATCAACCCTGTTCAACCGTCTGACAGGGGCCGAAGTCATGGCCGAGGACCTGCTGTTCGCCACACTCGATCCGACCATGCGGGCGATCAGTCTACCGGGCGTCGAAAAGGCGATCTTGTCGGACACGGTGGGGTTCATTTCCGATCTGCCGACCCAGCTTGTTGCCGCGTTCCGTGCAACGCTTGAGGAGGTAACCGGCGCCGATCTTATCTGTCATGTGCGCGATATGGCCAACCCGAGCCATGCAGCCCAAAAAAAACAGGTCGTGGATGTGCTCGGCGATCTCGGCGTGGTCGATCCGGATACGGGCGAAAGCAGCATTCCAATTCTTGAAGTCTGGAACAAGTGTGATCTTCTGACGTCTGAAATGCTTGAGGAAATGCGCGAGGCCGCCGATGTGCAAGAAGCAGTAATCCTGTCGGCTGCAACCGGCGAAGGGGTTGCGGCACTGGAAGATCGGATCGCCTCGCTTCTCACCGGTGCAGCGCGCGAAGTCAGCTTTATTCTACCGCTCAGTGACGGACGCCGGATGGCGTGGCTGCACGCCCATGGTGATGTTCTGGCAGAGGAAGACGCGGGCGAGGGTGAGGGTGGCCCGCTTCGCCGTGTGACCGTGCGGCTCAACCCCAAGGAATTGGGACAGTTTGCTACACTTGATCAAGTATGAGAGGCTATTATTCGGCTTTCTTGACCTTCTGCCACAGCTCCTCCTGGGCATTGAGAGAAAGCTTGGGGAAGTTGCCTCCTGCCATTTCCTCCATTGCGCGAAAGCGTCGCTCGAACTTCGCATTGGCGGCGCGTAACGCATCTTCGGCGCTGATACCGTAGGCGCGGACGAAATTGACCGCGGCGAACAGAAGGTCGCCAGCCTCCTCCATCCGGGCGTCGTCCGAATTTGCTGCTTTGAGCTCCTCGATTTCCTCGACAACCTTTGCCTCGGATCCCGAAGGGTCCGGCCAGTCAAACCCGGTACGGGCTGCACGTTTCTGGAGTTTTTGCGCACGCATCAAGGCTGGCAGCGCCCGTGCCACCCCATGGAGGGCGCTGGCTACGCCCTTGGCGGCCCGCTCGCTTTCTTTCAGATCCTCCCACCGGTTCTCGTCCATTGTCCCGCCTGCGGCGGCGAAGATGTGAGGGTGACGCGCTTCCATCTTGTGGCTGATGGCATTTGCGACATCGGCGAAGTCGAAGAGGCCAGCTTCTTCGGCCATTCGGGCATGGAAGACCACCTGAAACAGGAGGTCACCGAGTTCATCCTTGAGGTCGGCCATGTCACCGCGCTCGATCGCATCGGCGACTTCATAAGCTTCTTCGATGGTATAAGGCGCGATGCTGGCAAAGTTCTGTGCGAGATCCCATTCACAGCCGCGTTCAGGGTCGCGCAGGCGTTTCATGATCGCGAGGAGCCGGTGAATGGGGGACTGAGAGGGGGCTTTGCTCATGCCATGCCTTAAGATGGATAATATATATTATGTTAAATTTAAATCGGCGTGCCTGCGGTGTCCTGCGTCATCATGAACCATTCCACCAAAACAAAGAGTCCAAGGAATATCGCAAGCCAAACCAATGCGAGTTTTATCATCTGGCTCCATTGCAAACGATGGGACGCCAAGGCCGCACCGACAACCACAAGCCAGCCGATGCTGCTGATGATCGGAATGAACATATCCGGGCTCATGCGACCATTTCCAATCCGTCAAATCCGACGGTTACGAATTCGGGCACTTCTTTGGAAAGCGTCCGATAATCCATGCTCTTGTCAAGATGGCTGAGCACGACGCGCCGGGCGCCGCAGCGCTCGCCCAGTTCGATTGCCATCGCCAGATGCGCATGGGTCGGATGCGGATCGCGGCGCAGGCAATCCGAAACAAGAATGTCAATGTCGCCGAACAGACCGACCATCTCGTCAGAAATTTCGCTGAAATCGGTAGCATAGCCAATTGACTTCCCGTCGGCTTCGAACCTGTAGCCCGTGGTCTCACCGGAACCATGGGCCATTTGGCACCATTCGATCCCGAACCCGGCTATCATGCGCAGCCGATCGAGCGTTTCGATGGTGCAGATTGTGGGATAACCGTCCTGGCCGGCAAAGACGTAACCGAAGCGCTGCCTCAGGCGGCGGACGGTTTCTGTGGCGGCGAACCCCGGAATCGGCCCGGCACGGCCATAGCGCAGCACGCGTAAATCATCGATCCCGTGACAATGATCGGCATGATCGTGCGTCCAGAACACCGCATCGATGGCCCCGATCCGGTTGGCAAGCAGCTGCGCGCGGCAATCGGACGACGTATCCACCAGCAGGCGGCGGCCTTCATGGCTCTCGACAAGGATGGATACACGGGTGCGGCGGTTTCTCGGTTCGTCCGGGTCGCAGTCACCCCAGTCACCCGCGCCGTCCTGCCCACCCAGCCTCGGCACCCCGGTCGAAGTGCCAGAGCCAAGCATGACCAGCTTCACAGGACCGCCTTTGTGAAAAGGTTGAAGAAATTGGCGCTGGTCAGCGCCTTCAGGCGTTCCGCATCCGTTCCGCGCAGATCAGCAACAAACGCCGCGGTATCGGCGACAAAGGCCGGTTCGCACACCCTGCCCCGGTGTGGCACCGGCGCCAGAAAAGGACTGTCGGTTTCCACCAGCAGCCGATCATCAGGAATAATCTTCGCCACCTCCTGCAAGTCCTTGGCATTTTTGAAGGTCACGATCCCTGAAAGCGAAATGGACAACCCCAGCGCCAGCACCTTTTCGGCGAAGTCGGCCGAGGCGGTGAAGCAGTGGATCAGCGCCGGGAAGGCCCCCTTCCCCAACTCATCGGCGAGGATTGCGTGGGTATCATCCTCGGCATCGCGGGTGTGGATGATGAGCGGTAACCGCGTCGCGCGCGCGACGTCGATATGCATGCGGAACAGGCGTTTCTGGGTGTCCCTGTCCGATTTGTCGTAATAGTAGTCGAGCCCGGTTTCGCCGATCGCGATCACGCGCGGGTGATGCGTCGCCTCGAGCAGCGCAGCACGTCCCAGATCCTGATGCGCATCGGCTTCGTGCGGGTGGATCCCGACGCTGGCGAAAACATCGGGCTCGCGCGCTGCGGTGCCAACCACCTGCGCCCATTCGCTTTGCCGGGTCGAGATATTGAGGAAGGCCCCCACTCCCGCTTCGCGCGCACGAGCCAGCACTTCGGCCTGATCCTCTACCAGGCCTTTGTATTCGAGGTGGCAGTGGCTATCGATGAGCATCAGGTGTCCTCGGCCTCTGCGGGCAATTCGAGCCGGGGGAATAGCGCCGTCGGCGGAGCGACGGTAAAGCCGTTTGCGACAAGGCGGTTGAACCAGTCGGCGTCGGCCAGTGCGCTGTAACTGCGCTCGCCTTCCGGTATGCCGAGCTGGTCGAGCAGCGCCGCGGCCTTCTCCGGCACAACAGGCTGTATCGCGATGGCAAGATCACGCAAGCTCACGAACAGCGTCTGCAGTACGGCTTTCATCCGATTGGGATCGGTCTTTTTCAGCGCCCAAGGGGCCTGCTCATCGACATACTGGTTGCAGGCATAAACCGCGCGCAGCCATGCTTCGATGCCGGTGGAGAAAGACAGCGCGTTGAATGCGCGGGGAAGCTCCGTTGCGCAGGCATGGTTGACGGTTGCGATCAGGTCCGCATCTACCCCGTTGCCGTCAATCAGTTCTAACTGCCCATCCATGTTCTTGGCGATCATGGACAGTGTGCGTTGCGCCAGATTGCCAAAACTGTTCGCCAGTTCAGCATTGGCCCTTAAAACAATCGCTTCTGGAGAATAGCTGCCATCCTGTCCGAAGGCGACCTCGCGCATCAGAAAATAGCGCAAGGCATCCACCCCGAAGCGATCGGCCAGTTCGAGCGGATCGGTGACATTGCCGAGCGACTTGGATTCCTTCTGACCGCGATTGAGCAGGAAACCGTGGCCAAAAACCTTCCTCGGCAAGGGCAGCCCGGCACTGATCAGAAACGCGGGCCAGTATATGGTGTGGAAGCGCACGATATCCTTGCCGATCAGGTGCAAGTCCGCGGGCCAGAAGGCTTCCATTTCAGCGGTCCGGTCAGGGTATCCCAGACCCGTGAGGTAATTGGTGAGCGCATCGACCCAGACATACATGACGTGGCCATCGGAGCCCGGCACCTTCACACCCCAGTCAAAACTGGTGCGACTGACCGACAGGTCACGCAGGCCCTGTTCGACAAAGGCGATCATCTCGTTGCGGCGGGTCGCCGGCTCGAGGAAACCCGGGGTGCGCAGCAGTTCGAGAAGCGGCTGCTGGTATTTCGACAGGCGAAAGAACCAGCTTTCCTCGATCGTCCATTCGACCGGGGTGCCCTGCGGGGACAGTTTCCCTTCCCCTTCTCCTTCGACCAGTTCGCTTTCGTCGTAATAGGCCTCATCGCGCACCGAGTACCAGCCCTCGTAACGATCGAGATAGAGATCACCCTTTGCCTCCATCGCCTGCCAGATCGCCTGGCTGGCGCGGTGGTGATCCGGCTCGCTGGTGCGGATGAACCGGTCATAGGACACATTCAAGCCATCGCACATCTCACGGAAATAGCCCGACATCTCGTCTGCCAGATCGCTGGGCGTGCGGCCTTGTTCCTCCGCCTTGCGCGCCATTTTCAACCCGTGTTCGTCGGTGCCGGTCTGGAACCGCACGCGGCGGCCCGTGAGCCGCTGGAACCGGGCGACGACATCCGCTGCGATCGCTTCATAGGCGTGGCCGATATGCGGGCGCCCATTGGGATAGCTGATCGCGGTGGTGATGTAGAAGGGGGAGGTATCGGTCTCAGCCATGGGCGGGTTCGCTAGCGGGGGCGGCGGCGACAAGCAAGCTGCCGATCTCGAAGGGGAGCATCCCGGGATCGAAATTGGCGGTCGGCGCTTCGGCAGCGAGCGCGACCAGCGCGGCGTAGGCATCGATAAGACCCGCGCGACGAAGAGGATCATCTGTGTTCCGTGCGGCGCGGGCCGTCAGCGCCTGAGCGAGGTCGAACACCGCCTGTATCCGCTCGCGATCGGCGCGCGGGCCAATCATGCGGGCGAATTCGCCGCGCCGGGCAAAACCATTATCGCCGCCTGACAGCAAGGCATCGATCTGGCGCGCCAGAGGGGCCAGATCCTGCTCGGCAAAGCGCAGCGCCGCGCCGAATGAACCTTCGGCGGCGGAGATTGCCACCGGGTCCGCCGGAAGCCCAGCCTCTTCCAGCATCGCTGCGAGCTGGCTGTCGGACAGCACCGGAAAGCGCAATGTCCGGCAACGCGACCGGATTGTCGGCAGCAGCCGTGCTGGGCGGTGGGTCACGAGAAGGAAAAAAGTCCCCTGCGGCGGTTCCTCGAGGCTTTTGAGCAGCGCGTTGGCCGCTGCCTTCTCCATGTCATCGGCCGGATCGATGATGATGGCGCGGCGCGTGCCCAGCGTCGGGCGGGTGGTCAGCCGCTTCTGCATCGTCCGGATCTGTTTGATGCGAATGCTGCGTGCAAGCTCAAAGGGCTTGCCATCGGCAGCCGCGCGCTCGGCCTTGTCGTCCTTGGGGCCATAGGTGAGCACGAGGATATCGGGGTGATCGCCCTGCGGTTGCGGTACGCCCATTTCCGCAACCAGTTCGCGCGCAGCGGCCATGGCAAAATCGCGCTTGCCAAGGCCGCTTTTGCCCGCAAGCAACCAACCATGATGCATCCGCTCGCCGGACAAAGCATCGCGCCATTGGCGCCACGCGTCGGTGTGGTTAGGCCAGTGGGTCATGCGCCTTCCGCCTCGACCAGATCGGCGAGCGCAGCCATGATCCGGCAGTGGACATCTTCAGGCGCGCCAATGCCATCAATGCGGATACAGCCGGAAGAGTCGCTCTGAGCGATCTCGCGAAAGGCCTCGGCCACAGCGCGGTGATAACTTGCAGGGCGGCCTTCGATCGCGTCGCTGGTGGCACCGCGGGCTGCAAGCCGCTCGTTCAGCGCGGCCTCGTCACCTTCGAGCAGGATCACCCGGTCGGGTCGCATTCCGCCACTGCCGAAATCGTGGAGCGCAAGAATCTTTTCGTCACCAAGCCCCCCTGCTCTCCCCTGATAAGCACGGCTCGAATCGACGAAGCGGTCGCAGATCACCCATTCTCCGCGCGTGAGTGCTGGGCGGATGAGCCGCGCAACATGATCGGCGCGGGCGGCTGCAAACAGCAAGGCTTCGGCCTCGGCGGTCCATTCTCCGCCGGGCGGGCGCAGCAACAGATTGCGGATTGCCTCGGCACCCGGAGTGCCCCCGGGTTCCCGGGTGGTGACAACCGCCAGCCCAAGCGCCCGCAGCGCTTCGGCCAGCAGCTGTGCCTGGGTGGACTTGCCCGCCCCTTCCCCGCCCTCGAACGCGATAAATCGACCGCGCGCGACGCTCATGCGAAAAGCCCGGCAATGGCGTTGACGATCCGGACAAAGGGGCCGGCGGTCTCCACCGCTTCTGCCGCAAACAGGGGAACGCGCGAAGGAGCCACGCCCGGCGCCGTGACTTCAAGCACCGCAACCTCCTGTCCAACCGCGATCGGCGCGCGCAGCGGTCCGTCATAGCGGATCGTTGCCGTCAGCTTGCCCTTGCTCCCGTGCGGCATATTGATTGTCACCGGTGTCTTGGCGAGCAACGAAAGGCTGCGCCTGTCACCGTTCTGCACCCGTGCCTTGCCGACAACCGCGTTGGCAGCGAACAGGTGGCGGCGATCAAACCCGGTAAAGCCCCACTCCATATAGGCCCGCGCGAGCCGGCCCCGCAGGAGACCATTTTCCACTCCCGCCAGAACCAGCACCAGCCGCTGTCCGCCGCGCCGGGCGGTGCCGAGATAGGAAAAGCCCGACTCGTTGGTGAAGCCCGTCTTGATCCCGTCCGCGCCGGGGATACGGCCGATCAGCGGATCGTGATTGATCTGTGCGATGCCTTTGTAGTCAAAGCCCCTGCGGCCGACGTAGTAGCCGAATTTGTCGGGATGGCGCGTGATCAAGGCCCGGGCGAGCTTCACCAGATCATTGGCGGTGGTGAAGGTGCGCCCCTCGTCGGGAAAGCCGTTGGGGGTGCCGAAATAGCTTGCGCTCATGCCAAGCATCCAGGCCGCTTCGTTCATTGCCGCCGTCCACGCTGTGATCGATCCCGCCTGCCCGGCTGCGAGCACCGCTGCCCCGTCATTGGCCGAGACATTGGCAATCCCCAACAAAAGGTCATGCACCGTCACCCGCTCGCCCGTGTCAAGAAACATGGTCGAGCCTGTGCGCCGCCATTCACGGGCCACCTCGGGGCTCATCGCGAAGACCTGAGCCGGGTCGAGCTTGCCTGCCTCGATCAGTTCGAACGCGAGGTAAAGAGTCATAACCTTGGTCACCGAGGCCGGCATGAAGCGCCGATCGGGGTTGCGGGCGTGAAGGATCTGGCCACTGGTGATGTCTACCAGCATCGCCACTGGTGCTTCGTCCGCGGGCGGGATCGCGGGAACGACATTCCCGTCTCCCGACTGGGCGCGCAAAGGCACTGCAAACACGCATAGCAGCAGGATCAGGGCGAGGCGGTGTCGAAAAGCGGCAATCACGTTGCGGGCTATATCCATACCCCGCACAATTGGCGAGGCTCACCCCATCCTCAGTTCACGATTTCGTCGGCCAACAGCCCCACGCTCATCGCGTAATAGTTGGAACAGTTATATTCGAGGATCGCGCGGTAATTGCCGGTCAGCAGCCAAGCCGGCGCGCCGGGGCCATCGGGCTGGAACAGCGAAACCATCACCTCGTCAGCCAACCCGCCTTGCGCCACCACGCCAAGCGCGCGCCACTCGGCCACGGTCTTCCACATGCTGTGGCGTTCATGCACACGTGGACATAGCGGCGCGGCAAGGCGGGTCTTGTAGGCATCGACATCAAAGCCCGGGGGTACATTGGCCCGCACCCCCCATGGCTGGCCCGGCCGCCATCCGGCATCGCGGAAATAATTGGCGATCGAAGCAAAGGTATCCGCACGGTTGGTAAATATGTCCGCCCGTCCGTCCCCGTCGCCATCGGTGGCGAGACGCAGGTAGACGCTCGGCAGGAATTGCGGATTGCCGAAAGCTCCGGCGTAGCTGCCGACCAGCTGCGAACGGTCAAACCCCTTGTCGGCGATCTTGAGTAGCGCGATGAATTCACCGGCGAAAAGCTCGCGTCGCCGCCCTTCCCACGCCAGCGTGGCGAGACTGCGGGCAAGATCGAAATCGCCCTTGATCCGGCCATAGCTGGTCTCGTGCCCGAAGATCGCGACAATGATCGCTCCCGGCACGCCGGTTTCCTGCTCGATGCGAGCAAGCTGGTCGCGGTGCTGGGAATAGACGACGCGCCCGGTGCCGATCCGCTGGCCGTTCACATGGGTCGCGATGTAGGGCGCAAGCGGCGGGTAGCCCTGCTTCGTCGCGCTACCGGGCTGATTGCGGTCAAGCCGGATCACGCGTTCGTTGGGAGTGAGGCCGGCCGTCATGCGGTCGATCGTGGCGCTGCTGACCCCCTCAGCCCGCGCCCGCGCCTTGAGCACTTCGAGATAGGCATCGAACGGCAGCGCCGCCTGATCGGGCGCCTGCGCGGTAGCCGGAGCAAGCGCAGGCGGGGTGCCAAACAGAGCCGCAGACGCAAGGGCAAGGCAGGCGGCGGGAAGCAGACGGGGAATCATATGGCCAGAGATGTCATACCTCGGGCAAATTCCCAAGAACCGAAGTATGGTGACTCGCCAAAGTTGCGCCGCTAGAGGGCGAACTGGAGCGGACAGGTGGCCGAGTGGTTTAAGGCAGCGGTCTTGAAAACCGCCGTAGGTGCAAGCCTACCGTGGGTTCGAATCCCATCCTGTCCGCCACCATTCTATATAAATCAATAGGTTATTGGATGGATTTCAGGCTTGCCATAACGGACGCCCTAATCGCCGGGATCGGACATATCGCAACCAGGACCAAAGGAACCGCGCAGCCAGCGTGACTTTTCGTCGGTGATATCATCCTCGCTCCAACCGCCTTCGCGGTCGGTGTCGCCGTCCAGCTGATCGAGATATGCGATACTCACTTCGGCCAAAGCTTCGACCTTGGCGCGGTCCAGGCCGGTCACCAATCGAAGCGTCTCAGCGGCGTCAGCGATATCGAAGGGGTTTGCTTGGGCGAATTCCGCCTCTACGGGAATGTTAGCCATGGTGCGCTCCTATAAGCGTGCTGCGGTCAGGCTCGGCGCGGTGTTGGTAGCACCGGGTCGAGCCGCAGGGTTATCGCGCAAGCGACCCCGCCACGCAAGCGGGATAATTCCCGCTCCGTCATCTCAGGCCGCCACGAAACCGCGCGGCTGTCTGGTGAATCCGCTGCCGCCTCCGCCGCCCAGCAGCGCCTCGATCCGCTGCAACGTCTCCCCCTGCCGCTGCATCAAGACGCGTTGGTCAGTCAGGATGTAGGCCGCGTCCTCGGTATTCTTGGCAATCGCCTGGCTGAAAGGATCGCGCCCGTCCGCACCGCGCGCGGTGGCCTGATCGACAAAGCCGATGGCCGATCCGGTCAGATCGCGGATCCGGTCAAAGTCCGAGAAAAACGCGCCCGAGCTGGCATTGGTCTGGCGGCTGATCGAGAGCAGCAGCTGGCTGGCTTGGGTGAAACCGCTCTGATCGATCGCGGCAGCCGCGGTGCGGGCGGCGATTTCCGCCGCTTCGATATCGGCGGCGCTGGCGCCCGATGCGCGCAGCCGTTCGACCTCGGCCCGCGCTGCCTCGGCCTCGCCGATCTGGGCAAGGAAGGGTTCGAGCTGGCGTTCTGCCTCGGCCCGCTGTTCGCGCAGCGACAGGGGCGAATTGGACCCGGCGTTGAGGCTGGAAAGGAAATCGGCCAGCGTCTGGCTGGCGGCCCCGATGCTGGAAATCGCATCGGCTTTTTCCAGCTCCCACAGGCGCTGCGCCTCGGCCACCTGTTCCGCGCTGGCCCCGCCTTCGCGCATCGCATCGGCCAGCATCTTGAACTTGTCGTAAAGCTCATCAAGCTGCGCGCCGAGCGGATCGAGCCGCTCCTTGAGCAGGCGCGGCACGGCCTCGATCATCAGCGCCTTTTCGATCTGCGCTTCCAGATCGCCGCCACTGCGCAGCAGGTTCTGGCTGGCTTGGCTGATGCCGACAATCACCCCGTCCTTGATCAGGTCCTGAATGGCGAACCGGATCGCGGCTTCCTGATCCTGCCCGAAATCAATCGCACCGTTGCGGGTCTTGGTGATCCCGCTGCCGGTGGTGTCGACCCGGAAGTTGTCCTTGCGCACGCCCAGGGACACGCTGCCCCGGCTTGGATCGACGCTGCCGCCAAGCTGATCGGCAATCTGGAAAATCGCATCGATCAGGTTGTTGGCCCCGGCGGTCGCGGTGCCTTCGCGGCTGCTCGAATTGCCGCGCGATCCGGTGATGCCCAGCATCCCGCCCGCATTGCCGATATTGACGCTGCCGCGTTTCGTGCCGGACAACACGCCCGGCAGGACCGAACCCAGCAGGCCGCCCAGCAACGCGCCGACCGGGCCGCCAAAGGCTCCCAGCGCGCCGATGGTGCCGCCAAGCGCCTGACCGCCAATCGATCCGACCATCCCGCCAAGCTGGCCCAACTGGCCGCTGCCGCCCAGCATCGTGCCAAGCCCGGTGCCGATTGTCCCTGCCGCGAAGGAAAAGCCCGCATTCTGCAGCTGCCGCTGGGCCCTGGCCTCTTCACCCAGCGTGGTGCGGAAAGCCGCGCCGGCCAGACCGCCGCCGCCATCGATCAGCGAACTGCGGCCGATATAACCCAATCCGCCGTCGGCCGCGCCGCCGCCGAAGATGCCGCCCACGCCGCCATTGTAATTGGCGGCACCGAACGCACCGCTGCCCATGAAGATACTCGCCAGCGGCGAGCGCCCGCCCGCCTGCCCGAAGGCCCCGCCGAGGTTGAAATCCTGCCCCGAGATCATCGCCAGCGACCATTGCGCCGCGACCTCGGCGATCATCCGCAGGCCTTCGTCCTTGAAGTAGCCCCACAGATCATCGACCCCGCCGCGCATCGCGGTCTCATAGAGATTGGCGACGTTGAATATGGCGCGTTCGTGCTCGAACTGCCAACGCGCCGCCGCCTGCTCGGCAATCCGGTCGTTGCGATCTTGCTGCGCCTTCGCCTCGCGTTCGAGCTTGGCAGTGGTGTCGACTTCGGTCTCGGCGACCCTGTTGGCGACAATCACCTTGCCCTGGTCGATCAGCAGCTGCAGCTCATCGCGGCGCTTTTCGACCACATCCTCGGTCATCCCGAGAGCCTTGCCGAGCTCTTCGACGGTTTCCGCCTGCAGCGATGGAATTTGCCGCATCAGGTTCAGCTCTGTTTCGAGCATCGCGGCAGCAAGCTCGCCTTGCGTTGCGCGCACCTGGGCGATCCGCGCGCTGTCTTCCTGCTCCTGCAGCGTCTTCGAGATCTGATCGGTCAGCTTGCGTTCGGCATCCAGCGCCTTCTCGGCAGCGCGGCGCGCTTCGCGGGCCTCGGCGCTCTCACGCGCCGCCTGCGCACCCCCGCCCCGCCGCGTGCCGCTGCCGGTCAGGCTGGGTGCAGCGGCATCGTCGGCCCGCTCGCCACGGGAAGGTTCAAGCGCGCGCCTAACCTCATCGCGGTGCCATTGGGTGTAGTGGCTAAATCCACTTTGCTGATCGAGGTCTGCAGCGGTTGGAGCCACATACCCGCCAAGGATACCCAGCGCCGCGCCCGTGCCGGGCGGGCCATAGCGCATCCCAAATTGCCGCCAGCCCTGCTGCTGCTCGTTCTGGGCCGCAATACGCCCAATCGCTGCTTCGCGCTGGGGAATTGTGAGATCGTCGGGCAGCGCGGCGACATTCCTCTCGAAGCTGCTAAGCGCCCCGGTGAACAGCGCATACTTAGTCGCCGCATCAGCTGCAGCCCCGCCAAACTCGAACAGGCGCTCGGTGAAGCCCATAATCGCATCAGCGTTTTCCGCGACGATCCCGGCGATGCGGATCGAAAGAACGGACTTCATCTGCTCAATTTTGGCGTTCGTCTTTTCGAGGTTTTGGATTTCCTCCTGCGACAGCATTGCTCCAAATTCGCCGAGCTCGTCGCGCGCTACGCGCAACCCATCCGCGCCGTCCAGCAGCAACGGATACAGCGTCTTGAATTCTGCACCGAGCAGCTGAGTACCGACCCGCAGCCGTTCGGAGGGATCCTGAATTTCGGTAACCCGCTTTGCCAGGTCGAGCATGACGGCGTCTGTTGCACGCGCCTCGCCAGCTGTGGTCTTGAAACCGAGACCCAGCTCGACAAAGCTCTGCTGTGCGGCGCGGTTGCCTGCGTTGGCCTCTCCGATCTTCTGGGTCAAGCTGCCCAGCGCGCCATCAAACTGGCCTGCGGTCACGCCTGCATTCGATGCCGCCTGCCGCCAGACCTGCAATTCCTCCGCGCCGATGTTGAACTGGCGCGACGTGCTGGCGATTTCCGCGCCGAGATTAGCCGCGCTGTTGATCGCTGCGCCGATGGCAGTGCCCAGGCCTGCGATCCCCGCCGAGCCGAGGAAGCCCTTCATGAAGCTCGAACCCGAACGCGAGCCTGCAGCCGTTGATTGTTTCTCAGCAGCTGCTTCGAGCTCGGAGAACTTCGCCTTGAACTCGCGGTCAAAATCTTCGCCCGCAAGGCGCAGTCGCACGATTATGTCATTTCGGGCCATGCGCTACTCCTTGGAGAAAGTCCCCCGCCGCCACCCTACAGGCGGCGGGGGAAAGGGTGCGGCGAGGAGGACGAACAACCCGCCGCGATTGCCCCGGCGCATGGCGCCGCGCCAGGGCGAATTCGCTTAGACGCCCGGCGTGGTGGCATCCAAAATCGCGGCGAAGCTTTCAGGATGGCGGACCGCGATATCGACGGACTGGAACACGGTCAGCACCACCCGCCCGGTGGTCGAGTTCGTGTACGGATCGAGGATCATGTCGAGCCCGCCCCAGGTGCCAATCAACAGGTCCTGCCAGTTGCCGAAGATGATCGCCGAGCAGATATCCTCAGCGGTCCCCTTGGTCAGATCAGCAGGCACCTGATTCGTCACACCAGCGCGATAGCCGTTCAGCGGCGTTGCGCCGCTCTGCCACACCGGGTTTCCGTTGGTGCCGTCGAACATTTCGGTCTTCTTGAGCTGACCGCGCACCTTGGTGTTGGTCAGATAGCCGAGACTGCCAGTCGCCGCGTTGTCGACCGCGACGGCGGTCTCCAGGTCAACGATGTGCTGATAGGTCGGCGCGCCGCCATTCGTTCCGATTGGTACCGAACCGATGCCACTCGTTTGCAAGATGCCACGCGGGACAGTCCCGCTCCCAGCGCCGTTGATCGCCGCAAGATCGATCGCAAGCCCGAGCTGCGCCGCGAGGTCCGCGCGCATGATGATTTCCATCGCGGGCAGACCCTGCAGCGCCATCTGCCGAGACCATGCCACATTCGCCGAAACCGTCTTAGGTGCCATCGGAATCTGGTCAAAATTCACGGTCGACTTTGCAGCAGCGGCATCTTCCGCGACCCACGCCGCCGAAGTGGCGTTGGTTTGCCGCGGGACGCTGACGTTGCCCACCAGATCGGTCAGCATCCGAGCGCCCATCTGCATAATCGCCGAGGCGTTGCGCAGCGGCTCGACGAAATCTTGCGGCCGGTAATCCGTGCCGACGAGATTTCCGCCGATGTTGGCCGTGCCCACCAGCTGGGTGCGCTGCGCCAGAACCTCGATCGGCACCAGCACACCGCGCGGTGCCACGCCGCCATTGCGCTGGCGCATCTCTTGCGAGACCTCACGCTCCAGGCCGGAAAGCTCTTTGCCTTCAGCCATCGCCTTGACGGTGGCCGTCAGCGAGAAGTCGCGCTTGGCAGTCTCGAAATCGTCGCGGCCACCAGCGGGACCTTCTGCGGTGCGAATGGCAACGCCTGCACCGCGCGCGCTGCTATGCTGCGCGGCCAGCTGATCACGCGACCAGCCTTCTTCGATTGCGCGTTCGACCAAGGCGGGGTCGAGCGACAGGCGCTTACCCATTTCCTGCAGGTCGAGGACCCGGGCGCGCTCGGCGCGGGCTTGCCCCTGCGCAGGCGCAGGGGCGGGTGCAGCGGCTGCGCCGCCAGCATTGCGGAATGCAGGCATGTCATTTTCCTTTTTCGTGAGGATACGCGGATCGAAGCCCGCTGGCTTGCCGTCGCGGCCAACGCCCACCGAAGGATCGGCAGGCACCGCGACAAGGCTGATTTCGTAGGGCTCCCAGTCGGTCGCCCGGTATGTTTCTTCGCCGTCGCTGGATTTCTCGAGGACCAGCTCGCGAATCCGGTAGCCGACGCTCACCAGCTTGCGGATGCCGTCTTTGACATCCTCGAAAACCTCTTGCGCGCGCGCGGATTTGCCGAAACGCACTTGGGCGTAACCCTTGCGGCCTTTCAGCCAAGCACGCTCGACAACGCCCACCTGGTCGCGGGTGTCGTGGTCCATCAGCAGCGCGCCGCCCGCGTTGAGGCGATCGAGCCGGACCGAGCCCGAAGCGTGATCGAGGACCTCGGTCCCCCACCAGCGCGCGTACGGTTCTTCGGAACTGAAGGTGAGCTCGACCGTGCGGCTTTTGTCGTCGACGGACCCGGCGCGGATATCGAACGAAAGCTCACGCGTGAGCTGCTCGGGCGGCGCTTCCGCGTCGCGGATCTGCAGCGGCAGGGGGGAGGCAGCGCGCACCCCTGCCGGGGTGAAAATCGGTTGTGTCATGTCGACACCTCGGAAATTTGGGGGCGGCGCTGGACGCTACCCGCCAGGGCGCGCCGAGGTCCGAAGGGTTCGCGCGTTAGGGACCAACCTTTGCAGCGAACATTGCCAGAGGTGAACGGCCAAGCTCACTGTCTGGAACGCAAGGGGTACACCTGACCCGGCATCCATGTCAACCCGAACCAAAACAACAAACGATAGCCCTGAAAAATAACGGGACTTTCGCATGAAGTGCGCCTTCGGCCCCCGTATAGGGCACGCCTCCAGGAAGGACCCAAACCGCTCACTGGGGCGAGCCACGAAGCTGCGCCTTTAGGGCTTCGGCAGTCGCCCCCATCATCAGCTCGCGCGCTGTCTCATAGCCGCCGCGTTCGATCAGCCCGAATATGCCGAAAGTGGCGATTATCTTTGCTGCCTCGATCGGTTCGAGGAACTCAACAAGTCGCTCCATCGCCTCTTGCATCACTGCCATTGCGACTTCGGCATCAGCCTGCGGGGAAACCTTCATTTCAATAACTCCTTCTCAATCATCACCCGGAACCCAGCTCGCATCGCGCCCCTCACCCCCAAGGGGAATAGAGGGGGGACCATAGTCCCCCCCTATCTCCCCCGTAGGGGGAGGTGTTGAGCGTGCACTTTCATTGTGCACCTCACCCGAGGGGCTTTGTGCATCTTGAGCAGAACTTTGTGCGGAGCTTTGTGCAGTACTTTGTGCAGTTGATTGTGCACCCTGCTCGACCCGCTTTAGCCCTCGGCGTGCAGTGCGATTGGCATACTTGCCGATAACCTCGTTGGCTCTGATCACGCCCAGGTGGAGCAATCGCTCCATGGCACCGGCGAGGTCTTCATCATCAAACCCTTTCGCCTCGGGCATCCTCGCAAACATGCGCGGCGCATAAGTTGGCCCCCTGCCATCGGAAGCCGCGCGACCCTGCTCGGTCACTGCAGCGAGGCACCGCAGGAACGCTTCATTCGCGGCAGTGGCACGTGATGCCTCGGCGAGCGTTGCCGCTACATCTGGCGGCAGATCATCGGGCCTGACCAGGTAATGGTCGAACCATCGGAACCGCGTGACTTCGCCCGGCTTCACATAGTTGCCCTTGGAGACTTTAAGCACCCGAACCTCGGGATCCCCGCCTTCCTCCTTTTCGATAGATGCATGCGACCGGGTCGCATTCTGCCATCCGGTCGAGCCGCTGAAATCCGCCCCACTTTTCGGTGTATGCGCCAGCAGCAGGATCGCCGCATCTGTGTCGCTGGCAAGCTTGTTGGTTGCGGCAAGGAAGCGCGTCGCCTGCATCCGGTCATTCTCATTGCCCAGAAAAAGGTGCGCAAGATTGTCGAGGACCAGCAGCTTCGATCCGGTTTGCTCGATCAGCCTCTCGCACTGGTGGTAGAGGTCACTTGGCTCCAACTCACCGTCATGATCGAACCGCGCCAACCCGTTGTGCATGACTTGCCGCATCGAGACGACATGAAGACGACCAGCGAGGTCGAGCATTGAAACGCCGAGCCCGGCGCAAATGTGGTGCAACGTCCAATGTAACCTCTGCTCTGAATCCTCCATGCCGACATAAGCGGCAGGCCCAGGTTCGATCGCCATCCCAAGGACATTTTCAAGCCGCGCCGCCATGGCGACCCCGAGCATCAGCGAAAGCGTCGTTTTGTTGCCGCCACCCGGCGCGGTGAGCAACGTGGTCTCAGCTGCAGGCAACAGACCTTGCACAATAAACCGAACCGGCGCGGGCTCGATACCGGCGAGCGCGGCGAGGTCCATGGTGCGCAGCGGCCCCGGCGGCGCTTTAGCCATAGTCCTCCGCAGCGTGCCGCCAAGGCCGAGATCGATCAGCTCTTCGTCCGTGTAGGAGCTCATCGCATCCACCAGGGCTTGAACTCGTGCTCGGCAAGCCTCTTAGCCATCACAGGCGTGGACTTGAGCACGGCGCGGCCAGGTTTAGGAATGGGACGGGCAACAGGCGCAGCTTGAGCACGGCGCGGCACAGCTTCCACATGCCTGCCACCAGCAAGCGAAAGCGGGTTCCAACCGAAGCCCGGCTCGACATCCCGCATCAGAAACAAGTCGCGCTGCAGGTGAGCTTCAGTATTGCGGGCCGGTTTCACTACAGATCGCCCGCGCCTTCGGCTTGGCTGTTATCCCGAGCTGCCAACTTGTCCTCATACCAGTGCACAACTTCTTCGCGAACGAAAGCAATCCGCTTTTCGCCAAGTGGAACCGGCCTCGGGAATTTACCCTCGCAGCGTAGTTTGAAGATTTGCGTGCGGCTGTAGGTGGTAAACCTTGCTACTTCCGCGACGGTCATCAGTGGGGATTGTTGTTCACTCATGGATAACGCCTCTTTGTTCGCTATGAGGTCGTTTTAATCCTTCTGAACACTGTTAGGTAAGAGGAAGCGGGCGGGAATTGACCGGATCCGCGAAAATCAGATTTCACAACTCACTGAAATCCCTGCCTTAAATCTTTCCCCATTTTGACCATTGTGCTTTTGCGGTAGCCGCGAGGCCCGCAGAAAACCGCAAGAGGAATGTGTCAAGGGGGGGAATTTGCATCTTTGAGGTAATTTTCCCACGCGATCATCAATTCCCGCCGTTTTTCGAGCGCGGTTCCTCGGCGATATGCCGCCTCGACCTTATCGCGGACCGTGTGCGCGAGCGCAGCCTCGGCAACGTCGCGCGAGAATTCGGTCTTGTCGCCCGCCCAATCCCGGAACGTGCTGCGCAGCCCGTGAATGGTCGCGGTCTTGTCGGGACTGGCGAGGCGGAGCGCCTTCGTCATAGCCGTGTCGCTGATCGGACGTTTCTCGACCGCACCGGCAAAGATTAGCGGCCCGATCGCCTGCGCTTGCATCGCTTTGACGATTGCAACCGCGCGCGGTGACAGCGGGACAACATGCTCCCGCTCCGCTTTCATTCGCTCGGCAGGAATCGTCCATGTGCGCGCCGCCAGGTCGATTTCGGCAAAGGTGGCACCTCGCGCCTCACCAGCTCGAACTGCGGTCAGCATCACAAATTCGACCGCGCGCGCCGCCGTGCCGGTCGAGCGTTGCAGACCCGTCCAAAGCTTTGGAGCGTCGGCATAGGCAATCGCGGCATGGTGCCCGCGCACCAGCTTCCGGCGCGGCGGCATTACCTTGTCGAGCAGGCCTTGCCAGCGCGCGGGATTGCCTGCCGTGCGCCAGCCATGAGCGATAGCGTAATCGATCACCGCCTGAATTCGGGCGCGCAGCCGATCAGCCGTGACAGGCCTTTCCTCCCAATGTGGCAAGAGACAGGCCTTCACATCGCCCAGCGCGATATCCGCGATCGCCAGCGGATGCAGCGGGGCCGCGTAATCGGTCAGCGTCATATGCCACTGGTCGCGATGCTTGGCGTTTTTCCACCCGCCTTCTTTCGACTGCAGCAGCTCCGCCATGACATGGCCGAACGTCACCACGCGCGCCGGTTGCCGATCACCACGCGGATCGAGACCGCGCGCCAGCTGATCGCGGATTGCCTCGGCCTTGTCGCGCGCCAGTGCGAGCGATACCGGCGCGGTGCCCTGACCGTAACCGCCGAGGCCTATCTCGCTGCGCTTCCCGTCGCGCTTGAATATGAAGAACCATTGCCGCGACCCGCCCTTGCGAACGCGTAGGAAAAGCCCGTCACCATCGCCATAAATCCCCGGCTTATCGATGCGCTTGATCGCTGTTTCTGAGAGCTTGAAGCGAGCCATTTTCGTTTCCCGTTGCCATAACTGCAAAGCTGTCTTTTGCGTTTATATGGGAAACTGCAAGGGGTTGCGTACAGAAAAGACAAGGAAAACGGCGGACAGGCGGGCACCCTGTCCGCCACCATCTTCGCTTGGCTAGTTTACGATATACCTCACCGTGATCGCCACAGAACCACCGCCGGCAAAGGCACCGCGCGGGCGCAGGCGGAAGTCGGTGATCGCCGGATCGCAACCTGCAGCATCGGCAACCGGCGTGTAATTCCAACTCGACCCGCCGTCGCTCGAAAATTCGAGATCATCACTTGCCGAACCCAACCCGCTGAAACCGTAAACAAGTCCGGACACACCCCCAGGATCATTCCAGATGATCGGCCCCCCTGTCCTGCCAAGCAGGCATAGCCTCGCATCGGCAGGCCCTTGGTCCCATACTACCACGCTGTCGGCATCCGTGGCCGAAGTGCCGGTATTGGCAACGGTAATGAGGTATTCGACCAGCGCGCCCGGGATCGCCTTGGGATTGGTGGTGCCGTTGACCGGGTCGGAAATCAGCGTGCTGACCTTGGTCACGGCAAGGCTGGTGAAAGGATTGCAAAAGGTGAGATCGTGGAGCGAAATCGCCTGCTGGCCGGGATTGGCCGGCGCATTAGAATGGTTACCATAGCGGACTACGATGCGGTCGACCCCCTCGGTAAAGGTGACCACCACATTGCCCAGAGGTTCGGGATCGGCGGACAGGCCATCGCCGATTGCGATATTGCCGGAAACCTGATTGACATTGCCATTGGTCAGCACCGGCAGCACGGTGGCGCCGTCGCGCGTGCCGAACACCTCGACCCGGTCGGTAAACTGGCCGGCGAAGAAATCGACATCGAAGATGGAAAATTGCACGCCGGCGAAGACGCGCGGCAAGGTGATGACGAGTTCGACATCGCCCGTTCGGTTGGGCTGATCGGCCAGCAGCGTCAGGCTGTTTTCAGGCGCTGAGAAGCCCCCTGTCAGCGCGTCGAAAACCGTCGGTGACTGACCGCCGAACGCCGCATTGTTCAGGAACACGCCGTCATTGTCGATCTGGAAGCGGATATTCCCGAAGCTGGCAAAAGCATAGGTGTTGTCGGTCGAACCGGGGCTCCATCCCGAAATCGAGTCCCAGTCGAACACCGCGAAGCCCGCCGGACAGTTCAACGCCGGTGCAACACCGGGTGCCCGCCCGCTCTGGACGATCAGAGCGGCAACCGCAAAATCATCTTCGTCCGTATTGCCGTTATTCGGCGTGGAATCGGTGTCGATCACACTACTCGAGATGATCTCGGCGGTGTTCGTCACCGTGGTTCCGGCGCCCGAGGTGATCGTTCCGGACAATGTGATCGCCGCGCTTTCGCCCGGGTCGAGCGCGCCGACGTCCCATACCCCGGTTGCCGCATCGAAGCTGCCGGTGCCGGTTGCTGCGGAGAAACTGAAGCCTGCCGGCAAGGTGTCGCGCACAGCGATGTCTTCCGCGGCGGCGCTTGATGCGGTGCTGTTGGTCACGGTCAGCCGCCACGTTGCCACTCCGCCCGAGACCGGAGGCGAACCGACAAGCTGTTTGGTCAGCGAAAGATCGGCGAAATTGGCGGGCAACGAAGTGAGGTAGAGTTCTGCGTGACGGAAGTTGCCATCATCGGCGCCTGGAAACAGGTCGCACATCTCCAGCCGCCAGATGCCCGCAGAATTCTGCCCGTTGAAGGCCGACAAGCCATTGCGCGGACGGAATCGGTTCTGGAAGGGCGGAGCCGTGCCCGCATGGTTTCCCGTCGGGCTGTCGGTATTGACAAGCTGCGGTGCCGCATCGTCGAGCACCACGTTGAAGTTGTCGCCGCTGGTGGACTGGGTGTCGCCGTTGGTGAGCTGCACCCTCGTGCCATCGGGCGAGACAAGCGTGATCTGCAGATCGCCGCGCCATGTGTGTGTAACAAGCACCCCGATATCGACATCGGTAACCGTGAAACTGTCGGTGACATTGAAGTTGCGCACCAGCGGGTTGGTGCAGGTTCTGTTTCTGTCGATTCTGCCATCATTGGTGACAACATAGGTGTTCACCGATTGCGCCATCACAGGCTGCGCGAAGGCAAGGCAGAGTGCAGCGAACAACAGGTGCAGCAGCGCCGCTGCCGCCTGATCAAAGCGTTCCCTCCACCCTGTCGTATCCATGCCGGAGCGATAAGGCAGGATGGTTAATGCGGCGTTGACCTTGCGCTGTTTCCCGATCGGCATGGCCTATCGCCCCAGTCCGAGGAACGAGAAGGTGTCGGTATCGAACATCATCCGCGCCGCGGCAAAAATGCCCTGGTCGGTGTTGCGCGCTGCGGCAAAGTCGCCGTCGCGAAAACCGCTGATGTTGTAACCCAGCGTGATCAGCATGCCCTCTGCCGGGACAAAGCCGATCACCGGGCCGTAGGCAAAACTGGTGACCTCGTCCTCAAGGCTGGTGCGCACTGTCGTGCTCGCCCCGATTTCGATCCGATCCGACAGGCCGATGCGCGCGTCGAGCCCGGCCAGCAGCATGGTGCCGGCAAACTCGGTGCCTTCGAAGCGATCGAAATTGTAGCGCGCGCCGAGGAACAATGTGTATTCGTCGCGCCGCACCTCGATCCCGTCATCCTGTCCGCGCGGAGAGAGATTGGTCGAGAGGCTGGCGACCAGACGCCGGGCCAGCGCATCGCCATCGACGATCAGCGCCGTTCGCCCTGCCCCGCCAGCCTGTCCGGCAATGGCATCCTCGACCCGGTCGCTGCGATATTCGAGCCGACCGAGCATCGCCACCGGAGATGCTGCGGGACGATGGGCGAAGGCAATGCTCGCATCCATGATCTCGCTGGCCGCGCCATTGCCCGTTTCGGCGCGGGTCCAGGTCAGGCCCGATCCCACCAGACTGCCCTCGCCAAGCTGACGGATCGCGCCGAAGGTCAGGCCCTTGCGGTCGGCCTGTTCGCCGTCGCGATATTCGCCGCGCGCGGTGATGCTCCAGCGATCCTTGCGCCATGCTGCGCCAAAGGTGAGCGCGGTGAAATCCTCGAACAACAGCCCGCCGGTCAGTTGCCCGCCGCTGGCGGCAGGTTGAGCCGGGTTGACCACCTGCGCCGGATCGGGCGCGCCGCCCAGGGTGCGGTTGCCGTCGATGGTGGCATCGATCATCAATTCGGGCGTGACCTGCAAGGTCTGCGACAGGCCAAAGGCGGCAAAGCTGCGGGTACCAAGTTCGCCGATGGTTTCCTCGCCCAGCGTGGTGACGACCTGCCCGCCCCGCCACGGGGCAACCTCGATCCCGCCGCGCAGCTGCCGCGCATCCAGCGTTTCGCCATCGGCAATTTCATAGGTCCCGACAAGGCGCACATCCGGCGTGACTGCATAGCGCACACCGAGACGGTGGCGGGCGGGCAGATCGAGGCTTTCCGCCTTGCCCAGCGCCACGGCGGTACTGCCCGACAGTTCAAGCTTGTTGTCGAATAAGCGTTGGGTCGCCCCGGCTTCGAGCACGGTTGACGAGGCATCCGAGCCATCGCTCAGCCGATCGGTGAAATGGGCAACCCCAATCCGCATGTCGGTGCGCTGGCGGGTCAGCACCATCTGCGCCTGCGCGGCACGGCGGCGGGCGGTGTCGATCAGGCTTTCGTCCTGCCACAGGCTGCCGACAATGCTGAGTTCCTGGCTCAGCAACACTCGACCATCCACCCCCAGCTTCCGGCGCCCGACTTCGGCGGCGTTCTGCTGGCCGATGCCGTAGTCGGCATCGATCTGGCGGGCATAGGCCAGCACATCCACTGTGCCGGTTTGGTGCTGGGCCTCCACCAGCCATCCGGTTGCGGCCTCGCCTTCGCGGCGGCTGACGCCCAGTTCTGCGCGCAATTCGGTGGCATCGCCGATCCGTGCGAGCAAATCGACCGCGCCAATATCGGTGCGGGTTGCCGCGCCGCCGGGGCCGGTCAGGCCCGCATCGGTGATCGCGCTCGCCCCGATCCGCAGCTTGCCATCATCGCTGGTCCAGTCGGCGCGTACCCCGGCATTCATCTCACCTTCGGCCGCGCCATCGGTTTCGAATTCGATGACGATGAATTGCGGATTGAGGTTCTCGTCCCGGCTCAGCACCGGCGCGGCAAAGCTGATGGTGCCGGCCAGCAGATCAAGATCATAGTCGGCAAAGCGCGTGAGTTCGCGCACCGAGACAATCAGTTCGGGGCGGAACCGGTCGCGCACTTCGATCGTCACCCGCTCGCTGTTGGGAAGAATGCGGCGGCTTGCGAGGTCATAGGGGCCGGAGATGCCCTGCCCCTGGATTTCCTGGCGGCGGAACCGGCTTGCGATTTCGGCGGCAAAACCTTGCGCCTTGATCCCGCCAAGCCGTGCCTCGGCCTTAACCCCGGTGGCAGTGCGGTTGTAATTGGCAAGGCGCGTCTGGTTGAAGGCCGTCTGGAAATCGCCGTAGAGTGCATAGAAGGTCGCGGTTTCGATCCGGACATACAGCTTCTCGCGGCTCGCAGCGTCAAAGCGCCGGGCCGAGGCATCGCCGAACACGGTATAATAGGCCCGCGGATCGAGCGCGCCGAGCACACGTTGATCCTCGCGCTGCTTGGCGCTGTCATAGGCCAGCGTCAGCAGATATTTCCCCAGCACCCGGCCCTTGGCATAAAGCGCAACACGCGCATCATCGCCAAGGTCGCTGTCGAACCGCCCCTCGCGCTCCATGTTCTCGGCCACAGAACGCGCGCCCGCTGTGCCTTCGACAAGGCCGACGACGGTCCATTCGATATCGCCCGGCTCGACCCATGCCTCAAGTTCCTGGCGGCGGGTGATCTGGCCATCGTCAAAAGCGAAATCGAGCCGCAGCGAGCCGCTGACCATGGTCGGCGCGAGTTCGATCCGGGCGATGCCTTCCTCGCCCTCAACCACCCAGCGCGCCGCGACCGGCGCGGTGCCGGTCAGCTGGTCGAGCTGCTGGCGGTCGATCTGCTCGGCACTTTCATAAGGCGCATTGAGCGTGAAGTTGCCAGAGATGCCTTCGCGCAGGGGACGATTGTTGCGGTCGAGCACGCGGATCGCCACCACCGGACGGGTGCGCCCGTCGGCAATCAGGTTGGACAGTTCCGGCAGCAGTTCGACCCGGGCAGGCGTGCGAGTGAAGAAGACTTCGTGAGTGAAGGTCTTCGATACCTCCCCGAAAGAGTTGATGATCCGCGCTTCGAGCATGGTGCGTTCGTTGATCAGCGGCACCCCGCGCCACTGGCTGATCGCGAACCTGCCGCGTTCGGGGTTCTGGGTGCCATCGAAGGCAAGCGGATCGACCGGCTTGCCATCGACCAGCAATTCGACCTTCTGCCCACGGCGATGGCGGACAACCACCCGCACGGCAGGCGCGCGCGGGTTGGCATCATCGGCCGGCGCAAGAAAGCCGTCCTCGCCATCGCCAAGCGCGATCCAATCGGTTGTCGGCGGCGTAGGCGCGGATTCGGTCGCGGGCTTGTCAGTCGTTACGGCGCGCGGTCCGGCCTCGGCATGAACCGCGCCTTCGGGCAGGACCGCGTGGAAATCGGCAACCACCAGACTTCCGCCCTGTCCGATCGCAAAGCGCGAGATGGCGCTGCCGGCGTTGCGGGTCGAATTGTGGCAATCGACCATCCGTGCGCCTTCGGGCAGCGTCATGCGCGACACCTGCACCACATGAGTGCCCGGCACCACGCCCTCGAAATGGTAGCGTCCATCGGGATCGGTGACGGCAAAGCTGCCATCTTCCAGCATCACCCGCACACCGGCAAGTCCGGTGCGTGCGGCTTCATCGACGGTGCATTGACCGGCTGTGATCCGGCCGATGATGGTCATCCGGTCGGCAATCCCGTCCCGCTCGATGTCCACTGCCGCGCTGGCACGGGAGATACGGCCCAGCGCGTCGCCCGCGATCGCATCATTGACAGCACGCCCCGGCGGGGCATCGGGCCGCACGCTCATCGCATAGGTCACGCGGGCGCTTGCTCCGCCCTCGAGATCGCCCAGGCCAATGGTTAGCGAGCGACCGTCAGGCGCGATGGTCACCGCCTCGGCCGCGGCTGCGCCATTGATCCGCACGGTGTCGGGGCGCAGCCGCAGCCAGCGCGATGGCGTGTCGGAAAGCGTCACGGCCCGCTTGATCCGGGCCGGGTCGGCATTGCGGACGGTCAGCGTGTAGAACACGACATCGCCCGGCGCTGCACTGGCGCGCGAGGCAGTCTTGATCAGATCCAGCGCAAGGCTCGGCCGGTCGAGCGGAATGTCGGCTTCGAAGGGTTCGGGATTGTCGAGCACGAAGGCGCGCCCGAAGGATCCGTCATTGATGGCAAAGGGCAGCCCATCCGGACGGGTCAGCCCGGCGAGCGCCGCGGGCGCCGCCACCGACGGCGCGCTATAAGGCTCGGGCGGGACGACTTCGAGCCTGTAGGTGCCTTTCGCTGTCAACGGGAACCAGAACCTGCCGGGCCCCATCGGGACGACCCTGCCGTCACCATCGGTGATCGCCTCACCCGAAACCACGCTGGACGGCCACGGCGTTACCCCGTCCTCGGCAAAGACCGTTGCGGGCGCACCAGTGGTAGTATTGATCAGCGTGACCCGGACACCATCAACAGGTTCGCCGGTTTCGCTGTCGAACACCACGCCGAAGGGATCGACCAGCACCTCCAGTTCGGCTTCGACCAGTACAGTCTCGGTTCCCGGGACCATTGCCGCAAGCGTGATCTGCGAACCGTTGCCCGCGCTCAGCACGCAATCACCGGTCACCAGCGCCGGGGGGATGCGGCCGGTATCGATCCGACCGGCAAAGACGCCGCTGTCGGGTGCTGTTTCGAATATCGTCAGTGTCTCGCGATCGCCATCGGTGGTGGCAAGCTCCACGGTCAGGCTGTCGATCGCCGCCGGATCGCGGTTGGCAGCCTGCGCGTCGATTTCGAAGAACAACGGCTCGCCGCCGCGCAGCTGCGTTGCCGGAACAACATTGGCCGTCGCGATGCTGGCGGTTTCGTTTACAGGGGCGAATGTCTCGTCCGCAAGGCTGCTGGTCCGCTGCACCGGATCGGGTTGTGCACCGCAGCTTGGCGGGCGATAGGCCAGCTCCACGCCGTCACCAGGCGCGCGCCGGAACACGCGGATGCTGGGAGGCGACGCAGGGTTCATGCTGACGTCGAAGCGGACCGGATTGCTACGGGTCCGACGCCGCTCGCCGTCATGGTCCCAGCTCGCGTCGGCGATATTGGTGATCGTCCGGACGGCAGGCGGGGAGGCAGTATCCTGTGCGGCCACCCCTCCTTGCGGCACGGCGAAAGGCAGCAGCACCCCAAGGAGTACTGCTGCCACGCTCCGCAAGGAGGGGGAAACACGCAAAGTCAGTTTCCGCAGTCGATCTAGTCGATCGTCACGCGGAAATAGAGCGACCGGGTCTCGCCCTCGTCGATGTCGGTGAGGTCTCCCAACACCTGATCTTCGGAGTTCGGCCCGGTTTCGGCGCTGAAGTTGCCTCCGGCAACACCATTGGCGCAGCTTGCATCACCATCGACAAAAATGCCGAAGCTGTTGTCATAGCTGACATCGAACGGCAGGTCGTCGACCACATCGACATCGGTCGCGGTCGCTGCACCCGTATCGTTGGCTACGGTGATGCAATATTCCACCGTTGCCCCCGGAATCGCCTTTGGATCGGTGGTGCCGTTGACGGGATCGCTGATGACGCGGCTCGTCTTGGCGACGGTGACGAGCGCACCGGCCACGACGAATTCGCCGGTGTCGGAGAAGGCACCGTCATATTCATCGTCGGTCGCACCGATACCGTCGAACAGCACCGTATCGACACCATTCGTGTTGGCGCCGCTGGTGGCAACCAGCTCCGCCCCGAGCGAACCCGCACCGCCGCCGGCATGGGCATTGGCGGTAAGCGTCACGTCGAATTCATCGCCATTGACCGCGTCGATGCCGATATCGGCGATCACGATCACCGCAACCGTGCCATCTTCGGCGACTTCATCCAGATAGGTAACCGGGCCGGCATTGAATTCCGCCGAGCTCAGTTCCCTGTCCCCGTCCGTATCGAGAAAGACCTGAAAATTGGCGATATTGCCCGGCGTGCCATTGGTCAGCGCCGTCGCCAGATCGAGGTCGATCGTGTCGTTCGACAGGTTGGTCACATCAAAGGCGATCGCCTCGTCCTGCGCGCCAGGCGCCACCGATGTGGCTGTTCCGACCCACTCGACATTCACATTGACCCTGCGGTCGACGGTGAATTCGTCGCTGGCCGTTTCGGCATTCTGGGTGAAACCGCCGACGTCGAAAGTGACGGTGACGTTGTTGGTGATGGTAGAGCCTGCGCTGGTCCCTTCGGCCAGAGCAGGGGCGCTGGACATCGCGATGAGCGCAAGCGCGCTCACCGCACCCAGCAACTGCTTGGTGGTCTTCATTGGTCTGGTCCTGTGCGTGTGCCCCGCGTCAAGAAATCCGCCCGCAGGAGTTGGCGGTTATCGTCCGCCGGTCAGCGGATGATAGCTGGATAGGTAAGCCGCCCCTTCTCGCTCGGCGCGATACTGGCCAGCACCCAGCGGACGTGGGTGACATCCTCATGGGTGGCGGCGCGCGCGGTGCCGTCAGAAGCGGTTACCGTAAGTTCTGCGAGCCTGCCCCAGGTCTTGCCGCCATCGACCGAGACCGTCAGCGCCGGGTCGGCATCGGGGGCAAGGCGGACAGCACCGGGCAACGGGTTGGTGACGTTGAAATTGGTCACGGTATCGCTGCCGTTATTGGCATAGTCGGTGCCGAAGACCAGACGATCACCGGGAACGATGGTGCCCGGCTCGACCAGTTCGGTGCGCTCGCTGCCGTCGGCTTCGGTGATGACCTTGACCGCCTTCACGTCGCCCGAAAGCGAAACCGGGCTCGCTTGTTGCTGCGCGTGCAAAGGCAGCGTCGCGAATGTCATGGCGGCGAATGAAATGGTGATTTTTGCAAGGATATTCATGGCTCTGGTCTCTCTTTTTGGCTGGCTGCGATCAGTCGATCGCGACATCGAAGGTGATGGTGTGGACAGTGCCGCCGGTCACGGATCCCAGATCGACGCTGATCCCGTCGGCGTTGCTGGCAGTGCCTGAGTCCGCGTCAGCCGCATCGGTAAGCGGTGCGCCGTCGAGTGCGAGGGTGCCGTCGGTGTAGGTAGTGCCTTCGGGGATCGCGTCGGTCACCACCAGATCGGCGACCGAGCCGCTGCCCGAGACCGTGGCGGTAATGGTGAAGCTGGCGATGGAGCCCGGAACAGCGCTCTCTCCGCCGAACGGATCGCGCAAGGTGACAGCCTTGGCCAGCGCAACCGAGGTAATCCCCACCACGAGGCTCCCGCGGGCGATGGCGCGCGCTTCGGTGGTGCCGACAATCGCATCGCCGCCATCGACACCGGCCGCGGCGAAGACCGTGCCGGGCGCGCCATTGCCGGTAACAGCCTCGGCGGCGAGCTCGACATTGCTGGTCTGGGTATCGCTGACGTCTTCGGGAACAGTTGCCAGCACGAACAGCGTCAGGACGGCATCCGGCGCGAGTTCCGCTGTGGTCTGCGGTTCGGCCATCAGTTCATCGACGCCGGCATCATAGACCCCGTTGCCGTTGCTATCGATCGCGACGGCGGTGACGGTTACGTCGAAGTCGTTCCCCGCCACCGCCGGATTGGCGATCAGGCGGAAGGCTTCAGGGCCGTTGCCCTGGTTGGTCAGCTCGAAGCTCAGCACCACCTCGCCCGGACGGGCCGCTACCGGCCCGGGATCGAGCGATGTGAGCGTCACGTCCAACAGTTCGTCGACCCGCACAGTGACGGTGTTGGAGTTGATCGTGCGCGGCCCGGCCCCGTCGTCATAGCTCGCGACGGCGGTATTCTCGATCAGCGTTCCGGCCGAGACCCCGGCGGCGAGCGCGACGGTCGGCGCCAGCAGCGCCAAGCCTGCCGTAACGGCAACCGATGCGGCGATGCCGCGGTGAAGGAGTGACTGCGTGTTCATACGCAGTCGACATGGCCAATAATGGTAAATATTAAGTAATTTTCACCGTGTTTTATACGGGAAATACGGTATTCGGCCCCCGTAATCTTACCCTGAAGTTAAGATCGATCAACCCTTCCGGCTAACTTTCGCCAATTGCGACATAGGCTTAGGCGGTCGCGGTGACCAGCCATGCCTTGCAGCCCATCATCACCCCTTCACCCGCGACGTGGCGCCGGCTGAACAGGTCGATAAGCCCTGCGCGCGCGGCCTTGCGGACATCGCCGCCCGCTTCATCGAGCACCCGACCGACCGCCATCGACGACAGGACGAAATCGACCGCGTCCTCTGGCGCAGCGCCCGGCCCGCCAACCGGCTGGCGGCCTTCGTAGGGTACAACCTGCATCGCGCCATAGCCCGCGCGGGTCAGAATCTCCTCAAGATAGGCGAGATCCTCGAAAGCGAACGGCCCCGGCGCACGCGGGATGGCGGGCGGAATTTCGATATGCTGGCGCACCACCCCCATGACCTCCATCATCCACAGGTTGTCGCGCGGATTGGCCCAGACGGCGAGATCGATCCGCGCTCCGGGCTTGAGCATCGCTTTCAGGTTGGCAAAGGCGGGCACCGGCGCTTCGAAGAACATCGAACCAAAGCGTGAGAACAACCGGTCGAACGGCGGCTCGTCCAGCGTCGCACTGGCGGCATCGGCGCAGACGAAGCGCGCAAGGCTGCCCGCCTTGGCCGCACGCTCCTGCGCCCGCGCAACCAGCATCGGCGCGACATCGAGGCCGAGCGCCGCGCCATCCGGCCCCACCGCCTCGGCAATCGCCAGCGTGGTCGCCCCGCCCCCGCAGCCCAGATCGAGCACCCGCTCGCCCGCGCGGTAGTCTGCCCGCGCCAGCAAAGCCTCGCCAATCGGGGCAATCATGCCTTCGAAACGGTCGAGGCTGGCAAGCCAGCGCGCGCCCATCTCGCCTGCCCAATCCTCGCCCTTCAGGGCTTCGGGTGCCGCCTCTGTCATCATAAGTCCTTCAGAAATGGATCGCGCGGCCATAGGCGTCGAGCACGCTTTCGTGCATCATTTCGCTCAAGGTCGGGTGCGGGAAGACGGTCTGCATCAGTTCCGCCTCGGTGGTTTCGAGCGTCTTGCCGACGGTGTAGCCCTGGATCAGTTCGGTCACTTCCGCCCCGACCATGTGCGCGCCGAGCAATTCGCCGGTTTTCGCGTCGAACACGGTCTTGATGAAGCCTTCCGCCTCGCCCAGCGCGATCGCCTTGCCGTTGCCGATGAAGGGGAAGTTGCCGACCTTGATCTCGTAACCGGCTTCCTTGGCCTTGGCCTCGGTGAGGCCGACTGATGCGACCTGCGGGTGGCAATAGGTGCAGCCGGGAATGGCATTGCGGTTCAGCGGGTGCGGATGGGCGTCTGTGTTGCCGAGCTCCTGCGCGATGGCTTCCGCGCAGGTCACGCCCTCGTGGCTTGCCTTGTGCGCCAGCCACGGGCCGGGCGTGCAGTCGCCGATCGCCCACAGGCCCTCGGTCCCGGTGCGGCCATAGGGATCGATCCGGATGAAGCCGCGCTCCATTTCGACAAGATCATCCAGCCCGATATTCTCGGTGTTGGGCACGATGCCGATGGCGACGATCACGTGGGTGAAGTCGCTGGTCGCGCTCTTGCCCGCCTTGTCCTTGATGGTGGCGGTGATGCCCTTGGGTGTGATCTTCACGTCCTCCACGCCTGCGCCGGTCATGATCTCGATGCCCTGCTTGCTCAGCGACTTTTCGAGGAAAGCCGAGACATCCGCGTCTTCCACCGGCACGATCCGGTCCAGCATCTCCACCACGGTCACCTCGCTGCCGAGGTCGTTGTAGAAGCTCGCAAACTCGATCCCGATCGCGCCCGATCCGATCACCAGCAGCTTTTCGGGCAGTTCGGCGGGAGTCATGGCGTGGCGATAGGTCCACACGCGCTTGCCGTCGGCAGGGGCAAACGGCAGGTCACGCGCACGCGCGCCGGTGGCGACGATGATGTGCTTAGCGGTGAGGGCTTCCTCGCCCTTGTCGTTCTTCACCGTCAGGCTGTTCGCACCGGTCAGCCGACCCTCGCCCATGTGGACGGTGACCTTGTTCTTCTTCATCAGGTGACCGATGCCCTGATTGAGCTGTTTTGCCACCCCGCGGCTGCGCTTCACGATGGCCTCAAGATCGGCCTCTATTCCCTTGGCGACGAGGCCATAGTCCTTGGCGTGCTGCATGTAGTGGAAGATCTCGGCCGAACGCAGCATCGCCTTGGTCGGGATACAGCCCCAGTTGAGACAGATGCCGCCGAGGTTCTCGCGTTCCACAATCGCGGTCTTGAGGCCGAGCTGGGCGCAGCGGATCGCCGCGACATAGCCGCCGGGGCCGGAACCGAGCACGATCACGTCATAGGAAGTGGACATTTCATTCAGCCTTCAGGTGGTTCGGGGTGCTATCGGCAGTTGACGAAGTTGACACCGTGTCAACTTCCCGTTTCAATTATTGTCTTTTTATAACAGTTAGATAATTCGAGAGAATCCAAAGTTGACACTGGGTGGCGACGGGCTTTTGCGATTATGGAGGCATGACAGGGGTGGCATGCAGTTACACAGCCTGCGCGAGGTAGGAAAACCGTCATCGAGTCTCGGCCTTCACGGCCCGCGGGCGGTTGTCATCACCGATCAAAACGAATTTGAATGTTCCGTGCGCAACCTTGGTGGTGGCATCGCCATTACGCTCGCGCGCGATGGCTTCAGCGGCGATGGTGAGCGAGGTGGTGCCGGTGGCGGCGATGTCGCAATAGACGGAGAGTTCGTCGCCCACCGCCATTGCGCCGGGAAAGGCGAAGTCTGTGGCGGAGACGACCACCGCCTTGCCCTGCCCCACCCGGCTCGCAAGGCTGCCCGCACCCAGCGCCATCTGCGCCATCAGCCACCCGCCGAACACGCCGCCATAGGGGTTGGTATCGGCCGGCATGGCGGTGACGCGGATGAGGGGGGAGCGGTCAGGCATTACCGTCTTTGTAAAAGTCTTTTCGGGAAAGCTCGTTCATGCCAGTTTTATCGACGATTTTTCCGTCAGGCCGCAAGAAAGCCTCATACTGGGCATCACCGCAATCCACTCCTTCGAGTGTTACAGGTACGATATAGCCACCTGCGTAAACGCCCCAGCTAAGAACGTCGTTTTCAAGAAGCTCGTAACCTTCGTCGTCTTCGAAACGCTCAAGAGTTTTCCAGCCCGGTCCTGCTGGTACAAAAGTTACATCACCGGCAAAGATTCTCTCGTATTCCCGATAAAAAAGGCGGACTCGCCCAACTCCCTCGATCTCCGCGAAGCCATCGGTAGTCTTATTTGGGCCGTCTTCTCGCCAAATTCTTTCAACTCTACTCACAGGAAAAGCTTCGCCATTTATAGCGCGAACAAACATTATCGCCCTCCTAGACCACCAGCCCCATCGGGTTCTCGCACAGCTGCTTGATCGCCTCCATCAGCTGGGCCCCGTCCGCGCCGTCGATCGCGCGGTGGTCGAAGCTGCCGCTGGCGTGAAGCACCGTTGCCACCTCGATTGCGCCGTTCACCACATAGGGCGCCTGCTGCCCCGCGCCGACCGCGAGGATCATGCCCTGCGGCGGGTTGATCACCGCGTCGAACTGCTTGATCCCGAACATGCCGAGGTTGGAAAGGCTCGCGGTGCCGCCCTGATATTCGTGCGGCATCAGCTTGCCATCGCGCGCCTTGCCCGCGAGCGTCTTCATCTCGGACGAGATCGCGGCGAGGCCCTTGGTGTCAGCATGGGTGATCACCGGCGTGATCAGGCCCGAAGGCGCGGCCACCGCGACCGAGATATCGGCGCGGCTGTAGCGGCGCAGCGTGTCGCCGTGGTAGCTGACATTGCACTGCGGCACGCGGATCAGCGCGCGGGCGAGCGCCTTGATCAGCAGGTCGTTGACCGACAGTTTCACGCCGTCCGGTTCCAGCGACTTGTTCAGTTCAGCGCGCAGCTTCAGCAGCGGGTCGAGCCGGATGTCGATGGTGAGATAGAAGTGCGGAACGGTCTGCTTGCTCTCGGTCAGCCGGCGGGCGATGACCTTGCGCACGTTGGAGAGTTTTTCTTCCGCAAACGGCGCGCCCATTTCCACACTGTGAACACCCGCGACGGCGGGTGTCTCAGGCTTGGACGAGCTACCGACTGAGGTCCCCGCCTGCGCGGGGACTCGCTCGGTGGCCGCGCTGGGCGTGAAGCTCTCGACATCCTCCTTCACGATCCGGCCATTGGGGCCAGAACCCTTGACCTGCGCCAGATCGATCCCCTTGTCGGCCGCAATCCGCTTGGCCAGCGGCGAGGCGATGATGCGTTCGCCATCCGATGCCGAAGGGGTAGAGGCCGGAGCGGGCGCGGGCGCAGGCGATGGCGCTGACGTAGACTGGGGAGGGCGCGCGCCGGTCACCGAAGCAGCGCCGCCGCCGCCCATGGCCGCTTCGATATCGTCCTTGGTGATCTTGCCCTTGGGGCCGGTGCCTTCGATCTGCGCCAGATCGATCCCGTTTGCCTCGGCCAGTTTGCGTGCGGTCGGGGTGGCCGCGGGGCCTTCGGCTGCAGGGGTTGGCGCGGGCGCGGGAGCCGGTGATGGCGCCGGTTCGGGGGTCGGGGCCGGAGCCTCCTCCTCGCCCTCGACCGTCAGCCGCGCGATCACCGCGCCGACCTTCACGCCCTCGGAGCCTTCCTCGACCAGAATCTCGGCAATCACGCCTTCATCGACCGCCTCGAACTCCATTGTTGCCTTGTCGGTCTCGATCTCGGCCATGATGTCGCCCGATTGCACCGTGTCCCCGACCTTGACCAGCCAGCGCGCAAGCGTGCCTTCTTCCATTGTGGGCGACAAAGCCGGCATCTTGATGTCCAAGGCCATGATCCGCTGTAACTCCCGTAAACGTTTGCCGCGCCGGTCTCTGGCCAATTCCGTAGCGGCGGGCAAGTGCCAGAATGGGGGATGAAAGCGCAGGACTTGCCAATCCATACGAATGCATCGATACCCCGGCGCTGAACGGGGCTTACTGACATGCGCACATTTCTGGTCATCATCGACGAGAGCGAAGAGGCGCTGGCCGCCTTGCGCTATGCTGCGCGCCGGGCGGTGGCGGTGGGCGGCGCAGTGCACCTGCTGGCCCTGGTGCCGCAGCAGAATTTCAGCGCGTTCGGGGCGGTGCAAGCCACGATCGAGGCCGAGGCGCGCGACCGGGCGGAAATGCTCGCCCACGGGGTCGCGGGCAATCTGCTGGCCGAAAGCGGCATCATGCCGACCATCTCGGTCAAGATCGGCAATGGTCAGAAGATCGTCAGCGAATTCCTGGCCGAGCATGAGGAAGTCGCCGCACTGGTGCTGGGCGCGGCCAAGGGCGCAGCGCCTGGCCCGCTGGTGACGCATTTCTCGGCGGCTGCCGGTGCGCTGCCCTGCCCGCTTTACATCATCCCCGGCGATTACGACGAAGCCAAGAGCGACCATCAGGTCTAGAGCAGGTCCAGCGCGCTACTTCTTGCGCCCCTGATGCCGGATATTGCCCGGCCGCCCGCGTTTTCCGACGGTGAACTTGCCCGCTTTCCCCTGCGGCCCGCCCGCCCCGCGGCGCCCGGAATCCGGGCGTATACCGCGCGGCTCGATCGCGTTCGCATCGGCATCGGGCAGCACGAATTTGAGCGCGCCGGTCAATGGATTGGCCTCGGCCAGTTTCAGTTTCAGCCGGTCGCCGCTCGCAAAGGTGGTGCCGCTGTCGGTGCCGACCAGCGCCTGCGCCGCCTCGTCATGGCGGAAATATTCGCCGCCCAAGGTCGAGATCGGCACCAGCCCATCGCCGCCCAGCCCGACGATGGTGGCAAAGAACCCGAAGCCCTGGACCCCGGTGATGCGGGTGTCGAACACCTCGCCCACCCGCGCCGATAGCCACGCCGCGACATAGCGGTCGATGGTATCGCGCTCTGCCTCCATCGCGCGCCGCTCGGTCTGGCTGATCGCGTCGGATACCTGTTGCAGGCTCGACCGGTCGCGGTCCGAAAGGCCCGAAGTGTCCGGCAGCGATCCCGGCGGGGCGGGTTGTTCCAGCTTGTAGGCATCCACCAGCGCGCGGTGGACCAGCAGATCGGCATAGCGGCGGATCGGCGAGGTAAAGTGCGCGTAGGAACCCAGGCTCAGGCCGAAATGCCCGGCATTGGCGGGGCCGTAATAGGCCTGCGTCTGGCTGCGCAGCACCGCTTCCATCACCAGCGCTTTTTCCGCCTCGTCGGTGACATCTTTCAGCATCCGGTTGAACAGGCCGGGAGTGACCACCTGACCCAGCGCCAGCTTCTTGTCCATCGTGGCGAGGTAATCGCGCAGCGCGATCAGCTTCTCGCGGCTCGGCGGTTCGTGGACGCGGTAAACGACCGGCGCGGTCTTGGCCTCCAGCGCCTTGGCCGCGGCGACATTGGCCGCGATCATGAAATCCTCGACCACCCGGTGCGCGTCGAGCCTTTCGCGGATGGCGATTTCGGCAATCTGGCCCTTTTCGTTCAGCACGACACGGCGTTCGGGCAGTTCGAGTTCGAGCGGATCGCGGGCATGGCGCGCGGCGGAAAGCGCCTTCCATGCGTCCCAGAGATGCGCCAGATATTCCGGCGGGTTGCCGCTATCGACCGCCTTCTGCGCATCCTCGTAAGCAATGTTATGCGCAATGCGCACCAGCGCGCGGGTGAAACGGAAATTCGATACCTTGCCATCGCCATTGATATGCAGATGGCAGGCCATCGCCGCGCGATCCTCACCCTCTTTCAGCGAGCAGACATCGGCTGACAGGATTTCGGGCAGCATCGGCACAACGCGGTCGGGGAAATAGACCGAATTGCCGCGCTTTCTCGCCTCGCGGTCGAGCGCCGAGCCGGGGCGCACGTAGAAACTGACATCGGCAATGGCGACCAGCGCGTTGAACCCGCCCTGCCCGTCCGGCTCGGCCCAGATCGCGTCATCATGGTCGCGCGCGTCGGCGGGGTCGATGGCGACAATCGGCAGGTGGCGCAGGTCTTCGCGGGTCTTTTCCGACAGCTTGAGTTTCGCCGCGCGGGGCGCTTCCTCCAGCGTTTCTTCAGGAAAGATGTGCGGGATGCCATGCTTGGCGATGGCGATCATGCTGAAGCTTTTGGGTGCGAGCGGATCGCCGATCACTTCGACCACCTTAACCCCGGCGCGTTCCGAACGCCCGACCCTTTCGGCAATCACCAGCTGGCCCGCCTCGGCCTCACCCACGTCCGCAATCGGGGCGGACTGGCGCACGCGCTTGTCCACGGGCGCGAGCCAGGCCTTGCCGGTCTTGTCGATCTCGACCACGCCCATCAGCCCCTCGGTGCGAGAGGGCAGCTTCTTCATCACATGCGCGCGCCAGCCCGTGTCGGTTTCCTCGGTGCGGGCCAGCACGCGGTCCCCACGTTTCAGCGCGGGCGGACGCTTGACGCCGGGCTTCGGGCGCGGTTCGCGGATCGTGAGGCGCGGCGCATTGCCGGGGGCTTCGGGGTCCCAATTGTCCGGCTCGGCGATCAGATCGCCGTCCTCGATGGCGACGATCTTCAGCGTGGTCACCTTCGGCACACCGCCCATGCGGTGGAAGGCGGATTTCCTGCCGTCGATCAGGCCTTCCTCGGCCATGTCCTTGAGCAGAGCCTTCAGCTTGATCTTCTCCTGCCCTTTCAACCCGAACGCCTTGGCAATCTCGCGCTTGCCGGCGGGAATGTCGGAGGACTGGATGAAGTCGAGCACCTGTTGGGCGCTGGGCATACCTTGGGGTAGTCTGGGGGGCTTGGGCATGGGTTAGTCCTAACCCATTCATCCTGTCATTGCGAGCCGAAGGCGAAGCAATCCGGCATCACACGGCACGACTGATAGCCGCGCGCGTTCATGGATTGCCGGGTGGCCGGAGGCCAGCTTCGCTTCCGCCTTGCGGCTCCTCGCAATGACGAAGGTTATTCCTTCGCCACCGGCTCGAAAGCTCCGCCCGGAACCGCGCTGGAAACGGGGGAGCAATATGACCCCGCGCAGGCTGATGCGCCGAAAATCCAGTCATCGCCGCGATAGGGCATGACCTTTGTATCTGTCGGCGCTGGCACCAGAATGACTTCATCGCCATCCCACGCAGGGGCATCGCTCCGGCGCTTGAGCAGCCGGTAGGCTTCCGCCCCTTCAACCGGCTGCCATTTGACTTCGGTATCCACCCGCACTGCTGCATCCACGCGCACCTTGGGCGGCATCGGCGCGCGGGCGAGCGCGTCCAGCGCCCGCACGTTGAGCTTTGTAACCCCGGCCAGATAGGCGAAATCCATCTCGTCCACCGTATCGCCGTAAACCACCCCGTCCTCGGTGCGCAGGTCCTGATGCTGGTGGTCGTAATCCTCGACCCCGACCGAGAAGCGGATAGCAGGGTAGCCCTTCTGCAGGAACGGAACCTGATCCCCGCCCCGGCCCATGCGGTCGGTGCGCCAGATCTGGCGGACCTGCATTTCATCCGCGTGCTGTTCTGAAAGCCCCGCGACCCAGCGCGACAGGTTGCGCGACGGCGTGTCGTTTTCGCCGCCATAACGGGTCTGTGCGGCCCGAAGCCGGTCGGTAAGATCGGCGCGCGGGCCTTCGGAGAAGACGCGCACCACCTCTGGCTCGCAGTAACCGTCCTTGCCGCAGGAATTGCCGACGATATCGTTGTTGAGCACCGCCTTGACGGTGAAGCCCTGCGCTTCGGCCCAATCGGCAAGAATTCGCCCGCCGAACAGGCCCTGCTCCTCGCCCGACAGCAACGCATAGATGATGGTGGTGGGATAGCGCGTACCGCTGAGCGCCCGCGCCGCTTCGATCACCAGCGCGCTGCCCGAACCATCGTCATTCGCACCGGGGGCGTCGGAGGTCGCATCCATCACGTCCGAGGCACGGCTGTCGATATGGGCCTGCACGATCACGACCTCGTTCGGCCGTTCGCTGCCGCGCTGGATCGCGACCGCGTTGCGGATCAGCACCGGCTCTGGGATGCGTGGCCCTGTGACCGAATCGCTGACCGGCAGGACTTCGAGGCAATCGCCGCAAGTTGCCCCGATCCGCCGGAATTCGTCCAGCGCCCAATTGACCGCCGCACCGATACCGCGTTTCGGATCGTCCTGCGAAGACAGGGTGTGGCGGGTGCCGAAGCTGACCAGCGTTTCGACATCGGCGCGCAGGCGTTCCTCGGCAACGTTGTCGGCGGGGTGGGTCTGGGCGGAAAGCGGAGCCGTCATGAAGGCGGCAAGCAAAAGGGGGCGTTTGATCATGCGCCTTGTCTGCCTGCCCCGCCGCGTCCGCGCAAGCCTAAGGACGCGAGCCTAATAGGCGCGCGCGATCAGGATGCGTTCGCTCGCCGGTTCGCCGGTGAAGATGCAACTGCCATCTGCAGGCGCGGCTTCGCGGGGAACGTTGCGGATGGTAAGCTTCACTGCCTTCAGTTTCTCGACCACGGCATCGAGCGCCGCGCCGGTGGGCTTCGACCACTGGACCTCGATCCAGCCCGGATATTTGCCGCCTTTTTCGAAGTGATCGACCACCTGCTGCCACTCGGTCAGGTCACGGGTTATGTTGGCGTCGCGCAGGGCGCAGGCTTCTTCGTAGAGCGCGCGCTGGATTGCTTCGAGCAGCGAGGGCGCCTGTGATGAAAAGCCCGTGCGGCTCAGGAATTGAAACGCAGGCTTGCCGTTCTCGGTGTTCCACAGCCGATCGCGGCGCAACATGGCAACATTGCCCTCGGCCATGTCGCGGGGGCCGACTTCGACGATGATCGGCGCACCCTTGCGCACCCAGTCCCACCGCTTGGCCGCGGCCTTGCCCGGCTTCACATCGAGTAGCATCCGGATGCGCTCACCAAACGCCGTGAGCGGCAACTTGGCGAACATATCCACGATTTCCTGACAATATTCGATCAGGTCGGCGTCCTCCGGCGCTTCACGCAGCATCGGGATGATGACGATCTGCTGCGGCGCGATGGCTGGCGGCACGCGCAGGCCATCGTCGTCGCCGTGGGTCATAATCACCCCGCCGATCAGCCGCGTCGACACGCCCCAGCTGGTGGTGTGGCAATATTGCTGGGCGCCTTCGCGGTCCTGAAACTGGATGCCGGCCGCGTGGGCGAAATTGGTGCCGAGATAGTGCGAAGTGCCGGCCTGCAATGCCTTGCCGTCCTGCATCATCGCCTCGATCGACCAGGTCTCGACCGCGCCGGGAAAGCGTTCGTTTTCGGGCTTTTCGCCTGCGATCACCGGCAGGGCGAGGTCTTCTTCCGCGCAGGCGCGGTACATTTCGAGCGCGCGGTGGGTTTCGGCCAGCGCCTGCTCGCGGTTTTCGTGCGCGGTGTGGCCTTCCTGCCAGAGAAATTCGCTGGTGCGCAGGAACATCCGGGTGCGCATCTCCCAGCGCACCACGTTGGCCCACTGGTTGGTCAGCAGCGGCAGATCGCGCCACGACTGCACCCAGCGCGCCATGGCATCGCCGATGATTGTTTCAGACGTCGGGCGCACCACCAGCGGCTCTTCGAGCTTGGCGGCGGGATCGGGGATCAGCCCGCCCTTGCCATCGGAAATCAGCCGGTGGTGGGTGACCACCGCCATTTCCTTGGCAAAGCCTTCGACGTGTTCGGCCTCGCGGGTGAAATTTGCGAGCGGGATGAACAGCGGGAAATAGCAGTTCTGCACCCCCGCCGCCTTGATCCGGTCGTCCATCAATCGCTGGATACGTTCCCAGATGCCGTAGCCCCAGGGCTTGATCACCATGCACCCGCGCACGCCGGATTCCTCGGCGAGATCGGCGGCGGCGATCACTTCCTGGTACCACTTGGCGAAATCATCGGCGCGCTTCACCGAGAGGGCGTGGCGGATCTGGGACACGAAAACAGCTTCCTCAATCAATGGCACGGGCGCGGCATGGGCCGCAGGCGGGCCCCGATTGCGCTATTTGCTCAAGTCGTCCAGCTTCTTTTGCATCGCGGCCATCTGTTCACGCAGCTGGGCGATCTCGTCGCGGGTCTCGGCAACGGGCGCGGCGGGCTTGTCCTTGCCCTTGGTGACGCCCGGTATGAAGGCATCGGCGGCAGCGCGCATCATCGCCATGTTGGTTTCGTGGATCGCGGCAAAGGGGGTGGCGCTGATGCCCTTTTCAAAGGCTTCGCGGATTTTCGTCTGGTTGTCGCGGAAATTGGCCATGCTGGCTTCGAGATAGGAGGGCATCAGCGCCTGCATCGAATTGCCATACATGCCAATCAACTGGCGCAGGAAACTGACCGGCAGCATCTGCTCGCCGTTCGCCTCTTCATCCATGATGATCTGGGTCAGGATCGAATGGGTGATATCATCGCCGCTCTTGGCGTCGAGCACCTGAAAATCGACATTCTCGCGCACCATCCGGGCAAGATCCTCCAGTGTGATGTAACTGGAAGATGCCGTGTTATAAAGCCGCCGGTTGGCGTACTTCTTGATGATCACGGTACCGCCTGCTTCGCCTGATGCCGCCTTCGACCTGCCGACCATGTCATTTTTCCTGTTAGTTGACCCTAGGGCACCTTAGCACCTGCACAAGCTGCAGCGCAATATCGGGCCCGCGATTGCCTCAGGTTCGGCGCAGGCGCTGCCCGAGCGTCGTCAGTAATTCATATGACGAAAGAATATTTTGCTGCGCACAATCGACTGCGGCATTGGCCGTAATGTTCCACGGCACGACAAGCCAGTTTCCAGCGGTCAGATCGGACGCCGGTGAAAGATCGACCACCACCATGTCCATCGACACCTTGCCGAGGATCGGCAGGCGACGGCCTTCGTGGTGCAGTGCAGCGCCGGGGCCGCGCAGCCTCAGGAATCCATCGGCATAACCCATCGCAACCGTGCCGACCCGCATCGGCCGCACAGCGGTAAACGCCGCGTTATAGCCTACGCTTTCACCTGCCGCGATGCTGCGGCACTGGAGCAGCGCCGCCTCGACCTTGATGACCGGTCGGATCAGACCGGCAAGCTCGGCGCGCGGCACCCCCCCATAAAGCGCCAAGCCGGGCCGCGTCAGATCGAAGGCGTAAGCGCTGCCAAGCGCAATTCCGGCGCTATTGGCAAGGCTGGAGCGGCGGTGGGACACTTCACCCGCGACCGCCGCGAAGGCGCTGCGCTGGCGGGCGTTCATCGCGCTGTCCTCGTCCGCGCAGGCGAGGTGGCTCATCAGGATGTCGATATCGAGCGCGGCAATGATCGGATCACCCGCCTCGGCCGGCGCAATGCCGAGCCGGTTGATCCCGGTATCGACCATCAGGTGACACTGCCCTCCGCCCGATGCCGTCCACAATGCCGCTTGCTGCAGCGAATTGATAACCGGCAGGGCGCCCAGACCGCGGGCATAGGCGCAATCCGCTTCGGTCAGGGGACCATGCAGCACCGCGATCTGCGCCGGCGGCACATGGCGCGCTACTGCGGCGACCTCGCACCAGTGGGCGACGAAAAAAGTCTCGCAACCCGCATCGCGCAGCACCGGCACGCAGCTATCGACGCCGAGGCCATAGCAGTCGGCCTTGACCGCTGCACCCGCCCGTGCCGCGCCCGACAGAGCATCGAGTGCGCGCCAGTTGGCGGCAAGCGCGCGGGCGTCGACCGACAGCCGCAGCGGCGGCGGCGGGGCATCAATCATCGACAAAATCTTTCGGCGGCCCGCCGGGGATGCCCCACCACGCCACGACCAGCCCGAAGGCAACCACGGCCCACGTATACCACAGGCCCGAATAGATATCCCCGGTGCTCGCCACGATCACCCCGGCGATCAGCGGCAGGAACCCGCCGAGATAGCCTGCGCCGATATGATAGGGGATCGACATCGAGGAATAGCGGATACGGGGCGGAAACATTTCGGACAAAAGCGCCGCGACCGAACCATAGGTCAGCGCCGAAAGCATCCCCAGCGCCAGCAATATCCCGATAATACCGATGATGTTGGCGAGCGGCGGGCGCTGCTTGGAAAAATCAAAGCCATAGACTGCCAGCGCGGCATGAATACCCGCGCGCCTCGCCGCGCCATCACTGAACCAGGAGGGGGCGATCGCAACATATTTCCCGGCGCCGGGATTGTCGCGCGGAGCGATGTAGATGCGCTCCTCTCCGTAATTTTCTAGCCTGTAGGAGACGCCGGATGCCGTCAGCGTTTCGAGAATCTTGCCGCAATCGGTCTGCTCGCGCGCGAAAAGCTCCGCAAAGGGATCGGTCTCGCAATTCGTGCCACCAACGACGATCACGTTCTCCTTTGCAGCCTGCTCAAGCCCCGGATTGGCGAGGCTCCCCATCAGCCAGAACAGCGGGAACAATAGCGCCAGCGTCAGCGCAGCGCCGATAATGATTGGCAGTTTGCGTCCCGCCCGATCAGACCATTTGCCGACGATGATGTAGAAACTCATTGCAATCAGTCCGGAGATCAACAGCGCCAGTTCGACCGTCTGGTCATCGACGTGCATCGGCCCGCGCAGAAAGCTCATTCCCGAAAAGAACGCGGTGTACCAGATCGTCGTCAGGATGCCGGTGATGCCGAACAAGGCGACGAAGATGCGTTTCTTGTTGCCGGGATAGGTGAAGCTTTCGATGAAGGGATTGCCGCTCATCTCGCCGGCTTCCTTCATCGCCTGAAACACCGGACTTTCCGACAATTTCAGCCGCATCCACAGCGATATGGCAAGCAGCGCGATCGACAGCAGGAAGGGCACACGCCACCCCCACGCCTCGAAATCCTCCGCCGGGATAAGGAACCGGCAGGCGAGCACGACGATGATCGACAGCACGAACCCGCCCGCCACGCTTGCCTGAATGAAGCTGGTGTAGAAGCCGCGCTTTTCGGGCGGGGCGTGTTCGGCGACATAGATCGCCGCCCCGCCGTATTCTCCGCCCAGGGCAAGGCCCTGGATCACGCGCAGCAGGATGACGATGATCGGCGCAGCCATGCCGATGGTATCGACCGTGGGGATCAGGCCGACCCCGGCGGTGGCGATGCCCATCAGCGTGACGGTGACAAGAAAGGTGTATTTGCGCCCGAGCCGGTCGCCCAGAAAGCCGAACAGGATCGCACCCAGCGGGCGGAAGGCGAAGCCGACCGCGAAGGTCGACCACACCAGCAACAGGCCCAGCGTTTCGTTATCAGTGGCGTAGAAGGCGTCTTTCAGGATGTAGGCGAGCGTGCCGTAGATAAAGAAATCATACCATTCGAAGATCGTCCCGGCGCTGGATGCGCCAATGACGAGGCGGATTTCGTTGTCGCTCGGCTCGCGGTCTGCAAGCGCCTGCGCTTCGGCCATGTTGCTCAATCCCCTTGTGGCCGCCTGCACCAGCGGCCTCTTCGTCCCATCCCTAGCCCGCAGCGCTGCGGCTTGAAAGCGCCTTGGTGGCGGCCTTCCACGGCAACAGCAAGGCGCCATGCCGACCGGGATGGCTGCGCGCGGGCGCCAGCAACGCAAGATCGGGCCAATCGGGCAGCGCGCCATCGCCTGCAAGCCACGCCTCCAGCCCGCTCAGGGTGGCAGCAATGGTTGCGGGCGCGCGCTGCGCGGCGCCCTGCGCCAAGAGCGCTGCCGAGGCCTGCCCGATAGCGCAGGCGCGCACCTGCATGCCGATCCGGGCGATCTTGCCATCCTCGGCAATGTCGAGCCCCAACACGATCTCGCTGCCACAGGTGCGCGAGCGCGCATCTGCGCGCAAGGCAAGCCGATCATCCAGCGGATAATCGGACAGCGCCACCGCCTGCGCGAGCATTTCGGGCGAATAGAGCTTGGGAGGGCGCGACACGGTCATCGCCCGTCAGTTGGCGGCCTTGGCGGCGGACACGTCCTGCGTTTCTGCATCGCGGCGCAGCCGGTCGCGGCGGATCGCGATCATGGGCACCAACTGCCGCGAGAAGCTGTCGGCGGCGGGATAGGTGCGGGCCGTGGTGATCCACGTCGGTCGACCCTTGTAACCCCAGCCCTCATCAAACCCCAGCACGAGGACCGAGAAGGCGAAGACCGCGATCAGCGCGCCCTTGACCGCGCCAAAGCCGAACCCCAGCACCCGGTCGATCGGCCCGAGGATCGCGCCTTCGGATGCCTCGCTGAAATTGCCCGAAATGACCTTGATCGCAGCATAGGGAATAAGCAGGAGCAGAACGAAGGCAAACAGCGGCGTCACGGTTTCCGAGCGGTAGAATTCGCCCAGCGCCGGCGCAAGGCGGGGGTGCAGATAGTGAACGGCGATGGCGGCAAATATCCACGAGGCGAGCGACAGGACCTCCTGCACCAGCCCGCGCATGAACCCGCCGATCGCGGCGATCGTAACGATGATGAGGATGATGATATCAAGCCCGGCCATGGCCGTCAGCGTCTATGCGTTGCCCATCACCTGGTCAACGAGGTTCGCAAGCGCTCCCAGCCCGCGATAACCATGGCCAGGGTCCCCGCCCGATCCGCCGGTCGGCCCATAGGAGCGGGTAAAGCCAAGCTTGGCCGCCTCGCGCAGGCGCAGCGGGGCATGGGCAACCGGGCGGATCTCGCCTGCCAGCGACACTTCGCCAAACCACGCCGCCTTGTCGGGCAGCGGTTTGTCCGCCAGCGCCGATACCAGCGCAGCGGCCACCGCCAGATCGGCTGCCGGATCGGTCAGCCGGTAACCGCCAGCAATGTTGAGATAAACCTCGGCCGAGGAGAAATTGAGCCCGCAGCGCGATTCGAGCACCGCCAGCAGCATCGCGAGCCGGCCATTGTCCCAGCCCACCACCGCCCGGCGCGGGGTCGCGCCCGATTGCAGCCGCACGATCAGCGCCTGAATTTCGACCAGCACGGGCCGCGTGCCTTCCAGCGCGGGGAACACCGCGCTGCCCGCAAGCGGCGTCTCGCGCCCCGACAGGAACAGCAAGGAGGGATTGGCAACCTCCTCCAACCCTTCAGCCGCCATCGCGAATACGCCGATTTCATCGACCGCGCCGAACCGGTTCTTCAATGCACGCAGGATGCGGTACTGATGGCTGCGTTCGCCCTCGAAACTCATCACCACATCGACCATGTGTTCCAGCACACGCGGCCCGGCGATGCTGCCGTCCTTGGTGACATGGCCGACCAGCACCACCGCGCAGCCCGTTTCCTTGGCATAGCGGATCAGTTCGAGCGCGCAGCCGCGCACCTGCGAAACCGTGCCGGGCGCGCCTTCGATCGTGTCGGAATGCATCGTCTGGATCGAATCGATCACCAGCAGTGCAGGCGGCGCGCCCTGCCCCAGCGTGGTCAGGATATCGCGGACCGAGGTTTCCGACGCGAGCCGGATCGGCGCGTCATGCACCCCCATGCGCGCCGCACGCAAACGCACCTGCCCGGCGGCTTCCTCGCCGCTGACATAGACCACGTCATTGCCCCCGCGCGCGATGGTTGCCGCGGTCTGGAGCAGCAAGGTCGATTTGCCGATTCCCGGATCCCCCCCCATCAGCACCGCCGATCCCGGCACCAGCCCGCCGCCCAGCGCGCGATCGAATTCGGCCAGCCCGGTCGATTTCCTGACCGGCAATTGCGTGGGGGCATTCAAAGGCTCGAATGCGACCGCCCGCCCACCGCGCGAAAGATCGTGCTTCTGCGAAAACACCGTTGCCGGTACATCCTCGACCAGCGTGTTCCATTCCGCACAATCGGCGCATTGCCCCTGCCAGCGCGGCGACACCGAGCCGCAGGCCTGACACACAAATCGGCGTTTCGACTTTGCCATAAGTTGCGGCCATAAACGGAACAGAATTAGAACGCAATTGCATTGCCGCGCGCATTAACGCTAGGAGATTGGGATGCGTCAGAAGGAACTGCGCCTAGCCCTCGTCTGTTATGGCGGCGTCAGCCTTGCGGTCTATATGCATGGCATCACCAAGGAAATCTGGCACCTTGCGCGGGCAAGCCAGGGCTTTCATCAGCCCGGCCCTGCACCGCTGGGCGGAGTGGCAGAGGCCTATCGCGCCTTCCTGGCTGAGATCGAGCGCGAGGATGGTCTCAGGTTGCGCGTCCTGCCCGATATCCTGACCGGCGCGAGCGCGGGCGGAATCAACGCGGTGTTCCTGGCCCAGGCGATCCATTCGGGCCACAGCCTCGAACCGCTGACCGACCTGTGGCTGGAAAACGCCGATGTCAGCGAGTTGACCGATCCCGAGGCCGAGCCTGTGTGGCGCTATGCCAAGCTTTGGGCGCAGCCGATTGCCGAATGGTTCCTGACCCGTCCCGGCAATGTGGTGAGCGAGACCGTCTCGCCCGAAACCCGCGCCGAAGTGCGGCACAAGGTATCACGTTTCGTGCGCGGGCGCTGGTTCAGCCCGCCATTTTCGGGAACGCGCTTTTCCGCGATGCTGCACGAGGCGCTGGAAAAAATGGCGCAAGATGGTGACGGCATCACGTTGCTGCCGCCGGGCCATCCGATTGACCTTGCCGTGACGGCAACCGATTTTCGCGGCTACCCCCAGACCCTGCGCCTCAATTCGCCGGCAAAGGTCGAGGAGACCGAACACCGCCTGCCGATCTGTTTTCGGGCGCGAGTGGGAAGCGATCCCCCTCAACCGCTCGCCGATCCGCTCGAACTGGTGCTGGCCGCGCGCGCCACGGCAAGCTTTCCGGGCGCCTTTCCGCCCCTGCGGATCGAAGAGATCGACCGGCTTTCCCAGACCGAAGGGCTCGACTGGCCCACGCGTGACACCTTCCTGCGGCGCATCATGCCCGTCCATATGCGCGAAGGCACGGTTGATGAGGTCGCGCTGATCGATGGTTCGGTGCTGGTCAATGCGCCCTTCGGCGCGGCGTTGGGCGCGCTGCATGGGCGCCCGGCGCAGCGCGAGGTCGATCGCCGCTTTGTCTATATCGATCCGCGCCCCGACACGCGGGGATTGCTTCCCTCGGATCCGCCGCGCGGCATCGGGTTCTTCGGCGCGATCTTCGGCTCTTTGTCCACCATACCGCGCGAACAGCCGATCCGCGACGATCTGGAACGGATCGAACAGCAATCGCGCGATGCTACGCGGTTGAAGCGCATCGTGATGGACCTGCAGCCAGACATTGATCACGCGGTGGAAAAGCTGTTCGGCTATACCTTCCTGCTCGATCGCCCTACGCCCAAACGCCTTGCAAGCTGGCGGGCCAAGGCGCAACAGGCCGCGGCCGAACGGGTGGGCTATGCCTTTGGTGCCTATGCCCTTGCCAAATTCGATGCGATCCTCGGTCAGCTGGCGGGCCTGATCTTGCGCGCGGCGGGTAACGGGCGGGCGGATACCACCGCTGTTGCCACGGCGCTGCGCCGTGAGCTGGCGGCGCGCGGGCTGGAACGGCTGACTGACAGGGGCGGCGGTGCGACCCCCACTGCCATCGGCTTTTTCCGCGCGCATGATACCGGCTTTCGCATCCGCCGCCTGCAAATGCTGGCGCGCAAGCTGTCACGCGATTGGGAGCTCGATCCCGACATTCCCGATGATGCGCTCGATCGCGCGCGCGACCGCTTGTATTCCATCCTCGCGCTCTATTATCGCGCCGATGACAGCGTGTTGCAGTCGGAACATTTCGCGATGCTGGCCGCAAATGCGCTGGAGGCCCCCGGCGCTGTGATCGATTTCCTCGCCACCGAACGCCTGTTGCCGACCACCGATCTCGCGGCCGAGGAACTGCTGATCGACGCCCTTGAGGATATGCCGAAGAACCTGAAGCGGCGGATGCTGCTGACCTATCTCGGCTTTCCCTTTTATGATGTCGCCACCCTGCCGCTGAGCCGGCGCGAGGGGTTGGACGAATTCAATCCGGTCAAGATCGACCGGATATCTCCCGACGACGCAAAATCGATCCGCGAAGGCGGCACGATGGCGACGCTGCGGGGGATCGAATTCTACAATTTCGGCGCCTTCTTCAGCCGCGATTACCGCGAGAATGATTATCTGTGGGGGCGGTTGCACGGGGCTGAGCGGATGATCGATCTGGTCGCCTCGACCGTGGGCGGGAGCATCCCCGAAGCCCGCATCCGCGCCGCCAAGCGCGCGGTATTCCTTGCCGTGCTGGAGGAGGAGGAGATTACCGGGCGCTGCCATCGCGGGCTGATCGACCAGATCCGTTTGGAAGTGGGCGAGCGGATGGGTTAGGCCGCCGCGCCTCAGGCTTGGGGCGCGAAAAACAGCAGCATCACGAGCCGCGCATTGTCCGCCGTCTGGCCAAAACCGGGTGCGGCATTGTGAAACTGCCAAGGCGAAAACAGCAGCAGCCGGTTGAAACGAGCAGGCACGCGCAGCACCCGCTCCCACTTTGCCGGGGCCAGCGTGTCCTTGTTGACCACATCCTCGATCAGCGCATTGGCATCGGTATAGCCCGAAGCCGCGATCCGCGCGGGGTCCTGCGGTACGGCTTCCAGCCCGGTACGCTTGTGACGGAAGAAATCCGTGCCGCCGGCATCGGGCTTCGCGCAATCCTCGGGGCGCGAAAGGTAAAGGATGCCCGAATAGCTCGCCGGATCGATATGCACCCCGCTTTTGCCACGATCGCCCTTGCGGGTCAGGCGGCAATGCCCGTGCTGGGTCCCGGGCGCTGCACCAAGCCGCTTGCCGATCAGCCGCGAAACCGCGCTGTCGACCGCCTCTGTATCGAGCGGCGCCGAGGAATTGAGCCCGGGAAAATTGCCGTGCTGCGCTGCCGGATCATAATCCAGCGCCAATGCCGCGCGGCGGGCCGCCCAGGGGTCCTTGAGAAAATCGTCGAGGATGATGAGCGAAGGCAGCACCGCGCGTCAGCCGCCGAACACGTCCTTGAGCTTGTCGAAGAAACCGCGGCTTTCGGGGCATTCGTCGCCGGTCTCGGTCTCGCGGAATTCCTCCAGCAGTTCCTTCTGGCGGCGCGACAGCCGCGTCGGGGTTTCGACCATGATCTCGACCACCAGATCACCGCGCCCGCGCCCTTGCAATACCGGCATGCCGGCCCCGCGGATGCGCAACTGCTTGCCCGACTGGATGCCGGCCGGAATGTCGAGCCGGTTGGTTGATCCATCAAGATCGGGGATTTCGACACAGCCTCCGAGCGCCGCGGTGGTGAAGGTCACCGGCACCCGGGTCATCAACGTGGTGCCTTCGCGTTCGAACACACGGTGGGGCTGGACATGGAGGAAGATGTAAAGGTCGCCTGCCGGCGCGCCGCGCTGACCTGCCTCGCCCTTGCCCGACAGCCGGATACGCGTGCCGGTATCAACCCCGGCGGGGATATCGACCTGGAGCGCCTGCGGGCGGTCCACCCTGCCCTCGCCCCGGCAATCGCGGCAGGGATTTTCGATCACGCTGCCGCGACCGTTGCAGGTCGGGCAGGGCCGCTCGATGACGAACAGCCCCTGCTTGGCGCGCACCGAGCCCATGCCGTTGCACAAGTTGCATTGGCGTTCGCTGGTACCCGGTGTCGCGCCCGAACCGTCGCAGGTTTCGCACGATTGGCTGACCTCGATTTCGACTTCGGTGGTCTTGCCGTGGAACGCTTCTTCGAGGGTGACCTGCATATCATAGCGAAGGTCCGCGCCGCGCCGGTTGTGCGGACGCGCGGCGGCACCGCCGCCGAAGGCGCTGCCGAAGATAGTTTCGAAAATGTCGCCGATATCGGCAAAATCGCCGCGCCCGCCGCCGCCGAACGGCCCGCCGCCACCGCCGTTCATGCCCTGCGTAAACGCCTCGTGACCAAAGCGGTCATAGGCCGCGCGTTTCTGCGGGTCCTTGAGGCAGTCATATGCCTCGTTGATGGCCTTGAACTTTGCCTCGCAGGTCGTGTCTCCCGGATTGCGATCCGGGTGGTACTTCATCGCGAGCTTGCGATAGGCGCTCTTGAGCGCCGCCCCGTCGGCATCGCGGGCGACTTCGAGCGTCTGATAGTAATCGAGCTGGGTGCTTGACATGATAGTGACCTATTCCCCGTGACCAGTGGCCGCCGATGCGCCGGCTGCATGATCCGGACGCATCGGCGGCGGGCTGGATGGCATCGGGGCCTTAGCCCTTCTTGTCTTCGTCGACCTCGGAGAATTCGGCATCGACGACGTCTTCGTCGGCTTCCGGTTCGCTTGCCGCTTCGGCAGCAGCCTCGGGCCCTTCGGCCTGCTGCTGTTCGTAGATCTGCTGCCCCATCTTCATTGCCGCTTCGGTCAGGGCTTGCGCCTTGGCGTTGATGTCGTCGGCGTCGCCGCCTTCGAGCGCGGTCCTGGTCGCAGCAAGCGCTTCCTCGACAGCGGTCTTGGTCGCGGCATCGATCTTGTCGCCGTGTTCGGCCAGCTGCTTTTCGGTCGCATGGACGAGGCTGTCGGCCTGGTTGCGCGCCTCGGCAGCGGCACGGCGCTTCTTGTCCTCTTCAGCGAACTTTTCCGCGTCCTTGACCATCTGGTCGATGTCGTTGTCGGTCAGACCCCCGGACGCCTGGATCTTGATGGTCTGCTCCTTGCCGGTGCCCTTGTCCTTGGCCGCGACGCTGACAATGCCGTTGGCGTCGATATCGAAGGTCACTTCGATCTGCGGCACGCCGCGCGGTGCGGGCGGAATCCCGATCAGGTCGAAATTGCCGAGCAGCTTGTTGTCCGCCGCCATTTCGCGCTCGCCCTGATAGACCTTGATCGTCACCGCATTCTGATTGTCTTCGGCGGTCGAATAGGTCTGGGTCTTCTTGGTCGGGATGGTGGTGTTGCGGTCGATCATGCGGGTAAACACGCCGCCCAACGTCTCGATGCCGAGCGAAAGCGGGGTCACGTCGAGCAGCAGAACGTCCTTGACGTCGCCCTGCAACACGCCCGCCTGAATGGCAGCGCCCATGGCGACGACTTCATCCGGGTTCACGCCGGTGTGCGGCTTGGTGCCGAAGAACTGTTCCACCACCTCGCGCACGCGCGGCATGCGGGTCATACCGCCGACAAGGATCACCTCGTCGACCTGATCCTTGGAAATCCCGGCATCGGCCAGCGCCTTCTTGCAGGGCGCCAGCGTGCGCTGGATCAGGTCGTCGACCATCTTTTCAAGTTCGGCGCGGGTAATGGTTTCCACCAAGTGGAGCGGGGTGGTGCTGCCGCCTTCCATGCGCGCGGTGATGAAGGGCAGATTGATTTCGGTGCTGGCAGCGCTCGACAGCTCGATCTTGGCCTTTTCCGCAGCTTCCTTCAGGCGTTGCAGCGCCAGCTTGTCGGTCTTCAGATCCATGCCTTCCTTCTTCTTGAAGGCATCGGCAAGATATTCGACAATGGCATTGTCGAAATCCTCACCGCCGAGGAAGGTGTCGCCATTGGTCGACTTCACTTCGAACACGCCGTCACCGATCTCGAGGATCGAGACGTCGAAGGTGCCGCCGCCAAGGTCGTAGACGGCGATGGTCTTGCCGTCTTCCTTGTCCATCCCATAGGCGAGCGCGGCCGCGGTCGGTTCGTTGATGATGCGCAGCACTTCAAGGCCGGCGATCTGGCCTGCATCCTTGGTCGCCTGACGCTGGGCATCGTTGAAATAGGCGGGCACGGTGATAACGGCCTGCGTCACGGTCTCGCCAAGATAGCTTTCGGCGGTTTCCTTCATTTTTTGCAGAATGAAGGCGGAAACCTGCGAAGGAGAATATTCCTCGCCCCCGGCCTTGACCCAAGCATCGCCGTTCTTGCCCTTGGTGATGGTGTAAGGGACAAGATCCATGTCTTTCTTGGTCAGCGGATCTTCGAACCGGCGACCGATAAGGCGCTTGATCGCGAAAAGGGTATTGTCGGGATTGGTCACGGCCTGACGCTTGGCCGGCTGCCCGATCAGGCGTTCGCCATCCTTGGTGAAGGCGACGATAGAAGGCGTGGTGCGTGCGCCTTCGGAATTTTCGATCACCTTGGGCTTGCCGCCGTCCATGACAGCAACGCAGGAATTGGTGGTGCCGAGGTCGATACCGATTACTTTACCCATTGTTTCCCCATCCATCTGGAAGATTGTTGGACACCGTGCATCGCACTTCCCACTCAGTGGCGAAGCGCTTTGGCGGCTCGTTTGTGAGCGCGATATAGGTGCGGTTTTGCTTGGCACAAGACTTGTGAGGGCCTAGTTTTCCGCCCTTCCATGAAGGAGCAACACCACGTGAAAAACATACAGGGATCGGTTTCGGGGATGCGCAAGGGGCTGATGGCGGCGGCAATGGCGGCCACGATGGTGTCGTTGGCCGCCTGCGAGGGCGAAGCCGAAGCACCGGTGGCGCAATCCGCGCCGGGCCAAGTACAGGGCATGACCATCAGCAATGCAAGGCTTGTCCTGGCCCCCGTCGCGGGCAATCCGGCTGCGGTCTATTTCGATCTTGCCTACGAAGGGGACAAGGGACTGACCATCCGCAAGGCCGAAGTGGCCGAAGCGAAAAGCGCGATGATGCATGATTATGGCGAATATGATTTCAAGGTGCAGATGATGGAAGCCCTGCCGATCGCGCTCAAGAAAGGCACCAAACTTGCCTTTGAGCCGGGCGGGCTGCACGTGATGGCGATGGAACCTGACGCAGGCCTCGAACCGGGCGACAAGGTGACGGTGACGCTCACCATGTCAGGCGGCGCAACGCAGGTGTTCGAGGCGGACGTGCGCGCCGCGGGTGAGGAACGCTGATAGACCCGCTGGCCGGCCCGAGCGGCATGCAAACGGACGATCGCGCGCCGCCCGCCTGCCCGGTCGGCGGCGCGCGCAAGCTGACGCCGGGCGAAGTGGCGCTTGCCCAAGGCATGTTCGGCGATGCAATCGACTATTCGCGGGTAACGATCCGGCGGCGGCGGTTCATGCCGTTCCAGCCCCGCAAGGTGACGATGGCGCCGCGTGGGCATCTCCACTTCCACCCCGCCGCACGCCATTACTGTGATGATTTCGCTTCCGCGCCGCTCGCGTTGCAGGGCCATTTCATCCATGAAATGACCCATGTCTGGCAGACCCAGACCCGCGGGCAATGGTACCTGATCCTCAATCGCCACCCTTGTTGCCGCTACGACTATGCCATCCGGCCGGGCTGGTCGCTTGAACGTTACGGCATCGAGCAACAGGCCGAGATCGTGCGCCACGCCTTTCTGTTGCGCAACGGGGCGAAGGTGGCGGGTGCGCCTCCGCTCGCCACCTACGCCGCGATCCTGCCGTTCGGGCAGGACGCCTCCGCTTAATCGGGGCAGCGCACCGGGTATTCGCGCCCGTCATCACCGATGCGGTAGCAATCGCCGTTGTCTTTCTTGATCAGCGCGCCGCCGGCTCCGCCCGCCGCCGCGCCGACCGCAGCGCCAGTGCCGGCATCACCGCCGGTCACGGCGCCGATCGCAGCACCTGTAGCTGCGCCGACGCCCGCACCCTCGACGGCGTAATTGTCAACGCAGGCGCCAAGCGAAAGGGCGAAGGCGGCAGTGATGGCTGAAAGTTTGAGGCGATAGGTCATTGGGTATCTCCGTAATCCTGGTACTCTTCCTCAACGGAAAAGCCGGATACGGTGTTCCACCACTCGTCGCGCACAGCGGAGCATGCAGCGCGGCAAGGGCCGGAACTAGTCCGGTTTCTTCGCCACTGCCACCATCGCCGCGCGCAGCAGCCGGTCCTTGATCATCCATCCGGCCTGCATTTCCTGCACCACCGTGCCCGGTTCGTGATCATTCGAGGGCACCTCCAGCATCGCCTGATGCTGGTTCGGGTCGAGCGGCAGGCCCATTGATGCAATGCGGGTGATGCCGTGGCTGGCGAAGACCTTTTCAAGCTCGCGCTGGGTTGCTTCAAGGCCCACCACCAGCCCCTTCATCTTGTCGTCTTCGCGCAGGCTCTCCGGGATTGCCTGCACCGCGCGCGTCAGGTTGTCGGCCACGCTCAGGATATCACGGGCGAAGCCGGTGGCGGCATAGGCGCGGGCCTCGTCCTTCTCGCGCTCAAGGCGGCGGCGCACGTTCTGGGTCTCGGCCTGAGCGTAGAGGATGTCCTGCTTGGCTGCGTCAAGATCGCGGCGAAGTGCAGCCAGCGCCTCGCCAAGGCCATCGCTACCTTCGCCTTCCCCGTCATCGAGGAATTCCTCCGGCACGCCTTTCAATTCGTCCTCAGCCGCAGAATCGCGCGGCTTGTCATTGTCGATCATGTCTCGTGTGTTCCATTCAAGCGATGAGCTTGCCCAGCGAACGGGCGGTCATATCCACCATGGGGACAACCCGCGCGTAATTCAACCGGGTCGGCCCGATCACACCCAACACGCCGACCACCCGCCCTTCGCGGTCACGATAGGGCGAAGCGATGACCGACGAGCCCGACAGCCCGAACAAGCGGTTCTCGCTGCCGATGAAAATGCGGGTCGCCTCGGCCTCGCGCGCCGAATCGAGCAATTCGGCGACCGATTGCTTGTTCTCCAGATCTTCGAGCAGCATCCGCACCCGCTCGATATCGCCCAGCGCGCTCTCGTCGAGCAGGTTCGCCGCCCCGCGCACGATCAGCACCGGGCGCGCCGCGGCATCCTCGCTCCACACCGCCAGCCCGCGTTCGACCAGATCGCGGCTGGCATCATCGAGTTGCGATTTGCCGGCGTTGATCTCGGCGCGCATGGCCTGCGCCGCTTCGGCCAGCGTACGGCCGGCAAGCCGCGCAGTGACGTAATTGCTCGCCCGGTCGAGCGCGCCGTGATCCAGCGCGCCGCCGATAGTGACAATGCGGTTCTCGACCCCGCCATCCTCCCCCACGAGCACGGCGAGCGCCCGGCCCTGTCCCAGATCGACCAGGCTGAACTGGGCAAGTCGCTGTTCACGCGGCGCGACCAGCACCATGCCCGCCGCGCCCGAAAGATCGGAAAGGATCGCGCTGGCCTGCTGCAAGGCCGCCTCGACCGGGCCGGCCTCGGCCAGACGCGCCTCGATCGCGGCCTGTTCCTGCATGGTCGGCTCGGCCACGCGCATCATCCCGTCGACAAAAATCCGAAGGCCCGCATCGGTCGGCATGCGCCCCGCGCTGGTATGCGGCGCGGCCAGCAGGCCGAGCGTTTCAAGATCGGACAGCACCGAACGGATCGAGGCAGGCGACAGGTTGAGCGTGCCGTCCGCCGCCAGCGTTTTCGAACCGACAGGCTGCCCGCTTTCGATGAATTCCTCGACCACGCGGCGAAATATCTCGCGGGCGCGGGAAGTCAGTTCGGTGACGGGGAGCGAGGTCATTCCGCTATCCTTAGTGTTTGCGCTTGCGGCGGCAAGTGGGCCGCGCCTATTGGCCTGCGAACTCATCAAAGGACACACCCATGCGCCCATCAGGACGCGCGCCCGACGAAATGCGCGCCATCACCATCGAAACCGGCTTTACCCGCCATGCCGAAGGGTCGGTGCTGATCGGGTTTGGCGATACCAAGGTGCTGTGCACCGCCAGCGTCGAGCGCGGCGTGCCGCCGTGGTTGCGCGGCAAGGGTGAAGGCTGGGTCACGGGCGAATATTCGATGCTGCCCCGCGCCACCCACACCCGCGGCGCACGTGAGGCGGCCAAGGGCAAGCAATCGGGCCGCACACAGGAAATCCAGCGGCTTATCGGGCGGAGTTTGCGCGCCGTGGTCGATCTGCAGAAGCTCGGCGAGCGGCAGATCACCTTGGATTGCGACGTGATCCAGGCCGATGGCGGCACGCGCACGGCGGCGATTTCGGGCGCGTGGATAGCGCTGCGGCTGGCCGTCAATGGCCTGATGGCATCGGGCGATATCAAGCATGATCCCATCAGCGCGCAGGTGGCGGGCATTTCCTGCGGCATCTTCAAGGGCACCCCGGTCCTCGATCTGGATTACGATGAGGATTCCAACGCCGAGGCCGATGGCAATTTCGTGCTGCTATCAGGCGGCAAGATCGCCGAAGTTCAGGCGACGGCCGAGGGCGCAACCTATGATGAAGAAGGCCTGCTGCGCCTGCTGCGCCTTGCCCGTATCGGCGCTGACCGGATCTTTGCCGCGCAATTGGACGCGATAAAATGACACGCCGCCTCGGCTCCGGATCACTGGTGATTGCCACGCATAATGCGGGCAAGCTGAAGGAAATCGGCGCGCTGCTGGAGCCGTATGGGGTCAAATGCCTGTCCGCCGGGTCGCTCGGCCTGCCCGAACCGGCCGAGACCGGAACCACGTTCGTCCAGAACGCGCTGCTGAAAGCGCGGGCGGCGGCGGGGGCTTCGGGTCTGGCGGCGCTCGCGGACGACAGCGGGCTGAGCGTCGCGGCGCTCGATGGCCGCCCCGGTGTCTACACCGCCGATTGGGCCGAGCGGCAGTGGTTCGAAGGCGCGCCGGGCCGCGACTGGTATATGGCGATGGGCAAGGTCGAAGGGATGCTGGCTGAACGCGGCGCCGATGTGGACCGGTCCGCCGCCTTCCACTGCGTCCTGGCCTTGGCGTGGCCCGACGGGGAATATGCCATCTACGAAGGCCGCTGCGATGGCGCCCTGACCTGGCCGCCGCGCGGAACGCTCGGCTTCGGCTATGATCCGGTATTCGTACCCACGGGCAGCAGCCAGACCTTCGCCGAAATCGCGCCGGAGGAGAAACACGCCATCAGCCACCGCGCCGACGCCTTTGCCAAGCTGGTCGCCGAGCAGTTCACCCGTTAGACTGCGCTTATGGCCCGCGCGCTTTATATTCATTGGCCCTTCTGTGCGAAGAAATGCCCCTATTGCGACTTCAACTCGCATGTGCGGGAGAGCGTCGATGTGTCCGGATGGCAGAATGCGCTGCTCGCCGATATGCGCGCCGAGGCCGAAGTGATGGCCAATGCCGATCCTCGAAAGCCGCTGACCTCGGTCTTCTTCGGCGGCGGCACGCCTTCGCTGATGCCGCCGGCGCTGGTCGCGGCGCTGCTGCGCGAGGCTGAACGCTTGTGGGGCTTCGATCCCGCTATCGAGATCACGCTCGAAGCCAACCCGTCCTCGGTCGAGGCGGCGAATTTCGCGGCGCTGGCGGGTGCGGGGGTGAACCGCGTCTCGCTCGGCGTGCAGTCGCTGGACGATGCCGAATTGCGCTTTCTCGGGCGGCTGCACGGGGCAAGCGAGGCGCTGGCGGCGCTGGAGACGGCGCAGGCGCATTTCGGGAGGGTCAGTTTCGACCTTATCTATGCCCTGCCCCACCACACGCCGGAATTGTGGCGCGAACGCCTGACGCGGGCGCTGGGGTTCGGTACCGGGCACCTCTCGCTCTACCAGCTCACGATCGAGCCCGGCACGCGCTTTGCCAGCGATGTGCGGCGTGGGCGACTGACCCCGCTGGATGACGACGAGGCCGCCGAGTTGTTCGGTCTTACCCAAGAATTGACCGAGGCCGCAGGGCTTCCCGCCTACGAAACCAGCAACCACGCCCGCGCTGGCCAGGAAAGCCGCCACAACCTCGCCTATTGGCGCTATCAGGATTATGCGGGCATCGGTCCCGGCGCGCATGGGCGGCGCGGCGGGTCGGCAACGGTCCGGCACAAGAAGCCGGAAAACTTTCTCAAGGCCGTAAAATTGCACGCCAACGGCATCGCCGAGGCGCGTAGCCTCGATGTTCGCGAACAGGCGGCCGAGGCACTGCTGATGGGACTGCGGCTGGTCGAGGGCGTCGATCTGGCCAACCTCGAAACCCGCTTCGCATTGCCGCCCAAGGTATTGGTAGATTGGCACAACCTGATTCGCCTCTGCGCCCTCGGACTGATGTGGCAGGACGGCAGCCGGATCGGTGTCGCCGCGCCCGGTCGCCCGCTGCTCGATGCGCTGCTGGCCGAGGTGGTGGCCGATGAACTGGTGGCGGCTGCATGACCGCGCCTGCGATCATCGCTGAATGGCGCGCGCATCTTGCCGATAACCGCCGCCGCTCGCCCCATACGGTGCGGGCCTATGTCGCTGCGGCCCGACGGCTCGTGACCGCTGACGGGCTGGAAAGCTGGGAGGCCGTCGCCCGCACCGAGGCACACCACCTTCGCGCCCATCTTGCCGCCCGCCGCACCGCCGGACTCGGCAATGCCGGCACCGCGCGCGAGCTGTCCGCGCTCAAGGCTTTCATCACCTTCGCGCGGCAGCAGGCCGGCGATCCCGATCCCGCCGCGCCGCGGGTCAGGGGGCCGCGACTGAAAAAGGGCCTGCCCCGCCCCGTCACCCCCGATGAGGCCGTGAATGTCACCGATCTGGTCGAAAGCCTGGCCCGGGAAGACTGGATCGGCGCGCGTGACCGGGCTGTGCTGTTGCTGCTTTATGGATCGGGCCTGCGGATTGCCGAGGCGCTGTCGCTGACGGGGCGGGACGCGATGCCGGGTGATGTGCTGCAAGTCACCGGCAAGGGGGGCAAACAGCGGCTTGTCCCGGTCCTGCCGGTTACGCGCGCCGCCCTGGCCGAATATGTCAGACTGTGCCCATGGCCGTTATCGGCGAAGGAGCCGCTGTTTCGCGGGGTCAAGGGCGGTGCCTTGTCGCCCGGCATGGTGCAGAAGGCGATGGCGCAGGCCCGCTGCGCATTGGGCTTGCCCGATACTGCCACGCCTCATGCGTTGCGGCATTCCTTTGCAACCCATCTGCTCAGCGCAGGCGCGGATTTGCGTTCCTTGCAGGAATTGCTCGGCCATGCATCGCTGGGATCGACGCAAATCTATACCCGCGTCGATGCCGCCAGCTTGCTAGAAAACTATCGCAACGCCCACCCGCGGGCAGGGCGCCGGAGCGACTAGTCGTCCTCGTTGTTCTCGAAGGCGGCAACCGGCTTCCATGTCACGAACCGATAGACATACACCGCCACCCCGGCGAGAACCAAAGCGACGATGGCGTAACCCGCTGCTGTCTCATATTGCTCGATCAACCCGGACAATGCGCGCCCACCCAGGATCAGCAACCCGTTCCAGATCAGCGATCCCAGAAAGGTGAACATCGAAAAACGCCACACGCCCATGCGTGCAAGGCCTGCAGGGAGCGAGACAATGGTGCGCAGCAGGGGGGAAAAGCGCAGCAGGAAAACGATCCAGTCGCCATATTTGCGGAAGATATCGCGGGCCTTGGTGAATTCGTCCCATTCAAAGGTGAGAATGCGGCCCCAGCGATCGATCATCCGCTTGAGCGTTTCCTCGCTCCAGCGATAGCCGAGCCAGTACCAGAAAAGGTTTCCGACCACCGTGCCGACTGTGGCGATGATCCACAGCACATAGCCGTTCATCTTGCCTTGCGCGACAAGCACACCCGCCGCGCCGAGGATAACCTCGGACGGCACCGGCGGAAACACGTTTTCAAGGATCATCAGCACGAAAATGCCGAGGTATCCGCCCTTGTCGAGCAGTTCGAGCAGGAGTTCGGTCATGAAGCCTTCCGTCAGTCTTGCGGGGCGCAAGTGCGGCGCGCGGCCAGGCGCCGCACGATCGCGTCCCAGATCAGGCCCGCCGTATCGGACTGGTTGAATTTGTCTATCGCCACGATCCCGGTCGGCGAGGTCACATTGATCTCGGTCAGCCACTTACCGCCGATCACATCAATGCCAACAAAGGTCAGGCCGAGCCGTTTCAGATCCGGGCCGAGCGCATCGCAGATTTCCTGTTCGCGCCTGGTCAATTCGGTCGCCAGCGCAGAACCGCCCATTGCGAGGTTCGAACGGAACTCGCCTTCGCCCGGCACCCGGTTGATCGCGCCGGCAACCACGCCATCGACCAGCACGATCCGCTTGTCCCCTTGCGCCACTTCGGGAAGGAACGGCTGCACCATGTGCGGTTCGGGCCAGGTCTGATTGAAAACCTCGAACAGCGCGGTGAGGTTTTCGCCATTCTCGCCGATGCGGAAGATCGCCTTGCCGCCATTGCCGTGGATCGGCTTGACCACGATCGCGCCGTGTTTCGCCATGAAGCGGCGCACCTCCTCGACCGAGCGCGTCACCAGCGTCGGCGGCATGAAACGGCGATAATTCAGCACCATCACCTTTTCCGGCGCATTGCGGACATTGGCAGGGTCGTTCACCACCAGGGTCTCGGGCGCGATGCGTTCGAGCATATGGGTGGCCGTGATATAGCCCATGTGGAACGGCGGATCCTGACGCATCAGCACGACATCGATATCTTTGCCGAGGTCGAGCCGCACCTGTTCTCCACGCGTGAAATGATCGCCTTGCACGCGCTGCACCGTCACCGGGTAGGCATGGGCGAAAAGGCGATCGTCCTCGTCCAGCGTCAGGCTTTCGACATGATATTCATAGATAGCATAGCCCCGATCCTGCGCGGACAGCATCAGCGCAAACGAACTGTCGCCGGCAATGTTGATCCGGTCGATGGGGTCCATCTGGACGGCGATGCGCAAGGTCATTGTATCAACTCCGAGGTGGTTCAGCCGAACGGCATCCACGCATTTTCGATGTGGGTCGGCCTGTGGCCGGGTGCAAGCAGGATGACGTCGATGCGGATATCCTCGTCCGCCGTCGCATATTCGCTGGCGACGATTTCGACAGCCCTTGCCACACGCATAAGCCGCCTTTCGTCAATTGCATCGGCGAGCAAGGCCGCGCGGGCGCGCCATTTGACCTCGATAAAGGCGATCAGCCCGGCTTTGCGGGCAACCAGATCGATCTCGCCCGCCTTGGTCTTCACCCGCTCAGCCAGGATACGCCAGCCCTGCTGGGCAAGGAATATCGCTGCCTCGGCCTCGCCTTCGCGCCCGCGGCGGTCGGCATCGCGGCGATCGCCCGAAGTGCGCCTGGCAGTCACTGGTCTTTCAGCTCCACTGCGCGGGCATAAAGCGCCTGGCGGTCAAGCCCGGTCGCCTTGGCCACCCGCCCTGCCGCCTTGCTGGGCGAAACCTCGGTCAGCGCGGCACGCAGTAGTGCATCGGGATCGACCCCGGGCGCTTCGCTTGGCACAGGCGGGCCGACCAGCAGCACGATTTCGCCCTTGGGCGGATGGGCGGCATAGTGATCGGCGAGGTTTGCGGCGCTGCTGCTGCGGCATTCCTCGTGTATCTTGGTCAGCTCACGCGCGACCGCCACCTCGCGGGCGGGCCACAATTTCGCAATTGCTCGCAAGCTGCGTTCGAGCCGCGGTGCGGTTTCGTAGAACACAAGGCTGGCGGCCACGTCCGCAAGGCCCGCCAGCATATCCTCGCGCGCCTTGTCCCTGACCGGCAGAAAACCTGCAAACAGAAAGCGGTCGCTCGGCAGGCCGGAAATCGCAAGCCCGGCAATCGCTGCGCAGGCACCCGGAACGGTGACGACATCCAGCCCCGCCTCGCGCGCCTCGCGCACCAGACGATAGCCGGGATCGGAAATCAATGGCGTTCCTGCGTCGCTCACCAGCGCAACCGGCGCGCTGCGCGCCATTTCGATCAACCGCGCGCGCACCTCGGGCGGGGCATGATCGTCAAGCCGTTGGAGCCGCGCCTTGATCCCCAGATGTTTCAGCAGCTTGCCCGTCACCCGCGTGTCCTCGCAAGCCACCACCGCACTGCCGCCGAGCACGGCAATCGCCCGCAGCGTGATATCGGCAAGATTGCCAATCGGGGTCGCCACGATATAGAGGCCCGGTTCAAGTGTTCCGGACGGGATGGAAGGAAGCTCGCTCGTCATCGCGGGGCAGAGCATTGAAGCACCAATGAGGGGTCGGCAAGGATGAAGCTTACGGGATCGCCGAAATGGGCAGGCTGGTTGACGGCCAGAGCCGGGATCTTTTCGCGCCGCAACCTCGCTATTGCAGGCGCCGCGCTGCTGGCGGCCGGGTGCCAGGTCATCCCCAAGACCGATGTTGCCACCGCCCCGCCCCCGCCCGCGCCGACGCCCGAACCATCAGCCACCGCGCTGCCGACCGACTCCGGTCGCCACCGCATCGCGCTGCTGGTGCCGATGAACGGCGACACCGGCCCGGTCGGCCAGTCGATTGCCAATGCCACCACCATGGCGCTGCTCGATACCGGAGCCGACAATCTGCGGATTACCACCTACGACACCTCCACCGGCGTTTCCGGCGCCGCTCGGCAGGCCATCGCTGACGGTAACAGACTGATTCTCGGCCCATTGATGGGCGATGCTGTATCCGCCGTGCAGTCCGCTGCACGCGGGGCCGGAGTTCCGGTGATTACCTTCTCCAACGATACCACCGTGGCCGCGTCGGATGTGTTCGTGATGGGACACAATCCCGAACAATCGATCCGCCGCGCCGTACAGTATGCCCGCGGGCAGGGTTCGAACCGTTTTGCCGCGCTGCTGCCCGATGGCGATTACGGCCAACGTTCGGCCTCGGCGCTCGATAATGCGCTGCGCGATTTCGGCGGGGCGCTGGTCGGGCGCGAAAGCTATGCGCGCGGCAATACCTCGATCGTCAGCGCAGCCCAGCGTCTGCGCGCGGCGGGCGGATACGATACCGTGCTGATCGCCGATAGCGCGCGATTGGGGCTTGAGGCGGCGGACGAATTGCAGCGGGAGGCGAACCCGCGCGCGCGCATTCTCGGCACCGAGTTGTGGAGCGGCGAATCCGTGCTCGCCCGCGCCGCTTCTATGGAGGGCGCGACCTTCGCCGCGGTCTCCGACCAGCGCTACAGGCGCTTTGCCGATAGCTACGAGGCGCGCTTCGGTAGCAAGCCGTATCGCGTGGCGACACTCGGTTATGATGCGGTGCTGCTGACCTTGCGGGTGGCGCGTGACTGGAAGGCCGGCGCGCCGTTCCCCAAAAACGAGCTTTATGACCGCGGCGGGTTTCTCGGGGTGGACGGGCCGTTCCGGTTTGCCCGCACAGGCATTGCCGAACGCGCGCTCGAAGTGCGCGAGGTGCGCAGCGGGGAGGTGATTGCGGTCGATCCGGCGCCCACAGGCTTTGGTCGCTGAGCAAAACCGGCGCACGCCGCTTGTGAGCAGGGCGCGCGCAGGCCTATAGCTGCCCCATGTCCGAAACCACCCCCGACGATCTGTTTGCCAACACCCCGACCTCCAGCGGCGATTACAACGCCTCCGCCATCGAAGTGCTCGAAGGGTTGGAGCCTGTCCGGCGGCGCCCCGGCATGTATATCGGCGGCACCGATGACCGCGCCCTGCACCATCTCGCCGCCGAAGTGCTCGACAACGCAATGGACGAGGCAGTCGCGGGCCACGCGACACGGATCGAGATGCGATTGGAGGAAGGCAACCGCCTGAGCATCGCCGATAACGGCCGCGGCATCCCGGTTGACGAACATCCCAAATTTCCCGGCAAATCCACACTCGAGGTCATCCTTGCCACGCTGCATTCGGGGGGCAAGTTCTCGGGGAAAGCTTATGCTACCAGCGGCGGATTGCACGGGGTCGGGGTGAGCGTGGTCAACGCCCTGTCTTCGCACACCCGGGTCGAGGTGGCGCGCGACCGGCAGCTCTACGCGCAGGAATTTTCGCGCGGGATTACGCAAGGCCCACTGCAAACCCTCGGCGCTGCACCCAACCGGCGCGGCACGACCGTTGTCTTCACCCCGGACACCGAGATTTTCGGCGACCGCAAATTCAGCCCCAAGCGGTTGTTCAAGCTTGCTCGATCCAAGGCCTATCTGTTCGCCGGGGTTGAAATCCGCTGGAAATGCGCCGCCAGCCTCACAAGCGATGATGTCCCGGCCGAAGCGGTGTTCAAGTTCCCCGGCGGGCTGGCAGATCATCTGGCCGAACAGATCGGCGCACGCGAATGCGTCACTGCCCAGCCCTTTGCCGGAATGCAGGAATTCCCGCAGGCCGACGGCACCGGGCAAGGCCGCGCCGAATGGGCGATAGCCTGGCCGCTTTATTCCGACGGTTCGACCAGTTGGTATTGCAACACCGTGCCCACACCGGACGGCGGCACCCACGAACAGGGCTTGCGCATGGCGCTGACCCGCGGGCTTCGCGCCTTTGGCGAATTGGTCGGCGCGAAGAAGGCCAAGGATATCACCGCCGATGATGTGATGACCGGCGCCGAAGTGATGCTGAGCGTTTTCATCCGCGATCCGCAATTCCAGTCGCAGACCAAGGACCGCCTGACCTCGCCCGAGGCCGCCCGGCTGGTCGAAAACGCGGTGCGCGATCATTTCGACCACTTTCTCACCGACAACATGGAGCGCGGGAAAGCGCTGCTGGGCGAGGTGATGGAGCGGATGGACGAACGGCTCAAGCGCAAGCAGGAGCGCGAGATCAAGCGCAAGACCGCCACCAACGCCAAGAAACTGCGCCTGCCCGGCAAGCTCACCGATTGCAGTGGCGAAGGCGGGCGCGAAACCGAATTGTTCATCGTCGAAGGCGACAGTGCAGGCGGCAGCGCCAAGCAGGCACGCGATCGCAAAAGCCAGGCGATCCTGCCGATCCGCGGCAAGATCCTCAACGTGGCATCCGCCACCCACGACAAGATCCGCGCCAATTCCGAAATCGCCGATCTGGCGCTGGCATTGGGGTGCGGCACCCGCAAGGATTGCGACGCCGAGGCCCTGCGCTATGATCGCATCATCATCATGACCGACGCCGATGTCGACGGCGCGCATATCGCAACCCTGCTGATGACCTTCTTCTTTCAGGAAATGCCCGACATCGTGCGCAAGGGGCATCTGTTCCTGGCCCAGCCTCCGCTTTACCGACTGACGGCCGGCAAGGAGAGCCGCTACGCCCGCGACGATATTCACCGGGCGGAACTGGAAGCCACGGTGTTCAAGGGCAAGAAGGTCGAAGTCAGCCGGTTCAAGGGCCTGGGTGAAATGAACCCGCAGCAATTGCGCGAAACCACCATGGCGCCCGAAACGCGCGGGCTGATCCGCATCACGCTGCCGCAGGAGTTCGAGGAGCGTGCGGGCGTGGCGCGGCTGGTGGACGAGTTGATGGGCCGCAACCCGGAACACCGTTTCAACTTCATCCAGAACCGCGCGGGCGAAATTGACCGGGATCTGATCGATGCGTGATGCGGCAGGTGCGGTCGCATCTTCGCACAACATCAGGATGGCGTTGGCCGCCGCCGCGCTGTTCCTGCTGTCGGCTTGCGGCCTCAAGCTGCCCGATCCGACACCCTATGTCGCGGGATGCGCCACCAGCGACATCGCCGAGCCGCCGGCGGGAGAGGCGCGGTTCTTTTTCCTATCCAGCGCCCTGCCCGATTGCCGCAAGGGGAGCTTGGCGCTGGCGCCGTTCCGCCATCCCACGCTGACCTACGGCACCGGACTTTATGGCTGGAAGGATAGCGGCAAAGCCAAGGCAAACGCCCTTCGCAAGCCGACACCGCCGGTCCTTGTGCAGAACGCCAAGGTTCAATGGTTTGACGCGATCGATCGCCAGCTGGCCGCTCCGGGTGTCGACGGCCGTCTGCTTTTGTTCATCCACGGCTACAACATGACCTTTGAAGAATCGCACGAAATGGCCGCCCGGATCGGCGAACTGGCTGGCGAGAATGTTCCGCTGGTGCTGCTTCACTGGCCTTCGCGCGCCAACCCGCTGAGCTATGCGGTCGACGAGGCGACCGTGTCCTGGGCGCAGGGGCCGCTGGATGAGGTATTGGCCGAACTCTCGACGCGGGCCGAGGATATCACCGTCGTGGCGCACAGCATGGGCGCGCGCGCGGCGATCCGCGCGGTGTTATCGCTTGATGGCTACCGCCGCGCCCGGCCCGACCGGGTCCGCCGGATCGTGTTGGCCTCGGCCGACGAGGACCGTGACCGGGTACTGCGCCCGGGCGGCAGCGTCGATCTGATGCTGCGGCACAAACGGCAGATCCTGATCTATTCGAGCTACCGCGACACCCCGCTCGACCTGTCGCGCCGAGCGCATGGTTACGCCCGTCTTGGCAGCACAGATTGCCGGTATGACATCCTGTTCGAAAAGCGCGTTCTCGGAAAGCTCGGCAATTGCCACCGCACCGCACCGCGCGAAGGGCTGGCACCGGTCAGCACGAGCCGGATCGATCCGGCCGATCATTATGATCACAGCGATTTCATCGAGGATTGCCGCACCCGCACCGACTTCGCCGCATTCCTGCGCGACGAACCGCCCCCGCCGTTCCGCATCGATATCAGCGAGGGCGATCTCGTCGGTTACGAAATCGCGCCTGACGGATATGATCCCGAAGGATTATGTTCGGACGACACGGATTCGACCTGAAATTTGAAGGGAGATGATTGGATGAAAGGTAAGGCGTGCTTTGCTATGGGGCTGGCCGCACTGGCAGCGCTTTCCATTTCCGTCGCCCCTGCAGCCGCGCAGTCGCAGGCACCCCAACCGGCAACAGCAGAACCATCGGCGCTGGAGATGCGCAGCCAGCAGGTTGTCGCGGTGATCAACGGCGATCTCGCGCCCGAGGCAGTGTTCACCGATGCTTTTCTCGCAGAGGTTCCGGCCGCCCAGTTCAAGGCGATTTCGCAACAATTTATCAGCCAGTTCGGCGCCGCACTTGCGGTCGAAAGCGTTGATCCGCCTACAGGCACACAGGCCGCACTCGCGATCCGGATGGAGCGCGCAATTGCCCGCGGCAGCATCGCGATCGATCCCGGTTCCGACAATCGCATCGCCGGCTTGCTGTTCCAGAGCTTCGATCCGGTAGGGGACAGCAAGGCCAAGATCGAGGCCGATCTCGCCGCCCTGCCCGGAAGCGTTAGTGCATGGTTCGGTCCGCTTGACGGCGGCGCGTCGGTGATCAGCATCGCCCCTGACAAGCCGATGGCGCTGGGTTCGACCTTCAAACTGTACGTGCTGGCCGCAATTGCCGAGGAGGTCGCCGCCGGTAAACGCGCGTGGAGCGACGTGGTTACACTCGATGCCAAAAGCTTTCCCAGCGGGCAGATGCAGGACTGGCCACAAGGCGCGCCGGTGACGCTTCACACTCTTGCCAGCATGATGATATCAATCAGCGACAACACCGCCACCGACCAGCTGATCAAGGTGCTGGGGCGCGATACGGTTCTGGCGCTGCTGCGGCGGACCGGCCATGCCTCGCCCGGGCTCAATGATCCCTTCATGACCACGCGCGAGATGTTCCTGCTAAAGGGCGGCGATCCGGCGCGGCTCGAGGCCTATCGCAGCGGCGATGCCAAGACACGCAAGGGGTTTCTCGCCGGGCTTGAACAGGATCCGGCCAGCCTCGACCAGGTCCAGCGCGTGTTCCTTGGCGGGCCGACCGCGATCGATGTCGAATGGCTGGCGAGCGCAGAAGATCTGGTCAAGCTGCTGACCACCTTGCGTCGGACCGGGAGCGCGGAAGCCTTCGAGATCATGGCGATCAATCCTTCGGCCTCGCCCGCCATCCGCGAGAAATGGGCCTATGTCGGTTACAAGGGCGGGTCGGAACCGGGGGTGCTCAACTTCACCTGGCTGCTGACCGACAAGGCAGGCCGTGATCACGCTCTGGTGCTAAGCTGGAACAATGCCGACGCTGCGCTCGACCAGTCTGCGCTCGAATTGATCGGGCAGCGCATCCTCGCTCTGCCTCGCTGAATTGCCAGCCTTCACCCCCTTGCGCCGCGCCAAGCGGTTCCTTATCGCTGCGAGCCGAAATTCAGTCTCACAGGAAAACCCATGACCGAACAGCGTTTCGAAGGCACCAAGTCCTACATCGCGACCGAAGACCTCAAGGTCGCGGTCAATGCCGCCGTGATGCTGCGCCGCCCCTTGCTGGTGAAGGGCGAACCCGGCACTGGCAAGACGGTACTGGCGCATGAGATTTCCAAGGCGCTGAACGCTCCGCTGATCGAATGGAACATCAAGTCCACCACCAAGGCGCATCAGGGCCTGTATGAATATGACGCTGTGGCGCGTCTGCGCGATGGCCAGCTGGGTGACGAGCGCGTGCACGACATCCGCAATTACATCAAGAAGGGCAAGCTGTGGGAAGCCTTCACCGCGCCGCAACTGCCGGTGTTGCTGATCGACGAGATCGACAAGGCCGATATCGAGTTTCCGAACGATCTGCTGCAGGAACTCGACCGGATGAGCTTCGATGTTTACGAAACCCAGGAGCGGATCGAGGCCAAGGAACGCCCGATCGTGGTCATCACCTCGAACAACGAGAAGGAACTGCCCGACGCCTTCCTGCGCCGCTGTTTCTTCCACTACATCAAGTTCCCCGACCGCGACACGATGCAGGAGATCATCGATGTCCACTTCCCCGGCATCCAGAAGGTGCTGGTGAAGAAGGCGATGGATATCTTCTATGACCTGCGCGACGTTCCGGGGCTGAAGAAAAAGCCCTCGACCAGCGAGCTGCTCGACTGGCTCAAGCTGCTCTTGAACGAGGATATGCCGCTCGAGGTGTTGCAGGACAAGAACCCCGCCAGCGCCATCCCCCCGCTGCACGGCGCGCTGCTGAAAAACGAACAGGACATCATGCTGTTCGAGCGCCTCGCCTTCATGGCCCGGCGCAATCCGAGCTGAGGCTGCCGTGCTGCGTGCAGCAGCATTCATGGCGCTACTTTATGCTGCCGCACTTGTCGGCTTTGAGACCTACATCAATTGGGATCAGTGGCAGTGGTGGCCATGGTGGCTGGTTGATTATGTGTCAGCTGGCCTGATCGCTGCAGGTGCCCTGCTAGCGTTGCGCGGATCAGCACGTGGGCCTCTTCTGCTCGCCTGCGGATGGGGTTTTGCAATCGCGATGATGTGGATGTCGCTCGCTGGCAATATCGAAGCCGGAGCGGATCCCGTGCGTGCCGGGCGGGTTGCGGGGTTTTATGTCACCCTCATCGCTTTCAGCATGATGTGGTGCGCTCTGGGCCTTGCACTCACATTGAATGCCCGGCCTCCTCAATCGAACCGGTAAGCCAGTTCGAAATCGCCCCAGCGCCGCCCGCCGATCACCAGCGGAACATAGACATTGCGCACCACGTGATAGGTCTGCCCGTCGCCTTCCTGACGGTATACTGCCATCATGTAAGGCGCTCCGCTCGCCTTGGCCTTGCGGTCAATCGCTTCAAGCATGATGCGGCCGTTGCGGCAGAATTGCGTATCATGCGCGACATCGCCGGTGGGCGTGCGCGAACGTTCGCTGAGGTGGGTGGGAAGGAAACCGTTCATGTCGGTGCAGGCAGCGGCCAGCACGCGGCTGTCACCCGCCTTGGCGCGGTCAAGGAAGGGCCGCCATTCAGCGTGTGCCCAGTCCGAAAGTCGGGTGCGGAACAGCTGCGGGTTGGTGTTCGGGACGGGCTTGTAATCGGTATCGAATATCGAACCCATATCGAGCGTGCCTGACGCCAACGCCGCCTCGGTATGTGCGGCCAGTTCCTTCATCATTTCCTGCGCCCGGTCGACCATCGCGCTGTCTTCGGGGCTGAGCCCGGCCTGCACGATCCGGTCGAACATCTCGCTGGCGGTGATTTCCAGCTCCTCCATCTTGCGATGCGCGCCATAAAGGCGGTCTTCATTGCTGCGCGCGGCGGCATCGAAGCTGGTCAGCACGCGCTGCACCTTGTCGACATGCCCGCTGATCGTGCCGGTCGAACGGGCGATGACATCGTTCTGCTTGTCAACCTCTTCGACCAGATCGCCGACGCTCGCCATCGTGCTTTCGATCTGCGCGACCGAGGCCTTGGCCTCGCCGCTGGCGCGCGCCCCGGCCTCGATCCGACCGATCACCATTTCCGCCTCACCCCCCAGCGCGTCGATCGTGTGGGCGATTTCCTCGGTCGCCTTGCGGGTGTCATTCGCCAGCCCCTTCACCTCGGCGGCCACCACGGCAAAGGTGCGCCCGGCATCGCCAGCGCGCATCGCTTCGATCGTGGCGTTCAATGCAAGGATGTTGGTCGTCTCGGCGATATTGTCGATATCCTGCGCGCTGCGACGCACCTGTTCCATCGCCGCGGAAAAGCTGGTGACGTGCTGGCCGAGCGTCTCGACCAGTTCGATCAGCGAGGCAATCTGGCCGAGCGAGGATTGGATCAGCGAAGTGCCTTCGTTCAGCCGGTCGATGGCACGTTCGGATAGCAGGCGCGCCTCGTCGCTGGCTTGGGCAACCTTGGTCTGATCGGCCTCCAGCGCGCGCACCGTTTCGGCCAGCGCCTCGTGCTCCGAACGCAGCGTCTTGGAGGAGGCGATCACCGCCTCGACCACGCCCGCGACATCGGTGCAGCCAACGGTCACCGCGCCGCAACTTTCGGGAATCATCCCCAGCGCATGAACATTGGCGGTGTCGATGGCGATTTGTTTCATGTGCTTGCGCGGCCCCTGTTGTGTCCGGTCAGACCTAGCCTTGCGATGGTAAGCGAAGCGTTAAGGTGCGGCCCGTTCCCCCCACAAGAATGGGGACTGGTCAGGGCGAAAGACGCGGGTTAAGCACCTTCCCCATGTTCTTCAATTTCATCGACGAGCTGCGGGCTGCAGGTATCGGGGCCAGTTTCAAGGAGCACCTCACCTTGCTGGAGGCGCTTGACCGGGACGTGATCGATCAGACGCCCGAGGCCTTCTACTATCTCTCTCGCGCCACTTTCGTGAAGGATGAAGGCCTGCTCGACCGGTTCGATCAGGTGTTCCACAAGGTTTTCAAGGGGATCATGTCCGATTACGGCCAGAACCCGGTCGACATCCCCGAAGACTGGCTGAAAGCCGTCGCCGAGAAGTTCCTGACGCCAGAGGAGATGGAAAAGATCAAGTCGCTGGGCGATTGGGACGAGATCATGGAGACGCTGAAAAAGCGGCTCGAGGAACAGGAAAAGCGCCACCAGGGCGGCAACAAGTGGGTCGGCACCGGCGGCACCAGCCCCTTCGGCAATTCGGGCTACAACCCCGAAGGCGTGCGGATCGGCGGCGAGGCCAAGCACGGCAAGGCGATCAAGGTCTGGGAAAAGCGCGAGTTCAAGAACTTGGACAACACCAAGGAGCTTGGCACCCGCAACATCAAGATGGCTTTGCGCCGATTGCGCCGTTTCGCCCGCGAAGGCGCGCAGGATCAGCTCGATATCGATGCCACGATCAAGGGCACGGCCAAGCAGGGCTGGCTCGACATTCACATGCGTGCCGAGCGCCGCAATGCGGTGAAACTGCTGCTGTTCCTTGATGTCGGCGGGTCAATGGACCCCTTCATCAAGCTGGTCGAGGAGCTGTTCAGCGCCGCCACCAGCGAATTCAAGAACATGGAGTTTTTCTATTTCCACAACTGCCTTTACGAAGGCGTGTGGAAGGACAACAAGCGCCGCTGGCAGGAACGCACCAAGACCTGGGACGTGCTTCACAAATACGGCCATGATTACAAGATCATTTTCGTCGGCGACGCAGCGATGAGCCCCTATGAAGTCACGCACCCTGGCGGCAGCGTCGAGCATATGAACGAGGAGGCGGGCGCGGTGTGGTTACAGCGCGTGACCAACACTTACCCTGCGACCGTGTGGCTCAATCCGGTGCCGGAAAAGCAGTGGAACTATTCGCAGTCCACCAAGATGATCAAGCAGTTGGTGGGTGACCGGATGTATCCGCTCACGCTCGACGGGCTGGATGATGCGATGCGGGAGCTATCGCGGAAGCACGGGGCTTGAGCGAAGGGATTGAACTGCCCGAGGGGTGGCCCCGGCTTATCTGCCCGCGCTGCCGATCACCCCTTCCGGTCCAGCTCCTCGTTCAGCCGCAAGCCGCAGCGCCAGAAGAAGAACGCCGGCACCAGTCCCAGAAACGCCGCGCCATAAAGCACATAACGCACGCTTTCCCCGCCATAGGCGGGCTGCAACAGGTCGGACAGCATCCCGAAGAACAACGGCCCAAGCCCCAGCCCTATGAGGTTCTGGAAGAACAACAATGTCGCCGCCGCGATCGCCCGCGCACGCAGGGGCACGAGGCCTTGCGCCGCCGAATAGGTCGGGCCGTAGTAGAAGGAATTGAATACGGTGGGTATGAACAGCAGGCCAAGCGCCAGCGGCCAGCTTGGTGCCTGGTAGGCGGCGAGCGCCAGCGGCACCGCCAGCGCCATGCCGATCGCAGGCGCGCTCAGCACATGGCGGCGGTTGATCGCACCGAAACGGTCCGCCAGATAACCGCCCAGCAAGGTCCCCAACATCCCTCCGAACCCGCTGAGCAGGCCGAACCACAGGCCCACCTGCCCCGGTGAAAGATCATGGGTGCGCTGGAAGAAGATCGTGGTCCAGGTCGTCTTGCCATAGGCGAGGAACGATGCCGCTGATCCGGCGAACAGCAGCAGCACGAAGGCCCGCGAGCCCATCACCTCCTTCAGCGCCTGCCTGATCGGCAGCGCGGCGGGCTGGTTCCTGCCGCGCAGGATCGCCGCCGCATCGGCCTGACGCGGGTCTTTCAGCACGAACCACACCAGCAGCGCCAGTGCCACGCCCGGCAGGCCGACAATCACGAAAGCCTCGCGCCAGCCCACATAATCGGCCAGCGTCCCGCCGATGATCATACCCATCAGTGTGCCCACCGGGATGCCGAGCGAATAGAAGGCCAGCGCGGAAGACCGCTTTTCAGGCGGCACGATGTCGCTGATCAGCGAATGCGCAGGCGGGGTGCAGCCAGCCTCCCCCACGCCGACACCGATGCGGGCGAGCAGAAGCTGCGTGAAATTCTGGGCCAGCCCGCACAGAGCGGTCATCGCCGACCACACCCCGAGCGCGATTGCGATCACCTTGGGCCGGCTGGTCGATGAACGGTCTGCGAGCCGCGCAATGGGAATGCCGAGAATGGTGTAGAACAGCGCGAAGGCCAGCCCCGTCATCAACCCGATCTGGGTGTCGCTGAGATCGAGGTCTTTCGCAATCGGTTCGGCAAGGATGTTGACGATCTGGCGATCGATGAAGTTGAAGATGTAGACGATCAGCAGGATCCACAGGGTCACCCTGACAGAACGCGCGCCGGGCATGGTGCCCGCTGTGGTTGCCATTCGCTTTTCCTCTCTTCCGGTGGCGGTTATTTCCGCCATCCCCATGCTGCCCGTGCCGGACAGACGTCATCCATAAAGCAGATGCCCGCGCACCTCGGCAATCCAGGCGGCTTCGTCGTGTGACGCCATGACGTCAAGATCATCCGGCATCGCCGCCGCATCCTCCACCCATTCGCGCAAGGCAGGCCCGCCGTTGATGACGTCAATCGCAAGCCGGTTCATCTCATATTCGTAAGGAAAATCGCGCCACAGCGGATAGTCCGGATAAAGCCGTCGTATCGCCTTGAACGCGAGCGCCTGAAGCCGCCACGGCTTGAATGAATGATGATCATAGAAAATGGATTCTGCATGGATCATCAATGCATTGCATAGATTTCCTGCGTGCTTGTGGAAAGTCGGTTCGAACCAGCATTCCCGAATTGCGCAGCCCGCCAGCCATTCGGGCGCGAGGCGGTGCATCTCTGTCAGCACCGCTTTGGCGTCGATGTCGGGCGCGCCGAACAGCACCTCCAAGGGCCGCGTGGTCCCGCGCCCTTCCGACAGCGTAGTGCCTTCCAGCATCACGGTGCCGGCATAGCAGCGCGCCATGTTGACATTGGCGGCATTGGGGCTGGGATTGATCCATAGCCGTGACGCCGGCCAGCCCCAACTGCCATCCGCATCGGGCCGCCAGTCCTTCATCGCCACCACCTGATATGCAACGTCGAGTCCGAAATGGGCGATGAACCAGTGGCCCATTTCTCCCATCGTCAGACCGTGGCGCATCGGCATGGGAGCAGCGCCGACAAAGCTTTCCTGCCCCGGCACCAGCAGGGTGCCCTCCACCGGACGACCGGCCGGATTGGGCCGGTCGAGCACCCAGACCTCCTTGCCGGTTTCTGCCGCTTCCTCCAGCAAATACAAAAGCGTGGTAACGAAGGTGTAGATCCGGCAGCCGAGATCCTGCAGATCGAACAGAAACACATCGGCGCTGTCCATCATGGTGCGGGTCGGGCGGCGCACCTTGCCATAGAGCGAATAGATCGGGATGCGGTAATGCGGATCGAACTCGTCCGCGGTCTCGACCATGTTGTCCTGCTTGTCGCCTTTCAGCCCGTGCTGCGGACCGAAGGCGCTGGAGATGGTCACGCCTGCCGTAATCAACGCATCGAGGCTGTGGGTAAGATCGGCGGTCACGCTCGCCGGATGCGCCACCAGTGCGACGCGGCGGCCTTTCAGTTGCGCGAGCAGTGCGGGATCGGCCAGCAGCCGGTCAATTCCTGTCATCATGGAGTGGTGGGTTGAAGCAGGCTTGCGGCAAAGGCAATGGCATTTGCGCCGCGGCTCCCTATATGCCCTTCTATGGACTGGACCTTTGCCCTTATCGCCGCCGCCTGGGCCATCATCCTCGGCGGCGCGGGCGGTGCGCTGACCGATATCGGACAATGGTATCGCGATTTGAAGAAACCGCGCTGGCAGCCCCCCGATTGGCTGTTCGGACCGGCCTGGACCACGATCCTCGGCCTGGCGGGCTGGAGTTTCTATATCGGCCTGACCGAGGCCCCAACGCCCGAAGCGCGACTGGCAATATTCGCCTTGTTCGGCGCAAATTTCGTGCTGCACTTCCTTTGGTCACCGCTGTTCTTCAGGCTGAAACGACCCGACTGGGCGTTGGCCGAAAACGTGTTGTTGTGGTGTTCGGTCGCCGCACTGCTGATGGTGCTGCCGCGCCTGGTGGACAACAGCTTCGCAGGCTGGCTGAATGTGCCATATTTCATCTGGGTCAGCTTCGCCTTTATCCTCAACTGGAAAATCGTGAAGCTCAATGCGCCTTTCGGCGAGGCGAGCGCCGCGTCCTAGCGTTCGATAATCAGCGTGCGACAGGCTTCGGAGTGGAATTCGGGCTTGCCCGGGGGAAAGGCCAGCGCCCAGAACTGCAGCCCCCCGTCGGGGTGCTCGACAATCGCATTGAGCGCGACCTGCGCGGGTGCGGGCAGTTCAGCGGCAATGCTGGCTTTCAGCACCAGACCGGCATCATCATGCGAGCAGGCAATGCTGATTCCCGCGACCGGCGCATCGCGCATCCCTTCACGGAAGGAATCGAAATCATAGGCCGCCCAGCGGCCCGAGGGCGACAGGTTGAATTCGCGGTAATAGGTGCCGCCCAGCGGCTGCCAGAAAATCTCGAAACAGGTGGTCTTCCAAAGATTGTCCATCCGTTCCGGAGCAGCCGTCGGCGGCACGATGATTGCCGGAATGCGGCCATCAAGCCGGAATTCGGCCTTACAGCCCTGCGGCGTGTCGGTGACGGAAGCGGTCACGGCGCGTATGGGTCCGAGATCGCAGGTCTGGTGAAGCATGAGCGGGTGCATCGCCGTTACTTGCCGCGCGCGCGCATAGCGGGCAAGTCTCTTCCCGTCGCCCTCCCCCGCTGTTAAGCGCGGCCCCCATGACAAGCTACGAATCCGATCTGCTGCGCCTGCTCGACGAGCGCGGCTACATTCACCAGATGACCGATCCTGCCGGGCTGGACGCTCTGGCAGCCAAGCAGATCGTGCCCGGTTACATCGGGTTCGACGCAACCGCGCCCAGCTTGCACATCGGCAGTCTGGTGCAGATCATGATGCTGCGGCGCCTGCAGCAGGCCGGACACAAGCCGGTGGTGGTGATGGGCGGCGGGACGACCCGGATCGGCGATCCCACGGGACGCGACGAAAGCCGCAAGATGCTGACCGATGAAACCATCGAGGCCAACATCGAATCAATCTTCACAGTGTTCGACAAACTGCTGACATTCGGTGATGGGCCGACCGATGCCGTAATGGTCAACAACCACGATTGGCTTGGCAAGCTGGGCTACATCGAATTGCTGCAGGAAGTCGGCACGCACTTCACTATCAACCGGATGTTGAGCTTCGATTCGGTGCGGTTACGGCTGGAGCGCGAGCAACCGATGACCTTCCTCGAATTCAACTACATGATCCTTCAAGGTTACGATTTCAGGCACTTGTCGCGCGAACGTGAAGTTCGGTTGCAAATGGGCGGATCGGACCAGTGGGGCAATATCATCAACGGCATCGAGCTTGGCCGTCGCATGGATGGGACCGAACTTTACGGCCTGACCACGCCCCTGCTTACGACTGCCGATGGAGCGAAAATGGGCAAGACCGCGAGTGGTGCGGTGTGGCTCAACGAAGAGCAGCTCCCCGCCTACGATTTCTGGCAATATTGGCGCAATGTCGATGACCGCGACGTGGGTCGGTTCCTGCGGCTGTTCACCGATTTGCCGCTGGACGAAATCGCCCGGCTCGAAGCGCTGGAGGGCGCGGAGATCAACGCCGCCAAGACGGTGCTTGCCAACGAAGTGACAAAGCTGGTGCGCGGCGCCGATGCTGCGACCCGCGCCGAAGCGACCGCGCGCGAGACCTTTGCTGGTTCGGGTGTCGGCGAGGATTTGCCCAGCCTTGATACCGGCGCCGAAGGGATGCGCATTGCCGCGCTGCTCACCGAACTCGGCCTTACAGCCTCCAATGGCGAGGCCAAGCGCAAGCTGGCAGAGGGCGCAGTCAAGCTCGATGGCGCGTCCATTACCGATCCGGCGTATCTGGTTCTCCCCGGAGAAGGCCAGACCCTGCGGCTCAGCCTCGGCAAGAAGCGGCACGCGCTGGTGCGGCGCTGATCCTGCGGCATAGCCCGGACGGCCTTTACCAATTTGAAGCCTTTCTCCGGCAATCCCCTTAGTCAGGCCGATAGCTCAACGGAGGATCGCAAGGGTGGCTGGCGGAGCAAATCTGAGCGTTACCGATATGCGCCGCGCCGCGCGGCACCCGGTCGATTATCCGGTGATCGTCGAGCATTTCGAGCACGGCGATCTGAAATTGCACGTGTGCAACCTCTCCGCCCATGGCTTCATGGTCGACGACTCGCATCATCTTGCCCGCGGCGATCGCATCATCATCCGCCTGCCCATCGTCGGCCGGATCGAGGCCTATGTGATCTGGACGCGCGACAGCCGCGCAGGCTTCCAGTTCGAACGGATCATCCGGCTCGATGATTTCATCGCCATCATCGACGAACTGCAGCCCAACCCGCGCCTGCGCCGCCCGCGCTGATCGCGCAGCGAAAGGGCTGCCTGCCGGGTTTCAAGTTTCGCTAGGTTGGCAGCTGTGGTGCAGCCTGCCATGGGCGGCTGTGTGAGCGATTCCCCCACCCCAACCCACCCTTTCCGCGTTGCGAATTTCCGCTGTTACTGGTCGAGCCGCCTCGCGCTGACGCTGGGCCAGTATGCCATGCTGCTGATCATCGGCTGGCAGGCCTATAATCTCGCCCGCGATGGGGGGCAGAGCGTGGCGGAGGCATCGGGCAGTCTCGCGCTGATCGGCCTGTTCCAGTTTCTTCCGCTGTTTGTGCTCACACCGTTTTCAGGGCTTGCAGCCGACCGCTTCGACCGAAGGCGACTGGCACAGATGACTGTGTTGCTGCAATTGGGCTGCGCGGTTGCGCTTGCCTGGACCAGCGCGCGCGGAATGACGAGCATTGCGGTGCTTTACGCCGTGGCGGGGGTGCTGGGTGTGGCCCGCGGTTTTGCCGGGCCGGCGATGTCCGCGCTTGCCCCCAATCTCGTACCCAAGGCAATCCTGCCCACCGCCATCGCGCTGTCATCGATTGCATGGCAGGTCGGGATGATTGCCGGACCTGCGATCGGCGGCATCGCCTACCGCGTGGCACCTGCCCTGCCCTATGCCATTGCCGCGGGGCTGTTTGCCGCCGCGCTCGTCGGGCTGGCTTTGATCGGCCCGGTGCCGCAACCGCCGCTGCGCAGGGACCGGCGGCCGATCGGGCAGGTGCTCGACGGGCTGTCCTATGTCGTGCGCAACAAGATGGTGCTGGGCGCGATCACCCTCGATCTGTGCGCGGTGTTCCTTGCCGGAGCGACAGCGCTGTTCCCGGTCTATGCCCGAGACATCCTGCAGACCGGCGAGGTCGGCCTGTCGCTGCTGGCCGCCGCACCGGGCGTGGGCGCGGTGGTTACGGCCACGTGGTTTTCATGGCGACCTATCAAGACCAACGTCGGCCCCAAGATGCTTGCCTCGGTCGCGATCTTCGGCGTGGCGACGATCATTTTCGGGCTTTCGACTTCGATGCCGCTTAGCCTTGCCATGCTGTTCATCGTCGGTGCGGCAGACATGTTCAGCGTCTATATCCGCCAGTCGCTGATTCAGTTGCACACGCCCGACGACAAGCGCGGGCGGGTGTCGTCGGTCAGCCTGCTCAGTATCAGCGCATCGAACGAAGGCGGCGATTTCTTCTCGGGCAGCCTTGCCTTCCTGATCGGTCCGGTGGCCGCGGTCGTTGCCGGCGGCGTGGGTGCGATTGCGACCGTCGTGGTGTGGAGCCGGATCTTTCCTGTCCTGCGAACTACGAAGACCTTCGATCCGCCGCCCGACGTGCTAAAAGCGGAAGAAGACCACAAGCATGCACAGGAGGCCTGACATGAAAGCCGACTCGATCCTCGCCACCATTGGCGCGACCCCGCATATCCGCATGGCGCGGATGTTCCCCGACCACGAAGTCTGGATCAAGTCCGAACGCGCCAACCCCGGCGGCTCGATCAAGGATCGCATCGCGCTCGCGATGGTCGAGGATGCCGAAGCCTCGGGCAAGCTGCAAGCGGGCGGCACGATTGTCGAGCCGACCAGCGGCAATACCGGAATCGGGCTTGCGATGGTGGCCGCGGTCAAGGGCTACAAGTTGGTGCTCGTCATGCCCGAATCGATGTCGATCGAACGCCGCCGGTTGATGCTCGCCTATGGTGCCAGCTTTGACCTCACCCCGCGTGAAAAAGGCATGAAGGGCGCGATCGAGCGTGCCTCCGAGCTGGTCGAACAGACCCCGGGCGCGTGGATGCCCAGCCAGTTCGACAACGCCGCAAACCCCGCCATCCACGCCCGCACCACCGCGAAGGAAATCCTCGCCGATTTCGCCGGTTCGCCGATCGATGTCATGATCACCGGAGTCGGCACCGGCGGGCACCTCACCGGGTGCGCAGAAGAACTGAAAAAGCACTGGCCCGATTTCAAGGCCTATGGCGTCGAGCCTGATCTTTCGCCGGTCATCAATGGCGGTCAGCCCGGCCCGCACCCGATCCAGGGCATCGGCGCAGGCTTTATCCCCGGCAACCTCCACACAGCCGCAATCGATGGCGCTATTGCGGTAGGTGCGGAAGAAGCCAAGGACATGGCCCGCCGCGCCGCTTGCGAGGAAGGAATGCTGGTGGGCATATCGTCAGGCGCGACGCTCGCCGCCATCGCCAGAAAGCTCCCCGAACTTGCGCCCGGCACGCGCGTGATGGGCTTCAATTACGACACCGGCGAACGCTACCTGTCGGTGCCCGACTTCCTGCCCGTGGAATAGACCGTTTTCTTAACCGGGACGGCTTATGCTCAAACCCTAGACACGAAGCATTCGCTTAGCTGCTCGGAAAAAACGGCGCCCATGAAGTTCATCAAGCTCGAATCGCGCGGCGGCAATTATCTTGTCGTAGCCGAGAACGTGGCATGGCTGCGCACCGCCGAGAATGGCCAGACCAGCGTCGGCATTATCGGCGGGCAGCCTTTGCTTGTCGTCGGTTCGGTGGAGGAAGTCGCAGCCAAGATTCTCGCCGGTTCCGCGCCGGAGGAAGAAGCCCCTGCCGCGCAAAACAGCGCCGCTCCCGCTGGCTTGCCTGCAGCGACAACCGCACCCGCTCCGGCTCCCGCCGCGGCCACGCCGGAGCCGGCACATGAGGTCATGCCCTGCGCACCTGAGCCCGAAGCCCCGGCGCACAAGCCTGTTCGGCTCGCTCCGGTTCCGAAACCCGCCGAAGCGCCAAAGGCGGCAAATCCGAAGCCCGCCATCAGACAAGGAACCACGCTGTCCGAGAGGATTGCTGCCGCCTCGGCCCCAAGGGTCAAATCCGGGACGCAGCGGTTCATGGGGTCGCTGGAATAACCCTCAGCGTGGTTCCGCACCGGTCTGCGCGAGAATGATCGCGAAGCCGACCGACAATCCGGCCACGAACCGCTCACGCGGGATGTTGAGATATTCGTCAAGACTGTGCGAACGCCCGCCTCCGGCCCCGCTACCGATGGTCAGCGCCGGTATGCCGAGGCTCATGGGAATGTTGGAATCGGTCGAGGAATCATCGAGCCGCGCCTCGAAACCCGCCGCCCGTGACGCAGCGAGCGCATCGCGCACAAGCGGATGATCGACGGGCGTCGAACCCGCGGGCCGATCGCCGATCAGTTGCGGGTCAAGCGTGATCGCCCCGGCCTTGACCGAACGCGCCGCATTCTCTTGCGCGACTGCCGCCTGGGCCGCGCCCAGCACCGCCTGTTCGAGCCGGGCCAGTTCAACCGGAGCGCCCGAGCGCATGTCGATGTCGAGCAGAATTTCATCGGGGATCGAATTGACCGAGGTGCCGCCGCTGACAATGCTCGCCGCAAAGGTGGTCTTGGGGTCGGACGGCACATTGATGGCATAGATGCCGCGCACGGTCTCGGCCATGGCCGCCATCGGATTGACGATGCCGAAGGCTCCGTAGCTATGCCCGCCCGGCCCCTTGAACGCGAGCCGGTAACGCCGTGAGCCCACCGCCGCATGGACGATCCGTGCGGCATTGGCATTGTCGATGGACAGGAACGCGCCGATGCGATCCTTGTAGGCGCCCTTGGTGAACAGGTGGCGCACGCCGCGCAGGTCCCCCGCCCCTTCCTCGCCAACCGTGCCGACGAACAGCACCGGCTGACGGGTCGATATGTCGTTCGCCTCCAGCAGGCGCACCCAAGCCAGAATCGAAGCAAGGCCAAGGCTATCGTCGCCGATACCCGGCGCCAGCAAGCGGTCGCCATCGCGGGTCACTTTGATCGGCGTGCCTTCGGGAAACACCGTGTCGAGATGGGCCGACACGACGAACACCGGCACATCCTCCCGCCCCGGCCGTAGCGCCAGCACGTTGCCTTCTTCGTCGATGGTGACATCCGCAAGCCCCGCATCGCGCAGCATCTGCGCGAAAAGCGCGGCGCGCTTGTCTTCCTTGAACGGCGGCGCCGGAGTTTCGGTGATACGGATCAGGTCAGCAATCACTTGGTCATATTGCGCATCGAGCTGCGTCTGAAATGCGACGGGCCGCTGCCCTGCTGGCGCGCCATCGGCGCGGGCCGGGGCAAGCGGCAGTGCGGCTGCACACGCCAGTGCTGCCGTGAATGCTAAGACGTGGCGTATCATGATCTTCGTCTCTCCCTTGCGACTTCCTATGGCAGCTTGCATCGCTGGCGCAATCACCAGATTCGCGCGCCGCTCAGGTGACCGTCAGACCGTGAATGTCATTGCCAATGCGTGCCCGACCGTTGCCTGATCCGCTCTTGCATACGGGAGGGGAAGACTATGGCACGCGGTTTGCCAGGTTTGGGAATGGTGGCGGCGGAGACGCCTGACCTTGTGCAGATTACGGGCGTGGTCGTGCAACAGCACGATGCGACGATCAAGGCCTTGCAGGACTGGCCGCCAAGAAGTGCGGTACGCCCGCGGGCACGCAGGATATGCAGCAGATCGCGCTCGATGCCGCGTATCAGCAGGCGAAGATCATCCCGACCGACGGTGTGCCGGCCGTCCTTGCAACGCTGGCTGCCAGCACGCTGACCATGATCGGCATCAATTTTATGCATGGTGTCAAGCAGTTCGATCCGGCGGGATGGGACTCGTCGCCGCTCGCAAGCCACGCGCGGATCGAGAACCCGGCCCGGCGACTGCTCAAGGCGTTCGATGCGCTGGTGCCGGATGATCGCCATACGCCGGCAATCGATGGGTCGTTCGAAAATATCCGTCCGCTAACCGACCGGAAGAAGATGCCGATCGCACAAGGCATGAAAAACAAATCCGAAAGAGAGCAATAAGCAGCGCGAGGGGTCGGGCCTTGGATCGACGACGGGGGCTAGCTCACCAGTATGGAACGGTTCTTTCGTCAGCCGACGGGGAATGTCCAAGGGCTGATCGCAGGCTATAACGGTCCCGGCGGAAAAACGTGCTCCCGGTCCGCGCCGAGATGAAGCCGGAATTCCGGCTGGTGGCAGCGATGGCCAAGGCCGAGGCGCTCCAGAGGCTTGAGGCGCACCTCGAAAAGCACGGATTCGACGACATCGAGGTTACGATTTCGGACAGTTACGCCCCCAACGGACCCGAGGAAGACAGCGTGCTGATCCTGGTGCTAAAGCGCCTGCTGGGCGGAACTGACCGAGGGTGATCTACAACGACCCTTCGCTGAACCTTCACCCCCGCAATTCGGCCTTGGTCGCGGCGGCGGGCCCCATTGTCCCAACGAATGGTTCCTGATCGAAAGCAGCGATCCCCCGGTTCGAAGGGCTCGACGAGGCAACGAGGGCCTGAACCGATTTTCTGTATGTCGTAGCCGATAAGGCCGCGAAGTAACCACATGGCAAAAGGGCCGCCCTGCCCAAAAGCGAGGCGGCCCTTGCCATGATCTTCAGGGCGTCAGCCCTTCCTCACGCCGCCGTGGCGAAAGCTTCCTCCGGCAGTTTCATCATGTATTCGCTACCCGCTTCGAGCTTGCGGCGCAGCGCGCCGGCATCGGGCAGAAACCGTTCGGCGTAGTAATTGGCCGAGACGAGCTTGGCATCGTAGAACGCCTTGTCGGCGGGTTCATTGCCCAGCGCCGACAGCGCAACCTTGGCCATTTTCAGCCAGAAGAAACCCAGCGTCACGATCCCCATGATGTGCATGTAGTGATGCGCGCCCGCGCCCAGATGGTTGGGATTGGCCATGGCATTCTGCATGAACCACATGGTCGCAGCCTTCTGCTCGCCCAGCGCCTTTTCAAGCCGTTCGGCCATGTCCTTGAGCTCAGTCACCTGCTTGGCTCCGGCGATTTCCTCGTCGATCATGGCGAAGAATGCCTGGATCGCTTTGCCGGCATTCGCCGCCAGCTTCCGCCCGCACAGGTCCATCGCCTGCACGCCATTGGCGCCTTCATAGATCATGGCGATGCGGCTATCGCGCACGAACTGCTCCATGCCCCATTCGCGCACATAGCCGTGGCCGCCGTAAACCTGCTGCATGTTGTTTGCGATGTCATAGCCCTTGTCGGTGCCGTAGCCCTTGATCACCGGGGTCATCAGACCGATCAGCATGTCGGCCTGCTCGCGCTCTTCGGGGGTCTGCGCCTTGTGGGTCAGGTCGACCTGCAACGCGCCCCACAGACAGAGCGCCCGCATGGCTTCGGTGAAAACCTTGGCATCCATCAGCATCCGGCGCACGTCGGGGTGCACGAAAATCGGATCGGCCTTGGCCTCGGGCTCTGCAGGGCCGGTCAGTGCGCGGCCCTGACGTCGGTCGAGCGCATAGGTCACGGCATTCTGATAAGCGACTTCGGCCTGGGCATAGCCCTGAATGCCCACCCCGAGGCGTGCGGCATTCATCATGATGAACATGGCGGCAAGACCCTTGTTCTCCTCGCCCACCAAATATCCGGTCGCACCGTCATAGTTGAGCAGGCAGGTGGCGTTCCCGTGGATCCCCATCTTCTTTTCGATCGAGCCACAGGTGACGCCGTTGCGCTCCCCCGGTTCGCCATTTTCATCGAGCACGAACTTGGGGACGATGAACAGCGAAATACCCTTGGTCGAATCCCGCGCGCCCGGGGTCTTGGCCAGCACCAGATGGATAATGTTGCTGGTGAGGTCGTGCTCGCCGGCGGAGATGAAGATCTTGGTGCCGGTGATGGCGTAGGAGCCGTCGCCGTTGGGCACAGCCTTGGTGCGGATCATGCCGAGATCGGTTCCGCAATGGGGCTCGGTCAGGTTCATGGTGCCCGACCATTCGCCCGAGATCATCTTGGGCACATAGGCCGCCTTCTGCTCGTCCGAACCCTTGGCAAGGATCGCCGAGATGGCGCCGGCGGTAAGGCCCGGATACATCGCGAAAGCCTGATTGGCGGTGCCGGTAAATTCCTCGAGCACGAAGCCGAGCACATGCGGCAGACCCTGCCCGCCGAATTCTTCCGGCTGGGCAAGCGTACCCCAACCGCTTTCGACGTATGCCTGATAGGCCTGCTTGAAGCCCGGCGGGGTGGTGACGCTGCCGTCATCGTGGCGGGTACAACCATACTCGTCACCGGCCTGGTTGATTGGCGCGAGCACCTCGGCGCAGAACTTGCCGGCCTCGTTGATGACGGTTTCGATCATGTCGGGCGTGGCGTTTTCGAATCCCGGGAGATTGCCGTAGCTGGCCAGATCGAGCACTTCGCTGACGATGAAGCGCGTGTCGCGGGTCGGGGCGGTATAGGTCGGCATCACTTGATCCCTTCGGTGAGCATGAACGGATGAAACTGGCTGAAGCAGCAGGGCGGATCAGCCGAGGTCGAGTTTCTCGATCTCGGCGACGAAATCGGTGAGTTCCTTGATCGAGGAATCAATATCGTCGCGCTGGGCCTTGAGCTTGGCGACGTGCGCGCGGCATTTCTCGATGGTGACGCGCCGTTGTTCGACGCGACCGTCATCAAGATCGTAGAGATCGATCATCTCGCGAATTTCGGTCAGACTGAAACCGACATTCTTGGCCCGCATGATCCATGCAAGCCGTGCACGATCGCGTTTCGAATAGACCCGTGTCAGGCCGACGCGGGCCGGATTGATCAGTCCTTCGTCCTCGTAAAAACGCAAGGCGCGGGCGGTGCAGCCGAATTCCGATGTGAGATCGGAAATGGTGAATTGTTCACGTGCATGAATATCCGGACGGTCGAGGTGAGCGCCGTTGCGGCGCGGTTCGGCCTCGGCGGCCTTCGAAGCGGAATTCTGGGCGGGAACGATAGCCATATTCTCCGCCTACCTTACCTTTACGTGAGCGTCAAGTCTTGACCTTAACGAGAACAGGATCAGAATCCCCCTTATCGATCCGCCGATAGAAGCAACTGCGCGCGCCTGTGTGGCAGGTCGGCCCGGCAGGGTGCGCGCGAATCACCAATGCATCCTGATCGCAATCGACCAGCACCTCTTCGACTGTGAGAAAATTGCCCGAAGTCTCCCCCTTCAGCCACAGTGACTGGCGCGAGCGCGACCAGAAATGCACACGCCCGCTGGTGAAAGTTGCGTCAAGCGCGGCGCGGTTCATATGGGCGACCATCAGCACATCACCCGAGGCCACATCGACAACCACCGCGGTCAGCAACCCGGCAGCATCGAATTTCGGCGCAAAACGAACGCCCTGCTCGCGCTCTTCTGCACTCAGCGAAAAGTCGGACATGGAAGGCTCCAGAAAGAAATGCGAAACCGGCGGGGCATGCCGCCGGACTTAATCATGGCGAAAACCGCGCGCTCATGCGCGGAATGTTGCACGTTCACAACAGCAGGTTGCAAAAAATGTCCGCTCCAGCGGTTTGGCCTTCCGCACCGGCGGACGCGGTGGAACAAGGCCCCATGAACTTCGAAAGAGGTTCTCCACCGAATACCGGCATCGCCTGATGTCAGGTTCAGGGGGTGATCGGGCCGCAGACTGGCAGCGGGGTGCCAGTGCGACCGGTTGAACGATGAGGGACAGGATCCCGATGGCCAAGCTAGGGGGCGGTCATCATGGCCCGCGAGGGTGGATCCAAACCGTTTCGTCACGCGGCGCCCGAGGCTCACAAGGCCTCGGGCGTTTCGTTTTTGGGCCGCGGGTCGCGCTGTGCCTTTCCCGCCTGCCCGCCCCTGATCGCTCCCGCTTCGTCGACCCGGGCAAAACAGGCCACCGCCATACTGCGCGCGCCAGCTTTGCTCAGCGCCGCGATGCAGGCCCGGATGGTTGCGCCGCTGGTGAACACATCATCCACCAGCACGATGTCGCGCCCGGCAATCTTGTCTGCTTTCGCGCGGTTGATGGCAATCGCTCCGGCCAGTGCCCGCTCGCGCGCCTCGCGCCCCAACCCGCCAAGGCTGGGCGTGCGCTTCTGGCGGGTCAGGAGGTCGACCTGCAATTCGCCCTTGCCCAGCTTCGTTAGCTCCTGTGCCAGCAAAGCCGCCTGATTGAAGCCGCGCTGCCACAGCCGCCAGCGATGGAGCGGCACCGGAACCAGCAGGGGTCTGCTGTCAAACTCTGCGGGATCAGGCAGGCGCGCCGCCATCAGCCGCGCAAGCAACGGGGCAAGCGCGATCCTGCCGCCGTGCTTGTAGGCCAGAATCAGTTTGCGCGAGGCGTCATTGTACAAAGTCGCTGCATGAACAGGGACCGCGCCGTGTTGGTCGCAACCGGCACCGCTTTGCGAGGGAAATTCGAGCAAGCTCCAGCAATCTCCGCACAGCCCGTCCTGATCGGCAATCGCGCAGCCACATAAGGGGCAGCGTGGTGGATAGACCAAATCCACCAGCGGCTTCATACCTTTCGTGAACTGCGCGACGACTGCCATCGTCGCGAATGTCGCACGGCTTGCGCTGCAGTGGCAAGCGCGGCAGGGCAATCGGCATGACAACGCCCGGCATCCCCACGATCTTCAGCCCGCGGCGCCGCACGATGCGCCTACGCCGCGCAGACCAGCGGCGGACCCTGCCCGGATCTGCGCGCTTCATCGCCGAGGACATGATCGAAGACACACTCGAACGACTCGCCTTCCTGCGCCACGAACCGTCGCACGCAATGGTGCTGGGTGACTGGACCGGCGCTCTGGCGGACCGCCTGCGCAACGACGGAGCGACGGTGGAGGTTCCGTCAGCAATCGACCCCGAGACCCCTTTCCCCACTGGCGGCCACGACCTTGTTGCCGTGATCGGGCTTCTGGATGCGGTCAACGATCTGCCCGGCGCGCTGATTCACTTGCGCAATGCGCTTGCCCCCGGCGGGCTCGCCATTGCGCATTTCGTCGGTGGCCAGAGCCTCGCTGCCCTGCGCACTGCAATGTTCGCCGCCGAGCCCGAGCGCCCGGCCGCCCGCATCCATCCGCTGGTCGATCCGCGGGCGGCTCCGGCCTTGCTCCAGCGTGCGGGGTGGAAAGACCCGGTGGTCGATACCCACGTGCTTCATGTAAGATACGCCGTTCTTGACCGCCTGATCGACGACCTGCGGGATCAGGGCCTTGGCAACGCCCTCGCCCGGCCTGCCCCGGCGCTTGGCAGGGCCGCCCTTGCCCGCGCCCGTGAAGCCTTTGCCGAGCGGGCCGCGCCCGACGGCAAGACCGCTGAGACCTTCGAGATCATCACTCTGACCGGGCGGCGCTCTTTGGCGGGGACCTAGGTGTTCAACGCCGCCTGGGCTGCCGCGAGCCGCGCGATCGGCACGCGGTAGGGCGAAGCACTGACATAATCGAGCCCCACACGCTCGCAGAACGCGATGCTGGCCGGATCGCCGCCATGTTCCCCGCAGATACCGAGCTTGATGTCGGGCCGGGTCACCCGACCCCGCTCCGCCGCCAGTTCGACCAGCTGGCCGACACCTTCGATATCGAGGCTGACGAAGGGATCGCGCGGGAAAATTCCCTTGTCGACATAGACGCTTAGGAACCGCGCCGCATCATCGCGCGAGACGCCCAGTGTGGTCTGCGTGAGATCATTGGTGCCAAAGCTGAAGAATTCACCTTCGTCGGCGATCTCCCCCGCCATCAGAGCGGCGCGCGGCAGTTCGATCATGGTGCCGACAAGGTATTCGACCCGCGTGCCGACCTCGGCGAACACCGCTTCGGCCACCCGGTCAACCAATGCGCGCAGGATCGCCAGTTCGCGCTTGGTCGCCACCAGCGGGATCATGATTTCCGGAAGCGGCGCCTCGCCGCTTGCCTGCTTGACCGTGCAAACCGCTTCGAAAATGGCGCGTGCCTGCATTTCGTAGATTTCGGGGAAGGTAATCCCCAACCTGCATCCGCGATGGCCCAGCATCGGGTTGAATTCGTGGAGCTCGCCCGCGCGCCGCTTGAGATGATCGACCCCCAGCCCGGTGGCATCGGCGAGTTCGGCGAAGTCCTCGTCGGCGTGCGGCAGGAATTCGTGCAGCGGCGGATCGAGCAACCGGATCGTGCAGGGCAGACCTGCCATTACCTCGAAAATCGCGGTGAAATCGGCGCGCTGTTCGGGCAACAACTGTTCCAGCGCCCGGCGTCGGCCTGCCTCGTCGTCCGCAAGGATCATCTGGCGGACCAGGCTGATGCGGCTGGCTTCAAAGAACATATGCTCGGTGCGGCACAGCCCGATGCCCTCTGCGCCGAACTGGCGTGCCATGCGGCAATCCTCTGGCGTTTCGGCATTGGTGCGCACCCGCATCCGGCGCAGCTTGTCAGCCCACACCATCAGCGTGCCGAAATCGCCCGCCAGCTCCGGCTCCACCGTCGGAACGATGCCAAGCATCACCTGCCCCGTCGCCCCGTCGAGCGTGATCGCATCGCCCTCCTTCAATTCGGTCGTGCCGATCCTGAGCGTCCGCGTTGCACGGTCGATCGACACGCTCCCGGCGCCCGACACGCAAGGCCGACCCATCCCGCGCGCGACCACGGCTGCGTGGCTCGTCATCCCGCCGCGTGCGGTCAGAATGCCCTGCGCCGCGTGCATCCCGTGGATATCTTCCGGCGAGGTTTCCACCCGCACCAGTATCACTTTCTCGCCGCGCCCGGCCCATTGTTCGGCGGTATCGGCATCAAGCACGATCTTGCCCGCCGCCGCGCCGGGCGAAGCAGGCAGGCCGGTGGTCAGCACATTGCGTTCGGCCTGGGGATCGAGCGTCGGATGGAGCAGCTGGTCCAGCGCCATCGGATCGACCCTCCGCACCGCCTCGCGCTCGTCGATCAGGCCTTCTGCCACCATGTCGACCGCCATCTTGAGCGCGGCCTTGGCGGTGCGCTTGCCCGAGCGGGTCTGCAGCATCCACAGCTTGCCGCGTTCCACCGTGAATTCGATATCCTGCATGTCCTTGTAGTGAAGTTCCAGCAGGTCGAACACGCGGGCGAGTTCGGCATAGGCGTCGGGCAAGGCTTCTTCCATCGAGAGCGGCTTGGCCCCGGCGGCCTCGCGCGCGGCCTTGGTCAGATATTGCGGGGTGCGGATCCCCGCGACCACATCTTCGCCCTGCGCGTTGATCAGATATTCGCCGTAATAGGCGCGGGTGCCGGTCGCCGGATCGCGGGTGAAGGCGACCCCGGTGGCGCTGGTGTCGCCCATGTTGCCGAACACCATCGCCTGCACATTGACCGCGGTGCCCCAGTCCCCCGGGATATCGTTCAACCGGCGATAGACCTTGGCCCGGTCGCTGTCCCAGCTGTCGAACACGGCGCGGATCGCGCCCCACAATTGTTCGTGGACATCCTGCGGGAAGGGCTTGCCCAGCTCTTCCTCGACGATGCCCTTGAACTGGCCGACCAGCGCCTGCCAGTCTTCGGACGTCATCTCGGTATCATTATAGAAGCCCTTGTCTTCCTTGACGATCTCGAGCGCTTCTTCGAACAATCCGTGATCGAGGCCGAGCACCACGTCGGAATACATCTGGATGAACCGGCGGTAGCTGTCCCACGCAAACCGCGCGTCCCCGCTCGATTCCGCCAGTCCCGCCACGGTCGCATCATTGAGACCGAGGTTGAGCACCGTGTCCATCATCCCGGGCATCGAAACCCGCGCGCCTGAACGGACCGAAACCAGCAGCGGATCGGCGGCGTCGCCGAAATTCTTGCCCACGGTGGCTTCGACATGCTTGAGCGCATCGGCGACAGCACTTCGCAAACCATCCGAGAAATCCGCACCATCACGCAGATAAGCCACGCATTCCTCGGTCGTGATGGTGAATCCCGGCGGTACCGGCAGGCCGATGCTGGCCATTTCCGCCAGGTTCGCGCCCTTGCCGCCGGTGATGGTCTTGTCCTTCTGGCGCGGGTCGGAATGGTCGGCTTTGCCTCCGAATACATAGACCGTCTTCAGTGTCATGGCATTTCCCGGATGGTGTGGTCAGCTTGACAAACTTGACAGGGTGTCAAGCTGCAGTTCGGTGATATCGATTTGATCTGTCTATGTTTTCATCCAGTTGACAGACAGGGGAACAAGGGCCTTCATCCCTCGATCCGGCTGAAATCGGCGACCTGGTGCACCGCATCGCGGAACCGCGCGAGCAGCGCAAGGCGCGCTCGCCGCTTATCCGCCTCTTCGGCGTTGACAGTCACCTCTTCAAAGAACCGGTCGATGGGTGCGCGCAAGGTGGCCAGCGCAGCCATCGCATCGGCGAACCGTTCGTCCTCCACCGCCCCAGCAGCGCGGGGCGCAGCGGCATCGAGCGCGTCGATCAGCGCCTTTTCGGCCGGTTCGGGGGAGTAGGAAAGCGTTGATGCCGCTGTGTGGCGACCCGCCATCTTGGCCGCGATCACGTCCTTCATGTCGGGATCGTCGACCAGTGCGAGCGGGTCTTCCTCGCCGGTCTGCGCGATTTCCCCCTCGATCCCGCGCCAGTCTTCCTTCTTGAGGATATTGGCGGCGCGCTTGTAGCCTGCGAGAAGGTTGGCACCGTCTTCGGTGGTAACGAAGGCTTGCAGCGCATGGACGCGGGCGAGCAGCCGGACGAGATCGTCCTCCCCGCCGAGCGCAAAGACCGCGTCGATCAGGTCGTGGCGGACGCCGGCCTCTCGCTGCTGGACCTTGAGGCGGTCGGCGAAGAAGTCTGCTACTTCACGGCCAACATGACTAGCATGAACTAAATCGTAAAAACTCAGATTGGTTGCTTTTACGGCATCTAAGGCACCTTGCGCATAGTCTCGTGGGCGCGTGTCCCATTCACCATCGATCAGATTGAGTCGGTAGGTGAAAAGATCAGGGCAGCACTCTTCAAGGTCCACGAACACGTCCGCCCGTTCGAGCGCAGCATCGAACTTCTCACGGATTTGTTCGGCGGCAAAGATCGCAACTCTTTCGATAAACTCCTGCAATTTGATGCGAATGCCGTTCAAGCCAAGAATGGACAACACGCCTATAGCAGCGCGTCTGAGCGCAAACGGATCTTTGGATCCGGTGGGCCTTTCCTCGATGGCAAAGAACGCAACGATAGTCTCCAGCTTATCCGCCAGCGACACCGCCACCGTCACCGGCGCAGTCGGCACATCATCGCCCTGCCCGACCGGCTTGTAGTGATCGCGGATCGCGTCCGAAACCTCCTGCGGCAGACCTTCCTTCGCGGCGTAATAGCCGCCCATAAGCCCCTGCAATTCGGGGAATTCGCCGACCATTTCGGTGACCAGATCGGCCTTGCACAGCCGCGCGGCTGCTTCCGCGAGGTCGGCCAAATCTTCGTGCGTCCCCGCGAAGGCGGGGACCTCGGGCGATGGAGCGCCAGGCTGAATGAGGTCCCCGCCTTCGCGGGGACTCACATGGGGAGTGACAATCCCCTCCTCGCACAGCCACCGCGCCAGCTTGGCCACCCGCTCGACCTTGTCGGCGACCGTGCCGAGCTTCTCGTGGAAGGTGATCCGCTCCAGCCCCTTGGCGTGCTCGGCCAGCGTCTTCTTCTGGTCCTGCTCCCAGAAGAACCGCGCATCGGACAGTCTTGCGGCGAGCACCTTGCGGTTGCCATCAACCACAACCGACGGGTCAATCGCGTCGATATTGGCGGTGCAGATAAAGGCGTTGGCAAGCTGACCCGCCGCATCCTCGCACACGAAATATTTCTGGTTCACCCGCGCGGTCAGCTGGATCACCTCGGGCGGCACGTCGAGAAAGGCCTCGTCGAAACGGCCCAGCAGCGGCACGGGCCATTCGGTCAGGCCCGCATTTTCGATCACCAGCCCTTCATCGGAGACGAGCGAGAGGCCCGCTTCGCCAGCGGCCTTGGCCGCGCCTTCGCGGATCAGGGTGGCGCGTTCCTGATGATCGACGATCACATGGCCGGCGCGCAGCTTGTCGGCGTAGTCGTCGGCACCCACGATGGCGATTTCGCCGTGCGAATGGAAGCGGTGGCCCATGGTGGTGCGGCCTGCGGCGATTCCATCGACCGCACATTCCACCACTTCGCCATCGAGCAACGCGACAATGCCCGAAAGCGGGCGCACCCAGCGCAAGCTTTCGGTCGCAATCGAGGCCGCGCCCCAGCGCATCGATTTGGGCCAGCTGAAGTCGCAGATGATGGCGGGGATGGATTCGGCCAGCACCTCGGCCATGGCGCGGCCCGGCTGCCGGATCACCGCGAAATATGTCATGCGGCCTTTGACATCGCGCAGTTCCAACTGGTCGCGGGTCACGCCGTTCTTTTTGCAGAAGCCGTCAATCGCGGCATCGGGCGCGCCTTCAGGGGGGCCTTTGGCTTCCTCGCTCACCGCCTCGGTCGCCATCGGCAGCCCGCGCGCGATCAAGGCGAGGCGGCGCGGGGTTGACCAGATGATGAGGTCGCCCGCCGTCACCCCGGCGGCGTCGAGTTCGCGGCGGAACAGCTTTTCCAGTTCAGCCCGCGCACCCGCCTGCATCCGGGCAGGAATTTCCTCGCAAGCCAGTTCGAGCAGGAAGTCGGCCATCACATGAGGCTCCAGCCCGGATAATTTGCCGCCCATTCCGGCGCCATCTTCTCCGCATAGGCCTCGCACGACGAGCGCGCCAGATCGCGCACCCGGCCCATGTAGCTGGCGCGTTCCTGCACCGAGATCACGCCGCGCGCCTGCAACAAGTTGAATACATGGCTCGCCTCGACCGCCTGTTCATAGGCGGCAATCGGCACGCCTGCGGATAGCGCATTGCGGCATTCGGCCTCGGCCTTGGCGAACAGATCGAACAGCGCGTCAGTATCCGCGACCTCGAAGTTCCACTTGGACATCTGGCGCTCGTTTTCGAGGAACACGTCGCCATAGGAAACACCCGCCGTGTTGAACGCGAGGTCGTAAACATTGTCGACGCCCTGGATGTACATCGCGAGCCGTTCCAGCCCATAGGTCAGTTCGCCCGCCACCGGCTTGCAATCGAACCCGCCCATCTGCTGGAAATAGGTGAACTGGGTCACTTCCATCCCGTCGCACCAGACCTCCCAGCCCAGCCCCCATGCGCCCAGCGTAGGCGATTCCCAGTCGTCCTCGACAAAGCGGATGTCGTGCGCCAGCGGGTCGATGCCGATGGCGCGCAGGCTGGCGAGGTAAAGCTCCTGAATGTCGCCCGGCGATGGCTTCAGGATCACCTGATACTGGTAGTAATGCTGCAACCGGTTGGGGTTTTCGCCATAGCGCCCGTCGGTCGGGCGGCGGCAGGGCTGGACGAAGGCGGCATTCCACGGCTGCGGCCCCAGCGCGCGCAAGGTCGTCGCGGTGTGGAACGTGCCCGCCCCCATGCGCATGTCATAGGGTTGCAGGATCACGCAGCCTTGCGCGCTCCAGAAGTCGTGCAGCGTCAGGATCATGTCCTGAAACGAGCGCGCCGGATCGCGCTGCGCGGGTGTGAAAGATGGGACGGCGTTCATGGCGGCTCGCCATGGCCGAACACCCTGAAAGCGTCAATGCCGCAGCGCAGCAAGGGTGCACGCAGGCCCCCTGAGGTCATGTTGTGGCGACTTAAAGTCAGGTCATCTTGACATGGTCAGCGAATCACGACATATAGTCATGCATACCTGACATCTGGTCAGGGAAACCTGATGGATAGAGATCGTGAAACCAGATCGAAACAAGCACCGGAAATGCGGCAGCACCATGGGCCGCGACGATGAGATCGTGTTCTGGATCATCATCTTCGTTCTGATCGTAACCACCTGGAATTGAAAGGAATAGCAATGTTTTCTTTGACCGAAAAAATCTGCATGAAGACCTGGCAGGCCATTGCCTTGCTAGGGGCTTCGGGCTTCGCATTGGGCACCATTCTCGCCAAGACCGCAAACGCACTGGGTTTCTGACGGCCGTGAAAAACCGTCTCAAGGTCCTGCGCGCCGAACGCGACTGGAGCCAGGCCGAACTGGCCGGGCGGCTCGACGTGTCGCGCCAGGCAGTGAACGCGATCGAGACCGGCAAGCACGACCCGTCCCTCCCCCTCGCCTTTCGCATCGCCCGCCTGTTCGACATGCAGATCGAGGAAATTTTCGATGATGGAGACATTGCATGATTTTCGGTCGTAAGACCCCTCTCGGGCCCGGTGAGGCGCACAGCATCAAGCGCCATAATCGGTATATCGCCTATCTCGCTTTCTGCGGCATCGTCGGAGGAATGGCCGGATTTGCGACCGGGTTCTTCGATCAGGGGGATGGAAACCTGCTGGCTGGCGACTGGGAACTCCTGCGCCTGCCGCCCGGGCTTGCTCTTGTGATTGCAGGCTTGTTGCTGGCGGGCTTTCTGGCCTTTCCCATCTACAGTTTTCGGCTCGTCGACGATTACCAGCGCGAGCACGGCCTGATCGGCTATTCTGGCGGGTTCCTCGGGATGATGTCCGGATTTCCGACCTGGGCCGCACTTTACGGCGGCGGGTTCGTGCCGGCGCCTCATGCCTTCGGAATTTTCGCCATCGGCTTTGTGTCGATGTGCCTCTCCTATCTCTACGCCCGCTGGCGGCTGTAATCCGCGTTTTGCCAGCCCTTGTTCAACCCACTGAAATATTGTCCAACCCAATAGTCCTGCTGAAAGGAACCACCATGAAACTTCGCAACCTGCTCGCCTTTACGGCCGCCCCCTTCGCGCTGTTTGCCGCCAGCCCCGCGCTGGCCGACAATCACGCCGCGCCCGAAACGGCCAAGGCGGCGGCGGCCACCAATGGCCCGGCGCTGTGGAAGGTCGCCGATGAAGACACCACGATCTACCTGTTCGGCACGGTTCATGTGCTGCCAGAAGGGATCGAGTGGTACGATGCGACCATCGCCGATGCGCTGACCGGTTCGGACATGATCGTCACCGAGATCCCCATGGACAAGGCGAGCGAGGCCGAGCTTCAGCAGCTCACCATGAGCAAGGGCATGCTTGAACAGGGCACCACCCTGCGTTCTTTGCTGACCCCCGAACAGGGCTCGGCCTACCAGGCCGCACTGGCCAAGCTCGGCGCGCCGCCGGCTGCGTTCGATCCGTTCAAGCCATGGCTGGCGGGCCTCACCCTGTCGCTGCTGCCCTTGATGCAACAAGGCTATTCGCCCGAAAGCGGGGTCGAGAAGGTGTTGCTCTCCAAGGTCGGTGACAAGCCGCAGGGCGCCCTGGAAACGGCCGAATTCCAGCTCGGCATCTTCGATGGCATGACCAGAAAAGCCCAGATCGCCTTCATGATGGAAGCGATCGAAGGCATGGACGAGGTCAAGCCGATGCTCGACCGGATGGTCACCGAATGGGCCGAGGGCGATGCCGATGATCTCGCCGCCATCATGAACGAAGGCATGAGCGATCCCGCGGTTGCCGAAGCCCTGCTCTACAGCCGCAACGCCAACTGGGCTGAATGGATCGATACCCGGCTCGAGGAACCCGGCACCGTGTTCATCGCGGTTGGCGCAGGCCACCTTGCCGGTGACAAGAGCGTGCAGGATTACCTCGCCGAGCGTGGCATTGCCACGACGCGGGTGAAGTAAGCGGGATCGCCCGGCGATGATCGCAATCGTGGAGAACCGGATCCGTCAGGCAGCACGAACGGCTGTAGCGGCGATCCTGTCCTCCCTCCTTGCCCTTGCCCTCGCCGGGTGCAGCGATGCACCCGGCGAGGAGGCAGCCGGATCGCCAGCGAACCCGCTGCTTTATGAAATAGCCAGCGCCGATGGCACGGTCGAGGGCTGGATGCTCGGCACCATCCATGCCCTCCCCCCCGGCACCGATTGGCAGTCCGCGCAGATCGCGCGGGTCACCGACATGGCCGATATTCTGGTGGTCGAAATCGCTGCGCTCGATGATCGCGGGGCCATGGCCGCCACCTTTGCCGAACTGTCGACCACCCCCGGCCTCCCCCCGCTCGATAAGCGCCTGCCCGCAAGCTTGCGCCCACAGCTTGCCGAAATGCTCGCGCGCAGCGGCATGGAAATCGGAGATTTCACCTCCACTGAAAGCTGGGCCGCGGCGCTGATGCTCGCCCAGATCGATGCCGAGGGCGACCCCGAATACGGCGTCGATCGCGCGCTGATCCGCGAATTTCCGGCGGAGAAGGTGCGCGAACTCGAAGGCGCGCGCGGACAGCTTTCCATTTTCGACCGTCTGCCCGAAAGCGAACAGCGCGACATGGTGGCAGCAGTTCTGGCCGAGGCCAGCGCGGCCGCGGAAAGCCAAGATGAATTGCGCCGCGCCTGGCTGGCAGGAGACGAAGCGGCCCTGACAAAGGCCACCACCACCGGCATCATGGCTGACCCTGACCTGCGCGAGGCCTTGCTGGTGGCGCGCAACCGGCGCTGGGACGAACGGATCGCTGCGTTGCTCGAACAGCCCCTCCGTCCGCTGGTGGCAGTGGGCGCCGCCCATCTTGTCGGGCCCGATGGCCTTGCCGCCATGCTCGAAGCGCGCGGTTACCGCGTCACCCGCTTGTCCTGATGGCACCACGGCGGAGCGGCAAGGCCATTGCCAAACCGCACCTCACCCTCTAAGGGCCCGCGCTTCGGCGCTCTGGTCATCCCTGGAGGCGGCGCGCCGGATGGACTGATTTCAACACGCATTCGAAAGGCACAGCCATGAGCGAAGCTCTCACTCTGCCGGCCGAAGCGCGCGAACGGGCTGGCAAGGGAGCCTCCCGAGCACTTCGCCGCGATGGTCGGACTCCCGCCGTGATTTACGGCGGCAAGGAAGAACCCACGATGATCCACGTCGAGCAGAAGGAACTGGTCAAGCAATTGATGACCGGCCACTTCATGAACTCGATCGTCAACATCGAGATCGGTGGCAAGACCATCCGCACCCTGCCCAAGGATGTGGCCTTCCACCCGGTGACCGACCGTCCGACCCATGCCGATTTCCTGCGCCTGACCGGCGATTCCAAGGTCGAAGTGCAGGTGCCGGTGGTGTTCATCAACGAAGAGAAATCGCCGGGCCTGAAAAAGGGCGGCGTGCTCAATATCGTGCGCCACGAACTCGACCTGATCTGCCCGAATGCGGAGATTCCGGAAGAAATCCAGATCGACGTCACCGGCAAGGATGTCGGCGATGCGATCCACATAAGCGAAGTGACCCTGCCCAAGGGCGTGGAAAGCGCGATCACCGATCGCGATTTCACCATCGCCACGCTGGTCGCTCCGTCGGCGCTCAAGAAGAGCGAAGGCGCTGCGGCTGCCGAGGAAGGCGAAGAGACGGAGAGCGAGGAAGACTGATCTTCCCGCGTCAATGCCTGATATCCGGACGCCGGGCTTTCTCAGGGGAAGTCCGGCGTCTTTCGTTTGGCCCGCAACACCGCTAGGAGCGCGCTTATGCAGATCTGGGTCGGCCTTGGAAATCCCGGACCGCGTTACGCGCTCCACCGGCACAATGTCGGCTTCATGGCCGTGGACGTGATCGCCGAGATGCACGGCTTTGGCCCCGAACAGAAGAAGTTCCAGGGCTGGACCCGCGAAGGCCGGATCGGGAGCGCCAGGGTGCTGCTGCTGAAGCCCGCGACCTTCATGAACGAAAGCGGCCGCGCGGTGGGCGAGGCGTTGCGGTTCTACAAGCTGGATACCACCGCTCTGACGGTGTTCCATGACGAACTCGACCTTGCGCCGTTCAAGGTGAAGGTGAAGCAGGGCGGCGGCACGGCGGGGCACAACGGGCTGCGTTCGATCGACAAGCACCTTGGACCCGATTTCCGCCGCGTGCGGCTCGGCATCGGCCATCCGGGGCACAAGGACCGGGTGACCGGCCACGTGCTCGGCAATTTCGCCAAGGATGAACAGGATGATCTGGCCGCCATGCTGGGCGCGGTCGGAGCCGAGGCGGAATGGCTGGCGAAAGGCGATGACGCGCGCTTCATGAATGATGTCGCGCTGCAGATGCAGGACTGAACAGGCGTTGATCGCGGGCGAGCGCGTGATAGTCTTGCGCGCATGACCAGCATCAACCGCCGCCTGCTTCTTGCCGGAGCCGCCGCCACCGGGGCGCTCGCCGCCCTGTCCAGAGCCACCGCCGCCGAGCCTGTCTATCGGCCCGAGGCCGATTTTTCCGGCAAAAGCGTGCTGATTACCGGTTGTTCTTCCGGCTTCGGGCGCCTCACCGCCGAGCTGCTGGCGCGGCAGGGGGCGCGGGTGTTCGCCACCATGCGCAATCTCCCCCGTCCCGAGGCGGACGAATTGGTCGCTCTGGCGCGGGCCGAGAACCTTGATCTTCATGTCATCGCCATCGACGTCACCTCTGCCGAACAGGTCGCCGCAGGCGTGGCCGAGGCCGAGCGGATCAATGGCGGGCCGATCGATGTGCTGGTCAACAATGCGGGCATCGGCATCACCTCGCCGGTCGAGGTGCAGGACATGGAGGCCACCCGCCTGATCTTCGACACCAACGTATTTGGCCCGCACCGCTTGGCGCGCGCGGTGCTGCCGGGGATGCGCAAGAAGAGCGCGGGCGGGCAGATCATCCAGATCAGCAGCCAGCTGGGCCGCGTGATCGTGCCCTATTCCGGGCATTATTCCGCCACCAAGTTCGCGCTCGAAGCGATGAGCGAGCAGCTTGCCTATGAACTGGTGCCGCACAGCATCGACGTGACCATCATCGAACCGGGCGGCTATCCGACAAGGGTGTGGGTCAATCGCAACAAATATTCCGGCGCGCTGAAAGAGCGGGCCAAAGCGATCCACACAGATGGCTATCCCCAACAGGTCGCGCGCATGGGGCAGGAGGACGGCTCGGGCCGCAGCGCGGATCCGGCTGATGTGGCGAAGGCGATTGCCGGGCTGATGGCGCAGCCCCCCGGCACCCGCCCGCTGCGCCTGCCCGTCCATCCCGGCGCCAAGCCGCAGATCCCGATCAACGCGGTGGCGGCACAGGTGCAGACCGAATGGCTCGGCAATTCGGGCTACGGCCCGCTGATCCGCGCGGTGCATGACAGCTAGGCCACTGGTCACAAGCGTCAAGCGGCGCTAAGGGCCGCGCTTTCCAGCTAGCCAAGAGAACACACATCATGGGTTTCCGTTGCGGGATCGTCGGTCTGCCGAATGTCGGCAAGTCCACCTTGTTCAATGCTCTGACCGAAACACAGGCGGCGCAGGCGGCGAACTATCCCTTCTGCACGATCGAACCCAACGTGGGCCAGGTCGCGGTGCCGGACGAGCGCCTGCAGAAGATCGCCGCCATCGCCAAGAGCGCCAAGATCATCGAAACCCAGCTCGGCTTTGTCGACATTGCCGGGCTGGTCAAGGGTGCGAGCAAGGGCGAAGGCCTCGGCAACCAGTTCCTCGGCAATATCCGCGAGGTCGATGCCATCGTCCATGTGCTGCGCTGCTTCGAGGATGACGATATCCAGCACGTCGCCAACAAGGTCGATCCCATCGCCGACGCCGAAGTGGTCGAGACCGAGCTGATGCTTTCCGACCTCGAAAGCCTCGAAAAGCGCGTGCCCGCCGCCGCCAAACGCGGCGCCACCGGCGACAAGGAAGCCAAGGCGATGGCGAGCGTGCTGGGTCAGGCTTTGGAGCTGCTGCGCGAAGGCAAGCCTGCACGCCTGACCGTGCCCGGGGATGATGAGGAAGAACGGCTGTTCAAACAGGCGCAACTGCTCACCGCAAAACCGGTGCTTTACGTGTGCAACGTCGCCGAGGAAGAGGCGGCAACCGGCAATGACCTGTCGGCCAAGGTGTTCGAAAAGGCCGCCGCCGAAGGGGCCGAGGCGGTCGTGGTGTCCGCCGCCATCGAGGCCGAACTGGTCGCCATGCCCGAGGAGGACCGGGGCGAGTTTCTGGAGGCTCTGGGCCTCACCGAAAGCGGCCTCGCCCGGGTGATCCGCGCCGGATACAAGCTGCTGGGCCTCAAGACCTTCTTCACCGCCGGTCCCAAGGAAGCGCGCGCCTGGACCTTCCCCGATGGCGCCAAGGCCCCGCAGGCGGCAGGCGAGATCCACAGCGACTTCGAACGCGGCTTCATCCGCGCCGAAACGATTGCCTACGAGGATTACATCGCGCTGGGCGGCGAAACGGGCGCGAAGGAAGCGGGCAAGCTGCGGCAGGAAGGCAAGGAATACGTCGTGCAGGACGGGGATGTATTGCTGTTCAAGTTCAATGTCTGACGCGGACGCTCTGCAACGCACCCTTTAAGTATGGTTCAGCGGGTCCCATCTTCGAGACATGGCCCAGACTGCAGAACTTTACCGTATGGTGATGGACAAACATGTTTGTCCCTACGGCATCAAGGCTCGCTTCCTGCTTGAGCGTGAAGGCTACAGGGTCGAGGATCACCACCTCGTCACCCGCGCCGAAACAGACGAATTCAAGGCCAGCCACGGCGTCAAAACAACCCCCCAGGTCATAATCGATGGGAGACGGATTGGCGGCTATGATGCGCTGCGCAGGCACTTCGGCTTGGCCCGCGATCCGGATGCGCCCACCTATCGACCGGTGTTAGCCGTGTTCGGGATCGGGCTGGCGCTGGCCGTATCACTTTCTCTCGCGCTGTTTGGCGAACTCGGAATTCGCACCGCCGAATGGTTCGTCGCCTTTTCGATGGCGATGCTGGCCATGTTGAAGCTGCAGGATGTTGAACAGTTTTCGACGATGTTTGTTGGCTATGACCTGCTTGGGCGGCGGTTTGTGCCCTATTCCTATGCGTATCCTTGGCTGGAAGCGCTTGCCGCTGTGCTGATGGCAGGACGCTTGCTGCCCTGGCTGTCCATCCCGATTGCTTTCACGATCGGGACAATCGGAGCCACAAGCGTATTTTATGCGGTCTACATCCAGAAGCGGGAGATCAAATGCGCCTGCGTCGGCGGGAGCGGCAATGTTCCGCTGGGGTTCATCTCGCTCAGCGAAAATCTGGCGATGATGGGCATGGCAATATGGATGCTGGCCCGGATGACGATTTAATGCCGCCCGAACAGCTTCTCGACATCCTCCATCGACAGCTTCACCCAGGTCGGCCTGCCGTGATTGCACTGGCCTGAGCGCGGCGTTGCCTCCATTTCGCGCAGCAGCGCGTTCATCTCGGCCACGCTGAGCACCCGCCCGGCCCGCACCGATCCATGGCAGGCCATCGTCGCCAGCACCAGTTCGAGCCGTTCGGCCAGCAGCAGCGCGCCGCTGTCTTCCTGGCTCCCGTGCTTGGTGATGTCGTCGGCAAGGTCGCGCAGCAGTTTGGCGCTGTCGGCCTTGGCTATCGCGGCCGGAACCGCGCGCACCAGCATCGCGGACGGGCCGAAGCGTTCGATCACAAGGCCGTAGCGCGCGAGGCCCTCGGCAGCGTCCTCCAGACGGTCGCAATCGACTTCGTCCAGCTCGACCACATCGGGGACCAGCAGCGCCTGTGACCGGCGATTGGCCTCCCCCGCCCCGGCGGCGCGCAGGCGTTCGAGCACGAGACGTTCATGCGCGGCGTGCTGATCGACCAGCACCAGACCATCGGCGGATTCGGCGACGATATAGGTGTTGGCGACCTGTCCGCGGGCGATGCCGAGGGGGTATTGGCGCGCCTGCTCCGGCAAGGGCGCGGCTTCCTCGGCGCGGCCATGAGGCTCAGCGAGGGGTGCGCTCCAAGCGGGGCGCGCTTCGCCAAGGCGAGGCTGCGGAGCGGTCCAGTCGCGGCCAGAGAAGATGCTCTCCAGCATCGGCCCGACCGGGGGCGAAACCGGCTCCGCCTGCCACCTTTGCATCGCCCCGCGATCCGGCCCCTGCGCAGAGCGGCGATCCCCCGTCCCCAGCGCCTGCCGCAGTCCCGAGACGATAAACCCGCGCACCCCCGCGCTGTCCCGGAACCGCACTTCGGTCTTGGCCGGGTGAACATTCACATCAACGTCCTGCGGCGGCAGGTCGAGGAACAGCGCCAGCACCGCATGGCGATCCCGCGCCAGCATATCGGCATAGGCCCCGCGCACGGCGCCCACCAGCAGCCGGTCCTTGACCGGGCGGCCATTGACAAACAGATATTGGTGATCGGCCACGCCGCGATTGTAGGTCGGCAGGCCCGCGATCCCGGTGAGGCGCATCACCCCGTGCGGAGTCTCTCGCACCAGTTCGATGGCAACCGAATTGTCTTTCAATTCGTGTGCGATAATCCGCGCCACGCGGGTGGCGAGTTCCTCGCCCGCTTGCAGGCTGAGCACCTTGCGCTTGCCCGCATCGCCGACAGTCTCCAGCGCAAAGCCGATATCCGCCCGCGCCATCGCAAGCCGCCGCACCACGTCCAGACAGGCGGCATATTCGCTGCGCGCCGTGCGCAGGAACTTGCGGCGCGCGGGCACCTTGGCGAACAATTCCTCCACCCGCACCCGCGTGCCGGGCGGCAGGGCAACAGGTTCATCGGCCAGCACCGCGCCATGATCGACCACCCTGCGCCAGCCTTCATCCGCGCCAGCCTCGCGGCTTTCGATGGTCAGGCGCGCCACACTGGCGATGGAGGGCAAGGCCTCGCCGCGAAAGCCCAGAGTCGTGACCAGTTCGATCGCGCCATCCGGGCCGATCAGCGAATCGGGCAGTTTCGATGTGGCGTGTCGTTCGAGCGCCAAAGCCATCGCCTTGGGCCCCATCCCGCAACCATCATCGACCACCTCGATGCGCTGCAATCCGCCATCCGCCAGCGTCACACCGATTCGCCGCGCGCCGGCATCAATCGCGTTTTCGACCAGCTCTTTCAGCGCCGCAGCCGGGCGTTCGACCACTTCGCCCGCGGCAATGCGGTTCACCAGAGCGGACGGGAGGCGGCGGATTTCGGGCACTTGTCGCACGCTAGCGCGCGGTGGTCGCAAATTCGAGGGCAGGCCCCGAGAAATCACCAAGGCGGTGGACAAATATTTTGGTGTTTTCCTTGCGGATTCGCTAGGCGGATTGGGTTACGTCATATCAGGGTCGAAATCCCCGCATCCGCCCCCCAATGTCCGGACTGCGCATCCCCGCCCCGCCACCACTGGAACACCAACCGAAATGAGCTTCCTGTCCAATCTCTTCAAGTTCGGCTCGCAGAACATGGCGATCGATCTCGGGACCGCCAACACCCTCGTCTATGTCCAGGATCAGGGCATCGTCTTGAACGAACCCTCGGTGGTCGCGATCGAGACGATCAACGGGATCAAGCGGGTCAAGGCCGTGGGCGATGATGCCAAGATGATGATGGGCAAGACGCCCGACAGCATCGAGGCGATCCGCCCCTTGCGCGACGGCGTGATCGCCGACATCGAGATCGCCGAGGAAATGATCAAGCATTTCATCCGCAAGGTGCATGGCAAGCGTAACCTGTTCCGTTACCCGGAAATCGTGATCTGCGTGCCATCCGGTTCGACCTCGGTCGAAAAGCGCGCGATCCGCGATGCCGCCTCGAATGCCGGCGCGTCGCAAGTGCACCTCATCCTCGAACCGATGGCCGCTGCAATCGGCGCGGATATGCCCGTGACCGAGCCGGTCGGTTCGATGGTGGTCGATATCGGCGGCGGCACCACCGAAGTCGCGGTGCTGAGCTTGCGCGGGCTGGCCTACACCACCTCGGTCCGCACCGGGGGGGACAAGATGGACGAAGCCATCGTCTCCTATGTGCGCCGCCACCATAACCTGCTCATCGGCGATGCCACGGCGGAGCGGATCAAGAAGGATTACGGCATCGCCATGATCCCCGAAGACGGGATCGGCGAAATCATCACGCTCAAGGGTCGCGACCTTGTGAATGGTGTGCCCAAGGAAATCACCATCAATCAGGCCCATGTCGCCGAGGCGCTGTCCGAACCGATTGGCGCGATCGTCGAAGGCGTGCGTATCGCCTTGGAAAATACCGCGCCCGAACTCGCCGCCGATATCGTCGACCAGGGTATCGTGCTGACCGGCGGCGGCGCGCTGATCCGGCGGCTGGATGAACACCTGCGCGAAGAAACCGGCTTGCCGGTCTCGGTCGCGGAAGATCCGCTCACCTGCGTTGCCATCGGTACCGGCCGCGCCATGGAAGACCCGATCTATCGCGGCGTGCTGATGACGGCGTAAGCCGCGTCGGCTTCACGCTGGGGGATCTGGCAGAAGGGACTTTAGGCCATGGCGCCGCCTTCATCGCGACGGTCGGGCTTCTCGAAGAAGGCAAAATTTTCGTTGTTCACCGGCTACCTGCTGGCCGGGGCCGGGGCTTTGCTGGGGTTCGGGTTGCTGCTGCTATCGCTGTGGCAGCCCGCCGCCTTTGCACCCGCACGCGGGGTGGCGGGGGATGTGGTCGCCCCGGCAGGAGAAGTCACGGCCGCGGCGCGCAGCGGCGGCCAAAGCCTGTTCGGCAACATCGCAGGCTATTTTCGCGCCGGAAGCCAGAACGCTGCCTTGCGCAAGGAAGTCGAACTGGCGCGCATCCGGCTGGCCGAGGCCGAGGCGGTCGAGGCGGAAAACCGCCGACTGAAATCGCTGCTGGCCTTGCAGGAAGGCGAGGCAAAACCCGTGGCCAATGCGCGACTGGTCGGTTCGACCGCGACGAGCGGCAGGCGAATGGCCTTTCTCGGGGTCGGACGCAACGATGGCGTCGCCCCGGGAATGCCGGTCGTCTCGGAACGCGGGGTGATCGGCCGGGTGCTGGAAGCCGGGCGCAATTCGGCACGCGTGCTGTTGCTGACCGACAGCGAAAGCGTGCTGCCGGTGCGCCGCGCCAAGGATGATGTGATCGCCTTTGCCGAAGGGCGCGGCGATGGCCTGCTGCGGGTGCGGCTGATCAATCTCGGGATCAACCCGCTTGAAGTGGGCGACCTGATCGTGACCAGCGGCGCGGGTGGCTATTACCGGCCGGGGGTCGCGGTGGGGCTGATCACCAAAATCACCCCCGATGGCGGCATGGCCCGGCTGCTGGCCGAACCTTCCGCCACCAATTACGTCGCGGTCGAGCCGATCTATCAGCCCGATGCGGTGGCCGCGCTGCGCAATCCGCGCGAGCCGCTTGAACCGGAACCCGATGCGCCGCAGTCAGCCCCACCCACCGCCGCGGAAGCCGCGCAGTGATGGAGCGGCTCAACCCCCGCGCCCGGTCGGACCATTACGGCAGCCGCATCAACCGCACCCAATCGCCTTTGCGTGCGGGCAGCGTGCCCTATCTTTCGATCATGCTGGGCTCGCTCGTGCCACTGTTGCTGATCGCCGATGTGATGCCCTTATTGCCGCCGCTCGGGTTCCTGATGCTGATCGCGTGGCGGCTGATGCGTCCCGGCCTGTTGCCGCTGTGGGCCGGAGCGCCGCTGGGCGCCTTTGACGATCTTGTCAGCGGACAGCCGTTCGGCAGCGCGGTGCTGCTGTGGTCGCTCGCGATGATCGCGATCGAGCTGATCGAGGCGCGCTTCCCGTGGCTCGGGTTCTGGCAGGACTGGTTCACGGCTGCGCTGGCCGCCCTGCTCTACTGGTTTGCAGCCTTGCTGGCATCCGGCGCAGACCTCTCGCCCGAACTGTTGGTGGTCACGCTGCCGCAGGTCTTGCTGTCCGTGCTGCTCTATCCGATACTGGCGCGCATGGTGGCCAGTCTGGACCGATTCCGGCTCGCCCGGGCGCGGAGGATCGGGTGAAGTCGTCCCTTTCCGGCGGGAAACGCGCCAAGCGCCCGGCCAAGGTCCTCAACGCCTCGATCCTGCGCAGCTCGTTCGAGCGGCGGGCGGTGCTGATCGGCAGCGTGCAGGGCGGCATCGGCGTGCTGCTGGCCGCGCGCATGGGCTATCTCGCAATTGCCGAGAACGAGAAATACCGGCTGGAATCCGAAAGCAACCGGGTCAATCTCACGCTGGTTCCGCCGCGCCGGGGCTGGATTCTCGATCGTAACGGCGCGCCGCTGGCATCGAACAGGGCCGATTTCCGGGTCGACATAATTCCCGAACGACTGGCCGACCCCGACGGCACGATCGATCGACTGGGCGAATTGCTGGCCCTGTCGGCCTCGCGCATTGCCGATATCAAGAACAAGGTCGCCGAATCCCGCGGGTTTCAGCCGGTCGAGGTGGCAAGCGGGCTGGAGTATGAACAATTTGCCGCGTTGAGCGTGCGCCTGCCCGATCTGCAGGGCGTGGTGCCGCAGCGCGGGTTTTCGCGCTTCTACCCCACCGCCTCCAGCGTGGGCCACCTGATCGGCTATGTCGGCCCGGCTTCGGCCGAGGAGTTCGAGAAAGACCCCAATCCGCTGCTGATCACGCCGGGCTACAAGATCGGCAAGGACGCGCTGGAAAAGCAGTTCGAAAAGGAATTGCGCGGCATCCCCGGCGCCCGCCGGGTGGAGGTGACCGCGCGCGGTCGGATCGTGCGCGATCTGGAAACCCGCGAGGATGTCCAGGGGGCGCCGGTGCGGCTCTCCATCGATGGCCCGTTACAGGATTATGCCGCGCGCCGCATCGGTCTCGAAAGCGGATCGGTGGTGGTGATGGACTGCCGCAACGGCGACCTTTTGTGCATGGCCTCGATGCCGAGCTTCGATCCCAATTCCTTCTCCGACGGGATCGGCAGCGTCGAATATGCCATGCTGCGCGACGATGAACGCGTGCCGCTGCGCAACAAGGTGCTCAAAGGCCTCTATCCTCCCGGCTCCACGGTCAAGCCGATGGTGTCGATGGCGCTGATGCAGCAGGGCGTCGACCCTGAGGAAACCGTATATTGCGGCGGCGGATTGCGTGTCGGCAACCGCGTGTTCGGCTGCTGGAACAGGCGCGGCCACGGCGCGGTCAACATGGCCAAGGGCATCTACCAAAGCTGCGATGTCTATTTTTATGCCATGGCGCAGCGGGTCGGCATGGACCCGATTGCGGCGATGGCGCGGCGTTGCGGAATGGGGCAGGAATTCCCCCTGCCCGTCACCAGCCAGTTCTATGGCACCGTTCCCGATGCCGAATGGAAGATGCAGAAATGGGGCCGCGAATGGCAGACCTTCGACACGGTCAACGCCACCATCGGTCAGGGCTATATGCTGTCGAGCCCGTTGCAACTGGCGGTGATGGCCTCGCGGCTTGCCACCGGACGCCACGTCATGCCGCGCCTGACGCTCGACACCAAGCCAAAGGGCTTCGACACCATCGATTTTCCTGCCGAACAGGTCGAATATGTCCGGCAGGCCATGAGCGATGTGGTCAATGGCCCCGGGACCGCAGGCCGCGCGCGGCTGCCGATTGACGACGTGCAGATCGCCGGCAAGACCGGCACGGCGCAAGTCGTCTCGCTCAGCGTCTCCAACGGCAAGACCGGCCCGTGGAAATATCGCGACCATGGCTTGTTCATCTTTTTCGCTCCCTACGACAACCCGCGCTATGCCGGGGCGGTGGTGATCGAGCATGGCGGCGGATCGGGCGCGGCCTATCCGATTGCCCGCGATGTCACGACCTTCCTGTTCGATCCCCCCAAGGGCCTTGAGGCACTTGCTGCGCTGGAAACGCAGTGGGGCGGCACCGCGCAGCAGCGGCTCGAGGCGCGCTATGCCGCCTATGCAGCCGAGCGCGGCGCCGAGGTGCGCCACCCGCCGCGCCGTGACGAGGAGATTTTTGACCGGGTCGAGGCCGAGGCCCGCCTCGCAGCGCGGCAATCGCAGGCAATTGCCGATGATGCGATTGCGCCGCGTCCGGAGGCCAACCCTTCGGGGGCGCCGCCTGTCCCATCGCCTGCCGAAACGCCCGGCGCAGCAGCGCAGACGCCTGCGCAAGCCGAACCTGCGCCCGCCGCCCCATCTGCGCCCCTTCCCGAAGGGAGCGTCGCCGAATGAGAAGTGCAAGCGCCTCCGGCATCGTACCCGAAACGATTGCCCGCCAGCCCTGGGAAATGCTGATCCCCCTGTTCGCGCTGGTCGGCTTTGGGGCAGCGGTGCTCTATTCGGCGGGCGGCGGTGCAATGACCCCCTTTGCCGCATCGCATCTGCTGCGCTTTGCCGTGTTCATGATCATGGCCGTCATCATCGCCGTGCTGCCGCGCGATCTGGTGCGAATGCTGACCTATCCCGCCTATGTCATCGTGCTTTTGATGCTGATCGCGGTCGAGGCCATCGGCCAGGTGGGCGGCGGCAGCCAGCGCTGGCTCGATCTGGGCTTCATGGTGCTGCAGCCTTCTGAGCTGATGAAGCCGACCATCGTGGTGACGCTGGCGATGTTCTATTCGAGCCTGCCGGTGGGCATGACCGATACCTGGCGCGCGCTGCTGATCCCCGCCGCGCTGGTGGCGCTGCCGATGGGGCTGGTGCTGCTCCAGCCCGATCTCGGAACCGCGCTGGCCATCGGTTTCGGCGGAGCGATGGTGATGCTGCTGGCCGGTTTGCCGCTGCGCTGGTTTCTTGTCGGGGGCGCGAGCGCCGTGGTGATCGCGCCGCTCGCTTTTTTCTACGGACTCAAGGAATATCAGCAGCGCCGGGTGCTGACCATGTTCGATCCCGAAGCCGATCCGCTGGGCGCCGGATACCACATCACCCAGTCGAAGATCGCGATCGGATCGGGCGGGATTTTCGGCAAGGGCTTCAATGAAGGCTCGCAAAGCCACCTCAATTACCTGCCCGAGCCGCATACCGATTTCGTGTTCGCGACCATGGCGGAAGAATGGGGTTTCATCGGCGGATTGTTCGTGCTGGCGGCCTTTGCGATCATCCTGCGCTGGGGGTGGAAGGTGGCGCAACAATCCGATGATCGCTTTACCAGCCTGCTGGCGGCAGGGATGGTGGTAACGATCTTCTTCTACGTTGCGGTCAACCTCCTGATGGTTATGGGCATGGCCCCGGTGGTCGGCATTCCGCTGCCCTGGATGAGCCATGGGGGATCATCGATGCTGACCAACATGATCTGCATCGGGGTGCTGATGATGGTCAACCGCTGGAACCAGAATGCCCCGCGGCGCGGTCTGGCGGACTGACGGCGGGTTTCGCACGATTAACCCCTTGTCATCGGCGCTGACCACGCTAAATGCAGCGCCTCACGCGAATCAGGGGCTGTCCATGACGCCACGCTTCGCTGTCCGGTCCCCGCCCGGGGAACGCCGGAATGGACGCATAGCTCAGTTGGTAGAGCAGCTGACTCTTAATCAGCGGGTCCTAGGTTCGAGCCCTAGTGCGTCCACCACTCCTTCTCATGACGCACCGTAACCTGTTTGAGACATCCGCGCTTTTCGGGCGTCGATATCAGGTTTGATAGTGCCTGGACGGTTGCAATCACACTATGATGTGATAGTGCGGCGATATGAACACATCGCTCATCACACGCGTCCGCGATCTCGTCACATCGGGCGGCATGACCCGCGCCGGCCTTGCCCGTGCAGCGGGGCTCCATGCCAACACCTTGCGCGATTGCGCCGAGGATAGCTGGAACCCGACAGCAGAGACCCTCGCCAAACTCGAAGCCTTTCTCGATGCCAATGATGATCGGCCGGTGCTCGCCACGATCGAGGAAATCATCGACGAAGCGCGCAACGGACGGATGTATATCCTCGTCGATGACGAGGACCGCGAGAACGAGGGCGATCTCATCATCCCGGCGCAAATGGCGACGCCGCAGGCGGTCAACTTCATGGCGATGCACGGACGCGGGCTGATCTGTCTCGCGCTGGCCAAGGACCGCGTCGACACCCTTGGATTGCAGCCGATGAGCCGCAACAACAAGGAATCGATGCAGACCGCCTTCACCATCTCCATCGAAGCGAAGGAAGGCGTCACCACCGGCATTTCCGCGGCTGACCGTGCGCGCACCATCTCGGTCGCGATCGACGCGACCAAGGGGGCCGATGATCTGGTGACGCCGGGCCATGTCTTTCCGCTGATGGCGCGCGATGGCGGCACCCTGGTGCGCGCCGGCCATACCGAGGCGGCGGTCGATATCTCGCGCCTTGCCGGGCTCAATCCTTCGGGCGTGATCTGCGAGATCATGAACGAGGACGGCACCATGGCCCGCCTTGACGACCTTGTGACTTTCGCGAGGCGGCACGATCTCAAGATCGGCACGATCCGCGATCTCATCGCCTACCGGATGCGCAATGATCATCTGGTCGAGCGGCTTTCCGAACGCAGCTTCGAAAGCGATTATGGCGGCCAGTGGCGGATGATCACCTATCGTGACCGGGTGGCGGGCAACGAAGCCTATGTCCTGCAAAAAGGCCACGTTATCCCCGGCGAACCCACCCTCGCCCGTGTCCATCCGATTTCGGTATTCGACGATGTGCTGGGCGCACCGGGGCCGCGCAAGCGGACGCTGCAGCGCGCGATGCAGGCGATCGGGGAACATGGCGCGGGCGTGATCGTGATCCTGACCGGGCGCGTGGGCACCGGCGAATGGCGCCCTGACGAGGAATTGCGCAATATCGGCATCGGCTCGCAGATCCTCGTCGATCTGGGCGTCTCGGACATGGTGCTGCTGTCGAACAGCCGGCCCGATCTGGTCGCGCTCGAGGGCTACGGCCTGACCATCACCAGCTTCCACCCCATTCCGGAGTAACGCCATGGCCCGCATCCTGATTGTCGAAGCGCGATTTTACGCCCATCTCAACGACATGCTGATCGCCGGTGCGCGCGCCGCACTGGCAGGCACCGGCCACGAGGTCGAGGTGCTGACCGTCCCCGGCGCGCTGGAAATCCCCGGCGCCATCGCGCTGGCGGCCGAAAGCGACCAATATGACGGCTTTGTTGCCATCGGCGTCGTGATCCGCGGTGAAACCTATCACTTCGAAATCGTCGCCGGCGAAAGCGCGCGCGCGATCATGGCGCTGACGATGGATGGCATCGCGATCGGCAACGGCATTCTGACGGTCGAGAACGAGGATCAGGCGCTGGTGCGCGCGGACCCGGCGCAGAAGGACAAGGGCGGCGAAGCGGCCAAGGCGGCGCTGGCGCTGCTCGCCTTGCAGGACCGCTTCGGGCGTTGAAGGGCTGCGGGGCGGGTGTTCCATTATGGAACCCTACCCCAACTAAGTAGTTTCCCTCTGTAGATTTCCGTAAGGCATTAACGCGATATCCGACCAGCTTCTGCTGTTGCTCGCCGGTCGCACGGGTTAGCAGCTTCGTGCAGCCAGCTTCGGGATTGAACCTTGGAAAACCTCACTTCACCGGCACCGGACCTGTCTGGCCTGCCGTCTGTCATCGCAACGCTCGAACGGCAGCTTGCCGAGCTGGACCGGATGGGTTTGCATATCGCTGCGGCACATCTGGATGCGGCGATCCAGCAACTACGGCTTGAACTGGCCAAAGAAACCCGACCGGTTGACGCGTAGGAAATTTCCTAAATAAAAAGAGTGACCTGCGTATTTACCCGTAAAGCCAACTCCCCTACTAATAGCTACTTTCGGCACGTGTTCGAGGGGCGATTCACGATTGAGCGAAGGGCCGCACAGGGGCGACAAAGTGGTTGAAGCGTCATCAGGCGCCGGGATGCTTGCACCAAATGATGCAGATCCATTGCAGCCATCCAACCTCCACCCGCTCGCCGACGAACTGGTCTTTATTGCGGCGAGGCTACGTCAGTTCTCAGCGCAAGCATTGCCTGAGTTGCCGGATGAGCAAACCGCACCATCCCGCGCATTACGCCCTGATCGCCACTACCTCGCTCTGGCCCGACAAGCCTACCGGCTGCGGCGCAAGCGGGCGGCGATCTTCGGCAAGCCCGAACTGTTCGGCGAGCCTGCGTGGGACATCCTGCTCGATCTCTACATCGCCCATGTAGAGGGCAAGCCGGTCTCGGTCTCGAGCGCGTGCATCGGCTCGGCTGCGCCAGCCACCACGGGGCTGCGCTGGCTCGGCGCGCTCGCGGACGAAGGGCTGGTGGTGCGTGAGAACGATGCCGACGACAACCGCCGCGTACTGGTACGCCTGACCCGCGCCGGCCTTGCGGCGATGGAGCAGTTCTTCGAGGCCGCAAGCCTTGGCAGTTAGGCGCGCAACGCGCCGAAGCAGCCCTTCCCGGCATAGACCGCGCTGTCGGCCAGCTCTTCCTCGATGCGGATCAGCTGGTTGTACTTGGCAAGCCGGTCCGACCGCGCGAGCGATCCGGTCTTGATCTGCCCGCAATTGGTCGCAACCGCCAGATCGGCGATGGTCGCGTCCTCGGTTTCGCCCGAACGGTGGCTCATCACGCAGGTGTAGCGGGCGCGGTGGGCCATATCGACCGCGGCGAGGGTTTCGGTCAGCGTGCCGATCTGGTTGACCTTCACCAGCAGCGAATTGGCCAGCCCCTTGGCGATCCCGTCGGACAGGCGCGCAGGGTTGGTGACGAACAGATCGTCGCCCACCAGCTGCACAGTGCCGCCGATCTTGGCGGTCAGCGCCGCCCAGCCTGGAAAATCATCCTCGCTCATGCCGTCCTCGATCGAGCGGATCGGGTAATCGGCGCAAAGTTTGGCGAGGTATTCGGCCATCTCCTCGCCCGACAGGCTCAGGCCCTCCCCCGAAATTTCGTATTTCCCATCCTTGAAGAACTCGGTCGCGGCGCAATCCAGCGCCAGCACGATGTCCTCGCCGGGGGTGAACCCGGCCTTGGCGATGCTTTCCATGATGAAATCCAGCGCCGCGCGGGTGCTGGCAAGATCGGGCGCAAAGCCGCCTTCATCGCCGACGCTGGTGGCAAGGCCCTTTTGCGCCAGACCCTTTTTCAGGGTGTGGAACACCTCCGCGCCCCAGCGCACCGCCTCGGCCAGGCTGTCGGCCCCGACCGGCATGATCATGAATTCCTGAATGTCGATCGGATTGTCGGCGTGCTCGCCGCCATTGATGATGTTCATCATCGGCACCGGCAGCACATGGGCCGAAACCCCGCCGAGATAGGAATAGAGCGGCAGGCCGCGCGCATTGGCCGCAGCCTTGGCCACCGCCAGCGACGTGCCGAGGATCGCGTTGGCACCGAGCCGCGCCTTGTTGGGCGTATCGTCCAGCGCGATCAGCGACAGATCGATGTCGCGCTGGTCCTCGGCATCGAAATTGTCGATCAGCAGATCGCGGATCTCGTTATTGACGGCATCCACCGCCCCCAGCACGCCTTTGCCGAGATAACGCGCCGGATCGCCATCGCGCAGTTCGACCGCCTCGTGCGCGCCGGTTGACGCGCCCGAAGGCACCGCCGCGCGACCGAAGCTGCCGTCTTCCAGCAACACATCGACCTCGACGGTGGGGTTTCCGCGGCTGTCGAGGATCTCGCGGCCGTGCAGGTCGATGATGGCAGTCATGTTTGGCTCCGGCGGGAATGTGTTGTAGGATGATAAGACACTTTGGACGGCATGATTCTGGCTCGACGATTCAGTCGCAGGCCTGACGTCGCAAGTCCCTATGCGCGGGAACTCTCCTGCGCAAGCGGGTGCGGCGCCCATGCCCGGACACTTTGCAAACAAGGATCATTGTCATGGCAGACAGCACCACCACCAAAAAGACCCCGGCCAAGTCCACCAAGGGCGCCACGACCAAAACCAGCGGCCCCGCCAAAACCGCTTCGCGCAAGACCGGCGCAACAACGCGCGGCCCGGATGCCGCGCCCGCTGCGCCGGCTGGCCACACCGCCGAAGCCAAGAGCCGCTTCAACGCAGCGCTCGATGAAGCCAAGGCCGGGGCCGCCGCCCTGCGCGCCGAGGCGGAAACCCGCGTCGGCACCTATGGCGAACAGGCCAAGGCCAAGAGCGGCGACCTTGTCACCGAGGCGAAAACATACGGAGACAAGGCCATGGGCAAGGCAGGCGAACTGGCGGTCGAAGGCAAGAAGGTGACCAGCGATGCGATTGCCTCGCTCGGCAAGGCCGTGGGCGAAAGCGCAGGCCAGATCGACGAGAAGCTGGGCGAACAATATGGCGATTACGCCCGCAAGGCTTCGCGCAGCCTGCAGGAAACCTCCGCCAAGATCGAAGCCAAGAGCGTCGACGAAATCACCGATGACGCGCGCGAATTCGTGCGCAAGAGCCCCGGCGTCGCTGTGGGGATTGCCGCAGTGGCCGGCTTCTTCCTCGCACGGATGCTGGGCGGCAAGCGCGACTGAGCGGGTCTGATACCCTGACCTTTGCAGGACCCGCCAATGCAGGATACTGAGCCCGGCCACCAGGAGCCGCCGGTCGATGCGCCCGGCACCAGCGACGACGCGACCGATGCCGGTTTCGCCGCCGCCGAAAGCGCGCTCGCCGCGCTGCGCGACGAAATCGCCGTGCTGGCCGAGGACGCGCGCACCTATGCCGAGGCCGAACTTGCCTTCCAGAAGACCCGCGCCGCCATCGCCGGCAAGACCGCAGGCCGCGCTCTGGTCAGATTGGTTCTGGCGCTGGTGCTGCTGCACATTGCCCTCATCGCGCTGGCGGTTGGCGTGGTGATCGCGCTTGCCCCGCTGGTTTCGATCTGGGGTGCGATAGCGATTGTGGTCGGGGTGATGCTGGCCGGGGTGGCATGGCTGGTGCTGGCCGCGCGCAAGGACGCAGACCTGCTGGCCGTGCTGTTCGACAATGGCGGGGGAGGTATCACATGACGGCACTTCCCCCCCGCCTGATCGAGGACCGGGCCTTGCGCGATGCCGCGCGCGCGGTGCTGGAAGACGACGTTGCCCGCCTGCGCGCCAGCCTGGGCGATCAGGGCGTGGCGAGCCGGGTCTCGTCAAGCGTCAGCTCGACCATATCGACCCGCATCCGCGCCGGGGCGAGCGACGTGCTCGAACAGGCAAGGCAGCGCGCCAGCGACCATCCCGGCGTGCTGGCCCTGCTGATCGGCGCCATCCTGCTATGGCTGATGCGCGGGCCGATCATGGCGCTGATCGACACCGAAACCGAAGAGACGAATGACAACCCCAATGGCGAAGACGGGCCAGACGAAGATGCCGAAGCGCCCGCCGCCGAAGGAGCAAGAGCATGAATGACACAACCGACCTGACCCCCGTCGACAAGCGCGATGCCCTGCGCGCCAAGATCGAGGCGAGCGAGCGCCGCAACGCCGAGCGCACGCTCGCCGATCAGGCCCGCGAAGCCGCGGAGGCCGCGACCGAATATACCCGTGCCCACCCGCTGACCGTGATCGGCGGCGCGGTCGCGATCGGACTGCTGGTCGGCCTTGCCACCCGTCCCGGACGGCGCGTTGCCACGCGGGCCGCCGGCGCAGTCGGCGCGGCGGCCTCGGGCGCGGCGGCCAGTGCCGCCTCTGGCGTCAAGGATGTGGCCTCACGCGGCCGCTCGCAACTCGGCACGCTGGTTGGCGATGCAGCGCTGGCCTGGGGCATGAAACTGGTCGACGAAGTGCTGGAAACCGCCCGCACCGGGCAGGACAAGGTCGAGGATCTGGGAGACGAGACGCAAGCCACCGTCCGCCGCGTAAGGCGCGATGCCGTCCACGCAGTGGGCGCCGCCACCGACACCGCGCGCCACACAGCGCGCAAGACCCGGCGCAAGGCCGCCCGTGCGGTGCGTGATACCGTCGGCAAGATCAAAAGCTGACGCGGGCTTGCCCTTGGCGCGCAAGGCGTTAAAGCCCCGCGCAATCTTCCTCCCCAGCGACAGGCACCATGGCAGAAACCACCCCCACCCAGCGGCTCCATCTTGTGATGGGCGGCCGCGTCAAGGATCCGCGCGGGATCGAATTCCAGGACCCGGAAAGCATCCACGTCGTCGGCGTCTACAGCTCTTATGACGCGGCGGTCGATGCGTGGCGCGCACAGGCGCAGCGCACGGTCGACGATGCCGAAATGAAATATGTCGTGGTCCACATCCACAAACTGCTGACCCCCGAAGAATAGGACGCCCGCTTGGCCTGCATCATCCGCCCCTTCCGCGAGGATGATGCCGGGCCGCTGGCGGCACTGACGACGCGGCGATCCGCGACATCGGCGCGCGCGCCTATTCGCCCGGACAGGTCGCGGCATGGGCCGCGCGCCATCCGGGGCCGCAGCGTTTCCTTGCCAACGCGGCAAGGGGCGACATCATCCTTGTCGCCGTGGACGCGGGCGATCGCCCGGTGGCCTATGGGCTGCTGGAGCCGGGTGGGCATGTCGACATGCTCTATTGTCATCCCGATCACGCAGGACAGGGCCTTGCCGGGCAATTGCTCGCCGGGGTCGAGGCCCATGCAAGGGCAACCGGAACCACCCGGCTGTTCACCGAAGCGAGCGAACTTGCCCGGCCGGTTTTCGCGCGTGCCGGATTCCGGCTGGTTCGGCGGCGTGATTTCACCATCCCGCACGCAGGGGGTGACATCGCGATCCACAATTACGCGATGGAAAAATCCCTCGCCTGATCAGTCCCGCACAGCCTTGCCTGTTTCACATGAAACACCGGCAAAGCCGCTCAAGGGGCGGTCAAGGCAGGGTCTGGAAGGGGTCAAACAGCCCCCGCCAGCGCCTTTGGCTCACCCGAATGCGAGCCGGATCAGATGAATTCGATCTTGTCGACAAGGTAGAACTTCTCGCCCGAAGGCACCGTCACCTCGATCTCGTCGCCGACCTGCTTGCCGATCAACGCGCGGGCGAGCGGCGAGTTGTAGGAAATGCGGCCGCGGCCGACGTCCGCCTCGGTCTGGCCGACGATCTGGTAACGCACCGGCTTGTCGGCTTCATCCAGCAGGGTCACGGTCGCGCCGAAGATGATCTTGTCGCCGGAAAGCGTCGCGGGATCGATGATCTGCGCGCGGCTGACCATGCCTTCGATGTCGCCGATCATCGCCTCGACCTGGCCCTGACGTTCCTTGGCGGCGTGATATTCGGCGTTTTCCGAGAGGTCACCGTGGGCGCGCGCCTCCTCGATAGCCTCGACGATCTTCGGGCGTTCCTCGCGCAGGACCTTGAGGTCGGCGGTCAGCCGTTCGTAACCCTCGGCCAGCATCGGGACCTTTTCCATGGTTGCCATCGCCTTTGTCTCTTCCTGTGTGCTCTTGGCCCTGTCCGACAGACACCGATCCCAATGGTTGCAGACCGCATTTCAACAAAACGCGGCCACGACGGATCGGAATGTCGGGGAGGGCGAGGTCAGTTACATGCCATAATAGTCCTGCAACGAACGGACTTCAAGCTGCTCCGGTCCGACCGTGGCAATTGCCGCCGCCGCAGCGACCGATGCGGCAGCGGTGGTGTAGTAGGGTACCTTGCCCGCCAGCGCAGCCTGGCGGATCGATTTTGAGTCCATCAGCGACTGCCAGCCTTCGGTCGTGTTGAAGATCAGCGCGACCTCGCCGTCGATGATCCGGTCGACGATATGCGGCTGGCCCTCGGCGACCTTGTTGACCCGCTCGACCGCCAAACCCTGTTCGGCCAGCCAGGTCTGGGTGCCTCCGGTGGCGATGACGGTGAAGCCATGTTCGATCAGGCGCCGCACGGCCGGGACGATCGCCGGCTTGTCGGTATCCTTGACCGAAACGAACAGCGTGCCGGCGCCCGGAAGGTGCATCCCCGCCCCGATCTGCGACTTGAGGAAGGCCGCCTCGAAACTGCTGTCAATGCCCATCACCTCGCCGGTCGATTTCATTTCGGGGCTCAGCACCGGGTCGGCGCCGGGGAAGCGGGCGAAGGGGAACACAGCCTCCTTCACCGACATGTAGGGCAGATCGCGGCGGAACGGCTCGAACGAGGACAGCGGCTCGCCCGCCATGACCCGCGCCGCGATCTTGGCGACCGGCTGGCCGGTGGCCTTGGCGACGAAGGGCACGGTGCGGCTGGCGCGCGGGTTGACCTCGATCAGGAAGACGACCCCGTCCTTGACCGCGAACTGCACGTTCATCAGCCCCTTCACCCCCAGCGCGAAGGCCAGCGCCTCGGTCTGGCGCTCCATCTCGGCGACGATTTCGGGGTCGAGCGAATAGGGCGGCAAGGTGCAGGCACTATCGCCCGAATGGACGCCGGCCTCCTCGATATGCTGCATCACGGCTGCGACCCGCACCTCGGTGCCGTCGCACACCGCATCGACATCGCATTCGATCGCATCGCGCAGATATTGGTCGATCAGCACCGGGCTGTCGCCCGACACATTCACGGCGGTGGCGATGTAATCATCGAGCTGGGCTTCGGAATCGACGATTTCCATCGCCCGCCCGCCCAGCACATAGGACGGGCGCAGCAGCACCGGATAGCCGATGCGCGCCGCCACCGCCGCCGCCTCGTCACGGCTGCGGGCGATGCCGTTTTCGGGCTGCTGAAGCTTCAGCTTGGCTACCAGCTTGGCGAAGCGTTCGCGGTCTTCGGCCAGATCAATCGCGTCGGGCGAGGTGCCGAGGATGGGGATCCCCGCATCCTCCAGCGCCTGCGCCAGTTTCAGCGGGGTCTGACCGCCGAACTGGACGATCACCCCGACCAGCTCTCCCGATTGCTGTTCGACGCGCAGGATTTCGAGAACGTCCTCGGCGGTGAGCGGCTCGAAATAGAGCCGGTCGGAGGTGTCGTAATCGGTCGAAACGGTTTCGGGGTTGCAATTGACCATGATCGTCTCGAACGCAGGGCCGTGCCATTCCTCGCCCAACGCAAAGCAGGCGTGGACGCAGCAATAATCGAACTCGATCCCCTGCCCGATCCGGTTCGGCCCGCCGCCGAGGATGACGATCTTGCGCCGGTCGGACGGGTCGGCCTCACACTCCGCCTCGCCAAAGCTGGGGGCTTCATAGGTCGAATACATATAGGGCGTGATCGCCTCGAACTCGGCGGCGCAGCTGTCGATCCGTTTGAACACCGGAAAGACGCCGAGCTTGTGGCGCAGCGCCCTCACCTCGTCCTCGCTCGTGGCCCCGGCCATGGCGACCAGCGCATCGTGGAGCAGGCCCGATCGCTTGGCCTGGGTTTCGCCCATGCCGCCGGCAACGCCGACTGACCGCACCGCCAGCGTCGCAAGCCGGCGGTCGGAAAATCCCATCGCCTTCAACCGCCGCAGCCCGGCGGCATCGCGCGGCAAGCCATCAGCCTGCACTTCGGCCTCGGCGGCGATGATGGCTTCGATCTGCCGCAGGAACCACGGATCGTAGAAGGTAACGGCTGCGATGTCCTCGACGCTCAAACCTTCGCGGAAGGCCTGCCCGACCTTCAGCAGCCGGTCCGGCGTGCGGCGCGACAGGGCGGCGTTGATGACATCGCGGCTCGCGCCTTCGAGTTCGGGCATCCGGTTGAACCCGTCCAGCCCCGTCTCCAGCCCTCGCAGAGCCTTCTGCACGCTTTCTTGAAAATTGCGCCCGATCGCCATGACTTCACCGACCGACTTCATCGCGGTGGAAAGGTCGTTGGCCGCGCCCTTGAACTTCTCGAAGGCGAAGCGCGGGATCTTGGTGACGACGTAATCAAGCGTCGGTTCGAAACTGGCAGGCGTCGCCCCGGTAATCTCGTTGGTGAGTTCATCGAGCGTGTAACCGACCGCCAGCTTCGCCGCGACCCGCGCGATGGGAAAGCCGGTCGCCTTGGAGGCCAGCGCGGAAGACCGCGATACGCGGGGGTTCATCTCGATCACAATCAGGCGCCCGTCCGCCGGATTGACCGCGAACTGCACGTTGGAACCGCCGGTTTCCACCCCGATTTCGCGCAAGACAGCAATGCTTGCATTGCGCATGATCTGGTATTCCTTGTCGGTCAGCGTCAGCGCCGGGGCCACGGTGATGCTGTCCCCGGTGTGGACGCCCATCGGATCGACATTTTCGATGGCGCAGATGATGATCGCGTTATCCTTGCGGTCGCGCACCACCTCCATCTCGAACTCTTTCCACCCGAGCAGCGATTCCTCGATCAGCACTTCGGTGGTAGGCGATGCGTCGAGACCTTCGCGCACGATCTGGTCGAATTCCGCCTTGTTATAGGCAATCCCCCCGCCAGTGCCGCCAAGCGTAAAGCTGGGGCGGATGATCGAAGGCAGGCCGGTGCGTTCAAGGATTTCGCGCGCCTGTTCCAGCGTGGTCGCCACGCCCGAGCGCGCGCTTTCCAGCCCGATCGCGTCCATCGCATCGCGGAACCGCTGGCGGTTCTCGGCCTTGTCGATGGCATCGGCCTTGGCCCCGATCATCTCGACGCCGTATTTTTCAAGTGTGCCGTCTGCATCCAGCGCCAGCGCACAGTTCAGCGCCGTCTGCCCGCCCATCGTCGGCAGCAGCGCATCAGGGCGTTCCTTGGCGATGATCTTGGCGACGATATCGGGCGTGATCGGCTCGATATAGGTCGCATCGGCGAATTCGGGATCGGTCATGATCGTCGCCGGGTTCGAATTGACGAGGATGACGCGGTAGCCCTCCTCCTTCAGCGCCTTGATCGCCTGGGTGCCGGAATAATCGAATTCGCAGGCCTGCCCGATGATGATCGGGCCGGCGCCAATGACGAGGATGGAGGAAATGTCGGTGCGTTTGGGCATCAGGTATCCTGCTCGGAGAAGGCAAAGGTGAATTTGGTGTAGCGGTTCACGTAAGGCAGCACGTCGGGCCTGGACGCGCCGCTGCCGAAAATGAAGGTGCAGTTGCGGCGGATATCCACCATCCGGTTACCGTCGCGGGCCGTGATGTAGCTGAGGACGTAGTAGGAGCGCGGCGCGTTGCGACGACCTATCACGTCGAGCTGGCGCACGGTGTCATCGCCCGAGACGAGGCGCTCGGTGTCGATGAAGCCCTGCGCCTCGCGGCTGTCGGCGACCGCATCGTGGCGGGCCTCGGGATCGAAGGCGGCCTCATCGAAAGGGCCTTGCGTGGCGGCGACGCGGCAATCCATCCGGCCCGCGACGGGATAGCGGCTGTCTTCGTCATGCAGCACCGGCCGCCAGAAGGACAGCACCGGCAGGCCGGTCTCGCTGGAGGCTTCGAGCGTGACGGAGCCATCGCCCTGAAACGCCACGCCCTCAGCGATTTCAGCGCCGGGCCATTCGGCGAGCGGTCGCGGGGTCATCGCGGGGTTCTGGGCGAGCGTGGGGGCACCACAAAAAGCAAAAAATATAGATAGCGCGGCTTTCATCAGCCACCAATCCCAATGAGTAAGCGGATGAGTTGCGCGGCAATTTCGCCTATGGATTTATCACCAAACGTCTTTGCCAAATAACGAAGTCCTGGCAAAAGCAGTCCTTGGAGTCGAGAAACACGAACTCTCTCACCTTGTAGTAACTCCGACGCTGCGCTAACTTCGGTCTTTATAAGATCGCCTTGATTTTCCGAGTTTTCCTCAAAGGAATTACTTGTAGAAAGTTCTTCTTTAAGATTCTCAACAGATGCCTTGATCTGTTCAAATTTCACTCGGTCTTCCAACCTTGAGAGAATTAAATCGTTTTCCGGCGCAGGCTCATACGCCTCGATCGATACCCCCATTTCTTCAATAAGGTCTTCTGCTTTACTGATTCCTGCATCCGTTAGTGCGTAAAGATCGGTTTCTAAAAGATCAGAACCACCAACTTCGATCAAACCTTGCTCATGAAGTGACTCGAGTGCTCTCTTCAGGAAGGCCCCGGAAGAACCAGCCGGCAAAGCTTCTTCGATCGCAGGAATATTAAACCAGAAGCTCTCATGGTCCGATGTAAGCATGTAGTCGTACAACACGATCAAAATCGAGTTTTTGAGGTTATCGAAGCGAACAGCCATCAGAGCCCCCCGACGAACTTCTCGAACAGGTAAAAACTATCCTGCGGCCCCGGACTTGCCTCGGGGTGATACTGCACCGCAAAGGCCCGCTTGTCCTTGATCGCGATCCCGCAATTCGTCCCGTCGAACAGGCTTACATGGGTCTGCTCAACCGTGTCCGGCAAGGTCGCCGCATCCACCGCAAAGCCGTGGTTCATGCTCGTGATCTCGACCAGACCCGAAGTCTCGCCCCAGCCCTCCCCAACGCGCTGCACCGGGTGGTTCGCGCCGCGGTGGCCCTGATGCATCTTGATCGTCTTTGCGCCCGCCGCGAGCGCCAGCAGCTGGTGGCCCAGACAGATGCCGAACAGCGGCACGTCGGCCTCCAGCAGCTTCGCAATCACCGGCACCGCATATTCCCCCGTCGCCGCCGGATCGCCGGGGCCGTTCGACAGGAACACGCCGTCGGGGCCAAGGGCCATCACGTCATCGAACGAGGTCTTGGCCGGCACCACCGTCACCCGCGCGCCCGCTTTCACCAGATTGCGGAAGATATTGTCCTTCGCGCCGTAATCGATCGCGACCACATGCGGCATTTTGCGGTTCGGGGCATCGAAGGGCGCGCGGCCATAGCCTTTGCCGAGCGTCCAGTAGCCGCCCGCCCAGCCCTCGTGCTTGTCGCGGGTGACCCGCTTGGCGAGGTCCATGCCCTCCAGCCCCGGCCAGCCCTTGGCGCGCTCCAGCAAGGCGGGAATGTCGAACTTGCCATCCGGCGCATGGGCAATCACCGCATTGGGCGCGCCCATCTGCCGGATGCGGCGGGTCAGCGCGCGGGTATCGACGCCGGAAAGGCCGATCTTGCCATTGCGCGCCATCCATTCGCCGAACTTCTCGATGCTGCGGAAGTTGCTCGGCTCGGTCACGTCCTCGCGCACGATGCAACCCACCGCGCCTTCAACCCTGCTCTCCACATCCTCGCCATTGGCGCCGACATTGCCGATATGCGGAAAGGTGAAGGTGACGATCTGCGCCGCATAGCTGGGATCGGTCATCACCTCCTGATAGCCGGTCATCGCGGTGTTGAAGCACACCTCGCCCACGGCCGATCCGACCGCGCCAAAGCCGCGCCCCAGGATCGCCGTGCCATCGGCCAGAACAAGAACACCGGTCGCGCCAGAGGCTCGGGCGCGGGAAGAAGCGGGGTCGGCCATAAGGGCGCTCCGTTGCAGATAAAGCCAGCGATGTTGCTAAGTTTTGACCGCTAGGCCCGGTGGTCCGCCGCGTCAACCTAGGCTTGGCCCCTGATTTGCGATAGAGCCGCCGCGCCCTATTCAATCCACAGGAAACACGTGATGATCCGTGACGATATCAAGGCCGCCACCATTACCGCAATGAAGGCGGGCGAAAAAGACCGCACCGCCGCGCTGCGCCAGATCAGCGCCAAGATCAAGGACCGCGACATCGAGGAACGCACCAGCGGCAAGAGCATCCCCGATGACGAACTGGTCGTCAGCGTGCTCCAGAAGATGGCCAAGCAGCGGCGCGAATCGATCGAAATGTACGAGGCTGGCGGGCGCGAGGAACTGGCGGCGAAGGAACGCGCCGAACTCGAAGTAGTCGAGGAATTCCTGCCGCGGATGATGGACGAGGCCGAAACCAACGCCGCAATCGCAGCGATCAAGGCCGAAACCGGTGCATCCAGCATGAAGGACATGGGCACTGTGATGGGCGAGTTGAAAGCCCGCCACGGTGCCGTGCTCGACGGCAAACTGGCGAGCACGCTGGTCAAGGCGGCGCTTTCGTAAGCCACAGACACATCCACAGGCGGCGCTTGAACCCACGCCTTTTCGGGCGCACCTAATGCCCATGGCCATCACCCCGCAATGGAAGGACGAGCTGCGCGCGCGGATCACGCTGTCGACACTGGTCATGCGCAGCGTCAAGCTGACCCGTGCGGGCCGCGAGTGGAAGGGGTGCTGCCCGTTCCATGACGAGAAGACCCCGAGCTTCTACGTCAACGATCAGAAACAGTTCTATCACTGCTTCGGCTGCGGCGCGCATGGCGATGCGATCAGCTGGATGGTCGATCACGCGGGCCTCCAATTCATGGACGCGGTCAAGGAACTGGCCGCCGAGGCCGGGATGGAGGTTCCCGCGCCCGACCCGGCCATGGCCAAACGCGCCGAACAACGCGCCAGCCTGATCGATGTGACCGAGGCGGCGCAGCGATTCTTTGTCGAAAGCCTGACCGGTGCCAGCGGAAAGGCAGCGCGCGATTATCTGGAGCGGCGCGGATTTTCTGCTGCGGTGATGCGCGAATTCGGCTTTGGCTGGGCACCCGATGACCGGCAGGCGCTGCCCAAGGCCCTTTCGCAATTCGGCGAGGACATGCTTGAAGGCGCCGGAATGCGCGCCGCCAATGAACAGGGCGAACGGTACGACCGCTTCCGGGGCCGGGTGATGCTGCCGATTCAGGATGCGCGCGGGCGGGTGATCGCCTTTGGCGGGCGGATTTTGGATAAGCGCGAGGGTGTGGCGAAGTATCTCAACTCGCCCGACACCGACCTGTTCGACAAGGGGCGCACGCTCTACAATCTCCACCGTGCGGCGCCCGCATCGCGCCAGTCTGGCCGGGTGATTGTGGTCGAAGGCTACATGGACGTGATCGCGCTCGCCAATGCGGGGATCGCCGATGTGGTCGCCCCGCTCGGCACGGCGCTGACGGAGATGCAGCTCGAACTGCTGTGGCGCATGACCGATGCACCGGTGCTGTGTTTCGATGGCGATGCGGCGGGCCAGCGCGCGGCGATGCGGGCGGTGACCCGCGCCCTGCCCATGCTCGCCCCGATGCGCTCGCTCAGCATCGTGCGTCTGCCCGCCGGGCTCGACCCTGATGACCTGATCAGGACGCAGGGCAAGGGCGCGATGGAACAGCTGCTCAGCCGCCCCGCGAGCCTGATCGACACCTTGTGGGAGTTTGAACGCGACGCGCAGCCCCTTGTCACGCCCGAGGCCAAGGCCGGGTTGAAGGCGCGGCTGATGGCGCATGTCGACACCATTGCCGATCCCGAGGTCAGGTCGCTCTATCGCCGCGAAATCGGCGACCGCTTTTCCGCCTTCGCCTATCCGCCCCGCCCGCCGCGCCCTGCGTTTGTGCCGCAGCCGCGCGGTCAGCGCCCGGGCTGGCGCGGTGCGCCCCTGCCACCACCAGGCCTTTCCGAAGAAGCGCGCACGCAGCTATCGGCGATCATGGCGGGGGGTCAGCGACAAGGCCTGCTGGCTGCCGTGGTCGCCGGCCTTTCCCGCTTCCCGCAGGAGATCACCCGCCATGCCGAGGCGCTTTCCCGCCTCGCCCGGCATGACCCCAAAGCCGCAGCCCTGGTCGAATCGCTGTTCGAGCTTGCGGAAATGCTTGATTCGCGCCCCTCAAGCGCCATATGCGATTCGCCAGGTCATCCTGCCCCGCCGGCAGACATCCGTTACGCCTTCCTTGATGAAGGCACATCCACCGGCGATGCGTGCGAGGAATTGGCCGAAGCTGTGTCGCTGCTGGTCGAACGGCCGGCGCTTGAGGCTGCGCTTGCGGCCACGATAGCCCGTTTCGACAGCGATCCCGAAGGGTCGTTTGCCGAACAGACCAGGCTGCGCGCACAGCTCATGACAGTTGACGAACGCCTGAAGGCCTTCGGGCGCAGGAAGGCTGCTCCGGCGGCCACGGGTGACGACTCCGCCCCGGCGGAAGACATGGAATAAACAGGCCGCAGGCTCCGGCGCACAGCAGGAACCGGCAGCCCGGCAACGGATTGATTGAACAATATGGCCGAAAAAGAAGATGCCCCGCTGATCGATCTCAACGAGGCTTCGATCAAGAAGCTGATCAGCAAGGCGAAAAAGCGCGGCTATGTCACCTATGACGAGCTGAACGAGGCGCTGCCTTCGGGCGAGATGAGCCCCGACCAGATCGAGGACATCCAGACCGCTCTGTCCGAAATGGGCGTCCAGATTGTCGAGAACGACGAGGAAGCCGAAGCCGAGACCGAAGAGGAAAGCGACGGGCCCGAAGCCCTCGTTCCCGACGAGGACGAGGACGAGGAAGAGGACGACGAGAAAAAGGGCCCGGCCAAGGATGCCCGCGCCGGCAACAAGAAACTCGCCACCGGAGAGCGCACCGATGATCCGGTGCGGATGTACCTGCGCGAGATGGGCGCGGTCGAACTGCTGAGCCGCGAAGGCGAAATCGCCATCGCCAAGCGGATCGAAGCCGGACGCGACATGATGATCATGGGCCTGTGCGAAAGCCCGATCACCTTTCACGCCATCATCCACTGGTCCGAAGCGCTCAACAACGGCGACATGCAACTGCGCGAGATCCTCGATCTCGATGCGATGCTGTCGAAGGAACCGCCGGCCGACAAGATGGCCGAAGGCGCCGAGGATGACGACGATGACGGCGAAATCTCCGAAGCCACCGCCGGCCCGACCATCCGCGAGGATGACGATGTAGAGGACGAGGCCGAGGAATCGGACGATGACGAGGACGGCGAAGGCCGCCCCAAGCGCGAAGAGGAAGAAGAGGAGGACAACACCCTTTCCCTCGCGCAGATGGAGGCCGCGCTGAAGCCGGAGGCGCTCGAACGTTTCGAGCGCATTACCAAGCTGTTCAAAAGCTTCGAAAAGCTACAGGGTGAGCGGGTCGAAACCCTGGCCGCAGGCAATGATTTCCCGAATGCCAAGGAAAAGAAATACGAATCCCTGCGCGAAGAGCTGACCGCCGAGGTCGAAAGCGTGCAGTTCCACGCGACCAAGATCGAATTCCTGGTCGACAACCTCTATGCCTTCAACCGCCGGTTGACGACGCTGGGCGGGCAGATGCTGCGTCTGGCCGAGCGCCACAAGATCAAGCGGATCGACTTCCTCAATTCCTACCTCGGCAACGAGATGGACGACGCGTGGATCAAGGACCGCGCGAAGAAGGACAAGAAATGGGCCGCCTTCGCCGAGCGCGAGGAAGCCGCCATCGAACGCATCCGTGCCGAAATCGCCGACATTGCCGCGCAGACCGGCATGAGCCTCAATGAATTCCGCCGCATCGTCAACATGGTGCAGAAGGGCGAGCGCGAGGCGCGCATCGCCAAGAAGGAAATGGTCGAGGCGAACCTGCGTCTGGTGATTTCCATTGCCAAGAAATACACCAACCGGGGCCTGCAATTCCTTGATCTCATTCAGGAAGGCAATATCGGGTTGATGAAGGCGGTCGACAAGTTCGAATACCGTCGGGGCTACAAGTTCAGCACTTACGCGACATGGTGGATCCGGCAGGCGATCACGCGTTCGATCGCCGATCAGGCGCGCACCATCCGCATTCCGGTGCACATGATCGAGACGATCAACAAGCTGGTGCGCACAAGCCGCCAGTTCCTGCACGAGGAAGGCCGTGAGCCGACCCCGGAGGAAATGGCGCAGCGCCTTTCCATGCCGCTCGAAAAAGTGCGCAAGGTGATGAAGATCGCCAAGGAGCCGATCAGCCTCGAAACGCCGATCGGCGACGAGGAGGATTCGCACCTCGGCGATTTCATCGAGGACAAGAACGCGATCATCCCGGTCGATGCCGCGATACAGGCGAACCTCAAGGAAACCGTCACCCGCGTGCTGGCGTCTCTCACCCCGCGTGAGGAACGCGTGCTGCGGATGCGCTTCGGCATCGGGATGAACACCGATCACACGCTGGAAGAAGTCGGCCAGCAATTCTCGGTGACGCGCGAACGTATCCGCCAGATCGAAGCGAAGGCGCTGCGCAAGCTCAAGCATCCGAGCCGGTCGCGCAAGATGCGGTCATTCCTCGATCAGTAGGGGGCTAGGCGACCAGGTCGCCTTCAACCTTTCTTGTCCGGCAGCGTTTTGCGCTTGGTCGCGGCCAACTCCTCCAATTCCTTTTCGCTCATCGAATCGGCCATATCCTTCGATGCGCCCTTGAGGTCTTTTTTTGGGATGTCGCCGCGCTTGGCTGCCAGCGCCGCTCCGGCGGCTTTCTGCTGGGCTTTCGATTTGGCTGGCATCGCTCACTCTCCTGATTGTTGCAGCACAACAATCTAGGCGAGCGAGCGGGTGCGGCCTTAACCTGTGTTACCCGCGAAACGGCCAAACCAGCTGCCGCGCCCAGCCCTCCGGCGCATGCTCGCCCGCAATCCCGTACCCGTCAGGCCAGCGCCCCTCCGGCATGTGATGCGTCCCGAACCAGCGGTCGATCATCGGCAAATGCACCGCGAAGTTCACATCGCGCGCCTCCGGCTCGGCGCCGTGGTGCCAGTGGTGGAAGCGGGGCATTGCCACCCAGCGCTCCAGCCAGCCCCAACGTGGCGCGAAGTTCGCGTGGATGAACACCGCGTGGAAGCTCACCAGCGCGAGGTAGGCGTAGACAGCGGTGGTATCGAACCCCAGCACCACCAGCGGCAGCAGCACCAGCCCGCGCGTCACGATCACATCGACAAGATGCAGCCGCGATCCGGCCAGCCAGTCCATTACCTCGACCGAATGGTGCACCTTGTGGAACCGCCACAGGAACGGAACGGCATGAAATGCCCGGTGCACCCCGTATTGCGCCAAGTCCGCAACCAGCACCGCGAGCGCGAATTGCACGAGCCACGGCAGGCTCTGCACCGCGCCTTGCGCTGATGGCACTGCCAGTATGCTGCCCAGCGCGACTGCCGGGGCCAGGACGGCAACGCTCATCACCTGTGCCAACACGTGCGACGCGAAGAAATACTGCGTGTCGGTCAGCCACCCGCGCCGGAACGCGCCCTGTTCGCGCCGCAAGGCAAAGGCGCGCTCCAGCGGGACGAAGATCGCCGCCGTGGTCAGCACGCCCAGCACGAACCAGTCGAGCCCGAGATAGATGGTGCTTGCCTCCCCGCGCGGGATCTCCACGCCCCCCGCCCCCAGCGCCAACGCCGTTCCCGCCAGCGCAAGGCCCGCAAACCCCAGCGCCTTCCTGCGGCGCAGCAGCAGCGAAAGTCCCGCCAGCGCCATCGCCGCCAGCAGTCCCACGTCAATCGCCAACCGCACCAACCCCAGTGGATAACGCGCCCGCAATTCCGGCAAAGTCAGATATTGCGGAAAGTGCAGGCACAGCACCGCCAGCAGCGCCAGCAGGCCCAGCACGATGCCCAGCACGCCGCTGATCCATCCGGTGCCGAAATGGCGCGGGCGCCCGTCGCCAAAGGCGCGCGCCAGCCATTGTTCGGCGGTGGGACGAGGCACGGGATGCTTCATGCGGCTGGCAATATCAGCCCGTCCCTTTCCGCTGTGTAAAGCATCTGCTGAACTGACCGTCGAAAAGCGTGTTCTACGGGCTGGAGAATCGCGGCCCCAGCGACTATGTCACCGCCATGCGTATTGCCATTGCATCCGATCATGCCGCCACCGGGCTGAAAGCCGAACTCGCCGAATGGCTCGTCGAGGAAGGCCACGAAGTCGCCGATCTTGGTTGCACGCCGGGCGCCAGCGTCGATTATCCCGATTACGGTTACCGTCTCGCCGAAGTGATCGCCGAAGGCACGGCGGAATTCGGCATCGGCCTGTGCGGCAGCGGCATCGGCATTTCGATGAGCGCGAACCGCCACCCGCAGGTGCGCTGCGCGCTGGTTTCCGAGCCGCTTTCGGCTGCGCTCGCGCGTGAACATAATGATGCCAACTGCATCGCAATGGGTGCCCGTCTCGTAGGTATCGAAATGGCCAAGAGCTGCATCGCCACCTTTCTGGATACCGAATTCGCCGATGCCGGCGATCCTGCCGGGCGCCACCAGCGCCGGGTGGGCAAGCTCGGCAAGCCCCCGTTCCTGCCCGATCATATCGAGACCCATCAATGAGCACCGCCCCGATTGATTTTGCCGACCGCACATCTTCCTCTGACGCTTCTGGCCCGATGGACGGTTTCTGGAACGATGGTCTGGCCACCGCCGATCCGGAAATCGCCGCCGCGATTGGCAAGGAACTGGCCCGTCAGCGCGACAAGATCGAACTGATCGCCTCGGAAAACATCGCAAGCCGCGCTGTGCTCGAAGCGGCCGGCTCGGTCTTCACGAACAAATATGCCGAGGGCTATCCGGGCAAGCGCTACTATGGCGGCTGCGACTATGCCGACGTGGTCGAAACCCTGGCGATCGACCGGGCCAGGCAATTGTTCGGCTGCAATTTTGCCAATGTGCAGCCCAACAGCGGTAGCCAGATGAACCAGGCGGTGTTTCTCGCCCTGCTCAATCCGGGCGACACCTTCATGGGGCTTGATCTGAATTCGGGCGGACACCTCACCCACGGATCGCCCGTCAACATGAGCGGCAAGTGGTTCAACCCTGTGTCCTACGGCGTGCGTCAGGATGACGAGCTGATCGACATGGATGCGGTCGCCGCCACCGCCCGCGAGCATCGCCCCAAGCTGATCATCTGCGGCGGCACGGCCTATTCGCGCACCTGGGATTTCCCCGCATTCCGCGCCATCGCGGATGAAGTGGGCGCGATTTTGCTGTGCGATATGAGCCACATCTCCGGCCTTGTGGCGGGCGGCGCGCACCCCTCGCCCTTCCCGCATTGCGATATCGTCACCTCAACGACGCACAAATCGCTGCGCGGTCCGCGCTCGGGCATCATCCTGTGGAATGACGAGAAGTTCACCAAGCCGCTCAACATGGCGGTGTTTCCCGGCCTGCAGGGCGGCCCGCTTATGCATATCGTCGCCGCCAAGGCCGTGGCCTTCAAGGAGGCTCTCGATCCGTCGTTCCGCGATTACGCCCACCGTATCGTCGAGAATTCGCGGGCGCTGGCGGCCAGCCTTGAAGCGCACGGCCTGCGGATCGTCAGCGGCGGCACCGACAACCACTCGATGCTGGTCGATCTCACCGCGAAAAACGTGACCGGCAAGGACGCTGAAAAGGGCCTCGACCGGGCGTGGCTCACCTGCAACAAGAACGGCATCCCGTTCGATACCCGTTCTCCCTTCGTTACCAGCGGCATCCGGCTGGGAACGCCGGCCGGCACCACCCGCGGGTTCGGCCCGGAGGAGTTCGCTACGATTGGCAAGCTGATCGCCGAAGTGGTTGATGGATTGTCCGAAAATGGTCCCGAAGGCGACACGCAGGTTGAAGAAAGCGTGCGCCAGCGGGTCAGCGCGCTGTGCGCCGCCTTTCCCGTCTATCCCGGCATGTAAGGACAAGGTGATGAACAATCAGGAACCGCGCGAAACGCCAGAATGGGTGGAGGATGCCAAGGCCGAAATCATCGGCATGGGCAAAGAGGGCATCAGCCACCCTTCGACCAAGCCCGTGCTGCTGGGGGCCGGCATTGGTGCCGTGGCCGGGGCGTTGATCGTCGGCGGTCCGATCCTTGGCGGGCTGGCCGGCGCGGGGATCGCGCTGTATCAGAGGATCAGGAAGTAACCTCCTGAATGCGCTGTCCATTCTGCGCCCATGATGATACCCAGGTCAAGGATAGTCGCCCGACCGAGGATAATGCCTCGATCCGGCGGCGGCGTCAGTGCACGTCCTGCGGGGCGCGTTTCACCACCTTCGAGCGCGTGCAGTTGCGCGAGGTGGTCGTGGTCAAATCCGGCGACAGGCGCGAACCGTTCGAACGCTCCAAACTCGAACAATCGGTCGCGCTCGCCTGTCGCAAGCGCGCGATCGATCAGGAACGGCTCGACCAGCTGATTTCCGGCATCCAGCGCCAGGTCGAAACCTCCGGCGAAGTCGAGGTGCCGTCTGCACATATCGGCGAGTTGGTGATGGAAGGGCTGCGCCAGATCGATTCGGTGGCCTATATCCGCTTCGCCAGTGTCTACCGTGATTTCTCCGAAGCGCGTGACTTTGAAGAATTTGCGAGCACTGTCCAGCAAGCCGCGAAAGAATAGGCACAAAATGATGGGCGAACTCAACAGGCCGGTGATCGTGCTGGTGCGCCCGCAGCTGGGCGAAAACATCGGCAAGGCCGCGCGTGCGATGCTCAATTTCGGCCTGACCGAGATGCGGCTGGTCGCTCCGCGCGATGGCTGGCCCAACCCTTCGGCCGGCCCTGCGGCGGCAGGGGCCGATCGGGTTCTCGAACAGGCGAAGGTCTATGCCACCACCGCCGAGGCGGTCGCCGATTGCGCCCATGTCCATGCCACCACCGTCCGAAAGCGCGGCGTCACCAAGCCGGTGATCGGTGCGGATGAAGCCGGGCGGCAGGTGCATAGACTGGCCGGGCGACACGCGGTCCTGTTCGGCCCCGAACGTTCGGGACTGGAAACCGAGGACGTGGCGCTCGCCCGCAATATTCTCACTGTGCCGATCAGTCCCGAATTCGGGTCGCTCAATCTTGCGCAGGCGGTGATCCTCGTTGCCTATGAATGGTCACGGATCGGCCGCGAAATCGCGGGTGCAGGTGAGATACTGGTGCAGCCCACCGCCGAGGAAGTGCTCCCCCCCGCCCCACAGGACGAGCTCGACGGGCTGGTCGCCCATTTCGAGAAGCTGCTGGAACCGCGCGGCTATTTCCTCCCCGCCGCCCGCGCCGGGTCCACCCGCCGCACGCTTCGCAGCCTGCTGACCAAGCCGGGCTGGAACCATCTGGAAGTACGCACCTTGCGCGGCATTCTCAGCACGCTCGAACGCGGGACCCGCGACTGAGCACGCCGCACTGCCCCGGCAAGGCTTGACCTGCCGCCCCATCCTGCTATGCGCGCGCCTTCGCGAATGGGCCCTGCACCCCGGTGAAGCAGTGGCCGCATCAGATATCATGGTCTGATGGTGCGATGCCGGGTTTGATGGCTGCCCAGTGGGGGCGGCTCAGCAATTTGAAGGAAGACGTATGTCGAAGCGCAAGAGCGCCAAGTACAAGCTTGACCGCCGGATGGGCGAAAACATCTGGGGTCGTCCCAATTCCCCGGTGAACAAGCGTTCCTACGGCCCCGGCCAGCATGGCCAGCGCCGCAAGGGCAAGATGAGCGACTTCGGCCTGCAGCTGCGCGCCAAGCAGAAGCTCAAGGGCTATTACGGCGACGTCACCGAAAAGCAGTTCAAGCGCACCTATGCCGAAGCATCGCGCATGAAGGGCGACACCAGCCAGAATCTGATCGGTCTGCTCGAGCGTCGTCTGGATATGGTGGTCTACCGCGCCAAGTTCGCGCCGACCATCTTCTCCGCGCGCCAGATCGTCAGCCACGGTCACATCTATGTGAACGGCGTGAAGTGCAACATCGCCTCGCGCCGGATCGATGTCGGCGACGTGATCAGCCTCGGCAGCAAGGCCAAGGAAATGGTGCTGGTGATCGAGGCGCAGAGCCTCGCCGAGCGTGACATTCCCGATTATGTCCAGCCCGATGGCAACGAAAAGGTGCAGTTCACCCGCGTGCCGAAGCTCGACGAAGTGCCCTATCCGGTGACGATGGAACCGAACCTCGTGGTCGAATTCTACTCGCGCTGATCGGCGAACACTGACGCTACACGAAAAGGGGCGGCTCCGCTGGGGCCGCCCTTTTCTTTTGCGCGGGCGTTTGCCATTGTTTCGCCGGTCAGGGTGGGGAGAGGCCGGGATCATGAAAGTGTTGCTGCTGGATGGACACCCCGATGAAGGTCGTCTGACATCGCACCTGCTGGATACCTACGCGGAGGCCCTGCCCGCCTCTGCTGACGTCACCCGCGTGGCGGTGCGTGACCTAGCCTTCACCCCGGTGCTGCGCCACGGGTACAGGCAGCGCACCGAATGGGAGCCGGATATCCACCGCCTTGCCGAGGAACTCGACGCCTGCGACCATCTGGTCGTGGCTTTCCCGATGTGGTGGGGCGCAGAGCCCGCCCAGCTCAAGGGTCTGATCGATCGGCTGTTCCTGCCCAAATTCACCTTTGCCTATCACGTCGGCGATCCGTGGTGGGACAAGCTGATGCAGGGCCGCTCTGCCGATCTGATTGCGACGATGGACACCCCGCCCTTTGTGCTGCGCTGGTATTACGGCAACCCGCTGATCCGCCGCTGGAAGGGGCAGGTGCTGGGCTTCTGCGGCTTTGCCCCCGTGCGCACGCTGTCGCTGGGGCCGGTGGGCGAGAATACCCCGCCGCGCAATATCGCCAAGTGGGAGCAGCGGGTCGCCAGGCTGGCGCGCTCGATCCGGCCAAAGGCACCGGAGAAGAAGCAGCCGCGCCTCGCTGCCTTCCTGAACCGCGAGGTCAGTCCCTTATCCGATCCCACTCGGTGAATTCATAAGCGATCGAGCCTTCGACAAGGCGCTCCCAGATATCGGCCACCACATTGCCTGGAATGCCCTGCGCCTCAGCCGCAGCAACAGCGGCGGCGATGACGCTGGCCTTGCGTCCCTCGTCACGCACTGCGCTGCGGCTCTGCTTGATCCGGGCGGCGGCACGCATATAGCCGAACCGGGTTGCGAGCAAAGCCACCAGGTCGCGATCGAGTGCATCGACCCCGGCGCGCACCTCGGCCATGGTGGTGCAATTTTCGGGGCTCAGGGGAATGTCGTTCATGGCCTCCGCCCTAGGCGTTCGGGGCCGGATTTGTCGAGTACCTTCAGCGCGCTTACCCGCCGCTGCCCAGCGCATCGTCGAGGAAGCGGCCAATGGTGGCAAGCATGTCGGTGCGCGCCTTGCTGTCGCCGAGGCCGTGCTGCAGGTCTTCATATTCGTGGTAGATCACCGGCTTGCCTGCATCCTTCAGCGCCTTTTCCATTGCACGCGCATGGCGCACGTCGACATTGAGATCGCGGGTGCCGTGGAACAGCGCGACCGGCGCGGCGAATTTGTCGGCATGGCGGCGCGGACTGCCGGCGGCAACGTGCGGCCCCTGCCCGATGAAATCGCGCACCAGCCGGTAATTGGTATAACCGCGATTGTCTTCTGCCAGATAGGCCAGATCGGTCACCGGGGCGATTCCCACCACCGCCTTGAACAGCGCGGGATCCAGCACCTGCGATTGCAGCGCGGCATAGCCGCCATAGGACCAACCGACGATGGCAAGCTGATTGGGCCGGGCAATGCCTTCGCTTACCAGCCAGCGCCCGGCATCATTGACATCGCCGATGGCCACGTCCCACGCCTTGAACCCGTTGCGCCCGTACCAATCCGCGCCATAGCCCGATGATCCGCGGTAATTCGGCTGCAGCACGGCAAACCCGCGTGCAGTGAAATATTGCACCAGCCAGTCAAACCCCCATTCGTCGCGCGCCGATGGGCCACCGTGAGGCATGACGATCGCAGGCAGGTTCTTTCCGTCCGATCCGGGCGGCAGCGTGAGATAGGCGGGAATCTGCGTCCCGTCGCGCGCCGGATAGGTGACGGGGCGCATCGATCCCATCGGCTGTTCCGCCAGAAGGTCGCGCACGGCCAGCAGCGGTTCGAGGCGGCTCTCCCGCCTGTCGAACAGATAGACCATCCCCGGCTGGGTATCGCTTGCGGCGATCAACAAAAGGCGATTTTCGTCGGCGCTGGCCCCGACAAGGTTGATCAGCGGCCGGTTGGGCAGCGCGGCGGCCAGATCACGGGCGAGCCTGGCCAGAGCAGGATCGAAATAGGCGATCTGGCGCTTTTCAGTGGCGTAGCTTGCGCCCACCACCCGCCGCTGGCGACCGATGCGGATCAGGCTGTCCACATCGACATCGCTGCGTGCCAGCACCAGCCTGCCCTTGCCGGTGCCGTCGAGCGGGAATTCGGCGATCGCATCGTAGCCGTTGTTCTTGGTAAATCCATAGGTGACATCGCGCGCCGCATCGACCGCAGCGGGGGAGAAATAGGGCACGCGCTGGCCATCGATCGTGAGGTTTTCGAGCGCCTTCCACACGCCGCCTTCGGTCGGGCGGTAAAGATATTCATAATTGCCGGTCAGCCGGCCCGCCCCGTCAAAGCGGGCGCGTACCTTGATCCGCACGCGTCCGGCATCGTCGGCGACAAAACGCGTCGCGCCCGGATCGGGCTTTTCGCGGTTGCGGCGTGCGCCGCTGCGGATGTCGACCAGTTCGACCCCCAGCCCTTCGTCGTCATTGGCGAGCCGGGTGCCGGTCGTCATTTCGGGCACCGCCTCGCTCGCCATCAGGATCTTGCCCTGTTCGCCGCCGACATCGAGCGCGAGCACGCTTCCGCCCTGCTGGGAGAATCCGATCGATTCGCCGCCGCGCTGCCTGCGGCTGATCTCGGTGACCTTGCCGCTTGCCGCCTCGACCGCGAACAGACGGTCGAACGGGATCAGAAGGTCGCCGACATCCGCCATGCCCGAAGCCGAACACACCAGCCTCTCGTCATCGGCCCATTCGCAAGAATCAAGGTCGGCGATAATCTCGGAATTGGCGAGGATCCGCCTGACTGTCGCATCGGTGGACAGATCGATAATGCTCAAGATCTCGCCATGTTCGGGGCCGGCCGAAATGAAGGCGATTTTCTCTCCCGAAGGCGACAGGCTGATATCGAGCACGTTTTCGCGGGTGCCGAAGCGGACCGCTGCCTCGTCGCCCGCAGCCTTGGCGAACACCGGGTCGGCGAATGTCGCCCCCGCAGTCCCCGCCAGCAACAGGCCGATCGCCAGTCGATTGCCCCACGTCATCGCAAATCCCCCCGAAAGCCCCAGCGCGCCGAACCACGAAACTAATCGTTTCGGAGGCCCGATCAATCCCGTTTGAGGCGGTATTCGTCGCGGAAGCGTTTGACGAAGGCGGAAAATTTTCCGCAGGCAATGGCATCACGCATGGCCTGCATCAGCGCCTGATAGAAGCTGAGGTTATGCTCCGTCACAAGCATTGCGCCCAGCATCTCGCCGGACTTGACGAGGTGGTGGATATAGGCGCGCGAATAGGAGGTGCAGACCGGGCAGGTGCAGCGGCTATCCAGCGGACCGGTATCCTCGGCAAAGCGCGCATTGCGCAGATTGAGCGCGCCCGTCCAGGTGAACGCCTGCCCGTTGCGGCCCGAACGGGTCGGCAGCACGCAATCGAACATATCGATCCCGCGTTCCACCGCGCCGACCAGATCATCGGGCTTGCCCACCCCCATCAGATAACGCGGGCGGTCTTCGGGGAGCATGCCAGGCGCATAATCGAGCACGCCGAACATCGCCTCCTGCCCTTCGCCCACAGCCAGCCCGCCCACCGCATAGCCATCAAAGCCGATATTGGTGAGGGCATCGGCGCTGATCCGGCGCAGGTCTTCGTGGAGCGCGCCCTGCTGGATGCCGAACAGCGCGGCGCGGGCGGCGTGTTCCTCGCCGGCATCGAAACCTTTGCGGCTGCGCCTTGCCCAGCGCATCGATAGCTCCATAGAGGCGGCGATCTCGTCGCGCGGGCGGTCGGCGCGGGGACATTCGTCAAAAGCCATGACGATATCGCTGCCGAGCAGGCGCTGGATTTCCATCGAGCGTTCGGGGGTGAGCATATGCTTCGAACCGTCGAGATGGCTGCGGAATTCGACGCCGTTTTCGGTCAGCTTGCGCAGTTCGGACAGGCTCATCACCTGATAGCCGCCGCTATCGGTCAGGATCGGGCGGGCCCAGTTCATGAAGCTGTGCAGGCCGCCCAATCGCGCCACCCGCTCCGCACCGGGGCGCAGCATCAGGTGGTAGGTATTGCCCAGGATGATGTCGGCGCCGGTCGCGCGGACAGCTTCGGGCTTCATTGCCTTCACCGTCGCCGCCGTGCCGACCGGCATGAAAGCGGGCGTGCGGATTTCCCCGCGCTGCATGGCGATGGTGCCGGTGCGGGCCTTGCCGTCGGTGGCGTGAAGAGTGAAGGAAAAACGCGGCGCGGTCATACCGCCTGCCCGCTAGCGCCGCTTGGGCGCGCTGTCACGCCTTCGCGACGGGGACAGGAAAAAGGCCGGAGCAGCAGGGGGACTGCTCCGGCCTTGGGAGATGCGGGTGCCTCAGCCTCAGAAGGCGTAAAGCAGGCCCACAGTTGCGCGGGTCGAATCAAACGCGATGGTGTCGAGGCCGGCACGGAAGCGGACCGGGCTGTCGCCCAGCGCGTATTCGACGCCGGCACCGACAAGGTAATCGCCGTCAGACGTGTCGACGCCTGCGGGCGGGTTCACGCCGAGCAGGTTGCCGACATCGAAATCGACTTCCTGATAGCCGCCGCGCACGAAGACCTTGCCACTATCGCCGAGACGCACCCCGGCACGGGCAGCGACGCCATATTCGTTGTCGATCGCGCCGTCGCCGATGTGGAAATTGCCTTCGGCACCGACGAAGAGAGTCTCGCCGACCGGCACATCGACCCCGGCGACGATCCCGTAGATCCCGCCGTCATCATCGGGCAGTCCGACGCCGAGATCGTGGATCCCGGCCGAGGCGCCGACGTAAACCTCGGGCTCATCATTCGACTGCGCCTGCGCAGCCGCCGGAAGCGCCATCGCGCCGATCGCGGCGCCGATGATCGCAGGTGTGGTGAATGAGATTTTCCTCATGCGGTTGTATCCTTTTTCTTGCCTGCCGCAGGGGATGCGGCGGTCAGCAAACGGTTAGGATTCGGTCACTTTCGGCCACATGAACAGCGCGACCAGTTGCCGTCAGAGTCAGACGGACGGCGTTTGCTGTTCGATCAAGGGCGCTCGAAGAGCCATTGCATTCATTCGCGCAGCCGCCATCCCGTGCGGAAGATCACCGCGATGATGACGACGCACAGCGCCAGAAAGCCAAGTGTCAGACCCAGCGACACCGCAATCGGCACATCCGAGGTGCCGTAGAAGGTCCACCGCAGCCCGCTCACCAGAAAGGCGATGGGATTGGCGAGCGCCACTGCGTCCCACGGTTCGGGCAGATCGCGGATCGAATAGAAGGTGCCGCCCAGAAATGTCAGCGGGGTGAGGATCAGCAGGGGGATGATCCCCAGCTTCTCGAAGCTGTCCGCCCAGATGCCGAGGATGAAGCCGAACAGCGCGAAACTTGCCGCCACCAGCATGATGTAGAGCGCGGCAAAGACGGGATGGGCGATCCGGTAATCGACGAAAAAGGTCGCCGTGGTGAGGATGATCGCGGCCAATATCAGCCCCTTGGTCGCCGCCGCGCCGACAAACCCGGCAAGCGTTTCGGCCACGCCTACGGGTGCGGAAAGCAATTCGTAGATGGTGCCGGTAAAGCGCGGCATATAGATGCCGAAGCTGGCATTGCTGGTGGTTTCGCCCAGCAGGGTCAGCATCAGCAGGCCGGGAATGATGAAGGCCCCGTAAGGCACGCCGCCGATCGGCTCCATCCGCGCGCCGATCACCGATCCGAACACCACGAAATAGAGCGAGGTGGTCAGCACCGGCGACAGGATCGACTGGAACGCGGTGCGAAACGCGCGGCTCATTTCGCGGCGGTAGATCGCATAGGCGCTGCGGATATTGAAATGCATCACGCCGCCTCCCGCTTGCCGAGCAGGCCGACGAATATGTCTTCCAGCGAGGAATCATGGATGTCGAGGCTGGTATAGCCGATGCCCGCACGGGTCAGCGCCTGCGCCAGCTGCGCCACATCGGCGCGCCCACCGCCCTCGCCATTGCCGCCGCGATAGATCAGCCGCGTGCCGCCTTCGGTCAGTTCGACCGGATACCCGGCAATGTCCTGCGGCAACTCGGCGAGCGGCGCGGCCAGATCGATTACCGCTTCGGTGGTGCCAAGCCGTTCCATCATCGCGCGCTTTTCATCCACCATCAGGATGCGGCCACCCTGGATGATCCCGACACGGTCGGCCATTTCCTCGGCTTCCTCGATGTAGTGGGTGGTGAGGATGATGGTGACGCCGCGCTGTTTCAAGGCCGCGATCTGCTGCCACATATCCTTGCGCAGTTCCACGTCCACACCCGCGGTCGGCTCATCGAGGAACAGCAGTTCGGGATCATGCGCCAGCGCCTTGGCGATCAGCACGCGGCGCTTCATTCCGCCCGACAGCGCGCGGATCTGCGCGTCCTTCTTGTCCCACAGCGACAGGCTTTTGAGGATCTCCTCAAGCCGCGCCGGATCGCTGGCCTTGCCGAACAGGCCTTGCGAATAGGTGACCGCGCGCCACACGGTTTCGAACATGTCGGTGCTCAGCTCCTGCGGCACCAGTCCGATCCGCGCCCGCGCAGAACGCCAGTTCCGCGCCAGATCATGCCCGAAAGCGGTTATCGTGCCGCCAGTGGGCCGCACCAGCCCGCAAACCGCACCGATCAGCGTGGTCTTACCCGCCCCGTTCGGCCCCAGCAGCGCGAAAATCTCCCCGGAGCGGATATCGAGATCGACATTGTCGAGCGCCCGGATACCGCCATTGTAGGTCTTGGTCAGGCCGTGGATCGACAGGATGGGTTCGTTCATTGCTTGCCGTTACGGGAGCAGCAGCGAGGAGTCACCATAGGAATAGAAGCGGTATTCGTTTGCAATGGCATGGGCATAGGCGGCCATCATCCGCTCGCGTCCCATCAACGCGCTGACCAGCATCATCAGGGTCGATTTGGGCAGGTGGAAATTGGTCATCAAGCCATCGACCGCGCGCAATTTGTAACCAGGCGTGATGAAAATCGCCGTGTCCCCGGCAAAGGGCTGGATGATGCCGCTTTCGTCCACCGCGCTTTCCAGCAGCCGCAGCGAGGTGGTGCCGACCGCGATGATCCGGCCGCCGGCGGCGCGGGCGGCGTTGAGCTGATCGGCTGTGCCTTGCGAAATGCGCCCGAATTCCGCGTGCATCTGGTGATCATCGGTGTCGTCCGCCTTCACCGGCAGGAACGTCCCCGCCCCGACATGCAGCGTCAGCATCGCCCGGCCGATCCCGGCGGCATCGATCGCATCGACAAGGCGTTGGGTGAAATGCAGCGAGGCGGTGGGTGCGGCAACCGCGCCTTCCTCGCGCGCGAACATGGTCTGGTAGTCCTCCAGATCCTGTGCATCGACCCCGCGTTTCGACGCGATATAGGGCGGCAGCGGCATGGTGCCGGCCCGGTCGAGCAGCACCTCGACCGGCTCGTCGCCTTCGAACAGCAGCGTAATCGAACCATCGGCAAGGCGATCTTCGGCGAGCGCCGTCACCCCGCCGCCAAAAACCAGTTGATCGCCCTTTCTTACCCGCCTGGCATTGCGGGTGAAGGCCTGCCAGCGGCGCAGGTCGATCCGCTTGTGCAAAGTCGCGCCGATCTTCGCCTCGCCATCCTTGCGGCGACCTTCAAGCTGGGCGGGGATCACGCGGGTATCGTTGAACACCAGCACGTCGCCGGGGTTCAGAAGCCGAGGCAGGTCGCGCACGCTCCTGTCTTCGAACGGTGCATCATGGCCACGCACCACCAGCATTCGCGCCGCATCGCGCGGGCGCGCCGGACGCAGGGCGATGCGTTCGGGCGGGAGATCGAAATCGAACAGATCAACTTTCATCGCCGCCGCGCATAATGCGCTGCCGGTGCGCAGGAAAGCCTCTTAACCGATCGGCGCGCTCAACATATCGACGGATATCGGCTCGTCATCGGCGGGCGCGGGCGGCGGCGGGGGCGGCAGATTGTCGCTTGCCAGTGATGCCTGCACGATCCGGGTCGGGTTCTCGGGCGGCTCGCCCCGGTTGATCGCGTCGACGGCCTCCATGTTTTCGATCACCCGGCCGAAATTGGTGTAGCGCTTGTCGAGGCTGAAGCGCGGGTAGAAGACGATGAAGAACTGGCTGTTGGCGCTGTCTTCCTCGGCTGCGCGGGCCATGGCCACGGTGCCGCGCACGTGGGGCATGGGGTTGAATTCGGCCTTGAGATCGGGAAGCTCGCTGCCGCCCTGACCGGTGCCTGTCGGATCGCCGCCCTGCGCCATGAAACCATCGATCACGCGGTGGAAAATCACCCCGTTATAAAAGCCGCGGCGACTCAGCATCTTGATCCGCTCGACATGCTCGGGCGCCCATTCGGGCATCAGGCGGATTTTCACCCTTTCGCCGTTCGACAGATCGAGCACCCACACATTTTCCGGCTCAACCGCCGGATCGTAATTGATCGGCGCATATTTGAAGGCGGGCGTGGCGGCGGCCTCCGCCTCGTCTTCGGGCTTTTCCTCGTCGGCGTTCTCGCTTGCCGCAGGCGACATATCGTCGCCGTCCTGGGCAAGCGCTGGCGCGCCCGCACCAAGCAGGAACAGCGCGCCAATGGCAGAGGTGAGCGTGGGTTTGATCATCATTTCATCCGTAGCAGACGCGCGCTTTAGCCATGCCGGGCTGACACTTCAATGAATGAAGCACGGCCTGCCGACATTGCGCGCCTAATAATCGCCCTTGGTCCCGGTTTCGCGAACCCGCGCCTCGACCTCAGCGCGCACCGGGGGGCTGACGAATTTGGCGATGTCGCCGCCATAGATCGCGATTTCCTTGACCAGCTTGGACGCGATCGGTTGCAAGGAGACATCGGCCATCAGGAACACGGTTTCGATGTCGTCATCCAGCTGCTGGTTCATGCCGGCCATCTGATATTCGTACTCGAAATCGGCAACCGCTCGCAGGCCGCGAATGATGACGCTGGCGCCCTGCTTCTGTGCAAACTTCACCAGCAGCGCGTTGAACCCCACCACTTCGACATTGCCGAGGCCCAGCCCTGCAACTTCGCGCTCCACCATGGCAAAGCGTTCCTCGGTCGAGAACATCGGGTTTTTCGAAGGGTTCGTCGTGACCCCGATGATCAGCCAGTCGACCAGCTTCGATCCGCGCCGGATGATATCCGCATGGCCCAGCGTGATGGGATCGAAAGTTCCGGGATAGATCCCGACGCGGCGTGTCATGGCGGTCATCCTTTATCCGCAAAAATCAGCGATCGCGCTCGACGATGAAGCGGGCAAGCGCGCGCAGCACATCGGCTTCGGGGCCGTATGACGCGAGCCGCAAGACCGCCTGATCGACCAATGCGCGGGCCTGTTCGCGGGCCTTGTCCACGCCCATCAGGGTGACGAAGGTCTGTTTGCCCTGCCCTTCGTCCTTGCGCAGCGCCTTGCCCGCCTTGTCCGCATCGCCCACCACATCGAGCAGATCATCGGCGATCTGGAAGGCAAGGCCAATGTCGCGGGCATAGGCGCGCAGATGCGCCCGGCCCTGCGGCGCGACCCGGCCGAGGATCGCGCCCATTTCGACGCTCGCGGCCAGCAACGCGCCGGTTTTCAGCTGTTGCAGCCGGGTGATGGTGTGCAGGTCATAGGTCACGCCATCCTCGTCAGCGACCATGTCCATCATCTGCCCGCCGGCCATGCCGTGCATTCCGGAAGCCTGCCCGAGCGTTGCGATCAGCTCGCTGCGGACGAAGGGATCGGCGCTCGTTTCGCTGTGGCTGAGAATCTCGAAGGCCAGCGCGTGGAGCGCATCGCCTGCCAGCACGGCGGTCGCTTCGTCATAGACCTTGTGCAGCGTCGGCTTGCCGTGGCGCAGATCGTCATTGTCCATGCAGGGCAGATCATCGTGGATCAGCGAATAGACGTGGATCGCCTCGATCGCCGCGCCCGCGCGCAAGGCGGCATCGCGCGATACGCCGAACAGGCCCGCGGTGCTCACGACCAACAGCGGGCGCACCCGCTTGCCCCCGCCGATCGCGGCATAGCGCATCGCCTCGATCAGGCGCGCGCTGGTATCGTCGGGCACCGGCAGCAGCGCATCGAACAGCGAATCGATCTCGCCCTGGACGCGTTTGAGCCCTTCGCCGAGAATATTCGTCTCAACCCCCGCAAGCATCGGCTCAGCCATCCGCGTCGAGCGGGCGCGTGCCGCTTGCCTGTCCATCGGCGCCGGTGACGATCTTTTCGATCCGCGCCTGCGCCGCGTCGAGCCGCTGCTGGCAGGCAGCCCGCAATGCCTCGCCGCGTTCGTAAAGGCTGATCGACTGGTCGAGCGGCACATCTCCGCGTTCCAGCTGCTGCACGATCTGTTCGAGCGCGGCCAGCGCCTGCTCGAAGCTCATCTGCGAAATGTCCTGCGCCGACCCGGCGGCGATATTGCCCTCGTCCATGGGTGCGAGCATTGACGCGGCTGCCCTGTCCGGTCAAGGCTGGCGGACATCGGGGCGGGACAAACCGGGATACAAATGAACATGACGAAATGGATCATCGCCTATGGCACGGCCGCGCTTGCCTTCGGCGTGCTGGATGCGATCTGGCTGCGCTGGGCAGCGGGCAATCTCTACCGTCCGGTCATCGGCGATATCATGGCCAAGGATTTCAACGTGGCCGCCGCAGGGGTGTTCTACTTCATCTACCTTGCGGGGATGACCTGGTTCGCGATCAAGCCCGGGATAGAAACCGGCACGGTGCAAGCCGCGCTGCTCAACGGCATCCTGCTCGGCGCGCTGTGCTATGCCACCTTCGACCTCACCTCGCAGGCGGTGTTCAAGGTCTGGGCGACCCATATCAGCGTGCTCGACATTCTGTGGGGCGCGTTTGCGACCGGCACCGCGAGCGCGGTGGCAACCTGGGTGACGTTGCGTTTCGCGCCGGCCGCGGGCTGATCGCCCGCAATGTTCATCGGCCATTTTGCCCCGGCATTCATCGCTGCTGCCGTCAGCCCGAAAAGCCCGAGGCTGGGCACGCTGTTTGTCGCTGCACAGCTGGTCGACTGGGGCTTTTTCGCGCTCGCGCTGGTGGGTGTGGAAAAGCTGCGGGTCGATCCTGCGGCCAGCGTTATGGTGCCGCTGGATCTTTATCACATGCCCTACACGCACAGCCTGATCGGGGCGGGGATATGGGCGCTGGCATGCCTGCTGGTGGTGGGGCTGGGACGGCGCAGCCTGTTTGCCGGGCTGCTGGCGGGTCTGGTGGTGCTGTCGCACTGGCCGCTCGACTGGCTGGTGCATGTGCCTGATCTGACGATCGACGGGGAGCCGCCCAAATTCGGGCTCGGGCTATGGGATTATCCGGTGATCGCCATGCCGCTCGAACTGGCGGTAACCGGGGCGGCCTTTGCCTATTATGTCCGCAAGACCCGCGGCCCGGTAGGCCCGCCGCTGGTGCTGCTGGGGGTGATGCTGTTGCTTCAGGCGATCAACTGGTTCGGCCCGCACCCGGAAGAAGCCGGCGCGTTTCTCTACATTCAGGCACTCGTCGCCTTTGCCATCCTGACGGCGCTTGCCGTATGGGTCGGGGAGAATCGCTGGTTCCAGAAACGCGGCGGCTTGGCCTTCGGCGAAGTGTAATCTAGGGGGCGCGGCAAGGAGTCCATCGCCCATGTCTCAGACGCCCGCCATCACCCCCGAAACCGTAGAACAGCACGGCCTGTCGCCCGAGGAATACGAGCGAGTCCTCCAGGCGCTCGGGCGTGAGCCTAACCTTGTCGAACTCGGCATTTTTTCGGTGATGTGGTCGGAGCATTGCAGCTACAAATCCTCGCGCCTGCATTTGAAGAAGCTCCCGACAGAGGCGCCGTGGGTGATCTGCGGCCCCGGCGAAAACGCGGGCGTGATCGACATTGGCGACGGGCAGGCGGCGATCTTCAAGATGGAGAGCCACAACCACCCCAGCTATATCGAACCCTATCAGGGCGCGGCGACCGGCGTGGGCGGCATCCTGCGCGATGTCTTCACGATGGGCGCCCGCCCGATTGCCAATGCCAATGCGCTGCGGTTCGGGCGGCCCGAACATCCCAAGATGAAGCATCTGGTGCAAGGCGTGGTCGCAGGCATCGGCGGCTATGGCAATTGCGTCGGCGTGCCGACCGTGGCGGGGGAAACGAACTTCCACCCGGCCTATGACGGCAATATCCTCGTCAACACGATGACGGTGGGCGTGGCGAACACCGACAAGATTTTCTACTCCGCCGCCACCGGGATCGGGAACCCGATCGTATATGTCGGCAGCAAGACTGGGCGCGACGGGATCCACGGCGCGACCATGGCGAGCGCCGATTTCGGCGAGGATGCCGAGGCCAAGCGGCCGACGGTGCAGGTCGGCGATCCCTTCACCGAAAAGCTGCTGATCGAGGCCTGCCTCGAACTGATGGCGACCGATGCCATCGTCGCGATTCAGGACATGGGTGCCGCCGGGCTGACATCCTCCAGCGTCGAAATGGCGTCCAAGGGCGGCGCAGGCATCCGGCTCGACATGAACACGGTGCCCTGCCGTGAGACTGGCATGACGCCTTATGAAATGATGCTGAGCGAGAGCCAGGAGCGGATGCTGATGGTGCTGAAGCCGGGCCGCGAGGCCGAGGCCGAGGCCATCTTCCGCAAGTGGGAGCTCGATTTTGCGGTAATCGGCGAAGTCACCGATGCGCTTGAAGACGGGGGCCACATGGTGCTCGAATTCAATGGCGAAGTGGTGTGCGACATTCCCCTCGCCCCGCTCGCCGATGATGCGCCGCTGTATGACCGGCCCTATCTGTCGAAAGAGGAATACAAGGCATGGGCCAAGGTCACGCCGCTCGTCGAAGTGCCTTCCAGCGACGACATCGCGGCTGACCTGCTGACCATGATGGCCTCGCCCGATCTGGCGTCACGCCGGTGGATTGCCGAACAATACGATTCGCAGGTCGGTGCCGATACGCTCCAGACCGGGGGCGATGCGGGCGTGGTGCGGGTGCATGGCACCACCAAAGCGCTTGCCATCACCACCGATTGCACCCCGCGCTATGTCTTCGCCGACCCCTATGAAGGCGGCAAGCAGGCCATCGCCGAGGCGTATCGCAACCTGTGCGCCGTGGGTGCGCGGCCCTTGGCGGTGACCAATTGCCTCAATTTCGCGAACCCGCAGCGCCCCGAGATCATGGCCCAGATCGTCCACGCATTGGAAGGGATGGGCGATGCTTGCCGCGCGCTCGATTTCCCGATCGTTTCCGGCAATGTCAGCCTTTATAACGAATCCAAGGCGACCGGGGGCGGCAGCGCGATCCTGCCCACTCCGGCCATCGGCGGGGTCGGCATCATCGACGATCTGTCCAAGATGATGACCATGCATTTCAAGGCGGCGGGCGATGCGATCTACCTTGTCGGGCCGGAGCATTGGGCCAAGCCCGATCCGACCCGCTCGCACCTCGGCCGCTCGCTATGGCTGCGCGTGGTCAAGGGCATGGAGGCCGGACGCACCCCGCCGACCGATCTGGTGGTCGAACGCACCGCGGGCGAAATCATCCATGAACTGATCGCCGACGGGCTGGTCAACGCGGTGCATGATCTGTCCGACGGGGGCCTTGCCGTGGCGCTGGCCGAAATGGCGCTGGCAGGCGGGATCGGCGCCGAGGCCGATCTGGCGGGCAATCCCGATTACACCCCGGCGCAATGGTGGTTCGGCGAGGATCAGGGACGCTATCTGGTCACGGTGCCCGATGTGGAGGCGCTCAATGCCGCACTCGCAAAGGGAACGCGCGACGAGGATACCGCGCAGATCGGGTTCCAGCGCGTCGGCACAGTCGGCGGCGACGCGGTGCTGGGCGTGCCGCTGAACGATCTGCGCGCTGCAAATCAGCGGTTTTTTGATGAATGGATGGAGGGGTAAGGCGGCCTAGGCTGTCTGGGCCCCCGCCCCGCCGCCGCCCCGGCTAAGCGTCAACTGCTCACGCGCGATGCCTTCGCCCTGAAGGATCGCAAGGCATTGGCGATAGACTTCGGGCTTGCCGATATTCAGCCGCGCCCGCGCCGCGCCGATATCCTCGCGCATCAGGGCTTCGATATCCTGATGTGCAATCTTGTGCGCGGCCTTGCCGAGCCGGCGGCCCTCCTTGATGGCTGCGAACAGCGGAGCCTTGGTGCCGCTCATCTTCTTGATCTGCCGCGCGCCCGCATAGGCGATGAACAGAATACCGCTGTTGTGATTCTGCTGGTAGCTGAAGGCCAGCAGGCTCGCCTCGCCCAGCGCATCGCGGCCATAGCCGGTCAGCACGTGGAACAGATCATGCGTGTCGCGCAGCCGGTCGAAATACCACTGGGTCAGGTCGCGCGGCAGGTTTTCGGGCGGCGCCCACTTGTGGCTTTCCGCCACCAGTCCGGCAGCCGACAGGCCTTCGCGCTTCATGAAAGCGATGTAATGCGCCGCCACGCTGTCGGCTGAGCAATCGGCCCAGCGATCATGATCGTCGAGCATGGCGGGGATATCGACCTCGCCCCGCAGGAAACGCTGGCCTTCGGTCGACTGGATGAATGCCCGGGCCTGATCGTGGCTGCGCCTGCCCTTGGTCGCCTCGATGATGTGGAACACCTGTTCGGTGTCCTCCTTGTCCTCGACCAGCTTGCCGAAGTGGTGCAGCACCTTGAGCGGGCGAAAACCCGAAACCTTGCGTTCCGGGGCCACCAGCGGAAGATCGAGCAGCGCCATCGTGTAACGTCCTTTGTGCGAGTCGCGAACTCAGTTCACCATGTGCCACTTACATTGATGTCAGTTAATAGTCCATTGCCCTGTCGATCGAGGTCAAACCCCTGCCGATGCCCGAACCCGAAACCCTTCCCTACGCCCTGCCGCGCCTCGCCGATGCCGAGGCTATTGCCCGCGCCCGCGCGCTGGCCGAACGGTTGAAGATGCGCCGCACCTGCCGGTGGTTTTCTGATGCCCCGGTTCCACGCGAGGTGATCGAAGCGCCCATTCTGGCGGCGGGCAGCGCGCCATCGGGTGCCAATCACCAGCCCTGGCACTTCGCCGTGGTCGCCTCACCCGAAAGGAAACGCGCGATCCGCAAAGCTGCCGAGGCCGAGGAACGGCGGTTCTACGGAACGGACGGCGATGGACCGAAGGCGAGCGAGGAGTGGCTCGCCGCGCTCGGCCCATTGGGGACGGATGCCGACAAGCCGTTTCTCGAAACCGCGCCCTGGCTGATCGTCGTCTTCGCGCAGCGCAAGGGCGGGATCGCCGAGGACGGGACCACGCAGAACTATTACGTCAACGAAAGCGTCGGGATCGCCTGCGGAATGCTGCTCGCGACCCTGCACGAGGCGGGGTTGGCGACGCTCACCCACACGCCCTCGCCGATGGGCTTCCTGCGCGATATCTGCGAACGGCCCGAATGGGAAAAGCCGGTGATGATCGTGGTCGCGGGCCACGCGGTCCCCGATGCGACCGTCCCCGCAAAGGCGCTGGTCAAGAAGCCGCTGGCGCAGATCGCCAGCTGGCTGTGACCAAACCTACGCCGCCGCCAATTCCTGCGGGGTGCTTTCGCTGGCGAGAAGGTTGTAGGGGTCGATCCCCTCGGCACGCCAGATGCGGTGGCATTCACGATATTGCGTCGGCGCGGGGATGTTGAGTTGGGCGCGCACTGCCTCGAGCGGCTGCGCCAGCAGTTCGCGGATCGATTGTTCGATCAACCGCGGCGCACCCTTACCGGTGCGATGCGCCTGCCGCACAGCGCCGAAAACCGGCGCGTCGCTGCCCTTGGCCATTGTCTTGATATTGAACGCCCCGGCATAGCCGATCAGCAGGTGGCCGTGACTGGGCGACTGACCGTGGGTGAACAGCAGCACGCATTGTTCGCCCAGCGCATCGCGGCCATAGCCGGTCAGAATGTGAAACAGATCATGCGTGTCGCGCGAACGCTCCATGAACCATTGGACAAGGTCGGGATATTTGGGCCGCCCGAGGCTCTCCGCCTCGGCCACCAGACCCGCCGCACTCAACCCTTCGGCCTCCATGAAATCGCAATAGGCATGCGCCAGACTGCCCTTGGGCGTGCGACGCAGTGCGGCGTGATCGTCGAGGATTTCGGGCAGACGCGGCTCGGTGCGGCGCAGCGTTTCGCCGTGATCGGATAGCGCCAGTTCGGCAACCCGCGGCAGGAAGGTTTTGGACGGCAAGGATTCGAAAATCTTGAAGACCAGGCTGGTGTCTTCCTTGTCCGCGATCAGCAGACGGAAATTCTTCCACGCCCGCAGCGGGCGATAACGCGGCTTCACACGGTCAGGGTGGCGCAGAACGGTGCCATCGGCGGCGAACATCTGGCTGTAGTCACGGGCGGCGCTGGTCATCGGCGTTTGTCCTCATCGGCGGGAAATGCCATGCAATGCTTACATCAGTGTAAATAAGCGATTCGCGTCCTGATGCAAATCCCTTTCCGCGACGAAGCGTTGCCCGCCCGCGCCAGGCCCGCTTACGCCCCGCGCCAATCCTTGCGCGGGATGCCCAGCAGGCTGAGCACTGCGGTCAGATCGCCGCGATCGACCCTACCATTGGCCGCCGCGCGCGCCTTGGGCTTGGCGCGATAGGCAAAGCCATAGGTTGCCGCCTCGATCATGGGGATATCATTGGCCCCGTCACCGGTGGCAAGACTGATACTCCCCTCGCCCGCCTCGGCACGCAGCACGGCAGCCTTCACTGCGCTGTCGGTGATATCACCGAGCAGCCCGCCGGTGAGCTTTCCGCCGCTGACTTCGAGCCGGTTGCCCACCACCCGGTCAAACCCCAGCATGTCCCCGACGGAGTCGGCAAAGTGATGGAATCCTCCTGTCACCAACACCGAGCGCGTGCCCATTGCCGCCAGCGTCGCAACCAGCGTGCGTGCGCCGGGGGTGGGCGTAATCCGCTCGGCCAGACAGTCACCTATTGCCGATTCGGCGAGCCCTTCGAGCAACGCGACGCGCTCCCGCAGAGCGGCGACGAAATCGAGCTCGCCCTGCATCGCGCGTTCCGTGATTTCAGCGATCTGCGGTTTGAGGTCGGCATAATCGGCCAGTTCGTCGATACATTCCTGCCCGATCATGGTGGAATCCATATCGGATACGAACACCTGCGGCACGCCGATCGTGTCGCGGCTCACCAGCATGTCGGCAGGTGCGAAGAAGCGGTCGATCGCAGCCAGCACCGTATCAGGCTCACCCTGCGCAAAGCGCATTTCGAGAACCTCTTCACCCGCCAGCAGCGCCGCAGAGGCGAGCGCCGTGCCTTCGCCTTTCAGCGCATCCACCAGCGCATCAAGGCGTGTTTCCCTTGTCGCTGGGTCTGCTATCAGCCGGGCAATGAGCATCGTTTCGTCTCCACCTTTACCGCTCGCGCTCATTGCAGGGCCGACCGCCAGCGGCAAGAGCGCGATTGCCCTCGCTCTGGCCCACCGGCTTGCCGAGGTCGGGCGTGTTGGCGTGATCGTCAACGCCGACTCTGCGCAGGTCTACGCCGATCTGCAGATCCTCTCGGCGCGCCCTTCCGAGGATGAGATGGAAGGCATCGAACACCGCCTGTTCGGCGCATGGGACGGGAGCGAAGCGTGCTCGGCCGCTGCCTGGGCGACACGCGCGAAGGCAGAGATTGCCGATATTCACGCAGGCGGCGCCGTGCCGATCCTTGTCGGCGGCACGGGGCTCTATCTCAAAGTGCTGCTCGAAGGCATCGCTCCGATCCCCGAAATCGATCCCGATGTGCGCGCCATGGTGCGCGCCCTGCCAGATGATGGCGCCTACAAGCTGCTGCAGATGGAAGACCCGCTGCGCGCCGCCGAACTTGACCCGGGCGACCGCCAGCGCATCGCCCGCGCGCTGGAAGTCAAGCGTTCGACCGGCGTGACGCTGGCCGATTGGCAGATGGCCAAGGCGGGCGGGATCGGCGAAGACGTGGCGCTGCACCCGCTGCTGCTGCTGCCCGATCGCGCATGGCTGTATGACCGCTGTGACCGGCGCTTCGAGGCGATGCTCGAAACAGGCGCGGCGGCCGAGGTGGAAGCCTTGCTCGAACGCGGCCTCGACCCCGATCTGCCGGTGATGCGCGCCATCGGCGTGCCGGAGATCACGGCCTTCCTTGCGGGCGAGATCGCTAGCGAGACCCTGATTTCAGACGGGCAACAGGCGACCCGCAACTATGCCAAGCGCCAATTCACGTGGTTCCGGCGCCAACCGCCCGCGGATTGGCAGCGGATTGCACCCGGACCGGAATACGAAAATATCGACATTGATGGGTGTTTTGCATCATTATTACGTTATTAAGGGTTGACCTATCACATTCTGACCTATAGCGGCATCCGGGATCGGTCCGGTGCACATAACCCCTGCATCGGGCCGGTTTTGTTGTTAAGTGCGATGCGCATCAGGCGTGCTGCCCTGCCCCGATCACACGAAATGGAGCTTGACGTGCCCGGCCAGCCGGACCCCGCCCGACCAGACACTCCCGCCAGCAGCGGCGCGGCGATCCTTGTGCAGAGCCTGATCGAGCAGGGGGTCGAATTCGTGTTCGGCTATCCCGGCGGCGCGGTGCTGCCCATCTATGACGAATTGTTCGGCGATGAGCGTATTCGTCACATCCTCGTCCGGCACGAAGCAGGCGCGGCGCACGCGGCCGAAGGCTATGCCCGCGCCACCGGCAAGCCGGGCGTGGTGCTGGTGACCTCCGGCCCCGGTGCGACCAATGCGATAACCGGCATTGCCGATGCTTGGATGGATTCGATCCCGCTGGTCGTCATCACCGGACAGGTGCCGACAGCGCTGATCGGCACCGATGCATTTCAGGAAGCCGACACCATCGGCATCACGCGCCACTGCACCAAGCATAATTACCTCGTGAAGGATCCGGCAGACCTTGCCGCAACCATCACCGAGGCGTTCCGCATTGCCACGACCGGGCGGCCCGGGCCTGTGGTGATCGACATTCCCAAGGATGTGCAGATCGCGGTCCCTTCGGAACGCCGCACGCTGGTGCGGCCGGGCGCGCACCGTTACGCCCCGCAGATGGTCGCCCCGCCCGAACAGATCATCGAGGCGATCGAGATGATCGCAGGCGCCGAACGCCCGATCCTCTATACCGGCGGCGGGGTGATCAATTCCGGGCCCGAGGCGAGCGAACTGCTGCGCCGGTTTCAGGATATTGTCGGCGCGCCGGTGACATCGACGCTGATGGGGCTTGGCGCCTTTCCTTCGACCCATCCCGATTGGCTGGGGATGCTGGGGATGCACGGCACCTTCGAAGCCAACATGGCAATGAACAAGGCCGACGTGATGGTCTGCATCGGCGCGCGGTTTGACGACAGGGTGACCGGCAAGCTCGATGCGTTTTCGCCGGATTCGCGCAAGATCCACATCGATATCGACCGCAGCTCGATCAACAAGACCGTGGCGGTTGATCTTGGGATCGTCGGTGATTGCGCCACGGTGCTGGGCCAGATGATCGAGGCGTGGGGGACCCGCAAGGCGCAGGACCTCGGCGAGTGGAAGGCACGCATCGCGGGGTGGCGCGCGCGCGAATGCCTTGCCTATCCCGAACGTTCGGTGAAGCATCCCAGCATGATCATGCCGCAAAAGGCGGTCGAACGGCTGTATGCCCTCACGCATGCGAAGAAGCCGATCATCTCGACCGAAGTCGGCCAGCACCAGATGTGGGCGGCGCAATATTTCCACTTCGACGATCCGAACAAGTGGCTGACCAGCGGCGGGCTCGGCACGATGGGCTATGGGCTTCCTGCTGCCATCGGCGCGCAGCTGGGCCACCCCGACGCGCTGGTGATCGACATCGCGGGCGAGGCGAGCATCCAGATGAACATCCAGGAACTCGGCACCGCGAGCCAGTACCGCCTGCCGGTCAAGGTGTTCATCCTCAACAACGAATATATGGGCATGGTCCGCCAGTGGCAGGAACTGACCTATGAAAGCCGCTATTCGAACTCCTATTCGGACAGCCTGCCCGATTTCGTCCGTCTGGCCGAGGCTTACGGGTGGAAGGGCATCCGCATCCACGACGAAAGCGAGCTGGATGATGGCATCGCCGCGATGCTGGCGCATGATGGGCCGGTAATGGTCGATTGCCTTGTCGCGCAGGACGCGAACTGCCTGCCGATGATCCCGTCGGGCGCGGCGCACACCGACATGATCCTGTATGGCGACACGGTCGAAGGCACGATGGACGATGAAGCCAAGGCGCTGGTCTAGGACACACCCGATGCCACTCAAGATTGCCGAAGCTGCCTCAGAGCGTCATGTGCTCGCCGTGACCGTGGACAATGAACCGGGGATCCTCGCCAAGATCACCGGCCTGTTCACCGCCCGCGGCTATAACATCGACAGCCTGACCGTGGCCGACATTACCGAAGATCACGGGGTCAGCCGCATCACCATCGTCACCAACGGCCCGCCGCAGGTGATCGACCAGATCGAAGCGCAGCTGGATCGGCTGGTGCCGGTGCACAAGGTCGTCGATCTCACCACCGCCGGCCCGCATGTCGAGCGGGAACTGGCGCTGATCAAGGTCACCGGCACCGGCGAAAAGCGGGTCGAGGCGCTGCGGCTGGCCGACATCTTCCGCGCGCGGCCGGTCGATACCACCACCGGAAGCTTCATCTTCGAAATCACCGGCCCGCCCGACAAGGTCGACAGCTTCATCGCCCTGATGCGCGAACTGGGGCTGGTCGAGGTCGGTCGCACCGGGATCGTCGGGATGCTGCGCGGGGCCGAGGGCGCCTGAACCAATTCAATGATTACAAAGAATAAGAGAGAACACTGATGAAAGTCTATTACGACGCCGACGCCGATCTCAATCTGATCAAGCCCAGGAAGGTCGCGATTGTCGGCTATGGCAGCCAGGGCCACGCTCACGCCCAGAACCTGCGCGACAGCGGCGTTGCCGACGTCGCGATCGCGCTGCGCGAAGGTTCGGCCACCGCGAAGAAGGCGCAAGACGCGGGCTTCAAGGTGCTCTCCAACACCGAGGCCGCCAAGTGGGCCGACGTGCTGATGATCCTCGCGCCCGACGAGCATCAGGCCGGCATCTGGGAAAACGACATCAAGGGCCACATGAAGCCCGGCTCCGCGCTCGCCTTCGCGCACGGCCTCAACATCCATTTCGGCCTGATCGAAGCGCCCGCCGATATCGACGTTATCATGATCGCCCCCAAGGGGCCCGGCCACACCGTCCGCTCCGAATATGTGAAGGGCGGCGGCGTGCCCTGCCTTATCGCGATCCATCAGGACGCAAGCGGCGCGGCGCATGACGTGGCCCTTGCCTATGCCAGCGCCGTCGGCGGCGGACGTTCGGGCATTATCGAAACCAATTTCAAGGAAGAATGCGAAACCGATCTGTTCGGCGAACAGGCGGTGCTGTGCGGCGGGATCACCCACCTGATCCAGGCCGGGTTCGAAACATTGGTCGAAGCCGGATACGCGCCCGAAATGGCCTATTTCGAATGCCTGCACGAAACCAAGCTGATCGTCGACCTGCTGTATGAAGGCGGGATCGCCAATATGCGCTATTCGATCAGCAACACCGCCGAATATGGCGACATCACCACCGGCCCGCGCATCATCACGGATGAAACCAAGGCCGAAATGAAGCGCGTGCTGGCCGACATCCAGTCGGGCCGTTTCGTGAAGAACTTCGTGCTCGATAACCGCGCGGGCCAGCCTGAACTCAAGGCCGCCCGCAAGGCCGCCGAGGCGCACCCGATCGAGAAAACGGGGGCGGAGCTGCGCGCGATGATGCCGTGGATCGGCGCCAACAAGCTCGTCGACAAGGCGAAAAACTGACGTCGGAACCCGAGGCGGGTCTCGCTCATTGGCAAAACGAGACCCGCCAAGGAGACAAATTCACATGAAACAACTCGCCCTTGCCGCTACCGCCATCTTGCTTGCCGTGACCGGAGGCATTGCCGCCGCCCCCGCGATTTTCGCACAAGACGCGCCGCAGATGCCGGGCATGAAGGATGCCTCGCGCGTCACGGCAGGCACGTATAAGCTCGATCGGGAACATACGCTGGTGAAGTGGAACGTCGATCATTTCGGCTTCAACGATTATTTCGGCCTGTTCGGCCAGATCACCGGCACCATGACGATGGACCCCGCCAATATCGAGGCCGCGACGTTCGAGATCATGGTTCCTGTGGCCGAAGTCACCGTAGCGAGCGCAGGGCTGAAGGATCACCTCCTGCGCCCCGGCAAGGATGGCAGCGACCCCGATTTCTTCGGGCCCGAGCCCGGTATGGCGCGCTTCACCTCGACCAGTGTGACGCAAACCGGCGACATGACCGCCAATGTCACCGGAAACCTTACCATCAACGGCAAGACCGGACCGGTCATGCTCGCTGTGGAATTCGCAGGTGCCGGAACCAATCCGATGAACAAGAAGGAAACCGTGGGTTTCCATGCGCGCGGCGTGATGGATCGCACCGGCTGGGGCATCGATTACGGCACCCCTTTGGTGAGCAAGGATGTCGAACTCACCATCAGCGCCGCCTTTGAAAAGCAATAACCAACCTCGCAAGTCCTGCTCGACAGCATAGCGGCAATCGGCCAAGCGATATTCCATGCGCCTGTCCGATTGCCACAATATCGATGATTTCCGCAGGCTGGCAAAGGCTCGCCTCCCCTTCCCCGTGTTCGATTACATCGACGGGGCGGCGGATGACGAACTGACCAAGGCGCGCAATACGTCGGCGTTCGATCATGTCGATCTGGTGCCCGATGTGCTTGGCGGGGTGGCCGAGATAGATACGTCCTGCACCATCCTCGGGCGCAAATCCGCACTGCCGCTGATGCTGTCGCCCACCGCGGTGCAGCGCGCCTTTCACTGGCAGGGCGAAACAGCGGTCGCGAATGCGGCGGAGAAATTCGGCCTGTGGTTCGGTATTTCCAGCCTCGCGACGCGCAGCATCGAGGAGATCGCCGCGCTCACCTCCGGCCCCAAGCTGTTTCAGCTGTATGTTCACAAGGACAAGGGCCTCAACACCCATATGATCGAACGCTGCCAGGCAGCGGGTTTCGATGCGCTGGCATTGACGGTGGACACCATCGTTTCGGGCAAGCGCGAACGCTGCCTGCGGAGCGGTTTCACGACCCCGCCGCGATTTACCCCCGCCAGCATCTGGAGCTACGCCACCCGCCCGCGCTGGACGCTGGACTACCTCCTGCGCGAAAAATTCCGCCTCCCCAACCTCGATACCCATGTGACCGAGGGCACCAACAAGGCGGTGAGCATCGCCGAATATTTCAACACGATGCTCGATACCGCGATGGATTGGGGCACGGCGGCGGCGATCCGCGAACAATGGGGCGGAACCTTTGTGCTGAAAGGCGTGATGAGCGCCGGCGATGCGGTCAGAGCGGTCGAAATCGGGGCGGATGCGATCATGATCTCCAACCACGGGGGCAGGCAGTTGGACGGCAGCCGTGCCCCCTTCGACCAGCTGCCCGAAATCGTCGATGCGGTGGGCGGCAGGATCGAGATCATCTGCGACGGCGGCGTGCGGCGCGGCACCCATGTGCTGAAGACGCTGGCCAGCGGCGCGACGGCAGCTTCGGGCGGCCGACTGTATCTCTATGCGCTTGCGGCCGCGGGGCAGGACGGGGTCGAGCGTGCGCTCGGCATCCTGAAGGACGAAATCGAGCGCGGGATGCGGCTGATGGGGGTCACGCAGGTGGAGCAATTGACCGCAGACCGGTTGAGAAGGCGGTAGGCCGGACAAGCCCCGCCTCAAGCAGCGGAGCGGTAGGCCGGACAAGCCCGCCTCAAGCAGCGGAGCGGTAGGCCGGAACAGAATGTCATAATCCGGTAACGCAAGGCGCGCTTGAGGCGGGGGAGATTCTCCACGGAGCGAATTCATGACCCACCTTCGCCAAGCCCTCGCCGCCTTTTCCCTTGCTGTCGCAGCTCTGGCGCTTACCGCCTGCGGCAGCGAGCCTGATTCCACTGTCAATGATGCCGATAGCTTCGCTGCGCGCATCAAGCAGAACGACAAACCCCCCGCGCCGCAGGGCACCGTCGCGCCCAAGGTGGCGCAGCCCATGCCGGACGCTGCGCCGGGGCCCTTCGTTCCGGGCACCCAGACCGATCCGGCCGCGAAAACCTGCGGCGCGAACCGGATGGGGCCGTTTATCGGCAAGCTTGCCGACGATGCCACCCGCGCCGAGATCGTCAAGGTGCTGGGCCGCAGCGACAATCTGCGCTTCATCGCCTTTGGCAGCAACGCCTATATCAATCCCGATCCCACCAATCCGCGCCTCAATCTGATGCTCGATGCGCAGGACATCATCCGCGACGCACGTTGCGGGTAGGAATGCGCCGGCAAGGGGGCGCCAATCCGTGCTTGCGCGCTGGGGGATAATCGGCAAAGACTGATGGCGATGACGCGGAACGGACTACAGCTGCTTCGACTTATGCGCCCTTGGGCGTAGGGCTTCGCGTGCGGAAGACGCCGCGGCCCCGCTCCCAAGGGTGATCAGCCGCCAGCCTTCCTCCCCCTTCCCGCGACGAGCCTTTCCCATGCCCATGCTCAAAAACCCTTCCGCCAAATATCGCCCGTTTGGCCAGATCGATCTGCCCGACCGCCAGTGGCCTTCGCGCCTGATCGAAAAGGCCCCGCGCTGGCTGTCGACCGATCTGCGCGACGGCAACCAGTCGATCATCGACCCGATGGACGCGGTGAAGAAACGGCGCTTTTTCGATCTGCTGGTGGAGATCGGCATCAAGGAAATCGAAGTCGGCTTTCCCAGCGCCGGCGCGACCGAATTCGATTTCATTTCCGGCCTCGTGCGTTCGGGCGACATCCCCGATGATGTCACTGTGCAGGTGCTCACCCAGAGCCGCGAAGACCTGATCCGCACCAGTTTCGACAGTCTCGAAGGCGCGCGTGCCGCCATCGTCCACCTGTATAACGCGGTCAGCCCGGCGTGGCGCGACATCGTGTTCCGCATGAGCAAGGACGAGGTGAAAGCCATCGCCATCGCCGGCGCCAAGGTGATGCGTGACGAAGCGGCCAAGCGGCCCGGCACCGACTGGCATTTCCAGTATTCGCCCGAAACCTTCTCCACCGCCGAGCTCGATTTCAGCATCGAAGTCTGCGCGGCAGTGATGGAGGTGTTTCAGCCCACCCCCGACCATCCGATCATCCTCAACCTGCCCGCCACGGTCGAGGCGGCGACGCCCAATATCTATGCCGACCAGATCGAATATTTCGCGCGCCACCTGCCCAACCGCGAAAGCGCGATCCTGTCCTTGCACACCCATAACGACCGCGGCACCGGGGTTGCGGCGGCGGAACTGGGGCTGATGGCGGGCGCGGACCGGGTCGAAGGCTGCCTGTTCGGCAATGGCGAGCGCACCGGCAATTGCTGCCTCGTGACGATGGGGCTCAACCTCTACACGCAGGGAGTCGATCCGGGTCTTGATTTTTCGGACATCGACCGGGTGATCGAAACGGTCACCTATTGCAACGACCTGCCCGTCCATCAGCGCCACCCCTATGGCGGCGAACTGGTCTACACCGCCTTTTCCGGCAGCCACCAGGACGCAATCAAGAAGGGTTTCGAGGCGCGCGATACCCAGAACGACGAATACTGGCGCGTGCCCTATCTGCCGATTGATCCGGCCGATCTGGGCCGCTCTTACGAAGCGGTGATCCGGGTCAATTCGCAATCCGGCAAGGGCGGTTTCGCCTGGGTGCTGGAAAAGGATCAGGGCCTGAAACTGCCGAAGAAAATGCAGGCCGATTTCAGCCGCCACGTGCAAGCCGTGGCCGATGCACTGGGCCGCGAATTGAACGCTGCCGATATCTGGGACGCCTTCCGCCGCGCCTATCACGTCCAGACCCGTCCCAAGCATTTCCAGCTTGTCCGTTACGAGGAAAGCCGCGCAGCCGACGGCACCCGGATCTTTGCCGGCACCATCGCGGTCGATGGCGTCGAACAGAGCGTGTCGGGCCGCGGCAATGGCCTGATCTCCAGCGTGATGGGCACCTTGCGCGATGCCTTCGGCGTCGATCTGGAAGTCGCTGACTATACCGAACACGCGCTGGGTCACGGCACGGATGCGCGTGCGGCGGCCTATCTCGAATGCCGCACGGGCGATGGCCGCACCATATGGGGCTGCGGCATCGACGAGGACATCGCCACCGCCAGCGTGCGCGCCGTGCTTTCAGCGGCGAATGCGGCCGTCGCGCAAGGCGCAGCATAGGCGCTTTCCCAGCGCTTGCGTGGCGGGTGATTTGCGCGCAATCTTGCGCCTGACGCGACAAAAGCGCGGGCATGGGATGGGAGGCTGATCGATCATGGAAGTGCTGGAACACGATCCCGCAACGCCGCTGCCGCCGCCGCAGGTGGCGGGCGATCTGGCGTTCGGCGATCTCGCCAAGGCGCTTGGCGCGGGCTGGCGCGATTTTGCCGCCATGCCGCAATACGGGATGTTTTTCGGTGGGTTCTATGTTCTGGCGGGCCTGCTGATCGGCTGGGCGGCAATCACCGGGGGTGAACCGACATGGCTGATCCCGGCGATGGCAGGCTTCCCGCTGGTCGCGCCGTTTGTTGCGGTCGGCCTGTACGAGGCGAGCCGCAGGCGCGAGCGCGGTGAGCCGCTGTCTTGGCGCGCGGTGCTTGGCGCCTTGAAGGGGCATGATGATGACCAGATCCTGTCGATGGGGGTAATCGTGTTCGTCGCCTTTTCCTTCTGGATGATCGTCGCGCACGCGATCTTCGCGGTGTTCATGGCCGAAAGCGGCATGGGGGGAGATTCCATCGCCGCCCTGCTCACCCCGGCGGGGCTGATGATGCTTGCGGTCGGCAGCGCGGTGGGCGCGGTGATGGCCTTTGCCTTCTATGCGATGACTGTCATCAGCCTGCCGATGCTGGTGGAGCGCAAGGTCGACTTTCTCACCGCGATCATCGCCAGCTTCAAGACTGTGCGCAGCAATTTCGCGGTGATGCTCGGCTGGGCGGCAATCATTGCCGTGCTGCTGTTCGCGGCGATGTTGCCCGGCTTTGTTGGCCTGATGGTGGCGCTGCCGGTGCTGGGCCATGCGACCTGGCATCTTTATCGCCGCGCCGTGGTCTAGCCGATTTCCTACAGCGGGCGCGGACTCTATCAAAAGAGGAATGACGCTCGCCCTTTCTGCCATTACTCCTGTTGCAACAACACGCGGCGCAGAGCGCGGGATTTCTGTTCCTGGACAGTGTCTCATGTGTCTCCAACACGCGCCTGAGGGAAGAGAAACATGAACGAAACCGCCGCGCCCGAGCCGATACTCGAACCGGAATTGCCGATCATCGACCCGCACCATCACCTGTGGGATTTGCGGGCAATGATCCCGATGTTCCCCGAACCGCGGCACCACTTCATCGCCGGACTGGTGGATAATGCCCATTACACCTTCGACCAGCTCCACACCCATCTGACATCGGGGCACAACGTCATTGCCACGGTCTTCATGGAATGCGGCGCGTTCTACAATGCAGCCTACGGCGATGCGCTGAAGCCCGTCGGCGAGGTCGAATTCGTCAATGGCGTCGCGGCGCAGGCGGCCAGCGGGCTTTACGGGCCGGGCCAGCATTGCGCCGGCATTGTCGGCCATGCCGATCTGATGCTGGGCAGCACGGCGGGCGAGGTGCTCGATGCGCTTCACGCGGCGGCCCCGCGCCGGTTCAAGGGCATTCGCCATCAAGGCGCGTGGGATGCCGATCCGCAGGTGCTCGGCCCCCCGTTCCATGCGCCCGAAGGACTGTACCGCGATCCGACCTTTCGGGAAGGCTTTGCCGAACTGGGCAATCGCGGGCTGACCTTCGATGCCTGGGTGCTGGAACCGCAATTGCCCGACGTCATCGATCTGGCGCGCGCCTTCCCCGATCAGCCGATCTGCCTTGACCATTGCGGCACGCCATTGGGGGTTGCCGCCTACAAGGGCCGCCTGCACGAACGCTTCGACATCTGGCGCCGCAATATCCACGAACTCGCCCAGTGTGAAAACGTGGTGGTCAAATTGGGCGGGCTCGCCATGGCCTTCTGCGCCCTGCCCGAGGATGGCCCGGCGGCAGGCCACGGCTCCGAACACCTCGCCGCCTTGTGGCGGCCCTATATCGAAACCTGCATCGAAGCCTTCGGCCCCGAGCGCGCCATGTTCGAGAGCAATTATCCGGTCGATTACTGGGGCGCGGACTATGCGGTGCTGTGGAACGCCTTCAAACGCCTGACCCGCTCGGCCAGTGCGGAAGAGAAGGCCGCGCTCTATGCCGGAACCGCGGCGCGGTTCTACGGGCTTGAGGGGCTGGCGGCGTGATGCGGTATCCCTCGCAAAATCACGCTTGGCAGGTCTGGAACCGCCGCTAGAGACGCGGGTTGAAGCCGAATACGTTTTGAGGAGAAACCCATGCCCCTTCCCGCCCCGTTCGATCGCCTGCGCCTGCCGCTGATCGGATCGCCGCTATTCATCGTTTCCGGCCCCGAACTCGTCATCGCGCAGTGCAAGGCGGGGATCATCGGCAGCTTTCCGGCGCTGAATGCGCGTCCGCAATCGCTGCTGGATGAATGGCTGCACCAGATCACCGAGGAACTGGCCGCCCATAATCGCGCCCACCCCGATCGCCCGGCTGCACCGTTCGCGGTCAACCAGATCATTCACAAGACCAATGACCGGGTTGAGGCCGACATGGCGACCTGCGAAAAGTGGCAGGTGCCGATGATCATCACCTCGCTGGGCGCGCGCACCGAGGTGTTCGATGCGGTCCGCAACTGGGGCGGGATCACCATGCATGACGTGATCAACAACCGTTTTGCGATGAAAGCCATCGAGAAGGGAGCGGACGGGTTGATCCCGGTGGCCGCAGGGGCTGGCGGCCATGCGGGCGCGCTGTCGCCCTTCGCCTTGATGCAGGAAATCCGCGAATGGTTCGATGGGCTGGTGGCGCTGTCAGGCTCGATTGCGCATGGTGCATCGATCCTTGCCGCGCAATCGCTGCGCGCCGATTTCGCCTATTCCGGCAGCGCCTTCATCGCCACCCACGAAGCCAACGCGGATGAAGCCTACAAGAACGGCATCGTCGAAGGCTCTTCCGAAGGCATCGTCTACACCAACCTGTTCACCGGAGTGCACGGCAATTATCTGCGCTCCTCGATCGAGAAGGCCGGGCTGGACCCTGACAATCTGCCCGAAAGCGATCCCAGCAAGATGAACTTCGGCAGCGGCGGCAATACCAAGGCCAAGGCGTGGAAGGACATCTGGGGATCGGGCCAGGGCGTCGGCGCGATCAAGCAAGTCGGCAGTGTCGAGGATCTGGTCGCCCGGATGGAGCGCGAATATCACGCCGCCAAGGCCCGGCTTCTGGCCAATTCGGACTATGCCGCGTGGGGCGCATTCGCCGAAGCGGCCGAATAAAGCCGCGTCATTCCGCTGACCACAGTGTTTCGGCCATGGCGTCGAGCTCGCTGAAGTCGAAGCCGGTGCCGAGCGGATCCTTGCGGTTGAGCAGCACCCGCCGACGCTCGGCCAGCAGTTGGCGGCGCAGCGCGTCCTGCAGCAATCGCAGCCGCATCAGCGCATCTGCCAAGGCGGCATCGGAGTCACGGTTGCGGGCAAGCGACCAGCTTTCCTCGATTCGTCCGACACGGGCGATCACGACTTCGTTGTAACGATGATGCGGTCCGCGATGCAGCGGCATCCCGGTGCGGATGGTCGCCTCCTCGCTGGCGGGGAGAAGCAGGCCATTGGTGCGGAAATCGTCAAACCCCACCCTTTCGCGCCCGATTGCCGCAAACATCGTTCCGAAGCAGCGGCGCGAAAGCAGTTGGCGGGGAAGCAGGTGATGGCGCTGGAGCGAGGGATCGTAACCGGTCGTACCGCGGCGGTTGACCGCGCGGAAGGCGATGGCAAGGCGGAAAGCGGTGCGACCCGGATGCGGCATCTATTCGCGCCTGACCCTGACATACTGGCTGTTGCGCGAGGCCTGCATGACAAGCCGGGTGCCGTCGGGCGCGATGATCCGCTCGCTTTCGCCGATCCCGCCAACGATCACGAGCTGATTGATGAGCCGCACGCCGAGCCTTGTCGCGGCGACCTTGTCAGCCGAGATCGGCGGTTCGATCCGCAGTTCCTGCCCGATCCAAAATGCCAGGCCCACGCTTTGCAGCGCACCATCATCGCTCTCTTCGAAAGCGGTCAGGCCCAGCGCAGGGAAGGCTCCTCCGTCAAGCCATGCTGTGATGATCGATTCGAAGAACCGCCGCCCGATCGTGCTGTGCGACGGCCCCCAGTACGCCGCTGCGAGATCCGGGAAATGCAAGGTCAGATCACGGGCCAGCGCCAGCATTGCCCGGAGCACCGGGACACTGCGCTCTCCCCCGGCAAGATGCGGGCCAGGTGCGATCACGAGCGATTCGAAAATGTCACCTTCAGCAGGCGAGGCAAGGTCAAAACGATGGGCAATGTCCGGCGCAGCGCAGGCGGCACCCGGGGCAAGGCCCAGCAGGTCGAAAGTCAGCCCGTCGCGCAGAAGCTCTACCCACAGCGGGGCAGCGGCGTCGGCATGGGGCGCGGCAGCGCGCAGATGCTCGCCATCCGCGACAACCAGCGAACGCGCCGCATCCTCTGCGGGATCATGGCTGAGCGATACCGCATGCTGGCGCGAAACAAAGCTCCGGATCGCATCGCGCGTGGGTCGCCTGCCCGGCGCGAACAGCAAGTGCAGCTCTGCGGAATCGGCATGCTGCGACTGTGAAATGGCCGATATCCCCTTCTGTTGCGCCTGACCGGGCCGCGAACCGGCAGGCAACATTGGCCTTTTTGCCCGCCATCGTCGAGTCCCCAATCGGCATCCCTGTCCCGATAAGGGGCACCCCCTATATGATCCCGAGACGCAGCCCCTCGGCCAGCGACATTCCGAGTTCCTTGCATTGTTTCAGGACCTTGTCCGGCACCTGCTTGGGCGCTGCGATCGCTTCGGGGGTCTGCGCTGTAAAGCCCACGATCATCGGTTCGGCCACCCGCTTCAGCCGCCAACCGGTGGCGATCCGGTCAATCTGGCGCTGCGCGCCTTGCCCGTCCGACCCGGCAGCGATGATGGTGGCATAGGGCCGACCCTCGATCCGCCCCAGCACATCATAATAGTTGCGGTCGAACATTTCCTTCATCTGCCCGCTCATGGTGGCAAGGTTTTCCGGGCAGACGAACAAATAGCCTGCAGCGCCCAGCAGCACATCCCCGGTCACCGCATCCGCGCGCAGCAGCACCGCATCGCCAGCGCCATCGGCGGCGGCTTGCGCCATCGCCGCGCTGGCGCCGGTGCGGCTGTGCCAGGCGATCAGCAGGCGCGCGGCAGGTGGTCCATCATCCATCCCTGTTCACGTGCCGTGCGTTCCTGTCGATTGTCAATCGCCTGCGCCTGTCCGCCACCCGGGCTTTGCGCTAGACGTGCGCGCATGGCTTCCGCTTCTCTGTCTTCTGCTGCCCATGCCCATGTTTTGGGTGTCACCGCTTCGCTCTCGGGCAAGGCGTGGCGCTGGCGCGGCGGCAATATGGAGCTTGGCGCGGCATCGGCGCAGGGACTGGAGCATTCCATCCTCGACCAGCTGCTGATGACCCGCGGCGTGGCCGAGGACGATCTGGCGCGCCACGCCCGCCCGACCTTGCGCGATTTCCTGCCCGATCCTTCGATCTTCCGCGACATGGATACCGCCGCCGATCGGCTGGCCCTTGCGGTGATGACCGGCGAAAAAGTGACGATTTACGGCGATTACGATGTCGACGGCGCAACCAGCGCGGCGCTGCTGGTCGAGCTGCTGCGCCAGCTCGGCCATGATGCGGGCTATTACATCCCCGACCGGCTGCTCGAGGGCTATGGCCCGAGCGGAGAGGCGCTCGTCAAACTGGCCGAGGCGGGATCAAGCCTGATCGTCACGGTCGATTGCGGCGCGATGGCGCATGAAGCACTGGGCATGGCCAAGCGCGCAGGCGTGGACGTGATCGTGGTCGATCACCACAAATGTTCGCCCGAGCTTCCCGAAACCGCGGCGCTGGTCAATCCCAACCGCCTTGATGAAAGCGATCTGGGCGCGGCGCACGGCCACCTGGCGGCAGTGGGGGTGGCCTTCCTGCTGGGGGTTGCGCTGGTGCGGACGCTGCGCGGCAAGGGATGGTTTTCACGGCGGCCCGAGCCGGACCTCAAGGGGCTGCTCGATCTGGTCGCATTGGGCACGGTGGCCGATGTCGCCGCGCTGCACGGCCTCAACCGTGCCTTCGTGGCGCAGGGGCTGAAGGTGCTTGCGCGGCGTGAACGGATCGGGATGGCAGCACTGATCGATGCCAGTCGCCTGACCCGCGCACCGCAATGCAGCGACCTTGGCTTTGCACTCGGCCCGCGCATCAATGCCGGCGGGCGGATCGGCGAATCGACGCTCGGCGTGCGACTGCTGACCACCAGTGATCCGGAAGAGGCGCGCGCCATTGCGATCCAGCTGTCACAACTGAACGAGGAACGCCGCGCGATCGAGGCCGAAGTACAGGAGGCCGCCGAAGCGCAGGTCGCAGGTCAGCACAATATGGCGGTGCAGGTGCTTTCGGGTCATGGCTGGCACCCCGGCGTGATCGGGATCGTCGCGGGCCGCATCAAGGAAAAGACCGGCAAGCCCGCCATCGTCATCGCACTCGACGAAGCGCAGGGGAAAGGCTCCGGCCGTTCGATCAGCGGTGTCGATCTGGGCGCCGCCATCATCGCCGCGCGCGAAGCCGGGCTGCTGGTGGCGGGCGGCGGGCACGCCATGGCAGCAGGGCTGACGATCGACAGCGCCCGCCTTGCCGATTTTGCCGGCTTCCTTGATGAACGTCTGGCGCGCGATGTCGAGCGTGCCCGCGCCGGGGCAGCGATGTTGCTCGATCTGGCGCTGGCGCCGGGTGGCTTGACCCCCGAACTGGTCGAGACGCTCGAAGCGGCAGGGCCTTATGGCGTCGGCTGGCCTGCCCCGCGCATTGCGGTGGGGCCGGTGCGGATTGTCAAGGCAGACATCGTCGGCAAGGATCACCTGCGGGTGGTGGCCTGCGGGATGGACGGACGATCGTTCAAGGCCATCGCTTTCCGCGCGGCGGAAACCGAAATGGCCCAGACCCTGCTCCACCGTAGCAACGGACGCCGCTTCCACCTTGCGGGGCGCGCACGGATCGATGATTGGGGCAACCGGCCAGCGGCGGAATTGCATCTGGAAGATGCAGCCTTCGCCGACTGAGCCTGCCCGCGCGATTTTTCCCGCGGGCGAGGCAAACGGGGCTTGACCGATCCGATTCACACCCCTAGTTGCGCGCTCTCGCAGCGGATGTGGCCCCTTCGTCTAGCGGTTAGGACGCGGCCCTTTCACGGCTGAAACACGGGTTCGATTCCCGTAGGGGTCACCACCTCCCGGTTGCGAAACGAATGGGCGGCAGGCTTAGGCCTTGCCGCCCTTTTCGTTCCGGGCCCGCGAATACCCATTCTTGCGGCTTCGACGCTTTCCACCTTTGCTGCTTGGCTGTAAGGCGATGCGCCATGGGCATGGGCCAGAACTTTCCGGTCGCGGGCATTCTGCTGGCAGTGGTGGCCGTTGTGGCGATGATCCTGCTCGGGGTCGACGCGGAGATCGCCCTGTCGGTGCTGCTGGTCTGGGTCGGCTCGTTGCTGGTCGCCGCAGGTCGCCCGCCCGAACCGCCGAAGACCATCGTCAAACGCTCGCTCGACCTCGATTCGATCCGTGAGCTGATCGAAAACTTCTCGACTCCGCTCATGATTACCGAGCGCAACACCATCGCGCTCGCCAATCGCGCTGCGCGCACCATGCTCGGCCCGCATGTGGTCGGGCAGGATGCGCGGGTCGCGCTGCGCCAGCCCGAGGCGATCTCGCTGCTCAATGATGGCCGCAGCGGCGAGGCGATTGTGCGCGGTCTGGTACGCAGGCAGGACATCTGGCAGATCAACCGTCAGGCGATCGACGATCGGCTGGCGATGCTTGAACTGACCAATCAGACCGCCGAGGCCGATATCAGCCGCGCGCATACCGATTTCGTGGCCAATGCCAGCCACGAACTGCGCACGCCGCTTGCCGCGATCCTGGGCTATGTCGAGACCCTGCGGGAGGATGAAGGCAAGGTCGACACGCCGACCGCGCAGAAATTCTTGCGGATCATCGAACGCGAGGCGCAGCGCCTCCACGCGCTGGTCAGCGACCTGATGAGCCTTTCGCGGGTCGAGGCGGAAAAGCACGAATTGCCGACCGAGCGGATCGCGCTGGCCGATCTGGTGGAGCGCGCCGCACGCGACGCGGCCGGATCGGCGCGGATTGACCGGCTGGAGCTCGATCTTGCAGCCCAACCCTCGATCATTGGCGATCAGCAACAGCTCGAACAGGTCGTGCGCAACCTTGTCGACAATGCGCTCAAATATGGCGCACATGACCGCCCGGTGAAGGTCGCGCTCGACCTGGCGCCGGGCGATCAGGCGCGGATTGCGGTGACCGACGAGGGCGAAGGAGTCGCGCCCGAACAAATACCGCACCTCACCCGGCGATTCTATCGCACCGATCCCGGTCGCAGCCGGGCTTCAGGGGGAACCGGACTGGGTCTTGCCATCGTCAAGCATATCGTGGAGCGCCACCGCGGGCGGCTCGACATCAGTAGCCAGCTCGGCAAGGGCACCCGCGTGGTAGTGCGTATCCCGCTGGCGGAGGCTGAGAAGTCCGAAGCGCAGGATGCCGGCGCGCAACCGGGCGACGACCCGCGCGAGCCGCAAACCCAAGAAGTGTCATAGCTGTGTCTTATTTCTTGAACATCCGCCCGCCATGGCAACAGGGCCGGGGCCGTACTCCCGTAACGGCCAGCCGATTCATGCGCGCTTCCTTCGAGGACAACAGGTTCATTCAATGTCGCCGATCACGCTTATCCTGATTGCCATCGGGCTTGGCCTTGCCGGTTGGCTGGCGGGCCGGGCCAAGGCATGGAGCTTCCAGACCAGCGATCCGGCGCTACGTCCGGTCTCGCGCCCGGTCTATCACGCGTGGTATGTTGCCTTGTGGGTCGCGCTGCCGGTGCTGGCCTTTGTCGCCCTGTGGTCGGCCATCGCGCCGCAACTGGTGACACAAAGCGTGCTTGGCTCCCCGGCAGCTGCCGAATTGCCCGTCTTCGGTTTCGAACGCGATGCCTTTCTCGGCGAAGCGCGGGCCGTGGCGCAAGGCAACGCGCCGGGCGTCTTCAATGACGAGGCGGAACCGCTGATCGAGCCGTTCCGGGAGGCGCTTTCGCGTTACAACATCATCGGCATTCTCGTGACCCTGGTGATCGCACTGGGCGGCGGCGGCCTCGCTTTCCTTCGGCTGCGGCCTGATTTCCGCGCCCGCACACGGGTGGAACGCACGGTCATGGTGATCCTGCTGCTGGCCTCGCTGGTGGCGATTCTCACCACTTTCGGCATCTTCGCCAGCCTCGTCTTCGAAACCGTGCGGTTCTTCGGCATGGTCTCGCCGGTCGATTTCCTGCTGGGAACCAAGTGGGGGCCGGACACGATGGTCAGCCCCGAGGCAGTCGATCCGACCCGCTACGGCGCCCTGCCGCTGTTCTGGGGGACAATTTTCATCGGTGCGGTCATCGCCATGATCGTTGCCATCCCGCTCGGGTTGATGAGCGCGATCTACCTTACCCAATATGCCGATCCGCGCCTGCGGACCTGGGTCAAGCCGCTGCTGGAGATTCTCGCCGGGGTTCCGACAGTGGTCTACGGCTATTTCGCAGCGCTCACTGTCGCTCCGGCCATCCGTGATGCGGCAGTGTCGATCGGGATCACCAGCGCCTCGACGGAAAGCGCGCTGGCTGCGGGCGTGGTGATGGGGGTGATGATCATCCCCTTCGTCTCATCGATGGCCGACGATTCGATGGCCGCGGTGCCGGGCGCGATGCGCGACGGCAGTCTGGCGATGGGCGCGACCAAGTCCGAAACCATCCGCCGCGTACTGTTTCCCGCCGCTCTGCCGGGCATCGTTGCAGGCATCATGCTGGCGGTCAGCCGCGCCATCGGCGAAACCATGATCGTGGTGATGGCGGCATCGCCCGCCGCCAACCTGACCGCCAACCCATTGGAGCCGATGTCGACCGTGACGGTGCAGATCGTCAAGCTGCTGACCGGCGAACAGAGCACCGATCATCCCGCGACGCTCAGCGCCTTTGCCTTGGGCTTCGTGCTGTTCATGGTGACGTTGGCGCTCAATTTCATCGCCCTGCGCGTCGTCAAGCGTTTCCGGGAGGCCTATGAATGAGTAGCTCCGCCCTGCCCCCCCTCGGTTCGATTTCCGAAGCGCTTGCCTCAGCAAGGCCCGAAGCGCTCGGCCCCACCCGCACCCCGTCCTTCGAGAAGCGGCTGGCGAGGCGTTACCGTGCCGAACGCAATTTCCGATTGCTCGGTGCTTCGGCGGTGATGTTCTCGGTGGCGGTCCTCGTGTTCCTGCTGGGCAATATGCTGATCAACGGCATCGGTGGATTCCAGCGCGCGGAACTTGAGGTCACCATCGACTTTGCCGAAAGCGGCGTAACCGGCGATGCCGTCTCGCTCACGGCGCCAACCGCCACTCAGACACTGGAAATGCAGGGCCTGCCCGAAGTCGTCACCTTCTATGCCGAAGAAGCGCTGGGCGCCGATGCCGCCGCACAGCTTTCGATCGATGCCTGGCGCGATGTTGCCGCAGCACTGGCGGACGATCCGACGCTGATCAGCCGCTCCGAAACCTTCGAGTTGCCCGCCTCCTCCGCCCTCGCCGCCGGGCTGGAAGGCGAAGGATCGCCGGAAATGCAGGCGCTGGCGGCGAAACTCGCCAAGGATGGAGCGCTTTCCAAGAACTGGGACTGGGGCTTCCTCGCCCGTTCGGACGCCACCAGTCCGCAGGCCGTCGGCATTTGGGGGGCGCTCAAGGGCTCGATCCTGACGATGCTGGTGACACTGGTGCTGGCCTTCCCGATCGGGGTGCTTTCGGCGCTGTATCTTGAAGAATATGCGCCGAAGAACCGCTGGACCGACCTGATCGAGGTTTCGATCAACAACCTTGCTGCCGTACCCTCGATTATCTTCGGTCTGCTGGGTCTTGCGATCTTCCTGTCGCTGTTCCCCAACCTGCGCTCGGCCCCGCTGATCGGCGGTATGACGCTGGCGCTGATGACCATGCCGGTAATCGTGATTTCTGGTCGAAATGCGATCAAGGCGGTGCCGCCCTCGATCCGCGACGGGGCGCTGGCGGTGGGGGCATCACCGGTGCAAGTGGTGTTCCATCACGTGCTGCCGCTGGCGCTGCCCGGGATGCTGACCGGCACCATCATCGGCATGGCCCGCGCGCTGGGTGAAACCGCGCCGCTGCTGCTGATCGGGATGCGTGCCTTTGTCGCCACCCCGCCAGACGGCTTCACCTCGCCTGCAACCGTTCTGCCGATGCAGATCTTCCTGTGGTCGGACGAAATCGATCGCGGCTTTGTCGAGCGCACCAGTGCGGCTATCATCGTGCTGCTGGTGTTCCTGCTCGCCATGAACGGCCTTGCCATCTACCTCCGCAACAAGTTCGAGAAACGCTGGTGACTGTGATCCATCCCAACATGGCTGACGAAAACGCGAAGATCCGCGCGCGCGACGTGTCGGTCTTCTATGGCGACAAGAAGGCGATCGATGACGTGTCGATCGACATTTCGCCAGATTATGTCACCGCCTTCATCGGCCCGTCGGGCTGCGGAAAGTCGACCTTCCTGCGGTGCTTCAACCGCATGAACGACACCATTGCGGCTGCGCGCGTCACCGGGCTGATCGAACTTGAGGGCGAGGATATTCACGGCGACCGGATGGACGTGGTGCAATTGCGCGCCCGCGTCGGCATGGTCTTCCAGAAGCCAAATCCCTTCCCCAAGTCGATCTACGAAAACATCGCCTACGGGCCGAAGATTCACGGCTTGGCGGAGAAGAAGGCCGATCTTGACGTGGTGGTCGAACGCTCGCTCATGCGCGCGGGGCTGTGGGAGGAGGTCAAGGACCGGCTCGATGATTCGGGAACCGCGCTTTCGGGCGGGCAGCAGCAGCGCCTGTGCATCGCCCGCGCGATCGCGGTCGATCCCGAGGTGATCCTGATGGACGAGCCGGCCTCCGCGCTCGATCCCATCGCCACTGCCAAGATCGAGGAACTGATCGACGAACTTTCAGGCCGCTACGCCATCGTCATCGTCACCCACTCGATGCAGCAAGCCGCCCGCGTCAGCCAGCGCACAGCTTTCTTCCACCTCGGCAAGATGGTGGAGTATGGTCCGACATCCGAAATCTTCACCAACCCCATCGAGGAGCGGACGAAGGACTATATCACAGGAAGGTACGGTTAATGGCCGAACATACGGTCAAGGCATTCGATGAAGACATCACCCGTTTGCGAGGGCTGATCGCCGAAATGGGCGGTCTTGCAGAAGTCGCAATCCAGGAGGCGCTCGACGCGTTGGTGCGCGGTGACGAGGAGCTGGCGGATAGGGTGGTTGCCCGCGACAAGCGGATCGACGCGCTGGAAACCGAGGTTGACAAGCTGGCCGTGCGGATCATCGCCTTGCGCGCACCGATGGCCGATGACCTGCGCGAAGTCATCGCCGCGCTCAAGATTGCAGGCGTAGTCGAACGGATCGGCGACTATTCCAAGAATATCGCCAAGCGGGTCGGAATGATCGATGGCCGCGCCCGGTTCGAACCGCTGACACTGCTGCCGGCAATGGGCGAACTCGCCAGCGAGATGGTGCACGATGTGCTCACCGCCTATGCCGCTCGCGATCCCGACCTTGCCCGCGAGGTCATCGCCACCGATGCCAAGGTGGACGCTTTCTATAACAGCATTTTCCGCAATCTCGTCAGCCATATGGTTGAAAATCCTTCAACCATTTCGAGCGCGGCGCAACTGCTGTTCGTGGCCCGCAACATCGAGCGGATCGGCGATCACGCCACCAACGTCGCCGAGATGGTGCATTTCGCTGCAACCGGCTCTTACCCGCCCGAAGGTGACCGATAGGTTGCTGTCATTTGCGTGTGGAAAACTTGTCGGGGACGGTTTCATCAAATTGTAGCCGAAGTGAAACATAGGGTCAGGCGTCGCTCCCGAGGGAGCCTGAGGAGGCATCATCCGTATGTCCGCTGCCAAATTGCTGCTGGTCGAAGACGATCCGGCCCTGTCAGAATTGCTGGAATACCGCTTCCAGAACGAAGGTTACAATGTGCGCTGCACCGGAGACGGTGACGAGGCACTGGTGCTTGCCTCCGAGGATGTGCCCGACCTTATCATTCTCGACTGGATGATCGAAGGCACCAGCGGCATCGAGGTCTGCCGCCGCCTTCGCCGCGACAAGGAAACCGCCCACGTGCCGATCATCATGTTGACCGCGCGCGAGGCCGAGGATGACCGCGTGCGTGGCTTGGAAACGGGCGCGGATGATTACCTGACCAAGCCTTTCAGCCCCCGCGAACTGCTCGCCCGCGTGGCAGCGGTGATGCGCCGCATCCGTCCGGCGCTGGCCGGCGAAACCATCGAGGTCGGCGATATCCGTCTCGATCCGGTCGCGCACAAGGTCCAGCGCCGCGGCCGCGCGCTGCAACTCGGCCCGACCGAGTACCGCCTGCTCAAGTTCTTCATGGAAAGCCCGGGCCGGGTGTTCAGCCGCGGCCAGCTGCTCGACGGTGTGTGGGGCACGGGGTCCGACATCGAACTGCGCACGGTCGACGTCCATATTCGCCGCTTGCGAAAGGCGATCGGAATCGACGGGGCGAAAGACCCGATCCGCACGGTTCGTTCGGCCGGTTACGCGCTCGAATCGAATTAGCCGCTAACGGCAAACGCCCGTCCAGCGGTCGTCTTGATCGAGATGAAAGTGATCGGCGTGGGCGGCGTTGTAATCGGGCGAAAGCACGGTCGCAAAGCTCGCGCACGCGCCGTCCCGCACTTCGCGCAGGAAGGCGGCTTCTGGCGCCGCCCCCTCCCAGTCGTCTGACACGCTGATCCGCCGCCCGTCTGCGAACACGAATCCTGCAATATCGATAGCGTTGGCAGTGGCGTGTTCGCTCCACGGACCGTCCGCAGCGCCGTACATTCGGCGGCAGGAGAACGCGCCGAGATGCTCGATCCGCGCAAGCTCGCTGCCTATTAGAGTGCGCGCCGCAGGCGCAACGCTGTCGCGCCGCCACAATTCGAGCGCGACTGCCACAGGGCAGGTCACCGCCGGGGTATCGGGCGTGAGCGGATAGTCACCGAGCCGGGTGCGATCAGGCCGCGCGCAGGGGCCATCTCCGGTCGCGGACAAGGCGGTAAAGGCCACCCCGCTTCGCTCCAGCACCGCGCGACATTCGGTTACATCCTCGCGCAGCGCCGTCAGTTTCCTGGTGGTCGCCCAACCCGGCGGATCGCGCAGGTCGAGCGGTGCATAGGGATTGTGCTCGGGATGGTCTTGCAGCCACTGCCACCCGGCAATCACCGCGATCAGCAGCACCAACGCCACCATCGCGCGGCGCGCATCGCGGAAATGCTTGTTCGGTTTTTGGCGGGCCATGGCGGGATACTAATGGAAATCCCGCGACTTGGGCAGAATTCTGTGATCGCGCGGATGGCCGGCCACATTCGGGACGGGCGGGCCGCGTTCGGGCATCGGGCGATTAACCTCATCAGCGCGAGCGAGCGGCGCATCCAGCAGGTCATCCGACAGCGCGTGCAGCCGGTGGGTCGCGTCGGTCATGTGGGCGGCGATCACGTGGATGACCTCGTCGTCATATTCGACCCGGCCCCGCACCTCCATCAACCGCGCGCCCATCACCACCTTGCGCAGCTTTTCCTTCAGGTCAGGCCAGACCACGAGGTTGATAACGCCCGTTTCGTCCTCCAGCGTGATGAAGGTCACGCCCTTGGCGCTGCCGGGGCGCTGCCGGATCAGCACCACGCCTGCGACCTGCACCATGCTGCGGAACTTGCGCTCCCGCAGATCGCTCGCCCGGACAAAACCGCGTGCGGCCAGATCAGCGCGCAGGAAGGCCATCGGATGGGCTTTGAGGCTGAGGCGGGTGGTCTGGTAATCGGCGACCACTTCTTCCGACAGCGGCATGGCAGGCAGGCGGACATTGGCGCGCTCTGCCCCCTCGTCGCGCACGGCGGCGGCGCGGAACAGCGGCAGATCGGGCGCGGCGATCAGGCTGCGGGCATCCCACAAGGCCTGCCTGCGGGTGAGGCCGAGCGAGGTGAAGGCATCGGCGCTGGCGAGCCGTTCGATATGCGCCGGCGACAGCCCGGCGCGGGTGCGCAGATCGGCGATATCGCGGAACGGTCCGCCCGCTTCGCGCGCGCTCACCAAGGCGGCGGCGATGTGTTCGGGCAGCCCGTCGATCTGTCGCAGGCCGAGGCGCAGGGCGTGCTGCTCGCCCTCCTCCGCTTCCAAGGTGCAATCCCAGCCTGAATGGTTCACATCCACCGGCAGCACCCGCACCCCGTGCTCCGCCGCATCGCGCACGATCTGCGCGGGCGCATAGAAGCCCATCGGCTGCGAATTGAGCAGACCGCAAGCAAAGGCGGCGGGGTAATGGCATTTCAGCCAGCTCGACACGTAAACCAGCTGCGCGAAGCTGGCCGCGTGACTTTCGGGAAAGCCATATTCACCGAAGCCCCGGATCTGGTTGAAACACCGCTGGGCGAAGTCGCGATCATATCCGCGCGCGACCATACGTTCGACCATCATGTCCTGCAATTCGTCCACCATCCCGCGACTGCGAAAGGTCGCCATCGCCTTGCGCAAGCGGTTGGCTTCGAGGTTGGAGAATTTCGCCGCATCGAGCGCGATCTTCATTGCCTGTTCCTGAAAGATCGGCACGCCGAGCGTGCGGCCGAGGATGCTGGTGAGTTCATCGGGCGGGCCATGTTCGGGCGCCGGCGCGGGGATTTGCACGGCTTCCGCGCCCCGCCGGCGTTTCAGGTAGGGGTGCACCATGTCGCCCTGGATCGGGCCGGGGCGGACAATCGCGACCTGGATTACCAGATCATAGAACTCGCGCGGGCGCAGGCGCGGCAGCATGTTCATCTGCGCCCGGCTCTCGACCTGGAAGACGCCCAGAGAATCGCCCTTGCGCAGCATCGCGTAAGTCTCCGGATCCTCGCGCGGGATAGTGGCGAGGGTAAGGGCGCGGCCATGATGCTGCCTGAGCAGATCGAGGCATTTGCGGATGCAGGTCAGCATGCCCAGGGCGAGCACATCGACCTTGAGGATGCCGAGCGCCTCGATATCGTCCTTGTCCCACTCGATGAACGAGCGCTCCGGCATGGCGCCATTGCCGATCGGCACAGTCTCGGTCAGCGCGCTTTCGGTGAGGATGAACCCGCCTACATGCTGACCCAGATGGCGCGGCATGCCAATCATCTGTTCGGTGAGCTTGAGAACCCGGCGCAGGTGCGGGTCGGTGATGTCCAGCCCGGATTCGGCGGCGTGCTTTTCGCTGATTTCGCGCCCCCATCCGCCCCAGACAGTGCGGGCGAGCGCAGAGGTGACGTCCTCCGACAACCCCATTGCCTTGCCCACCTCGCGGATCGCCATGCGCGGGCGGTAGTGGATTACGGTGGCGCACAGCCCGGCGCGGTGGCGGCCATATTTCCTGTAGATGTATTGGATCACCTCCTCGCGCCGTTCGTGCTCGAAATCGACGTCGATATCGGGCGGCTCCTTGCGCTCTTCGGAGATGAAACGGTCGAACAACAGCTGGTGTTTGGCCGGATCGACGCTGGTGATGCCGAGCACGTAGCAAACGGCAGAGTTCGCCGCCGAGCCGCGCCCCTGACACAAGATCGGCGGATCGCACCCCCGCGCGAAATCGACGATATCCTTGATGGTGAGGAAATAGCGCGCCAGATCAAGCCTGGCGATCAGCGCCAGTTCGCGCACCAGCGTGGCGCGCACGGTTTCGGGCAGGCCATCAGGATAACGCTGCCCTGCCCCGGCCCAGACCTGAGTTTCCAGGTATTGCTGCGGGGTCTGGCCATCGGGGTAGATTTCCTCGGGGTACTCATACCGCAATTCATCGAGGCTGAACCGGCACCGGTCCGCCACCGCACGCGCGGCAGCAATCGCGTGGGGCCAGCGCGCGAACAGACGTTGCATTTCGGCGGGGGATTTCAGGTGCCGCTCGGCATTGGGATGGAGCAGGTGCCCGGCGGCCGCGACGGTGGTCTTGTGCCGGATCGCGGCCATCACATCCTGCAAGGCGCGGCGTTCGGGCGCGTGATAGTGGACGTCATTGGTGGCGAGCAGTCCGATGCCATGCGAGCGGGCGAGGCTGTCGAGCCGCTCGATCCGGGCTATGTCGTCACCGCGATAGAGGCAGCTCGCGGCGATGTAGCCGAGCGTGGGCAGTTGGCGAGTCAGGTGCGGGAGCAGGTCGGGGAAAGCCATCTCCCTCTCGTCATCCCCGCGAAAGCCGGGGTCGCTGTCGGCGAACGGCCCCGGATCAGGTTCGGGGCGAGGAAAGGGGATAACATTGCTCGGCACCACAATCGTGAAGCGCGCATCCACATCATTCGGCGGCAGCAGGATCAGCTGCACGCCTTCAGAATGCTCGGCCAGCATCGCCAGCGTGATCTGGCACACCCCCTTGTCCTGCCATTCGCCGTCAGGCGTCTGCATCCTTCCGGCACTGATGAGGCGGCACAACCGGCCATAGGCGGCGCGGTTCTCGGGATAGGCGAGGAAGGCGAGCCCCTCGACCGTTTCGATCCGGCAACCGATTACAGGCTTGAGTTTCAAGGTCTTCGCCTCGGTGTGGAGGCGCACCACCCCGGCCATCGAATTGACATCGGCGATTCCCAACGCATCATAACCGAGCGCGTGCGCGGCGAGCGCCAGATCGACCGCGTCCGAGGCTCCGCGCAGGAAGCTGAAGCAGCTGACAAGGCCAAGCTCGACAAAAGGCGCACGCGGCGGGGCGGCGATGCCATCGGGATCGACCTGCAAGGTGCGTTTATCAGGGGTGAGCGGGGCGTCGGGCATCAGGCCCCGATTTGCGCAACCCGCGCCTGTACGGCGGCCAGATCGGCGGCGAACAGCGCGGTCTGCTGTGCCTGCGCTTCACCGTCGAGCCGGAGCAGATAGGACGGGTGCACCGTCACCCACAGTTCGGCCCCGTCATCGAGCATGATCGGCGCCCCGCGTGCCTTGGATACACTGAGCGTGCGGCCCAGCATCCCGCGCGCCGCGCTCGCGCCCAGCGCCAGCACGATGCGGGGCCGGACGATCGCGCGTTCGGCATCGAGCCACCAGCGGCAGGCGTCGATCTCCTTCGCGCCCGGCGACTGGTGCAGGCGATGCCTGCCCTTCCAGACGAACTTGAAATGCTTGACCGCATTGGTGAGATAGGCGCTCCCGCGGTCGATCCCGGCGCGGGTAAGGTGCTGGTTGAGCAATTGCCCCGCCGGGCCGACAAAGGGACGGCCTGCCAGATCCTCCTGATCGCCCGGTTGTTCGCCAACGATCATCAAGGCGGCTTGCGATGGCCCCTCCCCCGCTACGGCGCGGGTGCCGCAATCAATGATCGGGCAATCGCGGCAGGCCGCCGCCCCCTGTGCCACATCGGCCAGCGTCGCGGGCCGCGCCCGTTCCTCACGCGCGCCCGCCTTGACCATCGCCGCTTCGCGCGCCTGCGCGCCCGCGATCAGCGCCGGAATCAGCTCGGCCTCGGGCAGATTCTTCCAGTATTTCCTGGGCATCTCGGACAGCATCGCGCCCACCTTCAAGCGCGCCGGATTGAAGATCGACGCGTAGTATGACCGCCACAGGTCCTCGACCGGGTCACCGCCGGGTGCATCTTCTGCCTTCGCGGGCGGGCCTTCGTGCATCGTTTCGCCATCCCAGTGGATAGAGCCGCGCGGCGTCAGGATCGACCAGCGCATATTGGCAAAGCGGCGCATGAAGAACGTCGCTTCGGCGCGAACGATGTGGTGATCGGGTTCGAACCAGGCGATGAAATGCGGGGTGCCATCCGTTTCGGCAACCTCGCGGAAGCGGACGAAGGCGTGCATCTTGTGGCAATCGCGCCGTACCGATTTGGCCAGCTCCTCGATCCGCCGCACTTGGGGATCGGCCTTGTCCTCCATCAGGCGCGGATTGCGCTGAAGCCGCCACAGCACCTGATAGAGCAGGCCGAAGCGCGCCGGATCGCTGTGCAACGCGGCGCTGCGGGCAAGCGTCAGGAACCGCTGGCTGGCCCGCACGGCTGGCGCATCAGCGGGTGGTGCGGGCAGGCGCTTGTCACTGCGGGACGGCCCCTCGGCAAACAGATCGCCCGTCCCTCCCGGTTCAACCCACGAGACACGATCAGGCGGCACATCGCACTGGATCAACCCCCGCGCCCGTTCGCGCCAGAAGGCGAAATCGTCAGGCGCGGGCAGGTGCACGGCATAATGTGCGACGAGGCTGACATTTTGCATCGCTGGCATCAGAACAGCTCCAGCTGCTCGGACTTCGGCACGATCAACCCGCGCAGGTCGGCGCGGTCGGTCAGCAGCGTGGGGCGCCAGTCGAGCGCGCAGATGAAGGGGCGCACCTTGGCGATCGAAGCCGTCAGCCGCGCAACATCGTCCAGCCGCAGCGTCCGGTGCCGCCGCGCCGCGAGAATCCGCCCCACCGCCGTCGTCCCCAGTCCCGGCACGCGCAGCAATTGTTCTTTCGCGGCGCGGTTCACATCCACAGGAAAGTTTTCGCGGAACTTCAGCGCCCAGGCCAGTTTCGGATCGATATCAAGCGGCAGGTTGCCGTCCGCCCCGGCCGCATCAGCCACTTCCTGCGGGGCAAAGCCATAGAAGCGCATCAGCCAGTCCGACTGATAAAGCCGGTGTTCGCGCAGCAGCGGCGGGCGCTTCAACGGCAGCACGGCGCTGGCATCGGGGATCGGCGAGAAGGCGCTGTAATAGACCCGCCGCAACCCGAACGTGCCGTAGAGCCGGCTCGCCTTGCCGATGATCGCCGCGTCATTGGCATCATCCGCCCCGACGATCATCTGGGTCGATTGGCCCGCAGGCGCGAACCGCGGCGCGTGGCGGAAGCGTTTGCGCTCGTCCTTGGCCTCGATGATCCGCGCCTTGGTGCGCCCCATCGCGCCTTCGATCTGGCTCTCGTCCTTGTCGGGGGCGAGCCGGGTCAGCCCGGCGCGGGTCGGCAGTTCGACATTGATCGACACCCGGTCGGCATAAAGGCCCGCCCCATGGATAATCTCCGCGTCTGCCTCGGGGATGGTCTTGAGGTGAATATAGCCTCGAAAATCATGTTCTTCCCGCAGGATCCGGGCGACCTCGACCAACTGCTCCATCGTGTGGTTTGCGTTCTTCACGATGCCCGAGGACAGGAACAACCCCTCGATATAATTGCGGCGGTAGAAATTGAGCGTCAGGTCGACCACCTCCTGCGGGGTGAACCGCGCGCGCACCACGTTGGAGCTTTTGCGGTTGATGCAGTAATGGCAATCGAAGATGCAGTGGTTGGTCAGCAGGATCTTGAGCAGCGAGATACAGCGCCCGTCCGGCGCATAGGCATGGCAGATGCCCATCCCCTCGGTCGAGCCCACGCCTTTTCCGCCCAGCGAATTCTTCTTTGCCGTGCCGGAGGACGCACAGGAGGCATCATATTTCGCCGCATCGGCGAGGATTTCGAGCTTCTGGCGGAGTGTCTGGACGGGCATATGTTCTTTATATGTTCTAACATACGTCCTGCCAAGGGATTCGTCGCGTGCCGCTGTCGGCGAAAGCGGAAGGTTGCAGGATGCCCCGACGGCGGGCAGCACGTCTTCCACTTGCAGCAAGCGATAACCATGTTTGGACAAGGTTTCCGCATAGCCAGGCGTGGGCGGTAGCGCCGGGCGTGATCGCCCTGTCTGATGGATATTTCAGCCGGATGTGCACCGGCCTGTGGACCTGCAGATGGCGGCTATCGGACTGGCTGTTCTAACGGTCGGAAAGAACCGCCTGCATCATCCCCGGTTCTGCCCCCTTGCGAACCCGGCTCCGGCATGTTCGCACAGGTGGTCCAGCACCGCAGGATGCATCATGCCTTCGAACGCGACCCCGGCCATCGGGCCTTCGACCCACGCAATGGTGCCAAGCGGCGCGTTAACGCCTGCGACCTTCATCGTCACCCGGTCGCCGATAGTAGCGAAACCGGACTTGCCGCGAATCTTGCAGCCGCCTTCTGAGATATCCACGATATCCACAAACACGACGCGCGAGCGCACCCTGCTCTTCACCATCAGGCTGAGCGGGCGGCGTTGCGACGCGCGAGGGATGGTTTGCAGATTCATCCCGGCTGCATTCGCACAAACCGGTAAAGGAAACCTGAGCGCGGATTGCGCAGTTTTACGCGAACAGGCCTTGCAGGAACCATTCGGGCACGCCCCCGCGCCCGTCGCCCGCGATGCCCTGACGATAGATCCAGTAGCGTCGCCCGGCTGCGTCCTCGATGCGGTAATAGTCGCGCAGCCGCGCGGTCGAACGTTCGCGCCACCACTCGGGCGCAATCCGCTCCGGACCCTCCACCCGCAGCACCTCGCGCACCTGTCCACGCCAGCGGAAACGCTGCGGGAAGCCGTCGGGAGAGGCGTAGAGCACCGCGATCGGTTCGGGCCGGTCGAGCAGCTTCAGCGGGCGGGCGTGAAAGGCCAGCAGGTTCTGCACCGGAGCGACCTGATCAAGCGGCCTCTGCCAGCCCTGCGCGCGTTCGGGAATATGGCTGGCGCGGGCGACCGGCCGGCTGACGGCCCTGGGCCCCAATCGTATGCTCAGCCGATCAATGCAGGCGGCAAGCGAGGTGCCGTGCTGTTCGGCTGCGGCATCGAGATCGGCCTGCGAAAGGCTGAGCGGCTCGCTCCAGCTGGCGCGCATTTGCACCGCCTCGATCCCGAACCCGGCCTCGACATCATCGAGCCGGGCGGCAAACAGGCGGATGATGTGGCCAGCCTCGCGGGTGGCGGCGGCGAGTTCGATGCGGCGCTGCAGCACTTCGCCATCGACCCGCCACAATACCAGTTCAAGCCGCCGCGCGCCCTGCGCCCGCGCCTCGAGCGTGCGCACCATGTCGGCGGCCAGATCGCTCACCACCCGATCGAGCAGGCTGCGGTGGCGGATCGGCTCCATCAACCGGCGCTGCACCATCGGCATAGGCTGCGCGATGACCGGCAGCAACGGCTCGGGCACGCGGCCGAGCAGCTGGTCGAGCCTGAGCAGCGGATTGGCGGCAGGCGAGCGGCGATTGCGGAACCGGCGACGCAACGCATCGCGCGCGGCGGCCTCGCTCTGCGGATCGTCATAGGCGCCGCCGACCCCGGCCAGTTCGCCCAGACGCTTGATCCCCAACCGTCGCAGCACGGTGAGCACATCATCATCAAGCCGCAGCGCGGCGACGGGTAGATCGCCGAGCAGGCGCAGCGGATCGTCTTCAGGGGCAAGGATTGCCCCCGCAGGCCCGAAATGCGCCAGCGCCCAGGCTGCACCGGCAGTGGATGCCAGCGCGGTACGCGCCGTCAGCCCGCGCCGGGCGAAAGCAGCCGCGACATCGGCCAGCAATGACTCCTCGCCCCCGAACAGATGCGCCGCGCCGGTGACATCGACCAGCACACCATCGGGCGGATCGAGCGCGCTCCAGGGGCCCCAGCGCTGCACCCACAAGGCGAGTTTCTCCAGCGCGGCAAGATCGCCTGCCGGGTCGGCCGGAACCGCCGCCAGCGCAGGGCATAGCGCGCGCGCATCGGCCAGCAGCATTCCGGAACGCGCTCCGGCGGCCATCCCGGCATCATTGGCGGCGGCAATCCGCGGGCCGTGCGCGGTTTCGGTGATCAGGGCGGTGGGCGCGCTATCTGCGGCGGAGCGTTCCTCAGGCGCGCGCGCGAGCCGCCAGCGATCGACCGACAGTCGGGCGAGCCAGATCGCCAATATCCGGCGTGGCGGAGGTGTCGGCAGGCGGCCTGACGATGTGCAGGTGTCCATTGGCATCACTCAACGTCCATTCGCCCGGCGCGTGGGTCCGCGCACGGAACAGTTCGGCATGCCAGATCGCGCTGCCGGCGGCGGCAGGGTTCCAGCGTGGCGGCAGGGACGGGGCGGCACGCGCGCGCCAACGCATCCGCGCCGAAGACAGGTCGGGTTCGGCATCGAGTCGCACCAGCCACAAAGCGACACCGTGCCGCTCAGCCGTGAGGGTCAGGCGGCGCGAAGCGTTGAAGGACAGCGCTTGGCGATTGCCTGCGATCTCGCCGATGACACAGGCCAGATCACGGCACCTGAGGCCCTCTTCGAGCGCGAACAACGCATCCTCGGGCGTAGGGGCCGCGACATGAATCAGCCGATGGCGCAGATCGGGCGGCAGACCCGCCACGCAAGGGCGCCCGCCATGCCGGATCGCCCCCCGGTCCTGCACCCATAAAACCTGCCGGGCATCCTCACTCCCCCCCGCCGCGGCGAGCGCATCGCGGGCCAGGGCCAGCGCCAGCCCCGCCCCGCTCGCCTCGTCGCCAGAGGCGAAGATCTCGGAATGCAGCGGCTGCTGTGACAAGCCCGGACGCCAGCGTGCCTCGGTCGGCCGGGCAGCAAGCGCGCGCGGGATCGGAGAGCGGAGAAAGGGCGCAGGCGCACCGGCAGGGACAAGGGCATCAGACATGGAACGACTCGGAGATCGGACTCGGGGGAGTCCATTTCGTTCCTATTATGTTCCACATCGGGCGCGCCATTGCAACGCCCGGATCGCAATCACGCGACTGGTGTCAGCCGATCACACCGAACACCATGATCGCCGCAAGCACCAGCGGACAGGCGAACCGCACGAGGAACCGCCAGAACAGGTGCAAACCACCTGACAGCCCGTTCTCGCTATCAACCAGCCGTCGGTCGGCAATCCAGCCGACAAAGACCGAGGTCAGCAAAGCCGCAATCGGCATGGTCAGCTTGCTGGTCAGCCCGTCAAGCGCATCGAGCGTGCCCATCCCTTCGAAAATCGGGATAAAACCGAGCGGGTGGAAGCCCGACAGCACGCCGGTCGACAGCGCCGAAAGAACACCGAGCACCGCCGCGCCCAGCGTCACCAGCCCCGCCGCCGCGCCCCGGCGCAGGCCGAAGCGATCAATCACCCATGCGGTCGGGACCTCCATCAACGCCACCGAACTGGTCAGCGCGGCAAAAGCCACCATGACGAAAAACGCGAGCCCGATCAGCGATCCGAACGGGATTTCCTGAAAGGCGTGCGGAAGGGTCTGGAACATCAGGCCCAGCCCGCCGTTAGGCGCAAGCCCGGCGGCAAACACGATCGGAAAGATGCAAAGTCCCGCGATCAGCGCCACGGCTGTATCCGCACCGGCAATGATCGCCGACGTCCCGGCAAGGTTCACGTCGCGCCCCACATAGGCGCCATAAGTGACCATCCCGGCCACACCGAGAGAAAGCGAGAAGAATGCCTGCCCAACCGCCGCCAGCATCACTTCAGGCGTGAGCTTTTCCGGCTCGAAGGTAAACAGATAGGCAAAGGTCTGCTCCATCGCGCCGCCGAAAAAGCCGTAAATCGTGATCCCCAGCAGCAGCACGAAAAAGGTCGGCATGAGATAGACCGCCACCTTCTCGATCCCGCCCGAAACCCCGCGGGCCACGAACAACAGGGTAATGCCGAGGAAAAGGATATCGAGCAGGCTGGTCACAATGCCATTGCTGATCATCGCCGGAAACAATGCATCGACTTCTTCATAGGAAAGCCCGTCAAACGCCGGGCCGCTCACCCCGGTCGCCACCAGATCGGCGCCGAAGGTGCCGATGTAGTAAAGCACCCAGCCGCCCAGCACGCAGTAGAAACTCAAAACCAGAAAGGCCGAGAAGACGCCGAGCGAAGCGACCAGTTCCCACGCCTTCGACGCCCCCGATTCCACCGCGAGCTTGCGGTAGCTTTCCGGCGCCGCCGCCTGTCCGTGGCGGCCGATCAGGGTCTCGCACAGCAGCACTGGCAGCCCGATCAGCACGATGCACAAGATGTAGAACAGCACGAAGGCCCCGCCGCCATTGGCGCCAGCCTCGGCCGGGAAGCGCACGAGATTGCCCAGCCCCACTGCCGAACCGATCGCCGCCAGAATGAAGGCCGTGCGCGATGACCAGCCGTCGCGCGCTGTTGCCGAAGTCGCTACCATGCTCGCAAGATCCCCTTGTCGCCTGCCCAAGACACGTCATCAACGCGTCAGCGTATTTGTCACCTCTGTGCAATGTTTCCGGGGCCGCGCCAAGGGGGAGGTTTTGCGTTCTGGCCGCGCGAAGGCTAAGGGCGGCATCATGTCCACGACTTTCCAGCTCGACACCAGCACCAGCCGCGCCAACCCCACCCCGCAGCCGATGCGGCGGCTTACCGTTCCGCGCATCCGCGCGCGCAAGAAAGACGGCGTCACCGCCGAACCGTTGGTCATGCTCACCGCCTATACCGCGCGTCAGGCGCAGCTGCTCGATGCCCATTGCGACCTTCTGCTGGTGGGCGATTCGCTGGGGCAGGTGATCTACGGCCTGCCTTCCACCATTCCGGTCACGCTGGACATGATGGCGAACCACGGCGCGGCGGTGGTGCGGGGATCCTATCATTCGGTGGTGGTAGTCGACATGCCTTTCGGATCTTACGAAACCTCGCCCGAGCAAGCGTTCGAAAGCGCCGCCTTCCTGCTGAAGCAGACCGGCGCCGCGGCGGTAAAGCTGGAAGGCGGCGCCGCGATGGCGCCGACAGTGGAATTCCTGAACAACCGCGGCATTCCGGTGATGGGTCACGTCGGTCTGACCCCGCAGGCGGTCAATGTGCTGGGCGGCTATGGCGCGCGCGGACGCTCGGATGCGGAGGCTGACAAGATCGTCTCAGATGCCATCGCGCTCGACCGGGCGGGGGCCTTCGCGATCGTGATCGAAGGCGTGGTCGAACCCATCGCGATTGCCGCGACCGAGGCGGTATCCTGTCCCACCATCGGCATCGGTGCTTCGGCGCAATGCGACGGGCAGGTGCTGGTGACCGAGGATATGCTCGGCATGTTCGAACGCGTGCCGCGCTTCGTGAAACGTTACGAGGATATCGCGGGCGTGATCGACCGCACCATTGCGCGCTATGCCGAGGAAGTGCGCACCCGCGCTTTTCCCGGCGAAGACCAGACCTACCAGCCCAAAGACTGAGCCCCTCCCACTCAAGGCCCCTACCTGCCATGCAGACCCTGCTGCGCTTCTACACCTTTTCCTTAGCCTTTACCGCAGTCTGCCTTGCGCTGGCAGGTTATTACGGCTGGGCCAGCACCGGCTCGCTCACCGGCATGTTGTCGATCCTGTGGATCGTGTTCGTGCTGTCGATCCTCGAGATTTCGCTGAGCTTCGACAATGCCGTGGTCAACGCCACAGTGCTGCGCGAGATGGACCCGGTGTGGCAGCAGCGCTTTCTCACCGTCGGCATACTCATCGCGGTGTTCGGAATGCGGATCGTCTTTCCCATCGCCATCGTTTCCATCGCCGCGCAGATCGGTCCGTGGGAAGCGGTCCAGCTTTCGCTCGGCGATCCGGAGGAATATGAACGCATCGTCTCCAGCGCCCATATCGGTATTGCCGGGTTCGGCGGCGCGTTTCTGGCCATGGTCGGCCTCAGCTTCTTCTTCGATTCCGACAAGGACGTGCACTGGATCGCCTCGGTCGAACAGGCCATCAACCGTTTTTCCACCGTGCCTGCGGTGGAGATCGGGATGGTGCTGTCGCTGGTCTATGGCGTGTCGACCATGCTCGCGCCCGATGATGCGCTGACCTTCCTGACCGCAGGGATACTTGGCCTTGTCACCTATATCGGCGTCAATGCGCTCGGCGCGATCATCGAACAGCGCGAGGCCGCCAAGAAGGCGAGCGGCGCCATTGTGCGTTCAGGGCTTGGCGGTTTCCTCTATCTCGAAGTGCTCGATGCCAGCTTCAGCTTTGACGGTGTGATCGGCGCTTTTGCGCTGTCCAACAACATGATCGTGATCGCCATCGGCCTTTCGGTAGGCGCGATGTTCGTGCGTTCGATGACGATCCACCTCGTCAAGGCCGGGACTCTCGCGGAGTACCGCTATCTCGAACACGGCGCCTTCTGGGCGATCATCGTGCTGGGCGTGATCATGCTGGTGTCGGCACGCTATCACATCCCGGAAACCTTCACCGGGCTGATCGGCGCGGTGCTGATCGGGCTGTCGCTGTTCTGGTCAATCCGCCACAACCGCGCCGAGGCTAAGGCGAACCCCGCGCCAGACGCATAGCGAGCGGCGCGGCCAGCACCAGCTGGGCAAGGTGATACAGCAGCAGTGGGGCGATCACGAAGCCGGCGCTCGCCGGCGGAAACAGGATCGCGGCGAGCGGCGCGCCGATGGCGACGCTTTTCTGTGATCCGGCAAACAGGAACGTAATGCGGTCTTCGCGCGGCAGCCGAAGCATCCCGCCGACACACCAAGCAGCCCCCAGCGCCAGCGCCAGCAGCACCAGCACCAGCGCCAGCAGCACCGCCCAGTCAGCCGGCGCGAACAGCCGCGCCAGCCCTTGCTCGACCGCACCCGAAAAGGCGACATAGACCGCCAGGCCGATCACCGCGCGATCAAGCCAGACAATGCGCGTGCGCTGGGCGGCAACCTGCTCGATCACCTTGTCCTGCACCATCTGACCGATCAGGAACGGCAGCACGAGGATCAGCCCGATGCGGATGATCGCCTCGCTGCCGATATCCCCCGCTCCGCCGCCGCCCAGCAGAGCAAAGAGCGGGGCGCTGATAAACACGCCGGCGATATTGATCAGCGCCGCGCCCACGACCGCCAGCGCGACATTGCCCTGCGCCAGGCTGGTATAGGACGTCGCCGACTGAATGGTGGACGGCAGGCAGCCGAGATAGATGAAGCCCAGCGCTACCAGCGGCGGCAGCAGCGTGCCTGCCAGCGCGGCAAAGCCCACGCCCGCCACCGCCATCCCGCCGAACACGAACAGCATCAGCGGCCCGAAGAACCGCCAGTTGGCGATCCCGCGCGCGATTTCGCTGCGCCGGATGCGCATCCCGTTGACAAGAAACAGCACGAAGATCCCGCCATTGGAGATGTGGCGGGCAATGTCGCGTCCCTCGCCCGCCGCAGGCAGCAGCAGCGCCAGCGCAGTCGCGATCAGCAGCACCGCGATCATCGGGTCGGACAGGAAAGGCAGACGGCGCGGCAGCATGGCGCGAGCGCCCTGCCCCGCCTTGCACCAATTGTCGAGCGACAGCGCTCTAGCGCGCGGCCAGCGTGGGCGGCTTCATATCGGCCGCCAGCGCTGCAAATCGCTGCGCCGCGTCCGGCTGATCAAGAGCACGCGCCGCATCGCCGCGCAGGGTCAGCAACGCCGGATCGTGCCCGCCGCCCAGCGCGATGGCATGATCGAGCAGCAGCGCTGCACGCTCCCACTCACCGCGCTGGCCAAGAACCTGCGAGAGCGCAATGAGCGCCGGAATATGCACAGTCTCGCCCGCAACATGGCGCGCAAGCAAGGTGTCCGCAGCGACCTCATCACCCGCAGCGCGGTAAGCGAACGCGGCCTTGCGGGTCAGCGACCACGGACGGCGCACCCGTGCCGCAATCGCATAGGCATCGAGCGCACCGCGCGCATCCCTGCCCAGCAAGGCGGCATCCCCGGCAAGTTGGGCAATATCGGCTGATTGGGGGAAACGGGCGCGTAGGCGCCGCACTGCGGCTTGGGCATCGCCCACGCTCCTCGCAGCGGTGCGTGCGCGCAGATCGGATGTCGCCTGCGGCAGGCCCGCACGCTGGGCGAGCAGAACCGGCGCATGATCCCGCCGGGCATAGGCCCGCTGCAGCAGCGGCGCGGCACTGGCGCGGTCACCCAGCCGTTCGTACGCACGAGCGACCAGAACGGCGAGGTAGGGCGAGGCTTCGGGACGCGCGGCATCTTCGGCAAACCGCTCGATCAATTCGGCTTCACGCCCGCTCAGCAGCAGTGAACGCGCAAGCAATTCGTGCAGCCGCACATTGGCAGGCTGGCGCGCAGCGAGCATTTCGAGCCGTTCGGCGGCGCTATCGTAATTGCGCTGCGCAAGACTGATCAGCGCGTCAAGCAACACCGCAGCCGGAACGCCCCGCGCCGTCATCCCGCTGCGTTCGAGCAGACTACGCGCCAGCACCGGTTTGCCGCCACGCTGGGCCAGCACCGCCTGGAGATAGAACACCCGCGGGTCCTCCGGCGCGATCTCGGACAGCACGCGCACCGCCTTCAGCATATCGCGGTGATGCCCGAAATCGCCCAGCGTCGCAGCATATTCGGCCCAGGCATCGGCGTTGTGGCGGTCTGCGTCGAGCGCGGCCTCGAACCATGGCAGAGAATCGGCAAATCCATGCGCATCGCGCACCATCAGCGCTCGCATCAGCAGCGCGGGCGCATGACCGGGACCGAGTTCCAATGCACGGTTCGCCGCATCCAGCGCGCCGAGATGCTCCCCGCCGCGAAACCGGAGACGGGCAATGGTCACCCAGACATCGGGATTGTCAGGCTCAAGCGCCCGTGCTTCGTCAAGCACACGGCCCGCCTCGGCCAATTCGCCATCCGCCATCCTGTCTTCAGCCGCGCCAAGCAGACGGACAATCGCCGGATTATCCGGCCCCGCCCCAGTTTCGCCCGGCGTGCCGTCTGCCGCCTGCGCGCAGCCCACCAACGCAAGGGCCACGGCCAACACAGTGACCAGTTGCCTAGGTCTGAAGGTCATACTGCTTGATCAGGTCATAAAGCGTCGGGCGGCTGATCCCGAGCAGCTTGGCGGTGCTGGAGATATTGCCTTCGCTGCGCGAGAGCGCGTGGCGGATCACCCGGCGATCGGCCGCTTCGCGCGCTGCCTTGAGGTTGAGCACATCGGCGCCTTCCTCGTCATCGTCCCCAAAATCAAGGTCTTCGGCCTTGACCAGCTTGCCATCGGCCATGATGACAGCACGCTTCACCCGGTTTTCCAACTCGCGGACATTTCCCGGCCAATCATGCGCGTCGATCGCGGCGAGCGCATCGGGGGCAAAGCCCGTGACCGCAGGGTTCATTTCGCCGGCAAAGCGTTTGAGGAATACCTTGGCCAGCAGCACGGGATCTCCGTGGCGCTCGGCCAGGCTTGGGATGCGCACCACGATCTCAGCGAGCCGGTAGAACAGGTCTTCGCGGAAGGTCCCTGCTCCGATCATACTTTCCAGATTCTGATGGGTAGCGCACACGATCCGGGTGTTGACCGCAATCGCCTTGCGTCCGCCGATGCGTTCAATGGTGCGTTCCTGAAGAAAGCGCAGCAGCTTGACCTGCAGGGGAAGCGGAATGTCGCCCACTTCATCGAGGAACAACGTGCCGCCATTGGCGCTTTCGATCTTGCCCTCGGTGGTCTTGACCGCACCTGTGAAAGCGCCCTTTTCGTGGCCGAACAATTCGCTTTCGAGCAGGTTTTCAGGGATCGCGGCACAGTTGATGGCAATGAACGGGCCGTCCTCCCGGTCGCTGGCGTCGTGCAGGCCACGCGCGAGCAGTTCCTTGCCCGTGCCACTCGCGCCCAGCAGCATGACCGAAACGCTGGTCTTGGCGACCCGCTCGATGGTGCGCGCTACCTTGACCATCTCGGGCGCGCCAGTGATCAGGCGGCCAAGCACTGTCTTGTCTGCGCTGGCGCTGGCCAGCAGGCGGCGGTTTTCCTGCTCAATCCTGTGCAGGTTGAACGCGCGCCGCACGATCAGCCCCAGCGCGTCGATATCGAGCGGCTTCTGGTAGAAATCATAGGCACCCCGCGCGATCGCCTGCAAGGTGCTCTCGCGCGCACCATGGCCGCTGGCGACGATCACCTTGGTATCGGGTTTCAATGCCATGATCGCATCGAGCACGGCAAAGCCTTCGCTGGTTCCGTCCGGATCGGGCGGCAGGCCAAGATCGAGCGTGACCACCGCAGGCATTTCGGACCGGAGCGCGGCCAGCGCGCTGTCACGGTCTCCGGCGAGGATCACCTCGAAATCGTCATAGGACCATTTGAGCTGCGCCTGCAGGCCCGGATCGTCCTCGATCACTAGCAACGGCGGCTTCTTGTCAGTCATCATGCGACCTCCGGGGATTTTGCATCATCTGTTTCGCCCTGCCCGCCCAACAGGCGCACAGCCTCGGCGAGCGGCAACACCAGCGAAAAGCGCGTACCCAGCCCCTCGCGCGATTCCACGGCGATCCGTCCGCCCATGCCCTTGACCAGTTCGCGGGCCTCGAAGGCGCCGATGCCGAAGCCGCCCGGCTTGGACGAAACGAACGGCTTGAACAGGCCTGTGCGGACGAATTCGGGACTCATGCCCTGGCCTGAATCAAGCACTTCAATGGTGCCGTAGAGGCCATCGGCGCTCACATCGAGGAACACCGGCATCGCGTCGGCACTGGCATCGATCGCGTTCTGGACAAGATGCACCAGCGCCTGTTCGAGCGCTTCGCGATTGCCCATGACCCGGACGCTTTCCTCGCGGGTCAGCGCAACCGGATGAACGGCGCGGAATTGCTCGGCAATGCCGCGGGCAAGTTCGGCCAGATCGATCGGCTTCAGATCATGGACCTGGCCCTGGCCATAACGCCCCAGCCTGGCCAGCAGGCCCGAAAGTTTTTCGGCGGAATTGCGCAATGTCACCAGCATGTCGGCGCGGAATGCAGGATTATCGGCGTGCTTTTCGGCATTGGCGGCGAGCAGCGAAAGCTGGCTGGCGAGGTTCTTGATGTCATGCATGACGAAAGCCATGCGGCGGTTGAATTCGTCAAACCGGCTGGCATCCATCAGCGCCTGCTGGCCGGCCTGCTCGGACAGATAGCTTGCCAGCTGCTGCCCGGCGACCTTGAGAAGGTCGAAATCCTCCCAGTCGAGCCTTCGTTCTATCCGCGGACGGGCCAGCACAATCGCCCCGACCAGGCGATCGAAATGGATCAGCGGGACCACGGCCCAGGCATCCTCGGCTTCGGTCAGCCATTCCGGTACGTGCGCCATTTCGCCATGATGGTCGATGCCGGCGCGCGATTCGTCCAGCGCCACCACCAGGTTATGCTGTTCGATCAGGCCGGTCAGGCGATAATCGGCCGCCAGCGCGGGCACTGCGAGTGTCGGCCAATTCCAGCGCGCCACCAGTTCCAGCTGCGCTTCCTCGTCGGGCATCAGCAACAGGCCCGCCGGGCTTTCGGTCATATCCGCCAAGGCCTTGACCGCGCGTTCTTCAAGGCTGGCGCTGCCAGCACCGCTGCGGCCGATGGTTCGGGTAAACCGCAGCCATTCCTCGCGGTAGTCATAGCGGTGCTGGAACAGGTGCTTGGCCGCCGTAACGCGCAACCAGCCGCGTAAACGCGGTGACGGAACCGCCAGTGCAACCGCCACAACCGCCAGCAGCACGAACACAAGTTGGCTCGTGCGGGCAACATCACCGCCGATCAACGCGAGCGACTTTGCCGCAAGCACCATCAGCACCAGATAGCTGCCGATCAGCAGCAGCGACAAGGTGCGGAAAGTCACCGCGCGCGACGGACTGAATTGCACCCGTGGCCCCACCGGGTTCATGCCGAGCGCGAACAGAGCCGCCATGACACCCGTGAACAAACCGCGCAGGCCGGTCAGGACCGCCGGATCATCGCCGCCCAGATAGGCAATCGTGCCCAGGTTAAGGTCATAGGCGAAAATCCCGACCAGCCCGATCACACTCCAGCGCAGCAAAGTGCGCGATCCGCTCGATGCCCCGGCGTAGAGATTATGCAGCATCATCAGCGCGCCAATCGCCACCAGCATATCGATCAGCGCTCGGACTTCGAAAATCAGTTGTTCGGCACCGTCAAGACCAGCGACGCGCCACTGGAACAACACCACCACCACTTGGTAGAGCTCCACCAGCACGAGCGCCAGGATCACCGGCCGGATCGGCTTGAGGCTTGCAGCCCTGCCATCGGCCGAAAACAGTCGGAAAATCGCCACGATCAGACAAAGGTTGCGAGCAACGACCGCCAGCGCGCTGGCAAGATGATAAGGTCCCAATACGACCGACAGCAGGCACCATTGCGCGCTGAACAGCGCAGCGGCAAACAGTAGCCAGCGATCGGGCCGCGAAGGCGCGCCGCTCCGCCAGATCCAGGCTGCCGCCCCCGCGCACAGCATAGCGCCGGCAAAGGAGGCAAGGCCGGCCAGCAGCGGCATCCCGCTCCACAGGCCGATCATCTTGCGCCCTCGGGCCACAGGATCACCCGCACCGTTTGCAGCAGGATCACGAGGTCGAGAAACGGCGTGTAGTTCTTGGCGTAATAAAGATCATACTCGAGCTTGCGCCGGCTGTCCTCGACAGAGGCGCCGTAGGGATAGTTGATCTGCGCCCAGCCGGTAATGCCGGGTTTGACCATGTGGCGTTCGGAATAGAACGGGATTTCCTCATCAAGGCTCTCGACGAAAGACGGCACTTCGGGGCGCGGGCCGACAAAGCTCATGCTCCCCTTCAGCACGCTCCACGCCTGGGGCAATTCGTCGATGCGCAGCTTGCGGATCAAACGCCCCATCCGGGTGATGCGCGGATCGTTTTCCTCGGCCCATTTGGCGCCGTCCTTTTCGGCATCGGTGCGCATCGAGCGCAGCTTCACCAGCGTGAAGGGCTCGCCATAAAGGCCGACGCGTTTCTGACGGAAAAAGGCTGGGCCCTTGCTGTCGAGTTTTACCAGCAAGGCGAACAGCGCAATCACCGGCAAGGTCAGCGCCAGCAGCACCGAACTGGCGACAATATCGAAGATCCGCTTGACCGCGCTGGAAAACATCCGCCCGCTGGAAAATCCGTCGGAGAAGATCAGCCAGCTGGGATTGATGGTGTCGAGATCGACCCGGCCTGTCTCGCGCTCGATGAAGCTCGAAAAATCATTGACGTGCACGCCCTTGGTCTTGATCCTCAGCAGGTCTTTCAACGGCAGGGCATTACGGCGTTCCTGCAGGGCCAACACCACTTCCGACACGCCGAGGTTTTCGACAAAACGACCGAGATCATGGATCGCCGCGCGCGGGATCGCTTCCTCGACGACGCGCTGGTCCTCGCTCATGGCGATATAGGCAACGATCACAAAACCGGTTTCGGGCCGCTCGCCCAGTTCGCGCAGACGCTGCGCCCGGTCTCCTGCGCCCAGAACCATGACCCGCCGCCGGAAAGCGGAAGAGCCAAGGAAGCTGGTCAGCAGCAGCCGGTCGGCAACCAGCACCAGAATTGCCAGACCCATGGTGTAGAGCAAGGTCGAGCGCCAGAAAAAGTCGCTGGGAAAGACGAAATCGACAACCGCCAAGGCAATGATACCAAGGCTGATCGCCACCAGCACACGTGCCCCGGCAAAACGCAGGGATCGCAAGGCGTTGGGGCCATAAACTCCGACCGCAATCATCGCGAGCCAGATGACCATGGCAGTGCCGGTAAGCGGCAGCCAGCGGGTCGCAAAGCTATCGACTTCCATCCCGATCTGCCCGGCGCGAACCTGCCACGCCAACTCGCTTGCCAGCACCAGCAAGACCAGATCGAGCAGGCCGAGCAACAGCACGGCGTGCGGGATGTAATGCTTGAACAGGCGGATCATTGCGCGGCTGGCCTCATATGCGTCCGGCCTGCGGTCTAGTGCCCAGACATTAAGTGTCGGTAAACTTTACAACGCCGTGCAGCCCCGCATTTCTGCGGCTTGGAAGGGTTAATACCGTGTCAGGAAAGGCGCCGAGGGCTTGTGAGGGCGCCGGCCATTCGGGCTGGTGCCGGGGTCAGGCATTCCGCCCGCCCGCATCGCAGGCAGGGCGTGCCAAGCGGCACAGCATCGGTAGAATCGAGCGAAACCCCGCGAGCATAGGCCAGTTCGCCGGCAAAACGCGCCTCGATCCCCAGCACCACCGCGCGGCGGGCGGCACACATCACCCCATCGCCATCAACCGTGCGGGTGATGGTAAACCAATGGCGCGGGCTGCCCTCGCCCTCGGCGAAGGTGACGGCCTGAGTCAGCACCGTGCCGGGCCGCTCGAAGGCGGCATAGGGTATCCACGCGGGCCAGCGCGCGCCTTCGAGCGGATAGAGCACCCCTGCCCCGCCCGCAGTGAAGCCAGCCAGCCGCCCTGCCCGGTCGATGCTTGCCATGAAAAACGGCAGACCGCGCTCGCCCACCCGGCCCAATGTCGTGAGCCGCTGCGCCGCCTGATCGAAGCTGACGGCAAAGCGGCGCTGCAAGACCCCCAGATCATAACCGGTCTGCTCGCAAGCCCTCAGAAAACGGCGATAGGGCAGCAGCAGCGCACCGGCGAGGTAATCGGTAATATGCTCGCGGAAAATATTCCTCGCTTCGCCCGAGGGCAGATTGGCGCCGGCCACCAGGGTTTCGATCGCCTCGCGCATTTCCAGCGCGCCGACCTGCCGGGCGATCTGGAACCGCCGCGCCGCACCGGGCAGCATTTCGGAAAGCTGCAATTGACGGGCATGAAGATCGAGCCGGTGGACCTGCCCCGGCATCACCTCCGCCGGCAGGATGCGCACGGTCATGCGGTGCTTTTCGCGCAGCCGCTCGCCCAGCGCGGCGCTGATTTCCCCGCGCGACAGGCGCAATTCGTCGGCCAGATCCTCCGCCGCATGATCGAGATCGGCAAAATGGTTCTGCCAGCGTTCGATCGCGCGGCGTGCAGCGGCGGCGGCATCTTCGCCCCCGGCAGGCCCGCTGCCCGCCTGATCGTAAAGCCGGGCGAAAGCGGCGGCGATCTGCGGCGCAGCGGCGAGGAATTCCTGCACTTCCTCGCGGTCAATGCCAAGATCGGCAAAGCGTTCATCGGCCATACGGCGCACCAGCCCATCAAGCCCGCCGATCGCCTCGTCCTCGCGCAGGGAGCGCGGGTCGAAGTCGAAGCGCTCGATGACCTGCACCAGCACGCGGGCCGACAACGGGCGCTGGTTGCGTTCGATCAGGTTGAGATAGGACGGCGAAATGCCGAGCGCTGCGGCCATGGCGGCCTGGGTCAATCCTTCACGCTTGCGCAGACGACGCAGTGCGGGGCCGGCCAGAAGATTGGTGTCTGCCATGCGCTCTTGTAAATTACTTTACTGATTGACACAAGATTTCGGGCGAATGTCGGTATAGCGACACGATTTCTTGTAATTTTTCCTGTCGTGCTGCGCTGCAACACGCCAAAGCCTGTTCATCCGATGACGCGAATCTCTCACAAAGGGCGCGCCACTCCCCAGGACGGACAGGAGAAGCATATGACCTACCAGAACACCATCACCCACATGCGCGAAGTGGTTGCCGCGGGCGGCCCGAGCTGGGCCGCGATCGACCCCGAGAACGCCGCCCGTATGGTGATCCAGAACCGCTTCGCCACCGGCCTCGACATCGCCAAGTACACCGCCAAGATCATGCGCGCCGACATGGCTGCCTATGATGCCGATCCGGCGCAATATACCCAGTCGCTCGGCTGCTGGCACGGCTTCATCGCGCAGCAGAAGATGATCGCGATCAAGAAGCATTTCGGCACCACCAAGCAACGTTACCTCTACCTTTCGGGCTGGATGGTCGCCGCGCTGCGCAGCGAATTCGGCCCGCTGCCCGATCAGTCGATGCACGAAAAGACCAGCGTGCCCGCGCTGATCGAGGAGCTTTACACCTTCCTCAAGCAGGCCGATGCGCGCGAACTGGGCGGCATGTTCCGCGCGCTCGACGCGGCCCGCGAAGCCGGGGACGCGGTCGAAGCCAAGCGGCTCGAAAATGCGATCGATAGCTATGAAACCCACGTCGTGCCGATCATCGCCGATATCGACGCCGGTTTCGGCAATGCGGAAGCGACCTACCTCCTCGCCAAGAAGATGATCGAAGCGGGTGCCTGCGCCTTGCAAATCGAAAATCAGGTGTCGGACGAAAAGCAGTGCGGCCACCAGGACGGCAAGGTCACCGTGCCGCATGAGGACTTCCTCCAGAAGATCCGCGCCTGCCGCCACGCCTTCCTCGAAATGGGCGTCGAAGACGGGATCATCGTCGCGCGCACCGATTCGCTTGGCGCCGGCCTGACCAAGCAGATCGCCTATTCGAAGGAGCCGGGCGATCTGGGGGACCAGTACAACAGCTTCCTCGACGCCGAGGAAGTCGATCCGGCCAACATCTCCAACGGCCAGGTCTTCATCAGCCGCGATGGCAAACTGCTCGCCCCCAAGCGCCTGCCCTCGAACCTCTACCAGTTCCGCGCTGGCACGGGGGTCGACCGCGTGGTGCTCGACTGCATCACGTCGCTCCAGAACGGCGCGGACCTGCTGTGGATCGAAACCGAGAAGCCCCACGTGGAGCAGATTGCGAGCATGGTTGATCGCATCCGCGAGGTCGTCCCCAATGCAAAGCTGGTCTACAACAATTCGCCCAGCTTCAACTGGACGCTGAGCTTCCGCCAGCAGATCTTCGATGCGTGGGTCGAAGCCGGCAAGGACGTGTCTGCTTACGAACGCGACCGCCTGATGAGTGTCGACTATGACGGCACCGAACTCGCCGCCGAAGCCGACGAGAAGATCCGCACCTTCCAGCGCGATGGCGCGGCACGGGCGGGCATCTTCCACCACCTCATCACCCTCCCGACCTATCACACCGCCGCGCTCAGCACCGATAACCTCGCCCGTGAATATTTCGGCGAGCAGGCGATGCTGGGTTACGTCAAGAACGTGCAGCGTGAGGAAATCCGTCAGGGCATCGCCTGTGTGAAGCACCAGAACATGGCCGGCAGCGATATCGGCGATGATCACAAGGAATACTTCGCCGGTGAAGCCGCGCTGAAGGCTGGCGGGGCGCACAACACCATGAATCAGTTCGAGGCGGCTTAAGCGGGGACAAGACCGGAAGGGCGCGATTTTGCGGCCTTCCGGTTGCCTGCAAAGCCGCCTAAGGGTTCGGAGCAGACCGACCCGAGGAGAGTGACGATGAGCGATACTGATACCCCCAAGACCGAACCCGCCCGCGCCCGCGCCCTGCTGTCGACCGCCGACATGAAGCTGCTGCGTCGCGCCTTGGAAAGCCACGCCCGCGCCACCGAAGACCGCGAGGAGCTGGCCAAGATCAACGCCCTGCACCACCGGCTCGGGACTTACGTGCCGGCGTCGCAGTAATCCGTTTCACCAGTTCTCCTGGGGAGGAGAAACGGCCGTCGGAATGCGCCTGAACGGGCGCGCTCCGGCGGCCGAATTTCTTGGTAGTCTACCCGCCCTTCCTCGGCAAAAGATCCAGCGTCGCCGCCGTCATCGCCTCGGTCGCGGTGGCGATTACCACCGGGGCATCGGGCGCCCAGAACGGCGAATGCAGCGAGGGCAGTTCGATCTCGTCCTTCTGCGCCTTATCCCATTCCGCCTGCGGCACCCCGCCCACCCAGAAGATCAGCGATTCGACGTTGTCCGGATCGGCGCGGTAAAACTGGCCGAAATCCTCCCCGCCCATCACGCTGGGGGTTTCGAACACCCGCCCTTCAAACCGCTGCTTGAGGCCCGCCATCACCTTCTCGGTAAACTCGGGGGTGTTGTAGGTGGCAGGCGTATAGGGATCCTGCACGGTGACCTTGGGCAGCTTGTCCTCGGGTATGCCTGCGGCCAGCGCCTCGCCCTTGGCGATCCGGGCGATTCCATCGAGCAATTGTTTGCGCGCTGCGTCGGTATAGCTCCGCACGGTGATTTGCAGCCGCGCCTCATCGGGAATGATGTTGTGCTTGGCCCCGGCCTGGAAACTGCCCACCGTCACCACTGCCGGATCAAGCGGGTTGAGTTCGCGGCTCACCAGCGTCTGCAACCGGGTGACGATGTTGGCGGCGATAACGATCGGGTCCTTGGTGGTGTGCGGATAGGCGCCGTGGCCACCGATGCCCGGCACCACCACATCGACCGAATCGACATTGGCTAGCGCAAAGCCCTTGGAATAGCCGATGAAGCCCGCCGGAGCCTGCGCCGCATCGTGAAAGGCCAGCACATAGTCGGGCTTGGGGAAGCGGGTGAACAGCCCGTCCTCCAGCATCGCCAACGCGCCTTCGCCGATCTCCTCGGCCGGCTGGAGGATCATCACCAGCGTGCCCGACCATTGATCCTTGCGTTCCGCCAGCAATTGCGCGGTGCCGATCCATGCGGTCATATGGGTATCGTGCCCGCAGGCATGCATTACCCCGGTCTCGATCCCGCTCGCCGGAACGGCGCGGCGTTTGGAGGCATAGGCCAGCCCCGTCTGCTCGATGACCGGCAGCCCATCCATGTCCGCACGCAGCATCACCGTGGGACCATCACCGTTCCGCATAACCGCGACCACGCCGGTCTGACCGACGCCCTCGGTCACCTCGAATCCCAGCGCGCGGGCGCGGGCGGCGAGTTTCCTGGCCGTCTCGAATTCCTGGAACGAGAGTTCGGGATTGGCGTGGAGGTCCTGATAGAGCTCGACCAGCGCGGGCATATCCGCCGTCACGGCATCGCGCAGCTCATCCGCCTGCGCGGGCACCGCCATCAGCGCCAGCACGCTTGCCCCTGCCCGAATCGCCATCAATCGCATCACATTCCCCCTTGCCTGTCCGCCTGCCAGCGCGCGCCGTGTTGGAGACACATGTTACACTGTCCAGGAACGGAAAAAACCTTGCCTCCGCACCGCTGCCACGAAACGCGAAAATCGCCGGTCCGGAAAGCAGCTGCGGTCATGCGGTCAACATGGCACATCGCATGGCGGTTAGGAAACTGCCTGCGCGCATCACAATCCGTACCACAGCACCAATATCACCGAGAGCACCGTCACCATCAGCGCCACCAGCGGCGCGCCCGCCCGCATGTAATCGCCGAATTCATACCCGCCTTCGGACATGATCAGCATGTTGGTCTGATAGGCAATCGGGGTGGCATAGGCGAGATTGCAACCGAACAGCACCGCCAGCACGAGGGGCTCGGGCGGCATTCCCAGCCGGGTGGCGATGCTGAAGGCGATCGGCGTACCGATGGTTGCGGCGGTGGCGTTGGAGGCAAAATTGGTGAGGAAGGTGACGAACAGCATGATCGCCCCGAGCACCAGCGCAGGCGGCAGATAGGCGAGGCCAAGCGACAGGGCCTGCCCCAGAAATTCCGCTGCACCGCTGGCGTCGATCACCCGGCCGATGGCGATGCTGGCCGCAATCAGCACGATCACCTTGGCCGAAAGCGCGCGGCCCACACGGTCGAACTTCACGCAGCCGGTCACGAACATCAGGATCGCGCCCGCGAGCGAGGCAATGGCAATCGGCAGCTTGATCGGGGCATAAGACCCGCCATCGAACCACGGCAGGCCGAGCGAGGCCGTGGCAATCGCCCCCAGCATGATCGCGCCGGCCAGCACCGCCTTCGACCGGCGCGGCAGCTCGCGCGCGCCTTCAAGCCGCAGCAACCCGTCATTATTGGCGAAGTTCTGCAGATCTTCCTCGAGCCCCATCACCAGCAGCACGTCCCCTTCGAGGATGCGAAGATCGCCCGCCTCGGAATAGGTGTCGCGTTCGCCCAGTACCCGGTCCGGCCGGTGGATGCCCAGCACCGCGACCCCATAGAGATCGGCAATGCCCGAACTGGCAAGCGTGCGGCTGATGAGGCGCGAATCCGCTGTCACCGTCATTTCGACAGCGACGATATCCTCGCCCTGATCCTTGGCGACCCGGCGGATGCGGTCGAGCACCCAGCTGGGGGCAAGCTCGCCCTTGAGCGCGCGGGCGGCCTCTTCGATCGCCTCGTGGGTGCCGGAGATATGCAGGCGCTGCTGCGGCTGGAGCGCACCGGTCGGCTGATCGTGGAAGGTGATGCCCTGCGGCAGCTTGTCCTGGATTGCGGCCAGTTCCGCTCCGGCCAGAAGGCTGCTGCTGCCGACCCGCAGGCGCGTGTGAAAGACCCGCCGGATATTTTCCGGAATTACGCTGTTGTCACGCAGCAGGCGCGGCATCACCAGCCACAGATAGGGCAATGCTGCCACCGCCGCGATCAGCACGATCGGGGTGAACTGGAACACCCCGATGGTTTCCATCCCGATATCCTCGGCAATGCTGACCACCAGAATATTGGTCGAAGTGCCGATGGTGGTGCCCATGCCGCCGATCAACACAGCCGAATTGACCGGCATCAGCGTCTTCGACGAGGCGACAACCCCCTTGCCGGCGAGCGCGACGAGGATCGGCAGCATCAGCACCATGACCGGCGTATCATTGACGAACATCGACAGGGTAAAGGCGATCAGCAGCGCGAACAGCAGCCCGATCTGGCCATTGCTGCGGAATACGCGCTCGAGCAGGCGGGCAAAGGGTTCCAGCGCGCCGGTCACCACCAGCCCCCGGCCCATGATCATCAGCGCGCAGATCGTGATCAAAGCCTGATGCCCGAACCCGCCGAACGCCAGCGCCAGTCCGTCGGTCGGCTTGGTGCCTTCGAGCGGTGCAAAATACAGCCCCACACCGATCACCGCGATGGTGATGAGCGAGATGATCTCAACCGTATAGCGGCCGCGCGCAAAGGCGATGAACATGGCAATGGTCACCGCCATGGCCGCTATCGCGTGATAGGATGGGACTTCCAGCATGGTATGTCTCAGGGGCTAACCAATAGCTCCGGACAAACACAAGCGAATTGTAACAACGGCGGATGTGGTGGTGCCCCTGGCCAGACTCGAACTGGCACTTCTTTCGAAACTCGATTTTGAGTCGAGCGCGTCTACCAATTCCACCACAGGGGCACACAAGGCAGCTTCGCGGAGGCTGTTAAACCGCTGTAGGCTGCAAATCAACACGCCTTAGCGCAGACTTCCTGCCAGCAATTTGTGCAGCTTGGAATGCAGCACATCATTGGCAGCCAGCACCTGATCGGCGTGGATCGAAGTGGAGCGGCCGCGGTAGTCGGTCACGAACCCGCCCGCCTCGCGCACCAGCAGGCAGCCGGCGGCGGTATCCCATTCGTTGAGGCCGCTTTCCCAGAACCCGTCAAACCGGCCCTGCGCCACATAGGCGAGATCAAGCGAGGCCGCGCCGAAGCGGCGAACCCCGGCGACTTCGGGGCCGATCGCGCCGAAGATTCGGCTCCATTCGGCAAAGTCGCCATGACCGAAGAAGGGAATCCCCGTCGCCACCAGCGCATCGGCCAGCCGCGCGCGAGCCGACACGCGAAGGCGCGCATCATGCAACCAGGCACCGCGCGATTTTTCCGCCCAGTAGGTCTCATCGGTGACCGGCTGGTAGATCACCCCCGCGACCACCTCGCCCCAGCCCTTGCCATCGGCGCGCGGTTCCTGCGCGGCGATGGAAATGGCGAAATGCGGAATGCCGTGGAGGAAATTGCTGGTGCCATCCAGAGGATCGACGATCCAGCGCGGCATGCCGGGATCGCCCGCAATCTCGCCCGCTTCCTCCATCAGGAAACCCCAGCCCGGACGCGCGGCGAGCAATTCGTCATACAGCGTGCGTTCGGCGCGCATATCGGCCTTGCTGACGAAATCGGCTGGCCCCTTGCGGCTGACCTGCAGGTGTTCGACTTCGCCGAAATCGCGCCGCAAACGCCCGCCCGCCTTGCGCGCGGCGCGTTCCATCACGCGGATCAGGCCGGAAATAGCTGCCATGTCGTGTGCTCAGCTCGCCTTGCCGACATAGGCCTGCTCGTACACATCGACGATGATGCGCGTGCCGCTGCCGATATGCGGCGGCACCATGATGCGCACACCATTGTCGAGGATCGCGGGCTTGTAGCTGGAAGAGGCGGTCTGCCCCTTCACCACGGCATCGGCTTCGACAATCACGGCTTCGATCTGCGAGGGCAGTTCGACCGAGATCGGCTTTTCGTCCCACAGCTCGAGGTTCACCTGCATCCCGTCCTGCAGGAACGGGCGTGCATCGCCGAGCAGGTCGCCGGGCAGCGTGATCTGTTCGTAATTGTCATTATCCATGAAGACCAGATCATCGCCTTCGGCATAAAGGAACTGGAAGGGCTTGGTGTCGAGCCGCACGCGTTCCACCGTGTCGGCACTGCGGAACCGCACGTTGGTCTTGCGGCCATCCTGCAGGTTCTTCATCTCGACCTGCATGTACGCCCCGCCCTTGCCCGGCTGGGTGTGCTGGATCTTGGCGACTTTCCAGATGCCTTTTTCATATTCCAGAATATTGCCGGGGCGAATATCGACGCCGCTGATCTTCATGGGGCTATGGGCCTTTATGCAAGGAACAGGTGGGAGGGTGCGCCGCCGGTGGGCAGGCAACCCGCAAATGATGCGCGCCGATAGCCGATAGCGCCCGGCTCGGCAAGCGCGGGCAAAAGCGGCGCGAAAGGCTTGGCGTTGGGGCTAACAGGCTGGTAGGGCGCGCTGTCAATGCGAAACCGATATGTCATTCTTCTAGCGCTGAGCGCGGCAGCCCTTGCCGGGCTGGCGCCGCGCACGGCCGACGCGCAGGATCGCCAGACCTCGCGCCCGCAATCGCGCGGCGGGATGGCCGATGGCGGGATGCTGGCGACGATGCCGCACGGCCCCTATGAATGCGCCCTTCCCGGCGATGCGGGGGGCGAGGCCTACATCGTGATCGCCGAGGAAGCTTTCAGCATCGGCACCGCCTCAAGCTACACCAACCCCGAAGGCAACGGCATCTACCTGATGCGCGGGCGCGAACTGGTGTTCACCCGCGGCCCCAAGAAAGACCAGCGCTTCCGCCGGATCGGTGACAACATGCTCCAGAAGCTCGAAGCCGACGGCAGTCTTGGCAAACTGATCTGCACCCGGCTGGGCGGGGCGGGCTGACCCGTCCCGGCATTTGGCCCCGCATTTGGGTTGCATCGTGGCGGGCATGGCGCGTCGGGCTGTGGTGCTTTTCGGAATATGGCTGCCGTTCGGGTGTTGACCCGGAGCCGGACGCTGGCCTCTGACGACATGCTGCACTCATGATAAGTGCCGTCTGAGCTGGAAGATTCAATGATCCTCCATCGCACGGATGCAGCGGACACAAGGTCGTTTCTGAAAGCCGCCGCATTCTGGTCGTTCCTCAGAAGCGCATCATTCTCGAATATCGACACGGCCACAACCGTTGGAGCGAACCTTCCGATGGTATTGATCAAGACCTGCCCGGTCTCGGAGGGCCAACGAGTGTCTTCTTGATGAAGATAGACCAAATCTGGTGATGCAAGCTCACTGTCTAAGGCCTTCAAATCACTTTTAACCGATTGAGAGTATTCAACGACTTCCAGTTGATATTTCGCAGCTGTTCGATCCATGAATGACGTCAACTCCGTCAAATCTTCAATGTCACCAAGGCAGACGCCGAACTTGATCGCCGGGGATTGTAATGTTCAAGCGGAGAACAGAAGCCCGACGCAAAGAGCGAATGATCGATTTATCATCAGCCGACAGGCAAAGCTTTCTAGAGACGAAAACAAAGGACAGCTTCCCATCCAATTTCTGAAATGAGCAATCGTCTTCGCCACTCCCGAAACCCGCCTTTCGGAAAAATGGCGCGGAGCGGACATTTCCAGGATCCGTCGCCGCGTGCTTGACACAGGGCTTGGCTTCCTAGTTTCGACACCGGCGAAGGTGAAAAGCCTAACCCCCGATCAAGTCCGGGGCGACGATTGACGCAGTGGCAAAAAGCCACCCCAATCGGGCACACCCGCTCAGCCGCGCTTGATCGCCTTGGTGAAAGCCTGAATGGCCGCGACCTCGTCGCCGTTCCACACCGCGCCCGACACGGCGAGGAAATCCGCCCCGGCTTCGATCAGCGGCTTGCAGTTTTCCGGCGTGATACCGCCGATGACGACGCAGGGGATTTCGAACACGGTCGTCCACCAGCGCACGAGCTCCAGATCGGGCACTTCCGCCTCCGCGCCCTTGTCCTTGGTTGTCGACGGGAAGAACGCACCGAAGGCGATGTAATCCGCCCCTGCCTCGCCCGCTTCCATCGCCATGTGGCGGCTGGCGTGGCAGGTGACACCGATCTGCGCCTCGCGCCCCAGCTCCTCGCGCGCCTCGCGCGGCGAGCCATCGTCCTGCCCGAGATGCACCCCGTCGGCCTTCAGCCGCTTGGCCAGCGCGACCGAATCATTGACGATGAAGGCCACGTCATGCGCGGCGCAGATCGCCTGCAGCGGCGCGGCGGCTTCGTGCTGGTCGACGTCCTTCACCCGGAACTGGAAGGCGGTGACGAGGCCCCCATGCTTGCCGGCGCCCGCCGCCAGCGCGCGTTCGAGCCGTTGGGGGAAGTCGCCGCCGACGTCGAGCGGGGAGATGAGGTAAAGCTGCGTATCAGTCATGGCCGCGCTGGCTAATCGCTCGCGCCGCGCCTGTCACCTTTTACGGCGTCACCTGTTCACACGCTCGCGCTGGCAATCTGGTCGATCACCTTGCCGAGCACGGTGTTGAATTCCTCGTCCGACTGGTCCTTGCGCAGGTCCTGCAGCAGCCCGCGGCTGAAGCTGGCGATCATGCCGGGGTTCTGGGCAAGCCGTGCGCAGGCATCATCGGTCGAAAACCCGCCCGACAGCGCGACGACGCGCAGCACCTTGGGGTGCCGGGTCAGCGGGGTGTAGAGGCCCGCCGTGGCGGGGATCGAAAGCTTGAGCATAACCTGCTGGCTTTCCGGCAGCGCATCAAGGTGCCGGGTGATTTCGGCCAGCAGGATGTTTTCGCCTGCCACGCGATCTTCGGCGGTGATGTCATATTCCGGCTCGATGATCGGCATCAGCCCGGCGGCGCTGATCTGCGCTGCCACTTCGAACTGCTGGGCGACCACGGCCGCGATCCCCGTCGGGCTGGCGGATTTGATTACCGAGCGCATCTTGGTGCCGTACATGCCCTGCGCCACCGATTTTTCGAGCAACGCGGCCAGCTTCACCATCGGCTTCATCAGTTGGACGCCATTCGCTTCATCAGCCAGACCTTCATCGACCTTGATGAAGGGGACGATCCCGCGCGCCTTCAGCGCATTGCCGGTGGACATGCCGTCAACCTCGCCATCCATCGTCTTTTCGAACAGGATTGCGCCGATCACCTTGCCGCTTCCGAAGCAGGGCGAAGTGATGACCCGCGCGCGCATGGCGTGGATCGCCCCGAACATTTCGTCATCGCCCGACCATTCGCTGTCATCCACCCCGTAGCCGCGCAACGCTTTGGGCGTGGAGCCGCCCGACTGATCGAGCGCAGCAATGAAGCCTTGTCCTGTGGCGATGCGGGTCGTCATTTCCTGCGTGTTCATTGCGGCGTTCTCCGAGGGCAGACAGGCTATATGTGTGCGGCTCCACGGGTCTGTGCATACCTATGCAAAGCCGGTGGATCGCGGCTTTAGCTCGCGTCTCGCGGTGCTGCAACAGGTCATGCTGCAACTGCACACAACGAACCGCCAGAACGCTCAGCGACGCGCCAATCGCCGGATGATGCCGGTGAAGCTGAGCGCCGGTTTGCCATCCCCCGTCACAAGCCCGCGCACGAAGATCGTCTTGCCCCCGCCGCGCGTTACCTCGCCGCGCGCCTCGACCAGCGCGCCTTCGCTTACCGAGCCGAGGAAATCGCCCGCAAGGTTGAGCGTCACCGCGTGACCCCCGTTCAATTCATCGGTGGCGATGGCGAACAGCGCGAAATCGGCGAAGGTCATCAGGCAGCCGCCATGCATGAACCCACCGCCGTTCATATGGCGGGCCTCGGCGCGGAAGGCGCTGACATAGGCACCGTCCTCCTCACGCCGGTAAAAGAACGGGCCGGAGCGGGTCTCGTAAGGGTCGCCCTGCCAGTAACGCCATCCAGCGAATTCGCCGGTTTCCATGGTGGAAAGCTGGCCGTAACTGGCCTCCATCATCTCGCTCATCGCTTGTGCCTTGTTATCATTTCCACAATTGCAGCCGCTTCACCGCCCCCGCGAGGCCCTCGTTCCCATCGATCCGGGCAAGGCTGCGGTCGGTCAGCTTCCATCCTCCGATCGCCCCTTTGCGCCAGAGCCCGGTGACAAGGGAGGGGCCGGACCACACCTTCGCGCCCAGACCGAGTTCCAGTTCAGCACCGCCGACAAACCATGCGCTTTTGCCGTGTTGGCGGACGAACACTTCGTGAAAGGCGAAACGGGTGCAGACAAAACCGCGTTCGATCCCGGCAAGAAAGCTTGGACGGTCGAGCAGCTGCGGCGGCAGCGTGCCGATCATCGCCATGAAATCGCGTGCCAGCAGCTTCTTGGCTTCGCTGGCATCGCCCGCCAGCCAGGCCCGAATCAAGCGCAGTTCGAGCGCCTCGATCTCACCCGCAATATCGGCCATATCAGGCTTCGAGCGCGGCGACGCCCGGCAGCACGCGCCCTTCCATCCATTCAAGGAAGGCCCCGCCTGCGGTTGAAACATAAGAGAAATCGTCAGCCACACCAGCCTGCGCCAGTGCCGCGACCGTATCCCCGCCACCGGCCACGCTGGTAAGCGAGCCTTCGAGCGTCAGCGCGGCTGCGGTGCGCGCCAGTGCGACCGTCGCGGCATCAAAGGGCTCGGTCTCGAACGCGCCCAGCGGGCCGTTCCACACCAGCGTGCGGCAGGTCTTGAGCACGTCGGCCAGCGCCTCGACCGCCTGCGGGCCGAGGTCGAGGATCATCTCGTCAGCGGCAACCTCGTGGACGTTGCAGGTGCGCATAGACGCCGGGTTGGCGGCAAATTCCTTCGCCACCACGACATCATAGGGCAGGTGGACGGTGCATCCGGCATGGTCGGCCTCGTCCATGATCTTTGTTACCGTGTCAGCCAGATCATGCTCGCACAGACTCTTGCCGACATCGACCCCGCGCGCGGCGAGGAAGGTGTTGGCCATGCCGCCGCCGATAATGAGGTGCTGCACCTTGCCCACCAGATGTTCCAGCACGGCAAGCTTGGTCGAGACCTTGGCTCCGCCGACAACGGCCGCGACCGGCTGTTCGGGGTTGCCGAGGGCTGCATCGAGCGCCTTCAACTCGGCTTCCATCGAGCGGCCAGCATAGGCGGGCAGGAAATGCACCAGCCCTTCGGTGGTGGCATGGGCGCGGTGCGCGGCGCTGAAGGCGTCATTGACATAGAGCGTGCCGTTGGCCGCAATCGCCTGCGCAAAATTGGGGTCGTTCGCTTCCTCTCCCGGCCAGAAGCGGGTGTTGTCGAGCAGGCCGATGTCTCCGGCGCGCAGGATGCCGACCGACTGCTGCACCACCGGCCCGGTGAGTTCGGGGATGAACATGATCTCCTTGCCCAGCACGCCTTCCACATCGCCCACCACCATGCTGGTCGACAGCACCGAAGAACGCTGGCCGCCGGGACGCCCGAAATGGGCGAGCAGCAGCACTTTCGCACCCTTGCCCGCCAGTTCGAGGATAGTCGGCTTCACCGCATCGACCCGGGTGACATCGGTGGCCGAACCCTCCTTCATCGGCAGGTTCAGATCGACGCGAACAAGCGCGACCTCGCCGGTGAGGTCGGCGGGCAGATCGTCGAGGGTCTTGAACTTGGCCACGGTCATCTCCGCTGGTGGGACGCGATCAGAGAAACTTCGCCATCACCCCGGCCGTGTCGATCATCCGGTTGGAAAAGCCCCATTCATTGTCATACCAGCTGACGACGCGGGCAAGCTTGCCTTCCATCACGCTGGTTTCGAGGCTGTCGACGGTCGAACTGGCCGGATAGTGGTTGAAATCGGAAGAAACGAGCGGCTCGTCGGTATAATCCAGCACACCCTTCATCGCCCCGTCGGCGGCAGCCTTCAGCGCGGCGTTGATTTCTTCTGCCGTGGTATCGCGTCCCGGCACGAACACCAGATCGACCATGGACACATTCGGGGTCGGCACACGCACCGAGGAACCATCAAGCTTGCCCTTCAACTCGGGCAGCACCAGGCCCACGGCCCGCGCGGCGCCGGTGGTGGTCGGGATCATGTTGGCGGCCCCGGCGCGGGCGCGGCGCAGGTCCTTGTGGATCTGATCGAGCATGCGCTGGTCGTTGGTGTAGGAATGGATCGTGGTCATGAAGCCGCGCTCGATGCCCACCGTGTCGTTCAGCACCTTGGCCACTGGCGCGAGACAATTGGTGGTGCAGCTGGCGTTGGAGATGATCACGTCGTCGCCCGTCAGGGTTTCGTGATTCACGCCGTAGACGATGGTTTTGGAAACGCCGGTCGCGGGCGCGGAGATCAGCACGCGCTTGGCCCCGGCGGCCAGATGCGGGCGGCTGGCCTCGTCCGACTGGAAAAAGCCGGTGCATTCGAGCACGATGTCCACGCCCATTTCGCCGTGCGGCAGCTTGCCCGGATCGCGCTCTGCGGTCACAGCGATGCGCTTGCCATTGACGATGATCGCATCGCCCTCGGCCTTCACCTCGCCATTGAACCGGCCATGCACCGTATCGTAAGCGAACAGCAGCGCGTTGGACTTGGCATCGGCGAGATCGTTGATCGCCACAAGATCCAGATCGTGGTCGCCGCGTTCGAGAATCGCGCGCGCGACAAGCCGGCCGATGCGGCCGAAGCCGTTGATGGCAACTTTGGTGGCCATGAGAGATACTCCTGCTTAAGCGTTCAATTGCTGAAGAATTTGCGGGACAATCGCCTCCGCAGTGAAGCCGAAATGGGCAAACAGATCGCCCGCCGGAGCCGAGGCGCCAAAGCTGTCGAGCCCGATATTGAGCCCGCCTGTGCCGGTGTAGCGCTGCCACCCGAAAGTGCTCGCCGCCTCGATCGAGACGATCAGCGCATCATCAGGCAGGATATCGGCGCGGTAGGCTTGCGGCTGCTCGTCGAACAGTTCGGTGCACACCATCGACACCACATCCGTCCCCACGCCCGCCGCTTCAAGCTGCGCAGCGCAATCGGCGGCGAGTTCGACTTCGGAACCGGTGGCAAGGATCACCACCTTGCGTGCGGCGTCAGCCGGCTTGATCCGGTATCCGCCACTGGCCGAAAGGTTCTTGCCCGCTTCGAGCCGCAGCTGCGACAGGTTCTGACGGGTCAGCGCCAGTACCGTCGGGCGGTCGGCCTGCTGGAGAGCAATCTCCCAGCACTCGGCCGTTTCCACCGCATCGGCAGGGCGCATCACCAGCAGATTGGGCATGGCGCGCAGCGAAGCCAGGTGTTCGACCGGCTGGTGGGTCGGCCCGTCTTCGCCAAGCCCGATGCTGTCATGCGTCATCACATAGATCACGCGAGTCTGCTGCAAGGCCGACAGACGGATCGCGCCGCGGGCATAGTCGGTGAAGACGAGGAAGGTCCCGCCATAGGGGATCACCCCGCCGTGCAGCGCCATCCCGTTCATCGCCGCGGCCATGCCAAATTCGCGGATGCCGTAATAGACATAGCGGCCGGCGTAATTGCTGCGGCTGAAAGTGCCGATCCCGCCTGCCAGCGTATTGTTCGACCCCGTCAGGTCGGCGCTGCCGCCGATGGTGTCGGGCAGCATCGGGTTGATGGCGGCAAGCGCGATTTCCGAGGCTTTGCGGGTAGCGATTTTCTGTGGAGCGTCGATCAGCCCGGCGATGTGCGCATCGAGGCTGAAGCCCTCCGGCAGTTTGCCCGCCATGCGGCGCTCGAAATCATCCTTGTGCGGTGAGGCTTCGAGGTGGCCCGCCCAGGTGCCGTGGGCCCGGCGGCCCGGTTCGCCCGCCATGTGCCAGTCGGCAAGGATATCGGAAGGAATCTCGAACGGCGCAGCGTCCCAGCCCAGCACCTCGCGCGCGGCGGCGACTTCGCTTTCGCCCAGCGGCGAGCCGTGGGTGGCGCTGGTGCCCTGCTTGCCGGGCGCGCCCTTGCCGATCACCGTGCGGCACGCAATCAGCGAGGGGCGCGGATCGGCCTTCGCCTCGGCCAGCGCACGTTCGATATCGGAGAAATCATGCCCGTCGCATTCCGTTACGTGCCAACCGGTGGCGGCATAGCGCGCCCTGATGTCCTCTGACGTGGAAAGATCGGTCGCGCCATCGATGGTGATGCGATTGTCGTCCCACAGCACGTTGAGATGGCCGAGGCCAAGGTGCCCCGCCAGCCCGATGGCTTCGTGGTTGATGCCTTCCATCAGGCAGCCGTCACCCGCGATCACCCAGGTGCGGTGATCTACCAGATCATCGCCGAATGTCGCGTTCAGATGCCGTTCGGCCATCGCCATGCCGACTGCCATCGCCAGCCCCTGGCCCAGCGGGCCGGTGGTGCATTCCACCGCGTCGAGCAGGAAATTTTCCGGATGGCCTGCGCAAGGGGAGCCAAGCTGGCGGAAATTGCGGATGTCTTCGATGGTCGGCGCGGCATAGCCAGTGAGGTAAAGCAGGCTGTAGATCAGCATCGAGCCATGCCCCGCCGACAGCACGAAGCGGTCCCGGTCGGCCCAGTGCGGCGCGGACGGATCGAACTTCAGGTGCCCGGTGAACAGCACGGTCGCCACGTCGGCCATGCCCATCGGCATTCCCGGATGGCCCGAATTGGCCGCCTGCACCGCGTCCATCGACAGGGCGCGGATGGCATTGGCCATGAGCGGCAGGCGGTCGGGTGCGATTGTCATGGGCGCGCTTTTCTCCTGATACTGTCCGGGCTTGCCCCGCCCGTAACACCTCCGGCTGCGCCAAGCGGACAGCCGATTCGATCCCTCGTTTGCGGGCTGTGCCATTGCCGAGCCATGGGGGCAGGTCAACCTTGTGTGCGAGCCTGCGCGCGCGCCCTGCCCAGAGGACTTATCAACAGGCCTCGCCAAGGCTTTGCACGTGCACGTCTATCTTGGTATTTCCAGTTCATGCACGCCGACCGCATCCAAGGCGCCCTGCAGCGCATCGAAGCCGCGATGGAGCGGATCCTCGCCGCGCGCGCGGCGGCAGGGGCACAGGCAGAAATGACAGGCGCGCAGGCATCGGGTTCGGCGCGGGTCGTCGAGCTGGTCAACACCCATGAAAAACTGCGCGAACACGTCGCGGAGAGCCTGCGCGAACTCGACGATCTGATCGGCAAGCTGGAAGAATAGCGCATGAGCACCGTGACGCTGACCATCGGCCCCAAGAACTACCCCGTTTCCTGCGCTGATGGCGAAGAAGCCCATGTGACCATGCTGGGCGCGATGATTGCGGAAAAATACGCGTTACTGGGCACGTCGCGCGCGCCGCTGGAGGCGCAGAACCTGCTGTTCGCCGCGCTGTTCCTCGCCGATGAACTGGCCGAGGCGCGCAAGGGTGCGCCCACCGCCCCTGCGGCGGTTGACGAATCCCCGGCTCTGCGCGCCGAGATCGCACGCTTGGAGGGCGAACTCGCCGCCGCGCGCCAAGCTCCGCCGCCGAGCGACCCGACCACACCCCAATCCGACCTGTTGGGCAGCCCGGGAGCGGCCGCCGCGCTCGCGGAACGGCTTGAAGCGCTGGCCACACAGGCAGAAGCCAGTGCAGCAGCGCTTGAAGCGATCGGTGCGAGTGACTAGATGCGACGGTGGCGGGACTGCCCGGCACGAGCCGATTGAATATCCCTGAGGCTATAAGTAATCCAAATGGGAGCTGTCCCTGCCCTTGCTTGCCGGTTCGTCCGGAAGGCTCGGGCATACGGCGCCCACCTGACGTAAAACGCGTCAGAGGATTTCTAGCGCAAACGACCCATGGTGGTTCCGCCACGTTTTTTCTGCCTCGCGCCGTCCGGCGCGCGAAATCCTCGCTCACACGCCTTACGGGCGCGTTGGTGCGGGCGGCCGGTTGGCCTTGCGGCCCTTCTGGCCGTTTGAGCGCATTTGTTGAAGGCCCCGACCACGCGTGCCCACCAAATCCGAACTTCGCCGCTCCCTCCGCGCCGCGCGCCGTGCCCATGTTGCAGCGCAGCCTGATGCGATCCGTGCCTTGCTGTTCCACCGGCCGCCTGCCCCGCTGGCTGCACGGATCGCGCCTGACGCGGTGATCGGCCTTTACCACGCTGCCGCCGGCGAAGCGCCCGCACGCGGTTATGCCCGGTTCTTTCACGAAGCCGGGCACACAATCGCCCTGCCCCGCTTTAGCTCGCGCGACCTACCGATGGGCTTTGCCCGCCACACCGATCCTTATGGCGAAACCGATTGTGAACCCGGCCCGTTCGGGATGCTGCAACCCGATGCCGCAGCCCCGGCACTCACGCCCGATGTCCTGTTCGTGCCGCTGCTCGGCTTTACCGACACTTGCGAGCGGCTCGGCCAGGGCGGCGGCCATTATGATCGCTGGCTGGCGGAACATCCCGGCAGGCTGACGATTGGGCTGGCATGGGACGTGCAGCTTTGCGCCGATCTGCCGACCGAACCCCATGATGTGCCGCTCGATGCGGTTGTCACCCCAACCCGGATTTACGGCCAGAACTTTGGATGACCCCGATGCGTGAAACCCCGACCTGGCGAATCCCCCTTGGCATCTTTGCCCTGTTTGCGGGGCTGATGGCCTATGGCGTGGTGATTGCGCGCTATGCACCGGGACTGATCGGCAGCTGGCCCGGCTGGGCGCAGACCGTGATCTATGTGGTATTGGGGCTGGTCTGGCTGCTGCCCTTGCGGCGCTTCCTGATCTGGATGGAAACCGGCCGCTGGAGCGCGCCGCCCGCGCCGCAGGACAACCGTCCCCAGCCCTGAGGTCCGCCATCGGGCGGAACCCTTGCCAGCCTTGCGGGGCCGCTCCATACATCTGCCCCTGAACAGGGTTGGGGGACAAGGTGGCAAAACGCATCGCGATCGGGCTTATACTGGCGCTGGTATTGGCAGGCGGACTGGCATGGGTTTTCGGCCAGCGCGCCATCGGCGAACGTCTGTTTGCCGAGGCCATTCGCGAACGGGCAGGGATTGATCCCTCGGCTGCCCTTCCCGACGGCTTGCACGCCTATGTCTGCGGCACCGGATCGCCGTTGCCTGACGAGAACCGCGCCGGACCCTGCATCGCGGTGCTGGCGGGGCGCACCGGGCTCGTGTTTGATGCCGGATCCGGATCGGTGCGTAAGCTGGGGGCAATGGGCTTTCCGATGGATCGGCTCGAAGGCGCCTTTCTCACCCATCTCCATTCCGACCATATTGACGGGCTGGGCGAGCTGATGCTTCAGGCATGGATGGCCGGGGGCCGGGGCGCGCCGCTGCCGATCCACGGGCCGCCGGGCACGGGCGAGGTGGTGGATGGCTTTGCTGCCGCCTACAGGATCGACCGGGGCCTGCGCATCGCCCATCACGGCACCGATACCGCGCGGCCCGGCGGCTTCGGCGGCGCACCGCGCGAATTCACGCCCGAGGAGATCGCAGGCGGCATCGTTTATGACGCGGACGGCGTCACCGTGACCGCCTTCCGGGTGCCGCATGACCCGGTCGAGCACGCCTATGCCTACCGGGTCAACTATAAGGGCCGGTCGGTGGTGATCAGCGGCGACCTCAGGTACCATCCGCCGCTGGCCGAATTCGCCCGCGGCACAGACGTGCTGTTCCATGAGGCGCTCAACCCCGATCTGGTTGGTCAGATCGGCAAGGCGGCAGAAAAGGTGGGCAATGCGGGCGCGGCAAAAATTATGGCCGATATCCCATCCTATCATGCGACGCCCGAAGAAGCCGCCAAGGTCGCCGAGGCCGCCGGGGTGCGCGCGCTGGTCTATTACCACATGATCCCCGCACCGCCGCTGCGCCTGCTCAATGCCGCCTTCCTCGGCGACGCGCCCAAGCATTACGGCGGCGACATCAGGATCGCGAAAGACGGCCTGCTGGTCAGCCTGCCTGCCGAAGCAGAGGCCGTAACCTACGAAGATCTTTTCTGAAGGATAAGGAGAAGTGGCGCGAGTGACGGGGCTCGAACCCGCGACCTCCGGCGTGACAGGCCGGCGCTCTAACCAACTGAGCTACACCCGCGCATTTCTCTGGCCGCGAACGGTTCCGGCCGTGGCCGCCCCGCTCGTGGAGCAGCGCCATTAGGCTCGGGCGCGAAGGCTGTCAACGCCCTCCTGCCCGTGCCCGGCGCTATTTTTTCACCCCTCGTCGGCCAGCAGCAGAACGGGCGTTTCGAGCAGCTTCCTGATGGCCTGAACGAAGCTGGCCGCGTCATATCCGTCGACCACGCGGTGGTCGCAGGAAATCGAGATATTCATCAGCTTGCGCTTGGCGATTCGCTCGCCGCCCATCCCGTCAGGGACGAACATCGGGCGCTCGATGATCCGGTTGGGGCCGATGATCGCTACCTCCGGCCGGTTGATGACGGGCGTGGTCGCCACCCCGCCAAGTGGCCCGAGAGAGGTGATCGTGAGGGTCGAGCCCGACAGTTCCTCGGAGGTCGCCTTGCCGCTGCGCGCGGCATCGGCAAGGCGTCCGATCTCGCGCGCCAACTGCCACAGGTTGCGGCTTTGCGCGTCGCGTATCACCGGCACCATCAGCCCGGCGTCGGTTTGCGCCGCCATGCCGAGGTGCACCGCGCCATGACGCGTGACCACATTGGCCTCGTCGTCATAGCGCGCATTGATCATCGGGTAGTCGGGCAGCGCCTTGCAGATCGCCCGGATCAGTAGCGGCAGCATGGTGAGCTTGGGCCTTTCCCCGCGCGCGGTGTTGAGCTGCGCGCGCAACTCCTCCAGCGCGGTGACATCGCATTCCTCGACATAGGTGAAGTGCGGAATGTTGCGCTTGGCCGCAGCCATGTTCTGGGCGATGCGCTTGCGCAAGCCGATGACCTTGATCACCTCGTCGCTGCGCGCCCTGCCCACCGCAGCGAAACCGCCCCCGGCGTTGTAGGCGAGGAAAGCGTCGAGATCACCGTGGCGCACGCGGCCATCATCGGCCGCCTTCACTTCGGCCAGATCGATCCCGAGGTCGCGCGCGCGCTGGCGCACGGCGGGGGAGGCGAGCACTTTCTCTCCCTCTCTCCGTGGGGAAGAGGTCGAGGGGGTCGGAGCCGACGGTGCAGGGGTTTCCGAGGATGAGAGAACTTCGTCCATTTCTGCCGTGGAGCCCCCATCCCCTACCCTTTCCCCCAACGGAAGGGGCTTTTCGGGAGCGTCCGACATATCATCTTCGATCTGCTCGGCAGCAGCCTCGGCCTCCGCTTCGGTCGCTTCGGCGCCTTCAACCTCGATCACCAGCAGCATCGAACCGATCGCGATCACATCGCCGACCTCGCCTGCGACTTCGACCACGGTGCCCGCCACCGGGCTTTCGATGTCGATCGTCGCCTTGTCGGTCATAACATCGACAAGGTGCTGGTCTTCCTCCACCCGATCGCCAATCTTCACGTGCCATTCGACGACTTCCGCCTCAGCCACGCCTTCACCCACGTCGGGCATCTTGAAAATGAACTTCGCCATGGTGCGGTTACTCGCTCAGAAGCTTGTCGATGGCCTCGCCGATGCGGACCGGGCCGGGGAAATAGGCCCATTCGAGGCTGTGGGGATAGGGCGTGTCGAAGCCGGTGACGCGTTCGACCGGGGCTTCGAGATGGTAGAAGCAGCGTTCGGTAACAAGCGCGGACAGTTCCGCCCCGAAGCCCGACGTGCGGGTCGCCTCGTGGACGATCATGCAGCGGCCCGTCTTTTCGACCGAAGCCTCGATCGCCTCGATATCGAGCGGCATCAGCGTGCGCAGATCGATGATTTCGGCATCGACGCCCTTGGCGATGCAAACCGCCTCGGCGACGTGAACCATGGTGCCATAGGTGAGGATCGTCATCGCCTCGCCTGCACGTACGGTGCGCGCCTTGCCCAGCGGGATGCGGTAATAGCCTTCGGGCACCACGCTGTCGGCATGCTTTTTCCACGGCTCGACCGGCTTGTCGTAGAAGCCGGTGAAGGGGCCGTTATAGATACGCTTCGGCTCGAAGAAGATCACCGGATCATTGTCCTCGATCGCCGCGATCAGCAGACCCTTGGCGTCATGCGGGGTGGCGGGGATCACCGTTTTCAGCCCGCAGACATGGGTGAAGATCGCCTCGGGACTCTGGCTGTGGGTCTGCCCGCCGAAAATCCCGCCGCCGAAGGGGGAGCGCACGGTGAGCGGGGCGATGAAGTCCCCCGCCGAACGGTATCGCAGCCGCGCCGCTTCGCTGATGAGCTGATCGAGCCCGGGGTAGATGTAATCGGCAAACTGGATTTCGGGCACCGGACGCAGGCCGTAAGCGCCCATCCCCACCGCCACGCCGATGATCCCGCATTCGCTGATGGGCGTGTCGAACACGCGGGTCTTGCCGTGCTTGGCCTGAAGGCCCGCCGTGGCGCGGAACACACCGCCGAAATAGCCCACGTCCTCGCCCATGATGATCACGTCGGGGTCACGGCCCAGCATGATATCGAGCGCCTCGTTGATCGCCTCGATCATGTTGAGGCGGCGTCCGGCTGGTGCCTCTGCGGCGGCGGACGCGGTTTGGGTCTGGTCGCTCATCCGAAAGGCCTTTCGGTGCCGAACTTGGCGATACGTTCGCGGATCGCCTGATCGGCCTGTTCCTCAAGGTGCCAGGGCAGCTCCTCGTAGACATCCTCGAACATGGTGTGGAACGGGTGATGCAACCCGTGTCCGAGGATGCCGTTCTTCTCGGCCTCCTTGGTGGTCGTCTTGACCAGTTCGGCACATTCCAGATCCATCGCGGCGTGGCGCTCCTCGTCCCATTCGCCGATCGCGATCAGGTGGTTTTTCAAACGCATGACCGGATCGCCCAGCGGCCATTCCTCGCGTTCCTGCGCGCTGCGGTAGCCGGATGGATCATCCGAGGTCGAATGGCCTTCCGCCCGGTAGGTGAAATATTCGATCAGCGTCGGGCCGTGATTGGCGCGCGCACGGTTGGCGGCCCATTGTGCAGCGGCGAAGCAGGCGAGCGCATCATTGCCGTCCACCCGTAGCGCGGCGATGCCATAGCCCAGCCCGCGCGCGGCGAAGGTCGTGCGTTCGGCCCCGGCGAAACCGCTGAAGCTGCTGATGGCCCACTGGTTGTTTATAACATTGAGGATAACCGGTGCATTATAAACCGCCGCAAAGGTGCAGGCGCTGTGGAAATCGCCCTCTGCGGTGCTGCCCTCGCCCACCCAGGTTGCGGCGATCCGACTGTCACCTTTTATCGCACTCGCCATCGCCCAGCCCACCGCTTGCGGGGTCTGGGTGGCGAGGTTGCCCGAAATGCTGAAGAAGCTGTGCTCGCGGCTCGAATACATGATCGGCAGCTGGCGGCCCTTCAACTTGTCGGCCTTGTTCGAATAGATCTGGTTGATCATCTCGATCAGCGGATAGCCGCGCGCAATCAGGATGCCCTGCTGACGGTAGGACGGGAACACCATGTCGTCGCTCGCCAGCGCCATGGCCGGGGCGATCGAAGTTGCTTCCTCGCCGGTACACTTCATGTAGAAGCTGGTCTTGCCTTGCCGCTGGCCGCGGAACATGCGTTCATCGAACGCCCGCACCATCGCCATGTGGCCGAGCATCCGGCGCAGGGTTTCAGGATCGAGCCGCGGGTCCCACGCGCCGTGGGCCTGATTGTCCTCCCCCAGCACGCGGATGAGGCTGTAGGCGAGGTCGCCCATGCTCGAGGGATGCACGCTCTCGTCAGGTCGCGGCTGGCCGCCGGCTTGACCGATATCGATATCGGAAAAATCGACCGTATCGCCGGGACGATATTGCGGCTCGGGCACATGCAGCGACAGCGCTGGACGATTGCTGTCGCCCGCTTGCGAAGGCTGGTTTGCAGGATCGGCCGGATCGGCCATGGCAGCGCTCTCCCAACTGCTTCACACCGCGCAATCGCTGGTGCAATCATTGCTTGACCGTGTATTTTTATTTCAACGCCCCGATGCGGTCAAGCATGGTGCAGCGCCTTCCCTCACACCGCAACAGGGGCCTTGATCGGGGGCAACGGCGCGTAATCATGAACCACAAAATCGTCGATCCGGTAGTCGAATATTGTTTCGGGCTTGCGGGTGATCTCCAGCTTGGGGCGGCCCTGCGGGGCACGGGCAAGCTGTTCCTCGATCAGATGGGCGTGGTTGCGGTAAAGATGCACGTCGCCGCCCATCCACACCAGCTCGCCCGGCGCCATGTCCACCTGCTGCGCCACCATCCGGGTCAGCAAGGCCGCCGACCACAGGTTGAACGGCAGGCCCAGCGCCACGTCGCAGCTGCGCTGATAGAGCAGGCAATTGAGCCGCGCGTCTTCACCCTCGCCCGCGACATGGAACTGGTAGGTCTTGTGGCAGGGCGGCAAGGCCATACGGTCAAGCTCGGCGACATTCCAGCCTTCGATGATGTGGCGGCGGCTGCCCGGACTGACGCGCAGGCTTTCGATCACGGCCGCGATCTGATTGATCCCCTCGCCCTTTTCGTAGAGCCCATCGGGGCGATAGCGATAGGTTGGCCAGTCGACCCATTGCTTTCCATAGACCGGCCCCAGATCGCCCCAGCGTGCGGCGAAAGCCGCGTCTGCGGCGATTCGCGCGGCGAAATCATCGATGTTGATGTCCTCGCCCGTTTCGCGGACATAATGCGCGTGCGGCCACTCGTTCCAGATCTTGACGCCTTGCAGCACCAGCGGGCGGATGTTGGTGTCGCCGCTCAGGAACCACAGCAATTCGCGTGTGGCGGTCTTCCAGTAGACCCGCTTGGTGGTGAGCAGCGGCATCGCCCCGCTCGCCAGATCGAACCGCAGCATCGCCCCGCAAACCGAGCGCGTGCCGATACCGGTGCGATCGACCCGCTCGCTCCCGGTCTCCCAGACCACGCGCATGAGGTCGAGATATTGCTGCTCCGGATGGGGGGCGGCGGGGTCGGAAACGGGAATCGCTGCGCTGGCCATGGCAGCGACTATACGAGCGCAATTGCCCGCTTGCCACCATGCTCATCCACACCTATAGGGCGCGCCTTGCCTCGACCCGCGTGGAGATTTCCTCACGCGGGACCGACACGGTCGGGGAGTAGCTCAGCCTGGTAGAGCACTGTCTTCGGGAGGCAGGGGCCGGAGGTTCGAATCCTCTCTCCCCGACCAATTTTTATTCTAAAGACCGGTCAAGTCCCGCAGCGCATTACCGCGATAAACGGCAATTCCGACGCTGTGAGCGATCAGACATGTGCGCCAAGCAGGTCGGCGATCCAGTCTAGTGCGTCCTCGCGCGCTGCAATATTGGCAACAAATTCCTGTCCGCGGGCGGCTGAACGCAACCGTCCTTCCCCAAGCCAGCGGCCCGGCGGGTGATAGGTCAACCCCACGCCGCCCGTTGCCGGATCGAGCCACGCGGGCACCTGCCAGATGCTCGGCAGGCGGCTTTCCGGCGCTGTCAGGCGGAACGCATGGGACAGCACACCGCTCCCCGGAAAGCGTCGCCCCGCAAGCGCAAACCCGTCCGAAGCGATATAGACAGCGTTCGGCGCGTTCCAGCCTGCGCGGACATGCGGATGATCGCGCAGCCAGGGATGCCGACCGAGGACATCGGCTCCGTCATCGACAATCCTGCAGACCTCTCCGACATGCAGCCAGCCAAAGATCACGTGCTGCCGCGGCCCGGAATATCGCCATCTGCCAGCCATCCGCTCGACTGGCCGATAGAGCCCCCAGAACAGGAACAGATCGCCTTCGTCGACGCGCTGATTTTCCAGATGGCTGAGTGAGGCCGAAGCCTGCCCCAGCGCGCCGCGCCAGCCAGCCGGCCGGGTGGCCAAAACCCGGTGATCCAGGTCAGGATCGAGATGGCACGCGCGGCCGGCTGCGAGTTTACCGCGGCTCAGATCATGCGCCATCGCCGCCATATCAGAGCACAAATCGCCATAGGTCGTCGGGGTCGGCTCACGCGTCGGGATCGGCAGACTAACGGGCGTCGATCCGACCAGAGCGCCGGCACACTCGCCAGCAGTGCTATCGACACCTTTCCTGCTGAAGACCACTTTCATGCCTGCCTGGATAGCATTGCTTCGACCAGACAGGGCAAGGCTGAAATCACCCAAACCAGACTGGCATGCAAGCAGGCTTGACAATTCTTTGTGTGCATATAGATTCACACTTCTTAATCTGCACACATTCGCAGATATAGGAGGGAAGATGCCAAGCCGGATTGTCGTATCCCGCGAACTGGCCGAGCTGCTCAAGCTGCTCGCTCATCCTGATCGCCTGCGCATGATCGAAGAATTGCGGCATGGCGAAAAGGATGTGACCAGCATAGCCGAGGCGCTTGACCTACCGTCTACCCGGATTTCCCAGCATCTGGGCTCCTTGCGCGCTCATCGGCTGGTCGAGGACCGCCGCGAGGGTCGCAATCATTTCTATCGCCTGACCCAGCCGGCCATCGCCGCCTGGATCGTCGAGGCGCTCGAGTTTCTCGATGTTCGCAGCCGTCTCGACGAGAGCGCGCATATCGAGCGGGTCCGCGAATTATGGACCGCAGACACCCCAGACAGTTCCAGATGAGAGGACCATCCCCATGTCGCGATTTGCACTAGGCGTCATCAAGTTCCAGCGGGAGGTCTTTCCCGAAAAGCAGGAGCTGTTCGAACGGTTGAGCACCGGACAAAGCCCGGAGGCGTTGTTCATCACCTGCTCCGACAGCCGGATCGAAACCGCAATGATCACCCAGACAGATCCGGGCGAACTGTTCATCCTGCGCAACGCGGGCAACATCGTACCGCCGCACACCAACCAGACTGGCGGGATGACCGCTTCGATCGAATTCGCGGTCGGTGCGCTCCAGGTGCCCCATATCGTCGTCTGCGGCCACACCGAATGCGGTGCAATGAAGGGTGCGATGCACAGCGAAGGGCTGACCAATCTGCCGCACGTGCGAGAATGGCTGGGATTTGCCAAGGGTGCGGTCGACATCGTCGAAACGCTCGGCTCGGGCCTGTCCGACGAGGCAAAGATGCGCCTGCTGCTGGAACAGAACGTGATGCTGCAGTTGCAGCACCTCAAGACCCATCCGACTGTGGCGGTAGCGCTGGCGCAGAAGGCGGTGCAGCTGCACGGCTGGGTCTACGACATCAAGACCGGCGAAGTCTCGGCCTATGACGAGCCGAGTGAAAGCTGGGTTCCGATAGAGGAACGCTATGCCGCCGAAGTCGCCTCTGCAGCGCTCGCCGATCACGCCTGCGGACACGCGGCGGGTTAACCCGGTGCCATTTCCCCTTCCCGCTTCCCCTGCCGGAGCCCGACACGCATGAACATCCTTGCCGCCAATCGCATGAACTCGGACATCTTGGGGCGGGATTTTCTCGCTTCGATTGTGGTGTTTCTGGTTGCCCTCCCGCTATGCATGGGGATTGCGATCGCCTCGGGCGCGCCGCCCGCACTGGGCCTGATTACCGGGATCGTTGGCGGATTGGTCGTGGGCAGCCTTGCGGGCTCGCCGCTTCAGGTCAGCGGGCCGGCAGCCGGGATGGCGGTGCTGGTCTACCAGCTGGTCAATGACCACGGGCTGATCATGCTGGGCGTGGTGGGTCTGATCGCCGGCGGGCTGCAGCTGCTGGCGGGCATTTTCCGCCTGGGGCAGTGGTTCCGGGCCATCTCTCCCTCGGTGATCCACGGAATGCTGGCGGGAATCGGGGTGCTGATCTTCGCCTCGCAATTCCACGTCATGCTCGACGATGCTCCGCGCGCCAGCGGGCTTGCCAATATTGCCGCCATTCCCGAGGCCATCGTCAAGATATTCCCGATCGACGATTCGGTGCACCATCTCGCGGCGATGGCCGGGATCGCCACCATTCTTACCATCGTGTTGTGGAACAAGTTCAAGCCAAAGCGGCTTGCGCTGCTGCCGGGGCCGCTGCTTGGGGTGATAGTCGGGACGCTGTTTGCCTTCATCTTCGCGTTGCCGATTACGCTGGTCGAATTGCCCTCCGACCTTACCACCACGCTCAACATCCCGACCGTCGACGCGCTCGGCGGGTTCCTCGACACCGAAATCCTCACGCTGGGCGTGGTGTTCGCTTTTGTCGCCAGCGCGGAAACGCTGCTGTGCGCCACCGCGATTGACAAGATGCACATCGGTGCCCGCACCAATTACGATAAGGAGCTGCGCGCGCAGGGCATCGGCAATCTGGTCTGCGGGGCGCTGGGCGCGCTGCCGATGACCGGGGTGATTGTGCGTTCGGCCGCCAATGTCGAAGCGGGCGCAACGACCCGGATATCGGCGATTCTTCACGGAGCGTGGCTGCTACTCGCAGTGATCGCCTTCCCATTCGTGCTCAACGAAATCCCCACCGCGGTGCTGGCGGCGATCCTCGTCTACACCGGCTACAAGCTCGTTAATGTTGCCCAGATCCGCAGGATTGCCGAATTTGGCCGGCAGGAACTGGCGATCTATCTTGTGACGCTGGTGGGCGTCGTGGCCATCGATCTGCTCACCGGGGTAATCCTCGGCTTTATTCTGGCGACGCTGAAACTGGTTTATACCTTCTCGCATCTTGAGATCGAAACCAGCTACGACAAGGAGTCGAACCGGGTGGACGTGTGGATGACCGGTTCAGCCACCTTCTTCTCGATCCCGCAGCTCAGCCAAGCGCTGGAAGCGTCACCCTTCGGGGCCGAAGTCCACATCCATGTCGAAAAGCTCGACTACATCGACCATGCCTGTCTGGAGATGCTGTCTTCGTGGGAAAAGCTGCACCAGAGCACGGGCGGAAGCCTGACCGTCGAGTGGAGCGATCTGGTAAAGCGCTATGCCCGCCGCGCGCAGGACCCTTCGCAGACAGCGATCCCCAACCTGATGAAACGGCCCGCCGCCTGACCCTGTCCGGCGACCGTCATATCACTGTGGCGGACGCCTCCTGCTGCCACAATTCCTTGGCGTGCTCGATATCCTTCGCGCTCGCGCGTCCCAGTCGGTGGGCGATGAAATCGATCCCTTCAATGAGCCACAGCGCAAGTTCGGGCTGACTGAGGCTGTAGACCCGCTTTTGCCCCTGGGATTCGGTCTCTACCAGAGCCATCGCCCGCAGCACGCTGAGATGCTGCGAAACACGGGTCGGCGGAATTTCAAGCGCCTCGGCCAGATCATTCACGGTCTGCTCACCGGTCTGCAATTTGAGCAGCAAGCGGATACGATCGGGATGGGAAATCTGGCGCAGGACATTGGCGAGTTCGGTCGCCACGATTTTTCGGCTGGGCACGGCAATACCTTTTCAGGAATGGGGGACTGACGGTCGAGCAGCAACGAGGCTCAAACGAACGGGTTTAACGCAGGATTGTTCCGCCCGCAGGGCGGCAAGCGCACGCCACTCCTGAAGCGGACGGGCCGTATCCGCGCCGACATCGCCGCAGACAAGATCGATAAACGCCGCGCCTTCGAGCCGGTTCACGTAAGGCGCGCGCGCGCCGCGACCTTCGGTCACGACACCTCTGGCGCGCAGCCGGGCCCAAGCCCCGTAAAGGCGTTGCGCCACTGGCATCAACCCGGCATGCCGAAGCGCCAGGGCCAGTGCGTGAACCAGTAGCGACCCGTCCAGACCGAGCGACTTGCCACACTGTTCGAGCGATTCGCTCGCGACGAGCACGAGGTTCCGTCCGCCGTGCCATACCATCGGCCAGGGCGAGGTCACGCCGCTGGACTGCACCAGCAGGGCCATCACGATGCTGCGCAGATCGGGCATCGCGATGATCGCATCCCAGCGATCAGGCTCTGCCAACAACGGCGCCAGCGCATCTTCGATCGACAGGATTTCCAGCGTGATGCCCTCCCGGGTCAAGCCGCGGTCGGCCAGCAGCAGCAGCTTGGCCATCGCGTTACGCTGATGGGCGTGGACTATGATCGCCAGCTTGCAGCGCGTCTCGCGCCGGGCCGCGCCGATCATCGCCTTGAGAACGGCCAGGCGTGGCATGGGTGCAGCGCCGCCCTCGTCCGCAACGCACATGGCCGGATGGGGTGACATCAGTGCAAGATCCAAGGTCCGCAGCCGAGCAACCTGGCCGGGGCCGTGATCGATAATATAGCTCGCCGCCCACTCTGCGCGGGGGAGACCCGGCAAACCGCCGTTCTGGAAGGCGACCGGGGTAAAGCAGTGCCAAGGCGCGAATTCCGGTGCAGTCCCGGCAGCGGAAGAGGACATTGCCCAGTGCGCAACCTGCTTGAACCCGGCGGCTTTCGCCCGGGGAAGCTGCTCCAGCTCTATCCCGAGCCATGTCAGCAACTTCTCACGGCCTGCGTTCCAATCATCATGGCCGCAATCCGCCGGCTCTTTCAGTTGGAGCCTTGTGCCAACCAGGCGCAGGGACGTTCCGCCCGTTTGACGCCTGCGAAAGGCTGTTGGCAAACCTGGATGACCGTTCAAACCGGGCTTCTGGTTGGCTTTGTCCATGCTCCAGGCCTCTTCGTTGCGATGGGGAGGCCGTTCCCTAGACCAGCATTCGCTCTCAGAAAAATTCAATATATCTTCAAATTCATTCTGTATTTTAGAACTGTTATCCAGCGTTGGTCTGTTCGAGAATCCAATCGGGGATCGCCTCCTGTCGCAAGTCGGCAAGGTCCAGACCAAGTGCGCGCACCGCATCATAGCGGTCGCGCGGGGCATAATCGGCGGGGCGCTGCACGAACAACTTGCCCTTGGCCTCGCCAAGAATCCCGAGCCCGCGCACGCCGTCTGTACCGCTTCCCGTCAGCAACCCGCCCACCGCCCCGGTTCCGCTGCGCGCGAGCGAGCCGAACAGGAGATCGGCCGAGGGGCGACGACCATTGACCGGATCGCGCTCGATCAACCTGAGGTGCGGCGGGGTACCTGCCTCGATGATGACGTGACGCGCGCTATCATGCGCCAGCCAGACCTTGCCGGGTTCGAGCGCGACGCCGTCCACCGCATCGCCAAGCTGGCAGGGCAGCGATTGCCGCATTGCCCGTACCGCATTCTCGACCGCACCAGGTTCGGCATCGAACAGCACGATGGTGGGCGGACAGCCTGTGTCATAGGCGGCCAGAACCTGCCGCGCAGTCTCGATTCCGGCAGCGCCGCAAGCCAGCGCGACGATCCGTCCGTCGCTGCGATAGGTTGATCCGCCGCCATCGCCATCGCAGCCGCCCGGTTGCAACTCGCCATTCGCCGCCCGGATCACGATGTCGCCCAGTTGTCGCACCGTCGCATCGAATTCCTCGCGCGAGGTATGGAGCGGCTTGGGGAAGCAATGGACCGCGCCCAGTTCCAGCGCGCGCCGCGCCGTACCGGTGCCGGCCTGGGTAATGCTGGAAAGCATGATCACCGGCAGCGGCGCGCTGGCCATGATTTCCTCGAGAAACTCCATCCCGCTCTTGCCCGGCATCTCGACATCGAGCGTCAGCACATCGGGACGCAGCTTTTCGAGCTGTTCGCGCGCGTCGTCGGCATTTTTTGCCACCCCGCATACGGTGACGCCTTTCGCATTGTCGAGAATGTCGCAGAACAGCGCACGCATCGCAGCGGAATCGTCGACCACCAATACTCTTACATCGGCCATTACGCGCCTCTTCCTGCCTGTCGGTGCGCCGCTGTAGTCAGGCCAAGGCCCGCGTCTTCCATCGGCGCGATCACTCGCATGCGGATCGTGATAGCGCCGGCCGACCCAAGAAAAGTTTCGCATCCGGATAGGGGCTTGCGCATATCCCTGCGGAAAACCGGCCTTCAGGGACCTGTCGTTAGCACGGCGGGTAAGCGCCGAAGGAGAACGGTAAAGTGGTGATCTGGTTCGAAAAGAACGCGCCGATCCGGCGGAAGTTCGATGCGTTGCTAGCCATCTTCGGAATGCTTGGCGCACTCAACCTCATTGCCTGCGGGCTGGTCTGGCAGGATAGCGCGGACGCCGTTTTTGCTTTCGTCATCGCGCTTGCGACCATGATCATGTCGCTGGCAACGATGCTCGCTGCCAAAGCGCTGATCTGTAACCCCTATGTCGAAACGGTGGTGCGCATGGAGGCACTGGCCAACGGCGACCTGGAATCGCCGGTCCGTCGCACCGATCATCAGGACTGCGTGGGGCGCATGACCCGGGCGATGGCGACCTTCTGCGAAAATGCGATTGCCGTGCGCAAGGCATCGGCGGAACAGTCGAGCAAACTGATCGACACGCTTTCGGACGCGTTCAATCAGCTTGCGCAAGGTGATCTGACCTGCCGCATCGACGGCATCAGCGAGGGCGAATATGCCCGGCTGCGCGACAGCTTCAACACTTCGGTTGCAAGGATCGAACTGCTGATCGGGGCGGTCCATGCCACCGTCAAGGGCGTGCAGACCGGTTCGGACGAGATCCGCGCAGCGTCCGAAGATCTTGCACTGCGCAACGAACAACAGGCTGCAAGCCTCGAGGAAACCGCCGCCTCGGTCGGTGCGGTGACGAGCCTGACCCGCAAATCGGCCGAAAACGCTGTCAGCGCAAAGCTGGCGATCGAGCAGACCCATGCCCGCGCGGGCGAGTCCGGTAAAGGCTTTGCCGTGGTCGCCAATGAAGTGCGCGCGCTGGCGCAGCGCTGCGCCGAGGCTGCCGACGAGGTCAAGGCGCTGATCACGGTCAGTAGCGGTCATGTCGGCAGCGGGGTCGATCTTGTCAATCGCAGCGGCGAAGCCTTCGCGGCCATCACCCACGATGTGAAAACCCTGTCCGGGGCCATCCAGACCATTGCCCAGTCGGCGGCGCAACAAGCTGAAAACCTGTCGCAGATCAACACGGTGGTGGGCGAACTTGACCGATCGACGCAGCAAAATGCCGCAATGGCGGAACAATGCACCGCCGCTGCAACCTCGCTTTCGCAGGAGGCCAATTCGCTCGGACACGCGCTGAGCCACTTCGAGATCGGCCAGACATCCGATATCCCGGCTACGGGTTCGACTCTGCGACGCGCGGCGTGATGGCAGGCGCGCGCGCTATTCCTGCATGATCGCCGGCGCGGCCGGAACCGGCTCGCCGGTGAGGATCGCACTGCCCTCGTTCGCCAGAATGCCGACCACCGTGGTCCATACCGCGACGTTCTGGCGCAATTGGGCCTTGTCGATCTTGTCGAGCGTGTCGTCCGGGGTGTGGTGCAGGTCGAAATAGCGGGTGCCGTCCTGTTGCAGATCGATCAGCGCGCCCTTCTGATCGCGCACGATGTTGAGGTCCGCGCCGCCGGTCGCAATGTCGCTGCCGTTGGAAACGCCGAACCGGGCCACGGCCGCAGCGATACGCTTGTGCAAGGCGGGGTTCGTGTCGCGGAAGTTGCTATCGAACCGCCAGATCCGGTCCGCGCCGAAATCGCTTTCGAGCCCGACGGCGATGGGCTCGTCAATATGAGCCTCGCTATAGGCCCGGCTGCCCCACAGCCCGGTCTCCTCCGCGCCCGCCAGCAACACGCGGATGGTGCGTAGTGGTTGCCCCGTTTGTTTCACATGCAGCGCGGCAGCGGAAATGATCGCGCAGCCCGCCCCGTCGTCAAAGGCGCCGGGTGCGTTCCACCAACTATCGATATGGCAGGCAAGCAGGACCGGCGGGAGCGTGGGATTGCGCCCGATAACTTCGCCCACGACATTGCCGCTCCGGGTCTGGCCGATCTGGCGCGGGTTCATTTCCAGCTTCAAGGTAACCGGCTGCCCGCCGGCGCGCGCAAACATCCGTTCGAGGTTTTCGGCATCCGGCAGGCTGAGCGCGCCCGCAGGGATCGCCGCGATGCCTGCGGGAAAACTGGTGCCGCCAGTGTGGGGGTTGCGGTGGTGATCGGTGCCGACCGACTTGATGACCGCGCCGATCGCGCCCTTGCTCGCCGCAATCCCCGGCCCGACCCAGCGCGCAGGACCGGCAAAACCGTAATGCGATCCATCCTGCGCGGGGCGCATCTGGTGGCTGATATAGGCGATCTTGCCGTTCAGGCTGCCTGCGGGCGCGTCGCGCAATTCGTCAACCGTGCGGAAGAACACCGCCTCAGCCTCGATGCCGCCTGTGGGGGTGGCCGCCGAATTGCCGAGCGGCAGCACCACAAGTTCCTGCGCAAAGGGCGCCGTGACGCGGGCGCGTGCGATATCGCCGGGCAACCAGGTGTCCATCATGAAGGGCTCGTCCGCGACATTGGCAAAGCCCTTGGCCTTCAGCCATTGCATCGCCCACGCCCGCCCGCGCGCCTCGGCCTCGGTCCCGGCCTGGCGCGGCCCGACTTCGGTGGTGATCCCCTCGACAAAATCCCATGCATGCTCGTCGCCATCCTGCGCTGCGACTGCCTGCGCTTCCAGCGCGGGGGTTTCGCCGACTGCGGCGGTGGAAAGGGAAACGAGCGAAAGCGCGGCGAGCGCGGTCAGAGTACGGTTCATGGGATGAGGTGCTATCGCCGGCAAACAGCGAAGTCTAGCGGCTTGCCCTCGGCCATCCCCTTCCCTATCTGCGCTGCGAACTTTTTCCGCTTTTTCGATCCTCGAAGGACCTATCCGATGGCCGCGCAATACGCCTTTGTCATGAAGGGCATGACCAAGAGCTTCCCCGGTGCCCAGAAGCCGGTGCTCTCCAATATCTCGCTGCAATTCTATCAAGGCGCGAAAATCGGCATCGTCGGCCCCAATGGCGCGGGCAAGTCGACCCTGATGAAGATCATGGCCGGGATCGACACCGATTTCACCGGCGAGGCATGGCCGGGCGAGAACATCACGGTTGGCTACCTGCCGCAGGAGCCGGAACTCGATCCGACCAAGACCGTGCTCGAAAACGTCAAGGACGGTGCGCGCGAGACCGCCGATCTGGTCGAACGTTTCAACGCCATTTCTGCCGAAATGGCCGAACCGGACGCCGATTTTGACAAGCTGGGCGAGGAGATGAGCGATCTTCAGGCAAAGATCGACGCGGTCGATGGTTGGACGCTCGACAACCAGCTCGAAATCGCGATGGAGGCCTTGCGGTGCCCGCCATCCGACATGGGCGTGGAAAGCCTGTCGGGCGGGGAAAAGCGCCGCGTCGCGCTGACCCGGCTGCTGATCCAGAAGCCATCGATCCTGCTGCTGGACGAACCGACCAACCATCTTGATGCCGAAAGCGTGGAATGGCTGGAAAACCACCTCAAGGAATATGCCGGCGCGGTGCTGATGATCACCCACGACCGCTATTTTCTTGATAATGTGGTGGAATGGATCCTCGAGCTCGATCGCGGCACCTATTACCCCTACGAAGGCAATTATTCGACCTATCTTGAAAAGAAGGCGAAGCGGCTGGAGCAGGAAAGCCGCGAGGAATCCGGCAAGCAGAAGGCGCTGCAACGCGAGCTGGAGTGGATCCGGCAGACGCCCGCCGCGCGCCAGACCAAATCCAAGGCGCGTATCCGCAAGTTCGAAGAATTGCAGGATGCGCAATCCGGACGCTCGCCCGGCAAGGCGCAGATCGTCATCCAGGTGCCCGAGCGTTTGGGCGGCAAGGTTATCGAAGCCAAGAACATCACCAAGGCCTATGGCGACAAGCTGTTGTTCGAAAACCTCTCCTTCATGCTGCCTCCGGGCGGAATCGTCGGCGTGATCGGGCCGAACGGGGCGGGCAAATCCACGCTGTTCAAGATTCTCACCGGCAAGGAACAGCCCGACAGCGGCACAGTGGAAATCGGCGATACCGTGCGGCTGGGCTATGTCGATCAGAGCCGCGATGACCTCGATCCCAAGCACAATGTCTGGGAAGAAATCAGCGACGGGCACGATTACATGCAGGTCAACGGCCACGACATGTCAACGCGCGCCTACGTAGGCGCGTTCAATTTCAAGGGCGCTGATCAGCAGAAGAATGTCGGCAAATTGTCGGGCGGTGAACGCAACCGGGTGCATATGGCCAAGATGCTCAAAAAGGGCGGCAACGTCCTGCTGCTGGACGAGCCGACCAATGATCTTGATGTCGAAACGCTCGGCGCGTTGGAAGACGCGATCGAGAATTTCGCCGGATGCGCGGTTGTAATCAGCCACGATCGCTTCTTCCTCGATCGCCTCGCCACCCACATCCTCGCCTTCGAGGGCAACAGCCACGTCGAATGGTTCGAAGGCAATTTCGAAGCTTACGAAGAGGACAAGCGTCGGCGTCTGGGCGATGCCGCCGACCGTCCGACGCGTCTGGCCTACAAGAAATTGACACGCTAAGCACAGGAAAGGGCGTGCGTTTTAGATAGCCCGCGCCCTTTCTTTACGAGCCCTTAAGCAGAGCTACGTCAGTCTCCTTCGCGATTACAGGGTCGCACAAGGATAGCAGGGGCGTGGTTACGGGAATTGCAGTGCCGCTTGAGGCGGCGATGGCGGCGTGGGCGGTTGCGCTGGCCCTCGGAGCGTTGCTCGGGCGCGTCAGGCACCGCCCTACACGAACAGTCGGCGCCGATCCGCTCTCCGGGCTGTTTGCGCCATTGGCTCTCGAGCGGGCCGTTGACAGCGCCAATCGCCGCTCTGCCGGCAGGGCCGCGGCACGGGCGGTGTTGCACGGCCGGATCGACCAGATCGCGGCCTTGCGCGCGGGCTGGGATGCCGAGACCCGCGAACAGGTGCTGAGCCATATCGCCGGAGTGATGCAAGCCGGGATCAGGCGCAGTGACAGGTTCACGCAGGTCGAAGGCAATGGCTTCACCATTATCATGCCGGGCGCCGACGAACGCGACGCCAAGGGGGTCGCCAACCGGTTGCGGCGTGCATTGGCGCAATTGAAGCTGCCCCAATTCGGTGCCGGTAGCCCCTTCACCGCCAGCTTCGGTGTCGCAGCCGGGGACACTGCGGACAGCAGCACAGCCCTGGTGGCGCGGGCGCTGGCCGCGCTCGACGCGGCGCAGAAATCGGGAACCGACCATGTCGTCGCTGCAAGCGAGATGGAAGACATCCTGTGCCTGCCCGCACCCGATCCTTGTCGCCCCGATCCTTCGTCCCAAGCCGCTTGAACAGCCCCGTTCAGGGTGCGACCCAACGCGCCGACCAACCCTCGGCCGCCCGGAAAAACTGCGCGCGGACGTGGCCGGTGTGGGCAAGATAGAGCCAGTCCACTTCGGCAATCTCGATCAGCATGACCGCAAAATTTTCGCGCGCCGGGAGCAGTTGCGAATCGTCCGGCTCGACACCCTCGAATTCGTTCGGCAGGCCCGAGGTCGCGACCTGCGAAACCGCGCCCGGCCCCTCGCCCAGATAGCAGCGCCGGGCGAAATTGGTGCTCGCCGCCCACGCTGCGTCGGCAAAGGGCCCCTCCACCTCGATCCGCGCCATGCCGCGCAGGCGAAGCTGGATCTTTGCGCCCTTGTCGTAAAGCACCGCTGCCACCCGCGGATCTGCGGCGACCGCGGCTGTTTTTGGGGCGCGGCTGTCTGTATGCAGGCGCAGTGTCCAGCTGGCCGGATCGAAGGCACGCAGCACCATCACGCGGGCATCCACATCGGCGGTGACAATCACTGGCGTATGCATCGGCGATTTGCGGTCGCGCGCGGCGCGAATCAAGCGGTTGGCACAATCGGTGCGGATCTCGTCGAGCGTTTCGAACATGGTGCCAAGCGCCTTCGGAGCCTGCGCACGGCGCGTCAAGCAGGAGCCGCTCGTCGAAAGCGGCGTTCATAAAATCAGATATTTTTATGAACATCGGTAAAGCGGTTCATCCTTGCGACAGATGCCACGGACTATCAAAGGTGCATCAACTAGCTGCTTGTGGTGGGCGGGCGACACTGGAGGCAATTATGTCCAAATCCCTGTTCGCCACGGGCGGTGCGCTTTCGGCTTTCGCCCTTGCCCTGATCCTTCCTGTCATACCGCTCGCCGCGCAGGGCCTGATTGATCGTCCGCAGTATCAGGTCGAGAATCGCGTCATCCCGCAGGCCCGGCTTTTCGAGCGCGGTGCGGAACAGCCCGCCCGCGCCCGCCGCGAGCCCGGGCGTCGCGGTTTCGGGTCCGACGTGGTTCGCGGCGCCCAGCGGGCGCAGCGCGCTGAACGCCGCAGCGAAGCCCGCGCGCCGCGAATCAACCGCCGGAGCGAATCCCGCCCTCAGCGGATCGATCGTCGCAGTGAAGTTCGGGCCCAACGCATCAGCCGCCAGAATGAGAACCGCGCACGGCGCATCAACAATCGCAGCGAAGTGCGTGCCCGGCAGGTTGATCGACGCAGCGCGTTCCGCGCCGAACAGGCAAACAACCGCGGCACTGTTCGCGCCGACCGGTTCGAGCGGCGCGGACGCGATGTCGCCGCCGCGCGGGTTGACCGCCGGAGCGAGGCGCGTGCGGGCCGCATCGAGAGCCGCGGCGATATTCGCGCGCGCCGCATCGAGAACCGTGGTGATATCCGCGCGCGCCGCGTCGAGAACCGTGGTGATATCCGCGCGGGCCGCATCGAGAACCGTGGTGATCGCCGGGGTATTCGGGTGGAACAGCGCGGGAACCAGCGCGCCGAGCGGATCGACCGGCGTGGCAACTGGCGTGCAGACCGCCGTGACAATTGGCGCGGAGATCGCGGCAACAACTTCCGCGCCGACCGGCGCGATCTGCGCCGCGACCGGCGCAACTGGCAGCGCAATGACTGGCGCTGGAACTATCGCGGCTGGAACGGCTGGGACAATCGCAATTTCCGCCGCTGGGATCGTGGCTGGCGCGGGAACCGGAACTATAACTGGTCCGATTTTCGGCGCGGCAACCGCTTTGCCTTCCGCCCCGGGCCTTATTTCGCCCCGTTTCGCGCTCACCGCTACAGCCGCCTGCAGACCGGGTTCTTCCTCGACAGCCTGTTCTTCCAGCCGCGCTTCTTCATCAATGACCCGTGGTCCTATCGTCTGCCGCCGGTCTATGGCCCCTATCGCTGGGTGCGCTATTATGACGATGTGATGCTGGTCGATGTCTATACCGGCGAAGTCGTCGACGTGATCTACGATTTCTTCTGGTAATGGGGCGGCCACGCGCGGTGCAAAACGGGGCTCCGGCTTGCACCGCGCGTGTCGCTTGCTAACAGGCAGGTGATGAGCGCAGCCGAACCCGCCAGCGATAGTGTTCCCGATCAGCAGGCCCTCGCCCGTGTCGGGGCCATCGTGCGCGAACGACTGTCCGCCGATCCCGGCGTATACCGGATCGAGAACGACCGGGTCGAGCTGTTCGCAGTCGGCGAATTCCTGAGCCTTGCCGAATGCACAACGCTGTGCGCCATGATCGACGATGTGGCGCGCCCTTCCTCGCTGCACGAGCTTGATTATGCGAGCGGTTTTCGCACCTCCTATTCGGGTGATCTCGACCCGCACGAGAGCTTCGTGAAGGGCATCTCGCGCCGGATCGACGATCTGCTGGGCCTTGACCCCGCGATCGGCGAGGCGGTGCAGGGCCAGCGCTATCTGCCAGGCCAGCAGTTCCAGCCGCATAATGACTGGTTCTACACCTCCGAGAAATACTGGAAACTCGAAGAAGCGCGCGGCGGGCAGCGCAGCTGGACGGCGATGGCCTATCTCAACCATGTGGACGCTGGCGGCGCTACGCATTTTACCGAACTCGGCTTCCAGATCGAACCCAAGCCCGGCGTGCTGCTGATCTGGAACAACGCCCTGCACGATGGCCGCCCCAATGAAAGCACGATGCACGCCGGAATGCCGGTGCTCAAGGGCGCAAAATACGTCATCACCAAATGGTATCGCACCCGCCGGTGGCGGTAGGAAAGACGTTTTGCGTTTTCCGGCCGGATCGAGCCACCCGGAAAAGCGACGCTCGGACGCCGCGCGGGCGTGTCCCAATCAGACCCTGGCCAGCGCCTCTGCAATCAACTGGCGGGTCGGCGCAATGCCGTAGAGCGCGATGAAGCTGCCCATGCGCGGACCCTGTTCGCTACCGAGCAGGGTTTCGTAGAGCGCCTTGAACCAGTCACGCAGGTTCTCGAACCCGAATTCCTCCTGCTTGCCGATTTCATAGACGATGGTCTGCAGATCCTCCGCACTGGTGGCCGGATCGGCCGCAGCCAGCGCCGCATCGAGCGACTGCAAAGCCGCGACTTCGCCGCCCACAGGCGCGCGCTTGGTCAGCGTGGGTGCAACAAAATCGCGGCTATAGGCCAGCGCCTTGCCCACCAGCACATCGAGCGCCGGATGCGCCGCCGGATCGGCATTGTCGACATAATTGCCGAGGTATGACCACACCGCCTCGCGCGTCGCGCCGGCGCCCAGCACGCCGACCAGATTGAGCAGCAGGCTGAACGGGACCGGCAAGCTGTCGCCCGCGCCGGGAGCTTCGGCACCGTCGTGATGCTCGTTCGCCCGCAGCAGGTGCCACACCGGATTGCCCAATTGCTTGTCGATGTCCTGCCCCGGCAGGGCGGCGCGGAACTGCCAGTAATCGTCAACCGCCTTGGGGATCACGCCGGCGTGCAACTGCTTGGCGCTGCGCGGGTTGGCGAAGATGTAATAGCCCAGCGATTCCTCGCTGCCGTATTGCAGCCAGTCCTCGATCGACAGGCCGTTGCCCTTGGACTTGGAGATTTTCTCGCCCTTGGCGTCAAGGAACAGTTCGTAGATCAGGCCTTCGGGCTTGTGGCCGCCCAGCACGCGGGCAATCTTGCCCGACTGGATGCCGGAGTCGGTCAGATCCTTGCCGTACATTTCGTAATCGACACCGAGCGCGACCCAGCGCATCGCCCAGTCGACCTTCCACTGGCACTTGGCCATGCCGCCAAGCGCCGCTTGTTCGACCACGCTGCCATCCTCGTCGGTGAAGCGGATGATCCCGGCGGCGGCATCGACCACCTCGACCGGCACCTGCAACACCGCGCCGGTGGTGGGCGAAACCGGCATGACCGGCGAATAGGTCTGGCGCCGTTCCTCGCCCAGCGTCGGCAGCATGATGTCGAGGATCGCGCCGAAATTGGCCAGCACGCCCTTCAGTGCCTCATCGAAGCGGCCACCATTGTAGCAATCGGAGGAACTGACGAATTCATATTCGAACCCGAAGCGATCCAGAAAATCGCGCAGCATCGCATTATTGTGCGCCGCGAAACTTTCGAACTTTTCGAAGGGATCGGGAATACGCGACAGCGGCTTGCCGAGATGCTGCGCCAGCATATCGCGGTTGGGCACATTGTCGGGCACCTTGCGCAAGCCGTCCATATCGTCGGAAAACGCCACCAGCCGGGTCGGCGCGCCGCCGGTCAGCGCCTCATAGGCGCGGCGCACCAGCGTGGTGCGCAGCACTTCCTGAAAGGTGCCGATATGCGGCAGGCCTGACGGGCCATAGCCGGTTTCGAACAGCACCCCGCCCGGCTTTCCTTGCGGCAAACGCTTGGCGAGGCGCTGCGCCTCCTGAAACGGCCAGGCCTTGGAGGATTGTGCGGCGGCGATGAGGGCGTCCTGGGTGATGGTCATGGCGTGGCGGCTATTAGGGATGACGCGCTGGCTTGCAAGCACAATGGCGGTGGCCAGCTTGACAAACTTGACACCGTGTCAAGCTGGGTTGATCCGCTATTTTCCATATTCTCCAATGCCCTGGTATCAATATCTTGATGTTGACAGATAGGTGAAGCGGGGCCTTTCCCCGCGCCCTGCCCCGCCTGTTCTTCGTCGGCTTAGGCGCTTTGCGCGATGTAGGACAGCGTGCCGGGCACAGCACGCGTGGCCCACGTTTACAAGCGCGTGCCGCTCGCCCATCGTGGCCCACGTGACTCCGCCCGCCCCTCTCCCCCTCCCCGCGCTCCATGCCAGCCACGGCGGCCACTGGTTGCGCAGCGGAGGCGGCGCAACCGAGGCCGTGTCCAAAGGCGATGCGATCATGGCCGCCGCCGATACCCCGGTGCTGCTGATCAACGCGCCGCTGGTGGCGAGCCGGCTGGGCTATCCCGACCTGTCAGGGCTCGATCTGCTGGAGGTGTTTGCGTTCATTCATCCCGCGCGCTTTTGCGTGCCGACCCCGCGGGGACTGGCCGAGGCGCTGGAATTGCCCGTGCCTGATGGTGACGAAGCCGTACCCGAACTGCTCCAGCGTGCGGCAGGTGCCCTGATCGCTGTCTGCCGTGATCCCGAATGGTTCGAGCGCGAAGGCGCATGGAGCGCGCTGCAATCGCTGGAACGGCTGCGCTGGCCGTGGGCGCAGGTCCTGAAGCCTCACATCGCCAAGCCGGAACGGGCCGAACGCTGGCTTTTTTCCCGCCTGCCCGAGTGGGAGGAAGCCGGCGAGCGCCCTGCCCCGCGTCCCGTCGAAATCGCGCCCGATGCGGTTGCGGCGCAACTGGCCCGTCTCACCGGCGAAGGCGCCGAGCAACGCGAGGGCCAGCGCGCCTATGCACAGGATGTCGCCCGGGTCTTTGCACCGCGCAGCCGCGAAGGCCGCCCGCATCTGGCACTGGCGCAGGCAGGAACAGGGATTGGCAAGACGCTGGGCTATCTCGCACCGGCCTCGCTGTGGGCGGGCGCAAGCGGGGGCACCGTCTGGGTCTCGACCTTCACCAAGAACCTGCAACGGCAATTGCGCGCCGAAAGCCGCCGGGCATGGCCTGCCAAACGCCCCGACGGAACCCCGCCGGTGGTGGTGCGCAAGGGGCGCGAGAATTACCTCTGCCTGCTCAATCTCGAAGACGCGCTGCAAGGCGGGTTTGCCGGACGGCCCGCCGTGCTGGCGCAGCTGGTGGCGCGCTGGGGGGCCTATACCCGCGATGGCGACATGGTGGGCGGCGACCTGCCCGGCTGGCTGGGCACATTGTTCAGGAAGCGCGGGATCGCCGCGCTGACCGACCAACGCGGCGAGTGCATCTATGCCGGGTGCCCGCATTACCGCAAATGCTTCATCGAACGCGCCGCACGCGATAGCGCGCAGGCCGAACTCGTCATCGCCAATCACGCGCTGGTAATGGTCAACGCGGCGCGCGCCCGCGACCCCCACCAGCGCCCCACCCGGCTGATCTTCGATGAAGGCCACCACGTGTTCGACGCGGCGGATTCGACGTTCGCCGCCACGCTTTCGGGGCAGGAGGCAATCGAATTGCGCCGCTGGATCATCGGCCCCGAACGCGAGGCGCGCGGACGCAGGCGCGGCTTGTCGGCACGGCTGGCCGACCTTGCCAGCTATGACGAAGCCGGGGCCGAGGCGATTGCCGCCGCGTGCAAGGCCGGGCAGCAGCTTCCCTCGGACGGCTGGCTCCAGCGGCTGGCCGAAAACGCGCCCTACGGCCCCGTCGAAGCCCTGCTCGCCGCGGTGCGCGCAGCAACCTATGCCCGCGACGAAAGCGGCGGGATCGATGCGGGCTATGGCATCGAGACCGAAGCTTCCGGCCTGCCGGGCGAGGTGATCGAGGCCGCCGGCAGCGCCGCCGAGGCGCTGGCGGGCATACGGGTGCCGCTGATCCGGCTTGGCGGACGGCTGGAGGCGATCCTGGCCGATCCGCCCGACTGGCTCGACGCGCAAGGCCGCGCGCGGATCGAGGGCGCGCGGTTCGCGCTGACGTGGCGGATCGATCTGATCGCGGCGTGGGAATCGCTGCTGGCCCGGCTCGGCGGCCCGGCGGACCCCGAATTCGTCGACTGGCTGGCGGTCGACCGTTCCGACGCGCGCGAATTCGACGTGGCGATCCACCGCCGCTGGCTCGACCCCATGAAGCCCTTTGCCCGCGTTGTGCTTGAACCCGCGCATGGTGTGCTGCTGACCAGCGCCACGCTGACCGACCGCACCACCGATGCCGATGCGCCCGATGCCCAATGGGCCAGCGCCATCGCCCGGTCCGGCGCAGCGCATATCGAAGGCGCACCACTGCTGTCGGCGGCGACCAGCCCGTTCGATTACGCCGCGCGCGCCGAGGTGCTGATCGTCACCGACATTGCCAAGGGCGATCTGCCTGCACTCGCCGGAGCCTATGCCCGGCTGATCGAGGCATCGGGCGGCGGCGTGCTTGGCCTGTTCACCGCGATCCGGCGGCTGCGCGCGGTTTATGGCCGCATCGCCGACCGGCTCGCACGGGCGGGTCTGCCGGTCTATGCCCAGCATGTCGATCCGATCGACACCGGCACGCTGGTCGACATTTTCCGCGACGATCCGCGCGCCAGCCTGCTGGGCACCGATGCGCTGCGCGACGGGGTCGATGTGCCGGGCCACTCCTTGCGCTGCGTGGTGCTGGAGCAAGTGCCGTGGCCGCGGCCCGATATCCTCCACAAGGCGCGCCGTGCGGCAGGTGGCGGTAGCCGGTATGACGACCGGATCATCCGCGCGCGGCTGGCGCAGGCCTTCGGGCGGCTGATCCGCAGCAAGGACGACGCAGGCCATTTCGTCGTCCTTTCGCCCGCCTTTCCAAGCCGGCTCCTCTCCGCTTTCCCGCCCGGCACGCCAGTGTTGCGCGTAACGCTCGATCAGGCTTTACAACGCGTCACGGCTGGTGTTGGGGGCAGGCAGTCCACGCCTGCGCAAGGAGCCTTGCAGCCATGAAGATCCTGGGTCTCCTGCGCCATGCCAAGTCGGACTGGGAAGATAACAGCCAGCGCGATTTCGACAGGGGGCTGAATGCCCGCGGGCGCAAGGGCGCAAGGCTGATCGGCAAGCATATCCGGGAGCACGGCATCGCATGGGACAGGCTGATCGCTTCGCCGGCGGTGCGGGTGAAACTGACACTCGAATCCGCGCTTCCGGAAATAGCCCCGGAATATGATCAGCGGCTCTATCTCGCCAGCTATGACACCATCATCGAGACGATCGAGGCCCACGCCGCAAGCGGTGAAGACGAGGCTGATGCGATCCTGATTTCGGGCCACAACCCGGGCCTGCAGGACGTGCTGCTCGAACTGGTCGCGCCGGGCAAGGAGAACGACCTGTTCCGCGAGGCGGTGGTGAAGTTCCCGACCGCGGCCTATGCCGTGCTCGAATGCGATATCGAGCACTGGTCGCAGCTGAAACGCTACTGCGCCGAACTGGTGCACTTCGCCCGTCCACGCGATCTCGATCCGGCGCTGGGGCCGGAGAGCTAGTCCCCGGCCCGCTGCCCTGAAGGCTTATTCGCCGCTGTCTTTACCGCCGGCAAGCCCGCGCGCTTCGAGCATGGGCTGCACATCAGGCTGACGCCCGGCGAAGTTTTCGAACATTTCGAAATAGTCCATCGTCCCGCCGCGGCTCAGGACGGTCTGGCGGTAGTGATCGCCGTTGGCGCGGGTCAGCCCGCCATTGTCGCGGAACCACTTGCGGCTGTCGCGGTCGAGCATTTCGGTCCACAAATAGCTGTAATAGCCCGCAGAATAACCCGCCGGATCGCTGAAGATGTGGTTGAAATAGGTCGAACGATAACGCGGCGGGACCAGATCGATCGCCAGCCCCAGTTCCTCCAGCGCGCTTGTTTCGAAGGCATCGACCTTGTCCGGCGTGTCGATCGCGGCGGCGGCCTGAGGCGTCAGCGCGGCCCATTTCATGTCGAGCAACGCGGCCGCCACCACCTCGCCGAAATCATAGCCCTGGTTGAACTTGGAAGCCTCCTCGATCTTCTCGACCATCGCCATGGGGATCGTCTCGCCGGTCTTGTAATGCTTGGCATAGTTCTGCAGCACGTCGGGATCGGTTGCCCACATCTCGTTGACCTGGCTCGGATATTCGACGAAATCGCGCGCGGTCGCCGTGCCGGAAAGGCTTTCGAATTTCTGGTCGGCAAACAACCCGTGCAGCGCATGGCCGAATTCGTGGAAGGTTGTGCCGACATCGTCGAAGCTGACCAACTGCACCTCGCCCGGCGCGGCCTTGGGGATGTTGAGCACGTTGTAGATCACCGGCTTGGTGCCCCACAGGTCGCTCTGATCGACAAAGTTGCTCATCCACGCCCCGCCGCGCTTGGACGGGCGCTGGAAGGGATCGAAATAGAACAGACCCAGCTCCGATCCGTCGGCATCGAACACGGTATAGACCCACACATCGGGGTGATAGACGGGGATGTCGGTGCGGCGTTCGAAGCTGAGACCGTACAGCTTGTTCGCGGCATAGAACACGCCGTCTTCCAGCACCTTGTCGAGCTGGAAATACTGCATCACCGCGTCCTCGTCGAGGTCGTAACGTTCGGACTTTATGCGATTGGCATAGCGATACCAGTCCCACGGCTGGACGGTGTAATCACCGCCATCGGCGGCAATCGCCTGCGTCAGCAGCGCTGCCTCGCGCCGCTGGGTGGCGGCCAGCGCGGGGACCATCTGCTCCATGAAGCCCAGCGCGGTTGCCGGGGTCTTCGCCATGCGATCATACATGGTGTAGCTGGCCCAGTCGGGTTCGCCGAACAACGCCGCCTTTTGCGCCCGCAGCGCGGCGATCCGGGCCAGCAACAGGCGGGTGTCATATTCGGGATCGGTTCCGTCGGCGCGGCTGTAGCTCAGTTTGAACAGCGCCTCGCGCGTGGCGCGATTTTCGAGCGCGGGCAGCAGCGGCTGCTGCGTGGTGTTCTGCAAGGCGATGGCATATTTGCCGGGAAAACCCTTTTCCGCAGCAAGATCGCCAGCCGCCTTGATGTCAGCGTCCGACAGGCCGGCAAGCTCGGCGGCGGTATCAACGATCAACGGCTGGCTGTTGGTCGCGCTGCGCAGCTTCTGGCTGAATTCGGTGGTCAGCGTCGACAGTTCGGAATTGATCACCTTGACCTGCCCGCGCTCGGCCTCGGTCAGCAGCGCGCCGGCATGGACCATCTGATCATAGGTTTCTTCCAGCAGGCGCAATTCCTCCAGCGACAGGCCCAGACTTTCACGGCTGTCATAGACCGTCTTCACCCGCGCAAATAGCGCCGGATCGAGATTGATCGAATCCGAATGGGCGGAAAGCTTGGGGCTGATCTCGGTATCGATCGCATCGAGCCGGTCGGTGGTGTTGGCCCCTGTCAGCGCATAGAAGACCCGCTCGACGCGGCCCAGCATCCGGCCCGATTTTTCCAGCGCGACAATGGTGTTTTCGAAACTCGGCGCTTGCGCGTTGGCGATGATCGCGGCGACTTCGGCCTTCTGGATCGCCATGCCCTGTTCGAAGGCGGGGATGTAATCATCCTCGCTGATCCGGGTAAAGTCAGGCGCGCGGAAAGGCAGATCGCTGTCTTCGGCGAAATAGCCGGTGGCCTGAGGGATGGCGGACGGGCTAACCGGGCTTTGCGCGCGGGCTGGTTCGGCCCAGACGCCGCCGGAGATCGCGGAAAGCCCGGCCACCAGCGCGGCAGCGGAAACGGAGGTGAGGACAACGGCAGGCTTGCGGGTTTTCATGAAAGGCTTTTCTCTCTGTTCAAGATGCGGCGCCCGGTCAGGGCGGCTTCGTGGCGGGTCTTACCTGACCGCGTTTGAACAGGGAATGACTGCCATTTGCAACCCGGTCACGCCCTGTTCGCCGCGCAAGCCACAGGCACAGGCACCATCCGCCGCTGCACGGGTTTTGCGCGTCCTTCAGCCCATCCCGCCCAAGGTGCCATCAGCGCGTCTGCACCCGGGACTGTCCGTCCTCGCCAAGGCCCCGAAAAGACCGAGGGCGCAGCGACCGATGCCGCTGCGCCCCCTGTTTACCAGCCCGACGGCTGATGCCGATCAGAACGAACCGGACAACCCGAGGAAGAAGAACCTTCCGCGCGGACCGACCGGGCGGGCCAGATTGCCGAGGAACGGCTCGGTATCGGTCAGGTTGTTGATGCCGGCAAAGACCTGGATCTTGTCCGTCGCCTCGTAGCTGACGCTGAGGTCATGCTCGAACCCGTCGCCGGTGAACAGCTGGCTTCGATCGAGAATGCCTTCGTTCGGCGAAACCACAACCTGACCGTTAACGATGTCGACATCCGTTGCGGCGTTGTTCGAAACCTGAAGGGTCGAATTTTCGTAGCGCGTCCGCCAGCCGATATTCCAGCGGTCGAAGTCCCAGTTGATGCTGAAGTTCACGATCCACTCCGGCACGCCAATCACACCGAGCAGGTCGCTGTTGATGGCCTGATCGGTGATCAGCAGCTGCTGCTGGACCGGATCGGGCTCGTCAGCAATGGTCTGCTGGATGACAGGATCGCCTTCGGTGAAACGCTCGAGGAAGTGCGTGCCGGCGGCCCTCAGCGTGAAGGTCCCCCAGTCACCATTCCCGAACGGCGCATCGAAGCTGTAGCGCGTTTCGAAGTCGATACCGCGGGCGCGCAGCACCTGCAGGTTGATGTTGCCCGAGGTGAAGCCCACAATCGCGCCGCCGCGAGCAGGATCGCGCACGATCGCGTCGCAGAACTGGTTGTCGGTCGAGGGCAAGTCGACGCAAGCTTCGGCAATCGCCGCGCCGCTCAGGCTTCCGACCGCCTGCTCGATTTCAATGTCGTAGTAATCGACGATGAAAACCAGGTTATCCAGCGCACCGCCCAGGATACCGCGCGGCTGGAAAATCCCGCCGAGGGTGAAGCTGTCGGAAGTTTCCGGTTGCAACAGCGGGTTGCCACCCGTCGTCCCGGTCGAGAATGCGGTCAGGAACTGGGCGGAGTCGAAGCCCGGATCCACAAATTGCAGACAGTTGGTCGGACGGTTGCTGGTGCCGTTGTTGATGTTGCCATCGTCACACGGGTCGGCGTCCACGCCGATGGTGGCGATGGATTGCGGCGCAAACAGCTCACCGATGTTGGGTGCGCGGATGGCCCGCGAATAGGTGCCGCGGAAGGTCAGCCAGTCGACCGGGCTGTACTGCCCGCCGAAGGAGTAGGTCTCGGTCGAACCGATCGTGTTGTAATCCGAATAACGACCGGCAGCCGTGACTTCGAGATTGTCGACAAACGGCATATCGCCGAGGATCGGGACACGAATTTCGCCGAAGACTTCGTAAACGCTGATGCCTTCGCCATTGAGCGGCGAATCGAACAGCGGCGCTGCGACGTTTTCGACCACGCGGCCTTCGATCGATTCGAAGCTGTCGCGCCTGAACTGCGATTCGTCACGGCGCCATTCGAAGCCTGCCGCAAAGCCGATCGGTCCGCCCGGCAGTTCGAACAGATGCTCGGTATCGCCGGCCAGAATCGCCAGGAACTGCTGTTGCTCGATCGTCGTGCTCTGGTTGATGTCAACAAAGGCGAAATCGAGCGCGGCGCCCTGGAACTGGCCCAGCAGGTTGAGCGGCGCACAGCTGCCATCGCCGATCTGGAAGGTGACCGGACGGGTCTGACCGCTGACATCCGTGCCATTGATGACGGTGCCATCGGCAAAGATCGGCGGGCCACCCACCAGGAACGGAGCGTTGGAAGGCGAAGGCAGACCGGTCACTTCGGCGCGGCAGACAATATCGCCGACCTGCGCATTGCCCGAGGTGATTTCGACATCCGCGCCATTGCGAACCGCCTTGAGCGTTCCCGAACCGTTTTCGAAATTGAACACCGGATCGGTGCCGTCGATATTGTCCTGCGTCAGCGCGACAGCATCGAAGGCGGTGAAATAGCGGTCATTGAGGCGCTGGCGACGACCCGTGTCGTTCACCTGGGTGCGGCCCCATGTATAGGTCGCCTCGAAGTTGACATTGCTGTTCGGCGCTTCCCAGCGAAGACCGCCCGATGCCCGGAAGGTCGACCGCTCGATATCGGTTCCGCGGCCCGTGTCCGAAGCGAGGTTATCGAGCGCGACGCCGACGAAGGATGCGCCAACCTCGGTAAGCTGCGACTGAAGCGCCGTCGGCAGGAAGGGGTTGTCGGCGGACAGGAAAAGGTCATCGGCAAAGGGAACGCCGGAGATGTCGCTGGTCTCGACATAGGCGAACTTTGCATCCGCAAAGGCGGTGATGGTGCTGGTGATTTCGTAATCCAGCGCCGCGGAGGCAACCACGCGGGTCGATTCCGGGATGAGCGTCAGGCCCGGGGCGTTGCCCGAGAAGATACCGTCGCCGCCACTGGCGTTGAATGCGCCGGTCGAGATGCCCGGATTATAGGCCCGCAGCTGCCCCGTCTCCGGATCGATGATCTGGAGGATCGGGATGTTGGTCCCGGCAAAGGTCGGAACCGTGCTGGTTCCCGGCAGGAAGTTCGTCGCGACGCGCGGGCCGAAAGCCAGCCGATCGAACGGAAAGCCGCCAACCGCGATGATGCCCTGCGAGCTGGAAACCGGAAGCCTGCGGTCGGGGATGAACGCGTTTTCCGTCCCCGGGGCGAGGCCGAGTTGCTCGTTCAGGAAGTCGTTGCTCTGACCGAAGATGGAATAACCCGGCCCTGCGGCGAAGTCGCGGTCGCCAGCGAGGATCGAGGTGTTGTGCGAATATTCGGCGGCAAAGACGGCGCTGCCGCGACCATCCTCGAAGGTTCCGCCGCCGGCAACCGAGGCGAAAACCTCCTCGGAATCGCCCTCGTCGCTGATGCCGGTCTGGAGGCGGTACTCGAGACCGTCAAAATCGCGGCCCGTGCGGGTGATGTAGTTGACAACGCCCGAGACGGCGTCGGCACCGTAAACGCCGGACGCACCACCGGTCAGAATCTGCACTTCCTTGATCAGTGACTGCGGGATCGATCCGACGTCAACCGTGGCAGTACCACCGATGCCGGGCACGTGACGCCGACCGTCCTGCAGAACAAGCGTCCTGTTTGTCCCCAGCGACCGCAGGTTGAGCGTGCTGGCGCCCGACAGGGCAAATCCCTGCGCGCTGTCGAGGTTGGCCGGATCCGACCCCTGCAATGCGGGGATCTCGCGCAGCGTCTGCGTGATATCGATCTCGCCAGCCTGCTTGAATTGTTCCGCGGAGATGACCTGAACCGGACTTGCCGATGCGGTCGCAGCATCGACCGAGATACGCGAACCGGTAACGACGATGGCCTTGTCCTTCTCAGGCGCTTCTGCATCCGTATCAGGAGCAACCTGCGCATGAGCGGCAAAAGACAGGCTGCTGACAGCAGCGAGAAGAATGGCGTGGCCCGAAAACTTGTACGGCTTCATGATGTTTCCCTGTTTCTGACGATGTGACATTGGCTCGTAAGACTTAAGCTCAAGCATAGGATCTGGGCATTTATTCCCGATGGCGTCCGCTTCCGGCAGGTTGCAGTCATTGGACAGTAGCCGGCAAACCAAATGACTTCATGACCGAAGTCTCCTGCGCGAACCCGTCAAGAACATACTAGTGATTGGCTTCGGCTTCTTTTGCGCCCCCGCGGGAAGCCTGGGTGTAATCGGAAAAGGGCATGATGCCAGCGGCTGTGGAAAGGAATGCGCGTGGAGAGGTAGAGACTGCTTTCATGTCGGGTTCTTTCCGCTCTTCTGATGGAACTGTCTGATACCCCATCATCAGGAACCGGGGCCTGTTTCGTCAAGCACCACGGAATGAATTGTTTCAGTTTCTACTCTGCTGTTGCAAAAATGTTGCGCCTGCGGCCAGATTTCTTTCTGATGTGATCAAGGGTACAGGAAGCCGCCTGCTCGATTACATGATGAGCAGCACCTCTGACGGGGCCGGTGCGCGCGACAGGCCATCTGGACTTGCCTGCCGAGTTATTCGTTCGGAACGCGCTGATGTGAGCCTGAAATTGCGTAACTCGCGCCAAACAAACCATGGGCCATTTGACTTATGATGCGATTTGGCAACGCTTGAGGCCAAAGCCCGGCGAAAGACGACGCCGGTCCCGGAAATCATGCGCCAGACACGCGCCGGTCCGGTGGATGCCGGATCTGCGAGATATGGGGCGATGATTTTTCCAAAGGCGAAGATTGCGATCATGTTCGCTTACGGCACGAACAGGCATCGGAAAAATGCTAGGAAACCGGGGCCTCGCGGGAGGCGACAGGCGGGCGCGCGGCAACCGGGGCCGCCAGGGCCGCTCGCAGGGTTCGTTTGAACAACCACGGTTCGAGCACGCGGCCGACAAGGTAGATCACGAAGAACAGGCCAGCCAGAACATAGGCGCGAGTCGGAGAGAATTTCTCCTTCTTCTTGTCCTTTTCCTCGTCCTTTTTCTTGTCCTTCTTTTTTGCCGGATCTTCAGGCTCGGGCGCGCCAAGCAGCTTGTCGAGCGGGTGCAGCTCAGCCTTGGCCTTGGGCTCGTCCTTTTTCTTTTCCTCGGGCTTCGCGGTCTCGGTCTGTGCCTGTTCCCAACCGTTGATCACGATCATCGCCTGGGCAAAGCCCAGAAACAGCAAGGGTGCAAGAAAACACAGCAGCAGGGCCGTGCTCGATACGTTGAAGGACAGGAGCGACCGGCCATTGTCCTGCTGGCGGAGCCGCAGGGTGCCGCTGGTAAAGGTCGCAAACTTGTCCTGTGCGGCAGGATTCCGCTTGGAATAGGCCAGCGTATCGCCCTCGACCGCGTAATCGGTGCCGGGGGTCTGGAGCAAGGGCTCGATCCGGGCAAAGGCTTCATCCGGGGCCAGCGCTTCGTCAAGCGGGACCTCGCCCCGGGCGCGCCAGATCCGGTCGATATAGGGAAAATGAAGGTTCACGCGACGCTTGCCTGCCGAAACACGGATAGCTTCACTCTGCCGGTTCCGTCTCACGCACGACGCCCTCGGGCAGTTCGACCCGGCCACGCATCCACGACCTTATCGACTTGTATCCTTCGACAAAGGGGAAGACCATGGTTTCGCGGATGTCCATCCGGCGTCCGCCTTCCATGCCCAGCAATTCGGCCTCGCCATCGATGCAGGTGCCGAAGATGCGGTCCCAGATGATCCAGGTGGCCGAGTAATTGCTGCGGGTCGCCTCGTAATCCTGCGAATGGTGGACGCTGTGATGCTCGGTCGTGTTGAAAACAAAGCGCCACCAGCGCGGCGTGTTGAAGCGCACGTTGATGTGCTGATAGGTGGCCACCGCCATGCCGATCGCGCCAGCCAGCAGGAAAGCGCGCGGCAGGAAATCGAAGAACCCGCCAATGCCCAGCCCGATCAGGAACAGCTCGACCGGGTTGCCGACCGCACCCTTGTTGATGTTGAGCTGGGTGATGTAGTGATGCGGCGCGTGGGTCAGCCACAGCGGATACCAGTTGTGCATCCCGCGATGCATCCAATACTGGCCGAAATCGAAGATCATCGAGATCAGCAGCGCCTGCAGCAACAGCGGCAGGCCGGTGAACCACGAAAACTTGTCCCAATCGAATGCGTCCTGCACCGCCGCGATCATGACACCATTGCCGATATAGGCATCGACCATCCGCAGCAGCGTGTAGCCAAGCCCGACATAGAAGACGTCGGTCGCGAATTCCTTCCAGGTCAGCCGCCAGCTGTCATAGCGCGGATTGACCCATTCGAGGATCAGCAAGAGCACCTTGAACCCCAGCCCGATCGCGATCCCGATCGAGGCGAGAGCCCATTCATTGGGTGCGTAATACCAGAAGGCGATCAGACCAAACAGCACCGCAGGCTGGAAATAGGTGAAGACAAACTGTTTGATCGGTCCGCCCTCGACCCGGCCGATATTTTCCCAGCCCACCGTTACGGGCGCATCGGCCCCGATGATCCGGTTTCCAACTTGCACTCCGGGCATTGCGCACTCCGATCAAAAGTTCACGTTTGCTAGCATGCTTGCCCCGCGATCGAGGCCTGTTCCGGTTCGCGATTCCCGGTCGGTATTCCTTTACCGGCACACCGGCCGGTGGACCCAGCCACCGCCCGGCCATGCCGACAGAGCCTGTCCGGCAATTGCCCCTTGACGATGGCTTCGGTCAATTGGTCCGAACGTCAAAAGAACGTCAATCCGTGGCACCGTGACAGGCGATCAGGTCGGGAGGCGCCGCGTCGGAGCCGATATTGCTGACAAGATTGTCATAAAGGTCGTTATCTGCGGCCAATTTGCCGAGGAAGTGGCCGAATGACGTAGGTCCGCACGTGCCTGTGCAGAACCTGCCCGCCTTCATTCGGAAAGATACCGCACCGCAATCGCGGTCGCCGCCGCGCGGGTTTCCACCCCGAGCTTGCGAAACACCTGTTCGAGATGCTTGTTCACCGTGCGCGGACTGATCCCGAGGATCTCGCTGACGGTGCGGTTGGTCTTGCCGTAACTGACCCACAGCAGCACTTCCGCCTCGCGCCGGGTCAGGCTGGTCTGGGCCAGCAACAAATCGACCTTCGAGGCCTCGCCCACCTCGGTGATCTTGAACAATGTCTCACCGGGCCGGTCGCTCTCGGCAAGGGCAACTTCCAGTTCCAGTCCCGCAGCCGCAAGCTGGACCGCCGCATTCGGGCCGGTCTCGCCCAGCAGCCGCATCACCGGCGCCGCCAGCGCAGCGGGCAGCGCGGCGCTGTTGACCTCCCACGCGGGGTCGATCCGCTGGAACAGGCTTTCGGCCTGCGGCGTGCACCAGATCAGATCCCCTGACCGGCCGACCGCAGCGAGGCTCCGTCCCGCCCGCCCGAGCGCGAGGCGCGAACGATAGGACGCGCGGGCATTGGCGAGATGCACCCGGATACGCGCAAGCAGTTCATCGATCACCACCGGCTTGCGAACGTAATCCACCCCGCCCGTCTCCAGCGCGGCGACGACATGCTCGGGATCGGTCAGCCCGGTCATGAAGATCACCGGAATATGTCCGGTCGCCGGGTTCTGCTTGATCCAGCGCGTTGTCTCCAGCCCGCTCAGGCCGGGCATCAGCGCGTCCATCAGGATAAGATCGGGCGCGGCCTCGCCGAGCAGTTCGAGCGTCGCTTCGCCGCTACGCGCAATCAGGACGTCCATTCCTTCGGCTTCGAGCGTGTCGACGAGGAACCGGAGCGATTCCGGATTGTCGTCCACCACCAGAATGCGGTCCCGCGCGGCGGTCATGGATCCTGCCCCGTCAATCATCGCTGTTGCCCCGCTTTGCCGATGGCCGCGAGCGCCTTGAGGTCGAAGGCGTCAAGCAGGCCGCGCATCCGCTCGGCCAGCGCCGCAGCCTCTGGGCCGAGCGCGGCAATGCTGTCGATCCGGGCTTCGATCGCGCGCACATGGCCGATGCGCACCAGGCGCGCGATCTCGTCAAGGTGCGGCTGCGCCCCGGCGGCGACAAGGGGCGGCAGCGGCGCGCCGGCAGGATCGTCACCGCGGCGCATCCCCGCGCCCTCCTGCGGCCATTCCAGTCCGAGCTGATCGCTGACAAGGTCAAGCAGATTATTGAAATCAAAAGGCTTCATCACAAACAGATCATTGGCCGGACCGGCGTTGCCGACAGGCGCGGACTGCGGGTCCTCACCCGAAAGCATCACGATTCGGAGCGTCGGGCCGTGGCGTTCGCGCAGGGCTGCGGCGGTGTCCCACCCGCTCATACCCGGCATCGACACATCGAGCAAAATCAGGTCGGGCGGGAGCTGTGCAGCCAGCGCCAGGCCTTCTGCGCCGCCAGACGCGGCACGCACGGCAAAGCCGCGCGCTTCCAGCAGCCCGCCCAGCAGATCGCGATGCGCCGCATCATCGTCGATCAGCAGGAGCTGGCGCTCACGCCCGAGGTAAAACCGGGTGCCTTCCGGGTCAGGCAGCTCGCCCGGCGGCGACAGCGGTTGCGACAACATCAGCCGCACGATGAAGCGCGAACCTTCGCCCGGCTGGCTTTCGATCCGCATCTCGCCGCCCATGATATGCACCAGCGCCTGAGTGATGGCGAGTCCGAGCCCGACGCCCGCACGCTCGCCCCCGCCATCGCTGACGCGTTCGAACGGCAGCAGGATGCGCGCAATATCCGCTGGCGCAATACCGATGCCGCTATCGGACACTTCGAAGGTCGCCAGCTCGTTGCGGTAATGCACCTTGAGCGCGACTTCGCCGTGGTCGGTGAACTTGATCGCGTTGGACAGCAGGTTGATCAGCACCTGCCGCAAGCGCTTGGGATCGGTGCGGACGAATTCGGGCAGGGTCGGCGGCACTTCAAGGCGCAGCGCCAGCCCCTTCATCGTCGCCTGGGGCGCAAACATGTCGATCAATTGTTCGAGAAAGGCCGGAAAGCGGATCGTTTCGCGCGCCAGTTTCAACGAACCGCTTTCGACCTGCGCGATGTCGAGCAGGCCTTCGACGAGATTCGACAGGTGTTCCGCGCTGCGGCGGATGACCTTGCCGGCCTGCACCCCGTCGCGCCCTGATCCGCGTTCGAGCAGCTGGGCATAGCCGTAGATCGCATTGAGCGGCGAGCGGATTTCGTGGCTGACACTGGCGAGAAAACGGGTTTTGGCCTCGTTGGCGGCCTCGGCGGCTTCCTTGGCCCGCGCGAGCGCGGCGCGATCTTCCAGCACGGCTGCAAGCAGCTCGGCACGCGCCGTCTCGCCCTGCGCGCGCAACCATGCCAGCAGGTCATCGCCCCCAGCCGCGTTCACGGCTGCGGCCCCGGCTGGCGGCGTCGGCATAAGGCGGCGGCGTGTCGCGGCAATCATTTCCCCCCGATATAGGCCCGCCAACCGCCGAGGTGGGTGATGTCCTCTGCCCCGTCTAGCGCGCGCGGCTCGGCGACGAAACCCTTGACGCTGGTGCCGTCTGAAAGGGTTACCGTTCCGATGGCGAGCGGCGCCGGGACTTCGGCGACGAAGCTGCCGAAGGCGGCCATGTCGAGCTCGTAGACTTCCAGCGCGATGGCCGCACCTTCCGGGCTGTGCACCAGCGCAGGCTTGGGCGGCACGCTGTCGGCCATCGCATAAAGGCGATAATTCGGTGCGGTGGTGAAGGCGCCGACAAAGGTCGCCTCGCGGCTGGTCAGCTGCCAGTGCAGCGGCATGCCTTCGAGATGTGCGCCGACGACGGCGAGTTTGATTTTGTCCATGTGGTCTCCGGTATCCAGCATTGGCAAGGCGGGCAGGTCGGCAGCGGCGATATAGGCCTGCGCCAGATCGATCAGCGCCAGATCGCTGTGCGCCGGGCCGATCAGCGTGATGCCGAACCCGGTGGCGTTGCTACGCACCCCTGCGGGAACCGCGACGGCGGCCATATCGAGCAGGTTCACGAAATTGGTGTAGCGCCCCAGATTGCTGTTGAGGGCAACCGGGGCGGCGGCAAGTTCGGCGACGCGGTAGGTGGTGCCGGTGGTGGGGAAGGCAAGCGCGTCCACGTCCTGCCACAGCGCCTCGGCATGGCGGGCGAGTTCGGCGAGGCGGTAGACACCCCTCCACACCTCCACCGCGCCGATTTCCAGCCCCGGCTCGACCACGCTGCGCACCACCGGGTCGATCGCTTCGGGGTTGTCGCGCAGCAGCGTTTCGATCGCCGCGGTGCGTTCTGCCACCCACGGGCCGCCATAGAGCAGCTGCGCGGCTTCGAGCAGCGGGGCGATGTCGATCTCGACCAGTTCGGCGCTCTGGCCCAGCACGCCCAATGCGCGGGCGTAGAGTTCCTCCGCCTGGAAATCGCCGAAGAACACGCGCTGGTCGGGCCGGGGGATGCCGATGCGCTTGCCGGTGATCGGCACATCGGCAAGCGGGCGCGAGAACGGGTCGGCCCCGTCGAAGCCCGCCACCACGCTGTCGACCAGCCGCGCATCGGCGAGACGGTCGGTGAACACGGTGATGCAGTCGATGCTGCGGCAGGCCGGAACCAGCCCGCGCGTGCTCCAGCGCCCCTTGCTGGGCTTGAGGCCGACAAGATGGTTGAACGCCGCCGGAACCCGCCCCGATCCCGCCGTGTCGGTGCCGAGCGCGAAAGCGACCAGCCCCGCCGCCACCGCGACCGCCGAGCCGGAGCTGGAGCCGCCGCTGACATAGGCGAGATTGCTGGCATTGCGCGGAATGCCATAGGGACTGCGCGTGCCGACAAGGCCGGTGGCGAACTGATCGAGATTGGTCTTGCCGACGCATATCGCGCCTGCACTTTCCAGCCGTTCGATCACGCCAGCCGATGCTTGCGGCCGATAGGCGAAGGCGGGACAGGCGGCAGTGGTTTCGAAGCCCGCCACGTCGATATTGTCCTTCGCGGCGTAAGGCACGCCTGCCAGCGGCAGATGCTCGCCCGCGGCCACGCGCGCGTCGATGGCGCGGGCGGAGGCGAGCAGAGCTTCGGGCGCGGCGCGGCTGATCCACACTTGCGGCTGCACCGCATCATAGGCGGCAAGGCGGGCGAGCGTGTCCTCCATCACCGCCACGGCGCTGGTTTTGCCGGCCCTCACGGCGGCTGCGATGGCGCCGGCAGAGAGGCGTTCGGGCGCGGTCATGGCGATTTTCTCAGGGCCAGCATCGGCGCGCCGGGCTGGAGCGACTGGCGCTCTGTGATATAAAGCGCGGCAATGGTGCCGCTGGCCGGACTTTCGAGCGGGCATTCCATCTTCATCGCCTCGATCACCGCGATCACTTCGCCTTGCGCCACTTCGTCGCCGGGGCCGACCAGCAGTTTCCACACGCTTCCGCCGAAGGGTGCCTCGATCAGGTCGGCGCCTTCGGGGATGTCGATGGCCGCAGCCTCGTGCGGCGCATCCTCGGCGAGCAGATCACTGACCCGGTCGAACTCGCCCGAGGCATCCCACGCCGCGCGCTCGGTATCAAAAGCCGCCTGACGCGTGGCTTCGAAAGCGGCGATGCTATCCGCATTGTCAGAGAGAAAAGCGCGGTAATCGGCGAGCCGGAAGGTGCTTTCCTCGACCCGGATCGAGCGTCTGCCATTGGGGAAATCCCGCCGCCAATCGGCCAGTTCTTCCGCCGAGACAGGGTAGAAGCGGATCTGGTCGAAAAAGCGCAGCAGCCATGGCTTGCCATCGACAAAGGCATCGGTTTGACGATGCGTGTTCCACACCTGAATCGTGCGCCCGAACAGCTGGTAGCCGCCCGGCCCCTCCATCCCGTAAATGCACATATAGGCGCCGCCGATCCCCACGACGTTGGGCGGAGTCCAGGTGCGCGCGGGGTTGTATTTGGTGGTGACGAGCCGGTGGCGCGGATCGACCGGGGTGGCCACCGGAGCGCCAAGGTAAACATCGCCCAGCCCGAGAACGAGATAGCTCGCATCGAAGATCAGATCCTCGACCGCCTGCGTATCGGGCAGACCGTTGATGCGGCGGATGAACTCGATATTGTCCGGGCACCACGGCGCATCGTCGCGCACCGCGGCCATGTATTTTTCAACTGTCTCGGTGATTGCCGGATCACGCCAACTCAAAGGCAGGTGGACGATGCGCGAGGGGATCGTGAAGTCATCGAGATCGCCCATCGCGGCCTCGCCCGCCATCAGCGCAGCGAGCGCGCGGGGCTGATCGAGCACCTTGCCGTCGAAATGCAATTGCAGCGAGCGGATGCCGGGGGTGATGTCGATCACGCCGGGCAAGGCCATGTCCTCCAGCCACCGCATCAGCGCATGGACGCGGATCCGCAGCTCGATATCGAGCACGATGTCGCCATATTCGACGAGGATGTTGCGGTCACCCTGCTGGCGGTAGGTGGTGCGCGGACGCGCGCCCTCGGCAGGCAATTCGGCGAGAATCGGGGAGAGCTCGCCGATGGCCCGCGCCGGGATGGGCGCGGGCGCTTCGGTCAGCGGCGCGGAGTCTGCGGCCATGGCATCATCGATGGTCACCGGCACAAAGCGCACACGGTCGTCAGGCGACAATTGCCCGATCTTCCAGCGGTCCGCGGCGATGACGGTGAAGGGGCACACGAACCCGCCGAGTGATGGCCCGTCCGGCCCCAGGATGATCGGCATGTCCCCGGTAAAATCCACCGCGCCGATAGCATAGGGATTGTCGTGGATGTTCGACGGATGCAGCCCCGCCTCGCCTCCGTCGCGCCGCGCCCATTCGGGCTTGGGGCCGACCAGCCGCACACCGGTGCGGTTGGAATTGTAATGCACCTGCCATTCGGCCTCGAGGAAGCGGGCGATATCATCGGGCGTGAAGAAATCGGGCGCGCCGTGAGGGCCATAGAGCACCCGCATCTCCCAGCTTTTGCCCATCTCGGGCAGGCCTTCGGCCAGCGCTGGCGCGCCCGTTTCCGCCTGCGCGAGATGCAGCACATCGCCCGCCACCAGCGCCCGCGCCGCATGGCCCCCGAACTGCCCGAGGGTAAAGGTGCTGGCGCTGCCGAGATAGGCGGGAATGTCCAGCCCGCCGGCAAACAGGACATATCCGCGCATCCCCGCGCCACTGACCCGGCCCATGGTGAGCGTCTGCCCGGCGGCAATGTCGATCGGCACACCCAGCGCCACCGGTTCGCTATCAAGCTTCGCCCCGAAATCCGCGCCCGTCAGACAGATGCGTGCGGCGCTTTCGAACAGCAGGCTCGGCCCGCTGGCGGTGATCTCCAGCCCGGCGGTCCCTTCGGGGTTGCCGAGCAGCAGGTTGCCGAGCCTAAGCGAGCGATCATCCATCGGCCCCGAAGGCGGCACGCCGACGTCCCACAGGCCAAGCCGCCCGGGCCAGTCCTGCACCGTGGTCGCCGTTCCGCCCGATATCACCCGGATGCTGGCAGGCCGGTGTTGCACGCTGGCAAGCAGCCGCGTCGTCACGTCGCCGCTGATGAAGCGTTCCTCGAACAACACATCGCGCAGCCAGCGCAGGTTGGTTTCGATCCCGTCGATCCGGCTGGCGGCCAGCGCATCCTGCATTGCCACGATCGCATCCTTGCGGCTGGGGCCGTGGACGATCAGCTTGGCGAGCATGGGATCGTACCACGCGCTGACATTGCTGCCCGCCATCACCCATGTCTCGGCACGAATATCGTCCGGGAAGACGACATTGGTGAGCGTGCCGGTGGTCGGGCGGTAATCGAGCGCCGGGTCTTCGGCATAGAGCCGCACCTGCACCGCATGGCCATTTGGCATGGGCGCTGGCGCATCGAGCATGGCGAAATCGCCGCCCGCGCCGCGGATCATCCATTCGACCAGATCGATCCCCATCACCTCTTCGGTGACGCCGTGTTCGACCTGGAGCCGGGTGTTCATCTCGAGGAAGAAGAACTCCGCCCGGTCGGCATCGTAGAGGAATTCGACCGTCCCTGCGGACAGATAGCGCGCCGCCTCCCCCAGCCGGACGGCGGCGGCGATCAGCTGGCTGCGCTTCTCCGCCGCAAGACAGGGGGCCGGGGCTTCCTCGACCACCTTCTGGTTGCGCCGCTGGAGCGAGCAGTCACGCTCGCCCAGCGGCATGACGCGGCCCTGCCCGTCGCCGAAGATCTGCACTTCGATATGGCGGGCATTGGCGATGTAGCGTTCAAGGAACACACCCGCATCGCCGAAACTCGCCTCGCCCTGCCGCACCACAGTGGCAAAGCCTTCGCGCACCGCGGCTTCGTCGGCGCAGATGCGCATCCCGATCCCGCCGCCGCCTGCGGTCGCCTTGAGCATCACCGGATAGCCGATGCGTGCGGCCGCCTCGGCGGCTTCATCCTCATCCGTCAACAGCCCGGTACCGGGCGCGAGCGGCAGGTCATGCGCCGCGGCCAGCGCACGGGCGGAATGCTTCAATCCGAAGGTGCGGATATTGTCCGGCGTCGGGCCGATAAAGGCGATCCCCGCCGCTGCGCAGCGTTCCGCAAACTCTGCATTTTCGGCGAGGAAGCCGTAACCCGGATGGATCGCGCCCGCGCCGGTATCCTTCGCCGCCTTCAGGATCGCAGCGACATCGAGATAGCTTTCGCTGGCAGGCGCAGGGCCGATGCACACTGCTGCGTCCGCTTGCGCGACATGGAGCGAGCCTGCATCGGCCTCGGAATAGACCGCGACGACACGCAATCCCATCCGTTGGCACGTGCGGATGATCCGGGTGGCGATCGCGCCCCGGTTCGCCACCAGAACCATATCGAAGTTCATGCGGTCACGATCATGCGCACAGGCGTGGGATTGAAGGCGTTGCAGGGATTGTTGATCTGCGGGCAGTTGGAGACGACCACGATCACGTCCATCTCGGCGCGCAGATCGACGGTCAGGCCCGGAGCGGAGATGCCATCGACGATGCCCAGCGTTCCGTCCTCCTCGACCGGCACGTTCATGAAAAAGTTGATGTTGGGGACCATGTCGCGCTTGCCGCGCCCTTCGGTGAGGTTGGCCTCGAGGAAGTTTTCGACACAGGCGTGCTGCGATTTGGTGTGATGGCCGTAACGCAAGGTGTTGGATTCACACGAACAGGCGCCGCCGATGGTGTCGTGGTAATCGACCGCGCTGCCGGTGATGGTCATCATCGGGCGGCCTTCGCTGGACAGCAGCACGGTGCCGGTGCGCAGGAACAGGTTGCCCTGGGCTGCGACCGTATCCTGCGCACTGTAACGCTCGGCATCGTCGGCAGCGGCATAGATCAGGAAATCGACCGCCTGATTGCCCTCGACATCGACGATCCGCAGCGTCTGCCCGGCCGCGACATGGTGCAGCCAGGGCGCACGCGCGGGGACGATCTCGTCGTGAACGATGGGGCCGGTCAAGCCGGAGAGGGCCGGGTCGTGAGTCATTGATAAACGTGCTTCCTGCTCAGCGGCGGTAATAGTCCTCGACATTGAGGAAGGCGCGCTGCCCTTCTGGCGTGGCGTTGCGCAGGGTGTCTTGTTCAGGGGTGACAGGGCCGCGCCATGCGGTGACGCGCAAGGGCGTGGAATGCCACGCGGCGCGCGGATCGCGCACGTGGGGACAATTGGCGACCACCACGATCATGTCCATCTCGGCGCGCAGCACCACCGAGCGCCCGGGTGCGAAGGGGCCGATGACGGGCGTGATCGCTCCGTCGGCCTCGATTGTGGTGCCCTTGAACAGGTTGATGCAAGGGTGGACATCGCGCCGCGTCAGCCCGTGCTTGGCCGCACCCAGAATCAGCCGGTCACGCCCGTTGGGGAATTCTCCGCTGTTGCGCCCTTCGCCATATTTGGCCGCATTGGTGGCCGCGTTGGAGGTGCCGCAAAAGGCATCGTGGGTCTCGGCATCATCGGCAAGGATACTCATCATCACCCGCCCCATATCCGACAGCAGCAGCTTGCCAGCGCCGAGATAGGCGTTCCACTGGACCTTCACGGTATCGGCAACATTGAGCCGTTCGGTCGGCAATTCGGCGTTGAAGATGTTGAGCGACGCGCAGGCATCGCCGCCCTTGTCGATCAGGCGCAGGCGGGTGCCGCGTGCCATCCGGCGCGAGGCATAGCCCCCCGGCGCAATGGTTTCTTCCCACAGGAGATCGCCGGCAGGCACGCCTTCGGGCAGATCGTCGGCCAGCGGCGGGAGCACGGGCATCGTCTCGACCCGGGTGTTTCCTTGTGCACGGGCATGATCGCGCGCGGCTTTCGGATCGCCCAAAACTTGAGCAGAGGGTGTCTGGCTCATTCGGCGGCCTCCTGTCCCTGAATTTCGCCCGCGCCGTCCTGCTCGTGCAACGGCGGCAGCAGCGCGGTGGTGGTGACCAGTTGCAATTGCTGCACCCCGCGAATGGTGCGCAGCGCATCGCACAGCTGCTTGAGCCGCACCGCCGGGCCTTGCACCAGCAGCACTTCGAGTGACTGGTCCTGTTCCAGGAAGACGTGCTGCGAGGAGATCACCTCTTTCAGGTAATCGCTCTGCGTCTCGGCCAGTTGCTGGCGAACCCGACCGCCGCTGCCCGCGTAAACGATCGTCACAGTGCCCGCGAGCATGTTTTCGGGCCGGGTCAGCGCCTCATGCTCGGCCAGCGCGTGGCGGATCAATTCGGCGATCAACTGCGAGCGCGAAGGCAAGCCGCGCTCCTCGACCATCACGTCAAGCTGGCGGAACAGGTCAGCCGGAAGGCTCATGCTGAGCCGGGCGAGCCGGGCGGGTTCTGGGCGGGATGGCTCGGTGCTCATGAAAGGACCATCTCAATTATTACCATTCGTGTCAATCGTAATACCCGCTTCCATTTCCGCCTCGGCCGCCATTCTGCGGGTCAGCGCGATGTCGTAGATCACCCCTGCGCCATAGCGGTGCGGCGCGTGCGGATCGTGGCGGCGCTTGTCGAGGGTGAGCACCCGCGTGCCGAGGCCGAAGGCTTCCTTGATGTCGTGGGTGACCATGATGATGGTCAGGCCGAATTCGCGCCACAGCCGGGTGATAAGGGCATGCATATCGGTGCGGATGCCCGGATCGAGCGCGCCGAAGGGTTCATCCAGCAACAAGATTCGCGGCCGCTTTATCAGCGCCTGCGCGATGGCAAGCCGCTGCTGCATCCCGCCCGACATTTCGGAAGGATAGAGGTTGAGGCTGTCCGACAGGCCAACCGCGGCCAGCATTTCCTCGGCCTGCGCGATGGCTTGACGGCGGCCGCTGCCGAACAGGCGAGCGGCGAGCGGCGCACCCGCAAATTCCAGCCCCAGCAGCGTGTTGCCCAGCACGGTCAGATGCGGGAATACCGAATAGCGCTGGAACACCACCCCGCGATCCGGCCCGCATTCCCTGGGCAGCGGCTGGCCGTCGAGCGTGATGGTGCCCCGGCTCGGCTGATCCTGCCCGAGAATGACGCGCAAGAGGCTGCTCTTGCCTGCGCCCGATGGCCCGATGATCGATACGAAGCTGCCCTCGGCGATATCGAGCGCAATGCGTTCGAGCACGACCTTCTCGCCATATTCGACCCAGACGTTGTTGAGGCTCAACATGGCTCAGTGACCCGCCTTGTGCGCCCAGCCGAACAGGCCGCGGCTGGTGCGGGTCAGGAAAAAGTCGATGGCAACGGCCAGCAGCGCGATCCACACGACATAGGGCAGGATAACGTCCATCGCGAGGTAACGCCGCACCAGAAAGATGCGATAACCGAGGCCCACGTCCGCCGCGATCGCCTCGGCCGAGATCAGGAACACCCATGCCGGGCCGAGCGACAGACGCAAGGCCTGGATCAGCCGCGGCATCGCCTGCGGCAAGGCGACGCGCAGCAGCAATTGCCAGCTCGATGCGCCCAATGTCAGTGCCTTCACCACCTGCTCGCGCGGCAAGGCGGCGATATGCCCGGCCACATCGCGGATCATGAACGGCGTGATGCCGACCACGATCAGCGCGACCTTGGCGGTTTCGCCGAGGCCGAAAACGATGAACAGGATCGGCAGCAGCGCGATCGGCGGGATCACCGCGATGGCGGTCACCGTCGGGCCGAAGGTCGCCCGCACCGGCGGCAATGCGCCGAGCACGAGCCCCACCAGCAACGCGGACAGCGTGGCGATCCCCAGCCCCATGCCGAGCCGGCTCAGGCTGGCCAGCGTATCGGCCCAGAACAGATATTGGCCCGACAGCGGATCGGCCTCGAACACCAGCGCCGCCATCGCCTCGACCATCGCGGCCGGCAGAGGCAGGATCTTGTCGGCAGGGTTGGCGGCGTGGCGGCTCGCGGCAGCGATGACATAGGTCAGCCCCAGCACCACCAGCGGGAGTGCGCCCAGCAGCAGTGCATTGCCGCGCCCGATCGTGCGGTTCACCCAGCGCATCAGGCCATCGTCCTGCTATCCGCCCCCGCGCGCCTTCAAAGCTTCCCGTCCGCTGCCAGCTGCATGAAGGTGGGATCGAACCGCAACGTGATATTGCCCTCGTCACCCAGCGTTGTACCGCCCGGAAATTCCATGCCCACCGCATCGGCAGAACGCGCGCCCTGACCGAACAACCCTTGATCAAAGCTGAAATCGCGCACGCGGGTCATGGTGGTGACAAGATCCGGCGAGGCCATCGCCGCCACCGCCGCCTTGGGATCGGTGTAGAGAAAGGTGGTGGCCAGCTGGCCCTCGAACGCTTCGGGAGTGGTTCCTGCCAGCTTCGCCATCGCCGCGCGCGCGGCGGCGCCCTCGGCATCGTCTTTCGCCATCAGCGCCATGGTTTCATACCAGATCCCCGCCAGCGCCTTGCCGAGATCGGGATTGGCCTTGAGCGTGGCGGTATCGACCACCAGCAGATCGAGGATCTCGCCCGGAATATCGGCCGAGGTGAAGACGGCAGTGGTTCCGGCCACGTCCTTCATCGTGGTGACCTGCGGGTTCCACGCCACGGCGGCGGTGATCTGCGGCGAGGTGAAGGCCCCGGCGATATCGGCGTCCGAGGTATTCATCGTCTTCACATCGGTCATCGCCAGACCGTTCGTCTCCAGCGCGCGGGCAAGCAGGTAGTGCGACACCGACAGTTCGACCAGATAGACATCACGCCCCTTGATCGCGGACGTCTCGCTCGCGCCCTTCAGCAGCACCGCATCATTGCCGTTGGAATAATCGCCGAGGATGATCGCGCTGGTATCCTTGCCGCCCGCCGCCGGGATGGTGAGCGCGTCCATGTTGGCGACTGTCACCCCGTCGAGCTTGCCCGCAGTGTACTGGTTGACCGATTCGACATAGTCATTGACCTGCACGAACTTGATCTCGAGCCCGTATTTGTCGGCCCATTTCTTCACGATCCCGGCCTGCTCGGCATAGGGCCAGGGCATCCACCCGGCATAGATCGACCATCCGATATTGAACTGGGTGCGAGGCTCTGCCGCGTCATCACCCGCAGGCGTACAGGCTGCCACGACCAGCGCGCAGGCAATGAGAAGAAAACGTGCCGCGCGGCGGGCCAGTTGAAGCATGATTCGGATTCCTTTCGCAAACGCAGCATCACCCCATCCGCAGCTTTTGTCCATGGGGCATTATTACGATTGCGAAGAAATGTAATATGCCTATCCTTTCCGTCACACTGGCCGGATCTGCGCCCGCCCGCGCAGCATCGCGTCCAGCGCATCATGGAAAGGATTGCGATGGCCAAGCACCCGGCAACACGTCCCCTCTCGTTGATCATGGCCTCGGCCCTTGTTGCCGCTTGCGCCGCCGACGAGCCGCCACCGCCTGCGACCGGCACTGCCCCCGACCTGGTGGAAAAGGCGCTCGAGGTGCCCGGCTTTGCCGATTTCCTCGCGGTCGACGGCGACACGGTATGGGTCACCAATGACGGCCGGGTAGAGCAATGGTCGACCACCGAAAAGCTCGCCAGCTTCGCCGTGCCGCGCCCCTGCGGGACGATGGCGATTGCGGAAGGATCGCTGTGGGTCGCCAATTGCAAGGGCGCGGAACTCTATCGGATCAACCTCGAATCCGCCCAGCTCGAAGCCAGGATCGCCAGCGGCCTTGCCAATCCCAAGGGCGAAACCAATGTGGTCGCAGGCGCAGGCTCGGTCTGGGTGGCGAGCGACCCGGCGGGCAAGGTCGCGCGGATCGATCCGGCCACCAACGCGGTGATTGCCACCATCGATGTCGCACCCGAGACCTGGTATCTTGCCTTCGGGTTCGATGCGATCTGGGCCGTGTCGAGCGAAGGCAAGCTGCTGCAGAAAATCGATCCGGCCACCAACACCGTGATCGGCACGGTCGGACTGGGCGATACGCCGGGATTCCTTGTGGCGGGCGAAGGCGCGGTGTGGGTGCAGGAACAAGGCGATGGCACCGTGGCCAAGGTCGATCCGGCGGCCTTGACCGTCGCGGGCCGCACCAAGGTGGGCGACAACCTCAAATGGGGCGATATCGACACCGGCGACGGCGCAGTTTGGCTGCGCACCACCGATGATCAGACACTGGTGGTGATCGATGCCGCAACGCTCGAAATCCGGGCACGAATGGGCGACGCTGTGGGCAGCGGCGCGCTGCGTTACACGCCCGCAGGCGTGTGGACTTCGGCCCACGACAACCAGACCCTGTCTTGGTGGAGCGCGCCTTGAGCCGGGTTACAGCAGTCCCGGCTGGCTGGCGCTGCCCCGCGCCCATGGCTGACCGGTGCGGTCAATCGCCAGCGGCCCGTCCCATGCGCGGCACAGCGTCAGCGCGGCTTCGGGTTCGGCGGTGACCCAGCGCGCCTGATCATCCGGCGCCAGCAGCACCGGCATCCGGCTGTGGACCTGCTCGGCGTCCGATCCGGCGCTGTCGGTCATCACCATCGAATAGCAGGCGCCCCATTCGTCCGAGCGCCGCCAGACCCCGGCGGCGGCGAACAGCGGGGCATCGGGGACAGATATCCACGTGCGGGTCATCCGCCCTTTTTCCCCTTGCGCCTCGGCCCAGCCGGTGAGCGGGATCAGGCAGCGGCGCTGCACGAAGGATTCGCGCCAGAAGAAGGTGGAAAGCTTGTCGGTCCGCGCATTGTTGACGGGTTTGGGTTTCAGCGATTGGCCCTGCTTGCCCTTGCGCACCAGTGGAAAGCCCCAAGCCATCGCCCTGACCTCGCCTTCAGCCACCACCAGCCCGGGATAACCGGGATAGACCTCGTCGCCGAAATTCGCAGTCCCGGCGGCATCGACCGCATCGAACCACGCGGCGACTTCGCTGGCGTTTTTTGTCATGCGGTAGAGATTGCACATCGCCGCTAGGCCCCGGCATTGCCGACCACGAAACAGGCCGCCGCCATCAGCGCCCCGGCCCAGCGGTTGGCCCGGAACCGCGCAAGCGGGTTGGCGGGATCATCCGCATCGAGGGTCGTCACCTGCCACGCCAGATGCCCGGCCACTGGCAGCAGCGCCAGCACCGCCAGCGGATCGGGACGATAGAGCCAGAAGCCCAGCGCCCACAGGGCTATCGTGGCGGCATAGAATCCCGCGATTCCCGCCTGCACCCGCGCGCCCATCGCCAAGGCCGAGGAGCGGATGCCGACCATCGCATCATCCTCGCGGTCCTGCAGCGCATAGATCGTGTCGTAGCCGATCACCCAGCAGATACACCCGGCGTAAACACAGGCCAGCGCATCCCAGTTGTCCCAGCGCAGCTCGGTCCACCCGACCAGCAGGCCCCAGTTGAACACCATGCCCAGCCACGCCTGCGGCCACCACGTGATCCGCTTCATGAAGGGATAGGCCGCCACCAGCGCCAGACTGCCGAGCGCGACGACCTGCGCCTCCAGCCGCAATTGCAACAGCACCACAAGGCCGATGAGGCACAGCGCAAAGAGCCAGCCCCACGCCACCTTTTTCGACACCCGCCCGCTCGCGATGGGCCGCGCGGCGGTGCGGGCCACGCGGGCATCGAGATCGGCATCGACAATGTCGTTATAGACGCACCCCGCCCCGCGCATTGCGATGCTGCCAAGCAGGAGCCAACCAAGCAGTGCGAGTTGAGGCCCCGCCCCCGCCAGCCACACCCCGAACACGCAGGGCCAGAACAAGAGCCACCAACCGATCGGCCGGTCGAATCGCGCCAGCATGGCAAGGTCGCGCGGCAGTTGCGGGAGGCGGGCCACCAGCCCGCGGTGCTCGCTATCGGGGACGACCTGCTCGCTCATGCTTGCTCCCTAGCGGGCCGAGCGCCTAGTGCAAAGCCATGCCCGCTCTCCCCGCCTGGCCCCCGAAAAGCGCGCCGCGCCTGTTTGTGCCCGATGAACTGGGCACAGGCCGCATTGTCGCGCTCGATGGGCCGCAGGCGCATTATCTCGGCAAGGTGATGCGGGTGCGCGAAGGCGATACGGTGATCCTGTGCGATGACCTCACCGGCGAATGGGCCGCGCAGGTCAGCAATATCGGCAAGCGCGAGGTTGTGCTCGAAGTCATCGAACGGCTGCGGCTGCGCGAATCCGTGCCTGACCTGTGGCTCTGCCCTGCGCTGCTCAAGAAAGACCGCTTCGATCTGGTGCTCGAAAAGGCAACCGAACTTGGCGTGGCCAGCATTCAGCCGCTCATCACCCGCCGCTGCGTGGCGGACAAGCTCAACATGGGCCGCGCCCGCACCATCGCCACCGAAGCCGCCGAACAATGCGCCCGCACCGCCCTGCCCGCGCTGGTCGGGCCGGTGAAGCTCGATGCGCTGCTGGCGGAATGGCCGGAAGGCCGCGCGCTGTTCTTCGCCGATGAAAATGGCGGCGAACCGGCCGCTGCCGCCTTCGCTGCTCAAACCGGCCCCGCCGCGATCCTCACCGGCCCCGAAGGCGGGTTCGACGATGCCGAGCGCGCCGCCATCCGCGCGCACCCCTGCGCCCGCCCCATCGCCCTTGGCCCGCGCATCCTGCGGGGCGAGACCGCCGCCATCGCCGCGCTCGCGGTGTGGATGGCGCAGGCAGGCGACTGGTAGCCCGGCTTCGGATGCGCAAACACGTTTTGCGCTTCCCTCCGGCAGGTGGGTTTTCTAAGGCAACCGGCCAAAGAGGGCACCTTCGATGAGCACACGCGAAACCAGCACGGCAGACGATCCGGTCATCGAAAGCTTCGACCAGCTGGTCGCGCCGATGATCGGCGGCGAAAAGCCGCCTGCGGATTGGCGCATCGGCACCGAACACGAAAAGCTCGTCTACAAACGCGCCGATCACCGCGCCCCGTCCTATGACGAGCAATGCGGCATCCGCGACCTGCTGGGGGGCCTTGAACAATTCGGCTGGCAGCCGGTCGAGGAAGGCGGGAACGTCATCGCCTTGAAAGGCGTGGACGGCGCGGTCAGCCTCGAACCGGCAGGCCAGCTCGAACTGTCGGGCGCGCCGCTGGAAAACCTGCACCAGACCTGCGCGGAAACCGGGCGGCATCTGGAACAGGTCAAGGCGGTCGGCGAGAAATGCGGCGTGGGCTATCTCGGCCTCGGCATGTGGCCCGACAAGACCCGCGAAGAACTGCCCATCATGCCCAAGGGCCGCTATGACATCATGCTGCGGCATATGCCGCGGGTGGGCAGCATGGGCCTCGACATGATGCTGCGCACCTGCACCATTCAGGTCAATCTGGACTACAGCAGCGAAGCCGACATGGTGCAGAAATTCCGCGTCGGCCTCGCGCTGCAACCGCTGGCGACGGCGCTGTTCGCCAACTCGCCCTTTACCGAAGGCAAGCCCAACGGCTTCCTGTCCTACCGTTCGCATATCTGGTCGGATACCGATCCGGCCCGCACCGGGATGCTGCCCTTCGTGTTCGAGGATGGCTTCGGCTATGGCCGGTGGGCCGAATACATGCTGGATGTGCCGATGTATTTCGTCTTCCGCGACGGGAAATATATCGACGCGGCGGGGCTTTCCTTCCGCGATTTTCTTGATGGCAAGCTGTCGGTGCTGCCGGGTGAACGCCCGACGCAAAGCGACTGGTGGGATCACCTGTCGACCGCCTTCCCCGAAGTGCGGCTGAAAAGCTTTCTCGAAATGCGCGGCGCGGATGGCGGGCCGTGGAACCGGATTTGCGCGCTTCCCGCCTTCTGGGTCGGGTTGCTGTATGACCAGGGCGCGCTTGATGCGGCGTGGGATCTGGTCAAGGGCTGGACGATGGAGGAACGCGAGGCGCTCCGCAGCGCCGCGCCCCGGATGGCGCTGGATGCCCCCGTCCCCGGCGGCGGCACCCTGCGCGATATCGGGCGCGAGGCCCTGCGAATCGCGCACAAGGGGCTGGCGGCCCGCGCCCGGCTCAATTCCTCGGGCGACAATGAAACCGGCTTCCTCGATACGCTCGACGAAATCGTGGCCAGCGGCAAAGTGCCTGCCCAGCGCCTGCTCGATGCCTATCACGGGGAATGGAACGGCGATATCAGCCGGGTCTACGAACAGTCGTTCTGAGGAGGTGAGACAATGCTGATCGTTCTGGCCAAGGCAAAGGTGGGCATCGGCGCCATGGAAGCGGCGCGGACGGCGATTGCCGACATGGTCGCAGCCTCGAACGCGGAGGAAGGCTGTATCGCCTATGCCTTCACGCAGGACGTACTCGACCCGTCGGTGCTTCACATCGTCGAGAAATGGCAGGACGAAGCCGCGCTCGCAGCGCACTTTGCCACCCCGCATATGGCTGCGTTCGGCGCGGCAATCGCAGGACTTGATTTTCAGGTCGTGGAGGCGATCAAGTTCCACACCGATGACGGCGCGCCGTTGATGTAAGGCGCTATTCGGCCGGGACAGCCGCGGCAACCCTGCCGCGCCTCGCCCCGCGCCCAGTCACCAGCCGCGCAAGCCGGGTGAGCGGCGCGGTGATCAACCCGTGCTGCGCCATCCAGGCGTGATATTCGGCATATTTGGGGTCTTCGGCCAGCAGATGGGCTTCCTCGGTGCGGGCGCGCCAATAGTAGATGCCGTTGACCACCAGCAGAAAGAACGTGTTGCGAACCGCATCGGCCGCCGACCCGCTCGTCACAAGAAAAGGCAGCACCGACGCCCACCAGAACAGGTTCTTCGACAGATAGGCCGGATGGCGGGTGAAGCGGTAAGGCCCGTTGGTCAGCACCCCGCGATAGGTGAGATTGGAAAAACGGATGCCGAAAATCACCGTCGCCCAGGCGTAGATCGCAGTCAGCAGCACCAGCAACGCGCCCCAGCCCCACAACAAGGCTTCGTTACCGCCAAACCAGTGCGCCCAGCCTGCCGTGCCGGTCTCGTAACTCAGCACCTGATTGTCAGGCCCGATGATGCCCCACACGAACGGCGGGTAGCACAGCAGCGCCGCCAGCCACCCCGCGACCAGCGGATTGCCCGATCGAATATGCGAATCCAGCGGGCGCAACGTCAGCAGATATCCGACCGTGCCGATCTGCACGTCGATCACGAACAACAGCGTCACCAGCATCATCGCGAACGGCACCGGATTACCGATGAACTGCGCCACATCGGCCTCCACCACCTGCGCAAAGCCGCCCGGCAGGATCGAGATCATGAAGGCCCCGAAGAACCCCTTGATGATCCATGCCCGCCAGTGCTTCGTGATCTGCGCACCGTCCCATGTCTTGCGCCCGATCACCCCGCCGCCCAGCACGAAGGCGCCGAAATGCCAGGTGCCATCGCGCGGACTCACCATGTAGCGATCGAGCCAGATGACATAGGGGATCGACAGCGCCACCAGCGGGGCGACGGCAAAGGTCAACACCTCCATCGCGAACAGGTAGGACCCGCTCCAGTACCAGCGGCACAGGCCGTAGCAGGCCGCCAGGATTGCCCAGGTCGCCCACAGGCCCGACAATTTCACGACCGAGACAGGCAGCACTTCGTCAAGCGGTCGCGCACGGCTCCAGTCGAGGCCGGTCGACGGACGCAGGTGCACCTTGTCGACCAGCACCGACCACCCCGCCATCGGCACGGCGGTAAACAGCATCGCGGCAAGCGCGGCATAGGGGCCGGACAATACCCCGCGCGCAGCCGACAGTCCGCCGCTCAGGCCCAATGCGGCGGCGATTTCGGGATAGGAACGGCAAAAGACGATCCACGCGAACAGCCCGGCCAATCCGGCAAGGCCAACCCCCGCCGACACATCACTGGGCGGCGGGGAAGGTCGGGTGGCATTGCGGGGCGAATAAGGCGCGCTCATCACGCCGTCGCGATAGCGCAAAAGGGTTAATAGGCTTGCCAGCCTCCCTTACGATCAGCCGCAGGGAGGCAGCGGCAGGCGAGGCCCCGGCGCTTCAGCGCCAAGCGTGGATCGTGCCGTTGTCGTCGAGGATGTAGAGATATCCGTCGGCCACCACCGGCGGCAGGCTGACCGGCTGGTCGATATCGTCGAAGAACGTGGCCGACCCTTCGCCTGCGCTGATCTTCCAAACCTCGCCGCGCGAACTGGCGACCCACAGATTGCCGCCCGCGAGCACCGGCCCGGTCCAGAAAATCGGCCCCTTCTTGTCCTTTTCGTCGCGATAACGCTGCAGCTGGGTGATCCAGCGCACCCGGCCACTCGACCGCGCGATCGCCAGCAGGCGGGCATCATCGGTGAGGGTGAAAATCCACTCGCCCGCGATGGCCGGCATGGAAATGCCCGCAAGGTTCAATTCCCAGATGCGCTGGCCGGTGACCAGTTCATAGGCTGCCATGCGCCCGCCCTGTCCCAGCGCATAGACGCGGCCCGAATCGATGATCGGATCGGCGTCGATATCGGTGATGGAGCCCACGGTGGTCGAGATGTTGGTCCGCGCCAGCGCGTCCGACCACAGGATGCGCCCGTTCTCGTAACGATAGGCGCTGAGCTCGCCGCTCGAATAGCCCGCGATCACCGTGCCTTGCCCCGCCGAAGGAGCGGCCACGCCGAACACGCCCGATTGGGTGGACGAGCCGGATTCGTCCCAGATCTGCGAGCCGTCTTCGATGTTGAGCGACAGGATCTGATTGTCCTGCGTCATCACGAACAACTGCCCAAAGGCGATGGTGGGCGAACCGCGCAACGGGCCTGCGGGTGTGACTTTCCAGATGACCTCGCCGGTTTCGGCGTTCACCGCCTTGACCTCACCGATGCCGTTGGTGGCATAGATCCTGCCGTTTTCGTAGCTGACCCCGCCGCCGAAGGCCGAAGGCCGTTCGTCCTTGGTCATGTCGCCATCGCCGCGGGTCCACAACTGTTCGCCTGTCTTCTTGTCGAAAGCGTGGATTACCCCGTCGGTGCCTTCGGCGAACAGCTTGTTGCCGCCGATCACCGGCGCAGCGGCCAGCCGCTCGCGGTTGTTCGAACCGGATATCTGCGCGGTCCACACCTTCGCGGGGTTGTCGGCCAGCGCGAGGTGGCCATAGGACTTGCTGGCAGATCCGCCGACCTGCGCCCATTCGATATTGGTGCGCGCTGGCGGCAGCACCACCGAAATCTCCGCGAGCGCAGGGTCGACCTCGGCCCCGCTCTCGATCCGCGAAAGGATCGGCGTGCGGTTGCCGACCGTCGGGGTGGTCTTTTCATCCCCGCCGCCGAACAGGCCGCCTTTGCACCCCGTCAGGGCAACCGCCATCATCCCGGCCAGCAGCGTGGTTCTTGCAATCCTGTAATGCGTCATAACCGTCCGTCCAAACCTGCCTGTAATGCGTCATAACCGTCCGTCCAAACCTGATATGTTAATTGGCGAGCGCAGCGCCGCCATTCCCCCCGGACGCGACCAACCCTTCGTTCTCCAGCAGCTTTTCCACATCGACAATTGCATCGACCCCGAGCAGCCCCGCCATCTGGCGTGCGCGCGAACGCAATGTTTCGGGCTGTTCTTCATCCTTGGCGATCTCGGCGAACAGGCGCCCGGCCTCGGTCCTGTTGCCGGCCTCCAGCCGGGCCATCGCCACCAATTCGCCCGCGCTGCCGAAAAACGGATTGCCGGGCTCGGCAAGATTGCCCAGCCGCGCGATCACATCGGCAGGTTCCATGCTGTCATAACGGGCAGCGACATCGCGGATGCGTGCCAGATCCCGCAGCGCAGGCGGAGCATCGGCATCATCGGCGACCTGCTGGAACAGGCCTGCGGCCTTGTCGATCTCGCCCGCTTCGAGCGCCGCGCCAGCCTGGATCAGCCGCGCCGCGGTGCGGGCGCCGGGCGAACCATCATCGAGCAGCGGCGCCACTTTTTCGCCGGCCGTCTTGAAATCTTCCTGATCGGCATAGTCGAGCGCGGAGATGAGCGTTTCCGATTGGCCTTCAAGCCCGGTCTCGCGGAGATTGTCCCACAGCAGGTAACCGCCAAGACCGGCGATCAGCACGATAATCGCGGCCAGGAGCTTGAACCCGTGATTGCGCAGGAAAGCCAGCGCGTCGTCCTGACGCACCGCATCGTCGATTTCGCGGATCAGGATGTCATCCTCGGCCGGAATCGCCGGGGTCGGGGGAGAGGTCGTCGGAGTGCGCGCCATGCGGCCTGTGTTCCTTGTCTCAAACTTCGCCTTGCGCTGCGGCAAGCATCTGCGCCGCGCTCTTTAGGCGGGCAAGGCGGCTTCCGCAATGCCGGCTAACCCCGACCCGGGCAAGCGCGAACCTGCCAATCTGCAAAGGCATGTGCCTTGGCGGATTTGAACCTCGGATGAAGCGCCAGCTTTCAGAAACTGCGGCCGAGCGCCTGCTGGTAGGCCGCGCGGTAGTGCGCGACCATCTGTGTCGCATCGTAATGCATCCGCGCCCGCTCGCGATTCGCTGCGCCGAGACGGGCGCGCAGATCATGGTCCTGCGCCAGCTCGGCCAGCATCTCCCCGAGCGCCCGCGCGTCGCCCGGCACGGCGATGAAGGCGCGGTTGGGCGCGGCCACCATCTGCCGGATATCCCCGACATCGGGCGCGGCCACCGGCAGGCCCGCCGCCATCGCCTCAACCACCGATAGCGGGAATTGTTCGGAGGCCGATGACAGGGCGAAAATATCGAACAGGCCGGTGACCTGCGCCGGATCGGCAATCGCGCCGGGCAGGTGGACGCGGTGACTGACCTCCAGCGCCTCCGCCGCAGCGCGGATCACATCGCGCTCCGGCCCTTCGCCCAGAATCACGAGATGCCATTCTTCGGGCAGGCCCGCCATCGCCTCGACCAGCAGCGGCAATTGCTTGACCGGGCGCAAGCCGGCGAGCGTGCCGATCCAGCGCTCGCCCTTGCGCTTGACCACCCGGAGCGCACGCGGGTTCGGCGTTGCGGCAAAGGCGGCGGTGTCGATTCCGTTGGCGATCCGCAGCACCTTTTGCGGCGGCAGCGCCCACGGCCCGAGTGCAATTTTCTCCAGCCCGGTGCTGGGCACGATCACCCGGCTGGCAGCTCTCAGCGCCGCCCGGCGATAGAGATTGCGGCGCGGCTTGAGCCCGCCTGCCTCGTCCTCGTTGAACCCGTCCTCGTGATGCACCAGCGGCGGCAGGCCGAAGGCCTTGGCGAACACCGTATGCGCCATCGCCACATCAATCGCGCCCCAGTTATAGGTGCAGATGAGATCATAAGGCCTCAGCGCATCGGCCAGTTCCACCAGCCGTCCCGGTGTGGGCAAGCCCTTGAGCGAGGGGAAATCCTGCGGGAAGATCGCCTTCACACGCCGATCGATCAAGGCGCGCGCGCCCATCGATTCGGGCTCGGCCGAAATGACGGTGTGCTCGAACGCGTCGGCAAAGGCGTTCATCAGGCGCACGCTGCGCACTTCCTTGCCACCCGCGGCAAAGGTCGAATGGCAGTGGAGGACGCGCATGGGCGCGGCTCCGACGCTGTCGCTCATGAAATCCCGTCCAGCAGATCGTGGATGGCGGCGCGCACATCGGGCTCGTCCAGCGTCGGGGCATGGCCCACCCGCGGCACGGTTATCGCGCGCATCGCCGGGTTCCTGACGCCCATCTGCTTGACCGTTTCGGCGCTGAGCAGTTCGGACAATTCGCCGCGCACCAGCAGCGTCGGCACATCGCGCAGACCCTCGAAGGCGAGCCACAGATTGGGCGGCGCGGCATTGCCGGGTTTGGCGAAAGGCTCGGCAATCGCCATGTCGTAATCGAAGGTGATCCGGCCGTTCTGGCTGACCACCATGGTGCGCTTGGCCATGTCGAGCCACTGGTCGAGGTCGTAATCGGGAAAGGCGGGCGCATGCACCGCCTCCAGCCCGCGCGCGGCATGGACCCAGGTGGGATATGAGCGTCCCTGTCCGACATAGCCCGAAATCCGCTCCAGCCCGAGCGGTTCGACCACCGGGCCGATATCATTCATCACCGCCGCCGCAATCCGTCCCGGCTGGGCCTGAGCCAGCAGCATCGTCATCAGCCCACCCATCGAGGTGCCGATCGCAATGAAGCGGGCGATGCCTTCCTCGGCAAGCAGTTTTTCCACATCGGCGACGTAGACCAGCGGGTTATAGGTATCGGAGAGGGGGGCATAATCGCTCAAGCCCCGCCCGCGCATTTCGGGCACGATCACCCGGTGACGCGCGCACAGGTCCTCGGCCAGCCCGGCGAAATCACGGGCATTGCGGGTCAGTCCATGCAGGCACAGCACCGGCAATGCCGCACCGCTTTCGGGGCCGGGATAGTTGCGATAATGCAGGTTCAATCCGTCGCTGCTGGTCCAGTAGCGATCTTCGTAATGTGCAGCCATGAACGGCGATGTTCCCTCGGTCCAAGTGGCGCCCGGCAAGCCCCGGCGAAGGCGGCTTGCGTCGCGGCGCGCTTGTCCCCACTATCGCGGGATGAGCGATGCTGTGCAACACCCGGTTTCATCCGGCACCTATCGCGGCGATCCCGCGATCCTTGATCTGGCCGACTGGCTCGGCAGCGCGGTGGAGCCGGCCGCCTTCCCCCAAAGCCGGATTCGCTTCCGCAATGATCGCGCGGCGGCCAGCGTTGGGCTGGACGGGCTGGGCGATGAGGCATGGGCGGCGCATTTCGGGCGGTTCGCGCCCCTGCCCGGCAACCTGCCGCAGCCGCTTGCACTGAAATATCACGGCCACCAGTTCCGGGTCTACAATCCCGAAATCGGCGACGGGCGCGGCTTCCTGTTTGCGCAGCTGCGCGATGACAAGGGCCGGTTGCTCGATCTGGGCACCAAGGGTTCGGGCGAGACCCCCTATAGCCGGGCGGGTGACGGGCGATTGACGCTTAAAGGCGCGGTGCGCGAGATCCTCGCCACCGAAATGCTCGAAGCCTTGGGGGTCAATACCTCAAAGACCTTCTCGGTGATCGAGACCGGCGAGAAATTGTGGCGCAATGACGAGCCTTCGCCGACGCGCTCGGCAGTGCTGGTGCGCCTCAGCCATTCGCATATCAGGATCGGCACCTTCCAGCGGCTGCTCGCGCTCGAACAGGCCGACGAGATGGCGCAACTGGTCGATTACTGCCTCGCGCAGTTCCCCGGCCCGCCCCCGCCTGCCGATGCCCCGGCGCGCGATGAACCGGCGGTGCGGCTGATGCATCATGTCGTCGAGCGCATGGCCGATCTCGCCGCCAGCTACATGGTGGCAGGCTTCGTCCACGGCGTGCTCAATACCGATAACATGAACGTGACCGGCGAAAGCTTCGACTATGGCCCGTGGCGCTGGCTACCGACCTGGGATCCGGGCTTTACCGCCGCCTATTTCGACCATGCCGGGCTTTATGCCTTTGGCCGCCAGCCCGAGGCGCTGCACTGGAATTGCGGGCAGTTTGCAGTCGCGCTGCGGCTGCTGACCGACAGCGCCCCGCTGATCGCCGCGCTCGAACGCTTCGGGCCGCTCTACATGGAAGCGGTGGCGCGGCGCTGGTGCTGGCGGTTGGGGGTGGAGCCGCAGGGGGAGGAGCAAGACACCCGCCTTGTCTCGTCATGCGAGGCCGCGATGCGCGAAAGCGGTGCTCAGCCCGATGCATTCTTCTTCGCCCACCGCGCAGGACGCGGCGCGGCAACAGGCGCGCTGGGCAAGGCGTTGGCAAACTACACACCCCAGCCCTCGACCCATGCATACTGGTCGGACGACGCGCCCCAATCGATGCTGATCGACGAGGTCGAGGCGATCTGGGCGGCGATCGACGAGGGCGATGACTGGGCGCCGCTTCACGCCAAGGTCGATGCCCTGCGCCGCATGGGCGAAGCCCATGGGCCAGCGCCCGTCCCCGCCGGTCACGGCGCACCGGAATAGCGGTTTGCGCGTGGATTGTGCCCAAGCCTGCCTTCACCCTATCTTTTCAGCTTGGGGCGCATTACCCCCCGGCAGTTGTTCCGGGTGGCACTGACAGGGGAAAGACAGGCGCAGTGACGGACAAGACCCTCGTTTCCTACGAACCGGCGAGCGGCGAGGAGCTGTGGCGCGGCCTGCATGGCGATGTGGATGCGGCCGTCAGCGCGGCACGGCGGGCCTGGCCGGCCTGGGCCGCGCGCCCGCTGGGCGACCGGATCGCGGCCCTGCGCGCCTTTTCCAACGAGGTCCGCCGCGAATGCGAACCGCTGGCCGAACTGATCGCGCGCGAGGCGGGCAAGCCCCTGTGGGAAGCCCGCAGCGAAGTCGATGCGGTGGTGAACAAGGTCGATATTGCGGTGCAGGCCTATGCCGAACGCACCGGCAAGAAAAAATTCGACGCCGGGATCAACGGCAGCGCAGCAGTCCGCCACAAGCCGCACGGGGTGATGGTGGTTCTTGGCCCCTATAATTTCCCGGCGCACTTGCCGAACGGCCATATCGTCCCGGCGCTGATCGCGGGCAATGCGGTTTTGTTCAAGCCATCGGAAAAAACCCCCGCCGTGGGCGAGGCGCTGGTCGCCTGTTTCCACCGCGCCGGCGTGCCCGAGGATGTGGTCCAACTGGTGATCGGCGGGCCGGAGGAAGGCAAGGCGCTGGTCGCGCACCCCGGGGTCGACGGCGTGCTGTTCACCGGTTCGGCCAATGCAGGCATCGCGATCAACCGCAAGCTGGCGGCCAATCCGGGGAAGATCGTCGCGCTGGAAATGGGTGGCAACAACCCGATCGTGGTGACCGACACCCCCAAGCTGGCCGACGCCGCGACGCTGATCGTGCAGAGCGCCTTCACCAGCGCCGGACAACGCTGCACCGCCGCGCGGCGGCTGATCGTCAAGGACAGCGTCTATGACGACCTGATGGCAGAGCTGCTCCCGCTGACGCGCAAGCTGATGGTGGGCGATCCGTTGGGCGAACCGCAGCCCTTCATGGGGCCGGTGATCGACAACGAAACCGCCGATCGGCTGTCCGAAAGCTTTCTTACACTGATGACAGCGGGCGGGCGGGCGCTGCTGCACATGCGCCGCACCGTGCCCGATCTGCCCTTTCTTACCCCCGGGATCATCGATGTAACCGACATTCCCGACCGGCCCGATATCGAGCTGTTCGGACCGGTTCTGCAGGTCATCCGCGTGCCCGATCTCGACGCCGGCATAACCGAGGCGAACAATACCCGCTTCGGCCTGTCGGCATCCTTGATCGGCGGAACGCCTGATGATTACGGGCGCTTCTGGGCCAATATCCGCGCCGGTATCATCAACTGGAACGGCCCGACCAACGGCGCTTCGTCCAAGGCGCCGTTCGGCGGAATCGGGCTGTCGGGCAATCATCGTCCCGCTGCCTATTATGCCGCGGATTATTGCGCCTATCCGGTCGCCAGCACCGAAATGGACCAACCGCGCGCCACCATCGGCGTGGGTCTCAGGCCCTAAGGCGCAAGATACAGCAGTTCGACAGCCGTGTGGCCGGTCGCGGCCCGGCGCACGGCAACCACCAGTGCCGCGCCGTCCTTACCCCGAGCCGCAATACCGCTGGCAGGTTCGGCATGACGCCTGGGCCGGAGCCCGGCGCGTGCGGCCCGGGTGAAGTGATATTCCAGAACATCCTCGGGCGCTGCCGCGGTTTGGTAACGGATGATTCGCAGGTTACACCGCGCGCCGCGCGCCCCGCCCGCCTGGATCACCATGCCATGCGGCATGATCGCGGCGACCTGGGGCAAATCGGCCGCCCAGACGAAACCTTCCTTCAAGGCGGCGGCGCAGGATTCGGGCGCTTCGAGCGCGGCGAGCAGATCGCCCGCTGGCGCCCCGGCGCGCAAGACCGGCCCGCTTTCGGCCACAGGCGCAGGCAGCGGCACAATTTCCCCTTCGGCAAGCAGTTCGAGCCGCCCCGCCTCGCGCGCTGCCTGTGCCGCCCCGGGCGTGGCGGGGATCAGCGGCAGCGCGGTATCGTCGGCAAAGCCCAGCAGCGCATTGGCCGCGTTGCGCGCCGAAAGATCGGGATCGCTCATCAAGGGATCGTGGAGCGCACGGGCCACCACCGGATCGCTCGCCAGCGGATCGGCCCCGCCGCCCCCGCCCGGCGCGTCCGAGCAGGAGGCCAGCAGGATGCTGAGGGCAAGCAGAACGACATGTCGCATAGGGTCGAGCCATGCCACAGGATGGTTAAGATTCGCTGCCCGATAATGAAAGCGCCCCCGGGCCCGGATGGACCCGAAGGCGCTCTCCGCGAACCGGCTGGCCCGCGCCGGCGACCGCTTGGTGGGAGCAGCCGCAAGGTGTTGAGCCGCGCACCGGGCAAAGGGTGGTGCGGGGCTCAGCCTATGATTGTTCATCTATAGCCATTCGAAACTGAACGAATCGGCAGCAGGAATGAAAGCTGGCGTTCATCGCACACGATGCTGTGCCTGCTTGCGCGCTGCGGCGGCGGAGCCTAACGGCAGCGCTTCATGACCGCCCCCGCCTCTCCCGCCTCTCCCGCCGATAGCGGCCAGCCGGTCCCTTCGGGCCTGGCTCCGGCGATCGCGGCCTATGTCATCTGGGGCTTCCTGCCGCTCTACCTGCTGCTGGTGACCGCCGTCCCGCCGTTCGAATTCGTCGGCTGGCGGATCATCTTCACGCTGCCGCTATGCCTGTTGATCGTGGCTTTCCGGCGCCAGTTTCCCGAACTGCTCGCCGCGCTCAAGAGTCCGCGAGCCTTGCTGGCGCTGCTGGCGAGCGCGGCGTTGATCGGGGTCAACTGGTTCATCTATGTCTGGGCGATCATGGAAGGGCAGGTCTACGCCGCCAGCATCGGCTACTACCTCAACCCGCTGATCAACGTGCTGCTCGGCACGCTGTTTCTGGGCGAGCGGTTGTCGCGAAGGCAATGGCTGGCGGTGGCCGTGGCCGGGCTGGCCGTGGCGCTGCTGGCGGCAGGGGCGATCACAAGCCTGTGGATCAGCCTCAGCCTTGCTTTCAGCTTTGCCTTCTATGGCCTTGTGCGAAAACAGGTTTCGGTTGGATCATTGCCCGGTCTGACGATCGAGAGCGCAATCCTGCTGCTGCCCGCCAGCGCCGTGGCGCTGTGGTATGCCGGCGGGCCGCAAGGCTCGTCCTTCGGGCAGGACTGGTTCCTGAGCCTTGCCATCATCTTTTCGGGCGTGGTTACTGCGGTGCCGCTGCTGCTGTTCGCGCTGGCTGCGCGGCGGATGGACTATTCCGCGCTGGGCTTCATCCAGTATCTGGCGCCCACTATTGTCTTTATCCTTGGCCTCACGATCTTCCGCCAACCGCTTGAACCGGCCAAGCTCATGAGCTTTGTGCTGATCTGGATCGCCGTGGCGATCTTTGTCTACGACCTGCTGGCAAAGCGGCGCGCGGCGCGGCGCGGAGCCTAGCCGGCGAAGCGCCATCCCAGCGTTGCGCCGCCATGGAAGGGCACGATTTCCTCGCCCGTCACATGCAGCATCGGCGGCACCGAAAGTTCGGCGCGTTCCAGCGTTACGGTCTCTTCGTTGACCGGCAGCTTGTAGAAGGCCGGACCGTGGAGCGAGGCAAAGCCCTCGAACGCATCGAGCGCGCCTTCCTCGTCGAACACGGTGATATAGCTTTCGAGCGCGAAGGGCGCACCGAAAATGCCCGCGCATCCGCAGGCGCTTTCCTTGTCGCGGCGAAGATGCGGGGCGCTGTCGGTGCCGAGGAAAAATTTGGCGCTGCCACTGGTCGCCGCCGCCCGCAGCGCCAGCCGGTGCGTCTCGCGCTTGGCGACGGGCAGGCAATAATTATGCGGCTGGATCCCGCCCACCAGCATCGCATTGCGATTGATGTGGAGGTGCTGCGGGGTGATGGTGGCGGCGACCTGCGGCCCAGCCTCCAGCACGAAATCGACCGCATCCGACGTGGTGATATGTTCGAACACCACCCGCAGCCTCGGGAAGCTGGCAACAATGCCGCGCAAGTGCCTCTCGATAAATTCTTTTTCTCGGTCGAACACGTCAACATGATGATCGGTCACCTCGCCATGGATGCACAGCACGATATCCTCGGCCTCCATCCGCGCGAGCACCGGATAGAGCTTCTCGACATTGGTCACGCCCGCGGCCGAATTGGTGGTGGCGTTGGCGGGGTACAGCTTGGCGGCGGTGAACACGCCGGTCGCTGCCCCGCGTGCGAGATCATCAGGGTCGGTATTGTCGGTAAGGTAACAGGTCATCAGCGGGGTGAAGCGCACACCTTCGGGAACGGCGGCCAAGATCCGCTCGCGATAGGCCGTGGCCAGCGCCGTGGTGGTCACCGGCGGGGTAAGGTTGGGCATCACGATCGCGCGCGCGAACTGGCGCGCGGTATAGGGCACCACCTCGCGCATGATCGCGCCATCGCGGAAATGCAGGTGCCAGTCGTCGGGGCGGCGGATCGTGAGGCTGTCAGTCATGGCTTCCCCTTAGCGATGTGGCATCCTATCTGTCACGCATGACTGCAACCCAGCTTACCACGCGCGCCATCATCCGCCTTTCCCCGCTGGACGGCAGCGAGGATGTGGCCGCTTTCCTGCAAGGCCTTGTCACCAATGATGTAACGGGCCGGCTGCCCTGCTACGCCGCGCTGCTGAGTGCGCAAGGCAAGCACATGTTCGACTTTCTGGTGTGGGGAGATGGCGCGGATCTCCTTATCGATTGCGAGGTGGCGCTGGCCGATGATCTGGCAAGGCGACTGACGCTCTACCGGCTGCGGCGCAAGATCGGCATTGCCCGCGACGAATCGCTCGCCGTTCACTGGAGCGGGGAAACACGCGAAGGCGCTGTCCCCGATCCGCGTCTTGCGGCTCTGGGGTATCGCTGGCTCGCCCCGGCAAGTGACGAAAGCGCCGATGCGGCATGGCGCGCGCATCGCCTCTCGCTCGGCGTGCCCGAAGGCCGCGCCGAACTGGGCGATATCCTGTGGCTGGAAACCAACGCGGTGGAACTCAATGGCGTCAGCTTCACCAAGGGCTGCTATGTCGGGCAGGAAAACACCGCGCGGATGAACTGGCGGCAGAAGGTCAATCGCCGGCTGGTGGTGGTGCCGCTGGACGAATCGGAAGAAGCCCGCCAGCGTGCCGCCTATCCCGACCTTGGCCTGGCGGTGGATCACCTGCGGGTGGAGAAACTCGATCCTGACCGCCTGCCCGACTGGCAGCGCCCCGGGGTGGCAGGGACCGACGCCTAATCGGCGGTCTGGTAATCGGCAAGGCTGGCTTCGAGCATTGCGGTCGCCCGCTCGCGCGCGGCATCACGCGGCAGGCCAAGCGATTTCGCCAGCGCCCCACCGATCAGCGCATCGCCCAGCGCCATCAGCACCAGCGTCAGCGTGTCGCCATGGATGCGGCCCGGCGCGGTGCCGTGGCTGGCTTCCTCGGGGGCGATCTCGTCAACCAGATCGTGGATGGTGGAGATGATCGGATCGAGCGCGTCTTCATTCCCGGTCAGCAGCATCCAACTGGTCAGCGCGCCCGCGCCTTCCCGGTCGAAAGCGTCGAAGGCGAGATCCACCACCTCGCGCGGGGCGCCAAGCCCGGCGCGGCTGGCACGCACGGCATCGATGATCGTCTCGCACACCGAACGGGCGAGATGTTCGGCCAGCGCCTTCTGCAATCCCGAGGCCGAGCCGAAATGGTGCAACAGATTGGCATGGGTGCGCCCGATGCGCCCGGCGACCGCCTTCAGGGTAACCGATTGCGGCCCCGCCTCGATCAACAGTGCCCGCGCCGCCTGAAGCGCGGAGCTGCGGGATTCTTCAGGCGTTAACCTTTTGCGACTGGCCATAAGGCATGGCGCGTAAACCCTTTTGCCGGGATCGACAAGCCGCGACGCTGTGTCGGTCAGGCCGCGCGCTGGTGCTCGTCCTTGGTGTCGCCACCCGTTTCCTCGCCGAACACAAGTCGATAGCCGATCGCCGGTACCATCTCGCCGCGCCCGCAAGAGAACCGCTCCTCGATGCGCCCGGTGGTCTCGAAACCGAGCTTTCTCAGCACTTGGCCCGAGGCCGGATTGTCGAGGAAATGCGCCGAAACCAGTTCGCGGTGACCCAGCGCCTTGGCAATGCCGAGCACGGCCCGGCCCGCCTCTGTGGCGAACCCCTGTCCCCAGAAGGGACGAGCGATCCAGTAGCCGAGTTCGGTCTGGCCCCAAGGCTCGATCGGACCGATGCCGATGCAGCCGACCACCTGCGCGTCGCGGGCGCGAGTGATCAGAAAGCGCGGGAACAAGGGCTCGACCGGACGCGCAGCGAATTCACGCGCGTGATGTTCGCCATAAGGCCAGGGCACGCTGGAGAGGTTGCGCACCACGCCTTCGTCGGCGATGCCTGCCAGAACGCCCTGCCAGTCTTCGGGCCAGATCGGCCGCAACAGCAATCTTTGACTGCGATGGAACACGAGTTCTCCCTTCCTCGCCCCGCGTCGCCTCTAACGACAGCGCATGACAATTTCATGGCCGCGAAATTTTATGATTCGCGCGGCGTTGATGAGGGAGAATGCAAAAAGGGAGACCGCCCCCCTCGGATGAGGATGGTACCGTCTCCCTCTGATAACAGCTTTCACGGCTGTCGGGACCATCCTTGCCGGACGATCCCTTTCGCGAATCGTCCGCTTATTCGGCGGCTTCGGCCATCGCGTCTACCGACACGTATTTGCGGCCCTGCTTGCCGCCGTGGAATCGCACCACGCCCGCGTCGAGCGCGTACAGGGTGTGATCCTTGCCGATGCCGACATTGATGCCCGGATAGACGCGGGTGCCACGCTGACGAATGATGATGTTGCCGCCGATCACTTCCTGACCGCCGAACTTCTTCACGCCGAGGCGACGGCCGGCCGAATCACGGCCATTGCGCGACGAACCGCCTGCTTTCTTGTGTGCCATGGTTCACTCGCTCCTTATTCAGCCGATGCCGCGGCTTCGGCCGGGGCTTCGCTCTTGGTCTTCTTGGCGGCGGCCTTCTTGGCAGCCGGCTTTTCTTCGCCCACGGCGGTGATGCGCAGCAGGGTCATCTGCTGGCGATGGCCGTTCTTGCGGCGATAATTGTGACGGCGACGCTTCTTGAAGACGATCACCTTCTCGCTCTTGGCCTGGGCGATGATTTCCGCCGAGACGGTAACCTTGGCGGCGTCGGCGAGGCTTTCGCCCTCACCGGCCAGAAGGACATCGCCCAGCGTAATCGTGTCGCCGGCCTCGCCTGCGAGCTTTTCAACGGCAATCTTGTCTCCGGCGGCAACCCGATATTGCTTGCCGCCGGTGCGCACTACAGCGAACATGGCTTTATACTCTCAATCTTGTGCAGTGTCCGGAAGGGCGTGGCATGCCATGCCAACCGAACGGCAGTGCGAGGCGAGCGTCAATGCAGCCCCGGAAAGATGGGTGCCGTTAGGGGAAAGGCACGGTCAAGTCAACGGCTCCGCGCGGCAAAAAAGACCATGAGCCAATCTGACAGGTGGCTATGCCAATGACGGGCGACATGGTAACGGCCGTGAGGGTCTATATGATTATGCGACGGGAAATTCATGTCCTCATGCCGCTGATTGCGGTGCTGAGCGCCTGCGCGGGCGGCGATGGACGCTATCCGTCGCTGGCGAAGCGTCCGTTCGAGACTGCGCCGCCTGCGACTGCGCCCACCGTGCCGACCAAGACGGCCCGGCCTGTGGCGGATGCCGCGATGCTGTCTGAACTGGTGTCGCGGGCGACTGAAGCCCATACGCGCTTCACCGGGCGGGAACCTGCCGCCGGACAGCTGGCACGCGCCGCTGCCGGCAGGTCGATCGAAAGCGACAGGCGCGCGGCGGCGCTGGTGGCGATGGCCGATCTTACCGCCCAACGCGGCGCAACCTCGGCGGTGCTGGCCGATCTCGACGAGCTCGCTGTCGAGGCATCAATCAGCTTCGCGCCGGGCCCGCAGATTGACGCGGCGCGTACCGAAGTGCTGGCATTGGTGGCCCGGCAGGATGCGGCCATCGCGCGTTTGTGGGAGACGATCGGACAATGAATCTGGCCTGCAGCACCTGCCCGGTGAAGGAAACCGCCGCCTGCGCCGTGCTCACCCCCGAGGAGCGCGACGCCATGGCCGCTGCGGGGCGCACCCGTGTGCTCAAGCGCGGCGAGATGCTGTTCGCCGCCGGCGACGAGGACGCCGCCTGCGCAACCCTGCAGAGCGGCGCGCTCAAGGTGTCGGCGGTGGATGCCGACGGTAACGAGCAGATTCTCGCATTGGTTCACCCGGCAGGCTTCATCGGCGAACTGTTCGCGCCCTTTGCCCATCACGACGTCGTCGCCTTGACCGAAAGCCGGCTGTGCACCTTCGCCAAGCGCGACATCGAACGCGCGATCGAGGATTACCCGGCCCTCGCCCGTGCGCTGCTGCGCCGCAGCCAGGCCGATTTGCTGGCGACCCGCACGCTGCTGGAACTCACCGGCCATGCCAGCGCCGAGGCCCGTCTCGCCGCTCTGCTGCACGACTTCGCCGCCGCCGCCAGCGACAGCTCCTGCCACCTGGCCGAACATTTTGACTTGCCGCTGACCCGCGGGGAGATCGGCAACATGCTGGGCCTTACGATCGAAACCGTCAGTCGCAAGCTGGGCGAGCTGGAAGATACCGGCGCAATCCAGCGGCAAGGCAAGCGCGGGATCATGATCCGCGATGCCGAACTGCTCCACGAAATTTCGGGGCGGTAAACGCATGGCCACCGCCCCGCAGTCGGGGAGCTTGTGATCGGAACGTCAGGCAACGATGGCGGCGATCACCACCACCGCAAGGCCCCATAGTACCAGCAGCACAGGCAGGATCAGCATCTGGATCGCCGCATCGCGTGGGCGCAGCGGGCCGGTTTCGGTCATGATGCCCTTGAGCGCGAATTGGCCGAGTGTCGCGGGCTTGCTCAGATTGCCGCGGAACCGGGTCCAGGCGATCGGGATGCCGAAGAACATCACCAGAAACAGCCCGATCACCGCCATCGGCACGATCAGAAACGGGCTGGCAAAGGCCGTGACGGTAATCGCCAGAAAGCCCAGGTAACACGCTGCCATGATGCCATAAAGAACGCTCGGCAGACCGAAATTGCGATCGACTTCGACCTGATGACGAACCGGCGCGACTTCGGGCTTCACGACAATCCGCGCATCGCCGCGGGCAATCAGGTCGTGGACGATATGGCTCATGGGTGATCCTCCTTGTGATGGAGGAAAATTATGTCCGCCTGCGAAACTGCGCCTTGATTCGGATCAATTGGCGTTCCAGCGCGCAAGATCGTGATGATCCTGTTCGCGCGGCTCGATCCAGTGCCACGCGCCGTCCCGTTTCTCGCGCTTCCAGAACCACGCTGCGCTTTTGAGGTGGTCCATGCAGAAATCGACCGTCTCGATCGCGTCGCGGCGATGGCGCGCGGCGGCGGCGACGCAGACGATCGGCTCGCCCGGCTGCATCAGCCCGACGCGGTGGACCATCGCGAGGGCTTCAAGGTCGAAGCGTTGCTGCGCCGCCACGGCAATATCTTCCATTCCCGCATAGGTCAGCGGTTCGTAATGCGACAGTTCGAGCGCCTCCACCCCGCCATTCGCTCTCACATAGCCGGTGAAACTAGCCACACCGCCCTTGCTGATGGTGTAATCGGCCGTCTGTTCGATCACCTTGCGTGGGTCGAAGGGCTCATGCACGAGGCGCAGGTGCTCGAAAACCATGCTGATCATGGCGGCCGCCGTTCAGCCGCCCGAAACCGGTGGCAGCAGGGCAATCTCGTCGCCTGCATCGGCCTGAAGCGCCCCCTTGTCGGCCAGTAGTGTGCCGTTCACGGCGACACGGTTCTTCGGATCGTCCAGCACCGCCGCCAACGCGTCCGGTAGCGCAGCCTTCAACCCCGACCAGTCGAGCGGCCCCACCAGATGCAGCGACGGCGCACCTCCAAGGTCGGCGAGCTTGCCGAGCAGGACAAGGGTGACCACCTCAGCCTCCCGTCATCGACATATGCCGCGCCACCGCCGGGTCGGCCCCGCGCGCATCCATGCGGAAATGGTGTTTTTCGGGCTTGATCCGCAGCGCCTCGTTCAGCGCGGCGGCAAGGTTTTCCTCGGGCGCATCAGAGCGCAGCGCGGCGCGCAGATCCACCCGCTCTCCCCCGCCAAGGCAGGGATAGAGCTGACCGGTCGCTGTCACCCGCAAGCGGTTGCAGCCGGCACAGAAATTGTTGGTGTGCGGGGTGATCAGGCCCAATCTGCCGCCGGTCTCGATCACCTCGACATAGCGCGCCGGGCCGCCGGTCGAAAAGGCAATGTCTTTCAGCGTCCAGCGGCCTTCCAGATCGCGCCTGACATCGTCCAGCGGCAGGTACTGGTCGAGCCGTTCCTCCTCGACATCGCCGAGCGGCATGACCTCGATCAGAGTGACATCATGCCCCTCGCCATGCGCCCATGCGATGAGATCGGGCAATTCGCCTTCGTTCACGCCCTTCAGCGCGACCGCGTTCAGTTTCACCTTCAGCCCCGCCGCCTTGGCCGCAGCAATGCCTTCCAGAACCTGTGGCAACGCATCGCGCCGGGTCAGTTCGGCAAATTTCGCAGGGTCGAGCGTGTCGAGCGAGACATTCACCCGCCGCACGCCCGCTTTCGCCAGTGCCTCGGCATGAGTCGCCAATTGCGTGCCGTTGGTGGTCAGCGTCAATTCCGCCAGATCATGCCCCAGCCTGCGGCCCAGCGCGCTGAACAGGTCGATGATGTCGCGCCGCACCAGCGGCTCGCCGCCGGTGATGCGGATCTTGGTCACCCCGCGGGCGATGAAGCCGGTGGCGAGGTCGTACAATTCCTCGAGCGTCAGCACTTCCTTCTTGGGCAGGAAGGTCATGCGTTCGGGCATGCAATAGGAACAGCGCAGGTCGCAGCGATCGGTCACCGAAAGCCGCAAATAGGTGATGCGGCGCTGGAACGCGTCCACCAGCGGCGGCGGCGCCTTATCAGACCCGCGCAGCAGGATCAGGTCAGGCTTTCGAGGCGTGGCGGTTGGCACATTGTCATTCATGGCACGGGCAATACTGCCCTGTCACCCCCGGCGCATCTGACAAAAAGCGTAAAGTTTCATCGCGCGCGGCCCCCGGCGGCCCGGATACGACATTGACCCGCTTGGGCGCGGCCTCGCGCGCCAGATCGCGGGCGAGCGTGCGGCGCCAGTCCGCGTGATCATGCGCGGCCGGTGGCAGGACAATCGCCAGCGCGCTCACCCCGGACTGGTCGAGCAGAGCGCGGGCGGCTTCGAGATGGAAGGCCATGAAGGCGCTCGCCGCGTCGAGCGGGCTGTCGGGCAGCAGTCCGACTGCGATCTGCCGCATCATCGCCTCAGGCTCCGTCGCCGGCGGGGCGTTCGCGGTGCAGGGTGATGCCGATCTGCTCATCCGCCTCGGCGATGGCGAGCTTGACGATCTTGACTGTCACCGCCTCGACGCGGGCATCCTGCACGAACAGGGTCTCGCAGATATGATCGGCGACCGCCTCGATCAGCTTGAAATGAACGCCTTGCGGCAGGCCACCCGAGGCCGCGAATTTGAGGTCCATGTAGTTCTTCGACGCATCCAGCGGCGTGTCGGGATCATAGCGATCCGCGACGCGGTAGCGCGCAGCGATGGAGATGCGCAGCGGCTGCGGCTTGCCGGTCTCTTCGGAATAGATGCCGGTAAGGACATCGACCACGAGATCATTGACTTCGAGGATGAGCGAATCGGTGCGGGAGGTCATGCGGGCGGCCCTTAGCGCGGATTCGACCAGCGTGCGAAAATCGCAGTAGGGAGCAGGCGCGCGTTCTCCCCCTCCTCGGCCACGGCAAGGTCGCCATGTTCGATCCGGCCGGGCAGGTGCGCCAGCGCCTCCTGCAGCAATCCGGCAATCGCAAGGCTGCTCATGCGCACGGCATAGACGGTGAGGAAGAGGAAGCGGCTGTCGGCATCCAGCAGTTTCGCGCAATCGGCGACGAGGCCGGGCAGATGTTCTTCCAGCCGCCAAACCTCGCCATCCGGCCCGCGCCCGAACTTGGGCGGGTCGAGGATGATGCCGTCATAGCGCCGCCCGCGCCGCACCTCGCGCGCAGTGAATTTCGCCGCATCGTCCACCAGCCAGCGGATCGGGCGGTCGGTCATGCCGGAGAGAGCCGCATTCTCCCGCGCCTGCGCAACGGATTTCTTCGAGGCATCGACATGGGCGACCTTGCCATGGCGCGACAGGGCAAGGCTGCCGAGCCCGGTATAGCCGAACAGGTTGAGAGTCTCGGCCTCGGTCATGTCGCCGAGCTGCCCCCTCATCCACTCCCACACCGGGGCCATGTCGGGAAAGAATTGCAGGTGGCGGAAAGGCGTGGGCCGGGCGGTAAAGCGCACATCGTTCCAGGCAAGCGCCCAGCCCTCGTCCGGCAGGCTCTGCGTGAATTGCCAGCGCCCGCCGCCATCCTCGTCCGAGCCGGGGATGAACTCGCCCGCTGCGGACCAACCGGCAATCCGCGGCTGCCACATCGCCTGCGGTTCGGGGCGGATGAAGGAATGGGGACCGAACGCCTCCCATTTGCGCCCCGCCCCGCTGTCGAGCAGCCGGTAAGCGTCCCACCCGGTGCAGGTCATCACCAGCGGTTGCTGGACGAGGTCTGCCATTACCTCTTCGAGCCCGCAGCGTGGCTGAGCACATAATCGCGGGTGGTGGCATAATCGCCGGCGAGTTCGACCATGCGCTCCTCGCGCCCGAACAGGTCGCCGACCCGCGACGGCAGCGAAGGCCGAACACCGATGGCGCGCTCGACCGCATCGGGAAACTTGGCCGGATGCGCGGTGGCGAGCGTGACGATGGGCACGACCGGATCGATTGCGCCCGCCGCGACCAGCGCATGCGCCGCCCCCAGCCCGACAGCCGTGTGCGGGTCGATGATCTGTTGCGCGCCCTGGTACGCCTGCTGCACCGCTCGGGCGGTCTCGATCTGGTCGACGCTCTGGCTGGCGAAGAGTGCGGCGGCCCCTTCGGCCTGCGCATTGGTCAGATGCATCGCCCTGCTGGTTTCGAACCCGCGCATCTGGGCTGCCATGGCCGCCCCGTCGCGGCCACCGCAATCGAACAGCAACCGTTCGAAGTTGGAGGAAACCTGAATATCCATCGAAGGGGTAATGGTCGGCGTGACACCGCCCGCAGAATAATCCCCACGCGACAAGGCACGGTGCAGGATATCATTGACGTTGGTGGCAACGATCAGGCGCTCGATCGGAAGGCCCATCTGCGCCGCGACGTATCCGGCAAAGACATCACCGAAATTGCCGGTCGGCACCGAATAGGCGACCTTGCGATCAGGCGCCCCCAATTGCAGCGCGCTGGTGAAGTAATAGACCACCTGCGCCATCAGCCGCGCCCAGTTGATCGAATTGACCGCGCCGAGGTTGAGCGTCGCCGTGACGTCGCCATCGTTGAACATCCGCTTCACATGGGCCTGCGCGTCGTCGAAGCTGCCTTCGATCGCAAGATTGTGGACATTGGGCGCGCGCACCGTGGTCATCTGGCGGCGCTGGACATCACTGACCCGGCCTTTGGGATGGAGCATGAAGATTTCGCTGCGCTTGCGCCCGGCCACGGCATGGATCGCGGCCGAGCCGGTATCCCCGCTGGTCGCGCCGACGATCGTCAAACGCTCGTCACGGCGTTCGAGGAAGGTTTCAAACAGACGCCCGAGCAATTGCAGCGCCACGTCCTTGAACGCCAGCGTCGGTCCGTGGAACAGTTCGAGCAGCCAGTGCTGTTCATCCAGTTGCACCAGCGGGGTAACGGCGGCGTGGTGGAACGCGCCGCCATAGACCTGCTGGCAGATGGCATTCAGCTCCGCCTCGGTCAGGCTGTCGCCGATGAAGGGCCGCATGACGCTGGCGGCGACCTGCCAGTAGGGCTGCCCGCGAAGGCTGCGGATCTCGGCGTGGCTGAAGCGCGGCCATTCGACCGGAAGATAAAGGCCGCCATCGCTGGCGAGGCCCGCGAGCGTCACCCCTTCGAAATCGAGCGCCGGTGCGCGCCCTCGTGTCGAGACGTATTGCATGGGAGCGCCGCCTAAAGCGATTTCGAGGGAAATGGAACATTTCCCGGCTCGGAAATCGCGGCAATCACAAAACGCGCCGCCGCCGCTTTAATGCCAGCACGTAGATGATGAGCGCGGTCAGGGCGAAAAAGAACCACTGCCCGGCATAGGATAGATGGTTGTTGGGCAGGTCGCCGGGATCGGGGGCTGCGAGCGGCTGAAGCCCGTTGATCGGCTCGCTCATCTGCACGCGCGCGCCATCCTTGCCGCCGCGCACAATCAAGCCTTCGACGACGCCCCCCTCATAGCCCGGAAAGGCCGGATCGCGCGACCAGCCCAGCACCACATCGGCGGCACCGCGTCCGGTTTGGCAGCGTGCAACATGAGCAAAGCCGGACTGACCCTTGCTGCTGCGGCCCGAGATCGCCTCTCGCGAGAGCACCGCGGTGCAATCGAAGGCAGTCGGGTGAAACAGGTCATCGTCCGAAAAAGCGCCGCCCGTATCAGCGGGAAACGGGCGCGGGTCAGACGACCGAAGGGCTTGCTGATAGGATGCGATCAGATTTGCCTTCTCTTCGGCCCGCCCCAGCTGCCACACCCCCAGCGAAATCATCGTCGCCACCGCCGCCAGCACGATGATGGTGGGAATGATGGGGACGCGGGCACTCATGGCTGGTTCTCTTCAAATTGGTGATAGACCCACATGGTCTTGTAGAACCTGAGCGCAAAGATCACCGCGCCCACCGTCACCGGCGCCCAGATCGCCAGTTGCAGCCAAAATGGCGGCCTCAGCCAGGCATCGATCCCCAGCGCCGCAAGGATCAGCACCAGCGCCAGCAACATCGTCACCACGCCGACGAACCGCCCGCCGCGCTCAAGGCCAAGGAAATCAAGCCCACATTTGCTGCACTTATCCGCCAGCGCGGCAGGCGCGGCGAACAGCGTCCTTGCACCGCATCGGGGGCACAAACCGGAAAGGGCAGCCGAGAGTAACCCCGGCTGCCCTTTCTGTTCACCCGGACTTTCGTCCGCAGTCATCAATGGAATTCGGCGCCCCAGCCGCCCCAGACATAGACGGCGACGAACAGGAACAGCCACACCACATCGACGAAGTGCCAGTACCACGCCGCCGCTTCGAAGCCGAAGTGCTGGCGCGGAGTGAAGTGGCCGAGATAGGCGCGGTACAGGCACACGGCGAGGAAGATCGTGCCGACCAGAACGTGGAAGCCGTGAAATCCGGTCGCCATGTAGAAGGCCGAGGAATAGGTGTTGCCACCGAACCCGAACGGCGCGACCGCATATTCATAGGCCTGAATGCAGCTGAACAATGCGCCCAGAGCGATCGTCGCCCACAGGCCCTGCTTCAGACCAACGCGGTCGCCATGGATCAGCGAATGGTGAGCCCAGGTGACCGTGGTGCCCGAACACAGCAGGATCAGCGTGTTGAGCAGCGGCAGGGCGAAGGGGTCGAGCACTTCCATTCCTTCGGGAATGAAGGCGGCAATCGCACCCGTCTGGCCGAAAAGGCTGGTGGTCGTACCCGTCTCCGCATCGAATGTCAGCGGGGTCGGGAACAGAGCGAAATCGAAGAAGCTCCAGAACCAGCCGACAAAGAACATCACCTCGGACGCGATGAACAGGATCATGCCGTAACGCATGTGCAGCTGCACCACAGGGGTATGATCGCCGCGCTGGGCCTCGATCACGATGTTGCGGAACCACATGAAGAACGTCGCGATCAGGCCCGCAAGGCCGGCCCACAGCACCGTCGCGCCGGCCACCGGGCCAAGGATGTCGGGATGCCAGCTCAGCACCATGCCGCTGGTAAAGGTCAGCGCGGAAAGCGAGCCGACCAGCGGCCAGATATCGGGTTCAAGAATGTGGTAATCGTGGTTTGCCGTGCCAGCCATGTGGTCGTTCCCGTCCCTGGGTTGCTTGGATGGTCAGTTGGTGCCCGCCGCTTCGGCCGGTTCGGCCTGCGACGTGCGGTGGAAAGTGTAGCTCAGCGTGATCTGCTCGACACCCTTCATTTTCTCGTCCTCCATCATGGCGGGATCGACATAATAGAGCACCGGCATGATCACCTCCTGCCCGGGGGCAAGGGTCTGTTCGATAAAGCAGAAGCACTGGATCTTGTTGAAATACTTGCCCGCCTGTTCCGGCGTGACATTGAAGGTCGCGGTGCCGCTGACAGGCTTCGAACTTTCGTTGCGCGCGATGTAGGTTGCGATGTCGCGCTGGCCGATGGTGATGGTGTCGGTCGGCGCCGTGGGCCGGAAGGTCCACGGCATGTTGCTCGCGGTCGAGGCGTCGAAACGGATCGAGATCTGCCGGCCCGAAGCCAGCGACGCAGCGCGCGCCGCATCGCTCTCGCTCGCCACCTGCGTGGTGCCGCCAAAGCCGGTGACGCGGCAGAACATTTCGTAAAGCGGCACCGCAGCATAGCCGAGCCCGAGCATGAACACAGCGCCCGCGAATGCCATCAGCCCGACCCGCGCATTGCGGCGCGCGGTATCGGCATTATGAATGAGAGGCGACGTGGTTGCCATCAGCCGTCCCCGATCCGCACAATGGTAATGGCGTAGAACAGGATCACGAAAAACAGCAGCGTGCCCGCGACCACAAGGTTGCGGCTCTTGCGCCGCCGTTCGAATTCCTTCTGTTCATCAGGGGTCATGCAATCCACCCCTGATAGAAGGCAAGCCGGTCCGCCACCAGCGCCGCGAACAGCGCGAAAAGATAGGCGATGGAGAACTTGAACAGCTTCTTTTCGGGCAGCATCTTGTCCTCGGCCGCGCGCATCCGCGCGCCCACCGGCCACGCCAGCAACAGGAACAATGCGGACAGCGTGACCGCGGTCATGCCGTAGATCCAGCTCGTCCCGCCAATCGGCCACGGCGCGACCGCGATCGGGGTCAGCGCCACGGTGTACCACCAGATCTGGCGGCGGGTGACTTTCTCGCCCGCAACCACCGGCAGCATCGGAATCCCGACCTTGGCGTAATCGGACTGCACGAACAGCGCCAGCGCCCAGAAATGCGGCGGGGTCCAGAAGAAGATGATCGCGAACAGCAGCACCGGCATGGCGGTAACCTCGCCCGTCACCGCGACCCAGCCGATCAACGGCGGGAACGCGCCCGCGCCGCCGCCGATGACGATATTCTGCGGGGTGCGCGGCTTGAGCCACATGGTGTAGATCACCGCGTAGTAGACCACCGCGATCAGCAGCAAGGCCGCCGCCAGCCAACCGATAGCCACACCCATCAGCGCAACCGACACGCCCGACAGGAAGATCCCGAAATCGCGCGCATCCTCGCGCCGCATCCGTCCACCGGGAAGCGGACGGTTCATCGTGCGCTTCATGCCCGCATCGAGATCGGCTTCCCACCAGTGGTTGAGCGCCGCAGAGCCGCCCGCGCCCATCGAAATCGCGAGGATCGCGGTAAAGCCCAGCACCGGGTGGATATGGCCCGGCGCGGCCAGCACGCCGCAGATCGCGGTGAAAATCACCAGCGTCATCACCCGCGGCTTGGTCAGCGTGAAAAAGTCACGCCACTCCGCCGGGAGCATCGCCGCGGTGGTCGCGGCGGTGCCTGTGGCGCGGGCGGGAGGAGCGGCAGTTTCCATAATCTCCAGGGTCTCAATCGGCGAAGAGCGCAGCGTCAAAGCCGCGCTCTCCCCCCTTGTCTTGTTACGGTCAGCGCGGGGCGGGCCTTGGTCCTGCGCCGCGCTGTCCGCGATCATGCCGTTACCGGCCGGTGATCGTGGTAATCATGCGCGTCGGTGATCACCGGCAGCGTCTCGAACTGGTGGTAGGGCGGCGGGCTCGGCAGGGTCCATTCGAGCGTCGTTGCACCTTCGCCCCACGGATTGGCAGCCGCCTTCTTGCCCGCAAACAGTGCGTAGGCGATGTTGACGAAGAAGAAGAGCATCGATCCGGCCATGATGTAATAGCCGTAGGTGCTGATCTCATGCCAGAAGGTATAGGCTTCCGGGTAATCCGGATAGCGGCGCGGCATTCCCTGCATCCCGAGGAAGTGCTGCGGGAAGAAGATCACGTTCACCCCGACAAAGAAGGTCCAGAAGTGAATGTGGCTGAGCAGTTCGGAATGCATCCGACCGCTCATCTTCGGGAACCAGTAGTAGAAACCCGCGAACAGCGAGAACACGGCACCCATCGACAGCACGTAGTGGAAATGCGCCACCACGTAATAGGTGTCGTGCAGATTGTCGTCGATCCCGCCATTGGCCAGCACCACGCCGGTCACACCGCCGACGGTGAACAGGAAGATGAAGCCCAGCGCCCAGACCATCGGCGACTTGAATTCGAGGCTGCCACCCCACATCGTCGCGATCCAGCTGAAGATCTTCACGCCGGTCGGCACCGCGATCACCATCGTCGCCGCGGTGAAATACATCTTGGTGTTCACGTCGAGGCCCACGGTATACATGTGGTGCGCCCAGACGATGAAGCCGACCACGCCGATGGCAACCATGGCATAGGCCATGCCGAGGTAGCCGAACACCGGCTTGCGGCTGAAGGTCGCCACGATCTGGCTGATCATACCGAAGCCCGGCAGGATCATGATGTAGACTTCGGGGTGACCGAAGAACCAGAACAGATGCTGATACAGCACCGGGTCGCCGCCGCCGGCCGGATCGAAGAAGGTCGTGCCGAAATTGCGATCGGTCAGCAGCATGGTGATGGCCGCGGCCAGCACCGGCAACGCCAGCAGCAGAAGGAAGGCGGTAACCAGCACCGACCACACGAACAGCGGCATCTTGTGCAGGGTCATGCCCGGCGCACGCATGTTGAAGATGGTCGTGATGAAGTTGGTCGCCCCAAGGATCGACCCGGCGCCCGAAAGGTGCAGCGAGAAGATCGCGAAATCCACCGCCGGGCCGACCGAACCACTGGTCGACAGCGGGGCATAGACCGTCCAGCCGGTGCCCGCGCCGGGGCCGGAGCCGCCGGGAACGAACAGCGAGAACAGCAGGCTGAAGAAGCCCGCCACGGTCAGCCAGAAGCTGACATTGTTCATACGCGGGAAGGCCATGTCCGGCGCGCCGATCATCAGCGGCACGAACCAGTTGCCGAAGCCGCCGATCATCGCCGGCATGACCATGAAGAACACCATGATCAGGCCGTGCGCGGTGATGAACACATTCCACATGTGCAGCGCGGTGTTGAGGTCATTGGCGCCGCCCATGAACTGGGCCCACCATTGCAGGTACTGGATGCCCGGCTCGGCCAGCTCGACCCGCATGATGCCCGAGATGGCACCGCCGATGATCCCCGCGATGATCGCGAAGATCAGGTACATCGTGCCGATGTCCTTGTGATTGGTCGACATGAACCAGCGGGCGAAAAAGCCCGGCTTGTGGTCCGCATGATCGTGGGCATCATGCCCCTGATCGTGGATGTCGAAGCCTTCTGCGGTGGTTGCCATCTTCAGATACTCTCGGATGTTATTCGTTCAAATGTCTTAGCGAGCGGTCAGCGCGGCGACCTGCTCGGCCTCCGGTGCTTCGGCCGGGGCAGCCGGAGCAGCAGCCTCTTCACCCGGCATGGTGCCGCCCTGCGACTCAACCCACGCGGCGAACTTTTCAGGCGGAAGCGCCTCGATCGCGATCGGCATATAGGCATGGCGCGAACCGCAAAGCTCGGAGCATTGGCCGTAATAGACCCCCTCGGGAATGCCATCGACCAGCTTTTCGTTGAGCCGGCCCGGCACCGCGTCCATCTTGAACCACAGCGAAGGGATCGCGAAGGCATGGATCACATCGGCCGCGGTGGTCTGGATGCGCAGCGGCGTGTCGGCCGGCACCACCATGCGGTTATCAACCGCAAGCTGACCGGGCTCGCCGCGGCGCACTGCCTCGTCCTCGTCGAGCATGTTCGACACGATTTCGATCTCGCCGTGGTCGGGATAGGTGTAACCCCAGTACCATTGGTAACCCGTCGCCTTGATGGTGACCGCGTCGGCGGGCGGGGTTTCGTACTGGCGCGCGAGCAGCGTGATCGAGGGCACCGCGATCACCACCAGGATGATCACCGGAACGATCGTCCACACCACCTCGATCATGGTGTTGTGCGTGGTGCGCGAGGCGACCGGACTGGCGCGGCGGTTGAAACGCACGACGACATAAAGCAGCAGGCCGAGCACGAACAGGCTGATTACCGTAATCACCGGCAGCAGGATCCTGTCATGCATCCACAGGGCATATTCGCCATTGGCCGAATACTGATCCTGGAAGGTCATGCTCTTGATCGGATCATCCTGATAGGATGTCGGCATGCCCTTGCCCTTGGTCGGGGCCATCGGGGTGTAGGCACCCTCGGCTTGCGGCGCGACCGCCTCTGCCGGGGTGAGGTTGCCCGGCAGCGCCTCGCCCCCGGGGGCCGTCTGCGCGCCGGCAACGTCATCCGCTTGCGCGGCCGTGACAGCCGGCTCGGCGTCATCCTGCGCAATGGCGCCGACCGGCGCAAGCAGCGCAGCAACAGCGCCGAGCGCCGCGAGAGTAGCCAATTTCATACGGGTATGCATCTGACCCATCTTGATGTGTCCAAGCTTCTTCGAAAAATGTGCTTCGAATTATGATCCCATACTGCCCGACAACGGATCGGAAGGACAGCGTTCTGCCGGCACGTAGTCCAGCTTCACCGTCGCCCTTAGCCCCGCTTGCCGAGGGCCTCAAGCGCTTCTAGGGAGAAAATTATGCAAGCCTCCATGATTGCCGCGCAAGTCGCCGCGGCGCAGACGTTTTTTCCCGGAGTTCCCGATGACCGAAGATGAAGTGCTGGCCGAGTTTCGCAGCTCTGGTGCCTTGCTCGAAGGGCATTTCAAACTGTCTTCGGGCAAGCATAGTGGACATTACCTGCAATGCGCGCGAGTGCTGATGAACCCGGCCCGCGCCGCACGGCTGGCCGAAGCGGTGGTGGCCGGCATTCCTGCCAATGTGCGCGAACGTGTCGAAGCGGTGGTTTCACCCGCGATGGGCGGGATCATCATCGGCCACGAGGTCGGCCGCGCTTTGGGCAAGGATGCGATCTTTCTCGAGCGGCCCGACGGAGTGTTCCACCTGCGCCGCGGCTTTGCGCTTGCGCGCGGCACAAAGGTGCTGATGGTGGAGGACGTCGTCACCACCGGCCTTTCCAGCCGCGAAGCCATCGCCGCGGTCGCGCGCGAAGGCGGCGAGGTCATCGCCGAATGCGCGATCATTGATCGTTCCTACGGGTCGGCCCAACTCGGCGTGCCGTTCTACCCGCTGCTCGCCATTGATTTTCCGACCTATGATGAAAAGGACATCCCCGAGGCTCTGGCGCGCGTAGAAGTGACCAAGCCCGGAAGCAGGAAAGAATGAACCAGACCCTCCACCCCCGCCCCTTGCGCCTCGGCGTCAACATCGATCACGTCGCCACCATCCGCAACGCACGCGGCGGGGATCATCCCGATCCGGTGCGTGCTGCGGAAATCGTGGCGAAAGTCGGCGGGGACGGCATCACCGCCCACCTGCGCGAGGATCGCCGCCATATCCGCGACGAGGATCTGGCGCGCATCCAGCAGGCGACCAACCTGCCCCTGAACCTCGAAATGGCAGCCACCCGCGAAATGCTTGCGATTGCGCTGCGCCACAAGCCGCACGCCGCCTGCATCGTCCCAGAGAAGCGCGAGGAGCGCACCACCGAAGGCGGGCTGGACGCGGCGGGGCTCGACAACACGCTGGCGCCTATCGTCGAGGAATTGCGCGGGGCGGGCATCCGCGTCTCGCTGTTCATCGAGGCGAATGAACGCCAGCTCGACGCCGCGCTGCGGCTGGGCGCGCCGGTAGTCGAATTCCATACCGGCGAATATGCCCATGCCTTCCTCGATGGTGATCGCGACAAGGTGGAACGCGAGGTGCGCCGCATATCCGATATGGCCGCGCTTGCCGCCAAGAACGGGATCGAGCCGCACGCGGGCCACGGGTTGACCTTCGAAAACGTGCAACCCATCGCTGCCATTCCGCAGATCGCCGAGCTCAACATCGGCCATTACCTGATCGGCGAGGCGGTGTTCACTGGCCTCGAAAACGCGATCCGGCGGATGCGCGCCTTGATGGACGAGGTACGCTGATGACAGGCAGCACCCCTCCCCCGCTCGCCGCCGAACAGAAGCGCTGGGCGGCAGGGGCTGCGGCCCTGTTCCTGATCGCCATCGGCTTTCTCGGCTTTGCGCTCAGCACGCGGGTGATGGTGGTGTTCGCGATTGGCTGGGTGGCCTTGCAGATCTTCGGCTTCGTCGGCGCGCTCAAGGTCGCCAAGGGCGATTTCGCGCACCCGCTGTTCAAGGCGCAGGTAATGCTCCACGTGGTGGCATTGGGGCTGCTGGTGGCTATCATGATTAGAGTGTTGAAATGATCATCGGCCTCGGCTCGGATCTCTGCAATATCGAGCGCATCGGCAATTCGCTTGCCCGCTTTGGCGAGCGGTTCGAAAGCCGCGTCTTTACCGATATCGAAATCGCGAAGGCCCGCCGCCGCCCCTTCACCATCGCCGGCACCTACGCCAAACGCTTCGCCGCCAAGGAGGCGTTCTCCAAGGCGGTCGGCACCGGGTTCAAACGCGGCGTGTTCATGAAGGACATCGGCGTGGTCAACGCCTCTTCGGGCGCGCCGACGCTGGCGCTCACCGGCGGGGCGGCTTTGCGGCTTGAAGAAATGACGCCGAACGGCCATGAGGCGCGCATTCATCTTACCCTCACCGACGATCATCCATGGGCGCAGGCCTTCGTGATCATCGAAGCCATCCCCCTCTGACCGGCTCCCCACGCACATGGCAACCACCGAAACCCCGCAAATGACCGACAACAGCACCTCCGAAAAGCCTCACAAGGTCGATTGGCTCGCAGAAATCCGCGGGCTGGCGCTGATGTTGCTGGCGGTGCTGGCCTTCCACAGCCTTGTCGCCAAACCGTTCTACATCCCCTCGACATCCATGATGCCGAGCCTGTGGGTGGGGGATCGGCTGGTGGTGAGCAAATATCCCTATGGGTGGTCATGGGCCTCTGCGAGCTTCCACCTGCTGCCGCGCGGCGACTGGCGGGTGTGGGCGGACACGCCCGAATATGGCGATATCGTCATCCCCGTGCACCCGACCCGCAACGAGGATTACATCAAGCGGGTGGTCGCCCTGCCCGGCGATACCATCGAGGTGCGCGGCGGGCAGATCATCCTCAACGGCCAGCCCATCAAACGCGAAGTTGTGCCGCCGGTGCGCCTGCCGTTCGAACCGGACCTGCTGTGCCGCAACATGCCGTGTCTCGTTGCTTTCGACCAATACCGGGTCAAGAGCGCGGACGGGCGCGATTTCTTCGAGCCGCCGACGTGGCGCGAAACCCTGCCCAACGGCGCGACCTATCTTACGATCGATTACCGCGACCAACGGCTCGACAATTACGGGCCCTACACCGTGCCTGACGACAGCGTGTTCGTAATGGGCGATAACCGCGACGAAAGCGCCGACAGCCGCGCCGAGGCGATCGAGAGCGGGCTGGGCGGCGCGGTGCCACTGGCCAATATCGGCGGGCGGGCAGAATTCATCACCTTCAGTCTCGACGGGACAACCACCTGGAACCCGGCCAGCTGGTTTTCGAGCCTGCGTCCCGACCGGGCGTGGACCACGCTGCGCCCGCCACTGGCTGAAGGCCCGGCTGCGCCCGCCGCGCCTGCAACCGACTAGCTGCAGGCTCTGTCAGCCATGGCCCGCAAGTTCCTTTATTTCATTGCTTTTTGCATCGCGCTGGTGATCGGCGGACGGATCGCCTACGAACTGTTCCAGGATGATCTGGCCGCCGTCGCGCTGGTGCCCTCGGCCGAATTTGCTCCGGTCAAACCGCTCGAAGCCAACGCCTATGAGGATCCGGCGCTGTGGTATTCGCGCCCCGGCATCGGAGTGACGGACCCGGCGCGCTGGCAGCCGGCCTATGCTTCCGACCGCGGCCTGCTCCCCACCCCCGCCGATCCGCCCGCGCCGCGCTTCGCAGTGTTTTTCGTCCACCCCACCAGCTACCTCAACCGCTCGAACTGGAACGCGCCGCTGGAGAATGGCGGCGATCCCGAGGCCGAGCGTATCGCGCGCATATACCTGCGCGGCATGGCCAGCCCTTTCAATGCGGCAAGCGAGATCTGGGCGCCGCGATACCGGCAGGCGACCATGGGCGCGTTTCTGACCGACGCTCCGGAAGGCCAGCAGGCGATCGATGCCGCCTATGCCGACGTGCGCGAGGCATTTCGCTATTTCCTCTCCAGCGTCGACCCCGCAACGCCGATCGTGCTGGCGGGCCATTCGCAAGGCTCGCTGCATCTCAAACGCCTGATTGCCGAGGATGTGCGCGGTTCGCCGGTCGCGGATCGGCTGGCGGCCGCTTACGTGATCGGCTGGCCGGTCTCGCTTCAGCATGATCTGCCCGCAATGGGATTTCCCGCCTGCGCCGCGCCCGATCAGGCGGGCTGCATCCTGTCATGGTCAAGCTTTGCCGAGCCTGCCGATCCGGCGATGGTGCTCGATGCCTATGCCGCCATCCCCGCGCTCGATGGGGTCGCGCCGGGCACCAGCCCGATGCTGTGTTCCAATCCGCTGACAGGCGAATATGGCGGCGCGGCAGATGCGCGCGCCAATCTCGGCACGCTGGTGCCCGAGGACAGCATGGAAAAGGGCGAATTGCTGCCCGGTCTTGTCCCGGCGCGCTGCGACAGCCGCGGCTTGCTGCTGATCGGCCCACCCCCCGAAATGGGCAGCTACGTCCTGCCGGGGAACAACTACCACGTCTATGATCTGCCGCTGTTCTGGGCGAACACCAAGGCCGACGTGATCCGGCGGGTCGAGGCATGGACAAAGCAGGCCGCCAATTGATCTTCGAAGACGCGCGCGCCTTTGCCGACGCGCTACCGACAGGCGGCGTGCTGCTCGGTCTCGATCTCGGCACCAAGACGCTCGGCACTGCCACCTGCGATGCGGGCTGGCGCTTTGCCACCAACGGCACCACCATCCAGCGCGGCAAGTGGGGCCGCGACCGCGAGACTCTCGCCGCCCTGATAAAATCCCGCAGCATCAAGGGGATCGTGCTCGGCCTGCCGCGCAACATGGACGGCAGCGAAGGCCCGCGCGCTCAGGCCAGCCGCGCCTATGCCCGCAATTGCGCCGAAGCCTTCGCCCTCCCGATCCTGCTGTGGGACGAACGCTGGTCGACCCAGGCTGCCGAAGCTGCGATGATCGGGCAGGACATGAGCCGCGCACGCCGCGCCGCCGCGATCGATGCCCATGCCGCCGCGATCATTCTGCAAGGCGCGATCGACCGGCTGGCGGGCGGCGTGCTCTAGCCGGGTGGTGATGGCGGCAAGAAGGCTTGCAAGGCCTGCATTCCCGCCCCTATGCACCCGCGCATGAACAGCCCCCCTGCCCGGTTCGACGCGCGCGAAGCTTCGAAATGGTTCTTTCGTCACGGCCATACCGGCTGGCTTGGTTTGCAATTCACCGATCAGGGCGACAACTGGGTCGAACTGGAACTGCCCTGGCGCGAGGATCTGCTGGGCGATGCCAGCCGGCCGGTGCTCGCCTCCGGTCCGATCATCAGCCTGATGGACATGGCCAGCGGCATGGCGATCTGGCAGGCCAGCCGCACCTTCAATCCGGTCGCCACGCTCGATCTCAGGGTCGATTACCAGCGCCCCGCGCGCGAACGGGCGAGCGTGCGCGGCCGCGTCGAATGCTACCGCCGCACGCGCTCTGCCGCCTTCGTGCGCGGGATTGCTCACGATGGCGACCTTGATGATCCGGTTGCCCACGTCGCGGGCGTGTTCATGACCATCGGGGCCGATCCGCGTCAGGACAACCCGGCGCTGAAGGGGCAGGACAGCGATGACTGACACGCCCGCCACGATGGATCTGCCGGCCTATGCCCGCTCGCTCGGCATCACGATCATTGGCGAGGATGGGGGGATGCCGCTGCTGGCGGTCGATTTCGGGCCGATGGTCGAAGGCCGCCCGCAGCACTTCCACGGCGGCGCGACGGCGGGCCTGCTGGAAACCGCAGGCTATGCCGCTTTGCGCACTGCATTGCTGGCGGCGGGGCGTGATCCGCAATTGAAGCCGATCAACATAACCGTCCAGTATCTTGCAGCGGGCAAATCCAAACCGACCTTCGCGCTGGGCCGGATCACCCGGCTCGGGCGGCGAAATGCCAATGTCTCGGTCGAGGCTTGGCAGGACGACCGCAGCCGCCCGATCGCCACGGCGGTGATGAATATCCTGATGGTCTAGCGCGGCGGCGCGGCAGGCGACTGTCCAGAAGGCGCCGGGGCAGGCACCACCGCCAGCCCTTCCTCGCCCAGCCTGACCTCGACCGGCACGCCCTCCTGCGACAGCGTCACCCCGCCCCCGTCAATCCTGAGCCTCGTGCCGGCCTCGCCCACGGGGATTTCCGCGCCCTCTTCGATGTCGAGCGGCTGGACCGGGCCTTGCGGGTCGGGCGAGGCAGTGGACTTCGGCCTCGGTGCGGCTTCGAGCTTCAACGCGCCGCGCAGAAAATCGCGCCAGATGCGCGCGGGCGTGCTGCCGCCGGTGATGCCCTTCATCGGGGTGTTGTCGTCATTACCGATCCATACGCCCACCACCAGATCGCCGGCATAGCCGACAAACAGCGCGTCACGGTAATCCTGGGTGGTGCCGGTCTTGCCGTAATTGGCAATCGGCAGCACCGCATTGCGGCCCGTCCCGCGGTTGATCGCTGCGCGCAGCATCGTCTCGATATCCTCGTGCGTGCCGCGCGAGAAACTGTCCTTGCGGGTGGTCAGCCAATCCCACCAGCTTTGTTCGCCACGCGCGAAGGCGTGGGGTTCGACCGGGAAATCATTGGCGGCAATTCCGGCATAGGCGGCGGTCAACTCCATCAGCGTCATCGCCGAGGTGCCGAGCGCGAGGCTGGGATCGCCCTCGGCCATGGGTACGGTAATGCCGAGCGCGCGCGCCTCGGCGATAACCTTGTCGCTGCCCACCGCCTGCAACAGGCGCACGGCGGCGACATTGCTCGATTGCGCGAAGGCCTCCTCCAGCGTGATCTGGTCGGAATAGGCTGCGCGCGCGTTTTTCGGACGATAGCTGCCTTGGGTGATTTCGGTGTTGGGGATGGTGTCGTCCGGATCCCACCCGGCATCCAGCGCGGCGAGATAGACGAAGGTCTTGAAGGTCGAACCCGGCTGGCGGCGCGCCTGCGTCACCCGATTGAATGCGGAAGTGGCATAATCGCGCCCGCCCACCATCGCCACCACTTCGCCATTGGGCCGCATCGCCACCAGCGCCACCTGCGCCCCGCCAAGCGGCGCGCGCGCCACCACCCGGCTGGCGAGCGTCTGAAGCCGCGAGTCGAGCGTGGTGGTGAGCACCGATTTCGAATAGCTCGCCTCCATCCCCTCGCGCGCCAGCGGCAGCGCCCAATCGGCGAAATAGGTGCCGGTCGGCACGTTATCGTCACGCCGCCGCACGTCGAGCCGCGGGTCGGGCAGCCGCGCGGCCTGATCGGGGGTGAGAAAGCCTTCCTCCACCATCGCCCCGATCACCAGTTCCATGCGCGCCTTGGCGCGATCATAATGCCGGGTCGGCGCGTAGCGCGAAGGCGCCTGCAGCAATCCCGCCAGCATCGCCGCCTGTTCGGGGCGAAGGTTTTCCGGTTGGCGGTAGAAATAATGCAGGCTTGCCGCGCGCAACCCATACTGGTTGTCGCCGAAATAGGCGTTGGACAGATAGCGTTCGAGGATTTCGTCCTTGGTCAGCCAGGCCTCCAGCCAGAAGGCGATCAGCGCCTCGCGCGCCTTGCGGCTGAGCGATTGTTCGGGGGTAAGAAAGGTGAACTTGGCGAGCTGCTGGGTGATGGTCGAACCGCCGCCATAGCCGGTGAAAAGCGCGCGGGCGATGCCGCGCGGGTCGATCCCCCAGTGCGAATGGAACCGCCGGTCCTCGATGGCGATGAAGGCCTGCGGGACATGCGGCGGCAGGTCGCCAAGCTTCACCGGAGCCTCGACAATCGCTCCCTGGCGGGCAATCGGCGTGCCGTCACTGGCAAGCAGCGTCACCTGCGGCGGGGCAATGGGTTCGAGGCTTTTGGACAGCGGGGCTGTGACGGTGAGCCAGCCGATCAGCAGCGCGAACAGCGCGAGGCCCGCGAGCAGCCCGCGCGCGGTCCACCACAGCTTGGAGCGGGCGCGCCAGTAATCGCGCTGCCACCAGCGCAGGCGGCGGCGTTCCTCGACTTCGACTGCCTCGTCCAGCCCCGCGAGTTTCGCATCCCACGCATCGAAATCGGGCTTTGCAGAAGGATGGTGAGCCGGAGCGCGCGGGCGCGGCGCGTCGTCTTCCTCATCGGGGTCGATGGGACGCATCGATTCGTAGAGCGGGTAGTATCCCGCAGGCGCATCCTGCCCGTCGTCGCTATCGACGCTGCCTTTTGAGCCTTTCCAGAATCGGTCGAACAGCGCCATGGTAGGAGCTGTGTTACCAGCCTAGGACACTGGGGAGCAAGCGGCTTGGCGTCAGCGCTTCTTTGCCGCGCCTTCGGGCAGGTCTTCGCCGAACACGCGCTGGTAATATTCGGCCACCAGCGTCCGCTCTGCCTCGTCGCACTTGTTGAGGAAGCTGAGGCGGAAGGCAAAGCCCACCGAATTGAAGATCGCGGTGTTCTGCGCCCAGGTGATCACCGTGCGCGGGCTCATCACCGTGGAGATGTCGCCGTTGATGAAGCCCTGCCGGGTCAGTTCGGCAACTTTGACCATGTCGGCGATCAGCTTGTCATCGGCCTCGGGCGTCTTGGACTTGACGATCTGCTGTTCCACGTCCGCCGCGAGATAATTGAGCGCGACCACGATGTTCCAACGGTCCATCTGCGCCTGATTTATTGCCTGGGTGCCGTGATACAGGCCCGAGGTATCGCCCAGCCCCACGGTGTTGGTGGTGGCGAACAGCCGGAACCACGGATTGGGGGTAATCACCCGGTTCTGATCGAGCAGGGTCAACCGGCCATCGAATTCCAGAATCCGCTGGATCACGAACATCACATCCGGGCGGCCCGCGTCATATTCGTCGAAGGTCAGCGCGACGGGATGCTGCAGCGCCCAGGGCAGGATGCCTTCCTTGAACTCGGTCACCTGCAAGCCGTCCTTCAGCACGATCGCATCGCGCCCGACCAGATCGATGCGGCTGATATGGGCATCGAGATTGACCCGGATGCTCGGCCAGTTGAGCCGGGCTGCGACCTGTTCGATATGGGTCGACTTGCCGGTGCCGTGATAGCCCTGCACCATCACCCGGCGGTTATGCGCAAACCCCGCAAGGATCGCCAGCGTGGTATCGGGATCGAACACATAGGCCGGATCGATTTCCGGCACGTGCTCGTCCTTCTGCGAGAAGGCGGGCACCTGCCAATCGACATCGATGCCGAACGTCTCGCGGACGTTGACCGTGGTGTCGGGCTGGGAGGGCATGGCGTTATCGCCGGCGACAGTGGAGCGGGAGGATGAAGTCATTGCCCGGTCCGGTTAGAACGCATGGGCGCAGCCTGCAAGCAGTGGTTTGGCGCAAAAGGCTGGCAATTTTGGCGAGTTCGTTTCCATACGCGCCGTTCCGCGCCTATATTGCCGCCCATGGCCGACCCCGTCGAATCGCTGCGCTTGAAACTGGTCGGTCAGGTGCGCGGCGTGTTTCACGATGCGGCCAAGGGCCAGACCCCCACCCCCCCGTCTGACGAGGCGCTGTTTGCCCGCGATACGCCGATCCGGCTGGTGCACGCCGATATCGTCGGGATGATGACCGGCGGCATCCGCGCGCTGCTGTTGCAGATGCTCCACCCCCACGCATTGCAAGGCGTGCTCGACCATTCCAATTTCCGCGAGGATATGCACGGGCGGCTGCAGCGCACGGCGCGCTTCATCGCGGTGACCAGCTTCGGCCACCGCGACGAGGCGCTGCGCGCGATCGACCGGGTCAACCGCATCCATGCGCGGGTCGGCGGGACGCTGCCCGACGGCTCGCCCTACACCGCCACCAATCCGCGCACCCTCGCCTGGGTCCATGTGACCGAGGCGCAGAGCTTCCTTGCCGGTTATCTGCGCCATGTCCGGCCCGATATGCCGACGGCCGATCAGGATGAATATTACCGCCAGTTCGCTGTGATCGCGCGCGCGCTGGGGGCCGATCCGGTACCCGAAACCCGCGCAGAGGCGGAGAGCATTTTCCGCGAACTGCGCCATGATCTCAGCCCCTCGGCGCAAGCGCGCGAGATCGCACAGCTGGTGCTCAGCCAGCGCCCCGAAGGCGCGCCGCGCGGGGTGCAGACGATGATTACCGCCGATGCCGTGGCGATGCTGCCCGATTGGGCGCGCACCATGCTGCGGCTGCAACGCCCGATGCTGACCGCGCTGCCCGCGCGCGCCGCGACATGGGGCATGGGCCGCACCTTGCGCTGGGCCTTCCGGCAAAGCCCGCCGCCCCGCCCATAGAACGACCGGGAGAAACCAATGGCCGAATTCACCTTCTACACCGTCGCCATGAGCCGCGGGCAGATTTCGCGCTGGGCGCTGCACGAGGCGGGCGCGGATTACGATCATGTCATGATGGAATGGGAAACCCGGCCAGAAAGCTTCAAGGCCATCAACCCGATGAACAAGGTGCCCGCGCTGGTGCATCACCATCAGGGTCATGATCACGTCGTCACCGAATGCGCGGCGATCAACCACTACCTTGCCGAAACCCACCCGCAGGCGGGCCTGCTGCCCGACGCGCACGAAAAAGCTGCCTATTTCCGCTGGTTGTTCTTTGCCGCAGGGCCGCTGGAACAGGCGGTGGTGAGCAAGGCGATGGGTTGGGAAGTGCCCGAGGGCAAAACCGGGATGGCGGGCTTCGGCAGTCTCGATCTGGCGCTGGATGCGATGGATGGCTGGCTGTCACAGAATGATTTCGCCGCCGGGGGCCGCTTCACCATGGCCGATACCTATGTCGGCAGCCAGTTCGTATGGGGCCTGCGCTTCGGCTCGATCCCCGAACGGCCCGCGTTCAAGGCCTATGCCGAACGGGTCACCCAGCGGCCCGCCTATGCCGAAGCGAATGCCGTCGACGCTGCAATCATCAAGGCCGCCAAGGCCTGACCATCAGGCGAGTACGGCGCTTTTGCGGAGCAGCTGGTAAGCTTCGACCACCGCGTTCAATCGCGCTTCGTGGCTGCGATCCCCGCCGTTGCGGTCGGGGTGGTAGCGACGCACCAATTCGGAATAGCGCCGCCGCAGCCGGGTCTTGTCGATGTCCGATCCGAGCCCCATCGTTTCCAGCGCCTGCGCTTCCTCGCGCGAGAACCGCCCGCTGGCCGCCATGCGCGCCTCGCGCTCGGCCCGGCTGCGCACTCCGCGCGCGCGGGCGGAAATGGCATCGAGCGGATCGGCATAATCGGCCCAGCGCGGCATGCCGTCCACGTGCGTGTCGGGGCGGAAGGCGCGGCTTTCGGTGCGCCACCCGGCGATCGGCGATTGTGCGGCGAGGATTTCCTCGGGGCTCAGCCCTTCGAACCAGTCATAGCCGGCGTTGAATTCGCGCACATGTTCAAGGCAGAACCAGCGCCAGTCGCCCGGCCCGTCAAAGCCGTTGGGGCGGCAGCCGGGCGCACGGAATTCCCCCGCCTCGCGGCAGCCCGGCGCCTCGCATTCGCGCCCGATCTGTTCGTATCGTCCGTGAAACCTTGGAGAAGACATAGAAGGTCAAAATGGCAGCCGGGCGCGCGGATTCCAAGCCTTGGCAATGCGCGCGCACCGCGCAAATCACTCATCCGCACTTGTGCGCCGCGCAAGCCTCAGCGCATTCGGGCAGGATCGAGGGTGAAGAACATCACCTGAATCAGCCGCCCGTTTTCAAGCCTGTTGCCGAAGCCGGGGCATGACGTGTGCCAGAACCATGGACGCAGCAACACCAGCCGGTTGAAACGCATCGGGATCTCGAAGGTCTTTTCCCACGCCGAGGGGCGTTCGGCGTCCCGATCGAGGATGGTGTTGCAAGCTTCGGCGACGGAAGCGTACCCCATCGCTTGCGCTTCGATGTCATTGATTGGCGCGCGATCGGTGCCGGTCGGTTTGTGCCGGAAAAACCGCGTTCCCCCGCGGCAATCCTCGGGCTTCGAAAGGTAGAGGATGCCCGACCATTGGGAATCGTCGACATGAATGCCGGCATTCTTGGGATCGCTCGCCAGCGTGACCCGGCACTTGCCATGCGAACCGAGCGGATCGACCGGCCTGAGCGGTTCTCCGGTCAGTTGCGAGACATAGTCCGAAAGACCCGGCAGATCGAGCCGCTGGCGGCTGTTGCGCCCCGGAAAATTGCCTTCGAACTCGTAATCCAGCCCAAGGGCGGTGTTGCGGATAGCCGCGGGATTTTCGAGGAAATCGTCGATGATGATGAACGAAGTCGGCATTGCGGCGAGGGATAGACGGGGCCACGTTGCTTGGCAATCGGCAAGGATTGGGCTTGGCAATCGGCAAGGATTGGGCTTGCCTATCGGGAAGGATCGGACGCCATGATCACCCTTGCAAGGTGCGCGCCGAGCACCCAATGACAGGCGCAAGAGGCCAGCCGACACCGAAAAGGAACAAAACGATGACCGCAACCGTCGCCGAGGAAATGCATGATCTTCTGACCGGGGCCTTTGCGCCTACCCGGCTGGCGATCATCAATGACAGCGCCAAGCATCGCGGCCACATGGGCGACGACGGCTCGGGCGAATCCCACTTCACCATCGAGATCGAGGCCGCTGCCTTCGCGGGCCTGAACCGCCTCGCCCGCCAGCGCGCGGTGATCGCGGCGCTGGGCGATATCGTGGGTGAGCGGGTGCACGCGGTCGCGATCAAGGCGGGCGTGCCTGCCGAATGAGCCTCAATGCCGCCCTGCGACTGCGCCGTGCGGCGCGGCTGATCGTGCTCGATCCGGAAGGCCGTGCGCTGATGTTCCGCTATGACGTTCCGGGCCGCCCGCCCTTCTGGGTGACGGCCGGCGGTGAGTGCGAGCCGGGCGAAAGCTTTGAAGACGCCGCGCGGCGCGAGCTTTTCGAGGAAACCGGCATCATGGCCGATCCCGGTCCGCAAATCGCCCGGATGACGCCCGAATTCGTCACGGTCGAGGGCGAGCCGGTGCAGGCGGACGAACGCTTCTACTTCATCCGCGTGGCCACAGCGGCGATCGATACCAGCGGCCACACCGCGCTGGAACAGGCGCTGATGACCCGGCACCGCTGGTTCACTCTGGACGAGCTTGGCGACTGGCCCGAAGCGGTGTTTCCGGCGAACCTCGGCGACATGATAAAATCTCGAATAGCAACCTGATTGCCCTGCCCGGCCACGCTCGCTAGTCGTCGTCAAAACGGGAGAGAGAGCGATGGACTATACAGGCAAGGTGGCGTGGATCACCGGGGCATCATCGGGCATCGGCGCAGGCCTGGCGCGCGAACTGGCAGAGCGCGGCGCCCATCTGGTCCTGTCTGGCCGGGACGAAGCTCGGCTGGCGGAGGTCGCGGCGGATTGCGGGAAGCACCTGCTGCTGCCCTTCGACGTGCGCGATGATGCCGCGCTGGCCGAGGCGACGGCGCAGGCCATCGCGTGGAAAGGCGGGGTGGACATCGCCTTCGCCAATGCCGGCATCTCGCAACGCAGCCGCGCGCTCAAGACCTCGATGCAGGTCTATCGCGACATCATCGAGGTTGATCTCATCGCCCAGATCGCTTTCACCCAGGGCCTGATCGGCCACATGGCGGAGCGGGGATCGGGCGCACTCGGATTCATTTCCTCGATTGCGGGCAAGGTCGGCGTGCCGATGCGGACCGCCTATTGCGCGGCCAAGTTCGGGCTGGCAGGCTATGCCGATGCGCTGCGAGGCGAATTGTCGCAGTCGGGGGTGAGCGTTCACACGATTTACCCGGGATCGGTCGCCACCGGGGTAGCGCGCAATGCGCTGACCGCCGACGGGACAATGCGCGGGCGCAGCGACAAGGCCATCGACGAAGGCATTCCCGCCGATGTCGCCGCGCGCGAGATGCTCGATGCGATCGCCGCAGGAACGCGCGAGATCATCGTCGCGGAAGGCGGCGAAAAGGCGATGGGAGAGCTGCGCCGCACCCCCGATGCGCTGTTCGATCAGGTCGCGAACATGGTCGCCAATGGCTACATGGAAAAGCTGGAGCAGAACTGATGCATTTCGACCTGAAGCGCGTGGCGCTCCCCAATGGTATCCACCTCAACGTGGTAGACGAAGGCCCGGTGGATGCCCCGGTGCTGATTTTCCTCCACGGCTTTCCCGAAAGCCACCGCACCTGGCGGCACCAGATCGCGCATTTCAAAGGCCGGTTCCGTTGCATCGCCCCCGACCAGCGCGGCTATCGCGGATCGTCCAAGCCGCAGGAGGTCGCCGCCTACACGCCCGACAAGCTGATCGGCGATATCTTCCTGCTGGCGGATGCGCTGGGGATCGGCAGCTTCACCATTGTCGGCCACGACTGGGGCGGCGCGATTGCCTGGGGCGTGGCGCTGGGCGGGCAGCATATCAGGGTGAACCGTGCGATCATCGCCAATGCCCCGCACCCGGCGATTTTTCAGAAACTGCTCTACACCCACCCCGGCCAGCGCGAGGCGAGCCAGTATATTCGCGGTTTCCGCGATCCGGCCAATGATGCGCTGGTGAAGGAGCACGGCCTGACCGGCCTGCTGCTGAAGGAGGTGAAGTGGGACCGCCCATCCGCAATGGAACCGGAAGAACGCGACGCGCTGCTGCTCGATTGGCAGAACCGCGATGCGGCCTTCGGGATGCTCAATTACTACCGCGCCAGCCCGATCGATGTGCCGCTGATGGACGCGCCGTTCGAAGTCCCCGCAGGCTACGCCCCGCCCGCCTTGCCCAAACTGACGATCCCGACACTGGTGATCTGGGCGCTGGACGATCTCGCCCTGCCGCCGGAAAACCTCGAAGGGCTGGAGGATATCGTCGACCCGCTCACCATCGTGCGCGTGCCCGATTGCGGGCATTTCGTGCCGTGGGAAGCGCCGGATGCGGTCAACGCGGCGATGGAGCAGTTTCTGGCGGGCTAGGCGCCCAGCCACGCCACATACGCGCCGTGGGGGTGCGACCAGGCGAGTTGCACCTCCGCTGCCCCGCCCGGCCAGTATCGCACGGTCAGCTTGTGGCGATGAACGGAGCGGTCAGCCTCGACCATCACCCATGCCAGCGGCGCATCGGGCGCGGCCAGCGCGCCTGCGGCTTCCATCGCCGCCGTTACCCGCGCCTGCTGGTCGGCGGGGACATATTGCCACACGATCGAATGCATCAGCATCCGCGTGGTGCCGGAGACTTGCGGCTTGGCCAATTCGGCCTCGACGAAATCGGCAGCGGTTGCCTCGACCAGATCGGGCTTTCGCGCGCTCGCGGCACGGATCGCGGCGTCCATCCGTTCGAAGCGGATCGTGTGCTCGGGCCAGATATAGGCCTTCAGCCGCAGCGCCTGCGCGGGATGCATCAGGTCGACCGGAGCGACATCGCAGCCTTTGGTCGAAACGATGGCGATGTCGCGCGCAGGTGGCGGCGTGCCCTGCCATGCGGGTGCGAAATGCATCACGCCATCGGCTGGCCCGAACTTCACCCCGCCCAGATCATAGGCATAGCGGTCCAGCATGAGGTTGATCCCCGCGCTCGACCCGATTTCAAGGCACTGGAACCGCGCAGGCAGGCGCCGATCCGCCAACCAAAGCATGGCAGCGATGAAATTGGCCGAGCGCCCGGCTTCGTTGGTCTGCGGCGGGCCACCGAGCCACGGGAGCAGCGCGGGTTCGTGCGCCGCCATGACGTCAGCGACAATACCCGCGTCATCCGCATTCCTGCCGCGATAGATCGGGGCCAGCTCCGGCGCGGCGCCCGACAGGTGCAGCGCGTGCAGCCCGCCCGCCACGCGCAAGGGCAGCGCATCGGCCAGCGGCGCGCCCGGCCAGTCGCGGATGCGCGCGAGCAATTCGCCTTGTGCCTCGGACCCTAGCACCGCCGCAATCCCCGCCACAACACGCGCGGTGATGTGCGCTCCTGCATGGGCACAATAGGCAACCTGATTGGCAAAGGCCGCCGCCACCGCGCCCGCACCGCTTGCGTTCATATCGACCAATTCGAACGCCGGACGGTCACCTGTCTTGCCGCCGGATTGTCCCATTGCCATTGCCCTTTTTGCGCGCCGCCCTTAAGTGCGCGCTCGATCATGACCATGAACGGTATTCACGACAATCCCGGACAGCTGACCTTCGCTGTCCCCAAGGGCCGCATCCTTGACGAGGCGCTGCCGGTAATGGCGCGCGCCGGGATCGAGCCCGACGCCGAATTCCACGACCCCAAAAGCCGCGCGCTGGCCTTTGCCTGCCTCCGCAAGGACATGCGCTTGATCCGCGTGCGCGCTTTCGATGTGGCCACCTTTGTCGCCCATGGCGCGGCGCAGGTGGGGATCGTCGGCTCCGACGTGATCGAGGAATTCGACTACGCCGATCTTTACGCGCCGGTCGATCTCGGCATCGGACTGTGCCGCTTGTCGGTTGCGCGGCTGGCATCGGATATCGACGAGCCTGCGGGCGCGAGCCATCTGCGCGTGGCGACCAAATATCCCGGTCTCACCCGACGCCATTTCGAAGCGGCCGGCGTGCAGGCCGAATGCGTCAAGCTGAACGGCGCGATGGAGCTGGCGCCGTCATTGGGTCTGGCGCGGCAGATCGTCGATCTGGTCTCGACCGGCAGGACGCTCAAGGAAAACGGGCTGTTGGAAACTGCCACGATCCTCGAAATCTCCGCGCGGCTGATCGTCAATCGCACCGCCTTGAAGACCGATCCCCGCGTCGCCGCGCTGGTCGATGCCTTCCGCCGCGATGCCGAGGAACGCAGCCGGAGCGCAGCGGCATGATCAACATCCTTTCCACCCTGCAGCCCGATTTCGCCGCCAAGTTCGACCGCATCGTCGAATCGCGCCGCGAATCCGACAGCGATGTTGCGGGCCAAGTCACCGATATCCTGCGCATGGTGAAATCGCGTGGCGATGCCGCGCTGGCGGAATATACGTACCGTTTCGACGGCTACACACTGGCCGAAGATGCCGACTGGTCGATCCCGCGCGAGGCCTGCGAAGCGGCTTACAAGGCGCTTGCGGGCAACCTGCGCGATGCGCTCGACCTCGCGGCGGCGCGGATCCGTGCCTATCATCAAGCGCAGCTGCCCGAGAACCGCGACTATGTCGATGCGGCAGGCGTGCGGCTGGGCGCGATCTGGCGGCCGGTGGATGCGGCGGGCCTTTATGTGCCGGGCGGGCGCGCGGCCTATCCTTCATCACTGCTGATGAACGCCATCCCCGCGCGGGTCGCAGGCGTCGAACGGCTGGCGATCGTCACGCCGACACCCAAGGGCGTATCCAACCCGCTGGTGCTGGCAGCGGCGCATATCGCGGGCGTGGACGAGATCTGGCGCGTCGGCGGGGCGCAGGCGGTGGGCGCGCTCGCCTACGGCACGGATCGCATCCGCCCGGTTGATGTCATCACCGGCCCCGGCAATGCCTGGGTGGCCGAGGCCAAGCGCCAGCTTTACGGCGTGGTGGGGATCGACATGGTCGCAGGCCCTTCGGAAATCCTCGTCATCGCCGATGGCAACAACGATCCCGACTGGATCGCCGCCGACCTGCTCAGCCAGGCCGAGCATGACCCGACCTCGCAATCGATCCTGATCACCGATGATGCCGGGTTCGCGCGGCAGGTCGAAGATTGCGTCGACGTCCAGATCAGCCAGCTTTCCACCGGCAAGACCGCGCGCACCAGCTGGGATGCGCATGGGGTGATCATCGTCGTCAACGACCTCGAAGCCGAGGCTCCGGCGCTCGCCAACCGCCTGGCTGCCGAGCACGTGGAACTTGCGGTCGACAATCCGGAAACCCTGATGCACGCGATCCGCCATGCGGGCAGCATCTTCCTTGGCCGGATGACGCCCGAAGCGGTGGGCGATTATGTCGCCGGGCCGAACCACGTGCTGCCGACAGGCCGCCGCGCGCGCTTTTCCAGCGGGCTGTCGGTGCTCGACTTCATGAAGCGCACCAGCTTTCTGGGGCTCGACGACGCCGCCTTTGCCGCTATCGCCCCTGCCGCCGCCACCCTCGCCCATGCCGAGGGGCTGCCCGCGCATGCCAAATCGGTCGAACTGAGAATCAAATGAACCATCCCGCCCGATCGAAGGCCCGCTCGGCCGCGCGTCTCGCCGCCGTGCAGGCGCTCTATCAGCAGCATATGGAAGGCACCGCGCTCGCCAAGCTGCTCGATGAATTCCACCAGCACCGGCTGGGCCGCCCCATCGACAACGAGGATTTCGGCGACGCGGAATATGCCGAAGCCGAAGTCCCGTTCTTCGACGACGTCGTGCGCGGCGTGGATGCACGGCGCGAGGAAATCGATGCGCTGTTGGCAGGCAGGCTCGCCGCCGGATGGAGCATTGCCCGGCTCGACAAGGCGATGCTGCAGGTGCTGCGCGCCGGCACCTACGAATTGATTGCCCGGCCCGATGTGCCGGCAGCGGTCGCGATCAACGAATATGTCGAGGTCGCCAAGGCGTTCTTCGACGACGGGCAGGCGAAATTCGTGAACGGCATTCTCGACGCCGTGGCCAAGGGCGCGCGCGCAGGCTAAAACCGGCCTGCACCATGAACGAGACCGAATTCGTCGCCGCCTTGCGCAAACTGCCGCTCCACCCGGGGGCGCGCGGGTTGGAGGATGATTGCGCCGTGCTTGCCATCGGCGGCGAGACGCTGGTGATCACCCACGACATGATGGCCGAGGGCACCCATTTCCGCCCCGATGCCGACATGGCCGACGTGGCGTGGAAACTGCTCGCCGCAAACCTTTCCGATCTCGCCGCCAAGGGCGCGGAGCCGATCGGCGTGCTGCTCGGCCATTCGCTGGGGAGCGGGGACGCGCGGTTCCTGCACGGGCTGGACGAAGGCCTGCGCGCCTTCGGGACGGTGCTGATGGGCGGCGATACCGTCGCGACCACCGGCACCGGCACCTATGGCCTTACCGCAATCGGACGGGCAACCCATCTGCCGGTGCCCTCGCGCAGCGAAGCGGGCGTGGGCGACGGCCTCTATGTCACCGGCCCGCTGGGGCGCGCGATGCTCGGCTACGAAGGCGCGTCCGAACATCTCGCCGCCTTCAACCGCCCGATGCCGCGTCTGGCCGAAGGGAAAGCGCTGGCCCCCCATGTCAGCGCGATGATGGACATTTCCGACGGGCTACTGCTCGATTGCTGGCGGATGGCGTGGGTCAGCGGAGTGACCCTTGCGATTGACAGCGCCGCGGTGCCGGTCGCATCGCCCGCGCGCTTTGCCGAATGCGTGCGCTGGGGCGATGATTACGAATTGCTGTTCACCGCGCCCGAGGGCGCCGCCTTGCCGGTTCCCGCGATCCGCATCGGCGCGGTGCGTGCGCGCGGCGCGGCCCCGCTGCTGCTCGACGAGGCACCGCTCGCGGATCCCGCCAACCTCGGCTACCGCCACGGTTGACCCGCGCGCAGCGTTTCCCCTGCCAAAACTGGTGAAACCCCCGGCAAAGCGGGCCTTCATGCGCGACTGAGGCTTGCCAGCCCTTGCCGAGTGCCTATGACTATCGGCCCTTGCGCCGACGGGATATCAAACGAGCGCGAGGCTTCCCTGCGGGAAGATAACAAGACGAGAGGGGATAACTCGTGAACCTATTGCTCATTTCGATCGGGCTGGGACTGCTCGCCATTGTCTATGGCGTGATCACCAGCAGTCAGGTGCTGGGGGCCAGCCCCGGCAATGCGCGGATGCAGGAAATCGCCGCCGCGATCCAGGAAGGCGCGCAGGCCTATCTCAACCGCCAATACACCACCATCGCCATCGTCGGTGTGGTGGTTGCCGCCGTGGTCGCCTTTGCGCTCGGCATGGTGCCTGCGGTCGGCTTTGTCGCAGGCGCGGTGCTTTCGGGCGTGGCAGGCTATATCGGCATGAATATCTCGGTGCGCGCCAATGTGCGCACGGCGCAGGCCGCCAGCACCAGCCTGCAGGCGGGCCTGACGCTGGCGTTTCGTGCGGGTGCGATCACCGGGATGCTTGTGGCCGGCCTTGCGCTGCTCGCCATTGCGGTGTTCTTCTACGTGCTGGTCGGCCCGATGGGCATGAGCCCTTCCGACCGCGTGGTGATCGACGGCCTCGTCGGCCTTGCCTTCGGTGCCTCGCTGATCTCGATCTTCGCGCGTCTGGGCGGCGGGATCTTCACCAAGGCGGCCGACGTGGGCGCGGATCTTGTCGGCAAGGTCGAAGCGGGCATCCCCGAGGATGACCCGCGCAACCCCGCGGTGATCGCCGACAATGTGGGCGACAATGTGGGCGATTGCGCCGGCATGGCCGCCGACCTGTTCGAAACCTATGTCGTCACCGTCGGCGCCACCATGGTGCTGACCGCGCTGCTGCTGACCCAGCTTGGCGACCTGCTGCTGCCGCTGATGGCGCTGCCGCTGCTGATCGGGGGCGCGTGCATCGTCACCTCGATCCTCGGCACCTATTTCGTGCGTCTGGGCGGCGGAACCAACGTCATGGGGGCGATGTACAAGGGCTTTATCGTGACTGCCGTGACATCGATCCCGCTGATCTGGTTCGTGACCCAATATGCGCTCGGCACGGTGGGCATGGGCATGGACACGATCATCAACCCGGATCAGGGCATGGTCGAATTCACCGGCAGCTCGCTGTTCTACTGCGCGTTGCTCGGCCTGGTCATCACCGGCCTGATCATCTGGATCACCGAATATTACACCGGCACCAAATTCCGGCCGGTGCGATCCATCGCCAAGGCTTCGGAAACCGGCCACGGCACCAACGTCATTCAGGGTCTGGCGATCAGCCTTGAATCGACCGCGCTGCCGACGCTGGTGATCGCCGCAGGCATCATCATCGCCTTCCAGCTCGCCGGTCTCATGGGCATTGCCTATGCGGCCACCGCGATGCTGGCGCTGGCGGGCATGGTCGTGGCGCTCGACGCCTATGGCCCTGTCACCGACAATGCCGGCGGTATCGCCGAAATGGCGGGGCTGGATGATAGCGTGCGCGAGAAGACCGATCTGCTCGATGCGGTCGGCAACACCACCAAGGCGGTGACAAAGGGTTATGCGATCGGTTCGGCGGGCCTCGGCGCGCTGGTGCTGTTCGCGGCCTATACCACCGATTTGACGGTGTTCTTCCCGGCGTTCCGCGACGGCGACCTTGCCAATGGCGAAGTCTCCTTCAGCCTCGAAAACCCCTATGTCATCGTCGGCCTGTTCCTCGGCGCGCTGCTGCCTTACCTGTTCGGGGCGATGGGCATGACCGCGGTGGGCCGCGCGGCGGGCGACGTGGTGATCGACGTGCGCAACCAGTTCCGCGAAAATCCGGGGATCATGGCAGGCACGTCCAAGCCCGATTATGCCCGCACGGTGGACCTTGTGACCAAGGCGGCGATCAAGGAGATGATCATCCCCTCGCTGCTGCCGGTGCTGACCCCGATCGTGGTGTACTTCGTGATCACCGCGATTGCCGGACAGGACAATGGCTTTGCCGCGTTGGGCGCATTGCTGCTGGGCGTGATCGTCGGCGGGCTGTTCGTGGCGCTGTCCATGACCGCCGGCGGCGGCGCGTGGGACAATGCCAAGAAGTACATCGAAGACGGCAACCACGGCGGCAAGGGCAGCGAAGCCCACAAGGCCGCGGTGACCGGCGATACCGTGGGCGATCCCTACAAGGACACCGCCGGCCCCGCCGTGAACCCGATGATCAAGATCACCAACATCGTCGCCCTGCTGCTGCTGGCAACGCTGGCGCACGGGGCGGCATAAGGCCCGGTCCGCCAACCCGAATACCTGACCCCGCCGGAAGCAATTTCCGGCGGGGTTTATCTTTGCCCGGTCCGCTGTCCCCCGACCGGACAGCACCCGCACCGGCTGAGGCTTTCTTAATCGCGTTGTGGCATGAAGCTCCCGAAACGTGCGGAGGCGCGCGTGCAGACGGGGTTAACGGCAATGGACATGGTACGTGCGGATCATTTTCGCACTCCCGGCGCACCCATGGGAGGGAACGGGCCGCCCAGCCAGATGCGCCTGTTGGCATTCGCCGACATCGCCGAACCCGTCTTTCTCGCCGCGTGGGAGCGGCTGGTGGCGCAAGCGAGCGAACCAAATCCCTTTTTCGAACCGTGGTTCCTGATCCCCTCGCTCGCACAATGGGGCGCAGCTGACCGGGTGGTGATCAAGGCATGGTTCCATGAAGGGCGGCTGGCGGGCCTCGTCCCGATTGTGCGCAGCGCGCAATATTACAGCCATATCGTCACCCATGCGACCGGCTGGCTGCACGCCAATGCCTTTTGCGGCGTGCCGCTGATCGCTGCGGGGCTGGAGGAGCCGTTCTGGCGCGCACTGCTCGCCCATTTCGACCGCTCCCCGCGCCGCGCGCTGTTCCTGCATCTGCCGGTGTTGCCCGCCGGCGGTCCGGCCCACGCCGCGCTGGAGCGGGTGCTGGCGGATGGTGCGCGAGCGCATTACCGGGTGGCCCAGGAAAACCGCGCCCTGCTGGCGGGCGATTCGTCCCCCGCAGCCTATCTCGAAGCCGCGATGAGCGCCAAAAAGCGCAAGGAACTGCGGCGCCAGCACAACCGGCTGGCCGAAGAAGGCGCGCTGGCTTTCGAACGGCTGGAAGGCGAGGACGGGCTGGCCGCGTGGACGGACGAATTCCTCGCACTGGAAGCTGCGGGATGGAAGGGCGAAGCAGGCTCCGCGCTCGCCAGCGCGCCCGATACGCGCGCCGTGTTCGAACAGGCATTGGCGGGCGCCGCAGCAGCCGGAAGGCTCGAACGGCTGGCCTTGCGGCTCGATGGCCGCGCGATTGCCATGCTGGTGAACTTCATTACCCCGCCCGGCGCCTATAGCTTCAAGACCGCCTTTCACGAAGGCTACGCGCGCTTTTCGCCGGGGATGCTGCTGCAGCTGGAAAATCTTGCCCTGCTGGAACGCCCCGAGGTGGAATGGGCCGATAGCTGCGCGGCAGAAGGCCACCCGATGATCGAACGCCTGTGGCGTGGGCAGCGCCGCATGGTCAGCACCAACATCGCCATCGGCGGGCCGCTGCGCCGCGGCTGTTTTCGCCTGCTGATGGCTTACGAAACCCGCCCCCGAGCGACCAACAGGACCAGCAAGGCATGAACGCCCCTGCCCGCTTCACTGATACCGCGTCCCCCGCAGCGGTGTTCGGCGCCCCCGCCCGCGCCCGCTTTGCCGCGCATTATCCCGAAACGCCGCATATTCTGGGCCACAATCTCACCAGCCATCCGCTGCTGGAAATCGAGGCGCTGGCACGATTGGCCGAGCGGCTGCCCATCACCTCGGTCGAATACAATCGCGGCGATCTGCCCATCGGGGTGGACGGCAAGCCGGGTTCCAACGGCCTCACCATTGCCGAGACGATCCGCCGCGTGGCCGAGGCGGAAAGCTGGGCGGTGCTCAAGAATATCGAACAGGTGCCGGCCTACGAGGCGCTGTTGCTGGGCCTGCTCGAGGAAATCCGCCCCGAGATCGAGGCCGCGACCGGCGCGATGCTGACCCCGCAGGGCTTCATTTTCGTCTCCAGCCCCAATTCGGTCACGCCCTACCACTTCGATCCGGAGCATAATATCCTGCTCCAGATCCGCGGCACCAAGGTGATGACCCAGTTTGCGGCGGGCGACACGCGGTTCGTGCCCGATGAAGCGCACGAAACCTATCATTCGGGCGGCCCGCGCGAATTGCGGTGGGACGATGGATTCCTCGAACACGGCACCGAATTTGCGCTGTCCCCCGGCGAGGCGCTGTTCGTGCCCGTCATGGCGCCGCACTTCGTAAAGAACGGCCCTGCGCCGTCCGTCTCGCTGTCGATCACCTGGCGCAGCGAATGGAGCTACCGCGAAAGTGACGCGCGCATTTTCAACGCGATCCTGCGCGAGCGGGGGCTGTCTCCCAAGGCCCCGGGCCGCTGGCCACGGCAGAATTATGGCAGGGCCTATGCCTTCCGGTTGATGCGCAAGCTCGGCTTGACGGGAAACTGACCGCGCAGCATGGCCTTTCGCCATGACTGACGGACCCTCGAACGAAGAACTGGTCGCCGGCCTGATCCGCCTGCTGACGGTCGAAAAACGCGCCGCCGATATCTATGCCGGGCCGCCGCAAACCGACGGGATCGGGCGGGTGTTCGGCGGGCAGGTGCTGGCGCAGGCGTTGCAGGCGGCACAGGCGAGCATCGCCGATGCGAAGTGCGCCCATTCGCTCCACGCCTATTTCCTGCGCGGCGGGCGTGAAGGCGCGGGAATCGAATACCGGATCGAGCGTGATTTCGACGGGCGCAGCTTCGCCAACCGCCGGGTGGTCGCCAGCCAGGAGGACGAGCACGGCATCCCGGTGCCGATCCTCAATCTCACCGCCAGCTTCCAACTGCCGGAAGAGGGGCTGGAACACGTCGATTCGCCCATGCCCGATGTCACGCCGCCCGATGATCTGCGCCCCGATATCGATATGCGCCGCGAGATTGCCGATCAATGGGGCGACCGGTTGAACGAGGCCCAGCGCCGGCTGATGCTGCGTCCCCGCCCGATCGAGATGCGCACCATAGACCGGCTGCACTGGATGAGCAGCGAGCTGCGCGAACCGCGCGCGCATAGCTGGTTCCGGGTCGCAGCCCCCATCACCGGCGCGGATGACACCCCCGAACTGCACCGCGCGGTCATCACCTATGCCAGCGATTACACCCTGCTCGGCACCAGCGCGCTGCCGCATGGGCTAAGCTGGATGCGCAACGAGCTGGTCGGTGCCAGCCTCGACCACGCGATCTGGTTCCACCGGGATGCCCGCGCGGACGAATGGCTGCTCTACGCCACGGATGCACCGTGGAGCGGCGGCGGGCGCGGATTCAATCGCGGCCGGATCTTCACCCAAGCGGGCGAACTGGTCGCCAGCGTGGCGCAGGAAGGCATGATGCGGAAAAGGGTTCCCCGCTAAGGTAAGCCAACGGCGGCGGCGGCGCCGCAAGGGCGACCGCCCGCCCGCAGCGCAAGCGAAGCTGAACCGCCGACGGCGGGTCACCCGACCATGAGGTCGCATGACCGGGAAATCGCAGCCCGGAAGGGCTGCGAAAACCGTCAATGCGCAAGCAGGATCGGCATCTGCGGATCGCTCAACATCCGCCGCGTGACCCCGCCTAGCAGCAATTCCGCGAGCCGCGAATGGCCATAGGCGCCCATCACCATCAGCCCGCAGCCGCGCAGCTGGGCGGCGGAAAACAGCGTGTCGGCAATCTTCGCCTCCCCGCGCGGCACCTCCACCACCTCGCAATCGATCCCGTGACGGCTGAGATATTGCGCGCCTTCAAGGGCGGGAAAATCGAAGCGCTGCTTGTCCGAAGGCTCGGCCACGCTGACGAGATAGACCTTGCGCGCCGCCGCCAGCAGCGGCACCGCCGCGCGCAGGGCAACGCAGGCTTCCGAAGAGCCGTTCCACGCCACCATCATCGGCGCATTGACATCGAAGCTTCCGGTTTCCTCCGGCACCACCAGCACCGGCACCGGCGCCTTGAGCACCAGATCGCCGACCAGCGCCGATGGCCCGCGCCCATCCTCGCCCGCATCCGACGGGCCGACGATCACGACATCGGCCAGCGCCGAATGTTCGAGCAGGCGATGCTGGGCGATGCCATAGAGAAACCGCCAATCCCAGCTCACGCCTTCATTGGCCAGCTCGGCTTCGGTCTCGGCGCGCAGTTTCTCGGCGTTTTCCTTGAGCACCGGCATCGCTGCGGCGATCGCCGAGCCGTAGAAATCGCCCGGCGCGAAGACTTCGTAACTCACTGCCTGCACGCAGGTAATGTGGCCACCAGTCGCCCGCGCAATGTCGAGCGCAACCTGCAATCGAGCGTTCAGGGCGCGGTCGTGATCGATGTGAAGCAGAATCGATTTCATGGCTGTTCTCCCAATGATGACCTAGAAATGCGCCTTCATGATGCACGCCGCCTTGATCGGGATCAAATTTGCCGGTTTGGGTTGCACGCGGCCCGCGCCGGGTTCATCTTTCGCAAAACGGAGAGGAACCCATGCAGATCACGCGCCACCCGCCGGTGAAGACCACGCTGGAACCATCCAACCATCCCTATCTCACAGGGCCGTGGACCCCGCTGCACGAGGAAGTCGACGTTGCCGAACTGCCGGTAATCGAGGGTGAAATCCCGGCCGATATCGACGGCATATATCTGCGCAACACCGAGAACCAGGTGCACCGGCCGCTGGGCCGCCATCACCCTTTCGATGGCGACGCGATGATCCATCAGGTCAATATCTCCGGCGGCAAGGCGAGTTACCGCAACCGCTTCGTGCGCACGCATTGTTTCGAGGCGGAGCAGATCGCGGGGCAATCGCTGTGGGGCGGGCTGATGGACCCGGCGGGCACGAGCAAACGGCCCGGCTTCGGCGCGCATGGCGGGCTGAAGGATACCGGCTCGACCGATATCATCGTTCATGCCGGAACCGCCTATGCCACGCTGTACCAATGCGGCGAAGCGTGGATGCTCGATCCGGTCACGCTCGCCAGCCGTGGCAAGGCGCCGTGGGTGCCGCTGGACGGCATCTCTGCCCACCCCAAGGTGGACGAGCAGACCGGGGAGCTGATGTTCTTCAACTATTCCAAATACGCGCCCTTCATGCATTACGGGGTGGTGAACCGCGAAGGGCGGCTGGTGCATTATGTCCCCGTCCCGCTGCCCGGCCCGCGCCTGCCGCATGACATGGCGATCACGCCGAACTGGTCGATCCTCAACGATATGCCGCTGTTCTGGGACGAGGAACTGCTGCGCCGCGATATCCACGCCGCGCGGCTGCACGAAGGCGTGCCGACCCGTTTCGCACTGATCCCCCGCCACGGCCAGCCCGAGGACATCCGCTGGTTCGAGGCCGAACCGACCTATGTGCTGCACTGGACCAATGCCTATGAGGAAGGCGACGAGGTCATCCTCGAAGGCTATCACCAGGCCAAGCCGATGCCCGATCCGCTGGAGGAAATGGGCCGTTACAGCCACATGATGGCCTATGTCGACGAACACTCGTTCCAGAGCCGCCTGCACCGCTGGCGCTTCAATCTGACAACCGGCGAATGCCGCGAGGAACGGCTGTCCGACCGCATCGTCGAATTCGGGATGATCAACCCGCGCTTTGCCATGCGCAAAAGCCGCTATGTCTGGTCCACCACCACCCGGCCCGGCTGGTTCCTGTTCAACGGCTATGTCCGCCACGATACCGAAACCGGCGCGGAACAGGTCTATCGCCTGCCCGAAGGGGTCTATGCCAGCGAAAGCCCGATGGTGCCTCGCAAGCCCTCAAGTAGCGAAGCGATAGGGCGACAAGGACTCGCGGAAGACTCGGGCTACCTCATCACCTTCCTGATCGACGAGAACGCCGGCGCATCGCAATGCGCCATTCTCGACGCCAGCGATATCGCCAAAGGCCCGATCTGCCGCCTCGCGCTGCCGCACAAGCTGTGTTCGGGCACCCATTCGGTGTGGGTCGAACATGACCAGTTGCGGGCCGACGCGGCGTTCCATGCGCAGGCGTTTCATGCACGGGCGGGGCAGGCCGCAGCCAGCCGCTGACCGGCGCGGCCCGCTTTCCTACTGCGGCGCGCCGGGTTAGGCTTGGCCGCCATGTCCGATATTGCTCCGCCCTGCCTGTCCGTCGCTCCCGGCATGCCCCGGCGCAAGGGCTGCGACCGGCCTTTGCGGGCGGAGGTTTTTGTTCCCTGAACAGTGTCTCATGTGTCTCCAACAAGGCCACAGGAAACGCGCCTGCGGCAACCCCGGCGACTCGACTCATCGTATCCCCGGCCCCGATTGCCCGCTCCTGCGACGCTCCGGCAAACTACGTTCATCTACGAGCAAGCTTGGCTTGAACACCGGTCTGCGTGCATAATGCCAAGCAAGGGCCAACCCCCGGGATCGCCGGCCCGAATGACAGGAGTAACACCACGATGACAACCCTCGCCCGCGCCCCGATTACGCTTGCGCTGCTGGCCGCGCTCGCGTTGCCCGCCGCAACCGGCCTGGCCGCCCAGAACAGCCGCGATGACGAGGTGCTGACCACGGTCTATGGCAACCTGCCGCCGATGCCGGAGATGGACGAAGGGCCGCGGATCGATGGCATCATCTCCGCCCGGCAGGGCCAGCGCCTGCAAGTGACATCCGAAGACGGCACCAGCACGATTCTCACGCTGCATCCCGAAACCGAAATCCGCACCCGTGGCGGGTTTCTGGGCATCGGCAACAAGACCTTCGATCAGAGTGCGCTGATCAATGGCCTGCCGGTCCGGGTGCGCACCCGCCAATATGGCGAAGGTCTGGTGGCGAGCGAAGTGCGCTTCACCAACGATGATCGCCAGATCGCGGCGATGATCCGCGGCGGCACGGCCCAGAACTTTGCCGAACAGGGCGCGGCGATCCAGCAGAATACCGCCGCCACCGAAGCGCTGCGCGGACGGCTGGGCGATATCGACAAATACAACCTGAAAAGCACCACCAATGTCTATTTCGACACCGGCAAGGCGGTGATTGCGCCCTCGGCCAAGAACCAGTTGTGTCAGGCCGCGCAGGAAGCCAACGCCAACGAGAATTCGCTGATGCTGGTGCTGGGCTACACCGATTCGACCGGATCGCAGGAGCTCAACCAGGCGCTTTCCGAAAAGCGCGCCGCCGCCGTGGTCAACCACCTGCAGCAGGTGTGCAAGTGGAAGCCTTACCGGATGCTGACCCCCACCGGGATGGCCACCGCCGATCCGTCGGCCGACAACACCACCGCCGCCGGGCGCGCGCAGAACCGCCGCGTGTCGGTCAATGTGCTGGTGAGCAAGGCGCTCGACGGGCAGTAAGGCACGAAGCGCCGGTGCCGGGGCGGGCCGTGGCGGCCTGCTCCGCGCAATCTCAGGTGCCGGTGTTGGAACAGAGCACATCGGCGAGATAGACCCGCCCGCGCACTGTCTCCATCGCCTGCCGGGCTGCGCGCCGCCAGCCCATCGCCGAACAGAACTGCTCGGCACTGCGGGCGGCGCAGCTTGCCGTGGCATTGCCCGAAGGGCAAGCCAGCACGCGGTAACCGCTGCGTGCCGGGGCGGAATAGAACTGCGCCGCCATGCCCCGCAGCGTGGGGTTCTTGCCCGGCTCACGACCGCCCGACCCGCCGATCGGCCGCATCGACTGCACCTTCATGCCCTTGAACGCGGCGCCCAGCATCGGGGTGCTGCGATCGACGATCCGGCAGGTTCCGCGATACCGGCTCTTCTCGCACAGCTCCCACCGGCCGGACCGCACCCGCACCGAACCGACCCGCCAGGACAGCGCCAGATTGGACCGTGCCTCGGTCGCGGTCACTGCAGGGCCATTGAAGTTGGGGTCGCGATACAGCGTCGCCTCGGCCCGGCGGTTGAACAGTCCGCGCTCCTCAGCCTCCTGCGCCGCCGCGCCGGAGATGGCCGCGCCATCAATCACTGCGAGCGCCAGCACGCCAATGGCCAGCATCCATCCCTTGCCGTTCATGACATCTTCCCCTTCCACCCGCGCAGCCGCGCGCCCCGTGAAAAGTGTGACTCACTTTGCCCAAGCAGACAAGCCGGATCGCTACCCGCCCGCGTGGTAGAAATCATAGACCTTGCGCGCCACCGCCGCGCTGACCCCGGGGGCGCGTTGCAGGTCTTCCAATGCGGCAGCACGCACCTTGCCGGCGGTGCCGAAATGCAGCAGCAGCGCGCGCTTTCGCGCCGGGCCGATGCCGGGGATCTCGTCCAGCGGGCTGGCGGTGATTGCCTTCGATCGCTTGGCGCGGTGCGCACCGATAACATAGCGGTGGACCTCGTCGCGCAGGTTCTGGAGGTGGAACAACAACGGCGAATTGGTGGGCAAGGTCTTCTCGCGCCCGTCGGGGAAATGGAACACCTCGCGCCCCTCGCGCCCGTGATGCGGCCCCTTGGCGATGCCGATCACCGCGACATCATCGACAAGGCCAAGGTCTTCGAGCACGCCCATCACGCTGGAGAGCTGGCCCTTGCCCCCGTCGATCAGGATCAGATCGGGCAGGATGGTCTCGTGCCCGCCGGGCTTGGCTTGCGGGTTCTCTTCCCCTTCTGCAAAGCCGCGAAAGCGCCGTGCCATCACCTCGCGCATCATCGCGAAGTCATCATTGGTCTGCGCCTCGCGGATGTTGAACTTGCGGTATTGCCCCTTTTCGAAGCCCTCCGGCCCCGAGACGATCATCGCTCCCACCGCCTTGGTGCCCTGAATGTGGCTGTTGTCGTAAACCTCGATCCGTTGCGGAGGCGCATCCAGCTCCAGAAACTCGGCGAGTTCGCGGCCCAACCGCGCCTTGGTGCCCGTCTCGGCCAGCCGCCGTTCGAGCGCCTCCACCGCGTTGCGCTGCGCCTGCGCCATCAGCTTGCGCCGGTCGCCGCGCTCGGGGATCGAGATACGCACCTTGCGTCCCGCCAGTTCGGACAGCGCCGCTTCGATCAGCTCGCGTTCGGGCAGATCGCGGTCGACGAGGATGGTCGGCGGCGGCGGCACCTCCTCGTAGAATTGCAGCATCACGCTGGCGAGCACCTGCGCTTCGTCCACATCATTGGTGTGGCGCGGGAAGAAGGCGCGGTGGCCCCAGTTCTGTCCGCCGCGGATGAAGAAGGCCTGGCACCCCATCACCCCGCTCTTGGCCGCCAGCGCAAACACATCGGCATCGCCCAGCCCCGCCGCGTTGATCGCCTGCGAACCCTGGATAAAGGTCGCCGCGCGCAGCCGGTCGCGCAGGATCGCCGCGGTCTCGAAATCGAGGTTGGCGGCGGCCTCCGCCATCTGGCGTTCGAGATCGGCCTGCACCGCGCCCGATTTGCCCGAGAGGAAATCCTTCGCCTGCCGCACCAGCGCGTCATAATCCGGCTCGCTGATCCGCCCCACGCACGGGGCCGAGCAGCGCTTGATCTGATAGAGCAGGCAGGGCCGGTCGCGGTTGTTGAAGAAGCTGTCGGTGCAGCTTCGTAGCAGGAACAGCTTTTGCAGCGCGTTCAATGTGGTGTTGACGCTGCCCGCGCTGGCAAAGGGGCCGTAGTAATTGCCCTTGGCCCGCCGCGCACCGCGATGCTTCTGGATGCGTGGGTAAGCGTGATCGGCGCGCAGCAAGATGAAGGGGAAGCTCTTGTCGTCGCGCAGCAACACGTTGAACGGTGGGCGGAACCGCTTGATCAGCTGCGCTTCGAGCAGCAGCGCCTCGGCCTCGGAATTGGTGGTGATGATCTCCATGCTGCGGGTCTGGCTGACCATGCGCTGCAAGCGGCCCGAAAGCCCGGCGATCTGGGTGTAATTGGCGACCCGCGCCTTCAGACTGCGCGCCTTGCCGACATAGAGGACATCGCCGCGTGCGTCACACATCCGGTACACGCCGGGGACCGGCTTCAGCACCTTCACCATGTCGCGGATCGCCTTCACCCCGCCTTCCAGATCGGGCTGGGCGCTGGCGACGGTATAGGCGGCGCGCTCCTCGTTGAAGCGCTCCGCACCCCCGGGGCCATGGGGCGGATCGTTGGGGGTGCCTGCTGGGGTTCGGGCCATGCTCGACCAGATAGGAAAGGCGGCGGGGTTTGGCAAAGCTTGTGCTGCGTCCTTGCACAGTCCACGATGGCCCATTGCAGCGGGGGACAAGCAAGATGACACAGCCGGACATCCTGCCGCGCACCGTGGGCTTCTGGGGCGCCGCGCTGTTCCCGGTCAACGGCATGATCGGCGCAGGGATATTCGCACTGCCTGCGATCATGGTTGCAGCGGTGGGCAGTTTTGCGCCGTGGATGATGCTGTTCGGGGCATTGCTGGTGCTGCCGCTGGTGTTTGTCTTCTCCGCCCTTGCCGCGCGGTTCGACAGTCACGGCGGGCCGGTGCTCTATGCGACTGCCGCGTTCGGTCCGTTTCTGGGGTTTCAGGCGGGCTGGTCGCGCTATGCCTCGGGCGTGGTGGCGGTGGCGGCCAACACGCAGGTCGCCATCGCCTATCTGGCGGTGCTGGTGCCCTCGCTGGAAGACCCGGTGATAAAGGCGAGCGCGGTGATCGGTTTCATCATCGTCACAACCATCATCAATCTGGTGGGGATGCGGACATCGGTCGGGGCGCTGGGGGTGATGACGGTGATGAAGCTCGTCCCGCTGATCGCCCTCATCATTTTCGGCCTCGCCACCCGCGATCCGGCGGTCGGCTTTGCGCTGCCGCGCTTCAGCGAGTTCGAAAGCGTCGTGCTGCTGACCTTCTATGCCTACATGGCGTTCGAGAACGCGACCTTCGCTGCCGGCGAAATGCGCAATCCGCAGCGCACCCTGCCGCTGGCGCTGATGACCACGCTGGGCGCGGTGGCGGTGTTTTACATGCTGGTGATCTGGGCCTATCTGGCGATCGCGCCAGTGGTGGGCGGGAATGAAAGCGCCCTGTCGGCAGCGGCAGAGACGCTGGCAGGCCCCGCAGGCGCGACGGTGATCGCGATTGCAGCCGCAGTTTCGATCTGCGCCAACACGCTGGGCGGCGGCATTGTGACCCCGCGCATGACGTTCGGCATGGCGGAACAAGGCCTGCTCCCGGCGGTCTTCGCCCATGTATCACGGCGGTTTCAGACGCCCGATGTCTCGATCCTGTTCTTTGGCGGGATTGCTGTCCTGTTCAGCCTGTGGGCCGGTTTTGCCACCTTGGCGGTGGCCAGCACGCTGTCCCGGCTGTTGATGTACCTGCTCGCCGCACTGGCGCTGCCGGTGCTGCAACGCCGCGATGCCCTGCCCCCGCCGTGGTGGCACCTGCCCGCCTCGCTGCTGGCCGCGGCATCGACTGTGTGGGTTGCCAGCCACGCCAAACCCGAGGCCTATGGGGTGTTCGGCTTTCTGCTGGTGGTTGGCACGCTGCTCTATTTCGTTGCGCGGCGGCGGCCGGTTCAGGCTGCACAGACCGCTTAGAAGCCGCTAGAGAGCATGGCTTCATGACCCAGACCGATGTCATCATTCTCGGCGCAGGCGCGGCCGGGCTGTTCGCCGCCGGACAGGCGGGGCAGCGGGGCTTACGCGTCGCGCTGCTGGAGAAGGCCGATGCGCCCGGCAAGAAGATCCTGATTTCGGGCGGCGGGCGCTGCAACTTCACCAATATCGGCGCCAGCCCTCGCAATTTCCTTTCCGCCAACCCGCATTTCGCCAAGAGCGCGCTGGCCCGGTACTCGCCTGCGGATTTCATCGCGCTGGTCGAACGCCACGGCATCGCATGGCACGAAAAGACGCTGGGGCAATTGTTCTGCGACGGTTCGGCCAAGCAGATCGTGGCGATGTTGCTGGACGAATGCCCGGCGGACCGCGTGAGCCTGACCTGCGGCGTGGAGATTTTGCAAGTCGAGCGCAGCAATGACGGCAGTTTCACCGTCACCGCTGCCGATGGCCGCATCTGGCGCGCGCCCGCGCTGGTGATCGCCACCGGCGGGCCTTCGATCCCCAAGATGGGCGCGAGCGATTTTGCCTACAGGCTGGCGCGCCAGTTCGGATTGAAGGTGGTCGAGCCGCGCCCCGCGCTCGTCCCGCTGACGCTGGGGGGCGAGGATGCGCTGTTCCGCGAATTGTCCGGCGTCGCCGCGCCGGTGCTGGCGCGCGCCGGGACAGGCAAGCACAAGACCGAGTTCGCCGAGGCCGCGCTGTTCACCCACAAGGGGCTGTCCGGCCCGGCCATCCTGCAAGTCTCAAGCTACTGGCGGCATGGCGAAGACGTCGGCATCACCTTTGTGCCCGAGGCCGCAAGCGACTGGCTGATCGCGGCCAAACGCGACCGCCCGCGCACGCATCTGCGCACCATTCTGCGCGAAGCCTTGCCTGCGCGGCTGGCCGATGCACTGGCGGATCGGCTGGGTCTGGAACGCGAGCTTGGCAATGTCTCGGACAAGGAACTGCGCGCCGCACAGGTGCAACTGGCCGACTGGCGCTTTGCCCCCAACGGCACAGAAGGCCTCGCCAAGGCCGAAGTCACTGCCGGCGGGATCGCCACCACCGAACTTTCCAGCCGCACGATGGAAGCCGCCAAGGTTCCCGGGCTTTACGCCATCGGCGAGGCGGTGGATGTCACCGGCTGGCTCGGCGGTTACAACTTCCAGTGGGCCTGGGCGAGCGGTTATGCCTGCGCCGAGGCGCTCGCCGCAGCACGCCGCTAGAACAATTTTCTCAGATCAATTCCCAGATACAGCCCCAGCGGATCGATCACGAAAGGCTGGTAATTGATCGGGGTGTCACCGTTGGAATCGCGCACCCGCCGCTGCGCATCGAACAGGTTGTCGGCACGCAGGCTTACCCGCGTATCCTTGAGGAAGCCATCGCTCTTGCCGGTCAACTCGGCAAGATTGGCAAAGACCCGCAGGTTGAAGGTGACGATGTCGTCGAAAAACAGATCGGTGCTTCCCGGCAGGCCCGAACCATCAAGCCGCGTCTCACCGGTGTAGATGCCCGACAGGCGGAAGCCGATGCCCTTGCCGAACAGTCCCGCTTCAAGCCGGCTGGAATGGCGCGGCAGACCGAAAGTGCCGGTTGCCTGCCCATCCAGCTGGTCGAGCGGAGCAAGGCCGGGGGCGATCAGGATCTGGTTGTCGAGCTCGATCGTGTGGTTGAGGTTGGCGAAATAACGCCAGCCCCGGAAATTCCCGCGGGCCAGCGGGTTGAAGGCCGGACCAGCCGCGCCCGACGGCGCGCCGCCCGCCTGACCACCGGCCTGCGCCGGTTGCGGCCCAGCAGCGCAGAACCGTTCCTTGAACTGCGCCAGCGCCTCGGGCGGGATATTGCCATCGGCATCGCGCGAACGGTCAATCGCCATCTTGATGAAGGCCGGATCGACGCCCGGCAGCTCGGCCGAAACATCCTCGCCGCGCTCGATCTTGGCGATCAGCTCGGCGATGGCCGCATTGCCGTCCGGGCCGCAGGCGCGTTCCCGGAAGGCGGAGACAGCGCTTGTCGCAGCGGCCTGTCCCGGCGCGCCGCCCTGCCCCTGCCCGGATGCACCGCCCGCGCCGCCGAACATCGAAGGATCGACGCTGCAGATGCGGGTGCGCATCTGCGCCAGCCGTTCGGGATCGATCGTCCCGTCCGCGCCGCGCAAGCGCGCCAGCATCGGCGCGAGCCGCGCAGGGTCGATCCCGGGAAACTCGGTGGACAGATCCGCGCCGCTGTCGATCGCGTTGACCAGCCGCTGGAGGAAATCGAGCCCGTCATCGGCGCAGAGCCGCTCGCGGAAGGCCATGAACTGCTCGCGCTGTGCCGCTGACGGCGCACCGCCGGCCGCAGGGGGGGCGCCTGCGCCGCCCGCTGCCGGAGCCGCGCCGGCACCGCCGGGGCGACCGCCGCCCGAACCGCCGGGCCGCCCGCCGCCGCGCGCTTCGCCGCGCTCGCCGCCGCCGATACTACCGCGTGTCGACAGGGTGAACTGCAGTCGATTGGCCTTGGTCTCGGCAAAGCTCACCGAACGCCGGTCGACCGCAATCAGGCGGCCATCGGCATCGCGCGTCACCCGCCCCGGAAAGGCGGCCTCGATCTCCGGCGTGATCTGCGGGAAGGCGTTGACCACATTATCCGAACGGTTGCGGATATATTCCACCGTCAGCCGGGTGTTGTCCCAGAACGGCAGCTGCCAGTTGGCGGCGAACTTCCAGTCGCGCTGGGTTTCCGCGGGAAGCGCAGGATTGCCGCCGGTGGTCACATCCGCCAGTACGACCTCGCCGCGGCTGAAATCGAACACCGGGACGTTGAGATTGACGATGATCGGATTGCCGAGCGTCGCCAGGCCGGGTGCGACCTCGCGCCAGATATAGGTCGCCGACAGATCAAGATTGTCGAACGGCGCCCAGGTCAGCCCGGCGTTCCAATCGCCCAGCACGCCGAAATCGGAAAGATCCTGCACCCCGGCCTGAAGGTTGAGGGTAAAGCTGCCGAGCGCATCGGCAACACCTGCGCGGCGGCTGGTCAGCGGCACCACCAGGTTTGCGCCGGTCGAAAGCTGGCGGCGGGTGAGCGTCGCTTCGGTCAGGCTGCGGGTGTCGTTGCTCTCGATCCGCTCCCAGTCGATCCCGAGATCGAAGGTCGCCAGCACCTCGCCTGCGGGCAGTTCGCCCAGCGGGCCTTCGAGCGTGGTCAGCGACTGGCCGTTGACGGTGCGGCTGCGGGCCACGTCAAACCCGGCCGCCGCCGTGGTGGGCAGCGGCCCGTCGGGCGCAAGCGTACCGTCGAGAACCGCCGCTTGCAGCGCATCGGTATCGAAACGGCGGTCAATCTCGGTCTCGGTCTCGTCGAGCGTGGCATCGAAGGTGGTAGTGAAGCGGAAGGAATTGACCGGCCGGGTGAGCGAACCTGCCGCCGACAGCGAATCGGTCGACGATCGCCGCGCCAGCGGAGTTTCGGCGCCAAAGGTGCGCACAATGCCCGGTACCGCAGGATCATCGGTCAGCACCACGGTGTTGAGTCCGTCGAGGCTGCGGCTTTCGTTACGGGCATAGTTGAGGTTTGCGCTCAGCGAAGTGCCGCTTTCAACCAGCGCCTTGGCCCAGGAAAGATTGCCTTCGAAACTGAAGGTATCGGCGCGCAGGCTGCGGAACGCGGCCTGATCGGGGTCGCCGGCAACCTGCGAGACCGAACCGGGGGTCTGGCGAATATTGCGTTCATCCTCGGTCAGCAGCGAGGTATCGGTCAGTTCGAAATCGAGGTTGAATCGGCCCCCCTCGGCAATTTTCAGGTAGCCGAAATCCTGTTCGTTACGGAAAAAGCCGCCGCGCGAGGGGGCTTCGAATTCGAACTCGACCTCGCGGTTGGAATAATTGTCCTTGAGGATGAGGTTGATCACCCGGCGATCGGGCGGAAAGCCGAACCGCTGGGCGACTTCTTCGGGGAACACCTCGACCCGCGCCAGCGCTTCGGGCGGATAGGAGGCGAATTCGCGGAAAGACCCGATGCGGATCCCGTTCACGAGGATCACCGGCCGCCCGCCGCCGCGCCCACGTGCCGACCCGGTCTGGGCGCTGATCTGGGCGATGAGATCGGTGATCGACGTCACGCCTTCCGCCGCGATCGCCGCCTCGTCAAGCTGGAGCAGCGGGGCCTGATCCACCACCAATTGCCCGCGCAGTCGCCCCGCCGTGACGACAATCTCGCCCGACGATACCGCCGTGCCGCTGGCCGTTTCGGGATCATCATCCCGGTCGGCCTGCGCAATCTGGTCCGATTGCGGCTGACCGGCCGCAACGTCATTGGCGAAAAGCGGCATCGCCGCAGACAGGCTGGCAAGACAGGTGCCGGCGCGCAGGAGGGCGCAGGAAAGCGGGGAGAGGTTCATTGTGTCCCTTTAGGTAAAGATCGTCAGCGAGGCGGTTTTTACCGGTCCCCGTTCAGCGCCCGTCTTGCGGTAGGTGCCGAAAGCCGGGTGCGGAATGTCGGGCACGATTCAGGCCCGCGCAGGTCATAACGCTTGAGCCTTCCCTTTTGGTTCCCGCATCGCTAAAGCGCGCAAGCTTTTCGACAGGCGTCATGTGCGCCGCACCACAGACAAAGGAAATTCATGGCCAAGGAAGAACTCCTCGAAATGCGCGGGCGCGTGGTTGAGTTGCTGCCCAATGCGATGTTCCGGGTGGAGCTTGAAAACGGCCATGAAGTGCTCGGCCACACCGCGGGCAAGATGCGCAAGAACCGCATCCGCGTGCTGGTCGGCGATGAAGTGCTGTGCGAGCTCACCCCTTACGACCTGACCAAGGCGCGTATCACCTACCGCTTCATGCCGGGCCGCGGCGGTCCCGGGCCGCAATAAGCGCCCGCGCCGCTGATGGGCGCGCCTCATCTCACGCTGGCTTCGGCCTCTCCGCGGCGGCGCGAATTGCTCGCGCGGCTGGGCCTTGTGCCCGATGCGGTGACCCCCGCCGATATTGACGAAACGCCGCAAGGGCGCGAACTTCCCCGCGCCTATGCGCTGCGCATGGGGCGCGAGAAGGCGCTTGCCATCGACGCGCCCGGATATGTGCTGGCGGGCGATACGGTGGTGGCGGTGGGGCGGCGCATCCTGCCCAAGACCGAAACCGAGGCCGAAGCGCGCGCCTGCCTCCAGTTGATGAGCGGGCGGCGGCATCAGGTGCTTTCCAGCGTGGTGCTGCGTGCCGGCGATGGCACCTTGCGCGAACGGTTGAGCGAAACGGTGGTGCGTTTCAAGCGGCTCTCCGACGCGGAAATCACCGATTATCTGGCGGGCGACGAATGGCGCGGCAAGGCGGGCGGCTATGCCATTCAGGGTGCCGCCGAAGGGCTGATCGAATGGATCAGGGGCAGCCATTCGGGGGTGATGGGTCTGCCGCTTTATGAAACGCGCATCCTGCTGAAAGCGGCGGGATTTCCCCTTGGCTGACTGGCTGATCGAGGAGGGCATCGGGGAAACCCGCGCGCTGCTGATCGACGGCGAACAGGTGCTTGCAGCGCAGCTCCATTGGCCCGGCGAATTGCCCGCGGGTGAACTGTGCCGTGCGAAACTCACCGCCAAACTCGCAGGCACCCGGCGCGGTGTCGCGATGCTGAATAACGGAACCGAGGCGCTGATCGATCACTTGCCGCCCGGGCTCACCGAAGGGCAATCGCTCGACGTCATCGTCACCCGCGCCGCGCTGGCCGAGCGTGGTCGGCTGAAGCGCGCTCAGGCGCGTGCGATCACCGGCGTTGGGCCCGCCCCTGCTCCCCCATTCGTCGATGGCACGATCGTGCGTCGCTTGCCTGCCGGATTGTGGGAGGAGGTGTGGCACGCCGCATCCTCGGCCAGCCTCGATTTTCCCGGCGGCGAAGTCCTTATCAGCGTGACCCCCGCCATGACCGTGATCGACATCGACGGGACCGGCACCCCGCACGATCTGGCGCTGGCCGCCGTCCCCGCGATTGCCCGCGCGCTGGCGTGGTTCGATATGGGCGGCAATATCGGCATCGATTTTCCGACCATTGCCGCCAAACAGGAACGCCGTGCGGTGGATGCGGCATTGGCGGCAGCACTGGCCGGCTGGCCGCATGAACGCACCGCGATGAACGGTTTCGGTTTCGTGCAGTTGGTCGCCCGGCTCGAAGGCCCCTCGCTGCTGCACCGCTTTGCGACAGCCCGGATGGGGGCGGCGGCGCGCATGGCGCTCAGGCGCGCGGAACTTGCCGCCGACGGCGGCACCGGCAGGACGCTGCTGCTGACGGTGCATCCCGCGCTCAAGGCAAAGCTGAAAGAGCCGTGGCTCGCCGAGCTTTCGCGCCGGTCGGGGCGGGCGCTGGAGCTTGCGGTCGATCCGGCTCTTGCCATCGAAGGCGCACATGCCCAGCTATTGCAGGCATGACCAGACCTGCTGCCAAGCCCTGCCCGATCTGCCGCAAGCCGCGCCAGCCCGATCACCATCCGTTCTGTTCGCAGCGATGCCGCGACCGCGATCTGGCGCGCTGGTTTTCGGATTCCTATGCCGTGCCCGGCCCGCCCGCCGATCCCGATGACGTGGCGCAAGAGAACTGGCGCGAGCAGGATTGAAAGAGCCACGGAGCTTATCCTTCGCAGGCTGCGCAAAAGGCTCTTGCCAAGCGCCCGCCGCTTCGCCATAGGCGCGCACTCATTTGCTCGCCGGGGCCAGGCATCCATGCTGAACCCGTCGCCGCAGCGAATGCCCGGGTAGCTCAGGGGTAGAGCAGCGGATTGAAAATCCGCGTGTCGGTGGTTCAAATCCGCCCCCGGGCACCATTCGCTGACTGCAAGGCCCGAGCTGGGAGTTGCGCTATCATGTCCCGCCGCACCAAGGTTTACGAAGGCAAGGCCAAGATCCTTTACGAAGGGCCTGAGCCTGGCACGCTGATCCAGTATTTCAAGGATGATGCGACCGCGTTCAATGCGGAAAAGAAGGGCACGATCGCCGGCAAGGGCGTGATCAACAACCGCATCAGCGAACACGTGTTCACGCGCCTCGCCCATATCGGCATCCCCACCCACTTCATCCGCCGCCTCAACATGCGGGAACAATTGATCCGGCAGGTCGAGATCATCCCTCTCGAAGTGGTGCTGCGCAACGTCGCCGCCGGTTCGCTGTCGAAACGCCTCGGGATCGAGGAAGGCGAACCGCTGCCGCACACCCTGATCGAATATTACTACAAGGACGATGCGCTGGGCGATCCGCTGGTCGCCGAAGAACACATCGCCTGCTTCAACTGGTGCAGCCACGAGGAGATGCACGACATTTCCTCGATGGCGATCCGGATCAATGATTTCCTGTGCGGGATGTTCGCGGCGATCGACATTCGGCTGGTCGATTTCAAACTCGAATTCGGGCGGCTTTACGATGGCGATTACAGCCGCGTGATTCTGGCCGACGAAATCAGCCCCGATGGTTGCCGCCTGTGGGACATGGCCACCGGCGAAAAGCTCGACAAGGACCGCTTCCGCCGCGATCTGGGCGGCGAGGAAGAGGCCTACCGCGAGGTCGCGCGGCGGCTCGGCCTGCTGAATGGCGAGGATAATGGCCCGGGCGAAGTGTTCGACCTGTCGCACGCGCGCTCGCGCCTGCGCGGTCCGCCGCCTTTGAAGAAGTAGGCCCTTTGCACCGAGCCGATCCTGGCATAGTCTGACGAAGTCCTTGGGCTTGCGGCAGATTGTCCCTTCCCCGGGGAATCAGCATAGGGGCGTTTCGATGCAGTGGAAAATCGCAGGTTTGGCGGGGCTTCTCGCCCAGTCCAGCCTTGTTGTCGCGCAGGATGAAGGCGCGCTTCCGCTCGTCCCCGTGCCCGGCTGGGCCACCCCGTCCGAGCCGCTCGCAGTTCCCGAGGACGTTCAGGGTCCGCTGTTCCTGCGTCGGCAGGACAACTTCATCCGCCTGACCGCCACCGGGCACGACTATTTCAGCAGCCAGATGATCCGCGTCCTCCAACCCCAGGCGCTCGAAATCGGCAATATCGCCATCGCCTGGAACCCGGCGGCGGGCGAGGCGCGGGTGCACAAGGTGATGATCCACCGCCGCGGGCAGGAAATCGACGTGCTTGGCAAGACCGCATTCGAGATCCTGCGCCGCGAAGACCAGCTCGAAGCCGCCATGCTCGACGGGATGCTGACCGCGGTGCTGCGCGTACCTGATCTGCGGGTGGGTGACGATCTGGAGATCGCATATACCGTGCCGCTGCACGATCCGACCTTGCGCGAAGCCAGCCACGGGATGCTGTTCATCGGCGATTCGCCCCCGCCCGGTCGGTACCGGCTGGATCTGTCGTGGGAGGACGGCCAGCAGCCCCGCACGCAGCTAACGCCCGATTTCGCGGCCGTGGCGACCCGCGCCGACAACCGTATCGCGGTGCAGATCGATAACCCTGCCACCCTTACCCCTCCGCGTGATGCCCCGCCGCGGTTTGGCTGGAACCGGGTCATCGAGTTTTCCGACTTTGCCGACTGGCAGTCGGTGTCGCGCCAGTTCCACGGCCTCTTCCGCGAGGCGAGCAAGCTGGCACCGCAATCGCCACTGCGCGAGGAAGCGGTCGCCATTGCCGCCTCCACATCCGACAAGCTGGCCCAGGCGCAAGCCGCGCTCGAACTGGTGCAGCAGCAGGTGCGCTATGTCTATGTCGGGCTCAACGGAGGCAACTTCACGCCGGCCACCGCCGATGAAACCTGGGAGCGGCGCTATGGCGACTGCAAGGGCAAAACCGTGATGCTGCTGGCGCTGCTCGGCGAATTGGGGATCGCAGCCGAGGCGGTGCTGGTCAACAATAGCGGCTCGACCGACGGGCTCGATGAGCGGCTCGCCAATCCGGGCATGTTCGATCACGTTCTGGTTCGCGCGCGGATCGATGGCAAGTCGGTCTGGCTCGACGGCACGCTGCCCGCCGTGATCGAGGGCCGCGATGAACCGTTCTTCCCCTATCAATGGGTCCTTCCCTTGAGCGCGAAGGGCAGCGCGCTCCACCGGCTGCCGGACACGCCCTTTGCCCTGCCGCAGGTGATGGAAATCTTCGACGTCGATGCCAGCGGCGGCTTCGATGCGCCGGCGCGCTGGACCCGGACCACGGTGCTGCGCGGGGCGAACGGCTTGCAGCAGCACCTGCAGTTATCATCCGTCAGCGCCGGCCAGCTTGAAACGGCGCTCAAGAGCCAGCTGGCAGGCTCAGCAGCCTGGGATGAGGTCGACAGCGTGTCCTACCGCTTCGATCGCGCCACACAGGCGGCAATCCTGACCATCATCGGCACCGGCCCGGTCGACTGGGAGAAGGAAGACGACGGCGGCCGTTATTTCCGCCTGCCGGGGGGCGGCTTCAACCCGCCCCAGCGGCGCCAGCGCAGCGCCGGGAGCGCAGGCGCGGTGCCGTTCTTCCAGCCACCAGATTATAATTGCTACGTCACCACCCTGCGCCTTCCGGAAGGCACCGACATGGCCGACTGGGGCTTCAACACGGTGTTCGACACGATGCTTTTCGGCGAGACGTTCTATCGCATGATGGAGCTGCGCAAGGAGGACCGCACTTTGCGGCTCGTGCGCGGGAACCGGGTGGAGCAGGCCGAGATCGCCCCTGAAAAGGCCGAGCGGGATAATGGCCGGCTTGCCGAATTCGATAACTCCATGGCGATCCTGTCCTACAGCCCCGGCAATATCGGGGAGCCGTGGGGCGGGCTGAAAAACGTCCCCGCCACGTTCGAGATCGACTGGACCGGCCCCGCCCCGCCCTGCCTGCCCGCCGACATGCTGACATCCACCGGACAGGGGCCGATCGACGCAGCTGGGCAATCAAGGGGCTGACACGGCGGGACTTTGCGCTAGTCTCATCGGCTCCATGCCCCTGCGACCCCTTGCCTCACCACCGATAATCATGACTTTGCGCGCTCTTGCCGCCGGCTGTCTGCTCGCCCTGTGCCTGCCTGCGCCCAGCGCACAGGACGGCTTGCATGCCGAGCCGCGTGCGGAGATGGCACATGAAGAACCTGTCTGGGCGTTCGAAGACAGCGATGTTCCGGTCGACGAAAACTACCATTTCGGACGGCTCGACAACGGCATGCGCTATGTCATCCGCCGCAATGCCACGCCCGAAGGGACCGCCCTGGTGCGGCTGCGCATCGGCTCGGGCAGCCTGGCGGAGCGCGACGACGAGCGCGGACTTGCGCATTACCTCGAACACATGGCCTTCAACGGTTCGGCCGGCATTCCCGAAGGCGAGATGATCAAGCTGCTCGAACGCGAGGGGCTGGCCTTCGGGGCGGACACCAATGCCTCGACCGGGTTCGAGAACATCACCTATATGCTCAACCTGCCGCGCAATGATGCAGGCCTGCTCGATACCGCGCTGATGTTGATGCGCGAGACTGCGAGCGAGTTGACCATCGCGCCGGACGCGGTGGAGCGCGAGCGGGGGGTGATCCTTGCCGAGCGGCGCGACCGGGCAGGCTTCCAGCAACGCAACTTCGAGGACAATATGGCCTTCCTCGCGCCCGGTGCACGCTTTGGCGAACGCCTGCCGATCGGATCACTGGAGGTTCTGGAAAGCGCCGGTGCCGGCCGGATCAGGGCGCTTTATGCCCGCACCTATACTCCAGCCAATACCGTGCTGGTGGTGGTCGGCGATTATCCGGTCGAAACGGTCGAAGCCGCCATCGCGCAGCGTTTTGGCGATTGGGCTCCCGCCCCTGCCCCGCCAAAACCCGCCGCCGGGCCGATCGACATCAGCCGCAAGGGGTTGACCGACATCCATCTCGATCCTGCGCTCGCGGAAGAGGTGACGATCTCGCGCCTGTCGGCGTGGCGCGACCGGCCCGATACCGTCGCCAACCGCGATGCCGCGCTGATCCGCCGGATCGGTTATGGCATGGTCAACCGCCGTCTTGCCCGCTTGGCTCGCGGCGCGGACGCACCCTTCCGCAGCGCGAGTTTCGGCACGGGTGACCTGTTCGAGGATGCGCGCATCACCAGCCTCAGCGTGCGCATCGCGGACGGCGAATGGAAGCCGGGCGTGCTGGCCGCCGTGCGCGAAGTCAATGCCGCGCTCACCTATGGCTTTACCCGCGCCGAGCTGGACGAGCAGCTGGCCAATCTGCGCACCGCCTATGAAAACGTGGTCAAAGGCGCCGAAACCCGCAGCCATTCGGCCTTCGTCAGCGGCGCTCTGGCGCTGGCGAGCGACGAGCGGGTGCCCGCCACGCCGCAATGGCAGTTGGCGCAATTCGAACGGGTGGCCGCAACGTTGACAGCCGAGGCGGCATGGCAGGCGGTCAAGGCTGATGCGGCCCCGTTTGATGACCCGCTGATCCGCTTCGAAGGCCGCACCGCGCCCCTCGGCGGCGAGACCGCCCTGCGCGCAGCCTTTGCCGAAGCGATGGCTCTGCCGATCGTTCCGCCCGCCGACAACGGCCCGCTGGCCTTTGCCTACGACGATTTCGGTCCCCCGGGCATGATCGCCTCCGACACGACCGAACCTCGGCTCGGCCTGCGCATGATCCGCTTTGCCAACGGGGTGCGGCTGACCCTGAAACGGACCACGATCCGCGAAGATCGGATCGCCTGGAGCCTGGCTGTGGATGGCGGCGATCTGATGAATACGAGCGAGGCCCCCTTGCGGGTCGCCCTGACCGATTCGCTCGCGCTGGGCGGGCTCGGGCGGCATAGTCAGGACGAACTTTCGAGCGTGCTGGCCGGACGCAGCGTGGGTTTCAGCCTGTCGAGCGCTACCGATGCCTTCACCACCTCGGGCAACACGACGCGGCGCGACCTCGCGTTGCAATTGCAGGTGATAACCGCGCTGCTGAGTGATCCGGGCTATCGCCCTGAAGGCGAGGAACGCTTTCGCAAGGGGATCGCGAATTACTTTGCCACGCTCGATGCGACCCCGGCCCGCGCACTCGGCACGGCGCTGGGCGGGATCCTGTCGGATAATGATCCGCGCTTCACGCTCCAGCCCGAGGAGGCATTCCTCGCGCTCGATTATGCCGGCTTGCGCGAAGCGATCGGCGACCGGCTGGCAAACGGGGCAATCGAAATTGCACTGGCGGGTGATTTCGACGAAGCCGAAGCAATTGCCGCAGTTGCCGCGACATTGGGCGCGCTTCCGATGCGCGAACCGGAATTCAACCCGCGCGAGGCGGCCCGGACCCGCAGTTTCACCGGCACCCGCGGGCAGCGCATCCTCACCCATCAGGGTGAGGCCGATCAGGCGCTGCTGCGCTGGGTGTGGCCCACCACCGACGACAGCGACCAGACCGAAACCTTGCGGCTTGCCCTGCTTTCACGGATCGTGCGGATCAAGCTCACCGAAAAACTGCGCGAGGAGCTGGGGCAGGCCTATTCACCATCCGCCAGTGCCGCGAACAGCCGCTATTACCGCGATTTCGGCACATTCAACCTGGGTGTCTCGGTCGATGTCGCGCAAGTCGAGGCGGCCCGCGCGGCGGTGGACGATGTGCTCGCCGGGCTGCGCACCGCCCCGCCGAGCGCGGACCTGATCGAGCGGGCACGCAGGCCGCTGCTCGAAAGCTATGACAATGCGCTCAAGGATCTGAACGGCTGGATCAGCCTTGCCGCACGCGCGCAGAGCGATCCCGACAGGCTCGATCGCTGGTTCGCGGCGCCCGATCTGATTCGTGCGGTCACCCCCGAAGACCTGCAAGCCGCTGCCGCAAGGTGGCTGACCGAAGGCGCGGCAGTGGAAGTGGCGGTGGTCCCCGCCGCAAGCGCAGCCGATTGAATCAGGCAAAGCAAAACCGGCAGGATCGCTCCTGCCGGTTTGCTCTATTCCGCATTCCTCGAACAGGAACGGCGCGATCAGTAATTGATCCCGAAGGACACCCCGATCACGCGCGGTTCGTTGACGAAGGCGGTGTTGTTGTTGAAGTCGACCACGCCCAGCACATTATCCTCGCCGGTGATGTTCCGGGCGAAAGCGGCGATTTCCCACTCGCCATTGCCGCCGGCATAACCGACCCGCAGACCGCCTTCGAAACGGCTGTCGGCGTTGAATTCGCGGCTTTCGTAAAGCAGGAAGTTTGTCTCGCCGAGATAGGTCCAGTCGGTGAAGATGAAGAACTCGCCGTCATTGCCCACCGGAACGCCGTAACGCGCGGTCAGATCGCCGCTCCATTCAGGCGCATTGGGGAACGGATTGCCGTTCACCAGCGCACGGGTCGAACCCCCGATGTCCACGGTGGGATCGGTCACGGTACACTGCGCGCAGATGCCGACCGCAAGCGCGTTATCCTGGATTTCGGTGTTGTTATAGGCAACGCCGAGCGTCACCACGAATTCGGGCGTGATCTGGAACGCGCCATCGAATTCGATGCCGTAAGCCTCGCCCTTGTTGGCGTTGATCAGCTGGACCAGGTTAGCCGCCCCGCCGACCGCGGTGAACTGCGGGTCTTCAACAGTATAGTAATAGACTGCACCGTTGAGCCGCACGCGGCGGTCAGCCAGTTCGGTCTTGAAGCCGACTTCGTAGGAGGTAATGTTTTCCGACTGCGCCACCGAAGGCGGGTTGAAGAAGGCGACGTCGCGGCCCTGAATGGTCGGCCCGCGGAACGAATTGGCGATCTTGGCATAGACGCTGGCATCATCCGACACGTCGGCAAACAGGCTGATATCCCAGTCGAACTGGTCATCACCCACGCTTACCGGCTGCGGGGCGGCGCCCGAGACCACGAAAAAGTCCTTCTGGTCATCGGTATAGCGCAGGCCACCGGTGACGCGCAGGCTTTCGGTCAGTTCGTAACTGACCTGACCGAACAGCGCCCAGGCTTCGTTGGTGTGGTTGACGGTGACCGGCGGCGGGAAGTCGAAGCCGACGGTGGTGACATCGAAATCACTGTCGAAATAGAAGCCGCCGACCTGCCAGCTCAAAGGCCCTTCGGTGTTCGAGGCCAGACGGATTTCCTGGGTGTACTGCTTGAGATCGATCGAATCCTGCGTATCCGAGTTGAACGGGATGAAGCCCGGTCCGAATGGCGGCGCAAAACTTGCTCCGAAGCCGCCATCAATGTCGCCCCGGCTCGAACCTTCGCTGGTCCAGTAGCTGGTGATCGAGGTCAGCGTTGCCCCGTCGAACTCGTGGCTCGCTGTCAAGGTCGCACCGAGCTGTTCATAGACCCCGCGATTGCCGCCGCCGGCGTCGTAGAAGACCGTGTCGCGGTCGTAATTCTCGTTGAGATCATTATTGCCCGGGCCGAGCACGTTGGCGCGGAAAAAGGTCGAGGCCCCATCAAGGTCGCGGTAGTTGAGCGAGGCGAGAATGGTAGTGCGCGACCCGGGCGTGAACAGCAGCTGCCCGCGGATGGCGACATCGTTGTATCCGCCCAGCGCGTTGTTCTCGCCGGTGAAGCCATTGTCGATCCAGTCGCTGCGGCTCTGCGATTGCATGGCCACGCGGAAAGCCAGAACATCATCGACCAGCCCGCCGCCAATCGCGGCATTGAGCGAAACCGTATCGAACGAACCATAGCTGAGCGAGGCGCGGACATCGCGATCGAAGCCGGGCTTGATCGATTCCACCTTGACGATGCCCGCCGGCGTGTTGCGCCCGAACAGCGTGCCCTGCGGCCCGCGCAGCACCTCGACCCGTTCGACATCGAAGATCGGGAAGCTCTTGAGCGTCACGTTCTCCAGCACGACTTCGTCCAGCAGCACCGAAACCGGCTGCGAGGCAGCAAGATCGAAATCGGTATTGCCAAGGCCGCGGATGTAGAAGCGCGGGGCGACGCGCCCGTTGGAGCTTTCGACATTCAGGCCAGGCACGGCGCCAGCCAGCGCGGTCACGTCGCCAGCGGCGCTGAACACGGCCCCGATGCGATCCTGATCGAGAATGTCGGCCGAAACGGCCACATCCTGCAAGTTTTCCTCACGCCGGTTAGCCGTAACGATGATGGTCGCAAGCTGGCCATCATCCGCAGCAGCGACATTGCTTTCCTGCGCGGAGGCGGGGGCGCAGAGGGACGCGGCTGTGGCGGCAAGAATGGTCGAACCGGCCCAGGCGGCACGGATGGCAGTAAAGCGATGAGACATCGAACAAACCCCTTGGATTGATCGTATGGACAGGAGAGAGGGTACGCTTGGCGCGGTGGCAGTTTTCAACGATTCGGGCGAGAATGCCGCGCGCAATTGCTGCGGGAAATGGGCAGTTTGACGGCACTATCTTTGCAGTTGTTGCATTGAGGTTACAGGAATGGCGTTATTGCGACCATTATCTGACACGGCTGCCATGCAAGCGGGGACGAATCTGTGCGTCGACAAGCGGCAGGCTGGCGATTGCACCTTGGCGCGCGCGCGCTATATCGGCGGCACATTCCGTCCCGGCCCAGCCCTGCGAGGAGCCTTTGCCCATGAAAGTCCGCGTCCTTGTCCGTTTGAAGCCCGGCGTGCTCGATCCGCAGGGGCGTGCGGTGCATCATGCGCTCGAAGGCCTGGGCTTTGCCGGGGTCGAGGACGTCCGCGTGGGCCGGCTGATCGAACTCGACGTGGCCGATGGCACCGATCCCGCAGCGCTGACTGAGATGTGCGAAAAATTGCTGGCCAATACAGTGATCGAAAATTTCGCCATCGAAACGGGGGACGAGGCGTAATGGCCACCCCGGCGAATGGTTTCAGGGCCGCCGTAATCACCTTCCCCGGATCCAATTGCGACCGGGACATGGCGACCGCGCTCGAGGCAGTTTCGGGCCAGCCCGCCATCAGGGTGTGGCACGGCGATGCCGATCTGCCGGAACGGCTCGACCTGATCGCGCTGCCCGGCGGTTTTTCCTATGGCGATTACCTGCGTTCTGGCGCGATGGCGGCGATGAGCCCGATCATGCGCGCGGTGGTCGCCGCGGCAGAGCGCGGTGTGCCGGTGCTGGGCGTGTGCAACGGGTTTCAGGTGCTGACCGAGGCACGGCTGTTGCCGGGCGCGCTGATGCGCAATGCGGGCCAGCGCTTCATTTGCCGCACTGTCACGCTCAAGGTCGAGAACACCTCCTCGCTGTTCACCGGCGGATTCGCGCCGGGCGAAAGCCTGCGCATTCCGGTGGCCCATCACGACGGCAATTATTTTGCCGATGACGAGACGCTGGACCGGATCGAGGGCGAAGGCCGGATCGCGTTCCGCTATGGCGAAACCTGCAATGGTTCGGCGCGCGATATTGCCGGGGTGCTGAGCGCGAATGGCCGGGTGCTGGGCATGATGCCGCACCCGGAACGTGCGATCGAACCCGCGGCCGTATCCGCGCTTGGCGGGGCAGACGGGCGGCGACTGTTCGCCAACATTCTCTCAGCGCTCGCGACCGCCTGAAAAACCCGCCTCAGGCGCTGCGCTGCGCCAATCGGGTGAACAGCTGGCGGGCATCCTCGCTCGCCATCGGGCGCCCGAAATAATAGCCCTGGATCTTGTCGCAACCAAGGTTGCGGATCAATTCGGCTTCCTCGGCGGTTTCCACCCCTTCGGCGGTCGTGGTCATGTTGAGGCTCTTGGCCATCGCGACCACCGCATTGATGATCGCAAGGCTCTCTGCGCTGCCCTGCGCTGCGCCCTGCACGAAAGTGCGATCGACCTTGATGGTCGAGAACCGCAGCTTGCGGATATAGCCGAGCGAGGAATAGCCCGTTCCGAAATCGTCGAGCGCGACCGAACAGCCCAGCGCCATCACCTGTTCGAGCGCGTTGCGCGCAACGCTGGCATCGCGCAGGAAGATGCTCTCGGTAACTTCGACTTCGAGCCGTTCGGGCCTGAGGCCGCTGGCCGCCAGGGCCTCGACCACCTCCTGATGGAAATCGGGTTCGAGCAACTGCTCGGGCGACACGTTCACATTGACCTTGACATCGTCCGGCCAGTTGCGCGCTTCTTCGCAGGCCTTGCGCATCACCCACCTGCCGATCGGCACGATCAGCCGGGTATCCTCTGCCAGCGGGATGAACTTGCCGGGGCTCACGAACCCGTGATCGGCACTGTTCCAGCGCACCAGCGCCTCGAAACTGACAACGTTTTCGCTGCGGGCATCGACCACGGGCTGATAATGCAGCACCATCTCGTCACGGCCCAATGCATTGCGCAGCGCCACCTCCAGCTGGCGGCGTTCCTCGGCCGAGGCGTGGAGCACAGGCTCGAACCGGCAGTGCTCGCCCCCTCCCCCATCCTTGGCACGGTACAGCGCAAGGTCGGCGTTGCGCATGAGTTCCTCGACCGACTTGCCATCGCGCGGACCCATGGCAGAGCCGACACTGGCCCCGACATACAGGGTGTGCTGATCGACCTGATAGGGTTCGGACAGACGTTCGATCACCCGCTGCGCGAGCTGCTCCACCTCTTCCGACTTGTGCAGATCGCGAAGGACGATCGCGAACTCGTCTCCGCCCAGCCTTCCGCATAGCTGGTTTTCGTCCATCAACGACTGCAGCCGCGCAGAAACCTGAGCCAGCAGCTTGTCGCCCGTCATGTGCCCGAGCGAGTCGTTGACAGACTTGAAGCGGTCGAGATCGACCATCAACAGGGCGCAGCGCGAACGCCATTGCGCGGCGTAACGCAGCGCTTCGCCCAGTGCTTCGGTCAGCTGGAGCCGGTTGGGCAACTGGGTCAGGGTGTCGAAGCGCGCAAGATAGGCGATCTTCTCCGAGGATTTGCGCTGCTCGGTCACGTCGGATCCGACACCGCGGAAACCGGTGAAGCGCCCACGATCGTCGCGCATCGGCGTGCCCGAGAGCTCCCACCAGCGTTCCTCGCCGAGGATCGAGACCTGCACCAGCATGTTCGAGAAATTCTCGCGGTTCCTGAGCTGTTCGGCAAGATCGTGCAGGCTCTGCGGGAACTGCCCGCTTTCCCAGCTCCGGCCCGCGACCAGTTCGAGCAGCGGCATCCCCTCGACCTCGACCTGCGGACGCCCCAGCGCAAAGGCAAAGCGCGGGCTGACCGAACGCAGGCGTCGGGCAACATCGACTTCCCACAGCCAGTCGGCCTCGTTTTCCTCGAATTCGCGCAGCAGCAAAGAGACAACCTGCTCCTTTTCGGCGATGGTTGCCTCGGCAAGCCGCGCAGTCAGGAAAGTGCGGCCCATCTCTACCGTCCCCAGCAGTGCCACGATCACGAACAGCAGAGTCGCAACCACGGCCAGCCAGGCCCCCACAAGTGCGAGGTGGATCATCGCGCCGACGCCGAGGATGACAAGGAAGCAGACAATCCCGATCGGCGCGGCGGTGTAAAAGAACACCGACCCTGCGCACAGGATCGCGATCACCATCAGCATCGCCATCAGATCGGCCGGATTGCCGTAGAACGGAAAGACAAGAACCGCGCCGCCCCACAGCAGGCCCGACAACACCGCTGTCAGCGCCTGGTTGTAGAACTCCGACCGGGTGATCCGGCGCCGATCGGTGTCAGCCAGCGAAAGGTCAAGCCGCGTCCCGCGCCAGTGCACGGCCGCGAGCAGCAAGGCCCACAGCCCGAACCCGATCAACCCCACCTTGCCCGCGTAAATCTGTGCCACGAACACCGCCAGAATGGCGTGCGACATGGCCCGGTAAAAGGTCAGCTTGGCCAGAGAGGCATATTGCAGCCCGCGCAACCGCGCCCAGTCCATGTCGCCCTTGTCCGACAGGCCAAGGACGACAAAGACAGGCAATTCAGCCGACTGCATGATCGCAGGAGAGGGAGACGGTTCGGTCACGCGGCGGCATTAACCGTCAAACGTTAGGTTGCGGTAAATTCCCGCGGGCTTCGCATTGAAGTGATAGTTAATCGCCTGTTCCGATTTTACTCGACGGTCACCGATTTGGCGAGGTTGCGCGGCTGGTCGACATCGGTGCCCTTTACCAGCGCCACGTGATAGGCCAGCAATTGTACGGGAATGGCATAGACAAGCGGTGCGATCAGCGGATGAACCACCGGCATTTCGATGGTGGCGATACAGCCCTCGCCCGCCTCCTCCAGCCCCTTGCCATCCGAAATCAGCACCACTTGTCCGCCGCGCGCGCGCACCTCTTCCATGTTCGAAACGGTCTTTTCGAACAGGGGCCCAGACGGCGCGATGACCACCACCGGCACAGCGTCATCGATCAGCGCGATCGGCCCGTGCTTCATTTCGCCCGCAGCATAGCCTTCGGCGTGGATATAGCTGATTTCCTTGAGTTTCAACGCGCCCTCCAGCGCCAGCGGGTAATCCTGCCCGCGCCCCAGATACAGCACGTCGCGGGCCGGTGCGATCAGATGCGCCATCGCCGCGATATCATCGTCATGATCAAGCGCAGCATTGAGCGCAGCGGGCGCTTCGAGCAGATGGCGCACAATCGCGGATTCCTCGTCGCGGGTCAGGCGACCCTTCCTCACCGCCATATGCGCCGCCAGCGCGGCAAGCACCGCCAACTGGCAAGTGAAAGCCTTGGTCGAGGCGACGCCGATCTCCGGCCCGGCATGGGTCGGCAGCAAGAGGTCGGCCTCACGCGCCATGGTGCTGGTGGGAACGTTGACGACCACCGCGATGGTCTGCCCATGCGCCTTGCAATGCCTGAGCGCGGCGAGCGTATCGGCCGTCTCCCCGCTCTGCGAGATGAACAGCGCAAGACCGCCCTCCTCCAGCACCGGCTCGCGGTAGCGGAATTCCGACGCCACATCGATATCGACCGGGACGCGCGCGAATTGTTCGAACCAGTATTTCGCCACCATCCCGGCGTAAAAGGATGTCCCGCAGGCGACGATGGTGAGGCGGCGCACCTGTGACAGGTCGAAATCCATCTGCGGCAGCGCGACCGAATTGTCGGAACGGCGCAGATAGGAGGCAAGCGTCTGCGCCACCACGGTTGGCTGTTCGAAGATCTCCTTCTGCATGAAGTGGCGGTAATTGCCCTTCTCCACCGCAGCCGCCGAAGCGCCCGAGGCGCGGATTTCGCGGGTTACGGGCTGGTTTTCGGCATCGTAGATCTGCGCGCCTGTCCGGCTGACGACCACCCAGTCGCCTTCTTCAAGATAGGTGATGCGCTGGGTGAGCGGGGCGAGCGCCAGCGCATCGGAACCCAGATACATCTCGGCCTCTTCGCCTTGCGGCCCATAGCCGAGTACCAGCGGGGAACCCAGGCGCGCCCCGATCAGGAGTTCGGGATGCTGGCGAAAGGCGATCGCCAGCGCAAAGGCACCGCGCAGGCGCGGCAGCACTTCGCGCACCGCTTCGACCGGATCGGCCCCGCGCTCGATTTCGGCGGAGACAAGGTGGGCAACCACTTCGCTGTCGGTCTCGCTCTCGAACACCCGGCCCTGCGCCGCCAGTTCGGCGCGCAACTCCTTGAAATTCTCGATGATCCCGTTGTGGACGATGGCGACCTCGGCCGTGGCATGCGGGTGGGCATTGGCCGCCGTCGGCGCGCCGTGCGTGGCCCAGCGGGTGTGGGCAATGCCGACGGTGCCGGAGGCAGGATCGGCGTCCAGCACCCGGGCGAGATTGGCAAGCTTGCCTTCGGCCCGGCGCCGCACCAGCGCGCCACCATGCAACGTGCAGATGCCGGCGCTGTCATAACCGCGGTACTCCATGCGCCTGAGGCCATCGACCAGCCGGTCGGCCACGCTGGCGCTGCCCACGATTCCGATTATGCCGCACATTGCCTGCCTGTCCTTCCTTCCGGCCCTAGTGCAACGCTCTAACCGTTAGCGTTTGATCGGCAAGGCCCTGCGTGCGGCGCCCCGCCAAAGATAGAGGCCCCGGGCGATGATCGGCCCGCCCGGGCCGGTGGGTGATGGTCGGCACGACCGCCACAAACTGCCCAGGCCCGGAGTGATCGCCACCAGTGTCTGCACACGGGCCGCCTGGGCAACCTGCGCAGCGCCACGCGCTGCAGCCGCCCCGTACAACGCCCGCGCGCCCTTAGGGAAAAAATAAGCTTTCCTGCCTATTCACCATTATTCGGAAGATACCCTTCGCACCAATAGCGGAGAGGGACAGGACATGATGACAAGCCTCGGGGGCTGGGAATGAGCGCATTCGGCAAGAAGGGCAATGCTGGCGGACTGAAACCCGGCGGCAGGCCGGCTTTCGGGGTCGCCCGCCCGATGAAAGGAAGCGGCGGCGCGGCCTCTGGCGGCCAGCGCGGCGGGGAGCAATTCCCGCCAATCCCGGGCGAACCGGCCAAAGCTGCACCGGTTCCTCCAGCCTCTCCAAGCCGCCCGACCACCAGCGCCGAGGCGATCGACCGCCTGAACGAGCGCATGGCGTCGGTCAACGAAGGCAATTCGGAAGTCGGCGGCTTTGAAGCCAGCGTCCACAAGATCAAGGAACAGGTGCTCCCGCGCCTGCTCGAACGGGTCGATCCCGAAGCGGCGGCGACGCTTTCCAAGGAGGAGCTCTCCGAAGAATTCCGCCCGATCATCATGGAAGTGCTGGCCGAATTGAAGGTCACGCTGAACCGGCGCGAACAGTTCGCGCTGGAAAAGGTTCTGATCGACGAATTACTCGGGTTCGGCCCGCTGGAAGAATTGCTCAACGATCCCGACGTGTCCGACATCATGGTCAACGGCCCCGATCAGACCTACATCGAAAAGAAGGGCAAGCTGACCCTCGCCCCGATCCGGTTCCGCGACGAACAGCACCTGTTCCAGATCGCCCAGCGGATCGTCAACCAGGTCGGCCGCCGCGTCGACCAGACCACGCCGCTGGCTGACGCCCGCCTCAAGGACGGCAGCCGCGTGAACGTGATCGTCCCGCCGCTGAGCTTGCGCGGCACCGCGATCTCGATTCGTAAGTTTTCCGAAAAGCCGATCACGCTCGACATGCTGCGCGACTTCGGCTCGATGTCGGACAAGATGTGTACCGCGCTGAAGATCGCGGGCGCGTGCCGGATGAACATCGTGATTTCGGGCGGTACGGGTTCGGGTAAGACGACCATGCTCAACGCCCTGTCGAAGATGATCGACCCGGGCGAGCGCGTGCTGACCATCGAGGACGCCGCCGAACTCCGCCTGCAACAGCCGCACTGGCTGCCGCTGGAAACCCGCCCGCCGAACCTTGAAGGGCAAGGCGCGATCACCATCGGCGACCTTGTGAAGAACGCACTGCGTATGCGTCCTGACCGCATCATCCTCGGCGAAATTCGCGGCGCGGAGTGTTTCGACCTTCTGGCCGCGATGAACACCGGCCACGACGGTTCGATGTGTACGCTGCACGCCAACAGCCCGCGCGAATGCCTTGGCCGTATGGAGAACATGATCCTGATGGGCGACATCAAGATCCCCAAGGAAGCGATCAGCCGCCAGATCGCCGAATCGGTCGATCTGATCGTGCAGGTCAAGCGTCTGCGCGACGGTTCGCGCCGCACCACCAACATCACCGAGGTGATCGGGATGGAAGGCGACGTGATCGTGACGCAGGAACTGTTCAAGTTCGAATATCTCGACGAGAGCGAGGACGGGAAGATCCTCGGCGAATTCCGGAGCTCGGGCCTGCGCCCCTATACGCTGGAAAAGGCGCGCCAGTTCGGCTTCGATCAGGCCTATTTGGAGGCCTGCCTCTAACGAGGCAGGTGGCCGGTCGGCCTTGCGAACCCTTGCGGGTTCGTTGTCGCTGAGGGAGAATTCTCCGCTACAAACTCCCGATCACGACCGGCAGGCTCAGCGCAAGCAACCCGCCGCCGATGATCGCAGAACTCATGAACAGGCCGAGCCAAGGCACCCAGCCGACCTGTTCGAGCCGGGACACATCGCGCCGCTTTATCCGGCGGCGCTCCATCACGCCTGCAAAACCGGCGAAAACCCAGAACAGCCCGCCGGTAATCGCCAGCTGCGCAGCATCGCTCAGAAGCGCAAAGCGGTCGATGATTTCCATTGGGCGCTGATGTAGGCATCGCCGCCGCTTGCGCAATCCCTGTGCCTCGGCCAAGCCCGCGCGCGATGGATGGTTCGATCGCCCGCCCCCGCCCGCTGCTCGCGCTCGGCATCCGGCTGCTGACGGCGCTGGCGCTTGCGACCATGGCGATGCTGGTGAAGCTCGCCGGAGAACGCGGCGCGCATCTGGTCGAACTGATTTTCTGGCGGCAGATTCTCACCACCGCGCTGATCGCTGCCGGGCTGGCGTTGACAGGCCGCCTCGCGCTGCTGCGCACCCGCCGGATCGCCGCCCACAGCCTCCGGGCGGCCACCGGACTTTTGGGCATGCTGTTCACCTATGGCGCGGTGCTGCTGCTGCCGCTGGCCGAGGCGACCACGCTCAGCTTTACCGCGCCGGTCTTTGCGGTGCTGATCGCGCTGGTGTTGTTCCGCGAGACCATCGGCCCCTATCGCTGGGCAGCGGTCGGCATCGGCTTTGCCGGCGTGCTGGTGGTGATGCAGCCGGGCAATGGCGCTGCCGAAGGCGTGACGACGGCCGGCGTCATCGTCGGTCTGATCGCGCCGTTCATGGTGGCACTTATCAGTTTCCAGATCCAGGACCTCAACACCACCGAAAACCCGTGGAGCATCGTGTTCTGGTTTGCCGCATTGAGCACGCCTGTCGCCGCGCTCGCCCTGCCCTTTGTCATCGGCCCGCATGATCCGGTGACATGGGGGATCATCCTGGCCATGGCGCTGATGGGCGCGCTTGCGCAAATATTGCTCACCACCTCGCTGCGCTATGGCTCGGCTGCGGTGATCCTGCTGATGGACTATACCGCGCTGCTATGGGCCAGCTTCTATGGCGTGTATGTGTTCGATCGCGCCGCGCCGACCAGCTTGTGGCTTGGCGCGCCGATGATTATTGCGGCAGGCGTGCTGATTGCATGGCGCGAACGGCAACTGGCCAAGCAGCGAACTGCCGCTTCACGCGCCGGTCAGGAATAAATATCCAATGTCGTGCGTTGTTCGAATCAGCAAAAGGATCCCAATCATGTTCCGCAAGACGATCATCATTGCCGCGCTCGCCGCGCTGTCGCTCGGCGCGACCGCTTGCAACACTGTTCAAGGCGTCGGCGACGATATCAAGTCCGTCGGCCGGGCAGGTGAACGCGCAATCGATTAAGCGCCGCCGCGCGCCGTGCGGTAGACCAGCATGATGTTATTGGCGGGCAATGCGTGGCGTGCACTGCGGGCCATGCCATGCGCGCGAGCGAGCCGGTCAAGCGCTTCGGCCTCGCGCAAGCCCCACCGCGGGTCGCGGGCCTTGAGGCTGGCATCGAAATCGAGGTTCGACGGCGCAGTCTCGACCCCCTGCTCAAGATAGGGGCCATAGAGTATCAGCGGTCCGCCGCTGCTGCCCAATAATCGGGCAGCGCCCGCCATCAATCCCTCGGTCGCTTGCCAAGGGCTGATATGCACCATGTTGATGCACAATATTGCATCAGCACTGGCGACCGGCCAACTCGCAGGTGCCGCCGCATCGAGCAGCACCGGATCGGCGAGATTGTTTCCTGCATAATCGGCCCGCCAGGCCGCAATCGAAGCCAGCGCCTCCAGCGAAGGGTCGCTCGGCTGCCAGTGCAGCGCGGGGAAACGCGCCGCAAAGTGGACGGCGTGTTCCCCCGTGCCGCTCGCAATTTCGAGCACCGTGCCGCCGGCTGGCAATTCCTCAGCCAGCACTTCGGCAATGGGATCGCGATTGCGCAGCGTGGCGGGGGCGTGCTGTTTCGCCATCACGAAACCTGCCGTTCCTGCCCTTCCCAATAGGGCGCACGCAATTCGCGGCGCAGGATCTTGCCGCTAGCATTGCGCGGCATCAGCGGGATCACATCGACGCTCTTGGGTGCCTTGAACGCGGCGATGCGTTCGCGCGCCCAGGCGATCACGCTGGCCTCGTCCACGTCGTGTCCGGGCTTGGGAACGACGCAGGCCTTGACCTCTTCGCCCCACTTGGCGCTCGGCACACCGATAACGGCGACCTCGGCGATGGCGGGGTGGCCATAGATCGCGCTTTCGACCTCGGCGGGATAGACATTCTCTCCGCCCGAGATAATCATGTCCTTGATGCGGTCCTGAATATAGACGTAGCCATCCGCGTCCATCACCCCTGCATCGCCGGTGTGGAGCCAGCCGTCGGGATCAATGGTCTTGGCGGTCGCTTCGGGCAGCTTCCAGTAACCGGCCGTGTTCGAGGGCGAGCGGATGCAGACCTCGCCAATTGCGCCGCGCGGCACTTCGCGGTTGTCGGCATCGCGCACTTCGATTTCCACGCCCGGACAGGCCTTTCCTGCGGAGCGCATCCGCTGATTGCCCTCGGTCGAGTGATCATCGGGCGGCAGGATCGAGATCGTGCCGCTGGTCTCGGTCATGCCGTAGGCCTGCAGGAACTTGGTCGTCGGCATGGTCCGCACCGCTTCCTTCAGCAGCTCCAATGGCATCGGCGCGGCGCCATACATCAGGTATTTGAGGTTGCTGAAATCGGTCGCCGCGGCGCGGGGGTGCTGCACCACCATTTGCAAGGCGGCGGGCACGATGAACATGTGGGTCGCGCCTGCCTCGATCGCTTCCAGCACGCCGACCGGGGTAAATTCGGCCTGCACCAGCGAACGCACGCCATTGGCCACGGCGATATTCACCAGACCCGTGCCGCCGATATGGGCGCAGGGCATGGCCACCAGCATACAGTCGTCCGGTTCGTAGAAGTTCCAGTCAAGCCCTGCCTCATTGCCCGGATTGCGCAGGCCCAGCAGGTTGGTGTTGGACAGCATCGCCCCTTTGGGGTTGCCGGTGGTGCCCGAAGTATAAAGCTGCAGCACCGGATCGTGCGGGCCGGGCGGAGTGTACCGCGCCGGCTCGAACCCTCGCGCCGCCTGCCAGGCCGCCTCGCCCTCGATCACCTCGGGATTGGCCGGAAGTTCGGCGGCAACGGCGTGCGCCGTGCCCACGAATTCCGCATCGGCAAACACCAGCTTTGCCCCCGTATCGCCGAGGATATAGGCAATCTCGCGCGGGGCCAGCCGCCAGCCGATCGGCACCATCACCGCGCCCATCCGCGCCGCCGCAATGTAAAGCAGGAAATAGGTATCGCGGTTCTTCCCCAGCCACGCAACGCGGTCCCCTGCGGCAATCCCGCGCGCCTGGAACAGCGCGATCATCTGGCGGGTCGCGAGATCGGCCTCGGCGTAGGAGGTGACGCGTCCATCCTGATCGAAGGCCGGGCCATCACCGCGCGCCTTCGCCCAGAAATGCATGATGTCATCGAAGGTCGAAAAATCGTGATAGGCGTTTTTCGCCATGGCCGTGCTCTCTCCCAAAAGCGTGTGGCCTATGGGTTAGGCGAATAAGCCTGCGCGGGTCCAGCCGCGATTTTAGCGAAACCGCCCCTGCTTGCGCGCAGCAGGCTCACGCACCAGCAACCACACCAGCAGGCCGAGCGGCCCGGCCATGAAGGTCGCCAGCAGGATCGGCGCCTGAATGAAGCGCGAGACATTCTTGGCATCGCCATCGCGCGCGATCCACAGGCCGACGAACAGATCGAAGGCGAGGTAATGGGTCCAGCCGATCGTCGTCCCCGCACGGGTAGCGAAGATCGCCTGCACGCCCTCGATGCTGGTGAAATCGGCCCCGCCGCCTTCGGCATTGGGGATAAGGCCGCTCAACAGTCCGATCAGGCTGGCGGCATAGATCAGGCACAGCAGCCCGACTCCCAGATAGAGCACGCCCGACAGGAAAGCAGGCCAGCGGGGGAACAGGATCAGAACGGTCCAGGCGATCAGCGCCAGCAGGTTGACCATGCTGAACAGGGCATCCCAGTCGATCATTCCGAACTCTCCGTTTCCCGCACCCGCCGCCATTCGCGCGCGGCGCGGCGCATTGCCTCGTTATCATGGGTGAACCGCCCGCCTGCCCGCCTGAGCGCAAGCCCGAGCGCCGCTTCGGCCACCAGCGCGGCATCGATCGAGCGGAACCGTTCCCACGAACCCGAAAGCAAGGGATCGACCAGCGGCGCCGCGATCAGCGCAGCGCGCTCGGCAAGGCGCAGATCGTTTTCCCGGCTCCCCCGCAGCAGGCCGGGGTGGAGGATGTCGAGCCGCTTGAACCCGACGCGCGACACCGCATCCTCGGCCTCGCCCTTCACCCGCATGTACAGGGTCTTGGAGCGTGCATCGGCCCCGGCAGCGCTGACCAGCACCATGTTCGGCACACCCGCCCGGTGCGCCGCCTTGGCGGTGGCCAGCACCAGATCGTGATCGACCCCGCGAAAGGCCGCCTCGTCGCGGCCGGCCTTTTTCCAGGTTGTGCCGAGCGCGCAGATCAGCGCGCGCGGGCGCACCGCTTCGAGCACCTCGCCCCACTTGTCGGGCTCGGCCACGAACATTTCCATCCGCGCGCCGGGCGGCAGCGCCGCCTCGCGCCGGGCGATGCCGACGATCCGCGCCTCGTCGCCCGCGCTGGCAAGCGCGATCAGCTTGCGGCCGACCAGCCCGGTCGCGCCGACCAGCGCGATGCGTGCGGGGCCGCGCGTTTCAGACATTCACCAGTCCCGCCGGTCGTTCGCCATAGATCGCGGCGCAGGCCTGCATGGCGAAACGATCGCTCATCCCGGCGATAAAATCGGCGATCACCCGCGCGCGCTGGGGATCATGTTCGGGCAGGCGCGCCTGCCAGTCATCGGGCATCAACCGCCCATCCTGCGCATAGGCGGCGAACAGCCGGGCAACGACATCGCGCGCACGCTCGGCAGCGGAAACCTGCTCGGGGTGGTAATAGAGCCGTTCGTACATGAAGGCCTTCAATCGCCGCTCCTGCGCCGCCATCGCGGGCGAGAATCCCGCGAGCTGCCGCCCCGCCTCGCGCACTTCGGCGACCGTGTGCAGCCCCTTGGTCTGGTCGCGCGTGTGTTCGAGCACGTCGTTGACCATCAACCCGATCTGGTCGCGCACCATCTCGCGCAGCAGGCGATCACGCGGGGCATTGGGAAAGCGTTTTTCGACAGCGCGCCACTGGTCCGCGACGAAATCGAGCGTGAGCAGGTCATCGAGTTCGAGAAAGCCTGCGCGCAGGCCATCGTCGATGTCATGATTGTCATAGGCGATGTCGTCCGCCACCGCCGCCACCTGCGCCTCCAACGAGGGCCAGGTGTCCAATTGCAGCGGAAATGCCGCGTCAAGCTCGGCCAGCGCCCAGTTGGGGGCGGTCACCGGGCCATTATGCTTGGCCAGCCCTTCGAGCAGATCCCATGTCAGGTTCAGCCCGTCATGCTCGGGGTAAGGGCATTCGATCCGCATCACCGTGCGCAACGCCTGGGCATTATGGCAAAAGCCGCCGTGCCGCGCCATCGATGCCGAAAGCGCGGCCTCGCCCGCATGGCCGAAAGGCGGGTGGCCCAGATCATGGGCAAGGCACAATGCCTCGGTCAGATCCTCGTCCAGCCCCAGCACGCGGGCGATTACCCGTCCGATCTGCGCCACTTCGAGGCTGTGGGTCAGGCGGGTGCGATAATGATCGCCGAGCGGGGCGATGAAAACCTGGGTCTTGGATTTCAGCCGCCGGAAGCTCATCGAATGGATGATGCGGTCGCGGTCACGCTGAAACGCGGTGCGCGGCCCGCGCTGTTCGCCGCTGGCCTCGCGCCCCCATTCACGCCCGCCATGGGCGTGCGGGTCGGCAGCGTAGGGGGCGCGGAAAGTCACGCTTGCGCGATTAGGTCAGCCCGCGCCGCGGCTCAACCGGAACAGATGCAAAACATCGGTCAAATGCGCATAAATTGCGCGCGGAGACGATCACTGTCCGGGCTTTATGGGGCCGCTTACCGGTGATTGGGGGGGAGGTAAGGCGGCCCCATGGGCCTGTCGGTGCGACCCGAAGACCCGGAACCTGCCTGACTTTCGTTATGACAAATTCCGCTGGCGCCCTTAGGCGGCGCGGCAAGATGGCGCATCCCTTGTCCGCACAGGCTGCGCCGGAACGTTTCAGTTTAGGGACGAACCGGTGATTAGTGCACTTCTTCCTGTTCAAGGATCCAGTCGGCAGCCGCGTCGCAGTGGATTCGGGTGCTGTCGAACACCGGCAGGACGTTGGCATCGACATCGACCACCAGATCAAGTTCGGTGCAGGCCAGCACGATCGCCTCCGCGCCTTCCTGCGCCTTGTTCGTGATGATCGTCTTCAGCGTTCGCTGCGCCTCGCGCGTGACCTTGCCGACCATCAACTCGTCATAGATGATCTTGTCGAGCATCTCGACGAACTCCATCCGCGGCGGAAGCAGGTCGATCCCGTGGGCGACCAGCCGCTTGCGATAGAAACTTTCGGTCATCACATTGCGGGTGCCGATCAGAGCGGCGCTGGAATGGCCGGCGCGCTTGATCGCGATGCCGACATATTCGGCGATATGCAGGATCGGGATGTTCACGCTCGCGGCGACGTCATCATACAGGCGATGCATCGAATTGGCACCGATGATCAACCCTTCGGCCCCCGCCCCTTCCAGCCGCAGGGCGCTTTCGACCAGCACGCTGGCCGCGCGCTGCCAGTCACGTTCCTCGACAAGGGCGTAAAGCTGGCAGAAATCGAGACTTTCGATCAGCAGCGGCGCACTGGCCATCGGCGCGGCGCGTTTCTGGACGATGCGGTTGATCCGTTCGTAGTACATCGCGGTCGACACCCAGCTCATGCCGCCGATGATCCCGAGTTTGCGCAAACGCCATGTCCTTTGATTCTGTGTGCGGCTGCGAACAAGTGTAGCGAGGAAGCGTTCCTCGCGTCCATAGGCTGCGCGCAGGCCGCAGATTATTCAGTATCGGGTGCGGTCAGGCGTTCGAGCCAAGGGACAAGATCACCAAGCGTGGCATCGACCGCCTCTTCCTGCGGCAGGTGGCCGATGGCCGGATAGACCACCAGCGTGCTGTCCGGCATGGCCTGATCGAGCCAGCGGCCGGCTTCGACGGGGATCAAGCGGTCTTCCTCGCCCCACAGGATCAGCGTCGGCACGGTAATGCCCGCAATTTCGGCTTCGGTCAGCGGATCATAGGGCTGCGAGAAACGCTTCAATGTCGCGCGGCGATTGCCGGGATAGCGCAGCAGTTCCCAATAGCGGTCAACCGCCGCCTCGCTCGCCACCGATTTGACCGAAACGCTCTGTTCGAGGCTCTGGGCGATCAGACTGCGCGGGGTGATCTGTTCGACCAGCAGATTGATGCCCGGCGTCTGGGCAATCCTGAAGCCGATATTGCCGCTGGAACTGTCCTTCTCTTCCGGTTCGGCCTTGTCCTCATCGCGGTCGAGCATCGGCCCGCCGCTGCCATCGACCAGCACCAGACCGGCTATCCTTTCGGGATGGGCGACGGCAAAGGCCAGCGCGTGTTTGCCGCCCATCGAATTGCCGCCGAGGATGAAGGTGTCGAGGCCCAGCGCATCGGCCACCTCGGCGATGTCGGCGACGTAATTGGCCCGGCTGTAATCATGCGCCGGGTCCGGGCCGGTGAGACCGTGACCGACCTGATCGAAGCGGATCACGCGGTAGTCTTGCCTGAGCGCCTGCACCCACGGCTCCCACGTGTGCAGATCGGCGTTGGAGCCATGCAGCAACATGATCGCCGGCGCACCTTTCGGCCCCTCGTCACGCAGATGCACCGTCACGCCATCGGCAATCGCCACGAATTGCGAGGGCGGGCCGCCATATTTGGCGCGCATTTCCGCCGCGTCGGTATCAGGCGTGCGAAAGATCAGGAAGGCGATGACCAGCAGCGCCAGCAGCGCGAGCAACCCCCGAAGAACCCATTTCATTATTGCTGCATCTCCGAAATCCAGCGGCGAATCACCGCGACACCATCATGATCCACGCTGGCCTTGCCCAGTTCGGGCATGGCGATGCCCGGCTCGGCGCTGTCCATCCGGTACAGCAGGATCGACTGGTCGGGCGCTCCGGGCAGGACCGAGAAATCATGCCCCCCGGCCCCGCGGCCCGCGGCGACCGGGCGTTTGAGGACACCGATGGCGTGCGGGTCTTCCTGTTCCCAGCGCAGGTCGAGCCCGGAGTTGGAGGCTCCCCCGCCGGGCTGGTGGCAATGGGCGCAGTTCACATCGAGATAGGCGCGCGCCAGGGGCGCGGCAGGTCCGCTCGCATGGGTTGACCAGTCTGGCAGCTGGCCGGCGCCGCTCGGTAACCCATCAAGCCGTCCAGCCGCGGCGATCTGTCCGAGCCATTCGGCCGAAAGATTGCGCGCCTTGGGGCCGATCGGGATGACCTCGCCGTCCTTGCCGTGGCAGGTCTTGCACTGGTTCTTGTTGGGGATGGCATAGGAAATCGCCTCACCCGCAGGCGTCACAAGGTCGAGCCTGCCGCCTGCCAGCGCGAGGGTCGCCTCGGTCTGCTCGGCATTCCAGCGATAGGGCAGCGCCACCCAGCCGTCCGCCCGGTGCAGCAGCAGGCGGGTTTCGATCAGGCGGCGGTCCGGCCCGTCTCCGAAAGCAAAGGTCTTGATGATTGCCGCGCCCACGGGAAAACGCAGCAGGCCGTCCCCATCGGCCGCCAGCTGCGTACCTTCCGGCAGGTAGATAAACCGCAGCTTTTCCGCCCCGTCCGACCACAACGGGGTGTTGAGCGCATAGGGCATAACCCGCTCGCCCGGCAGTTGGCGCGGACCGTCGGCGAAGAACCCGTAATCCGACAGGCTGCGCGGCATTCCTTCAAGCACTGCGGATTGATCGACCTGGACCGGACCGCGCGCACCCGCCATCGAGGCGACAAGCACCGCAGCGGCTAAAGCCAGAAGTCCGCCCTGCCTCACCTGTGCCGCCTCACTGCAGCCGCGCTTCCAGCTCTGCGGGCGCGCCGATCCCTTCGAGCGACCATGCATCCCCCGGCGCAGGCACCTTGAGCGGCCCCGGCTGGGCTTCGGCCAGCGACTGGCCCTGGCGTTGCAAATTGAGCGACCATCCCGGAAGCCCCGCATCGACGAACAGCGGTGCGGCGCCTTCGGGGTCCTTCAGCCCGTCGCCGATCACCGGCGGCAGCGTGCCTCCGAAGGCCGCGAGCAGCATCGGCGCGCCCGGCAGATCGGGATCCTTCGCGCCTTCATCCACCACATTGCCGGTCACCACCACCTCGCGCGGGTAAGGGTTGTAGCGCGCATCATCATAGGCTTGCGTGTAGGCGATCACCATGAAGGGCGCGGTGGGGTTGTCGTGGACGATATTGCCCTCGATCCAGACCTTTTCGTTGGCCATCACCATGATCCCCGTGCCGCGCGGCACGCCCGCGACGATATTGCCGGGCGGGGCGAAATTGGGCGTGTTGTTGCCCGCGACGAGGTTGTTCGTCACCACCACATTGCCCCCGCCCATCACCGGCAGCCCGGGCAGATCGAACACCAGAATGCCCCCGGTGTTGCGGCTGACATAGTTCCGGGTGACGATCGCATCGCGGCTGTTCTCGATCTCGATGCCTGCGACATTATCGGTGGCGACCGAATTCCTCACGGTGATCTTTGACGACTGGCCGACGTAGATCCCTGCGTCCGATGCGCCCGAAACGTCCGAATGGCTCACCAGCACCCCGGTGCTTTCGACCGGATAGATGCCATATGCCCCGTTTTCCGCCTTCGGCCCGCCGGTCCAGGTCACGCGGATGCGGTGGTAGATGATGTTGTCCGCGCCCTTGGACTTGATGCCGTCGCCCTTGGGGTTCTCGAGCGCGAAATCGCGCAAGGTGACATTGTCGGACGTGACCAGCAGCCCCTCGCCTGCACCCTGCTGGGTGGTGAAATCGAGCACGGTCAGCGCCGGGCCTGCACCGCGCACGGTCACGCCATCGACATCGAGGCTGAGCCCGTCGGTCAGCAGAAAGCGCCCGGCTTCGAGCACGATCTCGTCCCCCGGCGCAGCGAGGATCAGCGCCTCCTGCAGACGCTCCTGCGCGCCCTCTCCGGCGGAAATCGTGTGGGTTTCGGCAAGGGCCGGGGCGGCGGATGCCAGCAGCGCGGCAAGCAAGGCGCGTTTGATCATGGAACTCTTTCCCTCCAGAGCGCCCATCTGGCCCATTGCAGCCGGCGATGGCAAGTGCCCTCAGCCCTGCGTGGCGGCTTCGAGACCCTTCAGCGACAAACGGCGCCCCGGCGCGAAGGCGAGCGATTTGCGGAACGCATCGGCAGCCTCTGCCGTCCGGCCCAGCTTCAGCAACTCCTCGCCGAGCAATTCGAAACTCGGTTTGGGGATAGCGGGCGGGCCGAAAACGGTCGGCAGCGCCGCCTCGGCTTCGCCCGCCGCGCGCAAGGCCGACAGGCCGCCTTCGCTGTCGCCTGTGGCCAGCAGGCGAACCGCTTCGACCTGGGCAACCGCGCGTTCGACCCAGGGCATGGTCGTGCGGTCGTCGGGTGTCATGCGCGCCAGCAGGGCCGGAACGGCGTCGGCATCGCGGCGCATCTTTTCCAGCGCGTCTGTCACCGCCGCCGCATCATCTCTGTGCTGCAACGCGGAAATGTGGGTCATGGTGAGGCGCGGGAGCAGGAAGGCGCGCGCGTCCTCTCCCAGCGGTTCCGGCCAAAGGCCCGCATCGACCGCCTGCCATGCGGCCATCACTGTGTAGCTTCTGACAGGGCCATAGGCGATCTCACCGCCCGCGCCCTTTCCGGCCTCGGCGCGGCAGGCGGACACGAGGTCGCTCGCATCCTTGCCGAGTTGCAGCCGCGCATAGACCAGCCATTCGTTGTAATGACCGCAATCGGCGGGCGCGCGCCCGGCGGCGATGCGTTGGCGGTCGACCACGGCATCGGCCTTCACGTTGGCCGCTTCCGATGCCTCCCAATCAGCCAGCGCGTGGAAAATGTGGCTGATCATGTGCTGCGCGTGGCCCGCATCGGGCGCGACCACGGCATAGCGCTCTGCCATGCGTTCACCGAGCGGGGCGTGGACCGGATCGTCGTAGGAATGGATCAGATAGTGCAGGATGCCCGGATGCTGCTGATGCGTCATGAAGCCCGGCTCCAGCACGCCAGCGGATTCCATGTAGAGCGCGATGTCGCGCCCGCCATGCGAGGTGCCGAGCACGGCCAGCCCGGTAAAGGCGCGCGCGTCGATATCGGCAGGATCGCGGGCGAGCAGCGCGCGCATCTTGGCCAGATAGAGGAAATCGCGCTCCTCCTTGGACCCGCCCGATCCATCGGTGCCGTAGAGCGTTTCCACCGCATCGAGCCACGCCGCCTCGCGCGGTGAGCGGGTCTTGGCGAGCCGCCCCTCGCGGCTGGGGTCGAGCCGCGCGAGGATCGCCAGCGCGGCCTCGCGGTCCTGCTGTTCCCACAGCGGGTGGTTGTGCGTCATCGCCTCGCCCCAATAGGGCATCACCCAGTCGGGATCGGCCTGCTGGCTGGCGCGGAAGGCGGCGGCGGCGCGGTCGTATTCGAAATTGTGGAGCAGCGCGAGGCCGCGCAGGAAATTTTCGTGCGCCGCGCCCTCTACCCCGGTTTCGAACACCATGAATTCGGTGCCGACACGCTCGCCCGCCGGATCGGATGCCGCGGCAGGGGCCGGTTCAGGCGCGTGCCCCGCATGGCTATCCTGCGCGATGGCGGCGGTAGTGCTGGCTATCAGCGCGGCGGCGACAATGGTGCGGATCATGTTCTGGCTTTCCCCTCTTCGGCGGCTGCGCATTGTGGCCGGGTACGCGGGGATTGCAAGAGCGGTGGGCGCGTCAGCCGATCCCGACCGCGCACAGCCCCGCGCTGGTGGCGAGCACGGCGACCGCCTCGCCATCCCCCACCCGGTCGAGCCGTTTGACCAGCTCGCCCAGACCATAGCCTTCATCCGGCTCGCCCCGCAGCGCTGCCATGCCCTGCCTGAGCTGCCACAGCTGGGCGATTGTCAGGCGGTCGACCATTCGGCCCGCCATACAGGCGGCCCGCCGCTCGTTCACGCCCGCCTTGACCAGGGCGCCTTGCACTTGCCGCTCGACCAGCGGGTCGGCGAGGCCGGTCAGCAATGCGCCGCCCGCCAGCAAGGCGAGCAGCAGTATTGCAATGATCAGCTTGCGCATGGGCGATCCTGCATCAGTCGAGCGACTTGACGATTTCCTCGACCATCTTCTTGGCGTCGGCCAGCAGCATGACGGTCTGGTTCATGTAGAACACCTCGTTGTCGACCCCGGCATAGCCGACCCCGCCCATCGACCGCTTGATGAAGAACACCTGCTTGGCCTTGTCGACATCAAACACCGGCATCCCGTAGATCGGCGAGGACTTGTCGGTCTTGGCCGCGGGGTTCACCACGTCATTCGCGCCGATGATGAAGGCGACGTCGGCCTGCGCGAATTCGGAGTTGATGTCTTCCAGCTCGAACACCTCGTCATAAGGCACGCTGGCTTCGGCGAGCAGCACGTTCATGTGCCCCGGCATCCGGCCCGCGACAGGGTGGATGGCGTATTTCACATCCACCCCCTTTTCCTTCAGCTTGTCGCCCATTTCACGCAGCGCGTGCTGTGCCTGCGCCACCGCCATGCCGTAGCCGGGGATGATGATGACGCTTTCGGCCTGTTCGAGCATGTAGGCCGCGTCTTCCGCGCTGCCCTGCTTGTAGGGCCGCTGTTCGCGCGCGCCCCCGGGGCCTGCCTCGGGAGCCGCGCCGAACCCGCCCGCGATTACCGAAATGAAGCTGCGGTTCATCGCGCGGCACATGATGTAGCTGAGGATCGCGCCGGACGAGCCGACCAGCGCGCCGGTGATGATCATCGCGCTGTTGCCCAGGGTGAAGCCCATCGCGGCCGCAGCCCAGCCCGAATAGCTGTTCAGCATCGACACCACGACAGGCATATCCGCCCCGCCGATCGGGATGATCAGCAGGAAACCGATGGCAAAGGCCAGCAGCGTCACCGCAAGGATCATCCAGCCCTCGCCCGCGCCGCCTTCTGGCGAAACGGTGTAGAGCCCGATCAGGCCGAGGATCGCCGCGAGCGTACCAAGGTTGATGATGTGCCGCCCGGGCAGCATGATCGGCGAACCGCTCATCCGGCCCGACAGTTTCAGGAAGGCGATGACCGAACCGGAAAAGGTGATCGCCCCGATCGCAATGCCGAGGCCCAGTTCCACGCGGCTGACCGCCAGAATCTGGTTGGCAGCATCGGTGATCCCGAAAGCCGCCGGATTGAGCCACGCGGCCAGGCCCACCACCACCGCAGCAAGGCCGACGAGGCTGTGGAAGCCCGCCACCAGTTCGGGCATCGCGGTCATCGCGATGCGCCGGGCGATGGTCACGCCGAGGATCGCGCCGATCGCGATGGCGATGCCGATCTCGACGAGGTTGGTGTCGTGCATCACCAGCGTCGTCACCACTGCCAGCGCCATGCCGATCATGCCGTTGCGGTTGCCCGCGCGGCTGGTCGCCGGGCTGGACAATCCGCGCAGCGCGAGAATGAAGAACACGCCCGCGGCAAGATAGGCGAGCATCGCCCAGGCCGGCGTCGCGCCCTCGCCGGAAGCTCCGGCGGCAAGAATGGAGAAGTCCATCACTTACTTCTCCTTTTTCTTGTACATTGCGAGCATGCGCTCGGTCACCGCGAAGCCGCCGAAGATATTGACGCTCGCCATCACCACGCCCGCAAGCGCAAGATATTTGGCGACCGGGTTTTCCGCCTCGGCCGCCGCGATCAGCGCGCCGACGATGATTACCGAGGAAATCGCATTGGTCACCGCCATCAGCGGCGTATGCAGCGCCGGGGTCACCGACCAGACGACGTAATAGCCCACGAAGCAGGCCAGTACGAAGATCGAGAGGATTGTGATGAAGTCCATGATTAAGCCCCCAGAAGCCGTTCGTTGACGACCTTCCCGCCCTGCGTCAGGCGGATTGCGCTTCCGATTTCCTCGTCGAGCACGGGCCGCTGCGCCTCCTTGTCCCAGAAAGCTGAGAGAAAGTTGTAATGGTTGCGCGCGAACAGCGCCGAGGCATCGGCGGGCAGGTGCGCTGGCGTGTTGGAAAAGCCTATGATGTTCACGCCATGCTTGACCACGGTCTGATCCGGCACCGATCCTTCCACATTGCCGCCCTGCGCCACGGCGAGATCGAAGATCACGCTGCCCGGCTTCATCGTTGCGATCTGGGCGTCGGTAATCAGGCGCGGCGCGGCCCGGCCCGGGATCAGCGCGGTGGTGATCACGATGTCCTGCTTGGCGATGTGGCTGCTCACCAGTTCGGCCTGTGCCTTCTGGTATTCCTCGCTCATTTCGGTGGCATAGCCGCCCGAACCTTCGCCTTCGATCCCGGCGACGTTCTCGACGAAGATCGGTTTCGCCCCCAGCGACTGGATCTGTTCCTTGGTCGCGGAGCGCACGTCGGTCGCCGAAACCTGCGCGCCCAGGCGGCGCGCGGTGGCGATGGCTTGCAAGCCTGCAACACCCACACCCATGATGAAAGCGCGCGCGGCCTGCACCGTGCCGGCCGCCGTCATCATCATCGGGAAGGCGCGGCCATAGGCGTCTGCTGCCGCCAGCACCGCCTTGTAACCGGCAAGGTTCGATTGCGAGGACAGCACGTCCATCGATTGCGCGCGGGTGATGCGCGGCATGAATTCCATGCTCAGCGCCTCGAAACCGGCGGCGGCATAGGCATCGACGAGAGCGCGATTGCCGAAGGGATCGAACAGCGCCGCCACCCATGCGCCCGGCTTCGCGCCCTTGAGCAGCTTCAGGTCGGGTGCCTGGATGCCCAGCACGATATCGGCGTCCTTGACCGTTGCGGCAGCGGTGCCGATGCTGGCACCGGCTTCGGCATAGGCCTCGTCCGTGATCGAGGCTGCAAGCCCCGCTCCCTTTTCAACGGCGAGCGACAGGCCGAGGCCCGAAAACTTCTTCACTGTTTCGGGCGTGGCTGCGACGCGCGTCTCACCGGGCGCGCGCTCTTTCAGAATGGCGATCTTCACGCTTGGCCCGCCCTAACCGGCGATCAGCATGACGACGAACAGCACGATCAGCGCAATCACCGGCACAGCCCATTTCAGCGTGGCCATGAACCCGCTGTAAGTCGCCTCGGCCTTTTCAATGTCGTGAACGGTCATCTCGTATCTTTCCCCTTGGGCTGTTCAACACCGCAGGCGGCAATTGGTTGCAGCAAAACGCGCGGTTCAGGATTTTCTGCCCGCTCCCGTATCGAAGCAGAGCCTTGCGCTCAAGTCACCTTTAATGAGAGGCCGTCGACCGCGGCAGAACCGTGGCTCTTTCACCCGTGCAACAGCCTTAATCCCGTCTTTACCCGTGCGCCCTATGCCAGGGCGACTGTGTCAGCCCGGCAAAAGATGTCGGGCCAAGGAAAGGCGAGCGGCAAGGCTGATGGCTGAGATGGATTGCCACCCCGAGGCTGAGGGCAATGCGCGAATCGTGATGCTCATCGACGATGAGCCTGCGCAATCGCGGCTCATCTCGGCCATTGCCGCGCGCGACGGGTGGCGAACGATCGTCGCGCCGGACGCCGAGACCGCGATCGCCATGCTCGGCACGCGCGAGGGGATGCAGTTGTCAGCGATCCTGCTCGACCAATGGGTGCCGGGCGATAATGCCTGCGAACTGATCGCCGAGCTGAAATCACGCCGCCCCGCCCTGCCGATCCTGATGCTGACAACCAGCGCTTCCCCCCTGCTGGCGGTCGAGGCGATGCGCGCAGGAGCCAGCGATTACCTCGTCAAGCCGGTCTCGCCCGACCGCCTGATGGAAGCCTTGCGCAGCGTCACCACCCGCGAAGCCCCGCGCGACGAACTCGCTCCGCTGACCGAGAAGATGTCGGCCAGCCTCGATTTCGATGCGATGATCGGCACTGCCCCGCCGTTCCGCGCCGCGCTGGCCCAGGCGGCCAAGGCCGCGCGCGGTCATGGCCATGTGCTGATCGAAGGCGAAAGCGGCACCGGCAAGGAAATGCTGATGCGCGCCATGCACGCGGCCAGTCCGCGCGCCAAGGAACCCTTGCGGACCATCACCCTTGCCAGCATTCCGCCCGGATCGATCGAATCAGTATTGTTCGGGCATGAACCCGGCTCCTTTCCCGGTGCCTTTGATCGCCAGATCGGCGCCTTCCAGCATTGCGACGGCGGGACGTTGATCCTCGACGATGTCGACCGGCTGACCCCGGTGTTGCAACAACGCCTTTGCGAGGCGCTCGACAGCGGCATCATCCGCCCGGTGGGCGCGAGCTATGGCTACCGGGTCGATGTGCGGCTGCTGGTGACCAGCAATGCCGGGCTCGACAACCTGGTCGAAGCCGGACAATTCGACGCCGCGCTTGGCGCACGGCTGGGCGCAACCCGCATTCACCTGCCCCCCTTGCGCGAACGGTCGGGCGACATTCCGGCGCTGACCCGCCATTTCCTCGCCCGGATCGGCGAACAGCCCGGGCTAAACCATCTGTCCGTTTCCGAAGGCGCGCTGGCGCTGCTGTCGGCCTATGACTGGCCGGGCAATGTCCGCCAGTTGCAATCGGTATTGTTCCGCGCCGCGGTCTATTGCGAAAGCAACACCTTGACCGCAGAAAGCTTCCCCCAGCTTTCCGAACTGCTGGGCGTGCAGGACAGCGGGCGACCGCTGGATGCGCATGAAGGTGTGGGCATCATGCTCTACACCCCCGACGGCAACCTGCGCCCGCTGGAGGAGATCGAGGCCGACGTGATCCGTCTTGCCATTGGCCATTATCGCGGGCGGATGACTGAAGTCGCGCGGCGGCTCGGGATCGGGCGGTCGACGCTGTATCGCAAGCTTTCCGATCTCGGGATCGACAACGCGGCTTGATTGGGCCGCCCGATCCGCGGCTCAGCGCAGGGCCGGGGCCAAAATCACCCGGTGGACATCAGTCTCGGTCCAGCGCGGCGCATGGCCGAAATGGCTGCCGCCGATCCGCACCCGGTCCGCCGCGGCAATGATGGCAAGCGCGGTGCGCGCGTCGAGCTCCGCCAGCGCCACCCCGGCTGGCAAGGCGGCCTCGAACACCCGTCCCGAACCGCTGTACGCCGGGTCTTCGAGACAGGCACAAAGCAAGGTTGCGCCGGTGTCGCCGCACTGCCGGGCGGTGACCTCCCAATGCGCGTGTTCGCCCAGATCACGGGGCAAGCCCGCTTCGCTGCCCATCGTGCCCATTGTCATGCCTCCCTCACGCTGCCCGGCCCGCCGCGCTCGACAAGCGGGTCCGACAGAATTAGCACATGACGCCATGTACGGTATCTCAGATTTTACCGGGCGTTCTGCGCTCGTCACCGGGGCGGCATCGGGCATCGGAGCGGCCTGTGCGCGGGCGCTTGCAGCGCGCGGCGCGGCAAGGCTGTTTCTGGTCGATGTCGATGGCGCAGGGCTGGATGCTCTCGAACTGGCCGCGCACGCCGGTTGCGAGGTACACCGCATAAACGGCAGCGTCGCCGACGAGGCGCTCTGGGGTGCGTTAGGCCCCCGCTTGGCCGGGCTAGACCATGCCGTGGTCAACGCAGGCATCGGTTCGGGCGGCCCGATCGCGGAGATTTCGCTGGCCGAATGGCGCCGCGTGATGGCGGTCAATCTCGACGGAGCGTTCCTCACGCTCGTCTCGTCCTTGCGGGCGATGGGAGCGACCGGTGGCAGCGCGGTGGTGGTCGCTTCTGTCACCGGGTTGAAGCCGGTGGCAGGCATCGGCCCTTATGGCGTCTCCAAGGCGGCGGTGGCCCACATGGCCCGGATCGCGGCGGCAGAGAATGCGAAAAAAGGCATTCGCATCAATGCCATCGCGCCCGGCGGGGTCGACACCGCGATCTGGGAAAGCGGCGAGGATTTCCAACGATCGGTCGCCGCCATCGGCCGCGAGGCAACCTTGAAAGCGATGGCCAAGACCACGCCGCTGGGCCGCTTTGCCACCCCGGCCGAGATGGCCGAAAACATCCTCTACCTGCTCAGCGATGCCGCTTCCAACATCACCGGTCACGTCATGGTTTCGGACGGCGGATTTACGCTCTGAATTTCAAGCCTTTTTTCACGAAAATCCAACATGGCCCAAAATGTTCCACGTGAAACATTCGGGGAACATCACCAGTTGAACGCCTGTTCCGCCAGCGTGCCGCTGTCATTGCCCTTGAGCGTCATGGTCAACCGCTTCGCCTTCCAGTCGATATCGACCAAGCCGTAATTCTCGACCGAGAAAAACCTGGTCACCCGGCTCGCATCGGGCTCGCGCGCGGTGCTGCGATCATTGTCGTTGCCGAAGGCGAGGTTGAGCGAGGAGCTGGTCAGTTCCCAGATCGTCTCGCCCTTGTGCTCGGTCTTGTAGATCCCGCCCGCGTGGCGATCGCCCGAAAGGATCACGAGGCCGCTGTCCGCACGCTCCGCCAGCAGATCGTACAGCTTGGCACGCTGGGCCGGCATATTGGTCCAGCCTTCGAACTGGTGGGCATCGGTAATGACCTGCACGGAAGAAACGAGGATGCGCAGATCGGCGGGCTTGGCCAGCTCCTGCTGCAACCACGCCCATTGCTCGGCCCCCAGCATGGTCTTGGCCGGATTGTCATCGGGCAGATAGCCACCCAGAGGCGGACGCTCGCGGCTCCATTCCATGCGCTTCAGATCCGACCGGAAGAAACGCGTGTCGAGCAGAATTACCTGCACGCGGCGGCCTTCCGGCCCGGTGATGGAGCTGTCATAAACTCCGGGGCGCGCACGCACCGCGTCGGACGAACCCCAGAAGGTTTCGAACAATTCCTCGCCCCAGCGCCGCATCGGGAAGCTGGCGCCGGCATCATTGAGGCCGTAATCATGGTCGTCCCAGGTCGCCATCATCGGGAACCTTGCGCGAAAGCCCGCAAATTCAGGGTGCGAGGCCTGCAAGGCATAGGATTTGCGCAAGCTTTCCAGCCCGGCATCGGCATCCCAGCCATTATCGCCGTAAACATTGTCGCCGATCATGAGGAACAGCTGCGGGTTCTGGGCGGCGATCTGCGCCCACATATGCTGCGGGGCGGACTGGTGGTTGCAGCTGCCGAACGCGATGCGGGTCAGCGTGGTCGAAGGCGCCAGCGCCGGGTTGGGCCCGGCCTCCGGCATCGTCACCTTTTTGCGCAGCTCGGCATAATAGGGCGCGAGCAACTGGTCGGGCGCCAGACTGACCGCAACCGGGGTATCTTCGCCCGTCGCATGGTCATCAGCCATGAGCGGCGCGGCGGCGAGGCCGAAGGCGGCAAAAGCGGTGGCGGCAAGCAGCGACTGGCGCATGGAAAGCTCCTTGGGGGGATTCGGGGTCTGCGGCGTTCTGGCCGCGCTGCATGACAGATGTGTGGCGCGCGGAAAAGATCGCCTCAGAGCGGCGGGAGGTGCGAGAAATCCGTCAGCGCCGAATCGCGCAGGCCGCGCCACACGTTGCGCGCCTGGACGGTTTCGGCAACATCATGCACCCGCAGCAGGTGAACGCCGGCTTCCATGCCCCTGACCGCCAACGCAATCGATCCCGCCAGCCGGGCACCCGCATCTTCCTCGTGCGACAGCGCGCCGATCATGCGCTTGCGGCTGGCCCCCAGCATCAGCGGGCTGCCGAGCGCATGGAACAGCGGCAAGGCGTTGATCAGCGCAAGGTTCTCGCCCAGCGACTTGCCGAAGCCGATGCCGGGGTCGATCACGATTCGCTCTTCGGCAATCCCGGCGACAATCGCGCGTTCGCGTGCAAGCCGCAGAAAATCGAACACCTCGCACACGACATCGAGATATTTGCCCCCGGCGTGCAGATCCTCGCCGCTGCCGGGCGCGTGCATCAGCACCACCGGACAGCCCAGTTGCGCCGCGACTTCGACGCTGCGCGGATCATAACGCAAGGCCGAGACATCATTGACCATGTGCGCGCCCGCGGAAATCGCCGCCTCCAGCACCCCGGCGCGGCGCGTATCGACGCTGATGGCCGCACCCATCTCGGCAGCCGCGCGCACGGCGGGAACGACCCGGCGGATTTCCTCGTCCTCGAAGGTCGCGGCCGCACCGGGCCGCGTGCTTTCCCCGCCGATGTCGATGATCGCCGCGCCCGCTTCGAGCATGGCGGCAGTGTGGGCGCGCGCCGCATCGGGGTTATCGTGCTGCCCTCCGTCGGAGAAGCTGTCGGGCGTGACATTGAGGATGCCCATCACCTGCGGCTGGTCTAGCCGGATGGTGCGCCCGCCCAGTTGCAGCGGGGCGTGGATTTTCTTCAGGTTGTCCCATTGCCGCGTCGCCTCGCGCGCGGCCAGATCGGGCAGGCGGGCGATCACACCGGCCAAGCCCGCGGCCGTGGTGACGATCCGCTCGGTCACACCGCCGTCCGCCCCCCGCAGCAGCAGCGCGAATTCGCGGGCATAGGCCATCGAACCGCCCAGCCGCACGGCATCGCCCTCGACCGCCTGCGGGCCGGCGACGAGCGTAATCGGGTGGAGATAGACGTTGTCGGTCATATGCGGTCGCCCGAGCGGATCAGTCCTCGCTCGCCAGCAGATAAAGCTGGCGCGCGGCGTCGATCGGCTGCACGTCCGGTCCGTTTTCGTATTGCCAGAACACCCAGCCATTGCAGCTCGGTGCGCCTTGCAATTCCTTGCCCAATCCGTGGATCGAGCCGGTCTTGCCGCCGCATTCAAGGCTGCCATCGGCCCGCACGGTGGCGATCCAGCGACGCTTCTTGTCGAACACCTGCGTGCCGGGCGGGATCAGGCCGGTTTCGACCACAGCGCCGAATGCCACCTTGGGCGCGGTGCGGGCGCTTTGCATCGTGGTGAGCGCGCTTTCATCGAGCGGCAATTCCTTGGCGATGCGCTTCATTGCGACTTCGCGGTAGAAATCCTCGCGTTCGCAGCCGATCCATTCGCGCCCCAGCCGCTTGGCGACCGCGCCGGTGGTGCCGGTGCCGAAGAACGGGTCGAGCACCACATCGCCCTTTTCGGTCGTGGCCAGCAGCACACGGTAAAGCAGCGCCTCGGGCTTCTGGGTCGGGTGAGCTTTCTTGCCGTTCTCCTTGAGCCGCTCATGGCCTGCGCAGATCGGCATCACCCAGTCCGACCGCATCTGCAATTCATCATTGAGCGTCTTCATAGCGCGGTAATTGAACTGATAACGCGCCTTTTCGCCCATGCTCGCCCAGATCAGGGTTTCATGCGCATTGGTGAAGCGGGTGCCCTTGAAATTGGGCATCGGATTGGTCTTGCGCCAGACGATGTCGTTGAGAATCCAGAAGCCCAGATCCTGCAGGATCGCCCCGACGCGGAAGATGTTGTGATAGCTGCCGATCACCCACAGCGCGCCGTCGGGCTTCAGCACCCGGCGCGCCTCGGTCAGCCATTCGCGGGTGAATTTGTCGTAAACCGCCATGCTGTCGAACTGGTCCCAGTGATCGGTCACGGCATCGACATGGCTGCCATCAGGGCGGTTGAGATCGCCGCCCAGTTGCAGGTTATAGGGCGGGTCCGCAAACACCAGATCGACGCTGCTGGTGGGCAAGCTGCGCATCGCTGCGATGCAGTCGCCCGGCAGGATGCAGCCCAGCGGAAGCGCGGGCACGCGCGAAGGTTCAGCCGCCTTTCCAACGGCTTCCTGACGCGATTTCGCCTTTTCTATCACACTCACTGGATCGGCCCCGCTGTTCTGGCTTGCAACTTATCCACAGGCATGAGTCCTCGAGGAGTCCGCGTCAAGCACCTAATTTTGCCCGGCTTATGGTTAACAAGGTGCAAATGCGGCGTCCCCACAGCGGAACGAAGCGTGATCGGCACAAGATGTTGAGTCCCTTGCGTGCGGCCGGACTCGATATGCAGCGGTGTGGCCCGAAGGACTCACCGCGCCATCATCATTGGCGCAAAATTCCGATCAGATGAGGGGCAACTGCGCGACAGGCGCAAAGCTGCGGCGGTGCAGCGGGGTTGCGCCATGCACCCGCAACGCGGCGATGTGTTCGGCCGTGCCATAACCCTTGTTGCGCTCCCAGCCGTAGTGAGGAAAAGCGCAAGCCGCGTCCAGCATCAGCCGGTCGCGCCATTCCTTGGCGACGATCGAGGCGGCGGAAATGGCCGGTTCGATCCCGTCACCCCCTACAATCGCCCGCGCCGGCCAGCGCCATTCGCCGCACCGCCCGGCCGGGGTCATGTTGCCATCGATCAACACTTCGCACGCCGGGGCGCCCAGCGCAGCGGTCAGGCTGGCGACCGCGCGGGTCATGCCGATCATCGTCGCCTGGAAGATATTCACCCGGTCGATCTCTTCGGGCTCGACCACGGCGACCGCCCAGCAGCAGCTTGCCCGCACCGCCTGATCGAGCACGGCGCGGCGTTTTGCCGAAAGTCGCTTGGAATCGTCGAGCCCCGCAGGTAACCCGCGCCCGAGCACAACCGCCGCGGCCACCACCGGCCCGGCCAGCGGCCCGCGCCCGGCCTCGTCGACACCGATGACGAGTGTCCCGTTCGCAACCGTGAAACCCGGAGTAACCCCTAGCATGATCCGTTCATCCCGCCATCTCGCCGCACTTTCCCTGCCGATGTTGATGTTGGCAAGCTGCGGGAACGCAAAAACCGGGGCAGAAACCGGGGAAACCGCCACTGCCGGGGCCGATGGCACCACCTTCGAGGTTGCCGAAATGGGTACCTTCGACGAACCGTGGGCGATCGAATTCGCGCCGGGCACCACCATGCTGTTCGTGACCGAGAAGGCCGGGAAGGTGAAAGTGCTCGACACCGGAAACGGCATGATCGGCGCGGTCGCGGGCGCGCCGGAGGTCGCCTATGGCGGCCAGGGTGGGCTGGGCGATGTCGCTTTCCTGCCCGCCGAAGCGGACGGGCCGCTCGACGGTCGCACAATCTATCTGAGCTGGGCTGAGGCCGGGGACGGAGACACCCGCGGTGCCGTGGTCGGCAAAGGCACCCTTGCGTGCGAAGGGGTGGATGCCTGCGCCATCGAAGGCCTCGCCGTGATCTGGCGCCAGACCCCCAAGGTCACAGGCCGCGGCCATTATTCGCACCGCATCAGCATCTCGCCCGATGGCCAGCATCTCTACATCGCCAGCGGCGACAGGCAGAAGATGCAGCCCGCACAGGATACGGGCAACACGCTCGGCAGTATCGTACGCCTCAACCTTGACGGTACCCCGGCGGCCGGCAATCCGATGGCGGACAAGGGCGGGATCACGGCGGAGATCTGGTCCTATGGCCACCGCAACATCCTGGGTCTGGACTGGGATGCGAGCGGGCGCCTGTGGGATCTCGAACACGGCCCGGCGGGCGGCGACGAACTCAATCTTGTCCAGCGCGGCGCCAATTATGGCTGGCCGGAGCGCTCCAACGGCGAACATTACAATGGCGATCCGATCCCCGATCATTCGGCGGATGATGGTTTCGCCCAGCCGGCCGTCAGCTGGTCCCCGGTAATCGCACCGGGCGACATGATCATCTATTCGGGCGCCATGTTCGAAGCATGGCAGGGACAGGCCCTGATTCCGGGGCTCAGCAGTCAGGCGCTGGTGCGGGTCGCGATCGACGGCAACAGCGCACGCGAAGTCGCCCGCCACGATTTCGACGCGCGTCTGCGCTCGGTCGAACAAGGGCCGGACGGCGCGATCTGGATCGCCGAGGACGGCAAGGACGGACGGGTGTTGAAGCTCACGACGAAGTGACCGGGGCAATGACCGCTGCCACTGCCACCCTGATCCCGCTCGAGGCGGTCGACCCCGCCATGATCGAGGCGGTGCTCGATCGTGCCTTCGGCGTGGATCGCCATGCCCGCACCGCCTATCGGATCCGCGAAGGCATGCCGTGGCTGCCAACCCTGAGTTTCGCCGCGCTTGACGAGGACGAATTGTTGGTCGGCACAATCCAGTGCTGGCCAATCGCGCTGCAGACCAGGCAGGGACAGGTGCCGCTGGTAATGGTCGGCCCGGTCGCGGTCGTGCCCGAACGGCAGGGCGAAGGCTTTGGTGTGGGATTGATGAGCGCGATGATCGATGCCGATGCGCGGCTGGTGGGGTCTGAGACAAATCTGCCGCAGGTGCTGATCGGCGATGCGGATTATTACGGGCGCTGGGGATTTTCCGCGGTAATGACCGGCGGGTGGCGTTGCCCCGGGCCCTATCAGCCGGAACGCCTGCTGGCGCGCGGTTCGGCGCTGGCGGCAATGCCGGCAGAGGGGATTTTGGGGCCGTGGGAGGGGCTGGAGCCTCTCTAAACCCCTTCACCTCGCCGCGCGCATCTGCCATCTCGCATGCCATGCCCTACGAACCGCCCCCCTATCTCGCCGAATTGACCCTTGCGGAAATCGCCGATCTCGTGGCGGCGCGCAAATTGCCTGCGGTCGAAGGCTGGGCGCCGGCGAAATCGGGCGACAGTTCCATGCGGATCGCCGCCGATGGCACCTGGTATCATGAAGGCGGCCCGATCCGGCGCGAAGCGATGGTGCGCGCCTTTGCCGGATTGCTGAAGCGCGAGGATGACGGTCAGCACTGGCTTGTCACCCCGTTCGAGAAATTGTCGATCGAAGTCGAGGATGCGGCCTTCGTTGCGGTAGATTGCGCGCGCGCCGATGATGCGCTGGTGTTTCGCCTCAATACCGACGACCTCGTGATCGCCGGGCCGGAACACCCCTTGCGCGCCGCGGGCGATGCGCAAAGCCCTGCGCTCTATCTCCACGTCCGGCGCGGCTGCGAGGCGCGATTGAACCGTTCGACCTGGGCCCAGCTTGCGGAGATCGCACTGGCCGAGGGCGCCGACCGGAACGGCTGGCACATCGCCAGTCAGGGTGCGACCTTTTCGCTGCTGCCGTGACCATGCCAGCCCGCCCCAGCCTGTTCGAGCCGCTGTCCCGCCTGTTCGCGGAAGGCCATGCGCGCGACATCCCCGACCTGCTCAGCGATGCGCAATTCGCCCGCGACGGGCGCGCCACGCCCGCCGCGGTGCTGATCGCCGTGACCGATGTGCCGGACGATCCGCAGGTCATCCTCACCCAGCGCCCGCGCGGCATGCGCGATCATCCCGGGCAGGTCGCCTTTCCCGGCGGCAAAATCGATCCGGGCGAAGACGCCGTGACCGCCGCGCTGCGCGAGGCCGAGGAGGAACTCGCCCTGCCGCCCCAAGCGGTGCGGGTGATCGGCACCAGCGATGTCTATCACACCGGCACCGGCTTCATCGTCACGCCCGTGCTGGGCGTGGTGCCGCCCGGGCTCGATCTCAGGCCCGATCCCATCGAGGTGGCCGACTGGTTCGAGGCCCCGCTCGGCTTGCTGCTCGATCCCGCCAGCTGGACCACCAACGAGGTGTTCTGGCGCGGAGCCACGCGGCGCTATCTCGAGCTCGACTGGCAGGGTTTCCGCATCTGGGGCGTGACTGCGGCAATCATCGCCAACCTTGCGCGCCGGATCGCGGTGGAAAGGCTGAAGGATGCTGCGTGATCTTTCGGAGGCCGATTGGCCGCGCCGCGCAGGCCTTGCCGCGCTGACCGCGGCGCTGGGGGCGCAGAATATCCGCTGGGTCGGCGGCGCGGTGCGCGACAGTTTGCTGGGCGCAGAGGTGCATGATGTGGATTGCGCCACCTTGCTCACCCCCGATGTGGTGATCGACCGCTGCCGCGCGGCGGGCATCCGCACCGTGCCGACCGGCATCGATCACGGCACGGTAACCGCAATCCTCAGGGACGGCCCGGTCGAAATCACCACCTTGCGCCGCGATGTCGCCACCGACGGGCGCCGCGCCACCATCGCCTTCGCCAGCGACTGGCGCGAGGATGCCGCGCGGCGCGATTTCACGATCAACGCGCTCTATGCCCATCCCGAAACGCTGGCGATCGAGGACTATTTCGGCGGGCTGGCCGACCTTGCCGCGCGGCGGGTGCGCTTCATCGGCTCGGCGCGCGCGCGGATTGCCGAGGATCACTTGCGGATCCTGCGCTATTATCGCTTTCAGGCGCGGTTCGGATCGGAACTGGATGCCGAGGCCGAAGCCGCCTGCACCGGGCTGGCACACACTCTCAAGGGCCTTAGCCGCGAACGTATCGCCGCCGAATTGCTGGCGCTGCTCGCCCTGCCCGATCCGCACCCGGTTCTGGAACGGATGCGCAGCGGCGGCGTGCTCGGCGTGATCCTGCCCGAGGCTTGCGCGGCGCAGCTTGCTGCACTCGAACGCCTGATCGCTGCCGAAACCGCGCAAGGCTTTGCTGCCGATCCCGTCCGCCGCCTTGCCGCGATGCTGCCGCCCTCGCCCGATGTCGCCGAAGTGGTCGCCGCACGCCTGCGCCTGTCCAAGGCCCAACGCAGCCGGCTCATCGCCGCTGCCGAGCGGACCGCGCAGGACAGCGAAAACCCGCGCGCCCTCGCCTATCGCCTCACCATGCCCTGCGCGATCGACCGGCTGCTGCTGCTGGGCTGCGATGCGCGGGCGCTGGCCGAATGGGAGATACCGGAGTTTCCGCTGAAAGGCGGCGCGATCGTGGCGCGCGGCGTGACCGCCGGGCCAGCGGTTGCCCGCATCCTGCAGGCGGTCGAGAAACGTTGGGTGGCAGAGGGCTTTCCCGGCCCGGCGCGGATCGCGGCAATGCTTGACGAGGCGCTCGCCGAACAGCCCGAAGCGGGATGAGCCGCACCACACAGACGACAAACGGCTGCCACGGGCCATACGATGCGGTTGTCATCCGCTGCTTTGACAGTCTAGGAACCCATGGCGGGTTTCGTGCATTTATTGCATGGACGCTTAACCTCAACCGGTTCGTTCACCGGCCTCTCGCCCTGGCCCTTCGGCCATCGGGTACTGCGTGTCCCGCCGCCGCTGCCATCCCGGCAGTGTTCCGATCAAGTCCAAAGATGGAGATAACATCGATGAAATCCCTGAAGCTGGCGCTGCTGGCCACTCTTCTTGCCGCCGCTCCGGCCGTGGTTCCCGCTGCCGCAAACGCGCAGGATGTCGGCGCGACCGTTTACGGCAATGATGGTAATCCGATCGGCACGGTCGAAGCCGTCGAGGAAGGCGTGGTGGTTATCGACACCGGCAAGCACAAGGCCCCGATCCCCGCCAACCTGATCGGTGCAGGCGATACCGGCCCCAGCATCAACGCCACCAAGGGCCAGATCGATGCGATGATGGACGCGCAGGTTGCCGAAGCCAATGCCAAGCGCGACGCCGCACTGGTCGAAGGCGCTGCGGTTGTCAGCGCCGATGGCGTGCCGGCCGGCACGATCTATACCATCGACAGCGAAGATGCCGTCATCATCAAGAACGACGCAGGCATTGTCACGCTGACCCGCGAATCCTTCGCCGTGAACCCCGAAGGCATGCTGATGGCGCTCTATTCGTCCGAGCAGCTCGCCTCGAACACCGTCGAAGTGCCTGAAGGTGCAGAGATCCTGACAGCGGCGCAGGCCCGCGCCAAGGAAGCTGCGGGCGATGACGGCGCGGCAAGCGGCGCCTCGCAGTAAGCGACAGGCTCATGCCGGATGACGAAAGGCCGGGGTTGCGCGAACAGCGTCACCCCGGCCTTTTCGCGTCGGGCTTCAATCGAAACGATTGGATTTGGGGAAACCCTGCGGCGGCATCCGGCCGGCCGCACCGCGCGCGACCTTCCACATCCGGATTTCGGTCTCGGTGCGGGTGCGTTCTCCCGATCCCCCCATCTGCCAGCTGAGGCCATCGGCCAGCACAAAGGTGATCGCGTCCGACAGGCCGCCGTCACGAAAGCGTTGCAGCTGCACCCCCTGCCCGCGCGCCATGACCGGCAGTTCTTCAAGGTTGAACACCACCAGCTTGCGATTGTCGCCGACGCAGGCGACGTGATCATGGGCTTCGGGGATCGGCCGGATCACCCGCAGCGCTGCGCCGTCTTTCAGGTTCACCACCTGCCGGCCCTTGCGGGTCTCTGCCAGCAGTTCATCAGTATGAGCGACAAAGCCCTTGCCATGGCTTGAAGCAAGCAGCAGCCGACCGCCGGGACGGTGCACCATCATCGACGCGATCGAAGCCTCGCTTTCAAGGTCGATCATGGTGCGCACCGGCTCGCCAAAGCCGCGTGCGCCGGGCAGCTTGTCGCAACCGATCGTGAAGAACCGCCCGTCGGAGGCGGCCAGCAGCAGCTTGTCGGTGGTCTGGGCGTGAAGGATGAAGGCGAGCGCATCGCCTTCCTTGTACTTGAATTCCTGGTCGAGCGGCACGTGCCCCTTGGCTGCGCGGATCCAGCCCTTCTGGCTCAGGATCACGGTGACCGGCTCCTTCTCGATCATCGCGTCCATGCTGAATTCCACCACCGGTTCCGCCTCGGCAATCAGCGTGCGGCGCGCGCCCAGCGCGGTGTCCTCGGCATAATCCTTGCGCAAGGCCTTCAGATCGCGCTTCAGCCGGGTGCGCTGGCGGGCCGGGCTTTCGAGCAGCTTGTCAAGCTCGTCCTGCTCGGCCAGCAATTCGTCCTGCTCCTTGCGAAGCTGCATTTCCTCCAGCTTGCGCAAGGATCGCAGCCGCATGTTGAGGATCGCCTCGGCCTGCCGGTCGGTCAGCTCGAATTCCGCCATCATCAGCGGCTTGGGCTCGTCCTCGGTGCGGATGATTTCGATCACCCGGTCAAGGTTGAGGAAGGCGATGATGTAACCGCGCACCAGCTCCAGCCGCCGCTCGATCTGGTCGAGCCGGTGGCGCGCGCGGCGTTGCAGGATGTCGATCTGCGATGCCGTCCAGTGATCGAGCAGTTCCTTCAGCCCCATCACCATCGGCGTGCGTGTGGCATCCAGCACGTTGAGGTTGAGGCTGAAGCGCGTTTCCAGATCAGTGAGCTTGAACAGGCTTTCCTTGAGCAGTTCGGGATCGACATTGCGGCTTTTCGGAACGAGCACGATGCGGATCGCCTCGTCGCTTTCGTCGCGCACATCCTCCAGGATCGGCAGCTTGCGGTCGGTAATCGCCTGCGCGATCTGTTCGATCAGCTTGCCCTTGGGCACCTGATAGGGGATTTCGGAGATGACCAGCTGCCACTGGCCGCCGCCCAGCCGTTCGATCCCGGCGGCAATATCGTCCGCCTCCTTGGCCTCGGGGGCGAGGAATCGCCCGCGCAACCGGAAAGACCCGCGCCCGGTGCGATAGGCCTCGGCAATGCTGGCCGCGCTATCGACCACCTGCCCGCCGGTGGCGAAATCGGGGCCGTGGAACAGCTCCATCAGCCGTTCGTGGGTGACATGGGGATTGTCGATCAGTTCCAGCGTCGCATCGATGATTTCGGCGACATTGTGGCTGGGAATGCTGGTCGCCATGCCGACCGCGATCCCGCTCGACCCGTTGGCGAGCAGGTTCGGAAACAGGCCCGGCATCAGTTCAGGCTCTTCTTCCTCCCCGTTATAGGTCGGAATGAAATCGACGGTGCCTGCGTCCAGACCTTCCATCAATTGCATCGCCGTTCTGGTCAGCCGGGCTTCGGTGTAGCGATAGGCAGCGGCATTATCGCCATCGACATTGCCGAAATTGCCCTGCCCTTCGACCAGCGGGTATCGCAGCGAGAAATCCTGCGCCAGCCGGACCATGGCATCATAGGCCGCCGTATCGCCATGCGGGTGATATTTACCGATCACCTCGCCCACCACGCGGGCGCTTTTCTTGAAGGAATTGCCCGGATCAAGCTTGAGCTGGCGCATCGTCCACAACAAGCGGCGGTGCACCGGTTTCAACCCGTCGCGCAGATCGGGGAGCGAGCGCGCGGTGATCGTCGACAGCGCATAGACCAGATAGCGTTCGGACAGCGCCGCATCGAAGGGCGCATCGACAATCGCATCGAACGGATCTGAATCGGTGGTAGCAGGATCGGACATGGAAATCGTCTAGCAACCCTCGCGCTGCGCAGGGAGAGGTCTTTCCACAGGCTTGGCCCCCGCATCTGGCCTCCACGCTGGCCTGCATCCTGACCTGTTGCGGCCACGCCCGGCCCCGTCGGCCGGAACACCGCTGACCGCCATCCGTTGAATGGTTGAAGAAAAACCAAGGAGATAGCACATGAAGCCGATCCTCATCATCGCCACCGACGGGTTTGAACAATCCGAACTGACCGAGCCCAAGCGCCTGCTCGAAGAAGCGGGCACGAAGGTCATGGTCGCAAGCCTCGACGAAGGCGAGATCAAGGGCTGGAAAGACGGCAACTGGGGCGATAGCGTCGCAGTCGATCTGCTGGTCGGCGATGTCGCGACCGACGATTACGCCGCGCTGCTGCTGCCGGGCGGACAGATGAACCCCGATATCCTGCGCATGAGCGGCACGGTGATCGATCTGGTGCGCGCCTTCGACAAGGCCGGCAAGCCGATCGCGGCGATTTGTCATGCGCCCTGGCTGCTGGCCGAAGCAGGCATCATCCGCGGCAGGGTTGTGACCGGCTGGCCTTCGATCCGCACCGACCTTACCAATGCCGGCGGCGCGGTAATCGACCAGAAGGTCGCGGTCGATGGTAACATCATCACCAGCCGCAAGCCGGACGACATCCCCGCCTTCGTCGAGGCGCTTCAAGGAGCGCTCAAGATGAAAATGGCTGCCTAGGCGGTCAGGCGGGCTGTCATGCTTGCGATACCCGCCAAAAGGAATAGCGCCAGATGGGTACCGAAGACAGCAAGCCCGATCTTGCCGAGGAGCGCACCGAGTGGGCGGAAGACCGCACCGACTGGGCCGAGGACCGCACGGTGCTTGCCAATGAACGCACCTTTGCCGGCTGGCTGCGCACGGGACTGGCTTCGGCCGGGATCGGGCTGGGGTTCAACGCCCTGTTCGGCAAGCTTGACCCCGCGTGGTTTCCCAAGACGCTCGCCACCCTGTTCATCATGGTCGCGGTGTTCATTTTCTGACTTGCCCAGCACCAGGCCGTATCCGTCAATGAACGGCTGGATTGTCACGAGGTCAAACCGATCAAGGGCACCTATATCCGGTTTATCGCGGCGATCATGGCCATGGGCAGTATCGCGCTTGCCGTCGGGATCTGGATCATGAAAACGCCGCAGGACTAGCCGGCTACATCCGCCGCAGATCATTGCTTTCGGACGGGACACTGACGGTGAGACCATCGAGGTCGGAGTGCAGTTCGATCTGGCACGAAAGCCGGCTTGTCCGGCGCGCCCCGGCGGCGAAATCGAGCATGTCTTCCTCCTCCTCGCTTGCAGGTGGCAGGCGGTCGAACCATTCGGCGGCGACGATCACATGGCAGGTGGAGCACGCCATCTGCCCCTCGCAAGTGCCTTCGAGCGGCAGGCCCGCCGCTTGCCCGGCGCGCAGCAGGTTGTCGCCCGGATCGGCCGTGACTGTGACCGGATTGCCGTGCGGATCGTGGAAGGTGATGGTGATGCTCACAGGCCCTGCTCCCTTGCGGCGGCATTGATCGTGGCGGCGGCGGATTCGATATCCTCGGCTGTCGTATAGCGCCCGAAACCCAGCCGGATAGAGGACTTTGCTTGCGGCTCGGCAAGACCAATGGCCTTGAGCACATGGCTCGGCCGGCCCGATCCGCTGGCGCAGGCGCTGCCTGCAGAAAACATGATGCTGCGGCAATCACTCATCAAGCGGGCGACATCCAGCCCCTCCCGCCGCAGGTTGAGGTTGCCGTGCCAGCGATGTTCGGCGCTGCCGTTCAACTCCCACCCCGCAAAGGCCGCGCGCGCGCTGCGCCAGAGCCGTTCGATATGGAGCGAATCCTCGCCCATGCGCTCGGCGGCGACCTGCGCGGCGGCGCCGAACCCGGCGCACAAGGCGGGCGAGAGCGTGCCGGAACGAAGGCCCGCCTCCTGCCCGCCGCCCAGCATCAGCGTCGCGGGCGCGGGCGCGTCCTTCGCCAGCCACAGCGCGCCGATCCCCTTGGGACCGTGGATCTTGTGGGCCGACACGGCGATGTAATCGGCCGCGACCTCCACCGGCACGCGGCCATAGGCCTGCACCGCATCGACCAGCACGCGCGCTCCGGCAGTATGGGCGATGCGGGCAATGTCGGCGAGCGGATGGCGAACCCCGATCTCGTTGTTGATCGCCATTGCGGCGACAAGGCCCGTGGCGGGCGTGATTGCAGCCTCGAGCGCTTGCAGATCGGCGCGGCCATCGGGAGTCACGGGCAGGATGGTGAAACGCCGCCCCTGCGCCTCCACGGCGCGGGCGCAATCGAGCACGGCGGCGTGTTCGGTAGCGAAGGTGATGACATCGCCCGGCGTGCCTTGCAGCACCATATTCAGCGCCTCGGTCGCGCCGGAGGTGAAGATCACCTTGCCGCCGTCGGGCAGCAGGCTTCCGACCCGTTCCCGCGCTGTCTCCACCGCCGCCGCCGCCATCCGGCCCATACGGTGCGGGGAATGGGGATTGCCGAAAGTGTCGCTGTCCGGCCCGCCGAGCCAGCGCAGCATCACTTCGCGTGCTTCGGGCGCGAGGGGGGTTGTGGCCTGATAGTCGAGGTAGATCATGATGCCCCGCCCTCTACCCGCTCGTGCTGAGCTTGTCGAAGCACTGTTCTTCCTCTGTCGACGGGTCCGCAAAGAAAGGACGGCCCTTCGACAAGCTCAGGCCGAACGGGGTCGGATTTACGAAAGCGAAGCCCACGCAGCCGCAAACCGCTCCAAGTCCTCGGGCGTGGTGTTCCACCCCAGACTGACCCGGATCATGTTGGCCGCCACCTGCGGATCAAGGCCCATCGCGGTCAGCACTGCGCTCGGCTTCATGGTTCCGGACGAACAGGCGCTCCCCTGACTGACGGCAAAGCCCATCATGTCGAACCGCATCACTTGCGCGCTGCCGCTCATCTCCGGCATGGCAAGCGCCTTGATGAAACCGGACGGGCAAGCAAGCCGATCTGCCAACCATACGCCACCCCTGTCCCCCACGGTCTGGGCCAAGGCATCCAGCGCGACTTGTATCTCAGCAGTGACAAGCGGCGCGGCGAGACTGGCTTCCAGCGCGGCTGCCATGCCCAGCGCGCCGGGCAGGTTCTCGGTGCCCCGGCGATAGCCACGCTCATGTCCGCCGACAGGAGACAGCATTGCAAAGTCCTTGACCAGCAGCGCGCCCACCCCAATCGGCCCACCGAACTTGTGCGCCGAAACGATGGCCAAGTCGGCAAGCCGAGGGATTGCGACTTTGCCCGCACTTTGCGCGCAATCGACAAGCAGAAGACCGCCCTTGTCGTGAACCACCTCGGCAACCAGCCCAATATCCTGCCGGTTGCCGGTTTCCGAATTGATATGCTGAACGGCAACAAGTGAGCGGTTTTCCGCGCCATCTAACCGTGGAGAAGGTTCGATTGCCGCTGACAGCGCGGCAAGATCGACCGCTCCATCGGATTGAACTCCGATCACCGGAACGCCGCGATGCTGCTCGAATTGCCGGATCGCATCGTGTTCGACGGCGCTGATCACCTCGTCGATGACTGTGGCATTGTCGAAGGCAAGCAAGGCGGCCTCACTCGCGCCGCTCGTGAAAATCAGTTCCCCGCTCCACCCCAGCGCCGCCTTGATCCGCTCGCGCGCATCCTCCAGCGCGGCACGTGCCTTGCGGCCTTCGGCATGGGGGCTGGAGGGGTTCGCCCATAGCCGGAATCCCTCCTCCATCGCCGCCTTCGCCTCGGGCCGCAAAGGCGAGCTTGCGGCGTGATCGAGATAGACCCGCTCAGCCATTTGCGGCGCTCACCGCGCGGGGCCGCACAAAAAATTGCGAATTTGCCATCGCGCCCTATATAGAGCGCGCTTTCGCAGGCGCCACCGGCGGCTTGCGGCCACTCGATCACGCCTCCCGTTCACGCCTCTCGTTCACAAGGTTCATCAATGCCCTCAGTCATCTTCCCCGGCCCGGAAGGCCGTCTTGAAGGCCGCTTCTCTCCGCCGCCGCGCCCGCGTGCGCCGGTGGCGATGATCCTGCACCCGCACCCCGAAGGCGGCGGCACGATGAACGACCGGATCGTGCAGCGTCTTTACAAGACCTTCGCCGACAGGGGCTTTGCGACGCTGCGGTTCAATTTCCGCGGGGTCGGGCGTTCGCAAGGATCGTTCGATAGCGGCGTGGGCGAATTGTCCGACGCGGCGAGCGCGCTCGACTGGGTGCAATCGATCCACCCCGAAGCGCAAAGCACCTGGATCGCAGGCTACAGCTTCGGCGCGCTGATCGGGATGCAACTGCTGATGCGCCGCCCCGAAGTGCGCGGCTTCATCTCGGTCGCACCGCCGGCCAACATGTATGATTTCAGCTTCCTCGCGCCCTGCCCTGCCTCGGGCATCTTCGTGCAGGGCGCAGCCGATACGGTGGTGCAGCCGGTCGCGGTGCAGAAGCTGGTCGACAAGCTGCGCACGCAAAAGCACATCACCATTCACCACGAGGAAATCCCGCGCGCCAACCACTTCTTCGAGAACGAGCTCGATGAACTGATGGGGTCGGTGGACAATTATCTGGATTTCCGGCTCTCGCCCGACTGCCCGATCAAGTAAAAGTGGCAAATCAGGATCGGAGACGGTTCTGATTTGCAACGCGAAACTGCTTCGCCCCTAGCAAAAGTCATAGTACTCTGATCCCCGAGCGGGGCCGGAGGCCTTTCGCTTGTCATCGGCGCTCCGGCCACCGCTCCCACGATGATGGAGAGAGGAGCCCCCCAGATGACCTATGCTTCCAACACCCGCCGGCCCAATCCGGTCGCGCTTGCCGGCGCACTCGGCATTCCGGCCGCCGTCGCCGCGCTGCTGGTGGTGGGCCTTGCGGTCAAGGTCGTGATCGCGCCCGAACCGCCCGCGCTCAAGGGTTTCACGGTCAAGCCGATCCCGATCCCCCCGCCCCCGCCGCCCGAGCCGGTCAAGAAGGCCAGCACCGCCGCCGCCAACCAGCCGCGATCCACCAGCACGACCACGTCCCGCCCCGACACCATCCCGCTCGACTTCGGCACAAGCAATCCCATCGCAAGCCTGCCCGGGATAGGCGAACTGGTCGGGCCGGAGAGCGGTCCTGTCGATTTCGGCATTCCCGGACCTGCGCCCTCCGCATCGCCCTATGATCCGGTTGCCGCCGCCCCGCGCGGAAATCCCGGACGCTGGGTGCGGAACAGCGATTACCGTGCCCGCTGGATCAGGGAGGGCTTGTCGGGCACGGCGCGCTTTGCCCTAACGATCGATGCGGAAGGCAAGGTCACCGGCTGCACCATCACCCGATCGACCGGCCATGCCGCGCTGGACGCCGCGACCTGCAAGCTGGTCGGCAAGCGCGCCAGTTTTGCCCCGGCGCGCGATGGCTCGGGCAAGCCGGTGGCCGGCAGCTATGCCAGCGCCATTACATGGAATATTCCCGACTGATCCGGCCAGGGCTGCCGGGGGAGCTTACCCGTCCCCGGCAGCCTTGATCTGCGAAATCGGTGCCTCGCCCGTGCTGGTGGGCACCGTCCAGATCAGCACATTAAGCACCGCGATCACCGCCAGCAGCACCATCAGCGCGGGTTGCTTCACCTGCCCCGTGCGCCGCCACAGGGCATAGGCCCCGCCCAGCAGCGCCAGCGCGGCGAGCATCACGATCGAAAGCACGATATCGGTCATGGGGAACGCATCATCCTTGCCTGCGGGCAGTCACGGTGCTTGCACATCCCTGCCCTATCGTATCTTTCTGAACCACGTTGGTATCACCGAGGAGGCTATGATGGGAATTTTCAGCTCGATCAAGAATGCAATCTGGGGTTCGGACGAGGACGAGACAAAAGCGGCCGCGCCTGCTGCAACACCTGTTGCCGCCCCGGCTGCTGCGCCCAAGCCTGCTGCGCCCGAACCGATCAGCGAAGCCGAGATGGCAGCGCGTATCGCCGCCATGCCCGATGCCGACAAGTTCAACTGGCGCACATCGATCGTCGACCTGATGAAAATGGTCGGCCTTGATCCCAGCTACGCCAACCGCAAGGAACTGGCCGAAGAATTGGGCATGACCGATTACGAAGGCACCGCCGAGCAGAACATCGCGCTCCACCATGCGGTGCTCAACCTGCTGGCGCTCGAAGGCGGCAAGGCCGGGGGCATTCTCAAGGACTGAGCGAAGAAGAGGCGATTGACTCGCATCCGCCGGGCAGTATGCCTCGCCGGCATGAGAGAGAGATTTGCCGATTTCACCCGCCGCCAGACGCTTGCCGGGTTGGGCGGGGTTTCCGCCCTCGCCCTGCTGCCCGCCTGCGCGCGCGGCGATATGGCCCCGGCCGGTGCGCCGGTCGACCAACTTGGCCCGGATGCCGCACTGGACCGGATCGCCTACCGGATGCTCGCGCACGAGCCCGGTCGCGCAACCGGGCTCGGGGTCGATACCGGCCAGTATGCCGCATGGCGTTCGACCTTCGGCACCCCGGGCGAGGACGGGCGCAGCGATTATGCCGCGACGCTGAAAGAACTGGTCGCCGATGCGCGGGCCTATCCCAAACAAGACCTCACCAGCGACCAGCAGATCGGTTTCGAAGTGGTCGAAACCGCCTTTGCCAAGGCGCTGGAAGGCATGGCGATGCCTTATGGCGATGTGGCGGTCGGCAGCTGGCGTAACGCGCCTTACGTGGTGATCCAGAATGTCGGCGGCTATATTGATCTGCCGCGCTTTTTCGGATCGACCCAGCCGCTGAAGACCGGCGAGGACATCGGCCCCTACATGGACCGTCTGGCCGAGGTACCCGCGATCCTCGACGGCGAGCTTGATCGCATTCGCGCCGCGCGCGCAATGGGCGTGGTGCCGCCCGCTTTCCTGCTCCACAAGGCCATTGCCCAGATGGAGGCCAGCATAGCGGGCGCGAACGAAAGCTATGCTGCGCCGCTTGCCGGCACAGATCTTGCCGGAAGCGATCGCGCCGCCGCCCAGGCCGAACGCATCACCGCCAGCGGGATTGTCCCCGCGCTCGAACGCCAGATCGCCGAGCTCAAGACCCAGCGCGCCATCGCCAGCGACAACGCCGGGATGTGGGCGCAGCCGATGGGCGAGGAATATTACAGCTGGGCGGTCAGCGCGTCGACCACCACCGCCATGACCCCTGACGAAATCCACCGGCAGGGGCTGGCCGAACTCGAAGAACTGCATGGCCGGATGGACCCGATCCTGCGCGAGATCGGCTACACCAAAGGCAGCGTGGGCGAACGGATGCAGGCCCTGTCCCAGGACCCGCGCTACAAGTTCGCCGAGGGCGACCCGGGCCGGACGGAAATCTTCGCCTTCATCGAAGAGCGTATCGCCTGGATCAAGGCGCAGATGCCGCGCGCCTTTGACCAGCTGGTGGACCCCCCACTGGAGGTCCGCCGCCTTCCGCTGGCTGAAGAACCGGGCGCGCCGGGGGCCTATGGCGGCGCGGGTAGCAAGGACGGCAGCATCCCCGGGCGGTTCTGGATCAACCTGCACACCACCGATCTGCACCGCAAATATGATCTGGCTGACCTGACCTTCCACGAAAGCATTCCCGGCCATGTGTGGGAGGGGGAGTTCTCCAACCGCCTGCCGCTGATCCGCTCGATCCTCGCCTTCAACGCGTTCAGCGAAGGCTGGGCGCTGTATGCCGAACAGCTGGCGGACGAGCTGGGCGCCTATGATGAATTCAAGGTCGGGCGGCTGGGATACCTCCAAAGCCTCGCCTTCCGCGCCTGCCGGCTGGTGGTGGACACGGGCCTGCATTCGAAACGCTGGACCCGCGAACAGGGCAATCGCTTCTTCGTGGAGCGCAACGGTTCCAAGCCCGAGGAAGTCGCCTCGGAGGTCGATCGCTATTGCAGCTGGCCGGGGCAGGCCTGCGGGTACAAGATCGGCCACAGCGAAATCATCCGCCAGCGCGCGCGCGCCCAGGCCGAGCTGGGCGCGGCTTACGACTTCAAGGCGTTCAACACCGCCGTGGTGCTGGGCGGCAATGCGCCGCTCAGCGTGGTGGCGAACACAGTCAGCCGCTATATTGCAGGCGCCCGGGCCTGACCCCATCTTGCAACCTCCGGCGCACATCATCGCTGCACGGATGATAGCCGGAGGCGCGCATGGAAACACTCGGACAAGACCTTGAAACCATGCGCCGGGTGCCGCTCGCGCCCGCCCATGTCGAGGCGATCTGCGCGATCGGGGGCGAGGTATCCTATCCCGCAGGCTCCATCGTCATGGACATTGGCGAGCGGATGGACCGTTTCATCTATGTCGTCGAAGGCGATATCGAGGTGGTCGATCCCCATACCGGCGACCGCTTGCTGAAATCCTCGCTCGGCCCGACGCAGTTCATGGGCGAAATCGGCTTCCTCAATGGCGGTACCAACATCATGCGAATGCGCGCTGCGGTCGATACCACAGTGATCGAGGCCCCGCGCGAAGCGATGCTGGCGCTGATGGGACGAGTGCCGGAACTGTCCGACCACCTCATCACCGTGTTCACCGCGCGGCGGCGCATGCAGTTCGAATCGCGCAACGACACGATCAAGGTGATCGGGGCCGACCGCGATCCGCAGGTGCAGGCGGTCGAACGCTTCCTGTCGCGCAACCGCATCCCGTTTCAGAGCTATGACATGGACGCCGCAGACCGCGAAACCGCAAGCCTTTGCAATCTGACCGACCACCAACCCGGCGTGATCGTCGGCGCGGACACCCGGATGGAAGATCCCACCCCGCGCAAGATGGCGCAATATCTCGGGCTCGATCTCGATATCTGTTCGCAGCGCACCTATGATCTGTTGATCGTCGGTGGCGGCCCTGCGGGCGTGGCAGCGGCGGTCTATGCCGGGAGCGAGGGGATCGGGGCGCTGGTGGTCGAGGATACCGCCGTCGGCGGGCAGGCGGGGACATCCAGCCGAATCGAGAATTACATGGGCTTTCCCACCGGTATCAGCGGCACCGACCTGACCTTTCGCGGGCAGGTGCAGGCGATGAAGTTCGGAACGCGGTTCGTGATGCCGCGCCGGGTGGAGGCGCTGGCGCGGCGTGAGGACGGGGTATTCTGCGCGACTTTGAACGCCAATGACTTTGGGGGGGACGAGATCTGCGCCCGCGCGCTGCTGGTGGCGACCGGGGTGCAATATCGCCGCCTGCCGCTTGACCGGCTGGAGGAACTGGAAGGCGCCGGCATCTTCTATTCCGCGACCGAAATGGAAGCCCGCTTCTGTGCCAATACCGAGGCCGTGGTGATCGGCGGCGGCAATTCGGCCGGACAGGCAGCGATGTTCCTGTCACGCGCCGCGGCGCATGTGCATCTGGTGGTGCGCGGCGCCAGCCTTGCCGCTTCGATGTCGAGCTACCTTTCGCAGCGGTTGGAGGCCGATCCGCGCGTCACCATCCATTACCATTCCGAAGTCACCGCGCTCCACGGCGACAACTGGCTGAAGGCGATCACGCTCAGGACTGGGGACAGCGAACAGCGCATCGCGACCCGCGCGCTGTTCATCATGATCGGCGCGGCGCCCAACACAGATTGGCTGTCGGGCCTCGCCGCGACCGATGAAAAAGGCTTCGTCGTCACCGGCGCGGCTGCCGGGCAGGCAGACGATTACGCCACCACAGCGCCGGGCATTTTCGCAGTCGGCGATGTGCGCGCCGGATCGGTCAAGCGCGTGGCAAGCGCCGTTGGCGAAGGTTCGGTGGTGGTCAGCCGGATCTGGCAATATCTCGAGGAAACCGGCGCCGAATCAGGCTGACGGGACGTTCAGTTCCTGCCCAGCAGCCCCTTGGCCATGTCCATGATGTCATCGACCGGGCTGCCGTCACCATCGCGATCGAGCATCGTCGCAAAGTGGCTGAGCGAGCCCTCCCCGCCGATCGCCGCAACGATCTGATTGAGCGTTCCGGCATCCAGCCCGGTCTTCTCCGCCGCCAGTGTCACCGTATCGCCATCGAGCTGATGGGTCTGGCCAAGCGCGGCAATCGCCTTTTCGACCATGGCGGGATCAAGCCCGATCTGGCTTGCGAGATTGACGACATCGTCGGGCGCGCCGCCGATGTTCTTCAGGATACCGTCGAGAATGCTCATGCCTCTACTCCCTTGCTGATGCAAATCCATATTCCCATGTCAAGGTTACGCCATGATGGCGCGGCATGCCAGACAATCGGGCGCCAGAAAATCAGGCCGCTGCCGGGGTCGGCGCGGCCTGACGCACGCCTTCATCGACGTGGTCGGCGAACTGGGCGAAATTGTCGATGAACAGCTGCACCAGTTTGCGCGCGGTCGCATCATACTCGGCCCCGTCGGCCCAGGTGCTGCGCGGATCGAGGATGGTCTGGTCCAGCCCTGCCTCGGCCAGCGCAGGCACGATCACCGGCACGTCGAAGCCGAAGTTCGGATCCTTGCGGAATTCGACCTCGTCCATCTTGCCGTCGAGCACGGCGTTGAGCAGCGCGCGGGTCGCCTTGATCGGCATGCGGCTGCCGGTGCCGTATTTACCGCCGGTCCAGCCGGTGTTGACCAGCCAGCATTCCACACTGCCCTTGCCGATGCGTTCCTTCAGCAGGTTGCCGTAAACGCTGGGGTGGCGCGGCATGAAGGCAGCCCCGAAACAGGTCGAAAACGTCGCTTCCGGCTCGGTCACGCCGATTTCGGTGCCGGCGACCTTGGCGGTGTAGCCCGACAGGAAATAATACATCGCCTGATCCGCGGTCAGCCGCGCGATCGGCGGCAGCACGCCGAAGGCATCGGCGGTCAGCATGATGACGTTGGAGGGCGCCGGGCCAAGGTTCTTTTCCGAGGTGTTGGGAATGTACTCGATCGGGTAGGCGCCGCGGGTGTTCTCGGTCTTGCTCGCATCGGTGAAGTCGAGCTCGCGCGTTGCCTCGTCCATGGCGACGTTTTCGAGGATCGTGCCGAACATCCGGGTCGTGGCGTAGATTTCCGGCTCGCCTTCTTCCGAAAGGTTGATCATCTTGGCGTAGCAGCCGCCTTCGAAGTTGAAGACCGCGGTGTCCGACCAGCCGTGCTCGTCATCGCCGATCAGGGTGCGGCTGGCGTCGGCGGAAAGGGTGGTCTTGCCGGTGCCCGACAGGCCGAAGAAAATCGCGCTCTTGCCGTCCGCGCCGATATTGGCCGAACAGTGCATCGGCATGACACCCTGCGCGGGCAGCAGGTAGTTGAGCAGACCGAACACACCCTTCTTCATCTCGCCCGAATATTCGGTGTTGCCGATCAGGATCAGCTTTTCGGTGAAGCTCACCGCGATCACCGTATCGCTGCGGCAGCCGTGGCGTTCCGGGTCGGCCTTGAAGCTGGGAAGGTTGATGATGGTGTATTCGGGCGCGAAGCTGGCAACTTCGTCTGCCGTGGGGCGCACCAGCAGCGTGCGCACGAACAGGTTGTGCCACGCCATCTGCGTGATGACCCGCACATTCACCCGACATTCGGGCTGCGATCCGCCGAACAGGTCGGCGACGTAGAGTTCATCCTGCCCTTCGAGTTCCTTGAGGAAATCGGCCTTGAGATTGGCGAAATTCTCAGGGCTCATCGGCTGGTTGATCGGCCCCCAGTTGATCGTGTCCTCGGTTGCCGCATCACGGACGATGAACTTGTCCTTCACGCTGCGCCCGGTGAACTTGCCGGTTTCCACCAGCAGCGCGCCGTGCCGGGTCAGCTTGCCTTCGCCCTTGGCCAGCGCGTGCTCGACCAGCGCCGGCGTGCCGAGATTGGCGTGAATGGTGGCCCGGGTCTGGATGTTCTGGGCGGCCAGCGGGTGTGCAAGCGAGGTCAAGGTCGTGTCTCCTGAGCCAGTCAGTGGCGGCGATGTTAAAGTCCCGTGCAGAAGTCCGGGGCAAAAGGCCGGGAGCGAATCCGCAGCATCACGCATAGCGTCCCAGTAGCACCCGCGCATACGTATGCAACCATCTGCCGCTGCGGGATGCCCGATCTGCCCGGCTCCGCGCGGCGCGCCCTCTAATTTGCACGCCCGCGCGCGTCAAACCGGCTGCTCCATGACATTTTTGCGAGGCTTGTCGTGCTGCCTGCAACTGCGCAGCCGGCAATCGGCGCAGGGATAGTCTCGCCGATTGTCTAGACCGCGCAATCGCGCTACCGCTCGGCCCATGCGATGGCGGCGGCAAGAAGCGTAGGCACCATGTCCGACACCACCCCCGAACTTGCTCCGGCCAGCCCGGAACCGGCGGGCACGGACGAACGCGCCGTGCAGATCGCGCTGGTGGATGACGACCGCAACATCCTGACCACCGTTTCGATCGCGCTGCAGGCCGAAGGCTTTGCCACACGCCTTTATTCCGACGGCGAAACCGCGTTGAAGGCGCTGGTCGAAAATCCGCCCGACCTTGCCGTGTTCGACATCAAGATGCCCAAGATGGACGGAATGGAGCTGCTCCGACGGCTGCGCGAACATTCGCCGCTGCCGGTTATCTTCCTGACCAGCAAGAATGACGAAAGCGACGAGGAAGCGGGCCTTGAACTGGGAGCGGATGATTATATCGCCAAGCCGTTCAGTCTGCGCCTGCTTGTCGCCCGGATCCGCGCCATCCTGCGCCGCGCCGACCCGGTAGAGGCTGGCACCGGCAACGCCGATGTCCCCGAACCGGCACAGGCGAGCCTGATCCGCGGGCGGCTGTTCATGGACCCGGCCCGGCACCATGTCACCTGGGACGGCCTGCCGGTCAGCCTGACCGTTACCGAATTCCTGATTCTCGAAGCGCTGGCCATCCGCCCCGGCGTGATCAAGAGCCGCAACCAGCTGATGGATGCCGCCTATCCCGACGATGTCTTCGTCGATGATCGCACGGTTGACAGCCATATCAAGCGGATGCGCCGCAAGTTCCGGATGGTCGATCCGCGCTTTGGCGCGATCGATACGCTCTACGGCGCGGGTTACAGCTTCACCGATGGCTGAAGGCAAGCGCGGCGCCGCGAGCGGCGAACAGCTGACCGCCACGGGGCGCTTTGCGCTCACCGCGCGGATTCTGGTGGTGAACATCCTGCCGCTGGCGATCATGGGGGGCGGGCTGTTTTATCTGGATGGCTATCGCACCCAGCTGATCAACGAACGCTTCAAGCTTGCCCGAATCGAGGCGCAGATCACCGCCGAAGCGCTGGCCGGGGCGACCCGCGAGCGGCAGGAGGCACTGCTGGTGCAGATCGGCAAGGAACAGCGCATGCGGCTGCGCATGTTCGACGCCGAGGGGCGACTTACGGCAGACAGTTTTGCGCTGGCCGAACCGGCGTTCCGCTTCAACGACATCAGCGATGATGACTGGGAACAGCAATTGGCCCGCTGGCTCGATCGCACGGTCGATACGATTGTCGCGGCCGAAGCGGTGCAGGACTATATCGAACCCGAAGCGCAGGACGCCGATGCCTGGCCCGAGCTCGCCCGCGCGCGCGAACTCGGCCTCAGCCAGGTGCGCCTATACGACTGGCGCGATGGCACCCCGGTGATTACCGCGGCGGCACCCGTGGGCCTCAACGGCGCGACCTTGCTGACCGTGCGCAATGCGGTCGACATTACCGAAAGCGTGCGCGCGGCGCGCACCACGCTGGGTTTTGCGATGCTGCTGGTGCTGGCCGCGTCGGCTTTGCTGTCGCTGTTTCTGGCGCGCACCATCGTGACCCCCTTGCGCCAGCTCGCGCGCGCTGCGGTGCGAGTGCGCCAGGGCCGCGAACGCGAGGTCGAGGTGCCGCGCCTGCCGCAGCGCAGTGACGAGATCGGCCTGCTGGCCCGCGCGGTTTCCGATATGACCGCCGCACTGCGCCAGCGGATCGACGCGGTCGACAGCTTCGCGGCGGACGTGGCGCACGAGATAAAGAACCCGCTCGCCAGTTTGCGCAGCGCGATCGAATCGCTGCCGCGGGTCGATGATCCGGCGCTGCGCAAGGAACTGATCGAGATCGCCACGCATGATGTGCGGCGGATCGACCGGCTGGTGAGCGAGATTTCCGATGCCAGCCGGATCGATGCCGAAATGAGCCGGGCAACGCTGGAAAAGATCGATCTTGCCGAGCTTGCCCGTGCGATCATCGGCGGACGCGAAAACCGCGCCGAGAACGAAGGCCGCCAGATCGAGCTTTCAACCCGCGGATATGCCGCCCATGTCCGCGGGGTGGGCGCGCGGCTCGAACGCGTGGTCGAGAATCTGCTCGACAATGCCGTGTCTTTCTCGCCGCCGGATGCGCCGATCGAAGTGAGCATCGACAATGATGGCGAGTGGGTCACGCTGACAGTCTGCGACCACGGGCCGGGCATTCCCGAAGAATCGCGACAGAAAGTGTTTCAGCGGTTCCATTCGGTGCGCCCGGACGAGGAGGATTTCGGCAATCATTCCGGCCTTGGTCTCGCCATCGCCCGGGCCGTTGCCGAAGCGCTCGACGGCTCGCTTACCGCCCATGCCCGCCCCGATGGCGCAAACGGCGCCTGTCTGCGGCTGCGGCTCCCCCCGGCCGCATGAACGTGCCAGCCCCCATGGTGCACCGGGCCGGCGCTGTGGCGATTGGCGGGCGCGCTTTGCTGATCGAAGGCCCGCCGGGCAGCGGCAAATCGAGCCTCGCGCTGGCGCTGATCGATCGCGGCGCAGGCTTGATCGGCGATGACGCGGTAACGCTCACACGCGCGGGCGACATGCTGATCGCCAGCCCCCCGCCCCATATTGCCGGACTGATCGAACTGCGCGGCATCGGAATCGTTCGGATGCCGATCGCCCGGCCCGCCCCGGTTGCGCTGGTGCTGGAAATGGGCGGAACGCCCGATATGCCAATGCTTGACCGCCTGCCCGAACCACCGCTTCCCCGGCGCGCCATCGGCGGCGTGGCGATTCCGGTGCTGCGATTCGAACCCGGCACCATCGCCCCGGCACAGCGCGCCGAATGGGCGCTGGCGCTGCATGGCATCGGTACAGATCACCCTTCCCTTTCCGCCCCGCCCGCGCAAGAATAGCCGCGATGAACGAGACCGCCGATCCGACTCCCACACCGCAACAATTGCTCTTTGTGACCGGCCTTGCCGGCGCGGGCAAATCGACCGTGCTTGCGGTGCTCGAGGACCTCGGCTGGGAGACGATCGACAATTTCCCGGTGCGGCTGCTCAAGCGCCTTGTCGCCATGCCCGACGAGGCGCGCGGGCCGCTCGCCATCGGGTTCGATTCGCGCACCCGCGGTTTTGTCCCCGCCGACATCATCGCACTGGTCAAAGGTCTGGCTGCGCGGGGCGATGTCACGCTCACTTTCGTGTTCCTCGATTGTTCGGGCACCGAACTTGAACGCCGCTTCAACGAGACCCGCCGCCGTCACCCGCTGGCCGCCGGACGTCCGGTGATGGAAGGCATCGCCGCCGAGCGCGAGCTGCTCGAACCGCTCAGGCGCTGGGCGGAGATCATGGTCGATACCACCGCCATGACCAGCAATGATCTGCAATCCCACATTCGGGAACTGTTCGCACCCGCAAGCGCCGAGACGGCTATGACGTTGACGCTGTCGAGCTTCGGCTTTGCGCGCGGGATGCCGCCGCTGGCCGATCTGGTGTTCGACATGCGCTTTCTCGATAATCCGCACTGGGTACCGGCCTTGCGCGAACTGACCGGGCAGGATGCCCCCGTGGGCGAACATATCGAGCGCGATCCGGCCTTTGCCGATGCCTTCACCCGCATTCGCGACCTGCTGCTGGTGCTGCTCCCGCGCTATCAGGCGCAGGGCAAGCCTTATGTCCATGTCGCCTTCGGTTGTACCGGGGGGAGACACCGTTCGGTCTACACGGCCGAACGCATGGCTCACGGCTTGCGTGCCGCCGGGTTTTCGCCCACTGTCCGGCACCGCAATCTGAGCTCGCGCGCGGCAAACGAAATCGAACGCGATCGGCGCTAGGCGCGGGACGGACACCGCTGGCATTGCCCAGCTCAGTTGAAACGCGTAAGGCCTTCCCCCGGTGGGCAGTTAACGGACCCAATTTCACGCATGATCGGTTTGATCCTCGTTACCCATGGTCGCCTCGCCGACCAATTCGTCGAGGCGATGGAGCACGTCGTCGGCCCGCAAGACGGCATAGTCACCGTCTGCATCGGTCCCAATGACGACATGGAACAGCGCCGCGCCGACATTGCGCAGGCGATCGAGTCGGTCGACGCCGGCAGCGGCGTCATTATCCTTACCGACCTGTTCGGCGGAACTCCGTCGAACCTCGCCATATCCCTGCTCGATGCGGGCCACGTCGAGGTAATCGCCGGGATCAACCTGCCGATGCTGATCCGGCTCGCGGGCGCGCGCAAGGTCATGGACGTGACCGCCGCCGTCGCCGCTGCGCAAACTGCGGGACGCAATTACATCACCGTCGCCAGCGAGCTGCTCGGACAGGATAGCGGCCCGGCGCGGGCCAAGGCCTGAGGCACCGCGTCATGGGGGAAGCGCGCCGCACCATCACCATCGTCAACCGCCGCGGGCTGCACGCGCGGGCGAGCGCCAAGTTCGTCGGCGCGGTCGCGGCTCTGCCTGATGGCGTGAAGGTGACGGTGAGCAAGACGCCCAACAGCGCAGCGGGGGGATCGATCCTCGGGCTGATGATGCTGGGCGCGGCCAAGGGTGACGTGATCGAAGTGCTGGTCGAAGGCGGCGACGCCGAGGCGGTGCTGGCGGAACTGGCGGCGCTGGTGGAATCCGGCTTCGGTGAGGATTGACGCTGGGATTGACGCGGGGCCTTGCACCAGCCAGCAGGTTTCCATGCGCAGGCACATTACCGGCTTTTCCAACCCGACCGTCAAATACCTGCGGTCCTTGCGTGACAAGAAGCATCGCAAGCAGGCGCGCCAGTTCCTGGTCGAAGGGCTGCGATTGCTCGAGGATGCGCGCAGTTCCGGGCGCCTGCCGCGGGTGCTGGTGATGGCCGAGAGCCGCACACCGCATGATCTGCTCGACCGGCTCGAAGCTGATGTCTTGGCGGCAGGCGGCGAGGTGATCATCACCACGCCCGATATCCTGTCGAAAATTACCGGCAAGGACAACGCCCAGAGCGTGGCGGGGGTGTTCGACGAATGGGACACGGGCCTTGCCGCACTCGACCGCAGCGCCGCGCCGATCTGGCTGGCGGCGCAGGCTTTGCGCGATCCGGGCAACCTCGGCACGATGCTGCGCACCGCCGATGCAGTGGGCGCAGGCGGGCTGATCCTGATCGACGATTGCGCCGATCCCTTCAGCGCCGAAGCCGTGCGCGCCAGCATGGGCGCGGTCTTCACCGTCGGGCTGGTGCAGGCGCGGTGGGAGGAGTTCCTGCCGTGGCTGCGCAGCGGAGCGGGCCAGCTGGTCGCGGCAAGCTTGCGCGATGCGGTGGCTTATCGCGGGGCGGATTACCGCGCGCCGTGCTTCATTCTGGTCGGCAACGAATCGCAAGGCCTGCCGGAAGATTACGAGGCGGCCTGCGATCTGCGGGTCACCATGCCGATGAAGGGCCGCGCCGATTCGCTCAACGCTGCTGTTGCGGGCGCGGTGCTGGCTTACGAGGTGCTGGCGGGCGTGGACGCGTCCGCTTGACAAACTTGACACCCTGTCAAGCTGGCTATCTGAAAATTACCTTTTATTATTCAACGCCATAAGCCCGAATTCGCGCGCTTGACGGACAGGGGAAAGGGGGCCTTTCCTGCCAGCCATGGGCAGTGGCGGGGGGGGCGAACGAACGATGCGAAAGAGCGGGCAGGATAATGCCGCCACCGGCCATTGTAGGAAAGCGCCCTACTCGGCTGCGTCCTTGCGAGGCTCCAGCGCCGGATACTCCACCTCCACCCCATCCGCATCCGCAGCGTTATAGCGCGGGGCGCTTTCGACCAGCGGGACATCCTCGATCTCGCGCTTGCCGATATCGACGCCCTTTTCCGCCAGCCGCCGACCGGACGAAAGGACATTGCGTTCGAAGCTGCCGACGAACTTGTTGTAATTGTTGACCGCGCTTTCCAGCCCGCCGCCAACCCGCTTGAGATGCTGCGCCGCGACTTCGAGACGGCCGTAGAGTTCCGCGCCCATCCGCCCGATTTCCGCCGCTTCATTGGCCATCTTGTCCTGCCGCCAGACCTGCGCCACCGTGCGGGCAATCGCGACGAGGTTGGTCGGGGTCGCCAGCAGCACCTTGTTGCGGAAGGCGAAGTCCCACAATTCGGGATCATGTTCGAGCGCTGCGGCGACGAAATGTTCGCCCGGCACGAACATTACCACATAATCGGGCGCATCCTCGAACTGGCTCTGGTAGCTTTTCGACCCCAGCGTCTGGACATGGGTGCGCATCGATTTGGCGTGGAGATCAAGGTGCCGCTTTCGCTCGCCATCATCATCCGCCTCGAAGGCGGCCTGATAGGCGTTCAGTGACACCTTGGCGTCGATCACCAGCTTCTTCTGCCCCGGCACATTCACGATCGCATCGGGGCGCAGACGCCCTTCATCGGTGTCCAGCGATTGTTCGAGGTGGAAGTCGGTATGTTCAGCCAGCCCGCATTGTTCGAGCACGTTCTGCAACGCCCGTTCGCCCCAACGCCCGCGCGCCTTGGGCGCATTGGTGAGCGAATTGCCAAGCCGCTGCGCCTCGCGCCGCACCTGTTCCTGCCCTTCGCGCATCGACTGGATCAGGCCGGTCAACTGCCCGAAGGCGTCGCTGCGCTTGGCTTCCAGTTCGGCGACCTGCTTTTCGTAACTCGCCAGCTTGTCACCCACCGGGGTCAACAGAGCCTTGATCTTGGCCTCGCCCGCCTCTTCGGACTGGCGGAAGCGCGCCTCGGCCCGTTCGAGAAAGGTCTTCTGCGCCGCTTCGAGCACCTTGTTGCCGGCGTTTTCGAATTCCTTGCGCAAGGATACCTGCGCGTCGAGCAGGCCCTGTTTCTGCTCGGCAAAGGCTTTCTCGCGCTCGGCCGCGGCGCTTTCGAGCGCAGCGAGCCGCTCCGCCAGCATCGCACGTTCCGTCTGCACCGCATCGAGCCGGGTCAGCAGCCCATCGGCCTGTCCGGCGCGTTCTTTCAGTCCTGCAACCTCGATCCGCGCTTCGCCCAGTTCGGCAACGGCGCGCTTGAATTCACCCTCGTGCTCACCCGCCTCACGCTCGGCCTCGGCCAGCCGCGCGCGCAAATCGGCGAGCGGGCGCGAGGCGAGAAACCAGCAGGCGATGCCGCCAAGCGCAACACCGAGGATCAGGCCGAGAAGCGGAAGAATCGATGGGTCCATGCCGCGATTCTACATGGAACGTATGGAGAACGCCAGAGGCTTGGCGCGATTTCCGCAAGAAAGCTGGATCCCTCCTGCGCCGGGGTGACGGTGATGGCCGTAACGGTGCAAAGCGCCGCGAGCGCGCCCGCAGCTGCTCGCGCGGCACGCGCGAAACGCAGCGAGGACGAAGGCGCGAATGCGCCTTCGCAAAACAAATTACGCCGCTTGACGGATCTTCTTCAGCTTCTTCAGCGCCATCGCCCGCTTCAACCGCGAGAGGTGATCGATGAACAGGATGCCTTCGAGGTGGTCCATCTCGTGCTGGAGGCAGGTCGCCATCAGCCCGTCGAGCGCCTCTTCATGGGTGTTGCCGTCCAAGTCCTGATAGCGCACGCGGCAGGTCGCCGGGCGATCGACATCGGCGTAGATTTCGGGGACCGACAGGCAGCCTTCCTGATAGGTCGAAAGCTCGTCTGCCGGATCGAGGATCACCGGGTTGATGAAGACCCGCGGTTCCTTTTTCGTGGCGGGGTGCGTGTGAGAATGGCCATCATGGCTGCACTCCACCGGCTCGGCATCCGGATCGTCGGGTTGCAGGTCGATCACCAGCACCCGCTTGGGCACGCCGACCTGGATCGCGGCCAGACCAATGCCGGGGGCATCATACATCGTCTCGAACATGTCTTCGACCAGCGTGCGCAGATCGGCATTGAACTCGTGCGGTTCGACCGGGGTCGAGACGGTTTTCAGCCGGGGGTCCGGCACTTCGAGGATTTCGCGGATAGCCATGGCGGTGAAATAGTGTCGGCTTGCGTCCGGCGCAAGCGCGATGCTCCGATCACGCTGATCGCTTCATCCCACCGGCCTGCGCGCCCTCAGCGCCTGCGCCAATGTGCCTTCGTCGAGATAGTCGAGCTCGCCCCCCACCGGCAGGCCGTGGGCAAGCTGGGTGACGCGAAGCGGGAAGGCTTCGAGCCGTTCGGCGAGATAATGCGCGGTGGTCTGGCCTTCGAGCGTCGCGTTCATCGCCAACACCACCTCGTCCACGCCGCCGCCCTCGACGCGGGCGAGCAGGCTGGCGATGCCCAGATCCTCCGGCCCGATCCCGTCGAGCGCCGACAACCGCCCGCCGAGCACGTGGTAACGCCCCGCAAACAGCCGTGCACGGTCTAGCGCCCAGACGTCGGATACCTCCTCAACCACGCATAACAGCCGCGCATCGCGGCGCGGATCGGTGCAGATGCCGCAGGGGTCAGCGGTGTCGACATTGCCGCAGGTCCGGCATTCGACCAGCGTCTCCGACACCGCGGCCAGCGCTTCCAGCAGCACCGGCAAAGCCTGTTCGCGGTTCTTCACCAGCCACAGCACCGCACGACGCGCTGAACGCGGCCCCAGCCCCGGCAGGCGGGCGAGTGCGGAACTCAAAGCTTCGATCTCTTGCGATGCCATGAGGCGAAAGATAGGGGCTGCGCTTCGCTTAACAAAGGCTGCGGGCAAAGCTTATGCGCATCATCTTCATGGGAACGCCCGATTTCGCGGTTCCGGCGCTGCAAGCCTTGCACGCGGCGGGGCACGAAATCGCCTGCGTCTACACCCAGCCGCCGCGTGCCGCTGGCCGGGGCAAACAGTTGCGCGCTGCGCCAGTGCAGGTGGCGGCAGAGGCGCTGGGACTGACGGTTCGCTCGCCCAAGTCGCTGAAGGGCGCGGCTGAGCAGGCGGAGTTCGCCGCCCTGAACGCCGATGTCGCGGTGGTCGCCGCCTATGGCCTGATCCTGCCGCAAGCGGTGCTGGATGCGCCCGCGCACGGCTGCCTCAACATCCACGCCAGCCTGCTGCCGCGCTGGCGCGGGGCGGCGCCGATCCACCGCGCGGTAATGGCGGGCGATGCCGAGACAGGGGTCACGATCATGCAGATGGAAGCGGGGCTGGATACCGGGCCGATGCTGCACAAGGTCGCCGTGCCCGTCGGACACAAGACGACCGGCGCGCTGACCGATGAGCTGGCGGCTCTGGGCGCGGCAGCGATGGTGGAGGTGCTGGCTGACCTTCCCGCCTTCTCCCCGGAACAGCAGGATGATGCAGCCGCGATCTACGCCCCCAAGATCGACAAGGCGGAAAGCCGGATCGACTGGGCCGAACCCGCCGCTGTGATCGAACGCAAGGTGCGCGGCCTTGCCCCCTTCCCCGGCGCGTGGTTCGAGCTGGATGGCGAGCGGGTCAAGCTGCTGCTGGCCGAGGAAGTTTCAGGCGCTGGCGTGATCGGCGAAGTTCTCGACAGCGACTTCACCATCGCCTGCGGGCAAGGCGCGATCCGGCCCCTTATCCTTCAGCGTGCGGGCAAGCCGGCGATGGCGCGTGCCGATTTCCTGCGCGGGCGGCCGGTGGCGGCAGGGGCGTTCCTGTCATGAGGGGGCTCGCTTGACCCGCTTCGCTCTCACTCTCGAATTCGACGGCACGCCGTTCCACGGGTTGCAGCGCCAGTCCAACGGGCCGAGCGTGCAGCAGAGCATCGAGGACGCGCTCCACCGGATTACCGGAGAGCAGACGACACTCAACAGCGCCGGGCGCACCGATGCGGGCGTGCATGCGCTGGCGATGCGCAGCCATGTCGATCTGGCCAAGGACATTGCCCCGTTCCGGCTGATGGAGGCGCTGAACGCGCACCTCAGGCCCGATCCCATCGCGGTCACCGCCTGCGAAGTGGTGCCCGATGATTGGCACGCGCGCTTTTCCTGCACCGGGCGGCGCTACCTCTACCGCATCGTCAATCGCCGCGCGCCGCTGGCCTTGCAGCGCGACCGGGCGTGGCAGGTCGCGACCCCGCTCAATACCGACGCGATGCACCGCGCCGCGCAGGTTCTGGTCGGGCGGCACGATTTCACCACCTTCCGCTCGGTCCATTGTCAGGCCGCCGATCCGGTCAAGACGCTCGATCTGCTCGATGTCGAGCGGGCCAAAACGGAATGGGGCGAGGAAGTGCACATCCACGCCGCCGCGCGCAGCTTCCTGCATCATCAGGTGCGCAGCATGGTCGGTTGCCTGAAACTGGTCGGCACCGGCACGTGGGACGCAGACCGTCTCGCCGCCGCGCTTGCCGCGCGTGACCGCGGCGCACTGGGGCTGAATGCGCCCGCGCACGGACTCTATTTTGTTGCGGCGCTGTATGCGGACATGTGACGTCGAGCCCCCACCCCCAGCCCCTCCCCTTGGAGAAGGCAGCGAGACTTGGCGGGCCGCAGGCGAGCTTGGTCGCAGCCGGGTGGGTGCTCGCCGCTTGTAAGGCGCGCTGCCAAAGCCTAGGTCGCGGGCAAGCGAGTTTCACATCGCAACGAAAGGGACGAGAATGACCACCACCGGAAAGCAACTTTTCACCACCCTCACCGCCGACGGCAAGCTGACGCTGGAAGTGGCGGAAAGCCAGTTCCCCGCCCCCACCGGCAATCAGGTGCTGGTCAAGATGGAAGCCGCGCCGATCAACCCTTCGGATCTTGCGATCCTTACCAGCGCAGCCGATTTCGAGAACGCCGAATACACCTCCGGCAAAGTCGTCGCCGCCATGCCGGAGCCGTTCCTGTCGGGCCAGAAGGGCCGCCACGGCCAGCGCCTGCCTGCAGGCAACGAAGGCGCGGGCACGGTGATCGCCACAGGTGACAGCGACATGGCGAAGGCGCTGATGGGCAAGCGGGTCGCCTGCGTGCCGGGCCATGCCTTCAGCCAATACGCTATCGCCGAGGCGATGATGTGCATCCCGCTGGGCGACAATTCGGCTGAGGAAGGCGCGTCGAGTTTCGTCAACCCGATGACCGCGCTGGGTTTTGTCGAAACCGCGAAGATGGAAGGCCATGATGCGATCATCCACCTCGCCGCTGCATCGAACCTCGGCCAGATGCTCAACCGCATCTGCATCGAAGACGGAATGAAGCTGGTCAACATCGTGCGCAAACAGGAGCATGTCGACCTGCTGAAATCGCAGGGCGCGACCCATGTCGTGAACTCCTCGGCCGATACCTACATGGCCGACCTGCGCGCTGCCATCAAAGACACCGGAGCCTTCCTCGGCTTCGATCCGATCGGCGGCGGACAGGCGTCGGACGGCGTGCTGAAGGCGATGGAACAGGTCGCGGCTGCCCAGATGGGCGAATTCTCGCGCTATGGCTCCAACCAGGACAAGAAGATGTACATGTACGGGCGGCTCGATCTCGGCCCGACGATCCTGACCCCGTCCTATGGCCTCCAGTGGAGCATTTCGGGCTGGCTGCTGACCCCGTTTCTCCAGCGCGCAGGCATGGAAACCGTGGTGCGGATGCGCACCCGCGTGCAGCAGAACCTCACCACCACCTTTGCCAGCCATTACAAGGCCAAGGTGACGCTGGAAGGCATGCTGGAAAAGCAGGCGATCTGCGATTACCGCCAGATGAAGACCGGCGAGAAATACCTCGTCACGCCCTGGGGGTGATCGACGCCGGACCTCGGCGTAGGCCTCGCGCCCTGTTGCGCGGGGCGCTGGCGGCGGAAATGCTGCAGCTCCCCGCTGCAAATGCCGGTGGTCCGCCGGGCCGGAAAACATCGCGTGATCGGGACATTGCGCGGGCAAGGTCATCGGCTTGACGGCGCGCCGGTACGGCGATTGCCGAAGCGGGGGATTCAAGCCTCGGGAACGCAGGCAACCCTCGGGAACGCAGCGCTTTTCCCAGAGCCGGACGATCTTGTTGTGGCGGCAGGCTCGTGATACCTTGCGCGGCATGGGAGAGGTGGGTCATCATGCCGCGCTGATCCGGCAGACGATTGCGTCCCCGGCAGCCGCGGCCCGTTCGGCGCTTGCGGCGTCGTGGTGTCGCTCGGCCCTGCGCCACGGCCTCGATCCGGAAAATGGCCCGGCTGCCGAACGGCTCGCCTCGGCAGATCTTGCCCACGCCCGCGAAGCGCGGGCACTGCTGCTTTACCATGCCCGCTCTGTCATGGATGTTCTGGCCCGCGCCATTGTGCGCAACGGGCGCTGCTTGCTGCTGACGGATGAAAACAGCACAATTCTCGAAGGGCGCATCACCGATAGCGATCTGGCCGGATTCGACCGGGCGCGACTGGTACCCGGCGAATGCTGGTCCGAGGCGGTCGAAGGCACCAATGGGATTGGCACCTGCCTTGCCGAGGATCGTCCGGTGACGATCCACCGCGAACAGCATTTCCTCGATGCCAACACCCAGGTGAGTTGTATCGGGGTGCCGATCCATGATGCGGACGGCCGGATCATCGCCGCGCTCGATGTGTCGACCAACCGGTTCGATCATAATGCCGATACGGCTGCGCTGCTGATGGCGGCCTTGCTGGACGGGGCGCAGGTGGTGGAACGCCAGCTGTTCACCGAAGCGTTTCGCGATTGCCGCATCATGCTGCTCGGCAGCCAGCCGGGCGCAGGTCCTGCGATGGTGGCAGTGGACTGCGATGATCTGGTGATCGGGGCCAATCGTGCCGCACGCCAGCACAGCGACCTGACCAATGTCAGCGCCGCATCGCCTGTGCCTGTCGCCGATCTGTTTGGCGCGGCAGAGCAGGATCCGCTTGCCGCAGCCGAGCGCCGCGTGCTGCGTCAGGCGCTTGCCCGGTCCGGCGGCAATGTCGCCGCTGCTGCCCGAAGTCTGGGGATCGGCCGGGCGACCTTCTATCGCCGGATGGAGCGCGCCGGGCTGAATTAGCCAGCGCGGTTTTTCGTATCCACCTGTCTCAATAGTGAGACACTTCGGGCAAAGCCACGTTTGGCGCCCCTACCCCGCGCCCGCCCGCCGTGTCAGCTTGCCTCTACCAACCGCCGCGAGCCCGGAAATCAACCGGACCGGGCGCGCTTTGGAGAGGAGAACCTGAAAATGGACATGCAGACACCCGCCGCCTTGCTGATGCGCCCGCCGCTGAAGGCACATTATGATAACTGGATCGGGGGCCGCTGGGTTCCTGCCAAAAGCGGGCGGACCTTCGACAATATCTCGCCGCTGACGGGTAAAGTGATCGGCACGATCGCGCGTTCCGGCCCCGAAGATATCGAAGCCGCGCTGGACGCCGCGCACGCTGCCAAATCCGCCTGGGGCGCAACCAGCGTGGCAGAACGCGCTCTGGTGCTGACCCGCATTGCCGACCGGATGGAGGAAAATCTCGCCCATCTGGCCCAAGCTGAAACCTGGGACAACGGCAAGCCGATCCGCGAAACCATGGCGGCCGACCTGCCGCTGGCGATCGACCATTTCCGCTATTTTGCAGGCTGCATCCGCGCGCAGGAAGGCGGCATTTCCGAGATCGACCGCAACACCATCGCCTACCACTTCCATGAACCGCTGGGCGTGGTCGGGCAGATCATCCCGTGGAACTTCCCGCTCCTGATGGCCACCTGGAAACTCGCTCCGGCGCTGGCTGCGGGCAATTGCGTGGTGCTCAAGCCGGCGGAACAGACGCCCGCATCGATCATGGCGCTGATGGAACTCATCGGCGACCTGCTGCCCGATGGCGTGCTCAATGTCGTGAACGGTTTCGGGCTGGAAGCGGGCAAGCCGCTCGCCTCGTCCAAACGGATCGCCAAGATCGCCTTCACCGGAGAGACCTCCACGGGCCGGCTGATCATGCAATATGCCAGCGAAAACCTGATCCCGGTGACGCTCGAACTGGGCGGCAAATCGCCCAACCTGTTCTTCGACGACGTGATGGCCGAAGATGACGATTACCTCGACAAGGCGATCGAAGGCTTCGTGATGTTCGCGCTGAATCAGGGCGAGGTGTGCACCTGCCCGTCGCGCGCACTGGTGCAGGAATCGATCTATGACCGCTTCATGGAGCGCGCGCTGAAGCGGGTGGCGGCGATGAAGCAGGGCAATCCGCTGGACCCTGCCACCATGATCGGCGCGCAGGCTTCGGCCGAACAGCAGGCCAAGATCCTGTCCTACATGGACATCGGCCGGGCCGAGGGTGCCGAAGTGCTGGCAGGCGGCGCGGCGGCGCATCTGGAAGGCGAGCTCGCAGGCGGGTTCTATATCCAGCCCACCGTGTTCAAGGGCCACAACAAGATGCGGGTGTTCCAGGAGGAAATCTTCGGCCCCGTCGTCTCGGTCACCACCTTTCGCGACGAGGACGAAGCGCTCGCCATCGCCAACGACACCCAGTTCGGGCTGGGAGCCGGGGTGTGGAGCCGCGACATCAACCGGTGTTACCGGCTGGGCCGCGGGATCGAGGCGGGCCGGGTGTGGACCAATTGCTATCACGCCTACCCCGCACACGCGGCGTTCGGCGGGTACAAGCAATCGGGCATCGGGCGCGAAACGCACCGCATGATGCTCGACCACTACCAGCAGACAAAGAACATGCTGGTGTCCTACGAGCCGAAGAAGCTGGGCTTCTTCTGATCGCCGGGCGGCGGGTACAGGCCGATCGCCGCACCCGCCGCCGAAAAACTTCAAATAATCATTCACAATCAAAGGACGGGAGAGAATTATGTCCACCAGCTTTATCATGCCCTCGATGAACATCATGGGCGAAAACGCGCTTGCCGATGCGGTCGCGACCCTTGGCGGGCGCGGCTTTGCCAAGGCGCTGATTGTCACCGATGCCGGGCTTGCCCGCTTGGGCGTCGCGGACGATGTGGCCCGCGCGCTCGACGGCGCAGGGATCACGGCGGTTATCTTCGACGGCGCGCAGCCCAATCCCACCGTCGGCAATGTCGATGACGGGCTGGCGCTTATCCGCCAGCATGGCTGCGATCTGGTCGTCTCGCTGGGCGGCGGATCCAGCCATGATTGCGCCAAGGGCATAGCGCTGGTGGCTGCCAATGGCGGTTCGGTTGCCGATTACGAAGGCATCGACCAGTCGCCCTTGCCGCAGGTACCGCTGTTGGCGATCAACACCACCGCCGGGACTGCGGCCGAAATGACCCGCTTTTGCATCATCACCGACGAGGCGCGCCATGTGAAGATGGCGATCGTCGACAAGCATGTAACGCCGTTCCTGTCGGTCAATGATCCGGCGATGATGGTGGGTAAGCCCAAGGGGCTGACCGCGGCAACCGGGATGGACGCGCTGACTCACGCGATCGAGGCATATGTCTCCACTGCCGCCACCCCGATCACCGATGGCTGCGCGCTGCAGGCGATGAAGCTTATTGCCGAGCATCTGCGCGATGCGGTCGCTGATGGCGGCAATATGCAGGCACGCGAGGGCATGGCCTATGCCCAGTTTCTTGCCGGGATGGCTTTTAACAATGCCTCACTGGGGTACGTCCACGCGATGGCGCACCAGTTGGGCGGCTTCTACGATCTGCCTCACGGGGTATGCAACGCGGTGTTGCTGCCGCATGTCGAAGCCTTCAACGCCGCGGTTTCGGCGGGCCGCCTGCGCGATGTAGCCGATGCCATGGGCGTCGATGTGTCGAACCTCACCGCCGAGCAGGGCGCCGAGGCGGCGCTGGGCGCAATCCGGCAGCTTTCGGCCGATATCGGCATTCCCGCAGGGCTGGCAGAACTCGGCATGAAGGATGCCGACATCCCGACACTGGCCAAGAATGCCATGGCCGACGCCTGCGGCTTCACCAACCCGCGTCCGGCCAATCAGGACGAGATCGAAGCGATCTTCCGCGCGGCCGCCTGAACTCTGCACCGCGATCGGGCAATGTCTTTTTCGGGGTCCAGGATCCTGAAAAAGGCATTGCCGCTTTCGGTGAACTCATGCTGCGTCTGCGACACGCCGGATTGCCGCCCGGCAGCATTCGCAGGACCGTTCAACCCCCGTCGAACGCCGCCTGCAGCCGGGACGCATCGGTGATCCCGTTTGCCAAGAGCACCATCAGCAGCACCCGCGCCTTGGCCGGTCCGAGCGCGCGCGCCGCCACCAGACCGAGCGCGTCGTCATCGACCTCGACATTGCGATCGACGATGCCTTCATCGACGCGGGTGGATCGCACCACCGGCACGCCCGCCGCCGCCGCACGTGCCAGTGCTCCCAGCACGCAAGCTGGGGCATTGCCCTGCCCCATCCCGGCCAGCACCATGCCCTTGCAGCCGATGCCCAGCAACGCCTCGACCGGCTGTTCATCCATCCCCGCTCCGGCAGCGAGGATCGCGACCCGCGGCAAGCTGTCCGGGAAGGCATAGTGCGCCGGTTCCTCCTGCCTGTGTGGGGGGGCGAACCAGTCTATCCGCGCCGGCGTGACCCGCGCGATCGGTCCACGCGGAAAGCCACGGAAGGCATCGATTGCCGATGTCGCCGCTTTGCGGGCGTCGCGCGCGGCCAGCACGGCATCGCCCATCACCAGCAGCACGCCCCGCCCTGTTGCCTGGCGATCGCTCGCCACCTTCACCGCATTGGCGAAATTGCGCATCCCGTCGGCCCCCACCGCATCGGCAGGACGCATCGCGCCCACCAGCACAACCGGTTTGGTGGTCGGCAAGGTCAGGTCGAGCAGGAAGGCCGTTTCCTCGGCGGTATCGGTGCCGTGGGTGATGATGATGCCGGTGATCGCCGGATCGTCCATCGCCGCAGCGCAGGCGGCATGCAGCGCCTGCCATTGCGGCCAGCCGATATCCTGCGATCCGATGCGGGCGATTTCCTGCGGCACCAGCTGCGCATCAAGGCCGAGCGCCGCCAGCTGTTCCAGCATCGCCGCCAGCGCCAGCCCGCCCGCACGGTAGGTGCCGCCGGTGGCGCTTCCGGCCGCTCCGGCAATCGTGCCGCCGGTACCCAGAACAAGAATCCGCAGGTCGATCATCGCCGCAGCCCATAGCCGCACCCTGCACGCGCGGCTACCGCCCAGTCAGCCGCGCGCCGATGCCGCGAAGCAGAGCGCCGAGCACGGCCCGCCGTTCGGAGCGAAAAGGTGCAGGATCGTCTGCGGCATAGGTGTCGAACACGCGCTTCGTAACGAACAGCCGCGCTACCAGCGCCGCGATCCCCATCAGCGCCGCGATTTTTGCAGTCCAACCGGCTGCGGCATCAAACGCCCCGACCCGGCGGCGATATTCCCCGTCGAGATGGTAGCGCATCCGGTAAGACAGGCACGCTTGCGGCAATGTCACCGGCCTGCCGGTCAGCAGTTCCCACAGCATTCCGGGAAAATCCACGCCCGCCGCGCCCGCCGTCGCCAGCGAGCCCCAGAAGCGCGGATTGACCTCGATCAGCACGTGGCGGCGTGCGGTTTCGTCCACCCGGAATTCGAACATCGCCACCCCGTGCAAACCCGCATCCCGCGCCAGAAGCCGCACGTCGCGCAGCAACGTCGGATCGACCGGCTCGCCGATACGGATCGCGCTCGCCCCGGTCTCGGTCGCGGTGGCGATGCGGCGGTGCTGCCAGGCAAACAGGATCTCGCCCTCGCAGGCGAGCACCGATACGCCCTTTCCCGTGCCGGGGACGAATTCCTCGGCAATCCAGCCACGCGCACCAATGAGCGGTACGAACGCGATCATATCCTGCGGCGTACGCAGGATGCGGGCCATGGTCTTGCCGGCCGCATCGCCGAGCGCAAAGGATTCCTGCGGCTTGACCACCAGCGGGAATCCCAGCCGCACCTCCGCGCGCCCGGCATCGGCAAGATTCGCAATCGCCTCCCCCCGCGCGACCGGAATGCCCAGCGCAAGCGCAGCCTCGCGGGTCGCGCCCTTATCGGCCAGCAGCGCCACGGCGCGGGTGTCGGGAATGGCGATCCGAACCGCAGTCAGCCGCGGACGAAAGGTGTCGAGCAGGCGCAGGCTACTGTCGTCGCAGGGCAGGATCATGGTCACATCCAGCGCCGCTGCCAACTGCCCGATCGCCGTGACCCAGCCTTCGGGATCGCAGGCATGGGGAGGCACCCGGTGGACATGGCTGACATGGCGCGACCGGACGCCGTGCAGCCCATCCTCGCTGGTCGCCACATGCACCGCGATCCCCTTTCGCGAAAGACTGCGGGCGACCTGCAGGAAAGTCTCCATCGAATCTCCCAGTACCAGCGCAGCCTCGCCCGGGCCGCCGGACCGAGCGGGCAATATGCGGTCTGCCGCACGGTGAAAGGGCGGATGGCGCATCGGGCCTGTCTCAGGCGCTGCCGGGCGCGATTGGCGCAAAGGCCCCGCGCCCGCTCGACAGGGAAGCAGCCGGAAGATACGCCGCCTTGGCCCGGCCCAAGCCGAACAACGCCGCCCCCGGCCAGTGATCGGCCAGCCCGGCAAGCGAGAGATACCGCAGATTGTTCAAGATACCTCGCCGGATGCTGCCCGAGTGAACGCTGCCAAGTCAGCTAGGCCCGATTGCTTAAAAGAGAATTGACCATAAAATGACAGACGCTCGGCCAGCCTGCGCCATCGGCGGTTTTCCTTTTTGCAAGGTTCCTGTGCCATCTCCTGCGCTTCGCCGTGCCCTTACGGCGAAGCATTGCCGGCCCGCGGCACGCCGATAGTCGCAAGAAGGAAAGGTCATGCCCAGCCCTGTCATGCCCGGTCCTGTCATGCCCGGTCCTGTCATCCGCAGCGCGGCCATTGCGATTGGCCTGACATGGAGCCTGCGGCTGATCGGGCTGGTGTCGGTCTTCATACTTGCACGCCTGCTCACGCCCGAGGATTTCGGGGTGATCGCGCTCGCCGCGGCGGTGATGGCACTGGTCGACACCTTCAGCAATATCGGGCTCTATCAGGCGCTGCTGCGCACGCCCGATCCGACCCGCGCGCATTATGATACGGCCTGGACCATCCGCCTGATGCTGATGACCGGTCTCGGCGTGGTGATGGCAGCCAGCGCGCCGCTGGCTGCAAGCTTCTTCGAACAGCCAGTGCTGATCGCGCTGATCCCTTTCCTCGCGCTGCAATTCCTGTTCACCGGACTGGCCAACATCGGTGTTGTCGAATTTGACCGGAACATGGAATTCGGTCGCGATCTGAGGATGCGGCTGTCGGTGCGGCTGGCAAGCCTGGTGCTGACGATCATCGCGGCGGTGGTGCTGCGGTCCTATTGGGCACTGGCGATCGGGGTGGTGGTGCAATCGGCCGCCCATACAATCGCGACCTATCTGTTCCACCCCTACCGCCCGCGCCTGTCGCTGGCACAGCGGAACGAACTGATGGGATTTTCGCTGTGGGTGTTTGCGGGCTATGCGGCGCAGGTGGTGCATCATCAGGCCGAACGCATCGCGGTGGGCCGGATCGCGCCCGCGCCGGTGGTAGGGCTTTATTCGGTGTCAAAGGATCTGTGCGCGATCTTCACGCTCGAAATCGCCACCGCCTTGAACCGCGTGACCTTCGTCACGACCGCGAGGGACAGCCGCCCGCTTGCCGAGCAGGAAGACCGGCTGAAGATGATGCTTGGTGCCTATGCGCTGATCGTCGCGCCGATCGGGCTGGGGCTGGCGGTGGTGGCAGAGGACGCGCTGGCGGTGTTGCTGGGTCCGCAATGGCTGGGCGCGGCCCCTTTGCTGGCGGTGATGGCCCCGGCCTCGGCATGTTATGCCGTGCATAAGCTGATTGCCTCGACCTTGCAGGCCAGCGGCCAACCCGCGCGCGCGGCCGTGCTGTCGGGCAGCGGGGCGTTGGCGATGGTTCTGGGGGTGGGCGCGGCAGCGCTGGCCGGGTTCGGCGCGCAGGCCATCGCGCAGGCCAGCCTGGTGATGAATGCGCTGGTGCTGATGGCGGGCACCGGGCTGTTGGCGCGGCTGGCGCGGGTTTCTTGGCGCGGAATGCTCGGCGCGCTTGCTCGCCCGTTCATGGCCGCTGCCGGCATGGCTGCGCTGGTACTGCTGGCCGGTTTCGACACGGGCATGGCATTGGTCGATCTGGCCGCGAACGTGCTGCTGGGGGCGCTTGCCTATGCGGGGCTTGTGCTTGCGCTATGGCGGATCGCAGGGTTGCCGGCGGGTGCGGAGCAGCACGTGCGGAGGTTGCTGGCCGAATATCTGCGCGGGCGCCCGGCCAGCCCCGAACAGCCCTAGTTGCCCGCATCGCCGAACCGGGCGAACACCGCCGCAAGGCCGGGAACATCGGTTTCGGCCCTGAGCGCTTCGAGCGCCTCGGCGATATCGATTTCGAACCCGGATACGCCAGCCTCCAGCCCCGTACCCTGTGCCCCGAGCGACCGGACAAGCGCCAGCGCGGGGCGATTTTCGGGGAGGATCTGCACCGCGAGTTGTTCCAGCCCCTCGCGCCGGCAATCGAGCAGAAGCACCGCGGTCAGCAGCCGCGCAAGGCCGCGTCCGTGATATTCGTCGATCACCGCTACCGAGAATTCCGCCGTTTCGGGATCGTCTTCCTCGCGAAAGGCATGAACCACGCCCAGCGCGGGCGTGTCGGGCAGATCGGATCGCAGCGCGCCCCAGGCGATGTGATCATGCCCATCCACCGTCACCAGCGCCTGCACCACCTGCGGCGGCGCCTCGCGCATGCCGGAAAAGAACCGCAGATAGCGCGATTGCGGGGAGAGTTTGGCAATCCCTTCCCTCAATCGCTGTTCGTCATCCTTGCGCACCTGCCGGATGCAGACCGGGGTGCCATCGTTCAGCCGGGTTTCGATGATCATGGCGTCCTGTCCCCCTGTAGCCGAGGCCTGCCCCATAGCAGTTTTGCAACCATCGGACACCTGCCCTCGTGCTCGTCCGCCATCGAACCCGCACGGCCACCCGCAGCGGCTTGACCCGGCCCCAAACCCCGTTAAAGCCCGCCGCAGACCACGCAATGCGTCGGGCGGTTAGCTCAGTTGGTAGAGCATCTCGTTTACACCGAGAGGGTCAGCGGTTCGAGCCCGTTACCGCCCACCACGCAGACCCGCGCATTGGCGCGAATTCGCGACTTCATAGGATCCTGCCACTTGACCTGCCTAGGTCGGTGGACCTGCGTGTATCGAGCGAAACTGGGGGCCCGATCTTATACTATTGCCCCTCGACGCCTTGCATCGCGATCCGCGAAATCAGGCCGTATGTCCCGCACGGTCTTGAAAGCCTGCTCGGCCGTTAAACGCCTTGAAATGCTGGGCATAATCGAGGCAAGAGCGTGCACGCTCTCCAACGAGATGGCAATAAAGGCACAGAAGGCTTCTTTTGTCGAACCTCATGGGCGCTGAAAAGCGTGAAGGTCGGATAGGCTGCCTTTCGGCTTCGATCGGACTAAAGCCACATTGACCCCAGTCAGTCTGAAGACCTGAAAGCAAAGCTGCAGCGCTTTGGAGTCAATTCGCTATTCGCTCCAGCTCCTGCCTCGCCCGGGCGATGCGCGCTGCAAGGCCCGCGGGAATTGCGCCATCATAGCCTTCGGCAAATTCTTGCTCCGAATGGGCGAGTGCCCTGATCAAGTCCTTTGCCGCCGCGCGTGCCGCTGCCGGGTCCGTGCTCCCGACTTTGCCAATCCAGATTGGTGATGAGTGGGCAAAGGGATAGACCGTCATGCTCGGCCCCCCGGTCTCGCCACCGACCGCTCTAGCGGCGATCCACCCGCCTTGGGGCAAGACAACCTTTCCCGAATATCGCTTGCTCCGCTTGCCGCCGAAGCCATCCAGCGTTTCGACCACCTGTCCGTTTACGAGGATCTCGACTTTCTCGACCGCTGTCACGCTGGCGAGGTCGACCGTCCAGGCCTGCGAGCCGGCATCGACGGTTCCTCCCGGACGGCTTCCACCGACGGAAAACAGCAGCGCCGGACCGGTGGTGACAAAGCCGGTTCCCTGACGCACCTGATCGACCGCCAAAGCAAACCCCGTGTCAGCCGAGGGGGCGGGCAGATAAGCGCGTGCGGTTCCTATGGCTGGTGTGCGATAGAAATTGGCCATCATGTCTGTCCCGGATGTCGCAGGCATGGCGCGACCGATGTTCAGGAACCGGTACCAGACCTCAGACGTGCCGATTGAACTGGTCCACATGCAGACAATTTCCAGCCCGACCCCGGGCGTCAGCACCCCATCCACAAGCAGCTCGTAAGGCACGGGATTGGCGGACAGATCGGCAAACGGGTCGGATGTTCCTGCGACCGGATGGACGTAGGTCGCCAGCGCGCCGTTTCGGGCAGCAAAGGCGATGGCATCGCCATTGTTGAAATCCCTATCGACATAAACGGGATCGCGCGGACCGAAGAACCAGGGGTGGAATGCCTCCTCCACGCCGATCAGCCCGACATGTCCATGGAAATCGGAACGCACCTCCTGCGACAGAAAGGCGACGGCTCCTCCTGCTGCCACTTGCTGGCCGATGCGATCGGCATCCAGGAAACGGTTGAATTGGTTCCACGCCATCGGCGCGGCAAAATCGAGATTCTCCCCGCGCATGGGCAGGATGAGGTCGGTCAGATCAAGCTCGTGCAAACCGCTCGCGTTCAGATGCACATGGTGATCGGCAGAAACATATCCGGCCTGCGCCGCGTCCCAGATCTGGCGGATGGTTGCGGTGCGGGAAACAGGTGATCCGTCGGTTACGGTAAAGCGCAATTCCTCCGGGTTCGAAAACGGCCCATGGGTCAGGACCGCCCGGTAATCGCCCACGGGAAGACGCAGGCTCAGTGTTCCATCGAAATAGAAATAGGGCTCGCCATTCGCAAGGTTCAGATAGCTTGCCCCGGCAGGGTTCACGACCGGATGGCCGTTGGCCTGCTTGATCGAGATGCGCGCGGGGATTGCGGTCTCGTCTTCCGAGACAGCCGAGATCGTCACGTCGCCCACCGCGCTGCCGTAATCCCACCGGGCAACAGAAACCTCCACAGCCACCCCGCCCGCAGCATTGACCTTGCGCAGTCCGAATTGCTGGCCGGAATCCGTCTCGACGAAATAGATCGTGCGGCCATCGGCGGAAAAAGCCGGGTGCAAAGCGCGGCCATTGGCGGGGGTAAGCCACCGCGGCGCGTCGGGCCGGGCAATGTCCATGACCGCAAGACGCAGGTTGTTGCCCTCCCCCACTCCATAGACCAGGGATCCGCCGGTGGGATGCACATCCGGGTCGAAATTCGCCATCCAACCCTGCCGAACCAGCACCTGATCGCCGTTACCGTCAGAATTGACGACGCGAATGGAATGAACCGCGCCATCATCCGACTGGAACACGAGCCGCCCATCGGCGAGCGAGCGCGAACTGCGGCGCACCCGCGTCCCTTCCGACACCTTCGCATCGGTCCCATCGATCAGCGAACGCCGCCATATCGCAAGGCGGCCCTCCCTTGCCGAGGTGTAGAACAGCGATTGTCCGTCGCGCGAGAATTCCGGGTCCAGCTCGATGGCGGGAGTGTCGATGATCGTTTGGGCACCATCGGTCAGTTGCATGATGACGATGGCCGTATCGCTGCCGAAATCGCGCACGAAGGCAAGCTGCAACCCGTCTGGCGACCAACGGGGCCGTCCATCAACGGCAGCACCCCTTGTCACCCTGCGCGCGACCCGAGTCTGCAAGTCGAGCACCCAGATCCAGCCCTGATGCGCGAAAGCCAGGCTTTTCCCGTCAGGCGACGGAGCCGGGTAGACAGGCCCGGACGAAATGATCGGCAGATTCTCTTGCTCAAGGTAGGTGTGGTGTCCGTAACCCTCCACTTTTGGATAGTGGTTGCTCCATTGCGCGCCGACCGGAACTGCCGACAAGGCGAGCGCGATCGCAAGTGCTGAAATGCCAAGTCGGTGCTGCACGAATTCCGCCCCCCAAGCCGATTATTTAGCGGACAAGCCTACTTAATGTTGTCAAGCTTTGCGAGGCCATATTGGGTCCACCTTCCGCTTGCATTTCCGCGCTTGGCCAATGGCGCAATCCGGGCCGATTGCCGATCGGCAGGTTGTGGATGGAAAAGGGCAGGATCTGCTGTCGCACCTCAGGCAGCGGGCGCTGGGAAGCTCGTGCCCGCAGCAGGGTGAGAACGGGGCCCGGATGATGTATCGGAGCGACCAGTAAGCCGCGACGCGCTGCACAAGACCTTGCCCGGTCGCTCTGATCCCTCCATCGCGCTGGCGCTGTTCCTGATGATCTGCACCGCACCGGTGATGAAAGTCTTCCGCCAGCGCATCCATCCGGCCAACCTGTTTGGTCTGACGAGCACGTGGGCCGACCGCGGGGACGAATTGACGCTTTTTTGACGGTCCTGCCGGTTGACCGCATCCCCCCGCGGCAGGCAGGTTACATCCATAATAATCGGCTGAAATCAAACCCCGTCGCACGACCCGCCAACCAGCGCGTCGGCGCGCGCAGGGAAGGCTTGGCCGATGCATTTCGGACAAAATGGACGACGGCATCTCGTTGTTCTGCAGGGGGTGACTATCGATGAAATTGATACAATGGGGTGACCGTCGCAATCGGCCCGGATCCGGGCAATGATCCGCCCGCGGCCCTGCGGTTTCGAAAGCGAGCTGGAACGTCGGCTCGCCATCCTTTCCAACGCGGAGGATACGGGGCGACGCCTGCCATGGGCGGACACAGGGGTGCTGGCGGCGCTGACCATCGGTTCGTACGTGGCCGTCCTGATCGTGCAGCTGCTTTAGGGCATGGCGGGCAGCACCCAAATCGAAGCCGCGCTTGCCGAGACGCTGCCGCTGCTGCCCGAGGAACGCAGCTGGTCGTTCCGAGACATGCTGGCGGTCAAGGGCGGCCTTGCGATTGCCACCTGGGGATTTCTGGCCGGCGGGGCGACCGGGCAGCTGGTCGGCTTTGCCGATGGCATTGCAGCGCTGTTCTTTGGCACGGCGCTGGGCATCGGCCTGCTGACTTTCGCACTTCTGCTGCCGGTTTACCGGACCGGCAGCGAAAGCTTCGTCTTCCTGCGCAGCGCATTCGGCCCGAGGGGAACGAGCTTGCTGGCGGTGGTGCTGGTGCTGGGCATCGTCCCGTTCAATTCCGCAATCCTTTCGAACATGGCGGGCGATGCGACGCGCGAAGTGCTGATCGGGCTAGACTTTCTTGCGCCTGCGCCCGTGTGGCCGGTCGGGCAGGCAACCGCGCTTGGTGTGCTTGCCCTCAGTTGCCTTTTGGCAGCGCGGGGAAGCGATACGTTGCGGCGCTTCAATCTCGTGGTTGTTCCCTTGCTGGTGCTGTTCTCGGGCGGGCTGCTGATGGCAGTGTTCTGGCAAAGCGGGTGGCAGGCCGTCTTTTCGGCACAGCCGCCCGCCGCGCCGTACGGGCGTGCGACGCGGCTGATGCTGGCGACCGAGCTGAATGTTGCGATCTCCCTTTCGTGGTTCGGGCTCGCTGGCAATATCATGCGCTATGGTCGCAACGCACGCGGAGCGGTGTGGGGAACGTGGATCGGACTGGTGCCGATTTCGCTGTTGCCTGCGCTCGCCGGGCTGGCGTCTTCGCTGGTCCTGGGATCGTCCGACCCGGTGCAATGGACGACGCCGTTGGTCGGGCCGGTGATCGGCCTTGCGATGTTGCTGGTGCTGGTCTTCGCCAACCTGTCGAGTCTGACAGGGATGCTGCAGGGCAATGTGCCCACGATCGTGCAGAATTTCGGACGATTTGCACGCGCATTCAGCTTTGCCGGCAATGTCGCGATGCTGGGCATTGCGGCGGCGCTGATCCTGCTGCTTGCGAGCGATGACCTGTATGCACGGTTCTATACCTTTGTCGCCTTTTACGGAGCCATTCTTGCACCGGCGACCGGCATCCTGCTCGCCGATTGGCTGGTGCTGCGGCGGGGAACGGTCGACATCAGGGCGCTGCACCATGCTGTGCCGGGCAGCGCCTATCGCTTTGTCGCCGGGTTCAACCCGGCCGCGATGATCGCGCTTGTCGCCGGGTTCGCCACTTATCTTGCCCTGCTGGAACCCGTCAGCCAGACACCTGCCGCCGGTTTTCGCTACCTCTCCGCAAGCCTGCCTTCGATGGCGCTCGCCTTCGCGGTGCATCTCGCACTCAGTCGGATGGTGACGATCCCGCGCGGTCATGGCGGCTATCCCGTCCAGCGACCTGCAAACTGCAAGATCAGCGATGCGGAGCCCGCCGAATGAGCGAGAACTCGCAACCCGGCCAACTCCAGAAGCGGCTCGGCCTGCCGTTTGCCATCGCGGTGTGCGTTGGCCTCGTTGTCGGCACCGGCATCATGCGCGCGCCGGGCGAGATCGCAAACCTGGTGCCTGACCCGGAAATTGTCCTGCTGCTGTGGCTGGCGGGCGGGCTTTACGTCATGCTGATGGCCAATGTCGCAGCCGAGATTTCCTCGGCGATTCCGCGATCCGGCGGGCATTACATCCCCGTTCACGAAGGGCTGGGGGACTCCATGGGGTTGCTCGTCGGCTGGACAATGTGGATTGCCGGGGTCGCCGCGACCGCCTTTCTCGCGCTCGCCGCGGCGGATTTCCTCGCTCTGGTCGTTCCTGTTGTCGCGGATCATGCGGCGATAGTCGCGATCTTAGTCCTGTTTGGCGTGACGGCGCTCAACTGGGCCGGGGTGGAAGAGGGCCGCTGGGCGCAGATCATCAGCACCGCTCTCAAACTCGCCCTGCTTCTCGCGGTCATCGGCGTTGCGCTGGCCATGCCGACGGCCGAGGTCGCAGATGACGCCGTCCCCCTCCCTGCAATTGTTGAACCGATCTCGATCCTGACGGTTCTGGCCGGTTTGCAATTCATCGTCACGGTCTATGATGGCTGGTACGCTACAATTTATTTTGCCGGGGAGGACAAGGATCCGGGCCGCAACATTCCCCGTTCGTTGTTCCAGTCGGCCATTCTGGTCACCGTCATCTACCTTGCGATCAATTGGTCGCTGATCAAGGCGCTCGATTTTGAGGCGCTGCGCGTATCGACCTTGCCGATGGCGCAGGTGATCGAGGCGGTTACCGGACGCTGGGGCGCGGTTGCCGTGGGTTTCATCGCGGTGCTGATGGCGCTCGGCACGCTCAATGCAGCCATCATGATGAACCCGCGCACTCTTTACGGGATGGCTCAGGACGGACTGTTCTTGAAATCCGCATTGAAGGTCAATCGCGGCGGGACACCCACTTTCGCTCTCGCTCTTGGCTTTGCCCTGGCAGTTCCGCTGATTTTTTCGGGCGGTTACGTGTTCGTGTTTCGACTGGTGGGGGCAATGGTCCTGTTCGGATCCTGTCTTTACGTGCTGTCCTATTTTGCGCTCAGAAAGCATCAACCCGAACTCGCCAGGCCCTATCGCGCCAAGGGGCATCCCGTCCTGCCCGCGCTCGCCCTGACGATCAATCTTGCGCTTCTGATCAGTTTCGTGATCGCCGAACCGATCAGCGGGGCGATAATGGCGGGGATGATCGCGATCTGCATTCCCGTCGGCGTCCATCTCGAACGCGAAAAACGGCGGCTCGCCCCGACAACCATGTAGGCGCAAGACAGTCGGTCGCTCAATTTCAGGCCGGCTACCGACCAACAGCCCACCGAGCGAGGATTTCCTGAATGCACGGCGTCGACTTACGCGGCGCGCCTCGCAGTCATCTCCATACCGCTGAAATTATTCGCACAGCTTGGGACAGCATAAGTAACCCCGGCACCAGCGCGCTACTGACCGGCCGACTATTCCAGTCCGATCACCTCGCCGCGCGCCATGACGAATTTGACATCCTTGTAGACCGACACATCAGTCAACGGATCACCCGAGACGGCGATGATGTCGGCGCTTTTTCCCGGTGCGATCGTACCTATCTCGTCAGAAAGCCCGAGCAGGTCGGCGGCATTGATCGTGGCTGCGACCAATGCGGTTTCGGGCGTCATCCCGTGTGCGACCATAAGTTCAAATTCATCCCCGTTGCGTCCATGTTTCGACACACCCGCATCGGTGCCGAAGGCGATACGGATGCCGCGCGGGACAAGCACCTCAAGCGTCTTGCCGGTGATGTCGATGCGCCATTTGATCTTGGCGAGAACATCGGGTTCATAGGCATTGGAGTTGGCCGCAAGCCTTTCCTTGTACCCGTTGACCGTCGACAGCGTGGGTACGTAATAGGTTTTGCTCTTCGCCCAAAGCGCGATCACTTCCTCGCTGAGCATCGTACCATGTTCGATCGAATCGACGCCGAGTTTCAACGCCTGAAGAGTCCCGTCGGCGCCGTGCGAATGGACCGCCACCCTGCGCCCGAACATCCGAGCGGTGGCAACGATCGCCGCCGCCTCATCATCAAACATCTGGCTGCCCAGACCCGCCCCGATCCGGCTGTTGACCCCGCCGGTGATCGTCATCTTGATAACGTCCGCGCCACGTCCGATCTGTTGTCGCGTTGCGCGGCGGCAGTCTTCGGCCCCGTCGCAGGTATTGCCCGCGCCAGCAAAGAAGGGGCGCAGTTCGTCACGATAACCGAGCGCGTCATCGGAGTGGCCGGCCGTGCCCGACAAGCTACTGCCCGCATCAATGATCCGAGGCCCCATCACCTTGCCGGCATTGACCGCGTCACGCAGCGCGAAGACCGCACCATCGCCGTCGCCCAGATTCCGCACCGTGGTGAAGCCCGCGCGCAGCGTCTTCATCCCATTGGCCTGAGCATTGATGGCCTGGGCGGCGGGGGACAAAGTGACGGCCTCCAACTGGCCCGCCAGCCCGCCCGCATCGCTGGTGAGATGCACGTGGCTATCGATCAGTCCGGGGAGCACGGTATGATCGCTCAGGTCGATGAAATCGGTGCTGTCGGCAACTTGCGCATGCCCATCATCGATCGATACGATCCGACCATCCTCTACAATAATCGTCGATGGACCGCGCGGAGCTTCTCCGGGCACGTCGATCAAGCGACCTGCGTGAATAATGGTTGTCTGCGCTACGACCATCGATGGCATAATGACTGATATGCCAAGCGCAGCCGCAAAAATTCCCGCTTTCATAGAATTCCCCTGTTCCCGTCCAATCTTCGAGCCTCTGCGCCGCAGCCATGCAACCGGCAGTGCCTGACGATGCCTTGCCGCGAATGTGCACGCGGCAAATTGCATAGCAGGAACGTTACCATTGTCTGGCAAATAATCGGAAACGCGGGTGGACCGGCCACCGGCGCGGCGGAATTGCACTGCCGATCAGATCCGCGTCGCGATTGGGTCGGCACAAGCCATCAAGGTTGATGTGACGTCCGAAGCGGAAATCGAAGCCCGGTTTGATCGTGTGCGGGGCGTGAGGGCGAGAGCTGGGCCTCGGCGGTCCACATAATCGGCTCCGAACGCGACCCCGCAGAGAATGGCGGCCGATCCGGGCAGAAATATGCGCCGTGCGATGGTTCTTGCGCGTGCCATCGTTCAGGTCTCTCGCGTGCTGGCGACGGACCGCTTTATCGCGGTGCGGATGCGCGGATAAGTGTCGCAGCGAAACAGATTGCCCGACATGGCCGCATCGATATCCGCGTCGGACCGGTCCGGATTGCCTTTCAGCAACGCCGCGGCACTTTGCGGCGAAGACAGCGCAAGGAAAGCACCTGCAATCAGGCCGTATTGGACACAACCCGGCGAGACATGGCGGTCCGCTATTTGGCCAAAACCAACCTGCGATCGGATGGGATCGCCGATGTTCTATCCTCCAGCGAAGCCAACAGCTTTTCCCGAAGCTTCCGCGGGTGGACTGGCAAAGCACCAATGGTCTTCCCCCTGAAAACCAGGCCTGTGCGGCCCGCCCGACCACCCTGGCAGGCCGGTCTCGTTTCGCAGTATTCGGCACGTGGCCGGCTGCCCCGCCGATCTGCTGTGGCACCCTGCGCCTGGCGGCGGCTGATTGCCTGTGCAGCAATTTCACATGGCCCTGCGGGACTGGCTAAAGTGAAATGAACATCGGCAACCGGCGCGAAATACAAATTTCGCAGCATAGTCCACATTAACAGGGATGAATTTGCCTTAATTTATTTACCGTGCTTCCCACAGGTTGAGTCGAGTCATGAAAAGAGCGAGAGCAATGACGTAAGGGGATTAACAAGAAAATCGTGATGGTGTTCATCCAGACTCAGCCTATTGATTTCGGCTTTTTGAAAACGATTTCTGCATCCTCGAAAAATCTCGAATTTCTATGAACTCTATTATCCGAAGGGTATAATTATTTTTGTGAATTTCATATTTTGATTGAGGGGAATCATGAAATTTCAATCTCGCCTAAATTTGTGCCTTGCCTGCGCGTGTCTTGTGATGCCAATCGCCGGAGCAGGTGCCAATAATTTGTCCGAAAATATCGCTTGGCAGTTTCAGACGACAGCTGACAAGGTCAATCAGGCATTCCTGGAGGACTTGAGGCAGAAGAAGAGCAGCGATTATTATTCTGTGCCAAATTACAATACCACCATTGATCGACAGTATAATTGCAATGTTGCCGCCACCGCACAGGGCAATCAGGGGACCAACAGTAACTCTGCGAACTCCCCGGCGACCAATGGGGCGATCACGAATTCCACCGGGAACAGCAATGATACCGATGTCGGTGGCCCAGGCGCGGCTGATGCAGCCAGCGACCAGACCAATAGCGGGCAGGTGCGCGCGTCGACCGATGGTTCGACCGTAACCAATGTGCGGGGCACCGCGAAACAGGCGCTCAATTCCGATCAGCATAACAGCGGCAATCAGACCGCCAGCGTCGAGGGCGCGACCGCATGCCAGTTTGCGGCCCTGAATTGATCCATCGCGCAAGCCTTGATCGCCGGCCCAGGGGGAGCTTGAGGCGGTCGTCACGCAACGTGGCGGGCATGGTTGCCGCGATCGCCCTGTCGGGGTGCGCGACGCTACCGACGCAGACCTTCGCCCCCGGCGAAAGACCTGTCGTCCAAGGCCCGCCCGTGCGCGACAATGTCACCCCGATGGAAGGCGTGCTGGCCTGTTTTGCAGACTGGGTGGCGAGCAGCGACCAGCCCCCGCTCGTGATCGCGACCGGCGATATCAAGGATTACACCGGCAAATATTCGATCAACGAAGGCAATGCGATAACCCAAGGCGGGGCATTGATGGTCTATTCCGCGCTCGGCAAGCTGTCCGGCGCCGTCCATATGGCCGAACGCTACGATCCTTCGATCGCTGAGCGCGAACTGGCCTATACCGACCGGCGCCAGCTGGGTGACGGAAATTCCCACACTCTCGACAATTCCGACGGCAGCCAGACCGTGCCGTGGCTGCCTTATTTCGGCGGGACGATCCAGAGATCCGACTATTTCATCGTCGGCGGGATCACGGAACTGAATTACAATATCGCCTCGGGTGGAGGTGAGGTTGGCATCAACCAGATCGGCGCCAAGAACCGGACCTATACCCAATCGGTCGGGATCGACCTGCGAATTGTCGATACAAAGACATTGCTGGTGGTAAAAACCGTCAGCCTGACCAAGCAGTTCAGCGGCTATGAAGTCGGCTTCAACGTGTTCCGCTTTTTCGGGTCCGATCTGTTCGACATCAATGTGGGGGCAAAAGGCCAGGAACCGCTCCAGCTCGGCATCCGGACGGCGCTTGAAGAAGGGGTCACGCGCCTCGTCTCTGCCGTGACCGATGTGGATTACCGGTCATGCATGAGGACCTATGTCGGGTACACGCCCATGGCCACGGCGGAATCCCTGAGAACGGTAGCCAACCCTTCTGCGGTTGCAGGCGGTCCGGCTTCGGGCGTCCGGCAGCCCATGAACTCCACTGCGGCCATTGGCGGCGGCGGCGGAAACGGACAGGCGCAACTGGCCTTCGAATTCGGTTCGACCGAACTTGGCGGCCCGTCCTCGGCCAGGCTGGACCAGATTGCGGCTGTGGGCGACGGGGGCAGCATCGAACTGGTTCTGCTGGCACGCGACACCGAGGTTCTCGACCCGGGCAAACGCGATGCGCTGACCAATCAACGAATTGCGGTGATCACGGCAGCGCTCGCCAACCGGGGTGTTCCGGCCGGCGCGATCCGGATCAACTGGCGGCCTGATCCGGCCGATACGACAATGCATCGGGATGGGCCCGGCTTTCAGGAAAGCGCGAAGCTGCAGGTCAGTTTCTAGCCGGAAAGTTCCGATCATGCCGGGAAAGACATGCAGATGTCAGCCGCGGTGGGACAACGCACGCACGCCAGCTGAAGTTAACAATAGATAAAGTTTGTAACAAGGGGAATATAAAATGACACGAACTTCAAGAAGCGCTCAGGCGCGTCTGCTCAGCGGCGTCGGCACTGCCGTCCTTGCATCGATGATCGCCACCGGCGCGCAGGCGCAATCCGCCAGCACGGCTGTCGCGGCCCTGCCGGACAACACCGCGATTACCGTGGGCCACAAGACGGACCAGTCGGTCCAGACCAACAATCAGGACGTTGACGCAAGCGTCGCCTCAGCTATCGGCGGAATCACCGCCATCACCGATCCCGGTACGCAAATCGGCAACAGCAACGAAGTCGAAGCAAACGCGATCCGGGCCAATGCAACCGGCCAGACCCTGACGAACTTTGTCGACCTGTCGCTGATCAATGCCGGTGACGATGGTTCGACGGCCGAAGGTGTTGCATCGCTTGGCGCGCAGCTTTCCAATCCCGGCGGCACCGTAACCAGTTCGGCCATCGACAACGCCCTGTCGCTTGACCTCGACGGCTTCCAGACCGGCAGCGCGGTCAACAGCGGCAACACGATTGCCGCCACGACCGACGTCAATGATGCCGAATCGCTGATCGCCGGCACCGTGCCTTCCGGTCATACTTCGAGCGTCGCGGGAACCTCGACGCTCGTTGCTCCGGGCAGCACCCCGGGCAACGTGCTGTCTGCGGGCGGGACGATCGTCGTCAGTTCGGTCCAGCGCGCACTCAATTCTCAAACCCGCGCCGACGCAATCGGCAACGACATCACGACCCGGCTCGATGCCTCTGCCGACAACACGATCACTGCCGCTCCGGAATTGGCGAACAACGCCATCTCATCGTCGGCCTCGATCAACTCTGCCGGCAACACCGCCAGCGTCGAAAGCGGCGAAAATCCGCTTTTCAACGGTTCGGCGGTCGTCAGCAACCTGCAGATCAACGATCCCGACACTCTCTCCTTTCCCGAAGCGTCCACCACCAGCTCGACCATTCTGGCCGAAATCGGTTCGGACACTCCGGGCGTTGTGAACACGCTCGCAGGCTCGCTCACCGTTGATGGCAACGCCATCACCAGCGCGGCCAGCGGCAATCAAGCCATCGGTGCAGGCGGCGCTGCGGGCAACCGCATCCTGCTGGGCGACGGAATGAGCGTGGTCGGCGCAGGTTCTGGCGGTTCGGCAACCATCGACACGTCACTGGCTGATCGTTCCAGCGAAGTGAATGCGGATCTGGTCATCAACACCAGCCAGAGCAATCTCGGCCTGGGATTGCCGGGTGATTCAGTCCTGACCGCCTCCACCTTGAACAATTCGATCGGGGCAAGCGTCCAGTCGATCGATGGCGGCACGCTCGATCTGGCAGCCAACGCGATCAGCGCGACCGTGCGGGGCAACAACGCTTCGTCGGCCATCGCCAGTGCTGACAATGCCGCGCTGCTCGATGGCAATGTCATGATCGCCAATCAGCAGACCAACGAAGCCTATGGCCTTGTCGCCCGGGTAGTGGACGGCAAGATTGCAGCAGTGGTCGGCAACGATGGCGGCTCCACCGCCGACAGCGCGGTGAATGTCGTCGGCAACACGGTTTCGGCCGCAGGTTACGGCAACAGCGCCAGTCAGGACGTGGCCTTGAGCGCCGCCGCTCTCGACCTCGACGTGGCAGGTGACAATGCCTTCCTGAGCGGCGGTACGCTGGGCAGCCCCGAAGTGACGGTGTTCGCCGGTGCCGGGATTGCCAATCTGCAAAATGCCGACAACAGCTCGGTAGCGGTCGAAAACATCGACTCGCAGATCAGCCTCACGGCGGATTCGCAGGGCGCAGTCACGGCCTCGCAGATCACAGGCAGCAACCTCGCTGTCGGCAACAACCGTCAGGAAGCCGTCGCACTGGGCAATTCGGCCGACAGCAGCCTGTCGCTCGATGCCAATGATACCGGCACCGGTGCCGGTATCGCCAGCGTCCAGAGCATGAATTTCGGCGCGCCGGTCAGCGCCGGTCTCGTCAATGCTTCCGCCGGTCTCGCCGCTGATGCGGATGTGGTGAACGGACAGCTTGCCGTCTCGGGCAATCTGCAGCGGGCCATCGGCTACGGCAGCTCGGCGACCAATTCGGTCGACATTACCGCCAACCAGCTGACCTCGCCCTCGACACCTTCTGCGGCATCGACGATCGTCGCGACCTCGTCGGCATCGAATGCGTTCAGCCAAGGTCCGCTTCCGACCGTCGTCGCAGCTTTCGGCGTGATGAACGATCAGCAGACGCAGGCCGCCGTCACAGCAGCTGCCGAGAACGCGTCGATGACCGTTCTTGTTGATGGAAGTGTGGCCGACAGCTCGGTGGTCAACGACGGGAACGCTCTGGTCGGTGCAGCCTTCGGCAATGATGCCAGTAACGCGGCCAATCTCGACGTCGGCAATATCGACACGGTCGATGGTTACTCGACGGTCGCCGCCATCAGCAACACCCAGTCTCTGGCGTCGCAGGTGACGGGCGTGGCCAGTGGCGGGAACGTGGTGACGAACGGTGTCATCGGCGATGTCAGCGACTCCAGCATCTCCACCTCGGGCAACGCCATCCAGGCGATGGCGACTGGCAACCGCGCAGCCGGCAACATCCTGTCGGTATCGGGAACCAATATCGCCACTGGTGCAAACATCGGAACTGCCGGCGGGATGACCAATGTCCAGACCGGGGGGGATCGGATACTTGCCGCCAATGCCTCGTTCACCGTGCAGAATGCGCAGTCCACCCTCGGTAACATCCAGGCATCACAGCTTGACTCGCCCACCGCGCCATCGACAGCCGCGATGATCGTGACCGGGGTAAGCGGTGATCTCACCAACTCGACGGTGGTATCGCAAGCCAACACCTCCACCGCGCAGGTGACAGCGAATAGCGCCGTCAGCGGGGTGAACATCGCTGCCAACGACCTTGCCACCACCAGCGGGGTGCAGAACTATCAGGACAACACGGCCGGTGTTTCGGCCCTGATCGGTCTGGCAGGGACGCCCGGAACGCCCGGAACCTCCGGAACGCCCGAAGCACCCTTTACCTATACGGCAACGGGCAGCGGTCTGGTTGGCATCAGTTCAGGCGGCGATACCACAGTGACCGCGGGGGACCTGACCTTGTCCTCGGCTTCGCTGACACCGGATCAGATCGCCTTCCTGACCAGCAACGGCTGGACTGATGCCGGGGGTTTCCTGGTCGCGTCGGCTACAATTCTTGGCACCGTCCCGACGACCGATTTCATCGTCCTCGAAACCGGTGATCCGGTTTCCTTCGACACGGCCATCCCGGCAATCCCCGGCGATCCTGCTACTGCCGGCACGCCCAATCAGGGCGGTGTCACCATCGCGCTGGGCGCTGACATCACGGCATCGCGCGTTGCGGTGGACGGGAACAGCACTGCGGGTTCGGTGATCGGCAACAATGCCGCCAATGGCCTTATGATTTCGGCAACCACGATCGCGGATGGCAGCTTGCTCGCCACCTCGACCGCGCTTGACGCCGGAATCGATGGTGCCACCGCCGATCATTCGCTTTCCAACTTCCAGCGGGCAGGCGGACCCTCGCTCGAAAGCACCGTGTTCGGCAGCTTCGGCATCGACGGGGCGGATGGTGCGCTGGTTACCGATGCGACGCTGAGCGTTTCGGATAACAGCCAGAGCGCCACTTCGATCGCCAGCACGGCCGACAATTCCGTCAGCCTGACGGGCAACACCATCACGGCCGGCTCTGCGCTCGCCTCGGTGCAGGAAGGCTACTCGCCGGTCTTGGCGAATACGGATGCCGACCTGTTCGTTCCGGCTGGCGTATCGGGCTCGACGGTGGAGCTTTCGGGCAACACCAACGGCGCGCTGGCGGTCAATAACGATGTGACCAATAGGCTGACCGTGTCAGGCACCAACGTCTCGCTGGGCGCAACCGATGCTGCCAATCTGGCGCTGGGCACCGGGGATGCCATGGCGACCGGCGATCACGTGCTCGCCAACGACCAGGAAGCCTACGCAGCGGTGCAGAGCAACGCAACGACCCGGATCTTCAACGATGACGGGATTCTCGAGAATGACACGGGGATTGCGAACAGCAGCGTCACCATCGCGAACAACCGCACCAGCGCCGAAGGTTCGGGCAACCGGGCGGTCAACACGATGGCGATCGAAGGCAGCGCGGTTCTGGATGCCAGCGCAGGCTTGGCCAACCGCCAGCAAAACTTTGCCAGCGTGAACGTCAATGCCACAACTTCGGCGAGCTTGAACATGACCGGCGCAGCCGCTGGTGGGGTTCCGGCAGCCAATGGCAGCACGGCGACCATCAGTGACAACAGCACGACCGCCCTTGCCCGCGGCAACACGGCGAGCAATGCGCTCGATGTGACGGCGGGAAGCGGTTATGCAGATGGTGTGGCCGGCTCTGCCGGAAGTTCCCTTGGCGGTAGCCAGACGGTCACTGCCGAGGCGGCAGTGCTGAACGGTCAGACCAACAACTCCGTGGTGTCCGCATCCAGCAGTGGGGCGACCTACCAGATGGCGCTCAACTCCGGTGCGTCCAACCCCGGCTTGCTGAACAGCGCGTTCGCGGTGAGCGGCAACATGGTGGTAGCCGAAGCCTACGGCAACACCGCCACCAACCGGCTGACGATGACCTCGCTCAACGCCAACACGCCGACGGCTGCGGTGGGCAATAGCCAGATCAACAATGGCAATGTGATGGCGATGACGACCAGCGTGACCTTTGGCATGAACGCCGGCTTGGGCGGGATCGCTGGCAGCACGCTGCAAACGACCGGGAACCAGATCTCGGCGACTGCGGTCGGCAACTCGGCGGTATCTGCCATCACCGGGCGGTAAGCCGCACCCGGCCGGTTCAGCGGGAAGGTGGCCAAGATTGCGGTCCCCTTCCCGCCTGAACCCCGAACGGAAAAAGCCGCCCGGGACCGGGCGGCTTTTTTGTATGTCCTGACGCGCTGTGAATTGCGCCGCTCCGACCGGGCAGGTTCTGGCCCTGCGCGAGAACCGGGTAAGGAGGCAGGCGTGTCCGGATGACCAGACGCCGCACTGCCTCCTTTTGCCTGCATGCTCCGGTCTAGAAACCGAGCCGGTCGGTGTTGATGCGGATACCGGCGTAGAAGTAGCGGCCGAGCCAGCCCACCCCAGCCTGGCTGTCGAGCCCGCGCGCGGGGAGTTCATCGGTGAAATTGTTCACTCCGACGAAGAAGCTCGCCTCGCGGTTGTCGGTGGTGAACTCGGCCCGCAGATCGTGGATGAACCGGTCGCCGATCACCAGAAATTCCGGAGCGGCAATATCCGGGTCCCCGGCGATCTGATCCTTTTCGAAACGCAGCTGTTCACCGACATATTGCACGCCGTAGTTGAGCAGGACATTGTCGAGCTGCCAGGTGACATCGGCGGTCCCGACCCATTTGGGCGCACCGACCTCGCCGCGGTCATCATCGACAATCCCGCCATTGGCCGGCAGGAATTCAAGCTTGTCGAGATAACCAACCGTCCCGCGCAGGTTAAACCGGCCGAGCGATCCACCTCCCGGCTCGAAGCCGTAATTGACGGTGACATCGGCGCCCGCCGTATCGAAGAAGGCGACGTTCTGCGGGCCGAGGATATAGCTTTCGACGAAGCCCGTGGTCGTCGAGCGCGTGATCGCGTCGCAGAACGGGTTGTCGAGACTGCCCGAATCAACGCAGAACTGCGCCGTTTCGGTCAGGCCGGGGGTGCGCACCGCATTCGACAGACGGATATCGTACCAGTCGGCGGTCACGACCAGACCCGGCACGAAGCTGGGCTGGAGAATGACGCCCGCGGTCCAGGTCTTGGCATCTTCTTCCGACAGGTTCTGATTGCCCGACACGATGCCTTCGAGGCTGGCGCTCGAATTGATATCGCTATCCGGATCGAAGGTATCGAAATCGACCCCCAGACCGGTGATCAGCGCGCGGCAATTATCGACCCGGAATTCCGTGCCCTGATTGATGTTCACCGGGCTGCACGGATCATCGAGAAAGGCAAAAGTGCCGGTCCGCGGCGCGAACAATTCGGTGATGTTCGGCGCGCGCACCGATTCCGAATAGCCGCCACGGAAACGGACATCGCGGATCGGCGCCCACTGTCCGTTGACCGACCAGGCTTCGGTGCTGCCGACGGTCGAATAATCCGAATACCGCGCCGCGACCGTGAATTCGAGCAAGTCGAAGAACGGACGGTCGGCGAGCAGCGGCACGTTGATTTCGCCGAACACTTCCCACACGTCAAAGCTGCCGCGCTCGCGCCCGAGCAGCGCCAGATCGGCCAGAACGCCCGAATTGGGATCGAAAGAGGCGACCTGCGTCGAAATCGCATCCGGACGGAAATCGCTGCTTTCCTCGCGATATTCCCCGCCGAAAGCGAAATTGACCGCGCCGCCCGGCAGTTCGAAGAACTTGCCGAAATCGCCGGTGAGGTACGCGTTGGCGACGTGCTGTTCGATCCGGTATTGGTTCGAGGTGTCGGTCAGGATAAAGTCGAGCGCCGCCTGGCTGGCAACGCCTTCACCGAAGATGTTGAGCGGCACGCACTGGCCGGGCGTAAAGGTCTGCGGAGCCTCGCCGTAATTGTCATTGCCCGCGTCCGCGATGGCGCCGCCATCGACATTGACGCGGCAATCGAACACGCCGCTGGGCGCCCCGCCGTTAAACGCCCCCACATCGACCACATCGAGCGCGGCAAAGTAACGGTCCTCGATACGCTGGTTGGTCGAGACATAGGTGGTGTCGTTGCGGCCATAGACATAGCTCGCCTCGAACCGCACATTGTCGCTGACATTGCCGTCGAAACCGATCACGGTGCGATACAGATCACGCTCGAAACTCTCGTTGCGCGTGCCGAAATCGAAATTGTCGCGGTTAAACAGCAGTCCGCCGAATTCATCCAGTCCTGCGGCCCGGACGTTGTCGGGGATCAGCGGATTGTCTTCCGAAATGAAGGTGAAAAAGTCGAACGAAGGCTGCGCGATGGTGAAGTTGTCGCTTTTTACATATTTGCCTTCGGCAAAGAACCGGATGTCGGGCGTCAGTTCGAAGGAGAAAAGTCCGTTGAACGAGTGGTGCTCGGTCGCGGCCTGAAGGTCGCCCTGGTAGTCGTTGACCGGGGTGTTGTCGCCGCCCACCGCGAGAAAGCCCGACTGCGGCAGGAACTGGCCCGGATCATAGGGCTGTCCGGCCCCGCGGAACAGCGGGCTGAAGCTGCCGTCGATCACCAGCGCCCCGTCGGGCGAACTGTCGGCCCAGCCGATCCGGCTGAGGAAGACATTGTCGGGGATGTTCGGATCATCGGGAATGTCATCGGGGTTACGCACCAGCGTTTCGGCCTCGTAACGGCCGTTGGGACGGTCGCCGAACCCCACGCGCCCATCGTCGCGATACTCGTAGTTCAGGGCAAAATTGCCGCGATCATCGGCGAAGTTCGTGCCGATCGTGGCCGAAAAGAACCGGCTTTCGGCATCGCCGAAGTCCGAAATCCCGTTCTGCGCCCGGATGTCGACCCCTTCGAAATCGCGTTTCATGACAAAGTTCACCACGCCCGAAACGCCATCCGCACCATAGATGGAGGACACGCCGCCGGTCAGAACGTCGACCCGCTCGATCAGGCTGACCGGAATGGTGTTGGTATCGACCCCGGCTTCACCGGCAACACCTGCGACATGGCGGCGGCCATTGACAAGGGTCAATGTGCGGTTCGCGCCGAGGTTGCGCAGGTTCAGCAGGTTGACGCCCGCAGCGCCGGTGCGGGCTTGCGATCCGGCCGCATCGAAATTGGTTTCCGAATTGAACAGCGACGGGGTCTGGGCCAGCAGTTCGGTAACGTTGTTGATACCCGACTGGACGATATTCTCAGCCGTCACGGTGACAATCGGCGTGGCCGTGGCCGCCTCGGGCCGTTGAATGCGCGTGCCGGTCACGACGATCGCCGGACTTTCCTCGACGACCGCCTCGTCAACATCGTCGCCGGAGCCGTTATCGGCATCCTGGGCGGCCGCAATCGAGGGCAGGCCGACGCTGAGCCCGAGGACTGCAGCACTGACCATGAAACGGGATTGGTGGTACTTCATTTTGTTCTTAAGCATCGAAAAATCAATTCCCCTCCGCAGGATCGCAATTTCGTGTGAGACGTTCTGCTTTTCATTAAGGCATTGACACACATGAATATATTTGAGGTGACGTCCTGACATGTTGCATTTCAAAAAAGCACCCGGACAGCCTCACCTCAGAACAGGCGCGCCCGCGTACCTACGAAGGTTGGAAGATGAATTTCGGGTGTCGCGCAACCTAGGAGCTTCCACATCTCGGCGAAGCGTTGATTTTGTGCGACCGGCGACTCGCTTGCGGGACGACACCATCGCGGCAGAACCTTCAGGCTTCGCCAGGCCCCGTCAGCGCAGGCTTGCATCTCTGGTCAACCCAGGTGGCGCGGCGATGAAGCGGGCATTGCGCCGCTGAACGCCGATCTTCAGCAAGGTCCCGTTGCGCGCCCGAAAGCGCCATTCGGCAACTGTCCCGTCAGCGGGCGCCGGGATTGATGTCCGGGCGCACCCAAGACGCCGCCTTGGCGGCAAGGTGCCGGTTCGATGATCGGCACAGTTCCGCCGGATCACACCATTCTCGGACTTCTCTCGCGCGCAAAGACCCGCAAAGAGGCCATTTGCCGCTTGGCCGGGGCGCAGACCGCATACGGTCCGCGCCCCTTGCCATCACTTGCCGATTTCGGTCGGGTAAGGCGGCGGGGTTCTGGCCGGCAAATCCGCGCTTTCGAGCTGTTGCAGCACCACTCCGATCGCCGCTTCGAGCTGGGTGTCCTGCCCGCGGTCGAGCGCGATCGGATCAAGTTCCACCGTGATGTCGGGCGCAACGCCTTCGTTCTCGATGGTGAAGCGGCCGCTGGTGTCGTAGAACCGGAAATTGGGCACCGCCAGCCGCCCGCCGTCGATCAAGGCGGGGTTGGCGCTGATCCCGATCAGGCCGCCCCAGGTCCGCGTGCCGATCAACGTGCCGAGCCCGCTTTCGCGGAAGGCATAGGGCATCCAGTCGCCGCCGGATCCGGCATATTGATCGATCAGCATCACCTTGGGCCCGTAGATCGCGCCGCCCGGGGTGGCATAGGTCAGGCCTTCGCGGTCCTTCCAGCCCGCCAGCCATTTGCGGCCCAGCACATCGATGATGTAATTGGCCGCCTGCCCGCCGCCGTTGGAACGTTCATCCAGGATCAGCGCCTGCCTGTCGGTCTGGGCGAAATACATCCGGTTGAAGAAGGTGAAGCCCGCACCGGCAGTGTTGGGCATATAGACATAGGCGACCCGTCCATCGGTCGCCTCGTCCACGCGCCTGCGGTTGCCTTCGATCCAGTCCCACAGCCGCAGCGCGCCTTCGTTGCCGACCGGTTCGACCGTCGATGTGCGGCGCGGGCCATCGGGCGTGCTCGCCACGGTCAGCGCCACCTGACTGCCGCGCGCGCCCGACAGGGCGGCATAGATATTGTCGCCCGCGCCGATCATCTGGCCATTGATGGCGATGATGTAATCGCCTTCCTTCACATCGACGCCGGGGGCCGCCAGCGGGGCCGGGACAAACGGGTTCCACTGTTCGCCGGTGAAGATCCGCTTGATCCGGTAACGCCCGTTCTCGACTGCGATATCCGCGCCCAGCAGCCCGGGCGCGGCCGCGCTGTTGTCATAGACATCGCCGCCGCCAACGTAATTGTGGCCGACGCCCATTTCCCCGGTCATCTCGACCAGCAATTCGTTCAGATCCTCGCGCCGCCCGAGATAGGGCAGGAAAGGTTCGAACTTGGCGCGCACGCCCGCCCAGTCCAGCCCGTGCAGTCCGGGATCGTAGAAATATTCCTTTTCCATCCGCCACACATCGCCGAAGATCTGCTTCCATTCGGCCAGCGGATCGACGTTCAGCTTGACCCCGGCAAGGCTGACCGGCTTGGGTTCGAGCTTCTTGCCCGCATCGGCGGTGACGAGGGTGTCGTCGGCCTTCATCAACAGCAGCTTTTCGCCCTTGGCATCGGTGCTGACGGCGACCACGCCTTCGCTGACCTGCTCGGCCTCGCGCTCCTCGAAGTCGAAACGCATCAGCCGCGCGCGTTCCTGCCCGCTGCCGGGGCCGGTGGCGACGCCGGGCTGGACCCGCTCGATGAAGAACAGCGCGCCGTCCTTGGCAGTGGCAAGGCTGGCATAGGCGGCTTCGGCCACGGGCAGCGCGATGATGCGGCGATCCAGCGCGGCGGGATCGACCACAGGAGCCGGATCCTTGGCGGCTGCGGCGCCCTTCTTGTCCTTGCCGTTCCCGGCATCAGTGTCATCTTCAGCCTCGTCCGCGTCCTCGTTGGCGAGGATCGGGGCGAGCGGGGACTTGCCGTCAGCCTCAAGCACGGCGGCATAGATCGCAGCGCGATAGGGGCGCTCCTGCGTCGTCATGTCGAGCCCGGAATAGACCGAACCGGCATTGGTCGAGGCGGTGAAGAACAACAGCTTGCCGTCCTTCGAGAATTGCGGCGAACCGATATCGGCAAAACCGCTGGTCACCGCGTGATTGCGGCGATTGGCAAGGTCATAGAGATTGAGCGCGGCATTCTCGTTCGCGCCGCGAATGGTATAGGCCACCCACCGGCCGGTGGGTGACATGGTCGCCTCGAAATTGCCGTTTCGCCGCGGGCTTTGCGCGATTTGCCAGCCCGTCCCGCTTGCCACGTCGAGCGCGTGCAGGGTGAGATTGCTGGTGGAATAAACGATATGCTGTCCTTCGTTGCCCCAGGCGATCAATTCGTGGAACTTCTCGCTCAACGGGATACGGCGCACCGGTTCGATGCCGCTCTGGTCCTCGATCACCAGCACCTGCGCGGAGCCGTCATCGGTGACATAGGCCAGCCGGGAGCCATCATCCGACCAGATCGCGGTGTAATCGCGCACCGCCGCGCTTTGCGAGATGTTGCGGGTGGCACCCTTGTCGGTCGGCACGGTGAACACTTCGCCGCGCGCGGTCACGGCAACCCGCGCGCCCGAGGGGGATAGCGCCGCGCTGGTCATCTGGTCGCCGACCTGCTTCCACCCGGGCCGGCGTGCGGGCAGGTCCGCGACCAGCGTGATCGGCAGGCGGCTGGTGGTGCCGCTCGCCACGTCGAGCGCATGGAACACGCCGCCCGCCTCGTAGACGATACGTCCGTTGTTGGCGGTGATTTCGCGGATGTCCCAATCGCTTTCGCGGGTGATCTGCGCGACTTCGCCGGTGGCCGGATCATAGCGGAAGATGTTGGACCGCGTGTTCCAGCGATCGGACAGGAAATAGAGCTTGCCGCCCAGCCACACCGGATCGAATTCGCTGGTGCGATCACCGGGAATGTCGGTCTTGGTGCCGGCCGCAAAATCGATCAGCTGGAGCGACGGGGCCCGCCCGCCGCGATAGCCGCGCCAGCCATTGACCCCGCCGGTGAGCACCGCATTGGCCGAGCCGTAGGGGACATTGGCGAAGACCCGCCCGCTTTCGTCATAGCTGCCGGAAAAGACCTCGGCTTCGGAAATCTTGCGCGGCAGGCCGCCATCCAGCCCGACATGATAAAGCTGGGCCGATCGGCCCGCACGCCGTTCGCGCGCGCTCACCATCGCCACCGCCGTGCCGTCCGGCGCCCAGTCGATCGCGGTATCATCGCCCGGGTGCCAGGTCAGACGCTGCGGCTCGCCGCCGCGCACGTCGATCACGAAGACATCGGCATTGCCATCGTAATTGGCAGTATAGGCGATCTTGGTGCCATCGGGCGAGAACACCGGATCGCGCTCGTCCGCCGGGTGCGAGGTCAGCCGCACCGGGTTGCTGCCATCGGGTGCGGCGATCCAGATATCCCCGGCATAGACGAATGCCAGCGCATTGTCCGACAGCGCCGGATCGCGCAGCAATTTGGTTTCGCCCTCCTGCGCGTGCGCAATCGGCGCGGCGAGCGCGCTCGTGGCCAGCAGGGTAGCGGCGATCCAGCGATGTTTCATGATTATGCCCCTTGGAATGACAGTCCTGCGTCAGACTAACGCCATTCCTGCCAAGCAAAATGTCGCTGGTCGAGTCCAACGGCACGTTGGGCGATTGAGGGGATCGCGGGAATCGCGCCCGCCAGAGCGCGCGGCAGGGCTTGGTTGGCGGCTGGGCCTAGTCCGCGGCAATGCCCGCGCGGATCAGGGCGATGGCTTCGGGGCTGTCCCATTCATAACCGCCCGCGACCCGCAGCACCTCGCGCCCGCGCGCATCGAACAGGATCGTCAACGGCAGCACGCCTTCGGGGGTGAATTGGGCTGACAGGCTCGCTTCGGGGTCGAGCCAGGGTTCGAGCCGGGCAAAGCCCTTGTCGGCAAAAAACGGCGTGACGACCTCGGCTCCGCGCAGGTCCTGACTGATGGTGAGAACCCGCACCTCGCCCTCCAGCTCGGCGGAAAGGGCATCGAGTTGCGGCATCTCCACCACGCAGGGCGCGCACCATGTGGCCCACAGGTTGATCAGGACCGGCCCGTCCTGCGCGGCAAGGTCGAGGCTGTTGCCGCCGGCATCGTCGAACTGCATCGCGGGCAACGGAGTGCCGGCAAAGCGGCGCTCCACCTCGCCCGCCGCCGCCTTGGCGCTTTCGGCCCCCTCGCCCGGTTGCGCTGGCGCGTCGGCGGCCCTATCGCATCCCGCCAGCAGCAGGAGCGACAGGCCGAGAATGATGGGCGAACGGGACATGACAGGCTCCGGAGACGTTTCAACCGACGAGGTCGCGACCAACGCGATGTGGGGCGGACGCTTCGCTGCCGGCCCTAGCGCGATCATGCGCGAAATCAACGCCTCGATTCCCTTCGACAAGGCGCTGTGGCGGCAGGATATCAACGCCTCCAAGGCCCATGTCGCGATGCTGGGCGCGGCTGGTATCATTGCTGCCGAGGATGCACTGGTCATCGCGAACGGCCTCGACGCGGTCGCCGCCGAATACGAGACAGGCGGCGTGCCCGAGAACTGGGACCTCGAAGACATCCACATGACCACCGAGGCGCGGCTGGCCGAGCTGGTCGGCCCCGTCGCCGGGCGCCTGCACACCGCGCGCAGCCGCAATGATCAGGTGGCGACCGATTTCCGCCTGTGGGTACGCGAGGCCATCGACCAGATGGACGATGGTCTTGGCGCCTTGCAGCGCGCACTGGTGACCCGCGCGGGCGAGAACGCGGACACCATCATGCCCGGCTTCACCCACCTGCAGACCGCGCAGCCGGTAACGCTGGGCCACCACCTGCTGGCCTATTACGAGATGCTGCGGCGCGATCGTTCGCGGCTTGCCGATGCGCGCGCGCGGATGAACGAATGCCCGCTGGGCAGCGCCGCATTGGCGGGCACCGGCTTTCCGATCGACCGCGATGCGACGGCAGGCGCACTGGGCTTCGATATGCCGACTGCCAATTCGCTCGATGCCGTGTCGGACCGCGATTTCGCGCTCGATTTCCTTTACGTGTGCTCCACCACCGCGTTGCACCTGTCGCGTCTGGCCGAAGAACTGATCCTGTGGGCCAGCCAGCCCTTCGGCTTCATCCGCCTGCCCGATAGCCTTTCGACCGGTTCGTCGATCATGCCGCAGAAGAAGAACCCCGACGCCGCCGAACTGGTGCGCGGCCATTCGGGCCGGGTTCTGGGCGCGCTGACCAGCCTGATGATCACCATGAAAGGCCTGCCGCTGGCCTATTCCAAGGACATGCAGGACGATAAACCGCCGGTGTTCGAAGCCGCCAGCCTGATGGGCCTCAGCATCGCCGCGATGACCGGAATGATCGCGGGCAGCACCTTCAACACCGCCCGGATGCGCGCCGCCGCCGAAATGGGATATGCCACCGCGACCGATCTGGCCGACTGGCTGGTGCGCGAGGCGGGCATTCCGTTCCGCGAGGCGCATCACATCACCGGCAGCGCGGTGAAGCTGGCCGAAAGCCGCGGGCTGGCGCTCGATCAATTGCCGCTCGCCGACCTGAAAGCCATTGATGCGCGGATCGACGAACGGGTCTATGCGGCATTGTCGGTCGATGCCTCGGTCGCGGCGCGTGGCTCCTATGGCGGAACCGCGCCCGCGCAGGTCCGTTTGCAGGTCGAACGGGCGCGGACGATGTTGGGGATGGAAGGATGATGCGGATTGCAGTTATTCTTGGCGGCGCGCTGCTGCTGGCCGCCTGCGGTTCGCGCGCGCCGCTGACCCCGCCTGCGGGCGCAAGCCTGCCGGTTGCCCCGCACGGCGCCACCACCCCGCCGAGCGCCGACGAATTGTTGCGCCGCGATGCCCTTGCCGCGCCCGAACGCAGCGTGGAACTGCGCCGCCGCTCGGAAGAACGGCAGGATGATCCCTTCGATTTGCCGCCCGAATAACGAAAAGAACCATGGACCATTTCACCTATCTGAACGGCGTGATGCACGCCGAAGACGTAGCCCTGCCGCGCATCGCGGAGGAAGTCGGCACCCCCGTCTATGTCTATTCGCGCGCCACGCTCGAACGCCATGCGCGCGTTTTCCGCGAGGCGCTGGCCGATGTGCCGGACAAGCTGATCGCCTTTGCGGTCAAATCGAACCCCAATCTTGCCGTACTCAAGGTGCTGGGCAAGCAGGGCATGGGCGCGGACGTGGTGTCGGTGGGCGAGATGCGCCGCGCGCTGGCAGCGGGGATCGCGCCCGACATGATCGTGTTCTCCGGCGTGGGCAAGACCGCTGCCGAAATGGTCGCCGCGCTGGAGGCGGGCATCGGGCAGTTCAATATCGAGAGCGAGGAAGAAGGCCTGGAGCTGGCCGAGCTGGCCGCCGCGCGCGGGATGACGGCGCAATGCGCGCTCAGGATCAACCCCGATGTCGACGCAGGAACGCATGACAAGATTTCGACCGGCAAGGCGGACAACAAGTTCGGTGTGCCGATCAGCGAGGCCGGACAGATCTTCGGCAAGTTGGCGGGCCTGCCGGGGGTGAATCTGCGCGGCGTGGCGGTGCATATCGGCAGCCAGCTGGCCGACCTCGCCCCGTTGGAAGCCGCCTTTACCAAGCTCGGCACGCTGGTCGCGGCGCTTCGCGGTGCGGGGCACACGATCACCCATGTCGATCTCGGCGGCGGATTGGGCGTGCCTTACCGAGTGGGCGAGGTGCTGCCGGAACCGGCCGAATACGGCGCGATGGTGGCGCGGGTGACGCGGGACTGGGGGGTCAAGCTGATCTTCGAGCCGGGCCGCGTGATCGCGGGCAATGCCGGGGTGCTGTTGACCCGCGTGGTGCGGGTGAAGCGCGGAATCAACGATCCTTTCGTGATCGTCGATGCGGCGATGAACGATCTGGCCCGCCCGGCGCTTTACGGGGCCTATCACCATTTCGAAGCGGTCGAGCCGACAGCGGCGCGGATGACGGCGAACATCGTCGGCCCGATCTGCGAAACCGGCGATACCTTCGCCATGGGCCGCGAATGCGATGCGCTGGCGGCGGGCGACCTCGCCGTGTTCCGCACCGCCGGGGCTTATGGGGCGACCATGGCCTCGTCCTACAATTCGCGCGGTTTTGTCGCCGAGGTGCTGGTCGATGGCGATCGTTATGCCATAGTCGCCGACAGGATCGCGGCCGGCGCGATCATGGACGCCGAACGCGTGCCGGAATGGCTGATCTGAACCGTCCATGAGCCGTATCGCCAGCCTGCCGCTGTTCCACCAGATTGCTGGAAAGAATGTGCTGGTGCTGGGCGATGGACCGGCCGCCGAACCCAAGCGGCGGCTGGTCGAACGCGCCGGCGGCGTGGTGATGGATGATCTCGCCCGCGCCATTGACGAAGGCGTGCGACTGGCTTTCATCGCCTATGAGGACGCGCGGGCCTGCGAGGTCGCGGCAATCAATGCGCGCTGTGCAGGCATGCTGGTGAATGTCGTCGACCGGCCCGAATTGTGCGATTTCACCACGCCGAGCATTCTTGACCGCGATCCGCTGCTGGTGGCGATCGGCACCGGTGGCGCTTCGGCGGGGCTGGCGAAACACGTGCGGCTGCGGCTGGAGCGGGTGCTGCCGCAGACGCTGGGCCTGCTGACGCGGGCGCTGGAGGCGGCGCGGCCGACCTTGCGGGCGCGGTTCCCCGACGGGGCCGAGCGGCGGCGGGCGGTCGATGCTGCCTTACGCGAAGGCGGGCCGCTTGATCCGCTGGACCCCGACGCGCACACGCGGGTGCCGGACTGGGCCGGCGGCACTGCCGGAGCGCGGGTGGCAGGAATGGTGGAAATCACCCTCGCCAGCCCCGATCCCGAAGACCTGACGTTGCGGCAGGCGCGCCTGCTGGGCGAGGCGGATGTGCTGCTGATCGACGGCGCGGTGCCGTCCGCCATCCTTGCCCGCGCCCGCGCCGATGCGATGCGGCAGGCTTGGGACGGTGCGGAGCCGGCTGCCGAAGCGGAGACGCCCGGCCTGACCCTGCTCCTGCGCTATCGGCCCGACTAGGCCGCGAGCGTGACGGGCGCGCGCAGGCTGGCGAAATAGCCTGCCATCCCCGCCAGCGAACGGTCACTGAGCGCGATGAAGGCGCGGCGCTTGTCCGCCGGATCGGGTACGCGCCGGAAGATCCCGGTTTCGACCATCTGCGTCACCCAGCGCAGCGCGGTGGTCGCCGGAACACCGGAAGCAATGCACAGCGAGGTGACCGAGACCTGCGCGCCTTCGCCATGCGCGGCGGTGAGATCGAGAAGCATATCCCACGCCGGATCGCCGAACAGCGCCGGATCGAAGAACTTCGCGCGCGCCTGACGATTGGCGATCACCTGCCGCACCATGCGCGGATCGGGCAATTGCGGCTGGCTGACAGCGCCAAAGCTGGTCGGCGCTGCGTCAGCCCCGCGGTAATCGCGCTTGAACTCGTTGAGAGAGGTCGCCCCGGCACTGTCAGGCTGCGAAATCCGGTCGAGCGAATGGGCAATCGCCTCAACCTGCTGCGACAGGCGCAGCAGCGCCACGCGGTCTTCCTCGGCCATGTCGCGCACCCGCGCTGCGCCTGCTTCCCCCATCACCCGGCCGACCGCGACCACGCGTTCGGCGCGGCTCGGCGCAACCAGGATCTGCGGCGCGGACTGATCGAGCACCGCGAACACATCATCCAGCCCCGCCATCGAGGTGGAAACGATCAGCTTCGCACCGGCGCGCGCCACCCGCATATCGAGCCGTGCGAGGCCCGCCAGCATCAGCCCTTCGAGCCCGCGATTGCCCGCCACCGGGCAATCGACCAGCACCACATCGCCCAGCAGCGCAATCGGCCCTTCGATCAGCCCGGCTATCGGGCCGCCATCGATGGTGCGGAACCCCGCCCCGCCGAGATCGGCGGCGATCTGTTCCCGCAATCCCGCGCTTTCGCCGTAGATGGCCACCCGCGCGGGCAATCCAGCACCGTCGCTGGCGAGATCATAGGAAAAATCGGCCTGTTCGTTCGACTGGATCAGCATCGACTCGACTCCAAGAAAGATGGAACGAGACTAGAACAAAAACGGATCAGGTCAAGTAAATATGCGTATTTTTGACGGATAACCCGCTCTGCCGACCCGCGAATCAAGGCCGGATTTCGATCACCGTGCCATCGGGCACGATGCGCCACAGCTCCTCGATTTCAGCGTTCGACAGCGCGATGCAGCCGTCGGTCCAGTCGCCCGGCATCCGGCCCGAGGATAGTCCGTTGGGCTGGCCGTGCAGGAAGATATCGCCTCCGGGCGATCGGCCATATTGCGCGGCGAAGGCACGATCGGCGGCGTTGGGGTAGGAGACCTTCAGGCTGAGGTGAAAGGCGCTGCCGGGATTGCGGCCTTCGATCACATAGCGGCCTTCGGGCGTGCGTTCGTCGCCTTGAAACTGCTTGTGCCCCTGAGGCTGGTCACCGAACTGAAGCCCGCGCCAGACCCGCACCGGCTGCCCCCCGGCATAGCCGATCATCAGCCGTTCCGACTTGTCGACCAGCAGATAATCGACCTGGGTGAACGCCCGCTGCGGCATGATCCGCGTCGCTTCGCGCGCCAGCGACGGCTGCGGCGATGGACGCTCGGCCACCTTGGGGGCCGGGCTGGCGCAGGCGGCGATGGCCAGCAGGGGCGGGATAACGAGGCGGTTCATCGTGGTAAGATACCCTGCCGAACGACAGGTAATCAATCTGGTTCGTCCCGCGACTCGATAACAAATTTGGAAGGGGGAAATTTCATGAGCCAAAAATTTCCCACAGAAGTGATTGGCAGAATTTGGCGCTTTCGAGATGGTCAGCCAAAAAACTCATCAGTGAACTGTTGAGTTCGGTTCGCCAAACAGGCATCAAGAGCAGGAACGGTGAGCGGCGCGCACTTCCTTGTGGAAGGGAAGCGGACCTGCCCGGTGAGACGCTCACCGTTCCCCACGCTGGTTTTGGGGACCAGCATGGTGCCCTTGGGGGTCCGATTTACACGGAACCACTAGATGGTGGATCAGCGGGCGACTCCCGTCAACGGTCGATTAACCCTTAAATCACCATGACAGACGTGTGCCAGTGATGTGAGACACCCGCGACGCGTGGACCAAGCTTGAGTCGCGTGGGCCGCAAGCCCCAATTTGAATCTGTGAAGAAAATTATGGTGATTGAATCAATCGACTCCAACCATGACTATTTTGCACGCAATAGAAGGCCAGTATTGCGCGTGCAGGATACAGTGAGTGAAAACTTGGCCTTGTAGGAGGCGGTCTCGCGAAATGTTGTTCGATCAAACCCCCGATTTTTAGATCAATCCACAAACGGATCGCGCATCAGGATCGTGTCGTCGCGCTCGGGGCTGGTCGAGACCAGCGCCACCGGGCACTCGATCAGTTCCTGGATGCGCTGGATATACTTGATCGCGTTGGCCGGAAGATCGGCATAGGAGTGCGCGCCCGCTGTGCTCTGGCTCCAGCCTTCCATCTCCTCGTAGATCGGCTCGCATTCGGCCTGATCGGCGGCATGGCTGGGGAGGTAGTCATAGACTTTCCCGTTCAGGCGATATCCGGTGCAGATCGCCACACGCTCCAGCCCGTCCAATACGTCAATCTTGGTCAGCGCGATGCCGGTGACGCCGCTGATCGCGCAGGATTGGCGCACCAGCACGGCATCGAACCAGCCGACCCGGCGCTTGCGCCCGGTGACGGTGCCGAATTCATGGCCGCGCTCACCGAGACGCTGGCCGATGTCGTCCTCCAGTTCCGTGGGGAACGGGCCGGAGCCGACGCGGGTGGTATAGGCTTTTACAATGCCGAGCACATAACCGGTCGAATTGGGGCCAAGCCCGCTGCCTGACGCCGCCGTGCCGCTGACGGTGTTGGAGCTGGTGACGAAGGGATAGGTGCCATGATCGACATCGAGCAGCACGCCCTGCGCACCCTCGAACAAAATCTTCGCGCCTGCGCGCCGCACCTTCTTCAGCCGCTTCCACACCGGCTGGGCGAATCTCAGCACGAAGGGCGCGATTTCGCGCAGTTCTTCGAGCAGCGCGGCACGATCCACCGGCGGCTGTCCGAACCCGGCCCGCAGTGCATCGTGATGGGCGCAGAGGCGATCGAGCTGGGGTTCCAGCGTATCGAGATGCGCCAGATCGCACACCCGGATCGCGCGCCTGCCGACCTTGTCCTCGTAAGCCGGACCGATCCCGCGTCCGGTGGTGCCGATCTTGCCCTTGCCCGCCGCCGTTTCGCGCAAGCCGTCCAGATCGCGGTGCAGCGGCAGGATCAGCGGACAGTTATCGGCCACGGCCAGATTGTCATCGGTGATGGAAACACCCTGCGCCTCGACCTTGGCGACCTCGTCGCGCAAGGCCCAGGGATCGAGCACCACGCCATTGCCGATCACCGAAAGCGTGCCCGACACGATGCCCGAAGGCAGCAGGCTGAGCTTGTAGGTCTTGCCGTCGATCACCAGCGTATGGCCGGCATTGTGGCCGCCCTGAAAGCGCACCACCACATCGGCGCGGCTGGCCAGCCAATCGACGATCTTGCCCTTGCCCTCATCGCCCCACTGGGCGCCGATCACGGTGACGTTGGCCATTTTTATCCTTATCCGGTGGCGGTTGTTCTGGTGGCGAAAACCCGCGCGGGCACTAGGCTGTCCGGGCAAGGGTGGCAAGCGCAAGGGCGAATGCCGGGCGCGATCGGGCTTTCCTACCTGTGGGCTGATCTGGCAGGAATGCATCGATGGATTTGCCGATGCTCCTCTTGCACGTAACGCTATTTGCCGCAGTGCTGCGCGCGCCAAGCGAAGGTTTTTCCTTTCTGGACAGTGTCACCTGTGTCTCCAACATCAGGAAACCGGGATAACGTCTGAATGATGGCGCGAAGGGTTGCCGCAGCCGAGCCGTTGGGGTGAATGTGTGAGCAACCAGAAGGAAGAATGATGCGCCTCGCCAGACTTGCCCTGCCCGCCGCCGCCGCTGCCGCCATCGCCGTGATCGCCGCGCCGATCCTCGCCCAACAGCGCGGGGAGCGCCTTTCGGCGGAATGCCGCGCGGAAATCATGCAGCTGTGCGGCACCGACCGGACGCAGATCCGCACCTGCCTGCGTGAGAAATATGCCGAATTGTCCGAAACCTGCGCGAATGAATTGCGCGAAAGGATGCAGCAGCGCGGCGGACGCGAAGGGGCCGGAAGGCGCGGACCCGGCGCCGGACTGGGCGCGCGGGCGGGGACGGGCCAATATGCCAGCGCGCGGATCAGCAGCACGGTGATCTATGGCAAGGATGCACGCCAGCAGGTCGATATCTACGCCCCCGATGATGCCGTGGGCGATGCGCCGCTGGTGGTGTTCATCCATGGCGGCGGCTGGCAGATGGGCGATCGTGCCCGCGTTCAGGCCAAACCGCAGCATTTCAAGGACGCAGGCTATGTCTTCGCCTCGGCTGGCTACCGCCTGCTGCCCGATGCGCCGGTGGAACAGCAGGCCGCCGATATCGGCGCTGCCTTGCAGGCGCTGCGGTCACAGGCCGAAACCGGCGGGTTCGATCCTGACCGGATCGTTCTGATGGGTCACAGCGCGGGCGCGCATCTGGCGGCGCTGGTGGCGACCGATCCGCAATATGCCGGCGCAGCCTTCGGCGCGATCCTTGGCGTGGTGCTGCTGGATGGGGCGGGCTATGATGTGCCCAAGGCAATAGCGACGCCGACGATGGAAATGCCACTATTGTACCGCGATGTCTTCGGCACCGATCCCGCTCGGCAGAAGGCGCTCTCCCCCATCACTCACGTCGGCGGCAAGGATGCGGCCCATTGGCTGGCGCTCTACGTGGCCAAACGGCCCAATTCAAAGGCGCAGTCAGAGGCGTTGATGGGCGCGCTCACAAAGGCGGGCGCGCAGGCCGAGGCTGCGGCGATCACCGGCACCGATCATGGCCGGATGAACCGCGATCTTGGCACCGAAGCGGGCAAGGCCCAGACCAAGGCGGTCGATGCCTTTCTGGCGCAGGTGTTCGGGTAGCGGGGGGGCGCGCGGGGCGGGGCTTCAGGTGGTCGCGATCACATCGATTTCGACCATGAGTTCGGGCAGTGCAAGGCTGCGCACCTCAAGCGTGGTGTCGGCCGGATAAGGCGGGGTGAACCAGCGCCGTCGCGCCTCGACGATCCTCGGGAAGTTGGCCATGTCGGTGAGATAGATCGTGACCTTGACCACCTTGGACAGATCGCTGCCGGCGGCTGCCAGCACCGTCTCGATATTGGCGAAGGTCCGGGCCAGTTGCGCGTCGAAATCGCCCGCGCCCACAATGCTGCCATCTGCGCCGATGCTCGCTTGGCCGGACAAGAACAGCAGATCGCCGACCTGCCAGGCCGGCGCGATGCAATAGGGCGCCAGCGGGTCGTCGGGAAAGGTGATCGGCTTGGCGCGGTCAGTCATGCGTGCTGCTCCAGTTCGGCAGGCCCGCCTGCCTCCAGGATGTGCGTGCAGCCCAGCTTGCGGCCATCCTCGCCCTCGGCCAACTGGGCGCGGGTGCGCCAGCCCTCTGCGCGCAGCGCGGCGGCGGCGGCACGGTCGTGGCCCAGCGGGAGGAACACCAGTCGGGCCGGCTCGGGCTGGGGCGCTGCTTCGGCGAGGCGGTCGAGATAGAGGGTGAAGCCGGTGGCAGGCTCGTCGCTCCCGGCGATGCGGTAGGTGCCGCCCCGCCCCGCCGCGCGGCGCAGGCCATCGGCATAGACGGTGAAGCCGAACCACGACTGGTACTCGAACCCGTGGCGCTCGGTCGGGTCGAGCGTGATGCGGGCGGTATCGCCGATGCTGGCGGCGATCTGCTCCAGCGCATCGAGCCGGGACCCCAGCGCCCCGCCCGCATCGACCGCGCGCAGGGCCGCGAGTGCCTCGGCAAACGGGCCGGTGGCATAGAGCAGCGGCAGATAGGCCGCCCCGCCCGCGGCCTTCAATCCGCCCGCGTCCTTGGTGTCGAGCTCGCGTCGCACCGCCGGGATCTGATCGGGTGCGAGCGGGAAGGCCTTGACGCTCAGCGTATCGACCAGATCGGGGAGCGTGAAGTCGACCGAGATACCGGTCAATCCCGCCGCCCCGAGCGCCTCGACCGCCAGCATCACCGCCTCGCTCGCCGCCGCGACAGAGTCCGCGCCGATCAGCTCGGCGCCGAGTTGCAGCCGCTCGCGCGCGGGATCGAGCTGGCTGGCGCGGATCAGCGCGGTGTCGCCGCAGTAGGCAAGCCGGAGCGGGCGGGGCGCATCCTTGAGGCTGGTGGAGGCGATCCGCCCGACCTGCGGGGTCATGTCCGAACGCAGCGCGAGCGTGCGCAGGCTCGCCGGATCGACAAAGCGGAACATCGCGCGTCCTTCGCCCTTGGCCTCTCCGGCCGCCGCGCCTGCCATGCGGCCCGCGAGCGAGGCTTCGAACTCGAGCAGCGGCGGACGGACGCGGTCATAACCATGCGCATCGAGCACATCGAGGCACGCACGCATCGCCGCCGTGATCCGCGCCGCCTCTTGCGGCAGACGGTCCTCAAGGCCTTCGGGGAGCAGATCGTTGGGTTGGGTCATTGTCACTCACACGTCATCCCGGCGCAGGCCGGGATCCAGTCCGACGCACGCTTCTGAACCCCGGCCTTCGCCGGGGTGATGATGAATTGCAAGCCTTCCCTAGAACCCCAACGCCTTGACCAGCTTCACGCCTTCGACCTGTTCGGCTTCGGCCACCACATCCGGCGTCAGGGGCTCATCGAGGCTCAGCAGCAGCACCGCTTCGCCGCCGGCATCGCGGCGTCCGAGATTGAAGGTGCCGATATTGATGCCCGAAGCGCCCAACAGCGTGCCGATGCGGCCGATGAAGCCCGGCTTGTCGTCGTTGACGATATACAGCATGTGCCCGGCCAATTCGGCCTCGATCCCGATGCCGAAGATCTCGACCAGACGCGGCGCTTCGTTACCGAACAGCGTGCCGGCCACCGAACGCGGCCCTTGCGCGGTTTCCACCGTCACCCGGATCAGGGTGTTGTAGGCGCCATCGCGATCATGGCGGATTTCGCGCACGTCGAGCCCGCGCTCCTTGGCGAGGTAGGGCGCGTTGACCATGTTCACCGTATCGGAATAACGCCGCATCAGGCCGGCGAGCACGGCGGCGGTGATCGGCTTGCCGTTGAGGCCCGCCGCCGCGCCTTCGCGTTCGATGCTGATATTGGTGAGGTTGCCGTGCGCCAGCTGACCGACCAGGCTGCCGAGCTTTTCGGCGAGCGCCATATAGGGGCGCAGCTTGGGGGCTTCTTCCGCCGACAGGCTGGGCATGTTGAGCGCATTGGTAACGCCGCCATTGACGAGGTAATCGGCAAGCTGTTCAGCCACTTGCAGCGCCACATTGACCTGCGCTTCGGTGGTCGATGCGCCAAGGTGCGGGGTGCAGATGAAATTCGGCGCGCCGAACAGCGGGTGATCCTTGGCCGGGGGTTCGGTTTCGAACACGTCAAGCGCCGCGCCGGCGACCTGACCGCTTTCGAGGCAATCCTTCAATGCCGCTTCATCAATCAGTCCCCCTCGGGCGCAATTGATGATGCGGATGCCCTTCTTGGCATTTTCCAACCGTTCGCGGCTCAGGATATTGCGGGTTTCGTCGGTCAGCGGGGTATGCAGCGTGACGAAATCGGCGCGGGCGAGCAGCGTGTCGAGGTCGACCTTTTCGACCCCCATTTCCACTGCGCGGTCCTCGGTCAGGAAGGGATCATAGGCGATCACTTTCATGCGCAGGCCGAGGGCGCGGCTGGCGACGATCGAGCCGATATTGCCCGCCCCGATCAGGCCCAATGTCTTGTTGGTCAGTTCGACCCCCATGAACCCGCTCTTGGGCCACAGGCCGGCCTGGGTCTGGACATTGGCATCGGGAATCTGCCGCGCCAGCGCGAACATCAGCGCGATGGCGTGTTCGGCGGTGGTGATCGAATTGCCGAACGGGGTGTTCATCACCACCACGCCCTTGCCGCTGGCATAGGGGATGTCGACGTTATCAACCCCAATCCCGGCACGGCCGATGACCTTCAGGTTCGTGGCGGCGTCAAGCACCGCCTTGGTCACCTTGGTCGAGGAACGGATGGCAAGACCGTCATATTCGCCGATGCGGGCGATCAACTGTTCGGGCGTTTCGCCGGTGATGACATCGACATCGCAGCCGCGCTCTTCGAAGATGCGCGCGGCATTGGGGTCCATCTTGTCGGAAATGAGAACTCTGGGCTTCGTCATGGGAAATTCCTTGGCATGTGCGAGTCCCCGCGCAGGCGGGGACCTCAGGCAATCATGAAAGCACGTGGAGGCATAAGGCCCCCGCCTTCGCGGGGGGCGCACAAGCGAGGCTGGATCAGCCGTTCTTGACCTTTTCATAGGCCCATTCGATCCACGGCAGCAGGCGCTTCACGTCCTCCTGCTCGACCGTGGAGCCGCACCAGATTCGCAAGGACGGCGGGGCATCGCGGTACCCGTTGAAATCGTAGCCGACATTGCGATCTTCGAGCAGCTTGACGATCTTCTTGGGCACGGCGGCCTGATCTTCGGCCGAGAAGCTGTCGTACCATTCGCCCTGGAACATCATGCAGACGCCGGTATTGGTCTGCTGCGCCGGGTCGCTGGCCATGTTGCGCAACCACGGGGTCGCTTCGATCCAGTCTTTCACGATCTGCGAATTGGCATTGGCGCGCTCAACCAGCGCACGGCGCCCGCCGATCGACTTGGCCCATTCCAGCGCCGCGATGTAATCTTCTGTCGCCAGCATCGAGGGCGTGTTGATCGTCTCGCCCACGAAAATGCCGGCGTTGATCTTGTTGCCCTTCTTCATGCGGAACAGCTTGGGCAGCGGCCACGGCGGATCGTAGGATTCGATGCGCGCCACGGCTTTCGGCGACAGAATCAGCATCCCGTGCTGCGCTTCGCTGCCCATCACCTTCTGCCACGAATAGGTGGTGGCATCGAGCTTGGCCCAGTCCATTTCCTGCGCGAAGATCGCACTGGTGGCGTCGTTGATGGTGATCCCTTCGCGGCCCGGCTCCAGCCAGTCGGTGTTGGGGATCATCGCGCCGCTGGTGGTGCCGTTCCAGGTGAACACCACGTCATTGCGCTGCGGGATGGTGGTGAGATCGGGGATTTCGCCGTAATCGGCGGTGAGGACCTGCAGGTTGGGCAGTTTGAGCTGCTTTACCGCATCCTGGATCCAGACATTGCCGAAGCTTTCCCACGCGGCGACCGTGACCGGGCGCGCAGGATCGAGCATGGCCCACATCGCGGCTTCGATCGCGCCGGTGTCGGACGCGGGCATGATGCCGATCAGGTAATCATCGGGGATGCCCAGCAATTCGCGCGACAGGTCAATGGCATATTTCAGCCGCGCCTTGCCCAGCGCCGAACGGTGTGAACGACCAAGCGAATCGGTTTTGAGCTTGTCCAGCGACCAGCCGGGGAATTTTGCCGTGGGGCCCGAAGAAAAAAACGGGCGGTCAGGCTTAAGCGTAGGCTCGTGCTGGAGCCCGCGGGTGTACTCAGTCATGTATTCTCTCCTTGCAGAGAGCTCGCGCGGCGTTGGGACCGCGTGGCCCGCTGGGTGCACTAGAGTTGCGAGGGCAGGAGTCAACGTGAAATAGCGCCGATGCGACCGATTGCCCCCCGGCAAGGATCAAATTGCAGTCCAGTCCCTCTCGCCAAGTAGCGATAATGTCACTAATCAGGCCGCTCCATGCAAACCAGTGACCTCCGCATTGCGCTGTTCAGCGGCAACTACAATTACACCCGGGACGGGGCCAATCAGGCCTTGAACCGGCTGGTCGGCTCGCTGCTCGCCAAGGGCGCGGCGGTGCGCATCTATTCGCCCAAGGTCGCGGAACCCGATTTCGAAGCCACCGGCGATCTGGTCGGGCTGCCCAATGTGCCGATGCCGGTGAAGGGCCGCGGCGAATACCGGATGCCGACCCATCTGGGCGCGGCGGTGAAGCGGGATCTGGAAAAGTTCCGGCCCAATATCGTGCACCTGTCTTCGCCCGACCCTTCGGGCCATGCGGCGCTGCGCTGGGCGCAGGATCACGATATTCCGGTGCTGGCGTCCGTCCACACCCGGTTCGAAACCTATCCGCGCTATTACAAGATGGCCTTCCTCGAACCGCTGATCGTGCGAATGCTGCGGCGGTTCTACAACCGCTGCGACGCGTTGGTCGCCCCTTCGCAGAGCATGATCGACGAGCTGCTGGCGATGGAGATGCATGATGACATCGGCCTGTGGAGCCGGGGGGTGGATCGCACGATCTTCTCCTCGGCGCGGCGTGATCCCGAATGGCGGCGCTCCATCGGCCTTGCCGATGATGATGTCGCGATCGTGTTCCTCGGGCGGCTGGTTATGGAAAAGGGGCTCGATGTTTTCGCCGAGACCATCGTCCAGCTGCGCCGCCGGCAGGTGCCGCACAAGGTGCTGGTGATCGGTGATGGCCCGGCGCGCGGCTGGTTCGAGGCGAATCTGCCGGGCGGGATCTTTGCCGGCTTCAAGACCGGAGAGGCGCTCGGCCAGGCGCTGGCCAGCGGGGATATCTTCTTCAACCCTTCGGTCACCGAAACCTTCGGCAATGTCACGCTGGAAGCCATGGCGAGCGGCCTGCCGGTGGTCGCGGCAGGTGCGACCGGCAGCGCGAGCCTTGTCGCGCAAGGCGTGACCGGACGGTTGGTGGTGCCGACCCACAAGGATGCCGATGCGCTGGCTTTCGCCGAAGCGATCGCTCCCTATTGCACCGATCCGGCGTTGCGCGCAGCCCACGGTGCGGCGGGCGAAACGCGGGCGTGCGAATATGGCTGGGAAGCAATCAACCAGATCGTGGCCGATACCTATGTCCGGCTGGTCAAAAACCGCCGCGCGCTGCAGGAACGCGAAGCTCAGGCCGCCTGAAGTCGGCGGGAGCGACTGGCGGAGCGACGGGCATCGACCCGGCTCGAAAAGGCTTTAACGCAGCACCCCTGCCCGGGTCACGGCGTGGGCGTAGGCGGCCATGCCAATCACCGATGCCCAGATCAGCACCGTGAAGACCAATTGTCCGGTGCTGGCGAATTCCGGCGGGATGTCCGAGGTAAAGGTGTAGGCGCTCGATCCCGCCAGCCCGATCAGCGACACCACAAAGGCGTGAAAGGCAAAACGGCTGCGGAAAAGCAACAGGATCGATCCCGCCACCGCCCCCCACACACCCAGCGCCCAGAACACCGTTGCCCAGACTGGATAGGCGTTGAAATAGGCGAGGATCGTGTCGACGCTTACGCCCATGTTCTCGGCCGCCATGCCGAGATAGGCGGCATTTTCGGTCTTGGTCATGAGATAGTCATTCGCGCCGCCTGCAAACCACAGCAGGCTGACAATGCCCAATACCCACAAATGCCAAGGCGCACCGATGCGTTTCTTGCCGATGATGTTCACGGGCTTTCCTCCCCGTCCGGCGCGACCCGGTCGGGAGAGGAATAGGCCGTCATCATGCCAAACGCAATCAGGCAGATGCGACGCTAGAGCCGCTCGATCCGCTTGGCCATTTCGTCGATCATGTCGACGATTTCATTGATGGTGCGCTCGTCGAGCTTGCCCGCGCGGGCACGGTTCTTGAGCACCGTGCCGAGATTGCCCATGGCCCGGAAAAGATCGGGCGAGCGCATCCGTTCGGCGCGGGTCGCGTGACGGCCGAGGCGGCCCATCAGATCGTCGACCTCGCTCTGGCGTTCCGCCAGTTCGGCCCGACCCTGATCGGTAGCGGCAAAGGGCTTCTTTGCACCCTCGGCCTCGGCCTCCTCGATCTGCCCCTCATCGGCAAGCATCTGCAAGGTCGGATAGACCGCACCCGGACTGGGCGCATAGGCTCCGCCGGTCATTTCCTCGATCTGCTTGATCAGTTCATAGCCATGGCTGGGCTTTTCCGCGATCAGCGCGAGCAGCGCGAGCCGCAGTTCGCCTTGGCCGAACATTCGTCCGCGGCGTTGGCGGCGGCGGCGACTATCGGGACCGCGCTCCTCACCTTCCTCCCCGTCGCGCTCGTCCCAGCGCCAGTTGGCCTTCCACTTCGGCCCGCCGAAGTCATAGGCGCCCGACGCTGCCATCACGGCAATCGCCTCGCCCAGCTTGTCCCAGCCGCTGCCGCGGCCATATCGGTTCCAGTTCATTCCATTGTCCTCCGTGCTTTTCGATAGGTTCAAGATATATCTTAGACCTATCGAAACAAGACCTGCGTGCCTGCCCGGTTCCTTTTTCCGACGATCAGCGTATCACGCCCGACGAATGGCAGATCTATTTGGAGATGATGCGCCCGAGGGCCTGAATGGTGCGATGTCGTCCGGCGATGCCCCGCTGGCCGACCGGCTGCGCCCGCAGAGCCTTGGCCAAGTGGTCGGGCAGGAACACCTGACCGGCCCCGAAGGCGCGATTGGACGGATGGTGGCGGCGGGGCGGCTGTCCAGCATGATCCTGTGGGGGCCGCCCGGCACCGGCAAGACCAGCATTGCCCGCCTGCTGGCCGATGCGGTGGGAATGCGATACGTCGCGATCAGCGCGGTGTTCTCCGGCGTGGCCGACCTGAAGAAAGCCTTTGCCGAAGCCGAGAAAATGGCCAGCGCCGGGCGCAAGACGCTGCTATTCGTGGACGAAATCCACCGCTTCAACCGCGCCCAGCAGGATGGCTTTCTGCCCTTTGTCGAACGCGGCGTGGTGACGTTGGTGGGCGCGACCACTGAAAATCCCAGCTTCGCCCTCAACGCCGCGCTGCTCTCCCGCGCGCAGGTGCTGGTGCTGAACCGGCTGGACGAGGCTGCGCTGGCGGAATTGCTTGCCAAGGCAGAGGCGCTGGAAGGCCCCCTCCCCCTCACCGCCGAAGCCCGCGCCGCGCTGATCGCGCAGGCTGATGGCGACGGGCGGTTTGCACTGGGGCAGGCCGAAACGCTGTATGCAGCGAACCTTCCCGAACCGCTCGACCCGGCGGGCCTTGGCGCGTTCCTGCAACGCCGCGTCGCCGTCTATGACAAGGACCGCGACGGGCATTACAATCTCATCTCCGCGTTGCACAAGGCGGTGCGCGGTTCTGATCCGCAGGCGGCGCTCTATTATCTGGCGCGGATGCTGACCGCGGGCGAAGAACCGCTGTTCCTCGCCCGGCGGCTGGTGCGCATGGCGGTGGAGGACATCGGCCTTGCCGATCCGCACGCCCTGCCGCAATGCATGGCGGCGATGGAGGCGTATCGCTTTCTCGGCAGCCCCGAAGGCGAATTGGCGCTGGTGCAGGCGTGCCTTTATCTGGCCACCGCGCCCAAATCCAACGCGGTCTATCTGGCGCAGAAGGCCGCGTGGAAGAGCGCCAAGGACACCGGCAGCCTGATGCCGCCGATGAACATCGTAAACCCGGCAACCGGGCTGATGGAAAGCCTCGGCTATGGCAAGGGCTACACCTATGATCATGATATGCCCGAGGGCTTTTCGGGCGATGATTACTGGCCTGAAGAGATGGGGCGGCAGCAATTCTACACGCCGGTGGAGCGCGGGTTCGAGCGCGAAGTGAAGAAGCGGCTGGAGTATTGGGAAAAGCTGCGGGCCGAGCGAGGGTGAGCCGTTTCACCCACTTCCTCGCCGTGGATTGGTCAGGTGCGAAAGGTGCGCGCCAAAAAGGTATCGCGCTGGCTGTGGCATTGGCGCAGGGAGGCCCGCCGGTGCTCGTGGCCCCGCCCGATCCGCGCGGCTGGGCGCGCAGCGAGGTTTTGGCCCTGCTCGGCGATCTGCCGGGCGCGACGCTGGTGGGGCTCGATCTCGGGATCAGCCTGCCCTTTGCCGATGCGGGCGCTTTCTTTCCCGAATGGGACGCATCCCCCAGGAATGCGCGCGGACTGTGGGCGCTGATCGACACCCTGTGCGCCGATGATCCCAACCTTGAGGCAGGCGGCTTTGTCACCCACCCCAACGCCGCGCGCTATTTCCGCCATGGCAAGGATCATCAAGGCGACCGTTTCCTGCTACCCGGCGCAGCGACCCGCGAAGGGCGGTTTCGCGTCGCCGAGACCGCCCAGCGTGCACAGGGCGTGCGCCCGGTGAGCAATTTCAATCTCGTCGGCGCAGCGCAGGTCGGCAAGTCGAGTTTGACGGGGATGCGGATGCTCCACCGCCTCGCCGGACGTCTTCCGGTGTGGCCCATCGATCCCCTGCCCGAGTCCGGCTCTGTGGTGGTGGAGATCTACACCTCGGTCGCGGCGCGGCTCGGCGGGGTGACGGGCGCGGCGACCAAAATCCGGAGTTACGAGGCGCTCAATCATGCCCTCGATGCGCTCGGTAGCCCGCCGGTCCAAGGCGCAGGCGCAATCGACGATCATTCCTCCGACGCGCTGCTCACTGCCGCCTGGCTTCGCCGCGTCCACACCGACAGCGACCTGTGGCACCCCCCCAGCCTCACGCCCGCAGTCGCGCGCACCGAGGGCTGGACTTTTGGTGCGCTTTAGCGGGGGCCTGCCGCCTTGCTACTTGGGGGCGTTCTTGCCGCCCTGCCGCTTTGCTACTTGAGGGCGTTCTTGGCGCCCTGCCGCCTTGCCACTTGAAGGCGTTCTTGCCGCCCTGCCGCTTTGCTACTTGAGGGCGTTCTTGCCGCCCTACCGCTTTGCTACTTGAGGGCGTTCTTGCCGCCCTACCGCTTTGCTACTTGAGGGCGGAGCCTTGTCGGATTAAGGCCCGCGTTCCCAAGCCATGTGCCGGCTTAGCTCAGATGGTAGAGCAGTTGATTTGTAATCATCAGGTCGCGGGTTCGATTCCTGCAGCCGGCACCGGTTTTTGTGGGACGTCATAGAAGCTTGGACAAAATCCAAGAAGCTTGGACAAGCCCGGCGCTACAGAGCGTCGCTAAGTCACTGAAATAACAAAACGTAAGCTTTGCGCCCTTGTTCTGGTCATAGCGAATTTTCAGTCGGTTGCCTTATAGCGGATTTGGATGCCAATCGGCCTTAATGACCGGCTCTGGGACTTAGCCGCCATTCCCTGAAGGCATTTCAAATGACCGGTTTTACCGGAAGCAGACGCTGGAATGGTCGGATCGTGACTCGCTGCTGCTCAAAGGTCGGATCCCGAAGCCTGGCATGAAGGAAGCGGCCCCGGATCTGCCATAGTTGCTCATGGATGGCTTGAAGAATGCCGAACCCGTCAGGGCAAACTTAAGGCAGCCTTGACCTCCCGCCAGTCTACGATCTTGTAATTCTGCTGCCCATCGAGCGGTTCGTCGTTGTCGTCGTGGATTGCCAGCGCTCCTTCGGGAAAACGCCCGATCGGTCCAGACCAGGCATCGAGCCCGTCGGTGTGGGTAACACCATCAATGCCATCGCGTGCAACCACTGTGAAGCGACCGAGGTACCTCTCGCCGTCTTCAGAGATCCGGAATACAGGAAAGGTATCGTCCCCTTGCGAGGATGCGATCAGGTAGCGTTGATCGCCGTCGCGCATGATCGTCAGCCCCTCAATGTCATCGGTGATCCGCTGGCCGTCGACCGATGCCACTCTGGTGGGCGTTGACGAGCTGTCGGGGTCGAAGTCGAACCTCCAGATCGCCGCATTCTCTTCGCCGACGTAAAGCATGTCGCGATCGTCATCGACCACGCACCCTTCGAGCTGTGATGGAAGCTTGAGCTGGTTGACCAGTTCCGCGCCAGTCGCTTCGGCACCGTTTGCCAGGCGCCAGATCTTGATGTCGCCCAGCTTGTTATTGGCGACCAGATAGAAGCCATCGCTGCGGCGGCCCATGCAAAAACCATAGGGTTCCCCGATGTCCGTCGCGATGAAGCCATAATCGCGCACCGCGAGCGAGCGGGGATCGAACAGATAGAGGTTGATCCCCATCCGCGCATCATTGGTTGCCGCGACGAGCACGAGGTCATCCCGCGCCCCGGCACGAAACCCGCTCCGCAGATCGACATTGTTGAGCGCGCCGCTCGGGAGAAACTGACGCACCGAGCCATCGAGATTGTGGACATACAACCCATCGGTCTTGTCGGTTGCAAACATGACCGCGCGTGCCGGATCCTGCGGATCTGCCCACAGCGCCGGGTCATCGGCATCAACAGCCGAGTCGGTGTCAACCCGCGTTTCCGCGACAGGCGCGACCGTTACCGGGCGTTCCCCATTCATCCAGGCCGGGCCGGTTTGCGTAGTCGAACACCCCAACAGGCAGAGTGATGCACCAAGAATCGATAAATTTCTCAAGACAATCTCCGCCTTTTATTATTTGTGATTTAAATAAAAATCAAAGCTGGAAAAATCGCCTTTTTATCGTAGCAAAGCTTGTGAAGATAACAACCGGATGGTCGGAAAATTTTGAATGCGAGTCTGTCATATTCCTTGAACATTGAAGCACGATCCTGACGGGCGGGCGCAGGATTTGTCAGGGGTTCGTTGGTCGCCGATTGATGCGTGAGATTAAAAAGAAAATTGGAGATATTTCATGGGCTCCCGGCTTTCTACTCTATCAAATCATTCCGCCGCTCTTGCGCTGATCGCAGCCGCCACCAGCAGCCTGATTTTGGGCGAAACCCCGCTCCTTGCTCAGGGTCAGGCGGCCACCGGAGAGGTTCGCGGCCGGGTCGGGACAGATACGGGCATCAATTTCGAGGGCGCGGAAGTTACGATCGTCGAACTCGATCGCAGCACCGTAACCCGCGACGGCGGCACCTTTGCCTTCGATGACATTCCGGCCGGCGAGTATACGCTGCGGACGGTCTATCTGGGCGCGACAACGGTCGAACAGCCGATCACGGTGACAGCCGGCAGCGCGGCCACCAATGTCGAGGTCGTGCTGCGCGACGCAGGCGGCGTCAGCGACGCGGCCAGCACGATCCTGGTATTCGGACAGACTGCAAGCGCATCCTCGGCCGCCAACCGCAAGCGCAATTCTTCCCGGGTGAGCGACTCGGTCTCGGCTGACTTCATCGGCCAGTTTCCCGATCAGAATGTGACGGAAGCCGCCCAGCGCATCCCCGGCGTGGCGATCAACCGGGATCAGGGCGAGGGGCGGTTCATCTCGGTCCGCGGCGCCGATCCGAACCTCAATGCGGTGACGATCAACGGCGTCGACGTGCCATCGGCGGGCGGTGACGAGCGCGCGGTCGCGCTCGACGTGATCCCTTCAGATGTTTTGCAGACGCTGACCGTGGTCAAGTCGTTGACGCCGGACCTTGATGCCAACTCGATCGGCGGCACAGTGCAGATCGGCACGGCTTCGGCGTTTGATCGACGCGGCGGCTATTTCTCGGCGAGCGCCGAGGCCAATTACAACGAGCTGCGCGATCTTGCCAGTCCGCGCCTCTCAGCGAGCGCGTCGGATGTGTTCGATGTCGCCGGGGGCGGCGAACTCGGCATCTACGGATCGATCAGCTATTTCAACCGCCGCCTAGGGTCCGACGGAGTTGAGAACGGCGATGGTCTCGACGAGATCGGCGGCACTGTGTTCCCGGTCGTGATCGAGCCGCGGGACTATGTCCTGACGCGCGAGCGACTCGGCGCGACGCTCAATGTCGATTACCGGGTGAACGACGATTTCACGCTGTATGTGCGGCAGTTGTATTCGCGCTTCGGGGATGACGAGATCCAGGGCGGCACCGTGTTCGAAGCCGACCCGGACGATGGCGGGAATGTGGTCTCGCAGGATTCGGCAAATCTTCTGCTCGCCGATCAGGAGGTTGAATCCTACGTCAGCGAGCGCGAGGAAATCCAAACGATCTACTCGATCTCGGCTGGCGGGGAGAACCGTTTCGACAATACCTTCCTCGAATATTCTGTAAACTACTCGCAGGCCGGCGAAGACAATCCCGATTACGTTGAGCCCATCTTTGTCGCGGACTTCAGCGACACCAATACCCTTGTTGGCACCAACCTCGCCGATCCGCGGCGCCCGCAGATCATCACGCAGGGCGGCGGGTTCAACGACCCGGCGGCCTACGAACTCGACGAAATCGTCTTCGAAAGCTCAGAGACGATGGACAAGCGCTACGGCGGGCAGATCGACCTGACACAGGACATGGACTTCGGCGCCAATCGCGGCTTCCTGAAGTTCGGCGCGAAGGTGGGGCTGCGCGACAAGACATCCGAGCTTGATGCTTTCATCTATGGCGGGGCGGATCAGGGCCTGACGATTGCCGATTTCCTCAACCCGGACATCGACTATCCCCTTGGCCTGATCGCGCCGCAGGCATTGCCGCGCGCGGTTGGCGATGCCGTTCGCGCCAATCAGGCGGTGTTCGACGACGATCTCGACGAAGAAGGCAGTTTCATCGATTCCAACGCCGAAGATTTCCGTATCGATGAGGATATCTACGCCGGCTATGCCATGGCGTCGGTCGATTTTGGGGCGCTCCGCGTCGTCGGCGGCGTGCGGATCGAGCACACCGATTACAACGCTGCGGGCAATGAAGTCTCGCTCGATGAGGAAGCGGGAACACTCTCGCTTGCTCCTATCGAGGTCGAGCGAAATTATACCGATGTGCTGCCCAGCGTGAATGCCCGCCTTGAACTGACCGATCGGCTGTTGCTGCGGGCGGCCTATTTCCGCGCCGTGGTGCGCCCCAATTTCGAACAGAGCCGTCCCGCCGCGCTGATCGAACGCGACGATGAAGGTGAGGTGGAAGCCGAGGCCGGGAACACCGAGCTTGAGCCCTATCGCGCCGACAATTTCGATCTTGCGGTCGAATTCTATCCCGGTGATGCCAGCGTGCTTTCGGCCGGGGTCTTTTACAAGAACCTCGACAACCCGATCGTGCCGCTCGATTTTGCCGGGTCGCCCGGTTTCGAAGGCTTCGATGTCTTCTCCAGCTTTATCAACGGCGAGAACGCCAAGCTGTTCGGGTTCGAACTGGCCGTGCAGCAACAGCTGACTTTTCTGCCCGCCCCGCTCGACGGATTTCTGGTGGCGGCCAATTACACCTTTGTCGACAGCGAGGCTGAAGTTCCGATCCCCGGCGGCGGCGTCCGCGAGGCACCGCTGCCGTTCCAGTCGCGGCACACAGCAAATGCGTCGATCGGCTATGACAAGAACGGGTTCCAGGCGCGCATCGCCGTGTCTTACCGTGACCGGATCCTTGACGAGATCGGCGATCCGGCAGACCCGCTGCAAGATGTCTTCATCGACGAACACGTGCAGCTCGATTTTACCGCGTCTTACGCGGTTACCGATCAGGTGCGCATCTTCGGCAATCTGTCGAACCTGAACGATCGTCCGCTCTACAGCTTTCAGGGTCGGCGCAATGTTAATGTCCAGTTCGAGGAATACGGACTTTCAGGAAGTCTCGGTGTGCGCGTTACCCTTTGAGCGCGAGCAGTGCCCTCTGTCTGGCGCCTCTATGGCGCCGGATTGCTGGGGCGAACCAAATCTGCCTTCTGAAATAATTGTTGCGGTCATCGATGAACGAATTTCGGTGGCCTTGCTCACGGTCGGTACCGCGATATCGACACGGCAGGTTCTGTCAGAAGCGGTCGTCTATGGCGCCTGATCCAACTGACCGGCTCTGGATCGAGAGCCGCCCTTGCTGAGTGGCTGATCGAACCGCTTTCCGCCTCTTAGCGCTCAGGTCCCGCCGTTCAGCAACCGACCCAATACCAGCCATTCGGTATGTCGGTCGCCAGCATCAGCTGACGAACTTATAGTTATCAAGCTGGCATCAAAGCGCCATTAAGTCGTAGCGAGAGCTCTCGGGAAAGAGACTCCTGACGTTATCCGGCCTAATCTTAAACAGTGGACCCTTCTCGACAGTTCTGCCGCCTTCAGAAAAGATCAGATGATCCATCGTTATCGTCCCTAGATCTAGCAAATCAGGCAAATGCTCCGTTCGGGGTTGGTCAGTAAACTGGACGAACCTGTAGTGAAAATACTCCTCGCCATCTCGGTGTACCACGTTGGCTGTGATCCAAGCCGATGCAGGATGTCTTTGGAGTAAACGGGCTTGCAACGCGGCAACCTGCCATACCGCTACTTCTTTCGGCCGGTCTCCTCCATCAGAAATATACCGCTCCCTAAGGAGGCCGTTTGCCCTGTCCACCTCGAGATAAAGACCCTGCGCATTCGGCCGCCGAGACCTGACCGAGACATAGAGTTTTCGTCCTCCGTCGCGATCGTAGCCATAAAGGGCCACTATCTCTTCAGACGACTTGCAAGCACTCAACCTCCATTCGGGAACCATTGCGAACAGATTTACCCGATTATTCTCGGGTCGCACCGAATTGCGCCGGGCTGTAAGGACTATTCCTTGGAACGTTGGCTTGCGCGTGGTCGTTTGCTGGACGCCAAGTAGGTCAAGCAAGGTCTTGCCGACCGCCATATCACCTTTGCCAGTCGAAGGAACAGGCCCTCGCCGAGAGATCTCTGCCAAAGCGGTTGCGACCGAGAGCCTTTCACCTTGCAGCTTTATGCCGGTCAAAAATCCTCTCCCCCCGGGAATATTAGCTTGGAACTCTCTCCCAAGTCCTCGACGTCAGCAACATCAGCTAGGTAATCGAGCGTTTTGTCCGTCCCCGCCGCCTCGCCGACATCCGTCATGACCCGTGGCTGCAAGAAGCATCACACTGGCTGGTCCGCGGTGAGCAGTCGGACGAAGTTAACTGGTCAATTTTGGATTTCGCTGCCCTCGTTTGTCGGGCGCGCAATCCTCATTGCGAGGCATGCCCTGTGGTATCCCGAATACTACAGTGAGGTCCAGCGAGAGGAACCCCTTTACCAAGATCAAGCATTACAAGGACGCGATCTTCGAAATCTATTGCCCGAGGTTGCAGCAGAAGGCAGGCTACGCCGCCATTTGCCCATTGGTCATATTCCCATTCGCGGCGAGAGATAGAGTGCTGAGTCTTCAGACAGACTTTCTCGACAAGAGGGCGCTTCAGAATCGGAAAGATTGGTTCCCGGCCTGCGGTAGAGAAGACCTTTCTGATGATGGATTAGGTGCGATGCTCCCGCTCCTGAACAGAACAAATCATCCTATGACGCCGGCGTTGGCCGACGATCTGCGAGGCTGGCTGGTGGAGCCAGACTTCGCCGGGACTCAGCGCAAGCCCTTGGTGTTGGATAAAGACCAGCGGACGCTCGCCGAGACGAGAACATCTTCGGGCTTTCGTCGTATCAAGGGACCGGCGGGGTCCGGCAAATCGCTGGTGTTGGCCGCTCGCGCGGCAAAACTTGCCAGCGAAGGAAAGTCGGTTTTGATCGTCACGTTCAACATCACTCTCTGGCACTACTTGCGCGATCTGATTGTCCGTGGTGCATCACGCGGGGGATGGATGAACCGAATCACGTTCGTCCACTTTCACGACTGGTGTAAGCGTAACTGCCAAGCGCCCGCATTCCTCAACAGGTACGCAGAGATTATGGCTCCTATCCATAAGATCGCGTACAATGACAGCATCGACGACAAAGAGAAAAAGCGCCAAATTTCCTCGATCAGTGGCCCTATCCTAGACGACGCGATACCCCGGCTCGCCATGCAAGCAGCGCTATCGAACATCGAAAAATACGACGCGGTCCTAGTCGATGAGGGCCAAGATTTCCTGCCCCTCTGGTGGAATGCGCTGCGCGGGATACGTGAGCAAAATGGCGAGATGATCTTGGTCGCAGACGCAACTCAGGATGTTTACGGTAAAGCTGGGAGATGGACTGACGAAGCGATGTCCGGCGCCGGCTTCAGTGGCGGCTGGGCGCAATTGAAAGTCGGCTACAGGGCTCCCTCTGATGCGATACGGCTGGCTGGCGATTTCGCAAACAGCTTCCTACCGCCAGAGTCCCGTGACCTTCCCGAAACGGATCAAGGAAGCCTCGAACTCTACGAGAGCACTGTAAACTGGATCCAATGCGACCATGATCATGCCGTGAAAAGTTGTGTAAACGCGATTCTCGCCATGCACAGGAAGACTGGAAGGCAAGGTCTCGCCAATGCCGATATCGTTTTTCTTTGCGACAGTATTGACCATGGGCGGGACGTTGTCGAAGAACTGACGACCTATGATGCTTTCCGGATGAAGGTCGCCCACACCTATTCTCACAATAAGAGCGAAGAAAACCGCCTAAAGATGGCGTTCTGGTTGGGGGATGCGCGAATGAAGGCCACCACGTTCCACAGCTTCAAGGGCTGGGAAACGAGGTTGCTAGTGGTCTACATTGCCAACTTTCGAGGGCCCCAAAGCCGCGCCGCGATCTATGCGGCATTGACCCGCCTGAAACGCAGCGAACACGGCAGTCACCTCACGGTAGTCTGCTCGGCCTCGGAACTGCAGGAATTCGGGGCGAACTACGCCATGCCGGTGGACTGAAGCAAAGATAGCCCTTGATGAGAGATTAGCTTCCCGGTCCCGACCGCCGGCTTTCGGCGGCTGCATGAAGGATTGTCCAAGCTGTTCTGACCCATCGGAAGGATAATCCAGCTTGTTGTGATTTTTGTCCAAGCTTCTTGGACGCAGCCCATCTGTAACTCATTGAATCCTCGTCGCGCCAGTCCAAGCTTTTGTTGCGTCCCACAGTTTTTGCGGGACTGTCGCGTCTCACATGCGCTGACTCAAATCGTCTAGGGCAGCTCAGATCAGGTGAAGCAGAATCTCACGTAGAGTGGCACCATTCGCGGTAAAATCTCACTTTTGCTGACTCTGACGTGACCCCCTGATTTTCCTCCAAGAGCGATTAGAGTCTGGCCTGAAGGAAGGACAGACGACGAAGCGTGCAAGGTTTTCGGAAGAGCAGAATATCGGGGTGCTGAAGGAGGCGGAAGCGGGCGCGAAAACCGCTGATCTGGCCCGGCGACACGGCGTGTCGGAAGTGACGATCTACAACTGGAAGGCCAAGTATGGTGGGCTGGAGGTAGGCTTGTTGCCATCAAATGGCGTGATCGATCAGTCTGCCGAATTGATGCGCAACTCACCGCTGCGCTCCCCCAAGTCGGCGAAGAGGTCCTTGCGCAATGCGGCGTCGGCATGCCAGCCGATCAAGCAGACATGCCCGCCTTTCGGCCAACCAAGGCCGGTCAAGCCGCCACAACATCGTGCGTCGGCCCCTTTCGGCCGAAAAGCCCAAAGTGGAGGCGCAAGAAGGAGAAACCCTCATGCTGCTCGAAAAGATCAAGACGCCCGGGCTTTCACACCTGTCCTACCTGGTCGGATCCGGCGGCAAGGCGGCGGTGATAGATCCGCGCCGTGACTGCGAATTGTATCTGGAGAAAGCGCGCGCAGCCGGGCTGGAAATCACCCATATCTTCGAAACCCACCGCAACGAGGATCTGGTTTCGGGTGCACCCGTCCTCGCCGCGATGACCGGCGCACGCGTGCTGCACGGACCAAATCCCGAACGCCCCGTCGTTTATGCCGAGACCGCGCGCGAGGGCGATTGTTTCGCGATCGGGCAGCTCGAAATCCGCGTTCTGGAAACGCCTGGCCATACGGACGATCACCTCGCGTTCGCCTTGTTCGATACGGCCTATGCGGACTCGGCCGTTGGTGTCTTCACCGGCGATGCACTTTTCGTCGGCGATGTCGGCCGCACCGACTTCTACCCCGACCGGCGCGAGGAAGTGGCGGGGCTGCTGTTCGATTCGCTGAACAAGATCACGGCGCTTGGCGATCAGGCGATCGTCTATCCCGCTCATGGTGCCGGATCGGTGTGCGGATCGGGCATGGCCGAACGCGAATTCTCCACCATAGGGCACGAGCGTCTGAACAATCCGCGATTGCTAATCAGGGATCGGACGGAATTCATCCGTGTGAAGGTGAACGAAAACCATTACCAGCCGCCGTATTTCCAGCTGATGGAGCGGCTGAACATGGACGGCGGGGATCCTGTTCCGCGCGTGGTCCGGCCGCGCCGCCTCTCACTCGACCAGATAAAGACCAGCGTTGCGGACCACCTGATCGATATTCGCGAACCTATGGCTTACGCCTCCGGGCATCTACCCGGCGCAATGAGCCTGCCGGTGGGCATGATTTCCGCCTTCGCTGGCTGGTTCGTTCGGGAAGGTGAAACTATTGCATTGATCGCTTCGGACGAAGAACAGCTGGGCCGTGCGATGGAACATCTGGTGCGGATCGCGCTCGACAATGTCGTTGGCGGGTATGTCGGTGTTGTTCCCGCAGCGGCGCAGGGCGAGCCGATGGAGCAGACGCCGATGATCGACACCGACGAAGTCGAGCGCCGGATAGAACAGGCTGGTGACTGGACCCTGCTCGACGTCCGCGACGCCGACGAGCGCGCCGCCTCCGCGATCGAGGGATCGCAGCACATCTATGTCGGGCAACTCAACGACCGTTGGCGCGAACTCGATCCGGATCGGCGATACACGCTGATGTGCGCCAGCGGAATGCGGGCCACTGTCGCTGCCGGATGGCTTGCCAGCCGGGGTTTTCGCAAGCTCGACATCTATCTGGGCTCGATGGGTGCGTGGAAGGCGAGACATTGACAGCCGACGGGCATAGCGGGTCGGGACAGGCGGACCGAGTAACCGGCGCCGACTCCGGAGGTTCGGCTACGAACACGAGGTTCAATCGACTTCCCGCGTGAAGCAGGGATCGCCCGCGCGAGGCGGGACCAACTCTCAGACCGCCCCTGCCGCCATCGTCGCCGCAAGCGCAATCAGGAGCAGGCCCGTGCCTGCTTCCGCCAATTTTCGGTGGGTTTCCCTCGCCCGATTACCGAGCTGCAGCCCGAGCCAGGCAAATGTCATTGAAAAGACGGCGATCGTCGCGGCAATGACAAGAGGATTGCCGTCGCGCAGGCCCAGACTGAACCCGACGAGGAGATTGTCCAGCCCTTGCTTCCTTCAGTGACGAGCCTTCGTTTGGCTTGCAATTTCATCAACGGCCAAAGCCGCTCTTGGGGTCCGAGAGCCCGCCGCGAAATGAAACGGCAGATGGTAATGGGAAGGCGCCCGAACGCTTTTTATTGGCAGAGCAAGCAATTGCATGGCGTGCAAATGACGTGATGTCGGCGGTGCCAATCCTTGCCTCATGATGTCAGGCAAATTGTGTGAAGGCGTAAGGCGCCGCGGACGCGCCAAGGCAGACATGAGGCAGCAAGCTGACGAGCCGCATCGACGACTTCGTGCTTGCTTAGCCGCTCATGGACCAGCTTGTCGTGGTTGCCCGAAGGATAATCCAAGCTGTTTTGACCCATGCGAAGGATAGTCCAGCCTGTTGTGACTTTTGTTCAAGCACCTTGGACGCAGACCATCTGTAACTCATTGAATCGTCCTCGGACCAGTCCAAGCTTCTGCAGCGTCCCACAGTTCTTGTTTCGCGCCGAGCGCCTCTTTGGCGATGGCAAGAACAGTAGATTCATTCCTGACCGACATGGCCTGTGACGAGGTTTCGCCAGACCGGCAGCTTTTGGGCCGGTGGCCGGACGGCAGGTTCCGGGGGGAACGGGCATAAGCTGCTCGACCGGTTTCATGAAGCGCCCAATCTGTCCGGGATCGTTGCTTGGGGGTGGGAAACTGTTGCTCCGCTTGGCCTGATGCGAAACCGACTTGCGGTTGGCGCTCGGCTTCTTCGCAGACGTTTTCTAGTCCTTGACCTCGGCCGTGCAGGGCAGGCCGTCCGGGCCAAGGCGGCCGACCGGCATGGGCTGGTCGATTTCCTGCAGCGGGCCCGAACAGCGCCGCACCGTCGGCAGATCGTCCGGGAGTTCCTCCAGCCGGTTGCCGGCATCGGTTTTCACCAGATCAAACCCGTCATACAACACGCCGGTGTTGAGATAAGCGCGCAAGGCCAACCGGTCAGGCGCCACGTCGATCACCTGGAACAGGCTCGTATCCTCGGCCACGCGGTCGGGCTGGGTATCGGCGCGGTCATTGAGGCCGTACATCTTCGCACCCGCGACCGAAACCATATAGACCGGGCCCTGCATCGCCCCGCCTGCGCGCGCTTCGACCCCCGCTTTGCGCCCGGCCTCTGATGTCAGCCTGCCGTAGCAATGATCGTGGCCTTGCAGCACCAGATCGACTCTGTGCTTTTCGAACACAGGCTTCCATGCCGCCTTCAGCGCCGGGGTGTCACCGGGCCGGGCGCACGTGAAGATCGGCTGGTGGAACAGCACGATTTTCCACGGCCCCGGCGCTTCGGCCAGCCGCGCGTCCAGCCATTCGGTCTGGCTTTCCAGACTGCCCAGATCGAGCGCCGAGGTGCCGTCCATCACAACGAAGCGCACGCCTTGATAATCGGTGTAATAGGTCGTCAGCGGCGCATCACCCGCGCCATTGGCGGGCAGATTGAACATCATCGGCCAATGGCCGCCGAGCTGCCGGGTCTCGCTGCCGTCGGCCTCTATCCTGTCGACATATTCGTGATTACCCGGGGCCGGAACCTGCGGCACGGTAGCCAATGCCCAACCGCCGGTAGCGGTCCATTCGCCCCATTCGTCGTCATGGGTCATGTCGTCACGGCTGGCGACCAGATCGCCCGCGTGGACCATCAGCGCCGGATTGCCAGCCTGCAGCAGCGCCCGCCGCCACCCGATCGAGCCGATGTCGAGGATGCGATTCTGGGTGTCGCCCATGTAGATGAAGCGGAACGGCGCGGCCTCGGCGCTGGCGGTGCGGAACTGGTGCCATTCGGAAAAGCCCGCCGAACCCTTCACGCGGTAGGCATAGGTCGTCCCCGGCTCAAGTCCGGCAAAGCGCACCTTGTGATAAAGCGCCGCCCCGTTCTCGCTCACGGTGGAGACATTCCCGCCCGTGACCTGCATCGCGCGCAGGCCAAAATTGGGAGCTGGGACAAGCTCCGCCAGTTCGGCAATGGTTTCGCCGGCCGCCATATCTGTCCGCCATGATACGCGCATTTCGGTGGCCGGATCGCTGCCGGGAGACAGGATGATCCGGTCGGGCAGATTGCGTGCGGCATAGGGCTGACCGGGCGCTGCGGGCGCTTCCTCGCCGCGCAGATCAATCGGCCGATTTTGCGCGCCTCCGGTCACCGCCAATGCTGCGGTCAGAACCGGTGCCAGCGCGACCAGGGAAAGGCGGCGGAGCGGGCGAGCGCGCTGTGTCGGCATGATAACGGGACCTTTCTGAGAAGCATGTTCAGGCCGACGAGCCTGCAAGCTCAAGATTGCATCCGTGTGAATGCGCCACGTGCCTTCTCGGTTACGCCACCGTCTCCAGCTTGACCTGAGTTATCTTGAACCCCTCGGTCTGTTCGACGGTCAGCCGATAGCCCGAAACTTCGATACTCTCGCCTTGTTCGGGCACGATCCCGCGCTTGGCAAGGACCAGCCCGGCGATGGTCACGACGTCACCTGCGGCCAGAGCTATGTCGTAATCTTCGGCCAGTTCCGCCAGTGTCACCTCGCCATCCAGCAGGAACCCGCCTTCGGGCAATGCCTGCACCCAGCTGGCATCATCAGACGTTTCCTCGTCGATCAGGTCCTCGACGATATCGTCCAGCGTGACAAAGCCCAGCGTGCCGCCATGTTCGTCGACCACCAGCGCGGCGTGGATGCGCTGCTTCTTGAACAGGGCCAACAGTTCGGTGGCCGATGTGGTGGCCGCCACCCGCGGCAATGGCCGGGTCATGCCTGACAATGGCTGGCTGCTGCCCAAAGTGCGTGACCGGATGAAGTCCTTGACATGGAGCACCCCGCCAATGTCATCGAGCGAGGTCGCGTAGACCGGATAACGGGTCTGCTGCGACGACGCGATCAGAGCCACCAGATCAGCGGGCGATGCATCCAGCATGATCGCCTTCATCCTGGACCGCGAGGTCATCAACTCTTCCGCCGTGCGGTCCTCCATCTCGAAGATATTGTCGATCAGGATGCGCTGCCCTTCATCGAACTGGCCACTGGCAGCGACCTCTTCGGTTGCGATTTCCAGCTCCTTGCTGGTGTAGAGGGATGCACTTTTGCCCGGATCGGGGATGCCCAGCATCCGCATCAGACCGAAGGCGATCTGGTTCAGCGCAAACACCATCGGGCGAAACAGGATTCCGAAAAACCGCATGACCGGATTAACCGACAGGCTGACCTGTTCGGGAAGCTGCAAGGCGAGCGCCTTGGGAATCATCTCCCCGAAAACCACGTGCAGATAGGTGATGCAGCCGAGCGCGATGATGAACCCGATCAGGTGCGACTGATCATAACTCATCCCCCAGCTTTCCAAGGTGGGGTATAGCCACGCTGCGACTGCTGGTTCGCCATACATTCCCAGCCCGATACTGGCGAGAGTGATGCCCAATTGGGCGACGGCGATGTAGCTGTCCTTGCCGCCCTTGCGATCGAATACCCGCACCAGCCAGCCCGCCGCGCCGCTGCCGCTTTTGGCGAGCGTTTCCAGACGGCTGCGCCGCGAGCCGACTAAGGCAAACTCGGCGGCAACAAATACGCCGTTGATCGCGACCAGAACGGCAATGATGATGATCGGAAGCAGGTATTCGCTCATACCTCGCGCTCCTGCTCGAAATCTTCGCGAACCAGAACGCGCTGGACGGCGTAGCCTGCCATGGCCTCGACCTTGAGATCATATCGCGTGCCGGGCAGATCGACCCTGTCATCAACCGCCGGCAGCCTGCCCAGTTCATGCCAGACGAGGCCGCCGATCGTATCGGCCCGATCATCGGGAAGATCGATGTCGTAACGATCCGCCAATGCAGCAAGGTTCATATCGCCGCGCACGCTGCGGCCTTCCGGCTTCGCGATGACAGGTTCTTCTTCCTGATCGAACTCGTCCTGGATTTCGCCGAAAACTTCTTCCAGCGCGTCTTCCAGGGTGACCATGCCCGCGACCGACCCGTATTCGTTGATCACGATGGCGGTGCGCCGGCCGTTCTTGCGCAGGATCTGCCAAAGCTTGGGAACTGGCATCATCTCGGCAACCACCAACGGGCGACGCGCCACTGTTTCGACCAGGGCAGCCGGATCGCGTTCGAAAGCAGCGAACAGCGCACGAATGTGAACAATGCCGACAATCTCCTCGGTGCTCGCACCCGTGATCGGAAAGCGCGAATACGGTTCCTTGGCGATGCGCGCCAAGGCATCGCCGACCGTATCGCTGGCGGCAATGGTTGTCATGCGGGTGCGCGGGGTGAGGATTTCACGGACCATGCGGGAGCTGAGCCCCAGCGCTCCGGCCAGCATGTTGCGTTCATCGGCATCGATCAGGCCTCCGGCCGCGCTTTCGCGGTAAAGGCCTTCCAGCTCGTCCGGGGAATGCACATGCATGTGCCCGTGTTCGGTATTGAGGCGGAACAACCGCATCAGCGCGAATGCGGTACCGTTGAAGACGAAAATCAACGGCTTGAAGATCAGCAGGCTGATTTTTATCGGCCACAACGTCGCCACTGCCAGAGTTTCCGGATAGCGCAAGGCCACGGTCTTTGGCAGCAATTCGCCCAGCACGACCTGCAACACCGTGACCACGAGCAACACGATGATAATGGCGGTGACGGCCCCGCCAACAGCGCCCAGCAGCGGGGTGAGCAGCGGCGTGAGCTGCGCCTGCCCGTACGCACCCGCGATCAGGCTGCTGAGCGTGATGCCGACCTGGCAGCCGGCGACATAATTGTCGAGACGCTTGGGGTCCTGCAAAATGTCCAGCAATCCGGATGCTGCGCGATTGCCGTTTTCGGCGAGCTCCTGCACCCGCGACTTGCGCGAACCCACTGTGGCGAATTCGGCAGCGACATACAGGGCATTGGCCACCACCATCAAAGATATGACGGCGAACGGCAGCAGGAAACTACTGATAGGCATGAACTTCCATTCGTATTGACAGCATAACGGCGCTCGGCTTGTCGCGTGATACCAAAACCGGATTATTGCGCTTCGGCAACGGTGATTGGCTTGCCCAAAATCGCTTCAACGTAGATTCGCCGGACGAGAATGTAGCTGACTATCGTCAGAGGTGCAGCAAGCAACACGCCAAGAAAACCGAACAACAAGCCAAACGCCAGCACCGCAAACAGCAGCACCGCAGGCGGAATATGCACCGCGTGCTTCTGGATCATGGGTTGCAGGAAATTGCCCTGTAATTGCTGGATGGCGAGGAACAGCAGCAGCGTCCACAGCGCTGCAAGGGGCGATACTGTAAACGCCAGCAACACTGCCGGAACGCCGGCGATGATCGGACCGACCATCGGGATGATATCGAGCAAGCCGGCTATGACACCGAGACCGCCTGCCGCCGGGACGCCAAGCAGCAAAAGCCCGACCCAAGTCAGCGCAGCCACCAGCAGCGACGATATGGCCTGTCCCATCATCCACCCGCGCAGCCCCTTGCCGACATCGTCAAGCGCAGCTTGGGCCACCGCTTCGGCCTTGCTGGGGATGAGCAGCAACAAACCCCGGCGATACACATCGGGATTGGCTGCCATGAAAATGGCGCCGACCAGGACCAGAACGAAATCGGCGATCCCGTTTCCCGCAGCAAGCGCAAAGCCACCTGCCTGGGTGAACAACCGGGAGATATCGTCACTGCTCAGCTGCGCAAGATCGCTCACCGCCGGGCCTACGCCAAAGCGTTCGAGAAAGCCCTGAAGCCTCTCGACGGCTGAGGGAACGGTTTGCCTGATCGTGTCGAATTCACCGGCCAACTGCGTGCCAAACAACGTAAAGGCAGCGAAAAAGACACCAAGAAACACGATGATGGCGAGCGACAGGCCATAGGACCGACCAATTCCAGTCCAGCGACACACCTGCTGGGTCATGACATCTAACACCGCACCCAGAACGACCGCGGCAAATATGAGAAGGAAAAAGCGGTTGAGTTCGACAAGCAGCCAGCCGAGTCCCACGATCGCGAGCACAATCAGCGCAGAGCGGGCCACCGCCGCCGGACTGGCAGCTGAGATCGAAGGGTCGTTGATTACGACCTTCTCCGGAACTGCGGGAGTTTCATCTTCGGGAGTGTCCATGCTCCCCACTATCAGGTTTTCGGGCGCTTTGGGAAAGATAGCTTTGCGACAATGCGGCATATTCACAAAAGTCGATCATTGTCGCAGACAAGCTTTATCGTCGAAACTCAAGCCAGTCATATTCAGCAGGTCCAAGCGCAAATCGCTCGCCTCACCTGCTTGTGCTGATGACCGGCAAAGGATCGCTGACCGAACTTTTCCCCGGACCCGCACATCCGGCCGGTCGCGCGCGCCAGTCACAGTCTTTGCGATTAGGCCTTTGGTTCAACCAACTTTCCGTTTCAGCCATCATCGCCGGCGGCTACGGCTCAACCACCTGACCGAACCCGTTTCAGCGACCGTGTTATAGCCGTTCGCACCAAGATGCTGAGGGGTTCGCCCCCGGACTAGCCGGAGGCTACCCGCGCTCTGCCCTCCCCGCCGCGCTCAGCCCAGCGCGATGTGGCGTTTCAGGTGATGATCGACATTGCCGAATTCAGCGTCGAACATCGTCAGCCGCTTGAAATAATGACCGATGGCATATTCGTCGGTCACGCCGTTGCCGCCGTGGATCTGCACCGCTTCCTGCCCGATCAGCCGCGCCGCCTGCCCGACGCCGACCTTCGCCGCCGAAACCGCCCGCTTGCGCTCGGTCTCGTCCGAACCGAGGCGGAGCGTGGCGAGATAGGTCAGCGAAACCGAGGTTTCATAGGCGGTGTACATATCGACCATGCGGTGCTGCAGCACCTGAAAGCTGCCAATCGGCACGCCGAACTGCTTGCGTTGGCGTGAATATTCGACCGTCATCGCGTGGGCGACTTTCATCGCTCCGCAGGCCTCGGCACACAGCGCCGCGATGGCTTCGTCGGTGACGAGTTCGATCAGTGCGAGGCCTGCGCCTTCTTCGCCGATCAGCGCCTCGGCGGGGACGGAGACGTTTTCGAAATAGACTTCCGCTGCACGGCGGCCATCGACCGTTTCGTAATCGCGGGTGACGATCCCGGCGGCGTCCTTGGCAACCACGAACACCGAAATCCCATCACGGTCACGCTGCGCGCCGCCGGTGCGGGCGGTGACGATCAGGTGGCTCGCCCAAGGGGCGCCGATCACCACCGACTTGTGGCCGTTCAGCACATAGCCGCTGCCGTCCTTTTTCGCGGTGGTAGCAAGGTCGGCATAGTCATACCGCCCGCGCGGTTCGGCATAGGCGAAGGCGAATACGGCGCTGCCCGCCACGATTCCGCCGATATGCTCTTCTTTTTGCGCAGGCGTGCCGCCGTGCTTCAGGAAGCCGCCGGCGCAGACCACGGTCGGCAGGAAGGGTTCGACCACCAGTCCCTTGCCGAATTCCTCCATGATCACCATCGCATCGACCGCGCCGCCGCCAAAGCCGCCATCGGCTTCGCTGAACGGCATGCCGAGGATGCCGAGTTCCGCCAGCTGCGCCCACACCTCGGGCCGCCAGCCTGCATTGCTGGCAATCGCCTTGCGCCGGGTTTCCCAATCATATTGTTCGCGCACCAGCCGCGACAGCCCGTCGCGCACCATGTTCTGTTCTTCGGTGAAGTTGAAGTCCACGTAGTCTCTCCCGTCCCGAGCCTTAAAGGCCGAGGATCATTTTCGTGATGATGTTGCGCTGGATTTCGTTCGATCCGCCATAGATCGAGGTCTTGCGCATATTGAAATAGGTCGCGGCGGCGTGCTGCGCATAGTCGGGGCCGACCGGATACTGGTTCGACCCGGCATCACCCGGCACATTCGCGATATTCCCGTAAAGCGGCGCGCCATAGGTGCCGACCGCTTCCAGCGTCAGTTCGGTCAGGCGTTGCTGGATTTCGGTGCCCTTGATCTTGAGGATCGAGCTTTCCGGCCCCGGCCCCTTGCCCGCCTGTTCACCCGCCAGCGTGCGCAGTTCGGTGATTTCGAGCGCGGCCAGATCAATTTCGAGCTGGCTCACCTTCTTGGCGAAGTCGAAATCCTTGATCAGCGGCGCACCGTCGAGTGTTTCGTTGGCGGCGATTTCGCGCAGCTTTTCAACGCCGCGCTTCGACCGGGCGACCCCGGCAATGCCAGAGCGTTCGTGGGCGAGCAGGAACTTGGCATAGGTCCAGCCCTTGTTTTCGACCCCCACCAGATTTTCGACCGGCACACGCACGTCGGTCAGCCAGGTCTCGTTGACCTCGTACCCGCCGTCGAGCAGTTTGATCGGCTTTACCTCAACCCCCGGCGACTTCATGTCGACGAGGATGAAGCTGATGCCTTCCTGCGCCTTGGCAGTCGGGTCGGTGCGGCACAGGAAGAAGCCCCAGTCGGCGTGCTGCGCCAGCGTGGTCCAGGTCTTCTGGCCATTGATCACATAGTGATCGCCGTCGCGCACGGCGGTGGTCTTGAGGCTGGCAAGGTCGCTGCCTGCGCCCGGTTCCGAATAGCCCTGACACCACCACACATTGCCGCTGACGATACCGGGCAGGTGCTGCGCTTTCTGTTCGGCATTGCCGAAGGTGTAGATCACCGGGCCGACCATCGACACGCCGAACGGCAGCGGCATCACGGTGCTGGCGCGGGCGTTTTCTTCCGACCAGATGTAACGCTGGGTCGGGGTCCAACCGGTGCCGCCATATTCCACCGGCCATGCGGGCACGGACCAGCCTTTTTTGCCAAGGATTTTGTGCCAGGCGAGAAAATCCTCGCGTTCCATGTCCTCGCGCATCCCGAAATCGGCCAGATGCTTGGGGTAATTCTCGGCGATGAAGGTGCGGACCTCGTCGCGGAACGCCTGCTCTTCCGGGGTGAATTCGAGGTTCATGATCTCGCTCTCCTGAATGGGTCTGTGTTTGCAACCTGCCTCTTGTCACGACCTGCACCGGACTGAAAGGGGCAATGTTGTTACGCGACGCAGATGGCCTGCGGTTTCACCCGATGCTGAGGAAAAATTCCTCGCGCTCGCGGCGCCGTTCGGTCGGGGTCATAGCCGCAAGGCTATCAAGCTCGGCGCGCAGGGCCAGCGAAAGACGCTTGGCCATCTCGTCCGGATCGCGGTGCGCCCCGCCTTTCGGTTCATAGACGATACGGTGAATGACGCCGAGTTTGAGCAGGTCGGTTGCCGTGACCCGCATGGCCTCGGCGGCATCGGGCGCCTGCGCGGCGCTGCGCCACAGGATCGATGCACAGCCTTCGGGCGAGATCACCGAATAGACCGCGTGTTCGCACATCAGCACGCGGTTCGCCGCGGCCAGCGCCACCGCCCCGCCCGACCCGCCCTCGCCGATAATCACCGCGATCAGCGGCACACCCAGTGACAGGCAGGCTTCGGTCGAGCGGGCGATGGCTTCGGCCTGCCCGCGCGCCTCGGCATCGACGCCGGGGAAGGCGCCGGGGGTATCGACCAGCGTCACCACGGGGAGACCGAAGCGGTCGGCCAGTTCCATCATGCGAATCGCCTTGCGATAACCTTCGGGCCGGGCCATGCCGAAATTGTGGTGGATGCGGGTGGTGGTATCCTCGCCCTTCACATGGCCGATCACCATCACCTTGCGCCCTTCGAACCGGGCAAAGCCGCCAATGATCGCCGCGTCCTCGCCGAACACCCGGTCACCCGCAATCGGCAGGAAGTCGGTGAACAGCCCCGCCACCAGCTTTTCAAACCGCGGGCGCTGCGGATGGCGCGCCACCAGCGTGCGCTGCCACGGGCTGAGCCGCGCATAGGTGTCCGCCAGCAGGCGCTCGGCGCGCTCTGCCAGCATGCGCGCTTCTTCGGTGCCCTCGGGCAGCGCGGAAAGCTCGGCAACGCGCGATTCGAGCGCCTCGATCGGCTTTTCGAAAGGCAGGTACTGGATCACCCCCCAAATTCTCCCCTCGCCCGTGTCACACCGTCATCGACATGCCGCGGTAGATTCGCGCGCGATACCGCGAATCCTCCGCGTCCGGCAACGGGGCGCCGACCAACAGCACCGCGCGGGCAAAACGGCGCACCTCTTCGAGATGCTCGTCGAGATCGCGCGGTTCTTCGGATTGCACCCGGCGGGTCAGGTTGATCTGGTTGACCGGCACATCATGCACCAACCGCTCGTTCTCCACCGCCAGCGTGGCGGTAAACGCGTGCAGCGTGGTCTTGATGAAATTGGCCAGCGCAAAGGCCGGGCTGCGATCGCCCATCGGCACATCGGGCGAAGTCAGCACCAGTTGGCAATCGTCGTACAGAGACGCGCGGCGGCTGACGCGGAAGTGGTGGGTAAGGTTGTCAGCCACCACGGTGCGGAACTCGTCGGGAGTAAGCGGGTTGTCGGTTTCGAACAGCTTGCCCGGCAGCGCGGCGAAAGGGGTCGAGAGTATCGTCGTCGGCCTGCCCCACTGGATCAGCGCCTCGTCCATCGCCGCTTCGATATCGCTGGTCTTTACCAGCGACGTCAGCGCGTCGGCGGTTTCGCCCTCAAGCTGCGCCTTGATTGCCTCGAAGCCCTCGGCCGTCCGGGTGATCAGCACCACGCGGGCGACATGGCAATCCTCGATGAAGGCGCGCGCGGTTTCGGCGAGGTAATCGGCGAGGTGTTCGCCGATGATCCACACCGTCTTGCCCCGCATCTGGTCGAGCCGTTCCTGCTTGGGACTGCCGAACAGCTCGCGCTCTGTGGTCGAGCGTTCGACACTGAGACCGCCCGAAGGCATGAAGGTTTCGCCCGACACGGCGCGGTCGGCGAGAAAGAATACCGTCGCCTGGGCCACGTCATGCTCGGTCGGCATCTTGCCGAGATAGAGCTTCGACAGCACACCTCCGCCCACCTTTTTCGCCTCGGCCGCGATCTTGTCGGCGGGGAGGAAGGGGGCATCCTCGGGCGGAACGCGCAGCAACCAGTCGCCGTCAGCCTCGGGCGTGGCGGAGCGATCGGACCATTCGGGCGCGTCAAGAAACAGCCCAGCCTGCCTGAGGCGCGATACGAGCGCGGCGGCAATGGCGGGGGTGAGCAGGTATTGATCCCAGCTGCACTCGCCATCGCCTTCGCGGGCGCAGGCCAGTGCCAATTCGCGCAATTCGCGCGGGTTATTGGTGTCGTGGCTCATTTTGACTGTGTCATTGCGCGCCAGCCGCGCCAGCACCGCTTCGACCCGCACCCCGCGCCGGATCGCCCGGATCGCGGCGGCATGGACGGCGTTCAGCCGCTTGTTTTCAAGGATCAGCTTGCCGCGCCGTTCGAACAATCCGGGCTTGCCGCCGGTGCCCGACAGGCGGTCCCCATCGACCGGCCCCGGCGCAATCGCGTTGAACTGCACTTCCGGGCCGAGATAGCGCGCCATGCTTTCCACCATCGCGCGTTGCCCCGCCTTCGACACCGCATAATCGGCGCGATTGGGATAGGCGACCGCGAGGTATTTCTCGCCGCCGAAATAGGACGAGACGTTGAGGATATAGCCCGATCCTTGCGCCTTCATCAGCGGCGCGACGTGGTGCATCAGGAAGTAGTTCGACACCAGGTTTGCATCGAGCGTGTAGTTCCAGGCGTCGACCCCCATGTCGACCACCATGTCCTCCGCGCCCGCGACGCCTGCATTGTTGATCAGGTAATCGATCCGCCCGAAGGCCTTCAGCGTCGCGTCAACCGCGCCCTTGAGACTGTCGAAGTTGCTGACATCGACATTGGCGAGCGTCTGGACCCGGCGTTCGACGCCAGCAAAGCCGATATCCTCCAGCTCGCTAACGATCCGCGCACGCGCGACCGCCAGCTCGCTTTCGCGCCGCGCAACCATCATCACCTTGCCGCCTGCCAGCGCCAGCAGCCGTGCAACCTGCCCGCCGATGCCCGCAGATCCGCCAGTGATCAGCGCCACCTTGCCAAGATGCAGCCCGGTGATGTTCTCGCTGAAGCCGGGCATGGCTTTGCGCGCGCCGGTCGCTTCACCAATGTTCGACGGAACGTAGAGCGTGATTTCCGCCAGCTTGCTTTCCTTGAGCAGAATGCGCGCGGCATGGCCGGCGGTGAAGCGGATATTCTCGGCCTCGGTGTTGGTGAAGCGCACGATCTGGTTGCCCCACTCGGCCTGACGGCGGCGGCCGTGAGCGGTGTCGATCTCGCTCTCGTCGCGCCAGATGCGGATCAGCTGTTCGGTCGCGGCGCGCAGGATGTGGCCGTACACATCGCCCTTTTTGTCGCTGGCGTGGCTCACGAACACGAAGCGCGGCGGTTGCAGCAGGTTGTCGTGGCGCTTCCAGTAGCGGCTCAATGTCCGGGCAAGTGCCATGTTGCCTGCCAGTTCGGCGTCCATCAGCGCCTCGACGACCTTGTCCTCGGCGTCGGTCAGCGCGCCCGCCAATTCGCCCGCGCCCAGCATCGGCAGAAACAAGGCCCCGCTGACCGGCGTGCCCCTGGCCGTGTAGTCCTCCAGCGCGGCTTCCATCGCGGCCGGATCCTTGCGATTGAAGCGGATGATCGACAAATCGCCGTCCACCCCCATCGCCTTGCAGCGTTTTTCGGCAATTGCCACATCCGCCTGACGCGGCAGGCCGAGGACCACCGCAGCCCCGCAGGCGAGCTGCACCTGCGCGATTTCGACCGCCTCTTCGAAATTGTCGCCCGCCGCGATCAGCACGGCAAGGCCGGTGCCGTCCATAGAGCGCATCGTGGGGCGCGCGAGATAGGTCGATCGTTCTTCCTTGCGCACCGTCATGCCGTGGGTGACTTCGAAGTCATGCCCGTTATAGGCCGCGCTCTCGTCACTGCCGAGGAACACACAGGTGGTGGCAATGTCGGTAGGGGTGGGGAAAGTCTTCGCCTTGGCATTGCCGCCGGTTGCGCGTTCAAGGCTCATCATGTCGAAGAACTGCGTCGCGGTGGTACCCGCCTCGTCCCCGCGCGCCGTATCCATCGCTGCAAAGACCGAACGAATGCGCTCGCTCTCGATCGGGCCGGGATAGACGAGATTCACGCGGATGCCCCTCGGCCCGAGTTCCAGTGAAAGCTCGCGGCTCCAGGCATTCATCGCCGCCTTGGGGACGACATAGGCCGCGCGCGCATAGTAGGGCGTGCGGCTGAAGATGGTCGAAACGTTGATGATCGACCCGCCTTCGGGGATATGCGGCGCGGCGGTGCGCGCGACGTTCCAGGCGACACCGAAGATATTGCGCAATGCATCGCCGACAGTCTCGCTGTCGGTCGCGCCCTTTTTCCGGAGCGCGGCCAGTTCCTCTGCCGAAAGCGGAAGCTGTTCAATCGGCTGCTTGGGGCCGGCGGAACCGGCATTGTTCACCAGAATGTCGATCCGCCCGAATTTGGCGACCACCTCGGCGATGGCGGCGCGGACCGAGGCGATGTCGCCGCCGTCGAGCGCGACGGTCGCGACCCGCGAGGGATCAACGCCGGTCGCCTTGACCAGCGCAGCAGCGGCGGCTGCCGTGCGATCTGGCGTGCGGCCCGTCATCACCACGGTTGCGCCCTCTGCGAGATAATGCGTGACAATATGTCCGCCCAGATTGCCCGCGGCGCCGGTGACAACGGCAATCTTTCCGGCAAGGCGGCCGGCAGCGGATTCAGCAGGCGCAGCTTTAGATGTCGATTGGGACCGGGCCACAGCACTCTCCTCATAAAGTTATCATGCAAGCGCGGTCGGCTTGCTGGATCGTTCAAACCCTGGGGAGGAGATCTAAGAACGTTTCAATTGTTGCAACGCGCCAGTCAAGGCTCAGGTTCCACCGAAGCCACCCCCGTCTGTGCCGCAGCCCACGCTTCGAGCAATGCATCGCGGCTGCGCAGGCCCATTTCGGGCAACGCATGATTGACGACGTAGGTCGATCCGGTGTGGCGGTTGTCCCACATCGCCTGATGCGCTTCGGGCAACCCATCCCATTCCACCACTTCAGGCTCGCTCACTTCGAGCAACCCGGCGGCGATCATGTCGTTCATCCGCGCGACCTCGAAGGCGTTGCACAGGTGGGTGCCGAGGATGTTTGCGGTCGGCATCAGGATCTTGCGCTGGCGGGTCCAGACCTGCGGGGCGTAGAATGTGAAGCGGCACCCGGTCAGGTCTTCGGCGAAGATCACCCGCCCGGTGAACGGCTTCACCAGCGAGGTCGAGATGCCGAGCGTGTCCTGCCCGGCCCGCTCGATCACCAGATCGGGGTTGCCGCGCGGGTTATCGGACGAGCGCAGGATCTTGCCCACCGCCGAACCGAAGGGCTTCATCACCCGGTCCTGATAATCGCGCACCGCGGCCTTGAAGACCTCGATATCGGCCTTGGCATCGGGCAGGCGCGGCATGGTGTCGGGCCATAGAAAATTCGCGCCTTCGCGGCGCCGGATCGCCTCGAGGCTGACGATCCCCTCGATCGCGTCTTCCAGCCCCAGCGATTGCAGAAATTCGCGCTGGCCGTCGGTGGTGGTGGCGATAACGCTGCGCGCGTTGAAACGACGCGCGGCTTCGATCATTTCAAGGCCGGTTTCGTCGAGCAATTCCTTGCTGCCCGGCCCGTAGAAGATCAGCACCGCCTCGCCGCCTCGCAGCGCGGCGCGGCGGAGCATTTCCTCGGGCGTGGCCGTGCCCGGCTTGCCCATGAAGCTGAAATGGTAGCCCGATGATGCGCCGTAGAACGCCAGCGTGCCGCCTTCGGCAAGCAGCTGGAAGCTGCGCGGGAACGCCGTCTCGCCCGCATGGCTTACGACATAATCGGCGAGCTTGCCGCCATTCAGCGCCTTGTATTCCTCGACGAGCGGCGCGCCCGCGGCTTCCCACTTTTGCGCTTCGGCCTTGTCCTCGGGCACCACGGTGTAGAGATCGGCAAAGCGTGCATCCTTGCGGTTGATCGCACCTGTTGCACCCTGCATTTGCGTGATGAAGGCCGCGCGTTCCCCCGAGGACACCAGCCCTGTCACCTGCAATCCGGTGCGTACCGATGATCGCAGCGCATCCAGCCCCGTCCCCGTCGCCGCGCCTTCGACAAACAGCGTCCGTCCCGGCGCGATCTGCAAGGTGGTGAACAGGCAGCGGGCGATGGTGCCGAGGTTCAGCACGTAACTCCCCGCCTGCTCCAGCGTCAGATCGGGCGGCACCTTGTGCATTTGCGGGGCCTGCACCGCCAGAAACTGGGCGTGGCTGCCAGTTTCCGTCTCGTAGCCTTGAATCGAGAAATCGGCATACATCGGATCATTGCCGACCATCGGGCTCAAAAGATCATTGGTTCCGGAATAGACCGTCACCAGATCGCCGACCTTGATCCGCCCCTGCGCCCGCGTTTCGCTGCCGAGCGCCGCGACCAGCGCGATGCCGCCTGAACCTGTAATCTGAACATCCTCTTCGTGACTGTCGAAGGGGGAGACAGGAATGCCGGTGAGCGCCCAGATGTCGTTGAAGTTGACCTCGCTGGTCAGCATGTAGAGCAGCGCCTCGTTGGGCGCGGGCTCCGGCACCGCCACGATCAGTTCCTTCTCGTGGCTCGCTGGCGGGCCGAAGCGCGGCGCGCCCGTGTCGGGATCGCGGGCGATGCCGAAGGCGTATTGGTGGCGCGGGATCGGGGTGACGCCGGGATAGAACGGCGCGCCGACCGGCAGCAGATCGCCCGCCGCCTCCAGCGCTTGTGCGCGCATTTCGTGCTCCGCATCGATCCACACCCCGTCACGCCGGACGGGCAGTGGCGGGGCAACCTTGTCGATAAACTGCTTGATGCCGGTCTTGCCGCCTTCGGGGTCGACGATGGCTTCAGCGAACAGCCGCGCCTCGCGCGCAAGACCTGCGGTGATACCCTGTTCGAGCCCGGCACGCACCGCTTCGAGCGCCCGCGCGCCCGCCTTGCCGCGCCCCGCCCAGTCGAGCTGGCGCAAGACGCGCTGAAGGATATCGTCCTCCAGCACGCTATCGAGTTTGACGTCCGCCGCCATGTCCCAGCGCGTGACGGCCGCCTGCCGGTCAGCAAGAGCGCGGCCGAGCGCGCTGTCTGCGCCATGCATCACATAGTCGCGCACCGCCGCGTGCGCTGCAGAAAGCGCATCATGCGCGCCTTCAACCAATTCATCGACCACGCCGATAGCCTCGGCAGCCGTGGCATCAATGCTGCGCCCGCCGAGGATCAGGTCGAGCGCATCGCGCACGCCTTCGGCCCCGCGCCGGTCGGCGAGCAGGCGCGGCAGGCGCTGGGTGCCGCCGTAACCGGGCAGCAGCCGAAGGCGGATTTCGGGCTGGCCGAACCGTGCCACCGGCTCGGCGATGCGATAATGGCAGGCGAGCGCGAATTCCATCCCGCCGCCCAGCGCCACGCCCTGCACTGCCGCGACGCACGGCTTGCCCATGCGTTCGATCGTGCGGAAGGCGAGGTGTGCGTTGTTGGGCAGCACCATCGCGTCTTCGACCGAGTGGATCTCCTCCAGCATCTGGCGGATATCCGCGCCCGCAACGAAGGAACTTGTGCCCTGTCCGGTGAACACCACCGCCACGACATTATCGTCGCGCGCGAGGTAATCGGTGACCAGCACCAGCTCATCAATCGCGCGTTCGTTGAGCGCATTGACCGGCGCATTGGTGACGGTGACGGTCGCCACCTGCTTGCCGGGCGCAACCGTGTTATATTGCACCAGGAAATAGCGGTGCCGGTCGAACAAGGCCTGTTCGTCCGACAGGCGCTGCTTGCGCTGCCACTCGCCGATCACGCTGCGCAGCTCGTCCAAAGCCTCGGGATTGCGCAAGGTGGTGACGTCGCCGACATCCTCGCCCACCACCAGCGCGCGCACCATGCGGCGCATATATTTGCCAGAGCGGGTTTCGGGGAATTGCGAGACTTCGATGAAGTCGGCGGGAACGGCCACCGCGCCTTTTTCTGTCCGCACAAGGTCGAACAACCGCCGCTTGTCCTCGATCGTCAGCTTGCGCCCTGTGACCGGCACCACGAAAGCGAGCGGGGTCAGGCCCTTTTCGCGATGGGGTGCGCCCACGACCAGCACATTGCCCACGGGGCTATCGGGCGCGAGCGCCTTGTCGCGCAGCACCGCGCCTTCGATCTCCTCAGTGCCCATGCGGTGGCCGGAGACGTTGATGACATCGTCCGACCGCCCGTGGAGCGAGAACGAACCATCGTCATGCGCAATCGCGAAGTCGCCTTGGGTGTAGGCCCATGCGCCCTTCCAGCGCCGCCAGTACCCATCCTCCCAGCGCGTAGCATCGCCGCGCCAGTCGGGGTTTACCCGTCCGTCCTCGACCTTGAAGCCGTCTATATCGCCCCAGATCGTGCGCGCGAGATAGGGGTAAGGCGCGGCGATGACGATTTCGCCCTTCTCGCCCGTTTCGGCCCGCCGCCAGGGCACGCCGCCGTCGTCGGTTTCGCGCGCGAAGGGAATGTCCGGCGCCGCGCCAGCCTCCGCATCCTCCACCCACACATCGCCCACGATCCACGGCAGCGGATAGGAATGTGCGTCGGGCCGCAGCGGAAAATCGTCATTCGCGTAGAAATGCGTCCACGCGATGCCGCCATGTTCGGTCGCCCAGTAGGAATTGATGTAGCGCGGCGTGACGTGCTCCATCCCGAAGGCCTGCACCGAGGGCGAGACGGGTTCGGCGCAGAAGGTCGCAACCCGCAGGCAGCCCATATCGTAGCGTTTCAGCTCGGCCAGGTTATCGGGATCGGACATCACCGATTTGAGGAATGTCACCCCGGCCTTGAAGATCGCGACATTGTGCCGCTCGATCATCGAGGCAAAGCGGCCCGCGTGCGGAAATACCGGCGAGGCTTCGGCGACAAGGCTGGTCACCCGCGTCATCAGCGGCGCGCAGATCAGATAGCTTTGCCCGGTGATCCAGCCCGGATCGGCAACCACATAAAGCACATCGCCGGGCCGCGCGTCGAAACTCACCGCCATGGTCTCGGCCACGCCTGCGGCATAGCCGTGGGAATGGACGATTCCCTTGGGCTTTCCGGTCGAACCCGAGGTGTAGATGAAGAACATCGGGTAGTCGGCATCGACCGGCATCGGCTTGCTCGATGCCCAGATGGCGCGGACGAAATCGGCATCGGGGAGCGCCAGCAAATCCGCTGCGGTGGCGACGTCGAAACCCGCCGCCCGCGCCTTTTCCAGCACCGTCACCAGCGCTGCGTCGGTCAGCTCGTGGCTCCATCGGTCGCGTTCCTCGCGCCAGATGATGTCGGGCTGATGGGTATGGCGCACCACGATCACGGCTTCGACCCTTGGGGGCAGGGTGACGAGGCTGGAAGCAATCGCGATCCGCACCCGCGCAGCGTCAGCGCTGGTGATGCGCCCTTCCGCGCCCAGCGTGATCAGCGCCCGTCCCACCCCGCGCATGACGTCCGACCGGTCAACCGTGATCTCGCCCGTCAGCGCCTCGCGCACGGCAGCAAGGATGGTGTCGCAGTCTTCCTGCGGCAATTCGAGATCGAGGCCCGAAAGGATGTCGATTGCCGTTGTGACCGGCACGAAATTGTCGAGCGCGGGATCGGTATAGGCGTTCTTGAACGCGGCAACCTGAGCGTTGCGATAGGAGCCGTCCGAGGTGACGATCACCCGCGCGCCGGTATCGGCGATGCGATCGGACAGAGTCTTGTCGGAAAAGCCGCCGAAGACCGCAGTGTAGACCACCCCCAACCGCTTGGCCGCTTCGGTCCAGTAGATCTGCGGCACGATATTGGGCATATTCAATGCCATGCGGTCGCCCGGCTTCAGGCCGAGCGCCTCCAGTGCGACCGCGCATTTGGCGACCTCGAGCAACAATTGCCGGCGCGTGACAGTGTAGCAATCGATCGGCGCGCCCTTGCCGCCATTCGCGGACATGTCCCAGCGGTCGCCCTCGAATATCAGCGCGGCTTCATCGCCGTGCCCCGTCAGCACGTGGCGGTCGAGTTCGGAAAAGGCCGCATTGGTGCGTCCACCGACAAACCAGCGCCAGTGCGGCGGTTGCGAGCCATCGAAACCGGTGTGCCATGGAGCAAAATCATCCGGAAGGTCCGGGCTGACCGGCGCGGCGGTGGTGGCATCCCAGCCATGCCAGCCTCCGTCTCCGTCCTTTGCGAGCCATGCGCCTCCCGGCCCGATATCGGCCACGAACCAGTGCATGTTGCGCGCCGCGATACTGCCGTGAAACGCGCCGGGATCAGCCAGCGCAGCAGCGCGCATGGCGTCCCAGTCGGCGCGGTTGCAAACGGAATTGACCGCAGCACCAGCCCCGGCAGTGCCCGCACCGGCTTCAGGCATAGTTCTTTCCCCCAGATGTCAGCAAGCCGCTATCGCTGATCCCCCCTGCGCACAGCGGCAATGCAAAATTATTACGCCATCATTGGCTTGACCGCAATAATGTGCTGCCAAGCAATATGCGCCGATAACGCCGGACAGCACAAGATGTTCCGCAATCTCGAACCCTTGGCGGCGTCGCGGCACGAGCTCACGCCATACCGTAACGTTTTTTCAATCGCCCATGGTTAAGGTCCGCGCAACACGACGACGGTCGAGAAACAAGCCGGGCAAAGCAACCTGCCCGGTGCGCATTTGACGACCGGACCCGCACACGAGGACAGGCGATGCCATTGGGTTTTCTCAAATCGGTCAGGCAAAGGGCGTCAAAGCCTGCCCCGTCGGGCGACAATGAATCGTCTGGCGAGCAGCGGCCGGTTCTGCCCGGTCGCACAACGGTGCTCAGCGATGTCGAGGAGCTCGGCATCGGCATGTTCTGGGCGACCGACAGCGAAGGTCGCCTGACCTTTCTTTCGCAGCGCGCGCTCGATGATCTGGGGATTGCCGGCGAGGACCTGATCGGCCAGCCGCTGGTCAGGGCGTTCGGCGATGTCGAGCCCGAACCCGGTGCCCCGCAGCAGCGCGCGCTGGGCTTCAAGCTCAAGGCGCATTCGAAAATCGAAGAACATGTCGTCGCGATCACCACGCCCAAGGGACGCGGGGGCGAGCCCGGCATCCGCTGGTGGCGGCTCAACGGGCGACCGCTGGTCGACGGCGCCGGCACTTTTCTGGGCTATCGCGGCAGCGCGGTCGACATCACCAGCCAATACGCGCACGAAATGCAGGTCGCACGGCACTCGCAAGTCGATGAACTGACCGGCCTCACCAACCGGCGCAAGCTTGGCGAACAGCTGACCGCGACGTTGGCGGCCTTTCGCAACAGCCAGCGCAGCTGCGCCCTGATGATGATCGATCTCGATCGGTTCAAGCACGTCAACGACACCATGGGCCATCCCGCAGGCGATGCCCTGCTCAGGCAGGTTGCCGAGCGGCTGACCAGCATCGTCAAGAATAGTGGCGAAGTGGGCCGACTGGGCGGTGACGAATTCCAGGTGCTGTTGCCCGACATGGATGACCGCGGGACACTGGGCGAGCTGGCCAACCGCATTGTCCAGTCACTTTCGCAACCCTACCAGATCAACGGGCGCCGCGCGATCATCGGCACGTCGGTCGGCATCGCGATCGCGCCTTATGACGGGGTCAATGCCGAAGAATTGACCCGCGCGGCCGACATGGCGCTGTACGCCGCAAAGGAAGCGCGCGGAGGCACCTTCTGCTTTTTCACCACCGAACTGAGCGATGCGGCCTCCAAATCGGCCAAGCTGGGCGAGCGGTTACGCGATGCGGTGGATCAGGGCGATCTCACGCTGGCCTACCAGCCGCTGGTCGACCCGGCCAGCAACGAGGTCAAATGTTTCGAGGCCTTGCTGCGCTGGCATGACGAGGATGAAGGACATATTTCGCCTGCCGATTTCATTCCGGTTGCGGAAAATGACGATCTGATCGTCAGAATCGGGGAAATGGCTCTGCGGCAGGCCTGCAGTGATGCAATCCAGTGGCCCGAAACGATCAGGGTCGCGGTCAATGTGTCGGCCAAGCAGTTCGTGCGCCCCGGTTTCCGCAAGTCCGTGGCCGCGGCGCTGGCCGCCTCGGGCCTTGCTCCGTCGCGGCTCGAGCTTGAGATTACCGAAAGCGTTTTCGTTGGCGATCTGGAAGCGATCGAGGCGATCTTCCGCGACCTCAAGAACCTGGGCGTGCGGCTGTCGCTGGACGATTTCGGCACAGGTTATTCTTCGCTTGCCTATCTCAAGCATGGTCATTTCGACAAGATCAAGATCGACCAGAGCTTCGTGCGCGGGTGTACCGAGAACGGCGACATCAACCCGGCGATCATCAGTGCGATCGTCGCGCTGGCCAAGGCCTTGGGAATGGAGACCGTGGCCGAAGGTGTCGAGGCGATGGACGAACTCAATCTGGTAAAGGACCGCGGCGCGGACCTGGTGCAGGGCTATGTCTACTCGCCCGCCATCGACCACGAGACACTTCTGGCCCGGGTCTCTGACGGCACCATGAAAGTCTCTCCCAGCGGCCCGCCGCGGCATCGCGCGGAACGCATCTCGATCTTCCGCAAGGTCGGCCTGATCCACGAAGATCACTATTACGACGTGATCCTGCGCAATCTGTCCAAGACCGGCGCACGGATCAACGGGCTGGCCGGGGTGCCGGTGGGAACCGACGTGGTGCTCGATCTCGGCCATGGCCAGCTTGTGGTGAGCAAGGTGGTGAACGCGGGCGAGAACAGCCAGGGCCTGCAATTCGAGACTGCGATGATCAGCGACGGCAGCGGCGGTTTCATGACCCGTCACCGCATATCGCCCTATTCGCTGGCCGAAGCGGGCATTCCGCTCGCCGCGCTGGGTGCGGGCGCTTTCCCGCTGGCCAAGTGGCGCGAGGGGCACAAGAGCCCGCCGGCCTTCGTGCAGCTGGATCTGAGCATCTGACGGGAACGGCGCGGGGCGAATGTTTCGCGTGAAACATCCGGTGTCGCACTCTGGCGAGGGTCAGGAAGGGGTCTGGCGGGGGCCTCGAGGGGGTCTGGAGCCGTCTAGCCGCGCCCGCGATAGGGCGCGACGCCCTGATCCGGCAGCCACAGGCCTTGCGGAGGCGCGCCGGACTGCCAGAACACATCGATCGGGATACCCCCGCGCGGGTACCAGTAGCCACCGATCCTGAGCCATTGCGGGCGCATTTCCTCGAACAGGCGCGCGCCGATGCCCACGGTCACATCCTCGTGAAAGCCGTTGTGATTGCGGAAAGAGCCCAGAAACAGCTTCAGGCTCTTGCTTTCGACGATGGTTTCGTCCGGGACGTAGTCGATCACCAGATGGGCGAAATCGGGCTGGCTGGTCACCGGGCAGAGCGACGTGAACTCGGGCGCGGCAAAGCGCACCAGATAGGTCAGGCCGGGGCGCGGATTGGGAACGTAATCGAGCCGCGCGTCTTCGGGCGAGGTCGGCAGGGGCGTGTCCTTGCCGAGGAATTGGGGGGCGACAGGGGGCGTGTCCGGTGTGGTGTTCATGCCGCGCTGTTGCCTCGAATGGGGGATGGACGCAAGCACACAACTGGACGCGGCGCCGCGCTGATCCCTATGTGGGCCAGCTAATCGCCCCATCCAGCACTCCGGCACCCCGATCCGACCCCGATGACCCGCGTCCAGACCTTTGCCCTTTGCCTCTCCGCCGCGCTTCCCGCACTTCTGGTGGCCATGCCGCTGGCCGCGCAGCAGCAGCCGGACAGCTACACGCTGCCCGAAGCTGTACCGACGCCGACACCGGCCCCTGCGGGCCCGGCGGACGAGCGTGCCGGGGTGGTGATCCCGCCGCGCGCGGCGGCGACCCCGGCGCCGACGCCTGCTCCGGCTCCCGGGCCATCACCCAGCCTGTCCCCCCTCCAGCTGCCGCAGCCGCAATCGGGCGCAAGTCCGGCTGCGCCGGACCCCTCCGCCCCCGCGCCGCAAGCCACACCTCAGGCCGAAAGCCCGGCCGAACCGGCGCAGGCGGCCGCCGCCGAACCGGACGAACCGGCTGCCGAGCCCGGTTTTTCCGCAATGGAACAGCCCGCAAACCCCGCACCCCAAGCCGCCGCGCCTGACAGCACGCCCTCCGATCCTTTGGGCGCGCGGGTGTTCGACTGGGCCTGGCTGGCCGCGGCAGCCGCGCTGCTGGCGGGGCTGGTCGGCGCGCTGGCTCTGTGGCGGCGGCGCAAGCCCAAGGTGCTGCGCCTCGCCCCGCCGCTTCCGACCCGCACGGATAGCGACCAGCCTGCCCTGCCGCGGCTCGACCTTGCGCTCGATATTACCGGCGCGACCCGCAGCCTGATGATGTTCACGCTGCAATATCGCCTGAACCTCGCCAACCGCACCGACCGGGCGGTAAGCGATCTTGCGGTCGCGGTGCACATGGCCAGCGCCCAGCGCGGGGCCGGCAATGCCGCGCCGCCGGCCGCAGCGCGCAGCCTTGCCCGTGTCGAACGGATCGGCCCGCACCAGAGCCGCAGCGTCACCGGCGAAGTGCAACTGCCCGTCGCCGCCATCACCCCGATGATGCAAGGCAGGACGGCGCTGTTTATCCCGCTGGTGCACGTGACGCTGGAAGGCGAAGGCCAGCAGGTGCTTGCCCGCAGTTTCGTGGTCGGCACCCCCGGCGGCGCGGAGGGCCGCGTCCGCCCGCTGCCGATGGATCTGCCGCCGGGTTCGATATCGGGGTTGAAGGCACGGGCAATCGCCGCTCCCGCGGACTGATTCCCCGCTGCCCTTGGCGGCGCGGCACAGGCGCGCTAGGCCTTGCGGGCATGAGCGACATTTTCCCGAGCCTTGTTTCGACCGAATGGCTGGCGGCGCATCTGGCCGAACCGGGCATCGCGGTGCTGGATGCCTCGCGCCACTTGCCCGCCGCGAAGCGCGACCCGCAGGCCGAATTCGCCGCCGCGCATATTCCCGGCGCACGGTTCCTCGATCTTGCCGCGCTGGTGGATGATACCTCCTCCACCCCGCAGGCCCTGCCTCGCCCCGGACAGCTTGCCGAGGCGCTGGCCCGGCTGGGCGTGGCGCCCGGCAGCCGCGTCGTGCTTTATGATGACAGCGCGGTGCGCACATCGGCGCGGGCGTGGTTCATGCTGACCGCCTGCGGGTGGAAGGATGTGGCAATCCTCGACGGCGGGTTGGCCAAATGGCGTGCCGAGCGGCGAACGCTCGACAGCGGATTGCCCGACATCGCCCCCGCCCAGCCCGCGCGCCTCGCACCGCCGAAAGCCGTGCGCAGCAAGGCCGAAATGCTCGACAATCTTGAAACGCGCGCCGAGCAGGTGATCGATGCCCGCGGTGCCGACCGCGTGTTCGGCACCGGGACCGATCCCGTCCATGGCGGCCCGATGGGGCGTATTCCGGGCAGCCTCAACGTGCCCTATACCGCACTGTTTGCTGCCGACGGAACCTACAGGCCGCCCGAACAACTGCGCGCGGCCTTTGCCGAAGCAGGCGTCGATCTTGCGCGCCCCGTCACCACCACCTGCGGCAGCGGAGTGACCGCAAGCGTCCTGCTGTTCGCGCTGCACCTCATCGGCAAACACGATACCGCGCTTTACGACGGCAGCTGGAGCGAATGGGCCGCCGATCCCGCCACGCCCAAGATGCAGGGGCCCTCAGCGTGAGCAGCGGCAGCGGCGACAAACCGATAAAACCCGCAACGCGTCTTGTACGCGGCGGCCGGCGGCCGGAATGGACCGGGCCGGTGGTCAACCCCCCGGTCTGGCGTGCCTCGACCCATCTCTATCCCAGCGATGCCGAACGCCGTGCGGCGGGCAAGTCCAACACCGACGGTCAATTCTTCTATGGCCGCCGCGGCGCGCCGACCCAGTGGGCACTGGCCGAGGCGCTGACTGCAATCGAGCCGGGCGCGCACGGCACCGTGCTATACCCCAGCGGCGTGGCGGCGATTGCCGGGAGCCTGCTGGCGGTATTGAAGCCCGGGGACCGGCTGCTGATGGCCGATAATGCCTATGACCCCTCGCGCAGCATGGCGACCGGCCTGCTCAAGCGATTGGGGGTGACGACCGCTTTTTTCGATCCGCTCGATCTGGATGCCTATCGCGCGCTGTTTGCCGATCCGGTCCGCGCCGTGTGGTTCGAAAGCCCCGGCAGCCTCACCTTCGAGGTCTGCGACGTTCCGGCGCTGGCCGCCATCGCGCGCGAACATGACGCGGTCAGCCTGATCGACAATACCTGGGCCAGCCCGCTGGGGTTTGCGGCGCTGTCCCACGGCTGCGACATCACCATGATGAGCCTGTCGAAACATGTCGGCGGCCATTCCGACCTGATGATGGGATCAGCCAGTGCGGGCGCGCGCTGGTATCGCGCGCTGCGCCGCACCGCGCAGGATCTGGGGCAGGTGGTCTCGCCCGATGATGCCGCGCTGGCGGCGCGGGGTCTCAGGACAATGGGCGTGCGGCTCGAAGCGCAGACCCGCTCCGCGCTGGAAATCGCGCAATGGCTCGCAGCGCAGCCGCAGGTGGAGCGCGTGCTGTGCCCCTTGCTGCCATCGGATCCCGGCCATGCGCTGTGGCAACGCGATTTCACCGGCGGCTGCGGGTTGTTCGGCTTCGTGCTGGCCAGCGACGACCGGGCGGCTGCGGCGCGGGTGGTCGATGCGCTCGACCTGTTCGGCATCGGCTATAGCTGGGGCGGTTTTGAAAGCCTCGCGCTGCCCATCACCCCGCAGGATTACCGCGTCGTCATGCCCAGCCCCGACATCGCCGGCCCGGCAATCCGCCTTTCGATCGGGCTGGAGGACGCAGGCGACCTGATCGCCGATCTTGCACAGGCGCTGGCACATACAGGAAATGCACGATGATCATCGCGACCGTAGCCGCCGAGGCCATCATGCCGGCCAGCCCGAACTCTGATGACGATGCCGCCGCCCCCGAAGCTGAGGCCACCGAAACCCCGGCCCCGACGCCGAATGCAGACCCTGCCCCGACCCCACCGGCCGAAGCGGTAGAGGCCGCCGACAAGCTCAGGGAAGGCGTCACCAGGCAGAGCGAAACTGCAGGAGTCTTCCTCGACCGGCTCGATTCGCTGGCGATCGAAGTCGGACAGATCCGCTTCTCGCTGTTCGATGCGCTGCTGGTGGTCGCAGTCATCCTGCTGGTGATTTTCGCCGCGATGCTGCTCAACCGTTTCGGGCGCCGGGTAATCCGCAGCGTCGACCGGTTCGACGGCACCCAGAAACTCTTGTCGGAAAAGATTCTGTCGATCGTCGTCTGGGCTGCAGCCTTCTTTATCGGCATCGACCTGCTCGGCATCGACCTTACCGCGCTTGCCTTTTTCGGCGGGGCGTTCGGCCTTGCCATCGGCTTTGGCCTGCAGAAGACCTTCGGCAACCTGATCGCCGGGATCATCCTGCTGATGGACAAGTCGATCAAGCCGGGGGACGTCATCGCCGTGGCCGACATGGCCGGCAACCAGACCTTCGGCCAGATCCGCAAGATCGGCATCCGCGCGGTTTCCGTCACCACGCGCGATGAACGCGAATATCTGATTCCCAACGAAAACCTGATGATCAACCAGGTCGAAAACTGGTCCTATTCCTCCAGGCAGGTGCGGATGCAGGTGCAGGTCGGGGTCAGTTACAATGCGGATATGGACCTCGCAGAAGAACTGATGCTGAAGGCCGCCAAGCAGGCACCGCGCGTGCTCGACACCCCCCCGCCGACGGTGTGGATGAGCGGCTATGGCGACAATTCGGTCGACTTCACCATCCATTGCTGGATCGTCGACCCCGAAGAAGGCGTCGGCAATGTCCGCAGCAACGTGCTCAAGAACCTGTGGTGGCTGTTCAAGGAGCACGGGGTCGAGATTCCCTTCCCGCAGCGCGACGTTCATCTGCGCGACAATGACCAGATGCAGGCGCTGATCGCGGCGCTGTCCCGGCGCGCGGACGGGGAAGCTGACCCCGGCACCGACCCCGGGCGATAGTTCAGCTACGCCGCCGCCAAACCATTCTCGCTGGCACGCGCGCCGCCGCTGGCCCATCTGCCAGCCATGCAAAAGACTGGCACCATTTTTCTTGTCGGCGCGGGGCCGGGTCCGGTGGACCTGCTGACCCTGCGCGCCGCCCGCCTGATCGAGAGGGCCGAAGTCATCGTGCATGACGGGTTGGTCGGCCCCGACATCATCGCCCTTGCCCGCCCGGATGCGCGCCTGATTTCGGTCGCCAAACAACGCGCGCGCCACACCCTGCCGCAGGAGGATATCAACGCCCTGCTGGTGCGCGAGGCGCTGGCGGGCCGCGATGTCGTGCGATTGAAGGGCGGGGATCCGTTCATCTTCGGGCGCGGCGGCGAAGAGGCCGAGGCGGCCCGCGCCGCCGGGGTTCCGGTTGAAGTCGTCCCCGGCATCAGCGCCGCCAATGGCGCCGCAGCGGCAAGCGGGATTGCGCTCACCCACCGTGATGCGTCCAGCATCGTCAGCTTCGTCGCGGGCCAGTGCAAGGGGCTGTCTGAGCAGGACTGGTCGGGCCTGGCGGGCAAGGGCCGGACGCTGGTGATCTACATGGGCGTGTCCACCGCACCGCAGATTGCCGAGAAGCTGATGGGCGATGGCCTTGCCCCCGACATGCCCCTCGCCGTGATCGAAAACGCCGCGCGCCCCGAAATGCGGGTGCTGCGCGGGCTGCTCGCGGGGCTTCCGGAACTGGTCGCGCGCGCGGCGGTCAAAAGCCCCGCGCTGATCGTGATCGGCGAAGTGACCGCGCGCGAGGATATCGCCGTGGCCGCGCTGGCCCAAATGACCAAGGAGCAGGCAGCGCGATGAAAATCCTCACCGGCAATGACCTGCGCTCAGGCGCGGTGACATGGTGGAACGGCTCCGGCTGGTCGCTGTTCGTCGATGATGCGGTGGACGTGGGTGATGAGGCCGAGGAAATTCTCGCCCGCGAAACCGCTGCGCGCCGCGTCAACGTGCCTTACGCGATCGAAGCCAGCATTGACGCCGCCGGGCACGTCCGCCCGGCCCATATCAAGGACCGGGTGCGCGCGCTCGGCCCGACCGTGCGGCGCGATCTCGCCGTGCCGACCGCCGACAAGACCGGCTGGGACTGGGTGATCTGATGTACCAATATGACCACTATGATCAGGCCATGGTCGATGCCCGCGTGGCGGAATTCCGCGATCAGGCCCGCCGCCGCCTCGAAGGCAAGCTGACCGAGGACCAGTTCAAGCCGCTGCGGCTGATGAACGGGCTCTATCTGCAGCTCCATGCCTACATGCTGCGCGTGGCGATTCCCTATGGCACGCTGAACGCGCGCCAGATGGCAATGCTGGCCGACATCGCGGAGAAATATGACCGCGGCTACGGCCACTTCACCACCCGCCAGAACATCCAGTACAACTGGATCAAGCTGGAGGACGCTGCCGATATCCTCGCCGATCTGGCGACGGTCGAGATGCACGCGATCCAGACCAGCGGCAATTGCATCCGCAACATCAGCGCCGATCACTTCGCCGGCGCGGCGGCAGACGAGGTGGTCGACCCGCGCCCCTATGCCGAATTGCTGCGCCAGTGGTCGAGCTTCCACCCCGAATTCACCTACCTGCCGCGCAAATTCAAGATCGCGGTAATCGCCAGCGAGAAAGACCGCGCGGCGATGCGACTACACGATATCGGCATCCGGATTGTCAGCCGCGATGGCGAGATCGGCGCACAATTCTACGCCGGCGGCGGCATGGGCCGCACGCCGATGATTGCGCCGCTGATCCGCGATTTCGTGCCGCTCGATCAGTTGATCACCTATGCCGAGGCCGCCTTGCGAGTCTACAACCGCTACGGCCGGCGCGACAACAAGTACAAGGCGCGGATCAAGATCCTCGTCCATGAACTGGGCGCGGCGGAATACACGCGTCAGGTCGAGGAGGAATTCGCCCACATGCTGGCCGTGGGGGTCGAGCCCCCGCGCGAGGAACTGGCGCGGATTGCGAAGCATTTTGCCGATCCCGATTTTGTCGATGGCCCCAAGACGCTCGACCGCTCGGACCCCGATTTCGCCTTGTGGGTGGATCGCAATACCCACCGTCACAAGCATGATGCCTATGTCTCCGCCGTTATCAGCCTGAAGCCTGTCGGCGGGATTCCCGGTGATGCGACCTCAGACCAGATGCGGCTCGTCGCCAAGCTCGCGCGCGACTACAGCTTTGACGAATTGCGGGTGATGCACACCCAGAACCTGCTGCTGCCGCATGTCCGGATTGCCGATCTCCACGCGGTATGGGCTGCTCTTGACGACGCAGGTCTCGGCGCGCCCAACATGGACACGATCGAGGATATCATCGCCTGCCCCGGCCTTGATTACTGCAGCCTTGCCAATGCCCGCTCGATCCCCCTCGCCCAGCGCATTTCGGAACGCTTTGCGCAGGCCGGGCGCACCGAACTGGTCGGCGAATTGAAGCTGAAGATCTCCGGCTGCATCAACGCCTGCGGGCATCACCATGCAGGCCACATCGGTATCCTCGGCGTCGACAAGAAGGGCACCGAAAATTACCAGCTTTCGCTCGGCGGGTCGGAGGCCGAGGACGTCAGCCTCGCCAAGATCACCGGCCCCGGCTTTGACGAGGACGGCGTGATCGCAGCGGTCGAGAAAGTCACCGATGTCTATCTCGGCGCGCGCACCGATGGCGAGCGCTTCCTCGATACCTATCGCCGTATCGGCATGGAGCCGTTCAAGGAGGCATTGTATGGTTGAGACCGGCCTCAGGACCGCCGCCCGTGCGGCGATGGTTGGATTTTTCAACAACGCGACCGCCGGCGGCAATGGCCTGCAAGGAGGCCGGGATGGCGGATAATCTCGGCACCAGCCCCGACGAAGTGCAGTTCCGTTTCCGCGACGACGAGCCTGTCGATCACGGCACCGTCACGGTCGACAGCGCGCTCGACCAGACGAACGCGACCGCCGTCCGCATCGAACCGGGCGATGATGCGCGGGCCTTGCTGCCCTTTCTTGACCGGCTGGCGCTGGTCGAGGTCAATTTCCCCGGCTTCGGCGACGGGCGCGGCTATTCGGCAGCCCGCATCCTGCGCGAGGCTGGCTATACCGGCGAACTGCGCGCGGTCGGCGATGTGCTGATCGACCAATTGAGCCACATGCGCCGCTGCGGGTTTGACAGTTTTGCGCCCGACAAACGCCTCGACGAGACAGACGCGGCGCGCGCTTTTGCGACCTGGGACAACGTCTATCAGCGTGCCGCAGACGCAGGTCAGTTCGGGCGCCGGACAATAGCGGACAAGCGCCATGAAGCCTGAAGCCACCAACACGACAGGTGACCGCACCCGCGACACGCTTACCCTGGCCCCGCGCTTTACCGAACATGATGCCTTGCGGCTCAATCGGATGTTCCGCGGTTCCTCGACGCAGGAAATGCTCGAAGCGGTGATCAAGGGCGATCTGGCGGGCGATCTCGCCGTGGTTTCCAGCTTCGGGGCCGAAAGCGCGGTGCTGCTGCATCTGATCGCCGGCGTCGATCCTGCGATTCCGGTGCTTTTCCTCGACACCGGCAAGCATTTTGCCGAAACGCTCGCCTATCGCGACACGCTGGCGGGTCGGCTGGGCCTCAATCTGGTGATCCTGACCCCCGATGCCGATGATCTGGCGATGCGGGACGAAAACGGCCTCAGGTGGTCCTTTGATCCTGATGGCTGCTGCGATCTGCGCAAGGTCAAGCCGCTGGAAAAGGCATTGGCGAACTATGATGCCAGCTTCACCGGACGCAAGGCGTTCCAGTCCTCGACCCGCGCCAATCTGCCGCGGTTCGAGGTGGACACCAGCGACGCGCAAGGGCGGCTCAAGATCAACCCTCTGATCGACTGGTCGGCGGGCGATATCGATGCCTGGTTCGAAGCCCATGATCTGCCGCGTCATCCGCTGATCGCGCAGGGCTATCCCTCGATCGGCTGCTCGCCCTGCACCACGCAGGTCGCGCCGGGCGAAGACCCGCGTTCGGGCCGCTGGAAGGGCTGGGACAAGACCGAATGCGGCATTCACAAGCCGGGTGAGGAACCGTTTCTGTAGCGCGGCGCGGGCTACAGCCAGCCCTCGCGCCGGTACCACTGCGCCGTCGCCTTCAGCCCTGTCTCGCCCGCAATGCGTGGCTGCCAGATGGCGGGCGGCACCTTGCGGTCGAACCGCGACACCCAGTTGGGATGGCACATATAGCCCACCCGGTCGGGGGTGAGTTTCGCCCTGTCGCCGCGCAGGAACCGGTCAGTGGCGGCAGCAGCATCGAGAACCCCGCGCGGCAGATGCGGAGCGAAGACGGCAGCGCGACCGACAGCGCGGCCGATCGCCCGGGCAAGTTCCTTGTGGCTCCACCCGCCTTCGCGCCCGTCATCCGGCTCGTAGATTTGCTTGCGGGTCGGCGCGGCATTACCCGCCAGGGTGACCAGCAAATCCGCCAGATCATCGGCATGGATTATCGAAGTCGCACCGCCCGGCGGCAGTGGCACCACGCCCCATTTTGCCGCGCGGAACAGATCGAGCATGTCGATGTCGCGCGGGCCATAGACCGCGGGCGGGCGCACCATCGTCCAGTCAAGCCCGCTGGCCTCGACCACCGTCTCGGCGCGGGCCTTTGACGCGCCATAGGCCGACAGCTTCGGTTCGCGCGCGGCGAGCGAGGAGACGAACACCAGTCGCCGCGCACCGCCCGATCGCATGGCTTCCACCACCCGCGCGGTGCCGGTGACATTGGCGCTTTCGAACTCCGCAGGATCGGGCGTGTTGGTAAGGCCCGCAATGTGCACCACCGCATCCGCGCCTGCGCACATTGCCGTGAGCGCAGCGCCATCGGCCAGATCGCCGCGCATCCATTGCACACGCTCCCTCGGAGCCTGATCACGCCGCGCCAGCGCGCGGATCCGATGGCCCGCGGCGAGCGCGGCATCCAGCACCGCGCTGCCGACAAAGCCGGTCGCCCCGGTGATCGCCAACAGGCTCACAACAGCACCAGATGATCCCGGTGAATCACGCAGGCGCGCGGCAGATGACCGAGCCGGTCGGCCAATTCATCGCTGCGCAATCCCTTGATGGCGTCGCATTCGTCCCAGTCATATTCGATCATGCCCTTGGCGATCATCTTGCCGTCGGGCCCTTCGACCTTGATCACATCGCCGCGCTCGAATTCGCCATAGACCCCGATGATTCCCGCCGCGAGGATGCTCTTGCCATCATGCAGCGCCGTGACGCAGCCTTGATCGACGCGGATCGAGCCATTGAAGCGCAGGCGCCCGCCGATCCAGCTTTTCCAGGCATTGTCGTCGCGCTTGGGCAGGAACATCGTGCCCCGGTTGGCCGCCATGGCGCAGGCGATCGGCAGGTCATCCACGCCTTTGATGATGGCCAGCGCGATGCCCGCGCGCTCGGCAATCTCGGCGGCGAGCAGTTTCGAGGTCATTCCGCCCGAACCCTTGCCCGAAGACGACTCGCCGCTCGCCATCTGGTGGATGGCCTCGGTCACGCCGCGCACTTCGGGCAGGAACTCGGCCTCGGGGTGAGCGGGATCGCGGTCATACAGGCCCTCGACATCGGTCAGCAGCAGCACGCCCTGCGCCGAGGCGGCCTGTGCCACCCGCGCCGCCAGCCGGTCATTGTCACCGAAACGGATTTCGCTGGTTGCGATCGAATCATTCTCGTTGATGATCGGCACCGCCCCGCGCGCCAGCAATTCGCGCAGCGTCTCCGAAGCATTGAGATAACGCCGCCGTCCTTCGAGATCGTCGAGCGTCAGCAGCATCTGCCCGGCGACCAGCCCATGTTCGGCCAGCAGCTGCGCCCAGGTGGCGATCAGGAACACCTGTCCGACCGAGGCGGCCGCCTGCGCATGGGCGAGCGTCTCGCGCCCGCCGCCCGGCAGGCCGAGCATCGCCGCGCCAAGCGCGACCGAGCCCGAACACACAACGATGATTTCCTGCCCGCGTTCGCGCGCCCCGGCGATTTCGCTCGCCACGCTGCGCAACCAATCATGGCGCAACTCGCCATCGCCATGAACGAGCAGGGCCGAACCGAGCTTGATAACAAGGCGCGGGCATTTCTCGATATCGCGGAAGTCGAGCAGATTCTCGATTTTCATGGGGTTCCCCCGGGGTGTTTCTCGTATTGGCGCGATGCTCAGCGCAGTCCGGCGCGGGTCACAGCGGCGACCACGCGCCCGCGCTGCCGTCGTTCTTGTCCACCTCCTCGACGGCCGCAGCCTTGGTCTCGGTGGACGTACGATCCGGTAGATAAGCGAGCACCGCATCAAGAAGTTCCGGAATGCCTGCGCCGGTCGCACCCGACACGGCGAACACCTTGTCGGCGCCGGCGGCGAGCAGTTCTTCGCGAAAGTCCTCGACCAGTTCCGCATCGGCCAGATCAAGCTTGTTGAGCGCCACCAGCCGCGGCTTGTTCTCCAGATCGGCCCCGTAGGCGGCGAGCTCCTCCTCGACAACGCGCATGGCTTCGGCGGGGTCGGCATCCTCGGTGCCGGTGATGTCGACCAGATGGATCAGCACCCGGCAACGCTCGATGTGGCCGAGAAAGCGGTCCCCGATCCCTGCGCCTTCCGCCGCCCCTTCGATCAGGCCGGGAATATCGGCCAACACGAATTCGCGGCCCCGGTGGCGCACCACGCCCAGTTTGGGCACCAGCGTGGTGAAGGCATAATCGCCGACCTTGGCCCCGGCATTGCTCACCGCGTTGATGAAGGTCGATTTGCCCGCATTCGGCAAGCCCACCAGCCCCGCATCGGCAAGCAGCTTGAGCCGCAGCCACACCCAGAGCTCCTCACCCGGCATCCCCGGCTGGTGCTGGCGCGGGGCGCGATTGGTCGAGGTTTTGTAGGACGCGTTGCCGCGCCCACCCATTCCGCCTTCGAGAAATACGGCCCGCTGCCCGACCTCGGTGAAATCGGCGAGCACCTCGTCCTTGTCTTCGGAAAGGATCTGTGTGCCGACCGGCACCTGGATGACCAGCGGCTTGGCCGATGCGCCGGTGCGGTCCTTGCCCATGCCGTGCCCGCCACGCGGCGCCTTGAAGTGCTGAGTGTAGCGGAAATCGATCAGGGTATTGAGCCCGGCGACGGCCTCGAACACGATATCGCCGCCGCGCCCGCCGTTACCGCCGTCGGGGCCGCCATATTCGACATATTTTTCGCGCCGGAAGCTCACGGCCCCGGGGCCGCCGCCGCCGGACTTCAGATAGATCTTGGCTTGGTCGAGGAAATGCATGAGCGCCGCTTACGCATTTCTTGCTGCAATTGCGAGGGGAATGGCGATTCCGCCCAGTTCGCAGATACCTCCCCGCCCTCGGGGGAGGGGGTTGAGGGGTGGGGTGCGACGGCGTCGGACCTGGCAAACCCATCCCCCAACCCCTTCCCGCAAGGGAAGGAGACGATAACGTCAGAAGCGCGCCTCCACACCGACGACCGCCGAGCGGCCCGGCGAGACGAAGCTGAACACCTGTTCGTATCGCTGATCGAGCAGGTTCTCGATCCGGGCAAAGCCGCTGATCCCGTCTGCCAGCTTCGCACGGGCATTGAGATTGACGAGGGTGTAATCGTCAAGCCGCACCCGCACCGGCACGAAGCTGGGATCGGTAAAGGCATCGTCCAGCGCCGCGCCATTGTGGCGCACCACCAGCGTCGCCGAAGCCGCATCGCCCGGCGCAATCCAGGTGAGCGCAGCGCTGGCGATATGTTCGGGGCGTCGCACTTCCTCGCGCCCGTTCTCCTCGGCATCGAGGTAGCTATAGGCCGCATCAAGGCTCCATTGCGGCCCGATCCGCGCCGCGAGCGAGACCTCCAGCCCGCGCTGCTGACTGGTGGTGATGCGGTTGTCCGGCGTGGCGATGAAGGCGGGGGCCGGAAAGCTGGTGAATATCTCACCTTCCAGTTCGCTTTCGAACCAGGTGACCGATAGGCGCGCGGCCTCGCCAATGTCCTGATCCACGCCCACTTCCCAGCCGGTCGACTTTTCGGGCCGCAAGGCATCATTGCCGATAAAGCGTCCGTCGACGAAGCCGAACAGTTCGAAGAAGCCGGGGTTCTTGATCCCCGATCCCGCCGCCGCGCGCAGCCGGGTGCCTTGCGCGACCTGCAGCCCCCCGCCGAACCGGAAGGTGGTGGCATCGGCAAAGCGGTCATTGATGTCGTGTCGGACCGCTGCCGACAGGTCGAACCCGTCCGCCGCCAGCCGGTATTCGCCGACAAGGCCTGCGTTCTCGATCTGCCGCCGTCCGGTGAAGGCAAAGCCGAAGGGATCTGTGTTGCGGAACCGCTCGCGCTCCCAATCGGCGGCGAATGTGACGCTATGCTCGGCCGTGCCTGCGCTGAAGCCGAGCGCGGTGACATAGGAAGCCTTGAGCCGGTCGCCCTCGCTGCCATTGGTGCGGCCAGAGGCGCCGAACGTGTCACGCGCAATATCGGCTATCTGGGCCGAAAGATCATGCGTCCAGCGCCCGCCGAGCGTCTCTGCCCGCGCACCGACCAGCGCATAGACCGCCTCGTTGACCAGCCGCGTGCCGGGGGTGTCAATCACGAAGCCGAAGGTCGCGCTGGTGGAATCGAAGTCCTGATCATTGAACCGGCCTTCGGTGCGGATGGCGCGGGCGACAGCCCGCAGGGCGAGGCCTTGGGCCACATCGACGCTGCCCTTTCCCGAAAGGGTGTAGCTGTCGCGGCCGACGGCGCGGTTGCCGTTCCCATTGATGGCGCGCGCATTGGGCTCGCCATCGGTGCTTACGGCGGTGGCGCTGACCGCCGCGTCCCAGCTGTCACCGCTCGCACCATAACGCAGCGCGCCGTTGACAGTGCCTTGCGTGCCGCCCTCCAGCCTTGCCGCGAGGCCCGGCACAGCGCGACCGCTCGCGCTGTCATAGGCGATCACACCGCCGATCGCATCCGGGCCATAGATCGCCGATTGCGGCCCCCGCAGCACTTCCACCCGCGCGCCGACCTCGGCCTGCAATGTGCCGATATCGAATTCGCCCGCGAACGGATCGGACACCTCGATCCCGTCGACCAGCACCAGCACATGATTGGCTTCGGAACCGCGCAGGCGGAGCTGGGTCTGGCCGGGAACGCCGCTCACCGCGACGCCGGGGACATCGCGCAGCACATCGGCAATGTCGCGGGTCTGACGCTGTTCGAGTTGTTCGGCGGTGATGACCAGCGCCGAGCCGGTATAATCGGCCAGCCCGAGCGAGGGCATACGGCTGGCGGCGACAAGGATTTCGTTCTCCTCATCCGGCGCGCGGTCATCCTCCGCACGGGCCTGCGCAGCCGCCATCAGCGCCGCCGCGGCAACGCTGCACAACAATGTCAAATTCTTCACGGATTCCTCCCGTCATCAGCAACATGGTGACCACGAGGAAGGTTTCCCCGCGGCCCAACGATGTCGCTCACAACGAAAGAGTCTTATTCCGCGCCTGGCCAATCCCTGAGCCAAGCAAAGAGCGACACGCCCCGGTCGGTCTCCTGGCTCACGGATCAGCATATCCGATGCTCGCCTTCCCGGAAGCGTTTCCGCTCCAGTGACTGCCCCCTTTGCAGGGAGCGCGCACCGCATATTCACCGCTTACAGTTGCAGGGACAGCTGCGGAATCGAACCGCATTCCCGTTACCTTGGCGCTTCTTGTTGTTAAGCGCTCGCGTCCGCGAGCGCAATATCCTCGCTCATGCCGGCTTCGCCAGCATCGCTGCGACCGTCCGCCGCGCGTTATGTCGCGAAAGCCAGGCGGCCCGGGCGGGCCGCGCCCGGCGTTTGAGAGCGAAAGAAAAGATCCTGGTGGAGCCGAGGGGGATCGAACCCCTGACCTCGTCATTGCGAACGACGCGCTCTCCCATCTGAGCTACGGCCCCGTTCCAGGTTGGCCCGCCGGACGCGCCAGCCGAGCGAGCGGGCGCATTAGCGAGAAGCGCGAGTCCGTGCAACGGCGATTTTGCCCTCGCGGCCGCTTGTCCGGCCCGCGCCCTGCGGTTCATTCGCCCGTGCTGGAATCGGGCTCTTCGGCGAGCGGTTGCACCACCGGTTGCGAAGTTACGCTTTCGTTCACGGGGATCACCGGAACCGCCAGACCGGTTTCGGGGTCGATGACGGTCTGCACGTCGTTCCCCTGGGTGTCGAGGTCGACCACCCTGGGCACCGGCAGGCCGGAGGCGCGGGCTTGCTGTACCACCACCCATCCGGGCTGCGAGGCGCCATACATGGCGCCCCACTTGGCATCCCATTCGGCCGAGGCGCGCTGGTAGCTCTCGTATTCGTCAAAGAACGTTTCGAACGGCATCAGCAACCCATCGAAATTGGCCCGCGCAAAGCCCAGCGGATCGGACGGCGGGGCAGCCAGCGAACGGTTCGCCATATCAAGCGCGGCCCGGCAGAACCCGCCGCGCGCGGCCGGCAGGGCAAAGAAATTATAGACTTGCGTGGTCAAGGCGTCACGCGCGACGATAGCCTCGCGCCGGGTTTTATGACGGCGCGAATATTCGCGCTCGATGCGGTTATTCACCGCTTTCAAAGGCCGCACGTTATTGGTCAGGAACGCACGGTAGCCCTCTAGGATCGGCTCGTATTCCGGCGCAAGACAGTTGAGCGCAGCCACGTTCCAGGCCGAGCGCAGGTGCCACACGAGATGATCGTCACTGAGGCCGCTATTGACCGTCAACCGCCGCCCGTCAGGCCCGCGCGGTGGAATGTCCATCACGTAATGGGCCCCGCCCGGCGGCAGCGGACGATAGGGCACGGCCTCGACCACCACTGGTGGGGGTGGCGGCGGCGGTGGCGGCGGCGGCGGCGGCGCGGGCGTGGCACAGGCAGCCAGCAGCGCCGCACAGCTCGCAACCATGGTGATGGTCAGACCGAAAGGGGTCCGCCGGACACGGTCGTCATTCTGTGCGGGGGATGATGCTTGCTGCGGAGCCACGGACATGATCGCTTGAACCTCTCTTGCTGGCGATACCGGCAGCCCGACATGGCCGACTGCGGCTTGCTCCAGCCTTAAGCAGTCGATAGCCTCCCCGACTGACAAAGCAAATGCCCGGAGCCTATGGAAAGGCTCCGGGCATCCGACATTTCAACACCTGCGTCGGGCCAGCGGCCCTCGGGCCCGCGATCAGTCGCGGTTGCCGAGGAACTGGAGCAGAAACATGAACATGTTGATGAAGTCGAGATACAGGCTCAGCGCGCCCATGATCACGGCCTTGCCCATGAACTCGGTCCCACGCAGCTGGTCATACTGCATCTTCAGCCGCTGCGTGTCATAGGCGGTCAGGCCGGCAAAGATCAGCACGCCGAGGCCGCTGATCACGAACGCCATCGCGCCCGACTGCAGGAACAGGTTGACCACACTGGCGATGATCAGGCCGATCACCCCCATGATCAGGAAGCTGCCCATGCCCGACAGGTCCTTCTTGGTGGTGTAGCCCCACAGGCTCAGCCCGGCAAAGGCACCCGCCGTCGCGAAGAAGGTCACCGCGATCGATTCACCCGTGTAGACGAGGAAAATCGTCGACAGCGACAGGCCCATCACGATGGCATAGGCCCAGAACAGGATGTTCAGTGTCGACTGGCTCATCTTGTGAAGGCCAAAACTCATCGCCATCACGAAGCCGAGCGGCGCGAGCATCACCAGCCATATCAGCGGGCTGCCCGCCATCGCCGCAGCAAAGCCGCTGCTGGCGGTAACCAGCGCGACGATACCGGTCAACAGCACCGCCGAAGCCATGTAATTGTAGATCGAGAGCATGTACTTGCGCAGGCCCTCGTCATAACGGCCGGCGACATCGCCCCCGGCGCGCGGCACGGAGCCGAAGCGCTGCGCATTGCGCGAAGTGTCATTCCAGTCAGCCATTGTGAAACCCTTAGTCTCAAGAAAGGAGCGCGAAACGCCGCGCTCTCCATACCGGTGAATATCGGAGTTTCGGCCGCGTTTTTCAAGCAAAACCGGCTTGCAAAGCGCGCATCCCGTTAAGTTTTTCTCGCGTTAAGATTAACGCATGTTCAGGTTACGCGCCTTTTGCCAGATCCGCGCCCTTGTCGCGCGTGGCGCGCAGGGTTTCAACCAGCAGGCGGTGGAGCGCTGCGCCTTCATCGAGCACGTTCAATCCTTCGCGGGTCATGCCCCCGGGGCTGGCCACGCGGTCGGCCAGATCGTCCGGGCCGATATCCGATGCCGCCGCCAGCGAAGACGCCCCATCGACCGTGGCAATCGCCAGTTGCACGGCGGCCTCGCGCTCCAAACCGAGTTCCTCCGCTGCGCCTGCCAGCGCGCCGATAAAGCGATAGACAAAGCCCGGGCCCGAACCGGCCAGCGCGGTAACAAGATCGAAGCGCGCTTCGTCATCGAGCCAGATCGCTGTGCCGAGAACATCGTAAAGCACAAAACAATCCTCGCGCCCGGCCCCGTCCAGCCCCGCCTCGCACAGGATCACCGGCGACTTGTTGATGCGCGCGGCGAGATTGGGCATGACCCGCACATGGCCCTTTGCCGCAGGAAAAGCGGCGGCAAGCTGCGCACGGGTGATCCCGGCCAGCAGCGAACACACCGTCACCCCGGCCCCCGTCAGCCCCTGAAGACCCGGCGCAAGCTTGCGCAACTGCTGCGGCTTGAAGCCGAGCATCACCGCATCATGCGCGCCCGCCGCCTCGGCCTCTGAAGCCTCGCGGTACAGCTTTACGCCTGCCGGTGCCTCGGGCAGCGCGGGATCGAGAATGGCGAAGCGCGCCGGATCCTCACCCGCTGCCAGCCACCCGGCGAGCATTGCCCCGCCCATATTGCCGCAACCGATGATGAGAAGCTGGTTGATCATGCTAAAGTCCTGTTGGCCCCGCCCCGAGCCTGTCGAGGAAGTGCGCCGCTATCCTTCGCACCAGTTGTGCAAAGCGAAAAGCCGGGCATTGGCCCCGCCTTTGCAGGAGCAGACAGGCTCTGCCCCGGCCAAGGTGATGCCCGTACGAAAGTGATCGGCCTTTAGCCTTTCAGGCCTCGCCCGCCGCGTCAACCATAGCCGCTTCCAGCGCGGCACGCGGGCTCTTGTCGCCCCACAGCACGAATTGGAAAGCGGGGTAGAAACGGTCGCATTCGTCGATCGCGCATTCGACCAGCGCCTGCGCCATGTCGAGCGTGAGCCGCCCGTCCTCACCCAGCAGCGCGCCATGGCGGTAAAGCAGCACGTCGCCGTTCGACCAGATGTCGAAATGGCCGAGCCACATCTGTTCGTTGACGAGGCACAGCAATTCATAGGCAGCGCCGCGCTTGTCCTCGCTCACCCGGATATCGGGCAGACACAGGAATTGCAGCACCCGGTCTTCGGCCCGCCAGATGGCGCGCAGCTGGTAATTGGCCCAGCTACCCTGGACCTCGCCGCTCATCTCGTCATCCGAGACCATTTCGCACGGCCAGCCGCGTGCCTCGAACAAGGCCGCCAGCATTTCGACCGGTGCGGCATCGTCCTCGGCGGAATAATCCATCGGGCGCGGCCTCATCGACCGAAATCCCGGCAGAGAAGCCGGAGAGCGAAGCGGGGGGGCAGGAAAGCAATCATTGGCGGCACGAATGGACGCGCAAGGGGCGGCTTGGCAATCGCCAGCGCAGGGGCAGTTGGGGAGAACCTGTCTTGCTTGTTCAAAGCCTGTGCAAAGAAAGTGGGGGAGAGCGGGAAAAAATTACTTAACAATTTGTATTTCTTCACCTTCCGGGCTGACATAAAGGAACGTCTCAAGGCCCTTGCCCTTAAGCTCGCGCACCAGTGCCTGTCCCTTCTCGCGACTTTCGACCGGTCCGGCCAGTAGGCGATGCGCCTTGCCCCAGGGGGTCGTATGCGGCTTGAACCGCGCAAGCTGATCGCCCCCGGCGCGCGACAGGCGACGCCAGTCAAAGGCCAGCGCATCGACCTTTCTGCCGGTGGCCACTTGCACCCACACCCGGCTGGGATGGACCGGTTTCGCAGGCTCCTTTGGCTCGGGCGGTGGCGGCGGTGCTTCGCGCCTGATGGCTATTCGCGACAGGTCGACCGCGTCCGCTCCGACCCGCGGATCGGGCAAGGCACCATCGCCAAGATCGGCAAACGCATCCGCAACACGTTGCGGATCGGGCGCGGGCGCGGGCGCGGATGCGGATGCGGCAGAAGCGGGTGCAGGGGACGGCGCAGCGGCGGCCGAGGCCACGACCGGCAACGGGGCCGCGGCTGCGGTCACATCCTGTGCCGGTACAGGCACGGCAGCAGATGCCGGAACGGGCAGCGCTTGCTGCCGCCGGCCCAACGGTTCGCCCGTTGGCTCGAGCCGATTGTCGACCTTCGCTTCGGCGGCAAGGCGGGCCAGTCGCGGGTCGTCGCGCCCGATCTCGGCAGCCCGCGGGAAGATCCCGAGATTGGCCGCCGCTGCCTGCTGTGCCGGCGTAAGACGCGGCATGTAAGCCAGATAAGGCGTAATCCGGCTCGACAGGTCACGCGGCATCACTTGCTCCGTGATCGCCGCCGCGCGCTGTTGATCGCCGAGAATCGCCAGACCGAAAGCGCGGGTGCGAAAAGCCGCCACATCGCGCAGGTCGAGCAATGGCCGCAGCGCCTCTTCGAAACGCACGCGGTTGCCGGATATCGCATGGCTTACCGCCAACCTGCGGCGCGCCTCGTCATTGCCGGGATCGAGCTCCATCACACGGGCATAGGCGGCCTGAGCTGCGGGCTGATCGCCGACCAGATCAAAGGCCAGTGCCTGATCGGACAGCACCTCGCGTTCCGGAACGCCCGCCGCCCGCGCCCGGTCGAACTGGGGAATCGCCTCGGCCGGACGGCCCGAGAGCAGGTAGACCGTACCCAGCCCGAGCGCGACGCGCGGATGGCCGGGTTCGACCTCCGCCGCCCGGCCGAAAAAACCGACCGCCGCTTCAAGATCACCGATGCCCATGGCCGCAGTGCCGGCCTCGACCAGTGCATCGAGTTCCTGCGGCGCGCGGGCCAGCGCCACGAGCGCGCGGTTCAACCGCTGGACTTCCTCGCTCGGCAGGGGTTGGACCACCTCGCGCGAGACCATTTCCTGCGCGAAGGTCGGCAAGGCCGTGAACGCCGTCGCGCAGGCGGCAAGCAGAGGCGACAGGGCAAGGAGAGCGGGCTTCACGACGCGTGACTTAACGCTCGGGCACCTCATTGCCATAGCCGCATTATGCAAGGCGCGGCGAACGGCACCGCACGCGCGCCGGACTGCAGCACGGACACCGCCGAGCAGGTTTACTGATTGCGGTTGCGATCAAGAAAGCGCGGGATGCTGAGCGCGGGGCCATCATCACCCTCACCATCCTCTTCATCCTCATCATCGCTGCGCGCTGTACTGCGGGAAAGGTTCGCCATACGCTCGAACAGAGTGCTGCCGCCGCCCGGGCTTCCTCCACCGCCTGCGCCGCCAGCGCCCTCGCCATCGCTTCCCCCACCGAGCAGCGCACGGCGTCTGCTGCCGCCCAGTCGTGCCTCTACCGGACGGTCTTCGGCGGCAAGCCTGTCGGCACTGGCGAGCAGGTCGTCCTGCACCGGTCCATCCTCGGGCGCCCCGACGTCATCATCTTCATCGGCCAGTTCGCTCGTCAGGTCGAGGGTTTCGGCGAATTCTTCCTCATCCTCTTCGGGATAGCCCCGACCATCATCTTCCGCGCCTCGCAATCCCGCAAGCGGATCGACGATGCCATCGACATCATCCTCGTATCCTCGACCATCTCGTCACCGGCCTGCATTCCGGTAAGGTCGAACGGCGCGGCAAGATTGTAATCATCCCCTTCCGCATCTTCATCATCGGCCTCGTCATCATTCATGTCGGGCGGCGTGAGGGTGAAGCCGGCAGAAGCCAGAGACGGAGCGGCGGCGGACGCGTACGGCGCGGGCGGTTCTTCAGCCGGGGCCGCATCCGCCGCAGCTTCGGGCGGAAGTTCGCTCAGGCCGTCATCTTCCGACAATTCGAGCACCGGACGCTTGGGCGCGCGCGATATGCCGAGCGACGTCTGCTGCGGGCGTTCGGCCGCGCCAATGGCGCTCTGGTCAATCCCGGTGGCGACCACCGAAACGCGAATCTTGCCCTTGAGATCGGGATTGAAGGCGCTGCCCCAGATGATGTTTGCATCCTCGTCAACCAGTTCGCGGATGTGGTTGGCGGCTTCGTCGACTTCGAGCAGGCGCATGTCCTCGCCGCCGATGATCGAAATGATCACACCCTTGGCGCCCGCCATCGACACGCCATCGAGCAGCGGGTTGGCGATCGCCTGTTCGGCAGCGTCGAGCGCGCGGTTCTCGCCCTCGCCCTCGCCGGTGCCCATCATCGCCTTGCCCATCTCGCTCATCACAGAGCGCACGTCGGCAAAATCGAGATTGATGAGGCCCGGCATCACCATCAGATCGGTGATCGAGCGCACGCCCTGCTGCAGCACCTCATCGGCGAGCTGGAAGGCTTCCTTGAAGGTGGTTTCCGCCTTGGCGACCAGGAACAGGTTCTGGTTGGGGATGACGATCAGGGTGTCGACATGGCTCTGGAGTTCGGAAATGCCGGATTCGGCGGCGCGCATCCGGCGCGTGCCTTCGAACAGGAACGGCTTGGTCACGACGCCCACGGTCAACACGCCCATGCGCCGTGCAGCCTCGGCAATGACGGGCGCGGCGCCGGTGCCGGTGCCCCCGCCCATACCCGCAGCGATAAAACACATGTTGACGCCTTCGAGCGCCTTTTCGATCTCGGCGACGGTTTCTTCAGCGGCCGCCTTGCCCACTTCGGGGCGTGCGCCCGCGCCCAGGCCGCCGGTGATGTCGGGGCCAAGCTGGATGCGCTTTTCTGCCGGCGATGTGCTCAGCGCCTGGGCATCGGTGTTGGCAACGATGAACTCGACGCCTTCGATTTCAGCCTCGATCATGTTGGCGATTGCATTGCCGCCTGCCCCGCCGATGCCGATCACGGTGATCCGCGGGCGCAGGTCATCCGTAGCGGCAGGTCCGATATTGATGCTCATCAGCTTGTCCTCCATCGCGGGAATAGCAGACTTCTCATCCTTTTCCCGCGGCCTTATCACCTCTGTGACATAATCATTGGTCACATTTTATAGGGAGTGAACCCTTATCCACAGGCCTAGCCTGTTCAGAAATTCTCCTTGAGCGCCCGGAACAGCCGCGCCGCCAGCGCGATCGTGCCACCTTCGCGCGCCGCGCCGCGATAGCTTGTCGCCCGCCCCCCGCGCACCGCGCGGATATCGACCGGGTCTTCGGCGGCATAAAGGCACAGGCCCGCCAGCGTTGCAAAGCCGGGCGCGTGGTGCGCCTCGGGCATTCCGGGAAGCTGCGGCGGACGCCCAAGCCGAACAGGCTGCCCCAGCGCGCCCTGCATGAAATCGGCCAGCCCGGCCAGTTCCGCCCCGCCTCCCGTCAGCACCACCTGACCAGCGCGAGATCCGGAAAAGCCCATTTCCTTCAGAGCTTTGCCGATTTGCCCGGTAAGCACCGCAAGTTGCTGCGTCACCACTGACACCAGTTCGGCCCGCACGATCCGGTTCTTGTCATCCGCCCCGCGCGCCAATGGGCTGGCAGCAGCATCTTGCGGCGCATCATTGGGGCCGTTGACGGGGATCAGTTCACGGTGATCGCCCGGACTGGCAATAGCCGAACCGGCCACGCACTTCAATCGTTCCGCCTGCGAACGGCGGATACCGAAACCGCTGGCGATCGCATCAGTGAGGTCGGCCGAGCCCATCGGCACCGCTTTCAATCCCAGTAGCATCCCCCCTGCAAACACTGCGACATTGGTCACATCGGCACCGATTTCGACCAGCGCCACGCCGAGCTCGCGTTCCTCGATCGTCAGGCAGGCGTGGCCTGCGGCCAGCGGCGCCGCAACCACGCCTTCGACCGAAAGATGCGCGTTCTGCACCGCCTCGGTCAGATTGCGCACCGGCGCACCATCGGCCAGCATGACGTGGATATCGACCCCCAGCCGCTCGGCATGCAGCCCGCGCGGATTGGCGACCCCGTGTGCGCCGTCAAGCGTGTAATGTGCAGGCTGGGCGTGCAGCACGGTGCGTCCGTCAGGCTGGATCATGGCCTGCGCCTCGATCAGCAGTTGCTCGACATCCTCGTCCTCGATCCGCCGTCCTCCGATCTCGATATCGACCGAGGCGACATTGCTGGCCAGACCTGCCCCGGCGCAGGCGATCCACACGCTGCGCACGCTGGTATTCGCGCTTTTCTCCGCGCGTTCGACCGCGTCGCGGATGGCAAAGCTCGCCGCTTCCATATCGGTGACATAGCCGCGTTTGACCCCGGCACTCTTGCGATGGCCGGAACCCAGCACTTCCAGTTCGCCTGCCTCGGTTTCGCCCATGATCATGGCCGATATGCGGAACGAGCCGATATTGACCGCGCCGAAGGTGCGGGCAAAGCGGCGCGGTGCGGCAGCGCGAGACGCCATTACAATGCACCCCCGGCCTTGGCCGCGACCTTCGCCGCTGCGCCGCCATCATCGGGCAGCCGAATATAAAGCCGCGGCGGGGAGCGCATGTCGAAGGCCAGCACCTTGCCCCCCAACAGCCGGTTCTGACCGTCAAGCTGCGCGAACTTGACCAGCGCGGTCGCAGCCGCGATTTCGCCTTCGGGCAGCGCGAGCAACTGGCCGGTACGGAACGTGAGATTCCAGCGGCGGTTGCCGACCCATTCGGCGCTTTCGACTTGCGGACCGAGGGCTGGCGCTGCGGCGAGCAGTTTTTCAAGCTGGCGGGCCTGTTGTCCAGCGCCCGGCCCAGCGAGCCGCAGCATGCCTTTGGCCTGAGCGGGCGCGACTGTCTCCAGCTCCGCGCCGCCTGCATCGATCAGCATCAGCCGATCAGGCTTTTCAAGAACCGCGTGGGGGGTCCGCTCGACAATGTCGATCGCGAGCGTGTGCGGCAACTGGATCGAGACCCGTGCATCCTTGACCCAGGGCAGGGTCATCAGCTCGGCGCGCAAGGCGGCGACATCGACTTCGGGCATCGCCCGTTCGCGCTGCGACAGGACGCGGGCATAGACCAGCCGTTCATCCATGCGGCTGGTGCCGGTGACGCGGACATGGCGCACCTCGAACCCGGCATCGGCGGCAATCCGCGCCACCTGCGCCTCGGCCATCGCCGGCACGCCTGCGAGGCTGGCGATAATGAAGGCCAGCCCCACCGTGCCGCCGATGATGATGGCGAGCCAGATGCGGCTCCACTGTTCCTCGGTGAAAGGAAACAGGCCCATCAGCCAGTCGATGAAGCCGCTGGCACGCCCTTGCGCCTTGCGCGCGGTGACCGCGCGGCTCTGCGCCTTGCTGGCGCGGCGCACGCCGGTGCTGGAGCTACGCCTGATCTGCTGCGCCATGCGACCCTCCTTTCGTATGTTTGCCTGCGTGAACCCTGAGCGCTTCGGCCACCAGCAATTCGACCAGATCGGCATAGGCAATGCCGCAATGCGCCGCCTGTTCGGGCACCAGGCTGAACGGGGTCATCCCCGGCTGGGTGTTGGTTTCCAGCACGAACAACCCGGCTTCGCCCGCTTCGTCGTCCCAGCGGAAATCGGTGCGGCTGGTACCGTGGCAACCCAGCACCTGATGCGCCTTCACCGCATAGGCTTCGCACAAGGCGGTAATTTCGGGCGGCAGTTGCGCGGGGAAGATGTGCTGCGTCTGTCCGGCGGTGTATTTGTGCTCGTAATCATAAAAGCCGTTGTCGATCACGAGTTCGGTCACACCCAGCGCGCGCGGGCCATCGGCGCCGTCAATCACGGCGGCGGTCAATTCGCGGCCCTTGATGAAGGGTTCGGCCAGCAATTCGGCAAATTCCTGCCAAGGGCCTTTGGCGTCAGGAGAGATCGGATTGCCCATGTTGCTGTCCGCAGTGACGATGACGACGCCCACCGAAGAACCTTCGTTGACGGGTTTGAGCACATAGGGGCGCGGCAGGGGGTCGCGTTCGTAAAGTTCCTCACGCGTCACGATCCGACCGCCGGGCATGGGGATGCCGTGGGGCACCAGCGCCTGCTTGGTCAGCTGCTTGTCGATCGCGATCACCGAGGTGGCGAGGCCCGAGTGGGTATAGGCCAGCCCCATCAGATCGAGCATCCCCTGCACCGTGCCATCCTCACCGGGAACACCGTGGAGCGCGTTGAACACCACATCGGGCTTCGCCTCGGCGAGCCGCAGCGCGACATCGCGGCCCATATCGATCCGGGTGACGCGGTGGCCCTTGCTCTCCAGCGCATCGGCGACGCCCGCGCCGCTCGACAGCGAGACTTCGCGTTCGTTCGCCCAGCCGCCCATCAGGACCGCGACGTGCAAGGGTTTGTCGAAACTCACGGCCGCCCCACCCGCTGGATTTCCCATTCGAGGCTGACGCCGGTCGCGGCATAGACCTTGTCGCGCACCAGTTCCCCCAGCCCTTCGATGTCGGCGCTGGTGGCGGTGCCGGTGTTGATGAGGAAATTGGTGTGTTTCTCGCTCACCTGCGCCCCGCCGAGTGTGAGGCCCCGGCAACCGGCAGCATCGACCAACTGCCACGCCTTGTGGCCTTCCGGGTTCTTGAATGTCGAACCCCCGGTCTTGGTGCGCAGCGGCTGGCTGGCTTCGCGCGCGGCGGCGATGCGATCCATCTCGGCGCCGATTGCTGCCGGATCGCCGGGGTGGCCGCGAAACCGTGCGGAGACGACAATCGCGCCCTCGGGCAAAGCCGAGTGGCGATAGCCGTAATCGAGTTCGGCAGCGGTCAGCGTCACGAACGCGCCTTCGGGCAGGATCACCGCGCAATCGACCAGCACATCGGCAACCTCGCGGCCGTAAGCCCCGCCGTTCATCCGCACGAAACCGCCGACAGTGCCGGGAATGCCGCGCAGGAATTCCAGCCCGGCGATCCCCGCATCGCGCGCGGTGGAGGCGACCAGAATGCCGCTCGCCCCCGCGCCGCAGGTGAGTTCGTTCTCGCCGGTGAGTTCCACCCCGGCAAAGGCCTTGCCCAGCCGCACCACCACGCCGGGCACACCGCCATCGCGGATGATCATGTTCGACCCCAGCCCCAGCGCCATCACCGGGATCTCCCCACCGAGGCGTTCGAGGAAGGCCCTGAGGTCTTCCAGGTCGGCAGGCTCGAACAACCAGTCGGCCAACCCGCCGGTCTTGAACCAGGTATAGGGTGCAAGCGGCGCCTTGCAGGTCAGCTTGCCGCGAATGCCTTCAAGCGGGATCGGCGCGGTAACGCCGCCCTCGACCGCACAGGTCGGGGCTGCACCATTGTCGCATTCGTGACTGTCGCCGGGCTGGACCATGCCTTTCATGCCCCCCGCTGCCCGGCAATCGCCCGGCCCAGGCCCGCCGCCCAGCGGGTGATGTCGCCCGCGCCGAGGCACACGACCATGTCACCTGCCGCCAGCTCGTCCGCCAGCACTTCGGCCAGCGCATCCGGCCCGGCAATCTCGCGCGCGGCACGGTGCCCGCGCGCTTTCATCCCGGCGACCAGCGCGGTGTGGTCGACCCCCGGTAGCGGTTCTTCGCCCGCCGGATAGACCGGCGCGACATAGGCGATATCGGCATCGTCAAAACAGGATTGGAAAGCATCCATCAGATCATTGAGCCGTGAATAGCGGTGCGGCTGGGCGACAGCGATCACCCGCCCATCGGTCTCCGCCACCGCCTCGCGCGCGGCGGAAAGTACGGCGCGGATTTCGACCGGGTGGTGAGCGTAATCATCGATGATCGTCGCCGCCCCGCCGTGCAATGCCACGGTGCCGACCTTGGTGAACCGCCGCCGTACCCCCCCGAAGCGGGCAAAGCCGGTGCGGATCACCTCGTCCGAGCAGCCCATCTCGATAGCGACCGCGATGGCCGCAAGCGCGTTCTGGACATTGTGGCGACCCGGCATCGGCAAGTGCACGCCCTCGATACGGCGGTCTTCCAATCCGCGCTGGCGCACGATGACATCGAAGGTGTTGCCGCCGCGCTCGGCGCGAACATTGACGCCGCAGATATCGGCTTGCAGCGAGAAGCCATAGGTCACCACCTTGCGATCGCGCACCTGACCGATCACCGCCTGCACTTCCGGGTGGTCCACGCACAATATCGCCGCGCCGTAGAAGGGGACGTTGTGGATGAACTCCACAAACGCCTTCTTCACCCCGTCGAAATCGCCGTAGTGATCCAGATGTTCGGGATCGATATTGGTGACCACCGCGATGGTGCCATCGAGCCTCAGGAAGCTGCCGTCGCTCTCGTCGGCTTCAACCACCATCCAGTCGCTGTCGCCAAGCCGCGCGTTGGACCCATATTGTTCGATGATCCCGCCATTGATCACGGTGGGGTCGATCCCGCCCGCGTCGAGCAACGTCGCGATCATGCTGGTCGTCGTCGTCTTGCCATGCGTGCCGGCCACCGCGACGGTGGATTTGAGGCGCATCAGTTCGGCCAGCATCTCGGCGCGGCGTACCACGGGGATGCGGGCTTCCAAAGCGGCGGCGACTTCGGGATTGGTGCGGCGCACCGCGGTGGAGGTGACGACCACAGCAGCGCCATCCACATTCTCGCGCGCGTGGCCGATATGCACCGTGATGCCCCGCGCGCGCAGGCGCTCGACAGTCGGGCTTTCGGCGATATCGCTGCCCTGGACGGTATAGCCCAGATTGCGCATCACCTCGGCGATGCCGGACATGCCGATCCCGCCAATACCGACGAAGTGGATCGTGCCGATATCGGTGCCGACACCTTTCATGAACCCACCTGTTCCTTGGAGGCCCTATCGCGGGCAGCCTTGCGGGTCGAGGGTTGCGGGCGGGCGGCCGTCTGCGCAGCGCGCGGGTTTGCCTCGCCGACGCGGATCACGTCCATCAGATCGATCCCGCTCATGCTCTCGACCAGATCGGCCAGGTCCTTCGCCGCATCGGGCCGTCCGCAATTGAAGGCGCCGTGCGCAGCGTTGGCGAGGCTGGAGGGGTTCATCGCCATCGCCTGAATCTGCTTGGCGAGTTCCTTGGGCTGGAACGCGTCCTGCCGGATCATCCGCGCCCCGCCGGCCTTCACCATCTCGCGGGTATTGGCCGCCTGATGATCATCGGTCGCGATCGGCAGCGGGATCAGGATCGCCGGACGGCCCACGGCGGTGAGTTCGGCAATCGTCGAAGCGCCCGCGCGCCCGATGAACAGGTGCGCATCGGCCAGCCGTTCGTGCATATCCTCGAAATAGGTGCCCAGCTCGGCGGGAATATCATGCTCGGCATAGCGCTGGCGGACGGCATCGAGATCTTCCGCGCGGCATTGCTGGGTTACCTGCAACCTCTGGCGCAGCGCGGGCGGGAGCATGGCGAGGCCATCGGGGACCACTTCGGACAACACCCGCGCGCCCTGGCTGCCGCCGGTGACCAGCACCCGCAGCAGCCCTTCTTCGGTGAAGGCGGGAAAATCCTGATCGCGCAAGGCCAGCACCGCTGCGCGAACCGGATTGCCGGTCAGGTGCGCCTTGGGCGCATGTTCGGGTTTGAGCCGGTCAACCTTGGCATAGGACGTCGCGATTGCCTCGACGCGGCCTGCCAGCAGACGGTTGACCCGGCCAAGCACGGCGTTCTGTTCATGGATGACGCTGGGCAGGCCCGCCGAACCTGCCGCCAGCAGCGCGGGCAAGGCCGGATAGCCGCCGAAGCCGACGATGGCGCTGGGCTCGAATGCCTCGAACAGGCGCAGCGCCATGCGCCGCCCTTCCCATACCGCCGCAAGGCCCCTGGGCCATGCGAGCGGGTTCTTGCCGAACCGCCCTGCGGGCAGGACATGGGCGGTGAGATAATCGGGTTTCCCCGGGATATTCGCCCCGCGCTCATCCGTGATCAAAGCGACATGATGGCCGCGCCCGTGCAGTTCGGCTGCGAGCGCAAAGGCGGGGATCAGGTGGCCGCCAGTACCGCCGGCTGCCAGCACGAAATGGCGCGAGGCGCCGGTGCGGGTCTCGCTGGTCATGGGCGTTCCTCCTTGCGTTCGATCCAATCGCGCAATCCGCCTGCCTCGCGGGCGAGGAACGGATTGCGCCGCGTGATCGCCAGCAATAGCCCAAGCGTGAAGCACACCGCCAGTGTCGATGATCCGCCATAGGAAATCAGCGGCAGCGTCATGCCCTTTGACGGGAAGAGTTTGAGGTTGACGAGGATGTTGATGAAGGCCTGCCCCCCGAACTGGGTGATAAGGCCGACGCCTGCCAGCAGCGCGAACAGATTGTCCTCGCCCGCCATCCGGATCAGCGCTCGGATCACCACGGCGCCGTACAGCACCACGATCACCGCGCAGGCAAGCAGGCCGAATTCCTCGCCGATGACCGAGAAAATATAGTCCGTGTGCGCCTCGGGCAGGTTCATCTTGCGCACGCCGAGCCACAGCCCGCTGCCGGTCCACCCGCCAGCCAGCAGAGTGCGCTGCGCCAGATCGACCTGATCGAAGGCCGTTCCCCCGCCCAGAAAGCTGTCGATCCGGTGGCGGGCATTGTCATAGAACAGGTAAGCCAGCGTGAGGGCTGCAGCCCCTGCCCCGGCCAGCACGGCGATGCGCTGCCACGCCATGCCCGCCAACAATACCATCACCAGCCAGATCCCGCCGAACAGGATCGCATCGCCGAGGTTCGGCTGGAGCATCAACAAGCCCGCCACAAGCGCCATTAGGCCCGTGACAATAGCAATCACCGGCAGGCTGGAATCGCGCAATTTCCAGCTCAGCACCCAGGCGCAGATGATCGCGAAGCCGGGTTTCAGAAATTCCGACGGTTGCAGCGACATGCCGAGATTGATCCAGCGCCGCGCGCCGTTCTTTTCCTCGCCGATGATCGGCACCACGAACAGCAGCGCCAGCATGATCGCACCGACCAGAATGCCGAGCCGCCGCGCAGAATCGCGCGACAGGAACGACAGGCCGATCATCAGCGCGAGGCCCATCATCTGGAACACGATGTGCCGCTTGAAGAACAGGAAATCATCGAGCGTGACCTTGGCGGTCGAAAGCTGGTCGGCGCTGGCGGGCGAGGCCGCGGCGACGGCGAGCACGCCGATCGCCATCAGCAGCACGATCAGGCCGAGCAAAAGCTTGTCGATCTCGCGCCACCAGATGCGCAGATGGTCACGCCAGCGGCGCTGCAACATGGCCGGGGGCAGATAGGTGCCGGTGCCGTTGCCGATACTGGTGCCGGTCGCGGTGTGCGCCGGGCGGGCAGACTCAAAAGCCGTGCTCATGGGAGAACACTCCGTCCGTCAGGCCCGGTGTCGCAACCGGTCATCGCGCCGACCATCTGGCGGAAGTGAGTCCCGCGCTTTTCGTAGTCGCGGAACTGGTCATAGCTGGCGCAGGCTGGCGAAAGCAGCACCACCTCGCCCGGACGAGCCGCATCGCGCGCACGGCGCACCGCCTCGCTGATCAGCTCGCAGCGTTCGACCTTGACCTGCCCTTCGAGCAGGTCGGCGAACATCGGCCCGGCCTCGCCCACCGTATAGACGGCGGCGACATTGCCGAGGTGATCGGCGCAGGCCCCCAGCCCTTCTTCCTTGGGCAGTCCGCCGCAGATCCAGTGGATGCGCGGGGCGCCCGCACTCACAGCCTGATCGGGCGGAAAGGCGGCGAGCGCGGGGGCGGTCGAAGCGGTATTGGTAGCCTTGCTGTCGTTGATGTAAGTGACCCCGCCCGCCTCGCACACGCACTCCATCCGGTGCGGCAGGCCGGGATAGGTCGCAAGCCCGCGGGCGATCTGATCATCGGACAGGCCGAGCTGGCGGCAGATCGCCGCCGCCAGAGCAGCATTCTGGGCATTATGCGGTCCGGCGAGCGAGGGCGAACGCCCCTCGGCCAGACCGGCAGCTGCCAGATCACCGGTCCGCACCCGCACCAGCGGTCTGCCTGCGCCCTCTATACGCGCGGCGATGGCACAGGTGGGCGCGTCCTCGTCGCAGATCAGCGCGGTGCCCTGTTCCTGCATCGCGAACAATCGGTCCTTGGCGGCGGCATAGGCTTCGAAGCTGGCGTAGCGATCGAGGTGGTCGGGGGTGATGTTGGTCAGCGCAGCAACGTCGCAATCGAGTGTGAAGGTCAGGTCGATCTGGAAGCTCGACAGTTCGAGAACATAGACCCCGCCTTCAGGCAGCGGCTCCTGTGCGAGGATCGGATCGCCGATATTGCCGCCCATTACGGACCGCATGCCTGCGCTTTGCAGGATGTGGTGGGTGAGCGCAGTGGTGGTCGATTTGCCGTTGGTGCCGGTAATACCGACCACCTTGTGCGGCGGCAGCGCGGGGCGGGCCATGGCGAACAGTTCGATATCGCCGATCACCGGCAGGCCATATTGCCAAGCATGCGGGCCGATGGGGTGGGAATTGAGCGGCACGCCCGGCGAGACGACCACGCCGGCAAAACCTGTCAGATCAAGCTCCAGCGGGTCGATCAGTCGGCAGCGGCCCACAAACGGTTCGCGCGCGACATCCTGCCGGTCCCACGCAATCACTTCCGCTCCGCTTGCCAGCAGCGCTTCGGCAACCGCCGCACCCGAACGGGCCAGCCCCAACACCGCAAAGCGTTTCCCGGCGAAGGCTGATGAGGTGATCATCCGCTGGAGCCTACCTCAGCTTGAGCGTTGCAAGACCGATCAGCGCGAGCACGATGGCGATGATCCAGAAACGGATCACGACCTTGCTCTCGCTCCAGCCCAATTGTTCGAAATGGTGATGAATCGGGGCCATGCGAAACACCCGTTTGCCGGTGCGCTTGAACCAGAACACCTGCACGATCACGCTGACGGCCTCCAGCACGAACAGCCCGCCGACAATCGCCAGCACGACTTCGTGATGCGAAGCAACCGCAATGGCACCGAGTGCCCCGCCCAGCGCCAGCGACCCGGTATCCCCCATGAAGACGGCAGCGGGCGGCGCGTTGAACCACAGGAAGGCCAGCCCCGCCCCCATGATAGCTCCGCAGAAAATCGCCAATTCGCCCGCTCCGCGCACATGCGGGATGCCGAGATATTCGCTGAAATCCGCCCGCCCCACCAGATAGGCGATGATCGCAAAGGTGCCCGCCGCGATGATCACCGGCATGATTGCCAGTCCATCCAGCCCGTCGGTCAGGTTCACCGCATTGCCCGCGCCGACGATCACGAAGGCCGCGAAAACATAATAGGCCGGCCCAAGCGGAATGCTGACGCCCGAAAAGAAGGGGAGATAGAGGTTGGTGTTGATCTGGCTGACGATCAGCCAGGCGGCGATGCCCGCCACCGCGAATTCCAGCGCGAGTCGCACCCGGCCCGGAACACCTGCATGGCTGTTCTTCGAAACCTTGTCATAATCATCGAGGAAGCCGATGAAACCAAAACCGATTGTTACCGCCAGACAGGCCCAGACAAAGGGGCTCGACAGGTCCATCCACAACATCAGCGACAGCGTCAGCGCAGTCAGGATCATCAGCCCGCCCATGGTCGGCGTGCCGCGCTTGGCAAGGTGGGTCTGCGGCCCGTCCTCGCGGATCGGCTGGCCTTTGCCCTGCCGCACCCGCAGCAGGTTGATGAAACGCGGCCCGATCAGAAGCCCGATGACGAGCGCCGTCATCAGCGTCGCGCCCGCACGAAAGGTCTGGTAGCGCACCAGATTGAGGGCGCCCTCGAAGCCCAGCCATTCGGCAAGCAGATAGAGCATTCCGTCGTTCCTCGCTCCGGCCTCAGCCTCCCGCTGCGGCAGGACCGTTTTCGGTAAAATGTGACACCAGCCTGCCCAGACCGACCGAATTGGAGCCTTTGACCAGCACTGCATCCCCCGGAGCAAGACCGAATTGCCCGAGCAACGCGATGGCTTCGGCAGGTGTCCCGCAATGCGCGAAGGTGATCGCCTTGCCAAGCGGATTGACGGAGGCTTTCCCCAGTTCCTCGGCAAGCGCTGCCATCTCCGTGCCGACCAGGATCGCGTGGGTCACGCCCGCCTCGGTCAGCGGCTCGGTGAGCTGGCGGTGGAACGCATCGGAAAAGTCGCCCAGTTCCTTCATGCTGCCCAGCACGGCGATGCGGCGGAGCGCAATCGTGGCGGCAAGCGCTTTCAGTGTCGCGCGCATCGAGGCGGGATTGGCATTGTAGCTTTCGTCGATCAGCAACGCCTCACCACCTGCCACCGCGATCCGGTGACGCGCACCGCGACCCTTCAGCCCGCCCATCTCGGCCAGCGCGAGGCCCGCACTGGCCAGATCGCCGCCCGCCGCGCGCACCGCCGCCATCACGCCCAGCGAATTGACGATCCAGTGCTCGCCCGGCTCGGCGATGGTGTAGCAGATGCGCCGGTCGCCGAGATCGGCCGTTACCAGCGCCCCGCCGTCCTGGCCGGGAATCGCGTCGAGCAGCCGCACATCGGCCCCTGCGCTGCGCCCGAAGGTAACGATCTCGGCCCCGCAATCGCGGGCGCGGGCGATCAGCCGCCCGGCCCACTCGCTGTCGGCGGGGATGATCGCTGTGCCGCCCGGCAACAGCCCGGTGAAGATCCGCGCCTTCTCATCGGCAATCGCCTCAAGGCTGCCGAGGTTCTCGATATGGGCGGGCGCAATGGTGGTGATCAGCGCGACATGGGGGCGCACGTGGGCGGCCAGCGGCGCGATTTCGCCAGCGTGGTTCATCCCCATTTCGAATACGCCGAACTTGGCCCGCGCCGGCATCCGCGCAAGGCTGAGCGGCACGCCGACATGGTTGTTGTAACTGCGCACAGACCGATGCGCCGCGCCGCGGCTGGCGCGGTCGAGGCAAGCAAAGATCGCCTCTTTCACTCCTGTCTTGCCGACCGATCCGGTGATCCCGATACGCATCGCCTCCGAACGGTCGCGCGCGGCGTGGGCCAGATCGTGCAGCGCCTGCGTGGTATCGGCAACCAGCACGTGCGGATAATCGACCGGGCGATCGACAATCGCGGCAACGGCGCCCTTTTCAAAAGCTTGTGCCACGAACTTGTGACCATCCATCGCCTCGCCCTGCAATGCGACGAAAACATCGCCGGGCCTGACGTCGCGCGAGTCCATTTCAACGCCTGACGCCTGAAAATCATGGCTCGCCGTACCGCCGCACGCCGAAGCGATTTCGGCTGCCGTCCATAACGCCAGCGGCAAGCTGTCGCGCGGGGCAACCGGCCATGCGCGCAGAAGGGGGTGCATGAGGGGATTCGCTGCGTTCATGAATGGATGCTCCCGGCGCATTGGCGCGCCACTTCAACGTCATCGAAAGCTTCGATCCGCATGGTCTCTCCCGCGCCAAAAATCTGGCCCTGTTCGTGGCCCTTGCCGGCGATCAGCACGATATCCCTTGCGCCGGCTTCGGCAATGGCCGCGGCAATGGCTTCACGCCGGTCGCCAATTTCGCGCGCACGGTTGCCCGCCCCGTCGAGGATCGCGGCGCGGATGGCGGCCGGGTCTTCGGAACGGGGATTATCGTCGGTGATGATCGCAAGGTCCGCCGTACGCACAGCGACCGCGCCCATTTCGGCGCGCTTGCCGGCATCGCGGTCTCCGCCAGCGCCGAACACCACAATCAGCCGCCCGCCCTCTCCCACATGCGGACGCAGCGCGGCCACCGCCGCTTCCAGCGCGTCGGGCGTGTGGGCATAATCGACATAGGCAGGCGCGCCGGCAGGATTGATCGCCGCCCGCTCCAACCGCCCGCGGACCGGCTGGAGCCGAGTGAGCGCATCGAACACCGCGCTCGCCTCCATCCCTGTCGCCATCGCAAGGCCCGCAGCGACCAGCGCATTGGCGGCCTGATAGGCCCCGATCAGCGGCAGATTCACCTTGCGGGTCTCGGCGGCATGGTCGATGGTCAAAACCTGTCCGAGCTGGCCCGGCACGCGCTCGCTCAGGCGCAGGAAGGTGCCCCGTTCGCCCACCGTGCGCACATCGAGCCCGCGCGCCGATGCCTCGGCGATGGCGCGGGCCGTCCACTCCGAAGCCTCGCCCCCGTCCCAGATCACCGCCGGGCTGCCGGGGACGACCACTTCGGTGAACAGCCGCATCTTGGCAGCGAAATAGGCCTCCATCGTGCCGTGATAATCGAGATGGTCGCGGCTGAAATTGGTGAAGGCGGATGCCCTAACCATCAGCCCCTCGTTCCGGTATTGCGACAGGCCATGGCTCGATGCCTCATAGGCCACATGCGTCACGCCCTCGCGCGCCAACCCGCTCATATTGGCGAGGAAGGTCACGATGTCGGGCGTGGTAAGCCCGGTGGAAAGGCTGCCGTCGGGCGTGGTCACGCCCAATGTGCCGATGCTCGCCGCGCGCTCGCCGCCCATGCGCCAGATCTGGCGGGCCATCTCGACGGTCGAAGTCTTTCCATTGGTGCCCGTGACCGCTACGATCGTGTCCGGAAAAGGGCTGAAGAACCCCGCTGCGGCCCTCGCAAAGGCGCGGCGCGGTTCGGCATCGGCGATATGCAGCGCGCCTTCGACCCTGGCTTCGGGCCGCGCGACCACCGCGACAGCGCCTGCGCCCACAGCGGCGGGAATGAAGTCCTCGCCGTTGAATTTCGTGCCCTTGAACGCGCCGAACACCGTGCCCGGCGCAACCTTGCGGTGATCGATGGCAAAGCCGGTCACCGCAACCTCGCCGGCGCCATCGGCTGCAAGGCCCGCTCGCTCAAGCAGGTCGGCAAGCCGCATCAGTGCTTGTCCACGAGATAGCGCAGATCGGAAATGTCGACGTCGCGGCGTTCGTCGGGCTGGACGCCCAGCATCGGACCGATCCGCGGCACCAGTCGGCCGACCACCGGCGCGGCGGTGTAAGCGGCGGTGCGCTGATAGGAACTGGCGACCGTGCCCTTGGGCTCATCGACCACGATGACAACGACATAGCGCGGCGCATCGAGCGGGAAGGCGGCGGCAAAAGAGGACACCAGCGAGGTCTTCTTGTAGACCCCGCCCGCGTTCTTCTCGGCCGATCCGGTCTTGCCGCCGACCCGGTAGCCCGGCGCATCGGCGCTGCGTCCGGTGCCGTAGAGCGAAATCATCCGCAGCATCTGACGCATGCGTGAGGAAGTCGATTCCTTGAACACCCGCCGCCCGCGCGGAATATCTGCGGCATCGAGCTTCATCAAAGTTGCCGGGCGCCAGATCCCGCCATTGACCATAGCCGCATAGGCCGAGGCGAGATGCAGCGGTGTGACCGCCAGCCCGTGGCCATAACTCACTGTCATGTTGGTTATGCGGCTCCACTTCCCGCCCGGAAAAAGCGGCTTGCCGCGCGCGGGCAGTTCGATGAAAGGCCGAGCGTCCATACCCAGATCAATCATGGCGCGGCGCAGACGTTCCGGGCCGAGTTCGTCGGCCACTCGGGCGGTGACGGTGTTCGAGGAATAGACCAGCGCCTGCGGCACATTGAGCGTCGCGCCCTTGGGCTTCAGGTCCTTGATCGTGCGTCGCCCGACCTGCACCGGCTCGGCGTTCCAAGACCGGCCCAGATCGCGCACCACGCCCGCATCCATCGCCGCAGCGATGCTCAGCGGCTTGAAGGTCGAACCCAGTTCGTAAACCCCGTTGGTCACGCGGTTGAAGACGTTCTTGGCCCCGCTTGCGCCGGCCACGTTGGGATCGAACTCGGGCAGGCTCGCTATCGCCATCACTTCGCCACTGTCGACATCGAGCACGATGCCCGCCGCGCCGATCGCATTGGTTTCCAGCATCCCGCGCCGCAATTCATCCTCGAGCGCGCCCTGCACCCGCACATCCAGCGACAGCGCGACCGGCTCGCTGCGCAAGTATGGATCGGACAGCCGCGCATCGAGCACCTGTTCCATGCCCAGCTTGCCGCCCTCGTCTTCTACCACATAGCCCAGCGCGTGCGCGGCCAGCGTGCCTTGCGGATAGTGACGGTCAGTCTCGCGCGGGATTTCCAGCGCGACTTCGCCCAGCGCGAAGACCCTGTTGGCCTCTTCGGGAAGGATGCGGCGGCGCAGGTAGCCGGGACGGCCCGAGGCAAGGCGGGCAGCCGTGCGGGTTTCGTCGATATCGGGGAAGATCGCCTTCAACTCGCGCGCAATATTCCCCGGCGAACGTACCAGAGGCAAGCCTTTATCGCCCATCGCGGAAGGATCGAACCATAGCGCATAGGCAGGAAAGGCGCGCGCCAGCGGCACGCCGTTGCGATCGGTAATCTCGCCGCGCGGGGGCAACAGCGCGTCTGCAAGACTGGTCCGCTCGGGCGCATGGCCGACAAGGCCGAGCGAGGCGATCCGCACCAGCGCGATCAGCATCAGCAACACAAAGCCAAGCACAATCCACAACACCCGGAAGCGCGCAGTCCACAACATCTGGGCGCGCAGGTTAATGCGCTGGACGCGGCCGGCAGGGATGGAAGGGGCGGCCGCAACGGCAGCCATCGCATTCATTCGCCGAGCCCTTTCGCGCCCGCACTCCTCGCGTTCAGGGTCTGGGCCTGAGCGGCGCGGATCGGCGAGGCTTCGATCAGAAAATCGCCAAAGGCTTCGGTGAAGACCTGCCCGGCATCCTTTTCGCTGGCAGCCGAAGCGAGCGTGACCGGCGCGCCCGATAGCGGCGAACGCATCGGCCCGACATCGGCGGGCGCGCCGCCACCGTCAACGCCGCTTCCGGCGCGGGCAAGCCGGATCGGTGCGGGGGCATCGGGGCCGCGACGCTGCCCGAGGCTCGCCAACTGGCGCTCCCCATCGAGGAACTGGTTGGCCCGCGGGGCCTGATAGCCGAATTCCACCGCGTTCCACGCCGCCAGCTGGCGCTGGCTGGCACGTGTCTCGAACTCGGTTTCGAGCAGCAAGGTCTCGCGCTCGAGTGCAAGGATCTGGCGCTCGGCCAGCAGCACCTCGCTTTTTACCGCGTGGACCTTGAAGCTGAGGATCGTCACCAGCGCAAGGCACATCGCCAGCACCGCCATCCACCCCAGCGAACGTGCCTGAATGCCGGTCATCATGCCGCCATGCTCCTTGCCGGGGCGCCGGTGCGGATCGCATGGCGCAAAGTGGAAGACCGCGCGCGGGGATTGCCCGCAATTTCGGCCTCGGACGGGCGGATGCCTTTCGAGACGCGGGTGAAAGTCGCTGCGGGGCCGGGGATTTCGCCCGGCAAGTGACGCGAGACCGCACGCCCTGCGCCGCTGGCCGTGCGCAGGAAATGCTTGACGATCCGGTCTTCAAGGCTGTGGAAGGCCACCACCGCCAGCACGCCGCCTTCACCCAGCAATGCCTCTGCCGCGGCGAGCCCGGCCTCGAGTTCGCCCAGTTCATCGTTCACATGGATGCGCACCGCCTGAAAGGTGCGGGTGGCCGGGTCTTTCTTGTCATGCAGCTTGTGGCCCAGCGCGCGGCGCACCACGCGGGCCAGTTCACCCGTGGTCATCAGCGGGCGTGCGGCCACGATGGCACGGGCGACCCGGCGCGACTGGCGTTCCTCGCCATAGCGGTAAAGCACATTGGCGATGGCCTCTTCCTCGGCGGTGTTGAGGAAATCGGCGGCGCTCTCCCCCGACTGGCTCATCCGCATGTCGAGCGGGCCGTCATGCATGAAGGCAAAGCCCCGGTCGCCTTGGTCGAGCTGCATCGAGGAGACGCCGATATCCATCACCACAGCATCGACCTGGTGCACGCCAATCGCGGCAAGCTCGGCGCGCATCTGCGAAAAACGCGCCGGGTGGAGCGCAAGGCGGCCATCGTAACGGGCGACCATGGCCTGCCCTGCGGCAATCGCATCGGGATCGCGGTCAAAGGCATGGACGCTCGCACCCGCTTCGAGCAGCGCGGCGCTATAGCCTCCGGCGCCGAAAGTGGCATCGATGATGGTCATGCCCGGGCGCGGAGCGATGGCGGCGACGACTTCATCAAGCAGAACGGGGATGTGGGGGGGCTGCGTCATCATGCCGCCCCCTTGTTTGCGGCGGCGACCAGCTTGCCGCAGCTGGCCTGCGCGCCTTTCCATTCGGGCCCCATCCGCGCGAGTTCTTCGGGGTTCCAGACGAAGAAGAAATCGCCCGCGCCCTGAAAATACAGCCCCTCGCCCACCTTGCCGAGATCGCGCAGATGTTCCGGCATGACAAAGCGCCCGCTGTCATCGAACGGCATCTGTTCGAAGCCGAACAACTGCTGGGCGCGCACTTCACGGTCGAAATCGCTCAGACCAAGGCGGATCGCACGTTCTTCCTCGCGGTCGAGCTGGGCGTGGAGCTGGGCCTTGCGCGACAGGCCGAAGCCGACGAGGCAATCGAACCGGTCATGGGCGGCAAGGCACAGGATGCGGTTGCCTTCGGAGCTTTCCTTTACCGCCTTGCGGAAGGCGGGCGGCAGGACAAAGCGGCCCTTGTCGCCGGCGGGCGAGAAGGCTTGACCACTATATCCTCCAAAAGCCGACACCCGGTCGATCCCCTCTTGCCCCTGTGCGCCCCGATCCCCTTGCGAGACCGGCGCCATCCCCAGACATGCCTCCCCCGTCACCACCAGCGCGCGAGCGCCAGCGGCGCGCCGGCCCCACCAGCCGAACGCGTTGCAAACAGACATGTTTGATGGATTACGGTAATATCGGGGAAGCAGGCGGGATGGAAGGGATTTTTGCGGGAAATCGCGGGAAAATCTGGCAATTATCTATTTTAATTGAATTTTCTGTTTTGCAGAAGCCTTCCGGCGAGGCTGATCTGCGCGGCGAATGCCCCAAAAAGGGCAGGATAGGCCCGGCATCCCCCGATTTCCCCGCTGTTTCCCCACCCGATTCCAGCCCCGAGTCCCGGCTATCCCGTGATTTCTCCGGACGGGGCCTGATCGAAAGCAGCGCCCAGCAGCGCAGCCAGAGCCTCGCCCTTCTCCCCAGCCAGTTCGGCATGTTCGAACACCGCCGCATCGGCGATCAACGTGACCCTGCCCCTGCCCACGCGGCAGCGAGCGATGGCATCCTGCGCTGCCAGCACGCAATCCGCCTTTGCGGGATCTGCGATGGTGATACGGCCCGGCAATGCCAACGGCATTTTGCCGCCCGCGAAAGGCGCAGCAATCACCGCAAGCGGCTGTCCTTCGTCAAAGCGGATCGCCAGCCCCCAGCGTTCGACCACCGGCGGGATCAGCGCGCTGTCGACCGGTCGGCGCGGATCGCCCAGCGGCAGATCGTAATCGCCCGTCAGCGCCGGATCGAGTGCCAGCAACAGACGCCCGCCAGCACGCACCCATTCATCAAGCGCGACGTTATCCGCCGGGGACAGGCCCCGCGGCTGGATCACCGCCAGCCGCGCGAACTCCGCCAGCGGGTCATGATCCGGTCCGCCGGGCACAGCCGAGGTTACAGGGGAGAGCGTGTCGAGCGGAAAAATTTCGTGATCTAGTCCGATTATGGTTCGCTGCCACGGGACCGGTGCGTCACGGGCGGTAAGGTCGGCCAGCTCCGCCCCGATAGGCCAATAGAGCGGCAGGCTGGTCATCAGCGCCAGCGGCGGGCGATGGCCGGGTCGGACGAAATCGGCGTCGGCGGCCATGTCTCCCTGGGACTCGGCTGCCGGCCCGCAGCCCGCCAGCATCAGCGCCGCACCAACCAGCAGCGCGAAGGCCCTATCGTGGCGGCGCATCGCCCGTCGCCGGGTTGGGCGGCGGCACGTCGAGCGGAACCGCAGGGACCGGGCTCGGCTCGGCAGCGATATCGGGCACGACCCCGGCATCGGCAAGCGGATTGGCCTGAGTTGGCGTGGCGGTCGGTTCGGTGGTCGGTGCGGCTTCGGGGACGGCAGCTTCTTCGGTCATGTCGGCCTGGCTGCCGATAATGCTGGCAAGGCCCACCAACAGCACCATCGCGGCAATCCCGAAGACCCCGACCTGCAGGCGCTGGATCGCTTCCTGTCTGGCCTGACTGGCGGGGGTCGCGGGCTCGGGCTCGGCGAGCAGATCGACCGGGCCGGACGCCTCGCTGCGCCCGACCGAATAAAGGCTGCGGTGGGTCATGGCGCGCAATCTGGCCAGCATCGAAACGGCTGTCATGCCGCACCCGCCTTCTCTGGCTGTTGCTGCAGCCAGCCGAACACCGGCAGCCCTTTGGCGCTGAGCCATTCAGGATTGTAGAGCGTGGACAGGTAACGAAAGCCGGTATCGCACAGGATGGTGACGACCCGCGGCCTCGCGCGGCCCTCGGCCACCAGCTGCTTGCCCAGCGCCACCGCGCCTGCGACATTGATGCCCGAGGACAGGCCCAGACACAGGCCCTCTTCCTGCAGCAGGCGCGCAACCCAGACGAGGCCTTCCTCGTCGCTGATGCGGTATTGGGTGTCGATCGGCGCGCCTTCGAGATTGGCGGTGATGCGTCCCTGCCCGATGCCTTCGGCGACCGATGAGCCTTCGGCCTTCAACTCGCCGTGGGCGTAATAGTTGAACAGTGCCGCGCCGTGCGGATCGGTCAGCGCGATGCGGATGTTCTCGTCCATCGCCTTCAGACCCAGCCCGACGCCCGCGATCGTCCCACCGGTGCCGGCCGCACAGGTAAAGCCATCCACGCGCCCGTCCAACTGCTGCCAGATTTCGGGCGCGGTGCCTTCGATATGGGCGCGGCGGTTGGCGATGTTGTCGAACTGGTTGGCCCAAACCGCGCCGGGCGTTTCCTCGGCCAGACGGCGCGAGGTGTGGACGAAGTGGCCGGGATTGGCGAATTTGGTCGGCGGCACCAGCACCAATTCCGCGCCCAGCGCCCGCAGGGTGTCCATTTTTTCCTTGGACTGGTTGTCGGGCATGACGATGATGGTCTTGTAGCCACGCGCATTCGCCACCAGTGCGATGCCGATGCCGGTATTGCCTGCCGTGCCTTCGACCACCGTGCCGCCAGGCTGCAACTCGCCGCGCGCTTCGGCATCGCGGATGATCCACAGCGCTGCGCGGTCCTTGACCGAGGAGCCGGGATTGGCGAATTCGCACTTGCCGTAAATGTCGCAACCCGCAGCGTCGCTGGGACCGGCCAGACGGACGATAGGGGTATTGCCGATAAGCGCGAGCGTATCGCCGAAAGGCGTGGTGATATTCATGGCAAGTGAATTAGGCGCTGTTTGATGAGCCGACAAGGCAGACTTGCGCGCTCCGGCTCGGCGCAACGCGCCGCAAGCCCGTCCGGGCGCCCGCAGGCGCAGCGCCGCCACTTAGCGCAAGCAGCGCCGAGGGCAGGCTCGCGGACACGAGCCCGCCTTCAGGAACGCATCAATCTTCGGGTGCGATCGTTACGTGCAGCCCGTCGAGATCGGCGGTGAAGGGAATCTGGCATGACAGGCGGCTGGTCGCCGCACGGTGATCGGACGATTCGAGCAGGTCGTCCTCGTCCTCGCTCATCGTCGGAAGCTTTTCGGCGAAAGCCGGATCGACATGGACATGGCAGGTCGCACATGAACAGCACCCTCCGCACAGCGCCAGCAGCTCGTCGAAGCCATTGTCGCGGATCGCTTCCATCACGGTCAGGCCATCATCGACGCTGATCTCGCTGGTTTCGCCTTCGCGATTGGTGACGACCAGTCTGGGCATGGGTTCGGCTTCCTTTTCGGCTGTTGCGCGCAAGAACCTGCGCTGGGAGAGTGGTTGCCGCGCTGCTAAGGCACTCTCACGCGCAAGGCAAGTTAAGGAAAGTGGCAGTGGGCCTGACGGCGGAAAAATTGCGCGAAGACCTCGATGCGCTGAGTTTGCGCGAACCGCGCCTGGCGCAGGAACTGGCGCGCATCGGTTATCCCGCACCGCGAATCCGGGACCGCGGCACCACAACCCTGTTGCGCACCATCATCGGTCAGCAGGTCTCGGTCGCGGCGGCATCTTCGATGTGGGCGAAGCTCGAGGCGGAACTGGGCACGGATTTCACCCCGGCCGGCCTGCTGGCGCGCGATTTCGATACCCTGCGCGCCTGCGGCCTTTCGCGCCAGAAGCAGGCCTATGCCCGCAGCTTGTGCGAACTGGTCGAGGCAGGCGAGGTCGATTTCGATACCCTGCCCGCCGACGACGAAGAGGCGATTGCGCTGCTGACCCGGATCAAGGGAATCGGGCGCTGGTCGGCGGAAATCTACCTGCTGTTCGCCGAAGGCCGCCCCGATATCTGGCCGGCCGGCGATCTGGCGGTGCAGGAAGGGGTGAAACGGTTGCTCGACCTGGCCGAACGCCCGACAGAAAAGGCCACCCGACAGCTCGCCGCAAACTGGGCACCGCAACGCGGAGCCATGGCGATCTTCACCTGGCATTTCTACGCCAATCCGGCGCTGTAAACCGGCGACGCGGGTTGAATGGCGCGCGCAGGTGTCTTAAGTGCTTAACACAGGAGAACCGTTCAGGAGAGGAGAGACTCCATGTTCACCCCTACCCGTTTCGCCCGCATGCTGGCCTGCAGCGCCGCCGCAGTCGCCATCGCACTGCCGGGCCTCGCATCCGCCGAAACCGCACCTGCCACCACCACCGGAGCCGCAATGACCACACAAGCCCAAGCCGCCCCCCTGATCCCGCGCGACGCATTGTTCGGCAACCCGACCCGCGCAGCCGGTCAGGTCAGCCCCGATGGCAAGTGGCTGAGCTGGCTTGCACCCAAGGATGGTGTGCTCAACATCTGGGTCGCCCCGGCGGACAATCCGGACGCTGCCCGCGCCATGACCAGCGCCACAGATCGTCCGATCCGCCAGCATTTCTGGTCGCCTGATTCGCGCGCGGTGATGTACATTCAGGACAAGGGCGGGGACGAGAATTTCCTGCTGTACCGCATTGATGTGACAAGCGGCGAAGAAACCACCGTTACCCCGTTCGAAAACACCCGGGTCGAGATCATCGGCGCCTCGGCCACAATCAAGGACAAGCTGCTGCTGGGCATCAACAACCGCGATCCGCAATGGCACGATGTCTACCTGCTGGATACCGCCACCGGCAAGCTTGAGCTGGTGCTGGAAAACAACGCCTATGCCGGGTTCATGGCCGATGACAATCTGACCTTGCGCATGGCGATGCAGCAGAACGACGCCGGCGGAACCGATTATTTCCGCGTCGAGGACGGCAAGGTCGGAGCGGAGCCCTTCGAATCCACCGCCATGGAGGATTCGCTCACCACCTCGCCGGCGGGGTATACCACGGACGGCCGCACACTTTACTGGATCGACAGCCGCGGGCGCAACACCGCCGCGCTGTTTGCGCAGGACACCGCCACCGGCGAACGGCGCCTGATCGCCGAGGACGACAAGGCCGATATCGGCAACACCCTGCGCGATCCCGAGACCGGCGAGATCGAGGCCTATGCGGTCAATTACCTCACCACCGAATGGACCGCGACCGATCCCGAAACCCGCGCCTCGCTCGACTGGCTGGATGAACGGCTTGATGGGGAATTCGGCATCAACAGCCGCACCGACGATGACAGCATCTGGATCGTGTGGAACGACCCGCTGACAAAGCCGACTGCGACCTTCATCTACGACCGCAAGGCCGCAACGCTTACCCCGTTCTATGTTTCGCGGCCCGAACTCGAAGGCATGCCGCTGCAACCGATGCACGCGATCGAGATCGCCAGCCGCGATGGCCTCACCCTGCCCTCCTACCTCACCCTGCCGCCCGGCAGCGATGCGGATGACGATGGCAAGCCGGACACGGCGCTGCCAATGGTGCTGCTGGTGCATGGCGGGCCGTGGGCGCGTGATGGCTATGGCTTCAACTCGGCTCACCAGATGCTCGCCAATCGCGGTTATGCGGTCCTCAGCGTCAATTTCCGCGGCTCGACCGGCTTCGGCAAGGACTTCCTCAATGCCGGCAACAAGCAGTGGGGCCTGAAAATGCACGACGACCTGATCGATGCCGTGAACTGGGCGATCGGCGAAGGCATCGCGCAAGGTGACAAGGTGGCGATCATGGGCGGATCCTACGGCGGCTATGCCACGCTTGCGGGGCTGACCTTCACGCCCGAAACCTTTGCTTGCGGGGTGGACATCGTCGGACCTTCCAATCTCGAAACCCTGCTCTCCACCATCCCGCCCTATTGGGGGCCGATGGTGAAGCTTTTCCACGAACGCATGGGCGATCCCAATACCGAGGAAGGCCGCGCGATCCTGCGTGCCGCCAGCCCGCTCTACAAGGCCGACCAGATCAAGCGCCCGCTGCTGATCGCGCAAGGGGCCAATGATCCGCGGGTGAAGCAGGCCGAAAGCGACCAGATTGTCGGCGCAATGAAATCGGCGGGCATTCCGGTCACCTATGTGCTTTATCCCGATGAAGGCCACGGCTTTGCCAAGCCTGCCAACAACATCGCCTTTTACGCCATAGCCGAAAACTTTCTCGCCGAATGCATCGGCGGGCGGGCCGAACCGCTGGGCGATGCACTGGAGCCTTCGACCGCCGAGATCATCGAGGGCGAAGAACATGTGAAGGGGCTGCAAGCGGCGCTGGGCGGATAGTCGCCCCGGCACGCATTCTGCCTGCTGACAAGCGCGGCTTCCCACTCTAGACGGGTTGCAAATCGCAATCGAGAGGGGATCAAATGGCAGACCGGCGCAGCATCTTCATTACCGGCGGCGCGTCCGGCATCGGACGCGCCATCGCCCGCCATTTCGGCGAACGCGGCTGGTTCATCGGCATTGCTGACGTCAACGAAACCGGAATGGAGGACACGCTCGGCCTGATCGAGGGCGGGTTCAAATATTCGCACCGGCTCGACGTGCGCGACCGGGCCGCCTGGGACGAGGCTCTGGCCGCCTTCCACACTGCCGCCGGATCGCGGATCGATGCGGTGGTGAACAATGCCGGGATCGGCACCGGAGGTTCATTGCATGAACTCGACCCCGAAGAGATCGACCGTTGCCTCGATATCAATCTGAAAGGCGTGCTTTACGGCGCGCAGGCGGCCTACCCCTATCTGCAAAAGACTGCGCCCGGGTCGGCACTGATCAACATTGCCAGCGCCGCCGGGATCGCCGGGTCGGCGGGTATGAGCGTATATTGCGCCACCAAGTTCGGGGTACGGGCCGTGTCCGAAAGCCTCGATGCCGAATGGGCGCCTGATCGCATCACCGTCGCCTCGATTTGCCCGAGCTTCATCGAAACCCCGCTGCTGGATGGCACGGGCAACCGCAAGTCGAACGAACAGATCCGCGACCGGGTGCGGGCTGCCGGGCTGGAAATCACGCCGGTCGAGGAAGTCGCCAGGGCGGTGTGGGACGCGGTGCATGGCGACAAGCTGGATTATTTCGTCGGCAAGACCTCGAAACAGATGGCCTTCGCCAAGCGCTGGATGCCGGGCAAGGTGCGCAAGCAACTGCGCGGCAGTTCGGGGCCGTTGGGGCGGTAACCCAAAAGCCCGTTCGCTCTGAGCTTGTCGGAAGCGAAGCTGACGCGCAGAGTCAGCGGCCGTCCTTCTTCTTCAGCCCTTGGGTCAAATGCAAATGCGGGGCTCCGACAAGTTCAGCCCGAACGGAATTGGGGTTCACACCAACCCATCAATCGCTCGCGCCATCTTGGCGTCGCGGTGCGACAAACCGCCGCTGGCGCCTGCATCATGTGTCGTCAGCGTCACTTCCACCTTGGCATAGACATTGAACCATTCGGGATGGTGATCCTGCGTCTCTGCAAGCAGCGCGACCCGGTTCATGAAGCCCCAGGCTTGCGAGAAATCCTTGAACTGGAACGTGCGGGTGATTGCCTTGCCGTCGCGCGCAAGGGTCCAATCGGGATGATCGGAAAGCAGCTGGTCGATTTCCTTCGCGTCGAGTTCGGGGACAGCCATGGGGGATTTCCTTCCGGTTGAGAGGTGCGTCGGGATCGCTTGTTTGCTCAGGCCCTTTTCCCTAACGCTGCGCGCCAATGCAAGCCTTGTCCCCCGCCCTGTCTGCGCATGACCTTGCCTGTCGGCGGGGTGAGCGGCTGTTGTTCCGGCGGCTGTCATTTGCGCTCGCGCCGGGCGCGGCGTGCCATGTGACGGGGGCCAACGGCGCGGGCAAGACCACGCTGATCCGGGCGCTGGCGGGGCTGACCACGCCCTATGCCGGAGAAGTGCGACGCGAGGGCGCGCTGGGCCTGCTCGATGAACGCCCGGGCCTCGATCCCGATCTGCCGCTGGGCCGCGCGCTGGCGTTCTGGTTCGGGCTGGATGGTTGCGCCGAGGCCGACCCAATCATGGCGCGGCTGCGGCTCGATGCGCTGGCCGAAGTGCCGGTGCGCTACCTTTCTACCGGGCAGAAGAAACGCGCCGCACTCGCCAGGCTGTTGGGGCAGCGCGCGCAAATCTGGCTTCTGGACGAGCCGTTATCCGGTCTCGACACCGCATCGCAGGCGTTGGTGATGGATCTGGTGCGCGGGCATTGCGCGGCCGGTGGGATCGCGCTGATCGCTTCGCACCAAGCGCTCGACGTGCCGGGGATGACGAGTTTCGCCGTGGAAGACTACGCGCCGACAGGAGAGGATGCATGATCGCCGCCCTGCTCCGCCGCGATCTGGCGCAATTCTTTCCCTTTACCGGCAGCGGCGCAGCTCTGCCGGTGGTGTTCTTCGTCGCGGTCGCCATGCTGTTCCCCTTCGCCGTCGGCCCGGATGCGAACCTTATGGCGCGCACCGGGGGTGGGGTGGTGTGGATCGCGGCCTTGCTGGCGGCGATCCTGCCGCTGGAAAAGCTGGTGTCGCGCGATATCGAACTGGGCTTTTTCGACCAGTTGAAGCTGCGGGGCATGGCGGAAGAGGCGATGATGGCGGTGCGGCTGATCGCCCATTGGCTCAGCTTCGGCCCGCCGCTGGTTCTGGCGACCTTCCCTGCCGCCGCGCTGCTCAAGATCGAAGGCGAGACGTTCCAGATCCTGATCCTCGGCCTGATCGCAGGCACGCCGGGCCTTGCCGCCATCGGGCTGATGATCGCCGCGCTCACCGCATCCTTGCGCGCAGGGGCGGCGCTGTCGGGCCTGCTGCTGATCCCGCTCGCCCTGCCGATCCTGATTTTCGGAGCCGGAGCCCTCGCCCGGATGGATCGGATCAGCCTCGGCTTCGTTGCAGCCATAAGCCTCGCGCTGGTGGCACTCGCTCCGTTTGCCGCAGGCGCCGCAATCCGGGCGGCAAGGGAGAATTAGTGAGAGCGCCAGAAAGCCACGTTCGGGCGAATGAATTGATGGGCAACATCGCGCTGGGCCTGCTGGGCTTCACGCTGTTTGCCTTTGCGCTGAAGGCGATCGTGCACCCGGAGGTGCAGGCGCGCTACACGCCGCTGGTGGTGTTCCATGCGGTGAGCATGGTCGCATGGCTGGGCCTGCTCGCAAGCCAGAGCATCCTCGCCGCACGCTTCAAGCTGGCCGCGCACCGCGCCACAGGCCGTGCGTCAATCGCGCTGGTGGCCGCGATATTGGTGAGCGGATCGGCGATTGCGTGGAACATCGGGCAGGAGCTAGGCCGCCCCGAAGTGACGGTGGTGAATATCGCCGCTTTCGTGACCTTCATCCCGCTCTATTTCGCCGCGCTGCACTTCGCCCGCCGCCGCGACATCGCCGCGCACCGGCAGGCGATGCTGATCGCCACACTGGCGCTGATGACCCCCGCCTATGCCCGCGTGGTGCAGGTGCTGGACCTGCCCGATCCGGTCGCCATCGGCGTGCAGCCGCCCATCACGATCCTGATCGCCTGCGGGTATGACTGGGCGCTGCATGGGCGGGTGACGCGGCCGGTGCTGGCGATGCTGGGGTTCTCGGTCGCGGTGGTGCTGGTGATGGTTGGCGTGCTGGCGGCATTCTTCGTCTGACCTAACCGTCTCCCCGGCCTTGAGCCGGGGCCCCGCTTCTTCAATTCAGGATGTTGTCAAAGAGATCACACCAATTGGGATTACCTTTCTCGATCAGGGCAAACTTCCACTCACGCCGCCAGCGCTTCACGCACTTTTCCTGATCCATCGCCTCCTGCATGGTCGGCAGAAGCTCCATCCAAACCAAACGGGTCAGACCATATTCGGCGCAGAACTTCGAGCCTTGGCCTTTGCGATGCTGGGTCATGCGAAAAGCCAGATCAGCGGTCGATCCGACATAGATCGTCCCGCGATAACGGTCGGCCATGATGTAAACCCACCCGCCCTGTTTTTCCCGCTCCATCAGCGGAGGAAAAAATGAAGCGGGGCCCCGGGTCAAGCCCGGGGAGACGTCATAGACGAAGTCGCATCACACGTAAGGCGGGCAGTCCCGCCCGGTCGGGCTTTTCGTGAAAATCTCGTTGCCCGTCTCCGTAATCGCAATCGAATGCTCGAACTGCGCGCTCAGCGACTTGTCGCGTGTCACCGCCGTCCAGCCGTCGCCCAGCACCTTGGCCCACGGCTTGCCCGCGTTGATCATCGGTTCGATGGTGAAGAACATCCCCGGCTTCAGCTCCGGCCCCGTCCCGGCCTTGGCAGCGTGGACGACTTCGGGGGCGTCGTGGAACAGGCGGCCGAGGCCATGCCCGCAAAATTCGCGCACCACGCCATAACGGAACTGGTTCGCGTGCGCCTCGATCGCCGCGCCAATGTCGCCCAGCCGCGCGCCGGGCTGCGCCGCCGCGATACCGAGCATCAGGCATTCATAGGTCACTTCGACCAGCTTGCGCGCCTTCAAGGGCGGCTCGCCTGCAAAGAACATGCGGCTGGTATCGCCGTGCCAGCCATCGACCAGCGGGGTCACGTCGATGTTGAGGATGTCGCCATCCTTCAACACCTTGTCACCCGGAATGCCGTGGCAGATCACATGGTTGATCGAGATGCAGGATGAATGCGCATAGCCGCGATAACCCAGCGTCGCAGGCACCGCGCCTGCATCCAGCATCATGCCGCGCACGGCATCATCAATGCTGCCGGTGGTGACGCCGGGTTTCACAAGGTCAACGCAGGCGTCAAGGATCTCTGCGGCAAGACGCCCCGCCTTGCGCATGGCGGCAAAGCCTTCGGGCCCATGCAGCTTGATGGTGCCGTCGCGGTAAACGGTCTGATCGCCGTCAACGAGTTGGTATTCGTGCATGGCCGCCACATAGCGAGGCCTGGCGCAAATTGCTATGCTTGGAGTAAGTTCGTGCCGCTGCGGCGTACCAAATCTTTCGCGTGACAAGCGCCGCCCCGCGATTATTGAAGCGGCATGAGCGAACCCAAAGCACTGATCCGGCCCGACCGCGGGCAGGACGCGATTGCCATCCACCTCGTCAACAAGGACGGCTTCGAAGCCTTCGCCAGGGGGCTTTCCGCTGGCCAGCGTGCTGCCCTCGCCGCGCAGAAATTCGAAGGCGGCGGCTATCAGGTCGGGATCGTCCCCGATGGTGACGGATGGTTTGCGGTGGGCGGGGTCGCCAATGCCGAAAGCCTGTCGAGCTGGTGCCTCGCCAAGCTCGCCGAAGACCTGCCCGAAGGCACCTATCGCGTTGCCAATGTCGATCCCGGCCCGGCGATGTTCGGGTGGATCACCGGGCAATATCGCTTCAACCGCTATCGCAGCGACGACAAGGCGCAAGGTCCGCGCATCCTGTTGACCACGCAGGTCGGCCAGATCGACGCCGCCATCGCCGAGGCCGAGGCCGAATGCCATCTTCGCGATCTCGTCAACACGCCAGCCGAAGACATGGGACCAGCCGCGCTCGAAGCGGAGTGCGAAAAGCTGGCGAAGGCGCACAAGGCGGAACTGACCGTGGTGCGCGGCGATGCGCTGGAACAGGGCTATCCGATGGTGCACGCCGTGGGGCGCGCCGCTGCGCGGCACCATGCGCCGCGGCTGATGCAGCTTGTCTGGGGCGATCCGGCGCACCCGGTGCTGGCCGTGGTCGGCAAGGGCGTGTGCTTCGATAGCGGCGGGCTGGATATGAAGCCGTCCTCCGGAATGCGGCTGATGAAGAAGGACATGGGCGGCGCCGCGCACGCGCTGGCGCTGGCCGGGCTGATCATGGGCGCGCGGCTGAAGGTGCGGCTGCATCTGCTGATCCCGGCGGTCGAGAACGCGATTTCCGGCGCGTCCTTCCGTCCGGGCGATGTGCTGAACAGCCGTCAGGGTCTGACAATCGAAATTCACAACACCGATGCCGAAGGGCGACTCATTCTCGGCGATGCACTGACCCGCGCGAGCGAGGAAGACCCCGACCTGATCGTCGATTTTGCCACACTTACCGGGGCCGCGCGGGTGGCGCTCGGCCCTGATCTGCCCGGGATGATGGCGCGGCGTGACGAGACGGCAGAGGCATTTCTGGCCGCAGGGCGCGCCCATGACGACAATCCATGGCGCCTTCCCCTGCCCGAAGCCTACCGCGAATACCTCGCCTCGGACGTGGCCGACATGACCAATGCCTCGGCCAATCCCTTTGCGGGCGCGAGCGTTGCCGGGCTGTTCCTCGACCGTTTCGTGGGAGAGGGGATCGACTGGGTGCATTTCGATACCTTCGCCTGGAACCCCACACCCCGCCCCGGCCGGTCGCGTGGCGGGCGCGGACTGGGCTTGCGCACAGCGTGGCACGCGCTGCGCGCCCGTTACGGCACATGACGCAAAAAGGCAGCGCGCTTGCCCCTTGGCGCGCTTGCGGCTAACGGGCCTGCCACGTCGGTGCAGGGGAGCGCGCGGGCGGGCCAAGAGATTTGACGGAACGCAGATGAGCGGCGCAGCGCGCGACAACACGGAATATGCAGTGCCGCAGGGCGTGCTGGGTCTCAAAGGCCCGGTCGAAAAGCCTGCGCCCGGCACGCTGCCGCTGCGCGGGGATCTGGCGCATATCGCACTCGCCGGAACGCATCTGGCAGCGCATTACGTGATCCCGCATCAGCGCGAAGTTGGCGAAGCCGGAGCCGCGCTGCGCCTCGCCCCGCGGGACGACAGCGATGCATTCACACAGCTCGCGCCGGGAAGCCGGTTCGAACTGCTCGATGTGGCAGGCGAATGGGTGTGGGGCGGCCCCGGTCCGGCTGGTCCGAGCGGCTGGTGCCGGGCGAGCGACCTCGCTCCCGCCGAGGGCTGACGGGTGGCGATCCGTCTGTTCATCGATGGTGCGGCAGGAACCACCGGTCTCGAAATCCGCGAGCGGTTGCAGGGGCGCGGCGAATTCGAATTGATGGTCCTGGACGAGGCCCAGCGCAAGGACGAGCGCGCTCGGCGCGACGCGCTCCACGCTGCCGATATCGCGATCCTTTGCCTGCCGGACGATGCCGCAAAAGAGGCTGTGAAGCTTGCCCAGAATTCGGGCACACGCATCATTGACGCCTCCAGCGCGCACCGGGTTGCCGAGGGTTGGGCCTATGGCTTTCCCGAGCTGATCGGGCACGCGGCCATCGCCAATGCCCAATTTGTGAGCAATCCGGGGTGCTATCCCACCGGGTTTCTTGCTCTGCTCGCGCCGCTGGTGCGTGCCGGGATGCTGCCTGCCGACTGGCCCTACACCGTCAACGCGGTAAGCGGCTATTCGGGTGGGGGCAATGCGCTGATCGAACGGTTCGAGGCCGATCCCGCCGTCGCCTTTCGCGCCTATGGCCTGGCGCTGGGGCACAAGCACCTGCCCGAAATGCGGGCCTATGCCGGGCTTACCCATGCTCCGGTTTTCTCGCCGGCCGTTGTTCCCGCCCATCGCGGCATGGTGGTCGATGTGCCGCTCCCCGCCACGCTGCTGAGCGAGCGCAATTCAGCGCCGATGTTCGAGAGCGAACTTGCAACCCACTACGCGGCAAGCGAGGTCGTGACGGTCCGCCAATCGCCCGGCCTGCCTGGAGAGATCCTGCTGCGGCGCGACGCCCTGCCGTGGGACGGGATGGAACTCGCCGTGTTCGATGGCGGTCCCGATAGCAATCAGGCCCGCCTGATCGCCCGGCTCGACAACCTCGGCAAGGGCGCATCGGGCGCGGCGATCCAGAACCTCAACATCATGTGCGGACTGCCGGAAACCACCGGATTGCGGCTTTGACCACAAGCCTCTGCCTAAAATTTAGGCAATGTCCGTCCATACGCTGTGCACCATTGCGCAGCGCACCATAATCTTGCTACCCGCTTCGCCAAGGCGAAAGACATGCCTTGTCCGGAATCGTCCGGCAGCAAGGATTGTTCAACCCGGCAACAGGTGCGCTTGGCACGATTCTTGTTAGGAATTTGTCAGGAATCCGGTCAGGCGCGGATGGGGACGACGTGAAAAAGATCGAAGCGATCATCAAACCCTTCAAACTCGACGAAGTGAAGGAGGCGCTGCACGAAATCGGCGTGTCCGGTATCACCGTGACCGAAGCCAAGGGATTCGGCCGCCAGAAAGGCCATACCGAACTGTATCGCGGCGCCGAATATGTCGTCGATTTCCTGCCCAAGGTGAAGCTCGAAGTCGTGGTCACCGACGATCAGGCCGCGCGCGTGGTCGAGGCGATTGCCGCCGCCGCGCAGACCGGCCGCATCGGCGACGGCAAGATCTTCGTCACCGCAATCGAAAGCGCACTGCGGATCCGCACCGGCGAAACCAACGACGAGGCAATCTGATTTTCCACCCTCTCCTGCCTGCCCCGATTTGAACAAGCGCGGGCCGGCCGACCATCACAATACTCGGAGGCTAAATACCAATGTCGAAAGCGAAAGACGTCCTCAAGCTGATCAAGGACGAGGAAATCGAGTGGGTCGACCTGCGCTTCACCGATCCCAAGGGCAAGTGGCAGCACCTCACCATGGTCGCCAGCGTCATGGGCGAAGACGAGCTTGAGGACGGCCTGATGTTCGACGGTTCGTCGATCGCCGGCTGGAAGGTCATCAACGAATCCGACATGATCCTGAAGCCCGATCTGACCGAGACCTGGATCGACCCGTTCAGCGCATCGCCGATGATGATCATCAATTGCGACATCGTCGAGCCTTCGACCGGGGACTGGTACAGCCGCGACCCGCGCACCACCGCCAAGCGCGCCGAAGCCTATCTGAAGTCGACCGGCATCGGTGACACCGTCTATGTCGGCCCCGAAGCCGAATTCTTCATGTTCGACGACGTGCGTTTCGAGGACGGCTATGCCGGATCGGGCTTCGCGATCGACGATATCGAACTGCCGGGCAATACCAGCAAGGAATATGAAGGCGGCAACATGGGCCACCGCCCGCGTGCCAAGGGCGGTTACTTCCCCGTCGCGCCGGTCGACAGCGCCGTGGATATCCGCGGCGAGATGGTCACCACCATGCTCGAAATGGGCCTGCCCTGCGACAAGCATCACCACGAAGTCGCCGCCGCCCAGCACGAGTTGGGCCTGACCTTCGGCACGCTGGTGCAGACCGCCGACCGGATGCAGATCTACAAGTATGTCGTGCATCAGGTCGCCCATGCCTATGGCAAGACCGCGACCTTCATGCCCAAGCCGATCAAGGACGATAATGGTTCGGGCATGCACACCCACATGTCGATCTGGAAGGACGGCAAGCCGATGTTCGCGGGCAATGAATATGCCGGCCTGTCGGAAGCCTGCCTCTATTACATCGGCGGCGTGATCAAGCATGCCAAGGCGCTGAACGCCTTCACCAACCCGACCACCAACAGTTACAAAAGGCTGGTTCCGGGCTTCGAAGCGCCGGTGCTGCTTGCCTATTCGGCGCGCAACCGCTCGGCTTCGTGCCGCATTCCCTACGGCGCGGGCGACAAGGCCAAGCGGGTGGAATTCCGTTTCCCCGACGCGATGGCCAACCCCTATCTCGCCTATTCGGCATTGCTGATGGCGGGCCTCGACGGGATCGAGAACAAGATCCACCCGGGCGAGGCGATGGACAAGAACCTGTATGATCTGCCGCCGGCCGAACTTGCCGAAGTGCCGACCGTGTGCGGCAGCTTGCGCGAAGCATTGGAAGCACTGTCTGCCGATCACGAATTCCTGCTGAAGGGCGACGTGTTCACCAAGGACCAGATCGAAGCCTATGCCGAGCTGAAGTGGGAAGAGGTGATGCGCACCGAAACCACCCCCTGCCCGGTCGAATTCGATATGTATTATTCGATGTAATCGGCTGGCTTTCCTCCCGCGCAGCGGGGAGAAGGCGCCGTTCAGGATCACAACGACCACAAGAGGCCGTCCGGTAATCCGGGCGGCCTTTCGTGTTCTGGAACCACCCTTTCATCCACATCCTCGGCCCGCTAGAGTGCGGGGGGCATCAACGTTTCGGGATATTCATGACCAATTCGATCCTGCTGGTTGCCGGAGGGCTTGTTCTGCTTGCGCTGGGCGGCGAATTGCTGGTGCGCGGATCGGTCGGCATGGCCGCGCGGCTGGGTATCTCGCCGCTGCTGGCCGGGCTGGTTATCGTCGGCTTCGGCACCTCGATGCCGGAACTGGCCACCAGCGTGCAGGCGGCGCTCGACGGCGCGCCGGGCATTGCGCTGGGCAATGTCGTCGGCTCCAACATCGCCAACATGCTGCTGATCCTCGGCATTTCGGCGCTGGTTGCGCCGATCGCGGTCAACGCGGCCTCGTTCCAGCGGGATTCGATTGCCATGGGCGGCGCCGCCCTGCTCGCGACCGGGGCGGTACTGCTGGGGGTGATTGGCCTGCTGCCCGGCGTGGTGCTGGTGGCGGCGCTGGCAGGCTATCTGTGGTGGGCCTACAAGTCCGAAAGCGCGTCGCATGACGCCGAAGCGGTGCGTCACGAGGCCGAGGCCGATGACCGACCGGTTCCGCCCGACACCGGCCCTGTGGTGCTGGGCGGGATGATCCTGGCCGGGCTGGCCGCGGCGATCTTCGGCGCGCGGCTGCTGGTCGACGGCGCAACGGTGCTCGCGAGCGCGGCAGGCGTATCGGAAAGCGTGATCGGCCTCACCGTGGTCGCAATCGGCACCAGCCTGCCCGAATTGATTGCCTGCGTCGTGGCGGTGATCCGCAAGCATGGCGATGTGGCGCTGGGCAATGTGGTGGGGTCGAACATCTATAACCTTTGCGGCATCCTCGGCCTGACGGCGGTTATCCACCCCATCGAAGTGCCTGCCGAGATCGCCCGGTTCGATGTCTGGGTGCTGCTCGCTGCCACCGCGCTGCTGATTGTGCAGCTGCGCAGCGGCTGGCGACTTTCGCGCCCCGAAGGCGCATTGCTGGTGGTGTTGTATGGCGGTTACACCGTGTTTCTCGCGCTGCGTTGAGGCTTTCTGGTAACGGTCATGCAACAGTCGCGGTAAATTGAGTTTTTTGGAATTGTCACACGCAAATCATACGTTAGGTTCCTGCCCTTGATCGGAGTGCGACCGACATTCCACATCAAAGGGGTAGATATGAAGATTTCGAACACTTGTCGCCGCGGCCTTCTGGCCGGTTCGGCCACTCTGGCGATGGCGATCGCCGCCACGGCCACTCCGGCACTGGCTATCGTTCCCAACGAAACGACCGACTCCGAAGAGATCGTCGACGACGAAGAAGTCTTTGAAGGCGTCGGCATGATCATCACCAACGTGGTTGGTCAGGGCGGGATCGGGATCTGCACCGGCTCGCTGATCAATCCGCGCACCGTGCTGTTCGCCGCGCACTGCGTGAACACGCGGCCTGACACCGCCTATGACGGCGAGAACGTACGCGCGTCGGTCGCTTTCAATTTCGATGCCTTCCCGGGTGTCCTTAGCTGGTTCGGCAACTCCCTGAGCAATCCGGCGCTCAAGGTGTACAACATCAACCGCATCTTCTACGATCAGCGTTCGCTGCAGAACCCGGCAGCGCTTGGCTTCATCGAAGCCGACATCGCGCTCGCCAGCCTGGATACGCCGGCTGCCGATATCCCGATGTGGGCAATGCTGTTCAGCACCCTGCCCGCACCGGACGCGATCGATCCGGTCACCGGCACCGGCTATCATGTCAACATCGTCGGCTATGGCGGTACCGGAAACGCCTTCGAAGGCGCCGTCGAGGGAATCGATTTCCGCCGCCGATCGGCAGAGAACCTGCTCGGCGGGTTCCTGTCGCTCGATGATCGTAACGCGGTGCTGTTCGGCGGGAGCGCGGGCTTGCTGCCGCAGAACCTCTACCAACTCGATTTCGATTCGCAGGACGGCCAGACCGGGTTCGACTTCAACGTCCACGGTGACAAGGCGCTGCCGAACGAAGGCACCACTGCAGGCGGCGATTCGGGCGGCCCGCTGATTCTCGATGCGGCCAATAATGCCTTCACCGACGAAGACCTGATCATCGGCGTATTGTCGGGCGGTTCGCGCTTCTTCGGCCCGCAGCCTTCCAGCTCGCTCGGCACGACCAGCTTCTACCAGCCGCTGTCGCTGTTCTGGCAGTATATCGTCGAAACCAACCCCTATCGCTATGTCGGCGCCAAGGCTGGCGACGGCAACTGGGAAGATGCTGATCACTGGGTGACGCTGCTCGACCCGATGTACCGGGTGATCAATGCCGACGGCCAGATCGTCAACGGCCTGCCGACCACCCCCGAGCTCGGCCTGAACGGCACCGAAGGCGACTTCGGCGCGGTATGCTTTGAAGTCGGAGCTCCGAGCGATTTCTGCACCGATGTGGGAACGGGTGTAACCGTTGACACTTTCCCGACGCCGACCCCGACAGCATCGGGCAGCGGTGGCGCGGAAGTCTCCAACAACCGCGGCGAGATGGTTTTGAATGTCACGGGCGGCGGCGAAACCGCTGCCATGCCGGGCACAGCCAACGTTTCGGCTGACGGGGAAGGCACTGCGATCAGTGCGAGCGGTCTCATGGCTGAAGATGTCGCGATCAGCGGCGGGGCCACAATGGTCTCGATGCCGGAAGATATCGCCATCAACGGCGGGGCCACCATGGTCTCGATGCCGGAAGACGGCGCGATCGATGGCACGGCTGAAATTACCGAAGACGAAGCACAAATCGAAGGGCCTGCCCTGCCCGCCCCGACCCTCGCCAATGGCCTTCCGGGTGCGAGCGACTTTGTGCCCAACAACATCGATCCGATCGTCAGTGCCGATCCGGAAGTGAATGTGCTCCCGCGCTACTTCGATGTGACCCTCAGCCAGACCGGCACCACCACGCTCAGCAGCGAAGTCACCATCGACAAGCTGACGATCCGCGGCAATGCCGGCCTGAACATTGCCGAAACGGGCGACCTCACCTCGCTGATCGACATCAACCAGTTCGGCGGCACCACCACGGTCAACGGCAACCTGACCTCGGTCGGTGACTACACCCTGTTCGCCGGCATGCTCGGCGGCACCGGCACTGTTACAGCGCCGTTCCTTACCAGCGTCACGGGCATCTTCTCTCCCGCGACCATGGGGGGGACCACCGGCACGCTGACGATCGACGGCAACCTCGTGATGTCGTCGGGCACCACTTACCTGGCCGACATCACCAGCGCCGGCGATTCCGATCGCATCGCGGTGACCGGTCTGGCAAATGTCGGCGGTGTGGTCGGCCTCGGGGAGGGGCTCCAGCAGCAGGTCAATGGTCAGGGCGTCCAATATACCATTCTCACCGCCGATGGCGGCGTGACCGGTGCCTTCACCGAAACCACCATCTCGGCGATCCTCAGCCAGACCTTCACCTATGAAGAAAACGCCGTGCTGATGGAAATCGAAGCGGCAAGCTATGCCTCGGTGATCGACGGGACGGATCCACGCCAGACCGCCTACGCCCAGCTGTTCGACCAGAACCGGCCCAATTCGCAGGTGTCGGATATCTACGCGCTCGACTTTGCCGATGCCGGCACGATCCGCGACACCTTCGTCAGGCTTGCCCCCGTGAGCGAACAGGCTGTGCGTTCGCTTTCGGCGCAGACCCTCAACTCGCTGCAGAACTTCAACGACAACCGCCTGCGCCAGTCGGACCGCAGCCAAGCGGGCGGCAAGATCGCCGTGGTCGGTGCGCCGCTGAATGCGATGCAGGCGGGCCTCTCGCCGTTTGGCCAGCCGGTGGCGGCCAATGCCATGGCGCTGCAGGGCGGCATGGAAAACACCGAGATGACCGAAGCGAACCTGCCGGAAGACATCGCGGTCTTCGTGGCCGGCGGTCTGGTGGCGGGCGAATTCGACTCGCTGCCGGGTTTCACTGAGCGGACCAATGTCACCGGCGTCTATGTTTCGGCGGGGATGGAATTTTACCCCGGCGACAACACGATGGTCGGGGTTTCGGGCTACTTCAATTCGGTCGAAGCCAAGGTGCCGCTGGGCCAGCAGGTCAAGAGCGACACTTACGCGGCTTCGGTCTATCTGCGCCACAAGCTTGAAAATGGTCCGGTGATCGACGGTCAGTTCAGCATGGGGAGCATGGGCTTCGACACCGACCGCCAGTTGCAGTTCGTGGGGACTGGCCAGCGGCTGGAATCCTCGACCGACGATCTGCTGGTCTCCGGCGCATTGGGTGTGTCGTGGGATCTGGACACCGGGATCGGGACCTTCTCGCCGGGTGTCGAAGGTCGTTATGCCACCGTCGATCTGTCGACCGTCCGGGAAAGTGGCGGCGCGCTCGGACTTGCGATTGAGCGCGAAACCTTCAAGAGCACCCAAGCCCGCGCCGGTTTGGACTACGAGAAGAAGGGCGAAGCCTTCCAGATCAACGCAACCGCCCAGTATGTTCACGAATTCGAAGATGGCCCACAGCTGCTTGCGGCCAATTTCACGCAAGGCACCGGCCCCAACGCCAACTTCGTGCTCGATCAGGCGGACAGCGACTGGGTCGAAGTCGGTGTGTGGGCCCATGCCGGCAATGGTCCGATCCAGCTGGGCGTGGGCTTTGACACCACGATCGGTCGCGACACGGCCGATGCCCAGGTGTTCAGCGCTTCGGCAACCTATCGCTTCTGATATTACGCAGCGACATGAAAAAGGGGGCGTCCGCACATCGCGGGCGCCCCCTTTGCTTTGGCCGCTGGCTGGCGGACAATAGCGTTCAGCGGATCGTCAACATCCCGCGCCGACCGATAGCGATGAAACTGGCGACCAGCACCAGCACGTAAAACAGCGTCAGAAGATCAAGCGGCTGCGGACCGGCGACATAATTCAGGTGCGCCAGCATCGCCCAAAACCCCACCACCAACAGCACCAGGCCGAAGGTCAGCGCGCCGGCCTCGAGATTGACCGCCAGCATAAGCTCGTCGCAAGCCCGGTAGACCAGCGCCGACATGATCGAGCCGACCACCAGCCCGCCTGCCCCCAGCACCAGCGCCGCCGCCTGCGGCAAGGGCCCGTCCGGTGCCGCCAGCGCCAGTGCCAGCAACGCCACACCCCACAACAGCATGCCCAGCCCCGAATAGAGCAGCACACGGCGCTGTTCGCGCAGTTCGTCGGCATCCTCGACATTGAGGAACCGCGCGCCCAGCCCGGGATTGACCGTGCCGAACAGAACACCGAGCGAAATCACGACATAAAGCACCCCCACCAACGCGGCGATGGTGGCGGATTCGGTGAGCCCGCCCACGCTATCGCTGTCGATGAAGCGCATCATGGCAAAGCTGGCGGCAAAGCCGGCCACGCCGCCGATCAGCGCCGGGATGACCAGCTTGCGGATCCACGGGGTGGCAGGAGGGGATTCGGATTCGGTCATCATTGTTGGGGCTCCCAGTGATCGATGAACAGCTCGGGCACGGCCGCGCCGAACAGCCGCGCCATGCGCAGCGCCAGCGGCAGCGAGGGGTCATATTTGTCGGTCTCGACCGCGTTGATCGTCTGACGCGAGACGCCCAGCCGCCGGGCCAGTTCACCCTGGCTCCAGCCTTGCGCTTCGCGGTAATATTTTACACGGTTTTCCAAGGGGTAAGCTCTGCCGTTGCTGTTGAATAGGTTGCATGTTCCAGTCCCGGCCCGCCCCGACCCCACGACGGCGGCGATCCGAGCCTGACAAGCATTCTTTACTGTAAAGACCTCTTGTCAGTCAAGAGCTCTTTACAAGCAGCCCGATTGCCCGATCTTCGTGTTTTCCTACTCACCGGGTTTGTGCCTAATCATCCGGCCTCGCTTTTCCGCCCATTGTCACGAGGTCACCTGTCATGCTGCATCACGCCCCTTCCCCGCTGCTCGCCCTGATCCGTCGCCTGCTTGGCGAGACGCGCGCCCGCACAGCCCCGAACCCGGATGCCCCCGCCCTGCCGGAACAGGCGGCTTTTCCTGCTCTGGACAGTGTCTCATGTGTCTCCAACACAACCGCGCCGCGCGCGGTCAGTGCGGCGGGGATCGCGCTGATCAAACGCTTCGAAGGCTGCGCAAGGCTGCGGCGCGATGGCATGATCGAGGCCTATCCCGACCCCGGCACCGGGGACGAGCCGTGGACCATCGGCTGGGGCGCCACCGGGCGCGATCATGTGAATGGCGGGCGAATCGGGCCCGGCACCGTCTGGACGCAGGCGCAATGCGATGCCCGACTAGCCGATGATCTGGTGCGCTACGCCGCCGAGGTCGCCCGTGCGATCGGCGATGCGCCGACCAGTCAGCCGCAGTTCGATGCGCTGGTAAGCTTTCACTACAATACCGGGGCGATTGCCCGCGCGACCCTGACATCGAGGCACCGCGCCGGGGACCACGACGGCGCGGGCCGCGAATTCGCCCGCTGGAACCGCGCCGGGGGCCGGGTGCTACGGGGGCTGGTCAGTCGCCGGGCAGCCGAAGCGCAGATGTATCTTGGCGATATTGTCTGAATGGCATGGCTGCGGCCTGGCCGCAGGCAGCCGGCTCTCGCACGCCAAATGTCGCGCAGATACGGCTCAGTAATCGCGCGAGGCTTCCACCAGGATGGAGTCGCGCCCGATGGTCGAGACCGTGCCGAGCAGAGCCAGCCAGCTGGTGATGCGGTATTCGACTTGCGTGGCGCTGTATCCCTGCCCGTCGGTGACGAGTTCGACATAGATGCGGCGATTGATGTTCTTGCCCAGCGCAATCCCGGTCTCGCGCCCGATCAGCGGATCGGCGCCGACAATCCGCAGCTGGTCGAGCCCGATCGACTTTCGCAATTCGCCGATCGGATCGAGTCCCCCGCCGCCGCCCTGCAGCGATGCGAGCGCAGCAGCCAGTTGCAGCGCGTCGGTGGCCGAAAGCGAGGTGACCGAACCGCCGAACAGCAGCCGGGCGAGAATCTCCTCCTCGGGCAGAGGCGGTTCGGATGTGAAGGCGATGCTGGGCGACTGGGCATTCCCGGTGATCGCGATATCGACGTTGGTACCGCTGCGCGAGGCCTCGGCCACGATGTCGAGCCGCGGGTCGATCGGCTCGTTCTCGTCGAACAGGATACGCCCGCGGGTCAGTTCGAAGCGGGCACCGGCAAAGGTGTATTCGCCGCGCACCAATCGCGCGGTGCCGCCGATACGCGGCTCTTCGACCGTGCCGCGCAGGGCGATGTCGATGCCCCACTCGCTCTCCAGCCCCATCCCGTCGACCGCCACCCGGTTCGGGGCAGAGGCATTGACCAGATATCGCCACACCGCCTCGCGCCCGGAAACCCGCGCGCGCGCGCGTCCGTCAGGGACGTTGATCTCGCGTGTGGCGATCTGCGGCAGGGCGACATCATCGGCCGCCACGCCCAGCGCCCAGCGCGCGCGATCGATCCTGACCCGCCCGGCGATGGTTCCGCCCAGCCCGTTGGAAACGATCCGCAGCGGGCCGGTAATGGTCGCCTCCAGCCCGTTGGCATCAAGCAGCCGTGCGCCCTTGACCGCGGCGCGCAGGTCGAGGCCGGGACCACGGGTGGCGCTCATCGCGGTGAAATCCACGGTGCCGCTGCCGGTCACGCTTCCGCCACCGGCAGTGGCACCGGCAAACCGGCTCAGTTCGAGCCGCGATCCCGCAAACCGCCCGCGCGCGCTGACCTTGTCTATCCGCGTGCCGGTGAGCGCGCTGGCGACGGTCAGATCATCGGTTGCCACAGTACCTGTAATGCGCGGATCGGCGAGCGTCCCGGTGGCGCGCGCTTCGATCGCAACGGGGCCGGTGAGATCGAAGGCCTCGACCGCGGCAAGCCGCCACAGGGTCTCGGCCGCTCCATCGAAGATCAGTCGGCCATTCAGCCGACCGTTCATCAGCCGCTCGGCCAGATCACCCTCCGGCCCAAGCTCGGCGATCCGGACGGCAACATCGCCGAGCCGCTTGTCATCCTCCAGCAGCCGTCCGGCAGCGGTCAGACGCTGTTCGCTGAGATCGACCACCCCGAGCACGCCGACCGGCTTCGACGACAGCACCAACCCGGAACGGCTGAAACGGTCGATGCGGATGCGCGCCTTGGCCGTCGGCGCAGCATCGCCCGCCTGACGGTAATCGATGATACCCGATAGCCGTCCGCCAAGCCCGAGATCGGCACCGACAAGATCGAGCAGGCGCAGCGGCATCCGCGCAAGCTTGACCTCAAGCGCAGTCGCCGCGCCGCCGAGTTCGCCTTCGACCAAGGCATATCCGCTGGCAAAGCCGATCTGGGTCTGCGCCAGCCGCCAGCCACCGTCCTGCGCGGTGGTCAACACCGCGCGGCGCGGCATGGTGATCCTTTCTCCGCCATATTGCCCGCGCGCCACCGCAGCGATCCGGTCGGGCGCGACATCGGCATCGAAATTGAGTGCGAACCGGTCAGCCCGCCTGCCCGCAATCCCGCCGGTGACCTTGCCGCTGCCATTGGCGATGTCGGCGTTGACCGCAAAGCTGGCGAGGCTGAGCGCGCCATATTGGAAGCCCGCGCCGTCGATCTCGGCATCGATCTGCGTATCGCCCTCGGCGTATTGTCCGGTAGCGCTGATGTTCGCCCGGTCGATCCGGATCGGAACCGCGCCGCGGAAGGCTGCGTCCCGCGCGACCACATCGACCGCGAATCCCACCGTCTCGCCGCCTTGCGGGCGGAACGAGGCCGTGCCGTCAAGTCCGCCGCCCGCCAGCGCCAGATCGCCCGAGACCCCCGCCTCGCCCAGCACCAGTTCGCCGGTGACATTGGTGCGGTATATCTCGAGCCGCTCGATCGCAACGCGGGTCGGCCCCGTTTCGGGCAGGACAATGCCGAGCGTGCCGTCGAACGGGCCGAGCAGCGATCCGCCGGCTACATCGAGCGCGAGGCCCTCATCGCTCGGGGCAAGCGCGATGCGCACGTCCTCCAGTCCTGCCGCAGGAAGAGGATCGGCCAGTACCAGCACCGCACGCGGGCCATCGGAGGCGATCTCGGCTTCGATGGTAAAAGGACCATATTGCGCTTGCCGACCGCTGCCCGTCAACGTGGTGCGCGCGCCATCACTGCCGGGCACAACGGTGCTGTCGAGCCGCGCGTTCAGCCGCTCGCTTGTGATGGCGACATCGCGCAGCACGAGCGGCGCTTCCGCCCCGATGCCGAGCGCACCGTTGAAACGAATCTGCTCGCCCGCGAAATCGACAATGGTATCATTGCTGACCTTGCCCAGCACGCCTGCGAGATTGGCGCGCAGGCTCCAAGGCACGCCGGGGCCGAACTTGGCGAGGATCTTGGCGTCGGCCGTCACTTCGCCTGCCCCTTCGACCCTCAGCCTGCGCGCGGTGACCGGCCCGGCCAGCGCATAGGTTCCGGCCGGGACATCGCCGCGCAGCGAGAGGGTCGCATCGATCGCGGGAAACACGATCCGCATGGCATCGGCGGCAAGGCGCTGTCTGTCGAAGTCATAGACAAGCCCCCCGGTCACACGGCCCTTGACCAGTTGCGGATCGGCATAGGCATTGCCGGTCGTCAGCCGCTCGGCAGTCAGCGCCAGTGGCAACGACAGGGCCGTTCCGTCAAAGCGTGCCAGCCCTTCCTGCACCAACCCTTGTGCCTCCACCCCGCTCGCCAGCAGCCGCCCCAGCGACAGGCGATGGTCGATCGCGAGATCGCGGAACGGGCCGGACAGATCGGCGGCGAGGCGCGCATCCTCGAAGCGCCAGCCATCTCCCAGCAGATCCGGATCGCGGAGGGCGAGGCTGGTCCGTGCACCTTCGACCAGATTGTCGGCGAGATCGACCACCCCCGCCCCGCGCAGATCGAATGCGCGGGTGATCAGCGCGGTGCGGCCCTCCAGCACGCTGTCTTCGAGCGTGAAGCTGGCGGCGAGCGATACCGCCTCGCCCACCGCGCGGGCAATCACGTCATCGCCGGAAAGCTGCGGGCGCACCTGGCCCAGCACGCCATACTTGCCCGCGTCATTGCTGATCCGGAAGGCGGCAACCGCCGGTCCGGCCTCGCCCACGGAGCCTTGCGCCGACAATCGCCGCGCCACCGCCGTGCCGCGCCAGCGCTGCCAAGTTCCGTCCCCGGCAATGCGCGCATCATACCCGGTCTCAAACCCGGCCAGCCCGGCAAGGACGCCACCAGCGGGCGCCAGATAATCGGCCTCCAGATCGAACCGGTCGCCATCCGGCTCGGCATCGAGCAGCAGGGCGATCCGGTCGCGCGCGCCCAGACTTGCCTTGGCGTCGATCAGGACGCGGCCTTCGCGGATATCGACCTTCGCCTGAAGATTGGCTCGTTCGGCCTGCGAGGTCGCCACCCCTTCGGCGATCACCAGGTCCTCGATTACCAACCGGTCCACCCGGATATCGAAATCGGGCAGCAGCGGCGCATCGGGATCACCGGGCAGCAGTTCGGGCAAACGCATCAGCCGCCCGCGCCGGGTGGTGAGCTCGCGGATGTCGAGCCCGCTCCACAGCCAGCTCAAAGGTCGCCAGTCGAGCGCGACTTCGGGGATGGTCAGGAACACGCCCTCAGGATCGCTCACCCGCACATCGCGCAGCAACGCGGTGTTGTAGATATCGCCCTCGATCCGCCCAACAGTGAAACGCAGCCCCGAAGCCGGCGCCACAGCGGCGATCTGGTCCGCGATGAACCGCTTGCCGATCGGGGTGCTGAGGAAGCCGGCCACCAACAGCAGCGGCGCGGCGAGCAATGCCAGCAGCCAGCCGAGCCGTTTGGCCCAAATGCGTTTGCGCCGCGCCGGCGGGCTGTCGGGGTCCGCTTCGGGCAAGAGACCGTCAGGCTCGGCCATCAGAACGCCTGCCCGAGGCTGACATAGACCACCACTGGGCTATCGAACCGGTTCGGGTTGATCGGGGTTGCCACATCGACCCGGATCGGGCCGAAGCCGGTCTTGTAGCGGATGCCGATCCCGGCCCCGTAACGGATCTGGTCGAAATTCGGGGTCGAACCGCGCGCCACCGAACCTGCATCGACGAAGGGCACCACTTCCACCGCGCCGTCGAACAGCGGGGTCTCGATCCGGGCTTCGAGCGAGAATTCGACCAGCGAAGCCCCTCCGGTCGGATTGCCTGCCGGGTCGCGCGGACCCACGCCCTGAAAGCCGTAGCCACGCACCGAGCCGCCTCCGCCGGAATAAAGCCGCCGCGACGGCGCGACATCATCACTCGACGCACCCTGGATCGTCGCCGCACGAACCCGTCCGGCAAGCACGGTCGAGCCGACCGACTTGTAATAGGCTGCGTCAACCTGCGAGCGCAGATAGAAGGTCTCCTCCCCGCGCGAGCGCGAAACCTCCGGCGCGAGAAACAAGGTGGCGCGATAGCCGCTCGTGGGATCGAGCAGATCGTCGCTTTCGTCGATGGTAACATTTCCGAACACGCCGCCGATCAGGAACGCGCGCCGCGCCTGCGACGCCCCGGGCGCGATCCGCACAAGCCGGTTGCGTTCATCGGTGTAGAGCAGTTCCCCGCCCAGCTGCCAGCTGATGGGTTTCTGGAACAGGATATTCGACACCTTTTCAAAGGTGGCGCGCAGGCCGAAGCCGCGCGAGTCGACGGCCAGCGTATTGATGTCGCTGGCGAACAGATCGGCGGTCAGCACCTGATCGCGCCCGCGGAAATTGTTGCGCCGCACCCCGATGCTGGCAAGCGCCTCGCGGGTGCCGAGGATGCCGCGCAGGCGCAATGCGCCTTCGGGCGGGAACAGATTGCGGTTTTCCCATCGCCCTTCGACCTTGAAACCGTCCTCGGTACCATAACCGATCGCGCCGGCAATGGTGCGCACCGGAGCGCGCTCGAAACCGACATCGATGGCCACTTCGCCCGGCTCGCCATCGGCAGGTGGCGCGGTTTCGCGCGGGGTCACGGTAACGCTGGTGACCAGCCCGGTAGCGATGATCGCGCGGCGCAGATCGGTTTCGAGGCTCTGGCGGTAGGTATCGCCCGGATTGAAGCGGGCAATGCGTTCAAGGTGGCGGCTGGAGAGAAACGCCGGATCGCCGCTTACCACGCTGCCGAACGCATATTTTCCGCCCGGATCGACTTCGAGCGACAAATCTCCTTCGGTGCGCGCGTGATCGATCAGCAGTTCGGGCTCGGCCAGGCGGGCAAAGGGAAAACCGGTCTCACCCAGCGCCACGCGCAGTTCGAGCTCGCGGTCGATAATCCGGTCGGCATACAACGGGTCGCCCGGCTTGATCGCAAAGGCCGCCAGCAAACGCTCGGCATCCGGCCCTTCGAGGCTGGAGAGCGCGCCGAGTTCGATCTGGCCAAAGCGGTAGCGCGTGCCGGGCAGGACATCGAACCGCACACTGGGCTCGCTGTCGATATTTGCATCCGGCGCATCGCCGTTCCTGCGCGAACGGCGTCCGCCGGAAAGCTGGCGCACGACCTCGCCCGAATAATAGCCATAGGTACGCAGCATCTCGCCGAGCAGTTCTTCGTCGGCGCGGGCGCGCGCCGCTACTTGCGGCGTGGAATCCGCGTCTCCATCGAGTTGACGCAAGGTGGACAGGTCGCGGAAACGCCCGACAAATTCGCGACGCTCGGGAAAGGCGCCTTGCGCCGCCGGAAATCCCAGCACCAGCGTATCGCCGACTGTGACATCTTCGAGCTCGGGCAGTTCTCCGGTAACCGGCACCGCGATACTCGCCAACGCTTCGACCTCGGGATCGCGCTCGAGCCGCTCGGGCACGTCAAGCGTGAAATCGTCAAAGGCGGCATCGAGCGCGGGCTGGAGACCGGGCGGCGGCGGCGGGATGAATTCGTCAAGATCGTCGGCCGCAGGATCACCTGAAGCCTGCGCGACAGCATCAGACTCAGATGGACCAGCTGCCGGATCGATCACGCCGCGCGCCGCCCAGCTTTCAGAGTCATCGACCGCATCAGGCGGGATCAACTGGTCCAGCGTGCGCGGCACCGGCGCGGGTTCGGGCGGTGACGGTGGCCGTGGCGGTGGCGGTGGCGGTGGCGGTGCTTGCTCTGCCTCGCCATTATCCTCGCTGGCGGAGGCGCTATCGCTTTCGGCCGCAGGATCGGCCGCCGCGTTCTGGGCAGCCACGGGCTGTGCCAGCAGCGTCAGCAATGCAGGCCCCAATCCGGTCAGAATGCCGAGGCTGCATTTGACGAACAGCCGAGGCTCAGCTTCCCGGAAACTTGACGGGCTGGCCATCCTTGCCTCGGGCGCCGGCCAGCGACGCGTCCTGCGGCTGGCGCGGCGCTGTCGCTGCGGCGATCAACCGGTGCTGTTCTTCGGGATCCATAAGCTGCCAGCCTTCGCGCGTCAGACGCTCGAGCGGGCGATAACGGACCTTGTATTGCATCCGCGGGCTGCCATCGACCCAGTAGCCGAGATAGACATAAGGCAGCCCCTCGGCGGCGGCGCGGCGGATGTGGTCGAGGATGATGAAATTGCCCAGACCGACGCGGTCCGCATGGTCGGGTTCGTAGAAGGAATAGATCATCGACAGACCATCCCCCTGTCGATCGGTCAGGCAGGCACCCACCAGCCGTCCGGGACGACCGCCAATGCCGGGCTCACGATATTCGGTGACCACGCTGGTGACCGGGGTGTGTTCGATCATGTCGGCATAGTCGAGCTCGTCCATCGCCGCCATACCGCCGTCGGGGTGACGCTGTCCCAGATAACTGGCGAGCAGCGAAAACTGCTCGTCGGTCGCCCACGGGCGGCATTCGGTGACGACGAGGTCGCTGTTGCGCTTGAGATCGCGCTTCTGGCTCGGCGAGGGACGGAATTGTCCCGCCACCACCCGCACCGAAACGCAGGCCTGGCAATCAAGGCAGGACGGACGATAGGCCACCGTCTGGCTGCGGCGGAAACCGATGCGGCCCAACGCTTCGTTAAGCTGATCGGCGTGGGCACCCTTGAGCTCGGTGAACACCTTCCGCTCGCTCCGGCCCGGCAGATAGGGACACGGTGCCGGGCTAGTCACGAAGAATCTCGGGAAGCGGATCGGTGCCGTCACGGGCGGGGCTCTGTCCTCTGGGCGGGAATCAAGGTTGGGTTGCTGGTTGCAGCGTTATGCCCGCACGAGGCCTTCGGTAAAAGTCCCTTAACCATGAATCCATGCAAATGGTGCCGCGCTATGCACAAGCCATCGCACAATCACTGCGGAAGCGAGGCAATGGCGCACGACCGAGCGGGCAAATTGCACGACGAGGCGATCAGCCGAGTTCGACCATTTGCACCGAATAACCCTTGGCCCGCAGCCCCTCGACCAGCCGTTCGACCTGCTCGGCATCGCGCGCTTCGCATTCGATGTCGGTAATCAGCCCCTTGGCCGGAAGCGTGGTGAAGATGCGCTGGTGATAGATTTCGATGATGTTGACATTGTGTTCGTCAAACAGGCGCATCACCTTGAACAACGCGCCGGGGCGATCCTGCAAGGTGACCCGCAGGCGCGCCAGCCGTCCCTGCCGGGCGAGATCGCGCAGCAGCACGTTGGCCAGCAGCCGGGTGTCGATATTGCCGCCGCACAGCACCAGGCCGATGCTCTTGCCCGCGAACCGCGCGGGGTTGCTCAGCACCGCCGCCAGCCCGGCCGCGCCTGCGCCTTCGACGACGGTCTTTTCGATCTGGAGCAGCAGCGCCACCGCCTTTTCCAGCGCGGGTTCATCCACAAGCAGGATATCGTCCACCCGCTCGGCAATCACCTGCGCGGTGAAATCGCCCGGCTGCTTGACCGCGATGCCCTCGGCCAGCGTATCGCCGCCGCAATCGCGCGATTCGCCCTTGATCCGCGCAAACATGCTCGGAAACAGCGCGGCCTGCACGCCGACCACTTCCATGGCGGGGTTCAATGCCTTGGCGACTGTCGCCATGCCCGAAATCAGCCCGCCACCGCCGATCGGGGTGACGATGCAATCGAGATCGGGCTTCACCGCGAACATTTCGAGCGCGACCGTGCCTGCGCCTGCCGCGACATCGGGATCGTCGAAGGGATGGACGAAGGTGAGACCCAGCTCCCCCTCCAGCTTGCGGGCATGGGCATAGGCTTCATCGAAGGTCTCGCCTTCGAGCACCACCTTGCCGCCCACGCTTTCGGTCTGCATCACCTTCACCGTCGGCGTGGTGCGGGGCATGACGATGGTCACGGGCACGCCCAGACGGGTGCCGTGATAGGAGAGGCCTTGCGAATGATTGCCCGCCGAGGCCGCAATCACCCCGCGTGCGCGCTGTTCGTCATTGAGCAGCAGCAGCGCATTCAGCGCGCCGCGCTCTTTGTAGGCAGCGGTGAATTGCAGGTTTTCAAACTTCAACCAGATATCCGCGCCGGTAATTTCCGACAGGGTAATCGAATGCATCATCGGGGTGTCCACCACCGCACCCGCGATCCGCGCAGCAGCGGCGCGGACGTGTTCGATGGTGAGGTCGGCCGGGTTGGCGGCGGCTCCCTTGGGGCTGAGCGATGCAGGCTGTGTCGACATGATGCCGCGCCGATTAGTCGCATGGGGCCGCAAGGGCAATTCGTTTGGCAATTTCCTTCGCGCAGCAGCGTTGGCAAGGGCGCGATAAGGCGATAGGCACCGCGGCCATGACAGCACACGCATCCCTCGCCTTCATCGGTCTCGGCGTGATGGGCGGGCCGATGGCGGGCCATCTCGCCCGCGCCGGCCACCGCGTCATCGCCTATAACCGTTCGCCCGAACGGGCGGCGAAATGGCGCGAGGCCTGGGCGGAAGAAGGGCTGGAAATCGCCTTTGCCGATACGCCTGCCGCGGCAGCGCAAGAGGCGGATGTCGCCTTCACCTGCGTCGGCAATGACGAGGATCTGGCCGCAGTCGCGTTTGGCGAGACGGGTGTGCTGGCAACAATGGCCGCAGGCGCGCTGCTGGTCGATCACACCACCACATCAGCCGACATGGCTCGCAATCTGGCAGAGGCCTGCCAAGCCCGCGCTATCGGCTTTGTCGATGCGCCGGTCAGCGGCGGGGAGGCGGGCGCGGTCAATGGCAAGCTGGCGATCATGTGCGGCGGCAGCGCCGCTGACCTCGCCCGCGCCGAGCCTGTCATGCAGGCCTATGCCAAGGCCATCGTCCATGTCGGTCCGCCAGGCGCTGGGCAAACCGCCAAGATGGCGAACCAGATGTGCATCGCCGGCGTGCTGGCGGGCCTGTCCGAAGCGGTGAGGCTGGCCGAGGCGGCAGGGCTTGATCTTGGCAAGACCTACGAAGCCATTTCCGGCGGCGCGGCGCAAAGCTGGCAGATGGATAATCGCTGGCCGACGATGACCGCCGACAGTTTCGATTTCGGCTTCGCGATCGACTGGATGCGCAAGGATCTGGGCTATGCGCTTGACGAGGCCCGCCGCCTGGGCCTGGCCGCGCCGGTGACCGCACTGGTCGATCAATTCTACGCCGATGTTCAGGCAGCAGGCGGCGGGCGCAAGGATACGAGCGCGCTCATCACCCGCCTGCCGCGCCGCGTTCCGCAAGAAGGATGACCATGTTCCGCATGTGCCTCGCAGCCTTGGCTGCCTCCACCGCCCTCGCCTGCCCTGCCTTCGCCGATACGCTGGTGGACAATGTCGACGGCGTGACCATCGACGAAAAGGGCGGCGTGCTGCGCTTCACCGGCCTCGTGTTCGACGATGAAGGTCGCGTTGTGCAGCTGCTGAAGCGTGGAGAAGACCGCCCGCAGGTCGATTACCGCCTCGACGGTGGAGGTCAGGTAATGCTGCCCGGTATGATCGACGCCCATGTCCACGTGATGGATATTGGCATTGCCGCGCTGACGCTGGACCTGTCGGACACGACCTCGCTCGAGGATGCGCTGGCCAAGATCAAGGCCTTTGCCGAGGAAAACCCCGGCCGCCCGTGGATCCTGGGACGAGGCTGGAATCAGGAGAAATGGGGCCTCGGACGCTTCCCGACAGCAGCCGAGCTTGACGCGGTGGTCTCCGACCGTCCGGTCTGGCTCGAACGCGCCGACAACCACGCCAATTGGGGCAACACGCTGGCGATCACCACCGCGGGCGTCACCGCGAAAACGCCTGATCCGGCAGGCGGCAAGATCATCCGCGATGCCAAGGGCAATCCGGCAGGCGTGTTCGTGGACAATGCGATTGCGTTGGTCGGCAAGGTCGTCCCAGCCCCGCGCCCCGAAGACCGCGATCTCGCCTTTGCCCGCGCGCAGGAGGTGCTGCTGGCCAAGGGTGTGACTGCGGTCGCCGACATGGGCACCGAGATGGCCGACTGGACGACCTTCCGCCGCGCCGGCGACAGCGGGCGGCTGCGCATCCGGATCATGGCCTATGCCGACGGGTTCGACACGCTCGAACTGGTGGCAGGGGCCGCGCCGACCGGATGGCTTTATGATGATCGGCTGCGGATGGGCGGGATCAAGCTCTACCTCGATGGCGCCCTGGGATCGCGCGGGGCGAGTCTGAAACAGCCCTATCACGATGATCCGGGGGCGCGCGGCCTGCCACTGCTGACCCCGGCGCAGCTCAGGAACAAGATGAGCCGCGCAAGCATGGACAACTTCCAGACCGCCGTCCACGCCATTGGTGATGCCGCCAATGCCGAAGTGCTGGCAGCGGTGGAGGAATTGTCCGAGACCTATGACGGCGACCGGCGCTGGCGGATCGAACACGCGCAGATCGTCGATCCCACCGACCTTCCGCTGCTGGGCAAACACGGGGTGATCGCCTCGATGCAGCCGCTCCACCAGACCTCCGACCGGTTGATGGCCGAAGCCCGGCTCGGGCCGGACCGGCTGGAAGGCGCCTATCCGTGGCGCAGCGTGGTTCGGGTTGGCGGGCGGCTGGCCTTCGGGTCGGACGCGCCGGTCGAACCGGCCGATCCCTTCTCCGGGATGGCCGCCGCGATCAGTCGCACCGATGCCGATGGCGAGCCGTTCGGCGGGTGGTTCCCGCAGGAAACCGTCAGCCGGGAACAGGCACTGGCGGGGTTCACCGCGGACGCAGCCTTTGCCGGGTTTGCCGAAGGGCGTTTTGGCCGGTTGATCCCCGGCGAACGCGCCGATTTCCTGCTGGTCGACCGCGACCCGCTTTTCGCCTCGCCCGACGAGATCCGTCAGACCAGGGTCATCGGCGTGTGGGTCGGCGGGGTGAAAGTCAGCGGCGAGTAAGGTTTACTCTGCCGCCGCCTGTTCGGCCTTGTCTGCCGCGCGCTCGGCCTCGACCTTGCCTTCCTGGAACCGCATCAGCAGCAATGACACCTCGAACAGCAGCAAAAGCGGCAGCGCGAGGATCACTTGCGAACCCGGATCGGGCGGCGTGACAATCGCCGAAATGGCGAAGATGCCGACAATCACATAACGCCGCGCGCCCGCCATCTGCGCGCGGCTGATGATCCCGGCACGGTGCAGCAGCAACAGCAGCACCGGCAGCAGGAAGGTCAGCCCGAAGGCGAGGATGAACTGCATCACCAGGCTGAGATAATCGCCCGCGCTCGGCAAGGCCTGCACCTGCATGCCCCCGGCCTCGCCCCCGAAGCCGAGGAAGAACACGAAGGCGGTCGGCATGACCACGAAATAGGCCAGCGATGCCCCGCCGAGAAACAGCACCGGGGTGGCGATCAGGAAGGGCAGAAACGCCTTTTTCTCGCGCGCGTAAAGCCCCGGCGCGACAAAGGCCCATAACTGGTTGGCGATCACCGGGAAGCTGACCATGAAGCCTGCAAACAACGCGACCTTCAATTCGACGAAGAAGACCTCGGGCAGTTTGGTGAAGATCAGCTGCCCTTCGCCATCGGGAAACGCCTGGCGCAGCGGCCGGACCAGAAAGCCCAGGATTTCATCGGCGAAGTAAAGGCACACCCCGAACCCCACAGCCAGCGCCAGCAGCGAGCGGATGATCCGGCTGCGCAGCTCGATCAGATGATCGAGCAACGGGGCGCGGCTCTCATCGAGGTCATCGACCTTAAACATCGGGGCTGCCCTTGGGCGCGGGATCGCTGGTGCCGGAGGGCTTCTCATCCGGCACGTCGACCGGTGATGGGTCGGCCGGCGGCGGACCGGTCATCATCGGCGCTTCAGTGGCGGCCTTGGCCTCGGTCTCGGTCAAGGCAGCGGAACGGCGCATGATCTCCGCGTTCTGCGCCTTCCACTTCTTTTCCATGTCCTCAAGCTCGGCTTCGCGCACCATGGTGTCGATTCCGGAGCGGAAGTGGGCGGAGATGCGCCGCGCCTTACCGATCCAGCGGCCGGCCGTGCGCATGGCCAAAGGCAAATCCTTCGGCCCGATCACGATGACCGCGACGATGATGATGACCAGCAATTCTGCGGCGCCGATGTCGAACATTGTGGGTGCGGGCGCGCCGCCTCCTTCAGACCGTGATCAGGCGCCGGTGGTGTCGTTCTTTTCGGCCGGGGCCGGCGTTTCCGTGGGAGCAGGGCTCGCCGCAGGAGGTTCGATCCGGGCGTTGGACGCCGGCTCGTCGGCCTCGTTCATGCCCTTCTTGAAGCTGGAAATGCCCTTGCCGAAATCGCCCATCATTTCAGAGATGCGCCCGCGCCCGAACAGGACGAGGACGACCAGCGCGACGATGAGGATTTGCCAGATACCGATATTCATGGGGCGAGACTCTTGTTCGTGTGCGCTGTCTATATAGGAGCCTTCGCGGCTCGGCGCCACCCGCCTGTCGGTTCGGCGGTGTAAAGTGGCACGGTCAGGGCGTGTCGGCCTCAACTCGATCATCTTCGTCCGGGTCATCCGGATCGAAGCGCATTGCCGCTTCCATCGCCTCGTCCACCGGATCGAGCAGCCCGGCGGCGCGCAATTCGTCGATGCCCGGCAGGTCGCGGCGCGATTCTAGGCCGAAATGGTCGAGGAATTCGGGTGTGGTGGCATAGATCACCGGTCGCCCCGGCACCTCGCGGCGGCCCGCCAGCCGGATCCAGCCCGCCTCCATCAGCACATCCAGCGTGCCCGCACTGGTCTGCACCCCGCGGATCGATTCGATCTCCGCACGGCTGACCGGTTCGTGATAGGCGATGATCGCCAGCACCTCGGTCGCCGCGCGGCTGAGGCGGCGGACCTGCTCCTTCTCGCGTCGCAGCAGATGGGCGAGATCGGGCGCGGTTTCGAAATGCCAGCGCTTGCCGCGCTCGACCAGATGCACACCGCGCGCGGCATAGTGCTGTTCCAGCGATGCCAGCGCCGCGCGCACGTCGGAGGATTCCAGACCGCCCAGATGCGCGGCAAGCGCCTCTATGGTCATCGGCTCCTCGGCAGCGAACAGCGTTGCTTCCACCGCCCGTTCGAGCGTGTCGGCCCCTCGCTGTCCGGATGCGTCCCCCATCACCGGGTCGCACCTTCCTTGAGGCGGCGGATGCGCAAGGGGGCAAAGGTGCCCTCCTGGTCGAGTTCCGCTGCGCCCCGCTTCGCCAGTTCGAGTGCGGCGACAAAGCTCGACGCCAGGGCCGAACGCCTGAGTTCGGGCGTGGCATGGGGCGGCAGGAAGTCCCGGATCTCCATCCATTCAAGCGTCACGCCGAGCATCGCCGACACCCGCTCCAGCGCGCTGTCCAGCGTCATCACCGGGCGATTGGCGACGTGATAGATGCGCGGGGCGGTGCGCGCCTTCACCTGTCCATAGGCCTGGATCAGCGCGAACATGTCGCTGCGCCACACGGTCCGGCGGTCGGTGCGCAGGCCTTCGGGCGCGCCACGCAGGAACACGTCGCGCCCGATCCGGTCGCGGCCCATCAGCCTTGCCGCCGCTTCGCGCATCGCACCCAGACGTTGCAGGCGCAATTGCAGGCGCAGGGCAAGTTCTTCGGGCGAAGGGTCTTCCTGTTCCTCCTTGGGCAGCAACAGCGCCGATTTGAGATAGGCAAGCCAGGCCGCCATCACGAGGTAATCGGCGGCCAGTTCCAGCCGCATCGCCCCGGCACGCTCGATATAGGTCAGGTATTGATCGACCAGCGCGAGGATGGAGATCTGGCGCAAATCCACCTTCTGCCGCCGCGCCAGATCGAGCAGCAGGTCGAGCGGGCCTTCCCAGCCATCGAGTTCAAGGTAAAGCGCGTCTGTCTCGGGCTTTGCAGCCTCGGACGGGAACATGAAGGGGATGTCGGCGTCGCTCATGCCAAAGCCCCTCCACGCGTTCCGGCAAGCGCCAGCAACGCGTCACGCTTTGCCAGAAATTCAGCCGCGTCGAAGACAATTCCGGGGGCAACACGGGTGCCCGCCAGCGCCCGGTCAAGTCGCGCCGCGGTGACAGGCGGCATTGTCGGGAGCGCCGCGCATATGCCCTGCATGTCGTCCATCTTCGCCCAGCAATTGAGGATAAGGTCGCACCCGGCCCGGTGCGCGCGCGCGGCGCGTTCGGGAATGGTTCCGCCGAGCGCCTCCATGTCGATATCGTCGGTCAGCAGCAGGCCTTCGAAGCCGATCTGGCCGCGGATGACATCGCTTATGATCGTCGGCGACAAGGTGGCCGGATTCTCTGCGTCCCATGCCGGGAACAGCAGGTGGCCGGTCATTCCGATCTTCGCGTGGGCAAGCGTGCGGAAGGGGGCAAGGTCGGCCTCCAGTTCTGCGACAGTGGCCGACACGGTGGGGAGCGCCTTGTGGCTGTCGACCGCGCTGCGACCATGACCCGGCATGTGTTTGATGCAGCCCGCCACCCTGCCCGCCGCCAGCCCTTCAAGCACGGCGCGTCCTAACGCTGCCACCTGCATTGGATCGGTCCCGAAAGCACGGTCGCCGATCACATCATGCGCGCCCGCCACACGCAGGTCGAGCGGCGGGTGGTAATCGACCGTGATCCCCATCGCCGACAATTCGAGCGCCATCGCCGTGGCATTGGCCCGCGCCGCTGAAATCGCGCTGGCCGGAGCAAGATCGTAGAGACGGGCGAAAGCTTCCCCGGCCGGATAGGCCGACCAGTGCGGCGGGCGCAGGCGCGCCACCCGGCCGCCTTCCTGATCGATCGACACCAGCAGATGATCACGGCCATGGATCGATCTGAGTTCGTCGGTCAGGGCGCGCAGCTGGTGGGGATTATCGCAATTGCGACCGAACAGGATATAGCCCGCCGGATCGGCCTCGCGGAAGAAGGCGCGTTCATCGGCCGTCAGGTGCGGGCCGCTAAGACCGAAGATCGCCGGAATCATTCCAGCAGGTTTGCAGGCAAGCTGCGCTCAGGCAAGCGCGCTAACCATCCGCAGCGGGGAAAAGCCCGAAAGCCTGCGCCTACTTGACCTGGCAATCGAGCCCATCGGCCTTGAGCGCGGTGCACAGCGCATCGGCTTCGGCGCGGGTCGCGGCGATGGCCTGCAGGCGGTAAACCGTGCCGATATCGACCTTGCCCTCGACCACGCGGTGCTTAACCCCGGCCAGCGCATCGGTACGGCGGATGAGATCGCCCCAACCTTGTTCGGCCCGTGCACGCGAGGAATAGGCGGCAAGTTGCACGCCCACACCCGACATGTCCGGAGCCGCAGCCGCCGGAGCCGCGCCGGCAGCGGGTGAAGGCTTGGGTGTCGGGGCCGCTTCGGGTGCGGCCACGACCGCTTCGCGCGTGCCGCCTTCGCCCACCACAGGCGCGACATTGCCGGTGCCGGCAAAGGTCTTGCCACCGGGGTCCTCGGGGCGCTCCTTGATCGGGCCTGCGGGCGCAGCGATGACGCTGCCATCGGCCACCGCCTCGCTGCCCGCAGTCCGGCTCGAGACATACCACACCGCGCCGACGACGGCCGCGAGCAGCACGATCAGCAGCGCGGCAAACCCGAAAATCTGGCCGGTGTCGAGCCCGCCCGCGTCCTCATCCTCCTCATCGGATTCGAGCCAGGGCAGGTTGTCGGTATCGGCCAGATCAAGCTCGCCCTCGGCCCCATCCAGTTCCTCGTATTCGGCATCGATCATGGCCAATCCTCGCGCCCTTCCCCAAGCACCTACATCGTCTCGACCGCCTCGACACCGAGCACGTCGAGACCATTACGGATCACTTGCCCGATTGCTTGGCCGAGGAAAAGCCTCGCCGCAGTCAGGCTCGCATCCTGTTCCACGATGAACCGCTTTTCCGGCCGGTCATTACCCAGATTCCAGAACGCATGCAGCTCGCCCGCCAGATCATAGAGATAGAAGGCTATCCGGTGCGGCTCGCGCGCCCGTGCGGCGGCTTCGATCTCGCGCGGGAACTGCGCCGCGCGGCGGATCAGGGCGATCTCCTCTTCGCCCAGCAAGCCCAGCTTTGCCGGGTCTGGCGCGAACCCGGCTTCAGCGGCCTTGCGCAGTGTCGAACGGATCCGGGCATGGGCATATTGCACATAGAACACCGGATTGTCCTTTGACGCTTCGACCACCTTTTCGAAATCGAATTCCATCTGCGCCTCGGGCTTGCGGGTCAGCATGGTGAAACGCACCACGTCCTTGCCCACTTCCTCGACCATGTCGGCGATGGTGATGAAATTGCCCGAACGTTTGGACATCTTGGCCGGTTCACCGCCGCGCATCAGCTGCACCATCTGCACCAGCTTGACGTCGAACGGGATCGGACGGCCCTCGCCTTCCGACAGCGCGGCGACGGCAGCCTTGATCCGCTTGACCGTGCCGGCATGGTCCGCGCCCCAGATATCAATCAGTTCATCGGCGGTTTCGGCCTTCTGCATGTGATAGGCGAGGTCCGCACCGAAATAGGTCCACGCGCCATTCGACTTCCTGATCGGGCGATCCTGATCGTCGCCGAACTTCGTCGAGCGGAACAGCGGCAGGGTCACCGGTTCCCAGTCTTCGGGCGGGGCCTTGCCCTTGGGAGCTTCGAGCACGCCATCATAGACCAGGTCATGCGCGCGCAGCCACGCCTCGGCGGCTTCGGGCTTGCCTGCCGCCTGCAGCGCGGCCTCGGAGGAAAAGACATCGTGATGAATGCCGAGCATCGCGAGATCGGACTTGATCAGGTCCATCATCCGCGTGACCGCCTCGGCACGGAAGATCAGCAGCCATTCGTCCTCGGGCGAATCGCGGAACCGCTCGCCCAGTTCGGCGGCCAACGCTTCGCCGACCGGCTTGAGGTATGCGCCGGGGTAAAGGCCCGCGGGGATCTCGCCGATCTCCGCGCCCAGCGCCTCAAGATACCGCAGGTGCACCGACCGCGCGAGCACGTCGACCTGACCGCCCGCATCGTTGATGTAATATTCGCGAATGACTTGGTGTCCGGCCCATTCGAGCAGCCTCGCCAACGCATCCCCCACCACTGCGCCGCGGCAATGGCCCATATGCATCGGGCCTGTCGGGTTGGCCGAGACATATTCCACGTTGACCTTGCGGCCGGCGCCGATCTGCGAGCGCCCATATTGGTCGCCCAGCGCAGCGATAGCCTGCAATTCGGCCAGCCATGCGTCAGGTGCTAGCCGCAGGTTGAGAAACCCCGGCCCGGCAATCTCGGCGCTGGTGATCGCAGGATATGATGAAAACTTTGCCGTAATCGCCTCGGCCAGCGCGCGCGGGTTGGTGCCCGCGCCCTTGGCCAGCACCATCGCGGCATTGGTAGCAAGATCGCCGTGAGATGCGTCGCGCGGCGGCTCCAGCGTGACATTGGCGAAGCTGGTTCCCGCAGGCAACACGCCTTCGGCAACCAGATCGGTCAGCACATTTTCGATAAGCGCCGCATAGGCGGCATAAAGGGTCTTGGTTTCGGTCATGATGGTCTCTTGCGTCTTGTGCGGATGCAAAGAAGGAAGCGGGGTCCCGGGTCAAGCCCGGGAAAACGAAGGGGGCATGGCTAAGGCAGGCGATCGTATCGCGCTGACCCGAGGCCGACAGCGTCGCAAGGCCGACCTGCCGCGCGCAACCACGCGACCTCCGGGTCGCACGAGCGAAGATTTCGCGCCCACGGACGCGGGTGCGGAAAAACTAACGAGTCACGTTATAGGCCAGCTGTTGCTCGGTCAGCTGGAAGCCGACCAGCATTTCGAAGCGGGTGCGGGCAATCGCGGCCTTTACCTCGGGGTCGGCAAGCGGATCGAGCGCCGCATCGACCTCGCCCGCGCGGCGTCGTCGGGTGATTTTCTCACGGATATCTTCGGGCAGAGCGGCATCGGCACGGTTGACGAAAGATCCGGCCTTGGCCGTCGCCGTGGCGCGTTCCTGACCATCGGCAAAGGTCAGGGTGACTTCGGCCACGCGTTTGCTCACCACGGCGCTGCCGCCGCGCAATACGGTGACGAAATAGGGCAGCGTCACGGTGCGGCTGCCGCGCACATCACTGCGGCGGGCCCGCACTTCGAAAGTCGCCTCGCTGTATATCTGTTCGCCGGTCTCGTTGCAGGTCGCGCGCAAATTGGTGATTGCGGCGGTCACATCAAGGCTGGCGGTGCTGCGATCGTCGCCCGCGCCGAAGGTGGTGACATCGCCGGTGTAATCGGGAATGCCGACCGCCGGGCAGGTGCTCAGCACGGCGGTAATGCCCACGCCCTGTTCGAGCACGAGATCACCCTCGCGGGAACAGCCGGCCAGTGCCGCCATGATGGCAATGACAGGAAGGGCGCGGGTGCGAAACATCATCTAAGGGCCGTCCTTGAAAACCGTATCCAGGCGCGCAAATGCGCAAGCACGCCCTAGCGAGACGCGCCGCAAAGCGCTAGAGGGGGAGATATGAACGCGCCCTTTCCCGCATCCGAAACCGCCTCCAGCGACGCGACCGTCGCTGCCCGGCCGCCGCTCAACCTGCTGATCGCGGCCCCGCGCGGTTTCTGCGCCGGGGTCGACCGGGCAATAGAGATCGTCGAAAAGGCGCTCGAACGCTATGGCAGCCCGGTCTATGTGCGGCACGAAATCGTCCATAACAAATATGTGGTCGAAGGCTTGAAGGCTCAGGGCGCGATCTTCGTCGAGGAACTCGACGAAGTGCCAGACGATGCCCCGGTGGTGTTCAGCGCCCACGGCGTTCCCAAGGCAGTCCCGGCAGAGGCCAAGCGGCGCAAGCTGCTTTATGTCGATGCCACCTGTCCGCTGGTTTCCAAGGTACACCGCCAGGCCGAACGCCAGATTGAAAAGGGTCGACACATCATCTTCATCGGCCATGAAGGCCACCCGGAGGTCATCGGTACCATGGGCCAGGTCGCACCGGGCCAGATGACGTTGGTCGAGACGATCGAGGATGTCGAAAAGCTGCCGTTCGATTCGGACGAGGAGCTTGCCTATCTCACCCAGACCACCCTGTCGGTTGACGACACCCGCGAGGTGATCGAGGCGCTCGAATGGCGTTATCCCAATATCAGCGGGCCTAAGGCAGAGGATATCTGCTACGCCACCTCGAATCGTCAGGCGGCGGTAAAGGAACTGGCGCATGATTGCGATCTGGTGCTGGTGATCGGCGCGCCCAATTCGTCCAATTCGCTGCGGCTGGTCGAGGTGTCAGAGCGACTCGGCACCCCGGCCAAACTGATCCAGCGCGCCGAGGAAATCGATTTCGCCTGGCTCGACGGGGTCAATTCTCTGGGACTGACAGCCGGGGCATCGGCGCCTGAAATCCTTGTTCGCGAAGTCGTGGCCGCGCTCGCCAGCTACCGTCCGATTCAAGAGCGCGAAATCAAGGCAGCGGAAGAAAAGATGGTGTTCAAGCTGCCGCGCCAGTTGATGGAATAGGGCAGGCAGGCAGCGGTGGCGGTCTACACCCACCTCGGGGCCGAGGACCTCGCAAAGCTGATCGCGCAATATGATGTCGGCGAACTGGTTTCGGCCAAGGGCATTGCCGAAGGCGTTTCCAATTCCAACTGGCTGGTCGAAACCACGGGCGCGCAAGGATCAGGCTCGCGGTTCATCCTCACGCTTTACGAACGGCGGATCGACTATGCCGACCTGCCCTATTTTCTTGATCTGCTCGATCACCTTGCGGCCAAGGGCTGCCCTGTGCCGCGCACCATCCACGACCGGACGGATGCATCATTCCGGATGGTGGAAGGCAAGGCCGCGGCGCTGATCGAATTTCTTCCCGGCGTCTCGCCCACCCGGCCCACGGCGGCGCAGGCGCATAGCGTCGGCGCAGTGCTGGCGCGGATGCATCTGGCCGCGCGCGATTTTTCCCTGACCCGCGCCAACGCGATGGATTTTGCCGCGAGCGCGGCGATTCTCGATCAATGCGGGGCTGAGCGTCTGGCCGCGATCCACCCCGATCTGCCGGAGATGCTCGAGCACGCGCACCGCGCCGCCACGCTTGATCTTTCCGCGCTGCCGGCCTCGCAGACCCATACCGACCTTTTCCCCGACAATGTGCTGATGCGGGGGGACGTGGTGACCGGCCTGATCGATTTCTACTTCGCCTGCACCGGTCCGATGGCGCTCGATCTGGCGGTGACCCATGCGGCGTGGTGTTTCGATAAGGCGGGCCGTTATCGCAAGGATTGCGGCACCGCGCTGGTGGCGGGCTATGAGAGCGTCCGCAGCCTCGAATCCGCCGAAGTCGCGCTGTTCCCCGCTATCGCCAAGGGCGCGTGCCTGCGGTTCGTGGCGAGCCGCACGGAGGACTGGCTGGAAACCCCCGATGATGCCATGGTCACCCGCAAGGATCCGATGCAATTCGTGGAACGCTGGCGGTTTTACGACGAAGCAGGCGCGGCACTGCTTGCCTGATGTGCCCGCGCGCCTTTAGGGCATGAATCCATGAAACAGGTCGAAATCTTCACCGACGGCGCGTGCAAAGGCAATCCCGGCCCGGGCGGCTGGGGCGTTCTGTTGCGCATTGGCAGCCATGAAAAGGAGCTTTCGGGCGGCGAGCCGGACACCACCAACAACCGCATGGAACTGACCGCCGCGATCAAGGGGCTGAACGCCCTCATCGAACCCTGCGCGGTCGATCTCTATTCAGACAGCAAATATGTGCTCGACGGGATGAGCAAGTGGATTCACGGCTGGCAGCGCAACGGGTGGGTCAATGCCAGCAAGAAACCGGTGCGCAATGCCGACCTGTGGCATGACCTGATCGAAGCCGCGCGCCCGCATCACGTCAGCTGGCACTGGGTACGCGGCCATAATGGCCATCCGGAAAACGAACGGGTCGATGCGCTCGCCAGCGCGGAGGCGGAACGGGTCGCGACGGGGGGTTAGGCCCCGCCGCGCATCGTCACATCAGCTATTGTCTTCGGTCGGGGCATCGGGCCCATTCTTCTTGATCGAATCGATCGCATTCTGCGCGCTTGCCTTGCTCGAATAGCCCTGAGTCGAGAACATCACTTCCGAATTGTACTTGAACCGCACGCGGAACTCGCCTGCGTTATCCTTATAGATTTCGAACTTGTGCGCCATGTCGGCCCCTCCTGATCTGGCGTGGTGATTGCGACCACGTCCTTAACCATACAGAATGAACCGCAAGGGTCTAGGCGGAGCGTGCCTTGCGTCCACGATTGAACCGCCTTGGCGAATAGCGCGCCGGATCAATGCCTCGCGTCATCGCATCCGCCCCCAGCCCTGTTGCCAGCTGCGCGCCCAACCGCGCCGCCGCGGGCGCGGTCTGGATGCCGAACCCGCCTTGTCCAGCAAACCAGAAGAACGCACCGTCTGCCGGATCGGGGCCATAGACCGGCAGACGATCCGGGGCAAAACTCCTCAGGCCCGCCCATCGCCGCTCCAATGCCGCAATGCGCCACCCTGTCGCCTGCTCGAAACGGTCGATGGCAATCGCAACATCAAGGTCTTCGGGGGCGACATCACGCGGCGTATCAGGGATTTCGTCATGCGGACTGAGCCACAGGCGGCCCGCGTCGGGCTTGAAATAGAAGCCGCCATTGATGTCGAGCACCAGCGGCAGATCGGCCAGGGCCGGCGGATCGACCCGCAATTGCACCACGGTGCGGCGCAGCGGCTGGATGCCGATTGGGGCAAGACCGGCGAGCGCGGCGATATTGTCGGCCCATGCCCCGGCCGCATTGACGATGCGCGCGGCGCGGAATTCGGTCCCCGTCATGGTGGCGATTCGCCAACCGCCTGGTTCTCGCGTCAGGCGAACGACCGGTGCCTGGCACACGGTTTCCACCCCGCCCCGGCGGGCGGCCGCAAGATAGTGCTGGTGCAAGCCCGCGACATCGATATCGGCGCAGGCCGGCTCGTAGATGGCGTCGCACCAGTGGGCGCGCAGTTCGGGCACGTGCCGCACGAGGCCGGCGTGGTCCAACCGCTCGATCGTCACCCCCGTGCCGGCAAAGGTGGTAACGAATGCGTCCATCGCCGCCCGGTCCTCGGCGCGCCCGACATAAAGCGCGCCGCGGGTGGTAAGAAAGCCGTGGTCGCGCAGGTAAGGCCCCGAAGCAAGCGTCAGGGGCACCACGCCGGGGCCGCCATAGCATTCCTCCCAGAAGGCCGCCGAACGCCCGGTCGCATGATAGCCGGGCATGTCCTCGGCCTCCAACAGCAGCACCCGGGCATGCGGCGTCAGTTCTGCGGCAAGGCTCGCGCCGGCCATCCCGGCTCCGATCACGGCAAAATCATAGGTCATGCCGCAGGCGCAACCCGGTCGAGAAATTCTGCGATTGCGATCATTGCCCGGTCGCGCACCGCATCGACCTCGCGCAGGATTTCGTGATGCGCCTCAGGCCCGAAGGCCACCAGCTCGCCCTTCGGCAAACGCGCTGCGGCACGCAGATTGGCAGGATGGCTCACCAGCTTGTCGGCGCTGGTCGAAAGGATCAGCACCGGCACATCGACCGACTCGAGCGCACCCGCCTGTTCCAGCCTGCGGGCCGAGGCATAGGCACGTTCGACCCAGCGCCAGCTGGCAGGGCCCATCACCAGTTCGGGGCGATGATCGCGCCACCATTGTTCATCGGCATAACGATCTGCGTCATGCGTCAGCAGATTGGCGCGTGCAGCGGGCAATGCGCCCGGCTTCTCGCTCCATTTCCACGCCTGCCGCGTCGGATCGCCAACCACTGTCATCACTCGCGCGACCGCGTGAAGCATCGGCAGCGGCAGCGGCGGGCCGTTGACCCCGATCATCGGCGCGCTCAGCACCGCCGCATCGGGGCTGACCCGGTGTTCGACCAGCGCGCGCATCACCAGATGCCCGCCCATCGAATGCCCGGAAATCACGTGAGGCCCGGGTGTCTCGGCGACCCAGCTTTTCCAAAAGGCGCCAAGATCATCGATCCAGATGCCGAAATCCTCCACATGGCCGGTGACCGCGTCCTTGCCGAGCCTCCCGGAGCCGGCCTGCCCGCGCCAATCGGCCGCCGTTACCCGCCAACCGGCCCGGTGCCATTCTTCCAGCGTTTCGAGATATTTCTCGTAATGGTCACCGCGTCCGGGGAAGAACAGGATAGATCCGCGCGCAGGCCCGGCACCACCGGGCCAGTCGATCCGGCGCAGTTCGTGTCCGTCCGCCGCGCGCCAGACACTCTCGCGCGCAGCGGGCGGGATGGCCCGGCGATCGATTGCGGCAAGTTCGCGATTGTCGTGAATCTGGAGCCTCCGAGCTTGGTTACTTTTTGGTAAGCCAACATCTGTAGCACTGTCCCCAAGAAGGACCGTCCGCACTTTTCGCGCGGCAACTTCGGGGGCACGATGTCGACGACCACCATTCACTACGGATTGCTGATTGCCTTGGCAATCGCGCTGGTCTTTGCCGCTTTCACCGACATCCAGCGGCGCCAGATCGACAACTGGCTGAACGGCGCAATCGCGCTGGGTGCGCCGTTGTTCTGGTGGGCGAGCGGCTTGTCGCTGTGGCCCGATGTCGCGATCCAGCTGGGTGTGGCGTGCGCTGCCTTCGTGCTGCTTGCCGGTCTGTTCGCGCTCAAGGTTATGGGCGGGGGAGATGTGAAGCTGCTGACGGTGCTGGCGCTGTGGATTCCCCCGGAAATTTTCATGCAGCTGCTGGTGATCATGGCGATTGCCGGCGGGGTGCTGACCATTGCGATGGGCGCGTGGCATTTCCTGCGCCGACAGAAAGAACGGCTCGCCATTCCTTACGGCGTGGCGATCGCATTCGGCGGGCTTTGGGTGCTGGCCGTCAATTATCTTCCCGCCGCTGCATTGGCGGCAAGTGCGCAATGAACCTGATTTTAACCAGTCAGGACCTACGCATCGAAACCATACCTGCCCGCTAACCAACCAAGGGCGATTACGAGGGGGCTATTTCAGCCATGGATAGGAAGAAACTGGTTCTGCTGATTGGCGCTCTGATCATCGCGATCGGAACGGCCTTCGCTGCACGGAGCATCTTCGCCGGAGGCGGAGCCCCTTCAGCCGAAGCCGCGGCCCAGCCGACCGGCCCACGGGTGCTGGTGGCAAAGCGCGCGCTTACCTCCGGGACAATCATCACCGTTGACGCGCTGGGTTTCCAGCCCTGGCCCGAAGAGCTGGTCAAGGACGCCTACTTCATCGACGGCGAGGCCGACATGGAGCAGCTGCTGGGCACTGTCGTGCGCTTCCCCATCACTGCGGGTGAACCGGTCACGCAAGGCTCGCTGGTCGCTCCGGGCGACCGCGGCTTCCTCGCAGCGGCGCTCGGCCCGGGCATGCGCGCCGTAACCGTGCCGGTGTCGGCGATGACCGGCGTGGCCGGCTTTGTCTTCCCCGGCGACCGGGTCGATCTGGTGCTTACACAAAGCGTCGATGGCGAAGGCCCGCCGCTCAAGACTGCGGAAACCGTGCTGCGCAACCTGCGCGTGCTGGCGACCGACCAGACCACCGAAACGACCACCGACGAAAATGGCAAGACCGTGGTCAGCGCCTTCCGCACCGTCACGCTCGAGGTGACGCCCAAGATCGCCGAGAAGGTCGCCGTAGCCCAGACAATCGGCACGCTCAGCCTCGCGCTGCGATCGCTGGCCGATAATGACGCCGAGCTTGAGCGGGCGATTGCCGCGGGCGAAGTCAGTATTCCGGACAATGCAACGCCCGAGCAGGAGGAAAAACTGCTCAAGGCTGCGCTGGGTCGCCCGATCGACAAGGGCGCCACCTTCCAGACCGGCGGCGATGTCTCCCGCTTCCAGCGCAAGACCGTGCCGCCGCAGGAAGGCTCGAGCCGCCGGGCCGAATATACGCCAGCCGCTCCGGGGGTTTCTGCCAAGGTCAACAACCAGCCGGTCTACAAAGGCCCTAGCGTCCGCGTGACCCGCGGCAAGGCGACCGAGGAAACTCCGGTCGGCCCGCAAGCGGCAGGCGGCATCGTCGGCAGCCAGGCCCGGGGGGTGAGCAGCACGGGCCAGGCCCTTCCCTCCGTCACCGCGACGCAGGTCTTCTAAGGGGGCAATGATGCCGATCAACAATTCCTTCCGGCCGCATTCCAAAGCGCTGGCAACTGGCAAACCCGAGGGGAGCCGCACCATGACACTCAACCTGAAAGCCAAGCTGCTGCTTGCTGCCATCGTGGCAGCTCCGATCGCAGCCATGCCGGCGGCGACAGCCACCGCGCAGCAGGTCGTCAAGCCGACCCAGGAAATCGTCCTGTCGATCGGCCGCGGCGAACTGGTGACCGTGCCCGGCGCGATGACCGACGTGTTCGTCGCGAACGAAACTGTCGCCGATGTCCAGATCAAGTCGCAGCGCCAGCTTTATGTCTTCGGACGCGCCGGCGGCGAGACCACGATCTACGCCAGCAACGAACGCGGCGACGTGATCTTCTCGGCCAATATCCGGGTCGGCTCGAACATCGGCAGCGTCGACCAGATGCTGGCGCTGGCGATGCCCGATGCCAAGATCAGCGTGGCCACCATGGGCACCAACACCGTGCTGCTGACCGGCACCGTGGGTGCGCCCGAAGATGCCGCCGAGGCCGAGCGTCTGGTGCAGGCCTTCATCGGCGATGAAGCCAACGTCATCAGCCGTCTCCGGACCGCGACACCGCTTCAGGTCAACCTGCATGTCAAGTTTGCCGAAGTGAACCGGTCGCTGCTGCGGACCATCGGCGGCAATCTCAACACCTTCGACGGCTCCAGCGGGTTCCGGTTCGGGGTCGGGACGGGTCGTTCGATCGGTGGCGAAAGCTACCGCGTCGAAGGCCCGCTGGGCGTGGGCAACGCGGTTGCACAGGCGGCCTTTGTCCTGCCCGACGGGACGGAAATTCCCGGGCCGGCAGTGGATACGAATGGCGGCACGACGATCTCCGGCCTCGGACGCCTGTTCGGCATGGATATGCTCGGTGCGCTCGATCTGTCGGAGCGGGTGGGTCTGGTGACCACCATCACCGAACCGAACCTGACCGCGCTGTCGGGTGAAACCGCGACCTTCCTCGCGGGCGGCGAATTCCCGATCCCGATCGCGCAGGGCCTTGGCCAGGCGACGATCCAGTTCCGCAATTTCGGGGTCAGCCTCGCCTATACTCCGACAGTGCTGTCCAACGGCCGGATTTCGCTTCGGGTCCGCCCGGAAGTCTCCGAGCTTTCGACCCAGGGGTCGGTCGTGCTCAACGGCTTTCAGGTGCCTTCGCTGACGATCCGCCGGACAGAAACCACGGTCGAGCTGGGCTCCGGCCAAAGCTTCATGATCGCCGGCCTGATGAGCGCCAGCTCGCAGAATGCGCTCGACCGGGCTCCTGGCCTCGGCGACGTGCCGATCCTGGGCAACCTGTTCCGCAGCCGCGAATTCCGCCGCGGCGAAAGCGAGCTGGTGATCATTGTCACCCCCTATCTGGTCAAGCCGGTCGACGCCAAGGACATCGTCCTTCCGACCGACGGCTATCGCTCGGCCAACGAACTGCAGCAGCTGCTGGGCTATCAGAACAATGCCGGCGTCTCGGGTGAACAGCGCCCGGGTCCGACATCGGCCCAGCCCGATGCGCCGCAGCCGCAGGTGAGCGATGCCGATCCGGCCGCGATCATCCCGAATGCGCCGGCGAAACCGCGCCGTGCCGACAAGAAAAACCGCAAGGACGAACGCGAGGCCAATGCCGTGGCCCCGGGCTTCAGCCTCTAACGTGAGAAAGGTGAGTACGATGCCTCTTGCACGACTGAACAATCCGGCGATGGGACTGGGCCGCGCGCCTGCCCTCGCCCTCGCTCTCACGCTCGGACTGGGCCTCGCCGGATGCGGCGGCATGCCGACCAACACCACGCTGTACAGCATGAAGCAGCCGGTGGTGGAGCGGAGCAATTTCACGCTCGATGTGAACACCAATGCCTCGGGCCTGCCGATTTCGGAACAACAACGCCTCAACGGCTGGTTCGAGACGATGGACTTGCGCTATGGTGACCGCGTCGCGATCGAGAACCCCGGCCAGAACCCCGCCGTGACCAATGCGATCCGCGATCTGGCTGCGCGCTATGGCCTGATCGTCAGCAATGTTGCGCCGGCAACGGCAGGCATGCTGCAGCCCGGTCAGGCGCGGGTCGTGATCACCCGCTCAAGCGCTTCGGTGCCCGGCTGCCCCGACTGGTCGGCCCGCTCGGACATGAATTACGGCAACGCGACGAGCCCCAATCACGGCTGCGCGGTCAACAGCAATCTTGCTGCGATGATCGCAGATCCGCAGGATTTGCTGGAAGGCAAGAAGGGTTCGGGTGAGACCATCATCGCCACTTCGAACAAGGCGATCGCGACCTATCGCGACACGCCGCCGACGGGCGCTGCGGGTCTGATGGATGCGACCGCCGGAGGCGGCGGTGGCGGTGGCGGTGGTGGCGGCGGCGCTGGCGGAGGAGGTAACTGATCCATGAACGCTCCCTGGAAATCGGGCTTGCCCGGAAATCGTGATCCCTTTGCAGCCTACATCTGCGACGACAACGCCCTCGACGTGCTGCGTCCGGTGGTGGTCGAACTCGGCTGGCAACCGGAAAAATGCAACAAGGGCGGCCTGCGCAATGCAGTGCAATCGCTCTCGGTCAGTGCCAGCCCGGCAATCCTGATCGTCGATCTGTCGGAAAGCGGCGATCCGCTCAACGACATCAATGCGCTGGCCGAGGTGTGCGAACCCGGCACGGTGGTGATCGCCATCGGTCAGGTCAATGACGTGCGCCTTTACCGCGACCTGCTGGCCAGCGGCATCCACGACTACCTGCTCAAGCCGCTTTCGGCCCAGCAGGTGCACGATGCGATCAGCCAGGCGCTGGCGGTGTTCATGTCGCCCAAGGCGGGCGATCATGACGGGGCCAAGCGCCATATCTCGACCGCTGTCGTGGGCACCCGCGGCGGGGTCGGCGCGTCGACGCTGGCGACCTCGTTGGCATGGCTGTTTTCCGATCATCACAAGTCGCCCACCGCGCTGCTGGATCTTGATGTGCATTTCGGCACCGGTGCGCTGGCGCTCGATCTCGAACCGGGCCGCGGCCTGACCGACGCGATCGAGAATCCCAGCCGCATCGACCCGCTGTTCATCGAGCGCGCGATGGTGCGCGCCAATGACAACCTGTCGATTCTTTCGGCAGAGGCGCCGATCAGCCAGCCGCTGATGACCGACGGTTCGGCTTTCGTGCAACTGGAGGATGAATTCCGCCAGGCGTTCGAGATGACGGTGATCGATCTGCCGCGCAACATGCTGATCAACTTCCCCCAGCTGATGGCGGATGTGAATCTGGTGCTGCTGACCTGCGAGCTGACCCTCGCTTCGGCGCGCGACACCATCCGGATCCTGTCGTGGCTCAAGACCAATGCCGCGCACGCCCATCCGATGATCGTCGCGAACAAGGTCCAGCCGAGCCTTTCCGAAATCAGCAAGGCCGACTTCGAAGCCTCGATCGAACGCAAAGTCGACTTCGTGATCCCCTATGATGTCAAGGCCGCATCCAACGCGGCCAAGCTTGGCCAGGTGTTCGTCGATGCCAACCGTTCGAGCAAGGCCACAGCGGCGATCCGCCAGATCGCCGAGCGCGTGATCGGCGCGGACATGGACGACCTGGCAGCGGGCGGCGACGAAAAGAAATCGCTGCTCGCCGGCTTCGACTTCAAGGCCCTGCTTTCCAAGAAAGCGAAGGCCGAACCCGAAGCTACAGAATGAGATCTTGCTGCGGGAAGGCAGGGTGCCGCGATGGTGCGATGCTTTCCCGCAGTCCGAATATCTGACCGCGAGCGCCAGCCGCGCCGCACTAGGCAGGAAGCAACAGCATGGACTTTCTCCAAACCCTGCTCGTCACTCTGGCGATCTTCACCGTGCTGGTCGTGGGCTATCTCCTTGCGACCGGAACGGGTGTGGCCAAGGCGCAGAAGCGCCGGATGCAGGCGCTGCGCTACCGCCATTCCGAAAGCGTCGACGCCAAGGTCGATGCCCAGTTCAAGCGCGCGATCGCCGCACGCAAGCCCAAGGCCTACAAGATCGCCGGTTCGGGTTCGCGCACCGAAGCGCTGGCTGTGCGGCTCGACCGGACGGGCAAGAAGTGGTCCGTAAGCCAGTATATCTACGTCTCCGCCGGTATTGCACTTGCGATTGCCGTGCTGATTTTTCTGCAGAGCGGCGCGCTGCTGCTGGCGCTCGGGGTCGGGATGTTCGTCGGCGCGGGTCTCCCGCACCTGGTGGTGGGTTTTTTCATCAGCAGGCGCACCAATGCCTTTGTCACCAAGTTTCCCGACGCGATCGAGCTTTTGGTGCGCGGCCTGCGCTCGGGCCTTCCGGTCACTGAAACACTGGGCGTGGTCGCCCAGGAAGTACCGGGCCCGGTGGGGGTCGAGTTCCGTAGCATTGTCGATCGCATCAAGGTCGGCAAGACGATGGAGGATTCGCTCCAGGACACCGCTGATCGCCTGGGCATTCCCGAATTCAACTTCTTCACCATCACTCTTGCGATCCAGCGCGAGACCGGCGGCAACCTTGCCGAAACCCTTTCGAACCTTGCCGACGTGCTGCGCAAGCGCGGCCAGATGAAGCTGAAGATCAAGGCGATGAGTTCGGAATCGAAAGCCTCTGCCTATATCGTCGGTTCGCTGCCGTTCATCGTCTTCGGTCTGGTTTACTGGATGAACCCCGAATACCTCGCCGGGTTCTTCACCGACGACCGGCTGATCGTGGCCGGCCTCGGCGGGCTGTTGTGGATGAGCATCGGGGTCGCGATCATGGCCAAGATGGTCAGCTTCGAAATCTGATCGGGAAACCTGAGCTATGTTTGACCAACCCACAGGACCCACGCTGCTTGGTTTCGACGTTGTCATGGTCGGGACCGTTCTGGCCGGCCTTGCCGCCTTCGCGATGGTGCTGGCGATCTACGCGGCGGTCACGATCCGCGATCCGATGGCCAAGCGCGTGAAGGTGCTCGAGGCCCGGCGCGAACAGCTCAAGGCGGGGATCGTCACTTCCTCGGCCAAGAAGCGTACCCGCCTTGCCCGCCGCAGCGACGCGACCGACAAGGTCAAGGACAGCCTCGGCAAGCTCAACGTCCTGCAGGACAGCCAGATCAAGGTGATCCAGCAAAAGCTGGCCCATGCCGGCTACCGCAACAAGGAACTGGCTGTCCTTATCATCGGTGCCCGTGCGATCCTGCCGATCATCGTCGGCGCACTTGCGGCGCTTTTGATCTATGTGGTCGAGTACTGGCCCGACTGGGGTCCGATGACCCGCCTGTTCGCTTTCGCCGGCAGCGTGTTCGTTGCCTACAAGGGGCCGGAACTGTTCCTCAGCAACAAGGCTTCCAAGCGCACCAAGGAAATCCAGAAGGGCCTGCCCGATGCGCTCGACCTGCTGGTGATCTGCGCCGAAGCCGGCCTGAGCGTGGACGCCGCGTTCAACCGCGTCGCCAAGGAACTGGGCCGCGCCTATCCCGAACTGGGCGACGAATTCGCACTGACCGCGATCGAGCTCTCCTTTCTCAACGAACGCAAGATGGCGTTCAACAACCTTGCTTACCGCGTCAATCTTGAAGCGGTGAAGGGCGTGGTCACCACCATGATCCAGACCGAACGCTACGGCACGCCGCTCGCTTCGGCTCTGCGCGTGCTCTCGGCCGAGTTCCGCAACGAGCGCATGATGCGCGCCGAGGAAAAGGCCGCGCGCCTGCCCGCGATCATGACCGTGCCGCTGATCCTGTTCATCCTGCCGACGCTGTTCGTCGTGATCCTTGGTCCGGCTGCCTGCTCGATCTCGGATGCGCTGATCAACAAATAGCTGCACAGGGGCGGGAACGGGCCGGACACCCGGCTCATTCCCGCCCTTCCGCACCCGCACCCGCACCCAGCGCTGCCGCGCGCGCGCGCAGGCCGGCCAGCAGCCGCCGCAAGGCCTGCTCCTCCTCGGGCGCAAGGCCCGCCAGCAATTCGCGCTCGGTCGCCAGCGCCAGCGGCATCACTTCGGCATGGATCGCCCGCCCCTCGCCGGTCAGTTCGAGCAGGTGCGAGCGCCCGTCCACCGGATTGGGCACCCGCGCCAGCAGGCCGCGTTCTTCCAGCACCCGGGCCGCGCGATTGACCGCGACCTTGTCCATCAGCGTCGCTGCCGTCAGCGCACGCTGGGTCATCGCCCCGGCCCCGTCGCCGCGATCGCCCAGCACCGCCATGATCCGCCATTCGGGAACCTTGAGGCCGAACCGCTTGCGATAACGCTCGGCGATCAGGCCGCTGACCGCGTTCGAGGCGACCGACAGCTGATAGGGCAGAAACCCGGCCAACTGCCCTTGCCCATCTCCCTCACCCGCCTTTACAGGCGGCAGGCCCGCTGTCTCACTCATAGGCGCGGTTGTCCCACCAGGGGTAGAAATCGGGCATGTCGGCGCTGACCTTGGCCGGATACATGGGCTTGCGCTTTTCAAGGAAGCTGGCGATCCCTTCCTTGGCATCGGCCCCGCGCGAAAGGCGATAGATCGCCCTGGAATCGATCTTGTGGGCCTCCATCGGGTGATCAGCGCTCATCAATCGCCACATCATCGCCCGCGTCATCGCGACCGAGATGGCCGAGGTGTTCTCCGCAATCTCGAGTGCCAGCGCGCGCGCGGCGAACAGCAGGTCCTCGGGCGCGTGAACCGATCGCACCAGCCCGCCCGCCCTCGCTTCCTCGGCATCGAAGATGCGGCCCGAATAACACCATTCCAGTGCCTGGCTGATGCCGACGATGCGCGGCAGGAACCAGCTCGATGCCGCTTCGGGCACGATCCCGCGCCGGGCAAAGACGAAGCCGTAACGCGCGGTGCTGCTGGCAAGCCGGATATCCATCGCCAGCTGCATCGTCGCGCCGACACCCACAGCCACCCCGTTGCAAGCCGAAATCAATGGCTTCTTGCTTTCGAACAGACGCAGGGTCAGCAATCCGCCCCCGTCGCGCACCTTGGCATCGGACAGGTCGGCGACTTCGGTGGGATCGGAAAACACCTGCCCGCCGCCTTCGGGCGTGAGGTCTGCGCCCGCACAGAAAGCCCGCTCGCCCGAACCGGTGAAGATCACCGCGCGCACGCTGTCATCGGCATCGATATCGTCCATCGCCGCAATGATCTCCTCGCCCATGGTGCGGGTATAGGCGTTCATCTTGTCCGGGCGGTTCAGCGTGATGGTGGCAATACCATCGGCTTTTTCGACGATGATCTGGGTGGTGTCGGTCATGCAGATTCTCTCCGGCAGCTGCGTATCGGGCGGGGTTCTACCCAGCCTGTTGGAGACACATGAGACACTGTCCAGAAGCGGAAAACAAGCCTGTCAAAAGGGCGGTTGCGAGGCGTAGATGGAAGGCAGGCAAGGCGCGCGGCGGGCATGGGGCGGGCAGGATAGGCGTGGGATCCGAGAGTAGGAAAGCGGGCAATGGCGGTGGCACGTTTGCATCCCCTGAACGGGTGATGGTTTACGCTGAAGATGGCAGACTATGTTCTGCCCTGTCCTGACCCGCGCAAGGAAGCTGCACATGATCCGCCGCCGTTATCCCTTCATCACCTTCGCTGCAGTCCTGCTGGCGCTGGCCGGGGGAGCGGCTCCGGCGTGGGGGCAGCAATGGGGCGCCTCGGAGGAAGCCCTGAGGAAATGCGAGCAGGGCGACATCGCCGAATGCAAGCTGATCGGGCGGAACCTCGAGTCCCAGCTCAACGCGATGCGGCCAGCAAGGATGCCGCAGGTGCCCGAGGTCGAGCGTCAGCAATATTGGGCGCTGGGCAAGGCCTGCGAGCTGGGCGACGGCGAAGCCTGCTACATGCTCGGCGATGTCCGCAATCCCACTGGCCTGTTCGGTGCGCCGCGAACGCCGGAGAACTACGCCGGCTCGGCAGCGGCGTTGAAGCGCGCCTGTGACACCCACAAGATCGCCCAGGCCTGCCGCCTTCTGCCCGGGATACTGGAATCGCGCAGCAATCCCCAGCGCGACGAGGTGGCCGCAAAGGCCTATCGGGAACGGGCGGACAAACTGGAGCAATCGCAGACTGAATCTTTCGCCGCATTGCTTCCTGCGGCACGACCGACCACCAGCCCGCCGGCCCGCCCTGCCGATCCAAGCATCGCCGAGCATATCCGCAAATATGGCAAGGTCGATGGTCTTGCCCCTGCCGAGCCGGGGCTGCTGAAGCTGCTGATGGAACGCCGTGCTGCCAATGGCAATTCGCTGCTCAAGGAGGAAGACATTGCCGCTATCCGCAACCACCTGCTCGCCGATGGCCGGATCGACGAGGTCGAACGCGAACTGGTTGCCGAACTGACCTATCCCGATATCCGGGCAGTCAGAGTCTATCGCGCAGGCGCAGCCGATGCGTGGGAGGCTGAGGGAACCACTTTCGCCAGCATCTTGCGCACCCGCCGCGACGGGTTGCTGGCGTTGCTCGATGCCCCGGCCCTCACGTGGGATGACAGCGACCGCAAGGGCACCCTGATGCGTCTCGCCCGCGCCAGCCGCACGCCGGGGATGGAGGAGCCGGTCAAGGCGCTGATTGCGGGCAAGGTGTCCGAGGCGGCCCCGGCCTCGACAAAGGAAACCGGCTTCGCGCCCCTGCGTCCGCTGATCAGCGACATGATCGGAGCGGTGCAGGCGCTCGAGGCGGATGGCACGCTCGACAAGGCTGCGGGTGCGGGCGTGCGCAACATCTATCACGAGGCGATCAGTCGCGGCATCGCACAGTCGGGCGCTGAGATACCCGGGTTCCTGTATAACTGGATCCGCCAGACGCGGTAATCGTCAGGAAAAACCCGCCCGCGCCCTAAGGCACGCCGTCGCCCAGCAGATCGCCGTCGATGGTCTGGCCGTAATAGTCGCCGCTCGCGTGGAACCGCGCGCGCGCTTCTGCGATGGTGCCTGTCTGGCGCGGATCGCGCGGGCGTTCGCGGCTGGTCACGAAGGCGGCGACATCCCACGCCTGCTGGTCGGTCAGGCTGCCCTCCATGCCAAGCGGCATGTTCGCCTTGATGAAGCCCGCCGCATCGGCCGTGCGCGACATCCCCGCGCCCCAGTTGAACGAGGCCTCTCCCCACAAAGGCGGATAGGCATAGGTGTCGTCCGAATTCTGCATCCCCTCGCCGTTCTCGCCGTGGCAGGCGATGCAGTGCTCCTGATAGACACGCGCGCCGCGCGCCGGATCGAGCCCCTCGGCGGGCGCGTCGAGCTTGAGGAATCCCCGCCCCGGCAGCGCCTTGCCGTGCGGCGCGCCGGTGGCGAGCCACGCGAAATAGATGCTCAGATCGCGGTAGATATCATCGCCATCAGGCGGCGGAAGCCCGGCCGGGGAGGCCTGCGCATTCATCGAATAGACAAAGCAGCCGCGGATGCGGTCTTCCATGGTGTTGATGCGATCATTCTTTTTGCGATAGGCCGGATACATCCCCCACGCTGCCCACATCGGCGCGGAATGGGGAGCGCGTCCGGCATCGAGGTGGCAATTGCCGCAGGTCAGCCCGCTGCCGACATATCGCGGCGCCATTTCCCCGGTGCGCAGGAACAGGTCACGCCCGCGCCGGATGGCATCACCTTCCGGCCCGTCGGGAATGGTCTCCTCGTCAGGGGGCTGGAACGCGGGAAGGCCAACCGCCTCGCTCGCCGCTGGGGCAGGCGCATCGGCTGGCCCGATCGCTGCGGACTGGAGGATCACCGCCAGCCCCGCGACGATTACCGCGAGCAATGCAAGCATCGCGGTGGTTTCGCGCAAGGCCATGCGGCGGTCCTCCGGCCTCGCTTACCGCGGCGCCATGCGGATCGCACCGTCGAGGCGCACGTCCTCGCCGTTGAAATAGCCGGTCTCGATCATGCACATGGCAAGCTTGGCGTATTCGTCGGGCACGCCAAGACGCTTGGGGAACGGCACCGATGCGGCCAGCGCATCGCGCACGTTCTGGGGCGCGGCGGCGAGCAGCGGGGTGTCGAAGATGCCCGGCAGGATGGTGTTGACGCGGATGCCCTCGTTCATCAGGTCGCGCGCGATGGGAAGCGTCATGCCGATCACGCCGGCCTTCGATGCGGAATAGGCCGCCTGCCCGATCTGGCCGTCTTCGCCTGCGACAGATGCGGTGTTGACGATCGCACCGCGCTCGCCGTTCTCGTCAAGCGGGTCGAGGGTGAGCATCCCGGCGGCCGACTTGGCGATGCAGCGGAAGGTGCCGATCAGGTTGACCTGAATGACGAAATCGAAGGCGCTGACGGGGAAGTGCTTGATCGAGCCGTCTTCCTTGCTGCGGCTGGCGGTCTTGATCGCATTGCCGATCCCGGCGCAGTTGACGAGGATACGCTCCTGCCCGTGGGCTTCGCGCGCCTTGGCGAACCCTGCGTCGACGTCTTCGTCGCTGGTCACGTTGACCTTGCAGAACACGCCGCCGATTTCGGCAGCCATGGCGTTGCCCTTCTCCTCGTTCATGTCGAAGATCGCGACCTTGGCGCCCTTTGCGGCGAGCGCGCGGGCGGTGGCGGCCCCGAGGCCCGATGCACCGCCGGTGACAACAGCGGGGGTATTGGCTGAAACTTCCATTATTCATCCCTCTCAATGTGAGCCCTCGCGCAGGCGGGGGCCTCGTTCTTACTGGCACGAGATCCCCATCTTCACGGGGATTCGCAACCGATTAAAGCGCCTCGATAATCGTAACGTTGGCGACACCGCCGCCTTCGCACATGGTCTGCAGGCCGTATTTCTTCCCATGACGGCGCAGGGCGTGAACCAGCGTCGCCATCAGCTTGGTGCCTGAAGCGCCAAGCGGATGCCCGAGCGCGATCGCCCCGCCATGGACGTTGAGCTTGTCCGGATCGGCCCCGGTGTGCTTGAGCCAGGCAAGCGGCACCGAGGCAAAGGCCTCGTTCACCTCGTAAAGGTCGATGTCGGCCATGGACATCCCGGCGCGCTGCAAGGCGCGGTCGGTGGCGAACAGCGGTTCTTCCAGCATGATCACCGGATCGCCCGCAGTCACGGTCAGATTGTGGATGCGCGCCAACGGAGTCAGGCCATGGGCCTTCAATGCCGCCTCGGATACGACCAGCACCGCCGAGGAACCATCGCAGATCTGGCTGGCCGATGCCGCCGTGATGGCCCCATCGGGCGACAGCAGCTTGACGCCCGCAATACCTTCGAGCGTGGCGTCAAAGCGGATGCCTTCGTCAACGGTGTGGATCCGGGTGCCTTCGGGGGTCTCGATCTCCACCGGCACGATTTCGGCCTCGAACGCGCCGGCTTTCGTCGCGGCAATCGCCTTTTCGTGGCTGGCGAGCGCGAAACGATCAAGATCGTCCTTGGTGAAGCCGTGCTTCTTGACGATCATCTCCGCGCCCATGAACTGGCTGAAATTGATGCCCGGGAACTTCTCCTCGATCCCCGCAGCCTTGCTGTAAAGGCCTTCCTTCATGTGCAACGTCACGTTGGAGCCCATCGGCACGCGGCTCATGCTTTCGACGCCGCTGGCGATCACCACGTCCTGCGTGCCGCTCATCACGGCTTGCGCGGCGAACTGGATCGCCTGCTGGGATGATCCGCACTGGCGGTCGATGGTGACGGCGGGCGTGGACTGCGGCAGCAGCTTGCTCGCCAGCACGCCCATGCGCCCGACCTGCATCGCCTGTTCGCCCGCCTGACTGACGCAGCCGGTCACTACATCGTCAATCGCGGACGGATCGATCCCGCTGCGCTCGACGATCGCGTCCAGCGAATGCGCCAGCAGATCCACCGGATGGACCCCGGCCAAACGCCCGCCGCGCCGTCCCCCGGCGGTGCGGACAGCTTCGACGATATAGGCAGTGCTCATTGCTCTCTCCTTGGAAACCTGTGCAGGCGGCAAATCAGTTGCGTATCGCCACTTGCCTTTGTGCCACCCGCCTATTGAAGCCCATCACGCAAATCAAGCAGGCAAAATGATGGTCGCGCGCACGGCGGGCTTGCCCCTGTCCGGTGCGGGGGATAGCCCCCACTCCATGAGCGCGGCAGGATGAGCGAAAGGGTTTCCCATGACACGGCGCTGCAGGCGCTGGCGCGCGGCGATCCGGCGGCGCTGTTGCTGTTCGACCGGCTGCTGGCGGGCGACCCCGGCAATGCGCGGCTGTGGCTGGGCAAGGCGCAGGCGCTGGAATTGGCGGGTGACCGGCGCGGCGCGCGGATCGTGGCGCAACAGGTCGCCGATCAGGCACCCGGCTTCACCGCCGCGCTGACCTATCTGGCGGGGCTGCTGCTGGCTGCCGGCGAGGCGGATTTCACCGCCCCTTTCCGACAGGCCGCTGCGCGCGCGCCGCAAGACCCCAACATTCCCGCCGCGCATATCGAGGCGCTCGCCGCCGCCGATTTTTCAGCCTGTGCTGCGGCGATCGCTGCCGAAGCCCGCACGCGCTTTGCTCACGAACAGCATTTCGCCCTGCTCGAAGCCATCCATGCCGGGGCTGCGGGCGAATGGGACCGGGCCGAGGCGATCTTTGCAGGCCTCGCCGATGATCGCCCCCAACGGCTGCTGCACGAGGCGCGCCACCGCCTGCGCGGCGACGATCCGCTGGCGGCGGACAGCCTGCTCGCGCGGGTACTGGCCGGCGATTCGTCAGATATCGCCGCATGGGCACTGCGCGGCATCGCGTGGCGGCTGGCAGGGGATCCGCGCGCCGCATGGTTGCACGAACAGGCAGGATTGGTGCGGCTCCAGCCCCTCGATGCGCGCACCGGGCTGATCGCCGAGGCCGCCGCGCTGCTGCGCCGCCTGCATCAGGTCGCGGCGCTACCGCTCGGTCAGAGCTTGCGCGGCGGCACCCAGACGCGCGGTATCCTGTTCCGGCGCAACGAACCGGTGCTGGCCGAACTCCATGCCGCGATCCGCGCATCGCTGGAGACCTACCGCGCCCAGCTGCCGCCTGCCGACGCTGCCCATCCGCTGCTGCGCCACCGTGATGCACCGTGGCGGCTGGCGGGATCATGGTCGGTGCGTCTCACCGGCGGCGGGGATCACCACAAGGCGCATATCCATCCGCAGGGCATCATTTCCTCGGCTCTTTATATAGGCGTGCCGGCTCAGGCGCTGGACAGCGGGCTGCGGCAGGGGTGGCTGGAGATCGGCCGCCCCCCGCCCGATCTGCGGCTGACGCTGGAACCGCTGCGGGTGATCGGCCCGCGCGAAGGCCACCTCGTGCTGTTCCCTTCGACGCTTTATCACGGCACCACGCCGTTTGCGTCCACCGCAGGGCAACCGGGCGAAAGGCTGACAGTCGCCTTCGACGCCATCGGCAGCGCGCCGCCCTGATCGACAGCACGTCAGCAAAGCGGCATTGTTGCATATGTGCCACGACCGCGGAACGAATTGTCCTCGAAATGTCACTAAGGCCGCCTTGCAGTTGCACCGGCGGGGCGAATGTAGTGTAAGCCGACACCTTGTCAGGTTTGTACCGACAAGGGTGGAAATCCGCCCGCAACTAAGGGGTTTACAAATGAAGACGTTTTTCGGTTCTGATCGCAAGATCGGCCTTTTCACCAGCGTCGGCATGGTCGCGATGGCGATTGCCTCGCCTGCCATGGCGCAGGATGCCGATGAAGAAGCCGTCGTGGCCACTGAAGCCAATCCGGAAGAAGAAGTCCGGGTTATCACCGTCACCGGTTCGCGTATCCGCAACCCGGCGGTTGAAAATCTTGAGCCGACCCAGTCGCTCGACGAAGCCTTCCTTCAGCAGCGCAACTTCATCAACGCGGCTGACGCGCTGAACGAACTGCCGCTGATCCGCGGTTCGGTTACGCCGCTGGAAAACCAGGGCTCGACCAACGTCGGCGCCAACTTCATCAACATCTTCGGCCTCGGTTCGCAGCGCTCGCTGACGCTGATCAATGGTCGCCGCGTTGTCACCTCGAACTCGCCGGCCGGCGGCGGTCTTGCCGCAGCGGGTGTGCAGGTCGACATCAACATCATCAACCCCGCCCTGATCGAACGCGTCGATGTCGTGTCGATCGGCGGCGCGCCGATCTACGGCTCCGATGCGATCGCGGGGACCGTGAACTTCATCCTCAAGGATGATTACGAAGGCGTCTCGCTCGGTGCCACCACCGGCATCTCGGAAGAAGGCGACAACTTCCGCTACCAGTTGACCGGCCTGTTCGGCACCAACTTTGCGGATGGCCGCGGTAACGTAACCTTCTCGGGCTTCTACAGCGCGGAAGACGGTATCCTCGCCAACGCCCGCGATTTCCGGCGTCAGGGCGTTGCTGGCTGCGGTAACGGTCCGCAGTTTGACCGTTCGCTCTTCATCAACCCCAACATCGGCGCCGATACCGGTCCGAACGACGGCAACCCGGGCTTCGTGCTCTGCCCGAACTTCAACGTCGGCAACGTCAACCAGAACGGTGTCGTCAACCTCGCGGCAGGCACAAGCGGATTCTTCAGTCCGGTCGCTCGCGCCGAGAACCTGACCTTCAACCCGGACGGCACGCTGCGTCCCTACAATGTCGGGATCCAGAACCGTTCGTTCTTCGAACTCGGCGGCGACAGCTTCCTGTTCCCCGATTACGAACAGATCACCAGCGACGTCGAGCGTCTGGGCTTCAACCTCACGTCGAAGTTCGAAATTTCGCCGTCGGCTGAACTGTTCTTCGAGGGCATGTATTTCGAATCGAACGGTCGCAACCTGGTCGAACAGCCCGGGTTCAACTCCGGCGTGTTCGGCAACACCCGCATCGGCGCGGTGTTCTTCGGCCTCGATAACCCGCTGCTGACCGACCAGGCGCGCGACGTCCTGGCCGCAACCGGCCGCGAAGTCTTCGAACTGAGCCGCGTCAACCTCGACATCGTGAACACCTCGACCACCACCGAAACCCAGCTTCAACGCTGGGTCGGCGGCATCCGCGGGGAATTCGCTGCGCTGGGTGAACGTGACTGGAACTACGAAGTCAGCCTCAACTACGGACGCTCGCAGGTGGTTGACCTCCGTCAGGACGTCAACCTGCAGAACTTCGTCAACGGCGTGGCTGCGTGCGAGACCGATCTCGACTTCAACGTGTTCCCCGGTTCGGGCCTCGTTCCGATCGCTGATGCGGCCTGCGTTCCGCTGAGCCTGTTCGGCTTCGGCACCGCGTCGGATGAAGCGATCGATTACGCCACGTTCCAGAACCGCAACGAATCGACCCTCGAACAGATCGTGTTCAACGCCAACATCGGCGGCGATCTGTTCAATCTGTTCGGGAATTCGGTATCGTTCAACGGTGGTTACGAATACCGCCGTGAAGAAGGCGTTTTCGACGCTGACGAACTCGCCAATGAAGGCCGCGGCATTGATGCGCCGGTTGCCGATATTGCCGGTTCGTTCGAAGTCAACGAAGTCTTCGGCGAAATCTTCGTTCCGCTGATCACCCCGTCGAACGACTTCTTCATCAACCGCCTCGATGTTTTCGGTCGTGGTCGTTATGTCGACAACTCGATTGCAGGCGGCTTCTTTGCCTGGAGTGCGGGCGGTGCGATCGGGTTCATTCCGGACATCACCTTCCGCGGGAACTTCACCCGCTCGTTCCGTGCACCGGCGATCCGCGAGCTGTTCTCGCCGCAGACGGTCGGTCGTGACTTCATCGGCGACTTCTGCGACCCGGGTAACCGGAACGCAGGCGCGGTGCCCGAAATCCGCAACCGGAACTGCGAAGCGTTCCTGCGCGAATTCCCCGAAGGCACCCCGCTGGCAGCCCAGAACGCGTCGGTTCCGATCCTTCAGGGCGGTAACCCCGACCTGAACAACGAAGAAGCCGATAGCTACACCTTTGGTGTTCTGGTCCAGCCGCGCTGGGTCCCGAACCTGGCAATCACGGTCGATTACGTCGATATCGAGATCAGCCAGCCGATCGTGAACCTGTCCGCCGCCAACATCGCCGGTGCGTGCTTCGATAACGAGGACTTCAATCTGGATGATCCGGCCAACGGCAACCAGTTCTGCTCGCTTATCAAGCGCGACTCGCGTGGTCAGGTGATTGCCGACAACGTCAACCCGGGTGTGACCACCGGCTTCGTCAATGGTGCGATCATCTCGTATGAAGGCATCGAAAGCACGATGACCTACCGGACCGGTCTTGACGGGCTGGGTATCGACGGTGTCGTCACGGCCCGCGGTGCACTGACCTATGTTCAGGAGCGGATCGTCTCGTCGACCGGCGTGAACGTCCAGCGTTCCGACGGGACCGTGGGCGACCCCGAATTCCGTGGTCAGCTGGCGCTCCAGTACCTGAATGATGACTTCGGCTTCGGTAGTGTGATCAACTACACCGGCGAACAGCTCGTCTCGCGTTTCAACCGCGGCCCGAGCCCGAACGACACTCGTGAATTCGACCAGTACGAAGACTTCGTCACGGTTGATTTCAACGTGTTCTTCAACGCCGGTGAAGATTTCCGCTTCAACTTCGCCGTGCAGAATGCGTTCAACCGTCAGGGTCAGGAATATTTCGGTTTCCTCATCCCCGCCGCGACGAACGACTTCATCGGCCGCCGCTTCACCGCAGCGATCACCAAGTCGTTCTGATCAGAACAGATCTCTGAAACGGAAAAGGCCCCGGGAAACCGGGGCCTTTTTTTGTTGTGGCCGACCCGTATAGCGCCGGATCGAAGCGGCGGGGCGTCAGGCGGCTGTCATCGTCAGCGCGCCGTCGCCCTCGTCGATGTGCAGCGTCGCACCATCGGGCAGCTTGCCTTCGAGCAGCATCTCGGCCAGCGGGTCCTGCAGATAACGCTGCACCGCCCGCTTCAACGGCCTTGCGCCATAGACAGGATCATAGCCCACCCGCCCGAGCCAGCGCAGCGCCGCATCGGTCAGGTCGATCGTGATCTTGCGGTCGGCGAGCAGCTGCTGCACCCGCTTGACCTGGATCGCGACAATCGGGGCCATATGTTCCTGCCCGAGCCGGTGGAACAGGATGATCTCGTCGAGGCGGTTAAGAAACTCGGGCCGGAAATGCCCGCGCACCACGTCCATCACATCCTTTTCGACCGTCGCCGGCTCCGCGCCGTCGGGCAGGTTGGCGAGATACTGGCTGCCGAGGTTGCTGGTCAGGATGATCAGCGTATTGCTGAAATCCACCACCCGGCCCTGCCCATCGGTCAGGCGGCCATCGTCGAGCACCTGCAACAGCACGTTGAACACATCGGAATGCGCCTTTTCGACCTCGTCGAACAGCACCACCTGATAGGGACGGCGGCGCACGGCTTCGGTCAGCACCCCGCCCTCCTCGTAGCCGACATAGCCCGGAGGCGCACCGATCAGCCGGGCGACCGCGTGCTTTTCCATGAATTCGCTCATGTCGATCCGCACCATCGCGCTGTCATCGTCGAACAGGAACCCGGCCAATGCCTTGGTCAGCTCGGTCTTGCCGACACCCGTGGGGCCAAGGAACAGGAAGCTGCCGAGAGGCCGGTTCGGATCCTGCAGCCCCGCGCGCGCGCGACGCACCGCCTTCGACACGGCAGCAATGGCCTGCGTCTGGCCGATCACCCGCTTGCCGATGATGTTTTCCATGTCGAGCAGCTTCTCGCGCTCGCCTTCCATCATCTTGTCGACCGGAACACCTGTCCAGCGGCTGACGACGCCAGCAATGTCTTCTTCGGTTACCTCCTCGCGCAGCAGGGCGTTTTCGCTGTGGCTTTCGGCCTCGGCGAGCTGCTTTTCCAGCGCGGGGATGGTGCCGTAGGAAAGCTCGCCCGCCTTGGCGAGATCGCCGGTGCGCTGGGCCTGTTCAAGCTCCAGCCGCGCGGCATCGAGCTTTTCCTTGACCTTGCCCTCGGCCTCGATCTTGTCGCGTTCGTTCTGCCAGCGGGTGGTGAGTTCGGAGGATTGCTGTTCAAGGTTCGCCAGTTCGTCACGCAAGGCGACAAGGCGGTCCTTCGAAGCCTGATCGGTCTCTTTCTGGAGCGCCTGTTCCTCGATCTTCAGCTGGATGATCCGCCGGTCGAGCGCCTCGATCTCCTCGGGCTTGGACTCCACCTCCATGCGGATGCGCGACGCCGCCTCGTCCATCAGGTCGATCGCCTTGTCGGGCAGGAAACGGTTCTGAATGTAACGGTCAGACAGCTTCGCCGCGGCCACAATCGCCCCGTCGGTGATACGCACGCCGTGGTGCAACTCGTACTTGTCCTTGATCCCGCGCAGGATCGAAATCGTATCCTCCACCGTAGGCTCGTCGATATAAACCGGCTGAAAACGCCGCTGGAGCGCCGGGTCTTTTTCGACGTACTTCTGGTATTCATCGAGCGTGGTCGCCCCGATGCAATGCAACTCTCCGCGTGACAGGGCGGGCTTCAGCAGGTTGGAGGCATCCATCGAGCCTTCCGACGCGCCCGCGCCGATCAGGGTGTGCATTTCGTCGATGAACAGGATGATCTGCCCATCGGCGTTCTTGACCTCGTCGAGCACGCTTTTGAGGCGTTCCTCGAACTCGCCGCGATATTTCGCGCCCGCGATCAGCGAACCCATGTCGAGGCTCATCAGGGTGCGGCCCTTGAGGCTGTCGGGCACGTCGCCATTGGCGATGCGCAGCGCGAGACCTTCGGCGATGGCGGTCTTGCCGGTGCCGGGTTCGCCGATCAGCGCGGGGTTGTTTTTGGTGCGGCGGGCGAGGATCTGGATGGTACGGCGGATTTCCTCGTCGCGGCCGATCACCGGATCGAGCTTACCGTCGCGCGCGGCCTGGGTGAGGTCGCGGGCGAATTTCTCCATCGCGTCATAGGTGCTTTCGGCGCTGGCACTATCGGCGCGCTTGCCGCCGCGCAATTGCTCGATCGCGGCATTGAGCGACTGCGGCGTGATGCTGGCGGCCTTCAGCGCCTCGCCCGCCGCGCCCTGCGACAGCGCGAGCGCAACCAACATCCGTTCGACAGTGACGTAGCTGTCGCCCGCCTTGTCGGCGATCTGTTCGGCCTGGTCGAGCACGCGCACCGCGTCATTATCCAATCCCGGGGTCGCCTGCGCGCCGCTACCGGTGACTGCCGGCATCTTGGCCAGCCCCGCATCGACCGCCGCGACCGCCAGCGCAGGTTCGCCGCCCGCGCGCTGGACCAGCCCTGCGGCCATGCCTTCGGAATCTTCCAGAAGCGCTTTCAGCAGGTGCAAGGGCGTGATCCGCTGGTGGTTCATGCGGATCGCCACGGTCTGCGAACTTTGAAGAAAGCCCTTCGCCCGGTCGGTAAACTTTTCGAGATTCATCTGGTCAAACCCCTCAATAGAACATCTGCTCCGAGGTAGTGTTGCAATTTGGCAACACAAGTCCCGGGCGCGAATTTTGTTCTGATCCCTGCTTCAGATAATTGGGATGCCCTGCCGCCAAGGCAAGGGGTCTTGTGCGACTAACACACCCCCCGCCACTCCCTTGACCTCGTGCCGCCGCCAAGCGATGGAGCTGTCAATCGATTTGGGAGAGAAATCGGCATGAAGTGGGTCAAGGGCGGCGCGATTGCGCTGGCAGCAGTTGTGATGCTGGCATTCACCGTGCTCGCAACATGGGAGCCATTCTTTGCCAAGGCTGCCAATCCGTCTGCGGGCCGCGTCTACAAGGCCGAGATCATTCGCGACGAATTCGGCGTGCCGCATATCTACGGCGCCACTGATGCCGACACCGCCTTCGGGGTCGCGATTGCCCATGCCGAGGATGATTTCTTCACTTTGCAGGATGTGGTGGCGATGAGCCGCGGGCGGTACGGGGCGATCGCGGGCGAGGACGGGGCGCAGATCGATTATGTCTATCACCTGATCGACGCCCGCGGCACGGCGGAGACGAATTATCCCAAGCTGCCCGAGGATACCCGCGCATTGTTCGAAGCCTATGCCGCAGGCCTTAACGACTATGCCCAAGCGCACCCGGACGAACTGAAGCTTGCCAACCTGTTCCCGGTCAGCGGCATGGATGTCGCCGCGGGTTTTGCGCTGCGCCAGCCGTTCTTCTTCGGCCTCGACAGCGTGATCGGCCCGCTGGTGTCGGGCGAGGAACTTCGCCGCGAGCATGGCCCCGACATCCCCGGCTTCCCCCGCCCGCCGCTGGAGAACGGCGCGCCTGCCGAACCCGAACCGGCGCAGGCCCGTTCGCGCGTGCTACCGCTGGGCGACGAGGCGCAGCATCTCGGTTCCAATGCCTTTGCCGTGGCTCCTGAAAAGTCCGGCGGACCGACCACCCTGATCTCCAATTCGCACCAGCCCCTGCGCGGCGGCGTGGCGTGGTACGAACTGGTGGTCGAAAGCGGCGAAGGCTGGCATTTCGCGGGCGCGAATTTCCCCGGATCGCCCTTCCCCTTCCTCGGTCATAACGAAGATCTGGGCTGGACCAACACGGTCAACACGCCCGACATGATCGATATTTACCAGCTGGATCTCGACGAGTCCGGCACGCGCTACCGGCTCGACGGCGAATGGCGCGATCTGGAAAGCACCTGGGTGACGCTGCCGGTCAAGCTGGGGCCGGTGGTGCTGCCGATCCGGCGCGAGGTGCTGCGGAGCGTCCACGGGCCGGTGATCCGCAACGACAAGGGCGCTTTTGCAGTCCGTTACGGCGGAATCGGCCAGCTCCAGCAGCTCGATGCCTATTACCGCATCAACAAGGCAACGACTTTCGACGAGTGGGAAGCGCAGATCGCGCGCCTCGCGATCCCTTCGACCAATTTCATCTATGCCGACAAGACCGGCACCATCGCCTATGTCTACAATGCCGCGATCCCCGACCGGCCCGAGGATGTCGCAGCCGATTGGCGTTCTGTGCTGCCGGGCGACCGGTCGGAGCTGATCTGGAACGGGGCGGTTGATTACGCGGAACTGCCGAAGCTTGTGAACCCCGCGAGCGGATGGCTCTACAATTCCAACAATGAACCTTTCACGGCCGCAGGCGCGGACAGCGATCTTGCGCCCGAGGATTTCTCGCCGGTGCTGGGGATCGAGCGCAAGCAGACCAATCGATCGTGGCGTGCCTACAAGATGCTGAGCGAGGCAGGCGTGCTCGACCGCGCGGCGCTGGAGGCAATCAAGTATGACACCGCCTACGAGCGTGAAGGCTATGTCGCGCGGCTGTTCGATGCGCTCGATACCATGAGTGTCTTCTCGACCGAGCCCGAGGCACTGGGCGATGCCATAGAATTGCTGAAAACATGGGACTTTACCGCCGACGGGCAAGGTCGCGCCGATGCGCTGGCACTGCTCGTCATCCGCGACTTCATGTCGGCCGATTACAGCAACAAGCCCTTTCCCGACGTGAAGGAGAAGGTGCAGGCCGCAGCCGATCACCTGATGACCCACTTCGGGCGGCTCGACCCGCCGATGGCCGATCTGCTGCGGCTCAGGCAGGGGGGCAAGGACCTGCCACTGGATGGTGGTTCGGACACCCTGCGCGCCTCGACCACATGGGATGTGGACGATGATGGGCGATTGAGCCTCAAGCATGGCGACAGCTTCATCATGTGGATCGAATGGCTGCCCGGTCAGCCGGTCGTTTCGCGTTCGATCCAACCCTTCGGTGCGGCCACCACCCGGCCCGACAGTCCGCATTACGACGACCAGATGCAGTTGTTCGTCGAACACAAGCTGAAGCCGGTATGGTTCTGGCGCGATGATGTGCTGGCGAAAGCCCGTACGCGCGCTGTCGTGACCAACGCCCGCTGAACACCTTTCGCTCCCCACTGTCGGCTCGATCCGCAACCGAAGAGAACCAGTCATGACCCGTCGCTTTGCCACCGCCAGCCTCCCGGCGCTCGCCCTTGCGCTCGCCGCGCCCTTCACACCGGCGCTGGCCGACAACCATGCCGCAGGCACTACAGCGCCTCAAGCAACCGCAGACCTGCCTTCGCTGGTCGCGCAGGTGTCGATTCCCTACGAGGAGTTCGAGCTTGAAAACGGTCTCAAGGTCATCGTCCACGAAGACCGCAAGGCACCGATCGTGGGCGTGGCGGTGTGGTACAATGTCGGCTCCAAGGACGAGCCCGAAGGCAAGACGGGGTTCGCCCACCTGTTCGAACACCTGATGTTCAATGGATCGGAAAATGCGCCGGCCGACTATTTTCAGTATCTCGCGGAGATGGGCGCCACCGATTACAACGGCACCACCTGGTTCGATCGCACCAATTATTTCCAGACCGTGCCGCGCCCCGCGCTCGAACGTGCGCTGTGGCTGGAAAGCGACCGCATGGGCTACCTGCTTGGCGCCGTGACGCAGGAAAAGCTCGATAACCAGCGCGGCGTGGTCCAGAATGAAAAGCGCCAGGGCGACAACCAGCCGGGCGGGCTGGTGTTCTACGACGTGCTGCGGACGCTGTTCCCTGATGGCCACCCCTATCAGCACGAAGCGATCGGATCGATGGCGGATCTCGATTCGGCCTCGATGGAGGATGTGCGCCAGTGGTTCCGCGACAATTACGGGCCCAACAACGCCACGCTGGTGCTGGCCGGAGACATCTCCCCTGCCGAAGCGCGTCCGCTGGTCGCGAAATATTTCGGCGCGATCGCGCGCGGCCCGGTCAATAACCCGGCCGAGGCGACCGTCCCGACCCTTGCCGAGGATGTGCGCAAGGTGTTCAAGGATCAGGTTGCCACGACCCGGATCACCAAATACTGGCCGGTCGAAGGGCTCAACGGCAAGGATCGCATCGCGCTTGATGTGGCTGCGTCGATTCTGGGCGGCCTCGCATCAAGCCGGCTTGATGAAATTCTTGTCCGTAACGAACAGCTTGCGGTGAGCGTTTCGGCGGGCAATTCGGCTTTCCAGCGGGTCGGCATCCTCAGCGTCAATGCTTCGGTCAAGGACGGGGTGGAACCTGCCACGCTCGAACAGCGGCTTGACGACATCATCGCCGAATTCATCGCCGACGGCCCGACCGAGGACGAAGTGCGCCGCGCTGTCACCAGCAATCTTGCACGCACGATCCGCGGACTGGAACAGGTCGGCGGCTTCGTCGGCAAGGCCCAGACCCTGGCCGAGGGCGAAGTGCTGTCGGACGATCCGGCCTTCTATGCGCGCGAGTTCGAAGCGCTCGCAACCCTCTCCCCGACGGATGTGCAGGCGGCGATGCAGACCTGGATGACCCGCCCTGCCCTGACCGTGATCCTCGAACCGGGCGAGCGCGATGCGGCTTACGAAGAAGCCGCCTCGGTCGCCGCTGGCGAGGACAATGCCGCTGAGCGCGATCGCAGCGCAGAAACCCTGACCATCTCGGTCGAACGCCCCAAGCCAGCGATTGGCGAGGTCGTGTCGCTCGACTTTCCCGATGTCGAGCGCGCCACGCTCGCCAACGGCATGACCCTGACTTACGCGCAGCGTGACGCGGTTCCGGCGACCTATGTGACCATGTCCTTCAACGCCGGAAGCGCCGCTGATCCGGTGAACAGGCACGGGCTGGAAGGCCTGGCGATGGAACTCTTCGATGAAGGCACCGCCACGCTTTCGGCGCAGCAGATCGCCGAGGCGGGCGAGCGGCTGGGTGCCAGCATCTCGGTCGGTGGGGGCGATGACCGTTCCAGCTTCACCCTTTCGGCACTTTCGGCCAATCTGGCTCCCTCGCTCGACCTGATGCGCCAGATCATTCGCGAGCCCGCGTTCAAGCCGGAGGATCTCGAACGGGTGCGCAACCAGACCATCACCGGCATCCGCCAGGCCATGAAATCGCCGCAGGGCATTGCCCAGCGCACGCTGGCGCCCGAATTGTTCGGCACAACCAGCCCCTATGGCGGGGTCTCCACGGTGGAAAGCGTTGGCGCGATCACCCGCGATGATCTGATCGCTTTCAAGGATAGCTGGATCCGCCCCGATAATGGCGAGGTCTTCGTCATTTCGGACAGGCCGCTGGCCGAGATCGTGGCGCAACTCAACGCGGTGTTCGGCGACTGGCAGGCCCCGGCCACGCTTAGGGGCGAGAAAAGCTTCGCCATCGAAGCATCTTCGCAAGGCAATCGCATCATCCTCGTCAACCGGCCCAATTCGCCGCAGAGCATCATTCTCGGCGCGCAGATCACCCCGCTCGACGCGGGCGATCCGGCCTTTGTTGCCTTCAACAGCGCGAACAACTCGCTCGGCGGCAATTTTCTCGCGCGGCTCAACATGAATTTGCGAGAGACCAAAGGCTGGAGCTATGGCGTTCGCGGCGGCACCCAGCCGCGCGAGAATGCGGTGGTTTATGCCATTTCAGGCGGCGTGCAGGCTGACCGTACCGGCGATTCGCTCGCCGAAATGCTGCGCGAAACGCGCGAATTCCTGACCATCAGCGGCGTGACGACCGAAGAACTGGAACGCAGCATCGCCTCGGAAGTCGGCGCGCTGCCGGGCCGGTTCGAAACCTCGCCCGCGGTGCTCGGCGCGATGCAGGGCAATGCGCTCTACGGGCGGCCGGATGATTATTTCGAGACGCTGCCCGATCTCTATCGCGCGCAAACACAGGACAGCCTCGATGCGGCGGCCCGGACAGCGCTCGATGCAGACGGTTTCCTCTGGGTGGTGGTCGGCGATGCCGCGCAGGTCCGCCCGCAGCTCGAAGCGCTCGGCCTGCCGATCGAACAGCGCGAGATGGAAGCCGGTGAATAAGCTCATGCCAACACTCGCCTGCCGAAACCCGGTTGAAGCGCGCTGACATAAGTGTAGATAAATCCGACCATTCGCGTGGCCGGGAGGGCTCTGTCACACGGGTTTCCCTTTTCCGGACGACAATGATCCGGGATCAAGACGAGGAGTTGAATTATGTCTGTTGCAGGTACCTACAAGGCCGTCGTGAAAAGCCCGATGGGCGACCAGAACGGCACGTTCACCGTTGTTCCGGGTGACGGCGACAGCTTCACCGGCTCGCTGGTCGGCAGCCTCGGTTCGATGGACGTGGTCGACGGCAAGATCGACGGCGACACGCTGAGCTGGAAGATGAACATGACCGTGCCGATGCCGATGACGCTCGATTGCGAAGCGACCGTTGAAGGCGACCAGCTGACCGGCACTGTCAATGCCGGCGCATTCGGTGCGATGCCATTGACCGGCCAGCGCGAAGGCTGATCGCCCTTGCCTGACGCCGCACCGGAAGGCCGCCGGAGTTCATGCTCTGGCGGCCCTTTCGTTTGGACGCGCAGAAGGTTGCCAGCCTTGCCTCCGGCGGGGTATTGTGCGCCGTCGTCTGGACAAGGGAGGGACGCGAAATGAAGCTTCATGCCATTCTTACAGGAACCGCCGCGCTGGCACTGGCCGCCTGCAGCGGCAATACCGCCAGCGGCAATATGGCCGCCGAAGAGGCTGCAAACGCCCCGCAACCGGTCGAAACACCGGTCGAGGCCGCTTTCCCCGAAACCGTTGGCGCCTTCGGTGATGGCTATCCCAATCCCGGCGATCCGTGCCGCAGGCTCGGCGAAACTGCGGCGACTTCGAACTATCTCGACGACAGCGCGATTCTGGTAGGCTGTCCCGACGCGGCCTCGGCCGAGGCGCTGGGCGGTCAGAGCGTCGACACGGTCGACGACATCATCATGGTCTCGGTGCCGCAGGGCGACACCATAGCTCCGCCGACCACGCTCGAAGGCGCCTCACCGGAAGGATAGGCGATGCTCGCCAAGTCCCTGCTGGCAGGCGGCGCGCTGATGATGCTTGGCGCCTGCGCCACGACCTCTGCGCGCCATCCGCTGGCGGGGAGCGAATGGCGGCTTGCCGCTATCGATACATCGGGCAGCAGCACCACGCTGACCCCTGCGCTGCAGGCCCGGCATAGGCTGAGCTTCGGGGATGAGGGCGCGCTCGCGCTGCAACTCGATTGCAACCGTGGACGCGCCACCTGGACGGCGGGTAAGCCGCGCAATGGTGCGGGGGCGATCAATATCGGCCCTATCGCCAGCACCCGCGCATTGTGCCCGGATCCAAGCTTCGGCGACCAGATGGCAAGCGGGCTATCCGAAGCGCAGACCTATTCGCTCACGATGGACCGGCGCGAACTGGTGATCGAAACGGGCACGCTGCGCTTTACTTTTGCGGCGATGGAGTAATCCTGCAAGCGGCGGATGGGGGGATCGGGAAGACGCCCCCATCGGCTGTGCCTACCGGTTCTGCCGTCCATCGACCAGCCGCTCGACCAGTGAAGGGTCGGCGAGCGTGGAGGTATCGCCCAGCGCGCCGAATTCGTTCTCGGCGATCTTGCGCAGGATGCGGCGCATGATCTTGCCCGAGCGGGTCTTGGGCAGGCCTTCGGTGAACTGGATCAGATCAGGCGTCGCGATCGGGCCGATTTCCTTGCGCACCCATTGGCGCAGTTCGGCCAGCAATGCATCGGAGCCTTGCTCGCCCGCGTTCAGCGTGACGTAGCAATATATGCCCTGCCCCTTGATATCATGCGGGTATCCGACCACTGCGGCTTCGGCCACCTTGGGATGCAGCACCAGCGCGCTTTCGACCTCGGCGGTGCCCATGCGGTGGCCCGAGACATTGATGACGTCATCCACGCGGCCCGTGATCCAGTAATACCCATCCTCGTCGCGCTTGCAGCCGTCGCCGGTGAAATATTTGCCGGCATAGGTGCTGAAATAGGTCTGCACGAAGCGATCATGGTCGCCATAAACGGTGCGCGCCTGCCCCGGCCAGCTATGGGTGATGCACAGGTTGCCCTCGTTGGCGCCCTCCAGCACCGCGCCCTCGTTGTCGACCAGCTGGGGGCGGATGCCGAAGAAGGGCAGGCCGGCGCTGCCCGGCTTCATGTCGTGCGCGCCGGGGAGCGTGGTGATCATGCAGCCGCCGGTCTCGGTCTGCCACCAGGTGTCGATGATCGGGCAGCGGCCCTCGCCCACCACGTCGAAATACCAGCGCCAGGCTTCCGGGTTGATCGGCTCGCCCACGCTGCCGAGCAGGCGGAGCGAGGTGCGACTGCGGCTGGTGACGTGGGTATCGCCCTCGCGCATGAGCGCGCGGATGGCGGTCGGCGCGGTATACAGGATATTGACCTTGTGCCTGTCCACCACGTCCCAGAAGCGCCCGTGATCGGGATAATTGGGCACGCCTTCGAACACCACCGCGCTCGCGCCGTTCAGCAGCGGGCCATAGACGATATAGCTATGCCCCGTGACCCAGCCGATATCGGCGGTGCACCAGAACACCTCGCCGGGCTGGTAGTCGAAGATGTAGTGGAAGGTGGTCGCCGTCCATACGCCATATCCGCCAGTGGTGTGGAGCACGCCCTTGGGCTTGCCGGTCGAGCCGGACGTGTAGAGGATGAACAGCGGGTCTTCGGCCGCCATCTCCTCGCAAGGGCAATCATCATCGCTGGCAAGTTCCGCCAGCCAGTGGTCGCGCCCGTCCAGCATCGCGATCTCGGCGCCGGTGTGGGGGATAACCAGCACGCCATCAACCGCTACGCCATCATGCGCCAGGGCGGCATCGACGTTCGCCTTCAGCGGGACGCGCTTGCCGCCGCGCAGGCCTTCATCGGCGGTGACGACGAAGCGGCTGCCGCAATCCTCGATCCGCCCGGCCAGTGCTTCGGGAGAAAACCCGCCGAACACCACCGAATGCACCGCGCCCAGCCTTGCGCAGGCGAGCATGGCGGTCACCCCTTCGATGATCATCGGCATGTAGATGGTGACCCGGTCGCCCTTTCTCACGCCCAGCCCCTTCAACGCATTGGCCATGCGCACCACCTCGCGGTGAAGCTCAAAATAGGTGAGGTTGCGGCCTTCCGAGGACGGATCGTCAGGCTCGAAAATCAGTGCCGTGCGGTCGGCGTGCCTGACAAGGTGCCGGTCGACTGCGTTATGGCAAAGGTTGAGCGTGCCATCCTCGAACCAGGTGATGCCTACCGGGTCGAACGCCCATTCGCCGCCTTGCGTGGGCGATTTGAACCAGTCGAGCCGCTCTGCCTGTTCCAGCCAGAAGGCATCGGGCGCTTCGATCGAGCGACGATACATCGCGTCATATTGTTCGGGCGTGCAGTGCGTGGCGGTATGCGCCTCGGGCCGCTTCACGGCGTGGATCATGACGACTCTCCCTGGTTCAATGCCATTCGGTACAAAGCTACACGCCCCGCACGCTGGCACAAAGGGCTTACGCGGAGCGGCGGCGGCCTTCGCGGCAGCAAAAAGCCCCGCCGGCATTGCTACCGGCGGGGCGTACCGATTTTCGCAAAGTGGCCCGCGATCAGAAGCGATAGGCAACGCCCGCGCTGATCACCCAGGGATCAAGCTTGTGCTCGGTCTCGATCGCCAGCGTGTTTCCCGCAAACCAGCGCGCGGTGGTGTCGATGAAATAGCGCTTGGCATCAAAGGTCAGGCCGAACCCGTCATCGCCCAGCGGCACATCGAACCCGGCCTGCAGCGCGAAACCGAATTCATCCGACAGGTCGGTATCGGTGACCCCCAGCGGGATCGTTGCTGCGCCCGGCTTGTCGGACAGCCAGATGAAATAGGCCACCCCGCCGCCGACATAGGGTTTCACCCCGCCCAGATCGAAATGGTACTTGGCCGTCACCGTAGCGGGCAGCAGCAGCGCGTCAGACACCAGTTCGGCGCCGACCGGCAGGCCCGCAGTCGCATCGACATCGTGCTGGGTGGTCCCGGCAATCGTCTCGATCGAGACATTATGGGTGAGGAAATATTCCACCGCGATGGTCGGAACATAGTTGTCGCTGGCCTTGGTCTGGGTATTGGCCGGCAGGCCGACCAGATCGACATTGACCGCGGTGATCTTGCCATCGGGCAGCACGCCGGTGGCAAGCACCTTGAACTGGATGTCACCGGCCCGATCGGTATCGTCCTGGGCCATGGCAGGGGTCGCGGCCAGCGCCAGAGCTGCACCGCCAAGCATCAGAAAAGTCTTCATGTTCGTCCGTCCTTCAACGGCAGCAGTGGCCGCCTTGCGCGACCCATGGTGCTTGCTGCCTGTGAACGCCCGATAGCCGCAGGTGCGCGGCGCGCTCATTGATCCTGATCAAAGACCTGTATGCGCCATTCGTTCATTGCAGCACCATCATGGCGACGATCAGCACCTCTTTCGGGCATGACAGCATCACGGCTTTCCGCGATGCGTTGCCGGTTGGAACAGGGGCGCAACTGACAGCCGACCGGCTGTGCGCGATCGGCGATTGCCAGCATCTCGCCAAAGGAGAACAGCTTCCCCCCGACCCGCGCGATGACCGGCTGGTCCATATCGTCAGCGGTGCGGCCAAGCTGGTTGCTCAACCGGTGGCCGCTTCGCCGATCAATCAGGTGCTGGCCTTCCATTTCGGCGGGGACATGATTTCGGTCCTGCGCCAGAGCATGAGCGAATCCTGGGGCGATTTCCGGCTTGTGGCGCTGACCGATTGCGACCTCGTGGTATTTCCGGCGGAACGGTTTCTCGACATTGCCCAAGGCGATCCGGCGGTGCTGCGATCGGTGCTGGCGCGCAGTCTGCAGGCGTTGCATCGCAGCCGTACGCGGATGATGCAGATGGGGCATAAGTCGGCGACCGCGCGGATCGCCGATTTTCTTGTCTCGATGGCCGATCGGCTGGCCGGTTGCACTGTGGGGGCCTGCGCCTTTGCCCTGCCGATGAGCCGACGCGATATCGGCGATTCTCTTGGCCTCACCATCGAAACCGTCAGCCGCCAGTTCACCGAACTGCGTGAGGCAGGTCTGGTGGAAACCGAAGGGCGTTCGAAAGTCCATCTTTCGGACGTTGCGGCGTTGGCAAGACTGGCCGGACGGCCTATTAGTCAAGCGGGCATGACACCCAAAAATTGACACGATTTTGATCTAGATCAACAACAGGGATTACGGGGGCACGCTAGGGCGGGCCGACGGAAGGGACACATAATCATGGAAGCAGTCGTAAGGCGGCTGGGGGTCTGGGCGCTTGTCCTGCTCGCAGCCATTAGTGCTATCGCGCTCACCCCGGACAGCGGGTTTGCCATCCACATGGGTATCGTCGCGCTGGTGGCGGTGATTCTGATCCTTGCCACGCTGGGCACCTACGACCCGCTGGCGAAGGCTCAAAGCATCTTCCGGATGCCGCCCGGGCCTTCGCGCTATGACGATGACGTGGTGCGCTGGGGCGTGATCGCGACCATGTTCTGGGGCCTTGCGGGCCTGCTGGCGGGCGTCTTCATCGCCGCGCAGCTTGCCTTTCCGTGGCTCAACCTCGAACCCTATCTCAATTTTGGGCGGGTCCGCCCGCTGCACACTTCGGCGGTGATCTTCGCCTTCGGGGGCAATGCACTGATTGCGACCAGCTTCTACGTCGTGCAGCGCACTTGCCGCACCACGCTGGCATTCCCGCAGCTGGCCCGCTTTGTGTTCTGGGGCTACCAGCTGTTCATCGTGCTGGCGGCGACGGGCTATCTGCTCGGCATCACCCAGAGCCGCGAATATGCCGAGCCCGAATGGTATGTGGATCTGTGGCTGACCATCGTATGGCTCGCCTATCTCGCGGTGTTCGTCGGCACGTTGCTGCGCCGCCACGAACCGCACATTTATGTCGCCAACTGGTTCTACCTCGCCTTCATCGTCACGATTGCGATGTTGCACGTGGTGAATAACCTTGCCGTGCCGGTAAGCTTCCTCGGCACGCAGAGCTATTCGGCCTTTGCCGGCGTGCAGGATGCGCTGACCCAGTGGTGGTACGGCCACAACGCAGTGGGCTTCTTCCTCACCGCAGGCTTCCTGGCGATGATGTATTACTTCGTGCCGAAGCAGGCGAACCGGCCGGTCTATTCCTATCGCCTGTCGATCATCCACTTCTGGTCGCTGATCTTCCTTTATATCTGGGCGGGTCCGCACCACCTCCACTACACCGCCCTGCCCGACTGGGCGCAGACGCTGGGCATGGTGTTTTCGATCATGCTGTGGATGCCCAGCTGGGGCGGGATGATCAACGGCCTGATGACGCTGAACGGCGCATGGGACAAGGTCCGCACCGATCCGATCATCCGCATGATGGTGCTGGCGCTCGCCTTCTACGGGATGAGCACCTTCGAAGGCCCGATGCTGTCGATCAAGGCGGTGAACAGCCTTTCGCACTATACCGACTGGACCATCGGCCACGTCCATTCCGGCGCGCTGGGGTGGAACGGCATGATCACTTTCGCCTGCGTCTACTTCCTCGTGCCGCGTCTGTGGCAGCGCGAGCGGCTGTATTCGCTGCGGATGATCAACTGGCACTTCTGGCTCGCGACGCTGGGGATCGTGTTCTACGCCTCCAGCATGTGGGTTGCGGGCATCACGCAAGGGCTGATGTGGCGCGAATACGGGTCTGACGGCTATCTGGTGAACAGCTTCGTCGATACCGTCGCGGCGCTCCACCCGATGTATCTGATGCGGGCCTTCGGCGGTCTGCTCTACCTCGCCGGTGCGCTGATCATGGCTTACAATGTATGGATGACGATTGCGGGCAAGCTGCGCGTGGAAGCGCCGATGGGCGACACCGCACATGACGAAGCGGCCGACCGCCCGATCCTCCCCGAACCGCAGGCCCAGCCGGCCGAGTGAGCGCCGGCGAGAAGGAAAGCGAAACATGACTGATACCAATCGCAAGGAACCCTTCGAAGGCCACAAACGCCTCGAGAAGAACGTCACCCTGCTCGCGGCGGCCACTTTCGTGACCGTGGCGATCGGCGGGATCGTGGAGATCGCGCCCTTGTTCTGGATCGACAATACGATCGAGAAGGTCGAAGGCATGCGCCCCTACACCCCGCTCGAACAGGCGGGCCGGGACATCTACATCCGCGAAGGCTGCTACACCTGCCACAGCCAGATGATCCGTCCGTTCCGTGACGAGGTCGAACGCTACGGCCATTACAGCCTTGCCGCCGAATCGATGTACGACCACCCCTTCCAGTGGGGCTCGAAACGCACCGGGCCCGATCTGGCACGCGTCGGCGGGCGCTATTCGGATGAATGGCACGTCCAGCACCTCAAGGCTCCGCGCAGCGTGGTGCCGGAAAGCATCATGCCCAATTACAGTTTCCTTGCCGAAACGAAGCTGGACGTGCCCGATCCTTCCGCCACCCTGGTCGCCTTGCGGCGCGTGGGCGTGCCCTATAGCGATATCGACATTGAAATGGCGCCCAACGATCTGATGGCGCAGGCCAATCCCGATCTCGACGCAGGCGATCTGACGGAGCGTTATCCCAAGGCGCAGATCCGCGATTATGACGGTGATCCTGCCCGCGTGACCGAAATGGATGCGCTGGTCGCCTACCTCCAGATGCTGGGCACTCTGGTCGACGTCAACAGCGCCGCCGCACAGGAACAACTGGTCGAGGAGAAAGGCCGGTGAGCTTCTACGAAACCCTGCGCCACTTTGCCGATTCCTACGGGCTGGTGGTGATCTTCGCGCTCTATCTGACGCTGTGCCTGTGGCACTTCCGCCCTGCCGCAAAGCGCCATGTGGAAGCGGCCAAGCACTCGATTTTCAAGGATGACGATGATGGGCAATGATCGCACCAATCCTGGTCGGCGCATCGACGAGCCGACCGGCACGGAAACCGTCGGCCACGAATGGGACGGCATCGAGGAACTCAACACCCCGCTGCCGCGCTGGTGGCTGTGGACCTTTTACGCCACGATCGCCTGGGCGGCGGTCTATGTCGTGCTCTACCCGGCCTGGCCGCTGATCGACAAGGCGACCGCCGGCACGCTGGGCTGGTCGAGCCGGGGCGAGCTCGCCAAGGAAATGAGCGCGGCCGACATGGCAAGACAAGGCGTGGTCGAACAGATCGCCGCGACCGATATCGAAAAGCTGGTCGCCTCGCCCGAACTGATGGCGCAGGCGGTGGCAGGCGGCGCGGCGGCATTCAAGGTCAATTGCGTCCAGTGTCACGGCGCGGGCGCGGCCGGCTATCAGGAATACGGCTATCCCAACCTCAACGATGATGACTGGATCTGGGGCGGCACGCTGACCGATATCGAATACACGCTCAACCATGGCATCCGCTGGGAAGCGGCAGACCAGACTCGCGCCAACTACATGCCCGCTTTCGAGGGCGTGCTCGATCAGGGACAGATCACCGCGGTAACGCGGCACGTGCTGTCGCTGAGCGGCAAGGCGCAGCCCAATGCCGCAGGGGCTGCGATCTACGCGGACAACTGCGCCGCCTGCCACGGGGCCGACGGTGCCGGAATGACGGAAATGGGCGCGCCTGCGCTGAACGACGCCATCTGGCTCTATGGCGGGACCGAGGCTGCGGTGAGCAAGCAGATCCTTGCCCCCCGTCACGGCGTCATGCCGGGCTGGAAAGACCGGCTCGACCCGGTGACGATCAAGATGCTGGCGGCCTATGTCCACTCGCGCGGCGGCGGTCAGCAGGCAGCCCCGGCGCAGGACGAGGTCGCGGAAGAAACCGAAGTGGCCCAAGCCGCAAAGGCGGAGAATGATGGCTGATCCCGAGGAACTCCAGCGCGCCGACCGGCAAGCGGAAAAATCCCGCGACTGGGCCGGTGCGCTCGGCTCGGCCGCTCCCGGATCGCAACCGGCCAGGCCGGCTGCCGATCAGTCTGGCAGCGGCTTCATGGGCAGCGAGCTCTACGAAAAGGGCAAGACCGTCCATAACAAGCGGATCGATGGTCCGTTCAGGCGGTTCAAATGGCTGGTGATGCTCGTCACGCTCGCGATCTATTACGTCACCCCGTGGATCCGCTGGGACCGCGGGCCTTACGCGCCGGATCAGGCGGTACTGATCGATCTTGCCCATCGCCGCTTCTACATGTTCGATATCGAGATCTGGCCGCACGAATTCTATTTTGTTGCAGGCATGCTGATCATGGCGGGCATCGGCCTGTTCCTCGTCACCTCCGCAGTGGGCCGCGCATGGTGCGGCTATGCCTGCCCGCAGACGGTATGGACCGACCTGTTCCAGCATATTGATCGCCTGATTGACGGGGATCGCAATGCAAGGGCACGCCTCGACAAGGCGCCGTGGACCGCATCCAAGATTGCGCGGCGGCTGTCCAAGTGGTCGATCTATCTGGTCATCAGCATGGCAACGGGCGGTGCGTGGATCCTCTATTTCGCCGATGCGCCGACCTTGTTTGTCGATTTTTTCACCGGCGAGGCGGCACTGGTCGCCTACATGACCGTGGGCATCCTGACCGGCACGACCTTCTGGCTCGGCGGGTTCATGCGCGAACAGGTGTGCATCTACATGTGCCCCTGGCCGCGCATCCAGACGGCGATGCTCGACGAAAAATCGCTGATCGTCACCTACAAGGACTGGCGCGGCGAACCGCGCGGCAGCGTGAAAAAGGCGGCCAAGAACCCCGATCAGTACGGCGACTGCATCGATTGCCTGCAATGTGTGGCGGTGTGCCCCACCGGCATCGACATCCGCGAAGGCCAGCAGATCGGCTGCATCACCTGCGCCTTGTGCATCGATGCCTGCGACAAGGTGATGGCCGAGGTCGGCCGCCCGCGCGGGCTGATCGATTATGCCACGCTCGAACAGTGCGAGGCCGAAGCCGCGGGTGCGCCCGCACAGCCGGCGTGGAAAGCCCTGCTGCGGGTGCGCACCTTCATCTATTTCGGCATCTGGGGCGCAATCGGCGCGGCAATGCTGTTCGCGCTCGGCACGCGCACACACACCGACCTTACGGTCTCGCCCGACCGCAACCCGCCCTATATGCTGCTGAAAGACGGTTCGGTTCGCAACGCCTATACCTTGCGCCTGCGCAACATGGAGGCCCGCCCGCGCGACATGGAAGTGGCGTTGACCGGCCTGCCGGAAGGCGCGATCATGTGGACGGACGCGGTTGCCCGTGAAAACGCGGCGCCAGAGCAGGTGATCGCAGTGCCCGCCAACGAAACCAAGGTGGTGCGCGCCTATGTGATGCTGCCGCCGGGCGCGCGCGCCGATGCCTTCGCCTTCCGCCTGACCTCGCTCGATGAACAACGTGAGCAGGACGTGGCGGAAACCACCTTTGCCATGCCGGGGAGCGAGTAATGGCCGCCAAGCGCAAGGAATTCACCGGCAAGCACATGGCGATGGTGTTCGTCGGCGGGTTCGGCATCGTGATCGCGGTGAATCTGTTGATGGCCAGCTTTGCCGTCAGCGGATTTCACGGCGTGGTGGTGGAAAATTCCTATGTCGCCAGCCAGAATTTCAACCGATGGCTCGACAAGGCCGAAAAATCCCGCGCGCTGGGATGGCAGATCGCAACGGAGCGCCGCGCTGACGGGCGCGTGGTGCTGCAAACCGAAGGTGTGCCGACAGGTGCGGCGGTCACCGCCGAACTGCGCCGCCCGATCGGGGCAAAAGACTTTGCCAGCCTTACCTTTGCGCAGACAGGCCAAAACACCTGGCTCTCGAACGAGACGGTGGCCGAGGGGCGCTGGACCATGCGAATGGCGATTGCCGCCGCCGGGCAGGACTGGGCCGGGGAAAGCGAAATCCGGTGAACGCTCCTGCGCCTCTTCCCGCCAGCGCCTCTGATCGTCCGCTTGTCTCGACCCGCTTTACCGTGCCGGGGATGCGCTGTGCAGGCTGCATCGCCAAGATCGAGCGCGAATTGCCCAGGGTGGACGGCATCATCGCTGCGCGCGCCAATTTCTCGGCCAAGCGGGTGGCGATCCAGCATGATCCGGCGCTCGGCGAAGACCGGCTGACCGAGGCGCTGCGCGACATCGGCTTTGAAGCGCAATCCGTCGCCGACAATCCGCTCGGGCAGGAGACCGGGGAGCGCAAGCGCCTGATGCGCGCGTTGGGCGTGGCAGGCTTCGGCATGATGAACGTGATGCTGCTGTCGGTCAGCATCTGGTCGGGCGCCGAAGGGCCGACGCGCGATCTGTTCCACTGGCTTTCGGCGCTGATTGCCCTGCCGGTGATCGCCTATTCGGGGCGGCCCTTCTTTGCTTCGGCGTGGATGGCGCTGAGCCACAGGCGCACCAACATGGACGTGCCGATTTCGATCGGCGTGATCCTGGCGACCGCGCTCAGCCTGTATGAAACCATCACCGGCGGCGGCCACGCCTATTTCGAAAGCGCGGTGATGCTGTTGTTCTTTCTGCTCGCCGGGCGCGCGCTGGACGCTGAAATGCGCACCCGCACCCGCGCAGGGATCGGGGCGCTGCTGGGACATATGGGTAGAACCGCAAGCGTGATCGGCCCCGACGGCAGCACCCGCCGCGTGGCCGCTGCCGAACTTGATCCCGGCATGCTGGTGCTGGTCGCCGCCGGGGAAGCGCTGGCTGCCGATGGCGAAGTCGAGGATGGGTCGAGCGCCATCGACAATGCCATGCTGACCGGCGAAAGCGCGCCCGAACCCGTTGGTCCCGGCTGCGAAGTCCACGCAGGTGCAATCAACCTCTCCGCCCCGCTGCGCGTCCGCCTGACCCGTGTCGCCGATGACACTGCGATTGCCGAAATTGCCCGGTTGATGGACGAAGCGGGGCAATCGCGCAGCCATTATGTCCGCATCGCCGACCGCGCCAGCCGCCTTTATGCGCCGGTGGTGCACAGCTTGGCTGCGCTGGCCTTTGTCGGCTGGATGATCGCGGGCGCGGGGTGGCACCAGTCGCTGACCATCGCGATTGCGGTGCTGATCATCACCTGCCCCTGCGCCATGGGCCTCGCTGTGCCGGCCGCGCAAGTGGTGGCGAGCGGCGCGTTGCTGCGGCGCGGGTTGCTGGTGAAAGACGGGAGCGCGCTGGAACGTCTGGCCGAATGCGACGTGGCGCTGTTCGACAAGACCGGCACGCTGACGCTGGGCACACCGCGCCCCGATATTGCCGGGCTGGAGGCCGAAGCGCGCAGCGTCGCGCTGGGCCTCGCACAGGCCAGCCGCCATCCGCTCAGCCGGGGCCTTGCCGCCGCGTTGATGAGCGAAGGCGTCGTGCCTGCGTCGATCACCGATATCGGCGAGGTCGGCGGACAAGGCCTCACCGGACATTGGCAGGGGCGCGATGTCGCGCTTGAACGCCCTGAAGGCGCAGATCAGGCGCTCGCCACCTGCCTTCGCCTTGGGCAAACCGTGAAGACGATCACCTTTGCCGATCCCTTGCGCAGCGATGCCGCCGCCACCCTCGCTGCCTTGCAGGCCGAGGGCATCGGCGCCAGCATCCTGTCGGGCGACCGCGCCGCGCCGGTCGCGGCGGTTGCCACCGAGCTGGGGCTCGAAGCCACCGCCGAGGCAAGTCCGCAGACGAAACTCGCCGCGCTGGAGGCGCTCAAGGAGCAAGGCCGCCGCCCGCTGATGGTGGGCGATGGCCTCAACGATGGCCCCGCGCTCGCTGCCGCTCATGCCTCGATCGCTCCCGGCACCGCGTCCGACGCCAGCCAGCAGGCGGCCGACGCGGTGTTCATCGGCGAAAAGCTGATGCCGGTCGCGCTCGCGGTTCGGGTGGCGCGGCGCACCATGACAATCGTGCGCGAGAATTTCGCCTTCTCCATTGCCTATAATGTTCTCGCCGTGCCGCTGGCCCTGTTCGGTCTCGTTACCCCGCTGATCGCCGCGATCGCCATGTCGGTAAGTTCGCTGGTGGTGGTCGCCAATTCGCTACGGCTGGCGCGCAGCGCCGAAGAGCGGGCGCGGGCATGACCGGCCTTGCCTTTCTCATCCCCATCGCGCTCGGCATGGGATTGCTGGGTCTGGTCGCCTTCCTCTGGTCGATGCGCGACGGGCAATATGATGACATGGACGGCGCGGCTAACCGCATCCTGATCGAGGATGAGGATGACGATGGCAATATCGGGGGGAGCAAGGGGGAATGACCAGCGCCCTGTCTCTTGCGCTCGTCGCACTGGCGCCGGTCTTGATCGGGCCCCTGCCTGCCGAAACCGCGGCGATCACCACCACGCTGTGCAACGGCGGCACCGTCTCGATACCGATCGGCAACGAGAAAGCGCCCACCGACGAGGGCCAATGCCACCCCAAGGCCTGCCACGCCGGTAGCTGCCGCGACCAGCACCACCACAAGCGCACAAAACGCACTATTTGATCTCGCGCAAAGACGGGTGACACAGCGCGCGCTCTAAACACCTCATGTGGAACTATCACCCTGAATTGCTCGCCACGCCGGTGCCGCGTTACACCAGCTATCCCACCGCTGCGGATTTCGGCCCGATCGCAGAAGGGGTAATCGAACGCGCGATTGGCTCCGCGAACGGCGACGTGTCGCTCTATCTCCACATCCCTTTCTGCGAGAAGATCTGCTATTATTGCGGCTGCAATACCGGCGCATCGGGCAAGCGCGCCCGGGTCGAGACCTATCTTGACGCGCTGCACCAGGAACTGGCCACGGTTGCCAGCCTGCTGCCATCCACGGCAAGGGTGCGCCGCATCGCCTTTGGCGGAGGCAGCCCCAACGCCATTCTGCCGGGCGAATTCATGGCGCTCGTCGAGGCGCTTTACGCCCACTTCCCGCTGTTCGCCCCCGAATGGTCGATCGAACTCGATCCGCGCAGCCTGACTGCCGAATGGGGCCACCTGATCGGCAAAGTCGGCATCACCCGCGCCAGCATGGGGGTGCAGACCTTCGCGCCCCATTGCCAGAAGGCGATTGGGCGCGAACAGCCCACCACCATGATCTGCCGCAGCATCGACTGGCTGCGTTCGGGCGGCGTGACTTCGCTCAATTTCGATCTGATGTATGGCCTGCCGCATCAGACTGAGGTGGATCTTGCCGACAGTCTCGAACACACCCGCATGCTGGGCGCAGACCGGGTTGCGGTGTTCGGCTATGCCCATGTGCCGCATATGGTGCCGCGCCAGACGATGATCCCGGAAAGCGCCCTGCCCGGCGCCGAGGCGCGTTTTGCCATGGCCGCACAGGCGCATGAATTCCTTTGCAGCAACGGATATGACGCGATCGGCTTCGATCACTTCGCCCTGCCCCATGACCCGATGGCGCGCGCCACCCGCGAAGGCACGCTGCGACGCAATTTCCAGGGCTTCACCGATGATCCGTCCGAAGTGCTGATCGGCATGGGTTCGAGCGCCATCAGCGGCTTTCCGGGCCTGATTGCCCAGAACGAGAAACACAATGGCCGCTACCGCAAGCTTTCGACCGAAGGACGGCTTTCGGCCTGCCACGGCATCGCACGCTCGCCGGAGGACCGCCTGCGCGGCGGCGTGATCGAGGCACTGCTGTGCCGGGGCGCAGCGCAATTGTCGCCCTGCCTGATCGCCGAGGTACGCGATCGCCTCGTACCCTTCACGCAGGCTGGGCTGGCCACGCTTTCCGGCAATGTCTTGCAAATCCTGCCCGGCGGCCTGCCCTATGCGCGCGTGATCGCCGCACTGTTCGATTCCTACCGCGCGGTCACCCAGCGGCGCTTCAGCTCGGCCATCTGAAGACCCGCGCGCCCCCTTATCCGCCTTGCATCAGCCGCGCTTCGCGAGGATAGTCCGCGCAACAAGAACTCGCGGAGTCACGCACGGGCGCACGGATCAATTTTTGGGGGGAATATTTCATGGCCGTTACCGATCACGTCGACCTTAACCAGTTCATGGAAGGGGTTAAGAAACGCAATCCTTATCAGCCCGAATTCGTCCAGGCCGTGCAGGAAGTGGCCGAGGATATCTTTGAATTCATGGAGGATAAGGAAGAATACCATTCGCAACAAATCCTGCGCCGCATTGCCGAGCCTGATCGGGTGGTTTCCTTCCGCGTCTGCTGGGAAGACGATAACGGCAATATCCGCGTCCAGCGCGGCTGGCGGGTGCAGAACAACAATGCGATCGGCCCCTACAAGGGCGGCATTCGCTTCCACCCGAGCGTGACCGAAAGCGTGCTGAAGTTCCTCGCCTTCGAACAGACCTTCAAGAACGCGCTCACGGGCCTGCCGATGGGCGGCGGCAAGGGCGGTTCCAACTTCAACCCCAAGGGCAAGAGCGTGCGCGAGATCATGCGTTTCTGCCAGTCCTTCATGACCGAGCTTTACCGCCACATCGGCGCGGATGTTGACGTGCCGGCGGGCGATATCGGCGTCGGCGGGCGCGAGATCGGCTATATGTTCGGCCAGTACAAGCGCATCACCAACCACTTCACCGGGGTGCTCACCGGCAAGGGGCTGGAATGGGGCGGCAGCCTGATCCGCACCGAGGCGACGGGCTATGGCGCGGTCTATTTCCTCGAAAACATGCTGGCGACCAAGGGTGAGGATCTGGTCGGCAAGACCGCCGTCATCTCCGGTTCCGGCAATGTCGCGACCCATGCGGCGGAAAAGATCGTCCAGCTGGGCGGCAAGGTGCTGACCCTGTCGGATTCGGGCGGCTTCATCCACGATCCCGACGGCATCGATCAGGAAAAGATCAACTGGGTCAAAACCCACAAGACCCACCGTCGCGGCCGGATCGAGGAATATGTCGAAGCCTATCCGAACGCGAGTTTCCACGCTGGCAAGACCCCGTGGGGCGTGCCCTGCGACATGGCCCTGCCCTGCGCGACGCAGAACGAACTGCTAGGCGAGGATGCCAAGATGCTTGTCGCCAATGGCTGCCGCGCGGTATCGGAAGGGGCGAACATGCCGACCGACCTCGACGGCGTGCACATCTTCAAGGCGGCGAAGCTGCTCTATGCGCCCGGCAAGGCGTCCAACGCGGGCGGGGTTGCGGTATCGGGTCTGGAAATGAGCCAGAATTCCGAACGGCGCTCGTGGAAGGAAGATGAGCTGCAGCAGATGCTCAAGGACATCATGTCGGGCATCCACAATTCCTGCATCCGCTACGGCGATCAGGGCGATGGCTATATCGACTATGTGAAGGGCGCGAATATCGCGGGCTTCAAGAAAGTCGCCGACGCGATGCTGGCCTTCGGGGTGGTGTAAACCTTACCGCAAGCGCCGGCGTGCCGGACAATCAGGGCCTCCCGCTCCGACCCGGGCGCGGGGGGCCTTTTTGCTGGGGCACCGGTTTGCAGCTTGACAAACTTGACACCCTGTCAAGCAAGCCCTTCCCATCTTTATAACGTAAAATCAGAACTTTGCGGCACGATTCCGGCACTTGACGGACAGTGGAGCAGGGCCTTGTCCTGCGCATGATAGGGCCGCGCGGGCCGGGACGACAACGATGGGAAAGAGCGGGCTGGCGGGCAGGTCTAGCGGTGCGGGCGGCTGTAGGAAACCGGCGGCGGCGCTCCGCAATCGGCGCAGCGATGCCGGAACCTGCCAGTCGGCCAAGCGCCCCCGAAGCGGTCGTTCCAAACTTCGTCGTCCCGTGTTTGACACGGGGCTTGGCCAGCTTTCCTGCGGGCGGCGAAACGGAAACGCCCAACCCCGGATCCCCGGCCTGCGCCGGGGCAGGCAAGTCCGGGGCGAGGGTTGAGGCGATGGCAAGCATCCACCCACTTCCAGCCATGGACAGCCATGGACAGCCAAGCCCGCACAGCCCGCCCGCCAGAAGGCAATCGATCTAACCGATCCCCAAGGCCGCCGCCTGCCGCCGCAGTTCGGCGGCCTCGCCCGGATTGGCCTTTACCGCCGCATCGAGCGCGGCTTTCGCCTCGGCCGGTTCGCCCAAGGTCATGCGGCTGCGCATCAGCATCACCCATCCATCGAGGTTGCCCGGCTGATCCTGCAGCCGCGCTTCGAGCTGGGCGACCATCCCTTCGGCCATCTCGCGCTGCTGGCTCGGGGTCATCGCGCCCGCAGCGGCCACTTCCGCCGCGCTCGGCCCGCGCAGCCGGGAGGATGCGGCATCCTCCGCGAGGCTGCCCGCGCCGGGCGCAAGGATTCCCGGAGTGCGGTTTTCCTGCACCTTGGCAAGGCGCGGCGCGACGTCGATATTGTTGATTGCGCCGACCTGTTCGATGGTGCGCACCAGATCGGCTTCCCACGGCGCGCCCGGCGGGGAATCCGCCAGCAGATCGAGCCAGGCGGCAATCGCGCCCTCGTGATCCTTGTCGATGTCCTTCTTCACCGCGAGGAAATAGCGCGCGCGCGGGTCCTGCGGGTCGAGCGCCAACGCCTTGCCGAACGCGTCGAGCGCCTCGGGCGGCAGCGGATCGCGGGGGCTGCCCATCACCAGCGATTCCCCCAGCGCAGACCACAGCACTGCTTCATCCGGCGCGATTTCGGCGGCGCGGCGATAGGCGGTCGCCGCCTCGGTGAATTCGCCGCGCTGGAAATGGGCAAAGGCCAGATCGCTCCACGGCCCGGCATTATCGCCCGCCGCCTCTGCCGCCGCGCGCAGATCCGCGATCGCAGGCGCGCCCGCATCCGCCGCCTCGCTCGCCTCGCTGCCGCCCGAGCCTTCATAGACATTGTAACCGATCGAGCCCGCCGCCAGCAGCAGTGCCGCCCCCAGCAAAATCCAGCCCGCCTTCGATGACCCGTCCGGGCCCGGTTGTTCCGTTGCTTGCATGGGGCAAGCGCTAGCACCGTGGACAAAGTCCGGCAATTCGCTCTGGCATCGGGAACGCATTTGACTATGGTGGCGCGAGGGGTGCAGTCTATCCGAAAAGGGGGCAAGGATAGGTGTCCGGGACGTTCAAGGTAGCCATCATCGGGTCAGGCCCCGCAGGGCTTAGTGCGGCTGCGCGTGCGGCGGCGCTGGGCCTCAGCCACGTGCTGCTCGAAAAGACCGACCACCTGTCGGACACGATCTACAAATACCAGAAGGGCAAGCACGTGATGGCGACACCATCCAATCTGGTGCTGCGCAGCGACGTCGATTTCGAAGCGGGCAAGCGCGAAACGATCCTGGGCATCTGGGACGAACAGATCGCGGGCCACAAGGTCAACGTGAAATACCACGCCGAAGCCAAGGCGATCCGCGGCACCGGCGATGCGATCCCCGGCTCTGTCCAGCAGATCGTGATGCGCGCCCGCGATGGGACCAAGACGGTCAAGGACATCCAGCGCCACGCCCCGCCCTATGCCATCGAACTGACCAATGGCGAGGTGGTGATGGCGGAGAACGTCATCCTTGCCATCGGCACGCAGGGCAATCCCAACCGGATGCGCTGCCCCGGCGCCGATCTGCCCCATGTGCAATATCAGCTCGATGATCCGGCGGAATATGTTGACGAGCATATCGTTATCGTCGGCACAGGCGACGCCGGGATCGAGAACGCGCGCGGCCTTGCCGAAGACCCGGCGCAGCGCAACACCGTGTCGATCCTCAACCGCGGCACCGAATTTCCCACGGCGAAAGACGCCAACGTCAAGGCGCTGATGGCGGATCACGAAGCGGGCAAGCTGATGATCCGCACCGAAAGCGAGACCAAGTCGATCGAGCCGGGCTTCATCACGCTGACCACCCGTGACGGCGAATTGCGCATCCCGTGCGACCGCATAATCGCCCGCATCGGATCGGCCCCGCCGCGCATGTTCGTGGAAGAATGCGGGATCGAGTTTTCCAGCGAGGACCGCACCGCCTTCCCCAAATTGTCGCCGGTGTTCGAAAGCACCGCGCCCGGAATCTTCGTGATCGGCGCGCTGGCGGGCTATCCGCTGATCAAGCACTGCATGAACCAGGGCCATGATGTCATCGAGTTCATCAACGGCAACACCGATCTGAAGCCTGCGGACGAACCGATCATTGTCGAGAAGTTCAAGGACCTGCCGGGCAATCGCAGCACCGATGAATGGCTGGAATTCCTGCGCAGCAACGTGTCGATCCTGAACGGCATGAACCCGCTGCAGATGCGCGAATTCATGCTCGATTCCAACGCGCGTTTCTTCCGCGCGGGCGAGGTGATCTTCGAACGCAATGCGCCCGGATCATCGCTGTTCGGCATTGCCAGCGGGTCGGTCGCGGTGGAGGTCAATCCGGCCGATCCCTCGATCACGATCCCCATCGAGGCCGGATCGATCTTCGGCGAAGTCGGGCTGATTTCGGGCCGCCGCCGGGGCGCGACCATTCGCGCCGCCGAAGACACCATCGTGGTCGAAATCTCGCGCCTCGCCGCGCTCAAACTGCAATCGCAGGTGCCGGCCGCGAAAAAAGCGATCGAGCGCATTTCGATAGAGCGGCAATTGCTCCAGATGTTCGGATCGGGCCTGAAACGCGAAGATGTCGCCCCGCTGGTCGAAGCTGCGCAGGTGCAGGAAAAACGCGCGGGAGAAATCGTGGTCACCGAAGGCGCGGATGACAAGGATATCTTCATCATCCGGCGCGGATCGATGATCGTCGAGAAGGCGATCGGCGACCGGCCCGTGTTCCTTTCCTACCTGCCTGCCGGGAGCTATTTCGGCGAAATGGCGGTGATCGACGGCAGCTTGCGCACAGCGACGGTCAAGGCCGCGATCAAGTCCGAGGTGATCCGCCTGCCGGGTGAGGGCTTCCTCGAATTGCTCGAAAAGAACCCCGCGCTGCGCGAGCGCGCGCTGAAGGACATGGCCGGACGCCGCGCCACCAACAGCTTCATCGAAAGCCGCAAGGACAGCTTTGGCAGCGCGGTCGATCTCTATTCCGAAACCGCGCAATTCCTGGTCGACAACGGCATCGGCGAGGCGACCGATGTGCTGCTGATCGACGAGAAGCTGTGCATCGGCTGCGACAATTGCGAGAAGGCCTGCGCCGACAGCCATGATGGCCTGTCGCGCCTGGACCGTGAGGCGGGGCGCACCTATGCCCACCTCCATGTGCCGACATCATGCCGCCATTGCGAACACCCGCATTGCATGGCCGATTGCCCGCCCAACGCGATCAAGCGCGGACCGGATGGCGAGGTGTTCATCGATGAAACCTGCATCGGCTGCGGCAATTGTCAGCGCAACTGCCCCTACGGCGTGATCCGCATGGACCCCAAGCCGCCCAAGAAGCCCAGCCTGCTCGAATGGATGCTGTTCGGCAAGGGCCCCGGGCCGGGCGAAGCGCCCTATAGCTGGCGCAAGAAAAAGGCCGAGGAAGAAGGCGCGGGGGCCAAGGCCAAGCTCGCGATCAAGTGCGACATGTGCTCCGGCATCGACGGCGGTCCGGCCTGCGTGCGCGCCTGCCCCACGGGCGCAGCGATCCGCGTGTCGCCCGACAAGTTCCTGACCTTCACCAAGCTCACCGAGGATGCCGATTGATGGCAACGCGTGCGGGGGGAGCAAACCGGTTTAGCCAGGACGAAAAGCGGCGCGATTCCGATCATGTCAGCTTTATCAAGCACAAGGGTTTCCGCTGGCTGTGGATCGCGCTCGCGCTGAGCGCGGTCAGCATCCTCGGCTATGCGCTGATCGATCAGCAGCCGCGGCCCAATGGCGGTTCGTGGTATGGATACACGCTGGGCACGATCGGATTTGGCCTGATCATCTGGCTATCGCTACTCGGCGTGCGCAAGCGCCGGATCAATCCCGGCGCGTGGAGCCTGAAGGCGTGGACATCGGCCCATGTCTATCTCGGGTTGTCGCTGGTGGTGGTGGGCACGCTTCACACCGGTTTCCAGATCGGCTGGAACGTCCACACGCTCGCCTATGTGCTGATGCTGCTGGTGATCGCGACGGGGATCTACGGCGTGATCGTCTATGCCACCCTGCCCGCCAGCCTCAGCGCCAACCGCAAGGAAATGACCCGCGCACAGATGCTTGATGCGCTGACCGCGATTGACCGCCAACTGGAAAGCGCCGCGCAGCCGCTGGGGCGCGATGAGGCCGATCTGGTGATCGCCGCGCTTGCACAGGAAACCTTCGCGGGCGGCGCGCTGCCGCGCCTGACCGGCAGTTACCCAAGCTGCGCCACTGCCCGCGCGCTGGCTGCCATCGGGCAGGATTCCGATGCCGCCACCCGCGTCCATGCCCTGCTTGAGAAACGTGCCGAACAACTCGCCCAGATTCGCGGGGCCTTGCGCATACGTGCGCTGCTCGAAATCTGGCTGTTTATCCACATTCCGCTGACCATCGCGTTGATCGCCGCGCTTATCGCGCATGTCGTCAGCGTGTTCTTCTATTGGTGAGAGGCGGAGAATGGCATTCCTGATCCGCACCATCGATTTCACCGCTGCCGGGCGCGAAATCATCCGCGACCGGGTGGTGGAGCAGGACGCGCTGACCATCGGCCGTGCAGCGGAAAACGACATCCACCTCGCCGATCTGGCGGTCGAGCAGAACCATGTGCGGATCGGGCTTGCGGGCGACGGCACGATCGCCGCCGAGGCGCTCGGCACATTGGGTTTCGGCCTTGACGGGCGCACCGTCACCCAAGGCAGCATTGATCCGCGCACCGGCGGAGAAATCGCGCTGGGCGCGGCGCGGCTGGCGGTGGCGCGCGAGGGTGACGGCACGATCTCCATCACCATCCGTCAGGTCGAGGCCGACGCGGGCAAGGGCGATGCGCTGCGCGGTTTCGCACTCGCCAGCGTGCTGCCGTCGAAGCGCGCGATGAGCTGGATCTTCGCGGGCGCGATCATGCTGGTGCTGCTGATGGTGCCGGTGGCAAGCCACCTGCTGCGCACCCCGGTCAAGAATGATCCCAAGGGTGACATGCCGGGTCAGGTGGTCATGGATGCCGCATGGTCGGCGGGGGAATTGTCGCTGAAACACCACAAGCTCGAAGACAATTGCGAAAGCTGCCACGTCACCCCCTTCGTCAGCGTGCAGGACGAAACCTGCCTCAGCTGTCACGAAGATCTGGGCGACCATGCCCGCAAGCCGCGTCTTGCCGCCGGTATGGCCCCGCTTTCCAGCGGCGATGCGATCCAGTGGCGCATCGGCGAGGCGCTGGGCAAGGAAGGGCCGCTTGGCTGCGTGTCCTGCCATGCCGAACACGAAGGCCCGGTGCGTCAGAAGCCCGCGAACGAAGCCTTCTGCGCCGATTGCCACGATACGCTCGATACCCGGCTGACTGACACCGCGCTCGCCAACGCGCATGATTTCGGGAAGGAACACCCGCAATTCCGTCCGGCTTTCTATGCGAGTTTCGGGGCGGCAAAGCCGGTGCGCGCTTCGCTCGACAGCAAGCCGCGCGAACGCTCCGGGCTCAAGTTCCCGCATGATGTCCACATGGACGCGCGTGGCGGCGCGGCGCGCATGGCCCTGTCCCTGCCCGATTACGGCCAGCCGCTCGAATGCAAGGATTGCCACACGCTGACCGCCGACAGGATCTCTTTCAAGGAGGTCAGGATGGAGGATTCCTGCGAAAGCTGTCACTCGCTGGTATCGGGCCGCACATCAGGCGGCGGTTTCAGCAAGCTGCGCCACGGCGATGTGAAAGACCTCGCCGAAGACCTTGCAAGCATCGACACCGGTCCGCGCCCCGCGCTGGTATCGGGCCGCGCAAGACCCGGGCAATTCGCCCGCGGGGGCGGAGTCTATGCGGCCGATTTCGGGCGGCCGGTGCGCAGCTTCATCGGGCTGTCGAACGCGATTGCGCCCGGTGGCATCTGCACCGAATGTCACCTGCCAGCCACCAGGCAAGGGCGGCCCGATCTGATGCCGGTCAACCTGCCCGACCGCTTCCTCACCACCGGTTATTTCAGTCATGAGGCGCACAAGAAGGAAGAATGCACCGATTGCCACGCGGCCGACACATCCAAGGCCGCCACCGACCTGCTGATCCCCGATCTCGAGAGCTGCCGTGACTGCCACCTCGGCGCGACAGCGGAAAAGACCAAGAAAATCGTCCCCTCCTCCTGCGCCATGTGCCATTCCTATCACGTGCCGTCGGGCCAGTGGTCGCGCGACGGGCCGGAACCCCACTACAGCCCCGCGCCGGGGCCTGACAAAACAACTATTGCGGCGATTTTCGGGCGGGCTAAACCCTGAGGATGGAACGGGTCGCACCATCCAACGCCGTGCTGATCGCACAGATGACCGACATCCACGTCGGCTTCGCCCCCGACGAGCGCCCCGAGGAACTGAACCTCACCCGCTTTCGCGCCACGCTTGACCGGCTGCTGAGCGGTCCCAATGTCCCTGACATGCTGGTTCTGTCGGGCGACATCACCGATCACGGCGATGCGGAAAGCTTCGCCAAGACTGCCGCATTGCTGAAGGACTGCCCCTTCCCGATCATTCCGATGGTGGGCAATCACGACACCCGCGAAGGGCTGCTGGGCGCTTTTGCGCAAATCACGCCGGCCGATGGCGGCTTCCTGCATTTCGTGATCGAGGCGCGGCAGGGCCTGCGCGTCATCTGCCTCGATACCCTCGAGGATGGCCGCCACGGCGGCGCCTTCTGCGCGGCGCGCGCGCGCTGGCTGGCGGCGCGGCTCGCCGAAGCGCCCGATCAGCCCACGCTGATCTTCATGCACCACCCGCCGGTGGTCGCCGGGATCGACTGGATGGACCCCGCGCCGGACGAGCCGTGGATTATCCGCTTGCACGAGGTGCTGAGCGGACAGACACAGGTGCAGGCGATCCATTGCGGGCACCTGCACCGCCAGATCACCACGCAGTTCGCGGGAATCCCGCTCGGGGTGACGCCCTCGGTCGCGCCGCTGGTGGCGATGGACCTGAACCCGATCGACAGCCAAGTGCCCGACGAACGCGAGCTTATCACCACCGAGCCGCCGACCTATGCGCTGCACCGCTGGGACGGCACGCGGCTGGTCTCGCATTACGAGCGGGTGGGCGACTGGCAGGTGCTGGCGCGCTTCCACGCCGGGCTGCAACCGATGATCGAAGGCATGTTCGCCGAGCGGGATTGAACCCAAAGCTCGTCATGCTGAACCTGTTTCAGCATCCATCAGGCATCACAGGGCGGTTGTCGATCGAGAGGCTCCCTGTCGGTAAAAAGCCAGTCCGCCCTGATGAACAACGACCGCCGCGCCTGCCGATCAATGGACCCTGAAACACGTTCAGGGTGACGATTATATTCTACTTCCGCGCTGCCCGCAGCACGCCTTGCGGCGCGATTCCCACCCAGCGGTTCATGTCGACATCGTCGGAGACCTTCCACGGCACGCCGCTGCGGGTCATGAACAGGCGCTCCATTTCGGGCCGGGTAAAGGGCCGCGAACCCAGCCTGCCGAACACCGCCATCTGCCCGCCGGTCTCGTCCACCGCACGGTCGCGGTCGATGCCCTTGGACAGCGCAATCGCAGGGCTAGGCGTCCTGGCCCAGGCGATCATCTCGGGCACAGGGGTGGGACTGAAGCCGTATAAATTGCGCTGGCTGTCGGGGCTGGTGAGTTGCAGCACCTTCATGCCGTTCTTCCCATCCGCGACATAGCCGATCAGCGAGGCATTGGTGGTGCCGACCATCACATCCTCGGCATCGTTCAAGGTGCCGCCCAGCGTTACCCTCTGGAAGATACGCGGGCGCGTCGGGTTCTCGACATCGAGGATCACCAGACCCTCGGCCTTGGCCGCGACATAGGCATAGGTGCGCGCGATATAGATGCGCCGGGCATCGGCCAGCGGCACGGTGGCCTCGGGAACGGGAAGCGGATTGCGCAGGTTTGTGACATCGAACAGCTTCACTCCGTCCGCATCGGACACCCACAGATAACGGAACTGGATTGCGCTCGCCCGCGCGTCGCGCAGCTCGCGTACCGCTGCGAGTTTGGGCGTATCGGGATCGGCGAGATCGACCACCACCAGCCCCCTGTCGGCCGTGATATAGGCGACCTCGCCCGCCAGATGCACGTGCTGCGCGCCGCTCAACACCCCGTCGGGGTTCCAGGCATCAGAGCCATCGGCAAAGGTCTTGCGCTTCAACTTGTTGTTGCGGAATTCGCCATCCGCCAGCGTGTTGACGTTGACGAGGATCAGGCCTTCTTCGGCATCGCTCACCACAGCATAATTGTAGATCGGCAGGAACGCCTGTTCCTGATTCATTTCGCGCATTTCCGGCGTGTTGCGGGTGGGCGCGATCGGCTGGTTGGTGGCGAGCGCCATGCAGGTGGCGTTGCTGGTCTTGACGTTGGTGTCGTGCCCGAGGCTCGAGAACGGTCCCTTCAGGATGCGTTCCGAAGTGCCCTTGTTGGCGATGCTTGCCACGTCATAGGCGGTGAACCCGCCCCTGCCTTCGGCCACGAACATGTATTCGCCGCGCAGTTGCAGACAGCCGACGCGGCCCGGCGTGCCTTCGTGGACATTGACGAATTCCTCGAAGGGATGGGTTTCGCCCGACAGGTTCGCATCGAAGGTCTTGCCCCGCACCCAGTTCTTCAGCTCGCGGCCATTATCATCCACGTGCATCCGCCAGTAATCGGGATAGGCATAGCGGTGGAGATAGGATCCGATCACCGCCTGCGGCTCGTCATATTCGGTGACGCGGGTGGCCTGAAAGCCGCCCTCCAGCCCGGTCCAGGCATGCATCCCGACAAAGTTCACGTAATTGGTGCCGAGCAGCAGCAGCTGCGCCATGATCGCGTTGTTATCGTCCTTGGCCGAGAGGTGGCAGTCCGAACAGGTCTTGGTCTCGGTCTTGCGCACGGTATGCGGGAAGTGCGGGGCGAAGGCCTGCGACGAGAAACCGATGGCGCTGATCGGCGGCTGCTGCACATAGATGCGTTCGCGGTTGATGTTGGTCGAGGACAATACCAGCGCCGAGGACGAACGCACCGGCGCGACCTGGCTGCCCTTGGTGGTCTGGTGCTTGCCCAGCTGGAACATCTGGTCGCGCGCGACCTGCGGGTTGTAGGTGGCGAAATTGCGCGTCTCCCCGCCTTCGTAGCGGTGGGACTTGGTCTTCCAGTTGGCCTCGATCGGCAGGTGGCACCCGCCGCAGCTCGTGGTCCACGACAGGTGGCAGGTGAAGCACGCCATTTCCGGGTCGCGGTGCGCGCGGTCGTCGGCGGCAATGCCGGTGCCGAATTCGAAATTGCCGGTTTCCGCGCCGTAACGGCTGACCAGCTTGGCCCGCGCCGCCTTGGCGTTGAACACCGGGGTGGCCGGATCGACCGAGTCCTTGACGAGGCTGACCTCCCACTGGAGTTTCGGATCGACGATCGAGCGCTGGATCAGCTTGCGGCGGCCATCATCGCCTTCGATCCATTCGAACCGGCGCTGGCCGTCGGGATTGCGCAGCAGGGCCATGTTGTGGCCTTCGGGCGGCGCGGCAGGGCCGCTGGTGCGCAGCGTGGGATAGGCATCGGGCGTGCCGTGGCAGTCCTTGCAGCCGATCTCGATCGCATTGGCGACTTCGCCGTAGATCAATCCGTTGCCGTGGCTGTCCTGTTCGTAATGGCAATCGGCGCATTGCATCCCGACTTCGGCGTGGATGCTCATCAGGTGCACCGCCTTGCCCGGATTGGTGCCGGGCTGGACGAACTTCCCTTCGCCTTCCTTGCGCCATTTTTCCGGATCGTCAGGATCGACGATATTGCCCTCGGCATCGAGCAGATTGCCTTTGCGGTCACGCTTGAACACCGCACGGAAGTTCCAGCCGTGGCCGTGGTAATCGGCGAACTGGGTGTCCTTCAGGTCTTCGTTCAAATCATAGACGTTGCGCAGGAAATCGAGATCGGCCCACTTGCCCTTGGGCGCTGCGCCTTCGGGGTTGCGGTCGGTCACGGCGCGCACTTCGGCGGCGGTGGGGTATTTCTGATCCTTCGGCCACATCGCGGGGGCATCGGATTCGTAATCCCACATGGTGTAGCCGAGGTAGGAATTGAGGAAGATATTGGGCTGGTGCATGTGGCAGTTCATGCACTGGCTGGTGGGGATCGCGCGGGTGAACACGTGCTGGAGCGGGTGGCCCTTTTCCTTCATCTTGCCGCCGATAGTCAGGCCATCGTCCGCGCGCTTGCCGGCCCCGGTCTCCGCCCCATGATCGTCATGCCCCGGCCCCTTGACCGCGCCATGGCCGGCGATGTTTGCGCTACCGCTTGGCTGCTTGAGCGCGTCCTTCCCGCCATATCCCGCCGCATGCTCGATCTTGCCGGCGATGGTGGGATCTTTGGTGATGGTCTGCCCGTCGCGCCCGTATTGCGCATAGATCAGCGAATGGCGCGGTTCGCGGTCATTGGCATAGATCACGTGACAGCTCGCGCAGCCCGAATGGCGGTAATCGCCGGGCTGATCGTTCGTCCCCATGAACCAGGTGAAGGGATCGTTGAGCCGGGTCTTGTGGATGTTGAGCGCCGGGATCGCCACGCGCAGCCCGGTGCCGGGGCCGCGGTTCGATTGTTTGAGATCGGGCCGCCCGGGTTCCTCCAGCCGCTGGATCTGCCCGGTAGGGTTGGGAATGGCAATTTCCGGAAACTGCGAATTGATGGTGCGCCCGCCGCGTTCGAATACGCGGAACACATCGCCCGGCGGGATCACGTGCCAGGTCGGCAGCGGATACATTTCGGCGATGACGCCGCGCGCCACCTGATCTTCCGACAGCTTGCCCCCCGGCCCCGCACCGGGAGAGGTGATCTTGGCCGCTTCGCCCTTGCGCGTATAGGCCTCGCCCAGCAGGTAGTTCTTGAACGGCAGGATTCCGTTATTGTAGCTCGCCCCGCCCCACAGCATCGCGCCGGTCGCCATGATCGATCGTTCCGCCGCCTCGATCGCCTGAATGTGGCACGATCCGCAGGCCTCGCGCGCGACGCGATAATCCGACGGGTTCACGAACTTGACGAATTCGGGCGCTTCCTTGTTGAGCAGGGCATAGGACCGCTTGGGATTGGCCGAGGACGGGAAATGCCAGCTGTCGGGATATTTGGGCAGCACATGCGCCCGGTCGCGCGCGGCGACATAATCGGGGTGGTCGTGGGGAAGCTCGGAATTGCCGCGCACTTCGGCGTCTCCGCCGTGACAATCGGTGCAGCCCAGCCGTACCGCGCTCGACAGATGCATCGTCGGCGCATCGGTCGTGACGTGGCAGGTGTTGCAGCCTTCCGACTTGGCGTTCATTTCCGCCAGTGATTGCCGCTGCGGCGCGGGGGGTGCGATGACGCGCGAATAGTCGCGCTTGACCGGTTTCTCCTTGTCCGCCGCCATGGTGTCGCCCGCGAACAGGGCAATGCCAAGCACCAGCGCCGCAAAAAGCAGCGCAAGGTGACGGAACAGAGGACGGCCAAAGATCAGCATCAGTAGGTCAGCACCAGGTTGGCGAGGATGGAATAGAATTTCTGCTCCCGGCCCAGATTGTCGAACAGGTTACGGAAACCATCGCCCGCCACCAGCGTCGCGGCGGAGAGGCGGAACACGATATTCTGGGTGGCCTTGGGCCGCCAGATCGCCGCTGCCGACAGGTCAAAGCCGATCTCGCGCGGGATCGAGCCTTCGTTGCGCAGCACTTGCAGCGTCGCGGTATTTTCGAACCACAGGTGGTTGGCATTGGCCGACAGGCGAAACTCCGGCGTCAGATCGAAATCCGCGCCTGCACCCAGCAACATCAGGCCGGGGTTGTTGAAATTGGACTGGCCCTGTTCCTTGGAAGACCGCAGCGAATTGAGGATGCCGTTGCGCCCGTTCACCGCAACCGCGCGCCCGCCGCCGGCAAAGGGGATGGTCTGGCGAATCCAGTAGGATGTGTCCGCGCCGGCAAACACCGGGTTTTCGAAGATCGCATCGAACCCGCCTTCGGTATCGTCATAGGGATCGCTGTCCCCGCTGGCATAGGCGCCCGACAGGCGAAATCGCATCCAGTCCTTGTCGTAGCTCGCCTCGACCGCCGCGAATTGCGCGTTGATATCGGCCGGGCGGTCGGTGAAGAAGGAATTGCGATCCTCGCCCAGCGCCCAATAGAACGACCCCGTCAGGTTCACCCGCCCCACCCGGCCATCCATGTTGTAGCCGAGATAGACCACGTCATATTCGCGGCCCCTGAGCGTGCCGAGCAGCGCGGGGCGCACCGGAAAGCCGTTGGTGTCAATCTGGATGTCGTCGGACTCGCGGTTCATGTTGTAGACCACGGTGAACTGGCTGGTCAGCGCCGGGATCAGGAAATCCTGCCGATACGCATTGGCGACGAAGACGAAATCGTCACGCGGGGACCGCAAAATCGCGTTGAGGCCCGAATTGGTGTCCTTTTCCAGCCGCCAGAATGCGCCCAGATTGAACTGGAAGCGGTTGTTGTCGCGCGATCCGAACAGGCGCACGCCCAACTGCTGGTCGTTGAACAGGAAGCCGCGGAAATCGGACTGGAACGGCTGGATGCCGGCGCGGATCGAGATGAAATCGAACCGGTCATTGTCGAACTGGCTGAAGTGGTAATCGACGAAGGCTTCCTGCACGCCAAGAAACTGGTCGAGCCGGTGGCTGGGGCGCGACGGTTCGACGAACAGCACCCGGCGTTCGGGCACGTCGACATAATTGACGTTGTAGGCCAGCGTCAGGCGGTATTCGACCGTCGGCGGCTTGAAGGTGGTCGATCCTTTCAGCAGGGCGAAACCGGCGATGAAGGTCTGGCTGAGCACCTGGCTGAAATCATCGCCGAACACGTCGATCCGGTCGGGATCCTCGGTGGTCTGCACGCCCACGGGGATGGGGAAGGTGCGCGGCTCGTACACGGAATCGGAAATCAGGTTGGCAACGAAAAACCAGTCGTCGCCGGTGATCGGCAACCACGGCACCTTGTCCGGGTTGATCGGCCGGTCACCCTTGTAGGTGTTCTGGTTATAGGGATCGAGCAGGCTTTCCTGCACCAGCCCGAGGCTCTCGATCAACCGCCAGCGATCGGGGATCGGCAGTTGGTCTGTCGGGAAGGCTTCTGGCGGCGGGGCACGGATTGCGCCTTCGTTCTCCTGCTCAATCCGCTCGGGCAGCGGGGCGGTGTAGCCCGGTCGCTCGCGCCCTTCGATGATCTCAGGGTCGACCGGGGGAATATCTTCCTCCCAATCGCGCGCCGCATCCTCACCCGGCGGAACGATGGGCGGCGCCATCTCCTCTGGCGGCGGCGGAGCGGCCTGCATCAGTAGCATCGCGGGGAGCAGCAGCGCCATACTACAGCCCCTCGCACACGTTCTGCGCCGGGTCGTCGAGGAAGGGCGCAAAGGGGCAATTGACATACCGCAGCCGCACCTGCCGGCTGCCGACCTGCACCACGATCCGGTCGGCGCGGATATCCTTGGGCGCATTGCCGATCCCGCCAGCACGCACGCCGGCATTGTGCAGGCCGAGGAAGCTGATCATGTCATCCTGATCGATCCCGTCGCCCGACACGCCGATGCCGCCCACCAGGGCGCCATTGCGATAGATCGGGACAGAGCCGGGGAATATCTGGATGCCGTTGGCAAGGCGCGAATTCCCGCCGCCGATCTGCGGCAGCCCGGTGCAATTGCGCGGGGTGTCGGTGCCGCTCGCGCCGGTGACAAAGCCCAGATGCTGCGCCAGATTGCCCAGCACCAACGCGCTTTGCAAACCGGTGGAGAACGGATTGAACTGCGCAATCGGACGCGACAGCGGCCCGTGCGGCTGGCCCACCTCGCCATCGGGGAAATAGGGCCGCGACAGATTGCCGCCCGCGCGGTCGGAGTAGCCAAAGGCACCCGTCAACGCGTTCGGATCGCCAACGAAAGCCCGCAACCGCGCAACGAATTCGGGCACCTCGCCCGGCGCGCTGAGCAATTCATCCGCGGCAAAGGCGCCGGAGAAGAAATTGGCGGTGCGCGCCTTCTGCAAGGACACATCAATGCCGAAGATCGGCGCATCGGGTGAACGAACGATGCCCAGCACAGCCCCGCGCGTATCGACAAGGCTGATCGTCACCTGTGCGCGGCTGTCCAGCGGTTGACGGATCTGCGCGCGGGCGCGGCTCATTACGGTGAAGGCTTCCTCGAGGATCACGCGCGCCTCGGTCTCGGTGATCGGGGCAGCCACATCGCCCCCGTCCGTTCCGCTGCGCACCGGGAAACGGTTCCCGCCTGCGCCATTGGACAGGACGAAAGCGTCCCGGTTCGAAAACTCCGCCGCGCTCGAAGGCCGGATGCCCGACGCCTCGGTCCCGTAGATGCTGCCCGCCAGCAGGCCGGCGCCCGCATAATATCCCGTCACCGGCACCAGCGCGCCCGCCGTTCCGACAAAGCTCGCCCCTGCGACATTGCCGATCTGCGGATATTCGATGTCGGTGTAGCGCAGGCTTGTGCCGTCGGCGGTGATGCGGTCGGCGCGGATGCTGACCGGCGCTTCAAAGCCCACGGTGCCCGCCAGCGCAATCGCTTCGTCAAGATCATTGTCGCGGTCGAGCACATTGGCATCGAGGCCGTAGACCCCGTCGGCGATCACGCCCACGCCGCCGATCACCACGCCGTTGCGGTAGAGCGGAAAGCCCCCCGGATCAGCCGCAAGGCCCAAGGGCGAACGCTTGGGCCCGATCAAACCGTCACCGGCACGCGCGGACAGGTCGCTGCACGGCAACTGGCTGAACTGCACCCCGAACAGCGGCCCGCTCTCCAACCCCGCGGTGGTCGGCGCCGGCGGGAAATGTTCCTGCACGATCATGCTCGCGGTGCGGGTGGAAAAGGCATTGCCGCCGCTCGAAAGGTAAGCCCCGGTGATTGCCTTGGCGATCGCGGCTCCGGCGCTGGGAATCGTCAGCCCCTGCACGTCGATATCATCGCCATCGGGCGCGCCCGGAATGGTCGCGGTGGGCGCAGCGCCGGGCATGGCGAATACGGCCAGCACATTGCCGACCCGGTCGGTGACCGCGATGGTCGCGGCAGCGCCCCGGGCATTGGCCTCGGCCGCGGCCCGGGCGATCACCGTGCCGACATCGTCCGCGCTCAGGCTTTCGGCCGGCGGGACCGAATAGACATTGCCCGCAGGCGGCGGTGGTGGCGGCGGCGCAGGGCCGCCCCCGGTCGCGCCGCCATTGCTGGGCGGACTGTCCCCGCCCCCGCAGGCGGCCAGCAGCAAGGCGCCCGCCGTCAGCCAGAATGTTGCCCCGCTGCGCATCGTCAGGCCAGCCTGCCGATCGCACTTGCCGCAGCCTTCAACGCGGTGCGGAATTCTGCCGGGCGATAGGCATTGGGCTCCTCGACCGCCTTGTAGGCCCGCGCGATATCGGAGCGGATGCCCGCCGCCGCGCCGCGCGTCACCCGGCCTTCGCGCACCAGCGCGTTCAGAAGCGTGTCCACTGCCATGACCGCCTGCACAGACCCGGCGTAATCGGTGAAGCGCGGCGCGGTCGCCTCGCCCGCGATCATGCCGATCACCTTGAAGGCGTCGGCATTGGCATAGCTGCGGCCCGACAGCGCATCCGACAGCCGCCCGGCGCGCGCAGCCAGCGCCTGTGCAGCGGCGCGCGTCTCGCCGGGGGATGCCCCCATGGCACGATGGAAATCGCGGGCTGCGGTGCGGAACGCCTGGGCCTCGCCCGGCACCAGCGCGCCCGCCACGGCGGACAGCATGATGATGTTCTCGTCATTGAAGGGCGGGTTGCCGAAGGGGATCGGGCGGGCAGGATTGGTCTCGAAGGTCAGCTTGCGCTGCGGGCCGTCGGTGATGGTGCGGTGACACGAATGGCAGTCATAGAAATAGAACTGCGGAAAGGCGCCTTCCATCGCGAATTTGGGCTGGGCGAACAATCCGGTCGCACGGCGCACCGCCTCGGCCTGCCCCACCGCCCAGAAACGCACCGAACTGGGCGCGCCTTTGCGCTGCACATAATCGGCATCGATATTGTGGTGCTGCTGCAGCGCGCTGAACAGATCGAGCTCGAAAGAAACGCGCGGATGGCCTGCCGCCATCATCGCATGGGTCACGAACTGGCCCGGCTTGTCCGAACCATAGTGGCAATCGAGGCAGACGTTGGCGCGCGTTCTGGCATTGTCGAGCGGGGTCAGCCCCGCAGCCACGTTCGAGGCATGGGTGGCAGGCAGGGCGTAATGCTCCGCCAGCCAGCCGCCGCCCGAAGGCCCATGGCAGCTTTCGCAGCCCACCCCATCGGAGAGGGTGAATTTCGCCCCGCGCCGGGCGGGCGGCGCATAGGTCGAATGGCAACCGAGGCAGGCCGGGGCCTGCGCCGCGTTGCCGAGCCCGAGGCTGGCGGCAATCTGCTGGCCCCTGCGGCCTGAAAGCACAGCATAGGCGCGGCTATGCGCGCCGCCGGGCGAGGACGGTTCCTGCCAGGTCGCGATTTCATCCTGCCGCACCACCGCGCCATTGCCCTCGGCCCGGCCATGACAGGTGGATCCGGCGCAGCTGGCGACGCCTTCGAATGTGGGGTTTCCGATTGCACCCGACGCGGGATACAGGGCTGCAAGGCCGATCACTGCGAACAGACGTGCAAATTGCGGCCTGCGATTGAGGCCAGCGACCAGTTTCGCCAGTACTCCCGTCATCCCATCCCCCCCGAGATGCCTACCCGCACTCACCACCGGCTGCGTAGAACAACAGCGTCGGCAAGGCTAGCAAGTCACCGGCACCTGCGCTTGTAGAGCCGCGTCAGGAAATCGCCCCGCTTGCCGACTCCCGCGCCTTTGCGTCCCTGCGCCCTTGTCCCAAGCTTGGGGCGGCGATGCAACAGGCAATGCACGGCTTTTTGCGCTTGTGCCGTTTGAAGCACACCCGCAGCGGCCCAAATGCGGTGAACGCTCACAAAGCATGGGTCCGCCTGCGGGGATTCCGGGCAGGCCGAGTTGGCTTTCCGCCGCCCCGGAATGCGCCGGGACATGCCGCCAGGTTCAGCCGGCCGCCTCCGCCGAAGCCTCCAGCGTGCTCGCCAATGCTTCGAGCTGGACCGAACAGCCTTTCGAAATCAGCGCCTCCGCCAAGGCATCGGGCTGTTCGTAATCCTCGGCCAGCAGCACGAAGTTCAGCTCGGCGCTGGCGGTGCCATCAGGGCCGGTGACCATGTATTGCCCGCCCTCGGTAATCGGCATGCGCGCAGGGTCGAGCGCGGCGACCGTGACCGTATCGTCAAAAGTGACTTCCGCCTGTGCCTCGGTCTCCCCAAGGGCAGCGATGCGATAGGTCGCGGTACCCTCGGTACCGGGCCGCCACAGCCGAACGGTGGACAGGTCGTAAAGGCAGATCGTGCCCGAGCGGGTGATATCGACATACCACAAGCTGGGGTTGGTCACTGTCTCGTCCTGTTCGCCGCGCACCGCCCCGGTGCGCACCCGTGTCGCGGCGCGCTTGCGGGTGAGCGAAGCAAAGCGGTCCGATGCGACCTGCGGCCGGTCGCCGACCCGGAATGTGCCGGCACCCTTGATGACGCGGGTGCCTTGCGCGGTCAGCACCGTCACCACATCGCCCGCTTTCAGGGTGATCGTCGCATTGTCATCGACCTTGGTGCCGACCGGGTATCTGGTCGACGAAGGGCCGGTGGACTTGACCACCACGCCTGCCACGGCCGCCACCGGCAGCGCCAGTGCCGCGCCGCCCAGAGCCAGCGCCGCCATCATCCGTCTCATACTAGCCGAGAACATAAGTTCCTCCCTCGTCCATTTCCTGCATCCGCTTTACCAGATTACGTAACGCTGAATCATCCGGATGACGACCGGCAACATCCTGCGCGAGCCGAAGCGCCGATGCACGATCGCTGGCAGCCAGTGCGCAGGCCTCCGCCAGCACCGCGCGATCGGCATCGGGAAACTGGGGCGCGGGCTCGAACAGGTCAACCGGCCTTGCCCGGCCGCGCAATTGCACCCGGCCCATCTGCCGCCACCATGCCAGATCCGAAGCCTCGGCGAATTCGCGGCTTGCCATGACCGAGGATTCGAGCGCCTTGTTGGCCGCTTCGAGCCGGGCGGCGGTGTTCATCGAATCGCCCAGCGCGGTGTACTGGATACGCGTCGCACCGCCGAAATTGCCGATCACCGCCTCGCCGAAGTGCAGGCCGACGCGGGTCTTGCCGATCTTGGGCAGGCTTGCGTCCATCGCCGCGACCTCGCGCCGGAAATCCTCGCCCGCCTGCCACAGCGCATAGCCGGCCTTGGCCGCCCTGGTGCCATCATCCGGGCGCGAAATCGGCGCGCCCCAGAAAGCCACCACCGCATCGCCCACGAACTTGTCGATCACCCCGCCATGATCGAGCACCACCTGGCTGAGCAGATCGAGATAGCGGTTGAGCAGCTTGGCCACCATTTCCGGCGCGATTGCGTGGCTCATCTTGGTGAAGCCTTCCAGATCGCTGAACAGCACGAAGATTTCACGCTTTTCACCGCCCAGCGAAAGCAATTCGGGCTTGTCGATGATCGCCTGGGCGATGTCGCGCGGGATATATTTGCCGAGCGCGCTGGTGGCGAAATTGCGCTGCACCGCGCCCGAAGCCCGCGCTGCCGCGGTCACCGCGGTAAAGGCGATGATCCAGCCCACCAACCAGCCGACCGCCGGAAGGCCATAGGTATCGACATTGCGCACTTGCAGCAGCACCGGAATGCCGATGAAGGTCACGAACAGCACCACCAGAAAGGGCGCCAGCCGGCGCGCGGGCCATTCAAGCAGTGCGGTCAGCGCGGCCGTAATCACCACCAGCAGCGCCATGGCCCACAGCACCCATTGCGGCACCGGCGCGAGATAGCGGTTATCGAGCATCTGGGCGATGATTTCGGCATGGACCGCGATCCCGGCCGGAACATCACCATTGATCGAGGTAAACGAGGTTTCGACCCGGTCGTAATCGACGATATCGCCGCCGATCAGAACATATTTGCCCGCGAACTGCTCGGCCAGAAAGGGCAGCACTTCGGGATCGGGATCGGCCAGCAGATCGATCTGGAGCGAGGCAAACAGCGGGGCATCGACATATTTGGGCCGACGATAATCGATCGCGCCTTCATATCCGGCAAAGGCCGCCCGGGCCTCGCCCGCATCCTCCAGCATCGCCCGCCCCAGCAGCGGCGGCAGGCCAGCGACAATGCTCGGCCAGATCCTGGTCGCCCCGAAGGTATTGTCTAGCCGGATGCTGGCCGGATGGGCGCTGGTGCCTTCGAGCCGGGCCTGGAATTCCTCCAGATATTGCTGCTGCTCGTAGACGATGTCGTCCTGATTCGTTTCGAGGTTGGCATAGGCAATCGCGACCGGCGTCTGCATCGCGCGCAGGGTTTCGATCAGCGCATCGTCCTCGTCCTGCGGCTGATCGAACAGGATGTCGATCCCGATCGCCTTGGCCCCCATGGTATCGAGATTGGCCAGCGCGCGGGCCAGCATCCCGCGGTCGAGCGGCGAACGCTTGCGGGCAGCGATCAGGGTCTGGTCGGTATAAACCAGCAAAACGATGCGCTCGTCCTGTTCGGCAAGGTCTGCGGCATAGTAGGCGCGCAGGTCATACAGCGCGCGCTCGGCCTCGCTGGTCAGCGGTGTCGGCTCCTCGCCGCCGGGCAGCACCCAGCTGAAGCGGGCGATGAACACCGCCAGAAGCAGCACGATGAGAGTCGCGGCCAGTTGCACCCCGCCCGCCTCGCGCACATTGCGCCAGCCGCGCCGCAGCCAGGCGAATGACGAAGATGCCGGACCCGGCGCTTGCTCCATGATTTGCGTCCCGCGCGCCGTCAGCGGACGAGACGGGCCGCGCCGTCGCCCACCACGGCAAACGCGGACCAGTAGAAGGGATGCGAAGTATCGGCATCGTCCATCAGACCGATCTGGGATTCGCGCAGCGCCTCGGCGGTTTCGCGGCTGTCCTCGACGAACAGGCCCGAAATCAGCCGCCCGGTCGCGTCGAAATCATCCGGCACCGGCCAGTGGCTGGCGAGCACCGTGCGTCCGCCCGCGCCCACGAAGGCGCGCACCAGCCCATCCAGCGCGAATTCGCCGCCACTGGTCACCCCGGCCTCGCGGGTCGCACCGATGGTGGCACTGCCGGCAGTATCACAGGCAGACAGGATCACGAGGTCGGCATCGATCCTGAGGCCGAAGATTTCGGCAAAGCTGAGCAAGCCGTCCGAATCCTCGTTGTCGCCGAAACTGGTCAGCAGCGCCGGGCGCGGCGGGCATTCCGGCTTGGGCGCCGTTACCAGACCGTGGGTGGCAAAGTGCAGGATGCGGTATTCGCCGAGATCATCGAGAGTCCCGATCGCGGTATCGGTAAAGGCCGCGCCGGTGAGTACCTGCGAGGCGGTGCCGAAACGCGAGGCGGCCTCGCGCAGTTCGTCGGCCTTGATCGGATTGGCCCAGATATTGGGCGACCACTGGCAATTGTCCCCCGCCTCCAGCGCAGCGCGGGTACGGGCGCCGCCGACGGTTCCCGGCCCGATCGGCGCATTTTCGCCCAGCCCGAGATAGGCGCGCTTGCCATCCGAAGGCGGGGCCGCGCGCACATCGCGGAAAGCCGATGCCGCCACCGAGGTGCTGATCTGGGTCTTGCGCCCGAGCCACGCCGTGCCGCGGAAATCATATTCGTCCGCATTGCGGCCCGCCAGCCGCGCCTTGTAATCGGCAACGCTGGCATCATCGGTCACCAGCAGATTGATCGGCAGCTTGAGCAGCGCGCCGTCGGGCTCGAACACGATGTGTTCAAGGGCGGGCAAACGGTCCGCCACGGGCGCGAACAGGCGGACGTAAAGTTCGCGGGCACGCTCGATGTCGAAGGGATAGGTCAGCACCTGACCGCCCTCGACCACGGCGATGCTTTCGCGGATCTTGCCGACCAGACTGTCCAGCTCGGCAGGGGTGGCATCGGCACGCCAGACCTGCGCATCCGCCTGGGTCGCATAGATGACAAAAGCCCCGCGATCGAGCGTGACCAGCTTCACATAGGCCTCGCCATCGCGCAGAATCTGCTGGAGATCGGCCAGCGCGATGGCGCTGCCGGTCACCGCACGATAGCGCGGGAAGGCGGCCAGTTGCTGGAGCACCTCGGCTTGTTGCTGCTGCAATTGCGCAAGCTGCGCTTCACGCTCGGCAATCCGTCCGGCTTCCCCGCTGGCGAGCTGTTCGGCAGAACGCAGTTCGATCAGGGAAAGCCTGAGCTGCTCGATCGCGCGCCCGAGATTGGTCGCGGTGCGGAACAGCTGGGCGGCATCATCGCTGCCGGCGGACAGTTCACGGGCGAGCACGGCCTGGGTCTGGGCAAGGCCGGGACGCTGGAGCAGCTGGCTGGCCGCAAACAAATCGCCCGCCACATCGCCGTTTTGGGTCCCGCCGTCGAGCAGCAGAGCGAAATAGGGCGTCAGCAGGCTGCGCAGCGAGGGCAGTGGACGGCCCTCGGCATCGGCGACAATGTCGCGGTAAAGGGTCAGCGCATCGGCGCGGCGGCCGCTGCGGGCAAAGAAGCCGGCCAGCTGCGCGCGGGCGCTGTCATAGGCGGGCGAATCTGGATAGGTCGCATCGAGCAAGGCAATCGCCTCGCGGTGCAGGCGCTCGGCATCGGCCGATTGGCCGTTGCGCTCGGCCCCTTCGGCCAGTTCGCCCAGGACTTGCGCTCTCAGCCAGACGATCGACACCACCCGGCCATCGCGCACCGATGACAGTGTCGATTCAGCCTGTTGCAGGAACGATATCGCCTCGCCCGAACGCCCGAGCAGGCGCAGCGCAGCCGCTCTGAGATAGGCGTGCTGGCCATCAAGCAGCTGCGCGCGTTCGAGCGGCGTCAGGCTGAGAGAATAGGCACTGCCCACGCGGTCGCTCTCGCTCGCCAGCTGGCCAGCCAGCGCCGGGCCGATCTTCAGCTCCCGCAGCGCATCGGCCTCGCCGAAATCGGAGACCAGCGGCGCATCGAGCACCGCCAGCGCGGCTTCGGGCTTGCTCTGGTTGAGCGCGTCCATCGCCTCGTAATTGCGCAGCAGGCGGGCCAGCACCGGGCTGGCTGCACTCGCGCTGCGGCTGTCGGCGAACAGGCGGCGGGCCTCGGCATAGTGGCCGAGGTTGGATTGCTGCAAGGCGGTGTTGAGCCGCGCTTCGGTCGCCCCCGGCCCGGCCAGCGCCGCCGAAGACACGGCGAAGAATTCTGCCGCTTCGGCGAAATTGCCGGCATTGCTGCGACGATAGGCCTCGATCAGCGCCTGATCGGCGGCGATCGCTTCGGCCTGCTGGCGCGCGAAAGCAATGTCGTCGGTTGCCGCCGTCAGCGGGATCTCGACCGTTCCGGCAAGCACCTTGTCGCTCGCCAGCGAGGCAAGCCCGAGTTCGAGCGCCTTGCCATAGGCGGCCAGTCCGTTCGCGGCATAGGTGCGCGCTCCGCGTTGTCCGAGCAGCAACTCGCTGCGGATGACACTGCCCGGCTGGGCACAGATCAGCCGCTCGGCTCCGGGCAGGCCGGGTGCATCGACCGCATCCTTGCCGGGTGTGCAGGTGGCATCGGCGCCGGCAAAACGCGCGGTGGTCGTGTCCGAAGCCGCCCCGCGCACCACCCACAAGGTACCGACCGGAGCGGCGGCATCGCGGCAGATCACCGAATAGCGCCGGTCGAACAGCCCCGCCCCCGGCTCGGGCGCGAGGATTTGCGCTTCGCACAAACCGTTCGACCCGATCGGAAAAGTGTCCCGCAGGCTGAGGCTGCGCTGCTCGGCGGCGGGAACGACCTGCGCCGCAACCGGAGCCGCCTGCACACCGGCAAAGACCAATGCGAGGGCGCAAACCGGCGCGGCAAAATGATCAAGAAAACCCGGTGTCATTTCACTTGTCCTCCCCGGCGGCGTCGGCCGGTGAAATATACAGCGATGCATCCCCGCCACTGGCGACCGGATCATCGAGCAGCGGATCTTCGGAGATCAGCGGCGCCTCGGGGCGCTCGGGGAAATCCATCCCGAACTGCTCGTTCTGTTCAGCCTGCGTCGGAGCAACCGGATCAGCCATCGTGATCGGGTCCAGCACCACCGTCGGGTTGTTGACCGGCGGCAGATCCTGCTCGGTCTGCGGCGGCGGTGGTGGCGGCGGTGGTGGCGGCGGCGGCGGCGGCGGCGGCGGTGGCGGTGGCGGCGGCGGCGGCGGCGGCGGCGGCGGCGGCGGCGGTGGCGGCGGCGGCGGCGGCGGCGGCGGCGGCGGCGGCGGCGGCGGCGGCGGCGGCGGCAGAGGACATTCGCCCGAGACGATAAAGCAATCGTTGAACGCGCTCAATTCAAGATAGGTCGTCGGATTCTGTCCGGTCCGGTTGAAGTTCACCTCGTTGAAGAATTCTTCCCCGGTCACGAAGGTCGCGTCATCGCGCTGACGGCTCCCATAGGCAAACACATCCAGCGGGCCGCCCTGGTTGAGCTGGCTATCGGCAAAGATCGACAAGCCGCCCCCGCCCACCAGAATTCCGCCCTGTTCGGTTTGGGTGCCGGTATTTCGCACAAGCAGCTGGCTGCCGACCCCCAGCAACACCCGCCGGGCGCGCAGGTAGCCGAGTGGATCGTCACTGCCCTGTGCGGCAGCCGCCAGCAGCGCATCACGCTCGGCAAAGTCCGGATCGGACTGAAGCTGGGTGATGGTATCGGCATCCGCAGCCCAGATAGCGTCGGAATTGAGCGACAGCACGCCGCCCGGCAGTCCATCACTATCGGTCATGCGGATCCCGCCGGGCGTGACGATTTCGATGCGTTCAGCCGCACGAATGCTCAGACCGTTCTCGCTGAAGGCATTTTCGAAGCGCAAAGTGCCTTCCACCCGCACAATCCCGCTGATGTCCCCGCCCACGAACATCGCGATGCTGCCCATGTTCGAACTATTGAACAGAAGATCGCGGATCAGCAGATCAGGCTGATTGGGATCGCTGATTCCTTCGATTTCGGGCAGGAAGAAATCGAGCGCGCCGGCATTGATCCGCGCCGCTTCGGCAGCGGTCAGGGTGAAGCCTTCGCCTTCGCTCGTCCCGCCGAGGATAGCGGTGAAATCGGTCTCGAGCGAGTTGATCGAGACGACGTCCGCCCCGATCCGCGCACCCGACAGGATATCGAGATCGCGCGAGGTCAACGAAATCGTGGCGCCGCCCAGGCCGACTTCCGCGTCGTCATCGCCGGTGATGGTGATCAGCCCTTCCGAAAACAGCGAAATCTCGGTGGAAGTGGCGGTGTTGGCCGGGCTGCCGATGATCCCGCCCTGACTGGTGCGAACCTCGATATCCCCCAGCGCGAAGACATCGAGAGAATCGCTTACGTTGATGCTGCCGCCATCGGCGGTCAGCTGCGAGGCCAGCGGACCGCTCGCAAGCGCATCGCCCAGCGCCGATGCGCTAAGATTGGTGAGGTTGAGCTCGCCCCCGCCAAGATTCACCTCAAAGCGCCCGGCAAGATTGGCGGCGGTTCCGCCATCGGCCCCCGACGCATCGGCGAACAGACGCAGATCAATGGCGGAAAGCTGCGCCGTGCTGCCGCTTAGCACCTGGAGCACGGATTGACCGGCCTGCGCCGTGCCTCCGCTCGACGTCCGGGCATCGCTGGTCAGCGCGATCAGGGCGGCATCGACCACCGCATCGCCTTGCAGCACGATCTCGGCCAACCCGCCCTCGGCGGTCCCGCCGATCTGACCGGCAGTGCCGGCCTCGGCAAGGGCGAGCGCATCGACGGTGATTTCCTCTGCGCTCAGACTGCCGCCGTCCATTTGCAACTGGGCACTATTGCTCAGCGCGCTGCCGATCTGGTCCCCCTGCCCGCCGGTCGCCTGCGAGAGCAGCCGGATAGCACCGGATTCGACCGACACCTGGGAGTCGGTCAGGTCCATGACGACCACGCCGCTTTGCGCGTCGCCGCCCTCGCCATCGGTCCCCTCCGGCCCGCCATTGCCGCCGCGGGCCTCGGCCGAGATGATATTGTCGCCGAACAATTCGATGGTCGAACCGCTGGCGGTAAAGGTTGTGCTGACGGCTGTGGCGTTCCCACCAACGCCCCCCGGCCCGCTGGCATTGCCGCCAATGGTGAGCGGATTGATCTGGAAATTGCCGCCGGTGACCGTGCTGTCCTGCAACACCAGGCTGACAGCTTCGCCGATGGCATCGCCGCCCGTCACCACACCATTGCCGCCGACGCTCTGCCCGCCGAGGATCAGGCCGAAATCCCCGTCGGAATCGGGATCGAAGTTGAGGGTGGCATTGACCGCCTCGAATTCGACCGTACCGGCCACGGCATCGCCGCCATTATCGCCGCTGCCGCCAAAGGCCTGATCGACCACGAACATCGGCCCGAAGGCATTGAGGGTGCCGTTGTTGATCTCGATCCGGTTGCTGCCGCCGGTCGCGTTGCCGCCATTGCCGGTGCCGCTGCCATTGCCCCCGAGTGCGCCGCTGCCGCCAGCGAACAATTCGGCCGACAGGGTTCCGCCATTGAGGATGCGGATCAGGCGGGTGCCGCCGATCCCCTCGCCGCCGGTGATGTTGGCCTGCGCGTCGAGCGAATTTCCGCCAACCCCGAAGACCGAGAAATTGGTCCGGCCCATGCTGATCGAACCGCCATCGATTTCGAACTCGGCATTGCCACCTGTGCCGATGCCGCCAGCGCCGCCGTCGACCTCCGAATCGCCTCCGAAGCCACGGGCCAGAAGGCTGATGAAGCCGATGCTGCCGGGATCGTTCAGCGGATCGGCCGGCAGCGCGATACTGCCGCCAAGATTGGCACGCAGGGCAATGTCGCCGCCGGTGCCGTTGCCGCCGATGCCGCTGCCGCCGGTGGTCCTTTCGCCGATTCCGAGCGCCGCGACGATTGCGCCGCGATTGGTCTGCGGATCGAAGAAGTCAGAGTTGAAGTTGCGCTCGACGATCAGCTGGCTTCCCGAACCCAGACTCCGCAGTTCGGCGGTTCCACCAAAGCCATCGCCGCCGGCCGCATCCGGGATGAAACCCTCGTTCTGGCCGCCGACACCGCTGGCAGTGACCTGCAGACTGCCGAACTGCACGATGCTGCCTGCCTCTGCCTGCGCATAGGCAAGGCCGCCGCGCCCCGTGCCCCCGGTCGCGCCCTCGCTGGGCCCGCCGCCAAAGCCGTTGGCGAGGATCGAGGCATTGCCGGTAAACGTTCCGCTGCCGGTGATATTGTCGGACACCCCGATATAGGCCGTGCCGCCGGTCCCGTCGCCGCCGTCGCCACCGGAGGAAACTCCGCCGAAACCACTGGCGTCAACGAAGGTGTCGCCGCTGACCGCAACGGTAATTCCCTGCAGCTGGATGAAGGCCTCGCCGCCGAGGCCCGTTCCGCCCACGCCGTCGAACCCGAAGCCGCCCGAGCCTTGGGCTGCGGCGAAGAAATCGGCCACTGTGGCGACACCGTCCAGACTGCCCAAAAGCCCGGCAAAGCCGCCTTCCCCGTCACCGCCATCAGTCGAATCGCCGCCAATACCGCCTGCCGAAAGATCCGCCGTGCCAGCGGTGACCTCGCCGGCCCTGACAGTCAGCAGCGCATTGCCGCCAAAGCCATTGCCGGCCAGCCCGCCGACCAGCCCGGTGGAATTGTCCGATTGATCGAAACCGCCCGAGCCGCCGAACCCGTTGGCATTCACGAAGACCACATCGAAAGTCGCGCTGCCGAGGCCGACCGAGCCATCGCCGTCCAATAGCGAAAGTCCGACCTGCGCCAGCCCGCCGATCCCGTCGCCGCCATCGCCTGCGTCTTCCGGCCCCTGGTCGGTCAAGTCGGAATTGAAGCCACCGCCTGTCCCGCCAAAGCCGGTTGCGCTGACAGAGGCGAGACCCCCGATCGAAATCGTCCCGTTATCGCCGCCTGCGATGATGAAAGCGCCGCTATTGAAGTTCGGATCGGCCTGATTGGGAATGGTGAATGTCCCGCCCTGACCATTGCCGCCGCGTCCGCCGCGAATGCCGAAGCCATTGGCCTGCCCGCCCTCACCGCCTTCGCCATCGGCGATCACTTCGGCATCGCCGCCAATCGTCAGGGTTGCAGTTTCGCTGAGAGTTCCGGTCGCCTGCAGGAAGGCATTGCCGCCCAGCCCGTCACCGCCATCGCCGCCGAAGCCGAAAAAGGCGCTGCCGCCAAAGCCGCTGCTTTCTGCAAAGGCGGCGCCGACAATGTCGATCGATCCGGTGATGGCAATCGCCCCGGCGATCCCGCCGAAGCCATCGCCGCCCACGGTTCCTTCGCCGCCGAACGCGCTTGCGGTGGCATCGAAATTATTCTCGATGATGACCGATCCGCCCGCGCTGGTCGCCAGCCGTGCTGCGCCGCCCAGTGCCGTTCCCCCGGCCCCGCCCTGGTTCGTGCCGCCCAAGGCATCGGCATTCAGAAACAGGTCGCCGGTGATGGTGATCTGGCCATCGCCGTCGACCGACACAACAGCAGTTCCGGCGTCGGCAAGCGATCCATCAGCCGAGTCGTTCGACAGCCCGCCCGCAGCGCTGGCGTTAACGAACGCACTTCCGCCGACAAGAATACTCCCGCTCTCGAAAATCTCGAACAGCGCCTCCCCGCCGAAGGCATCCGAAGCGGTCGAGGTATCGGATGTCGCCCCAGTGGCACCGACCGCATCGGCGCGCACTTCCAAATCCTGTTGCAGGGTGATGCTACCACCCTGAGTGGCAAAGACTTGCGCAATCCCGCCGCGCGCCTCGGCCCCGAACTCATGCTCGAAACTGCTCGATCCCACGCCGCGCGCGGAGATGGCCGCAATACCGTTAATGGTCAGGCTGCCCGCATTGGCGCCCATACGGGCTGTGCCGGCAAAGGCGCTGCCAGCCTGAAACAGCCCGCCAACTTCCGGACCGAAATAGGTGCCGCCAATGGCATCGGCAGTCACCAACGCGTCGCCGCCGACGGCCACGGTGCCATTGGTGTTCGCTTCCATGAAGGCGTCGCCGCCCTGGGCATTTGCCAGCAACAAATCGCCAAGGCTGGACGAGACAACACCGTAATCGCGTGCGTCCACCAGCACGTCGCCCGAGATGGTGAAATCCTGCCCGTTGCTGGCTATAAGTTCAGCGCTTTCACGCCCGACCAGCAGCAGGTTGCCCTCCACCGAGCTTCCCGCGCCGGACGCGATGGCCTGCGTGCGGTGCGTACCAACCGCCAACAGGCTGCTGGTGGCGGTGAAATCCTCTAGGAACAGGTCGGCCCGGGCCGATGAAACCGAGCCTGTAGAATTGAACACTGCTCCGATACCGTCGGCAATCGAACCACCCCCGGCGTTTCGTCCGAACACGCTGTAATTGGCGGAAAGGATGATCTCGCCATTGACGATCCCCGCGCTCTGGGCCGGTTCAAAACCGAGATTGCCACGGAAAATCATGCTGATCGGATCGTTCTGGGCGACCGCGACCCCGTAGATCATGTGGTTGTCGCCCGTCAGCCCAGTGCTCGACGGGCCGCCGACATTGCCGTCAACCTCCATCACCGTGCCGCTTGCCGCAGTGCCGACCGGAACAATGATGTTGAACAACCCATTCGAGAATTGCAGGTTGACCACTTCGCCAGCGACATAGGCGTGGCTGCCGTTGACAAACGCCGTGCCGCGCATCTCCACATCGGCGGCCACTGCCGCGAAGAAGGCATTTTCGGGCGAGGCAAGAATTTGCGCGCCGGGATCGATCTGGATCCGGGCGGTCGAACCGGTTGCACCGGCAAGCTGCATGAATCCGCCGTTCTCGGCAAAATCCGCAAAACTGGTGGCATCCGGCTCGAGCGTGGTCAGCAGCAGGCTGCCGACGTCGAAACTCGCATTATTGCCGATCAGGATACCGGTCGGCGAATAGAAGGCGACAAACCCCCCGGCAGTCGGCCCGGTCTGTCCGAACACGCGCGAGATCACGTTGCCATCGATAACCGCGATATTGCCATTGGTCGCCGGCAGAATCCGGTTGAGCACGGCAAAATCGGGCAAGCTGGAGGACTGGAACCGTGCGGTGGCCCCCGTCGGCAGGAAATCGAGCGCATCGCCCGCAGCATTTTCGAACGGGTTCCAGTCGATCACCACCGTGGGCGAGAAGATGTCGATAAGATCCTCGCCCGAGCCCGGGGTGATCTCGGCGCTGCCGGTTACCACTGTCCCTTCGGCGTTGATGGCCTGCGCCTCGGCGCGTTGGGGCAAAGCCAGCGCCAGTGCCAGCGCTGCGGTCGCACTGCCCAGCAACAGGTGCGAACGGTTCCGGATCGGATCGGTCATGTCAAAATCTCCACGGGAACAGGCGGGCCGTCAGCGAGACCATCAGGCGCACATCGCCCCGCCGGGGCGCAAGATCGGGCCGTTCGAGCGGGACGGCCAGCAGCACATCGCTCTGCAGGCCGCGGCCCCAGGCCATCCGCACGCCGCCGCCCGCCGACCACAGCCGATCGGGATTGCCCGGTCGGCGGCTGGGGTCCTCGTTCCAGACCCAGGCGACATCGGTGAACACAAACGGTTGCACGGTCACATCGTCGGGCCCTTCGGGAGCGAGCGATCCGTAACGCATCTCGAAACTGCCCAGCACCCCGCTATCGCCCAGCACCGCGCCCGGATCATAACCGCGCCCGATGGTAAAACTGCCCGCGGCCAGTTCTTCGAAGGCAGGCAAGGGATCACTGGTCACCTGCGCGACCGTTTCCAGCGCGAAGGTCAGCAGCGGATCGGGGCGGAATTCTATCCCGGCATTGGCGCGGGCCAGCAGCGGGGTGGGGTCGGCCTCGATCCGGCTCGGCGGCACGCTCCCGCCCAGCAGGCAGCCCAGCAGGTTGGGCCGGCAATCCGGGCTGGCGGAGAAGACATCGAGCCCATGACGCGCCTCGAACCCGTATTCCAGCCGCAGTTTCGGCTCGAACGGGGTGTAACCGCCGATCCGGCGGATCGAATCCTCGTCGGTCCAGATCCCCGCCAGCCGCGCATAGACCATGCGCACCTTGTCATCGGTCAGGGCGATGTTGTTCACTTCGACATCCTGATCGACCAGGTCGAAACCGACATCGGCGAACAGGCTGTGCGCGCGGGTGCGCTTGATCGGATAGCTGGCAAAGATGCTGGCGAAGACCGTTTCGGATTCGACATCGAAGCCGGGAATCCCGAGCGCCGGATCGGTGGTGCTCCAGGTGAACTGGCCGCCCAGTCGCAGGCCCTCGCTGCCGACGCGGAAATCATGGCCGATCTGCACGGTTTGCTGCTCGGCAAATTCGAGTGTGGAATAAAGCGATACCGACGTGCGGTCGCCCATTCCGGTCAGATCATAGATTTCGCCCCGCAGCACCCCGCCGAACCGGCCGATCGCCTCCGACCCGAAATTCTGGATGTTGAGGTCGATCATGCCGCGCCGGCGCAGCACCGCGATTTCGCCCACCAGATCGCCCGGCGCGCCGCCCGCGGCAGGTCGCAGCGAAAGGCGCACGTCGACCCCCGGCAGATCATCGGCCAGCAGCAGGTAACGCTCGGCGGAATTGGTGTTGAACACGTCCTGCGTGGTCAGCTTTTCCAGATAGCCGGCCACCAGCTTTTCCGAAGGGCCGGCATCGCCGCGCACACGGATCGCGGTCAGCCGGCCGAACACCACGTTGAAATCGGGAATCCCGTCGGTCAGGCTCTGTTCGGGAATCTCGACAGTGGCAAGATAGCCCTGACGGCGCAGGATGGCATTGGCCTCGGCACGGATGTCGCACAGCACCGAAACCGGCAGCTCGCGTCCCTGATAGGAAGCCCATGCCTCGTCGAGCGACAGGCCCGGCACCCGGTCCAGCCCGCTGAACTGCGCGCCCTGAACGGTAAAGCGGATATCGGCGAACTCGGGCCGGTCCAATGCGCAGGGCGGGCGTTCGAAATCGCCGTCAACCGTGAGCGTGACCGATCGGTCATCACGGCGCTGGTCGGGCGGGGCAAGATCGCTGCGGGTGGGCGGTGCAACGCGCACCTGCGCCTCGGCCGCCTGGGGTGCCAGCAATCCGCCCATCGCCAGCGCCAGCGCCGGAATGGCGGCCCTGCCAAGCCTGCCGGGCAAACGCGATTGCGTCCTGCTGCGAGACGCACCTTGCTGCGGACGCACCACAGGTTTCAGATCATGCTGAGCGATCGACAAATTTTCCCCCGGACCGTTCATCCCGCGGCCGGAAACTTTCCGCTCCGACCGCAGCAATATGCCCAATCTCCCCGGGTGCGAACCGCAGGTGTCCCTACACCTTGTTGCCGCCCCACCCCGACCGTCCGTCGGACGATGGTCGCGACCCTACAGCCGCAGGCAGCAAAGACAAGCGCACAAGGCCGCTTGTCCGCCGTCGGCAGTCACTTTGTCGCATTTGCACAATTCCGGCCGCATCTGGACGGTTGGCGATGGCCTCGGGGTCAGCTGCCCGTGGCGAGCATAACCCGCGATGATGCCGCCGAAAGCGCACCGGGTTCGAGCATCAGCGTGGCCGGACGAGTCGCGGCAGGATAGGCCTGTTCGAGCAGCGCCAGCGCATCGGTGATCCGTGCGTGGACTTCCGGATTTGCTGCCTTGATCGCCGCGCCGTCCCGCGCCGCAGCGGTCTCGGCCACCTTGTAAAAGCCGTAGCCATCCAGATAGGGTTCGTAGCGGTCATCCCGCGCAATCATGCGATACATCGCGCTGGCCCGTTCGATCTGGTCGGCGATGATGCCGCTGGCGATGGCCGCTTCGCTGGCGCCGCTATCGGGGGCCTTGCCAGCCGCGTCCCGCAGCGCGGCGATGATCGCATCATAGTGTCGGTTCACCTCTGCGGCGCTCTTGCCGTCGATCACCGAGGCGGAGGCATCGGTCAGCAGCGGTTTGAAATCCTCGACCCCCAGCTTGGCGAAGACTGGGTCCATCTCCACCAGCACCTCGGCCGCAGGATGGGCGAACATTTCGGCCGCAGCATCTTTCTTGCCCGCCGCAAAGGCATCGCGCGCGGCGATGACGTGGGCTTCGGTCACGGCCAGTGCGATGCCGTAGGCGACCGGATCACTATCGGCGCGGCTCACCGCAACGCCGCCTTCGCCTTCGCCGCCGCCACCTTCGCCTTCGCCTTCGCCGCCAGCTTCGCCTTCGCCGCCGCCTTCGCCTTCGCCTTCGCCGCCACCTTCGCCAGCCTCGCCCGGCGCAATCGCCGCAGCGCCGGCGCCTTCACCGCCCTCGCCGCCAGCCTCTCCACCAGCCTCGCCGCCGCAAGCCGCCAGCATCCCGCCAGCGAGCGCCGTGCCGAGGCCGAGTTGAGTCCAGAGTTTCAGTTTGCTGTTCATGGCGTGGTTTCGATCCTGCATCCGGCCGGAATCTGGCCGCCCCGCTTCATGACGGAACTGATAATCGTTCGCAAGAGCAATTTTTTGCCGCAGCAGCCCTGAGGTCTTGCCATCACCGGGCCTGCGCCCTATTCGTCATGTTACAACATCACGTGATTGCAACCGGAATGATGATGACCACCCTGCTTACCCGCTCTGCCAGTATGGCCGACCAGCCCAGCGTCCTTGGTGCGATTCGCGACGAAGCTTGCAACCTCGCCATCTGGCAGCGCGCAGCGGTGGCGGATTTCACCCCGTTGACATCGGGCGCGCCGCAGGATCTGCGGTTCGAGACAAGCCTGGCCGATCTGCCGGGCGCCTTGCGATCCGGCCTTGCCGAGAACGGCTTTGCCGGCGATGCGCTCCATGACATTCTGATCGCGGACGCCGCCTTGCTGGCGCGGCTGTTTTGCGAGGTGTTGGAACTGGCCCGGTTCGAATTGCGGCTCGAAATCGTCCGCAGCGATTCGTGCCGCAGGTTCCACGCCGATTATGTCCGGGCGCGGCTGATCACCACCTATGTCGGCGCGGGGACCGATTGGCTGGAGGATGATGACGCAGCCCGGATCGCAGCCGGCGCGGAGCCGCGCAGCATTCACCGCATGAATGCCTTCGACGTCGGCCTGTTCAAGGGCAAGCTCGCCACCGATCGCCCCGCCATCCACCGCTCCCCGCCGATTGCCGGAACGGGCGCGGCGCGCGTGCTGATGGTGCTGAACCCTGCGCAAAAGCAGTTGGTCGATAGGGCGGATTCGGCCATTTCCTGAAGCCCGATTGTGGACTAACAGGCATCCCATGCGCCGATCGGGCGCAATTCCAGCACGAAGCCGCATGGATCAATGCGGCCTGTCGCAATCATGAGGTGATGTTTCCCATGAAGAAATTCCTGCTTGCCGGGGCCAGTGCCCTGATCATTTCCGCCCCCGCCGCGCTGATGGCCGAAGAAGGCATGTGGCTGCCGAGCCAGACCGGCGCGATTGCCGATGAGATGAAGGCCGCAGGCCTCGAACTCGATGCCGCCACGCTGGGCGATCTTGACCGCCCGCCGCTGACCGCGATTGCCTCGCTCGGGGGCTGTTCGGCGGCGTTCCTGTCGCCGCAGGGGCTGGTCGCCACCAACCACCACTGTGTCGCCGGATCCCTGCAGTATAATTCCTCGCCCGAGAATGATTACCTCACCGACGGTTTCCTTGCGAAAACGCTGGCGGATGAAATCCCCGCTGCGCCGGGCAGCCGGGTCTATGTGATCGAGGATCTGCGCGATGTGACGACCGCGATGATGAAGGGTGCAGGCGCGCTCGAAGGTCGCGCCCGTTATGACCGTCTGCAGGCCAACCGCACCGCGTTGATCGAGGCGTGCGAACGCCAGGCCAACCGCCGCTGCGACGTGCGCGCCTATTTCGGCGGGCAGCAATACTGGCTCCAGCAGCAGCTCGAGATCAAGGACGTGCGGCTTGCCTATGCGCCTGCCGCGGGCGTCGGCAATTTCGGCGGCGAGAAGGATAACTGGATGTGGCCGCGCCACACCGGCGATTTCGCCTTCTACCGTGCCTATGTCGCGCCCGATGGCTCGTCGGCCACCTACGCCAAGGAAAACGTGCCGTTCAAGCCCAAGGCCTGGCTCCCCATCGCCGAGACCGGCGTGAAGGAAGGCGACTTCATCATGGTCGCAGGCTTCCCCGGCACCACCGAACGCCTGCGCACCGCCGAGGAAGCGCGGTTCTATTACGAGGAACTCTATCCCTATCAGCAGAAGATGCTGACCGAATATGGCGACCGGATCGACGCCCTGACCGAAGGCAACCAGGCCGCCAAAATCGCCTATGCCGCGACGCTGCAAGGGGTTGAGAACTACGAGAAGAAGATCGCCGGCCAGCTTGCCGGGGCCGACGCGATTTCGCTGATCGACAAGAAGCAGACCGAGGAAGCGGCGTTTCGCGCATGGATTGCCGCCGATCCCGAGCGTCAGGCGCAATATGGCGCGGCGCTGGCCGAACTTGATCGGCTGATCGCGGAAGGCAATGCCGAGGCGCTCGCCGATACGAAGCGCGGAATGCTGGGCCGCAGCCAGCTTTATGGCGCGGCGCGCCAGCTTTATCGCTGGGCCAATGAACAGGCCAAGCCCGACAAGGACCGCGAACCCGGCTATCAGGAGCGCGACCGCGCCTTCATGACGCAGGGGATGCAGCGGATCGAGCGGCGCTTCGTGCCCGAGATCGACAAGGCACTGTGGGAAGACGGCATCGCCGAATATCGCACCTTGCCCGCCGACCAGCGCAACGAGAGCTTCGATGCCTTCATGCAAGGCCGCGAGCTTGCCTCCTTCTACGCCGCAACCGGGCTCGGCGACACTGCCAAGCGTCTGGAATGGATGGACAAGTCGGTCGCCGACTTCAAGGCTTCGGACGATCCCTTCATCCAGCTTGCGGTCGCCACCTATGACGAAGCCATGGCCGACGAAGCCGAAGGAAAGGCCCGCTCGGGCCATGTCCAGAAAGCCCGTTCCCAGGTGATGGAAGCCCGCCTCGCCTATGCCGCTTCGCAAGGCAAGGCGATGTATCCCGACGCCAATGGCTCGCTGCGCTTCACCTATGGCAAGGTGACCGGCAAGACGGTCGACGGGCAGATCTGGCCGCCCTTCACCACCGCCGAAGGAATTGTCGCCAAGCATACCGGCCGCGGCGAATTCGATGCGCCCGACACGATGATCGATCTGATCAAGGCCAAGGATTACGGCCGTTACGTCGCGCCCGAACTGGGCACGCTGCCGGTGGATTTCCTTTCCACGGTCGACATCACCAACGGCAATTCGGGCTCCTCGACGCTGAATGCGCGCGGCGAATTCGTCGGGCTGGCGTTCGACGGCACGATCGAGGGCGTGGTGTCCGACTGGATGTACAATCCCGCCATCAACCGCACGATCCATGTCGACAGCCGCTTCATGCTGTGGACCATGGACAAGGTCGACGGGGCGCAACGCCTGCTGGATGAAATGGGCGTCGCCGACCAGTAGGCGTTTGGCCCATGATATCTGAATAAGTATGCGGCGCGTGGGAATCCTGCGCGCCGCCTGCTACGATCCTTTCTGACGTCGAGGCAGAGGGGATGACAATAATGCGCGATCTGGTGCCCGATCTGGTGGTGGTCGATATTGGCGGCACCCATGCGCGCTTCGCGATTGCCGGCATCGGCGCCGACGGGGCGATCACGCTGGACGAGCCCGAAACGCTCCGCACCGCCGATCACGCCAGTTTCCAGACCGCATGGGAAGCCTTCCGCACCCGCAAGGGCGGCACCCTTCCCCCCGCTGTCAGCATGGCGATTGCAGGTCCCGTCGGCAGCCCCGGCAATCCCGCTCCGGTGATCCGCTTCACCAACAACCCGTGGATCATCCGCCCCGCGCTGATTGCGGAAAAGCTGGGGGTGGAACGCTACACCATCGTCAATGATTTTGCCGCGGTCGCCCATGCCGTCGCGCGCGCCGATGATGACCAGTTCCTCGATCTCGCCGGTCCGGAACGGCCTTTGGGCCGGGATGGCACGATCAGCGTGATCGGCCCCGGCACCGGGCTGGGCGTGGCACATCTGTGGCGGTCGGGCCGGCAGTACCGGGTGCAGGCGACCGAAGGCGGGCATATCGACTTTGCCCCGCTCGACATTATCGAGGACGCCATTCTTGCGCGGCTGCGCAAACGCCACAATCGCGTTTCGGTGGAGCGGGTGGTGGCCGGCCCGGGCATCGTCGATATCTACCAGGCGCTGGCTGCGCTCGAACAGCGCAGCGTGCCCGAATGCGATGCGATCGATATCTGGAGCCGCGGCACCAGCGGCGAGGATAGTCTGGCGGCTGCCGCGGTGGACCGGTTCTGCCTCTCGCTCGGATCGGTTGCAGGCGATATCGCGCTGGCGCAGGGCGGGTTCGCCGGCGTGGTTATCGCGGGCGGGCTTGGCTACCGGATCCGCGAGACGCTGCTTGCCTCGGGCTTTGCCGAAAGGTTCCGCGCCAAGGGGCGGTTCGAAAGCCTGATGGCCGGCATCCCCGTCAAGCTGATCGTCCACCCGCAGCCCGGCCTGTTCGGCGCAGCCGCGGCATTCGTGGCCGAGCACGGGGATGCGGCATGAAAACCGTCGCAGCGCTCGAAACGCGGCTGGGCGCGTTGCACCAGCGCACCCGCGAAACGCCCCTGTTCAACCCGGTGTTCCAGCTCTCGCTTGACCTGTCGCGGGCGCTGGAAGGCGGAGAGCTGACGCTTGACGACGTGGCTGCGCTGGTCGCCGCACTCGAAGACGAAGGCCTGAACAGCCGCGCCGCAAAACTGCGCAGGCTGCTCGCAAAAACCGCAGACACGCCCGGCGCGCTGACGAGCGAAGAGGCCGATTTCGAGGCCTTTCGCGCGCGCTGGGAACGCCCGCAACTCCACGCCGTGTTCACCGCCCACCCCACCTTCCTGCTCGCGCCCGGACAGACGGCAGCCGTGGCCAAGGCGGCGTGCGCAACGGGCGGGAACGGAAAGGCCCTCGGCGCCCCTCCGCCCGAACGCCGGCCAGTGACGCTGGCCTACGAACACGCCCAAGCGATGGCGGCCATGGCGCGGGCGCAGGATGCCCGCGACACCATCGTCGCCCGCCTGCTGGAGGAAGCCCGCAATCGCTGGCCCGGCGAATGGCTGTCCTTGCGCCCGCTGCCCTTCCGTTTCGCCAGCTGGGTCGGCTATGACATGGACGGGCGCACCGATATCGGCTGGCACACCTCGATTGCCTTCCGCCTGTCGGAAAAGGCGCAGCGGCTGGCGCGCTACACCACGAGCCTCGAAGCCATCGATGCGGCTCATCCGCTGCTCGAAACCCTGTGCCCGGCAAGCGCTTTCGCCAGTGCGCGCGCGCAGGATTTCGCGCAGGACCTGTCCGGCGCCGAAGCGCTTGCCGTCGCCGCCAACCGCCTGACCGATCATAGCGCCGAAAACCTGCTGTCGCTCACCCCGCTGATCGCCGCGCTCGAAGCGGAAGCCGCAGATGCCGCGCCCGAACGCGGAGTTGCGCTGCTCACCCTTGCCGCAGCGATGCGGGCCGACGGATTGGGGATGGGCTGGATCCATTTCCGGGTGAACGCCAAACAGCTCCACAACGCCATCCGCCGCCGCCTGCCCGAAGGCGAGGTGATCGATCTGGCCAGCAAGGGCGCGCTCGCAACCTTGCGGCGCATGGTCGAGGACGCGGCTCCGCTGCGCACCAATTTCGCCGCGCTGGCGACCGAAAGCTCGACCGCGATCCGCCAGTTCATCGCGATGGCGCAGATCGTGAAGCATATTGATGCCGATGCGCCGATCCGGATGCTGGTGGCCGAGTGCGAACAGCCCGCCACGGTGCTTGCCGCGCTCTATTTCGCGAGGCTGTTCGGGGTCGAAGGCAAGGTCGATGTCTCCCCCCTGTTCGAAACCGAAGCCGCGCTGGAACATGGCGGACGCTTCCTCGACGCGCTGCTGGCTGAACCGGCCTATCGCGATTACGCCCGAACACGCGGCCGGGTAGCGATCCAGACCGGCTTTTCCGATGCCGGGCGGTTTGTCGGCCAGATCCCCGCCAGCCTCGCCATCGAACGCCTGCAGGGCCGGCTTGCCGAAGCCATGGCCGCCAATGGCCTGTCGGATGTCTCCGCGCTGGTGTTCAACACCCACGGCGAAAGCATGGGGCGCGGCGCGCATCCGGCCAGTTTCCGCGACCGGCTCGAATGGCCGCTGTCTCCCTGGGCGCGGCGGCGGTTTGCGCGCGCCGGCATCCGGCTGGAGCCCGAGGTCAGCTTTCAGGGCGGCGATGGCTACCTGTTCTTCGCCACGCCCGAACTGGCGCTGGCGACCCTGTCCCGGATCGCCGAACTGCGCCCGGCCGAAACCGACATGGCCGCGCCCGCCGATCCGTTCTATCACCGCACCGACATCAGCCTCGATTTCTACCGCGCGATCAAGGAATATCAGGGCGATTTCCTGGCCAGCCGCACCTATTCGCGCGCGGTGACCGCCTTCGGCCTCGGCCTGCTCAACCCCACCGGCAGCCGTGTTTCGCGCCGCCAGAGCGATATCAATGCCGACCGCGAGATGAGCCTGCGCCAGATCCGCGCGATCCCGCACAACGCGATCCTCCAGCAGCTCGGCTACCCGGTCAATGTCATCGCCGGGATCGGCAGCGCGGCGGATGCGGGCCGCGAGGAAATCGCCGCGCTATTGGTGGAAAGCCCGCGCGGGCGGCAGATCCTGCGGCTGGCGCGCACCGCCAATGCGCTGGCCAGCATCAAGACCGTGGCGGCCTTTGGCGAGCTGTTCAATTCGGCCTATTGGGCCAGCCGCACCTATCGCGGGACCGAGGATCACCTCGCGGGCGCCTGCGCCGCGCTGGCCGAATATCTGGTGGGCGACGACCGCACCGGCGTGTTCCGCCGCCTTGCCTCGCGGCTCAGGATCGATGCGCTCAAGTTCCACCGCCTGACCGACCTCTTGCCCGAGGATGGCCATGATGAGGGCCGAGAGCACGTCCGCCGCCGCATCGGCGTGCTGCAGGCGCTGCGCCTCGCGCTGCTGCAGCACATGTTCCTGAAGGTGGTGTCCGCCCCCGCCTTCAGCCGCGCCAACGACATCAGCCGCCGCGACGTGATCGAGATGGTGCTGACCTTGCGGGTGGACGAGGCGCTGGCCCAGCTGCGACGCGCCTTTCCGGTGCGGGTGCCCGGCCCGCGCGACTTTCCGCTCGACGAGGCAAGCGACTATCCCGATGGCGGCGAGGAAGGCTACGGCGCGATCGAGCGTGACTTCATGACGCCGATCGCGCGCGCGCACGATCTGAACCTCAGGATTTCGACCGCCATCGCCAACGAATTCGGCGCGCATGGTTAGCTTTCGAGGCCCCTGACGGGGCCTGCAGACCACCCGCCCCGCCTCCCCACCCGGCCACCATAACATAGTGGTACTATTGGTGGCCGGGTGGGGAGGCGGGGCGGGTGGTCCGCGTCGCGCGCCAGCGCGACCGCCATCATAAGCGCGCCGTGCTGCCCCGCACGATCAGCTTCACCGGCACGCGCCGGCGGGTTTCGCTTCGGGTCTCGTCCAGCACCGCTTCGACCAGCGCGGCCCCGGCCTCGGCGGGATCGGGGGCGATGGTGGTAAGCGGCGGGCGGCTGAAGCGGCCGGCCAGCAGGTCGTCGAAACCCATCACGCCGAGATCGGTCGGCACCGCCATGTCCGCAGCGACGAAGGCCTCCAACGCGCCCAGCGCCATGGCATCACAGGCGGCGAACACCGCGTCGGCATCTTCAGCCCGCTCGATCAAGCGGCGCGCGGCGCGGCGGCCTTCTTCCTCGCGGGTGGCGGCGTTGACGGTGGGGGCAAGGCACGGCTCCAGCCCGGCGGCGCGCATCGCTTCGGCATAGCCTTCATAGCGTTCGGTGAACTGCACTTGCGGCGTGCCGAGCGCGCCGAGGAAACACGGGCGGCGATATCCGGCGGCCAGCAGATGTTCGACCGCCAGCCGCCCGGCGGCGCGATTGTCCGAGCGCACCCATTCGAGCTCCTCGAAAGGCGATCCCCAATAGGCCACCTTGCGGCTGTCGCTTTCGAGCGCACGGAAATATTCCCATGCGGAGGTATTGGTGGTGGTGCCGATCACCACGAGTCCATCGGCGCGCCCCTGTTCCTGATAGTGGCCGAAGAAATCTTCCGCCCGCGCCTGGAACGACACCAGCGTTTCGAACCCGCGTTCCGAGGCGGCGACACACACGCTGCCGAGCAGGGCATAGGCAAAGGGGTTGATGGTGGACGCGCTGTCCCCTTCGCGGCAGATCACCACCACGGCCAGCGTGCCGGTCGATCCCCGGCGCAGCCGCGCGGCGCGTTCATCGACGAAATAGCCGAGCGCCTCGGCCGCTGCGATCACCTTGCGCCGGGTCGCTTCGGCAATGGCGGGCGAGCCGGACAGCGCACGGCTGACCGTCGGCTGGCTGACGCCCGCCCGCTCCGCCACATCGAATGATGTCGGCCGTTTGCGTGATCCCCCGTTCATGGCGTTTTCTCTAGGGCCTGTCGATACGCCAGCGCAAGCGGCGCCGATGCACAGGCGTGTGCATTCCTATTCGCACTGGAATCTTGCAAAACAATCGCGCATTGCGGCACAAGCGGGGTCTTGAGAACGTTCGCAATGGGGAGAGAGAGCATGGCGATAGCACCCGGTCTGGCGACCAGCACCGATCCTTTGCCGATCGAGGGGGACGCCCCGCAGGTCGATGCGCCGGGACTGAATTATTTCGTCTTCGCGCTGTTCTTCATCTTCGGCGGGATCACCAGCCTGAATGATGTGATTATCCCCAAGCTGAAAGAACTGTTCACGCTCAGCTTTTTCGAAGCGAGCCTGGTGCAGTTCTGGTTTTTCATCGCCTATGCCGTGGTCGGGATTCCCGGCGCGCGGCTGGTCAAGAAGCTGGGCTACATGCGCGGCGCGGCGGCGGGGCTGCTGACGATGATGGCGGGTTGCCTGCTGTTCATCCCGGCCAGCCAGAGCGCGGCCTTCCCGATGTTCCTGCTGGCCTATTTCGTCCTCGCGACCGGCGTGGTGCTGGTGCAGATCGTCGCCAACCCGCTGATCAGCCTGCTGGGGCCGCAGCGCACCACCCACAGCCGATTGACCTTCGCGCAGGCGTTCAATTCGCTGGGCACCACCATCTTCCCCTATTTTGGCGCAGTGCTGATCCTCGGCGGGCTGGCGACGGTTTCGGCTGACCAGCTGTCGGGCGCCGAACTGGCGGCCTATCGCACGGCGGAAAGTCAGGCGATCGTGAACGGCTATCTTGGCCTTGCGACCGCGCTGGCGATTGTGGCAGGCGTGGTTTGGCTGTTCCGCAACCGGCTGAAGGGCGAAAAGCACGAACGGACGAGCCTTGCCGATGGCCTCGCGCTGCTGAAACGCCCGCGCTTTGGCTATGGGGCGGCGTGCATCTTTCTTTACGTCGGCGCCGAGGTCGCGATCGGCACCTTCATCGTCAACTATCTGATGCAGGCGCAAGTGCTGAACCTGCCCGAACAGGACGCGGGCAAGCTGATCTCGCTTTATTGGGGCGGCGCGCTGGTAGGGCGGTTCATCGGTTCCGCGGTGCTGCGGATGGTCAGCCCCGGCCTGCTGCTGGCAACGGTGGCTTCGGGCGCGATCACGCTCATCGCGATCTCGGCCAATTCCACCGGCACGCTGGCGGGCTATTCGCTCCTCGCGGTGGGCCTGATGAACGCGATCATGTTCCCGACCATCTTCAGCCTCGCCTGCGAAAAGCTGGGGCCGCGCGCGGCGGACGGATCGGGGATCATCAACGTCGCGATCTGCGGCGGCGCGATCATCCCGCCGATGTTCGGCGCGCTCGCCGATGCCACCAGCCTGGCCTTTGCGCTGGTGCTTCCGGCGGCGTGTTATGCCATCATCGCCGGGTTCGGGATCTTCGCGCGCCGTCCTGCCTGAATGCGAAGCCCTGAATAAGTATGCGCGAGGCTGGCAGGCAGGCGCTTGCCGGCCTAGTTAGGCGTCATTCGAGAAAGGGCCGTTTCGCATGAGCTTCACCGCCGATCGCCTGCTGTTGTTCGGAGCCACCGGCGACCTTGCCCAGCGGATGCTGCTGCCCAGCCTGTTCGCGCTCGACGCCGACGGGCTGCTTGGCCCCGATCTCAAGATCATCGGCACCGCCCGCAGCGAAATGAGCGATAGCGAATACCGCAACTTCGCCCGCGCGGCGCTGGAGAAATATCTGCCCGCCGACCGGCGCGGGCGGATGGCGGAATTCTTGAACCGTCTTGCCTACCAGTCGCTCGATGCGACCACGCTCGAAGGCTATGACGACCTCGCCAAAAAGGTCGGCACGCCGGGCCACGGCCTCGCCATCTTCCTCTCCACCGCGCCGAGCCTGTTCGGGCCCACCATCAAAGGACTGAAATCGGCCGGGCTTACGGGCGAGAATGTGCGGATGTGTCTGGAAAAGCCGCTCGGCACCGATCTGGCCTCAAGCTGCGAAATCAATGACGCGGTGGCGGGGGCCTTCCCCGAAAGCCGGATTTTCCGGATCGACCACTATCTCGGCAAGGAGACGGTGCAGAACCTGCTCGCGCTGCGCTTTGCCAACCTGATGTTCGAACCGCTGTGGAACGCGGCGCACATCGATCACGTGCAGATCACCGTGGCGGAAACCGTCGGCCTCGAAGGGCGCGTCGCCTTCTACGACGATGCCGGCGCGGTCCGCGACATGGTACAGAACCACATGCTGCAACTGCTGGCGCTGGTCGCGATGGAGCCGCCCGCCCATTTCGATGCGACCGCGGTGCGCGATGAAAAGGTCAAGGTGCTGCGGGCGCTGCGGCCGGTCGTCGCGGGCGAAACCGTGACCGGCCAGTATCGCGCGGGCGCGATTGAGGGACAGGCCGTGCCTGGCTATGACGAGGAGCTGGGCAAGGAAAGCGACACCGAAACCTTCGTCGCGATCAAGGCCCATGTCGATAACTGGCGCTGGAAGGGCGTGCCGTTCTACTTGCGCACCGGCAAGCGCCTGCCCAAGCGCGTGACCGAAATCATCATCCAGTTTGCTTGCGTGCCGCATTCGATCTTCGCAGGCAAAGGCGCGACGATGCAGCCCAACCGGCTGGTGATCGGCATCCAGCCTGAAGAAAACATCACCCTGTCGCTGATGGCCAAGGTGCCGGGGCTGGACCGCGAAGGCATCCGGTTGCGGCAGGTGCCGCTCAATATCGCCATGCCCGATGCCTTCAGCGGCGCGGTGCGGCGGATTGCCTATGAACGCCTGCTGCTCGATCTGGTCGAAGGCGACCAGACCCTGTTCGTCCGGCGTGACGAGGTCGAGGCCCAGTGGGAATGGGTCGATGCGATCCGCGCCGGGTGGGCAGCCGAAGGCCTTACGCCGAAAACCTACACCGCCGGCAGCTGGGGGCCGAGCGCGGCCATCGCACTGGCCGAACGCGACGGAGTAACGTGGCATGAGTAAGCTCAACGACACGCTTCACAAGGTCACCCGGCGGGTGATCGAAAACTCGCGCGAGAGCCGCGCCGCCTATCTCGACCTGATCGCCCGCGAAGGCGACAATATGGGCGAGCGCAGCGCGGTGTCGTGCTCGAACCTCGCCCATGCCTATGCCGGCGCGGTCGAGGATCAGGCGGCGCTGGTGACGGGCAAGGGCGCGAATATCGGGATCGTCACCGCCTATAACGACATGCTGTCGGCCCATCAGCCCTACGGCCGCTATCCCGACCGGCTGAAGATCTACGCCCGCGAAATCGGTGCCACCGCGCAGGTCGCGGGCGGCACCCCGGCGATGTGCGATGGGGTGACGCAGGGCGAGACGGGGATGGAGCTGTCGCTGTTCAGCCGCGATGTGATCGCGCTGTCCACCGCCGTGGCGCTCAGCCATGCGATGTATGATGGCGCGCTGATGCTCGGTATCTGCGACAAGATCGTGCCGGGGCTGCTGATGGGGGCGCTGCGGTTCGGCCACCTGCCGACCATCTTCGTGCCCTCCGGCCCGATGCCGACCGGCATTCCGAACAAGGAAAAGCAGCGCGTCCGCCAGCTTTATGCCGAGGGCAAGGCAACCCGCGCCGAACTGCTCGAAAGCGAGATGAAAAGCTATCATTCGCCGGGCACCTGCACCTTTTTCGGCACCGCCAATTCCAATCAGATGATGATGGAGATGATGGGCCTGCACATCCCGGGCAGCGCCTTCGTCCAGCCCGGCACCCAGCTGCGTCAGGCGCTCGACCGCGAGGCGGTGCACCGCGTAGCCGCGCTGGGGCGCAAGGGGGACGATTACCGCCCGCTGGGGCTGTGTGTGGACGAAAAGGCGATCATCAACGCCGCGGTCGGCCTGCTGGCGACCGGCGGATCGACCAATCACGCGATCCACCTGCCCGCGATGGCGCGCGCGGCGGGGGTGATCTTCGACTGGGACGACCTCAGCGAGCTTTCCAGCGCCGTGCCGCTGATCGCGCAGATCTATCCCAATGGCTCGGGTGATGTGAACCAGTTCCACAGCGCGGGCGGCATGGGCTATGTGATCGGCGAATTGCTCGGCGCAGGCTTGGCGCATCCCGATATTCTCACCGTCGGGCGCGGCACCTTCAGCGAATATGCGCGCGAGCCGGGGCTGGATGGTGAGGAACTGGTGTGGCGCGAAGTCGGCGCGGCAGGCGATGACACGATGCTGCGCCCGGTCGGCAACCCGTTCAAGCCCGATGGCGGGATGCGCCTGCTGACGGGCAATCTCGGGCGGGCCTGTTTCAAGACCTCGGCGGTGGATCAATCGCGCTGGACCATCGAGGCCCCCTGCCGCGTGTTCGAGGATCAGCCCTCGGTCGCCGCCGCTTTCAAGGCGGGCGAACTGGACCGCGATGTGGTGGTCGTCGTCCGTTTTCAGGGCCCGCGCGCCAACGGGATGCCCGAACTCCACAAGCTGACCCCGCCACTGGGCGTGTTGCAGGATCGCGGGCACAAGGTCGCGCTGGTCACCGACGGGCGCATGTCGGGCGCGAGCGGCAAGGTGCCCGCCGCGATCCATTGCACGCCCGAGGCGCTCGGCGGCGGCCCGCTGGCGCGGCTGCGCGATGGCGATGTGGTGAAGGTCTGCGCGGTGACGGGCGCGCTGTCGACCACCGCCGATCTTGACGCGCGCGAACCCGCGCCCGATCCGCGCCCCGACATGGGCACGGGCCGCGAATTGTTCGGCATGATGCGCCGCTTTGCCGACGGAGCCGAACAGGGCGCCAGTGCGATGCTGGCCACAGGGGGAATGTAACCGATGAATATCGACGCCATCATGCGCACCGCCCCGGTGATTCCGGTGATCGTGATCGAGGACGAAGCCCACGCCGTCCCGCTGGCCGAGGCGCTGGTGGCAGGCGGCTTGCGCGTGCTCGAAGTCACCCTGCGCACCCCGGCGGCGCTGGATGCGATTACCGCGATGAAGGCGGTTCCCGGTGCGATTGTCGGCGCGGGCACTGTCACCAACCCCGGCGAACTCGACGCGGCACTGGCTGCGGGGAGCGAATTCATCGTCTCCCCCGGCCTGACCGAACCGCTGGGCAAGGCCGCGATTGCGAGCGGCGTGCCGTTCCTGCCTGGTATCGCCAATGCGGGCGACATCATGCGCGGGCTTGATCTGGGGCTGGACCGTTTCAAGTTCTTCCCGGCGATGGCCGCGGGGGGCCTTCCTGCGCTCAAGGCACTCGCCGCGCCCTTCGGCAGCGTCCGCTTCTGCCCCACGGGCGGGATAAGCCTGGATAATGCCGCCGAATGGCTCGCCTTCGATCCTGTCCTGTGCGTTGGCGGCAGCTGGGTTGCGCCCAAGGGTCCGCCCGACGCGGCGATGATCGAAAAGCTGGCGAAAGAAGCCTGCTTCCTGCGATAGCTTTCCTACTTGTCGCGGCGCTGACATGGTCGCCCCGATGACGCGCCGCAGTCCCCCTTTCGCCAGCCCGCCCACAGGGTCCGCCTGGCGGGGGATTTTGGGTTCCTGGACTGTGTCTCATGTGTCTCCAACACGGGCCCCAACGCGGCGAATCACGCCCTGCCGTCAGGACGAAGCGGGCGGCAGCAACAGGCGCGCCTGGCGGTCCGGTTCCCCCCGCGAGATTTCCAGCAGCGACGTTGCCTGTCCGGCGGCCTCGGCCCGGAACGCACCGAAGGCGAGCGCGTCGAACAGCACATAGCCATCGAAATCGGTCACGGCCCGCGCGATCTCTGCCCCAGCCGCATTGCGCAGCACCACCGCCACGCCCGAGCGCGGGGTCTGGCGGTCGCCTGCGGCAAGCAGCACGCGCACTTCCACGCTGCCGGTCGGGCGCAACGGCACCAGCAGATGACGCACCTCGCCCGGACGCAAGCCCAGCCGGTCGCCGCTGCGCGCCGGGCGAAGCGTAAAGTCATCGAGCGAGGAAAGCTGGGTTTCGACATCCACATCCGGCCCCGGTGCGATGCCACCGATCAGCACTTGCCCGCGCGCATCGGTTTCCTCGCGCCGGAGTGCCGCGCCGATGATGAAGCGCCCGCCTGCGACCGGCGCCTCGCCCGCGCCGCGCCGACCATCGCCGTCCTCGTCGACAAACAGCTCGGCCATGATCGCGCCGCTGCGGGCAATCCCGGTCGGCGCGGTCCGCCACCGCCCGCTGCCGCCGCCGCTGCCCCGCCACAGGCCCATCGTCAGTCCGATGCCGAACCGCCAGCCCTGCGGTTCGCGCCCGATCCCGGCGCTCAGACCCAGCGATCCGAGCTGCTGGCTGAAGGTCACGGCCCCGCCGATCCGGCCACTGTCGGCCTGCCAGTCGAGATCGAGCGCCAGCGCCCCCTTGGCCAGATTGCGCGCGGCGCTGATGTTCGCGCCTTCGATCCGCCAACCGTCGCGGCTGGCGGCGGTCATCCCGCTGCGCAGCCGCCAGTTGCCGCGCCTTGCCGTCACCCCGAGTGCGGCCGTGCCCTGCCACGGCGCACTGCCATCGCGCACCGCGCCAAGCGCCAGATTGGCCTGCCAGTCGGCCATCGGCAGGATGATGCGTGCCGCTGCCACATGGCGCGCATTGCCGCGCCGCAGGGTGCCGCTCTGCATTCGCGCCTGCCAGGGCAGGCTCAACCGCCCAAGCCCGATCCGCCCTTGCCCGCTCACCGCCACCACCGCACGGAATTCGCGCACCAGCGGCGGCAGGCCCGGCCCGCCATCGCGGCCATGGCGAGCGAGATCGAATGTGATGTCCTGCGCCCCGATCCGCCGTGCCATCCGCAGCGCGCCGCCGATGGTGCCCAGCCGGTCACGCGCCGCCGTCATCGTCCACAAGGTGCCGTGATGTGCGCCGTTGAGGCCCAGCGCCACTGCGGGCTCCCCGTCAGTGCCGGCGCGCAGATCGGCACGCGCGGTCAGATCGGGCGCAACGCCCCAGTCGATCGTGGCAAAGGCAGCGGGCCCGGCAGGATTGCCCGCCAGCGTCTCGCCCAGCAGCGGCCGCCCGCCATCGACCAGACCGAATGCGAAATCGACCTCGTTCTCGGCATTCATCGCGGTGCCGACAAGCCGGTGGAACACTTGCTCGGCAGCTTCGCCATTGGGGCCGTAAAGCCGCACCACCCAGCGGTTTTCGCCCAGCCGGACAGGGACCTTGCCGAACTGCCAGTTGCCCGCCGCATCGGCTTCGCGGGTGAAAGCGACAAGCCGTTCCTCATGCCACAATTCGGCTTCCCAGCCTGCCGGAAGAGGGCCGGACAGCACGATCTCGTCGACCAGATCGGCCCGCCATGGTGCGCGCGAGGAGACCACCAGCCCGCGCCCGGCAAGGCTGTCTGCAATCAGCGGCTGGCCGGGCGCAGCCACATCGCCAAGCGTAACACTGCGCGCACCCAGCGGCCCGAGCAGATCGGGCGTGTCGCGGGCCTCGGACAAGGTGAAGCCGGGGGCAATCCGCCCCTCGCCCGTCAGCGACAGGCTGACCCGCCCGGCAAGGCCGAGCACCGCGCCGCTCGCAATGACGCTCCCGGTGAACTGGCGGCCCTGCGGCGCCTGCAGCAGCCCGGCGGCAAGATCGGCGCTCCACAGCTGCGCGGCGGCCTTCGGGCGTTCGAGCTGGGGAAAGACGGGGCGCAGCGTTGCGGGCCGCAGCCGCGCCTGCCGCTCCTCGCGCGCCAGCCGCATCAGCACCGGCAGTGCAGCGCGCGGTTCGAGCAACAGGCGCTGGCTGACCGCGTCATGGGTAAGGACAAGCGGCAGGAAGCGCGGCAATTGGTTGAGCCGAACGCAATCGCCCGATGGGCTGGGCAGCAGCGAGTCAGCAGGCAGTATCACCGTGCGGCGCGGCTCAGGCAGGGAAATGGTGATGTCTGCCCCTTCCCCGACCTGCGTGAAAGCCAGTTCGAGCGCTTCGGTCAGCGGGACAATCGCCACGCAAGTCCCCGCGCCGGGGCCGAGATCATGCAGCGGCAGGGTATCGGCGATCAGCTTGCCATCGGCAAACAGCGCCGGCAGCGCGAGACCATCAGCGGCTTGCCCCGCGCGCTCGGCAGCGGGATCATTGCCGAACAAGCGGTCAAACAGGCCGCCATCGTCGCTGGCATCCTGTGCCTGCGCCTGCGCCGGAGCCGGGGCCGCGCCCGCCAACCCGGCTGCGCACAGCAGCAGGGCCAGCCAGCGCGGCGGCTGGAGCAGAAAGCGGGACATGACAGCACGCGGCCATTCGCGCCGGGATCAGAGTGCGGCAGTGAGGCTGGCGAGCAGCTTGCCCGCGCTGGCCGGATCGCCTGCGTCGGTCGAGACATAATCGATCCGAACCCGCTTGCCCGCAAGGCGCGCACGCACATCGGCGGGCAGCGGCACGATCACGTCGCGGGTGGTGTTGGGGGTGTAGATCGCCACCCCGCGCACCAGCCATGCAGGATCGTTTTCGCCCTCGAGGGTGAAGCTGACATCGCCATAGGTCGAGCGGGTGCCCGTGCGGGTCAGGCGCACCACCAGTTGATCGGGGGCTTCCTGGGCCAGCGCGGCAGCGTCGATCGTGACGCTGGCATCAAGGCTGCCGACGCGCAGGATGACGGGAATCGTGATCGAACGGATCGCCACCAATTCGATCGACAGGCTGTTGTCGCCAGCGGCCTCGCCCGCAACCTGTGTGGTCCCGGCGCTGACGGGGGCGGACATCAGGCGCAGGTGCGAACGGTATTCGCCCGGCTCCAGCGCAGCGGGCGCGCTCGCCATGATCCGCACCACCTGGCGCGCGCCGGGTTCCAGCACCAGCTGACGCGGGGAATAGCGCAGCTTGTCATCGGCAAATTGCTCACCGGGCAGGGCCTCGGGCGCGTCCTCGAGGCTGCCGTCCTCGCGCATCCGGCGGTTTTCGATGGCGATGCGGAAGGCGGCGGTTTCGGCACCCTTGTTGACGAGCACGAGTTCGGAAGATCGCGCCTGCGGGGTCAGCACCACGCGGGTGGGGGCGACCAGCAGTTCGGCGGCGGCAGGCACAGGAGCGGCAAGCGCCGCGAACAGCGCGGCGACGAGGGGAAATCGGGACATGGGAAAAGACCTTCAATGGCAGGGGTTGGTCTTGCATCCGGCAAGCAGGGTCGGGGACCACGCGGGCGATCACGGCCGCGCGGCCCCCTTCCCCCCTGCCAGGGACCGGGCTTACTGGTATTCGACAGCGACGGTGAAGCTGCCGGCGTACTTGCCGGCTTCCTGACGCACGCCGACGTCGAGCGTACCGCCAACGGTGAAGCTGTCTTCGCCGCTCAGCAACTGGCCGCTGGCCTTCGAACCGTTGAAATCGGCGACGCGCATTTCGATGCCGTTCTCGTTGACGATCTTGATCTCCTTGGGGAGCGAGATGGTGTAGAACGCATCGGCTTCACCGGTCACGGCGAAGGCCGCGGCGGTATGATCGGCGGTCAGACAGGTCAGGGCGGGTCCGCACTTGCGGCTGCCGTCGGCCAGCACGACGACATTGTCGGCAACGCTGGTGGAAGGCGCGATGGTGCCGAAGTAAAGGTCGGTCACGTTGCTGATTTCCAGCGGGGCAATGATCTTCGCGCCGGCACCGGCATCAGCCGACTGGGCATTCGCCGATGTGGCAGCGGCGAACGAGGCGAGCACGATGGCTCCTGCAAACATCTTGTTCATTTCATTTGGTCCTTTTGGTCTTGGTCATGCCATCCGGCGGTGTGCCGTGGCTGAACCCGAGATGCCGGCCGGACCGCGGCCTGTCATTGGCGCGAGGGGATATTGCGGCGCGCGCAGGGATGGTCATCATGCTCCAAGGGATTACCGCGCCATTCCCGAAGCATAGCGGCAAATCCGAAGGGACGGGGTCACCTATACGAAAGGATAAGCATTCTTCGCCATAAGGCCGGATTGCGCAGCCAGAGCGTCCATGAAACAGGCCAGGTCTCTTAGAAGAAAGATTTCCGGAAACCGTCGACGCCATGCTCCATTTCGATCCCACCCTTCCCCCTGTGCCGCATGACGAGGCAGAAAGGCTGCTGGCGCTGCGCAGCCTCGGCGTGCTCGACACACAGCCCGATGCCCGGCTGGATGTGATCACGCGTCTTGCTACCGACCGGTTCGATAGCGCGATTGCGCTTGTCAGCCTGGTCGATGCCGAGCGGCAGTGGTTCAAATCGCGCCACGGGCTCGACACCGATGCAACCTGTCGCAGGCACAGCTTTTGCGACCACGCGATCGCGGGGCAAGGCGTCATGGTGGTATGCGATGCGACCGAGGATCCCCGCTTTGCAACAAACCCGATGGTGCTGGGCGACCCCCATATCCGGTTCTATGCCGGCGCGCCGCTGGTGCTTGCGACCGGTCATCGTGTCGGCACGCTATGCGTGATCGATCACCGTCCGCGGACAAGCTTTTCCGCGCACGATGCCGAGATTCTCGCGCTGATGGCCAGCCAGGTGGTCGAATTGCTGGAAAGCAGCCGGATCCGGCAGGAACAGCGGATCTCGCAGCTTATTTCGCAGACCACCACCGATGCCTTTGTCTGTGCCGATGCGCAAAGCCGCATCATCCTGTGGAATCGCGGCGCCGAAACCCTGTTCGGCTGGCGCGCCGAGGAGGCAATCGGCCAGTCGCTGGACCTGATCATTCCCGATCGCCACCGTCAGGGGCACCATTCGGGCGTGGCAAGGCTGCGCGCGCGCCAACCGTCGAAGCTTGTCGGCCGGACGGTCGAGGTGCCTGCCATCTGCAAGGCCGGGCACGAAATCCCGATCGAATTATCGCTCGCCATGTGGTCGGTCACAGAGGAAAATGGCACTGGCCCGGCGGGATTTGCGGCGATCATCCGTGATATCTCCGCCCGCAAGCAGGCCGAGGACGAACGGATCGCCACCGAAGCCCGCCTCGCGCGGCAGGTCGCCGCGATCGAGGCATCGGATGACGGGGTCGCGATTACCGATGCACAGGGCGTGTTCATCTTCATGAACCGTGCTCATGCCCTGATGTTCGGATATGGCGACCCGTCCGAACTCGTCGGTCAGCCATGGAGCGTCCTCTACGACACCTTCGAGGCCGACCGGATCAACGAGGACGCCATGCCGATCCTCGCCACGATCGGGCAATGGCGCGGCGAAACCCAGGGGCTGCGGCGCGACGGCAGCCCGATCGAGCAGGAAATCGCCCTCTCGCTGTCGCCCGAAGGCGGGATCGTGTGCATTACTCGCGATGTCGGCGAACGGCGGGCAATGGAGCGCGAGAAGGGACGCTTGCGCGAACAGCTGATGCTGGCCCAGCGGCAGGAAGTGGTCGGCCAGCTGGCAAGCGGAATCGCGCATGATTTCAACAACCTCATCGCCGCGATTTCGGGCACCGCCGAACTGCTCCGGCGGATCGAGGATAACCGTGTGCGCCACCATGCTCTGCGGATCCAGTCGGCGGCCACCACGGCGGCGGGCCTGGTCGAAAAGCTGCTGACCCTGGGTCGGCGCGTGCCGCATCCCAAGCTGGTGGATCTGCGCAAGACCGTGTGGAATGTGCGCGATCTTGTCGCCCCCAGTCTCACCGATCCCCTGCACCGCATCGAACTGGAACTGCCGCCGGCGCCGCTGATGGCGTTGACCGACGATACCGAGCTCAATCAGGTCGTGCTCAACCTCGCGCTCAATGCCCGCGATGCCCTGCGCCCCGGAGACACCGCGAGGATAAAGCTCGAGGTGCTCAGCGCCGACAATTATCAGCCCGACGGTGCCATCGTGGTGGGCACGCTGCCTGACGTGCCTTGCGCGGTGATCCGGGTCAGCGATACCGGCTGCGGCATCCCGCCCGGCGAGCTTGAACGGGTGTTCGAGCCGTTCTTCACCCAGAAAGGGCAGGCCGGAACCGGGCTTGGCCTTGCGGTGGTTGCAGGGATCATCGCCAGCAATAACGGGGCGCTGGCGATCCAGAGCTGGCCGGATTGCGGCACCGTGTTCGAGGTCTGGTGGCCACTGCAACCGGTCGCCATGCAAGAGCCGGGTGCGCCCGGCAGTGCGGCGCGGCCCGGTGTCGCGCTGGCAGGCAAGGCCGTGCTGGTGGTCGATGACAACCCGGCGGTGGTCGACACGATCTCGGCCATGCTCGAGGAAGTCGGCGCCGAAGTCGGACCTTGCGTGACGCCGCAGGATGCCATCGCCGCCCTTAAGGACGACAGCGCCCTGTGGGATCTGGCGATTACCGATTACGACATGCCCGGCATGAACGGCGCGCAACTGGCCCGCGCGCTGCGCAAGACCCGGCCCGACCTGCCGATCCTGCTGCTGACCGCACTGCCCCGGGTTCACCAGCTGCACCAGAAACAGGTGGGTCTGTTCGACGGAGTGCTGGGCAAGCCCGCCAGCACCGCACAACTCGCTGCTGCCGCCGAAACGGCGATGGCAACTGCCAGCGAAAGGTTGGAATCATGCGCATCCTGATTGCCGATGATCACGAATTGCTGCGCGACGTGCTGCGATCCTATCTCGAGGCCGAGGGCGGCTTCACGGTGGAAACCGTCGCCGATCTGCCTGCCGCGCTGGAAATGATCGGGGCCTGCGACGGTGGTTTTGATCTGGTGGTGCTCGATTACGGCATGCCCGGCATGGACGGCTATCGGGGCCTTGAGCGGGCGATTGCCGCCAATGGCGGCCGCCCGGTCGCGCTGATGTCGGGCCTTGCCCCGCCCGCAGTGGCCGAACGCGTGCTGGCGGCAGGGGCGGCCGGTTACATGCCCAAGACCCTGCCCGCCCGCTCGCTGGTCAATGCGATCCGGTTCATGGCCGCGGGCGAGACGTATATGCCGCTCGACCTCCACCGGCCCTCGCAATCGGATGCTGCGGCGCAATCGGGGGGCCTGTCCCCGCGCGAACGCGAGGTTCTGTCGGGCCTGTGCGCGGGGCACGCCAACAAGGAAATCGCCCGCGATCTCAATCTGCGTGAGCCGACCATCAAGCTCCACGTCAAACTGATCTGCCGCAAGCTGGGCGCGCGCAACCGGACCCATGCGGCGATGATCGCGCGCGAACGGGCGCTGCTCTGAACCGGGCGGCGGCTCAGTCCTCTGGCAGAAGCGCCAGCAGGGCAAAGCTCGCCAGCCAGTGTTCGCCCATGTAATCGCCCGCCACATGGGGCAGAGCGGCGGCGAGATGTTCTCCGGCCCTATCGTCCAGCAATCGCCGCGCCGCCGGATCGGTTAGCGCAGAAGCACAGCCGGTAAGGCACCATGCACGGCTCAGGTTCAACCCGTCGAGATGGGCGATCTTGCCATCGCTGCGGTCGGACACGGTCACCGGGCGGCATTCGCGCTCCAGCCAACCGTTCTCCAGCACCAGCCGTGCAAACCACGCCGCGAAATCCTGCTCTGGCATGATCCGTCGCATCAGCAGCGCGGCGATGAGGACGGGGGAAAGGAACTCGTCGCCCCCCGGCTCCCACCCGGCATAGTGGCGGCGCGCAGCGAAGGCGCGCACCGCCCAATCGTCGATGGCGGCGAACAGCGCAGGATCGTGCCTCTCGGCCCAATCACGCGCAAGGATCAGCGCGAAAGCCGTGTTGAAATGCGTGCCGACAGTGATCGGATAGGTCAGCACCCCGAGATAGGCCTTGAGACGCCCCGCCAGCTCCCGGGCCAGTGGCTCCAGCCGCACGCCCCATGGCTGGTCTTCGTGCTGGACGGCCTCGAGGTGGAGGTAGAGCAGCCACCCCCAGCCATAAGGCCGTTCGAAGCCGCGCGACAGCGGGCGACGCAGGTAGGCCAGTTCGACCGCCAGTTTTTTGCAGGTGAAGGTCTCCTCCGCCAGTGCGGCGATCCGGGCCGCTTCGGGCATGGCGGGGTAAAGCCGCCGCAGGGTGAGAAGCGTCCACCAGCCATGCACGCAGCTGTGCCAATCGTAACTGCCGAAGAACACCGGATGATCGATGTGCGGAGCACGAACGTCCGCCTCGCTGCCGAACACGTGGTCGTCCTTGAAAGGATAGGGCTGCGTCACATGACCCAGCGCAATCCGGGCGAAATCGCGGGCAATGCCTTGGGTCAGTTCCACAGCAGAAAGGCTCCGACATAGATAATGATGACGTTGCACACCCACAGCGGGATCGCCGTGCCGATCTGTTGGCGGATGACCGCGTTCTGGTCCCTCAGTTCGAGCAGCGCGGCGGGCACGATGTTGAAATTGGCGGCCATCGGGGTCAGCAAGGTGCCGCAGAAGCCTGCCAGCATCCCGACCGCGCCGATCACCGCCGGATTGCCGCCATATTGCTCGACCAAGAGCGGGATGCCGATTGCCGCCGCCATGACCGGGAAGGCGGCAAAGGCATTGCCCATGATCATGGTAAACAGCGCCATGCCGAGTGCGAACACCACCACCGTCAGGAAGATGCTCCCCCGCGGGATCGTCGCGCCGGCCAGCCCGCCGATGATATCGCCCACCCCCGCCAACGCGAACACCGCGCCCAGCGCCGCCAGCATCTGCGGCAGGATCGCCGCCCAGCCGATGGAATCGATCAGCCGCCGCCCTTCCTCGGCAGGCGCAAGCAGCGGAGGGCGCAGCCAGATCATCCCCGCCGCCAGCGCCGCCAGCACGCCGATGCCGAACAGGATCAGCGTCTCACGCCGGGGTGCGAACAACCCGGTCTCGCTGAACGGGGTGTAGTTATACAGCAGCGTCCCCGCGACCGCCGTCACCGGCACGATCAGGGCAGGCGCGAACAGCCGGTTGCCGAAGCGGGCAGCATAATCGCTGCGCTCCTGCGGCGTGGTGGTGGCCGGCGCGCTGCGCTTGATCGCACCCGTTCCGGCGATGACCACCAGCGCCAGCACCAGCACGCCGTTGGCGAAATCGGACAGGTGACTGCCGAGAAAGAAGCTCGCCGCCAGTACGCCCCAGAAGGCGGCATTGCCGATCCGCCCATCGCGCAAGCTGAGCACCGCCCAGCCCGCGAAAAACGCGCCCGCTAGCCAGTAGAGCCATTCGTAGGTGATCACGCCCGCGACCTCCCGAGCCTGCGACCCAGCCGCCGGTCAAGCGCGGTGATGCGCCAGCCGTGGATGACAAAGGCGCAGATCGCGGTCGGGATCGCCCAGACCGACAATTGCAGCGGCGTGAGCGCGTAGCCCGCGCTTTCGAACACGCCCTGAATCAACAGGATCGAGGCGATGGCGAAGAAGATGTCCTCGCCGAAGAACAAACCGACATTGTCGGTCGCCGCCGCCATCGCCTTGACCTGCTCGCGCTCGTCATCGGCCAGATCGCCGTGGGATTTCTCCGCCGCCGCCTCGGCCATCGGCGCGACCAGCGGGCGCACCGCCTGCGGGTGGCCGCCGATGTCCTTCATGCCGAGCGCGGCGGTGATCTGGCGAAAACCGAGATAGGCAACCAGCAGCCTGGCCATGGTCGCTCCGCGCATATCTTCGATCACCCTGCGGGCGCGCTGTTGCAGGCCGAAACGTTCGAGCAAGCCGATCACCGGCAGGATGATCCACGTGACCGAGATATAGCGGTTGTCGTTGAAGGCCTTCCCCAGAGCCTCGACCACCGCAATGACATCAAGGCCCGCCAGCAGCCCCGTCGCCGCCGCCGCGCCGACCACCACCAGCAGCGGATTGAAACGCAGGGCAAAGCCGATCACGACCAGCGCGATCCCCATCAGCGGCCAATAATTCACTCGGATGGCTCCCCGAAACCGCCGCCGCCGGGGGTCAGGATCACGAAAGCATCCCCCGGCTGCATCAGCGCCGATCCGGTCGCGCCGAGTTCCTCGATGGAGCCGTCGACGCGCTCGATCCAGTTGCGGCCCGGCAGCGCGTCGCCTCCGCCCCAGATCCCGCGCGGGGCCACCTTGCGGCGGTTGGCGAGCATATTGGCGCGCATGTCTTCAAGGAAGGTCACGCGCCGCATCACCCCGTCACCGCCGCGATGCCGCCCTTCCCCGCCCGAGCCGCGCCGGATGCTGAATTCATCCAGCCGCACCGGCAAGCGGGTTTCGAGGATTTCGGGATCGGTCAGGCGCGAATTGGTCATGTGGGTCTGCACCGCGCTGGTGCCGTCATGATCCGGCCCGGCGCCCGATCCGCCGCAGATCGTTTCGTAATATTGGTGGCTCGCGTTGCCGAAGGTAAAGTTGTTCATCGTTCCCTGGCTCGGGGCGAGGCGGCCCGTTGCTGCGAACAGCGCATCGGTGACGACCTGACTGGTCTCGACATTGCCCGCCACCACCGCCGCCCCGGGCCGGGGATTGAGCATCGAGCCTTCGGGGATGATCAGCGTTACGGGCCGCAAGCAGCCGTCGTTCATCGGGATCGCATCGTCAATCAGCGTGCGCAGGACATAGAGCGCTGCGGCGCGGGTGATCGCACGCGGGGCGTTGAAATTGCCGGGCAATTGGTCACTGGTGCCGGTGAAGTCGAACACCGCCGAGCGGGCCGCGCGGTCGACGCGGATGGCGACTTTCACCACCGCGCCGTTGTCCATCGGGTAGGCAAATTCGCCGTCATCCAGCCGATCGAGCAAGCAGCGCACGCTTTCCTCGGCATTGGCGATGACGTGGCGCATATAGGCGGCGACCACGTCTGCCCCGTGTTCCTGCGCCGCGCCTGCCAGCAGCTCCGCCCCGCGGGTGCAGGCGGCCAGCTGGGCGCGCAGATCGGACAGGTTGCGTCCCGGATTGCGCGCCGGATGCGGGCCTTGTCCCAGCACTTCGCGCAACCGCCCCTCGCAAAAACTGCCTTCGTCCACCATCAGCAGATTGTCGATCAGCACGCCTTCATCGGCGATGCTGCGGCTTTCGGGCGGCATGGATCCGGGGGCGATCCCGCCAATATCGGCATGGTGACCGCGCGCGGCGACGAAGGTGTCGGGTTCGGCACTGCCCTCATCATAGAACACCGGCACGATCACGGTGATATCGGGCAGGTGGGTGCCGCCGCGGTAGGGATCGTTGAGGACATAGGCATCGCCGCGACGGAAGCCCCTTCCGTCCCTGGCGCTTCCCCGTGCCTCGATCACCCGGGCGATGGAGTCCCCCATGCTGCCCAGATGCACCGGGATATGCGGCGCATTGGCGATCAGCGCGCCTTGCGCATCGAACAAGGCGCAGGAGAAATCCAGCCGTTCCTTGATGTTGACCGATGTGGCGGTGGATTGCAGCACCACGCCCATTTCCTCGGCGATGGCCATGAACAGGTTGTTGAAGATTTCGAGCCGCACCGGATCGACCGCGGTTCCGGCGGCGCGCTGGCGTTCGAGCGGGACGGCGCGGGTGAGGATAAGGCTGCCTTCGTCCGCCAGCTGTGCCTGCCAGCCGGGTTCGACCACCGTGGTCGAGCCGGGGTCGATGATCAGCACCGGGCCGGGGTGCACCTCGCTCTCGCGCATCGCGTTGCGGGGGATGGTGCGCCAGTCGCCCGAAGCCTCGCCCGGCACGGCCTGCGGCTCGGCGGTGGCGGTGCCCAGCCCGCCCGCAGCGCCGCTCGCCTCGACGCTGAGCGCCTCGACGATGATTTCGGCGGCTGTATCGGAATAGCCGAAACGCTGGCGGTGCAGTTTGCGGAAGGCAGCGTCCATCGCTTGCCGCGCGTCGCAGGCAATCGTCAGCAGGCTGTCGCTCCCGGCAAAGCGCAGGCGGGCGCTCGGGTGGATCGCGATGGCATCTTCGGCAATGCCTTGATCGCGCAGCACCGCCCGCGCCTCGTCCTCCAGCGCGGCGAGCGCTTCGGCGAAACTTGCCCTCAGGGGCTGCACCAGACTGACCTCGCGGATCGCTTTCACCGGGGCGAGGCCGATCCCGAAGGCCGAGAGCATCCCGGCCAGCGGGTGCACCAGCACGGTTTCCATCCCCAGCGCATCGGCAACCTTGCAGGCGTGCTGACCGCCCGCGCCGCCGAAACAGGCGAGCGCATAGCCGGTGACATCATGCCCTCGCGCGACCGAGATCTTGCGGATCGCATTGGCCATGTTATCCACCGCGATGGCGAGGAAGCCCGCGGCGATATCCTCAAGGCTGCGCGGCTCCGGCAGCGCGGCGGCGACCGCTTCCAGCGCGGCGCGCGCGGCCTGACCATCAAGCGGCGCGTCGCCTGCGGGGCCGAACACACGCGGAAAGAACGCCGGGTCGATGCGGCCCAGAAACAGGTTGCAATCGGTGATCGTCAGCGGCCCGCCCTTGCGGTAGCAGGCCGGCCCGGGATCGGCGCCCGCGCTTTCCGGCCCGACGCGGAAGCGCGCTCCGTCAAACGAACAGATCGACCCGCCGCCTGCCGCCACGGTGTGGATCTGCATCATCGGCGCGGCCACCCGCACCCCTGCTACCACGCTATCACCGGTCAGCTCGTAGCTACCCGCATAATGCGCGACATCGGTGCTGGTGCCGCCCATGTCGAAGCCGATCAGCTTTTCGTGGCCCAGCGGAGCGCTGGCGGCGACCATCCCCACCACCCCGCCCGCCGGTCCGGACAGGATGGCGTCCTTGCCGCGAAATGCGCCCACTTCGGCAAGGCCGCCATTGGACTGCATGAAGCGCAGCCGCCCGGCCGCAGGCAATTGGCGGCGCAGGGTCTCGGTATAGCGGCGCAAGACAGGCGAAAGATAGGCATCGACCACGGTCGTATCGCCGCGCGGAATCAGGCGGATCAGCGGTGCGACCTCATGGCTGATGCTGACCTGCGCAAAGCCCGCCGCGCGCGCCATTTCGGCCAGCGCGATTTCATGCTCGCGATGTTTCCAGCCATGCATCAGCACGATGGCGATCGCATCGAAGCCTTCGTCCCGCAGCGCGGCAAGCCGGGCCTGCGCCTCCGTCCGGTCGAGCGGGCGCAGTACCTCGCCATCCACCCCGATCCGCTCGGCGATCTCGATCGCGCGCTCCGGCAATTGTTCGGGCAGGATGATATGGCGCGCAAAGATTTCGGGCCGCGCCTGAGTGCCGATCCGCAAGGCATCGCCAAATCCCTGCGTGATCAGCAGCGCCAGCCGCTCGCCCTTGCGTTCCAGCAGAGCGTTGGTGGCCACGGTGGTGCCGATCCGAAGCTCGGCAATCGGCGCTGCCCCATGCCGCGCCATCAACCGCCGCACCGCCTCGCTCGCCGCATCGTCGTAATGGCCGGGGTTCTCGCTCAGCAGCTTGTCGGTCACCAGCCGCCCCGCGGGCGTGGTCGCCACCACATCGGTAAAGGTGCCACCGCGATCGATCGCGAACCGCCATGCGCCGGATTGTGCCATGCTCATGAATCAGGTTTCGACCGCTGCTGGCGCGATTGCAAGGGCAGCCGATGTGTTTACCCCTGCGTGTCACCCCCGACCGCAGTGAACAGATCGACATGGGCCTGCGCGAGATCGGCATTGCCATCGATCAACGCTTCACGGCTCGAAATCAGCTGGCGTTGCACGTCGAGCACGTCGAACAGCGAAGCAAGGCCTTCCTGATAAAGCGCATTCGACTGTTCGAACGCGGCCTCGCTTTCGGTCACGGCGGTCTGGAATTCGCCGGTGCGGTCCTTTGCCGCGCTGATCGCGGTGAGCGAGGTCTCGACCTCGGCAAGCACGCCCAGCAGAGCCTGCCGGTAATTGGCGAGTTCGGCGGCAAGATTGCTTTCGGCTGCACGCACCTCCGCGCGGCGGCGTCCGCCGTCCAATAGCGGCACGCCGAGCACGGCGGAAAGGCTGCCAAGTGCCTGCGAGAACAGCCCGTCGACGCTGCCGTCACCAAGAGAAACGAAGCCGGGGAGCGACAAGGCAGGCAGCAGGTCGGCACGCTCGATCCCGACATTGGCTGCCGCACCGGCAATCGCGGCTTCGGCCAGCAGCAGATCGGGGCGGCGGCGCAGCAAGTCGGCGGGCACCCCGATTTCCGGGCCGCGGGCATAACGCGGCACCTCGACCTCACGCGCAGCCTCGGGAACGCCCGAAGGCGTCTCGCCCACCAGCACCGCGAGCGCATTGGCAGAACGCGCCCGCGCCAGCAGCAGGAGCCCGCGCTGCGCCTCGGTGCGGGCCACGTCCGCCCGCGCACGGCGCACATCGAGGTTCGACGAGAGCCCTGCCTCGAACCGCAAGGTGACGATCCGCAGCGTCTGCCCCTGAAGATCGCTCGATTCCTCCAGCAAGCGCAGCCGCGCGGCGGTGCGTTTCAATTCGATATACTGGCTCGCCACCGCCGCCGCCAGCAAGCGGCGCTGGTCGGCGACCAGCTGCGCAGCCCCGTCCGCCGCGGCAACGGCAGCGGCGCGCTCGGCCGACAGCCGCCCGTTGATGTCGATCTGCCACACCCCGCCCAGGCTCGCCCCGGCGCCATCGAGGCTGCGGCCCCGATCATCGATACCGCCATCAACCGAAACTTCGCCGTCGATGGTCGGAAGAAAATCGGATTCTTCGGCGACCACGATCGCCCGTGCCGCGGCAAGCCGCTGACGCGCTGCCTCAAGCGAGGGGTTACCGGCAAACGCGGCGGTAATTAGCCGATCGAGTTCAGGATCGCCAAAGCCATGCCACCATGTATCCTCCAGTCCGGCCTCGGGCCGCGCCCCTGCGAAGTAATCGGGTGGAAGGTCGGTGGTCGCGACGGGATCGACTTGCGGAATGCGCGGCGTCGCACAGCCTGCCAGCAGCACCAGTGCAGGCACAAGGGCAGCTCGGCAAAGCCTCATGCCGCAGGCTCAGGCGCGGCGCGCTCTTCATCGGCTCGCAGCTCGCGTTCGAGCCGGGCAAGATCGACGCTGCGCGGCTTTGCCAGCGGCGCGATCAACGCGTAGAGCGCCGGCACCAGGAACAGCGTGAACACCGCCGCGATGCCAAGGCCGCCGAAGATCACCCAGCCGATCGCCTGCCGCGCCTCGGCCCCGGCGCCGCTTGCAATCACCAGCGGCACCGCGCCGAGAACGGTCGAGATCAAAGTCATCGCGATGGGGCGCAAACGCAGCGTCGCCGCATCGCGGATCGCAGCCGGCACATCGGCCCCTTCCTCGCGGCGCTGATCGGCGAATTCGACCATCAGGATTCCGTTCTTGGCCATCAGCCCGATCAGCATGACCAGCCCGATCTGCGAATAGATGTTGAGCGAGGTGCCGGTGGCAAACAGCGCAAACAGCGCCGCCGCCAGCGCAAAGGGGATCGAGACAAGAATAACGAAGGGACTGGCGAGACTTTCGAACTGGGCGACCAGCACCAGAAACACGATCAGGATCGCAAAAGCATAGGTCAGCAGCAATTCGCGCGAGGTTTCTTCGAGCTGCTGCGCCTCCCCCTGCAGGATCGGTTCGATCCCCTCGGCGAGCACTTCATCCGAAAGGCGTTCGATTTCGGCAATGGCATCGGCCAACGGCACGCCGGGCGCGATAACTGCCTGCACCTCGATCGCGCGGCGTTGTTCGGTGCGGTCAAGCTCGGCGGCGACACCCTCCTCGGTGAAGCGGGTGAGCGACGACAGCGGCACCAAGCCGCTCTCGCGCGAGCGGACATAGAGATTGCCGAGATCGGCCGGACGGGTGATCGACACGGTCTGTGCGGTCAGAAAGATCGGAATGGCCTGATCGTCGACGTTGAGATCGACCACCTCGATCCCGTCCACCATCGCCCTGAGCGTGAGCGCGATATCATCGAGCGTGACCCCCAGATCCGCGGCGCGCGCACGGTCGATCCCGATCGAAAGCTGCGGCTGGGTCGGCTGATAGGAGATTTCGGGCGCGGACAGGATCGCCGAACTGTCGATCGCATCGGCCAGAGCGCGCGCCGAGCGGTAGATGCCCTCGTAATCATTGCCGGTCAGCGCGACCTGGACATTGCCCTGCGACTGACCACCGCCGCCGCCAAGCGTCGAGCGCCCGCGGGCCGATGCGCGCGAGCCGGGAAGGGCCTCAAGCGGTCTTTCAAGGTCGCCGACGATCTCGCTCTGGCTGCGGGTGCGTTCCTCCCAGTCGGCCAGAGTCGCGGTAACCTGCACCAGATTGGGGTCGTAGCGCCCGACAATCGCCAGCGTGGACTGGATTTCTCCGCTTTCCTGCAAGGGCGCAAGAACGGTCTCGATCTCGTCCATCTCGCGGTCCATGAAGGCAAGACCGACCCCGTCCGGCCCGCGTGCCCAGACATAAAAGCTCGCGCGGTCTTCCTCGGGAGTCAGTTCCTCGTCGATCTGGGTATAGACCAGACCGGCACCCAGCAGCGCCAGAACCGAGGCCCCCACCACCCGCCATGGATGAGCAACGCAGGCGGCGACGAGCGTATCATAGCGCCGGGTAAAGCGCGTGGCCAAGGCCTGCAAGCGCGGGTTCGGATCGGCCCCATCGCCGGCGAGGTCGATCTTGGCAGCAAGCGCCGGCACCAGGCTGACCGCAACGAAAGTCGACAGGATCACCGCGATCGCCAGGACGAAGCCGAATTCGCGGAACAGGCGCCCGGTTTCCGATGGCAGGAAACTGATCGGGACGAACACCGAAATGAGCACCGCGGTGGTGGCAATCACGGCAAAGTAGACCTGCCGCGTGCCCAACACCGCCGCCGCCTTGCGCCCCAGCCCCTGCTCCTTCTGCAGCCGCTGCGCGTTTTCCAGCACCACGATGGCATCATCGACCACAAGGCCGGTTGCCAGCACCAATGCCAGCAGGGTCAGCAGGTTGATCGAAAAGCCCAGCGCCCAGATCCCCGCGATCACGCCGATCAGCGCAATCGGGATCGCGGTGCTGGGAATCAGTGTCGGTTTCAGATGGCCGAAGAACAGATAGATCACCCCCATCACCACCAGCACGGTCACGACCAGTGTGACCATCACTTCGCGCACCGAAACGCGGATGAATTCGGCATCGTCGGAAATCACCCTGACTTCGATATCGTCGAAGCGCGCATCGATCCGCTGCACCGCAGCGCGGGTGGCGTCGGATATGGCGATGGTGTTGGAATTGGCCTGCCGGATCACCCCCAGCCCGATCACCGGCTCGCCATCAAGCCGCACGTAACTGGTGGCATCGGCAGGCGCAAAATAGGCCTGCGCCACATCGCCGATGGTCACCTCGTCGCGAACGACGACATTCGCGATCAGGGCCGGATCGGCGGCGTTGGCCTCGGCCCGCACCAGAAGTTCCTGCGCATCAGAACGGAACGATCCCGCAGGCGTATCGAATGGCGCCTGTTCTAGCGCAGCGGCGACGTCGCTCATGGTCAGACGATAGCGTGCCAGCCGGATCGGATCGATCGCGACCCGCAGCTGGATCGGACGCGCACCGAATGGCTCGATGCTGGCCACGCCCTCGGCGGCGAGCAGTTCGGGGATGATGTCGTTATCGACGATGCGGGTCAGCTGGGCCACGTCATAGCGGCGGCTGGAGACTGCCAGCGTCATGATCGATTCGGCGTCCTGATCGGCCTTGACAACCTGCACCTGCTCGGTGCGTTCGGGCAGGTCGCGGGTTACCCGGCTGACTGCCTCGCGCAGATCGGAGGCAGCCGTGTCAAGATCAGTACCGGGATTGAATTCGACGCGGATGCGGCTGTTGTTCTCCTCGCTCGAAGAACGGATATTGCGCACCCCGTTGACCCGCGCCGCAGCGTTTTCGAGCAGCGAGGTGACTTCGGCATCCATCGTCTCGGGGGCGGCACCGGGCAATGTCGCGCTGACAGTCACGACCGGCCGGTCAACGTTGGGCAGTTCGCGCACCTCGGTGCCGAGCAGCGCAGCCACCCCTGCGATCACGATCAGCAGGTTGAGGACGATAACCAGCAGCGGCCGCTTGACCGCCATCAGCGGAAGATCGGTGCGACTGCTCACGAAGGCGCGACCTCGACCTCGGCAGGCTCGCGCACCGGTTGCTTGACCAGCGTCACCGTCTGGCCTTCGCGCAGTTTCTGGACGCCTTCGACAATGATCGGCGTGCCTTTGGCAATGTCAGCTTCGAGCAATGCCAGTCCTTCGCGGCGCGACGCGATGGTGACCGGGACGCGCACCGCCTTACCGTCACGCACAGCGTAGACCGAGGAGCCTTCTCCGGTCCACATCACTGCCGCTTCCGGCACTGCGGGACGGAGCTGGCCGCTATCGGCAAAGCGTACGGAGAAGCTCATACCAGGGCGAAAGAGGTCGGCGGCATTGTCGATTACGGCGCGGGCGCGGTAGCTGCGCTGCTCCTGCTCGATGGTGCTGTCGACCGCTAGAATCTCGCTCGTGATCGGTTGTTCGGGATTGGAGAAAGACACGACTTCGACCATCTGTCCGGGCTTCAGCCGGCGGAACGCCGCCTCGGGCGCGTTGAAATCGACGAACAGCCGCGCGCGCTGGTCAATCTGGGCGATCAGCGTGGTCGGCGTGACCCGGTCGCCCGGATCAAGATCGGAAAAGCTGACATGTCCGGCAAAGGGCGCGCGGATAGTGCGTTCGGAGAGCGCCAGCGCGGCCTGATCACGCTCGATCTGCGCTGCGGCAAGCGCGGTTTCGCCCGCTTCAATCTGGCTGTCGGACAGCGCGCCGGTATCCTCGATCCGGCGATAGCGCGACAAAAGCTGCCGCGCCTCATCGACCCGGACCTCGGCCAGCTTCAGCGCCAGCCGTTCGGCCCGCGCATCGAGTTCGACCAGAACCGCGTCTTTCTGCACGAAGGCCCCGGGACCAAAGCGGACCGCCGAAATCCGGCCCGAAACCTCTGGGAATATCTGGGCGGAACGCGCGGCTCGTGCAGATCCTACCGCCTCGACAATATCCTCGTCAGCAAGCAGCCGCGCGGGCTCGGCGACAACCGCAACCCTGCGATCACCGCCGCGATTTTCATCGGCAGAGCAGGCGGCCAGCAGCATCAGGGCCGCCACAGAAAGAAAAAATCGCATCGCCTTTGGGGTTTTTCTAATCTTCGCAGGTTTGTCCAATCAATCCTGCTGCGCGCCTTGGGTTCCGAAGGCGGCAAGGAAAAGGGCGCCGGGACCGATGCACTGGCGCTCCGTCTGTCCTTCGCGGCTTTCCGCAGATCGAAGCAATCGCGCTTCATGGCCTTGTTTCGGGCCTTGGCAAAGTCCACGACCAACGTCGCCGCGCCGCCGTTGATGGCATGGACATCGGCCGCGGCGCGCGATCGCCGGAGACGTTGCAAAACCCGGCGGCCCCACGCGGCTGCAAGGGGCTCTCACCGAGTACGAAAAATTCGGGGTGGCCCGGTCAGCTGCTCCACCCCAGGCCTTGTCGGATGACCTCCGGCCTCGATGCTCTGACCGACAAGGAAAAGGACACGCTGCGGCTGCTGTTGCGCGGGCATGATGCAAAATCGTCGGCGCGCGCGCTGGGTCTTTCAGTGCACACCATCAACGAACGGCTGCGCGATGCGCGGCGCAAGCCTGGCGCCACCAGTAGTCGCGAGGCCGCGCGGCGCCTGCTGGCTGAAGAGACACAGACCCCCGAAAGTCTGGGGGACAAGGCGTTGGGGGAAACAAGCGAGGGGGACGGCACGGCAGACGAGACAACATCCGCCACCCGGCGCAGGGCGAGGCCCGGTCTTGCCCCCATGGCTATCGGAGTGCTTGTCATGTTGTTGATCCTTGCCGCCCTTTTCCTCCCCGCATCGCCTGTCTCGGTGTCGCCTGCGTCGCTTGCAGGCAGCGCTGCCGCCACCGCCGAGAGCGAAACTGCCGCTGCGCGTGCGGCGGAAGAATTTCTGATGCTGGTCGACGGTGGCCGCTGGGCCGAAAGCTATGCCGCCACCGGGATGCAGTTCCGCGAACGCAATACGCTCGAACGCTGGGCCGAGGTATCTCGGCAGGTGCGCCCGCCGCTCGGCGGGCTGTTGACCCGCGATCTGGTTGGCAACGAATATGTCCCCGCACCTCCCGAAGGCTTTCGCCTGATCAAATTTCGTTCGACCTATGCCGACGGCACGGCACAGACCGAGCGCCTTTCGCTCTCGTGGGACGACGGGACGTGGAAGGTGGCAGGGGTGGTATTTGATTGAGCGTGGAGCCGCGCTTTCGGCTAATGATAGGAAAAATGGCCGAATGCGGGGCTTTTCGGGGCAGGTAACCGCACTTGCAACGGGGGTTACCGGGCGATTGCAATTCCGGCTGCGCGGCCCGAGGGGCTTCCGGCCTCTCTGTTTCTGGCCTTCGCCAGCAGGCAAGGGCTTTTTCCTCGTCCGGACGGCAAGGCCGCATCTGGCCGCTCAGTACATGTGCTGGCCGCCGTTGATGCTCATGGTCGATCCGGTCATGAAGCCGCCGTTTTCGCTGGTGAGAAACGCAACGCCGCGCGCGATTTCTTCAGCCATGCCGAGGCGACCGACCGGGATTTTGGCGACGATCTTTTCCAGCACCGGCGCAGGCACGGCGGCGACCATGTCGGTATCGATATAGCCGGGCGCGATGGCGTTCACCGTTACGCCGAACTTTGCGCCTTCCTGCGCCAGCGCCTTGGTAAAGCCGTGGATGCCGGACTTGGCGGCAGCGTAGTTGACCTGGCCATACTGGCCTGCCTGCCCGTTGATCGAGCCGATGTTGACGATCCGACCCCAGCCGCGTGTCCGCATGCCGGGGAAGGTCGCCTTGGCCATGTTGAAGCAGCCGCCAAGGTTGATGCGGATTACTTCGTTCCAGTCCTCGAAACTCATCTTGTGGAGTGTGCCGTCGCGGGTGATGCCGGCATTATTGACGACGATATCGACGGGACCGAACTCCGCCTCGACCGCAGCGCAGCCGGCGATGCAGGCCTCGTGATCGCCCACGTCCCATTTGCGCGCGGGGATACCGGTTGCGTCCGTAAAGGCGCGGGCTTTCTCGTCATTTCCTGCAAAATTGGCAATGACGGTATGGCCCTGCCGCTTGAGCCGATTGCAGATCGCCTCCCCGATCCCGCGCGTTCCTCCGGTAACGATGGCAATCCGGCCCATAGCATTCTCTCCCCAAAACAGCAGCAACCAGGCCGTTACCTAGCGATGCCGTAAGGTCAGGGGAAGCGGGGAATAGCTATGCGCAAGCGACACAAACCGGGATCAGAACTTGATCTGCGTCCCGACGTAGACAGCCTGGCTGTCCTGCACCGAATTGGTCAGCGGATCGAGCCGTTCGCGTTCCTGCGAATAGCGCACACCCGCCGTCACATTGAGGTTGGGCGAAAGGCGGAAACTGCCCCCGACGCCCACGGTCTGTGCGCCGATCGAATCGAGCGTGTTGGGCGAACGTCCTGCGATTTCGCGATCTTCCAATTCGATGCGCGGCTGCAGACGCGAAGGCTTGTCTTCGGCCTTGGGGCGCGAAGGTTCGAACTGCGACAGGTCGGGCAAAGTCATGCGCCGCACTTCCGAAGGCAGTTCGACCGTGCGCGCAAAGCTCTTGTATCCGCGCGCCGAACCAAGTTCGAACCGGCTAGCCTGAAGCCCGGCCAGCCCGAGACCGCGGCCGGGCACCGCGTCGATCGTCTTGCGCACGGTTATCGCCTTGGCCTCATCACCATCGACGCGAACGGCCACGGTTACTGTCCGTTCGCCCGCAATGGGCGCCGCACGGGCCGGCGAGAAACGGATGCCGAGCGCGCGCGCCTTGTCAGCGACGCGGGCGGCCAGCTTCGGATCGACCGAAGCCGGGGTGAAAACGTCGAACCCAAGCGCCTTGAAAGAAGCGGATTGCGCCGAAGCATCCTTGTCCACCAACGCCAGACCTGCGCTCGGCAATGCCAGCGCCAGTGTACCGCACAGGGCCAGCAGCGGCAGCGAACGCTGCATCTTTGCTGTTCTGAAGGGCCCCTGCACCATTACGCCGACTGCTTTCTCGTCTGTTCTTGTGGGCTTGTATAACACGCCATGTAACCTGAACGGTAGCTGAGTCGCTCCGGAAACATACGTGTGTGATAAGGGCGCCAGCCGGGGTTGCAATGGCCTTGCCGCAGCGGCAACGGGAATCGTGCAGCATCTGTGGCTTCGCGCACACAGAATCCGCAGCCAGCATCCCCAAGTCACCGGTTCAGCCCGCGAAAAGCCGCAAACCTCTTTGTCGCCGCGCAGCAACGGGGTGGCCCGCCGCTGCGGGATTACTGCGGATCGACGCTTGCCGCGCGGGGTGTGAGGACTATAGAGCTTGGCTGATGCAGATGATGAGGAATTACCGGCAGTGACACGCGCCAATCCCGCCCCCACCCGCACCGGCCCTGCCCGGACCACCAGCACCGTCCTGCTCGGCGGCGCTCTCATGTTGCTGGCTGCCTGTGGCGGCAGTGACCGTCCGCGAACCGAATTGCAGGCGGCGCAGCTCAATACCATTGGTGTCAATGCCTATTTGTGGCGCGCCGCGCTCGACACGGTCAGCTTTGCACCGCTGCTGCAGGCCGACAGTTCGGGCGGCGTGATCGTGACCGACTGGTACGCCAATCCCGCCAATCCGGGCGAACGGGTCAAACTGACGGTAACAATCCTCGATCAGGACCTGCGCGCCGATGCGCTGCGCGTGGCGGCCAGCCGTCAGGTGAGCGAATCCGGTAACTGGGTCGAAGCCCCGGTACAGGCGGCCACCGTGCAAAAGCTGGAAGACATCATCCTGACCAAGGCGCGCGACCTGCGCCGCCAGGCACTCGCTTCCTGAGTCCAAAGCTTCCCACGGAAACCTGTTCATGAGTGACACCCGTTTCGATCCGTCTCACGCCGACGGACGCTGGCAACGTGCATGGGACGCGGCGGGAACGTTCACCGCAGACTCGGACAGTCCGAAGCCCAAGAGCTACATCCTCGAGATGTTCCCCTATCCTTCGGGGCGCATCCACATGGGCCATGTGCGCAACTACACTATGGGCGACGTACTGGCGCGCTACCAGAAGATGCGCGGGTTCGAGGTGCTGCACCCGATGGGCTGGGACGCCTTCGGAATGCCGGCGGAAAACGCGGCGATGGAAAAGGGCGTGCATCCGGGCGGATGGACGCGTCAGAACATCGCGCAGATGAAGGCGCAGTTGCAGCGCATCGGCTTTGCATTGGACTGGACGCGCGAATTCGCCACCTGCGATCCCGAATATTACGGCCACGAACAGGCGCTGTTCCTCGATCTGTTCGCGGCGGGCCTCGTCTACCGCAAGGAATCGACGGTCAACTGGGATCCGGTCGACATGACGGTTCTGGCGAACGAGCAGGTGATCGACGGCAAGGGCTGGCGCAGCGGCGCCGAGGTCGAGAAGCGCAAGCTCAACCAGTGGTTCCTCAAGATTACCGACTTTGCGGATGACCTGCTCGAGGGGCTGGGCGCGCTGGAGGACTGGCCCGAGAAGGTGCGCCTGATGCAGGAGAACTGGATCGGGAAGTCGCAGGGGCTGGAGTTCAGCTTCGATCTTTCGGACGGCGGGAAGCTGCCGGTCTATACCACCCGCCCCGACACGATCTTCGGCGCGAGCTTCTGCGCCATCGCCGCCGATCACCCGATTTCCCAAGGGTTGGCGGATGACCCCGAGGTCGCCGCCTTCATCGAAACATGCAAGCGCGGCGGGACCAAGGCGGCGGAAGTCGAGACGGCGGAGAAGCTGGGCTATCGCACCGCGATCACCGCGCGCCATCCCTTCACGGGCGAGGCCTTGCCCCTTTTCATCGCCAATTTCGTGCTGATGGAATACGGCACCGGCGCGGTGATGGGCGTGCCGGGGCATGACCAGCGCGACTTCGAATTCGCGACCAAGTACGCGCTGCCAATCATGCGCGTCGTCGCCGCCGACCCGGCCCGCGCCGACGAGCCTTTCCACGGCGAGGCCGAATCCGGCGATGGGGTGATCGTCAATTCCGATTTCCTCGACGGCATGAGTGTCGAGGATGCCAAGCAGGCGGTCATCACCCGCGCCGAGGCTGAAGCTTGGGGAACGGGCACGACCGTATGGCGCCTGCGCGACTGGGGCGTCTCCCGCCAGCGTTACTGGGGGACGCCGATCCCCTTCATTCATTGCGACACCTGCGGCGTGGTGCCGGTACCCAAGGACCAGCTGCCGGTGACGCTGCCCGAGGATGTCAGCTTCGACATTCCCGGCAACCCGCTCGAACGCCACCCGACCTGGAAGCACGTGGACTGCCCGCAATGCGGCAAGCCGGCGCTGCGCGAAACCGACACGCTCGACACCTTCACCAATTCCTCGTGGTATTTCCTGCGTTTCGCCAGCCAGCCTGCCGACCGGCCCTTCGACCCGGAAGAGGTCGCCAGGTGGATGCCGGTGCAGCACTATATCGGCGGGATCGAGCACGCGATCCTGCACCTGCTCTACGCCCGCTTCTGGACCCGCGCGCTGGCGCACATGGGGCAGATCGCCGTCGAGGAACCGTTTGCCGCGCTGTTCACGCAAGGCATGGTGACGCACGAAACCTATAGCCGCACCGATCCGGTGCGCGGCGTGCCGGTCTTCTTCTCCCCCGAGGAGGTGGACCGCTCGTCCGACGGAGCAAGCCTGCGGGCCGACAATGCCCCGGTCGACATCGGCCGCGTCATCAAGATGTCGAAGTCGAAGAAGAACGTCGTCGACCCCGACGCGATCATCGCTCGCCACGGCGCGGATGCGGTGCGCTGGTTCATGCTGTCGGACAGCCCGCCGGAGCGCGACCTGCCGTGGTCGGACGCCGGGATCGAGGGTTGTGCGCGCTTCGTCCAGCGGCTGTGGCGGCTGTTCTCTGCCTACGACGTAGAGGCCGTGGGCGAAGACAAGACCCTCGACCGCAAGACCCACCAGACCATCGCCGCCGTCGCTTCCGACATCGAGGCATTGGGCTTCAACAAGGCCGTGGCCCGCATCTATGAATTGACCGGCGCGGTGGAGAAAGCCGCCCCCTCCGCCAGCCGTTCGGCGGCGATCCGGGCGCTCGTCCACCTCGCCGCGCCGATGATGCCGCACCTCGCGGAAGAAGCGTGGTCCACGATGGGCGAAGGCCTCATCGCCGATGCGCCTTGGCCTGCCGTCGATCCCTCTCTGCTGGTCGATGACGAGGTCACCATCGCGATCCAGCATATGGGCAAACTGCGCGACACAGTCACCGCGCCCAAGGGGGCATCGAAGGACATGCTCGAAGCGCTGGCGCTGGCGTCGGCCAACCTGCAACGCTCCGTCGATGGCGCTGCAATCCGCAAGGTGATTGTCGTTCCGGACCGATTGGTGAATATCGTCACCTGATGCCCAGAACACCGGCCTTGCTTCTCGCCCTTGTGGTCCTGCCCGCCCTCGCGGCCTGCGGGCTTTCGCCGATGTATGCGGGCGGCGGCTCTGCCGCTGTGGCGCAGGGCCTCGCGGCGGTCGATGTGCCCGCGATTCCGGGGCAGGGCGGCTGGCTGGTGAGGAATGCGTTGCAGGATCGGCTGGGCGTCGCGGGAAATAGTGCAGCGGCCTACCGGCTCGACGTGCGGCTCGACGATTCGCTCGAAGCACTCGGCGTGCTCAACGACGACACGATCAGCCGCGAACGCCGGATCCTGCGCGCGCGCTACCAGTTGGTCGATGCCTCCTCCGGTGAAATCCTGCTCGATGCTACCGCGGGGTCGGATGCGGGGATCGACGTTGTCTCCAGCGAATATGCCACTATCGCCGCCGAGCAGAAGGCGCTTGAAAACCTCGCTCTCGAACTGGCCGAGCAGATGGCGACCCAGGTCTCGCTCGCGCTGCGCGCGCGCGCGGCCGCGGTGCAATGAAGGCCAAGGGCAGCGATTTCGCGCGCGGCCTGCCCGCCGGCATCGAGCGGCTGGCGATCTTCTTCTTCTGCGGCCCGGACGAAGCCGGTTCCAGCGCCGCTGCCAACCGTGTTGCTGCCGCGCTTCCCGATGCGGGCGAACGGATCGAACTGACCGGGGCCGATCTCAGGCGCGATCCGGCCCTCTTGGGTGACGAAGCGCGCTCGAACTCCTTGTTCGGCGGCAAACGCCACATCTTCGTGCGCGCCAGCGGTGATGAGGCGCATGACGCGCTGCAGATCCTGATCGAGACGAGCGAGGCCGGGGCCGGCGCGGCCGCGCCGGTGCTGGTGGTGGCGACCTCTGCCACCGACAAGTCGCGCACCGCCAAGCTGCTGGAAAAGCGGAAAGACGCGCTGGTGTCGATGTTTTATCCGCCCGATTTGTCGACCGTTGCAGGCGCGGTCAGGACGATGGCGGACGCGGCCGGGCTGAGGCTGGGCGGCGATCTGGCCGAACGTATCGCGCGGGGCGCCGGCCTCGATGTGAGGCTGGCGCAGTCAGAAGTCACCAAGCTTGCGCTCTATTGCGACGCCGACCCGCAATCGCCCAAATCGGCGACCCCCGAGGATCACGCCGCGATCGGCGCCGCCACCGAGGAGGACGGGTTCGCCCCTTTGGTCAATGCCGTGCTCGGCGGCGAGCTTGGCCGGATCAGCGGCGAGATCAGGCGGATCCGCGAGCTCGGGCTCAATCCGGTCGGCCTGGCGCTGGCGCTGGAACGGCGCGCGGCGCAACTGGCGCAGATCACCGCCCAGCTTGGCCCGCGCGGTTCGTTCGACCGGCTCGACAAAGGCCAGAAGGCGCGGCTCGGCATCTTCTTCAAAGAGGAACGCGATATCCGCCAGCAATATGATCGCTGGCGCATGCCCGCCCAACGCGGCGCCATCGTGACCCGGCTTGACCGGCTGATCCCGCGACTAGCCGAACTGCACCGCACATTGCTCGCCAATAGTCAGGCAGCAGAGCTCTTGCTGACGCAGGAACTGGCGGAAATTGCCCGATATGCCGCGAAGCGGTAGCAAAATGTGACAGGCTGCATTTCGCAGTCGCACAAAAGACCCTTTTCCATGTAAGACACCCTAGGTAATACCTCGTAAGGGTCGCGCCCTGGGGGGAAGATACGAATGAATCGCGTCACGCCGAAACTCTTGGAATCGGTCCGACACGAAAATGTCGAAAGCAAGCTTGCGCCATCACTGGAGCGGCGGCGCCTGCGGACCTATGCGCTGATACTGCTGGCGGACGCCGCTCTGTTCAATCTCGCCTTTGCGCTTGGCAGCCTGGTATGGGAAGGCCGCTGGGCCGAACCGCGTGCCATGCTCGCCGCGCAGGCGATGCTGCCTGCCTTCTTCACCATCGCTTTCTACAACAGCTCCTACGGGCTGAAGGCCCTGTCAGATTGGCTGTTTGCAACCCGCAAAGCATTGATCGCTCTGATTATCTCGGCAGGGCTCATCAATTTTGTCGCATTCTACACCAAATCCAACGAGGACTTCTCGCGCGCTGCGGTTACGCTCGGATTGCTGTTTGCTGCGGTTCTGCTGGTGGCGCTGCGCTGGGCCATCACCGTGTTCATCCAGTGGCGCTGGAAAGGGCGGATCGCCAATCGTCTGGTGATCGACGATGGCGGCTCCGGCTTCCTTTATCCCGATGCCGTTGCGGTTTCGGCCAAAGAGTTCAATCTCGACCCCGGCAGCCACGATCCCTTCATGCTCGACCGGCTGGGCAAGCTGTTGCGCAATCAGGATCATGTCGTGGTGAGCTGCCCGCGAGAACGGCGCGAGCAGTGGGCCTTCCTGCTCAAGTCGGCCGGTGTTTACGGGGAGATCGTCAGCGAGCCGGCGCATAGCCTCGGCGCGGTCGGCGTGCATCACTATGCCGAGCTTGACCGCACCACACTGGTTGTCTCGACCGGCCCGCTCGGCCTGCGCTCGCGGATCGTCAAGCGGGCCTTCGACATGACCGCAGCCGCCGCCGGGCTGCTGGTGCTCTCCCCGCTGCTGGCCGTCGTGTGCTTGCTGATCAAACTTGAGGATGGTGGACCGGTATTGTTCGTGCAGCGCCGACTGGGTCGCGGCAACCAGTTCTTCGAGATGCTCAAGTTCCGCTCGATGCGCGAAGAAAAGCTTGACCAGGACGGTGATCGTTCGACCGCGCGCAACGACGAGCGCATCACCCGCATCGGCGCCTTCATCCGCCGCACCAGCATCGACGAGCTGCCCCAGCTGGTGAATGTGCTGCGCGGCGATATGTCGATCGTCGGCCCGCGTCCGCACGCACTGGGCAGCCGCGCCAACAACAAGTTCTTCTGGGAAGTCGATCGCAAATACTGGCAACGCCATTGCCTCAAACCGGGGCTGACGGGCCTGGCACAGGTCCGCGGCCATCGCGGTACGACCGAATTCGAAAAGGATCTCACCGACCGGTTGCAATCCGATCTCGAATATATCGCCAATTGGTCGCTGCTGCGCGATATCGAGATCGTGCTCAAGACCGTGATGGTCCTAAAGCACGACAACGCATACTGACAGCCGCTGTTATGGTTGGCCGTCGCTCCGCTGCGGGACGTTGAAGGTGCCGGTTACCCGGCCATTCGCCGGAGCGCCGTTACCGATGCGAGCAGCACTGCCGTCAACCGTCGACAGTCCGCTTTGCAAATCGATCACCAGCCGCCCGCCATTGAGCGTGTCGCTGCCCCGGCGCAGACGGACGTCGCCCGCCATGGTAATGATCCGGCGATTGAAATCGTAGATCGCGTCATTGCCGCTGGCGCGCTCGTTCCCGCGGGTTACGATGACTCCGCCCGTCGCCGTAATGCGCTGGATTTCGAGCCCGTCGGCATCGGTATAATTGACCAGCATCCGGTCCGAACGGATATTGAGACCGGCCTGCGTGACACTGACCCCGCCGCTGAACACCACGCGATTGGCGCGATCTTCGAGGTCGATCCGGTCAGCGGCAATATCGACCGGCGCGCGCGAATCGTGCGAGGCAATGCCCTGCGCGTGGAGCGTCATGCCGCCCGCAAGCGCGCAGGTAAGCGCAAAGCCGCCGATACCCCAAGCGATGACGAGGCGGCTGACCGGGCGACGAGAATTCTGATACGACATCACGGCTTCCTCAATTTCCCCGGCGTCATGGTGAGCCGCGCATCGCCTTCGAGCGTCAGCGTGCGGGCACTGAGGTCCGCGCGCATGCTGCGGGCCGAGAAGGTTCCGGCAGCAACTTCGCCCGTAACGCCCTCGTCGCCGCGCATTTCCCGCGCCCTGAGATCGACCGAAACTCCGCTCGCGACCATGCTGTAGCCGTCATTGGCGGTCAGCCGAACCGGGCCATTCACCGCCACGGTTTCGGCATCGATATCATAAACCCCGCCGGTCGCACTGAGCCGCGCCGGGCCATCGATCAGGACCATCTGGGCAACCAGATCCTGCATCCGGACAAGCCCTTCGACACTGGAACGCTGCACCGCCTCGCCCGCCATCAGCGAAAATGGCCGACCGGTGTCGTCGCGCCCGCGATACATGGCATTGTCGACGCTCAGGCGTTCATCGATCAGCGCGACCTTGTTGCGGTCGAGCAGGAAACTGACTTCGCCGCGCGGGGACAGCGGCGTGATGATCATCAGCGCGGCGACGACCCCCACGGCCATCGGCAGAAACCGCGCCAGAAAGCCCACCAGCCGGTCATGCGAGCCGCCCGGCGCAGCAAAATGCTGGCGGCGGCTGCGCAAGGCGCGAGCCTCGCTGGTCTCGATCCGGGTGTGGCTGGAAACCATCGCGCGCCTGCCTTTATGCGTGGGCGAAGATATCGGTCTCGGCCCAGCCCGCAAGGTCGAGCAGGGCGCGGGCGGGAAGGAAATCGAAGCACGCCTGCGCCAAGGCGGTCCGGCCCTCGCGCTCCAGCCGCACGGTAAGTTCGTCACGCAAGCGGTGGAGATAACGCACGTCGCTGGCGGCATAGTCGCGCTGGGCATCGGAAAGCACCGGCCCGCCCCAGTCGCTGGACTGTTGTTGCTTCGAAAGGCTTTCGCCCAACAGTTCCTCGACCAGGTTCTTGAGCCCATGCCGGTCGGTATAGGTACGGGTCAGGCGGCTGGCGATCTTGGTGCAGAACACCGGCCCTGCCGTCACCCCGAGATAGTGATACAGTGCGGCCAGATCGAAGCGGGCAAAATGATACAGCTTCACACGCGCCTGATCGCCCAGCACGGCCTTGAGGTTGGGCGCCTCATAGCGGCTGCCCGGATTGAAGCGCACCAGGTGTTCATCGCCCGAACCGTCGGACAATTGCACCACGCACAATCGGTCGCGCGGGGTAATCAGCCCCATGGTCTCGGTATCCACCGCGATTGCGCCGCTGCCGGCCAAAACGCCGGCGGGCAGGTCTTCTTCGTGAAAATGCACAGCCATGCGCGATGCCCTACGCCGATTGGGGAAAGAGGGAAAGGGCAGTTTCGCCTGACGCCTCGGCATGGCTATAGCCTTGCGGACATGGCAAGCGAGACCGTCCCCGATAGCTGGCGCCCTGCGCTCGAGCCCGCGCTGGCAACGCTCGAGGCGCGGCGACTGGGCGGCTGGCTCAAGGCTGAAGAGGCAGCGGGCAAACAGGTCTATCCTCCCCGCGGGACACGGCTGGCCGCCCTCGCCCTGACCCCGCTTGACCAGGTGCGCTGCGTGATCCTGGGGCAGGATCCCTATCACGGACCCGGGCAGGCGCATGGCCTCGCGTTCTCGGTGCAGGACGGGGTGCGCCCGCCGCCGTCGCTGGCGAATATCTACAAGGAGCTGGAAAGCGACCTCGGCCTGCCGCGCCCTGCCACCGGCGACCTGACCAAGTGGGCGCATCAGGGCGTGCTGCTGCTCAACAATACCCTCACGGTCGAGGCCGGGCAGGCCGGCAGCCATGCCGGGCGCGGGTGGGATGCGATCACCGATGCCTGTGTCGCGGCGGTCGCCGAGCGGGACGTGCCGACCGTGTTCATCCTGTGGGGCAGCCATGCGCGCAAGAAGGCAGGGCGCATCCCCGCCCTTCGCAATGGCCCGACGCATCTGGTCTTGACCTCGGCCCACCCCAGCCCGCTATCGGCACATAACGGCTTTTTCGGCTCGCGCCCGTTCAGCCAGACCAACCGTTTTCTGGAAGAACATGGACGCAGGCCGATAGATTGGAGATTGTGATGTCCGAAGACGTGGTGCTGTTCGAAGTCGCCGATGGCATCGGCACCGTTACCCTCAACCGCCCGCAGGCGATGAACGCGCTCAATCGTGCGTTGCGGCAACGGCTCGCCGAAGTGATGCGGGCGGTCGATGCCGACGACGACGTGCGCGCTGTGATCCTGACCGGCGCGGGGACAAGGGCCTTCACCGCCGGGCTCGATCTCAAGGAACTCGGCAGCGAGGCGGGCGCGCTGGGCAGCGCCAATGCCACCGATCCGGCGGATAATCCGGTCAAGGCGATCGAATTGTGCCGCAAGCCGGTAATTGGCGCGATCAACGGGGTCGCCATCACCGGCGGCTTCGAAGTCGCGATCGCCTGCGATGTGCTGGTGGCGAGCACCAATGCCCGCTTTGCCGATACCCATGCACGGGTCGGAATCGTGCCGGGCTGGGGGCTGTCGCAGAAGCTCAGCCGAATGATCGGGATCTCGCGTGCCAAAGAGCTCGCCTTCACCGGTAATTTCCTCGATGCCACGACAGCGCTGCAATGGGGACTCGTCAATCATATGACCGCGCCGGACGATCTTCTTCCGCTGGCACGCAAGCTCGCCGCCGACATGGCGGGCATCGATCAGGCCTTCCTCGCCCAGTACAAACGCCTGATCGATGATGGATTTGCCGTGAGTTTCGGCGAAGGGCTGGCGGTGGAGGCGGCCCGCTCCAGCGCCGCCAACAGCGCAGTCTCGCCCGAAGATGTCGAAGCCCGCCGCGCCGCTGTGCAGCACCGCGGGCGCCAGAATACGGCGCCGCAGGTCTAGGCGTGCGCGGCGGACACTCCCACGGTGTGCGGAGAAATTGACATTATAAATGCCATAACATAGTCAACCAGAAAGCGGGGTCGCGGCGGTTCCGCAAGGTTCAGACACCATGGCTGCATCCAGAATTCCCCACCTTACACCTGCCGAGACGCCGCTTGCCGATGGCCGGCGCGAACGCAGCCGGTCGAGCCGCTCGCGGATCGTCACCGCCATGCTCGATCTGGTGGCGAAGGGTGAAGTCGCTCCCAGCGCCGCGCAGGTTGCCGACGTTGCCGGGGTGGGCCTGCGCTCGGTATTCCGGCACTTCAAGGACATGGACGCGCTCTACCGCGAGATGACCGAGGCGATCGAATCGCAGGTCCTGCCGATCCTGTTGCGCCAGCCGGAAGGGGCGGGCTGGAAAGAACGTCTGCATGATCTGGCCGAACGGCGCGCCCGGATCTTCGAGGCGATCATGCCCTATCGTATCTCGGCCAATGTGCGGCGGTTCGAATCGGCCTATCTGATGCAGGATTATCGGCGCCTCCTCCGGCTCGAGGAAGAGACGCTTGGCGCCCACTTGCCCGAGCACGTGCGGGCCGATGTTGCAGCTTCGCGGGGATTGGGCGTGATCCTCAGCTTCAACACCTGGCGGCTGCTGCGCCACGATCAGGGCCTGCCGGTCGCGGACGCCAAGGCGGTGGTGCTGCGGCTGCTGGGCGACGCCATCGCCCGCTGGCCCGATCCATGAGGCGGCCTGCGCTGGCCAGCCGAGGCCATCGCCCGAGGATTGACCACGCGCGATTATAATGACATTCATCATGCCAATAGGGCGAACAAGGGTGGGAGGGTAAGTTGGAAATTCTGCGCACCCCCGATGCGGCTTTCGAAAGGATAAGCGATTATCCCTTCGCGCCGCATTATCTCGAGATCGCAGACCCCGGCACCGGAACGTCGCTGCGCATCCACTATATCGACGAAGGCCCGCGCGATGCACCGGTGGTACTGATGATGCATGGCGAGCCGAGCTGGAGCTACCTTTACCGTCACATGATCGGCCCGGTGGTGGCTGCGGGATACCGGGTGCTTGCCCCCGATCTGATCGGCTTCGGCAAGTCGGACAAGCCGGCGGCCAAATCCGACTATACCTACGCTGCCCACGTCGGCTGGATGCGCCAGTGGGTCGAGGCGCTGGATCTCACGCGGATCACGCTCGCCTGTCAGGACTGGGGCTCGCTCGTCGGGCTCAGGATGGTCGCGGCCATGCCCGACCGTTTTGCCGGGGTTGTGCTGTCGAACGGCGGCCTGCCCGAAGGCGGCCCGGCGCCGCGCGTCTTCGCGATCTGGCGCGCCTTTTCGCAATGGAGCCCGTTCTTCCCGATCGGGCGGATCATCAACAAGGGCACCAAGCGCGACCTGAGCGATACCGAAATCGCCGCCTATGACGCCCCCTTCCCCGATGCGCGCTACAAGGCCGGGGCACGCATCTTCCCCAGCCTTGTGCCATTCGCGGGCAACCCTGCCGTCCCCGACCAGCAGCGGGCATGGGAGGTGTTCGAGCGCTGGGACAAACCGTTCCTTTGCGCCTTCAGCGACGGCGACCCGATCACGCGTGGCGGAGAAAGCCGCTTCATCGGCCGCGTCCCCGGCACCGCCGGCCAATCGCATCGCACACTCAAGGGCGGCCATTTCATCCAGGAGGACGACCCGCAAGGCTTCGTCGCGGCAATCCTCGACATCGCAACCAAAGACAAAGCGCAATGAAGGTCACCAACCAGCTTCACCCCTCGCCCGAACAGGCGATGGCATTCTTTGCGGGGGAGGACGACGGGCCGATGTGCATGGTCAACCTGCTCAGGTTCAAAGACAAGGCCACCTATCCTGACGGGTCGGAGCCCGAGCTTTCGGGACGCGAGGCCTATTACCGTTACGCCGCCGGGGTGCAGGCCTGTCTTGCCGCGGTGGGCGGCACAATACGCTTCAGCGGCATGGTCACCGACCTGTTGCTGGGCGAGGTCGAGGATCTGTGGGACATGGTCGCAATCGCCGAATATCCCTCGCGCGCGGCGATGCTGGAGATGGTGCAATCGCCCGAATATCAGGCGATTGCCCGGCACCGTGATGCGGGGCTGGCAGGACAGCTCAACATCCGCACCAAGACAGCCGGCGCATGAAGCGTTGGCAGAAAATCCTGCTTGGCGTGGCGGTGGTGGCAATCGGCCTCGGTACGGTGGCCTATCTCAACCGTATCACGCTGCTGCTCGCCTATGTGAGCTATCGCGGCAGCATCGAGGTCGCGGCCAACCGTCCGGTTCCGTGGCAGGAAGGCCCCGCGCGCGCCGAACTGCCGCCCGCCGAGCGCCCGCCCAACATCGTCTTCATCCTGTTCGACGATCTCGGCATCAATGACCTTTCGACCTTCGGCGGCGGGGTTGCGGATGGGCGGGTGCCGACGCCCCATATCGACCGGCTCGCAGCCGAGGGTGCGATCTTCACTCAGGCCTATGCCGGCAATGCCACATGCTCGCCGTCGCGCGCGCAGTTGATGACCGGGCGCTATGCCAGCCGCACCGGGTTCGAATACACGCCGACCCCGCCGGGCATGCCGCGGCTCGTGGCGATGATGTCGCGCGAGCTCCAGCCTGATCAGCCACCGGTCGAATACGACGCCGAGGCTGACGCCGCCGCCCTGCCCTTCGAACAGCAGGGGCTGCCGCCGGAGGAAGTAACGATCGCCGAAGTGCTCAAGTCGCGCGGCTATCACACGGTCCATATCGGCAAGTGGCATCTCGGGACTTCGCCACAGTTCCATCCCAATGCGCAGGGTTTTGACGAAAGTCTCAATCTCGACGGCATGCTCCACCTGCCCGAAGATCACCCCGATGTCGTCAATGCGCGGATCGATTTCGATCCGATCGACCGTTTCCTGTGGGCTTCGGCGCGGTTCGTCACCAGCTATAACAACGGAGAAAAATTCGCCCCGGGCGGCTACCTTGCCGATTACTGGACCGACGAATCGCTCAAGGTGATCGAGGCCAACCGCAACCGGCCCTTCTTCCTCTACCTGTCGCACTGGGGGGTGCACACGCCGCTGCAGGCCACGCGCGCGGATTACGAGGCGGTGGGCGATATCGGCCCGCACCGCCTGCGGGTCTATGCGGCGATGGTTCGCGCGCTTGATCGCAGCGTCGGACGGATCATGGCCAAGCTCGAAGCCGAAGGGCTGGCCGACAACACGCTCGTGGTGATCTCCAGCGATAATGGCGCGCCGGGATATGTCGGGCTTTCGGGGCTCAATGCGCCCTATCGCGGCGGCAAGGGCAGTTTCTTCGAGGGCGGCATCAAAGTGCCGCTGTTCGTGCGCTGGCCCGCCCGCGTGGCGCCCGGGACGCAATTGCCGATCCCGGCCGCGCATGTCGACCTCATGCCGACGCTGGCCGCCGCCGGGCAAGCCGCACTTCCGCAAGGGGTTGCCATCGACGGTCGCAACCTGCTGCCAACGCTGACCGGCAGCGGTACCCAGGACCGCGCCGACGCGCCGCTGTTCTGGAGCAGCGGCTATTACAAGGCGGTCCGCGACGGGGACTGGAAGCTGCAGGTGAACGCGAAGCAGGGCAAGGTCTGGCTATACAACCTTGCCAGCGATCCGGAAGAGCGCACCAACCTCGCCGCGACCCAGCCAGAGCGGCGTGGCGCGCTAGAAGCGCTGCTCGCGGCGCATCACCGCGACGCCCGCAAGCCGCTCTACCCCAGCACCTTCGCGATGCCGGTGCCGATCGACAAGACGCTGGCCGAGCCGTTCGAACCGGGCGATGAGTTCGTCTACTGGCCGAACTGAGCGGAGCGGCAATGGTGGCCGAGGCACGCTAACACGGCGACTTGGGCGGAAATGCACGATATTTCGGGTATCCCTAGCCGTTCGGGCGCGCTGGCATGCCGATTGGACCGAGGGTCAGTGGCGGAGCGGGTGGGATTCGAACCCACGATACGCTTTTGACGTATACACACTTTCCAGGCGTGCGCCTTCGACCACTCGGCCACCGCTCCGCATGACTTCCTTGTGCGCTATCGCTTCGCTGCTTGAGCGCGTTTGTTGCGCGCTGCCGCATTGCCGCTTGGGCGCCCGGGAAGGCAAGTGCGCGCCGATAGCGGCGAATGCGCGGTTCCGCAAGGCGGCGTGCGCGTCGGCAATTGGCCGAGTGCCGGAATCGTGGTAAATGAGTCACCGTAGCCAGCGCTGCGCGGATCCGGCATTCCCTGCGAACGCGGCTATCGAGAACCCCTTTCCGCCCCCAAAAACGCGTGGAAAGGGGTTTTTGATTGGGGTGGGAATGTGGCACAACCTCTTGCATGAGAACCACACTCCTCGCCGCTTCGGCTGCCCTCGCCCTTTCGTTGCCGCTTGCTGCTCAGGACAGGTCGCCCTCAAGTAGCGAAGCGGTAGGGCAAACAAAGACTCCCGCTCCGGCTCCCTCGGAGATCGTTGCGGCTGCGCCTGCTGCCGATTGGGTCGCGATCCCGGCGGAGGATTTGCTGGTGATGACCCTCGCGCCGGATGCCGAGGGGAAGCCGCGGCAAGTGGTGATCCAGCTGATGCCCGCGCCGTTCTCGCAAGGCTGGGTGCACAACATCCGTCTGTTTGCGCGCTCGGGCTGGTATGACGGCATCTCGGTCAACCGGGTGCAGGATAATTACGTTACCCAGTGGGGCGATCCCAATTACGACAACCCCGAAGCGACGGGGAAGCCCAAGCCATTGCCGGAAGGGCTGAAGGTGATGCCTGAACACGAGTACATGGCGACCTACGTCGATCCGTACCCTTTTCCCATTGAAGTACCCATCCCCGGTGAACCGAGCACAAAACGCTCTTCAGCCGTAAGCGATCGCTCGCCAACCCGCATAAGGTTCATGCGGTACGACAGTCCTTTCAAAGGGGACAGCTATACCTATTTCGTCGGGCACACTCCATCTGGCTGGTCTGTCGCAAGAGACGGAGATAAGATGTGGCCCACCCACTGCTACGGCATGGTCGGCGTGGGGCGGAACTATTCGCCCGACACCGGATCGGGCGCGGAGCTTTATACCGTGATCGGCCATGCGCCGCGCCACCTTGATCGCAACATCGCGCTGGTCGGGCGCGTGATCGAAGGGATGGAGCACCTCTCCAGCCTGCCGCGCGGGTCGGGCGCGCTGGGGTTATACACCGCCGAGGAAGCCGGCAAGCGCACCCCGATCCTGACGGTGCGGGTGGCGAGTGATCTGCCCGCTGCCGAACAACCGGCCTTCGAAAACCTCTCGACCGAAAGTGCCACCTTCGCCGCCTATGCCGAAGCCATCGCCAACCGCCGCGATCCCTTCTTCATCACCCCCGCAGGCGGCGCCGATATCTGCAACATCCGCGTGCCGGTACGGCGGGTGGCAGAAGGCGGCTAAGCTTCCCTTACGGAACCCTTGCCTTTCCCGAACGTTCACTCCCTCGGCACCCATCAGCCAAAGGGGAGGACACGGCATGAAGATCGGCGACCGCAAGGAATTCCACAGCAAGGCCCCGCCGCTCACCTGCCCGCCCGAGACCACGGTCTACGATGCGGTCACACAAATGGCGGAGAAGAATTTCGGATCGGTCTTCGTCACCGATGCCGACAACTGCATCCTCGGGGTGATGACCGAGCGCGACATCTTCCGCCGCGTCATCGGCGAAGCGCGCGATCCCAGGACCACGCCGGTCAGCGCGGTGATGACCAAGGACGTGCGGATGGCCGACAAGGACGACAACGTGCTCGACTGGCTGCAGGTGATGAGCAATGAACGCTTCCGCCGCCTGCCGATCGTGGATCAGGACAAGCGCCTTGTCGCGGTGATGAGCCAGGGCGATTTCGTCGCTTATACCTGGCCGCAACTGCTGAGCCAGCTCGGCCAGATGGCGCAGGCGACGCTGGCGCCCGCGTTCAATCCGATTGCGATAGCGGGCGGGATCGCCGCCTATTCGGTGATCCTTGTGGCTGTGCTGCTGGCGTTTACCTGAGCCTATTGCCGTTCCGCCTGCGCCACCGCATCGCTGGCGCGCAGGGCCGATAGAATGCGGTTGAGGTGCGCCAGATCCTGCACCTCGATAGCGATATCGTAGCTGGTGAAGGGATGATCGAGCTGGGTCTGGACGAGGCTCGTCACGTTGGCCTTGTTCTGGGCGAAGATGCCCGCCATTTCTGCCAGTGTGCCGGGGCGATCATACAGCGTCACCGACAATTGCCCCACCGCCCCGACCGAGCGGTTGCCCCAGGCCAGATCGATCCAGTCATTATCGACCCCGCTTGCCAGTTCGAGGCAGTCGATCGCGTGCACCAGCACGGTCTCGCCCTTGCGGCGGATGCCGACGATGCGATCTCCCGGCACCGGGTGGCAGCACGTGGCCAGTTCGAAGGCGACGCCGGGTGTCAGGCCGCGGATCGAAATCGCGCGTTCGCGCCGTGACCAGTGTTCGTCTTCCTCGAACCCGGCGGTACAACCGGGGACGAGCGCCTCCATCACCTCACGGTCGGTCAGCTTGGCCGCGCCGATGGCGTACATCAGGTCATCCGGCTCATCGAGCCCGAGCCGCTGGAGCGCGCCCCTGATCGCCTTCTTGCCGATGCGGGCGGGCACACGCGCGGCGATTTCGTCGAACAGTTTCGATCCGATCGCGGCGACCTCGTCGCGCTCCTTCATGCGCACCGCGCGGCGGATCGCGGCACGCGCCTTGCCGGTGACGACAAAGGCCAGCCATGACAGTTGCGGCGCAGCGCCCGGGTTCTTGATGATCTCCACCACGTCGCCATTGGAAAGCGGAGTGCGCAGCGGCATGTGCCGCCCGTTGATCTTCGCACCGACGCAGGCAAGCCCCAGATCGGTGTGGACGGCAAAGGCGAAATCGACCGCGGTCGCGCCCTTTGGCAGCTGGAACAACGCGCCCTTGGGGGTGAAGGCGAAGATCCGATCCTGATAGATCGCGAGGCGCGTGTGTTCGAGCAGCTCCTCGGCATCGTGGCTCTGTTCGACGATCTCGATCAGATCGCGCAGCCAGCCCACCTGCCCGTCGGCCTTGTCAGCCTGCTTGTAGGCCCAGTGCGCCGCCAGCCCGAATTCGTTGCGGCGGTGCATTTCGCGCGTGCGAATCTGGACTTCGACCCGCATCGAATTCTCGTACATCAAGGACGTGTGCAAGCTGCGGTAGCCATTGGTCTTGGGCGTCGAGATGTAATCCTTGAACTTGCCCGGCAGGAACTGCCACGTCGTGTGCAGGATGCCCAGCGCGCGGTAGCAATCCTCCTCGCTGTCGGTCAGGACGCGGAAGGCCATGATGTCGGTCACCTGTTCGAAGCTGACATGGCGTTCGGCCATCTTGTGCCAGATCGAAAAGGGGTGCTTCTCGCGGCCCGAGACCTCGACCCGCAAACCCGCCTCGGCAAGGCGTTGCTTGACCTTCAGGGCAATAGCATCGACCTGCCCGCCATCCTGATTGCGCAGCTGCTCCAGCCGGGTTTCGATGGTGGCGTAACCTTCCGGCTCCAGCTCGCGGAAGGCCAGCGCCTGCATTTCGCGCATATATTCGTACATCCCCACGCGCTCGGCCAGCGGGGCGTAGATATCCATCGTCTCGCGCGCGATGCGCTGGCGCTTTTCGGGCGACTTGATGAAATGCAGCGTGCGCATGTTGTGCAGCCGGTCCGCCAGCTTCACCAGCAGCACGCGGATATCCTCGGACATGGCGAGCAGGAACTTGCGCAGGTTTTCCGCCGCCCGCTCGTTTTCCGGCATGGTCTCGATTTTCGAAAGCTTGGTAACGCCGTCCACCAGCCGCGCGACCTCCGGGCCGAAATGCGCCTCGATATCCTCGATCGTGGCAAGGGTATCTTCGACCGTATCGTGCAGCAGCGCGGTGATGATCGTTGCAACGTCCAGCTTCAGATCGGTCATCAACCCGGCGACTTCGACCGGGTGGCTGAAATAGGGATCGCCGCTGGCGCGCTTTTGGGTGCCGTGCTTCTGCACGGTATAGACATAGGCACGGTTGAGCATCGCCTCGTCGGCGCCAGGGTCGTAATCGAGGACCTTCTCGACGAGTTCGTATTGGCGGAGCATCGGCATGAATATGTGCGCCGCACAAGGGCGGGGCAAGGATTATCGCCGCTCAGCCGCGCGCGATAAGCACGTAACGCATCATGACCACGTCGCCCGCGGCGGCAGGCTCATCAGGATCGCGTCGATATTGCCGCCGGTCTTGAGGCCGAAGATTGTGCCGCGGTCATAGACGAGGTTGAATTCGGCATAGCGGCCCCGGTATTCGAGCTGCCGCGCTTCGTCCTCAGGCGTGAAATCACTGCCCATGCGCTTGCGCACCAATGCCGGGAACACATCGAGAAACGCCTTGCCGACATCCTGCGTAAAGGCGAAATGGCGATCGAATGCGGCATCATCGACGCATTCGAGATGGTCGTAGAAAATCCCGCCGACTCCGCGATGCACTTCGCGGTGAGGGATGTAGAAATATTCGTCCGCCCACTTCTTGTAGCGTTCGTAATAGGTCGGGTTGTGGCCCATGCATGCGGCCCGCATGGCAGCATGGAATTCTTCCGTATCTTCCTCGTAAGCGATCGGCGGATTGAGGTCTGCCCCGCCGCCGAACCATGCCTTGGTGGTGGTCAGGAACCGCGTGTTCATGTGCACGGCCGGCACATGCGGATTGGTCATGTGCGCGACGAGGCTGATGCCGGTGGCGACGAAGCCGGGGTTTTCAGCACTGGCGCCATTGATGGACCCTGCAAATTCCTTGGCAAAGCTGCCGCGTACGGTCGAGACATTGACCCCGACCTTTTCGAACACCTTGCCCTTCATCAAGCCCTGCACCCCCCCGCCGGGATCGGGATTGCCTTCCTCTTCTCGGTTCCAGGGGGTGTATTGGAATGCGGCGTCCGACCCTGCCTCGCGTTCGATCGCCTCGAACTCGGCGCAAATCGAATCGCGCAAATCTTCAAACCACGCCCGCGCGCGGGCCGTGTGCTGTGTCCAGTCCGTCATACATCCCCGTCCGTCATTCAGCGCCCAGCATAGGCGAGCCAGCGCAGCGCACAAGCCCCGGATCGGCTGTTGCCAAACGGTTATTTTGCGGGCAGGGATCGGGCATGGTTCCTGCTATGTTCGCCCCCTTCCCCTTTGCCGGGCACGAAATGCTGCTGGGTCAGGGGCGCGCGCTGTACTGGCCGGCGGAACGCGCGCTGCTGGTGGCAGACCTGCATCTGGAAAAGGCCAGCTGGTTTGCCCAGCGCGGCCAGATGCTGCCCCCCTATGACAGCCGCGACACGTTGGAACGGCTGGCCGATGCGGTGCGGATTACCGGAGCGCGGCGGGTGATCACGCTGGGCGACAATTTCCACGATGATGCGGGCGCGCATCGCTTGGATGCGCACTGCACCGGGATGCTGGAGGCGTTGACCCGCGCGCTCGACTGGGTGTGGATTACCGGCAATCACGACGAAGCGCTGCCACGCGGATTTGGCGGCACGATTATGCCCGAACTCGAAGTCGGCGGTGTGATCCTGCGCCACGAAGCCCGCGCCGGAGAGAGCGCGCCGGAACTGTCCGGCCATTATCACCCCAAGATGCGGGTGAATGTCCGCAACCGCCACATCGCCCGGCCATGCGCCGTTCTGGGGCGTGCGTCTGACGGGGCCGAGCGGATGATCCTGCCCGCTTTCGGCACGCTGACCGGCGGCATGGACGCAGGCGCGCCGGAAATCTGCGCTGCGCTGCAACCGGCCCGCCGGATCGAGGCGCTGATGCCTGCACGGGGACAGATCGCCCGCTTTCCGTTGTGGCAGGCGACCGCGTAAGACTCCACCTAGCGTTCGCCCCCGTTTCGCACTATGGAGCGCGCAATACGTAAGCAATCACAGGAGAACACCCCATATCACGTCCACCCCGGCGCTCGATGGCCCCGCCCGTAAAAAGCGGCCCTCGGTTTGATAACATGATTCAGGTCCCCAAGGTCCGCGTCATCGATGACGAAGGCGAAAACCTCGGGGTCATGTACACCCGCGAAGCGATTGAGCAGGCCAATGAAAAGGGCCTGAACCTCGTCGAAGTGTCCCCCAATGCGGACCCGCCGGTGTGCAAGTTCCTCGATGTCGGCAAGTTCCGCTACGAAGCGCAGAAGAAAGCCAATCTGGCGCGCAAGACGCAGAAGACGCAGGACATCAAGGAAGTGAAGATGCGTCCCAACATCGACACGCATGATTATGACGTGAAGATGCGCAACGTGAACAAGTTCATCGAGAATGGCGACAAGGTGAAGATCACCCTGCGTTTCCGCGGTCGTGAAATGGCTCACCAGCACCTCGGTATGGACCTGCTCAAGAAGGTGCAGGACGATGTCGCGGAAGTCGCCAAGGTCGAGGCTTTCCCGCGGCTCGAAGGCCGACAGATGTTGATGGTGCTGGCGCCCAAATAGGGCACGCCCCAAAACACAAACGCACAATCGAGAACATTGAGGGCGCGGGGCCGCAAGGGTTCCGCGCCCTTTTTGCTGCAGGGCTTGCCGCAGGCGTGCAGTCGCTGATAGGCCCGCAGCGGGCTGAGGGAGGGACTGCACGTCATGACAGCACGCCTGTTCGGCCTCTGGCTCGGCCCGCTTGCCTTCGCGCTTGCCGCGCTGCTGCCACCGCCTGCGGGCATGCCGCCGGGCGCCTGGCTGGTCGCCGGGCTGGTGGTGTGGATGGCTGTGTGGTGGATGACCGAGGCTGTGCCGCTGGCGGTTACCGCGCTGCTGCCGTTCCTCGTCCTGCCGCTCGCCGGGGTTTCCACAGCGGGGGAGACGGCCAGCGATTATTACTCCCCCATTCTGTTCCTGCTGCTTGGCGGAGCCTACATCGCGCTGGCGATCGAGCGGACCGGACTGCATCGCCGGCTGAGTCTGGCGATCCTCGGACTGGCCGGCACCCGCGGGGGTCCGGCACGCTTGTTGCTGGCCTTCATGATCGCTGCCGCGCTGCTTTCGATGCTCATTTCCAACACCTCGACCGCGCTGATCATGATGCCGATGGCGCTGGCGGTGCTGGAGGGGGGCGGGGATGCGCGTAACGCGGGTGACGCAGTTCGCCAGGACGGCATCTTCGGCGCCTTGCCGATGGGGATTGCCTTTGCCGCGAGCATCGGCGGGCTCGGCACCATCGTGGGATCCCCGACCAATGCGATTGCCGTCGGGTTGCTCGATACCATTGCCGGGGTGCGGATCAGTTTTGTGCAATGGTCGCTCTATGGCGTGCCGATGGTGGTGCTGGGCGTGCCGCTGGCGGCGTGGATCATCGCGCGGGTGCAGCGCGTTGCCGACCAATCTTTTGATCTTGCCGCCGCGCGGGCGGCCATCGCCACCCGTGCGCAATGGAGCGGGCCCGAACGACGGCTGGTGCCGCTGGTGGTGCTGGCCTTTGCCGGATGGGTCAGCCAGCCGCTGATCGCACCGCTGTTGCCGCCCGGCTCCTGGACCGATGGCACCATCGCCGTCATCGCCGGACTCGCATTATTCGTGATCCCCGACGGGACCGGCCGCAGCCTGCTGGTTTGGGACGAGGCGAGGCACGCGCCGTGGAGCGTCATCTTCATGTTCGGCGGCGGCCTCGCGCTGGCGGGCGGGATGCAGGCTTCGGGCCTGACCGACTGGCTGGGCGAGGCGCTGCTGCCACTCGAACACTGGCCGCTGCTGCTGGTGGCGCTGGCGGTGGTGGCGCTGGTGGTGGTGGTGACCGAATTCGCCAGCAATGTCGCGACCGCCACCGGCATCATCCCGGTCGTCGCGGCGCTGGTGGTGGCGCTGGGAGCAGACCCGGTTCTGCTCGCCCTGCCCGCCGCGCTGGCGGCCAGCTGGGGCTTCATGCTGCCCGCTGGAACCGGGCCAAATGCCATCGCGTGGAGCACCGGCCACATCCGCATCGGCCGCATGGTGACCGCCGGGGCGCTGCTCGATGTGGCAGGCGTGTTCCTGATCGTCGGCGTGGTGTGGGGCATCGCGGCGCTCGTCTGAGCAGGCATCCTGCCTGTCCGAAACCTGCCCTGTCCGGCTTGCAAGCGACCGGCGCGCGCGATACCTGCAAGCCACCCCAGCGGCAGCAGCGGAGAAGCGTTCCTGCGGAGGTTAGGAACGGGCGCCCTGCCCGCCGTCGTTCGGCTCCCGCCTTCCTGGGAGCGTGAGCAAAGGAAGGGCGATCCGTCATGACCGACGCCGTCGACGCTGTAGAAACCCCCACCCCCCGCCGCAAACCCAAGCCCGCGCGGCGCGAGATCGGCGGGCGACCGTTGAAGCCCTCCACCCTGATGATGGGCCACGGTTATGATCCGGCCCTGTCCGAAGGATCGCTGAAAGCCCCGATCTTCCTCACCAGCACCTTCGCCTTCGAAAGCGCGGCTGCGGGCAAGCGTCATTTCGAAGGCATCACCGGCCTGCGCGAAGGCGGGGCGGAGGGCCTCGTCTATTCGCGTTTCAACGGGCCGAACCAGGAAATCCTCGAAGACCGGCTCGCGGTATGGGACGGGGCCGAGGACGCGCTGACTTTCAGCAGCGGGATGACCGCGATCTGCATCCTGATGATGGCCTATGCCAGCCAGAACGACGTGATCGTCCATTCCGGCCCACTCTACGCCGCCTCGGAGGGCTTCGTCGCCAAGGTGCTCAGCCGCTTCGGCATAACCTATGTCGATTTCCCCGCCGGAGCGACCCGCGCCGAACTGGACGACGTGCTGGCCAAGGCCAAAACGCAGGCCGCAGCGCAGGGCGGCAAGGTGGCGATGATCTACCTCGAAAGCCCCGGCAACCCCACCAATGCGCTGGTCGATATCGAGGCGGTGAGGGATGCGCGGGATGCGGCTCTTCCCGAAACACCAATTGCCATCGACAACACCTTCCTCGGGCCCTTGTGGCAGCGTCCGCTGGAACACGGGGCGGATATCGTCGCCTATTCGCTGACCAAGTATGTCGGCGGCCATTCCGATCTCGTCGCCGGAAGCATTGCGGGGGCCAAGCGCTGGATGGATCCGGTGCGCGCCTTGCGCAACACGATGGGCGGGATTGTCGATCCCAACACCGCGTGGATGCTGCTGCGCAGCCTCGAAACGGTCGAACTCAGAATGCAGCGCGCGGGCGAGAACGCCCACAAGGTATGCGAGTTTTTGCAAGGCCACCCCAAGGTCGAAGGCCTCGGCTATCTCGGCTTCATCGCCGATGCGCGCCAGAAGGACATCTATGACCGGCACTGCCTTGGCGCGGGCAGCACCTTCTCGCTGTTCATCAGGGGCGGCGAGGCGGAATGTTTCGCCTTCCTCGACCACCTCACCATCGCCAAGCTGGCGGTCAGCCTCGGCGGGACGGAAACGCTGGCGAGTCATCCTGCGTCGATGACCCATCTCTCGGTTCCGCAGGCACGCAAGGACATGCTGGGGATCACCGATAATCTGGTGCGGATCAGCGTGGGGATCGAGGATGCCGATGACCTCATCGCCGATTTTTCGCAGGCGCTGGAACATGTGTGAGTTTTCTTCCCTCCCCTGTTAGGCCACAAGCCGGTCGAGGGGAGAAACGAGCCATGACCGACAACCGCAAGCCCGTGTTCCTGGTTATCGGCGCGGGCGCCGGGATTGGGGGCAATGCTGCCAAACGCTTCGCTGCGGGGGGCTATCACGCGGTGTTGGCGCGGCGCAGCGACGAAGCCGGCCTGGCGCAGCTGGTGGAGGAGATCGAGGCGGCGGGCGGATCGGCCAGCGGCACGCTGCTCAACGCTGCCGAGGACGGGACGATCGAGGAACTGGTCGCCCGGACCGAGGCCGACATCGGCCCGATCCACACCGCGCTCTACAATCTCGGGGCGCAGATCGGAAACCGCGCGCTCGGTCAGACCCCGCACCGCATTTTCGAGCTCGGCTGGCGGTTGGGCACTTTCGGGGTCTTCCGGCTCGCCCATGCGCTGTTTCCGGCGATGGTCGAGCGGGCGAAGACCGGCGCGCATGGCACGCTGCTGGTCACGTCCGCGACCGCCGCCATGCGCGGCAATGCCGGGCAGCATAGTCATGCCGCCGCAATGGGCGGGCGGCGGATGCTGTGCCAGACATTGAACGCCGAATTCGCACCCCGGGGCGTTCATGTCGCCCACGTGGTAGTCGATGGCGCGGTCGAAGCACCCGACACGCTCGGCAAGCTGCTGGGCGACAAGTACGAAGCGTTCAAGGCGAACAAGGGCTGCGAAGGGATCATCGATCCGGCGGTGCTGGCTGAAACCTACTGGCACCTCGCCCACCAGCCGCGCAATTGCTGGAGCCACGAACTCGACGTGCGCCCGTGGCAGGACGTGGCCTGGTGGAACGACAACCCCGATCCGCAAATCGACAGCCGGGGCAAGGGATTCGCCGGCCCGCCCCCGGCCTAGAGCACTCTTCTGCGATCACCGCAGCATGGACACGAAGCCGATCACGGCCCGGCGCGCGGACGCCGTGTTGGAGACACATGAGACACTGTCCAGAGACTGAAAAACCACCGCCCCCAATGCGCACCATCTTACGGCAGCAAAAAGGATCCCGGCCAGTCATCCGGGCGACATTGTCAGCTGTCTTGCAGGTAGGAAAGCGGCCGCGTGTTGCGACGCGGCGGCGATGCTTCTATCCGGTCATCCCCGCCATTCGCGGCGTTCCTCGGCGGCGCGCAGGACTTCGTAGCTGGTCTGGATCAGCTGAAACTGCTTTGCCGCCTCGGCATCGCCGGGTTTCACATCGGGGTGCACTTCCTTGGCCCGGGCGCGATAGGCTTTCTTGACGGCGACGAAATCGGCGTCGGATTCCAGGCCCAGCACCTCCAATGCGCGCATCTCGTCCGCGCTGCGCGAACCGTCGCCCGAACCGGCCCAACCGTAATGCGCGCTTTCGGCATAGCCCGCGCTCTGCTGCCGCTCGGCGCGAGCGCGTTCTTCCTTTTCGGATTTTTCGAGGCCTTCGAAGTAATCCCACCGCGAATTATATTCGGCGGCGTGTTTTTGGCAGAAATACCACCGGTCGCGGCTGTTGGGGGCCTTGGGCGCGGGGCAATCGCCCGGCTCGTCGCAGCCGTGACGGTCGCAGATGCGCACATTGATCGCCTCCTGCGACGAACCATAGGCCCGCCAGCGCGGGAAGCCCCAGTCGAGCGAACGCTTCGCGCGGCTCATCGGGCATCACCGCAGGCGCGGGGCATCATGTCGTTGGTCGATGGCATCAGACGATCAATCTAGGCGAGGTGGCGCGTAAAGCAAAGCGGTGCGATTACGGGAACGAGTTGCAATGTGAAATGTTGCATTGCAGTAGAATACAAATGCACGCGGTATGATCCCGCGCGGGAAAGAACGCAAAGACATGAGTCCGCAACTGACGCTTTCCAGCCTGTTTTCCGTGCTCGCCCTTGCCGGGCTGTGCGTGATCACCAGCGCGCGCGATCTCGCCGGGGTCGAAGCATCGGCTGTATCATCGCCCTATGAAATGCAGGCCGAGCTTGCACCCGGCCTGCTTCAGGGCTGATCGTCAGTTGATGATGACGCTCGCGGCGCGGCGGTTCTGCGCCCATGCGCCTTCATTCGAACCCAGCGCCACCGGGCGTTCCTTGCCGTAGCTCACCACGGAAATCCGGTTCGCATCGACGCCGAGGCTGACCAGGAAATTCTTGGCCGAATTGGCGCGGCGTTCGCCCAGCGCGAGGTTGTATTCGCGCGTGCCGCGTTCGTCGGCGTGCCCTTCGATGGTGAAGGTGACCTGCGGATAGCGCGCGAAATACTGCGCCTGCGCCTGCAGCGCGGCAGCATCCTGCGAATCGACATTATAGCGATCGGTGTCGAAATAGATCGTCGTGGCCGAACCGACGGCGGCGGCAAAATGCTGCTGCGATCCGACCTGCGGGCCGGTCGGCTGGACCTGCGGGGTCGGCTGGGTGGTCGGCTGGGCGGTTTCGGCAGGCGGCGGGGGCAGCTGCTCCGGGGCCTTCTTGGCGCAGGCGGTCAACGCAGTGGCCGAAGCCAGCAGCAGGATCGTGGCAATTTTCCTATTCATCGCTCTTTTCCTTTCGGGTGAAGTCTATCAGCCACCGGGCGATGCGTCACGGACGGATCGGCCCCCAGGCCGGGTCGGAGGCATCGACAGGCGTGGGTAGGCGGCGCTCGTTGTCGCCGGTCAGATCAACCTGCCAGATCGATGAACGTCCGGTGTTCTTTTCGGTACGGAAAAACTGGATGATGCGGCCATTGGGCGCCCATGTCGGGGCCTCGTCCTGCCAGCCGCGGGTCAGCACCCGCATCCCGCTGCCGCCGGTGTTCATCACCGCAATGTTGAAATCCCCGGCGATCCGGGTGAAGGCGATCTGGTCGCCGCGCGGGCTCCATTCGGGCGTGGCGCAGCGTCCGCCGAAAAAGCTGATGCGCTTCTGGTTCGAACCATCGGCATCCATCACATAGCATTGCTGGCTGCCCGAACGGTCGCTTTCGAACACGATCTTGCGGCCATCGGGTGAATAGGATCCACCCACATCGATGCCGGGATTATTGGTCAGCTTCACGCTCGTACCCCCGGTTGCAGGCACGCGGTAGATGTCGGTATTGCCCGCCACTGCCATCGAATAGAGGATATTCCTGCCATCCGGCGACCAGCGCGGGGCGATGGTGGGGCTCTTGTTTTCGGTCACCAGCGTCTGTTTTCCGGTTCCGATGTCATAGACATAGATGCGCGGATTGCCGTCGACGTAAGACAGGTAGAGAATCTTCGAATAATCGGGCGAATAACGGGGGGTAAGCGCGGTGGCGCTGCCCAGAGTCAGGAAACGGTGGTTGGCTCCATCGCTGTCCATGATGGCGAGGCGCTTGACCCGGCGGTCCTTGGGGCCGGTTTCGGCGATATAGGCGATACGGCTGTCGAAGAACGGGCTTTCGCCGGTGAGGCGGCTGAAGATGAGGTCCGAACATTTGTGCGCCGCCCGCCGCCAGTCAGCGGGGCCGACCACCCAGCCTTCGCGGACCAATTCATCCTGCAGGGCGACATCGTAAAGGTAGCAGCCGACCACTAGCCGGCCATCATCGCGCGCGCGGACATAGCCGTGGACCAGCATTTCCGCCCCCCGCCCGCTCCAGCTGCCAAAGGCAGGCGCGGTGATCTGCGGGAAGGCCGGCTGCGGCAGGCTGTCGGGGCCGACCGGCTTGAACAACCCGTTGTTGCGCAGGTTGGCGGTAATCACGCGCGCGATCTCGCGTCCCAATGCGCCGGTACCATCGGCATTGGCGGGCGTGGGCCGTTCGCGATCGGTGGCAAAGGCGGGAATGGCGATGCCGATGTCCGACCACGCGCTCTCATCGGTGACGGTGCCGCGCAGCGGGCCATCGCCGTCATCGCCCTCGACCGTGACGCTTTCGACCGGCCCGTCCTCGCCGATTGGCGCGCCGAGATCCTGTGCAGCGGCAGGCGCGGCAACCAGCGCGGCGGTGAGAAGCAGGAGCAGTGTCTTGGTCATGTCAGAGCCTTCGGTCGAATTGCCATTCGAGCGCTTTCCAGCGATCGTAGAATTGTTCGGGGAGATTGAAAGGGGCTGCCAGCTGAACCGCACGAATCGCGCGCTCGCAATGGAGGCCGGCCTGCGGCCGGTTGCCCGCGGTGATACTGGCCGGATCGGTCTTGCAGCGGGGGCGGCCTTTGAGCGTGCCGTCAGGATTGAGATTCCACGAGACGGTCGAGACGAGCTTTTCCGCCTCCACCCCCGAAGGCGCGGTCCAGTGCGGGCGCAGCTGGCGCGTGATCGCGCTCGACAAGGCCGCGCGCTCGGTGGTGCCGAATCTTGCCGCCGGGGCGCGGGTTTCGTCGGTGGTGGTCGAACTGCCCTTGCCCGAAAGGAAGTCGTCGCCGATCCGGCTGCCGCCGCCGCGCTCCGCCGCCCTCGCGGGCGAAGGGCTGGGTTTGGGCGCAGGCGTGCGATCCGGGCGCGAACGATCGCGGGTGGGCTGGCTGGGCGCGGTGCGGGCGGTGCGCTGGGTTGGCGGCGTGGGCGCGGCGCGTTCCACCCGTTCCGCAGCCGCAGATTCGGGGGCAGGTGCGGGATCATCGGCCAGCGTCGGCGCAATCGCGGCGCGGCTTTCCGCCACCGGATCGGGCGAGGCGGCCTCAAGGCCCACTTCGGTCGCAAGGCTCACTGTCATGCGTTCAGGAAAGACAGACACCTCAGTGCGCACGGCCTGCATCGCCAGCACTGCCACCAGCACGCCATGCAGCGCCAGCGCGGCGGCGAGGCCGATCTTCTCCTCTTGGCGAAAGGCGATGTCTCCCATTGTCGTCCCGGTTATGGCGGTGAAACTGAACCGTCGGTGACCAGCGAGATCGAGGTAAAGCCCGCCCGGCCCAGCTCGCCCATCACCGCCATCACCCGGCCATAATCAAGACTGCGGTCGCCGCGCAGCACGATCAGCGGCGGCTGGCTGCCGCGGTCGAGTGCTTCGAGCGCCTCGGGCAGACTGCCTGCCGGCACGGCCTCGTTCTCGATATAGATCACGCCCGCCCGGTCGATCGAGATGGTGATCTGGTCGGGCTGCTCCTCGACCGCAGCAGCGCGGCTTTCGGGCAGTTCCACCGGCACGCCGACAGCCGGCAGCGTCACCGTGACCATGAAGATGATCAGCAGCACCAGCATCACGTCCACCAGCGGGGTGACGTTGATCTCGGCCATCGCCGCACGGCGCGTGCGCTTTCCCCGGCGGTTCACAGAGAGATTCATGGCCATGTTTCAGCTCCAAACGGCGGCGCAGCCGCCGCAAGGGCGACCGCCCGCCCGCAGCGACGCGACCGCAAGGTCGCATGAGCGAGGAATTCGCGCGCCGGAAGGCGTGCGGAAAACAAAAAACGCCCTCACAACCGATCCAGCTCGCGGCTCAGGCCCGCATGGACCTTGTCGGCGAAGCGTTGCAGCCTGGCCTCGTAGACGTTCACCGCGCCGGAAAAGCGGTTATAGGCGATTACCGCCGGGATGGCGGCGAACAGGCCGATGGCCGTGGCAAACAGCGCCTCGGCGATGCCGGGGGCGACCACGGCGAGGCTGGCGCTCTGCTGCGCGCCGATCTGGAAGAAGCTGTTCATGATCCCCCACACCGTGCCGAACAGGCCCACAAACGGCGCGACCGATCCGACCGTGGCGAGGAAATTGAGCCGTCCGGCCAGTTCGTCCGCTTCTTCCGCGACCTGGCTTTCCATCGCTGCGCCGATGCGCTGGCGGGTGGCTTCGCGGTCGACCGGCTGCTTGGCGGTGGATTTCTTCCATTCGTCCAGCCCTGCGCCAACCACGCGGGCCGCCGGGATTTCCTTGCGCTGCGCCTTGCCGACCAGCCCTTGCGTGTCGCGCTCGCCCCAGAACTCGCCCTCGTAATCGCGCGACGCCTTGTCGAGCTTGCCGATCCGCAAGGAGAAGGAGACGATGATCATCCATACCCAGATGCTCGCGAGGATCAGACCCACCATCACCGCCTGCACGATGATATCGGCCTGCAGGAACAGTTCGACCGGATCGAGCCGGGTTGGGCCAGACGCGGCAGCAGCGCTGAAGAGGGCGAGCGTCACGGGTTCAGGTTTCCTCGTTCATGAAAGTCTGGAAAGCGGTGCGCCATGCGGCGGGTTGGCGGCGCGGGCGTCCGCTCAATGTGATGAAGCCGACCCGCAGCTGAGCCTCGCATAGCAGCTCGTCCCCCCGCCGCGCGATCTGGTGCATCCGGCACGATGCCGCACCCAGTTCGGTGCAGCGGGTTTCGATCACCACGTCGTCGTCGAGTTTCGCTGGGCGCAGGTACTTGAGGTTGACCTCGGACAGCGCATAGGCCCCCTCGCCTTCCTCGATCGCGCCGCGCTGGTCGATGCCCAGCAGACGCAACAGGTCAGACCGGGCGCGCTCGAACCAGCGCAGGTAATTCGCGTGATAGGTGATCCCCGACAGATCGGTATCCTCGTAATAGACGCGCACGGCATAAAGATGCCGCGCACCATCGATAATGCCGCCGGGGGGATTGGGAGAGGTCATCGCAGCCCGCACTAGCGCAGCGGGGAATCGCTGCAAAGGCCGGTGTTTGGGTTTTGTCGATGAATGGCAGCGGAATGCGGGCGTGGTGCCTCATCGTTTGCAGATCATCGGTCGTAAAGCGACCGCCAGGCCGACCGGCCGCCCGCAGCGATGCGACCTTCAGGCCGCATGAGCGAGGATGATGCAGCCCGGACGGGCTGCATTACCTGCAAATCATGCGCCCCAAAGGCTGACCGCCGAAGATATGGACGTGCAAGTGCGGCACTTCCTGTCCGCCATGCGCGCCGATATTGGCCATCAACCGGTAACCGGGCTCGACCAGCCCCTTGGCCCGCGCCACTTCGCCCACCGCGCGGATAAACCCGCCGATTTCCGCGTCGGAGGCCTTGGCCGAGAAATCATCCCAGCTGACATAGCGCCCCTTGGGCACCACGAGCGTGTGAATTTCGGCCTGCGGGTTGATATCCTCGAAGGCGAAGGCCCAGTCATCCTCGTAGACCTTCTTCGAGGGAATTTCCCCGCGCAGGATCTTCGCGAAGATGTTGTTGTCATCGTAAGGCAAGGTCGGGTCGATCGGCATGAGTCTATTCCCTTGGGCTCCGTGCAGCTTTTTCCGCGAGGCCAGAGGTCCCTTCGCGCCGGTCCAGTTCGGCGAAAACCTGTTCCAGCGCCACGCCCTTCTCGGCGAGCAGAACCAGCAGGTGGAACAACAGATCGGCGGCCTCGCCCACCAGTTCGGCCTCGTCACCTGCGAGCGCGGCGATCACTGCTTCTGTCGCCTCCTCGCCCAGCTTCTGGGCGATCTTGGCGAGGCCCTTGGCATGGAGATTGGCAACGTAGCTTTCATCCGGCGAGGCGGTCAGGCGCGCGGCGATCGTGGCTTCGAGGCGGGAAAGGGTGTCTGGCACGTATCAACTCTCGTCATTGCGAGCGCCGCAGGCGCGCGGCAATCCAGAGCGTCTCGCAAGCCGCACTGGATTGCTTCGCTACGCTCGCAATGACGATATTTCAACCGCGCGCGGGCAAGCCTGCCGCTCGCAGTGCCGCGTGGGCCTCGGCGATGGTATGGGTGCCGAAATGGAAGATAGAGGCGGCGAGCACGGCACTGGCGTGACCTTTTGTGACCCCGTCGACCAGATGATCGAGGCTCCCCACACCGCCGCTGGCGATCACTGGCACGCTGACGCTATTGGCAATCGTGCGGGTCAGGTCGAGGTCATAACCGCGCTGGGTGCCGTCCCCGTCCATCGAGGTGACAAGCAATTCGCCCGCGCCCAGCTTCGCGACCTTCATGGCGTATTCGATGGCATCGATCCCGGTCGGCTTGCGCCCGCCATGGGTGAAGATTTCCCACTTGGGTGCCTGCTCGCCGGTGGTCGGCACCACGCGGCGCGCGTCCACACTGGCGACGACGCACTGGCTACCGAACCGCGCTGCGATCTCGCCCACCAGTTCGGGCCGGGCGACGGCGGCGGAGTTGACCGCGACCTTGTCAGCCCCCGCCAGCAGCAGCGCGCGCGCATCCTCGGCGCTCCGCACCCCGCCGCCCACGGTGAGCGGCATGAAGCACACCTGCGCCGTGCGCCGGACCATGTCGAGCAACGTCCCGCGCCCTTCGTGGCTGGCGGAAATGTCGAGGAAGCACAACTCGTCCGCTCCCGCCGCATCATAGGCGCGGGCCTGCTCGACAGGGTCGCCCGCGTCCTTCAGATCGACGAAATTCACGCCCTTGACCACGCGCCCATCGGCGACGTCGAGGCAGGGGATGACACGGATGCGGACAGTCATGCAGCAGGACTCAGCTCGATTTTCACGTCAGGCTCCCTCGCCTGGCAATCATCGCCAACGCATTCCTCGCCAGCGCGGAACGCATAAACCCCCACCGGCCACAGGAAGCTGGCAAAAAACGCCCCGGCCATGCCGAACACCAGCCCGTTGGCGCCAAACCGCGGCTCCAGATAGCGCGCCGCCAGCAAGGCAAATCCCAGAAACACGACAATGTTGATCAGGGCAATCTCGACCGTGCCGACAGTCACCCCGGCAAGAAAGGTCAGAACCAGAAAAAGAAAGCCCATCAGGCGCATGGTTCAGGCCCGCGTCTCGGCTCGCTGGCCCATCGCAATCGCCGCCGCCAGTTCGAGCCGCCCTTCGTAAAGCGCCCGCCCGGTGATCACGCCCTCGATCCCCTCATGCGCGTGCAGCGCCAGCATATGGATATCGTCCAGCCCCTTCACGCCGCCGCTGGCGATCACCGGAATATCGACCCGCCGCGCCAGATCGACCGTCGCATCGATGTTCACGCCTTTGAGCAACCCATCGCGGCCGATATCGGTGAACAGCAGGCTGGCCACACCCGCATCCTCGAACCGGCGGGCGAGGTCGGTGACGGGGACATCGGAAACTTCGGCCCAGCCCTCGGTCGCGACCATCCCGTCCTTCGCGTCCACCGCGACGACGATGCCGTTTTCCCATTCGCGCGCCATCTCCTTGACGAAGTCGGGGTTCTTCAGCGCCGCCGAACCCATCACCACCCGGGCCACGCCGAGGTTGAACCAGCCCTCCACCGCCTGCGCATCGCGGATGCCGCCGCCCAGTTGGACATAACCCGGGAAGGCTTCGACAATGGCTTCCACCGCCGCGCGGTTGCGGCTTTCGCCTGCGAAACTGCCGTCAAGATCGACCACGTGGAGATGTTCCGCCCCGGATTCGGCAAAGATCAGCGCCTGTGCCGCCGGGTTGTCACCGTAGATCGTGGCGCGCTCCATGTCGCCTTCGGCAAGGCGGACGACCTGACCACCTTTCAGGTCGATGGCTGGGAAGACGATCATGCCAAATCCTTCATGGGAACCACTCCAGAAAGCGCCGGAGCGTCGCCAGCCCATAGGCTTGGCTCTTTTCCGGGTGAAACTGCACGCCAATGATATTGTCGCGCGCGACGGCGGCGACCAGCCCTTCGCCGTGGTCGGTCATCGCGGCGACTTCCGCGCCCTTGGTTGCGGCGAAATGATAGGAGTGGAGGAAATAAGCCTCGCCCTCCTCGACAACCGGGTGCGTCCGGGCATGGGGAAGCACCGCGACGTCGTTCCAGCCCATGTGGGGTACCTTGATGCCTGGATCGGAAGGTTCGATCAATCGCACCTCCCCCGCGATCCAGCCCAGACCCGGCGTCACGCCATGTTCCAGCCCGCGGGTCGCCAGCAATTGCATCCCCACGCAGATGCCGAGGAACGGCGCACCGCCCACCTGCACCCGCTCGGTCATCGCCTCGACCATGTGCGGGATCGCCCGCAGCCCTTCGGCGCAGGCCTTGAAGCTGCCAACGCCGGGCAGCACGATCCGGTCAGCCGCGCGCACGACATAGGGATCGGCGGTGACCGTAACTTCGGCGCCGGCGGCTTTCAGCGCATTGTGGACCGAATGAAGGTTGCCCGCGCCGTAATCGACCAAGGCGACCACCTCAGCCATGGAACGCCTCCAGCCCGGGGAAAGCGAACCGGGGAATCCATTCGATAACCGTCAGATCGGCCAGCTTCTCGGTGATGAAAGGGTCACTCTCCAGCAAGGCCTGCGCCTTGGCACGATTGGCCGCCTTTACGAAGATCAGCCCGCCATCACGCGGCTCGCGCGGACCCCAGGCCACAAAATGCCCCGCCTCATGCCCGGCCTCGAGCCATGCGAGGTGATCGGCCAGCACCGCGTCGACCTGCTCGATCGGCACGGTGTAGGTCAGCGAGGCGATGAAGATGCTAGCCACCCAATTGCCCCTTGGTGCTGGGGATCGCCCCGCCCTTTCGCGGATCGCGTTCCACCGCCTGCCGCATCGCGCGGGCAAAGCCCTTGTACAGGCTTTCGCAGATATGGTGGTTATTGGTGCCGTAAAGCAATTCCATATGCAGCGTGATGCCCGCCGCTTGGCCCACCGAATGGAACCAGTGTTCGATCAACTCGGTATCCCATTCGCCCAGCTTTTCCTGCGTGAATTTCGCCTTCCACACAAGATAGGGCCGTCCCGAAATATCCAGCGCCACGCGGCTCAAGGTCTCGTCCATCGGCGAATAGGCCGCGCCGTAACGCCCGATGCCGGCCTTGTCTCCCAGCGCCTGTGCGATCGCCTGCCCCAGCGCGATGGCCGAATCCTCGGTGGTGTGGTGCTGATCGACATGAAGGTCGCCTTCGACCTTCATCGTCACATCAATGAGCGAATGGCGGCTGAACTGTTCGACCATATGATCGAGAAAGCCGATGCCGGTCGACACGTCATAAGCGCCGGTCCCGTCAAGATTGACGGCAATCGCGATTCCGGTTTCGGTCGTATTACGCTCTATGCGCGCGGTTCGGGCGGGGATGTTGGCCATGTCCCGGCGCTATAGTCCTCTCGCGTCCCAAGACAAGCGCCTGCAAGACGGGGCGCTATCCCCGGGCAAACGCGGCAGGGTGGGCGGGAAAAGCTTGACCAAGTCCGCGCGCCCCGCCACGATTCAGCGCGTATGAGCAACGATACGCCCGACAGCCTGATCCCCTACGACGAGATCGTGCAGGAAGCCTTGCGTGCCGTGGTTGGCCGGGTGCTCGGCTCGATCGTCAGCGGCGGCGGCATGCTGCCGGGCGCGCACCATTTCTACATCACCTTCAAGACCGGCGCGCCGGGGGTTTCGATCCCGCCGCGCTTGCGCGAACGTTTTCCGGACGAGATGACAATCGTGCTCCAGAACAAGTTCTGGGATCTCGAAGTGACAGCGCAGGGATTCACCGTCAGCCTCACCTTCAACCAGGTGCCGGCCAAGCTGGTGATCCCTTTTGCCGCGATCACGGCCTTCGTTGATCCGGCGGTCGATTTCGGGTTGCAGTTCCAGGCTGCGGTCGACGAGCTTGAACCCGAAGCGCACGAGGATGCCGAAAATGACGGCTCGGATGGCGACGGGGATGGTGATGGAGATGGTGACGGCTCGAATGTCGTCACGGTCGATTTCGGGCGCAAGAAGTAGCTGCGGTGGTGCGGCGCAGGGCCTTGAGCAAGCGCACCAACACCGGGACATCCGGCGAATCGCGATTGCCTTCACCCGATCCGGTCACCAACATGATCATTGCCGATGTTGTCCTGCGCGGGGCAGGTTCGATGCTGCGCCAGCGGTTGGAAAAGGGCCTTCTCACCGGCCAGCTCGATGGCGACAAGGCGCGGCGGATGGTCGAAAACCGCGGCATGGTCAGCACGCTGGCTTTGTGGGGGGCGAGCCGGCTTGCCACGCGCTCGCCCGTCGGGCTGGCGGTGGTCGCAGGCGGGCTGGCGGCCAAGGTGCTGTATGACCGCGGCAAGCGGCTGGAGGCGAAACGCCGCGCGCGCAAGCAGGCCGACGGCGACGCGGGCGGGGAATCCTGACCGCTCGCTGTTCTCTGCGCCCTTGATTTGCAGGGCGCTGTTGGTGCAACGGAGCCTATGGGCGATACTTCACACCACACAGACGACACGCTCCACCGCCGGGGGCTTATGTTCATCCTGTCCTCGCCCTCCGGCGCGGGCAAGACGACGCTGTCGAAGATGCTGCTTGCCAGGGACAGCGAGATCAGGCTGTCGGTCTCGGCCACCACCCGCCCGCCGCGCGCCGGAGAGATCGACGGAGTGCATTATCACTTCGTCACCCCCGAACGCTTCGATCGGATGATCGACGAGGATGATTTCTACGAATGGGCCGAAGTGTTCGGCCACCGCTACGGTACGCCAAAAGGCATGATCCGCGCCGCTCTGAAGGAAGGGCAGGATTTCCTGTTCGACATCGACTGGCAAGGCACGCAGCAGCTCTACCAGAAAGACCAGCAGGACGTGGTGCGGGTGTTCATCCTGCCCCCGTCGATCGACGAACTGCACCGCAGGCTCAAAAGCCGCGCCACCGACAGCGCCGACGTGATCGAAGCACGCATGGAACGCGCCCGCGCCGAAATCAGCCACTGGGACGGCTATGATTACGTCATCATCAACGACGATGTGAACATCTGCTTTGCCAAGGTCCACGCGATCCTCGAAGCCGAGCGGATGAAGCGCCAGCGCCAGACCGGGCTGATCCCCTTCGTGCGCGGATTGATGGGCTAACCGGCGGCAAAGCTCCCGCGCGTGCGGTTGGCGATCGCGACCAGCGACAGCATCACCGGCACCTCGACCAGCACGCCGACCACGGTGGCGAGCGCCGCCCCGCTGCCCAGCCCGAACAACCCGATGGCCACCGCCACCGCCAGCTCGAAGAAATTCGACGTGCCGATCAGCGCACAGGGCGCGGCGATGGCGTGCGGCACCTTCCACGCCTTGGCCCAGCCATAGGCGATGAAGAAGATGCCATAGCTCTGGACGATGATCGGCACCGCGATCAGGGCCACCAGCAGCGGACGCGAGACGATGGTTTCGGCCTGAAACCCGAACAACAGCAGCACGGTTGCCAAAAGGCCGATGATCGACAGCGGTTTCATGCGGCCGGTGAAGTCCGACACCGCCGCTTCGTCCCCGTTATGGCCGGCCAACAGCCGCTGGCGCACCAAGGCCCCGGCAGCGAGCGGCACCACCACATAAAGCGCGACCGACAGCAGCAGCGTCTCCCACGGAACGGCGATGTCCGTCACCCCCAACAGCAGCGCAACAATGGGCGCGAAGGCCACGATCATGATCAGGTCATTCGCGGCGACCTGCACCAGCGTATAGGCGGGATCGCCCTTGGTCAGTTGCGACCAGACGAATACCATCGCGGTGCAGGGCGCTGCGCCCAGCAGGATCAGCCCGGCGATATATTGCTGCGCATCGGCAGGCGCGATCAGGTCGGCAAAGACGATCTCGAAGAACAAGACGCCGAGTGCCGCCATGCTGAACGGTTTGATCAGCCAGTTGACCACCAGCGTGATGATCAGCCCCTTGGGCTTGTCGCCTGCGCGCCGCACCGCGCCGAAATCGACCGCGACCATCATCGGGAAGATCATCGCCCAGATCAGCACCGCGACGACGAGGTTGACCGAGGCATATTCCAGCCCCGCCAGTGCGGCAAAGGCTTGCGGAGCGGCATTGCCCAGAACCACGCCCGCCACAATCGCGGCGCCGACCCAGACGCTCAGCCATTTTTCGAACAGGCCCAGCCCGGCCGCGGCGGCGGGCGGGGTATCGGCGGTGATGGTGGTCATGCGGTTTCTGCCTCTTGGCCGATGGCCTGCAATTCGGCGCGGAGCGCTGCGGGGGTCAGCGCGTCTATTGGCAGCGCCAGCATCCGGTCGATGCGGCGCTTCATCCGGTCAAATGCGAGCGCGAAAGCGGCCTGTTTGTCGGCATCGCTGCCGGTCACGGCGGCGGGATCGGGAATGCCCCAATGGGCAGCGATCGGCTGACCCGGCCACACCGGGCAGCTTTCCGCTGCCGCGCTGTCGCACACGGTGACGATCAGATCGAAGGCAGGCCCTTGCGCAAAGGCGTTCCAGCTTTTCGAACTGTAGCCAGCAGTGGGATACCCGCGCGCGGACAGCGTGGTCAGGGCAAAGGGATTGACCTTGCCCGCAGGCTGGCTCCCGGCGCTGAAGGCGGTGAAACGCCCTGCGCCGTCGTGGTTGAGAATCGCTTCGGCCAGGATCGAGCGGGCAGAATTGCCCGTACACAGGAACAATACGTTCATCGGCGGGGCCTCAACAACAGGATGTGGTTTTGGCCGGAGCAGGGGCCAACGCCTGCGGGACGCAGCAGGCGCCGGTCGCAGAATCGGAATTGGCCAGCTGATCGAGATCGGGGCTGCCGCCATAGGTGGTGCTGCCGCCGTTGGTCAGGAAGGCTTCCCACACCACGCCATCGGGATCGGCGATCCAGCTTTTTTCCGACTGGGCATAGCAGCAGGTGGTGGCGCCTTCTTCCAGCACCGGGCGGTCGGCCGCCTTCAACCGGGCATAGACCTCGGCCAGTTCGGCTTCGTTTTCGACCTGCAGGCCGACATGCTCGATTCCCTTCACCGCGCTTTCGCGCAGCGAGATCGCGAAATTGATGCGCGGGTCTTCGATCATCCACTTGGCGTAATCGGGCTTCACCACGTCGGGCTGCGCGCCGAACAGATGGGTGTAGAAGGCAACCGAGGCATCGATGTCGGTCACGCCGACATGCATGTGGAAACGTTTCATCACGCACTCTTTCGTTCAGCGGAGGGTTCGCAGGATGCCGCATCGTCGCAAGGCACGCCGCCGCAACAATTTTCGGTGAGGTAGCCCATCAAGCCATTCATGGCGCCGTAGTCTGCCGCATAGATGATCGACCGGCTTTCGCGCCGCTGGGTGACAAGTCCGGCATTGGCCAGCTGGGCCAGATGGAAACTCATCGAAGACGGCGGGACGCCGAGCCTGTCGGCGAGCACGCCCGCCGGAATGCCATCGGCCCCGGCCTGCACCAGCAACCGGAAAGCGGCAAGCCGATGATCCTGCGCCAGCGCGGCGAGCGAACGGATGACACGATCGGGCTGCATTCAACGTTCCTAATATTCTATAATTATCGAATTATCGTCGTGATGAAGGTCCGTCAACCGGAAATTTCCGTTTCACAGCCGCAAGCCGCAGCTGTTCATCGGCCTCGGAGACCCGCAGGAACCACGTCCTGACAACGCGCCGCGCCCGCGCTGCGAAGCGCCTTCGATCGGGCCGCGACAAATGGCACGGGGTAGGATAACATCGTCATTATGGGATTCGGGACGCAGCCTGCAGTCGGGCAACATCTTGATCATATCGCGGATCACGCACGCTCGCTCCAGCGCGAGGCGCGGGCCGCCTTGCAGCAGGGCGATCTGGCACGGGCGGAGGCATTGATCGAGTGCGCCGGAATGCTGGCCTATGATGTTGGCAGCCTTGTCGATGAACTGGAAGATCGGCAATTGCGCGATTGCCTGCAGCTTCTCGCCGATGAGCAGGCAAGCAAGGATCGGTCTGACCGCCCGCGCGGGGCGATCGGACGCCTGCCGCGCACCTGGCTCAAGCGGGGCGCAGCAGCATTGGGCGCGGGCGTCGCAATGAGCATTGTGCTGGTAGAGTGCTAGCGCCCACCCACGCAGATCAGGCCATCACGGCGCACCTTTGACGATCCGTCCGTCCTTCATGATCACCGCGAAATTACGAGCCGGGTCGCCGATCAGATCAATATCCGCCAACGGGTTCCCGTTGACGAGGATGAGATCGGCCAGCGCGCCTTGCTCGACCGCACCCAGCTTGCCTTCATAGGGCGTACGCGGACCCGATAGCGCGAGCAATTCGGCGTTGTCGGAGGTCACCAGCCGCAGCAGTTCGGCAGGCGTGAAGTGCGGCTTCAACCGCAGGATATAGGCGTTCTGCTGTTCGTTGAGATCGGGCTCGAACAGGAAATCCGTGCCCCAGGCGAGTTTCACGCCGAGCCGCTTGGCCATCGGCCAGACGATCTTCTGCCCCTCGATCACAGGCTTGCGCTTCTCGCGCCGCTTGGGATCCATTGCCTCGGTCGAATCGACCAGCATCTGGCCCGACAGCCAGATGCCCTTTTCGGCCATCAGCTTGAGGGTGTCCTCATCCAGCAGATTGCCGTGTTCGATTACCTTGACCCCGGCCTCGATCGCGCGGCGGATCGATTTGGGGTGATAGGCGTGGACGGTGACATAGGTGTTCCAGTCAGACGCGGCATCGACTGCCGCCTGCATCTCGTCGAGCGTGTATTGGGTGACATCGAGCGGATCATATTCCGAGCTTGTCCCACCGCCCGCGGCGATCTTGATCTGGCTTGCGCCCAGCCGCAGGTTCTCGCGCACGGCGGTCAGCACTTCGGCGCGCCCGTCGGCGATCACGCTCGCCCAGACCTTTTCAGCCTGCGGCACCTTGCCGGTAAAACGGCGCGAGGGTTCGTTCGGCCCGCGCAGGTCGGCATGGCCCGAGGTCTGCGAGATCATCGGCCCCGACGGCCAGATGCGCGGACCCATCAGCTTGCCGTTGTCGATCAGGCGCTTCAATTCGAATGACGGCCCGCCGACATCGCGCACCGCCGTAAAGCCGCGCAACAGCATCGCGCGGGCCTGCCCGGCGGAAAGCTGCATCACCTTTTCCAGCCCCATGTCCGGATCGGCCATCTGCGCGGGCGATAGGCTGTTGAACATCATGTGCACGTGATTGTCGATCAGGCCGGGCATCAGCGTGCGCCCGCGCCCTGCGATGACGGTGGCATCCTTGCCCTGCGGCTGCGCCTGTGGGCCGATCTCGGCAATGATGTTGCCGCGCACCACCACAGTGGTCGGCGCGGACAGCCTGTCGGACTTGCCATCGAACACCCGGACATCGCGGAACACCACCTCCGCTTCGTCCGACTGCGCCCGCAGCGGCGCTGTGAATAGCGCAAAGGTCACGATAGCCGCGCCGATCAGAGCGCGAAGGAAAGCCGTTATTGCCAATCTCATCTCCCCCGCTGTCGAAAGGCAGCTTCTGGTTCCTGAATTCGCTGCACCATAGGATTTTCCGAAAGCGCAATCAATCTTGCAAGGTTCTGTTTATTTTCAGACTTTTGGCATTGCTCTGGGCGCAGACCAATCTGCGCCTGCGCGGCATTCTTTGCGCATCTCAAGCGTGCTTTTGCGCAACACGGCGTCACCCTTGCTGCAAATGCGGGTGCGGCGGCAGACGTTGGGGCGACGTCCAGCGCCGCAGCGCCAGCCCGCCGAAAATTCCTGTCAGCACCAGAAGATTGAGAATTGGGCCGGAAAAATCGCCGAGCTGCCCGCCCATCTGGTTGAGCCCGACCATCAGCTCGAGCCCCGGCGTGGTGGGGAAAATCCGGGCCAGCCACACAACAGGTTCGGGCGTGGCCTGTGCGGGCCAGGTCAGCCCGGAGAGAAAGAACAGTGGCAAGGACAGGCCAAGCCCCAGTTGCAAAGGTCGCTCGCGGGTGCGGAACAGGCTCGCCAGCAGCAAGACCAGCGCCGTGGTGGCGGCCACAAACACCGCCGCGCCGACCAGCACTTGCCACAGGGGCGCGGCAGCGCGGGGGTAATCCTGCCACCAGAACACAAAGCCCGCAAACCAGCACACTTGTGCAAAGGCGATCGTGGCGGCGGCAAGGCCAAGCCCTGCAAATTGCGCTCGCGTCACGCTGAGCGGCGCGCCGAGTTTCTCCCGGGCGGTGCCCGCCAGCAGGGCGAGGCCGAGCAGCAGCGATTGATGCACGATGATGAAAGCGACCCCGGGAAACACCGCCGCGCCGTATCCTTCGCGGGTGTTGAACAATGGGCGCGAAATCAATTGCAGTGCGGGCGGCGCTGCGGGGCCAGCCGCGCGCGCCTGTTCGATCGCGGCCTCGCGCCCGGTGGCCGCCAGCGAAGCGCCAATGCCGGCCAGCGCCGCGGAAGACCGCAGCAGATGCGCGCCGCTGCCGATCAGAATGACATTGCCGCTGCGCCCTTGGGCAATCGCCCGCCCATAACCTGCAGGGATGATGATAGCCGCGCTCGCCCGGTCACTGGCGAGCCAGGCGCGCGCTTCGGCAGGAGTGGCAAGATTGGCAGCCAGTCTGACCTGCGGCGTCGCGGCAGCGCGGATCACCAGATCGCGGCTGGCCCCGGTCGTATCCAGGTCCACCACTACCAGCGGCGCATCGACCACGATTTCGTCCGCATAGGCGCTGGGGTAGAACCCGGCATAGAGGATCGGCGCCCCAAGCAGTAGCAGCGCGGCGGCACGATCAGCCATGATCGCGGCGAACACTGCCCGAAACGCGGCCCACATCAGCGCCGCCCCCACGCTTCGGGCTGTCTCGATGAACGCAAGTACAGCCATGCGCCCGGCACGCCTGTCAACAGGGTGATCGCCAGCAAGGGCCACAAGGGCGCTGCCGCTTCGCGCAGCCCGGCGCCTGCAATCCAGTCGAGCGCCAGCAACCGGGCAAAATGGGTAAACGGCAGAATCTCGGCCCAGGCTTGCGCGAAGCCGCTCGCCTGATCGACCGGAAAGATCGCCCCGGCGAACGCAAAGGATGCACCGGCATACAGCCCGGCAAGCGACAGGCTCTGGCTCATGCAGCGGGTGACGCCAAGCAGCAACAGCGATACCCCGGCATAGGCCAGATACATCGCCAAATAGCCTGTCGCCAGCAGCCCCGGCCCGCCCGCCAGCGCCCAGCCCCGCACACCGGCCAGATAGAACGTCACCGCCGCGCCCCACAGCATGAACGCGATCAGGTAAGGCGCAGCCTTGCCCGCCACCGCCGCCAGATCGGGTTGCCACTGCGCCGCGGAGCCATCGCGCAATTCGCGCCCGAAGGCCGACACCACCGCCAGCATGAACAGCAGATGCAGCAGCGCCGGATGCAGCAGGCTGACCAGCTGTTGTTCCTGACTGGCAGGCGCATTGAAGGCAATCACCGAGTTTACCGCCAGCGGCGCGGCGCGGACTCTGCCGGGCGGCGTAATCGCGGCGATCTCCTCCAGCGCCGTGCGGCTGTTGGCGGCGGCGATGATCGCAGCCAGATCGCGCTGCACCGCCGATGCCGCCGCCGAATGGGCCGCATTGTAAAGCAGTGTAATCTGCCCTCGCCCTTCAAAGGCACGGGCCGTGGCGTTGGGCGGGACCAGCACGATCGCCTCCACCGCACCGGCCCGCGCCAGGGCTTCTGCTTCGGCCATGCCGGGCACGGTATAGGCAAGCCTGAGGGCGGGTGCACCCTCGATGCGGATGGCCAGATCACGCGACAGGGCGCTGCGTTCGGCATCGACCAGCGCCACCGGCAAATCGCGGATCACACCGGCCGATAATTGCCAGGCAATCACCGCGCAAAGCGCCAGCGGCAGCCATGTCAGCAGTGCCAGGTCCCAGGGATTATCCCGCAGAAAAGCGATTTCCCGCCGGAAGCTCGCGCCGAAACTCATTGTGGCCAGTCGAACAGGACCGACATGCCGGGGCGCAGGCCCTTGATCGGCTTGATGGGGGTGAGCCGCACTTCAAACCCCTTGATGTCGAACCCGCTCGATTGGCGCGTGGCGCGCCAGGTGGCGTAGTCCCCTGCCGGTGCCATGAAGCTGACGCGGAACTGCGCCTGCTGACCGTTCATCGCAGGGATCGTTCCGGTATATTCGCTGCCGAGCGCCATGCCGCGCAGCTGGTCTTCCCGCAGGGTCAGCGTGACCCACGGCGTGGCCGATTCAATCACGAACATGATCGGAAAGCCCGCGCCCACCAGTTCGCCCGGTTGCGCCAGCCGCCGCCCGACCTCGCCGCTGGCAGGAGCCACCACTTTTGTTTCCGCGAGCGCAACGGCAACTTCAGCCGCTGCGCCGCGCGCCTGATCGGCCTGCGCCTGCGCTGCACGCTTGTCCTCGTTCCGCGCACCGCCCAGCGCGGTATCATATTGCGCCCGAGCAGCGCGTGCGGCCTGATCGGCGGCGATCATGTTGGTGCGCGCCTCATCGCGTTTCTGGCCTGCCACCACGCCTTCGTTCGCCAGCCGGTCGACCCGTTCAAAGGTGATGCGGGCCAGATCGGCGGCGGCGGCGGCGCGGCGCCATTGCGCCTCGGCAGCGGCGATGTCTTCACTGCGCGCGCCGGCTTCGGCCTTGTCAGCCTGCGATTGCGCGGCATTGACGGCAGCGCTGACCTGTTCCTCCTTGGCCAGAGCTTCGGGGCTGTCGATGGTGGCCAGCAACTGCCCGGCCTTGACCAGTTCGCCCTCGGCCACGTGGATCTGTGCCAGCCGCCCGGTGATCTTGCTGGCAACCCGCAATTCGCGGGCATCGACAAGGCCTTGCAACTGATCGGGTGCGGGCCGCCACGCCAGCCACAGCCCCAGCGCCACCAGCGCCACCACCGCAACCGCACCGAAAATGATGCCCGTCTTGCGCGCCGGCGCGGCTGCCGCGGTCCCGTTCATGATGCGTCTCCTGCCAGCGCGAGATATTCTGGCAACCGTTCCATCTGGCCGCTCACTTCCATGAGATTGATCAGGGCATCGACATATTCATAGGCAGCGAGCGCCTGTTCCACGCGCGCACGCGATGCCACCAGTTGCGCATCGGTGACATCGCGACTGGTGCCCTGCAATTCGCGGAACGAAAGGTTCGCCACTCGCAATGCCTCGTCGGCAGCCACAATGCTGCGTGCGTAAAGCGCGTGGCGCCGCCGGGCATTTTCGGCGCGATTATGAGCAATCATCACGCCGGTTTCCACCTGCACCCGCGCCTCGCGCGCGCCGGCATCGGCCTGGGCCTCGGTATCGCGCGCGGCGGCCAATTGGCTGCGGCGGCCGGCGCCGCCGAAAAGCTTGAATTTGACGCCGACACCGAAAATGAAATCGGGGTCGACCAGCAGCGTGTTTTCGCGATCGAGATTATATTGTGCCAGCGCATAGACGGTGGGTCGCAGCTTGGCCGCTTCGGCGGTAACGCCCGCCCCTGCCAGCGTGACACTGGCTTCCAGCTTGCGGATGGCCGGGTGGTTATCCAGCGCCGTATCCAGGAATTGCCCGACCGGCGGCAGGGGCGCGGTTGGCACGGCCAGCGGGGTGGCGAGATCAGCCGGGCCAGCCAGCCTGAGCAGGCCCATTACCCCGATTTCAGCGGCATCGACATCACCTTGCGCCTTTTCCAGTTCGCGCATTGCTTCTTCCAGCGCGGCTTCGGCCTGCAATCGCTGGGCGCGGGCGATCTGCTGTTCGCGTTCCAGTGCGCGGGCATCGGCGACCAGCCGCTCCATCCGGCCCACCAGGTCCTGCCTTACATCGCGGGCCTCAACCGCCAATTGTCGCCCGAAATAGGCACGCGCAAGGCTGGCGAGGCCTTCGGCGGTGGTGGTGTCGCGGGCGGCTTCTTCGATGGCGAGCTGGCTCTTGGCGCCGGTGCGCGCGGCGTCCATCTGCCCACCGGCATAAAGCGGCAAGGTCGCCGTGACGATCGGGCGCGACACAAGTTCGCGGATGCGGAATTGCAGCGGATCGGTGAGGCCGAACGCCTCGCCCACGGCCCCCAGCGGCCCGAGCGGCAGGAACAGGGTTTTCTGGAAATCGAGCACCTGTGCCTCGATATCCACTTCGGGGCGGCCGATGGTGCGTGTCGCCTTGTAACGCGCCGCCGCCGCGCGCACACCGGCATCGGCCGCATCGAGCGCGTCGGATTGTTCGAAATAGCGTTGTTGTGCGGCCTCATAGGTCAGCCCATCAACCTTGTCGGCCGCTGCGGCGCTTCCCATGGCGCATGTTCCAGCGAATATTAGAAATGCCGTTCGCCAAGCCATGCATCACCCTGAAAAGAACCGCCGTGTCGCAGCCTGCATCGGGGCGCGGCAATGGTCAACGCTGAAGCCCGCCCACAATGCTGCAAACCGAAAATGGCAGGGTCCGGCGTCGAAGGGGAGCGCAAGGCCGCAAGTCGGTGATCCTGCGCCGGCTTGTCTTTGCTGCCGCCACATTAAGGCCCGGGACTGGGTGTGGAAACCGTAGTTCCCACAGGTTGCTCCGCTGGTCGGTATCAGTGACCGCTCATGGCCAGAAACGGAACAGGGTCCGGCGCCGCGGGATGGCCCGGGCGCGCGGCGAGGGATTGCCGCTTGACCCTATGCTGCCCCGTTTCGGGTGCCGGGATGACCGGGTCGCTGCGCCAGACGGCCCCGTTGTGCGCTTGCGCCGCACAGGGTTCCAGGGGGGGGCGGCTCTCTGCCGGCCGCCAGACTACGCCCGACACTCTCCCAAGCCGACCAGGCCGTCACGGTGGCCTTCAAATTACTATAATTGTATATTTGCAGCTGAAAGTATGATATGATCACACGATGATACTTATATAATAAATTTAGGCGATATTATGAAACTTCTCGATGACGATTTTGAAAATATTCAGAATCATGAAGCGCATTTTGATTCTAAGTTGAGACTTTACGTTATTGATGATGACAGTGATATTCGGAAATCTCTGCATTTCATGTTCTCACCTACGAAGATTAGGGTTTGGCCTTTTGCGTCGGCAAGCGATTTTTTGGAACAGCTTCAGTACTTGACTCCGGGACCGATCCTGCTCGACATCCGGATGGAAAATATTGATGGCTTGCAGCTTCTGGAAATCCTGAAGCAAAAAGGGATGACTTGGCCCGTTGTTATCCTGACGGCACACGGCGATGTTGCCGTGGCGGTGCGTGCGATGAAGCTGGGGGCGATCGATTTCCTTGAAAAACCCTTCCCGCCCGAAGCGCTCGATCTTGCCGTAGAACACGCTTTTGAACGTCTCGAGCAAGCCGAGCATGTGTTGTCGGCGCGTGATCGGGCCCGATACAGGATCGGGCAGCTGACTGCGCGCGAACGCGAGACAATGGCAATCCTGATGGAAGGTGTCCCCAACAAGGAAGTCGCCCACAGGCTTTGCCTGAGCGTGCGGACAGTCGAGATGCATCGCGCCAATGCGCTTGCCAAACTGAACGTGAAAAGCATCGCGGAAGTGGTAAGATTGGCAAACATCGGAGGGCTCACTCCGGAAATGCGAATGTCTCTTGAAAATGGTAAGGAAAATTAACTGCGGAAATGGCGCCCAGCGATTGGTCCAGGAAAGATATCACCGACACGATTGCGGAATTTGAACGACGAAAAACCGGAGCGAGGAAATTCAGGTTGTCCGGAAGCGATCGATATGACCGATTGAATCCATCGGCGACTGGTCATGGCGCGATGGAAGCGCTGGCCCAAACGGCGCGCCATTCGCTTTTGCCGACGATCCTTACCGACAGTTTGATCGCAGGCAATCAGGTCGTGTTCGCAAACGATGCCTTTCTGGCCATGGCCGGCCTTGACCGCGAGGCCATTTTGGGGCGGCCCATCATCCAGCTGATCGGCGAACAGGCGGACGCCTATGGATTTTCCCTGTTCGAGGCCGCGCTCACCTGTGGCCGAAGCGGATTGTGCCAGATGCAGCTTCCACGCGAAGGCAGGGGAGTGTTTCCCGTTGTCGTGTATCTTTCAGCCGTCCGCGATCCGGGTGGCAGGACGATCGGCCACAATATTACCTTCGTCGATCCGACAGCCCTGCTTTGCATGTCGCACGAGCGGGACAGCATCTATTCCAAGGTTTACGATAATGCGCCCGGATTCATCGCGATTGCAAAAGGCGAGGATCACAGGTTCGAATATGCCAATGCCTCGTACAAGGATTTCGTGAAGCGCGATGATCTGATCGGCAAGACGGTGGCCGAGGCCATGCCGGAAATCGCGGATGATGGCTTTCTGAAAATTCTCGACCAAGTCTATCGGACGGGAATACCCTTTCGTGCATCGGACTGTCCGATCAGCATCCGGGATCCGGCGACAGGACACCTGCGGCAATGCTGGATCGATGTCCTCTATCAGCCGGTCAGAGACGAAAGCGGTGCGATCACGGGTCTGTTCTGCGAAGGTCATGATGTCACCGACCGGCATGAAATGAACGAAGCGATCGCGGCGCTGGAAATGAAGATGATCCATTCCTCGCGCGTGAATGCGATGGGCACGATGGCTGCTGCGCTGGCGCACGAGCTCAATCAACCGCTGACAGCCATCACCAACTATCTCGCCGGGATCAGGCCGGTCGATGGACAGACGCCCGATGTCGAGCGGCTGATCGGGGCGATGGAGGGCATAAAGGAATCGGCGGAGCGCGCGGCTGGGATCATCAATCACCTGCGTCAGCTGACCAAACATCGCAAGCCGAGCCGGCAGCCCTTCAACCTCAGGGAAGCTGTCGATGAATGCGTGCGCCTGGTGAAGACATCCTGTCGCCCCGAAATCATATTCGACAACCGCGTCGCGAAAAGCGCGACCATGAATGCCGACCGGGTCAAGATCCAGCAGGTGCTGATCAACCTCATGCAGAATGCCTGCGATGCGATGATGGAGACCGCATGTCCGCAGGTTCTGATCGATTCAATCGTCGATGATCACGGTCTGACGGTCTGCGTCGCAGATACCGGCCCCGGTGTATCGCCCGAAGCCTTTGCGACGATGTTTGCCTGGACCGAGACATCCAAGGATGATGGCATGGGTATCGGATTGTCGATCTGCCGCACGATTGTGGAACTTTACGGCGGTAGCATCTGGCTTGAAATGAGCGGGCCAGAAGGAACGGAGTTCCGCTTTTTCATACCTTGGCCCGAGCTTTCGCCGCTCGGCGAAAATGCCGACCCTGCGCCTTCGGGTTAGGTCGCACCGGGGCCTTCGGCAAATTCCCACAGCAGGTCCTTGAGCCATTTGGCCGAGCGGCCCTGTCCGGGGGAGCGAGGATCCTCCAGCAAACGGGTCACGTGCCGGCTGACGAATTGGGACGGGCCGGAATAGGCCATGCTCCAGTCACCGAATCGCCGGACAGTGATCCACTTGCGGGCAATGATGATGATTTCCGTATGTCTCGGATCCTTGGCGACCCGGGCCATCAGGTCATCGACGGCTGCAGGCGACCCTTCGAGCACCTGCGCGAAATGCTCTCCGGTGAACAGCAGCGCGCCCGTCAGGCACGCGTCCGGATTTCTGCCACGGGACGTTGCGACAATCGCCTTGACAGCTTCTGGAGCGGCTTCGGGCAGAAGGGCGCTGCGACTGACGTATAACAACGAAACCAATTTCAAGAGGCATCTCTTTTCCTGACTGTCGGCGCGCATGCGGCACGATCGAACCGGTCGATCATGGCGGGGACAGTCGCACTGGGCTGCGCCTTGCCGAAAAAATACCCTTGCCCGATGTCGCAACCGTGGGACCGTGCGAATTCGGCCTGGGCTGCGGTTTCTATACCTTCGGCAACGGTAGCGATACCCAGGCTTTTGCCGAGGCCGATCAGCGCGCGCACGATCGTCGTGTCATCGAAATTGGTGCCGATCCCGCTGACGAAGGACCGGTCGATCTTAAGCACATCCACCCGGAACTGCTTGAGATGCGTGAGCGAGGCATATCCGGTGCCGAAATCATCCAGAGCGATCCGCATCCCGGCCTTGCTGAGCACCGAGAGGGCCCGGCCCACGTGTTGCGCACCGCGCCCCAGAAACACGCCCTCGGTCACTTCAAGCTCGATCATATCGGGCGTCAGGCCGCGCGCCCCGACTTCATCAAGCAGCATTTCGGCAAAGGCATTGTTGCGGAAATCGGCCGCCCCTGTGTTGATGGCAACATGACCGAAGCGCAGGCCGCGATCGACCCAGGTCCGGATGTCGTCGAGCACCGATGAAATCATCTTCGCGCTGATTGCGACCGCCAGTTCGCTGTCATCGAACGCCTGCGCAAAACTGGTGGGCATGATCGTGACCCGATCATCGGTCTGGCACCGGACCAGCGCTTCGAAGCCGACCAGCGCGCCGGTGTTGAGATCAATTTTCGGCTGGTAATGCGCGACGATCCGGCCTGCTTCCAGTCCGTCCCTTGCGACTGAAAGCATTTCGGTTTCGCGGTCGAATTCCTCCATCAATCGCGGGCTGAAGGTTTCTGTGCGCCCGCGTGACAGCTTGGCTTCGGCCAGCGCAAGATCGGCGCATTTCATCAGGCTTTCAGCGTCAGTCGCATGATCGGGATAAATCGCCACCCCGACGCTGGCCCTGCAATTGATCAGCCGCCCGCGGTGCCGGATCGGTTCCTGCAGCCGCCGGCTGAGCGAACGCACGACATCGGCAATCTGCTCGTCGCGACCAATATCGCCGAGGATAACCCCGAATTCATCACCTCCGAGCCGCGCAGCCGTATCGCTGCGACGCAGTTCGCTGCGCAGGCGCTCGGCAAAGCCGCACAGCAAGGCATCGCCCGCATCATGGCCAAGCGAATCGTTGATCTGCTTGAAGTGATCCACATCCACGAACAACAGCGCCGCCCGTGCGCCGGTCCGCCCTGCATTGCGCATCGTCCTGATGAGTTGCTTGTTGAACAGGTCGCGGCGGGGCAGCCCGGTCAGATCGTCATGTTCGGCAACATAGCGCAGCCGCTCGGAAAGCTGCGCTTGTGCGATCACTTGCGCTTCGCGTTCGAGCACCAAGCGGCGCAATTCCAGCAGCGCCTCCACCTGCCCCGCGAGGGTGCGCAAGGTGATCTCCTCGATCGGGGTCAGCCCTTGCGGGCGCGGTTCGGGATCGATCACGCACAACGCGGCAATCGGCGTGCCGTCGCCTGCAAGAATCCGCATTCCGGCATAGAACCGGATGTGCGGCGCCCCGGTCACCAGCGGATTATCGGCAAACCGCAGGTCCTCCAGCGCGTTGCGGATAACGAATGGCGCCTGGTCCTCGATTGCATGGACGCAGAACGAGACCGAGAGCGGCGTTTCCCCGGGATCGAGCCCGCACCGTGCCTTGAACCATTGGCGCGTGTCGTCGATAAAGCTGATGGCTGCCGTTTGCGTGCCGATGATGCAGGCCGCCAGCCTGACGATATTGTCGAATTGGGTTTCGGGCGCACTGTCGAGAATGGCATAAAGAGCTATGGCATCGCGCCGCGACTGCTCGCGCGAGGCGCGGGGCCGGATGGCAACCACATCCGAAGGCACGAAATTGTGGAGTGCCATTGTCATGGCCGCAACAAATGCCGTTGCGTGCCGGGCAACCAGATCAGCGGCTCGGTCGGGCGCATGAGGCTGCGGACTGAACCCAGCGCTTCGACGCTCAGCGGTTCAAGCAGCATGACCCCTGCCCGGTTGTCGCGCGTCCAGCGCACGATGCCATGCCGATCCAGCCCGGAAGGAAGCGTCACCTTGAGGTCGAGCCCTTTGGTCAGGCTGCCATCATGCTCCAGCTTCAGCCCGCGCTGGGAGATATCGACCAGACGGACGCTGCGCAGGCCGCGCTCGCTGCGGGTCAGCGCGGTGGCGGCAACCGGGAGCCTGACCGGCCGGGTGCGACCGCAGCGGGAACCGGCGGCCAGATTGGCCAGCAATTCGGTCGAACTGATCGGCTGATCGAACTCCAGCCCGAACTCGTCGTCGCGCTGCCACACAACCTGCCCGCGCAGTTCCACGCCATCGACAAGTTCGAGGGTCAGGGAATCCGACAGGGTGACCGGTATCAGCATCCGCAGCCCAGCGCCCCGATCGGACATGTTCCTGATCCGGGCGAGACCTTCATCAATGGCGGTGATTGCCCGCGCCACGCGAAAAACGGTGTGAACGCGGTCATCAGTACGGCGATCCCGGATCGCCGGAACAGCGTCTTCGATTGGTGCAACAGGCAGGTCAGGCTTGGCTGATGACATTTCCTCGTCTCCCCCGGCCTTTCTCGCATCTGAGGGGGGTGCAGGAAATCTGTTGAAGCTACGGGAACATTGTTAACCGGCGGGAAACTATCGGCAACCTTTGTCCCTCCGGACCAGGGGGAAAGCGATCCGCAGCGCGTCCAGCGATGAATGATCTGGCGGAGAGGGTGGGATTCGAACCCACGTTACCGTTGCCGGTAAACCGCATTTCGAGTGCGGCGCATTCGACCACTCTGCCACCTCTCCGCGAGGCCTGTCGCTTGTCGGCGGGCCGCGTGGTCGGGCGGCCAGCGACAGGAAGCGCGCCCGTTAGCCCAAGGCCCGCCCCTTGCCAAGTCCCGACACCGCACAAAATGCGGGCATATCTCGCAGCCGCACAAAAGGGGTGCTTGTTTTGCTTCGGCAAACGTCCATATTGTGACCCATGGAACGCGCAGAGTTCTTCTCGAGCCAGGCCGGACGCACGATCATCGCGCCCCGCCAGATCCGCGCCCGCTTCGGTATCGGCGATGTGGTAAGGCACCGCATGTTCGATTTTCGCGGCGTGGTCTTCGATGTCGATCCGGTCTTCGCCAATAGCGAGGAATGGTATCAGTCGATCCCCGAGGATATCCGCCCGCGCCGCGACCAGCCATTCTACCACCTGCTCGCCGAGAACGAGGATTCATCCTACGTCGCCTATGTCAGTCAGGGCAACCTGCTGGCGGATGCCGATGGTGGCCCGGTCGACCATCCGACCGTGCGCCAGCTGTTCGAAAGCTTCCGAGACGGTCGTTACCGGATGCGGCGCGCATTGACTCATTGATTTTGCGGCAAGCCATCCGGCTCGCCGGATCAGCTTTTCAGCTTCCAGCCCGAACGCAGCAGCGCATAAACGCCTGCGGCCAGCGCGAGGTTGAGCAGCAGCAGGCCGCCCGCCGCGCCCCACACCGCAGCCGCATCGCCAATATCGCTTTCGCCCAGAAAGCCGTAACGGAACCCCGATATCACATAGAAGAACGGGTTGGCGCGGCTCACCCACTGGAACGCCGGGTCGAGGTTGTCGATGACATAGAATGTCCCTGACAGCAGCGACAGCGGGGCGATCACGAAATTGGTGATCGCCGCATTGTGATCAAATTTCTCGGCCCAGACCGAGGTTGCCAGCCCCAGCACCGCCAGCATCAGCGCGCCCATCAGCCCGAACCACACCACCGCCCAGACATGGGCCACAGCCAGCGACACCCCCGGCCACAGCGCCATCGCCAGCGCCACGGTGCAACCCACAGCAATCGCGCGGGTCATTGCGGCAGCGAGAATCCCCGTCATCAACTCGCCAGGAGACAAGGGCGGCATCAGCAGGTCGATAATCGTACCCTGCATCTTGCCCGACAGCAGAGAGAAGCTGGAATTGGCAAAGGCGTTCTGCATCATCCCCATCACGATCAGCCCCGGCGCGACGAAGCTGGCGAACGGCACGCCCAACACCTCGCGCCCGCCGCGCCCCAGCGCGACGGTGAAGATCACCAGAAACAGCAGCGTCGTGAAGGCCGGTGCCCAGATCGTCTGTGTCTGCACCTTGAGAAACCGGCGCACCTCCTTCATATAGAGAGAATACAGGCCGACGCGATTGATCCCGGTAATCACCGGGACGCCGCGCTGGGCAAACCGGGTGCTCCCGCCGGTCTTGTCATAAGCCGCGTTTTGCGTCACGGGGGCGGCGTTGCCATTCGGGTTCGCTGAAGCAGGATCGGCCATGGTGCTAGCGCCTAGGCCGCCTCGGCTTCCGTGACAAGCATGGCCCGGCATCGGGGCCACGGCCAGGGTGCCGGATACAGGAACAGGTAGGATTTATGAGCTGGACGGACGAGCGCATCGCGACGCTCAGGAAAATGTGGGAAGGCGGCGCCACCGCCAGCGAGATCGCGACCGAACTCGGCGGGGTCAGCCGCAACGCGGTGATCGGCAAGGCGCACAGGCTCGGGCTGAAGGCGCGGCCTTCCCCGGTCAAGGCCAACGACAAGAAAAAGCCCGCCGCGCCCAAGAAGCCGGCTGCACCCGCACCGCGGCCCGCGGCCGAACCGCGCGCCGATGCGGGCGCACGCGCGCCTGCCAGCGCGCCTGAACAGACAGCAGCGCCCCGTCCGGCTGCCCCCCCTGCCCGCACCGACGATACCGCCGGCGGATCGGGTGCCTCGCCTTCGCAGCCGATGCCCAATCCTTCGTCCGATCTGCCCAAGATCGTCTCGGTCGGCCCGGGCGGGTTTCTGCGGCAAGGCCCCGGCGATCAGCAGGCGCCGATCCCGCCTGCCCCGCCGCGCCGCCTCGTGCCGGCCAAGCCAAGCCCCGAGATCGCGGACAAGACCACCCTGCTCGATCTTTCGGACAAGGTCTGCCGCTGGCCGATGGGCCATCCGGGCGAGCCTGATTTCCACTTCTGCGGTCAGCAGGTGAACCCCGGCTTCCCCTATTGCGTGGAACATTGCGGGCGTGCCTATCAGGCGCAGCTGCCGCGCGGTGTGCGGCGTCCGCCCCCGCCGCTGCCTTTCGGCGGGCCACGCGTGCGTTAATCCGCCTGTTGACCGGGCCTCCTGCGGTTCCGATTCGGCCTTCGTCCCGTTCATCCCGAACGGCTGAAAGCTGAAGTAGGAGACACATGAGACACTGTCCAAGGATGGAAAATCCGCCGGGCCAAACCGCCCCTGCGCACGCGGGGCATTGATCGGTCCAAGGCGGGGCGGCGACATGGCGCAAGTCTGCCTTGCCGCGCCGGCAGTAGGAAAGCGCAATCGCACCGGCCTGCCTTGTCCATTGGCGCTGGCTGCGCCGCTGACCCAAAACCGGTCGGCAGGGGTTGCGAAACCGCGGTCCTGCCCCCTATGCCTGCACAGACAGGACAGGGGAAATCACATGAAACCATCCGCTTCGGCTCTGGGCGCGCTTGCGATCGGGCTTGGCATCGCGATTCCGGCACCGGTGCTTGCCGCCCTACCCGAACCGGTGCGCGCGATGATCGATGCGGCGATCGCCACCGGGGACGAGGAGAAGGTGCGCACCGTCATCGATCTTGCCCGCACCACCAATCCGGGCGATGCCGCCGAGCTTGATGCCATCGAGGCGGATTACGACATCACCCTCGCGCGGCTTGCCGAAACCGAAGCCGCTGCCAAGCAGGAGGCGATCCGTACCGCCGGATTGTTCGGGAACTGGACCGGGCAGGGCGAACTCGGCGCGTTCCAGTCGACCGGCAATGCCGACAATATCGGGATCACCGCAGGGCTGGGGCTGGTGCGCGAAGGCATCAACTGGCGACACAATCTGTCGGGCCGCGCCGATTATCAGGAAACCGAAGGCGTGGTGACGCGCGAGCAATATCTCGCCGCCTACGAGCCCAACTACAAGCTGTCAGAGCGGCTTTATGCCTATGGCCTCGCGCAGTACGAGCGCGACCGGTTCCAGGGCTTCTCGGCGCGCTATTCGGTCTCGGGCGGTCTGGGGTATGATGTCCTGACCGGCGAGAGCATGACCTTGTCGGTCAAGGCCGGCCCGGCATGGCGGCGCACCGAACTGGTCGGCGGGGGCGCCAGCAGCAATTTTGCAGGGCTTGCCGCGGCGGATTTCGACTGGAAGCTGGCCGAAACGATCTCGCTCACACAGGATGCCAGCGCGCTGGTGCAATCGGGCAGCAGCACGCTGATTTCCGACACCGGGCTGGTGGCCAAGGTTTCGGGCAAGATATCGGTGCGCCTGTCCTACACCGTCGAACATGACACCGCCCCGCCACCGGGCGCGGTCAAGACCGACACACTGAGCCGGATTACGCTGATCTACGACTTCTGAGCCAACCGGATAATGTAATGCGCACCATCGTGATCGGGGCGCGTACAGGATTTGCGTTCGGCGCGGCGGCTTGGCCCAGTCCATTTAGGGTTGCGCAACGAATTTGCCCTAGGCTCTCGATGCGTCGGGAGAACGGGTCGAATGGTCGAGATGTCGGATATGGTTGCAGGGGGCTATTATGCCTCGACAGCCCTGTTCGGCCTTGGCGGCGCCGGCTTTGCGCTGGCGACGCGGGATCGACTCTATGCCTATTTCGCGCTCCATGCGCTGGCTGTGGGGGCGCTTGCGCTGACATTTCCGCCGGTTTCGCCGGCCGCCGATGCGATCGAGCCGTGGCACATCGCCTGCCGGATTGCTGCCGAGGGCCTGGTGGTTGCCACGATCGGGCTGGGTCTGGGCCAATTGCTTGCCCCGCGCCTATCGGGCCTTCTGGGGCAGGCCATTCGCTGCGTGTTCCCGATCGGTCTGATGGCCTCTGTCAGCTCGCTCTGGTTCCTGTTCAATGTCGAAACCGTTTTCGTCTACGCCCTTGTCATGCTGGCCGTTATCGCAACCATAATCATTGCTTTGTCGGTTGGCATCGCGCGCGGTTACCGTGAAGCGATCTGGATTGCGGTTGCCCTCGCTCCGTTGCTGAGCGTCGGCGCCATCGCCGCGGTAATGGATGGGTTCGAACTGGGTTCGATGCAGAATTACGCCGAAGGAATCCTGATCGGCTTCGCTTTCGAACTGGTCTGCATTTCGGGGCTGCTGGCCTTGCGTTTTCGCGCCACCTTGAGAGAACGCGATGCCGCAATGGCCGAGGCAATTGCCGCGCGCAATGCCAGCGAGATCGACGCGTTGACCGGCATCGCCAATCGCCGCGTGTTCGAAGACGGTCTGCGAACGCCCCCGCACCAGAGCTACAGCGCGTTGGCGGTGGTCGATTGCGATCACTTCAAGCTGATCAATGATCAGTTCGGCCATGCTACCGGCGACGTCGTGCTGCAATCAATCGCGCGCTGCCTTGCCGGCGTTCCGGGTAAAGCGATGCGGATCGGCGGCGAGGAGTTTGCCATCTTCCTCACCGCGCACGATTGGCAGCGCGAGCTCGAATTGCTGCGCGAAGCAATCGCGCATCAGGCCCGTCAGGAACTGGCCCGATTGCAGATATCGCATAATGTCACGGTCAGCATCGGAGCGGTGGAATTATTGCAGGGCCACCCAACCGGGAAAACGCTGATGCTGGCCGATAAAGCCTTGTACCGCGCAAAGCGCCTCGGGCGCAATCGGCTGGAGATCCACCATCCTTATCAGGCCAAAGCGCCGATCAATCCGGCAATCGCCTGCGCTGCCTAGGCTTTCTGGGCGAACCAGATGATGTGATGCGCCCCCTTGTTGTTGGGGCGTGAACGGACCTTCCACTCGGTAATGTCAAGGCCTGTATCGTAAAGCCGCTTGCGGAACGCGGGATCAGGCCCGGCTGACCACACCGCCAGTACGCCGCCCGGTGCCAGCGCATCGCGCGCCTTGGCAAGGCCGGTGCGCGAATATATCCGGTTGTTGGCATCGCGCACCAGCCCATCCGGGCCGTTGTCGACATCGAGCAGGATCGCATCGAATTTGTCGCAAGTGCCATCATTGGCATCATCGATCAGCGCAGCGACATCGCAGATGCGCAGATCCAGGCGCGGGTCGGACAGGCTGTCGCCGGTCAGCTGCGCCATCGGCCCCTTGGCCCAGTCGACGATGGCATCGGAAATTTCGGCGATGACGATCCGCGCCTTGTCGCCCAGCCGTTCGCGTGCGGCGCGGTAGGTGAAGCCCATGCCATAGCCGCCGATCAGAATGCGGGCATTGGGCTTGCCCAGCCGGTCGATGGTCAGCTCGGCCAGCTGTTCTTCGGAAAAAGCCATCCGCGTGCTCATCAGCTCGTTGCGCCCCATCACGATCATGAAATGACCGGCATGGGTGTAGAGTTCGAGCAATTCGCCGTCAGCGATCTGCGCGCTGGCAAGGTGTTCGCGTTTAAGCATTGGTCAGGTGACCCCGTAACAGCAAATGGGCCGCCCGGATCGCTCCGGGCGGCCCCAATTGTTTACCTCGGATGAGGCGATCAGTCCTTCAGGAAATCGGGCAGGCCCGCCGGGCCGCTGTCACGCTCGCGCCCGCCGCGATCACCGCCGCCGCTGCGACCACGACCGCCACGATCGCCGCCGCCCTTGGGCCCGCGACGATCGCCACCCCGATCACCGCCGCGGCCGCCTTCACGCGGTTCGCGCGGGGGACGGGTGTCTTCCAGCTCTTCACCGGTTTCCTGATCGACCACCCGCATCGACAGGCGAACCTTGCCGCGCTGGTCGATCTCGAGCACCTTGACCTTCACTTCCATGCCTTCGGAGACGACATCGGTGGGCTTTTCGACCCGCTCGTTGCGCATTTCCGAAACGTGGACGAGACCGTCCTTGCCGCCCATGAAGTTCACGAAGGCGCCGAAATCGACGATGTTCACGACCTTGCCGTTGTAGATCTTGCCGACTTCGGCTTCCTCGACGATGCCGAGGATCCAGTTCTTCGCGGCTTCGATTTCATCGACATTCGAAGACGAGATCTTGATCACGCCCTCGTCGTCGATGTCGACCTTGGCGCCGGTTTCGGCGACGATCTCGCGGATCACCTTGCCGCCGGTGCCGATGACGTCACGGATCTTCGACTTGTCGATCTGGATCGTCTCGATGCGCGGCGCGTGCTTCGACACTTCGGTGCGCGCACCGGTCAGTGCCTTGGCCATTTCACCGAGGATGTGCATCCGGCCAGCCTTGGCCTGTTCCAGCGCCTTGGCCATGATTTCCTGCGTGATGCCGGCAATCTTGATGTCCATCTGCATCGTGGTGATGCCGTTTTCGGTACCGGCCACCTTGAAGTCCATGTCGCCGAGGTGATCTTCGTCACCGAGAATGTCCGACAGCACGGCGAATTCATCGCCTTCAAGGATCAGGCCCATGGCGATGCCCGAAACCGGAGACTTCACCGGCACGCCTGCGTCCATCATCGACAGACAGCCGCCGCACACCGTCGCCATCGAGGACGAGCCGTTGGACTCGGTGATGTCCGACAACACGCGGATGGTGTAGGGGAAGTCTTCCTTGCTCGGCAGCACGGGATTGAGCGCGCGCCAGGCGAGCTTGCCGTGACCGACTTCGCGGCGACCGGGCGCGCCGAAGCGGCCCACTTCACCGACCGAATAGGGCGGGAAGTTGTAGTGCAGCATGAAGCTGGAATAGCTCAGCCCTTCCAACCCGTCGATCATCTGCTCGGAATCCTTGGTGCCGAGCGTGGTGGTGCAGATCGCCTGGGTTTCGCCGCGGGTGAACAGCGACGAACCATGGGTGCGCGGCAGGAAGCCGACGATCGCTTCGATCGGGCGCACCTGATCGAGCTTGCGGCCATCGATGCGCTGACCATCCCTGAGGATCGCCCCGCGCACGATTTCGGCTTCGAGCTTCTTCATCAGCTTGCCCGCGACCATCTGGGTCTGTCCGCCTTCATCGGCAAACGCCGCCTTGGCCTTCGCTCGCGCTTCGTTGAGCGCGTCCGAGCGTGCCGACTTGTCGGTCAGCTTGTAAGCCGCAGCAATGTCGCCGCCGATCAGATCCTTGAGCTTGGCCTTCATGTCAGCGGTATTGTCGCTGAGGTCGACGGTCCAGGGGTCCTTGGCAGCCTGTTCGGCCAGTTCGATGATCGCACCGATCACGTTGCGGATTTCATCATGCGCGAACATGACGGCGCCGAGCATTTCGTCCTCGGTCAGTTCCTTGGCTTCGGATTCGACCATCATCACCGCGTCTTGCGTGGCGGCGACGACCAGATCGAGCCGACCATCGGCCAGCGCGCGATCCTGCTTGGGATTGAGGACATATTCGCCGTCGATATATCCGACGCGGCAGGCGCCGATCGGGCCCATGAAGGGCACGCCCGAAATCGTCAGCGCAGCCGAAGCGGCGATCATGGCGACCATGTCCGGCTCGTTTTCGCCATCGAACGAGAGTACCTGACAGATTACGTTGATTTCGTTATAGAAACCTTCGGGGAACAGCGGGCGGATCGGACGGTCGATCAGGCGGCTGGTCAGCGTTTCCTTTTCGGTAGCGCCGCGTTCACGCTTGAAGAAGCCACCCGGAATGCGTCCGGCGGCAGAGAACTTTTCCTGATAGTGGACGGTGAGCGGGAAGAAATCCTGCCCTTCCTTGACCGACTTGGCGGCGGTCACGGCGCACAGCACCACGGTTTCGCCATAGGTCGCCAGAACGGCGCCATCGGCTTGGCGGGCAATACGCCCGGTTTCCAGAGTGAGGGTCTTGCCGCCCCACTCCAGCGATACGGTTTTCGTGTCGAACATTGATTTTCCTTTTGACCCGCGCGGCCATATTGCCGGGCGGGGCCTCTTGCTACCGGGGAAACAACCGTCCCGGTCCGGTGCGGGGCTGTGTTTGGCCCCAAGGCTTGGCAGACCGGATGTCTGCTTGCCCCTCACTTTCGTGAGCTCCCGCGAAGGCGGGAGCCTCGTGCGTTCGGCAGGAGGCCCCCGCCTTTGCGGGGGCTCACACATACGAAAAGCGGCCCGAAATCGAGCCGCTTCCCGAAACTCTTACTTACGCAGGCCCAGCTTCTGGATCAGGGCGTTGTACCGCTCCACATCCTTCTTCTTGAGATAGGCCAGCAGCGTGCGGCGCTTGTTGACCATCATCAACAGGCCGCGACGCGAATGGTTGTCCTTGTGGTGATCCTTGAAGTGCTCGGTCAGGTTGCGGATACGCTGCGTGAGGATCGCAACCTGCACTTCGGGGCTGCCGGTGTCCTTGGGATCACGGGCGTTGTCGGAAATGATTTCCTGCTTGGCTTCGGCGGTCACCGACATATATTTTCTCTCTTACTCAGCGACATCGGGAAGGTTGAACCCCCGGACGACCGTGGCCGTCCCATCCGTGATTTCCATCAGCGCGACCGGGACATCACCCAGTTTCGCCAGATAGAGCCCGGATGATTGGGGCATGTCAGACAGCACCCGGCCCTGTCGGACCGCCTGCGCGCTTGTCTGGTCGAGGTGAAGGGCCGGGATGTCGTCCAGCCCTGCCTCCAGCGGCAGGAGAAGGTATTCAAGGCTCGCGCCCTTAGCGGCTTCGTCCAGTTTGTCCAGCGAAATCGCCTGTTCCTGGGTGAACGGCCCGGCCTTGATACGCCTGAGATAGGTCACATGGCCAACCGTGCCAAGCGCATGTGCGATGTCCCGTGCAAGGCTGCGGATGTAGGTGCCCTTGGAGACGTGGGCGACAAGCGTGACACTCTCGGCCAGTTCGAGCGGGGCCGTGGGATCATAGGGATCGGGACGCCCGGCGGTGGTCTGGAAGGCGGATTCGACCGGCTCGGCTGCCTGCTGCTCGCCCGCCAGCCGCAGCGCATGGATCGTCACGTCCCGCTCGGCGAGTTCGACCTGTTCGCCTGCGCGCGCGCGGTCATAGGCGCGCCGGCCATCGACCTTGAGCGCGGAATAGGCCGGCGGCACCTGCCGGATCGGGCCGGTAAAGTGCTCCAGCACCGCCGCAACAGCAGCGAGCGGCGGGAAGCGGTCGGACCGCGCCGTCACCTCGCCTTCGGTATCGAGCGTCGATGTCTCCTCGCCGAACCGGATCGTGAATTCGTAAATCTTGGAGGCATCCAGCATCCGCCCGGCGAGCTTGGTCGCCTCGCCCAGCGCGATCGGCAGCACGCCTTCGGCCAAGGGATCGAGCGTGCCGCCGTGCCCCACCTTGGTCTTGGCATAGCCCCCCTGCCGCAACACCCGCTTGACCGCGCTCACGCCCTGGGTGCTGCCCAGTCCGCGCGGCTTGTCGAGGATCAGCCAGCCGGACAGCGGCGTGCGGGAGGGGGGATGTAACGGGTCTTTCACCCTACCCCCCTAGCCAAGCCGCATCGAAAACGCCAAGTTTCGCCGCGCATGGACATTACCGGGCCCCAAGACTTCGATCTGCTGGTGATTGGCGGCGGCATCAATGGCGCCGGGATCGCGCGCGATGCCGCCGGGCGCGGGCTCAAGTTATGCCTGGCCGAGAAAGGCGATCTGGCCGGAGCAACCTCGTCTGCCTCGACCAAGCTGGTGCATGGCGGGCTGCGATACCTCGAACATTACGAATTCCGGCTGGTGCGCGAAAGCCTGATCGAGCGCGAGCGCCTGCTCGCCATCGCGCCGCACATCATCTGGCCGCTGCGCTTCGTGCTGCCGCATGACGCGGGCCTGCGACCGCGCTGGATGCTGCGGCTGGGCCTGTTCCTGTATGACCATATCGGCGGGCGCAAGCTGCTGCCGCCCGCGCGCAGCGTCGATCTCACCCGCCCGCCCCACGCAGGCGTGCTCGAAGACCGGCTGACGCGCGGCTTTGCCTATTCCGATTGCTGGGTCGAGGATGCGCGGCTGGTGGTGCTGAACGCCATGGACGCAGCCGAGCGCGGCGCGGATATCCGCACCCGCACCGAATGCACCGGGCTGGAGCGGGTGCGCGACCATTGGCAGGCCCGCCTTACCGGTCCGGCAGGCGCGCAGACTGTTACCGCGAAGATGGTGGTCAATGCCGCCGGGCCGTGGGTCGACAAAGTGCTCGCCCGCGCCATGCCGGGGCGCAACGCCGCCAATCTGCGGCTGGTCAAGGGCAGCCATCTGATCTTCGCGCGCCTTTACGAAGGCGAGCATTGCTACATCTTCCAGAACCGCGACGGGCGGATTGTCTTCGCGATCCCCTATGAAGGCGATTTCACGCTGGTCGGCACCACCGATGTCGCCTTTGAAGGCGATCCGGCAGGCATTGCCATCAGCGACGCGGAGGCCGCCTATATCTGCGACGCGGTGAACGAATATCTTGCTGTCGATGTTGCGCCCGATCAGGCGGTGTCGTCCTATGCCGGGGTGCGCCCGCTGTATGATGATCAGGCGGCCAGCAATTCCACAGTGACGCGCGATTACGTGTTCGAGCTTGACCGGGGTCGGAACGGTCAGGGCGCGGCGCTGCTGTCGATCTTCGGGGGCAAGATCACCACCTATCGCAAGCTTGCCGAACACGCACTGGAAAAGCTGGGCGTGGGCGGGCGATCATGGACGGCGAAAGCGGCGCTGCCCGGCGGCGATATTCCGGCGCTCGACTTCGAGGGTTTCGTGGCCGCGCAATCCGCCATCCGGCCGTGGCTGCGCGCGCCGGTGCTGCGACGGCTGGCCCGCGCCTATGGCACACGGCTGGACGCAGTGCTGGGCGATGCGGACGCGTTCGGCGATCTCGGCCAGCATTTCGGCGGCGGGCTGACGGCGGCGGAGGTGATCTACCTCGTCCGCCACGAATATGCCCGCAGCGCCGATGACGTGCTGTGGCGCCGTTCGAAGCTGGGGCTGCACATGAACGCGGCAGAGCGCGCCGCCCTTGCCCACTGGTTCGAGCGGGCGCGGATCGAAGATCAGGCGATCAGCGCCGCGATCCAGTCGGCCAGTGCGAGGTAGAACCCCATCGCGAACCCCACCGGCGGCATCAGCACCTGCCCGAGCCATGCCGTGCCGAAAACCCAGCTGACCGCAATCAGCCCGATCAGCAGCGCCATGCCGATCCCCTGCAGTTTCTCCCACCCGGCCCGCATCCGCTCCGGCAGCAGCCCGCCGACAATGTGCGAGCCGTCGAACGGCGGGATCGGCAGCAGGTTGAACAGGCCGAGAAAGATGTTGACGAGGATGAAGTAGAACAATCCTGTCGCCAGCCACTCGGGCTCGCCCAGCCGGTTGACCAGCAGCGCCGCGCCCGCTTCCATATCGCCGCCGAAGCCGAGCCCTGCGGGCATTGCCAGCCCCAGCAGCACCGCGCCCACGCCCGCCAGCACGAAATTGCTCCCCGGCCCGGCAGCAGCGACCGCCATCATCCCGTAGCGCGGATTATCGAGCCGCCATTTGTTGACCGGCACCGGCTTGGCCCAGCCGAACACCGGCCCGCCCAGCAGCGCCAGCGCGCCCGGCACCAACAGCGTGCCGACAGGATCGACATGGGCAATCGGGTTCAGCGTCAGCCGCCCGCGTTCGGACGCGGTGGGATCGCCCAGCAGGCGCGCCATGTAACCATGCGCCACTTCGTGGAACACGATGGCGATGATCAATGCGGGGATCAGCACGAGGCCGAAAATGAAGGTTTCGCTCATTGTCCTTGAGATAGGGCGCGCGCGCGCCCCACGCCAGTGCGCCGCCAGATAATCCGACACATAATCATGCGCCCAGCGCCTGTGAAAAATGCTTGCGGCACAGCGCGACATAGCGGTCATTGCCGCCGATCTCGGTCTGCGCGCCCTGTTTCACTGCCGCCCCGCTATCATCGACGCGCAGGTTCATGGTTGCCTTGCGCCCGCAATGGCAAACCGCCTTCAGTTCCACCAGCGCATCGGCAATGCCCAGCAGCACCGCCGAGCCGGGGAACAGCTGCCCCTGAAAATCGGTGCGCAAGCCATAGCACAGCACCGGGATACCGCCCTCGTCCGCCAGTCGCGCCAATTGCCACACCTGATCGGGCAGGAGGAACTGCGCCTCGTCCACCAGCACGCAATCGATCGGCTCGGCAGCATGCGCGGCGCCGACCGCGGCCCACAGGTCGGTTTCAGGGGCATAGAGATGCGCGCCGGATTCCAGCCCGATGCGGCTCTGCACCTGTCCCGCCGAACGGCTATCGAGCGCGGCAGTCCACAGCATCGTGCGCATTCCGCGTTCGCGATAGTTGAAATCAGCCTGCAGCAGGCTCGATGATTTGCCCGCGTTCATGCTGGCATAATAGAAATAGAGCTTGGCCATCGCGCCTGCCTATCCGGTTGCCGCCCGCCCGGCGATAAACAATTGAACCTTTTGCCCGTCTCATGCGTATTAGCTCCAGCATGACCAGTCGCAACGCCCTTTTCCGCATTCTCGTCTTGCCGCTTCTGGCGCTGTTCGCGCTTGCCAATGCCGAAGCCACCATCGGCACGCCGCAGCGCTACACGCTTGACGCAAGCGCCAGCAACGTCTCGGCCAAGGTGCCGTTCTTCGGCCTTTCCAGCAAGACCGCGCGCTTTCCCCGGATGCAGGGCGCGGTGACCATCGTGCCCGGCGCGCCCGAACGTGCGGTGATCGACGTGACCTTCGATGCCACCGCGATCGAGGCTCCCGACGATGTGACCTTGAGCCGGCTTCGCGGCGACAAGTTCTTCTGGGTCGAGAAATATCCGAGCATCCGCTTCGTCGGGCGTTCGATCGCGCTCACCAGCCCGACACGCGGCGTGGTCAGCGGCCAGTTGACCGCGCGCGGCGTGACCCGTCCGGCCAAGCTGGATGTGACCTTCAAGACCGATCCGCTGGCGCAGGCAGGCAAGCCGGTAAGCTTTACCGGCACCACCACCATCGACCGGCGCCAATATGGCATGAAAAGCTATCAGCTGATCGTCGGCAACAAGGTGGATATCACGCTGAAGGCGCGGATGGTTCCGAGGTAGGCGGGGCTATTCTTCCTCATCGTCCGCAAGATCATCGTCCAGGTCTCTGGCCACCTTGGGGTCGCGCAGCAGCGCCTCGATCCGGTCGGCCTCGGCGAAACTTTCATCCTTGCGGAACTTGAGCTTGGGCGCGAATTTGAGGCCCAATCGCTTGGCGACCTCGCGCTGGAGGAAGGCGGTGTTCTGCCGCAGCGCGTGCACCACCTCGTCCTCCCCCGCGCCCAGCAGCGGCTTGATATAGGCAGTGGCGTGGCGCAGATCGGGGGTCATGCGGACTTCGGTGACCGCAATATTGGCCGCGCTCACCACATCATCATGCACCTCGCCGCGCGCGAGCAGTTCGGACAGGATATGCCGCACCCGCTCGCCCACCTTGAGCACGCGGACCGATTGCTGTTCGGGGGTGTATGGGGCCTTGGCCATGTCTAGCCCATTCCCGTTGTCGTCGGCGTGGGGCGCGGGGTCGGCAGCGCGGTGGAGGTCGAACGGGCATAGATCGTCCCGTCCTCGGCCAGCAATTCACCTTCGAGGAACACCACCCGCCGCCCGGCCTTTACCACGCGGCCCTTGCCGATAAGCGTCGCGCCTTCGGGGATCAGCCGGATCAGCGTCATGGAAATGTCGAGGTTGAGCGGGGCGAGTTCACCCCCGGTCGCCGCGACAAAGGCATAGCCCATCACATCGTCCAGATAGCCCGCGACCAGCCCCCCCTGAACGCCGCCGCGCCAGGTGGTCATTTCACGCTTCACGGTAAAGCGCATGGTCGCGGTCTGCGTTGTTTCGTCCCAGCCGACAAATTGCGAGCCGAGCAGCGCCGTGTGCGGCGACTGCCCGGCATCGTCCGGGTAGAAAGCTTCCTCGCTCACAGCGTCCGCTCACGCTCCTCGACCGAGAAGACTTCGAGCATGTCGCCCGGCTTGATGTCGTTGGTGTCTTCCAGCACCACGCCGCATTCCAGACCGGTGCGCACTTCGTCGACATCGTCCTTGAAGCGCCGCAGCGACTGGATCTTGGTGGCCGACACGATGACGTCCTGCCGCGTGAGACGTGCAAACAGGCCCTTGCGGATTGCGCCTTCCAGAACCAGCAGACCAGCCGCCTTGTCCTTCTTGCCCGCCGGGAAGACCTGCTTGACCTCGGCCCGGCCAACCACGGTTTCGATCCGTTCGGGGCCAAGCTCGCCCGCCATTTCCTTGGCGATGGCTTCGGTCAGGTGATAGATGACATCGTAATACATCATCCGTGCACCATCGCGCTTCACCAGCTCGCGCGCCTTGGCGTTGGGCCGCACGTTGAAGCCGATCAGCGGCGCCTTGGATGCCACCGCCAGCGTCACGTCGCTTTCGGTGATCGCCCCGACACCGGCATGCAGCACGCGCACCTTGATATCGTCGTTCGACAGGTTGTGGAGCGCGTTCACGATCGCTTCGACTGACCCTTGCACGTCGGCCTTCACCACCACCGGATATTCGATGACGCTGGAGGACAGGCTGCTGAACATCGTGTCGAAATTGGTCGGCGCCAGCGCGGTGCGCTTTTCGGTCGCCAATTCCTGACGATATTCGGCCACCTCGCGGGCGCGCTGCTCGTTCTCGACCACGGTGAAGCTGTCGCCGGCGGACGGCACGCCGCCCAGTCCCAGCACCTCGACCGGCATTGACGGGCCGGCCTCTTTGAGCTGCTGGCCCTTGTCGTCGACGATCGCGCGGACCTTGCCACTTTGCGTACCGACCACGAAATTGTCGCCGCGCTTGAGCGTACCGCGGGTGACCAGCACCGTCGCGACCGGGCCGCGGCCCTTGTCGAGCTGGGCCTCGATCACGGTCGCTTCGGCATCGCGATCGGGGCGGGCCTTGAGTTCGAGCAGTTCGGCCTGCAGCGCAATCGCTTCGAGCAGCTTGTCGATCCCCGCGCCGGTCTTGGCGGAAAGTTCGACATCCTGCACTTCACCGCTCATCGCCTCGACCATGACGTCATGTTCGAGCAGGCGCTCGCGCACCTTCTGCGGGTTGGCTTCGGGCTTGTCGCACTTGTTGATGGCGACGATCATCGGGACGCCTGCGGCCTTGGTGTGATTGATGGCCTCGATCGTCTGCGGCATGATGCCATCATCGGCGGCGACCACCAGGATCACGATATCGGTGACATTCGCCCCGCGCGCGCGCATTTCGGAAAAGGCGGCGTGGCCGGGGGTGTCGAGGAAGGTGATCTTTTCCTTGGCCTTGGTGGTGATCTGGTAGGCGCCGATGTGCTGGGTGATGCCGCCGGCCTCACCCTTGACCACATCAGTGCCGCGCAGGGCATCGAGCAGGCTGGTCTTGCCGTGATCGACATGGCCCATGATCGTCACCACCGGCGGACGCGGACGCAGGGTTTCTTCCGGGTCCATGTCCTCGCTGGTGTCGATATCGACATCGCTTGCCGAAACGCGGGTGATGTTGTGGCCGAATTCCTCGACCAGCAATTCGGCAGTGTCCTGATCGATGGTCTGGTTGACGGTGACCATCATGCCCAGATTGAACAGCGCCTTCACCAGATCCGCGCCCTTTTCGGCCATGCGATTGGCGAGTTCCTGCACGGTGATGGCTTCGGGCACGACCACGTCGCGCACCTGCTTGTCGCGCGGCTTGGACGTGCCGCCGCCCTGCATCCGGCGCTCTTTTTCACGCGCGCGCTTCAATGCGGCGAGGCTGCGCGCACGGCGGCCCTCGTCTTCGTTAAGGGCGCGGGTAACAGTCAGCTTGCCGGACCGGCGCTTGTCCTTGTCGGCATCGATCGGGGCAGCGCGCTTTTCTTCCTTCTTCTTCTTTTCCGGGCGCTTGGCTTCGGGTCGCTCGACGGGGGTGAACCGGCGCGGGCCGGGGGCGGGTTCGCCCTTGGCCGCAGGTTCGGCCGGCGCCTCGGCGGCGGTCTGCGTCACCGGCGTTTCGGCGGGCTGTTCGACCGGCGCGGCCTTGGCGACCTCGGCCTCGGCAGCGCGCTGCCTTTCGGCCTCTTCTTCGGCCTTGCGGTTTTCCTCGGCGCGGCGGCGCTCTTCTTCCTCGCGCTGGCGGGCGGCTTCCTCGTCACGCTTGCGCGCGTCTTCGGCCATCCGCAGCCGTTCTTCCTCGGCTTCGAGCTGGAGGCGTTTGACGCGCTCCTGCGGGGTTTCACCGGCGGGTGCCGGGCGCGCAGGCGCAGCCGGGCGCGGCGCGGGCTTGGGCGCGGCCGCAACCGGGGCGGGCGCGGGTTCGGGCGCCGGTGCCGGGGCCGGAGTCGGCTCGGGCGTTTCCCCGGGCTTCACGAGCTTGCGGCGGCGCTTCACCTCGACCGCAACCTTGTTGGTGCGGCCGTGGCTGAAGGTCTGCTTGACCTCGCCCGCATCGACCGACCGCTTGAGGCCCAGAGGTTTGCGGGTGCGCTGGTTGTTGTCGTCGCTCATTATCGCTCGTCAATCCTTACCGTATTCATCATCTGTCGAACGGCCAGCCGGGGGCCGATCGCTGTGGCCGGGCGTATCCCGGCCGGTTATGTCCACCATGTCCGTCGCGCTGCGCGGCGAAGCGTCGCTGACGACAAAGCGCGAAAGCCGGGAGACCGCCTGTTGCACCCGCACCGCGGCGCGCATGTCGCCCGCGTGGCCGGCAACGCCGAGGTGGACGACATTGTCGCGGCCCAATGCCACAGACAGCGCGTTGCGGTCCAGAGGCAAGACCTGCCCCCGCTCGCCCGATCCTTCAGCCTCGCGCCCGACCCGCCAGGCCTGGTCGAGCTTGCGCCGGCCATCCTCGCTGCTGTCGGCAGCGTGAAGCAGCGCGGCGAGCCGTCCGGATCGGGCCTGTTCCTCGATCCGGGCGGAGCCGAGCACGATCTTGCCGCTGCGCAGTTCCAGCCCGAGGCGGTCGCCCAGATGGCGTGCCAGCGCGGCTTCGACCCGCTGGCCCAGATCATCGGGGATGGTGAGAGGCGCACCCTTGAAGGCACGCATCAGCGCGCGCCTGAGATGGCCCTCGGTCAGCGCGGTTTCAAGCGCGGCGCGGCTCACCCCGATCCAGGCGCCGCGCCCCGGTGCCTTGGCCGCCACATCGGGCAACACCAAGCCATCGGGGGAGATCGCCAGCCGCACGAGCATGTCGCGCGGGGCATTATCCCCTGAGAGGATGCAGCGCCGCTCGCTCCCGGACGTGTCTGGGAGAACCGGCTCGGCGATGTCGGACGTCAGGCGCTCATTGGGTGGAGTCCGCATCGGCGGCCTCCTGGGTTTCGGGTTCGGCGACGACTTCGTCCTCGAACCAGTGCGCGCGGGCGGCCATGATGATCTCGTTGCCCTGTTCTTCGTTCAGGCCATATTCGCCCAGCACGCCGCCCTTGTCCTGCTCGCGCTGCGGACGCCGCATCGGCGGGCCGGCGGCATCATTGTTGCGGCGGCGCGGGGCTTCGCGCTTCTTGGCGATCAGCTCATCGGTGGCGAGATCGGCGAGATCATCCAGCGTCTTGATCCCCGCCTTGCCGAGCGTGACCAGCATCGCTTCGGTGAGGTGCGGGATTTCCGCCAGCGCATCCTCGACGCCCAGTTCGCGGCGGACCTGACGATGGCCTTCTTCCTGCCGTTCGAGCGCTTCCAACGCGCGGGACTGGAGTTCCTCGGCCAGATCATCGTCGAAGCCTTCGATGCTGGCGAGTTCGGCCAGTTCGACATAGGCGACTTCTTCGAGTTCGGCGAAACCTTCGGCGACCAGCAGCTGCGACAGCGTTTCGTCGACATCGAGTTCTTCCTCGAACATCTTGGAACGTTCGGCGAATTCCTTGGACCGCTTCTCGGACGCCTCTTCCTCGGTCATGATGTCGATCTGGTGGCCGGTCAGCTGGCTTGCCAGCCGCACGTTCTGGCCGCGGCGACCGATGGCGAGGCTGAGCTGGTCATCGGGCACGACGACCTCGATGCGGCCTTCTTCCTCGTCCAGCACGACGCGGCTGACAGTCGCCGGCTGGAGCGCGTTGACCACGAAGGTCGCGGTGTCTTCGGACCAGGGGATGATATCGATCTTCTCGCCCTGCAATTCCTGCACCACCGCCTGCACGCGGCTGCCCTTCATGCCGACGCAGGCGCCGACCGGGTCGATGCTGGAATCATGGCTGATCACGCCGATCTTGGCGCGGCTGCCCGGATCGCGGGCAGCGGCCTTGATCTCGATGATGCCATCATAGATTTCGGGCACTTCCTGCGCGAACAGCTTTTTCATGAAGTCGGGATGCGCGCGGCTGAGGAAAATCTGCGGTCCGCGGTTGTTGCGTTCCACCTTGGTGATCAGCGCGCGCACGCGCTCGCCGGTCCGGGCGGCTTCGCGCGGGATCTGCTGGTCGCGGCGGATCACCCCCTCGGCACGGCCGAGATTGACGATCACATGGCCGAATTCGACCGACTTGATCACGCCGGTGATGATTTCGCCCGCGCGGTCCTTGAATTCCTCGAACTGGCGTTCGCGCTCGGCGTCGCGGACCTTCTGGAAGATCACCTGCTTGGCGCTTTGCGCGTCGATGCGGCCCAGATCGACCGGCGGCAGCGGATCGACGATGAAATCGCCCATCTTCGCGCCGGGCTGCAGCTTTTCGGCCTGCTTGAGATCGACCTGCTTGAAGTAGTCCTCGACCTCCTCGACCACTTCGACCACGCGCCACAGCGTCAGATCGCCGGTCAGCGGGTCGAGCTTGGCACGAATGTCGTTTTCCGCGCCGTAGCGGTTGCGCGCGGATTTCTGGATCGCTTCTTCCATCGCCTCGATGACGATCGCCTTGTCGATCATCTTTTCCGAGGCGACCGCGTTGGCGATTGCGAGGAGTTCGGCCTTGTTGGCGGAAATGGCGCTGGCCATCAGTCGTCTGCCTTTTCTTCTTGGTTGTCTTCGATGAGTTCGTCCGCGCCAGTGGTATCCAGCGGGCGGGTCGCGGCGATCAGCGCGTCGGTCAGGACGAGCCGCGCCGTATGAATCTGTTCCAGCGGCAGGCGCACATCGCCCGCCTTGGCATCGGTAATATGCACCATACCATCGTCCAGCCCGTGCATCACGCCCTTGCTGACGCGCTGGCCTTCATAACCCTTGACCATCACGATCCGGGCTTCATGCCCGGCCCAGTTGGTGAAATCCTTTTCGCGGGTCAGCGGGCGGTCGATGCCGGGGGAGCTGACCTCGAGATGATAGGCGCCCTCGATCAAAACCTCGCCCGCCTCTTCCGCCGCGTCGATCGCGTCGGAGATGCGGCGGGAAAGCGCAGCGCACTGGTCGATCACGAGCTGGCCGGTCGCCGGGTCTTCGGCCATGATCTGCAAGGCCATGCCGCCATCACCTGCTTCGGACGAGATCATCGCGACGCGCACGAGTTCGAATCCCAGGGCGCGTGCCTCAGGTTCTATCAGCTCGGTCAGGCGCGCGGTATCGGCCATTCGATCTCCGGTCGGAAGGCATTATTGCAGCAGGGTTCGGGCCGGCCCCTGAAAGGCGCCAGCATCCAAACCTTGTCACGACAATGCCGGGATGGCGGCTCACTTAGGCGCAGGCGAAAGATTTGGCAAGTGCGAAGCGGCCAAGCCCTGCGGATCAGCCGGGGCTTTCACCGCTGACCCAACGCCGCACCTGATCGCGGAACGCCTCGCGCTCGCGCTGTTCAAAGGTTTCAGCGTGGCGGCGCACCGCCAGCACCGCAGCGTCGGGCAGCGGCTCGTCAAAGGCAAGGCCGTTGACGCCGCCGCTTTCGCCAACATGGCGGCGGACGACTTCGGCAAAGGCCTCGATCCCGGCGAGTTGGAGATAGGCGCAGTCGCCGGGCGCCATCGGGCGCTTCAGCCCGATCCTTGCGCCGCTGCGCGACAGGTCGAGCAGCACGCAGGTTTCGGTGGCATAGGTTGCGACCAGCCGCACCGGGATCGCCAACCGCAGACGCGCCGCACCGCGCCGACCGGTTGACCGGGGCAATGGCGATTCGCCGGGGCGCAATGGCGGTGGGACACAGTGCAACATGGTGCCGCAGCCTGCGCAGCTGCGGTAAAAACCGTCAGAATCCGCACCTAGGGATGATTACCGCAGCGAGCCTGCGGGCATGGTTCAGTCGGCCCAGCTATCGTCCGTATTGCCTTGGCCGGTCGAAGCGGTTGCCGCGCCATAGCTCCAGCCGTCTTTGGCCATATCCTCGGCGATGCGTTGCTTCTGCCGGAATGTGATCGCTCTTTCGCCCGCGCGCGCGGCGCTTTCGCCCACGGCCCCGGCGGAATTCGGCGCAACCTGCGATACGGTAAGGGACAGCATAATGCCCAGGCCCATGATCGCCAGCACGAACAGGCCGATGATGAAGCGGACGCCGTCGATCAGGTTCTCGACGAAGTTGAAGAAGGCGCGCATGGGCTGTTTCCTGGCAGGCGAAGGCGGTAGCGCGTGCAGATTACCGGTAAATTCTTAGCAAGCGGTTAGGCGCCGGCCGCTTCCTGCCCTTCCATCAACCCGTGTTTCTTGATGCAGTGACGCAGCTGGTCATAGGTCAGGCCCAGCGCGCGCGCGGTCTGGCGCTGGTTCCAGCGGTGCTTGCCCAGCGCATGTTCGAGGATCGCGCGTTCGTGCGCGTCGACCGCCGCGCGCAGATCGTCGACCGCATCGAAATCATCCGCCGAAGGCGCGCCGGCTGCGGCGGACGCGGCAATGCCGGACGGCGCAGTGGCAGCGGCGCGGCGATGGTCGGGTTGGCGCGGGCGCCACGGGCTGTCGAAAGGGTCGAACTGGACATGGGCGATCGGGGCCTCGGGATCGCCCCAGCGATAGACCGCGCGCTCGATCACGTTGCGCAGCTCGCGGACATTGCCGGGCCAATCGTAATTTTCGAGCTGGTCCATCACATGCGGGGCGAAACCCGGCCAACCATGCCAGTCGAGTTCGGCCGCCATGCGCCGCCCGAAATATTCGGCCAACACGCCGATATCGCCTTCGCGCACGCGGAGCGGCGGCAGGGTGATGACCTCGAAACTCAGCCGGTCGAGCAGGTCGGCGCGGAATTCGCCGCTGGCAGCCAGCGCAGGCAGATCGTCATTGGTGGCCGCCACGATGCGCACATCGACCCGGATCGGGCGCGAGGCACCGATGCGGGTGATCTCGCCATATTCGACCGCGCGCAGCAGGCGTTCCTGCGCCCCCATCGACAGCGTGCCGAGTTCATCAAGAAACAATGTCCCGCGATCCGCCTCCTCGAAGCGGCCGACGCGCGCCTTGGTGGCACCGGTGAAGGCGCCGGACTCGTGGCCGAACAGCTCGGCCTCGATCAGGGTTTCGGGCAGCGCCGCGCAGTTCATCGTCACCAGCGGCTCGTCCCAGCGGGACGAAAGGCGGTGGAGGCGTTCGGCAATCAGTTCCTTGCCCGTCCCGCGCTCGCCGATCACCAGCACCGGACGGTTCATCGCTGCGGCACGGCTGGCCCGTTCGACCGCGTCGAGAAAGGCGCCCGATTGGCCGATGAACTGGCTTTCCCGCTCCATGGCCAACCTATAGTGAAATTCCCCAATGCTTGGCAATAGACACCAATCAGCGTTCACGCAAAACCCGTGAAAATCCCCGATTTCCGCCAATTCGGGAGTTTGGCACAGCCGTTGCAACATAACGGGCAGGACCACTGAACACCACTTGGGGAGGCCCCGACATGAACGACCGCAAACCCGCCGCCAGCAGCTTCTGGAGCACCAAGCTCGGACAGGCCGCGATGGCCAGCATTGCCGCGATGGTGATGATGATCGCGCTGTCCTCTCAGATCCAGCCGGGCGCGGCCAATGCCGCCCCGATTGCCCACCCCGCTGCGGACAGTGGCGCCATGATCGAGATCGCCTGAGATGGGCGATCCCAACAATCCCCTCGGGCCGGAGCGCCCCACCGCGCGGGACGTCCCCCCCGCCGATGCTGCCGGTAACGCGCGCTCCACACGCGACAACCAGAGCAGCGACGCTCCGGCCCACCATGCAACCAGCCGCCTTTCGCGGCTTGACGAGGAAATCGAAGCCTTGCGCCGCAGCCCCACCCCGACGCAGTCTCGCGCCCGCACCAATGCCGGCGACGGACCCCGAGTCGCCGCGCAGGATCGCGCCAACTCGTTTCTCGATGGAGTAGCCTTCATGGGCATTTTCAGCCGCACCCGCGATATCATCGCCGCCAATTTCAACGACATGCTCGACAAGGCGGATGATCCGACCAAGATGATCCGCATGATCATCCTCGAAATGGAGGAAACCCTGGTCGAAGTCCGCGCCAGCGCGGCGCGCACCATCGCCGACCAGAAGGAAATGCACCGCCACTGCGTCAAGCTCGACAAGCTGCAGGCCGATTGGGCCGAAAAGGCGCAGCTCGCGCTGTCAAAGGACCGCGAGGATCTCGCCCGAGCGGCGCTGGTCGAAAAGAAGAAGGCCGGCGACATGGCCGACCAGCTCAAGGCGGAAATCGCGGTGCTCGACGATGCGCTGCGCGCCTATGAGGACGACATCCAGAAGCTGCAGCACCGCCTGCGCGAAGCCCGCAGCCGCCAGACCGCGATCGCCGCCCGCCTCGAAAGCGCCGAAAACCGCGTCAAGCTGCGCACGCTGATGAGCACCGAGCGCACTGATGAAGCGCTGGCCCGCTTCGACCAGCTCGAACGCCGGGTCGATTACGCCGAGGGCCGCGCAGACGCCTTGCAGATTGCAGAAGGCACGCCACCGTCGCTCGCCGATGAAATTGCCGCGCTCGCCGGTTCGGACGCGATCGACGATGAACTTGAAGCGATGAAGAAGGCGCTCGGCAAGGATGCGCCGGGCAAGGAGGGTTGAACCATGGACGATTTCATTCCCTTTGTCGCAATCACATCGATCTTTGTCGGCCTGCCCTGGCTGGTCCTGCACTACATGACCAAATGGAAGACTGCGGCGACCATCACCACCGATGACGAGGTTCTGCTGGAGGAACTCTACAACCTCGCCAAGCGGCTCAACGAGCGGATGGACACGGTCGAGCGGCTCGTCGCTTCCGACGACCCCGAATTCACGCCCGCCCGCCGCCTGATCGCCGATCAGGAAAGCGACAGCCAGCAGCTTCAGGAACTCGAAGCGCTGATCGCCGAGAAGAAAGGAACCATGCGATGAACAGCCCCCGCACCACGCTTTACCGCGACAAGCACAATGCCAAGCTGATGGGCGTTTGCGCAGGGATCGCCGATTATACCGGGATCAACGTGTTCTGGTTGCGGCTGGCGGCGATCATTTCGATCTTCGTGACCGGCGGTCCTTCGATCATCGCCTATTTCATCGCCGGCTTCCTGCTCAACAAGAAGCCGCCGCATCTCTACCGCGACGCAAGCGAGCAGAAATACTGGCAGGGCGTGCGTCAGAGCCCGAAGCGCACCGCACGAGAGATCCGCGCGAGCTTCCGCGAGATCGACCGGCGGCTGGCTGCGGTGGAAACCCACTATGTCACCAGCAACCCGCGCCTGACGGCCGAAATCGAACGGCTGCGCTGAACACCCGCCACATCTGACAGGGGAACACGATAATGACAGGCGAAATGGCGCTGATGATCCCGATCCTGGGCATTCTGCTCGGCTTTTTCGGGGTCTGGACCAATCACAAGGAAAAGGTCGCCAAGCTGCAGACCAAGGCTGTGGCGAGTGAAACCGCCGAAAAGGCCGCGCAATATGCCTCGCATATCCAGCGACTCGAAGACCGGGTGCAGGTGCTCGAACGGATCATCACCGATCGCGGCTACGACATCGCCACCCAGATCGAAGCGCTGCGCGATACGCGGCGGGTCGATGAAATGGGCGCGGGCGTGCCGCTCGGCCTGGACAAGGAACGCGTGTGATGCAGTTTTCCGATCTTCTCCCCTATCTCGGCTGGATCATTCTGGCCTGCACGGTGCTGGCCGCGATGGGCATCCTTGCCTCGTTCCAGACCACCCGCATGAAAATCAAGAACGGCTACCCGCTCGAAGGGATGTGGGGGCAATCCTTGAAACCCGGATCGGACAAGCAGACCGCGCACCGCGTCACCCTGCTAACCCAGGAAAATGCCGAACTTCGCGCCGAGCTGGGATCGATGAAAGACCGGCTTGCCAATGTCGAACGGATCGTCACCGATGGCGGCTATCACCTCGGCGCGGAAATCGACGCGCTTCGTGACCGTGCGCTGTCAAACCTCAAGGACAAGGGCGAGGCGTAATGACCTTCTGGACCGCCGCCGTCATCATCGTTGCGATCTGGGGCCTCGTGCAGATCTACACGCGCCGCCACGACCGCGATCTGGGCGTGACCCGCGACGAGGATGGCAACCCGGTGTTCGCCCCGCGCGACGACAATCGCAGCGCTGCCGAACTCGAAGCGGCCCGGCGCGAAGTCGAAGACCTGCGCGAGCGTGTGAAAGTGCTCGAACGGATCGCGACCGACAGCAATTCCAGCGACGCCCGCGAACGCGCGCGCATCGCTGCCGAAATCGAAGCCCTGCGGGCCCCGTCCGTACCGCATGAAGAGCGGGCGCCCCCGCATACCAAGGAGGACCAGAGCGAATGATCACGCCCCTTCTCGATCCCGCCATCGTCGTGGCGACGTCCAGCCTGATCGGTCTTGTCGTCATCGCCGCCGCCTTGCTGCGCGCGTGGAATGGCTGGCTCGAACTCAAACGGCAGGAGCTTGAGCGCAAGACGCCGGCCCCGGCGCGCACCCCGGACGCGGAAAGCCCCGGTCTCGGCACCGCCCGGATCGAACTGGCCGACCTCAAGGAACGCATCCGCAAGCTGGAAGCCATCGCCAGCGGGGTGGAGCTGTGAGCGGCGGCGGCACGGCAGCCGCGCAGGCCGGAATCGGCTTCGGCAGCGCGCTCGCCATCGCGATCAGCTGGAGCGTCAACAAGTCGATCTTCTGGGCCATCGTGCAGGGCTTTTTCGGCTGGTTCTATGTGATCTATTACGCCTTCACCCGCCCCGGCGGGCTGATGGGATAGGCGCGCCCCAATCACCCCCTTCCGTTTCGCAGCCACCCTGCCTAAGTGCATCCGATGCGCACCCTTTCCGACATTCTCGAAGAATATGAATTTCTCGAAGGCGACGACCGTTACGGCCTGCTGATCGAGCTGGGCCGGACGCTGGAGCCCATGCCCGATGCGCTCAAAACCGACGCGACACTGGTGCGCGGCTGTTCGGCAGCGGTGTGGGTCTATCCCACCGGGGCCGATGGCGATGCGCTCCACTTCCTTGCCGATAGCAACGCCGCGATCACCAAGGGCATCGTCGCGCTGGTGATTTCCGCCGTGCAGGACAAGCCCGCTGCCGAGGTCGCGCAAATGGACGTGATGGGCGCGCTTGCCCCGTTTGACCTCAAGAACCAGCTTTCCAGCAACCGCACCCAAGGGGTGCCGAACATGATCGCGCTGGTGAAGGAGCACGCGGCGCGGATTGGCTCGTGAATTCCCCGCTCACGCGACCGGAAGGTCGCGTTGCTGCGTGCGGGCGGTCGGCCTTGCGGCGACAAGGCCACCGATAGTTGGGAAGATCGCCGTGTTTCACGTGGAACACAGCGCGAAAGCGGGGCTAACCGGGGTCTAAGCTGGGTCTGGAGGGGGTCTGGAGGGGCCTAAAGGTTGCGCCCGACCGTCTCGAAACCATCGCCGCCTGCGCCAACGCTGTCGCGCACCACCGCGATCCCGGCTTCCTTCTGCGCCTTCAATTCAGCCTTCAGCTTGGCCGGATCGCGCGCGAACACGAAGCCGAAGCTGACTCCGCCTTCCTTGCCGATGGTTGCATGGTGGAGCTTGTGCGCCTGCACCAGCCGCTTGGCATAGCCCTTGCGCGGCACCCACTTCCAGTAACGCTGATGCACCAGCCCGTCATGCACCAGCGTGTAGATCACACCGTACAGCGTGATGCCGATTGCGGTCCACCACAGCCAATCCCAGTAGAGCGAGCCGAAGATGTACATCGCGGCGTTGATGGTGCCGAACACCACAGCGAAAAGATCGTTCTTTTCCAGCACATTGTCATGCGGTTCGTGATGGTCGCGATGCCATGCCCAGCCCCAGCCATGCATGATGTACTTATGCGCAACCCACGCGAACAACTCCATCCCGATCAGTGCGGCAAGGACAATGGCGATCGCTTCAGGCCAGCTCATGCGGGCACCTTTTCATTCAAGTCAGTCTGCCCCACCCTGGCCCGTTTCGCCGCAGGCAGGCGCCACCACGGCACATCGGGACGATGATGGTGCTCCAGATGATAGCCGAAATGGAAACAGGTGGCGAGACTGGCCAGCGTGCCGAAGTCATTGCTGCGGGCATTATGCCGGTCGGCGAAGGGCTGGCCTTCGCGGTGACAATGCGGGCGATAGGTGCCGAAATAAAACAATTGCAGCGATGATCCCAGCGCCGGCAAGCCATAAAGCAGCACGATCTGCGCCATCGGAATGTCCAGAACCAGCCAGTAGATGCCGACCACGGTGTGCACGAACAGCAATGATCGCCAGCCGAAATAGCGTTTGAAAAACGTGCCATACCAGCGGAAGAAATCGTCGGGGTGATGTTCGTCGAAATCGGGATCGCCCGCGCGCCCTGCCAGCTTATGATGGGCGAAATGCGCATCGCGCAGCTGTGTCCATGCAAAGCCCGCGTAAAGCGCCAGCAGCACCGTGCCGATCGCGCCGTTGAGCCTCGGCCGGCCCGGCGCCAGGCTGCCGTGCATCGCATCATGACAGACAATGAACACCCCGACCGACAGCCAGCATTGCACGACTGCCATGGCCAGCGCGAGCGGGAGAGTTTCCCATGACAAGGTGAACACCAGAATGCCGTAGAAATGGATCGCCAGCCAGCTGCCCGCAATCGCCACCGCCAGAGCCAGCCCGATCACGCCCTGGGCGCTGCGCGCGGGAAGAGTGAGGTGCGACGTCATGTCACTGTGATACGCGGTGGCGGCCCATAAGGATGCCTATAGAACGCTCTCGCAAAGCTGCAATTGCGTTTGCGCAAAAGCACACGGCCGGCGCCGCGACTTGGCGATGGCGTGGCGGCGGCCCTGATGCTGCCCGGACCGAAGCGGGATCGGCCAGACTTTTCTTGTTAAAGAAGCGGGCGCAATGCAAAACCATCCTTCGGTGGGGCACACTGCGTGTTGTCGGGGGGACAGCGAATGGCATCGCATTTCCTGCGCCGGCTTGCAGGGCCGGGCCTGATCTTTACCGGCGCCGCGATCGGGACGTCGCATCTGGTGCAATCGACCCGGGCCGGGGCGATGTTCGGCCTCGCCCTGATTGGCGTGATCGTGCTTGCCAATTTCCTCAAATATCCGGCCTACCGTTACGGTATCGATTTCGCCCATGCCCGCGGTCGTTCGTTGCTGACCGGATATCGCGAGCTCGGGCTTTGGGCGGTGCTCGGGTTTTTGCTGGCGGTCGGCCCGCTGGTTCCGGTCATCTGGGCGGCGCTTGGCGCGGCAACTGCAGGGATCCTGACCGTGCTGATCGGGCCGATTGTGCCTGTCCCCGCGCTCGCCGCCGCGATTCTCGGGCTTGCGACCTGCCTGCTGCTGATCGGCGGTTACCGCGTCCTCGACCGGGTCAATTCGGTTCTGCTGGCCTTTCTTGTCGCCTCCACCCTGCTGACCACGGCGGTTGTCCTGCCGCTGGTCGATTGGACGACGATGGTCGATTTCGGCTGGACGGGCGAAGTCTCCGCCCTGATCTTCATCGTCGCGCTGGCCGGGTTCATGCCCAATCCGACCGATGTCTCGGTGCCGCTGTCGCTGTGGAAGATCGAGGCTGATCGCGCCTTGCCCGAAGGGCGCAAGGCGACCCTTGCAGAAACGCGCCGGAGCTTCTTCTGGCCCTATGTCATCACCGCGGCGATGGCCGTCTGCTTCTGCATCATGGGGGCCGGCGTCATGCACCGGCAGGGAATCGTGCCGCTGGCCGATGCGCCCGGCTTCGCGGGACAGTTGGTCAGCCTCTACAAGGAAGCGCTTGGCCCCGGACCGGCATTTCTGGCGGCGATTGCGGCGCTGTCGGTGATGCTGACGACAGTGATCGCGGGCATTGATGCCTATGCGCGTACCTTTGCTGCGGCACGCGCAATCCTCACCGGTCGTGATGACGTGTCCTATTCGCGCGGCGAATATGCCTTCTTCTCGCTATTTTTCGTGACGATCGCCGTGGCTGCGATCTTTACCCTGCTCAGCGATCTCACCGGATTTCTCGATCTGGTCACCACCGCCAGCTTCGTGATTGCGCCGGGGGTTGCGCTGCTGAACCACCTGGTCGTCGCCCGTTGCGAGATGCCCGAGGCAACGCGCCCGTCGGTGGCATCGCGCCTGCAAAGCTGGCTGGCCATCATCACCATGACCGGACTGGCGATTGCCTATTTCGTGCTGACCTGATCGACCGCCAGCCCCGCCGCGCCGGACGTTCGCATGGCCGATCCTGCACCTGTGTCTTGCCCATGACGATGCGGCGGGTGATTTCCGTTGGGCAGGACACGATTGGCTGTTACAGGCGCGCCCATGCTTACCATCGACGGTGTCACAGTGCGGCTTGGCGGCCGGGCCATTCTGGAACGCGCCAGCGCAACCGTGCCGGTGGGCGCGCGGGTCGGGCTGATCGGCCGCAACGGCGCGGGCAAATCCACCTTGATGAAGGCGCTGATCGGCGAGATCGAACCCGACGACGGCGAAATCAGCAAGCCGTCGCGCGCGCGCATCGGCTATATCGCGCAGGAAGCGCCCAGCGGCAGCACAACCCCCGAACAGGTCGTCCTCGCCGCCGCGACCGAACGCGCCGAATTGCTGGCCGAGCTGGAAACCTGCACCGACATGGACCGCATGGGCGATGTCCACGAACGCCTGCTCGCCATCGATGCCTACAGCGCCCCGGCGCGCGCGGCGAAAATCCTGAGCGGCCTTGGCTTCGACGAGGACATGCAGCAGCGCCCGGTCGACAGCTTTTCGGGCGGCTGGAAAATGCGCATTGCCTTGGGCGCGCTCTTGTTTTCCGAACCCGATATCCTGCTGCTGGACGAGCCCAGCAACCACCTCGACCTCGAAGCGACCTTGTGGCTGGAAAACTTCCTCAAATCCTACCCCGCCACGCTGGTGGTGATCAGCCATGAACGCGACCTGCTGAACAAGGTGGTCGACCACATCCTGCACCTGCAAGGCGGGCAGTTGACGCTCTATCCCGGCGGCTATGACGCCTTCGAAAAGCAGCGGGCCGAACGCGCCGCACAGCTGGCCTCGGCCAAGGCATCGCAGGACGCACAGCGCGCGCGGTTGCAGGATTACGTCGCCCGCAATTCCGCCCGCGCGTCCACCGCCAAACAGGCGCAGTCGCGCGCCAAGATGCTTGCCAAGATGCAGCCGATCGCCGCGCTGATGGAAGACCCGACGCTGAGTTTCGACTTCCCCGATCCGGCCGAGATGAAATCGCCGATGATCACGCTGGAACAGGCGGCGGTCGGTTACGGCGAAGCGCCGCCGATCCTCAAGCGGCTCAATTTCCGGATCGAGGCCGATGATCGCATCGCGCTCCTGGGCCGCAACGGCAATGGCAAGACCACGCTGGCCCGCCTGCTCGCCTCGCAGCTTGGTCCGGCAGAAGGCGCGGTGAATGCGCCGGGCAAGCTCAAGGTGGGATACTTCACGCAGTATCAGGTCGAGGAACTGGCGGGCGAGGACACCCCGCTCGATCTGATGACCCGTGCGATGGAGGGGCAATCGCCCGGCGCGGTGCGCGCGCAACTGGGCCGCTTCGGCTTTTCCGGGCCGCGCGCGAACCAGCGGGTGGAGAAGCTTTCGGGCGGTGAACGGGCGCGCCTTGCGCTGGCGCTGATCACCCGCGACGCGCCGCATCTGCTGATCCTCGATGAGCCGACCAACCACCTCGATGTCGACGCGCGCGAGGCGCTGGTGCAGGCGCTCAACGCCTATACCGGCGCGGTGATCCTGATCAGCCATGATCGCCACATGGTCGAACTGACGGCTGACCGGCTGGTGCTGGTCGATGGCGGCACAGCGCGCGAATATGCCGGCAACATGGATGATTACATCGACTTCATTCTCGGCCGGAAGCCCAAGGGCGAAGGCATCAAGGGTAATAGCGGGGGCGCCAAGCCGAGCGGCGCGAAGACCATGGCGCAGGCGCGCTTTGCCCAGTCGCAGCTCGACAAGGCGGAAAAGGCGCTGGCCCGCGCCTCGGCCGAGGTCGAGCGGCTGGATGCGCAGGTCCTCGCCGCGAGCAGCAAAGCCGGCGCGGATGGCGCAAAGCTGCAAAGCCTGCTGACCACCCGCGCGAAAGCCGCCGACGCCCTGGCCGCCGCCGAGCAGGAATGGCTGGCTGCCGGCACCGCGCTCGAAGCGATCGAACAGGCCTAGCACGCCGACAAGATTGCGCGCTGCCCCCACCATACCGCGCCCCATGCCCGCCTCGGGCGGGATTCCCTGCTTTGCGTCAGACCGGAGGCCTACTCGGCCTGTGTGGGGAAGAAAAACGCGCGCAGGTGATCGCCGATGCGCGCAGGCCGCAAGGTCTTGGCGTCGATGCAGCACCAGCTCGATTGCACTTCGGCCAGCACGTCCTCGCCGCGCTTGATCAGCGTCGAATAGAAGGCGCGCGCGCCGTTAAAACGTTCGAGCACGGTCTGGGCGATCACGTCATCTTCAAGGAAGGCGGGCTTGCGATAGGTGATCTCGTGCTTCAGCGCGACCCACGCCTTGGACGCAATGTCATCGGCCGGCGCGATATCGTTCCAATGCGCCAGCACCGCGTCCTGCACCCAATTGAGATAGCGCGCATTGTTGACATGGCCCATGAAATCGATGTCCGCTTCCTCAACCTTGATCGGGTGGAAAAAGGCTGGAGCGGGGGCGGTGGGGGATTCGGTTGCTGACATATTTGTCAGTTATACCCCATGAAGGCTGCAAATCCATGACGAATTTGACGCCGATCAAGCACGCATCTTGCGCGAGGGGTCTCGGGCCGTCTAATCGCCCTGCCGAGAAGAAGGAAACCAGCCAACATGGCGAGCCGCCCGCGCACCTTGTACGAAAAGATCTGGGACGCCCACGTCGTCGAAACCCGCGATGACGGCACGGCGCTGGTCTATATCGACCGGCATCTGGTGCACGAGGTCACCAGCCCGCAGGCGTTCGAGGCGCTGCGGCTGGCCGGGCGTCCGGTGCGGCGGCCCGAATTGACGCTGGCGGTGCCCGATCACAACCTGCCCACCACCCCGCGGGTGGACGCGAGCGGCAAGCCGGTGCCGATTGCCGATCCCGAAAGCGCCGCCCAGCTTGCCGCGCTCGAAGTCAACGCGCCTGCCTTCGGCATCCGCTATATCCCGGCGACCGCGAGGGAACAGGGGATCGTCCATGTGGTCGGTCCCGAACAGGGCTTCTCGCTGCCCGGCACCACCATCGTCTGCGGGGATTCGCACACAGCCTGTCATGGCGGACTGGGCGCGCTTGCCTTCGGGATCGGGACGAGCGAGGTCGAGCACGTGCTGGCGACGCAAACGCTGCTGCTCCAGCAATCAAAGCCGATGGAGGTGCGGGTCGAAGGCGATCTTGGGCCCGGCATCAGCGCCAAGGATCTGATCCTCCACATCATCGGGCGGATCGGCGCGGCAGGCGGATCGGGCTATGTCATCGAATATCGCGGCGCGGTGTTCGAGGCCATGACCATCGAGGAACGCCTGACCGTGTGCAATATGAGCATCGAGGCAGGCGCGCGCGCCGGGCTGATTGCGCCCGATGACACCACCTTCGCCTATCTCAAGGGCCGCCCGATGGCCCCGAAGGGCGCGGAATGGGATGCAGCGGTGGCCTATTGGCGGACGCTCCATTCCGATGAGGGCGCGGTCTTCGCCAAGTCGGTGGTGATCGATGCCGCCGATGTCGAACCCAGCGTCACCTGGGGCACCAGCCCCGAAGATGTCGTGCCGATCGGCGGCCACGTGCCCTACCCGCAGGACTTCGCCGACGAATCGAAGCAGGTCGCGGCGCAGAAAAGCCTCGATTACATGGGCCTTACCCCCGGCATGGCGATGACCGATGTGGCCATCGAGAACGTGTTCATCGGCTCTTGCACCAACAGCCGCATCGAAGACCTGCGTGCTGCCGCCGCCGTTCTGAAAGGCCGCCGCAAGGCCGACAATGTGCGCTGGGCGATCGTGGTGCCGGGTTCGGGTCTGGTGAAGGCCCAGGCCGAGGAAGAAGGGCTGGACCGGATCTTCACCGAAGCCGGGTTCGAATGGCGCGAGCCGGGCTGTTCGGCGTGTCTGGGCATGAACCCTGACAAGGTGCCTGCGGGCGAACGCTGTGCCTCGACGAGCAACCGCAATTTCGTCGGCCGTCAGGGACCGGGGGCACGCACGCACCTTGTCTCGCCTGCGATGGCGGCAGCCGCCGCTGTGAAGGGGCGGCTCGCCGATGTGCGCAAGCTTGGGTAATCCCCGGACTTGAAACCGGCCCTCCGGAAGCGCATGGAAAGCACATGACCGACAAGCCAAAATCCGAAAAGAAGTCCTCCGGCAATCGCGCCGCCATCGGCGCGGCAGCGATCGGCTCGGCGGCCGTGGCCGCAGCCCTGCTTTATGCCGGACGCAGGCTTACCGCGAGGAAGAAGCCGAACGAGCCGACCCAGCCCGGCCCGATCCCCTCGGGCGAGCCGCCCGAAACCGACTGAGGAGCGATAGCCCCATGCAACCGCTGACCCGCGTCGAGGGCCGCGCCATCCCGCTCGGCCTGAAAAATGTCGATACCGACATCATCATTCCCGCCAAATGGCTCAAGACCATCAGCCGCGAAGGGTTGGGCGCAGGCGCTTTCGAGGCGCTCAGGGCGGAACCGGGCAATGTGATCGACGATCCGGCCTATGCTGGGGCCAGCCTTCTGATTGCGGGCGACAATTTCGGCTGCGGGTCGAGCCGCGAACACGCCGCATGGGCGCTGGACGATATGGGCATCCGCGTGGTGATCGCGCCCAGCTTTTCCGACATTTTCTCCGGCAACGCGGTCAAGAACGGGATCCTGCCCGTGGTGTTGCCGCAGGACGCGGTCGACCGGCTGCTGGAGGTCGCGCGCGCAGGTCAGCCAATCACGGTCGATCTCGAAACCCAGACCGTGACCACCCCCTATCAGGATCGCTTCACCTTCAACCTCGATCCGTTCCGTCGCCACTGCCTGCTGAACGGTCTGGACGAGGTCGGCCTGACCATGGCGCGCGGCGAGGCGATCGGCGGCTTCGAAAAAACCCGCACCGCTGCCCAGCCGTGGCTGATGCACGGCACGGCGGTCTGACCGGATAAGCAAAACCATAATCTCATCGGGAGACAGATCACATGAAAGCCATTCGCACCCACGCAACAGGTGGGCCTGAAACGCTGACGCTCGACGAGGTGGAAACCCCCACCCCCGGCAAGGGCGAGGTGCTGGTCGCGGTCAAGGCCTGCGCGATCAACTATCCCGACACGCTGATGATCCGCGATCTCTACCAGTTCAAGCCCGAGCGCCCCTATGCCCCCGGCGGCGAGATTGCCGGCGTAATCGAGGCGATGGGCGAAGGCGTGGAAGGCTATGCCGTGGGCGACCGGGTGATGGCCGGGATCGGCAACGGGGGCCTGGCTGAAAAGGTCGTGGTGCCGGCAGGCCGGATGTTCCCGGTGCCAGACGGCGTTCCGTTCGAAAAGGCGGCGTCGCTGCTGATGACCTATGGCACCACAATCCACGGCCTAAAGGATCGCGGGCACATCAAGGCAGGCGATACCGTGCTGATTCTCGGCGCGGCGGGCGGCGTTGGCCTTTCGGCGGTGGAACTCGCCAAGGCGTTCGGCGCGCGCGTGGTCGCCGCCGTGTCGTCCGAAGCCAAGGGCGAAGTCGCCCGCAAGGCCGGGGCCGACGACGTGGTGATCTACCCGCGCGAAGCGATGGACAAGGACGCGTCCAAGGCGCTGGCCGCTGCGTTCAAGACCGCCTGCGGGCCGGATGGTGCCAATATCGTCTACGACATCGTCGGCGGGCAATATTCCGAACCCGCGTTGCGCGCCATTGCATGGGAAGGCCGGTTTCTCGTGGTCGGCTTCCCCGCCGGGATCGCCAAGATGCCGCTCAATCTCACATTGCTGAAAAGCTGCGACATCTGCGGCGTGTTCTGGGGCGCCTTCACCGCGCGCGAGCCGGTGAAATTCCGCGCGCAGGTGGATGAATTGTTCGACCTTCTGAAGGCCGGCAGGATCGATCCGCTGGTTTCCGAAACCTTCCCTCTCGCCCGCGCCGGCGACGCCATCGCCAAGCTCGAAAACCGCGAGGCGGTGGGCAAGCTCGTCGTCACGATGGAATAATGTCACACGCGCGCGGCTTCGCGCTTGAAGCCGCGCGCGCGCCGGCCTATTCCGGACGTTGATCGTTCCGGAGGGAAACACATGACCGACTTCAAGGATCGCGAGCGGGCGGAAGAAGCCAAGTTCGCGCTCGACCAGGATACCGCCTTCCGCATCGCCGCGCGCCGCAACCGGTTGCTGGGCGAATGGGCCGCCGGACTGATGAGGCTCACGCCGGAAGAGACCGACGCCTACAAGAAGGCAGTCGTGCAGGCCGATTTCGAGGAAGCGGGCGATGAGGACGTGATCCGCAAGCTGCTGGGCGATCTCACCGCCGCCAGCACCGATATTTCCGAGGCCGATATCCGCGCCAAGCTTGAGGAAATGACCATCGAGTCGCGTCGCCAGCTGCTCGGCGAAGTCTGATTCTTCTCAACCCGAAGGAGCCATCGCCATGCCGATGAGTGCCGCCGCGATCGAGGAAGCCATCCTTGCCGCCCTGCCCGGTGCGTCGGTCGAATTGACCGATCTGGCCGGAGACGACGATCATTGGGCCGCCACCGTCACCGCCCCGCAATTCGTCGGCAAGAGCCGCGTGGCCCAGCACAAGATGGTCTATGCCGCGTTCGGCGGGCGGATGGGGGGGGAACTGCATGCCTTGCAAGTCACCACCAAACTTCCCACCTGAAACGCAACAATCCAATCAACCGCATCAGGGGCTGCCTTACTCATGTCCGAAGCCAACACTCGTATTTCCGACCTCGTCTCCACCAATGATGTCGTGCTGTTCATGAAGGGCACGCCGCTGTTCCCGCAATGCGGCTTTTCCAGCCGCGCCATTGCGATCCTCGATCACTGCGGGGTCGCCTATGAAAGCGTCGACGTGCTGCAGGACATGGAAATCCGGCAGGGTATCAAAGCTTTCTCCGACTGGCCGACCATCCCGCAGCTTTACGTCAAGGGCGAGTTCGTGGGCGGCAGCGATATCATGATGGAAATGTTCGAGGCCGGCGAATTGCAGCAGTTGCTCGACGAAAGCGGCGTCGCAAAAGTGGCGTAATTTTTCGCACCCGCCATTTCGTGGGTGCTGCGACCTTGCGAACACGTCCAGCGGGCGTGTCGCTGCGGTCAGCGTTCCGATCGTTTCGCGATCGCCATCAACACTTCAAACCGTGCAGCACGCATCGCCAGTGAAAAAAGCGCCCCGCAGGACCAGTGCGGAGCGCTTTTTCGTTTCAGGGGAGGCGCTGCCCGAAGTACCAGGAAGGGCGCGCCTCAAGTCGAAGACCATTGGGACCACAGCTTCATATGCATGGCGCGTGCCAAATCCGGAAAGTCACGCAATTCCGCCGTTTCCATCCGCCCCGCCATGACGAAGTCCGGGGCGATTGTAAAACATCCCGACACCACTCCTGCGAACCGGCATGAACCTGCCAAACCGCTTGGCAAGCGCTTGCCGCCGCGCCATGTTCGGCGGCCATGACCAGTGATTCAAAGCCCGAAGGCATTCCTGCCGCCACCATCATCATTTTCCGCAACGCCCCCGCGGGCGGACCGCCGGAAGTGCTGATGACGATCCGTTCGCAGGGCATGGCTTTTGCCGGCGGTATGGCGGTGTTTCCCGGAGGACGGGTTGACCCGGCCGATTTCGCGCTGGGCGAGGACATTGCGGCAACGCACGGCCTGAGCACAGACGAAGCCGCGCACCAGATCGCCGCAGTTCGCGAGACACTGGAGGAAACCGGCCTTGCGCTCGGACTTGCCGGCGATATTGACGCGGCCCGCGCCGCCGCAGCGCGGGCAATGCTGGCCCGGACCGGTGCGCTCGCCCCCGTCTTGGCGGAATTCGGCTGGCAGCTTGACCTTGCCCAGATCACGCCCTTTGCCCGCTGGTTCCCCAAGAACGAGAATATCCCGCGGGTCTATGATACGCGTTTCTATCTTGCCAATCTCGGCACCGGCGCGGTCGAGGTGTCGATCGACCATGCGGAAAATACCCACCTGTTCTGGACCAGTGCGCAAGGCGCGCTGGAAGCGGCGGCGCGCGGCACGATCAAGCTGATTTTCCCCACCCGCCGCAATCTCGAACGCATCGCGCTTTTCGCCAGCTACGAGGAAGCCCGCGCACAGGCCGAGGCGATCCCGGTGCGCACTATCGTCCCGCAGGTGGACACCAGCGGGGATCAGCCCATGCTGCGGATCATGGCCGACGCAGGCTATCCGATCACCGCCGAACTGTTGGAGAATGTCGCGCGGGGATGATTCGCGGCTGGCCCCTGCTGAGACAGAACGCGTCGGTGCCCGACAAACAACGACGATAGGCACACGGATCGACGGGAAACCTCGTCAGCAATTGCGCGGTTCGATGGGCCCAACAATGCCAGCCTGCAGCAAAGCGGCGGCTTGCCGAAGGGCATAGCCGGTGGTCTGACCGGGCTGCATCCGCATGCCTTTCGCAAGGCGCGCGCGATGGCCTATCCGGCGATCGCCTTCAATCTTCACACGCGGTCCGAACGTTTGCGCAAGGAGCCACGCGGCGAACGGCTGCGCAAAGTCATGCCCGGTGCCGTGCAACGCTGACGCCAGATGCGCACCGATGCCCAGCAGGGGCTTGATCTGAACATTGTCATGGGTGGGACCGTGCAAATCGCGCGGGCTTTTTGGTCACTGCGTTGATTGGCGGTGCACCGACCAGCGAAGGCGCGCTTGATATTCGGTCGCTGATCGCCTCGCTCATCGGTGCGCTGGTCCTGCTGGCCATCAGCAACCTTTTTTCATCTCGGAACAATCCGCCGCGTTCTGAAAGGGATATCATGAACAAAAAAGGCAAGCTGCACGCAGACCGAGCAGCCCGGAAACGCCGATAGCGCGACGGTCGGTGATTTCGCCGGGTTCGATCGGCTCGTCCCCGATCATTTCGCTGATGGCCCCGATACATTCGGCGACCGCCGGGGCAGGCGCAGGGCCGGGCCTGACTCGCGGACGACGCCTCGCCGACGACGCCCTGTGACCGGATTTCCGCTATTGCGGACCCACCGACGATAATGTCGGCATAACATATATTTGCGGCGCAAGTGCCGATTCGGAATCGGGCCGAGCTGACAGGGCCGCTGGCCCCCCTCTTGACTCGTCAGGGCTCCGCCTGCAGCGCTACCGCAGAAGGCCCAATACGGATAGACCTATGCGCCTCGACGGTTGGAAATCGATCGCATCCCATTTCGGCCGTGACCGCACCACCGTGATCCGATGGGCGGCAGAACGCGCGATGCCGATCCATCGCATTCCGGGCGGGACGCGCGGCAGCGTCTATGCCCTGACCGAAGAGCTTGACGCATGGCTTGGCGCGGCGCGGCCGGAAACATCGCCAGACGAACCGGCGCTGCCGGAACAGGCGCCAGCCGAACCGCAGCCACCGCGCATGACCACAGCGAACCGCCGCTGGCCGGTGCGCGGGCTGGCTGCTGTTGCGATCACCGCCACGCTGGCGGCGGCGGTCTATGCCTGGTCCGGATTCACAGCGCCCGAACCCTTGGCAATGGTGCCCGCCGACCAGGCGGCCGCAGCGCTGTTTGTCGATGCACGGGTGGACTGGGCCAATCGCAAGCCCGAGACAATCGCCAAATCGATCGCAAAACTTCAACGCGTGATCGATATCGAACCGGACTTCGCCCCCGCCTATGCCGCGCTGGCCGATTGCTACCTGTTGGCGCGCGAATTCGGTTCGCTGACCGATGTCGAAGCCTTCGGGCGGGCGCAAGGGGCGGTGGATACCGCGCTCAGGATCGACCCCGATCAGGTCGGCGCGCTGCGGGCGCGGGCCTTTATCGCCTATTGGTGGAATGGCGATCGCCCGGCAGCGGCGCGCGATTTCAAACGGGCCTTGGCCCTCAACGACAGGTCTGCCCAGACCTTGTTCTGGTATGCCAACGCGTTGATTGACAACGGTGATTTCGAAGCCGGCGTGCAACGATTCGCCGAAGCCCGCTTGCTCGAGGCGGCATCGCCGGCGATTGCTGCCGATCTGGCATGGGCGCAGTGGTCGGCAGGCCAAACCGGCCGCGCCAAGGCCGCCTTGATCGAACTGCGCGGAGCCAACCCGACGCTTGCCACCGTGCCCGATTACCTCGGCGTGATCGCTCTGGCCGAAGGCAATGCGGCGCAATTCGTGTCCGAGATGGAAATCATGGCGCGTTTGCGCAGCGAAGCCGGGCTGGCGGCCGATGCCCGCGCCCTGCGCGCGGCGTTGGACCGCGGGCCCGCCGCGGTGACCCGCGCGCTGGTCAAGCAGGGCGAGGCCGAAGTGCTCGACGGGCGGCGCAAGACGCTGGTCTGGCCTGCTTTCGTGGCATCGGCCGGGGGTGATCGGACGGCGCTGATGAGAATCCTAGAACGGGCCGATGCGCGCAGCGAGATCTGGGGTTCAGCGGGTCTGCGCCGCGATATTGCCGCCCGCTGGCAGGACGACGGAGAAATTGTCCGTCTGCTCGAACGGCGCGGCGCCGGGTCGCTGATCGTGGAGCAATAACCCTCCCTCCCCTGCCGCGACGACCAAACGCAATCACTTTCTGCAAGATGCGACAAGTTACGACACGCTGCACCGGCATCATCACGGGTAGCATCACGGACATTCCTGCCGCCCTTTCAAGGATGTCCCGCCATGCCGATCCGCGCCTGCTGTCCGATCATGCCGCTCCGCATCGGGGCGCTTCTGCTTTCCGGAACGGCGCTTGCCGCGCTCGCCCAGCCTGCCGCCGCACAAGCGGTTTGGGATGGTAGCGAAGGCAGCGACTGGGGCGATGACGGCAACTGGAGCACCGGCGTGCTTCCGCCTTTCAACGCCACGGTTTCGATCAATGACGGCACCGTCACCAACCAGCCGGTGATCGCCGCCGGGGATCAGTTCAACGTGCGCAGCGTGAATGTCGGCGCTGATGGCGGAACCGCCCCGGTGCTCACGGTCAACGGCGTGTTGGGACTGAGCGATGGTCCGAATGGCGGTTCCCTCAACATCGCCAGCGCCGCGAACAACCTGACCGGCACCGTGGTGATTTCGGGGGCGGGTGCACGGATCGGCCTCTCGCCCGGCGCCACTTCGGGGATCACCGCGCGGGTCGGCACCACGCTGGGAAGCAATGGCACCTTGCGGATCGAGAATGGCGGCACAGGGACGTTCCAGTCGCTCTCGCTGGCCAACGGAACACCTGCTGCGGCGGGCACCGGCCTGGTGGAGGTGACCGGTGCCGGCTCGTTGCTCGAAATCACCAGCGGGGCAGGCGGGCTGCGGATCGGAAATCTTCAAGCGGGCGGCGGGGTGGGCACCTTGCGCGTTCTGGATGGCGGCGCATTCACGACGCCGGGCGGGGTCGGGACGGTTCTGGGCCTGGGCAGCAGCATCGTGGTCAGCGGAACGGATGCGGCGGGCAACGGCTCGCGCTTCATCGTCCCCACCCAGTTGCAGATGACCGGCGCGAGCCTGCTGGTCGAGGACGGGGCCGAGGCACGCGTGGAAGGCCTTCTGCTCGATGGCAATTCGACCGTGCAAATTCTTGATGGGGCAACCCTCAGCAGTTTTGGCGGTGCGATCGGCTCCAATGCTTTCGCCGATTCGAACGTCAATGTGGTGGTGCGCGGCGCGGGCTCTCGCTGGACGTCCACCCCGACCAACTTCACCCTGCGCATCGGCAATGGCGCGGCGGGGATCGGCAGTCTTGAAGTGCTCGACGGCGGGGAGGTCGATATCAATTCCACCTTCGTTCTGGGCCTTGGCAGCAGGTTGCGGGTGGCCGGCACCGACGCGGCGGGCGTGGGAGCGCGATTTGCGGTCGTCGCGGCACCCGGCCTCGACGGGGACATCCTGATCGAGGATGGCGGCATCGCGAGTTTCCAGACCCTCGGCCTCAGCAATACCGGCACCCTGACCGTGACCGCCGGGGGGCTGCTGCAAGTCGAGCAGACTTCGACATGGAATGTGAGCCAACTGGCCGAAGTGCTGATTTCGGGCGCGGGCGCGGAAATCCGCAGCAATGGCGGGCTTGGCCTCGTCAACAACGCCATCGGCACCCCCACCGCCGATTTCATCATCGAAAACGGCGCCCGGCTGGAACTGAGCGGCACGATCGGCGCAGGCGTGAGCTTCTCCAACGGCGCTGGCGAGCGGCGCGATCTGATCCTGCGCAATGGCGGACAGCTGGAAATCGTCAATCCGGGCTTCGGCTTTCTCGGCAATAATGGCGGATTGATTGTCGAAAGCGGCAGTCAGGTGATCACCCGCGGCAGCTGGGACGTCGGGCAGGCCTCGGCGATCAGTGTCACGGGCGGCAGCCTGCTGGAATTCGGCGGCGCACAAGCCTCCAGATTTTCGCCCGAAACCACGGTGCTGATTTCCGGCGAAGGCACCATCTTCAACACCAATGGCGCGCTGTCGATCACATCCAGCACGCAAACCGCCACGGCCGAGGATTTCGTGATCGCCGATGGGGCAGTGGTGAATGTGAATTCGGCCAGTATCAGCACGCTCGGCTTTGGTACCGAGCGGCGGCTGATCGTTCGCAATGGCGCGACACTGAACATGGAGGGCGGCCTGCAGCTCGACCGCGGCAACCTGCTGGTGGACAATGCAACGGTAGACCTCGGCACCGGAACATTGCGCGTCGGGACGCAATTTGGCGGGAACACCGTCACCCTGCTCAATTCCGACTTCACCGCCGGAAGCATCTCCAACGATGTCCGGCTCGACAATGTCGTCAATCTGGGCGGAACCCTCACGGGACCGGCAGGCGCGGTCGGAAGCTTCGATGTCGGGACCTATTCGCTGTTCGCTGGCGACACCTTCGTCCTGAATCATACCGCGACCCGATATGATATTGCCACCATCTTCCAGGGCGCGAACGGAACCATACGGCAGATCGCCGGCGATACGATCTTCTCGGGCATTTCGAACCAGTTTGGCGGAAGCACGCTGGTCAGCGGCGGCACGCTGCGGGTCAATGGCACTCTGGGCAATGGCGCGCACGCGATGGAGGTTTCAGGCGGCGCGCGGTTGAGCGGAACGGGCACGATCGGCGGCACCGTGACGATTGCAGACGCCACCATCGCAGCGGGCAATTCCCCCGGCACTCTGGCAATTGCGGGCGATCTGATCTTCGGCGCGGCGTCGATCCTCGAATTCGAGCTGGGCGATCCGGCAGGCGTGGCCGGGATCGACAGCGACCTGATCACCGTAACCGGCGATCTGGTGCTCGACGGCACGCTCGACATCATCGATGCCGGCGGGTTCGGCGCGGGGCTGTACCGCCTGATCAGCTTTGGCGGGAACATCACCGACAACGGCGTGGAATTCGGCAGCATCCCGGGCGGTTTTTCGGTCGGCGACCTGTCGATCCAGATCACCGGCAGCAGCGATGGCGATGTCAACCTGCTGGTCGCGGCGGCGGCGATGCCGCTCAATTTCTGGGACGGGGCCAATTTCACCGACAATGGCGTGGTCGATGGCGGCACCGGCACCTGGACCGCCACCGGCACCAACTGGACATCGGACACCGGGACACCGAACAGCGTCTACGATCCGGCGCAAATGCTGATTTTCATGGGCAACGGCGGCACTGTGACGCTGGATGACGACGCGGGCGCCATCGCGATCGAAGGCGGGCTGCAATTCGCTGTCGATGGCTACACCCTGACCGGCGATGATCTGGTGCTGAGTGCCAATCGCGGCATCATCCGCGTTGGCGATGGCACCAGCGCAGGCGCTGGCTTCACCGCCACGATTGCCTCGGCGATCACCGGGGATCAGGCGCTCGAAAAGACCGATCTTGGCACGCTCGTCCTGACCGGGGCCAACAGCTACACCGGCGGGACAATCATCACCCACGGCACGCTGGTGGGCGATACCGTCAGCCTGCAAGGCGCGATTGCGAATAATGCGGCGCTGGTGTTCGACCAGGCCGTCGCAGGCACATTTGGCGGGGTCATTTCCGGCACCGGCGGCGTGACGAAACGCGGCGCAGCGCGGCTCGTTCTGACGGGGGCCAACAGCTATAGCGGCGGGACGACGATTGCCGCTGGCACCCTGGCGGGCAGCGCCGCGAGCCTGCAAGGCGATATCGTCAACAATGCCACGCTTGAATTCTTCCAGCCTGTTGCCGGAACCTTTGCGGGCGACATTTCGGGCACCGGCGCACTGGTCAAGACCGGGCTGGGCACGCTGACACTGTCCGGCGCCAACAGCTATAGCGGCGGCACCAATGTCAATGCCGGCGGGCTGCAAGGGACAAGCACCAGCCTGCAGGGGGATATTGCCCTCGCGTCGGCGCAACTGTTCTTCGATCAGGATTTCGCCGGAACCTTTGCCGGCCGCATCTCGGGCAGCGGATCGCTGACCAAAAGCGGCACCGGCGCGCTGACCCTGACCGGCAGCAATGATTTTGAGGGCAGCGTCATCATCGAACAGGGCGAATTGATCGCCGCCCTTGCCAACCTTCCGGCCACCGCTTCGCTGGCGATCGAGGAGCAGGCGGCGCTGCGTCTGGTGCAGGATGCCGACGCGACCTTTGGCCAGACCATCAACGGCACCGGTCGCCTGATAAAGGAAGGCGGCGGCACCTTCACCCTGACGGCGACTAGTATCGGCGATTTCGGCTTTACCGGAACCACCGAAGTACGCGGCGGGGCGCTCGTTCTGAACGGCAACGCCTTTGGCGGAACCATAGCCCTGGCCGATGGCACGCGGCTGGGCGGAAGCGGGTCAACCGGCATGGTCAACCTCGCGTCCGGCGCAATCATCGCGCCCGGCAATTCGGTCGGCACGCTGAGCGTCACCGGCGCCAGCTTTGCCGCCGGGTCGCGGTATATCGTCGAACTGAACGATGGCGGCGCGCAGGCGGGGGTGAACAATGACCTGATCTCGTCGAGCGGCAATGTCACCATCGCCGGCGGGACAGTGTTCGTTCGCCCTGAGAATGGCACCGACAACGGCAGCACCTATGCCGCCGGATCGACCTACACCATCATCACCGCAGCCGGATCGGGCGGCATCACCGGCGCCTTCGACGGGGTCGAGGATGCCTATGCCTTCCTCGATTTCGCCCTCGCCTATGATGCCGCCAACGTCTTCCTGACCTCGCAACTGGCAACAACCAGTTTCTGCCTTGCCGGGATGACCGGCAATCAATGCGCGGCGGGCGAAGGCGCGTTTTCGCTGGGCGGAGGCGGCCTGTTCGATGCGCTGCTGCAACTTTCCGCGGCGGAGGCACCGCAGGCGCTCGACCGGCTTTCGGGCGAGTTCCATGCGTCGATCGGCACCGCCTTCATCGAAGACAGCCGCTTCCCGCGCGAAGCAGCCTTGGGCCGGATCGCCGACGCAGGGGCCGGAGCCGGCGCCTGGGCCAGAGGCTTCGGTTCATGGGGACAGCGCGACGCCGATGGCAATGCCGCGCAGATCGACCGCGACATTGTCGGCGTGATGCTGGGCACCGATGCGGCGCTGGGGGAAAGCGCCCGGATCGGCGTGTTCGGCGGGTATAGCCGCAGCACCTTCAACCTTGCCGATCGCGCGTCGGCAGGCTCGGCCGACACCTATCATTTCGGGGCCTATGGCGGCGGGCGCTGGGGCGGGTTCGGGGCAAGCCTGGGCGCAGCCCTTGCCTGGCACGATGTGTCCTCCTCCCGCGCGATTGCCTTCACCGGGTTCAGCGACGATGCGCTGGGCGAAAATGATGCTCGCACCAGCCAGGTGTTCGGCGACATCAGCTATCGGTTCGGCGATGATGCCGCTTTTGCCGAACCTTTCGCGGCGATTGCGCTGGTGGATTACAAGGGCGATGCCTTCACCGAATTCGGCGGCGCGGCGGCGCTTTCGGTTGACAAGCGCACAGGCGACAGCACCTTCACCACGCTTGGCCTGCGCGGCAAGGCGCGGCTGGGCAAAGGCGATGACGGCCTGCGCCTGCGCGGATCGCTCGGCTGGCGCCGCGCGCATGGCAATCGCCAATCGGGCTCGGTGCACAATCTTGGCGGCGGCGATGACTTCGCCATTGCCGGAGTCGCTATCGCGCATGATGTTGCCGCAGTGGAAGCCGGGTTCGACTGGGCCCTGTCCGAACAGGCGGTGATCGGGTTCGATTACCATGGCGGGTTCGGCTCATCAGTGTCCGATCATGGCTTGCAGGCGCGGGTCAGCCTGCGTTTCTGATGGTGTGATGGTGCTGCCTGCGTGGCGAGCTTTGGCGCGGGATGGGCCGGGACGAATGCATCGCCCGATCCCAAACCGACCCCGCAAAGGGTAAACTGGCGCGCCCGGCAGGACTCGAACCTGCTGCCTCAAGATTAGAAGTCTCGCGCTCTATCCAGATGAGCTACGGGCGCGCGCCCCGAGTGCGGGGAACGTGTGGCCAATAGCGCGCTTTGCGGCACATGGGAATCGCGCTAACCAACCGGACGATGGAAAACGTCCCTGCTGCCAGCACCGCCGCCGATCCTGCGAGCGCATTCGACCGCGATCCGACCGACGGCATCGTCGCCACCAGCCATGCGCCGGTGCATTTCCGCTATTATGACCTCGTGATGGCCGGGTTTGTCGCGATCCTGCTGCTGTCGAACCTGATCGGTGCGGCGAAGCTGTCCACCGTGGCGGGTTTCACCTTCGGGGCGGGTATCCTGTTCTTCCCCCTGGGCTATGTCATCGGCGACGTGCTGACCGAGGTTTACGGCTATGCCCGCGCGCGCCGGGTGATCTGGACGGGGTTTGCCGCGCTGACCTTCATGGCCTTCATGTCCTATGTGGTGGTCGCCATGCCCCCGGCCGACTCATGGCAAGGACAGGCCGCCTACGAGGAAGTGTTCGGCAGCACCTGGCGCATCGTGGTCGCCTCGATCACCGCCTTCTGGGCGGGCGAATTCGTCAATTCCTTCGTCATGGCCAAGATGAAGGTACTGACCAAAGGGCGGCTGCTGTGGACCCGCACCATCGGCTCGACCTTCGTCGGGCAAGGCGTCGACAGCCTGATCTTCTATCCCATCGCCTTCCTCGGGATATGGACCACGCAGGACGTGATCACGGTGATTGTCACCAACTGGGCGCTGAAGGTGCTGTGGGAAGCCGCGCTGACCCCGGTGACCTATGTGGTGGTGAACAAGCTGAAGGCAGCCGAGGGGGTCGACCTGTATGACCTCGACACGGATTTTTCGCCCTTTGCCAGCAGTAAACCCGGCTAATCGTCGCGCAGTTGCGCATCGGGAACGATCGCCAGCCGCCATTCGAGTCCGAGCCGGCCGGCCAGCAGTTTCATGTCCTTTTCGGAGGGGATGCCGAACAGCGCCTCGTGGCTTTCCGCCAGTTTCAGCACCAATACGCCGTCCTGTATCACCAGCCGGCTGACCTCGAGCGAGCGGCGCGACCGTGCGCCCAGCCGCCGCGCGAGGCGCAGCGCGAGGCCCCAGCGCATGGCCTCCTCCAGCGCCTCTTCGCTGGCGAGCGCGCGCACGCGGGCGGGCAGAGCCAGGCTGTTGCCATTGGCCGCGACCGCCGCGGCCATCATCGCCCGGCCCATGCCATCCACCCCGATCCAGCGTTTGTGCAGCGCCCAGTCGATCGCCTGCGGCAGGCGCAGGTTGGGTTCCACCTGCATCGATGCAAGCCCCAGCATGATCGCCGCCAGCCGCAGCCTTTCGCTGCCATGTTCGCGCGCCGGGGCGGCATCAAGCGTCCAGGCCGCCATCCGGGTCGCCAGCGTCGCCGGGGCCCCGCGCTGGCTGGCGAACATCGCGATTCCCGCCAGCAGCGGATCTTGCGCGCGGCTGTGTGCGGGCATCCGGTCATAGAGCAGCCCTTCGCGCAGACCCCATGACGAAAATACCACCCGCGCCGGGTTGAGCCGTGCCAGCAGGGCCGACAGCAGAACCGCTGCATCGGGCAGTTTTTCGGCACGCATCGCGGAAATCCGGTCACGCCCCTTCAACGCATCGCTTTCGCTTGCCGCAAGCGTTTCCGCCAATTCCTGCGCGGTCGCCGCATCCAGTTCGAAACCATGCGGGTCGCTCAGGGGATGGTCGCGCAGCGCCATCGCATAGACTGCCATCGCCCGCCAGGTGCCGCCAACCAGATAGAGCGCGCTGCCGGCGTCCGAAGGCGCCGCGGCAATATCCCACCCGGCCTTGCGGATGATCTTGTCGATCGCCTTCTTCATGTCGGCCCGCCCGGCATCGGCCTTGCGTTGATCGGGACGGTAATCGGGCAGGCGCAAGGTGCCCAGCGGCAGCGTGCTTGCACCATCGGCCATACCATCCGCCACCCGCACCAGTTCAAGGCTTCCCCCGCCCAGATCGGCCACGATACCACGCGCATCGGGAAAGGCACCGATCACCCCGTGCGCGCTGAGCAGCGCCTCTTCCTCACCCGAAATCACCCGCGGGGTCAGCCCGATGGCGCGCAACTGCGCGACGAATTCCGGCCCGTTGCTGGCATCGCGCACCGCTGCGGTGGCGACCGTCTCGACATCCTCGATGCCAAGATCCTCCAACAGCAGCGCAAAGCGCTTCAGCCCCCTCAGCGCCAGCGCAATGGCCTCATCAGCCAGCCGCCCGGTGGCGGCAATCTCGCGCCCAAGCTTGGCCGTGACTTTCTCGTTCAGCAGCACCATCGGCGCGCGAATCGCCCCGCCATAGACCACCAGCCGCACCGTGTTCGAACCGATGTCGATGATCGCGCGTTCGGGCGTATTGCCGGCAAAGGCCCCGTCGCGGTCGTCGCGCCGCTTGCGATAGGTCATGCAGCAGCGCCCCGGCGCAGGCTCAGCTTGGGCACCGCCCCGGCTTCGAGCGCACCGCCGCGCCCCGACAGCGATGGGTTGGTCATGAAATAGCGGTGGCAATTGAACGGCTTGCCCCCGCCGGCCATGGCGCTTTCGACCCGCGTATAGGAACCATCGGGATTGAGCCACCAGCTCTGCTCGGTATCGAGCATATTGGCGAGCAGCACCTGTTGCAGCACCTGATCGTGGATCGTGCGGTTGAGGATCGGGATCAGCGCCTCGACCCGGCGATCGAGATTGCGGCTCATGAGGTCGGCCGAGGAAATATAGACCACCGCCTTCAGGCTCGGCATCGCCGCGCCATTGGCGAAGGCGTAGATCCGGCTGTGTTCGAGAAAACGACCGATGATCGACTTGACCCGGATGTTCTCCGAAAGCCCCACAATCCCCGGCCTCAGACAGCAGATCCCGCGCACCAGCAATTCGATCGTGACCCCGGCATTGCTGGCCGCATAGAGCCGGTCGATGATGCCTTCATCGGTAATCTGATTGCACTTCAACCAGATGCCGGCGGGCTTGCCGGCCTGCGCATGGGCGATTTCGGCATCGATCCTGCGGTAGATTTCCTTGCGCAGATCGATCGGCGCGATGTGGATGCGTTCCAGCGCGTGCGGCTCGACATAGCCGGTGACGAAGTTGAACATCTTGGCCGCATCGCGCCCGAGTTTGGGATCGGCCGTGAAGAAGCTGAGATCGGTGTAGATCTTGGCGGTGACGGGGTGATAATTGCCGGTGCCGAAATGGCAGTAGGTGCGGAACGAGCTGCCTTCGCGCCGCACCACCATCGCCACCTTGGCGTGGGTCTTCCAGTCGGTGAAACCGTAGATCACCTGCACGCCGGCGCGTTCCAGCTTGCTCGCCCATTTGAGGTTCTGTTCCTCGTCGAAGCGGGCTTTCAGTTCCACCACCGCGGTCACCGATTTGCCGGCCTCGGCGGCCTCGATCAGCGCGTTGATCACCGCCGACTGCGAACCGGCGCGGTACAGCGTCTGCTTGATCGCCACCACGTCGGGATCGGCGGCGGCCTGGCGGATGAAATCGACCACCACCTCGAAGCTTTCATAGGGGTGGTGGATGATGATGTCCTTTTCGCGGATGGCGGAAAAGGCATCGCCATCATGCTCACGGACACGTTCGGGAAAGCGCGGGGAATAGGCATCGAACTTCAGGTCGGGCCGGTCTTCGCCGACGATTTCGGCGAGGCCATCGATGCCGATCATCCCGTCGGTCTTGATCACCGCGGCTTCATGGACGCCGAGCTGTTCGAGCAGGACGCCTTCTGCTGCAGGATCGAAATCCTCTTCCAGTTCGAGCTGGATCACCTGTCCGCGGCGCCTTCGCTGGATCGCGCTGCGGAAGGTGCGCACCAGGTCTTCGGCCTCTTCCTCGATCTCGATATCGCTGTCGCGCAGCACCCGGAACAGCCCGTCACCCTGAATGGTGAAGCCGGGGAACAGCGCGGCGGCATAACGCTGGATAAGGCTGGCGATCGAGATATAGAGCGCCCCGCCCCCGCCCGCCTCGGCCCCCGTCACCTCGTCGGGCACGCGCACAAAACGCGGCAGGGCGCTGGGGATCAGCACCATCTCGATCAGCTGTTCCTTGTCCGCATCGCGGGTCAGCGTGAACAGCAGACCCATGCCTTCATTCTGCACGAAGGGAAACGGGTGCGCCGGGTCAAGGGCCTGCGGCGTGATGATCGGCAGGATCTCCTCGAGGAAATAGGCCTTGAGCCATTTGTGCGCGGCGGGCTTCAGCCGCTGTTCGTCGGCAACATGGATATCGGCGCTCGCCAGCCCCTCGCGCAGCGCGCGCCATATCTGCTGCTGGCGGGTGCTCAGTTCGGCCAGCTTCTCGCGGATCGCGGCCAGCTGCTGGGTCGGGGAAAGCCCGTCGATCGAGGGTCGGGCAATCCCGCGCTGCGCCTGCCCGACGAGGCCGGCGACGCGGATCATCATGAATTCATCGAGATTGCTGCCCGAAATCGACAGGAAACGCAGCCGTTCGAGCAGCGGGTAGGCCTCGTTGCAGGCTTCGGCCAGCACCCGTTGATTGAACTGCAGCCACGATAATTCGCGGTTGAAATAGGGCGATTCGTCAGGGCCGAGGCCGGCGAAGGGGGACGCGTCCGCAGTTTCGGACAGCTCCTCGTTATCGATCGGTGACGTGCTCATCGCTTCCCTGTTACGCCAACCCCGCCCATTCGTCACGGGTCGCCGTGCGCCCCATGTTCGCATGCGGGCGCGGTGTAAATCACCATGGAGCGCCTGTCACATCGGTGTCAATTTGCGCAAAAGGCGCATGGCGGCTTCGATCAGGCGCCCGGTCAGATCAAATCTTTGCTTTCGGCGATCCGGGTGATGCCGCGCTTGCCGTTGGCATCGCGGCCCAGTTGCACGATCACGTCGATCACGCTCGCGGCATAGGCGATGGTATCGGTGCGGGTCAGGCCGATGCCGGTCTGCATCACCATCAAGGACAATTGTTCGAGCGCGCCGCGCAGGGAATTGGCGTGGATCGTGGAAAAGCTGCCGGGGTGGCCGGTGTTGATCGCCCGCAGGAAGCTGACGCTTTCCGCGCCGCGCAATTCGCCCAGCACGATCCGGTCGGGCCGCAGCCGCAGCGCGGCCTGAAGCAATTCGTTGGCCGTGACCTTCGCCTCGCCCAGCTCGCCCTTGACCGCGACCAGCCCGACCGCATTTTCGCCCGGGAATTTGAGTTCGGGCGTATCCTCGACCAGCACCACCCGTTCGGCGCGGGGGATTTCACCCAGCATGGCGTTGAGGAAAGTGGTCTTGCCGGTGCTGGTGCCGCCCGAAATCAGGATCGTGCGCCGCGCCCGGATTGCCGCGCGCAGGTAGGCGATCGGCTCGGCCTGCGGATCGGGCAGGTCGATGTGACCCTCGCCCACCAGCGGACCGGTGTCATAGGCATCGAGCGGCAGGTCCAGCCGGCGGTGGCGGCGGATTGCCATCACCCAGTGCTTGCGGGCAGCAGGCGGCCCGCAGAACTGCACGCGCGCACCATCGGGCAAGGTCGCGCCCAGCAGCGGGTGTTCGCGGTTGATCCCTTGATGGCTGACCCGCGCGACCTGTTCGGCAAGGCGCTGCACCAGCCGGTCGTCGATCTCGGGCGTGTCGATCCGCTGCATGCCGGGGCTGGCAGCATCTTCGATCCACACCTCGCCCGGGCAATTGACCATAATCTCGGTCACGGTGTCGCGATCCAGCCAGCGGCGGAAGGGCGCAAGATAGGCATCAAGATAGACGCTGCGTTCGACGGGCGGTGGCACAGTCTCTCCGCCCTCCGGGATGCCTTCGCCGCTGGCCGACAGCCGGTGGATATCCGCGCTCATGGTCTGGGCTCAGTTCACCGTGCTGAAATCGAGATCGCGCGCGGTGAACACCCGGATCGGTTCGCCCATGCGCACGCGGATGGTGGGGCTGATCTGCCCTTGCGACTGTATCGCCGAATTGGCCGCGCCCTGCGCCCCGCCGGCGACGATCACGCCGCCCACGCCGCCGGTTGCCAGCGCACCCAGGCCGCCCACGACCGAAAGCAGCAGCCCCGATCCGAAACGCTTGAAAAAGTGGCTGTTGACGTCACCTTCCAGTCCGGTTGTGCCGTCAAAACCGATCGCGGGCGAGGCGAGGCTTACCGAAACCCCGTCGGGGCGGATCAGCCGCGTCCAGATCACATAGGCGCGGCGCTGGCCCTGCTGCACGCCGGCCTGATACTGGCCGATCAGGCGCGACGAACGCGGGACAAGAATGCGCTTGCCATCGAAGCTGCGCACATCCTGGCTGACCACCGCACGGACATAGCCTGGCACATCGGTGTTGATCGCGGTTTCCAGGATCGCAGGGATCAGCGTGCCTTCGGTCACAGTGGTCGAAGGATTGGTCATCGAGCGCGCCTGGGCTGGCGCGCCGCCGACCCCGCCGATGCGGCTGGCAAAGTCGGCTGCGCTCGAATTGCCGCGGTCGGCGCCCTTGGCGCCGACCGCAGCGGCCGCCTCGGCTGGCGCTTCGGCGAGGCGGGCGCTGCTGGCGGCCCGACTGGCGTCAAAGGTCAATGTCGGGCTGGCATAGGGATTGGCGGAGGGATTTGCCGCCTGGGCCGGCTGGTTGGCCAGCACCGGCGCGGGCGCGGGGTCGGGCTGCGGCGTCGCATCGGCGGGCGCCGCGTCCGGCACTTCGGGCACCGGGGCAGGCGCCGCGGCAGCCTGCGGCGGGGCGACATCGGGATTGCCCACGCCCTGTGGTTCGGGCATCCGGGCGGAGTTCATCGCCCAGAAGGTGACCGCGCCGATCCCGGCGATCAGCGCCACCCCGGCAGCAAGGCCCAGCCCGTCGCCCTTGGCCTTGCGGTCGGTAACAGCGGGAAAGGCGGCACGGCTGGCCAGATCGATGATCTCGGCCGATTCCTGTTCGCGCGGATCGGCGCTGTCGGCAGACCCCTTATCGCCCTTTTTCGGCGGCAGACGCATGGCAAGGCGCATCAGTGGAACTCCCTGACTGGATGGAACGGGCGGCTTATCATTTCGACCCCTTCTTGCGCGGGCCGCTCAACCCGGCGCTGCGGGAGGAGACGGCGGTCGGACCGGTATTGGTGAGCGTGGCGGTGTCGCGCCCGGAGCGCAGGATGATCTGCGGCGGCACCCCGTCGACCACCAGTGTCTCCCCGCGAATGGTAAAATTGACGGGGCCTTCATCGCCGTCCTCATTGGTGACGAGAACCGCCGGGATCGCGGTGCCTTGCGGCCAGGTAAGGAACACCGCCTCGCCATCATCATAGGCGCGCTCCGGCAGCAATTCGCGCGTGCCTGCGCTGGCCCATTCGAAATTGAGACTGGCCGGATCCGCCACCGCATAGGGATCATTCGCTGCCGCGAGTTCCGCCGGGCTGGCGGCCAGCCGCGCGGCCTCGCGCTCGGCCTCGGCAGCGGCGGCAAGCCGCGCTTCCTCTTCGGCTTTTTCAAGCTCGGGATAGCGGAACTGCAGAACGTAAAGCGGGGCATTGCGCGGGCTGGCAACCAGATCGAACAGATAGGTGCGCTTGTCGGTCACCACCGTCATGTTGGTGCGCGCGGAGGTTTCCAGCGGCTTCACGAACAGGATCGTCTGCGCCTTGTTGGGCTGCACCTGCCAGGCCGCGCTGTCGCCGATCGCGACATTCTCGATCACCTCGTCGGGGGCGAACTTGATAGTGGTCTGGACCTTCACCTTGCCGTCGATCCGCACCACCGCCATTTCATCGAAGACGAGCGTCTGGAGGCGCGAATCCTCGGCCAGCGCGGGCGCGGCAAAGGCAAGCGCGAAGGCGGCAAGGCTCAGCCGAAAGCTGTCGGCGCGGGTCATTGGTATTTCTCCGGGGAAGTCTTTTTGGCGGGCGCGGCGCCGCCGGCCGAACGGAAACGGTTGCCGATGCCGCGGGTGCGCGAGGTGGCGGGGTTCAGCGGCGCGACCTGCCCGCCCCCGCCCGAGGTCGCATAGACGCGGGTTTCACGTGAAACAGCAGCCGGGCCGGTGTCGTTGGCGGCCACCACCGGCATGGCAGGCGCTACGTCGACCCTGCGGGGGGCCAAACCGGCGCTTGCCGGGGCTGCATTGGTGCTGCGCGGCGTGGTCGATGCGGCAGCGGGCGCGGCCACGGTGCGCGGGCCATCGCCCGAACGGCCGACGCTCTTTTCGGGTACGAGGCCGAACACCTGCCAGCCCGACACCATCGTGCCCGCGACCTTCAGCGCCATGAACATCAGCGCCATATGCACCGCGCCGACCAGGAAGAACGCCATCGCCGCCTGCTGATCGATCTGCCCCGGCACCGCCACCAGCGCGGCGAGGATCGGCACGGCGAGTTCGAGCATGATCGACCCGCCCAGCACAGCGAAAAGCGGCGCCAGTGCCATCATCGTCAGCCCCTTGAGCCAGCCGGTGAACAACCCGCGCGTGCCTTCGAACAGGGCCAGCACCACGAAAATCGGCCCGACCGCCAGCAGCAGCGCCAACGCAATCCGCGCCGCCACCAGCAAACCCACGGTGCCCAGCAACAGCAGCATCGCCCCCAGCCACATCATGCCCGGCGGGGAGAATGCGTTGATATCCTTGGTATCTCCACTCGCCTGCTGGATCGCAAGGAACACCACGTCGAGTTTCTGCGCGAACACCGCCGTGGCCGATTGGTCTTGCGTGCCGGTCAGGATGCCCGCAATCTGATCCGGCCCGCCGATGAAAATGTTGTAGAAGATCGTCGAAAAAGCCACGAAACTGGTCGCGAAACCCATCACCAGCCCCAGGGTAATCACCTTGGGCAACAGCGTGCGCACACCCAGATTCGACCGGCCGAGCATCAGCGAGATGGCGAAAAAGCTGACATAAAGGACCAGCATCAGCGTCAACGCGAAGGTCAATTGTCCCTCGGTACCGAACAGGCGGTTGAACGCCTGTTCGCTGACACCGCTGGCGATGCAGTCCACCGCGCTCAGGGCGGCGGAAACCCCGGTGCCCATCGACTGGGCGGCAAGATCGCAGGCCGTGCTCATTCGGCTGCCTGCCATACGGGCTGGCCGTCTTCGTCCACCGCTGCGCCGTCGGGCCACGGCGTGCCGGTGAGCGCGGGATACCACGCGTTCGGTTCATCCCCCACCGCCTCGCGCAGCAGGTCGAGCCTGCGCACCGCGCTTTCACGGCCCGAAAGGATCGTCAGAACCTCGGGCGCGCCCGACAGGTCGAGCCGCACCACCACGCTCGCATCGGGCTGCCGGACGAGGAAGCAGCGGCTGTGCGCGGGCAGGCTCCGGATCAGCGCGAATTCGTGGGTCGTCAGGCCGAACCCGTCGCAGTAATCCTCTGGCCGCGCACGGCTGTTGGGCATGAACACCATCGTCGCGGTCTGTTCGACCAAGGCGGTCGAAATGCGGCTGTCGAGCGCGTCGCGCGCAGACTGTGTGGCAAACCCCACCAATGCATTGCGTTTGCGCAGTGTCTTGAGCCAATCGCGGATGCGCGCGGCGAAGACCTCGTCATCCAGCGCCTTCCAGCCTTCGTCGATCAGGATCATGGTCGGCTGACCATCGAGCCGTTCGTCGATGCGGTGGAACAGGTACATCATGGTCGGCGTGCGCAGGCGCGGGTTTTCCAGCAGTGCAGTCATGTCGAAGCCGAGCACGCGCTCCGTCAGGTCGAGCCGGTCGCGTTCATTATCGAACAGCCAAGCGTGTTCGCCGCCGTCACCCGAAGGCGAGCCGATCCATGCCGCCAGCCTGTCAGCCAGATCGCCCGGTTCCGGGCGCCGCGCGCCGGCGAGCAGCTCCTTGAAGTGCCGCAGGCGGCGCAGCGAAGGATCATTGGCGTAGGTCGCATCGACTGCGGCGCTGATGGTCGAAAATTCCTCCGGCCCTTCGGCCTTCAGCAGCACGCTGAGCCATTCGCGCAGGAAGGCGCGGTTGGCAGGCGTATCCGGGAGCGAAAGCGGATTGAACCCGGTGGGCGCTCCGGGATTGATCCGGTCATAGCGCCCGCCGATGCCGCGAATGAACAGCTCCGCGCCGCGATCCTTGTCGAACAGGATGGTGCGCGGTTTGAACTTCTGCGCCTGCGCGGCGAGGAAGTTCATCACCACGGTCTTGCCCGAACCACTCGGACCGATGACGCTGAAATTGCCGAGGTCGCCGTGGTGGAAATTGAAGAAAAACGGCGTGGCGCTGGTGGTTTCCAGCAGGGTCACGGCATCGCCCCAGTGATTGCCGCTGGCCTGCCCCAGCGCGAAGCCGTGGAAGGAGCCGAAGCCCGCCATGTTGGCCGAGGATATTAGCGCGCGGCGCACGATATAGTCCTCGTTGCCCGGAAACTGGGCCCAGAAGGCGGGTTCGAGATTGGTATCCTCGCGCACCGCAATCGCGCCGGTATCCGCAAGCGCCGCAGCGCAGGATGCCATCGCGTCATCGAGCCGGGGCAGCGTCGTCTCGCGCACCAGCACGGTGAGGTGATGATCGCCGAAGCCGACCGCGCCATTGCCCAGCGCATCGCGCGCGGCCATCATTTCGCCGCGTTCCGCCGCGGCTTCTTCATCCACCGAACGCGACCGGCGCAGCGCGAGGTCGATGCGTTCCTTCGCCGTGGTGCGTTCATTGGGGGCGTAGCTTTCCGTCACCACCATTTCGAACGGCAGGCGCAAAAGATTGTCGAGCAGGCCGGGCGAAGTCGCCTCGGGGTAGTCCTTCAGCCCCAGAATCGCGGCGAAATCAGGCGCGGCGCTCCCGCGCAACTCCATCGCATCGAGGCCAAAGCTGGCGCGGCGATAGGGCAGCATGTGGCCGATATCGGTCTCGGGCGACGGGCGGCGCACCGGCCGCATTTCGCCATTATAGAGCGCCGAAAGCAGTTCGAGCATTTCCGAATTATTGCCGCCCTTGGCTGAACCGGGCGCCTGGTAATCCCCCAGCACCGCCGCGCCGTAATTCTGCAAGCTGGCAACCAGTCCGGTGATCGCGGCTTTCAGGCTGCGAATGTCCTTGGGATCGGCCTCAAGCTCTTCCTGACCACGCCGGGAGAACAGCTTGTTCATCCGTTCGGGCAGGCCGGTCTTGCCGCGCGCAGGGCGGCGGATCAGTGTGACGAACTGATCGTTGATGAACAGCGATCCGCCTGCCAGCCGCTGTTTCCAGCGCGCGTCGATATGGCGCGACAGGGCATCGGGAAATTCAGCGTCCAGCTCCACTTCCACCCGGCGGCGGATGACGTGGTGATACATCACGAACCGCGCATCGAGTGTGGAGCGCAGCATCACCTCACGCGTGGCGGCATGGGCATTCAGCGCGTCGGAATCCTCGGTTTCGAACAGCAGGCCGGGCACCTGAATCGCGCTCATCACGCTGCCATCGCGCAGCAGCACGGTGTTTTCGTCGACGAGGCGCGCATAGGGCAGCCGGTCGCCGACGCGGGCTTCCTTGGCGCTCCAGGCGGCGGCTCCGATCCACTTTACCATGTTGGGACGTCCTCAGGGCGCATAGGAATTGCATCCCCAGCGTTTGAAATTGGGCACGCGCGGGCATTTCGAAACCTTGGTGATCCACAGGTCGAAAATGCGCGGCTCGCGTAACGAAGCGAAATAACCGATCACGTGCATCACGATCGGCACTAACAGGAAGCCGAGTAAACCCGCGAGGTTTGTGATCAGCAAATCCTTGAGTATCAGGAATGCAATCGTCGTCACCATCAGGTTGATGATAAAAAAATTCATCGTCACGCCCGCGAACATCTGCGGGCGGGTGAGCGCGCGGTGCACCGGTTGGCGGATAAGGTCGCTCATCGCCGCGCTCAGCCCGCTGCCGACTGGATGCCGGCGACGATGGTGGTCGCGCCGAACAGGATGAACACGCCGATGATCACGGTCGCGCCGAACCGCCAGTTCATCCGGCCGGTCAGCATCATGAAGCCGATCGCGGCCACCGCCATCACCGCGACCGTGGTCGCCACTGTGCCCAGCAACGTGCCCTGCAGCCACAAGAGCGCCGAATTGATCGGACCGGAACCCGCCGGGTCGGCCCCTTGGGCAAAGGCGGCGCTCGGGGTGAGCGCGACGGCCAGCATGGCAGCAATACGAGCAGGAAGGCGGAAAAGCGCAGTCATGAAATGTCTCATCGTCCTTGAATCAACTATGCGTCTGCAAGGTCACTGACCTGTCGGGCGCGAGTGGTTGGCGAGGCGGCCCATGATGGCCGCGACATATTGTTTCGTCTCGCGAATGTTCGGAATGCCGCCCGCGCGTTCGACCCGGCCCGGCCCGGCATTATAGGCAGCCAGCGCCTTTTCGAGATTGCCATCGAACCGGTCGAGCTGTTCGCGCAGATAGCGCGCCCCACCTTCGAGGTTCTGGAACGGGTCGGACGGATCGACCCCGAGATAACGCGCGGTCCCCGGCATGAGCTGGGCAAGGCCGCGCGCCCCGACCGGCGAAACGGCGTTCTCGCGCCAACGGCTTTCCTGCCACACCAGCGCCTCGAGCAGGCTCGGCGACAGGTCGAAGCGGGTGGCAAGCTCGGCAATCTTGGCGGAATAGCGTGCGGGGACTCCGGCGGCGTGACGGGCGGGATCGGCGATGACCGAATCGGGCAAGGCTAGGCCTTCGACCATGACCGGCGCGCCAGTCGCCTCTGCCGCAGGCGCAAGTCCGCCGGTCGTCGGAGCGCCCGCCAGCGGTCCGGCCACCCAGCGGGCGCCATCCCCGCCAATTTCGAGCACATCAGCCCGCGCCGCGACGGCGACGGTCAGCAAGGTGGCAGCAATGGTGACGCGGCACGCCGCGGCGAGAATCATTCCAGGGCCCTCCAGAATGTCTCCCTTTGTCTATCCTAAATGACAGGCAGGTGACAGCCTTCGACTTGAGCCGTTCCGGAACGCTGCCCGCAGGCGGCAAAACGGGCGGACTGTCCTGTTGGCAGCCCGCCCGCTCGCAGCTCGGGTGCGACCCGCGGGCCGCGTTTGCATCAGTCGCGATAGGTCAGTTGTTCGGTGCGTGCGTCCTCGGCGCGGAATTCGCCGCGCTCGAGCATCTTTATGGCCTTGCGTGCGAGGCGCCGCGAATCGGTGACATTGCCATCGGCGGTGTCGAGCTCGACCACCTCGTGGCAGTTGAGCGCCGATTCGAACGCGGCACGGGCTTTGGCATCATCACCCTTGTGCGCATAGGCAATGCCGAGATTGATCAGGACCGCCGGATCATGCGGATTGGCCGCAGTGGCGCGCTGCAACGTGGCAAGCGCTTCGTCCTCGCGTCCGGCGGCGAGCGTCTGCGCGGCGAGATCGCCGCTGGGCGAAGACTGAAGCTGCGATACAGGCGCATCAACCAGCGGGGTGGCGGCGATCATGGCAATCGCGAAAGCGGTAACGGACATGGACCTAGGCTCCTCTATCTGTGCGAGGAGCATAGTGACTCAGCTTTCCCGAGAATGCAACAAAACCGTAATATTGTAATTTTTCTGCAATTTAACGCCGTAAGTATCTGATTTTCATCTTCCCCATGCTGTAACATTTCCGATTCCGACACAGCTTGCACGGGTCATATTTGTCTTTCTTCAGTCATATTACCGCAAATGCCACGCGCCTGTCATGCTGCAAGAATTCTGTCACGCAGCATCCCTAGCGAAGCGGTGCGCATTCAAGTTCGTATCCGCGCTTTGTTCGATTCTCGGTTTTTGAGGGGACCGCTCGCTGTGAAAAACATTCAACGCACTCTCGTCCTGGGTTGCAGCCTTCTTGCTTTGGCTGGCTGCGGCGCGGATGAAATCGTCTCGCCCGGCACCAGTGGCGACATCATCATCAACAATCCGGCGCCGACGCCGACCCCGACCCCGACTCCGGCTCCGACCCAGTCGCTGGTCACCCCGGCCGCAGGCTGCCCGACCATCAACTCGACCGGCGGCCTGACCGATTCGGACACCATCGTCGGTCCGACCGGCGAATACCGGGTCTGCACCCTGCCTGCGCTGTTCGACACCGACGATTCGCTGCCCTACGTGCCCGGCCTGCTCTATGCCATGAACGGCCAGGTGAGCGTCGGCGAAGACGAAGGCTTCAACAGCACAGACACCGAAGTCACGCTCGCGATCGAACCCGGTGTGATCATCTACGCTGCGACCGGTCGTTCCTTCCTCGTCGTCAACCGCGGCAACGCGATCGAGGCCGACGGTAGCGTCGATGCGCCGATCATCTGGACCAGCCGCGACAACGTCATCGGCCTCGCCGACGATGATTCGGATCAGCAGTGGGGCGGCGTCGTCCTGCTCGGCCGCGCGCCGACCTCGGATTGCTCGACCGGCGTGTTCAACACCGAAGCCAACCCGAACGCCAACCCGCAGTGCGAACAGCTGCTCGAAGGCACCAATACGCCGACAGTCTTCGGCGGGACGGACGACGACGACAGCTCGGGCTCGATGACCTTCAACCAGATTCGGTTCTCGGGCTTCGCGCTTTCGCCGGGCAACGAGCTTCAGGCTCTGACCACCGGGGCAACCGGTTCGGGCACGACCTTCGAAAACATCATGTCGTTCAACAGCTCGGATGACGGCATCGAATTCTTCGGCGGCACCGTGAACATGCGCAATGTCGCAGTCGTCGGCGCTTCGGACGATTCGATCGATGCCGACACCGGCAACAAGGGCAACTTGCAGTATGTGGCCGTGGCCCAGCGTTCGGATGCTGGTGACAGCATCATCGAACTCGACAGCCCGCCCGATGACTTCTCGACCGATGCCCGTCCGCAGACGGAACTGAGCGTGGTGAACTTCACCTTCATCCAGGGCTCCGGCACCGATCAGGTGGTGCGCGCGCGCGGCGGTTCGCGAATCCGCCTCGCCAACGGCGTGATCCAGGCCAACGGCACACCCTGCGTGCGGATCGACCAGCCCGAAACGCTGGCTGCCGCGCCGACCTTCAACTCGATCATCGGCGATTGCTCTGCCTCCACCCCGATTCGGGCAACCGACGGTGCGAGCCTTGATGACCTGCTGGCGATCTACAATGATGCCGATGCGAACAACACCACCGACACCGAGGTGACGTTCACCAACGGCTTCTTCTTCGATGGCAGCGCCACGCCGGCATTCGACGTGACATCCCTGTCGTCCTATTTCGAAACCGCCGACTTCATCGGCGCGCTTTCGGGGCCCGATGACGACCGCTTCGTGGGCTGGACCTGCGACTCGAGCATCCTCAGCTTCGGTTCGGGCTCGGCGTGCACCACGCTCCCGGTCCGCGATGGTGAGGGCTGACACCCGTCAGCGCGACTGGATACGGGCGCCGCGCAATCTGCGCGGCGCCTTTCCGGTCGAAACAAGAAGGCCAATCGGCCGCGCGAGTTTCAGGACCTAGAACAAGGGGGTCTACCATTATGTCGATCGGCAAGCGCCTGGCAGGGCTGCTGCTTCTCACCAGTTCTCTCACCTTCCCGTCGCTCGCGCTCGCACAGGCGCAAGATGACGCAGGAAACAGGGACGAGACGCAAGATCCGCTGCTCGAAGCCGTAGATGGCGTTGAAGGCAGCGAACAGGAATTTGACCAGCCCGAGGTCTCCGTGCCCGGTGGCGGGATCATCGTGACCGGACGGCGAGGTCGCAATCCAGAGCGCGCCTCGACGCAGGTTCTCAACGTCCTTTCCGAAGCGGATATCGCCCGCACCGGCGATGGCGATATCGCGGGCGCCCTGTCGCGCGTGAGCGGATTGAGCGTGGTCGGAGACGGTCGGGTGTTCGTGCGCGGTCTGGGTGATCGCTATTCATTGGCATTGCTCAACGGCCTTCCCCTGCCCAGCCCTGAACCTCTGAGCCGGGTGGTGCCGCTCGACATTTTCCCCACCAACGTGATCGCCTCCAGTCTTGTCCAGAAGACCTATTCGGCCAACTATCCGGGCGAATTCGGCGGCGGGGTTATCAATCTCACCACCAGGGCCGTGCCGACCGAGGATTTCCTCAAGATCTCGTTCAGCGGCGAGTACGACAGCGAAACGACGTTCGAAAACGGATTGACCTATTTCGGCTCGCGCTTGGACGGGCTCGGTTTCGATAATGGCAATCGTGACATCCCCTCGTTTCTGCAACAATATTTCGACAGTGGTGTGCCACTCGATCAGATCCCGCTGGATGCCACGGTGGATGATCCCAATGCGCTCACCCGCGAGGCAATTGCCGGCCAGATCATGCCGCTCAATCTGGTCACCCTGCAGCGCGACGACAGCCTGCCGGCCAACTTTTCCGCCAACCTGACGGGCGGCCTTTCGTTCGAAGTCGGTGACGGCACCTATTTCGGTATCATTGCCACCGCCGGCTACCAGAACCAATGGCAGAACCGTTCGGTCCGCAACCAGCGCGCCAGCATCGACGATTTCTCCTTCATCACCGAAGACTCGACCAACTTCATCACCGACCAGAACGTTCTGGTGAACGGGATGCTGAGCTTCGGTCTTGATTTCGGCGAGAATACGATCCGCTGGACCAATCTCTATATCCGCGACACCCTCAAGACCGCGCGTCTGTCCGAAGGGTTCGACGTGACCCTGGGTTCGCAGGACGGGGCCGATCTGCGCCGTCAGCGCACCGCGTGGTTCGAACGCCAGTTGATCGACACCCAACTGGTTGGCGAATTCGAATTCGGTGACGGGGCCTTCGAACTCGACACCCGTATCGGATATGCCCGGACCGATCGCGAGGCGCCGTTCAACACCCAGATCCTCTATGCGCGTTCGAACGACACCACCACGGACGAACCGGCAGATACGCTGAGGAACACCCTCGGGTCGAACTTCATCGCCTATTTCGATGGCGATAACGAGTTCTTCGACCAGACCGTGAGCTTCGATGATCTCACCGAGGAAAACTACGCCGGCGGGATCGACCTGACATGGTCGGGCATCGACACTTTCGATATCACGGTGGGCTACGCCTATTCCGACACTGATCGCCGTTCGGAAAGCCGGATCTTCTCGCCGCTCATCCGCCCGGACAACCGGACCGATGTCGATTTCGAACCGGCGCTGCTCGGGCTGCGCCGGCCCGGAGACATCATCAACGGAGCCACGATCGCCGGTTTCAACGTCGATGTGCTCGATTTCGTCGATTTCCCGGTGTTCGATGCCATGCTCGAAGTTCATGGCGCCTATGGTCAGGTTCGCTGGGTTCCGACCGACACGATCACCGTCGATCTGGGCGTACGCTACGAGGACGCTACCCAGACGGTGTCGCTGCCGGAGGGCACCGGCCAGTCATCGACCCGCCCGGTCGAGACCAACCTCGCCAATGATTACTTCCTGCCGGGCGGCACCATCACCTGGGAAGTCATTCCCGACCTGCAGCTGCGCTTTTCGGCATCCAAGACCATCGCCCGGCCGCAGTTCCGCGAGCTGATCGACCAGATCTATTTCGACCCGGTGTCGAACCGTGATTTCCGCGGTAACGCGCAGCTCATCGACAGCGAATTTCTCAATCTCGAGGCCCGCGCCGAATATTATTTCGGCGGTCGTAGCCGGTTCAACCTGTCCGGCTTCTACAAGGACATCGACAACCCGATCGAAGCGATCATCCTGGGCGGATCGGGGACCGGCGATCTGACCACGACCTTCGCCAATGCCCCCGAGGCAACACTTTACGGGGCCGAGGTGGAATTCGTCTATGGAATCGATCTCGCCGACCTCGGCGGGTTCTTCGAAACCAAGCAGTTGATGATGATCGCCAACTACACCTACACCCAGTCTGAGCTCGGCATCCCCGATCCGAACGCACTGGTTCCGACGGTCGTCGGGGACGTGCCGGTGCAGATCGTGTTCGAGGAGAACGATCCGCTGGTCGGCCAGTCCGATCATGTCGGAAACTTCCAGATCGGTTTCGAGGATCTCGAGAAAACCCAGCAGGCCTTCTTCCTGTTCAATTACGCCAGCGAGCGTGTCACGACCCGTGGCTTTGCGACGCCCGACGTGCTTGAGGATCCCGGTCTTATGGTCGACTTCGTCGTCCGCTCCGACCTGGATGCCTGGGGCTTGCCGATGCAACTCAGCCTCGAAGTGCGCAACATCTTCGGACGCGACAATTTCGAGTTTCTCGAAAACGAAACCGGACGGATCGAGGTGAACAGTTTCGAACTGGGCACCCGCTTCCAACTCGGCATCTCTGCCGAGTTCTGAAGCCCGCACACGCCGCAAAACGGAAAGGCCGCTCTTTCGGGAGCGGCCTTTTCTCGTTCTGGACCTTTGCCAAGCCCGGGCTCTCCAATGGCGATCACCCGAACAGGTGTGTCAGGACTGGCCGAAAATCCCCAAACGCCAACCCGTCGCCATCAGCGATGCCGCCCTCAGGCCGCCGCAGCGAGGATTGCGCACCGCGAATGCGGTACGGCACACAAGAATGCCCTAATTCAGATCGAAGACATAGCCCATCGATCGCACGGTGCGCAGCGGATTGCCGCCGCCGGCTGCCTTGATCGCGCGGCGCAACCGGCCGATCCAGACATCGACGGTGCGCTCGTCGATCGGGAGTTCGCGCTTGCCCAGACCGTTGATCAGATCCTCGCGGGTCAGCACCCGATTGGGGTTTTCGGCGAAAAAGCGCAGCAACCGGAATTCGTTGGGGCGCAGCGGAACCGGCTCGCCGTTCCAGCGCGCCTGCAGCGCCGCCATGTCGATGGTCAGCGCGCCCGCTTCGAAGCGGCGGGTGGCATGGCGCTCGGCCCCGCGCGATTGCAGTGCCAGCACCCGGTCCAGCACGGCGGTGCGGGTCAGCGGGCCGGTCACGTAGTCATCCGCCCCGGCCCTCAGCGCGCGGCGGCGGTCGTCCGGATCGTCCTCCTCCAGCACCATCGTCACATGGGCATCGGCGGTGCGCGGATCGGCGCGCAGCCGGCGGCACATTTCGAGGCCCGCCAGATCGTCCATCACCCAGTCGACAAAGGCCCACATCGGCCCTTCGACCAGCCGCCGCGGCCCTTCCGGCCCGAGCCGGTCGAAGGTGAAGCGGCGCTGGTCATGGACAAAATCATCAAGGCTTTCGCCAAGCTCGCTGGTGAGGAAGATATTGATGACGTCCATGGCTGCCCCGCATGGTGATGCGAAGCGGATTGAGCCAGCCGTGTGACGCGTTCGTGACTGGATTGCAGCACGAAGAAACCTCCCGCAACCCGCCGCGCGTGCCGCGTCAGACCAGCAGGCTGACCCGGTCCATGGCGGGCATCGGCATTCCCATTCCGGTGGGCCATTTGGGGCGATAGGGCGCTTCGATCAGCGTCACGTCGGCCTCCGACAAGGTGATGTCGAGCGCCCCTACCGCATCGGCAATATGCTGCGGCCTGGTGGCTCCGATGATCGGGGCGGCAACGGGTGTCTTGGTAAAATGCCATGCCAGCGCAAGGCTTGCCATCGGCAGGCCGCGGGTTTCCGCAAGCCCGGCCAGCGCGTCAATCACCGCCCGGTCGGCATCGTCACCGGCCTTGTACAACACCTTGCCCACCCCATCGGTTTCGCTGCGCACCGTCGCTTCGCCAAAGGGGCGCGCCAGCCGCCCGCGCGCCAGCGGACTCCACGGGATCACCCCCACGCCTTCGTCCTCGCACAGGGGCAGCATCTCGCGCTCCTCCTCGCGGTAGAGCAGATTGAGCTGGTTCTGCATCGAAATGAACTGCGTCCAGCCATTGGCGCGCGCCGCCTCCTGCGCCTTGGCGAATTGCCAGGCATACATGGACGAGGCACCGATATGGCGCGCCTTGCCGGCCTTCACGATGTCGTGCAGCGCCTCCATCGTTTCCTCGATGGGGGTGTTGTCATCCCAGCGGTGGATCTGGAACAGGTCGACATGATCCATGCCGAGCCGGGTCAGGCTGTCGTCGATCGCGGTCATCAGCGCCTTGCGCGACAGACCGCCGCAATTGGGGGCATTGCGCCACACGCCGAAAGCCTTGGTGGCGACCACGATCTCGTCGCGCCGCGCCATCTCGCGCAGCAGCTTGCCGGTGATCTCCTCCGAAGTGCCGCCCGAATAGATATTGGCGGTGTCGAAGAAATTGATCCCCGCCTCCAACGCCTGCCGGAAGAACGGGCGCGCGGCGTCCTCGCCGAGCAGCCAGTCACCGTGCCAGCCCTTGGAGGTGTCGCCATAGGACATGCAGCCAAGGCACAGCCGCGAGATGGTGAGGCCCGAACGCCCGAGACGGGTGAATTGCATGGCCGGTTTCCCTTTCCTCTGCTTGACAAACTTGACAGGGTGTCAAGCCAATCCAACTTCAACAACGATATGAAAAAATTCGATATTCTGGCCAAATCCTCCGCTTGACGGACAGGGGCAAGCGACCTTTTTCAGCAATCCCCGCTCGCCCGATATGCAAACTGGCCGAACAATCCCGCGTAGGAAAGTCCGCAGCCTGCCGCCGCCGTCAGGAAAGGGTCAGCCCGCCGTCGACCACCAGCGTCTGACCGGTGATATAGGCCGATAGCGGCGAGGCGAGGAACAGGGCGGCGCCCGCCATATCCTCGGGGCTCCCCATGCGGCGCAGCGGGATCGCCTTGAGGCTGGCTTCGAGGCGTTCGGGATGGTCGGTGGTGACGCTGGTGAGCTTGGTCGGCACCAGCCCCGGCGCGATGCCGTTGACCCGGATGCCGTCGCGCGCCCAGGCCTCGCCGAGCGTCTTGGTCAGGCTCGCCGCACCCGCCTTCGATGCGGCGTAGGCAGGCGTTCCGATGGTCGATTTGAAGGCGGCAACGCTGGAGACGATGATGATCTTGCCCTTGGCTTCAGCCAGCGCAGCGTGGAAGGCGCGGGCCGCGTCCATCACCGAATTGAGGTTGATGTCCACCACCGCATCCCAGCCTTCGCGGGCGAATTCCTGCCGCCCGTAGCGGACGGTGCCTTGGGAGAGCACCAGCACATCCACCGCGCCCAGCTCTGCCGCGAGACGGTCCGCCGCGTCGCGGTCGGTCAGGTTCAACTGGCGGTAATCGAGCCCGGTGAAATCGGCATCCTCGGCCTCGAGATAATCGCCGAAATCGGGCCGCGTGCCGGTGACGGTCACCCGCGCGCCCTGCCCCCGGAAGCCGTGGGCGATGCCGTTGCCGATCCCGCTCGACCCGCCGATGACGAGGACGCTTTTGCCGGTAAAATCGAGGGGGTCGGTCATGGAATATTGCTCCGCCTGAACACTTGCGCCGCATAAAGCCCCTTCCCTAGAGGGAAGGGGTTGGGGATGGGTGTGCGACGCCCGCTGCTGCCGTACCCCCACCCCCAGCCCCTCCCCAAGGGGAGGGGAGACGTGAACCTCAGATCGAGCGGCTGATCACTTCCTTCATGATCTCGTTCGTCCCGCCGAAGATCCGCGTCACGCGCGCGTCGCGCCACAGCCGCGCGATGGCGTATTCGTTCATGTAGCCCGCCCCGCCGTGAAGTTGCAGCGCGGTATCGCAGCATTCCCACTGCAGGTCGGTATGCCACAGCTTGGCCGCGCTCGCCTCGTCGGTGGTGAGTTCGCCCGCGAGGTGCTTCCTGATCGCCCAGTCGAGGTGCGCCCAGCCCACTTGCAGCTTGGCCTTGAGGTCGGCGAGCGTGAACTTGGTGTTCTGGAACTCGAACACGGTCTTGCCGAAGGCCTTGCGGTCCTTGGTGAATGTGACCGCTTCGTCGAACGCCCGCTGCGCCGCCGCCTGCGCGCCGACCGCAATGCCGAGGCGTTCCTGCGGCAGTTCCTCCATCAGGTGCACGAAGCCCATGCCCTCCGCGCCGAGGATATTGGTCATCGGCACGCGGCAATCGTTGAAGAACAGTTCCGAGGTGTCAGCGGCGTGCTGCCCGATCTTGTCGAGATTGCGCCCGCGCTCGAAACCGGGGGTGTCGGCGTCCACGAGAACCAGCGAAATGCCCTTCGCGCCTCGCTCGGGATCGGTCTTGGCGACCACGATCACGCAATCGGCGTTCTGGCCGTTGGTGATGTAGGTTTTCGACCCGTTGATGACGAGGTGGTTCCCGTCCTTCTTCGCGGTGGTGCGGATGCCCTGAAGGTCGGACCCTGCGCCCGGCTCGGTCATGGCGATAGCAGTGATGATGTCGCCGCTGACCATGCCGGGAAGATACTTCTCGCGCTGTTCATCGTTGCCGAGCCGCTCGAAATAATTGGCCGTGATATCGTTCTGGAGCGTGAAGCCCGCCGAGGATCCGAGGTAGGACAGTTCCTCGGTCAGCACGCAGTTGAAGCCGAAATCGAGGCCGAGGCCGCCATTTTCCTCCTTCACCGTCATGCACAGCATCCCGGCATCGCCCATCGTCTTCCAGACATCGCGCGGCACGATGCCATTGGCTTCATGCTCGTCCATGTGCGGGGCGAGATGTTCGGCAAAGACCTTGCGCACGGTGTCGCGGAAGGCTTCGTGATCTTCGTTATAGGCGGTGCGGTATGAGGTTGCGAGCATGGGGGGCGTCTCTCCGGGCAAAGGGGTTTTTCTTTGCTCGCGTTCAACCGCGCCCGCAGGCATGGGTCAAGCGTTAAAGACGCTAGCGCATGGTGTGGGCGCGCCGCCCCCATCCCTCGGCTCCCTCCCCGCAGGAGGGGGAAGCAGGATTACCCCACGAACGCGCGTTCGATCACGAATTGGCCCGGCATCGAATTGCTGCCTTCGGTAAAGCCGCGCGCCTCGAGATCGGCGGCGTGATCCTTGATCATCGCCATCGAGCCGCACAGCATCACGCGGTCTTCCTCCGGCACGAAGCGTTGCGGGCCCTTGCTCTGTTCGAACAGCCGTCCATCGTCGATCAGCGCCTGAATGCGGCCCTGTGTGCGGAACGGCTCGCGGGTGACGGTGGGGACGTAGATCATCCGCGCGCGGTCTTCGTCTTCGAGCAGCGGGTCGCCTTCGAGCTTCGATTCCAGCAGCTCGCGGTAGGCCAGTTCGGCGACGTTGCGCACCGAATGGACGACGATCACTTCCTCGAACATCCCGTAAACCTCGGGATCGCGCACGAGGCTCATGAAGGGGGCCAGCCCGGTGCCGGTCGAGAGCATGAACAATCGCTTGCCCGGCAGCAGCGCGTCGGTGACGAGGGTGCCGGTCGGCTTCTTGCCGAGGTAGATCGGATCGCCGACCTTGATGTGCTGCAACCGCGAGGTCAGCGGGCCATCCTGCACCTTGATCGAGAGGAATTCGAGCTCCTCCTCATAGCTGGGCGAGGCGACCGAATAGGCCCGCAGCAGCGGCTTGCCGTTGTCGCCGGGCAGGCCGATCATCACGAATTCGCCCGAACGGAACCGGAAGCTGGGCGGGCGGGTCATCCGCAGCGTGAACAGCCCATCGGTCCAGTGATGGACATAGGTGATGGTCTCGATGCTGAGCGCCGCGCTTTCGGTGAACTGGTCGCGGTCGATGATGGGCTGATGCACTGGGGGGCCTCGGATACAGGTCTGCGCCACTGTCACAGCGGCCGGGATGGGGGCGCAAATGGACGTTTCGCCGCGCGCCTTCAAGACAGTTTAGTGTTAAGGGGTGAAAGCGGGCCTTGATCTGGCGCAATTCGCGCGCCCGCTTTCACGCCCCGTCAGTTCCAGCCCGCGCGGTCGAAGATCCTGACGGCCTCGGCCTGACCCTTGCCGATTTCCGCGGCATTGAGCGTGTCGGGCTTGAATGCGCCCAACTGCTCGACCGCCGAATTGGCCTTGAGCCCTTGCGCTGCAGGATATTCATTATTGCCGTCGGCGAAAAAACGCTGGGCATTTTCCGACGTCAGATATTCAAGGAACTTCACCGCATTGTCGCGGTTGGGCGCGGTCTTCACCAGCCCGGCGCCGCTGACATTCACGTGCGTCCCATTGCCGTCCTGATCGGGGAAGATCACACCGACAGCATCGAAAATCGCCTTCTGCCCGGCATCGCCCCCGGCATAGCGCGCGAGGTAATAGGTGTTGACCACCGAGATGCGGCATTCGCCCGCGGCGACGGACTCGATCTGCGAGGTGTCATTGCCCTGCGGCGGGCGCGCGAAATTGGCGACCACGCCCTTGGCCCACGCCTCGGCCTCCGCCGCGCCCCTGTGCGCGATGATGCTGGAAAGCAGCGAGATGTTGTAGATGTTGGACGAGGAACGGATGCAGATGTCGCCCTTGAACCTGGGATCGGCGAGATCGGCGTAGGTTTCCAGCCCTTCGGGCGTGCCTGCCGCCTTGTTGTAGATGATGATCCGCGCGCGGGTCGAAAGGCCGGTCCACAACCCGTCCGGGTGGCGCAGGTGCGCGGGGATGCGTTCTTTCAGCACATCCGAATCGACCGGGGCAAACACGCCCGCTTCCTCGGCCCGCCACAGCCTGCCGGCATCGACGGTGATCAGGATATCGGCCGGGCTGAATTCGCCTTCGGACCGGATGCGTTCAATCAGCGCGTCGGCATCGGCCTCGATCCGGTTGACCTTGATCCCGGTCTCTTGGGTGAAATCCTCGTACAGCGCCAGATCCGTGTCGTAATGGCGCGAGGAATAGAGATTGACCTCACCCGCATCGGCCGGCGCATCGCCCGCGCCTTCGGGGGTTTCGGAACAGGCGACAAGCCCGCCAAGGCTGGCGCAGACGGCAAGGCCAAGCAGCAGTTTCTTCATGAAAGAGGGATTCCCGTTACAAGTTGCGAATGACTTGCAATATTATCTCCCGCCGCGCAAGCCCTAAGTCTGCGCAAACACCCGCAGGCTGCCGGCGCGCGGCATGACCCGGTAACGGCGATCGGTTCTGACCGGCGTGGCGGTCTCGACCGTGATTTCAGCCCCGTCCGCCGCAACCAGCACCACCCGCACGCCTTTGCCCTGCGCGTGGCAATCGCGCACCCGCAGGCCTTCGGGGTCGTGCGCCAGTTCCAGCGCATCGGCATGAACCAGCAGGTCGAGGGCGGCTGCATCAGGCACATCGCCCAGCGCGCAATCCACCGGCCATGCGCCGAATGGGGTGGCAAAACCGCCCGCGCCGCGCGTCCCCGGCACCACCTGCGCCCCGCCGAACATCGCGCCCACCGCCGCGCTGGCGGGGGCATCGTGCAGTTCCTGCGGGCTGGCGAACTGGACGATCCGCCCCGCCTCCATCACCGCGATCCGGTCTGCGATGTCGAGCGCCTCGGCCGGGTCGTGCGTGACCAGCACCGTCGTCGCGCCCCGCTCGCGCAGGATGATGCGGCAATCGCGGCGCAAGCGGCGGCGCAGCACGATATCGACGCTGGCGAAAGGTTCGTCCATCAACAGCACCTGTGGCCCCGGCGCCATCGCGCGGGCCAGCGCGGCGCGCTGTTGCTGCCCGCCCGACAATTCGTGCGGATAGCGCGCGCCCAGCCCCGCCAGCCCGACCTGCGCCAGCCACCCTTCGGCCTCACCGCGCCGCGGATTGGGCAGGCCGAAGGCAATATTGGCGGCGATGGTCATGTGCGGGAACAGCGCGCCGTCCTGAAACACCAGCCCCACGGGGCGCGCCTCGGGCGGGGGGCTGCGGCGCGCATCGGCCAGCACCTCGCCATCGATCAGAATGCTGCCCTGTTGCACCCGCAGCAATCCCGCCGCCAGCCCGAGCAGAGTTGACTTCCCGCAACCCGACGCGCCAAGCAGGCAGGTGATCTCTCCTGCCGGCGCGCTGAAACTGATGTCCTCCAGCGCCCGGACCTGACCATAAGCATGGGCAATATGACGAAATTCGAGGCTCAAAGTCTGATCCTGCCCATGGCTTTCGGGAGTTGCCGGTGATCCGCCTTAGGCAATTTGCACAAGCACAGGCAAGCGCACCGACAAGCCTGCCCGCAGGATCGGCAGGCGGCTGGAGCCTTGCTGCGCTCGTCATCGCCGCGCTGGCGGGCCTGCCGATTGCCGCGATTCTGGTCGCTTCGCTGAGCGGCGGGATCGACGCGCTGGCCCACCTGGCGCGCACGGTGCTGGGCGAATATGTGCTGAACACCGGGCTGTTGATGCTGCTGGCGGGCACATTGGCCGCGCTGGTGGGCACGGGTTGCGCATGGCTGGTGACGGCGAGCGAATTTCCCGGGCGTCGCGTGCTCGGCTGGGCGCTGGTGCTGCCGCTCGCGGTGCCGGCCTATATCGGGGCCTATATCTATGCCGATATGCTGGACTTTGCCGGACCGGTGCAAAGCGCGCTGCGCGAGGCAACCGGTTGGGGACCGGGGGACTATGCCTTCCCCGAAATCCGGTCATTGGGCGGGGGGGCGCTGGTGCTGGGGCTGGTGCTTTATCCTTACGTCTACCTGCTCGCCCGCACCGCCTTTGCCACCCAGAGCCTGACCCAGTTCCGTGCCGCGCGCAGCCTCGGCGCAGGCCCGGCGCGCGCGTTCTGGCAGGTCGCCCTGCCGGCTGCGCGCCCCGCCATCGCAGGCGGCCTGGCGCTGGTGCTGATGGAGGTGCTGGCGGACTTCGGCGTGGCCGAATATTTCGCCATCCCCACTTTCTCGACCGGCATCTTCAGAAGCTGGCTGGCGATGGGCGACAAGGCCTCCGCGCTCAAGCTGGCGGCGGTGATGCTGTTGTTCGTGGCGGCACTGGTCGCGCTCGAAGCGGCCACGCGGCAGGGCCGCAGCGACAGCCGCGACGGGCTGGCCGCGCGCGCCGGGGCAGAGCCGCTGGTGGCGCTTTCGCCGCCGGGCAAGACGCTGGCCTTCATCGCCTGCCTCGCCCCGGTGCTGCTCGGCTTCGTGATCCCGGCCGCCTATCTCGGGGTGATGGCGCTGAACGATACCGCGCAGGCCGCGACGGGCAATCTGGCCGCCTATGCCGGGGACAGCCTGTGGCTTGGCCTTGCGGCAAGCAGCGTGTGCCTTGTCGCCGCGCTGCTGCTGGCCTTTGCCCGCGCGCGTTCGGCCTCGCGGGTGACGGCGGGCGCGATCCGGCTCGGAACGCTCGGCTATGCGCTGCCGGGTGCACTGCTGGCGGTTGGCCTGCTCGCCCCGCTGGGCGCGCTCGACCAGAGCCTGACGCGGTTCGCCCGCGATTATCTTGGCTGGGGCGGCGGGCTGCTGCTGACCGGCACCAGCATCATTCTGGTCTATGCCCTGTCGGTGCGGTTCCTGACAGTCGCCCATAACAGCGTCAGCGGGGGCCTTGCGCGCATCCCCCCGGCGCTCGATTCGGCGGCACGCAGCCTTGGCGCGGGGCCGGCCCGCGTGCTGGCGCGGATCTATACCCCGCTGCTCGCCCCCAGCCTTGCCGGCGCCGCGGCGCTGGTGTTCATCGATACGGTGCGCGAACTGCCCGCCACGCTGATCCTGCGCCCCTTCAATCTCGAAACCCTGGCCACCCGGACCTACCGCCTCGCCAGCGACGAACGGCTGGTCGAAGCCTCGATCCCGGCGCTGATCCTGCTGGCAGCGGGATTGCTGCCGGTGCTGCTGCTGAACCGCCTGAGCAAGCGCTGATGGCCTGTTCCCGACTGTAAAGGCAGATTGACTCCCCGCTGTCCAACTTCCCCTTGTCCCGCCGCGCGCGGGCGTTAGAACCGGCGATCATGGCACGTTTTCCTTTTTCTGCGATCGTCGGTCAGGACGAAATGAAGCAAGCGCTGTTGATTGCAGCGGTCGATCCCAGCCTTGGCGGAGTGATGGTCTTCGGCGACCGCGGAACGGGCAAATCCACCGCCGCGCGCGCGCTCGCCAGTCTGTTGCCGCCGATCATGGCGGCCGAAGACTGCCCCTATGGCGCCTCGAAAGAGGATCAGGCGCGCTATCCTGAGGTGTGCGGCAAGGGCAAGATGGTGAAGCGGGCCGTGCCCTTCGTCGACATGCCGCTGGGCGCGACCGAGGACCGGGTGATCGGCAGCCTTGATCTGGAACGCGCACTGCGTTCGGGCGAGAAGGCGTTCGAGCCGGGCTTGCTCGCCAAGGCGCATCGCGGGTTCCTGTATATCGACGAGATCAACCTGCTCGAGGATCACCTGGTCGATCTGCTGCTGGATGTCGCCGCTTCGGGCGAGAATGTGGTCGAGCGCGAAGGGCTGTCGGTGCGCCACCCGGCCAAGTTCGTGCTGATCGGTAGCGGCAACCCCGAAGAGGGCGAATTGCGGCCGCAATTGCTCGACCGGTTCGGCCTGTCGGTGGAAGTGCGCAGCCCCAGGGATATCGAGGTGCGGATCGCGATCATGCGCCTTGTCGCCGAGAACGAGCGCGATCCGCAAGGTTTCGCCGCGCGCTGGGCGGGCGAGGACGAGAAGATCCTGAAACGCGTCGCGCGCGGCAAGGCGCGGCTGCCCAAGCTGGAAACCGGCGAGGACGTGCTGCGCGATGCCGCCGAATTGTGCATGGCGGTGGGCGCGGACGGGTTGCGCGGGGAACTGACCCTGATGCGCGCCGCCCGCGCGCTGGCGGCGCTCGACGGGGCGAAGGCTGTTACCCGCAAGCACCTGATCGAAATTGCGCCTTCGGCCCTGCGCCACAGGTTGCGGCGCGATGTGCTCGACGAAACCGGCTCGACCGTGCGTATCACCCGGGCGATCGACGAGCTGTTCGGATGAATGCGGACGAAGCTGCCGACCTGAAAGCCGATCCGCTGGGGGATGCGCAGTGCGCGGCCCGCCTGTTCGCCCTCGCACCGCGGCTGTTCGGCGGGATGGTGCTGCGCGGCAGCAGCCCCGCACGCGATGCGCTGGTGGCGGCGCTGGCCGAAGCGATCCCGCTGCGGCGGATGCCGGGCCATGTCGATGACGAACGGCTGCTGGGCGGGATCGATCTGGCCGCCAGCCTTTCCGCCGGCAAACCGATCCGCCAAAGCGGGTTGATCGAGGAAGCAGCCGGCGGCGCGTTGCTGGCCGGCATGGCCGAACGGCTGGACAGCAGCATCGCCGGGCGGCTGGCGCAGGCAATGGACGATGCCGAGGCCGCGCTGGTGCTGCTGGATGATGCGACCGAGCCGGACGAGGGCCCGCCCGCCAGCCTGATGGAACGCCTCGCCTTCATCTGCGACCTGTCCGCTTCGCGGCGCTGGCAGGGGGTGGAACTGGCACCGCCAGCGGGTCGGCTGGCCGATGTCGCGCCGCTGGATGATGACGCGATGACAGCGCTCGCCGCCACGGCTGCGATGCTGGGCGTGGACAGCCTGCGGGCGCTGATCTTCGCGGGCGAGGCGGCGCGCGGGCTGGCGGCGCTGGCGGGACGTGACAGCATTGGCGAGGCCGATCTGGCGGGCGCGGTGCGGCTGGTGCTGGCCCCGCGCGCCACCCGCCTGCCGCCGCAGGAAGCCGAGGAACCGCCGCCCGAAGAACAGCAGGAGCCTCCGCCCCCGCCCCCCGATGGCGAGCGCGACAATACCGAGGATTCCGACCGGCAGCAGCAGGAGCCTGACCTGTCCGAAATCCTGGTCGAGGCGGCCAAGGCAGCGATCCCGGCCGATCTGCTCGCGCAACTGGCGCAGGGCAAGGCGCCCCGGCGGTCGGGCAGCACCGGCACCGGGCAGAAACGCAAGGCCGGGCTGCGCGGCAAGCCGCTGGGCGCGCGTCCGGGGATGCCGCGCGGCGGGGCCAAGCTGGCGCTGATCGACAGCCTGCGCGCCGCCGTGCCGTGGCAGCAGGTGCGCCGCAAGGAACAGGGTGCCAACCCCGATTCTCCGATCCTGATGCGCAAGGAAGACCTGCGCATCCGCCGGTTCGACGAACGCGCCGCGCGGGTGACGATCTTCGCGGTTGATGCCAGCGGATCGGCAGCGGCGGCGCGACTGGCCGAGGCCAAGGGCGCGGTCGAACTGATGCTGGCGCAGGCCTATGTCACCCGCTCGGAGGTCGCGCTGGTCGCGTTCCGCGGCGAGCAGGCCGAATTGCTGCTGCCTCCCACCCGCTCGCTCACCCGGGCACGCCGGGCGCTGTCGGAACTGCCGGGTGGGGGCGGCACGCCGCTCGCCATGGGCCTCAACGCCGCGCGCGAATGTGCCGAGGCTGTGATCGCGCGCGGACGCAGCGCCAGCCTTGTCATCCTGACCGACGGCCGCGCCAATATCGCCGCCGACGGTTCCCCCGGACGCACGCAGGCGCGGGAAGATGCCGAGGCCGCGGCGCGTGCGATCCATGCCCGCGGGATCGATGCGCTGGTGGTCGATATCTCCGCCCGCCCCGGCCCCGAGGGCGCAGCGCTGGCGCAGGCGCTGGGCGGTCGCTTCCTCGCCCTGCCCCGCGCCGACGCGCGGATGCTGCAGGCCGCGATCAACGCCGCCCAGCCGGCGCTCGCCGCATGAGCAGCCTCGACTGGAGCCGCGAAGGGCTGATCTGGCCGCACCGCGAAGCAAGCCAGTTCATCGAGACAGGCGGCGCGCGCTGGCATGTGCAGCGGATGGGAACGGGCAAGCCGCTGTTGCTGCTCCACGGCACGGGGGCTTCGGTCCATTCATGGCGCGGCTTGATGCCGCTGCTGGCGCACAGCCACGAGGTCATCGCCATCGACCTGCCGCGCCACGCCTTCACCACCGGGCACAACGCCTATGCGATGAGCCTGCCCGCGATGGCAGGGGCGATTGCGGGGCTGGTGAAGCATCTCGACATCACCCCTGCCGCCATCATCGGCCATTCGGCGGGCGCGGCGCTGGCGCTGCAACTGGCGCTGGATCACGGCTACACCGGGCCGCTTGTCGGCCTGAATTCCGCGCTGCGGCCCTTCCCCGGCCCCTTCGCGCAGATCTTCCCGGCGGTGGCCAAGGCATTGTTCATCAACCCGCTGGTGCCGCGGATCTTTTCCGGCACGGTTGACCTGACCGGCGGCGCGGGGCGGTTCCTGTGGCGCTCGACCCATTCGCGGATCGATGCGGAAGGCCTCGCCTGTTACCGCACGCTGCTGAAGCATCCCGGCCATGCGGGCGGGGCGCTGGCGATGATGGCGAACTGGGATCTGCCCGGCCTGCGCGACCGGATGGGCCAAGTGGCGAACCCGGTGCTGCTGGTCCATTCGGACAAGGACCCGGCAATCCCGCTCAGCTGGACGCAGGAGGCGCGCGGCTGGCTCCCGCAGGCGCAGCTTGCAGTGCAGCCCGGTCTCGGCCATCTTGCGCACGAGGAAGCGCCCGAACGCGCGGCGGAGCTGATTGCGGCTTTTCTGGCGGATCGGCTATAGTCGGCGCCCGCAACACGGAGAGCATGATGGGCGATATGGGCTGGATCGAAATCGTGCTGTTCTACGGCATCGCGATCGGCTTTGGCCTGTGGCAATGGGTGAAGATGGACCGCATGCTGAAGAAGACCCGCGCCGAGCGGGCAGAGAAAGAGGCGGCGGAGCGCGGCGGCAAGCCGCCTGCCCAGTAGAACCGGAGCCAGAGAGCGAATGTCCGCTCAAGGTCATTCGGCGAAAAAAGCGGACATTCGGGAATCGACCCCATTTCGGTCGTCCATTCGCGTTCAGCAGCCGCAAGTTCGACGCTTTGACAGCGTTGGCCTATCCCTCCTCGCGCAATTCTGATGCGTATGGCGGTGTCAAAACTCCGCTGACGAAAGTGGTGATCTGGCTGAGTATTCCTCCCAGAAAGCCTGCGACCGAAAGCCATTCGCTTTCCGATTTCGGAGACCACATCCCATCATCGGCGAAGCTTCCTAGCCCAAGGGCCCAGAACCCGACCAGCAAGCAGACTAGCCAACCGCCGATGGCGAAGGCTTTGAGTGCCATTGCCAGCTCGCGCTCGTCGAGCGGATCATAAAGGACTGATCCCGGCTGTTCGCGCCAGGCAAAGTAACGCAGAACAAGCTCTGAGCCTACCGCGCCCCAAATGAGCTCCTCGCCCGCAGTATGGCCTTGGGAGACCATGATGATCCCCGTCACGGACATTGCGAATAGGATGGCCGACACTCCCATCACTAGCCTCGGGCCAAGTATTCCGGGTCGGACTTCCGATGCGATCATCCAGCGGGCAACGTAATCCACCCAGTCGGCCCTCCGGCCAGTTTTTTCCTTCATAATGTGCGACCCTTTTGCAAAGCTTGCGAGAGCGAGGGAAAAGGCTCGAACGAGAACACCATCTCGACCGGCACTTTGAACACTTCGCAAATCGCCAGTGCCAGTTCGAGGCTTGGCTTGTAGTCGCCGCGCTCTAGGAAGCCGATCGTCTGGGGATTAGCCCCAACCGCTTTCGCTAGATCACGACGGCTCAGCCCGGCATCGACTCGAAACATGGCAATCCGGTTGTGTATCACCCTCGTCATGCAGCAATATAGCCATATTTATTGTGTTTACGCAATAGCCAGTGCGCCTTGGAGTGCTATGAGACTGAGCTTCCCGAGTAGCTGCAGTCATTCAGTTCCCCACCCATCTCCGGCCATCCACCCGCACCAGCCTTCCTCCTGAAAGCGGACGCGGCTTCTTGCTCGGCCTTGCGCTTTCCTACTTGTGAAAAAGCCGGCAAGCCTGCGCGCATGTCCCGCGATGCCCGCCTCTTGTGCCATCCGAAAAGGTCTTCGGGGGCAGCGGGTTTTGCTTTCCTGGACAGTGTCTCATGTGTCTCCAACACGATCCCGGTGGGGGCAGAGGACCGGCCGCGCTGCGTCGATTCGGAGACCGCAGACCCCGCGCTAACCCCGCCGCGGCATCCGGTAGGGCAGCATGAACTGCACGATCGGCGAGGAAAACCGCCGCATGTCGAGGCTTTCCTGCACCGCCACCACTTCCTCGCCGGCAAAGCGCGAGGCGAGTTCGGAGCGCGCGTAGAAGGGGGTGTCCTCCCACGTCCGGCGCACCTCGGCCACGCCGATGTCGGAGCGGGTGCGGCGCGCCACACCCCATTTGCTGCGGGGCAGCTGGGCAATCGGCGGCAGGTCGACCGGTTCGGGCGCGCCATCCTTGCCGAACCGGAGCGCGCTGGCGAACAGCGAGCCATCGCCGCGCTCGCCTTCATAACACACCAGCGCGCCCTGCTTGAGATGCGCGCGCGACCAGTGCCAGGTGTTGAAGCCTGTCTCCAGCGGCTCGGCGCCGCGGTTGTGATCGAGATAGGCCTTGCCGCTCCATGATATGCCGGGCGATTGCATCTCCACCTCGATCCGCGCGCGGGGCGCAAGGCAGTGCCAGATGTGGCTTTCCTTCCCGTCGAGCGCGAAGGCGGTGCGGTTCAGCGCCTCGGGGAAGACCCGAACTGTCCCGCGCACCTGCCGCTGCCACGGCACGAACAGCCGGGAATCGCCCTCGACGATGTCGATGGTCAGCGCCTCGCCATCCCAGCGCACGCTGCTCGGCCCGATCACCAGATTGCTGGCGTCACGCTCCACCGCGCCGCGCCCTCGCTCGGTCATCGCCCAGCGTGCCTGCGGGCCATAGAGCGCGACATTGAGCGACGAATGGTTCAGCGGATCGCCCCGCCCGCTGCGCTTGTAATAGGGCGAAAAGACGCTGCCCAGAAAGGCGATGATCGTCAGCCCGTGCTGCCCGTCGTCGCTGATCGCGTCGACATACCACCAGGAATAGCCGCCGGCCGGGATGTCCTCGTCGAAGCGAGGTCCTGTCCGATCACCCGCGCTGCCAGCTGCCCGGACAAGGCTGCCATGGGCACCCCAGCCGCCGGATGGGTCGCCCCGCCGGTGCAGTAAAGACCGGGCAGCCGGGTCCTGGGCCCCTGCCGCTGGAAGGAGGCCGCCCAGCCGTGCGACGCTCGCCCATAAAGGGCGCCGCCCGTGGCCGGGAACAGTCCCTCCCAATCCTGCGGGGTCATGAGCCGGTGCGGCAGCGGATCTTCCAGCGTGAGGCCGCAGCGCCGGAGCGTGGCCATCATGGCTTGGGTGCATCGCTCTCTCTCCTCGGTTGTATATGTGTGCGCATCCCCATTGGCGGGCGCGTTGACGATGATCTGGATCCGTTCGCGCCCGGAAGGCGGCGGTGCGTCCTCGCCCGCGCCCCGGTCGATGGCGCAGACATAGACGGTGGGATCGGATGGTGCGGTGCCGCTGGCGATCTCGCGGAATTCGCGGGCGTAATCGGGCGAGAAGAACACGTTATGATGCGACAGGTCGAAACCCTGCGTGCGCGTATGGGCATACCACACCAGCGCCGAAAGCGAGCGTTTGGCGGGGGGAAGCTGCGGCACAGCGCGCGCGGCGCCCGCACCGAAACGCCCGGTGGCAAGCGCCGCGGGATCGCCGTTGCAGATGACGATGTCGGCGGGGATCACCTCGCCCGATGCCAGCCGCACACCGCTGGCGCGGCCCTGCGCGGTGAGCACTTCGGCGACCGGAGCATTGGTGCGCACCTGCGCGCCCTGCTGTTCGGCAAGGCCCGCAATCGCCCTCGCCAGAGCATGGATCCCGCCATCGATCAGCCACACGCCGCGCGCCTCGACATGGGCGATCAGCATCAGGGTGGCGGGCGCGGCAAAGGGCGATGATCCGCAATAGGTGGCATACCGCCCGAACAATTGCTGCAGGCGCGGGTCTGTGAAGTGCTGGCCCAGCGCGTTCCACATCCCGTCGAAGGGGCGCATCGCCAGCATGTCCCCCAATTTCCACGGTCCGATCCGCCACATCATCGGGAACGGGGTGGAGGCCTTGTCCCCGCGCAAGAAAGGGTCTTCCAGCACCTCGAAGATGCGCTGGGCCTCGTGGCGGAAATCGCGATAGCCGCGCGCGGCCGCTGCCCCGGCAAAGGCGCCCACGGCATCCTCGCTCCGTTCGGGATCGGCAAACAGGTCGAGCCGTTCATCCGGCCCCCAGGCATGGCGCGCGATCACCTCGGCACGGCGCGCGGTCACATGATCATCGAGCCGCGCTCCGCAGGCGGCGAACACTTCATCGAACACGTCGCGCAAGGTGAACACCGTCGGCCCGCCGTCGATCTCGGCCCCGTCGACGCTGACGCGCCGCGCCTTGCCGCCGACCCAGGCCTCTTTCTCAAGCACGGTCACATCATGGCCGCGCGCAGCCAGCAGGGCGGCGCTGACCAGCCCGCCCATTCCGGCTCCGATCACAGCGATTCGTGCGTTCACCCGTCCTCTCCGCTCGACCCCAGTGACAATATCATTGACCTTGTCAGTGCATCTGTCCAATTGTTTAGACATATGACCCCTGAATTTTCCCGTCCGTGATCGATTGGACCGCCATCCGGACCGGCTGGATCGCGCGCCGCAACCGGGTTTTCGCCAACCCCCGCTTCCAGTACTGGGCCGCGCGCCTGCCGCTGATCCGCTGGATCGCGAGGAGCCGGGCCGATGCCGCCTTCAACCTCCTCGCGGGCTTTGCCTATTCGCAGGTATTGCGCGCCTGTGTGGAGGGCGGGCTGTTCGATATCCTGAAAGACGGGCCGGTCAGCGCCGCCGCGGTTGCAGCGCGCATGGACCTCACCGAGAACGCGGCCCGGACCCTGCTGCGCGCCGCCCGTCCGCTGATGCTGTCGGAAGAAGCCGGGCCGGATCGCTGGATGCTGGGGGAACAGGGCGCGGTCTTCGCCAGCAATGCCGGGGTGCAGGCGATGATCCGTCACCACCGCCTGCTCTATGCCGACCTGGCCGACCCGGTCGCCCTGCTGCGCCGCGACCGACGCGAGCCGACCGATCTTTCGCGCTTCTGGACCTATGCCGGGGCGCTGCACGGCGCTGGGGAACGCGGCACACAAACCTCTGAATATTCGCAGCTTATGGCGGCCTCGCAGCATTTCGTCGCGGACGAGGTGCTGGCCTCGGTATCGTTCAAGCGCGTGAAGCGGCTGCTCGATGTCGGCGGCGGGCACGGGGCGTTCCTGACAGCGATCGGCACGGCGTGGCCGCATCTCGAGCTCGGACTGTTCGACCTTCCCGAAGTGGCGGAAACCGGCCGCGCCGTGCTCGCCGATGCGGTCGGTGCGGCGCGGGTGACGGGCCATCCGGGCAATTTCTTCAAGGATTCCATCCCCCGCGGCTATGACATGGTGTCGTTGATCCGGATCCTGCACGATCACGATGATGAGCCGGCGCAGGCGCTGCTCGCCAATATCCGCGCCAGCCTTGCCCCCGGCGCGCGGCTGCTGATCGCCGAACCGATGGCGCAAATTCGCGGGGCCGAACCGATGGGCGAAGCGTTTTTCGGGCTTTACCTGTGGGCCATGGGCTCCGGTCGCCCGCGCAGCCCTGCGGAAATCATCGCCATGACGAAAAAAGCGGGCTTCGCCAGCGCTCGGCCCGTCGCAACTGCGCAACCGGTCAACGCAAGCGTCATCATCGCACGCGCCTGAGGGAAACTTGTCCAAAAAGTTTGACAGTTATTAGCGTAAAGCGTAGCAAACAGTCCCGAGAACGTTTCAACGGACTTTTCGAGTCGGCGTTTTCAGCCTCGAAAGTCCGGGCGGAGAGCAAGACCGATGAACACACTGGCAGTCATTCTCGAAGCACCGGAGCGCCTCGCTCTGCGGGCGCTTGAGATGAAGCCGGTGGAAGCGGGCGACGTCGTTGTCGACATCGTCTGGAGCGGGATCAGCACCGGCACCGAAAAGCTGCTGTGGACCGGCACCATGCCGCCCTTCCCTGGCCTGGGCTATCCCCTTGTTCCCGGTTACGAATCGGTCGGTCGCATCGTCGATGCCGGCCCCGATGCCCGCGGCCGGATCGGCGACTGGGTGTTTGTTCCCGGTGCCAATTGCTACACCGATGCGCGCGGATTGTTCGGCGGCACCGCCCGCCGCGTGATCGTGCCATCGGCGCGGGCCTTGCCGATCCCCGAACATCTGGGCGATGCCGGCGTGCTTTGCGCGCTTGCGGCCACCGCGCTCCACGCCATCAAGGGCGGCTTTCATCACCGCGACGCGCTACCCGATCTCATCATCGGCCACGGCGTGCTCGGCCGGTTGATCGCGCGACTCACGTTGGCGCTGGGCGGCAAGCCGCCGACGGTGTGGGAAACCAATCCCGCCCGCCGCGCCGGTGCCATCGGTTACAGCGCGATCGACCCGTCGGAAGACGAGCGTCGCGATTATCACGCGATCTATGACGCCAGCGGCGATGCCAATCTGATCGATACGCTGGTGATGCGCCTCGCGAAGGGCGGCGAGATCGTGCTGGCGGGCTTCTATTCCGACCGGGTCAGCTTCGCCTTCCCGGCGGCCTTCATGAAGGAAGCGCATTTCCGCGTCGCTGCCGAATGGCAGCCCGGCGACCTCGCCGAAACGCGCGCACTTATCGAATGCGGACGGCTCGATCTGAAAGGGCTGGTCACGAACCGCCGCCCCGCGGTCGAAGCCACGGAAGCCTATCCGCAGGCTTTTACCGATCCCGATTGTCTCAAGATGGTTCTCGATTGGAGCGATTGCTAATGTCGATACTCGAAACCCGTACTCTGGAAGACCAGGCCGCGATGCTGCGCGACGAAGCCGGACAGGAACCCGATCCGGTTCACACTGGCGAGGTGACCAAGGAAACGCAGATCATCGCGATCTACGGCAAGGGCGGTTCAGGCAAGAGCTTCGCGCTGTCCAACCTCAGCTACATGATGGCCCAGCAGGGCAAGCGCGTGCTGCTGATCGGTTGCGATCCCAAGTCCGATACCACCAGCCTGCTGTTCGGCGGCAAAAGCTGCCCGACCATCATCGAAACCAGCTCGAAGAAAAAGCTCGCCGGTGAAGAAGTCCGCATCGAAGACGTCTGCTTCCAGCGCGACGGTGTCTTCGCCATGGAACTGGGTGGCCCCGAAGTCGGGCGCGGTTGCGGTGGTCGCGGGATCATCCACGGGTTCGAACTGCTCGAAAAGCTGGGCTTCCACGATTGGGGCTTCGACTACGTGTTGCTCGATTTCCTCGGCGACGTGGTGTGCGGCGGGTTCGGCCTGCCGATCGCCCGCGACATGTGCCAGAAGGTCATCGTCGTAGGCAGCAACGACCTGCAATCGCTCTATGTCGCCAACAACGTGTGCCAGGCGGTCGAATATTTCCGCAAGATGGGCGGCAATGTCGGCGTGGCCGGCATGATCATCAACAAGGATGATGGCACCGGCGAAGCCCATGCCTTTGCTGACGCTGTCGGCATCCCGGTGCTCACCGCGATCCCCGCCAACGAGGACATCCGCCGCAAGAGCGCCAATTACCAGATCATCGGCATTCCCGGCACCGAGTGGGCCAGCCTGTTCGAAGACCTCGCGGTCAACGTCGCCGAAGCACCCCCGGTGCGCCCCACCCCGCTGACGCAGGACGGCTTGCTCGGCCTGTTCAGCGCGGATGAAACCGGCGGCAATGTCGAACTGGTTCCCGCGACCCAGGCCGACATGCGCGGCGGCGTGTTCGAAACCCGCGAAACCCTTGAAGTGATCTACGACGAGGCATGAGCAAGATGGACGATCTTACCCCCAACGACGCGTCACGCGCTCCGGACCGGATCGAACTTTCCGCTGCTCCCGAAGGCGTGCCGGTCGATACCGGTTCCGGCTGCCATGGCGGCAAGGACACCATGCTCGAAGCCGCGCGTGCCGCGGGGAAAAGCGACGTTCTCGATCGTTATGCCGCCGATTATCCGGTCGATCCGCAGGCTGGCCCGCATGACCAGCCGCAATCGATGTGTCCGGCCTTCGGATCGCTTCGGGTGGGCCTGAGAATGCGGCGCACCGCGACCGTGCTCTCGGGCTCGGCCTGCTGCGTCTATGGCCTGACCTTCACCTCGCATTTCTACGGCGCGCGGCGGACGGTGGGCTATGTGCCTTTCTCCAGCGAAACGCTGGTCACCGGCAAGCTGTTCGAGGATATCAAGGAAGCGGTCGAAAATCTCGCCGATCCTGAACTTTACGACGCGATCATCGTGACCAACCTGTGCGTGCCAACCGCCAGCGGCGTGCCGCTGCGGCTGCTCAAGAAAGACATCAATGGTGTGCGGATCATCGGCATCGACGTGCCGGGCTTCGGCATTCCGACCCATGCCGAGGCCAAGGACGTGCTGGCCGGCGCGATGCTGCAATATGCCCGCGAGGAAGTGAAGGCCGGCCCCGTCGCCGCCCCGCGCGAACGCACCGACAAACCCACTGTCACCTTGCTTGGCGAGATGTTCCCGGCCGATCCGGTGGTGATTTCGCAAATGCTCGAACCGCTCGGCCTTGCCGCCGGGCCGGTGGTGCCGACCCGCGAATGGCGTGAACTTTACGCCGCGCTCGATTGCGCCGTGGTCGCCGCGATCCACCCGTTCTACACCGCCAGCATCCGCGAATTCGAAGCCGCGGGCCGCCCGATCATAGGGTCTGCCCCGGTCGGCGCAGATGGCACGGCAGCCTGGTTGCAGGCCATCGGCGACACGCTCGGCCTGCCCCAGGAAAAGGTCGACGGCGTCAAGAACGCGATGATCGGGGCTTGCAAGGGCGCGCTCGCCAAGATGCCGATCAAGGGCCGGATCACCGTGTCGGGCTATGAAGGCTCGGAACTGCTGGTCGCCCGCCTGCTGGTCGAAAGCGGGGCGGATGTGGCCTATGTCGGCAGCGCCTGCCCGCGCACCAAATGGTCGGATCCCGACCGCGAATGGCTCGAAGCGCGCGGCGTGCATGTGCAATTCCGCGCCAGCCTCGAACAGGATATCGCCGCGGTTGAGGAATACCGCCCGGATCTCGCCATCGGCACCACCCCGGTGGTGCAATACGCCAAGTCGAAGGCGATCCCTTCGCTCTATTTCACCAACCTCATTTCGGCCCGGCCGCTGATGGGTCCGGCAGGCGCCGGCAGCCTCGCCACGGTGATCAACGCGGCGATGGCCAACAAGACCCGTTTCGATGCGATGCGCGACTTCTTCGAAGGCGTCGGCACGCAGCATGCCGCGGGCGTGTGGGAAAACACCCCCGTGGACCGGCCCAAGTTCCGCAAGAAATACGCCGCCCTGAACGAGGCAGCGCGCAAGGCATCGGAGGCGATCGGCACATGACACTCGTCCTGGACCACGACCGCGCCGGCGGCTATTGGGGCGCAACCTACGTCTTCACTGCGGTGAAGGGCCTGCAGGTCATCATCGATGGCCCGGTGGGCTGCGAGAACCTGCCCGTCACCAGCGTGCTGCACTACACCGACGCCCTGCCCCCGCATGAACTGCCTATCGTCGTCACCGGTCTCGGCGAGGAAGAACTCGGCAAGACCGGCACCGAAGGGGCGATGAAGCGCGCGTGGAAAACGCTCGATCCCGAACTGCCCTGCGTCGTGGTCACCGGCTCGATCGCCGAGATGATCGGCGGCGGGGTGACGCCCGAAGGCACCAATATCAAGCGCTTCCTGCCGCGCACGATCGACGAGGATCAGTGGCAATCGGCTGACCGCGCGCTGACCTGGCTGTGGACCGAATTCGGCCCCAAGAAAATGCCCGCCCCGCGTGAGCGGAAGGAAGGCCAGAAGCCGCGCGTCAACATCATCGGGCCGTCCTATGGCATGTTCAACATGCCGAGCGATCTGGCCGAAATCCGCCGGTTGATCGAAGGCATCGGCGCCGAAGTCGGCATGGTCTTCCCGCTGGGCAGCCACCTCGCCGACATCCGCGATCTGGCCACGTCAGATGCCAATGTCTGCATGTACCGCGAATTCGGCCGCAACCTGTGCGAAACGCTCGAACGGCCCTATTTCCAGGCGCCGATCGGCCTGACCCAGACCACCAAGTTCCTGCGCGCCCTGGGTGCCGAACTCGGCCTTGACCCTGAACCGTTCATCGAGCGCGAAAAGCACACCACGATCAAGCCGCTGTGGGATCTGTGGCGCTCGGTGACACAGGATTTCTTCGGCACGGCGAGCTTCGCCATCGTCGCCAACGAAACCTATGCCCGCGGCATCCGCCATTTCCTCGAAGACGATATGGGGCTGCCCTGCAACTTCGCGTTCTCGCGCTGCGCCGGGGTCAAGCCGGTGAACGAGGACGTGCGCGCCGCGATCTACGCCGATCCGCCGCTGGTCATGTTCGGCAGCTATAACGAACGCATGTACATGGCCGAATGCGGCGCGCGCGGCATGTATATTCCGGCAAGCTTCCCGGGCGCGGCCATCCGCCGCCACACCGGCACGCCTTTCATGGGCTATGGCGGCGCGACTTATCTGGTGCAGGAAGTGTGCAATGCGCTGTTCGATGCGCTGTTCCACATCCTGCCGCTCGGCACCGAGATGGACAAGATCGACAAGACCCCGGCGCGCAACGAAGCGCAATTGACCTGGGACAATGACGCCAAGGCGCGGCTCGATAGTCTGGTCGAAGCCCAGCCGGTGCTGATCCGCATTTCCGCAGCGAAACGCCTGCGCGATGCGGCCGAACGCACCGCCCGCCAGCGCGGGGAAACGATTGTAACGGCAGACTGCCTCGAAGAGGCGCTGCTGGAAGGGGCGACCGCGTGACGGACATGCGCCGCCCTTATCCGAATTCGCCGTTGCGGCCCTGTGCCGCAGCTGCGCATGCCAATGCCCCCCACAAGGGGGCTCTCCAATCCACGTGGGGGATCACGCGGGGATGCCGACGGGGGCCTTCGGGCGCCCAATCACACCCAACTGAACGGAGACATACTTATGGCTGATCCGACACCCGGAGAACGCGTAGGGACTTATCTGACGCCTGAAGAGGCGCAGGAGATCCACAAGGGCTTCATGGGGACTTTCGTCCTCTATGTGGCGATCGCACTGGTCGCACACGCCCTGATGTGGGCTTACAAGCCCTGGCTCTAATTCCATCATGATTGCGCGCGGTCTGCAATCGGCAGGCAGCGTATAGATCTGATCGGTTCAAGAAAGGAATTTCCCCATGTGGAGAGTCTGGTTTTATTTTGACATCCGCCGCGCCCTCGTCGCGCTGCATGTTGGTCTCGCCGTTTTGGCGTTCACCATCCACTTCATCCTGCTCAGCACGGATCGCTACAACTGGCTCGAACGCGCTCCTGGCGCGGCCGCACCGGTGCAGGCCGCTATCGAATCGTCGGAAAGCCCGGCGGCGGGATAGCACCTGCTCGAATTGTGAGGGGGCAGGTTCGCCTGCCTGCCTCCTAACATTCTTTCGGCAATTCAAGCGCCCGCCTTACAGGTGGGGAGGATGGACTTATGGCGCTCCTTAGTTTCGAGCGGAAATACCGCGTACGCGGTGGTACATTAATCGGCGGCGACCTTTTCGACTTCTGGGTCGGGCCGTTTTATGTCGGATTCTTCGGAGTGACGACGGCGATCAGTGCGTTGCTTGGCACGGCGCTGATTTTCGCCGCAGCCGTCCAGGGTCCGACACTCAACCCCTGGCTCATTTCGATCAATCCACCGCCGATCGAAGCGGGCCTTGCCTTCGCCCCCCTGAGCGAGGGCGGATACTGGCAGGTCATCACCGCATGCGCGGTGGTCGCCTTTTCGTCGTGGGTGTTCCGCCAGGCGGAAATCTCGCGCAAGCTCGGCATGAGCTATCACGTACCGATCGCCTTCGGCGTCGCCGTGTTCGCCTATGTCACGCTGAACGTCATTCGTCCGATGTGGATGGGCGCATGGGGCAACGGCTTCCCTTACGGGATCTGGACGCACCTCGATTGGGTTTCCAACGTGGGCTACGCCTTCGGCAATTTCCACTACAACCCCGTGCATATGCTCGCGATCACGTTCTTCTTCACGAACTGTCTCGCGCTCGCGCTGCATGGCGGCCTGGTGCTTTCGGCGGTCAACCCGACCGGCGGAACCGACGTGAAGACGCCGGAATATGAAGACACCTATTTCCGTGACTTCATCGGCTATTCGGTCGGCACGCTCGGCATTCACCGGGTGGGACTCTTCCTCGCGCTTAACGCCGGGTTCTGGAGCGCCATCTGCATCGTCATTTCCGGCACTCTGTATGTCGGCAGCTGGATCGAATTCTGGGATTTCTGGAAGAAGATCCCGATCTGGTCGTAAGGAGCACCTGAACCATGGCGACATATCAAAACATCTTCACCCAGGTGCAGGTAAAGGGGCCGCCGGAAATGGGCGTTCCCTTGCCTGCCGGCGAAGACATCCGCATTCCCTACACCGGCTACAACTATCTGTTGGGGAAGATCGGGCAGGCCCAGTTCGGCCCGATCTATCTCGGCGTCCTCGGGCTGATCAGCCTTGTTTTCGGCGGGCTGGCGATCCTGATCATCGGCTTGAACTTTGCCGCACAGGCCGGATGGAGCCCGCAGGTCTTCATGCGCGAGTTCTTCTGGCTGACGCTGGATCCCCCGGCCCCCGAATATGGCTTCAGTCCGTTCGTTCCGCTGAACGAAGGCGGCTGGTTCATCATGACCGGCGCTTTCCTTACCATATCGGTGCTGACCTGGTGGGCACGGACCTATTACCGCGCCAAGGCGCTGGGCATGGGGATGCATATTCCCTGGGCCTTCGCATCGGCGATCTGGCTTTTCCTGGTGCTGGGCTTCATCCGCCCGTTGTTGCTGGGTAGCTGGGCCGAGGCCGTGCCTTACGGCATCTTCAGCCACCTCGACTGGACGAACAATTTCTCGCTGCGTTACGGGAACCTGTTCTACAATCCGTTCCACGCGCTCTCGATCGTGTTCCTGTATGGTTCGGCGGTGCTGTTCGCGATGCACGGAGCGACCATCCTTGCGCTCGGCCGTTATGGCGGGGAACGCGAGATCGAGCAGATCACCGATCGCGGGACGGCTGCCGAACGCGGCGCGCTGTTCTGGCGCTGGGTGATGGGCTTCAATGCCTCGTTCGAATCGATCCACCGCTGGGCCTGGTGGTTCGCGGTGCTGACCACGCTGACCGGCGGGATCGGCATCCTGATCACCGGCACCGTGGTCGATAACTGGTACCTGTGGGCGCAGGAGCACTATTACGCTCCGGAAACCTCGAACTACGACCCGAGCGACGCCATCGCAGGCTCGACCGGGCAGTAAGGGCGGGCCGGGTCTTGCGGCCCGGCTGCTCAACCCTCCGCATTCAGGAAACCCGGCTTGGCCTTACGGCCCGGCCGGGTTTTCTTTTGCGCGCGCAAGATGCGTCCGGATCGGGTCCGGTCCATCGCGGTTCGTCCCGATGCAGCCGGTAAGCGCGCTCGACGATCAGCGATGCCGGGATCGTCTGCAAGCGTTAGGACCAACGCACAGAATTACGCCATGGGCCGGAAGCAGCGGGAACCGTCAGCCGACGGGAAAGGGCGCCTGCGCTGAACCGATCGCGCGTTCGAAAACCGGATTGCCAGGCCCGCTTCTGCGCGCCGAACCCCGTCGGGCGCGCGTGCTGCCGCAATCCGGGCGGGCCGGACTGGCCCCAAGGCGTCCTACCGGTCGGCCTGCGCCGCCAGCCGCCCACGCAAGTCCATCAGGTGCAGCGGCAGCGATAGACCCAGCGGCAGGGCAATCCACCACCACTCGGCACCGACCAGCGCGGCTCTCAGCCCCAGCACGATCAGCGCCGCAGGGCCAAGCAATCCTGCCATAGCGCCCCAGCCCCAGCCGCGCCCGAAACGCAACCACGCGGCCTCGATCGCCAGGACCCCCAAGATCAGATCAGCCGCATGGCCTGATGCAAACAGCCACGTCATCACTCCGGACATCGCACAGGGCCTCAGCCGAAGGGCGCGTTAAGCTGCACGACCGCCCAGTTGAGCGCGCCTGCGAAACTCACCCACACAAGGTAGGGCACCAGCAGCGCCGCTGCGGTCCGCGAAAACCGCCCGCAATAGATGATCAGCACAAGAATCGAGAGCCACAGCAGGGTCAGTTCGACAAAGGCCCAGTCGGGGCGCTGCATGCGGAAGAAGATCAGGCTCCAGGTGATGTTGAGAAAGCCGTTGAGCGCGAACAGCATCAACACCCATTCGGATTTCGCGGCGGTCGGTGCGGCGCGCCAGGCGGTGATCCCGGAAATCGTGATCAGCGCATAGATCAGCGTCCAGCCCATCGGGAACACCACGTCGGGCGGATTCCAGCCGGGCTTCTCGAGCCCCTGATACCACGGGCCCAAATCGGTTATGGTCGCCCCCAATGCCGCGACACACAGGGCCGCCACGGTCGCAACCGTGACGGGAAAGATCATCATCCGGTTCATACGACCGCCGGTCTAGCGCGTTGCGGGCCTCAAGCCTAGCAGGTGCGCTGTATCCTTGAGGAAGATCTTCACATGCGCCATCGGTTTGGCGCGCACCAGCTTCTTGTGCATATAGGCCTGCCAGGTCAGTTCCTGCACATCCTTGTCGTCGCACATGGTCACGAACCGTTCGCGGCGCTTGTCGGACGAATACCAGAAATACTGCATCATCCCCAGCACCCGGAACACCATGCCGTGTTCGCGCATGAACTTCTTGCGCGCGGTTCTGAGCTGCTTGGCCTCGCCGGTCTTCAGAAAGGCACTCGCTGCCTCGCCCACCAGCCGTCCGCCGACCATGGCGTAATAAATGCCCTCGCCCGATGCCGGGGCAACAACCCCTGCGGCATCGCCCGCCACGATCACGTCAGCGCCATTGTCCCAGCGCTTCAATGGCTTGAGCGGTATCGGCGCGCCTTCGCGGCGCACGGTCTGGCAGCGATCGAGCCCGAGGTCGTCGCGCATGGTCGCAATCGCGCCGCGCAATGAAAAGCCCTTGTTGGCGCTGCCCACCCCGATGCTGGCGGTATCCCCGTGCGGGAACACCCACGCGTAGAAATCGGGCGACAGGCGGCCCTGGTAGAATACGTCACAGCGCGAGGCATCGAAGGAATCGGTGTTCTGTTCGGGCGACTTGATGATCTCGTGATAGGCGAAAACGCAAGGCACCCGCTCGGCCCCCGGCAGGCACTGCTTGGCCACCGCCGAACGCGCCCCGTCCGCGCCGATCACCACTCGCGCGCGCACGCTTTCGATCGGGCCCCCGCGCGCGCGGCGGAAGGTGACGATCGGGTGCGGTTCGTCATCGCGCTCGATCTTCTCGAAGGTGGCGGTCATCCGTTCCGCGCCCGAATGGCGCGCGCGTTCGCGCAGGGCTTCGTCGAATTCGTCGCGGTCGACCATGCCGACATAGCCGATTTCGCCCACCGGCATATCAACCGCCCTGCCCGAAGGCGCGATCATGCGGGCCGAACGCGCCTTGGCCACCAGCAGGCTTTGCGGAATGTCGAAATCGGCCAGCAGCCGCGGCGGGATGGCGCCGCCGCAGGGCTTGATCCGCCCGCCGCGTTCGATCAGCAACACCGAATGGCCCGCCAGCGCGAGATCGGTTGCCGCCGTAGCGCCGGAAGGCCCGCCGCCGATGATGACCGCGTCATAGATAGTCTGGTTCATGCGAAGACCTCCCTCTTAACCTCTTGAGCGCCTGCGCGCATCGCGGCCGCTCCTGTTGCTTTCACCGCCAGAACAGCGGCGAGCAGAAATGCGGCGGCCTCGATCCCGAAGACCAGCTGGAATGCCGCGCCATCATCACCCAGCGTGCTGCGCGCCAGATCGACCCCGACCGCGCCGGTCAGGCCGCCCAATCCGAAAGCAATCGCCTGCGAAGCGCCCCACACACCCATGCGCACGCCTTCGCGGGTGTTTTCTCCCGCGCCTGCCAGCCCCATCATGGCGCCGATCGCGGCCACGGCGAACACGCCATTGCCAAGGCCAAGCACGAAAACATTGATGCCCAGCGGCCAGGGCGGGCCATTCACCGCCGCCAGTCCAAGCGCGCCCAGCGCAACCGCCGAAGCGGCACAACCGCCCACCACCCAGATGCGCAAACCATCGGGCCGCTTGCCCGAAAACGCGCTGCCGCCGATGCCGGTGATGATCATGCCGATCAGAATGCCGCCCTGATGCTGCCCGCCCAGCTGCGTCGATTCGCCCGGCGACATGCCGAAGATCAGGCCGGCAAAGGGTTCGAGGATCAGATCCTGCATCGAGAATGCGATCATCGAAACGAAGATGAAGACAGTAAAGCGGCGCGCCGCCGGTTCGTCCCAGATCTCGCGGATCGCCGCGCCGAAATCGGGCGCCTCCCCGCCCTCGGCAGCATGGCCGAACTGGCCCGCCTGCCGTTCCAGCCGGAAGGTCGCCAGCACCGACAGCCCGACAGCCACCGCAGCAAGTCCGCCAGCGACAACCAGCAATCGTTCGGGCGAGAAAGGTTTGAGCAATTCACCAACGGTGATGGCCGAGACCACGATCCCGCCAACCATCATGATCCATGTCAGTGCCGCCGCCGCCGCGCGCCGCTGCGGCGCCACGCCCGAGGCCAGCAACGCCAGCGCCGATGTGCCCCCTGCCCCTACGCCAACCCCGATCAGGGTGTATGCAAGAATTGCGAGTGAGAAGCCGAGCACCGGCGATGATCCCAGCATCAGCGTCGCCTCCGTCGCCAGCAAGGATGCCGCGGCCAGCAACGCCACCCCGCCGATGATCCACAATGTCCGATTGTTGCCCTTGTCAGAGCCGTGGCCCCACAAGGGCCGACCGAGCTGCACCGCGTAATGCCATGCCACCAGCCCCGCCGGAATCGCCGCCGCCAGTGCGAATTCGACCACCATCAGGCGATTGAGCACCGTGGTCGCGAGCATCACCAGCGCGCCGATCGAGGCCTGTACCAGCCCGATCCGAGCAATACCCAGCCAGCCAAACCCGGCATTTCCCGCCTCTGCAGGAGTAGAGGCGAGCGGGGCATGCATCAGATATAGCCTCCGAGGCCCAGCGCCGCTGCCAGCATGCCCAGCACATAGAGCGTCACGCCCACGCCATTATACCACGGCGCATATTTGGCCGGATCGCCGATCAGCCGCGGCATGGCGGCAATCTGCGCGGCCAGCACACCGGTTACGATCAGCGCCGACAGGCCATAGCCCCACAGCGCCAGCAAGGCGATCACCACGATCTGCATCGAGGCCATGGTGATGCAGGCAAACCGCGCCGCCACCTCGACCCCCATCACCACCGGCAGCGAGGTGAGGCCTGTTTGCCGGTCACCTTCGACCGCCTTGAAATCGTTGAGCACCATGATCCCGTGCGCGCCGAGCGAATACATGAACAAGATAATCACCACCTCGACCGAGGGCATCGCGCCCAGCATCACGGCTGCGCCGGTGAACCAGCTCAGCCCTTCATAGGTCAGCCCGCACACCAGCGGACCGACCATGCCGTTGGCCTTGAACCGGAACGGCGGCGCCGAATAGGCCCAGGCAAAGGCAAGACCGATCAACGCAGCAACGAACACGATCGGGCCGAGCAACCAGCCCACCCCTGCCGAAACAAGGCTGGCGATAATCGCAATATAAAGTCCCCAGCGGCCGGGGATCCGGCCCGAGGGGATCGGGCGGTCAGGTTCGTTGATGGCATCGACATGACGATCGAACCAGTCATTCACCGCCTGGCTGGTGCCGCAGACCAGCGGCCCGGCCAGCAAAACGCCGCCCGCCACGAACCACCAGCGCCCGTCGAGCCCGGCGCCGGACGAGACCGCCCCGCACATGAAGGCCCACATCGGCGGGAACCAGGTGATCGGTTTGAGAAGCTGCAGCACGTCGCGCGGCTTGGGGCGCAACCGGGGGCGCGCCGCCGGAACGGGCGCGGATCGAGTCGTGGGCACCGAATGTTCCATAAGCCAAGGCTATGCCTGACAACACAAAGCGTCAAATTGTTTTGACACTATTTATTCGGACAAACTGGATTTCGGCGCATTTTTTGGCTCTGAGTCAGTCCATGGTGTCCAATCGCGGACACATCCAGCGTTGGACAGTAGGCAAATTCGGGTGATTCGGGGTTGAGTCGCGCAAGCCGGTGCCAAAGGGTGGCTTGCCACTCGCAAGGCCGGTCCTGACCCCGCTTGACCCGCCTTTGACCATGCTTTGCGCCGCTTTGACCCGCTTTGCCGGCGGATCGATGCAGCGCGCAAAATCGCCTGCAACGGCGCCCGCAGCACCTTGCCTAATCGTTGTCGCCGGCGAGGTTGCCAAGCCCGTAGCGGTGGAGCTTCGAATAGAGGCTCTGGCGCGAAAGGCCGAGGATCTCCGCCGCTGATGCCCGATTATCCGAGGTGTAGGAAAGCGCCGCCTCGATACACAATCGTTCGATCAGATCGGTGCTTTCACGCACGATATCCTTGAGGCTCATGCGTCCGACCAGCTCGGTGAGCTGCTCGACCGAGCGCGGCAGGTCCTGCGAACCGGGCGGCAGATCGCGCAACCGGCGCCCGATGGGCCGGATTACGAAGGCGTAATAGGGATCATCGCCGGCGGTTCTTACCGCTGACAATTCAACCGGTTCACCTTCCGTGTCATGGCCGATGCGCAGCACCGTGCTGACATTGCGGGCTGCGCCGTGCTGGTCGATCTGGCCCTCGATCAGGTCGAGATCGATGCCCGGCCGGCCGATCGATTCCGACAGGTGCCGCCCGCGCAGCTGATCCACGCTGGCAGCCTGGATAAGCTCGACAAATGCGGCATTTGCGGTAACGATTTCGAGATTGCTGTCGGCCACCACGAAGGCATCGGGCATGTTGTCGACCAGGTCCATGACCGGCGAGGACAGCGTGATCGCCCGCTCGCTGGCCGGGACCAGTCGCACCAGCAGAAACTGGCCGCGATCCTGGGTGAAACCGGTAACGGAGACCATGACGTCGCGCGCCCCGCGAGCCAGCTTCATCCGTGACGGACTGACCGTATCGGACACCAGCGCCGCGCCGACCAGCCCTTGCAACGTGTCATGTGAAGCCTTGTCGAGCACGCTCGGCAGCTTCTTGCCCGGCAGGCTTCCGCCGCGGACGCCGGCCAATGCGTGCGCTGCGGGATTGGCCTCGCGGATGCGCAAGGTCGCCGCTTCGATGATCAGCACTGCCTCGGTCGAGCGCTCGAACAGCATCCGATACCGTGCCTCGAGCTGGCGCATCCTCAGGTAATCGCGCTCAAGCGATTGTTGCACTTGCAAAAGTCGCTGTTGCAGCTTGCCCGCCTCGCGCAGGTCGCGCCCGAAGGCGATCCGATGCGCGCCGCCATTGATGCTGAGCACGGCATAACGGATCGGCACCTCCCCATCACGCGACGGGTGATTGACCTGGCGCCAGTGCTGCACCTCCCCGCGTCGGGCGGCGGCCAGCATTTCCATGATCTTGGGACGGCTTTCGTCGGTGACCGTTTCAATCCAGTTGCTGCCGATCCAGCCGGAAAAGGCCGGGAATTCGCGCGGATCGAACGCCGCGTCCAGAATCGTGCCGGTATCGTCGAGCACGAGCGTGACGTCGCCGGCCATCATGGCCAGTTTCATCGCCGCATCAGCATCCAGCGACTGAAATAATTCAGCCGCCTTTTCAAAAGGATGCTTGCCTTCAATACTATGCTTGCGAGTGAGCATCTGCGGGCCGAACCTATCGCAGGTTCTGGGAGCTGAGTGCGGGGACCTTCACGAGATTTTCTGCCATTTCGAGCGCGGCAAGCGCGTCAGGCCCTGTGCCGTCAGCCCCAACCTCATCGACCAAGGCCGGGTTCTGGTTGATCATTCTTCCGCCAACGAACACGGTAATTCCGGGGTTTGCCGATGCGCTGCGCATCGCCTTGATAAGGCTTGCGACCGCGGCGCTAGGACAATCGCGGCCGAGCGTCAATCCTACCAGATCGAAGGGTCGCTGGGCGAGGCGATCGAGCAGTTCGCGGCGCTCCGGTTTGACCAGCGCCTCGCTCTGCCAACCCGCGCGCGCGAACACTTCCTCGATCATCAAGGTACCGAAATTGTGTTGATCTCCGGGCATCGGCGAGAACAGCGCGCTGCGCGGGACATTGAGCGAGGGCAGGTCTGCCGGTGAACGCGCGGCGATCTCGCGCATCACTTCCTGCAGGCGCCACAGGCCCATCGTGACATCAATGAAATCGCATTCGTCGCGGTCCCACATCTCGCCGAGAATGCGCGCCGCAGGAGCGAGCAGATCGAGGCATATCGTCTCGACGCTGGTGCCTTCGGCAATGAAGGAATCGACTTCCTCAAGCAGCCCCGCCGCTTCGAGCCGGAGAGGAAGAATGGCAAATCGCGAGGCATCGTCGGGACTTATCGGCCGGGCACGCTTGCCGCTGGCCTGCGCCTTGCCGGTGTTGTGGGCCATCAGAAGTCGCGGAATAATTTCGCCCTCGATGATGGCATTGACCGGATCGTGAGGCTCTTCCCGGACGGCCGAAGCCTTCTTGCGGACCCGTTCGAGCGGGGCGGTGATCACCCCTCGCAGGACCGCCGAACCGGCACCGAACATGCTCGAAGCCTTGGAATCTCCCATTCGCCAGACCCTCCCCAGGTCGTGCGGAACACCCTTCCGCAGGAGGTAATGGACCCGCCCGAGCGGCGCGTCCCTTGGCCTTGATCCCGATAGCCAGCGAATCCTGTCTACGCCTTTTTCGGGAGTGGCGCAAACGACGTTACCGCAGAGACAAAAATCGTCAACAAAACTAAACGTCCAATTTAGTTGACACTCAGGTTGGAACGAGCGTAATCTTCGAGTCACACAGCATAGGGCTAACGCGACCAAATGACTCGGACGCATCAGACAACCCCGGTCGAACCCGGAACCACGGTGAAGGGGGCGGGCCACAAGAGAGGGAAGAGCCGGGCGCTCTATACCGCTGAAGAGCGGGTCCGGCGCGACGAATCGGGTTGGACGATTGTTCAGGGTGTGCTCGCCCCGCTGCAGTTTCTGGTCTTTCTCGTCAGCCTCGTGCTGGTCATGCGCACGCTCACCACCGGAGAGGGCGCCTTTGCCGCCGATGTCTCGATCGTCGTCAAGACGCTGGTGCTCTACACCATCATGATCACCGGTTCGATCTGGGAAAAGGTGGTGTTCGGCAAGTGGCTCTTCGCCGAAAGCTTCTTCTGGGAAGACGTCTTCTCGATGCTCGTGCTGGCGCTGCACACGCTTTATCTGACGATGTTGTTCGGCAACTTTGGCACCCTCGATCAACGCATGCTGGTCGCGCTGGCCGCCTATGCCGCCTACGTCATCAACGCCGCGCAGTTCCTGTGGAAACTGCGCATGGCCCGGCTGGAGGGCGCCAAGACCGCCTCTGCCTCCCCTGAAACCTCCAAGAAGGCGGTGACCGCATGAGCCCGCTTGCCACTCTTGACGGCTGCGCTTCCGAACTTGCCCACGCTGATGCGCCGGCAGCAACCCCGCACGGCGAAGCCCAGCGCCCCGTGCTGCGCGAACGCGGCCAGCGCGAGGTGTTCTGCGGCCTGACCGGCATCATCTGGCTGCATCGCAAGATGCAGGACGCCTTCTTCCTCGTCGTCGGCTCGCGCACCTGCGCCCACCTGCTGCAATCGGCGGCGGGCGTGATGATCTTTGCCGAGCCGCGCTTTGCCACCGCGATCATGGAAGAACGCGATCTGGCCGGGATGGTCGACGCGCAGGACGAGCTTGACCGGGTGGTGAACCGCCTGCTCGAACGACGTCCCGACATCCGCACCTTGTTCCTGGTCGGCTCGTGCCCCTCGGAGGTGATCAAGCTCGATCTTTCCAAGGCTGCCCAACGGCTGGGCGCGGTCCATATGCCGAGGGTGCGTATCCTCAACTACTCGGGTAGCGGGATCGAGACGACTTTCACCCAGGGCGAAGACGCCTGCCTTTCGGCGCTGGTGCCGGTGATGCCCGCGAGCGCGCCCGACGCCGCCAAGGAGCTGCTGATCGTCGGCAGCCTGCCGGACATCGTCGAAGACCAGTTCACCCGCATCCTCGCCCAGCTCGGCATCGACAAGGTTGGTGTGCTGCCGGCCCGCAATGCCCGCGATCTGCCGAGCGTCGGCCCGGGCACCCGTTATCTGCTGGCCCAACCGTTCCTCGGCGAGACCGCGATGGCGCTCGAGGGACGCGGGGCGAAGCGGCTCGATGCGCTCTTCCCGTTCGGCGCGGAAGGCACGACCAGCTGGCTGCGGGCCGCAGCACAGGAATTCGGTGTCGATGAAGCGCTGTTCGACAAGGTGGTCGCACCGGGCCGCGAACGCGCCCGGCGCGCGCTTGCCAACCTGCGCCCCCAACTCGAAGGCAAGCGCATCAGCTTCCTGCCCGACTCGCAGCTCGAAGTGCCGCTTGCGCGCTTCCTGCAGGAAGAACTGGGCATGGAGCTGGTCGAGGTCGGCACGCCCTATCTTCACCGCGCGCATCTCGCCCGCGAGCTTGATCTGATCGGGCCGCAGGTGCGGATCAGCGAAGGCCAGCATGTCGAACGCCAGCTCGATCGTGTCCGCGCCGACCGCCCCGACATCACCGTGTGCGGGCTGGGTCTTGCCAATCCGCTCGAGGCCGAAGGCTTCACCACCAAGTGGGCCATCGAACTCGTCTTCTCGCCGATCCACGGTTTCGATCAGGCCGCGGATCTCGCTGAACTCTTTGCCCGGCCGCTGCGGCGCCGGGACATGCTGGAGGTATAGGCGATGCAACTGGCAGTCTGGACCTATGAAGGCCCGCCCCATGTCGGAGCGATGCGCGTGGCAACCGCGATGGAGAAACTCCATTACGTGCTCCATGCTCCGCAGGGCGATACCTATGCCGACCTGCTGTTCACCATGATCGAACGCCGCGGCAAGCGCCCGCCGGTCACCTACACCACCTTCGAGGCGCGCGATCTGGGCAAGGACACCGCACAGATCTTCCAGGATGCCGCGCGCGAGGCGGTGGCCCGCTTCAACCCGCAGGCAATCATCGTCGGCGCATCGTGCACCGCGGAACTGATCCAGGATGACCCCGGCGGCCTGTCCGAAGCGATGGGCCTGCCCTGCCCGGCGATCGCGCTCGAACTGCCCAGCTACCAGCGCAAGGAAAACTGGGGCGCGGCCGAAACCTTCTACCAGATCGTGCGCACGCTCGCCGACAAGTCCATCGTGCGCGAACCGCGCGAGGGCCGCCGTGCGCGGGCCAACATCCTCGGCCCCACCGCGCTCGGCTTCCGCCACCGCGATGATCTGGTCGAGATCCACAAGATTCTCGATTCATTGGGGGTCGAGGTGAACCTCGTCGCCCCGCTGGGCGCGACGCCAGAGGACATTACCCGGATCGGCGCTGCCGATTTCAACATCGTCCTCTACCCTGAAATTGGAGATGAGGCCTCCCGCTGGCTGGAGCGCACCTTTGCGCAGCCTGCGGTGCGGACCGTCCCTATCGGCGTGGGAGCTACCCGCTCCTTCATCGCCGAAGTCGCCGAGTTGGCAGGTGCAGATCCCACGCCTGCCCTCGGCGACACCTCTTCCCGCATGCCCTGGTGGAGCCGGTCGGTCGATTCGACCTACCTCACGTCCAAGCGCGTGTTTATCTTCGGTGATGCGACCCATGCTGTCGCCGCCGCCCGCATCGCGCGCGAGGAACTGGGCTTCGAGGTCTGCGGCCTCGGCTGCTACAGCCGCGAATTTGCCCGCGAAGTGCGGGCCGAAGCCGCGCGTTGCGGAGTCGAGCCGCTGATCACCGACGATCACCTTGCGGTAGAAGACGCGATTGCCGCAGCCTCCCCCGAACTGGTACTCGGCACACAGATGGAACGCCATATCGCCAAGCGCCTCGGCCTGCCTTGCGCGGTGATTTCAGCCCCCGTCCACGTGCAGGATTTCCCCGCCCGCCATTCGCCCCAGATGGGCTTCGAAGGCGCCAACGTGATTTTCGATACCTGGGTTCACCCGCTGGTGATGGGGCTGGAGGAGCACCTGCTCACCATGTTCCGCGAGGATTTCGAATTCGCCGACGAAAACGGCCCCAGCCACCTTGCCGCCCATTCGCCGCGCCCGATGGCGCAGCCGGCGATGGAAATGGCGACCGCGGGCGCAACCACAACCGCGGGCGCGCAAACGCAGGACGTGGCCGAGGTGCCGGTGGCGGATATTCCCGCGCCCACCGCCCCGCCGACCCAGACGGGCGCCTTCGCCTGGACCGACGAGGCCGAGCGCGAGCTCAAGAAAATTCCCTTCTTTGTGCGCGGCAAGGCCCGCCGCAACACCGAAGCCTATGCGACCGCCGAGGGGCTTGCGCAGATCAGTCTCGAAACCCTCTATGACGCGAAGGCACATTATGCACGGTAACGTAGCCTCTTTTTCGTCCGTCGATCCCCGCGCGCCCGTAAGGGTGGTGATCGTCACGCTCGACAACCATCTCAAAGGTGCGGTCGATCGCGCCGATGCAGCGCTGGCGCCCGAAGGCATCGAACTCAGCCTGCATGCCGCTGCCGAATGGGGCAGCGATCCGGTGGAGCTGGAAAAGGTCAAGGCCGCAATTGCCGAAGCCGACATCGTGATCGCCACGATGCTGTTCCTCGACGACCATATCCGCATGATCCTGCCCGAGCTCGAAGCGCGCCGCGAGGATTGCGATGCGATGGTGTGCCTGATGTCGGCGGGCGAAGTCGTGCGTCTGACCAAGATGGGCGCTTATCGCATGGACGCGCCTGCCAAGGGTCCGCTCGCCCTGCTCAAGAAGCTGCGCGGCAGCTCGGGCAAGGATGGCAAGCCCAATTCGGGCGCTGGCCAGATGAAGATGCTGCGCCGCCTGCCGAAGATCCTGAAGTTCATCCCCGGCACCGCGCAGGACGTGCGCGCCTATTTCCTGACCTTGCAATATTGGCTGGCCGGGTCGGACGAGAATGTCGTCGCGATGGTACGCGCGCTGATCGATCGCTATGCCGCAGGAGAGCGGATGTATCGCCGCGGCATCACCAAGGCCGAAGCGCCGATCGAATATCCCGAAACCGGGGTCTATCATCCGCGCACCCAGCAACGCATTTCCGAAAGCCTGCGCCTGCTTCCGCGCGGCGAAGGGCGTGAGGGCACGGTCGGTCTGATCCTGCTGCGCTCCTACCTTCTGGGTCGCGACAGCGCGCATTACGACGGTGCGATCGAAGCCTTCGAGGCCGCGGGCCTCAAGGTGGTGCCGGTCTTTGCCAGCGGCCTCGATGCACGCCCGGCCATCGAGCAGTTTTTCGTCGGTCCCGATGGCCGCCCCACGGTGGACGCGGTGGTCAACCTCACCGGCTTCTCGCTGGTCGGCGGTCCTGCCTATAGCGATGCCCAATCCGCGCGCGAGATACTGGGCAAGCTTGATCTTCCCTACCTTGCCGCCCACGCGATTGAATTCCAGACCATCGAGGATTGGGCGCATCGCGCGCAAGGTCTGCTGCCGCTCGAAGCGACCATGATGGTCGCCATGCCGGAACTCGATGGCTCCACCGTTCCAAGCGTGTTCGGAGGACGCGCGGGCAATTCCGGTCCGTGCTGCACCGGCTGCGACCGGAACTGTCCGCGTCCTGCGTCGGAAAAGGCCAAGCCGATGCAGGCTTGCCCCGAACGCGCCGAGGCGCTGGCCGCGCGCACCGTGAAACTGATCAAGCTGCGCAAGAGCGAGCGCGCGAGCCGCAAGCTTGCCGTCGTGGTGTTCAATTTCCCGCCCAATGCGGGGGCCACCGGAACCGCCGCTTTCATGGCGGTGCACGAATCGCTTTACGCCACGCTCCAGCGGCTTGCCGCCGAAGGTTACGACGTCGACCTGCCCGAAAGCGTCGAAGCGATGCGCGATGCGCTGCTCAAGGGCAATTCGGAACGCTACGGCACCGATGCCAACATCGCACACCGCATCCCAGCCGACGAGCACGTAAGGCGCGAAACGCATCTGGCCGAGATCGAGGCCGCCTGGGGCCCTGCGCCGGGCAAGCAGCTTACCGACGGCGGCAATATCCTCATCCAGGGCGCGCATTTCGGCAACGTGTTCGTCGGGGTCCAGCCCACCTTCGGCTATGAAGGCGATCCGATGCGGTTGCTGTTCGAAGGCACCTTCAGCCCGACCCATGCGTTCAGCGCGTTCTATCGCTGGATCCGCGAGGATTTCGGCGCCCACGCGATCCTTCATTTCGGCACCCACGGCGCGCTTGAATTCATGCCCGGCAAGCAGGCCGGCATGTCGGGCAAGTGCTGGCCCGACCGGCTGATCGGCGACACACCCAATTTCTATCTCTATGCCGCCAACAACCCCTCCGAAGGGATGCTGGCCAAGCGCCGCTCGGGTGCGACGCTCATCAGCTACCTTACTCCGCCGCTGGCCCAGGCCGGGCTGTACAAGGGTCTGGCAGAGCTCAAGGCAAGCGTGGAACGCTGGCGCGTGACGGCCGATGATGCCGATCATGCGGCGGAACGCGAGGATCTGGCGCTGCTGATCGCCGACCAGTGCGAAGCGCTCGATATCACCTATACCGAGATCGGCGAACTGCCCGCACGGCTTTACGAAATGGAAGCGGCGCTGATCCCGCATGGCCTGCACATTCTGGGTCGCAATCCGGAAGGGATCGAGCGCGAAGACATGCTCGATGCCATGATGGAAGCGGCGGCTGCGGGCGAGACACCCGGCGACCGCGAAGCCTTGGGCATCAAGCTCGATTCGAGCGACGAAATGTGGTCGCTGATCCACGCACTCGATGGTGGCTTTGTGCAGCCTGCACCGGGCGGCGATGTCGTGATCAATCCCGATGTGCTGCCAACCGGCCGCAATATCCACGGGTTCGATCCGTTCCTGATGCCGTCGGCCTATGCCTGCCGCCTCGGCAGCGAACAGGCCGAACAGCTGATCGCCCGCCACGTCAATGGTGGCGAACCCTTCCCCGAGAACATCGCCATGGTGCTGTGGGGCACGGACAACATGAAGTCCGAAGGTGTCCAGATCGCGCAGGCGATGACTTTGATGGGGGCCCGCCCCCGGCGCGATTCCTATGGCCGGCTGTGCGGATCGGTGCTGATCCCGCTGGAGGAACTCGGCCGTCCGCGGATCGACGTGGTGATGACCTTGTCAGGCATCTTCCGCGATCTTTTGCCGATGCAGACCCGGATGCTGGCCGAAGCCGCACTGCTTGCCAGCCAGGCAGACGAACCGGTTGAGGCGAATTTCGTGCGCAAGCACACGCTGGCACTGATGGAAAAGCACGGCTGCGACCTCGAAACCGCGGCCCTGCGCGTCTTTTCCAATGCCGAAGGCGCCTATGGTGCCAACGTCAACCAGATGATCGAAGGCGGTGTCTGGGCCGATCCCGACGAGCTGGCCAATGCGTTCGAAGTGAACAAGGGCTTTGCATATGGCGTGTCGGGCAAGCCGGTCCAACAGCGCGAACTGTTCCAGAGCGCATTGAGCACGGTGGATTTCACCTACCAGAACCTCGAAAGCGTCGAACTGGGCATCAATGATGTCGACCAGTATGTCGATGGCCTCGGCGGCGTGACGCGTTCGGTCACGCGGGCCAGGGGTGCGGAGACCCCGGTCTACATCCTCGACGCGACGCGCGGCAGCACCAAGGTGCGCACGCTGGGCGAGCAGATCGATCTGGAGACCCGCACCCGCACGCTGAACCCCAAGTGGTTCGAGGGCCTGCTCGAACATGGCTATGAAGGCGTGCGCCAGATCGAGGGGCATGTGACCAGCACACTGGGCTGGTCGGCCACCACCGGACAGGTCGCGCCGTGGGTGTACCAGAAGATTTCGGAGACCTTCGTGCTCGACGAAGCGATGCGGCGGCGCCTCTCCGATCTCAACCCCAAGGCCTCTGCGCGGGTGGCAAACCGCCTGCTCGAAGCCTGTGACCGCCACCTGTGGGAGCCTGACGAAGCCACGCTCGCAGCCCTGCGCGAAGCCAATGACGAGCTTGAGGACCGCCTTGAAGGCGTGTTCGCGGGCGAGTGAAAACGAGGGATCGTAAACTATGAACCTGCACAGCCCCCAATCCAGCTTCAGCAAGCCAGACGGCGAAGGTTCGGTTCAAGTCCAGCTTGACCCGGCCGACAAGATCAAGGGCGCAAAGGTGTTTGCTGTCTACGGCAAGGGCGGGATCGGCAAGTCGACCACCTCGTCGAACCTTTCGGCCGCGTTCTCCAAACTCGGCCACAAGGTGCTCCAGATCGGCTGCGATCCCAAGCATGACAGCACCTTCACCCTCACCAAGAAGCTGATGCCGACGGTGATCGACGTGCTGGAAACGGTCGAATTCCACGCCGAGGAACTGCGGCCCGAAGATTACATGTTCGAAGGCTATAACGGGGTCATGTGCGTCGAGGCGGGCGGGCCTCCGGCAGGCACCGGCTGCGGCGGATATGTGGTCGGGCAGACCGTGAAGCTGCTGAAACAGCACCACCTGCTCGAAGAAACCGACGTCGTGATCTTCGATGTGCTGGGCGATGTGGTGTGCGGCGGGTTTGCCGCGCCCTTGCAGCACGCCGAACGCGCGCTGGTGGTGGCGGCCAACGATTTCGACTCCATCTTCGCGATGAACCGCATCGTCGCGGCGATCGCGGCCAAATCGAAGAACTACGACGTGCGCCTTGCCGGCGTGGTTGCCAACCGCAGCCGCGAAACCGACGAAATCGACCGTTTCTGCGACAAGATCGGGATGCAGCGCCTCGCCCACTTCAAGGATGTCGATGCAATCCGCCGCTCGCGCCTCAAAAAGTGCACCTTGTTCGAAATGGGCGACGACCCCGAAGTGGTCGCGGCACAGGATGAATATCTGCGGCTGGCAGCGATGCTTTGGGCAGGGGTCGATCCTTCGACCGCGCAGCCGATGAAGGACCGTGACATCTTCGATTTCCTGGGGTTCGAATAATGGCGACGCGGCTTCCCACGGGATACGACCATCGGCGCGAGGCGCTGGCGACCTATTTCGACAGCACCGCGCGTCAGGCGTGGATCGATCTGACTTCGGACACCAAGGTCAGCGGCATTCGCGCCACCGTGCGCGCGGGGCGCGACAACATGCGCAACGTCCTGCTGTCGTGGCTGCCGGACGACCTGCGCCGTACCCGGTTGCTCGATGCGGGCTGCGGAACCGGGGCCTTCTCCATCGCGGCCGCGTGCCGCGGGGCGGAAGTGACCGGCATCGATGTCGCTGCAGGCCTTGTCGAGGTCGCGCGCGAGCGCACCCCTTCCTTTATCGGACACGGCCGCATCCACTGGCACGCTGGCGACATGCTCGATCCCGATCTCGGGACCTTTGCGCATGTGGTGGCGATGGATTCGTTGATCCATTACCAACCGGAAGAACTGGTGGCCGCGCTCACCGAACTGGCGCAGCGCACCACCCGCTCGATCCTTTTCACCTTCGCCCCGCGCACGCCGCTGCTGGCGACGATGCACCAGGTCGGCAAGGTGTTCCCCAAGTCCGACCGCTCGCCGGCCATCGTGCCGACCGCCGAAAGCGACCTGCGCCAGCGTCTCGCCGGGCTGCAAGGCTGGACCATCGGCCGCACACAGCGCATTTCGAGCGGGTTCTACACCTCGCAGGCGCTTGAACTGTTGAGGCACGGATGAAGCGTTCGGCCCGCCCTGCTGCACCGCATTGGACCGAAGTGGCGTTCCGCCTGCTTCCGTTCGCGGATGCCGCCAGTGCGGATCTGCCGCTTGGGCGTTTGTTGCGACTGTCGCTGTTCCAGGTGACGGTGGGCATGGCCACGGTTCTGCTCAACGGCACCTTGAACCGGGTGATGGTGGTCGAACTTGGCACACCCACCTGGCTCGTGGCGCTGCTGATTGCGGTGCCGCTACTGGTCGCGCCGTTCCGTGCACTGATCGGGCACAAGTCCGACACCCACCGCTCGGTGCTCGGTTGGCGGCGGGTGCCCTATATTTGGTTCGGCACGCTGATGCAGTTCGGCGGCCTTGCGATCATGCCCTTTGCACTGCTGCTGCTGGGGACACCCGAACGTTTCGAGATCGGTCTTGTCGCGGCAACGGCGGCTTTCCTGCTGACCGGCACCGGCTTCCACGTCACCCAGACCGCAGGCCTCGCGCTCGCGACCGATCTTGCGCCCGAGGACAAGCGCCCGCGTGCGGTAGCGCTGCTTTATGTCATGCTGCTGGTCGGCATGATGTTCGCCGCTTTCGTGATCGGCGGGCTGCTGATGGATTACAGCGCAACGATGCTGGTCCAGGTGATCCAGGGTTGCGCGGTGCTGACCATCATTCTCAATGTTATCGCCCTGTGGAAGCAGGAAGCGCGCAATACTGCAGTGACTGCGCCTGACCGCGAAACCCCGGTATTCTCGGACCTGTGGCAGTCCTTCGTGCGCGACGGGCGCAACGCCCGGTTGCTGACCGCGATCGGTATCGGCGCTGCAGGCTTTGCGATGCAGGATGCGCTGCTCGAACCTTATGGCGGCGAAATTCTCGGCCTGTCGGTCGGCGCGACCACCGGGCTGACCGGGGCATGGGCGCTGGGTTCGCTTATCGGCTTCATGCTGTCGGGCCGCTGGCTGGCGCGCGGATGGGATCCGCTGCGGCTGGCGGGCGCAGGGCTGGTTGTCGGCATCAACGCCTTTCTGCTGGTGTTGTTCGCCGGGCCGTTCTCCGCGCCCGGAATGCTTTATCTCGGCGCGCTGGGGATCGGGCTGGGTCTGGGCCTGTTCTCGGTCGGCACGCTGATGGAAGCCATGGCAATCGCCAAAAGCGAAACCGCCGGCCTGGCGCTGGGTGCATGGGGCGCGGTGCAGGCGAGCTGCGCCGGCGCGGGCATCGCGATCGGTGGCTTGCTGCGCGATCTCGTCGCGATGCTGGTGCAGAGCGGTGACGCCACGGCCAGCATCGCCACCCGCGCAAGCGGCTATGCCTCTGTCTACATGCTCGAAATTGCCCTGCTGCTCGCCGGGCTTGCCGCGTTGGGGCCGCTGGTCGGCCCGCGGCGCAACCATTCTCCCGATGAGCTCGACCCGCAGGGGCAGCCTTTCGGCCTGAGGGAGTTTCCGACGTGATTATCCGTGCCCGCCCTTACCCGATCCTGCCCGGCTCCGCCTCAGCCGACCCACTTCATGAGAGGAACGTGAAATGAACCACGCCTATATTGTCGGCACATTCGATGTTGCCGAACTCGCCTTCCTGCTGTTTTTCGGATTTTTCATCGCGCTGGTGTTCTACCTGAACAAGGAAAGCCGCCGCGAAGGCTATCCGCTGGAGGACGAGCAGACCGGCAAGATCCACCCTGGCAGCCTGTTTGATGGCGACAAGAAAGTCTTCAAGCTCCCGCATGGTCGTGGCACTTATGTTCCCGAAGATGTCGCGCGCGACGATATCAACGTCGCCGGCGTGCAGGGCTTCAGGTCCGCCGGTGCACCATGGGTGCCGACCGGCGATCCGATGAAGGACGGCATGGGGCCGGCCGCCTGGGCCAACCGCTCGAAATATCCCGATCTCACCTTCGACGGCCGCCCGCGCATCGTGCCGATCGCCCAGAGCCACGAATTGATCATCGCCCCCAATGATCCGCAGCTGATCGGCTGGCCGGTGATGGCAGCCGACAAGAAGATGGTCGGCATGGTGAGCGATATCTGGGTCGATCAGGCCGAACACCTGATCCGCTATCTCGAAGTCGAGACCACCACCGGAAAGAAGGTGCTGGCACCGATGATGGTCGCGACCGTCCACGGCAACGGCCTGCTGGACGCGCTGTTGCCGATCATCGAAGACAAGCCAAAATTTGTCGAGATCGACGCGATCACCGCTGCCCAGTTCGAGGATGTGCCAGCCCTTGAAACCCCGGGCATCATCACCCGCTACGAGGAAGACCGCATCCAGGCCTATTTCGGCGGCGGTTACATGTATGCAACGCCGGAAAGGGCCGAACCGTGGCTTTGAGCGAAACCGAAGACCGGGCGGCGGCGATGCCGCTGCCCGGCGGCATTGATCACGCCGAACTCGAAAACGACGGTCCGACCGCGCATGGCGACCGTCTGGGCACCCCGGCGCCCGATGAGACCGTGCTGTGGAAGGGCCGCCCGAGCCTCGGCATGCTGGCCCGTACCGCCTTCCACACCCGCACGCTCGGGCTCTACATGGCCGCGCTGATCGTGATTGCACTGGCAACCGGACGCAACGATGCGGCGATGGTGACCGCAGGGCTCGGTCTGGCGCTGATCGCGCTGCTATACCTGCTCGCCTGGTTCAGCGCGCGCAGCACGCTGTATATCCTCACCGACGTGCGCCTGATCATGCGCATCGGCATGGCGATCGAGACGCGGATCAACATTCCGCTCAAACAGATCAAGGCTGCCCACTATCGCGCACGCGGCAAGGACCACGGCGACATTGCGTTTGAACTCAACGGTGAACGCATGCTTGGCCATGTGCTGTTGTGGCCGCATGTCCGCCCCTGGCGCTATGCCCATCCGCAGCCGATGCTGCGCGCCGTACCCGATGCTGCCGGCCTCGCGCGGATGATTGCCGAAACCCGTGCGCAATATGGCGAAATCGAGCGGAATTTGAGCGAGATCAAGGATGCGGCTACAACGGCCGGCCATCACGCACCAGTGGCCGGTCCGGTCGTGGGCCGCGCTCCGGCAAAGACCCGCGCAAACGATGCCGGCCTCGGTGACCAGGGATTGGAAGGAGCACCCGCATGATCGTGCGCGAATACGAGAAAGACGAAGTCACGGTTCACAAGGTGCCGCTGATGCTGATGGGCGGAATCGTGGCGATTTCGCTCGCGCTCACCGCCTCGGTCCAGCTCGGTTTTTTCGAGCGCACTTCCATTCCCGAACAGGCGCGCGCCGAAGCCGGTATCGATTCGGTTGCCATGCGCACCTTGCGTTTCTTCGACGAGCCGGACGGCACAGTGCGGGTCGAGGATGGTGCCACGGCCGAAGTGCTGGGCCGCTTCGGTCCGGGACAAGGCGGGTTCATCCGCGCCAGCGTGCGCAGCCTCGTTCACCAGCGCCGCATCCGCGGGGAAGGTCCGGCGGTACCCTTCGAACTGACCGAGTGGGAAAACGGCGCGATGACGCTCCGTGACCCGGTCACGAATGACAGCGTCGAGGTGGCCTCCTTCGGGCCGGACAACCGCGCGATTTTCGCCGACATGCTGCCGCAGAAGGACGTCCGCTGATGGCCTTGCTGTTCCTTGGCCAGAGCCCGCGCTCGTTCGATGTCGGTTGCACCATCACGGTCGAACAGAGCCCCGATCACTTCCACGCCCATGTCGAGCTTGACGGCGATGTGGAGATCCAGCCGGGCGACAAGGTCAGGGTTCACGGCGATCCGATCCAGATCAAATTCGGGCAAAGCGTGGTGGTTGAACGCGCTGCCACCGTTACCCGCGCGACGGCGGTCGAACGCGCACTGACGCGGGTTGCGGCCTATTTCGACCTCAAGGAACTTTACGAAGTCAGCTTCACCCCAGGGAGGGTACGATGAACGCGCATACCAAGATCGACGCAACGCTCACCCGCGAGCATGCGATGGAGATCGCCCAGCAAAGCACCATGCTGAGCCCGCGCTTCTATACGACCGATTACGACGCGCTCGACGCGATCGACGTGTCGAGCGTGCGCGCGGAGTGGGACGCGCTGATCAATGACATGATCGGCGACCCCAACAAGAAGCACTTCAAGCAGGATGATACCTTCCACGGGGTGATCGAAGGGCTGGAGCCGGAACTGCGCGCCGAATTCGTCGATTTCCTCGTCAGTTCGCTGACCTCGGAATTTTCCGGCTGCGTGCTCTATGCCGAAATCGCCAAGCGCACCAAGAACCCGGATGTGAAGCAGCTGTTCAAGCTGCTGGCACGCGACGAAAGCCGCCATGCCGGCTTCATCAACGAAACGCTCAAGGATTCGGGCATCGGTATCGACCTCGGCTTCCTGACGCGGACCAAGAAATACACCTTCTTCAAGCCGAAATTCATCTTCTACGCGGTATATCTGTCGGAAAAGATCGGTTACGCGCGCTACATCACCATCTTCCGGCATCTGCAGGCCAACCCGCAGAACCGCTTCCACCCGATTTTCCGCTGGTTCGAAGACTGGTGCAACGACGAGTTCCGTCATGGCGAGGCCTTTGCCATGCTGCTGCGCGCCGATCCCGAGCTTTTGACCGGCATGAACAAGCTGTGGGTGCGGTTCTTCCTCGTGTCGGTCTACGCGACGATGTATGTCCGCGACCACGCGCGTCCGGTGTTCCACAAGGCGCTGGGGGTCGATCCGACCGAGTATGATTACAAGGTGTTTGCGATCACCAACCAGATCAGCCGTCAGGTCTTTCCGATCGAACTCGACATCGACAGCCCGGGTTTCCGCGCCAAGATGGACAGCCTGCTGCGTGCCGCGCGGCGGATCGAGGACGGCAAGGAACGCGGCGGGATTGCCGGGTTCGCGCTGCGCGCTTCGGGGATGGCCGGTGCGGCCTTCAACTTCGCCCGCCTGTATCTCCACCCGACCAAGTCCAACGCCCTGCCGCATGCGATCAGGCTGCAGCCCGCGTGGTAAGCTGGACAGGTCATGTTGTGCCGTTCATCGTGACGGTGGCGATCTGGTTCATCGCGACCGGGCTGATTGCCTGGGCGGACAACCGTGAACGTTCCACCTTCTCGCGCAGCATGATGATTGGCAGCGTGGCCGGGATCATGGGCCTGGTGGTGATCCTGTTCGCCTCGCTTTCGGCAGAGGTCTGGGCGGTCTATCTCGCCTTTGTCGGCGCGTTGATGGTGTGGGGCTGGCACGAACTCAGCTTCCTCACCGGTGCTGCCGCCGGGCCGCGCCGCGGGCCGAGCGATCCGACGATCACCGGCGTCGCCCGCTTCCGGCAGGCCGCCGCCACGGTGATGCATCACGAGGTCGCGCTGGCGCTGACCGCCTTGTTGCTGATCTCGCTGTCGTGGGACGCGCCCAACCAGATCGGCGCGACTGTATTCGTGCTGATGTTCGGCATGCGTCTGACCTCGAAGATCAACCTCTTCGTCGGCGTGCCCAACACCACCTCGGAAATGCTGCCCGATCACCTCGCCTATCTGAAGACCTATTTCGGCCGCAACCGCATGACTGTGCTGCTCGCCCTGTCGATTGCGGGCCTTGTGGCAGTGACAGCCTGGTTCGCGTCGCTGGCGCTGGCGGCCCCGGTCGGCAGCGCGCAGATGGTGGGAGCGAGCCTGCTGTTCACGCTGAGCCTGCTCGGCGTGCTCGAACATTTTTTCCTTGCCCTCCCTTTCCGTGACGGAATGCTGTGGGGCTGGGCGTTGCCCCAGCGGAAAGGCGCTGAGGCACGGGCACGGAACATAGTGACATGACCAAGAACGAGGAATACCCGATGGATTTCGAAGCCTTTTTCGCCGGCGAACTGGACAATGTGCGCGCCGACGGCCGTTACCGGGTCTTCACCGATATCAAGCGCCATCGCGGACGCTTTCCTCACGCCACGCGGTTCGTCGATGATGAAACCCAGGCCGTGACCGTGTGGTGTTCGAACGACTATCTCGGCATGGGGCAGCACCCGGCAGTGCTTGAAGCGATGCATGATTGCCTCGACGAATGTGGTGCAGGCGCAGGCGGGACGCGCAATATCTCGGGCACCAACCACCATCACGTGCTGCTCGAACGCGAGCTTGCCGACCTTCACAACAAGGAAAGCGCACTGCTGTTCACCTCGGGATATGTGTCGAACTGGGCGGGTCTCGGCACATTGGCGAGCAAGATTCCGGGCTGCATGGTGTTCTCCGACGCGCTCAATCACGCTTCGATGATCGAAGGCATCCGCTACAGCCGCGCGCCCTACAAGATCTGGCGTCACAATGACGTCGAACATCTTGACGAACTGCTCTCGATGTACGGCCCCGAGGTGCCCAAGCTGGTCGCCTTCGAAAGCGTCTATTCGATGGACGGCGATATCGCCCCAATCAAGGAGATCCTCGACGTCTGCGAAAAGCATGGCGCGATGAGCTATATCGACGAGGTCCACGCCGTCGGCCTCTATGGCCCGCGCGGCGGCGGGATTGCCGAGCGCGAAGGGCTGATGGACCGCATCACCGTGATCGAAGGCACGCTGGGCAAGGCGTTCGGAGTGATGGGCGGCTATATTGCGGCCAGCAGCAACCTGGTCGATTTCGTGCGCAGCTTTGCCAGCGGTTTCATTTTCTCCACCGCCCTGCCCCCGGCTGTGGCGGCAGGCGCAGCGGCCAGCATCCGCCATCTGAAGGTCAGCAGCGCCGAGCGCGAATTGCAGCAGAAGCGCGTGGCGCAGGTGCGGCGCGCGCTCGACATCATGGGCATCCCGCACCTCGACAATCCCAGCCACATCATCCCGGTGATGGTTGGCGATGCCAAGAAGTGCAAGATGATCAGCGACTGGCTGATGGACAATCACGGGATCTATGTACAGCCGATCAACTATCCGACCGTGCCGGTGGGGACCGAGCGTCTGCGCGTCACGCCTTCGCCCGTGCACACCGATGGCGACATCGACCGGCTGATCAAGGCGCTTTCGGAAATCTGGTCGCAATGCGAGCTTGCCCGAATGGCGACCGCCGCCTAGACTGCGCGCAAGCCACAGGTTTTCCCTTGGACGGGAAGAAACAGGGGGCGGGTATCAGGCGATGCCCGCCCTTTTTGCGTGCCAAAACAAGATAGATGCGCCCCCCTGCATCCGCTTTCGCAAGAGCCGAGTAGCTTCGCCATCTCATTCCTGAAGGACGGGGCGATGCAAGGGCAATCAATCACACGCAAGAGCGTTCTGTTTTCGCTTTTTGCTCTCGCAGGGACACCCGTGGCCGCGCAATCGTCAGACGAGCCCGAGACGGTCAGGATCGGTCGGCAAATATGGCTGGCCCGTAACCTCGCGGTGACCCGCTTTGCCAATGGAGAGCAAATTCCCCGCATTACCGATGCCGACGAATGGGCAGCCGCAGGCGCCGCTGGGCAACCGGCCCAAAGCGCTTATGACAACGCCCAGGACCGGGTGATGCGCGACGGTCTGCTCTACAATTATGCCGCGATCCGCGATCCGCGCGGGCTGTGTCCGAAGGGCTTTCGCATTCCCGACGACAATGACTGGGCCCCACTCGAGGCTGTTCTGGGCAGGGATGTGGCCGGCGCCCGGCTCAAGGCCGCGCAATACTGGCCCGATACCGAAACGCGGCCCGGCAAAGGCACGGACGATGTCGGGTTCGGCGGCCTTCCCGCAGGATTTCGCACCCAACGCGGCGATTTTTTCCTCGGCGGCCGGGTCGCCTATTTCTGGTCGCTGACCGAGCTTACCCCCACCACAACCACCGCACACATGCTGTTCGATTACGACGCGAAAATCTTCCGCATCGCATATGACAAGGCAATGGGCATGTCGGTGCGCTGCCTGAAGGCATGAGCAGACGCCGCGCGAGGCGACAAGTCGCAACCTGGCGCTGCCTTCGTGAAAACGCGCGCGCTGTGGATGATCTGTTTCGTGATGCCAGTTGGAGGCCGGTGATGATCGGGGAAGGGATCATGCCGACTGATGACGATACGATGGGCCAACCGGATCGTGGCCCGTCAGCAGGCCGAACGCTTCGTCCAGCCGCGCTGCATCAGCGAACGCAGAGTGGCCGGCCTGCCTAACGGGTGCACCCTGCCCGCCATTGCCGCACCGGACGGCCAAGCAGCCTTGCTTTCTGGCCGGAACCCCGAAACACCGACGAAAAAAGGCGGCGTGGTTGCCCACACCGCCCCTTTTCTCGTGTCGCGCACCCCGGCAGGGGATGCCCGCATGATTACTTGGTCTGGCTGTCGAGATAGGCCACCAGGTTCGCGCGGTCCTGCGCATCCTTGATGCCCGGGAAGGCCATCTTGGTGCCCGGCATGAAACCCTTGGGATCTTCGAGGTATTCGAACAGGACATCGGTGGTCCAGGTCACGCCGCTGTTCTTGTTGGCTTCCGAATAGCTGTAACCTTCGACCGTGCCCGAATCGCGTCCGACGATGTTGTAAAGCGACGGGCCAACGCGGTTCACGCCTTCTTCGAGCACGTGGCACGAACGGCACAGCGCGAACACCCGCTCGCCGGCAGCGGCGTCGGTGGTCATGCTGGCGAATTCCATGGTGCCACCAGCGGCAGCAGTATCGGTCGCTGCAGCATCGGTGGCTTCGCCTTCGGCCGGAGCAGCCGGTTCTTCGGCCGCCGGAGCAGCCGCGGTTTCTTCAGCTGCCGGAGCGTTGGCATCGCTGCCCGCACCGCCGCCACAAGCCGAAAGAGTAACAAGGCCAGCCAGTGCGGCCGCACCCATCAGGAAATTACGCTTCATGGTCGTTTCGTCCTCTGAACAACTATGTCCTCCCGCAACCGCGCGGGACATAAACCAGTTTTTCCGGCATGGAAAGCGAGACTTCAGCGAGCCGTCATGCTCCACCCCTCACACCGTCGTAGCTGTCCAACGCACGAAGGGCAAAGGGTTTCCCGCAGAAGTGTGAACACATGATTGCCATGGCGCACACGGACGTTAAACAACACAACATGACCAATCTTCCATGGCACACCAAGATCGTCCTCGCTCTGCTGGCCTTTCTGCCCCTGTTCTTCGTGATCTCCGCGCTCGGAACGAAGCTGGGCATCTGGGGCTGGGAAATCGGCCTGCTGGCGCTGACGATGGGGGCAGGTGTGATCCTGCTCGGCATCACGGCGGTGGCGGCGGTGGTCTCGCTGATCATCGCCGTGCGCACCGCACCGCGCCGCAATCCGGTGCTGGCAACCGCAATCGTCGGCCTGCTGGTGCCCGGCGTGATCTTCATGCTGTTTCTGGCCGCCGGGAGCAATGCCGCGGACAACCCGATCCACGACATCGCCACCGATACCGCCAATCCGCCGGCCTTCTCGGAAGAAACGCTGGCCGCGCGCGAGGCGGCCGGGGCCAATCCGCTGAGCGATTACCAGACCCCGCTCGGGCAGCTTGAACTTTATCGCGATAATGTTTCACCCGAACTTGCGGTCAAATCGCACGCGCAAATCATCACCGGGCGAAAGGACCGCCCGGCGCCGCTCCCGCTGGGCGGGGCGAACAGGGCCGAAGGCGTGGCAGCAGTCGCCGCGGCAATGGGCAACATGGGGCTTATCGACATCCGCACCGATGTCGAAGCCGGACGGGTCGAGGGCGTGGCCGAAACCTTCTGGTTCGGATTCAAGGATGATGTGGTTGCCCGCGTCGGCGACCAGCAGATCGATTTCCGCTCGGTCAGCCGGGTGGGCATGAGCGATCTGGGTGCCAACACGGCCCGGATCGAGGAACTGCGCGAGCGGACCTCGGCACAGCTGGGTTCGGCCAGCCGCTGACCCGTCAGTCGCGGAACGCCGTTACGGCCATCGCACTGCGCTGAAACACGGTCAGCACGCAGAGCGCGGCATAGCCATAGGCGATCCACGGGAACGCGCCGGGAAACAGGCACATGGCGATGAACACCGCGATCGTCTCGCTGCCTTCGGCCAGCCCGGTCGAATAGAAAAAGCTCTTGCGGCCATGCGCCGCTGTCTCGTCGCCGCGCTTGGCCGCGATCACGGCAAAGGCGAGGAAACTCACCCCCGTCAGCACAAAACTCGCCACCAGCACCAGCGCGGGGAGCGTATTGGCAGAGGCGAGAATCCCGAAGCCGAGCGGCACCGCCACATAGAACGCGAAATCGGCGACAATATCGAAATAGCCGCCCAGATCGCTCGGCCCCCGCACCCGCGCCACCGCCCCGTCGAGCCCGTCGAACAGCCGGTTGGCGCAGATCAGCGCCAAGCCCCAGCCGATATGGCCGAAGGCGATGGCAGCGGCTCCGGCGAGGCCCAGCCCCAACCCGGTGAAGGTCAACCCGTTGGCGGTCACCCCCAGCCCCGCGAGCACGGCCCCGACCCGGTTCAGCGGCGGATCGATCAGCGGACGCAGTCTGGCGTCCAGCATCAGGCGGCGCCCCAGCTCACCAGCCCGATCCACGCGCCTGTCATCGCGCTGGCAAGGTTGCCCGCGATCCAGCTTTTCATCCCCAACCCTGCCGCCTCGGCCCGGCGTTCGGGAGACAGCGTGCCGATCGTGGAAACCAGCAGCCCGACGCTGGCGAGGTTGGCAACCCCGCACAGCGCATAGGTGACGATCAGCAAGCTGCGCGGCCCCAGCGTGCCTTCGGGCAGCGCGGCGAGTTCGAGATAGGCGACATATTCGTTGAGGATCGCCTTGGTGCCCATCAATCCGCCTGCGGCCTGGGCATCGCTCCACGGCACGCCCAGCAGCCACATGAAGGGCGAAAACAGCCAGCCGAACACACGTTTCAGGCTCACCGCCTCGCCGCCGACCAGCGGCAGCACGCCCAGCACCTGATCGGCCAGCGCCACCAGAGCGAAGACCACGATGATGACCGCGATGACGGCAAGGAACAGCTGCATCCCGTCCATCGTGCCTTTGACGATGGCGTCGATGCTGCTTTCGTAACGCAGGCCCGGCTCGTCCTTTGCGACCGCCGTCTTGGCGTCATCGGCGCCGCCCGGCACCATCAGCCGCGCGATCAGCAATGCGGCGGGGAGCGAGATCAGCGAGGCGGAGATCATGTGTCCCACCGCATCGGGCACGGTGGCGCGCAAGGTGGTGGCATAAAGGATCAGGATCGCGCCCGAAATCGTCGCCATCGCCAGCACCATCACCTGAAACAATTCGGCACGGGTCATGCGGTCAAAATAGGCGCGCACCACCAGCGGGCTTTCGACCACACCGAGGAACATGTTGGCCCCGCCCGAAAGGCCGACGACGCCAGAAACACCGAGACTTCGGCGAAGCAGAAAGGACAGGCCGTTCACCAGCCAGCGCAAGACCCCCCAGTGCCACAGCAGCGCGGCCAGCGCGGAAAAGACGATCACCAGCGGCAGGATCTGGAAGGCGATCACCAGCGGCGGCTGCGCGCCCTCTTTCAGCGCGAAGGGCAGGTCCGCCCCGCCGAGATAGCCGAACATATAGGACGAACCCTTGAGCGTCGCCTGCTCGATCGCGCTGACCGCGGAATTGGCAAGGCCTACCACCTCCCACACGAAGGGCACCCGCACGATCAGCACCGCCAGCACCCCTTGCAGCGCGAGCGCGCCAAGCATCCAGCGCCAGCCGGGATGGGCTTTGCGATTTTCGCTTAAGCCCCATGCGAGGCCCACCAGCACCGCAAGGCCGATCAGTCCCCGGAACTGGTCGAACAGTTCCACGCCTCAGCCCCGCCGCCATGCGTGATAGCGTTCGACCCATTCGAGCAGCCTTTCCGGCTTGTTCGCCTTCTTCCAGTTTCCGGCGGCGAACTTGTTGGCTTCGGCCATGGTCGGATAGGAATGGATCGTGCCGAGGATCTTGTTCAGCCCGATCCCGTGCTTCATCGCCAGCACATATTCGGCCAGCAATTCGCCCGCATGGCTGCCCACAATGGTGGCGCCGAGCACTGTGTCCTTGCCCGGCGGGGTGAGGACTTTCACGAAGCCCCGCGTCTCGCTTTCGGCAATCGCGCGGTCGAGATCGTCGAGATCGTAGCGGGTGACTTCGACCGCGATGCCCTGCTCCGCCGCTTCGCGCTCGTTGATGCCGACGCGGGCGAATTCGGGATCGAGAAAGGTGACAGCGGGGATCACGCGGTAATCGGCCTTGAACTTGCGGAATTGCCCGAACAGCGCGTTAACGCTGGCGTACCAAGCCTGATGGCTGGCAACATGGGTGAACTGGTACGGCCCGGCGACATCGCCGGCGGCAAAGATGTTGGGGAACCTGGTGGCGAGGAATTCGTCGGTGTTGACCGTCTTGTCGGTGTCGACGCCGATATCCTCCAGCCCGAAGCCGGTGAGCCGCGCCTTGCGCCCCACCGCGACGATGAGAGCGTCGAAGGCAATGCGCACCTCGGCCCCGCCATGCTCGGCAATCAGGGCGCCCGCCTCGACCCGCACGGCCTTGTGTCCGGTCAGCACGGTAACGCCCGCCTCTTCCAGCACCGCCTTGGCGAGCGCGGAGACGTCGTCATCCTCGCGCCCCAGCAGCGCATCCGCCATTTCGACCTGCGTCACCTGCGAACCCAGCCGCGCCAGCGCCTGTGCCAGCTCGCACCCGATCGGCCCGCCGCCGAGGATCGCAACCCGCGCGGGGGCCGCGTCCATCTCGGCAAAGGCCTCCCACATGGTCTCGCTGGTGAGGTAACCGGAATTCTCGATGCCGGGGATCGGCGGCACCACCGGTTCGGCCCCGGTGGCGATCACGATGCTGCGCGTCGTCAGCCGCTGGGCGCCGCCATCATTGCGCGCGACTTCGACGGTCCACGGATCGACGACAGTGGCATAGCCCTTGACCACATCGACCCCGAGCCCGGTGTAGCGTTCCACGCTGTCGTGCGGCTCGATCGTCTTGATGGCATCCATGACGCGGGCGATCACCGCCTTGAAGGGCACTTGCGGTTCGGCAGGGGTGAGGCCGTAATGGTCGGCATGGCGCATCATCGCGGCGACCTTGGCACTCTTGATCAGCGCCTTCGACGGCACGCAGCCGGTGTTGAGGCAATCGCCGCCCATGTCCTTCGCCTCGACCAGCGTCACCTTGGCCTTCACCTGCGCGGCGATATAGGCCGAGACGAGGCCCGCCGAGCCTGCGCCGATCACCACCAGATTGCGTTCGAACGTCTTCGGGCGCGTGAACCCGGCATAGACCTTGCGGCGCTTGATGATGCCGATGATCGCCTTGGCAATCCATGGGACGATCCCGAGCAGCGCGAAGGAGGCGAGCACCTGCGGAGACACGATGTCGGCCCGGTTTTCGATCTGTGCCAGCTGCGTCCCCGCGTTCACATAAGCAAGCGTGCCGAGCAGCATGCCAAGCTGGCTGACCCAGACATATGTCCAGATGCGGATGCGGGTCAGGCCCATCACCAGATTGACGACGAAAAAGGGGATGAAGGCGAGCATCCGGAGCGTGAAGAGATAGAACGCCCCGTCCCGCTCCAGCCCGGCATTGATCGCCTTCAGCCGCTCGCCGAAGCGCGCCTCGATGGTGTCGCGCAGAACATAGCGCGAGGAGAGGAAGGCCAGCGTCGCCCCCAGCGTCGAGGCGAAGGAGACGAGGATCGTCCCTGTCACCAGCCCGAACAATGCGCCGGCCGCCAGTGTCATGATCCCCGCGCCCGGAATGGAGGCCGCGGTCACCGCGACGTAGATTGCGAAGAAGCCCGCCAGAACGCCCACCGGGTTCTCGGCATAAAAGGCCTCCCACTGCGCAACGGCCTGCTTGATGCCGTCGAGCGTGAAATACGCGCCGAGATCGAACAGGAAATAGGCAGCAACAATCGCGGCGAGCGCGGCAAGGATGATGATTTTCTTCAAGGGAACTCCCTGCCCTGTTTTCGATGAAAGCGCGCCGGAGGTTACGCCGTTCCCGCCAGCGCCGCGTATTTCGCAATCCAGCGCTTGTCGATCCAGTGCTTCAGACGCAGCACCCAGCGCCCCTGTGCCGCAAGCGGGCCATAGCTGGCAATCGCCTGCCCGTCGCCGGTGTTCATCAGATAGAGGCTGTTCCAGCGCGGGTGATAGGATTGGCGCGGCGGCTGGCCCGCCAGAGCCTTGCGCAGATTGGCTGCCAGCACCGGCCCGGCGAATACCGCATGGACCCCCGAATGGGCGAGCCGCCGGTCGGCACGGGCGGCGACGTCCCCGGCAGCGTGGATATGCGGATGCGAGCACGAGCGCTGATGCCGGTCGACCAGCACGAAGCCAGCATCATCCACCGCCAGCCCGCTGGCCCGCACCCAGTCGGGCGCGGCGCTGCCAAGCGCGGCGACGATCAGATCGGCCGGTTCGAGGAATCGCCCGCCCGCCTTGATCGCCCCGTCTGCCAGCCGCGCCTCGGCCGGATGCAAGCCAATCCCCTGCCGCACCAGCGCCGCGGCCGCGCGGCGGCGCACCGCTTCGGAAAAGCCGGGGAGCAGACCCCCTGCCCCCGTTGCCAGCGCCACGTCGGGCCGCGTTCCGGCCCAGGCGAGATTGCGCAGACCGAAGGCAAGCTCAACCCCGCCCGCGCCGCCGCCCGCCACCACCACCCGGTGCGGGGCGGGACGCGCGGCGATGTGTTCGGTGAAGGCATCGATCGGGCGGATGTCGATCAGGCGCGGATCATGCCCCAGCACCGCGCCGGCGCGCCCCACCCCGCCGGTGTCAAGCGAAGCAAAGTCGAAGGCGAGCGTCTCGCCCCTGTCGGTGCGTACCAGCCGCGCCTCCGGATCAAGTGCGGTGCAGCGCCCCGCCACCCATTCCACCCCGGCCCGCGCCGCCAGCGCAGCGATATCGACCAGCCCTTCGTCCCGGCCATGCTGCCCTGCGAGCCAGCCCGGCACCATGCCCGAATAGCGCAAGCTGGCATGCGGGGTGAGCAACAACCGGCGCAGGCCCGACTGACCGTCCGGCGGCCCGTTGCGGATCCAGTCGGCCAGCACCGCGACATGGGCATGTCCTCCCCCCACCAGCAGCAATGTCCGGCGCGGGGCGGCTTCGGGAGAAGGCGGAGACCCATTTGTCATGCCCGCCTCATGCCCGATCCCGCGTGGTTCAGCTACCGGCAAGGTTGGTCCGCTAACGGGCGTGTACCGGCGCGAATGCCTCGCAATAGCTTCTTTTAGGTTCGTATCTGCATGAATTTGAACATAGTGTGTCGGACGGAACCACGGGCGGTGCCGGCCATTAAACGATTGCAGCAACGGGTGTTGCGGGGCATTGAACCGTTCGTGACAAAAGCACAGGTGCGCCGGAGGGAACCTGATGCTTCCCGGCGTACGCTTTCATGTGCATGACTCATCGCGTGAACCGAAGTTCTGAACGGAAAGGCTGCCATGGCGGTTGAAGGCCCCAGTTACGGCTCGCAGCTATCGCTGACCAAGTTCTTCCGGATCTTTTTCGAGATTCTGAAGCCTGAAGGCAGCTTTTACTGGCTGGCAGTGGTCTATGGCATCGGCATCAGCCTGCTCAGCCTCGCGACGCCGATTTCGGTGCAGATGCTGATCAACACCGTCGCCAACACCGCCATGCCCGCGCCGCTGGTGATGCTGTCCTTGACCCTGTTCGGGCTGCTGCTGTTCTCGTCCCTGCTATACGCCATGCGCATTCACCTGATGGAGCTGTTCGCGCGGCGATTTTACGCGCGGCTCGTCAGCGAGATTTCGCTGATTGCGATCTACGCGCAGAACCCGTTCTTCACCGACACCACTCGCGGCGCACTGTTCAACCGCTATTTCGATGTGATGGTGATCATGTCGCGCATGCCGATCCTGATCCTGGATGGCTTCTCGATCCTGCTGGGCATCACCGTCGGCTTCGTGCTGGTGTCGCTCTATCACCCGCTGTTCCTGATCTTCACGCTGGTGATCATCGCGCTGATCTGGGTGGTCTGGCTGATCTGGGGCGCGCGCGCCATCCGCGCGGCGATCGACATGTCTCACGCCAAGCACGGATCCGCTGTCTGGCTCGAGCAGATCGGCGAATCCAACGGCTTCTTCAAATCGCAGCAGCGCGTCGATTTCGCCATCGCCCAGACCGACCGGCATACCCATAACTACCTGAACGCCCGGCGCCGCTATTTCCGTCAGCATTTTTCGCAGACGATTTCATTCCTGCTGATGTACGCCACCGCGAGCGCCGTCCTGCTCGGGCTCGGCGGCTGGCTGGTGATACAGTTCGAACTGACGCTGGGCCAGCTGGTGGCCGCCGAACTGGTGCTTTCGGCAGCATTTTTCGGCGTTGCCCAGCTCGGCACCTATCTCAACTACTTCTACGAGATGTGTGCCGCGGGCGAGGAAGTCTCGTTGTTCTTCGACGTCGAGCAGGAAGCCCCGACCGGAGCCGACCCGATCAATGGCGATGATCACACGCTGGTGTTCAGGCAGGTGCGCGGCGCCGCGCGGTTCGAGGATGCCCAGTTCGATTTCACCATCCCCAGCGGCGCGATCGTGATGGCCTCGACCAGCCAGCACGGTCTGCAGCGGCTATTTACCAATGTGATCAAGCTCTACGAATTCCCGGCCACCGGCTACACGACCCTGGGCGGCACCGATCTCAAGGAGATCGAAACGCATCACCTGCGCATGAGCATCTACGTGCTCGACCGGCCAAGCTTCGTGCCGATGACGATCCGCCAATATCTCGGCCTGTCCTGCACGCCGGGCGAAAGCTGGCGGATGCTCGATGCGCTCGAAGCCGTGGGACTTGCCTCGGCAATTGCCGGGCTGGAAAAGGGGCTGGATACCAAGGTCGCGGCCACCGGCTATCCCTTGTCGACGATCGAACTGCTCCAGCTCAAGCTGGCGAGCGCCATCCTCGCCAAACCCCGCGTGCTGGTGCTGACACGATTGTTCGACCTGATCGAAGCCGATTACCTCGCCCGAGCGCTCGACGCGCTGCGCGAACAGGCTTTTACCACGGTGGTCTATTTCTCCAACCGCGAAGCGCCGCTGGGCTGTGACCGGTTCCTGCACATGGAAGCGCGCGAACAGCGCTGGTATGACAATTTTGCGGACTTCGCGCAGGCCCGGCGGGAAACCGGCCGTCCGGCCACCGACATTGCCCGGCTGCGGGCCCAAATTGCCGCGCCGACGGGCGGAGACCAGGCATGACCGCGCTCCAGAGAACCTCGCACCGTTTCACCGCGCTCGAATCGATCAAGATCCCGCGCGTGATGCGCACCATCTTCTACATGCTGCTGATCGCCTTCCTCTCGGCGCTGGTGTTCCTGATCTATGCCCCCTGGGTGCAGACCGCCACCGGGCGCGGCACCGTCAACACGCTCAACCCCAATGAACGCAAGCAGGATATCAACGCACTGGTGCCGGGCCGGATCGAGGAATGGTACGTGCGCGATGGCAGCGCGATCAAGCAAGGCGATCCGATCGTGCGGATTGCCGATATCGACCCGCAGTTGATCCAGCGCCTGCAAGCAGAGCGCCAGCAGGTCGATCTGCAATTGCAGGCCGCACGCAGCGCGCTGGCCACCGCACGGCTGGATGAACGCCGGGCGCGCGAATTGTTCGAAGCCGGGCTGGCGGCACGGCGCGACTACGAACAGGCGCAGATCCGCATCGCCGAAATGGAAGGCCGGGTCGCCGCCGCGCAGGCCAGTCTCAACCGCGCCGACGTGAACCTGTCGCGCCAGTCGGTGCAGATCGTGCGCGCGCCCCGCGACGGTTTCATCCAGAGCCTCAATGCCGGCGATGCCGCGACCTATATCAACGCGGGCGATGTGCTGGCGACCTTTGTGCCCGACAATGCCGAACGCGTCGTCGAAATCTTCATCGACGGGCGCGATGTCGCGCTGGTGAAGCGCGGCGACAAGGCGCGGATCATGTTCGAAGGCTGGCCTGCGGTGCAGTTTTCGGGCTGGCCGTCGGTCGCGGTCGGCACCTTCGGGGGGATCGTGGTCGCGGTCGACCAGTCGGCCCAGACCAACGGACGCTTCCGGGTGCTGATCGCCGAGGACAAGGCCGATGCGCACCCGTGGCCGGAGGAACGCTTCGTGCGCTTCGGCGCCAAGGCGCAGTCCTGGGTGCTGCTCGAAACCGTCCCGGTCGGCTACGAAATCTGGCGTCAGCTCAACAACTTCCCGCCCGAACTGCCGCCGGGGGAAGACACGGGGCAGATGAACTGACGATGACGCCGCGCCTTGCACGACGCAGATGGTCACAACGCAGATGGGCACCGGCAATGTGCAGCGCGGCGCTGCTCGTGATCGTGCCGGGGGCGGCGCTGGCGCAGGATATCGCGCCGGTCGGCGATCCGCTCGAACTGGCGCTGACCACCGGTCCGCTCATGCCTGACGAGGTGCTGCGGTCCTCGGCGCTGACCTTCCCGTCGATCCTCGAAGCATTCGAACGCGAGGCAGCGGCGCGCAGCGACCAGCTATCGGCGGATGGCGCCTTCGACCTGATGCTCAAGGGCGAGGCCTATGACCGCGTCACCGGCACATGGTCGGGCGGGTTCGCCAAGGCCGAGGCGCGTCAGCCGCTGCGTCCCTTCGGCGGGGAGGTATTCGGCAGCTACCGCGTCTCGGACGGCCGCTTCCCGATCTACGAGAACATCAACAACACCAACCAGCTCGGCGAATTCAAGGTCGGCGCGCTGTTCTCGCTGCTGCGCAACCGCGACATCGACAGCCGCCGGTTCGGTGTCGAGGATTCGCGCCTCGCGTCCAGTCAGGCGCGGCTTGACGTGATGCTGGTGCAATTGAATGTCCAGCACGAGGCGCTCAAGTCCTATTGGCGCTGGGTCGCTGCGGGCGAGGAAATCCGGGTGTTCGAGGAATTGCTCGAAATCGCCGAGGCGCGGCAGGTGGGGCTGGCGCGCGAAGTCAGCGAAGGCGCGCGCCCGCGTATCGCGCTGACCGAGAACGAACAGAACCTGCTGCGCCGTCGCACCCTGCTCGAACAGGCCAAGCGCGATTTCGAAACCGCGTCGAACTCGCTCGGCTTCTATCTGCGCGGTTCGAACGGCGAACTGATCGTGCCGACCCGCGAACAATTGCCCGATCTTGAACAATTGCAGGCCATTCCGCCGCTCGAAACGCTGCTCGCCGTGCCGGTCAGCAATGTGATCCAGAACCGTCCCGAACTGCAGGCTTTTCGGGTCGCGATCGAACGGGCGGCCAACAAGGTCGAACTCAAGCGCAACGATCTGCAACCGCAGCTTGATGCCAGCGTCGAGGTCAGCCGCGATTTCGGCGCGATCGGCGATGGCGGCCCGACCTTCGATTCAACCGACACGGTGGTCGGCGTCACCCTCACCGTGCCGCTGCAACGCCGGCAGGCGCGCGGCGCGCTCGGGCGGGCAGAGGCCGAACTGCGCGAAACCGAACTGCGCCAGCGGCGGGTGGCCGACCAGATCGAAACCGAGCTCGGCAATATCCTTGCCAATCTTGGCGCGGCGCTGCGGCTGACCGATCTGGCCGAGGCCGAGGTGAAACAGGCGAGCCAGATGGTGCAGGCCGAACGCACCCGGTTCCGGCTGGGTGCCGGCGATTTCTTCCTCGTCAATCTGCGCGAGGAAAGCGCCGCCGACGCGCAAGTGCGCGCCATCCGCGCCGAGCTCGCCGGCCGGTTGGCCGAGGCAAGCTACAACGCGGCAACGATGAATCTTGACGCGCTGGGTCTGGAGTGAACCCGGCCGAACATCAGAACCTGCCGCGCAGCGCCTGATAGGCCGCCGCCGAAACAGTGTTGGCAAGGTTCAGCGAACGGATCACCTCGGAGCGCATCGGCAGGTGGAACAACCGGCCCGGATGCTGGTCGATCACGGGCGTGGGGATGCCTTTGGTCTCCTGACCGAATACCAGCATCGCATCATCGGGGTATTCCGGCTCGTAGAAACTGCGGCTGCCGAATTCCTCGAACAGGAACAGCTGATCGGGGCGCGGGGTGCGCGCAGTGATGAAAGCGTCCCAGCTGGCATATTCGGTGAGGTTCACATGGGGCCAGTAATCGAGCCCTGCGCGCTTCACCTGCTTATCGGAAATGTCGAAGCCGAGCGGATGGATCAGGATCAACTCCATCCCCAGCGCGACGCAGGTGCGCCCCACCGCCCCGGTGTTGCCGGGGATTTCGGGCTGGATCAGGATGATAGCGGTCATGGCTGCGCTGGATAAGGATCAACCAACTCGCTCTAGCGCAAACGTACCTTCGTTCTCGTCAAGTTCGATCACCCGCATTCTCAAATTGGGTTGCGGAAAGCTTCGAGCGATAGAGCGAGGGTTGGCGTTCTTGTCTTTAGCCACGACGATAATCACTTTCACTTCGCCCTTCAGGTTGTCCCTCGCGTGGACCAAGTTTTCAATAAGCTCTACGAAGCCTGGGCGTGAGCGCCATTCGCCGGGTTTGTCATGCGTCCAGCTTCTGTAGAACCGCCCCTTCTCATCAAAGCCGTCTTGCCACAATCGTACCGCCACAACTGAGCCATCGGTACTCCGGCCTGACCAACTCCAGCGGGCATTTTTTGGCACCACGCCAAAGAATTCGAACGATTCGGTCGGGGTGAATTGCCGATGTGCCGCCATCAGCCCAGCTTGTCCTTCAAGAGCTGGTTCACCACCCCCGGATTGGCCTTGCCCTGCATCGCCTTCATGGTCTGACCCACGAAAAATCCGAACAGCGCTTCCTTGCCCGCGCGGTATTGTTCGACCTTGTCGGCGTTGGCGGCGATGATTGCGTCGACGGCGGCTTCGATCGCGCCGGTGTCGCTGACCTGCTTCAGCCCTTCGGCGTCGGCGATTTCAGCCGGATCGCGCCCGGTCTTCAGCACGATCTCAAAGATTTCCTTGGCCTGACCGCCGCTGATTTCGCCCTTGTCGGCCATCGCCAGGATGCTCGCCTGCGCAGCCGCCGTGGCGTTGGCGGGGTCGCCTTCGTCACCAATCGCCTTCATCACCCCCGGCGCGACCGAGAGCGACCAGTTGGCGACCTGCGTGGCGACCTTGGCTTCATCCTTGCCGATCACCTTGGCGGTTTCGGCCAGCAGGGTTTCGAACCGCGCAAAGGTCTCGACCTCGGCAGTCAGTTCGCGGGCGTTGTAGGGCGTGAGGCCCAACACCTCGACATAGCGCTTGCGCTTGGCATCGGGCAGTTCGGGCAAGCTGGCGCGGCAAGCGGCGAGGAAATCCTCCTCCAGCACCAGCGGCAGCAGATCGGGATCGGGGAAGTAGCGGTAATCATGCGCGTCTTCCTTGCTGCGCATGGTGCGGGTGGTGCCGGTGCCGGGATCGAACAACCGGGTTTCCTGCACGATGGTGCCGCCTGCCTCCAGCACATCGACCTGCCGCATGGCTTCATGCTCGATCGCCTGCATGACGAAGCGCACCGAGTTCACGTTCTTGGTTTCGGTGCGCGTCCCGAATTCCTCGCCCGGGCGGCGCACGGAGACATTCACGTCGGCGCGCATCGATCCTTCTTCCATATTGCCGTCGCAAGAGCCGACATAGCGCAGGATGCTGCGCAGCTTGCGCACATAGGCCCCGGCCTCGGCAGGCGAGCGCATATCGGGTTTGGACACGATTTCCATCAACGCGACACCGCAGCGGTTCAGATCGACATAGGACATGGTCGGGTGCTGATCATGCATCAGCTTGCCTGCGTCCTGTTCGATATGGATGCGTTCGATCCCGATGATCTTGTCAGCCTCGATGCCGGCCTTCTCATCCGCTTCGATCAGCAGCTGCCCTTCGCCGACGATGGGGTGGTAAAGCTGGCTGATCTGGTAGCCCTGCGGCAGATCGGCGTAGAAGTAGTTCTTGCGGTCGAACCGGCTCCAGCGGTTGATCTCCGCCTCGATCGCCATGCCGGTGCGCACCGCCTGCCGGACGCATTCGGCATTGGGAACGGGCAGCATCCCGGGCATCGCGGCATCGACGAGGGAGACTTGGCTGTTCGGCTCGGCGCCGAACGCGGTCGACGCGCCGGAGAACAGCTTGGAGTTCGAAGTGACCTGCGCATGGACTTCCAGGCCGATCACGACCTCCCATTCGCCGGTGGCACCCTGGATGCGGTAGTTGCTCATGAAATTGATCTTCTCGATATCACAGGCGAGTAGCGATAATGGATTTGGGCAGCAAAGCCACCTTTTCGAAACGGAACTCGGCATCAGGAAACAGGTGCTTCATCTGCGACATGGCCAGCATATTGTTGCTCTCGGCAAGTTTCATGGCGGAATCGAGGTTCTTGGCCGGGCCGGACCAGCCTGCCCGCACCCGGCCATGGATCTTCGCACGCAAGGCCGGAGGCAGCCAGTGGATAAATGGCACTCGATAGAAATGCGGATCGACCGGGAACCAGAAATTGGGAGTCTGGACGTAATAGGCAGGTGCAATCCTGCGAACCTCGCCTCCGAAATCGGCCATTCGGCGCCAACCTCCGACGTGTTCGATCACCGAATTCGAGTGGGCAATATCAAAGCTGAAATCCGCGTATTCGGATAGGTTACAGGCGTCGCCGATCTTGATCGTAATGTGACCTGCGGCGTCCGAATCTCGTGTGAGTTCGCTGGCGGCGTAGTTTATGCACGTGATCTCGAATCTGTTCTCGACCAGCCATTGCGTGCCGACCCGCTCCCAGTAAGCGACGCCTCCACCCAGATCGAGAATCCGACAGGCTCTTGCGCCGGGCGGGCGGGCGGCAAGCAGGAACGCCCGCAGTGCCTCATTCCGCTTGCTGCGGAAGCGGTGAGAAAGGGAGCGGGGATTCGCCGGATCGGCGATAAAGTTGCGCACATTCGCTCCTTTGGTTCATCCAAGTTCGCATCAAGCCTAGTCTTCTTCATCATCGCAGTTGCGCGTATCGAACCGCGCTTCGCCATGATCGACGTTCTTCCTGACCCAGTTCGCGACCATGAAGGTCAGCGGCACCGCGAGGACGATGCCGATCCCGGCAAGCCACAGCGGCAGGTCGGCGGTCACGAGTCCTTACCCCGCTTCGAACCGTGTTTCTGTTGCCACTCTTCATACTCGCGCCGCCGCTTGCGCTCACGTGCCGCAGCTGAGTCGTCTTTCAACGGTGGCGGACCTGCCCCGCCGACATTGGCCAGCGGCTCAATGAGCGAGCCGAGCCATTTCACCACCACTTCTCCGGCTTCGCGCTGAACCCCGCGCGCTGCTGGATCGCGAGGCCTGCGTTCAGGACGCCCTGTTCGTCGAACGGACGGCCCACCAGTTGCAAGCCGAGCGGCAAGCCATCGGCGTTGATCGTCGCGGGGACGCTCATCGCGGGCAGGCCCGCCAGCGACGCAGGCACCGCGAAGACATCGTTGAGATACATCGTCAGCGGGTCTTCGTTCATCGATCCCAGCGGAAAGCTCGCCGTCGGCGTGGTCGGGGCGAGGATTACGTCACACTCCGCAAACGCCCGCTCGAAATCGCGGGCCACCAGCGCGCGGACCTTTTGCGCCTGCGTGTAATAGGCATCGTAGAAACCGGCCGAGAGCACATAGGTGCCGATCAGGATGCGGCGCTTGACCTCGTCACCGAAGCCAGCAGCGCGGGTGGCGGCATACATGTCCTGCAGGCCGTGGCCCTCGGGCAGATCGCGAAGGCCGTAACGCACGCCGTCATAGCGGGCGAGGTTGCTCGACGCCTCGGCGGGGGCGACGATGTAATAGGCGGGCAGCGCATATTTGGTGTGCGGCAGCGAGACGTCGACGATGTCCGCGCCCGCATCCTTCAGCCACGCCTTGCCCTGCTCCCACGAATCGAGGATCGCCTGATCGGTGCCCTCCATCCGGTATTCGCGCGGTATGCCGACTTTCTTGCCACGCAGGTCGGCGTTCAATGCCGCCTCCCAGTCGGGCACGTCCATCTGAAGGCTGGTCGCGTCCTTCGGATCAAAGCCCGCCATCGCGCCGAGCATGATCGCGCAATCTTCCACCGAGCGCGCCATCGGCCCGGCCTGATCGAGGCTGGAGGCGAAGGCAACCACGCCCCAGCGCGAACAGCGGCCATAGGTCGGCTTGATCCCGCAAATGCCGGTGAAGGCGGCGGGCTGGCGGATCGAGCCGCCGGTGTCGGTGCCGGTCGCGGCAGGCGCAATGCGTGCGGCGACGGCGGATGACGAGCCGCCGGACGAACCGCCGGGGCTCATCGCAGCGTTCGAACCATGCTTGCGCCACGGCGAGGCAACATTGCCGAAGTAGCTCGTTTCGTTCGAGCTCCCCATCGCGAACTGATCGAGGTTCAGCTTGCCCAGCATCCCGGCACCCGCGTCCCACAATTTCTGCGAAACGGTCGATTCGTAGCGGGGGGTGAAGCCTTCGAGGATGTGACTGGCCGCGGTGGTCTGCACGCCATTGGTGGCGAACAGATCCTTCATCCCGATCGGCACGCCCGCCATCGCGCCCAGCGTTTCGCCAGAGGCGCGCGCCGCGTCCACCGCATCGGCAGCGGCAAGCGCGTGGTCAGGCGTGGTGACGATAAAGGCATTGAGCGCGGCGGCATCCGCCACGGCGGCGTTGAAGGCTTCTGCCACTTCGCGCGCGGTGAAGCTGCCAGCGCGCACGCCGTCGCGGATGTCCTTGACGCCGAGTTCAGTCAGGTCGGTCATGCTATTCGATCACTTTCGGAACGCCGAAAAAGCCGTGCTCTGCGGCAGGCGCATTGGCAAGCACATCATCGCGCCGCCCGCCGCCGGTCAGCGCATCGGCATCGACGACATCATCACGCAGGCGCAGCGTGTTGGGGATCACAGCCGCCATCGGCGCGATCCCCGTCACGTCAACCTCGCCCAGCTGTTCGACCCATGCGAGGATGCCGTTCAATTCGGGCACCATGCGGTCAAGCTCGGCATCTTCCATGCGGATGCGTGCCAGCGAAGCGATCTTGGCGACGGTTGCCTTGTCCACCGACATGTTCTGCGCCCCTTACTGGCCCGGCACAGGCGGGGCGCCAGCGGGACCGCCGGGGCCGGGACCGCCCGCGCCCTCGCCCATCTGGCCCTGCATCGCCTGCTGCAGGATGGCGAGATTGCGTTCAAAAGTCTGCTGGCTCATCACGTCGACCACCTCGATTTCGAATTCGAGATCGGCATTGGGCGGAATCGGCGCGCCTTGGGGCGGTTCGGCCCCATAGGCCTTGTCGGCCGGAATGAAGAGCGTGTACTTGCCGCCCTTCTGCATCTGCTTCAGCCCTTCGAAAAAGCCGGGAATGGTCGCGCCTTCCTCGATCGGGAAGGGTGTGCCTTCGGGGAAAATCCCCTCGACCGGCAGCGGGATGTCACGCGATTCGTCGAATACCGTGCCGTCTGCGGCAAGCGTGCCCTTGTATTTGATGAACAGGACATCGCCGTCCTGCGGCATCGGGCCGGTGCCGGCGGTGATGGTGTCGACATTCAGCCCGCGCGGCACCGCGGCCCAGGCCAGCCCCGCCCCGATGGCGATGGCGAGGATGACGCCGATCCACAGCTTGGTCAGCGAACCCTTTGCGACGGGCTGGATCGGAACGCGGGTAATCTCTGTCATGATCTGGTCCTGAGTGGCGGGGCGCTCTGCACCGCATGATGACGGCAAAAGGGCGCGGGGATGAGCCGCGCCCTGATGGCTTATCGTAAGGAGGGTTTCAAGCGACTTGCGCGCAGGCAGGCGTGCTTGGCGACGGGATTACTTCGCCCCGTCACGCTCCATCCGCTTGCGCTCCATCTTGCGGGCGCGGCGGACGGCGGCAGCCTTTTCACGGGCGCGCTTTTCGCTCGGCTTTTCATAGTGGCGACGCAGCTTCATCTCGCGATAAACGCCTTCGCGCTGCAGCTTCTTCTTGAGCGCGCGAAGGGCCTGATCGACATTGTTATCGCGAACGATGATTTGCATAAAAGACGACTACCTCATTTCCAAACGCCCAGAGCCCGCCGATTCTACGCGGGGGTACGCGATGAATTGCCAAAGAAACACAGGCGATTCCCACAGGGATTCACCCTTCAATCGGCGCCCCGATAGTCCAACACTGCCCGAAAGGCAACCCGTCAGCGTGTTCGGGCGCGGCGAAGCGTGCTGCCCGCGCTAGGCAGAGCGGCTTGCCGCCGCTAAAGGCCATTGCGATGACCTCCCCTGCCCTTTCTTCTTTCGCCGCATCGGCGCTGGTCGCCGGCGGCGGCGCGCTCGGCGCGCTGGCGCGCTATCAGACCGGCCGGCTGCTGTCCCACACACTGGGCGCCCAAGCGGTCGATGCCTTTCCCTGGCCGACGCTGGTGGTCAATATCATCGGCAGCCTGTTGATGGGGGCGCTGCTGGGCTGGCTCGCGCGCGGGCCTATCGAGGCCGGAATGGCGGAGAGCATGCGCCTGCTGGTGGGCGTGGGACTGCTGGGCGGCTTCACCACATTCAGCGCCTTCAGCGCCGAGCTGGTGACGCTGCTGCATCGCGGGCAGATGATCGACGCGCTTGGCTATGGCGCGGCCTCGCTGATTGCCGGAATGGCGGCGATGATCGTCGGCCTCGTCACCGCGCAGGCCGTGTCATGAACGGACCGTCCGACGAAGTCCGGCAGTTTACCGTCAGCGAAGACGATGACGGCATCCGGCTCGACCGCTGGTTCAAGCGGAATCTGCCGCAGGTCGGGTTCGCCACGGTGTCGCGCTGGGCGCGCACCGGGCAGATCCGGGTCGATGGCAAGCGCGCCAAGCCCGAGGATCGCCTTGCAGAGGGGCAACAATTGCGCGTGCCGCCGGGGGGGGACGAGCCTCCTGCATCCGGCCCGCGCAAGACCGCGCCGCGCGCCCGCACGCTTTCCCCCGAACAGATCGCCGAGGCCAAGGCCATGGTGATCCGCGAAACGCCGAGCGCGATCGTGCTCAACAAGCCGCCCGGCCTTGCCACGCAGGGTGGCAGCAAGACGACGAAACATGTCGACGGGCTGCTCGATGCTTTCGTGACCGATGAAAAGACGCCCCGCCCGCGGCTCGTCCACCGGCTCGACAAGGATACCTCGGGCGTGCTGCTGATCGCGCGCACGCCGGGCAGCGCGGCCAGTTTCTCCAAGCGGTTCGCCAGCCGCAGCGCGCGCAAGGTCTACTGGGCGCTGGTGGTCGGCAATCCCGATCTGGCCGAAGGCGTGATCGACGCCCCGCTCGCCAAACAGCCGGGCACCGGCGGCGAGAAAATGCATATCGACGAGGAGAACGGCGCAGCGGCAAAGACCCGTTACCGCGTGGTCGACAATGCCGGGCAGCGCGCGGCATGGGTGGAACTGGAACCGCTGACCGGGCGCACCCACCAGTTGCGCGTCCACATGGCGGCCATCGGCCATCCGATTGTCGGCGACGGCAAATATGGCGGGCCGGATGCCTTTCTGACCGGCGCGGTCAGCCGCAAGATGCACCTCCACGCCCGCCGCCTGATCATCTCCGAACCCAAGGCGGGTGACGGTTCCGGCGGCAAGCTGGATGTCACGGCCGAACTGCCCACCCATTTCGCCATGAGCATGGAGGTGCTGGGCTTTGATCCGGGGCTGTCGGATGCATCCCCCTTGCGCGAGGAAACCCCGGAAAAATCGGGCGAGGAAAAAAAGCAGGCCGCCCGCCGCCATTTCAAGCAGGCGCGCAAGGAAACCCGCACCCCCCGCCGCGCGCGCGGCGGTGCGGTGCCGGCGAAAAAGGCCAAGGCCAGGCCGGCAGGCAAGCCCAAGGGGGCGGCGGCAGGAAGGCCCAAACCCAAGGGACCGCGCAAGTGAGCGCCATGCGCCTTGCCGTGTTCGATTGCGACGGCACGCTGGTCGACGGGCAGGCCGATGTCTGCTGGGCGATGGAACGTGCTTTTGCCCGCGCCGGGCTGGCCGCGCCCGATCCGCAGATCGTGCGCCGTGCGGTCGGCCTCAGCCTGCCGGTCGCGGTGCGCAACCTCGCCCCGGAACTCTCCGAGGAACAGGCGCGCGCGGTGACCGAATTCTACCGCTCCAGCTTCCGCGCGCGGCGCGAAGAGGGCCTGCTCGACGAACCACTATATGATGGCATTGCCGAACTGCTCGGCAATTTGCGCAGCGCAGGCTGGTGCCTTGCGGTCGCCACCGGCAAATCCGACCGGGGCCTTGCCGCCTGCCTTGCCGCCCACGGCATCGCCGACCTGTTCGTGTCGCTCCAGACCGCCGATCGCCACCCGTCAAAGCCGCACCCGGCGATGCTCGAAGCCGCGCTGTTCGAGGCAGGCGCACTGCCCGCCCAGGCGGTGATGATCGGCGATACCAGCTTCGACATGCTGATGGCCCGCAGCGCCGGGGTGCGCGCTGTCGGGGTGAACTGGGGTTATCATGCGCCGGCCGAACTCATCGTCAGCGGCGCGATCAGCGTGGCGGATAGCGCCGCCGCGCTCGAGCAGGCGCTCGCAGAGGCGCTGCCATGAGCCAGCACCCGCGCGAGGAGGCAGCCGAGGCGCTGGCCCGGCAACGCTTCGTCATCCTCAATGTCCTGCGCTTCACCGGCATCGCCATGCTGATGTTCGGGCTGGCGATCGCGCGCGGGCTGATCGACCTGCCATGGGTCGTGGGTGTGGTGCTGGCGGTGGCCGGATTGCTCGAATTCTTCTTCCTGCCGCGCTTCATCGCCCGCGCATGGAAAGCCGGAGACGCACGCAAGCCATGATCCGCAGGTTCTACAAGGACGTGACGCTCGGGCAGCAGCCGGGTGGCTGGCAGGTGCTGCTCGACGGGCGCGGGATCAAGACCGTGGGCGGCGCGCCGCAAGTCGTCCCCACCCGCGCGATGGGCGAGGCGCTGGCGGCGGAATGGCGGCGGCAGGGCGAGAAAATCGACCCCGCCGGCCTGCCGCTGCGCGACATGGCCGACTATGCGATCGACATCGTCGCACCTGATCCGGCGGCGGTGGCAGAGGCTATGATCGCCTATGCCGAAACCGACACGCTGTGTTACCGCGCCGATCCGGACGAACCGCTCCATGCCCGCCAGCAGGAGGTGTGGGAACCGCTGCTCGGCGCGTTCGAGGCCGCGCACGGCATCACGCTGGTGCGGGTCAGCGGCGTGCTGCACCGTCCGCAGCCGCCCGCGGCGATCGCGGCGCTGAAGGCACGGCTGCTGACGCTCGATCCCTTTGCGCTGGCGGGGGTGGAGGCGATGGCGAAGCTGGCCTCCTCGCTCGTGACCGCGCTCGCTGCACTTGATGCGGGGCAGGAGGAGGAACCGCAGGCGTTGTGGCAGGCGGCCTGCCTCGAGGAAGAATGGCAGGCCGATCTGTGGGGCCGTGACGAAGAAGCCGAGGAGCGCAGAGCGCGGCGCGAGGGCGATTTCCTGCGCGCCTGCGGATTTGCGCGGCTGGCGCGGGGCGGTTAGCCCTCCACCACCCAGTCCGCTACGTCGCCCGCCACCGTGTTGGCCGCGCGGTTGAGCGCCGCGCCCACCGCCTGCGCCTCGGCCGGGACCCCGCCTTCGCGCGCTTCGAAGCGGCGCGTGGTCGCCTGCCCTTCGCTGTCCACCCGGATCGCATCGAAGCGCACCACCACCCTTGAGGCAGGGGCATCGTAGCCCATATCGATCAGCGTGCCGCGCAAGCTGGTGGTCGCCAGCGCCACGGTTTCATCCCCGTCCAGCACCAGCACCGCACCCTTGCTGCGCGTCCGCAGGGTCTCGCCCAGCAGGCTGCGGAACAGGCGCGCGGGCTTTTCCACCCAGAAGGCGTCCTGAAGATAGGCCAGCTCGGTGGCGGAGACCTGCACCGGCACGCGCAGCACGTCGAGCTTGGCCGGTGCATCGAGTTCGAGCACCGCGATCACCTTGCGATCGGGGCTCGCTGTCGTTCCGCTTCCGGCGGCCGCGGGGGTATCGGCGCTGAGCGTCAACAGGCTTTCGGGCGGGCTGCCGCCGAGGCTGATGCACCCGGCAAGCGCGAAGGCCAGCAGACCCGCTGCGGTTCGCCGCAACGCAAGGGCGGCAAGGTCGATGGTGGCGGTAGCATTCACGGCCAAAATCCTCATGGCTTGTAATCCGGCAGCGCCTTGCCGCCCACCAATGCGCCCGCGCCTTCGCTTTCGAGCTTTTCGGTGATCGATCGCAGCGCCCGGCTGGTGGCGCGCAGGTCCTTCAGGGTCGCCTCGGCATTGGGCAGCGTGCTTTCGCGCAATTGCTTGGCCGCCGGACGGGTATCCTCCAGCGTGGCGGCCAGGGCGGCGGCTGCGTCATTGGCCGATTTGAGCGTCCCGCGCAGTTCGGTGGCAAGCGGCGTTCCTTCTTCGCGCACCAGCGTATCGGTGGTCAGCGTCAGCTTCTCGATCGCATCCAGCGTCTGGTTGAATTCTTCGAGCGTGGTCTGGAAATCCTCCAGATTGGCGACCAACGCCGGGGTCGCGTCGGCCAGCCCGGCCGTGAGCCGGTTGGAATTGCGAAGGATCCCCGACAATTGCTCCTGATTTTCCGGGCCGAGGATGGTGTTCAATTGCTCGGTCAGGGTCGCCAGCCGTTCCAGCAGCAGCGGCGCGTTGGCAACGATTTCGCCGAACCCGCCGCGTCCGGGCGGGATTACCGGGCGGCCTTCGGGGCAGGCGGTAGTCTCGCAGGTGATTTCCGGCGCACCCTTGCGCGCGCCGTCGAGCAGGATCGTGGAAACGCCGGTAAAGCTTGCCTCGATCGTCGCCCGCGTACCGACCAGAATCGGCACGTCATCTTTCACCTTGATCCGCACCCGCACGAATTCGGGGTTGTCCTTGGCCAAGGCGATTCCCGTCACCTGCCCAACCGGCACCCCTGCGAAACTGACCTGACTGCCATTGGCAAGGCCCGAGACCGATTGACCGTAGAAGATGTCGAATTCGTCCTGCTGGCCCTGCCCCAGACGCGCGATCCAGACGATGAACGCCGCCAGCGCCGCCAGCAGCACCAGCGTGACCGCACCGACCCAGAGATGGTTCGCTCTTGTTTCCATGTGCGTTCCCTATGAAGCCCGCCGGGCGTGAATGTCCAACATTCTCTCGCCTCAATCCGCCGCGCGCTCGTTCGAGGCCTTGGCCGCGCGGCCACGCGGGCCGTTGAAATATTCCTCGATCCACGGGTGTCCGGTGGCGACCAGTTCAGGGATCGTGCCGACCGCGATGATCTTCTTTTCCGCGATCACCGCCACCCGGTCGCAGATTTCGTACAGCGTATCGAGATCATGGGTAATCAGGAACACGGTAAGGCCGAGGGTCTCCTTCAATTCCCGCGTCAACCGGTCGAACTTGGCCGCGCCGATCGGGTCGAGGCCCGCCGTCGGCTCATCGAGAAACAGCAATTCGGGATCGAGCGCGAGCGCCCGCGCCAGCCCTGCGCGTTTTTTCATGCCGCCTGACAATTCCGACGGATATTTCGCCACCGCGCTATCGGGCAGGCCCGAAAGGATCACCTTGTAGCGCGCGATCTCGGTCCGCAGCTTCGGATCGAGCTGAGGGTAGAACTTCTTCAGCGGCACCTCGACATTCTCGCCCACCGTCAGGGTCGAGAACAGCGCGCCGCCCTGAAACAATACGCCCCAGCGGCTGCGGACGCTGAAATCGCTGTCGGGATCGACATCGCTGATCATGTTGCCCAGCACTTCGACCCGGCCTTCGCTGGGGCGTTGCAAGCCGATGATCGAGCGCATCAGCACCGATTTGCCGCTGCCCGATCCGCCCACCACGCCGAGGATCTCGCCGCGCCGCACCGTCAGGTCGAGATCTTCGTGCACCACGAAATCGCCGAAGCGATTGGCCAGCCCTTCGACCACGATCGGGGGCGGATCATCCGGAGAATGCTGGTGTCCGGTCATCACCCCCACCCGATCTCGGTGAAGAACACCGCAAAAAAGGCGTCGAGCACGATCACCGCAAAAATCGCCGAAACCACCGCCATCGTCGTGCGCCGCCCGACTTCTTCGGAATTGCCGCGCACCTGCAAACCGTTGTAACAGCCCGCCAGCGCGACAATCAACCCGAACACCGGCGCCTTGATCAGGCCGACCCACAGGTCATGTTCGGGCACCACGTCATGGATCCGGTCAAGAAAGGTCCAGAACGGGATGCCGAGCGTGAGGTCGCCGACCACCGCCCCGCCGACAATCGCCACCACCGAGGCATAGAAACCCAGCAGCACCATCATGAAGGTTGCCGCCAGAATGCGCGGGATCACCAGCACCTCGATCGGCGAAATGCCGATGGTGCGCATCGCGTCGATTTCCTCGGTCAGCTTCATCGTGCCCAATTGCGCGGCGAAAGCGCTGCCCGAACGGCCCGCCACCATGATCGCGGTCATCAGCACGCCCAATTCGCGCAAGGTGATGCGCCCGACCAGGTTCACCGTCAGCGATTCCGCGCCGAATTGCTGCAATTGCACCGATCCCTGCTGGGCGATGACGATGCCGATCAGAAAGCTCATCAAGCCGATGATCGGCAGGGCCGAAACCCCGACCAGTTCCATCTGGTGCACCAGCGCGCGGACCGGAAAGCGCGAGGGGTGGCGTATCAGGCTGGCGATGCCGAGCAGGATCTGCCCGAAAAAGCCGACCACGCCGTACAGGCCCGAACGCGCACCATAGACCTTTTCACCCAGTTCGACCGGGACACGCTCCCAGGTCGGCAAGCGCGGCGGGCGGATGTCGCTGCTGGCATCGATCCCGCGCACCGCGCCGAGCAGGCGTTCGGCAGCTTCGCTGGCGCCGGTGATGTCGGCTTCGTGCCGCCGCGCCAGCTGGCACACCACCCATGCGCCGACGGTGTCGATATCCTCCACGCCGGACAGATCAATCGCGGCAATCGCACCGGAAACGCCCTGCAACGCGCGTTCGAGCGGGCCGATCGCCGCCAGCGTCAGCGTGCCGGACAGCAGCAGCCGGGTCGTCCCCGCATCGTCCTCCACCAGCGAATATTGCGCGGCATCATCCATCGCGGGTGAGCTATGGGGAGATTTTCGCCTGCCGACAAGGCTCTCGCGTCGGGCAAAGGGCGCGGGCGTCTTGTTCATTGCATCGCAGCATGGCTGCTGGCATGGCGCGAGCCATCATGCCAAACACCGACGCCACCACTTTGCCCACCACTTTCGACCCCGCCGACATCGAGGCGCGCTGGTACGACCACTGGGAAGCCAATGGCCTGTTTCGCCCGGAACGCCCGGACGCGGACGCCTTCACCATCGTCAACCCGCCGCCCAACGTCACCGGCTCGCTGCATATCGGCCATGCGCTCGACAACACCTTGCAGGACGTGGTGGTCCGTTATGAACGGCTGCGCGGCAAGGATGCGCTGTGGGTGGTGGGCACGGATCATGCGGGCATCGCCACGCAGATGGTGGTCGAACGCCAGTTGGAGGCGATAGGCGACAAGCGCACCAATTATTCGCGCGAGGATTTCGTCGCGAAAGTGTGGGCATGGAAAGAGGAAAGCGGCGGCACCATCACCCGCCAGCTGCGCCGCCTCGGCTGCTCGATGGACTGGAGCCGCGAACAGTTCACCATGGACCCGCATTTCACCCGCGCGGTGATCAAGACCTTCGTCGATCTTTACAACGACGGGCTGATCTACCGTGACAAGCGGCTGGTGAACTGGGACCCCAAGCTGAAGACCGCGATCAGCGATCTCGAAGTCGAAAGCCGCGAAGTGCGGGGCCACATGTGGCACTTCAAATACCCGCTCGCCGGCGGCGCGACCTATACCTATGTCGAACGCGATGCCGACGGGAATGTGGTGCTGGAGGAGACACGCGATTACATCGCCATCGCCACCACCCGGCCCGAAACCATGCTGGGCGATGGCGCCGTGGCGGTGCATCCTGATGACGCGCGCTATGCGCCGATCGTGGGGATGATGTGCGAGATTCCGGTGGGGCCGAAGGAACACCGCCGGTTGATCCCGATCATCACTGACGAATACCCCGATCCCGATTTCGGGTCTGGCGCGGTCAAGATCACCGGCGCGCATGACGAAAACGATTATGGCGTGGCGCAGCGCAACAATATCCCGATGTACCGGCTGATGGATGAAGTCGCCGCGATGCGCAGCGACGGCGCGCCCTATGCCGAGACTGCGGCCCTCGCCCGCGAAATCGCCGCTGGCCGGGCGTTTACTGCGCAGGAGATCGACACGCTCAACCTCGTGCCCGACGAATATCGCGGGCTGGATCGCTACGAGGCGAGGAAGCGCGTCGTCGCTGATATCGACGCCGAAGGCCTGATGCTCGGCGTCGAGGACAAGGTGATCATGCAGCCCTTCGGCGACCGCGGCGGCGTGGTGATCGAGCCGATGCTGACCGACCAGTGGTATGTGAACGCCGCGGAACTCGCCAAGAAGCCGATCGCGGCGGTGCAATCGGGCGAGATCCAGATCGTGCCCAAGACGTGGGAGAAGACCTTCTTCAACTGGATGAACGACATCCAGCCGTGGTGCGTCAGCCGCCAGTTGTGGTGGGGCCACCGGATCCCGGCGTGGCACTGCTTCAATCAGGTTACGCTCGACACAGAGATCTACGTTGCCGCGACCAAAAAAGAGTTCGAAGCTCAAGCCCTAGCCAAGCAAACGGGGATCAAACGCTTCGAGTATTTTAACACTCGCAGCGCGGCTCTCGATTCTTTGTCGAACAGGGTTGTATCGGTCGACACCTGTCTTGTTTATCAGGACGAAGACGTGCTCGACACGTGGTTCTCCTCCGCCCTGTGGCCTTTTGCCACGCTGGGGTGGCCGGAGGACGGGGCGCCGCTCCTGCAGAAACATTACCCGAACTCGCTCCTCATCTCCGGCTTCGACATCCTGTTCTTCTGGGACGCGCGGATGATGATGATGGGCTATTACAACATGGGGCAAAAGCCCTGGGACACGCTCTATCTCCACGGCCTCGTGCGCGCGGCTGACGGCGCGAAAATGTCGAAGTCCAAGGGCAATGTGGTCGATCCGCTGGGCCTGATCGACCAATATGGCGCGGACGCCTTGCGGTTCTTCATGGCGGCGATGGAAAGCCAGGGCCGCGACATCAAGATGGATGAAAAGCGGGTCGAGGGATACCGCAACTTCGCCACCAAGCTGTGGAACGCGGCGCGGTTCTGCCAGTCGAACGGGATCGGTGCCTCGAGCACGATCAAGGCCCCGCCCGCCCGCCTCGCCGCCAACCAGTGGATTATCGGCGAAGTGCAGCAATGCGTCACCGAAATCGAGCGCGCGATGGCCGATCTGCGCTTCGACGCGGCGGCGAACGCGATCTACCAGTTCACGTGGAGCAAGTTCTGCGACTGGTATCTGGAGCTGATCAAGCCGGTCTTGGCAGGCCCAGAATCGCTTGGGGCCGACAGCCCGCCCGCCACCGAAACCCGCGAAGTGGCCGGCTGGGCGCTCGACCAGATCCTTGTCATGCTGCACCCCTTCATGCCCTTCATCACCGAAGAGCTGTGGCACAAGCTGGGCGCGCGGCCTTACGAGTTGATCCTTGCGCAGTGGCCGGTGCCGGAAGCGGAAATCAGCAAGGCCGCGACCGACGCGATCGACTGGGTGATCGAGCTGACCACCAACACCCGCAGTGCCAAGAACGAGCTGGGCATTCCGCCCGGGGCCAAGCTGGCGGCCTATCTGGCCACGCCGTCAGACGTGGCCGCGCGCACCATCGAGCGCAGCAGCGCCGCGATCGAACGGCTGGCGCGACTCACCCCCGTGACTGTGGGCGAAGCCCCCGAAGGCCCGGCAATGCAGGTGATCGCAGGCAGCGACGTGTTCGTGATTCCGCTCGAAGGGATCATCGACATTGCCGCCGAAAAGGCGCGGCTCGAAAAAGCGCTGGCGGCTTCGCGGAAGGAAGCCGGAAGCCTCGAAGGGCGCCTCGGCAATGCGGCCTTCGTGGACAAGGCCAAACCCGAGGCAGTCGAAAAAGCCCGCGCCGATCTTGCCCACCATCAGGGTGAAGTGGAACGACTGACCGCAGCGCTGGCGCGGCTGGGGTAAGCCTGGCCCGCCAGCACGGGCGAGTTTCGAAAAGCGCACGCTTTCGGGAAGCGGCGGGCCGCGGCGCCATGACCGGGATCATGCGGCAGCCGGATGGCGGTTTTGCGCCGATTGATGATAATGCGATTGATTTGCATAATCGCGAACGCTAGATGCTCCTGAGATTGATTCTCAAAAGGGGCATCCATGACCGTTCGCTTGTCTGGCTTAAGGCTTCTCATGCTTTCAGCTGCCGCCATTCCTGCGCCACTTCTTGCGCAGGCTGCGGTCGGCGAGGCTGAGGCGCCAGACCCTCAACAGCGTGCCGAAGAACCGGAAGCTGACGGTATCGTCGTCACCGGCCGCGCACAAAAGCTCTACCGGGTCGAAACCACCGCCGCGACCAAGCTGCCGACCGAGCCGCTGCTGTCGAGCCAGAATGTCACCGTCATCACCGGCGAGCTGATCCAGGACCAGGGCGCGCGCGATGCACAGGACATCTACCGCAACATTTCCGGCGTCAGCTTCTTCAGCTATGCCGGCGTCACCGCGCGCGGGTTCCGGCAGGAGGAGATCTTCTTCGATGGCCTGCGCGGCGATCCCTATGCGGGCTTTTCCGTGCCGCAGCTGGTCAACCTGGAACGGGTCGAGTTTCTCAAAGGCCCCTCGGGCATGCTCTACGGCCCCGGCGCGCCGGGCGGGCTGTTCAACTACGTGACCAAGAAGCCGCAGAACACGGCCTTTTCCGCCGACGTGCGCGGGATCGTCGGCAATGCCGACCGCTTCGGCGGCTCGGCCGAGGTCAACGCGCCGCTCGGCGGAGACTTCGCGGCGCGCGGCGGCCTGTTCTACGAAGACCGCGGGCTGTTCCGCTTCAACGCCTCCTCGCGCACCTTCATCGCCGATGGCGGCGTGTCGTGGAGCCCCGGCCCGGTCAAGCTGATCCTGCAGGCGACCCTCATCGATCAGGAGCTCGACGCCAACCGGCTGCGCGGCGTGCCGGTCGACGATGACGGCAATTTCCTCGCCAGCCGCCGTTGGAACCACAACGAGCCGGACGATTTCCTCAACCTGCGTTCGGAGGTGCTGCAAGGCCGCATCGAGGCCGAGCCGCTGGCGGGCGTCACCTTCGATGCGACCCTGCGCTACAACAATGCGGTCGAGGAGCAACAATATCACGAACCGCGCGCGCTGTTCGATTCCGACGGCGACGGCGCGATCGACGCAAGCGTGCGCGAGTTCCGTGACCAGCGCCGCGAGCAGGATACCTGGTCCTTCGGCACCAATCTGGTCTGGGCCACCGACATCGGCGGGCTGGGCAACCGGATGCTGGTGGGCGGCGACTATTTCGACGGTAGCCTCGACTTCGACAGCCGGCTGGTGCGCGGCGGCCCTGCCCCGGCACCGGGTGTGCCGACCCCGCTCAGCCTCAACAACCCGGTTTACGGCCAGTCCGATTCGGCGACCTACAACCTGCCCGGCTTCCAGAACCGCCTGACCGAAGGCTATCGCTGGGGCGCCTACCTGCTCGACGAGTTGACCATCGGCCGGTTGATCCTGACCGGCGGTCTGCGCTTCGACCGTTTCAGCGACACCATCACCGGCGGCGCCTTCGGTTTCACGCAGGAAGACAGCTTCAAAGACGAGGACGTGACCTGGCGCGCGGGCGCGGTCTATCGCATCACCGACGAGATTTCCGCCTTCGGTCAGTATGCGACCAGTTTCGAGCCGCAGGCCATCGGCTCGCAGGATCCGCGTGCCGGCGGCCCCTTCGCCCCCGTCAGCGGCGACATGGTTGAAGGCGGGTTCAAGACCGCGCTGCTGAACGGGCGGGTGCAGTCCTCGCTCTCGGCCTACCGCATCCGCCGCAGCAATCTCCTGCAGGTCGATCCGCGCGGCGATATCGGCAATGATGGCGTCGACGATTTCATCGCTTTCGGCGAGGTCACCTCCAAGGGCATCGAGTTCGATCTTGCCACCGACCTCACCCCCGACTGGGTGCTGACCGTTGCCTATGCCTATAACGACACCACGGTCACCGGCGACAATGGCGGCGGCGGCATCGGCAACCGCGTGGGCGATCGCTTCGCCAACGCGCCCGAACACCAGCTCGGTTTCTGGACCCGCTACCAGATCCCCGATCTCGGCCTCGCTGCCGCCTTCGGAGGCGATTATGTCTCCGAACAGTTCAGCCTGTCGGGTCAGCGCGTGAAGCCCTTCATGGTGTTCGACGCCTCGCTGATCTACGAGGTCGGGCCGATCCGCGCGCTGCTGCGCGTCGATAACCTGTTCGACAAGACCTATGCCGTATCGGGCTTCCTCGCGCGCACCGGCCACTTCCCGGGCGAGCCGCGCTCGGTGTTTGCCGAAGTGGGCTATCGCTTCTGATGGACATGCCGCGCAACCTTGACCTTCGCACCGGGAAACCGGCGGCGAAGAAGCGCAAGGCCTCGCGCGTCTGGTGGACGGTGCATCAATGGGTGGGCCTCAAGCTCAGCCTGTTCATCGCCTTCATCATGTTCACCGGCACGCTGGCCGTGGTCAGCCACGAAATCGACTGGGTGCTGCAACCCAGCCTCAGGGTCGCGCCCGCCAGCGCGGAAGGTCCGGTCGACTGGGCCGGGATCGCCGCCAATGCCGCGCGCCATCCGGGCGTGGCCGAGGTGTGGTCGATGGAAGCGCCGACCGCCTCGGCCTTCGCGGTCAAGGTTACGGTCAAGAACGCGGACGGCGATCTGTACTATCTCCACGCCCATCCGGCGACGGCAGCCATCCAGGGCGAGGCCCCGTGGGCGGGCGCGCAGCGGGTGCTGCGCAACATGCACCGCCATCTCAACCTGCCGACCAAGATCGGGGTGCCGATCGTCGCGTTCCTCGGCTTTCTGTTGCTCGTCAGCCTCGTCACCTCGCTGGTGGTCTACAAGAAATGGTGGCGCGGTTTCACCAAGCCGCTGCGCACCCGCGACGCGCGCACGTGGTGGGGGGATTTTCACCGCCTTGCCGGGGTCTGGTCGCTATGGTTCGTCGCGCTGATCGCGCTGACGAGCGTGTGGTATTTCGTCGAGAGCCTGGGTCTCAATGCGCCGCCCCCGCCGCGCGTCAAGATCGAAGCGCCGGCCGGGCAGGCTGCGCAGGGTCTCGAACCGGCCATGGCGGCAGCGATGAAGGCCTATCCGGGATTGAAGGTGCGCCGGGTGATGCTTCCGGGCAAGGAAAGCCCGGTGCTGCAATTGCACGGCGATCATGAAGCGATTTTGGTGCGCCCGCGCGCGAACACGGTATGGGTCGACCCGGCAAGCGCCGAGGTTCTGCTGACCACCGACGGGCGCGACATGAACCTGCACCAGCGTATCGGCGAAATGGCCGACCCGCTGCATTTCGGCGACTTCGGCGGGTACTGGACCAAGGTTCCGTGGTTCGCGTTCGGCCTGCTGCTCACCGGCCTGTCGCTGTCCGGCGCGGCCATTTACTCGCTTCGCATAAGCCGCGAGCGCGGCACACAGGCACGAATGGCCCACGCCTTTGCTGGGATGTGGCGCGACCTGCCCCGCTGGCGGTGGGCGTCGGCGGCGCTCATTTTCATAGGCTTTGCGCTTCTTCCGGCGCTTGTCTGGCAATTATCCTGAAGCCCGGCACGCGCGATACGACCGAAACCGGGCCGCAAACCGCACGGCCGGTTCAGGCGCGATCCACAAGATAGCCGCCAGCCCGCGGGCCTGTGCAGGCGTACGAAATTTCCTACAGGCCAAATCCGTGGCATAGGCCGGGCATGTTGATCTTCCCGGTTTTCGATAATCGACACCGTACCCCTGTCAGTCCGCTTGCGCGGATGGCGGCTATCAGTTTGTCTGAAAAGGGTTTTTGTCTATTTAGCGAAGTTGACAGGGTGTCAAGTTTGTCAAGTTCCGGCCGGAGCGCGGCATGAACCTCATCCTTGCCACCGACGATGCCGGCGGGCCGGAGATCTTCGCCTCATTGCAAGGCGAAGGGCCGAGCATGGGCGTGCCGGTCGCCTTCGTGCGGCTGTCGCGGTGCAATCTGGCCTGTACCTGGTGCGATACCGCCTATACTTGGCATTTCGAGGGCGACAACCGGCCCCACCGCGACGGCACCACCTTTGATCGCAAGACCAATCAGGTCACGCTCTCGCCGGAAGAAACCGCCGCGCGGATCGCGGCGCTCGGCCAGAAACGCCTTGTCGTCACCGGCGGCGAGCCGCTGCTTCAGGCAGGTGCGCTGGCGGAAATGCTGGGGTATCTGCCCGATATATCCGTCGAGATCGAAACCAACGGCACGGTCGCCCCGCCTGTCCGGCTCGATATCCGGGTCGATCAGTACAATGTCAGCCCCAAGCTGGCCCATTCGGGCAATCCCGCCGACCTTGCCCTGATTCCCGAGCGGCTGGACGCATGGGCCACCGACCCGCGCGCTTTTCTCAAATTCGTGATCGCCGCGCCCGGGGATGTGGACGAGGTGCTGGCATTGCAGCGCCGCTACCGGTTCAGGCCCGGGCAGGTTTTCCTGATGGCCGAAGGCACCGACAGCGCCACCCAGCGAGCGCGGCAGGAATGGCTTGCTCCGCTCTGCATGGAGCACGGTTTCCGCATGAGCGACCGGCTGCATATCCACCTTTATGGGGATACCAGAGGCACTTGACGGGAAAGGAGAACAAATCGGTCGCGCAGCGACCGCAAGGGCGACCGCCCGCCAGCAGGCGCCCGTAGCCCAGCGGAGGAATAGCGCCGAGGATGCAGGCGCGGGTGTGCCTGCTAACCTTGAGAACGCCAGCGCCTCACCACGCGCTCGACCAGTTCTTCCTCGCCGCCGTCCTTGCTCCACAATTCGACGAAGCTCGGGTCTTCGGAAGCCGGACGCTTGTGCTCCTCGAGGTTGTCGAAGGTCACGCGGATCGGGATCGCGACGCCTTCGCCGCAGATGATGCATTCGCGGTTGCGCAGCGCGGGGATCGAATCGAGGAACCCGCGCGCGCCTTCGGGCATGGCCGAGCGTACGAAGGCCTGGTCCCGATCGTTGTTGAGACGCATCGCGATGATCGTGCCGCACTGAGACAGCACACCTTCCGCAAGATCGGAGGGGCGCTGGGTAATCAGCCCGAGGCTGATGCCGTATTTGCGGCCTTCCTTGGCGATGCGGGACAGGATCTTGCCGACCGAGGAGCCGTCGGCGTTCCTTTCGTTGGGAACGTAGCGGTGGGCTTCCTCGCACACCAGCAGCACAGGCCGGGTCTTCTCCTCGCGGCCCCAGATGGCGAAATCGAACACCAGGCGCGAAAGGACGGCCACCACCGTCGAAGTGATGTCGGACGGCACGCCCGACACGTCGATGATCGAAATCGGTTTGCCGTTGCCGGGCATACGAAAGATCTTGCCGATGAAATCGGCCATGGTGTCGCCGACCAGCATGCCGGAAAACAGGAACTGGTAACGCGGATCGGCCTTCAATTCATCAAGCTTGCCCTTGATCCGCATATAGGGTGCAGAGGAGGTCGCCTTGTCGAGCTTGCCCATCTCGTCCTGAAGGATGTTGCTGAGGTCGGACAGAAGATAGGGGATGGGCGAATCCACCGTGATCTTGCCCATCGTCTGCGCCAGCCGGTTGCGCCCTCGTGCAGCCAGCAGGCACTTGGCGAGAATATCGCTGTCGACCTGACGTTCATTGCCGCTGCTGGACAGGAGGACTTCGCAATGTTCCTCGAAGTTCATCAGCCAGTAGGGCATCTGCAGGTTGGAAACGTCAAGGATCTGCCCCGTGGTGCGGAACGCGGCGGAATATTCGCCGTGGGGGTCGATCATCACGATGTGCCCTTTGGGCGCAGCCTCGCAGATGCGGTGCAGGATCAGGGCCGCGCTGGTCGATTTCCCGGTACCGGTCGAACCGAGCAGGGCAAAATGCTTGCCCAGCATGGCATCGATATACAGCCCGGCGCGGATGTCGCGGGTGGGGAACACCTTGCCGATGGTGATGCTGGCACGCCCGTCGCTGGCGTAGATCTGTTCGAGGTCGCGGGTGGTGGCCGGATAGCACATGGCGCCCGGCACCGGATAACGCGTCACCCCACGCTTGAACCCGTGGATACGGCCGGTCAGCTTCTCCTCGCCGCCTTCACCGAGGAAATCGATATGGGCGATGATTCCGCCATCGGTGCGGCGGTCCTTGCGCTGATCGCGCACGCTGGCGAGCAGCCAGGCGTCGCCGACGCGGATCTTGATCTGGCTGCCGACCTGCCCGGCCAGCGCCACCGAAGGATCGGCGTCCTTCATGCATTCGTTGATTCGTTGCAGGTCAAAGGCGATCTGCGAACCGGAGCCGGAGATCTCCAGCACCACGCCGATCGGCAGGCGGGCATTGTCGGGCGGGCCGCCATTCGCACCCGGCGCATCATCCTCGGCCGCCATGGCAGGGCCGGTGAAGCGTTCGAAATCCTGCCTGGGGTTATCGGTCATGCGCTCCCTTCCCTTCGCCCGCGAAAGGACGTGGTCGGAGAAATAGAGCCGACGAGGTTAAGATCGGGTCAACGATGAAGCCTGACCGAGGCACACTATCCGCGCGCAAACAGCCTTCCGGCAAGCCACCCCATCGCCAGCGACAGGGCAATCGCCCCCATCCCGTAAAGCAACGACCAACGCTGCGCAGCCACCACCACCTGCCCCTCGAGCCCGACCTTCTCGACTTCGATCCGCGCGGTCGCGCTCGCCAGCACCCGGCCGCGGGCGATGGCGAAAGTTTCAGCGGTATAGGCACCGGTGGTGACATTGGAGGGCAATGCGATCCGCGCCTGATAAAGTACGCCTTCGCTGATCCGCACGCCTTGCGGATCCTGCTTGAAGAGCCCCTGCCGCTGGCGAAGTTCGACCAGTCCGCTGGCATAGCGGGCCTGCTCCTCGGGATCGATCTGGCCCGAGGGGGAAAGCTGGATGAAGTCCGTGCCCAGTTCGTAGATCGCGGCGGTACGTTGGTCCACGATCTCGCTGACGGGGCGCGAGGAAGCCACTGCAAAGAACGACGGTGCAGAGCGGAAATCGCTCGCCCCGGCGTTCATCCATATCCCGGCAAGGCGCTCCTTCTCGCGGATACGCACCGGTTCGGTCGGGCCTTTGAGCACCACCACGATGTCGTAATCCTCGGACGCGCCGCGTGGGGCGATGACGGCGCCGTAAAGCAGCAGATTTGCGCCGGTGAAACCCTGCCTCACCTCGACCCGCGACTGGCTGACCTCGGGTACCAGGATCGGCTCGCGCTGGGCGGTGAGGAACGGTGCAGCCGCCAGCAGAAGAAAAGCGGCAAATGTCCGTTTCACAGCGGGGCCACCGTGTAGATCTCATCAGGCTGGACGCCGAGACCGTAAAGCATCCGCAAGGCGATCACCAACACCAGCGCGGCCAGCGCGAGACGCAGATATTCGGGCCGGGCTTTCAGCGCGATCTGGGTACCGAACTGCGCGCCCAGTACCGACCCCAAGAGCAGCAACGCGGCCAGCACGATGTCGACCGCCTTGGTGGTCAGTGCATGGGTCATGGTGGTGACCATTGTCACGAACAGGATCTGGTAAAGCGAGGTGCCGACCACGACATTGCCGCTCATGCCGAGAATATACAGCATCGCCGGCACCAGCAGAAACCCGCCGCCCACCCCCATCAGCATGGTCAGGATCCCCACCAGCATCCCGAGGATCAGCGGCGCCAGCGGCGAGATATACAGGCCCGAGGCATAGAACCGCCAGCGATAGGGGAGGCTGGCGACCAGCGGGTGATGGCGCCGCTTGCGCACCAGCGCGCCGCCCTTGCCCAGCAGCGAAGGCTTGAGCGCGCCTATGGCTTCGCGCATCATCAGCGCGCCGATCGACCCCAGCATCACAACGTAAAGAATGTTGATGACGACATCGATCTGACCCAACGCCTGCAGCACCCGGAACAGCACCGCGCCGATCAGTGCGCCGATCACCCCGCCACCGACCATCACTGTGCCCATCCGGTAATCGACCCCGCCCCGGCGCGAATGGGCGAGCACACCGGAAACGCTTGCGCCGGTCACCTGTGTCGCAGCGGATGCAGCCGCCACCGTGGGGGGGATGCCATAGAAGATCAGCAACGGCGTGGTCAGGAACCCCCCGCCCACCCCGAACAGGCCGGAAAGAATACCCGTCAGCCCGCCCAGCAGCACGATAAACAGGCCGTTGACCGAAAGATTCGCGATAGGCAGGTAAACGTCCATGCCACAGCGATTAGCCGAGTGGCACAGGCGATGAAAGCCGCCGTGGCCGGGTTATTTCGTTCAAGCGGTCCGGTGTTGCCCAAAGCCTTCGCCAACCGGCTCGGAAAGCTAAAACCGGGTCGAAAGCGTTGCAGCCAGCCCGGAGTCCGGCCCGGCATCACCGGCGACCTGTGCGCGCCAGTCGAGCGCCAGACGCGCCGGAACCTCTCCGAGTGTGAAATCGAGCCGCATCGTGGGGCCGATATCCAGCCTCTGCGCGCCCTCCTGCGCCCCGCCCCATGCTCCTGCGCCGGCGCTCAGGCGCAGTTTGCCATCAGTCGCCCCGGCCACCGCACTGACTTCACGGGTCAGGTTCACCTGCCCGTCAGCGAAGGGGGTGGTATCAGTCCCTCCGACCCAACCGGCCTGGCCATAGGCTTCGAGCCGGGTATCAAGCGGCAGCGTGATCGGCGCGATCTCGGTCACCGCGAACACCGAGGGGCGCACTTCGTTGCGGAAGGCGCCGTCGGTCAGCCGAACCTCGCCCAGCACCCGCACAGGCAGGCCCTGCAGCGGGCGAAAGGATGCGCCGAGCGCGAGCTCGTTCTCCCCGCGCCGCACCAGCGCCCGATAGGCGCGGGCGTAGACGCGCGGCGCGCGGCGCGAGCCGGGGGCGAGCCGGTATTGCAGCACTGCGCCGATCTGGCTCGCACCATAGACCGGCACCCGCCCCTGCGAAATCGGCGCCGCATCCGAACCCTGCCGCCAGAAACCCCACGCATCGACCGACCACCGGTCATGGCGCGGCGCCGGCGCGGCGGGCACGGACAGGGGTGATACGGGTGTCGCCGTAGCCGCACCGGAGGCGCGGCGTAACGCAATGCTCCCTGGAACAGCTGCGTCTTCGGCCTGCAGCGGCAGCGCGGCGGAGCCTTCCTGTATCCGGGAGGATGGCAAGCGCGAGTTCTCAAGTCGAGCATCCGAGATGGGATAGGCACTGTTCCGCGCAAAAGCAGAGCCCACAGGCTCTGTATCTGCAGGCATCGGGGCGGTCGCAACCGGGCTGGAGGGGACAGGAGCCGCGACGGAGGCAGTTGCGGCAGATGTTCCTTCGGCTGCAGGAAACGGGCTCTCCCACAGAACAGCGCGACCAGCCACCCAGCCGACCAGCACCAGCCCGATCATCAGCAGCGGCACGCCGCGCGCAGGTGCGCCCCCTGCTGTTGGTGTCATTGCGGCTGCGAGCCGGCAAGGCCCAGCCGCAGCGGGTGGACATCATGATCGGTCTTGTCCCACGGCGCGGCCTTCCCGCCGAGCGTGCCGGCATAGGCGAACACCGCGCGCCGCCCGGCGATGATGGCGACGAGATTGGCGAGCGGCAGCCGCAGCACGGCACGCAAGCCCTCGACCATGCCATATTCGCGCGCGGCAAAGGCAAAGCGCATCACCGCGCGCCAGCCGAAGGCCAGCAGGTTTGTCAGCAGCAGGCCCTTGAGCAGCGGGGTCAGCGGCACCGGCTCGCCCACCCCCGCGAGCACGGCCAGCCCGCCCAGCGCAGTCATCAGCACCAGCACATAGCCGATCAGCAGCACCAGCGCTGCCAGCGGCCCGCGCCGGTCGCGCGCGCGCATCCAGCCTTCGATCGGCCCGCCGGCCCAGCCCACCCGGTCCCAGCCCTGCAAGGCAATGCCCAGCACCCAGCGGCTTTTCTGTCGTACGACATGTTCGAACCGGTTGGGAAAGATCGCGCGCGTGGCGATCAGCCGCCCGTCCTCGCCGCGCGCCCGGACAAAGCGGCAGCGGCCTGCGCCCGCGGCGATGCCGATGCCGAGTTCGTAATCTTCGGTCAGCGAATCGCTGGCAAAGGGCAGGCTGTCAGCTCGCCGCGCGGCGAGCCGTTCCAGTGCTGCGCGCGCGGCGGCGCAGCCCACACCCGCACCCGGCAGGCCAGCCCCCAGCCAGTCGCGCACCACCATCGCCTTGCCATGGGCCTCGGCAAATTCCTCGCAATAATGGCTGCCCAACAGGTTTGCCCACCAACCGCCATGGCGCTGAACCAGCGGCTCGACCGGGAGCTGTGCGAAGTCCGCTCCGGCAGCAATGGTCTCATCAAGCAGGCCCAGCGCGGCCGGATCGACCATGTCTTCGGCATCGTGGAACACCACCATCGCAAAGCGGTGGCCGGAACGCGCCTCGTCGGTGGCGATCGCCGCGTAAAGCCGGTTGAGGCAATCGGCCTTGGTGCTCGGCCCGTCTCGGTCGTGGATCACGAGGCGCAGGCGCACATCGCCTTTTGCTGCCGCAGTCGCCGCCGCCAGAGTCGCCGGATCGTTCCGATAGCAGCCGACATAAAGCCGCAATTGGGGCTGCGGCCAGCTGGCCAGAAGGTGCGCGATGGTATCGCCGATCACCGCCGCTTCGTGCCACGCCGGGATGACCACGGCGGCCGGACCGTGCAGCGGGCGGCATTGCAGTTCGGCGCGGCGACAGCGGCGGGTTTGTACCCTGCCGGTCGCCCTGAGCAACAGCCACAGGCCATCAAGCGCCAGATCGTCCGCGGCACCGATCAGGAAGAAGATCCCTGCAAACAGCAATAATTCATGCTGCAGCAGCGCGAGAAACTGCCACAGGCCAGGCTCTGCAATGGACAAGGCGACCCCTTCCCCGTGTAAGCCGTCAAGCTATCGCGCCAGCGCTGCGCTTGCAACCGGGCCTGATTTTTTGTTGGTTTACATCAGGTGTACTTGGGCAGACCTAGTTGTGCGGCGCGCTTTACCAGCTGCCGACATTCTCCATGCTGGCCCAGGGTTCCTGCGGCGGGAGATGTCCTTCCTGCAGCAGTTCGACCGAGATTCCGTCAGGCGATTTGACGAAGGCCATGTGCCCGTCACGCGGTGGGCGGTGGATGATGTGGCCGGCATCTTCGAGGCGCTGGCAGGTCTCGTAGATGTTCTCCACCCGGTAGGCGAGGTGGCCGAAATTGCGGCCGCCGTCATAGGATTGGGCCGCGCTCCCGTCCTCCGGCGGCCAGTTATAGGTCAGTTCGATCTCGGCGAGCCCCTCCTGTCCCGGTGCGGCGAGAAAGATCAGCGTGAAGCGCCCAGCTGCAACATCGAAGCGGCGCACTTCCTCCAGCCCGATCAGCCTGAAGAACGCGACCGTCGCATCGGGATCGGTGACACGGATCATCGAGTGAAGATATTTGACCAAACCGAAGCCTCTCGTTCAAAAACGGTTCATCGACGCTGATGCACATTTCGTCGCATCAACTCGAACATCAGAAAGACCATGCAATGAGCGAACCGACGGCGCAACCGGTGATCGACGAACCCGGCTTTCCCCGCGATGCGACGACCCTGCGCTGGTTCGGTACCGCAGCGATTGCCAGCCTTGGCCTGATCGCGGGCGGATATCTGCTGGGCAACGGATTGCTGCGCGCCAAGGATGCCGAGCGCGCGGTTACCGTGCGCGGTCTGGCCGAGCGCGATGTGACCGCAGATCTCGCCACGTGGACGATCGCCTATTCCGCCTCCTCCACCAGCCTTGCCGAAGCTCAGGACAAGGTGCGCCGGGACACGCAAGCGATCGAGGGCTTTTTTCAGGATCTCGGGTTTCCCGCCGATGCGCTCCAGCCGACCGGCGCGAACGTCTCGAGCTTCACCAACGAAGGTGTCACCACCTACACCGTGCGCCAGCGGCTCGCGCTTCGCTCCGAGGACATTGTCCGCGCGCAGAAGGCGGTCGCGCGGCAGTTCGATCTTGTCGACCGAGGGGTGTTCCTCGAAGAAGGCTCGGGCATGAGCTATACCTTTACGGCCCTCAATGAGATCAAGCCCGAGATGGTGGCCGAGGCGACCAAGGACGCGCGCGCTTCGGCGCAGCAGTTCGCCAAGGATTCGGGCTCGGCCGTTGGCAAGATCCGCGACGCGACGCAGGGCTATTTCACGATCGAGGCGCGCGACGGGGAGGTTGGCGGCTGGGGCATGGCCGACAGCCCGTACAAGAAAGTGCGGGTCGTCACCACGGTCAGCTTCTCGCTCGACTGAGCGCGCGCAGGCAAGGGGCGCAGCGGCACATCCGCCGCGCCCCGCGGTCCTCAGAATGCGGCAGTGATCGAAAATACCACAGTCGCATCCGAGATCGACTTGCCTGCCAGCGTCGAGAAGTTCGGCAGCAGAACCGCCGCATCGCCCGACGAGATATCCGTATCGACATAGGCAACCGACAGGGTGAGCCCTTCGATCGGGGTGACGTCAGCGCCCAGCAGCCAATCGAAATAAGTGCCGGTCGGCGCGATGCTGGTGCCGTTCGGGCCGAGCCCCGAATTGCCATCCGAATAACCGAGGTGGGCCTTGAGGCTGACTGGCGAATCGGCGATGCCGTAGACCGCGTCGGCCGAAAGGTAGAGATTGTCTTCCTTGTCACCCGGATCATCGGGCAGGCCGGCGGCAGCCGCAGCGCCTGTCAGGAACACCTTGCCCAGCGCTTCCTGCTTCGGGGCATAGGCAATGCCCGCAGTCAGCGAGAGCGGCCCGATATCGCCCGACAGCTTGGCATAGAGCTCGGCGAAATCGGTAGTGTCGGCGCCGCTCGGGTACATATACCACACCACCCCTGTATCAAGCGTGCCCTCGCCCACCGGAAAGGCGAAACCGGCGATGAGATCGAGCTCCATGTTGGCGCCGCCGAAGGTGCCCCAGCCGGCAAGGTTCGAACCCCACGTCCCGACATAGAATCCGCTTTCATGGGAAATGGTGATCCCGCCCTGCACCGCCATGCCCTCGTCCGTCTGGGAAACGCCGCGGAACCGGTAATCGGAGGTCAGCGTCGCGCTGCCCGACACGGTAATGGCGGGTGTCGCTCCATCCTGAACCCTGCTGACATCGTCTCCCAGCGGCGCGATTGCGCGCGCGGTCGCGACGGAATCGGCTGGGGCAGGCTCGTCCGGTTTGCCGACCTTGGCAGGGGCGGTAGCGATCTGCTCGGATTGGATATCGCTGGCAGACTCCGGTTCCGCTGCGAAGGCCGGAACGGAGGAGACAAGGCAGATGATTGCGGATGCGGCGGAGAGGCCGCGAAGGGTTTCGGACATGACAACTTCCTGTTCTGTTGTAGGTTGTTGTCCCGCCTGCGTGCCTGACCGTCGCTTCTTATGGTGAACGACCCCTCCAGACCTGTTATCTTCATAGCTACGAAGATAGGCTTCAGCAAGATAATGCGTGAGTGCGGCGATCGACTTTCCCTGAGCGCATGATCGGCACCCTCCGGCGCAATATCCGGGCACTCGGTTGCGGTCTTGCGGGACTGGGACTAAACGAGCGGTCCCTCGGGAGCCTCGGCTGGTGCGGCGCCCCGCTCGCAGTCTGCCAGCCAGCCCCAACCGGATCTGCAGCCACCTTATGTTCAAGCGATTGCGCGACTTTTTCCGTCCCCAGCAGCCGCCGCGCCTTCCCGCGGTGAAGCCGGGCACGCGCTATTATGCGATCGGCGATATCCACGGACGACTCGATCTGTTCGAGGCGATGATCGCCGCCATCGAGGAAGATGATCGCACCGCGGCCAGCGCGGATACCCGCATCGTGCTGCTCGGCGATCTGGTCGACCGCGGGCCCGACAGTGCCGGGGTAATCGCTCGCGCCCGGTCTTGGCAGCAGAACCGCAAGGTGCGCATTCTGGCAGGCAATCACGAGGAGATGTTCCTCGCCGCCTTCGAAAAGCCCGAGGCGCTGCGGCATTTCCTCAAGCATGGCGGGCGCGAAACGCTGATCAGCTATGGATTGTCGAAAAAGCAGCTCGCCACACTGCCGCTGGAGGAGATCTTCGAACGCCTGCCCGCGCTCGTCCCACAGGCCGAACGCGATTACATCGCCGCGTTCGAGCCGATGGTGCGCGCCGGCGATTATGTCTTTGTCCATGCGGGGATTGATCCGGCGCGCCCGCTTGCCGAGCAGAAACGTTCCGATCTGCTGTGGATCCGCGATCGCTTTCTCAACCACGCCGGCCCGCTGGAAAAGGTGGTAGTGCATGGCCACACCATCTTCGACAGGGTGATGGATTGCGGCAACCGGATCGGGATTGACACTGGCGCTTTCCGTTCGGGTGTGCTTACAGCGCTCGTGCTCGAGAGCGACCAGCGGCGGATCATTCAGGCCTGCGCCAGCAATGGCGAACCGGTCCAGATCTTCCACGGCGACCGGGCGATCTAGTCTCGCGCACAAGGTCGCGGGGGCGCTACGGACAGTTTCGGTCAAGGGCAGGTATCCATGAAAATTGCGATGGTGGGTTCGGGTTATGTCGGGCTCGTGTCGGGCGCATGCTTTGCCGATTTCGGGCATGACGTGGTCTGCATCGACAAGGACCAGGGCAAGATCGACCGCCTGCACGCCGGGATCATGCCGATCTACGAGCCCGGGCTCGAGGCGCTGGTCGACAACAACGTCAAGGCCGGACGACTGGCCTTCACCACCAGTCTGGCCGAAGGCATCAGGGGCGCGGACGCGATCTTCATCGCGGTCGGCACCCCGAGCCGCCGCGGCGATGGCCATGCCGATCTCACCTTTGTCCGCGCGGTCGCGCGCGAGGTTGGCGAGAACCTTGCCAATGATGCGGTGGTCGTCACCAAGTCGACGGTGCCGGTCGGCACCGGTGACGAGGTCGAACGGATCATCCGTGATACTGGCACGGATCATCGTTTTGCAGTCGTGTCCAACCCCGAATTTCTGCGCGAAGGCGCCGCCATCGGCGATTTCAAGCGGCCTGACCGCATCGTCATCGGCGCAGAGGACGATTTCGGCCGCGAGGTGATGCGCGAGGTCTATCGCCCGCTGTTCCTCAACGAATCGCCGATCCTGTTCACCAGCCGCCGCACCAGCGAGCTCATCAAGTACGCCGCCAACGCCTTCCTTGCGACCAAGATCACCTTCATCAACGAGATGGCAGACCTGTGCGAGAAGGTCGGCGCGAACGTGCAGGACGTCAGCCGCGGGATCGGGATGGACAACCGTATCGGTTCGAAGTTCCTGCACGCCGGCCCCGGCTATGGTGGCAGCTGTTTTCCCAAGGACACGCTCGCCCTGCTCAAGACCGCCGAGGATTACGACAGTCCGACGCGGATCGTCGAGGCGGTGGTCAAGGTCAACGACAGCCGCAAGCGGGCGATGGGCCGCAAGGTCGTGGATGCCTTGGGCGGCGCGGACGCCGCACGCGGCAAGAAGGCGGCGCTGCTCGGCCTGACGTTCAAGCCCAATACCGATGACATGCGCGATTCGCCCGCGATTGCCGTGGCGCAGACGCTGATGGACGCCGGCGTTGCGGTGGCTGCCTACGACCCCGAAGGCATGGAGCAGGCCCGCCCGCTGTTACCCGAGGTGACCATGTGCGACAGCCCCTATGCCGCGATCGAAGGCGCGGATGTGGTGGTGATCGTGACCGAATGGGACGCCTTCCGTGCGCTCGATCTGAAGCGGGTCAAGGAACTGGCCAATGCGCCCGTGCTCGTGGACCTGCGCAATATCTACAATCCCGAAGACATGCACGCCGCCGGCTTCACCTATCACAGCATCGGCCGCGCCTAGGCCCCGAACCAGTGGCGGCGGTTGCCCGGCTGGGAGAGTTGCCACGCCAGCGCCGCCAGCACCATCGCCCCGCCGGCCATCGCCGCCCAGCCGACAGGCGCAAATGCCTGACCACCGCGCGCATGGATCGCCAACAGCGCCCAGCAGAACACCAGCCCGTATAGCGGCGCGCCGCGCACCCGTGCCGTGGCCAACGCCGCAATTGCGGATCCCACCGCCACCATCACCGCAGCGATCACGGGGTTGGAATTGCCTGCGCCCAGACCGTAATATTTCAACGTCGCCGCAATATTGACAATGCTCGCCGCGGTCAGCCACGCCGCGAGCGCGCTGAACACCGGGGCGGCCAGCCAGCGCTCCGCGCGCGACAGCCGGGGCGCGGCCACCAGCGCGCGCAGCACCAGCAGCAACCCGCCAAGCGAGACCAGGATGATCAGGGCCGAAATCGCGGTGAGATTGGCCATCTGGGTATAGGCCGCCCACACCCCCTGCGCCGCCAGCGCGACCGCGGCGGGCCAGGCGATGCGATCGAGCAATGCATTGCCGCGCTGGGCGGGCAGCGCCTGCCATACCGCGAAGATGGCACTGAGCAGGAACAGCGGACCCCAGATCGCAAAGGCCCACCCTGCCGGCGTGATCAGCGTGCGCATGCTATCGGAACGGCTGCCGATCGGCTCGCCGAACCCGAGTTGTGGCAGGAAGGTCGCGCCGATTTGCACCACCACCGCCAGAATGACGGCAAGCCGCTGGATGGGCGAACGCGAAGCGGATGGTGAGCGGTTCATCGAGGAAGGTGTCTCTCATGCACGATGGCCAGCGCCACCGGAAATCGTCAGGGGGCCGTCATAAGCCGGGTTCTGTTGCCGCAGGCGGTATCCCCGAAAGGACCGGCCCCGCAGCGGCAGCCATTCATCTGGGCGCAGGATTGCTCCTGTGCTCTAGCAGCCAACCCGGGCCGCTCGGGGCGAAACACCCCTGCCCACCTTGCGGCGGGCGCGCGGCCCCTATTCGGCCTTGCTCCGGGTGGGGTTTGCCATGCGGTTGCTGTTGCCAGCCCCCCGGTGCGCTTTTACCGCACCCTTTCACCCTTGCCTGTGTGACCCGTCGGATCCTCGAAAGGACAACGGGGAACCATCGGCGGTCTGCTCTCTGTGGCACTTTCCCTTGCTTCCCGCAAAGGAAGCCGGCGGGCGTTACCCGCCACCCTTGTTTCGTGGAGCCCGGACTTTCCTCGCGCCCGCCTGCTTTCGCAGGCACGCACGCGGCTGCCTCGGGCCCCCTGACACGGTGGGATATAGGGACTGTTGCTGAGGTAGGAAAGCCCTGCCCCGCCTAGCGCGTGCGCCCCTGATCGCGGTCGAGCAGCAATTGCCACAGGATCGCGGCAATCTCGCCATCCACCACCCCGGTGATATGTTCGGGCCGCCAGCGCCGCTCGAACGCCTCGACGGCCTTCCTCTGGTCGGTGATGTCATAGCCGAAACGTTCGAGCGCGAGGAAGAACGCGCCCTCGTTGTGGAACGGATCGCCCGCAGCAAGGCTGGTCGGGCGCGGCAGACAGAGCTTGTATTCGGCCAGCCGCTCCCACGGGAACAGTTCGCCCGGATCGATCTTGCGCATCGGCGCGACGCAGGAATGGCCGACCACATTGGCGCGGGGGATGTCGTACTGTTTCACGATCCGCGCCAGCAGCGGAAGCAGCGCGTCGATCTGCGGCCTCGCGAACGACCGGTAACCGAGCGCGTGGCCCGGATGATCCAGTTCGATCCCGATGCTGGCCGAGTTCACATCCGGCACGCCCCGCCAGAAGGACTGGCCCGCATGCCAGGCACGGCGCGCTTCGGGCACCAGGCGGATGACCTCGCCTTCCTCGGTAATGCAGTAATGCGCGCTGACCGATGCGGCCGGATCGCACATCCGTTCCAACGCGGCCGCGACCGGCTTCATTTCGGTATAGTGCAGCACCACCATGCTGATCGGCAGGCTGCGTTCATTATGGTTGGGCGAGGGAACCTCGCGGTGAACCAGTTCTGCGTCGTCACCCCCCGGCATCGACGCGGCCCTAGCCGATCAGGCCTGCAGGCTCGGGCAGCACCGCGCCCAGCACCAGCACCCCGTCACCCAGCTTGTATTGCAGCCCGCCCTCCAGCTCCTCGGCGACCAGCGCGATCATGTGGGCGGCGGCGGTGCGGCTGGTGATCTCGGCCTGCGCCAGATCGCCCTGCAGCGCGCGACCGATGGTCTCGTCAAAGGCGATCCGATCACCGCGCGCGCGCGCCACGATCTCGACCGCGCCGTCGCGGCGTTCCGCGCCGATATCCAGCGTGCCCCCGCGCACCAGCGCATCCAGTGCAATCTGCGCAAGATTGAGCATCACCTTGACCGCCGGCTTGGGCAGGCTCGGCTCGGCGATTGCCCAATTGATGGTCACCCGCTTGGCATCGGCGGCCAGCGCATCGATCACGCTTTGCGCCTCGTCGATCGGGATCGCCTCGCCGAACCCGCCCGCCGCGCCAAAGGCCAGGCGGAAGAACTTCAGCTTGTCGGTGCTGATCCGCGCCGATTGTTCGAGCAATTCCATGCAGCGCGCGCGCATTTCGGGGTCCTGCTCGTCCGCCAGCAGTTCCAGCCCGTTGGCGAGCGCGCCGACAGGCGAGAGCATATCATGGCAAAGGCGCGAACACAGCAGCGCGGCAAGATCGGTCTGCGAGGTCATGGGTGGTGGTTGATCCGACCTTGTTGGAGACACATGAGACACTGTCTAGGGACAAAAAACCCGCCTTGCCAGCACCGACGATGCGCAAGCGGCACAGAATACCCGGAAAAAGGCGAAAAATAGCGAAGGCATGGGCGGATTCTAACGCTCCGTCACGGCGTAGGAAAGTGCGGTAAAGCCCGCTTGTGCATCACCGCCCCCGTCCTGCCACAGGCGCACCTCGTCCCCGGCGATGATCGCCCACACCCGCCCGTCGCCCGCCGCCATGGCGCAATCCGTGGCAGATGGAACAGGTTCGCCGACCGGGTGCGAATGGAAATAGCCGATGATCTGCGGCGCGCCATTTCGCGCGGCGCGATGCGCGTCGATCAATGCCTGCGGGTCGATTTCGAAGCGGGTTTCGGGCGCAGGATGGACATTGCGGGTTTCAACCGCCTGCATGATCCGCCCGCCTTCGCCCAGCAACAGTCCGCAGGCTTCGCGCGGGTGGGCCGCGCGGGCAGCGGCGCGCATGGCGGACAGCGCCTGGGCAGATATAAGAAGTTCCGTCTGCCCTGAGCCTGTCGAAGGGCTGCCTTTCTTCTTGCCAAGCCGCGAGATCGCGTCCCAATCGCCCCGGATCAACGCGAGCTTTTTGGCCCGCGACCAGCCCTTGATCTGCATTTCGACCGCCTTGGCCTCATCCCGCGTGGAAAACTCCTGTGACCAAACGAGTTCGACCGGAAGAAAGCGCTTGGTGAAACCTTCGAAATGCCCGCTCTGGTGCTCGGCAACACGCCGTTCGAGGTCATCCGTGTGCCCGGCATAGAACCGACCTGCATTACAGTGAAGCATGTAGGCCCAGAATGGCATGAGTCACCGCTAAAGAAAGTGCAGCCCTTCGACAAGCTCAGGGCGAACGGTTAGGGGCGTGATGTGAGCGAACCACAGATCATCACCGGGACGATCCCCGCGTCAGCCCGCCTCGACAAGGCGCTGGCCGAGACGACGGGCTTTTCCCGCTCAAGGGTGCAGGGGCTGATCGATCAGGGGCGGGTCGATGTCGCGGGCAAAACTGCCACGGCGGCCTCGATGAAGGTCGCAGCCGGCACGCCGTTCCGCATCATCATCTCCGCCGCGATGCCGGCCGAGGCCGCGCCCGAAAACATTCCGCTGGTGGTCGCCTTCGAAGACGAACACCTGATCGTGGTCGACAAGCCTGCGGGCATGGTCGTGCACCCGGCGGTGGGCAACATCACCGGAACGCTGGTCAACGCACTGCTGCACCACTGCCGGGGGCAGTTGTCCGGGATCAACGGGGTCGCACGGCCCGGCATCGTCCACCGCATCGACAAGGACACCTCAGGGCTGCTGGTAGTCGCCAAATCCGATGCCGCGCATGAAGGCCTTGCCGTGCAGTTTGCCGCGCACACGGTCCACCGCCGCTATCTGGCGGTATGCGCCGGGCATCCTTCGCCCGTGACAGGCACGATCGATGAACGCGTCGGCCGATCGGATTCCGACCGCAAGAAAATGACCGTGCTGCCCAAGAATTCCTCACGCGGAAAAACCGCTGTCACGCATTACACCGTGCTGGAGCGCTTTGCCGATGCCGCGCTGATCGAATGCCGGCTCGAAACCGGGCGAACCCACCAGGTGCGCGTTCATTTTGCGTCAATCGGTCATGCGCTATTGGGAGACCCTGTCTATGGACGCACCCCCAAACCGCTCCGGCCGCTGCTCGAAAGCCTCGGCTTTGCCCGTCAGGCGCTGCACGCGGCGGAGCTGGGGTTCATTCACCCGGCGCGCGGCGAAATGCTCCATTTCCGGGCCGATCTGCCGCCCGACATGGCGGAACTCATCGACCAACTGGGACGTTCTAATCGATGAAATGCGCATACAGCGGCCCGGTTTTGGCGTATATGTAACCACGTGGCCCAGTCCGCCGGATGCCCATCAGGGGTCCGGCGCCAGCGGTCGACATCAGAAAGGTTAGGAACACAAGTGCCCAAAGCAAAAAGCCCCTCGGTCCCGGCCCTCAGTGGTGAGCAGAGCCTCAATCGCTACCTGTCGGAGATCAGGAAATTCCCCGTGCTCACGGCCGAGCAGGAATACATGCTCGCCAAGCGGTATCAGGAACATGAGGATTCCGAAGCCGCCGCCCAGCTGGTGACCAGCCACCTGCGCCTCGTCGCGAAGATCGCGATGGGATACCGCGGCTATGGCCTGCCGGTTGCCGATCTCATTTCCGAAGGCAACGTGGGCCTGATGCAGGGCGTCAAGAAATTCGAACCCGATCGCGGCTTCCGCCTCGCAACCTACGCGATGTGGTGGATCAAGGCCTCGATCCAGGAGTTCATCCTGCGGTCTTGGAGCCTCGTGAAGATGGGCACCACCGCCGCGCAGAAGAAGCTGTTCTTCAACCTGCGCCGGATGAAAAAGCAGCTCGAAGCCTATGAGGACACCGATCTCAGCCCGGCGGACGTGACCAAGATCGCGACCGATCTGGGCGTGCCGGAACAAGAAGTCGTCAACATGAACCGCCGGATGATGATGGGCGGCGACGGCTCGCTCAACACGCCGATGCGCGGAGGCGAGGAAGGCTCGGGCGAATGGCAGGACTGGCTGACCGATGATCGCCCCTTGCAGGACGAAACCGTGGCCGACACGCAGGAATCGCAGATGCGGCACGAAATGCTGACCGAGGCGATGGACAGCCTCAACGAGCGTGAACGCCACATCCTCACCGAACGCCGCCTGACCGACAAACCGCAGACGCTGGAGGAATTGTCGCAGGTCTATGATGTCAGCCGCGAACGCATCCGCCAGATCGAAGTGCGCGCGTTCGAAAAGCTGCAAAAGGCGATGCAACGCATCGCAGGCGAGAGGCTGCTTCCGGGGGTGGCTTAAGCGCCGGTTTGCTAGCTGGAATTCGAAGGGTCGGAGGCTGCGGCTTCCGGCCCTTTTTCGTTTGCGCGAAGCAAGGTGCCGAGCATCGGCTCGCGCAGTATCCGCCGAGCCAGCGCGAGCATTTCCGCCCTGCTCTCGACCGCGCAGCGATGCTTTCCCGCTGCCAAACAGTTCGCTAAGGCTCCTCCCATGGCCCTTCGTATCGCCCGCATCCTTGCAAGGATCATTCTGTGGTTCGTCGGGCTTACCATATTGCTGGTGGTCACCTTCAAGTGGCTGCCCGTCCCCGTCACCGCGACCATGGTGATGGACGAAAACGGCATCACGAAAGATTGGGAAAGCCTCGCCAATATCGACCGCAATCTGGTCGACGCGGTGATCGCGGCGGAGGATTCGCGGTTTTGCGAACATTTCGGCTTCGACCGCGAAGCGATCGAGCAGGCGCTGGAAGAACGGCTGGCGGGCGAACGCCAGCGTGGCGGGTCCACCATCAGCCAGCAGACCGCCAAGAACGTGTTCCTGTGGCAGGGCGGCGGGTGGTTCCGCAAAGGTCTGGAGGCGTGGTTCACCTTCTGGATCGAGGCCATATGGGGCAAGCGGCGGATCATGGAGGTCTATCTCAACGTCGCCGAAACCGGGATCGGCACTTACGGCGCGGAGGCCGGGGCGCAGCGTTACTTCGGCAAATCCGCCGCAGGCCTTTCCGCAGACGAGGCAAGCCGCATGGCCGCCGCCTTGCCCAGCCCCAAGAAACGCAGCGTCAAGAACCCCGGCGGATGGCTTGCGCGCCACGGTAACAGTATCGAACGCCGCATCGGCATCGTCAGGCGTGACGGGCTCGATGCTTGCGTCTATCAGTAACCCGATGGGTCACGCGCACGCACACCACCCGCATCACGGCCACACCCATCACGGTGTGCCAGAGGGTCATGGGCATCATCATGTCCCCGCCGATTTCGGGCGCGCCTTTGCCATCGGCATTGCGCTCAATATTGCTTTCGTCGCAGTCGAGGCGACTGCCGGACTCCTTTATGGCTCGATGGCTCTGATAGCCGATGCCGGGCACAACCTGTCCGATGTGCTGGCGCTGGCGCTGGCATGGATGGCCAGCATCGCCGCCCGACAGCCTGCCTCCGGGCGCTTTACCTATGGCTATAAGAGCTCGACCATTCTTGCAGCCCTCGCCAATGCGCTGCTGCTGGCGATTGCGATCGGGGCGATATTGTTCGAGACGTTCCACCGCCTGCTGGAGCCGCGCGAACCGCACGGCATGGCAATGATCGTGGTTGCCGGGATCGGGATCGCGATCAATACGTTGACGGCGATGCTGTTCATACGCGGTCAGGAGGATCTCAATATCCGTGGAGCCTTTCTCCACATGGCCGCCGATGCGCTGGTCTCATTGGGCGTGGTGCTGGCCGGGGTGGCAATCCTGCTGACGGGTCTTGTCTGGATCGACGCGGCGGTCAGCCTGCTGATTGTCGCGGTGATTGCGTGGGGCACATGGGGCCTTGCGCGGGACAGCGTGGCGATGAGCCTGCTGGCCGCGCCTGCCCGCATCGACCTTGACGAGGTACGCGGCCATCTTGGCGGGCTGGAAGGTGTGGCCGCGGTGCACGATCTCCACGTCTGGCCGATGTCCACCACCGAAACCGCGCTGACCGCGCATCTCGTGATGCCCGAGCGGCCCGCTTCCGACAGCTTCCTGCACGATGTGGCAGCGCAGTTGCGCGCCCGCTTCGGTGTGGATCACGCCACGCTCCAGATCGAGAGCGGCGAGAGTCTTTGCGAGGCCTGTTGCTGATGGCCGCGCGCCCCCGCCCTGCCAGCGCCGAAGCGCGCGAAGCTTTGCGCGATGCGATGGAACGGCTGGCCGCGGGCGACCAGTCGGCGCTCGAAGAAATCTATCGCATGACGCGGGTGAAGCTGTTCGGGATTACCTTGCGTATATTGGGCGACAGAAAGGAAGCCGAGGACGCCTTGCAGGACGTCTACATCAATCTCTGGCAGCGGGCCGACCGCTATGATCCCGCGCGGGCAAGCCCGATTTCGTGGCTGGCGACCTTTGCCCGCAACCGCGCGATCGACCGGCTGCGTACCGGCAAGGTGCGCGGCGGCGCGGTCGGCATTGAAGAAGCCGCGCCGCTACCCGACGAAGCGCCGCTGGCCGACGCACTGCTGGTCGACGCGCAGCAGACCGCGCAGATCCACAAGTGCATCGCCACCCTCGACGAACGCACCCAGACCCATATCCGCGCGGCGTTCTTCGATGGCTTTACCTATGCCGAGCTGGCCGAGCAGGCCGATGTGCCGCTGGGCACGATGAAAAGCTGGATCCGCCGCGGGTTGCAACGCCTGCGCGCCTGCCTTGAAGCGAGCGAGAAGGCATGAGCACGCCCGACGACACCATGCCCGAAAAAGCGGGGCCGAACGATGCGACCCGCGATGATCCGATCATTGCGGCGGAGTGGGCCTTGGGCTTGCTCGAGGGCGAAGACCTGCTGGCCGCGCGCGCCAAATACGCGACCGATTCCGCCTTCGCGTGGCGCAAGCAATGGTGGGACAACTGGTTCGCGCCGTGGACCGACGACATGGCCGGAGCCGCCGAGCCGGGCGATCATGTGTGGCAGGGCATTGCGGCGCGGGTCGGGGCGCAGGCGGGGGTTCAAGGCGGCGCGGCGGACAGCTTTCGGGGCGGCGAGGTAATCGAACTCCAGACGCGGCTGCGGCGCTGGCAATGGGCAACCGGGCTCACCTCGGCGGCGGCGGCCGTGGCGCTCGCGGTGCTGGCCTTCGCTCCGGGAAGCGCCCCGCGCATGCCGGGCGACGACATCCCGCTTCAGGTCGCCGCTGCCGACCCGATGGTGGCAACGGTACCGATCGGCGAGACCGGCCTCAGGCTCGACGTCACCTGGATTCCGGAAAGCGAGCGGATGCTGGTCGCCGCGATCGGGCTGACTGCCGACGGCGTGCATGATCACGAATTGTGGTTGGTCCCCCAAGGCGGCGGCGATGCCTTGTCGCTCGGCGTGGTTGCGCCCGGCGAAGTACGCAGCATGACCTTGCCGCAGAATATTGCCGGCGAACTGCACAACGGGTCGCGGCTGCTGCTGACCCGCGAACCGCTGGGCGGCAAGCCCGAAGGGGTCGGGGCCGGCCCGGTCGTGGCCGAGGGCGCCTTCACTCGCGTCTGAGACGTTTCGCTTCGCCGCACCAGTGCGACGCTTCATCCGCATCGGCGATATTTCCCGCATCCGCCTTATCCGGGCGGACGTAGCTTGTCGTGCAAGCGGGAGGGGCTTGCAGACGAGACATTCCCCCAAGAGGAGATCCCTGACGTGACCCCCAAGACCAAGCTAACCGCCATCATCGCCGCAACGCTCGCCGCCACTGCCGGTATCACCGCCGCGCCCGCGCTGGCCGATCAACACATGGAAAAGAAGGCCGAAGCCAACATCGTCGAAACCGCTGTCGGTACTGGCATGCACGAAACGCTGGTCGCCGCGGTCAAGGCGGCCGGCCTTGTCGATACGCTGTCCAGCCCCGGCCCCTTCACCGTCTTCGCACCGACCGATGCGGCCTTTGCCAAGCTGCCCGCCGGCACGGTTGAAACGCTGGTGAAGCCCGAAAACAAGGGCACGCTGACCGCGATCCTCACCTACCACGCCGTCGCGGGCAAGGTGACTGCGGGTGACCTGATCAAGCTGATCAACGACAATGGCGGCGCTGCCACCCTCAACACCGTGGCGGGCGGCACGCTGAGCGCGGCGATCGAAGGCGGCAATGTCGTGATTACCGATGCCAAGGGCGGCAAGACAACCGTGGTCAAGGCCGACGTCATGACTTCGAACGGTGTGATCCACGTCACCGACGGCGTGTTCCTGCCCGCCTGATTTGAAGGCAACCGAACGGCTGGCGCCGCTCCGAATTCCCCATCCCCTCCCACCCCAGGGGCGGCGCTGCCAGCGACCCCGTCCGGCCTTTCCTCCAAGGGCCGGGCGGGGTTTTGCTTTTGGGGAGATCAGGAGGCGGGCGAGCCCGCCTGCCCCCGCGCCGTTGCCTCGCTATGCAGCGCGCGCATATCATCGTCGGACATGGCAGTCAGCGCATCGTAGGCAGGACGGGTCAAGGCTTTGTCGCCATTGCCCCCCCGTGGAGCTTGTAGGTTCCGTCTTTGGGAAAGATGATAAAGTAGAAATTGAGGTCGTCCGGGGACTTCGGGCCGGTGACCACGACAATGCTGGCCCCATCGTCGCAGGCGAAGACATACCACTGGATGCCCTCGAATAGCATTCAGCCGGCCCAGCCGCACAATTGAGGCGGGGCTTCTCCGGCTCGGCTGCTGTCTGTTCGGATGAAAATCCTGCCTGCACGCCGCTCGAAGCGAACCCGGCGAACAGAGTCAGAAGCGCGGCGTGCACAATCTACGCCGCCTCCTCCTTCTTCTCTTCGCTGCCGATCACGCGGATCGGTTCCTTCTTGCCCTCGACCACGTCCTTGTCGATCACGATTTCGGTCACGCCTTCCATGTCGGGCAGATCGAACATCGTGTCGAGCAGCAGGCCTTCGACGATCGAACGCAAACCCCGCGCGCCGGTCTTGCGCTTGATCGCGCGCTCGGCAATCGCCTGCAGCGCGTCGTCGGTGAAGGTCAGTTCCACGTCTTCCAGTTCGAACAGCTTGCGGTACTGCTTGACCAGCGCGTTCTTCGGCTCGCTCAGGATCGTCACCAGCGCATCGACATCGAGATCGTGCAGGGTGGCGATCACCGGGAGACGGCCGACGAATTCGGGGATCAGACCGAACTTGAGCAGATCCTCCGGCTCGCTCTTTTCGAGCAGTTCGCCCACGCGCCGCTTGTCCGGGTCGGCGACATGCGCGCCGAAGCCGATGCTGCGCTTCTGCAGGCGGTCGGCGATGATCTTGTCCAGACCCGCAAAGGCCCCGCCGCAGATGAACAGGATGTTGGTGGTGTCGACCTGCAGGAATTCCTGCTGCGGATGCTTGCGCCCGCCCTGCGGCGGCACAGAGGCGGTGGTGCCTTCCATCAGCTTGAGCAGCGCCTGCTGCACGCCCTCACCCGACACGTCGCGCGTGATCGAGGGGTTTTCGGCCTTGCGGGTGATCTTGTCGATCTCGTCGATATAGACAATCCCGTGCTGCGCCTTTTCGACATTGTAATCGGAGGATTGCAGCAGCTTGAGGATGATGTTCTCCACATCCTCGCCAACGTAACCCGCTTCGGTCAGCGTGGTTGCATCGGCCATGGTGAAGGGCACATCGAAGGTGCGCGCCAGCGTCTGCGCAAGCAGGGTCTTGCCCGAACCGGTGGGGCCGACCAGCAGGATATTCGACTTGGCCAGTTCGACTTCACCCGACTTGCCCGAATGCTTCAGCCGCTTGTAGTGGTTGTGCACCGCGACCGAGAGCACACGCTTCGCCCGGTCCTGACCGATCACGTAATCGTTCAGGGTGGTGAAGATATCCATCGGGGTCGGGATCTCGCCTTCTTTCTTGCCGGCGATCCCTGCCTTGGTTTCCTCGCGGATGATGTCGTTGCACAGCTCCACGCATTCATCGCAGATGAACACCGTGGGGCCGGCGATCAGCTTGCGCACCTCGTGCTGCGACTTGCCGCAGAAGCTGCAATAGAGGGTGCTCTTGCTATCGGATCCGCTCAATTTGGTCATTCCTGTATCCTCGAATCCGCGCAGAAAAGCGTCGCGATTCCTCGCGCGGATTCGGTAAATGTATCTATAGCACCAGATGAATCAACACATGGCGCAAGATTTAATGGCTCCGGCATGGTGCCGGAGGCCGCGAAATACCGCGAAAGACCCACCATTCGGATCGCTGTCCCGCCGCGGGGCAAGTGCGAGAAGAACGCCTTATTCAGGGGCGCCGCCCGAACCGCTCTCGTCCCCGGTTTCCTCGTTTTCCGGGCGGGTTTCGAACACCTTGTCGACAATCCCGAAGGCCTTGGCTTCCTCGGCCTCGAGGAAAGTGTCGCGGTCCATCGCCTTTTCGATTTCCTCGAGGCTGCGGCCGGTGAACTTCACGTAGAGATCGTTCATGCGGCTGCGGATGCGCAGAATCTCGCGCGCCTGAATCTCGATATCGGACGCCATCCCGCGCGCCCCGCCCGAAGGCTGGTGCACCATGATCCGCGCATTGGGCAGCGCAATCCGCATACCCGGCTCACCGGCGGCCAGCAGGAAGCTGCCCATGCTCGCCGCCTGTCCCATGCACACGGTCGACACGCGCGGCTTGATATACTGCATGGTGTCGTAAATCTGCAGGCCCGCCGTCACCACGCCGCCGGGCGAGTTGATATACATGCTGATGGGCTTGGAGGGGTTTTCGCTTTCGAGGAACAGCAACTGCGCTGTCACAAGGCTGGCCATGCCGTCTTCGATCTGGCCGGTCACGAACACGATGCGTTCACGCAGCAGGCGGCTGAAGATGTCGAAGCTGCGCTCGCCCCGGCTGGTCTGTTCGACCACCACCGGCACCAGCGCCCCGGTATGGGGATCGCGCGTGAACTGGCCCTGAGTGCCAAAAGTTTCGTGCGTGTTGCCGAACAGATCGATCATGGGGGGTTCGTGTCCTTCGTGTGTGTCGGAATGGCTATGTCGGAGGCTGGGGGGCAATTTCAAGGGCGTTTACCTTGTCGGCTGTGAATTGCCACATCACTTTCCTGCTTGCGTACCGCCATTCTCGTGGCAAACCCCTGCCCCATGACCATCTCGACCATCGCGCGCGCCGCGCTTCCGCTCCTCCTCGCCACCACTGCAACGACCGCTTGGGCTGACCCGTCAAGCGACGCGGAGGCCTTTATCGAACGGATCCGCGCGCTCGATGATGCCGGGCCGCAGCTCAATGCCGTCATCGCCTTTGACCCGGACGCGCCGGCCAAGGCACGCGCACTGGCGGCAACGGGGATCCTCAAAGGCCGGACCGTGCTGGTAAAGGACAATATTGATACACGCGACTTCCCGACTACCGCCGGCAGCCTTGCCCTGAAAGGCAACATGACCGGCCGCGATGCGCCGCTGATCGCAAATCTGCGCGCCGCCGGCGGGGTGGTGCTGGGCAAGGCCAACCTCAGCGAATGGGCCAATATCCGCTCCGACAATTCGACCAGCGGGTGGAGCGCGGTGGGCGGCCTAACCCGCAACCCCCATGCGATTGATCGCAACACCTGCGGATCATCATCGGGCAGCGGGGCAGCAATTGCGGCGGGTTTTGCCTGGGGAGCCATCGGCACCGAGACCAACGGTTCGATCACCTGCCCGGCCAGCATCAACGGCATCGTCGGGTTCAAGCCCAGCGTCGGGATCGTCAGCCGCACCAATGTGGTCCCGATTTCATCGACCCAGGACACCGCCGGGCCGATGACCGCCAGCGTCCATGATGCCGCGCTGCTGCTGACCGCGATTGCAGGCGAAGACCCGGCCGATCCGGTGACGCTGGAGGCGAAGCGGGTGGCCGACTATACCGCCGGCCTCGAAACGGCCTCGCTGGCCGGCGTGCGGATCGGGGTTATGCGCAAGCAGACCGGCAACCGCGCCGATCTCAACGCGGTGTTCGATACCGCGCTGGCCGATCTGGAACGCGCGGGCGCGGTGCTGGTCGATATCGAGTTCGAACCCAATGGCGAGATGTATCGCGACAGTTTCACTGTGCTGATGTTCGAACTGCGCGAGGAGATGGGCAAATATCTCGGCTCGATTCCGGCCTTCGCCGGAGAAGAGACCCCGCGCAGCCTTGCCGACCTGATCGCCTTCAACGCCGCCAATGCCGATAGCGAAATGCGCTGGTTCGGGCAGGAGCTGTTCGAACAGGCTGAAGCCACCACCGATCGCGAAGCCTATGAAAAGGCGCGCGCCAACGCCTTGAAGATCGCCGGGCCGGATACGCTCGACACATTGCTGGCCGACAATAACGTGCAGTTCCTCGTCGCCCCCACCCGCGGGCCGAGCTGGATGAGCGACCTTGTAAACGGCGACAATTTCAACGGCTCGGTCGGCTTCGGCAGCCCTTCGGCGATTGCCGGCTATCCCCATCTGACCGTGCCGATGGGCGCGATCGAGGGCCTGCCGGTCGGCCTCAGCATCATGGGCGCGAAGTGGGACGACCACGGCGTGCTGAAGGCCGGAGCGGCCTACGAAAAGGCGCGGACAGCCAAGCTGCCCGCGCCTTCGTTCGAACGGTGGAGCGCAGCGGGGGAATAAAGCCCCCGCCGGCGCGCCGGATCGCTGTTGGCCGCCTACTTCTTGGCAGCGGCCTTCTTGGCCGGGGCCTTCTTGGGAGCAGGCTTTTCCGCAGCATCTGCAGCAGCCGGCTTCTTGGCCGGGGCCTTTTTCGCGGCAGGCTTGGCTTCGGCATCATCAGCCTTCTTCGCCGGAGCCTTCTTGGCGGGCGCCTTCTTCGCGGCGGGCTTTTCCTCGGCCGGAGCAGCTTCGGCGTCCGCCTTCTTGGCAGGCGCCTTCTTCTTTGCCGGGGCCTTCTTGGGCGCAGGTGCAGCCTCGCCGGTTTCCTCCGCCTCGATCGCGGCCTGAAGCTCCTCGACGGTCACTTCGCGTTCGGTCACTTCGGCCTTGTCGAACAGGAAGTCGACGACCTTGTCTTCGTACAGCGGCGCGCGCAGCTGGGCGGCGGCCATCGGCTCGGACTGGATGTATTCGACGAAACGCTGGCGATCCTCGGGGCGATACTGCTGCGCCGCCTGCTGGATCAGCATCGACATTTCCTGCCCGGTCACTTCCACGCCGTTGGCCTGGCCGATTTCCGACAACAGCAGGCCCAGACGCACCCGGCGCTCGGCAATCGCCTTGTACTCGTCCTTCTCGTCCTCGATCTGCTTCAGCGCCGCGGCGGGATCTTCCTCCCGCGCGGCTTCCTGCTGGAGCTGTCCCCAGATCTGTTCGAACTCGGCTTCGACCATCGTCTGCGGGACCGCGAAATCGTGACCGGCGGCCAGCTGATCGAGCAGCGCTCGCTTCATCTGGGTGCGGGTCAGACCGGCGGTCTGCTGCTCCAGCTGGGCTGTCATGATTTCCTTGAGCTTGTCGAGGCTGTCGAGGCCGAGACTCTTGGCGAAATCTTCGTCGATCTTGGTTTCGGTTTCGACCTTCACGGCCTTTACCGTGACATCGAAGGTGGCTTCCTTGCCGGCCAGATGTTCGGCCTGGTATTCAGCGGGGAAGGTGACGGTGATGGTCTTTTCCTGACCGGTCTTCACGCCCACCAGCTGTTCTTCGAAGCCGGGGATGAAGGTGCCGGAACCCAGCACCAGCGCCGCATCTTCGGCCTTGCCGCCTTCGAATTCGACGCCGTCAAGCTTGCCGACGAAATCGATGATCAGCTGGTCGCCGTCGGCTGCCTTTTTGGTCTTGGCCGCGTCCTTGTAGCTCTTGTTCTGACCGGCAATCCCGGCCAGCGCCTCTTCGACCTGCTCGTCGGAGACCGGCACCACCAGTTTTTCCAGCTTGAGACCGTCAATGCTCGGCGCCTCGATCGCGGGCAGCACTTCAAGGCTGACGGTGATTTCGGCGTCCTTGCCCTGCTGGTAATCCTCGCCCAGCGCGATCTGCGGCTGCATCGCGGGGCGCAAGCCCTCGTCGCGCATCAACTTGTCGACCGATTCGCTGATGGTGTCGTTCACCACCTGCGCGTGCAGGGCTTCGCCGTGCATCTTCTTGACAAGGTTGGCGGGCACCTTGCCCGGACGGAAGCCGGGCATCCGCACCTGCGGCGCGACCTTCTTGATCTCGGCGTCGATCTTCGCGGTGAGATCGGCGGCGGGGATCGTGATCAGATAGGCGCGCTTGAGCCCTTCATTGACGGTCTGCTTGGTTTGCATAGGGACTGGTCTGAAGCCTTCTTGCCAAAAATTCATGGGTACGGCCCCATCCGTGACGGATGCGTTTCGGGGCGAATTTGGTGCGGGCGAAGGGACTCGAACCCCCACATCTTGCGATACCAGAACCTAAATCTGGCGCGTCTACCAATTTCGCCACGCCCGCATGCCCGAACGAAGCCGCGCGGGAAGCGTGTGAGCCCCCCGCGCGTATCAGCCGCCGCCCTTATCCCCCCAAAGCCAAAAGGGCAAGCGCAACACGCTTGAAGGCGCGCGGCTTGGCGATTAAGGGCGCAGCGATGAACGAAGAAACCCCCGATACCGCCCAAGCGCCCGCATCCGCCGCGGATGTCCCGCCCGATCAGCTTTCGGTCAATCCGCGCAGCCCGCATTTCGACGCGGAAAAACTGCAGCGAGGGATCGGTATCCGGTTCAAGGACCGGGTTCGCACCGATATCGAGGAATATTCGATCTCCGAAGGCTGGGTCCGCGTGCAGGCGGGCAAGGCAGTGGACCGCAAGGGCCAGCCGCTGACGATCAAGCTGACCGGCCCGGTCGAGGCGTGGTATGAAGATCTGGGTGAGAACCCGCCGGTCGCCAAGAAGGGTTGAAGCCTTCGCCTGCTTGCCAAATCGGGCATTTGCGCCCACTTGGCGCCCATATGTCCGCCCCCACGAAACCCACTGTCGTCATCATCGGCCGGCCCAATGTCGGCAAGTCCACGCTGTTCAACCGGCTGGTGGGCAAGAAGCTCGCGCTGGTCGACGATCAGCCGGGGGTGACGCGCGACCGGCGCATGGGTGATGCCGACATCGCCGGACTGCATTTCACCGTGGTCGATACCGCCGGGTGGGAGGACGAGGACGCCCACACCCTGCCCGGGCGGATGCGCGCCCAGACCGAAGCCAGCCTCGAAGGCGCGGATGCGGCGTTGTTCGTGGTGGACGCGCGCGCGGGCCTGACCCCGCTGGACGAGGAAATCGGCCGCTATCTGCGCGAACAATCGGTGCCGGTGGTGGTGGTCGCGAACAAGGCCGAAGGTTCGGCGGGCGAACATGGCGTGCTGGAATCCTACGCCCTCGGGCTCGGCGATCCGGTACCGCTGTCGGCGGAACACGGCGAAGGCATTGCCGATCTGTTCGGCGGGCTGTTTCCCATCATTGGCAACAAGGCTGATCTCTACGAGGAAGCGAAAGAGATCGAAGACGCCTACGCCGCCGCAATGGAAGAGGACGATCGGCCTGCTGGCCCGCTGAAGCTCGCCATTGTCGGGCGGCCCAATGCGGGCAAATCCACCCTGATCAACCGCCTCTTGGGCGAAGACCGGCTGCTGACCGGCCCCGAGGCCGGAATCACCCGCGATTCGATCGCGATCGACTGGGAATGGACCGACCCCAAATCAGGCGAGACCCGCGAAATCCGCCTGATCGACACCGCCGGCATGCGCAAAAAGCGCAATGTCACGGAAAAGCTGGAAAAGCTTTCGGTCGCAGATGCCAAGCGCGCCGTGGATTTTGCCGAGGTTGTGGTCCTGTTGCTCGACGCCACGCAGGGCCTTGAACATCAGGATCTCAAGATCGCCAGCCACGTCCTCGAAGAAGGCCGCGCGCTGATGATCGCGATCAACAAGTGGGACGTGGCGGAAGGCGCCAGCAGCCTGTTCAACGGTATCCGCGGCGCGCTTGACGATGGGTTGGCGCAGGTGAAGGGTCTGCCGCTGATCGCGGTTTCGGCCAAGACCGGCAAGGGCTTGGACCAGATGCTGGGCGCGGCCTTTGAACTGCGTAACAGCTGGTCGAAGCGGGTATCGACCGCTGCATTGAACCGCTGGTTCGACGATGCGCTCGAAGCCAATCCCCCTCCTGCGCCCGGCGGCAAGCGGATCAAGCTGCGTTATATCACCCAGGCCGGCACGCGCCCGCCGCGCTTCGTGATCTTCGGCTCGCGCCTCGACGCGCTGCCGAAAAGCTACGAGCGATACCTCGTCAACTCGATCCGCGCCAATCTGGGATTCGACGCTGTTCCGGTCCGCGTCACATTGAAAAGCCCCAAGAACCCCTACGCCAAGGACGGGTGATGCTCGACCTCCTTTCCGCTGCGACCTCGCCCGCCTTTGCGTTCGAGATACTCGAGCGCACTGCCTCCACCCCGCGTGTGCAGCAGGTGGTGCAGCTCAGCCTTGCGCCTGCCTTCCTGCTGTCGGGTATCGGGGCGATCATGAATGTCATCATGAGCCGGATGATCTGGATCGCCCAGCGGATCGAGCGAATCGAGGATGCAATCGAAGGCATGCGGACCGAGCGGCAGGAGCGCGAGATCGGCTGGCTGCTGCGCCGTCGCCGCTTGATGCAGGGCGCGATCATGTTCTCGACCGCGGCGGCCGTGATCATCAGCGCCGTGATCGGTCTGTTGTTCATATCGGCCTATATCACCGCCCAGATCGGGACGATCATCGCGTTGCTATGGGTGCTGACGATGGTGCTGCTGGTGACGGGTTTGGCGTTCTTTCTGCTGGAAACACGGGTGGCCGCGGTCGGCGCGCAACCGGCGAGCGGGAAGCACAAGAGGTGAGGCGGGCAGCAGGACTTCTGATCGCGGCAGCGATGGCGGCGGCATGGCCCGCTGCGCTGGCAGCGCAGGAACCGGAAGCCGAAGCGGCGATTACAAAAGATACCTCCGACACACGCCCGCTGGCAGGACTGAAGGATGACGAGATCGCGCAATTCTTCACGCTGATCAGCGCCAGCGCCGAGATCGAGGCCGAGCTTTCGCCGCTGATCGAAATGATGTTCGAACCGGGCAAGGTCGAATCCGGCTGGCAGGACAGCGGGATCGATATCCTTGCCGAGATAGGCGCGATGGAGGGCGGGCTGAAAGCCAGCCTGCTGCGCGATGCAGATACCGAAGTGCTTTCGGTGACCGACCTGTTGGGCGCGGCATCGCCCGACCTGACCGGATTCACCAGCCTCAAACTGCGCGCTGCGCCGCCCGGTGCCGTGAATGAGCGGACATTCGTGAGTTTCGAGCCGGGATTATGGATGGAACTGGCCTCGCAGCGCACCACACGCGGTCAGGCGCTGTGCTATAAGGGCCTGATCGGGATGGTGCTTCACAGCGAACAGCCACCGGCGCAATGGGGCGAGGACGAGGTCGCGATGATCGGCGTGCTGGTGGCGATGACGGACCGGATCGCCGCGCGCGAGGTCTGTCTGGTCTATGACCGCAAGGGCGAGGCTTTCAGCACGCGCAGCTTTCTGCCCGATGGTCGGCCGCTGCCCAATGTCGATGCCGATTCGTCCCCGTTGACGATCATGCCGGCCAGCGCCCTGTCGGCCTTCATTCGTGAGCGGCACAGGGCGGCGCAGGAATAGAACGCAACGCAAAAAGGGCGGAGCATCGCTGCCCCGCTCGCTTGCCCGGTCAATTGCCGCGGATCATTTGGTCATTCTCAGTTCGCGCAGCAGATAGGTGCCCTGGATCGTGCGGATCCGGTTGTAGAGTTCGAGCACGGTCCTGTTCGACTGGTCGATCTTGGTCTTGCCGTATTCTTCCATGAACTTCATGTAGCGCGCCTTGTTCGGCCCGAGCATTTCGGTGTTCGGGAAGGTGACGCGCAGCACCATGTTGAACTCGTTCTCCCCATAAGGAACGCCGTAGATGGCATAGCTCGATACGTAGCCGAGCTTCTTCTGCATCTCGTTGGCAGCGACCCAGGTGGCCTTCAACCCTTCGAGATAGGTGTCGAACTGCCCTTCATCGACCTTGACGAAGGTCAGCTCGACGACTTCCTCAGCCGGTTCGTAATCCTGATAGACTTCCAGCTGCGCGGCGGCAGGCACCGCCATGGTCAGTGTGGCTGCGGCAATGCCGCCGCAGATCGTCTTGATGATCGCTTTCATTGGTCTTCCCCTTGTTCGGGTGCCCGAAGGCACTGCTCCAGCGGCAAAGGGGATGTCCCGGCGCTCGGGAAAAGCCGCAGCCTCACAACGAGGCGCGGCCCTGATCAGTGTGATTCAACGCTGATCCAGCCCTCTCCCCCCGGTGCGGAAGATGTGGGTCAGAACAGACCAAGTCAAACCCCCGGGCGGGCCGATAGCGTCAATAAAGCGTCAATTCGTCCGCATACGGAATGCGAACGAAAAACGGCCCGCAATCTTGGTTGCGAGCCGTTTCCAATTGCCATTCCCGACAAGCTTTCGGCAGGACTTCAGCTTTCGCCTGCTGCCTGACTTTGCAGCTGGACGTAATTCTGCAGCCCCATGCGATCGATCATCTCGAACTGGGTTTCGAGGAAATCGACATGCTCTTCCTCGTTCTTGAGGATATCCTCGAAAATCTGGGCCGAGGTGTGATCCTTGACACTGCGCGAATATTCCGCCGCGTCCTTGAGCAGCGGGATCGCTTCGTGTTCGAGCGCGAGGTCGGCTTTGAGCACTTCCTCGACATCCTCACCCACCTTCAGCTTGTGGATCGCCTGGAAGTTGGGCAGCGCTTCAAGAAACAGGATGCGTTCGGCCAGCTTGTCGGCGTGCTCCATTTCCTCGATCGATTCGTGACGTTCATAGGCCGCCAGCTTCTTGAGACCCCAGTTGTCGAGCACGCGGTAATGCAGCCAGTACTGGTTGATCGCGGTCAGCTCGTTGGTGAGCGCCGCGTTGAGAAATTCGATGACTTTGGGATCGCCCTTCATGGCGGCATCCTCCTTGCGATAGATCAAAGCGCCTTGTGGCGTTGGGCCCTAGATAGACCCTGCAAAGCCTTGTCCGCAAGGGGCGGAGATAAATTTTTCTTTATGAATCAGCGGTTTGCGAGACGTTCGCAATCGCGGAGGATGACATTTATACTGCGAGTATCTCGCAGGAAGCCGCAGCGCGTTCCTCTTCGATGATTTCCTGCGCTTCCTCAAGGCATTGGCCGCAATTGGGCCGCTTGCCGAGCGTCGCATAGGTCGCTTCAGCGTCGCCTTCGCAACGGGTCGCAGCGCGGCGCAGGTCGGTCTCACGGATTGCATTGCAGATGCAGATATACATGGGTGCCGAATCACTCCTGCGAGGCGTTTGCAGGAGTGAATGTATGCGAACTATTCTCAATAACAAGTGGGTATTTTGTCCGCAGCGCCTCCCCGACGCGAAATCCTCGCACATGCGACCTGACGGTCGCATCGCTGCGGGCGCGCGGTCGCGCTTGCAGTCGCCCTTGGCGACTGTTTCAGAATTTGTCGCGGGGGGCCTGGGGTGGGCGCCTGGCGCTCATTTTCTCAACGGAAAGGCCTGCCGGTAAGTCAGGCAGCGCCACAGCCATTCGAGCGGGCCGTAACGATAACGGTCGAGCCACGGCTTCGACCATGCCAGCATCAACACCCAGGTCAGCGCCACGACGATATAAAGCTGCGGGCGGTTCAGTGCGCCGAACAGCCCCAGCGCCCAGCCGTGGAACACGAACATCATCACCACCGACGTGCCGAGATAATTGGTGAATGCCGCCCGCCCTGCCGCGCGCACCCGATCGCCCAGCCAGCCGGTTGCCGATGGGGCATAGACCACCAGCAGCGCCGCCATGCCCAGGACCATCCACAGCCGCGGCAACGGACTCAAGCCGACAAAGGCCGCGAGCGTGCCATAATAGCTGAACCCGTCAGCCTGCATCGCCAAACCGATGGCGAGATGCGCGAACCCACCGCAGATCACCCCCACCCATCCCCACAGCAGCATTTTACCGCGGTCGAACGCGCCACTGAAAAAGCCCAGCCGGTACAGCGCCATGCCGAGCAGCATCAGCGGCAAGGTTTCGAACCCGAACAACAGGGCATTGAACAGCGGTTCGCTCCACTGTTCGGTCAGCCGGTGCATCACCAGCGTGCCGTAATCGCCCGAAGCGATCGCGGCATTGGGCACCGCGCTTTGCGCCAGCGTGTCCTCCATTCCGGTGACCATCCCCTCGCGCGCCTCGGCCAATTCCGGGCCTTCACCCAATGCGCCCGACATGATCGCCCACGGGATCGACATCGCTGCCGCATAGAACAGCACGCCCACGATATAGCCCAACAGACCAACCACCAACTGGGTCCTGATGCTCCAGCGGATGCAGGCTAGCGCGAGAAATCCGAACAAGGCGTAATAGAACAGGATGTCGCCCGGCCAGATGAAGAAGAAATGGATCATCCCGAACAGCATCAGGATGAACAATCGCCAGACCTGGAGCTTGCGTGTCGCCCCGCGCGCCCAGGCTTTTTCCATGAAGAGATAGAGACCCGCGCCGAACAGCAGAGTGAACAATCCGCGCATCTTGCCGTCGATCAGGATGAACTGCGCAATCCACATCCATCCGCCCGGATCGCCCGCGTCGACCTTGAAGGCGGCCGGATACATATAAGCTTCGAAAGGCTGGCCGAAAGCGACGATGTTGGCGGCAAGGATGCCCATCACTGCCAGCCCGCGGATGAAATCGAGCGTATCGATCCGTTCGGAAGCCGCGACAGGCGCAATGGCCGCCGCGACAGCATCAAATCTGTCCTGCGCCGCGCGCGCACTCACCGTATTATCCATGGCCGATCCCCCCGCCTGTTGTCGGAGAGCAAAGTAACAATTCAGGCGCTTTTGGAAAGCGCTCAGACGAATGTTTTATCGAGCCGTGCAGGTTGTTGGTGGATAGGCAGCCTGCGGATATCAGCCCTGCCCGGCGACCAGGCAGGCCTGCCCCTGTCGTTTGAGGGTCGCACAGGCCTGTTCGGCAGCGGCCTTGCTGGCAAAGCCGGTGGCGAGCAGTCGGGTCAGCCGGCCACTGGGCACGAGTGTCTTGCGGGTTCCAGAGAGCGCAGGATTATCGGACAGCTGCCCCCACAACCGTTCGGCATTGCCGGCTACACCAAAGGCACCGAGCTGGACCCGCCAATTGCCCGCAGCACGCGGCGCCGGAGCAGGCGCCAAAGCCGCAGCAGGCGCGGGAGCGGGCGCCGCCACCGCAGCTGCGCGAACCGGTGCCGGCGCGCTTGCAACACGTGCGGGTGCTCGCGCGGGAGCGGGAGCAGGAATGGGGGTGGAAACCGGCGCAGGCGTGGTCAGAACCGCCGGACGTGGCTGCGCAGGCACGGCAGCAGGCACCGGGGCCGCAGCCGGAACGGGGCTATCCGCGCCCAGATCGGCAGCGGTCATTTCAGCGGCGCGCCGGGCTTGCGCTTCGGTTTCAAGCTGGCGGGCGAGCGACTGCGCCTGCTGGCGCTGCACCAGCGGGACATAGCGATCCATCTGCGTCAGCGCGTCCTGCGCCTGCGGCAAGCCCTGCCCCTGTGCCAGAGTCATCAGGGCATAGGCGCGCACCCAGTCGCGCGGGGCGTAATCGGCATTGAAGTGCGACAGCGCCATCACATATTGCGCGCGCGGGTCGCCGCGTTCGGCAGCGGAACTGACCAGCGGCATGGCTTTGTCCTGCTCGCCTTCCTGAAACAGCATCAGCCCGTAATTATCCGCCGCCTTGAGATGGCCGCGCCGTGCCGCCTCTTCGTAAAGCTCGCGCGCGCGGGCCGTGTCGGCCGCAACCCCGCGCCCGAGCCGGTAGGCCTGTGCAAGGTTGAACAGGGCATCGGCATCGCCGGCAGCCGCAGGCGCCTCCCATTCGGCCACCGCGCGGGTGAAGTCGCCCTCGCTCCAGGCATCGACCCCGGTCTTCACATCGGCCAGCACAGGGGCTGCAGACAGCGCCAGCAGCATGGCACCCAGCATTCCGGCCAGTCCTGTGGTCGTCGTTGCGATCTTACCAGTCATAAAGCGTCTCGCATCTTCCTGCGGTTCGGATGCGCTTGTCTTAAGCACAACAGGGTTAGTAAAACGTTGCCGGACGATCAGCCTTCCCTCGGAGTGCGGGGAAGTCCAGTCCGGTCAATTCCCTGCTTGCACCAATGCACAAGGCTTTAACCCAAAATTAGGGGTATCCTGCGATCCCATTGGCATCCGGCCGCAAACCGGGGTCGCAATCGGGCGGCAGGAGGCGGCATCAATCCAGGGGGACCCAAGCGTTGCGTGTACTCGCTTTGGCATCGCAGAAAGGCGGATCGGGCAAGACCACCCTGTCCGGACATCTGGCCGTGCAGGCCCAACGTGCGGGCGCTGGCCCGGTCGTGCTGATCGACATCGACCCCCAGGGGTCGCTGGCCGACTGGTGGAACGAACGCGAGGCGGAATATCCTGCCTTTGCCCAGACCACCGTATCGCGCCTTGCAAACGACCTGCAGGTGCTGCGCCAGCAGGGCTTCAAGCTCGCCGTGATCGACACTCCGCCAGCCATCACCATGGCGATCCAGTCGGTCATCCAGGTGGCCGAACTGATCGTGGTGCCGACCCGCCCCAGCCCGCATGATCTGCGCGCCGTGGGTGCGACAGTCGACCTGTGCGAACGCGCCGGCAAACCGCTGGTGTTCGTCGTCAATGCCGCGACGCCCAAGGCCAAGATTACCTCGGAAGCCGCTGTCGCGCTGTCGCAGCACGGCACGGTCGCGCCGATCACGCTGCACCATCGCACCGATTTTGCCGCCTCGATGATCGATGGCCGCACGGTCATGGAAGTCGATCCCGAAGGCCGCAGCGCCGCCGAGATCGCCGCGCTGTGGCGCTATATCGCCGACCGTCTCGAAAAGAATTTCCGTCGCACCGTGTTTGCGCCTGCCCCCAATGGCGTGGGCCAGCAGATGGGCGGCGTCCCGCGTCCGGCTGGCGGCTTTGGTCGCCGGGTGGCGCAGTAAGCGCGGGGAAAAGGAACAAGGACGATGTCCGAACCCGGTTTTGCCTCGCTCGGTCCGACCCTGCTCGCCCGCAAGGGCGGCGCCAAGCCGGCAATGCGTCCGCAGGTCGCACCGCTGGTCGCGGACGAGGCGGAAATCGCCGCGCTCGCCGATGAACAGCTCGAGGATCTCGGCTGGAACGACATGGGCGATGGCGACAGCGAAACAATCAGCGACAACGGCGCTGACGTGGTGCCGATCAACGCTGCGGTGGCCGCTGCCGACCCTGACGCGTCGCAAAGCCCGATCGTGCGCCGCCAACAGCGCCGCCTCGAAGAACGCGTTCTCGCCGATGCCGTGATGACCGGTCCTGCAGATGCGGCCGCAGCGGCGTTCGACGAGTTCGATGAAGATGAAGCGGAAGCCGACGAGGGCAAGGCGGATTACGAAGACGAGACCGAAGAACGAGCCGGACCTGCGCCGGATTTCGCGCCACAGGAAAGTGACGCTCCGGTCTTCCCTGCCGTGCGGGCTCCGGCCGCTATTGCCGCACCCGTTCCGCGCCCCGCCCCGCGAGGGTCGCTGCGCAGCACCGAACGCCGCGCCGCCTTTACGCTGCGTCTCGATCCCGAGCGCCACCTCAAGCTGCGCCTCGCCGCCACCATGCAGGGCGTCAGCGCGCAGGCGCTGCTGACCGAGGCGCTGGACGCCATGCTCGCCGAATTCGACGATCTCGATGTGATCGCCGCCCATCTCAAACGCCACTGACATCAACCGCAACCGACCTACGCGAACCAGCAGGATCAACAGGGGAAGCAAGACCATGGACCGCAGCACCAAGACCGGCATCACCGCGCCGCGCCTCGCGCTGGCCGTCACCACCGCGCTGGCGGGGCTTGCCCTCGCAGGATGCAGCACCGCATCCGCGCCGCGCGCCGAAGTGTCCTTTTCGGACGCACAGGTGGCGTTGCAGAAGGGACAGACCGAAAAAGCCATCGCCCACGCCGAAGCCGCCGTATTGGCCGAACCGCGCAACCCGGGTTACCGCGCGCTGCTGGGTGCCGCCTATCTCGAAGACGGGCGCTTCCAGGCCTCGGCGACCAGCTTCGGCGACGCGCTCGACCTTGGCGATGAAGACCCGCGCACCGTGCTCAGCTTCGCGCTCGCCAAGGCTGCAATCGGCGAAGGCAAGGCCGCTGTGCAGGTGCTCGACGAATATGCCCGCCTGATCGATCCGGCGGATCTCGGTCTTGCCTATGCGCTGGCCGGACAGCCCGAACGCGGCACCCACGTGCTGATCAATGCGGTGCGCAACGGCGACCGGGTGGCACCCAAGCTGCGCCAGAACCTTGCCTATGCCTATGCGCTCGCAGGCAACTGGCCTGCGGCACGGGTGATGGCGGCCGAGGACGTGTCTGCCGACCAGCTCGATGTGCGCATGACCGAATGGGCTATGATGGCCGCCCCCGAACATTTCCAGCAACGCGTCGCAGCGATGCTGCAGGTGACCCCGCGCACGGACGCGGGTCAGCCGCAGCGTTTGGCACTCGCCAATTTCCCGGCGCAGGACGTGCTGGTGGCCGAGGCCGCTGCGCAGGCAGAGGTTCCGGCCAAGCCCGCTGCGACTCCGGTGCCCGCGCCAGCACCAGCACCGGTGGTGGCAGTTGCCGCACCGAAGCCCAGCCCCAAGCCCAGCCCCAAGCCCAGTGTTGCCGAAGCCTTCGCTGGTCCCGCACCCGCCGCGACGCCCGCACCCGCGCGCACCGCAGCGCCTCGCTTTGTCTCCAATCCGGTGGTGCAGCAAATGCCCGCCCGCACGGTAGCCGCCGCGCCGCGTGTGGCCGCCACTTCGCAGCGTCGCATGGCGCCCGCCGCAGCCCCTGCCCCGGTTGCAAGCGACAAGAGCGCCAACACCCATCTCGTCCAGCTCGGCTCCTATAACAGCAAGGTCGAGGCCGAGCGCGGCTGGACCGTGCTCAAGCGCAAGTTCCCGCAGCTGAAGGATCACGATGTCGTGATCACCGAGGCCCTCGTGAACGGCCGCACCTTCTGGCGCGTTGCCGCTGCCGGGTTCGGCGTGAAGAGTGCGCGCAGCATGTGCGGCTCGGTCAAGTCGGCCGGACGCGGATGCTTTGCCTATGCCGCCACCAACCCGCCCGCCGGTGCGGTGGATCGCGGCGTGCGGATGGCCGCACGCACCCGCTGACGGACCGCGCCGGATTTCAGGATTTCAGCCGAACTGCTCCCGGATGGCTCAGGCTTTCCGGGAGCTTTCCGATCTGCCCAGCTTCACGCCGCCCTTCCAAAGGCCCAGTACCCGGCCCTGCGCGCCCTGACGGTCGAACGGGGTGTTGTCGGCGGTCGCCGTCATCTTGCGGCGGTCGATGATCCACGGCGCGTCCGCATCGATCAGCGCCAGATCGGCCTCCATCCCGGCAGCGAGTTCGCCCGCCGGCACCCCGAGCAGCCGCGCCGGGTTACGGGCGGTGAGATCGAAGGCGCGGACGGTGTCGATCACGCCATCACGCACGAGATTGAGCGTCATCGCCAGCAGCGTCTCGGCCCCGGCCATGCCCGGCGCGGCATCGGCAAAGGGCAGGCGCTTGTCTTCGGCCCCGCGCGGATCGTGACCGCTGGCGATCACGTCCACCGTGCCATCGGCGATTGCCGCTAGTGCTGCCTGCCGGTCAGCCTCGCTGCGCAGGGGCGGCGAGATGCGCGTGAAGGTGCGATAATCGGCGGTCGCAAGGTCGGACAGCATGAAATGCGCCGGCGTGATCCCGCAGGTAACGGGCAGCCCCCGCGCCTTGGCCGCCTTGACCAGCAAAAAGCCCTGCGCGGTCGTCACCTGTCGGAAATGCAGCCTTGCCCCTGCCAGTTCGGCCAGCGCGATGTCGCGGGCAATGGCCAGCGCCTCGGCCTCGGCCGGCGCGGCCGGCAGGCCCAGCCGCGTCGCGATCTCGCCCGCAGTCGCCACGGCCCCGCCCGTGAGCCCGGCATCCTCGGCATGGGTCACCACCACCAGATCGAGCATCGCGGCATATTGCAGCAGCCGCAACATCACGCCCGAATCGGCGATCCATTGCCGCCCGGTGGCGATCCCGCGTGCGCCGGCCTGCTGCATCAGCGCCAGTTCTGCCAGTTCGCACCCCTCGAGCCCACGCGTCGCTGCGGCCAGCGGATGCACCCACAGATCGGGCTTGCCGCTCTTGGCAATGAATCCCACCCGGCTCGGCAGGTCAAGCGGCGGCGACTGGTCGGGCATCAGTGCGGCGCGGGTGATTCCGCCGAAATGGAACGCGGGCTTGTCGACCGCGAACACGCCCAGATCGACCAGCCCCGGCGCGAGCAACCGCCCGCGCGCGTCGAACACCATGTCACCATCTTGCGGAGCTGCGTCCGCACCCACGATCGCAATCATCCCGTCGGCACAACGCAGCGCCCCGGGTGTCACACCCTGCGGTGTCACCAGTTGCGCATTGGTGATGGCAAGCGGCTGAGCCTGTTTCATGCCCAGCCCTCCACCCTGCGCGTCTCGCGCGTCAAGATATCGAGGCACGCCATCCGGATCGCCACGCCCATCTCGACCTGCCGGGTGATCAGCGACCGGCCCGCCATGTCGGCGACCTCGCTGTCGATCTCCACGCCCCGGTTCATCGGGCCGGGGTGCATCACCAGTGCATCGGGCGACGCGAGCGCCAGGCGTTCCAGTGTCAGCCCGTAAAGGTGGCGGTATTCGCGCGGCGAAGGGATGAATTGCCCGCTCATCCGTTCGGACTGGAGCCGCAGCATCATCACCACATCCGCGCCCCGCAACGCGTCATCGAAACGGTGGAACACGCTCACCCCCGTCGCCTCGATCCCCGCGGGCATAAGCGCGGGCGGCGCGCAGACCCGCACGTCGGCGCCCAGCGCGGTGAGGCACAGGATGTTCGAACGCGCCACCCGGCTATGCAGAATGTCGCCGCAGATCACGACCCTGAGTCCCGTGAAATCCTCCGATCCCTCGCCGCGTTCGTCCAGTGCATGACGCAGGGTCAGCGCATCGAGCAGCGCCTGCGTCGGATGTTCGTGACTGCCGTCACCTGCATTCAGCACCGGACAATCAACCTTGTCAGCGATCAGCCCGGTCGCGCCGGACGAACCGTGCCGGATCACGATCGCATCGGCGCGCATTGCATTCAATGTGATCGCGGTGTCGATCAGCGTCTCGCCCTTCTTCACCGAGCTTTGCGCGGCGTGCATGTTGACCACGTCCGCCCCCAGCCGCTTGCCCGCGATTTCGAAGGACAGCAGCGTGCGGGTCGAATTCTCGAAGAAGGCGTTGATGATCGTCAGGCCCGACAGCAGCTCGGTATGCTTGGCGCTCTGGCGGTTAAGCTCGATCCATTGTTCGGCCTGGTCGAGCAAATAGAGAATCTCGTGCCGTTCGAGCTGGCCGATGCCGGTGAGATCGCGATGCGGAAAGGCCAGCCGTCCCGCGGGAAAGCGGCCGGAAGTCGCGGGATGATCGCTCGCAGTCATTGAGACCACGCCCTTAGTCGAGCCCTATCGACCACTCAACCCATTCCATCGCCGCTTTGCCATGGAAGTTACCGTCCGCAGGGGCTAGACCCGCCCGCGAAAGCCAAAAGGGATATTTGATGAGTTTTGTCGGCAAGGTGTGGAAAGTGCTCGTCGGGGTCAAGGACGGGCTGGTGCTGCTGTTCATGCTGCTGTTCTTCGTCGCGCTGTTCGCCATCCTGTCCGCCCGCCCCAGCGCCGGACAGGTGCGCGACGGCGCCTTGCTGATCGATCTGTCAGGCTACGTGGTCGAGGAAAAAAGCGCGGTCGATCCGATCGCCGCGCTGCTGAGCGGATCGGCTCCGGTCGGCGAATTCCGCGCCCGCGATCTTGTCCGCGCGCTCGATGCTGCCGCCGCGGACGAACGGATCAAAGCGGTGGTGATCGACATGACCACCTTCGTCGGTGGCGGGCAGGTGCACCTTACCGAAATCGGCGAGGCGATGGACCGGGTGCGCGCAGCGAAGAAACCGGTCCTGACCTTCGCGCTCGGCTATGCCGATGATCACATGCTGCTGGCAGCTCATGCCAGCGAGGTATGGCTCGATCCACAGGGCGCCGCGCTGGTGCGCGGGCCGGGCGGCAGTTTCCTGTTCTTCGGCGATCTGCTCGAAAAAGTCGGTGTCACTGCCCGGATCTATCGCGCGGGCGAATACAAATCGGCTACCGAGCCCTATTCGCGCAACTCCTTCTCCGACGAGGCACGTCGGGATCTGGGCGCGCTGTTCAGCGCGCTGTGGGAGGAATGGCAGGCCAATGTCAAAAAAGCCCGCCCCAAGGCCGATCTCGCGCAGGTAACGGGCGACATTACCGGCTGGATCGATGCGGCCGGCGGCGATCTTGCGACCGCAGCGATCAGGGCCGGGCTGGTCGACAAGCTGGGCGACCGGGTGGAGTTCGGCGCGCGGGTTGCGAAGATCGCCGGCGAGGACCGCCTCAATGACAAGCCGGGCGCCTTTGCCGCGAGCGATTTCGACGCGTTCCTGGCCGATCTCGGTTCCGAACGCGGCGGCAAGGCGATCGGCGTTCTGACCATCGCAGGCCAGATCGTCGATGGCGAGGCGGGCCCCGGAGTCGCTGGCGGAACCCGGATCGCGGATCTGCTCGACGAGGCGCTCGACGATGATCTCGCCGCGCTGGTGGTTCGCGTCGATTCGCCTGGCGGCTCGGCCACCGCGTCGGAGGAAATCCGCCGCGCGATCCAGCGCCACCGTGACCGCAAGATTCCGGTCGCAGTCTCCTTTGCCAATATCGCTGCGAGCGGCGGATACTGGGTCGCCACCGCCGGGGACCGGATTTTCGCCCAGCCGGCCACCATCACCGGTTCGATCGGCGTCTTTGCCGTGATTCCGTCTTTCGAACAGGCTGCGCAGAAAATCGGGGTAAGCACCGACGGCTATCAGACAACGCCGCTGTCCGGCCAGCCCGATATCATCAGCGGGTTCTCCCCTGAAATGGATGCCGTGCTGCAGGCCGGCATAGCATCCAGCTATCGCGATTTCCTCGCCCGCGTGGCGAAATCCCGGGGGCTGACGGTCGAACGGGTGGACGCGATCGGACAGGGGCGCGTGTGGGATGGCGGCGCAGCGCGCCAGATCGGCCTGGTCGACCAGTTCGGCGGGCTCGATGACGCGCTGGCCTGGGCGGCGGATCAGGCCAAGCTCGAGAAGGGCCAATGGCATCCGGTGTTCCTGGGCGAGAAAGCCGCCAATTACGACCCGCTGATCCGCCAACTGCTGACCAGCGAGGCGCGCGGAAGCGTGGCGGCGCGGGGCGGCGACCCGTTCGTGCTCGTCGCACGCCAGCAAAACGAGCTCGCCGCGCGCCTGACTCGCCATGCCGAACGGCTGACGCGCGTGAACGGAGTGCAGGCCTTCTGCCTCGAATGCCCGACCCATGCGCAGCCGCCGGTTGGCGGCCGCGCAGGGCTGCACGGATGGGCAGATCTGGCAAAGCTGCTGGCGGCCAACTGAATGCGGCATAAAAACTCGCGCCAACACGCGCCGCCAGCGCTTGCCAAGCCCGCCCGAGCAAAGTAGAGGCGCGCCCCTGTCCCGGCCCTACGGCCTTGTTGGACGGGCGCGTAGCTCAGCGGTAGAGCACACCCTTCACACGGGTGGGGTCACAGGTTCAATCCCTGTCGCGCCCACCATCTCGCGCGGTTTGGCGCGGATGGTGCCCTGTTATGCCATGCGCTCGCATAAGCCAAACACCCCTCCATGCTTGACCGCGTGGGCGACTTCGCGGCAAGGCTGGCGTTGGTCGAACCGATACAAACGAGCGGGAACAGGGTATGCACAACTCAATCTGGGGCCGGGGCCTCGTCGTGCTGGCCGCCATGTGGGCGATGATGCAACCGGCCGGAGCGCAGTCCTTCATCGAGGGCAGCTTCGATCCTGCGGTTCCGACCCTGACCGATACGGTCGGCCATGCGCCCGGCACCCGCATTACCTCGCCCGAACAGACCTATGCCTATCTGAAGGCGCTGGTTGCCGCCGCGCCGGATCGCACGCGGATGGTGCAATATGCCACCAGCTGGGAAGGCCGCCCGCTTTATTACGTGATCCTGTCCGCACCTGAAAATATCGCCCGGCTCGATGCAATTCAGGCCGACCTTGCCAATATCGCCGCGGGCCGCGCTTCTAACGGAGCCGCGCTGCCGGTGACATGGCTGGCATACGGCGTCCACGGCAACGAAATCTCATCCACCGATGCCGCGTTGATGACGGCCTATCACCTGCTCGCCGCGGAAGGCGATGCGCGCGCTGCACGGATCATGGCCGAAACTCTCGTAGTGATCGACCCGATGCAAAACCCCGACGGGCGGGCGCGGTTCGTGAACAATTTCCTTGCCGCGAGCGGGATCGATCCCGCTGCCGACCGCCAGGCCGCCGAACATGACGAACCATGGCCGAGCGGGCGCGTGAACCACTACATGTTCGATTTGAACCGCGACTGGTTCACGCTGTCGCAACCCGAAACCCGCGGCAAGGTTGCCGCGATCCGCCAATGGAACCCTGTGGTGGTGGTCGACCTCCATGAAATGGGCGGGGACGAGACCTATTTCTTCAGCCCCGCCGCCCAGCCCTTCAACCCCAATCTCACCGCCGCCCAGCAGCGCGCCTATGAACTGATCGGGCGCGCCAATGGCGCCGCCTTCGATGGGATGGGCGAGCCCTATTTCACCCGCGAGGTCTATGACCTGTTCTACCCCGGATACGGCGATACATGGAACGCGCATCAGGGGGCGATCGGCAGCACCTATGAACAGGGGTCAGCGCGCGGACTGGTGTTCGCGCGGCGGAATGGGACCGAGCTGACCTATGCCGACGGAGTGCGCAACCACTTTGCCGCCAGCCTTGCAACCGCTGGCGCGGTGGCAGACAATCCGCAGCGGTTCCTGTCGGACTTCGCCCAGTATCGCGCGGCCAATGCCAGCGGCGCGGCGGGACGCGGCGCTTATCTGATCGATCTGTCGAAACGGCGCTGGAATGCCGAAAGCCTCGGGCGGCGGCTGGCCGCACAGGGTATAACCGTGCTGCGCCGCGACGGATCGGTGAGCGCTTGCGGGCGCAGCTTCCCGCAGGGCTACATCGCCGTGCCGCAGGCCCAGCCGGCCGCGCGGCTGGTGCGCAGTCTGCTTGACCGCGACACGCCCTTGCCGCCCGATTTCCTGGAGGAGCAGGAGCGCCGCCGTTCGCAGGACCTGCCGCACGAGCTTTATGATGTCACCGCATGGTCGGTCGGGCTGATGGCCGGGGTCGATGTGACGCTGTGCAATGCGGTGGCATCGGGAGAGGCGCTCGCGCCCGACGCTCCGATTGCGCCGCTCGCCGAAGGTGCGGGCGCCTTCGCCGTGGCTGTGCCGTGGAACGACAGCGGGCAGGCGCGTTTTGTCACCCTTGCCCTGCGCGAGGGGCTGGAGGCGCGCGTCACCGACAAGGCCTTCACCACAGCGGGCCGCAACTTCCCGCGCGGGACGGTGGTGTTCCCGGCTGGCAGCAACACGCCGGAACAGATGGCGCGCCTTGCCGCGCTCGCGCGCGAAGCGGGCGCGCATACGGTGGCGCTCGATTCGGGCTGGGTCGATAGCGGACCGAATCTAGGGAGCGAAAGCTTTGCGCGGCTGACTCTGCCCAAGGTGGCGATCGCGTGGGACGACGGAATCTCGCAATTGAGCGCAGGCGCGATGCGCTATGTGCTCGAACGGCGTCTTGGCCTGCCGGTGACACCGATCCGCACCCAGCGCCTCGCCCGCGCGGACCTTTCCGATTACGATGTGCTGCTGGTGCCCGAAGGGGATCCTTCGGCAGCACTGGGCGACGCCGGGCAGCGCACTATCCGCGATTTCGTGCGCAAGGGCGGCGTTCTGGTGGCGGTGGGTGACAGCGTCGAAACATTCAACGGCGGTGACAGCCCGATGCTCAGCGTCAAGCGCGAGGCGGCCCTGGGGCGCGAGCCGGGCGCGGCGGACGAGGATGCCGATGCATCGCTTGCCGAAGCGGTCGAAATAGCCAGCGATGCCGAATATCGCGAGGCGATCAAGGATCAGCGCGCCCTGCCGGACACCCTGCCCGGCGCGCTGCTCAATGTCGTGGCCCAGCGCGACCACTTCCTTTCCGCCGGCTATGATGGCGGGGCTGTGGTGCTGGCGACGGGGACCCGGATCTTCACCCCGCTGGGCCGCGATGAAGGGGTCAATGTGCTGCGCTTTGCCGCGCCGGACAGCCTGATCGCCAGCGGCTATGTGTGGGACGAGAACCGCCGCCAGCTGGCGTATAAGCCTTACCTGATGGCACAGCGGCAGGGCCGCGGTCTGGTGGTGGGCTTTGCCCATGACCCGTCGACCCGCGCCTATCTTGATGGGCTCGATCTGCTGATCGCCAACGCAGTGCTGGTTGCGCCGTCGCGGGTGCGCTGAGGCTAGGCTTGCCGCGCGGATTGTGCCATGCCTTTGGCCATGGCGCTGTTCGAAGCCATCGTTGTCGCCCATGTGATCACCGGCACGGTGGGGCTGGTGGCATTCTGGGGACCGATCGTCACCCGCAAGGGCGCGGCCAATCACCGCAAATGGGGTAAGGCGGCGTGTTATGGCTTCGTGGGCGCGGGGGCGCTGGCCATCGCGATGGCTCTGCTGTCGCTCTTCGGCTCGGAAGAACGCATCCCTTCGGTGACCGACCGCGAATTGTTCGCCGGATTGTTCGGCTGGATGATGCTCTATCTCGGCACGCTCACGATCGGCTTTGTCGATTACGGCCTCGCCGTGGTCCGCCATACGCGTGATCGCACAGCGCTGCGTTCGCTACGCTACCAGGTGGTTATCGCCGCAGTGGTGATTTCCGGGGCGTGGTGCGGCTGGTACGGAATCAGGGTAGAGCATCCGCTGATGGTGCTGGTCGCCTTTGTCGGCATCGTCGCGATGGCGATCCAGCAGTTCTACATCTGGCGGGCGAGCGATCCTCCGCGCAGCACTTATATTGGCGAACATTTCCGCGCGCTGATCGGCATGGGAATTTCGGCCTATACCGCATTCATGTCGGTAGGGCTGATCCGGATGGTCCCCGAACATGTGTTCAACCCTGCGGTATGGGCCGGGCCGAGCGTGATCGGGGTCAGCCTGATCATCTACTTCACGCTCAAGACCAAACGCGCCAGCGCGCCCACGCCATCAGGCGTGCGCCCACATCCGCAATAGATTGGCAATGGTCTTGTCAAGCGTCAGCAGTTCGGGCGATTGGCTGGGCAGCGTCTGGCGCAACGACGTGCGCAGGTTTTCCAAGTCGAACAATATTTCGCGCTGCGCCTGATCGGCGACAAGACTTTCGATCCAGCCGACGCAGACGATCCGCGAACCGCGCGTGACAGGCCGAACTTCGTGGATGCTGGTCGAGGGGTAGAGCACCAGATGTCCGGCTTCGCCCTTGACTTCCTGCGTCATGCCCGCCGCATGGATCACCAATTCGCCGCCGTCATATTCGTCCGGAGGAGTGAGAAACAGGGTGAAGGAAATATCGGTGCGCAGCCGCGCGCTGCCCTTGCCCATCATGGCATTGTCAACATGGGCCCCATATTGCCCACCAACGCCGGTCTGGCTGACGATCAGCGGAGAAAAGCGCTGCGGCCGAGCAGCGGCCTTCACCACCGCATTATCAGCGATGAGCGGCAGCAATTCGTCACGCAGCCTGCGTCCGGTGGTGTCCATCGCGGCCTGGAGGTTGCGCTTGACCGCGCGCGCGACGTTCCCGGCGGTTTCGCGCCCGTCTCGCCATTCGAGCAGAGCAATCCGTTCGCGCAAGGCGGCAAGGTGGCCGGGATCGTCGAGGGCATTGATGACAAGGATCATGCGTCACGCTCTATCGCGGGCTGCGCCGCGAGGGAAGCGGATCGACCAGCGGGAGGGAGAGGACACATCCCTCCCGCCGGAAGTTCGCCCGGCCGGTCAGCCGCCCTTGCGTGCGGTGCCTTCGGCGATCATCGCCAGCGCCTTTTCGGTCGCCTCGTCGGGGGTCGTCTTGCCGGCCTTGATCAGATCGGCGAGGATCAGCAGTTCATTGGCGATCGCCGTGCCCGCGCCAGCGTCCTGCTCGATGCGCACGCCGCCATTGGCTTCGGCCACCTCGTCCCACTTGCCGCGGACCTTGTCCCAGAAGGCCTTGGTCTTGTCCCAATAGGCCTCGGCCGCAGCGACGTTGTAGCCGTCAAAGCGTTCGTAGGTGTTGAGCACATATTCCTGCACCACCGGCGTTGCCTCGCCCGCACCATCCTTGGGGGTGATCAGCTTGGTGTTGTCCTGCCAGTGGATCCAGCCGTTCGGGGTCAGCTGGTGGCGGTTGATGCCGACATAGCGATCATAGACCGGATTGCGGATCGCGTCGCGCCGGGCGAGCGGGCGCGCGGTCCAGTTGGAGCGCCAGCGCTTGACCCCAAGCGTGGTTTCCCACTGGCCCCAGCCGGCATAGCGCGGGCTGTCATCGACCTGGTAGACGGTTTGCGACCAGCGCCCGGCGCGCATCTTTTCGGGAACCTCGGTCCAATCCCAGGTGTCGCCGCCGGTAAAGGTCAGGATCTTCTCGGGTTCGTACTGCCAGTCCTGGCGCCAGTGCTTCACGATGTAGGGATTTTCGTCATCGCCCGTTACCAGCAGATGCTGGAGCACGATCTTGGTGCCGGTATCCTCGATCACGCGGACGGATTCGTACCCGCCCGAGATCTTGCGTTCGAGCGGCTCGTAACCCTCCATCCATGCAGTCGATTCCTGCATGTCGAAAGTGACCTTGAAATCGCCTGCCATGGCCAGAATGGTCTGGCGGTCGGCCTCGAAGGCGGCCCTGGCGGCATCCTCGGCACGCACAATCGGATCATCGGCAAGCGCCGGGGAAGGAGCAGCAACAAGCGCCAGAGCGGCAAGGCCGGACGCGAGAAGGGTTTTGGAAAGTTTGGTCATGGGGTCCCTCATCAAGTGGTAATGCAACTCAGAATCGATAGCTCGCCGACACACTAACATTTCGTCCGGGTCGGGTGAAGGCATCAAGAATGCCGGCGTCCTCGGTGCGCAGCCCGCGCACATCGGACCAAAACGCGTATTTTTCATCGGTCAGATTGAACACGCCGAGCCGCAGCTTGAGCGCATCGGTAATCGCAACGAAGGCAGTGAGATCGACAATCGTCGAAGCCTCGGGCCGCACGAACAGGTCCGTGCCATCGGCGGCGCGTTCCAGCTCACCCTTTTCCTTGCGCGCATTGTGGGAGAGGATCAGTTCCCCGCCGAACTTCCCGCCCGGATCGCGATAGCCCAGTCCGGCGATGAGGTTGAACGGGTCGATCGTGTCGAGCGGCACCTGCGCTCCGCCGGGATTGACGATATCGCCATTGGCATAAGCCATCGCAAAGCGTGCATTCCACCCGCTATCGAGCTTCATCTCGGCGCGCGCCTCGACCCCCTCGATTTCGACCGCGTTGAAATTGACGAACTGGAAGATGGCGGGATCCTGCGGTGTGAATGCGCCGCTGATCACCTGCTGGCTGATGAAATTGTCGTAGTCGCCCCTGAAGCCGACCACCTGCAGCGAGAAGATGTCACCGACATAGCGAGCACCCACTTCAAAGCTTTCGCTGGTTTCGGGGCGCAGGTCGGGGTTGGGGATCGAGGTGTAGCCGCCAGCGATGAATTCGAAGAAATTGTTCACCTGGCTTGGCGTCGGCGCAAGGAAGCCCTGCGCGTAATTGCCGAACAGGATCACGTCATCGGCCAGTTTCACCGTGGCGCCGAACTTGGGGCTGAGGCGGCTGTCGCTCTGTCCTTGCGGATTGAAGGTAGTGAGCAGCGGATCATCGGTCGGATTCAAGTCATAGAAATCGAAGCGCAGCGCGGGAAACAGTGTCAGCGCGCCGTCCAGCAGGGTAATTTCGTCCGACAGGAACACGCCGCCCAAGGTGAAGTCGGTGGCAGGGAAGGCGCGGGTCGGGAAGCTTTCGCCGCGGCCGGGGAAGGTGCCGTCGCGCAAGCCTTCCTGGCGAGTCCAGCTGACATCGCCGCCAAAGGCAACCCGGTGTTGCATTCCGCCGAGGTCGAATGACGAGCGCGCTTCGGCGACTGCGCCGTAGATGCGGTTTTCGAAGGTGTTGAGCCGTTCGCGGTCCGGCGCGGGCACGAACCCCAGCGCCGTGCGTTCCTCCAAGGCGAACTGGCGATCTTCTGCATCCTGCCAATAGGCCGAGACAAAGGCATATTCGATCAGGTCGTCGGGGCTGCCGTCATATGTCCAGTCGAGCGAGGCGCGCACCCGCTCGTTGGTGTCGCGTGCGTTCAGGGCATCGACGTTCCATACCGGCGCGGGACCAAACAGGAAGGCCGGGCCGAGGCCGGTGAGCACCTCGGTTTCGACCGCGCTATCGAGCCATTCGCCGGTCAGCCGGATGCGGTGCGGGCCATTATCCCACACCAGCTTGGCGAGCACCGCATCACTGGAGCCGTCCTGCGGGTTAGGGGCAGTCCGGTCGGGTCCGAAGCCATTGTTCACCCCCTGGTTTTCAAGCTCGTTGAAGTCGCGCCGGGTGTAGGCGACCATCGCCGAGACGTTGCCCGACTGTCCGGCGAGGGTGGCGGTCTGGGCGAATTCATTGTCCTCGCTCGAATATTGCGAGGTCACAAAGCCGCCGAAACTGCCCGCGCCGATCAGGTCAACCGGATCGGAGGTGACGAAGCTGACCGCCCCTGCCAGTCCGTCGCTGCCGTAGAGCGCCGATGCCGGGCCACGCAGGATTTCAACCTGCTTGACCAAGCTGACGTCGGTAAAGCCGCCGCGCCCTGCGTCCTGCGCGCCGAAGGCAAACCCCTGAGGGGAGCGAATGCCATCGACCTGGATCAGCACACGGTTGCCGCCGATCCCGCGGATCACGAAATCCTCGTTGCGGGCGCGGCCGGTGGAACCGAAGGCCGCGCCGAAACGCGCTGGTGCGCGGCGGACAGTCACGCCCGGCTCGAAACGGACAAGATCCTTGATATCGGTCGCGAGCTGGTCGGCGATCTCCTCGTCAGTGATGACGGTGACGGTCGCTGGCGCCTCTTCCTGCAACACCGGCGTGCGGGTTGCGGTCACGGTGATGCGTCCGGTCTGCTGCTGCCCCTCAGCTGCGTCGACGGCAGTTTCGGCGGAAGTTTCGGCGGCCTCGACTTCGGCGGCTGAAACGGGCGACCCTGCAAACGTCAGCATGGCAACGGCAAGGACGGAGGCGGAGGTCGTCAAGCGCAAGGTGTTCAAAGTCCGGGCTTCCTGCTGGTGTGGGGATGATTGCCCGGCTTCTGACCTTATTGCGAATAAGAGTCAATAGGAATGAGAATGCGAATCGGTCGCAAAATTACCTCGTTTGGCGCAAGGCGATGCGCGCGGCTTGATCGCCGCGCTGGCGGTGTTCATTGTTGGAATTCCGGGACAGGAAAATTCGGCAGCGCCGGCCGCATGATCAGCGGTTGAGGATGCCCTCAGCCAGGAGGCGATTGACCCCGGCAGCGACCTGTTCGGGGGTCATTTCCGCCGCGCCCCACACGATATAGCGCAGGCCAACAAACACGTTCATTCCCATCACCGCCCAGGCCTCAAGCTCGCCTAGCCCGTCGCGGAATTCGCCCTTCATTGCACCTGCATGCAGACGGTCGGCGATACGTTCGGCGATGGTCTGATAATGTGCGCGATAGCTCTCGGGATCGACGAATTCGGCCTCGTCGATGATGCGGTAGATTTCCTTGTGTTCGGCCGCGAAACGCAGAAACGCGGCAAGCGCTGCACGCTCGATCTCAAGCGCCCCCATATCTTCGGACAACGCCGAACGGGCGCTGGTGCGCACCTTCTCACTCATGTCGGCGACCAGCGCCCGGAACAATCCGTCCTTGCTGTCGAAGTAGGTGTAGAAACTGCCCAACGCCACGCCCGCGCGCCGCGTAATCGAGCTGACCGAGGCTTCATGAAAGCCTTTCTCGCCGAATTCCTCGGCCGCCGCATCGAGCAGCTTGCGCAAGGTCCGCCGCCCGCGCTCGGTGCGCGGCGTCTTGGCGTAACTGACTGCGGCGTCTTCGACCTTGGCCCGGGTGTCCCGAGTGTTGCCCATCAGCTACTCCCTCCACCCTTTCGGTAGGGCGCGTCGGGGTCAGGCACAAGTCTAAACTTGAAAGGTGGTTCAACTTTCAATATTGATCTGTCCACAAGAGGGCCAGGAGAGGAAACAACCCCATGACGAATATGCTTTGCCGCCGTGCGCTGCTGCTTGCCGGATGCGCCGGAATTGCCACTCTCGCAGCGCCGCTCGCCGCGCAGGACGAGGTTGGCGAAACCGTCAACTCCGCCGAGCAGGCCGAGGAAGGCGTCATCATCGTCACCGCGCGCCGACGCGAGGAGCGGTTGATCGACGTGCCGCTGTCGGTCACTTCTCTGTCGGGCGAAAGCCTGATCAAGCAGGGCGTGCAGGATCTTACCCAAATCGGCCAGCAGGTGCCCAACATCACGCTCGAAGTCAGCCGCGGCACCAACACCACGCTTACCGCCTTCATCCGCGGGGTCGGCCAGCAGGATCCGGTCGCCGGGTTCGAAGCGGGCGTCGGCCTCTATATCGACGATGTCTATCTCAACCGTCCACAGGCTGCGGTGCTCGATATCTACAATGTCGAGCGCATCGAAGTGCTGCGCGGGCCGCAGGGCACGCTCTATGGTCGCAACACCATCGGCGGCGCGATAAAGTATGTCACGGCCGAACTGCCGGACGAAACCAGTGTGATGGTGCGCGGCACCTACGGCTCGTTCGATCAGGCTGACCTGATCGTTTCCGCCTCTACCCCGATCAGCGACAACCTCAAGATCGGCGCCAGCGGCGCGCGGCTGTCGCGCGGCGGGTTTGGTGACAACCTCACCCTCGGCACCGAAAACTACAACAAGGACGTGTGGGCCGCCCGAGGCACGATCGAATTCGACAGCGGGCCGGTGTTCGTGCGCCTGTCGGGCGATTACGTGAAGGACGACAGCGAAGCCCGCCAGGGTCACCGCCTGATCCCCAGCCTCGTTTCGAACGATCCGGTACTCGACAATGTGTTCGACACCCGCGCAGGCCTCAACATCGTCGATCAGGAGGTCGAGGCATTCGGCGGCGCGCTCAATGTGGCGATCGAGCTTTCCGACACTCTCACCTTCAAGTCGATCACCGGTTACCGCGAAGATTCTTCCACCAGCCCGATCGATTTCGACAGCCTCGAAGCGGTCGATCTCGATGTGCCGGCGATCTACGAAAACGACCAGTTCAGTCAGGAATTGCAGCTGCTCTACGAAGGTGACCGCCTGTCGGGCGTGCTCGGCTTCTACTACCTCGATGCCAATGCCTTTACCGCCTTCGACGTGGCGCTGTTCAACACCGGCGCGGCGCTCGGCCTGCCGGGCCTCAATGCGCAGACCCTGGGCGATGTCGGCACCGAAACCTGGTCGGTGTTCGGCGATTTCACCTATGATCTGACCGATACCATCGCTGTCTCGGTGGGCGGGCGCTACACCAACGACAAGCGTTCGAGCCGGGTGCTGCGCACCACCTTCCTCGGCGGCTATTCCGACATCTTCGGCGGGGCCGGCGCGCCGCTCGCGGTGACCAGCGACTTCGAGGGCAGCCGCACCTTCAAGGACTTCAATCCGCGCGGCTCGATCAGCTGGCAGCCCAATGCCAACCACAATGTCTATTTCACCTATTCGCAGGGCTTCAAGGGCGGGGGCTTCGACCCGCGCGGCGTGACCACGGCGTGCCGGAACACTTCCGGAGGGGCATGCTCCCAGCAGGAAGTGTTCGATTTCATGAGCTTCGAGCCGGAAACGGTCGACAGCTTCGAGCTGGGCTGGAAGGCATCACTGCTCGATAACCGGTTGAACATTAGTGTTGCCGGGTTCCTCGGCCAATATGACAATGTCCAGATCCCGGGCTCGATCGGGTTCGACAGCAATGGCGATGGCACCAATGATACCTTCATCGGCATCACCTCCAACGCGGCGAGCGCCGACGTCAACGGGATCGAGTTCGAAGGCAATGCGCTGGTGGGCAAAGACTTTGCCGGTGATGGCAGCCGCTTCAGCATCAACTGGTCGCTGGGCGTGCTGGATGCCAAGTTCAATACCTTCATCGACAATTTCGGCAATGACGTAGCCGACCAGCGGGTATTCCAGAACACGCCTGAAATCACCGCGCATATGGGCTTCAACCTCGGCGTGCCGGTGGCGAGCGGCATGATGGACTTCATCGGCCTGGCCTCGCTCCGGTCGGACGCCAGCCAGTTCGAAGCGCCCAACCCGTTCCTCGATCAGGACGGCTTCGTGCTGGTCGACGCCAGCATGGTCTACACCGTGGACAGCGGGCTGTTCTCGATCGGGCTGCACGGCAAGAACCTGTTCGACAAGGAATACATCGTCTCAGGCTACAACTTCGTCGCGGGTGGTACGCCGCCGGGAACGCCGTTCATCCCGACTCTCGGCCTCGAGGGCACGCTGACCGGGTTCTATGGCGACCCGCGCCGGATCTTCGTGACCGCCCAGGTGAACTTTTAAACGGGGGGAGCGGGCGGATAGGCTGCGTGCCGATCCGCCCGCTACCGGTTATGCGGGGTCTGCGGGCCGCGCCGCGGTGCGGCTTTCCGCCTGGTCGCGCTTGTCCATATAGCGCTTGGCGACATAGCCGCCCACGCCCAGCGCCATCATCGCGGGAATGCTCACGCGGGAAATGACAAACGGGACCGCTGTAGCCAGAGCCGCGCCGGTTGCGCCGCCCATCACCGGGTGACCCTTTGCCAGTCTTGCGCCGATGGCGCCGCCAATCAATCTGCGAATCATTGCAATGTCCTCCTGTCCACTTAACGGATCGCGGGCTTTACCGGTTCCCCGGCAATTGCACCTTCCCTTGGCCAGCCTGAGCAGGCATAGGCGCGGTCCATGCACGATATACGTCTGATCCGAGAGAATCCGGCAGGCTTTGACGCCGCATTGGCGCGGCGCGGGGCCCAACCGCTGGCCAAGGCCCTGATCGCGCTCGACGAAGAACGCCGGGCGCTGACCACGCAGGTGCAGGTGGCCCAATCCCGACGCAACGAGGCATCGAAGCTGATCGGCGCGGCGATGGCCAAGGGTGACAAGGACACGGCCGAGGCGCTGAAGGCCGAAGTCGCGGCGCTCAAGGACGAAATGCCCGCACTGGAAGCCCGCGCCAATGAAGTCGCAGCGAAGCTGAAGGCCGCGCTGGAGATCATCCCCAACCTGCCTGCCGACGATGTGCCCGATGGCGCGGGCGAGGAAGACAATGTCGAGGTCGCCCGCTGGGGCACACCGCGCGAGTTCGACTTCACGCCCAAGGAACACGCCGACCTTGCACCCGCGCTGGGCATGGATTTCGAAACCGGTGCGCGGCTTTCGGGTGCGCGCTTCACCTTCCTGCGCGGCGACATGGCCCGCCTGCATCGGGCGCTCGGCCAGTTCATGCTCGACGTACAGACCCGCGAGCATGGTTACGAGGAATGCAACCCGCCGGTGCTGGTTGGCGATGATGCCATGTATGGGACGGACAAGCTGCCGAAGTTTGCGGCTGATAGTTTCGAAACCGATATCTCGCTCGACCCATTCGATTATTTCGACTTCAAAACCGCAGAGCACGCGAAATGGGCTGAGAAGATCGGAATGAAGGTCAGCGAAGCGCCATCCGTAATTGAGAAGGACGTTTGGCATAGCCTTCCTGATCCACAAACCCGCCGCTGGCTCATCCCCACCAGCGAAGTGAGCCTCACCGCCAGCGTTATGGGCGAATTGCTCGACGAAAGCGCCCTCCCGATGCGCCTCACCGCGCTCACCTTGTGCTTTCGCTCCGAGGCCGGGGCGGCGGGGCGCGATACGCGGGGGTTCATCCGCCAGCATCAGTTCGAGAAATGCGAGCTCGTCAGCATCGTGCGTCCTGAAGATTCCGAGGCCGAACACGACCGCATGACCCGCGCCGCGGAAACCGTGCTCGAACGCCTGAACCTGCCCTATCGCAAGCTGCTGCTGTGCACCAGCGACATGGGGTTCGGCGCGCGCAAGACCTATGATCTGGAGGTCTGGCTGCCGGGCCAAGGCGCTTACCGCGAAATCTCCTCATGCTCGAACACCGGCGATTTTCAGGCACGCCGCATGAACACCCGCTACCGCGTGGCAGGCGAGCAGAAAAAGACCGAATTCGTCCACACCCTCAACGGCTCGGGCCTCGCAGTCGGGCGCACGCTGGTGGCGGTGATCGAGAATTACCAGAATGCCGACGGCTCCGTCACCGTGCCTGACGCATTGCTGCCCTACATGGCCGGTGTCGCGAAACTGGAACCGACCACCTGATGCGCATTCTCCTCACCAATGACGACGGCATCCACGCCCCCGGCCTCAAGGTGCTGGAGGAAATCGCGAGGCAATTTTCCGACGACATCTGGATCTGCGCCCCTTCCGAGGAGCAATCGGGCGCGGGCCATTCGCTCACGCTGACCCGCCCCGTCAGGCTCAACACGCTGGGTGAGCGGCGCTTTTCCGTCACCGGCACGCCGACTGATTCTGTGATGATGGCGCTGCGCACGGTCATGCCCGATGCACCCGACATTATCCTGTCCGGCGTCAATCGCGGGGCGAACCTCGGCGATGACATCACCTATTCGGGCACGGTTTCGGCCGCGATCGAAGGCGCGCTGGCCGGCATCCGCGCAATCGCCTTCAGCCAGGTCTATGCCCGCGAAGGCATGGCCGACGATGTCCCCTTCGGCGCCGCGCGCGAATGGGGGCCGAAGGTGCTCAGCCGCCTGATCGACGCGCCGATGGCGGAACGCACGCTGATCAACGTCAATTTCCCGGCGCTCCCGCCCGAACAGATCAAGGGCATCCGCGTGGTGCGGCAGGGGTTTCACGATTATTCGCGCGGCAGCATCGTCGAAGGCCGCGACCCGCGCGGCTACCGCTATTTCTGGTTCGGGCTCGACCCGATCGAACACACGCTGGACCACGGCACCGATCTCGAAGCGATCGACGATGGCTTTGTCGCGGTGACGCCGCTGCAACTCGACCTCACCCACTATTCGACCATCGGCATCCTCGCCGAACGGTTCGGGGACTGAGCCGGAGGTCGGGGGGCTATGGCTGAGAGCACAACCGGGCGCAGGCCGTTCAAGCGCAAGACGATGCTGGCCGACCAGTTCCAGCCGCTCAGGCGTCAGGTCAAGCTTCCGGTATGGGGCGATCTGGGGCTGAGACTGGGCCTTGCGCTCGGCCTGTTGTTCATGGTCATCATGATCCACTGGTGGGACCGCGAAGGGCTGGTCGACAATGTCGATGGCCACATCAGCTTTCTCGATGTGGTCTATTTCACCATGATTTCCGTCACCACCACCGGCTTTGGCGATATTGCCCCGGTGACCGACCGCGCGCGGCTGATCGAGGCGGTGATCGTCACCCCCGTGCGGGTCGCGGTCTTGTTCATCTTCGTGGGCGCAGCCTATGATTTCGTCATCAAGCGCAGCTGGGAGAAATTTCGCATGGCCCGCATTCAGGAACAGCTGACCGATCATGTCGTGGTGCTGGGTTACGGCGTGTCCGGCTCGCAAAGCGTGGGCGAATTGATCGACCGCGGCGTCGACCCGCGCTGCATCGTGGTGATCGATCCGTCCGAAGACCGGCTGGCCGAAGCGGAAAAGCTGGGCGTCAACGTGATGACCGCCGATGCCACCCGCGACGAGACCCTGAAGGCGGTGCGCATCGAACAGGCGCAAAGCGTGCTGATTTCGGCCGGGCGCGACGACACCTCGATCCTGCTGGTCCTGACCGTGCGCCACCTTGCGCCCGATGTGCCGATCAGTGTGGTGGTGCGCGCCGATGATAATGAATTGCTTGCCCGGCAGGCCGGGGCCAACAATGTCATCAACCCGGTTCGCTTTACCGGGCTGCTGCTGGCCGGCAGCGTCAATGGCGCGCACATCGCCGATTATCTCGCCGATCTCGCCAGCGTCAGCGGGCGGGTGCAACTGGTCGAACGGGTGGTGAGCCCCGAAGAACACGGCCGGGCGATCACCGATCTCAAAAGCGGCGGGCAGGGCCTCAGGATCTATCGCAACGGCCGCGCGATCGGCTTCTGGGAAGAGGGGTGCCAGACGCTCCAGCCGGGCGATGTGGTGGTCGAAATCGTCCCCACGAATGGCAACGGCAAGCGTAACGACAAGAGCGATTAACGCAGGGCGATAAACATCCCGCCCATTGCTGCCATGCCGACCAGAAAATGGCCTGCGTCGATCAGGAACAGCGACAGCGGCTTGCGCAGGTAAAGGTAGTTGATCCCGATCGCCGGGATCATCACGCCCACAGCAAAACCTACTGCCATCATCATCACCACGAAGTCCGGCGGATCGGTGCGCGCGACAAGGTGCCACAGCACCATCGCCACGAGCATTTCAAAGGCGAAGGTAAGGCCGAAAATCACGACCATGTTGCCGCTTTTCAGCTGCGCATCGGACAGGCCCGCCGCACGCTGCCAGAGTTTGCTGAACAGCACCCCGTACCATAGCACGCCTACGCCAAAGAACGTCGCGGTTCCCGCAAGCACCGGCCATAATGCAAAGTCGTTCATGCGCGTCTCCTTGCGAGGTTGCACGCCCTGCTAGCGCAAAGCCGCGCGCTGGTGTAGGGGCGCGCCGCAATGAGCACCACCGCCCCCACCATTCTCCCCGACCAGAAGAAAATCGGCATGGTCAGCCTCGGCTGTCCCAAGGCGCTGGTCGATTCCGAACGCATCCTCACCCGGCTGCGTGCCGATGGCTATGCCTTTGCCGAGGATTATGCCGGGGCGGACGTGGTGCTGGTCAACACCTGCGGGTTCCTCGATTCGGCCAAGGAGGAAAGCCTCGCCGCGATCGGGGAGGCCATAACCGAAAACGGGCGCGTGATCGTGACCGGCTGCATGGGCGAGGAAGCCGATGCGATCCGCGCCGCGCATCCGCAGGTGCTGGCGATCACCGGCGCGCATCAATATGAACAGGTGGTGGAGGCCGTGCACATCCACGCCCCGCCGAGCCAAGGGCCGTTCATCGACCTTATTCCGCAGCCCGATATCAAGCTGACCCCGCGCCATTACAGCTACCTCAAGATTTCCGAAGGCTGCAACCATTCCTGCGCCTTCTGCATCATCCCGCAATTGCGCGGAAAACTCGCCAGCCGCCGGATCGACGCGGTCTTGCGCGAGGCGGAAAAGCTGGTCGCGGCGGGAACGAAAGAGTTGCTTGTCATCAGTCAGGATACCAGCGCTTACGGGGTGGATATCCGCCACGAGCCGCGCGACTGGAAGGGCAACCCCGTTCGCGCGCACATGACCGATCTGGCACGCGAACTGGGCAGTCTGCGCACGCCGGATGGCCATGCGCCGTGGGTTCGGCTGCATTATGTCTACCCCTACCCGCACGTCGATCAGGTCATCCCGCTGATGGCCGAAGGGCTGCTGACCCCCTATCTCGACATCCCGTTCCAGCACGCTGCCCCCAAGGTGCTCAAAGCGATGAAGCGCCCTGCCAACGAGGCCAAGGTGCTCGAACGGCTGAAGTCATGGCGTGCCATCTGCCCGGACATCGCGATCCGCTCCTCTTTCGTGGTCGGCTTCCCGGGCGAGACCGAAGATGATTTCCGCTACCTGCTCGACTGGCTGGAAGAAGCGCAGCTCGACCGCGTCGGCGCGTTCCGTTTCGAACAGGTCGAAGGCGCGGCGGCCAATGCCTTGCCCGATCATGTGGCGGAGGACGTAAAGGAAGAACGCTACGCCCGGATCATGGAGGTGACGGAACGGATCAGCGCCGCCAAACTTGCCGCCAAGGTCGGCCGCATGCTCCCCGTCATCATCGACGAGGTCGGCGAGCCGGACGAGGACGGCGACATCGGCGCGACGGGCCGTTCTCAGGCCGACGCCCCCGAGATCGACGGCGCGGTGTACCTGCGCAACGTACCCCCGAGCCTTGCGCCGGGCGATATCGTGCAGGCCAGCATCGAAGATGCCGACGCACATGACCTGTTCGGCGCGATCGCAGCGCGCTGACTATTCCGACCGGGTGCCAAAGCGGACAGCCCGGATCTGGCCACTTTGCGCGTCCTATGCAATTCCTTGTAATCAAAGACCTCGTCAGCAGAAAGTCGATGCGGACCGACGGTGGAACGCGGACGAAACCACAGCTGTTCCTGCGCCGGCGGTGGCGCCGCGCACACGAAATCAGACGACTGCAAAGAGCCACAAGCGCCCCCTCGCCGCGTTCCAGCGTCCGAGGAAAACCGTTCAACTAGCGCGGTGGCTGAGTCCGAAATGACCGCCACCAAAGCAGAACAGATGGCTTGCACCCTTAGAGCAAGATATAATTCTATTGCCGTTTATCAGTATATTTCCAGTATATGCCAATATATTATTCTATAGATGCGCGGTATTGTAATATCTTTAAATGCCCCCATATCATCGTCAATAACCCACCATTCAATTTTCATCGGCCTTCCTTTGTCTATTGATTGTCAGTCGTTCTGGCGTCCCGCTTGACCGGCACTAAAGGAAATTCCCATGAACACCTTCATCAAACTCGCCTCTGTCTCGATCATGACAATCGGCCTTGGCGCCTGCGCCGGTTCGGGCAGTTCGATGAACGCAGGCGAACGCCTCAACGAACGCGGCGGTGAGATTGCGCAATATGGCGATGACTGGAGGGCAGGGAACAAGTCGGTCCGCAACGGCGAGAAATTGATGGCAAGAAGCACCGATCAGATTGCCGAGGCACGCAAGAAACTCGCTAAGGCGCAAGACAATCAGGCCCGCGCCGCGCAGATGGTCGCCGATGGCAAGCTCGGCATGGCCCGTTCGGAAGCGGATTATGCCGCGGCCCGCACGGGTCCGGCGGCGATCACGATCCCGCAGCCCGAGTGACTGGGTTCGCGGGGCAGGCCTTCGCGTTAACCGCTCCGCTGCCACCGTCCCCTTCAGGGACGCAGAGGCGTTAGCAGGCATTAGCGCGCGTTAATCGCTGGAAACTGCCGGCATTGCGCGGCATAATCGACGGCATGACCCGCGCTTTCGTCCCTCCCATCGCCCTTTTCGCAGCTGCAACCGCGTGGCTTCCCCTGATGGCCCAAACCGGCTCGGCAACCGCTGCGGATGATGCGGCCGAGGCGGCCCAGTTGGTTGCGGCGCGCGCGACCGAAGCTTTCGAGCGGATCGATCCCGACATGGAAATGCCGCCGCAAATCGGCACGACTAGCCCCGAAGCTTCTGCCCCTGACGATGCCGCGCTGATCTATGCCGGGTTGCCGCCGATCCTGGCGGACGATATGGTAACGTTTGCGGGAACCGAACCCGAGGCGCTGAGCCAGCCGGCGTCAGAGACCGCGCCCGAGGCCCCGCGCGGCCCGGCAGTACGGATGATTTCCAGCGAAGTGGCCCAGCCGCTTCCCGTGGCCGCTCCGGCTCCGACACCGGCGGCGATCTCCAGCAATGATCCCTTCGTCATCAAGTCGATCCTGCCGATCGAAGGCAGCATCCGCTATGGCGACTGGTTCTGGGACGACGATGCCGCGCCCGCGACGGGCAAGCTTGTCATCACCGTCGATCTTGACGCGCGGGTCATCAGCGCCTTTCGCGACGGGCACGAAATCGGCACCGCGGTTGCGCTGCTCGGCACGCAGCGCCACCCGACCCCGCTCGGCACCTTCCCGATCCTGACCAAGGAGAAGGACAATATCTCGGAAAAATACAACAACGCGCCGATGCCGCACACCCTGCGGCTGACGTGGGACGGGATCGCGATCCACGGTTCGCCGGTGCTGAACGGCTATGCCAGTCACGGTTGTATCGGGGTGCCCGACGAATTCGCCGCCAAACTGTTCGCCGCCGCCAAGCGCGGGGACAAGGTGATCATAACCCGCGGCAAAATGATCGGGATCGGCGACAAGGTGATGTGATTCAGGGCCACCTGCGGTGGCGCAAACGTTCTGCACGACAGCGCGATCAATTGAGCGAACGTGGCGGTTCGGGACGGAAGCGCCAGACGCGCATCGGCACGCCCACCTTCTCGACCCGCTCGACGCCCGGCACTGCCAGAACGCCGCCAAGAGAGGCATTTTCGCCCTGCCATAACCGATCCCAGGCGCGTGCCGCCTCTGCCCGGGTGGCATGACCGCCCAGCTCGGCGATGATTCGGATGATCGTCTCGATCGACACCACGCGCGGCACGTTGGCGCAGTAGGCAAAGCCCAAGTCACCCGGCGCGGTCTCGTCACGCACCACCATCTCGTCCCAGTCGCATTCGGCATACCATGCGATGGCCTGCCAACCCTCGGCGATATGCGCGGCGCTGGTGGCAAGCCCCGCCGGATCGAGCCAATCCGCCTGCGCCAACCGCGCGCGTATCGCCGCCCGTTCGAAATCATGATTGGTGTTGGACGGATCCTCAACCGGAGTGATCGCGGCAGCGGCGACCACCGCCTCCAGTTCTGACTTGCGCCAGCCTAGCAGGGGGCGCAGCAGCGCAACATCGCTGCCGTCGATCACCGACACGGCGCGCACCCCGGCGAGCCCGGCCAACCCGCTGCCGCGGTTCAATCGCATCAGCAGCGTTTCGGCCTGATCATCGGCATGATGCGCGGTGGCGATAGCCCCAAGCCCTGCATCCTGCGCCCATTGCGCCAGCGCCGCATAGCGTCCGGCGCGCGCCTGAGCCTGCAAATTGCCCGCTTGCGGGGCGAGGGTGATGGCGGTGAAGGGAATGCCGCGCTCGCCCGCCAGTCGTTCGACCAACGCGACCTCGCCCGCGGCCTCGGGCCGGAGGCCGTGATCGATGCTTGCCACTGCGATTTGCCCGGGCAACGCGGCGTGGGCCAGCAGCATCAGCGCAAGGCTGTCCGGCCCGCCCGATACGGCCAGCCCCAGCGGGCCGGAGCGTTCGTCATCCGGCCACAGCGCCGCGAGATCGGCGGCAAAGCGTGCGGCTAGTTGCACGTCACCTTGGCGCGGCTTGCCTGATATTCATCCGCCAGCCGTCCGGAGGCCACCAGCGGATAGGTCTCTCCGAATTCGGCCAGTGCGATGCAGGCGCGACGGGTGTCCTTCATCGCAATCATCGACTGGGCAAGATAAAGCAGACTGTCCGCGGCACGCGCACCATTCTTGTCGGCCTGGTAATTGCGCAGGAACCAGCGCGCCGCATCCTCGGCGAGGTTGTCGTCGAGGAACGCCCGGCCCAGCAGGTTGCGCCCGAAACTGATCAGCGCATGATCGGGATATTGCTCGACGAAAGTGTTCAGCTGCTGGCGCGCTTCGGGATAGAACCCGGCGTTCCACAGGCGGAAGCCATAGGAATATTCATCATCGCCCGCATCGTCGGTCTGCGGTTTGGCGATCGCCTGCACGGCGGCCAGCCGCTCGGGACTGGGCGCGGCAGCCGGCGCGGGCGCAGGGGTTGCGGGTGCGGTTGCAGCGGCATCGCGATCGATTGGCGGCGAGGTGTCCGGCGCCTGCCCGGCTTCCAATGCAGCGAGCCGCGTTTCCATCTGGGACAGCATATTGGCCTGTTCTTCAGACCGTGCGGTGAGCGTCTGCAGCTGCGTTTCAAGCGTATCGAGCCGCACGAGAATGTCGGTCACCGCAGTGGTCGCCGGCGGGATCACCCCCATCACCTGCCCACTGTCGGCGGCTTGTGTACCCGGCGCGATCTGAGGTTCGAAAAAGCGTGCGTCCCCGCCCGGAAAGACCTTGCGCTGCAAGGCGCGCACTTCGGCCTCGATCTTGCGCAGCCGCGCTTCGTCGGCGCTGTCCTGTGCGAAGGCGGGCATCGGCACGGCAGCAGTCATGGTGGCGGCGACCAGCATCACGCGCACCAGCCCCGGGCGAAACCGCGGCAATGCGCCTGCCGCGTTCGTGGTTGTCATGTTCGCAGTTTTCATGTTCGAAAAGGCTCCTTTGCGATGGCCGCCCCATCCTGCCGCGGGGCACATGAACGCACGCCCGATCCCTGCCGCCTTGGCGCGGCCAAGTCGAGAGCGGGGGAGCCCCTAATCAACCGGAAAACGCCAAGTCCGGCATTCAGTCGGCAGGATCGTCCTCATTGCTGGCAACCACGGGGGTTTCGGAAGCACTGGCCGGAGCGGCATCGGGCGCAGCGTCGGGAACAGGTTCGCCAGTTTGGCGGGGCGCGGGGCGAACCACGGACGCAGCAGCAGCGGCTTGCCGCCTCACCGGCACAGTGGCGCTCGCGGTAGCGACAGAGGGGGATGGAGATTCCCTGACTGCCGGAACGGGGACGCGGGCCTGTGTCTGTGCCGCTGTTGGGGTCGGGGTCGGGGTCGGGGTCGGAGCCGAACGGGCAAGCAGCGCCGCAGCCGAGACCGGCACCCGGGAAATCGTCACCGGCGTATCGGCCAGCGGCGGAACAGATTTGCCACCCACGGTGATCGCCAGCGCATCGGGTCGACCGGTATTGATCCGCGGATCGGAGGCATCAGCCGGCAAGACATAGCGTTCATCGCGTGCCAGCCGCTTTTCAAGCAGCCTTTCGCCCCCCTCCTCGTAGATGCGCACCCACACCTCGTCATCGAGCGCGGTGAGCACCACTTCGCCGCCTACGGCCGGCTCGGGCGTTTGCGTGTCGTCGGGCGTGGCAGCGGCCAGCGGAGCGGGATCGGGCGGCGGGGCGGTGAGCGGTGCGGGGCCGGCTCCGGCGCCGAAACGCGTGCTGAAAAAGGCGATCAGCCCGACCGCCAGTACCAGCGCCGCAAAGGCCCCGAACCATGCCAGCGCGGCCGACGGCAGCTTGGCCGGATCGCCCGGCTCCATCACCGATCCTGCGGCGAGCCGCTTCATGCCACCATCGGCAAGTTCGGAGCGCACTTCGTCGGCGATCGCCGTTTCGTCAAGTCCGACAGAGCGGGCAAAGGTGCGCGAAAAACCGATCGCATAGGTGCGCGAAGGCAAGGCAGAAAAGGCACCGGCCTCGATCGCTTCGAGGTGTCGCAGCGGAATGCGGGTTTCGGCGGCGACATGCGACAATTCGATCTGTTCCGCCTCGCGCGCCGCGCGCAGACGCGCTCCGGCCCCGGCATAGGTCTCGTCCTGCGCCTCGTCGGCGCTGATATCCTGTTCGCTGTCCATGACCCGGGTCCACGCCTTCTGTCGAGGCTGTTTATGAAGTTCTGTGTGAATTGCGCTTGAACACGGACTCAGCCTGTCGCGGAGGGTTGTGTCAAGCAGTGTCTCGGCAATGCGGCCTGCATTGGCCACGGCCAATCGCAAGCCTCAATCAAATTCAATATCGCGCGCCTCGGCCCAGGCGGTCAGCTGTGCGCGCAGGTCGCGCTGCGGCTCGGCCAGCCAGCCGGTCATCGCGGCTGACAGCTCGGCCAGATCGACCTTGCGCACCAGCTCCTTGATCGGGCCGACCGCAGCGGGCGTGATCGACAGGCGGCGATAGCCGATGCCCAGCAAGGCCAGCGCCTCAAGCCGCCGACCGCCCATCTCGCCGCACACGCCGACCTCGACACCGCTGCCCACGCTGTTCTGCATCACCCGGCGCAAGAACCGCAGAATTGACGGGCTGAGCCAGTCATAACGTTCGGCCAGCTTGGGATTGGCGCGGTCGGCGGCAAACAGGAATTGCGTCAAATCATTGGTGCCGATCGACAGAAAGCTGAGTTTGGGCAGCAGCATGTCGAGCACCTCGGCCAATGCCGGCACTTCAAGCATCGCGCCGAAGTGGATGCGCTCGGGCAGCAGCTTTTTCTGGGCGCGCAGATAAACGAGCTGTTCATCGAACACCGCCTTTGCCGCGTCGAACTCCCACGGTTCGCTGACCATCGGGAACATGACATAAAGCGAACGTCCCGCCGATGCCTCCATCAAGGAACGCGCCTGGACCTTCATCAAACCTTCACGCTCCAGCGCCAGCCGCAGCGCGCGCCAGCCCATCGCCGGATTTTCATCCTGCGCCGCGATTTCCGAGGCAAGATAGGGCACCGACTTGTCACCGCCGATATCGACGGTGCGGAAAATAACCGGCTTATCGCCGGCGGCCTCCAGAACATCACGATAAAGCCGGGTCTGGCGTTCACGCTGCGGCAGGGTAGCGGAAACGAGAAACTGGAATTCGGTGCGGAACAGCCCGACCCCGTCGGCGCCGGTCATCGCCAGCGCGCTCATATCGTCGCGCAGCCCGGCGTTCATCATCACCTGAATGCGGGTTCCGCAGCGGGTGAACGGCTCGACATCGCGGAGGCTTGCATAGGCGGCCTGCTTCTCGCGCGACTTGGCAAAGCGTGCCTGAAAGGCGTCGGCAACCTGTGGCAGGGGGCGGATGATGGCATTGCCCGCGGTCGCATCAAGCAGGATCTCGTCGCCTTCACGGATCGCGGTGCGCACGCCCCCGCTCTTGCCATTATTGATGCGCCCGATCACTGGCACATTCATCGCCCGCGCCACGATCACCACATGCGCGGTGAGCGAGCCTTCCTCAAGGATCACGCCCTTCAGCCGCCGCTTGTCATATTCCAGCAGTTCGGCGGGGCCAAGATTGCGGGCGATCAGGATGGTATCGCGGCGCAGGCCCTGCGAGGCGGCGGTGCCGATCTGCCCGGCGACGATCCTGAGCAGCCGGTTGGCGAGATCCTCCAGATCATGCATCCGGTCGGCCAGCAGCGCATCGTCGATCTCGCGCATTCGCATACGGGTATGTTGCTGCACGCGCTCGATCGCGGCTTCGGCGGTCAGGCCGGAATCGATCGCCTCGTTGATGCGGCGCGACCAGCCTTCGTCGTAAGCGAACATCTTGTAGGTTTCGAGCACCTCTTCATGTTCGCCGCCGACGCCGAATTCGGCCTGGCTGGCGAGCGTGTCGATCTGCTCACGCATCCGGTCGAAGGCGCGATAGACCCGCTGACGCTCGGCCTCCGTATCATCGGCCATGACCTGGGTGATCTCGACCCGCGGCTGGTGATAGACCGCTGTGCCGGCCCCCAGCCCCTTGACCAGCGTCAGGCCCGAAAGGGTCAGCGGCCCGGTCTGGTCGGCGGTCAATCCGCGGGCTTCTTCCTCATCGACCAGTTCTGCATTTGCGATCAGTTCGGACAGAACCATCGCGGTGGTCTGCAGCGCCTCGATCTCGACATCCTCGTAGCGGCGCGGATCGATATGCTGGACGGACAGAACCCCCACCGCGCGTTCGCGATAGACGATCGGCACCCCGGCAAAGGAGTGGAACTTGTCTTCGCCCGTTTCGGGACGATACTGGAAATCGGGATGGGCCTTGGCCTCGGCAAGGTTGAGCGTTTCGACCTTCTGCGCAATTGCCCCGGTCAGCCCCTCGCCGATCGCCATGCGGGTCACGTGCACCGCGCTCTGGTTGAGGCCGCGGGTGGCGAACAGCTCGAGCATGCCTTCGCGCAGAAGGTAGATCGAGCACACCTCGCTCGACAGGCACTCGCCGATGATCTCCACCACCTGATCGAGCTTGCCCTGCGCGTGCAGGCGCGAGGCCATGACCTCGGTCAGGCGGGTAAGAATCTGGCGGGCTGCGGCTGCGGCACTCATCACCTGGCGGGCTTATTCATTCCGCAGCGCAAATGCAAAAGCACATATCAGCCGCAGACCGCCTGGCCCTGATGCCGGCCCTGATGCCGGACTATCAGTGACCGGAGATTTCTTCCTTCAATCGCAGCTTTTGCTTCTTGAGAGCCTGGATCGTCGCTGTGTCGGGCACGGGCCTCGTCATTTCCTGATGCAACCGCTCGTCGAGCTCGGCATGCTTGGCCTGAAGGGCGTGGATGTGGGAAGACACTGCGGTCGATGCCATATGGATTCTCCTTAATGCGCGGGGGAATGCCCCCGCAAAGGCGACTCGGCAACGAAGCGGCCGGGCCGCAGGTTTCAGTGAAACCATAAGCAGCCTGGCATTGAAAGCCCTACCGCATCGTAAATCGTCCTATGCGTGCTCGACTGGGATGAGCCGTTAAGAGCGCGCCCGGCATGATCGGCGAAAAATTGCGTGGGCCATCTTATCGAATCGCACAGGAACGCGTAGCGCCTGCGCGCAAGGGCAGGCCCGATGCGGGCACATCAAGGGAAACACAGGCAGGTATGACCGAGCAGGAGCTCCGCAAAAAGCTCGAATTGCTCAGGACCGAGCATCGCGACCTCGATGCCGCGATCGCCGCCCTGACTGAGGCTGCGCGCGGCAGCGCATCTGCCGACCAGTTGCAGATCGCCCGCCTGAAAAAGCGCAAGCTGCGCCTGAAGGATCAGATCGCAATCATCGAGGACACGCTGCTGCCCGATATCATCGCGTAGTTTGCCGGTTCGCTGGCGCGAACCTGCAAACCGAGCGCAAAGATGGTTACCAAAAGCTGAAATCTGTGCCCGGGTGGGACAAAAGCAAAAATTACTTGGAAAGTAACCATAGCCGAGTGGCGGGCGCCGGGCGCCGGGCCTATCCTGCGTTGCATATGGCCCGCACGACCAATCTTTCCCGCCCGATCGTCGAGGCGCTCTATACCGAAGCGCTGGTTCTGGCCGACGAGGTGCGCGCCGTGTTCGCTGCCGGCACGCGCGAACCGCAGGTGGGTGAGGATGCCTTCATGCGCCTTGCGCTTTCGACCGAGGGGCTGAAAACCACCACCCGGATGATGCATGTGCTGGCCTGGCTGTTGAACCAGCGCGCGCTGTTTTCGGGCGATCTCAGCGAAAACCAGGTGCGGCTGCACGGTGCGCTGCCGCCCGATCGCGGTTCGGACAAGGCGCAGCTGACCCTGCTCGAACCCGAAACCCGCGAGCTGATCGCCGAAACCGAGCGGCTGCATCAACGCATCGCCCGGTTGGACGAAGCCTGGCGCCAGCATTTCGCAATGACTTCCCCCGCCCGCGCCTTTCAGGAACGTATCGGGCGCGAGCTGGGGCGCATCGGGGATATCGGGTAAGGTAGCCTAAGCGGCCGCGAGCGCCTTTCTCCAGCGCGCCAGCCGTTCTTCGCGCACGCTTGCATCCATCCCCGGCTCGAACCGCGCCAGCTCTCCGCGCATCGCGCCCGCCGCTTCATCGAGGCTGTCGTAAAGCCCGGCCCCGGTCGCCGCCAGCATCGCTGCGCCCAATGCGGTGGTTTCGACAAAGCCGGGACGTTCGACGGTGATCCCCAGCATATCGGCGAGATCCTGCGCCATCCAGTCATTCGCCGCCATGCCGCCATCGATCCGCAGCGTCTTCCAAGGAGCGCCGTCGGCGGTGAAGGCGGCGCAAAGATCATGGGTCTGATGCGCCATCGCCTCCAGCGCCGCGCGTGCCAACTCGGCCTTGCCGCTGGCAAAGCTGAGCCCCGCGATGACGCCGCGCGCATCGGCCCGCCAATGCGGCGCGCCCAGTCCGGCGAGCGCGGGCACGATCACCACCCCACCGCTATCGGGGATCGAACGCGCCAGCGCCTCTGTCTCCTCGGCGACATCAACGATGCCGAGCGAATCCCTCAACCATTGCACCAGACTTCCGGCGACGAACACCGAACCTTCGATGGCATAGGTGCGGTTGGCATCAAGCTGGGTCAGCACCGTGCCGAGCAGCCGGTTGGTCGAGCGCGGGATGCGGCTGCCCTGACAGGTCAGCACGAAAGCGCCGGTGCCGTAGGTCGCCTTGGTCTGGCCGGGCGCAAGACAGGCCTGCCCGATGGTTGCGGCCTGCTGGTCGCCCGCCAGACCGGTAATCGGGATCGCACCGCCGAACAGCGAGGGGTCGGTCATCGCCAGCGGTCCGGCCATGTCGGTCACACCGGGCAGAGCGGACAAGGGCACGCCGATGAGATCGCACAGCCCTTCGTCGAATTGCGCATCCTCCAGGCCCATCAACAGCGTGCGGCTGGCATTGCTGGCATCGGTGATATGGGCCCCATATCCACCTGAGCCGGCGGTGAGCTTGAAGACCAGCCAGCTTTCGACCGTCCCGAAGGCCAAGGTTCCGCGCTTGGTTGCCTCCTGCACTTCCGGCACATTGTCGAGCATCCAGCGCATCTTGGTGCCGGAAAAATAGGGATCGAGCAGCAGTCCCGTCCGTTCCTGCACCCCGGCCTCGTGACCCGCTTCGCGCAGGGCGGCACATAGCGGCTCGGTACGGCGGTCCTGCCACACGATGGCGCGGGTCAGCGGTTCGCCGGTCGCGCGGTCCCACGCCACCACGGTTTCGCGCTGGTTGGTGATGCCGATACCGGCAATCATCGCCGCACCGCCTGCCTTGGGGATCACTTCCAGAGCGCAAGCCAGCGTCTTGTCCCAGATCTCGCGCGGATCGTGTTCGACCCAGCCTGCCTGGGGATAATGCTGGGTCAACGGTGCCTGCGCACTGGCGACCAGCACGCCATCGCTGGCAAACAGCATGGCGCGGGTCGAGGTGGTGCCTTCATCGAGGACGAGAATGTAGTCGGACATTTTTGTTCGCTACCACTTCCTTGCTCGAGCGCGCAGAGACGTGCGCTACCGCTTCGCTGCCTGAGCGCGGGCTGGAGTTCCCCGGCTCCTCTCTCGGGCGTGACTTCTGCCACGCTCATCTCCATATGCAAGGCCATGGTCACGATCCCTCCCCAGCCCTGGCCCACGGGCCTCGCCGAAGCTGTCGAGCCGCTGGTGCGCCGCGTGCTCGCACCCAATCCCTCGCCCTATACCTTTACCGGCACCCAGACCTATGTGGTTGGCCCAGCCGACGGGCCGGACTGCGCGGTGATCGATCCCGGCCCGAACGATCCTGCGCATATCGAGGCGATCATCGCCGCCATGGCCGGCCGAAAGGTGCTCGCGATCATGTGCACCCACACCCACCGCGATCACTCGCCCGCCGCCGCCCCGCTAGCAAAGCGGACCGGCGCGCCCATCGTCGGCTGCGCGCCGCTGGTGCTGGCCACCGACCTGCCGCGTTCGGACGAAAGCTTCGACACGACCTATTCGCCTGACCGGGTGCTGGCCGATGGCGAGGCGATGCGCGGGACCGGCTGGACGCTGACCGCGGTCGCGACCCCGGGCCACACTTCGAACCACCTGTGCTTCGCGCTGGAAGAATCGGGCGCGCTGTTCACCGGCGATCACGTAATGGGCTGGTCGACCAGCGTCGTTGTGCCCCCCGATGGCGACATGGGCGATTACATGGCAAGCCTCGAAAAGCTGCTGGCGCGCGAGGACGTGCGCTATCACTCGGCCCACGGCGCCGCGATCGAGAAACCCCGCCAGCTGGTGCGCGGCATGATCGGCCACCGCCGCCAGCGCGAGAACCAGATCCTGCGCCTGCTGGCATCAGCCCCGCGGCCTGTCAGCGGCTTCATCCCCGATATGTACAAGGGCCTCGACCCGCGCCTGATCGGAGCGGCGGAAATGAGTGTGACCGCGCATCTGATCGACCTCGAACGGCGCGGGATGGCGGCGCAGGACGGAGAAGTCTGGCACGCGGCCTGATGGGCTGTTTATTCTGCGCGCTTGCAAGCCGGCGCATTCCGTGATGAACTCTGTGCAAGGGACGCTTTCGGGGGGAAGTGGAATGGCCACAGCAGCAGTACCGCGCCGTGCACCGGTGGAAGGCACGCGGTTCTTCACTGTCATGGCGTTTGTCATGTCGGCGGTGATCGTCGCCGGATTTTCGATCCACCTCGCAATGGGACGATCAAGCTTCGACGCGCCGCTCGCCTATCATGTCCACGGCATGATCTTTATGGGCTGGATCGCGCTCTACCTTGTCCAGCACGTGACGATTGCCACGGGCAACCGCGCGCTCCACGCGAAGGTGGGCGGGCTTGCCTATCTCTGGATCCCGGCAATGGTCGCGGCTGGTTTGATGATCATGCTGGTATCGGTGCGCCGCCAAGGCGGCCCGTTCTTCTTTGCGCAGAACGAATTCGTGATCAGCAACAGCGCCTTTGTCCTGACCTTTGGCGGCCTTGCGCTGTGGGCGCTGCGCCAGCGGCGCTACACCGGCTGGCACCGCCGGTTGATGCTGGTGGCGATGAGCGTGCTGACCGGGCCGGGGCTGGGGCGGCTGCTGCCCTTGCCCCTCATGATACCCAACGCGTGGCTGGCGGTGAGTTTCGCCACCTTTGTCTTTCCGGTCATCGGGATATTGGCCGATTGGCGCCGCGATGGCCGGGTCCATCCCGCCTATTCGTGGGGCCTGGGAATCTATGTCGGGGTGTTCGCGCTTTCGATGCTGGTCGCCTATTCGCCGCTCGGCCTTGCCGTCACCAAGTGGGTGATCGCCGGATCACCGGGGGCCGAGCGACCGATGGAGGCCTTCATGCCGCCGGGCTTCACTATGTAGCAGCACGCGCTTCTCGCTCGAAACTCTCCGCCAGTGCGAACCTCTGGACCTTGCCCGATCCGGTGAGCGGAAAGGCATCCACCCACACCCAATGCGCCGGGGTCTTCTGCGGGGAGAGACGCGCGCGGATGAAGGACTTGAGCTCATCATCCGAAGGACGCCCCGCCGCTTCGGTCAGCCGCATGAAAGCGACAACGATTTCGCCCCATTTTTCATCCGGCACCCCGGCCACCGCGATCTCGGCAATGGCGGGGTGTTCGAGCAGCGCGGCCTCGATCTCTGCCGGAAACAGGTTTTCGCCGCCGCGAATGATCATCTCCTTCACCCGGCCCGTGATCTTCACATAGCCGCGCGCGCTCATCGAACCGAGATCGCCGGTGTGAAGCCAGCCATCCGCGTCGATGGTTTCGGCGGTCGCCTGCGGGTTATCATTATAGCCGACCATCATGTTGTAGCCGCGCATGCAGATTTCGCCCTGTTCATCCACCGCGCACACACTGTTGTCAGCCGGATTGCGGATCGACACTTCCATGTGCGAACACGGCTGCCCGATGGTCTCGGTCAGTTCTGCGCCGGTATCCGTGGGCCAAGCGGCGGTTATGGCAGGGCTGGTTTCGGTCTGGCCATAAACGATCAGGATCGGCACCCCGAACACCTCCTGCGCCGCCGCGTTGAGCGCAGGCGGGACCATTGCCCCGCCGCTGACCACCGACTTGACGCTCGACACATCGGTCCCGGTGGCCCGCGCCGCCTCGATGATTGCGTAGAGCATGGTCGAAACCCCGCCCAGCACCTCGGGTTTTTCGCGCTCGATCGCCTTGGCCACCGCGACCGGATCGAACACCGACACCAGCAGCAAGGTCGCTCCGTGCGCGAAGACGCCCAGGACGCTGACCGCGCTGCCCGCCGTGTGAAACAGCGGGAACGGACAGGTGACGGTGTGCCCGGCTTCCAGCCCCCAACGGATGAACAGATCCCGGTTCGACTGCACCAGACCATGCTGATGCAGCAGCACCCCCTTGGGAAAACCGGTGGTGCCCGAAGTGTACTGGATCATCACGATGTCATGCGACCGCGTCTCACGCAGAACGCCATCGTCCTGCCCGGCGAACAGCGCGCCATGATCGGTGATGTCGATGATGAAATCCGCCGCAGGCAGGCCAGCCGCCGCCTCATCGACAATGGGGCGCAAGGCGCTGCCGCGAACATAGGGCTGGTAGTAAACCGCACCCGAGCCAGACTGTTCGAGCACATAGCGCACCTCGCGCGCGATGAATGCAGGGTTGATCGTCACCAGCGTCAACCCGGCCATCGCCGCCCCAAGCTGGACCATGATCCATTCGGGGCAATTGCCGCCCATGATCGCGATGCGCGTGCCCGCAGGATGCCGCGCCGCAAGCGCCCGCCCGCAACGTTCGGCATCGTGAAGCAACTGCGCATAGGTCCATTCGCGCCCGATAGTGCCATCGGCCAGCAATTCGCGCAGTGCCTTGGCATCAGGGCGCGCGGCGGCCTGTTCGCGCAGCACTTGCGCGATCGTGCGCTCACGATAATCGGTGTCGGCCTGTGCCGGGCAATAGGCCTGGGTCAATTCAAGCTGGTACATGTCGATTCCCTCCCCCGCGCAATTGCTAACACAAGGGCACCGAAATCGCTCGAATTATGACGTGCCAAACCCTATGTCCGGCGCAAGATAGTCAGCGCAGGATCCAATATGAGCATTGTCACCAAGAACCCCACCGGCGCCGATCTGCTGGCCGAAATCGACCGTTTGCGCAAAGAACGCAACGCGGTGATCCTCGCGCATTATTACCAGACCAGCGATATCCAGGACATTGCCGACTTCGTGGGCGACAGCCTGGAACTCTCGCGCAAGGCGGCGGCGACCGATGCCGATGTAATTGCGTTTTGCGGCGTGAAATTCATGGCCGACACCGCCAAGATCCTCTCGCCCCAGAAGACCGTGATCCTGCCCGACATGGACGCCGGGTGCAGCCTTGAAGACAGCTGCCCGCCGGAGAAATTCCGCGCGTTCCGCGAAGCCCACCCCGATCACATCGCGCTGACCTACATCAATTGTTCCACGGAAGTGAAAGCCCTTTCGGACGTTATCGTGACCAGCTCCAGCGCCGAGACGATCCTTGCCCAGATCCCGCCCGAACAGAAGATCATCTTCGGCCCTGACCGGCACCTTGGCGGATACCTGTCGCGCAAGTTCAACCGCGAAATGCTGCTGTGGCCGGGGGTGTGCATCGTCCACGAAGCCTTTTCCGAGACCGAACTGCTCAAGCTGAAGGAAAAGCACCCCGGCGCGCCGGTGGCCGCGCACCCGGAATGCCCGCCGACCATCATCGACCATGCGGATTACGTCGGCTCGACCAGCGGCATCCTGAAATTCGCGCAGGAATTCCAGGGCGATACCCTGATCGTCGCGACCGAGCCGCACATCATCCACCAGATGGAAAAGGCGCTGCCGAACAAGAACTTCATCGGCGCGCCGGGTGCGGACGGCAATTGTTCGTGCAACATCTGCCCCTACATGGCATTGAACACGATGGAGAAACTCTACGTCGCCTTGCGCGATCTGGAACCGCGCATCGAGATCGAGGAAGGCCTGCGCCTGCGCGCCAAGCGCAGCCTCGACCGGATGCTCGACATGGCGAGCGGCACGGTGGGCATGGGCGATCTGGGCAAGGTGCACTTCAGCGGGGATTGAGGGTTGCTCCATCACCGAACCCCTTCCCCGGTTTCGCGCGTTCTTGTCGCATGACCGCTGATCTCCGCTTCCTGTGGGCGCGCATCAACGCCAATTACTGGTTCTATCCAACGCTGTTCGCAATCATCGGGATGCTGCTTGCGATCACGATGATATGGGCCGACGTGCGCGGCTTTGCGCAGCCGCTGGTCGAGGCCGAATGGTTCGTTGCGGCGCGCCCGGAAGGTTCGATCACCATCCTTTCGGTTATGGCTGGCAGCGTGATCGGGGTGGCGGCCACGGTGTTTTCGATCACCATCGCTGCGGTCGCCTATGCCAGCGGCAATTACGGCCCGCGCCTTCTCACCAATTTCATGGAGGATCGCGGCAACCAGATCAGCCTCGCCACGCTGATCGGGACCTTTGTCTATGCGCTGATGGTGATGCGGGCGGTGCGGGTTGCCGAGGAAACCGCAGGCGCCGCGGGCGCGGGCTTCGTGCCGCAGGCCTCGCTGGTGGTGGCCTATCTGCTGATGGCGCTGTGCGTGGCGGTGCTGGTCTATTTCCTCCACCACATCCCGTCATCGATCCGCATCAACATCGTGCTGGAAGGGATCGGACAGCGGCTGCTGCGCGCGATCCGCGAGATCTATCCGCAGGAAGACAATTTTTGCGAGCCCGCGCCGTCGCGCGGCGGGGAGCCGCTTCACGCGTGGAAGAACGGTTATGTCCAACTGATCGATTTTGCCGAGCTTGAAGCCGCGGCGCGCGCGCAGGGCTGCGTTCTTTCGCTGCGGGTGCGGACCGGCGATTTCGTCCATCGCGGGCTGGCGCTGCTCGATGTCGAGGGCGCCTCGCCCCAAGCGATCGAAAACCAGATTCGCAAGGCCTTCACCTTCGGCCCGGTTCGAACGCCCGAACAGGATCCGCAATTCCTGATCGATGAATTGGTGGAGATTGCATTGAGAGCCCTGTCGCCCGGCATCAATGATCCCTTCACCGCGATCAACGCGCTGCACTGGCTGGGCGCGGCAACGTCCGAAATCGCGCGGCGGGACCTGAGGCGCAATGTCTGCAAGGAAAAGGCGAAAGATTGCCCGGTGCTGCCCTGCGCCGACAATTTCGAACATTACGTGCGGCGCGGTTTCGGCGGCATCCGCGGGGCTGCGGCGACCAGCCCGATCGCGGCGCAGGTGATGCTGGAGGTTCTGGAAAATGCCGCCACACCGATCACCGACAGGGCGCGGCGCGGGACCTTGCGCGAACAGGGCCATCTGCTGGGCGAGCAGGCGCGGCTGGCGCTGGCCGGGCCGGACCTTGCGCTGATCGAGGAACGGCTCGCCGCCTTCGAACGGTTCTTCGCGCCCGACAAGAGTCTCTAGCTGCTGCGCCCCCGTGCCACCGCCAGCGCCGCGCCGACCAGCACCATGCCGAAGATATCGAGCCCGCTCAGCACCTCGCCGAAGGCAAGCCAGCCATAAAGCGAGGCGACCGCTGGCTGGGTCAGCAGCGCCAGCCCGATCACCAGCGGCGGAAAATGGCCGAGCGCATAGACCAGCAATCCTTGTCCCAGCAACTGGCTGACGATGAACAGCCCGATCACCGGTGTCCAGTCGGTGGGCCACACCGGTTCGCCCAGCGCGAGCGCAATTCCGAGCAGCACCGGGCAGCCGAACAGGCACACCCAGACGAGCAGGCTCCACGATCCGAACTGCCCGCGCGCGCCCTGCAAGGTCAGCAGATAGACCGCGTAGAGCAGCCCCGCGGCAAGGCAGAACAGATCGCCGACCAATGTTGCAGGCGAAATGTCGAGGCTGCGCCCCATCAGGATCGCCGCGCCCGCCAGTGCAAAGATGATCGCCAGCCATTCGAGCGGCCTCGGCAGCACCCGGTGGGCGATGAACATCCAGAACAGCAGCACGATCGACCCTGCATTGCCGAACAGGGTCGCATTGCCGAGCCGGGTCATGCCGATGCCGGTATGCCAGCTCGCCAGATCGAGCGCGAAGGTCACCGCGCCCAGCGCCACCAGCGCCAGCGTCTTCGGCCCCATTCCCGCCAGCCGCTGGCCACTCACCCGCGCGAACAGCACCAGAAAGGGCAGCGCCAGGAACAGCCTCCAGAACCCCGCGGCGACCGGACCGGTATCGGCCATCCGCACGAACCATGGCCCCAGCGCCAGCGCGACATTGCCGCCGAGCAGCGCAGCCAGCAACACAATCGCGCGCGGACGCACCAGCGCGGCGACAAGTTTTGCTTCGGACGCCCCCTCATTTTCCATGCTTGCGCCCTAGCTTCGCACGCCCCAAGTGCCTAACCCAAAGACATCGAGACAGGAGATTTTCCCACATGCATGACGCTCTGTTCCAGCCGCTCCGGATGGGCGCACTCGAAGCGAAGAACCGCATCTTCATGGCCCCGCTGACCCGCGGGCGTGCGGCTGAACCGATGTTCGTCCCCAACGAGCTTATGGCGACCTATTACCGCCAGCGCAGCGGTGCTGGCATGATCCTGACCGAGGCGACCGGCATCAGCCGCGAAGGGCTGGGCTGGCCGTCCGCGCCGGGCATCTGGAGCGAGGAACAGACCGAAGCCTGGAAGGCCACCACGGCCGCGGTGCACGCGGAAGGTGGGCTGATCGTGATGCAGCTGTGGCACATGGGGCGCATCGTGCATCCCTATTTCCTCGATGGCGAGCCGCCCTTCTCAGCCAGCGCGACCACCGCGCCCGGTGACGCGCACACGCCGATCGGCAAGCAGCCCTACGCGCAGGCGCGCGAAATGACGCATGAGGATATCCAGCGCACCATCGCCGATTACCGCCGCGCCGGCGAAAACGCCAAGGCTGCCGGGTTCGACGGGGTGCAGCTCCACGGCGCGAATGGTTACCTGATCGACCAGTTCCTGCGCGACAAGACCAACCTGCGCACCGACGAATATGGCGGCACGCCCGAAAACCGCACCCGCTTCATGCGCGAAGTATTGGAAGCGTTGATCGATGTGTGGGGCGCGGACCGCGTCGGCATCCGCCTTTCGCCCAACGGCGATTCGCAAGGCACCGACGACAGCAACCCGCCCGCGACCTTCGGCGCGGCGGCCAGGGTGTGCGAAGAACTGGGCCTTGCCTTTGTCGAACTGCGCGAGCCAGGCCCGGAGGGCACCTTCGGCCAGACCGATGTGCCCAAGCAAAGCCCGCTGATCCGGGAAATCTACACCGGCGCGCTGATCCTCAATTCCGATTACACTGCCGCAGAAGCCGAAGCGGATGTGACGAGCGGCAAGTGCGATGCGGTGAGTTTTGGCCGGCCCTATATCTCCAACCCCGATCTCGAAAAGCGGATCGCGGCGGGCGCGCACTGGAACCCCAACAAGGACGTGCCCAAAAGCTGGTATTTCCCGATTCCCGAAGGCTATGTCGATTATCCGACGCTGGAGCAGGAACAGGCCGAAGCCGCCGAATAGCTATTCGGCAGTCGCAGGCGTAACGGGGGCCGGGGCAGCAGGCGCTGCTTCGGCCCCTTCGCCTCGGGCTTCCTGGTCGGTTGCCTCGTCAGCTGCCGCGCCTTCACCGTCGCCCTCGCCGTCGCCCTCGCTGTCACCCTCGTTCTCGCTTGCACCCGGCACGGCGGTCTGGCGCGGCATCAGCGGAGCTTCGGACCGCAGTTGTTCGAGCGGGATCATCGCATCGCTGATCGTTCCGCCGAGGACTTCGCCCGCCGCTTCCCCGCCTTGCTGAGCGGGGGGCGTGTCGGGCTCCTCGGTGCAGCCGGCAGCAAGCATGGCAAGGGCGAGGATGATCGCGCGTTTCATGCACAGGTCTTTCGACCGGCATTGGCGAGAGCGTCAAGAAAATCGTGCGAAGTCGCGGCCAGCGCCGCGTCCCATTCTTCCGCGGACACGGCCAGCCCCAGCCGCGCCATGCTGGTGATGCCGTATTCAGCGATGCCGCAAGGTACAATGCCGCCGAAATGCGCAAGGTCCGGATCAAGGTTGACCGAAAAGCCGTGCATCGTCACCCAGCGCCGCACCCGCACGCCGATCGCGCCGATCTTGGCCTCGGTGCCATCAATGTCACGCGTCCAGATGCCGACGCGCCCTTCCGCACGCCAGCTTTCGACTCCGAAGCGGGCCAGCGTCGCGATCACCCAGCCTTCGATCGCGTGGACGAAGCAGCGCACGTCCTTGCCGCGCCGGTTGAGGTCGAGCACCAGATAGCCCACCCGCTGGCCCGGCCCGTGATAGGTATAACGCCCGCCGCGCCCGGCATCGACCACTTCGAAGCGCGGATCGACCAGTTCGGCCGGGTCGGCGCTGGTGCCGGCGGTATAGACCGGCGGGTGTTCGAGCAGCCAGATCAGCTCGCCCGCTTCGCCTGCCGCGACCGCTCCATTGCGTGCCTCCATCGCTTCGAGTGCCTGCACGTAAGGCACGGGCGCGCGTTCCCGACGCCATTCCACGCCGGAGAGCGGTTCAACCTGGGGAGCAGTGCTTGCCATGCCGCTTCGGTGGGGGCATTGAGCGCGCTTATCAAGAGGCGATTGCGCATCGCCGCCACAGCTTCAGGGATCGAAAGCAGCACTATGGCAAACCGCAAGCTGGATATGGGCAAGGCATGGACGCAGGCGACCGGCCTGATCGGCAGCAACCGCGACACGATCGGCGCCATTGCCGGGCTGTTCTTCTTCCTGCCGTCGTTTGCCTCGGCGCTGCTGGCGCCGGAGATACTCGATCCGGCGCAGCCCGCCCCGGCCACAGGCGACGATCCGCAGGTGGCAATGCAGGCAATGCTCGACCAGATGAGCGCGTTCTATGCCGATAACTGGCCGGTATTCCTGGCCGTCACCATCGCCGGGTTCGTGGGTTCGATCAGCTTGCTGGCACTGCTCAGCGATCGCGGCAACCCGACGGTGGGCGAGGCGCTGGGCAAGGGGCTGAAAAGCATCCCTTCCTATATCGCCGCCCAGCTGCTCAGCGCAATCGCCGCGGGCCTTGTGATCGGCCTGCCACTGGGCCTGATCGGGGCCTTCGCGCCGCCGGTCGTCATGGTGCTGGCGGGCCTCGTGCTGGTGGTTCTGGCGGGTTACCTGTTCGTGAAGTTTTCGCTGATCGCGCCGGTCATCGCGATTGACGAGGAACGCAATCCGTTTGCCGCGATCGCGCGTTCATGGCGGCTGACCAAGGGCAATTCGGTGCGAATCGTGATATTCTTTGCGTTGCTGTTCATCACCATCGTGATCATCGGCGCGCTGGTGCAGGGCATCCTCACGCTGATCCTGTCAGCCTTTGGCGGCGCGGTGGCAAGCATCGGCACCGGGTTGGTCAGCGCGCTGATCAACACGGTCATCACGGTCATCTTCCTCGTCGTGCTGGCCGCGATCCACCGCCAGCTGGCCGGAGCCTCGCCCGAACGGCTCGCCGAAACCTTCGAATAGACCGCACGGGGGGCTGGCATGGCCGATTCGGACCCCGACCTGACCCGCACGCCTGCAACCGGCGGCACGCGCGGCGCAATCCCGCCATCGCGCATGGCGCTGCTGTTTACCGTGATGCTGGTGACTGCGGCGGGCAATACCGCGATGCAATCGGTGATGCCTTCGATCGGCACCGCGCTGGGGGTGGCCGATGTCTGGATCAGCCTTGCCTATAGCTGGTCGGCGCTGCTGTGGGTGGTGTGCGCGCCGCTGTGGGCAAGACGTTCGGACAAGCGCGGGCGCAAGGCGATGATGGCGCTGGGGCTGGTGGGCTTTATCGTCTCGATGCTGCTCTGCGGACTGGCGCTCTATGCGGGGCTTTCGGGCTGGCTTTCGGCGGTATGGGCGTTGATCGCCTTCGCCGCAGCGCGCAGCCTGTATGGCGGCTTCGGCAGCGCTGCGCCCCCGGCAGTGCAGGCCTATGTCGCATCGCGCACCCCGCGCGCCGAACGCACGCAGGCATTGTCGCTGATTGCGTCGAGTTTTGGGCTGGGCACGGTGATCGGCCCGGCGCTGGCGCCGCTGATGGTGCTGCCATTCCTTGGACTGGGGCTTACCGGCCCGTTCATCTGCTTTGCCGCGATTGGCATTGCCGCGCTGGTGGTGCTGCGCTGGCGCCTGCCCAATGACGAGCCGCAATATGCCGCGCGCGGTCAGGCCGCGCCCTATTCAAGCGGGTCGGGCGCGCCCAGCGATCCCCAGCTCGCGCCTGAAGCTGAGGAGAGCGGCGAACTGCCCCGCCTCGGCTGGCTGGATGCCCGCCTGCGGCCGTGGGTGTTCGCGGGCTTTTTCGGCGGCCATGCGCAGGCGATGGTGCTGGGGATTTCGGGCTTTCTGGTGCTCGACCGGCTGGGCCTGCGCGATACGCCCGCAGAGGGCGCTGGGCCGGTGGGGCTGGTGTTGATGAGCGGGGCGATTGCCACCCTGCTGGCGCAGTGGGGGCTGATCCCGCGTTTCGATCTCGGCCCGCGCGCAGCGACCTTGTGGGGGATTGCCACCGCCGCGTTCGGCACGGTGGTGCTGGCGGTCGCGGGCGATCTGCATCTGATCGCGCTCGGCTATGCCATCGCCTCGCTCGGGTTCGGGCTGTTTCGCCCCGGCACGACGGCGGGCACATCGCTGGCCGTGACCCGCGCGGAACAGGGGCAAGCGTCGGGCATCGTCGCCTCGCTGGCAGGCGCGAGCTATATCTACGCCCCTGCGCTGGGGGTGTGGCTCTATGGCTATTCGGACTGGCTCGGATTCGGGCTGATCGTTGCCCTTTGCGCTGCCGTGCTGGTGCATGGCTGGTTCGCGCTGCAGGCCGATGCGACCCTGACAGCGGAACGCGAGACATTCGAATAGGCGCTTGCCCGAACAGGGCTCAAAGAATTTCCAGCACCACGTCCTGCGGCCGGCACAGCCGCACGCCCTTGTCGGTTTCGACTAGCGGCCGTTCGATCAGGATCGGGTCTGCCACCATCGCCGCCAGCACCGCCGCGTCATCGGCATCGGGCAGGCCCCGTTCCGCCGCGTCTGTGCCACGCAGGCGCAGGCCTTGCTGCGGCGTTATTCCGGCCTCGCGGTAAAGCCGGGCGAGCGTTTCGGTGCTGGGCGGGTCTTGCAGATATTCCACCACGGTCAGGTCAACCCGACTGAGATTCTCCAGAATCGCCAGCGTTTTGCGCGATGTGCCGCATTTGGGATTGTGCCAGATTGTCGCCTTCATCGCTGCTCTCCTGCTACGGTCGAACTGGCGCGCAAATAGGCCAGACGCGGCGGAAAAGCCACATCTCGATGATTATCAATCACCAAATCTCGAAAGACTTGCAGATGCGAGTAAGTTGCATTAGCTCGCCTGCAAATTCGAGAAAGGCACTTCATGATCCATCTGTTCGCGCGCACCGCCCTGTTGCTGGGCTGCGCCACCATCGCTTTCCCCGCACTTGCCGAAACCGCCGATGCCGAAGCGACCGACCAAGCCAATAACCGCACGACAAGCCCCGCGCCGATTGCCGCCAAAGCCGCAATGGCAGCGGCCAGCGAAAACCCGGCGCTCGACGCGATCATCGTGACAGGGTCCAAGGCAAAGGCCGCCGCATTGGGCGGGTCTGCGACCTACCTCGATCAGGAAGATCTCGATCGCTTCGCATTTACCGATATCAATCGCGTCCTGCGGCAAGTGCCCGGGGTGCAGTTGCGCGAAGAAGACGGCTTCGGCCTGCGACCCAACATAGCCATTCGCGGTTCATTCGATGATCGCAGCGCCAAGGTCGCAATCTACGAGGACGGCGTGCTGCAGGCGCCTGCCCCTTATTCCGCGCCGGCAGCCTACTACTTTCCCACCATCGCCCGCATGAGCGGGGTCGAGGTGGTTAAGGGTGCAGGGGCGATCAAATATGGCCCGAACACGGTGGCAGGTGCCGTGCACATGGTCTCCACCCCTATTCCGGAAGGAACAAATGGCGTCGCGGGCAAGGCCCTGCTGCAATATGGCAGCCGCAATACCTTGCGCGGCCATCTGGTGGTGGGTGGCTGGACGGATATCGGCGGAAGCGAGATTGGCGCGTCCTTCGAAACTTTCCAGGCCCGCGCGGATGGCTTCAAACAGCTCGACAATGGCGGCCCGACCGGATTCGATTCGCAGGACTACGTCGCCAAACTGGGGTGGCGCACCAAGGAAGGGGCCGCGATCCCGCAAGCTATCGAACTGCGCTACAGCCGCTATAATCAGGCGTCGGACGAGACCTATCTCGGCCTGACCCGCGCTGACTTCGCCGTCACACCGAACCGCCGCTATGCCGGCAGCCAGGTCGACCGGATGGAGGTGGAACAAGAATTCTGGCAGCTTTCACACCGCATCGATTTCGGCACGGTGCAGCTTTCGACCATCGCCTACAAGACCGATACCGCGCGGGTTTGGTTCAAGCTGCAGGATGTCTTCAATGCAGATGGGCAGGCCCGCAGCCTGTCCAACGTGCTGCAATTCCCCACCAATCCGGACAATGTCAGCGCGCTGGGCTTTCTCCGGGGCGAGGACAGCACCGTGGGTGCTTTGCGCGTACGGTCCAACAACCGGGTCTATTTTTCCGAAGGCGTGCAAAGCGTCCTGACGAGCGATTTCGCGACAGGCGCAATCGGTCATGCACTGGAATTTTCGGTGCGTTATCACAAGGACGGCGAAGATCGGTTCCAGCAGGATGACCGCTTCACCATGACCGACGGCACCATGGCACTGGCGATCCCCGGCCTGCCGGGCGCACAGACCAACGAAGTGCGCGAAGCAGAAGCGTGGAGCTTTTTCCTGCGTGACACCATCAGCATCGGCAGCCTTGATGTTACCCCAGGTCTGCGGTTCGAAACGATCGATCTCCAGCGCACCCGGTTCAACCGCGATGCGGACACGGCGGGACGCGACACACGCGGAACGATCCGTGACCAGTCGGACAATAATCTGCAGGTCTGGATTCCGGGCATTTCGTTCAATTGGCAGGCCACCGATCAGCTCAGTGTGATCGGTGGCGTGCATCGCGGCTTCAGCAACCCTTCGGCACCTTCGGGCAACAACGCGCTTCCCGAGGCGGAAAGGTCCACCAACTGGGAAGGTGGGCTGCGCTTCATCGATATGGGCATTGACCTTTCCCTTGTCGGGTTTTTCAACAATTACAGTAATTTCGTTGGAACCTGCACGGCTTCCAGCGGCGGCGATTGCCAGATCGGGGATCAGTTTTCGGGTGGTCGGGTCCACGCCAAAGGCATCGAATTCGCCGCGCAATATGACGCCGGGCAGGCGATCGGCGATGGCTGGTTGCTGCCCCTTGGCGCGGCCTACACGTTTACCGATGCAACCTTCCGCAATGATCTGAACGCGTTCGGGCCGTGGGCGGCGAATGTGGTGGCCGGGGACCGCGTGCCCAACGTGCCGCGCCACGCGCTGACCCTGAATGCGGGGATCGGGCAGGAAGGCTGGAGCATCAATGCACTGGCCAATTACCAGTCGGAGCTGTTCAATCGCGGCGGCGCAGTGGCGGTAGCAGATCCGTTCAACCGGATCGAAGCACGCTGGGTCGTCGATCTTTCGGCCGAAGCCGAAGTGATGCGGGGCGTCAGCGCCTTTGCGACTGCCGAAAACCTGTTCGACAACACCTTCAATGTCGGCGTTTTGCCCGCCGGCCTTCGTCCGGGTATGCCGCGCACCATTCTTGCGGGTGTGCGACTGGCCTTTTGACCGGGGGGTCGGCGCTGCGGGTGCGTTAATCGGGCACCCGCAGCGCGGGGACGGCCTTGGCCGCGTCTTCGGCGCTGATGCTTGGGGCGGGTGCGGCGCTGATGCGCTCCTGTCGCTGGATGACCCGCCCGGCCTGTTCCACCGCGCGCACCAGCCGGGGATAGACCCCGCAGCGGCAGATATTGGGGATCGCGCTTTCGATCTCCTCAACGCTCGGCGCAGGATTGCGCTGGATCAGCGCGGCCGCCGCGATGACGATGCCTGGGGTGCAATACCCGCACTGGATCGCCTGCTGCGCCACCATCGCCTGCTGCACGGGATGCGCGCGGTCGCGACTGAGCCCTTCGATAGTGGTAATGATCCGCCCTTCGGCTTCGGCCAGCGTGATGCGGCACGATCGCAGCGCCACCCCGTCGACCAGCACCATGCACGCGCCGCTGCATTCCCCGCCGCCGCACGCCTTGGTGCCGGTAAGGTTCATCGCCTCGCGCAGCGCGTAGAGCAGCGGCATGCGCGGATCGAGATCGAACTCCACGGGCCGTTCGTTGACGGTCATGCGCGACACAGCGGGTTCCTAGATGCTTACTGCCGCCAGCTGTCGTCGATCTTGTCGACCCGGCGCTTCCACGCCTCGAAATCGAACATGCCGGCGCCGCCCTGCCCGCTCATCACCGACAGATCGCGCTGGTGCACATCGACCACGTCCTGCGGAACGACGGCGGGGTTGCCCATGCTGAGCGTCGCAACCTGGATTTCGCAAGCACGCTGGAGCGCCCACATCTTGACGAACATGCCCTGGATGGTGCGGTCCATCACCACCGGGCCATGATTGCGCAGCATCAGGATCGAATTATTGCCAAGGTTCTGCACCAGCCGCTCGCCTTCCTCGGGCCGCACGGTGATGCCTTCGAAATCGTGATAGCCGATCTGGCCCTGGAAGTTGCAGGCGTAGAAATTGGTCGGCAGCAGCCCGTCCTTGTGGCTGCACACCGCCATGGTGGCGGTGGTGTGGACATGACAGATAGCCTGCGCCTTTTCGCCCAGATGCTTGTGGAAATAGGCGTGCTGGGTGAAGCCCGCCTTGTTCACCATATAGGGCGATCCGCCGACATTATTGCCCTCGACATCGATCTTGACGAGATTGCTCGCCGTGACTTCCGAATAGAGCAGGCCGAAGGGATTGATGAGGAAGGTGTCCTCTTCCCCCGGCACTTTCAGCGAGATGTGGTTGTAGATCGATTCGGACCAGCCGAGATGGTCAAAAATCCGGTAGCACGCGGCCAGATCCAGCCGCGCCTGCCATTCTTCCTTGCTGCATTCGATACCGGGTTTCAGCTGGGTTGCCATGGGCCATTCCTCTCCGTCTGTCTTCGGTCAGGACTATCGCACGCGCAGGGAATGCTTTGCAAGCCGGACACTGTCCCGCTACGCCTTGAGACCAGATGAGCGCGCCCGGTCAAAGCCTTCCCAAACTGGTCAGCGGCAGCATCCCGCGGCACCTCGTCAGCCAGGCGCTGCCGATGGTGATCGGGGTCGCCGCGATCATGTCGATCGGACTGGTGGATGCCTATTTCATCGGCCAGCTGGGCTCTGATGCGCTGGCGGCGATCAGCTTTATCTTCCCGGTGTCGGTGGCGATCACTTCGCTCGGCGTCGGAATCATGGTCGGGATCAATTCGGTGGTCGCCCGCGCATTGGGCGAAGGCGACCATGAACGGGCGGCGCGGCGCGCCAATTTCGGGATCGTGTTCGCAGCGGCTTGCGGGATCGCGATGGGGGTTGCGATGTGGCTCGCGATCGATCCGATCTTCGCCGCCATGAACGCGCCGGCGGACCTGATGCCGATCATCCGCGACTACATGCAGCCCTATGCGGTGGGCTTTCCGCTGATCCTTGTGATCATGGGCTTCAACGGCGTTCTGCGCGGACAGGGCGAGGCGCGGCGCACCAGCACCGTCAGCATTGCCTATGCCGCGGCCAACTGGGTGCTCGATCCGCTGCTGATTACCGGCGCTTTCGGCGTGGAAGGCTATGGCATGGCGGGCGCGGCCTACGCCACGGTGATCGGCTGGGCCATCGGCGTAGCGGTGGCGGTGTGGCTGACGCGAACAACCGACCTGCCGCTCGATCTGTCGCTGCTCAGGAATTGCAGCTTGGTCGATCCGGCCATGGCGATCATCAGGGTCGGGCTTCCGGCTGCCTTTTCCAACGCGATCAACCCGCTGGGCCTGTCGATCCTGACCGCGCTGGTCGCGCTGGAAGGCGAGGCCGCGGTGGCAGGTTTCGGCGCGGCGGGGCGATTGCAAAGCTTCGTGATCGTGCCGCTGCTCGGGCTGTCGGGGGCGATCGGGGCGATTGTCGGCCAGAACTGGGGCGCACGCCAGTATGGCCGCGCGCGCGAGGCGGCGCTGTGGGCGGCGGGGTTCTGCATCCTGTGGGGGCTGATCGTCGCGATCGGCATGGTGGTTGCCGGAGAAAGCTTTGCGCGGCTGTTCACCGATGATCCGGCGGTGGTCGGCGAATTCGCGCTCTATCTCGAAATCGCCGCGTGGGGCTATGCCGGGTTCGGACTGCTGATCGTGGGCAATGGCATCATGAACGCGGTCGACAAGGCCAGCTTTGCGCTGGTGCAATCGGTGGTGCGGGTGTTTCTGGTGATGCTGCCGGTGGCGCTGGTGCTGCAGGGCAGCATGGGCAGCGCGGCGATCTATACCGCCGAACTTGCCGCCAACCTGTTCGGCGCGGTTTCGGCGGTGCTGCTGGTGCGCCATATCTTCGCGCGCAAGACGAGCCTGTCGCGCCCGCGCTAGGCCTTCATTAACCAACCTGCCGCATAGAGTGCCCTGAAAGATTCAAGGGGCGCGCACCGCATGGATGATCTGCTGGCGGATTTTATCGCCGAGACCCGCGAAATGCTGGAGGCTTCCAGCGGCGAAATCGTCGCCTGGGAAGCCGATCCGGCCGATCGCGCGCGGCTCGATGCGATCTTCCGCTTTGTCCACACGGTGAAGGGCAATTGCGGGTTTTTCGATTTCCCGCGCCTTGCCGCGCTCAGCCATGCCGCCGAAGACGCGCTGGCCGATTGCCGCGCCGGACGCCGCGATCCCGACCGCGCGATGGTGTCCGCCGTACTCGCCATCATCGACCGGATCGCGGCGATGGTCGATGCCATCGAAGCGGGAGAGGAATATCCCGAAGGCGGCGACGCGGCGCTGATCGCGGCGGTCAATGATCCACGTGAAACATCGGCAAAAGAGGGCCATGACGTGGTCGAGGAGGGGTCTGAAGCACCCTTGCACGCCCCTGCGAGCAGTCTGCTGGACCGCGCCGAGGATTCCGCCAGTCCCGCCCGCCGCGCGGAAAACGCCGCCGCCCAGCGCACCATCCGCCTGCCGGTCGAACTGCTCGACCGGGTGATGAGCGGCGTCAGCGACATGGTGCTGGCGCGCAACGATCTGGCCCACCGGCTGCGACAGGCCGGGAACCAGCCGACCATCGACGGGCCGTTCGAACGGCTCACTTCGATCCTGTCCGACGTGCGCGACGCGATCACGCGGATGCGGATGCAGCGGATCGAAACCCTGCTGACCGCCCTGCCCCGGCTGGTGCGCGACCTGTCCGCCGAACTCGGCAAGCAGGTGATGGTCGATTGCGACGGCGGCGACGTCGAACTCGACCGCGAGATGATCGAAACGATCCGCGATCCGCTCACCCACCTGATCCGCAACGCCATCGACCACGGGATCGAAACCCCGTCGGCCCGCCTCGCCACTGGCAAGCGCGAGATCGGTCTGCTGGCGATTGCCGCGCGCCAGTCCGGCAACACCATCGCCATCGTCATCAGCGACGACGGGCGCGGGCTCGACGAGGAAAAGATCGCTGCCAAGGCGCTCGCCACCGGCCTCATCTCCCAGGCCGAACGCAGCGCGATGAGCCGCGACAAACTGCTCAACCTGATCTTCGAACCCGGCTTTTCGACCGCCGATACGGTCAGCAATGTCTCGGGCCGCGGGGTCGGGCTCGACGTTGTGCGCCAGAATCTCGAACGGGTCGGCGGCAGCATCAAGGTATCGAGCCAGCCCGGCCAGGGCACCGTGTTCACGATGCAGATCCCGCTCACGCTCAGCATCATCGCCGGGCTGACGGTCGAGGTCGGCGATCAGCGCTTCGCCATCCCGCAGGGCTATGTCGAGGAAATCGTGCAGGCGAGCGCCGACGCGCTCGAATTCACCCGGATGGGCGAGGCCGCACTGGTCACCTTTCGCGGCAACCGCATTGCCTGCCTGATGCTGGCCGATGTGCTTGGGCTGGAGGGCGCGCAGCCGGCGGCAGGCGATCTGACGCTGGTGCTGCTGCGGCTGGCCAGCGGCGATCTGTTTGCGCTGGTGGTGGATCGCATCCACAGCCACGGCGATCTGGTGGTCAAGCCGCTGGCGCCGGCGGTGATGAAATCCGGGCTTTATGCCGGGTCCACCCTGCTCGATGATGGCCAGCCGGTGCTGCTGCTGGATGTTACCAATATCGCTGCGCATCATGATCTGCTTTCCGATGGGCGCGCGCGCGTGCTCCAGCCGGCCGAGGAAGAGGCCGCCGGGCCAGCCGCCGCCGTGCAGCGGGCCATGCTGTTTACCGATTTCGCCGGGCGCCGCTGCGCGGTTCGGCTGGAACTGGTACAACGCATCGAAACCGCGCCGCTATCCGCCATTGATCGTTCCGCAGCCCGTGCGCGGGTGGTGATCGACGGCATGATCCTGCCGCTGATTGGCCTTCCCGAAACTCCGCTTGCAGGCGACAAGCTGCGGCTGCTGCGCCTGTCGGACGGCGGCTGCGAACTGCTCCATGCGGTGCGCGAGGTGGAGGACGCGATTGTGCTGGCCGGCACGCTGATACCGGTGCCGGAAGATCCGCTGGTCGAGGCCATGACGCTGGTCGATGGCCAGCCGGTCGCGTTGATCGACGCACACGAATTGTTCGCCCGCCACGGCGAACCGCCCGAGACCGCCCCCGGCGCGCGGCCGCGCTGCACGCTGCCCGAAAGCGATTGGGCGCACACCATTCTTGCACCGCTGGTGACGTCGGCGGGCTACGAGATCGTGCCGCCGGACAATGGCGATCCCGATATCGTCGCGATCATGTTCGAGGACGTGTTCGAAGTGGCCGATACGCTGGGCCGTACCCCCGCCGGGCCGGTAATCCGCCTGCGCGACCATCCCGATGCGCCGGGCGATAGCGCCACGATCTATCGCTATGACCGCGCGGCGCTGCTGGCCGCGCTCACCACCGCCCGCCGTTCCGGCATTGCAGGAGCGCCCCGCCGATGAGCCAGCTGCTCGTAGTCGTCCAGATTGCCGGGCGCCGCTGCGCGCTCGGCGCGCATGACGTCAAGTCCGTGATCGAGCTTGGCGCGATCACCCCCGTGCCGCGCACCGCCGATTTCATCGCCGGGATCGCCGCGCTGCGCAGCCAGTCGCTCACCGTGATCGATTGCCGCCGCGCGCTCGGTTTCGATGCCGCGCTGTGGCCGACCGATGATCGCGCCGCGGTGGTCGGAAGCGGCGGCCATTCCTATGCCCTCATGGTCGACGGGATCGAGGATATCACCACCGCGACCGGCGATCCCGGTCAGGTTCCGGGCGGCTTCGGCCCCGAATGGTCACGCATCGCCACCGGCATGATCGAAACCATGACCGGCCCGGCACTGCTGATCGATCTGCCTGCACTGATCGCCGGGCCGGAAAGCCCGCGCGGCGAAATCGAAGTGGCGGCTTAATCCTATGCTTACCCAATGTTTCTAGATTCATCGTCCGGTCCACAGCAGGAAATGCCATGAAAACGTGCCTGATCGTCGATGATTCGCGGGTGATCCGCAAGGTTTCGCGGCATATCCTCGAAACGCTGGGCTTCACGGTCGAGGAGGCCGAGAACGGCCAGACCGCGCTCGACGCCTGCGATACTGTCATGCCCGATGTGGTGCTGCTGGATTGGAATATGCCGGTGATGACCGGGATCGAATTTCTCGTGCACCTGCGCCAGCGGCCCGGCGGCGACACGCCCAAGGTGGTGTTCTGCACCACCGAAAACGATGTCGCCCATATCCGCGAGGCGATCCAGGCCGGCGCGGACGAATATGTGATGAAGCCGTTCGACCACGAAACCCTCCAGATCAAGCTGCAGCTCGTCGGCTTCGCGTGAGCCCGGCCGCGCCTCGTTCTCCCCTGGCTGCCCCCGGCGCGCCTGCCCGGCGCAAGGGCGCGATCCGGGTGATGATCGTCGATGATTCGCTGACCGTGCGCACCATCTTCAAGCGCATGGTCGAAAGCGATCCGGCGCTGGCGATCATCGGCACCGCCAGCAGCGCCGAACGCGCCATCGCCCAGCTCGCCAGCGAACCTGCCGACGTGGTGCTGCTCGATCTCGAAATGCCGGGCATGGGCGGGCTCGATGCGCTGCCCGCGATCCTCGCCACCCCCGGCAGCCCGCAGGTGCTGGTGGTCTCGTCACTGACGATGGACGGGGCCGAACACACGCTGGCCGCGCTTCAGATGGGGGCCGCCGATACCCTGCTGAAACCGCGTCCCGGCGGCTTTACCGAAGATTACCGCACCCAGCTGCTGGGCAAGATCCGCGCGCTCGGCACCCGGAATGCCGAAGCCGGCAACGCGGCAGCCACAATCGCCGAACGCTCCTTTGCCCGCCCCGCCTCCAGGCTGCGTGCGCGGCGACCGGACGTGATCGCGGTGGGCGCTTCGACCGGCGGGATTCATGCGCTGGGCCAGCTGCTGGGTACGCTGGGGCGCGATTGCGACCTGCCGATCATCATCACCCAGCACCTGCCGGCATCTTTCATTCCGGTGTTCGCGCGCCAGATCGAGACCGCCTGCGGGCGGCCGACCGAAATCGCTGCGGACGGACTGGAAATCCAGCCCGGGCGCATCGCGGTCGCGCCCGGACACGGCCACCTGCTGGTCCGCCGCAGCGGCGATCGGCTGGTCGCCCGCATCTGTCAGGAACCCGCGCCCAGCGGCTGCCTGCCCTCGGTCGATCCGATGCTCGCCAGCCTTGCCCATGCCTGCGATGGCCGTGCGCTGGGCGTGATCCTGTCGGGCATGGGCCGCGACGGCGTGCTGGGGGCGCAGGAACTGGTGGCCGCAGGCGGTACGATCTACGCGCAGGATGCCGAAACCAGCGCGGTCTGGGGTATGCCCGGCGCGGTTGCCAAGGCGGGACTGGCCGGACTGATCGCCAGCCCGCACCGCCTCGGCGAGGCGATCACGGCGCAGGCAGGCGCCTCTTTGCTGCGGCACGGATAGGGGCCACACCGTGGAAACCAGCGAAGCCTCGCACCAGATCATCGCCGAACTGCTTGCCGCCCGCACCGGCCAGCACCTGACCGAAAGCCGGCGCTGGCGGGTCAATTCGGCGCTCGGCGGCCTGTTCCGCGAACATGGCATCAGCAATGTCGATCAGCTGGTGTGCCTGCTGGCCTCGCCGCGCACCGGCCCCGAAAGCCCCGATCTGGCCCAGGAAGTGGTCGAGGCGCTGCTCAACAACGAAACCTATTTCTTCCGCGACAAGCCCACCTTCGACCAGCTGCCGCACGAAATCCTGCCCGAACTCGCGCGCCGCCGCGCCGGTGTGAAACGCCTGTCGATCTGGTCGGCGGGCTGTTCGACCGGACAGGAGGTCTATTCGCTCGCCATGCTGTTCGCCGAGCAGCGCGAACGTTGGCGGGGCTGGACCATCGAAATCCTCGGCACGGATGTCTCGCACCGGGCGATCAACGCGGCGCGCAGCGGTCTATACAGTCAGTTCGAGGTTCAGCGCGGGCTGCCGGTGACGCAGATGCTGCGCTATTTCGACGAAACCGCCAGAGGCTGGCAGGTCCGGCAGGATGCGCGCCAGATGGTCCATTTCCGCCAGCACAACATCCTCGGGCCGCATCCGGGGCGCCAGCCTTTCGATCTGGTGCTGTGCCGCAACGTGCTGCTCTATTTCGAACGCACCACCCGCCAGACCGCGTTCGACCGGCTCGCCAGTGCTTTGTCGCCCGACGGATTCCTGATGCTCGGCGCCGGCGAGACCGTGATCGGCCAGACCGACCGCTTTCTGCCGGTGCGGACCCGCACCAGCTTTTTCGAGCCGCTGTCCCGCGAGCGCGAGCGGCTGCGCCTGCACGCGGGCTGAGCGGCCCGGGCCCGCCCCCCCCCCCGCGACCTTTCCGATGAACAGGGTTTACGCTTCCTTAGCCGCTGCTCTTTACGATGACACCTGAACAATCAGCGATCACGCTGTGCCGATCGGGGATGCGAACTTGTCAGTGACCAGAAAACCGTTGCGCCTGACGCCCCTCGGGCTGGTGCTGCTGCCTCTGGCGATTGCCTGCGCGATCACCGGCATAGCGGTTTTCGCCATCAGTCTCAGCGACCGGTTGACGATATACTCCTCGGCCCCGCTGATGATTTCCACACTGCTGGTCTATGCCGCATTGCTGCTGCTGCTCGGTCGCAGCAGCGTCGCCAATGTGCGCGAGCTTGAATCCCTCGGCATGACCGATTCGCTCACCCGGCTTCCCAATCGCCGCGCGCTGCACGAAGATATCGAACGCCTGTCGCAAAGCGATAATGAAGTCGCGCTGGCGCTGATCGATCTCGACAGCTTCAAACAGGTCAATGACCATTACGGCCATGCCGTCGGCGACCAGTTGATCGAGAAATGCGCGCTCCTGCTGCGCGAGGTTTGCGGCGACGAGGCGCGTTGCTACCGGCTGGGCGGGGACGAATTCGCCGCCGTGATGGACGGCAAGGTGGCAGGCACCATTCTGGAAGGCATGTGCCGCACCCTGCTTGAACGGCTGGCCTCGCAGGTGGCTGTCGGCGAACGCCAGATCGCGGTGGGGGCGAGCATCGGCCTCGCGCGCAGCACCGCCGACAACCGGATCCCGTCTTCGGAAATGCTCCGCCGCAGCGATGTGGCGATGTACATGTCCAAGCGCGGCGGCAAGATGCGCTGCACCTGGTTCAACGAAAGCTTCGACCGCCGCCGCGAACGCGTGCGCGAGATCGAGGACGAGATCCGCGCCGGGATTGCCGCGGGCGAATTCATGCTGGCCTATCAGCCGCTGGTCGATGCCGGCGATGGCCGGATTGTCGCGGTCGAGGCGCTGCTGCGCTGGGATCGCGGGACACGTGACCCGCTCGGGCCCAATGTGTTCATTCCGGTGGCCGAGGATTCGGGCCTGATCAACCCGCTCGGCCTGTGGGTGCTGCGCCAGGCGGTGTGCGATGCCCTGCGCTGGGGCGACATCACGCTGTCGGTCAACATATCGGCGGCCCAGCTGCGCAACCCCGAATTTCCGATCAAGCTGGGTGAGGTGCTGGAGGAAACGGGCTTCCCGCCGCACCGGCTCGAACTCGAAGTCACCGAAACCTGCCTCGTGCTCGATCCGGTGGTGGCCGAGCGCACGCTCGACGTGATCCGCTCCTTCGGGGTGCGCATCGCGCTCGACGATTTCGGCACCGGCTATGCCTCGATCGGCTTCTTGCGGCGGTTCCGCTTCGAAAAGCTCAAGCTTGATCGCAGCCTGATCGAACTGGCAGGCGGCGATGACGGCAGCCGGGCGATGATGCTGTCGAGCATCGCGCTCGCCCGCGCGCTCAATATGGGCGTCACCGCCGAAGGGGTGGAAACCGAGGAACAGGCCGAACTGGTGCGCCTTGCCGGGTGCGACCAGATCCAGGGCTGGCTGTATTATCGCGCCGTGCCCGCTTCCGAAATCGATCGACTGATGGCCGCGCAGAACAACCGGCTGGCCGGAGAACAGGCAGCATGAGCGCGCTTCAGGACATCGCCCTTGATCTTCAGGCCGAACAGGCCGGCGTTCCCGCAAAGGCGCGCAGAAGCCCTTTCGTTAGCCTGCACGGCTGGTTCGCGGGTCTTTCGGTCGGTGGCAAGATCACCATGTTCTTCACCCTCAATCTCGGCTTTGCGCTGTTTGCGGGGCTGTTCGCCATCGGCGGATATATCGAGCTGGGCAACCGCGCCGATCGCATCGACATCACCCATGACACCGCGATCGAGGCCGAACGTCTGCTGGTCCATCTGAGCGAAGGCCAGCGCCATGCCGAAATGCTGGTGACCCGCGACGATGAGGCCCGCGGGCGGGCCGCGCTGGACGAACTGGCCGCTGCCGACCGCAGCGTCGCCGGACTGACCGACCGGGTTCGCGATTCCAATGTCGCCGCCTACGACAGACTGGCGATGATCCGCGAAGGCATTGCCGATTTCCGCCGCCAGATCGCGGGCTTCGATGCCGGATCGAACAATGCCCTGCGGCGCGACACCCAGGCACGCGAAGTTGCGGCAACCGGCAGCGCGGTGCTGGAGGCAGGCCGGGACATGGCCCGATTGCTGGGCGAGGATGCCGATGCGCTGTCCGATGCCGGGGCGGATCTCATCTCCACGCTGCTGTTCGCCTGGGTCGGCATCGCCGCCACGCTGACGCTGATCACGTTGGTGGCACAGCGATATGCCAATCAGGCCATCGGCGGGTCGCTGCGCGCGCTTGCCGGGCAGATGACCCGCATGGCCGCTGGCGAGAAAGAGGTCGCCATCACCGGCACGACGCGCCGCGACGAAATCGGCGACATGGCGCGCGCGCTCGCGGTGTTCCACCGGGCCGGACGTCAGCTCGAACGCCTGAGCAAGGAACGCGCCGAGCGAGCGAGGGTCGAACGCGAGGAACAGACCCGGCAGCAGATCCAGCAGGAAGAAGCCCGGATCGAACGCGAACGGATGCTGCGCGACGTCGCCGACCAGTTCGAACGCACTGTGGGCGAAGTCGTGACCGGCGTGGTTTCGGCCTCAGGCCAGCTTCAGACCACCTCGAAACTGATGGCGACCACCGCCGAAGACACCAGCCGCCGCACGGGCGAGGTCGCAGACGCGATGGAGGAAGCCCGGATCGGGGCAACCGCCGCCGCTTCTGCCAGCGACGAATTCGCCATGTCGATCGGGGAAATCAGCCGGCAGGCCGCCTCGTCTGCCGAATTGGCCCGCGAAGCCACCGTGACCGCACGCGAAGCCGATAGCACGATCAGCGCGCTGACGGCTTCGGCGCAGCAGGTCGGCGAAATCGTTGAACTGATCCAGACCATCGCCCGGCGCACGAACCTGCTGGCCCTCAATGCCTCGATCGAGGCAGCCCGCGGCGGCGAGGCGGGGCGCGGCTTTGCGGTGGTGGCAAGCGAGGTCAAGGAACTGGCCAACCAGACCAGCCGCGCGACAGAGAAGATCGCCGAACAGATCCGCGACATGCAGGACAGCACAGGTGCCAGCGTTTCGGCGCTGCGCGCGATTGCGGGGCAGATCCGGCAGCTCGAAACCACAGCGGTTTCGATCGCCAGCGCGGTCGACCAGCAATCGGTCGCCGGGCAGGATCTTTCGCGCAGTATCGATCTGGCCGCGCGCGGGACCGAGCGGGTCGCCGATCATATTGCCGAAGTGCGCGAATTGGCCCTGTCGACCGGTTCGGCCGCCAGCCAGGTTCTTTCCAGCGCCACCAGTCTCGAAACCCAGGCCGCCACCTTGCGGCAGCAGGTCCAGGGCTTTCTTTCCCGGATACGCGCCGGATAATAGGTAATTTTCCGAGGCTTTGGGAGCTGAATCAAGTTTTTGGAAAGGATTTTCCTTCACAAATGCTTGAAGACAAACCCCGGGGGATTGCGGCATGAACATGATGACCCTGCAGGAGCGGCGCGAGGAACAGGCCGTTCCCGAATTCGTGCGCGACCTCAGAACCGATCTGGAATCCGAAGGCATCCCCACCGGCGCAAGACCTGCCGAAACCGCGGTGAAGACCAGCCTGCTCGAACGTCTCGGCTGGTTCCGCGACCTGCCGCTGGCGAAGAAAATCAACGCAATCTTCGGCACGTTTTTCGCGGTCGGCTTGGCCATGTCGCTGGTGCTGGGCCTCGGGCTTGGCGAATTGTGGAACCGTTACAATGCCTCTGCCCGCGTGCAGGAAGCGGTGGTGGCTGCGGGCGAATTGCAGGCAACGGCGGGCGAACTGCGTTATCATTCGGTGCGCGCGCTGTATGACAACGCTCCCCGCCTGCGCGAAAGCCGGGGCGCGAGCGAGGCCGAAGTGCAATCGCAGATTGCAGCCATTACGGTTGTTCTGGCCGAACATCTGCCCGACATGGAACCGCGCGCCGGCGATCTTGGCGAACGGCTTGGCGCACTCCGGAGCGAAACCGATCGCGCCACCGCGGCTGTCCGTTCGGGCGGCAACGCCAATGCAGCCGCTGCCGGCGTCGCTGCCGAAGGTGACCGGCTGCTGGAAGATGCGCGCAGTCTGGCCAGCGATCTGGCCGCCCGCGGCGAGGCGCAGGAAGCCAGCGGCATCGCCTATTTCTTCAACATGGTGCTGATCCTCGGCGTGCTGGCGGCGATCGGCGGCGTGGTGCTGTTGCTGGGCCTTGCCTACCTCTCGCGCGATTTTTCACGCAAGATCATGGAAATCGCCAGCGGGATGAACCAGTTGGCCACCGGCGACCGCCATTTCACCATCGAAGGCGGTGAACGCAAGGACGAAATCGGCGACATGATCCGTGCGCTCGATCTGTTCAAGAAAGCCAACAAATGGATGGAGGATCGCTCACGCGAGCGTTCCGAAAAGGCCGAACAGGAATTGCAGTTGCAGCAGGAGCGCGAGCGCGAACGGATCGAGGCCGAGGCGCGCAAGGCGGCCATGCTCGAAGATGTCGCGCTGCAATTCGAACGCACCGTGGGCGATGTGGTCACCGGCGTGGCGGCGGCCTCCAGCCAGCTTCACACCACTGCGACCCGCATGGCGGGCAGCGCCGAGGAAGCCAGCCGCCGCACCGGCGAAGTCGCCGCGTCGATGGAAGATGCCAATGCCGGGGCCACCGCCGCTGCTGCGGCAAGCGACGAATTCGCATTGTCGATCAGCGAAATCAGCCGACAGGCGGCCTCGTCCAGCGAACTGGCACGGCTCGCCACCGAAGCCACCGGCGAGGCTGACGAGACGATTTCGGCGCTCGCGGCCTCGGCCGAGGAAGTCGGCCAGATTGTCGAACTGATCCAGACCATCGCCCAGCGCACCAACCTGCTCGCGTTGAACGCCTCGATCGAGGCGGCGCGCGGCGGCGAGGCCGGGCGCGGGTTCGCCGTGGTCGCCAGCGAGGTCAAGGAACTGGCCATGCAGACCAGCCGCGCGACCGAGAAGGTCGCCGACCAGATCCGGGCGATGCAATCCACCACCGGCGCCAGTGTCAAGGCGCTGCGCTCGATCGCGGGGCAGGTGCAGGAACTCGAAGCCACAGCCGTGTCGATCGCCACGGCAGTCGATCAGCAATCGGTTGCCGGACGCGATCTGGCGCAGAGCATCGATCTGGCGGCACGCGGCACCGAGAAGGTCGCGGGCCATATCGAGGACGTGCGGCAATTGTCGCTCTCCACCGGGGCTGCGGCGAGCCAGGTGCTTTCCAGCGCCAACGAACTGGAAGGCCAGGCGGCCCATCTCAGCGAGCAGGTGCGCAGGTTCCTGTCTCGGGTGCGTGCGGGCTGATGCACGCGAGCATGGGCATTCCTCGCGCCGGATAGCGCCTTTGGTCTATCATCCCGACGCATGGACGGTTACGGACAGGCGAGCGCCATTGGTTGCGCATAGTTCTGACGGTTCTGCACAATGCCCTCCCCCTTCGTCCTGCTTCAGCACGCTCTGCCGCAACACATGCTGTCGCGTTTGGCGGGGGCTGCGGCGTCCAGCGAACGACCATGGGTCAAGGACCGGCTGATTCGGCGTTTCGCCCGGACCTATGGCGTGGACATGACCGATGCGGCGCGCGGGTTTGATGATTTTGCGAGCTTCAATGATTTCTTCACACGCGAGCTGACCCCCGGTGCGCGGCCCCTGGCGGACGCGGCCCAGTTCATTCTCAGCCCCGCCGATGGCGCGATCAGCCAGCTTGGCGAGATTTCCGGTGGCCGGATCTTTCAGGCCAAGGGCCGCGATTTCACCGCCGCCGAGATCCTCGGGCACGGGCAGGAGGTCGCCCGCCGGTTCGAAGGCGGGAACTTCATCACGATCTATCTCAGCCCGCGCGATTATCACCGCGTCCACATGCCGGCGGCGGGCGCGCTGCGCTCGACGGCCTATGTGCCCGGCCAGTTGTTTTCGGTAAATGCCATGACCGCAGCCGGCGTGAACCGACTGTTTGCGCGCAACGAGCGGCTGGCCTGCCTGTTCGACGGGCCGGATGGCGTGTTTTCCAGCGTGATGGTGGGCGCCATGATTGTCGCCGGGATCGATACGGTGTGGCCGCATCGGTTCGACGGCCACGGGCGCCGGTTGATTCATGAGGAGTTCGGAAGCGCGGAGGTCCGTCTGGACGCCGGCGCCGAGATGGGCCGCTTCTACCTGGGCTCAACGGTCGTGCTGCTGTTCGAGCCGGGCCGGGTCGCGTGGCTGGAGGGCCTGCAGCCGGGTGATAGCGTGCGAATGGGCACAGCGATCGGGCGGCGGCTTTCCGCCTGAGCAAAATCGTCAGCACCGCGCGACAAGTTCCGCCGTTTCCGCCTCTTCGCGGTCGAAACGAGCCGCAGCGGGACCGGGCGTACAGGCGGCCAAGGCATCGGCAGGCGCGCGATACTACCGCAAGGCACCGTCCTTGCGCCGGGAAAAACGCTCCCGAACGGATTTGCCGTGCTGGGCGCAGGGCGGCGTTGATGGCCGCGACGATATGGGTCTTGTCGGCGCGGCTGCCCCAGCCATGATCGCAGCCGGGTGGATCACGGAAAGGAAGAATGGACGCTTCACTCGGCCGGAAGGACTTCCATTGAAGCTGGCTTCGGTGCCGAAATCCTGATCGCCTTCAGTTGGCGCACGGCCATTATCGCCAGAATGGCAAGAAGCACCATGCCGGCCAGCGATAGTGCAAGCCCTGCTTGAGATATGGCGGCAACGCCGAAGCGCGCGGCATGGATGGCCAACGCCATCAAAAGCGCCGCAGCCGTGATCCCCGTAGCAACGCATCGCCCGTTCTGTGCCCCAGCCCGGGCACAGGCAGCGACCAGGACCGCCAGACCGCCCCAGAACAGTCCAACGAGACCCACGCCCTCCAGCCCCGTCAGCGCCGCCGCCATTGTTGTCGCAAGGAGCGCGGGCGTGCCCCAGACGACCCCTTGCCATGCCCCGGCAAGTCGCGGCGCAGGCGTGCCACGGGCTTCGCGCCTGGCGAAATAGATCGCCAAACCGCTGGAGACAATCACGCACAAGATCAGCCCGAACAGCAGATAGGCGAGCTTCACCGGCACGCCGCCCCAATTGCCAAAATGCACGTTGTAGACCGCGCCGGTGATCTGTTGACCAACAGTCCCGTCCGAGATCCCGACATTGCCCTGAAATTCGCCGGCGGCGTTGAAATTGTAGTAGTCGCCGAAGATCAGCCGGTCGGGGTGTTCGGCGATGATGTTGATGTGCTGCCCGGCCGTGCCGGGATCGTGCAGGATCAGATAGGTCACATCCAGTTCGGGATATTCGCGCGCCATGTAGGCGAGCGGCCCTGCCAGATCGGCACTGCCGGCGCGACCCGCCGCCGCTTCGGGCTCGCTCCCGAACACCGGGGCGAAGACGGCTTCGGTATCATTGTCGAATCCCGCCGCCGCGATGGCAAGGGCGAGGACGCTCGCCAGCCCGAGGATCGCTCCGGTCAGGGCATTGCTGAAATGGAACGGAAGCGTCCAGACCCCGAGCCGGTTGTGGAGATCGATCATCGTCAGGCGTCCTGCCGAACGGCGGAAGGTGAAGGCATCGCGGAAGATGCGCGGGTGGGCAAGCAAGCCGGAGAAAGACAGCGCGATCAGCATCGCGCCGAGTGCGCCGACCACCGTCAATCCCATGGTCTGCGGCAGGTGAAGATAGTAGTGCAGATCGAGCAGGAACTGCGTCCACGGAAAGTTCTCGCGGCCTGCAATCGACCCGTCGGGGGCAGCGAAGAAGGCCTGCGTATCGGTGGTGATGACGGTGCGCGGCAGGTCGTCCTGCGGAAAATTGATGTAGAGGTGCGTGGTCGGCGTCGCCTCGCTTGCGAAGACCGCCAGCGCGGCCCGTTCGGCCGCTTCCGGGGCGATCGCCGCCATTTCCGGCGCATCGGGCTGCTCCCAGCGCTGGAATTCGTGATTGAACACCGACAGCGTCCCGGTGATCGCCAGGATGTAGATCAACCCGCCGAAGATCACCGCGATGAGGCTGTGCACCTCGAGCGCCCGTGCGACCCGGACCGCTGAACCCTTGACCTTCGCCTCTGCCACGTCAGCCCGCCTTTCCTGAACCGAGGATGATGATCGCGGAAATCGCGACAACGAGAAACAGGAGCGAAGCCCTGCCGCGCAGGCTATCGGCGTAGCCGATGAAGGTGGCAAGCCCGGCCCACAGCAGCGGGAAAGCGAACATCGTGAGGGTCAGGTTGGCCGTGTGCTCCAGTCCGAGAGCACGGTTGCCCAGGAATAGCGCGGTGCAGGCCGCCACCGAGACGACCATCCCCGCCAAGGTGATCGCGAGGATGGTGGCCACCTTGGCGAGCCCGTCGTGCCGGATCGCGGCGGGAGAGGCGCTGGCCGCGATCCGCGTCCGCGGCGCACGGCGATGTTTCACCGGCGTCCGCAGCGCGGCGGCGAACAACGCGGCCAGCGCAGCCAGCATTGCCACGACGATCCCGAGCGCCGGCCCCTTGTCGATGCCGCTGGTCTGCGCCCAAGCAGCCTGCGACCCGATCAGCAGCCCCCAGCCGGCCGATATGTGCAGCCAGCTGCGCTGTTTCTGCCGCCAGGCAAGATAAAGCACGCCGATGCCGGCACCGGCCAACGCGATTCCCACCATCTGCCACGGCTGCATCATGACGATCCCCTAGAACCGGTAAGCCAGGCTACCGAGGATCGTGCGCTGTTCGCCGGGGAAGCAATCGCCGCGCGAAAGGCAGGTGGCGAAATACTGTTTGTCGGCAAGGTTGCGCACATTGAGGGACGCCTCGATACCGCCGGCGAAGCGATAGGCGATCAGCGCATCAAAGACGGTGAAGCCGTCGGTGACGATGCGGTTCGGCGTCGGCGCGAAGCCATTGGCCGCCGGGAAGGCTGTCCCGTTGCTTTCGTTCTGGCTGGCATGGCGCACACCTGCGCCGAGCCGGAAGCCCTGCAGCGAACCCATCGCCGGTTCCCACATCGTCCATAGCGAGACGATGGTGTCGGGCAGGCTCGGTCGGGGGAGGCTGGATCCGTCGGCGGCGACTTCCTTTGCATCCTGATGCTGGAAATCGAAATCGAACGAGATATCGCCGAACCGCACAAGGGCTTCGACCTCGACGCCCTGCGCCGTGATCGTCAGCCCGGGCTGGGTTTGTCCGGTGGCGACGAAATCGACAAGGTTGTTCTCTTCGAGATCGTAATAGGCGACCGAGAAATAGCTCGACCCGCCCGGCGGCTGATACTTGACGCCGATCTCGAGCTGTTCGCCGCGGCGCGGCAGCAGCGGGGTGCCGGTAAGCGCATCGGTGCCGACGGTCGCACGGAAGGACTCGGCGTAGCTGACATAGGGGTTGAGGCCGATGTCGGTCCGGTAAAGCGCGCCTGCGGTGATCGGGAACTCCTCGTCCTGCTGGTCATTGGCGGCATCGCGCGATTCGACCGAGGAGTAGCGGATCCCGAGGTCGAGGATCAGCCGGCCGAGGCTCATCCGGTCGATCAGGTAGAGATCCGTCGCGATGGTTTCGTTCTCGGTGAAGAACCGGGCGCCGTCGAATTCGGCCTGCGAGGGGAAACCGGCGAGATCGTAGACCGGATTGTAGATGTTGAAGGTGGTCGGCAGATTGAAGAAGGCCTGGTTCTCGAAGGTGTCGACGTCCTGGAAGTTGAGCCCGGCCAGCACCTCGTGCGCGATCGGGCCGGTTTCGAACCGGGCGCGCAGGCGGGCATCGAAGGCGAATTGGGTCGATCCCGCCGGCCCGCCGAAGATGCTCCGCCCGAGCAGCGTCCCGTCCGGGGCGACCCGGGGAACGCCGTCACCGAGGAAGGCCGGCCACGCCTGCTGGTAGATCGCTTCGTTGTCACGGTAGCGCGCGGTGCCTTCAAAGCGCAGGGCATCGCTGAAGTCGTGTGTCAGAAACAGGCTCGCGGTGACCGATTCGGTGTCGTAGCGATTGAAGCCGGGATCGCCGGCATAGGTCGACGGGTCGATCCCTTCGGCTGGCGCACCGCCGCAGAAGCCGGGATCGGAGAAGGTCACCTGATCGGTCTGGCAGGCGGTCACGTAGAGCGGCAGGAACTGCGCATCGGTATCGCTCTTGCGCTCGGTGTAGTTGAGCAGCACGCTGGCCGCCGTGCGACCATTGTCGAAGGTCAGCGAAGGCGCGACCACGAAGGCGTCGTCGTTGACGAAATCGATCTCGGTTCCGCTGTCGCGCAGGATCGCCACGAAGCGCGCGGTGAACATGCCATCGCCGCTGAGATCGAAGCCGAGATCGACCGATCCCTGATAGCGGTCGAAGTTACCGGCGGTCAGGATGATCTCCTTGCCGAGATGATCGGACCCGGCGACCTTCGAAACGGTGTTGACGATCCCGCCGGGTGCGGCCTGGCCGTAGAGGACCGAGGCCGGCCCCCTGAGAACCTCGACCTGCTCGAGCATGTAGATGTCGACGCGGGCATTGTTGTAGAACCCGAATTGCACCTGAAGGTTGTCCTGGTATTCGGGCGCATCGAGACCGCGGATCGAGGTGAAGTCGCCGCGGGTTGAAAGGCCGAAGGCGTTGCTGGTCACGCCGGCGGTATAATTGAGAGCATTGGCGAGCGTGAGCGCGCCACGATCCTCGAAATCGTCCGAGCTGATGACCGACACCGACCGCGGTGTTTCGAAGATCGGGGCATCGGACTTGGTGGCGCCGAAGGTCGAGACCGCGCCGGTAACGATGATTTCGCTGGCCTTACCGTCCTCGGCATCGGCCTGTGCCTGCTGGCCGTGGGCAAGCGTCGCGAAGGACGAGGAGGCGGCCAACGTGAGAAAACGTGCGGACCTGAGCAGATGGAACAAGACGATCACCTTTGATTTTGCGTTCGGCGGCCGCCATTCGTGCTAATGCGGCTGCAAGTCAATTGCAAAAACGTGGTGCAGCCGCTCTATCGAAGAAACAGCGGCGCGGCGGTATTGCCACGCCGCCAAGGGATGCACACGGCAGCAGACAGCGTGCATGCCCCGTCTGGCCTGGACGTTTTCGCGCCGGTCCTGGATGGGGCGCTCTTTTCCGTCGTGAATTCGCGCGGACGCCCAGTCTCCTGCAAATGCGGCAAGCTGCTGTCGCCCGACAGGTGCGTGCGGGCGATGGTGCTGATGCGCAGGTGCGATCGGCCAAGGTTGCAGGTTCCGGTGCTGCTTGCAGCGACCGGATCTGCGCGATGGATGAAGCACCTCGTTCGATGCCAACGCATCCCGAACGTCGACGTCGCGTAAGCCATCCCAGCTTCGCGAACGCTATTGCATGGTTCGGCTTCGAGGGGGCTTGGGCGTCGCCAGCTGAATTACTGCGGCTGGAGAAAAAATCGCCGAAGCTGCCAGGCCATAATTGCGAACGCAAAGGTCGCGTCAGATTTTGCGGACAAATGACCGGGTTCCAAATCGACCGGCTTAATCCGGAAGCATTGGCAGGCTCTACCAGTGGTCGGCAGGGGGATCACTGATGAAATCCGGCACGGCATGATTGCTGCGCTGGTCAGCCACGGCAGGCCCATCGCGGAGCTGCTCAAACCCACCCCGAAGGATCAGAGCGAGACCTACAAGGCCAAGTTCGAAGGGATGGCGCGCTTACCGTTCGCCTATGATGACCATCTCGCCACGATTGACCGGCTGATGGAAACAATCCGCTCAAACCTTACGCCCAATGATCGCGCATTCCTTGTCTCTTTCGAAACTGGTGATCCGGATTGGGGCCTCTTCCCGCTTGATGGACTAGACGAACTCCCAGGGCCACAATTCAAGCTGCTCAATGTGCGCAAGTTTCGCGAAGAGAAGCCAGATCGTCACGCGCAGAACCTCGCCGCCCTGCAAGACATCTGCTCACAATGACATGAGCAAAGAATTGCGCCCCGCTCACAACCAGGTGAGCAGAGCGCCAATCTCAGAACAAATCCAGCTGTCGGGAGGCCTCGACATAGGCTCGCCATGCGGGCTTTGATGCCTCGGTATCGAGCCAGGCCTGGACGAAGGCGAGCGCGGAGCCATAGCCGGATCAGGGTAGTCCTGCTGGTCGGTGAAATAGAGGCCGTTACCGACCCACTCAAAGGTCATGACTGAGATCATGAAATCGTCTGGCCGAGGCGAGGTCCAGGCCTGACGATAGACCATGAATGAGCCGACCAGGCTCTTCAGGTCCTCCGAGTTCAATTCGCCGCGCCTCGGGGCAACATGATCTTGGAGCGCTTGGAGTAGTGGTGCGAGATCATGCGCGGAAGCGATCCGCGCGCCACCACCTGAAAGGCTGCTGATGAAATCCGTCGTGGTCACAAGGAAATTGTAGAGCAGGCCGATTGGCGTCCTGTGACCAGAGCGGAGGCAAGGGTCGGGAGATAGGCGATAGCGATTGACCGTCGCGCGCGAGATGGTCGCTTTATGGTCAGCGCCATACTCGGGAATGCGGTTGCTCTTTTTTGCCTCGGCCAGAGCATTTGCGATGGCCTGATCGGTCACGCCGCGATAATGCAGTTCTCCGAGAGCAGCATGGAGCGCGCGGCGCTGGTCCTCCTGATCGCGATATAGCAACGCTCGCCTCGCTCAAAATTTGCTCATGATTGATCACGTGATCATCAATCAGGCAGCATCAATCAAGCATATTCTGAAAACTGTGGCATCCTTCGAATGCCCAGAGTTCTTGCGCCTTTCCCAATAGGGATAGGCTGGAGCCCGCACGGTTGTTGCATTGCAGCACATAAAGTCACGCAAAAGCGCAGAAAATATGCTATTATGAAAATATAGGATTGTAATCATCATGACGGAGCGTTTTGATCACAAAGGACAGCGTACAACCTCGGACTTTGAGGCCGCCGCCTTTTTGGATCACAGCTCTTTGGTGAAACTCGCCAAGCATTTGGCGAGAATTTCGGCAACAAATGACTATAAAGACTTCCTGAACTCGCAACATTCTGGTTATAATCTGGACTCAAGGAAAGGTCCAGGATCATGAAAGTCGCCCTCTACGCCCGCTACTCCACTGACATGCAATCGGAGAACTCGATCGAGGACCAATTGCGCATCTGTCGTGATCGAGCGACGCGAGAGGGTTGGACGATTGTCGCGGAGTTTCACGATCGCGCGATTTCCGGAACGACGATGCTCCGTCAGGGCCTCCAAGACCTGATGGCCATGGCGACGGCAGGCGAGATCGACATCGTCTTGGCAGAGGCAATGGATCGTATCAGCCGAGACCAAGAAGATATTGCGCACATTTATAAGGTTTTCAAATTCCATCAGATCACCTTCATCACATTGAGCGAAGGACGGATCACTGAAGTCAATGTCGGTATGAGTGGAGCAATCGCTGCACTCTTCTCGGTAAATCTGGGAGATAAAACGAGGCGAGGCCTTCAGGGCCGAGCGCTCGCAGGGAAGAGCGCCGGTGGAAAGTGCTTCGGCTATGAGACCATTCGACAGTTCAATCAAAAGGGTGAAGTGATCGACGAAGAGAGGCGCATCATTCCTGAAGAGGCGCAGATCGTGCACCGGATTTTCCAGGATTATCTCCAGGGCAAATCACCCCGCAAGATTGCCGCAGAGTTGAATGCGGAAGGGATCGAAAGCCCGACGGGCAAAGGTTGGGGGCAAACAACAATCAATGGCAACCGCCGTCGCGGGACCGGCATTCTCAATAACGAGCTATATGTCGGACGGATGATCTGGAACCGACTTCGGTATTTGAAGGATCCGATTACGCGGAAGCGCGTTTCGAGGCTCAATCCTGAGAGCGAATGGGTTGTCACGGAAGTGCCGGAGCTGCGGATTGTCGATGATGAGACCTGGGAGGCGGTACGCCGCTATCAGCGCGCGCTCGACGCGAAACCGGCCTTTAACGGCAAGCGTCGCCCGCCCAAGCTGCTCTCTTACCTTCTTGAGTGCGGAGAATGCGGCGGGGGCATGGCCATCGTTGGCAAGGCTCGATACGGCTGCTCACGGTCGCGCGACAAGGGTATGTGCGGCAATAAGGTTACGATCCGTCAGGATGTCCTTGAGGAGCGCGTGATTGGCACGCTCCGCGCCCGCCTGATGCGACCGGAGCTCACGGAAATATTCTGTAGGGAGTATACGAACCACCTCAACAAGGTTCGCATGGAGCATAATGCTCAGCGCGCAGCCCGTGAGAAGGAATTGGCCGACGTTCAGGCAAAAATCGACAAGGTCATCGATTCGATCAAGGCTGGCATCGATGTGGCGCTGATCAAAGATGAGGCGAATGCGCTGCAACGTCGCAAGGAACAATTGGAGACGCTGCTGGAGCAAACCGAGGAAGCCCCGGTGTATGTGCACCCAAGAATGGGCGATCGGTATGCCAAGGCTGTAGGCGACCTGATTAAGAGCTTGAACGATCCTGCGCACCGCGACGCTTCGGCGAAGCTTTTGCGCGAACTGATCGACAAGATTGTCCTCACCCCCAATGAGGACCGTACCGCCCTTGTCGCTGACCTTTACGGTGACCTTGCAGGCATCCTGCAAGTCACGCGTGCGGTCGATGGCAAGATTGAACTTAAACCATGCCGCGACCTCGATCGGGATGAGGTGGCGGAAATTCAGCAAGTCCAGGAAATGATTAAAAGCGCTGAAACGCAGTCTGACTGCGGCTCAGGGCCGAATCAGGTTCAGTTGGTTGCGGGGGCAATCGGTGGACTGGCCTCACCTGACCCAAAAAGTCAGGTAACGGTGGTTGCGGGAGTTGGATTTGAACCAACGACCTTCAGGTTATGAGCCTGACGAGCTACCGGACTGCTCCATCCCGCGATACCATTTTGTCGGCGCCCCTCGCTCGTGCGACCTGCGGTCGCGTCGCTGCGGACGGCCAGTTGATCTTGCGGAACCACCGGTTCCGAGACCTGTCCCTTGAAGGCTTGGCCGTCGAGGGAAATCCCTTACGCCGAAGCGCAAAGACGCCAAAAGGGCCGCCCTTGCGGGTCAGCCCTGTTGACTATGTGAATGGGTGTTTACCGCGCATCCACCGGCTGCAATGCCTGGCGACGACCTACTCTTCCGGACCTTAAGGCACAGTACCATCGGCGCTGTCTGGTTTCACGGCCGAGTTCGAGATGGGATCGGGTGGGTCACAGACGCTATGGTCACCAAGCAATGAAGCCGGTGGAACGCGGTTTTTAAATCGATGCACACTCAAAGGTTTGAGTGGTTTGAGGCGTATCTGGCCGGAGAAATTCTCCACCGCACGCCACGCTTGCCCAAAGGGCAGGCCTGTCGTTGACAGTGCGAACTCTCAAGCATGATATGAACTATTAGGACCGGTTAGCTCCATACATTACTGCACTTCCACACCCGGCCTATCAACGTGATGGTCTATCACGGTTCAATGATACCTAATCTCAAGGGAGGCTTCCCGCTTAGATGCTTTCAGCGGTTATCCCGTCCATACATAGCTACCCTGCGGCACTCTTGGCAGAATGACAGGTACACCAGAGGTATGTTCACCCCGGTCCTCTCGTACTAGGGGCAACTCCTTTCAAGTATCGACGCCCACGGCAGATAGGGACCAAACTGTCTCGCGACGTTCTGAACCCAGCTCACGTACCACTTTAATTGGCGAACAGCCAAACCCTTGGGACCTGCTCCAGCCCCAGGATGTGATGAGCCGACATCGAGGTGCCAAACGATTCCGTCGATATGAGCTCTTGGGAATCATCAGCCTGTTATCCCCGGCGTACCTTTTATCCGTTGAGCGATGGCCCTTCCACGAGGGACCACCGGATCACTATGACCGACTTTCGTCTCTGCTCGACTCGTCAGTCTCGCAGTCAGGCAGGCTTATGCCATTGCACTCTCGCAGACGGTTTCCAACCGTCCTGAGCCTACCATCGCGCGCCTCCGTTACTCTTTAGGAGGCGACCGCCCCAGTCAAACTACCCGCCACAGAGGGTCCCTACACCGGATAACGGTGCGAGGTTAGATATCAGAAAACAGCAGGGTGGTATTTCACCTATGGCTCCACGACAGCTGGCGCCGTCGCTTCAAAGCCTCCCACCTATGCTACACAACTCTTTCCTAATACCACTCTGAAGCTGCAGTAAAGGTGCACGGGGTCTTTCCGTCTAACCGCGGGTACTCCGCATCTTCACGGAGAATTCAATTTCGCTGAGCATATCCTGGAGACAGTGGGGAAGTCGTTACGCCATTCGTGCAGGTCGGAACTTACCCGACAAGGAATTTCGCTACCTTAGGACCGTTATAGTTACGGCCGCCGTTTACTGGGGCTTCAATTCGGAGCTTGCACTCCTCCTCTTAACCTTCCAGCACCGGGCAGGCGTCAGACCCTATACGTCGTCTTGAAGCCGACTTAGCAGAGTCCTGTGTTTTTGATAAACAGTCGCTACCCCCTGGCCTGTGCCCCCCACCAAAAGTTGCCTTAAGATGGGGCCTCCTTCTTCCGAAGGTACGGAGGCAATTTGCCGAGTTCCTTCAGGATACTTCTCTCAAGCGCCTTGGTATACTCTACCTGACCACCTGTGTCGGTTTCGGGTACGGTCTATATGGAGAGGCTATTTCCAGGAACCACTTGGCTGCAAGTCCAATCCAATAAGGACTCACAACTTCCGCGATCCGTCACACATCTCCAGGCCCACGAATATTAACGTGGTTCCCATCGACTACCCCCTTCGGGCTCGTCTTAGGGGCCGGCTCACCCTACGCTGATTAGCATTGCGTAGGAACCCTTGGTCTTTCGGCGACAGGGTATCTCACCCTGTTTGTCGCTACTCATGTCAGCATTCGCACTTCCGATACGTCCAGCGTCGGTTACCCTTCGCCTTCACTCGCCTACGGAACGCTCCGCTACCGCTGCAGTAAACTGCAACCCTAAGCTTCGGTGCATATCTTTAGCCCCGTTACATTTTCGCCGCAGGAACCCTTATTTAGACCAGTGAGCTGTTACGCTTTCTTTAAAGGATGGCTGCTTCTAAGCCAACCTCCTGGTTGTTTTGGGATTCCCACATGCTTTCCCACTTAGATATGACTTGGGGACCTTAGCTGTAGGTTAGGGCTGTTTCCCTTTTGACGACGGACCTTAGCACCCGCCGTCTGTCTGCCAGACAAGACTCGATGGTATTCGGAGTTTGGTTAGGTTTGGTACCGCTCGCGCAGCCCTAGCCCATCCAGTGCTCTACCCCCATCGGCATACATCTGACGCTCTACCTCAATAGATTTCGCGGAGAACCAGCTATTTCCCGGCTTGATTGGCCTTTCACCCCTAAACACAAGTCATCCGATAATTTTTCAACATTAAACGGTTCGGTCCTCCAGTGCGTGTTACCGCACCTTCAACCTGCTCATGCCTAGATCGCCGGGTTTCGGGTCTAATCCAACATACTCAGTCGCCCTATTCAGACTCGCTTTCGCTTCGCCTACACCTAACGGCTTAAGCTCGCATGCTAGATTAAGTCACTGACCCATTATGCAAGAGGTACGCTGTCACCCCCTATGGGGCTCCAACTGCTTGTAAGCATTCGGTTTCAGGTACTGTTTCACTCCCCTAATCGGGGTGCTTTTCACCTTTCCCTCACGGTACTGTGTTCGCTATCGGTCATGTACGAGTATTTAGGCTTGGAGGGTGGTCCCCCCATGTTCAGACAGGATTTCACGTGTCCCGCCCTACTCTAGTCCTTCATCATCACTTTCGCATACGGGGCTGTCACCCGCTATGGCCAAACTTTCCAGAATGTTCTGCTAGTTGAAATGAAGGCACTGGCCTGGTCCCGGTTCGCTCGCCACTACTACGGGAATCTCTGTTGATGTCTTTTCCTCCGGGTACTGAGATGTTTCAGTTCCCCGGGTTCGCTTCACCAAGCCTATTTTATTCAGCTCGGTGATACCTTATCCACCTCGCCCGGCCTCCCCGAAGGAAGACTGGAAGAAATGGTGAAGGTGGGTTTCCCCATTCGGAAATCGCCGGATCAAAGTTTGCTCACAACTCCCCGACGCTTATCGCAGCGTGCCACGTCCTTCATCGCCTGTACATGCCAAGGCATCCACCAAATGCTCTTACCTCACGCTTGAGAATCCACACTATCAACGACAGGCCTGCATAGAGCCCGCCGCCTTGCGATAGTGAAGAGAATTATCTCAGCCAGATAATCAATTTGATTAATGTGATGATATGCGCCGTCCAGCCACAGACCCGAAGGTCTGCACCAGCACGACGATACCGCCACGGCATCGATTTAAAAACCCATTCACAATGTCAAAGATCGGCGGACCCATACAAGGTATGGCGAACGCCTGACCCGCGTAAACGCGGGATCCGGTTTCGTTTCATCTATCGGATATGTCGAGCGCGCTGGCATGAAGCCGCGCCGCGTGTCGTGTACCTGGTGGAGCCTATCGGGATCGAACCGATGACCCCCTGCTTGCAAAGCAGGTGCTCTCCCAGCTGAGCTAAGGCCCCTTAAAGGTAATGGTGGGCCTGAGAAGATTCGAACTTCTGACCTCACCCTTATCAGGGGTGCGCTCTAACCGACTGAGCTACAGGCCCACACCACCGCGTCCGGCCGCCATTCCCGAAGGAACTGGCTGCCACGAGGGGCGTGAGCCGGCTCAGGCACACAGCTTACAGGCACAGGTGTGCTGCAAGCTGTATCCGATTGATGAAAGGACATGAGGACGACGGCAATGTTCTTTGGAAGCCGCGAAGCACTTCCCCGGACTGGCCGAGGCGCTTTCGCGAGTATCCTTAGAAAGGAGGTGATCCAGCCGCAGGTTCCCCTACGGCTACCTTGTTACGACTTCACCCCAGTCGCTGAACCCACCGTGGTCAGCTGCCTCCTTGCGGTTAGCGCACTGCCTTCGGGTGAATCCAACTCCCATGGTGTGACGGGCGGTGTGTACAAGGCCTGGGAACGTATTCACCGCGGCATGCTGATCCGCGATTACTAGCGATTCCGCCTTCATGCCCTCGAGTTGCAGAGGACAATCCGAACTGAGACATCTTTTGGAGATTAGCGCATCCTTGCGGAATAGCTGCCCACTGTAGATGCCATTGTAGCACGTGTGTAGCCCAGCCTGTAAGGGCCATGAGGACTTGACGTCATCCCCACCTTCCTCCGGCTTATCACCGGCAGTTTCCTTAAAGTGCCCAACTTAATGATGGCAACTAAGGACGAGGGTTGCGCTCGTTGCGGGACTTAACCCAACATCTCACGACACGAGCTGACGACAGCCATGCAGCACCTGTCACTAGGTCCCCGAAGGGAAGAAATCTGTCTCCAGAAGTCGTCCTAGGATGTCAAAGGCTGGTAAGGTTCTGCGCGTTGCTTCGAATTAAACCACATGCTCCACCGCTTGTGCAGGCCCCCGTCAATTCCTTTGAGTTTTAATCTTGCGACCGTACTCCCCAGGCGGATAACTTAATGCGTTAGCTGCGTCACCCAAGCTCTATGAGCCCGGACAACTAGTTATCATCGTTTACGGCGTGGACTACCAGGGTATCTAATCCTGTTTGCTCCCCACGCTTTCGCACCTCAGCGTCAATACTTGTCCAGCGAGTCGCCTTCGCCACTGGTGTTCTTCCGAATATCTACGAATTTCACCTCTACACTCGGAATTCCACTCGCCTCTCCAAGATTCTAGCTCTCCAGTTTCAAAGGCAGTTCCGGAGTTGAGCTCCGGGATTTCACCCCTGACTTAAAAAGCCGCCTACGTGCGCTTTACGCCCAGTAATTCCGAACAACGCTAGCTCCCTCCGTATTACCGCGGCTGCTGGCACGGAGTTAGCCGGAGCTTATTCTCCCGATACTGTCATTATCATCTCGGGTAAAAGAGCTTTACAACCCTAAGGCCTTCATCACTCACGCGGCATTGCTGGATCAGGCTTTCGCCCATTGTCCAATATTCCCCACTGCTGCCTCCCGTAGGAGTCTGGGCCGTGTCTCAGTCCCAGTGTGGCTGATCATCCTCTCAGACCAGCTATGGATCGTCGCCTTGGTAGGCCTTTACCCCACCAACTAGCTAATCCAACGCGGGCCCATCTAAAGGCGATAAATCTTTGGTCCGAAGACATTATCCGGTATTAGCTCAAATTTCTCTGAGTTATTCCGAACCTAAAGGCAGGTTCCCACGCGTTACGCACCCGTGCGCCACTAACCCCGAAGGGTTCGTTCGACTTGCATGTGTTAGGCATGCCGCCAGCGTTCGTTCTGAGCCAGGATCAAACTCTCAAGTTGTGTCACACACCAAACCGGCATGGGGATAACCCCACCCTCCAGTCTGGCATGAGCTGCAAGGAGCCAATACCTGCACTGTCAAACGTAATGGATACGAATGAACATGCTTGCCATCCGGGCAGGCGTGGAGCCTGCGATCGGATGTGGCATCGGCTTGTATTAACCGGTTACCGGAGCCTTGAGGTCCCCGGACCGGGCGCCGTCGCCCACATGTCCCTTCATCAAAAACCAACAATGTCAAAGAACCACCAGACAGTAAAAGCGGACAGCGCTTGGTTCCCCGATTTACACCGGGGGACCGGCTATCCGTTTATGTTGGCGACCAATCGCTGCGGGGCCGGTTTGAAACCGTCAGCGCCGCGTCGGTGAGGGGCATATATGGGCGGGCTCAGATTCGGTCAACGGGTTTTTGCAATTTTATTTCACGCAGGCGCAAGAACCGCAGATTTCCGCCATTTTTTCCCTACGCAACTCGTCCCGCCGCACCGCTGCCACGGGCCGGAACCGCTCGTGCAGGGGGCGAATCCGGCACTTTACCCGCTCGTTCGGCCATGGAATCGGCAGGGCCACCCCGTGAATCGGGCGACCTCGACCCATGCTGCATCCCCACCGCGCCCCAGGCTGGCCTGCCGCGCACCCGACTGCCGAATCGGCGGTCGTGTTTGGGGCGCCGCGCTTTCGGTGATAAGCTGCGCGCCTGCGGCCGGTTCGGGACACCGTGCCGCTGTGGGAGAGACACATGCGATCTTATGCTACCTCGCGGGCCTTGGGTGCCGCCGCCCTGGCCGCGCTGTTGGTAAGCGGCGCGCCGACACGGGCGCAGGCGCCTCCTGCTGCTGAAGCACCGCTACAGACTGCCGGTGCGGGCATGATCGATCCGGACGCAGAAGTGCTTGCCCTTGAGGAAGAGCGCAATCGCAGGTTCACGATCCCGGTGATGGTCGATGGCAGCGGACCTTATGATTTCATGATCGACACCGGCAGCGAGGCGACGGCGATCACGCACGAGATCAATGCCAGCCTCGGCCTGCGTTCCGCCGGCATGGCAATACTGGTGGGAATGGCCAGCCGCCGCGCGGTCGAACTGGTCGAAGTCGGCCAGATCGACCTTGGCAGTCACACCATCACCGATCTCGCCGCACCCGTCCTCGCGCGCGAACATGTCGGCGCGGATGGCATCATCGGGCTCGATTCGCTTCAGGACTTCCGCGTGCTGATCGACTTCCGCGACCAGACCATGGCGCTGCAGGATGCCCGCAACACCCGCCCGAGCCGCAGCGGTTTCGAGATTGTCGTTCGCGCTCGGCCGCAGCTCGGCCAGTTGCTGATCACCGATGCATTGGTCGAGGGGATCCGGGCGACGGTGATCATCGACACGGGGGCGCAGATGAGCCTTGCCAACCCTGCCCTGCGCGACCGTATCCGTGCCAAGCGCGCCTCCGAGATCGTGACGACCGACGTCAACGGAGTCGATCTCATCGGTGGATTGTCAATGGTGCGCTCGCTCCAGATCGAAGGGCTTGCGCTTGCCAATGTGCCTTTGACCTTTGCCGATGCCCCGGCGTTTCACGCGCTCGGGCTGAGCGACAAGCCGGCGCTCTCGCTCGGCATGCAGCATCTCGCCCTGTTCGACCGGGTGGCGATCGATTTCGCCAGCCAGCGGGTGCTGTTTGACGTGCCGCGCGATGTTGCCCGGGCAATGCGCAGGGCAAGGATGGGAGGGCACACGCTCCGCTTCTGATCCCGCTGGTCTTCGACGGCGTGGCTTGCGCTATCGGGGGCAGGCGCCCACATGGTGGGGCAATGCCGCCCGACAGCCAACAGCCCGCCGATCCCGACAAATCCGCCCCCAATGTCGAAGGCTGGGCCACGCTGAGGCGTTTCCTGCCCTATCTCTGGCCCAAGGACGATCCCGGCCTGCGCGTCCGCATCGTGGTGGCCATGGCGCTGGTGCTCGCGGGCAAGGGCATCACGCTGGCCCTGCCCTTTGCCTACAAGGGGACCGTCGATGCCATGGCCGGGCCAGTGGACACCGGTCTGACAGTCGCACTGGCGCTGGTGGCGGCCTATGCGCTCGGGCGGTTCGCTTCGGTCGCGTTCGACAACCTGCGCAACATTGCCTTCGAAAAAGTCGGGCAATATGCCTCGCTGGCCTTGGCGGAGGACGTGTTCCACCGCCTGCACCGCCTGTCGCTGCGCTTCCACCTTGCGCGGCGCACGGGCGAGGTCACCAAGATCATCGAACGCGGCACCAAGAGCATCGACATGATGCTTTACTTCCTGCTGTTCAACATCGCCCCGACCGTGATCGAGCTGATTGCCGTGGGCGTAATCTTCTATCTCAATTTCGGGATCGAGCTGGTGCTGGGCACCGCGGTCACAGTGGTGCTGTATGTCGCGGTCACGCGCTGGATCACCGAATGGCGCACCAAGCTGCGGCGCGAGATGAACGATCTGGACGGCAAGGCGCTGCACCGCGCGGTGGATTCGTTGCTCAATTTCGAGACGGTGAAATATTTCAACGCCGAAAACCGCGAGGAAGCCCGCTATTCCCATGCCGCACGCGCCTATGCCGAAGCGGCGGTCAAGTCCGAAAACTCGGTCGGCCTGCTCAACATGGCGCAATCGGTGATCACCAATGCGCTGCTGGCGGGCGCGATGGCCTATACCGTGTGGGGCTGGAGCAGGGGCGAGCTGACGGTCGGCGATCTGGTGCTGGTCAACACCTTCCTGATCCAGCTGTTCCGCCCGCTCGATCTGCTGGGCTGGGTCTATCGCACGATCCGGCAGGGGCTGGTCGACATGGCCGAGATGTTCCGCCTGATCGATACCGATATCGAGGTGAAGGACATCCCCGGCGCGCCCGCGCTGATCGTGCGTACGCCGATGGTGGTGTTCGACAATGTGACCTTCGGCTATGATCCGGGGCGCACCATTCTCGACCGGCTCAGTTTCGAGGTACCGGCTGGCTCCACCACCGCCATTGTCGGGCCTTCGGGCGCGGGCAAGAGCACGATCGGGCGGCTGTTGTTCCGGTTCTACGATCCGATCCACGGCCGGGTGCTGGTGGACGGCGAGGATATTGCCCGGGTGCGGCAGGACAGCTTGCGCGCCGCGATCGGGATCGTTCCGCAGGATTCGGTGCTGTTCAATGAAAGCCTGGCCTACAACATCGCCTACGGCGCCGAAGACGCGGACCAGGCGGTGATGGAGCAGGCCGCGCGCGATGCCGCGCTGATGCCGCTGATCGAGCGTCTGCCCGATGGCTTTGGCACCATGGTGGGCGAACGCGGTCTCAAGCTGTCCGGCGGGGAAAAGCAGCGCGTCGCCATCGCCCGCACGCTGGTCAAGAACCCGCCGATCCTGCTGCTGGACGAAGCCACCAGCGCGCTGGACACCCGCACCGAACAGGAAATCCTCGGCACGCTTAAGCGGCTGGAGGAAGGTCGCACCACCATCGCCATCGCCCACCGCCTGTCGACCATCGCCGATGCGGACAATATTCTCGTGCTCGATCATGGACGGCTGGCCGAAAGTGGCACCCATGCTGCGCTGCTGGCCAAGGGCGGGCTTTATGCCGAAATGTGGTCGCGCCAGGCGAGCGAGCGGGGCAAGGGCATCAGCCCGGAAGCCGCCGAAGCCGCCGAATAGCCGGACAGCATTGCCTGCATCACCGGGCGCGGTTACTCCTTTCGCATCTTGGGCCTTTTCCGGAGGCCCGACTTCGCAAAAGAGAGAGAGCCAAACCCATGCGTCACGCCCGCCTGATTGCCCTGCTGCTTGCCTCGGCTGCCCTGCCGGGCGCCTTCCAGTCCGCCGCCGCGCAGGATGCCCCCGCCGCCGAAACCCCGACCGTGCCCGTTCCGGCCGCCCTGACCAACGAGGACATGCCGCCCGTCCCGCTCGCCCTCGCCGAACGTGCGCGGCCCTATCTCGAAGCGCGCGGCGCGGGCTTTGCCGGGTGGGATCCCAACACCCGTGCCGTGCTGATCTCCACCCGCTTTGCCAATGTCAGCCAGCTCCACCGGGTGGAAATGCCGATGGGTGCCCGCACCCAGATCAGTTTCGAGGCCGAGCCGGTGCGCGGCTCCTACGCCCCGGCCAAGGGCGATATCATTCTGGTCACCAAGGATCGCGGCGGGGACGAATATTATCAGCTCCACACGTTGAAGGATGGCCGCCTCACCCTGCTGACCGATGGCAAGAGCCGCAACCAGCCCAATGCGTGGAGCAACGACGGCGAACTTGTCGGCTTCAGCTCGACCCGCCGCAACGGGGTCGATGCCGATCTCTACGTGATGAACCCGCGCGACCCCGCCTCGGCCCGCATGGTGCATCAAAGCAATGGCGGGGGCTGGTTTCTGGCCGGCTTTGCGCCGGACAAGCGGACCGCCTATGTCGGCAAGTATAATTCGGTGCAGGATGTTGACATCTTCACGCTCGATCTCGCTTCCGGGACCATGACCCCGATCGGCGATCCGGCGGCGGAAATCGCCTATGGAAGTCCGGAGATCGCGCCCGACGGTACGCTGTGGGTGACCAGCGATCAGGGGTCGGATTTCCAGCGTCTGGGCCGTCTGGACCCCCGCTCGGGTGCCTTTAGCCCTGTTTCACGTGAAACATGGGACGTCGATGGCTTCGATATTTCCAGTGACGGCAGCATGATTGCCTATGTCGTGAACGAGGCCGGCACCGACCGGCTGCGGTTGATGGATGTGGGATCCGGCAAGGTGACAAAGGTCGATGCCCTGCCCGCTGGCCAGATCGGCGGGCTGGAGTTTGCGCCATGGGGCGAAATCGGCTTTTCCTTCTCCAGCGCCACAAGCGCGACCGATGTGTGGTCATTGGACCCCAAAACCATGGAGCTTACCCGCTGGACGCAGAGCGAGACCGGCGGGCTCGATCCGGCGGTGAATGTCGAACCGCGCATCCTTACCACCAAAAGCTTTGACGGGCTGGAAGTTTCCGGCCTGCTTTACCTGCCCGATCCGGCGAAGTTCGCAGGCCCCCGCCCGCTGATCGTCAGCGTCCACGGCGGACCCGAAGATCAGTCCACCGCCGGGTTCATGGGCCGCAACAATTACTACCTCAATGAACTGGGCATCGGGGTGTTCTATCCCAATGTGCGCGGCTCGACCGGCTATGGAAAAACCTTTGTCAGCCTCGACAACGGACCGTTCAAGCGCGAGGATTCGGTGCGCGACATGGAGGCGCTGATCGATGCCGTGCGCGCCGATCCGGCGGTGGATGCGGCCCGCGTTGGCCTCTCGGGCGGATCTTACGGGGGCTATATGTGCTATGCCGCCGCCGTGCAGTTGAAGGACAAGCTGACCGCGACCCAATGCACCGTGGCGATCAGCAATTTCGTCAGCTTCCTTGAAAACACCAACCCGTACCGGCAGGACCTTCGCCGCGTCGAATATGGCGACGAGCGCGATCCGGTGCAGCGCGCCAAGCTGACCGAAATCAGCCCGCTCACCCGCGTGGACGAGATCGAAAAGCCGATGTTCGTGATCACCGGCGCGAACGATCCGCGCGTGCCCAAGTCCGAAGCCGACCAGATGGTCGCCGCGATCCGTGCCAACGGCGGCGAGGCATGGCACCTGATTGCCGCCGACGAAGGCCACGGCTTCCGCAAGAAGGACAATTCGGACTACGCCTTCCTGTCGCAACTGATGTTCTGGGAAAAGCACCTGCTCGGGAAATGATTACCCGGCTTCGGCGAGGCGCTGGAGTATTGCCAGCGCCTCGTCACGCCGCTGCCACGGCACGAACAGGTGATCGTGGTGGTATCCGGCCACGACATTGCAGGCGATTCCTGCGTCGGCCAGCGCACCCGAAACGGCTGCGGTCAGCCCCACCCCTTCCAGCGCGGAATGCACCATCAGGGTGATGCGGGCGAAGGGTAGCCCCGCGCGCTTGCCGGAGACGATCGCAGTCATGCCCTCGTCCTCGCGGATGATGGCGAAGGCATCGGCTGGCGGCGCGCCTTCGACCGTCACGAAATACCATGCCTCGCGGTGCAGCACCGGGGCCATTCCCGCCAGCATCGCCGAAAGCTGGCTGACGGGCGGCTGCGTCATTACAGGATGTACTTCGAAAGGTCGGTATCGCCGGCAAGGTCGGCCAGCCGCTCGCGCACGTAAGCCGCGTCGATCACCACCGTCTCGCCCTTGCGATCCTCGGCCTCGAAACTGATGTCTTCCAGCAGCCGCTCCATCACCGTCTGCAGCCGCCGTGCGCCGATGTTCTCGACGCTGGCATTGACCTGCGCGGCGATGGCGGCGACTTCGGCAATGGCATCATCGGTGAATTCGAGCGTGACCTCCTCGGTGCCGAGCAGTGCCTTGTACTGCGCCACCAGATTGGCGCGGGTTTCGCTGAGGATGCGGACGAAATCCGCCTCGGTCAGCGCGCGCAGCTCGACCCGGATCGGCAGACGGCCCTGCAATTCCGGCAGCATGTCGCTCGGCTTGGCGACATGAAACGCGCCGCTGGCGATGAACAGCACGTGGTCGGTCTTCATCGGGCCGTATTTGGTGCCGACCGTGGTACCTTCGATCAACGGCAGCAGATCGCGCTGCACGCCCTCTCGGCTGACCGACCCGCCGCGCACGTCGCTGACCGCAATCTTGTCGATCTCGTCGAGAAACACGATGCCGTTGGTTTCGGCATTGGCGAGCGCGACGCGGGCGACGTCGTCCTGATCGAGACGCTTGTCGGCCTCCTCGTCCACCAGCCGGTCCCAGGCATCGGGCACGCGCAGCTTCTGGCGGCGGGTCGCCTTGCGCCCGAACGCCTTGCCCATCATGTCGCTGAGGTCGATCATCTGCATCGATCCGCCCATATTCCCCATGTCGAACGGGGCAGACGGGCTGTCGGCGACTTCGATTTCCACCTCGACGTCATTCATCGCGTTTTCGACGATCCGCTGGCGGAAACTGGCGCGGGTCGCTTCGGAGGCATTGTCGCCCACCAGCGCATTGAGCAGCCGGTCCATCGCCGCTTCGGAGGCGGCTTCGCGCACCTTGTCGCGGCGCCGTTCCTTTTCCAGCCGGATCGCTTCCTCGACCAGATCGCGGGCGATCTGTTCGACATCGCGCCCGACATAGCCGACCTCGGTGAACTTGGTCGCCTCGACCTTGACGAACGGGGCTTCGGCGAGCTTGGCCAGCCGCCGGCTGATCTCGGTCTTGCCGCAGCCGGTCGGCCCGATCATCAGGATGTTCTTGGGCGTCACCTCGTCGCGCAGATCCGCGCCCAGCCGCTGGCGCCGCCAACGATTGCGCAGCGCCACCGCGACCGCGCGCTTGGCGTCAGCCTGGCCGATGATGTGTTCGTCGAGTGCGGCGACAATCGCCTTGGGAGTGAGATTTTCGATCATGGGGTTCCGGATGGTCAGACGGTCTCGACCGTCAGATTGCCATTGGTGAAGACGCAGATCTCGGCCGCGACCGCCATCGCCTTGCGCGCGATGGTTTCAGCGTCGCTTTCGTAATCGGCCAGCGCCCGCGCGGCGGCGAGCGCGAAATTGCCGCCCGATCCGATCGCGGCAATCTCGCCCACCGGCTCCAGCACATCGCCATTGCCGGTCAGCACCAGCAGCGTGTCATGATCGGCGACGATCATCAGCGCCTCGAGATTGCGCAGGTATTTGTCGGTGCGCCAGTCCTTGGCCAGTTCGACGCAGGCCCGCATCAGCTGGCCGGAATATTGATCGAGCTTCTTTTCCAGGCGTTCGAAGAGGGTGAAGGCATCGGCGGTTGCACCGGCAAATCCGGCAATGACCTTGCCATTACCGATGCGGCGCACCTTTCTGGCATTGGGCTTCATCACGGTATTGCCCATCGACACCTGACCATCGCCCGCGATCACGGTAGTGTCGCCGCGCCGGACGCCGATGATGGTGGTGCCATGCCACTGGATCAGGCCGTGGCTTGCAGAATCGCTTGTCATGCAGCGCAATATGGAGCGCAGGACCGCAGGATCAAGCGCGTGCAGTCAGGCAGGCCCGATCAGGGGCCGCCCGGCCCGCCTGCTCCCGGGATACCGCCGCCGCCGACCTGACCGATATTGCCGAACAGGTCTTCGAGGAAGCCGCGCTCACGCCCCAACGTCGGGGTCTTGCCGCCATCGGGATCGAGATAGGCGACCCGATCGACCCCGCTGCGATCGACCTCGACCACCTTGCCCGCTTCATCGAACCGTACCGCCAGCACGCTGTGTTCACGGATGCGCGGGCGGGTGAAAGGGCGTTGGCCAGTGACGCTGGAGACGTAGTACCACGTCGGCTCGCCGAATTGGCTGGTGAAGGTCGGACGGCCCAGCGTGCCCTCGACCGACCGCTGGTTGTCGATGCCCGGCTGGATCACCTCGGACAATAGCGGATCGGTGATGTAGCCCCGCGATTCGCGAATCGCCGAGCAGCCGGCCAGCAGTGCCGCCCCGCCGATCAGCAACGCCGCCCGTGCAAGGGCGCGCCTGTAGTCTGGTTCCGGGTTCATTTTCGCCATTCGCGTCAAACCGTGTTCGTCCCGTCTCTTGTCCGCGCGCGGTGGCGGTCTCATATCGCTTGGGTCTCGCGCTTTAAGGGGCTAGGCACAAGCTTGCAACGCACCATCTGCGGCAGACCGCCACAAGTCCATGGTGGGCGGGGCTTGAACCGGGCTTGAACGCATCCGAGATGGCCGCGCGCGCGTAGATTCGCTTCGCTGTTTTCCGGCCCCGAAAGGCAAAGAATCTCCATGTCCTTCTTCTCTCGCCTGCTTGGTACTGCCCCCGACCCGCGCGAAAGCGTGCGCCCGCTGTGGCACCGCGTGATCGAGCTGGCACGTGATCCGGGATATTATACCGAATGCAAGGTGGCGGATTCGATCGCCGGACGGTTCGATCTTATCACCGCGGTGCTGAGCGTGGTGATGGTGCGGGTCGAAGCCTCCGAAATGCGCGCCGAAAGCGCCTTGCTGGCGGAACTCTTCGTCGAGGACATGGACGGACAATTGCGCGAATTCGGGGTCAATGACGTCGTCGTGGGCAAGCGCATCGGCAAGCTGATGAGCGTGCTGGGCGGCAGATTGGGGGTCTATCGCAGTGCGATCAACGCGGGCGATCTCGACAAGCTGACCGGCGCCGTGCAGCGCAACGTGACCTTTGCCGAAGGCGCGGACGAGGAAGCCAGCGCGGCACTGGTGGCCGAACGCCTGCTGAAACTTTCGCAACGCCTCGCCCGTTTCAGCGATGCCGAAATGCTGAAAGCGAGCGCAATCTGGTGAACGCGGCCCCCTCCCCCTCTGATCTGCCACGATCCGAACTGACCCGCATGGTCAAGGCTCGCCCGCTGCCCGCCGCGCCGGTGGTGATCGAGGCAACCCAAGCCGAGCGCGCGGCGCTGGCGGCGCGCTTCGGGCTGGGCGCGGTGGAAGCCCTGCGTGCCGAAATCGCACTCGAACAGAAACCGCGCGCAATCCGCGCCACCGGGCGGCTGCGGGCGCAGATCATGCAGCGCTGCGCAGTCTCGGTCGAGGATTTCCCGGTTGCGATTGACGAACCTGTCGACCTGCGCTTCGTCGATGAAAGCGCCCACGCCCTGCCCGATGACGAGGCCACCGAAATCGAGCTCGAAGCCGATGATTGCGACGAAATCGGGTTTTCGGGCGACATGTTCGACCTTGGAGAGGCGGTGGCGCAAACGCTCGGTCTGGCGATCGATCCCTATGCCGAAGGGCCGAATGCAGATGCGGCGCGGGCAGCGGCGGGAATCGTCAAGGAAGGCGAGCAGGACGGCCCGCTCGCGGCAATGCTGGCGGCGCTGAAAAAGGACTGATCAGGCCGGCTCGGGCCCGTTCTTTTTGTCGCCCTGCGCGTGTTCGACGATCATCATCACCAGCCCGGCAAAGACCAGTCCGAAACCGGCCAGATGCGTCCACCGGAACGGTTCGCCCAGCAATACATAGGACAGCGCCAGCGACGACAGCGGCATCACCGCCATCGCCCCGGCGGTCAGCGCGCCGGGTGCCTTGCGCACGCCGTTGTACCACAGCACCGGCGCCAGCCCCCCGGCTGCCGCCCCCCAGAAAAACAGCGCCCCGAGAGCGAAACCGTCAGCACGGCTGAAATCGAAGGGACGCGTATCGAACAGCAAGGCAAGCGGCACGAACAGCGGGATCGCCACCAGCGAGGCGGCGAGGGTTGCCTCAAGCGAGGTGATCCCGTCGGAAAGCTTGCGCGAAAGCAGGGTATAGCCCGCTTCCAGGCACACCGCCGCGCTGACCAGCGCCGCGCCGAGCAGCAATGCATCTCCGCCGCCATCATTGCTGCGCAGCAGGTTGATCGCCGCCACCCCGACCAGCGCGAGCGCCAGTGCGCCCGCCTTGCGCCAGTTCATTGCCGCGCCGAAAAACACCACCGCCGCCGCCGCCGTGACCGCGGGCGTGGCGCTCATGATGGTCGATCCGATCACCCCGGTCGTCAGCCGCATCCCGAACAGCATGGTGGCAGTAAAGCCCACCATCCCGAAGGCCGCAATCGCGAGGATCACCCCGATGTCCGACCGCCGCGCGCCGGCATAACGCTCAGTCAGAAACCACACGAAGGGGGCCAGCACGAGGCTGGCGATCACCATCCTGAGGCACGAGGCGGTAAAGACCGCGAAATGATCCCCGATGATCTTGCTCAGCGGCGTCGAACTGCCGAACAGCGCCATGCCCGCCAGCAATTGGCCGATGGTCGCAGGCGAGGCGGAGGAAGGTTCCGAAGCCATATCATCATAAGTGGATGGCCGGAGCGAAGGTTCCATCGACACCTGTCGGATCAGGGACGAGGGCATAGGCAAGCGGAGCATCCGCTGCCACGCTCACAGGCGCTGAGTCGGGCGGCGGTGACCGGGTCGATTGCGGACGAAGTCACTGCCGCCCCTCTCGCTATCCTAAGTCGAAGGAGGAGGGACGAATGCGTGTAGCATCGATCCCGGCTGCAGCGGTTTGTCTCATCTTATCCGGGCGATCCGATGGCAAGATCGTCGAAATCTGGAACCACCGGCACGATGTCAGCCTGCCGCAGCCATCCGAAGACACCAGGCCAGGCCGATTGGAACTGCACGCGAACTTCAATCCATGAATGCCCGCTTCGGGGTGGCAGGCGGAACAGCAGGTCTTGCCCCGCAGTCTGCATTTCGGGCCGTCCAGCGATCCTTGCCCGATGGCGCTGCGCGGATGACCGTCAGCCGGCTTCGAGAGCGGTCGCGCCACCCTCAGCGCCCTTCTGCCCGGCGCGGATGCGGAAGATAACCCGGTCGACGCAGCCGCTGAGACCGCTTTCGAGCGGCTTGAAGCGGGCCGCGCGCAGGACGTTTACCGCCGCATCGCCGAAATCGCTGCTGGGCTGCGCGTCGAGCACTTCGATTTCGCCGATCTCGCCCCACGGCGCGACATCGAAACGCAAAATCGCCCAGCCTTCGATCGCGCGCTGGCTGTAGGCGCGGGGATAGATCAGCCGGGGTGCTTTTTCCCAGCGGTCCGCGATGTCGCAAGCGGGATTGCCCTCGGCATCGGACGGGATCGGCGGGGCCGGGATCGCCGCCGGCCCGCTCCACCATACCTGCACGCAGCCGTTGCGCGGCCCGGCGGCAAAGCGCCCCGCAGCCGCCACCGTGCGTGTTTCGGCATCGAGCGCCTCGTCGCCCGAACTGATCAGGGTCGCGACATTGACCGGGACACCGCCGCCATCCAGATCATAGGTCACATAACTCCATTCGCGCGTGCCTTCGCGCCGCTGCAGCTTGCGCCAGTCGGGAAAGGCACGCATCAGCGGCGCAGCGCGCGGGCGATTGCGGCAATCACCGGGTGACATCCTGTCCCACATCGCCTTGTCGATCCGTGCGCGCTGGGCCACGCCAAGCCGGGCAAGCGTTTCCAGCGGTGCCTCGGTCAGGCTTTCGATCACGGGAACATAGGTGATCGTGCAATCCGACAAGGCTGCGCTGACCGCGAAACGGCTGGCGCGCAGCGACGGCATGATGTCACCTGTCTGCATCCGCACACGGCCCGCGGTGTTGTTCCGGATATTGAACGCCCTGCCCGCAGAATCGAGATCGAAGCTCACAGTCACGTCGGCAGGCTCGGGCATGAACCTTCCCACCAAAGGCTGCGGATCGGGCAGGACCAGCGCCGCCGGTGCCATCGCACCGCCCTTGGCGCAGGTCGCTTCGCCAACCTGCCACGACAGCACCTTGCGTTCAGCGGGGTCGGTCGGCGGCGCAACGGTGATCGGCGGCGGCGGAACAACCGCTCCGGCAGGAACCGTCAGCGCAAAGGTCAGAGCGCAGAATCGTGCAAGCATGGGCATTCTCCCCCGAACGCATGCATCCGGCCTGCCCGCCCTAGCCCGCATCAAGGCCTTGGGTCAAAAGGGAATATCGTCGTCGAGATCGTCATAGCCGCCGCTGGCGCCGCCCGATGAACCGCTGCTGCTGCCGCCGCCCTGATCCCAGCCGCCACTGCTGCCTCCGGATGAGGCGCCGCCGCCATAACCGCCCGACGAACGGCCACCGCCGCCCATTCCGCCGCCGCCGCCGCCCTGCGCGCCGTCAAGCATGGTCAGCGTTCCACCGAGGCCCTGGATGACGATTTCGGTGCTGTAGCGGTCCTGACCGTTCTGGTCCTGCCACTTGCGGGTTTGCAGCTTGCCCTCGACGAAAACCTTGCTGCCTTTCTTCAGGTAGCGTTCGACCACGCCGACCAGCCCTTCGGAAAAGATCGCGACCGTGTGCCACTCGGTCTTTTCCTTGCGTTCACCGGTTTGGCGGTCCTTCCAGCTTTCCGAGGTGGCGATGCGCAGGTTGGCGACCTTGCCGCCGTTCTGGAACGTGCGGATTTCCGGATCGGCCCCGAGATTGCCGATCAGCATGACCTTGTTGAGCGAACCCGCCATCGAAACGTCCCTTTTTGCATCAGATACTTGCCGCGCCGCGCAGGATGCGCCGCGAATCTGTCCAAGACAATAGGCAAGCTTGGCCCGCCGCGCGACCACGCGGGGCGGGTAATCCACCAGTTCGCAACGCGCCTAGCGCGCCGGGTAGCGCAAGCGGCCGAGAAACCGCGTCAGGCTCGGCAATTCGCGGTCCTTGCCGAGAAACTGCGCCTTGGCTTTTTCGAACTTCATCACGCCTTCGATCCGGCGTTCGAGGAAGGCATGGGTATCGGCCTTGCCCTCGCTCTCGTCGTTGACGAACACGGCGAGCGTGGCGCTGTAGATACCGGCGAGGATCGCGCGCTTGGTATAGTGGTTGTAATCGGTCGCGGTATCACCGGAGAGCCGCCACATGATATCGGCCGAACGCCAGCCGAGCTTGAGCGACATGGCCACGTTCTGCGGCTGCGCCATCACCGCAAGCGCACGGCGCACCGCCTCGTCCACGTCGGCCACCGCGTCCAGCCGGAAAGCTACCAGCGTGCGGATGCGTTCGCGGATTTTCAGCGTGGCAAGGCGTTCGGCGGGCCATTCGGCCTCCATCGCCTGATCGACCGAGGCGATCCACGCTGCGATCAGCTCCATCGCCAACCCGCCCACGCCCTTGCCCGGGAACGCCAGCCGGGCAATGTCGGGATCACATCCGGCCATTTCCGCTGCCGCCATCAGCGCGGTCTTGTTCCAGCCGTCGAAGATCGCCGAAGCGGCAATATCGGGCGCCAGCGCGATGCCCAGCTCGTCAAGGGTCATGTCGGCGAAATCGTGGGTCTGGGGCTGGGTGTTCATGTCAGAGAGAAGGTCCGTACTGGCGTTTTGGTTCCTTGCCCGCGCGTTTATCGTCGGCATCCTTGAACACCTGCTGCATCAGAGTGTTGCCGCTCATCAGCTCCATGTATTGCCGCGCGGAGCGGCCCGAATTGTCGTTGCGGTCGGGATCGGCGCCCTTGTCCAGCAGCACCCGCACCAGTTCTGTGTTGCGCTGGTGGACTGCGGCAATCAGCGGGGTTTCGCCCGTCTGGTCGGCGACATTGACGTCCGCCCCGCCCTTGATCAGCGCCTCGACCCCTTCGGTAAAGCCGAGCGTGGTCGCCATCTGGAGCGCCGTGAGGCCTTTCTTGTTGCGGATATCGGGATCGGCCCCGCGTTGCAGCAGGAACCGCATCCACAAGACATCACGGCGCTGCGCCACGATGTGAAGACCGGTATCGCCGCTGGTAAGATCGCGACTGTTGACGATGGTGCTGCCCGGCTTGTCGAGCATGTCGGTGGCCTTGTCCCCATCGCGTTCCTTGACCGCTTCGAGGAACTGGTACCCTTCCGACTGGAACTGCGCCCCGGCAGGCACGGACAAGCCGAGCGCAAGCGCCAGCGCAAGCAGGATTGCGCTGGCAATCCGCTCACGAGCCCCTAACTTGCGCAAAACATCGAAGGCCACGGTTTGATCCTTTCGCTTTCCCTGTCAAAATCGCCGCTCATCGCGGCCCTCTCGCAAGAAACCAGTTAGCAGACCATGAACCGCATCAACAAGCCTTCGTCCCGGATTGCTGCCCTGCTTGCCGCCACGCTGGCGCTGGCCGGGTGCGGCGCGCCCACCCCCACGGCCGAACCGCCGCTGGCCGGCGCTACCATAGGGGGCGACTTCGCGCTGACCAACAGTGCGGGTGAAACGGTGCGCTGGGACGATTTTGCGGGCCGGTATCGCGTGGTCTATTTCGGCTATGCCTTCTGCCCCGATATCTGCCCGACCGATATGCAGCGCGTGGCGCAAGGGCTGAAAGTCCTGAAAGCGAGCGATCCCGAAAAGGCGGCCCGCATCACGCCGATCTTCATCACCATCGATCCCGAACGAGATACGCCCGCGGTGGTCGGCGAATTCGCCGCGGCGTTCTCGCCCGACATCATCGGCCTCACCGGCACCCCCGATCAGATCGCCGCCACAGCCAAGGCGTTCCGCGTGTTCTATGCCAAGGGCGAGGCGGTGGAGGGCGGCGGCTATCTGGTCGATCATTCCAACATCGTGTTCCTGTTCGGCCCCGAAGGCGAACCGCTGGCGACGTTGCCGGTCGATCAGGGCGCGGACGCGGTGGCGGTGGAACTGCGCAAATGGGTGAGCTGAGAGACCGCTTCTGGGAACTGCCGCTGCGGGACCTGACCCGGCCCGAGTGGGAGGCGCTGTGCGATGGCTGCGGACGCTGCTGCCTGCACAAGATCGAGGATGCCGATACGGGCGAAATCCACGACACCAACGTGGCCTGCAAGCTGCTCGACACCGGCACGGCGCAGTGCAGCGATTATCGCAACCGCAAAGCGTTTGTGCCCGATTGCCTGCGCCTGACCCTGCGGATTGTCGAGCAGGTCAACTGGCTGCCCTCGACCTGCGCCTACCGGCTGCGCGCCGATGGCCGGCCCTTGCCTGAATGGCACTACCTCATCAGCGGAGATCGTAATGCGGTGCGCGGTGCGGGGGTTTCGGTGGTGGGCCGGGTGGTGAGCGAGACCGACGCCGGACCGCTCGAACATCATATCGTCGACTGGCCTTCCCCGCGCCGCAGCCGCCATGCCCGATGGGCCGAGGAGGAAGAGGAGGAGGGCGCGTGATCGACTGGCTGCGCAAGGCTCCGCTCGAACCCGAGATCGATCTTGGCGGGCGCACCTTGCCGATCGTGCTGCGGCGGCTGCGCCATGCCAAACGCCTGACCCTGCGGCTTGCGCCCGATGGCGGCGAGGTGCGCATCACCCTGCCGGCCTGGGCCGAAAGCCGCGAGGCGATCGCCTTTGCCCATGCCCGCGCCGGTTGGCTCGAAACCCAGCTTGCCCGCCTGCCGCAGCGCGCCGCGCCGGTGCCGGGGGGCAAAGTGCATTACCGCGGCGCGGCGCTGCGGCTTGAATGGCAATCGCGCGCACCCCGCCGCCCGATGGTGGAAGGCGAGGCGCTGCGCGTGGGCGGCGCGGAAGCGGGTTTGGAAAGCCGCATCCGTCGCTGGCTCGAAGCCGAAGCGCTGCGCCTGTCGCAGGCGGACATGCAGGACTATTGCGCCGCCGCCGGGCTGGGCCCGGTGCCCGTCGGTCTCACCCGCGCGCAACGGCGCTGGGGCTCGTGTTCGGACAAGGCCCGCATCCGGATCAACTGGCGGCTGGTCCAGGCACCCGACTTCGTCCGCCGATCGGTTGTCGCGCACGAAGTCGCACATCTCGTCCATTTCGATCACAGCCCGGCCTTCCACGCGCTGCTGGGTCGCATCTACGAAGCCGACATCACGATCGCCGATCGCTGGCTGCGCGAACATGGCCGCGGGCTTTACGCCGCTTTCGGGTAGGCGCGCGGCCCTTTGCGTTCGGAGCGAGCGCTCTCTATATTACCCCCATGCTGTCAAAATCGCGCTTCAACCCTGTCCCCGGCCTGGCCGATTTCTGGAACGAAATCCGGCGCCCCCAGCCCTATCGCTGGCCGATCCTGGCGCTGTCGGTGATGCCGGTGGCAGGAATCCTATACTGGGCCATGGGGACGACGGTTTACAAGGATCCCGAACGACCCCGGGTCACCTATATCACCACCTTCGATCCGGACCGGACCGAGGCCGAAATCGTCGCGTCCAACCGGGCCAATCAGGAAGTGAAAACGCTGCGCGAGGCCGAGGAAGCCCGCATCGCCGAACGCAAGCGCGAACTTTACAAGGCGCTGGGCGCGGCAGCGGGCATGGATGTCGAGGAAATCGAGCGCAAGGCCGAGGCCGAACGCGCCGCCGAAGCCGCTGCCGAGGAAAAACGCCGCGCCGAATTGCTCGGACAGGCTGATGAAGGCCCGGGCCGATAGGCACCGCGCCGCTCCCCACCGATCATGACTGGATGGCCGCTGCCGCGCGGCTGGCGCTGCGTGCGCGTCCCTTGTCGCGCCCCAATCCCGGCGTGGCGGCGCTGGTGGTGGATCAGGGCCGGGTGACATCGCGCGGGTGGACCCAGCCCGGCGGACGACCCCATGCCGAGGCGGAGGCGCTTGCCGGACTTGACCCGATGATGCTGGCCGGGTCCACGCTCTACGTCACGCTCGAACCCTGCGCCCACCGGTCATCTCGTGGGCCCGCCTGCGCCGACCTGATCGTCGCCGCGCGTCCGGCGCGGGTGGTGGTGGGTCAGCATGATCCCGATCCGCGCACCAGCGGCGAAGGCATCGCGCGGCTGGAAGCGGCGGGAATCGCCACCCGCTTGCTCGACGATAAAGCGTCTGCCGCCAGCCTTGCCGGGTTCCTGACCCGCCAGCGGCGCGGGCGGCCATGGGTGACATTGAAGCTGGCGACCTCGCTCGACGGCTGCATCGCGCTGGCGGATGGCTCCAGCCGCTGGATTACCGGAGAAAGCGCCCGCGCCCATGTCCATGCCCACCGCGCGCAGGCGGATGCGATTCTGGTCGGCGGCGGGACGTGGCGCGCCGACGCGCCCGGCCTCGATGTGCGCCTGCCGGGACTGGAGGCGCGCTCGCCGCAGCGCGTGGTGCTGACCCGGGGCGATGCGCCCGCAGGTGTGACGCGGCTGGCCGCGCCAGAGGCCATCGCCGAACTGGAAGGCGTGCAATATCTTTATGTCGAGGGCGGCGCGCAAACTGCCGCCGCTTTCCTCGCCGCCGATCTGGTCGACGCATTGCACCTCTACCGTGCGCCGATCCTGATCGGCGATGGCCGCCGCAGTCTTGGCGCGCTGGGCCTCGCCAGTCTTGATGCGGCCCATGGGCGCTGGCAGATGGCCGAACGCCGCCAGCTTGGCAGCGACCACTTCGAAGCCTATTGGCGCAGCCGAACCTGAAAAAGGACGAAAAGCATCATGTTCACCGGTATCGTCACCGCCATCGGCACCATCGCCAATGTCCAGCAGCGCGGCGACCTGCGGCTGCGCATCGCCGCCCCGCTGGATCCGGCGCGGATCGACATCGGCGCCTCGATTGCATGTTCGGGCGTGTGCCTGACCGTGGTCGAGCGCGGGGGCACGGCAGGGGACGCATGGTTCGAGGTCGATGTCTCGGGCGAAACCGTCAGCCGCACCGTGCCGGGCATGTGGGAGCAGGGCCGGCAGCTCAATCTCGAACCCAGCCTCAGGCTGGGTGATGAACTGGGCGGGCATATCGTCACCGGCCATGTCGATTCGGTCGGGGTTGTGTTGCTGGCGCGTCAGGAAGGCGGCAGCTGGCATGTCGCGATCCGGGCGCGCGCCGAAATGTCGCCCTTCATCGCCGAAAAAGGCTCGATCACGGTCAATGGCGTGTCGCTGACTGTCAATGACGTGCGCGACCGGCCTGATGGCACCTGCGACATGCTGCTCAACATCATCCCCCACACCGCCGAGGTGACGACCCTGGGCCAATTGGCCGAAGGCGATCAGGTCAATCTCGAGATCGACGTGCTGGCGCGCTATCTCAAGCGGATGCAGAGCCTCGCCGCCGCGCGCTGAACCGCTGCCCCCACGCCGCGTTGCCGGTGCACAGCTTTCCCCGCGAGCAACCATCAGGACCATCCATGAGCAGCATTGCACTATACGGCATCCCCAATTGCGACACGGTGAAGAAGGCGCGCAGCTGGCTTGACCGGCAGGGTCGCGATTACGTGTTCCACGACTACAAGAAGGAAGGCGCGAACCCGGAAAAGCTCGCCGCGTGGATCGCCGCGGCCGGCCTCGACGCGGTGGTCAACCGCAAGGGCACGACCTTTCGCAAGCTTTCCGAAAGCGAAAAGGAAGCCGCTGCCGACAGTCACACGGCTGTCGCTTTGCTGGTCCAGCAACCCAGTATCATCAAGCGGCCAATCGTCGAACATCCCGGCGGTATCCTGGTCGGTTTCAAGGAAGACGAATGGTCCGCAGCCTTGCTCTGATCGCGCTTCTCGCGCTGGTTCCCGTGCCTGTCGCCGCGAAAGATGGCGATATGCTGATCATCGCTCATCGCGGGGCAAGTGCCGAGCGGCCCGAACACACGCTGGCCGCCTATGAAAGGGCGATCGATCAGGGCGCGGATTATATCGAGCCCGATCTGGTTGCGACCAAGGATCTGGTGCTGGTCTCGCGCCATGAAAACGAATTGTCGGGCACCACCGATGTCGCCACCCGCGAGGAGTTCGAGGATCGCCGCCGCGACAAGATCATCGACGGGCAGAAGGTTGCAGGCTGGTTCGCCGAGGACTTCACGCTGGCCGAACTGCGCACCCTGCGCGCCAGGGAACGTATCCCCTCGGTCCGTCCCGAAAATGCACGTTTTGACGGGCTTTATCAGGTGCCGACCTTTGCCGAGATCGTGAAGCTGGTGCGCGCCAAGGAGGCGGCAACCGGACGGCGCATCGGGCTCTATCCCGAAATCAAGCACCCGACCTTCCTGTTGCAGGATGCGGGGATCGATCTGGTCGACCTGTTGCTGCGTGAGCTGCGTACGCTGGGGATCACGGCGCAAGACCCGGTCTTCATCCAGAGCTTCGAAGTCGGCCCGCTCCAGCGCCTCGCCCAGCGCAGCGACTTCAAACTGGTGCAGCTGGCCGCGCCCATCGGCGGCCCGGCGGACGAACCGGCAATGCGTTATGCCGAGATGATGACGCCGACGGGGCTGGCGGAAATCGCGAAATATGCCGATGGCGTGGGGGCACATATTGCGATGATCCTTAATCCCGACGGCGCGCCGACCGCGCTGGTTGCCGATGCCAAGGCGGCGGGACTGGCTGTGCATGCATGGACAATCAGGCCGGAGAACGAATTCCTGCCGCCGATGCTGCGCACGGGCGATGATCCCAAGTTCAAAGGGTGCGGGGACTACAGGCTGGCTGTGATGCTCGAGAACGCGGGCGTTTCCGGAGTGTTTACCGACGGGAGGCTATTGGTGAGCGCTTGCGCAGAGGCGCTCCCGGCCGAGTAATCAAACCCGCCGCGCGCTCAGGATATAATTCAGCGCCATGTCGTCCGACAGGTGCAACCCCTTGCCCGGCCGCCACGCGATCCCGCGCTTCGCCGTGACAGTCAGCCCCGCGTCAGCCAGCAGGCTTTCCAGTTCTTCGGGCGTGACGAAATCCTGCCAATGGTGCGTGCCCTTGGGAACATAGCCGACCGCCTCCGCTGCGCCGACCAGCAGCACGCGCGAAGCCGCCGTGCGGTTCGGGGTGGACATCACCAGCAGCCCGTCTTGCGCCAGCCGCGCTGCGACATCGCGCAGGAAGGCGGGCTTGTCGGCGACATGCTCGATCACTTCGACGCTGGTGACAAGATCGAAAGTGCCGATATCCAGCCCCGCCACCTCGCCAGCCATGTAGCGGATATCGAGCCCCACACCTTCGGCATGGGCCGCCGCTGCTGCGACATTCTCCGCCGCCGCGTCCACGCCGGTCACATCCGCGCCCAGCCGCGCCAAGGGTTCGCACACCAGCCCCGCGCCGCAGCCGATATCGAGCGCGGCCTTGCCCGCCAGCGGCTTTGCGGCCTGTGCGGCATCGGGCCAGTGCGAATCAATCGCCTGCCGGATAAATGCCATGCGCACCGGGTTTACCTGATGCAAGGAAGCCATCGGCCCCTTGGGGTTCCACCAGTCGCGCGCCAGTCCGGCGAAGAATTCGGCTTCCTCGGGCCGGATAGTTACATTCGATACGTTTGCGTTTCCCATGTTCCCCCCTTAACAGCGCCCGCGAACACTCACCAGCGGGAGCTGAAACTTGGCCAGAAAGCCTCAGCGCATCGTGATGAAATTCGGCGGCACGTCGATGGCCGGGACGGAGCGGATCCGCCGGGTCGCCAATATCGTGCGCGCTCAGGCGGCGGGCGGCGATCAGGTCGCCGTGGTCGTCAGCGCGATGGCGGGCGAAACCGACCGGCTGGTCAATTTCTGCCGCGAGGCCAATCCCATATATGACCCGGCTGAATATGACGTGGTGGTCGCCAGCGGCGAGCAGGTGACAAGCGGTCTGCTCGCGCTCACCCTGCAGGCGCTCGGGTGCAAGGCGCGCAGCTGGCTGGGATGGCAATTGCCGATCCAGACGATCGAGGCCCATGCCAAGGCGCGGATCGACGAGATCGACGCGCCGGCGCTGATCGCATCGCTCGAAGCGGGCGAAATCGCGGTGGTGCCGGGTTTTCAGGGCGTGTCCGGGGATGGCCGCGTGACCACGCTGGGGCGCGGCGGATCGGATACCTCGGCAGTGGCAGTGGCCGCCGCCATCAACGCCGACCGCTGCGACATCTACACCGATGTCGACGGGGTCTACACCACCGATCCGCGCATCGTCGCCAAGGCGCGCAAGCAGAAGGCGGTGACTTACGAGGAAATGCTCGAACTGGCATCGGTCGGCGCGAAGGTGCTTCAGACCCGCTCGGTCGGGCTGGCGATGAAGGAAGGCGTGCGGGTGCAGGTGCTGTCGAGCTTTATCGGCGAAGGCGCGCCGCCCGCCGATGATCTGCCGGGCACGCTGATCGTCTCGGACGCAGAAATGGATGAATTGGTGGAGAAGGGCCTGATGGAACGCCAGCTTGTAACCGGCATCGCGCACGACAAGAACGAAGCCAAGATCATCCTCACCCGCGTGCCCGACCGGCCCGGCGCGGTGGCGAATATCTTCGAACCGCTGGCCGCGGCCAGCATCAATGTCGACATGATCATCCAGAACGTGGGCCGCGACAAGGGCGAGACCGACGTGACCTTTACCGTGCCGCAATCCGATCTCGCCCGCGCGCAGGCGCTGCTGGAGGATCGTCGCGGCGAAATCGGGTTCAACCGCATCATCACCGACAGCAAGATCGCCAAGATCAGTGTGGTTGGGGTGGGCATGAAAAGCCATGCCGGGGTCGCCAGCACGATGTTCCGCGCGCTGTCCGACCGGGGCATCAACATTCAGGCGATCTCCACCAGCGAGATCAAGGTCAGCGTGATGATCGACGAGGACGAGACCGAACTTGCGGTGCGCGTGCTGCACACGGCCTATGGGTTGGATGCGACCGATTGACAGGTTCGTAAGCCGCCCGCTTTCCGTCCTACCGCATCCCCCGGGCGCGTTGTCGCACCAAGACCTACCGTAATAACTGCATATTAACTTAGCCGGCTGACCCTGTGCACTCTGCGTAAATGGAGTCGCACCTCATGGCTTTGGAAGCCCATCTCGAACCTGTCGGCGGGCAAAGGGAAGCACGCGCCGACGCGCGGCGTAATCTGCGCCTGGAAACCGAAGGCGTTCTGTCCAGCGGCCGCGAGGCGAATGTCACCATCCACAACCTGTCTGCAGCCGGGCTGCTGCTCGAAACCGGGCTGGATCTGCCGACCGGGGAGGTGCTGACGATCAACCTGCCGCAAGCAGGCGCGGTCGAAGCGGTGATCATGTGGCGCAGCGACCGGCTTTACGGCTGCGCCTTCGGCACGGCGCTCGGCGCTGCTGCGCTTGCGGCGGCGCAATTGCAGGGCCTGCCCGTCGGAGAAGCCGCATCAGCCGCACCGCCTGCTCCGTCACCGGGCGCGGGCGAAACGCTGGGCGCGCGATTGGGCCGGCTGCGGCGCGAGGCCGGCCTGACGCTCGCCGAAGTCGCCGCCCGGCTCGGGGTCAGCAAGCCGACGGTCTGGGCCTGGGAGAAGGGCAAGGCCCGCCCCCTGCCCGAACGGACCGAGGCCATCGCCGAAGCGCTTGGCGTAGCGCCCGACCAGATCGCCACGGCCGCCGGTTCGTCTGCCGATCTCGGCGCAGTGGTCGAGGATTGCCGGAGCCGCATCGCCGATGCCTGCGGCGCTGCACCTGCCGCTGTGCGGATCATGATCGAGCTATAAGGCAGGTTCCCGCAACTAGAAACAGCTACCTACTTCGCAAAATACGTATGGATGTGATCGCACTATTGAAAAATATGGTAAACAAAACCCGGACGTGATTCGTTTTTTAGTCTAGTAAATTTACATAGCTAACAAAATCAAGAGTCGAATTCGGGGAAAACAGGGGAAAAGTTGTTCCTGAAGTGCTTATGTTAGTTACCAAGTAGATCTGACTAAGGGCGAGTTGGCGAAATCTTTCGTTAGACCGCTGGGGCAATGTCGGTATGAAAATTGGTTTGAGCGATGTGGAAGGCCGTGTGCTGCATGGCCTATTGGAAGATAGTTCCGGCGATATCGTTATCCGGCTCGACCGGCGCGGTTTCATCATTCATGCATCTGCGAACATTGCGGAATTGGGGTTCGATTTTTCATCGGCGCTGCTGCTGCCGCATATCACCGATCTGGCCGAGCCCGATCATGCCGGGTTCCTCGGCGAGCATGTCAGCGCGGTACTCGAAGGGCGGGTGCGCACCGGATGGGCCGAATTCCCGGTGATCGCCTGTACCGACCGCGATACCTGCCGCGAAACGCAGTGCCAGCGCTGGCACGCGCTCAGCCTGCGCCCGATGATCGATCATGACGGCAGCATCGACGGTGCACTGTGTCTGATGCGTTCGGTTCAGCAGGTAAGGCTGCTTGAGGGCGAGTTGCATAACCGCGCTGTCACCGACCCGCTTACCGGGCTGGCCAACCGCCAGGCCTTCTGCGCCAGTCTGCGGCGGCATCTGGCAGGCGGCGGCGGGCAGGTTGTCGCGGTGTTCGCGGTCGACGGAATGCGCGCACTGCTGATGCGCTATGGCCAGCGCACCGCCGACGAGGTGGTGTGGGGTTTTGCCAAGTTCCTCGAAGCCATGGCGCTGCCCGATCACGAACTCGCCCAGCTCGATGGTGAACGTTTCGGCGTGTTGCTGCCCGCGATGAGCCTGCGCATTGCGCGCGAATGGGCCGAGGATGTGGTGCAGACCTTCGTCGGCCTTGCCGCCCCTGCGTCTGCCAAGGCACCGCAGCTTACCGCCAGTGCGGGGCTTGCGCGGGTCGAATGCACGGTCGACTGGACCTTGCGCGAGGCGGAACTGGGGCTGGTGCTGGCGCGTGCAGGCGGTGGCGGTCAAATCGCGATCGGGGGCCATCGCAGAGCGGCGTAACGCCCACTGGACTCGGCGGACGCGCTCGGTAAAGCCACCTTGATGAGCCACATTGCCACCATCCTGCTGCTCGGTTCGGGCGAGCTGGGCCGCGAATTCGTCATTTCCGCCAAGCGTCTCGGCGCGCGGGTGATCGCCTGTGACAGCTATGACAATGCCCCCGCAATGCAGCTGGCCGATGGGCGCGAGGTGTTTTCCATGCTCGACGGCGATGCGCTCAGGGCAGCGGCGGAAAAGCACCGGCCCGATCTGATCGTGCCGGAAATCGAAGCAATCCGCACCGAAGTGCTGGCCGATCTGGAAGCGGAAGGCTTTACCATTGTCCCGTCCGCCCGCGCCGCGCAACTGACCATGAACCGCGATGCAATCCGCGATCTGGCGGCGGGCGAGTTGGGTCTCACCACTTCGCGATATGGCTATGCGGAAAGCTTCGCTGAGGCCGAGGAGGTGGCTGCGCGCATCGGCTATCCGCTGGTGATGAAGCCGGTCATGTCCTCATCCGGCAAGGGCCAGAGCAAGGTCGACGGGCCGGAGGCGCTGGAAGCCGCATGGCAATACGCCGTCGCCAATATGCGCGGCGACCGGGCGCGGGTGATCTGCGAGCAATTCATCGCCTTTGATTACGAAATCACCCTTCTGACCGTGCGGCACAAGAACGGCATAAGCTTCTGCCCGCCGATCGGCCATCGTCAGGATCGCGGCGATTACCGCGAAAGCTGGCAGCCCGCCGCCATGAGCGCGGCCGCGCTCGCCAAGGCGCAGGATATGGCTGCCAAGGTCGTGGCCGCGCTGCAAGGTGGCGGGCGCGGCTGGGGCCTTTATGGCGTCGAGTTCTTCGTTGCCAGATACAGGGACGGCACCGAGGAGGTGATCTTTTCCGAGCTTTCGCCCCGCCCGCACGACACCGGGATGGTAACGCTCGCCTCGCAGGACTTGAACGAATTCGACCTGCACGCCCGCGCCATCCTCGGGCTGCCGGTGCCGCAGAATATCGCCGCTCGCCCCGCCGCCTCTGCCGTGATCCTTGCCGACCGTGACAGCGATGATTTCGCCTTCGAAGGGCTGGCCGAGGCACTGGCGCTTTCGCCGAAGGTCGATGTGCGGATTTTCGGCAAGCCCGTGACCCGCCCCTACCGCCGCATGGGCGTGGCGCTGGCCCGCGCGGATACGGCCGATGCCGCCGTGGCGCTTGCCAAAACGGCGGCAGCGAAGGTTCGCATCACCTATCGCTGACATCGTGGGGGGCGGCCTTCGCTGTTTTTCAGGAAAGCCGCCCCCGACTGCTTCGGGCAGGACGTCAGAAGCTGGCGAGCATGCCCAGCTTGTCCGCCAGCACCGCCACACGGCGGGCATTGGCGTTGGTCAGCGCCAATTCGACCTGCGGCGCATAGCTGGCGCGCGCTTCGCGCAGGCAGGACTTGTAGCGTTCGGCCAGCGCGAGGTTGCGGACCGGGCGCTCACCGCAGACGCGGCGTTCGGCGCGCGCCAGCCGCCGGTCGAGCGCCTTGCGCCCTTCCTCGCGGGTGAGATCCAGATCGCTGTAGGGCACCGCGATGCTGACAGGGCCGGCAGACGCAGGAACCGCGGCTGCGGCAAAGCCGAGCGCGAGGGCGGGCAGGACAATTCGAGTGATCATGGCGGAAAACCTTTGCTGCTTTGTCCGTTGAACTGTGCCAGCCGGAGGGGAGAGGAGAGAAGCCCGGCTGACGCGCCGCCTTTGGCAGACCAGCATTACAAGTTACGGACGAGTGTAAGAAAGTTTCGTTGCGGAGCAATCATAACATTGTCATGCATTCGCCCCCGAACCGCCATCACGGCAACCGGGCGTTCATTTGCCCGATACGCGTGCAGCTTGCGATGCGCCGCGCTTGCGCCTAATCCGCCCGCCCATGAACAACTATCCCAACACCGCTGCGCTGATGCAGCGCGGCACGGACTTCCTTGGCTGCGACACCGCGATTTTGTGCGGTGCGATGAGCTGGGTGTCGGAACGCAATCTGGTTGCCGCGATCTCGAACGCGGGCGGGTTCGGCGTGATCGCCTGCGGGGCGATGACCCCCGACATCCTCGACCGGGAAATCGCCGCGACCAAGGCGCTGACCACCAAGCCCTTTGGCGTGAATCTCATCACCATGCACCCCGCGCTGTTCGATCTGATCGGCGTGTGCCGCAAGCATGGCGTCACCCACGTGGTGCTGGCGGGCGGCATCCCGCCCAAAGGTTCGGTGGAAGCGATCAAGGCCGATGACAGCGGCATCAAGGTGATCTGCTTTGCCCCAACCCTCGCGCTGGCGAAGAAGCTGCTGCGTTCGGGCGCGGATGCGATGGTGATCGAGGGCATGGAGGCAGGCGGCCATATCGGCCCGGTCTCCACTTCTGTGCTGGCGCAGGAAATCCTGCCGGAACTCGGCGCCGAACATCTGATCTTCGTGGCGGGCGGCATCGGCCGGGGCGAGGCGATTGCCGGCTATCTGGAAATGGGCGCGGCAGGCGTGCAATTGGGCACGCGCTTTGCCTGCGCTGTCGAAAGCATCGCGCACCCCGATTTCAAGAAAGCCTTCTTCCGCGCCTCGGCCCGTGAGGCGGTAGCGAGCGTGCAGGTCGATCCGCGCCTGCCGGTGATCCCGGTGCGCGCGCTCAAGAACAAGGGCACCGAGGAATTCACCGCCAAACAGCGCGAAGTCGCCGCCCTGCTGGATGCGGGCGAAGTCGACATGGGCGAGGCGCAATTGCAGATCGAGCATTTCTGGGCAGGCGCGCTGCGCCGTGCGGTGATCGACGGCGATGTCGAGAACGGCAGCGTGATGGCCGGACAATCGGTCGGCATGGTCAAGACCGAAGAACCGGTCGCCGACATCATCGCCGAACTGATGGCCCAGTGCGAGGCGGCGCTGGGCCGGTAAGACCATGGCAGAGCCGCTGATCCTCACCCTCGCCTGCGCTGACCGGCCCGGCATCACCGCGCGGGTCACGGGTTTTCTGTTCGAGCGCAATTGCAACATCCTCGACGCGCAGCAGTTCAACGACCGCGCGAGCAACGGGGGCGAGGACCGGTTCTTCATGCGGGTGGTGTTCGACCCCGATGGCGCCACCGCAGATAGGCTGCGGGCCGATTTTGCCGCGCTGGCGGGCGAATATGCGATGGAATGGACGATGGTGGCCGAAGACCGCCCGCGCCGCACCATCATCCTCGTCAGCAAGTTCGATCACTGTCTGGTCGATCTGATCTACCGCTGGCGCACCGGCGAATTGCCGATCGATCCGGTGGCAATCGTCTCCAACCACCCGCGCGAGGCTGCGATCCGGGTGGATATCGGCGATATTCCGTTCCACCACATCCCCGTCACCCCCGACACGAAACCCGCCGCCGAGGCGCAACTGCGCGCACTGGCCGAGCAGACTGACGCCGAGCTGGTGGTGCTGGCGCGATATATGCAGGTGTTTTCGGACGAACAATCCGCCCATTTTGCCGGGCGCTGCATCAATATCCACCACTCGTTCCTGCCGGGGTTCAAGGGCGCGCGGCCTTACCACCAGGCACACACCCGCGGGGTCAAGATCATCGGCGCGACCGCCCATTTCGTCACCGCCGATCTGGATGAAGGTCCGATCATCCATCAGGATGTCGAACGCATCACCCACGCCGATGCCCCTGCCGATCTGGTGCGCAAGGGCCGCGACATCGAACGCCGCGTGCTGGCCGAAGCGGTGCGGCTGTTCGCGCAGGAACGGGTGTTGGTGAATGGCGGGCGGACGGTGGTGTTCAGAGGCTAGGCGGATTTCACAGTAGCCAAGGCAGCAGGCAGGGCGCATCATGGCACCCATGATCGTCCAGCGCCTCGACCATGTGAACATCATTACCGACCGTCTTTCCGAGACTGCGCGGTTCTATGCCGAACTGCTCGATCTGGAAGAACGCGATGGCCCGCCACCGCTCCGGCCCGAGCAGGTGCGCTGGATGTATGACAGCAGCGGCCAGGCGATCCTGCATCTCAACTCGACCGATTGCCCGCGGGTGTTCGAACGCGGGGTTGCGCCGGGGGCCGAGACCGGGGCGATCCACCACGTCGCGCTGCGCTGCGGGGATTTCGACGCGGTCAAGGCCCGGCTCGATGCGCGCGGTGCCGATTACCGGATCAACGATGTGCCCTCGATCGGCCTGAAACAGATCTTCACCGCCGATCCCAACAACGTGCTGCTCGAACTGAATTTCTTCGCAAGCTAACGCCGCGCGACCTTGTTCGTACCCTCGATCGCCTTGTCCTCGTTGGCGCGGTGGATGACGTAGGCGCGGATCGCCTCGATCTCGTCCTTGCTGAGCGATCCGGCGAAGCTCGCCATGCCGTTGTCCTTGAGCATCCCGCCTTCGACCACTGCGTTCCACGCCTGCGCGCTTTCCAGCGAACCGGCACGGCGCAGGTCGGGCAGGACGGTAGAGCCCACCGCGCCCGGCGCGTGGCACACCGCGCAATAGCGGCCATATTTCGCCTGCCCGACAGCAATCACCTCGGCGCTCGCGCGGCTCGGCGGCGGGTCGAGCGGGATTGCGGCCAATTCCGGCTCCGGCGGCAGCGCGGCCTTGCCGCCCAGTTTGAACACCAGCAACCGGCTGACATTGCGCACCGGCGCCTTGCGGTTGATCAGATCGCCATCGACGCTGAGCGCATAGGCCCCGCCCCAGCCCGCCAGCACCGCGACATATTGCTCGCCGTCGACAGTGTAGGTGACCGGCGGCGCGACCACCCCGGTCTGCGCGGCAAAGCTCCACAGCTTGTCGCCGGTCGCCGCATCATAGGCGTTGAACTCGCTGCCCGCCGTGCCTTGAAACACAAGGCCGCCAGCGGTTGCCAGCAGACCGCCGTTCCATGGGCCGGGATGCTCGACCGTCCAGCGCGGTTCCTGCTTCACCGGGTCCCACGCCACCAGCATGCCCTTGAGCGTGCCGGCAACCTGCTTCCTGAAGCCTTCATCAGCCGGCACATCGCCAGCACCCAGATCGAACCCGACATTGAAACCGCGCGCGGTATCGGGCTTCCAGTCGGCTTCGGGGGCATAGAGCATCCCGGCCTCGAAGGCGGGGATGTAGACCAGCCCCTCGCCCGGATGAAATGCCATCGGGTGCCAGTTATGCCCGCCCAGCGCGCCCGGCGTCACCAGCGCGGGCTTGCCGGTCTTGTCCACCCGCGTTTCGGGGTTCTCGATCGGGCGGCCCGTTTCAGGATCGATCCCGCTCGCCCAGTTCACGCTGACATAGGGCTTGGCGCTGATGAATTTGCCGGTTTCCCGGTCAATTACATAAAAGAACCCGTTCTTGGGCGCCTGCATCAGCACTTTGCGCACCGCGCCATCAATCGTCATGTCAGCCAGCATGATGTGCTGCGTGGCGGTGTAATCCCATGTCTCGCCCGGCGTGGTCTGGTAATGCCAGACATATTCGCCCGTCGACGGCCGCACCGCGACGATACTGGACAGGTAGAGGTTATCCCCTTCCCCCGTGCCATCCGCGCCGGGGCTGCGATAGGCGCGGTTCCACGGAGAACCATTGCCCACCCCGATATAGAGCAGATCAAGCTCCGGGTCGTAGGCCATCGAATCCCACACCGTCCCGCCGCCGCCAATCGCGTCCGTCGCGCCCAGTACGTCCATGTTCCAGGTTTCAGCGGCCTTTTGCAGATAGGCAGGTGCGTTTTCAGGTTCGCCGCCCTCCGGCACCGTATAGAACTTCCACAATTGTTCGCCGCTGTCCGCATCATAGGCCGCAACAAACCCGCGCACGCCGAATTCCGCGCCGCCATTGCCGATGATCACCTTGCCATCGATCACGCGCGGTGCGCCGGTGATGGTGTAGCTCTTGGATTGGTCGACCGTGACCTTCTCCCACGCGACCTTGCCGGTTTCGCGGTCGAGCGCAATCAGCCGCCCGTCGAGCGTGCCAAGGAACAGCTTGTCGCCCCACGCCGCCACGCCGCGGTTGACCGTGTCGCAGCAGGCCTTGACCGCCGTTTCACCTGGCACCTCGGGATCATATTCCCACAATGTCGTGCCGGTGACAGCGTCAAACGCCTTCACCTTGCTCCATGCGGTGGTCAGATACAACTTGCCGTCGATCACCAGCGGGGTCGCTTCCTGCCCGCGCGCGGTGTCCATATCGGCGAACCAAGCGAGGCCCAGATCGCCGACCGTGTCCGTGTTCACCGCATCGAGCGGCGAGAAACGCTGTTCGGAATAGGTGCGCCCGTGGCTGATCCAGTTGGCGCTGTCCGCGTCCGCGCCGACCAGCGCGGCATGGGTGATCCCCGCACCTCCTGCACCCGAAGCCTCGAAAATCTGGCTGCAATTGGCCAGCACCCCGGCTGACAGCAACAGGCCCGCGCCCAAGGCCCAACGCACAAGCTTCATCAATCCCACTCCCGAATTTTTGCAGGCAAGTTGCCGCGATAAACTTCGCTTGTCCATGCCCGTCGGTCGCGCCTATCGTGACAGGCTGTGGGCGATCGGAGAATGATGCAATGTGCGACGAAGCAAAACTCGGCGAATGGGCCCGTCAGGCGATCAGCCGCCGCCAGTTCGGTGCGCTGACAGGTGCTGCGGCGCTGACAGCCTGCAGCGCGGGCGAAGGCGTCTCCAATGCGCAAGGCATGGCGGCCGGCCTGCGCGAGCGCGGGGTCAGCTTCCCCACGGCTGACGGCACGATGGACGGCTTTCTGGTTCAGCCCGAAAGCGGCGATCACCCGGCCGTGATCCTGTGGCCCGACATCGCCAGCATCCGCGAGGCAAAGCGCAATATCGCCCGCAAGCTTGCCTCGGCGGGCTTTGCGGTGCTGGTGGTCAATCCCTATTACCGCGACGTGGCGGGCGAACAATTCGCCGATTTCGCCGCCTTCATCGCCGATGGCGGCTTCCGGAAAGTCGGCCCGTGGCGCGAGAAACTGACCGCCGAGGCGATTATGCGCGATGCCACCGGAGTGGTCGCCTGGCTTGATCGTCAGGACGGCGTAGACACGGACAAAGGCATCGGCACGCAGGGCTATTGCATGGGCGGGCCGTTCACAATCTGGAGCGCGGCGGCGGTGCCTGCCCGGGTCAAGGCCGCAGCCAGTTTCCATGGCGGCGGGCTGGTGCGGCCCGATAATCCGATGAGCCCGCACAAGGTGCTCGGCCAGACCAGGGCAGCCATGCTGATCGCGGTGGCGCAGGATGACGATGCCAAGGCGCCCGAAGACAAGGTCACCTTTGCCGACGCCGCAAGGGAAGCCGACGTGAGCGCCATCGTCACCGTCTATCCGGGCGATCACGGCTGGATGGTGTCAGACAGCCCGGCCTATGATCCCACCGCCGCCGCACGCGGCGAAGCGGATCTCAAGGCGCTTTACGCAGAAAGCCTGAGCGCCGACTGAGCTCCCGCACTTTCCTACCGCGCGGCAGGCGGTCTAGGCTCGCCGCGCCATGCCTGTCCGACCTTTCGCCTTCGCTGATTCGTGCCTGCCGCACGGGAGAAAGACGCACGCGATCCCGGCCGGGTTTTTGTGTCTCTGGACAGTGTAACATGTGTCTCCAACAGCGCGCGACGAAGGCCGGCCTCAGCGCGCCTTGGCCCGCTCGTTGGCCGCGCCGAAGCGCCCGTGCTTGCGATAGCGCAGCATCCACTTGTCGAGGAACAGCCCCAATGGCCGCGGCTCGATCCCCAGTTCGGCAAAGCTGCGGTGTTCGCCCGAAACGACATTGCCCGCCTTCAGCAGCGTCCACTGGTCGCGGCTCATCGGCGTACCGGGGAGCGCCGCGAAGGTCGCGGAAAGCCCGTCGGGCATGGCGATGAAACGCCGCTTGCGCCCCTGCGCGGCGGCGATGCGCTGGTGGATTTCCATCATGGTCAGCTGCTCCGGCCCGCCCAGTTCGTAGATCTGCCCGCCATGGCTTTCAGGATGTTCGAGCGCGACCCGCACCGCCTCGGCGACATCATCGGCGAACACCAGTTGCAGCTTCACCTGCGGGCCGAACACCGGCAACGCCGGGAGCAGTTCGATCATCCCGCCGAACAGGTTGAGGAAATTGTCGTCCTTGCCGAACACGATCGAGGGGCGCAAAACCGTGGCGGTGGGGAAAGCGGCGAGCACGCGCTGCTCGCCCAGCGCCTTGGACCGGGCATAGGCGGCGCTGGAGGAGGCATCGGCGCCGATCGCGCTCATATGCACCATCGCCTTCACGCCCTTGGCAGCGGCGATCCGGCCGATCATGCCCGGAGCCTCGCCCATCAATGCGCCGAGATCGCCGTCGAACGCCCCGACCAGGTTGACCACGTGGGTCGCCCCGTCGAGCGCGGCCTCAACCTGAGCTTCGCGGGTGATGTCGCAGGGCATGAATTGCAGTTGCCCGAGATTGGCAAGCGGCTTCAGTGCAAAGCCCTTCTGCGGATTGCGGCTGGCCAGTCGCAACCGTGCGCCGCGTTCGAGCAGGCTCTGGGCGACATAGTTGCCGATATAGCCGCTGCCGCCGAAGATGGTGACAAGCTGGCCGGAAAGGGGGGAGGAGGTGGGCATGGTCAGGTTGCTCTTGCTGGCTGTCCGCGAATCTGCGCTGCGCCATGCGTCAATGCGCGGGCGCGGGCAAGCGTTCCGGCCGGTCTTCGGGCAGATTGGCCAGCCGAAGGCCAACAGCGAGGCCCCGGCGCATTTCCTGTGCGAGGTTTGCGTTGACACGAGCCCCCCGCCCTCGCTAAAGGCCCGCGCCTACCCAGCTTGCGGTGACGATGACCGGCAGGCTCCGTGCCCAGATGGCGGAATTGGTAGACGCACCGTCTTCAGGTGGCGGCGCTCGCAAGGGCGTGGAGGTTCGAGTCCTCTTCTGGGCACCATTTACTTTTAAAAATACAACAAAAACAATTGTCTAGTCGGATCTTCAAAATCTGGCCCACCCTCTCGTCCACCCCAGTTTTCGCGATGTAGTGGATTTGCATATGCTTCTATGTTCCATCCAATCAGGAAGGTTGGAGAGAACAGGTGGCGAAAGCGGACAGGGCCAAGGGTGGCTCAAAGGAAGTGCTGATCGAGATAGGTGCCTTCGATCAGTCGTATCACATTGCTGATCACCGGGTTGATATTGGCCGTGTGGACGACGAAGCGATAATCGACATTTTTGGGCGGGTCGTGCGATCCAGAGATCAGCAGCCTTTTGTCGGAGTGCCCGCTGAGCTGTCACTGATCTGCTCTCAGGCCTATCATTCAGATCCCGAGGCGTCCGAGGCGCCATTGCCGATGCTAATGACAGCGAGCCATGCCAAGGACAAATTCAAGGCTTTGGGCTACCTACCGCCCCAGCCATTCTGGGCGCTTCCGGAAATGATTTCGTCCGGCAGGGTGTCTCACGTCATTGTCGACTATCGAGCAGGGGGCGGCAGGGGCTACGAGCTTCATGCTTTGTCCTTTACATCCCACAAAACATCAAACGCCAGGAGCTAGCCCACTCGCCATAGCGCTCTCGCATCTAGCCAATTGTCCTTGCGTATGATCGCGTCACTGATAGCATTTGAGGTGCCTCGGGGGCTTTTGCCAACCTCGAGCATCGCGATGCTCTTCAATTAGGAGACATCGTGATGAGGATTTTGTCGAAGCGTCAGGTCAAGGAGTTAGTACTGTATTCGCCTCAGCACATCGCACGCCTGGAAAAGGCCGGCCAATTCCCCAAGAGGGTACAGCTTGGCCCGAGCCGGGTCGGATGGGTTGAGGACGAAGTGCTGGACTGGCTGCAGAAGCGCCTGGAAGCCCGAGACGAACCTGTCCGGCACTCCTGAAAAGGAGCGGGTGGTCGGGATTGCAAGCCCGGCCACCCAACTTCACTTCGAAGACAGATGGCGATGGGGCGTGTATTATTGAACTAAGCACTTAAAATTCGTCGCCAAACATGGGATCACGCAATCAACAAAGCCAAGAAACCGGATATCACCGCAGAATGCTCCTCGACAATAAGACCCATGGCAAAGTTGGCGATGAGCTTCGGAGGGCTATCGAGCCAGAGTCGAAAGTCGCAATCCTAAGCGGCCTGTTCACGGTTTTCGGATTTGCTGCGCTGAAAAGTGAGCTCGCCAAGATCGAGCGATTGAAGCTGCTTCTTGCTGATGATGACGCCATTTTGCCCTCGCAGCTTGCTGGGAACGCTGATGAAATCGGCCTGAAAAACGAGCTCAATCTCCAACATATTGCCTCGGAGTGCGCGCAATGGGTCCGCAGAAAAGCTGAGGTGCGGGCGCTCTCCGGCGCACCAATTCGACAAAACCTATTCCATGTCCGCCAGCCTAGTGGATCTGCGATAGCAATTTCTGGAACGTCCGATTTGACGGCCTCGGGGCTCGGTATGGTTCCTTCAGCCGCATTTGCGATGAACACAGTCGCCGGTGACGGTGACAACCCGAATGTTTTCCAGATTTGCACGCTGCGCGACATGGGCACCGAGCGGGAACGTCGTCAGACAATCGGGCGCGGGCTGCGCTTGGCTGTTATCAGCGATGGTACCGACAAAGGTACCGCAAGCATCTCAATCTGACCGCGCCGATGATGGTGCTGAATGTCACCACAACCGAGGCGCGGTTGGTTCGAATGTTAGACCTTACAGAGGGGCTATTTCCTGAAGGTAATTCCTATCAGCTATTTCTATCCTGGGATGCTTTTGGAGCGGTTTTCATGCCGCCGGAGCCAAACGTTTCGCTGCTTACCGATTGCTGGCGATCTGTCGGAGAAGGCTTCATGCTCGAGCGCGTTGGCTGAAATGCCCTGCCAGCTTTGCGCCCCAAACTCGGTCATTCGAATGATCTTAATTCCAGCCCGAAAGCGGCCAGTACATCACCAAATTGTGGCAACCGGCGGCTTAGACTCATTTACCGAACACATCTCCGATCAAGTCGAATATCTTCTTCGAGTCGATCCCGCCCTTGAGGTCGTCTTCGGTGACGATCAGCCGTCCATCTGGGTTGTCGGCACTCCATTGGGTGATCCCCTGTTTTCTGTACCACTCCAACTTCCTTTCCCAGCGCTCGACATACTGGGGACTGCCCATCATTCCGCAGTGTTCCCAATACCAAGCGCTTTCGTCGGTATCGATTGTAAAGTCCGGCAACCTGGTCTCACCCTCGCTGTTCGTGAGTGGTTGCTCATAGGTATAGCGGAGATCACCCTCAGCGCGTCGCTGTTCTAGCATATCGGCAATGATGAGCTCAGACTTTGAACGGACGAGGGTACCGCCGCGAGTTGCGTGGATCAGGTTTTCGGAGAGCCACCGCTTCTGCGTTCCACCGGGCTGGTCGAACGATGCCTCGTACATTTTCGGTTTGGTAAACAAGTTGGTAGTCCGGCGTTTGGTCTCCGAGAAGAAGTCCGACTGCAACCGGTGGAATTTCGCAAAGGGTCCTTGATGAAGTATCCGCACGCACCGCTTTTGCCGGGTCAGGGCCGTGTAGAGCATTTCCCTCGTCAGCAGGCGCGAATTGGCGGGCAGCACCAGGATCACCGTCTCGAACTCCGAGCCCTGCGCTTTATGCACTGTTACCGAGTAGGCAAGCTCGAGGTATGGAGACGCTTCCTCGGCAAACTCCTTCTTCCAGAACGAGTAACTTTCGCCCGCCTGAGAGGCGAATTCGACCTGCGTCGCGTCAACGCGGCTCATTCCGCTTTGCCCGACGACGAGACCAATTTCCCCGTTTGCCAAGTAACCTTCGCGACGATCATCGGCAGGGTTCCATTTGAGGCGCTTGTGATTGCGCAAACAGATCACTTTGTCGCCATAAGTGATTTGGTCTGAACCCCGCGGTCCGATGTGCCGCCAGCCATTGTGATTTCGCTGCCGTGCAAAATCCAGGCGCTGTGACCGCGCAACGCGTTTCACGAAGCGGTTCAACTCGACCGATCCGCTCAGCTGGTTGCGATTTGCAGAGAGGATCTGCCAACTATCCGCTTTTTCGCCGTTGCCTAGGTTGAAATAAATCCGGCCCTTTTCATCCTCACGGCCGCCTAGTGAAAGCTCGACTTCCCGTTCCAGACCGGCCTCGTCAGTGCCGAACTGGTCGGTCAGCACGTCTACGAGCTTGTCCCTCAGATCTTGCGGTGTATCCCATTGGACGAACGTCAGGCGGTCGGATTGATCCGCGCGCGGTGCAACCAAGATTTCGTCCTCGCCCGGTCCCGCAGGCCTCCCTGAAAAAAGGTTTGCGAGCTGGACATCGGGAAGAGTGAGGGCGGAAATCATCTCTTCCCCTTGTTGGCGCCGGCTTACGGTAAGTTCCGCCAGTCCCGATCCACCATGGTTCGTGCCCAGATGTTCAATGATGTCCACGAATGGGCGGCCGGCACCGATCGGTGGCAGCTGCTGGGGGTCACCGACCAAGATGACGCGGACTGCCTTCGGAAGCGCGCTCAGGAGCGAAGCAAGCTGATCCTCGGTGAGCATAGAGCACTCGTCGACAACACACGTCGTGACCGGCTCGAGGTCCCCGTCCGTTTTAACCAGATACCGTGCGGTGTCGGCATCGTAGCGCCCGGTCGCCAACAGAAACTGAGCGAGTGTCTGGGCTTGAGCGGGCCGTTCGGTTTGCTGGCCCAGTCGCACACGTGCCTTGCCGGTCGGAGCCAGCAACAGCACATTCGGCCCGACAATCCCGGCCTGATCGAGGAAAATCTTGAGAAGCGTCGTCTTCCCCGTTCCTGCGGGGCCCGTCAGGACGCCGATCCGGCTACCTTCGAGTATCTGCAGGGCTTCGACCTTCTCATCTTGGGCAGCAATTTCGTCGGCGTTGTCGGGCTTTGGTACCTCGAATTTCTCTTCTACTAGGGCCCGCCATTCTGTCGCGCTGCTACCTTTGCCGATGCGCGTTTCAACATGCGATCGGATGACCGCGCCCGCGGTTACGTACCGTTGCAATTGTGCATAGACCGTGCCGTCGACCTTCTCGATGTTGATCTCGTCTTCGAAGTCGCTGCTGTTGATGAGGAGTGCGGCCTCGTCGAATGTCACATCCTCGGTGAGCGGGAGCCTTTCGAACAGCTGCGATACCTGGCCAGCCGAGAGAAGTGTATTCCCCTCCAGCGCCGCCTTCTCGAGGATGTCGACCGCGAGGGCGCGCATCCGCAATGGATCCTCCGGTTCATCGAGCTCCACGTCAAGCGACGAGGGCAGCCAAGGTGCCGGCTTAGTGCCCTGCGATGGGTAAAGCGCGCGATCGATCGTCATGACGTCTATCGCCCCCTCGAGAAGGCGGCTGGTTTCGAAGAGGCGGTAAGGATTGGCGAGAACATCGGCCGGTTCGCAATTTTGGAACGCCGCCAGCGCCTGCCCCTTTGTCAGTTCGAAGCAGGAAAGTAGCTTCATAAGCTCGTACCGCTCAGTATCCTCCTCCTTCAGATAGTTCCATCGCCTCCGCTGAGCCTTGGTGATCCGATCGAACCCGCTGGGAAGCTCGCGTTCCTGCGCAAACAAGGCCTCGACGACGGGCCATGGATCGACGTTGTCATCGAGCTCGGCTGCAAGTGCATGAGCAAAGAGGGAGCCGTTGAATTTCGGGTCGAAGCACGAAAGCGCGCTGCCCAGCCCTGGAGCGGGACCACGCATCTTCCACAACCGGGCCAGTTCGCCGTCGATCCATTCGATGTATCGCTCAAAGGGTCCGGTAGTTACTTCCCTTGAAGCCTCGAGAGCGTTCCGGACCGAAAGCAGCGAGGTTATGGCACTGCCGTGGCTGACATGGTCGGTGCCATAAAGAAACTGTTCGTACCCTTCTTCGGGAACGAATGCGATGCAATCCGCGAGATCAAGGTCGTCGCGGTCCTCTGATAATTTCAGCAACTCATGGTACGGCAGCACGACACCGCCTGACCAGCCGCCACCCGACTCTTCGTCGACGGGACGCAGAGAATGTTGGAACGGCCGCTCCCAAATCATTGAGCGAATTCGGTTGCCGGCCTTGCCGCCTTCGTAGGGATATTCGTCGACTTGTCCTAAGGCGACGAGCTTTGCAACCGCGACGATCTGCCGCGTTGCCGATTCGGTAAGGGGCGTCTGCTTCGCGTAGAAAAAGACGAGAGAATCTTCCTCGGCGATCTCATCGCGGAACCCCTTGAGCAGCTCGCCTTGATTATCGGCGCTCTGCACCCAGGCTGACTTCACGACGAAGTCGGGTGCCTCGCCCTCTTTGGGCTCCTGCGAATCCAAGGCGTAAAGGTCCCGCCCCTCCGCGATCTGCCAGGCGAACTTGCGGAGCATCCAACGGTAGGGAGTCAGTACACCTCCGTAGGCAGGGACTCGAACTTCTGTCGGCAAGATATGGCCGTGCGGTCCGTACTTGTCCTTGGAATAGGACAACTGTGTTCGGAGACGCAGCTCGAAGGGAGCGAGAAAGGACCCTCTTTCCGCGAGACATGGCGGGACACGGGGCACGTCATCAAACCCCTCGCCCTGCCGCGAAATCTCGTACGCGTCATCACGCCCCTCGGCGGTCCGCTTCAAAGCAAGGCATGCCGAGTTCCCGGCAACATCAAGACAGACGCGGCCATTCCACTTGCTGTCGTGCCACGGCACTCGCACCGAGACGTGCTTTAATCCTGCCAACCCCACTGCGGCGCCCCCTTTGCTGACGTGACACGCGCAGGCCGGAAACGGCCCGCACTCGTTCCAATCCAACCGCCATTGATAGGAAGCCGGTCTCAGCCAACAATGCGCAAATCAAACCTAGTTGCAAGTATTTGGATAAGGGACGGCCTCTTTATAATCCGGGTTGAACAAGCCACGATTAGGCTTGTCGCCGGGAGGGCGTGCTGCGCAGTGATCGGTTGGTCGGCTCGTCATCCCAATCGTAGTAAAATCGTTTCCGTTCGCGGCCAGCGCCCAATCGGTAAGGGAATCAGCCGATATTGTCGACGGCAGCCCACGCTCCTTTCAATGCGGAGCGGATCGACCAGTACGGCCCCGGTCCCAAGCCTACAGCTTTGGGAATCAATTGCGAATACACCGCGAATTGGCCTTCTCAAGTTCTGCCACCTTGCGCGTCCTTCTTGACGACTCGATGACTTACTGGAAATTCAAACCAATGGTTTCGGCCACAGGGAGCAATCAATGATTACAGCAGGTGCGCGTGTGCGCCTCAAGAGCGACCCGAGTGTCGTCGGGACCGTCAGTGATGCGGAGCCCAGCGAACGGGCAGGCCGGACCTTCCTCATGATCGAGCTGCCCAATGGCCGCCGCAGGAGTGTTCCTCTCGTTCAGCTCGAGGCTGTGGCCGACGAGATCGATCCGTTCGAAGACCTCGAGAAGGGCAAGTTCTCCTCGCCGGTAGACCTGCGCCGCGCAATCACACACTTGCGGATGACCGGACGGCTGGCGGACATGATCTATAGCCTCGGTGCGACCAACACCGACTTTCATGCCTACCAGTTCAAACCCGTCCTGAAGCTGCTCAATTCGCCGTCGCGGGGCCTGCTCATCGCGGACGAGGTGGGGCTGGGCAAGACGATCGAGGCTGGCTTGGTGTGGACCGAACTGGTGGCCCGCTTCGACGCGCGGCGGCTGCTCATCGTCTGCCCGAAACCGTTGTGCGAAAAATGGCGCGACGAGTTGCGGTCCAAGTTCAACGTAACCGCCCACATCTGCCAGGCGGACCGACTTCAGCAATTTCTCAAGGACGACCGTTCCGGCGGCGAGGGCTTTGCGGTCATCGCTTCCCTGCCTGCCCTCCGCCCGCCGCGCGGCTGGGACGACCCTGCGCTTGGCAAAACGGGTGCCCGCGTTGATCTCGCCGAATACCTCGAGGACGCCGACGACGAGCTTTTCGACCTCGTCGTGTTCGACGAAGCGCACCACCTGCGCAACACCGACACTATGAATCATCGCCTCGCGCAGCTCGTGTGCGAGGTTGCCGACCACAAGCTGTTCCTGTCGGCGACCCCGATCAATCTGCGTGCCAACGACCTGCGTTCGTTGCTAAAGCTGATCGACCCCGACACGTTCGAACGCGAATGGCTTTTCGAAGTGTTGCAGAGCGAGAACGAACCCTATGTCGCCGCGTGGGAAGCCGCGCGAAGCTTGAGAGCTTCGTTCGCCGACCTAAAAAACCTCATCGAAGCATTGCCCGATGGTGAAATCCTCAAGACTGGGAAACGCCTCGAACGCCTTCGTGAAGAGCTTTCGCGGGGGATGCAGGACACTCCGCAGAACCGAGTGCGCATCGCCGCGCGTCTCGAGGAAATGTCGCTCCTCGGTTCGATCATCAATCGGACCCGCCGACGCGATGTCGCCGAGTTCAAGGTCGATCGCCGGCCGGCAACCGCGCGCTGGCCGATGTCCGACATCGAGCGCGAGTTCTATGACAATGCATCGCGCGAAATCGCGAATTACGCGATCAGCAACAACATCAACGAACGCTTCCTGCTTGCGCAGACCCAGCGCCTCCTCGCGTCTAGCCTGCCAGCCGCATACCGGCACTGGGGTACGCGCACGAGAAACCTCAGCCTCGACGACGAGGATGAGGGTTCGCGGGACAACACCGTACCCGGACCGCTGACCGAGGCTCTCGGCGCGATCTGCGACAACCCGCCCGAGCTCGCCGCTCTCGAAGCAAGTGACACCAAGTTTGCGCGGCTGGTCACTTGGCTTCGCGACATCGCTAAAGACCGGCCCGACGAAAAGCTCATCGTCTTCTCCAGCTTCCGCAAGACGATCGCCTACCTGCAGCGTCGCCTGACCGACGCTGGCTTCGCCACGATGGAGCTCCACGGCGGCATCAACACCGACCGCCAGACAATCGTCAACCAGTTCGCCGATGCTCCGGCGGGAACGATCCTCCTAACCTCAGAAGTCGGCGGCGAGGGTCTCGATCTCCAGTTTTGCCGAACCCTCATCAACTGGGACCTACCCTGGAACCCGATGCGGGTCGAGCAGCGGATCGGCCGTATCGACCGTATCGGGCAGCAGTCCCCGTCGATCGACATCATCAACTTCATCGCCGAGGACACGATCGAAGAGCGCGTTTACGAGCGGCTCTATGAACGGCTCGGTATCATCAAGAGCACGCTCGGCGATTTCGAGCCGATCCTCGGCGAGATCATCCGTGACATCGAGATTATGCTCGTCAACCCGGAGCTGACCAAGGAGCAGCAGAACGCCGAGCTCGAACGGGCCACGCTTGCCGCCGAGAAGCGCAAGGAGTTGGCCGATGAACTCGAACGCGAAGCGCCCGGGCTGATCGCCCACGGTGACAGCATCCTCCAGCGCATCAACGAGGCGCAGGCGCCGCACAAACGCCTTACGTCTAACGACCTAAGAGACTACATCGCTGGCGTCCTCGTGCCCTCGTACAAGGGCACGAGCATCGAACCTGTCCCCGGTATCGAGATCGACGCCTACCAGGTCCGACTTTCACCGGCCGCAGACGTCGAGTTCAACCGGTTCAGGATCGAAAAGGCGCGCCGCTATCCCACGCGGTTCGCACGCGCCGGCGCGAGCGGGGTACGGGCCGTATTCGGTAGCAATCCCGCTCCGACCAAGTACCGTGCGATCGAAGCCGTCCCCATGACGCACCCGCTGTCGCGCTTTTCCGCCGAACTGCTCGACCGGCGGCAGGCGGGCCTGGCCTCGCGCCCTGTCACAGCATTCGAAGTCGCTAACAAACCGGACTGGGAGGTGCCGCAGAGCCGTTACATTTTCCTTGTCGAGCGCTGGTCGATTGAGGGTATCGTGCCTGTCGACAAGCTTGCATTTGCAGCCTGCGAAACGGCAGGCGGTACAATGCTCGACGAGGACAGGGCCGAGCGCATCCTCCTTGAATCCCTCACGCAGGATCCCGCAATGATCGGCCTGTCCGACGACGAATGCGGCGAGGCGCATGCGCTTGCGTCAGGCGCTCTCGCCGGTGAGCTCGATGCGAGGCGGTTGGACTTCGAGGAGGGTGAAGCGGCGCGCCACTTCGACCTTGTGAACACACAAATGGCGCTCATTGAAGAACATCGACGGCGCGAGTCCGCCAAGTACAAGCAGCAGATCTCCGATCTCGAGTGGTCGCAGAATCTGAAGCGCAAGAGCCTGATACCGGCAATCAGGGGCAAGCTCCAACGTGTCTTGGCCCGTCTCGAATTGCGCGAGAACGACATACGCAAGCGCGAACACGCGTTTAGCTACGATGAGCCGGTGCTCGTGGGTGTTGCGGTCGTCGACGTCATCGGAGGCGCGGCATGACCGATCTTGGAGATAAGCTGGCCGCGCTCGGACTCGGCAATGGAAAAATCGAGAAGGCTATCCCGCAGACCGAAGTGCAAACGAAAACGGATGCACCAAACGGCGATTTCGCCGACATGGAAGCGGCTATGGCGAGGAAGCTGGCCGAAAACGGCCCGGCCCCAAAGGTTTCTTCGACTAGTGAGGCGGTCAGTCCGGGCGCTGGAGCACCTGTCACCGAGGGGCCGACGTTGGCGGGCGACAGCGGCGTAGCATCGAGACCGAAAGTGTGCCTGCCGCGGGTTGCGCAGGAAAGGCTGCGCTACGAGCCGATTTCGAATGCCGATCCTGAGCCAGACATCCGCGTCGAGACCGGGCCGCAGGATGAAACCGCTCCGCCGTCCACAATTGTAGGTGTCACGGCAGATCTTGACCAGCTGGGCGGAGAGGAGTTGCCCGACGCCGAGGCAGCGGAACTCGTGTTTCGCAGCTACGAGCACGCGTTCCAGCATATCGTTGCATTGGTCGGTGAAACCACCCCGGAAATCGAAGACCGCCCCACATCGCTCCCGGCCGCGGACATCGCCCAGCTCGATCGGCGGATCGATAGCGGAGCGCGCTGGCTGCGCGACCATCCCGATGCCGACGAGGACGGGTACGTGGTCGGGTTCGATTTCGGCACGAGTTCGGTCAAGATGGTCGTCAGGGAGCCATACCGGGCAGGTAACGAGACCGCAGCCTTGCCGGCGCCACTCGAGCTTCGCTCTCTCGGGCATCCCTACCTGTGGCAGACTGCAGTTTGGTTCGATCCCGCGGCTTCGCGTTTCTCCTTGTACCCGGTGCCAGGCGCAAAGGTCCTCGAAGGATTCAAGACGGGTATCGTGGGTGGGAATGGCAAGGAGGCGGTCTGGACGGACCCCGAGGTGTCACGATCGGAAGCTGCGACCGCATTTATCGCACTTCACTTGTGCAATCTCATGGGTTGGTACGAGGAGGAGAAGCCGCTGAAGCGCAGCACAGCTTCTAACTATCTCAAGATCAACATCGGCGTGCCGGTTGCAACGCAGGACAATCCGGCCGCACTCGCACCGTTCGAAGAGGTGGTTTGCGCAGCAGTCGAACTGTCGCGCGCCTGCGAACCGGTGACGCTGAAGATCGTCAAGGACTCGCTCGCCATTTCGAAGCGTGAGAAGGTTCCGCAGGGGTTCGGGCTCGTGCCCGAGCTCAGTGCCGCGCTCGTTGGATACGCCCTCGATCCCACCAGCCCGCTCGGTGCGCACGTGCTCATCGATGTCGGGGCATCCACGCTTGACGTTGTCGCGTTCAATCTCATCGACCAGGAGGGCATGCCCGAGATCAAGGCGTTTGCCGCGAGCGTCGAGCTGCTCGGGGCTGCCGCACTCGATGTCGCAACCCGCCACGAAATAGACGACGCGGACTTTTCAAGAGCGTGCAACCACCAGTTCGGGCATACCTACGGCGTGGCATGCGACGTGGCGCCAAGATCTTTCAGCCGGAAGAACAACCCCGATCGTCCCGACGTACGGCTGGTGATCACAGGTGGTGGGTGTGGCACCGCGGTGCATTCCGGCATGATCGCCGAGTTGCCCGACCGCATCCTGGGTGGGCAATCGGCGGCGAGACCCGAACCGCCGCTGAGCATCGCGTCCATGGCCTGCGACCGTTCGCGGCTGCTGCTTGCCTACGGTCTTGCGCACGACGACCCGGACATTCCCTATCCGACCCTTCCTTCGGACATTCCGCCGATCCCGCGGCGGCCGGCCGATACAGGACCGTCAATAATCGGTCCGGAACAGATGTGGTGAGCTGGCAAGAGAAGTACTGGGACGCGATTGACCAGCTCTACTGGAATCCCAGCCTTCGTTCTAACTAAGAGATGACGACTTATGGACCGCAAGTCGAATGGCCGCTTTGCGCACCCGCGAATACAAAAGGGGACAGGCTGGAACCGGCCCAAAAACTACCGTTATGACTCACTGCGGGGGAACTGAATGACGGTGGCACTATCAACAAAGGTCGCCATGCCTTCTTCCTTTACCGCCTGCTCGAAAGCTCGAAACGCCTCATCATCATCCACGAATTGATCGTCCCAAACGATTGATGTGCCCTTTTCATTGACAACTTCGAGCGTCCACTGATCCTCGCTTTCAAGGCGATAAATTTGCACCTGAACACAAATCCCGTCGTGCGATTGGTTACCCGACAGGCTGGACGTGACGAGATTTGGATCGCGTTTGCTCATTTAGAGATGTCTATGTCAGATGCTCTGCGGAGTAAATTGCGCCAGTGAGCCCCTGCCAAACGAGAGGGTGTGCCAGACGCGGGTTCGCGACAAGAAAAAGGCCAAGCATGCCGCTTGGCCAAAGTTTGTGCGGGTCAGCGGCTTCAATATTCTGACGCCAACATGATTGTGAGGACGCGGCGCGTTGCGTCCGGGTCTGACGGGTCTTCGCTGCCGGACATCATATCCGGGCCATAATAGTCGATCTTCCAGAAGATCCGCTGCCCGTCATGATCAAACGCACCAAAGTTGTGTTCACCGTGCGGGTCATTGTCCTCACTGAATTGTTCGAAGTGCATGACCTTCTCTGCGACCGCCTGCATGCCCGATTCACCCAACGCCTGGATGCCGGGAGTTATCAGGATATCGCCGCCAATACCGCTGCGGCGAAAGCGATCGTTCAAGCGCTGGATGCGCTCGCTCTTCTCCTTGTCCATGATGTGCTCTCCTGCAGAAATCCGGCAACAGACATTGCGGCCGGAGCCGTGCAGGTGAGCTGTGCGGCCATGATACCATGGCCGCGCCTTTGATTAGTTGATGGAAAACACCAAGGGCACTGCCCTTTCGTTTTCCAAAGCATGAAATGCATGGGCCGTGACTCGCCCGAGTACCTCGGGCTGCGTCCGCACCACCCCGAGGCATTTCACGCTTTCCTTTCCCCATCCCGTTCTCGCCGAAGGGCAGGGCCGATGGCCGTTTGGGCCATCAGCCCGACATGAAGGAAAGGACCTGCCCCATGACCATCACCACTATTGCCCCCGCCGACTTGAAGCTGTCCCCGCTCAATGTCCGCAAGTCGAAGCGCCAGCATATCGAGGCTCTGGCCGACGATATCGCCGCACACGGCCTCATCCATAACCTTGTCGCCTACAAGAACGGCAAGGGCTACGCCGTGGTCGCCGGAGGGCGGCGGTTGGAGGCCATTCGCTTGCTGCAAAGGCAGGGGCGATTGCCCGATGACTTTGCCGTGCCGGTTTCGGTCAGGCCAAAGAAGGAAGCGGTCGAACTCTCGCTTGCCGAGAACCAATCCCGCGAAGACATGCACCCTGCCGATGCTATCGAGGCCTATGGCAAGCTGGCAACAGATGGGCTGGCCAGTGACGACATAGCAGCGCGCTTTGGTGTGTCCCCTGCCCATGTGAACCGTATCCTGTCGCTGGCGAAGCTGCATCCCGACATTCGGGCCGCGCTGGCCAAGGACGATATCGGGCTGGACGCGGCCAAGGCTTACACGCTGACGGACGATCAGGAGCGCCAGCTTCGACTGTTCAACGAATTCGGGAACAGTGCGCACATAGTGCGCAAGGCGCTCACCGATGACAAGATCGCGACCGACAGCGCGCTATTCGATCTGGTGCCTCTCGCGGAATACATTGAAGCAGGTGGAACGATCACCTGTGACCTCTTTAGCGGCGACGAGGGCGGGTTTGCCGACAGAGCCGATCTGGTGTGGTCGCTGGTGCAGCAGCGATTGGAAACCGTTCGCGAGGATTGGCTGGCAGACGGATGGCCGGAGGTGGAAATCGTCGAACACCAGCCCGACAATTTCTACTCGCTCAATCATATCCGCCCACACGGCCTGCGCGATCTCACCGAGGCCGAAGCCACGCTGGTTGCCGAACTCGAACGCAAGGCAGAAGCCATCAGCGAGACCGATCCCGAAGCTGCAACTTGGAACAATGCCGACCTGCGTGACATCGACGATGAATTGCGCCACATCGAGCAGGTCCGCCGTCACTACACCGACGAGCAGAAGGCCGAAGCCCGCGTTATCGTCTTCCTCGGTTACAATGGGGCACTCGCCGTTCAGCCGGTCTGCCTGCGTAAAGCCAAACGCTCGAAAAAGGTCGATGATGCAACGCCTGAGCGGTTCAGCCGCAAGCTGACGGAGGCGATGCACCGCATCAAATTGTTGGCCGTGCGCGAAGCGGTAGCCAGCAACCCCGACTTTGCTTTTGATCTTATGCTGGCAGCCCTGATCGAAGATCGTCTTGCCTATGGCATCAATTCGCCCTTGGCCCTGCGCACCAATGTATCGCCCGTGCAGGTGGACGCAGAATTGCTGGCCGGAGCCACGATGATTGATGTCGAAGAAGCGGCTGACAACGCGATTGCAGATATCGAGCGCGAGCACTTGCTCGATCAGCTTGCAGTGTTGGACACTGGCCGCAAGCAGCAACTGTTTGCCACACTGATCGCCACGCTGATTGACCCGAACAGCACGTTACCGAACGACATTCTGTCACGTCTCGGCATCGACATGGCGACCAAATGGCGACCCGATGCAGCATTTTTTGGCCGGATGACCAAAGCCGCTTTGCTCGATCTGCTAAGTGAGCAATGCGGCGAGGCGGCAGCCGGGAATTGCCGAAAGCTGGCGAAGGCCGAACTCGCAGATGAGACGACCCAGCGCCTTTCGAACAAGGGTTGGTTCCCTCCCTTCCTTCCCACCCCGACCTGTGCCGAATGAGAGCCTCTGCCTGCCTCCGGTTCATACCGGAGGCAGGAAAAAGCAGCGCCTCATTGCGCTGCTTAACTAAGAACTATTGGAGCACGGCTTTCGTGCCCTTCGTCTGCCTGGCTTATTGAGCCTCGCTGCGAATCGAGTGCGCCAAGGCCAGGGCTTCAAAGATCACGAGACTACGAGGTTGGTGGTCGTAGTATTTGCGCTTTTCCGGCACCCATGGAGCCAACGCAGGATATGTTTCGGCGAGCGCCGCAGCCTCCTCGTACTTATTCGCGTAACGCTGCACACGCGGCACGACCACGTCGAGCACCTCATTATGCTCAGCGGTGCGAGCCATAGCCTTGACCAATCCAATCGTTTTCGGCGCTTTCTGGCTCGTCGGCGCAACCTTTTCTGTGAGCACGACATCAGGGCGATAGCGATTGATCAGCTCCTGCGTGTAGCCCGCTGCTGCTACCGTGCTGAAGGCGCCTGTCGCCGCCGATGTACAGGCAGTGGTGGCTGCTGACTTCATCCGCAATCAGCGCCAAGAGACGATCAAAGGCCTTTATGGGCGCCTGGCGCAGGGCATCTATCCGTTCAAGGCTCCGATCGGTTATCTCGATCACGGCGCGGGTAATGGCTTTACTGCGAGGCTGGATGCGGGAACGGCAGAAGCAGATCAAGCAGGGGGCGATTCCGCTCAAGCTAAGCCAGCTGGCCGAAAAGCGCGAAAGGCTAACCGATGCATTGATTGATCGATTGATCACGCGAGATGTCTTTGAGAAGCGCAACGCGGCGCTGCTATTTGAGGAGCAACGATTGCGCGAGCGCGAAGCCCTCCTCAACAGCTCAAAGCAACCAGATCCGAAAAGAGCCCGAAAATTCTTCGAACTCGTAAAAAACCTTGCAGATACCTATATTTCAGCATCTCCAGCGCATCGGAGGGAATTGGTCGAAATCGCGACTTCGAACCGATGGGTGGATGGAAAAAACGCTTATATTGAGCCCTCAGATTGGCTTCAAAAGCTAGGACAAGTGGACCTTGTCCTGAATGGTGGACATTACCAGGGTACTCTTCGAACCTCTGGGGCTAACTACAACGATATTTTAGAGGTGTTTTGTTCAGCGCCGATTTCGGCGCTTGAGCGCGCTTCCCAAGAGAGATTATGAATGCTGCGCGCGATTAAATCGACGAAAATACTACTTTGACTCCAATCGTGACCAACCACATAAAAACTGAGATGCCCGATAGAACCGAGAAAGTACTATAAGGTGAAGATCGAATCTCTAAGAATTTCGCTTCTCTATCAGCTACAGTCAACTTATCGAACATCGCAGCGAAAACATTTGAAAGGAGAACATAACCAGATATCAATTGGACCATAGAAATGATAAGGGCAGCTCCAAACCAAAAGTAATCCACCCTAATTCCCAGAAGCAAAAGATTCACTTCCGCAGTGGATATCCTAAACAGCGCAGCTGTAACAGCAGCCAAAGCTAAAACTACAGTTGATGCGTATCGAGCTAATTCGACAAACGCCTTTGCCAGTTCGACCTCATCTCGTGAGGCTGCTCTGGGGAGATCCTCGTCACACATTGACCAGTCGGCCAGCATTTGCAGCTATCAAGAGCTCCTTCATATTTGTCCAGCACCTAGCCATTGGATCGAAGCGTCGGCAAACTGACCTGAGGGAATATGACACTTGGTAGCTAAACTCAGCGACCTCCTGTTCAGTCCAACGACTTGATTTCCGTCGCACCACTCGATTCTCGATTTTATTCAGCGCTTTGTTGACGCCCTCAAAGTAGAAAAACACATTAGGATTTTTGCCACGCATCAGGTCCTGATGATATTTATGCTGAATATCCTCGCGCATGCTGGCGAAGTCGAGATGTGACAGGACTCTCTTTGTGATCAACTCGAACGCTTCCCGCTGCCCTTGATCCAATTTGTTTAATCGCTTTGCGATCCGCTTCTCCACCTCTCTTTCGAAATCAACATCTGGAAAAGCTTGAACCATATTCATCACTGACACCCCTCTTGTTACCCTACTTCCCCTCGTTCGCATGAAAGCTTGCAGAGCACTTACCGTGTGTCAATATAGCGACGTGCTCATCAGTCCAGTTCATAGCGCTAAACCATTGCTTTCCGGATGGAAAAATGGTTCTATCTACCATGATCGTCCTTTGCATGCTGAGCAACATCATCTTGTTTGGTGTACAGCAACAAAGGAGGATTTAGTTCTATGACACCTTCCCTGCTTGAGCACATCAAGGACAACATCCTTGAAGCTTCCTATCTCGAAGCGTTTCAAAGACTCGCAAATTCGAGCGAGACGACTAACCCCCACGCGGCTGTTCGGCATCTTGCGAAGCTCGCGAAGATTGCGCGACGCAGAAACCCGCAGTTTGCAAGTGAACTCCTGCGATCCGAACAAGCAGCTGGCCCTGCAGAGGCCGTCAGCAAGAAGCCCCGGGGGCGTCGTCGCGCGCAAGACAAGGTATATGCTGCGACCGCTGCGGCTTGGATCATCAGGCATCGAGACAATCCTGCGCATCTGAAGGGATTCTTACTCCCTGAATTGCCCGACTGCTTCGATGAGGTTGGGATGTTCTTCATGCGAGTGCAGCCTGCGTACTCGCAAAGATTGGCTGCGTAAGTCACCGAAGGCAGCTTTCGGCCCCCAAGAGCATTTGTGTTCTTGGGGGTTTTTTTCTGTTGCCACTAAACGGTGGATAGCCACGAAAATGGGGATATGTGGACCACATCGGGGTGCAGGTCGAACCAGTGGGGCTAACTACAACGATATTTTTGAACTGTTGCGTTCAGCGCCGATTTTGAAGCTGAAGAGAATGTCTGCAAATTTCGGTGACCTATAGAGTCGCAGCCGCTAATTTTTTATCTTTATACCCGAAGATGTTTCAAGATAGCAGTTTTCCTTGAAACAGGATGTCTGATCTAAGCCTGCTGATTTGTTTAGGCAGCTTCTGGCGGGCGCAGGAAATCCATTGCGATCACATTGACTGGGTGCCTCCCTGCTCGTGCCATTAGGGCCTTAAGGTTTGATTCCGAAGCTTCTCTATTCTTCGATATTACGACAAAACCACTGCAAAGCGGACCATCAATGGCCTTCCCAACCCATCGACCCAAGAAAAGTTGCCGTGTGGAATCGTAGGTAAAGTACATCATTCCTCGATTGGTATTGTTCTCACTGTTCTCGGAATAGTAGCTACCCATGAGGGTTTCACCATGGGAAAATTCCATTCGTCCCTTCCAGCGGTACCCACCTTTTGGGTTTTCAGGAGATTTCGCTTTGTTTTCAATTGAAATTTGTGAGCCCCGCTGAGAAATAATGATGTCTTCGAAATTCAGAACCTCATCTCCATCTGCGGCCGCTTGCCACAAGGCAACCCAATCATCGCCACCCAGCTTGATATTCTGATTTGCCTTGAGTTCTCGATACGTAGAGTATCTCTCCCTGGATATTCGGATACACTCAGCCAATAGAGCCCCAGCCACCAGCGAAACTGCCATCGACTCGACAGGGTTGTCAGCTAGGAAGGTGTGCGTGTTCGTCCACCACTCTTGGATAGGCTGCAAGAGATTGCTCAATTGCGAGCCCTCTTCGTCACGTCACCAATCCACGTAAGATAGTCTGCCGATCCATCTGCGATATCCAGTTGAATTATCTCGGGAACATCGTAGCTATGGGTGGCTTTGATGCTTTCCTCAATCTTAGAAAAGTCTTCCTTCAGCGACTTTATCAGCAGTAGGATCTCCGGGTCATTTTGAACTTCACCTTCCCAGAAATAATAGCTGTCAATGGTGACAAACTGCACGCAAGCTGCAAGCTTTGACGAAACAAGCGCTTCTGTTATCCGCTTGGCTTCTTCCTTGCTCCCGGCGGTTGTCAAAACGACTGCGGTTGCATCTGGTTTAGCTGTCTGGTTCATGCGCACAGTGTAGTATCTTGGGGGCCGATTTGCAATGAATCCGCTAGGTGATCGGTTTTCCGTCCAATGCCATGGGGTAAGCAAGGATTGGATTATACACCCTGCAGCTGTATCGTTCGAGAACGAGATGACGGTTTTGAAGTCGATTCAAGGGGATATCCGACTTGGACTGGATCGTCCCAGTATACGTAAAACGGTTGAGAGCGCAATGAAGCCTGCGTATCCGATACCGCCTTTAGGCTCTTCTGTCGCTATTGCTCGATTGTCGCAGGGCTCTGCGAGCTGCGGCATAATTGAAATCACTGATGAATGTGACGCCAATTGCGCGACCTGTATCGCTGCATCCGTGCCGGGCGCTGGCCAGTTTCGATCGCTGGATAAGATTGTTGCTTCTGCACGTGCTTTTCGTAGCGTGTACCCCGACGCACCATTGATGCTCAGTGGTGGTGAGCCTGCCCTTCACCCAAAATTGTTGGCTGCGATCGAAGAGCTAAAGATTATAGGTGGTCCGTTATATCTGATCACTAATGGATTAAGGATTGCGAACGATGTTGGCTTTTGCCGAGCATTAGCCGAAGCTAATCGCGACTTAGTCGTATATCTGCAATACGATTCGACAGTGGATGCTCACTTAGAGTTTTTGCGAAGTCCCGAATTTACCTCATCCATAAGAGAGCGGGCAATCAATAATCTCGAGTCAATCGGATTACGCTACTTTTTGGTCTGTGTCGTAGCTTACGGAGTAAACGATAATACGCTAGGTGACATCGTGCAGCGTAACATCAACAATCCGAACCTACGCGGCATCACCTTTCAGCCAATCAAGATGCTCGGTCGTAATCGTAATGCGAGCGAAGAAAACACCCTCACTCGATTTGATGTAGACGATGAGCTCGAGAGAGTTTTGGGCACACGCCCTTTCGATCATCCAGAAAACCCTCTAAATTGGTCAACAATGGTTTTAAACGGCGGTGACTGGTGTAAAAAAGAGCCCTGCGGCAACCTATACGCCAGCCAGCTAGTTGAGAAGCAGATATCTGTCGTATGGCATAGCTCTGCAGCGAATTATGTCGTTGAAACTTGTTTCCAAAGACCCATCGTTTTCCAGGACAGCGTGAAGGCCACGCCGCTAGAATTACACTATAGCTCGTAGTTTTATTACGGCCTACGCGTGAAAAAAGTTCACGGGATATTTAGTTTGTAGATATTACGTCAACTAGATTTTTAAAAATGTGTGGACCACATCGGGGTACTCTTCGAACCTCTGGGGCTAACTACAACGATATTTTCGAGGTGTTTTGTTTGGGACCGATTTCGGTGCTGGAGAATATGGCTGAGAAAATCAGTGGCGCAGAAGATTAGGCTCAAGCAGGTAGGCTTTGCCGTCTCTTCGTGTGAACCATCTCAAGACAGAGATCGAATTCTCATGAACATCGCAAAAGACTATGACAAGCTATGCGAGGATACTCGACTTTCGGCTCGTTGGGTAACACGGTTGGGAAACCAGGAAGTCGAAAGAGAGCGTGGAATCAAAAAAGAGGGTGCCTGTAATTTCCAGGCACCCTTGTTAGGCTTGCTTATTTAGGCCGAACCGCCGCTCTTGCCATTCCCTCAATCTCATCTCTCGGCGCAACCTGCGGATTTCCATCGCCCTTTCAGGCGAAATGCTCGAGAGAGATTGAATGAACTGCGCATCTTTACGCTTTGAGGGTCTTTTGACCGTTTTAAGATCGATAATTCCAGATGTCATAAATCCTCCAATTTAAACCAAAGTCTTAAGCAATTCTAACATTGGATTAATTGTCTCGCAACGCTCACAATTGATCTCAAAACAGCTTCGAATCTCACAAAAGTGCTCCCAGCACTTTTTCACATCCACGAATAAAATATGCACCCTGTTGGGTGCTATTTTATATTCGTGGACATTATCAGGGTACTCTTCGAACCTCTGGGGCTAATTCTAACGATATTTTTGAGGTGTTTTGTTCAATGCCGATTTCGGAGCTGGAGAGAATGTCTCGGAAATTCGGTAGCAATGATGCTCCAGCTCGGGGGCAATTGATTAGCGCCTGGTCTGAGCCCCTAGATTTCCTCCAGCGATAAGTAGAGTCCGGCCCTGACAAGGAGACGGACGAGATGAAGCGAAGCAGGTTCAGTGAGGAGCAGATCATCGCTGTGTTGAAGGAGCAGGAAGCGGGGATGCCAACGGCGGAGGTTTACCGCGCAGCGCCGGGAACAGGAACTCGTTTGGTGATCGTTTTCTGGCGATACCAACAATTGCCAGCGCATCCTTAGTGAGCGGAACTCGGTGCTCTCGTCCAGTCTTTGTTCGCTCCGCAGTAAGCGTCCAAACGCCATCTTCGATCTCACTGAAGGTGGCGAGGCGAACCTCGCTCGTCCTGGCAGCCGTAAGTATCAAGAAGCGTAAGGCCAGGGCCGCTGTGTGATCCTGCTCGCAAAGCCAGCCATAGAACTTTGGCGCGTCGGCGTATGGCATAGCGGGTATGTGCTCGGTCTTGTGCCGCTGCTTACCAAGAAGCGCTCGGGCTTTCATTGTAGCTTGGAGATCGACTTCAAGGCCCAGAGCAGCTGCGTACCTCAGCGTCTGCCCGATATGCCCGAGTGACTTTCGAGCAGTCTCCGCCTTGCTGTGCCAGAGCGGCTCCAGTGTCTTCTTGATCATATGCTGGTCGATGTCTTCGACCGGTATGTTGCCAATCTTGGGGAGGACATGGTTCTCGAGAAGGCCGAGCCAACGCTTGACCGCATTGGCATTCTTGAGCTCGGCCTTCTTTGCCTCGAAACAGCCTTGCGCCGCCTCTGCAAGAGTCACGACCCTTGGGGCCTGGCGCTGCTTTGCGCGCTCCACGATCGGGTCCAGACCGTCGCGAACCGCTTTTCGGGCTTCAGCAGCCCTCTCACGCGCTTCTGCGATTGATACGTCGGGCCAGGACCCCAAACCCATCTCACGCCGCTTGCCGCGAACAACGAGACGGACAATCCACTTGCCCGCGCCCTTAGATCGCTTGATCAACCAGAGGCCTTGGCCATCAGCAAATTTGCCTGCGTCAAGGTTTCTGGCCCGCATCTGAGTAAGCGCATTTAGCTTCACAGCCCACCTTTTCGCATTTTGGGACTCGAACATGAGAGCCCACCCGATAGTCCACCTTTTGACATGCGAAATTGTGAAAATCAATGTTCAGCTATGTTGGGGGCATTCGGTGCATAGCATTGTGAAATAACGAGAAAAAATGCCAATATGTTCAACTATGTGAAAATCGCTGTGAGTCCTCTTCTGGGCACCATATTCCATGAATGTCGGAAAAGCGGTGTTTTCGAGCACTCTCTAGGGGATGCTTGAGAACTCCGCGTGTGAGGTCGGAACATTCCGCCTTCGTCGAGGCCATTCGGGCAAACGCAATGAATGCCCGAATACAGTCGGTCGTCCAGGATCGAGATGTCGGCAGTTGCGCTCTCCGCCCCGCGCCATTCGTGCAGGCAGGAACATTTCTTTCAAGCTGACAACGCTGAAACAAGCTCGCCTTCTCGTCCTACCCCTTCGCAAAGAAACAGGGTTTACGATTACTTAAACGCCTCGCTGTAGCACCGGTGTTGACGGGCGAGAGTGCGAGCGCCCAACAGGGGCGATTGACAGTATCATGACCAAGCTGATCATCCAGATACCCTGCCTCAACGAGGCAGCGGTCCTCCCGGATACCCTCGCCAAGTTGCCGCGTAGCGTGGCGGGTATCGACGTCGTCGAATATTGCGTCATCGACGATGGCAGCACCGATGATACCTCCGGGGTCGCGCGCCGCTGGGGCGTGCAGCACATCGTGCGCCACCGCCGCAATCGGGGTCTTGCAGAAGCGTTCCGTTCAGGAATCGAGCGCTGCCTGGCTGAAGGCGCCGACATCATCGTCAACACCGATGCCGACGGCCAATACGAAGGCGCCGACATCGCCAAGATCGTCGCCCCCGTGCTGGCGGGCGAGGCCGATATCTGCATCGGTGATCGATCTGTCGCACGCAACGCGCATTTCGGTCACGGCAAGCGCCTTCTCCAGCGGATCGGTAGCTATGTGGTTCGCACGCTTTCGGCGACGGACATCACCGATGCCGTCTCGGGCTTTCGTGCGATGAGCCGCGAAGCCGCGCAGCGTATCAACATCACCACTGAATTCAGCTATACCACCGACATGCTGATCCAGGCTGGCCGCAAGCGCCTGGCAATCACCTCCGTTCCGGTGCGCACCCATTCAGCGACGCGCCCTTCGCGGCTCTTCAAGTCGATTCCGCGTTTCATACAGCAGACCGGCGTTACCATCATTCGCGCCTACACCACGTTCAACGCGCTGCGCGTGTTCGTGGGCCTGGGTGCGCTCGCAACGCTGATCGGGCTGCTTCCGATCGGACGGTTTCTGTGGTTCGCGCTCCACGGGGAAGGCGGTGGGCATGTCCAGTCGCTTGTTCTGGGCGGCGCGCTGCTTACGGTGGGCGTTCTGATCGCGACGCTGGGCATCCTTGCCGATCTGATCGCGACCAATCGAAAGCTGCTCGAGGCGACCCTGCTCAAGCTGCGCAAGCTGGAAGAAAGGCTTGCTTCGCAGGAAAGCGCGCAACAAACCCCTCTCGACAAGCCCACTTCCCGTCGGCCTTCACCGCGCATCCGTAAATCGGGGTAACCCGCAATGGACGCTCAACCCGGATTCGCCGCTGTCGCAGACGCCTATCAGGCACGCGAAGACCGACAATCATGGTGGCGCTCCAGTCATGTTCCGCTCGCCTGCCTGGTCGTACTGCTGGCACTTCATTTTTCACTCGCCCTGACCCGCACGATCAACTGGGACGAGTTTCACTTCCTCTCCCGCGTGCACGATTTTGCGCGCGGCGAACTGAGCCTGCCGCTGCAGACGTTGCATGTCCGGCTGTTTCACTGGCTGACCGGTCTCGATATGCTCGGCGTTGACCAGATCCTGCGTGCAAGGCTGGTGATGTTTGCCTGCCTGCTGGGCACAACGGGCGCCATATATTTGACGGCACGCCGTTTTGCCGAGGCACCCGCGGCCTGGCTGTGCGCACTGGCATATCTTGCGGGCGGTTATGTGATCCAGCACGGCACCGCGTTCCGGTTCGATCCGATTGTCGCGTTCCTCAACATGAGCGCGCTCGCAATCCTTGCGCGCTCCAGCCTGCGCTGGTTCTGGCTGCTGGGCACAGCACTGCTGCTCGCGATGGCGGTGCTCGCGAGCATCAAGATGGTGCTCTATCTCCCCGCCTTCGCCGGGATCGCCTGGCTGCGGTGGGCCGAGAGGGACTATTCGGTCGGCCGCGCGCTGCGCATCGCCGCGGTGCCGCTGCTGGCGATTCTCCTCGCGGGCATCCTGTTCGTCCTGCACAAGAGCGGCCTCGCCCAAACGGAGCCTCCGGCGCGGGTCGTCACTCGCGCGGGCAGCGCGATGTTCGGGTTCTCGCCCTACATCCACTTCACAGCGCGCGGAGCGCTTCTCGCCGCGCCCACTTTCTTCCTGATACTGGTCAGCATCGGCGCGCTCTGGCGCCAGCGGCATTCGGAGCGCGCTAAAGTCGTTGCGCTGGTAGGGTTGTTGCTGCCGATTGCCGCACTCGTCTTTTACCGCAACATCTTTCCCTACTTCCATGCCTTCATCCTGCCGCCAGTTTGCGTCGCAACGGTGGTCGCGACCAGGATCGCGGCAGAGCGCTACGGCGCAGCACCAATCGCTGCAATCCTTGCGCTTTGGGGCTGTTTGATCTGGCAGGGCGAAGGGCAGTCTTACATTGACCGTCAGCGTCAGTTGCAAGCTGCCGCCGACACGATGTTCCCCGAGCCGGTCCATTATTTCGACTTTCCGGGCTTTCTGTCAGGCCACAAGAAAGCCAACTTCTTCATGTCGAGCTGGGGAATGCGCGATTACGCGCGCGGAGTTTTTCCTGGCTTCGAAGAGGTGATGGAGGCCAAGCCGGTTCCCCTCGTCGCGGCAATCGAACCCGCGTGGAGACCGAGGATGTCGGGAACACTCTACGACAATTCGGCAACACCGACCATGCTGAAGAATGATGTCGCCGCGATCCGCGACACCTATCGTCCGGTCTGGGGGCCGTTCTGGGTCGCGGGCGTCGAATTGGAGCACGGGCAGGCGCGCCAGTGGCGGGTGAGAGTGCCAGGCCTCTACACGGCGCAAGGCGAGGTCACCGTCAACGGGATACCCTATTCTGACGGCGACACGCTGACGCTGGTGCGTGGCGTGGCAAGTCTCGAGAACCGGAGCGACGATGCGGCCGGACTGGTGTTCGGCGATAACCTCCAACTCCCGGACGGGCCGCCGCCGCCGCGGCCATATTGGACCGACTTCTAGGCCGCGCTTCCCACGATCTGCGCAATGCGATCAAGCTGCACAGCCGCTTTCGCGCGCACTTCCGGCAGCTTCGCCGCGAGCTGTCTCGCCACCGTCGCGCGCTCGGCCAGCAATTGCTCGAAGCGCGACTCTAGCCGCTGCGGCGAATAATCCACATAAGCGAGCGCCCAACGCTGCGCGCCGAACATCGCGAGCACCTCCTCGTATTTATGGCTCCAGCCGATCACCAGGGTGGGCGTCGCGGTTGCAAGGCCTGAAACCATCGCGTGGAAGCGGCTGGTGACGAATACATCGCATGCCGCGATCAATTGGCGCAGGGAACGTGCATCGACTTCCCGATCAAGAAAGGCGCTTGCAGCGCGCGTCGCATCAGCCATCGCGGCGTGAACCGCGCGGCACAGGGGCAGGTCGTTGTTGTGCGTCTTGTCGGTGCCGGTGCGCACCGAATGCGGGATCAGCACGACCCGGTGGCCTTGCGCTACGCAGTAATCGGCGAAGGCAGCCGTTTCACGCACGTAATCGCGGCCCGCTGCCTCGATCTTCTTTTGCATCACCACCGATGGCGCAAGGCCCACCAGCACGCCTTCGCCCGGAGGCAGCGCCAAACCTTGCGGAACGTCTGCAGCGGAATGGTCAAGCGTGAAGGCAAGGTCCGCGCCGGCCTCGACATTGGCAAACCCGAAGTCTTCGACATAGCCATGCGTGATCGCCCCGCGCGTGGTGATGCTCCTGACGCGCGGGAGGAAGACACGCGCGGCGGCGCGATTGATCGGGCTCGCAAACGGCCCCATCGCCTGCGCGCATTTGAACACCGGCACGCCCATGAAAAGGGCCGGCAGGATCGACGCGATATTGTAGATCAGGAATTTCTCGCGCCCGTCGGCAAAGGTGATCCCGCCTTGGTCGAGCAACACATCGGCCCGGGCCAGCGCTGCGATCGCCGGTTGACAGCGAAGCAGCGGCCTGAGCGGTGGAAGCATCGCATAGGCAAGTGCGCAGGAATTGATCGTTACCCCCAACGTCAGCGGTCGTGCATCGACCACCTCAAGCGCGGAATATGTATTGAGCGCGGCATCCTCCTCGGGATACATTGAAAGCAGGGTGAAGCTTGCGTCGGGCATCCGTTGGGTCAGCCCCGCCAGCGCGGCCTCCAGCATTGATGCGGCACCCTTGTTGCCCGACAGCGCCGATCCGATGATCACAATATGCCGTTTCATGCTGCGTCCCGTTGCGAGGAAGGGATCTCGCCCTGCCGTTGCCACAGCGCAAGCGCAGCCACCAGCGCCACCAGCCCATCAGCGGCGGTTGCGATCAAGCGGGCAAGGATTGCGGCAAGAATCGCGGCATTCGCGCCGATCACCGGGCTGGCGAGCACCACGATCACGCCTTCGCGCACGCCAAGGCCGCTCGGCACGAACACGGCGAGGATCCCGATGGCGCCCGCCACCACGTAGATCGCGCCCAGCACGACCCAGTCTCCCGGCGCCACCGGCGCGACCGTGCCAACGATCAGGACGAAACCGGCCCCGTTCAGCAGACGCGGCACAATAAACCACAGCCCATGTCGCAGGCTCGCTGCAAGGCCCAGCAGACGCGGCGGCTCGCCACTTGTGCCGCGGCGCTTCTGAAGGCGCGCAAAACCGAACCGCAACGCCGGGCCAAGCAAGACCGCTGCCAGAAGAATGGCCAAACCCGCTCCGCCTGCCACGAGCAGCATATGTCGGACATCGCCCTTGGCTTCCATCGCCAGACTTGCATGCGCCAACAGGATCAACACCCCCGGCACGAACGAGGCGATCTGCAGGAATATGTTCTCGTAAACAAAGCTCAGCGTCACGCTGGCGGTCGAAATTCCGCGTTTCCTGCCCCAGGCGATCTTGTAGACGAGGGCACCGAGCTGCCCCGGAACGTATTTGAGCAACCACGCGACGCAATGCGCCGCAACGGTCGAGAGCGGCGGTAGCCAGCGCTGGTCAATGTCGCCCAGCACCCGCCCCCAGAGCACGCCCGATACGAACACCGCGATGGCAAAGATCAGCCAGGCAATCACGAAATTCGACGAAAGCGGCACATCTCGCCCTTTGAGGTCGTTCCAAGCGGCCTCGAACACGCCCGAAAATCCGATTGCAAACCCCGCCATCAGCAGTGCGAAGATCAGCCAGCGCAAAGCGCGCTGCGTGCCGGGAGGAAGTCTTGAGAAGGCCCCCATCATCCCGCCAGCCGGTTAAAGCTGCGAAACGTATCGAGCCCCTTCTTCTGGGAAAAAAACAAAAGTGTCGCTGGATCGGCATAGCCGAACGCGATGAGCATCACCACGCGCTCGCTGAGATCGAGCCCGAGCAGCTTTTGCATCTTTGCTTCGAGCGGCTCGAAATCGGGCCAGTTTATCACGCTGCTCGACAGTCCCTGTGTCTCGAGCGCGAAGATGAAGGACATCGCTGCAAGGCTCGAATCGACGTAGAACGCATGACGGTCGCGCGGGCTGAAATAGCTCTCCAGCTTGCCGATCACCACCGCCAGTGCCGGGATCTGATGGTTGTAACCCGCCGCGCCGAACGGCAGCGCTGCGACCTTGCGGACCATTTCCGTGTCGTCGAACACACGGAACTCATAAGGCATGCGATTGCACGCTGTGGGAGCCTGCGCGCCGATGGCGAGCGCCCGGTCGATCAGTTCGCGCGGCACGGGACGCTGCTCGAAGAAGCGTACAGAGCGGCGTTGACAGGCAAGCTCCTCGAATTGTTCCATCGTCACGAGGCTGTTGCCGCGAGCCGACTTGGGCGTCGGCGCACGCCCCTGATTTCCGCGGTCCCAGGGAAGGCTTTGAAAACGTGCGCGGGCCTTGTCGATGGCCGGGTGCGGTCCGGTGCAGGCCGCAAAATAGGCCTCAAGCACGTCATGCGCCCACTGCATTTCCAGTTCGTCGAGGCTGTCCGGGGCTGCGAAGAACTGCCGCACGGCGATTTCGTAAAACCCGATCGTCTCTGCGACGAAATCCGCAGCGAACACGTCGCGGCGCGGAATCATGATCAGGCCCTTTTCAATCCGGTGGACGTTGCGGCGCAGTTCGACATGGCTCTGCCGCTCGGTGCCAGTGTTGCGGTAATAATTGCGAGCGCCGCGAGCGACCGCGGCCTGTTCGCGGTTGAAGGCGAACGGGTTGAGAACGTGGTAGGCATGCGCCAAAAGCCGATTGGCCCCGGCGACCTCGAACACGGTCCGCTGCACCGTCTCGAACAGCGCGCGGATCCATCCGATCGCAAGCAGGCCCTTGGCGATAGCTTTCAGCTGGACAAGCAAGTTGACGGCCCCTTCATCGCGCTCGAAAGCTGCAATGGGCGCGTTGATAATCCAGAAACCCTACTTTTTCGTTCTTGCGTAACCCTTCGCGGCAAAGGCCGCCGGGCCCCGCGGTGCCATGCGCGTGATGTCGATGCAGGGGCCGCAGCTCAATATTGCCGATAACAGCCCCGGCGTTGCCGCGGCTGGCCGGGCGCGGGTGTTCGAACGCCTTTACCGCGGATCGGCAGCGCGCACCCCGAGGCAGTTCGGGCGGAATGTTCTTCCCGCTCGGCATCTCTGCCGCGACGATGCAAGCCGGGCTGAGAGCGTGGATCAGCGCCGCGCATCGTCAGGCCACGATCCCGGTCCGGCGGATGACACCCCGGAGCCGGCTCTCAATCCACGTCGTCGGCGGCTTCGCCCATGGCATCCGCCTGCTCGTCCAGTTCGTCGCCGGCCGCCTCGTTGCCCATTTCCTCTTGCAGGTCAGCCTTTTCCTCGATCACGTCTTCCCGGGATTCGAGCCGCTGCTCGGCGAGATCTTCCTGTGCATCCTCGACACCCTGATCGCATCCGGCAAGCGACAGGCCGATGGCACCGATTCCCATGACCATACCCGCTGTCGCTGGCATCTTCGCGATTGTTCTCATCGGCATTACCGGCTTGCCTGCATGGTTGAGCAGAAAGGATGCACGACAGGATTTCGCATCAATAACACATATGTTAGACTTGTCGTATGAAGCCCGGTGCAGCAGCGGCACGCAATGAAAGCGGCCCGTTTGCGACTCTGCCGCCGGACAACCGTGCTGTCGGGCCAGAAACCGACGCCTGATCCCGGCAAGGCCTGCCCCCCGTTCGATGGTTCTTGCCCCTCGCTCTCGCCGGCCGGTGGTGTCCTGTGGACATTCACGGATTGCGCCTGAAACGGCAATCACGGCAGGCCGGGGCTTCCAACAGGATGCCAGATGATGCTTTCACTTTCATGCACTTCGCTGCAACCGCTTGTCAGAAACCTTGCCCGTTATGCCGTGCTGACGCCTGATGATCGCATTGCGATTACCGCGCTTGGCGATCGTTCGATGGTGGAAAAGCCGGCCCACGCCGATATCGCCCGCGAAGGCGAAAGACCCAGACTCGCGCATGCGTTGATTTCAGGCTGGGCCTGCTGTTACAAGGATCTGCCGGATGGCCGACGTCAGATTCTCGCGTTCCTGCTGCCCGGCGATTTTCTGGACATCGACCTCGACAGCGTGCGGGAACAGGATTGTTCGGTCGGTGCGCTGACCCGGGTCCGCCTTGCCGAGATCTTGCCCAGCCAGGTCCATGCGCTGGAAGATGAGCATCCGCGTGTGTGGAAGGCGCTGTTGCTGCAGCAGCGGGCCAAGGGCGCGATCCTGCGCGAATGGCTGCTGAACACCGGCCAGCGGACCGCGACAGAACGTCTTGCACACCTGTTGATCGAGCTGTTCCTGCGCAACCGCGCGATCGGGCTGGCCAGCCGCGAAGGTCTGGATTTTCCGATCACGCAAGGCCATCTGGCCGAAGCGACGGGCCTGACCCCGGTCCATGTCAACCGGACGATGCAGGCGCTTCGGCGACAGGACCTGATCGAATATGCCAACGGGCGCCTCGAAATTCTCGATCTCGCCCGGCTCAGCGACATTGCCTTGTTCGATGCCAAATATCTGTGCGTTGAGGAATATCAGTAATCGCCCCGGCCAGAGCCAGTCGTCCCGACAGGCGCCATTCGCAACCTCGATCCGCTCCCTGACGATTTCGGTCTGCTTCACCGGTTCGCAGTCGAAACCGTAGGCCGGACACAGCGTGGCCAAGGTGCGCGGGTCGGTGATAACCAAAGGTTTGGCCTATCGCTTGTGCGCGTCACACCGGTCGAGCAAGTCGGCCAGATGCCCGGCGAAAAAAGCATTCGCCAAGGCAATGTCGCCGGAGCCTGCCACCGGCAGCGGTCGGGACCGGAACAATACACGGCGGCGGCACGTCAATATTATGCCGGGGGTGAACGAATTAACCTTTGTTAATGCGGCGTCCCCGGCCTGCGGTGCATGTTAACCGGGTGGCTACACGAACGCCCGATCGGTGCGATGGCAAACGCGCCGCCCCTGCGGTCGCAGCAAGACCGAAGCCGGAGAGGACCGTCTGCAATCAAGGAGAACGTCATGAAGGCTGCACCAATCGTGCCTGCATCCCTGACCGGCGCCCGCGCGGTTTGGCGCTGTTCCGGGCGCTGTACTGGGCGGGATGGCGCGCTCCGCCGGCAATGGTGCGCTTGAGGCGGCGTGGCCATGGCCTCGGTCCGGGAACAGACCACAAGCAGCGATGACGCGCGAAGCTCATGGCAGGGAATTTGCGCAGGTAAGCGCTCTGCTCGACCGCTTGGAAGGCTTTGTGGAAGACCGCGAGGTCGTGCAGGTCGCCGATATCGTCGATGCGCTCGGCCGCGATGCCTTTGCCACGGCATTGCTCCTGCTGGGCTTGCTGGCGTTGAGCCCGCTGGGCGATATTCCCGGCGCGCCGACAATCATGGGGCTCGGCATCGTTATCATTGCTGCGGAAATGGCGCTCGGTCGCGATACGCTGTGGCTCCCGGACCTGCTCGCGAAACGCAGCGTGAAAGCAGCACGGTTGGGCCGGATCATCACACCCTTGCGAAAGGTGCTGAAGCTGCTGGGCAAGGTTTTCAGGCCGCGGCTGACCGGCCTGACCCAAGGCGTATTTGCCCGTGTCATCGCGGCCATCTGCGGGTTGCTTGCCTTGACACTGCCGCCGCTGGAAGTGGTCCCCTTCGGCGCAACGATCCCTTCGTCGATCATCACCATTCTGGCGATGGGTCTGGTCTCGCGCGACGGCCTTCTGGTGCTGCTGTCTTTTGCCCTGATCGCGGGCGCCGCCTATCTCGGCATCACCCGGTTATTATGATGGGAAATTTGTTCCGCGCCGATTGATGGAGGAACTGGAAAATACAGCCACAACGCTTGTCAGTATAAAATTCAATTTGGCTGAAAAATCGATCAATTCTGATGAAGGAAATATTCTGAACGATATTTCATCATTTTCTATTTTGAGGATAAATATATGTCTTACCTTCCGAAATTACTCCTGGCTGGTGCGGCAGGGTATCTGGGATACCATTTCCTTTCCGGAAAAAAGGTTTCCCAGAATGCGGCATTTGCTTCGGATCAACCGCACGAGGACCACACCGATGTGCGCGATGCCGGTCCCAGCGCCATGCGTGATCCGCCCGAGCGCGCATGGACCGACGTCGACGAGGACAGCGATCAGAGCTTCCCCGCCAGCGACCCGCCCGGCGGATACTGACCGGATACCGTCACCCCATTGATCATGGGGAAACCAACAAAGGGAGGAGAAAATGCGTGTTCAAGAATGCATGAGTACCGACGTCTGCACCATCAGCCCCGATACCCCGCTTCGGCGCGCGGCCGAAAAGATGGCCGAACGCGATCTCGGGTCGATACCGGTCGCCAAGAATGACCGGCTGGTCGGCATGGTGACCGACCGTGACATCGCGATCCGCGGGATCGGCGGCGGCTTCGGCCCTGAGGCAAATGCCGCCGAAGTGATGACCCGCGAGGTGCTGTACTGCAACGCCGGGGATGATGTCGACGCGGTGCTCGAGAACATGGCGTCGATGCAGATCCGTCGGCTGCCCGTGATCGATGATGACAAGCAGCTCGTGGGCATCGTCTCGATCGGCGACCTGGTGAAAGTGCAGCCGGCCGATGCGGGCCAGTGCTACGCCCGGGTGGCCGAACCTTCCCAACTGCATTCACAATCGCTGACATAGGAGGACATCATGGCAAAGACTTCGGACAGGCACGACATCGTCAGCCCTTCGATGCAGAATCTGCAGGAGCGGGGCACGGGTCCATCGGACAATTCTGACCACCCGCTGATCGCATCCGACCGTATCGAAGGCACCAAAGTGTTCCGGCCGAACGGAGAACGGATCGGCAAGATCGACCACTTCATGGTCAACAAGCGTTCGGGCCAGGTCGAATATGCGGTGATGAGCTTCGGCGGCTTTCTCGGCCTCGGCGAGGAATTGCGGCCCTTGCCGTGGCGGGCGCTGGAATATGACCCCGAGCACCAAGGCTATGTGGTTGCGGCAGAAGACGATGTGTTCCGCAACAGCCCCTACATCGAAGGCGGAACAGCGCCCGAATGGGACACCGCCTATGCCAGAATGCTCTATGGCTACTGGGGCGTCCCGTTCTGACCGGCCGGCCATGAGCCAATGACGTTCGTTGCCGCCTATTGGTGGAAGGTCAGGCCCGGCCACGAAGCCCGTTTCCGGGCGGCGTGGCGTGAAGGCACGCGGTTGATACGCGAGCGTTACGGATCGCTCGGATCGCGCCTGCACCGCGACCAGGACGGGCGCTTCGTGGGGATTGCAGAATGGCCCGACCGGGCAACATGGCAACGCGCCTATGATGCCGCGATGGCCTATGACAACGAGGCTGTGCGCGAGGCATTTCTCACGGCGCTGGAGGATTCGGCCGAGGAGCCGTTTCTGCTGATGGAGGTCACCGATGACCTGCTGTCACCCGCACACGAACATTCGCCCGCCGGACGATCCGGGCGGGACGGTGATAACTGATCGCGGCAGCGGTGCGGGCCTTGGCGTGGTGCAAGTCCGCAGGTTGCAAGGCATGAATTCTTAATCGCGCTGCGGCCATTCGCAGCTTGTGAACGGTTTCGCCCGCCTTGATGCCATCCGCGAACTCGGCCTCGATTCGGTTGCGGATCGCAGCCTTTTTTCACACATCACGGTGCTGGCAAGCACGATGCTGGGATGCCCGGTTTCGCTGCTGTCGGTGGTGGAGGACGAACGGCAGTGGTTCCTCGGGGCGACCGGCTTCGACCTCGCCGAAACCCCGATCGACGTTTCGTTCTGCGCGGTCTGCATTCTGGGCGAAGGGCCGCTGCTGGTCGGCGATGCCCGCACGGATGCACGCTTTGCCGGCAATGCGCTGGTCACCGGCGCGCCTTTCATCCGTTCCTATCTCGGCGTGCCGATCCGTAGCGACGAAGGCGTGCGGCTGGGCGCGCTGTGTGCGATATCACCGCAGCCGCACGCCTTTGCGCCCGACAAGATCGAACCGCTCGCCATGCTTGCCGGGCTCGCCGAACAAAGCATCGCCCTGCATGCCCGCACGCGTCAGCTCAGCCTTGCCAATGCCGCGCTCAAGCAGGCTTCACAGGTGTTCCGCCAGGCCGAACGCGCCACCAATGTCGGGTCGTGGCGGGTCGATATCGCCACGCGGCGGCTGTTCTGGTCGGATCAGGTCTATGCCATTACCGGGCTCGAACCGGGCCGTTCGGTCAATGTCGAGGACGCGGTCGCGCTCTACCATCCCGACGACCGGGCGATGGTGAGTGCCGCGCTTGCCGACACGATCGACCAGGCGAGGCCCTTCAGCTTCGAAACCAGCATCCGCCGACGCGACGGACAGCGCCGCCGCATCCGGGTGGTGGGCGAACGGATCGAGGTCAATGGCCGCCCCGACAGCGTTGCCGGGATCATCCACGACTGCACCGAGGAACATTTGCGCGCCATGGCGTTGAAGCGCGCGGCCGAGCATGACCGGCTGACCGGATTGTTCAACCGCGCCAGCTTCGATCGTCGGCTGGCCGCCGCAATGCGCCGCGCCGACAACGAGCCGGTGATCGTGGCTTTGCTCGATCTCGACGGGTTCAAGGATGTCAACGACACGCTGGGCCATCTCGTGGGCGACCGTGTGCTGGTGGCGCTGGCGGCCCATCTCCACCAGCGGATCGGCAAGGGCGTGCTGCTCGCGCGCTGGGGCGGGGACGAATTCGCGCTGCTGTTCCCGCCTGCCATGACGATGGCCGACGTGACGGTCTTTCTCGAAAGCCTGATCGGCGAACTGTCCGATGTCGTCTCGCTCGGCAGCAGCGCGCTCACCATCGGCGCGACCTGCGGGGTCGCCTGCATGGCCCAGGTCGGCACCGGCGAGGAAATCATGCGCCGCGCCGATCTCGCGCTCTATCGCGGCAAGGAGCAGGGGCGCGGCAGCGTGGTGTGCTGGGACCGCCAGATCGAGGCGCGGCAATGCGAACGCCAGCGCGCCATCGCGCGGCTGCGCGCGGCGTTGCATGAAGGGCGGGCGCTGGCGGTCTACCAGCCGATCGTCGAGCTTGGCACCGGCCGGATCGTTTCGTTCGAGGCGCTGTTGCGGCTGAGAGGCGAGGATGGCGCGCTGATTACCGCCAGCGAAATTTTCTCGGCCCTGCTCGATCCAGAATTATCGCGCCGGGTGTCGCGGGTAATGCTCGAATCCGTGGTCGCCGATGGCCCGGCGATCCTCGCATTGCTGGGGCCGGATGCCCGCATCGGGATCAACCTGTCGGAAGCCGATCTGCGCAAGGACGATTTCGTGCGCCACCTGATCGACGTCATCGACGACAGCCCGCTTACCCCGGACAATCTTACCATCGAAGTGACCGAGACCATGCTGCTCGATGCAGGCGGGCAGCTTCATGCCTCGCTGGCGATGCTCGACCAATGCGGTTTCACCATCTGTCTCGATGATTTCGGCAGCGGCTTTTCCTCGCTCACCCACCTGCGCCAGTTTCCGATCCGCAAGGTCAAGATCGACCGCGATTTCATCGCCGGAATCGCCGAGGACCACCAATCGCGGCTGATCATTCAGGCGATTGTCCAGATGGGCCACAGTCTCGGCCTGCGCGTGGTGGTCGAAGGGGTGGAGACCGAAGAACAGGAAACCTTCCTGCGCGGCATCGGCTGCCGCCACGTACAGGGATACCGCTATGGCCGTCCGGCGCTGATAAAGGAATTGCAGGCCCGGCTCGGCCCGGTTGCAGCGCCCCTGCGGCTCAGCGCCTGAGGCGGGCCTCACGCGCCGGGTCGCCGGCGGTGAATATGAAGGTGGTCACCTGCGTGCCGCTGCCGAGATTGACGCGGTTTTCCTGCCGCGCCCAGACATCGGTCAGGATCTGCGAATTGACCCGCACGGTCGCATCTGCGCGGGGCGCAGGGGCTTCGAGATAGACCATCAGGCTGCCGCCGGAGATTTCGCTGCCGACATAATCGGGCATCACGGCTTCGCCATCCACCGCAAGCAGGAAACGGTCCGCGACATAGCGTGCAAACGCCTCGCGGCTGTCGGCGCTGCCGACGATATCGGGCACCCGCGCGCCCTGCACCCTGAGCGCGTGTTCGGCATCATGCACCGGCACCTGATGCACCACCTCGATCCGCTCGGTGCGCGGGTTGACCGATACGGTGCTGATCGCGATCTTCTGCTGATGCGCCCCTGCAGGTTGCGCCAGCGGGCCGATCCACACCGGCGCCAGCATCAGAGCGACCATGAGGACAAACCGGCCCAGCATCACTTGCGCCCGTCAGGCTCCGCGCCGGCCGCTTCGCCCATCAGGTCGCGGCTGACCCGCGCCTTGCTGCTTTCCGACTTGAACGCCTCGATCCGGCTGGGGATGATCCGGCGCGGATAGTGGTTGTTCTCGATGTCGGCATCGGCGGTTTCCCAGTCGGGATCGACCACCACCTGCACCAGTTCCTTGCCCTTGGGGAAAACCAGGAGCTTGGCCACTTCGCGCGAATTACGGCGCCAGATTTCCGCCGGGATCATCATCTTCTCGGTCTTGCCGTCCTTGAACGTCAGGCCAAGGATGATCGGCATCACCAGCCCGCCCTTGTTGGAGAAATTGAGGACGTAGTAATTCGCATCCTCCTTCACCGCACGGTCGAACACCTTGCGTTCCCACGGGTCGAGCCCTTCGAGGAAACCGGTGTAGCTCTTTCGGTCCTTGGGCGTGACGGTGAATTCGTCGTTGTCATCATAGAAATCGCGCACTCCGCGGTTTTCCAGCACCCAGATCGGCAGGCCCTGTTCGCGGTTGAGGCCGATGCCGACCGGATCCGGCTCCGCATCGAGCTCGGCGCGGCGGCGCGGCAGGTCGATGTCGGGATCATTGGTGTCGATCCGCAGGCGGTAGATCGAATCCAGCGAAATATCGACATGATCGGTGGTGTAGAACCATCCGCGCCAGAACCAGTCGAGATCGGTGCCGCTGGCTTCCTCGATGGTGCGGAAGAAATCGGCCGGCGTGGGCCGCTTGAACTTCCAGCGGCGGGCATATTCCTTGAGCGCAAAATCGAACCGTTCGCGCCCGATGATGGTATCGCGCAGCAGGTGATAGGCGGCCGACGGCTTGCCATAGGCATTGGCGCCCAGATTGGTGACCGAATCCGACTGGGTCATGATCGGTTCCTGCTGGCTCGACACCATATAGCTGACCATGTCGCGCGGCAGGCTGCGGGTCCACGGCATATCCGGATCCCATTCGTAGCCCGCGACCGAATCGAGGAAGGAATTCAGCCCTTCGTCCATCCAGGTCCATTGGCGCTCGTCCGAATTGACTGTCATCGGGAAATAGATGTGGCCGATTTCATGGATCACCACCCCGACAAGGAACACCTTTTCCGACAGCGAATAGGTGCGCGTGCCGTCCTTGTTCAAGGTGGTGCGCGGGCCGTTGAAGGTGATCATCGGATATTCCATCCCGCCGACCGGTCCGTTGACCGATTGCGCGGTGGGATAGGGATAATCGAAGCTGAAGCGCGAATAGACCTTCATGGTGTGAACCACCGCTGCGGTCGAATATTTGCGCCACAATTCGCCGCCTTCCTTGGGCCAGAAGCTCATGGCGAGCACGGTTTCATGTTCTGCGCCGGGCTGCTTGTGGCCTTGCGCGTCCCACATGAACTTGCGGCTGGACGCCCAGGCGAAATCGCGCACATTGGTAGCCGAAAATTGCCATGTCTTGGTGCCGCGCGGATTGCCGCGCTCGGCCGCGGCGGCTTCTTCCGGCGTGACGATGAACATCGGCGCATCGGCGCTCTTGGCCGCTTCGATCCGTTGGCGCTGGGCCGCGGTGAGCACGGCATCCGGGTTCTGCAGCACGCCGGTGGAAGCCACGATGTGATCGTCGGGCACTGTCATTTCCACCTCGTAATCGCCGAATTCCAGCGTGAATTCGCCGCGCCCCAGAAACTCCTTGTTGTGCCAGCCTTCGTAGTCCGAATAGGCGACCATCCGCGGAAACCACTGGGCGAGCAGGAAAATGTCATTGCCGCCCTTCCTCGGATCATCGGGGAAATGTTCATAGCCCGAACGCGCGACCACCGCGTCCTCCTCGACGATGTTGAAGGCCCATTCGATGGTGAATTCGGTGCTTTCGCCCGAAGCCAGCGGCGCTGGCAGATCGATCCGCATCAGCGTGCCGACGATGGTGTGCGGCAGGTCTGCCCCGTCCATGGTGCGCACCGCATTGATATCATAACCGTAGGAATTGTCGGCCATCGCCTGCTGGCGGCGCAATTCGCCCATCGAAAGCTTGGTCGGCTCGCTCGCGCTCCCAAGGCTGACCTTGGGCCCGCGCCGTCCGGGTCCGCCGAAGGCATCGGTCAGCTCGGCCATCGAATCATTGCGGAAGATGTTCTGGTCAAGCTGCATCCACAGCCACGGCAGGGTGTCGGGCGAATTGTTGGTGTAACGGATGGTGGCGCGCGCGGTCAGGCGACGGCGCGGTTCGTCCAGTTCGGCGGTGATGCGGTAATCGACCTTCTGCTGCCAGTACTGATGTCCCGGCGCACCGCCCGCGGTGCGATAGACATTGGCATCGGGCAGCACTTCGTCGAGCTGGCGGAACTTGTCCTCGAAACTGCCCTTGGTCTGTTGGATCCCTTGCGCGTGGGCAGGCGCGGCCAGCAGGAATGCGGCCAGAAATAGGACAAGTCTCAAGGGAGGTCTCCGTGGATGCGACGCACTTATGTCGTAAACAAAAGCGGAAAAGGACGGGGCAGGCAAGCCGAATTGTCTTTGCGCCGCGCACAGCCTATCGCGCGTTGCATGAACGAACCCGCCTGGCACGCCCTGCACGAAGCCGCCTGCGCGCGCGGGGAGACGAGCTATCGCGATCCCGAAACCGGTTACACCGTGTTCACGCGGGTGGCGCATCTGAAGCGCGGCAAGTGCTGCGGATCGGCCTGCCGCCATTGCCCCTATGGTCACGAGGCGGTGCCGAACCGCGGCTGAGGCTTGCAAAGCTGCAGACCTGCGGGAATAGGCGGAATTCAAGGAGACAAGCCCATGAAAACCCGCGCCGCCGTTGCCTTTGAAGCGAAAAAGCCGCTCGAAATCGTCGAGCTTGACCTTGAAGGCCCGAAGGCTGGCGAAGTGCTGGTGGAAATCATGGCGACCGGCATTTGCCATACCGATGCCTATACGCTCGACGGGTTCGACAGCGAGGGGATCTTCCCCAGCGTTCTGGGCCATGAAGGCGCAGGGATCGTGCGCGAGGTGGGCGCAGGCGTAACCAGCGTCAAACCCGGCGATCATGTCATCCCGCTCTACACGCCGGAATGCCGCCAGTGCAAATCGTGCCTCAGCGGCAAGACCAACCTGTGCACCGCGATCCGCGCCACGCAGGGCAAGGGGCTGATGCCCGATGGCACCACGCGCTTCAGCTACAAGGGGCAGCCGATCTTCCACTACATGGGCTGTTCGACCTTTTCGAACTTCACCGTCCTGCCCGAAATCGCCGTGGCGAAAATCCGTGAGGACGCGCCGTTCCAGTCCGCCTGCTACATCGGCTGCGGGGTCACCACCGGCGTGGGCGCTGTCACCAACACCGCCAAGGTGCAGGTGGGCGACAATGTCGTGGTGTTCGGCCTCGGCGGGATCGGCCTCAACGTCATTCAGGGCGCGCGGCTGGCAGGCGCGAACCTGATCATCGGGGTCGATATCAACCCCGCGCGCGAGGAATGGGGCCGCCAGTTCGGCATGACCCACTTCCTCAATTCTTCCGGGTTGAGCCGCGAGGAAACCGTCGCCCGAATCGTCGCCATGACGGACGGGGGCGCCGATTACACCTTCGATGCGACCGGCAATACCGAAGTGATGCGCACCGCATTGGAAGCCTGCCACCGCGGCTGGGGCACCAGCATCATCATCGGCGTGGCCGAAGCGGGTAAGGAAATCGCCACCCGCCCGTTCCAGCTCGTCACCGGGCGCAACTGGCGCGGCACCGCGTTCGGCGGAGCCAAGGGGCGTACGGATGTGCCCAAGATCGTCGACATGTACATGACCGGCAAGATCCAGATCGACCCGATGATCACCCACGTCATGGGGCTGGAGGAGATCAACACCGCATTTGACCTGATGCACGCAGGCCAATCGATCCGCAGTGTGGTGGTGTTCTAGCCTTCGAGACCTGCGAACCGCCCGCCGAAGAACACGAGCGGGCGCGCGCCGGGTGAGGTTTGCGCCATGGCCTCCACCTCGCCGAGGATCAGCGTATGGTCGCCCGCTTCATGCAGGGCAAAACGGCGGCAGGCGACATGGCCCAGCGCGCCCGCGATCACCGGCAGGCCGTGGGCACCGGTCTCGAAATCCTCGGGGCTGAGCGCGCTGCTGCCCCGTGCGGCATAGCGGCGGGCGAGGCTCTGCTGACCTTCCGCCAGGATGCTGATCGCGAATCTTTCGGCCCGGGCATAGGCGGCAAACTGGCTCGATGAATTCTGCAGGCTCCAGCTCACCAGCATCGGATCGAGCGAGACCGAGACGAGCGAATTGATCGTCATCGCCGCCACACCGGTCTGGTCGGGCCCATCCCCGAGCACGACCGAAACCACCGCCACCCCGGTCGTGAACTGGCCCATGAGCTGGCGGAAAGCAGCCGGGCCGGCGGGCAAGGGGTCGGGCAAGGGGGTCTCCGGCAGGCAAAAAGGCGGATGGGGAACGGGCGGTGTCGGGCGGGGCTGCGTTGCCCCGAGCATCGGCAGCTTGTCAATCGATCGTGCGGCAGGTGGTTCCGGCAAAGCGCGGACGGCCGCGAAAGCCGCCTGTGGTTAACCGCGTGGTTACGCCGCTGGTCTAGTGCAGGTCACGGCGCCCTTCCCCCCGGACCGGCGCAGCAGGTGAGTGATGCTTGAATCGAAGATCGCAGCCGCCCCGCTTACGCTGGAGACGCGCGCGGGTTTCCCGCCCGAGTTGGACAGGTTGGCCGAAACCAGCCTGTCAGGCCATCATTTCCTGCGCGCCGCATGGTTTCGCGCGGGCGCATCGGGCAACAGCCGGACACTTCTGGTCCGGCGCACGGGCGGCGCGCTGGTCGCCGCTATTCCCACCTCAAGCTTCGGACCCGCGCCGCGGGTGACGCAGGTGCTCGGCGTGCGCAAGGTGCCGGGCAGCTACTGGCCGCTGCGCGGGATCCTGGTGGCACCCGATACCGACCGGTACGAACTGGCACAGGCACTCGGCCATCGGGGCGCGCGTCGTCTGGGCGCGGTGTGGCGGCTTGGCCCGGCGCGCCGCGATGATCCCGCGACGCTGATGGTTGTCGAGGCCGCGCGGTTGGCGGGCTGGCAGGTGCTGTCGCGCCCCGCGGGCACGTCCTGGCTGATCGATCTTGATACGCTGCGCGCCGAAGGCTGGCCGAAGTCCTCGACCGCGCGGCGGCTGCGGGTGGCCTGGCGCAAGCTCGAAGAACGCGGCACCCCGCGCTGGCGGCGCGTGCGCGGGAGCGACTGGAACGATGCCGTGATCGGGGACATGGGCCGCATCGAGGCGCAAAGCTGGATCGCGCGCAGCACCGACGGCAGCGGGGCCAAGTTCATGCGCCCGCACCAGCAGCAGTTGTGGCGCGAGGCGCTGAGCGACCCGGTGATCGCGACCAGCCTGTGCGCCACGATCCTGATGCTCGATGATCGCCCGATTGCGTTCAGCTTCGATCTTGATGACGGGGCATGGCAATACGGGATCGCTGGCAGCTATGTCGAGGATCTGGCCGATTGCAACATCGGCAAGCTGGTCAATTACAAGGCGCTGGAAGATGCGATTGCCGATGGCCAATCGGTCATGGACATGGGCGCGGGCGACAGCGGCTACAAACGCGCGATGGGCGCTACCGCAGGCTATGACTTTGCCGATCTGCTGTTCGTGCGCAGTCGCACCGCCGCACGTGTAATCGCCAGAGTGTGGGCCAAGGCGGCAAGCGCGGAGCCTGCAGCGCCCAATGGCTGAAGCCGATCCCCTGTCCGCCGGCCCGTCGCTCGCCGCGCAGGTGCGCACGGCGGTGATCTGGCGCTCGGGCAGTCAGGTGCTGACACAGATCGTGTCCTGGGCCTCGACCCTGATCGTCATCCGTCTGCTGGCGCCCGAGGATTACGGGCTGTTCGCGATGGCGCAGGTGATGCTGGTGCTGCTGTCCACCATGAACGGGTGGGGCCTGGCGAGCGCGCTGATTCGCGAGACGGAAGTCACCGAGGAACGCCTGCGCCAGACGCTGGGGATGCTGATCCTGCTCAATTTCGGGCTGGCGCTGGTGCAGTTCCTCGCCGCGCCGCTGGTGGCCTTGTGGTTTGAGCAACCCGAGGTCGCCGATCTGCTGCGGGTGCAATCGCTGCTCTATCTGGCGGTGCCGTTCTGCGCGCTGCCGCACGCGATCCTCAGCCGCAAGATGGATTTCCGCCGTCCGGCGCAGGTGCGGCTTGCCGCTGCGCTGACGGGGGCGGCGACGGCGCTGACGGGGGCGCTTTCCGGCTGGGGCGTGTGGACGCTGGTGGCCGCGCCGATGGTGATGCTGCTGACCGAAGCCATCGGCATGACCTGGGCCGCGCGCGCGCCGGTCCGCCCCAGCTTTCGCTTTACCGGGGCTGGCCACATCGCCGGTTTCGGCGGGGTGATGACCGCGACCCAGCTGTTCTGGTTCGTCCAGAGCCAGGCCGATGTGATGATTGCGGGCCGCGTTCTCGATACGCACACGCTGGGGGTTTACACCACCGGTCTGTTCCTCGCGCAATTGCTCGCGGCCAAATTCGTGCCGCCGATCAACGAGGTCGCCTATGCCGCCTATTCGCGCCAGCAGGGAACCGGCCCGCAGGGGATGGGACCAGAGCCGCTGCTCGCCACCATCCGGTTGGTGATGCTGGTGGCGCTGCCCGCCTATGCAGGACTTGCGGTGGTCGCCCCGGTACTGGTGCCGGTGCTGCTGGGCGAAAAGTGGATCGAGATCGTCCCGCTGCTCCCCATTCTCGCGATGGCGATGGCGATGCTGACGCTGCAGATCCTGTTTTCGCCTGCCACCAATGCGCGCGGCTTTCCCGGCATCGCGCTGAAGGTGACGATGCTGGGCAGCGTGGTCATGCCTGCCGGGTTCCTGATCGGATCGCAATGGGGCGTGACGGGCTTTGCCTGGGGCTGGGTTGGCGGGATGGCGACGCTGACGGCGGCCACGATCCTGCTGTCGCGCCGGGCGCTGGGGTTGCAACTGGGCGGGCTGATGCGGGCAATTGCCCCGCCGTTGGTCGCCGCGCTGGCGATGGCGGCGGGCGTGGCGCTGGCCTTGCGCTGGCTGCCCCCGGCAATCGACCTGCTGGCGCTGGGGATCGCGGTGTCGCTGGGGGTCGCGCTCTATGGCGGCGCGCTGCACCTGATCGCGCCCGACCGGCTGGCCGAGGCGCTGCGTTTTGCCCGCACGCGGGGCGAAAGCGCGCCTGCCCCGGCAGAGTGACCCCTCCCAAAAGCGCGTGATTGACTTGCCCGGAGCGATCCGGTTGGGCGGCGGGCATGAACACGACCCGTCCCGCACCCGTCACCCGCACCTACCCCGTCAATGGCATCGATCTGGCCGTGCACGAATGGCTACCTGTCCCCGGCAGCCCTCCAGCCCCGCCGCTGGTGTTCGCCCACGCGACCGGGTTCCACGGGCGGGTGTTCGATGCGATCATCGCGCAGTTCCCGGCCCATGCGGTCTATGCGATCGACCTGCGCGGGCATGGGCAATCGGGCGGCGGGCCGATCGATCAATGGCGGCTGGTGGCAAGCGATGTCGCCGGGTTTCTCGGACAAGCGGGTATCACCGGCGCCATCGGCATCGGCCATTCGATGGGCGCGCATACCCTGTTGCAGGTGGCCGCCGATCACCACAACGCCTTCAGCCGTCTGGTGCTGTTCGACCCGGTGATCCTTGCGCCCGATTACTACGCCGCCCCAGACGCGCTCTTCACCGCCGACAATCCGCACCCGACGATCCGCCGCAAGCGTGATTTCACCAGCCCGGAGGCGATGATGGAGCGGTTCCGCAGCCGTGATCCCTATTGCCTGTTCGATGTCCGCGTGTTCGAGGATTATTGCCGCTACGGTCTTGTGCCGGCCGGTTCGGGCGAGGGGTTTGAACTGGCCTGCGCGCCGGAAGTCGAGGCCAGCGTCTATGCCTCCAGCCGCAGCAATGGCGCGATTCTGGAGGCGGCGAAGGGGGTCGAAATCCCGGTGCTGGTGGTGCGCGCCCAGATGACCACTCTCACCGACTTCAAAAGCTCGCCGACCTGGCCCGAACTTGCGTCGATCCTGCCGCAGGGCACCGATCTCCACCGCCCCGACCGCACCCATTTCCACCCCTTCGAAGACCCCGAGGATGCGGCGCGGATCATTGCCGGGATGGTGGGGTAAGGTGAGCAATGTTCTCCAAATGTTTCACGTGAAACATTGGCGAACGCTCACCCGGCTGCAACCAGCAAATCGCGCAGATCATCACGCACGCGGGCGATTTCCTCGGCCCTCGCACGGGCGAAATTGGCACCGATCTGGCTCGCCAGTCCGCCATAGAAGGTGACAAGGCTTTCGCGCAGTGGGTGGTCCGGCGCGACCGAGCGGGCCAGCCACACCGTAATGGTCTGCGCCCGCGCCAGCGCTTCGCGCGGCACTTCGCCGGGCGCCCGGTCGAGCGCGAGCAGTGCCTGACCGAGCGCGGCCGCCGCCTCTTCCAGACAGATGCGGGTGAGGTCGGCCGCGCTCGATGCCTCGATCCGGGCGTCAAGCTCGACCCGGCGATAGGCGGCGGCAGGATTGCGGGAAAGCAGCTGCATCACTCGTCCATGCTCAACTGTCCGCCGACCAGATATCGACCTGCTGGCGGATGAAGGTCAGGGTCGATTGCGAGGCCGCAACCCGGCGTTCGGCCGCGACCAGATCGCGGGTCAGGCGTTCGCGCAGGGACTCCTGCTGCTCGGCAATGCGCGTCAGGCGATCATCGCTGCGTTCGAGCTGCGCCTCGAACCGCCGCACCGACCCGCCGAGCGAGCCGGGATCGCTGGCGAGGCTGTTTTCGCGCGCGAAGCGATCGACGGTGGCGAACACGCCCGAAGGCCCGGTGGTGAACATCGCCGCGACCGCATCGGGGCTGGTCTCGAGCGCCTGATTGAGGCGCGCGGTGTCGAGCCGGAAGGTGCCGTCGCGGTTCAGCGCCAGCCCGAGATCGGCCAGCGTGCGCGGTTCGCCCACGCCTGCGCCCGGCATAACGATCTGCCCGGCGAGCGCTGCCAGATCGCGGCGCAATTCGCGCGCGCCCGGATCATTGCCCAACTCGCCGCCGAGCGGGGCGGCAAGCGTATTCGCCTGCGCGACAATATCATTCAGCGCGGCGACAAAATCGCCCATGACGCCGGAAATCGCCTCGGTGTTGTTGGCGAAGGTCAGATTGGTGGGTGCACCGGAATTGGTGCCGGTCAGAGCGAGCGTGAAGCCTCCCGGCAGGCCGGTGACGCGGTTGGTCGGGCTGGTCATCGCCACGGTATCGAGCAGGAATTCGGCATCGCGCGCGGTGCCGCGCAATTCACCCGTATCGCTCGCAGGGTTCCAGCCAAGGTAGGCAAGATCGCCCGGCACCGCGCCGCCGCCCGCGCCGGAAGCTTCGAGCACAAAGCCGTTATCCGCCCCTTCGGCGCCCTTCAGCACCAATTGCGCGCCGGTCGCGCCGGTGGCGACATAGGCGTTCACCGCCCCGCCGCTTTCGCGGGTGATCTTTGCCGCAAGCGTGGCCAGCGTATCGTCGGCGGCAACGCTGATCGCCAATGGATCGCGGGCGGCATCGGCGGCAAAGCTCGCGCCGTCGATGCTGCCGAAACGGATATTCAGGGTGCCTGCGCCCACCAGATCATCGCTGCTGGCATAGGCATTGCCGACCAGCGTCTGCCCCTGCGCAAGGGCGCTGACTTCGAGCGAGAAGGTACCGCGTGGGGAAAGTCCGGCAGGCACGCTGACCCGCGCCACGCCGGCATTGCCCAGCTCGCCGCGCGGGGCAAGGTCACCGTTGCGGATCCGGTCGCCCAGCGCGCTGCCAAGGCTGGTCACGCCATTGCGCAATTGTCCGGCGGCGGAGATCTGCGCTTCGAGCGTTTCGCGCCGCGCCTCCACCGTGTCGCGCTGAAACGCGAAGCTGGCGGTGGAAATATCGTTGGCCAGCGCGATAAAGTCGATACCGCTGCCTGCGCCAAGCGCCGAGATGATCGAGGAGCCGGGGGTGGTCATGCCCGAAAGAACGGGCGTTGGCGCGCCAGATTAAGCGCGGGTTTCCACCTTCCCGTCGCCGTCGAAGCGCAGTTCGGGCGGCACGTCGATCACCGGGCGGCGCGGGTGCTGCCCGCGTTTCAGCGCCAGCACGAAGGCCACCAGCGCGGCAATCGCGACATACAGCTCCTCGCGCACCATCTGGTTTGGCTGGGTGGTGAAATAGACCGCGCGGGCGAGGCTTGGATATTCGAGCACGGGCAGGCCATCCTCGCCCGCAATCTCGCGCATGGCAAGTGCGGTATCGCCGCGCCCCTTGGCCAGCACCACCGGGGCAGGCGCAAGCGCTGGATCATAGGTCAGCGCGACCGCGAAATGCAGCGGGTTGACGATCACGAACTGCGCGTCCTTCATCGCCTTGGCCACCCCGCCGCGCGCCAGATCGCGCTGCCGCTGGCGGCGGGCGGATTTCATTTCGGGCGAACCTTCGGATTGCTTGTTTTCGTCGCGCAGGTCCTGCAGGCTCATCTTCAGCCGCTTGTCGCGCTGGAAGCGTTGCAGCGGATAATCGATCGCCGCGATCACCACGAGCCCGGCCAGCAGCGCGCCGACCAGCCCGGTGATCGCCCCGATGGCCATTTCCAGCTGCGCCTCCAGCGGGCTGCGGCCCAGCACCAGCAGCGCGGGCAGCTGCGCCGCTGTCCAGAACCACGCGATTGCGCCCAGCAGGACCAGTTTCAGCAGCCCCTTGCCCAGCTCGATCAGACCCTGCCAGCCGAGGATGCGCTTGAGCCCCGACAGAGGATTGATGCGCGAAGCCTTGAAAGCCATGTTGCCGGGGTTGAACCGCCCTTCACCCAGCAACAGTTGCGACGCAATCGTCACCACGGCCGCCGCCAGCCCCAACGCCATCACCGGCGGGAGGATCGCCAGCGCCGCGTCGGTGACAACCGCGCCCGGAGCAAAGCCGTCAAGCGTGCCGCGATCGAACACGAAGCCCGCACGCGCGGTCGCCGCGATGCTATCCGCCAGCCAAGGCCCCAACCCCCACAGGACCAGCGCGCCGGTGCCGGTCGCCGCCACTGTCGCCACTTCCTTCGACCGCAGCACGTCACCCTTTTTGGCGGCATCGCTGCGGCGCTTGGGGGTGGGGTCGAACGTCTTTTCGCCCGGAGTCTGTTCAGCCATGACGTGTTTCTTCGGCCATCAGCGCGGCGCCTGCGCGACCAGCGCAGCGGACTGATCCAGCCCAGCTTCGATCACGCCCGCGAACTGTTCCACCATCACCGGCACGGCGATGATCAGCGCGGCGATCCCCGCCAGCACGCCCGCAGGCAGGCCCAGCGCAAACAGGTTCAAGGCCGGAGCGGAACGCGCGACGAGACCGGTCACCACCTGCACCAGCAGCAGCACCAGCACCACCGGCAGCGCAATCGCCGCCGCTGTGGCCAGTCCATAGCCGAAGAACAGCCCGATGCTCTCGGCCCGCCAGGCCCCGAAGGCAAACTGGCCCGCAGGCAATAGGCGGTAGCTTTCCACCAGCAGTTCAAACCACAGCAGATGCGCGCCGATGGCATAGAACAACAGGCTGAGAACAAGGCCGAAAAAGGTGCCCAGCGCCCCCGATTGCGCGCCGCTCGACGGGTCGATCGAGGTGGCGATGGCAAGGCCCATGGTGCCCGAAATCTGCTCGGCCGCGATCAGCGGGATTGCGAAGGCGAGTTGCAGCACGAACCCGAGTGCGGCGCCCACCAGCACTTCTTGCAGCACCGCCAGCACGGCGGCGAAACTCAGCATCGCAGGCGCAGGCGGGATCGGCACCCAGCTGGCGACGAAGAAACCTAGCACGATGCCCAGCAGGATCCGCACCGGCGCAGGCACCGCCATCCCGCCCACCATCGGCGCGGCCATCAACGCTGCGCCGCAGCGGATCGACAGGAAGAATATCTGCCACAGCTGGGCTTCGAGACTGCCCAAACCGAAATCGAGGACGTTCACCGCATCACGCCGAAATCTGCGCCACCTGGGCCATGATCTCGCGCAGGAAATCGCCCAGCAGCGCCATCATCGCGCCCCCCAGCACCACGAACACCAGCGCGGTGACGGCAAGCTTGGGAATGAAGCTCAGGGTCTGTTCGTTGACCGATGTGGCCGCCTGAATGATCCCGACCACCAGCCCCACCACCAGCGCGGCGATCAGCACCGGCCCGGCGATCAGCGCGGTCACCCACAGCGTCTGGTCGGCCAGCGCGAGAAGTTGTGCGTCTTCCTGCATTACGCGCCTTTCAGGCAAAGCTCATGGCAAGACTGCCCATCAGCAGCGCCCAGCCATCGACCAGCACGAACAACAACAGCTTGAACGGCAGCGAGATGATGGTGGGCGACAGCATCATCATGCCAAGGCTCATCAGCACGCTCGCCACCACCAGATCGATCACGAGGAACGGCAGGAAGATCATGAAGCCGATCTGGAAGGCGGTTTCGAGCTCGCTGGTGACGAAGGCGGGCAGCAGGATCGAGAACGGCACGTCCGCCCCGCTGGCAAATGTGCCTGCGCCCGCGATATCGCTGAACATCATCAGGTTCGCCTCGCGCGTCTGGCGCAGCATGAAGGCGTGGAACGCCTCGCCCGCCTGCCCGATCGCGGCATCGGCACCGATGGTTCCGGCGGCATAGGGGGCGATGGCCTGCGCGTTCACCAGTTCCAGCGTCGGCGCCATCACGAACAGCGACAGGAACAGTGCGAGCCCGGCGAGCACCTGCCCCGGCGGCGATCCTTGCAGGCCCAGTGCCTGCCGCAGGATCGCCAGCACCACCAGAATGCGCAGGAAGCTGGTCATCATCAGCACCAGCGCGGGCAGGATGGTAAGCAGGCCCATCACCACCAGCAGCTGAAGCGAAAGGCTCAGCGGGCTGTCCCCCGCTGCATTGGCGCCCGCGCCGTTCTCGCCCAAGGCGCGCTCGATCGCCGATCCGACCCCTGCGGCGACCGGATCGGGCGCGGCAGCGACCAATGCGTCAGGCAGCGCCAACATGGTTAATGCGGCCAGGCATGCGAGGCCCGCGCGCAGGATCGGCAGGGCGCGCATCACTCGCTCTCCGCCAGCGCGGCAGTGTCGGTTGCAGGCGCTTCGCCCAGTCGCACCATCCCGTGACGCGACAGGCCGAGCAGAATCTCGCGTTCGCGGAAACGCACCACGGCCAGCTTCACTCCCGGCGCGATCAGGCTGGTTTCGACGAGGTGGAGCTGCCGCCCACCCCCACGCGTAACGCCGCCGGGCTGTCCGGCAAGGCGCGACTGCATCATGCGGGTCAGCCACAGGCTTCCCCAGATCAGCCCCGCCAGCAGCGGCAGCAGCAGCGCCAGGCGCAAAAGATATTCGAACATCGCCGCTGTCCGTCAGTCAGCATCGACAGCACCGGCCACCGGATCGGCGGGTGCATGAGGCGCAGCTGTATCATCGGACGCTGGCGGCACTTCCTGCCCGTCATCGCCCACCAGATGGACGATCCGCAAGGCAAAGCGGCCCTTTTCCGCCACCACCTCGCCGCGCGCGATCACCCTGCCATTGGCAGTGACATCGAGCAATTCGTCGGTCAGCCGGTCGAGCGCGACGGTGCTGCCTTCACCCAGCATGAGCACATCGCGCAAGGCCATCTCGGTGCGCCCCAGTTCGACCGACAGGCGCACGGCGACGGCGCCGAAACGGTGGAAGGATGCAGGCTGGGGCGCGGGGTGCAAATCACTCATGATGCGGGTCCTTCTGCGGGAAAACGGGTCAGGCGGAGCGCCATGCGATCCTCGAGCGCGCCGATGCTGCCGTGGGCAACCAGCTTTTCGCCCATCATCAGCGGCACCTGCCGGCCCATGGTCAAAGGCAAGCGATCCCCCGGCGCGAGGGTCTGAAGCCGGGCGAGCGAGAGATCGACCTCGGCCAGCACCACGTGGAGCGGCAGCGGGATCGCGGCGAAGGGCGCGGCCGTAGCACTGGCGGGCGTGCGGCGCGCAGGGCGACCGGCGCGCGGCTGCCCGCGTCCCGGCACCGGGAGCAGACGCTCCATCCGCTCGGCGGCGACAGCCAGGGTGCAGTGCCACTCGCAGCCCGTACGATTGGCGATGACCAGCGTGAACAGCAGCGCCCCGGCATCCGGTTCAAACGGCTTCAGCCGCGCGGCGCTTTCACTGCGGACGATCACCTCGCCGCTGGTCACCATGCCTGAAGGCGGCGCCCCGTCGCCAAGGCTGGCGCGGGTGATGGCCTGCGCGATCGTGGCGGCGATCTCGTCCACCAGCAACGCGGCCGAGCGCGGGAGCTGGTCGGGCGCATGGCCGGCCTGCTTGCCGTTTCCGCCGAACGAACGATCGGTCAACGCGATCGCTGTCGCAAAATCGAAGGACAGCAGCGCGGTTTCGCCGCTGACCCCGCACCGCAACAGGGCGTTGGCGGCCACCGGACCGATACAGGCCAGCGCGGCGCTGCCGGAATGGCTTTCGGGCTCGGACACGCTGACTTCCAGCCGGTCGCCCGACAGCAGGCCCGACAGATCCTCGGCAAGAATGCGCGCAAGGTCACGCCGCCACGCCGCCAGCAGCGCCGCGCGTTCTTCCGGACGCGGGCCGCGATGTGTAAGCTCCTGGCAGTGCTGCGCGGCGGCGCGGGCAGCGGCGAAATCATGGGCCATCCTCATTGGACCAGAAACCCCCGGAAATGCACCGCGTCGATGCCGCCGAAACCCTCGTTCTCCTCGAGCACGCCATTGACCGCGCGGGTGAGGCGCGCAGCCAGTTTCTGCTTGCCGGCAACGTCATAGACTTCGGCTTCGGTGGTGGCCGCAAGCTGGGCAAGGATCGCCGAGCGGATCGCCAATTCGTGATTATGGACCCATTGCAGTACGCGCCCGTCGCGCCGGGTCGAAACGGCCAGATCGACCTGGATCAGGCCGGGCGAATCGGCGAGATTGGAGGTGAAGCTTTCCTCGAAGCTGTAATAGGCGGTGCGATACTTGCTGCCGCCCTCGCCATAGACCGGCGCGGCGCCGTCCTTGGCCTTTTCCGCGCCGGCCAGGGGATAGGGATCAGCCTCGCCCTTGAACACCAGCTTGGGCTCGTCAGGCTCGGATGGGCCGCCACCGCCGCCGAACAGGCCCGCGGCAAAAGCGCCATAGGCCCCGCCCGCGCCCAGCCCCAGCAGCAGTACCGCGCCGAGGATGATCTTGATCATCCCGCTCTTGCCCGGCTTGCCGCCGTCGTCGCTGTCCTTGTCAGCCTTGTCCTTGCCCTTGGCCATGAATGGTCAGCTCCCTGTTGCCGCTTCGCCGATCAGGCGAATAATCCGCTTTCGCGATGCTGCGGGCGTTCGCCATCCGGCGCTGCGGCAGACGCGGCCTCGTCGGCCTGTCGCTGCTGCGGGCGCTGGTGCTGCGAGGCCCCCTCGTCGCGCTGACCGGAATGCGGCGGGTATGGTTGAGATGAACCTTGCCCCGACCCCTGTGAAAACCCGTAACGCTGCTCGGAAAAGCCGCCCTGCCCCGCGCCAGCGCCGGTTCCGTTTCCGGTAGCCGCGCTGTCCGCCGAGGCGGAAACCGCGCGTTCGGCCAGCGCGGCGTGGATCGCCGGGACGAAGCCGGGATCGCGGCTCGCCAGCACCGCACGCCAGTCCTGCGCTGCGCCAGTGGCCTCGATGCGGAGCGAGACAAGGCCGAACTCGGCGTGGCGCACAGTCATTTCGGGCCGCGCGGCCCGCAGTGCCTCGCGGATTTCGCCGACCTGGTGAATTGTGGATTCGAGCTGCGGCGCAGGCGCACGCACTTCGGCGCGCTCCGCAAAGGGAGCGACCGTCGATGAAGCCGGCGCGATCGCGGGGGTGGAAGGCTGCGGTGCCGAGGCGCCAGGGGCAGAAGCGGTGGCCGACTGGGCAGCGCCTTCGGACGCATCGGACAGTAGCACAGCGGAACCCGGGCTGGCGGGCGTGTCCTCGCCAACCGGCGCTTGCGACGCAGGCGGCGCGGGCAGCGCAACCCGGACGGGCGGGCCTGCCGGTTCACGGATCGCTGCGGGCGAAAGCACCGCGGCGGGCAGCGCTGGCCGGGTCTGTTCGGTGACCGGCACGGGCACAGCGGCAATCCGGACCGCGATCACCGCGGCGGGCATCACCGTCGGCTCGCCCGCCGAAAGACCGGGCGCATCGCTCGTATCCTCGGTCTCCGGCGAAACCGGCCCCTGCGCACCAGGGGCGACAGGCGGCACATCCATGCCCGACGGCGGCAAGGCCTCGCCGCTTTCCGGCAGAATGGTGCCGGAGGGGATCGCATCGGGCTGCAGCACGGGAGGCCGCGCAAATCCGGGCATGGCCGCGGGGAGCGGGATTTCGGCAGGCACAGGTGCGGCCATATCCGTAGCGGGCGCGGTGGCAATGTCCGCCTCGGACGGGCGCGCATGGGGCCCCATATCCACCTCGGCAGGCAGCGCAATGTCGAGCAGCCCGGCGAAATCAAGCCCCGTCCGCCCGCCGGGCCCGCTGCCGCCCGCGCCGGGCTGAAACGGCATCGCGGGGGCGGGAACAGCGGGGGATGGCGATTCGGTCAGGAAAGGGATCATCGTGTCGTCCTCGGGATGGGTCGGAAGATGTATGCGGTTCAGTCCTGCAACTTGCGTGCCATCCGCGGCGCATCGGGCTGGGCGCGGCGGCGTTTCACGGACTCAAGCGCAGCGCGCGCCTCGGCCTCGCGCTCGGCGAGGCGCTTGGCGCGGGTCTCGGCCTGCGCCAGCGTTTCGGCCTGCCATGCGGATTGACGGGCCGCGTCCGCGGCAGCATCTTCGGCACTGGCGGCGAGTTCGACGAGGCTGGCGGTAAACACGGCGCGGGCGGCGAAGACCTCGGCTGCCATCGCTCCGGGCTGCGGCGCGCTGACAGCGACAAGCTGGCGGCTGCGGGCGGCCAGCGCAGCGCTGCGTGCCTCGGACTCGAGCGCATGGGCGAGGCCGCGCAAGGCCTGCCGCCGGGCGACCTTTGCAATCAGCGCCTGCCGCTCGATCAGCGCAAGACGGCGCGCCTCACGCACCTGCGCTCTCGACCAGCGCGCAGAGCGCCGCGTGGCTGGCGGAAAGCGGCTCGGCCCCGCCGCGCTCCTGCGTGAGAAAAGCATCAATCGGGCCGCTCAGCGCCAGCGCGTTATCGAGCAGCGGGTCGCTACCGGCGCGATAGGCCCCCATCAGCACCAGATCGCGGTTGGTCTCGCGCGCGGCGATCAGCGCCCGCAGACGGCGCGCGGCGCGCGCGATATCGGGTGGCACCAGATCATCCATCACCCGGCTCAATGAGGCAGGCACGTCGATTGCCGGATAATGCCCGCGCTGCGCAAGTTCGCGCGACAGCACGATATGCCCGTCCAGAATCGCACGGGCGGTATCGACCACCGGATCATTGGCATCATCACCGTCCGCCAGCACGGTGTAGATCCCCGTCACCGCCCCGCCGGAGCGCGCCGAATTGCCCGCGCGCTCCACCAGCCGGGTGATCGCGGCGAGCGCGGACGGCGGATAACCGCGCGCCGCGCCCGGTTCCCCCAGCACCAGCGCCAACTCGCGCGCCGCATGCGCCACCCGGGTCAGGCTGTCGAGGATCAGCAGCACGCGCTTGCCCTGCGCCCTGAAATACTCGGCGATCGCGCTGGCATATTGCGCCGCGCGCAGCCGCAGGTTGGGGGCATGATCGGCCGGCACGGCGACCACCACGATTCCCCCGCGCCGGTGCCCTGCCATGTGGCGATTGACGAAATCCGAAACCTCGCGCGCGCGCTCCCCGATCAGGGCGACCACAGTCACGTCGGCGACCGCATGGCCGGCGATGGTATCGACCAGCACCGATTTGCCCACACCCGATCCTGCCATGATGCCGAGCCTTTGGCCGACACCCATGGTGGCAAGCGCATTGATCGCGCGCACCCCGCAATCGAACGGCGCGGTGACGCTGGCGCGTTCCAATGCGCCTTCGCGCTGTCCGGCCAGCGGCCAGGCGTGGGGCAGATCGAGCCGCGGGCCGCCGTCGATCGCCGCGCCCAGGGCATCGACCGCGCGGCCCAGCAAGGCCTCGCCCACCCGCACCTCGCCCGGATGGCCCAGTGCGCGCACGCTCGCGCGCGGGCGCAGCAGCATGGTGTCGCCCAGCAGCATCATCAGCGAATGCCCGCCGCGAAAGCCGATCACCTCGGCAAGACATTCGCTGTCCGCGCCGTTCTCGATCACGCCCAGCGAGCCGACCGGCAGCGGCAGGCCCGCCACCTCGATCAGCCCGCCGTCGCAGGCGATCACCCGGCCCATCCGCACCGGCCCTGTATCAACCGGAGCGGCGCGCATCCGCGCCAGATCGAGCTGCAATTCGGCGATCATCCGCGCACCGCAGCGGCAATCGCGCGGCGCCAGTCCGCGGGGCCATGGCGCACCGCGCCGTCCGGCCCTTCGAGCAGCAACCCGCCGGGTTCCAGCGCGGAATCCGCGATTACCGCCCAATCGGCCAGCGCCTCGGGACCGAGATGTTCGATATCATCGGGATGAAGGTGCAATCGCAGCGCCGCCGCCGCGCCGCCGATCGCGGCCGCCGCCTTGCGGCAACGGGCGAGCAGAGCCTTGCGGTCGGTCGCATGATCCGCCAGCACGCCGTCGCACAGCGCGATCACTGTGTCGGCAAGATCGGTGGAAAGCGCATCCATCGCGGCCTCATCGAGCCGGCGAAAGGCAAGCCGCAACGCGCGTTGACGGGCCGCGTCACGCTCCGCCTCGGCCAGCGCGGCCGCGCGCCCCGCCGCCTCGCCTTCGGCATAGGCCAGCGCCAGCGCGTCAGGGGCAGGATCGGGCTGCGCTGCCGGCTCCGGCTCGTAATCGGGCGCGGGTTCGGGCTCTGCAACTGGCGTTCCGAATGGCAGCATGTCGCGGAAATCCGCCGGTTCGCCGATCAGCGCGAGCCAGCCGGGCCCTCGGGATGGCGGCGCGGCCAGCGCGCCGAGCCACTCAGACGAATTCGCCATCGCCGCTTCCGATCACGATCTCGCCCGCTTCGGCGAGGCCGCGCGCAATCTCGACAATGGCACGCTGGGCGGCGGCGACCTCGCTCCTCGCCACGCGTCCGCGCAGCTCGATCTCGTCACGCACGCCGTCCGCCGCGCGGCTCGACATCGCCGCGAAGAAGGGCGCACGGTCGGGCTCCTTGAGACCCTTCAGGGCATCGACCAGCTTTTCCGAATCGACGTCGCGCAGCAGGCGCCCCATCGACATCGGATCGAGCGCGAACAGCATTTCAAAGGTGAACAGCTCCTCCTCGATCCTTGTCGCCAGCGGGGCATCGCGTTCCGCAATCGCGGGCAGAACCGTGCCCCGCAGATCGCCCGCAGCAAGATTGATAAGATTCGCCGCCTCACGCGGGCCGCCCAGCGCCAACGCTGCCGCGCCGAAGGTGGCGGCGATGCGCTGGGTCAGCAGCATGTCGATCGTGGTGATGGCGCGCGCCGAAACAGGGCCGCTTTTCGCCACCCGCTCGACCACCATTGTCTGCAATTCGGGCGGTAGCGCGGCCAGCACTTCGGCGGCAGGTTCGGGTTCGATCAGCAGCAGCAGCGCGGCGATCACCTGCGGGTGTTCATCCTCGATCAGCCGCACCAGCACCGGCGGCACCAGCCAGCGTGCCATTTCGACACAGCGCGGCCGCACCTCAGGCTCGATCCGCTGCATCATCGAGTCCGCCCGTGCCGGGCCGAGCGCCTTGTCAAGCAGCGCGCGCACCCGGTCGTTGCGCCCACGCTGCGGGAGCATTTCGCGCGCGGCCTCGCCCGCGAAATCGGCCAGCGCCTCGGCCATGCGCGCGCTGTCGATCTCGCCCAGCGCCATCATCGCCGCGCCGAGTTTTTCCAGCTCGCCGGGACTGAGCCGGCCGAGGATACCGCTGGCTTCCTCGTCACCGAGCAGCATCAGAAACACCGCCGCGCGGTCGATCCGGCTCAGCAGGGTTTCCGGCGCGGGCGCGTCTGCGGTTCCGTCAATGGCAAGGTCGAGGCTCATGTCGCGCTTGTCCCTGCGCTGGTGTCACCGGGTGCGGCGAGCATCCGCTGCAGCGCCTCGACCGCACGGTCGGGCTGGCTTGCGGCGAGGCGGCGCGCGAGTTCAACCTGGCGCGGCAGATCTTCCAGCGGCACGCCGTCAGACGCGAATGGCAGCGCCCCGCCGCCGTCTTTTGCCTCGCTGTCGTCGCGAATCGCGTCCAACGGCGCGGCATCCTGCGTGGCAGACTTTTCCCCCTTGCCCCGGAGCTTGCCGACCAGCGGGCGCACCGCCAGCAGCAGCACCAGCAGCACCGCGATCAACGCCGTGCCGTATCGCACCACCATCGCAAACCACGGCTGTTCATAGAAAGCGGGCGGTTCAAGGTTCGCCGGCTCGAACTTGCTGGCGACCACCTCGACCCGGTCACCGCGCTCGGCATTGGCGCCGACCGCCGCGCCCACCAGGGCTTCGAGCTGGGCCGCGGTCATCGGGGCGGCTTTCTTCAGGGCCGCATCGCTCACCGCAACCGCCACCGACAGCTTGGTCAGGCTGCCGGGGCGGGTGCTGGTGACGGCGACCTCGCGCCCCAGTTCGTAATTGCGCTGCACCGCGCTCTCGGTGTCGGTCGCATTGGCGGGGGCGGGGGCTTCGGGCTGCGGCGGGCCGTCGACCAGCTGGGCATCGGGCGGCGGGGTGTTGGCAGGAACCCCCGGCACACCGCCAACCGGCCCGGCCCCGCTGCGGGTCGCATTGCGTTCGCTTTCATTGCGGACCGCGCCGTCTTTCTCATAGGTCTCGCGCGCCGAGGTCACCTCGTTCTGGTCAAGCGCGACCTGCACCTGCGCCGAATAATTGCCGTCACCCAGCAAGGGCAGCAACAGCGCATCGATCTGTTCGCGCAGCTTGGCTTCGAATTCGCGCTGGAGAACGAGGCCATCGAGCGCTTCCTCGCGCGGGGAGGACAGCAGGCGGCCATTCTGGTCGACCACCCGCACCGCATCCGCGCTCATGCCCGGCACGGATGCCGCGACCAGATTGACGATCGCCTCGACCTGGCTCTGCGACAGGCTGCGCCCACCCACCAGCCGCAGCATCACCGAGGCGCTGGGCGGATTGTTCTCGCGCACGAACACCGATCGTTCCGGCGTGGCGAGGTGGACGCGCACGGACTCGATCCCGTCGATCTCGCGGATCGTCAGCATCAGCTCGCGTTCGCGCGCGAGCCGCAGGCGTTCGCCTTCCAATGTGCGCGAGGTGCCCAGCGGCATCGCATCCAGCATCTCGCTCGCGCCTTGCGGTGCGGCGATTCCGGCATCGCTGGCGACCAGCATCCGGGCGCGGTATAGATCATCCTCGGCCACCGACAGCGCCCCGGTGGCGTTATCGATCCTGTAGCCGATTCCCCCTGCTTCGAGCGTTTCGACCACCTTGGCACGCTCGCCATCGGTGAGGCTGGAATAAAGCAGGCGGTCCGGCCCCGAAGCCAGCGTCATCCACAGCATCCCCGCCGCCGCCAGCGCGCCGACACCCGCCAAGGCAGGCAGCGCGCGCGCCAGCGCGGGCTGGGCGATGAAGCCCGCCACCGGCTCAGGCAGCAGGGTCCGCCAGCTTGCCTGCGGGGGTGCGGCAGGAAGGCCCGCCGGTTCGCCAGTGACCGGCGCGGCCACGGGAAGGCTTGTTTCGGCCATCTAATCAGCCCCCCATCCGCATGATGTCCTGGTAGGCGGTGAGCAGCTTGTTGCGCACCTGCAGCGTCGCCTCGAAGGCGACTCCCGCTTCCTGCCGGGCCAGCATCACTTCGGCGATGTCGGTCACCTGGCCGCGTTCATAGGCGACCTGCATGTCGGATGATCGCTGCTGAACGGAGTTGACCTGTTGCAGCGCATTGGTGAGCGTGTCGGCGAACCCGGCGGCCGGAACATTCTCCGGGCCTTGCGCCGGCGACGCGGCGCTGGCCGCGCGGAGATCCTGCAAGGCGGCGCTGCGCGTAAGCACCTGTTGGCGCAGCGCCATGACGTCGGCGGCACCGAAACCGGGGCGGATCGCGGTCATGCCCGGCCTCCGGCAGCGGTGGCGACAGCAGAAGCCATCATCCCGTTCGCGCGCATCGATGCCAGGCGATAGCGCAAGGTGCGCTCGGAAATGCCGAGGCTGCGCGCGGTCGCGCTGCGATTGCCGTCATGGCTGTCGAGCGCGGCAAGGATCGCCTGCGCTTCGGAAGCAAAGGTGACATCGGACAGCCTGCGTGCCGAGGCGGCCGGCGTTTCGAGCGGGGCGAGCAGAGCAGGCACAGCGGGATCGGACACGGGGCGCACCGCCGTATCGAACACGATATGCTCCGCCATGACCGCGCGGCTCTCGCCGCTCAGCAGGAGCGCGCGGCGAATGACATTTTCCAGCTCGCGCACATTGCCGGGCCAGGCGTGGCCTTCCAGTAAAGCCAGCGCCGATGCGTCGATCCACCCCGGCTGTCCGGGCGTGGCGGCATGGCGCAGCAGCATCCCGAAGGCGAGCGGGGCGATATCACCCGGCCGGTCGCGCAGAGCGGGGATGGTGAGCGGAAAGACGTTGAGGCGATAGAGCAGATCCTCGCGGAACCGCCCGGCTTCGACTTCAGCGGCCAGATGCCGGTTGGTGCAGGCGATGATCCGCACGTCGATAGTGACCGGACGGGTCGCGCCCAGCGGCAAGACCTCGCCTTCCTGCAGCGTGCGCAGCAGCTTGGCCTGCAAGGCCAGCGGCAATTCGCCGATCTCGTCGAGCAGCAAGGTTCCCTTGTCGGCTGCGCGGAACAGGCCCTCGCCCGCTTCGCCCGCGCCGGTGAAGGCGCCCTTCCTGTGACCGAACAGCAAAGCTTCCAGCATCGCCTCGGGCATGGCTGCGCAATTGACCGCGACAAACGGGCCGTCACTGCGCGGCGACAGGCTGTGGACGAACCGCGCCAGCACTTCCTTGCCGGTGCCGGTCGGCCCTTCGAGCAGCACCGGGATCGTGCTGGCGGAGATGCGCTCGGCGAGGGTCAGCAGCGCCATCGACTGCGCATCGCCCGCGATCGGCCAACCCCCATGCGCCGCAGCGGCAAGCAGTGCGGGACGCGCGCGTTCGGGCGCTGCGGGGTCATAGGCAAGTGTGATTCGGCCCGGCGCGGCCAGCGTCAGCGCGGGGCGATCTGCATGGGCAAGGCCGATCACGGTCTTCCCCCTGCGCGAACCGTCCGGCGAAACCCCGGCGCGCCCGCTTTCGCACAAGCTGATCCGGTCGCGCTGCCAGCGGCGGCCCATCAGCGGCACTGTCATGCCGATCAGCGCGTCGTGCGCAGTGCCTGCGCCCGGCTGCGGGCGCGGCCCGGTTGTATTGGCTGGCGGAAGTTCCGCCGTGCGCGCTGGAGTGGTCATGGTCGCCCCTGTTCTTGTCTGATGGCAAGCAATTGCCGCGCGGACGTCAAACATGATGCAAATTTAAGCCCCCGTAGCTTCCCCTAGTCCGCAGGCGGGGACAGGCCGGGCATGAGGGTGGAGGGCCGCTGGCAGCGGCGGGTGTTTGCCGGGGCGGCAGGCGGCAGGCGTGGTCAGCTTGGGGGCAGGCCTCACAAAAACCGGCTTAAACATCGCGCAGGGCAACCGCTCTAAGGGCCAGCAGCGACGGGCCTGTTCGTCCTGCCTGACCATTCGGGAGTTTGAACAATGAACGTAGTGAACACCAATATCTCGTCCCTGCGCGCCACCAATGCCAGCGTCCAGGCAGGCCGCATGCTCGGTACGTCGATGGAGCGCCTGTCGACCGGTCGCCGCATCAACAGCGCTGCCGACGATGCGGCGGGCCTTGCCATTGCCGCATCCTTTACCTCGCAGATCCGCGGCATGGCGCAGGGCGTGCGCAACGCCAATGATGGCATCAGCCTTGCCCAGACCGCAGAAGGCGCGCTGGATGAAGTCACCAATATGCTGCAGCGGATGCGCGAGCTGACGGTGCAGCGGTCGAACGAGACCTATTCCACCACCGACATCGCCAACATCGATTCCGAACGCGACGCGCTCGCCTCGCAGATCAACTCGGTGATCGAGAACACCACCTTCAACGGCATCAACCTGTTCTCGACCGCAACCAACGAAATCACCATCCAGGCCGGTGCCGAAGCGGTGGATGCGGTGGCCGTGACCCTGCCCGATCTCGAACAGGCGGCAACGCTGACCGCGGTCGTCACCTTCGGCGCCACCCCGGCGGCGGTCGCCGGTGCGACGCTCGACCAGTATGACGCCGCGATCGGTGAAGTGACCACGGCGCGCGCCGATCTGGGTGCGTTCCAGAACCGTCTGCAGTCGGCGGTGAACAACCTCACCAATGTATCGACCAACCTGACCGATGCGCGGTCGCGGATCATGGACACCGATTACTCGCAGGAAACGACCCAGCTCGCCAAGGCGCAGATCCTTGGCCAGGCCTCGACCGCGATGCTGGCGCAGGCCAACCAGTCGCAGCAGAATGTGCTGTCGCTGCTGCGGTAATTCTTCCCCCGCGTCGCCTTCTCCCCCTTGTCGAGGCGACCACCCAGCCCGGAGCCGCAAGGCTCCGGGCTGTTGCCGTTACCGCGCGGCGCGCGTCCGCCGGGTTTCCGCTCCGGCCTGCACGGGCGCGTCATCATCGCCCATGTCGGGCAGCTGGCCCGGCCCGATCGGCGTGCCTTCGGGCACGCCGGCCACGACATCGATCAGCTTGCGCGCATTGGTCGCCAGTCTGCCGCCGTGGGGGTTCACCGCCACCGGCTGCAGAAACGCGCGGGCAATGCCGATCTTGCCTTCGCCCAGCAGCATCAGCGCGGTGTTGAACTTCAGCCCGAGATCAAACGGAGCAAGCTGGGCCGCGCGTTCAAGCGCTGCGCGCGCGGTTTCACTGGGCTGTTCGCCTTGGCGCACGAAGCTTTGATAATAATAGACCAGCGGGATCGGGTGGTCGTTCTCGATCCGGTTGAGCGCTTCGAACGGTTTCATCGCCGCGGCATAGGCCGGTCCCGGTTCATCCGCCGCGTCGGCCTGACGGAACAGGGCATAGCCTTTCTGGACATAGGCATTGGCGCGCATCGGATCGAGGGCGATGGCGCGGTCGGCGGCGGCGATCGCTTCGGCATCATGACCCGCGTCATATTCCACCTCGGCCAGCGCGGTCAGCACGCCCGGATCGTCGGGATACTGCGCGGCAAGGCTGCGCGCATCGACCAGCAACTGGGCTGCGGCCTCGGCATCGACACCGCGCTGCGATCGCATGATGATCGGCATCATCGCCGCCTCGCCCTGCGGCAGCGCGCGGATGCGGACCGCGCCGATCTGCAAGCGTTCGGGCGGCAGCTGAAAGGTCTTGAGCCGCGCGCGGGTATAGGCCTTGAGCTCGCGGTCGAGCGCGGAGAGGTCGCCGAAGGCTGCCTCGCCAGCCGCGAGCGAATCCATCCCGGCAATCAGATTGCGCTGATATTGCCGGAGCTGTTCGCCACGTTCCTCCGAAAAGGTCAGGTAGTGATAGAGCAGCCAGCTATAGCTGTAGAAGGCCCCGTCGCGCTTGCCCCTGTCATCGCGTCGCAGATCGGCTTCGAACAGGTCGCGCGCGGTCATGCGGTTGCCGAACAGGATTTGCCCGGCCCGGTGCTGGGCGAGCCGCCCGATCATCACGCTGCCATCGCGCTTGAAGCTGGCGGCTGAAAAAAACTCCGCTGCGCCTTCGTTGAGCCAGCGCGGCATTGCGAAATTGCCGGTCGAAATCAGGAAGTGATGGGCATATTCGTGCAGCAGGACGATGGTCGAGATGCTGGGATAATCCCCGTCGCCATCATTGCGCAGGTCCTGCACGAAAGCCCTGCTGCCCGCGGCACGCGGAATATAGAAGCCGGCGATGCTGCGCGACCCCGAATTGGACAATCGCCGGATATCGCGCTGGTCACCGACCGCAAAGATCACGACGCGGCTGGACGGGCTCGGCGGTTCAAGCTGGCGGCCCAGCAGGACAGCCATGGCGGCATGGTAGCGTTCGAGATTCTCGGCATAGCGTTGCAGCGCGGCCGGCTTTTCATCGGCATAAATGACGAAATTGTCGCTGGAGGCTTCGTGCCACGCGGCCAAGGCCGACTGCGCCCATGCCAGCGTCAGAACGAATATCACCCACCGGGTCGGTCGGAATGTCATGCGGCGACCTCGTGCTGCCAGTCTGCGAACCAAGCACAGGCAGCATAAGACTTTTCGCCCGCTTGACCAGATACTGCCAACCGCGCGCGGACGGCGGGCGCTATTGTCCGCTCGTCTCGGTCTGCCCTGCGGCTGGCGGGCGGAAGGGGAACAGGAACTGCTCCTTGATCGACAGGCGTCGCCGGTCGTCCTGCCCCACAATCGCGGACTCGCCTTCGCGATAGGTGCCGAACAGCCGGTCCCACAGGATCACGCTGTTGCCGTAATTGCAGCGCGTGTCCTCGTAACTCAATGCCGTATGGTGCAGGCTGTGATTGCGGATGGTGGTGAAGAAAAACCCGTACCAGATCGGCGGATCGGCGCGGACATTGGCGTGGGCATAGGTGGCGATCACGCCCAGGCTGCTGAACGCCGCGAACAGCGCGGGAAGATCGACATCCAGAAAGGCGATCACGCTGAGGCTGATCAGGAACAGCTCGATCGGATTGCCGATGTAGCCCTTCATCGCGTTGAGCTGTGTGACATGGTGGTGCGGCGCGTGGGTAAGCCACAGTGGATGCCAGTTATGCATCGCGCGGTGCATCCAGTACTGGCCGAATTCGAACACCAGCATCACCAGCGCGACCTGCACCAGAAACGGCAATTCGGCCAGCCACGGGGTGGCGATGCCGAGCGATTGTTTCAGCTCCATCATCGGCTCGTTGACCAGCAATTCGCTGAGTGTCCCGATCACGCCATAGCCGAAGGCGACATAGAAAATGTCGGTCGCCAGCTCCGTGCCATTGATGCGCCAGCCTTCGTGGCGTTCGAACACCAGTTCGAGCAGTTGCACCAGCGCGATCACCGCCAGACCAACGAGAATGATCGTCCACGGCGCCTCGACCCAGGCTTGCGGGGCAAAGGCCCAGAATGCGAGCACCGCCGCAAGGGTCGCGGGCGGCGCGAGGTTGATGAACGTCTGTTTCATGTCTCGTCCCCTGCTTGATGGCGCGCGCGCAACCTCTAGGCCGGGCAGCGGGGGCAAAGAATACGCCATCCTGCGCAGATCGTCGAGGTGGCGGGTCTCAAAGGAGCTGAGAATGCCGGGTTGATGGCGCAAAGGGGCCATTCGCGCAGGCCGGGAGCCGGCGGCCGCTTTGCGCGCTAGCCCATCCAGCCTTCGCCCAGCGCATCGGCCACCACTGCAGCGCGCAAGGCAGCGATGCCCATGCCTTTTTCGGCGCTGGTCAGGTGGAGTTCGGGGTGGGCGGCGACGTGTTTCTTCGCTTCGGCGGCGGTCTTTTCGGCCACCGCGGCAAGGTCGCTCGCCTTGATCTTGTCGGTCTTGGTGAGCACGATCCGGTATCCGACCGCGGCTTCATCGAGCATTTTCATCATCGCCCGGTCGACATCCTTCAGGCCGTGGCGGCTATCGACCAGCACCAGCGTGCGGGCCAGCACCTGCCGCCCGCGCAGGTAGGAATTGACCAGCGCCTTCCACCTGTCGACCACCTTGATCGGGGCCTTGGCAAAACCATAGCCGGGCATGTCGACCAGCCGGAACAGCGGCAGCGCGCCCTCTTCCTGCCCGCGGCCCACGTCGAAAAAGTTCAATTCCTGCGTGCGCCCCGGCGTCACCGAGGCGCGGGCAATCGCCTTCCTGCCCGTCAACGCGTTGAGCAGCGAGGACTTGCCGACATTGCTCCGCCCGCAAAAGGCGATTTCCGGCACCGCAGGCTCGGGCAGGAACTTCAGCTGCGGCGCGGACAGCAGGAAATCCACCGGCCCGGAAAAGAGCTTCGATGCGGCTTCCTCGTGCGCGGTCTGATCCTCCGGATCGGCCACGCCGCTAGCCCTTGGCCTTTCCGCTCGCGGCCGTTTCCTTTTCCTTCGCGCTGGCCGCTTTCAGCTGCGGGTGCTTGGAATAGAGGTAGCTTTGCTGCGCCACAGTGAGGATGTTCGAGGTGACCCAGTACAGCAGCAGGCCCGCCGCGAACGGCGCCATCACGAACATCAGGATCCATGGCATGATCGCGAACATCTGTTGCTGGATCGGGTCCATCGCGGTCGGGTTCAACCGGAAGGTCAGCCACATGGTCACGCCCAAAAGCACCGCCAACGGACCGATGGCAAGGAAACCCGGCACGTCATAGGGCAGAATGCCGAACAGGTTGAGGATATGCGCCGGATCGGGCGCCGAAAGGTCGCGGATCCACAGCGCAAAGGGTTCGTGCCGCATCTCTATGGCGAGGACCAGCACCTTGTAGAGCGCAAAGAAAATCGGAATCTGCAGGACCAGCGGCAGGCACCCCGCGAGCGGGTTCACCTTCTCGTCCTTGTACAGCTTCATGATCTCCTGCTGCTGGCGCTGCTTGTCGTCCTTGAAGCGTTCCTGGATCGCCTTCATCTTGGGCTGGACCGCCTTCATCGCCGCCATGCTGGCGAACTGCTTCTGCGCGATCGGGAACATCGCCCCGCGGATGATCACCGTCAAAAGGATGATCGCCACCCCGAAATTGCCCACCAACCCATTGAGCGTGCGCAGCAGCCACAAAAGCGGCTTTTCGATAATCTCGAACCAGCCCCAGCTGATCGCCTTGCCGAAATAGGTGATCCCCGAATCCTCGTAAGCGTCGAGGATCTCGCTGTCCTTCGCCCCGGCGTAAAGACGGGTCGATTGCGTCAGACTGCCGCCTGCAGGCACGGTCTGGGCGGCATAAAGCAGGTCGGAACGGAACAGGGTGTCGCCGAGCGAACGGAAGCCGACATTGTCGGTCTGGCCCTTGCCGGGCACCAGCGCGGCAAGCCAGTACTGATCGGTAAAGCCGAGCCAGCTGGCCGCGCCTTCGGGGGTCTCGCGCCCGAGTTCGGCGAGTTCGTGATAGGCGTGGGGATCCCACAAGGTCCCGCCGAACACGCCGACGGGGCCGGAATGGGCGATGAACTGGTCGGGCGTCGCGTTGCGATCGGTCCGCTTGATCAGCGCAAAGGGCTGGATGATCGCGGCCGCCTCGCTGGCATTGGTGGCGGTCTGCTCGGCGGTGATCATGTAGTCTTGATCGACTGAAAGACGGATGGTGTAGGAAATCCCGCCTGCATCGGTACGGGTCAGGGTCACGGGCGTTTCGGGCGTCAGCTTTTCGCCATCCGCCTCCCACCGCGCGGTCGAGGGTTGCCGCGCCCCGCCGGTGACAAAACCGAACTCGGCGAAATACTGGTCCGGCGTCGCCTCGGGCGCGAACAGGCGCACGGGGCCGGAATCCTTGTCCACGTCCTGCCGGTAGTTCTTCAAAACAATGTCATCGATCCGTACGCCGACAAGGTTGATCGAACCGGCAATGCGCGGCGTGTCGATCGCAACCCGGTCGGGGCTGGCCAGCGCGGCGGACAGATCCACCTTCTGCGCAGGCTTGGCTTCACCGCCCAGATCCCCCGCGACCACGCTGGTTCCCTCAGCGCCGGCCGCACTGGTCTGCGCAGCCGGATCGGCGGTGTCCATCGGCGCGGTGAGCGAGGCTTCGGGGTAGAAGAACCGCATGCCCAGATCCCAGCCGAGAATGAGCAGGCCGGAAAGCACCACGGCGAGCAGAAGATTGCGCTGATTGTCCAAGATGAAGCCCTGAAAGAATACGACAAGAAGTGTATTATGGTACTATGACGCTGCGATTTCCACCCTCAGGGCACCGGATCATGCCCGTGCCCGCCCCAAGGGTGGCAGCGCATTAGCCGCTTGAACGCCATCCATCCACCCCTGAGCGCACCATACTTGCCGATCGCCTGAATCGCATATTCGCTGCACGATGGCGCATAGCGGCAGGTCGGCGGCAACAGGCGCGAAGGGCCGATCTGCCAGAACCGGGCGATCAGGATGAGGATGTGCTTCATCGCCCCCCCGCCTTGGCGCGGTTTCCCTTGCGCGGGCGGCGTCCGCCAGACGGATCGCCCTTGCCTTCGCGCGCCCGTTCAAGCGCCTTGGCAAGCTCTGCTGCCATCAGGTGAAAATCACGCTCCACCCCGCCTGCCCGCCCGATCAGCACGTGGTCATGATCGGCAAGGCCATGATCGGGCAAGGCGGCACGCAGCAATTCGCGAAAGCGCCGCTTCATGCGGTTGCGCACCACCGCATTGCCGATTTTCCTGGTGACGGTGATGCCGAAGCGGATGCCCTGCCCGTCGTTCGGACGGGTCAGCAACACAAACCCGGGCCGCGCATTGCGGATGCCGCCATTTGCCGCGAGGAAATCTGCACGTTTGGTCAGCGTGGTGATCGATATGGTCGCGCTTGCCGCCTGAGTCATTGGTTTACGCCCTCAAACGCCGGGCGGCGGACATCCGTCCGCCTTGGCTTCGGCCTACCGGCCGGCGCGTGGTCACGCTTGCGAACCGCAATACGGTCCGAATCACTCGAATATCCAAGTCCGGAAACGCAAACGGGCTCCCGACAGGAGCCCGCAAGGCCGCCAAAGAGTTCCGGCGCCCGCCCGCAGCGACGCGATCTTCAGATCGCATGAGCGAGGAAATCGCACCCGCAGAGGCGGGTGCGAGAACCAATCACGCGCAGAGCTTCTTGCGACCGCGGTTGCGACGGGCGCGCAGCACCTTGCGGCCACCCGGGGTCGCCTTGCGCGCGAAGAAACCGTGGCGGCGGGCGCGCACGAGATTGCTGGGTTGGAACGTCCGCTTCATATCATCCTCGAAAACTGGGGCCGGCAGACCGGCACGCGGCCGCCGCATGGCGACCGGGATCAGGGGGGCGCGCTTATGGGAAAGCCTGCCACGAGTCAAGCAACGCCAGCGACATGCCGCCAAGATCGGCGTAGGCCAGACGCGGCGACGGTGCTGACCACGCAGCGGCCAGCACCATCGCCAAGGAAGCACCTGCGTCATCGCCCAGCGCTCCGGTCGAAGGCAGGCCGGCAAGCAGCACCGGAGCGGGAAGGTGCGGCATCATGCGGCTGCGCGGGGGGTCTTGCGGTGCACCATCGGGCGCAACCCAGCGCGCCATGTCGCGGCCCTCGAGCCACAATGCATCGGCATGCGGCACCGAATTGGTCATCGCGTAAAAAGCGCGCGCTTCGTCGGCGTTCATGCCCATTTCGGCATAGTAATCAAGATAGAGCCGGTTTGCCGGCGCATCGGGGGCGAAATCGGCAGGCTCGCGCCCGCGCTCGTCGCGCCATGAATGCACCGCGAACAGCGCGCCGGGATCCATGCTGCGGCGGGTTCCGGCGAGGAACAGCTCGACCGCGCCCGATCGTGCCGATCCGCCATGGGGCACATGGGTCGCAAGACCTGCCGCGCGGATCGCCCGGCCCAGCGCAAGGTTGGCAAGATCATTGGTGGTGCCCGGCGCATCGAGAAACTCGATGACCTCAAGCCCGGGAAAGGCCGCGAGCATTGCCCTGAACGCGCCCGGGCTGCTGCCGTCGGTGGAATCGATCAATGCAGCACGCCTGTCGTCGAGCACACGGAAGGGGCCATATTGGGCAAGCCCCGCTGCTTCGGCGGGTCGAGGCGCCGGGCGGGGGAGGAAGCGCACCGGCTCTGCCAACACGGTTTCAGTGATGGTCAAACCGCCCGCCCGGGTGGTGATGGTCTGGTAGGCGGCGGGGGCTTCGGGGACAGGATTGTCCTCCACCCGCACCCAGCGCCGCGCGGCCGGATCCCATTCCTCGACCCAGCTGATGGTCTCCACCACCCGCGCGCCCGACTGGGCAAAGGCAGCCGCCGAAGGCAGCAGCAGCGCCAGAGCGGCCAGGAGCAGGGTGATCGCACGGTTCATGACCGCTTCATCGCCCCGCGCGCCTTCCGAAATTGCCAAGATTTATGCTTACGAAAACCCTTCGCGCGGTTCCCAAGCGGCTCGACAAGTCTCTCTTTACCCTGCACAAACGCCTTTCAAGGGCGTGCAGGGGGTTGAAAATGGTCGCGCTGGTGAGGACGGTTGCCTATCTCGGGCTGGAGGCGCGCGCCGTCGAAGTGCAGTGCCAGGTGGCCCCCGGCCTGCCGCGCTTCACCGTGGTCGGCCTGCCCGACAAGGCCGTGAGCGAAAGCCGCGAACGGGTGCAGGCCGCCTTGTCAGCCATGGGCCTTGCGCTGCCGCCCAAGCGGATCACCATCAACCTTTCCCCGGCCGATCTGCCCAAGGACGGATCGCATTACGACCTGCCGATCGCGCTGGCGCTGCTGGCAGCGATGGGCGTGACCGATGCCGAGCAGCTGGGGGACTGGATCGTGGTGGGCGAACTGGCGCTGGATGGCCGGGTGGTCGCCAGCCCCGGCGTGCTGATCGCCGCTCTCCACGCGAGCGAGGCGGGGGCGGGCCTGATCTGTCCCGCCGAACAAGGCCCGGAGGCGCGCTGGGCCAGCGGGGTGCCCGTGCTGGCGCCGCGCGATCTCGTCAGCCTGCTGGGTCATCTCAAGGGCAGCCTGGTGCTGGACGAACCGGCACGCGGAGCTGTCGCGGACGCCGCCATCGGCAATGATCTGAAACAGGTAAAGGGTCAGGAAACCGCCAAGCGCGCCCTCGAAATCGCGGCGGCTGGCGGGCACAACCTGCTGATGGTCGGCCCGCCGGGATCGGGCAAAAGCCTGCTGGCATCCTGCCTGCCCGGCATCCTGCCCGACCTCAGCCCCGCCGAGGCGCTGGAGGTGTCGATGGTGCAATCGGTCGCCGGAACGCTGGAGGCTGGCCGCATCAGCCGCGCCCGCCCGTTCCGCGCGCCGCACCATTCGGCCAGCATGGCGGCACTGACCGGGGGCGGGTTGAAAGTGCGCCCCGGCGAGGTCAGTCTGGCGCATCTGGGCGTCTTGTTCCTCGACGAGTTGCCCGAATTCCAGCGCCCGGTGCTCGATTCGCTGCGCCAGCCCTTGGAGACGGGGCGGGTCGATGTCGCGCGTGCCAATGCCCATGTCACCTTTCCCGCGCGGGTGCAGCTGGTGGCGGCGATGAACCCTTGCCGCTGCGGCTACGCCGGGGATCCGGCGCGCAATTGCAACAAATATCCGCGCTGCGTGGGCGATTATCAGGCGCGATTATCCGGCCCGCTGCTCGACCGGGTCGATCTGCATGTCCATGTCGCAGCGGTCAGCGCAATCGACATGGCGCTGCCCCCGCCCGCCGAAGGCAGCGCCGAAGTCGCCGCCCGTGTGGCCGCAGCCCGCGCGCGGCAGGTGGCACGCGGCGTGCGCTCCAATGCCGAGCTGGAGGGCGACAAGCTCGAGGCATTCGCCACCCCGGACGAAGCCGGGCGCAAGCTGTTGTTGCAGGCGGCGGAAAAGCTGCGTCTGTCCGCGCGCGGCTATACAAGGATGCTGCGGGTCGCGCGCAGCATCGCCGATCTTGCCGGAGCCGAGGGCGTGGGCCGGGTCCACATCGCCGAGGCGCTGTCCTATCGTCAGATGACCGGCTGAAGCGCGGTTCAAATCGCACGCGTTTCGTCCTATTGGCAGGCGCAGGCCGGGCCGCATTCCCCCTCCCGCCGGACCGATCAAGGGCGCATTGGCAATTTCGGACGATCCTTACCCATTGGCGGCCAGGCCGCCTCGCAGGCTTGCCGACCTGCCGGGCGGCGCGTGGGCGCCGCAGTGGGATAGTGCGCAGCGGCGCAAGGCGGCAAGCCTTGCCATAGCGCTGCTGATCGAGGCGCTTATCGTGGCACTGCTATTCACGCTCGGCACGCAGATTGCGGGCGAGGAGGACGCAAGCGAGGTCGTGACCGAATTTGCCGCCACCGATTTTGCGCCCGAGGCCGAGGCCGAACCCGAGCAGCCGCCCGAGGAAGCGGCCGAAAGCGCTGCGCCGCCGCCCGAACCGCAACCGGCACCGGATCAGCCCCAGCCGCTCGATCTGCCCGAACCGGTGCGTCCACCGCCGCCGCTGGTGTCCAATCCGACGCCTGCACCAACACCGCCGTCCCAACCGCCCGCCAAGCCCCAGCCGCAACCCAGCGCCTCGCCCACGATCGGCGCGCGAATCAATCCCGGCCGCACCTATGGTCCGACAGATACGGGCCCGCCGCGTGGCAGCACCGATAGCGAGCAGGTCGGCACCGCGCCCAATGGCGAGCCGCTTTACGCCGCGCGCTGGTATCGCGAGCCGACCCGGCAGGAATTGTCGGGATATCTCTCCACCGCCACCGGGCCGGGATCGGCACTGATCGCCTGCAAGACCGTGTCAGGCTATTATGTCGAGGATTGCGTGCTGCTGGGCGAGAACCCGCAAGGGTCCCAGATCGGCCGTGCCGTGATGGCCGCGGCCTGGCAGTTCCGCGTCCGCCCGGCGCGGATCGGCGGGCGCGAACAGTTCGGATCATGGGTGCGGATCCGGATCGACTATTCGCTCAGCCGGGTCCGTTAGCCGCGCAGCGAATCGCGGATTACCGCGATGAAATCGCCGCCCCATGTTTCCAGCTTCTTGGCCCCGACACCGGGGATACTGGCCAATTCGCCAAGCGTTTCGGGGCAGCGGTGCGCCATGTCGCGCAAGACCGAATCATGGAAGATCACATAGGCCGGGATGCCGTGCTCGGATGCTAGCTCCTTGCGCCTGGCCCGCAGCGCCTCGAACAGCGGGTTGCCGACCGGGTTGGGCGCAGCATCGCCGCGCGATCTGCGGGTCCGGCGCTGGCGCGGCGGCGGCTCGGCCAGTGTGACAGCGTCCTCACCCTTCAGCACGCTGCGCGCCTCGGGGCCGAGCATCAGCCCGCCGTGTTCGGTCGCCGCCAGCATGCCCCGCGCCGTCAGCGTGCGCGCCAGCGGGCGCAGCAGTGCGGCCTCGTGCGGGGCGACGATCCCGAATACCGACAGCCGGTCGTGTCCGCGCGCGGTGATGCGATCGTCGCTCTGCCCGGTCAGCACCTTTTCGATATGGCCGATGCCGAAACTCTGCCCGGTGCGATAGACTGCCGACAGCAGCTTGCGCGCCATTTCGGTGGCATCGATCATGGTCGGCGGGTTTTCGCAATTGTCGCAGTTTCCGCAGCGCGCGGGCGGATGCTCGCCGAAATGCCTGAGCAGGATGGCGCGGCGGCATTCGGGCGTTTCGACCAGTGCGGCGAGACTGTTCAATCGCGCCTGTTCGCCCGCCAGCCGGTCGGGCTCCACTTCGCTTAGCCATTGGCGCGCGCGCGAAAAATCGCTCACCCCCCAGAACAGGTGGGCTTCGGCAGGGTCACCATCGCGGCCCGCGCGGCCGGTTTCCTGATAATAGGCCTCGATCGACTTGGGCATGCCGGCGTGGATGACAAAGCGGACGTCGGGCTTGTCGATCCCCATGCCGAAAGCGATGGTGGCGACCATCACCATGCTTTCCGACCGCACGAAGTCGGCCTGCACAGCGGCGCGGCGTTCCGGTTCGAGGCCCGCGTGATAGAACCCGGCCTCGCGCCCCGTGCGGGCGATCTGCGCGGCGATATCCTCGGTCGCCTTGCGGCTTGGCGCATAGACGATGCCGGCACCGGGCAGGCGGGCGAGCAGATCGGTGATCTGGCGCGGGCCGTTGTTTCTCGGCGTGATGGCATAGCGGATGTTGGGCCGGTCGAAGCCGGCCACGATCATGCCGTCTTCGGGGATGCCCAACTGGCGCAGGATATCCACCCGCGTTGCGGGATCGGCGGTGGCCGTTAGCGCGAGGCGCGGCACATCGGGAAAGCGATCGAGCACCGGGCGCAGCATGCGATAATCGGGGCGGAAATCATGCCCCCATTCGGACACGCAATGCGCCTCGTCGATGGCGAACAGCGCGATTCGGCTGCGCTCCAGCAGCGCCTGAAAGCCGGGGGTCGAGGCGCGTTCGGGGGCGACATAGAGCAGATCGAGCGCGCCGCTGCGAAACGCCTCGGCGGTGGCGGCATTGTCTGCATCCGCCGAAGTCATCGAAGCGGCGCGAATGCCCGCCGCATGGGCTGACCGGATCTGGTCATGCATCAGCGCGATCAATGGCGAGATGACGATGGCCGTGCCGTTGCGGGCGAGCGCGGGCACCTGATAGCACAGGCTCTTGCCCGCGCCCGTGGGCATCAGGGCAAGGCTGTGCTGGCCGCGCATGACCCGGCCGATCACCGCCTCCTGCTGCCCGCGAAAGCCGGGGAAGCCGAAGGTGCGCCGCAGGATGTCGTGAATATCGGAGTTTGCGACCGCGTTCATGCGCGCCGCCATAACCGATGCGCGGCGCAGAAGGCACCCATGCGCGTGCCGCTATCGACGGCTTATCCGGCGGCGGCAGCCTTTGCCGCGGCAAGATCGACCACGTCGCCCTTGGCAAGCGCTCCGGTCGGCGTGGCGATGGTGCCGTCAGCACGCTTGCCGAGATCGGCGGGGCGGGTCAGCCACAGGTCCTGCGGGCCGAGAATGCGGCCATCATGGGCAAGGATCGAGACCGGGCCGATCGGCAGACGATCGCGTTCATCGACCAGCACCGGGTCTTCGATCACCTGTTCGCTGCCGTATTTCTGGCCCCACTGGCGCAGCGCCAGCATCGCGGGGAGCAGATCGAGGCCCTTTTCGGTCAGGCGGTATTCGATCTTGCGGCGATCATCGGCGCAGGGCTCGCGCTTGAGGATGCCGTGTTCGACCAGCTTGGCGAGGCGGTTGGACAGGATGTTGCGGGCGATGCCAAGCTCGCTCAGAAATTCCTCGAAATGCTTGAGCCCGTTGAAGCTGGCACGCAGGATCATGAACGACCAGCGTTCGCCCATCACCTCCAGCGCTTGCGGCAACCCGCATTCGATGAGGTCGCGCAGCGGTTCTCTCAAGTCGCCCATATTCAGTCCCTTCCCCTTGCGGGGTGATGTGTAACCGCTTTTGCGCAGCGTCACAAAAAAATTTCAGTTTTCAGTTGCAACTCGAAACCTAGAGGATTAGGTAGCGAATAGCAACTGGTTTCGATTCGAAATGTTGCATTGCAAAATTTGATGACGCAGGCCACAGGGCAACGCGCCCCAACCATACCAAGGCAAAGGATTCCCCCGATGACCAACACCCTCTCCGCATCCCGCACCGGCAAGCTCGCCATCCTCGCTTCGGCTGTGCTTTACACCGGCCTCGTCTTTGGCGCGGCGACGGGCGCCAGCCCGGTGACCGCCGCCAATGGCGCCTATTACAACGCCACGCTGGCCGCCCCTGCGGGGGAAACCCGCGCTGTTGCTGGCGGTGTGGCCTGGGCCTGCGAAGGCACCACCTGCGTTGCCAACAAGGCCAGCGCCCGCCCGCTGCGCATCTGCCGCGGCCTCAACCGCAAGTTCGGCGAAGTGGCGAGCTTCACCGTCAAAGGCGAAGAACTGGCTGCTGAAGAACTGGCCAAGTGCAACGGTTGATCCGGCACCGCATCTGATCCCCACCGTGCGGGCACCTCTCCAGCCCGCACGGAACTCCACGACCCCCGGCGCGCCTCCCCCGAAGCGCGACCGGGGGTTTGTTTGTGAAGCACCCCTTGTTTTGCGCACCCCTTGTTTTGCGCACCGGCCTTTCGGGGGTGCGTCCTCGGCGCTGTTCCTCCGGTTCGCCACGGGCGCCTGCGGGCGGCCTTGCAGGTGTGCCTCGCACGCCTGCACCTTCGGCTTCGACCCCGGCCTTGCGATGCCTTCGGCGTCGTTTCAGCGGATCGGATTTGGCGTCTCTTAAAGCAGCTCCGCCCCCACCAGTGCGGCCTCAAGGCTCGCCGCGTCAGTGAACAGATGCGCGTTCCAGCCGCGCGCCTGTGCGGCGGCGATGTTGGCAGGGTTGTCGTCGGTGAAGAATAGCGCGTCACCCGTCCGACCCGTGCGCGCCTCGACGATCTCGTAGATGCGCGGGTGGGGCTTGGCGACTTTCTCCACGCCCGACACGATGATGTCCTCGAAATGGTCGAAGATCGGCTGGGTCGGGCGGAACATCTGCCAGAACTCGTCACCGAAATTGGTCAGGCAGAACAATGGCACACCCGCCGCATGCAGCCGATCGACCAACATGTGCGAGCCTTCGACCGGCCCCGGCACCGTCTCGTTGAAACGGGTGGCATAGGCGCGGATATGCGCTGCATATTGCGGGAACAGCGCGATCCGTTCGGGCACCATGTCGGCCAGCGCCCGGCCGCGGTCGTGTTCGAAATGCCATTCCTCGGTCACGACATGGGCAAGAAACCAGTCGAGTTCCTGCGGATCATCGATCAGCTTTTCGAACAAGGCGCGCAATTGCCACTGGAACAGCACCCGACCGACATCGAACACCACCGCCCGTTGCAAACCCGCCTGCGTCACGCAATCTGCTCCTCAAATGCATTCGGCCCGCGCTCCGGTAAGGAGGCGGGCCGCCGGAATGACTGACCGCTGCCAAAGGCAGTCGGCCCGCTGCGTCAATCAGCCCTGGCGGGCCTTGAAGCGACGGTTGGTCTTGTTGATGACATAGGTGCGCCCGCGACGACGGATCACGCGGTTATCGCGGTGGCGACCCTTCAGCGACTTGAGGCTGTTGACGATCTTCATGGGTTTCGTTTCCAAAAGAGAAGCGCGCCGGATCGGGCCCGACGCGCGGAAATTGAAGCGTGCCGTTAGCGACGAAGCCCCCCCGCGTCAATGCGAGTCTGCCATGCACTGCCGGATCACCCGTCCCGCAAACCGGCCAATTTGCGCTCCCAAGCCAGCGCGTGGGCGATGATCGTGTCAAGATCCGCGTGGGCCGGCTCCCAGCCGAGCGTGGCGCGCAGGTGGCGCGAATCGGAAATCAGCGAATCGGGATCGCCCGCGCGGCGGGTTTCGATGCGGCGATCGAGCTGGCGATTGGTCACCCGGTCGACCGCGTCCAGCACCTCCAGCACCGAAAAGCCCCGGCCATAACCGCAATTCATCGTCAGCGAGCACGATGGCTCGGCAATCAGCGCCTCCAGCGTCAACACATGCGCGGCGGCCAGATCACTGACATGGATGTAGTCGCGCACGCCGGTCCCGTCCGGCGTCGCATAATCGGTGCCGAACACGGCCACCGATTCGCGCATCCCCAGCGCTGCCTCGATCGCGACCTTGATCAGGTGGGTCGCACCCGCCGTCGATTGCCCGCTTCGCGCCTGCGGATCGGCGCCCGCAACGTTGAAATAGCGCAGCACGCCGAAGTTCAGCGGATGTGCGGCGCTGACATCCGCCAGCATCTGCTCGGTCATCAGCTTGGACCAGCCATAAGGATTGATGGGGCGCTGCGGCGTATCCTCGCTTACAACCGCGACATCGGGGATGCCATAGGTCGCAGCAGTCGAGGAAAAGATGAAATGCGGCACCCCCGCCTGCACCGCCGCAGCAATCAGTGCGCGGCTTTTGGCGGTGTTGTTGTGATAATATTTGAGCGGATCGGCCACGCTTTCGGGCACCACGATGCTGCCTGCAAAATGCATGATCGCGCCGACGCCTTCGCCCATGCCCTGTTCGGCAAAGATCCGCGCCAGCAATCGGGCATCCGCGATGTCGCCCTCATACAGCGGCACGCCTTCGGGGATTGCGAAGCGGAAGCCGGTCGAAAGGTTGTCGATCACCGCCACCGGCCAGCCGGCATCCTTCAGCGCGAGCACCGCATGGCTGCCGATATAGCCAGCGCCGCCGGTCACCAGCACGGGAGGTTTCTTGGCCAAACTCATGGGAAGGGTCCATAACAGGGTTGCACTGTCAAAACGTCAACACCTTGTGCCGAAAAGCAGAGATTGTGGATGGCCGCCAGCACCACCTATAAGATCGGCCACGAAAGGATTGCCCCATGCCCCGTTTCCAGCCCCCCGCTCTGCTTGCCTGCGCCGCCGCACTGATGCTGCCGGCCTGTGCCACCAGCCCCTACACCGGCCCGGTCGAAGTCACCCGCTTTGTCGCGCCTGATCCGGCAGGGCTGGGACAAGGCACGATCATGATCGATTTTCCCGACGAGCTCGGCAATGCCGCCGCGCGCGCCGCCTTCACTGCAGCGGTGGGCAAGGAGCTGACACGGCTCGGCTATACCGTGGTGCCCGAGGGCGTGCCCGCCGGACAGACCGCCGCGATCCGCACCAGCCGCAATGCCACCACCGCCGCCGATAACCGCCGCAACCCGGTGAATGTCGGGGTCGGCGGGCAGACCGGCAGTTTCGGTTCGGGCGTGGGCATGGGGGTCGGCATCAATCTGGGCGGCGGGCGCGAAAGCCCGAGCGTGCTGACCGATCTTGCCGTGCGCATCACCCGCGATGACGGGACAACGCTGTGGGAAGGCCGCGCGCAGATCGCCACCGGTGTCAAATCGCCCTATTCGCAGGTCAATACCAGCGCGGCCACGCTGGCCGCGGGGTTGTTCCGGGACTTTCCGGGTGGCAATGGCGAGACCGTGACGATCAACGTCAAGAAGCTCCAGGGATCCTGATGACGCAAATCCATATCGATGCCGCCTTCGACAGCGGCAATATCGACGTGCTGGCTATCGCAGACCGCACCGCCCGCCTCGCCATCCGCCGCGACAAGGATTCCGAGTTCCGGCAATGGTTCCACTTCCGCGTCACAGCGCAAGCGGGCGAGGAAGTGGTGCTCAAGATCACCGGCCTCAATGCCAGCGCCTATCCCGGCGGCTGGCCCGATTACAACGCCTGCATCAGCGAAGATCGCGATTACTGGGCGCGCGCGGCGAGCACATTCGACAAGGACGAGGACGGCGGGACGCTGACGATTCGCTACCTGCCTGCATCTGACGTGTTCTGGTGTGCCTATTTCGCGCCCTTCTCGATGGAGCGGCACCATGATCTCGTCGCCGATGCGGCCTCGTGCGAGGGGGTCGATTATGTCCGGCTTGGCACCACGCTGGATGGGCAGCCGATCGACTGCCTCGAACTGGGCGAGGGCGATGTGAAGGTATGGCTCTACGCCCGCCAGCATCCGGGCGAGACCCAGGCCGAATGGTGGATGGAAGGCGCCATCGAATGTCTGACCGATCCGGCCGATCCGGTCGCGCGGGCGCTGCGCAAGGCGTGCCGCATTCATATCGTGCCCAATTGCAACCCCGATGGCTCGCAGCGCGGGCATTTGCGAACCAACGCGGTGGGCAGCAACCTTAACCGCGAATGGGCCACACCCACGCCCGAAAAATCGCCCGAAGTGCTCGCGATCCGCAACCGGATGGACCAGACCGGGGTCGACTTCGCGATGGACGTCCACGCCGACGAGGCGATCCCGGCAGTGTTTCTTGCCGGGTTCGAAGGCATCCCGTCGTGGACCGAGGCGCAGGGCGAGGGCTACTATCGCTACCAGCGCATCCTCGATCGCCGCACCCCGGATTTCCAGACAAAGCTCGGCTATCCCAAGGCGCGCGCCGGCACGGCCAATCTTTCCATGAGCACCAACCAGATCGCCGAACGCTTCGGCGCGGTCGCGATGACGCTGGAAATGCCGTACAAGGATCTCGCGGATTTCCCCGAACCCGAACAGGGCTGGTCGCCCGAACGCTGCAAGCTGCTGGGCCGCGAATGCATGGCGGCGCTGGTCGAATGGCTGGACACAAGGGACGCCTAGGCGCGCAGGCCGGCACCTTTTTCTCCCCGACAGGCGGCCTGTGTGTTATCAGGCTGGCTGAAGCCAAGGGGGGAGAGACAATGACAGCGCAGCACGATTTCCTGAACCGACGCAGGATGATGGCGGGCATTGGCATGGCATCGCTATTGCTGTTGCCTGCCGGGGCCGCAGCGCAGAACCTTGGCGGATTGCGGCTCGGCGGCAAGAAGTCAGGCGGGGGACTGTCTGCCCTGCTCGGCAAGGCGACCGACAGCGCGCTCGACAAGCTGGCGCAGCCGGGTGCGTTCTACGGAGACGAGGATGTGCGCATCGGCCTGCCGATCATCGGCGGTGCGGGCAAGGGCAGCGGCGGCTTGCTGGGATCGGTGATGGGCGCGGGCAGCCGGCTCGGCCTGCTCGACGGGTTGACCCGCGGCATCAATGACGCCGCCGGAACCGCTGCCGGAGAGGCCAAGCCGATCTTCCGCGACGCGATCGACGATCTGTCCTTCGACGATGCGCCGGACATACTGCGCAACGACGACGGCGGCACGCAATATCTGCGCAGCTCTGCCAATGACCGGCTGCATTCGCGGCTGCAGCCGCTGATCGACGGCGCGCTGGATGATGCCGGGATCCACCGCGAGTTCGACAAGCTTGCCCAGCAACACAGCTTCATCCGCGATGCCGGGCTGAACCGCGACAGCATCAACCGATCGGTCACCGATCAGGGGCTGGACGGCATCTTCACCTATATCGGTCGCGAGGAACGCGGGTTTCGCAAGAACCCGCTGGGCGGGCTGGGCGACCTGCTGGGCAATTAATCGCCCCCGAGATTGGCCGGGCCGAAGGCGTTCGGCAGCAGCGCGGACAGGGTGACGCGCCGCACCTCATGCTGGCCCACGCACAGCACCAGCGGATCGGTGCGGCCAAGTGCGGCGACTTCGTTCAGCACCTGACGGCAGCGCCCGCACGGCGTGATCGGATCGGCCCCGGCCTTCAATCCCACCACCGCGACCGCCACCAGCCCCCCGCGTCGCCCCTCGGCCATGGCTGCCGCCACGGCCACCGTTTCGGCGCACAGCGCGAGGCCGTAGCTCGCGTTCTCGATATTGCAGCCGGTCAGGATCGCACCGTCATCGAACAACAGCGCCGCGCCCACCGGATAGTCCGAATAGGGCGCATAGGCATGATCAGCCGCGGCGAAGGCGGCGGCGATCAGTTCGGCTTCCTGTTCCTGTTCCATCGCGCCAACTCCGTTCGCCCCGGTCAGTTCGAGACCGGCGGGCAATCTATTTCTGCACAACCACCCATTCGATCGGCTGCTCGCTCGCCTCGGTCACCCGCTGGCTGTTGGCACTCCATAGCAGCCATGGCCGCCCGGCATAGTCGGGCCGCGCGCGGTCGCGCATCAGCCACAGGTCGCGCTCGATCATGGTCGCGATCCTGTGACGCCCCTCGAACGCGCGGCCCAGCTTGAGGATAGCCGGCTTGCCCGTATGCATCTCGATCTGGTTGATCAGCGTCAACAGCTCGCTTTCGACGGCGGCATCGCTGACCTTGGGATTGCAGCCATCGGCCAGTTGGACCAGCGCGATGGCGGGCGGCAACAGATCGGGATCGCGGGCAACCTGCCGGGTGAAATCGCCCGATTGCCGGTCAGCCCGCTGGCACGGGTCCAGGCGGTGAATCACCCCGACCTTCAGACCTGCCGTGCGTGCTGCCGTCAGCCGCGCGGCAAAGCCCGGATCGGCCGCGCCGCCGGTGGCCGGAAGTTCAAGATAGACAAACGCTCCGCCCAGCGCGCGGATCGTCTCGAACCGCACCGGCGCGCGCCCGCTGGCGATCACCGCGCCCTGTTCGGGGTAAAGCGCCTCGTCAGGCTGCCATTCGCGCATGTCCCACCATAGCCAAGCGGCAAAGGCGAAGGCCACCAGCACGACCAGCGCGAAGGCGCGCAGCATCCAGCGCCGGGTTCCCCCGCGCGACGAGGAACGCGCCGAAGCCGTCCTCCGGGGACGCTTGCGAGCCATGCCCTGCCCCTCAGCCCTTGATGTGGAGCACGCAGATCAGCGTGAACAATCGCCGTGCGGTGGCGAAATCGGTCTCGACCTTGCCGTCCAGCCGTTCCAGCAGCAATTCGGCCGCGTTGTTGTGGATGCCGCGCCGGGCCATGTCGATCGTCTCGATCTCGGTCGGGGTCGCCTTGCGGATCGCCTGATAATAGGAATCGCAGATCGCGAAATATTCGCGGATCGGGCGGCGGAACCGGGCCATGCCGATCAGCAGGGTTTCCAGCAATTGCCCGCTCTCGTCGCTGACATCCATCGCCAGCCGCCCGTCATTGACCGAAAGGTGCAGGTGATAGGGGCCGCGCGCCCCGCGCTCGGCCGCGCGCAGCGGCTTGAAGCTGTTTTCCTCGATCAGGTCATAGATGGCAACGCGGCGTTCCTGCTCGACATCGGCATTGCGCCACAGGATCGTCGCCTCGTCGAGCGTGACTTGCGCAATGCGATAGCCGCCCGAGCCTCCGGCGGCGGGCGAGATGGGCAGGGAATCGGGCGGCGGATCGGCCATCTTTCCGCCTTCGCAGATGCAGGGGCCGCACTTCAAGCACTTCGATGAAATCTCCCCGCTATCCACAGCCGGGAAAATAAATATTGGCGCGTTTCGCCCTTGCATGGGCCGCGCCCCTGCGCGCATCAGGGCCGGATGGCCGAACCCGAAAAAGTCACTCCGATCAGCGCGTCCCCCCCCGCATCAGACAGTCCGCTGCGCAAGCTGCCCTCCAATCTCGAGGCCGAAGCCGCGTTTCTGGGCGCGGTGCTGATCGATAACCGGGTGATCGAGGAATTGCAGGTGCCGATCCGGCCCGAGCATTTCTTCGAACCGGTGCACCAGCGCATCTACGAACGCATTCTGGTGCTGATCGAGCGCAATGCCACTGCCTCGCCCGTCACCCTGCGCCCCTATTTCGAGGCAGACGAGCCGCTTCGGGATCTGGGCGGCACCTCCTACCTTGCGCAGCTTACCGCCAGCGGCGCCGGCTTGCTGGCCCCGCGCGAACTGGCCCAGCAGATCTATGATCTGGCCCTGCTGCGCGAATTGGTGAGCGTGGGGCGGGGGCTAGTCGAAGGCGCGCTCGATACCTCGCAGGACACCTCGCCGCTGGATCGTATCGCGCAGGCCGAGGCCGATCTGTTCAAGGTTGCCGAAGGCGCCGCGACGGGCCGCGAGGCCGCGACCTTCCGCGAGGCCGCGCTGACCGCGATCAAGATGGTCGAGGCGGCGATGAATTCGGGCGGCGGGCTGTCAGGCAAGACCACGGGGCTCGAATCGATCGACCGCAAGACATCCGGCCTGCACAATTCCGATCTCGTGATCCTTGCCGGGCGACCGGGCATGGGCAAGACCTCGCTCGCCACCAATATCGCCTATAATTGCGCCGAAAAGCACCTCGAATGGCAGCGCGACGGGGGCGATTTCAACTATGGTGCGCCGGTCGCCTTCTTCAGCCTTGAAATGAGCGCCGACCAGCTCGCCACCCGCATCCTTGCCGAACAGGCCGAAATTTCATCGGAAAACCTGCGCAGCGGGAAACTCAGCCGCGAGGATTTTCAGGCGCTCAGCTTTGCCAGCCAGCGGCTTGCCGAATTGCCGCTCTATATCGACGATACGCCCGCGCTCACCATCGCGTCCTTGCGCACCCGCGCGCGGCGGATGAAGCGGCGCCACGATATCGGCCTGATCGTGGTCGATTACCTGCAACTGCTGCAAGGTTCGGGCCGCGCCAACGACAACCGCGTGAACGAAATCTCCGAAATCAGTCGCGGCCTGAAAACGCTGGCCAAGGAATTGCAGGTGCCGGTGATCGCCCTGTCACAGCTCAGCCGCGCGGTGGAGCAGCGCGAGGACAAGCGCCCGCAACTCTCCGACCTGCGCGAATCCGGCTCGATCGAGCAGGATGCCGACATGGTGTGGTTCATCTTCCGCTCGGATTATTACCAGATGCTGGTCAAACCCGACACGCCCGATGCCAGTTCCACCCCGGACGTGCAGGAAAAATACCGCGCCTGGGAAGAAAAGTTCGAACAGATGGTGGGCAAGGCGACACTGATCGTGGCCAAGCAGCGCCACGGATCGACCGGCAACGTCCCGCTCCATTTCCAGAGCGACATCACCAAGTTCACCTCGCCCAGCTTCAAGGATTATTCCGACTACGGCTACGAATAAGGCGCGACGCCCGGGGGCGGGAGGAATGGCCGGTTTCGGGCGATGGTTTGTCCAGATCATACGGCTGGATTTGGGTGGATAGCTGACGCTCGTGATCCCGGCGAAGGCCGGGACCCAGTGCGGTAAGCACAGCACAACGAGGCTCCGGGCCCCGGCCTTCGCCGGGGTGACGATAAGGGCAGGACCGGAGTCGCCAGCCGAAGGGCTGCATTCGGCGCCATCGCAGCCAAGCCCGCCTGACCGGTTGCGAACCCTCAGAGCCGGTCAGGCGCTTTCTGGGCGATACGTGCCACCCCGCACCGGCGCGGCGATCAATCCACCGCCACCAGATTATCGTCCGAATCCCGGTCGATATAGAAGTTGTAGGGATCGATCCCGGCAAACAGCGGCTTCTTGGCGGTCACCACCTCGATCACCTGCTGGCCTGCGCGGATCGGGAAGCGTTGCATCGACAGCACGTTGGCGGTGTCGAACGCGCCTGTTCCGGGGCGGGCGGTGAACAGGCCGATTTCGATCGGCTCGGCCAGCTTGGCGGGTGTTTCCTTGCCCTTGCCGTCGGCGATGAACTTGCCCGCGTCGATGGTGATGCGCGTGCTCCAGCGCCCATCGCCGAGGCGTTTGGTCGTCGCCTCTGTCGCCTTCAGGTCATAGATCGCGATCTTCTCGAACAGGTCGGTGATCAGCGCCTGGTCTTCGGGCGTGGTCGCTTCCTTGCGCAGTTCGGCGATCAGATCGAGGCTGCGCGGATAGGGCGCGCCCTTGAACCTGTAGCGCTCGATCAATCGGGCCAGTGCACGGTTGACCGCATCCTCGCCCAGCCGGTGCTGGAGCAGATACATCGCCAGCGCGCCCTTGCGGTAATGGATGTGCTGCTGGTTCTCGACCCGGATCAGCGGCTGTTCGTCGAGCACATCGACCTTGCGCCCGGCAAGATACTGGTCGAGCTCATATTTGAGGAAGCGGCGGATCTTATCCGCGCCGTAAAGCTCCTCCATCACCATCAGCGCGCTGTATTGCGCCAGGGTTTCGGACAGCAGGGTCGATCCCTGCATATCGCCGCCCACCACCTGATGCGCCCAGTACTGGTGTCCCAGTTCATGCGCGGTGACGTAGGAAACATAGTCGATGGTTTCCGGGTCGCGCACGTCGGCGGCAAAGCCGATGCTTTCGGAATAGGGCATGGTCCCGGCAAAGGCCTGGGCGAAGCTGGCATAGCCGGGGAATTCGATGATCCGCGCATAGCCGAACTGGTAAGGCCCGAAATTGGCGGTGAAATAGCCGAGCGAGGTCTTCATCGCCGTGAGCATCGCGGGCACGTTCCACGCATGGCGCGGATCGTGATAGACCGCGAGCTCGACGTCCTCGAACCGGTCTTCGGCGACGGCATAGCGCGCCGATTGCACCGAGAAGAAGTTGAGGATCGGCGCCGGGCTTTCGAACACCGCGATGCGGCGGCCATCCCTGACCTCGTCCGACACCTTGTCGCCCGGTGCGATCGGCACCTGGTCGGCCGCGGTGCTGATGGTGATGCGCGAATTGACCCAGTCGGCGCGGACGTAGTTTTCGTTCTGCGCGGCGGTATCTTCCAGCTTGGCGGTGCGCAATTCGTCGGGCAGGCCCTGCCGCCGCCGCTCGGTGCGATCCTGCAACAACCCGCGCCGGTCCATGCCGATGATCGGGGCGAAGCTGGTGTTGTTCACGAAGGTGCCGTTGTCGACGATATCGGTCGCCGCGCCCGAATTGGCAAAGCCGCGCCGCCACAATGTCGATGCGAAATCGAGCCGCGTCGTCGCCCCCGGCGCCAGCGGCGTATCGAAGCGGAAGATGCGGTGGTCGAATTCCTCGTCATGGCTTGCCAGCGTGGCGCCTGCGATGTCCAGCCGGGTGAATTCGAGCGCATCGGCGCCCTGGCGGACGTGCATTTCGGTGATCGGAACGCCGCTGTCGTTGCGCATCAGATAGTGGCCGGTTGCCTCCATCCGGCGCTGATCGGGATAGACCGCGACATCGAACACCACGTCGGTCACCACCGGGCGCGGCAGGGTTTCGTATTCGAGATATTTGCGCTCATAATCCGCGGTCTGCGCCTCGCGCTCATCGGCGGTCTGATAGGTGTTGAGCACCTTGATATTGTGGTTGATCACAAGGCCCGTGCCGATCATCCCGCCGACCGCCGCCAGACCGGTTGCGCCCGAGGCAAGGGTGATGCGCTTGCCGATGCCCTTGAGCCGGGGCCAGACCGCCACCACCGTCCCGCGCGGCCACGCCCAGTGCGCCAGCACCAGCAGCAGCAGCCCGAAGCAGGCCCAATAGGCGCGTGCAATCAGCCCGCCGACCCAGAAACCGCCGGTGCCGTTCATGTCGGAGAGCGGCTCGCCCGGACCGGCCCCGAACATGTAGAGCATGTTGGTATAGCCGAGATTGCCGAGGAAGACGCGGCTGACGAACCACACCAGCACCAGCCCCCAGCCGACATATTTGTTGGGGCTGAGCACCTGAAAGAACACCGCCAGCACCGCAATCAACAGCAGATCAATGCTCTGCGGCACGACATAGGCGATAAGGTAAAGACCCGGATCGATGCTCGGCGCGCCTTTTACCAATTGATACAATACGCCTGCCAGCATCCCGGCGAGCGACATCGCCAGCAGCACCGTAAAAATCGCGAGGATCTTGGGCACGAACATCGCCCAGTCCGGGACCGGAGCGGAATCGATGATCTCGTTGAACTTCACATCGCGTTCGCGCCACACCAGCTCGCCGCCATAAAATACCGCAACGATCAGCGTGAACAGGCTCATGCTGCCGATCACGGTGCTGACCACATCGGCAGTCAGCGGATAGGAGGCGGTGCCGTAAAGCGTCTGCGAAAAGACCAGATTGAAGGCGGTAAAGGTCAGCGCAATCAGCAGCAGAACGATCAGGCCGGGGCTTTTGAGCACCAGCACGGTTTCGGTCTTGAGCCGGATCCAGAAACTTGCCAGCGCATGGCCCGCGCCGAAGGATGGCTGCGCGGACGGCGTGCCTGCAAAGGGACGCACACTGTCCGCCGCCGCCGCGCGGGCTGCCTGCCGTGCCAGCCGCTTTTGCCGCCGGCGCGATGGCGCGCGCTCGGTCATGCTGAAGCGCGCCCAGGCAATCCCCAGGAACAGCGTCGCCCAGCCCAGCGCAATCAGGCGGTTGATCAGCAGGTTGCCTTCCAGCGGGATCGGGCGGCTGTTCATGTCAGCGGCTGTCCAGTAACGCGAAACCTCGCCGATCGCGCCGATCGCCATCGGCTCGAACCGGGCGACCGCGTCCTGATATTCGGGCTGGTTGCCGAGCACCGCGCTGGCGGTGAGATAGCCCATCACCAGAATCAGCACGCCGATATAGCTCGCCAGCATCGACCGCGTGATGGTGGCGAGGCTGAACAATAGCGCGGACGACAGGATCAGGTTGGGGATGGCGATGACAAGGAACGGCCAGGCATAGGTGGCAAAGCCGCCCGGTCCCACCGTTTCGGGATCGACCCACGGCATCACCGAACCCAGCGCAATGCCCAGCGGCACCGCCAGATAGCCGATGATCGCGATTCCCAAACCGCCCAGGAACCGCCCGGCCAGAAACTGGGTGCGGCCCACCGGGGTGGCGCGGATCATCGGGCCGAAGCCGGTGGTGTCATCACGCACCACCGCATTGGCGACGAAGGAGGTGATCACGAAAAGGTAGAACAGCCCCATCAGGGCCAGCACCAGCGTGACCGCATAGGGCGAGTTTTCGTGCACCGCGCCGGGCGTGCCGATGCTGACATCGGCGCTGGCGGCGATACCGAATCCGAGCAGGAAAAAGATCGCCACCGACACCCAGAAAACCGGGTTTTTCAGCTGGTAGCGGATTTCGAACGCGGCGAGCGATGCGGTCAGCATGGGTCTGCCCTCTCTCAGGCCGCCGCAGCGGCAGGCGCGCGGCGGGTTTCGGAAAGGGTCGTGAAATAGACATCCTCAAGCCCGCCGACGACGGGCGCAAAGCCTTCGGGCGGGGTGTCGCTCAGCACATGGACCACGATCTCGCCCGCGAAAAAGCGGTGCGAGATCACCTCGTGGGCATCCTGCATCTCGGGCAAAGCCGTGTGGGGGATGGTGCGCTGCCACACGCGGCCCTCGATCGAACGGATCAGGTCATGCGGCGCGCCTTCCAGCCGTACCTTTCCCCCGGCCAGCACCGCCATGCGCGGGCACAGATCGGCCACATCATCGACGATATGGGTCGACAGGATCACCACCACATTCTCGCCGATCCCGGCGAGCAGGTTGAGGAAGCGGTTGCGTTCTTCCGGGTCAAGCCCGGCGGTGGGTTCATCGACGATGATCAGTGCCGGATCGCCGATCAGCGCCTGCGCAATCCCGAACCGCTGGCGCATCCCGCCCGAAAAGCCGGCAATCGCCTTGCCCCGCACCGCCCACAGGTTGGTCTGGTTGAGCAGATGTTCGACCACCTCCTTGCGTTCCGAGGCATTGTTGATGCCTTTCAGCACCGCCATGTGATCGAGCATCCGGTAGGCCGAAATGCGCGGATATACGCCGAAATCCTGCGGCAGATAGCCCAGCGTGCGGCGCAGCGCATCCGGCTGGGCCAGCACGTCGATATCGCCGAAACGGATGCTGCCCGCGGTGGGCGCCTGCAGGCAGGCAATGGTGCGCATCAGGGTCGATTTGCCCGCCCCGTTGGGCCCCAGCAGCCCAAACATGCCCTTCGGGATCGACAGCGTCACATCGTCAAGCGCACGCGTGCCATTGGGATAGACGTGGCTGACGCCATTCAATTCGAGCATGATGATCCCCTGTTGAGCCGATGTTCGGCCCCGGCAACCTAACGCATTTGTCGCAGACGAAAAGCCGCATTGGTGGAACGGGGCTTGCCGTTGGTCGACCGGGTCGCCGCTGGTCGGCGATGATCGACGTTTATCCGGCCTGTTCCGACCTTTAGCCGCGGCTGCCGCGAATGCGCGGGCCATTGCACAGTCGTGCAGGCCATGCCCTGCAAACCTTTCGGCGAAGGTCACGCTCCCGCCGCGGCATGTTCTTTGAGGCAGGGCGAAGCGCCGCTGCGACAAGGCGAAATCCGGCTGTTGCGTCCTGCAACATTAGGGCCTTAGGTTGACGGTGCGAATCCCGGTCCGGTTCGGTCGCGCGAAAGGAAAGATGTTCCATGAAGCTGGCCCACACGATAGCTGCCACGGCCTCGGCCGCTGCGCTTGTGTGCGGCACGATGGGCCATGCCAGCGATGATCCCCGCATTGCCCCCGGCGTCCGGATTCTGGGTGCCGATGGCGAAGCGGTGGGAACGGTGGAAGAAACGCGGGACGATGCCGTTGTCGTCAACACCGGAAGCCACCGCGCGCTGATCACCATCCGATCGATCGAGCGCGCCGACGATGGCCTGAGGATCAACGCGACCAGGGACGATATCGACAAGATGATCGACCAGCGGCGCCGGGATGAAGCCGCGCGTCGTGACGAATTTCTGGCTCCCGGCAGGCTGGTTCGCAGTGTCGATAGCCAGCCGGTCGGCCGGATCGTGGCGATCGAGCGCGAGGCGGAATCGGTGGTCATTCTTCGCAACGAAGGGATCATCGCGCTCAAACCCGATCATTTCGCCGTGGTCGACGATCGACTGGTGGCGCTGTTTACGCGCGCGCAGATCGACGAGAATACCAAGCCCGTGCCCGAGGCCTTGCGCCAGCGGCTGGCCGGAATGTCCGCACGTTAGGCAGCATCGGGCGCGCGCTTGAAGGTGTGCGTGGCATCTCATGCACGGCTCGTCCCCTCTTTGGTTGATGCGCTGCCTGTGGTCCTTAGGTCTCGTGGCGAATCCCGTGATGACCTGAAGAAAGGACGAAACGATGAAGCATCTTCTCGCAGCCACCGCCGCCTTGGCGTTTGCCGTCACCATGCCTGTTGCAGCGCAGCAGGGCATGGCCCCCGGATCGGCCGAAACCACGACCCTTCAGCCCGGTTCGGCAGTCTATGGGTCCGACGGAGCGGAGATCGGAACGGTCGCCGGTGAACAGGACGGCGTTGTCGTGCTCAAGGTCGGCGAGCGGATGATCCCGGTTGCGGGCACGGCCATTGGTCAGGGCGACAAGGGGCCGACGGTTGAACTGACCCGGGCCGCGCTGGTGGAGCAATACGACAAGCGCATGGCCGCCTACGAGGCCGAGCTGGATGCTGCCATGAAGCAGGGCGCGCCGGTGCAGACCGCCGACAACCAGCCGCTCGGCACGATCGAAAGCGTATCGGGCAACGCGGTGGCGGTGCAAAGCAGTGATGGGCCGATGACATTGCCGAAAGCCTCGCTTGCCCTGAACGATCAGGGCAAGGTCACCGTGCGCGCAACCATGGCGCAGATCCGCGAGGCGATGAGCGCGCCGCCGCAGTCGCGCTGATCCCCGCAGCAGGGGCGCTCCGGTGGGGCGCCCCTCCCCTTCTGTAGATTTATCTGAGGACGCATCAGCCATGCGCATCCTGATCGCCGCCGCTTTCGCGGTGGTTGCCGCGTGCGGGCCTGCCGAGGCCCCTGCACCCGCGCCTTCCGAGGCTCCGCCTGCGGAATGGACTGTAACGCCCGATTTATCCCCGCCGGGCGAAGCGGAATTTCGCGCCGCCTGGGCCGACCAATGCGGCGTGCCCGAAAGCGAAGTCGGTAGCGCCTTGTGCAAAGCAAGCGCACTGGGCAGCGAGGAATTCTCGTGCGACTTCGCGCTGGGGGATGACGACTATCGGCGATTTTCGGCCGATCTCACCCGCGGCACCGATAGCTGGGTGCTGGCGGATCCGGAGACAGCCTGCACGGTTGCCGATCCGGACTGAACGGCATCAAGCGCTGCGGGCGGTGTGACGACAAGCCGTTGTCCGCCTGACCGCAGTCGAAACCAGGAGAATATCGATGTACAAGTGGGCTTTCATTCTGGCGATTGTCGCCCTGATCGCCGCCGTGCTAGGATTCGGCGGTATTGCCGGCACCCTGGCCGACATTGCGCTGGTCATTTTCGTGATCGCCCTCATCGGTACGATCGTGCTGTTCGTTCTCGGCTGGAAAGCGGCCAAGGGCCTGTCGCGGCGCCTGTAAGGCATCGCCAGCGCCCGATCATTCCAGGCTGTCATTGTTTCAGGCCGGGATCGTATCAGGCTGTTAAAATGGAAGCAGGGCGGCCCCGCTATGGCAGAGCCGCCCTGCATTCAGCCAATCGGGGCCGGAATTATCGCTGGCCGGTCACTCGCCGGGATAGAGCGAATCTTCCGCCCGGTCGCCGGCTTCGCCCATCGCATCGGCTTCGGCGTCCAGCTGTTCTTCTTCCGCCTCGTCTCCTTGGGCGTCGGCAAGATCAGCTTGCTCTTCCATGATGTCTTCTTGAGACTCATACTGCTGTTCGACAAGATCTTCCTGCGCTTCTTGCTCACTTTCAGCACAAGCGCCCAAAGAAACGACAGAAAAAGCTGCCAAGGTTGTGGCAATGATATTTTTACGCATAGTTTGGGGTCCTTTATCTGGTACCAAATATGTCCGAGCATATTCGCAGAAATTTCCGCAAGGGTCAAATCTGTATTTTTGAAAGTTACAAGGATATTGGAGCATGGGCTTCCTCAAAGACGGCGAATGGCATGACGAATGGGACTATAACGACGAGGACAGCGGCGCGTTCGAGCGGGATGAGAGCGCCTTTCGCAACTGGATTACCCCCGACGGAGCGCCCGGCCCGACCGGCGATGGCGGTTTTGCAGCCGAACCCGGCCGGTATCGGCTTGTCATCAGCCTGGCCTGTCCCTGGGCGCACCGGACCAATATCGCGCGACATCTCAAGGGGCTGACCGGCGCGATCGATCTGGTGGTGGTGCACTGGCTGATGCGGGACGGCGGCTGGTCGTTTCGCAACGGCGAATGCGTGACACCCGATCCGGTCTGCGGGGCGGACTATCTGCATCAGGTCTACACCCGCGCGAAACCCGACTATTCGGGCCATGTCACCGTGCCGCTGTTATGGGACACGAAGACCGGCACGATCGTGAACAATGAAAGCGCCGATATCCTGCGTATGCTGGGCAGCGCCTTCGACGATTGCGGAGCGAACGAACGCGATCTTTATCCCGAGGCCCACCGCGGCGAGATCGATGCGCTTGGCCAGCGGGTTTATGATGCCGTGAACAACGGTGTCTACAAGGCCGGTTTTGCAGCGTCCCAACGTGCGTATGATGCCGCCGTAAAGCCGTTATTTGCCATGCTCGACGAACTGGAAGACCGGCTGGAAGGCACGCAATGGCTGGTCGGCGGGCAGCTTACCGAGGCCGATATCCGGCTCTGGACGACGCTGATTCGCTTCGATCCGGTCTATCACACCCATTTCAAATGCAACCTTCGCCGGATCGCCGACTACCCCAACCTTGCCGCCTTCACCCGTCGGCTATACCGGCTGGAAGGCATTGCAGAGACCGTGAATTTCAAGCACATCCGCCATCACTATTTCGAAAGCCACCGGCACATCAATCCCGCCGGCATCGTCCCTGCAGGCCCCGATCCGCTGGTGCCGGGACTGGATGACCGGCGATAACACGGCGCAGGTCTGGGCCGTTCTGGCGACCGAAGCTGCGCGGTCACCGGGGACGCAAGACTTTCCTACCCGGCATGAAGCGGGCAGGCTGGCGCGCATGAACCCCTTGCCGTGCATTGCTGCCCCTGTTCCGACACCGCGCCATGCAGGCTTGGGGCGGGCAGTTTTTTGCGCTTCTGGACAGTGTCTCATTGTCTCCAACAGACAGGAAAGCGGCGCGCAGGCTGAACGAACGGGGGCCTTGCCGAATCGCAGGCGGCACACGGATTCGCCGCGCTCAGCGCGCCGAAAGGCGGCTCACCCGGTAATCGACCAGCGACATCCAGTAGGCCATCCGCCAGCGCAACCGCGTGAACGGCCCCGCGATCGCGGCATACCATTGCGGCGTGACTGTGATGCTGGCGGCCTCCATGTGGTCGATCATCTTGCGCAAGGCAGCGGCGAGATCCGGATCCTCGATCCGCACCATCAGTTCGACATTGATGCGGAACGAACGCTTGTCGAGATTGGCACTGCCGACATAGCTCGCATCGTCCACCACCAGCAGTTTCATATGCAGCTTGCACGGCTGGAATTCGAAGATGCTTGCGCCCGCCTTCAGCAGCTTGCCATAAAGCAGCCGCGCCATGTCGATCGCCGCGCCGATATCGGACTTGCCCGCCATGATCAGCCGCACCTGCCCGCGCCGCGCAAGCTTGGAGAACTGGCGGCGAAAACTGCGCGGGGGCGAGAAATAGGCCGACACCGCATCCAGCCGTTTTGCCCGCGTCAAATCCTTGCGGAAGTGCCAGGCCCAATGCCCTTCGCGCACCAGCGGACCGCCCACCAGCAGGCGCACCGCCCCGCTCTCCCCCTCCACGGCACCATCCCAACGTCCGACGATATCGCGCAAGGCCCGTAACTGTTTGACCTGGCCGTTTTCCTCGCTTTCGACCCAGCTGCTGACCAGCCCGAACCATTCGACGAACTTGGCAACAATCGGTCCTTCGATCACGACCGAAAGGTCGCACCAGCCGTTCTCGGCAGGCGGCGCGAAATAGTGATCGGAAACATTGGCCCCGCCGGTCATCACCCGCGCGCGATCGGCAATCACGATCTTCTGATGGTTGCGCACGAAATAGCGCGTGCTCCAGCGCGACGAGAACTCGGCGTAATCTCCGCCTGCATCGACCAGCGGTTCGAAAAAGGCGTCGCCTGCATCATTGCCGAAATCATCGACGATCAGGCGCACGGCAACCCCGCGCCTTGCCGCCATGACCAGCGCATCGCGCACCCGGGTGCCGGACCGGTCCTTGTCGAACATGTAATAGAACACCTCAAGGCATTCGCTTGCGGTCTCGATCAGTTCGACCAGAGCTTCAAGCCGGTCCGCGCCGTGGGGCAGGAAGGTGAAGCTGTGCCCCTGTGCAGTGACGCAGAAGCGGGCGGGATCGGTGTAGCGATCCGGGTCTTGCAACGATGCCGCGCTGGGGTTCTGACCATCCATGATCCCGGCATAGGCTGAAAGCGGCAAAGATGCATTACCTTGACTTGTGGCCCATCCATCCCTAGCTGAACGGCCTTCCAAAACCTCTCGAATCCGAAAAGGCCGCTTATGGCACGCGTTACTGTTGAAGATTGCGTCGACAAGGTTCCGAACCGTTTCGACCTTGTCCTGCTCGCCGCCCAGCGCGCACGGGAAATCTCCGGCGGTAGCGAACTGACCATTGACCGTGATCGTGACAAGAACCCGGTCGTGGCGCTGCGCGAAATCGCGGAACAGACCGTCGCGCCCAAGAACCTGCACGAATCACTGGTTACCAGCCTGCAGAAGATCCTGCCCGATGACGAGGACGAAGCCGATGAAATCGGCTCGCTCAGCCAATCGGCCGAAGCGCTGCGGATAACCGCATCGGCGCCGGCGCGCACCACCTCGCTCGGTGGCGATTACGAAGGCTGAGGCGCGGTTTGCGAAAGCCGGGACGAACGGGGCCGCCTGCGGGCGGCCTTTTTCGTGGGCCGCTGAATGACCGGATTCTGACTCTCTTCGTCCCGAGCTTGCCTTTGCGGCTTGCAGGCCTATCCCATCTCGCTGTAATCAAACCGTAACACTCGGGGGATGCGGTACGGCATGGCATCAATTGCGGTCTACAGCGTGAAGGGCGGCGTCGGAAAGACGACGCTGGCGGTCAACCTGGCCTGGTGCGCGGCCAGCATCTCGCGCCGCAAGACGCTGCTGTGGGATCTCGATCCGGCCAATGGCTCGGGCTTCCTGCTCGGGATCGATCCCAAGAAGAAGCGTGCGGCGGAAAGCGTGTTCGCTGATGGCGTCGATCCGGCCAGGCTGATCCAGACCACGGCATACGCCAATCTCGACCTGCTGCCCGCCGATGAAAGCATCCGCACGCTGGGCCGCCAGCTTGACCGGCTGGGCAAGAAGAAACGACTCGCCAAGCTGGTCGAAGGCCTCGCCAAGAACTACGACCGGATCATCTTCGACTGCCCGCCGGTGCTCAACGAGGTGAGCGCGCAGGTGATGCGCGCGGCCGATCTGGTGATCGTGCCGCTGCCGCCCTCGCCGCTGTCGGCCCGCGCGCTTGACGTCGTGGCCGAGGAAGTGCGCGGTTCGGGCAAGGGCCATCCGCCGATCCTGCCCGTGCTGTCGATGATCGACCTGCGCCGCACGCTGCACCGCGATGCGCGCGACGCCAATCCCAAATGGCCCGCGATCCCGCTGGCAAGCGCGGTCGAACAATGCGCGGTCGAGCGCAAGCCGGTCGCCGCCTTCGCCCCGCGCTCGCCCGCCGCCCGCGCCTTTGCCCAGTTGTGGACGGCGATCGAGCGCAAACTGGCGAGCCGTTAGGCGCGCGCACTCAGGGTTTCGCGGCAAGCTTGCAGGCAAGTCGTTGACCGAGCCTGCACGCGTCATCGAATCTTGCCTTGGCTTGCACGCGATCTGCCGGACCGCCTTGGCCGTTTTGCAGCATCAGACCGAGGCTCAGGCAGGCTTGAGCATGGCCGCCATCGCAGGCCTTGGAATAAAGCGCGACTGCACGAGGCAAGTCCTCCGGCCCGCCGTTGCCCTGTGCCATCATTCTGGCAACGCTGGCGCAGCCGGCAATCGACCCTAAATCACATGCGCGCTCAAATCCCGGTCGAGCTTCCTCGCTGCGTCCGGCCCGCCAGTCGGCGAGCGCCGCTGCATGGGCTTCATCGGCAGCTGCTTGCTGACCGCCCCCCTGCGCCAGCGCGGCGGGGGTGGTGACAGCGGCAAAGCCAAGCATTGTGGCGGCGAACAGGCCGCGCAGGTCGATCAACGGTAGGATCACTAGAACCTCATATGCCATCGGGCGCGCATCGTTGGCGCGGGCGTTGAAGCGACCTCGAAGGCATACGGCCACAGGCCGCCGGGCAAAGTCAAGCACGCCAGGTGCCTGCACAAACGAGCGCCTATGCCGCCGCGCAGTTTCGTGGCTATACTGCGTCCTCATCTCCAGCGGTGAAAAGGGGCGCGCGGGGCAATGAGCGGAATTGGCGAAAGTGTCGGCGCAGTGATCGAGGGCGGCCTTCTCGCCCGCGCGGTTGAACCGTCACGCGGGGAAGCCTCCGGCACGCCCCATGCTCCGACCGAATGCCTCAATTGCGGGGCGATGGTCACCGGCCATTATTGCGGCCAGTGCGGCCAGAAGGGTCATGTCCACCGCAGCCTTTCCGCAATCGGCCACGACATCATGCACGGCGTGCTGCATCTTGACGGCAAGCTTTGGAACACCCTGCCGCTGCTGGCCTTCAAGCCGGGGCAGCTCACCCGGCGCTTCATCCAAGGCGAGCGCGCCAAATTCGTCAGCCCGATGGCGATGTTCCTGTTCACGGTCTTCGCGATGTTCGCGGTGTTCCAGATAGTTGGCATTTCACCGGCAGAGGATTTTGCGGAAGGTTTTGCCAATTACGAGGGCGCCGGGGCCAGCAAGTCTGCTTTCCGCACCAATATCCAGCAGCAAGTGACAACGCTGGAACAGCGGCGCGATCGTCTCGCCAGGAATGATCCGCGCCGGGCGGAGATTGACAGCGAGCTCAAAGGTCTTGCCATGGTGCTGGAGGGAAAGCCGCTGGACGCGATGCAGAACGGCGGCATCCAATTCGACGCCACCGGTATCGAGACGCTGGACAAGGGCATCATCAAGAAATGGCGGGAGAACCCCAGCCTGATGCTCTACAAGCTGCAGGCGAATGGCTATAAATTCAGCTGGTTGCTGATCCCGCTCTCGATCCCGTTCCTGTGGTTGATGTTCGCGTGGCGACGGCAATACAAGGCCTATGATCACGCGGTGTTCGTCACCTATTCGCTGGCCTTCATGTCACTGCTGTTCATCGTCATTTCGATCCTCAGCATGATTCCGGGTGGCGGAGGTTGGGCGTTCCTGCTGTTCACCATTGCCGCTCCGCTGCACCTCTACAAACAGCTGCGCTATGCCTATGGGCTGACGCGTTTTTCCGCACTGTGGCGGTTCTTTGTGCTGCTGCTCTGCATCCTGATCGTGCAGATATTGTTCCTGCAGGCACTGCTGCTTTTGGGGGCGTTCTAGGCCGCTACGGTCACGGGAAATTGCCGGTCAGGCGTTGCGATGTATCTGAACGCTATTCCAGCACCCATGCACAATGGCGCCCGGATTGCTCCGGACGCCATGGCATGTGTCTTCCGGCAGTGGTCCGCAACTATGCGCCCTGCGGTGCTTCGTCGCCGCCCGATTCCGGCGCGCCGCCGAAGCGCTTGCCGGCCTTGGGAATGGCCGAGCCGCGCACCGCTTGCGGAATGCTGGGGCCGCGTGGCGAATCCGGACGATCGACCTTGCCGGTCTCCAGCAGAGCTTTGATTTCCTCGCCGGTCAGCGTTTCGTATTCGAGCAGCGCCTGGGCCAGTAGATGCAACTGATCCTCGTGAGTCTTGAGGATATCGGTTGCCCGATAATGCGCGCCTTCGACCAGCGCCTTGATTTCGGCGTCGATCAGCTTGTTGGTCTCGTCAGAGGCCATGGTGCGCATGGTCTGGCCCATGCCGAGATAGCCGTCCTGGCTCGATTCGTACTGCAGCGGGCCGAGCTTTTCGCTCATCCCCCAGCGGGTCACCATATTGCGCGCCAGATCGGTGGCGTACTGGATATCGGACGACGCGCCCGAGCTGACCTTGTCGTGGCCGAAGATGATTTCCTCCGCCACGCGCCCGCCCATGCTGACCGAAAGGTTCGCATGCATCTTGTCGCGGTGGTAGGAATAGGAGTCACGCTCAGGCAAACGCATTACCATGCCCAGCGCGCGGCCACGCGGAATGATGGTGGCCTTGTGGATCGGATCGGATGCATCCTCGTGCACCGAGACGATCGCATGGCCGGCCTCGTGATAGGCAGTCATCTTCTTCTCGTCGTCGGTCATCACCATGGAGCGGCGTTCGGCGCCCATCATGACCTTGTCCTTGGCGTCCTCGAACTCCTGCATCGCCACCAGCCGCTTGTTCCGGCGCGCGGCCAGGAGGGCGGCTTCGTTGACGAGGTTGGCAAGATCCGCCCCGGAGAAACCGGGCGTCCCGCGTGCGATCACGCGCGGGTTGACATCGGGCGCCAGCGGCACCTTTTTCATGTGCACGCCGAGGATCTTCTCGCGCCCGTCGATATCGGGGATCGGCACCACGACCTGGCGATCGAACCGGCCCGGACGCAGCAGCGCCGGGTCGAGCACATCGGGACGGTTGGTCGCGGCGATGATGATGATGCCTTCGTTGGCTTCGAACCCGTCCATTTCGACCAGCAGCTGGTTCAGCGTCTGTTCGCGTTCGTCGTTGGAATTGCCGAGGCCATTGCCGCGCGACCGGCCGACCGCGTCGATTTCGTCGATGAAGACGATGCACGGCGCGTTCTTCTTGGCCTGTTCGAACATGTCGCGCACGCGGCTGGCGCCGACGCCGACGAACATTTCGACAAAGTCCGAACCCGAAATGGTGAAGAACGGAACGCCCGCTTCACCCGCGATGGCACGGGCCAGCAGGGTCTTCCCGGTACCGGGCGAACCGACCAGCAGCGCGCCCTTGGGGATCTGCCCGCCAAGCTTGGAGAACCGCTGCGGATCGCGCAGGAACTCGACGATTTCCTGCAATTCCTCGCGCGCTTCGTCGATGCCGGCCACGTCGTTGAAAGTGACCTTGCCCGAACGTTCGGTCAGCAGCTTGGCCTTGGACTTGCCGAAGCCCATCGCGCCGCCGCCGCCGCCCTTCTGCATCTGGCGCAAAGCGAAGAAGGCGATGCCGAGGATCAGCAGGAACGGCAGCGAATTGAGCAAGATATACAGCAGCATATTTGGCTGTTCTCGCTGGCGACCGGTGAACTGCACCCCGTTGTCTTCCATCAACCCGGTGATCTCGATGTCATTGGGCACCGGAACGGTCGAGAAGGTTTCCCCGTTCTTGAGCGTGCCGGTGATCAGCTCGTCGCCAAGCTGCACGTCCTGCACTTCACCTTGGACCACTGCATCGCGGAAGTCGGAATAACGGATCGCAGTGCCAGGGCTCTGCCCGGCATTGCTGAAAAGGGTGACGACCAGCAACAGGGCGAGGAATATCCCGCCCCAGATCATCAACTGCCTGACCCAGGGGTTGGGTCCGTCAGGCTGCTGCTGGGGATCGTTCTGGTCGCTCATCGGCTGGATTCCTTTCTCACCGGCACAATGTAGGGCGCGCTGGGTGAATGGCAAGATAATGCGCGCCGACTGCCATGATGCTAATTTTCGAACAGGGTGATGCGGATTATCGATGTCCGCTGCGCGCACCGGGGGCGCCATAGGCGGCAAGGAAAACATCCACCGCGCCGATGATGCGGCGCTGGCGGTCTTCTGCACTGACGACAACGCCGAACCGGCGCTCAAGATCGCCCATTCCCTTGCACATCGAAACGAATTGTTCCGCGGCCAGTTCGGCATCCGCGATGACAAGCTCGCCCGCCGCGACCGCACGGCGCAGATAGGCGGCAAAGGCATCTTTCATGCGCCGTGGGCCGGCGGCAAGAAAGGCCTCGCCAATTGCCGGCTCATGCTCGGTCTCGGCAGCGATGCGGCGTTCGAACTGGATCATCTCGGGGCGGAACAGAAATGCCGCCATCGCCTCGGCGATCGCGATCAGGCGCTGGTGGATCGGACCAGCGGGCATCGCGTCGATCGAAAAATGCCCGCGCATTTTCTCGCACTCGCATTCCACCGCCGCGGTGAACAGCGCGCGCTTGTCGCCGAACTGGTTGTAGATTGTGACCTTGGAAACCCCGGCATCGGCAGCGACCTGCTCGATCGAGGTGGCGGCATAGCCATCCTCAAAGAAATGGCGCGCAGCTACGTCGATAATGGCCCGGTGTTTGACCGAGTCGAGCGGACGACCCGCCCGGCGCGGGCCGGACGATCCTGAATTTGCGGATGAACCGCCGATTGACAAAGTGAACGACTCCGTTCATTTAAACGTTGCCGTTCAATAATGCGTTGGTTCGTCCATCTGCGCAACCCTGTCTGCTCGTAAAGGTTCCCCCAAGCGTGCTCTGGATAGCCATCAGAATGCTTACCGGCGATGCCCAGAAGTTCTATGGGCTGCTGTTCGGCATCGCCTTTTCGACCTTGCTGATCACCCAGCAGATGACGATTTTCGTCAATCTGGTGCAGCGCGGGGCGAGCGGCGTCTACAACGCGCCCGAGGCAGAGGTGTGGGTGATGGACCCGGTCAGCCGTACCACCGATGTCAGTTACGCCATGCCGCCGACCGCGCTCGACAAGGTGCGCTCGGTCAAGGGGGTGGAATGGGCCGTGCCGCACCTGCGTGCTCAGGCCAATGTCCGCACCCGCGAAGGCGATCTGGAAGGGGTAGCGGTGATCGGGGTCGATGATGCGACACTGATCGGCATGCCCGCGCGCATGGCCCAGGGCGACAAGTCGGTGCTGTTCGCCCCCGATGCGGTCGTGGTCGACGATACCGGCGCGCTGCGCTTTTTCCCGCCCGAGGTCGACCCGGTGGGCGAGCGGCTCGAGCTCAACGATCAGCGCGCGGTGATCCGCGGAGTTGCTGACGCAATCCCAAGCTTCACCAGCACGGTCGTGCTTTACACCCGCTATTCCAACGCGCTCAATTTCGTTCCGGGCACCCGCAACCGGCTGAGCTTCGTGCTGGTCGGCGTGAGTGAGGGCCAGACCCCCTCCGAAGTCGCTGCACGGATCGAGCGCGACACCGGCCTCAAGGCGCGCACGCGAAGCGAATTCGCGCAGGCCGGTGTCGATTTCATCATCGAGAACACCGGCATCCCGACCAATTTCGGGATCACCGTCTTCCTCGGGTTCGTCGTCGGGGTTGCGATCGTTGGCCTGACCTTCAGCCTGTTCATCCGCGACAACATCAAGCAGTTCGGCGCGCTGAAGGCGATCGGCGTCACCAACAGCAAGATCATGGGGATGGTGGCAGCACAGGCCGGGCTGGTCGGGCTGATCGGCTATGCGCTGGGCGTGATCGGGACGGTGGCGTTCATCTCCGCCTTTTCCGCCAACCCGTTCTTCAAGGGCTTCTTCATTCCCTGGCAGATCCCGCTCATCAGTCTTGTTGCGGTGGTCATCATCCTCGCCATCACCGGCCTGATTGCGATCCGCAGCGTGCTGAAGACCGAACCGGCGGCGGTGTTCCGGTGAGCGGGGAGGCCATGGCAACAACCTCCAGCGCCCCTTGCGACGCCGAAGCGGCGATCTGCGCGCGTGGGATCATCCGCGAATTCGAGGCCGGGCAGACCACCATCCGCGTGCTGCACGGGATCGACGCCGAGATCCGTTCGGGCGAGATGACCTATGTCGTGGGCGAAAGCGGATCGGGCAAGACGACGCTGATCTCGATCATGTGCGGCATTCTCTACCCGACCGAGGGCGAGGTGAAGGTGTTCGGCACCGACATCTACAAGCTCAGTGATACCCAGCTGGTCAATTTCCGGCTCGACAATATCGGTTTCATTTTCCAGCAATATAACCTGATCCCCTCGATCGATGCCGCCGCCAATGCCGCGGTGCCCTTGATCGCGAAAGGCATGGCCGTCGGCGAGGCACGTGAGCGGGCCAAGGTGCTGCTTGAAAAGCTCAACATCCTCGATCAGGCGGACAAGCTGCCGCGCCAGCTTTCGGGCGGGCAACAGCAGCGTGTCGCCATTGCCCGCGCGCTGGTGCACGAACCGCGGCTGGTGGTCTGCGACGAACCGACCGCCGCGCTCGACGCGCGCTCGGGCCGACGGGTGATGGACCTGCTGCGCGAAGTCGCTGTCGCGCCGGATCGCGCCTGCATCATCGTTACCCATGACAACCGCATCTTCGATCTCGCCGACCGTATCATCGTGCTCGAGGACGGACGCATCACCCATGACGGCAAGGACATGCCCGATGATCATTGATGCCGCCTCCTTCCCTCTCTCCTGCAAACCGAGGACATCATGGCTCTCCTGCCCCGCAATCTGAGTTTTTCGCGCCAGATCCTGCCGGTCATCGCGGTGATCGGGGTGGTTCTTGCGGCGTGGTTCATCATCGGTGGTCAGCCTGACCGCGAAACCACCGAGCCTGCCGAACAGCCGCCCAAGGCGGTTGGCGATCTCGCCAATGCGCCGCGCGTGGCGGGGGCCGGGATCGTCGAGCCGGCCAGCGAGGTTATCGATATCGGCTCGGCTCTTTCGGGGCTTGTGACCGACCTGCGGGTGCGGCCCGGCGACCGGGTGGCTGCGGGCGAGGTCTTGTTTCTGGTCGACGATCGGGCAGCACGGGCCAGCCTTGCCGAGGCCAAGGCCGCGATCAGCGAGGCGCGCGCGGCAATCACCGAAGCCTTGGCCGCGCAACGCACCGCACGCGAGCAACTGGAACTCTACCGCAGCCTGACCGATCCGGCAGCCGTCAGCCGCGCCGAAGTGATCCGCGCTGAGGGAGATGATGCTGCTGCAACCGGCCGCCTCGGCCTTTCGCGTGCGCGCCTCGTCGCAGCCGAGGCCGCCGCAGCGGCTTCACGCACCGAAATCGAACGCCTGACAGTGCGTGCACCGATCGCGGGCGAGATCCTCGCCGTCAACATCCGCCCCGGCGAATTCGTTGCCACCCAGGGAGGGAGCAACAGCCAGCCCTTTATCCAGATGGGCGACACCGATCCGCTCCACGTGCGCATCGACATCGACGAAAACGAGGTCGCGCGGGTTAAGCTCGGCGCGCCGGCCGTCATCAGCCCGCGCGGAGCGGCCGAACTTCATGTCGAGGCGCGATTTGTGCGCGCCGAACCACTGGTGGTGCCCAAGCGCTCGCTCACCAACAGCGCTGCCGAACGTGTCGATGTGCGGGTGCTGCAACTGATCTATGCCTTGCCAGAAAGCGAGGATTTCCGTGTCGGCCAGCAGGTGGACGCCTTCATCCCGGCCAAGCGCGTGCCGGCGGACGAGGGGAACTGAGGCGATGCGTCCCGCTCCCCGCAGGTCCGGCAAAATCGCCAGCGCCGTACTGCTGTCGCTGATTCTAGCCGGCTGCATGATGCAGCCAGCACCCGAGATCGCAACGCCGGCACCTGCGCTGCCCGAAAACTATTTCTTTCGGCCCGACGCGACATCTGGAACGCGGCTTGCTGCGCTTATGCCGCAGGACGATGCGGCCTATCGTACGCTGTCGGGCGTTGCGCTGGCCAATGCGCCCAGCCTTGCCGAAGCCGCTGCGCGCATCGAATCGGCCCGTGCAGGCGCACGCCGTGCAGGAGCCGAGCGGCTGCCCAACATCACCGCCGATAGTGACATCACGCGCAACCGCATCAACACCGCACAGTTCGGGCAGGCCGGCCAGCAAGGATTCATCCCCGCCGAGCAGACGTCCTATGGCGCGAACATCGTCGCCAGTTGGGATGCCGATATCTTCGGGCGGCTGAAAGCGCAGGAACGTGCCGCAATCGCCCGGATCGATGCCGCCAGCGCGCAGGCACAAGGCGTGCGCATCGCCCTGCTCGCCGAGATCGCCGCCAGCGTTACCGACTGGCAGGTGCTCGATGCACGCGCCGCCGCAATTCAAGCCGATGTTGCCGCCGCCAACCGGCTCGCCGAACTGGCAGGCGTGCGCGAGAATGCCGGGATTGCTCCCGGCTTCGACCGGGTCCGGGCCGAGGCCGCCGCCAGCGCATCGCGCGTGCGTCTCGCCGCGCTCGACAGTGAGCGGGCGCGGATCATCGGCCGGCTTGTCACACTTACCGCCAGCGATGCAGCCAGCGTCAAGGACGCGCTGGCGGAGTCCGGCGGATTGCCGGAAGCCATGCCCGCCCCTGACGGCTTGCCTTCCCAATTGCTCGCCAACCGACCCGACGTCGCCGCCGCCGCGGCCAACCTTGCTGCCAGCGATGCCGATCTTGCCGCAGCCGCACGCGCCCGTTTCCCGCGCCTGACGCTGAGCGGGGTGATCGGACTGCTCGCCTTCGATCCCGCGGATTTCTTCGACGAGGATTCGATCGTCGGCACCCTCACTGCCGGGATCGCCGGGCCGCTGCTCGATTTCGGGCGGGTCGGCGCGGGAATCGATGCCGCTGCCGCCGACAAGCGCACCGCCTTTGCCGCCTATCGCGGTGCCGTTTTCCAGGCGCTGGGCGACGCCGAAGCCGGTTATGGCCTTGTTACCGCAGCCGATAACGAAGCACGCTTGGCGGTGAAGGAACGCGACCAACTGCAGCGTGCCGCCAACCTTGCTGATACCCGCTACCGCGCGGGGCTGGCGAGTTTCCTCGACGTGCTGGAGGCGCGCCGCGCTGCCGATGCCAGCGGCGAACGCGCGGCAGCGGCGCTGGGCCGGGCAAGCCGCGCGCGCATTCTGTTGTGGCAGGCGCTGGGCGGCGAACCGGGCACGCGGCCCGATCAGATGGCAAGCGAACGGATCCCGTAAGCAAGCCCGCCCAAAGCCACCCCCCCGCCGACAAGCATCACCAGGCCATCGCGCACGATCATCGCCAAAGACAGGGTCGCGATGGCGAAAAACGGCGCCGCCGCAGCGAAGGGCACGACTTCAAGCAATGGCAAGGCACAGCACAGCAGGACGATCAGCCCAGCTATCGTCCGCCTTGCGTTGATCCCGGTCAGCGCCGGAAGCCGCCCCTTGGCGATTATGTCCAGCATCCGCGCGACCCTGTCGAGCTTGTCACTCCCTTGCTTGAGCTTGCGCGAGGAAACACTGCGGCACTCGATGAAGCGCGGCAGCCAGACATGCTCGCGGCCGGCCGCGAACTGGACCGCAACAATAGCAATGCACAGGCCAAGTATCGTCGGCGCCGTCGGGATCGCCCCCACCGGCGTCATCCCGATCAACGCGATGATCAGCATCAGCGGCGCGAAGGAATGGTCCCCGAATTCATCAACCAGATCGCCGACCGAGACCGTGTCCCGGCCTTCGGCGATTTCCCTGACCCTGTTGACGACATCGCCGATACTACGCGCGTCATTCATCCCTTGCGGCTGAGCAGCGCGGAGCGTTCGCACCGGCACACGACCTCGCCGCGCTGGTTCCACATTTCATGGACAAAGGTGACAATCCCCGCATCGGGTCGCGATTTGCTCGCTCGCAATTCCTTGACCTCGGTCACCGCGCGCAAGGTATCGCCGATAAAAACCGGATTAGGCGTCACCACCTTGTCGAAGCCGAGATTGGCCACCAGCGTGCCCAACGTCGTGTCACCGACCGAAAGCCCGACCAGCAGCGCAAAGGTGAAGGTCGAATTGACCAGAATCTGCCCGAACCCGCTGGCCTTGGCGGCCTCGATATCGAGATGCAGCGGTTGGGGATTGTGGGTCATGGTGGAAAACAGCAGGTTGTCGGTCTCGGTCACCGTGCGGCGGATTTCGTGTTCGATCCGCTCACCCAACTGCCATTCATCGAAGAACTTGCCCGCCATTATGCGCCTGCCTTCCAGCGCGCGACCACTTCGGCTCCGTCATCCGCGCTCGATCGCACCGCGCCCGGTGTGCGGCCGAAACGGGGGGCAGGTGCCGTATGCCATTCGCCCTCATGCCGGATATAGGCTGCGCGCGCCTTCATGTGCGGGTGGTCGCGCGCCTCGTCGAGTTCCAGCACCGGGGCAAAGCAGGCGTCCGAGCCTTCGAGCAATTCGCACCATTCGGCCTGCGTCCTTGTGCGGAACAAGGCTGCGAGCCGGTCGGCGTAATCGTCCCAGTTCGCCGGGTTCATCTGCCCCTGCGCCAGCTCTGCCGGCGCACCCGCCTTCGCCAGCAGCTCGGCATAGAACTGCGGCTCGATCGCCCCGAGCGAGATCTCCTTGCCATCGGAGCAGGTGAAGCAGCGGTAGAAATGGGCAGCCCCGCCGAGCATCCCGCGCCCACGCTCGGTGGTGATGAAGGGCCGGCCGCGCACTCCGAAGAAGAAACTCATCAGGCTGGTCGCCCCGTCGACGATCGCGGCATCGACCACCTGCCCGCGCCCTGAGCGTTCACGTTCATAAAGCGCGGCCATGATCCCGAAAGCGCAATACATCGATCCGCCGCCGAAATCGCCGACCAGATTCTGCGGCGGGGTGGCAGTCTCGCCCGCCCTGCCCACCGCCGACAAAGCGCCGGTGATAGCGATGTAGTTGATGTCGTGCCCTGCCGCCTGCGCCAGCGGGCCATCCTGCCCCCAGCCGGTCATACGGGCATAGACAAGCCGCGGATTGAGGCCGAGCAGCTCGTCCGGCCCCAGCCCCAACCGCTCCATCACGCCGGGCCGGAAACCTTCGATCAGCACGTCCGCCTTGCTCACTGCCTCGCGGCAAAGCATGCGGCCTTCCTCGCTTTTCAGATCGACCGCGAGCCGGTGCCGCGCGCGTTCCACCACCGGATTGGTGACCTGCGTACCCGGCCGTTCGATCCGCACCACTTCCGCACCCAGATCGGCGAGCAGCATGGCGACATGCGGGCCGGGACCGATCCCGCTGAATTCGATCACCCTGAGGCCGGTCAGCGGCCCTGCTGGCTGGTTCATGTCTCTCTCCCTTTTCGCCCGCGTCTCTGGCGCGCCTTATAGCCAAGGGCAAGTCTCGACATCGCTAGCCACGGCTCAAGGCGCGCCATTGCGCTGCAAAGGCAAATTTGCTTGTCTTGTGCAGTGCGGCGTGTAGCAGCCCGGAACATGCGCAATCTGACCCATCTGGAGCGGCTTGAAGCCGAGAGCATTCATATCTTCCGCGAAGTCGTGGCCGAAGCGGAAAACCCGGTCATGCTCTATTCGGTGGGCAAGGATTCGTCGGTTATGCTGCATCTGGCGAGGAAGGCCTTTTATCCGGCTCCGCCGCCTTTTCCGATGCTGCACGTGGCGAGCGGGTGGGACTTTCAAGACCTGATCGTTCACCGCGACCATACGGTCAGCGAATACGGCTTGCGGCTTATCATTGCCCAGAACGAGGAGGCCGAGGCGCAGGGGATCAATCCGTTCGACACCGGCAGCGCGCTCTATTCGCAGGCCCAACTGACCGATCCGCTCAAGCGCGCGTTGACCGCACATGGTTTCGATGCGGCCTTCGGCGGCGGACGGCGCGACGAGGAAAAGGCACGCGCCAAGGAACGCATTTTCAGCTTTCGCACGGCGGCGCATCGCTGGGACCCGAAGAACCAGCGCCCCGAGCTGTGGAACCTCTACAATGCCAAGAAGTCGAAGGGCGAAAGCATCCGCGTCTTTCCGATCTCGAACTGGACCGAGCTCGATATCTGGCAATATATCGCGCTGGAAAACATCGACATTGTCCCGCTTTACTTTTCCAAGCCGCGCCTCACGGTAGAACGCGACGGAATGATACTCGTGGTCGATGACGACCGCTTCCGGCTGGAGCCGGGCGAGGCACCGGTAATGCGCCCGGTGCGGTTCCGCACGCTGGGCTGCTACCCGCTCACGGGCGCGACGGTCAGCACGGCGGCCGACATGAACACGATCATTCAGGAAATGCTGCTCGCCACCAGTTCCGAACGACAGGGTCGCGCAATCGACAAGGGGCAGTCGGCCTCGATGGAAGACAAAAAGCAGGAAGGTTATTTCTGATGAATACGCCCTCCTCCTCCCAGACCCGCCCCGCTTTTCAGACTGATGCCCTGATCGCCGAGGATATCGACGCCTATCTGCATGCGCACCAGCACAAGAGCCTGCTGCGCTTCATCACCTGCGGCAGCGTGGATGATGGCAAATCGACGCTGATCGGGCGCTTGCTATACGATTCCAAGATGATCTTCGAAGACCAGCTTGACGCGCTGGAAAGCGACAGCAGACGCCACGGGACGCAGGGCGAAGAGATCGACTTCGCCCTGCTGGTCGATGGCCTCGCCGCCGAGCGCGAGCAGGGCATCACGATCGACGTCGCCTACCGCTTTTTCACGACCGAAAAGCGCAAGTTCATCGTCGCCGATACCCCCGGTCACGAACAATATACCCGGAACATGGTGACCGGCGCCTCGACCGCGGATCTGGCAGTGATTCTGGTCGATGCGCGCAAGGGCGTGCTGCAACAGACCCGGCGCCATTCCTGGCTGGTCCACCTGCTCGGCATCCGCCACGTGGTGCTGGCGGTGAACAAGATGGATCTGGTGGGCTATGATCAAGCCGTGTTTGATCGGATTCTGGCCGATTACAGCGCCTTTGCCAGCGGGATCGGGATTGCCGACTTCACCGCGATTCCGATTTCGGGGTTCAAGGGCGACAATATCACCGCGTCCCCTTCCGCAAACACGCCTTGGTATGACGGCCCGGCGCTGATCGAATACCTCGAAACTGTCGAGGTCGATAATGTCGCTGCGCAAGCGCAGGCTTTTCGAATGCCGGTGCAGTGGGTCAACCGCCCCAACCTCGATTTCCGTGGCTTTGCCGGGCTGATCGCCAGCGGCACCGTGCGCGTCGACGATCCGGTGCGGATCGTGCCGTCGGGCAAGACCAGCAAGGTCAAGGCCATCACCACCTTCGATGGCGAGCTTCAGAAAGCGGTCGCCGGGCAGTCCGTCACCATCAGCCTTGCCGACGAGGTCGATTGCAGCCGCGGCGATGTGATTGCCGCTGCGGGCGATCCGCCGCAAGCATCCGACCAGTTCTCGGCCACCTTCGTGTGGATGGATGAGGAAGCCTTGAAGCCCGGGCGCGGTTACTGGCTCAAGCTCGGCACACAGACTGTCACCGCCACGGTCCAGCCGCCCAAATACGAGATCGACGTCAACAGCCTCGAGCATCTTGCCGCCAAGACGCTTGACATGAACGCGATTGGCGTCGCCGAGTTCGCGACCGACAAGCCGATCACCTTCGAGCCCTATGCCGATAACCGTCAGCTCGGTGGCTTCATCCTCATCGACAAGTTCACCAATGCGACCGTGGCGGCCGGGATGATCGCCTTCAGCCTGCGTCGGGCGGACAATGTCCACTGGCAGCCGACCGCGATCACCCGAGAGGATCACGCCGGGCTAAAGAATCAGACCCCGCGGGTGTTGTGGTTCACCGGCCTGTCGGGCAGTGGCAAATCGACCATCGCCAACGAGGTCGAAAAGCAGCTCAACCTGATGAACCGGCACACTTTCCTGCTGGATGGCGACAATGTCCGCCACGGCCTCAACCGCGATCTGGGGTTCACCGAGGCCGACCGGATCGAGAATATCCGCCGGGTAGGTGAAGTGGCCAAGCTGATGGCGGATGCGGGGCTGATCGTGCTTACCGCCTTCATCAGCCCGTTCCGCGCGGAGCGGCGGATGGTGCGCGACATGCTGGCGCAAGGCGAGTTCATCGAGATCTTCGTCGACACCCCGCTGGAAGTGGCCGAAGCGCGCGATGTGAAGGGGCTCTACAAGAAGGCGCGCTCGGGCCAGCTCAAGAACTTCACCGGGATCGACAGCCCCTATGAACCGCCCGAAAACGCCGAAATCCGGGTGAACACGGTGGATATGACACCCGAAGAGGCGGCGCGCTACATCATCCAGCAGATCCTGCCGCTCAAATGAGCGCCGGCGGGATGAGCGACGGGATGTTGGCGGCGCAACTGGCCACGGCGGCCGGGCGGTTGCTGCTGGAAGTGCGCAATAGCGCCATGTTCGAAGGCAAGGCGCTCGGCCATGCCGGCGATGCGACTGCGAACCGCTTCCTTTGCGAGGCGATCCGGCACCTGCGACCCGATGACGGACTGCTCTCCGAAGAGGAAAAGGACGATCCGGCGCGCCTCGGGAAAGGCCGGGTCTGGATTGTCGATCCGGTCGATGGCACCCGTGAATACGGCGAGGCGCGCAGCGACTGGGCCGTGCATGTCGCGCTGGCGGTGGATGGTGTCGCCAGCATCGGCGCGGTCGCGCTGCCGGGTCTCGATAGCGGCATGGTGCTGCGCTCGGACCAGCCGCAAGCCTTGCCGCGGATGGCCGCGCGCCCGCGCTTCCTCGTCAGCCGCACCCGGCCTGCGCCCGAAGCCGAAGCAGTCGCCGCCGTGCTCGGTGGCAATCTGATACCGATGGGCAGCGCCGGGGCCAAGGCGATGGCGGTCGTGCGGGGCGAGGCCGAGATCTACCTCCATTCCGGCGGCCAGTACGAGTGGGACAGCTGCGCGCCCGTCGCGGTGGCGCAGGCGCACGGTCTGCACTGCTCACGCATCGACGGTGCGCCGTTGGTTTACAATCAGGCCGATACCTACATGCCCGATCTTCTGATCTGCCGCCCCGAATGGGCCGACCTGGTACTGGCCGAAGTCGCTCGGATCATGCGCAGCGATTGACAGCGCGCGCGCCATCATCAAAGGCGACGATCACGCGATGGTGCAGTGCAACGAATGGGGCAGCGATCGGAGATGTCGCGCATGGGGAAAAGCAGCACCCGGGTTCTGGCGGTCGCATCGGGCGGCGGTCACTGGGAACAATTGATGCTGCTCCGCCCGACACTGGCAAATTACGATATCCGCTTCGCCACGACCGAGCCTGCCGTTGCCGCGCAGCACGGCATTGCGACGGTCGAAAGCCTGCCCGATTGCAACCAGAACAGGCCGGTTGCTTCTGCGCTGTGCGCGATGGCGGCCTTGTGGGTGGTGGTCAAGCTTCGCCCGCAGGTGATCCTTTCGACCGGCGCCGCACCGGGCTTTTTTTGCATCCTCGCCGGTCGCCTCATCGGGGCGCGTACACTGTGGATCGATAGTGTCGCCAATGGTGAGGAGCTTTCCATGTGCGGCAAGCTTTCGAGGCGGTTTGCGCATGAATGCTGGACCCAGTGGGAACACCTCGCCGAAGGAGATACCCCGCGCTATTTCGGAGCAGTGTTGTGATCATCGTCACGGTCGGGATGCAGCTGGGCTTTGACCGGTTGATCGCGGCGATGGATGATCTTGCCCCCGGTCTGGGAATGCCGGTGATCGCCCAGACCGGGCACGGAAACTACCGTCCCCGCAACATGGACGCACGGGTCAAGATCGCGCCGGCGGAGTTCGAGGCGCTGGTCGGGCAATCGCGCCTGATCGTCAGCCATGCGGGGATCGGCACGGTGCTGACCGCAGCACGCTGCGGCAAGCCGATCCTGCTGATGCCGCGCCGCGCCGGACGGGGCGAACATCGCAACGACCACCAGTTGGCGACCGTCGCCAAACTAGCCGGGCGGCCCGGCATTGTCGTGGCGCAGGACGAAACCGAACTGGCGACACGGGTCGCCGAAGGGCTCGCGCTGCAAGACTGGTCGAGCGTGCAATCGCCGACCGCGCGCCGGCTACATTCGGCGTTGGCGGCCTTCATCGAGAACCGCCCGCTCTGACGCTTTGACGGTGCATCATGGTGAAAAACCCGGTTAGCCTAACGCGATTTTAAGGGCTTCGCGCCCACTGTTCCCGCTGCGATAAGCGGGACAGTGACCTCATGAATGCACCTTTCGATGCCACCGCAGCGCTCGGGCACAAAGCCGTGGGACGCCCGGCACCCGACCATCAGGTCGCGGTGATCGGGCTGGGCTATATCGGCCTGCCCACCGCCGCGCTGCTGGCCTCCTACGGCTGGAGCGTGTGCGGGGTCGACGTGTCGCAGCGGGTCGTCGACACGGTCAATGCAGGCGGCGTGCATATCGAAGAGCGCGATCTCGACAAGCTGGTGCATGACGCCATCACCGCGCAAACACTGGTCGCCTCGACTCAGGTTCCTTCGGCCAGCTTCTACATGATCGCCGTGCCGACCCCGCTGGGCGCGGATAATTCCCCCGACATTTCCTATGTCGAAGCCGCCGCGCGCGCGATCGCGCCCAAGATACTGCCCGGTGCCTGCGTCATTATCGAGAGCACTTCGCCTGTCGGCACAACCGAGAGGGTGGCAGCGATCATCGCGGAGGCCCGCCCCGATCTGGTGGTGCCGCGCGACGGCATTACCGAGGACGCCGACATCGCGCTCGCCTATTGTCCCGAGCGCGTATTGCCGGGGCGGATCGTCAACGAACTGGTGCATAATGACCGGGTGATCGGCGGCGTCACCGCCGCCTGCGCCGAGCGCGCCGCCGTGCTCTACACCAGCTTCGTGAAGGGCGATTGCCTTTATACCACCGCCCGTGTGGCCGAGACAGTGAAACTGGTCGAAAACAGCTTCCGCGACGTCAACATCGCCTTTGCCAACGAGCTTTCGATGATCGCCGACGTGATCGGGGTGGACGTGTGGGACGTGATCCGCCTCGCCAACCGCCACCCGCGCGTCAACATCCTGCAGCCCGGCCCCGGCGTCGGAGGCCATTGCATTGCAGTCGATCCGTGGTTCCTTGTGGCTGGCGCGCCGGAAGCGGCACGACTGGTGCGCACAGCGCGCGAGGTCAATGACCACAAGGCCGCGCATACCGAGAACCGCATCCGTGCGCTGTTGGATGCCGCCCCCGAGAGCAAGGTCGCGCTGCTCGGCCTTGCCTTCAAGCCGGATATCGACGACTTTCGGGAAAGCCCTGCGCTGGAGATCGCAGAATCGCTCGCGCATGAGCATGGCCCGCGTATTCTTCTGGTCGAACCTTTTACCGAAGACTTGCCGCAGTGCTTTGACGGAACCGGTGTGACGCTGGTGACGCTTGACGCAGCGCTGAAGGCGGCGGAGATTGTGGTTGTGTTGGTCGATCACACTGCGTTCAAACATCTCTCACCCGATCAGCTTGCGGGCAAGCTGGTGTTCGACACGCGGGGTATGCTTCGGCGATGAGCAATGGCGGCGGGAAACCCCGCATTCTCGTCACCTTCGGCACAAGGCCGGAAGCGATCAAGATGTTTCCGGTGGTTTTTGCGCTGCGCGAAACCGGACAGTTCGACGTGCGTGTCGCGGTGACTGCGCAGCATCGGGAAATGCTCGATTCGGTGCTGGAGATGGCGGGGATCAAACCCGATATCGATCTTGACCTGATGCAGCCGGGACAGAGCCTGGATGCGCTTTCGGCCCGCATCGTCACCCGCTTCGGCGAGGCGCTCGATGCGCTCAAGCCTGATCGGGTGCTGGTCCACGGCGACACGCTGACGACGATGATGGCGACGCTGGCCTGCTATTTCCGGCGCATTCCGGTCGGTCATGTCGAGGCAGGTTTGCGCAGCGGCGACATCTACGCGCCGTGGCCGGAGGAAGTGAACCGCAAGGTCACCGGCGTGATCGCCGATCGGCACTTTGCCCCGACAGAAACCGCTGCCATTGCGCTGCGCGCCGAGAACATACCTTCAAATGCGATCCACGTGACCGGCAACACGGTAATCGACGCGTTGATGTTCGCCCGCGCGAAGCTTGCCGCCGATCCGGCACTGGCCCGGGTGGTAGCCCCGTTGCAGGCGCGCTTTGCCGGCAAGCGAATTATTGCTGTCACCGCCCATCGGCGAGAGAATTTCGGAACCGGGATGCGGGAAATCGCGGCTGCACTTCGGGAACTGGCGGCGCGCGATGATGTGGCGATCATCTATCCGGTGCATCCCAATCCCAACGTGGCGGAGGTGATGCGTCCCGCGCTGTCGGCGCACGACAACATCGCCCTGGTCGATCCGCTCGACTATCTCGATTTCGTGGCGATGATGGCGGCCTGCGACATCGTGCTGACCGATTCCGGCGGCATTCAGGAAGAAGCGCCGAGCCTTGGCAAACCGGTGCTGGTTATGCGCGACACCACCGAGCGGCCTGAAGGAGTCATCGCAGGGACCGCGCGGCTGGTCGGCGCGGATTGCCGGGCGATCGTGAATGAAACTACCCGCTTGCTGGACGATCCCGCCGCCTTTGAAAGCATGGCGAGGGCCCATAATCCCTATGGTGATGGCGCGGCCAGCCGCCGAATTGCAGAACTGCTCACTGGCGCTCCATGAGTTGGAGCAACGGACAACTCAGGGTCGGGCGCGCACCAGCCGGATGTAATTGGCTGCGGCAAGCATCACGATGAGGCTCGCCCCCAGATCGGCCACCCAACTGAGCTTGAGCGGGCCACAGTCGATTACCGATTATCCGCTGCGCAACCAGACAATACTGGCAATGGCCGGCTTTGCCTTGCTGTTGTTGGCCCGCAGCGCCGCAAACGGCCGGAGGGCGGCGTTATGATCGGTAGAATTGCCTGGTTCGCCGCCTTGCTGCTTGTCGCGATGGTAACCATTGCAGTGCAAGTGGACAGGCAATCCGCCCGCGACCCGAAGCTGGCCGGGCTTGTTCCCACGCCCTTCCGGGCCTTTGCGCAAACCCACTTGGCGGCGGCCGCGGCCGATAGCGGTGATGTCGAGCGCGCACTGGAAGAGGCGCGGCTTCTGGTCCGGCGGCGGCCCGGCCCGGCCGAACACCTGACCTTGCTCGCCGTTGCCCAGACCAATGCCGGGCTGCCGGAACAAGCCGGACTGACAATTCAGGTTGCGGGTCAGCGTGGCTGGCGCGAACCGCTGTCGCAGGAAGCCGTGCTGCGCCTCGCGCTTGCAGCTGGCGATCAGCCTGAGGCAGCCCGGCGTTACGCCGCGCTGCTGCTTCGCAGCGCGACGCCCGACGCCCTGTTGCAGGAATTGGGCGAGCAGGTACTCGGCGAACCCGAAGGGCCAGGGCGGCAGACGATCATCGACATCGTCAGCGCCGCCGAACGCTGGCAAACCACCTTCCTGCGGCGTGGCATAGCGGTGATCTCGTACGACGCCTTTGCGGAAATCGTCGCCGGAAGCAGCGCTCAGGGGGCGGCCTTCGATTGCACCGCATTGAAGCAGGCGGCCAAAACGCTTGCGCAGCGCGACGCGGAAGCCGCACGGAAGCTTGGACCCGCGCTCGACACCTGCCGCCGGAACTAAAGGGTACGAATCACCCCCGAAAAATCCAGCCCCGCGTTGTCCTTCGCGAAGGCTTCGTAGATCGCCTTGGCGTGCTCGCCGAGTTCGACCCTGGCCCCTGCATTTTGTGCCGCTTCGATCGCGAGCCGCAGGTCTTTCAGCATCAATCCGGCAGCGAACCCGCCCTGATAGTGATTGTCGGCAGGGGTTATCGGGCCAACGCCGGGAACCGGGCAGTAGGATGTCATCGACCAGCACTGGCCCGATGATACGCTGGAGATGTCGTAGAACGTCTGCGGATCCAGCCCCAGCTTCTCGGCCATGGCGAAGGCTTCGCAGGTGCCGATCATGTGGATCGCCAGCAGCATGTTGTTGCAGATCTTGGCGGCCTGCCCGTTGCCTGCGTCGCCCGCATGGATCACCGCCTTGCCCATCGCGGCGAGGATCGGCTGGGCGCGGGCGAAGGCTTCTTCCGTGCCGCCGACCATGAAGGTCAGCGTGCCAGCGTTCGAGGCGGCGATCCCGCCCGAAACCGGGGCATCGACCATCTGGTAGCCGTGCGCCTCGGTCACTTCGATCACCTCGCGCGCTGTGGCAACATCGATGGTCGAGCAGTCGAGCAGGATCGCGCCTTCCGGGGCGTGGCCGATCACGTCGTCCCAATAGACTTGCTTTACGATGGCACCGTTGGGCAGCATCGAAACGACCGCTTCGGCGCCTGCGCAGGCTTCCTTCGCGGTTTGGAAGGTGGTGCAGCCCGCATCGCGCGCGGCGGCGAGCGCGGCTTCGCTGAGGTCGAAGGCGCGGACTTCGTGGCCGGCCTTGACCAGATTGGCAGCCATCCCGCCGCCCATGTTGCCAAGACCGATAAAGGCGATTTTCATAACAGTTCCAGTTCATTCAATATGATGACGCCGCCAATGAAGGCAAAAAATGGGCCGAGAATGAAGCCCATAATCGCTTGAAAATACTTGAGCACCCAATCAATCCTGACCAAGGGCTTTGGTTCTTCATTGGTCGCCTTAAGAATGACGGCTTCCAGAGCACCGATCGTTTCTTCGCGGCGATACCTCCAGTGCTGGAAACCTATCCAGAAGAGGAGGCAGCCAACGACAACATAGATGAGGCCGTAAATCACCGCCCCTTCCACTGCCCCTCACGCTTCTCGATAAACGCCGCCATGCCCTCGGACTTGTCCTCGCTCGCGGTGAGGATCTGGAAAATTCGGCGTTCGACGATCAGCCCCTGATCCAGTGTCATTTCAAACGCCGAGTTCACCATCTCCTTGTTGGCGATCACAGCCATCGGCGGCATTCCGGCGATGGCGGCGGCGGTCTTGAGCGTCTCGGCGATCAGTTCCTCATGCGGCACCACGCGGGCGACGAGGTTGCTGCGCTCGGCCTCGGGCGCATCCATCATCCGGCCGGTAAGGCACATTTCCATCGACTTCGACTTGCCGATTGCGCGCGTCAGGCGTTGGCTGCCGCCCATACCGGGGGCCACGCCCAGCTTGATCTCGGGCTGGCCGAACTTCGCCTTGTCGGACGCGATGATGAAGTCTGCCATCATCGCCAATTCGCACCCGCCGCCCAGCGCAAAGCCGTTCACCGCCGCGATCCACGGCTTGCGGGTTTTCTTGACGATCTCGGCCGTCCACGGGCTGAAGAAATCGTCGAGATAGAAATCGGCGGCCGCCTTCTCGCTCATTTCCTTGATGTCGGCGCCTGCGGCAAAGGCCTTGTCACCGCTGCCGGTCAGGATCGCACAAAGCTGCGTCGCGTCCGCCTGATAGGCGGCGAAGGCGTCGATCAGCTCTTCCAGCACCTTGGAATTGAGCGCATTCAAGGCCTGCGGGCGGTTGATCGTCAGCAGCGTGACACCCTTGTGGCCCTGCGCGTCGGTTTCGGCGGTGATGGTTTCGTAGGTCATTCGATACTCCATTGTCGTCATTGCGAGGAGCGAAGCGACGCGGCAATCCAGAGCCGTTTCGCGCTGCGCTCTGGATTGCTTCGCTTCGCTCGCAATGACGAAGGGAGCAACCCGCAAAACTCTCAGCCGAGCGGCACCCACTCCTCGCCCTTGGGCAGGGGCGCAAAGATCGCGTCGAGCAAATCATCCGTCACCTCTTCAGGCGTGGCCGGGTTCCATTTGGGATCGCCGGTCTTGTCGATGATCACCGCACGCACGCCCTCGGCGAAATCCGGGCGGGTCAGCACGCGGCTGGCGATGCGATATTCCATTCGCATATTGTCGGCAAAGTCGGTGAGCTGCGCACTCTCGGCCAATTGCCTCAGCGCGACCTTGCAGGTCTGCGGGCTCTTGGTGCCGAGCGTGTCGCGCTCCTTTATTGCCCAATCGTCCCCCGCTTCGATGGCCGCTTCGAGGCTGGCGAGGATGTCCTCATAGGAATCCGGCGCAAAATGTTTGGCGATTCGGTCCGCATTGGCCTCGATCCGCGCCTTGGGCGGCGTGCCGACGGGTTCGGAGAGGATGCCCGCGATCCGATCGGGATGATCGTGGATGCGGGCCTTGATGTCTTCGAGCATCTCATGCGGCACGTAATGGGTGGCAAGGCCGGTCCACAGGCACTCCGCCCCGTCGAGCCGCGCCCCGGTGAGCGCCAGGAACTGCCCCAACCGCCGCCCCAGCCGCGACAGATACCAGCCGCCGCCGACGTCCGGAAACAGCCCGATACCGGTTTCGGGCATGGCGAAGCGCGTGTTCTCGGTCGCCACCCGGAACTTGGCGGGCTGGGAGATGCCCACGCCGCCGCCCATGGTGATGCCGTCCATGAAGGCGACGATAGGCTTGGGATAGGTGAACATCTGGTGGTTGAGTTGGTATTCGTCGTGGAAGAACTTGCGCCCCGACACCCCGCCGTCGTTCAGCGCCGAAGCGCGCAGGAAGGCGATATCCCCGCCCGCGCAAAAGCCGCGCCCTTCGGCATGGTCGAGGATCACCGCCTGAATCGTGTCGTCGCTTGCCCATTCGGTGAGCGCGGCACTCATCGCGTGGCACATCTCGAGCGTCAGCGCGTGCAGCGCCTTGGGGCGGTTGAGGCTGATATGGCCAATCGGGCCGTTGGTGGAAATCAGAACGTCGTCGGTCATCGCCTCGTGTCTTTCGGTTCGATCAGGTCCCAGCGATTGCCGAAGGGATCGCTGAACACGGCAACTGTGCCATAGATTTCGTGGCGCGGTTGCTCCTGGAACTGCACCCCTGCATCGACAAGGCGTGCATGGGTAACTGCAAAATCATCAGTGTGAGCAAAAAAGCCGACCCGTCCGCCGGTCTGGTTGCCGATGGCGGCGGTCTGCGCGTCATTGGCGGCTTTGGCGAGCAGCAGGCGGCCTCCATCTGCGCCGCCAACCACCACCCAGCGCTTGCCGCCGCCCATGTCGGCGTCCTCGATCAGATCGAAGCCCAAAGCGCCGACGAAAAAGGCGATCCCCGCGTCGTAATCGGGCACCACCAGCGTAGTCAGGGCCAGGCTCATGCCCGTCACTGCCGCAGCAGGTCCCGGCCCACGACCATGCGCATGATCTGGTTGGTGCCTTCGAGGATCGAATGGACGCGAAGATCGCGCCAGAACCGTTCGATCGGGTAATCCTGCAAATAGCCATAGCCGCCGAACAATTGCAGCGCGCGGTCGACCACGGCGCTGCCATTGTCGGTCGCCAGCCGTTTTGCCATCGCGGAAAACCGCGTCTTGTCGGGCGCATTGTCGGTCACCTTGGCCGCTGCGAGATAGAGCAGCGCCCGCGCCGCCTCCAGATCGGTCGCCATGTCGGCGAGCATGAACTGGGTGTTCTGGAACTCGGCCACGGCCTGCCCGAACTGCTTGCGATCCTTGGTGTACTGGATCGCTTCGTCGAGACATCTTTGCGCGCCCCCGAGCGAGCAGGCGCCGATATTCAGCCGCCCGCCATCCAGCCCCATCATCGCGATGCGGAAGCCTTCGCCCTCGCCGCCGACGAGGTTTTCTACCGGGACGCGCACATCTTCAAGGACCAGCTGCGCGGTCGGCTGCGAATGCCAGCCCAGTTTCTTCTCGTTCGCGCCGAAGCTGACGCCGGGCATGTCTTTCTCGATCACCACGCAGGAAATGCCCTTGGGCCCATCTTCGCCGGTGCGCACCATCACCACGTAGATTTCATTCGCGCCCGCGCCCGAAATGAACTGCTTGGTGCCGTTCAGAACGTAATGATCGCCATCCCTCCGCGCAGTGGTGCGTAGCGCGCTGGCGTCTGACCCGCTGGAAGGCTCGGTCAGACAGTAGCTGGCGATATTGTCCATCGTCACGAGGCTGGGCAGATATTTCGCCTTCACCGCATCCCCGCCGAAACGGTCGATCATCCATGCGGCCATGTTGTGGATCGAGATGAAGGCGCTGGTCGACGGGCAGCCATAGGCCATCGCCTCCATGATCAGCGCCGCTTCCAGACGCCCCAGGCCGATCCCGCCCGATTCCTCCGAGACGTAGATCGCGCCAAAGCCCAGTTCGGCGCTGCGCTGGATCGTCTCGCGCGGGAAGATGTGTTTTTCATCCCACTCCGCCGCATGGGGCGTAATGTTGTCGGCGGTGAAGCGCTGGGCGACCTCGCGGATCGCGAGCTGATCGTCGGTGAGTTGGAATTGTCCGTGCATGGCGAGGTGCTCTAACGGGGTTTGCGGGGTTGGAAAAGGCTGGTGCGCAAGGCGGGCTTGCGGATTTTTGTTAGCTCACCTGCAATTTTGCGTAACCTCGATGCATGGCGCGTGCGTAACTGGGTGCATGAACAGCCCGTCCACCCGCCTGATCCTCGTGTATAATGCGCAAGGCGGATTGTTGAATGCAGTCAAGGATGCCGTTTGGAAGGTGGTGCGGCCAAGGACCTATCCCTGCTCGCTGTGCGCGCTGACCTATGGCTGGGTCTCGATGCATGGCCGCTGGCGGCGTTTTCTCGCGCGTCTTCCGCAGGACAAGGTGTTCCACCACAGCGATGATTTTGCCGCGGCCTTTCCCGGGCTCGCCATTCCGCTCCCCGCGATTTTGCTGGCTACGGGCGATGCGCCTCCGCAGGTTCTGGTCAGCGCGGGCGAGCTTGATGCCCTCCATGATCTTTCTGCGCTGATTGCACTTCTCGCGGCGCGGTTGGAGGCTCCGGATCATCCCTGACCGGGCGCCGCAACGCGGTCTTTCCATTCGAGCCGGCATTGATCGGCCTTGCCCGCTTCGGCGGCAGCCGCAAACCGGGCTGCATCAGGCGCGAGGCGACGGACCAAAATCACGCCCTTGACGGTCGGGCTGACGATCGCACCAGCCTCCGACGCGCTGCCGGGCGGGAGCAGACGCACCGCGACAGCTTCGCCCCTACCGCGCAAGGTCGCGAAATTGACGGTGCGCGCATCGAAGAATGACAGCGACTGGTAATCCGGCCACGCCCCCATACGCACAGTCACCCGCGTGCCGGGATTGCGCAGGTCATAGCGGCACAGGGCATAGTAGAGATCGGGCGAGGAGCGCACCACGCTTTGGGTCTGCGGGGTCACGCGCAGCGGCGCGGTAAATCGGTGCAGCACCACCCCGCGAGCCGCCAGCGTGTCCATGGCCCGGGTCATGATGAGGCCCGGTGCGAATCGCAGCACCGCAAGATGGACAGCCGCTGCGCAGACCAGCAATACAACCAGCGGGCCGAGCCAGCGCCTCATGCCGCGCCCTCGCAGTCCAGCCGCTCGATTGTCGGCGGCGTCAGCGCTGCGACCGGATCGGCGAGCAGAGCAGGTTCGGGCAGATAGAGCCGCAAGGTGAGGTCGAATGTCTGCGCATTGCGACTCGAAATCCAGTGCTCGGCGCCCTCGGCTTGCAGCGGCGCGATCACTGCCTCCCAGCGTCCGCTTCCGGCGCGGCTGGCATCGATGCTCAATGCGTTGTCATCATTGATCGGCAACATGCTGGCGGCATCATAAAGCGTCACCGACCACCAACCGGCCGGCATTGGCCCGCCCGCCAGCCGATAGCGACACGCCTCGTTGAGCGGTTGTCCGGTATCATCGACCGCCCGGGTAAAATAGACCGCCTCGCTTTTGGCCAGCGCCAGCAGTCCGTGGCGGGCTATTCGGGCGCGGATATAGGGATCGGCGGTTTCGGACCCGATCGTGAAATCGCTGCGCCAGCCATCGACTTCGACATTGCCGAAAGCGAGCGCGCTTGCCCCCGGCCATAGCCCTGCCATCGCCAAGGCACTGCCGAGGCCGATCGCGGCGCCCGCCAAGGTGGCGATCAGATAGGCCAGAACCCGCCGCATCAATCGCCCAGCATCGCTTCGGCCTCGATCTCGACCTTCCAGTCGGCACGGCATAGCCACGCCACGCCAGCCATCGTCGCCGCAGGCCGCACCGCGCCGAAGAAACGCGCATGAACTTCGCCGACCGCGTCCTGATCGCCGGGATCGGTCAACAGCATCCGGGTGCGCACCACGTCCGCTTTCGTTCCGCCCAGTTGTTCGATAGCGGCGACGATGATTTCGCAGCAGCGTGTCGCCTGCCCGGCCGCACCGCCGGGCGTGGTCCGACCATCCGGTTCGACCGGTCCGGTGCCTGCCACGATGATCCGGTTGCCAATGCGCACCGCGCGGGCAAAGCCGAATGCTGCTTCATAGGGCGAACCCGAGGTCGCCCTCAGCCGCTCGTTCATCCGCAGGTGATCCGCTCGATCTTCATCGTCTCGCCGTACTGGACGTTCACCCGGTCCTGCCGGTAGTCCATCGTCCAGGCGGCATTGGGCGGACCCCAGCGCAAGCTGCGCGCTCCGCTATCCTTGAGGATTGCCGCCCCGGCCGCCTGATCGGCCTGCCCGCCGACATAGCCTTGCACGCGATCGGCATTGCAGATCATCGGCATCGTTGTCTCACCCGAAGCAACCTGCCCTGGCGCTGCTCCGTCGGTGGTGGTCGCGCAGCCTGCCAGCCCGATTGCAGCCAGCGCGATGGTTGCCTGTTTCATGATCCGCTCCGTCACTTGCGCTGTTCCTGCCAGCACCCGGCAAACCCTATCAGGGGTTCAACGCGTGCACTAGCCCCTATGCTTGTCGAGTTCGTCACCGGTCACGCTCACCACGTGCAGAAGGTTGGTCGATCCCGGCGTGCCGAAGGGCACCCCGGCCAGCACGATCAACTTGGCTCCGGCTTGCGCAAAACCGTGGCGCAGGGCCATGCGTTTGCCCTTGCCGATCATCTCCTCGAAACTGCCGATATCCTTGGTCGCCACCGCATGCGCGCCCCACAGCAGCGCCACGCGCCGCGCCGTGCGGGTCGAGGGGGTGAGCACCAGCATCGGCGTGCCGGGCCGTTCGCGTGCCACCCGCCGCGCGGTCGAACCGGAGGAGGTGAACACCGTGATCGCGCTGATCGGCACCGTATCCGCAATCGTCATGCAGGCGTGTGCCAGCGCATCGGAGGTCGTGGCATCGGGCGGCGTATCGAGAAACCGCACGCGCTCCTTGTAGCCTTCGTCGCGTTCGACCTGCACTGCGATGCGGTCCATCATGGCGACCGATTCCTCGGGCCAAGCGCCCGCCGCGCTCTCGGCGGAAAGCATTACCGCGTCGGCCCCGTCATAAACCGCATTGGCGACATCGGAAACTTCCGCGCGGGTCGGGGTGGGTGCCTCGATCATCGATTCGAGCATCTGCGTCGCCACGATCACCGGCTTGCCCGCCCGGCGCGCGGTGGCGACGATTTTCTTCTGGAGCGGTGGCACCTCGTAAGGCTCCAGTTCCACCCCCAGATCGCCGCGTGCCACCATGATGCCGTCGGCCAGCTCGATGATTTCGTCGAGCCGGTGGAGCGCCTGGGGTTTTTCGATCTTGGCGCATAGCGCGACATTGCGGGTGCCAATCAGCTTGCGCGCCTCTGCGATATCCTCGGGCCGCTGTACGAAGCTCAATGCGATCCAGTCCGCCCCGTGCTCGGTCGCGAAGGCAAGGTCGCGCCGGTCTTTCGCGGTCAGCGCCGGGATCGGCACCTCGGCATCGGGGACGTTGACGCCCTTGCGATCGGAAATGACCCCGCCGACCTCGGCCGAGCACAGGATGCGATTGCTGTCCGCTTCGAGCACCTTGAGCCGGATCTTGCCGTCATTGATCAGCAGCCGTTGCCCGCGTGCCATGATACCGAACAATTCAGGGTGCGGCAGGCAGACACGGGTTTCGTCGCCCGGTGTCTCGTCCCGGTCGAGCACGAAGTGGCCCGAATGGCGGATCACCGCCTGCCCCTGCGCAAAAGTGCCTACCCGCAGCTTTGGCCCCTGCAGATCGGCGAGGATCGCAATCGGCCTTCCAAGCTGCTTTTCCAGCGCGCGGATCGCGTTGATCGCCGCCTCGTGATCGGTGTGGGTGCCGTGGCTCATGTTGAGACGAAACGCGTCGGCGCCGGCGCGCACCAGCCGCGCCAGCATTTCGGGAGAGCGGCTGGCCGGGCCGATGGTGGCGAGGATCTTGACCTTGCGACCGCGCGGGTCGATCCTCGGATGGTCGCGTCGTGTCATTTTTGGCTATCCCTCATTGGCCGCGCCTATGGCACACCCGTCTTTCAACTCAAGGAAAAGCCGCGATGAATAGCAATGCCGATCCGTTGGATGCGCTGGACGATGCCCAGGCCGCCGCCGCCTTCCGCCGACTGGTGCGCCACCTGCGCCACCGCCACGATGCCCAGAACATTGAATTGATGGGGCTCGCAGGCTTCTGCCGCAATTGTCTGGCCGACTGGATCCGCGATGCAGGATACCCGGGCGACAAGGAAGCGGCGCGGGAATTGATCCACGGCATGCCGACCGCAGAATGGAAAGTGACCCGCCAGACCCCGGCGACCGAGGAGCAGCTGGCCCGGATGGACGCGAGTATCGCGAAGAACGCACAGGAATAATTTGCCCGGGCGGTTCAACCATGGCGCACGGCTGGCTATCGGCAGCGCCAAGTGATTCTCATTTCCTATGGAGACCCCCATGAGCGACAACGCCAACGCTTCCGATGACCGCCTGCGCCTGCTGATCGAGCGCATCGAGCGCCTGGAGGAAGAAAAGAAGGGCATCGCCGACGATATCCGCGACGTCTATGCCGAGGCCAAGGCGGTCGGATATGACCCCAAGATCATGCGCCAGATCGTGCGCCTCAGGAAAATGAAGCCCGACGATCGCAGCGAACAGGACATGCTGCTGGAAACCTACAAGAACGCGCTCGGGATGGCGTGATCGCGCGGGCGCTGTGCACCGGTCATTGAAATATCATCGCGCTGTGTTATCTGGATAAGACAGCACGAGGAGAACCCCAATGCCCGGCCCATGGAAAGACGCACGCGGAATCACCGTAACCACCACCCCGACGATCGAAGGCCACCCGATCCAGGAATATTGCGGCATCGTCACCGGCGAGGTGATTGTCGGCGCCAACCTGTTCCGCGATCTGTTCGCCAATATCCGCGACATTGTTGGCGGGCGGTCGGGCAGTTACGAACGCATCCTTTCGGACGCACGCAAGCAGGCTATCGAGGAATTGCAGGCCGAAGCGGCTGCGCTTGGCGGCAATGCGGTGGTCGGGATCGACCTTGATTACGAGGTGATCGGCGCCAATGGATCGATGCTGATGGTCAGCGCCAGCGGCACTGCGGTGAAGGTCTGAGCCCTCACCACCAGCCGTAATCCCCCGCCAGAAACACTGCGTTATACGCCGCATGGTGCGCCATCGCCGCGCCGAGGCCCAGTCGGGTGCGGGTGTAGGCGAGCAGCAATCCGCCGATGGTCTGGGGAAGCACTACCAGCACACCCAGGGGACTGGTGAGAGCTTCGTAATTGCCAAGATGCGCGAGGCCGAACAGAAGTGTGCTTCCCCACACGAACCAGTGGAAATGCCGCTTGAACCATGCGGGCACGGCGGTGTCGCGGGTCCGCGTCAGGCTCCACTGCACCAGTCCCGCCAGCGCCACGGCCACCCCGCCCAGCGCCAACGGCATCGCCATATCCTCGCTCACGAACAGGGCGGCGATGAAGATCGCCTCGGCGGTAAAGCCATAGACCGCAAAGCGCAGCGCCGCCACACGCCCGGTCAGCCAACCGCGATAGACCAGTTCCTCCAGCACCGGCGCGAGCAAAAGGAAACCGAACAGATCCTCGGCCAGCGTGGTGTCCTGCTCGATCTGGTCAGGCAGAAAATCCAGCCTTGCATCAAGCAGCGCGGTCACTGCTGCAACCAGCGCATCAAGCGCCAGATCAAGGGCAAGCACCACAAACAGCGCCACCAGAAACGCCCGTCCCCACGGCAGGGGCGACCCATGCGGGGTGGGGCGCAGCATGAAGCGCGCCGCATCACTCACCCGCTCACACAGGCTCATCGCGCGGGGTACGAGCGGCCTTGCGTCTGCATCCGCCATCGGGGTAAGGCCCGCGCTCATATCTCCAACATTCCGGTGAAGTTCGTCCAATGGCAGGCCATTCCAAATTCAAGAACATCATGCACCGCAAGGGTGCGCAGGACAAGAAACGCTCGGCGATGTTCTCCAAGCTGAGCCGCGAAATCACTGTGGCAGCCAAGATGGGTATGCCCGATCCCGACATGAACCCGCGCCTCAGGCTCGCGGTCAACGCCGCCAAGGCGCAATCGATGCCCAAGGACAATATCCAGCGCGCGATCGACAAGGCGGCGCAGGCGGGCGGCGAGGATTACGCCGAAATCCGCTACGAAGGCTATGGCCCCGGCGGAGTGGCGCTGATCGTCGAGGCATTGACGGACAACCGCAACCGCACCGCCACCAATGTCCGCACCGCCTTTTCCAAGAACGGCGGCAATCTCGGCTCCGAAGGCAGCGTCAGCCACGGGTTCGAACGGCGCGGGCTGATCGAATATCCCGCCACCGCCGGCGACGAGGAAGCCATGCTCGAAGCCGCGATCGAAGCGGGCGCGGATGACGTGGAATCCTCCGAAGATGGCCACACCATCTGGACCGCTGCAGATAGCCTCCACGGCGTGGCGGGCGCGCTCGAGGAGGCGCTGGGCGCAGCGGAGAATGTGAAGCTGGCATGGAAGCCGGTGCTGACCGTCGAGGTCGACGAGACCACGGCGGGTACGCTGATGAAGCTGATCGACGCGCTCGACGATGATGATGACGTGCAGACCGTGTGGGGCAATTACGACATCTCCGACGAAGTCATGGAAAAGCTCGGATGATGGGGAAGCTGGGTTGAGCCGGTGGGAATGGCTGCTCGCAATCGCGCTGGGCGCCGCGTTTCTGCTGGCCGCGACGTGGCGCATCGGCCTGCGGGTGGGATTATGACGCCGCGCCGGCATCGCGTCCGTTGATCATCCTCGGTCTCGACCCTTCGCTGTCCTGCACCGGCTGGGGCGTGATCCGGGCCGAGGGTGCGCGGATCGGCCATGTCGCCAATGGTCAGGTAAAGACCGACCCCGCAGCACCCATGGCCGAGCGGCTGGCGGCGTTGCAGGCGGGGGTGGCTGGCGTGATTGCCGAGCACCGCCCCGAGCGCGCCGCAGCCGAGGAAATCTTCCTCAACAAGAATCCGCAGTCCACCCTCAAACTCGCGCAGGCACGCGGCGCGGTGCTCGCGGCGTGCGGGGCGACAGGGCTCATCGTCAACGAGCACGCAGCGCGGCTGGTCAAGAAGGCCGTGACCGGCACCGGGGGGGCGGAAAAGGCGCAGGTCGCGGCTATGATGAAGGTGTTGTTGCCGGGGGTCTCCATCACCGGCAGCGATGCCGCCGACGCGCTGGCGGTAGCGATTGCCGACGCGCATCTTTCGCGCCTTTCCTGATCGGCCGGCCATAGGCATATTCTGCGGCCCTCATGCGCGAGCGCGACGATAAGTGCTGCCTGAGGCCGGCTTTATCGGGATGTGGCTGGGCCTGCCGCGCTGGCGCTGGGTATCGGCGGCGCTGGTGGCCAACGGGCGCGCCTTGCTGCCTGCGTTGATTTCGCAACCCGGCTGAATGCCCGTTTTCGAACATTGTCCGCGCGGCGGCAACGAAACCCTGTGTCGGCTTAACCGAACAAACGCCCCGCCACGGCGTCCAGCCTGGCCATCACCGCAGGATCATGTTCGTCCGGCGCCGTAATCACCGCATCATCGAGCGCGGTGTCGATCGGGGAGGCCTCGCGTTGCTTGGGAAGGGCGGCGATGAAGTTCTTCACCATGGCGCGGGCGAGCGCGCCGTTGGCCTGCATCTGCGCGACCACCTGCGCGACATCGACCGCCTCGCCCTCGCGCCAGCAATCGTAATCGGTGACCATGCCGACCAGCGCATAGGGCAGCTCTGCCTCGCGTGCCAATTTGGCTTCGGGCATGGCGGTCATGCCGATCACGTCGGCACCCCATTGGCGGTACATCCGGCTTTCGGCGCGGGTGGAAAATTGCGGGCCTTCCATGGCGAGATAGGTTGCGCCCACCGCGACCTTGCCCTTGGCCTTGGCGACCGCTTTCGCCGCCATCTCCGACAGACGCGGGCAGACCGGATCGGCCATCGACACATGAGTCACGAACCCGCTGGTAAAGAAGGTGCTGGGGCGGTGCATGGTGCGATCGATGAATTGCTCGACAACCGCAAATCGCCCCGGCTCCAGTTCCTCGCGCAAGGACCCGACGGCTGAAATCGCAAGGATATCGGTGCAGCCGGCCCGCTTCAATGCATCAATATTGGCGCGCGAATTCAATTCGGTCGGGCTGACGGGGTGCCCGCGTCCGTGGCGGGGAAGAAAGCGCACCTTCACGCCGCCGAGCGTGCCGCACAGGATCTCGTCCGAGGGATCGCCCCACGGCGTATCGATCGCAATCCACTGGGCCTCCTCGATGCCGTCGATGGCATAGAGGCCCGATCCGCCGATGATCCCGATGCACCATTCGCTGGCCATGCGTCTCGCCTGCTTTCCTGTTCGCGGTTGGACGGCGGACTTAGGTCAGGTCGAAGCGGGTCGGCAAGGCCTTGCGGATGATCTTATCCGCCGCCGCGTAAGGTTCGGCGATCGAAGCCCGCGCCTGCATGGCGGCAAAATGCGCGGCCAGGGCAGGCCAGCGGTCGAGCGGCGTCTCGGCCACCAGCGACACCTGCATCAGCACGGTCGTCACCGAAATATCCGCAATCGACAGGGCATCGCCGGCAAAAAAAGCCTCCCCGCCCAGCCGCGCCTCCAGCACGTCGAAAATCGGCGGCAACTGGTTGGCCCAGGTGTCACGCGCCTTGACCAGATCAGGCTCCTCGCCCTTGGAGATGGCGAAGAAGATCGGGCGGAAGATGCCCAGCCCCCCTGCCATCGCCAGCGCGGTATCGGCATATTCCTCGATGAACAGCGCCTCGCCCAGCACCATCGGGGCATCGGGATAAAGCGCGGGGGCCGGATGCTTGCGTTCGATCATCGCACAGATCGCGGATGAATCGGCGATAGTACCCGCCACGCCTTCTTCGGCCACCGAACGATCGCGCAGCACGGGGATGCGCTTCATCGGCGAGATGTCACGGAACCACTGCGGCGGGTCGAACACGTTCACGGCCTCGACCTCGTAAGGCACCCCCTTTTCGATGCAGAGGCCTGCCACCTTGCGCACGAAGGGCGACACCGGGCTGCCATAGATGACCAGATCGGGGCGGGGATCACGCATGCTTGTTCTCCATGAAGGCAGGTTGACCGTCTCCATAGGGGCGCTGTCCGATAGCGCAATCGCTAGGCGCGGCAGGCGGGCCCAAGGCCTACACTATCCGGCACAGCAGCGATTGCGTTTTCGGACCGGGCGCGCCAGTTTGCGCGGGCGAGAGACGAATCCCCGTTCGACGAGAGAGGAATAATCATGGTCACGCAGTACAAGAACCTGATCAACGGCGAGATGGTCACCACCGACCGCTGGCTCGACGTGGTCAACCCGGCCAACGAACAGGTTATCGGCCAGGTGCCGGCCTGCGGACAGGACGAGCTCGACAAGGCAGTCGCCGCCGCTCGGTCCGCGTTCCAGACGTGGAAGAAGACCCCCATCGAGGAACGCCGCGCCGCAATCATGGCGATTTCTGGCGCGATCAAGGAAAATGCAGAGGAACTCTATCGCCTGCTGACAGCTGAGCAGGGCAAGCCGCATGATCAGGCCAAGGGCGAAATCTACGGTGCAGCGGCGATGAGCGCGGCGCAATCCACCCTCAATCTCGATGACGAAATCAACGAGGACAGCGACACCCGCCTCAGCCGCACGCGCCGCGTGCCGGTGGGCGTGGTCGGCGGGATCGTGCCGTGGAACTTCCCGGTGATGATGGCGATCCAGAAGATCGTCCCCGCGATGCTGTCGGGCTGCACGATCATCCTCAAGCCCTCGCCCTTCACCCCGCTCACCACGCTCAAGATCGCCGAACTGATCGCCGACAAGGTGCCTGCGGGCGTGGTCAATATCATTACCGGCGAGGATGATCTGGGGCCGATGATCACCGCGCACCCCGATATCGACAAGATCACCTTCACCGGATCGACCGCTACGGGCAAGAAGATCATGGAAGGCGCGAGTGCCGACCTCAAGCGCATCACGCTGGAACTCGGTGGCAATGATGCCTCCATCGTGCTGCCCGACGCCGATCCCAAGAAGGTGGCCGAACAATTGTTCTGGTCGAGCTTCTCCAACGCCGGCCAGATCTGCATCGCGGCCAAGCGCGTCTATATCCACGAGGATATCTATGACGAATTGAGCGCCGCGATCGTCGAATACGCCAAGAACGTGAAGGTCGGCGACGGTAGCCAGCAGGGCACCGGGGTCGGACCGATCCAGAACAAGAAGCAGTACGAACGCGTGCTCGAACTGATCGAGGATGCCAAGGACAAGGGCTACAAGTTCCTGCTCGGCGGCAACACCGACCCCACCGGCACCGGCTATTTCGTGCCGCTGACCATACTCGACAACCCGCCCGAAGATGCGCGCATCGTCGCCGAGGAACAATTCGGCCCGGTCATGCCGCTGATGAAGTTTTCTTCCGAGGAAGAAGTCATCGCGCGCGCCAACAACTCCGAATATGGTCTTGCGGGCGCGGTGTGGACCGCCAACCCGGACAAGGGTGTGGAGATCGCCGAACAGCTCGAAACCGGCACGGTCTGGGTGAATGAATTCCTCCACCTGTCGCCCTTCGCGCCGTTTGGCGGGCACAAGCAGTCGGGCTTCGGCGCCGAGTATGGCAAGGAAGGCCTGAAGGAGTTCACCTATCCGCAGGTGATCACCGTGAAGAAGGACAATGTTCCCGCGTAACGCTGCATGGGAATGTCACCCGATGAACTGAGCGCCGGGCTGGCGCGGGTATGCGCCCGCGTCGGCCTCGGCGCTTTGTCTTCTCAGCCGCAGCGCCTGACCGGCGGGGCGGTCATGGAAAGCTGGCGGTTTGGGTGCGGAGACGCGGCCTTCGTCCTGCGCCGCGCGCCGAGCCTCGCCTTCATGGAGGGGCGGCCTTACGGGCACGCCACCGAGGCGGCCTTGATCGAAGCGGCTCGCGCCAAGGGCGTGACGGCGCCGGAGGTGGTCGCTGTTCTGGAGGAGGCGGACGGGCTCGGCTCGGGCTTCGTGATGCGCGCGCTGCCGGGGACGGCTGATCCCAAAGTGATCCTCGGCTGCGACGACCCCGACGGTCTGCTGCGCGAAGTGGCGCGCGACCTCGCCCGCATCCACCGTTTGCGCCAGAGCGACGTGCCGGACGGCGTGCCGGTGATGGACTACCGCGCCGCGATTGCCGACCTCAAGCAGCAGTTCCTCGATGCGGGCGGGGATCGCCCGATCATCGCGCTGGGCCTCAAGTGGCTGGAGGATAATGTCGGCCTGCTTTCCCACCCCCAACCCCTCCCGCAGGCGGGAGGGGAGTCTTTTGTGCTCAACCACGGCGATTACCGGATGGGCAATCTCCTGGTCGAAGCCTCGCGCCTGACCGGCGTGCTCGACTGGGAACTCGCCCATTTCGGGGACCGCCACGAGGACCTCGCCTTCGGCTGCATGGCCGTTTGGCGCTTCGTCCGTTATGACCGGCCCGCTCTGGGGCTTGGTTCAATCGAGGACTACATCGCCGCATACGAGGCCGAAAGCGGCACGAAGGTCGATCCCGCCCGCTTCCGCTTCTGGACGATCTACCGCACCGTGTGGTGGGCACTCGGCTGTCTCAAGATGGCGGCGCAATGGCGCAGCGGCGCGGACCGGATGCTCGAACGCGTGGTGATCTCGCGCCGGACGAGCGAGCAGGAACTCGATCTGCTGCTGCTGCTGGAGGAGGATGCGCCGGAGGTGGAGCGGGCGCGGGAGGTCGCCAAGCCATTCATCAGCCGTGCGCGGGTTCTGCCTCCAAAGGGCGATGCGACGGTTGAAGAGCTGGTGACTGCCGTTTCCGAATGGCTCGATACCGTGAAGCACCGCATGAAGGGGCATGATCGCTTCCAGCTTGCTGTTGCTCGCAACGCCCTTGGCATCGTCGCCCGTGAAATGGACATCGAATACTCCGAGATCGATCGGCAGGATCTCTCCGAGTATTTTCTCTCGGGGGATGACTCCCTGAACTCGAAGGGGTTGCTCGCTCAACTTCGCTTCGATGCGCTCGAGATGATTAAGGTCGACAGCCCGAAATACCCCGCACTCGCGGTCGCCCGAAAGAAGTGGCTAGGAGAGAACTAATGGACTTCGCCATCCCTGCCGATCTGCAAGCCTACCTCGATGAACTCGACGCCTTCATCGCCGCCGAGATCAAGCCGCTGGAGCAGCAGGACGACAACATCCGCTTCTTCGACCACCGCCGCGAATATGCGCGGACGGACTTCGAAGCGGGCGGGCTTCCCCGGCACGAGTGGGAGGAACTGCTGAAAGAGGCCACCCGCCGCGCCGACAAGGCGGGCCATTGGCGCTTCTCCGCGCCCAAGCGTTACGGCGGGAAGGACGGCAGCAACCTCTGGATGGCAGTGATCCGCGAGCACTTCGCGCGTCAGGGCCTCGGTCTGCACAATGATCTCCAGAACGAACACTCGATCGTCGGCAACTTCCCCTTCGTCGCCATGTTCGACCAGTGGGGGACCGAGGAACAGAAAGCCGAATTCATCACCGGCGGATTTGAACGCACCCGGCGCGTCGCCTTCGGCCTCACCGAACCGGACCACGGATCGGACGCCACCCACATGGAAACGGTCGCGGTGCGCGAGACCCGCGACGGGGTGGACGGCTGGCGGATCGACGGCGAGAAGATGTGGATCACCGGGATGCACGTCGCCACCCACTGCGCGATGTTCGCACGCACTTCGGGCAAGGCGGGGGACGCAAGCGGTATCACCTGTTTCCTCGTCCCCAACCCCACGCCCGGCCTCCAGATCGAGGAGTGGATGTGGACCTTCAACATGCCCACCGACCACCCGCGCCTCAGCGTCACCAATGTCTGGGTGCCCGACAGCGCGATCCTCGGCGTGGAAGGCCGGGGCCTCGCGCTGGCGCAGAGCTTCGTCCACCAGAACCGCATCCGGCAGGCGGCATCAAGCTGCGGCGCGGCGCTCTATTGCATCGACGAGAGCGTGAGATACGCGCGGGAGCGCAAGCCCTTTGGCGAGGAGTTGGCGCGCAATCAGGCGATCCAGTTCCCGCTGGTGGAGCTGGCGACGCAGGCGGAAATGCTGCGGCTGCTGATCTTCAAGACCGCGTGGGAAATGGACAACATGCCCCACGAACAGATCGAACGCACCATCTCCGACAAGGTCTCGATGTGCAATTACTGGGCGAACCGGCTGGTGTGCGAGGCGGCGGACCGCGCGATGCAGGTCCACGGCGGCATCGGCTATTCGCGCCACAAGCCCTTCGAGCACATCTACCGCCACCATCGCCGCTACCGGATCACCGAGGGCAGCGAGGAAATCCAAATGCGCAAGGTGGGGGCATACCTGTTCGGCTATCTGGGGCCGAAGCGGGGCCAATTCGGCTAACCCCATTGTGAGTCCCCGCGCAGGCGGGGACCTCCTTCGGTCTCGCGCGACCTTGCCTGAGGTCCCCGCCTGCGCGGGGACTCACATCTTGCTATTTCCGCCGCCACCACCCGGCCAGCAGGCTGCCGATCACCACATGCCACACCGCCGAAATCGCCGCTGGCACCGGGGCGAGCGCGGCTTGCGCGATATCGGCGAATTGCGCGGCAAAGGCGGGGGTTTTGGCGAGGCCTGAACCTAGCCCGGAATTCTGCATCCCGACCTCAATCGAGATGGTGCGCGCCTCGACCACGCCCAGCTTCAGTATGCGCGCCAGAACATGACCCAGTCCGAAACCGCAGGCGTGCAGCAGGAAGGTCGCCAGCAGCAGCGTTCCCGCGTGCTGCGCAATCTGCGCCTTGGCCCCGCCGACAATCCCGCCGACGATCAGGATCACCAGCACAATCGCCACCAGCGGCAGGCCTGCGCTGACCCGCTCAGCCGCGCGCGGGAACAGGCGGTTGAGCAGCGTCCCTGCCACCACCGGCACCAGCACGATCGCGATCATGCTGGTCAACAGGTTCCAGCGGTCAATCTCGACATAAGCCCCCGCCAGCCAGCCGGTCAGCAGCGGGGTCGCCGCCACCGCCGCCAGCGTCGAGGCCATGGTCATCGCCACCGACAGCGCGACATTGCCGCGCGCCAGAAAGGCGACGATGTTCGATGCCGTGCCACCCGGGCAGCAGGCCACCAGGATCAGGCCCACCGCCAGCCCCTCTTCCAGATCCATAGCGCGGGCAATCGCAAATCCGGCGAGCGGCATGACCGTAAATTGCAGCGCCACCCCTGCGACCAGCGCGCGCGGCATGGCAGCCAGGCCGCGATAATCCTCGAAGGTCAGTGTCAGGCCCATTGCCAGCATGATCAGTCCAAGCGCCACCGACAGCAGCGGCTGCCCGGCCAGACGGATGGTGCCGTCTGTCATCCACGTGAACCCGGCGGGGAAAAACCACGCGCAGGCCACGCCCAGCACCGTCAGCAGCGCAAAATTGTTGGTGATGGTGCGCAGCATGTCGTGCCCCTTTGCTCTGCCCCCGAGACCCCGTCCCATTCGACCAACGACATGTCCGCCTCTAGCAATATCCTTGCGCGCCGCTAGTCTTCGCCGCCAGAAGAGGAGACATTTCCATGCGCCATATCGCCGCCGCCCTGCTCGCCGGGGCCGCCCTTGTTGCTTCAAACTTTTCAGCGCCGCTCGCCGCCCAGAAAAAGGGCAAGGATGCCAAGGCCGAAGCAAGCTGGAGCGTCGCGGCGCCCAAGGGCGCAGCGATCACCCAAGTGCCGATCCGCACCGATGAAGGCACGTGGATGGATGTGGACGTGTCGCCTGACGGGCAAACCATCGCCTTCACCCTGCTCGGCGATATCTATACGATGCCGATCACCGGCGGGAGCCCCAAGCGCATCACCGATGGCCTTTCCTGGGATGTGCACCCGCGGTTTTCACCCGATGGCGCGCGCATCGCCTTCACTTCCGACCGCGCGGGCGGAGACAATATCTGGGTGATGCACGCCGATGGCAGCGACGCACGGCAGGTAACCAAGGAGGATTTCCGCCTCCTCAACCAGCCCGCCTGGTCGCCCGACGGGCGGTTCATTGCCGCCAAGAAGCATTTCACCACCGGGCGCTCGCTCGGCACCGGCGAGGTCTGGATTTACCACGTCTCGGGCGGCGGCGGGGTGCAGGTGGTCGAGCGCGCCAATGAGCAGCTGCAGAAGGAGTTGGGCGAGCCGGTTTTCGCCCCCGATGGCAGCGCGATCTATTACACCCGCAACACCACGGGCGGAAACACCTTCGAATACGCGCAGGATTCGCAGACTGGCATCTTCGCGATCGAGCGCCATGATCTGGCGACCGGCGAAGTCACCACTGCGGTCTCCGGCTATGGCGGCGCGGTGCGCCCCGCACCCTCGCCCGACGGCACCGAAATCGCCTTCGTCCGGCGCGACAAGGACATCAGCCAATTGTGGGTGAAAGACCTCGCCAGCGGGCGCGAGCGGATGATTTACGGCGCGCTCGATCTGGATGTGCAGGAAACCTGGGCGGTGACGGGGGTCTATCCCAATATCGACTGGCTGCCCGACAGCAGCGCAATCGTGTTCTGGGCGGGCGGGAAGCTCAACCGCGTGAACCGCGATGGCAGCGGCCATGCGGTTATCCCCTTCACCATCGACGACACACGCGGCATCGCCGATGCGCCGCATCCGGTGATCGAGGTGTCGCCCGACAATTTCACCACCACCATGCCGCGCTTTGCCACGCTCTCGCCCGACGGCGCGCAAGTGGTATTCGAAAGCCTCGGGCGGCTCTATTCCAAGTCGGCAAGGGGCCGCGATCTGCCCGCCCCTCTGACCGGCGATCCGGCGGATGCGGTTGAGGCCTTCCCCGCCTTCAGCCGCGACGGGGCAAGCCTTGCTTATGTGCGCTGGAACGATGCGACGCTGGGCGAGATCGTGGTGGCCGATGCCAGTGGCCAGAACCGCCGGGCGCTGACCGGGCCGGGGCATTTCGGCAATCTCGCCTTTTCGCCCGATGGCCGCATGATCGCCTTCGAAAAGCGCGAAGGCGGATACCTGACCGCGCCCGATTTTTCGGAAAACCCCGGCATCTATGTGATGCCCGCGGATGGCTCGTCGGCGCCGCGCCTTGTCAGCCGCGATGGCGGCAATCCGCAATGGGGCGCAGGCAGTGACCGCCTGTTCATGCTGGCCGGCGAAGCGGGCAAGCTGGCGCTGGTCTCGACCGACCTCAATGGCGAGGCGCGGCGGGTTCATGCGCGGGGCGAACTCGCCAATGATTTCCGCATCGCGCCCGATGGCCGCACCATCGCCTTCCGCCAGAATTACGAAGTCTTCGCCATGCCGCTGGTGCCCGGCGGCAAGCCGGTCGACGTCAGTGAAAAGGGTGGTTCGCTTCCTGTTACCAAGGTCAGCACCGGCGGCGCGGATTATATTGGCTGGGCGAACGGAGGCGAAACCCTGTTCTGGTCGATCGGGCCAAGCCTGCAAAGCGCGCAGGTCAGCGATTTCTTCGCTGCTGGGCCCAAGGCCGATGACGACAAGACCAAGGCCTATGCTCCGCCCGCCACCGGCGTGCCGCTCGGCGTGACGGTCGCGGCGGCCAAGCCCACCGGCACCGTCGCCATCACCGGCGCGCGCATCCTGACCATGAAGGCGGGTCTTGCGCGCGAAGATGCGGGCACGATCGACAACGGCGTGATCGTGATCGCGGGTGATCGCATCACCGCCATCGGCGCAGCGGGCGATGTGACCGTGCCTGCGGGTGCGACCATGATCGATGCCAGCGGCAAGACCATCATGCCCGGCCTGGTCGATGCCCATGCCCACGGGCCTTACGGGGTGGGCGATCTCATCCCGCAGCAGAATTGGGCGCTGCTGCAGGATCTCGCACTCGGCGTCACTACCGTCCACAATCCCTCGAGTCAGGCAAGCACCGTGTTCGCCGCCGCCGAACGCCAGCGCGCGGGCCTGACGCTGGCCCCGCGCATCTTCTCGACGGGCGAGATCATCTATGGGGCCAAGGCGCCCGATGTGTATGCCCGGATCGACAGCTATGACGATGCGCTCGCGCACGTGCGCCGGATCAAGGCGCAGGGCGGGATTTCGGTGAAGAACTACAACCAGCCCCGGCGCGAACAGCGCCAGATGGTCGCCCGCGCCGCGGCGGCGGAAAACATGCTGGTGGTGGCCGAGGGCGGATCGCTGTTCGGGATGGACATGAACCTCGTCGCCGACGGCAATTCCACGCTCGAACACAATGTCCCGGTGGACGTGTTCTACGAAGACGTGCTGCAGTTCTTTGGGGGATCGAACAGCAATTACACGCCCACGCTGGTGGTGACCTATGGCGGGCTGGCGGGCGATCCCTACTGGCGACAGGCGATGGACGTTTACGACCATCCGCTGATGATCCACACACCCCCCAAGGCACTGCTCGCCGCCAATGGCCGGCGGGTGAAGGCGCCGGAATGGGCCTTCGTCGATGACAACGCCGCGCGCGAGGCCGACAAACTGGCGGAGCGGGGCGTCAAGGTCAGCATCGGCGCGCATGGCCAGCAGGCTGGCATCGGCGCGCATTGGGAGATCTGGAGTTTCGCCCGCGGGGGGATGACCCCGGTCGAGGCGCTCAAGGCCGCCACCATCGTGCCCGCGCAATCGCTCGGCATGGCGAAGGACATCGGCAGTCTGGAACCCGGCAAGCTTGCCGATCTGGTGATCCTGTCGGACGACCCCAGTCAGGACATTCGCAAGTCGGATGCAATCGAACAGGTAATGCTGGGCGGGCGGCTGTATGATGCCAAGACGCTGAACGAGGTCGGCACCGGCACCGCGACGCGCCAGCCCTATTGGTGGCACGCCAATGGCGGCAAGGGCGCGGGCGGATCGGATGCGGCGACCCATGCGGGCAGCGGTCATGCCGATGGGGATGCGGGGTAAAGCCGTCCCCGTCGCTGCCCGTTGCGCAGCAATGGGGGACGGGTCGCGGCCACCCTGCGCGAGCGCTTTCCTACCCGGCTGGAGTCTGACACTCTGGCGGCCATGTCCTGCCCGCGATCCATCGTTCGGAATGCTGCCCTTCAGGCGTGCCTGTGGTCGCGGATATTTCTGGGTCTGGACAGTGTCTCATGTGTCTCCAACAGGGCGGGGGGAGGGACGGTTTACGGCCCTGCCTCCATCAGCGCCTTGAGGTCCTTCAGCGCCTTTGCGCGCAGCTGGTGAACGCGCGGCACGCTGACTTCGAGCACGGCGGCGATTTCGGTGAGGTTCAACTCCTCGACGAAGAACAGCTGGAGCACCAGTTTCAGCCGGTCGGGGAGCTGGATCATGGCCCGCACCAGGCGTTCGCGGTCTTCGGCCGCGCACAGTGCCTCGAAGGGATCGGGATCGTCGCTGGCGAAGGCGGTGGAGGTTTCGTCATATTCATCGGCAATCGGGGTCAGCGTAACGCCGGCGCTTTCGATGGCCAGCAATTCGGTATCATCGACGTCCAGCGCGCGCGCCAGTTCCGCGCGGCTGGGTTCACGCCCCAACGTGCCGCGCAGGCTGGCAAGCGCGCGCTCGAAGGCAGCGCGTTTTCGGCGCGCGGTGCGGGTGTCATGCGCAGCGCGGCGCACTTCGTCGAGCATCGCCCCGCGCACCCGGATCTTGGCATAGGCGGCAAACCCGTCCTCGGTCGGCCCGGCGTGGCGCTGGGCGCATTCGGTCAGCGCCACGATCCCGGACTGGACCAGATCCTCGATCTCCAGCCCGTCCCGACCACTGCCGTGGATATGCCACGCCGCGCGGCGAACCAGCGGCAGGAAACGGCGCACGCGATCTTCAACCTCGACGCGGGAGGGCGCATAAGGCTGCGCTCCGACAAAGCTTTGGGCATCATGTTTCATCAGGCAAGTTCCGTTGCGTCAGGGGCGGCCAAAGCGGGCGGTTCCGCTGAGGCGTCCTCGCCGATCACGCCGACCACTGCGATCGGCTGGGTCGGAGGCAGTTCGGCAATCGAAAGGACAAGGCAGCGCGGCGCGCGCTGCTTCAGCAGGCTGGCCAGCGCGCGCCGCGCCGGGGGCTGGACGATCAGGGCGATGGCGCCCTGCTCCGCGTCGGTGATGGCATTGGCCTCGCGCACGATCATGCTGCCGCAATCGGGCTCGATCAGCGGCTGGCCGGTGGCCGGATCCACCATCCCGCCGAGGATCGCGCTTTCGAGCCCCGCATCGAGCGTCGCCACTTTCAGCGGCTCGCCCGGAGCGGCAATGCGGGCGATCAGCCGTGCGCCGAGATCAGCGCGCACGGCATCGACCACTGCGTCGAAATCGGTGGTTTTCTGCAAGGCCAGCGCCAGCGATGTAAACAGCGGCTGCGGGTGGGCCAGCCCGATGCCGTCAGCCACCAGCGCGCGCAGAATGCGGGTCAGCGCGGGCAGGGTGAGCGGGTCGGGCGTTACCGCCTCCACCAGCGCGGGCGCGCGGGCCTTCAGGCCATCGACCCATTCGCGCACCTCGTCAGGGCCGAGCAGCTGGTGCGCCTCGGCCAGCAGCGCCTGATTGGCGTGGGTGGCGATGACCGTGGCAGGATCCACCACCAGGAACCCCTCGGCCACCGCATGATCGCGCGCCGAAGCAGCGATCCACAAGGCTGGGCAGTCAAAGCTGGGGTCGCGCGTCGCATCGCCGGTGAGCCCGTGCCCGGGGCGCACCTCGCCGGCGTCGATGGCAAGGAGCCGACCGGGTTTGACGCTGCCGCGCGCGATGCTCACGCCGCCCAGCAGCACGTCATAATCCTGCGCCGCCAGATCGAGCGAATCGCGGATGCGGAACTGCGGCAGGACGAAGCCGAGATCGCGCGACAATTGTTTGCGGATGCCGGTGATGCGGGTGATCAGCGGAGCGCCCTGACCCTCGTCGACCAGCCCGACAAGGCCGTAACCCAGCTCCACCGTCACCAGCGTCTGGTCCGACACGTCGGCCAGCGCGATGTGGTCGGGCGCGGGTTCGGCGACAGGCGCGGGCGGCGGCGGCGGGGCGGCGGCGCGGCGCTTCAATTGCCACCAGATCGCGCCGGCAATCGCGGCGCCGGGGAGGAAGATCATCTGCGGCATGGCAGGCACCAGCCCGATCGCCCCGAGGATCAGCGCCACCGGCAGCCACCCGCGCGGATCGGCGAACTGCCCGCCGATCTGGCCGGCAAGATCGCGGGTATCGGCGACGCGGGTGACGATCGCGGCCGCCGCAATCGACAGCAGCAGCGATGGCACCTGCGCCACCAGCGCATCGCCCACCGCGAGCGTGACATAGATCTCGCCTGCCTCGCCCGCCGAAAGACCGTGGCTGATCATGCCAAGCGCAAAACCGGCAATGATGTTCACCCCGAGGATCAGCAGCGCGGCTATCGCATCGCCCTTCACGAATTTGGACGCACCATCCATCGAGCCGTAGAAATCGGCCTCGACCGTGACTTCGCGGCGGCGCTCGCGCGCTTCGTCGGCGCTGACGAGGCCCGCAGCGATATCGGCGTCGATCGCCATCTGCTTGCCCGGCAGCGCATCGAGCACGAACCGCGCCGAAACCTCGGACACACGGCCTGCGCCCTTGGTGATGACGATCATGTTGATGATCATCAGGATCGCGAAGACGAACAGCCCGACCGCAAAATTGCCGCCGACCAGAAAGGCGCCGAAGCTTTCGATCACTTCGCCCGCCGCCGCGCCGCCTTCGTGTCCGCTCATCAGCACGATGCGGGTCGAGGCGACATTCAGCGCCAGCCGCAGCAAGGTGGCAAACAGCAGCACGCTGGGGAAACTGGAAAAATCGAGCGGGCGCCGGGCATTCAAGGCCACCATCAGCACCGCCACAGCGATAGCGATGTTGAGCACGAAGAAAATGTCCAGCAACAATGGCGGGATCGGCAGCACCATCAGCGCCAGCAGCGCGAAAATGCCGACCGGCAGCGCCAGAGTGGCAGGCAGGCCGAGCAGGCGCTGGAACGGCGTGGTAATTGCAGCCCCGCTCACAGCCCGAACGCCTTCAGCCGGTCATAGGCGCGGCGCACCTGTGCTGGCGCGGTGCTGGCATCATTGCCGAACGCGGCACCAAGCACCTGCGAGATCGGGACGCGCGGCGGCGGCGATATGGCGGGCGGCGGCGCGCCGGTTGGCGCAGACAGCAGGCCGGGACCGAACACGCCCTCGTCCGCGACAAGATAGGGCGTGGGGGTCAAGCCGGCTGCGGGCGCATAATCGCTGCGGGCAAGGCGCGCATTCTGACGATCTCCCGCGCGGTCGAGCGCGCGTTCGAGCTTGCCGGCGAGCACATCCATTACCTCGCCAAGGCTGCGCGGAGCGCCGTCCGGGCTGTAAAAGATCGCCCGATTGGCCGCGGCAGGCCGGGCAAACAGCGCCGCGGCGTTTTGCGAAGGGTCCGCCTGCATTTCCGACAGGAACCGCCCAGCCTCGCCCGCGCCGAGGAAATGGGCAAGGTAGAGCTCCGGATGATCGGGCTGGCGACCAAGGATCGGGGCCAGATGCGCGCGGTTATCCTCGGCCAGCCCGGCCGCCATCAGCGATGCGATCTGCGGATCGGCGCGCAGGGCCAGGATTGCCTCGCGCTGACCCGGATCGGCAACATAGGCACTACCGGACGGGGTCAGCGCGATGCTTTTGGCCAGCGCGTCCAGGCCAAAGCGGCTCCCATGCTTCCTGACCGTACCCAGCCAGGTGCTTTCGATAAACTGGTACAGCCCGGTCGCACTGGAGCTTCGGGCGCGGGCATCGGGGTCCATGGCAGATTCGACTTCGGCCTGCGCAAGCAGGAAACCGAAATCGACACTGGTCTGTTCGGCAGCCCGCGCAATCGCAGCCTCGACCGGGGTGCCAGAGCGCGGTGCAGCCACTTCACGCACGGCCCCGCCCGCGCGCGCGGCGTGATGACTGCGGGCTGCCGCCTCGAACCCGGTGCGGATCGGGGCAACGGGAAGGATGGAAGGGGGTGAGGTGCTCACGCAAACTCCGCCTGATCGCACAGCGCCGCAGGGGGCGGCGCTTTCAAGCGGAGGAACTGCAAGCCACGTGCCAGACCGGCTGTGGTGTGGTTAAGTATGAATACTTATGCCCGCGCCGGGGCATAGGCCCTGCGCGGCATCCGGCGCGGGCCGCCCAGCGCCTCGATCCGCGCGGCGACATTGGCGGCCAGCAAGTTGCGCACCCGGCGATTGACATCGTTAAGCTGCCGCGCGGTTTCCGCCAACGCGCGGGTCTCGCGGTCAAGCTCGTGCGGGCCGAAAGCCGCCAACAGGTCGCACAGCGCCTCCTTTTCGCGGGCCGAGCCGATCAGCCCGTCGGCATCCAGCGCGGCAAGCGCTTGCCGCTCGGCTTCGAGCACGGCAATCATCTGCCGCAGACCGGTGGCCATCGATCCGGTCGGTGCAGCTTCGAGATCGGCACGGCTTGCGATCATGACGTCACTCCCCGGCCGGCAGCGCGAAGCTGACCTGTGCAGCGATCATGGCATCGACGATCTGCGTCGGCACAAGCGGATAGGAGCCGTCCTGCAGCGCGGCGCGAATCTGCTGCACGCGCTCGGCGTCGACCGGCGCGCTGGCGGCGCTCGCCGTCTCGCCGACCTCCACGCTCACACCCGAGGCGGGGGCGGCGGCGCTGCGGGGCGCAACGGCGCGCGCTTCGATCTGCGCGCGGTCGCTTGTCGAGACCGCACGCGTGGCGGCGATCCCTTGCAATTTGCTCAGTTCGACAGAAGGCATGGCGTGTATCCTTGATGGGATTGTAACTGGCAGAACGGGCCGCGGGAGGCAGCTTTAAGGGGGTGTAAAGAAATCTTCAGCTTGCCGGGATGACCGCAAGACCGGGGCGTTCGATCCGGGCGCGCAGCGGTTCGGCCTTGCGCGCGGTCCGTACGAAGATCCATTCGCCCACCGCGCCATTTTCCATCGCCTCGCCCGATTGCTGCACCGAAAAGCCGCGCCCGCGCACCACGATGGTCAGCGCATCGCCGCGCTTGATCGCCGGCGGCGCCGGGCGGGCCGAGGGGGCATTGCCGCCGCCGGAATCGACCGCGATGAAGATCCGCCAGTTTTCCGGGCCGGGGCATTCGACCCGCACCGAGCTGCGCGCAGTGCCGTGCCACGCCACCGCCAATGGCGCTTCGCAGGCGGCCAGCCGCAGCCGCCGGTCGGCTGCGTTGCGCGGGCCGCCGGGGGTGCCGACGGCGGCCCCGGTAAAGGCCACCACCGCACGATCGATCGCCGCCGGGTCGGTGTAACCGCCCGCGCTTCCGGCGCGCGCCGCGCCATCGCACAGCGGCAGCAGCATCGCTGCCGCAAGCGGAGCGAGGCGCCAGCCATCGGGCCAGGGATTGGTGAGTTCCATAAGTATGCTCCTGTTCGGCGCGCCAGCTTGCGCGGGACATGCCCGACAACCCAGCAAGGGCCATGCCAAGCCAGCAGCCGAGCCGCCTAGGTGCTTTACCGGATGCGCGGCGCGGCGCGGCTTAAGCATGACACCGTTAGGGGAGGCGGCAAGCAATCCGTCCAGCCTTCAGGTGCCTGCCATGTCCTTTGCTTCCCGCTTCCTCGCCCGTTCCTATCGCCCGCCCGCCGAAGCCACCGACGAGAGCGGCGAGGAGATCGCCGCCGCCAGCCGCGCCGAGGAAGCCCGCCGGGCGCTGATGGCACGGATCGGCGAATTCGTAGAGAGCCACGACCTGGCCGTTACCCCCAGCAATCTCGCAACCATCTGCGGCGGGCTGTCGGGATCGCACCCGGAATTGGCGCAGGCCTTTACCGCGCGCGAGATTGCGGGCGAGCCGATCGACCAGCGCTGGCTCGACACGCTGGGGCGGCTCGACCCTGATGGCCATACGCGCATCGCCGAGCTTGAAGCGCTGATGGACCAGCTCGAATATTCGTTGATGCGCTTTGCCCAGACCGCACGTTCGGCGCAAAGCGAGACCAGCGACCATCGCGGCGCATTGGGCGCACAGATCGAGGCCATGGCCGACATCGCCATTGCCCCTGCGGCAGCAGCCGAACTGGCGCGGGTGCTTGACCTGTCGCGCGCCATGCTGACACGGATCGAGCAGGTGGAAGCGGCCATGGCGCGCAGCCAGGACGAAACCGATCGCCTGCGCGAAAACCTCGCCAAGGCGCGGATGGAGGCCGATGTCGATCATCTCACCGGCCTGCCCAATCGCCGCGCCTTCGAACGCCGGCTGGTCTCCGCTGCCATCGAGGCACGGGCCAAGGGCGAGAAGCTGAGCCTCGCCTTCTGCGATGTCGACCGTTTCAAGCTGATCAACGACAATCACGGCCACGATGCGGGCGACCGGGTGCTGTGCGCGGTGGCAGCGACGCTCAACGAACATGGCGGTAACGCCTGCTTTGTCGCACGCCACGGGGGCGAGGAATTCGTGCTGTTGTTCTATGGCCTTTGCAAGGAGGCCGCCCGGCTGAAACTCGATACGATCCGCCGCGCGCAGGCCGCCCGCCACCTGATGAACCGCGAGACCGGCCAGCCGTTCGGCCGCGTCACCTTTTCGGGCGGGGTCGCCGAAGTGACCGAGGACAGCGATACCCGCAGCGCGCTGGGGCGAGCCGATGCCGCGCTCTATCGCGCAAAGCAGGAAGGCCGCAACCGGGTGGTGGTGGGCTGAGCGAAGCTGCCGCCCGCCTAGTGCGTCTGCGCCGCTGCAACTTCGTCAGCTGCCACTTCGTCATAGGCCAGGCTGGCATAAAGATCGGTCTCGGCCCCGGCGCTGATGATCGTGCGCACCGGAACCCCGCTGGCCTTTGCACCAGCCGCCAATCCGCGCGCCGCCTGCCATGCCGCTGCCTCCTCACCGGGCCGGTGACGCGCGAAAACGGTGAGCGTCGCCCGGGGGTCGCGCGGCTGGGCCGCCAGCCATTCCGCCAGCGTCGGCCCGCCTGCGACGGGTCGATACAGCGCCTGCGCAGCGGCGATTGCGGCAGTGCCGGTGTGCAGGCGCGCTTCCTCTCCGCGCGCGGCGCGATCCGCCAGCTTGTGCCCGCTCTCGGCCTCGGCAGCCGGCAGGGCAGACAGGGTCAGCAGGAACAGGATCAGCGCCAGATCCGCAAGGATCAACTGCCAGCCCTGGCTGCTGCTCTTGAGCGAAGCAGACACCGCGGTCATGCCACACCCTTCAGGTGCGCGCGATTGTCACGCGGCGGCAGCGCGGGCGCGGCGATCTGTTCGGCAAACCATCCGGCCAGCGCCTCGCGCTGCCGCTCGCGGGTCAGGCCGCGCCGTTCGATGGCGCTGGCCAGCGGATAGCAGGCGAGATGTGCCAGCAATGCGCCGTAAAGCGTCGAAAGCACCGAGGTCGCGACCGCCGCCATGGTCACCGCGATGGCATCCCCGCCGCTCGCCGGCGCAAGCTGGGTGAAGGCGTAGAGCGTGCCGATCAGCCCGAAGATCGGTGCCAGTTCGCCCGCCCACACGAACACCTGCACCGCTGTCACCCGCCGGGCTTCGTCAAGCGCGCGTTCGGCCCGGCGCGAGCGATGCAGCGATTCGAGCGAACCGTGGCGCAGATAGGTTTCGAGCATCAGCCCGAGCGCGCGATCGGGCGGCAGCGCGGGGCTGGCCCGGTGCGAACCGTCGCGCCGGATGGCGCTGACTGCGCAGGCCAGCGCCTTGCGATTGGCATCCTCGTCAAAACCGGGCTTCATCAGCGCACCCGCCTCGCGCAGCGCCGCGCCGAAATCGCGCCAGCCGCAGCGCGCCGCGCATGCCAGCACGGTTCCGGCCACAACGATCATGAATGCTCCCGGATCGATCAGGGAGCTGACATTGTCCGGCATCGGGTTCCCCTCGCTGGCCCCACGCACACCGGGCCTTCACAAGGTGAGAACGTCAGCCGCACCGCCCGATTAAGACCAGGTATTTGCGGCAGGGGTTTGCCGCAGAGATGGCAAAGGCTGCGGCAAGACCTTGCCACCTTGCCCCGACTTGCCCCCACCCGCGCTCGATCCGCGCAGATTGGCACGCTTCCTGCAGCACCGGAACCGAACCGACAGGCCACCCGGGTTCGGGCGGTCTGCACAACCCAGCGGAGACCCGCATGAACGAAAGACTGTTCGGCATTCACGGCGCGGCGCTGACCTTGCGGTCGGAGCGCATGGGCGTGATCGCTTCCAACATCGCCAATGCCGCGACCCCGGGGTACAAGGCGCGCGACATCAATTTCACCGCCGCGCTCGATGCCCGCCTCGCCAGCCAGCGCGGCGATGTCACCGCCAATCCCGAGACCGGCCGCGTGTGGCGCACGCCGACCATGCCCTCGCTCGATGGCAACACGGTGGAACTGAACCGTGAACAGGTCGCCTTTGCCGAAAACGCCGTGGCCTACAGCGCGACGCTCAGCTTCGTGCAGGGCAAGGTCAACACCATCACCCGCGCGCTGAAGGGTGAATGATCATGCCTGAACGTGAGCCCATGACGCTGTTTTCCATGACCACCCGCGCCATGAGCGCGCAGATGGTGCGGATGAACGCGGCGACATCGAACCTCGCCAATGCGGGTTCCGTCTCCAGCACCGAAGAGGGCGCCTATCGCCCGATCCGTGCGGTGTTTTCGGTCGAGCTCGACCGGGCTTCGGGCCTTGCAGGGGTGGCATCGGGCGGGCTGATGCGGTCGGAAACCGCTGCGACCAGACGCCACGACCCCTCGCACCCGCTCGCCGATGCCGATGGCTATGTGTTCGAAGCCCCGGTCGATGAAAGCACGGAGATGGTCGAGATCATGGACAGCGCCCGCCAGTACCAGAATCTGGTGCAGGCGCTCCAGACTGCCAAGCAGCTGATGCTCGAAACCCTGAGGAGCCAGTAATGGAAAGCACTGCGATCAACCCCGCCGCGCAAGCCGCCCTCGACCGGCTGAACACCCCCTCGCGCCTCAGCGGCAACGGGCTGGAGACGCTCGACCAGGGCGATTTCCTGCGCCTGCTAACCACCCAGCTGACCTTTCAGGACCCGCTGGAACCGGCCGACAACAAGGAAATGCTGGCGCAGATGGCGCAGTTCTCCTCGCTCGCGGCGACCACCGAAAGCTCGGCCCGGCTGGAAGAGATCTCGACCAAGCTCGACCGGCTGATTGCGGCCCAGGAGGCTGCCGCGCGGCCTGCCCCTGCGCCTGCCTCCGTCCAACCCTGACCATTTCTCAACCAGAGGATCAAAGCCCATGTCTTTCTTCACCTCCCTCAGCGGTCTGCGCAATGCCGAAACCGATCTGCGCGTCATCGCCCACAATATCGCCAATGCCGAAACCGTGGGCTTCAAGAAAAGCTCGGCGCAGTTTGCCGATCTGGTCGCCTCCGGCTCGGCCACCGATCCGCGCCGCACGGCGGGCATCGGCGCCACGGTGTCCGCGATCACGCAGGATTTCGCGCTCGGCCCGCTCGAACAGACCGGTCGCAGTCTTGATCTTGCGATTGACGGTGACGGGTTCTTCGCGCTCGAAAACCCGTTCTCGGGCGATCTCAGCTTCACCCGCAACGGTAATTTCCAGCTGCTCGCCACCGGCGATTTGCAGGACACGCTCGGCAATCGGCTTCAGGCCTTTCCGGTCGATGCCGCCGGGGTCGCGACCTCGACCGTGCCGGCTGCCGTGGTGGTGCCACTGACCAACGCGACAGGTTCGGCGTTGGCCAATGTCACGATCGACAATCGCGGGATCGTGAATGCGGCCTATGCCGATGGCACCGCGACCCCGATCGGGCAGGTCGCGCTTGCGACCTTTGCCGCGCCGGGCGGCCTGCGGGCCATCGGCCAGACCAAGTGGCAGGCATCGGGCGATTCCGGCCCGCCGGCCTTCGGCAACCCGGGTATCGGGGCGAACGGCGATCTCATCAGCGGCGCGCTCGAACGGTCGAACGTCGACCTGGCGGAGGAAATGGTCTCGCTGCTGACCGCACAGCGCAATTTCCAGGCCAATGCCCGCGCGATCGACACCGCAACGCAGATCTCCACCACTGTCATCAACCTGCGGCAGCAGTAAGGGCGGCTGACCGATGGACCGGATGATCTACACCGCCATGACCGCAATGAACGCGGCGATGGACCGGCAGCGGGTGGTGGCGAACAATCTCGCCAACGCCTCGACCCCGGGCTTTCGTCAGGAAATTTTTGCGGTCACCCCGGCAACGCTCAAGGACGGCTCACTGGAAGCGCGTGCCATGGCGCGGGGCAATGTGCGCGGGGCCGACATGACCCCTGCACGGGTGGTGCCGACCGGCAATCCGCTGGATGTCGCGCTGGAGGGCACGGCGCTGCTGGCCTATCAGTCACCCGACCTTCAGAGCGAGATCTATTCGCGGCGCGGCGACCTGCGAGTGGCGGCATCGGGCGTGATCGAGAACGGCGAGGGGCTGGCGGTGCTGGGCGAAGCCGGCACGCCGATCACCGTACCGCCCGGTTTCAGCATCGCCATCGCCGCCGATGGCGCGGTCATGGCAAGCGATCCCGCAGCCCCCGATGCGCAGCCCGAGGCAATCGACAGGCTGCGGCTGGTCACACCAAATGGCAGCCCGCTCGCCAAGGGGATCGACGGCTTTCTGAAAGTGCCCGCCGGAAACCGGGGCACCGGCGTGCTTCCCCCTGATCCGACCGCGCGCCTCACCACCGGCGCGCTCGAACAATCCAACGTCGAAACCGCCGACACGCTGGTGCAGATGATCGAGGCCCAGCGCGCCTTCGAACAGCGCGCCAAGATCATCAGCACCGCCGGCACGCTCGACGAAGCCTCCAGCGGCCTGATGGCGCTGCGCTGAACCCATGGGAGTTTGACCAATGCCCACCTCCGCCCTTCACGTCGCCCGCACGGGTCTTGAAGCCCAGGATGCGCGGATGCGCGTCATCGCCAACAACCTTGCCAATATCGGCACCACAGGGTTCAAGCGCGACCGGGCCGACTTCGCCACGCTCGCCTATCAGGAGCAGCGCGTCGCCGGACAGCAATCGACCGGGCAGACCGCCTATGCCGTGGGCCTCAATCTCGGCACCGGGGTGCAGGTGCAGGGCACCACCCGGATCGAGTCGCAAGGCACACTGAACAATACCGCCAACCCGCTCGATCTGGCGCTCGATGGACCCGGCTATTTTCAGGTCGAACTGCCCCCCGGCGGCCAGGTGGGCTTTACCCGCGCGGGCAATCTCACCCTGTCGGCGGATGGCACGCTGATCACCTCGCAAGGCTACGCGTTGCAGCCGCCTTTGCAGGTGCCTGCGGGCGCACAATCGATCGTGATCGCGCCCGATGGCACGGTGAGCGCGCTGACCCCCGGCGACGCAGCACCGACGCTGCTGGGCCAGTTGACCGTGGCGAGCTTCGTGAACCCGGCAGGTCTGCGCGCGATCGGCGACAACTTCCTCGTCGAAACCGCCGCTTCGGGCCCTGCCGAACTCGGCTTTGCGGGCGAGAACGGGCGGGGGCAGATCCGGCAGGGGATGCTCGAAGCCAGCAACGTCAACGTGGTCGAGGAGCTGGTCGAGATGATCGAGGCCCAGCGCGCCTATGAAATCAATTCCAAGATGGTCAGCGCGGTCGACGAAATGCTGCGCAACGCCAACCAGACATTGTGAGACACATCATGACGGCTCGATATTTCATCCTTGGCACAGCGCTGGCGCTGGGTGCCTGCATGGGGTCAGGCGGCAGCAGGCCGCAGGCCGGCTTTACCGCACCCCCTCCGCCGGGAGCACCGATGGTGGCGGCCTCGCAAAGCGATCCCCTGCAGGTCGCCGCGCCGCAGCCGCTAGCGCAAACCGCCAGCGCGGGCGCGATCTTTCAGGTAGGGAGCGGCTATTCCGGTCTCGTCACCGGCACACGCGCGCGCAGCCTGGGCGACATGGTGACGATCATCCTCACCGAAAACACCATCACCACCAAGAGCACCGCCGGGCAAACCAACCGTTCCGGCAGCTTCGGACTCACGCCGCCGACCTCAGGCCCACTCGATTTCCTCAACCCCGATGCCCTTAAAGCTGCGGCCGAAGGGACGTTCAGTGGTGGGGGCAATGCCGCGCAGCAGAGCCGGTTGAACGGCGCGGTCGCGGTGACCATCGCCGCGATCTACCCCAACGGTACCGCCGAAGTGGTCGGAGAAAAGCAGATGATGTTTAGCCAAGGCGATGAATGGGTGCAATTCGCCGGACGCATCCGCCTGATCGACATCGACAGCGACAACCGCCTTGCCTCGTCACAGGTCGCCAATGCGCGGATCATCTATTCGGGCAAGGGCGCGGTGCAGCAGGCCAGCCGACCGGGCTGGCTCAGCCGCTTCTTCAACGCCATTTCGCCCTTTTGACGGAGAGCACCGATGATGCGCATTCTGTCCCCCCTGCTGTTTGTCCTGCTGGCGCTGCTGGCGACCTTCGCCCCGGCCCCTGCCGCGGCCGAACGGATCCGCGATCTCGGCCAGTTCGAAGGCCTGCGCGCCAACCAGGTGACCGGATACGGCGTGGTCGTGGGCCTGCAAGGCACGGGCGACAACAACCTGCAATATGTGACCGAGGCGATGCGCGGCATTTCCGGGCGTCTGGGGTTGCAATTGCCGCCCGGCGTCAGCCCGATTCTGCGCAATGCCGCTGCGGTGATCGTCACCGCCGAACTGCCCGCCTTTGCCAAGCCCGGCCAGCGGATCGACATTACCGTGTCCACTTTGGGCCAGGCCTTGTCGCTGCGCGGCGGGGCGTTGATCCTTACTCCGCTATACGGCGCGGACGGGCAGATCTACGCGATGGCGCAGGGCAATGTTGCGGTCGGAGGCCTGGGCGTCTCGGGCCGCGATGGCTCGCAGCTGACCGTCAATGTCACCACCGTGGGCAGAATTGCCGACGGGGCGACGGTGGAGCGCGCGGTAGCGACTGGCTTCGATGCGGCGCCGACCTTGCGCTTCAACCTGCACCAGGCCGATTTCCTCACCGCCGCGCGCGTGCGCGATGCGATCAACAGCCGCTATCCCGGCATTGCCACCATCGCCGACGGGGTCAGCATCGAACTCGCCCTGCCGCAAGGCAATGACTTGCGATCGAGCCTGATGGCGGAAATCGAAATGCTGGCTGTCACCCCGGCGCCGGTTGCCGCGCGGGTGATCGTGAACAGTCGCACCGGCACGGTTGTCATCAATGACGCGGTGCGATTGTCGCCGGCCGCCGTCAGCCACGGCAAGCTGGTGATCCGCATCGACGAAAATCCCACCGTGGTGCAGCCCGAACCCTTTGGCCGGGGGCAGACCGCGATCGAGGAATCCTCCGAAATCACCGTCACCGAACGCGCTGACCGGGTCGCCTATATGCCCGGCGCGGCCTCGCTCAGCGAGATTGTCGATGCGCTCAATCTGCTGGGCGTGGGCGCGGCGGACTTGGTGGTGATCCTCGAAAGCCTCAAGCAGGCCGGCAGCCTGCAAGCCGAAATGGTGGTGTTGTGAACGGCCCGCTTACCCCGACTGCCTTCCGGCCGACTGGTCCGGTTGTACCCGGCAGCTCGGCACGCTCTGCGGATATTTCCCCGGAACGCGCCGAGCTGCAAAAGGCAGCCGAAGGCTTCGAGGCGATCATGATCCGCAAGATGCTCGCCAGTGCGCGGGCGGCCAGCTTTGCCGAGGAAACCCCGCTGACCGGCGGCGGGATGCAGCAATTCCAGACCATGCGCGATGAACATTTTGCCGATCTGGCCGCATCAAGCGGGGCCTTCGGGTTTGCCCGCAGTATCGAGGCACAGCTTGCGCAATATCTGCCTGATAAAGGTGACGGATAATGCCCAGTGCGATCTTCACCATCGGACGGACCGGCCTGACCGCGTCACGCCTCAGTCTGGAACTGACGGCGCAGAACATCGCCAATGGTGCCAACCCCGATTATTCGCGCCGCTCGCTGACACAGAACGAACTGGTGATGACAGGGGCAATCGGGATTTCCGCTTCGGCGGATTCGCTCGGCGGCATCCGCCCGGGCGTAGTGGTGCGGGCGGAAAGCGCGCTCGTGCAGCGCCAGGCGCGCGATACGTCGTCCGCGCTGGCGGCGGCGCAAGCCGAATTCTTTGCCCTGCGCGAGGCGGAAAGCGCGCTGGAAACCTCGGGCCTGTTTACCGGCCTCGTCGAATTCGAAGCTGCGCTGACCAGGCTGGAAGGCAATCCGCTCGAACCTGCGCTGCGCCTGTCGGCGGTGGAAAGCGCGCGCCAGATGGCGGGCAATTTCCGCATTGCCGACGGCACGCTCGCCAATGCCCGCAGTCTGGTGCAGGACGAGGCAGCAGCCGAGGTGCTGAACGTCAACGAACTTGCCGCCGAACTGGCCAAGGTCAACCGCGATCTGGTCGCCGCGCGCGAAGGAACGGCGGGCCGCGCGGCGCTGCTCGACGCGCGCGACCAGGCGCTGCGCGGCCTGTCCGAACAATTCGGCATGGTCACGGCCATCAACGCCGATGGCACCGCCGACGTGACGCTTGACGCGGCGCCCCAGGTGGCGCTGGTGGCGGGGGGGACCGCGGCCAGTGTCAGTCTCGGCTTTGCTGCTGATGGCACGCTCGCTTTTGACATCGGCGGCACTGCCTTTGCACCCGCCAGCGGGGCAATGGCCGGACGCGCCACCGCGCTGGCCGAAATGGCGGGTCTGCAGAGCGGGATCGACAGCCTCGCCGCATCCGTGATCGCAATTGCAAATGGCGCGCAAGGCGCAGGCGTGGATGCCGATGGCAACCCCGGCCAGCCGCTGTTTTCCGGCACCAGAGCTGGCGATATCGACGTGGCGCTGACCTCGGCCACCGGCCTTGCCACGGCCGGGTCAGGCGCGCCTGCAGGCAGCCGCGACACTGCCAATCTTGCCGCCTTGCTCGGCGCACTGGGCGCCGAAACCGGCCCGGCTGCCGATGCCGATGCAATGCTGCTGGGCCTGTCCAGCCGGGTTTCCGCGCTCGATACGCGGCGCGAGGGATTGAGCGTGGTCGCCGCCAGCGCCGAAGCCGAGCTGCTGCGCGAGACCGGGGTCGATCTGGATACCGAGGCCGCCAATCTGGTGCGCCTGCAACAGGCGTTCGAAGCCAACAGCCGGGTGATCCAGGTCGCCACCGAGCTGTTCGATACGCTGCTGGGCCTGAGGTAAGGGGAGCGCGCCGCCATGAGTTTCGTCAGCACCTCGACCGGTTCCTTCTTCAACCGTTCGCTTGCGCAGATGGCCGATCTGCGCGGCGGGATCGAGCGCACTCGCACCCAGATCGCCACCGGCCAGAAAATCGAGCGCGGATCGGACGATCCCGCCGCCGCTGCGCAACTGCGCAATGTCGCCCGGCGCGCGGCGCTGGCCAGCGTCGAAGGCGATAATGCCGCGCGGCTCGGGCAGGATCTCGGCTCGGCCTCGGACGAGCTCACCGCTGTCACCGACCTGCTGCAGCGGGCACGCGAGCTGGCCGTGCAGGCGGCCAATACCCCCACCGGCGATGACGGGCAGCAGGCGATCGCATTTGAGCTGGCGCAGCTGTCCGAGGAACTCTTCACCCGCGCCAACGGCACAACGCTGACCGGCGAGCCGCTGTTTGCCGGGCTGACCTCCGATCCCGCCTTCACCCGCGATGCCCTTGGCAATGTCACCTACGCCGGAACGCCTACCAGCGGCGCGGTGCCGGTTGCGCCCGGAACCGCGATCGAACGCGGATTACCGGGCAATCAAGTATTCCAGTTCGACCTCGATGGCACGCCCACCAGCGCCTTTGCCGTTCTCGGCGGGCTGGCGGCTGCGCTGGGCGGCGCTGCAGCCGATCCGGCGGCGGCGGCGAGCGCGGCGCTCGCAGGCATCGACGCCGCGCTTGACACCGCGGGCCGCGCGCAGACCATCCTCGGCACCCGCATGGCGTGGGTCGAGCAGGTGCAGCAGCAGCAGGAAACGCGCAGCGTGGCGTTGGCCGAACGCCGCTCGCGGGTCGGCGATACCGATATTGCCGAGGCCATCGCCCGGCTGCAGCAATCGCTCACCGCACTCGAAGCGAGTCAGGCCGCCTTTGCGCGGATCAGTTCGCTGTCGCTGTTCGACGCGCTGCGCTGACAGGAGCCTGACCCCATGTTTGTCGCAATCGGCCTTGTCGTGCTGCTGGTGATGGTGTTCGGCGGATTCATGCTCGCCGGGGGCGCGCTCGGTCCGGTGATGGCGGCCATGCCGCTCGAATTCATGATGATCGGCGGGGCGGCGCTGGGCGCGATCCTGATCGGCAATTCGATGCACGCGATCAAGCTGCTCGGCGGCGGGCTGGGCAAGGTGTTCAAGGGTCCGAAATATTCCGACGAGGATCATATCGACGCCATCGCGCTGACATCCAAACTGATGAAACTGCTGCGATCCGAAGGCGCGGTGGCGCTGGAAAGCCATGTCACCGAACCTGGCAGCTCGACCATCTTCAGCGAATATCCGCGGCTTCAGAACGACCCGGTCGTGACCGCGATGATCTGCGATCCGCTGACCTTGATGGTGGTGTCCTCGGGCACGCTCGATACCCATGCGGTCGAGGAGGTGATCGACAATGCGATAAAGACCCAGCTTCACGAAATGGAGGAGCCCGAGCACATGATCCAGTCGCTCGCCGATGCCTTTCCGGCATTGGGGATCGTGGCTGCGGTGCTCGGCATCATCAAGACCATGGGCGCGATCGACCAGCCGCCCGAGATTCTGGGAAAGATGATCGGCAGCGCGCTGGTCGGCACCTTTCTCGGCGTGCTGCTGGCCTATGGCATCGCCGGGCCGCTTGGCACCCGGCTGAAGCAGATCAACACCCATGACCAGCAGATCTTCCATTCGATCAAGCAGGTGATCATCGCCAGCCTGCACGGCTATCCGCAACCGCTGGTGCTGGAAGCCGCACGTTCGGGCCTGCCGCCCGCGCACCGGCCCAAGCTGACCGACCTGCTCGACATGATGCGGGGGCGGTGAGGTGGCCGAGGCTGACCCGAAGCTGCTGGCCCCGCCCGCACCCGTCATCGTGAAGAAGGTCACCATTCAGGCCGCCGGTCACCACGGCGGTGCGTGGAAGGTCGCCTATGCCGATTTCGTCACCGCGATGATGGCGTTCTTCCTGCTGCTATGGCTGCTCGGCGCGACGGAAGAAAAGCAGCGCAAGGGCATTGCCGACTACTTCACCCCCACGCTGGTCAAGATGCGCAAGGAAAGCGCGGGCTCGGATGGCTTGCTGGGCGGCAGCTCGATAACCGATGCGGATAATTATCCCAACGCCATGGGCCAGACCGGCACACGCGCGATCACTATCCCGCGCGGCGTCACCGGCGGGCCGGTCGAGGGTGGCGGGCGCGGCGAGCTGGATTCGGACAAGCTCAAGGAACTGCGCGACAAGATCGAAAGAAAGCTGGTCCAGCGCCGCCAGCTTTCGCACCTTGCACGGCAGGTGCGGGTGATGCGCGCACCCGAAGGCATCCGCATCGATCTGGTCGATGATGCCGATTTCGCGATGTTCGAGCTGGGCACCACAATCCTGACCGGCGAAGCACGCGGTTTGCTGGACGTCATGGCCGAGACGCTGCAGGACGAACGTGCGCCGCTGATCCTGCGCGGCCACACCGATTCGCTGCCGTGGCGCAGCGGGGTGGCCGCCAATAACTGGTCGCTGTCCACCGGGCGGGCCGAGGCGACCCGTCAGGCGCTGGTGCTGAGCGGTCTGCCGGCCCAGCGCATCGCCCGGATCGAAGGCGTGGCCGAGACCGAGCCGCTGATCGCCGATAACCCTGCCGACCCGAGGAACCGCCGGATTTCGTTGTTGCTGCTCGATGGAAAGGGCAGCAGCAGGGGCGGCGGCATGGCCGGCAGCATCCGCGCACGCCCGAGCGTTCTGCCGGACCCGGTCGAAACCGCTGCTCCCGCGGATGCGGCTTCGCGCACGGCCACGTCCGATTTTGCTCTCCCCTGAACAGGGGATGGCGGTTTTTGTCGCCAGATGCTTTTCTTGCGCCACAATCCGCAAGAGTGCCGTGCATGAACAACCGCCTGCCCCGTGCCATTGCCGTGCTGGCCGCGCCGTTCGCGGCGCTGCCGGTCGGCGTGGCAGGGGCGCAGCTGCCCGCCGACCCGATGGGCCTCCGCGGCGTGTATGGCGGAAGCCATCTGTGTGAGCATGGCGAACATGGCGCGCTGCTCGAAATCACCCGCGTGATCGCCGATGATGCGCCGGATTATCCTTACCGGCTCGAAGGCCGCTATGCCTTCCACCCGGTGATCGGCGGGCGCGCCGGGGTTTATGGCGAGATCGCCGGGAGTTTCCGGCTCGTGGGCGAAATCCGCGCCGACGGGCGCGTGACGCTGGACAATGTCGGCTGGCTGGCGATGCCCCCTGAAGGCTATGGTGCCGCCGATTTCGAGGGCCGCTTTGCCGCGCGCGCCGACGGGTTGATGCAGTTCGACGGGCGCATGGATACCGGGGTGCCCGGCGAATGCGGGGCGGTGCTGCTGACGCGGGTGCTGCCTGCTCCGGCGAAGGCAATGGGGGAGACGGGGGAATGACGACAATGATGAAGAAGGCGACGAGGATCGCCCTTGCCGGCGCGGCGATGCTTGGCGGCATGGCTCTGGCCGCACCGCTCGCAGCACAGGGCGAAACGCCGCCGCTGGTGGTGCCGTGGGGCGCTAATGGCGCACAACCGTTCGGCCCGGAAGGCCAGAAAATGTGCATGATCTGGGCTGGAAAGACCCAGCCAATGTTCAATTTCACCGTGATGGAACACCTATCCCATCGCCGGCCCTTGCTGAACATGGCAGCCCCCTGGCTGGAAGGTCAGGCCGATCTTTCTCCGGTTGCGGTGAGGGTAAGCTTTCCCGACGGCTCGACTTTCGAGGGGCGCAGTGTGTACGGCACGGAGAAAAACGTCACCAGCACCCGAATGGAATCGCTCGAGGCCGTGCTTGCCGGCTTTTCGCGTCCCGGCGTGATCAGCATCACCATAGGCGGCAAGACCCACCAATATGATGCGCCGTGGTTGAAAACGGCGATTGTCGCCATGCGCGAATGCGTCGCGGCGCTGCCTCCGGTCGCCCGCCCGTGACCTTGCGCACGCTCATCCTCGAAGACCTCGCCGATATGCGCGCCTGGCTGTCGGGCGTGATGCTGGAGGCCTGCCCCGAAGCGCGGATCGCGACCGCGCCTGATATCCGCGCGGCGCTTGGGATGCTGGAGGGGGAATCGTTCGATCTTGCGCTGGTCGATCTCGGCCTGCCCGATGGTTCGGGGCTGGACGTGCTGCGCGCGCTCAAGGCGAAAGACCCGCGCACCTTGTGCGTGGTGGCAACGATCATGGGCGATGATGCCTCGGTCGTGGGCGCGCTGGCGGCGGGGGCGGATGGCTATCTGCTCAAGGACCAGCCCTCGGCCTTGCTGGTGCGCCAGATTCGGCAGATGATCGATGGTGTGCCGGCGCTTTCGCCTGCGATCGCGCGGCGGATCATGACCCATTTCCGCCGCACCGGCCCGGACATGGCCGAAACCGACCTGACCCGGCGCGAACGCGAGGTTCTGGGGCATATCGGCAAGGGGCTGCGCAATCACGAGGTTGCCACGACACTCGGCATCGGCACCAACACGGTCGCAGCGCATATCAAGTCGGTCTATGCCAAGCTCGGCATATCCTCTCGCGCAGAGGCCGCCTGGCATGCGGCCAAGCTGGGGCTCTGAAGCACCTTAAAGCGGCAGGGTCGCTGCGATCCGCGTGCCATCCGTCCCGGTCGTGACCACCAGCGTGCCGCCCAGAGCCTCGATCCGCCGCTGCATGTTGCCAAGACCGCGCCCGCTGCGCGGCAGCTCGCCATCAAACCCCTGACCATCATCGGCAATGCTCAGCGCCAGCATCGGGCCGGAAGGCGCAGGCGCGATCCCGACCGCGATTTGCAGCGTGGTGCCGCCCGAATGGCGCAAGGCATTGCTCACCGCCTCGCGCAGCACCGCGCGCAGCGCGCGCACCGTGTCGCGCGGGGGCGGCGCCTCGGGCAGTTCGGCCATGTTCCACGACAGCGCGAAGCCGGCCAGTTCCAGCCGGTCGGCGGTCTCGGCGCGCAGATCGCCGACCAGCGCATCAAGCCCCTGCGCCTCGCCTTCGGCATTGCGGATCACGTCGCGCAGATCGCCGATGGTTTCGCGGATCAGCTCGTCCTTGCGCGCGGTGGCGGGGGCGTGGAGCGCGGTGAGCAGGTGCGCGCCGATATTGTCGTGGATGTCCTGCGCAATCCGCGCACGCTCTGTGGCGACCCCGCGATCATAGGCACTGCGCGCTTCGCCCAGTGCCGTGACCAGCCCGACCAGTTCGCCCGCCAGCGCGGCATCGGCGGGGGTGAACAGCCGCCGCCCATGATCGCGGTCGCGCAGCAGCAGCGAGGGAAATCCCGCCGGGCCGGGCACCAGCAGCGCACAACCTTCGGCGGCGACGCGGGGCGCGGTATCGCCCGGCGCGCCCGCTTCGGACAGTTCGAGCGGGCTGAAAGTCTCGCGCAGCAGCTCACCCCACGCCGCTGCTCGCGCTTGCGGGGTCGGCTCCAGCGCCACTCCGGCAACCTCGCGGAACAAGAGCGCCTGATCGCGCCGCGGCGACCCGACCAGCCGCTGCCACAGCCACCCGCGCGCCGGCAGATAGACCAGCGCAACCATCAGCAGGGCGATCCCCGTCGCGCGCGCCGGATCGAGCGAGAGCAGCAGCACGATCGCCGCATCCACCACCAGCACCGCCAGCCCCGCGCCGACGACGAAGAGGAGCTGGAACGCCCAGCGCCCCAGCCCGAACACGCGGTAGCGCAGCAGCGCGACAGCCAGCGCGACATAGATGATGATGAAGAACAGAAAGCCGAATTCTTCGTCCACCAACGGCGGCAGGAGCAGCGCCGATGGCAGCGCAACCAGCCCGATGAAGGCCCCAGCACCGATCGCCACACAGGTCCCCAGCCATACCGCGATCGCGTGGGCAACCGGATCTGCGCGCGTAGCCAGCACCTGCGCGCCAGCCAGCACCAGAATCAACGCCATTTCCGCCAGCGTGACCCTGTGGGTCTGGACCGACGTATCGAAGGGGCCGAAAAAGCCGAGCACGGTCCAGCCGCCGAAGAATATGATGCTGACAAGGATGACCCCCGCAGCCCCCGGCAAGCGGCGCGGATAGAGCGCGAACAGCGCGATCATGATGATGCCGAAGCCGCTGGCCCCAAAGACATTGAGAAACGCCGCCACGGTCAGGGTCGTCTCGCCGAACGGGCCGGGCAACAAAAACAGCGCCGCCCCGAGGCAGAAGGCATAGGTCGCCGCCCCGCTGGCGCAGAACAGCATCGCCGCGCGCTCGCTCGGCCGGAGCGCCCAGATCCACGCCGACAACAGCCCGGCAACCATCGCGGTGACAAGGCACGGCCAGAGCCGGATAGCGGGCGTGGTCAGCGGTCCACCGCTGCCAAGGCCGAAGCCCAGCAGGGCGACCAGACCGACCGGAACCAGCAGCGCGGTGGCAAGAATGGCAAAGACGCTGACCGGCGGCAGGCGGCCTCCGCCCGTACCCGCGCCTTCAGCCGGCCTTGCAGAGCGCGCCACACCGACGGCATGCGAGCCTGCCGACGCAGCTTGCGGAATCATCGGGCGACCGTGCAGAGTCAAAGCCCCTTCGCCGCCTTTTCCTCGGCGTAGACGATGTCGGCGGCGAGCGTGACCGATTCCTCGAAAGCGCGGACATTCCGCACAAACACCGGCTCGGGAATCCCTGCGCCGAGATGGAGGTCCCAGTGGACGAAGGGATCGCCTTCGGGATCGAGTCTGACGGCAAGAAACGGGAACTGTGCGCTCAACTGCATGGCTTGCGCCGGGGTCCAGGGCTGTTCCCGGTCATAGCCGACCTGGATACGGATCGACTGGCAATTATCGTGACTGGTTTCGTCACAGCCAAAAAAGAACACCGAGAACACCCCGCCCGTGCCGCGTGACACGATCAGCGGATCGCCGATGCCGTCGGTGGTCAGTTCGGGGTTGAAGCCCATGTTCATCAACGCCACCACGATCCCGGCGGGATTGCTGGCGGTGATCACCCTGTCCTGTGCAGGCTCCTGCGCCCGTGCCTGCCATGACAAGGCAGTGCAGGCCATCAACAAGGCGAGCCCTGCACGCCTCCATGTCTTCATCGGTTTCCCCCCGGAAGCAAGCTGCCGAAAACGCGCGACCCGATGTTGGCGCTAGGATTGCATCAAGCGCAAGGCTTGTTCAAGCCGGAACAACACGGCTGCGCAGTATCGTTAGTGGCCCGATGCCGGAACCTAGCGGGCGAAGAGCTGCCCCATATCGGCGAAGGCCTTGAATTCGAGCGCATTGCCCGCCGGATCGCGCAGGAACATGGTCGCCTGCTCGCCCGGCTGGCCCTTGAACCGGATGGTCGGCTCGATCACGAAGGTGGTGCCGGCTGCGCGCAGCCGTGCAGCCAGCGCTTCCCATTCGGCCATGTTCAGCACCAGCCCGAAATGCGGCACCGGCACGCCGTGGCCATCGACATGGGTATTGGCGCGGTCACCTGCTTGTCCCGGCGCGAGGTGGGCGACAATCTGGTGGCCATGGAAATCGAAATCGATCCATTCGTCCGATGATCGCCCCTCGGCGCAGCCCATCGCCTCGCCATAGAACGCCCGCGCGGCGGCAAGATCATCGACCGGAAAGGCGAGGTGAAAGGGGGGCAGGGTCATGGCAAAGCGCATAGCGCGGGCGCGGCGCGGGGGGAAAGGATTTTCCTGCTCCCACGCGATCTTTCAGCCCCATGCCGCCATGCCCCGCACGCCCGCCCGACCGCCCGACCGCGCGATGACCTGCGAAGAATTCGATGCCGCGCTCGAACGGCTCCGCAGGGGGCCGGTTTTGCCATCTGGACAGTGTCTCACGTGTCTCACCGTTCAGCATCGACAGCGCCGGGATGAACGGTTAGGGCCGGATCGCCAGGCAAGGTGGAGCGGGCAGACAATGAAGCTGATCATCGGCAACAAGAACTATTCCAGCTGGAGCTTGCGCGGCTGGCTCGCGGCGAAGCAATCGGGCCTGCATTTCGACGAGCTCACCGTGCCGATCATGGGCGAGGAATGGGACCGGCTCAAACACGACATGGGCGAGATGCAGCCGTCATCCGGCAAGGTGCCGGTTCTGTGGGACGGCGAGGCGGTGGTGTGGGATAGTCTCGCGATCCTCGAATATCTGGCCGACAAGGTCGGGCGCGAACGGTTCTGGCCGCGCGATGATGCCGCCCGCGCGATGGCCCGGGCGATGGTGGCGGAGATGCATTCGGGCTATCAGTCCTTGCGCAAGGAAATGCCTATGAACATCCGCCGCCGGGTCGAACTGGCCGGCGTTTCGGACCAGACCCGGCATGATATCGTGCGCATCCTCACCCTGTGGGCCGAAGCGCGCGCGCGCCACGGCAATAGCGGCCCCTATCTGTTCGGAACCTTTGGCGCGGCCGATATCTTCTATGCTCCGGTTGTGACGCGCTTCGTCACTTACGGGATCGCCGTGCCGGGCTTTGCGCAGGCCTATATGCAGGCGATTGCGGAACATGACTGGATGCGCGAATGGACAGGCGCTGCCGAGGAAGAGCAATGGGTGATCGAACAATACGAGCAGGTCGCATGAGGGCCGCAATCGCCGCGCTGCTGGCCTTGATCGTCGTGTTGCCCGCGCCCGCACAGGCGTGGGGCTTTTACGCCCATCGCAAGACCGCCGAAATCGCCGATGCCAATGTCTCGCCGGAAGTGCGGGCCAAGATCCGGCGGCTGCTGCGGTCGGAAAAGGCGCTCGGCACGCCCGAATGCCCGTTGAAGACCATCGAGGATGCCAGCGTATGGGCCGATTGCGTGCGCCGCACCGGCTGGCGCTGGGGCTATACCGCCGCATGGCATTACCGCACCGCGCCGATCTGCGAGAGTTTCAACCCGCGCGCCAATTGCGCGGGCGGTAACTGTGTGACCGCCCAGATCGAGCGTGCCCACCGTCTGCTGGCGGACGAAAGCCTGCCCGATGCGATCCGGCTGGAGGCGCTGGCCTTCATGGTGCATTTTGCAGGCGACGTTCACATGCCGCTGCATTCCGGCGACAACGAGGATCGCGGCGGCAATGACCGCGAGGCCGATTACGGCATCATCCCCGGCCTCAATCTGCACTGGATCTGGGACGGGCCGCTGGCCGAACGCGCGATCAGCGATCCGGCCGATCCGGTAGTGCGGCGCTATTCGCCAGACGAGCGCGCCGACCTCGGCGGCGGCGGGCCGGCCGACTGGGGCCGAGAAAGCTGGGAGATCGCGCGCGGCTTCGTCTATCCCACCGCATTCGACACCGATGATGTCTGCGCGGGCGAATTGCCTGCCCGGACCGCGCTCAGCCAGGAAGACATCGTTGCCGGGGTGCCGATTGCAAAGCGGCGGGTGCAACAGGCCGGCATCCGCATCGCCGATCTGCTGGAAAGCGCCTTTGCCCCCGGCCCGCTCAAGGTCGAGGAACGGCGGCGCGGTGACTAGGGCGGCTTGCACTGCCCTGCGGGACTGCTAGGCCAGCGGAAATGAGCGATGTTCTCGACCTTGCCAAGCGCCTGATTTCAGCGCCCAGCGTGACCCCTGCAACCGGCGTGGTGTTCGATGAACTCGAAGCCATGCTGGCGCCGCTGGGCTTTGCCGTCCACCGCTTCACCCGCGGCGAAGGGCCGGAAGGCAGTGAAGAGGCGCCGGTCGAAAACCTGTTCGCCATCCGCACCGGCCCGCCGGGATCGCGCCACTTCGCCTTTGCCGGGCACCTCGATGTGGTGCCGCCGGGGCCGATCGGCGGAGAGAACGGGTGGGCCAGCGACCCCTTCGTGCCCGAAGTGCGGGGCGATCTGCTCCACGGGCGCGGTGCGGTCGACATGAAGGGGGCGATCGCCGCGATGGTCGCTGCCGTTGCCGAAGTGCCGCGCGAGGCCGGCACGATCAGCTTCATCATCACCGGCGACGAGGAAGGCCCGGCGCTCCACGGCACCCGCGCGCTGATCGATTACATGGCGGCCCACGGCGTGTCGCCCGACCTGTGTCTTGTGGGGGAGCCTACCTCGGTCAACCAGCTGGGCGACATGGTCAAGATCGGGCGGCGCGGCTCGGTCAATATCTGGATCGATGCGCATGGCACCCAGGGCCATGTCGCCTATCCGCACCTTGCCGACAATCCGCTGCCCAGGCTGGTGGCGATTCTGTCGGAACTTGATGCGCTGCCGCTCGATACCGGCACCGACTGGTTCCAGCCTTCGAACCTTGAAATCACCGATATCAATGTCGGCAATCGCGCGCACAACGTGATCCCGGCACTGGCACAGGCGCGCATCTCGATCCGCTTCAATGATCTTCACACCGGCAACAGCCTGTCCGAACGGGTGATGGCGATTGCCGAAAAGCACGGCGGCATTGCCCGCCCCGTCATCTCGGGCGAACCCTTCCTGACCGAGCCGGGCGCCTTTTCCAGGCTGGTGAGCGAAGCGGTGGAGGCCGAAACCGGCCTGCGCCCCGAACTTTCCACCAGCGGCGGCACGTCCGACGCCCGGTTCCTGCGCGCCGTTTGTCCGGTGATCGAATTCGGCCTGTGCAACGCCACCATGCACAAGCGTGACGAGGCGGCGGCGATCCCCGATCTTGCCGTGCTCGCCCGCATCTATGCCCGCATCGCCGCGCACGCGCTGGCGCTCGAGGAAGGACAGTAATTTGAACGCCTGGTTCCGTATCCCCCTGTGGCAGCGGGTGATCGCCGCGCTGATTCTCGGCATCGTCGTGGGCTATCTGTGGGGGCCGGGCGCGGCGAGCATCAAGATCATCGGCGATATCTTCATCGCCTTCATCAAGATGCTGGTGGTGCCGCTGATCTTTTTCAGTCTGGTCGCGGGCGTCGCCAGCATCGGCGATCTGCGCAAGCTCGGTTCGGTCGGCTGGCGGGCGATGCTGTTGTTCGTGGTGACCGGGCAGATGGCGGTGTGGCTGGGCCTCGGAATCGGCACGCTGGCCCAGCCGGGATCGGGGATCGACGGGGCGGGCATGGCGCTCGACGAGGCGGCTCTGCAACGCGCGCAGGAGGGTCGGGAGAACGCCCAGAGCTTCGAACAGATGATCCTCGAGGTTGTGCCATCCAGCCCGGTGCAGGTCATGGCGGACGTCAACGTGCTCCCGCTGATCGTGTTCTCGCTGCTGATCGGGATCGGCATCCTGATGGCGAAGGAGGAAGGCGAGCCGGCTCTCAAGATCTTCGAAAGCGGCAGCGTGGTGATGCAGAAGGTCACCATGGTGGTGATGGAGCTCACACCGTTTGGCGTTTTCGCGCTGATGGCGTGGGTGGCAGGCACGCTGGGGATCGATGCGTTGAAGGCGCTGGGCCAGCTGGTGTTCCTCAACTATCTCGGCTGCTTCCTGATTATCGGCATCATCTATGCCGGGATGATCAAGGGCATCGCGCGCCTGCCGGTGATCGACTTCTTCCGCGGCATCGTCGATGCGATGGCGGTCAGCTATTCGACCGCCAGCTCCAACGCGACCTTGCCGGTGACGCTGCGCTGCGCCGAACGCAACCTCGGCGTGTCGAATTCTGTCGCGAGCTTCGTGATCGCGCTGGGGGCGACGATCAACATGAACGGCACGGCGATGTATCTCGGCCTTGCCACGCTGTTCGGCGCGCAGGCATTCGGCGTCGATCTGAGCTGGGGGGATTACCTGACAATCTCGGTGCTCGGCACACTCGGCGCGATCGGCGCGGCGGGGATTCCGGGCTCGGGCCTGATCATGATGGTGCTGGTGTTCGGCGCGGTCGGCGTACCGCTGGAAACCATCGCGCTGGTGGCAGGGATCGACCGGATCATGGACATGATGCGCACCACCACCAATGTTACAGGCGATGCGGCGGTTGCTGTGACCGTGGCCAGCATGACCGGCGAGCTCGACCGGGCCGAGCTGATCAGCGCAGATGATGTCTAGGCTGCTATTTCGCGCCGGTCGGCGGCACGCTCGCACCGTCTTTTCCTGAGGGTGCGACGGGCACGAAGTCTCCGAGCTGGCACAAGGTGGGCCCCGATCCGCGATCATAATTGAGCCGCATCCTATCGCCGGAGCAGATCGTCGCGTTGACGGCGCCGATACCCGGCACGCCGTCCTCGCGCTCGCGGCGCAAGCCGGGGCAGCGCTTGGCGAGGTCGTTGACGAATATCTGGCCCTGACGCTCAAACAAGACCTTACGCTCGTTCACCACGAGAAAGCTGGCGTTACTGGTCCGCAGGCATTTCTGCGGCGCGGCGGTGACCACGAAATCGACCGGCTCGTCATGCTGCATCAGCAGCGTGGTGAGCGGGGTCGGCGAGGCCTGCCAGCTGCCTTGACCCGCGTTTGCGGCCGTCAGGCTGATTCCGAGCGCCAAGACTGCTCCTGTCGCTCCGATCCACAACCCACGTTCCATGCATGCCTCCTCAGCTACCGATCTGCCGCTGCTGGTATCCGCCTGAAAGTAAGAAGAAGTTGCTGAATTCCCTGTGAACAGCGCAAGTTCAGGCGGGCCTCAATCCGCCTTGTCGTCCTTCACATATTCGACCGGCACAAACCGGCCCAGCCCGCATCCCGCGCCGCGCTGCGGCACGCCGCCGAGGTTCTGCAGCACGTAGATGATTTCGGGCGTGCAAAGCTGGTCGATGGTGGTGTTGTAGGTAAAGGCGCGCTCCAGCCGGAGGCCCGGGCAGGACTGTGGCAGGATGTTGCGATAGACCTTGCCGCCGCGCATCTCGAAATCGATCACCCGGTCACTGCGCACCTGGGTCTGGCGGATCTGGGTGCGGTTGATGCAGGTCTGGCCCTCGCCCAGCACCTTGACCGCAGGCGCATCGGCCGCGGGATCGGCATTCGGATCACGCTCTACTGGCGCGCAGGCGGCGGCGGCAAGCATCAGGGCAGGCAGGGTAAAGGCGGGAATCGGGAAACGTGCATGCATGGCGCGAACATCCTCTTGTGGCCGACGCCGGCTGACGGCCGGGCGCCGCTAGCTCTGTTTGCCCCCGCGCGGATCCTGTAGCACTTTCTTGCGATAGCTGCACAGGTCCGCAACCTTGCAACGCCAGCATTCAGGCGTCCGCGCCTTGCAGACATAGCGCCCGTGCAGGATCATCCAGTGGTGCGAATCCCGGCGGAAGGGCTGGGGGACGCGCTTCTCCAGCTTGGCTTCGACTTGCTCAGGGGTCTTGCCCTTGGCCATGCCGGTGCGGTTGCCGAGGCGGAAGATGTGGGTGTCGACCGCGAAGGTTTCCTGCCCGAACCAGCAATTCAGCACGACATTGGCGGTCTTTCGCCCGACACCGGGCAGCCGCACCAGATCCTCGCGGGTGTCGGGCACTTCGCCGCCATATTCGTCGATCAGCAGCTGCGAGAGGAGGATCACATTCTTGGCCTTGGAATTGAACAGGCCGATGGTCTTGATGTGCTCTTTCAACCCGTCCTCACCCAGAACGACCATCTGCTGCGGCGTTGCGACCTTGGCGAACAGCGCGCGGGTGGCCTTGTTCACACCGACATCGGTCGCCTGCGCCGATAGCGCGACGGCGACCACCAGCTGGTAGGCATTGCCATATTCCAGCTCGGTCTGCGGTGAGGGGTTGTCTTCGGCCAGACGGCGGAAGAATTCGAAGATCTGGTCTTTGGTCATCGTCTCGGGGTCATGGCGCGCGCGTTACAATTCCAGCACATCGTTCATGGTGTAACGCCCGGCAGGCTTGCCGATCAGCCAGCACGCCGCCTTGACCGCGCCGCGGGCAAAGATCATGCGGTTTTCTGCCGAATGCGACAGGGTAAGGCGTTCTTCCGGACCGGCGAAGATCACGCTGTGTTCGCCCGCCACGGTGCCGCCACGCAGCGTGGCAAAGCCGATATTGCCCTCGCGCCGGGCGCCGGTCTGCCCGTGGCGCCCGCTTTCCATATTGGCGGCCAAGTCGATCCCTCGCGCATCCGCCGCCGTTTCGCCCAGCAGCTTCGCGGTGCCGGACGGCGCATCGACCTTCAACCGGTGGTGCATCTCCAGCACTTCGATATCCCACTCCGTCCCCAGCCGCGCCGCCGCCTCGCGCACCAGATACGCCATCAGCGTGACACCCAATGAAAAGTTGCCCGATTGCAGCACCGGGATCACCTTGGCGGCTTCGGCCAGCATGACGAAATGCTCCTCGGCGAGGCCGGTGGTACCGACCACGACCGGAATGCCCGCCACCCGCGCCGCACCGAGGTTCGCGCTCAGCGCTTGCGGCGCGGAAAAATCGACCAGCACATCGCACTGCGCCGCCAGCGGGCCGGGATTGCCGCCGGCATCGACGCCGATCCGCATGTCGTGCCCGGCCTCGGCAATCGCCGCCTCCAGCGCCTGCCCCATGCGGCCCTTGTGTCCGATGACTCCGAATTGCACCTGTGCCATTGCCACGCCTCTTGCGTTCATGTTTGATGGTCTCATGGCAGAGTTCGAACGCATCGTCATCCTCACCGGCGCCGGGATCTCCGCCGAAAGCGGGATCGACACCTTCCGCGCCGCCAGCGGCCTGTGGGAACAGCACCGGGTAGAAGATGTCGCCACGCCCGAAGGCTTCATCCGCAACCCCGATCTGGTGCTCGGTTTCTATGACGCGCGGCGCGCAGCCCTGGCGCAGGTCGAACCCAATCCTGCGCATGGGGCGCTGGCACGGCTGGAGCGCGAATTTTCCGGCAATGTGCTGCTGGTGACGCAGAATGTCGACGATCTGCACGAACGCGGCGGGTCGGCGCGGGTGCTGCATATGCATGGCGAGTTGAAAAGCGCGCTGTGCACCTCGTGCGAAACGCGCAGCCGGTGGGACGCCCCGATGCTGGACCGTCCGCCATGCCCGGTTTGCCGCGCGCCCACCTTGCGCCCCGATGTCGTATGGTTCGGCGAGATGCCCTATCAGATGGGCCGCATCTATCGGGCGCTGGAGGCGTGCGATCTGTTCGTCAGCATCGGCACCAGCGGTGCGGTCTATCCGGCGGCAGGGTTCGTGCAGGAGGCGCGCAGCAGCGGTGCGCGCACGCTCGAACTTAATCTCGACCCGAGCGAAGGCTCAGGCCTGTTCCACGAATCGCGGTTGGGACCGGCAAGCACGCTGGTGCCGGCATGGGTCGATGAAGTGCTGGGCCTTTGCTGATCCTGGAGCCGGTTCATTCGGCGAGACATTGGCGGCACAATTCGGCCGGAAACCGGGCGCTGCAAGCTTTGGCGATGTCTTGCGCCGGGTATCCGCCCGCCCTTGCTTCGCGATAGGCGTTGCAGGCCTGTTCTCCGATCTTCTCGATTGCGGGCAGTTGCAGGCTCACCGCGCCGCCGGCAACCGAGGTCAGCCGCGCCCCATCCGTGTCCGCCCGCATTTCGATCGCGTCCTCGCCGTTCCACAGCCGCAGAGTTGCCCCTTCATCGGGGCCGGCGGCAAACAGTGCCACCTGCCCCTTTCGCGTATCGAGCGTAAGCCCGATATTGCCCGAAGGTTCGAAGGTGACATATCCGCCGCGTTCCTGCCCGATGCCATCATACAGCATAACCCCGGCCACGCTTTCGTTGCCGCGGCCAATGGTTTTGCCGTCGATGACAGCATCGGGAAGATCGCTTCCCACACGCACGCGCACGGTCCCTTGCGCATCGACGATTTCCAGCGTCCGCACCCGCAGCACATCTGTGCCCATGTCGCGGGTTTCGGACCGGGCGGGAGCAGTGTTCCACAAGGCCAGCGCGATCAGACCGGACACAAGCACCGCCGCACCGCGCCCCAGAAGCCTGTTGTTGCGTTCAAGCAAAGCGATCCGCGTTTCCAGTGTCTGCATGTCCCGTTACGGCTCCATCGAAAGCGTCCCGGTCCTGCGGATAGCAAATTGCGACCTGTTCGTCAGCGTCGGCACCAGTGGCGCGGCCTATCCGGCGGCTGGCTTCGTGCAGGAGGCGCGCAGCAATGGTGCGCGGATGCACGAGCCTAATTTCGACCCGAGCGAAGGCTCAGGCCTGTTCCACGTATCGCGGTTGGGTCCGGCAAACAGGCTGGTCCCACATTGGGTGGACGAAATGCTCAGTTACGCGGCGGCATGGGGGGATTTTTGCGGTGTTCCGGCCCGGTCTTTTCCGAATGAAACGGATTCCGCCCTTCTGCGGCGGTGCCCTCGCCGCGATCTTGCGCTTTTTTCGCACGGGTCAAAGACCAGACCCCGAAAACGAGAACTGCACCGATCGTAAAGAGCGCGAGCAGCATGACAATATCAAAGTCCATGGCTATTTTTCCTTTCCATCAGACCAACTGCGCGCCGCCATAAGGTGTTCCGGCCGGTTTCCGGATGGAGGATGTGCCGTGGCCCACGCGGGCTGGGCTGACGAAATCAGGCTGCGCGGCACCCTTTGCACTGGGCATCTTTGGCAATCCGGATCGTGCGCAATCCCGGCGCCATACCGTCAAGGATGTGCAGCCGCCCCCAGCCCGGATCGCCCAGCGCCGCAGTTCCGGCCAGCACCACCTTGATCGCCTGAAGCGCGGCAAAGGTGCCCGCCCAACCCGCCATCGCGCCCAGCATTCCGTCATCGGCGCAGGTGTCGCAATCCTCGGCGTCGAAGGCATCGCCGACAAAACAGCGGTAGCAGGCCTCGTCCGGCAAATGCCCCGCGAAAGCCGCGACCTGACCCTGAAACCGGCCCACGGCAGCCGACAGCAGCGGGATGCCCGCAGCCACACAGGCATCCGAGACAGCCAGCCGCGTGGCGAAATTGTCGGTACCGTCGAGCACCAGATCACACGCACCGATCAGGCGCCCGGCATTATCCGGCGTGATGCGCGCGTCGGATACCTCGACAACCAGCGTATCGTCGAAATTGGCGAGCCAACGCCGCGCCGACACCGCCTTGCCATGGCCGACATCACGGATGGTGAAAATGGTCTGGCGCTGGAGGTTCGAGGTATCGACCACATCATCATCGACCAGCGTGAGCTTTCCGATCCCGCTCGCCGCCAGATATTGCAGGGCGGGGCTGCCGATCCCGCCCAGCCCGATGACCGCGACATGGCTGGCCGCCAGCTTCGCCTGCCCAGCGCCGCCGACTTCGGGCAGCACGATGTGGCGGGCGAAACGATCGAGCCGGGCGGGAGACAGGCTCATGATTCCTCTCCCGGCTCCGCCACCCGTCGCTCCTGCCGGAAAGCACCGATTCCGTGCCACCACAGGAACCCGATCACCGCGCCTTTGGTCGGTTGCAGCATGGTCAGCAGCATCACCACCGCCAGCGGCAGAATGATCGCCAGCGTGGCCCAGGCCGACATGCCGAAAGTGCCGATCATCGCGATGACCACCGGCGCAAGCACGTGGCCGACCACAAGAATGCCGATATAGGCCGGGAAATCATCCGCCTGCTGCACCGACCAGTCCTGTCGGCAACGGGCGCAGCGCTCGACCGGATTGAGCCAGGCCCGGAAAAGCGACGCCTCGCCGCAGCGCGGACAGCGGCCCTTCGCTCCGCGCAGCAAGGCCGGAGCCCACCCGGGCGGCAAGTCGATCTGGTCGGAACAAAGCGGCGCAGACAGCATGGAAAGGCTGTTTACAGCCTGTGCATCGCCTGTCGACAGGGCTGTGGATGAGCCTGTCGAAACTGCGGGGCAAAGCCGGGGGAAACTCTGTGCGAATTAACCCTGCGAAGGCTCAGCTTTCCAGCTGGCGCAGCAGGCTGCGCACGTCGCCATCCATATCCGCATCACGCTGGCGCAGATCCTCGATCAGGCGCACTGCGTGGATCACGGTGGAATGATCGCGCCCGCCGAACTTGCGCCCGATTTCGGGGTAGGACCGCGGGGTCAGCACTTTCGACAGATACATTGCCACCTGCCGCGGGCGGACCACGGCGCGCGCGCGGCGCTTTGAACTCATTTCGGACCGGTCGATGCGGTAGAACTGGCACACGGTGCGCTGGATTTCGTCGATGGTGATCCGGCGGCGGTTGGCCGAGAGGATATCGGTGAGCTGTTCTTCGGCCAGCTGCAACGAGACTTCCTGCCCGGTCAATTGGGCATAGGCGATCAGTTTGTTAAGGCCGCCCACCAGCTCGCGAATATTGCGGGTGATGGTGCGGGCGAGGAATTCGACCACGTCAGCCGGCACATCCAGCGGGGCAAAGCGCACCAGCTTGGCCACCAGGATCTTCTTGCGCAATTCGATGTCGGCGGGCTGGATATCGGCCACCAGCCCCATCGACAGGCGCGACAGCAGGCGCGGTTCCACCCCGTCCAATGCCTGTGGGGCGCGATCGGCAGCGAACACCAGCCGCTTGCCCTCGGCCAGCAGCGCATCGATGGTGTAGAGCAATTCTTCCTGCGCGCTCGCCTTGCCGATGATGAACTGGATATCGTCCACCAGCAGCAGATCGAAGCTGCGCAGCCGTGCCTTGAACTCGATGGTCTGGCTGGATTTCAGCGCCTGCACGAATTCGACCATGAAGCGTTCGGCCGAACAGTAGAAAATCCGCGCACGCGGGTGCGCCTGCAGATAGGCGTGGCCGATGGCGTGCAAAAGGTGGGTCTTGCCCTGCCCCGTCGCCGCCTTGAGATAGAGCGGCGAGAATTGCGGCTGTTCCAGCGCGGCCATGCGCTGCGCCGCGTTGCAGGCCAGCACATTGGCCTCGCCCGTGACGAAGGCAGCGAAGGTCAGCGAAGGGTCGAGCCCGACCGAGGAGGTGAAGCCCGCATCCGACATGGTGCCCGCCGCCACCGCGAGCGCGCTTGCCCCGTCATTGGCCGGGCGGCGCCCGTCATCAAGGCGCAGGTCGGGCAACTGCCGCCGACCGGGATGCACCATGATATTGACCTTGCGCACTTCGCTGCGGGCGATCTTCCACGCCAGCTGCAGCCGGTCGTGGAACCGGTCGCGCACCCAGTTGGCCGAAAATTCGGTCGGCAGGTAAAGATCGAGCATGCCGCTCTCGCGGTCGAGGCTGCCCAGCTGGATCGGCTTGATCCACTGGCTGTGGAGCTGGTGGCCCAGGTCCTTGCGCAGACCCTGGCTGATGTCGGACCAGTCGGCGGCGAGGTTCACGGCTTCCGCGTCTTCCATCAAATCATCATCCGCAGGGCGGCGCGTGTTCCGCGCCTTTTCGATCCTGTGCACAAGCTCTTCCCCAATCTGTTCTCTTCCGCGCAACATGCGTCACACGGATCACCCTTGTTATTGCGACAGGCGAAGGTCACCCCGGCCCCGGAAAATCATTTTCCGAGGAGCCCCCTGTCGGCCGGTTTTTCAAGAACCCGGGCTGTCCCGCCCCGGGTGAAATGCGAATAAAGAGCGCAACGCGCCTTTGCGCAAGCACGGAGATTTAAAAAAAGTGAAATATTCCTGTTGACTCGTCGCAACCCCGCAGACTTGCGTTGGTCATGTTGTTTTCAATGGAAAATCACTCATTCCGTCACGCGAATCGCGGGGAATCCTGACATTTGTCGCGGTTGCGCCTGTCGCAATTGTCGCAAAGTAAAAAGGCCGCGCAGGACAAGCGCGGCCTCATGGCGATTCTGCCTCGCCGACAACCCGTATTCACCCTCTATGCGGTGCTACGGATCGCGCAAAAAACGAATCAGAGCGTGGCAACCCGGCGGGTCAGACGCGACATCTTGCGCGCCACGGTGTTCTTGTGGAGCACGCCACGGGCAACGCCGCGGGCCATTTCCGGCTGGGCCGCCTTGAGCGCGGCAGCGGCCGCTTCCTTGTCACCGGCTTCACAGGCCGATTCGACCTTCTTGATGAAGCTGCGGATGCGGCTGATGCGGGCACCGTTGATTTCGGCGCGGGCGGTGTTGCGACGGATGCGCTTCTTGGCTTGCGGCGTGTTGGCCATAATTCGTGTCTGTCTCGCGTCTGGTTCGGGCCGCTGATCGCAGCCGGGAAAACTGTATCGGGTTGGTCGAAACGGGCGATCGGGCGCATGGCCCGTTCACCGGAAAGCAGCGCGCATAGTCGCGAAGCGCCGCAAGGTCAACGATTCTCCCTTACTTCTGGCAGGCAGGGCAATACCACGTGCTGCGCCCGCCCTGCGCGATCCGGCGGATGGTGCCGCCATCATCGCGCCTGCAAGCCTCGCCTGTCCGCCCGTAGACATCGAAACTGCTGGCGAAATAGCCCAGCTCGCCATCGGGCCGGGCATAGTCGCGCAAGGACGAGCCGCCGTCGCGGATCGAGGCTTCGAGCACGGCGACAATCGCCGGCACCAGCCGCGCCAGTTGCGGCCCGGTCACCTTGCCTGCCGGCTTGGTCGGGCGGATGCCGGCACGCCACAGCGCCTCGCAGACATAGATATTGCCCAGCCCTGCAATGATCCGCTGGTCGAGCAGGCACAGTTTGATCGATTGGGTCTTGCCCCGCAGCGCCGCCTTGAGGTGCGCCACCGTCAATTCCGGTCCCAACGGTTCGGGGCCGAGGGCTGCAAATTGCGGCCATTGCGCCAGCGCGTTCGTCCCCACCAGATCGACCGAGCCAAAACGCCGCGGATCGCACAGGGCAAAGCGATGCGCGTCTGTCTCCAGAAGCAGGTGGTCGTGCGCCTCGGGTGTCTCGGGATCGATCCGCCAGCGCCCGCTCATGCCGAGATGGAAGATCATCGTCGCGCCGCGATCAAGATGGATCAGTCCGTATTTGGCCCGCCGCGAAAGGCCGGTCACCTGCGCCCCGGTCATCACCTGCACCAGATCGGCCGGGAAGGGGCGGCGCAGATCGGCGCGGTTCAACTGGACGCGCGTTATTCGTGCGCCATCAAGGAACCGGGCAAGGCCACGGACAGTTGTTTCAACTTCAGGGAGCTCGGGCATTTGATCTCCCTCTAACACCCTTTGCCTCGGCGGCAATTGTCTCTAGGGAACGCGGCATGAGCGAAACCACCGACGAAACCGTCTCCTTCGGCTACACCCAGGTCTCCCCGCAGGAAAAGACCCGCAAGGTGGGTGAAGTCTTCTCCAGCGTTGCGCGCAAATACGACATCATGAATGATGCGATGAGCTTTGGCATGCACCGCGGGTGGAAAGATCGTTTCGTCAAACGCGTGAAGCCGCAGCCGGGCGAGAACATTCTGGATATGGCCGGCGGCACCGGCGACATCGCTTTCCGCATGGCGGCACGCGGCGCGAACATCACGGTTGCCGATATCAATCAGGACATGCTGGATGTGGGTGCCGAACGGGCGATGGAGCAGGGCGAGCCGGAGGGCGCAGGCAGCCTTGTTTTCTCCCGGCAGAATGCCGAGGAGGTTACCTTTCCTTCCAACACCTTCGATGCCTATACCATCGTGTTCGGCATCCGGAACGTCACCTACAAGGACAAGGCGCTGGCCGAGGCCCACCGCGTGCTTCGGCCCGGCGGACGGTTCTTCTGCATGGAGTTTTCGGTCACCGACTGGGCGGGTTTCCGCGAGATTTACGACCTTTATTCGATGCATGTGATGCCGCGCATGGGCCAGGCCATCGCAGGCGACACCGAAAGCTATCGCTATCTTGCCGAATCGATCCGCAAGTTTCCCCGCGCGCCCGAGTTCGAGACGATGATCCGCGCGGCCGGATTTGTGAACACCAAGGCCGAGATCATCCTCGGCGGTGCTGTCGCGATCCATTCGGGGTGGAAGATCTAGGGACGTGACATCCTCCGCCGTCCACCTGATCCGCCTCGCCCGCTGGGGCGTGACGCTTGCCCGCAGGCGCGCGCTGGTGGGGATCGAGAATGATCCCAACGCTCCTGCCGCATTGCGCCGGCTGGTCAAGCTGGCGCGGCTCGCCACGCTGACGGGCAAGGATGGCCCGCGCGATTATGCCGGGGCCTTCCGCGCCATCGGCCCGGCCGCGATCAAGCTGGGCCAGAGCCTTGCCACCCGGCCCGATCTGGTGGGCGAAGAAGCGGCGAATAACCTGCTCTCCTTGCAGGACAGCCTGCCACCGGTGCCGTTTGCCGAAATCAAGGTGGCGATCGAATCGAGTTTCGGACAATCGCTCGAGAAGCTGTTTGCCGAAATCGACCCGAACCCGGTCGGCGCGGCGTCCATCGCGCAGGTGCACAAGGCCGTGACCACCGATGGCCGCAAGGTCGCGATCAAGGTGCTGCGCCCCGGCATCCGCGAGAAATTCGCGCGCGATATCACAACCTATGAATGGGCCGCTGCCCATGTCGAGGCGATGGGGGGTGAGGCCAGCCGCCTGCGCCCGCGCCTGACCATCGCCAATTTCAAGCGCTGGACCAATTCCGAGCTCGACCTGCGGCGTGAAGCGGCCTCGGCATCCGAACTGGCCGAACAGATGGCAGGCGTGCCCGGCTATCGCATCCCCGCGATCGACTGGGACCGCACCAATGGGCGGGTGATGACGATCGAATGGATCGACGGCATCAAGATCAGCCGCATCGAGGAACTGCGCGCGCGCGGTCATGATCTGGCAGCCATGTCGGACAAGCTGGTGATCAGTTTCCTCACCCAGGCGATCAGCGCCGGGTTCTTCCACGCCGACATGCACCAGGGCAACCTGTTCGTGGAGGATGACGGCACCATCGTGGCGATCGATTTCGGGATCATGGGCCGGATCGACCGGCGCGCGCGGCAATGGCTGGCGGAGATTCTCTACGGCCTGACCACCGGCAATTACCAGCGCGTTGCCGAAATTCACTTCGAAGCGCAATACGTACCCAGCTACCATTCGGTCGGAGAATTCGCGACCGCGCTGCGCGCCGTGGGCGAGCCGATGCGGGGCAAGCCGGTGAAGGAACTCAGCGTCGGGCAGATGCTCGACGGGCTGTTCGCGATCACCCGCGATTTCGACATGCAGACCCAGCCGCACCTGCTGCTTTTGCAAAAGACGATGGTGATGGTCGAAGGCATCGCCACGCAGCTGAACCCCGATATCAATATGTGGGACACCGCTGCGCCCTATGTGCGCTCGTGGATCCGTGACGAGCTGGGCCCCGAAGCCGCGCTGGCCGACCGGCTGAAAGAGGATACCGAAACGCTGCTGCGGCTGCCCGGCCTGATCCGGCGACTGGAAGAGAAATTCCCGCCCAAGGGCGGTGCGCCCGAAGCGCCGCCACTGCCCCATGTGGCGCTCATCACCGACAGGCGCGAAGGGCGCGGCTGGCTGGGCTATGCTCTTGCCGCACTGACGGGCGCTGGCGCGGTGTGGGGGGCGCTCGCGGTGGGCTGGATCGGTTAGCGGGCTAACGCAAGCAGCCTTTGCCGAAGATCCGGTAGCCGGTGACCGCCAGCGACAATGTCACCGCCTCGACCGCCATCGGCCCATACCCGCCGGCATAGCTGCCATCGACAATCAGACCGACCACCCTTCCTATCAGCGCAACCCCCATCAGCGCCGCCGCCACCAGCAGCGCCGCGCCGTTCTGGCGCCAGCCGCCCCACACCAGTGTTCCGCCCGCCACCACGAAGAACGCGGTGAAATCCGCCCGCAGGCTCGCGAGGCCCTGCGCGCCCGCTGCCTCGACCCCGAACATGGCGCCCATCTGAACCGGCGCGAGCAGGAAGCCCGATCCGATCACCATGAACACAAATCCGCCCAGCACCAGGGCCGCGCGCAGAACCATCATCATCAAACCGCCCCAGCTATCATTCCCTTGCGGGAGTCTGGTTCAGCCCCGCCCTCAATGCAAGCGCAGCGGCACGCCAATCCGCCGAAAGCGGTTGCGCCTTTGTAAGCGCAATCTTAACCACGGTGCGGCAATTCTGCGCGCCAAGACTATACCCGCACCGCTTGGCGCGGGGACCGGGCGCGTCTAGGTTGGTTGGCTGCGGGCTTATGCAAAGCCCGGCATGGGAGTTATTCGGTCCGATGGCATTGATCGGCGTGCAGAGCGGAACACAGCGATGACAGGCACGTCCCTGCGCATCCTGCTGGTCGTGGGCGGCGGTATCGCGGCCTACAAGGCCTGCGAGCTGGTGCGCCTGATCCGCAAGGGTGGCGGCGAAGTCACCTGCGTCATCACCAAGGGCGGGCAGCAGTTCGTGACCCCGATGGCGCTCGCCGCCTTGTCAGAAAACCAGGTCTACACCAACCTGTTCGACCTCAAGAACGAGGCCGAAATGGGGCATATCCAGCTTTCGCGCGAGGCCGATCTGGTGGTGGTCTGCCCGGCGACCGCCGATCTGCTGGCCAAGATGGCGGCGGGCATCGCCGATGATCTGGCCACGACGCTGATCCTTGCCACCGACAAGCCGGTGATGGCGGTGCCCGCGATGAATGTGCGGATGTGGGAGCACGAGGCGACCCAGCGCAACATCGCGTTGCTCGAATCCGCAGGGGTCAGCGTGCTCCATCCCGATGAAGGCCCGATGGCCTGCGGCGAATTCGGCTATGGCCGCCTGCCCGAGCCCGAGGCGATCTGGCACGCGATTGCCGAACACTTCGGCATCGCGGTGCCCGAACCCCATTTTGCACCCGCGCCGATCCCGGCGAATGATCGCCAGCTCATCGAAGTCGAGGCGCTCGAACCCGAGGACGAGGACGACAGCGCGCCTGCGTCAGGCGGCGGGCTGGGCGGGCTGTTGTCGCGGATCATCCCGCGTTCGACCGCCAAGCGCACCCACGAGGATATCGAGGCGGAATATCAGGACCTGCCCGACCCGGACGAGGACGATCGGCCCGAGCCTGAAGAACCCGCGCCCGAATTTGCCCCCGATCTGGGCGGGCCGCTGCTGGCGAAGAAGGGCAAGGCCAATGCCGCCCCGCCGGTCGATGCCGGTGCGATCAACCACGAGGTCGATTCGCGCAAATCCGCGCCCGAGGTTCCGGACGAGGTTGAAACCGTGCTGGGCGATGTGCCCGAAGGCGCCGATTTCGGCATTGCCGCATCGCATCGCCCGCTGTCCGGTCGCCATGTGCTGGTGACCGCCGGGCCGACCTGGGAAGCGATCGATCCGGTGCGCTACATCGCCAACCGGTCGAGCGGGAAGCAGGGCTTTGCCATCGCCGCCGCCGCCGCTGCGCTGGGCGCGAAAGTCACGCTGGTGGCCGGGCCGGTGGCGCTGAAAACACCGGCGGGCGTGACCCGCATCGATGTCGAAAGCGCCGAGGATATGGCCAAAGCGGTGAAACACGCGCTGCCCGCCGATGTCGCGGTGATGGTGGCCGCGGTGGCCGACTGGCGGCCGAAGGAATACCGGGGCGAGAAGATCAAGAAGCGCGGATCGGCGCCGCCCGCGCTGATGCTGGCGGAAAATCCCGATATCCTTGCCAACCTTGCAGCGGGTGGCAAACGGCCCGAACTGGTGATCGGCTTTGCCGCCGAAACCGACAACGTGATCGACAATGCCAAGCAGAAGCGCAAGCGCAAGGGCTCCGACTGGATCGTGGCCAACGACGTTTCGGGTGATGTGATGGGCGGCGACACGAACCGCGTCCACATCGTCAGCGCAGACGGTGTCGAAACGCTTGACGAAATGCCCAAGAGCGCGGTGGCGATGGCGCTTGCCGAGCGGATTGCGGCAACGCTCAAGGCCGAGGCGGCCGAATGAGCGCCGCCATCAAGGTGGGCGTGAAGCGCCTGCCCCACGGCGCAGGCCTGCCGCTGCCCGCCTACGCCACATCGGGCGCGGCGGGCATGGACGTGGTCAGCGCCGAGGACGTGGTGATCGCCCCTGGCGCGCGCCATGCGGTGGCGACCGGCCTGTCAGTGGCGATCCCGCAGGGCTATGAAATCCAGGTGCGTCCGCGTTCGGGCCTCGCGCTGAAACACGGCATCACCGTGCCCAACACACCAGGCACGATCGACAGCGATTATCGCGGCGAACTGAAGGTGATCCTGATCAACCACGGCACAAAACCCTTCGCGGTTGCACGCGGCGACCGTGTGGCGCAGCTGGTGCTCGCCCCGGTGGTGCAGGCGGCGTGGGACGAGCTTGCCGAGCTTGATGCGACCGAGCGGGGCGAAGGTGGCTTCGGTTCGACCGGAGGTCACGCGAAGCTCTAGCTCAGGCAAGCCCGGCAGACGCGTAACGCGCAGTGCCGGGCCAACAAAAAAGGCGGCACCGATCCCCTGGCGCCGCCTTCTCGTCCCGTCCAAGGGTCTGTTGAGGACCGTCTACACCATCAATCCTGTTGGCGCACGGTCTTTTCGTCTTCGCGGATGGTAATCCGCACGGTTTCACCCGAATTGCCCGGAAAATCGGTGAACATCGCATCCACCAGATTGGGCACGAGGTTGGGCAGGCGGTTCGAACGCGACACTGCCTGGGCATTGCCTTCGAACAGGCGCTGTCCATCGGCCGCGCGATCGATCTTCAGATCGATACCGCTGGTGAAGATGGTGTAGCTGCGCACGTTGGGACCGGCGAGCCAAGGGTCGTTGAAACCGAAGCCCCAGCCGCCAAATCCGCCGCCCCACGGGCCCCACGGACCCCACCGGCCACCGCCAAAGCCCACGCCCGGATCGGTGCGGATCCGTTCGCGCCCGTTATCCACCCGGTAATCGAACCGGACCAGAAGATCGGCAGCCTCGGGCGACGCGGCGCGGACATAGCCCAGCTGCTCCATCTCGGCCGCGACCGAATTGGCATAGGTGGCGAATTCCAGCCCGCCGGCAAGCTTGGGATCTTCCGGCACGACCGCAAAGGTCTGACCCTGCGGCGCCGGCAGCGGCACGGCAAAGCGCGAAACATCCGCCTTGAACGGCGTGGAGCAAGCCGCAAGGCTCGCGACCAGCAAAAGCGGCAGGCCGATACGGCGGAATGATTTCATCGACGACATAGCGGTCAACATGACACAACCCTTATTTTGTCACCAGTGCGAACATGGCAATGGTGCTTGTGCGCGGCAACATATCGCGCCGGCATGAACGGTAATTGAATATTCGCCGCGCAGGTGCCTCGGCTCGTCGCAGCCGCGCATGATCAGTGCCGCACCAGCCCCAACGCCTTATAGGCGGCACCAAGCGTCGGCGCGCCGCGTTCGCGCGCCCTTGCAGCGCCGCGCGCGAGGATCGCGTCGAGCGTCTCGCTATCATCCTTCAGCGCCACGAACCGATCGCGAATCGGCCCCAGCCTCGCCACCAGCAATTCCGCCAGCGCGGGCTTGAAACTGCCGAAGCCCTGCCCGCCATACTGGCCGAGCACCTGCGCCACCGATTGTCCCGACAAGGCGGCATAGATACCCACCAGATTGCGTGCCTCGGCCCGCTCGGCCAACCCGGCTTCTTCGCTGGGGAGCGGTTCGGGATCGGTTTTCGCCTTCTTGATCTTCTGCGCCATGGTGTCGGCATCGTCCGACAGGTTGATGCGGCTCATGTCGCTGGGGTCGGACTTCGACATCTTGGCGCTGCCGTCGCGCAGCGACATGATGCGCGCCGCGCCGGCCGGAATGATCGGATCGGGCAGGGTAAAGACCGGCGCGTCTTCTGTGCCGAAATCATTGTTGAATTTCTGCGCGATGTCGCGGGCCAGTTCCAGATGCTGCTTCTGGTCCTCGCCCACCGGCACATGGGTCGCCTGATACAGCAGGACGTCGGCGGCCTGCAGCACCGGGTAGGTGAACAGCGCGACCGACTGGCCTTCGCGGTTCTTGCCGGCCTTGTCCTTCCACTGGGTCATGCGGTTCAGCCAGCCCATCCGCGCGGTGCCGTTCAAGAGCCATTGCAGCTCGGTATGCTGCGGCACCTGCGCCTGGTTGAACAGGATCGCCTTGTCCGGATCGAGCCCGCAGGCGACCAGCGTGGCGACCAGTTCCAGCGTCGAGGCGCGCAGTTCGGCCGGGTCATGCGGCATCGACAAGGCGTGCAGATCGGCGATGAAGATCAGGCATTCGCCTCCGGCGGCATGGGCATCATCCTGCAACGCCACATAGTTGCGGATCGCGCCGAGATAATTGCCGAGGTGAGGCTTGCCGGTGGGCTGGATGCCGGAAACGACCCGCATGATGATAAATATCCTTAGAATTACGTCTGGCGGCGCATTAGGCGCTGCACCGTCGCCTTGTCGAGTATCCCGAGCATCACCGCACCTGCGCCATAGGTGGCAAGGCTGACGAGCCCGATTGCGGCGATTGCCAGCAGCTTTTGAGGCAGGGTTCCGTCCAGCCACGGGGCGATATACGGCATCAGCGCGATCAGCGCTGCGCCCATCGCGGTGGCGGCCACACCGATCCGCACCAGCCGCCCCACCACCCGCACCGGCAGGCGGAAAAACCCGCGCCGGGCCAGGATAGCGCCGAGCAGGGCGATATTGACCCACGCCCCCGCCGCCCCTGCCAGCGCCAGACCGACCACGCCCAGCAGCGGCACCAGCGCGAAGTTCAGCGCCACCGTCACCATCAGGCTGGCAGCGGCGGTATAGACCGGGGTTCTGGTATCGGCGCGGGCGAAGAAATTGGGGGTCAGCACCTTCACCAGCACATAGGCGGGCAGGCCCACCACCAGCGCGGAAACCACCATGCCCGTGACCCGCGCGTCCTCTTGGGTGAAGGCCTGCCCCTGCATGAACACCTGCACGAAAGCCCCCCCGGTGATGAACAGCGCAACCGCGCAGGGCACGGTCAGCAGCATGGCGAGTTCGATCGCATTGGCCTGCAACCGCACCGCTTCCTCGTCCTCGGCCCTGGAGATATAACGCGACAATGCGGGCAGGATCGCGGTGCCCAGCGCAATCCCGATGATGCCGAGCGGCAACTGGTTCCAGCGGTCGGCCATCGCCATGTAGGTCAGGCTGCCATCGGGCAGGATGCGGATGAAGGCGAGGTCGATGAAGCGGCTGATCTGGTACACGCCCGCGCCGAACACCGCAGGCACGATCAGCGCGCCCATTTCCTTCACCCGCGCGGTGATTTTCGGGCGGCCGAACGGAATGCGAAAGCCCGCGCGCCGCATGAACCAGTACAACCACGCCAGTTGCAGCACCCCGCTGACCGAAACGGCGATGGCAAGGCCCATGCCGGTCGCCGCGCGGGTCGCTTCGCCCGGTGCCTGCACCGCGCCCCACACCAAAGCGGCAAGCAGGCAGATATTGAGCAGGATCGGCGCGGCCGCCGCCGCGGCAAAGCGCGACAGCGAATTGAGCACCGCCGCCACCAGCGTCGCGAGGCTCATGAAGACCAGATAGGGAAAGGCGATCCGGCCCATCAGCACCGCCAGATCATAGGTCGCCGCATCACCGCGCAGATCGGCATTGGCGAAGGCCCACAGCACCCACGGCATCGCCAGCATCATCACCGCACCGAACACCACCAGGATCGGCAGCAGCACCGCCAGAACCTCTCCGGCGAAACGCCTTGCCTCGCTCTCGCCCTGGGTCATGTGGCGGTTGAACAGCGGCACGAAGGCGCTGGCAAAGGCGCCTTCGGCGAACAGGCGGCGGAACAGGTTGGGCAGCTGGAAGGCGAGCTGCCACGCATCGGCGACCCCGCCCGCGCCCAGCACCCGGGCGAGCAGGATGTCGCGGGCAAAGCCGAACACTCGGCTGACCAGCGTCAGTCCGCCGATCGTCCCGACGTTCTTCAGCAGGCTCATCGCTCGCTGCGCCCGCCAGCCTTGCGGATCAGGAGTTGCCGGTCACCGGCGCGATCGGATCGCCGCCCGCGGCTTCCTCGGCGCGGCGCGCCTGCAGACGCTGGACATAAAGCCCGTTGAAATCGATCGGATCGAGCATCAGCGGCGGGAAACCGGCATTGCGCACCGCATCGGCCACCACCTGACGGGCAAAGGGGAACAGCAGGCGCGGGGCTTCGGCATAAAGGAAGGCATGAGCCTGTTCCTCGGGAATGTTGCGCATCCCCACCAGCCCGCAATAAGCGAGATCGACGATATAGACCTGCCCCTGCTGCGAAGACGCGGTCAGCGTCAGTTTCAGCATCACCTCGTGCACGTCATTGGCGATGCTTTCCGCGCCGATGTTGAACTGCACATCGACCTGCGGCGCATCGGTCCACTGGTAGACATCGGGCGCATTGGGGTTTTCGACCGACAGATCCTTCACATATTGCGTGATGATCCCGATCGCAGGCTGGGTGTCGGCGCCATTGGGCTTGCCTTCGCCGCCGCTGCCCGCATTGTCGAGATTGGTGAGGATGCCATCTTCATCGGCCATGGGGTCTGTCTTTCAATCTGGGTAACAGGAATTGCGCCGGACGCATGAAACCAGACAGTCCGACACCGCCGCGCGCGCCTAGCAGGCGCAGCCGCGCCCCGCAACCGCGCCCGCAGGACAAAGATTCACCCCGCACGGCAACCTATCCGGCGTTGGCGAATTGTAATCAGTGCCTATTTAAGGCAGTGTGATGTTCCCCGGGTGTTCGCTTGGCTTCGTGTCTGGCCGACACCCACTCGCAGATCGGATATGTGTAGTGCTTGAAATCGTTCTCCTCGCCATGGTCGCCGCCTTTCTGGGCCTGCGCCTTTACACGGTGCTCGGACGCCGGGCCGAGCAGGAAGAGGAATCGGTGCCGCAGCGCTTCGATTCGGATGACAAGCCTGCCAGCATCGCACGTCCGGCCCAGGCCTCGGCTGCGGTGCCTGCCCGCCCGATCGAACTTGACGGGGTCATGCCCGCAGTCGAACGCGGCATCCGCGAAATCGCCTCGGCCGATAATCGCTTCAACATCAGCCAGTTTCTCGAAGGCGCGCGCGGGGCTTACCAGATCGTGCTCGAAGCCTTCTGGAATGCCGACCGCGAAACCCTGCGCGAATTGTGCGACGATGATGTCTATCAGGGTTTCGTGGCCGCCATCGACGCACGCGAGGCCGCGGGCGAGACGGTGGAGAACAAGCTGATCCGGATCGAGGAAACCCGCATCCATTCCGCCGCGCTTGACGGGCGTATGGCGCGCATCTCGGTGCTGTTCATTGCCGATATTGCTTCGGTCACGCGCGACAAGGATGGCAATGTCATCGCCGGATCGCTCGATGATGCGATCGAAAGCCGCGATGTCTGGACCTTCGCGCGCAACACCGCCGCGCGCGATCCCAACTGGCTGCTCGACGAAACCGACGAGGGCTGATTCGCCGCCGCCGGACTGGCCACACAGGCCGTCCGCACAAGAGGGAACGGATGATGCGCACGGGGCTGGTGCCGGGTCTGCTCCTCGCGCTGGCGGCCTGTGGCCGGATCGTCCCGCAATCCACCTTGCCGCCGCCTGCTGCCAGCGCGCCCGCCATAAGCGCGCCCGCCGCGGCCCCTGTCGCAGCCAACGCTTTGCTGGCCGGCCTTGCCGCTGGCCCCGCGCTCGGCGCGCTTGCGCTGGATGACCGCGATGCGGCAGGCGCGCTGGCGAGCTTCATCGAATCCTGCCCCAAACTGCTCGTGCGTGAGGATGCCAGCGGGCTGACCCGCCCTGCGGACTGGCGCCGACCCTGCGCCGCCGCAGGCAACTGGCCGCAGGCGCGCGCGCGCGAATTTTTCACCCGCGAATTCAGCGCGGTGCAGGTCGGTGACGGGAACGCCTTTGCCACCGGCTATTTCGAACCCGAAATCAGCGGCAGCCGCATCCGCCGTCCGGGGTTCGATGTGCCGGTCTATGCCATGCCGCCCGATCTGCGACGAGACTGGCCGGCCGACGTGCCGCCGGCCGAACGCACCGGCCGTGCCCCGCTCGGGCGCTATGACGAAACGGGCCGCTTCGTGCTCTATCATGACCGCGCGGAAATCGAGGACGACGCGCTCGACGGCAAGGCGCCGGTTATCGCCTGGGCCGCTGATCCGGTCGAATTCTTCTTCCTTCAGATCCAGGGGTCGGGCCGGCTCATCACGCCCGAAGGCGAGGTCATCCGCATCGGCTATGCCGGACAGAACGGGCGCGAATATGTCGGCATCGGCGCGGTGATGCGCGAACGGGGCCTGCTGGGCGAAGGGCCGGGCCAATATCCCGGGTCGATGCAGGGGATCATGGCCTATATCCGTGACAACCCGGCTGATGGGCGCGATCTGATGCGGCTCAACAAGAGCTGGATTTTCTTCCGCGAGCTGACCGGCGATGGCCCGCTGGGCGCGCTCGGCGTGCCGGTGCGGCGCGAAAGCTCGGTCGCCGCCGATCCCGCCTTCGTGCCGCTCGGCGCGCCGGTGTGGCTCGAGATGGACCGGGCCGAGGCCAATGGGCTTTGGATCGCGCAGGATACCGGCGGCGCGATCAAGGGCGCAAACCGCTTCGACACCTTCTGGGGCGCGGGCGAGGATGCGCGCCGGATTGCCGGCGGGATGAGCGGACGCGGGCGGGCCCTGGTGCTGCTCCCGCGTGAGGCTGCCGCGCGGCTCGGCGCGATTGCGAAGTGAGGGGCGGGCAATGAAATTCCCGCGCGGGCTGAGCGCCGGGGAACAGGCCGCATGGGCGCATCTGGCCCGCAGCGTCACCCCGCTGCCAGGGCGCACTTCGTCCCAGCCCGATCCCAAACCCAAAGCCGCCCCGCCGGTGCCGGTCAAACCCGTTTCGGCAGCAGTTGCCGCCAAGCCGGTCGCGGCGCCCAAACCGCGCCGCGCGTCGCCTCCGCCGCCTCCGCCACCACCACCACCACCGCCTGTTGCCAACGCGCTCGATTCGCATTGGGACCGGCGGATGAAAGGCGGGCGGGTCGTGCCTGATCTCACGCTCGATCTGCACGGCCACACGCTCGATACTGCCTATGACCGGATCATGGCCGGCCTGGATCAGGCGCGCGCGATGGATGCGCGGGTGGTGCTGGTGATCGCCGGACGCGCCCGCCCGGTCGATCCTGCCGACCGGATGGCGCGGCGCGGGGCGATCCGCGCCAAGCTGCTCGATTGGCTCGCCGCCAGCCGCCATGCCGGCGCGATAGCCGCGGTGCGCAAGGCGCATGTCAGCCACGGCGGCGAAGGCGCGCTCTATCTGGTGCTGAAACGCCTGCGCTAGAGCACTTTCCTACTCGCCGCGTGCCTGCCAGCCTGCGCCGCGTGACCTGCCATGATTGTCCCTGCCGTCAAAACCGAAACACTGCCCGGCAACGGAAGGGTTTTTCCGCTTCTGGACAGTGTCTCATTGTCTCCAACTTCAGGTAAGGAGCTGCAAAGCTGAACGGCTGAACGCCGTGCCCTATCCGCCCTTGCGGCTCGATTCGGCGGCTTCGATCACCGCTGCATCCCACGTCACGGGCGTCTGGGTCTGCGGGTTGAAGCGGCCATCCTGAAAATTGGCCGCCTTGGCCGCAGCGATTTCCGCCTCGGTCAGGTGGTCGCTCGGCTCCAGTGCGAAAACATCGATGCCGCGGGTGATTTCGGTCCCGTAGATGTGGCCGCCATACCAATAGGTCGACCAGTAGCCGCCCAGAACGAGTTGTTCATCATCGATCGGGCCGCGGTCGAAAAAGGCGATTTCGCGCGGATTGTCGCTGTCGGTGAAGTCCATCACGCTGAGGCCGCCCTGATACCACGCCTGCACGAACAGGTCGCGGCCCGGGACAGGAATGATCGAGCCATTATGCGCGACGCAGTTCTCCTTGTCGCTCTGCGGTCCGGGCAGCTTGTAATGCGAACGGAACTCCAGCTTGCCATCGACAATGTCGTAGATCGCGTTGGCGCCCCAGGTCTTGGGGTCCGAGGCCCGGCAGCGCGGCCGCCCGCCGCCGCCCCATTCGTCGGTGAAGATCACCTTGGTGCCATCATTGTTGAAGGTCGCAGAATGCCAATAGGCAAAGGTGGTGTCGGTTACCGCGTCGATCCGCTGGGGATTGAGCGGGTCGGAAATATCGAACAGGATGCCGTTGCCCGAACAGGCGCCAGCCGCGATCTTCAACGCCGGGAACACGGTGATATCGTGGCAATGGTTGGTTTGCGAGGTGCGCTGGGTGCCATCACCATGATCGCCGCCGCGCCACAGGCCGGCGATCTCGCCGGTTTCGGGATCGGCGAAGACGCGCGGGCTTTTGACAATGCGCGCCTTGGACGGATCGGCCACGGGAATCTCGATCACGTCGACCGAAAACAGCGCGGTACGGGTATCGCCGGGGATGCCCGCGATGCAGCCGGCCAGTTCCTCTTCCTCGCGGATGCCGGCCGTGCCCGAGTTGTAGACGATGATGCGGGTGTCGTCGGCGCTGACGATCGAATGGGTATGACTGCCGCGGCAGGTCTGCACCTGTCCGACCTGACGCACGGCGTTGAGATCGGAAATGTCGAAGATGCGCAGGCCCCGGAAGCGGTCTTCGCTGACCTCGCCGTCCACGCCCTGCAATCCGCAATCCACGCGCCCGCGGGTCTGCTCGACGCTCATCACCAGCAGGTTGCCGACCACCGAGACATCGCCCTGCCCGCCCGGACACACCACCGAGCTCACCAGATCGGGCACGCCGTCGGCGCCCAGCTTGTAGATGTTGAAGCCGTGATAGCTGCCTGCGACCATGATATCGTCGAAGAAGGCCATGTCGGTCGTCGCGAAATCGAGCAGCGGCGAACGTTCGGCGAACTGAGTGAGAGTTTCCTCTTCGCCGCGCTCGGGCGCCGCTTCGGTCGCCGCATCGGCGACTTCGGCTTCAGCTTCGACCTCGGCCCCAGCCTCAGCCCCAGCCTCAGCCTCAGCCTTGTCCTCGTCGCCCTTCTTCGGTGCAGCGGGCGGGCGCAGATCGGACGGGTTGTCGGGGTTGAAGAAGCCAGCCGGCTTGCTCAGGCTCGCCAGCTTGGTGAGGTTCATGATCGCCTCCCCCGCATTGTCGAACCCGGCGGCCAGCCCGGCGCGCGGATCTTCCGAAAGGCCGGCGAGCAGCACATCCATCCGCTCGATCTCGCCGGTCTGCTCGTTCTCGATATCGCCGGTGAAGCGATAGAGAATCGGGTCGGCGGCAGTGCCGGGCTGCCCCAGCAACTCCTCGACCATCTCCACTGCGCCTTCGTGGTGGGCGATCATCAGGGTGAGGAACTGGCGGTCGAATTCCACGCCTTTGGCCGCGGCGAGCGCGGTCATGTCTTCGGGCGACGCCATGCCTGCCATCATGTGATGCATATGCGCGCCGTGACCCTTCATCATGGGGTCTTCCACCGGCTCGCCGCGCTCGGCCAGCCATTCCTTCATGAAGGCGATTTCGTCCGCCTGGCTCGATTCGATCCGGCCCGCGATGGCGACGATTTCCTCGGTATTGGTGCGCTCCTTCACCAGCACCGCCATCTCCACCGCCTGGCTGTGGTGGACGATCATGTGCTGCATGAAGGTGACGTCCGCGGGCGCATAGCTCGCCGCGGCAAGCTTGGTCGCTTCCTCGGCGCTCAAACTGCGGCTGCTTTGCCCCGGTGCGCCGGGCTGAACGATCGGCACGCTTTGCGCGAAAGCCAGGCCCGACGTGCCGAGCAGCAAAACGGAAAGAAGCGCGCCCGATGCGCGCAGACGGGTCGTGTTGTTCATGATGTCCCCTTGGGCCGAATGGTTGACATGCAACCTGCCGCGATCCGCCGGGCAGTCAAGGGGATGAATGACGCGGCAAGCCCGCTTTCGACGAACCGGTCATGCGAATCGAGCAGAGGCGTTTGCTGCCCGGTCGTGTCAGGCGCACCTTTCGTCGCACGGGACGAAATGAACGCTTGCCGCGACGAATCGCCCATGCCTAGGATAGCGGTTAAGCCTGTCGAAACCGCTAGGGAGTAGCTTCAGACCATGGCACGCACCTGCTTTTCCGCCTTCGCCGCCGGCCTCTTCGCTGCCGCCGCGACCTTTGCCATGCCGGCCGCCGCGCAGGCCGACGAGCTGCAATCCACCTTCGACCGCATGCTGGGCACCGAGCTGCGCCAGCCGCAGACGCTCGAGGCGATCTACGCCACCAGCTTCCAGCAGCGCATTGCCGAACTGGCAGAACCTTCGCGCGGGCGGATCGGTGTCGCGGCGGTCGACCTTGCCACGGGCGAGGAAATCATGGTGCTGGGCGACCAGCTTTTCCCGATGGCGTCGACCAGCAAGATTGCGATAGCCGCAACGTTCCTCGAAATGGTCGAGCAAGGCCGTTATTCGCTGACCTCGGAGTTCCCGCTGCTGCTGGCGGTCCGCTCGGCCAAGTATTCCTCGGCCAAGGCGCCGGTGCGCAAAGGGCAGTATATGCCCGCGATCGATCTGATCGAGATCATGATCACCCGCTCCAGCAACCCCGCGACCGATGCCTTGCTGGCGGCGGTCGGCGGGCCGGAGGTCGTCAATGACTGGGTGCAGCGCCACGGCATCCACGAATTCAGCATCAATCGCGATATCGCAACCCTGGTGCGCGATGACGGCGAATATGATCCGGCCAGGCACATCGACACCCGCGATGCCGCCACCCCGCGCGCGATGGCGCAGCTGCTCGGGGGGCTTTATCGCGGCGACTACCTGTCGGACGAAAGCCGCAGGGTGCTGCTCGGCGCGATGAGCCGGACGGTGACCGGCAAGCGCCGGATCGTCGCCCACATCCCCGCCGAGGCGCGGGTCAGCCACAAGACCGGCTCGCTCAACAACACCTCGAGCGATATCGGGTTGATCGAATGCCCGGACGGCAGGACCATCGCCGTGGCGATCTATGTCACCGGTCAGGGGACGCGGCTGGCCCGCGAACAGAAAATCGCTGCCATTGCCCGCGCGCTGTATGATGGCTTTGCCGTGCGCGCCCAGCAGCAGGATCCGGTGCGCAACTGGGCCAGCGCGCCTTACGGCAACGGCGGCTGAACCGGCCGTTCGCTGTCTCCTGCGGGCAAAAGGAAAGGGCGGCGCCTTGCGGCACCGCCCTTCCTGTTTGATCATCACTACCGGAGCAGTGCGATCGGATCCGAATTATTCGGCAGCAGCTTCGGCTTCGGCAGCCACTTCAGCGGCAGCGTCGGCAGCATCTTCAGCGCCTTCGGCAGCGGCGTCAGCAGCTTCTTCAGCGCCTTCAGCGGCGGCGTCGGCAGCAGCTTCGGCACCTTCGGCGGCGGCGTCGGCATTGGCTTCGGCGTCGGCAGCCATGGCGTCGACAGCTTCTTCCGATTCGGTGGTGGTGGTTTCGCTGCAAGCAGCGAGGCCCAGAGCCGAAGTGGCGATAGCGGCGGCGAGAACGATCTTGCGCATAGTCTTGAAATCCTTGTTCAGAGATTGTTCCATGCCCCTTGGTGGGGCATGTCGAAACCGGTATCTGACCCCCGGCTCCAGTGGCAAATAGTGGCAGGATTGAGGCAATGCAAGCCAATTGCGGCAGGTCCGCCCAAATCCGGCCATTTTTCCGCCATAATTCGACGCGCCTGTGAACCTGCTCGCCTTGGTTCTGCGCAGGGGAATGCCGAGCGAAACCGGCTACCCCGGCTCACTGCCGGATGCTAGCAGACCGCATGGCCGAAACCTCCGCACCCACCAAGCAGCACCTCTATCTGGTCGATGGCTCCTCCTACATCTTCCGTGCCTATCACCGGCTGCCGCCGCTGACCGATCCGGAAGGCACCCCGGTGGGCGCGGTTTACGGCTACACCACCATGCTGTGGAAGCTCGCCGCCGATCTCGACGAGGCTGACGGGCCGACCCATCTGGCGGTCATTCTCGACGCAGGCTCGATCAGTTTCCGCAACGACATCTACGAACTCTACAAGGCCAACCGGCCTGAGCCGCCTGAGGATCTCGTCCCGCAGTTCCCGCTGATCCGGGACGCCACCCGCGCCTTCAGCCTGCCCTGCATCGAGGAGGCCGGGCTGGAGGCGGACGACCTGATCGCCTCCTACGCCCGCGAAGCCCAGCGCATGGGCTGGGATGTCACCATCGTCTCGTCCGACAAGGACCTGATGCAGCTGGTCGGCGAAGTGGACGGCCCCCACGGCCCCGCACGCATCGACATGCTCGACACGATGAAGAACCAGCGTATCTATCTGGACGAAGTCGCCGAGAAATTCGGTGTCACCCCCGATCTGGTCGGCGATGTGCTGGCGCTTATGGGCGATTCGGTCGACAATGTGCCGGGCATTTTCGGGATCGGCCCCAAGACCGCGAGCAAGCTGATTGCCGAACACGGCTCGCTTACCGCCGCACTGGATGCCGCGCCTGACATGAAGCCATCCAAATTGAAGGAGCGCCTGATCGAAGGCCGGGGCGATGCCGAACTCAGCAAGGTGCTGGTGACACTGAAAGAAGACTGTACCCTGCCCCAGCCGATCGCGGAGATGAAGCTTGGCCCCGTACCGCCCGAACCGCTCGCCGCGTTTCTGGAAAAGCACGGTTTCACCTCGCTGCTGAAGCGGCTCGGCGCGGGCAATGGCAGCCCGGCCCGCAGGACCGACCTGAACCCGCCCAAGGCCGACAAGGCGGGCGCGAACGGGGCGGGAGACGGCAGCGCCAATCGCCAGCCGCTACCCGAAATGCCGGCAATCGATCATGCCGCCTATGAAACCGTCCAGACGATGGCGCAGCTCGAAGCATGGATCGCCCGCGCCCGCGCCGCGCAGACCGTGGCGGTCGATACCGAGACCACCTCGCTCGATGCGATGCGCGCCGATCTGGTCGGGGTCAGCCTTGCGCTCGGGGGCAATGATGCCTGCTACATCCCGCTCGGGCATCATAATGTCGGGGGCGGCGGGGACGACATGTTCGCGCAAAAGCCGCAGCAGGTGCCGGTGCAGGAGGCGCTCGCTGCGCTCAAGCCGCTGCTGGAGGATGATAGCGTCCTCAAGGTGTTCCAGAACGGCAAGTATGATCTGAACGTCCTGGCGCGGGTGGGGATCGCCGTCCGCCCCATCGACGATACGATGGTGATCAGCTTCGCGCTCGATGCCGGGCGCGGCGAGGAAGGCATGGGCGGCGGCCACGGGATGGACGAACTCAGCCAGCGCCACCTGGGCCACACCCCGATCGCATTCAAGGACGTGTGCGGCACCGGCAAGAAGGCGATTTCCTTCGGCGAAGTGCCGCTCGACCGCGCGACCCACTATGCCGCCGAGGATGCCGATGTCACCATGCGGCTTTATCGCCATCTCAAGCCGCGGCTGGCCGAGGAAGGCGGCACGCGCATCTACGAGCGCGTCGACCGCCCGCTGATCCCGGTGGTGGCGGCAATGGAGCGCGAGGGCATCCGGGTCGACCGCGCGCGGCTGTCGAGGCTGTCCGAGGAATTCGCCATCGAAATCGGCCGGCTCGAAGGCGAGATCCACGAGCTGGCGGGCCAGGAATTCACCGTCGGCAGCCCCAAGCAGCTGGGCGAGATCCTGTTCGACAAGCTCGGTTACAAGGGCGGAAAAAAAGGCAAGAGCGGGCAATATTCCACCGATGTCTCGGTGCTCGAACGACTCGCGGCTGAAGGTGCACCGATGGCACGCAAAGTGCTCGAATGGCGCCAGCTGGCGAAGCTGAAATCCACCTACACCGACGCACTTCAGGCCGCGATCAACCCGGCGACGGGGCGTGTCCATACCAGCTACAGCCTTGTCGGCGCGCAGACCGGGCGGCTTTCGTCCACCGATCCCAACCTGCAGAACATCCCGGTACGCACCGCCATCGGCCGCCAGATCCGCGAGGCTTTCGTGCCGGAGGACGGCAATGTCCTGCTGGCCGCGGACTATTCGCAGATCGAATTGCGGCTGGCGGCGCACATGGCCGGGGTCGAGACATTGAAAGAAGCGTTCGCGGCAGGCGAGGATATCCATGCCCGCACCGCGCGCGAAATGTTCGGCGCAGTCACCCGCGACACCCGGGCGCGGGCCAAGACGATCAATTTCGCGATTCTCTACGGCATCTCGCGCTGGGGGCTGGCGACCCGGCTCGAAGTCGCACCGGACGAGGCGCAGGACATGATCGACACCTATTTCCAGCGCTTCCCCGGCATCCAGCGCTATATCCACGAAACGCTCGAAAGCGTGCGGGCGCGCGGCTATTCGGAGACGCTGTTCGGTCGCAAGACATGGTTCCCGCGCATCAATTCCAAGAACCAGGCCGAACGGCAGGGGTCGGAACGCGCCGCAATCAATGCACCGATTCAGGGCACCAGCGCCGATATCATCAAGCGCGCGATGGCGCGGATGCTGCCCGCTTTGGCCGAGGCAGGCCTCGATGATGTGCGGATGCTGCTGCAGGTGCACGATGAACTGGTGTTCGAATTGCCCGAGGCACGGGTCGAGGCGGCCACCCCGATCATCCGGCAGGTGATGGCCGAAGCCGCGCTGCCAGCGGTGGCGCTATCCGTGCCGCTCGGGGTCGATATCGGCACCGGGGCAAGCTGGGATGCGGCGCATTAGACCATGATGCCGGCCGATGTTTCACGTGAAACATTTGCGGAACATCTGCGTCCTCAATCGTGCTTTTTCTCTCGCGTCGGAGTCAGCGTTTCGGGCGAAATGAAGCCGATCGGCTGAACCTCGGCCGCACGCTTTTTCAACTCGCCGCGCATCTTCTTGTATTCGGCCTCCATCGCGGCGGTCACAGTGGCGCGCGAATCCTTGAGCGCATCGTCGAAATCCTGCGCGGCCACCTCGTTCACATCCCCGCCGACGCGCCGCAGGGCGCTGAGCCCGGCGCGGCGTACCAGATCCTCCAGATCGGCGCCTGTGAACCTCTCGGCCTTTGCCGCCATTGCGGCAAGATCGACGTCCTTGGCCAGCGGCATTTTCGCGGTGTGGATACCCAGAATATGCTCGCGGCCGGCCTTGTCCGGGGTCCCCACGTAAACCAGTTCGTCAAACCTTCCGGGGCGCAGCAAGGCCGGGTCTATCAACGCCGGGCGGTTGGTCGCGCCGATCACCACCACCGATTGCAGGTCTTCCAGCCCGTCCATTTCGGCAAGGATGGTGTTGACCACGCGCCCCGTCACTTGCGGCTCGCCCTGCCCGCTGCCGCGTGCGGGAACAAGGCTGTCGATTTCATCGATGAAGACGACACAGGGTGCCACCGCACGCGCACGGGCGAACAGCTTGGCGATCTGCTGTTCGCTTTCACCATACCATTTGGACAGGAGATCGGAGCTTTTCATCGAGATGAAATTGGCCTCGGCCTCTTTCGCCACGGCCTTGGCGAGCAGGGTCTTGCCGGTGCCGGGCGGGCCATAGAGCAGAAAGCCCTTGGCCGGACGGATGCCGAGCCTCCGGAACGCCTCGGGGTTCCGGAGCGGGAGTTCGATCCCCTCTTTCAGCTTGTCGATCGCCTCGCCAGCGCCGCCGATATCGGACCATGCCACATTGGGCACCTGCACCATGACTTCGCGCATGGCAGAGGGCTGGACGCGTTTCAGTGCGCTCAGAAAATCGTCGCGCATGACGCACAGGTCTTCGAGCACGTCTTGCGGGATCGTGCGTTCATCCAGGTCGAGCCGCGGCATGATCCGCCGCACCGCCTCAATCGCCGCCTCGCGGGTCAGCGCGGCAATGTCCGCGCCGACAAAGCCGTGGGTGACGCGGGCGAGTTCTTTCAGATCGACCGCCTCCTCCATCGGCATCCCGCGGGTGTGGATCGCGAGGATCTCGCGCCGGCCGCGCTCGTCAGGCACGCCGATCACGATCTCGCGGTCGAACCGGCCGGGACGGCGCAGCGCCTCGTCGATCGCATCGGGGCGGTTGGTGGCGGCGATGACAACGAGATTGGCGCGCTGTTCCAGCCCGTCCATCAGCGTCAGCAATTGCGCAACCAGGCGCTTTTCCGCCTCGCCGGTCACCTGTGTGCGTTTGGGGGCGATCGAATCGATTTCGTCGATGAAGATGATCGCGGGCGCCGCACGGCTGGCTTCCTCGAACACTTCGCGCAGACGCTTTTCGCTTTCGCCATAACCCGAACCCATGATTTCCGGGCCGTTGATGGTGAAGAATTCGGCATCGCTTTCATTCGCGACCGCCTGCGCCAGCCGGGTCTTGCCGGTGCCGGGCGGGCCATGCAGCAGCACGCCCTTGGGCGGTTCCACCCCGAGGCGGATGAACAATTCGGGATAGCGCAGCGGCAGTTCGACCATTTCGCGCAGCGCCCGGATGGTTTCCTCCATTCCGCCGACATCGTCGTAGTTGACGACCGCTCGCCCATCGCGCGGTTCCTCGAACTCGGCCCGCAGCTCGACTTCGGTGTTCTCGTCGATATGGACGATGCCCTTGGGGCTGGTCGAGGCGACCGAGAGGCGGATCTGGGTCAGCGCATAGGCGGGCGCGCGCAGCAACTGGCGCACGTCGGGCGGCATGTTCTGCACCGGCTGTTGCCCGGTGGTCGCCACCAGATCGCCCGCAACGAGCGGCTTCCTGAAGAAATTGCGTTTCAAGGCCTGGGTCGGCCCCTGCAGCCGCATCTCGCGCTGGGCGGGGGCAAAGACGACACGGGTGGCGGGCCGCGATTCGGCGCGCGCGATCTCGACATGCTCGCCCGATCCGGCTTCGGCATTGCCGCGCTGGAGGCCGTCCAGCCGCACCACGTCGAGCGCATCGTCCTCGGGATAGGCGGCCATGGCGATGGCGGCGGTGGTGCGCTTGCCGCTGATCTCGACCACATCGCCTTCGGTAATGCCGAGCTTCTGGAAGGCGGTACGCGGCATGCGGGCGATACCCTGACCCGATTCTTCCTGCCGCGCAGGCGCAACCTGCAACCGGACGGTGCGTGTGAGCGCGGCGGTTTCTGCTTCGGCCATGGGGTTTTCCTGCGCTTGCCTGTTATCTCGAACCTTGCAGGATTAGCTAGGCACGCCGCCAGTCGATTGCAATCGAGCAACCCCCTAAGGCGCGGCGCAGGCAAGGTGACACGCATCGGGCGGCCCACGGCGGCGGAGGCCGGAAAAAGCCAGGCAGGCCGCAGGGTTTGCGCCGGGCAGAAAAAAGCCCGGCACGCCGAAGGGTTTGTGCCGGGCAGAAAAAAGCCCGGCACTGGGGCCGGGCTTGAAAGTTTGGGAGAGGATGCCTGAAAGGCACCTTCGCATCTGCAGCAGATTCGCCGTTTGTGCAAGTGCGTAAGCCGCATATTTGGTTGCAAAGATTGCAATTAGCGGCAATTTTCGCATTGCGCTGTATCAAAACTGTCAAAAACCCTGCTTCAAAACGCGGCATTCGCCCAAATTTTGGGCAGATTCGACCGCATCCCGCTTTTGCGTTGCAACATGAAAGACGGTTCAGCTTTTGCCTGCGCCCGGGCGTGACAGCGCAGCCCGAAGGCACTAATCATCCCGGACAAATCCTGTGGGGTGCATTCCCCGCACAACGACGAAACGAGGCAGACAGGCCCGATGACCAAGCTTTATCCCGACGCAGCCAGCGCGCTGGAAGGTGTTCTTTCGAACGATATGCTGATCGCCGCGGGGGGTTTTGGCCTGTGCGGCATCCCCGAACGTCTGCTCGACGCGATTCGCGACAGCGGCGTGACCGGTCTGACCTTCGCCAGCAACAATGCCGGGATCGACAATGAAGGCATCGGCAAGCTGCTGCGCACCCGTCAGGTCAAGAAGATGATCAGCTCCTATGTCGGCGAGAACAAGGAGTTCGAGCGGCAGTATCTCTCGGGCGAGCTCGAAGTCGAGTTCTGCCCCCAAGGCACGCTGGCCGAACGGATGCGGGCAGGCGGCGCGGGAATACCCGGTTTCTACACCCGCACCGGGGTCGGCACGCAAGTCGCCGAGGGCAAGCCGCACGCGGACTTCCCCGATCGCGACGGGGTAATGCAGACCTACATCCTCGAACGCGGCATCTTTGCTGACCTGTCGATCGTCAAGGCGTGGAAGGCGGACGAGACCGGCAACCTGATTTTCCGCAAGACCGCCCGCAATTTCAACCAGCCCGCCGCTACCTGCGGCCGGGTTTGTGTTGCCGAAGTCGAGGAAGTGGTGCCTGCGGGCAGCCTCGATCCCGATGCGATCCACCTGCCGGGCGTTTTCGTAAACCGGCTGGTGCTGGGCGCGCCCTATGACAAGAAGATCGAGTTCCGCACCGTTCGGGAAAGGGAGGCAGCATGATGGTTCGCAGGATCGCTTTGGTGCCGCTGCTGGCGCTGGCGGGAACTTCGCTTTCGGGCTGCGTGGCGGTCGCCATTCCGGCGCTCGCGGGCAGCGCGCTGGTCGGCAGCCGTATTGATGGCGAAGGACCGGGCAAAGCGGAACCTGCCAGCCGCCCGGCAGCGACGGCAGCAACGACCGGGCTTGTGCCGGATCCGGTCCCGGCACCTTCGGTCACGGTGACGGCGGCCGCGCCTGGGCAGGCTTCAGCCGCGACCTCGGCAGCCTCGATTCCAGCGCCGCCGACGGCAAGCCCGCCCAAGACCGTAACCGCACCTGCGGCTTCACCAGCCACTGCCACGCCGGTCAGCACACCTTCCGCCCCGCCGCCCGCCGCTCCGCCGGCTGCCGCGCCCCCTGCTGCCGTCGCTGTGGCACCGGGTGCGGCGGCGACGGCCAGCGTCCCGGCTGCCGTTCCGCCCAGCCCGCGGATCGAGCCTGCGCCGCAGATGTCCGCGCCGCAAGTAAGTGCTCCTGCACCCCCTCGCCGTCAGCTCGGCTTTGCGCAGTTCGTGCGTTACGGCCGCGGCGTGGCAGCGGTCAGCGCGCAGGCCAGCGGACCGCTTTCCGCCATGCTTGCCGACCCGATCGCGCTCGACGGGCAGCGGCGGCGGTGCGAGGGCGGGGAACAGCCGGTCGCGGTGATCGATCTCGATCCGCAAGGCGGGGTGTTTGCTGCGCCGGCCGAAGTCGAGAAAAACAACGGACAGGCGCTCGGCCTGGCGGTCTTGCGCGAAGCCGGGGTGCAGATCGCCTGGGTCTCCGACGCGCCTGTCAGCCAGATCGGCATGGTGCGCACCGCGCTCGAACAATCCGGGCTCGATCCGCGCGGCGAGGATATCGTCTCGCTCCGCCGCGATCCCGAAGATCGCAAACAGGCGCGCAAGGAAACGCTGGCGGCGACTTCGTGCATTATCGCCATCGCCGGTGACGAAAAGCCCGATTTCGACGAGCGGTTCCAGTATCTCAGAAACCCCGAAGCCGGCGCCGCGCTCGAAACCGCCATCGGCGACGGCTGGTTCCTGATCGAACCGGTTTTCCCGGCGGCAAAGGAAGGATCGCAAGAGCAATGAGAACGCTTCCCACCGGCTGGACCCGCGACCAGATGGCCGCCCGCGCCGCGCGCGAATTGCAGGACGGTTATTACGTCAACCTCGGCATCGGCATCCCGACGCTGGTCGCCAATCACATCCCCGAGGGAATGCTGGTGACCTTGCAAAGCGAGAACGGGATGCTCGGCATCGGGCCGTTTCCCTTTGATGACGAGGTCGATCCTGATCTGATCAACGCCGGCAAGCAGACCATCAGCGAGCTGCCGCACTCTGCCTATTTCGACAGCGCCACCAGCTTTGCGATGATCCGCGGCGGCCATATCGACCTTACCGTGCTGGGCGCGATGGAGGTGGCCGAGAACGGCAACATCGCCAACTGGATGATCCCGGGCAAGATGATCAAGGGCATGGGCGGCGCGATGGACCTTGTCGCGGGCGTGAAGAAGATCATCGTGGTGATGGATCACACCGCCAAGGACGGATCGCCGAAGTTCATCCCCGCCTGCACCCTGCCGCTGACCGGGGCGGGCGTGGTCGACATGATCATCACCAATCTTGCCGTGTTCCAGCGGCCCGACCATGCCTCGCCCTTCCGCCTGGTCGAAATGGCGCCGGGCGTGACCGAGGCCGATATCGCCGCCGCCACCACCGCGCATTATGAAGTGGCGCTGGCGCCCGCCTGAGCCGGATCATGACAGCCTATTACATCCTGCTGTTCCTGCACTATACCGGGATCGTGCTGCTGCTCGGCAACATCACCGTCACCGCGGTGTGGAAAGTGTTCGCCAATCGCACCGATGATCCGCGGATCATCGCCTTCGGGCAGCGGCTGGTCACCGGCACCGATTTCGGCCTGACCATCCCTGGCATCGCGTTGACGATGATCGGCGGTTATGGCTGCGCGCTGCTGATGGGATACCCCTTGTTCGAAGAGACCTGGTTGATCGCCAGCCAGATCCTGTTCGTCATCGCCGGGCTGATCTGGCTCGGCATTCTGGTGCCGGTCCAGATCCGGCAGGCAAAGCTGGCGCGCGGGTTCGCAAACGGCGGCGCGATTTCGGCCGAATATCGCGCGCTCTCGCGGCGCTGGATCGCCTGGGGCCTGATCAGCACCGTGCCGCTGGTGATGGTGCTGTGGCTGATGGTGACCAAACCGGCATGACGGACTGGCTCGAAGCACCCCGCAACCCCGATGCGCCGCTGGCGGGCCTCAGGGTGGTCGAGCTGGCGCGGGTGCTGGCCGGGCCGTTCTGCGGGCAGATCCTCGCCGATCTGGGCGCCGACGTCATCAAGGTCGAAAGCCCCGAAGGCGACGGCACGCGGGCGTGGGGGCCGCCCTGGGTCGAGCGGGTGGATGCACAGGGCAAGGTCCACCGCGAAGCCGCCTATTATCACGCCTGCAACCGCGGCAAACGCTCGATCATCGCCGATTTCCGGGATGCGGATGATCTCGCCCGGGTCAAGGCGCTGATCGCCGGGGCGGACGTGGTGATCGAGAATTTCAAGACGGGCAGCCTCGCCAGGTTCGGCCTCGATTACGCCAGCCTTGCTGACGTCAATCCGGCGCTGGTCTATTGCTCGATCACCGGATTCGGCCTGACCGGGCCGAGGGCGCACGAGGCGGGGTATGATTTCGTGGTGCAGGGGATGAGCGGGTTCATGTCGCTGACCGGCGAGCCGGAGGGGCACCCGGTCAAGATGGGCATTTCGATCTCCGACCTCTCCACCGGCGTGTGGGCCGCGAACGGCATTCAGGCGGCGCTGCTGATGCGGGGGCGCACGGGCCGGGGCCAGCAGGTCGATATCAGCCTGATGGATTCCTCGGTCGCGCTGCTCAGCAATCAGGCGACATACTACCTCACTACCGGGCACAACCCGCCGCGGATGGGCAATGCCCATGCCCAGGTGGCGCCCTATGGGGTGTTCGCGGTGAGCGATGGCCACGTCATCCTTGCCCCTGCCAATGACGGGCTGTTTCACAAGCTGATGGATCTGCTGGAACTGAACCATCTCTCCACCGATCCGCGCTTTCTCGCCAATGGGGACCGCACCGCCAATGCCAAGGCGCTGGACGCGGAAATCGCGGCGGCGACAGCCGGGTGGAGCAAGCAGGGCCTGCTCGATGCCTGCCATGCCGCCGGGGTTCCGGCGGGGCCGATCAACCGGCTGGACGAGGTGTTTGCCGATCCGCAGGTGATGGCGCGCGGTTTGCGGGTCGATCTGGGCGGAATGCCGGGGGTGCGCAGCCCGTTTGTGTTTTCGGATGCCGAACTGGCGCTGGACCGCCCTTCACCGCTCCATGGCGAGGATGATTAGGACAGCGTCCTGGCCCCGGCCCGCCATAGCCGCTCGAACGGACCCTGGCCCAGCCTTGCCACCCACGGCGGCGACCACGCCAGCATCGCGGCAACAGGCACCAGCCCGAGCGCAAAGGCCTGCGACCGGGTGACCTCGCCGAACAGCCCCAGCCCCCACGGCGCGAAAATCGCGGCAAGGATGACGCTGGTCATGAGGTAATTGGTCAGCGACAGCCGCCCCACCGCCGCAAGCCTGCGGGTCAGTGCATTGTCGCGCTGGAAGAACGCCATCGCCAGCGCAGCATAGGCCAGCCCCAGAAGGGTATCGAACGGGGCCGACAAAACCAGCGCGACCGGCCCCACCAGCGCCGCCGGAAAGCCGGTCTGCACCAGCCAGCCCGCCAGCGCCAGCAACACCGGCAGCGCCACCAGCGCGGCAAGGCCTGCGATGCGTTGCAACCGGAAGGTGCGCCACTCGCCCTTCAGCATCCCCGCCTTCCACAGCCCCATGCCCAATGTGATCGCCGCCAGATTGATCGGCAGCGAGGCCACCAGCGTGGCAAGCTGCGCCGGAATCCCGAGACCGCGCCGCACGATCCGCTCGCCCAGTGCTTCGCGCCCCTGTTCGAGCAGGGCCATAATCGCTGCAGGATCGTGCCCGAAATTGCGTTCGGCAAACAGCAGCGCATCGGTGCCGGCGCGTTTCACGTGAAAATCCACCATGGCCCCGCCAAACGCGGTCAAACCGAGGGCGACATGCACCGTAAGCAGCCCCGCCGCCACAGCAACCAGCGCCCGCGCCGATAATCCGGCAAGCAACGGCAGCGCCAGACCCGCCAGCGCATAGGCGCGCAGCACATCGTTGCTGGCCAGCACAGTCGCATGCACCAGCCCGATCACGAACAGCACCAGCATCCGGGTGTAATGCGCGCGCCATGGTGCCATTCCGCCCTTTTCCATCAGGATCAGGCAGCCAACGCCGAACAGCATTGCGAAGAGGGTGCGGAACTTGTCTTCGATGAAGACGAAGCTTCCGAGCCACACGCGGTAATCGACCGCACCGGTCGCGCCATAGGCAAGCGGGTTGTAATAGGCCGGCGCCGGCAGGGCGAAGGCGTGAACATTCATCCCGACGATGCCGATCACCGCCAGTCCCCGCAGCGCATCGAGCGCGAGGATCCGGGGTGCAGGAGAATCGGGCGTCACCATCGATGACGCCCTACACCCGGAATCAGCCCAGTGCCGCCTTCAGATCGGTGACCAGATCGGTGCGCTCCCACGGGAAGAGTTCCCCTTCCGGCTTGCGCCCGAAATGGCCGTAGGCAGCGGTCTTCTGGTAGATCGGCTTGTTGAGGCCCAGATGCGTGCGGATGCTGCGCGGCGTAAGGCCGCCCAGCTTCGCAATACCGAGAATCGCCTGTTCGATCATGTCGTCGGCCACCGTCCCGGTGTCATGCGTATCGACATAAAGCGAAAGCGGCTCGGACACGCCGATGGCATAGGCGATCTGGATGGTGCAGCGCGTGGCCAGCCCCGCCGCCACCACGTTCTTGGCAAGATAACGGGTGATGTAGGCCGCCGAACGGTCGACCTTGGTCGGGTCCTTGCCGCTGAACGCGCCGCCGCCATGCGGGGCGGCACCGCCATAGGTATCGACGATGATCTTGCGTCCGGTCAGCCCTGCATCGCCATCCGGCCCGCCGATCTCGAACGCCCCGGTCGGGTTGATGTAATATTTCGTCCCGCGCAGCAGCACCGGCGGGATCACGTCGGCCACCACCTTCTTCACGTAGGACTCAAGCTCGGCATATTTGGCCGGATCGGCATGATCTCCCGACAGGCAATAGCCGGGCCTATGCTGGGTCGAGACCACCACCGCGGTCGCCGCCACCGGCAGCGAGCCTTCATAACGCAAGGTCACCTGGCTCTTGGCGTCGGGTTCAAGAAAGGGGGCCGCGCCCGAGTGGCGATCGGCGGCCATGCGTTCAAGAATCTTGTGGCTGTAATACAGCGTCGCCGGCATGAGGTCAGGGGTTTCGTCGGTGGCGTAACCGAACATGATCCCTTGGTCGCCCGCGCCTTCATCCTTGTTGTCGCCCGCGTCCACGCCCTGCGCGATATGGGCCGACTGGCCGTGAAGATTGTTTTCGAAACGCAGCGTCTTCCAGTGGAAGCCGTCCTGTTCGTAGCCGATGCGCTTCACTGTCTCGCGCACGACCTGCTCGATCTCTTCCTTGGCGCCGGGCGCCCAGTACTGATTATCCTTCCACTCCTCGCGGCCGTATTCGTAAACGCCCTTGCAACGGATTTCGCCCGCCAGCACCACCAGCTGGGTTGTGGTCAGGGTTTCGCAGGCGATGCGCGCTTCGGAATCCTTCGACAGGAACAAATCGACGATCGCGTCCGAAATCTGGTCGGAAACCTTGTCGGGGTGGCCTTCGGAAACGCTTTCGGAGGTGAAGAGATAATCGGTGCGCATGAGTCCCCCAAGGGCTGTGGTGAGCGGATTTCCTCCGGACAAGGCACCTTATGCAGATATAAGGAAACCTTTATGTCCGGTATCTTGCCCGTCCGCCCTAGCCGCGTGCGCGGGTCAGCGCAAGCGCTCTTGGCAAGGCAAGGCCCAGCGCGGCCAGCACCAGCGCCCAGCCCAGCGTCAGCCAGTGGCCGGCCTGCGCGAACAGCGTCGGCGGTTTGGCTGCGGGAACCCGCCCCTCCAGCTTGCCTGCCTTCCCACGCGCGACGCTGCCGCGCACGATCCCGTCCGCGTCGATCACCGCGCTGATCCCGGTGGTGGTCGAACGCAGCACCGGCAGGCCTTCCTCGATCGCCCGCATCCGCGCCTGTGCGAGATGTTGCGGGGGGCCCCAGGCACCGAACCAGCCATCGTTGGAAGGGTTGAAGATGTAATCCGGGCGGTTCGCGCGATCCACGACCTCGCCCGAGAACACGATTTCATAACAGATCTGGATGCCCGCCTTGCCATGCCTGCCCAGTTCGAGCGTGCGGGGGCCCGGCCCCGGCTCGTAATCGATGCTGCCCGCCACCAGCCGCGAGATGCCGAGCGGTTCGAGGAAGGCGCGCATCGGCAGATATTCGCCATAGGGCACAAGATGCGCCTTGGCGTAACTGGCCTTGATCGCGCCTTCGCCGTCCAGCGCCATCACCGAATTGCGCGCGCTGACCGCGCCTTGGGTGCCATCCTCGCGGGTGCCGATGTCGAGATTGACCACCCCGGTCAGCAGGGTCGATTGCGGGCCGATAACCCCGCCGATGCGCCGCCGCGCGAATTCAGGATCGGCCCCGGCGGTCATCTGGAGGTAGTAACGCTCCGGGTAGCCGGGTTCGAGGTAATCGGGGATCGCGCTTTCGGGCCACAGCACGATGCGCGACTGATCGCGTCCCGGCGCGGTCAATGCCGACAGCCGTGCGAATTGTTCCTCGAACTTGCTGGCATCGTTGATCTCGCTCTGCGGGATCAGCGGCTGGACAAGGGTGTAGCGCAGGGCGGAATCTTGTCCCGGCAGAACGGGCACGTGCATGGCATAGGCGATTGCCGCGAGCGGCACGACCACCCCCGCCGCTCGCCGCATAACGACGTTGGCAAGCAGGCCTGTCGCGAACGCCATGGCCAGTCCGGACAGCGCATAGGTGCCCATCCATGGAAGAAGCGTCGCCACGCCGCGGGTGTGCCAGTCGCCCAGCAGCATCAACCCCAGCGGCGGCCACGGATAGCCGGTGAAAAACGTCCCGCGCGCCCATTCGGTCAGCACCCACACCCCCGCCAAAACAAGCCCGAAGGCCCACAGCGGTTGGCGACGCGCCACCATATGCGCCGCCAGCGCCGCCAGCGCGGGATAGATTGCGAGATAGATGCACAAAAGCGGCACCGCGACCCAGCCCAGCACCTCGGGCATTTTGGCCTGATGGGTAAAGGCGGTCGCGATCCAGTTGTTGGCCAGCGTCAGATGCGCCCAGCCGAACCACCAGCCGCGCCAGAAGGCCGCGCGCCGGGTGGGGGCCTCATGCAGCAGCCACACGAACCCCGCCAGCGCGGCAAGGCCCAGCGGCCACAGATGCGAGGGCGGATAGGCGCAGGCCGCAATCAGCCCAAGCCCGACCGCTGTCAGCGCCGGGCGCCGCTGCATCAGAGCCGCAACCGAAGCCCAGCGGCCGGCGGCCACTGCGCCATCATGACCGGTAACCGGCCGGTCCACGGCTGAATTCAGCCGACCGCTTCGAGCGCGCCGTCCCCGTCACCGGCGCTATCGCCGGAGTCGTCGCCGCGAATCGAGGGCGGCAAGATCGAGGAATCGATTCCTGCCGGCTCGCCATCGGTCGGCTTGTCGGCCTTGCGCGGCTTGCGGCGGCGGGGTTCGGGTTTCTCGGCGCGCTTTTCGCTGCGCGCCCCTTCGCCATCGCCTTGCGCCTTGCGAGACGGCTGACGTCGGCGCGGCTGCGGTTCGGGCTTGGCGGCCTGTTCGCCATCATCCTCGCCGATGAAGGATTCGCCTTCCTGGCCGAATTCGCCTTCGTCATTGCTGCGCGAATCGTCGTCGCGGTCATCGCGGCGCTGGCGCGGCCCGCGCTCGCTGCGGCGGTTGCGGTCGAAATCGCCGTCGTCGTCGCTGGTGTCCTCGCTCTGGTCGCGGTCATCCCCGCGGCGCGGCCCGCGCTGTTCGTCCTGCCGCGCCTTGTTGTCCGCGATGACGCGGAAATAATGGTCCGCGAATTGCAGATAATATTCCATCTGCACGCGGTCGCCATTGTGCTGGGCGTCCTGCGCCAGCTTCTTGTACTTGTCGAGCATCTGAGGCGCATTGCCGCGCGCTCGGCTGTCGATCCGGTTAAGCTGGTTGCCGTTGCCACCCTGTGGGCGGTTCCCGCGCCCGCGGCGACGGTTATTGCGATTATTATTCAAGGAAATTGTTCCTTAATCAGCGGCCTGGTGCAAAAAATACCCGCACCCGCGGCCAACAGACCCCTTGTCCATGCGCCCCGCCGCCCGGTCCTGACCATCTGGTCTGACCAAAGGGTGAAGCGCGCTCCGCGCTGACAAGGCCGGGGGGCTAGCCCTGCCGGCCGGTTCGAGCGAGATTTGGAGCTTGGCACAGCGATTTGCGCCCTTCGCAGATCGTCTGTCCTGACGTTGAAGTAGCGATGCAAAGCGGCTTTGCCAAGCCCCTGTCGGCTTTTCCTTACCGAAGCAGCAAGACGCGCGGTCTTCCGGCAAGGTCACGCCGCAGTTCAGCCGCGAATCCGGCGGCGGCGGCGATGGCGCTGACAGCCGCGGCCTGGGTTGCGCCAATTTCGAAAATCGCGACTCCGCCGGGGACCAGCAGCTTGCCAAGCTGCGGGATCAGCACGCGATAGTCGTCAAGCCCCTCCGGCCCGGCGAACAGCGCGGTGGCAGGTTCATGGTCGCGCACCTGGCGGTCGAGCACGGCGTCCGATTCGACATAGGGCGGGTTGCACAGGACGAGGTCGAAGGTGCCGAGGCCGTCGTGCCAGCCGATGGTGCGCCAGTCGCGCACCTGCCACTGACTGCGCTCCGACAGTCCGAGCGCCGCAGCGTTGTCCTGCGCCACCGCCAGCGCGGCGGGCGAGGCATCCACGCCGACGCCGTTCCACTCTCCCCGCTCGGCCAACAGCGCCAGCAGCAGCGCACCCGAGCCGGTGCCGAGGTCGAGCGCGCGCCCCGTCGCTCTCGCGTGGTCCAGCGCCGCCGCGACCAGCGTCTCGCTATCGCCGCGTGGGATCAGCGTGGCGGGGGTGACGCGCAGTTCTAGCCCGTAGAACTCAACCGTACCGGTGATGTAGGCGACCGGCTCATGCCCGGCGCAACGCTCGACCAGCGCGGCGAAATCGGCAGGCGCCGGATCGCGCATCGCTCGCAGCAGCATATCCGAGCGGGTGAGGCCCAGCGCGTGTGCCATGAGCAATTCGGCATCGAGCCGCGCGGTGTCGCTGACGGCGGCGAGCCGTTCGGCGGCGGCGCGGATGGCCTCGCCGACGGTCATCGCGCCCGGTTCATTCATTGAGCGCCGCCAGCCGCTTGCCCTCGTCCTCGGCGATCAGCGCGTCGATCAGTTCGGCGAGGCCCGGCCCGGCGAGCACTTCCTCCAGCTTGTGCAGGGTCAGCCCGATGCGGTGATCGGTGACGCGGCCTTGGGGGAAGTTATAGGTGCGGATGCGTTCGGAGCGATCCCCGCTGCCGACCATCGCCTTGCGCGCCTCGGCCTCGGCGCCGTGGGTGGCCTCGCGCTGGGCGTCATACAGGCGCGTGCGCAGCACCTGCATCGCCTTTTCCTTGTTCTTGTGCTGGCTGCGCCCGTCCTGACAGGTCACCACCGTATTGGTCGGCAGGTGGGTGATGCGCACCGCCGAATCGGTGGTGTTGACGTGCTGGCCACCGGCTCCGGAGGCGCGGTAGACATCGATCTTGAGGTCCTTTTCCTCGATCTGGACATCGACTTCGTCCGGTTCCGGCAGCACTGCCACCGTCGCCGCGCTGGTGTGGATGCGCCCGCCGCTTTCGGTGACGGGGACGCGCTGGACGCGGTGGACGCCGCTCTCGAACTTGAGCTTGGCAAACACGCCGGTGCCGGTGACGTTGGCGATCACTTCCTTGAAACCGCCAATGTCGGAGGCGTTGATGCTGACCGCCTCGACTTTCCAGCCCTGTTCGGCGGCGTATTTTTCATACATCCGGTAAAGGTCGGCGGCGAACAGCGCGGCTTCATCGCCGCCGGTGCCGGCGCGGATTTCGAGCATCGCGGGCTTGGCATCGGCGCTGTCACGCGGCAGCAGCGCGATGGCGAGGCGGCGTTCGAGATCGGGGAGTGTGGCCTTGATCTGGGCCAGCTCGTCCTCGGCCATCGCCTTCATTTCCGGGTCGGCGAGCATTTCGGCCAGCCCCGCCATTTCCTCGCGCGCGGATTTCACTTCCGCCGCGATTTTCGCCACGGGTTCGAGTTCCGCATAGTCGCGGCTGGCGCGGACGAAGGCCTCGCCCTCCAGCGTGCCAGACGCCATGCGCGCTTCCAGTTCCGCAAAGCGGTGCGCGATCTGGTCAAGGCGTTCGGGGGGGATTTGCATTTTTTGCTGTTCACTCGTCTTCCCGGGCTTGACCCGGGATCCCGCTTCTTAATGACCCGCCGCGAGAAGAAAAGCGGGGCCCCGGGTCAAGCCCGGGGAGACGATGGGAGCTAACTGCGAGAACTCAGGATGGCAGACAGCTCTGGATCAAGCTCGTCGCCCGAGAAGCCGTAATAACCCTCTGCACCAACCCGCAAGATAGCAAGCGGCTGCTGCTTTACGGCCTTGTCGTAGCGCTTCTTGGGCGAGCCAGTCGCCATAATCTCGGCAACCACCCCTCGATTACGAAGTTCGGCTAGCAGGGCGAACCCGGCGCCAAGTCCTGCGTCGTCTTCAACGAGCACCATCGCTTCGAGACGCGCCTCCTCCCGCGCCCCCACCAGCATCGCCAGCCGCTCGATCCCCGCAGCCCAGCCCACCGCAGGCGTGGCCGCGCCGCCGAGCGATTCCATCAGCCCGTCATAACGCCCGCCGCCCAGCACCGTGCTCTGGCTCCCCAAAGCCGCTGCCGAGGCACTGCCCTCATCAGGGATGAATTCAAACGCTGTGTGGCGATAGTAATCCAGCCCCCGCACAAGGCTCTCGGCCCGCACCCACTTCACCCCCGCCGCATCCAGCCCGCTGGTCACCGCCGCGAAGAACGCGCTCGCCTCCTCCGACAGAAAGGCGTCGATCTTCGGCGCATCGGCGAGGAACGGCTTGTCGCGCGGGTCTTTGCTGTCGAGAATCCGCAGCGGGTTTTTCTCCAGCCGCTCCTGCGAATCCTCGGACAGCTGATCCTTCACGGCCCGGAAGTAATCCACCAAAGCCGCCCGCCACGCCTCGCGGCTTGCGCCGTCGCCCAACGTATTGAGGTGCAGCGTCACATCCGCGATCCCCAGCTCCTTCAGCAGCTGATCCGCCATCGCCAGCAGTTCCACATCCGCCTGCGGTTCGGCAGCGCCGATCACCTCGGCGTCGATCTGGTGGAACTGACGGTAGCGGCCCTTTTGCGGGCGCTCATACCGGAACAGCGGGCCGTGGGTGGCGACCTTCAGCGGCGCATATTGCTGCCAGCCGTTGGTGAGAAACGCCCGCGCGATCCCGGCGGTGAATTCCGGGCGCAGGGTCAGGCTCTCCCCGCCTCGGTCGTCGAAGGAATACATCTCCTTCGACACCACATCGGTGGTTTCGCCCAAGGACCGTGCGAACACCTCGGTCTTTTCGAACACCGGCATTTCCACCCGGCGAAAGCGATAGAGGCGGCGGACGCGCTCGAAGGTTTCGACCACGAAGGCGAAGGCCTCGGCATCGGCGCCGAAGATATCCTGGGTGCCGCGGATAGCCTGCGGGGTTTTCTTGCTCATGCCAAATCCTTTTCGGCGCCGCGATTAGGCTCACGCGGGGCCTTTCGCAATCCTGCGACACGCATTAAGGGCGGCCCGTTCGCGACCAACCTCTCCGCCGCAGAGCAAACATGCCCGGCGCAAACAAAAGAGACCAAGCATGCGCATCGACAAGATCCCCACCGGCGTCAATCCGCCCGAAGATCTCAACGTGATCATCGAAGTGCCGACCGGCGGCGAGCCGGTGAAGTACGAATTCGACAAGGAAAGCGGCGCATTGTTCGTCGACCGCATCCTGCACACGCCGATGCGCTATCCGGCGAATTACGGCTTCGTGCCGCACACCCTCAGCCCCGATGGCGATCCGCTGGATGCGCTGGTGATTGCGCGTTCGCCCTTCATCCCGGGCTGCGTGGTGCGTTCGCGCCCGATCGGCGTTCTCAACCTCGAAGACGAGCATGGCGGCGATGAAAAGCTGATCTGCGTGCCGGTCGACACCACCTTCCCTTATTATTCGGATGTGGCCGAGACCAAGGACCTGCCCTCTATCATCTTCCAGCAGATCGAGCACTTCTTCACCCACTACAAGGACCTCGAAAGCGAGAAGTGGGTCCGGATCGGCAAGTGGGGCGATGCCGCAGAGGCGCGTCAGGTGACGATCGAGGCGATCGAGCGGTATAAGGGTTCTTGATCCGCGCACGCTGTCCGGCGTGCGGTGTGCGTGCTCACGCGGCCCTGGGGCCGCATCGCTGCGGGCGGCCGGTCGGCCTTGCGTTTGCTGCGCAACCGATCGCCGCCCACTGGCCCGTCCGGTTCGGGCTCGCCCATACCGCAGGTGGTCAAGCCCGCAGGACTTGAAACACCACGAAGGATGAGCGGCCCGAGAGCCGTTCGCCCGTCAGAAATAGCCGAGCAGCACCTTGAATATCAGCGTCAGGCCAAAAGGCAGGCCGATCGCCATCAGCCACAGCCCCACAGTGTCGCGGCGGAAGGCGGCGGCATAGGCTTCGTCGGCGGCCTGATCATCATCCAGCCCGATCCAGCGCCGTTCGAACCAGCGCAGGGCAGGAATGATGCCCGCCACCAGCACCACCAGCGCCAGATAGGGCAGCAGCCCCGATGTGCCTTCGCTCAGCGCTTTGACCGTCACGAAAATCTGCAGGCCGGTATAGACCAGCAGGCCATAGGCGACATGATCGCTCATCGCCTTGCGCCAGTCGCGCACGCGCCCTGCGGCGATCGCCTGCGCCTCGTGCTGCTCGGTAGCTCTTCCCATGATGCCCGCTCCCCGACGGCTTCGTACGAATGTCGGAGTATCGCAAAGCATGCTGAAGGTTGCAATGGGCCGCGAAAAATCGTCGTTTCGTTGCGCACGGCGCAATTCGGCAGCTGCAAGCATCGGAAATGGCGTGATGTTTGACACGCGATGCAGCAGCTTCGACTGCATCTGCGGTGACTAAGCAAAAATCCTGCCAAACTCCTCTCGGGTCTTTCCTGCGGCCCCAAGGCTGCTAAAGACTGCAGATAATGTCTGACACGTCCCTATCCGAGCCAGTAGCCGAAGCCGCCCCCGCCAGCGATCCGCTGGGCCGCGGACTCGAGGTCATTTCGATCGCCAAGAGCTATGACAAACGCGCGGTGCTGACCGATATCTCGTTCACTGTGGCCAAGGGTGAGGTGTTCGGCCTGCTCGGGCCGAACGGCGCGGGCAAGACCACCTGCTTCTATTCGATCATGGGGCTGGTCAAGCCGGACTCGGGCCGCATCCTGATGGATGGCGAGGATGTGACCAAGCTGCCGATGTATCGCCGTGCGATTCTGGGCCTGGGCTATCTGCCGCAGGAAACCAGCATCTTTCGCGGGATGACGGTGGAGCAGAACATCAACTGCGTGCTCGAACTGGGCGAGCCTGATGCCGCCACCCGCGCTGCCGAACTGGAGCGCCTGCTCGACGAATTCGGCCTTACCCGCCTGCGCGAATCCCCGGCAATGGCGCTCTCGGGCGGCGAGCGGCGGCGATGCGAAATTGCCCGCGCGCTGGCGGCCAAGCCCTCGATCATGCTGCTGGATGAACCCTTTGCCGGGATCGATCCGCTGTCGATCAACGATATCCGCGAACTGGTGCGCGATCTGAAGGCCCGCGGCATCGGGGTGCTGATCACCGATCACAATGTGCGCGAAACGCTCGACATCGTCGATCGCGCCTGCATCATCTATGGCGGGCAGGTGCTGTTCGCCGGCAGTCCGCAGGAACTGGTCGCCGACGAAAACGTGAGGCGGCTCTATCTCGGCGAGAGCTTCACGCTCTAACATCCCGGCATGGCGCTCGGCCCCCGCCTCGATCTACGGCAAACACAATCGCTGGTGATGACGCCGCAATTGCAGCAGGCGATCAAGCTGCTGGCGGCCTCGAACCTCGAAATCGAAAGCTTCATTGCCGAGGCGCTGGAGGCCAATCCGCTGCTTGAAACCGCCGCGCCCGCGCCGGACGAGCCGGAGCGCGGCGAAGTGGCGGTGGCCCTTCCGGAAGATGCGCCCGCCGACCAGTTGATCGCGCTGGGCGGCGGCGAAGGCGATGCGCCGCTCGATCTCGCCTCGGTCGATCGCGACTGGGACACCGGCGATGGCGATGCGCGCGGTGCCCGCGATGCCGAATGGGGCGCGGCGGCGAGCGCGGGCGGCGATTTCGGCGAAATGCCCGATTGGGAACAGCTGCGCGCCGCCGAGGTGACGCTGACCGAGCATCTGGAGGGTCAGGTCGGCGCCATTTACAGCGACCCGCGCACCACCTTCATCGCCCGCCACATCATCGGGCTGCTGGATGATGTCGGCTATCTTGCAACATCACTGGCGGATGTCGCCGATTCGCTCGGTGTGGGCCTTGCCGAAGCGGAAGCCGGACTGGCGCTGGTGCAATCGCTCGATCCTTCCGGCGTGGGCGCACGAAATCTGGCAGAATGCATCGCCATCCAGGCGCGCGAGGCCGACCGCTATGACCCCTGCATGGCCGCGCTGATCGCCAATCTCGAACTGGTGGCGCGCGGCGAAGTCGAGAAATTGAAGCGCCTGTGCCGGGTGGATGACGAGGACTTTGCCGACATGCTGCGCGAACTTCGCAGCTACGATCCCAAGCCTGGCCTTGCCTTCGCCCCGTCGGCCACAAGCACGGTGGTGCCCGACATCCTGCTCAGCGCCAATGCCGCGGGCGGGTGGGATATTGCCCTGAACGAGGACACCCTGCCCCGGCTGATCGTCAACCGCGGCTATCTCGTCCAGCTCAGTGCCGGCGCAGGGGACAAGACCGCGCAGGGCTGGCTCAAGGAAAAGCTCGCCGATGCGCACTGGCTGATCCGCGCGCTCGACCAGCGCCAGAAGACGATCCTGAAAACCGCAGCGGAAATCGTGCGCCAACAGGACGGCTTCTTCCGCCGCGGGGTCGCTGAACTGCGCCCGCTCACTTTGCGCGAAGTGGCCGAGAAGATCGAAATGCACGAAAGCACCGTCAGCCGGGTGACCAGCAACAAATATCTCGCCTGCGCGCGGGGCACGTTCGAGCTGAAATATTTCTTCACCAGCGGAGTCGCTTCGGCCGACGGCGAAGGCGCATCTTCGGAAGCGATCAAGGCGCGAATCAGGGCGCTGATCGATGCCGAGGACGTGAAAAAGGTTCTGTCCGACCAGCAGCTTGCCGAGCTGCTCCAGAAGGAAGGCTTTGATCTTGCCCGCCGCACGGTCGCCAAATACCGCGAAGCGATCGGGTTGGGGTCGAGCGCCGAGCGACGGCGCGCGAAAAAGCTCGCCGGGCTGCGTTAGGAATTTCCCCGTGGGCGACAGTCGGAACGTAAACGCCTATGTGCCGGGGCAGATTCCGCCGCGCAGGGGTGTGACGGGAAAGACTCACTTCAAAACGTTAACGCCCTAAACTTCTTATTAACCTTTTTTGGTGAGAAGTGGCGTGGTTAATTCGCGGCAACCTCTTCTAAGAAGGGGTTACCAGGGGCAGACAGGGGACCCAGTGATGCGCGTGCTGTTGATCGAAGACGAACCGACCACCGCCAAGGCGATCGAGCTGATGCTCACCACCGAAGGCTTCAATGTCTATTCGACCGACCTTGGTGAGGAAGGTTTGGACCTCGGCAAGCTGTATGATTACGACATCATCCTGCTCGACCTGAACCTGCCCGATATGCATGGTTATGACGTGCTGAAAAAGCTGCGCGTCGCCAAGGTGCAGACCCCGGTGCTGATCCTGTCGGGCATTTCGGAAATGGATTCGAAGATTCGCAGCTTCGGCTTCGGCGCCGATGATTACGTGACCAAGCCGTTCCACCGGGAGGAACTGGTCGCCCGCATCCATGCCGTGGTGCGCCGGTCCAAGGGGCATAGCCAATCCGTAATCCGCACCGGCAAGCTGGCGGTCAATCTCGACGCCAAGACGGTCGAGGTCGATGGCGCGCGTGTGCATCTGACCGGCAAGGAATATGCGATGCTGGAGCTGCTCTCGCTTCGCAAGGGCACCACCCTGACCAAGGAAATGTTCCTCAACCACCTCTATGGCGGCATGGACGAGCCCGAACTCAAGATCATCGACGTGTTCATCTGCAAGCTGCGCAAGAAGCTGTCGCTGGCTTGTGGCGGTGAAAACTACATCGAAACCGTGTGGGGCCGCGGCTATGTGCTGCGCGACCCGAACGAGGAAGCCGAAGCGGCGTAATTTGTTTTGCCCTCAAACGCCGGGCGGCGGACATCCGTCCGCCTTGGCTTTCGCGCCATAAGGCGCGGCGGGCGGTCGCCCTTGCGGCCCAGCAGGCCCGAAGTCGCGTTGTTCGTCTCTACCCCAAACGCCGGGCGGCGGACATCCGTCCGCCTTGGCTTTCGCGCCATAAGGAGCGGCTCTCGATTGATCGCGCTAAACCTGATCGCCTGACGTCAGACTACCGAAATCGACGCCCGAAGGCTCCTGAAACAGGCGCAGGTGAAATTCCGGCAGGATCGCCAGCAGGTGATCGAAGATATCCGCCTGGATGCTTTCATATTCCACCCACGCTGTCGTGTCGGTGAAACAGTACAGCTCCAACGGCAGCCCCTGCCCGCCCGGTGGCAATTGCCGCACCAGCAAGGTGAAATGCGCGCTGATCCGCGGATGATGCTGGAGATAGGCCAGCATATAGGCGCGGAAGCTGCCGATATTCGTCAGCCGCCGGCGGTTGACCGGGTTTTCCTCGCCCGCAACCTCGCGCCCGTTCCACGCTGCGATCTCGGCCTGCTTTTCCGCCAGATAGGGGCGCAGCAGCCGGAACCGGTGGAGCGCTGCGACTTCATCTTCGGTCAGGAAACGGATGGTATTCTGGTCAAGCGGCAGGGCGCGCTTGATCCGCCGTCCGCCCGCCTCGCTCATCCCGCGCCAGTTGCGATAGGAATCCGACACCATCCGGTGAGTCGGGATGGTGGTGATGGTCTTGTCGAAATTCTGGACCTTCACCGTGTGCAGTGAAATGTCGATCACGTCGCCATCGGCATTCATGCTCGGCATGTCGATCCAGTCGCCCACCCGCAGCATGTCGTTGGTGGACAGCTGCACGCTGGCGACGAGGCTGAGGATGGTGTCCTTGAACACCAGCAGCAGCACCGCCGTGATCGCGCCCAGCCCTGACAGCAGCAGCAGCGGCGATTCGTCGATCAGGATCGAGATGACGATCAGCGCCGCGCCGCAAAGGACGATGATCTTGACCACCTGCAGATAGCCCTTGATCGGGCGGTTCCTGGCCTGCGGCAAGCGTTCGTACAGCTCGTTGAGATAGGTCAGCGCCTTGACGATTGCCAGAGCGACCGACAGCACGATCAGCGTCTGCGCGACATTGCTCACCACTTCGCGGAACGATGCCGCCAGATAGGGCACCACATTGATCCCGTAGGACACGATCAGCAGCGGCACCACTGTGGCAAGCCAGCCGACCGCCTTGTCGACTGTCCGCGTCCGGCGGTCGAGCCACGGGGCGGCGGCGCGCAGGATCACGTGTTTGAGCAGATAGTTGGCCGCCAGCGCGGCCAGCACCAGCGCTGTCAGCCCGATCAGCGATTGCAGCCATGCCGGTTGCTCCGCGAGAAATGGCGCGACCTGATCCATGCCCGAGGCGATAGCGGCAATCGCCCCGCCACTGCAAGGCAAGCAGCAACCAGAGGGCTGGACAAGCAGGCGGCTGCGCGCCTAGCGGCTGCGGCCATGACAGCGTTCAAGGAAGGCGATCCGACCACCATCGCGCGGCTTTATGGCCGCAGCGTCGGCAAGAAGTTGCGGACCAAGCAGCAAGGGCTGGTCGACAACCTCCTGCCGCAGATCGCCGTGCCTGCCGCGGGGCCGGTGACATCCGAAGGGCTGTTCGGCGAACCACGCCCGCTCCATTTCGAAATCGGCTTTGGCGGGGGCGAGCACCTTGCCTACCGCGCCGACCTGCTGCCCGACCACGGCTTCATCGGGGCCGAACCCTTCCTCAACGGCGTGGCGCAGGCGTTGACCCATATTGCGGATCAGCGGCTTGCCAATATCCGCCTCCATCACGGCGACGCGCTCGAAGTGCTGCAACGCATTCCTGATGGCGAGCTGACGATGCTCTACCTGCTCCACCCCGACCCGTGGCCCAAGGCGCGCCATGCCAAGCGGCGGATGGTGAATGACGGGCCGATCAGGCTGATCGCCAGCAAGCTCAAGCCCGGCGGAGAGTTCCGCTTCGGCACCGATCACGCGGTGTACCTGCGTCATGCGCTGATGGTGATGCAGCGCCACACCGGCCTGTTCGAATGGGTCGTCGAGAAACCCGCCGATTGGCAGGTGCGCCCGTCAGGCTGGCCCGAAACACGCTATGAACACAAAGCCCGCACGGTTTACGGCCACGAGGTGTGGTATTTCCGGTTCCGGCGGCGCTAGTCGGCCTTGCGCAAGCGCCACCACGGCAACAGCGCGAACACCACCTGTCCCGCCAGCCCGAGCAGCGCGTGCGGTTGCCTCAGCCCGGCGAGCCATTGCACCGGGGCCTGCCCCGCAAGGACCACCGCCAGCAAGCACTCCGAGGCAAGCAGCAGCGCGAAGGCCATCGCGCCCATTGCCAGCGCCTCTGCGCCGCCCGCAATCCCGAAGCGCCGGATCAGCCGGCCCGCCACCCACCAGCTCGCCGCCAGCATCACCGGCAGTTCCAGCGCGGTCGCGGGCAGCAACCCGACCAGCGGCGCCAGCCACAAGACCCGCACCGTGCCGAGCACGAAGCCGAGTGCGAACACCATCGCCCAATAGGCAATTGCAGCAAGACCCAGCCTCATCGCCGTTCTCCTACCGACTGGCCATGGCAAGCCGCTGTCTCGATCCGCCGCATGTCCCCCGCGCCTTGTCCGATCGTGCGCCATCGGCACCCCAGGACCCGGAACGATAACCCGCCCCGACCACTGGTAAGGCATGGGGGCTATCACAAAGGGAGACATCAATCATGACCATGAACACACTCAAGGATCTTTACATCGATCAGCTGCAGGACATCTACAGCGCCAATCGCCAGGCACTCGGCACGACCAAGGCGCTGCATCAGGCGGCCAGTTCGGACCATCTGCGCAACGCGCTCGATGCCGGGGTGAAAGGGATCGAGCAGGGCATGGCGCAGGTGAAGGAGTTGATCCGCAACCACGATGCCGACCCGCGCGGCGAACATTGCAAGGGCATGGAAGGCCTCGTTGCCGAAGCCCGCGCCCATGCGCTCGACGCCGACATCGCCGATGACGACGTGCGCGATGCCTCGATCATCACGCAATACCAGCGCATGACCCACTATGGCATCGCCGGATATGGCACCGCACGCAGTTTCGCCCGCAGGCTGGGTTTCAAGGAAGACTGCAGCGTGCTCCAGGAATGCCTTGACGAAACCTATGGCGGCGACCGGCATATGACCGAAATTGCCGCAGGCGAAGTCAACCTCGCAGCGGCGCAATAGAAACCGCCTTGCCGCAGCGGCGGATGACAGCAGGGCTCGGCCGCATGGCCGGGCCCTTGGCGCGTCAGCCCACCACGCCCGCGCCCGCCAGCACCGCCAGCGTGAGCACATCGGGCACGGACGCCGTCATCGGCACGATCTGCACCGGCTTTTCCATGCCGATCAGCATCGGGCCGATGGTGGCATTGCTGCCCAGTTCGCGCAGCAGCTTGGCCGACAGGTTGGCCGATTGCAGCCCCGGCATGATCAGCACATTGGCCGGGCCGGAAAGGCGGCTGAAGGGATAAAGCGCCATCACCTTGGGATTGAGCGCGGCATCGGGCGCCATTTCGCCTTCATATTCGAAGCCCGGATCCTCGCGGTCGAGGATCGCCACCGCCTCGCGGATATTGTTGAGCCACTGGCCGGAAGGGTTGCCGAAGGTCGAATAGCTCAGGAAGGCGACGCGCGGTTCGTGACCCATGCGCCGGGCGACCGCAGCGGTCTCCTTGGCGATATGGGCAAGTTCCCGCGCGTCCGGCCGCTCGTTGATGGTGGTGTCGGCAAGGAAGGTGGTGTGGTTCTTGCCGATCATCATGTGGATGCCGAACGGCAGTGCGCCCTGTTTGTGATCGAGCACCAGGTTCACCTCGCGCACGGTCTGCGCAAAGGTGCGGGTCATGCCGGTGATGATCCCGTCGCCGTGCCCCAGCGCCACCAGCAGCGCGGCAAAGACATTGCGTTCCTGATTGACCATGCGGCGCACGTCGCGTTCGGTGAAACCGCGCCGTTGGAGCCGCTTGTAGAGCAGATCCACCATCGCCGGCACGAATTCGCTGTCGGCGGAATTCTGAATTTCGAAGCTGCCCGGATCGGCGACCGACAACTGGTGCAGCTTGTCCAGCACCGCCTTGGTGCGTCCGACCAGGATCGGCGTGCCATAGCCGAAATCACGATACTGGATCGCGGCGCGCAGCACGACTTCCTCCTCAGCCTCGGCAAACACCATCCGCTTGGGATTGCTCTTGGCGATTTCATAGACCCCGCTGAGCACCGAAGTGGTCGGGTTGAGGCGTGAACGCAGTTGCATCCGGTAGGCGTCGAAATCCTCGATCCGCGCCTTGGCCACGCCCGAATCCATCGCCGCCTTGGCCACCGCCGACGACACGACCTCGATCAGCCGCGGGTCGAACGGGGCGGGGATGATGTAATCCGTGCCGAACTTGTGGTTCTTGCCATAGGCCGAGGCGACTTCTTCGGGCACCTGCTGGCGCGCAAGTTCGGCGATGGCCTGCGCGGCGGCGACCTTCATTTCTTCATTGATGGTGGTGGCCTGCACATCGAGCGCGCCCCGGAAAATGAAGGGGAAGCCCAGCACGTTGTTGACCTGATTGGGAAAATCGCTGCGCCCGGTGGCGATGATCGCGTCGGGGCGCACCGCCTTGGCTTCATCGGGCATGATTTCGGGCACCGGGTTGGCCATGGCAAAGATGATCGGCTTGTCCGCCATCTTGCGCACCCATTCGGGCTTCAGCGCGCCGGCTGCCGACAGGCCGAGGAAGATATCCGCCCCCGCCAACGCCTCTTCGAGAGTAGTGGCGGTGGTGGCAACGGCGTGTGCGCTTTTCCACTGGTCAACACCTTCGCGCCCCGGCGTAATCGGGCCGGAACGGTCGCACATGATGACATTTTCGTGGGGCACCCCCATCGCCTTGATCAGCGCGGTGCAGGCAATTGCCGCCGCGCCCGCACCGTTCACCACCACCTTCACGTCGCGGAAGTCGCGGCCCGTGATGTGGCACGCATTGAGCAGACCCGCGGCGGTGATGATCGCGGTACCGTGCTGGTCGTCATGCATGACCGGGATATTCATGCGTTCGCGCAAGGCAGCTTCGATAATGAAGCATTCGGGCGCCTTGATATCTTCCAGATTGATGCCGCCGAAAGTCGGCTCCATCAGCGCAACTGCATTGATGAAGGCTTCGGGATCTTCGGTGTCGAGCTCGATGTCGATCGAATCCACATCGGCAAAGCGTTTGAACAAGACCGCCTTGCCTTCCATCACCGGCTTGGATGCCAGCGCGCCAAGATTGCCGAGGCCGAGGATTGCGGTCCCGTTGGAGATCACCGCCACAAGGTTCGCCTTGGCGGTGTAGCGCGCCGCCAGCGAAGGATCGCCGGCGATCGCTTCGACCGGGGCGGCCACGCCGGGAGAATAGGCAAGGCTGAGATCGCGCTGCGAGGTCATCGGCTTGGTCGCGACGATCTCCAGCTTACCGGGGCGGATCGTCTCGTGATAGAACAATGCCTCGCGGGTGGTGAAGCCGCCCCTGTTCTGATTGGCGTTTTCCTCGGCCATGATGCCTGATCCCTCTTGCCTTTGTCCGGTCGTCCGGGGCTGGTCTTAGCGGCGAGCATCGCCCAGCGATAGGCCACAAATGGCCCGAGTCGGGGGAAAGCCTCGAGGGCAGACATTTCCGAATCGCCCCGCACGCGGCTAGTCCGACGCAATGGCCGTTTCCTCCCCATCCAAGCCCACCCCGATGATGGCGCAGTATCTGCGCCTGCGCGCGGAAGCAGGCGATGCGCTGTTGTTCTACCGAATGGGTGATTTCTTCGAGCTGTTCTTCGAAGATGCCCGGACAGCGGCGCAAATCCTCGACATCGCCCTGACCACGCGGGGCGAACATCTGGGCGCGCCGATCCCGATGTGCGGGGTGCCGGTGCATTCGGCGGAGAACTATCTTGCGCGGCTGATCAAAGCCGGGTGCCGGGTGGCGATTGCCGAGCAGGTGGAAACGCCAGATCAAGCCAAGGCACGAGCGAAGCGCGAAGGCACGCCTTCGTCCAAGGCGCTGGTATCGCGCGCGATCGTGCGGCTGGTGACGGCGGGCACACTGACCGAGGAAGCCCTGCTGAACCCGCGCCGCGCCAATGTGCTGGTGGCGCTGGCGGAATTGCGCGGCACCATCGGGATCGCCGCCTGCGATGTCTCCACCGGCGCAATGGTGCTGGAAGAATGCGCGCCCGAAATGCTCGGCGCGGCGCTGGCGCGGATTTCTCCGAGCGAAGTGGTGGTACCCGAGGATTGGTCGCATGGCCCCGACGAGGTCATTGCCCGCCCGCGCAGCACCTTTGCCAGCGACGCCGGGGCCGAGCGGCTAAAGGCTTTGCACGGAGTGGCAACGCTGGACGCTTTCGGGGATTTCACCCGCGCGATGCTCAGCGCGGCAGGCGGCCTGATTGCCTATCTCGACCATGTCGGTCGCGGCGCGCTCCCCCTGCTCTTGCCGCCGGTGCTGCGCGCGGGCGCGGCGGGCATGGCGATGGATGAGGCGACACGGGCGAGCCTCGAAATCCTCGAATCCACCACCGGCGGGCGTGCAGGCAGCCTGATCGGCGCGGTCGACCGCTGCATCACCGGGGCAGGGTCGCGGCTGCTGGCCGAAGACCTCTCGGCGCCCCTGCTCGACCGCGCGACAATCGAGGCGCGGCTGGCGCTGGTGCAGTTCTGGCACGACCGACCGATCGAGCGGGCGCAATTACGCGATGCCTTGCGCGCCATCCCCGATCTGGGCCGCGCGCTCGGACGGGTGGTGGCGGGCCGAGGTTCCCCGCGCGATCTCGGACAACTGCGCGACGGGCTGACCGAAGCCATGCGCCTGCACCACTGGCTGAGCGGCGCTCCGGATCGCCCGCCACTGCTCGACGAAGCGCTCGCCCGCCTCACCGGCCATGGCGCGCTGACCGATCTGTTGTCCCGCGCACTCGTCCCCTCGCCCCCGACCGAGCGCGGCAATGGCGGCTATATCGCCGACGGCTACGATGCCGCGCTCGACGAGTTGCGCGCCACTTCGGGCGATGCCCGCCGTGCCATTGCCGCGATGGAGGCGCGCTATCGCGAGGACACCGGGATCGCGACGCTGAAAATCCGCCACAACGGCGTGCTGGGCTATTTCATCGAGGTTGCTGCGCGCCATGCCGACCGGCTGATGGCCCCCGACAGCGGCTTTACCCACCGCCAGACAATGAAGGACGCGGTGCGGTTCAATTCGTTGAAACTGCACGAGGAAGCCACACGCATCGCCGAAGCGGGCGGCCATGCGCTGGCAGCGGAAGAAGCGCATTTCGAGGCGTTGGTGGGCGAAATGGTCGCTGCACGCGAAGCTATCGCAGCGACCGCCGCTGCGCTCGCCCGGATCGATGTCGCCGCCGCCAATGCCGAACGCGCCGCAGAAGGCGACTGGTGCCGCCCGGAAATCGCGGAAGACGCCGCTCTCGCCATTACCAGCGGACGGCATCCGGTGGTCGAGGCGGCACTGGCCAAGGCGGGCGATCGGTTCGTGTCAAATGACTGCCGCCTCGGTGATGATGACCGCCTGTGGCTGATCGGCGGGCCGAACATGGGCGGCAAATCGACCTTTCTGCGCCAGAACGCCCTGATCGTCTTGCTGGCACAGGCGGGGTGCTATGTCCCGGCCACGGCGGCGCGAATCGGGCTGGTCGACCGCCTATTCAGCCGGGTCGGCGCGGCGGACAATCTGGCCCGCGGGCGCTCGACCTTCATGGTCGAAATGGTCGAGACCGCTGCGATCCTTGCGCAGGCGACGGAGCGCAGCTTTGTGATCCTGGACGAGGTCGGGCGCGGCACCTCGACCTATGACGGGCTGGCGCTCGCCTGGGCGGTGGCCGAGGCGGTGCATTCGCAGATCCGTTGTCGCTGCCTGTTTGCCACCCATTACCACGAACTCGCGCGGCTGGCGGAGACTTGCGAGGCCTTGTCGCTGCACCATGTGCGCGCGCGCGAATGGCAGGGCGATCTGGTGCTGCTGCACGAGCTGACGGACGGCCCGGCGGATCGGTCTTATGGTCTCGCGGTCGCGCGGCTGGCCGGGGTGCCGACATCAGTAGTGGACCGCGCCAAGGCGGTGCTCGAAAAGCTGGAAGCCACCCGCGCGGCGACCGGTGGGATTGCCGCTGGCCTCGGCGATCTGCCGCTGTTCGCGGCAATGCGGCCCGAGCCCGCGCCAGCCTCGCCCGAGCAGCAATTGGCACTAGCCCTGCACGCCGTCGATCTTGACGCGCTGACCCCGCGCGAGGCGCTCGATCTGCTCTACGAATGGAAGCGCGGCCTGCCCGCGCAGCCGCGCTGATTTCCACCAAAGTTTAACCAGACTCGGGCTATTCGTTCTCGCATGTCGAGAACCCTGTTCGAAAACAGCAAGGCCGCGCTCGCCTTTGCCGGAATAACCATCATCGGCGCGGTGGTGATGATCGGGCCGCAGGATAGCGGCGGCGTGCTTGACCGCACGATCGACACCTATGCGCAGCAGCGCGAAGCTGTCGTGGAAGATGCGCGCAGTTTCTCCGAAGAACGCAGCGAGGACGTGGCGCTTGCGCCGCTTGATCCCGATAGCGGCTGGGGTGGCACCGAAGCCCCGGTGTTCGGTGAGTTTGCGCCCGAGGTGGACCCCGAGGAAACACCTGTTCCGGCCCAGCCTTCACAAAACCCGTCTGTGACCGCCCGTCCGTCCGGACCCGTCGTCCGGATCGGCGGTCCGGTTGTTGCCGATTCGCCGGGAACGCTCGTACCGCGCGAGGATGGTACGGGTGCACCGCCCCCTCCCGAAGCCGTTCCGGTCATCACCTCGCGGGTGGTGACGGTAGAGCCGCAATAATCCGCGGCTCTGGCTCCCCTCAGCGGGTTGGGACCGGCGCTTCGCCGGTATAATCGTAGAAACCGCGCCCGGTCTTGCGGCCCAGCCAGCCGGCCTCGACATATTTCACTAGCAGCGGCGCGGGGCGGTACTTGCTGTCGCGGGTGGTCTTGTAGAGCACCTTGATGATGTCGAGGCAGGTGTCGAGCCCGACGAAATCTGCGAGCTGCAACGGCCCCATCGGGTGGTTGAGCCCCAGCCGGCAACCCTTGTCGATATCCTCGATCCCCGCAGTCGATTGGCCGAGCACGAACACTGCCTCGTTGATCATCGGCAGCAGGATGCGGTTGACGACGAAGCCGGGTTCATCCTGGCTCAGCACCACTTCCTTGCCCAGACCGCGCGCGAAGGCGGTAACGCGGTCGGTGGTGTCCTGCGCGGTGGCAAGGCCGGGAATGACCTCTATCAGGCCCATCACCGGCACCGGATTGAAGAAATGCAGCCCGATGAAGCGCGCCGGATCGGGCGAGTGGTTGGCCATGCGGGTGATCGGGATCGACGAGGTGTTCGACGCCATGATGGCATCGGCGGCGAGCAGCTTGCCTGCGCTCTCGAAGATCGCGTTCTTGATTTCCTCGCGCTCGGTCGCGGCCTCGACGATCAGATCGGCATCGGAGAAAGGCGCATAATCGGCGACAGGGGAGATGCGCGCGAGCAGGGCCTCGGCCTCGTCCGCTTCGATCTTGCCGCGGCCAACAAGCTTGACCAGAGCCTTCTCGATATTGGCTTTGCCCGCTTCGGCGCGGGCGAGATCGACGTCGGAAAGCATGACGCTCATGCCATGGGCGGCGACGGTCTGGGCGATGCCGGCTCCCATCTGACCGGCGCCGATGACGGCGATGTTGCGCATAGCAATTCCCTTCGCAAGTGCAGCAAGAACGCCGCCCTAGCGAGGAAGATCACGCCTGACTAGCGATTACCGCCGGGAACCCACTTCACATCGGTGCGCCCATCATCATTGGCCACGCGGGCGAGCACGAACAGCAGGTCCGACAGCCGGTTGATATAGGCAAGCGCCGCCGGATTGACCGGCACTTCGGCGGCCAGCATCACCATCGCCCGCTCTGCCGCGCGGGTGGTGGCGCGGGCGACATGGACGCGCGCCGCCGCCTCGCTCCCGCCGGGCAGGACGAAGCTGGTCAGTGGTTCAAGCCGCTGGTTGAGCGCATCGATCTGCACCTCGATCCAACCGGCTTGCTGTGGCACAATCCGGAGCACCATTTCAGACGGGGTGAAATCATCATCATCCGCCGGGGTGGCAAGGTCCGCGCCGAGGTCGAACAGGTCGTTCTGCACGCGGACCAGCAACGCCCGCTCGGCCTCGCCCCCAAGCGCGCAGATGGCCAGGCCGATCGCGCTGTTGGCCTCGTCCACCAACCCCATCGCGTTGATCCGGGCCGAATGTTTCGGGCAGCGCGAACCATCGACCAGGCCGGTCGTCCCGTCATCACCGGTGCGGGTGTAGATCCTGTTGAGCTTGACCATCAGGGCAGGCGCCGGTTGTCAGCGGGCAACGGCAAGGATGATCGCCACCACCACGATCGCCAGCGCCTGATACTTGATCCGCGCGAACATCGCCTTGTTCTGGGCGAGTTGCATATCGGTCGCGGTTTCGGCCTCGCCGCTTTCAAGATCGATCTTGGTCGTCTTGAGAAAGGCGATAATTCCGCGGATCAGGGACAGAGCGACAAGCCCCATGAGGACCAGCAGCACGGCAACGAGAAAATAGGTCATGATGCCTAAATGGACTCTTGTGGCTCAGGTTCCAAGCCGCAAATGCTGCAAACGCAATTGCTGCGCAAGCATCCGCCCGTCCTCGCCGGCGCGACGCCGCTCCGCCAGCGCGGGCGAGCCGCGCCGTTTGGCGAGTTTCTGCCCCGTATCGTCGGTCAGCAGCGCATGATGGTGCCAGCGCGGAACGGCAAGGCCGAGCAGCGCCTGAAGCGTGCGATGGATGTGAGACGCGGCAAACAGATCGGCCCCGCGCGTCACCAGTGTTACCCCGTCGGCGGCATCGTCGAGCGTGACAGCAAGGTGATAGCTGGCGGGCAGGTCCTTGCGCACCAGCACCACATCACCCAGACCCGCAAGATCGACCGGGATGGTTCCGGCGAAATCATCTTCCCACGCCAGCGGTCCGGCGGTCGCCAGCGCCCTGGTCGCATCGAGCCGCCATGCTGCGGGCAGCGCCGGATCGGGCGGCATACGCTTGCAGGTGCCGGGGTAAATGAGGCCTTCTTGCCCCTGAACCGCCCCGGCTTGCACGATCTGCTTGCGGGTGCAGATGCACGGATAGAGCAATCCGCGCGCCTTCAGCGCCTCGGCCGCGGCGGCATAGCCGGCCAGCCGGGTCGATTGCGCGGGCACGTCCTCCCATTCCAGCCCCAGCCATTCCAGATCGCGGCGGAATTCATCGGCCAGTTCTGGCCGCGAGCGCGGACCATCAATATCCTCGATCCGCAAAAGGAAGCGCCCGCCAGCCGCGCGCGCCAGATCATGCGCGACAATCGCCGAAAGCGCATGGCCAAGATGCAACGGCCCGTTGGGGCTCGGCGCGAAACGGGTCACGAGCGGGCGGGTTTCCGTCATACGGGCGGCCATGCCACATGACATATCCCTGCGCTATCCACAGCCTGTCCACCGCTTGTCCCTGTGGATAGCCGCATTGTAACGGGTTTGACTCTTTCTCCTGCCACGTCAGAGTGGGTTCAATCAGGGAGGAACGCAAACCCGTGTTCAATGCCGAACTGATCGAGAAAGCAGCCCGGTTCCGCGGCGTCGATGAAGACCCGACGCGCAACCTTTCAGCCTGTCCGGCACTGGTGCTCAATGCCGATTATACCCCGCTGTCCTATTACCCGCTCAGCCTGTGGCCGTGGCAGACCGCGATCAAGGCGGTGTTCCTCGACCGGGTGGATATCGTCGCGAGTTACGACCGCGAGGTGCATTCGCCCAGCCTCGACATGAAGATCCCGAGCGTGATCGCGCTGCGGCAATATGTGAAGCAGAGCGAGTTTCCCGCCTTCACCCGCTTCAACCTGTTCCTGCGGGATCGTTTCCAGTGCCAATATTGCGGCAGCCATGATCATCTGACGTTCGACCACGTGATCCCGCGCCGGCTGGGCGGGCGCACCACGTGGGAGAACATCATCACCGCCTGCGCGCCGTGCAACATGAAGAAGGGCGGGCGTACGCCGAAACAGGCCGGGATGCCGGTGCACCAGTCCCCGATCCGCCCGACCAGCTGGCAATTGCAGCAGCACGGCAAGCTGTTCCCGCCCGGCTACCTGCACGAAACCTGGCGCGACTGGCTCTATTGGGACATCGAACTGGAGGCCTGATCGCGGCGGCCTGAATCGCCCCCACTTGTGGCTGGGCGGGGTTTGTGAGACCTTCCGTCATGCCTTGGGTTGCAGGGCATTGTCGGGGGAACATATCATGGCGGACAAAGCCGGTCCCACTACCAGCCTGGCCGCAGGCACCATCCTGCTGGCCATTTCCTGTCTTAACATCGGCTATGGCCTGTGCATGAGCGTGAACGGGATGGGTAATGCGATGATGCCGCTGGGGGTCGGCGTGATGTTCGCCGGTCTTTCCACGATGTTCATTGCGAAAAGCGTCAAAACGCTCGGCCAACAGGCCGCCGCACCCGGGGATGAAGTCTAGCCATCCGGCAGCGCTGGCCGGACACCGTTGAGCGGGCGCCAGTCGAAAACGGCGCGGGAGTTGCCCCCCGCGCCGTCCGTTATCGGTAGCCGACCCGGCCTCAATTGGCGGAGCGGTAGGCCAGCAAGCCCTCCCTCAGAACACCTCGAACAGGCCGGCCGCGCCCATGCCGCCGCCGACACACATGGTGACAACGACATATTTCGCACCGCGACGCTTGCCTTCGATCAGCGCATGGCCGGTGCAGCGCGCGCCGGTCATGCCATAGGGGTGGCCGATCGAAATCGAGCCGCCGTTGACATTGAGGATGTCGTTATTGATGCCCAGCTTGTCGCGGCAATAGAGCACCTGCACCGCGAAAGCCTCGTTCAATTCCCACAACCCGATGTCATCCATCTTGAGGCCGGTCTGCTTCAGCAGCTTGGGGATGGCGAAAACCGGGCCGATGCCCATCTCGTCAGGCTCGGTACCCGCGACCGCCATGCCGACATAGCGGCCGAGCGGCTCGAGGCCCTTCTGTTCGGCCAGCTTGGCTTCCATCAGCACCGCGGCGGATGAACCATCCGACAGCTGCGAGGCGTTGCCGGCGGTGATGCACATCCCCGGGCCCATCACCGGCTGAAGCGATTGCAGACCTTCGAGCGTGGTCGAGGGGCGGTTGCCTTCGTCCTTGGTGAGGGTGAATTCCTGGTGGCTGACTTCGCCGGTTTCCTTGTCCTTCACCGCCATGGTGGTGGTGACGGGCACGATTTCCGCGTCGAGGCGGCCTTCCGCCTGCGCAGCGGCGGTGCGCTGCTGCGATTGCAGGGCGTATTCATCCTGCGCCTCGCGGCTGATGTTGTAACGCTTGGCAACGGTCTCGGCCGTGCCGAGCATCGGCATGTAGACATCCTTGTGCATCGCGATCAGCGAACGATCGGGCGCGACGCGCATTTCCGGGGTCTGCACCATCGAGATCGAATCCTGGCCCCCGCCCACGACGATGTCCATGTTGTCGACGATGATCTGCTTGGCGGCGGTGGCGATCGCCATAAGGCCCGAGGAGCACTGGCGGTCGATCGTCTGGGCGGCGACGCCCACCGGGCAACCGGCACGCAGCGCGACCTGGCGGCCGATGTTCCCGGCCTGTGTGCCTTGGGTGAGTACCGCGCCCCAGACCACGTCGTCGATGGCGCCCGCTTCGATCCCGGCGCGTTCGATGGCGGGGGCAAGGCTGTAGGCACCGAGCGTCGCACCCGGCGTGGCATTGAATGCGCCCTTGTAAGCGCGCCCGATCGGCGTGCGGGCGGTGGAAACGATTACGGCGTCACGTGCCATGGGGGTATTCCTCGAATTGGATGCGCCCCCGCGCGGCGGAGGCATGGAAAAAGAAATCGGATCATCGCCCGGCCCGCGCCGCAGCGCAGGCCGGCGCGGCGATTACACGAAGTAGAGCGTCATCCACTCGCAGATCAGAGCGGGCTTGTCTTCGCCCTCGATCTCGAGGGTGATCTCGACCGTTTGCTGCCACTGGCCGGGGCGTTTCTCGGCCATTTCGAGCAGTTTCCAGTGGCCGCGAATCCGCTTGCCGGAACGGACCGGGGCGATGAAGCGGGTCTTGTTGCCGCCGTAATTGACCGCCATCTTGATCCCGTCGACGCGCGGCATATCGCTGTTGGCACTGAGATAGGGGATCATCGACAAGGTCAGGAAGCCATGGGCGATGGTCCCGCCGAACGGGGTCATCTTGGCGGCTTCTTCGTTGATGTGAATGAACTGGTGATCGCCGGTCGCATCGGCAAACTGGTTGATGCGCTCCTGGCTCATCTCGACCCATTCGCTGGTGGCGAAATGCTCACCGACCTTGGCGGCTATGTCCTGGGGGGTCATCGGGTTCCTCCTCGTAGTTTCGCGCTGCGGAATCCCGTGCCCGCCGCGCTCATTTGCGGGGGCTTCATGGCGCAACAAAGAGGGCAGCGCAACTCGCAGGACTATGCCGCTACGGCACCGCGCATCCTGCCGCGGGCCACCTCGCGCCGCCGGGCGCTGCGATCACGCAAGGTCCGCGCCGAATCGATCCGCGCGCAATAGGAATTGAGCCCGATCTGCAGGCCCACCAGCATCAGCATCACCGGTTGGTAGCCTATCCCCTGAAACAGCGCCCCGACGAGATAGATCAGCGCCCCCATCTGCAGCGAGGCAGCGAGCGGCGCGATCCAGGCTTCCTCTTCGGCCGTCGCGCCCTTCCAGCAGCGATAGATCCGCTCCATCTGCCATAGTCCGAGCGCATGCAGCGCAAGCCAGATCGCAAGCCCCGGCCAGCCCTGTTCGCCCAGCAGCTCGAACACCGACGAATGGAATGCGCGACCTTCGTCAACCACCTGGCTATAAGTGATGCTGGTGGTGTTTCCCGCCACCTCCTTGACCGGCATCACATAGGAAAAGCGGTTGCCGCGATAGGAATCGAACCCGCCTCCCAGCGGCTTTTCGGCGACGTAATCGAGCGTCCACTGCCACACTGCCACCCGGGTCGAGGCGCTTTCGTCGCCGCCGGGCTCCGCCAGCGTTGCCATGCGTTCATAATAGCTTTGCGGCAAGAACGGCAAGGCAGCGAGTCCAAGCACCCCGGCGCCGGCGATGAACAGGAACCGCCGTTTCGTGTAACGCAGCAGCAGCACGCCCAGCGCCGCGATGCACAGCAGCCCGGTGCGCGCCTCGGTGCCGATAGGCACCAGCAGGCAGGCAAAGGTCAGCGCGGCAGCGAAGGCGGTCACCAGCCAATGCGGGCGGAATACCGTGCCGTGGCGGGTGAACCACCAGATCATCGGGATCAACCCGATCGCGACCGTGGCCAAAGTCGAGCTTTCATAAATGCCGCTGTTGTCGTTGACGAAGAACTTGAGGTTTTCATACCCGCCGCCGCCCAGCACGGTCTTCATGCCCGTGCCGATCACGATGGTCGCTATCGCAAGCACCAGCATCAAGGCCAGCCCTTCGATCCGTGCGCGGGTGGTGAGGGTAAACGGCAGGAAGATCGCGAACAATAGCGCCTTCCACACCCAATCCCACTTGGTCTGTGCGTCCTCGGGGAAATCGGCATTGCCGGTGCTCCACCAGCAATAGGCCAGCAGCGCCAGCATCAGGCCCTGCCGGATCGAAAAGCGGGCGCCTTCCTTGCGATCGAGCACCAGCCACCCGCCAAAGGCCGCAGCAAAGGCGATCAGCGAGACCGGCAGGCTGGTGATCAGCGAATAGCCGATCCGCTGCGGCGCGAGGATGTCGATATAGACATACAGCAGCACCCACAGGAACGGGCGCTTCAGCCCCAGCAGCAGGATAAAGAAGATGAAGGCGAGGAAGACCAGATCCAGCATCAGGCGATGGTGTCCCGCGGGCCGGCCGCATCGTCTCCGTGGTGCCCCGTTCCGCGTGCCCGCCGGGCGGCACTGCGCCCTGATGCGCTGGCGGCCATGCGGTTTTCTGCCGCTTCGACCTTCATCCTCTCCAACAGCGGATCGGCATCGCAATCGTCACGCAGCACGAGCCGCAGCAGCGCAATGGCCATAAGGCCATGGCCGAGAGCAAGCGCGAAATAGTCGATCATCGATGGCGGCTCCAGAGTGCAGCGAGTGGCGAGCTTTACCGGCTGCCAGTTGACGCGGCGTTAAGCACGCCCACGCTAGGGTCCTGGGTCATGACCCGTGTGCTCCACGTCCTCGATCATTCCCTGCCGCTGCACAGCGGCTACACCTTCCGCACCCGCGCGATCCTGAAAGCGCAGCAAGGCCACGGGCTGGAAGTGCGCGGGATTACTGGACAGCGCCACAACCTCGAAGCCGCGGACGGCGGTTCTCCCGAGGAGGCCGACGGCATTATTTTCCACCGCACCCCCGGCCTGCCCGAAGGCCCGCCGCCCTTGCGCGAAATGGGCGAGATCGAAGCGCTGGGCGCGGCGATCCACGCCCTCGCGCGCGAATGGCGACCGGACATCATCCACGCCCACTCCCCCGCGTTGTGCGGCGCGGCGGCGCAGCGGGCTGCGCGCGCGCTCGGCGTGCCGTTCGTCTATGAGATCCGCGCCTTCTGGGAGGATGCCGCAGTCGGCAACCTCACAGGCACCCAAGGCAGCGTCAAATACCGTCTCACCCGCGCGCTGGAAACGCGGGTGGCGCGCGGCGCCGATGCGCTGTTCACCATCTGCCACGGACTGAAGGACGATCTGATCGCGCGCGGCATTGTGCCGGAGCGCGTCGCGATCATGCCCAACGGGGTCGATCTGTCGCTGTTCGGGGAGCCGGTCGCGCGCGACGACCGCCTCGCAGCCGAACTGGGGATTGCGCCTGATGTGCCGGTGATCGGCTACATCGGTAGCTTCTACGCCTATGAGGGGGTCGACGATCTGATCGCCGCCATGCCGATCCTGCGGCAATCGCACGGGCAAGCACGGTTGCTGCTGGTCGGCGCGGGGCCGATGGATTCGGCGTGGCGCGCTGCCGCTGCCGCCTTGCCCGAACCCGGCGCAGTGATCTTCACCGGCCGCGTCCCCCATGCCGAGGTGGAACGCTACTATTCGCTGGTCGATGTGCTCGCCTATCCGCGCAAGGGCCAGCGCCTGACCGATCTGGTCACTCCGCTGAAGCCGCTGGAGGCCATGGCGCAGCGCCGGCTGGTCGCAGCGTCGAGCGTGGGCGGCCACCGCGAACTGATCACCGATGGCGATACCGGCACGCTGTTCGCGCCAGACGATCCTGCCGCCTGCGCCGCCGCACTCGCCCGCCTGCTCGATTCGCGCGGGGCGTGGGAAGCGATGAAGGATCGCGCCGTCGCCCATGTCCGCGCGCGACACGATTGGGCCGCGAATGCCCGCGATTATCTAAGCGTTTACCATCTCTTGCTAGCCGGGGATCGCCCGAATCCGGCTGCGGCCAGGCGGATCGATGCAGGGTTTGAGCGAAAGGCGGGATGACAGGCGCATGATACGCCGCAGGAACCAGGACAAGCGCGGGCGCATGCCCGGCATTTCGAGGCGCCGGAATCGCACGCCGATCGCCGCACACCGCGTGTTCGCGCCGCTGATGGGCCTGTGGGGCGCGGCGCTGGGCGGGCTGATAACGCTGGTGCTGCCCCAGCCGCTGGTCTTGGCAGGCGCGGCCAGACTCGGGTTTGGCGCGCTGGGCAGCGCTGGTCGTTTTGCGCTTGCGGGCATGGCCGCGCTGGTGGTGGGCGGCGCGCTGTTGGTGCTGGCCCGCTCGTTGACCCGCAAGGTCCGCAGTTTCGGCAAGAGGCCTACGATCGCGGCGATGGCAATGCGCCATGTGCGCACCATCGACCCTGCAAGCGAGCTGGGCAGCCGCAGTCTGGACGAACCGGTGGCTGCTATGCCCTTTGCTCCGGCTGGCGATGTCGCCGGGCCCTTGGCCGAAGACGAAGTCGATGCGGAACCCGGGTCCGACGACCTGCCGCCGCCGCGAATGCTCGATCTGGCGGAGTTTGCGGCCATGCCCGGCCGCAATGCCGTGTGGGTCGAGGCCGAGGACACGGGAATGGACGGGCACGGGGAAGCCTTCCCAGCGCCGGCTGATCGCGTGACCGCGACCGAACCCGCCCCCGACACTTCGGCCGAACCGGCAAGCCCCTCGGTCGCCATACCGGCCGCGCTGCGCCCGGCCAGCCTGTCGGCTGTCGAACGCCTGCGCGCGGTGCCGCCGAGCGAGCTGAGCCTGATCCAGATGGTCGAACGCTTCGCCGCTGCAATGCACGAACATCAGGCCGCCGCCGAGCGCCGCGGGGACCATGTCGACCTCGCCGGTCGCGAAGCCGCCCTCGCAGAGGCGCTGAAAGCGCTTGCGTCGCTCAGCACCGAGGAACAGGGCGAGCCCGAAGGCGAACCGCTGCGCGATGCCCTCACGCGCCTGCAAGGGCTTCGCGGGGCGGCCTGATATCCGCGCCAATGACGCAAATCCTGCAACCTGCACAGGCAATTGGTGCCTCGCACGCAATCTAACGATAGTCCGGCTAGGCCGTCAGGAAATATTGCTTCGCGCAAACCCATTGCCAAAATCGCTTCCTGTCGGCATGAGAGGCCCGAAACCGGGTACGAGCGGCCGCCCGCGGCCAGCTATGCCCTATGGACCTGCCGGTAAGCGCGCATCGCTTGTGAGCATCAACGCCCGCAAAGCGCGCCTGTCGGCATCTGACAGATCGGACTTTTGCCATGGGATACCCCGTCTCCCAGGGTCTTTATGACCCCCGTAATGAACATGACGCCTGCGGTGTGGGCATGGTTGCCCATATCAAGGGCGCAAAAAGCCATGGCATCGTCCGTCAGGCGCTCGAGATCCTCGAAAAGCTCGATCATCGCGGCGCAGTGGGCGCGGATCCGTTGCTGGGCGATGGCGCAGGGCTGCTGATCCAGATTCCCGACCCGCTGATCCGCCGCTGGGCGACCGGGCATGGCCATGATCTGCCAGCCCCCGGCGATTATGCCGTGGCGATGTGCTTTCTGCCGCAGGACCCGGCCGCACGCGAGTTCGTCAAGGCGCGGATGGAAACCTTCACCGCCAAGGAAGGTCAGCGCTTCGTCGGCTGGCGCGATGTCCCGACCACGCAGACCGGCTTGGGCGCCGCCGTGATCGCATCGATGCCGGTGATCGAGATGGCCGTTATCGCCCGCGGCGCGAATTGCGCCGATCAGGACGCCTTCGAACGCAAGCTGCTGGTGATCCGCAAACAGGTCCAAAACCCGCTGGCGCAGCTCGCCGAACGGCATGACCTTCCCGGCCTTGTCGAAACCTACCTGCCGAGCTTTTCGAGTCGCACCATCGTCTACAAGGGTCTGCTGCTGGCGACGCAGGTCGACAGCTTCTACGATGATCTGCGCGATCCCGAATGCGTCTCGGCCCTGGGCCTGGTCCATCAGCGGTTTTCGACCAACACCTTCCCCAGCTGGCGGCTGGCGCATCCGTTCCGGCTGATCGCGCACAACGGCGAGATCAACACCGTGCGCGGCAACGTCAACTGGATGAACGCGCGCCGCCGCACGATGGAAAGCGAGCTGTTAGGCCCCGATCTCGACAAGATGTGGCCGATCATCCCGCACGGGCAATCGGACACGGCCTGCCTCGACAACGCGCTCGAACTGCTCATCGCTGGCGGATATTCTCTCGCCCATGCGATGATGATCCTGATCCCCGAGGCGTGGGCGGGCAATCCGCTGATGGATCCCGACCGGCGCGCCTTCTACGAATATTATGCCGCGCTGATGGAGCCATGGGACGGCCCGGCGGCGGTCTGTTTCACTGATGGCCGTCAGATCGGCGCCACGCTCGACCGCAATGGCCTGCGGCCCGCGCGTTACTGCGTGACCAAGGACGATATCGTCTGCCTCGCTTCGGAAAGCGGCGTGCTGCCGTTCGCCGAAGAAGACATCGTGCGCAAGTGGCGGCTGCAGCCGGGCAAGATGCTGCTGATCGATCTCGAACAGGGCCGCATCATCGAGGATGATGAACTGAAGGCCGACCTCGCCAAGGCTGAACCCTATGCCCAGTGGCTCGAGCAGGCGCAGTACAAGCTGGAGGATATTACCGACATCGTCCCCGAACTGGCAGCCGTGCCGGCCGAGGAAACCTCGCTGCTCGAACGCCAGCAGGCCTTTGGTTACACACAGGAAGATATTTCGCGCTTCCTCGAGCCGCTGGCGACGCTAGGCGATGATCCGGTCGGCTCGATGGGCACCGACACGCCGCTGGCGGTGCTGTCGAACCGCTCGCGCCTGCTTTACGATTATTTCAAGCAGAACTTCGCGCAGGTCACCAATCCGCCGATCGATCCGATCCGCGAAGAACTGGTGATGAGCCTCACCAGCATGATCGGCCCGCGCCCCAATCTGCTCGGCCATGATGCGGGCACGCACAAGCGGCTGGAAGTCGACCAGCCGATCCTCACCAACGAGGATCTGGCCAAGATCCGCTCGGTGCAGGAAGCGCTGGACGGGGCGTTCCGCTGCGCCACCATCGACATCACCTGGGACGCATCGACCGGCGCCGAGGGTATTGCGCTGGCGATCAAGGAAATGTGCTGGGCCGCGACCGAGGCCGTGCTGCAGGATCACAACATCCTGATCCTGTCCGACCGCGCGCAAAGCGAGAGCCGCGCGCCCATGCCCGCGCTGCTGGCGACGGCGGCGGTCCATCACCACCTCGTGCGGCAGGGCCTGCGCATGCAGACCGGTCTCGTGGTCGAAACCGGCGAAGCGCGCGAAGTGCACCACTTTTGCGTGCTGGCGGGGTATGGCGCGGAAGCGATCAACCCCTATCTCGCGTTCGAGACATTGGAAGCCCTGCGGGCCAAACGCCACCCTGATCTGGCGCCCGAAAAGGTGCAGCAGAACTACATCAAGGGCGTGGGCAAGGGCATCCGCAAGGTCATGTCCAAGATGGGCATTTCGACCTACCAGTCCTATTGCGGCGCGCAGATCTTCGACGCGGTCGGCCTGTCGAGCGCCTTTGTCGAGCAGTTCTTCACCGGCACTGCCACCACCATCGAAGGCATCGGCCTTGCCGAAGTCGCCGAGGAAGCCTTGCGCCGCCACGGACAGGCTTACGGTGATAACCCGATCTATGACGGAATGCTGGATGTCGGCGGGATCTACCAGTACCGGTTGCGGGGCGAGCAACACGCCTGGACCCCGCAGAACGTCGCGCAATTGCAGCACGCGGTGCGCGGCAATGATCCCAAGAACTACGCCGAATTCGCCGCCAGCATCAACGAGCAATCGGAACGGCTGCTGACGATCCGTGGCCTGCTTGAATTCAGGAAGGCCAAAAAGCCGATCCCTCTGGAGGAGGTCGAACCGGCCAGCGAAATCGTCAAGCGGTTCTCGACCGGGGCGATGAGCCTCGGCTCGATCAGCCACGAAGCCCATTCGACCATGGCGATTGCGATGAACCGCATCGGCGGGCGCTCGAACACCGGCGAAGGCGGGGAGGAGCCGTTCCGCTTCACTCCGATGGATAACGGCGATTCGATGCGCAGCCGGATCAAGCAGGTCGCCAGTGGCCGGTTCGGCGTGACCACCGAATATCTCGTCAATTCGGACGATATCCAGATCAAGATGGCGCAAGGGGCCAAACCCGGCGAAGGCGGTCAGCTACCCGGACACAAGGTTGACAAGCGCATCGGCGCAGTGCGGCACTCGACGCCGGGCGTGGGCCTGATTTCGCCCCCGCCGCATCACGACATCTATTCGATCGAGGATCTGGCGCAGCTGATCCACGATCTCAAGAACGTGAACCCGGTCGCGCGGATTTCGGTCAAGCTGGTGTCCGAAGTGGGTGTCGGCACGGTCGCTGCGGGTGTCTCCAAAGCGCGCGCGGACCATGTGACGATTGCGGGTTATGACGGGGGCACGGGCGCTTCGCCGCTGACCTCGCTGACCCATGCGGGATCGCCGTGGGAAATCGGGCTGGCGGAAACGCAGCAGACGCTGCTGCTCAACGATCTGCGTTCGCGGATTGCGGTACAAGTTGACGGGGGCCTGCGCACCGGGCGCGATGTCGCGATCGGCGCACTGCTCGGCGCGGACGAATTCGGCTTTGCCACTGCCCCCCTGATTGCGGCGGGCTGCATCATGATGCGCAAGTGCCACCTCAACACCTGCCCTGTCGGCGTTGCCACGCAAGACCCGGTGCTGCGTGCGCGCTTTACCGGTCAGCCCGAACATGTCGTCAATTACATGTTCTTCGTCGCCGAGGAACTGCGGCAGATCATGGCCGACATGGGCTTCCGCACGGTCGAGGAAATGGTCGGCCGGGTCGACCGCCTCGACACCCGCCGGATGGAACGTCACTGGAAGGCGCGCGGGATCGACCTGTCGCGCATTCTTCACCGGGTAACGCTGAAGGAAGGCGCCGCGCTGCACAATACCGGCACGCAGGATCACGGGCTCGACGCGGCGATGGACAAGGCCTTGATCGCCGAGTGTCGCGGTGCGATCGACACCGGGCAACCGGTGCAGATTGCCCTGCCGATCCGCAATGTCCACCGCACCGTGGGCGCGATGCTGTCGGGCGAAATCGCCAAGGCGCACGGGCATGAAGGCCTGCCGACCGATTGCATCCGCATCAACCTGACGGGCGTGGCCGGGCAGAGCTTCGGCGCGTGGCTGGCCCACGGGGTGACGCTCGATCTGGTCGGCGATGCCAATGACTATGTCGGCAAGGGTCTGTCCGGGGGGCGCATCATCGTGCGTCAGCCCGAAGCCGCGCCGCGCGCGTCGAACGAAAACATCATCGTCGGCAACACCGTGCTCTATGGCGCGATCGCGGGTGAAGCCTATTTCAACGGCGTGGCGGGTGAACGGTTCGCGGTGCGCAATTCGGGCGCTATCGCGGTGGTCGAAGGGACCGGCGATCATGGCTGCGAATACATGACCGGCGGCGTGGTGGTGGTGCTGGGCAAGACCGGGCGCAACTTTGCTGCCGGCATGAGCGGCGGGGTCGCCTATGTCTATGATCCCGACGGCGCCTTTACCAATCTCGTCAATCACGCGCAGGTCGATCTCTTGCCGATCGCGGCGGGTATGGAGGCCGACGCCAACGACCTTGGGGGAACGGGCCGCCCGGCCCAGCGCCCGCGCTCGGTGCATGACTTCGGCATGGGCGACATGCTGCGCCACGATGCCGAACGGCTGCGCATCCTGATCGAACGCCACCAGCTTCACACCGGCAGCACGCTGGCGGGCGATCTGCTGGCCGATTGGGACGCAGCGCTGACCCGCTTCGTCAAGGTCATGCCGCGCGATTACGCGGCCGCGCTTAAACGGCTCGAGGCGGAACGGATCGAAGCAGCAAGCGTCGCTGCGGAATAAAAATTCAGGAACGAGACGAACATCATGGGCAAGGACACCGGATTTCTCGAGCTGGACCGCCGCGAGCGCGACTATCTTGATCCGAAAGAGCGGCTGAAGAACTACCGCGAATTCGTCATCCAGCCGGATGATGCGACGCTGGGCGCGCAGGCCTCGCGCTGCATGGATTGCGGAATCCCCTATTGTCACAACGGCTGTCCGGTGAACAACCTGATCCCGGATTGGAACCACCTCGTCTACGAGGAGGACTGGAAGCGTGCGCTCGACATGCTTCACACCACCAACAACTTCCCCGAGTTCACCGGCCGCATCTGTCCCGCCCCGTGCGAGGCGGCTTGCACATTGAACATCATCGACCAGCCGGTGACCATCAAGTCGATCGAATGCGCCATCATCGATCGCGGATGGAAGGAAGGCTGGGTCACCCCGCAGGTGCCAGCGAAGAAGACCGGCAAATCGGTCGCGGTGGTCGGCTCCGGCCCGGCAGGGCTCGCCTGCGCCCAGCAACTCGCGCGCGCGGGGCACAGCGTCACCGTGTTCGAAAAGTCCGACCGTGTCGGCGGCTTGCTGCGTTACGGCATCCCCGACTTCAAGATGGAAAAACACCTCATCAACCGGCGATGCCAGCAGATGGAAGCCGAAGGGGTGACGTTCAAAACCTCCAAGGAAGTCGGCGTCGATATCTCGTTCAAGTCGCTGCAGGAAAACTTCGATGCGGTGGTGCTGGCCGGCGGTGCGGAAGATGCGCGGCCTCTGTCGATCCCCGGCGCGGAGATGCCTGGCGTGCGCATGGCGATGGAATTCCTGACCCAGCAGAACAAGCGTGTTGCGGGCGATGACGAATTGCGCGCCGCACCGCGCGGGAGCCTGCTCGCCACCGGAAAGCACTTGGTGGTGCTGGGCGGAGGCGATACGGGGAGCGACTGCGTCGGCACATCGAACCGGCAGGGCGCGAAAAGCGTCACCCAGCTCGAAATCATGCCCAAGCCGCCCGAGAAAGAGGACAAGGCGCTGACCTGGCCTGACTGGCCGATGAAGCTGCGCACCTCGTCCAGCCATCAGGAAGGCGTGGAGCGCGACTGGGCGGTGCTGGCCAAGCGCGTGATCGGCGATGGCGAGGCGGTAACAGGGCTTGAATGTGTGCGCGTCGAGTGGGTCGGGGGCCAGATGCAGGAAATCGCGGGGAGCGAATTCGTAATCCCGGCCGATCTGATCCTGCTCGCCATGGGCTTTGTCGGGCCGAAGAAGGCTGGATTGCTTGAACAGGCAGGGGTCGATCTGACCGGGCGCGGCAATGTCGATGCCGATACCGAAAGCTACGCTACCAGCGTGCCGGGCGTCTTCGCCTGCGGTGACATGCGGCGCGGGCAGAGCCTGGTCGTCTGGGCAATCCGCGAAGGCCGCCAAGCAGCACGCAGCGTCGATGAAGCGCTGATGGGCGCGAGCGAACTGCCGCGTTAAGCGTGGCGCGCGTGGCTTTGTATATCCGGCGCCAATAGCGCAAGAATCGCGGGCGATCCGGTTGGTGCATCGCCGTCATCGTCCAAGTCCGCGACATGGGCTCTGCCTACTTCTCTCCTCTCGAGGGGGAGGGAAAAGGGAACCAATCAACCGGCCGCTATCCGAGCGTGAACTCGGCCCATACCGGCAGGTGATCGGATGCGGTCGCGGCGAGGGCGCTGCGGTGCACGCCGCAGTCCCGCGCGATCAGCCGCCCGCAATGCATGATCCGGTCGAGCCGCCCCACCGGGCGCGTTGCATGGAAGCTGGGCCCGGGATCAAGAATGCTGAAATGGCGACCGAACTCGCGGAAACAGCCCGCTTGCGCGCGCCATTCGTTAAGATCGCCCATCAGCACCGTCGGCCGGTGCTGGCGGGTCTCCTCGGCCAGCGCGGCGATCGCCCGGGCCTGCCGCGCGCGCCACAGGCCCGACAGGTCAAGATGCATCCCGAAGATGCTGATGCTCGCCCCGCCGATCTGCAGCGTCGCGGTCACCACTCCGCGCGGTTCGAGGCAGGGGATATGGATGATGTCATGATGCTCCACCGTGACGCCGTTCTTCACCAGAATGGCATTGCCGTGCCACCCCATCGAATCGTGCTGCACGTCGAGCGGCACGGCGGTGTAATCGGTGTGGTTCTGGATCAGGAAGGGCGGCAGCACACTGGCGCGGGTGCCGAAACGCAAATCTGCCTCCTGCAGCGCGACGATATCGGCGTCGATCTCCTCCAGCACCTTCAGGATGCGCGCCGGATCACGCTTGCGATCGGTGCCCACGCCCTTGTGGATGTTGTAGCTCGCCACCTTGATGATGGGGGGCAGGTTGAGGGGCGGTGTGTCGGACATGGCCGATCAGATAGCCGTGCTTGCCCCCCGCTGACCAGAGCGCCGGTTAACCGGCTGCCAGCAGCGTGGCATTGCCGCCCGCCGCAGTGGTGTCGATCGTCATCACCCGCTCGGTGGCGAAGCGCGCGAGGTAATGCGGCCCGCCCGCTTTCGGCCCGGTGCCTGACAGGCCCTCACCGCCGAAGGGCTGGCTTTCCACCACCGCGCCGATCTGGTTGCGGTTGACATAGAAATTGCCGACGCGCGCGCGCGCCTGCACGAACCGCCGTGTCTCCGCGATGCGGCTGTGCAGACCGAGCGTGAGGCCGTAGCCGGTGGCGTTGATATCCTCGATCACCTGACCCAGCTCGCTCGCCCGGAAGCGCGCGACGTGCAGCACGGGGCCGAAATGTTCGCGGCTCAGATCGCGGATCGAGCCGAGTTCGACGATGGTGGGCGCAACAAAGCAGCCCCGTTCCACCCCTGGCGGCAGTGGCAGACGCGTGACTTTCCGTTCGCTGGCAAGACAGCGCGCAACATGGCGTTCGAGCCGGGCCTGCGCATCGGGATCGATCACCGGGCCGACATCGGTCGAAAACCGCGCGGGATCGCCGATATTGAGCGCCTCGAACCCGCCGCGGATCATTTCCAGCATCTGATCGGCGATATCGTCCTGCAGATAAAGCACGCGCAAGGCCGAGCAACGCTGCCCAGCGCTCTGGAACGCGCTGCCCAGCACATCGCGCACCACCTGTTCGGGCAGAGCCGAGCTGTCGACGATCATCGCGTTCTGCCCGCCGGTCTCGGCGATCAGGGTGGCGATCGGGCCGTCGCGGCCAGCGAGCGTCCGGTTGATCGCCTGCGCGGTCTCGGTCGATCCGGTGAAGGCAACGCCTGCAAGCTTCGGATGGGCGGTGATCAGCTGGCCGACATTGCCCGCGCCGGGGAGCAGTTGCAGCGCCTCGGGCGGGATGCCCGCTTCGTGGCACAGTTTCACCGCCAGCGCGGCGATCAGCGGAGTCTGTTCGGCAGGCTTGGCAATCACCGCATTGCCCGCCGCCAGCGCGGCGGCCGCCATGCCGGTGAAGATCGCCAGGGGGAAGTTCCACGGAGAGATCGTGGCGAATACCCCGCGCCCGTGAAGCGAGAGCGAGTTTTCCTCCCCCGTCGGCCCGGGCAGTATGGTGGGCGCCCCGAACTGCTGGCGCGCGCCTTGCGCATAGTAACGCAGAAAATCCACCGCTTCGCGCAGTTCGAGCACCGCGTCGAGCAAGGTCTTGCCCGCCTCGCGCTGGCACAGCGACAGGAATTCGTCGGTATGCGCTTCGAACAGCTCGGCCGCTTCCTCCAGCAGCAGGGCGCGCTTTTCGCCGCCCAATGCGTCCCAGCCGGGCTGGATTTTGACCGCATGGGTCATGGCCGTCTCGATTTCCTCTGCCGTGGCATCGCGGCGGGCGCCGACCACCGCGGATAAATCATGCGGCATGGTGATCGGCGCGATTTCGCCGGGGGTTGCCGCCGGAAAGGTCGGCTCGGCGCGCCAGTGAACGTTTTCCAGTCCCTTCAGCCGCGCCATCAGCGGTTCGCGCACCCCAGGATCACTAAGATCGATCCCGGCGCTGTTGCGGCGATCCGCGAAAATATCCTTGGGCAGCGGAATCGCCGGATTGCGACGCGGCTGCAACGCCGCCAGTTCCGCCACCGGATCGCCGACCAATTCCTCGGGCGCGGTGTCGGCATCGCCCATGCGATTGACGAAGCTGGTATTCGCCCCGTTTTCCAGCAGACGGCGCACCAGATAGGCGAGCAGTTCCTTGTGCCCGCCCACCGGCGCATAGATCCGAACCGGCGTGCGCTGGTTGCCCTCCAGCGCATGGAGCGCGTCGTACACTTCTTCACCCATCCCATGCAAGCGCTGGAATTCGAAATCGGGCGTGGTCGCCATGCTCTTGATCGCGGCAATCGTATAAGCGTTGTGCGTGGCGAATGCCGGGTGGATCACGTCGGCGTGTTCGAACAGTCGCGCGGCGCAGGCGAGGTAGGACACATCGGTCGCGACCTTGCGGGTGAACACCGGATAATCGGAATAACCGCCGACTTGTGACAGCTTGATCTCACTGTCCCAATAGGCGCCCTTGACCAGCCGCACGAACAGTTTGCGCCCGTGTCGCCGGGCCAGCTTCGCTGCCCAATCGCACAGCGGCACGCCGCGCTTCTGGTAGGCCTGGATGGCCAGTCCGAAGCCGTCCCAGCGGCTGCCGTCGGGGCGCTGGAACAGCTCGTCATCGCTGACCAGCGCCTCGATGATGTCGAGGCTGACCTCGAGCCGCTCGGCCTCTTCGGCGTCGATGGTAAGGTGGATGTCCGCATCGCGCGCCTTGAGCGCCAGCGCCTTGACCACCGGCACCATCGCCGCCTTGGCCTCGCCAGCGTGGAAATAGGTGTATTTGGGATGCAGCGCCGACAGCTTGACTGAAATGCCCGGCGATCCGCCCACCCCCGCGCCGGCCTCGCGCGCCAGCCGGGTCAGCGCGGCTTCGTAGGCCTTTCGGTATTTCTCGGCATCAGCAAAGGTCATCGCCGCCTCGCCCAGCATATCGAAGGAGTGGGTGATGCCCTTCGCGCGTTCGGGCTGGGCGCGCTTCAGCGCTTCTTCGATCGTGCGGCCGAACACGAACTGCCCGCCCAATATCCGCATCGCCTGCATCGTCGCGGTGCGGATCACCGGCTCGCCCAGCCGGTTCATGGTGCGTTTGAGCACCTTGCCCATACCGCGCTGGTGGGCTTCGGGTTGTTCCAGCACCTCGCCGGTCAGCATCAGCGAAAAGGTCGCCGCGTTGACGAAGGTGGAGGAGCTTTCCCCCAGATGCTCGCCCCAGTCGATGGTCCCGATCTTGTCGCGGATCAGCGCGTCTGCCGTGGCGCTGTCCGGCACGCGCAGCAGCGCTTCGGCAAGGCACATCAACGCGATGCCTTCATCTGTATCGAGCCCATATTGCTGCAGGAAGGCATCGACCCCGCTCGCTTTCTCCTCGCGTGCGCCTTCGATCAGCGCGATGGCGAGCGCGGCGGACTGCGGATGCACCCGCGCCGCAGGGTCGGCCTGCTTGATCCGCTCGGCAATGCAGGCCTCCTCTTCTGCGCGATAGGCACGTCGCAGATCGGCGCGATCGATGAGCTGGGCAGTCCGGGCAGGCAGATCGGTCGTGGTCACGGGCGCGGGGCTTTCCTTGTGTTCGATTCGTGGGAGCTTTGTGCGATCTGGACGTCATGGCCCGCGCATTCAAGCGAAGTCGCATTCTTGCCAGCGGGCGTGGTGCTTGAACGCTTGCCGCCTGCTGATAAGGTCGCCCCGGGCAACAAGGGGCCAAAACCATGCGGATGTTCTGCTTCCACTGTCGGGACGGGGAAGATGGCGGGCGGCTGCGCGGGATCCACCGCCCGGCGCATCTCGATTTCGTTCACGCCAATGCCGATCATTTCGTGATCGTCGGCCCGCTCAAACGCGGCGACGGCCTGATCATCGGCTCGTTGCTGATCGTCAAGGCCGACAACGAGGCCGCGGCGCGCGAAATCCTGTCGGAAGATCCCTACCTCACCGGCGGGGTGTGGCAGTCGATCCGGGTTGACGAGTTCTCGCCGCTGCTGGGCGACTGGGCCTGAACGGTCGCAGGCGGGCCGCTCTGGTGAATCGGAAACGACCACGCACGGGGCATGCGATCATACTGCTTGCGCGCGCGGTGTCGGGCACCAACACCGCTGGGGTATTTGACCGAGCATGCTTGCCACCCCGCTCGGCGTCGCCCAATGACATGGGGCCGGACATGAAGCCGGGATCTGGCTGAAGGAGCAACGCCGATGTTGATGCGCGATCTCGGTATCATTCCTGCACAAAGGGGCGGCGATACGGGCGACCGAAGCAGCCCCTATGTCAATCTGAGCCGCCGTGCCTTTGTCGGCGGCGCGGGGCTTTTCGTGCTCGGCGTGACGCTTGCGGGATGTTCGACCTATGTCGAACCCGAGATTGATGCCGACGCCTTTGATCTGCCGGATGCCGGCCCCAGCCCGCTGACCGAAGTGAGAGGCGGGGATGCGACCCCGGCGCTGTGGATCGCGATCGACAAGGACGGTGCCGTCAAGATTACCTGCCACCGTTCGGAGATGGGCCAGCAGGTCTGGACGTCGATGGCGCAAATCGTCGCCGACGAGCTGGAAGCCGATTGGGACCGGGTCGAAATCGTGCAGGCCGAAGGGCATGAACGATATGGCGACCAGAACACCGACGGATCGCGCTCGGTGCGCTTCAATTTCCACAGGCTGAGGGTGGCAGGTGCCGCGATGCGGCAGATGCTGGTCGCGGCGGCCGCGCTTCACTGGAAACTGCCGCAAGACCAATGTTCGGCCAAGGGCGGTCTGGTCAGCAACAGCCAGAATGGCGAAACCCTGTCCTATGGCAATCTGGCTGAACTTGCCGGGCGGCTCGCAATTCCGGCAGAGGCCGACATCACGCTCAAGACCCCCAGGGAATGGCGTTATATCAATGCCGAAATCCCCTCGCTCACGGTGCCGCGCATCGTGAAGGGGGAAGGCACGTTCGGGATCGACGTGACGCGGCCCGGTATGGTCCATGCCGTGATCGCCCGCCCGCCGCAGCTGTTCGGCCGGGTCGGCAGTGTCGACGATGCCAAGGCGCTCGAGGTTCCCGGCGTCCTCGGCACGGTCCGCCTGCCTGATGCCAAGCCTCCGGCCCTGTTCCAGCCGCTGGGCGGCGTGGCGGTGGTGGCGCGCGACACCTGGGCCGCGATCGAGGGCCGCCGCGCGCTGGATATCGCATGGGCTGACGGCCCTAATGCGGGCTACGATTCGGAAACCTATGCCGCACAGATGCAGGCCACCGCTCGCCGCAGCGGCAAGGTGCGCCGGTCGCGCGGCAATGTCGCCGCGGCGCTGGCGGCGGCGGACAAGCGGGTCTCGGCGGAATATTACGCGCCGCATCTGGGCCAGACCCCGATGGAGCCGCCCAGCGCGACGGCCGAATGGGATGGCGACCGGCTCGAATGCTGGGCCTGCGTGCAGGATCCGCAGAGCACGCGCGATACGCTCGCCGGGGCGCTGGGGATCGACAAGGAACTGATCAAGGTCACGCCGACCTGGTTGGGCGGCGCCTTCGGGCGCAAGTCCAAGCCCGATTTCGTAATCGAGGCCGCCCTGATCGCCCGCGAGGTTGGCAAGCCGGTCAAGGTGACATGGACACGCGAGGACGATATCCGGCACGGCTATTATCACTCGGTCAGCGCGCAATATTGCGAGGGGGGCCTGGACAAGGACGGCACCTGCACCGCGTGGCTGCATCGCACGGTGTTCCCCCCGATTTCCTCGACCTTCGACAATTCGGTGGCCGAGCCGAGCGACGGCGAATTGGGCATGGGCGCAAGTGACGTGCCCTTTGCCGCTCCCAACCTGCGGGTCGAATCCGGCAATGCCAAGGGCCATGTGCGGATCGGCTGGCTGCGTTCGGTCGCCAATATCTACCATGCCTTTGCGGTGCAAAGTTTTGCCGCTGAGCTGGCCCATGCCGCCGGGCGCGATCAGAAGGATTATCTGCTCGAACTGATCGGGCCGCCGCGCATGATCGATCCCGAGGCCGAAGGGGCCAAATATGGCAATTACGGCGCATCGCTCGAAGAATATCCGATCGATACCGGCAGGTTGCGGCAGGTTGCGGAAAAGGCTGCGGGAATGGCCAAGTGGGGCCGCAAGCTGCCCGATGGACACGGCCTCGGAATCGCGGTGCACCGATCGTTCCTGTCCTACATCGCCACGGTGGTCGAAGTGGCGGTGGGCAAGGATGGGGCGATCCGGATTCCGGGCGTCTGGCTTGCTGTGGATGCAGGCACCGTGATCAATCCGCGCCATGTGCGCGCGCAGGTGGAAGGGGGCACGATCTACGGGCTGTCGAACGCCCTTTATGGCGCGATCACAGCCAAAAACGGCGCGGTCGTGCAGGACAATTTCCCGAGCTGGCGAGTGTTGCGGATGAATGAGGCGCCGCGCGATTTCGAGGTCGCGATCATCGCGTCCGATGCGCCACCGGGCGGTGTGGGCGAACCTGCGACACCGCCTGCGGCACCGGCGCTTGCCAATGCGATCTTCGCTGCGACCGGGCACCGCCTGCGCAGCTTGCCTTTCATCGGGGCCGATGGTGACAAGCTCAAGCTGCCCCCGCGCCAGCCCGTATAGGACAAGGAAGCGAACATGGCCGTTACCCTGAACATTAACGGAAAATCCGAAAGCGTGGACGCGGCACCGGGTACGCCGCTGCTATGGGTGCTGCGCGATCATCTGAGCATGACCGGCACGAAATTCGGCTGCGGGGTCGCCCAGTGCGGGGCCTGCACCGTGCATATCGACGGCGCGCCGACCCGCGCCTGTGTCACGCCGCATGATTCGCTCGACGGGGCAAAGATCACCACGATCGAAGGGGTCGAAGGCGGAGCGGCCGATGCCATTCGCAAGGCATGGGTGGCCAATGATGTACCCCAGTGCGGCTATTGCCAGTCCGGACAGATCATGGCGGCGACCGCACTGCTGCGCGACAACCCCAAGCCCGATGACGCGGCCATCGACAAGGCGATGAGCGGCAACCTGTGCCGCTGCGCGACCTACATGAGCATCCGGCGCGCCATCAAGGAAGCCGCGTCCATGGTCTGATCCGCGCACCGAAGGCCCATGGGTGCATTCAGCGATCTGGCGGCGGGAAACGGAACGCAAAGCCTGGGTCCAAGCTGTTCGAAGGCTGGCTCATTCCTCAGGGAACCAGCCGGGCGTGCCTTCTTTCGGGGCCGCATAGGTGGCCCAGTCGCTTCCGTCGCGCGGGGCACCGGGCGGATCGGCGGGGCCGGGCTGTTCGCCCAGCCGCAGGCGGTGCAGGTGCACCTTGGCAATCATGTTGGCAGCGATCGGCGCAGTGACGAACAGGAACAGGGATACCAGCAATTCGTGCGTGGTCCATTCGCCCTGCACCAGCTGGAAGAACACGACCGAGCCAACCAGCATCCCGCCGAGGCCCAGCGTCGAGGCCTTGGTCGGCCCGTGTAGCCGCTCCATCAGCGAGGGCAGGCGCACCAGCCCCCAGCTCCCGATCAGGGCAAAGCTGGCCCCCACCACGATCAGCACGGCGGCGAGCAGTTCGGCAAGGGGGTAGCCGGCGATCATTCGATGATGTCCCCCCGCAGCAGGAACTTGGCATAGGCGACCGTGCCGACGAAACCGACCATCGCCAGCAACAGCGCGGCTTCGAAGGCGGTGCTTTCGCCGTTGGCGATACCGGCCAGCACGATGATCCCGATTGTGTTGATTACCATCGTGTCGAGCGCGAGGATACGATCGGCCACCCCTGGCCCCCTGAACAGGCGCCACAGGTTCATCGCCAGTGCCAGGCCGAGCGCGCCGAAGCCGAAGCCGAGAGCATATCCGATCATACGAAGATCCTCTTCAGCCGGGCTTCGTAACGCTGCTTGACCCGGGCGGTTTCGGCAGAAGGATCGGGCGCGTGGAGCGCGTGGACCAGCAGGAAACTGCCGCAGTCGGACACATCGGCCGAAACCGTGCCCGGCGTGAGGCTGATGGTTCCGGCGAACACGGTGATTGCCTCGGGCGTGGTGAGTTCGAGCGGGATCGCCAGCCATGCAGGCTGCAGGTCGCGGCTGGGCTTGAACAGGATGATCGCTGCCACCTCGAAATTGGCGACGATGATGTCCCAGACTACCAGAGCGATATAGGCGATGCCGGGGAGGAAGTTGATCTGCGGGCGCCCGGGCCAATAGGCCGCAGTGAACAGCGGCACCACAAGCCCGATAACCAACCCGAGGAACAGCGTACCGAAGGTGAGGTCATTGACCATCACCATCCACACGAACACCAGCAGCGCGGAAAGGCCGGGGTGCGGGATCAGGCGGTTCATGCCGCGTCCTCCCCCAGAACCGCGCGGGCGGCGCTTGCGCGGTCGAGCACCTGCGCAGCAGCGGCATCGCCATAGGCCGTTGCCCAGCCAGCGCCAGCCGAGAGGGCAGCGAGCAGCGCCAGCGCGATGATCGGGGCCACAAGGTCGGCCCGCGGAACAGCCCGGGGCAGAGCCCTGCCCACCTCGGCCTCGACGGTGGCGGGTTTCCAGAACACCGCGCTGCCCGCGCGGGCAAAGCCGATCACCCCGAGCAGCGTGGTGACAAGGATCACGCCCCAGGCCCAGCCCCAGTCGGGCAGCAGCACCACCGATTTGAGGATCAGCAGCTTGCCGATGAAGCCCGATAGTGGCGGCAATCCCGTGGCGGCAATGGCAGCGGCCATAAACATCAGGCCCACCACCTGCCGGTCGGCGAAATCGATGCCGGAGCTGACATTATCGGTAAAGCCGCCGCGCCGCCGGGCGACCACATCGCTCACCAGAAACAGCGCCGCGCCGGCAATGGTCGAATGGACGAGGTAATAGAGCGCCGCGCCCAGCGTTTCGGCCTGCCAGCCCGCCACCGCGATCAGCAGCGTGCCGGTTGACCCGATGATCACATAGGAAGCCTGTTCCGACAGTGTGCGCCCCACGAATACCCCGGCAAAACCGACCGCCGCCGTCACCAGCGCTGCTGGAAACAGGAACGGCGCCGGAGCCCATGCGGCGGCGCCCGCGCCTTCCCCGAAAACCTGCGGCACCACCCGGATCAGCGAATAGACCCCGACCTTGGTCATGATCGCAAACAGCCCCGCTACCGCGGGAGTGGCGACATCATAGGTGCGCGGCAACCACAGGTGGAGCGGCACCACCGCTGCCTTGATCGCGAAAACACTCGCCAGCAGCAGCGCGGCAATCCTCAGCAATCCCTGGTCGGCAGGCGCGACTGCGGCCACGCGTAGGCCCATGTCGGCCATGTTGAGCGTCCCGGTGAGGGCATAGAGCAACCCCAGCGCGATCAGGAACAGCGATGAACCGACGAGGTTCACCACCACATATTGCACCCCCGCCTTCAAGCGCGCCGGCCCCTGCCCGTGGAGCAGCAGGCCATAGGAGGCGATCAGCAACACCTCGAAGAATACGAACAGGTTGAACAGGTCACCGGTCAGGAAGGCGCCGTTCAATCCCATCAGCTGGAACTGGAACAGCGGGTGGAAATGCCAGCCCTTGCGATCAATGCCGGTAACGACCGCATGGAGTAGCGCGATCAGCGCAAGGCTCGCCGTCAGCACCAGCATGATCACCGAGAGCCGGTCCGCCACCAGCACGATGCCGAACGGGGCGGGCCAATCGCCCAGTTCGTAGACTTGAATGGCCCCGTCGCCCGCCAGCCCCAACAGCGCCAGCGCTGTCCCCAGCATCGCAAGGCACGAGCCAAAGGCCACCGCGATTGCCCAACCCGGATGGCGCCGCATCAGCAGCAGGGCAACCGGCGCGGCCAGCGCGGGGATGACCACCGGCAAAACCGGGAGATGATCGAGCAAGGTCACTCGCCTTTGCCCCTGTCACTGTCGTCACCATCGCACGGAACATTGTCGCCATCGACATGGTCGCTGCCGGTTTCAAGGAAACTGCGCAGCGCAAGGATCACTACGAAGGCGGTCATGCCGAAGGTGATCACGATCGCGGTGAGCACCAGCGCCTGTGGCAGAGGATCAGTATATTCGGTTACCGCCTTGTCCCAGATCGGCGGGCGGTTCAGCACCAGCCTTCCCGAGGCGAACAGGAACAGGTTGACCGCATAGGAAAACAACGTGAGGCCCAGCACCACTTGAAAGGTGCGCGCACGCAAGGCCAGAAAGATGCCCGCCGCCACCAGCACCCCGATCGCGCTCGCCAGGAGGAATTCGTAGGTCACGGCGTGTCCTCCGGCGCGGAGTCGGTGTGGCTTTCGGCGGCGGCCCGAGCGGCGCGCTGGGCGATGTGGCTCAATTGCGCCAGCGCCAGCATCACCGCACCGAAGACGGTCAGAAACACGCCGGTATCGAACAGCATCGCGCTCGCCAGCTCGAACTTGCCGATCAGCGGGAGCGAGAAATAGTCGAAGGTCGAGGTCAGGAAGTTCGTCCCGAACAGCCACGAACCCAGCCCGGTCGCCATGGCCGTCAGCACGCCCCAGGCGATCATCTGGTGTTCACCGAATCGCTGCCGCTTGTCGGTCCAGTCATAGCCTGCCGCCAGATATTGCAGCAGGAAGGCAATCGCCACCACCAGCGCCGCGATGAACCCGCCGCCGGGCTGGTTATGGCCGCGCAGGAAGAGGTAGATGCCCACGGTCAGCGTCAGAGGCAGGGCGATGCGGCTGGCCATGACGAACATCATCGGATGGCGCTCGGGAGAATGGGGCATGTCTTCCTGCCAGCCCGCCAAGCGCGCACCCGAGGCACCTCGCGCAGCGGAATAGAGCAGAGCGTAGATCGCCAGACCGGCAATCCCCAGCACGATGATTTCCCCCAGCGTATCGAAGGCGCGGAAATCGACGAGGATGACATTGACGACATTGGTGCCGCCTCCGCCGGGCTTGGCATTGACAAGGTGATAGGCCGAAATGCTCGCCCCCGGCTCGCGGGTCAGCATCGCCAGGGCCACACCGCCTACCAGCACGCCACCCAGCACCGCCAGCGCCCCGTCGCGCCATTTGCGTGGGGTCGACGACAGAACCGGTGGCGATTTGGGCAGCAGGTTAAGCGCGAGCAGCAAAAGCAGGATCGTCACCACTTCGACCGAAATCTGGGTCAGCGCCAGATCGGGCGCGGAGAAGCGTACGAAGGCGAGGCTGACGACCAGCCCGATCACACTGACATAGATCAGCACCCGAAAACGCTGGCGCGAATCGTTCACCACCGCCGCGGTCGCCGCGATCAGCAGCGCCCAGGCCATCACCGCCGGGGCTGACGCCGGGATGCCGGCGCGCGTGCCGAAAAATGCCCCGCCGCCCGCCAGCGCGCCGTCTATGATCAGCGCCACCACCACACCGAAAGTCGCCAGCAGCATCCGCTGAAGCGAGGGCGTATGCGTGGCGACAATGAATTTGCGCACCCAGGTATCAGCAAAGCCGAGCGTGGCCTCGAACATCCGCTTGGCATCTAGATGGCCAATGCGCTCCCACGCGCGCAGCAGTCCCGCATGGCGCCACAACAACAGCGCGCCCCCCGCCACCGCAATCAGGCTGAGGATCAGCGCGAGGTTCACCCCGTGCCACAGAGCGAGGTCGAATTCGGGTGCCGCGCCGCCGATCACCGCCCCCGTCACCGCGCCCACCAGCGGCCCGGCAAGCAGCATCGGCACAAGGCCCAGCAGCACCGCAAGCCCGGTCAACAAAGCAGAGGGCGCCCACATCCCGACGCCGGGATCATGCGCGCGCGCGAATGGTTCCGGCTCGCGCGGCTGGCCGAAGAACAGGTGCCATGCCAGCCGCAGCGAATAACCGACCGAGAAAGTCGCCCCGATGGTCGCCAGCACCGGCACCAGCCACGGCAGGCCGAACAGCACGACATTGGGGGTTTCGTAGAGCATCAGCTCCTTGGAAATGAAACCGCCCAGCGGCGGCAGACCCGCCATCGAGGCGGCAGCAAGCGTGGCGATCAGCGCCGTCACCGGCAGCGCCTTGGCCAGCCCGCCCAGCCGGCGGATATCGCGCGTACCGGTTTCGTGATCGACAATCCCCGCTGCCATGAACAGCGCTGCCTTGAATGCGGCATGATTGAGGATGTGCACCACCGCCGCCAGCGCCGCCAGTTCGAGCGAGAAGCCGAGCAACATCACCAGCAGGCCCAACTGACTGATGGTGGAATAGGCAAGGATGCTTTTCAGATCGTGCCGGAACAGCGCGACAATGGCCGCAAACACCATGGTGAACAGGCCGACACTGGTCACGATCACGGTGTAAGCCTCCGTCCCCGCCAGCACCGGCCACAGCCGCGCCAGCAGGAACACGCCCGCCTTCACCATCGTCGCCGAATGGAGATAGGCGCTCACCGGGGTTGGCGCGGCCATTGCGTGGGGCAGCCAGAAATGGAACGGAAACTGCGCCGACTTGGTGAAGCAGCCCAGCAGGATCAGGCCGAGGATCACCGGGTAAAGCGGCGAGGCCTGCACCTGCGGCCCGCGCTGGAGAATGGTCGCAAGATCGAAAGAGCCCGCCACCACGCCCAACAGCACCATGCCTCCGATCAGTGCCAGACCGCCCCCACCGGTCACCGCCAATGCCATGCGCGCTCCGGCCCGTGCTTCGGCCTTGTGCTGCCAGAACCCGATAAGAAGGAAAGAGGACAGGCTGGTCAACTCCCAGAACACCAGCAGCAACAGCACATTTCCTGCCAGCACGATGCCCAGCATCGCGCCCTGAAACAGCATCAGGCTGGCGAAAAATCGTCCGGTTGCCTCGCCTTCGTAGAGATAGAAATGCCCGAAGATGACCACCAACAGGCCGATACCGAGGATCAGCCCGGCGAACATCAGCCCGAGCGGATCGACCATCAGCGTCAGCTCCAGACCCAGCGACGGCACCCAGCTGACCATGGCTGAAGGCACCGCGCCGGCGATCACCGGCCCGGCCATGCTCGCCAGCAGGATAAGGCCCGCCGCACTTGCCGCTGCGGCCACGCCTGAGTGAAGCGCGCGCGAACCGTTCGCGACAAGCGCGATCACCAGCGCAGCAACAAAGGGCAGCGCCACGAGCGTGAATAGCGTCAAGGCAAAAGCCATTGGCGGTTCCGGTCGTCCCCTGTGCCAGAATTGACGTAGCGAATGCGCCTCGTGCGACGCGCTTCGCCATAGACGAGGCTTTTGCGCAAGGACAAGTCAAAGGACCAAACGCGCAAGATCGGGGCCGCACCCCCCGCTCGCATTGGCTGACGTGCGTTCAGTCGCCCTCGAATTCCATCAGCGCCCCCACTTCGACACCCGCTGCGCGTAACCGTTGCGCACCGCCAAGGTCCGGCAGGTCGATCACGAACAACGCCTGTTCGATGACCGCCCCGGCCCGGCGCAACAACTCCGCCGAAGCCAGTGCGGTGCCGCCGGTGGCGATCAGATCGTCGACCATCACGACGTTCTGCCCCGGCTCGATCGCGCCGGGGTCCATTTCCAGCCGGTCTTTGCCGTATTCGAGCGCATAATCGATGCCGATGGTGGCGATCGGCAGCTTGCCCGGCTTGCGCACCGGGACAAATCCGATCCCCAGCTTCACCGCCACCGCCGCCCCGAAGATGAACCCGCGCGCTTCCATTCCGGCGATCTTGTGCGCACCGGCCGCGTCGGCCATCTCGGCGAGATGATGGACGCTCGCCGCCATGCCCCGGTGGTGGCCGATCAGCGTGGTGATATCGCGGAACTGGATGCCGGGATGGGGGAAGTCCGGCACGGTGCGGACCAGCGCCTTGAGCTCCTCGCGGGAGAGATGCGGCGGTGTCATGTCGAAAAGCCCCTTTCGCGCGCTTCAATGCACAAGCGCCCAGCCATCCGCAAGGGATGACGGGGCGCTTGCCATGATCCAGTCACAGCCCCGGGAAGCTTACTTCTTCTTCGGCTTCATGCCGGCCCAGATCTGCTTGTAGGACAAGAAGGCCAGCGCGGTGGCGAACACGAGGAAGCCGAGCACAAACCAGCCGGTCTGCTTGCGCTGCACCAGCGAGGGTTCCGCCGTCCAGGTCAGGAACGCGGCAACGTCTTTTGACATCTGCGGGATGGTTGCCTCGGTCCCGTCGGCATAGGAAACCTGGCCATCGAGCACCAGCGGCTGCGCCATGGCGATGTTCACGCTGGGGAAGTGCTTGTTGTAATACAGGCCGGGCGGCGTTTCGAAACCAAGCTTGGCGGCCTTCTCCGGATCAGGTTCGCCATAGCCGGTCAGCAGCGAATAGACGTAGTTCGAACCGTCGTGCCGCGCCTTGGTGATCAGCGAAAGATCGGGCGGAATCGCATTGTTGTTCGCAGCCGCTGCGGCAATCGTGTTGGGATATGGCGACGGGAAATTGTCGATCGGCTTACCCGGACGCGTGGTCGTTTCGCCCGTGTTGGGATCAATGCCCGGAACCGTCCAGCTGGCGGCTTCGGCATCGACTTCCGCCTCGGTGTAGCCAAGCTGCCGGAGATTGCGGAATGCCACGAACTTCAGACTGTGACAGGCCGAGCAGACCTCCTTATAGACCTGATATCCGCGCTGCAGCTGGGCAACGTCCCACTTGCCCAGAGGCCCGTCGAACGCGAAGCCGCCCTCAGGCCCCTCACCATGTTCGTAGAAGGCATAGGAAGCCTGCTTTTCCGGCGCGGGGCCGAAAGCGAAATTGATGAAGCCGGGCACCAGCGACCACAGCACCAGCACCGCGGTGATGGCGAGGCCGACAATGATGCCTCCGAGACGAATAGTCATGACCGAGCTCTTTCTCGTTATCGGTTCAGATTGCTAGGGGCTGCGCCCGGCCGATCATTCGGCCGGTTGCAGCGAACCATCGGGCGCACTGCCCGGAAGCCCCTTGACGACACCCTTCGGATCCGAGCCACCCCCCGGCGTGCTGCCGGGCTTGTCACCGCCAACCACCGCTTCGGTGATCGAGAACGGCAACGGCTTGGGCACTTCGATCTGGCTGATGATCGGGAGGATCACCAGGAAGTGCAGGAAGTAATAGGCCGTCGCGACCTGGCTGAGGATCACGTAGGGCTCCTCCGCCGGAGCGCCGCCGGCGATGAACAGCACCACCATGCAGGGGATGAACCCGAACCAGAAGAACTTCCGGAACATCGGACGGTAGTGACCCGAACGCACCGGGCTCTTGTCCAGCCACGGCAGGACAAACCACAGGAGGATCGAACCGAACATCGCAATCACACCGAGCAGCTTGGCAGGGATCAGCGTGATGCCGGTGAACGGAATGGTGAGATCGGCGGTGAAGGCACGCAGAATCGCGTAGAACGGCCAGAAATACCATTCAGGCACGATGTGCGCGGGGGTCGAGAGCGGGTTCGCCTCGATATAGTTGTCCGGGTGACCGAGCGCGTTCGGCAGGAAGAACACCATGGTGGCGAAGGCGATCAGGATGACCCCAAGCCCGAAGCCGTCCTTCGAGGTGTAATATGGGTGGAACGGAACCGTGTCGCTTTCCTGCTTCACTTCGACCCCGGTGGGGTTGGACGAACCAGGGATATGCAGCGCCCAGATGTGCAGGATGACAACACCCGCAATCACGAAGGGCAGCAGGAAATGCAGCGAGAAAAAGCGGTTGAGCGCAGCATTATCCGGCGCGAAACCGCCCAGCAGCCAGATCTGCAACGGCTCACCCACCAGCGGGATCGCGCTGAACAGGCCGGTGATGACCTGCGCGCCCCAGAAGCTCATCTGCCCCCACGGCAGCACGTAACCCATGAAGGCGGTCGCCATCATGAGGAGAAAGATCACCACGCCGAGCAGCCAGATCATCTCGCGCGGGGCCTTGTAGGACGAATAGAAGAACCCGCGGAAGATGTGCAGGTAGATCACGATGAAGAAGAAGCTCGCGCCATTGGCGTGAGCGTAGCGCAGCATCCAGCCATAATTGACGTTGCGCATGATATGCTCGACCGTGCCGAACGCGACGCTGGCATTGGCCGCGTAATGCATCGCAAGCACGACACCGGTGACAATCTGCACCACCAGGAAAAATCCGGCGAGCACGCCAAAGTTCCACATGTAGTTCAGATTGCGCGGCACCGGATAACCGGCGCCGACCGCGTTGTAAACGAGCCGCGGAAACGGCAATTTTTCGTCAATCCACTTGGTGAAGGCGGACTTCGGTTCATACTGCTTGGCCCAGGCAAAACTCATGGCGTTCTCTCGGGTTTGATCGGAATGGTCAGATCGGGACGATTATCGTTGTTGTACAGATACGAAAGCTTAGCCGACGCGGATGACCGAGTCGGAGGTGAACTCGTATTCGGGCACCAGCAGATTGAGCGGCGCCGGGCCTTTGCGGGTGCGGCCCGCGACATCGTAGTGCGATCCGTGGCAGGGACAGAAATAGCCGCCGAATTCGCCCTTGTTCTCGCCCTCGGCTGCACCCAACGGCACGCAGCCCAGGTGGGTACATACGCCCATGGTGACGAGGATGTCCTCGTGGCCTTCCTTGGTACGTTCGGCAAGAGTCTGCGGGTCGCGCATATCCACTGCGTCGTCGGCCTTGGCCCTGGCGATTTCGTCAGCAGTGAGCCGCTTGACGAACAGCGGCTGCTTGCGGAACGTGGTCTTGATGCTCTGTCCGGGCTGAATCGCGCCGACATCGACCTCGGTGATGCTTGCGGCGAGTACGTCGGCCGAGGGCGCCATCTGGCTGACCAGCGGGAACAGCACCGAAACTGCGCCCACACCAGCCGTGCTGAGCGCGGCGATGTGGATCCAGTCGCGGCGGCGGACGCCTTCTTCAGTGCCCGTATCGCTCATTGCGGCCGTGTCAGAAGCCATTTTGTCTTACCCTGTTCATCTTGCCGCGCCGGATAAATGGCCTGCACGGCGTGGTGTTCCAGTTGCGAGGCTTGCGCCCCATGACAGTCCGTCGACTGATCCCCGCTCCGGAAGGTGATGCACGACGTTTGCGCACCATGCCCGAAGCTCGCGGGGCAATTAACGGCAATCCAGCGAAAATCAAACCGTGTTTTAAGCAAGCCCTGTTCGCCCTTGCGCAAAGCGGAGTCAGGCCTGTGCGATCATGCTGATCTGCCTGCCATAATCCGCCTCACCCACCTGCGTGGACCTGCGATGCGAATGGTAACGCTCGACATGAGAGAAAGTATCCCGGCCAAGATCAGCAATTTTCGCGATCCCCGCCGCAGCCAGCCGCGCGCTGATATAGCCGGGCAGGTCGAACCGCCAGCGCTCACGCCCGTCGCGTTCGGGCGTGGATAGGAAAAAGCGCGCGTCTTCAGAGGTAAAGCGGGCGCGGAACGGCGTATCGACTTCGTAGCTGCATTGCGCGATGGTCGGGCCGAGGGCCGCCGCGATTTTCGCGCGACGGGCGCCCAGACCTTCCATCGCGGCAATGGTATTTTCAAGCACGCCCGCCACGGCCCCGCGCCATCCGGCATGGGCTGCACCCACCACTCCGGCCTCGCGATCAGCGAACAGGACGGGGCCGCAGTCTGCCGTGACAATGCCGAGCACGATACCGGGCCTGGCCGTCACCACCGCATCGGCGACCGGGCGGCCCTCGGGGACATCGTCCCATGGCAGGTCCACCACCACCACATCCGGCGAATGCACCTGATGCGGCGCGGCGAGGCGGCCGCCGGTCAGAATCGCGTCTGCCGCCGCCAACCGCAGCGCGCGCACCGCTTGCGGATCGCCCGGCCCACCGAAGCCGAACTGGTGCCCGCCGCCTGCGCTGCCGAAGAAGCCGTGCGGCACGCCGTCGAGGACATCGCTGTGTTCGATCTGGAAAGGCGCGCTCTCAGCCATCGAGGCTGCGGCTGACCTGTTCGAAGGTATCGCGCGACAGATTGCCGGCGGCAGCGATGCGTTCCAGCTCGGCCTTCATCAGCGCCGCCCGGCCCGGCTCGATGCGCCGCCAGCGCCCCAGCGCCGGGACGAAGCGCGCCGCGGTCTGCGGGTTGATCGGATCGAGCGCGAGGATCACGTCGGCCACCATCCGATACCCTTCCCCGCTCGCCGCATGAAAGCCCTTGGGATTGCCGGCAAAGGCCATGTGCAGCGATCGCACCCGGTTGGGGTTCCTCATGGTGAAATCGGGGTGTTCGGCCAGCTTGCGCACCTGCGCGATCACGTCGGGGTGAAGCGAGAGCGCCTGCAGCGTGAACCACTTGTCGATCACCAGATCATTGCCGGTGTAGCATTGATAGAACGATGCCAGCCGCTCCTCGCGCTCCGGGCAGTCCAGCCCGCACAGCACCATCAGCGCGCCCTGCCGATCGGTCATGTTATCGGCCACATCATATTGCGCAGCCGCCATCGTCGCCGCCCGCGCGGGATCGGCAGCCGCGATCAGGCCGAGTGCAATGGTCTTGACCTTGCGCGCCCCGCGCCCTGCCGGATCATCCAGCGTCACCGAAGCGGCACGGGCGTGAAGCGCGGCGAGTTCATCCGCCAGGGCCGTGCCGATGGCGGCCTTCAACCCTTCGCGCGCGGTGTGGATCGCGCCGGGGTCGGCCTTGCGGTCACCGCTTGCCATGACTTCGAACAGATAGGTTTCGGACGGCAGCAACAGCAATTCACCGCGCATCGTATCATCAAGCGCATTATCAGCGAGGCTGGCGGCGAAAGCGCCAATGATCGCGGCTCGGCCGGCGGCTTGATCGGCGGCGGAAAGCGCCCCGCTTGCCGTGCCGACAAGGTGGCTGACGGCGAGTTCCTGCAAGGCCTCCGAGCGGGCGAACGGGTCATCATCCTGGGCGGCAAGAAAGACGAGGTCTTCGCGCTGCAAGCTTCGCTCGATGACCACCGGGGCGGTGAAGCCGCGGTTGATCGACACGACCGGATCAGCGCCAGCCAGCGGCAGATCGAACCTCTGTTCCTCGGCCGTTAGGATGATCAACTGTTCCGCGCCCAGCGCACCGGTCGCGCGCGAATGGACTGCCACGCGCAAGGGGATGGGCATTGGCAACTTGTCGGGTTGACCGGGGGTGGCGGGGATGGCCTGCCTGAGGGTCAGAACGAGGCTGTCGCCCTCGACCGTCTGCGAAACGGCGACACGCGGCGTGCCGGCCTGCGAATACCAGCGCCGAAACTGCGCAAGGTCGACCCCCGCCCCATCTTCGATCGCGGTGATGAAATCCTCGCAGGTCGCCGCTTCGCCGTCATGGCGGTCGAAATAAAGATCGGTGCCTGCCCGGAACCGCGCCTCGCCCACCATCGAACGCATCATGCGGATGACTTCGGCGCCCTTGTTATAGACAGTCGCTGTGTAGAAATTGCTGATTTCACGGTAACTGTCAGGCCGGATCGGATGGGCGAGCGGCCCGGCGTCCTCGGGGAACTGGGCGGCGCGCAGGATGCGCACATCCTCGATCCGCTTGACCGCTTCACCGCGCATATCCTGCGAGAACAGCTGATCGCGCAGCACGGTGAAGCCTTCCTTCAGCGAAAGCTGGAACCAGTCGCGGCAGGTAACGCGGTTGCCCGACCAGTTGTGGAAATATTCATGCGCGATCACGCCTTCGACCGCGTCGAAATCGCCATCGGTCGCGGTGTCGGGGTCGGCCAGCACATATTTGGTGTTGAAGACGTTGAGCCCCTTGTTCTCCATCGCCCCCATGTTGAAATCGCTGACCGCGACGATGTTGTAGAGATCGAGGTCATATTCGCGCCCGAAGGTTTCCTCGTCCCAGGCCATTGACCGATGCAGCGATTCGAGTGCGTGGTCGGTGCGGGCGAGGTCTTCGCGGCGCACCCAGATGTTGCATTCGACCTGGCGGCCCGAGCGGGTGGTAAAGGGTTTCGAGTTGGCGACCAGATCGCCTGCGACCAGCGCGAAAAGGTAGGACGGCTTGGGCCATGGGTCGTGCCATTCGGCCCAGTGGGTGCCATCGGCATTGTCGCCCTCGGCCACGCGGTTGCCGTTGCACAGCAGGATCGGGAACGCCGCCTTGTCGCCGCTCATCCGCACCGCATAGGTCGACAAGACATCGGGGCGGTCGGGGAAAAAGATGATGCGGCGGAAGCCTTCGGCCTCGCACTGGGTGCACAGCATCCCGTTCGACGCATAAAGGCCCATCAGCTGGGTGTTGGCTCCGGGGTCGATCCGGGTGACGATTTCGACGATGTGCGCCGCGCCGGGCAGGGTCACGATCAGGTCAGGGCCGTCCATCCGCCACTCAGCCGCTGCGCCATCGACGGTGACGCTCTGCGCGGTGAGACCGTCCCCATTGAGGCGCAGCTCGGGCGAGGCATCGGCAGCCGGGTTGCATTCAACCTGCAAGGTGGCGGTGACGGTGGTCTCCGCCAGCCCCAGTTGAAAGTCGAGCTGCGTGGTGGGCACGGCCCACGGATAGGGCGCATAATCCTCGCGCCGGATCACCGGCGGGTCGTGCGGGGTGGGGGCGGCGTCCGCGAGTTCGGGGTTGCCTTCGGGGTTCGTCGGGGTGGTTGCAATATCCATGCGGCCCGATTTAGGTTGATTCGGGCGCGGGTCCAATGGTTAGGTTGGCCGCATGGGCCATTTGCTGATTTTCGGGCTGGGTTACACGGCGAAGCGCATTGGCGATGCGATGCGCGAATGCGGGTGGCAGGTCAACGCAACCGGTAGCGCGGGTGATCTCGACTTTGGCGACCCCTCCGCGGTTCGGCCAGCGCTGGAGCAAGCCACCAATGTTCTCTCCTCCGTCCCGCCCGACCGCGCCGGGGGCGGCGATCCGGTGCTCGATGCCTATGGCGAGGCTTTGAGGGGCAGGCCGCTGTTCTACTTGTCTTCCACCGGCGTCTATGGCGACCGGCAGGGCGCGTGGGTGGACGAGGCGACCCCGACCATCGCGCAATCGGGCGATGGACGCAGGAACGCCCGCGCCGAAGCCGATCTGGCATGGCTCAACCTCGGCGCGCGGGTATTCCGATTGCCCGGCATCTACGGGCCGGGGCGCAGCGCATTGGACCGGGTGCGGGAGGGGAAAGCGCGGCGGATTGACCTGCCCGATCAGGTGTTCAGCCGCGTCCATGTCGATGATATCGTCAGCGGCATAGTCGCCGCGCTCACGCAGGACGTGCCCGCCGGAGCCTACAATCTCGGCGATGACCTGCCGTGCAGCGGCAACGAAGTCACCGAACACGCCTGTCGCCTGCTCGGGATGGAACCGCCGCCGCTCGAAAGCCTCAAGGAGGCCAACCTTTCGGACATGGCGCGCGGTTTCTACATGGAGAACCGCCGCGTCTCCAACGGCAAGGCCAAGCGCGTGCTGGGCTGGCAGCCGCGCTACGCGACCTATGTCGAAGGGTTGGCGGCGCTCCTGTAATCGCACTGCTACGCCCCGTCAGGGCCGCAAGTGCGACCGCACGCCGGAGGATGCGCGGAAAGCCTATCGCATGAGCGAAGCGCCCTGCTGGACCTGCACTGCCTTCACACGCCGCGCCCTCAGTGCCAGCGCCATCCCCAGCAGCGCCAGCGCCGCCCCGCTCGCGGTCAGCGGCGTCCAGCGATAGCCTTCGAACACGGTCGACAGCAGCATCGCCACGCAAACCGTCACAATCCCGTTATAGGCGGTGCGCCCCGCGCCGATTTCGCGCACCAGATTGTAATGCAGCGGGAAGGTCACCACCGAACCGATCAGCGCGAGATAGGCCGTCCCCGCCCAGAACTGCCATTTCTCCGGCAGCGGCGGCGGACCTGCGGTGACCAGTGCGAAGCCGAGGTCGAAGATCGTTCCATACAGCATCGCCCACGCCAGCAGGCTGACCATCGGCACCCCGCGCCCGGTCGGGTTGGCCTGCACCACATTGGCGATCGAGGCGGCCAGCATCCCGCCAATGGCGAGCACGATGCCCAATCCCACATTGCCATCAAGCGGCGCAGCGCGCCATTCGTGCACCAGCAGCAGCGCCACCCCGGCAATCGCCACCGCGCTGCCGCCGATGAATCCGCTCTGCACCCGCTCGCCGATGAACACCCGCGCGAACAGTGCATTGGGAACCATCAGAAGCGCGAACATCACCGCGACAATGCCGGAGGTGATGTGCAGCTCGGCATGATAGACGAACAGGAAATTGCCCGAGAACTGCGCAAGGCCGACCCCGATGGCGAGCATTTGCTCGGGTCGCGTCAGGCGCAGCCGCCTGCCCATCAACACTGCGACGAGAAACAGCGCCGGAGTGGCGATAAGGAAGCGGTAGAAGACGCTCCACGCCGCCGGCACCCCGTCGATCTGTCCGGTGATGACAAACCATGTCGACCCCCAAATGGTGCCGGTCAACAGGAAGGGAAACAGCACGCGCGGGCTGAGCATCGACGGCGCGGACAGGGCGGTCATAGGGCGGCGAGGGCCTTGCCGAGAGCCTGCGCGTCCTCGGCGCGGGTGTTCCACGCGGTGACGAAGCGCGCGGCATCCGCACCCCAATCATAGAACGCAAAATCCTGTGCGCGCAGTGCCGCGCGCTCGGCCGCGCTCAGCGCCACGAACAATTCGTTGGCTTCGACTGGATGCATCAGCCGCTCCCCGCAGCCCGCCGCCACTTCGCACGCGGCGGCATTGGCGTGGGCGGCATTGGCAAGCCACAGGTCGTCTTCCAGCATCGCAAGAACCTGCGCGGCGAGATACCGGCCCTTGCATTGCAGGTGTCCGGCGCGCTTGCGCCGATAGCGCACCTGCATCGCGGCCTCAGGCTCGAACAGCACGACGGCTTCCGCGCCCATGCCGCCATTCTTTATGAAGCCGAAGGCGAGGCTGTCGACCGGGCCGCTCGCCGCGCGAGCCGCGTCCTCGGCGGCGCCGCCCAGAAAAGCCGCAGCATTGGCGAACCGCGCCCCGTCCATGTGCAGGCCCAGCCGCCGCTCCTTGGCAAAGGCGGCCAGCGCCGCGAGTTCATCGGGCCGGTAGCTACGGCCATATTCGCTCGCCTGGGTAATCGCGATGGCGTGCGGCTGCACCTGATGGACATCGTCACGGATCGGGTCGATCAGCGCGGCGATGCCTTCGCGCGTCAGCTTGGCACCCTCGCCTTCCGCCAGCATCAGCTTGGCGCCGTGCAGGTAGAACCCCGGCGCCCCGCCCTCATCGACCTCGATATGGGCTTCGCGGTGGCACACCACTCCGCCGTGGGGCGCACACATCGTTGCGAGCGCCAAGCAATTGGCCGCTGTCCCCGTCGCCACCCACAGCGCGGCGCATTCGCGCCCGAACAATGCGGTGAAACGCGCATCCAGTTCCTGCGACAACGCATCGCCATCGTATGGGTTGTCCGGTTGGTCGGCGCTGCGCATCGCCTCCCACAAGCGGGGGTGGACCGGCGCGGCATTGTCGGAGAGAAAGGGCATGGGACGAGTCATCGTCATCCGCCTCTAACCGTGCCTGCGGCCATGACAAGTGGCTTGGTCAGGCCGATGGAGCAAACGGGAGAAACGCCACATGAGCGAGGCCAGCGCCGAAGTCACCATCACCCACCACGTCCAGGGGCAGGGCGGATCCTATGTCGCAGTGGTCCGGGATGCCACCTACGAAGCCTATCTCGAATGGGAACCGGGCGGGATGGAGGGCGACAAGGAGGTTCGCATCGCAGCGCATACCGTGGTGCCGCGCGCGATCAGCGGACGCGGGGTTGCGCGCCAGCTGGTCGAACGGATGGTCGAAGATGCCGCGCGGCTGGGCTTTCTGATCCGACCCGATTGTTCCTATGTCGCGGCCAAATTCGCCGAAAATCCCGACTGGGAATCGCTCAAGGCCTGATTGCGGCCCGAATCCAGCTGCGAAAAATCGGTCGCGGCGATGGTTTCCAGCACCTTGGCCCGCAAGGCGCGCGCCTCGGCCAGCGGCACGCCTTCGATCGCGAAAGCCCCGCCCGCCAGTCCGAGATGCACTGTCGCATAACCGCGCCAGCGCGCCAGCGGGTGTTGCGCGATTTCGACCGAGTGCAGCTTTAAACGGGTCGCGATGCGGGTGGTGGGGGACAATAGCCCGGTGGTCGAGAATATCTGGGTGGCATCGAGCGCGTGACGCCGGAACTCCCATCCATAAAGGTTCGCCGCCGCCGAGACGACCGCCAACCCAAGCGGGATAAGTGCGATCCCCAAAGGCGCGAGAATTCCTGCCGGTTCGGCAGCGGCGACCAACAAGACTGCACCGCTGACGATCGACCAGAATAACGCGCCGATCATTATCGCATCGTTGCGCTGACGCTTGCTGGCGCGCTGCCAGCGGAGCGACGCATCGGGCAGCCGGAACCCGGCAGCGTCAATGATCGGGGCGATTTCATCCATCGTCGCGAACGGCGCGACCACATGGCTTTCGTTTTCGGCATCCTGCGCCAGACTGACAAAGCTCAAGCCGTGCCAGCCGAACCGGTAGCGCACCATCCCGGTACCGATCACCAGCCCCTGCACCCGGTGCGCGGGCATCACCACGTCGGTGCGGGTGAACAGCCCGCGCAGCCGCCGGAACCCCCGCGCCGAACGGGTCAGCACAAAACCCCAGTCGCGCATGAAAGTGCGGGCGATACCGGTCGCCATTCCGATGATGACCAGGCCGGTCAGTCCGGCAATCGCGCCCGCCGCCTGCGCATAGGGGCCAAGCCGGGCGACGGTCGTGCCCTGTTCCTCCAGCCAGCCGCGCCACAGGTCGACATTCCACACGTCGAGGCCGGAGACGCTGTCGACATATTGCAGCAGGCCGGCCAGTACCGCGAAAACGGCCAGAGAGAATTCGAACAGGCCGAAGGTCAGCAGGCGGCGCGGCTCCATCCGGAACAATACCTCGCCTTCGTCCGCATCGGCGCGCGCGGGCGCCGCCCCCGCCTCGCCGGTGGCGGCCTGTTCCTCGTCGCGCCGCGCGCGCACCAGTTGGCGCAGACGCTCGCCCTCGGCCGTGGTGAGGTACCGGAGCGCGAGATCCTCGCCGCCGCCCGCCCCGGTCTCGAACTTGACCGCGACCAGCCCGAGCAGGCGCGGCACCAGCTTGGCCTCGATGCTGACATCCTGAATGCGCTCATAGGGCACCGAGCGCGCCGCGCGGCTGAGAATGCCGCTTTCGACCCGGATATCGGCCTCGCCCACGGTGTAGGTCAGCCGCCGCCAGCGCAGGTATCCGCCCACCGAACCGAGCACCACCGCAGCCACGACCATGCCGACCGCGAGCAGGAACCGGCCCGAACCGCCGATGCCGGAGATGCCAATCGCGATGGCCGGGACAATCACGTTCTGAAGCACCGCGAACGTGCCGGTGACGACGCTCAACGGCGCAGTGCGGCGGGCGAGGCCGGGGGAATCCGGGCTCACAGGCTTTCCCGGCGGATATGGGCGCGGATATCCTCGCGCATCTCGCGCGCCAATTCCTCGCCCAGACCGGGCAGCGCCACGCTGGCATTGTGGTTGCCCGCGGTGTGCAGCGTCAGCGTGGCAATGCCGAAAAACCGTTCGAGCGGGCCCTGATCGACGTCGATATGCTGCACCCGCCCGAACGGCACCACCGTATCGGAACGCCACAGCAATCCGCGCACCACCCGCAGCCTGTCGGCGCTGATCTGGTAGCCGCGTGCGTTGTAACGCCGGGTCGGGACACGGATCACCAGCGCCAGCGCGATCAGCAGCACCGGCCCGGCAATCACGCCCGCAGGCAGCAATCCTTCTTCCCGGCTCACCGCTTCCAGCACCAGCGCGCCAATCAGGAACGGGATCGCAAGGAGCGCCGCCTGCACCCGCAAGGCGTGGGTGTAATTGGGGTGCAGCCGGGTCAGCTCACCATCGTCGTCAAGCGGTTGGGAAGCGGGGCTGAAAGCGGGGGCGGTGTCCATAGTGCCTTACTGGCGCAATACACTATGTCTGCGCAAGGGGATTCGGGCCCGCGCAAGGGAGATTCGGCAAGCCTATCGGCGCTGATCGAACCGGCGCCCCACCAGTGCGGCAGCGATGTTGGTCTTCTGCACGTCGATCGATCCGCCCGCAATTCCCCAGGCAAAGGCATCGCGCAGCCGCTGTTCCATGCCGTAATCCTTGTGATAGCCATAGCCGCCCATCACCTGCATGGCGCTGGCGGTGACTTCACGCACGATTTCGTTGGCAAAGCATTTGGCGACACTGCTTTCATAGACCGTGGGCAGGCCATCGGGCTGCTGTGCGGCATTGGCGGCGGCGCGGTGGATCAGCAGGCGCGCGGCCTCGACCTTCATCGCCATCTCGGCGATCTTCAATTGCACCGCCTGAAAGTCGATGATCGGTTTGCCGAAGGCTTCGCGCTCCTGAACATACCGGGTCGCCGCCTCCAGCGCCGCCGCCGCCACGCCGAGGCTCTGGGTCGCATTGCCGCAGCGTTCGAGGCCGAAGGCGCTCATCAGCTTGCCGAACCCGCCCGCGCCGATGATGACGTTGCCCGCCGGCACGCGCACATCCTCGATTGCGTAATCGGCGGTGGGAATGCCGCGGAAGCCCATCAGCTCCTCGCGCTTGCCGAATTGCATTCCGGGCAGGTCTTTCTCGAGCAGGATCGCGCCGATTCCCTTGGCCCCCGGCTCATCGGAAAAGCGGCAATAGGTGACATAGTAATCCGAATGACCCCCGCCGCTCGTCCAGCGCTTGTAGCCGTTGACGACGTAATGATTGCCGTCGAGCGCCGCGCGTGTTTTCAGATCGGTCAGCGCCGTGCCCGCATCGGGTTCGGACATGGAGACCGCCACCACCTTCTCGCCCCGGATCACTTCGGGCAGGATGCGCGCCTTCATCTCGGCGCTGCCGAAGCGTTCGATGGTACGCACGGGACCTGCCAGCGCCTCGAACACCGGAAAGGCGACCGCGTTGGAGATCTTCGCGAATTCCTCCAGCACGATCAACGCCTCGAGATGCCCGAGGCCCAATCCGCCATATTCGGTCGGCAGGTTGATCCCGAGGAAGCCCATCTCGCCATAGGCGCGCAACATGTCGTGCGGGACGGGGTAGTCCTTTTCCTCCATGTCGCGTGCCAGAGCGGGCAGCTCGGCGCGGGCGAATTTGCGCGCGGTGTCCTGCAGCTCGCGCTGCTCGTCGGTCAGCTGAAAGTTCATGGCCGCCTCAATCCCTTGTCATTTGATGCGCGTCCCCTAGCGCATTTGTGAGGCGGGCGCGCAAGCCCGTGCAGCCTAGAGTTTCACAAATTGATGAGGGAGACCGACGCATGACCACACTCCATTCCAGCCTTGGCCCCAACCCGCGCCTCGTGCGGATGTTCATGGTCGAAAAGGGGCTTGAGGAAGGACGCGATTTCACCCGCGTCCATTATGACATCATCTCCGGCGCGAACCGTCAGGATGCGGGCTATGTTGCGAAAAACCCGCTCGGCACCACCCCGACGCTGGAGCTGGATGATGGCACCTGCCTCACCGAAAGCTGGCCGATCTGCGAATATGTCGAGGAATTGCACCCCGCGCCCAATCTGTTCGGCGAAACCCCGGTGGAGCGCGCCACGGTGCGCAAATGGGTTCGGCTGTTCGATCAGGAGGTGGTGGTGCCGATGACCATGGGCTTCCGCGCCACCACTGGCCGCCCGATGTTCGAACCGCGCATGAGCGTGGTCTCGCCCGAGGCGGGGGCCGAACTCTTCGCCATGGCGGATGAAAAGTGGCGATTGTTCGACGGCTTTCTGGGCGGCAGCAACCACATCGCGCTGGGCCGCTTCACCTTTGCCGATCTGATTATCTTTGCCTTTGCCAATTTCGGTTTCACCGTTGGCTGGAAATTGCCCGAGGGGACGGACAATCTGGCCCGGTTCGTCGACACGCATAACCAGCGGGCCTGCGCTGCGATCTGGCAACAGGCCGAATAATGCCTGACCTCTCCGGCAAGGTCGCCATCGTCACCGGCTGCGCCAGCGGAATCGGCGCGGCGACGGTGCGACGCTTGGTAGCGGACGGTGCGCAGGTCATGGGCACCGATGTGGACGAGGCGCGCGGCGCGGCGCTGTGCGCCGAGGTCGGGGCGCTGTTTGCCGTGCAGGACGTGTCCGATCGCGCGCTCTGGCCGCAGACCGTCGGGCCCGCGGTGGAGGCCTTCGGCAGGCTCGATATTCTGGTCAACAATGCCGGAATGGTCTCGGGCGCGGGAATCGGCGACTTCGACGACGAGACAATGTTTGCAGCATGGGATCAGGTGCTCGCCGTCAATCTGACCGGCACCATGGCAGGCTGCCGTGCGGCGGTTGCAGCGATGCGCGCCAATCCGGGCGGCCCAAAAGGCGCAATCATCAACATCGCATCGACCACCGCCATCGCCCCGCTGCCGACCGATGTCGGCTATTCGGCCAGCAAGGGCGCGGTGAGGGTACTGTCGAAATCGGTCGCGACATGGTGTGCGCGAGCTGGCCTGAATATCCGCTGCAACACCGTGATCCCGGGCGCGACGATGACGGGGATTCTGGAGGCGGCGGAACAGCAGACCCCCGGACTGATCGCCGCAGTGGCAAAAACCTCGCCGCTCAACCGCTTGGCCGATCCGTCGGAAACGGCAGCGGCCATCGCCTTTCTGGCTAGCGACGAATGCCCCTTCATGACCGGGGCGGAGATGGTGGTCGACGGGGCGGCGCTGTCGATCCACCCGGGGTTCTAACCCCAAACTACCCAAGCCGCAGCTTTGCCAGATAGCCACTCGGCCCCATCTGCGCCGCAGTCCATGCGAAGATCGCCATCGCCGCGACGCCCGAGGCAAGGCACACGCCGAACACGGCGAGCGCCAGTGCGCTTTGCCCTTGCGTGGGCGCCAGCGCATCGCTGACCGCGCCGATCACCGCGAGGCCCAGCGCCTGTCCCACCAGATTGTTGAAAAACAACGCAATCGCCACGGCAAAGCCCCGGCTGGCGGGCTCCACCGCCGCCTGAATGCCGGACAATATGCCCGCCTGACTGGCGACATAGATGCCGTAAGCCAGCCCGAACCAGCCGAGAAACGCGCCGAACCCGCTCGACGTCAGGCTCAGCGCCAGCGGCACCACGCAACCGAGGCTGACCACGCCCGGCAGCCATGCGCGCCAGCGTTCGTCCCGCGCGCACAGCCATTGGGTCACATATCCGCCCAGGATCGGCCCCGGTATCCCGCCCAGAAAGAAGGTGAAGCCCAGATACAGCCCCACATCCCCGGTCGAGATCGGAAACTGCCGCAGCATCACCGCCGCCATCCAGAAGGCGAGCGCATAGCCGATCATGATCTGCACCGCCCAGCCCAGCGCCAGCCCCATGAACACGCGGTTGGTGAGCAGGCTCATGATCGTGCGGCCCAGCGGCAATTGCGCCATGTCGGTGCCCGCCGGGGCATAGCGCCCGCGCACAGGCTCTCGCACGGTGAAATAGATCACCGCGCCCAGCAGCAGCCCCGGCAGGCCCATCAGCACAAAGGCCCAGCGCCAGTTGAACATCTCCGCCAGCTGCCCGCCGATGATGAGGCCCCCGGCTGTCCCCATGCTCGCCCCGATGGTCAGGAACCCCATCGCCTTGGCGAGTTCCCCGCGCGCAAAGAAATCGGCAACAAGGCTTTGCGAGGAAGGGCCCGAACAGCCCTCGCCCACGCCCACGCCGGTGCGCGCCATGAACAGCGTCCAGAACCCGGTGGCGAGGCCGCAGGCGGCGGTCATCAGGCTCCAGAAGGCAATCGCGGCGGCGACGATGTTCTTGCGGGTCGAACGATCCGCCAGCCGCGCCGCTGGGAAACCCGCGATCACATAGATCAGCGAAAAGGCCGCCCCGCCCAGCAGGCCGAGCTGGAAATCGGAAAGGGCAAACTCGGCCTTGATATCCTCGACGAGGATGCCGAACACCAGCCGGTCAGCAACGCTGAATGCGCTCGTCAGCGTCAGCAGGCCGAGGACGTACCACCGGTAGGCAGAGTGTGCCTCAGTGGTGCGGGCGGGCGGTAAGGCCATTATCCACCGGGATCGTCTGGCCGTTGAGGAAGCGCGCATCGTCCGATGCGAGGAACAGCACGCAGCCCGCCACGTCCTTGGGATGGCCAAGCGCATCCGATGCCAGCGGGCCTGCGGGAATTGCCATCGGAGCCTCCCCGGCGCGGCCCGATACGCCCATCACCATCGGGGTTTCGATCCCGCCGGGCGCAAGCGCGTTGACCCGGATGCCGTAGCCCTTGTCCTGAAAATCCATCGCCAGGCTGCGGGTCATGCCAGCAATCCCGGCCTTGCAGGCGGCATAGGCGGGGATGTTGCCATAGCCCAGCAGCGCGGCGGTGGAGGCCATGTTGATGATCGACGAACCGCCCCCGCCGTTCGCAAGGTGGCGGTGCTTCATCAGCGGCAGGGCATATTTGCACCCCAGGAAAGTGCCGACCACGTGAATGTCGAGATGGAGGCGGAAATGCGCAAGGCTGCATTCCTCGATGCTTTCGAAGATCACATTGCCGGCATTGTTGACGAGAATATCCAGCCCGCCGTGGCGTTCCTGCACAGCGCGCATCACTTCGATCCATTGCGCTTCGTCGGTCACATCCAGCGCCATCGCATCGCCGCCGATTTCGGCCGCGACGGCGTGCGCCAGTTCCACCTCGCGGTCGGTGACGATGACCGTTGCGCCTTCTGCCGCCAGCGCCTCGCAATCGGCCTTGCCCAGCCCCATCGCACCGCCTGTCACAAGCGCGACCCTGCCCGCTACCCTGCCCGCCATCTGCTCTCTCCCAAAAGCCGTTTTATGACCGCAGCCTATCGGCCGCGCAGACTGCCGCCACTGTCGAAAGCGCGCATTTGCGGATCGCCTCGCCTCGCACAAGTCGCAGTCGTGCCTGCCCCCGGCTTTGGCCTATTCTTGCGTGACGGGAGAGGTGCAGATGATGGATGAGGCCGAAATCGCGCAATTGAAAGCGCTGATGGAGTGGGAAGGCACGCGCAGCGCTCCGCCCGAAGGCTTCCCCAAGCTGCCCGACATGCCTGCCGCGCGTTATACCAGCGCCGAATACTTCGCGCTCGAACAGACCCACGTGTTCCGTAAGAGCTGGCTGTTTGCCGGGCACATGGACGAGATACCCGAACCGGGATGTTACATGCGCTGGCACAATGCCGGGGATCCGATCGTGATCGTGCACGGGATGGACGGGGCAGTGCGCGCCTTTCACAACACCTGCCGCCATCGTGGCGCACCGGTGGTAACCGAGGATCGCGGCAAGGCCAGCCGCTTGATGTGCGGCTATCACAACTGGACATACAAGACCGATGGCCGCCTTGTCGGCGTGCCTGAACGGCGCGATTTTCCGGCGGATTTCGACCTGTCATGCCGGGGCCTGCTGCCGGTGCGCTGCGAATTGTTCGGCAAGGTGATTTTCGTCAATTTCGATGCCGACGCCATGCCATTGATCGACTGGCTCGGCCCGTTGGCGCGCGAGTGGGAGGAATTTGCCTTCGACCGCATCCGCCTCGCCGCGCGGCACAGCTTCGATCTGAACTGCAACTGGAAGGTGGCGATGGAGGCCAACATGGAAGTCTACCATGTCCCCTTCATCCACCCCACCACCGTCGCGCCGCTGGTGGACTCCGCCCGCAATCTCAACACGCTCTATCCCAATGGCCATGCGCGCATGCTCGCCCCGGCCCCGCAGCAGACCAATCGTGAACATGTTCGCGCGATCGATTCTCCGCCGGGGTGGCAACAGATCGACAGCGTGGGCGAATTGGGGCGCACCTGCACCCAAAGCTACACCCTGTTTCCCAACTGGGTTTCGCCGCTGTCGAACTTCTTCGTGCCGCCGCTGGTGTTCTGGCCGACCTCGCTGACCACGACCCGGTTGGAGCTGGTGACGATGGCGCTCGATTGGGGAGATGCCCCCGCGCCTGACCTGTGGACCGTTCCCGATGCCAGCAAGCCCAATGGGCGGCAGATGAGCCCGATCATTCTCGAAGACACGCAATTCGGCGAGGCGATCCAGCTCTCGATGCAATCCGCCGCCTTTCGCTCGGTCCCGCTGTCCTATCAGGAAGCGCGGATCTACGCCTTTCACCAAAGCCTCGATGCGATGATCGGCAAGAGCAACATTCCCGGCGAATTGCGGGTCGAACAGGTCATTGGAGAGGCGTGGGTGTGGCCCCGCGAGCCGCGCCTCGATCAGATGGAGCGCGACAGGAAAGCAGCCACTCAACCGGCCGAATGACGTTACGGCATACTTTTGTTTCGGGCACTTTCGCAGGCCAATGTGACGTTTTTGTCGCAGATTGCCGCCGTCACTATCGCTTTTGCTGATAGCGTGTTTGCGCGCGTGCCATACACCTTGGCGCAATACCGATAGGCGCAGCGAAACGCGTCACGGTTTGGGGAACCAGGGGTGGCAGATGCTGCTGCCCGCAGGGGAGAGAGAGCCATGAACACACTTCGTGCCCGAATTGCATCCGGAAACCGCGCCAGCGGTCTGCGCACGGCGCTGCTTTGCGGCGCTGCGCTGGGCGGTGCTGCCGCCTTGCCAAGCGCTGCCCATGCGCAGGATTCCGGGGCATCGGCAGCCCAGGATGAGGAATACGGCGAGCGGGTGATCATCGTTCAGGCCCGCCGCCAGAACGAAACCCTGCAGGAAGTCCCCGTCACCGTGACCTCGATCGGCGGCGAGACGCTGCAACGCTACAATGTCGATCAGGTCGCCGACATCACCAGCCGTGTGCCGACGCTCAATGTACAGGTCGGCGGCTCGGGTTCGGGCGGCCAGCTCAGCTTGCGCGGGGTGGGCTCGTCCAACATCTCCGCCGCCTTCGATTCCGCCGTGGCTTTCGAATATGACGGGGTTGTGGTGTCAACCATGCGCATGGTCCAGGCCGGGTTCTTCGATGTCGAGCAGGTCGATGTGCTGCGCGGGCCGCAATCGCTGTTTTTCGGCAAGTCGGCGACTGCGGGCGTGCTTTCGCTGCGGTCGGCCAACCCCACCTCGACATGGGAAGTGGGAATGCGCGGATCCTACGAATTCGAGGAAAAAGGTTACCTGATCAACGGCTATATCTCCGGCCCGATCACCGATACGCTGGGTATCCGCGTGGCCGCCCAGTTCAACGATATCGACGAATTCCAGCTGCTTCAGGAAAACACCCCGGCGGTGAACCAGGAGCGCGGGCTGACCGATTTCATCGGCCGTGTCACACTCGACTTCAACCCTTCGGATCGCTTCCGTGCCAACCTCAAGGTGCAATATACCAAGAACGAAAATGACGGGGCGATTGGCACGGCAGAGATCGGATGCGGCGCCAATGGCGTGGCGGATTCGGTCTTCCTGCTGAGCGGTGCGGTCAACCTGCCCGCCGGCTATGATTGCAACATCAAGGACCAGCGCTATTACCTGACCGATGCGGCCGGGCCGCTGGCCGGGCCGGTGCCGGGCAATTCGCCCGCCGATGGCCGCAATGGCGTACCTTTCGGCGAGACCGAGATCTGGTTCGGGCGGCTGCAGTTCGATCTCGACCTGTCCGACACGCTGACCCTGACCTCGGTCACCGGCCTGCTCAACATGGATTCGATCGATTTCGACAGCTATTCCTATGGCGGTTTCATCCCCGGCCCCAATGGCACCCGCCTGCCCGGCGGCGCGGGTGCGTCCGACCCGATCAATACGCTCGAACAATATAGCCAGGAACTGCGGCTGGCCTCGGACTTCGATGGCGCCATCAACTTCATGCTCGGCGCGTTCTACGAAGACCGCACCTTTGTCTTCGACACCTCCCAGCAGGGGGTGAACATCTCGTTCCTCGGCCCTGACCCGGTGACCGGATTCACCTATGACTGGGACAAGATCCACACAACCAAGACCGAAGCCCTGTCCTTCTTCGGCAGCGTGATGATCGATCTTACCGACAAACTCGAATTGTCGGGTGGGGTGCGCTGGACCGATGAGACCAAGATCCAGACCATCTCGGTGCCCTATCTGCATACCTTCCTGCAGGGTCCGGGCTTTGTGCAGCCGGGCTTCTTCTCGGGGCCGATCCGTTTTGCCGATGACAATCTGTCGCCCGAGGCGACCTTGCGCTATCAGGCGAACGACGATCTCAACATCTTCGCCTCGTTCAAGACCGGCTTCAAATCGGGTGGTATCGACAATTCGGCGCTGCCCTCCAACAGCCTCAGCCAAGCGGCGCTGTCGGGTGATTTCAGTTCGCTGATCTTCGACTCAGAATCGGCCATCGGCGGCGAGGCAGGCTTCAAGTCGCAATGGGCAGGTCGCAGCTTCACGCTCAACGCCACCGCCTATTACTACGTGTTCAAGGATCTGCAGGTGCAGAACTTCAATGCGGAAACGGTGCAGTTCGCCACCAGCAACGCCGGCGAGTTGACCACCAAGGGTGTCGATCTCGAAACCCGCTGGATCACGCCGGTGGACGGGCTGAACATTTCGGCCAACCTTTCCTATCTCGATGCCGAATATACCGATGCCTTCATCCAGCCGCTGGGGATCAGCACGGTTGATCTCAATGGCCGCCGCGGGAGCCAAGCGCCCGAATGGTCGGGCAATTTCGCGGCTGACTGGACCGTCCCGCTGTCCGACAGTCTGGAACTGTTCCTGTCGGGGAACGTCGCCTATAATGATGGTTACATCACCGACGAGGCGACGCTCAACGACTTTGTCCAGCCCAGCTTCTGGACGATCGATTCCAACGTTGCGATCGGCCATCCCGATGGCAAATGGAAGCTTTCGCTGATCGCCACCAACCTCACCGATGAAATCTTCGTGATTACCTCGGGCGGGCGTCCGTTCCTCGAGCCGGGCGTGGGCGACGACCTCGTGCTCACCCAGAACCGCGGGCGGCAGGTGTTTGCGGAGATCAGCTTCCGGTTCTGATGACAGGCACCATCAGGCAAGGGGGCGGGTCCGCGAGGGTCCGCCCCTTTTGCTTGGGGACGCTCTGCCAAAAGTGAGCATTGCCGCGAGCGCCGCCGAGGCAGATGCTCCATTCGATGAAAATCGCGGCTTCGGGAGGACACCATGTCACGCGACAAATTGATCGCCATGACCCGCAACCTTGTGGAGCATGGTGCGGCGGACACCATGGAATATGCAGAAGATGTGGTGCGGGTGCCGGCCAGCGCTTACACCGATCCAGCGCTGTTCGAGCTTGAGAAGAAGCAGATTTTCCGCCGCCTGCCATTGATGGTCGCGCCGTCCTGCGAGCTACCGAATGTGGGCGATTTCAAGGCGATGGACATTTGCGGCGTGCCGCTGCTGCTGAGCCGCCAGAAAGACGGCAGCATGGGCGCCTTCCTCAACATGTGCACCCACCGCGGCAACCCGCTTGCCAATGGCTGCGGCAATGCCAGCCGCTTTACCTGCGGCTATCACGGCTGGACCTTCAAGGCGGATGGCGACCTGATCGGCGTAGCCGATGCGCAGGACTTCGGGAAAATCGACAAGTCCCAGCATTGCCTCACACAGTTCCCGGCTTACGAGAACGCGGGCCTGATCTGGGTGACGCTCGATCCGCACTCCAAGCTGTCGATCCCCGATTACCTGTGCGGCTATGACGAGCTGCTCAAAGCGTTCGAATTCGACGGCTGGACGCTGTTTGCCCAGCGCACGCTGGAGGGGCCGAACTGGAAAACCGCGTACGACGGCTATCTCGATTTCTACCACCTGCCGGTGCTGCACAAGGACACCTTCGGCGCGGATTTCTACAACCGTGCCAATTACTTCGCCTTCGGCCCGCACCAGCGCCTGTCAACCCCGTCGCGCTTCGCGATCAAGGTTTCGGGCGAGGATGATCAGCAGATGGACCTGTCCGCCATGAGCGACGACGATCTGCCGCAGGAAGTGCTGGTGCAGGGCGTGTGGACGATCTTCCCGCACATCTCGATCGCCAGCTTCTACGGCGGCGGACAGCGCGGGGCGCTGATCAGCCAGCTGTTCCCCGGCGCGGATGTCGGCACCAGCTACACCACCCAGTTCTACGTCATGGAAAACCAGCCCGAAACGCCCGAACAGGTGCAGGCGGCGCATGACCAGTTCAACTTCCTCGAAATCGTCGTGCGCGATGAAGATTACGCCACCGGCAAGCGCCAGCATCAGGCACTGCAATCGGGGCTGATGAAGGAGGTATTGTTCGGCCGCAATGAAAAGGGCGGACAGGTGTTCCACGGCTGGGCCGAGCGGCTGGTCGCGGCGAGCGATGATGAGCTGGTGGCGATCTTTGCGGCCGAGCAACGCGAGGCGGCGGAGTAGGCGTTTGGCCCGCGCAGGCAGAACGGCTGCTTCCGGGGTTGCTGGAGTTTGGTCTGAACGTCCGGATTTGGGTGATGGGGTGGACGCCCCCCGACGGCATCTATGTGCCATAGTGGAGGTGTTGTCACACCACTAGAAGGAGGCG